>Ga0213832_1000001_pt1 | contig 1793640 bp, 1537 predicted proteins | sample SWATP13_FD_161660 | JGI IMG/M metagenome (GOLD analysis project Ga0213832, IMG submission 161660) | Coastal seawater microbial communities from Marineland, Florida, United States - SWA TP1 #3 | ecosystem: Environmental > Aquatic > Marine > Coastal | place: USA: Florida | collected 2016-08-06 | reverse complement strand
TTTGCTTGGCGACCATAGCGTTTTGGACCCACCTGATTTCCATGCCGAACTCAGAAGTGAAACGAAATAGCGCCGATGGTAGTGTGGGGCTTCCCCATGTGAGAGTAGGACATCGCCAGGCTTTAAACATCGCTTTCAAGTTTCCTTTTAATTGAGATAACTGAAGGCAAAACTAAAAATTAGCATCGATAGTATAAGACTAAGTTTTAGTGACAATTTGTGGAGAGATGGCTGAGTGGTTGAAAGCACCGGTCTTGAAAACCGGCATACGTTAATAGCGTATCTAGGGTTCAAATCCCTATCTCTCCGCCACTTTTTTAAAAAAAACCGCTGTTCTTACAGCGGTTTTTTTGTATCTGCTGTTTTTTAACCGCTGTTATCGAAACTTCTAATTGGTTTTTCTCTAGCTCTTTCTCCAAGTTTTTGCGTACCTACATTGGGTTTAGTTTACGCAGTAATACCTTCAATCGAAGACATTTCCATACGTCTCATTTGGGCTTCCAATAGAGCTTTGTTAAGTCTCAACGTGGGATGCTTAAACGCATTTTGATAGAGTCCCAGTCTAAATACTGCAAATGTACTTGGAGAAAAAATGAAGCTACTTTACTGGTTAGATGAATGGCAAGCTCTTACTCAACAAGAACAAGAGATGGCTTTACCTATCTCTGGCTACGATTTACTTGATGATGTATTTGTGAAGTATGAACTCGTCGATCTTAACAAGCCATTGTTGTTCACATTTTCTCCTTCCGGTACTGATGTGCAGGTACAAGACTTAACTCCGGATTTTTCTCCTTGGGGCTACGAGCTCGGAATACAACAAAAAGTAAACATTATTGCCTTTCAACATTTAGGACAAAGTAATTGGTTCCGTAGTCGGAATTTGATTTTCTTTCTGGAGCAGCTATCTGAGTTACTTCATCCCTTCAAATGTCGTTTGGGTTATGGGCAAAGTCGAGGTGGCTTTGCAATTGGCGCGTTCGCTAACTTACTGAAATTAGAACATCTTTTGTTGTTTTATCCTGTTAGCACAAAAAATAAAGCGTTGGTGCCTTGGGATGATCGGCCGAGTACTGAGCTTGCTCAGCAGTTTGCTTGGGAAAGCGGCTACCATGATCGAGATTTGGGCAATGCCAAAGGTTATATTATTTATGACCCATCCAATCGCATTGATTGTTTTCATGCTGAACGTTACCCAGAGCTAACTCATTTAAAAGTCGTCGGTATGGGGCACGGCACTCAATCCACACAATTAGATAAATTAGAATTTTTTAATCTGGTGGCGAAGGAGTTTGTTCGTCATCAAACCATAGATATTGACCAATTTAATAAGCAAATTCACGCTTTGTTTTAAAAGAGGACTGATATCAGAGTCCCCTGTAACCAGGGGGAGATGATCACACACTAAAAACTAGATTTTTAACACAATTGCTAGGCGCAATTTAGATGGAGGATTAATGAAGTTACTGTACTGGTTGGATGAATGGCTGGCTCTTTCTCGTGAAGAACAGCAAACCAGGCTACCGATGTCCGGGGAGGACTTACTTGATGATGTGTTTGTTAAGTATGAGTTTGTCGACCGAAATAAACCACTGTTGTTCACCTTTTCCCCTGCTGGTACGAATCTACAAGTACAGGACTTACACTCAGACTTTGCGCCTTGGGGCTATCGCTTAGCCCAGAAACAAAAAGTAAATATTATTTCATTTCAGCACCTTGGGAAAAGTAACTGGTTTCGTAGCCGTAATTTAATTTTCTTTCTAGAGCAACTGTCGACTTTACTTGAGCCCTTTGAATGTCGTTTAGGCTATGGACTTAGCCGCGGTGGTTTTGCTATTGGTGCCTTTTCTAATCTATTAAAGTTGGATCAAGTATTGATGTTTCACCCGGTCAGCACAAAAAACAAAGTTTTGGTGCCATGGGATGATAGGCCAAGTACTGAACTAGCCCAACAATTTGATTGGGAAGGAAAGTATCACGACCTTGACCTTGGCGATGCAAAAGGCTACATCATTTATGATCCAACTAATGAAATCGACCGCCTTCACGCCAAACGCTACCCAGAGCTCACTCACTTAAGAGTCTTCGGGATGGGACATGGTACCCACGCGACGTATTTGAATAAATTCGGTTTTTATAAGCAAGTGGCCGTAGACTTTATACGTTATCAGAAGATAGATATAGCGCAGTTTCGTCATCAGACCAAAACGTTGCGCTTAAAAGAAGATTACTATCAGTGCCTTAACAAGGCGAATGCGAGCTCACAGCATCGTTTAAACTTACTGAGTACCGCTCATAATGTGTTAATTGAAGAAAAGAAAGAACATGTGAAGGAGCATCAAGCACAAATCGATATTCAGCCACTTGTTGATATTGCACTTAAGCATGAGTATGATAACCCGCAAGATGCAGTACAGCTTTTGGAAGTCGCTCAGCAGTTGGTTCCGAATGATCCCGTTGTGGAGCACAAGTTGCAGCAACTGTCGTAACGTTGAGATGTAATGCGGACGATATTGGTCGAAATAGGTCAGTGGCTTTTGTCGCTGGCCTTTTTAATAGCTTATGGATTGATATTTCGATGAAATCTAATGAAGCAGTACAAAATAAAAAGCCCAAGCAAATGCTTGGGCTCCATAAATGTTAATGCGAGTTTTAAAACTCTTTTGGCGCAAAGCCTGTCATCACATCAAGGCGAAGTTCTTTACCAACTTTTGTTAATGGGTGAACGATTACTAAGCCGCGTACGCGTTTTTTCAGTTTGCCGATGTCCGCTTGTTCTGCTTTGGTGATTTCACGAGAGAAAGGCATATCAAGTAAGCTTTTACGTTCTTTGTTCAGCTCATAGTTTTGCTTGTGCTTTAACTGGTTAAGCTTTTTGGTAAGCTGTTCTACTTCATCCGTGAACTTTGTAATCATTTCGTGATCACCACGAGAACGTGCCGCATCAAGTTTACGTTGGCATGTATCTAAACGGTTGTGCAGCTTTTGAATATCAGTTTTTATGCTCATGGTAATTTGGCTCAAATTTTAAATAGTCGAGGAGTATAGCATAGCTGAGATCACACGCTCTACTATACTTCTCGATTGTCTGGCTTTAGTTAATCAGTTCATTGCCCGATACGTTACCAGAGAAAAAGGCTTCGACGTTATCAAGCGTCACAGAGGCAATATTATTCAGTGCTTCGTGAGTCAAGAATGCTTGGTGGCCAGTAAACAGCACGTTATGACAAGCCGATAAACGGCGGAAAACATCATCTACAATGACATCGTTAGATTTATCTTGGAAGAATAAGTCTTTTTCATTGTCATACACGTCTAGGCCAAGCGCACCAATCTTACCTTGTTTCAACGCTTCTATCGCCGCTAGTGAATCTAGCAACTCGCCTCGACTGGTGTTAATGATCATTACACCATCTTTCATTTGCGCGAAGGCTTTTTCGTTCAATAAGTGATAGTTTTCTTCACTCATTGGACAATGGAGAGAGATAATATCCGCATTAGCGTAGATTTCTTCAAGCGAACAGTAACGGGCTCCCATTTCTAGCGCTAATGGGTTTTCGTAGGGGTCGTAGCAAAGCAGTTCCATGCCAAGCCCTTTGAAGATACGCATCGTCGCGATACCAATCTTACCCGTACCAATAACACCAACGGTTTTTCCGAAAAAGTTAAAGCCAACAAGACCTTCTAGCGAGAAGTTGGCGTCACGTGTCCGTTGGTAGGCCTTGTGAAGGCGGCGGTTTAGGCACATCATTAAACCAACCGTGTGCTCTGCCACTGCTTCTGGTGAGTAAGCAGGAACTCGAACCACTTGTAAGCCTAGTTCTTTGGCTGCTTGTTGATCAACTTTATCATATCCCGCGCAGCGCATAGCAATAAGCTTGGTCCCGCCCAGAGAAAGCTGTTTAAGGACAGGAGCTGAAAGATCATCATTAACAAACGCACATACGACATCACTGCCGTGCGCCATCTTGGCTGTTTTTTCGGTTAGTCGGAAGTCGTGATAGTGAAATTCAAAATCGCGGTTATTTTTAATTTTATTAAAAGAGGCTTCGTCGTAGGATTTTGCACTAAAAAAAGCAATGTTAATCATGGTTCCCTCTCAAAAAGTGCGGACTTTATAAATAAATATGCTTATAAAGTAATGCAACTTAGCCGCAATGAATAGAGAAATCTTCTCTTTGACTTTTGTTGTATCAAACAACGATAAGAAGTACGCCTTTCAGCGAGTCTATCTTATGGTTCCGCATTAGATACTGTTTGCTTTACGAGCATTAACTGACTAGCATTATCGCTCTTTTCTTGTTCACTTTATTAGCTTAGGCGTTACAACAATGTCAGTAAAATGGTGCTCTATGTTCTTGTGTTGTGTGTTTGCTTCTGGCACTCACGCAGCTGTTGACCTCGTTAAAGTCGACAAGTCTAAGCGTCGAATGTATTTGATGGAGCAAGGAGCAGTGCTAAAAGAATACCGAATTGCTTTAGGAGCGAACCCTCAAGGACATAAACAAGAAGAGGGAGACAATCGCACACCAGAGGGCGAATACACTCTAGATTATGTTATAGAGGACTCTGCTTTTTATCGTTCTGTGCATATCAGTTACCCTGATGCGATTGATACGTTGGAAGCGAAGCGCCGAGGTGTGTCCCCTGGAGGGAACATCAAAATTCATGGCTTAAAAAACGGTGAGAGTCAGTTGCCGATTTACATCCAAAGTTTTGATTGGACTAATGGGTGTATTGCGATTACCAACGAGGAGATGGACGAATTTATCCAGCTTGTCGAGATGGGGACACCAATTCAGATTGAGTGGTAATAAAAGGTCCCCTTTAATGTTCTGGCTCTTATAGGCTATGGCATAAAGCGCTGTGGATGATCACTAAAAATACCGTCTAACTGAGGCAGGTATTTCAGTTTATTTGGATTGTTCACCGTATAGCACATCACTTTGTAACCGGCTTGTTGGAGTTTGTTTATCTGGCGAGTGCGAACCCAGTTAATGTTTAGGTTGCAGCTATAGGCACTAACTTCTTCCAAAAGGCGTTTATCTTTTCTCGTAAAGAATTCACTTAACACACCCAATCGGTAGCCACTGCAGTATTTGTGCATCGCTCTAATGACGTCATGACTAAAGCTCGATAGGAGTACATTCTCTTGCGGCATTGGACTTTTTGTTAACGCATTGGCGAGAGTCTGCGCCACTTCTTCCGCTGGATGGTTGTCTACTTTAACTTCGATATTCAAGTTAAGCTTATTCTCAGTAGCTAAAGTGAGCAGTTCATCTAGTGTCACGATCTTCTCGCCTGAAAAGTCTGTGCTAAACCAACTACCGAAATCTAATGCTTTTAACTCTTCCAGGGTGAGCTCATCAACACGCCCTTGTCCATTGCTGCATCGATTGACGGTATGATCATGGCAAACCACTAAAACATTATCTTTGGTAGGCTGTATATCCACTTCCACCCACTTCAACCCCAGGTCAATGGCTGCCTGAATGCTTATTTTTGTATTCTCAGGGTATGAACCTGCCACGCCACGGTGACCAATTAATAACGTTTCCATTCGCTTTATCTTTTGCTTTGCGGTTGCCAGATTGTACTCGTTTTTTCTATGAAGATATATCTAGGTGCATATTGTTAGGAACCTTTAGTAAAAGTGAACATTAAACTCTAATGGCACGTTGCTGCTTCTTGGACTGAGTCCTGTGGACTTAAAGCATTAGAGTGTTAGTTGTTTAATTGGTAAATGAGTAATAAAATGCGAACCATTTTTATTTGAATGGTGAGTGGTAATGTCACGAGTTTTGATAGTCGATGATGACGTTCCTTTGTGTGAGCTGTTAGAAGCGGTTTTGCAAGAGGAGGGCTACATCGTCTCTTCTGTACATTGCGGTGAAAGTGCGCTGCAATATATGGAAAAAACGCCTGTAGATCTTGTATTGCTTGATGTCATGTTACCAAACCTTAACGGCATGCAAGTTGCTCGTAGGATCTGTCAGCGCTTCGCGACACCTATCCTAATGCTTACCGCTCTCAACGATGAAAACTCGATGCTTGATGGTTACCAAGCGGGGGCCGATCAGTATATCGGAAAGCCTTTTAATGTCGCTGAGCTTCTAATGCGCATCAAAGCGATTCTTCGTCGTGTCGGCTTGGAACGTCAACGTCAGACGATGTGTAGTACCGTTCAAACGATCAGTGACCAGCTTAATAGCTTACCCCTCACAAGTACGGAAGCTGAACTATTGAGCTACTTGGTAAAAAACCAAGGAGTCGTGATTTCAAAAGCAGAGCTTCAAACCGAAGTGTTAAAGAAAGAGCTGAGTCCTTTTGATCGCAACCTTGATATGCACATCAGTAACATACGTCGCAAGTTAGTTGAAGCGGGGCTTTCCAAGCAACATATCAAAACCTTCCGTGGCAAAGGTTACAGTTATTTAGAGGCTGTAAACCGTTAATGAAGCTCCGGTGTCCACCTTTTATTGCAAAACGTAAAGATAGCTTAGCGTTCAAGTTATTTAGTTGCATGACCGCAATTGTAATTAGTATTTTGGTCGTGCAATCCTTAGCGGAACAAGCTCTGGTGAAAGCCATGTTGAAAGTGCCCGATAGTGTGCGAGAAGAAATGCTAGACCTTGCACATCAAGCCAATGTATTGATTGAGCACGGAGACATGGACGAACTTGCTGACTGGGCAAATGCGCAAAACTTTTATTTATTTGTGTTGAATGAACATCAGCAACCAGTTACGCACCGTCTGATGCATCCGCACTTCGAGTTCAAACTTCAATTTAAGAGAAGCATTGATGATCAACTTGAGGGGAAAGTGAATCGCCCCATCATCAATATTCCTTTAGTTCATGGCAATACTTTAGTGATTCAATTGCCACATCGACTGCACCCTGCAAATGACTTCATTCTGTATTTCTCTATTCTCAAAGTCGTGATTGCAGTGGTTATTTTGGCGCTCTTTTCGCTGCTAATGGCACGTAACTTACAGCAACCATTGGATCGATTGAGAGAAGCAAGCAAAAAGCTATCTAATGGCGATTTTAATGTCAGTGTCGTGAAAGAGCTGAAGTCGAGCACGCGTGAGTTTAACGAGTTAGCGCAAGATTTCGATCACATGACGCAACAGATTCATTCTCTCGCTGAAAAGCAGCGACTGCTTATAAGAGATGTCTCTCACGAATTGAGAACGCCGTTAGCGAGGCAGAACTTGGTTCTGCATCTTTTGCGAAAGCGTGTTGGAGAAAGTGAGCAAAGCCTAGTGACAAGGCTAGAAGATGAAGCAAAAGAGCTAAACCATTTGATCAGCGATATATTGGAGTTCAGTCGCTTGGAAAATGCGCGCTTCGACAAAGCCACGAAACGCTGTGATTTAGAAGTTTTGCTCTCCCCGCAAGTAGAACGTTGCAAAATAGATTTGAAGTCAGAACAGACGTTGTCTTTCCGCTCAGAAGCTGTATGTGCTAAAGCCATTTGTGAAGAAACGCTGGTCATTCGTTGTTTGAACAATCTTATTGGTAATGCCATTAAATATTCAGGACAAGCATCTCAGATAGAAGTTTCTCTGGAAAATTATGTCAAAGAAGGGCAGCAGTTCACCATAATGTCAGTATCTGATGATGGGCCTGGTATTCCAGATAACAAGCTGGTCGATATTTTTGATCCGTTTACACGCTTAGATGCTTCTAGAGATAAAAAGCTTGGTGGCTACGGTTTAGGTCTTGCGATTGTCAAAGAATCCATGCGTATTATGGGTGGAGCAGTTACGGCGAAAAACCGTGAGCAAGGTGGTCTGAGGGTTACTTTAGTGTTCAAGCAATAAGTATGATTAAGTCGTAATTTTTGTGATTAATATCACATTATCATAGCGCATCATCAGAGAGTACTTTACAAAAGTTTGCAAATGCAAAGAATGTAAATTTAATGCAAATGGTAATACTTATCACTTATATTCACCCGCGAAATAATTAAGAGGGAATCGCATTCAACAAGTATGTGACCCGAAAAATAATAATCGGAGTGAAAGGATATGTTTACTAAGAGCCATTTGGCGTTAGTGATCGGTGCAGTGTTAGCAACACCTGCAGTGGCGGAAGTTCAAACAGACGAACATGTAGTTGTAGAAGGTCGAGAGTTCGGCTACAAGGCAGATACAAACAGTACAGCAATGCGCATGGAAATGACGCAGCTGGAAACGCCGGGACAAGTAGCGGTTATCGATGAAACGGTAATTGATGAGCAGCGTGCAAGTACACTTGGTGAAGTGCTACGTAACGATGCAAGTGTTAGCGCGGGTGGTACAAGCCGTAACCGCGAACGTTTCTCTCTACGTGGTTTTGAACTTAGCAGTTCAGACGGTTTTCTTCGTGATGGTCGTCAACACTGGTCACACTACCGTCAGCCAATTGAGCTTTTAGAGCGTGTTGAAGTGCTTAAAGGTCCATCAGGTCTGCTATACGGTAAATCTGAGCCAGGTGGCTTGGTAAACATGGTTTCGAAAAAACCAACAACTCAAACACAAGCAAGTTTGAGTCAAGATCTAGGTTCGAATGATCACTCACGCACTGTGCTTGATGTGAGTGGCGCGCTAAATGATGCAGAGACACTGCGAGCGCGCGCAATTTTTGCCAAAGAAAGCTACGGCTCTTGGCGCAGGTACGGTGATGGCACCGAGCCAGAAACGGATCGTACGGTTGCGGGCCTAGTGGTTGAGTACGATATCACAGACAACTTTATGGTATCGGCTCATTACGATCGCACGAAAGACGATGGTAGCGTGGACTCTGGCGCATACATTGTTGATGGCAAAGCGGTTCGCGGTGATAAGTACATTTGGGATGCGCAGTGGTCTGAAATTGATAACGAAGTAGAAAACTACGGTGTCGATATTAATGCGCAAGTCACGGATAACGTGAACGTAAAAGCAGGTTACAACCGCCAAGACTTTAAGCGTTTTGATGTAGAGTCTTACCCTAAGTTTGATCAGTATGAAGAGTTAAATACGATTAAGCATCGAGGCAACGATCGCTCCGATAATTGGGTATTTGATACTGCATATATAGATGTGACGACGGACTTTACTTTGTTCGGTACGGAAAACACGTTGTTAGTGGGCGCTAACTACTTAGATTACAGTTATGATCGCTTAATGGCATTTCATAATGAGGCGAGTATTGCGCCAGGAGAAACGGTGCCTAAGCCTAGCTATCGTAGTTCGAAGAAATCACCAACTGCTGAGTACGATACTTGGGGTATCTACGCGCAAAATATGATGACGATTAATGATTACTGGCAAGTGCTTGCAGGTGTTCGTTATGACGAAAAGCGTGATGATGAACTGACCGAAAACCAGGTTTCTCCAAAATTTGGTGTCATTTTCCACCCATCGACGAATGGCTCGGTTTACGTTCAGTATTCTGAAAGCTTCATGCCTCAAGGTGAAGTCAGCAACGGTAGTCGTACCTACATCAATGAAGGTGAGAAACTCGACGCTGAGCGTGGTATCTCTTATGAAATCGGTACGAAGTGGGAACTGTTTGATCAGCGTTTATTTGTATCTGGTGCTGTGTTTGATATCACGTTAGAGAACATCTCGCTGGATGTTGAAAGCGGCAAAGACGCGGGCGGCAATCTCCTACACAAGAAAACGCAAGGTGGTGAGCAAGTTCACAAAGGCGCTGAGTTAATGGCTCAAGGTTTTGTGACCCCAGAGTTGTCGCTAACCGCTTCTGCAATGTATTTGGATGCAGAGCTTAAGAAGGCAGAAAGATATGAGGGCAACCGCCCTGTAGACGTGCCAGAGTTCTCGGCAAGCCTATGGTCTAGCTACAAGGTTCAAGACAACACTAACTTAAACCTTGGTTTGATTTATGAAGGTGATCGCTACGGTGATGCAAAAAACACCTTCAAGAAAGATGGCTACGCTCGCGTTGATATGGGCGTGTCATACAAACATAAGTACGATGAAAACTTGGATATCATCGCTCGATTCAATGTCGAGAATTTATTCGATACCGACTACTTCGCAGGTGGTGGTAGCACGAATGGCGAGCAAAAAGGTGCGAGTGGGGTTGTGGTTGGAGAAAGCCGCAACTACATGGCAACAATCCAGTTCAAGTACTGATAACAATTTGATTATTAAAGGGGAAGGGTAGTCTTCCCCTTTGGTCGTTTTTGGAACACAGAAATATAACTCGTATGAATCTAATGAAATCAAGTATCGCTCTGTTGATATCATCGGTTTTGATTCCCGCTCACGCGGCGAACTTAAACGATGCACAAGCTGTGCAGAGTAAAACAAACCAGTCGTCGGCGGTAAGCCAAAAACGTATTGATGCAAGCGCAGAAAAATCACTTACTCTAGAAGCTGAAATTGAGCAGCTGCAAGAGGAAGTCGGTAACTTGAAGATTTATCGCGATCATCTTGCAAGCCTTGTTGAGAGCCAAAATCAAGAAGTTGATAGCTTGAACGAGCAAATTGAGCAGATTGCTCAAACTCGTCAAGGTGTCGTGCCTTTGATGTATCACATGCTTGAAGGCTTAAAAGCGCTCGTTGCTAACGACAAACCTATACGCAAAGCGCAACGTGAGGAACGAATTGCAAAGCTGGATTCCATGATGACGCGTGCAGACGTTGCGGATGCAGAGAAGTTTCGTCGTATTTTAGAAGCGTACCAAATTGAAATGGATTACGGCACCAAGCTTGGCGTTTACCAAGGCAAGATTAACCTGGGTGACAATGAAGCTGTGGAGGCGGACATTCTCTATTTAGGGCGTTTGTCTTTGGTAGCACGTAGCTTATCTGGTGAGACATTCTGGAGCTGGTCACAGCAACAACAAGCATGGCAACAAGTGGGTTCTGAGCAAAAATCAGAGCTAGATAAAGCGTTCGCTATGGCGAATAAACAGATCGCGCCGAGTATGTTAACTCTGCCAGTGTCGTTAACCGCTGCGGAGGGCAAATAAATGATGAAAAAATGGTTATCGGTTGCACTAATCTCGACAGCCGCATTAATGCCTCATACAACTGTTGCTAGTGATGCGTTGTTACAAAAGGCGCAGCAAGAAAATCGTCAACAGCAATCGCACAATGTCACGCGTGAATCAGGTTTTAAGAAAACAGAGCAAGAGCTACAGGCTATAAAGAATAAATTGGCCGCAGAGCGAGCTGCTCTTCAAGCAGAAGCGGATTCATTAAGTGTTACTTTCGGTGAAAACGAAGCGGAACTGGCGCAGCTAGAAGAAAAGCTACGTCTAGAAACCGGGAGCTTAGGTGAGCTATTTGGCGTCGTTCGCCAGAACGCAAAAGAGCTAGAGTCAGAGCTCAAGAGCTCAGTAACGGGTGTAGATGCAAACTCATATCAGAAAGATATCGATGCTATTGTTGCGGCTAAATCACTGCCAACGTTGACCCAACTTCAGGCGATGTGGCACAGCATGGAAGAACAAATCAAAGCAAGCGGTGAAATGGCAAACGTCTCTTTCACACTGCTAAATGGCGAAGGTCGTGAACAAACGGTTAATGGTGTTCGTCTTGGTTCTATGGCGCTGCTGGATGAGACTGGCTACGTTAAGTGGAATGGTCAACGCGGAGACGCGGTAAACTATCTTCGTCAGCCTGAGAACGGTCCAACAGCGAATACTATTTCCTCTGGTGACATTGATGCACTTGTCATTGATCCATCACGTGGCATTCTTCTTGAACAGCTTGCAAACTCACCGACTTTGGCTGATCGCCTAAATGCGGGTGGCGTTGTCGGTAAAATAATCCTTGGTTTATTGGCTATCGGCCTATTGATTGCGCTCGTACGTGGTGCATCACTGATGATTTCGCGCCAGAAAATCATGAAGCAACTGAAAACCCCAGCGCAGCCAGGAAACAACCCTTTGGGTCGCGTGCTTGCGGTATACCAGAAAGACAAGCATCGCAGCGTAGAAGCGTTAGAACTACGTCTTTTGGAAGCTGTTGTTGATGAGCAAACCCACCTAGAAAAAGGGTTGTCGATGCTTAAGCTTCTTGCTGCTCTAGCTCCTATGCTTGGCCTACTAGGCACGGTAACGGGTATGATCGAAACCTTCCAAGTCATCACTCAATTTGGTAATGGTGATCCGAAAGTAATGGCGGGTGGTATTTCAATGGCACTTGTGACTACCGTACTTGGCCTTGTTTCAGCCATGCCTTTGCTATTAGCGCACAACGTATTGAGCTCTCAAGCAGAAAATATTCGCAGTATCTTAGAAAAACAAGGCATCGGTTTAGTTGCAGAACAAGCTGAGCGTGATATGCCGAGTAACAAAAGTCACTCTAACACCTTAGCGGAGAACGCAGCGTAATGGAGCAGATCCTACTCAGCACATTGGGTTTGATCAGTGAGGATTGGGCCACAACCTTGATGAGCTTTATGCAGCAAGGTGGTCAAATCCTATGGTGGCTGGCCGCCGTCGTGGCGGTGTGCTGGCTGTTGGTTATGGAGCGAGTTATTTATCTCACAACGGTTTTCCCTGGGGTAAAAAAACAGCTTTGTGAGCAGTGGCAAGCAAGATCAGAGCACCACTCTTGGTACGCGCATCAAATCCGTGAAGGATGGATTGCAAAAGCGCAAATCGAACTGCGCCAAAACCTATCGACTATTAAGCTACTTGTGGCGGTTTGCCCAATGCTAGGGTTGTTAGGGACGGTGACAGGCATGATTACGGTGTTTGACGTAATGGCATCGCAAGGCAGCAGCAATCCGAAATTGATGGCTTCTGGTATCTCACTTGCTACGCTGCCAACCATGGCAGGTATGGTAGCAGCGCTTGCGGGCATGTTTATTCATGCTCGCCTTAGCAAAGTGTGTGAACGAAAAGCTATCCAGTTAGAACAATCTTTAAGGAGTCAAAAGTGAGACTCGGACGCAGACCTAACCAACAAGATGAAGCTCAAGTCGATTTAACCTCGATGCTTGATATCGTCTTCATCATGTTGATCTTCTTCATTGTGACCAGTTCGTTTGTACGTGAATCCGGTGTAGAAGTGAATCGCCCTCAGGCTTCTAATGTAGTAAGTCAAAAAGACGCGGGCATTTTTATCGCAGTAACGGCAGCGAATGATGTGTACATTGACAAACGAGTGGTTGATATTGAGCGTGTTGAGGCCTCTATTGAGCACCTGTTACTTGATCAGCCTGATGCTTCGTTAGTTATCCAAGCTGACGAGCATGCTTACAATGGCACTGTCGTGAAAGTGATGGACGCTGCAAAGGCAGCAGGTGTGAAGAACATTGCATTGGCGGCGGAGAAACCTTAATGGGCAGGCTGTTACTTGCACTACCAGCATCACTGTTAATTTCTGTGAGCTTGTTTAGCTTTATGGCGTGGATGGTTGATAAAGGCAACCAGCGTGCACCAGAAGCTTCAGAAGCCGTTCGTTTTGATATGGTGATGGTAGAGAATGAAGCAGACGTGCAGCGTCGTCAACGTTCAGTGCCGGAGCAACCAGAACCACCTCAAGCGCCGGAGCCAATGGATCTGTCTCAAGCTGACACTCAAATGGAACCAATGAGTCAGATGACGCCAGTCAGTGCTTTAGGTTTAAACACTGCCCTTGAAGGCATCGCGATTAGCGCCCCAAACTTGAAGGGAACAATGGGCAACCAGCAAGCACTGCCGTTGTATCGTGTTGATCCTCGCTATCCAAGTAAGGCGCTGAAACGTAGAGTGGAAGGTTATGTCATTATGCGTTTCACGATCGATGCAACTGGACGACCAAAAGATATTGAAGTGATCGAGGCTGAGCCCGAGCGCATGTTTGAAAGGGAAGCAATCCGTGCGCTTAAAAAATGGAAGTATCAGCCAAAAGTTGAGGATGGTGTGTCAATTGAGCAGTTCGGACAAACCGCTAAAGTGGAGTTCAAGTTAGCCAAATGATGAAAAAATTCTTAATCGGTACGGTATTAAGCCTGAGTGCACTCTCAACCATTGCCAGTGAGTTAAGCCAATACACCGCAGCGAGAGTTCAACGAGCACACAACTTGGCTCAAGAGGAGAAACTGAAAGAAGCGATTTCATCTCTTGAAGCTATGGAGCTTTCTCGTGGATATGACCAAGCTTATGTCGCTCGAATGTTGGGTATTTTTTACTGGCAGAACGAGCAAACTCAAGCGGCGATTAAGCAACTTGAGTTGGCAGTCAATAGTGGTTTGCTACAAGATGAGCAAGCATGGCAAACCCGAAAAATGTTGGCTGATATACTACTGAACGAGCAACGTTTTTCTAAGGCGTTACCTCATTACTATGCCTTGAGCAAAAACATTCCTAAAGGTCAAAAAGCGCATGAGCTATGGCTGCGTATTTCCCAATCTCATTATCAACTGAGTCAGTGGCAAAAAGTGCTTTCAGCAATGGCTCGTTATGAGAAGTTTGGTCAGCCAGACAAGCTTGGCGCATTGTCGATAAAGCTTTCTGCTGAGCTAGAACTGAAAAAGTGGAAGCCGGCAATCTCGACCATCAAACGCTTAATCGTGATTGAACCTGAGCGAATTGAATGGTGGCGTCAGCTTGTTGCTCTATACCTGCGGGTTGATGACAACAAACGTGCCCTAGACTCTTTGGCGTTGGCAAAACTGAAAGGGTTACAACTTAGCCAAGATGACTTAAAGCTTCTGGCACAATTGTACGCGAAACGAGGTATTCCTGAGAGAGCTGCGTTGGTGATGAACGAGCTAGAGGATGTAAACTCGAATAGTAAGCTAAAAGCTCAGCAAGCAACATATTGGCAAATGGCAAAAGAGTGGGAAGAGTCTATTGATAGCTGGCGTATTGCAGCTCAGCTAGATAGGCAGTATTACTGGAACTATTCTCAACTGTTGGTGCAAGAAGGCCATTATAAAGATGCCATTGCCGCGCTCGATAAGGTCAGAGGTCGTAAAGCGGATGTTGCACTTATCAAAACTCGCGCTTACTACAAACTTAAGCGGTTTGACGATGCGCTCGCTAATGCCAAAAGAGCGAATGAGATTAAGCCATCGAATCAGGCAAAAAGTTGGGTTAAGTATCTATCTCAGCTACGCAAAGTAGAATCGACGCAGAACTCATAGCGAACATTTTTATTAAATACCCGAGCTCAGTCTCGGGTATTTTTTTGTTTAAAGTAAACAATGTAAATTAAATGCCAATACGAATGATTATCACCTAAATTATGTCCCACATTTATTGGTGATGATTGTTTCTATGTTGCTTAAAAGCAAAGGTGTTCAAACTTGGGCTCGCCGCCTACATATCTATATTTCGATGGCTCTTCTCTTAGTTACGCTGTTTTTTGCAGTAACTGGTATTACCCTCAATCGCCCCGAATTGTTTGAACGCAGTGAACCTATCATTCAACAACATACTCTGACGGTTCCGCACTCAGTTCTATTCTCACATTCAGATACCTTTCAACCTAATCGTGAAGGGCTGGTGGCTTTCTTGACTAAAGAAACCGAGCTTCGCGGCACTCCCTCCGCACTAGATGTGTATACCGAAGTTGAGCAAGGTGAGTTGTTACTCGGAGAGCTTTCTATGGATTTTAAAGGCCCGGGTTATAACGCTACGGTCTTTATTGATATGACTACTGGTGCGGCAGACGTCGAAACGACGCACTACGGTATTGTTGCGCTGCTGAACGATCTACATAAAGGACGCAACAGTGGTGGGATTTGGAAGTGGTTTATCGACGTCACTGCGCTTTTGATGGTGTTTTTTGTTCTTACAGGCGTGTGCTTGTTACTGCCTAAGAAGAAGACGCTCAGAACGTCAATGCAATGGATGAGCTTTGGTACGTTACTGTCGCTCGTAATTTATTTTGTTGCTGTTCCATAACAGCTTTTTTAGAGAACACTTATGTTGAACACAGGAAGATTTTTCCGCCGTAATCACTTTTGTAAAGCCGCTTTGATCGCGGCTTTTACTCCTTTCTCTCTTTCCGCGGCGCCTCTACCAGATAACGCGAAGGTCGACTTCGAACTCGAACTTCCAAAGATAGATACCTCAATGTATGCACGCCCTTATGTGGCGGTTTGGGTTGAAAACGATCAGCGTAAACCGGTTAAAACCATCCAGTTATGGGTAGGGAAAGACGAATGGTTAAAAGATCTACGCAGCTGGTGGAGAAAAGCGGGTCGTTATGATCGTGAACTTGTTGATGCGGTGACTTCTGCAACACGTCCTGCTGGTCAATACCGCTTTGTCTGGGATGGAACCAATGACGCAGGGGAGCGTTTGGAACAAGGAAATTACACGTTGTACGTCGAGGTCGTTCGTGAACACGGTGGGCGAAACTACTTACGTCAAAAAATAACGCTAGCGGACAGTGACGTGCGCTATGAGCTTAAACCAACACAAGAGACGGGTGTCATCACCGTCAATTATCAAGTTAAGTGATTAAAGGACACAACAATGAAAACCAAAATGAAAGCAGTGGCATTGGCGAGTGTAATGGCAATGGGATTGGCTGTAACCACCACCGCACAAGCACATCCACGTTGGGTTCTGCCCTCTCACTTTACGGTTTCTAAAGAAGGCGGTGACTGGCTGACATTTGATGTTACTGCCTCTCACGGAACGTTTGTTTTTGATAAGCCTGCGGGTAGTGATCAGGCATTTGTGGTGATGCCGGATGGCCGCTCTGAGCGTCCTAACTTTGTTGTTCGTGGCAAGCGTCGCTCTATGTTTGATTTCTTTTTTACAGAAGAAGGCACGCACAAAGTCGCGATTAATAATCAGCCGAGCTACTACACACAATACAAAGCGGGCCGTCGTGATACGGTGAAATGGGCGCGAGCAAACAAAGCTGAGCGTGGTGACGTGCTTCCTGAGCAAGCGCGTGATGTGGTTACTCAACTAAGTTACACCCGAGCAGAAAGCTACATTACGGTTGGTATGCCAACGGACAAAGCGTTGGAGATTGAAGGCAAAATGCTGGAGATGAAACCGATCACGCATCCATCGGACATCATTGAAGGTGAGCCTGTGACTTTCCAGTTTTTCTTTAACGGAGAGCCACAAGAGGGCGTTACTGCTGAGATTACACGTGAAGGTACCATGTACCGAAACCATCAAGAACAAATCGATGTGGTGAGCGATAAAGATGGCAAAGTGATCTTCACGCCAGAAGTCGCTGGGCGCTACTTAATGAAAGCGAACTACAAAGGTGAATTAAAAGATAATCCATTGGCGGATAAAGCGAGTGCCAATGTTCATCTTACGTTTGAAACTCAACTTAACTAATCGAATTAGGCTCAGCAATTGCTGGGCCATTTTGGAATTATCATGAATAACACTTCTCTTCTAAAAGCGGTTTTGCTTTTTTCTGGATTTGCGTCCTTTCACGCTGCTGCACATTTTCCTCTGATGAGCTGTCACTTGGCGCAAGATAAAGTGATTTGTGAAGCGGGCTACTCGGATGGATCGACAGCGGTCGACTACGATGTCGAAATGTACGATTACGACGACAATCTGATCGCCAAAGAAAAAACAGATAAGCGTTCCATCGCAGAATTTACTCACCCTGAAACAGATTTCTATTTGGTATTTGATGCCGGACATGAAAGCCCGGTGGAAGTGGATATCGTTGAGCTGAAAGAGAAATGAGTGTACAGAAAGTTCGCCCTGATGATGGTAACCGAGAAGGAAAGTGGGTCGCACTGACAATCGCAGCAATTCTCAGTTCAGCAGCCATACTTATGCCCTACCATCAGGTCGCGACTGAAAAGCCAGACATGCAGTCTCATCAAGTGTTAATCACGGATTTACATCAAAATGAGTTGGGGTTGATCGCTGAGCTTAAGCTCGCTCATGAAGAGATTCGTGATTTGCAGTTAGATACCGGAACTTGGCCTGAGATCTCTGATATGGAGGTGCTTTGGATTGCTCCGTTCGTGAAAGACCAAAACTGGAAGCGTAAAGGTTCTCATCAGTGGCAACGAATTGATGACGGTGTCTACATTGGCGTGAAGACCAGTGCCCAAGGCTCTGCTTCCATGCTGTTGGATAGCCGCAGTTCTCAAGCTGATATTTGGTTTAATGATTCTAGCCGTTCGTTAAATGTGGAGGGACTAAGCGATCTAGCTAAACGCCACGATTTCGGGTGGAAACAAATCGTTCTGTCAGACTCTTCCTCTCATTCTCACGCCCATTAAGACAACATAATTGATAAGTACTATGATCAAACGCTCTCTTTTACGTCGTATTCTTACAGCCACCGCGTTATTGACGGTGTCTTCTACTGGCTTTGCTGCCGATAAACTCAGTATTGGTATTACGCTTCAACCTTATTACAGCTATGTTAAAGCCGTTGTTGGTGAGAAGGCGGACATCGTTCCTTTGGTTGATGCTGGTTTTAATCCTCATAACTATTTGCCACAACCTAATGATCTTAAGCGCTTAAATGAAATGGACGTAATAGTGATCAATGGTATTGGTCATGACGATTTTGCACTGAAAGTGATCAAGGCTTCTCAGCGTGATGATCTCGTGGTTATCGAAGCGAACAAAGAAGTGCCTTTATTGCCCGCTATGGGGCAGTCTGTTGGTCAAGGAGCAGTGAACCCTCACACCTTTGTCGGTCTATCAACAACCATTCAAAAGGTTTACACCATCGCGAGTGAGCTAAGCCAATTGGACCCAGACAATGCTACGTTCTATCGCCAAAATGCTCGTAAATACGCGAAAACATTTCGCCTGATGAAGCGTGATGCAATGTTGTCTCTTGGTGAGTTGGACACGGCTGGTATGAAGGTGGCGACAACCCACAATGCTTACGGATATATCCTTCAGGAGTTTGGTGTTGACGTTGCCGCTGTCATTGAGCCTGCTCATGGCGTTGAACCAAGTGCAAGTCAGCTACAGGAAACGATAGAGAAAATTCGTGAATCGGGCATTGATGTTCTGTTTTATGAGCTCAATATGCCGAATCGCTTTGTTGATACCATCGAAGAGGCGACTGGGGTGCAGCTTTATCGCTTTTCTCACATGACTCACGGTGAGTATGAGGCTGATAAAGTCGAGGTTGAGATGCGAGATAATGTGGAAACACTAATCGAAGCCATGAAATTTGTGGCGAGTAAGCGAGCAGGGGAAAAGGCGTAATGACTGGACCTTCCGTTTCTTTAAGTAACGTGGGCCTAAAATACGCCGACAATATCATTTTGCAGAACATCAGCGCCGAATTCGAGAACGCGAAATGTCACGTGATTATGGGACCGAACGGCGGTGGTAAAACCTCTTTGCTTCGTTCGGTACTTGGACTCACGCCATTTTCGGGAAACATAGCGCTCAATTGGCCAGAACCATCAGCTGCATCGGGGAAGATAGGGTATGTGCCACAAAAAGCGATGTTTGAAGCAAGCCTCCCGTTAACCGTGATGGATTTTGTACTGCTTAACCAAACTCGTATCCCTCTATTTTGGCGACGTAAAACGAAACAAACTCAACATGCCCTGGCCCAGCTGGATCGCGTGGGTATGGCAACGCGTAGCGACCGTCGTATGGGGCAACTCTCTGGCGGTGAGCAACAGCGTGTTTTGTTTGCGCAAGCTTTACTGGATGAGCCCAATTTATTGGTTTTAGACGAACCTACAACTGGCATGGATGAGCAAGGTGTTCGATATCTTGAAGGTTTGATTCATGAAGTCGTTGGAGAAGGCAAAACGGTGCTGGCAGTACATCATGACGTGACCGCAGTGCGCCGTTTAGATGCGCAGGTCCATGTCGTAAATCGTCAAATTGTGGCGTCAGGTCACCATTCAGATGTGCTAAGCCCTGATCGTATAGAAACATTATTTAAGCACTACACAGCAAAAGTGGAGGCTGCATAATGGATTGGTTGCGAGAGTTAGCGGTTAGCGGCGTTGAAGCTGGATGGTTAAGAGATAGCTTTTCTTATGCTTTCATGGTGAACGCAATTGTGGCAGCGCTGATATTAGGACCATTACTTGGTGGTCTTGGGACATTAGTCATCGCCAAGCGACTGGCTTTTTTCTCTGAAGCGGTTGGGCACGCTGCGCTTACCGGAATCGCGATTGGTGTGTTGCTCGGTGAGCCGCCAGAGAATCCGATCATCGGATTGTTTAGCTTTTGTATGATTTTTGCGCTGTTGCTTCACTTTGTTCGTAATCGTACGAATGTACCTTACGACACACTGGTTGGGGTTTTTCTTGCACTAGCGTTAGCGGTTGGTGCTGCGCTGTTAATGTACGTTGCTCGCAAGATCAACATTCACATGTTGGAGAACGTGTTGTTTGGCTCGATCTTGACTGTGACGGACAACGATATCCTTATTTTAGCGATCAGTTGTTTGATCATATTACTGCTTCTTATTCCAACGTTTAACCGCATTTTGCTAACTTGTATCAGCCCGGATATTGCACGTGTACGCGGCTTTAATACCAGCTTTTATGATTACTTATTTGTCATGATGATCACCTTGGTCACCATTGCCGCGGTAAAGATTATTGGCGCGGTATTGGTTGGTGCATTGCTACTGATTCCTGGTGCAACGGCTAGGTTATTGACTAAACGCATGGGCAGTTTTGTTCTCCTTTCTTCTTTATTGGCAACCATTGCGTGTTTAGTAGGAACCATACTGCCGATGGAGCTTGAGCTACCAGTGCCATCAGGCGCATCCATCATCATTGTTTCTGCGGCATTTTTCCTAACAGCAACGGTTTACCGAATTATCCAAAAAGCGTAACCCTTTTTATAAAGTAATGAACATGAAGATAAAAAAATTAGCGATAACTTTTGGTTTGGTTATAGCGACGACACTTCCATCGTTGGCAGGCGCCAAAGACATTTTAACCAGCACTCCCGTCACGTACATGTTGTCTGAGCAACTCATGAAAGGTACAGGGATAGAGACTCAGTATCTGCCTCCAAAGCGTTACGGCGTTGAGCGTCTTGAGAACTGGTTCGCAAATAAAGGTACAGAGCAAGTTAAGCAAGCGGGTCAAGCCGCGACGGTTGCTGTTACTCTTGGTGCGATTTGGAAACAAGACCCGACTTATGTTTACGCTCGACAGGGCAACATTCACTTGATTGAAATCGATGCATCGCAGGCCATTTCTCCTAGAGCTCAAGGAGTTGCAGTACTGACATTGGAAAACGGGTCAACATCGAAGTACGCATGGCTGAACCCTACAAACTTAATCCGAATGGCGGGCATTGTTGGAGAGGATCTACAACGTGTATATCCTGAACACCAAAAGGCTATTCAAACGAATCAACAGGCTCTTATGCTCAATGTGCGTGAACTGATCAACCAACAACAGGCAGAGATCTTCGATAAAGGCATCGATTCAGTGGTACTGATGAGTGAGTCATTAGAGGACTTTGCCTCTGGCAACCAATTGTTTGTGGTTGGGCGCGAATTTAAGCCGGAACTCGAGTGGACAGAAGAAGACAAATTATCTTTAAAAGCTCAGTTTGAACAAGATAAAACGCTATGGTTAGTGACGGATAAACGACCGTCGAAAACCTTGACATCGCTTATTAAACCGAGCCGCATACTGCAAATTGATGTTATTGACCGCTGGGGCAGTAAGGGTATCAAAACTGAGAAGCCACTCGCACGTTGGGAGATGTGACACGTAAAAAGCCACAGATTTTATGATGGGGAATGAAAAGTTCCCTATTTTTTTGTGACTCAGTTCAAAATGTGAGCATTAATACCACTGGTTGCATAAGAAAGTGTTTGTTTCATTTCTATTTCATTACTACTTTGTTATGTGTTCGTTGCGATTGATTCGGATTTAATCTGTTTCTAAGCGAACCGGTACAAACAACTATACGGATGTTAACAATGAAAATGAAAACTCTAGCCGTTGCAGTGGCGGCACTAGCATGTGGTTCACAGGCCTTCGCAGCAGAAGTTTACAACAGCGATGGTACATCTTTATCGATCGGCGGTCACGTTTCAGTTGGCGTGGGTGAGTATTTCGAAGAAGATGTAAAAGTTCACCAAGTGTCTCCACGTATTAACGTTGCGGGTAAGAAAGACATTGGCAACGGTATTACTATCGACGCTAAAGGTGAATGGGCGCTTAACTACCTAAACGGTGGCGAGCAATCGTTCAAAACTCGTCTAGGTTACATCGGTGCTACTCATGAGCAGTTTGGCCGTTTAGTAGCAGGTACTCAATGGTCACCTTACTACGATGTCGCTGGCGTTGCGGATCTACCAATCGCGTTTGCGAACGACTTTTTGTACGACAACCACGGCAACCTAGGCTCAGCTCGTGCTGATAAAATGCTTAGCTACCGTAAAGGTTTTGAATTTGGTGAAGGTTTTGCTTTCAACCTAGGTCTAGGTTGGCAAGGTGAGCAAACTTCAGATGCAACAACATACGAGCAACGTGGTCAAGTTGCATTGAGCGGTTCTGTAGCTGGCTTTGGTCTAGGCTACGTATACAGCGGTGGTGATGTTAAAAACGCGACTCTAGGTACTAAGAACGCTGAATCACACCTATTCTCTGTAAACTACGGTCAGTACGGTTCAGGTCTATACGCAGCAGTAGTATACGGTATGAACGAGTACTTCTACCAAATGCGTAAAGACACTTCTCAACTTGAAGCTCTTTTGGCATACGGCGTAAACGATTGGACATTCAGCGTTAACTACGAAGGCGTAGAAGACGAAGAAGACAATAAGACAGTTTCAAGCGAAACTGCGCTACAAGCAGAGTACGCTGTAACTCCTGCTTTCGTAACGTTTGCAGCTTACCAGTTTGATCTAGGTAACGACTACAACAATGAAGAGAACGACTACTGGACTCTAGGTGCTCGTTACTACTTCTAGTAAATAGGCCAGTTTCTACTGCCTAAACACATTTATTGTGTTAACGCCTACTCGTTGTGAGTAGGCGTTTTTCTTTCTGCTATCCTTTGGCTATAAGAGACGCTAGTCATTCTGTGCTTAGGTAACCCCACTCTTTGTTTAGAGAGTGCGTCTATAAAAAATGCCCGCAACTTGCGGGCATTTTTGTTGTTAGAAGAGATGCAGTTCTATTAATACGCTTATTTTTTATCGAGTAAATCGAGGAAGAAGGCATACTCTAGCGCATCTTCTTTTAAGCGTTTAAATCGACCAGATGCGCCGCCGTGTCCGGCTTCCATATCGGTTTTGAACAACAAGACGTTATCGTCTGTCTTCATTTCACGAAGTTTGGCGACCCACTTCATTGGTTCAAAGTACTGTACTTGAGAGTCGTGCAAGCCAGTCGTTACCAACATGTTCGGGTAGTTTTGCGCCTTGATGTTGTCGTAAGGCGAGTAACTCAACATATAGTCATAGTATGTTTTGTTATTTGGGTTACCCCATTCATCATACTCGTTGGTGGTCAATGGAATTGATTCATCGAGCATAGTGGTTACCACGTCCACAAACGGAACATGAGCGCCGATACCGCGATACAGTTCTGGTGCTTGGTTGATGATAGCCCCCATTAAGAGGCCTCCTGCAGAGCCACCAACAGCGAAGACTTTATCTTTCGCGCCATAGCCTTGTTCAACCAAACCTTTAGTCACATCAATAAAGTCGTTGAATGTGTTTTGCTTGGTTAGTTTTTTACCGTCTTCATACCAAGGGCGGCCAAGCATTTCAGATCCACGAATATGAGCAATGGCGTAAACAAAGCCGCGATCCAATAGACTCAAACGTGTCGAGCGGAAAGTTGGCTCAATGGTTGCGCCATAAGATCCATAACCATATTGGTAGAGTGGATTCGTACCATCTTTCTTAAATAAGTCTTTACGATACACCAAAGAAACGGGTACTTCTTTACCGTCACGGGCTGTGACCATGATGCGTTCTGATTGGTAATTGTCAGGATTAAAATCACCAAGTACAGGTGTTTGCTTCATGATTTCTGACCCGCCCGTTTTTAGATCGAAATCGTAGTAGGTTCCTGGAGTGGTTAAACTGCTGTAATAAATACGAACTTTCTCGTTATCCAGCTCTAGGTTACCTGTCAAATAGGCAGCAAACGCATCGTCATTAAATGTGAGGGGGAATTCTTTTCCTGTTGAAAGCTGACGTACAGTGACGCTTGCTAGGCCGTTAGAGCGCTGCTCATAGACGATGTGATCATCGAATAACTCGAAGTCGACAAGTTGAGTATTGTCGTCTGCGGCAATCACATCTTGCCATTTAGAGCGGTCATGCATGTCATTTTGATGAACTTTCATCAAACGGAAGTTGACGGCTTGATAGTTAGTATAAATGTAGTACCAATCGCCTAGCTTAGAAATACTGTATTCAATGCCATCTTCGCGAGGATAGAACGGTTTCGCCTTTGCTTTAGGGTTGTTCGCATCAATGATAGAGACCCCACTGGTTTCTGTACTCGAATGCCAGATATAAATATCTTCGCCATCTTTGCTTTTGCTTAGTGAGGTGTAATAGGCGCTGTCGGTTTCCTCAAAAATCAGCTCATCGTTGCTTTGTGGTGTGCCCAATACATGACGATAAACTTGGTAGCCCAATAAGGTCTGAGGATCTTTTTTGATGTAGTAAAAGGCGTTGTTATCGTTCTGCCATGCGACAGCGCTTGAGGCCCCTTCGATTTCATCTTGTAGGTAATTGCCTGTTGTCAGGTCTTTGATCTTAAGGGTGTACACGCGGCGGCTTAATGTGTCTTCGCCATACGCCAATAAGTTTTCATTCGGACTAACGTATAGGCCGCCGATACTGAAAAATTCATGTTCTTTTGCTAGTTCATTGACATCTAAAATGATTTGTTTGTCTTTGCCTGCAAAGTCTTTAGCTCGCAAATGGACTTCGTACTCGTTATCTCCGGTCACTTCACTGGAGTAGAAGTAGTTGCCTTTACGAACCGGTACTGAGTTGTCGTCTTTTGCGACGCGCCCTTTAATTTCTTCAAATAGCGTATCTTGAAGTGTTTCAGTGTGCTTTAGAACGGTTTCTGCGTACTGATTTTCTTTCTCTAGGTGCTGTAAAATTTCAGGGTCTTTACGTTCGTCGTCACGCATCCAGTAGTAGTTATCAACGCGGGTATCGCCATGAATAGTCATCGCGTGAGGGACTTTTTTCGCAACCGGAGCTTGAGTTTGTTGAGCAACGATCTGTGTTTGGGAGTATTGAGTCATGCTGGGGATTCCTTGATTGCTGCATCCGGCGACAAGCGCGACCGAGACGGCCAACGTAGCTAAAGTGAAACGCATCTGATTTTATCCTTATTGTACACCCAAGTGGCCTCATCCTGAGGGCTGGGCTTTCATTTTGTCAGTGGTTTTCAGTTGTCCATTCTTTGTTATGGGGTATACCGAAAAAGTGAGAATCCTCAATATTTCCGAGTTGGATACTCAATTTGAAGGGAGCTGAAAACACATTGTGTAAGCAGCTGTTATTTTTAACAAATATCAATTCGAAAGTTAAATCATTCTCATCGGGAAATCGATATAGTGTGATATGAAAAAAGGGACACACTTGTTGAGTGTGTCCCTTTTGGATTTTGAAAGTAAGCTGATAATGATCAGATAACTTGCGGTACTTCGTTTGAGTGATTGTGTGCTCGATTCACCCACATTAGCCCAAGCATTGCAATTACCGACATTGCCATCATCAAAATGCCCAAAGGCATCTGGTTATGCGCTGGAAATAGTGACGCGAGCAAAGTTGCGACACCTGCCCCCAAGTTTTGCATGCCACCCAATGTCGCGCCTGCTGTTCCTGCATGGTATGGGAATGGCGCAATCGCTCCAGTTGTTGCTGCTGGGAAGAGAATGCCCGCACCCAAAAAGTACACGGTTGCGCCTCCAACCAGCGTTAATGCCGTGGTTAAACCAAACAAGCCTGGGATGAGCACAATAGCAGAGCCTACAAAAATAGAGACCAAGCCTACATTTAGAGCACGACGCTCAGAGCGACGTCTTGCGATGTAGCTAGATAAGCCCGCACCCACCAAGTAACCTGGGATCGGCAATATAAACAGCAAACTTACCGTTGTTGCAGGTAATTCTAATACCCCACCTAACAACACCCCAGCCGCCGCTTCGAATACACCCACACCTGCGAATGTTGCAACCAGGCAAATTAAAAAGCCTTGAAAGCGACGGTCAGACAAAACGTGTTTGTAGCTTTTGGCTACTGGTTCGAATTTGCGTTTCTCTTTTGGTAGCGTCTCCATCATGCTTGTCATCATGGTGATCACAACCGCGATAGCAAATAGCGCTAAGAACAAGTAGCTCGACCGCCATCCGAAAGCTTCTGTTAGGTAGCCGCCTAATACTGGTGCCATTAATGGTGAGAAAATCACACACATGCTAATTAAGCTGTTTGCTCTGTGTAGATCAGAGCCTTCAAAGCAATCGCGAGTCAGAGTGCGTGACATCGCACCGCCGCAACCAATACCTAAGCCTTGGATAAAGCTACCAATCAAGAACCATTCAAATTGATGTGCAAATAATGCTACCAGTGTACCCGCGATGTAGATAAGCAGCCCGACGATGATGATCGGTTTGCGTCCCAAGCGGTCCGATAGTGTGCCATACGCAAATTGCGACAAGCCATATGGGATTAGGTAACAAGCCATCACAGCTTGAAGTGATGACGCAGATACCAAAAACTCGCCCGCCATATGACCGATTGAAGGCACGTACATTGTCTGGGTCATTTGACCCACGGCAGTCAATATAGCGATTAAAAAGGTAAGTTTCGCTAATGGAAACGAAGCAGACATTTGCGTATCTCTCCAAAAAGTTTAAGACGTAAAAACCCTTAGCGCTCTTTTACAGAGTGCCAACTGACTTCTTGTGTTGCGGGGATATTTGCGCGAGATAATAGTGCTTGCTTGTATAATTAGCAATCGAAAAGTGTGAAGTCGAGCAAGATAAAAATCTATGATTTCAATTAGAAAAACTAATCCGATTTTGTTTTCAAAAAGAGGTGCATTTCTTTGTCTATTTACGTTAAATCTTTTGCTTTTCGTGAATAGTATGAGCCTTATAGGTAACTGTTTTTAATGGTTAAAGTGCAAAAATAAAGCGTCTGATCGGTTGAGGTGAGTTCAAGATGAAACGAGTGAATAAAAGGTAGAGGAAGGCATCAGAAAGAAAAGGGAGCCGAAGCTCCCTTAGAAATGATTATGTCTATTCGCGCTCAGATGCATATGCGTAAAGCATTTCTAGTGCGATGGTTGCTCCCGCTAGTGCGGTAACATCACTGTGATCGTATGGAGGCGATACTTCGACAACATCCATACCCACGATATTCATGCCGGCTAAACCACGAATAATTTTCAGCGCTTTGTCTGAGTTCAAGCCACCACAAACTGGTGTACCAGTTCCCGGTGCGAAGGCCGGGTCTAAGCAGTCGATGTCAAAAGTGACATATACTGGCTTGTCTGCGACGGTGCGACGAATTTCTTCTAGGATCTCGTTCACCGACATGTCATTCGCTTGCATCGCATTAATCACATTGAAGCCGTGATCTTGCTGTTTGTACTCCGTACGAATGCCGATTTGTATTGAGTTCTTTGCTGAGATCAAACCTTCTTTCGGCGCATGGTAGAACATCGTACCGTGATCGTATGAACTGCCATTTGCATAGGTGTCCGTATGAGCATCAAAGTGAATCAAAGCCATTTGGCCATGATGCTTCGCATAGGCACGCAGGATAGGTAGCGTAATGAAGTGGTCACCGCCCAATCCCAACATGGTTTTACCACTTTTTAGAATTTCACTGGTTGCCGCTTCAAGGCGGTAAGTAAAATCTTCCGCATCACCGCAATCGAACACGAGATCACCTGCGTCGATCACTTTCAGTTTATCCAATACGTTGAAGCTCCACGGGAACTTCTTACCTTCCCATGCCAAGTTGACTGAGGCACGGCGAATTGCATCTGGACCCATACGCGCACCTGGACGCCCAGATGTTGCCATGTCCAGAGGGACTCCCAACACCACAACGTCTGCGTCTGCCGATACTGGGTTACGAATGTACGGCAGACGTAAAAACGACATAGAGTTGGAGTAAAGCGAATAATCAGTTTTAGTAAACAAATCATTCATATCAGAAGTCCTCTAAATAGGTGTATCCTGCTAGACCTTGTTCTAGTTCTGCTAGGATTTGTGCTTGTTCATTGGCTTCAACTCGCTGTGAAACCAATTGTTTATAATTGTCACGAATCGCATCCACGTCGATATGAACGTAGCGCATCATGTCTTCTACACTATCACCTTCGTTGATGTAACTGATCTCAAATTGACCATGTTCATCAACATTGACTACAGCACTGTGGGTATCACCAAATAGGTTGTGCATGTCACCAAGGATTTCTTGGTATGCGCCTACTAGGAAAAAGCCCATTAAGTACGGTTTGTCTTTGCTCCAAGCTGGTACAGGTAGCGTGCTCTCGATGCCTTGACCATCAACGTAGTGATCGATCGCGCCATCAGAGTCACATGTGATGTCCAACATCACTGCACGACGCTCTTCCGCCTCGCCCAGACCAGAAAGTGGCAGAACAGGGAACACCTGATCAATACCCCAAGCATCTGGTAGAGATTGGAAGAGAGAGAAGTTCACGAAGAACTTATCCGCAAGACGTTCGCTCAACTCGTCCAGAATCGGACGGTGGAAGCGATTCTTAGTGCTCATCTTGCGGCTTAATTCGAAGTAAATGCGCAGTGACAATTGTTCTGCCCACGCACGTTGTTCCAAGTTAAGCACGCCTGTAGCAAATTGAGAGTGCACTTCTGCCAAATCACTTTGGGTATCATTGTAAATCTCAATTAACGCACGAGCATCTGTACCATCTTGTAAGTTTTCCCAGTTTCGCCACATGTTTTGTAGCAAAAGCGGAGCGTCCTCATCAAGCTCATGTACTTCTTCCGGTAGGTACGACTCGGTACCAATTACGTTAGAAATCAATACAGCGTGGTGCGCTGTTAGCGAGCGACCCGATTCCGAAATGATCACTGGCATTGGTTGTTCGTATTGCAGACACACATCGCCCACTGTGTTGACGATATTACGTGCGTATTCTGCAAGTCCGTAGTTCATCGAATTCGATGATTGGCTGCGTGTGCCGTCATAATCCACTGCCAAGCCGCCGCCCACATCGAAGTACTCGATGTTTGCACCGAGTGCGCGTAGTTCGCAGTAGAAACGTGCAGACTCGTTCACACCATTGCGTACATCACGGATGTTTGCCATCTGTGAACCAAGGTGGAAGTGAACCAGTTGCATCGCGTCTAGGTTGCCTTCGCGTTTAAGACGTTCAATAACGCTAAGCACTTGCGATGCTGATAAACCAAACTTCGATTTTTCACCGCCACTTGCTTGCCATTTCCCTGCGCCTTGAGAGGCGAGGCGAATGCGTAAACCAAGGCGCGGTTTTACGCCCAAACTTTTCGCTTCTTCTAGTACCAGATCCAGCTCAGAAAGCTTCTCTAGTACGATGAATACCTTGTGACCCAGCTTTTCACCGATCAGTGCAAGACGCACATACTCACGGTCTTTGTAGCCATTACACACGATCACGGAGCTACCTTGTTGAGCCAATGCAAGTACCGCCAACAATTCTGGCTTGCTACCCGCTTCAAGACCAAGCTGCTTGGTTTCTAGTTGAGCTTGGCTCGCTAGAATTTCATCCACCACTTCACGTTGTTGGTTTACTTTAATTGGGTACACCAACAAGTATTTGTTTGGATATTGGTATTCTTCAATTGCTTGGTTGAATGCGTGGCAAATACCATGCACACGTTGGTGCACGATTTGCGGGAAGCGTACTAATACAGGCAGATTTAACTGCTTCGCTTCTAGCTCATTTACAATAGCGCTGAAAGGGATTTGATGTGCACGATCACTACGTGGTGATACATATACTTCGCCTTGGTCATCAATGCCGTAGAAACCTTGGCTCCAGTAGTGAACGTTGTAGTCCGCGCGGATGCGGTCTAATTTAGTTGCTTTTTCCAACTCGATTCTCACAAAAATGTACTTAACTCCTTAATTAATTAGAAGGAAAAGTACAAAAAAGCAAATCATGAGGTATTTACCTCATACCCTGACACGAACTCCGTGTGCGCGCATTAACGGATAAAAGGGCCCTTGAGTCTAATGATTAAAATCTATCATCTCGATTATGATTTGTTGTCGTCGCTACGTGTGAATATTTGTTTACCGAAGCGTCCATTCTGCTGTTATAGTTGGTCTGACCAGTAAGGATTCGGTCATGAAGCATCTCACTAAAATAAGGACATATTTTGCAGCTGCACAGAATTCAGGGGTACATTCAGACCATGTATCTCGCCGAATATCCCGATAGATTATTGTTGCTTGATGGTGCCAGTCGAGCAGACATTCCTCATCTTAAAGACTTTATTGAACATCAACTCCATCGTCCTTTTTGTGATCTAAAGTTGGTTGTTGTGACCCACATGCATCCAGACCATGCTGGTGGTGCGCACAAACTACGTGACTTAACAGGATGCAAGCTATTGGCCGCAAAGCGAGAGAACCAGTGGTATAGCGGTGTAGACGGTTGGCTAATGCATTTGACCGATTTGATGTTAGCACGCTGGATGGCGAATCGGATGCGTAAACCAAAGCAAAACCTGTGGTATTCCCGCAAGCTAAAGCCAGATATTGAACTTATTGATGGAGAGTTTATTCCTGGATTTGATGATTGGCAGGTGCTAGAAACACTAGGGCATACCGACCGAGATCTGTCGGTTTATCATTCTGAACAAGATGTACTGTATGTGGCGGATTTAATGGTGCAGGTGAAACAGCATCTGATTGCGCCGTTTCCCATATTTCATCCGAATCAATATCGGCAATCATTAAAGCGTGTGTTTGAGATGAATCCGCAATGTTTGCTTTTGGCACATGGGGGAGAGGTGACTTTGGATGAAAAAGCGTATCAGCACATTTTGAATACAGCGCCGACTAAGCCAATGACGCACTGGCGAGTGACAAAAGTTAAAGCGAAGGGATTGTTGTTTGCGTTATTTCGTAGGAAGTAGGCGAGGATAAAGCCAGACGAGTGATGCTCAACAAAAACGTTCGATCACTCATCTGAAGCTACGGGGTTAAGATGCCAATAAGTGAGATTGGCTAGGATCAACGAGCACTTTGTCTGCCATACCCTGACGACCTAACAACATCATGTAAGTCATTTTTTCACGGTTAGTCAACGTAATGTCGATTGGCCATTGTTGGTCGCCCATACGCAGCATCGTTGTGATCACGCAGCGGTGCTCAAAAGTACCGTTAGAAGATTTAACCTTACGGTTTGCTTTTAGTTTCGCTGTGCAGCGAACCACTTGTTCTAAATGGTATACATCTGGGTGCAAATCGAATGCAACATAAGACTGACCATCTTTTTCAAAGCAATCAATATTGTCTACATGTAATGAAGAGGTTTGAGCGCCTGTATCAATACGCGCTTCAAGGTGAGTAATCCCTAACTCTGGCAAGCAAATAGCTTCGGCATTCCCAATGATCATTTTCTGATTCATAGTGTCATCCTAGCGACGAGTAACAAGAGAGCCGGTTTTTGGCTCTCTTGTGCGTTAAACAAAAATCAACCTTTACCGCGAGTACGGTTTGAATTTGGCTTAGCGTTTTTCTCGATAAAATCGAAGATCATACCTGCAATGTTTTTACCAGTTGCTAGTTCGATGCCTTCTAGACCAGGGGAAGAGTTCACTTCCATTACCACTGGGCCATTTTTAGATTGAAGGATATCCACACCACAAAGGTTCAAGCCCATCACTTTCGCTGCATTTACAGCGGTCGCACGCTCTTCTTTGCTCAAACGCACGAGTTGTGCAGAGCCACCACGGTGAAGGTTAGAACGGAACTCGCCTTCTTTTGCTTGGCGCTTCATTGCGGCAATCACCTTATTTCCGACAACAAAACAACGGATGTCCGCGCCTTTTGCTTCTTCGATAAATTCTTGCACCATGATGTTAGCTTTCAAACCCATGAAAGCTTCAATCACACTTTCTGCCGCTTTATTTGTTTCAGCAAGTACAACACCAATGCCTTGAGTGCCTTCTAGCAATTTAATCACTAGAGGTGCGCCACCAACGTTTTTGATCACGTCCTGAATGTTGTCAGGATGGTGAGCAAAGCCAGTGCGTGGCAAACCGATGCCTTTACGTGATAGCAATTGCAATGAGCGCAACTTGTCACGAGAGCGGCTGATCGCGACAGATTCGTTGACACAAAATGTACCCATCATTTCAAACTGACGTACAACAGCAGTGCCGTAAAACGTAATAGATGCCCCAATACGCGGAATAACAGCATCGTATTGCGGTAATTCTTCACCCTTGTAGCGGATCTTAGGGTTGTTGCTCGTAATGTCCATATAACAGTGAAGCGTGTCGATCACATCGATTTGATGCCCACGTTCTTCACCCGCCTGTTTTAGGCGCATGGTTGAATATAAATTCTCATTACGAGAGAGAATAGCAATACGCATGGCAATTCCTTAGTAAGTCAGTACCAAATTAAAATATAAGTATAGAGCATAGAATGCAGTAGGCAGGTGATCATGTTATGACATAACCTACTTACTTCAACGATTTAGAATTGTGGTTGAACAACCACGTCGTCAGAGGTGCGCACCTTAGGGCGTTTTTTTGTGAGATGAAAACGAAAAAGCATCGTCGACACGACAAAAATATTTTATCGAACGCTCACGCCTTGCGGTATGAGACTGTCAAGGGCGAGATAAATAAAATTGAGCAAAAATTTCATCGCTTTGTCACGAATTATCGCTTAAAAAAGCGGCCAATTTGACCGCTGTTTTTAGCTGTTTTGATAGTGACTTAAAAAAAGTTCCGCCGTTTGGGTAGCTAACAGCCTAGATTCTTCATTCGACAAAGAGGGGCGAATTCCCATTAACTGCGGCCAGAATGCACTGCCTTTAAGTAAGTTGTGCAATTGAGTGCTTGCTATATGTACATCATCAATTTGCAAAGCGCCACTGTTCGATTTCTCAGTAAGCCAGCGGTACAGGGCGGTTTCCTGTTTCGACATTTGTTCTGCTTGTTCTTTGAGATCTTCCGGCTTAAATAAGAAGTGCCCAAATGCCACTTTTGCCAGCTCAATATAGTTTGGTTCCGTCACCACAATGATCTCGCTGTAGAGTAATTCAATCAATTGATCTTTGAGTGGCAGAGTGGCCAAGCGTTTAATATCGCTTTCCATCATTGACGAACGCCAAAGCTCAGTCAGCAACTCCGTCACGATCGCTTCCTTAGAAGGGAAGTGATTATAGACCGTGCGCTTAGAGACTTGTGCGATTGCAGAGAGCTTATCCATGCTGGTGTTTTGCACCCCAAACTCTTGGAACGCTTGCCTTGCCGCGCACAAGATGGCTTCTCTTTTGGTTTCGCTACGACTTTTTCTTTTTACATTCATAAGCTTGCTAAATTAAGAAGATCATTTCTTGATCTATTTTACACTAAGTAGTTTACTTTTGATAATTAGAATGTAAACTGCACCGTGTAGTTTACTTTTGTTCGGGTTAACTTTTTATGAAAAAAACTTTGCTAGCCACAGTAGGAGCGTTCGCGATGGGTACATCCATGATTTCTTGTTCTAATGTTGATACTGAAAAAGCGCCAACATACCCGGACAAATTTGCAAATACAGAGTTGGAATACAAAAGCGGTTTGGGCGACATGTTCGAAATCATGAAAGCGTATTTTACGACTGAGCGCTTTAACCCAACACCAACGATTGAAATTCCAGTGCATGCGATCACAGCGCGGCAACTGTTAGAAGAGCAAGATGACGTCATCTATCGTCTGGGTCATTCAAGCGTATTAATGAAGCTCGATGGAAAACTGGTAATGACCGACCCTGTATTCAGTGATCGCGCGTCTCCTGTACAATGGGCAGGGCCAAAACGCTTTCACCAAACCCCCATCACGATAGAAGATTTGCCAACTATCGATGTGGTGGTGATCAGTCATGACCATTACGATCACCTAGATAAAGCTTCTATTAAAGTGCTAGGCGATAAGGTGGGCACTTTCTTGGTGCCGTTAAAAGTTGGCCAATTACTGGTGAATTGGGGTGTACCCAAAGAGAAAGTGATCGAACTAGACTGGTGGGAGTCACACTCTGTTGACGGCATTGAATATACACTAACTCCGACTCAGCATTTCTCTGGTCGAGGTTTGACAGACCGCGATACGACGCTGTGGGGCAGTTGGGTTATCACTGCACAACAACACAAAGTGTTCTTCAGTGGTGACTCTGGTTACTTCAATGGCTTTAAAGAGATTGGCGAAAAGTACGGTCCGTTTGACTTCACCATGATTGAAACAGGTGCGTACAATGAACTCTGGTCAGACATTCACATGTTCCCAGAGCAAAGCGTTCAAGCACACATCGATGTGCAGGGCAAAGTGATGATGCCGATCCATAACAGCACGTTTGATTTATCAATGCACGATTGGAATGAGCCAATGCAACGTGCGTTAGACATCAGTGAAGAGCGCGGTGTTACGTTGGTGAGCCCTGAGATTGGTCAACGCTTGGCGATTGCGGAGCCTCAGCCTGCTAAGGCATGGTGGCAATAATTGCTGAGCTAAACAGCCAAACACCAGAATAGTTAAGTCACTTATCAGTAGTTACTATTAGTAGTTACGTGGTCAGGGATAAGGATAAAGGTGCGATGAAAGCAAAGTGGACGTTGTTACTTACATTAAGCATTCTGCCTACCTTTGCACTAGCAGGAGTAGAGCAAGATATCTCGACGTTGATAACACGAGTTGAGCAATCCTCTTGCACCTTTATCCACAACAGCAAGTCGTACACTAATCAAGAAGCAGCAGAACACATGCGCAATAAATGGGATTACGCCAAAGATGACGTTGATTCCGTGGATGTGTTTATAAAAGAAGTTGCGTCGAAAAGTTGGTTATCTGGCAAACCATATTGGGTGGATTGCCAAGAGGAACGCATTACCAGCGAAGAGTGGCTAACATCATTGATGCGCACCACCGATCACATCCAATAACACTTCTTTGATGGTCTGATAGCGCAGAGGTAGAGCACGACTGCGCTTACGAACCAGAAATAGCTCTTCACATACAGTGTTTTTCAGTTGAGCAATGTATAACGTGTCTTTTAGTGGAAAATTGTCGACCGCACTTTGAGGCAGCACGGTGAAGCCAAGTCCTTTGCTGACAGGCAGCAAAATTTGGCTCAATTGATTTACGTAGCCGGATAATGGTAAATCGCTCATCTTAATTTCTTGGAGCTGTGGTTCTTCACATTGGTCAAAAAACAGCGTCATGTAATGCTCGGCATCAGGGTGGCTAATGACACCACAGTCATGCAAGAGTTGTGGCGTTATCTGCTTATTTTGATAATGCTTTGGCAGAACCAAGCACAACCTCTCTTTACCAATTCGCTCACTGTGAAACAGACCTTTGTTGGGAACATCAGTCACGATACCAATATCGATGTGCCCTTGCGTTATGGCGTTGAGAATAGATTGATTTGGCGCGGCTTCTAAATGTAACGATAAGCTCGGGTGCTGTTTTTGCTTCTCCAAAATGGGCCCATACAACATTAACGCCATTGCACCAGAACAAGCCAGTTTACAGTGGCCTGAAAACGCATCATCAAAACTGAGCTCTTCGAGCAGCTTCTTCTCTCTATCTTCTAACTCGAGCGCATATGCGTAGACAATCCTGCCTTGCTCGGTTAATTCGAAGCTTTTGTTTTCGCGCTTGATCAAGGCATGCTGACAGCTTTGCTCTAATTTTTTGATGTGTTGGCTGACGCCAGGCTGAGTCATAAAAAGTTTTTCTGCCGTTTGCGTAAAATGACCGACTTCAATCAATGTCTTAAATGTATGTAACCAAACAGGATTAAGCATAGTGTGTGATTTTCTGAGAGCTTTGTTGGGAGACGTAAAGAAAATGATAGCACGGTGTTTTATGAAAACAGAGAAGACTTAAACGATAAAAGATGAATCGTTATCAATACATTACAGACAAAATAAAACCCCGCCTGGTTTCCCAGACGGGGCTTATTCTTTTTCGCAGCAATCCAGCTACTAATAGGTGCTCCCTGCATCTATCCTTGATTGTGGCTAAGTCCTTTAACCGAGTTCCTTGTTCATCGCCTTCCTAGCGGTGTCCATTCTTGCCTATCATCCTGACGGGCGAACTCTATCCTAGAGCTTAACTACATCCTTGCTGACAACTCATCCTAAGTTATCAAATCTTCATCCTGAAGATACCCAATCCTTTAGGCTTTTTTCCTGTTCCCGCCAACATCCTGTCGACAAATTGAGTATTGATGTTTTGCTGATTTGACTCAATTAACTTTTCTAAATTATTTTTACTGATTATTTTAAGTGAATTTAAATATTACTTTTAAATCATATATTTAATGTTTTTTTCTGGCATTGCTCTTAGAGGTGATTAATCTATTTGCTTACAACTCTTGTAAGAGATCTCGCACAAGTTTGGTGGTGAATGTATTAATGTGCGCTTTTTGTTCCGAGTTCTGTGGATTGAACTGGATCACAATGCGTTAAAAGGGAGACGATAAAGATGAAAGTGAATTGATCTTGAGTAGAGATTTGTTTGAAAAGAAATAAAAATTCTTGCGGTTTTTATAAACAGTATGGTAAATCTGAAATGCCCACCTTGTTAATCCTTATTAAGATTCAATGACAGTATAAGTAGGGAACTTGATTGCCATTTTTCTGTCATATCTGGTGAGTAAGTTAACTGTGTCAGATAGATAATATGCCGTTTGCCAGTAAAAACAGGCTGCAAGAAATCGGTAATTATCATTATGTTGTGAAATTGGTCACGGTTAAATGATTGATTCCCTTATAGATTGAAGGGGATACGACCTTAGACAATAAGCTCCATGAGGAGCGTTACTTATATAAGATGAGGGACTTTACTATGAAAAAGACTAGAAGAGCTCAGCTACATCGTGTGCGTATTCAATACTGGAAAGACACGAAAGACGCACCAGCTAAAAAATCATAGTTAATTATACCTAAAGGCACGAGCTGGCTGTGGAACGCGGTTTCCCGTTGATTGCCAGCTCAAAAACGCCACAATCACTCCGCGCAACTTCCCAAGCACCCTAATTTACTATCACATTCTTCAAAAAATAAAAAAGCCAGTCTTAAGACCAGCTTTCTCTACCATTTATTGAGCTCTGCGTATTACAGGTTGCCCTTTAGTTACAGGTAGTTGGCGTCAACTAGTTCGCCCGCTTGCGCGCTTTTCACTTCTGGGCGTGCTTCTAACCATTTGATAACTTGCGCTTTCTGTTCTTCAGTCGCACTGCCGTAACGGTCAGTAGAACATAGGAAGCCTTCAAACAGTTCTAGACCACCGCCACCGAAGCAAAGACCAAGCTCGTCAATGTAGTCGATAAAGTCATCAACGAATGCATCGTAACGGTCGAAGTCGTTAATGTCTGTTTCACAGCTGATCTCGAAACCTAGGATTGCGAACTCACCTAAGAACAGCTTTTTACGGATACGACGGCTCTTGTTATCGATCTTGTCTAATTTCATGATTATCTCTCGTAGATGATTTGATTTCGTACACCTTATACCTTCTATCACACTTTAGCCCAAGTAAAATCAGAATGAAGCGATACAGTTGGTGATTATGTGACCAGAATTTAATTGCTTCGTTAGCTGTGTTGGTTGGTTTGCAGTATTGTTGAAACACAAGTTTCATATGTTTTAAGCACTTTTGTCATTTTTCTTATCCAAACTTCTTGCCGTTCAACTAATCACTTATTTATTAATTAAACTATAAGATCGGGAAAGTAAAAATGAGCAAGGAAACCTTTGACGCGACGCGTTATAACCAAAGTGAAAACAAACCATTTGAAGAAGTATTAGAAGCGAGCCTATCTCGACGCAGCATTCTGAAAGGTGGTTTAGGTATCAGTGCGATGACAGCGTTTGGTGCTTTCGGATTGGCTGGTTGTAACTCGTCTGACTCAGGGAGTACAGTAAGCAGTGGTTCGGGCGCATCTAAAGCCGTTCTTAACTTTGAATCTATCCCTGGCTCACTCACTGACGCAGTTTCAATTCCACAAGGCTACACCGCACAAGTACTAGTACCTTGGGGAACACCACTTAATGCACAAGGCAGCGCATGGCAAAATGATGGTACCAACACCAGTACCGATCAGTTAAATGCGCTAGGCATGCACCATGACGGCATGCATTTTTTCCCATTGAACGATAGCACTACAGATGGCTTGCTATGTATTAACCACGAGTACATCGACACATCAGCACTGCATCCAAACGGTCCTACGGTTGAAAATGGCGTACGTACCATTGTAGATGAAGTGCGTAAAGAGATTAACGCGCACGGTGTGTCAGTGGTTCGCATTCAACTGGAAGACAACATGTGGAAGTTGGTTGATACCGATCCACTAAACCGTCGTTATACTGGTGCGACAGTCATGGATTTGTCTGGCCCGGTGGCCCACACATCTTTAACTGTCACTCGTTTCTCGCCAGATGGCAGCCAAGCGCGTGGTACGTTAAACAACTGTGGCAATGGCTACACGCCGTGGGGCACGTACTTAACGTGTGAAGAGAACTGGCCAGGTTACTTTGTTAATGCCGGGACTCGTACAGAAGAGCAAGATCGCATTGGTGTCGATGATCAAAGTACACGCTACTTGTGGGAGACATTAGCAGGAAATGCAGAAGAGCGTCTTGATGAGTTCTCTCGCTTTAATGTGGCTCCAACAGGAGCAAGTGCGATGGATGATTACCGCAATGAAGCCAATGGTCACGGTTACATTGTCGAGATTGACCCTTACACGCAAAACTCACGTGCGAAGAAACGTACTGCGCTAGGTCGTTTCCGTCACGAGGGCTGTACTTTCGGTAAGCTTGAAGAAGGCAAACCAGTGGTATTTTATTCTGGTCACGATTCTCGCTTTGAATACCTATACAAATTTGAATCTGCGGCAGCGTGGGATCCAGCAGATGCTAACCCTGATAACCGCTTGGCGATGGGTGACAAGTACATGGACGAAGGCACACTGTATGTGGCGCGCTTCAATGAAGACAGCACAGGTACTTGGTTACCATTAACGCTTGATAGCGTAACAACCGCTGGTGGTACGTTAGCGGATCACTTTAACTCACTGGCTGAAATTATCATCAATACTGCTGGCGCGGCGGATTTAGTTGGGGCAACACCAATGGATCGACCTGAGTGGTGTACGGTTGATCCATTCACGGGTTCAGTATATTTAACATTGACGAACAATACGCGCCGTACAGATGAAACCAACCCTGCGAATCCACGTTTGAATAACAAGTTTGGTCATGTTATTCGTTGGGATGAAGGTGCTTCAGCAACTGACTTTACTTGGGATATCTTTGTCTTCGGTTCGCCAGCAAATGGTGATGCAGATACCAACCGTTCTGGCTTGAATGAGCTAAACCAGTTTGCGAGCCCAGACGGATTAGCGTTTGATGGCCGTGGTATTTTGTGGATTCAGACTGATAACGGCGCAGATGAAGTCACGTCTTACACCAATGATCAAATGTTGGCTGTTGTTCCATCTAAGCTAACAGATGAGAATGGTGATCAAGCTGTGATTGGTGCGGATAATCAAGCTGAATTGAAACGCTTCTTTGTCGGACCAAATGGTTGTGAAGTAACAGGCTTTACCATCAGCCCTGATTACAAATCATTGTTTGTGAATATTCAGCACCCAGGCAACTGGCCATACAGTGAAGATGCAGCCGAAGAAACGCCTGCTGGTGTTTCTGTGCGCCCACGAGCGGCGACAGTGGTTATTCGCCGTGAAGACGGTGGAGAGATTGCAGTTTAAACACCTTAAAATTCAAGCCCTGCAATTGCAGGGCTTGATGGTTTGGGCGAATGCCTAGTTGCACTTTATACCTAGACAACAGGCTTAGCTTTTCAATGAACCGCCTGAAGTACGAATCACGTCTTGATACCAGAAAAAGCTTTTCTTGCGTTTACGTTCTAGCGTTCCTTGCCCATCATCATGACGATCGACATAGATAAAGCCGTAACGTTTGCTCATCTCAGCGGTTGAGTTTGCGACCAAATCGATTGGCCCCCAGCTGGTAAAGCCCATCAGCTCAACGCCATCCAGAATCGCTTCGTGTGCTTGAACAAGATGGTCGTTCAAGTAAGCGATGCGGTAATCATCTTGAATCTCACCGTTTTCATCGATTTCATCACGTGCACCTAAGCCGTTTTCTACGACAAACAGTGGTTTTTGGTAGCGATCGTGAAGGAAGTTCAGCAGAATGCGCAGGCCTTTTGGATCGATCAACCAACCCCACTGGCTCTTTTCAAGGTATGGGTTTGGTACGCTATCGACAATGTTACCCACTTCCTTCTGTTTCGGATCCGCACTTGCACAGCCACTTGCGTAGTAGCTGAATGAGATGAAATCGACACTTGCCGATGCAATTTCTTCTAAGTCGCCTGCTTCCATCTGAATTTCGATGCCGTTTTCACGGAAGTAACGCTTCATGTAGCCAGGGTACTGACCACGTGTTTGCACATCACCGAAGAACAACCACTTGTTGTTTTCATGCATTGCTGCCAGCACGTCATCAGGATTACAGGTGTATGGGTAGTTGATTGCGCCAAGCAGCATGTTACCAATCTTGCCGTTTGGTACGATTTGCTGACACAGTTTTACCGCTTTTGCGTTTGCGACTAGCTGGTGGTGAATCGCTTGGTAAATCTCTTGTTCACTGGCGTCTTCTTGCAAACCAACACCAGTAAATGGTGCGTGTAGAGACATGTTGATTTCGTTGAACGTTAACCACAGCTTCACTTTGTTTTTGTAGCGTTCCAGCACGGTGCGGGCATAACGTTCGAAGAATTCGATGACGCGACGATCGCCCCAACCGCCATAGTTTTCAACCAGTGCGTAAGGCATTTCGTAGTGAGATAAAGTTACGAAAGGTTGGATGTTATGCTCGGCAAGTTCGTCAAAAATTTTATCGTAGAACGCCAAACCTTCTTCGTTAGGTTCTAGTTCGTCCCCGTTAGGGAAGATGCGGCTCCATGCCAAAGAGAGACGCAGACAGTTAAAGCCCATCTCTTTGAACAGCGCGATGTCTTCTGGGTAGCGATTATAGAAGTCGATCGCCACGTCTTTGATACCCGGTGTACGTTCTTCACGGGTTTGATGCGGACTCAAAATACCGTTTGGCAGCATGTCTGATGTCGATAACCCTTTACCCCCAAGGTTGTACGCCCCTTCTACTTGGTTTGCAGCAATGGCACCACCCCAAAGAAAATGTTCAGGAAACTTAATCATGTTTCTCACTCTTTATATTTAGGAAATGTTTTTGGATTTATTGCTTGAGAATAGTGTAGGAGACACCTCGATACTTGTATCGAGATCGTATTTTTATCAGTTCATCACCAAACGTCAGTAATGATAAACATTGATATATAGGATGGTTGTTAACAATGCCAACCTAAGTGAATTTAGATTGGCATTCATATTCAAAACGTAAATGCTAAATTCGCCGCCGCGCCAAACTGGTTATCGCCAGCGTAAGAGCCAGCGAGGTCTAAACTGATCACATCAAAAGGACTGATGCCAATGCCACCTGTCACTGAGTTATCGAGATTATTTTCTAGGTCAATTTCATAACCAGCGCGAAGTTGTGCCCACCCCCAAGCATTCCCCTCGATACCTACACGAATAAACTGAGTGTCATCGTCGAGCTCTTTAAAGCGCTTTTGTTTGGTGAGATCGGCGTCTAAGCTCAGAGCTACATAGTTCCCGACATAACCGATGCCAACTGTCGCTTGTGGTGTGAGTTCGTAGGTATAGTTGCCCAGTTTTGTTTCAATATCTTGCTCGAAGACGTCTTTTAATGAAAGGCCTGCTCTAAATGCGTTGTGATACCAAGCGACCCCAAGATCCATATTGAAAGTATTCTTTGATACTTCACTTTTGTCGTAATCCTCGATATCAAAGTCGTCTAGTGTTGTACGTTGTGTGTAGGTTTTAAGTTGTTGGTATTTTGGTGTAATACCAAATGCGAATTGTTGTTCGCCTATAGTGTAAGCACGAGATAGAGCAATACCATATTCCACATTACCGAAAGCAGCTAGGTTAACGGCAGAATTGAGGTATCGATCTGCGGTGTTTGTTGAATCTGAGATATCGGGTGCAGCAAGTATCTCCACATAACCAGTGCTAAACAGGTTTACAGACATGTAGCGCGTCGGAATAGCAATTGCGAGGCTTAGCCCTCCGTTAATGACAACTGGGACGCTCTTATCCAACTGATCGAGGAGGCGATTAAGCTCGGCCTCGTTCGCTGGAGTAGGAATGCCCTGAATACTATCATAAAGGTCTTGGGCGTCATCTACGGCTGACAACGCTTCATCCTCGTCGTGGATATTGACCCCGACAGCCGGAATGAGCAGACCGATATCATCATTTTCTCGATAGAGGGCCCCCAAGGCTGGGTTATGTAGGGGCGCGGTCAAATAGTCAGCAGAAACGACGCCTGTATTTCCCATACCATGACTTCGAGCGTCGGCAGCGTAAGGTGCAGAAAAAGCGTGAGGTGATAATATAAAAAGCGCTCCTGCTGCAGCTAAAGTTATTTTTCTCATAACGCATCCATTCTTATTTTAAATAATTACTTATCATTAAATTAGACGGTGGGAGCTAAAACTGGTGTCAACCACCAAAAATTGTTCTGATGAATGGTATGTGGCGATTCATCAAGTTAAGCGTAGGTTAGGCAACTCGCTTTATAAAGTTGAACAGGTTTTATATTGCTCTCTTATTGAGAGAAAAGGATTGAGAGATGGGAGAAGTTAGGTCAGCTTCGGTGAGGAGCGAGTTTAAATACTAAGATGAAGGACATTCCTTCAGTAGTGTTGAGCTGTGCGCTGACTTTCCCTTGCATATCACGCATATTGTTGGCCGTAATCGCTAAACCCAGCCCCAATCCTTCACCAATTTTCTTTGAGGTTTGGAAGGGTTCGAACATGGATTCAAGCATCTCATTCGACACGCCGCAGCCATTATCACTGACGATCAGTTCGACCTGATTGCCGGTTGGGTTGACGATCAAGCTGAGCTGCGGGTTGGTGGCGTTGCTCATTGCGTCTAGCGCATTCGAGACAAGATTACCGAGCACCTGAAGCAGTCGTTGTTCTTCGCCCATGATGTTAGGTAAGTCATGAGGAACTCGAACACGCACATCCACTTTGTCTAATTGGGTTTGATAAACGCGTAAGGTCTCTTCGAGTGCAGAGGTGAGAGAAATTGCCTGTAAGCTTTCTGGTTTGTTGTAGGCGAACGTCTTTAGCTGACTGGTCATGCTTGCCATACGATCAATCAGCTTTTGCACCAAAACATTGTTGGCTTTCATCATCTCGGCTTCGCCGCGTTCCGCCAGCAGTTCGTTCGTGGTGAGCAGGGTACGCAAGCCTGTCAGTGGCTGATTGAGCTCATGAGTAATAGCGCTCGACATGCGCCCCAAGGCGGCCATTTTGCTCGATTCAATTAACTGGCTTTGCGCTTCTTTTAGCGCTTGAGTTCGCTCTTCAACCCGTTGTGCCAGTTCTTGGTTGACCTGTTGCAGTGACTGTTCGGCTTTTTTCCGCTTGCTGATGTCGATGATCGTTGCAAGGAAATACTGCTCGCCATGCCAAGGGAAACTGGTTAGCGAGAACAGGACAGGGAAGACGCTTCCATCGCTGCGTCTGGCAATGGTTTCGACCGTGCTGATCTCTGCGAGCTCTTTATGCTTAGGCAAGTCCTTGAGCAACTTAAGTGTGGTGGAATTGGGGTTGCCTGCGTCGAATAATTCCCAAGCAAAAGCGTGTCGATTGACGCTCTCTGGTAAACAGAACAAACGCTTCGCCATTGGGTTGAGATCGAACAGTTGCCCTTGTTCATCAATCAATAGTAAACCAACGTGGGTCTTATTGATCATCTGTTTCAAGCGGCGTTGGGACTCTTCCAACAGGGCTTGAATTCGTTGTTGATTGATGTGCTTTTGTCGACGTTGTAGACCAATGATGACGAGTAATACAACCAACAAGAGCAGCGCCGCTACGCTCCAACCAATCACGTTGATGGTTTGTTGAATCGGCTTAGAAGGGGTGAGGTAGCTGACGTACCAATTCAAATCATCCAATTTAACGGTGTGCGCAAAATAGCGTTGCTGATTGAGCGTCCACACACTGATATTAGTGTTGTCGTATAAGCGCTGCGTTTCTAACTGAACGGTGTTGCTCGGTTCGTTAAACCAGTCTGCGTTATAAAGCGAGCTGCTTGATAGGAAAAAGCGTTGCTGGCGATTTTGCAACGTAATGATGTCTTGGCTAGTAATGGTCTGTTCGGTCAACAAGCTGAGGTTGATCTGCACCACCACAATGCCTGCGATATCCAGACCGTCGTAGATAGGGGCTGCAAGGTAATACAACGGACTCGAACCTTTGGTTTTGTTCACCAAGGAAACACCACCGCCTTGATTGTGAATTTGTTCCACAATGGCTTTTCGGTCAGACAGGCTAAAGCGCTCTTCGATCAAACTTGAGACCAATACTTCGCCAGAGTTTGACAGGATTAGCCAACCTTCGGTATTGGCGGCTTTATCTAGCTGAGTCAGTTGGGTTTGCAATGGCTCGTAATAAGTCAGATTCCCTTTCACAAACGCGATGGTTTCTGGGTTATTGGTTACGAGGTAAGGTAAGTGGTAGAAGCGTTTGAGTGCACGGCGAACTTCACCAATATAGTCGAGTAGCTTTTGTTGAGCTTCGGTTTGAGTTTGTACACTCAACCACTGACGGGCAACCTCTCTGCTGGCGCTATAGCAAGACAACATCAGCACTGCCGCAATTGCGACCACAAGCCATGTTTTGCCATTCCTTTTGCGCTGCATACCGACTCCATTCAGCTAGTGCGTTCTCACCAACAGTCATTAAAGAGTGCGCCTAACTGGTTGGATGTTAAAGACTTGTAAGCAAGAAGTGAGATCTAGCTCCTTTTCTCCTCAGTGGTTTTTGCTACCGTTAATAAAGATCGATTTCTTTCCCACCCCATAAAGCAGGCAGTAACTCATGGCTTTTGACGACATCCCTAAAATTGCACTTATCGAAGACGATGACATTGTTCGTCAGGCTACCAGCCAATGGCTGCAACTGGCGGGGTTCGATGTGACCGCATTCAGTTTAGGCGAAGAGGGCAAAGCGGCCATTCTGAGCCAAGAATTTGATGCGATTGTCAGTGACGTTCGCCTGCCAGACACCGATGGTTTGTCGATACTAGAAAGCCTGATTGCCAATCACATTCCAACGCCAGTTATCTTGATCACCGGACATGGTGACGTCGATATGGCGGTAGGCGCATTACAAAAAGGTGCATTCGATTTTATCGAGAAACCTTTTCAGCCAGAGCGTTTATCCCAACGAGTGACCGAAGCGGTCGAGAGTTATCGCGCACAAACGTCTACTCAAGATCGCCAAGAGTACCTATCTAGCGTTAGCGGCTTAGAAGAGGTGTTGATTGGGCGAAGCCGAGTGATGCAACAGCTTAGAGAACAAGTAGCCAAGTTAGCACGCATTGATACCAACGTGATCATTTACGGTGAGACAGGTTGTGGTAAAGAGCTGGTAGCGACCAGTTTGCACAATGAAAGCCAACGTAGAACCCATCATTTTGTGCCAATTAACTGTGGTGCTATTCCTGAGAACTTGTTTGAAAGTGAGCTGTTTGGGCATGAAGCAGGGGCATTTACTGGAGCGGGTAAAAAGCGCATTGGTAAATTGGAATACGCGGATAAAGGCACCTTATTCTTTGATGAAATCGAGAGTATGCCGCTGTCGATGCAGGTGAAAGTGTTGCGTTCATTACAGGAACATACGGTTGAGCGCGTTGGGGGCAACCAACAGATCTCGGTTGATTTAAGAGTGATCGCCGCCGCGAAAGAAGATCTCAATGATCATGACGAGTTTCGTCAGGATTTGTACTATCGTCTTAATGTGGCACAGATCTATTTGCCACCACTACGTGAGCGAGAAGAAGATGCGTTGATCTTGTTCGAACACTTTGCTCTGAAAAGTAATCCTGAGAGTCGTCCGCTGAGTGAAGCCGATAGAAAGGCCATTCTTGCTTACTCTTGGCCCGGTAACGTACGTGAGCTTAGGAATGTAGCGATGCGTTTTGCATTGGATGAAACCGTCTCCGTAATGGAAATTCTCTCCTGTCGACCATCCTCAACAACCGAAGAGACGCATGCGGGCGTGCCGTTGGCGATTCAGCTACATAACTTTGAACGTAAGGTGCTACATGATTCTTTAGTCAGGCATCATGGACGCATCAATGAGGTGATGCAGGAGTTGGATTTACCACGTCGAACCCTTAACCAAAAGATGCAGAAGTTTGGTTTGAATCGCTCCGACTATACTTAGTACGATTTCTAGCTAATGTAAAATCATTGGAATAACAAACATGTTATGCGCTTTTGGCAGGAGCTGGGACAAACTTATAATTTAGGTCTTTACCTTCTCCAAACAAGGTAACGAGGTTCCTTCCTGTATGTTTAGAGCTATATAGCGCTTCGTCTGCTTCAGCAAGCGCCTCTTGAAGTGATTGCCCCTCAGATAACTGACTGATACCAAAGCTCATGGTCACTTCAGTTTTAAATGATTGCAAAGCGGTTTCAGTTTCGACCGCAAGGCGAATTTGCTCTGCGAAAATTTTGGCTTGCTGTGCTTTTTCGAGCAAAACAATCATGAACTCGTCACCACCAAATCGCACAATGCAGGCGGACTCAGGAAGATGCTTTTTAAAAATAGTGGAGATCGTTGCCATGACGGAGTCGCCAACCGTGTGACCATAGTGATCATTAATCGCTTTGAACTTGTCGACATCAGTCATAATAATGCTGATTGCTTGGCTTTTTTTATGTGCTTTACTAACCAAGTTTGGAACGATTTCTTCCATGGCTCGACGATTATATAGCCCTGTGAGTGCATCTAAATGAGAGAGATCATTAATGGATTGCACCAAGCGTCCGTTAATTAACCACAGCATACTAAAGCTCAAAGCAACGATCAGGCAGATGCTAAATAAGAAAGTCAGCTGATGGATAAGGCCTGCGACCATAAAACTTGGTAACTCACCTGAAAAAGTACTCCAAAGCGCCCTAAATCCCATAAAAAAACTAAATCCAAAGAAAGAGTAAGCCATTGCTTTAACAGGGAGCTTTAAGTCCTTTTGGGTACCTTTAAGCATGGCGACACCACTAAAGAAGGTGACGATACAAATATACATGCTCAGATAAATAATACGGCTTTTGATAGAAGGATCATGGAAGGTGAAATAGTAAAATGAACCACTGAAAACAGGTGTTAACAAGGTGAGACAGTGAGCCAATTTTAAAGGGTATTGACGAAAAATGCTTACGCTATATAGCGTAAGCAAGAAGCCGACTAATATGAGAGTGTTGGCTATGACGATGGTCAGCCATTCTGGCGCAGAGCCTCTAAAGCCAAGTAAAAAAGGGCCTAAACCAATAAACAGTAGTGATATCGAGAAGGTTTTTAAGCCTTTGACTCTACCCTGAGTGTATTGATAACAAAGCAGACTAATAGAGTAAATGCAAGAGAACAGAATAACGATAAAGTTCAGTGTTCTGATGTCTAGATACTGATTATCCATAGGCGACCCATATCAATCTTTCATTCAGGCAACTCCTTTGCCTGATATCAATAAGCGAGCTACATAGTAACGCACTTATTGAGCGATGTCTTATGTTAAACGGCTATTCATTCACCAGCTCGAATTGTTCGGTTTGGTTGGTTTTCGTCGTAAACAGCAGACCAACAATCATCATAAATACGCTAGGCACAATCCAGCTAGCAAAGTCATTGTACAGAGGCATGTAATTACCCATCCACTCATCAGTGGAACTTGGCATGTAACCTAGGATGTGCAGAGCATCAACACAACCAAACGTTAGAGCAGTGAATGCGGTCGCGACCACCATGATTTGCGACATCTTGTTGCGCACTGGTGCCATGATCATCAACGCAATCGCGACTGGGTGAAGCGCCACAACCGCTGGCAATGTGATCGCCAATAGTTGCTCTAGACCTACGTTGGCGATCAAACCAGCCAATACCATGGTCGTGATAACGCAGCCTTTGTAGTTCACTTTGCTGAAAGTGTTGTCGTAGAACTCACTGCCTGCAGTGGTTACGCCGATAGCAGTAGTCAAACACGCTAATACCATCACGGCACCTAGTAATAGTGAGCCAAATGCGCCGAAGTGGCTGAAGGTGAACGCCGTTAAAATGTCGCCACCATTGCTGAACTCAGAACCCAAGTATGAGCTTGTTGAGCCAATGTAAGCCAATGAGATGTAAACAAACGCCATGGCAACCGCGTACATCAAAGCTGCGATTAGCGTGTATTTTGCGGTGGCTTTCGGACAATCCACACCCATGCTGCGAATCGCGCGGAAGATAATCCAACCAAAACCGATAGAACCTAGCGCATCCATCGTCATGTAGCCTTGGGTCAAGCCTTCAGCAAATGCGCCAGATACGTATGGTCCCGTTGCGGCAGTTAGCTCTCCTACAGGAGAAACCAAAGCAGTCACGGACATGATGATTAAGATAGCCATTAATGCAGGCGTTAAGATCTTGCCTAGGTTGTCGACCAATTTACCCGGATATAGGGCAAATAGAATGGTGATAGCGCAGAAGGCAATAGTGAAAGGCACCAAAGCGGCATCACCAAACATTGGTGCAAAGCTAAATTGGTAAGCGACGGTAATCGCACGTGGGATTACGAACGCAGGGCCAATCACGATAAACACCATCACCCAAAAACTGGTTGCCAAAGGTTTAGGTAGGGCGGCGGTTAGTTTGTCTGAACCGTTTACGATAGCCACCATCACTAATGCCATTGCAGGCAGACCGACGCCCGTTAAGAGGAAGCCAGACATCCCGCTCAGAAAGTTTTCACCTGCTTGGTAACCCAAAAATGGAGGGAAGATCAGGTTACCCGCGCCTAAGTACATGGCGAAAGTCATGAAGCCCAAAGCGGCGATATTGCGTGCGCTTAACATTGTTATTCCTCTTATGTTTCGCTTGGAAGAAACTGAAAGGAATGGGAGGAGTATGTGGTGTTCCCGTCAGCTTCTTCTCAAGCTGACAGAAAGTTTAGATATAGCCTGTCAGCTCTGAATCAGTTCCAGAGAGAGCAGGAGGATCGCAGCAGCAACGCCAGATGGGCGTTTTAAAGCGAATTGTAATTGCGCAGTTGCTGACATGGGTGATCCTTAAAGACGAAAAAATACCAAGGAATACGTTTGCCTTGGCGTGTTGTTACACTAACGAACATAGGGCCATTGGCACAACCCCGAAGTAGAAGATAAGTTGATACGGTCAATGTTTATTTCTTAACTGGTGGATCGAGCTGCTTTTTAAATTAAAAATTAGAATAAATGACTTTTCATTTTTGTAACATGGCTTTCTTTGCTGTATTTTTGTGCTATTTGTAGTCGTTTAGGCTATAAACCTCAGCTGATAAATTGAGCAGTTTAGAATGATGCGCTTTTTCTTCTTATTGTTAAGACGCTCATTAGTTGCAATTCAATCCAAAATTGCATCGGCAAAATATTGCTTATTAGTGAATCGTGCATTTATTTTGTCTTGATCACATTTTATTAACCTTTTGCGTTCTAGGCGTGCAACCTTCTCCTCTTCAATGAGCAAGATCTTGCTCATTACTTTGCTATCAAATCAGCATGATTTTGCTCATTTTTGATGTCTTTCAGTACTTAGTTCAATAAATACAAAGGGTTAAAAGTTGGCATTTCAATTGCTCTAGGGAATGTGTTGTTAATAAAGGTTTAACATGATGTAAATCCCTAATCGTGAAACGACTACACGGAGAGTAATAATGAAAATGAATAAGCTGGTAAAAGCTTTGGCTGTCGCTGTGACTTCTTTTGGTATTGCTGCTAACGCTGCGGCAGAAGATCGTAGCTACATTCTTGCAACGGCATCGACAGGTGGTACTTACTACCCTGTGGGCGTAGCGTTGGCGACGTTAAGCAAAGTGAAGTTGGCACCAAAGCACCACTTCTCCCTTTCTGCAATCAGCTCTGCGGGCTCTGGTGAAAACGTTAAACTGCTGAATGAAAACGAAGCACAGTTCGCGATTCTACAAGGTCTTTACGGTGCGTGGGCTTGGTCTGGTGAAGGTCCTTATGAGAAGAGCGGTCGCCAAGAACAACTGCGCTCAGTCTCTATGCTTTGGCAAAACGTTGAGCACTTTATTGTTCGCTCTGACCTAGCAAAAACGGGCACAGTGACTGATCTGAACAACCTAGATGGCAAGAAGTTCTCTATCGGTAAGAAGAACTCAGGTACTGAGAACTCTGGTCGCCAAATCATGAAAGGTCTGAAGGTCGACCCTGATAAATTCAATCTTGCTTACATGGGTTACGGCGGCAGTGCGAGCGCACTTCAAAACGGCACCATTGACGGCATGAACACGCCTGCGGGTGTACCTGTTGGTGCGGTCACTCAAGCTTTTGCTGCGTTGGGTAAAGACATTTCGATTCTTTCGTTTACTGACGAACAAATCAAAGAGGCGAACGGCAATTACAACCTATGGACGAAGTACGAGATCCCAGCGAACACGTACCCGGGTCTAGATAAGCCGATCACCACCATTGCACAGCCTAACTTCTTGGCAGTTCGTGAAGATATCTCGGAAGAAGACGTTTACCAGCTAACCAAAGCGATCTACGAGAACCTGCCTTTCCTACAAGGCATCCACAAAGCAACAAAAGCAATGGCGATTGAGAAAGCGATCGCTGGCTTGCCAGTGCCTCTTCACCCAGGTGCGGTGCGTTACTACAAAGAAATGGGCATCGAAATCCCATCAGACCTAATGGCGAAATAACGCCAACTTCGCCCCGAGTTTCGGCTCGGGGCATTTTATCCCTACCGATTTCTAAGATGGAAAAAGCCGCCAGAGCTTGGAGTATGAGATGAGCGACTCAATAGAAAAGGAATTGCAGAAATTTGAGCTGCCCACGCGCACTGATTTTCCGTGGGTAACCACCACAATCACAGTGTTTGGCGTGGTGTTGTCTGCTTTGCACATTTGGTTTAATACCTTATCGACGTTACCAGAGTTGTGGATTTCCGCGACCCACTTTGCTGGCTTTGCGGTGATTTGTGCGCTTTGGTATCCGGCTCATATCTCTCTTAAGCAGAGTAAGATTGCACTCGGCATCGATGTGTTAATTGCCATGGGCGCAGTCGCGTGTTTGCTCTACATTCCCTATGCCGAAGATGCGCTGTATGAACGTGGCGTCAAGTTCGTGACCAGCGATTGGGTCTTTGCCATCATAGCAATTTTAATTGTTATTGAATTGATTAGACGCACCATGGGCTGGTTTATTCCAGTGCTGATTGTGGTGTGTTTAAGCTACGTTGTGCTTTGGGGAAAGTGGGCGACAGGTATTTTCCAATTCCCGGGTTTGAGCATGGAAACCTTGCTCTACCGTAGCTTCTATTCTTCCGAGGGCATGTTTGGCTCTATCTCGCGCATCAGCTGGACTTTCGTATTCATGTTCATTCTGTTTGGTGCGTTTCTTGTGCGCTCTGGTGTTGGTGATTACATCATCAATGTGGCACGTGCTGCGGCTGGCAAAATCATCGGCGGTCCGGGTTTTATCGCAGTGATTGGCTCCGGTTTGATGGGCTCAGTATCAGGCTCTAGTGTGGCAAATACGGTTTCAACCGGTGTGATCAGTATTCCTCTGATGCAAAAAGCGGGTTTCCCTTCGCGCTTTGCGGCGGGGGTTGAAGCTGCAGCGTCGACAGGTGGTCAGTTGATGCCACCAGTGATGGGAGCGGGCGCTTTCATCATGGCGTCTTACACGCAAATTCCTTATGTTGATATTATTGCCGTTTCTTTCATTCCTGCTCTTATCTATTTCTTGTCTGTGGCGTTCTTTGTGCGTATCGAAGCCAAACGCAGCGGCGTTCAAAAAATCACGACCAGCGATGAATCTCTACTGAAAGTGTTGATCAGCGGTTGGCACAATCTTATCCCACTGGCGGTATTGGTTACTTTGTTGGTTCAAGGCTTTACGCCAACTTACGCTGCTGGCTTGTCGATCATTTCTGTGGTGGTGGCTTCTTGGTTCTCGAAAGATCACAAGATGGGACCAAAAGCGATCATCGAAGCGCTATCGCAAGGTGCGAAAAACATGGCGACAACAGCCGTATTGCTGGTGGGTATCGGTTTGGTGATCAACGTGATCAGTACAACGGGCATCGGCAACACCTTCTCATTGATGATCGACGGTTGGGCGAATGGCGACTTGTTCATCATGATCGTTCTGATTGCGCTCGCTTCTCTTGTTTTGGGTATGGGTTTACCTGTTACAGCGGCGTATATTGTGTTGGGCACACTGTCTGCCCCTGCGCTTTACAAGTTGATTGCGGAAAACCAATTGCTTGAATTGATGGTGTCGGGTCAATTGCCAGAACAAGCAAAAGCCATCTTCATGTTGGCGGCGCCAGAAAAGTTGGAACTTCTTAATGCACCAATGGCGTTGGAAACTGCGAAAGAAATGGTGGCGTTAGTACCTGCAGACTTTATGGAAACCCTACTAGAGCAAAGTTTGGGTATGGAAGCGGTAGGCTTGGCATTGCTGGCTGCTCACCTCATCATCTTTTGGTTATCGCAAGACAGTAACGTTACGCCACCAGTGTGTTTGACCGCTTTTGCAGCAGCAACCATCGCCAAAACACCACCGATGCGCACTGGTTTGATGGCGTGGAAAATCGCCAAAGGTTTGTATCTTGTACCGCTACTTATTGCCTATACAGGCTTGGTCAGTTGGGATGTGACGTCGGTAATTACCGTAGGCTTCTTTGCCATCATCGGTACCTATGCATTGATTGGTGCGATTGAAGGCTACTTGGAAGGTCCTCTAAACATTCTGACGCGTCTCTTGTTGGTAGTGGTGGGTACATTGCTGGTTTGGCACGATATCCCAATGTTGGTTCGTGTGGCAAGCTGTGCGGTATTTGTCGCGGTGTTCATTTACAGTGGTCGCAAGTTCAAATTGCAACAATCTCAACTATCGGTTTTATAAGAGGTCGTATGAAATCAGTCTATGACTACATCATTGTTGGTGGCGGTATCGTTGGTGTGTCGACAGCATGGCAACTACAGCAACGTCATCCAGACAAATCCATTTTATTGGTTGAGAAAGAGTCCGGTTTTGCCCAGCACCAAACCGGACACAATAGCGGCGTGATTCATGCCGGGGTGTACTACGCACCGGGCAGCTTAAAAGCGGATTTTTGTAAGCGTGGGGTAGAGCGAACCATTTCGTTTTGTGCCGAGCACGATATTCCGGTGGAGAACTGTGGCAAGTTACTGGTTGCGACCAATGAGCAAGAAGTCGAACGCATGAATGCCCTCTATGAGCGCTGCCATGTCAACGGCATCGACGTAAAGCTACTCGATGAAGTCCAACTCAAGCTGGCTGAGCCAAACATCACAGGCTTGGGTGCGATTTATGTCAAAACCACCAGTATTGTCGATTATCGTTTGGTCACAGAGCAGATGGCGGAAGAGTTTAAAAAGCTTGGCGGTCAAATCAGTCTGAGAACCAAAGTGGTGGCTGCCGAAGAGAAGGATGAAGAAGTTCAACTGACCTGCATTTCAGACGGGCAAACCATGCAACTTAATACCAAGTTCTTGGTTACTTGCAGCGGCTTGATGGCGGATCGCATGACTAAGATGATGGGTATTCCAACTGACTTTCAGATCATCCCTTATCGTGGTGAATACTACCGCTTAGATAGCAAACACGACCAAGTGGTGAATCATCTTATTTATCCAATTCCCGACCCTGACTTGCCATTCTTGGGCGTCCATCTGACTCGCATGATTGATGGCAGTGTGACCGTAGGTCCAAATGCGGTGCAAGGCTGGAAGCGAGAAGGGTACGACAAGGTTAACTTCAGCTTGCAAGATACCATGCAAATGCTCAGTTTCTCCGGTTTCTGGAAGGTGACACAAAAGCATCTAAAAACCGGATTGGATGAGTTTAAGAACTCGTGGTGGAAGCCGGGCTATCTCAAGCTGGTCAATAAATACTGCCCAAGCATCAAGGTAGACGATCTCAAACCATATCCTGCGGGTATTCGTGCGCAAGCGGTGTTATCCGACGGAACCTTGGTTCATGACTTCTTGTTTGCCGAAAGCGCAAGAAGCCTGCACGTTTGTAACGCACCCTCTCCTGCAGCGACATCTGCAATGCCTATTGGAGAGTACATTTGCGATAAAGTGAATGAGAAGATAGAAGCGAAAACGGTATAAAACAAAGGCGACGTAACTGTCGCCTTTGTTTTATTTGAATCTGGGGATTAGGAGTCGCCATCTTTAGGGCAGAGTTCCCCTTTCTTGGCGTGTCTTTCTATCATGTAATCGCCTCGGGCACTGTGCAATACAATTGCATTCCAGACTTGACCATCTTGCAACTCGAACTCAAACGCATAATGGGTGCCGCCGACCATTTTCGTTCTCACCTCATGAATTGCTTTCAATTTATCATCGGCATTCATTTGATAAAGCACCATGTTGAGTGAGCGTCTGGCGTCAGGAGTTGCTTCAGCAAGTTGCCAATGGCCCTGCTCGTCTGTTGCGGAGCAAATAGACCGCATTTTACTTTTCATGGCGGATGACATCTGCTTGTCTACGGCCAATGCATTTGGTGAAAACAGTGGAACCGTCAAAAGAATCAAAGTTACCAGAAACCGCTTTAAGGTCATAAAAACACTCCGTTGTTTTACTCTTACTTGAGTATAGACCTCAATGGCTTCAGATGTGGTGCAGTAGACTCTGGGCCTACAATATCGCAGTTCGTATCAACGAACTGATGATAAACAAGGCGACCACGCTTGCCAGCCAAATGCCAATGAACCACAAAATGGGTTTTAGTTTCATCAGTGATATCCTTCTCCACGTTTCATCTTGCCGCGGAAAACCCAGTACGAATAAGCCGTGTAGGCTACGATCAGAGGAAGTAATACCACCGCACCGGCAAGTAAAAATGCCAAACTCTTATCTGGCGCGGCGACGTCTTGATAAGTGAGTGCGAATGGGACCAAGTAAGGGAATGTACTGACACCGAAACCCATCGCGGACACAAGAAACAGGCCGATCGCAAGAACGTAGGCTCGGACGGCTTTGTGGTCGAGCAATGCTTTGAATAGCTGCCAAATAAGTGCCGCTGCAATAATTGGTAAAATGAAAAACAGTAGCGAGTTTGGTAATGAGAACCAACGTTCAAATACGATATTTTGGCTCAATGGCAGCCACAAACTGGCGATGAATATACAGGCTACCATCGCTAGTCCCCATCGTCGCGCGACCACGTAATAGCGCCCCATCAGCTCTTCTGGAAGCTTGATTAATAACCAGCATGAACCGAGCAGAATATAAGCACAAACAAGCGCCAGGCCACAAAATACGCTAAATGGCGAAAGCCAATCAAACCATCCACCTGCGTATGCTCGTTCACTAACCTCTATACCTTGGAGCAGGGTTCCGAGCATAATGCCTTGCATCAATGCCGCGGTGAGTGAACCAATGAAAAAAGCGCTATCCCATAAAAACTTTCCGCGTTGTGTTCGTAAGCGATACTCAAAAGAAACCCCGCGCAGAATTAACCCGAGCAGCATTAAAATCAGAGGAGCATAGAGTGCTGGCATAATGACCGCGTAGGCGAGGGGGAACACGGCAAAAAGCCCACCACCGCCAAGAACTAGCCAAGTTTCATTCCCATCCCAAACAGGAGCGATGCTGTTCATCATCATGTCGCGCTCTTCATCGTCATTAGCGCTGAGGAATAGGATACCAATACCGAGATCAAAGCCATCTAACACGACATAAATCAGAACGGCGAGCCCAATCAAAGCGTACCAAATTAATGCGTAATCCATGAGTTAGCTCCTAGGTTAGATGGTTAGAATGTGTGATGGCATCAGTTTTCGTGCCATCAGGAAGTCGGCTATCTAGACCTTCTTCATATCGAGTTGGAGACTTGCGCATCAAACGTAGGAGATAGAAGAAGCCAGCTCCAAAAACCACAAAGTAAACCACGATGAACGCCGTCAGGGAGACGCTCACCGCGGCGGCATCAATAGGCGATGCCGAATTGGCTGTGGTTAAAAGACCGTATACGGTGTAAGGCTGTCGACCTACTTCGGTAGTTATCCAGCCTGCTAAAACAGCAATGAACCCCGCTGGGGCAAACAGCACACAAATACGTTGAAGTGCCCTCGAATCAAAAAGTTTGCGACGTTTTCTTAGCCAAAGGCTCCACAAACCAATAACAAGCATGCCAAAACCAAGCGCGACCATGACTCGGAAAGACCAGAAAACGATAGAGACAGGAGGGTGTTCCTCCTCTGGAAAAGCATCTAATCCCTTCACTTCACCGTTGAGGTCATGAGTTAAAATCAAACTACCGAGTTTGGGGATTTCCAGTGCGTATTCCATGCGTTTTTCTTCATCGTTAGGGATACCGAAGAGGATCAATGGCGCGCCTTGGTGAGACTCATAGTGCCCTTCCATCGCGGCGACTTTGGCGGGTTGATGTTCAAGGGTGTTTAAACCATGCATGTCTCCAGCAACGATTTGAATTGGTGTCACGATGGCAGCCATCCACATTGCCATCGAGAACATAATTCTGGCTAGAGGGTTATGGTTTGCTTTTAGTAAGTGATAAGCGGCAACGCCGGCTACAACAAAGGCAGTAGTAAGGTAAGCGGCGAGCAACATATGAACGAGCCGGTAAGGGAAGGAAGGGTTGAAGACAATCGCCCACCAGTCTTCTGGGATAAACTGTCCGGCTTCGTTGATACTGTAGCCCGCTGGTGTTTGCATCCAACTATTAACCGAAAGTATCCAAAACGCAGACAAAAACGTCCCGAATGCAACAATACAAGTCGCGGCGAAGTGAAGCTTCTTACCCACCTTATCCATACCGAAAAGCATCACGCCTAAAAAACCAGCTTCGAGGAAAAACGCAGTAAAAACTTCATAACCCATTAGCGGGCCTAGGATTGGGCCTGTTTTGTCGGCAAACACGCTCCAGTTAGTACCGAATTGATAGCTCAACACGATGCCACTCACCACACCCATACCAAAACTGATGGCAAAGATTTTGAGCCAGTACTTATAGATTTGCATGTACTGTTTGTTGCCCGTTTTTAAGTACAAGCCCTCTAATACAGCGAGATAACTTGCCAAACCAATCGTAAAAGCTGGAAAAATAATGTGGAAAGAGACAGTAAAGGCAAATTGGAATCTAGCTAGGTCAATGGCGAGTGTGTCCATGAGCGGTCCCTTTTTCGTTGGATAAACTGTTCGCCGGATTTAAAGAGGAGACAGAAGAGTGGCGAACAAGGTGAAATACGAAGAAGGAAGACGAAGAGATTAAAAAACGATCGCTTTTTACACATGTGCGTACCATCTTTTAGATAAAGGAGGAGCGTTATGAGCCTTAAACATTACTTTGAGAAAGCGACACCTAAGTTTGGTCCAGGTGGGAAGTATCACAAGTTCTACCCACTTTTCGAAGCTGTCGAAACCATTTTTTACACGCCTGGTAAGGTAAACCAGGGCATGACTCACGTTCGAGATAGCATCGATTTAAAACGTATTATGATCATGGTGTGGTTGGCGGTCTTCCCTGCCATGTTCTGGGGTATGTACAACATAGGACAGCAAGCGAGTGATGCCTTGTTGTATGGAATGGAACAAGCCTCAGCTCAGCAAGCGCTTGTTTCTTCATGGCAACTGAGTTGGGTATGGGGCTCGTTAGATGCGGTTTCACAAGCGGGGTGGGGAAGTAAAATGTGGCTTGGTGCTACTTACTTTCTCCCGGTTTATGCGACGGTGTTTATCGTTGGTGGTTTCTGGGAAGTTCTGTTTGCTATTGTGCGAAAGCATGAGGTAAATGAAGGCTTTTTTGTCAGCTCTATACTCTTTGCGCTGATCCTTCCTCCGACAATTCCACTATGGCAAGCGGCTTTAGGTATCACTTTCGGTATTGTTGTGGCGAAGGAGATTTTCGGTGGTACTGGACGAAACTTCCTAAATCCAGCTTTAGCAGGGCGAGCGTTCTTATACTTTGCCTATCCTGCCAACATGTCCGGTGGTGCCGTGTGGGTCGCGGCTGATGGTTACTCTGGCGCTACTCCACTTAGCCAATGGTATGAAGGAGGGCAAAGTGCTTTGATAAATAATATGACGGGAGAGCCAATTTCATGGGGAGATGCTTTTGTTGGCAATTTACCAGGCTCGATGGGTGAAGTCTCCACGTTGTTGATCGCACTAACAGGCTTGGTTCTCATCTTTATGAAGATTGCATCGTGGAGAATTGTTGCGGGCGTGTTGGTCGGTTTAATCGGAGCTTCATTACTATTGAATGCGATCGGTTCAGACTCTAACCCCATGTTCTCCATGCCGTTCTACTGGCACTTCGTGATTGGTGGGGTTGCGTTTGGTACCTTCTTCATGGCGACAGACCCTGTCTCGGCAGCTTTTACCAATAACGGGAAATGGGCATACGGACTATTAATCGGTGTGATGACGATTTTTATCCGAGTGCTGAACCCGGCTTATCCAGAAGGCATCATGTTAGCGATTCTATTTGCTAACTTATTCGCGCCACTTTTCGATTACCTAGTCAAAGAAAGTAATATCAAACGCAGAATGAAAAGGGCGAGACCTTCTTAAAATGAGGGTGACCTCACTGAAAGTTGATTGAAAACTGCACTATATTGAAAAGGTCAGAGACATAGGGTTTCTGACTTTTTATTTTTATCAGGAGGACGAAGACGATGAGAATAAAGGATATTCTCGATAGCCGTTTGGTGCTGTCGTTCTGGTATAACCTAGACTACTGCTTGTCTCTTCTTAGTAAAATCTCTTCTCGTTGATTTCCTCAATGCAATCGCATTGAAAAGCATTCTATCTATTTGTTTTTTAGTCTTACGTGAAACTGCGTAGGACAATGCGTATAAGGAAATTAACAATGAAACGTATTCCAGAACCTTTCCGTATCAAAATGGTTGAGCCAATCAAAATGACGACTTTGTCAGACCGTGAAGTCGCGTTAAAAGAAGCGGGCTATAATCCATTTCTTCTTCGTAGTGATGATGTTTATATCGATTTGCTGACTGACTCTGGCACTGGTGCCATGAGTGATAATCAGTGGGCTGGCATCATGATGGGGGATGAATCCTATGCGGGGAGTCGAAATTACTACAACCTGTGTGATGCAGTGGAGCACTTCTTCGGTTATAAGCTCACCGTGCCTGCACACCAAGGGCGTGGTGCCGAGCAAATTTTGTTCCCCGCTTTGATTGAGCGTATGCGTCAGGTGCGTGGTGGCGAAACGCCAGTATTTATCTCGAACTACCATTTTGATACCACCGCGGGTCACATTGAACTCAATGGCGGTAAAGCGATTAACGTGGTAACGGAAGAAGCATTCGACACCACTACGCCTTATGATTGGAAGGGCAATTTTGATATCGATAAGCTGGTGGCAACAATTGAAGCGCACGGTTCGCATAACATCTGTGCAATTATCACCACGATTACTTGTAATAGCTCCGGTGGTCAGCCTGTGTCGATGGAAAACATGCGCAGTGTGTACGAGATTGCAACCAAGCACGATATTCCAGTGGTGATTGACTCGGCTCGTTACTGTGAGAACGCTTACTTTATCAAGCAGCGTGAAGCGGGTTACGAGAATAAATCGATTCTGGAAATCATCCGTGAGATGTACCAGTACGGTGATATGCTCACCATGTCAGCTAAGAAAGACCCGATGGTAAACATTGGTGGCATGTGTTGTATTCGTGATCATAAGGAGTTGTTCCAGGCGGTGCAGACGCGCTGCGTACCCATGGAAGGATTTGTGACATACGGCGGCATGGCTGGGCGTGATATGGAAGCGCTCGCTCGCGGTTTGTATGAAGCCGCGGACGAGGATTTTCTTCACTATAGAATTAGCCAAGTTCAATACTTAGGTGAGCGCTTACGTGAAGGCGGTATTCCGATTCAATACCCAACGGGTGGTCATGCGGTGTTTGTGGATGCCGCTAAGATTTTGCCACATATTCCAGCGGATCAGTTTCCTGCGCAGGTATTGTGTAATGCTTTGTACTTGGAAGCGGGTATTCGAGCAGTAGAGATAGGATCGTTGCTGCTTGGTCGAGATCCGGAAACGGGTAAACAAAAAGCGTCAGAGCTTGAGTTGATGCGTTTGACCATTCCACGTCGTGTCTACACAAACGATCATATGGATTACATTGCGGATGCGATTATCGAACTGAAAAATCGTGCACATGAGTTAAAAGGGCTCACTTTCGAGTACGAGCCACCAGTGCTGCGCCACTTTACTGCTCGATTTAAAGAGATCGATTAACTCAAGTTTAAATCTAGATAAGCAAAAGGCCGCGAGTTTCACGGCCTTTTTCGATTCGTTTATTTCTTAGCGTTACAGTTACGCTAACTCTAATGTGATGCGAACGAACTGGTCGTCTTGATACTGCACTTCATAATTGAAGGTACCACTGGCGTAAATGCTGCCAAGGAAAAGTGAGCGTTGACTCATTGGTCCGCGGAACAGCATCGAAATAGGAGCGATTAGGGCGTTATTATCATCGAAGTGCTGATTTAAGTTCTCAGAAAGCACACACAGCAAACAGCCGTGTTGGTCGTGAGATAAGTCGACGTCTTCCGGTCGCGATAATAACACGGTAGTCCCCAGTTTCTTCTCAATCTCGTTGATCAGCAGCAAGTAGCTATCTAGATCGGGTTGAGGATTTCTGGGTTTGTCTGCACCGACGCAGCGCTCGAGTAATTCTTCCAGATTTCCGTTCTCACCTTTTGCCTGCTGAGTCAAAGATTTTAACGGCTTTTTAATCAGCTTATAGCGATTACTCTTCAGTTTTGGTTTCAGCCATTTCTGAAGTAAGTCATTACGTTCTTTAAGGGAGAGGCCATGCGAGGACGCGTGAATTTTAAAGTGCAGGTGTAATAAAGCGTGAACCGCAAGCTCACTCAGAAGTTGGTTAGCATCTGTAGACTGTCTTGCCTGCTTAGAACTTTGCATTACACTCGAACAAAATTAGGGAAGAAGGATAATGGTGCCGAGAGAGGGACTCGAACCCTCACACCAAAGGCACTAGCACCTCATGCTAGCGTGTCTACCAATTTCACCATCTCGGCATCATGATGCTCTGAATACTCAGAGGCCTCGAAAGAAGCAACGCGAATTATAACCAAAATCCACCTGTTGGCGAGAGCAAAATGACGAATTTTGGCTCTTTCGAGTTTGATTGCATATTTATTGGTCACTTTTATGTTTTTTACCATCAACGCCTATCCTTATGCCCTTACTTTTATTAATGGTATGACGACAAAAGAGTACTTTTGCCTAAATTTTGAACGCTTGAACGTTTGCGTAAATAAATGTGATGAATATCTCTTTTTGTTGGCTATACTTGCGTCCCGTTTAAGCGGGAATTAGGGTTTAGTTGTTCAGGACCCTTACCCATACAAGCCGTCACATGGAGCAGGCCAAGCAACATGCTCGCCAGCAGTGAATGACCCCACGGACCGGACCAGCTACGTTCAATTGCTTGTATAAGGTAAAAATAAGATGTCGAACTATTCGTTCTGTCTACATTCTGGATCTAAAAGTGAGTTATCACTCGCTGCGTTGTCCCTTTCTTCTGCCAATTCCTTTGGCTCTTTTTTCTTTTTCAACGTTTAGTAGGTCCAGCTCATGAGTGTTCTATTTAGTCTATTTGGTATTGTTGCACTGCTAGGTTGTGCTTTCCTACTTTCTGAGGGTCGTTCTTCCATTAATTGGAAAACTGTATCTCGCGCCTTGATGCTACAAATGGGGTTTGCTGCTTTGGTGCTCTATTTCCCGTTGGGTCAAGCGGCGCTGGCGAGTTTAAGTAATGGTGTCGCGGGGCTACTCAGCTTTGCTGATGAAGGGATTAAATTCCTCTTTGGTGACCTCGCTTCTTCTGGCTTTATCTTCGCTATCCGTGTCCTTCCTATCATCATCTTCTTCAGTGCTCTTATCTCCGCCCTTTACTATTTGGGCATTATGCAAAAAGTGATTCAATTTATTGGCGGCGCTATCCAGAAGTTCTTGGGTACGAGTAAAGCAGAGTCTTTGGTTGCAACAGGGAACATTTTCTTATCTCAAGGCGAGTCACCACTTCTTATTCGTCCATTTCTTTCTAACATGACTCGCTCTGAACTGTTTGCCGTGATGGCTGGTGGTATGGCTTCAGTGGCGGGCAGTGTGCTTGGTGGTTATGCTGGTTTGGGTGTCGACCTCAAATACTTGATCGCGGCAAGCTTTATGGCAGCACCAGGTAGTTTGATGATGGCAAAAATCATCGTTCCTGAGCGTCAAACGCCAAGCGATTACAACAATATTGAGCTAGATAAATCAGAAGAAAGTAACGTTATTGATGCGCTAGCAAGCGGTGCCATGGGCGGTATGAAAGTTGCCGTTGCTGTTGGTACCATGCTTATCGCTTTCGTGAGTGTTATCGCGATGGTGAACACGGGGCTAGAAAACTTGGGCGAGATACTTGGTTTCTCTGGCGTAACGCTACAAGCGATTTTTGGTTATTTGTTTGCACCTCTAGCGTGGTTGATTGGTGTGCCAAGCCACGAAATCCTAGCTGCGGGTTCATACATTGGTCAGAAAGTGGTGATGAATGAGTTTGTTGCGTTTATCGATTTTGTGCAGCACAAAGCGACACTGTCTGAGCATACTCAAATTATTATCACTTTTGCGTTGTGTGGTTTTGCGAACATTGGCTCAATTGCGATTCAGTTGGGTTCTATCGGCGTGATGGCACCTGAGCGCCGCAAAGATGTTGCAAGTCTAGGCCTAAAAGCGGTTGCTGCTGGTACACTCGCTAACCTGATGAGTGCGTGCTTAGCGGGCATTTTTATCTCTCTCTAATTTAGATTGAAGATACACACTAAAAACCCGCCTAAATGGCGGGTTTTGTTATTTCTAAGGCTTGGGCATTAAGCCGTAAGGTATCGATTTAAAAGCCTCTGGGTGCTCTTGATAAGTTGGCGCTTTATGTACCCCTTTCCAATCGAGCAGCATGATGGCTAGTACGTTACGGTGTTCGCCGTACTTGAGATCAAAGTTACCGTCGACCGACGGAATCATCCCTTTTTCTGCGTTGATTGCGTGACGAATGGCTTGGCGGGTTTTCTTTACGACCGGATCATGGTCCAAGCCTGCTAACAAAAACGAAATGCCGACTTCCGCAATCACGTCTTCTTTGGCGCGCAGTAGGATAGTGTCGATATTGTTGCGAAAGTAATCATAAATCCATTGGTGTTTCTTCTCGCTTACTCGCTCCTGATAATACTGTGAATCGGCAAAGATGATGTGCGTCATACCATAAAGTTTGTTCCAATACTGCTGAGCTGAAAGCATCTTATCTTTATCGTCGGGGTAGGTGTCACGGAAGGTTTGAGTGAATTCCTCGACCACATCTTGCTCTCCTAACTGACGAAGCCAGTAGACTTGGTTTGCAAGCTGAGCTGCCCATGCTTCTATCATCTCTTTGTCCGTAACGTAACGCGAGAAATCGTAGCGCCTAATAATTTTTCTCAGCGTTTTGTCTTGTTTATGCTTTAGGCCATATTCGTTTGCTCTTGCCATTGCGCCAAGCAAATCCACACCAAGATAAAGGTACTCAGGATGGTGTTTAGTCACGGTATAGCGTCGCTGACCTCGTTCGGTTTCTTTCTCTTGATACGTGGTCAGCCTTTGAGATGAATAGAGAATGATGTCTTCTGGTTCAACAACTTCATTAGCAAATTGGTTTAACCGGCTGGCTACTTGTGCCATGTCGGTCCAAATGGCAGCGTGATATTTCTCATCTAATGTTTGGCGGTACATGCGTAAGCCAAAATGGCCCTCTTTAAACGCCGGGAGAGTGAACAGTTCTTGTTCGTAGGTACTACGAATCAACTGCGCTGATTGAGTATTATCGAGAAGCGGTACGTCTTCCTGTGATGCCTGAGCAGCAAAGGTAAGTGAGCAAGAGAGTAAGACCGCTAAGCTAAGAGGTTTAATACGCATAAATCCATTCCCTATGAAGTCCTGAACCTAAACCTACCATCAATATTAATTGAGAATGTAAAAGCTGAGTCAATAGTTGAAAATTTGCCTAAAAGTCAGGTTGATACGTTCATCTTTGGTTTTCGCGGTTTTTGGTACGCAGTGCTTCCAGTGATGCTGAAGCTCGCCAGCCATAATCAGTAAGGAGCCGTGAGAAAGCTCGTATTCAATCTCAGTTTTACAATGTAAATTTCTAAGCAAAAATCGACGTGTTTCACCTAAGTTCAAAGATGCGATAACAGGGTTTCTACCTAACTCTGGTTCATTATCTTGGTGCCAGCCCATTGAGTCTTGGCCGTGTCGATATAAGTTAGCGAGAACAGAATTAAAAGTGACATCAGCAACTGATTCACAACGCACTTTGAGCTGAGTTAACTCAGGAGTCCAAGGGTGAGGCTGCATGGTTAAGCCTGAGTAAGTATATGCTGCATCACCGTGCCACGCTTGTAAGCGAGGTTGAAGTACTGACTTGCCGAACATAGTAATGTGTTCTTGGTGCCATGGCAGTGTCTTTCGAAGTTGGTCAAAGTAATTATCCGCCTCAAGATGGTTAAGAAATTGAGGATCATAATAAAGTTTTCCTCTTTCTACTTCTTGCCATAGATCGCCGCCAAATAAATCGCCTTGTTGATGCATCATCTCACACCTAAAACATAAAAGTTGTCAATCACTGTTACCTTTCTGATTATGATTGGTTATTCTTGTGATAATAAGAATTTTAACAATAAATAAAAAATCTCGTAGTTGTATACGAGTTGTGGGGAGAAAATGCGTTATTTACCCAGAAAGCGATGCTATTTTGCATTGTTCTTCCTCACCTTTTTCGCTTTGTGTATTGGGGTTATTGAGCTGTTAAATCGAAACCAGCAAGAGCTTCACAAAGAGCGAGTTCAAGTTGAGGCCAAAGAACAACTTTCCATTCTCCGTTCCAATTTGGAAGCGGTACTTATGGCGGATATCTACAAAGCCAGTACTTTAGCGACACTCATTACTTTACTTCCTAAAAACCAAGAAGAAGAATTGAGTATCGCCGCTCACCGAATCCTAAATAAAAGTAAACATATTACAATAATCGGTATCGCGAAAAATGATGTAATTAGTCACGTATTTCCACGCCAAGGTAATGAGCGCCTAATCGGCCTTGATTACCGCGCAGTGCCACAGCAGTGGGTACAGGTGCAAAAAGCCAAGGATGTACAAGAAATTTTCATCGCAGGGCCCGTTACATTGATCCAAGGTGGCCGAGGTTTGATCGTGCGTGTGCCTGTTTTTCTTGATCCTCCAATGAATCAGGACTACTGGGGAGTGATCAGTGCGGTGATTGATTTCGATGCTCTGATGAGAGAAACCGGCGTAATTGATTTCTCGTATCGTTACCCTTTAATGATCCGTGGTTACGATAGCGGTGGCTCATTTGGTGATGCTTTCTTTGGCGCGCAAAGTGTAAATAGCATGGTATATGCAAAAGAGATGGTTCATTTTCCTTATGGTGGGTGGAGTATGGTGGTTTTCTCTGGAGGCAAAGCTGATCGCCAAATCTCTTGGCATCAGTTGCATTTAGCTAGAGTAATCGGCTATCCCATTATATTCGCACTTAGCCTCGCGCTGTTCGCCATTTATCGACTGTATACCATTGCAGATGACAGAGCTTTACACGATGAACTCACGAATTTACCAAACCGTCGCTATTTTATGAAGTTTTACAAGCAGCAGTTCGAAATAGCGAAACGTTATAAAAAGCGTTATAGCTTCGCCTTAATTAATATTGACCTAGATAGGTTTAAACACATTAACGATACCTATGGTCACGACGCAGGTGACAAAGTTTTAATCGCTACGGCTGAAAGGGTAAAAAGCTCTCTGCGTAAATCAGACATCGTGGCCAGAATGGGCGGTGATGAGTTTTTAGTTGTAGTCCATCACCCTGGAACGGAAGAAAATGTTCAGTCCCTTCTACAAAAACTTCGATTAGCGCTATGCTCGACGCCCGTCATTTACGATGAAACGCTTATCTATTTGAAAGCCAGTATTGGGTACGCGATATTTGACCCGAAAATGTCATCTCCTGAGCAAATGATGAAAATAGCCGATGAGAGAATGTATCAACAAAAGCATGGCGGATGAGCCTGAACCCAGTTTCAATAAGGGGTTAGAAGAATGGTAAAGTTGGGAGCCCGAAATCTCATCATCATTGAGGTGCAAGAATATGTGACTTCATATGTTCACAGACACTTTGCTGAGAGAATCGTTATTAGCAGTGCATTAAGTGGCATATTTGCATAATATTGCATTTTGCAAATGCAGTTTGCGAAATTAATGGTTAATAAAGCAACGATATGCATCTGGATCTACTAAAAAACGGCTTTTTAAAAGTTGGCACGCATCGTGCTTTACTTAGAGTGACCCTTATTAAGCCGAGGGTCACCTAGCCAACTGACGTTGTTAGTGAATACAAATTGTTCACAAGTATATACCGCCAATCACGTATATTGTGATTGGCGTTTTTTCTTTCTAAAGACCGATGATATTCACGTCGTTGCCCGTCTCATCAGCTTCTCCGCACTTGCTGTAACAACTAGGTTGTCTTGGACAAACCGCCCCTCTGGAGCAGATCAACCTTGCTTGGGTTTGAATCCCGCGCTCTATCCAGTTGATGTTTAATATCTTAGCGATAGTCGTTAAGTCTTTTTTGATGTGGGGAGGAATAACACTACTTCCGCCGGAAGCGACACAAAGGGACTTAAGTTCTTCCGCTATGGAAACGGCATCGCCACCTTGTGCAGAAATGGCAGGGTTAAGATCAATACCGGCACATAGCACGCGATTATTCCCCGCAGGATCAAATACGTTGACCGATTCGCAGCAGTAGATACGTGGCTCGTCACCAACATTTAAAATCGAAATTTGCGCTGAACTTGTATCCAAAGGCTGGGAAAGGCGTCGGAATACCGCCCAGTGCTGGCAAGGGTCGTTCACTTTGCGCATGTTGCCCCAAGGCAATGGAATACCATTTCCGCGATACACGGCTTTTAACTTGCCAGGGCCATAGGCATCAAAATAGTGCCAATGAGGGTAAGGAGAGACCACCGTCATGCGACGCATTGCAACGGAAGGAGAAACCCCCGCCTTTTTGTGAACATCAATCTCGTAACCAGAACGGTCAAGCAACTGACGAAAGGGTACTTTGGGGCAGAGTAGGGCACCGGCAAAGAAGCTGGACTCAAAATCACGCCAAGCTTGCAGGATATCTTGCGAATTGAGTTCAGAGTTCGACACAGGGCTGTCCATTTGCTCCCAATTGTTTTGATGCCCGATAGATAAAACGTTATTCATTGCATCGCTGCTATGGAGCACTCGATGGCCGATATATACCGCCAAGTCATACTTCAATCGGGTTGGATAGTCACGCATTCGTTTATTGAGATAAATAGTCCCAGGTGGCTCCATGAAAGACGTAATCAACTGTTTGGCGCTGACGCCCAGTTCATCAATCACATCTTGTGGCGCTCGGTCTACCCAGCGAATATCCAACCCCATGCTTTTTGCAATGTCGATCAGATCTTCCACTGACAGATTAAGTCGCTTTAAGCCCACTTCTTCCGCTGCCCGTTCTAAGTCTGGGAAATGGTTTTGGTGGTTCTCTTGGTGTGCGCGGATCAGTAAGTGGGCGAATTGACGCCCTGTGATACCTGTTTGGGAGAGCATTTCTGGTATCGCGATTTGAAGAATATCATTGGAGAACAGGAAGCTCGGCTCCAGCGCCATGCCACTAATCCCACCACGATTCCCTTTGTTGGGTGTGATGGCTTCTAATTCGGGTTCATCATCTAAAAACCACGCAGGATCTTTTTGAAAAACTTCCGCGATCACTTCGAGCATATCGATACTCGGTACGCGTTTTCCGCGCTCAATCATCGAAAGGTAAGAAACCGAAGGAGCGTACTCTGGATTAATTCTTACACAACGGGCAGACAAATCTTCCATCGTTAAATGGTTGTTTTTTCTTAGATTACGAATTTTCGTACCAAGAAAATGAGACTGACGAATAAGGCTTTTTGACACAGACATTTTGTAAAATTCACATTGTAAAATTTTTGTTGTGAAATTGTAGTCAATATTTCGCTAGTCTACATAATGAGCAGGCAAGGAAATTAACCATCCACTTCACAGAATTGCCTGAAACTTAAATAAAGGATTTAAGTTTTTACTCTAGGACGAGTTTTTAAGTGCGAGGATATGACGATGAATATGCTGAACTTCGATAAAAAAGAGATGCAACAACAACAACGCCCATTTATCGCTGAAGCCGTATTTGCCGTCGAAGCGGTAAGTGCTGAGCAGCAGAGTGAGAAACAAGTAAAAGCGAAGCAACTACTAGACCGCATGTTTCCATTGGAGAACGGGTCGCACCAAGATGTATCAAGTTACGTGATTGATTACCGCCATGTTTTGGCTTATTTCAAAGACGGTACACACAGCGGCCTGAAAAGCCCAAAACACTTCGTGGCGTACACTGGTGAAAAGGAAGATCCAAAGTCTATTTTGTTCAAAGATGATTCGGGCAATCATGTAGAAGTGCTGTTTGGCTGTCATAAAGGCACTGGTTGCGTGGAATTAGTGGACATTGATGATATTCAATTGGAAACTCGCACGACGTTTCATCCTGAACTAACTGGCAATGCACCAACCGCGATGCGCCATTGGATAAGTCTAATCAAAGGCGACAAAAAAGGTAAGCCGATGGCATGCAGTGAAGATAAAGAATATACCGCAAAAAATGGTGACGACTACATTCTAAGTTACTGCTACAGCGTCGATTAAGATACTCATGATTGGATACAAAACCCCCGCACTTTACGTCGCGGGGTTTTCTTTTTCATCGTAAAAGTCGTTTTCGCTTAGTCAGTTTATTTAAATTGGCATCACGCGGTTACGACCGAGTTGTTTTGCTTCATAAAGCTGTTTATCGGCTTTATTGATTAAGGCTTCAGGCGTATCACCCGGCTCAAATTCTGCTACCCCAAAAGAAGCGGTAATGCTGTGAACTTGTGTGCCTGAGCGCTTATCTCTGATACGCAGTTTTTCTATCATCCGGCGTAGTGTGTCTGCATATTGGCGAGCAATTCGCAGAGATTTGTTAGGTACAATTAACGCGAATTCTTCACCACCAAAACGGTACGCACATATCCCATCTCGACAGCTTTGTTGTAGCCGGCGGGCAATGGCTTTTAATACTGTATCGCCAAAAAGGTGCCCGTAATTGTCGTTAAATGATTTGAAATGATCGATATCAAGCATGATCAAGGTCATTGCCTGATTTGATGCAATAAGTGAAGAGAGATCTTTGTCAAATGCTCGGCGGTTGTATAGGTTTGACAAACCATCGAACAACGCATCTTGCTGTACTTCAGCCAGTTGGTTTTTGAGGCGAGAAATTTCTTCACTCGCGTTAGTCAATTGGCTATTCAAAAACTTTGTTGAGTGACGAATTTCGTGTGACTCTGCGACAAGTTGACGAATCACTACCATCACTTCTTCAATGCTTAGGCTATTGTCCTCAACTTTTTCCAGTTTATTAAAGCTTTTGTCTACCATCTCAGAAAAGGAGGAAGTATCTGAAATTGTATCGCTCATTGAACTGGATACTTCATGTAGCAGAACTTCTACATTGGTTCTAAGATCTTCAAGGCTGGTTTCTGCTTTGCTGGCCACATAGTTGTTGTAAAGCTGTTTATTGGTTGCTGGCGGGCAAATACCGTAGTTTTCTAACACCGTGTCTAACTCAAAGTTGAGTTCTGGAATGGTCTTGTCAACGTAGGTATACCAAAGCGCGTAGTTGGCTGGCGTGGCAGCAACATGGTTTTTGATCATCAGTGGGACCGCTTTTTTTAAATTAGCGGTTGATTTCTTAAACTCGTCGGTCATTTCTGCGATGGTACTAGCAAAATGGGATTGGGCTTAGATTAACGGATATTAACTAATGTCGCTTTAATTTTTATCACTTTTGCATGGTTTATATAGAAAATGAGTGATTAAGATCGTGATCAATACCGTTGGATTCAAATTTTATAAAATATCAGTATGAAACATGTACAGGCATTTGGTGGTATTGCGTGTTTGAGATATCCAGCAAATGGATTCCGTGTGAACGTTAGTAACCTAATGATCGTCAAACTCTCGTTTTCGTATAAAAGCAAGTAAATCAAAAGGCTTAACGTCAGGGTCTCCGTGAAAAGAACTCGTAGACGAAGAATTAACATCTGAGGGTGCGAATTGAAAAAGAAAATAGGACTTTATTGGTTCACGAACGACTTGCGATTGCACGACAACCCACTGTTGAAAAGCGCCAGTGTAGAAATGGACGAGTTAATTTGCTTGTATTGCTACCCTTCAATGACGCCTTACTTGCATCACTTTGCGCAGGAAGCCTCTTTCGGGCGTGCGAAATTGCAGTTTCTCGACGCATCGCTTAGTGAACTCAATCAATCTTTGAATCACCTTGGTCAGCGATTATGGGCGGTTGAACTAACGCCCGATCAAGCAATCAAGTATGCTGTTAATCGCTTCGGCGTCACACATATATATGCTGACGCCTTTCCCGGTTCGGATGAGCAACAAGCGTTAGATCGCGTAGCTGAAGGCGCTTCTCATGTAAAAATAAAACAGCAAGCAATCCGGACCCTGTTAAGGGAAGAACAACTGCCATTTGACTTGAGCAATCTGCCTACCACTTTCACGCAGTTTAGAAAGCAAGTTGAAGGTTTAGACATCTCTCGGCCCCACGAGAGTATCCGTTCGTTACCTCCAATTCCTTTAGGTGTGAATCTTCCTTCCGTTACTGCATATTACTTTGACGCAAAAGCTGCGTTTCATGGTGGAGAAAGCCGCGGGCTTGAACATTGTCGCCAGTATTTTGCTTCCACACTAGCCAGTGAATACAAACAAACACGCAACGGTTTAGATGGCATGGATTACTCCACCAAGTTCTCTCCTTGGTTAGCTCATGGGTGCGTTTCTCCGAAAACTATTTATGCCATGTTGAAACGTTATGAAGCGGAGAATGGTGCAAATGATTCAACCTACTGGATTTACTTCGAACTGCTTTGGCGTGAATACTTTTATTGGTATGCCCGTCGACACAAGCGACAGCTCTTCCGATTCGGTGGCATCCAAAATCGAGCACCACTCACCAGCTTTTACGCGCACCGTTTTCAACAATGGAAGAAAGGTGAAACGCCATTTCCTATCGTCAATGCGTGTATGCACCAACTTAATGAAACGGGTTATATGTCGAATCGTGGCAGACAGTTAGTTGCCAGTTGTTTGGTGCATGAGCTTGGCCTCGATTGGCGTTATGGCGCGGCGTACTTTGAGTCACAACTGGTTGATTACGATGTGGCATCAAACTGGGGAAATTGGCAATACCTAGCGGGCGTTGGTGCTGATCCGCGTGGTTCACGACAATTCAACCTCGAAAAGCAAACCGAAATGTACGATCCGCACATGGAGTTCATCGATAGGTGGCAAGGTCGTTGTCCTGGCGCGCATTTGGATAGTGTAGACATGGTCGATTGGCCGATTGTGATGGGCAGCAGTGACAAAGCTTCGTCATCGGAGAAACCGTAATGCAATTTGAAACCGTACGATTGATCTTGGGCGATCAACTTAACAGTGAGCACTCTTGGTTTCAGCAACCGGATGAGCAAGTGCTTTACCTGATTGCGGAGCTCAAGCAGGAGAATACTTACGTCACGCATCATATTCAGAAAGTGTGTGCGTTCTTTTCCGCAATGGAACAGTTTGCGAAAGAGCGTCAGAGTGAAGGTCACCAAGTTCTGTACCTCACATTGGATGACACACAATCCTTCGACGATCTTGAGCAAGTCTTGCAACACTACGTGAGCGAAGTTGGTGCAAGTAAGTTTGAATATCAACGCCCGGATGAATACCGTTTACTAGAGCAGTTAGCCAAACTAAAGCTTGATAGGGTCGTGGCGCGTTGTGTCGATTCGGAACACTTTTTGTTGCCGTTTGAAGAAATAGAATCGCAGTTTCCTCAAGGCAAACACATCATGATGGAGCACTTCTACCGCCGGATGCGAAAGCGCTTCGACATCTTGATGCAAGACGGAAAACCCGTCGGCGGAAAATGGAATTACGATGCCAACAACCGTAACAAGCTCAAAGCCAAAGACATTGAACAACTGCCACAACCTTTGATGTTCAGTACCGACGTGCGCGATATTACTGAGCGGTTGGCAAAACATGACATCAAAACCATCGGAAATCTTGAAGGGGACTTTTTGTGGCCGATTAATCGCGCGCAAAGCTTGTCTTTACTCGCGCATTTCTGCCAAGTCTGCTTGCCGTTGTTCGGCCGTTTTCAAGACGCCATGACAGGCCAGCACGATGCTAAGTGGAGCTTGTATCACAGCCGAATTTCATTCTCGCTCAACAGCAAATTGCTGCACCCGAGAGAAGTCATTGATGCATCACTCAAGGCATTTCACTCCAACGCGGACATCGACATTTCTCAAGTTGAGGGGTTTATTCGCCAAATCTTAGGATGGCGAGAGTACATCCGAGGCGTCTACTGGGCGAATATGCCTCATTACCCGAAAAACAACGAATTGGGCGCAGAAAGAAAGCTGCCAGACTTCTTTTGGAATGGCGAAACTAAAATGGCCTGTATGCGCAATGCGATTGGTCAGTCCCTCGATTACGCCTACGCACACCACATTCAACGTTTGATGGTCACAGGTAACTTTTGTTTGCTAACCGAGATAGATCCAGATCAAGTGGATGAGTGGTATCTCGGTATCTATGTGGATGCAATTGAGTGGGTAGAAATGCCAAACACTCGTGGCATGGCGTTGTTTGCGGATGGCGGTATTGTTGGTACCAAGCCTTACGCGGCGAGTGGCTCTTACATCAACAAGATGAGCGACTACTGTAAGGGTTGCCATTACGACAATAAGGCGAGGAGTGGGGAAGGATCGTGTCCGTTTAACAGCCTTTATTGGCGCTTTATGAATAAGCACGACAAGCGCCTCGCAGCCAATCCACGAATCGGGATGATTTTCCGCTCTTGGGACAACATGGAAGCACAGCAACGCCAAGCGATACTCGATACCGCAGAGCACTACATAGAAAACGTGGAGAACTTGTGATGGAAATACTCATCGTCGGTGGCAATGGTGGAATTGGTTTGGCGATGGTTCAAGAAGCCGCAGCTCGGTTCCCTCAAGCGCACGTGCATGCCACTTATCGTAAGCAGCAACCAGATTGGCAACATCCAAATGTCGTTTGGCATCAAGTGGATGTATCGCAAGACGAGCAGGTAAAAGCGTTCAGTGAGCAGATTGAACACGTCGATTGGTTAGTGAACTGCGTTGGTATGTTGCACACCCAAGAGAAAGGCCCTGAAAAGAATCTTAATTCGCTCGACGCTGACTTTTTTCAGCAAACCATCACGGTTAATACTTTGCCAAGTTTGCTGTTGGCGAAATACTTCACGCCCAAGCTAAAGCGCAGTACTGCACCCAAGTTTGCGACCATTTCGGCCAAAGTTGGCAGCATTAGCGATAATCAGCTCGGTGGTTGGTACAGCTATCGAGCATCGAAAGCCGCATTAAACATGTTCCTAAAAACCATGTCGATCGAATGGCAAAGAATGGTCAAACATGGCACGGTGCTGTCACTTCACCCTGGCACCACAGATACCGCTTTGTCGGCACCTTTTCAAACCAATGTGCCAGAGGGAAAGTTGTTCACGCCAGAGCGAGTCTCTAAGGATTTATTAGGCTTGATAGAAAAAGCAACCCCGCAAGATAGCGGGGCGTTTTGGGCTTATGATGGGACGTTATTACCTTGGTAAGAGAACGCGTACAAACGTTAATACAAATGAAATAACATACTCCAGAGAGGGTCGGAGTGACCTACGTTTTCGTTGATTTATTTCTTCGGCAACGCTCAGAACAGTAAACGATTTCCTCCCAATTTCGCGCCCACTTCTTTCTCCAAGAAAATGGGCGCTGACAGACCGGACAGACTTTCATGGGAAGGTTGGATTTAAAACCTTTCATCGCGCTGAATGTTCACTCCTAATTTGGTTAAAACTACTTATCAAATAGGTACAGGTAATCGCCGTAGCCTAAACTCGCCATCTTGTTCACAGGTACAAATTTCATCGCAGCAGAGTTCATGCAATAGCGTAATCCCGTCGGCTTCGGACCATCTTTAAACACATGACCTAGGTGTGAATCACCAAACTTACTGCGGATCTCCGTTCTAGGGTAGAGTAGTTTATAATCGGTTTTCTCCACGATGTAACCCGGGTTAATTGGTCGAGTAAAGCTTGGCCAACCTGTGCCAGATTTGTATTTATCAGTAGAAGAAAATAGCGGTTCACCGGTCACAATATCAACATAAATTCCCGCTTCTTTGTTGTCCCAGTATTCATTATCAAACGGACGCTCCGTGCCTTCTTCTTGCGTCACGTAATACTGTAGCTCTGTTAAGTTTGATTTGATTTCAGCCTGAGCAGGCTTACTGTACGCTTTCACTTTCGAAAGCAGCTTTTTTTCTTCAATCAACTGTCGAAGTGTTTTAGGACTTTCTTTTCGATCTTCACCAAACACTTCGTCGAGGTATTTATCGCGACCTGATGCGTAGCGGTAGTATTTGTACTTTAGGCTACTCTTCTTGTAGTAATCCTGATGGTACGACTCCGCAGGGTAAAACTTTTCAAACTCGATCAGCTCTGTTTTCAACGGCTTTGGATAGATCATCGCCTTGTCGATTTCCATCATAAACTGCTTAGCAATCTGTTTTTGCTCCGCATTATGGTAGAAGATCGCTGGACGGTATTGAGGGCCACGGTCAACAAATGAACCTTTATCGTCGGTAGGGTCGATATGACGGAAGAAGTAATCCAGCACTTGTTCGTAGTTCACGACAGCAGGATCGTACTTCACCTCAATCACTTCAATATGACCATATTTACCAGAAGAGACTTGGCGGTAAGTCGGGTTTTCAATATGACCACCTGAATAACCTGATACAACATCGATTACGCCGGGCAGTTGCTCTAAATCCGATTCTGTACACCAGAAACAACCGCCAGCTAGCGTTGCGATTCTTGTATTCTCTGAAGCCTTCAGCTTATCCATCGTATCGGCGGTACCTGTTTTACTCAATAGTAGAAACAAGACTGGAAGTGCGAAGGAGAAACCGGCCAATAACTTAGACATATTCTTCATAGCTACCTCATCGTTATTTTTGTAGAAAGTGTTACTTGAATAAAAAGTGTTACGTATAGAGAAAGGTAACCGAGCGAAAAAATTACAGTAATGTTGAAAATTCCGTTGCCCTTTTATGCGATAGAGCTAAAGTATCGACAAGAAACATACCGCTAGTAAGGGCAACGATGCCTTGAATGAGCGATGCTAAATGAGGTAAATCATGCAAGCTGAAGTTAAATGGATAGAAGATTTTAAATTTCTTGGGCAATCTCAGTCGGGCCACTCCGTAGTGATGGATGGCAATGGCGGTGCAACCGCACCAAGCCCAATGGAAATGGTACTAATGGCTGCTGGTGGCTGTAGCTCTGTCGATGTTGTTGATGGTTTGAAAACAGCAGGCCAAAAGGTTTCGTCAGTTAATGCCAAGCTAACCACAGAGCGTCGTGAAACCGCACCGCGTATCTTTACGCAAGTGAATATCCACTTTGAAGTGTCAGGTGACGAGCTTGACCCAGAAGTCGTAGCAAAAGTGGCGGCTGACTCGCTAGAAAAATACTGCTCGGTTTGCTTAATGCTAGGCGAAGGTGTTGAGATGACCCACAGTTGGGAAATTGTGTAAGTTGACAGACTCCACAAAATATAAAAACAGGAAAGAGAAAAGTCCGGGCTTTTCTCTTTTTTTATTTCGCAGTTCACGTACCTTGTGAGGAATCTGAAAGCAGTAATTGCAGGTTGTAGGAGTCTTCCAGTGATAGAACTAGAAAAAATGATGTCTGGCCAGGTCTTTGATGGCATGGACAAAGAAATTGACGCCATTAGAAGCCATGCTCTTCAAGCACTTAGAGCGCTCAATAATAACACCGACGAAAGTCAGCGCGACGAATTGCAAAAGCAGCTATTTGGCAAGGTAGGCCGTTGTATTGTCCAGTCCCCTTTTCATTGTGAATTTGGTAAGACCATCGAAATAGGTGAAGAAACCTTTATCAACATGAACGTGGTCATGCTCGATGGTGCCAAAATTACCATCGGGAACCACGTGCTCATTGGACCGAGCGTGCAATTTTATACCGCTTCTCATTCTGTTGATTACCGCAGTCGCCGACGTTGGGAAACGTTTTGTAAACCCATCACGATTGAAGATGATGTGTGGATTGGCGGTAACTCCGTTATTAACCAAGGTGTAACAGTTGGCGCTCGCTCGGTGATTGCAGCGAACTCGGTCGTTAACCATGATGTGCCGCCAGATTGTCTATACGGAGGCACGCCAGCTAAGTTAATTCGTCGTCTCAACGAAGAAGAATTATTGTAAGAGAGCAAGCGTCGTTGTGACAATTATATAGCTTCCGAGAAGAATATAGCTTATTCGAGTTACATTAAGCCCAAATAAGCTATTTCTACATTATTCAACTTCAAAGTTTCAACTTGAACTTGAAAAACAATAAGGTATTAAGGGTTTAAACTATCTACTAATGCGAGTATTCCAGCTGAAGAGAATACGACTATCAGCATAGAGGAGTTTATAATAATTATTCCTATTAATAGAATTGATAGTGAGCGGTACCATCTAGGCACTTCTTTGGAGATATCGGGTAACTTTCGTTTTTTACCTGAGCTAGGTTGGACGATTAAACGAACAAACATCAATGTTCGGAAAAATGCGTAAGGCCATCCCGTAAATAGAGCTAGTTCGAAAGTGTTAAAATAAGGTTCTGTAAAGTAACTATTGACAACTTTTTTTGGCATTAAAATATGCATGATACCTATAAATAATGTCTGGAGAAAAATAATCAATATTCCAGAAAACATTAAGTATCCAATAATATTCCAAACTAATTGCATATGGCACCCAAGTTTGTCTTTGAAACTAAGTCAGGCTGAGAGCCTAAGTTGTTGTATGTAAGCACAGCTGCTTTACCGGAGGCGTACCCAATAGCGGTAGTACCGGCAGCGAGTACAATGGCAGTCCCCCAGCCAATAGGGTTTGATACTAAAAATAGACCGACTAACGCGCTGGTACCCATTCCTACAACTGTGCTAGTTATTGACTCAACAAAAATTTCATTCTTCTCATGTTGGTCTTGTGTATTCGCAATCTGAATGCAGGAAGCCGTCAGACCAACACCGACTAAAACATGTCCGCCCACTTTAGATGCTTGAGCTATTTTATTCAGTTTTTCGGCTTGTTTAACTATATGAGCATTCGCAGGTAACCCTCAACTTCGAGCGATGCGGATAGACTCGTAAGCTTTTTATTATCAAGTGATAAATTTAGCCTTTCATATGGAGTACCATACATGTTTAATATAATTGATGATAAGTTATCATGAGTTTTTATTTTATACTCAAATAATCCCGACACAGAGCACCTTTAGCTAATAATTTGTTTGTGCAGATACTAACAAAAAACTATATTTAAAAAGGTTTATTTTTTGCATTCTAGACTTTCATTTTAAAAAGTTACAAATTAGCTGATGTATTTATTATTTGCATGAAATTGTTAATGTGATTTTTTACATTTAAAGTGTGATATTAAACTTGGTTGGATAAGTGAAGGTCATACATGATTTGCTAGTGATAAAAAACCTGCGATAAAAAATACAAGTGCTAACATTGTAGAGTTTATGATAATTACCCATATTAATATGAAGGATAATAGACGGTACCACCTAGGCACCTCTTGGGATACATCGGGTAACTTTCGCTTTTCACCTGAGCTAGGTTGAATGATTAAACGAACAAACATCAATGTTCGGAAAAATGCTTAAGGCCAACCTCCAAATATAGTTGGTCGTGTATAAAATGGATAACGTGTAATGGCGAGATGTAAGCCTTGCACAACTAACAAAGGTTGGTTAAACAAGGCTAATAGTCGGTTATGGATGAATAACGATTTGTTGCTCCTCTGTCATCACAAGTGTCGCTTTGCTTTGTTCGATAAGTTGGGCAGCATAAGAAGGGGTAACGGCCTGCATATCACCTTTAGATCGAAGAGTTAAAGACTCCCACGCTTGATCTCGATATTTCCCTGCTTGGGTGTATTGAATCAGTACTTTCATAGCTTCACGCTCCGGTGTGGTTGACGTGCTACTTAAGTTAACGATCTTAGGTTGGTTGCGCATCTGTTAAAAATGAAACATTAGTTTAACTAAATGTGCCTTTCCAAATATCTCGCATTGAGCAGAGCAATGTAGAATCCTTGTGATGGAAGGATGAAGAACACTCAATCTTTCGATTCATACTGCGCAATATAATGTTTGAGAGATTTGGTTTCCGCACTCTGAAACTCTTCATCGTGCATACGCAGTGCTTGGATACGGTCGAGGCGGAACTGGCGATAGTCATCGCGCAATTCGCACCAGGCGACCAGCGTCCAGACTTTGCCCCAAAAGAACTGGCCTAACGGTTGGATTTTTCTCTCGGTCACCTGTCCGCTTTCATCTTGGTAATCCAAACTGACCTTAAACTGATGATCAATCGCGTGGCGCAGAAGCTGCCCTCGTTTGGCAGTCTCGGATTGGGTGTGATAATCGGGCACAATCAGCGGACAATCTTCCACTTGTTGTTTGAGCTTATCTGGCAATACCGAAAGTATTTTGGTGGACGCAGAGTGAGACGCTTCGGCGAGTTCGGCGTCCGACCAGGCTCGAACCATCCGCATACCCAGTTCAAGCGCCATCATCTCCTTTTCTGAGAACATCAAAGGTGGCAGATGAGAGCCAGCTTGCAACAGGTAGCCGACACCTGCTTCACCTTGAATCGGAACACCAGAACTGAGCAACGACTGAATATCGCGATAAATCGTACGTTCGCTGACTTCCATTCTTTCTGCGAGCTCTTTCGCTGTCACGGCGTAACGCTTTGCGCGCAGAAGCGTCAGTAGCTCAAACAGTCGTTCTGATTTGCTCATGATGTTCCTTATCTAGACCTACTGGTTGTTAGTGGTAGTGTGGCTGATTACTTCTCTAGCTCACTGCACATTTTTAAGTTGTGATGTTTAAGCTCGAAGCTTTCGCAGTCAATCATCGATAACAGAGGCTGAAATTCAACGGCTTGCTTAATCTGTTTTCCCGCCTGTTTTGCATCGTCCATTGAACGCCAGTAAATGATGTCTGTCCACACATCGTCCGTCGCTTCGTGACTGAGCGATCGGTACAAAAAGCCCGGCAGATTCTTCACAAACGTTTGTGACTGTTTGGCAGCAGCGATCACGTCTTGCTCTGTTGTGCCTGCGGTTAGACGAAATTGCACAGTTTCGATAACGGTTTCCATATTGTGATTCCTTATTGGTTTTGGCGGATTGCCTGTTGAGTTCCAAATAAGGTTACGCGGATGGAATGTCAGAACATGTCAGTAGTGAAATCTCACTCACTTATCATCAATATGGTTATTTTTCTGGGCTGTTGTAACGATCCCAGTAAGGTAAATCTGTGCCGAGTTTTTCGCTGATAAAATCGATAAAGGCTCTTACTTTCAACGGCATGTGCTTGCGCTCAGGGAACACCGCATAAATGGCGTGTTCTGGTAGAGAATACTCTTCCATCACCGGTTTTAGATTTCCTGCGGCAAAGTCTCTTCCTGCAATAAATGTTGGCAGTTGAGCAATGCCCGAACCTCTTAACAGCAACTGGCGAATGGCTTCGCTGTTATTGACGATAAAGTTTCCTTTTGGAAGTACCTTGTATTCGCTGCCGTTGTTGATGAACATCCATTCGACGCCGCCACGGAAATAGGAGTAGCGCAGGCAGTTGTGACCGACTAAATCACTTGGTTTTTGTGGTGTTCCAAACTCCGCTAAGTAATCTGGCGAGGCACAAAGCACACTTTTACAAGGGGCGAGGCGTTTTGCGATTAGATTGGAAGAGGTGAGTTCACCAATACGGATCCCCAAATCAAAACCGTCTTTAACCAAATCGACCATTTTGTCTTCGAGGTTTAAATCCACTTCAATTTTCGGGTAACGAGCGAGAAACTCGCTGATCAAAGGCGCGATATGCAGAACACCGAAAGACATCGGCACGGTAATTTTGAGCCGACCTTGTGGAGAGCCTTGCAGTTCCGATACCGCGTCTACGCCTTGCTGGGCCAGATTGAGCGCTTGAGAAGCGTACTCAAAATAGCGTTCTCCCGCTTCGGTCAGGCTCAGCTTACGCGTAGTTCGGTTAAGGAGACGAATGCCCAAATCGTCTTCTAGTTGGTTGATGCGTTTGCTGATCGCCGATTTCGTCAGATTCAGCTGTTTGGCCGCAAGGGAAAAGCTGCCGCATTCGACAACAGCAACAAAAACGGGCAGGGAGGCAATCGCGTTCACATCAATCTCCTATTATCGTGAAGCATTTATTGTTGAGCACAAGGATACAATTAATTTCCAATTATAGAGATTATCTTCAAGAAGAAAACAATCTAGACTATGCACCAGTATTACGACCTTGATTTTGGGAAGAAGAAAATGAAGTACGATTGGATCCTGTTTGACGCTGACGAAACCTTATTCCACTTTGATGCTTTCAAAGGTTTGCAGCTTATGTTTTCTCGCAAAGGCGTAGATTTTACTGAACAAGATTTTGCTCATTACCAAACCGTAAACAAACCGCTTTGGGTGGATTACCAAGACGGCAAAGTAACGGCAGATGAGCTAAAACATAAGCGTTTTACCGAGTGGGCTGAGAAGTTGAATACCACAACAGCAGATCTCAATAGCGCATTTTTAGAAGCAATGGCCGATATTTGCAGCTTGTTGCCAGGTGCAAAAGAGCTGATGGAAGCGCTGCAAGGCAAAGCTAAAATGGGCATCATCACCAACGGTTTTACAGAGTTGCAAGCGATTCGCCTTGAGCGTACAGGGATGACTGAGTACTTCGATAAAGTAGTGATCTCTGAACAAGTGGGCGTAGCAAAACCGGACTTAGGTATTTTTGAATACGCGATGCAGCAAATGGGCAACCCATGCAAAACGCGCGTACTGATGGTGGGTGACAACCTGCATTCCGATATTCTGGGTGGTAATAATTTTGGTATTGAAACTTGCTGGTTAAATACCACAGGCGCAAGCGTCGATGAGCGTATCGCACCAAATTACACCGTTGAGTCTTTGAGTGAACTAAAGAACATTTTGGTGGCGTAACCGAATCGGGTATTATTCCGCAGTAACCCTCAGAAAAATCAAGGAATAACCATGTCAGACATCAAACAGTTAGACAGCAAAGTCGTTTACCTGAATAAGTGGATGACGGTGCGTGAGGACAAAATTTTACGTCCGAGCGGCGCAGAGGGCATCTATGGTGTGGTCGACAAACCTGATTGTGCTGCGATTCTGGCTATCGATAACGGGATGATTCACTTGGTTCAGCAGTACCGTTACACCGTAGGTCAACGTTGTTGGGAGATCCCACAAGGGGCGTGGGAATCAAACCCAGAGGCGGATCATCTTGAGCTTGCCAAAGGCGAGCTGCGTGAAGAAACGGGCATGCAGGCGAGCGCTATGGCGTATGTCGGCGCGCAGTTTATCGCATACGGCTTTTTGAATCAGACATGTCACGTCTACTTCGCCACTGATTTAACGGACGTGGGCAATCAACTCGACAGTGAAGAAGAGGATTTGATCACTCGCGCTTTTTCTGTTGAGGAGTTCGAACAGATGATGATCGACGGCACGATCAAAGATTGTGTCACCATCGCCGCTTATGGTTTGGCGAAGCTGAAGAAATTCATTTAGTTATCCATGACGATTTTTTAGTGAAAACAGCGGCCTAGTGCCGCTGTTTTTAGTTTGGGTGAGCTCGTTGAGCCATTGCTTACTCGTCGATTTTCTTACCTAAGATTTCCACTTGCGCTTTTTTGGTCACCCCCGCGACTTGCAGCGCAGTGCTGCCAACCGATTCATAGTTCAACTCGATTTTGTCTAACTTCGCGTTATCTTTTGTTGGTAGGCTTAAACTTCTTGATGACATGCCTTTAGTCAGAACACCTAAACTGTCGAACGTCTTTTCCTGACCATCTTTCATGATTACTTTAACGCTTTTCAGATCGACCGTACCTTGCGTACATTTGATTTTGATGTGGCTAAAACGAGCGTTAGCAAATGGGGACAGTGGATTGACTGTGTCGGTTTCCGATTTAAAACTGACGGTCTTATCTGCAATCTTATCCCAATTGTTGTCTCCTGCAACCGATTGGAAAGAGGCTACAGCCGCTAAAAGACAGAGTGCGATGGTGTTGAACAGTTTCATAGCTTTTCCTTACCTTAGGTTTAGATATTCTGTTTAATCAGTTCGATGACGTGTGTGACTTCGTCTTGAGTTAAAGCCCCTTCTTTGACGAATAAAATTTCGCCTTGTTTATTTTGTACGATAATCGCAGAACTTTCTTGCTGTAGATCCCAAGTTGTTGCTAATACGCCATTTTTGTCTAACACCATGGAAGACCAAGAGAATGTCTTTTTGCTGTCCTCTGCCGACGATTTAACAAATGTACCGGCTCCCCAAATGGCGTCTTCTTGGTTGATCACGGTTGTGGTCTGATACTGATCTTCAGGAAAGTGAGCGGCAGTGATTGCTGACATCAGCGGCGCGTTCATCTCTTTGGCTTTACTACGACCTGCAATGGCTTGTATCACACGGACTTTGCCTAACATCTGCTGAGTTGCCCAAGGTTGATAAGCCACATCGTCTCCTTGCAGCGTCATTTCGCCATAGGTATCAATGCTGACGGAAGGGGTGGTTTGACCGACAGAAAGGTTATGAGAGAAGGCGAATGTCGGGGCGAGTGCGAGTAAGAGTGACAGAACAGATGGAGTTTTCATTGGGGGTTCCTGTAACGAAGTGAGGTTAGAGCGAATCAAAATAAGGGGCAAATACGATGCCCCTTATCGGATGTGGCGTTTAGTTAGAAAGTACAACGCGCGCATTTAGCGGTTGCAGCGGACGATTGTTTTGTCCCATGACTTCCATCAGTTTCGCGGCTTGATCTTTGGATAAGGTTTGAGTGTCTTTAAGCACAAACCAGCGCACACCTTCTGAACATGGTGGTGTGGTTAAAGAGCCGTTAAATCGATAGTAGTTTGCAGTTTTTGGCAGTAAGTCGTTAATCTCAAACGTATCTTTAAAGAAGGTGGTTTGATTCTCTTGTGGGATTGCGTTGATCAGTTTAGACAGCGCTGCGTTTTGATCGCCAGCATCAAACATCACCGAAATTACCGCCAACTCGCCGTCTGCGTTGGCGTGTACAAAGTGCGCTTCAAGTGGATATTGGCGGCCTTTGATTTGGTTTTCTGAAGGTGTGTGGAAATGGAACTGTTGCAGCTCGAACGTCTCGCCATCGATGGTGAAGCTGTTACGTCCGTTCACTTGCGCTTGCAGCGTATGACCATTGTTGGTTAAACCAATGACCTGACCAGTGTACGAAAGGTTCAGTGCTTCCAGTTTTGCATCGGCTGGGTTGTCGATGTTGATTGGGCTTTGGTTTTTCGTGGTTGCGCAGTCTTTGGCGATTTCTCCCCAGTGTTCTGGCCCGTGTTTGTCATTGCCATAGCCCCATTCCGAAGCCTGAGCCGCGCTTAGAGTGAGAAGTGAGAGTGAAAAAGCAAGTAGTGTTTTGTTCATAATAATGTCTCTGTTCGGTCGCTTTGATAAGCGTTGTTACAAGGCAATGACCTAGAGGTTTGATCACTGCCTGACGAATTAGAAACGGTGGCTGAGTTGGGCACCAATTAGGAACGCATTTGAATGGGTAACGCCCGTCACCATCGGTGCAGGAACACCTTCATACGCGTACTCTTCTACGTTGACATCTTCACCAATCAAGTACGTCATGCCGATGTCAACCGTGGTATCTGATGACCATTGGTAAGAGGCCCCCGCAGATAACCAGTGACGGTTCGAATCTGGGATAGAAAGCGAAGTCAGCTCATCGACAGGTGTTTTGTCGAACATGTAACCCGTGCGTAGTGTCCAACGTTCATTGGCGTACCAAGTCGCACCGATGGAGTAGTGCGCGGAGTCTTGCCACTGAAAATCTTTTAGCAACTGATCATCAGCTTTCAAGCTGTCAAATGCTGACCAACCAATCCACTGCACAGAATAGTGCAGGGCAAATTTAGGTAAGACGCGGTGATAACCGGAAAACTCCGCAATATCCGGTAGCGGCATAGCAAGCGAGTCGTACGATTCGCCAGCAAAGTGGATGTCACCCTTGGCATCAATGTTAGGGCTGTGCTTGTAGCTTAAACCTAAGCGATGACGTTCGTTAAACTCGTACATCATGCCAATGTTCGCGCCAAGCCCAATGCCGCCAGCTTCCACATCAAGTGCGTTGCCTTTTACGGATCCACAGCGTTGTTCTAGTTCGTTTCCAAGTATGTTCCCACCAACGCAAACACCCACGTCCATATCGCGGTACAGCTCACCAGAGCCGTAAATCACATCAATACCACCACCGATACTAAAACGATCGTTCACCTTGTATGCCAAGCTTGCGCCAAGGTTGACACTCGCTACGCTGGTGACACCGCCAAAAACAGGTGCGCCATAGTTTGGTTTAAACTCCATGTCGGTTCCGAAGTTGGAATATGCCGATAAGCCTAGATACCAGTCGTCGTTGATAGGGTGAATAAAGTAAAAATTGGGTACAACGGCTGGTTGACCAACGCCATCGACGTCATCAATGTCGGTCACGGTTTGAGAGAAGGACGGGGTAATGTCAACTTGAGGGGACGGAGGAAAACCACCCATACCAACATTGACATCCGCATTAATGTTAGCTCGATGATATTGCGCATTTTTAACGGTAACGTCAGGTTTGACGTAAGTGACACCGAACGATAAGGCATTTTGTTTAAACAGCGTCATCGCTGCGGCGTTGCGGCTGATTACAGACGCATTATCACCAATGACGGCATCACCAGCAAAAGCACGACCAAGACCCGTCGCAGAATGTTCGTTAATTTGAAAACCACCGGCATACGCCGTCGAGGAGGCTAACCCGATTAATAAATAAATCGGTGAAAGAGTTAATTGTCGCTGCATGTTTTTCTCATGAATTAATTAGAAGTTGTATTGCAACGAAAATCAGTAAAATAAACAAATCTGACCAGTGCATTTAAGAGTAAAACTAACAGTGTGCTGACAATAAGTAAATTTAACTTAATAAATATTTATTGTTGAATTTATTAATGCTTCATGGCGTGAATATAGTGGTTATTTTACGTGTAAATTAAATCCTGAACCTCTATTTTTATTTTTGCGGTATTACTTCTCTATTTTTATTGTACTGACTGTTCCCTAACAAATAGAGGGAAATCCAGCGATAAAGTGTCCGTGATGGAAACTCTGAGTCATTTGTATTTCCATTGCATCCCAACGTTGGTAGTTCGAATCAGCAAGAGAACTATCGTTTAAACCCACATGACACACTCCTCTCGGTCTTACCTGTGTTATGTGGGTATTTTTTTTTAACTTGCCACTTAACTCCTCTTTAAATTCAATCATCAAAGTGACCATCATGAAATTTAAAATGATTGCATATTGAATAAGTTTAGTTTTTACTAGTTTTTTGGTATTTAAAAGTTTTGTTTATAATACTTATAACTTGAATTTCTATATTAAAAATGGTCTTTGCTATACGTATTGAATAATAAAGTTTTGAAGTGACTATAATATCTCTGATTTTTCACGTTAGTGAAGTTATTCATTCAGTTTCTTGACGTTAATTTACCTATCTTTACGTCTCGTACCCTGTACGGCTAAGACAAATAGCAGTATAAAATCAAAACGATTATTTACTTCACTCCTGCTATGAAACTCAATAAAAAATGGCTCGTTTTGTGTGGCCTACTTGCTATTGGTGCTGGTGGTTATCATTATCTGCAACGTCCAGAACCCATTTCTCCTTACGCGACAGAAGTCGTTCGCAAAGGCAATATCGAAAAGGCGGTATTAGCCAACGGCATGTTGCAAGCGTCCAAATTGGTGAATGTAGGTGCGCAAGTATCTGGGCAAATTCAACGTCTCGCTGTGAACTTAGGGGATGAGATAAAACAGGGAGACTTGATTGCACAGATTGACAGCCTGACTCAGCAAAACAGCCTCAAAGAAGCCCAAGCGTCTCTTAATAGTCTCAATGCTCAGTACCAGGCTAAGCAAGCGCAGATTAAACAAGCAAACTATGAATACGTGCGTCAAAAAGGCATGTTGGCAGCGAAAGCGAGCTCACGAGCTGATTACGAGAATGCCGAAGCGACGCTCGCCATCTACAAAGCCGAGTTAGCGCAACTGGATGCCGAAATCGAGAAAGCCAAAATCAACGTCGACAATGCGCAGTTAGATCTCGGTTACACCACCATCAACGCACCGATGGATGGCACGGTGGTCTACACCGCGGTGGAAGAAGGACAAACCGTAAACGCCAATCAAACCACGCCAACTATTATCGAGTTAGCCAAGTTAGATATGATGACGGTGAAAGCCGAAATTTCGGAAGCCGATGTGATTTTTGTTCACCCCGGCCAAACGGCGCTGTTCACCATTTTAGGTAAACCGAATCAGCAGTTTAAAGGGACATTGCGCGCCATTGAGCCGGGGCCAACCATCATGGATGGCGATGACAGCGATTTGAGCATTTCAGATAGCGACGCCATTTACTACAACGCTGTATTTGATGTGAAGAACCCGCAAGGTATTTTGCGTATTGGCATGACTGCGCAAGTTTCGATTGTCCTTGAGCAATCGGAAAATACCTTGATTGTCCCTTCACAAGTGCTGCAAAAATCTGGCGGCAAAGGCAACTATACCGTGCCAGTGCTTGAACAGGGCCAAGTGGTGCAAAAGCCCGTGACAGTGGGTATTAACAACAAAGTGAACGCAGAAGTTCTCTCAGGTTTGAAGGAGGGCGACCAAGTTGTTCTTGGCAATGCTATGGATGGAGAATCATCAAGCCGAGGTGATCGTCGTCGACCTCCAATGAGGTTCTAATATGAGTGACGTGCTTTTAAAAGTTGAGGATTTAACTCGACGATTTGTCTCTGGCGACGAGTCGCTTACCGTGTTGAACCACATTAATTTAGAGATAAAACGCGGTGAAATGGTCGCGATCGTGGGGGCATCAGGCTCAGGTAAATCGACGCTGATGAATGTGCTCGGCTGCTTGGATAAACCGTCCAGCGGTCGATACTTCATTAATGGGCAAGATGTCTCGACGTTGGAATCTGATCAACTGGCGGAACTGCGCCGCGAGTATTTTGGCTTTATATTCCAGCGTTACCATCTGCTGGGGGATTTAACCGCGGTGGCAAACGTGGAAGTACCGGCGGTTTACGCGGGAGTTCCTCATCGTCAAAGAACGGATCGAGCGCAGTCACTATTGGCTCGCTTGGGGCTGGAAGATCGTTTGACCCACAAGCCCAGCCAACTGAGTGGTGGCCAGCAACAGCGCGTGAGTGTTGCTCGTGCACTGATGAACGGTGGTGAGGTGATTCTCGCTGATGAGCCCACTGGCGCATTAGACAGTCACAGTGGGCAAGAGATGATGGCACTGCTTAAAGAGTTGCATCAACTTGGGCATACTATCATCTTAGTGACTCATGATATGAACGTGGCGAACTTTGCGGATCGCATCATTGAAATCAAAGATGGTGAAATCATTGCAGATACGCCAAATGCACAAGTTGTAATCAATGAGCAAGCAGCAAAGACACCGAGCGCATCTTTTCATCGCCCAGCGCAAGCCGCCAGTAAGTGGTGGAAGTGGGACAGTTTTATTGACGCGCTAAAAATGGCGCTGCTGGCGATGTCTAGCCACAGAATGCGCACGTTTTTGACCATGCTCGGCATCATTATTGGTATAGCCTCGGTGGTTTCCGTGGTGGCACTAGGTAATGGTTCACAACAGCAAATTTTGTCGAATATTTCATCCATGGGAACAAATACCATTGATGTCAGGCCGGGCAAAGGGTTTGGTGACCGCCGCTCCGGACGAGTGAAAACGCTAACCGCCGACGATGCTAAATCGTTGGAGAGTCTACCTTTTGTTGACAGTGTCACGCCGTCTTTATCCAACAGCATAACCGTGCGTTACGCCAATCAGGATGCAACTGCGTCTGTGGAAGGCGTTGGGGAAGACTATTTCCGTGTGCGCGGTTATGGGATCGCCAAAGGTCAGTTTTGGGATGAAGAGAGCGTGAACTCACTCGCCCAAGAAGCAGTGATTGATGACAACACCAGAAAGGAAATGTTTGCGGATAGAAATCCGATTGGTGAAGTGATTTTTCTTGGTTCATTGCCAGTGCGTATTGTGGGTGTCACGCAGAAAAAAGAAGACGCGTTTGGCAACAGCGACGCGCTGAAAATTTGGGTGCCATACACCACTATGTCGGGACGCATGATGGGACAACGCTACCTCAACGGCATTACTGTACGGATTGATGAGAACGCCCCAAGTGCGGCGGTAGAGCAGAGCATCATCAACTTGTTAAAAATGCGCCACGGTACAGAAGATTTCTTCACGATTAACACTGACACCATTCGTCAGAGCATCGAGAAAACCACCGCAACCATGACGTTACTGATCTCAGCGATTGCGGTGATCTCCCTAATTGTCGGGGGAATTGGCGTAATGAACATCATGTTGGTGTCGGTGACAGAGCGCACGAAAGAGATCGGTGTGCGAATGGCTGTGGGTGCGCGGCAAGCGGATATTTTGCGTCAGTTTTTGATTGAAGCGGTACTAGTGTGTTTGTGTGGTGGCATTGCTGGTATTGGCTTGGCGTTTTTGATTGGTTTTGCATTCAGTACGTCTGGTAGCAGCTTCCAAATGATTTACTCGATGAACTCGATCATCTGGGCGTTTATTTGCTCAACGTTGATTGGCATCGCTTTCGGCTTTTTACCCGCTCGCAATGCCGCCAAACTCGATCCGATAGAAGCGCTAGCGAGAGACTAAAAATGAGTAACACAATGAAATTCAAAACTCGATTGGTCGCGGCTGCCTTAAGCGCAGTGTGGTTGTCAGGTTGTGGTTCGCTTATGCGTAGCGACTATCAAGCTCCTGAGGTGCAAGTGCCTGCAAATTGGCAACAGATGCATGTTGCGGGTGATGTCAGTATGGATCCTTGGTGGTTGGCGTTTAACGACCCAACTCTTAATCAATACATTACTCAGGTGTTGGCTCAAAATAACGATTTGACGCTGGCAACGCTAACGCTAAAGAAAGCGCGTTTACAGCTGGGTTTAGCGCAAGATGACCTTTTCCCTACGTTGAGTTCTTCCACATCAGGACAAGTTCAAAAATCTCTTGATAGCGGGGAATCGGCAGATAGTTACAGCACTAACTTATCCGTCAATTACGAGTTGGATTTATGGGGAAAAATCTCGGCAGACGTTGACCAAGCCAAGTGGTCGGCGATGGCAAGTCAACAAGATCGCGAGGCGACCGCACAAAGTTTGGTAGCAACGACGGCATCGCTATATTGGCAAATCGGCTATCTGCAACAGCGCTTAAACCTCAGCCAGCGTAATGTGGTAGACGCAGCTCAAACGCTACAATTGATTGAAAAACAGTACCAACTTGGCGCTGTGGATCAGTTAGATGTGCTTGAAGCCAAACGTACGTTGGCAAGCTTACAAGCGCAGCAAAGTGAGTTTGAACAGAGTTTACTTGAGGCAAACAACGCCTTTGCGATTTTGTTCAATCAACCGCCGAAGAGCATCAGTGCAAACATCCAAATGCTGCCTGAAGGCGATATGCCATCGTTGAGTGTTGGTGCTCCGTCTGATTTATTGATCCGCAGACCCGACATTAAAGCCGCGATTTATGACGTCAAAGCCGCGCTAGCAAATAAAGACGCAGCAGATTTGGACTACTTGCCTAAGCTGACGCTCACTGGGGCTTTGGGGGGATCGTCACAAGCGCTCAAAGACCTGCTTTCCAACCCTATAGGCAGTTTAGGTGCGGATATGACGCTACCGTTTTTGCAGTGGAATGAGATGAAAAACAGCCAAGCCATTGCCGATTTAGACTATCAATCGGCCATTGTGAGCTATCGCCAAGTGTTGTACGCCGCATTCCAAGATGTCGAAAATGCCTTGTCGGCACGCGAGAAATTGAAGTATCAGGCGGCGCGTTTACAAGAACAATATGATGCCGCAAGTGCCGCTGAGTCCATTTATGCTGCGCGGTATCAGTATGGTTCGACGTCGATCATGGACTATTTGAATGCACAAGAAGGCACCAGAAACGCGCAAGCTTCTTTGTTGGAGAACCGTTACAACCAGTTTCTCACTCAGGTTACGCTTTACCAGTCTTTAGGAGGAACCGACGTTGCGCCGTTGTAATTAGGGGTCAGCTCACACTAGCGAAGCGCCATGCAACAAAGCCTTTTTTGAAGGTATTACTGGTCCCATCAATGGGACCAGTAATAAAAGCTTAAGTTACTTGGCGAACTTCTTGAAAGGTGCATCAACCGGGGTGTCAGCTAGGTGATTGGTGTAGTTACTCATCACTTTTTGCGCTAGACCAAGTACAATTTCAAGCAGTTGCTGCTGTCCGTAACCCGCCGCAAAGAATTTCTCTATCTGAGACTCTTCCACTACACCACGTTGACGCACCATTTGAAGCGTTGTTTCTCGTAGTGTTTCAAGTTTTTCGTCTGCCAATGGTGTTTGGTTGACGAGGGCATCAACAATCTCCTGATCCACTTTCATTGACGCCGCGATCGCACTATGAGCAGGAACGCAGTAGTGACAACCATGTTCAACGTTGATGGTTTGCCATACGACGGTCAATTCTTCTGCGTTAAATGATGTTTGTTGAAATAGCTCATGCACAACTTGATAACCCTCAAGCAAGGTTGGCGCTTCAGCCATAACAGCATGAAGATTTGGTAGCATGCCAAACGCTTTGACTGAATTTTCAATCAGGTGCTTTGATCCTTCGGGTGCGTTTTCTGCGGTATACAGTTTAAATTCTGCCATGTTTAAATCTCCTGTAATTGGATATGAGCGGATTAGACAAGAACAGGATAGTTGATTTTGAGCGATCGCTCAATATAAAATTGAGCGTATGTTCAAAATTGATAATTGCTCATGGCGAATACAAAGAAATTCCAACGTGATGAAGTGGTGAAAGCCGCCTCGGATCTATTCTGGAAGAAAGGTTTTCATGCAACATCTACACGTGATTTACAAGATAGCGTGAATCTGCGTCCTGGAAGTATCTATGCGACGTTTGGGTCAAAAGAGGGGCTATATTGTGAAGCGCTAAAAATGTATGTTGCGAACTTACAAGCCCTGTTTGAGTTGCATTTAGCTCAGAACACAACGGTTCTAGATGCAATAGAAGCTTTCGCGATTGATGTGGTTATCAATCAGCGAGACTCCAATCCCAGTGAAGTGTGCATGTTAGTCAAATCAGCAAGTGAATTTGCTGAGGATTTTAATGCGCTGCGCAATCAAACAAACAGCTTAGCAAACCAATTTGAATCTTTTCTTGCAAAGCTGTTTGAGCGAGCAATCGAGAATGGCGAAATTGAAGCCCAGGATACATTGCTTCTTGCTCAGTTGTTCCAGGTTCAGTTTACGGGTATACGAGCCTACTCATACCGTAGTGATGATGTAACCTTAAAGACGTTGATCTCTATTATGGTGGACAGCTTCCGCGGTAACGTATCAAAAACAGAAAGCTGAATGAGGCTGCTCAAAGTCAACGTCTCTAAATCAACGGCTTGAAGTAAGCGAGCTCAAATAAACCCGTTATCGGGGTTCGATATCGATAAAAAATGACCACGAAGCATCGTGGTCATTTTTATGCAGATTAACTTGCAATGAACAACAACGGCTTATTAAAAGCGAAACTCTTCTAAGTTATTGCTGCTTTCTAACATTTTTTCAGCCACATAACGATGCGTTGCTGTGGTTGGGTGAGTCACATCCCAGAACACGAACTTATCTGCGCCAGATGCTGCACATTCAGAACGTAATGAGTGAGTGTACATGTAGTCAACAGAGGATGAACGGTTGATGTCTAAGCAAGGGTCGCTTGCATTTACGAAACCGTGTTCTTCTGGTGCCGAGGTTAACTTCTCAAACAGTGCGTGTGTATCAAACAATGCGATGTTGTAGCCTTGGGCTTTGTAGTACATCGCTTGTGCTTTGATGAACTCGTTCATTTTCAATACTTTCGCACGAATCGTTTCAATTTCTTCCTGTGTTGAGTATTTGAACTGTGGTGCTTTGGTTGCATCAGGCAGTGTCATCAACATGAAGTTCTTCGCGCCAGCGTCTGTTAAACGAATCAGAGCTTCAGCGTAATCCGCTTTTACTTCCGGCACGCTACGGTTGTAGTTCATGAAATCATTTAAACCAAACTCTAACGTAAACAATGTGTTAGCAGGGTTGTAGTTCTTCGCCAGCTTTGTGTAGGTTAAGTAAGAAGAAACTTGTTCGCCGACACCAGTTAGCGCGATGTATTGGTTTTCACCTGCTGCGCCACCAACTGCCCAGTTGTATAGCGGTAAGTTTTTGGCTTTAGCAACGTATTCCGTCCAAACAAAACCGTTTGAGAAGTGACCCAAGAACCAGCTATTCGGGTTAGGAAAGCGCCATTGGGACGCGTTAAAGATGTTGCCTGTATCAGACAAGCTATCGCCTAAAGCCACTACTTTGTTGATTTGATCTGGTTGCATTGCAGCATCATTGCTCCAGATCGTGTGGTTATAAGAATAACGATTGTCGGCAGCAAAAAATGTAATGTCTGCGTTCTCGTTCGCTAGATCTAGTGTTTCTTCACAACGCTGGCGAATTACGTTTTGTGAGGTATTGGTGTAGAACATGTTTTTAAATGAAACAGAGCTCCACCAATAACCATCGATAGTGAAGTCACTACCATCTTTGTTTTTTGCCCATTTCCAATCGGTAGCCGCATCGTCCTTAGAGTGGCTCGTACGATACCAGCATCGAACGTACGTATAAGTTTGATTTTCTTGCGCGCTAACCACTTCAGCCGCAGAAACCATTGCCGGTGATAAAGTTGGCTCCTCTGCAATGGCGGAGGCAAGCGGAAGTAATGCAGTTAATAGTGTGATTGTTTTTTTCATCATTCACTCTTCTTGTAATGGTTATTGTTCCGAATGCGTGAATACGCTCGGCTATAACAGTATTTAGATGAGAATTTTTCTCACTAAACCTTCTAATTCTGAGTAAATGCTCAAGACAGTCAACAACTAAATATTCAATATTTCAGTTTTGGCACCACGGTCAAAAAATCCATTCAGCATAGCAATCGATTAAATGGGTGACATTTAGAATAATTACTCACTAACATTAATTTAACATTCACTTTTTGTTAATTAAGTAATTGCTTTATAAGGTTTTGTTGATGATTTTTAATGTTAACTTAAAGTGTTTATTGAATGATCTTTTGTACAAATTTGTATATTCATGAAACAAATTGTTTGGCATTTTTGCTCTGTAAACTATAGCTGAAGCTCTCATGCAAACATCATGATGATGACTTTTCATGAGAATATAGTGAATAAAAATTAGCTCAAATAAGGAATAGGGCAAATGCACTACACAACAAGTAAAAAACAAGGCTTATTTTCGTTGTCTGCCGTAGCAATAGCACTGACCACTTCGATGTCAGCGTTTGCGGCTCCACCAATGGGATTTGATGAATCTAAGTTACCGACGAAGTACATCGTCAAATTCAAAGAAGATGCAGTCAGCCGTTCTTCAATGGGTGGTAACTCATTCTGGGGGCCACGAATCGCGCAGGAGTCTGTTCTAGAACAGGTGAAGGCACGTAAGGTGGAAAAACTGGGTAATCGCGCCATTTACAGCGTTGAATTGGATGGCGATGACTTAGAGCCGCTTCGCAACCGTAGTGATGTGGAATACGTGGAAGTCGATCCACCTCGCTATTTGCTCAGCGAAACGACTCCATGGGGATATGAAGCGGTTAATGCTCAACTGTTAGCTGACTTCAATGCGGGTAATCGCACTGTATGTATTATCGATTCAGGGTACGACATTTCGCACAACGACCTAAGCGGAAACCGCGTTGCTGGTACTAACGATAGTGGTACGGGATCATGGAGTGATCCGGGTAACAACAATGCCCACGGTACTCACGTCGCGGGTACGATTGCTGCGATTGCCAACACCGAAGGTGTAAAGGGTGTGATGCCAAACCAGAATGTGAATTTGCACATCGTGAAAGTATTTAACGAATCGGGTTGGGGTTACTCATCTGGGCTTGTTAAAGCAATCCAAACCTGTGCCGATAATGGTGCTAACGTTGTGAACATGAGCCTTGGTGGTAGTCAATCAAGCCGAACTGAGCAAAATGCACTGCAAAATATTTACGATCAAGGCGTTCTATTGATCGCCGCAGCGGGTAATGATGGCAATACAGCGCACAGCTATCCAGCTTCTTATGACTCAGTGATGTCTGTTGCGGCTGTTGATAATCAAAATGATCATGCAGCGTTCTCACAATCTACTAATCAAGTTGAGATCTCAGGCCCGGGTGTGGCGATCTTATCAACGGTTACGGTAGGTGAAGGTAAACTTTCTGATATTACCTTGAATGGTGTCAGTCAGTTTGATCGTGGGATTGTTCCTCACAATCGTTTGATCAATAACGGTTCTTCGTATGTTCCGGATCCAATCGCGGGTTCAGTAACTGCAACGCTAGATAGCTGTGATGTATCTGGCGGTAACGTTAACTGTGGTGATATGTCGGGCAAAATTTGTTTGACTGAGCGTATCGGCAACCAGTCTTCAGGAAACTACCCTGAAGTAGATGCGGTTCAGGCTTGTTACAATGCGGGTGCGCGAGCTGCAATCGTATACAGCAACTCTGAACTACCTGGTTTACAAAACCCTTTCTTGGTAGACACAAACAACGCTTATCGTATGGTTTCGGTAACGGTTGATCGTGCATTTGGTCAAGAGCTATTGGGGTATGTTGGTCAGGAAATTACTGTTGCAACAACCTCTGGTGAAGATTACGAGTACTACAATGGTACATCAATGGCGACACCGCACGTAACGGGCGTAGCTGGCTTGGTGTGGAGTTACCACCCAACCTGTACAGCAGCGCAAGTACGTAATGCCCTAGTGAAAACTGCAACAGATATTGATGTTGCTGGTCGAGACAACCGTACTGGCCACGGCCTAGTTAATGCTGAAGCGGCGAAGCTGTTCTTGGACGCTGGCTGTAATGGACCTGATGGTGGTAGCTCTTCGGACTCTAGCTTCTCAAATACCAGCCCTGTTGCGATTCCAGATAATAAATCTTCTGGCGCAATCAGTGCAGTAGAAGTCGATCGCTCTGGTGATTCAGGCACAGTAAGTATTGACGTTGATATTAGCCACACTTACATCGGTGATCTACGAGTGACTTTAACGTCACCGACTGGTGGAGAAGTTGTACTTCACAATAATACTGGCGGCAGCGCTAACGATATAAAAAACACGTTCCAAGCGGATTTTTCTGGTTTTGAATCGCAAGGCACATGGGAACTAAAAGCGGTGGACAGTGCCAGAAGAGACACAGGCACCATCAACAGTTGGACTCTGACCTTTCAATAAGGAGTGACTATGAAGAAGTTGACCTTACTTTCTTTGTCTGTGGTAGGCGCTACCGCACTATTGGCAATCGGACTGAGCTCAAGCAGCTTGGCAAACAATCAAGGATTTCCTCTCGTGGATGAACGCCAAGATCAAGCCGAGCAGCAACCTGCACGCTACTTTGTTAAGTATCATGAAGGAAAAGAGAGCGAGGTGAGAGCGCTTCTTCGTCAGCACAACATTGAAGTGGTCGACGCTCTGGTGAAACAACACGTGTTGGTTGTGGTGGGTGAACAGGCGGAAGTCGATAAGCTCGCGGATCACGATGCGGTCGAATACACTGAGCAAGAGCCGACAAGAAAGCTGCTATCTAACGGAACTACGCTTCAATAAGCCAAACTTCCTTGAGATAGTGCCAAAAAGAAAAACGCCCCTCACGTGAGGGGCGTTTGTTTTCTTTCTACGATTACTTTCTATAACTGGTTTCTTCTAAAGTCAGTCATTTGCTATGACTATAGATTTTCTAGGATTGATGCCGATGAGCCTATTCCCGCATCAATCAAGTCAGTTATCAGCTAGTCATATTCAGGCTACTTAGCGAACAATCAGACCCAGTAAGATACCAACAGCGCCGAAGTCTGCGTCACTAAAGGTTGTGTTAGCAAAGCCTAGGTCACCAAGCACTGGCATTAGGAATACTGGTAGGAAGGTAATCAGTAGACCTTGTGCAAAAGCACCCAAGATTGCACCGCGACGACCACCTGTAGCGTTACCAAATACACCTGCCGCTGCACCTACAAAGAAGTGTGGAACGACACCAGGGATAATCACAGTAAGCCCCATCACGTAAAGTAGGAACATGCCCAGAAGACCCGCCGCAAAGCTCGATAGGAAGCCAACCAATACTGCGTTTGGTGCGTATGGGAATACAACCGGACAATCAAGCGCAGGTTTCGCGTTTGGTACTAGTTTGTCTGAGATGCCTTTAAACGCCGGAACGATTTCTGCGATAACCATACGTACACCTTGAAGGATAACGTACACACCACCAGCGAATGTGATGGATTGCATCAGCGCGAACATGAACCAGTGCTTACCACCGCTAACTTCGCGTACAAAGTCACCGCCAGCAAAGATACACGTCACCATAAAGATGATGCCCATAGTGAACGAGATTGCTACAGGCGTATCACGTAGGAACAACAAGCTCTTAGGTACGTTCATCTCTTCAGTAGAGTGTTCTTTGTTACCGAACTTGCTGCCAATAAAGCCCGCTAGTACGTAAGAAAGGGTAGAGAAGTGACCAATCGCAACGTCGTCAGAACCTGTTACTTGCTTCATGTACTTGTGAGCAATCGCAGGGAAGAACACCATCACAGAGCCCACAACCAGAGAGCCAAGTGCGATCAGTGGAACACCTTTCATGCCGCTAGAAGCAAGGATCGCCGCTACCATCATCGACATAAATAGCGTGTGGTGACCTGTTAGGAAGATGAATTTCCATGGCGTGAAGCGAGCGATCAAGATGTTCACTAACATACCGAAGAACATGATCATCGCCATCTCTTTACCAAACGCTTCTTGCGCGATAGAGACGATAGCTTCGTTGTTTGGAACCACGCCAGTGATGCCGAACGCGTGTTGGAAAATCGTCGCAAAGTCACCCAGAGAAGTTACAACCAGACCCGCACCCGCACCAAGCACGATGAAACCAAGAATGGTTTTTACCGTGCCTTTAATGCACTCGGTGACCGGTTTTTTCTGGGCAATTAAGCCGATTAGGGCGATAAGACCTACCAGAACCGCCGGCTCTGATAGGACATCGTTCATTAAGAAACTGAAAAATTCCATAACGCCACCTTATAGAGCGCCAAGCTCTTGAAGTGCTACAGATAGACGCTCTTTCATTGCCACTTTGTCGACCATGTTATCAAGCGCAACGATACGTGGTTCAACACCAAGTGCATTCAACTGTTCAACGATGTCGTTAGTACCGATGAAGATGTCACAATCCGTACCTTTTGCAGAACCTAGATCGATATGATCCACTTCTGCGTTTACATTCAATTCTTTCACGATGCCTTTGATGCTCATTTCCATCATTAGGCTAGTACCAAGACCGTGACCGCAAACAACCATAATTTTCATAATTCAGACCTTTTCTTTTTATAGGGGTGTATGCCCATTTCGAAGGGCACATCAGGAGTTAGTATTTTTCGATGACCGCGAGAACATCTTGTGTGTTTTGAGCGGTGCAGATGGCTTCTACATGCTCTTCATTCATAAACAACTCAGCTAGTTTAGAAATCGCATCCACGTGCGAGTTACTGTCTGTCGCGGCTAGCGTAACCAGCATTTTCACTGGATCGTTACCTTCAGAATCGAAGTTCACGCCGCTTTGAATCACTGTGATTGCAAGAGACAAACGGTTAACGCCATCTTCAGGGCGAGCGTGTGGCATTGCCATACCAGGACCTACCACGTAGTAAGGACCGAGCTCTTCGTGTGAGCGGTAAATAGCGTCCACGTAGCTTGGCTCAATCGCGCCATTTTCAATCAGTACTTCACAGGATTTGCTCACCGCATCTTTCCAGTCAGTAGCATCAGAATGGATGCGAATCACATCAGAGGTAATCAGTTCACGTAGCATTGGATCTTTCCGGTTTGTTGTTTTGTTGATGGGTACTTTATCGATCAATTTGTCAGAAAAACCTGAGAATGATCACAAATGGTAGCGCTATCTGATAGCGCTATCATAAATTGTGATAGCGCTACCATTTTTATCAGTCATCCGAGTTTCATATGCTTGTGATCGAGTTCTAATGCGCTAATATCAAAACCACTAAAACGCTGTGGTAAGATGTCGCGGCAGAAAATAGAGAACACTAAATAAGAACAATGAGCGAACCTCGCAAACGAAGAAGTACTGGCAATGTCACCTTGGCGGACGTCGCTAAAAAAGCCGGCGTAGGCACCATGACGGTGTCGAGAGCATTACGAACGCCCGAGCTAGTATCTGACAAGCTGAGAGAAAAGATTCAACAAGTGGTTGATGAGCTCGGCTATATCCCGAATAAAGCGGCAGGGGCTTTGGCGTCTGCTGAAAGTTACTCCATCGCTCTTATCATTCCTTCCCTGTTTGAAAAAGCGTGCGCGCTTTTCTTACCGAGCTTTCAACAAGCGTTGAACAAGGCGGGTTATCAATTGCTGCTTGGTTACAGCGACTACTCGGTAGAGCAAGAAGAGAAACTGCTTTCGACATTTTTTGAGAGCCGTCCAGCCGGAGTGGTGTTGTTTGGTAATGAACACAGCCAACGTACTAATCAGCTTTTGGAAGCCTCGAACACGCCAGTATTGGAAATTGCTGAGTTAAGCTCGAAAGCCAGTTACCTCAATATCGGCGTTGACCATTTTGAGGTGGGTAAAGCCTGTACCAAGCATGTGATTGAACAAGGCTTCAAGAACGTGGGCTTCATTGGTGCGCGTGGCGATCACTCCACTTTGCAACGTAAGCTACACGGCTGGCAAAGCGCGATGATTGAGAACTACCTTGCACCGGACCATTTCTTAACCACCCACGAAGCGCCATCTTCACAATTAGGTGCGGAAGGGTTGGCAAAGTTATTGCTGCGCGATTCAAGTTTGAATGCTCTGGTATGTAGCCATGAAGAGATTGCGATTGGCGCGTTGTTTGAGTGTCACCGCCGAGTGCTGAAAGTCCCGACCGACATTGCGATTATCTGTTTGGAAGGCTCTTCCATGGGTGAGCACGCCTACCCAAGTTTGACCTGCGCGGAATTCGATTACGAACGTATGGGGACGAAAGCCGCAGACAAGTTACTGCAAGCCATTAAAGGTGAGCCTGTAGAGCATGCAACGGACATGGGCTTTAAGCTAAAACGCCGAGCTAGTACTGCGATCAACTAACCTCATTTGGTTAGAAACTAATACGTGATACAAAAAACCTCTCGATGCTGAGAGGTTTTTTTATGCGTGAGAATAGTGACTGTCGACTAAGGACGCTCACCTGCTGCTAGGCGACGTTCGATATCTGCAACCACTTCTGGGAAGTCAGCAATGGTGTCGATAAGGTAGTGCGGCGAGCTCTTGATCAATTTTGCACGCGCTTTTTCACGAGCGGCATCAAGCGTTGCTTCGTCCGCGGCTTGGTATTCTTCAAACGTTAGACCCGCTTCGTTACCAGAAAGCAGCAAACCAACGGTCCACATACCGGCGTTGTGACCTTCATCGATGCCCGGTGCTGCGTCATCCACTTTGATGCACGCATTAACGTCAGTTACATTCAGCTCAATCACATTCTTCAGTGCCATAAATGGTGCCGGGCGACCACCTTGAGGCAGGTCATCCGTTGCTACCACGTAATCCGGTTTGTAGCCGTAATCCGCTGCAACAGGAATCAGCACATCCATCACTTCGCGAGGGTAACCAGAACAAGAACCGATCTTGATGCCTTTGTCTTTCAGACCGTTCACAACTTCAATCACATTAAGGATTGGGTCTGCATGGTCTGCCACTTTTGCTTTTTGCAGAGGCATGAATGCTGCGTAGATAGCGTCGATGTCTTCGCTGGTCATTGAGCGACCAAACTTCTCATTCCAACGCTTATCAACCGCAGGGATGCGACCCACAGCTTGGATGTGATCCCACTTACCAAGTCCCATTGGTTCGCGCGCTTCTTCAAGGTCGATTTCAAAATCAAAGCCTTGTTTGAATGCTTCCACAAAGATGCTGGTTGGCGCAAAAGAGCCGAAATCGACGATAGTGCCAGCCCAGTCAAAGATCACTGCTTGAATTGGTGAGTTGCTCATGTTCAATCCTTTTTCTTGCTTGCCAGAGCGCTTGCCCACTCGTTGGAACCGCGCTCTGAATAAATTGATTTTGTTGAGGTCTATTGACCCTAAAAGTAGTTAAAGTCTTTACACACTTTGGCGATGGCTTCTTCGAAGATCGCCAACGCTTCTGTTAGTTGTTCGCGGGTGATGATCAGCGGTGGGCTGAGTTGAATCACATTGCCTTGCGATACCTTGAAGCTCACACCATTGTTGAGGCATTGGTACAACACAGCTTCCGCTTCGTCATACGCGCGTGCCTTGCTTTCGTGGTCAGTGACCAACTCAATACCCCACAACATGCCAATGCCACGAACATCACCAATCACAGGGTACTTGGCTTTCATCTCTAGCAGCTTTTCACGCATGAACTGGCTGTCGGCTTTGGCTTTATCTAGCAAGCCGTCTTGCTCAATGGCTTCCATGGTTGCCAGTGCCGCAGCACAACCGATAGGGCTTTTCTCATGAGTGTAGTGACCCATGGAGATTTGCTCGGCGGTGTTGTATTTGTCTTTGGTTACCATGGCTGCGATAGGCACTAAGCCACCACCCAAACCTTTACCGATGCAGAGCATATCTGGCTCGATGTCGTAGGCTTGGTAGGTAAACCATTCGCCGCTGCGACCCATTCCGTTAGGGATGTCGTCGATGATCAGCATGACATTGTGTTTGTCACAGATTTCACGGATGCGTTTCCAGTAGGCTTTACTTGGCACTTGAACATCCGTGTTGCGAACTGCTTCTGCGATAAACGCGCCCACGCCGCCTTCTTTCTCAATCACGTATTCGAGGTAATCGGCGTAATGCACATCGCTGCCGTCCGCGACCGGGAAAGCACCACGATAAGACACCGCTGGTGGAATGCGTTCAACGCCTGCCATTAATGGTCCCATGCCTTGGCGGAAACACGCTTCGCCGCCCACAGAGATGGCATCCAACGATGCGCCGTGGAAAGAATCCCACAGAGACACCACCTTGTAGTTGCCCGTGATGTGGCGCGCTAGTTTAAGTGCCATGCCAACTGCAGATGTGCCACCCGGAGCAAACAGCACGCGGTTCAATTCGCCGCCACAGATTTGGGTGAGTTTTTCGGCACATTCAATCGCGGTCTCGTTGGTAAAACGGCGTGGTGAAAACGGAAGTTTGGCAATTTGCTCTTGCACGCGTTTAATCACATGCGGATGACCGTAGCCCAGTTGATGGACGTTATTGCCATGGAAATCCATGTACTTTTTGTCGGTAGCATCTTGGATGTAGATGCCTTCTGCTGCTTCCAAGGTATCTAAGCAAGGCGTTGACATGGCTTGATGAAGAAAGACCTCCGAATCACGCTTCAGTAATGCTTGCGTGCGTTCGTCATCCATCGATGCATTCCAAGCTTGGCGCGCAGGTGTCGTGTTGACATCGCCTTCGCTGCGAAAATGGGTCGGTTTGATATTCTGAGTCATAACGCTCTCTCAATCAGAAGGTTGCTTTACGCAACTTGCCAATACATTGCTTTTTCAATCGCACCGATTAAGCGCTCGATATCTGCTGGGTAAACTTCGCCAATGTTGCCGATGCGGAAGCAATCTGCGTTCGATACCTTACCCGGATAGATCACGAAGCCCTGCTCTTTCAAACGTGTGTAGAACGCTTTGAACTGGTAATCACTGTGCGTCGGAGAGTAGAAAGAAGTGATGATTGGCGAATGAAGGTCATCACTAAGTAGTGGTTCGAAACCCAGAGAACGCATTCCTGCAACCAGTGTTTTCTGGTTAGTTTGGTAACGGTGATGACGCGCTTCAATGCCGCCCTCTTGTTCCAGTTCTAACAAGGCTTGGTAGAAAGCGCGCACCGTGTGCGTTGGAGACGTGAAACGCCATTTGCCGTGGTTCACTTCCATGCACTGCCATTGGTCGTACAGATCAAGGCTCAAAGAACGTGCCTGACCTTGGCACTTTTCTAGCTCAGTTTGTTTCGCAATCACAAAGCCAAAGCCCGGTACGCCTTGAATACATTTGTTTGCAGAGCTGATCATAAAATCGATGCCAAGCTCTGCGATATCGATAGGAATGCCACCAAAACTCGACATGGCATCGAGAATCACCACTTTACCGTGTGCTTTTGCCGCAGAAGCAAATGCCTCAATTGGGTTAAGCATGCCAGTGGTTGTCTCACAGTGAACAATTGCCACGTGTGTGATAGCAGGATCCGATGCCAATGCAGTTTCCACCTCGTTCAAGTGTGGCTGTGATGTTTCGCCTGGGGAAACTACATGGCATGGAATATTTAGGTAATCAGCGATCTGAGCGATACGCGCACCGTAAGCACCGTTGTCGACAACCAACAATTTTCCATCTTTGCCAATGGCGCTGCCAATCGTCGCTTCTACTGATGTGGTGCCGCTACCTTGCATTAGTACGCTGGTGTAGCCGTCTTGCTCCGTCGCCAGTTTTACAAGCTTAGTGCGGATCACTTCTACAATGTCTTTGTTGTATTCATCATCCCAAGTACACCAGTCTTTTAGCATGGCTTCACGTACTGTTTCAGAAGTAGATAGAGGACCTGGAGTCAGTAGTAGGTATTCGTTTTTCATCTCGATTTCCATCAGAATAGGCTAATTGGTCTACACCAAATTTCAAGTTCACTCTAGCGAGGAAGAAAAGGGCAGTAAATAGGCGAGTCTCCAATTTCATAAAACTTTAATATCCAGAAAATGGCGGATCAATTGAACGATTATTCATCGATAATTTTCGTAAAACTGCCATTTAATGGTCATGATTTCGTCACAAAGGCTCAGTAGGGTGTATATCGTCAACTGGTACAGACCAAATTAAAACTTAGCCAAATTAACTGGAGAAAATGATGAAAAACCGTTTGATGAAAGGATCGCTGGCTGCACTTGTCTCTCTGCTAGCTACGAATGCAATGGCAGCACAGGAAGTCACGGTTTACACCGCTTTCGAAACTGACATTCTTGCGAAATACAAGTCTGCGTTTGAGAAAGATAACCCAGATATCAAGATTAAGTGGGTTCGCGATTCAACCGGTATCATGACGGCGAAATTGCTGGCAGAAAAGAACAACCCTCAAGCGGAAGTGGTTTGGGGTCTTGCTGGCTCGTCAATGGCACTGCTTAAAGATGAAGGTCTTCTTAAGCCTTACACACCAAAAGGTTTGGAAGAGCTGCACGCGAATCTAAACGACCCTCAATCAAACCAAGCTTGGTTCGGTAACGATGCGTTCTTTAACGCAGTTTGTTTCAACGAAGCGGTAGCGAAACAACTTAACCTACCGAAACCAACGTCTTGGGAAGACCTAACAAAGCCGGTTTACAAAGGTCACATTGCAATGCCTAACCCAGCTTCTTCAGGCACTGGCTACATGCAGGTTTCTGCTTGGCTACAAAACATGGGTGAAGATCAGGCATGGAACTACATGCGTGACCTAGACAAGAACATTGCACACTACACGCACTCGGGTTCTAAGCCATGTGTTCAAGCGGGTATGGGTGAAGTGGCTATCGGTATCTCGATGGCGAGCCGCGGCGCGAAGCTGAAAACACAAGGTGCACCACTAGCGGTTATCACACCAAAAGGCATCGGCTGGGAATCAGAAGCGGTTGGTCTAGTAAAAGAATCGGATGCAGCGAAACGTGTTGTGGACTGGTCAATCTCTAAAGAGGCAAACGAGCTTTACGTAGAAATGTACCCAGTGGTTGCACATAAAGACGTGAAAGCGACCGTATCTAACTTCCCTAACGTTCAAGAGAACATGGCGAAGATGGACTTCGCGCAAATGGGCAGCAAGCGTGCAGAGATCCTAGCGGCATGGTCTGAGAAGTTCGACGCGAAATCAGAGCCAAAGTCTTAATGGAATTTGCTTTGAGTTGAATGTTGAAATCCACCTCGGTTGAGGTGGATTTTTTGTTTTCTCTTTTATTTCAGAGTTTGTTGAAAGTAGATTCCTAGTCTCACCTAGGTTCGCTGGAATGACGGACTTAAGAAAGTTGGGAATCTCTAATTACCACTCTCATCTCCCTTCATCTATTTGTCATCTTCTGGCTATAAATTTGTCATTGGAACGTAACACTCCAAAACTAAAGTTGGTATATACCATTTGGAGCGTGTGTTATGTCAACTAACCAACATTACCTAAATATTGAAAATGTAGTGAAGCAATTCGGACAGTTCACTGCATTAAAGAAAATCTCGCTAGCGATTGAAAAGGGCGAGTTCGTTTGTTTTCTTGGTCCTTCTGGCTGCGGTAAAACCACTTTATTACGTGCCATTGCAGGTTTAGACTTGCCAACGTCTGGTGCGATTTTTCAAAACGGTCAAGAGACAACATTCTTGCCACCAGAGAAGCGCGATTTCGGCATCGTATTCCAATCTTACGCGCTGTTTCCGAACCTAACTGTGCAAGAGAACATTGCGGTGGGTTTGAAGAACCAAGGCATGTCGACCAAAGAAGCGTTAGAGAAAGTAGATTACTGGCTAGAAACCATTGGTCTTCCAACCTCTGGCGAGAAATTCCCTAACCAGCTTTCTGGTGGTCAACAGCAGCGTGTTGCTTTGGCTCGTGCATTGGCGTTGTCTCCGGGTCTACTGCTGCTTGATGAGCCGCTGTCAGCGCTGGATGCAAAAGTACGTGTTCACTTACGTGACGAGATTTGTAAGCTGCAACGCAAGCTGGGCATCACCACCATCATGGTTACGCACGATCAGGACGAAGCGTTGTCGATGGCGGATCGTATCGTGGTAATGAACCATGGTGTGATTGAGCAAGTTGGCACACCTCAAGAGATCTACCAACAACCAGCAACGCGCTTTGTTGCGGAGTTTGTCGGCAGCATGAACTTTATTGAAACCTCAGTTGCAACGGACTCCCAAGTGCGCATTGCTGAAACCTTGATGCCAGCGCCAAGCTTGACCAATCGTAAGATTCAACGTGGTGACCGCTTTGACCTTGCGGTGCGTCCTGAAAGCATCAAGTTCGTTGAAAACTACAACAACTCTTTACCTGTGCGAGTTACGGCTACCGAGTTTTTGGGGGCGTTTTTCCGCATTGATTGCGTATTGCAAAACGACAGCTCAACGAAAACCATCGTAGTGGATGTGCCTGTGGAAAAGGTTCAAAAACTCAATATCAAGGCGGGCGATGTACGTTACATCCAGTTTGCTGAAGAAGGGCTGCATGGTTACGCCGTGCCCTCGGTTGATAAAGCGCTAGCAGCGTAGGTGTAAACATGGATGCGAAGACAATGACGATGAATAGCCTGACCACACAAGACAAAGCAAAATCCCTACTCGGACGTGTCAGCCGCGATAACCTAGTGTTGTTTGGTTTGCTCGCTGGTTTGTCGACCATGATGGTGCTGTTCATTTTAATGCCGCTTTGGGCAATGTTGACCAAGAGTGTGCAAAATGCCAATGGCGAATTTGTCGGATTGGCAAACTTTGCGACGTACTTTTCCTCTTCAAGCTTGTGGGTGTCGGTGGGAAACACCTTCACTTTGGGCGTGATTGTGACCTCAGTAGTGGGTGTGCTTGCGTTTGGCTATGCCTACGCGCTGACGCGTTCATGCATGCCGTTTAAAGGTTTGTTCCAAATCCTAGGTACTGCGCCGATTCTCGCGCCTTCGTTGTTGCCGGCGATCAGTTTGATCTTCCTTTTCGGTAATCAAGGCATTGCTAAAGAGATGCTGTTAGGAAACTCGATTTACGGCGTGATTGGTATCTCGATGGGTTTGATTTTCTGGACCTTCCCTCATGCATTGATGATTTTGACCACTTCGCTGCGCACTTCAGATGCCCGCTTGTATGAAGCAGCCCGCGCACTCAAAACCTCACCCATCAAAACCTTCTTTATGGTGACGTTACCTGCGGCGAAATACGGTTTGATCAGTACGCTTATCGTCGTCTTTACACTGGTTATCACGGACTTTGGTGTGCCGAAAGTGATTGGTGGCAGCTATAACGTTCTGGCGACTGACATCTTCAAGCAAGTTGTGGGACAGCAAAACTTTGCCATGGGTGCGGTGACCAGCATTATGCTTCTATTTCCTGCGGTAATGGCGTTCGGCGCAGACCGCTGGGTTCAGAAAAAGCAAAAGAGCTTATTTGACACTCGCTCGGTGCCTTATCAGCCAGAACCTAACAAAGCGCGCGACAGCATTTGTTTGGTTTACTGCAGCACCATTTCTATCGCAGTGTTGGCAGTGCTAGGCATGGCGGTGTATGGCTCGTTAGTTACGTTCTGGCCTTGGAACAAAGCGCTGACGCTAAACAACTACAACTTTGCCGAAATGAGCACTTACGGTTGGAGCCCATTCTTCAACTCGCTAACACTTGCAGGTTGGACGGCAGTTATTGGTACAGCCATCATCTTTGTCGGTGCTTACTGCATTGAGAAAGGGCGTGCGTTTGGTCCAATTCGCCAAGTGATGCAAATGCTTAGCGTGGTGCCAATGGCGGTTCCGGGTATGGTGCTTGGTTTGGGTTACATCTTTTACTTCAACGATGCGAACAATCCTCTAAACGTGCTTTATGGCACCATGGCATTCTTGGTGATTAACACGGTAGTGCATTACTACACAGTGGGTCACATGACCGCCCTGACAGCGCTAAAGCAGTTGCCATCGGAGATTGAAGCCACGGCGGCATCGGTGAAGCTTCCTCAATACAAGTTGTTCTTTAAAGTGATATTACCTGTGTGTTTACCTGCGATTTTGGACATTGCGACTTACTTGTTTGTTAATGCATTGACCACCACTTCTGCGGTAGTATTCCTTTACTCAACTGATACGATTCCGGCTTCGGTCTCGATTCTGAATATGGACGATGCAGGTCAAACTGGCGCTGCAGCAGCGATGGCTGTGATGATCATGATGGCTGCCGCGATTGCGAAGATTGTTCAGATGACTTTGGGTAAATTGTTAGAAAATCGCACACAAGCTTGGCGCAAAAGATAAGGACACTTCGTGCAATACGTAAAAATTAAAGATTCGATTGTTGAACAGATTGAAGCGGGCATGCTATCGCCGCGTCAAAAACTGCCAGCAGAGCGTAAGTTGGCGGAGTCGTTCGATACTACACGCGTCACTCTGCGTGAAGCTTTATCACTGCTAGAAGCGGAAGGTCGAATCTATCGCGAAGATCGTCGAGGCTGGTTTATCTCACCTGAGCCATTGCGTTACGACCCAACCCAAACGCTAAACTTCCCGAACATGGCGAAAGCGCAAAATCGTGTGCCCAAAACGGAGTTGGTTGCAGCAAAAGGAACGTTGGCAAACAAACAAGCCGCGCGCTTGCTGGACTTGCAGCCTTTCTCGGATGTGTATCGAGTCGACCGTGTGCGATACCTTGAAGACAGACCTGTGGTATTCGTAACAAACTACATTCGTCCAGAGCTGTTTCCGAACCTGCTGGATTACGATTTATCAAATTCACTGACGGACATTTACCGCGATCATTATGGCGTGACGTATCAAAAGATTCGCTACCGCATTTCAACCAGCACTTTGTTGGGTGAAATGGCTCAGGCACTGCGCGCGACAGCTGGCACTCCCGCGATGGTGGTGGAGCGCATCAACTATAACCAGCACGGTGAGCTGATTGATTGCGATATCGAGTATTGGCGACACGATGCCATCAGCATTGAATCTCTGGCGGAACTCAATCGTTAAGTGGATTTTCTCATCATCTAAGGCTCCATCTCGGGGCCTTTATTTTATTCAGACAGGAACATTGAAATGGATTTGTTGGCGATTGGTCTCGTCGTTTTTTCTGCTGTTCTCCATGCGGGCTGGAATATCCTTGGTAAAAGCAATTCAGGCTCTGGACTCGCGTTTACTATAGCAGCCAGCTTCTCTGCATGTTTCATTCTTACCCCTTATTTGATTTGGTATGTGGCGACCATTGGCTGGACATCATTACCGAGCGAGTTTTGGGGATTGCTGTTCATTAGCGGCATTTCACAAATGGTCTATCTAGTCGGTTTGATTGTCGCTTATAAGCACGCAGACGTGGGGGTGGTTTATCCAATTGCTCGGGCGTTGCCTGTGATGATGGTCGGCGCAATCAGTGTGGCATTAGGGCATGAATTATCCAGTCAGCAGTGGCTTGGATTCTTGCTGATTACCCTTGGTTGTATGCTGGTACCACTGACGAACTTTCGTCAGATGACGCTGAGCTCTTATTTGAACGTCGGTGTGTTCTGGGCATTGATTGCTGCAATAGGCACAACGGGTTACTCGGTGGTCGACAAAGAAGCGCTGAGTTTACTCACAGGACAAGCATCAGAGATCTTGAATGATCAGTACAGTGCGATCTTTTACTTAGGCGTGCAGTTTTGGGCAATTGGTATTCCTGCCCTTGTGTGGTGCTTGGTTACAGGCAAGCCAGATGAGATTAAGACTGCGTGGCAGATCCGCAAAACAGCCAGCATGGCAGGGGTAATGATGGCATCCACCTACGGCTTGGTGCTGTTTGCGATGACCATGACAGACAATGTGAGTTTGGTGGTGGCACTAAGGCAAATAAGCATCGTGTTTGGATTGTTTATGGGGATTTGGTTTCTGTCAGAGAAATGGTATTTCACCCGAGGGCTTGGCGTTACTTCGATCGTGGCGGGGATCATTCTTGCGCTTGCGTATTGACCTATATTCACGAAAAAAGGCAGCGAATGAGCCTCTCGCTGCCTTTTGTATTAACTTGTAAGCCTTGTTTAAAAACGCAGTTGCGCACCAAACATCACGCCACCGGAATCAAAATCACTGTTCTTTGAGTACACATACTCAGCATTCAAACCAAAGTGTTTATAGCTCCAGCCGATACCGCCAGCCGCTTCACCTCCGACACTTGAGTGTTCGATGTTCTTGCTCTGACCGTTCACTTTATAAGTGTATTCGAGAGTGTAGAGAGTGACACCTGCCTTGCCGTACAGTTCGAAACCTGAACCCAGAGGATAGCTAGCATAGCCACTCAAGCGAGGTCCGGAGAAGCTCGTATCGGTGACTTCTGAAATCGGACTCACGAGTATCGAGCCGATACCGTCAAACGCGCCTTTATAACCTGCTTCGATACCAAAGTTATGTGTTGGCATGTAGCGGTAATATATTTCACCTAAGAACATGTCGCCTGATTCTTTGCTTGTCGGAGCATCGTAGTTCACATCGCCATAGCCAATGTTTGTACCTATGATGTGCTCACTGGTTTCTGCGTTGGCTGACAAAGAAAAAGCCGACAACACTAAAGCAGTAATGAATGAATAACGCATGAACGCTTCTCCTTAGCTTTTAGCTTGCTCGCCTTTTAATATTTGTTCGAAAGTGATCTTGGTGTTGTCTAGCCATTCATAACGGCGACGATACATCGAACGCTTAGAGCGCGACATGCCTTCGATATCTCGACGGGGTGCATTTACATCAATTGAGTAAAAATGACGATTGTATTCGGTGCCGCCCAATTCTTGCCAGAGTGCATCGTAATCCGTTTTGATTCGCCCTTTGCTGTAGCGCTTAGCTGCGTAAGTATGGGACTGCGTTTTCACTGCTAGAATCGTGTTCACTTCCCAAATTTGTGCGAGCAAAGTGAGCAAGCTCACCATCAAGCTTTTTGGTCTCTGTCCGTAAAGCTTACGAGTTAGCTTTTTAATTTTCGCGTTGTTTTCTTCACTGCTTCGCGGTCCTTGTAAGCCGCCAATCATAATGCTGCGTCCAGATTCGATGTGACCGAGCGTAAAAGAGAGCGTGTAGAAGTTGCCATCTTCAGCGCTGTGCAGCACCAGGCTCATGTCGCCTTCTTTTTGATAACGTGCTTCGTATACTAATCTCACCGAGTACAGTATTTCGTCAATTTCAAAAGAGGCTAATGTTAGGCCTTTCGAGTCTGTGTAGATTTCTTCGATTGTTTGTTTAGAAAACAGTTCTGAAATCGTTTTATAGTGATCAACCACCAAGTTGGAGCGATCAAAGGCGGAGTTATTCTTGATGATGTACGGGCGAAACGGTTTTTCTAGGAATCGGTGTGTGCGTGTACAAAGCAACTCTAACAATGACGATTCAATATTGTCTGAAAGGTGCTTAAACGCACGTTTGTAATAAAGCGCACGTAAGATGAACTTAGCTCTGTAGGTCCAAATTGGCTTGTAGACATCAGCATAATCATCTGAGTAAATCGATTTGCTATGGTAAAAAATGGATTTGTTCGCGGTCATTTTCACTCCAGATTAACTTGTGCTCAATAGCGACAATTAAGAACCGACGGACGAGCAGCGAAGAACCCGAAAAGGAGGAATGCAAAGCACGACTGAAAAGAGGTGGTTTTTGCTGTGTCCGACGTTTGTGTAAGGTTTTGAACAGTGTTCTTTTGCTGGAATTCTAAGAGAAAATTGACCTTAGGTATTGTATGGTTTGGTAAGGAAGTGTCAGGTTGAAACCCATTGTTCAAAAGGAAGAAAATGCGAATGTCGGCTGAATATGACGTTGAGTTGCTAAGTTAATGTGAAATAAGTTGAACGAAAATTGAACATTATTTGAAATTGTTTTGACGTGTTTTAGGTCTTTATACGTACCTTATAAGTATCGAGCCAATTTTGGCCCGATGTAAAGGTAAGTAAGGAGAGGTTTATGAAACGCTTAACAACTTTAGCAAGTACGATTGCTCTGATTGCTGCACCTTCTATGGCTCTTGCTGGTGGTTATCAGTGGACAAACGATACCGAAACTATCCATGGCGACGTAATGGATAGCAAACAAGCGGCTTATGAAATGGGCCGAGACATGATCCAAAGCTACCAAAATAAATCATCTGGACAACTCCGTGATGAGTTTACGAGCCTTACAACGTATGTTGATCGCCAATCGTTTTCTATCACTGACTCAAAAGTCATGGTAAATGAGTTCTTGCAAAGTGACGGGCAAGTTGTTTACCAGCCTATTCTCAATGTTCAATACGAGTACCGCATGCGTGATACCGGTAAATACTAACCAGTAAGACGGACTCGAATAGTTTATCACTAATATTTTTTGCTGTTTGTTTTGGGGAGCCACGAGCTCCCCATTTTGTTTTTGTCGAAAGCGAAAATTTTCACACTCTCAGTGCAACATTTTCTATCGCTCAGCGTTAGATTTTCTTGCTCGTTGATTGTCATCATCGTTTGTAAAGTGTTTGCGGAAATGGATGTAACGCACTAACGAGGATACCCGATGACACATCATTCATATTGGTTCAAGCAGGCAATTGAAGCTGAGCAACCAGAAACGCCACAACCGTTACAGCAGAACATTAATACTGACGTTGCGATTGTTGGTGGCGGATACACCGGACTTTGGACCGCGATTATGATTAAGCAGCAATCTCCGGCAAAACAGGTGGTTGTTATCGAAAAGGGCTTATGTGGCAGTGGTGCATCGGGCGCAAACGGCGGTTGTATGCTGACTTGGTCTACCAAGTTCCCGACATTGAAACGGTTATTCGGTGAAGAACATGCTGCTTGGTTAGTAAAAGAGTCGGAACAAGCAGTGCTAGAGATTGACGACTTTTGTCAGCAGCACAACATCGATGCGCAATTATCGTTAAAAGGGGTTTATTACACTGCAACCAATCCGGCTCAAACTGGGGGAATGCAGCCAGTTGTGGACGAGTTAAAGCGATTAGAAGTGAACAGTTGGCGTCGTTGCTCGGTGGAGGAACTGCGTGCCAATGCGGGATCGCCGCGCAATATAGAAGGCTTTCACTCTCCAGTTGCAGCCAGCGTTCAACCTGCTTTATTGGCGAGAGGATTAAGACGCGTCGCAATGGAGTTGGGTGTTGAAATCTATGAGAATACGCCGATGACGCGTTTAGATTATGGAAAACCTGCCACTGTCTGTACACCTAAAGGAAATGTTCAAGCGCAGCAGGTGGTGTTGGCATTGAACGCATGGATGGTGGAGCAGTTTAAACAGTTTAAAAACAGTATCGTGGTGGTCTCTTCCGACATGGTGATCACCAAGCCGCTTGGTGACGCACTACCTCAATCTGGTTGGCAGGTAGGTTCTAGTGTGTTGGATTCTCGTATTTTTGTGCACTATTACCGAGATACGCCAGATGGCCGTTTGATGTTGGGGAAAGGCGGCAATCAGTTTTCTTTCAATAACCAAGTTGACGTAATGTTTAACAAGCCAACACGCTACCAAGGTCTACTGCGTAAGTCGTTCGATAAGTTGTTTCCTCGTTTGAGAGGCGAGGAGTTTGCTTATTCATGGACGGGGGGCTCTGATCGTTCTGCTACTGGTTTCCCTTTTTTCGGCGAGCTAGATAAACAGAGCAATATCTTTTACGGATTTGGTTATTCAGGCAATGGTGTAGCGCAGACTCGAATGGGCGGAAAGATCTTATCTTCATTGATATTGGGAATCGATAACGAGTGGACGAACAGTGGTTTAGCCAAAGGACCGTTGGGGTATTTCCCACCAGAACCGCTTCGCTGGACCGGGGCTATGATAGTGCGCAACGCGGTACGTCGAAAAGAGGAAGCAGAAGATAACGAGAAAACGCCGTTTATCTGGGATAAGTGGCTAGCAAAACTCGCGGGACCAGCAGGCAAAGCGGATAAGCTTGACTAAACTGAAGACTTTAGCCACAAACGAGACAGTTTGCAGTGAAAGTCATTGGGGCGCGATGAAGCCTTGTGTTAGCCTCTGTCTTTCAAGCTCAGATTTAAAAGGTGAGTCATAAAATGAAAGTATTCAGCAACTTCGATAGCGGCAGCATTCACGTAGTGAAAGCGGACGACAAAAACGACATCCAACTCAAAATTCCTAACGACAATATGTCGGAATTCTACCAGTGGTTCCACTTCCGTCTTGAGACAGAAGCCGAGCAATCACACACCATCAAATTGCTTGATTTGGCTAAATCGGCTTATCCAGAAGGATGGCAAGGTTACGATGTGGTTGCGTCTTACGATCGTGAAGAATGGTTCCGAGTACCGGCAGAGTTCGATGGCGACACGCTGACTTTCACTGTAATCCCTGAGCGCAGCTCAATTTACTTCGCGTACTTTGCGCCATACACGTACGATCGTCATTTAGACTTGTTACACATGGCACAAAGCGCGCACCACTGCCAACTTGAAACACTAGGCCACACATTAGACGGCAACGACATGAGCTTGCTTACTTTCGGTGAGCCAGAAGAAGGTAAAAAGAAAATCTGGATGATTGCACGTCAGCACCCAGGTGAGACGATGGCAGAATGGTTCATGGAAGGTATGATCCAACGTCTGTTAGATGAAAACGACACGGTTGCGCGTGCATTGCTTGAAAAAGCGGTGCTTTACGTCGTACCAAACATGAACCCAGACGGTGGTATTCGCGGTCACTTGCGTACCAACGCAGTAGGTGTAAACCTAAATCGTGAATGGCAAACGCCATCAATGGAAAAGAGCCCAGAAGTCTACCTTGTGCGTCAGCGCATGCTGGAAACGGGTGTTGACATGTTTTTAGATATTCATGGCGATGAAGCGATTCCGTATAACTTCGTCGCTGGCTCAGAAGGTATTCCTTCTTACGATGAAAATCTTGCCGCTTTAGAGACATCATTTAAGCAAGCGTTACTGACTATTACGCCAGAGTTCCAAGATGAGATTGGTTACGATAAAGATGAGCCTGGTAAAGCGAATTTGACGGTCGGTTCAAATTGGGTTGCAGAGCAGTTCAAATGCTTGTCTTACACAATCGAAATGCCATTTAAAGATAACAACAATCACCCAGATCCACTTTATGGTTGGTCTCCTGAGCGTAGTGTCTTGTTTGGGCAAGATGTATTAGCTGCAACGTTAACCGTAGCGGATAAAATTTAGCTCGACGAGTTAACGCTTTTTCATTATTTCGAAAACAGCTCATTTAAATGAGCTGTTTTTTTGTGCTCTCCAGCTCCACGCTCCCCTGTAAAAATTTGTTGCCATTCACAAGCTTAAATGATGATTCTTAAATTTGAGAAAGTGGCTTTTTATGGTGATTTGTGTCACAGAAAGTTGGCTTCTTTGTGATATTCTCCGCAACGAATTGACTATGGCTAAACCAACGCAACGAACTTTATTTTTCGGTTGGGTATGCGGATGAAGCTCATGAATAGATGGTCTTGAGGTTACCTTTTTCCGTTTTACGTCATTGGCGTTTGAATATCATTTTTGATTCTTTCCTACGCTATTTAGCTATTTCTATTCGAAGAAAAGAGAAAGTTACGGCTTCATATTTTACGGCAGTATGCTGCCGCGGTGTGTTGCTTTGTGTACAAGAAAAAGGAAAAGAATAATGAAAAAAATCGCTATAGCAGTGGCTACTGTACTTGCTGGTGGTGTGATCTCAAACGTTGCACTTGCTGACACTTACATGGGCGGTAAAGTAGGTTACAACTCTCTAAACGATGCGTGTTACCTAAACGAACCTTGTGACGACGACAGTTTTGCAGCATCTATGCACTTAGGCTACAGCTTCAACAAGTACGTTGCAGCAGAGTATGGTGTTGATTACCTTGGTGACTTCACTGCAAACTTCAAAAAGCCTGGCCTAAACACCGTTGATGGTGATCTTTGGGCGTTGACGCTTGCTCCTAAATTTAACCTACCGCTAACGGATTCTTGGAATCTATTCGCGAAAGTTGGTGCTGCATACATGATAGCTGGTGACGAGAAAGATTTCGTACCAACTGGCTCTCTGGGTGCTGAATACCAAATCAACTACAACTGGAGCCTACGTGCTGAATACCAACGCTACCAAGATATGTCTGATGATGTAATTGAAGACATGGATTCAGATTTCTTCGGTATCGGTTTCAACTACAAGTTTGGCTCTGAGCCTGTCGTTCAAGAAAAAGCCGTTGAAGAGGTGGTAGAAGCACGTCCTGCAACACGCATTGTAGATCACGTTTACCCTGCTCAAACAACAGCGACAGTACAATTCGACTTAGAAAGTGCAGAAGTGAAAGACGCGTCGAACCTTTCTGGTACCGTTGATTTGATGAATACTTACCCACAAGCTCAAGTTGAGATCACGGGTTACAGCGATACGACAGGTTCTGCTGCTTACAACAAGCAACTCACAGAAAAACGTGCGAAAGCCGTTGCTGACGAGTTCCAAGCAAAAGGTATTGCGGCTGAGCGTATGACAGTGAAAGGCATGGGTGAAGCTAACCCAGTGGCAAGCAACGAGACACGTCAAGGTCGTCAAATGAACCGTCGTGTTGAAGTGGTTGTTCCTGCGTTTGAATACCAAACAACTGAAAAAGCAGAATAATTCCTGCTTAAGATAAAGTTCCAAAAGCCAGCGTGTATCACGCTGGCTTTTTTGATCCCGCTTAACTAACTAAGTAGTTGTGTAGAAACATAGTTATATCGGGACGCTTTGACATGTGCTCAACATACGTAAACTCAGCACCTTCATCAATTTGTCATCACCAGTTCATAGCATGACAGCCAAGTGTTTGGGAGAATGATATGCAAAGTTTACCGCCGCTCAATTTGCTCCGAGCTTTTGAAGCCACGGCGCGACTACAGAGTTTTACAAAAGCCGCAGAGGAGCTAAATGTGACTCGTGCGGCCGTCAGCCAACAGGTGAAATCGCTAGAGTCACAGCTCAATGCGACGTTATTCGAGCGTAAGGGCACTCACCTTACGCTGACCTGCTCCGCACAAGAATACTGGCCTGTGGTTAATCATGTGCTTCAAACATTATCGACCACGACGCAGCATTTATTTACTCGTCCCAAGAATACGCAAGTTAACTTACATGTCGCTCACAGCTTTTGCTCTCAGTGGTTAATGCCAAGATTGGCTGATTTTCAGCGACAATTCCCAGACATTTCCTTTAAAGTCTCGACAACTGCTAATACAGTTCCAAACGCCAGTGCGATTGCGGATATCGAAATTATTAACGGAGATGGAGATTGGCAAGAGCAAGAAGCCATACGATTAACCCAAGAAAACTGGATAGTTGTCGCAAGCCCGGGCTTTATGCATTTAAACCCGATAAATGACCTCTTGCAGTTAGCTAAAGTGCCTAAAATCTGTACTAGCGGTTATCATGAATCTTGGCAAGACTGGCTTGCGCACCAAGGTTATCAAGGGAAGGTGAGCAAAGTCGTCGCCGAGTTTGAGCATTCATTGCTTGCTATTCATGCTGCGATTAATCAACTTGGCGTGTTGCTGGTAAGAGACTTTCTTGTTGAGGATGAGCTGCAACAGGGCGTATTAGTCCAGGTTGGAAATTGGCATATGCCAAGTTCTGGTGCACATTATATGATGGTTCGAGCATCCGAAAAATCACACGTAAACACCTTTGCTCAATGGTTAATACAGAGTCTTTAATGTTCGTTCAGCGAGTGAGTAGAGCGCATGTGTGGTTTGGCTCTTATTAGCAATGGCAAGTCATCAGTCTAGGACTGAGCGACATGCTTAATGACATCTAATAACCACTGATTTACCGGAGCTTGCTGTTGAGAGCGACGGCAGCTCATCACGTAGCGAACATCAAGCTCTAGCCCAGCAGGAAGCGCGATACTTCGGCAACCCTTAGGAACATGTCCACTCATCGTTATGCCAAAATGATTCGTTTGCAGAAGCACTTTTTGAATCATCGCTGGATGCTCAATTTCCACTTTAGGTGTGGTTCTAAAACCCATATGTTTGAGCCTTTCCAACACAGGGTATCGGTAGTCGTTCCATCCCGGCGTTTTAAAAAGTATAAAAGGGTATTCTTCTAGTTCTTGGGAGTTTTGAGCGGGATGATCTTCTCGAACAAAAAATACCGCTTTTCCTCGCCCTAGTTCGGTCTGAACAATTGACTGTGGCAGATCTTCATCAAAGTAATGAATCGCAATGGCGTTTTCACCGTTAATTAATCGTTTTTTTGCTTCTCTACCCCAGCGCAAACATGAGAATTTTGCGTTTGGGGCGTGCTTTAGTAACTCCAAGTAAAACTTGTCACCGAAGTACTCCCAAAACAATGTGTTGGCATAAATAGTGATTGAGCCGTCAAAATGAGCTGGTGAAAAATGCTGTGGTTTGATGGAATTAATGCTGTTGAGTATTTGCTCAAAATGCGTAATGTTCGCTTCCACAAAAGCTGTTGGTTCAAAGCCATTTTTAGTCTGAACGAATAGCGGATCATTGAGCTGAGTTTTCATCTTAGTCAGATTTTTGCTGATTGCTCCTGACGTTTTACCGAGTGATTCTGCGACTAACCGGACGTTACGTAGCTCATACATCCGTTTTAATACCAAAATATTTTGAATATCCAGATTAACGCTCATACATTCTCTCGCTTGGCTTTTGTCGACAAATCATATCGCTGAATTTCTTAAGAAAAGACAACGCTCGGTCAATTTAAGTCGCTGCCTTATCCCTGATTTATTGAAGGTAACGATAAGTTATTCTTGGTTACATCAGTTTATTAGCATGGATTTCCATTTGGTAAATAATGGCTTTCCTCGTATGAGCGCGTTTCTGTTGTTACAGTTTTTCCACCGAAAGAAAGTAAGAACGATAATAGAGGTGATGTATGAAAAAACTAATCGCACTTGTTTTGATGGTTTGCTCAACAAACGTAGCATTTGCTGGCGATGGGTCATACACGGGCACGATTGATATGACGATGGCAACGAAAAATCAGGTTGACGTAGAGCGTGCAGATTCTCAATTGACGCTGAAGGGTCGCAATGAAATGGCCTATGGCGGTGTAACAATCCATTCGGATGCTGCAACTCAAAAAATTGAACTTCGTGGTCGACGTGATTAATCGAATAGTTTCTTGTTAAGAAAATGCCGCGAAGAACGCGGCATTTCTATATGTAATATCATCAGATCATAATTACCAGATAAGCGTATGGTGAGAAGCTAAGCGCAATGACCACTTGCCATTATTCGCATGGCGGTGCCATATGAATGACAGCTAAGCCCCCCAAAGAGGTTTCACGGTATTTTTTATTCATATCTTTACCAGTCTGATACATGGTTTCGATAACTTTATCTAACGAAATTAAGCATTTACTTGTGCGCTTTAATGCCATACGCGATGCATTAATCGCTTTCATTGCTCCCATGGCATTTCTTTCAATACAAGGTACTTGAACCAAGCCGCCAATCGGGTCACAAGTCATACCCAATGAATGCTCCATCGCAATTTCCGCAGCAATACAAATCTGCTCGTTACTGCCCCCTCTTAGCGCTGTTAAGCCAGCGGCAGCCATGGATGAAGAAACCCCAACTTCTCCCTGACACCCCACTTCTGCACCAGAAATTGACGCGTTAGTTTTATATAAGATGCCGATAGCGCCGGCGACTGCGAGAAAGTCTTTTAGCTGTTTAACATCGAGCTCTTTGATGAAGCGATGGTAGTACATCAATACCGCCGGAATCACCCCTGCTGCACCATTCGTTGGAGAAGTGACGACTTGCCCTCCTGCTGCATTTTCTTCACTAACCGCAAAGGCAAAGAGATTGATCCAATCCATGATCTCCATCGGATCGTTTTCAACTGCAGCGTTGGCTTCGAGCTTTTTCAAAAGGTTTGGTGCTCGACGAGTGACATTTAGACCACCTTCCAAAATCCCTTCCGTATCGAAGCCACGTTGCATGCAGAGCGACATCACTTTCCAAATTTGCTCTGCTCTTTGGTTAATTTCTTCGTCTGAGCGAAATGCGAGTTCGTTTTGGAGGATCATGCCTCCCAAGCTGAAACCGTTCGTCTCGGCTTTTTCCAGCATCTCATCTGCGGATGTAAACGGAAATGGTACTGCGACCTCATTTTGTTGCGTGCCGTTCTCTAGTTCGTCGGCGGTGGCGATGAATCCGCCCCCAATGGAGTAATAAATTTCAAACGCTACTTGATCTCCAGCTGCGTCTAATGCCGTAATCGTCATACCATTTTCATGCAGGGGAAGGTTGTCGCTATGAAAGACGATGTCATGGTCGTAGCTAAACTCAATCTGGTGTGTACCGGCGAGCATGAGCGTATTATTGTCTATGGTATTTTGTAGCGCACTTTTGGCACTGCTCATTTTGATGGTATCAGGTTTATTTCCCATCAAACCAAGGACCGTGGCTCGGTCTGTATGGTGCCCTCGACCTGTCAGTGACAATGAGCCATAAAGGTCCACTTGCACCCGATGCACTTTCGCCATAGAGTCGCTAACTAGCTGAGTGAAATGGAATCCGGCAAGCATAGGACCATTAGTGTGGGAGCTGGATGGCCCGACACCAATTTTAAATATATCGAAAATCGACAGCATAATTGACTTCCTTTAGCAGTGAACCTTTATAAAGGTCTCTAGAACAGTGTTGTTAACTAGATGTTAAAGCTTGTGGGTCGGGAGTGAAAGAAGATTTTTGTAACACTGCCAACTAAGCGCGAGATTTTAAAATGAAGTTAGACAACATCGTCATCGTTTTAGGTAAACGCCTCGTCAATAACAGGTTGACCTCTGAGGGCATAACCAGAGTCGAAGCTTTGTCTTGTAGGACTGCATCACTACCGATAGAGCGAACGGTGATTGTTTTTTGTGGCGGAGTAACGCAAGGACAAAGTGTTTCTGAAGCAGAGGCGATGTACGCGTATTTTAGAACCCTAAACGCAGACTCTGTGAATCCGTTCCCTGAACGTCATATACTCTTAGAAACGGAGTCGTTGAACACGTTTCAAAACATGCGTTATGTTTCCCAAGTTTTGTGCAAAAGTGGGTTGTTCGAGTTATGGTTGGGGCATCCGGTTGAGGTTATCTTGCTGTCTAATGACTACCACCTCGAACGAATCATTGATATCCAGAATTTGATGGATGAGCAAGGCTTATTACGAGTACTTAAATCCGATTGCGAATCCATGGGGGTGACCCTCAATATTCCACTGGATATCAGCAAACATATTAGCGTGCCTTACCCACATAAAGGGCTTATGGCGGACACATTCTTGCTACTCGATGAACTCACAACCTACCGAGTTTATTTAGAAGGGGTCAAGCATGGCGTATTTTTCCGAGATTTATCAATTGTCCGAAAAAAGCCACTTATGATCGCAAGAGATACTATTCACAAATTGCTCTCTTTACCGCTCGATAAAGAGGCTTTGCAACATATTGAAGAAATGAAAAAGGCCGTCGAAATGACGGCCTTGGATGAATCTGTAGGTGCTGCGGAAAAGGCATTAAGTATCTTCCATCCGATACTGACGGCATTGAACCGTCGCTTTGACCCAGAGTCTATTCATTAAGCTCGCGTTTTGTGCGGACGGCGCTTAATGCGATCAAACAGTAGCAAAGCAGTTCTATACCTTCTTCTGAGATATTTTTAACATCACGGATGTAATTTTCGTCCATCACTTGTTGCCAAAAACTACCCATACCATACAAACGAGAGAAGACTAATAATAGCATTACAGCACCAACTAATAGCTTCATATGTGGCACCGTTAAAATGGTCGCCATTTCGTTCATGGTACCTTTACCACCTTGGTAAGCTTTGGCGCAAGCCAGTGCGGTGACAGCAAGTGCTGGGAAAACCCAAGAGCCATGATGAATCATGTCTGTCCAATAGTCCGTTTCGCGAATAATCAGTACTGCAAAAAATCCTGCAATCAAAATAGCCGCATGCTTTAGCTGAGGCTGTTGTTTCGATAAGCTGAAAAACGACCATGATGCAATAGCAAGCATCACAAGCTGGAGCGTTTCTGTAACGGAAAGCTCGCCAAGGCTTGATCCCAACACGACATAATCAAGACGAAGACTAAGGTTAACGAGAATACTTATAGCGACAATCATCAAGGCGTTTAAACTCGATTTATAAATAATGCGCTTTGATTTTTCAGTAACAACGTTGCTTGGGGCTGACTCGGCTTCTTTTACTATTTGTGTTTTCATCTTGCTCACCTGTCCCAGAAAATGTGGAAGAAATGTGAATTAGTGTGATCTGTGTTTGGAATTTTATTGTCCAAGTGGAAAGTTATGTCAGGGGAATGTCAAGAATAGAACACTGTTCGATATAGGGTCGATGTGCGGTAAAGTCAGAGATATGTAAAAACAACGTAAGAACACTTTGATAAATCAAATAAAAAAGGAGCCCAAAGGCTCCTAAGTGATAGAGGGAAGGTGACGTATCGATAAAAATAATTAGTAGTTGTCACCCTCATTTTCTTTGTGATTCTCGCGATAGTATTCCCATTGCTCGACGCGTTCATTGTCCGACAGCACACAGTAAGTGACACGTTCGCCGTTTTCCGACACGGTATCCAGCTCACCACCTTGCTGAACACAGTATACGGCTGCGGGATTTGCAACGGAGGTATACTCAGTTGATCGGGTCGCTCCCTCGTAAGTTGAACAACCAGCCAGTACCAATGTTGCAGCCATAGCCATCATTAAATTTGTCTTTTTCATTCTTTATCTCCGCATGGGGTGGGCGAGTATTGTATTGATTATAGGCAACTTTAAGAGATTATTGTCTTATCGATGTTAAAAGTAAGAGGGACGTATAAGAATTTAGATATTCTCATTTATTGCTGATTAGCACGTCACACTTCTGTTCTTGGCGTATTGTTGTGAAGGTCATATCAATCACTTCCTGACAAGCGCTCGAACGTACCTGGCCTACAACAATGATTTAAAGTGTGAAATTCGGTAATATGCGCACAAAACATTGACCGTGGTATTTTCGATGAGACATTTAAAATCGACCGTTCATCCAGACATAGAGCATTTGGATGACAAAATTGTTTTTCAGCGCAATGCAGCGCGAGCCATTGTACTTGATGGTGAAGATGTGCTGTTGCTCTATACAGAACGTTACCATGACTACACGCTACCAGGCGGTGGTATTGATGATGGTGAAGATGTCATTGCTGGATTAGTCCGTGAATTAGAGGAAGAAACGGGCGCCCAAAATATACATGGTATTAAGCCTTTCGGAATCTTTGAGGAGTTTCGTCCGTGGTACAAGGATGACGCTGACGTGATGCACATGGTGTCGTATTGTTATACATGTAAAATCGAACGTGAGCTAGGCGAAACGGCGTATGAAGATTACGAAGTTAAAAATGGAATGCACCCGGTATGGATGAACATACACGAAGCAATTGCACACAATGAAAAAACGATGGCAGAAAGCCCGAAAAAAGGCATGAGCATTGAGCGCGAAACGTTTTTACTTCAGTTGATTTCTAAAGAATTACTATAAACAGTTAGTTTGCATCATTACGACTTAGCTTCTGTTGGCTCTATTGTGGGCAAAGATTTTAGAGCAATAAAAAAGTCCGGACTCCCCCCCGGAACCCGGACTTATTCCAGACGCGCAAGCGAAGCGTCATCTTGATATGTTAGATTTGTTTCGAACTATGAAAACAATAGCTGTTTTACATTTAGTGTGTAAATAATTATTAGGTCTGACCATTGGTTTTCATGTTTTTTTGCAAACGCAATGTGACGCATATCTACCCAATTGCCAAGCGCAATTGGGGCGCTTTTTAGTAAACCACTACTCTTTCTTATCTTTGAGATACCTTACCTCAACTTTTTTGCACACGTTTGCATAGAGATCACGAGTTTTCAAATTCGCCGAACAGGATCTTGTAATTTTACGTTTCTCTGACATTGAGCTCTGTCGTAGCTTTTATCACAAATTAACTAGCGGAGGCAGTCGGCTAAAGTCGACCAGCGGTTGTGAAATCATAGGAGCGTCTGGAGCAAACAAGAGTAAAGGTTGAAATGATGAGGATTGTAACTGACCGATATCTATCAACTTTTCCAATGCATAGAAGCGGCTGACGTATTGACGAGTCTCGTTAGGCAGCGTGAGTTGTTGGAAATCTCGACTTCCTGCTCGCTGAATAGCACGTGCAACACGTCCTTCTCCGGCATTGTATGCAGCTAAAGTGAGAGCCATATTTTGATCGAATTTGTTGTATAAAAACGCCAGGTACTTGAGCGCGGCCGTTGTGCTGGCTTCTGTGTCAAAGCGATCGTCTTGTTTTGTATTTATCGTTAATCCGAATCGTTTCGCTGTGGTTGGTATCAATTGCCAAAGTCCGGCGGCGTTAGCGTGAGAAACGGCTTTGGGGTTGTAAGAAGATTCTAACATTGGCACTAAGGCTAGGCTATTTGGTAATGAGTGGTTTTGAAGCTGTTTGAAAATGTGGTTAATTACCGGTTTGGATGAATCGAGACGCTTGGCAATTTGTGGCTTGTATGGTGCTAATACTTGATACTGCGTTTGAATATCGACAGCATTTGGTTTTGCCTGGCATGTGATTGGAAGGTAGGACAGAAAGGCAATAAAAATAAAAAGGCCTACAGTACTCAGCCGAGATGGCGACTGAATCTGTAGGCAAGACGAACATCGTTTAGAACGATTTATCTTCATAAGTGTGTTGCACAGGTTGTTTGAGTTGACTGACCAACTCATGGAACGCCGCAGAGCTGTGGCCATTGCTCTGATTGTATTGTTGGCACTGACTTACCAACGTTTCCAATAGCGCCCATTGTTTTCTAGCTTGCATACCTATTTGGGCAGGCAAAGCATTGAAAATTCGTTTTACGCTGGCGTCATTACACGCTAACCCCAGCGCTCGCATACACTGGCTTCTGTCATTGGCGGAGCGGCTGAGTTTATTGAGTATCGGCATTTGTTTCTGAACATTGTCGTTCAGTGCCTCTCCATCAAACTTTAAGTACAATACCTTTTGCTGCTGAAGCAAAGGAAGCAGTTGTTGATAAAGCTTAATATCCTCAGATATAGAGCGAACAAATTGTTGAATTCGCTGCGATACTGCGCTTGCCATGATGTCTTCCTAGCGTTTTATTACTCGTGACCTGTATGGAACTGCATGATTGCCTTGGATAGCACTTTTGTATCTAGGCTAAGTTCACCACGCGCTAATGCGTTGCGTACTTGTTCTACTTTTTCCATATCAACATCAGGTAGTGATGCCATTTCAGCTTGAGCGCGATCTATCGCTACGGTATTCGCTTGAAATGCAGGCTCGTGTACTTTGCTCTGTTCGACGACGTCGACAGGCTGTTTGCTTGCTTGCTGTAATTTTGTTTGTGGGACATGACCGCCCGCGACTTTGTCGATTTTCATGCTGTGGTCCTCATCATCATGTTCTAAATTAAGTAGGCGGTTAGAATGTGATAAACATTAAATATTTTTTTTGTACTCGAAGTTCAGTGTTACTGACGAGAGCCAAAATTAAAAAATGTTACCCCGAGTCAAAAAATCAAAATTGAGTATGAACCTGGTTTAATCCAGTTACGACTGCTCTTATGACCTTGCCCGAACTTGGGTTTTCCACGTCAATTTGTTGCCCTTTCGCTCCATCTTCTAAGGCGACTCCTTTTGTGCTGGCACTAAATCCATTTTTGCTCGCAATGACTATGACTTCATTGCCTTTCTCGATTAGAGGTGGGGCCGACAAATTGGATGGATTAACCACTTGTCCAGCCCGCAAACGACGAGAGGTTTCTAAGCCTACTGCTTGCTCGGGGCGAGTATAAAAATCGTCTTGGCGAGAGATGGTTCGGGTTTCAAGCTTTATGTGTTTAGCCGTTACGACTTCATTTCGGCCAACCGTGGTTGTCGCGACCAAAACAGGCAGAGTCAGCGAAGACTTTATCGTAACGTTAATTCGCCATGGTGATGCGATATTGTCGCAGCTGACTGAGCGCTTGAGGTTACCGACTGGCAACGTGTTGTTGTCACGACCTGTGATAACTAAAGGCGATTCACATTCTGGCAAGTGATTGGCTGAACCGGGCACCCATATGTCGAAGTCTAGTTTGTACTCCCCCCACTGATTGGAGAGCGCTACGCGATCCACCTCTTGTTCGAAATCCGTTGCTACAACGGACCTTATCTCTTCAACGCTTAGGGTTTTGTCATTGGTGTTGGCGAATGCTTGTTCTGATGTCAAAGCGAGTAACGTCAGCATTATTGTTGAGGAAGTGGACACTTTCCTCTTGTTTTTAATGCTTTCCGAGAGCCGGAAGTTTGGCTTCCATCCTTGTTTGTAAGTCATTGATATATATAGCTATTTTTTATGGCACGTATCTTGTTTGTATGTTGGCGTATTCGAGCCAACTGTAAGGAAGATGCATGGCGATCACATTTGAAAATGCTTTAGGAGTACATCCAGAGGCACTTAATTTTCGCGTTCAGCGTACCAAAGTCCTCGCCAGTAACCTAGCAAATGTTGACACCCCTGGGTATTTGGCGAAAGACCTAAGTTTCACCACCGTAATGAACCAAGTAACGGCAGGTGGTGTGAACAAACCGGTGCCAAAGCTCCAGGTTCAGGCCCAATACTCGGTGCCTTACCAGAATAGCAAAAATGGCAACACCGTAGAGCTTGGTGTTGAACAAGCAAAATTCACGCAAAACAACATGGACTTTCAAACTAGCCTGACGTTTCTCAACATGAAATTTAATGGCTTAGCGAAAGCGATTGAGGGACGTTAATTATGTCATTCACTGATATTTACTCGATCACTGGTTCCGCGATGACAGCACAAACTGTGCGTCTTAATACGGTAGCCAGTAACTTAGCAAACGCAGATGCAGTATCTGCAAATCCAGAAGATGCTTATAAAGCGCTTAAGCCAGTATTTGCGACTGTGTACCAAAAAACGCAAATGACAACAGAAAATGGAGCTTATCCCAATGCAGAAGTTCGCATTGTTGACGTTGTTAAAAATGCTGGAGATGCAGAGAAGCGTTTTGAGCCGAACAACCCACTGGCTAATGATGAAGGCTATGTGTTTTACCCAGATATTGATGTAGTTGCTGAAATGGCAGACATGATGTCCGCAACACGCAGCTTCGAAACGAATGTTGAAGTATTAGCCAATGTAAAAAGTATGCAGCAAGGTCTGCTTAGATTAGGGCAGGGTAGCTAATGAGTATTGCACAATACACCCCTTTATCGTCTGACGCTCCAGTAAATACAAAAGCAAAAGACAGCAACGGTATCTCACCAAACCCTAAAGACATGAACAGTGCTTCTTCATTGGAGAATGAGTTTATTTCTTTGATGGTGGCTCAAATTCAAAACCAAGACCCACTTAATCCCCTTGATGGTACGGAATACGTTGGTCAATTGGCTCAGTTCTCGCAGGTACAAAGTACCGAGAATATGTCTAAGACAATGCAACAGAGCATGGTGTTACTGGACAACATGCAAGTGCTGTCAACAGCGGGCCTTGTTGGGCAAACGGTTTACGTCAACGCGGATGAATTTCAGCTTGGTGAAGACGTACAAAACGGAAAAATCGAACTCGCTCATAGCTCAAACCAAGTCACGTTAGTTGTTAAAGATGAATTTGGTCAATCAACTAAAGTGCCACTAGGTGCTCACGGCAAAGGTGACGTCGACTTTTCAATTAATCCTGAAGAACTTGGTCTTAAACCAGGCAAATACTCAGTGGCCGTAGAAGTGCAAGAAGGGCAAGCAAGTCCAAATGTGCTGATGGCAGGCACTGTTGAGCAAGTGCGCATTCCTAATACCGGTGGCGCAGCATTAGTCAATGTCCATGGCGTTGGCAACGTTCCTTTCTATCAAATCACTCAGTTTGGTGCTTAACCAAATACGGAAATCAGAGGTCTATTTATGAGTTTTAACATCGCACTAAGTGGTCTGGACGCGACCAACACAGAGCTAAACACAATCAGTCACAACATTGCTAACGCATCAACGTATGGTTTTAAAGGTGGCCGTACAGAATTCTCCGCTGTATATAACGGCATGCAACCTGGTGGTGTGGAAGTCGCGTCAATTTCACAGAACTTCGACAAAGACGGCAGTATCACAGGAACTGGCCGTGCGATGGACCTAGCTATTAATGGCGGTGGCTTTTTTGTTACTAAAGATAATATGGGCCAAATGTTGTACACACGTTCAGGTGTGTTCTCAACGGATAAGAACAACTTTGTTACGGCTAACAGCGGTGCAAAGCTTCAAGGTTACAGTGTCGATAGCAACAACAACCTGATGACAGGTTCTGTGGGTAATATTCAGGTATCGACTTCCTCACTGAATGCTAAAGCAACAGACAGCTTAGATTTTGTTGCGAACTTCGACGCAAGCGCGTCTGTTATTGATAAAGCCGTAACGCCATTCAATCCAAAAGATCCAAGCTCATTTAACTCGTCTTACACAACAAAAGTCTACGACTCATTGGGTAACTCGCACACGGTAACTCAGTACTTTACTAAGACTGCTTCTAACTCGTGGGAAGTGAACGTTCAAGTAGATGGCGGTACGACGCCAGTAGCAACTGTGCCTGTAACGTTTGGTAAAGATGGCTCGCTTTCAACACCGACTGCACCGTTTAATGTTTCATTCCCTGCTGCAGGCGCGAACGCGATGAGTGTAGACATTAACCTGAAAGGCAGCACGCAATTTGGTGCAGCTTTTGGCGTAAGTACTAATAGTCCTAACGGTTACACATCAGGTGAGCTTGCAGGTGTACGCGTTGAAGGTAACGGCATGGTTTACGCGACTTACACTAACGGCCAATCACAGCTACAAGGTCAGGTTGTTCTTGCTGATTTTGCAAACACACAAGGCTTAGCGAAAGTGAGTGGAACATCATGGACTCAAAGCTTTAGCTCAGGTGCTCCAATTATGGGTGTTCCGGGGTCAGGTACGATGGGTGACCTAACTCCGGGTGCATTAGAAGGTTCTAACGTTGACTTAACCAGCGAGCTTGTTGCTCTAATGACTGCACAACGCAACTACCAAGCAAACGCAAAGACAATTTCTACCAGCGACAAGCTTACTCAAGCTTTGTTTAACGCGGTGTAATGGGAGTTTTGCATGGATAGTTTGTTATTTACGGCAACGTCGGGTGCCAGCCGAGTTCTTAAAGCGCAGCACGTTCGTTCAAACAACTTATCAAATGCTGATACTGCAGGTTTTCGAGCGGATATGGAGCGTGTGCGTAGTGTAGAGATGCAAGGCCCAGGTTTTGATGGTCGCACTATGGTTGTGACCAACTCTGCCTCAACACGTTTCGACGCTGGCGATATTGTGAAAACAGGACGTCCGTTGGACGTTGCGGTTATGGGGGAGGGGTATCTCTCTGTAGAAACCCCAGCGGGTAACGAAGCTTACACCCGTGCAGGCAATATTCAGGTCGATACTTTTGGCGCTCTAACAATCAATGGGTTCCCTGTCCTCGGTGACAATGGTCCTTTGGTTGTGCCGGATTATCAAAAGATTGAAATCAGCGAGCGTGGTCAAGTCTCAGTGATCCCACCAGGTGGCGGTGCAGAAATTGTGGCAGGCACTTTGAAGTTGGTTAAACCGGAAATTAATCAACTGCAAAAAGAGAGCGATAGCTTGCTGCACAGCGTAGATGGCGTGCCATTCGCGGCAGATGAAACCGTGCAACTCTCTCCTGAGCACATTGAGGGCAGTAACGTATCTGCTATTGATGAATTGGTTAGTGTGATGTCGCTGACGCGCAACTTTGAAATGCAAGTTCGCATGATGAAAACGGCGGAAACTTTAGCAAAAGCTGGTAACAAATTAATGGCGGCGAGCTAAGTCTCGCCCCGCAAGGAGTAAAAAATGCATTCAGCATTATGGGTAAGTAAAACAGGCATGGCAGCGCAAGACACGAAGATGACTGCCATTTCTAACAACCTAGCAAACGTAAACACGGTTGGCTTTAAGCGTGACCGAGTTGTATTTGAAGATCTTTTCTACAGCATTCAGCGTCAACCAGGCGCTCAAGTAGACCAAGTTAACGAACTACCAAGTGGTATTCAGCTAGGTAGCGGTGTTCGCGTTGTTGGCACACAAAAAGTATTCACTCAAGGTAATACCCAAAACACAACGCAAGAGTTGGATCTTGCTGTAATGGGTCAGGGTTTCTTTCAAATAGAAAACTCGGACGGACAGATCATGTATACACGTAATGGTCAGTTTCATAGAAACTCAGAAGGCTTAATGGTGAACAGTCAGGGCCTGCCTTTAGAGCCTCAAATCCAGATCCCAGACAATGCGGTCTCTTTCTCTGTAGGTGTTGATGGCACCGTGACTACAACAACAGCAGACGATCCAACACCTCAGCAGCTTGGTCAAATTACACTTGCAAAATTCATCAATCCAGCAGGCTTAGAGGCCATGGGTGGCAACTTATTCCGTGAAACGGAAGCCAGTGGTCCAGCTGATGAGCTGATTGCAGGAGCTGATGGTGCCGGCATTATCAAGCAAGGTGCACTGGAAGGGTCAAACGTACAAGTAGTAGAAGAGATGGTCGACATGATCACCACTCAACGTGCGTATGAGATGAATGCGAAAGTGGTCTCTGCTGCAGATGACATGCTGAAGTTTGTTTCGCAATCAATGTAAGTATGAAATTGGTGATGATGAAGGAAAAAGCAATGAAATGGCTTTCTAAGAGTTGGGCAGTAGCCGCCGTGTTGCTGGTGGGATGTGCTGGCCGTCAGGAATTTATTCCGCCTGAGCCGAATGCTGAGGAATATGCACCACCAACGCTCGATTACACGCTGCCGGAAACCCAATCTGGTAGCCTTTATCGTCACCAATACACGATGACCCTGTTTCAGGATCGTCGTGCTTACCGAGTTGGCGATGTATTAACGGTTCAACTATCAGAAGAAACCTCATCGAGTAAAAATGCGGGTACTAAGTTCGGTAAAAGTTCAGCAATTAACTTTGTGGCGCCGACCATAGGCACGAAAACTATCGATGAGTTAGGGGTTAGCGTGGATGGCAAACGTAACTTCGATGGCAGTGCATCAAGTTCACAAGGCAACAAGCTTCAAGGTGCCATTACGGTAACGGTACACGAAGTATTACCTAATGGCGTATTGCGTATCAGCGGTGAAAAATGGCTTCGTCTTAATCAAGGCGACGAGTTTATTCGCCTAACCGGTATCGTCCGTGTGGATGATATTAACCGCAGTAACCAAGTTTCTTCTCAACGAATTGCTGATGCAAGAATTACCTACGCAGGTCGCGGAGCCCTAGCTGACAGCAACGCAGCCGGGTGGCTAACTCAGTTCTTCAACAGCCCATGGGTACCTTTCTAATGAAGACAATGCAATCTTTCTTTATGTCTCTCCTATTGGTGTTGACCTTGGGACTACCAGGCACTTCACGTGCTGAAGCGGAAATTCCGATCATGGACTTGGTCGATGTTCGCGGCATTCGAGAAAACCAACTGGTTGGTTATGGTTTGGTGGTTGGCTTAGCCGGCCAAGGTGACCGAAACCAAGTGAAATTTACCTCTCAATCTATTACCAACATGCTACGTCAGTTTGGGGTTCAAATTGATGACAGTATGAACCCTAAGTTACGAAATGTGGCTTCTGTGAGTGTGACAGCGTCCGTTGATCCAATGGCAGGCCCAGGACAAACGTTGGATGTGGTTGTGTCTTCAATCGGTGATGCAAAGAGCCTTCGCGGTGGTACGTTATTGCTAACGCCTTTACGTGGTATTGATGGCGAAGTGTACGCGATTGCGCAAGGCAACGTGGTTGTGGGGGGCTTATCTGCAGAGGGGCGAAGTGGCTCCAAAGTAGAAGTGAACACACCAACGGCGGGTCGCGTTCCGAATGGTGCGACTTTAGAGAGAGAAATCAAAACCGATTTCAACCAACGTGATGAAATCACCCTAAACCTGCGCAAGCCTAGCTTCACTACAGCAAAAAATATTGCGCGTGAAATTAACAACACTTTTGGACCTAACGTTGCAGTTGCGATCAATAAAGCGCGCATTGATATGCGTGCACCAAAAGATACACAGCAGCGTGTCGTCATGATGTCGATGCTTGAAGAAATGAGCGTTGTTGAAGGCCGTAAACCTGCTCGTATTGTCTTTAACTCTCGCACTGGCACCGTGGTGATCGGTAAGAGTGTCAAAGTGAGTGAAGCAGCAGTAAGTCACGGTAACTTAACCGTGCGAATTTCTGAATCACAACAAGTTAGTCAGCCTAATGCGTTTGCAAATGGCGATACGAAAGTCGTTAACCAAACGGATCTTGATGTGAATGAAGATCTCGCTCAGATGGTGATTTGGCCTCCAGGCACGGAACTTAACACCATAGTTAATGCGGTAAATAGTTTAGGTGCCACGCCTACAGACTTGATGTCTATCCTGCAAGCTTTGAGTGAAGCGGGTGCATTGAACGCTGAATTGGTCGTGATATAAGGAGTTAAGGATGAAGCTAGACAGTACCAATGAACAAACTCAGTTAAATTCGATGCTTTATCACGACAACAGTGCATTGGCTAACATCAAGCATAGTCGTGATCAAGAAGGCGCACTTGAAGTCGTCGCAGGTCAATTTGAGGCAATGTTCCTACAAATGGTGTTACGCCAAATGCGTAGCAGTAGTGACGCTCTTGCTGATAAAGACAGCCCGTTTGCCAGTCAGCAACAAGGGGTGTTCCGTGATATGTATGACGGTCAGCTGGCGATGGAACTAGCAAAGAAACAGAGCTCAGGCATTGCCAATATGCTCATCCAGCAGCTGAGCCCGTCTATGCGTGAGGTTGCTTTCGATGCTGCGCGCAACATCTCATCCGCTAACGATGGTAAAGGTTCGAATTCTGAATCTATCTCACAAGTAGATTCTAAAGAGGTGGAGAAGAATTCAAGCCTATTTAATACCGCTTCTCAAGCCGTCGCCTCTGTTAAACAGGTATTCGGTGAGGCCGGTATGACTACCGCGTTTTCTCAGCCGTTGATCAGAAAAATGGAGCTGTAAATGAACCTAGTTAATATTGCCCTTTCAGGTTTAGGCGCGAACCGTGTGGCCCTAGACGTAACCGCGCAAAACGTGGCAAACGTGAATACCGTGGGTTACAGTCGTCAACAAGCGTTGATGGCGTCTGTCGATGATGGTAAAGCCAATCGCTTAAGTCCAGGTTTAGGGGTAGAAGTCACTAGCATTCGCCGCGTTACTGATCAATTTCTGATTAAGCAAACGTGGTCGACTAACAGTATGGCGGCATACGCATCTGGATACACCAGTAACATGAGTCAGCTGGAGAATACGCTTGGTGCCGATGGTTTCAGTATATCGGCTGGCTTGGACTCGCTAAACGCTGCGCTTAACGATGCGACCGTTAAGCCGGAATCCATACCTTACCGCCAGCAGATCATTAACGAATCTGAAGCTTTGGCCCGCCGTTTTAATACGCTTACCGAATCTTTATACAATCAACATAAAGACATGAGCGACCAACGTAATGCAGCGCTTAACCACGCGAATAGCCTTATGGAAAATATCGCGAAGGTGAACAAGCAACTGGTAGAGATGCAAGGTACAGGTGGTAACCCATCACAGTTAATGGATGAACGAGATAGGTTAATCGGTGAGTTATCTCAAACCATTGAAATCAAAACAACACAGCAGCATGACGGCAGTGTTCAGGTCACACTAACCTCTGGTCAACCGCTTGTGATGGGTACGGACCATGGCAAACTGGAAGCCATTCCTGACCCGAGTGATCCTTACTTGGCGGACTTACACGTCACGTTCTCGAATCAAAGTTTTGCGATTGGTGACTCGCTTGGTGGCAAATTAGGTGCGATTAATGACTATCAAACCGAAGTGTTGAAACCAAACCAATTGGCTCTGAATGACATGGCGAAAGCTCTCGCGGATGAATACAACGCCGTGCTTGCGACTGGCAAAGACTTAAATGGCAACCCAGGTAAACCTTTGTTCAGCTATGACCCAGCAAACCCTGCAGCCAGTTTGGATATTACCAAGCTAACTCCAGATGAGCTTGCGTTCTCAAGTGATGGAACACCTGGTAACGCAGATGCGTTGCAATCATTGATCGAGTTAAGCAACAAGCCAGTGGCGGTATCAGGTTACGGCTCAGTAAGCTTGAACGATGCCTTTAGTTCAATGGTGGGTCAAACCGCAATTAAAGCACGCCAAGCTAATGCTGATTATCAAGCGAAGTTAGCCATGAACAAGCAAGCGCACGCAGCTCGCGATAATGTTAGTTCCGTAAACAGCGATGAAGAAGCGGCTAACCTAATGATGTTTGCTAATGCGCACAATGCCAACATGAAAGTGATCAGCACAGCAAATCAACTGCTCGATTCTATTCTGCAGTTATTCTAAGAGGAAAGTTTAGATGCGAATTAGTGACAATCAATTTAGTCAAATGATGTTGCACAGCTTGCAGAGCAATAGCGCGGGATTAGGCGAAGCTCTGCAACAGATGTCTACTGGCAAGCGCTTGACCAAGCTGTCTGACGATCCAATGGCTTCGATCAAGTTGCTTAACTTAGACCGAGAAACCAGTGCGATTGCTCAGTACAAAAACAACATTGAAAACGTAAAAACGACGCTATCGAGTCAAGAAACCCATTTAGATTCGATCAAAGAAAGCTTAAAAAGCATGCGAGACATCGCGCTTTGGGGGGCGAACGGCTCTCTTACTGACGAAAGTCGTGGCGGTATGATTACAGAGCTTAAGAGTTACCGTGACTCTATTGAGTCGTCTTTTAACGCGCAGGATGAAGAAGGGCACTACCTTTTCTCTGGTACTAAAACGGATACTGCGGCTGTAAGTAAAGCGAGCGGCAGCTACGTAATTGAAGGTAATAGTGACAAGCGCGTAGTAACAATTGCTAAAGGTGTCACGATGGATTCCAATATGACTGCAAAAGAAATATTGGACCTTGGGGGAGGCCATAACGTGCTTAACCAAATTGATGCGCTGATCAAAGAGTTTGAGAGCCCTACCGCCAACTTCAGAGCTGAAGTTGAGGCGAGTATCAGCGCTATCGACGATACTTTTTCAAACGTACTAGGGACCATGACTGAGATTGGTGGTCGACACAACAACTTAGATCTTGTTGGTGGCGCGCACAGTGAAAACAAGCTGTTCGTTGACAAAGTATCTGGAGACCTCTCTGCTCTGGACTATGGTGAAGCGTCGGTACGATTGAGTAATTACATGGCCGCTTTGCAAGCAACGCAAGCAAGCTATGTGAAGATCGATGGTTTGTCGCTGTTTGACCGTTTATAAGGTTAGGAAGTTCTTTTTATGGTAATGAGTACAGTAGAGGTTAGACCCCATAGCATACGCTTAGGTGGACAAGAACAAGCCTCTATCATGCCGACCCGTTCTGCAGACTCAAGTACGGCAATTAAACCGCGCCCGGCGCAAATTCAGGCTGACACTGCGTCAGCCTACTCTGTATCTGGTATTCAGCTTACGCAGGGTCAGCAGCAAGCCACGGCGGTTCAGATCGCGTCCAAATCGCTGCAGGTGATTGGCAAAGAGCTCACGCAAATTAAACGTGGTTTGACGCAAGCTATTAATCAAGGCGTACAAAATGTTCCTGGTTTGCAGGATACATTGGTTCGTTCTAAAGCCACCATCCAAAAAGTCGTTGAGCAAGCACGTTTCGATGGCCAGAAAGTCCTAAATAACGAACTGCACTTAAAACTGGATAAAGCGGATATTCGTCGCTTTTCTATTCCAGGTTTGAATGTTCATCGCTTAAGCGACAAGGCCGAGCAAATCCGTTTGGATTTTCCTCAAGGTCAAGCGGTGATGATTCAGTTTGATGGACAATCAGACGGTGAGCGAACGGTCAAAATGCTGGATCGCAGCTTGATTGCGTTAGGAATGCGAGCCTCATTAGCCGATGATGGCAGCATTTTGTTTGAAGCCAGAGACAACGCTTATCAACAAATGCAGCAAAAGGTGATGGTAACGGGGGAAGGGCACCGCTTCCCTGCGGGACAGCCTAACGTTTTGAACTTAAAGTCTGAGCCAGATGGTATTGCGGAGCTCGGGTTTGATCTAGGCTCACGCGACGGCATCAAGCAGACGATTGCCAAAGTAAATCAGCATCTGAAACAAGTTCAAACGAGCTTGCAGGAAGCGAAAGCTTTTCATGGTGAACTGAATACTCAAATGCGTTCTATCCAAACCAAAACCGCACAGCTTTCAGTCAATGAGGTGAATGCAAAACTGGATGGATTCATGCAAAAGTCTGGCGAGTTTACTTCAACTTTTCAGGCATTGAATGCGCAAGCAAACGTGCGTCGTCATACTGTGGTCGCTTTACTGAAGTAACGAACACTCCAATGATTCCCGGCTTTACACTGTTATCGTCCCCCAATAACGAAAACAGCGCACTGTCGGGAATCTCTCTTTGACTCGTCTAGGGCTCGAGTGCTTTTGCCACCGAACGATTCAATTTCTGGAATAGCCATCCAAGTGCTATCAAAGACGCACCTAAGCCTAAGAAGCTTATCGCTCGCCAGAACCCATCCAGAGAGCTCACATCCCATAAGAATACTTTCAGTGCGACACAGGCAAGGACCACTAGACCGACACGCTGCATCATCAGCCCCTGTTGGGTCACGCCGCGCCAAGTAAGCAATCCACCTACGAGCAAGCCAGCCACTGAATAACTGAACAACTCTGCCATGCTGGTTGGCTGATACAGCATCATCGATGTGGTTTGCCAGAATTGACGGATAGACATCCCCAACCAAATGGCTGCAAGTAAAAAGCCTAGACTAGCAATCGCAAATCGATGAACTTGCAACGTATTCCAGCGCTTAAACGTTGCGATAAGCAGGATGCAAGCTGGTAACAGCCAGCCGATACTCAGCATGTTAAAGATGGGAAGTGCTTGTGCCGAGACGTTATCAGTCACCAACGGCGATTCTGCCGTATTAAGCAAAATAATCAATATAGCGAACGCGCACCAAAGCAAGTAACTATAGATTTCGTAGATACGGCTTAAGCGTTGCGCAAATTGGCTGCGGTAGCTGTATACCAAACCCATAACTAATGCTTGATTGGCAAAGACTGCCGCACTTGTGAAGTCGATGTGCCCCAAGTAACCATATTGCCCCGTTAACCAGTAGTTAGTTTGGGTGAACAATGCCATTAAGAATACATGTAAAAACGCCCCTTCAAACCAGTTGGTCAGTTCTCGGTCCACTTGTTTTAGTGTTGAACGAGCATAAGACAAGATGAAGAGAGAAGGCATATAACTCACCAGAACCCAAGCCCAATGCCCAGCTTCTACCGGTTGCCATTCGGGGATGAAAGGTAGCAGCGTGAGTCGGATAACCAGTATTCCCATTGTCACTTTAATCGCCCAACTCGCAGGTCGAAATAACCCGACTTGAGCCTGTAAGGCCATTATCGCAACTTGTATTGAGATTGCTGTTGTTAACCAAGTATCGCTCAACCAAACAAAAGCAATACCTATGATTAAAGCATGCATAACGGCAGAGCATTCTAATGCCAACGAACGTGCACGCTGACCAAGCACAACGTAGTAAGTGGCTATCAATGCGCAGAATGCAGCCCAATACCACAGGTAGCCCTGCATAAATTCGTCAATATAAAACAACGTAATTAAGCTCATCGCGGGAGCCAGTACCAGCAGAAGCAGCCCACTGAGTTGCGAACGGTCACTAAGTGATTGGTAATATGTTCGATAGCAGATCAGCGCAATACTCACCGCCAATGCGAATAGGATGCTAGCTTCTCGCTCTAACATATACAGCGCATCAAAAGCGATAGTAAGAACAATCAGCGCGGTTGCCGAGACGAGAATGGATGGCAAAAATACACGTAATGACCAGCCTGTACGAAGTGCTGGTAGCCAGATGATCGCAACAAGCAGCGTATAACAGTACGCCATTTGTAGAGTGTTCAGCTCCGGCATTCTGGTGACGGCAGAAAAGGTCAATAAAGCAGTTGCGAGAGCGGTAGCGGTCGGCGAGTTTGTCCACTTGCTTTGATAGTGACGAAAGCGAGGATTGAGCATCCAACCCATTCTCGGAACCGCGAAAATGAGATACAAAGTGATGGAGAGAGAAATCGCGAGCCACGAGAACAACAGTTCTGTTGGTACACTCTCAATTAACAGCAACATCCAAATGACATGTGGAATCGCGATACTTGGCGTAATCCATGCCCTACGCACTTTTTGCATCAATAAGGTCGCCGCGAACGAAATTGCGCAGATGTATCCGGCTAACAAAAAGTAGTTGGGTTCACTACCTCCAATCCACAGTGGTGCTGTGTAGCCACCAATTAAGCCAAGCACGGCCATTAACGGCCCTTGTCGCAATGATAATGCTAAACTGAAAAATGCGGCTGAAGCCAAAATGATCAACGAGATACTCGGCGTTAGCATTTGATAAACCACAAAGGCAAAAATGACGGTGCAGTAAATACCCGTTAATCCCGTACCGGTAACAGCAGCAGGAACATACGTAAAGCCTTGGGCTCGTGCTGCCCGCTGCGGATTCTGTTGTTCTTTACGGTGAAACCACTCGCCAACAAGCACCATAAGTAATGAGATCACAAAGGCAAAGGACACTCGCATAAATGGCGAAAACTGGATGTGGCTACCAATCACCTGTACGAGATAACCTCCACCGATCAGCATGGCCAATGCGCCTACCCAAACCAACCAATTTTCTTGAATGTTGCTAAGCAGGCTCTGAACTTTACTCTGAAGGAATGACTCATTTTCTTGACTAAAAACATCCAGTTGCACTTCTCTTGTCTGGGTGTACCCTTGATTCGCAGCGCTCTGGTCCAAGTCTAGGTTGGTAGCTGGATCATGTTCCCCAGAGGATGAGACATCTTTCTGTGGTGATTCTATGTGAGGTGACGTCGCTACAGATGGTGTGTCTTTCTCGATGCTGAATTGTTGGTGCGCTTGTTGGTTTGAGCCCTCATGGACACTGGCTCGTAGTGATGTGACTTCCTCACGAAGTTTGGCTAGTTCTTTTTCTAAAAGTGCAGCTCGGTTGGCGGCTTTCACTCCGATGAGGATGGCGAGACACGCCATGAACAGTGCTAGTATTACGTACAATCCATTTCTCCTTGCGTACGTCGCGTGACACACGATTCTTAACTTTGAGCACTTACGCTAAAGCTTAGTTCATGCTCTATGCCTTAGCCTCATATAGTGCTAGGTTCCGCGCTTTCTTTAGAAATCATTCTACATAATGAAACTCAATGCGTAATGATGAATTCGACAAAGTCGCACACTTGTGTGCCACTTTAAAACCTGATGAACAAAAATGAGTCGTTAAGTCATTGGGGGTCAACTATATTCATAGTTCTGATGCGATCGCCAAATGACTTCAAACATGTGCGTTTCGTAGCGATGTCATCGAAGGTCAGTCGTTTGATTTGCACGTTCGGTTGTTTCTATTTGACCGTAAGGCTGAATGTATTCGGGTATAGCGCATTCACGCGAAAAAAGACAAAAACAGGTAATTATTGATGCAAGTGGGTAATGAAGCGCTGGTGCTGTCAGCGGTTGGGGTTATTGGTTTAGGTTGCCAATGGTTAGCTTGGCGATTGCGTTTGCCAGCGATTTTATTTTTGTTGTTGGCAGGGCTGATCGTCGGGCCATTTATGCAGTGGTTAAATCCTGATGAGATATTAGGTAATTTGCTCTTTCCGTTGGTTTCTTTAGCGGTGGCAGTGATTTTATTTGAAGGCAGTTTGACCTTAAATTTTAAAGAAATTCGTGGCGTGAGTGGTTCGGTATGGAGCATTGTTTCCATCGGGGCGATCATTTCGTGGGCAGCGACCAGTATCGCAACACACTATTTCCTCGGCTTTACTTGGGAGCTTGCCATGTTGTTCGGCAGCTTAACCGTAGTAACAGGGCCGACGGTCATCGTGCCACTTCTACGAACCGTAAGACCTAACAGTACGCTTGCTAACATTTTGCGATGGGAAGGGATTTTGATTGACCCGCTCGGTGCGCTTTTTGTTGTGATGGTTTACGAGTTTATCGTATCTCACAGTGCGATAAATAGCGTCGAAGTGTTTGGGACGATCATTGCTGTCGGTGTCATGCTAGGTGCGGCCTCAGGCTATGCAGTTGCGACGATCATGCGTCGTTCTTGGCTACCGGAATATTTGCAGCCATTTGCGGTTTTGATGGTGGTTCTAGGTGTATTTTCGGTCTCTAACCACATTGAGTCTGAAGCTGGGTTACTAACCGTCACCGTAATGGGTATGTGGCTCGCAAACGCTAAAGACATCAATATTCAGCAAATTCTGCATTTTAAAGAGCATTTAACCATTTTACTGATCACCGGATTGTTCATCTTCCTTGCGGCTCGAATCAGTCTGGATGATTTTGCTGCGCTAGGTAGCGGTGCGTTATTGTTGTTTGTATTTATGCAGTTAGTGTCGCGTCCGTTATCGATTTTTCTTTCAACCTTCCGCAGCAACTTGCGTCTCAAAGATAAGCTGTTTTTGTCTTGGGTTGCACCGCGCGGTATTGTTGCTGCTTCGATTTCGTCTCTTTTCGCGATCAAATTGACTGGATACGGCATTGATGAAGCGATTTTACTGGTCCCTATGACCTTCATGGTGATTATAGGAACGGTCGTGTTACAAAGTGCGACGGCACGTCCTGTAGCGCTGACGTTGGGCATCGCAGAGCCAGCACCACGCGGCTTCTTGTTGATTGGTGCTAACCGAGTAGCAAGAGAAATAGGGCAGGCGTTGTCGCGTTATGACCGTCGCGTATTAATGACTGACTCAAACTGGGAGTACATCAGTCAGGTTCGTATGTTGGGACTGGATTACTATTACGGCAACCCTATTTCTAGTCACGCGGACGACAACTTGAACTTGATAGGAATAGGTCAAGTGGTTGCATTAACGCCCGATCAGCATTTCAACATTATGGCTTGCATGCAATTCGTCGACGAGTTCGGGGAAGATAAAGTTCACTGCTTACAAAAAGTGAAAACCAACAGCAATGGCAGCGAGAAGCACTCCGTGGCTCAGGAGTACCATGGTAAATTGCTGATGGGCGGCAATGTAAGCTATACCCAGCTAGCCAGTATGTTAAGTCGTGGTGCAGAGGTTAAACACACGAAATTGAGCGATAACTTCACGTATCAAGATTATTTAGCGCATCACAAAGGTAGTTCAGTTGTACCGCTGTTCCATGTAGAAGAAAAAGGAAAAATTCAATTCTGTGATGATCCCGAACAGTTTGAACCAACGACGACAAGCACTGTTGTGTCGCTAATTCTGTCGGACAGCGTAAAGTAAACTACAGAGCAATGTGATCCATTTGCATCATGGGTATCGTACGCTGATTATCTCAATTTGAAGAGAAACTTGCCGGCTTGTTTAAAACGGAAAGCGAGTTTCTTTTCTTATAATGTCAGGGGCAGTCGAGACTCATTACTCGTTTCGGAAAAGTAATCCGGCAAATTCACAAAATTCGCATTGACGTTACTGATAAGGATCGCAATACTGCGCGACTGTTTTACTTTAGGGTGACATTATGGCTCCGCAAACTAACCGAAAAGATTTACACCTAGATGCTGTTTTACATCATGATATGAGCATGAAGCATAAAACGGCGGGTTTTGAGTCTGTCGAGTTTGAACACTGTGCGCTGCCAGAATGTGACTTTCACGCGATCGATTTATCGACAGAGTTTCTTGGTCATCAATTAGCGCTACCATTTTTGATTAGCTCGATGACTGGCGGAGCAAAAGACGCAGAAACGATCAATTGTCGTTTGGCTGAAGCCGCAAGTGAATTAGGTATTGCCATGGGCGTCGGCTCGCAACGGATTAGCTTAGAAGAAAGTCAGCATTCGGGCTTGGGTAAAACCATTCGTGAGTTGGCGAAAGAAGTACCGTTGTATTCCAATCTTGGAGCCGCTCAATTGCTCGATAAAGGTAAACTCGATAATGCGCAACGTGCGGTTGAGGCGATTCAAGCAGATGCCTTGTTTGTGCACGTTAATCCAATGCAGGAAGCGTTTCAGAAAAATGGCGACCACAATTGGGTTGGTGTTTTCCAGGCAATTGAGATGCTTAAATCTCGCGTGAAGGTTCCTATCATTATCAAAGAAGTCGGTTTTGGTATTAGCGGACACGTTGCGCAGCGATTAATTGATGCTGGTGTGGATGCAATTGACGTTGCGGGCGCGGGTGGTACAAGCTGGAGTGCGGTTGAAGGGTATTGCCAAGATAATCCGAGAATGCAGCGTGCAGCCGAGCTTTTCCGCGATTGGGGTGTCCCTACAGCAACATGTTTGGCTCAAATCCGCGCACTGCATCCTACATTACCCTTGATCGCCTCGGGAGGTGTTCATAACGGACTTGAAGCGGCGAAAGCCATTCATTTGGGGGCTAATCTCATTGGGCAAGCTGGTGCGGTATTAAAAGCTGCGACGATCAGCACGCAGTCTGTCGTCGATCACTTTGAACAAATGGCATTAGAGCTGCGTTTAACGTGCTTTGGTACTGGCTCTTTTAAGGTTGGTGAGCTAACAAAAGCGCGCTGCCTATAGCTTTTAGAATGGCGCGCTTTACACAGAGTCGCTCAATAATTTTTCGATGTCTTAACACGTAGACTGATAATTTCGTTATAGTTGATACAAAAGTCACTTCAGCTAGTGACGCCTTTATTCAGACACTTGAATGGGCACGTGTTGAAGAGATTGAGTTTAATTTTACTATTGTTTGCAACTGGAACCTTAAATTTATGAAAAAACTAGTCATGCTGATGTTGGCGGCTTCTGCTTTGACCGCTTGTAGTGATGAAGTGGGCACTGAAGGCTGGTGTAACGACATGCGCGATAAGCCAAAAACAGAATGGACAGCAGACAACGCGGTAGACTTTGCAAAGCATTGTGTTCTGCAAGATGGTGTCGGCAGCGAGCAATGGTGTGAAAACCTGAAAGATAAGCCGAAAGGTGACTGGACTGCAAACGAAGCGACCAGCTTTACTAAACACTGCATTTTTTAAGCACAGCGGAAAGCGCCTTTTCAGAGGCGACATTCTGTGAGGTAAACACCAAGCGTTATTGCTTGGTGTTTTTGTATCTAAAATAGCTCTATTTTTCACGTGTCAGCGCACTTCCCTCTGAATGGAAAGTTTTACATTTTCGTTTCATTTTTGAAAACCTGTATTGCCTGTCTTTAATTTTTCGTATTGCAATGGCATGGTGTCGAGATAGCCATCTAATTCAATTAGATTCATAACAAAAAGGAATTCAAATGGAAGTACTAAAAGGCTCATGTCTGTGCGGCAAGGTAAAGTTGGAAGTGGCAGATGAATTTAAGTACATGGGAAATTGCCATTGCTCTGAATGCCGCAAGTTCACAGGTTCTGACTATTCATCTGCCGGTGGTATTGCGTTGGATAAACTGCTTATTATCCAAGGGAAAGAAGATATTCAAACTTATCAGAAAAGCGAAAATACCATGCTATGCTTTTGTCGCCACTGCGGATCGAGCCTGTATTCGAAAAAGAACAATGGGATCGTCAATATTCGCCTTGGTATCTTGGATGACACACCTTCTCACAAGCCTGATTTCCATATTTTTGTCGCATCGAAAGCGCCATGGATCGAGATATCGGATAACCTGACTCAATTTGATGCAGGGCCCAGATAGTAGAGTTGTTGTAGATAAGTATTTAGAAACAGAGCGCGTTACAATACGCTTGCGACGCGCTCTGTGCTTTTACTTTGTATATTAGAACGGAGACGACTATTTGGCGTCTTGTAGTTCTTCAAAGCCACCTGCATTGTGCAGATTCGTAAAGCCTTGCGATTGTAAGTATTGATACGCTTTGCCAGAGCGGTTACCACTGCGACAGTACAACACGATAGCTTGATCTTTATCGACGTCTTGAAAATGTTTATCAAGTTCAGATAAAGGGAAGTTGACGGCATTATCCAAATGCCCTTCAGAAAACTCTTGCGGCGTGCGCACATCGACAATCATCGCGCCCTCGTCAATCAATTGCCAACCTTGTTCAGCGCGTTCAGAAGCTGACACGTTGGGTGAGAGGAAGCCAACGCATAACGTTGCAAGAAATAGAGATACGGCCTTTTTCATTGTTTGATTATCCTTTTTAAGAGTACGTAACCACTCTAGATTTGATTGAGCACATTTTCCATCATAAAGAGATGCTAAGTGGTTGTGAATGCGATAATTCGATAGAAAATTTTATTTAATTTAATAAAAAATTTTTATCAAATTCACCTCTTGAACTCTCATTTTTCGACCTTATTATTTTCATCGAAAGCGAGCTGTCGACTCGCAAATCCATCTTGATGTTTATTTTGTCTTTTATTTTTGGTTCCAAGTAGGAGGCACTTAAAAATGAAAATTCGTCCTTTAAATGACAAGCTAATTGTTGAAAGACAAGAGGTGGAAAATAAATCTGAAGGGGGAATCGTTTTAACTTCTCAGTCGGTGAAAAAATCAAACCGCGGGAAAGTCATTGCTGTTGGTTTAGGTAAACGTCTTGAAAATGGCGAACGCGCTGCGATGGAAGTCAAAGTGGGCGACCAAATCATTTTCAATGACGGTTACGGCGTGAAAACCGAGAAAATTGACGGCGCAGAATACTTAATTCTGTCCGAATCTGATGTGTTAGCAATCGTTGAGTAATTATTTTTGTAGTAGTTTTTTGAGGAGATAACCATGGCTGCAAAAGACGTATTATTTGCTAATGACGCACGTCAAAAAATGCTGAAAGGTGTGAACTTACTGGCGGACGCAGTAAAAGTGACACTAGGCCCGAAAGGCCGCAACGTTGTGCTTGATAAATCTTACGGCGCGCCAACCATCACCAAAGATGGCGTGTCTGTAGCGAAAGAAATCGAACTGAAAGATAAGTTCGAAAACATGGGCGCACAAATGGTGAAACAAGTGGCGTCCAAAGCGAATGATGAAGCGGGGGACGGTACAACGACGGCTACCGTACTGGCGCAATCTTTCATCAATGAAGGTCTTAAAGCGGTAGCCTCTGGCATGAACCCAATGGACCTAAAACGTGGTATCGACAAAGCCACTGAAGCGGCGGTTGAGAAACTACGTGAAATGTCTAAGCCATGCAGCGACAAAGAATCCATCATCCAAGTGGGTAGCATTTCTGCAAACAGCGATCGCGCGATCGGTGAAATCATTGCAGAAGCGATGGAAAAAGTGGGTCGCAATGGCGTGATTACGGTGGAAGAAGGCCAAGGTCTAGACAACGAATTGTCTGTGGTTGAAGGTATGCAATTTGACCGCGGTTACTTGTCGCCATACTTCATCACTAACCAAGAAAATGGCAGCGTCGAGCTAGACAACCCATACATCTTATTGGTGGACAAAAAAGTCAGCAGCATCCGCGAGCTATTGCCTGTACTAGAAGAAGTAGCGAAATCTTCTCGCTCGCTATTGATCATTGCTGAAGACATCGAAGGTGAAGCGTTAGCGACATTGGTTGTGAACAACATGCGCGGTATCGTGCGTGCGACCGCGGTGAAAGCGCCTGGCTTTGGTGACAACCGTAAAGCGATGATGGAAGACATTGCGGTACTAACTGCTGGTACGGTCATCTCTGAAGAAATCGGCCTAGAGCTCGAAAAAGCAACGTTAGAGCAACTAGGTAGTGCGAAGAAAGTGACCATTACCAAAGACACAACAACCATTGTGGGTGGCGCAGCAGAAGCAAGCGCGATTGCTGATCGTGTGGCTTCGATTGAAAAACAAATCGAAACAACCACTTCTCAATACGACAAAGATAAGCTTCAACAACGTGTTGCGAAGCTATCTGGCGGCGTAGCGGTGATCAAGATCGGCGCTGCAACCGAAGTTGAGATGAAAGAGAAGAAAGACCGCGTGGACGATGCGCTACACGCTACTCGCGCAGCGGTTGAAGAAGGTATTGTTGCTGGTGGTGGTGTTGCCCTAACTAAGATCGCGAAAGAATTGGCGGATCTAAAAGGCGACAATGATGACCAAAACGTGGGTATCCGAGTTGCGCTACGTGCAATGGAAGAGCCTCTTCGTCAAATCGCAACTAACGCAGGTGACGAAGCTTCTGTTGTGGCGAACGCTGTCAAAGCTGGTGACTCCGATTACGGTTACAACGCTGCAACAGGTGAATACGGCAACATGATCGAAATGGGCATCTTGGACCCTGCGAAAGTAACACGTTCAGCGCTTCAATTCGCAGCGTCTGTTGCTGGCTTGATGATCACCACTGAAGCGATGATCACCAACCACGTTGAAGACAAAGAACTTGATATCTAACGTCATCAATCGTTAGTGATTAAGTAAGCGTTAAAACAACAATAACATTGCAAAACCTAAGCGGGCTCGCTTGAGCCCGCTAATCAGTCATTTGAGGTAAGTGTTATGACCCGTTTACCTGCGTTTTCTTTCTCAATATCTGAGCCGGGCGGTAATGAAGCTTCGTCAACGTGGCCGACTGCTATTCACTTCCCCCTCGTTCCAGCTGGGCCAGAGTTTTCGATCGAAAATGCTCTGCCTAAACGTCCGACAGTGACGATATTCACTATCGATCTGTCTCAGTTATTTAAAGGGGACGCTCGGGTCATCCATTAACTGTATCGAAACAGCCAGCGCACGTTGGCTGTTTTTTTCTAATTTAAAGTATTGATAGTGTAGATTTTTATTTGATTACTGCCACTTGTTCAATGATCAATTTGAATTGGGGTAATCGGACCGCAAGCGTACTACACCTTTAAGCCCAGCATCGCGCCGAAAATGATCAATCCCGCCCCACATGCTTGATTGAGTCGATGCTTAATCTTCAACAAGAAAGCTTGTAGCTGGGATGACGTGAATAAAACAGCAACGATAGAAAACCAAATACCATGCAGCGCAATCATATAAATCCCGTAGAACAAGGCGATGTGTTGCTGACTAGAGTCGGGAGAAATCACTTGGCTAAAAATACTCAGAAAAAACAGCATCGTCTTGGGATTGAGTAAATTACACAGAAACCCCTGCATGAAAAATCGCCACATTGAATACTCGCTCTGTTGAACGGTTTCTGAGTTTGATGCAGGTTGCGAGGAGAATATTCCTTTAATCCCAAGGTAGACAAGATAAGCGGCCCCAAGATAGCGCACGAGATTAAACAACCATTCATTTTGTGAAATTAAGTAACTGATCCCCAGCATGGAGTAAGCGATGTGGATGCTGATCGCCATGCTGATACCAATCGCACTGTATGCGCCTGCTTTTCGTCCTTGATTTAAGCTATTTCTTAATACCAAAACAAAGTCTGCGCCAGGGCTTATAACAATAAGCACACCTAATAACGCAAGAGTTACAAATTCCATATCGATTTCCTGTTTGAATGATGAAGTCTGGGATGTAGCGGAATTGTAGGCGTCTTTATTACTGACTATAATCGAAAAATATTCCCATATTGGTGAGAAAAACTCACAGATGCGTCACCTGAAATCTTTTTATGTCTTCCACGTTGCGGCGAGTTCTTCAAGCTACACTGAAGCGGCTGACAAACTGAACATTACCCACGGAGCCGTGAGTAAGCAGATCAAGCAACTTGAGCAATATCTGTCTCAACCTTTGTTCTTCAAAGAGGGCAGGAAAGTCGTGTTGACGGCAGAAGGCGAATTACTCAAGACATACACAGAAACGGCATTCCAAACGCTAGAAACAGGCGTGAATACGCTTATGCAAGAGAAGCATCAGCATCTTGAAGTGTCTTGTGAACCGACATTAACCATGCGCTGGTTGATGCCAAGGTTGGCCGCGTTTAATGATGAACACCGTGCTGATGTTCGTTTGTCGACGGCTGGTGGCCCGGTAACATTAGGATCAACTGGGCTTTCGATGGCGGTTCGTCGAGACGATTTTGCGCAGCATCACGATTACGACAAAACCATTCTTGTGGAAGAGTGGGTGGGGCCGGTATTTTCTCCTGAGTATTGGCAATCCATTAAAGACAATTTGAAAGCAGCTCGATTGTTGAATAGCCAAACCAGACCGAATGCTTGGGCGGATTGGCAGCAATCAACACGTTGTGAAACTTTCAACGGCAACACTCAGCAATCATTCGCGCATTTTTATTTTTGCATACAAGCAGCGGTGGATGGCTTAGGCGTCGCAATGGGATCGTATCCTTTTGTCATGGACGATATTAAGCGTGGTAATTTGGTCGCACCATTTGGGTTTTCTCCATCAAGTTGCAATTACGTTTTATTGAGTCAAGATAAAAAGCGTACAGAACTCGAACATAAATTTATCACGTGGTTACAAACGCAAATGGCAGAGTGTGTGCCACTGTCATCACAGCAGATTACGCAAGGCGAATAGAAGGCATAGAGCGAGATTACGTCAGTCAGTTTTATGGAAAAAGGCTTAGGAAATTGGAAATGGAAAACCTCAATATTGTTGAAATCAAATCATTTGTTCCGGCGAAAGATTACGCGCTATCAAAACGCTTTTATGAGGCGATTGGCTTTGAAATGGCATCGGACTTCGGTGATGTAGCATACTTCTCTCAAGGTAGCTGCGCGTTTCTTTTACAGAATTTTTATGAGCCAGAACACGGCAATAACCTCATGATGCATTTGCTCGTAGAAGACGCAGAAAGCTGGCATCAGCACTTATCCAAAGTGGGTCATGAAGAATTTGGTTCGCGTTTGACTGAGCTGGTCGAGCAACCTTGGGGCATGCGCGAATGTTGTTTGTTTGACCCTAGTGGCGTTTTATGGCGAATTGGTCAGAACATGAATACTGACTAACGCCAGTCTTATTTTCACCACATCTACGCGCAGGCATTGAGATCTCGATATCTGCGCGTTTTCTTTTTTACTTAGCCTTGCCAACGTTTGTAGCGCACTCACGCCTTTTTCGAGGTGGTGTGCGATGGGCTAACGCCAAAAAACTCCTCAAGCAGCATGGCTTTGAGTTCTGCTCTGACTTCTGCGCCACCGATTAACGCCAAAAGTGCGAGTCCTCCTGGAATAAGGATGACCATTAATATCGGTCTTAAAATATACGAAAAGCAGAAGATGGTCGGGAAGAAAATCAATCCTTGGCCTAGTTTGTTTAATACGTACATGAGCGATTCCTTTTGTTTTTACATAAAATGAGCATGCTCATTTTTATAAATGAGCGCGCTCAATTTGTCAATCTCAACCACGCAAGGTATGATCCTTTCAGGCTCATTAAGCAGACACATCAATGACGAAGCGACAACAAACCAGAGATAAAATTCTAAAAGCCGCATGGGCATCTTTTGCTCAAAATGGCTATGACATGACGACCACAAGGCAGATAGCGAGAGAAGCAGGAGTAGCCGATGGCACAGTGTTTAGCCATTTCCCGACTAAACTGTCGATTTTGCGCGAAGGGATGCTGGCGCAACTGCAACAGATCAGCCAAGAAACGCTAATCAGTGTGGAAGGTAAAACCGATATCGACATTGGTTTGGCGCTGACGGAGAAATACTATCGCTACTATTTTGCGAACGTTGAGCTGAGCCGAGCTTTGTTGAAAGAAGTGATTTGGGATTTGGATTATTATCAGTCGTTTAACCAAGCTTTGTTTCAATCTGTAAACGGAAGCTCCGTCCTTGAGGGAAAAATACCGCTGATTTTTGACTGCTATTTTATGACGTTAATCTCGCACTTGAGCCGTGCAGAACCGGATGTTGAAGCGGCACTTGAAGAGCTTCATGCTAAGTTTCAGCAAATCATTGCGACTGCATAACATGGCCCCAACGCAGGATCTGAAAGAATATACTGCCTGTCATTTTATTTGCTGGGCTCCCATTTTCTCGTTTCAGTTGGCGTCTCACCAAATAGCCGCTTGTAGCTTTGACTGAACTGCCCGAGATGGAAAAAACCAAAGTCAAAAGCGATTTCTGCAATTGTTCGATTATCTTCAGGGCTTTGTAGCACTCTACGTACTTGATTCAGGCGCATTCGATGTATGAACTGCTTTGGGGAAGTATTACAGCAATGTTCAAAGGTGTACTGTAGTGTGCGACGACTGACGTGTACTGCGTCACACAGTTCACTGACGGTTATCGGTGTACGGTAGTCTAGATCCTGTAGCTGTTGTTTTATACGGTGCATCACGTGTTGACGATGAGAGATTGATATCGGATGGCTCGTGTGCAGTGAACTGAGTGAGAACAACTCCAGCACAATATCTTTTAAGATTGCTTGATGTGTGGTTTCAGACCATCTTGGCTCGGCGGAACCAAGTAACGTGCCTAAGTAGTATTTAAGTTGTTGAATGTGTTTTTCCGTCAAACCCGTTAAGTGTAATGTGTTGTTTTGGATACTCCCAAGCTCAAGTTGATTTTCTATGATGTGAACGAAGTTTTTGTCGAGCACTATTCCATAGATAGAAAACTGCTCCGGTGTCATTAACTCAAAATCAGCGCCACCTTGCCTAAGCAAAAGTTGGCTTGAATTAAACTGACTGTGATTTAGGTGTAGCGGCTTATTTTCCGCACTCAAACCCAACCAAATACCTCCCTCTTCAACCCTGCATTGCTGTCTTAGCGAGCGGTTACTGTCTTCACGAAACACATGGAAATTGGGAAATCGTCGTTCTCGAATTTGACCTAAAAATCGACCATCGCTGAGTTGGTCATATTCCTGTTGCCAGTTTATCAGACTCGCAGCTTGTTGGTTTGCATCCTTAGTGTGATGGATGCACAGCATTGGTGCAGTTTGGGGCATTTGGTTACTCATCCTTGTGATGCTCATTCCTTTTTTGTGAGTCATGTTGGAGCAGTGTTTACATAACTCATTGTTTATTATTGGTTTATAAATGTTGCCAGTTTTTGATAACGCTACGGAACACATTTGGCAATACTTTCTTAAAGCTTATTGATAGTTCAGCAAAAAGCGAACCAAATAGTGAAGAGGAAGAGCAATGACGGCAACTTATCGTCGGCAACAAGGAAGTAAAGTCTATACCTTTAAGTCATTAGCTGACTTGATGGCGAAAGCGACACCGGAACGCTCAGGCGATGCGTTAGCCGGGGTTTGTGCTCAGTCAGCGGCAGAACGTGTAGTCGCACAAATGGCGCTGTCTGAGTTACCACTTAAAACGTTTCTTAACGAGGCGGTTATTCCATACGAAAGCGACGATATCACTCGCCTAATTATCGATACGCATGACCTTGCAGCCTTTAAGCCGATTGAGCACTTGACGGTCGGAGATTTTCGAAATTGGCTGCTGAGTGAAGAAGCCGATGGTGAAACGTTGGCTAAAATTCGTCAAGGTTTAACACCAGAAATGGTGGCCGCAGTCAGTAAGATTATGCGCAACCAGGATTTGATTCTCGTTGCTAAAAAATGCCAAGTTGTCACGGCTTTTCGGAATACGATAGGTTTGCCGAGTCGCCTGTCTACTCGCTTACAGCCGAATCATCCCACTGATTCTCTCAACGGTATCGCAGCGACCATTTTTGATGGTCTGATGTACGGAAATGGCGATGCGGTTATCGGTATCAATCCGGCAACAGATAATGTACCTCAAGCTATTAAGTTAATGAACTTAATGGATGAGGTGATTCAACACTATCAAATACCGACTCAGTCTTGTGTGTTAACTCATGTCACGAACACGATCGAAGCCATTGAAATGGGTGCACCAGTCGATCTCGTTTTTCAGTCGATAGGCGGCACGCAAGGGACGAATGATACCTTCGGAATCGACTTGTCGATTTTGAAAGAGGCCCATGAAGCCGCGTTGTCTTTGAATCGAGGCAGTGTAGGAAACAATGTGATGTATTTTGAGACCGGACAAGGTACAGCGCTGTCTGCGAATGCATTTCATGGGGTCGATCAACAGACTTGTGAAGCCCGCGCTTATGCTGTCGCGAAACAGTTCGATCCTTTGTTGGTTAATACTGTCGTTGGGTTTATTGGCCCTGAGTATCTGTTTGATGGCAAGCAAATTATTCGTGCTGGGCTTGAAGATCATTTCTGTGGGAAGTTGCTTGGTTTACCTATGGGTTGCGATATCTGTTACACCAATCATGCCTATGCCGATCAGAATGACATGGATAACTTGCTGACACTATTAGGTGTGGCCGAGTGCTCGTTCATCATGGGTATTCCAGGGTCTGATGACATCATGCTCAATTATCAAACTACCTCATTTCACGATGCCCTTTACGCAAGAAAAGTACTCGGTTTGAAGCCAGCACCAGAGTTCGAACAATGGTTAATGGAGATGCAGATTTTCGAGAGCGTGCAAGACGTTCGGTTAAGTGAGCAAATCTCTCGCTCGTTTTCGGGAGCAATTAACCAACTGAATAAGGGGTATTCTCATGGGTAAAGTAATCACCATTGCTCAGTCCCCACAAGATGAGTCTGAAGTTGTCACATACAACCCGTGGGGCAAGTTACGTGACTTCACCTCTGCTCGGATCGCTCTGGGTCGTAGCGGGAACAGTGTACCAACCAACGAGTTACTCTCATTTCAGCTGGATCATGCCCAAGCTATGGATGCAGTGCATTGCAGTTTGAATATTGAGTCTCTCGTTGCTGGTTTGTCGGACTCTTACTCGATTCTTGAAAATACCTTAGAGCCTCCAGTGGTAGTGAGCAGCCGAGTAAGTGATCGGCTTATGTACCTGCAAAGGCCCGATTTAGGAAGGCAACTCGATGAATCTTCTTGGCAAACGCTCAACTTGATAGCAAATGAGCATAACACTGACATTGATCTTGCGATTGTTATTGCTGATGGACTTTCTTCCGTCGCAATTCAAAACCATGCCGTGCCTGTTGTTACTCGATTGATTTCTCTTTTAAGCGCTGATGATGAACATCAATGGAAATTCGCACCTATCACAATCGTAAAGCAAGGAAGAGTAGCGGTAGGGGATGATGTTGGTGAATGTTTTAACGCCAAGGCCGTGCTGGTTTTAATTGGAGAGAGACCCGGTCTAACTTCTCCGGATAGCATGGGTATGTATCTCACTTGGGGGGCTAAACGAGGCTCTAAAGATTCCCAAAGAAACTGCATTTCCAATGTGCGTCCCCAGGGGCTCAACTATGACGATGCCTGTGAACGCGCATTTTACTTGCTCAAGGAGGCTCGAAAATTACAACTGTCAGGAGTGAATCTGAAAGATCGCTCCGATATCAATGAGCCAAGTGGCGCAAGCGTTGAAGATAAACACAGCGACAACTTTTTAATTTCATCAAAGTAGAAGGATTTACTATGTCTAAACATCAGGAGTACTTGGCCAAAAGGCAGCTAAAAAGAGGCACCGCAGGTTGGATTTTACTTGCTGGCTTAGGTGTCTCGTATGTTATATCTGGTGACTTTGCCGGTTGGAACTTTGGCATCGCTCAAGCAGGATGGGGAGGCTTTCTTATTGCTGCTATCGCGATGGCAGTAATGTATTTCACGCTAGTATTGTCTTTAGCTGAAATGTCTGCGGCTATTCCTGCTGCGGGTGGTGGTTACAGCTTCGCAAGACAGGCGATGGGGCCGACAGGTGGCTTTTTCACTGGCTTATCAGTTTTGATTGAATATGCGCTCGCGCCTGCTGCGATAGTGATTTTTATTGGCTCAGCAGTTAATGAATTGGTTGGTATCGATGGTCCTGTTGTTTACGCACTTTTCTACGCCGTCTTTATCGCTATTCATATGGCAGGGGTTGGCGAAGCTCTCAAAGTAATGATGGTCATCAGCGGTTTGGCTGTGCTAGCTATTCTAATTACTGCTGCTGTGCTTATTGGTCACTTTGACGTTAATAACTTATTCGATATTGCTCCGGCGACGGCTCAGGCAACAGAAATCTTGCCGTTTGGGTGGTATGGCGTATGGGCTGCGTTGCCATTTGCAATGTGGTTGTTTCTTGCGGTTGAAGGTGTGCCTTTAGCGGCAGAGGAGGCAAAAAATCCGGCAAAAGATGTTCCCAAAGGCATCATTGGTGCGATGCTGTTTTTATTGCTAACCGCAACTCTCGTAGTCTTCCTTTTGGCTGGTGCGGTTGGCTCAAAGGTCATAGGCGATAGCGCGGTGCCATTAGTTGACGCCCTAAAGCTTACGGGCAATTCAACGGTAGCAATGGCCGTGAACTTACTTGGATTGGCTGGCCTTATCGCTTCTTTTTTTTCAATCATTTATGGTTACAGTCGCTTGGTGTTTGCGCTTTCCCGCGCGGGTTATTTACCGCAAACTTTGTCATTAACCAGTGACAAAAAAGTGCCTTCTCGTGCGCTTTTGGTTCCGGGCGTTTTTGGGTTCTTGGTTTCACTTACGGGTGAGGGGGACTTAATCTTGGCGATGGCTGTTGTCGGTGCGACTGTATCGTACGCATTAATGTCCTTGAGCCATATTTTATTGCGAATTAAACAGCCGGAATTAACTCGTCCATATAAAACGCCTGGTGGGATAATTACTTCGAGTATTTCTCTGGTGCTTTCTTTGATCGCAATGACAGGTGTTTATGCTTTTGATCCCTCAGCCTTTTTCATGACAATGGGATTGTTTCTTATCGGTGGTGTTTATTATGGGTTATATAGCCGCAACAAATTGGTGGCAGCAACCGCCGAGGAAGAGTTTGCCATGCTGTCTGTGGCAGAGCTAGAGCTTGAATCAGATGTCGTACGATAGTCACTTTGATTCTTGTTATTCAGCATATTAAGGGAGCCATAGGCTCCCTTTGTCATTTCTATCAAAAGTGCATAGCGCACAAATGCATCACTTTAACTTTATAAGTGTTTAATCATGTGAAAGTCTAGTCTGGATAACGATGGCGCAAATCCATCACAGGTAAAGGTTAAGTTTTCAAGGAAAGGTCATGATAAATAAGGTATTTAATACACTTTTGGGAACAGAGTTACCGATTATTCAAGCGCCAATGGCCGGTGTGCAAGACAGCCAAATGACCATAGCCGTCAGTAATGTTGGCGGGCTTGGCTCGTTACCTTGTGGAATGCTGAACAAAGACGCCATCGTAAAAGAACTTCAACTTATCAAGCAGGCAACTAACCGACCGTTTAACCTCAATTTCTTTTGCCATGAAATGCCGGAGTATGACGGCAACAAGCACGAAAAGTGGCAAAAAACGCTGCAACCGTATTTTTCCGAGGTTGATGCAACCGTTCAGGCTCAGCCAAACGCTCCGACAAGGATGCCTTTCAATCATGATATTGCTGACGCGATTGAACCATTTGCACCGCCAGTGATCAGTTTCCACTTTGGTTTGCCAGACGATGATCTGTTAGCTCGAATTAGAGGGTGGGGAGGGAAGATCCTTTCGTCAGCGACCACGGTGGACGAAGCACTTTGGCTAGAAGCAAAAGGCGTTGACGGTATTATCGCCCAAGGCTTGGAGGCTGGTGGACACCGAGGTATGTTTTTATCGGATGATTTAACTACTCAATTAAGTTTGATTGCGTTATTACCACAAATCGCCAAACGGGTGAATTTGCCTGTTATTGCTGCAGGCGGAATCGCTGATAGAAGAGGGGTGGAAGCCGCGTTGAGATTAGGAGCGAGTGCCGTTCAAGTTGGCAGCGCCTATTTGTTGTGTGATGAGGCGAAAACATCGTCTTTACATCGATATGCCATTGCCAGTGAACGCGCGCAACATACCGCTGTGACCAATGTTTTCTCGGGCCGACCAGCGAGAGGCATTGTGAATCGCGCGATGTCGGAGCTAGGCTACATCAGTGAGTTTGCGCCGAAATTCCCATACGCCTCCATTGAAATGGCTCAACTAAGAGCGCTTATGGAAAAGCAAAACCGAGATGAATTCACACCGTTGTGGTGCGGACAAAACTCGTCGGGTTGTAAGGAAATATCGGCGGCAGAAATGACATTGTCATTAGTGGAAGGCATCGATTTAAACTGATATGCATCTTGCCTTTTAAAGCGATGCTGACTGAATGGTTACGAGTTATCCCTGTATTTATGTAGTAAATCTAATGGGATGTGGCAGTAATCATTCGGAAAGTTTGTGAGTCTGTCTTGGTGCTCATCATCACTTGGCACATAATTTGTGAGTGGCAGTACTTCTACGGCGATCTTGTCGGCGTCCGGTCGTGCTGCGATAAACGCTTTCGCGATGGTGAGATGCTGTTCGTTTTGGCTATAAACACCAGTACGGTACTTCTCACCTACGTCTTCACCTTGCTTGTTAACGCTGTAAGGGTCGATTATCTCAAACAAATACCCCATTAAAGTTTCAACCGAAACTTGCTCAGCATCGAACTGGGTTTTCACGCACTCTGCGTAGCCATCGTATTCGGATTGAGTGTTATCCGTTGTGCCATTTGCTCGCCCGGCTTCTGTGTTGATTACGCCCGGAAGGTGGCGCATAAATTCTTGCACGCCCCAAAGGCAGCCGCCTGCGAAGTAAATTTCTTCCATTACTTTGATCCTAGTCTCTATCGTTGTTGGGATGTAGGGAGTTAACCCCTCTTCTTCCATCCCATTTTCGTTGCCCTATTATCTGTTGATGGGAGCGATATTCGCAAGGTACAGCTTGGCTAATCAGACCACGCGTTTTTTCCTTTTTACTTTCAAGTTCTTTTCATATGAAACATCAGGTGAGTATACTGTAAGCTCATCAATAAGGAGCGAACCTGTGAACCCAAGACAAAATGAAATCCTGCAATTAGTGAACGACCGTAAACGCGTTCAAGTCACAGAGCTTTCTGACATCATTGGCGTGTCGGGTGTGACCATCAGACAGGATTTGAACTTTCTGGAGCAACAGGGCTACCTAAAGCGCGTTCACGGCGCAGCTACCGCGTTGCAAAGTGATGACATTGATGCCCGTCTAGAAGTACGTTTCGATATTAAACAATCGCTCGCAAACCAAGCTGCGGATTTGGTCGCACCGAATGAGACAGTGCTGATTGAAGGAGGCAGTGCCAATGCGTTGTTGGCTCGGACATTGGCTGAGCGCGGCGATGTGACCATCATTACGCCATCGGCGTATATCGCCCATCTCATCCGTAACACTTCTGCCAACATTATCTTGCTTGGTGGCGTGTATCAGCACCAAGGCGAGAGCTTGGTCGGACCGCTGACTAAGTTGTGTATTGAGAACATTCATTTCAGCACGGCCTTCTTGGGTATTGACGGCTTCCATCAAGACACTGGCTTTACTAGCCGCGACATGATGCGCGCTGAGATCGCAGAAACCATCATTGCGAAAAAAAGGCGCAATGTTGTTCTAACGGATTCTAGTAAATTTGGGCAAATTTATCCCTCATCAATTGGTAAGACTGACGAAATATCATTGCTGCTGACTGACAAAGCCGCTCCGAAAAGCGACCTTGAACAAATCAAAAAGCGAGGTGTGGAAGTTATATTAGGCTGATTAAGCCACGCTTCGTTTTCGCTTCGCGAGCATTGCTGTTGGGGAGAAACCGGTGACTAGCATAGTGCCGCTAAGCACTAGAATTGTTCCTATGATGGTGTTAGAGCCGACGGGCTCATCTAGCACCAAGTAGCCCCATAAGATACCAAAAACAGGAACAAGAAAAGTGACAGTCAGTGCTGACGCTGGGCCGATATCAGAAACTAAGCGGAAATAGAGCAAATAAGCGAACCCTGTGCATACAACGCCGAGCGTGACAACAGAGCTCCATTCGAAATGACTTGGTTCTGTACGCATTGGTAAGAATGGTAGCAGCGGCAGTACCCAAATAACCGCCGCCCACATGCTGCCGTGAGCATTGTCAAAAGCAGGTACTTGTGGCGCATTTTTAGTGTAGTTGGTAGCAATGCCATAGCTGAAAGAAGCCATCAAACTGGCGGCAATAGGGAGCATGGCTTCTTCACCTATGGTTGAAGTATCTAAGCCGACCAAGACTGCAACGCCTCCAATGCCTATTAGCATACCGAGAACAGATTTCGCTGTGAGTGGGCTGCGGTACCAAACAAAGCCAACTAGTGCTCCCCATATTGGGGCGGTTGAGTTCAATATTGCTAAAGTTGATGCATTCAGTGTCTGGGCTGCGTACGCAAAGAGTAAAAATGGAACTGCGCTATTGAATAAGCCAATAATAAAGAAGTGTTTAGTATGCGCAGTTAACGTGAGTTTCTTCTTCAAATATACGGCGATCAATAACAAAGCGACGGCGGCAAATGTAACTCGAAATTCGATTAAGTAAGCCGGCCCGAATGTGTTGGCGGCGACTCGCATAAACAGAAACGAGCCACCCCAAATAGCAGCGAGGCAGAGTAAGCGAAAAAAACTGACGGCAGTCATTTGACATCCTTGGTCGAGGTCTAGCGCCTCATCGATTAATTGTTGCGCTAACAGTGAATTAAACCAAGGATGAGGTCAACCAGAAATGTAATGCCAGTTCCGGATCTGGCTAGCTTGGGCTCACGTTGATAGTGTGTTGTTGATTTGTGATGACTTAATGGCTCTCTGACCATACTGCGAATTCATTTCCACTCGGTTCAGTGAAGTGGAATCGACAGCCGCCGGGGAATTCGAAAATAGGGCGGATAATTTTTCCACCATGCTGCTCTACTTTTGTCTGAGTGGCCTGAATGTCTGAGCTATAAAATACTAAAAGTGCGCCACCATTTGCGGTTTGGTTTATAAACTCAGATTTGAAGAATCCGCCATCCAACCCTTGTCCTGAAAATGCAGAATATTCTGGACCATAATCGGTAAAGCTCCAGTCAAAAGCACGCTCAAAAAATTGTTTGGTCGCACTGACATTAGTGGAACCAAATTCAACGTAATTCAATTTTTCATGTTGATGCATGGTGAAATCCTTCTCGGTTACTATCGTTTCTAAGCGAACTTTTCTACGATGATGTCGTCCGCTTTTTCGACAAATAATGCGCCATTATCTCTGAGATCTGTCAGCACATTCTCTACATTATCAGGCAGCACCGCACGAGTTGAAGCAAGATTAACTACCACATTGTAGCCAAGTTCCAGCGCTTGCATGACGGATTTTTTCACACAAAAGTCTAAGGCAAGGCCACCGATAACTAAGGTATCAATCCCGTTGAACTTTAGAAATTCATGCGCACCTGTCGTTTTGGTGTCGGCAATATCATGGAAAAAAATACCGTAAGGGTGTGCGTCAGGATCCATACCTTTATTAACTTGAAAATCGTAGTCCAACACGGGTGGTAAGCCATCTAGCAGCTCAGAACCTGTTGTGCCAAGCACACAGTGACGGTTCCACTTTATATCCACATTCGGTAAACCAACGGGCTCAAGCATATTGGCTGGCGATTCTGCATCCCATTTTGCTTTCGGTGGGTGCAAGTCACGACTGACCAGTTTTAATCGGCCTTTGGCATGATTGTTCAAAAGCTCCGGTACGATTTCCAACGCACCTGCAACGGGCAGTTCATTTGGACATAACTCACTAAAACCTTTCTCTGGATCAACGTCGATCACTGCTGTAGTTTGATAGTTTACTCGAACAGTCATGGCAGACTCCTTGTCTGTCTGATTGTCTGCGTTTATCCACGCAAACAGTTTTGAAAAAAGGTTACTTCGTCGCTAGTCAGCGTATATACCATTGCGGGTTTTCCACCTTTACCTTTGTTGGTAGAAGCGACTTTATTAGTGGGTTTTAGTACGCCCGAATCTATCAAGCGGCGCTTAATCGTCATTCGGCTGATATCAATACCAAACTCTTGATAAGCAGAAATGATGTCCGCAACCAAAAACTCTTTGTCTAATGCAAACAAAAGAACCGATGTGTATTCAATGGATGCACGAAGCTTTTGCCACGCTTTTTCAATGGTTTTTTGATGATCAAATGCGAGGGTTTCTTCTCCATTGAGAATAGCCTGTAGCGAAAACCATTTAAGTTGGCATTCCGGTACACCTGCATTATTTATTTGCTCTACATTGTTACGATCAACTAAGGCGTAGTGCGTAATGTTTAAGCTCCAGTCTTCTGGATCGCGCTTTGGATCACCGTCGATAAACGCTTCGCTAAAATGGCGAGGGTAGGTATGGATTTTCTCACGGCAAATTCGGCGACGCGCCGCTTCAAAGTTTTCATCGGCCGGGCGTCCGCCTTCACTGGTTAAGTCTTTATCAAAGACAAATCCGCCCGGTAGTGCCCAGACTCCATGGTATGGCCGATTTGGATTTGAACGTTTAATCAACAACACTTCCAATCCCTTATCGGCACAGCCAGATAGCCTGAATGGAATAATGTCGACAGATACGATCATGGTTGGGTCCTAATATTGATTTGTAAGTAATCTAGCGCATAACAAGTGGTCAATCAATGGGTAAGTAACGAGTTGTTAGAAACGTTTTCGGTAGTGTTCTTAATACGGTTAGAGCATAAATTTACGGATGACTCTGACTTATTCACAATACTTGCTCGAATTCTAGACAAAAAAACCTTATAAAAATGAGTGGTTAGTAACAAAAGTTGACAAACTATAGATGGGTGTTTATTGTTTACGCAAATTAGTTAGTAACAAAAAGTTATATACCCAGGAAGGGCATGTAGAAGGGCACCTAATGACCACCAAACTATTTTCTTCCCGCATCATTCAAAGCGCTTTGGATTTCGATGTCTACAAAGTCAATATGATGAGCGCTGTAACAGCGCTTTACCCTGATGCGATGGTGTCATATAAGTTTATCGTGCGCAGTGAGGAAGACCTCTCTGAGCTTTTGCCCGAGGTAAAAGCCGAAGTCCTTAAACTGCAAGATATTCAATTTACGCAAGAAGAAATTGAATATATTAAGCGTGTCGCGCCTTACCTGAATCCTGACTTTGTTGATGCACTGCGCCATTTCCGTTTCAACCCACAAAGTGATGTCTCTTTCCATAATAAAGCCATGGCTGATGGCTCAAGCCAGTTAAGAATTACCATTAACGGCTTGTGGCGAGATACCATCTTGTACGAAACGATCATCATGAGCATCGTGTCTGAAGTTCGTAGCCGTCAGCGTTGGTCAGATATCCCTGTTGCGCAATTTACCACTGTTTTAGAAGAGAAAATTCGGCACCTAAAGTCGGAACTAAAACGTCGTAACATCACTAACTTTAAATTTTCTGACATGTCGACGCGTCGACGTTTTTCCTTCCAAGCTCAGCGCACTATGCTGGAATATTTGTGCCAGGAAGTGCCGGAATGTTTGACAGGAACAAGCAACTATCACTTAGCAAAAGAGCTAAACTTGACGCCTATCGGCACCGTTGCTCATGAATGGTTTATGGGACACCAAGCTCTGGTGAATGTGCGAGATTCGCAAAAAGTGGCGTTGCAACGTTGGCAAAAAATGTTTAATGGTGCACTAGGTATTGCGTTAACCGATACGATTGGTATCGATGCTTTCCTTAAAGACTTTGATGAAGAACTAAGTAACGCGTACTTCGGTGTACGTCACGATAGTGGTTGCCCTTATAGCTGGGGTGAAAAAATGATTGCACACTACCAGTCGCTGAATATAGACCCATTAACAAAAACACTGGTGTTTACCGACGGACTTAACTTCGAACAAGCGTTAGATATTTGCGAGTATTTCCAAGGACGTATTCAGGTGAGTTTTGGTATAGGTACTTTTCTTGCCAATGATATGGGTGATTATGTCAATAAAGATGGTGAAGCCTACCAGCCACTTTCTATCGTGATAAAAATGGTCACGTGCAATGGTTCACCGGTCGCCAAAATCAGTGACGAACCTGAGAAAGCCATGTGTGAAGATATCTTCTTTTTGATGAATCTCAAGCGCCGCTTTGAACAACCTCTTGATTTAAATGAGTGTCGTAAAATGATCGATCGTTTAGAAACTGAAGGTCAAAATTATCTCATTGACGCGTAGGCGTTATCCTCTCTCCTTGATAAGCACCCTCTATCGTTACGACAAATTTATATAGGTAAACGTGGAGGGTGATTTCGTTATAGTAATATACAGAAGTAACCAGATACAGCGCAGGAAAGCACTCAAAAGTTGATGTGTTATCTGCCTTTGATTAGTGTAAATCGATACGTTACAGCATCGTGGACGGTGTATCTCATCCGACACTAAACTCAGTCTAATCACGTAGTTTATTCCCACGTACCATGAGCTCACTCGGGTATAGACGTCTATCTGCTTTTATGACTTTGGGCTTCACGTAGTTGCTTGAATCAGGAGTCAAAATGAACCTAGTAGTACATTTGCAAAAGAAAGCGATCCGAAAATATGGCTATGAGATGGCCACTCGCCAAGCATGGAGGTGTGGTATCAAGGCAAATCTTGTAAAGCGCGTGATTGGCCTTTTTAAAGGACAAATTGTTTGTGTGGTTGAAGGTTGCCGAGCAGAGTTTTCTTCTCCTCTTAATAACCCCCTTCACGAAGATGACAAGCAGGGGCGATATGTGTTTGTTGGCGGTGTATGCTGGGAACCAAATAACATTATAGCGCCTGGTTTCCCTGATTTTATGTTTATGCACGTGCGTAATCTAAGCCACCGTCATAAGTATTTAACGGATGACGAACTATTTTTGAGCTTGGCTTAAAAATAAATCTCATAGACTAGTCCAGCCCAATCATAATCAGTAGTGATACAGTTTTATCTCTGTTGACATTCTGCTGAGTGTTTCTTGACGTACCTCTTATAAAACAGTGTTTCTTTACTTGTTAATAACAGAGGGTTTGTTTTCGTCTGATGTGATTTCCCTTTTGCGATTTACCATAACGCTCATCAAAGCAAACCATACTGGGATGTAAATCATGAATATGAAATCTATCGCAATTGCAACGGCAGTTGTTGCTGTACTAGCAGGCTGTAAAGACAAAACGCCACCAGCTCCAACTCAAGCAAACATTACTTTGGTTGAAGCGGTGACTGAAACGGTGAAAAAGCCGCACCAAGTATGTAAAGATGTGGTAGTAACCGAGCAAGTTGCCCCTGCGGATGACAATAAAATTATTGGTACGGTTGGTGGCGCAGCAGCTGGAGCTGCGCTGGGCAACCAAATCGGTGGTGGCTCAGGTAAAGTGATTGCAACTGCAGCTGGTACGATTGCTGGTGCACTGACAGGTCGTAAGATCCAGGAAAATGTGCAAAAAGGTGATGTAGTAACAACGACGAAAAAACAGTGTCATACAGAATATACGACATCTGATAAAGTAGTGGGTTACGACGTCACTTACGAAGTTTCAGGTGCACCAACGACGGTTCGCTTGGCGAGCAAGCCAGCGACAAAAACGTTCCCAATTCAAGATGGCAAAGTTGTTCTTCCGCAATAACTAGCTCCTCAACCGAAGTAATTAACAAGCCCTTTTATCTTTGAGACGAAAGGGCTTTTTCACATAAGCGGCGTTTTCATCTGTTTTCCCATTGGAATGTGCGGCCAGAAATACCCGTTAATTTCCGCGTTCGATACAATCACTTTTCTTAAAGTACGAACGGAAAAAGCATGGAAGATTTTTACCTGACCGAGCACGGTCTGGCTGGTTATTTCGAAGCGCAATGGTTCGACAAGTTCATTGAGGATCAACAGATTGAGATGATAACCAGTCGCTCAAAACAAGTCCCACTTTCTTTTTTGTCATCACCTCACTGCTCCCAAGTTGCTGATTTTATTGCGCAGGCGGTAATCGAAAGCAGCGTTCAGCCGTATTCCCTACTTGAGGTTGGCGCGGCGTTGGGAAGAAATTATTATGAGCTAGTGCAACGCTTACCTAACCTTAAAGAAGCGACGCTTGTGGAGCCTTCAAATAGGTTAATGGATGGCTTGAAGCAACTATTAATAGAAGAACAGCGCGTCGGGCTTACTTACCTTCACGATGTGAACACCTTAAACACTTTAGAGGTAGAGAATAGAGGTATCGTACAGAAATGTGCTCATGTTGATTTGACGCTAATTAACCAGCCTTTTGAGCTCGATACTCTCCAATCTCGCTTTGATTTAGTCGTATGTTTAAATGTGATTGATCAATGTGAGTCGCCACTTAGCGTGATCAATGCTCTAAAAAAAACCACCAATGTGGGTGGGCTGATCGTTGTCTCTTGCACTTATCAGTGGAACGCGAAACACATCAAAAATAAAGAAGAGGCGGTTGATGATATCAAAGAATACTTTGCTGAAGGCTGGCGTCTAGTGTCGGAAGCCGAGCATGAATATCGCATCCGGTTTAATGATCGCTTTGCAAGGCAGTTTTTATCTCACGTAGTCGCTTACGTAAAAACCGATTAGAGCCACATAAAAAAACCGAGCACTTACGGCTCGGTTTTTTAGTCTTTGGGTTAGAGCACAACTTTAAGTAACGTGCGCTTCTTGTTGCTCTTGCAACTTTTTCTTGCGACGCTCTCGTTTAGAAAGCCAAACCAGAGGCACAACAATCATAATGGTTCCTATTGCCATAAATATATCAGGCACTTCTCCAAACCAAATCAATCCCACAAACACGGCACCAATTAAGCCACTGTATTCAGCGCTGGCAATTTTGTTGCTATCGATCGAGCGGTAAGCGATGACACATGTTGCTGCATAAATCATGATGAACAAACTTGAGCCAGCAGCAACAGGGAAAGCACTCCAGTCCCAAGGTTCTGCTTCGATCAGAACAAGCAAGAAGGCTACTGGAATACCTGCCAAGTTTGTCATCAATAACGTTTGCATCACAGACTGATTTTTTGGCAGTTTTCGAATGAGCAAGTTATTGATTGCTAAAGTAATTGCAACAACTAAAGCCGAAATCGCTGCCCAGTCGATTTGATCTGGACGAATGATGACCAACACTCCAGCAAAGCCCATGATCGCAGCCGCGACCGATTGTTTAGATAGCTGTTCGCCAAAAAATATCGCGGCAAGCGGCAGCATGATTAATGGCGCGGCGTAAAAGATCGCGTTCGCAGTTGCGAGCGGTAAAGATGAGATCGCCAAAACCATGAATATTGCACCAAGTAACCATACGTGAGCGCGAACAGCATGCCACTTAAACCCTTCAAGAAAAGGCGCATTTTTTGTTAGCAAGTAGACTGGCAGCAGGAAAAGCACCGCTGAAATTTGTCGGAAAAAGACAAATTGAAAAATAGGCACTTCATTTCCGACACTTTTAATTAAAGAGTCCGAAAGCACCGCAATGAGATTTCCAACAATTAATAGCAGCATCGCTGCTCCGACCGATGTAACTTTCACTTTTTCCTCTCCTCTTTCTTTGCCAAAGAGTAGGTGATGTCATAGGATGAAGTGAAGTGATATTTATTAGTTTAAGTATGAGATTTTTAGATAATGAAATTGCCACCACTCAGAGCGGTTCACTGTTTTGAATCTGTTGCCAGAAACTCTAGCTTTTCGCTTGCTGCTGAAGAACTCAATGTGACGCAAAGTGCCGTTAGCCACCAGATACGATTATTAGAAGATTATTTGGGTGAATCATTATTTATCCGTCAAGGCAGAAAGCTCTCTTTGTCCGATACGGGCGCACGCTATTTAGAGGATATTAGCCCAGCAATTAGCTCAATTGCGATGGCCAGCCAAAAGGTGCGAGAAGGGGACAAAGGCAGCATACGGTTGGCGATTTATAGCTCGCTTGCCGTAAAGTGGCTTATTCCGCGTTTGTCTGATTTTAAGCGCTTACATCCAGAAATCGATCTGACACTCAATATGGTCGTTGGTGATCCTGAACAGACAGACAGCGTTGGCGATTGTTTTATCACGGTAGAGAAGCCAAAGCGAAACTACATGTCGGTAAAGTTATACGCGGAGACGTTGTATCCGGTCTGCAGCCATAAAATTTGGAAAGAGTTGCAAGATCAACCGATTCCAGAAGCGCTTTGGCGATACCCTATTTTGTCGACAGACTCAATTTATCGAGAGAGAGGAAAAGATTGGGCTGAGTGGTGCAGAGCGGGCGGTTACACCTTGCCGAAAGATGTCGATGTTCAACATTTTAGTCATATGTTGTTGGCAATAGAGGCGGCGCGTTATGATCAAGGCATCGCATTTGCGAATGATTTTATGCTCAATGAAAGAGATAAAGCGCACGATTTGGTGTACATCCCTTCTCATGGATTGGAAACCGGAGACAGCTTTTATTTTATTCATAAAAAGAGTCGAGCCAAGCAAGCGGAAATCATCAAGCTCACTAACTGGTTGAAGCAGCAATGCTTGTGAAATGACTAAATTGTCAAAATTAAGAAAGAAAGTGGCAAAGTTGTGTCTAAATATTTCATGTTTTATTGAGTTTTTATTCATTAACATCCACTTGGTTTTGAAACCAAGTGAAATGGACAGCATGGCATGCTTAAGGATGGGCAAAACACAACCTCAATAATTAACAGGCAGTGAAATACAATGTTTAAAAAAACATGGCTAATGACAGCCCTTCTAGCAACATGTTCTGTTGCAAACGCAGCTCCTTACGTTGGTGCATCTGTAGGTCAAGCATCGTTTGGTGATGTTAATGGCTCTATCAATGGTGGTGGTACTAACGCTAGCACTAAACTTAAACTTGAAGATGACTCAAGCCTTTCAGGCAAAGTATTCGGTGGTTACAAATTCAACGAATACATTTCTCTAGAAGCAGCCATTGGTGGCTACGATGCTTTAGATGGCAAAGTTGTTACTGTTGGTGATATGAAGTATCTATCGATTCAGCCAAAAGCGACTCTACCGATTGGCGATCGTTTCAACCTTTTTGCTAAAGCTGGTCTTTCTTACTTCAATGCTGAATTCAAAATTAGCAACTCTGTGATTGACGGTAGCGCAGGCCATACCACCATTTCTGACAGCACTGTAACAGGCATGTACGGTTTAGGCGCAGAGTTCGCTATTACTGAAAACTTTGCTCTACAAGTTGAATGGGAATACATGATGCCTGAGCTAGACATTGCGAAATTTGGCAATGAAAAAGTAACGGTTGATGCAGACATCAATGTGTTCTCTGTAGGTATGAGCTACCGTTTCTAAGAATACTTATTCAAGTTACCTCTTGGCTTAGTAAACGTTTTTGACTTCTGTTGGTCGAGCTGAGTCCAAGCTTTGAATTTGTTTAGATATAGCACAGGAAGTTTAGTTGCTAAGCGTCCTGTGCTATTTTTTTGCTTTGGAATAACTCTTAGGAATCTTTGTGAACGATGTCAATCTTAGGTATCTGGATCTACTGTTAAAGCACTTTGAACCTCACCAGTATCACCTTGTTACGCTTTCTGAGCTAGAAGCGGTGATTTGCACGTCGAGGCGCAATGTTTCTATTGTGATGAAAAAGCTTGCCACTTACGATTGGGTCGATTGGCAACCTGCGATTGGCCGAAGTAACGCTAGCCGTCTCAGTATTAATATTTCCCTCCAACAAGCGATGACCGAGTTTTTGGTTGAGGAGCTTGGCAGAGGAAGAATGAACTCAATAACGAAACTTATTGATTGGTTCGGTCAAACCGCGGTTAGAGCACTAACTATCGCATCTGAAAAAGTGAATCGATTGAATGAATCAAATAACGCTATTTTGATTTCTTCTTACCCTTGGGTATCCAAAATCGACCCTGCGAATACTTACCGTCACACTGAATTACACGTCGCGAAAAGCGTTTATGACGTATTGCTGACCCAAAATTCCAATGGTGGTATCGAGCCATCGTTAGCACACGAATGGAAAATGGAAGGCAAGGTAATGACGTTATGGTTGCGGCCAGGCATATATCGCCATGATGGCGAGCCCCTTAACATACAGGATGTGGTTTGGAGTATAGAAAGACTCAGGGAGATAAAAGGACCAGTTCACGAGCTCTGGCAATGCATTGATAGCGTGGTTGCAGAAACATCTAACTGCTTAAAAATTATATTGAAGCATCCGAACAAGTTGTTTCCATACATGCTAGCAACTCCTCATGCGTCTATTCTGTGTCGAGATGTCGTCTCTTTCGGTTCTAGTTATTCCTACCACATAGGGACTGGACCATTTAAAATCAGCGGCTGGAACCAGGAGAGTATGACTCTTGAAGCGCACAAAGAGTATTTTTCAGCACGCGCATTGTTAGATCAAATAACGCTGTCTCATGGTGATGTTAAAACCTTAAATATGTTGAGCTTTAACCAAAGCTCCGATCACGTTGAAGTGGAAAAAATTAGCGCATTTTCATATCTGACCTACCGCGAACGCGTGGAATCCCAACTCACAAAAGAGACTTGGTATCAACTCGCTGATTACATCCATGTGCAAAAGCGAATTTATGATGCGCCAAGTGCCGTTGACAGCATTCAGTTAGAGACTCATGAGCAAGATTTATCAATAACAGATGGTGGTGTGATACCTAAACTGAAAGGTAAAGTGGTATTAGCTGAACCTGTTTGGACGATACCGAGTCTAATTCGCCATTCCGAATGGTTGCACAGTGTGATTCGTGCAACGGGATTGGAGTTGGAGATCGTCGTTATTGATGACATTAGTTTTCCTGAGGTAGTGTCTCACCAAGCAGATTTGCTCTTCATTGAGGAAGTCATGGAAGCACCATTTGAATATGGCATCTTCGAATGGCTGTCGATAGCAACTGGACTGCGTTTTAGTTTTGATCAAAGCCAGATGTTAAGCCACAGAGAAAAGGTTCGCAGGGCGATGGCAGATGATCACTCGCTACAGTCTTTATTAAACCTAGAGAAAGCGCTGCGCGATCAGTACCTATATTTGCCTTTGTTTGTTGGCTACGAAGAAGTGACAAAAACACAGCAAGTGCGAGGTGTGCAGGTGAAGAATACAGGCTATAGCGATTTACATAGGTTATGGATTGCTCATTCACACTAGAGTCTGTGTTCAAGATTATGCAAATGTCCAACGCATAAAGCCATCGAAATGATGGCTTTATAAGGGCGTGTCGGATTAGAAGTTGTACGACACACTTGCGCCAACAACCCATTGGTTTGCACTATCAACGATAGAAGAGTCGCTGATACCGCTGCCTAGGCGCGTGTATTGTGTCATTTGGCTTACTTGCCAGTTGTCGTTGATTGGCATAACAAGTTTGTAGCCCACACCATAGCTTACCGTTGAATCACCTTTGTATGCTTTGCGGTTTGCGTTTGCTTCGCGTTGTTTTACACCAAAGTAGTAATCTACGTAGTCTTCACTTTGATAAGTTAGGTTAGCAAAAGGAACAAAATCAACACTACCGAATTTCATGATGTGGAAGTAAGTCGCGCCCGCTAAGTAACCTTTGTAAGCACCGCTGATATCGTGCTGAAGGTACGTAGAAATGACGTTGTTTTGATCCAGTGTAAAGTCTGCGTTTAAACCTAGATCGACGGCGAAGCGGCGTTTATCTGTGCCTTTCAGGCTTTTCGCTGTATCACCGTCGCGCATTACACCGCTACCTACAAGGTAGGCACTCATGTTGATTAACTCATTGGTGTTACCGAAGAAGCGGTAGTTAATGCCACTTAGGTCGGCATTAAAGTCGTCACCATGGTAACCACCGTTGAGAATTGGTGCTGTATTATGCTTTTGATCTTTGAAAAGATCGCTGCCTTGAGCCACACCAGCTTCTACGTTCCAACCGCCTTCGTTGTTGTAGATATTACCGTTACGAATGTAAGTATCGCCAGCAAAAGCTGAGCCAGCAGCTGTCAAAGTAAGTAGTGCAATTAATGTTTTTTTCATCATTTTTCCGAGTTGTTCTGTTTTGTTTTGAACACTGTACAAAATAATGTTGTAAGCATCTATCGGCAAAGCGTATGGAAATGTAATGAACAATCAGGGTAAGAAGCAGAATGTTGCTTCAGAATAGAAAGGTTGCTGAAATAGTTTTCGTTAAAATAACGAAAAATCCGAGCTGGGGTGGCTCGGATTTGGGGTATTTATCAGGTATTGATACTAACTTCTTACTGTTTCGTTAAGTTGTATAGTGGTGCTAGGTCACCCGTTACTTTTTCGCCATTCATGTCTAGCTTCATAAGTACGTTTTCACCAACAAAGTATTGGTTTGGTGCATCTTCATTTGTCAACGTTACGATGCTGCCATTTGCGTCCCAAGTGAATTGACCTTCAGATTTTGATTGACCGTCTTCTTTGTCTTGGTAGCTTTCTTCAAGTACGTAAGTGCCATCTTGATTTAGTGTGATGGTCATATCGATACCAGCACAATCCGCGCAAGGTAGTGTTCCTTTGTAGGTGCCGTTCCAGTCCAGAGCACTTTGTGCGTTGTGTTCAGAGTCTACAAATGTCTCTTCAGTAATTACCTGTTCTTCTTCTACTGGTAACGTGTCAATTGTCTCAGTCGTAACGTCTGCACTGGTGGTGACTTCAGTTTCCGTTGCCTGAGGTACTTCAACTGCGCTTGTTTCGGCAGGTTTCTCATCTTGACAGCCTGCAAGAATGATTACCGCGCCTGTTAGTGCCAACATTGTCTTTTTCATTTTATCCCTCTTTAAATCAAGATTTTGTATGAGAGTAATAGTAGACATTTATCGAGGATTTGCGTCATCAAAAAGCAATAGAATGATCTAACTGTGTCAATAAAACCGGATATGAGCATGAAATTGTCAGGAAAATCAGAACAATGTAAATGTTGCTTTGGGTATCAAGCTTGAGCCCACAGACAAATATCTAAAAGGGGAGTGGGAGCGAGTTAATTGATAACAGCCCACATTATTGTGAGTTGTATTATCAACATCATCTAAGAAACGTTATTGAAGCTTGAGCGTGAAGTGCCTCGTTTTGTGCTTCGTTGATCAGAAAACAGCTCCGCAATAACCTGACGATTTAATTCGCCTTTCAAATTGCCGTGCTCATCGATGACGGGCAGTGAATATTCACACGACATGGCTTCAGTCAGCACTTGCTCAATGGCTAAATGTGGAGAGATGATAGGCACCTCTTCATAGATATCATCACGCCAATCTGATATATGAGTTAACTTCGCTGCGTTTAGCAATCCTTGCTGTGTTATCACGCCTTGATAGCCTGCATTGGTCTCATGGTAGGCATAATCACGTTTAACACCTTTCATTTCACTCAGCGCATCTTCAATGGTTTCAGCGCGAACACAGTACGAAGGTGGCTGCATCAGCGTTTCGACCGTCAGTGCTCGCGCTCTATTGACGTCTTTTACAAAGGCTTCAACGTACTCATCGGCAGGATGCAGTAAAATTTCGTCTGGTGAACCTTGTTGGACAAGTTCACCGTCTTTAAGAATCGCGATGCGATCGCCAAGTCGAAGCGCTTCATCTAAATCATGAGTAATGAAAATAATGGTTTTGTGCAGCTTCTGTTGCAGCTCTACCAGCTGATCTTGCATTTCGCTCCGAATCAGAGGGTCCAATGCTGAGAAAGCCTCGTCCATCAACAGTATTTCGGCGTCGGTAGCCAGTGCCCGTGCAAGGCCCACTCGTTGTTGCTGTCCACCCGATAGTTGAGCAGGATACTGGTGCTCATAACCCGTCAGTCCAACGGTTTCTAACCATTCATTTGCTTTTTCTAAGCGCGCCTCTTTATTCATTCCCTGAACTTCCAAACCATATGCGATGTTGTCGATAACAGTGCGATGAGGCAGTAAGCCAAAGCGTTGGAACACCATAGACATCTTGTGACGGCGAAACTGTTCAAGTTCTTTGTTAGAAAGTTGCATGACATCCACCCCTTCTACCAAGATCTGCCCCATGGTTGGATCGATTAATCGGTTGAAGTGGCGAATCATGGTGGATTTTCCAGAACCGGATAACCCCATAATGACAAAAATTTCACCCTTTTGAATTTGCAGGTTGATGTCTTTTAGTCCGACCGTATGGCCCGTTTCCGCTAAAACCTGCTCTTTACTATGTCCCAACTTAACGCGCTCAATCACGCTATTGGGCTTGGGGCCGAAGATTTTATACAGACCGCTGATTTCGATAAGTGGACTAGTCATGTTTTGAGTCTCCTAAATGAGCTTGAGTGCGTTTCGCATACGCTTGTGAAGCACGATCAAAAAGGATTGCTAGGGCGACAATTGCTAAACCATTGAGAAGACCAAGAGTGAAATATTGATTGGTAATAGACTTTAGAACAGGCTGACCTAAACCTTTTACCCCAATCATTGATGCGATGACCACCATTGACAGTGCCATCATGATCGTTTGGTTAATTCCCGCCATGATGGTTGGCATTGCAAGCGGAAGCTGAACCCCAAAAAGCCGTTGCCGAGTGCTGGCACCAAATGCGGTTGCGGCTTCCAATACTTCTTTATCAACTAGACGAATGCCCAAATTGGTTAAACGAATAACCGGTGGAATCGCGTAGATCACTACTGCGATAAGGCCAGGAATTTTCCCGATGCCCAATAACATCACAACTGGAATGAGATACACAAATGCCGGCATGGTTTGCATGACGTCGAGTAATGGTGTTACCACCGACTGAATGCGATTAGAGCGCGCCATAGCGATGCCGATAGGGATACCAAGTGCTATGGCAAGCATAGTACATACAGTGATGATACTGAGCGTGCGCATAGTGTCTTCCCACATTCCAAAATAGCCAATCAGAATCAGCGAACCAAAACATGCAGCGGCCAGTTTCCAAGAGCGGCTGGCGGCATAAACGAGAGTGGTGCAGACACCTAAAATAATGAACCAAGGTGTAGAAATCAGAAGTTTTTCAAACCAGACAAGAAAAGCAAGGAGCGGATCAAACAGAGACTCAATGAGTTCACCATACTCGCGAGAGAAATCTCTATAGGCGCCGTCGAGTGTTTTGCGAATCGCCCTGAGATCAGAGGCATCCATTTCCGGGAATTCGCTGAGCCAATTTGAGTCAGACATATGTACTTCCTTTTTCTGATATACCTAAGCGCTCTCAAGAAACTTAATTTGGCAAGAAGAGTAGGGCACCTAGGCCAAGTAATGGTCGTTCGACAGGTTCTGTATCGAAAGTATTACCCTTTAAGCTCAGGCCAATGTCGTCAAACTTCTCTTTTTCGTTCCTTAGGTATACATCCTTTTAAATAAAACAATCATTAGTGTTCAAACTAATGATTTGCTTGGATTATAGTTTTTCTTCTTCAATAAAATGAACACATTAGCGTGTATTTGTATGAAAAATCTGCGCAAACTAACGTTTTTATTATCCGGTTAATTAGAATTGATCTTTTTGTTCGTTTGTCATCAAAATTCCTAAATTATTAGATGTCTAATTAATGCTGATGTATTACGTATTTGTCGTGTTGATTTTTGCAAACTTAGTTTATTGGCATATGCTAAAAATGTTATTGGCATATGCCAGTTTAAGGCGTAATTTGACTCTGTGTTTTTGAGGGACAATGATGGCAAGACCAAAGATAGAAAGACGAATATGCGGACGTGCGGCTCACCACTGCTTTAAGCCCAATGGCATTCCATTTAATCAGTTGGAGCAAGTCGCCATATTACCAGAAGAGTTAGAAGCGCTACGTTTAGCCGACTTAGAGGGGCTTAGCCAGCAGCAAGCTGCGGAGCAGATGGGCGTTTCTAGACAAACTTTTGGTAACACAGTAAAAAGTGCAAGATTGAAAGTCGCAAAAAGTTTAGTTGAAGGTCATGCATTAGTTTTTCCGAATGAGGAGTCAAACTTATGATTTATGCTATTCCTAATGATGGTGAGCGGGTGGCAAACCACTTTGTAAAAGCACCATACATCGCTATTTATTCTGATACTGACGGTATGCTAAAAAACTTAGCGAACATTGCTTCTATGCCACAAGCGGGTTGCAATGCGAAGTCTCAGTTGATTCAGTCTCTACAAGGGTACAATGTGGATGCTGTTCTTGTGCGAAATATTGGTGAACGTGTATTGGCAAAGCTACTTAGCAGTGGCACGCCAGTATTTAGGCTGTCTACTCGTAGTTCCTTGGAAGATGTGCTTGCGGTTCCAAGAGAGCCTTTGATTGAGCCCTCTCAAGGACGCCCATCAAACAATCATAAGAAAAGTGTTCACCAACAAAAAGGCGGCTGCGGCTCCTGTGGTTGTGGTGGCCAAAAATCAAAACCCTCCTTGTTGGCAAGACCTAAAGCGCTACTCAAAGCAACATCTAGCCCTGCTATACTTAAGCTAGAGTCGATGGCTAATAAGGCAGGTTAATATGGTTTGGTTATTTACCTTTCTTGGTTTTCTCGCAATCATTTTGTTGATGTCACTTGGCGTCATTTTTCACAACAAGCGCATTCAAGGGAGTTGTGGTGGTTTGAATAATGTCGGCGTTGACAAGGTGTGCAATTGTGAAACCTCATGCGCAGAACCTGAAAGGCGTTTATATCAAATCTCAGAGCCTAACTCATCACCTGAGCGCTAAGGCTTTTGGCCCATTGCGGCAAGGTTTGCCGAAACCAGTCCAAATATTTGCTGGTCTGCGGATTCTCTCTGGAGACCAGTATGTTGACTACCTCGACAACGATCCACGCTTTTGCTAGTCCGATATCGCGCGCCAATTCTGTTGTTTCACCTTTCTCTGCGCACTCTATATACTTGCCTGCTACGTTCAAGTAATCATCAAATGTGCCCATGCCCTCGATGAGCGGCGCTAAATCTATCGCGACATGCCCTGTAGAAAAGCGTTCCCAGTCGAACAGCACTAGCTCGCCATTTTCGCGCTGTCCCCAGTTTCCAGCATTCGAGTCTCCGGAGATCAAGTTCTGTCCATCGAAAAGATGCGCCGATCGTTGTTGGAGGTTGTGGAAGAACTGCTCTGTCTCTGAGCCCAGTTCAAGTGTAGCGAGTGCTTGTTGAGTCGCTTGTGGTGTCCACTGGTGGCGGTGATAAACACCATTTGATGTTGGTGGAAGTTGGTGCAGTTTGACGAGTTGTTCAATGACTCGATCATCTTCAAGTAAGAATGCTTGCTCGACTGCGTGGGGAACGTATTCAATGTGCAGAACGTTTTTCTGGTCGTCGAATTGAATCAAGCGCGGTACGTGTATTCCAAGCGCGTTAAACTGTTCGGCATAGCGTTGATAAAACGCGACTTCTATTTGAGTAGGGTTACGTTTTTCTATTACTTGGACGCCATCTTTTTCGATGAGAAAAACTTTGGCACTGCCCATTTGGTTGAGTTCTTGCTGCGACACCGGACTTCCTGTCTTCATGTAGAGAGAGCTCACCTTAATCGCTGCACTCACGTTTGCCAATAGCCACGACAAAGTGCCTCAAAAATATTAAATGCAACTGTTTAAATATGATTTTGTCGTTGGTGTCTAAATTTTACACAGTTACGCCTGTACTCCGATAAATTCGTTCTACGCTTACTATTCGTCTTAATAAAGGAGAACCAAAATGGCTGTAATGAAGCAGGATATTCCAAATCGTGTAACGGTTTACCATGACAATATCGATCAAGAACAAGAGCTGAAAAATGCGATGCTGCCAGAGAAACCGCGCTACTTTAACGGTGCTCCGACTTACAAAGCGAACAGCATCGAAGAGTTTGAAAGCAAAATCAGTCAGATAGGTTTGTCTCTCGATAAATAATTTTTCTTTTACCTAAAAGCGCCCTCAAAATGAGGGCGCTTTTTTGTTTATGTGATTGATTTGAATCGTAAGGAATTAACCTTGTTGTGTACTGCCTTGGCAGACTTGTTTCTGCACTGCTGGTGGCGCGGGCTCGTAATGGCTTAAGGTCATACTAAAGCTGCCTTCACCACCAGTGATGGAGCGTAATCGACGAGCGTAATCTTGCAGCTCGTTTACTGGTGACTTGGCTCTGAGTAAGGTGAAGCTACTGTCGATTGGCTCGGTGCCTTCGATTAAGCCTCGGTTTCCAGATAAATCTCCAGAAACATCGCCAACGTTCGCGGTTGGGATGTGCAGTTCCATCTGGACAATGGGTTCTAGCACAATAGGATCGGCGTTGTTAATCGCATCTAAAAAGGCTTTCTTACCTGCGATGACAAATGCAATTTCTTTCGAATCGACGGAGTGATATTTACCGTCATAAACGGTGACTTCCACATCCTTAATTGGGTTGCCAGAAATCGCGCCTTCCTCTAACGCTTGCAAAATACCTTTTTCAACAGCAGGAATGAGCGCGGTTGGGATGGCGCCACCCACCACTTTGTTGATGAACTTAAATCCGGCACCACGTTCGAGTGGACGAACCTTCAATTGCACTTCACCAAACTGGCCTGCACCGCCACTTTGTTTTTTGTGTCGATAATGCCCTTCGGCAGGTTTGGTGATGGTTTCAAAGTATTCGACGCTTGGTTGGCAGGTTTCGACGTCCAGTTTGTACACGTTCGCCATCTTTTCTAATGCGACTTTGAGGTGAAACTCCCCTTGGCCGCTGATGATGGTTTCGTTGGTGCGAGCGCGATGTTCGATGCGCAGCGAAGGATCTTCACTGGCAATTTTATTCAGCACATCTCCTAATTTTTGCTCATCTCCACGCTTAAGAGGCTTCAAGCACAAAGAATACATGGAGTCAGGAAGGTCCAACGTTTTGAGTTGAACACCATCTTCTTCGTGAGAGTCATGAACGATTGAATCGAATTCGAGATCATCCACTTTGGCTAAAACGCAGAAGTCGCCTGCTAGCGCGCGAGGGATCTCGGTTCTATCTTTGCCCTGCAGTTGATATAAGTGCCCAACTTTAAATGCCTTGTTGCTTTCGCCAATATAAAGCTGGCTGCCCGCATTGATTTCACCCTGATACACACGTAAGTAGGCAAGTTTTCCCATATATGGGTCGACGCTGACTTTGTACACGTGTGCGACGGTGTGCTCTAAGGTTTCGCAATTTACTTTGATTTTTTTGCCGTTCTTTTCCAGTAGAGGAGGGTTACCCTCGTTTGGCATGGGCATGATCTCCGCCAAGGTGCGCAGCAGCAACTCGACGCCCGCGCCGGTTTGTGCTGAGACAAAACAGACCGGAATCACATGTCCAGTTCTCAGTGCTTCTTCAAACGGATCATGCAGTTGCTCTGCGGTGAGTTCGGAGCCTTGTTCCAGATACAGTTCCATCAGTTCTTCATCGACTTCGATGACTTGGTCAATTAAGGTCTCATGAGCTTCATCTACTGTTGCAAGTAAGGTTTCTCGTCCCAATTCTGGTTCGAAATAGCAGTCAACTACAGATTCTCCGTCAGCCGAAGGTAAGTTGATCGGCAAGCAGTGGTCACCAAAATGCTCAACGATGTTCCCCATCAATCTTTCTAACTGATTACCGTGGTTATCGAGCTTATTGATGATGATCATCTGAAATTTTTGCTGCTCTTTAGCAAAGGTGAATAAGCGATCGGAAGTTTGGTTAAGTGGGGTTTGAGGGTCGATGACAAGGGCAGATGTTTCAACGGCAGGAAAAACGCTGATAGTACGGCCAAGTAACTCGTTTTGTCCCGGAGTGTCGATGATATTGAGCCGGTGTTTATTCCAGCGCAGTGCGACTGGCGTTGCTTCAATACTGTGTTGATATTGGATGGATTGAGGGTCGAAGTCGGTAACGGTATCGCCTTTTTCTACGCTGCCTAAATGGTGCGTGGCATCGCAGGTGAAGAGCAGTTTTTCTATCAGCGTGGTTTTACCGGTCCCGGTTTGGCCGACAAAAGCGATATTGCGTATTTTGTTGATAGGCATAGAGCCTCCTTGCAAGATGGCGTGAAAAACCTACGAATTGCTAGGAAGTGGGTTGCTATAGAAACCCACGCACTGCATTGGAGTAGGGCGGGATTACCGCCTATTCGTTTTCCACGTCATTTTCCGGATGACTCGATGCATAAGACCACCTTCTTGGACTACTGGAATCTTAGCATGCCTCAATAACCATATAATTTATGTGACTTATTTCATGATGGAGCTGATTGTTTTTTAATCGAGATCATAAACTCAGAGGTTCTGACTTTTGGAGCAAAACCTCTGGATTGTTTAGGCTATTTGGAAAGAACGATTTCGCCGTCGCAATAAACCAAGCTTGGCGTTACATCTTGTCCGAGCAACACCGGGCCATCAAGATCGACAACGCTCGCCTGAGCTGCAATAGGTAACGCGGCTCGCATCGCCAGCGAGGTCCCCAACATACAACCGGACATGAGGCTAAAACCGAGTTTTTGGGCGTCGTCGGCTAATAATAGTGCTTCAGTGAGCCCGCCAGTTTTATCTAGCTTAATGTTCACCATTTCATATTTGCCAACCAACTGATGCAATTGCTCTCTGGTGTGACAACTTTCATCGGCGCAAAGTGGAATGGGGTGCGGAATGCTGGCGAGTACGTCATCGCAGTCTTGTGGCAACGGTTGTTCGATCATGGTGATGTCTAGCGGTTCGAGTTGAGCAAATACCGTCGCGAGGTCGAGGCTTTGCCATGCTTCATTCGCATCTAAAACAATTTGCGCGTGCGGCGCAGCATCGCGTACTGCGGCAACGCGATCAAGCACGTGTTCACCATCCAGTTTTACCTTAAGCAGTTTTGCGCCTTGGCTAAGGTAATCCTGCGCCTGTTTTGCCATCGCTTGCGGCGTGTCGATAGAAACCGTCATCGCCGTCACAATCGCCTCTGGTAACGTAAAGAGATCGTGAACCTGTTGCTTGTGGCTCAAAAGCGCGTGAAGATGCCAAAGGGCGCAATCCAATGCATTTCTTGCCGCCCCCGCGGGCAATAACGATTGAAGCTGGCTTTTGAGAACCATGACATCAGCTTCGCCTTTGGCATACAAACTTTGCAGTTCATGTGCGGCGTGAGAAATCGCCTTAATCACCGATTCAACCGATTCACCATAACGAGGGTATGGCGTGCATTCACCTTGGGCGGTCATGCCTCGATGTTCAATTGTCACGCGGACTACGTGGCACTCTGTCCGACTGCCGCGAGAGATGCGAAATGGTGTCGCCATGGCAAGCGTGACAGGTTCTACATGAATTTTCATCTCACTAGTTTTCCCTAAACCGCAGTTATTTTCTAAACCGTAAATGTTTCTTAAATCGTAAGGAGCCTATCTGCAACCGCATCAACGCCAAAACGTACAGGGTCGGTGACGGGCACTTGGTATTTGTCGCTCCAATCCTGGCATAACTGGGCTGCATCTTCTTCGCTGAGCGCCGAAGTGTTTAAGCAAATACCCACTAATTGAGCGTTTGGATTTGTTAGGCGAGCAGCGGCCAGGTTCGCTTCTATCGTTTGTTCAATGGTTGGCAAGCTCGCATGTGGTAAGTTGCGGATGTGCGGGCGACCAATCTCATGGCACAGTATCAGAGCGTCAGCTTGTGCGCCGTGAAGTAAGCCCAAACTTACGCCAGCAAACGAAGGGTTAAACAATGAACCTTGCCCTTCGATGATGTCCCAATCGTGATCGGTGAACTCAGGGCTGATCGCTTCTACTGCGCCGGAGATAAAATCGGCAACTACGGCATCAATCGAAATGCCACTGCCTGCGATGAGAATTCCGGTTTGACCCGTTGCTTTGAACTCTGCACGACAGTTTTTACGCTTCAATGCATGCTCAATGGCAAGGGCAGAGTACATTTTGCCAACGGAGCAATCTGTCCCTACAGTAAGTACTCGCTTGCCTGCGCGAGCTTTGCCATTGCCGACCTTGAGCGGGGCATCATAATGGCGAACATCATACAGTTTGGTTAATCCGCGTTGTTCTAGATCGGCAAGAGGAGCAAATTCCGCCAAACGTTGGTGCATGCCCGATGCAATTTCAAATCCCATTTCTGCCGCTTCAAGTAAGGTTGCTTGCCAAGCTTCGGGAATGACGCCTCCTGGATTTGCAGTGCCAAGCACCAGCGTTTTTGCTCCTTGCTGATGCGCTTGTTGTAGTGTCATGTCGGTTAAACCAAGCGATACGGTTTCTGGCGTCAGGCGGATTTGGCCAAGACAAATCTCAGGTCGCCATTGATATATGCCACGCGCGGTTTTTGCTGCGAGTGGATCGGTTACGTCGCCAAGAAAGAGTAGGTAAGGTTGAGCAATTTGCATGATGGTTCCCTTCGTCATCGTTATTGCTCATTAATGTAGCCAGACTGATTTAGGAAACCGAATGCTTATTTGTTAGGCAGGTATAACTTCAGGTTATACCTTTAAACCATCTGTTGTTTTAGGGCGGTGATAAATTGCTTTGTCGCAATGGATTGAGGTGAGTGCTCTGCGAATAAAATAGAGACGGAGAAGGACATATTTGGCTCCAAAGCATGCACGGAAACGGCATTATCTTGGCGATATTGTTTTGCAGTCCAAGGGTCTACAATCGCGAATCCTGCTTCGTTTTTCACCAGTTCAGCCGCCGCGGAGTAGCTGCGGACGGTAATGGCATGTTGATAATGCTCGTCACGCGCTGATAAGGTTTGATGCAGCAATAGACCCAAAGGGTCTCGGCTATCTAAACCGATAATGAGTAAATCGTGACTGATGAGTTCTTCTAAAGTGACGGTTTTTTCTGTGGGTATCGCTGCGCTTTTAGGGGCAATTAGCGCCAAGTTTTCTTTTAATAACATGTGTCCCATGATCGCTGGTGGCGTTTCTTCACCGAACGCAATGGCGACATCCAATTCATGTTTCAGTAAACCTGAGCACAGCTCATCGCGATTAGCCGTTGAGAGCTCAAAGGAGATGCCGTGCTCTTTCGACAGCAACGCGACAGTCGGCGCTAACAAGTGTGCGGCCAAAACAGGCGGAGCACCGACTCGTAAATGTTGAGTTCCCTGTTTGACTTTGTTGGTCAGAGAGCGAAATTGTCCGAGTTGTTGATAGACTTTTTCAGCCTCTGGCAATAAGGCTTTGGCTTCTTGAGTGGGAACGAGACGGCCCTTTACACGCTCAAATAAAGCGAAGCTCAGTTGTTGTTCTGTATGGGCGAGAACTCGAGTGACATTAGGTTGGGAAACGTGCAGTAAGCGAGCCGCGCCTGACACCGTTCCTGCTTGCATAATGGCGTAAAAGACTTCTAATTGCCTTAAGTTCACTGCGATTTCCCTCTGCTCATGTTGCTCACCTCAGAATACCCAACCTTGCTGATAAGCGATAGAGGTAAAAGTGCTGGCGTAAAAAATAGGAAGACGATGTTGGTTGCCTTCCTATCTCGCTTTTTCAATTTCTCAACTTCTCAATTTCTATGCTTCACTTTGCTGCTGCATGAAGGGGCAGGTCGTTAAACGGCTCGACGTCTTGACTGAGTAATCCCATCAAAATCACTGCTAACACCATGACAGCAGCTGCGATTGCAAAACCGTATTGTGTTAGTTCGTAATGACTCAATATTGCAATCAGGACGTAACTGAGAGATTGAATGGTGGTGGCAAACATGCTGATGCCGCCATCGACGCGACCTCGTTGATGAACCGCTACGGTGTGATGCATCCAGTTGACTCTCGCAATGCGATTTAGCGCGTTAAATACGCCAAACAGCGCCGTAAACAATAAGATGGTCAGCGGGCTCATCGCAAAACTCATCCCGATAAGCGCAAAAGAGACCATAACCATCGAAGCGAACATAATGTGGCTATGGGAGGCACGGCTTAGCACTTTGGTGACAATAAAGCCGGTTAGCAACGAGCCGAGGCCAAAACTGATGTTGAACCCTGCAAACCAATCGCCAGAGATGCCTTGTTCAGAAAACCAAATCGGCACCAGTTTGCTCAAATACGTCAATGCAGGATAAGAGAGGCAAGAGAGCAGAATAAAGCCATAAAATCGGGGTTCGAGACGGAATATTTGTTTGCTCTCTTTGAGTTGTGCGATGAAAGCAACGGATTTTGATGCCCTTAATTGTTGAGTATAAGGCGTCAGAATATAGAACATCGCTGCTAACGCAGAGGCGCTGGCCGCAAACAAAGCAAACTCTTTCATGCCCCACATTTCAAGCAAAACAATACCCAACGCGCCAGCTCCGAGGGTTGTGGATTGCATTACAATTTCTTGCTGACCCGAAATTTTCGCATACTCATGGTGCTGATAATTTTCTTGGGTGAAGGCGTTGTTGGTCGTCCATGCAAAATTACTCGAAACCCAATACACCAATTGCGCAAAAGCCAGCAACCAGTGTGACTCAAACCCTAACCAATAAGCAATGAACACCACCAAAGCCATACCCGATTGAATCCATTGATTGAGCACGAGTAGTACTTTGCGTGAATGTCGGTCAATTAAAGTGGAAAAGAAAGGCGTTGCTAGAAAAGAAATCGCGGTGCAGCTCAGAGAAACTAAAGCGACGAATGTACCCATGTTAGGTTCGGAAAGCATTACCCATGGCAGTGCCATCATGAATAAGCCAGAGGAAATGCTGTCGAAGAAGCGGCCAGCTAAGTACGGCTGAGTTTTATTTTTCATTATGTTTGCCTCTAACTCCCGATGTATTTCAAAAGGTTGATGTCCAACTGTCTTGTGTTTAACAACCAAGTCGTTCGCGCTGAACACATTATCTTGAGATCGCCGGGGTTTAGCGTTAATTAAGATGGTGCAACTTTAAAACCTCAAGTAAACTTGAGGTAAAGCATTTTTTTAACAAAATTGATACACAGGGAGTCAAGGATGGAAATCAGCGTAGGAGAAGTGGCAAAACGTTCTGGAGTGAAAGTATCTGCCCTACATTTTTACGAGCAAAAAGGATTGATTTCGAGTTGGAGAAATCAAGGTAATCAGCGTCGCTACCATCGCAGTGTGTTGCGCCGTGTTGCGGTGATCAAAGCAGCGCAGCAAGTTGGGTTGTCGTTAGAAGAAATTAAACATGCGTTAGATGAACTGCCGAAACACCAAGCCCCTAACAAAGCGCAATGGGAAGAAATGGCAAGCCATTGGCATGAACAGTTAGAACAAAAGATTCAAAAACTTAAAGCGTTGCAAAACGATTTAGGCGGATGCATTGGCTGCGGGTGCTTGTCGTTAGAAACCTGCGCACTGCGAAACCCAGAAGATGTATTAGGGAAAGACCACTCGGGGTCGAACTTAACGTTAGAAGAAGAGTAGCGATTATCTCTATTCTTTGTCGAAACTGTCGACTACGATCGCGCCCATCGAAGCAGGCATTGTGATGACGATAACGCGCTTTATCGCAACCAAAGGCTCATTCATGAGTGGCAGTTTATCAAGACAGAAAAGAACTAACGCTACCACAACGGCCGCAATGAGGTACGCGATAACCACACGAAAAATAAAGATGGATACGCGATTCTTGATGTGGCTTTGAAACACGCTTTGATACGCGAAAAAACTGAGGAAAATGACAGAAAGACTTAACAGCATGAGCAAGTTTGCCATTGGTAGGCTCTCACCCAATCGCCACGCTTCCTCCGAAAATGAGATCGGGACTGCTAGGGCAAAAGCACCAACCAATACTTGGCTAGCGTCTTCTAGATTAAAGTGGCTGCTCATGCTGTTTATTCCATTATTCGCTTGCTAGATGTAAGAGCTTTTCAAAACGCTCATTACCGTGCAGCAATTCGAGGTCTCGTTCTTCGGCAAGTAAATCACGAATGGATGGGCTGTATTCAATTGCGCGTTCCAAGTCTTCAATAGCTTGCTCTTCGATACCAAGGCGAGAGTATGCACACGCGCGTTGATACAATGCAGGACCGTTGGTGTAATCGACTTCAAGTACGCGGTTACAAATGCTAAGTGCCCAATGGTATTCGTTGATTTCCATCGCTGCGTCGGCTTTGTAAGTCAACGCTTCTAAATCACCTGGACGAATTAATAAGATTTCATCATAGATTTCAATACGTTGTTCTGGAGTTTGAGAGCTTTGTGCACGTAGCCATAAGTTATGGATCTCGTTGATTTTCTCAATCTCTTTGTTGTTTTCGCTGATAATGCGAGTTTTGCGTTTTAAATCTCGCTCAAGGGCGACAAACTTTTTCTCATATTCTTGGGCGATCTTCTCCAATCGTTTATCAGCCATCTCTTTGGTGTTGTGTTTAAACTCGCGCAGAGATTGCCATCCGACAAAGGCAATCAGCGATGCGACACCAGCAATGATGTAGAAGAAGTATGTAACGGTCACGTTGGCATAGTTCAACGATTTATCTGCGACCGTTAGCTCGCGATCGGTGATCTCTGTGATCATTCGCTTTTCTAGGCTTTGATAGTCCTGACGCAGCGCTTTTAGTTCATCTAAAATATAGCGTTCCATTAATGGTCTATCTAACAGATCCGATTCTGAATACTTTTCCTCCGATGCCATTGTTGGCAAGGCAAGTATCAGCGAGAAAAAAATACCAATAAATAAGCGCATATAACGTCCTTTCACGAGAAGAGTACAGATAGACCATGCAACAATAGCAAATAGCACAAACGTTTAGCAAAGTTATTACAAAAGAAATAACAGTCGTCTTCGTAGAAGTCATATTCTTGTTGTTTTTCAGTTTGTTCCTGGTGGTTATTTGTGGTGATATCTTTTATCCTCCTTACGAATTTATGATTAATGGAGTGAGCATGGACGCGCGAGCTAAGGATTACTTAGAACAATTCCTAGAATTATTATCACCAGAACAAAGGGAAGCTGTACCATCAGTCAGTGCTGACTATTATTGTGCCGACGAATACAACGCGAATGTATGCGCAGATTTGGTTCGTATTGGACAGAAAACTGCATCGTGCAGTTTGGAGCTTTGGTATCGAGAACATGGTGAAACCATGCCCCAAGTCGGTCATTTACAAGTAGTGACGAATTGGGATGGGGACCCGGTTTGCGTGATACGAATTACTGACGTAAGTACATGCAAATATGAGGATGTAACCGCAGAGTTTGCCTTCGCAGAAGGCGAAGGTGATAGAACCTTAAACTGGTGGCGTGATGCTCATACTGCATTTTTTAAAGCTGAATGCGATGAGTTGAACATCGATTGGCATGAGAAACGTACGCTGGTTTTAGAGCGTTTTGAAGTGGTGTATCCCGTCAATTAATCTCTGATAGCAGCACTGATTTGAAGTGCTGCTTTCTTTATCGAGAGACCATTTTTAGCGCTTTCGAGCGGTCACACTAAACATGTGCCAATGTTTTTGGCTTCCGACTACAGTGGTCCCGTCTTCATCTCTTTCATGCAATGAAATGAGGTCGTAACCCTCGAATAAGCTTTCCACTTCCTTTTTCGTTAATGCGGTAATGTTTGGATGCATTTCGGAGGTCACCCAGGAGTCTTTCACTCCCAAGAAATCGCCGCAGAAGATACCGCTCGGTTGTAATGCGCTGTCTATTTTTGTCCAGACTTGTTTGAAGCCTTTGTCAGGGCAAAAGAACAAACTGGCATTTGCGATAACCAAGCTGCACTGAGGATAATTAAACTCAGTAAAACAGCACTGCGAAACCGAAAATCGTTTATTACCTTCAAAGCGTGTTAAACAAGTTTTTACTGCATCTTCATTGCTATCACATGCGTGAACCTTAAATCCCTGTTCGAGTAGAAAGTGGCTGTCTCGACCTATTCCGCAGCCAATATCAAGAGCGACTTTGCCTTCTATCTTAAGTCGGTTTACGGCATTTTCCACGTTTGGGCGGTGAGGTTGGCTTAAAATTTTCTGATAGTATTCATTCCATTGCGCTGGCATTGAACTTCCTTATGTTGGTTGTGTCCCCTGCCCAAAACTAGCGTCCATTTTGTTTTGCTTGACTGGGGAGGTTTGCAGTATTGGCAGCTGTTATAGCTGATCTTCAATCGGTAATATTCCGGAGAACCAAGCGCCCATTTTTCGCCATACTCCTGCTTCTGGTTCGGAGTCGTATTCTTCGCCTGTTTTTACGTCGGTCCAGACAATGTCCCCGTCGCGCAGAGTTAAGGCGTAGGCGTTACTCGACAGTTGATTTGGCAGTTGTTCTAGAAACATTTGCACATATTCTGGCTGTTCGATAACAACGGCCATTTCGGTATTCAAAGCGGCCGAACGTGGGTCCCAGTTCATCGAACCAACGAAAAGTGTTTTGTTATCAATTGTCATTGCTTTAGCGTGTAAACTTGCTCTGCTACTCCCCGTGAGGCTCCACTTACTTTTGAGTTTCGCGCTCGCTTTTACTTCCCAAAGCTTGATTCCAGCTTCGAGTAGATCTTTTCGATATTTTGCGTACCAACCATGCACGGCAAACACATCGTTAGACGCGAGGCTATTGGTCACAATCGTGATATCAACGCCTCGCTTGGCCGCGTTACTTAATGCTTGAGTACCTGCTTCAGTTGGAACGAAATAGGGAGAAATGAGCACAAATGAATCCTCAACACTTTTAACCAATTCCGACAAATTATCAATAAGTTGGCTCTCTCGGGTCGCGACTTTATCGGGCAGATCAAACCATACTTTCGCTTCTCCCCAGTAGAGCTTGAGTTTGCCTTGTTTTAGATCTTGGTACATATCCAGTTGAGTGAAGTCATAGCGGCCGGTTGAAAACTTTTCCTCTAACCGGAGTTTATTGACCTGCTTTTGAATCGCTTGGTCGGTAATTTGCTGTGAATTCGGTGTAATCCATTCCATTGGTATCGAATAGGCGCTATTCCAGTAGAGGTCGAACTGATCGGCAGTTTGTTGTACCGCCTCACCATAGAGCAGAAGATCAAAATCACCAAACTCAACTTGCGATTCAAAAGAGAAGTATTCATTGCCGATATTTCTACCTCCGACAATGGCGGAAACACTGTCTGCAATCAGAGACTTATTGTGCATACGACGATTAAGACGTTCAAAATCGCTAGCAAGAGCGAACCAACGGGAGTCGCGATACTGATGTGGGTTAAATAAGCGGATTTCTATATTAGGATGTGCATTGAGGGCTGCCATCACATCGTCGTTTCGCTTTTGCATATCGTCAAGCAACAGCCTTACTCGAACACCACGCTTTGCCGCTTCATACAAGCGCCACGTTATTAGCTGACTCGTTTCGTCACCACGGTAAATATAGTATTGAAGATCAAGGCTTTTCTGGGCGGACTCGATCAAAGAGGTTCGAGCAAGAAGGGCATCGTGTCCCTGATTTAACGGTGCAAAGCCAGTTATGGACTTGGGGTCTCTCCCGTAAGCTTCAAAGTACTGCGCAAGAACAGAATCCTTTTGATAACCGAGCTGAAAGCTGGTGGACTTTTCACTGGCGTCATTCAACGATACGGATGAGCATGCCGATAAAATAGTGAGCAGCGAGGGGAAGAGCAACTTGGCGAGCGTTTGTAACAAAGCACATTTCCTTGTCTTACAGAGTGTTACCTACTCCAAATTATAGACTTAAGCTGACGCCACATGCACCCAGAACCGTTTGATAACGAGCGATTAATCAATGAATTGCCATAGAGCCTGCACTAAGTTCAACTTTTAGAGCGCAGATAATCATTTATTTTAATTATCATTATGGCCGTATTGGTCATAATCACTAATATCTGGTGATTATGACCAATAGCACACTGGATAAAATAATGGTTTTTCTATAACTATATGATTTTTAATAAGTAAATGCTTGGCATGTCATTTGCTGTTTAGAATAAAAGTTAAGTCAGAGCAACTTGCGCAGTTGGTTAATTTTTTGTTAATTTTATTGACTTTGAATTGGCAATAACTATCTAGTTCGCTGCTTAAAAGACTAGGCAAGCGCCGCTTTGATGTTTATTCAAATTCAATTCTCTCACCACCATGCTTACCGGGAGCAATGGACTGAATAAAAGTGTGGTGTTGAAAACAACAATAAAAAAGGATTTTCGATGTTAGCAAAACCCATATTACGTTGGCTTTTACCCTTCGTCGTCGTTGGAGGCTCTTATGCAGGATATGCTGCAATTGCCGCAACTGCGCCGGAAAAAGAGTCAACCAAAGATGCAATTACAGAACCTACTGTTCAGGCTTCTTCTCTTTTTCCTACTGATCACAAAGTGGTGATTACCAGTCACGGTGAATTAGTCCCTTTTGAAAAAACACACCTTTCCGCGCAAGTCAGTGGTGAAGTGATAAGTTGGCACCCGAATTTTGTAACGGGTGGCATCGTGAAACGAGGAGAGGTTCTTTTCACAATTGAAAGTGACAACTATGAAGCATCGGTTTTACAAGCTGAAGCCGATTTAGCTAGTGCACGCGCAAACTTGATTGAGGAACAAGCGAAAGCCGAAGTTGCAAAACGTCAGGCAAAGAGACTGAGCGATAAGCAAGTGACGGATCTGTATTTACGCAAACCTCACGTTTTGAGCGCACAAGCCCAAGTGAAGTCGGCTCAAGCGGCACTCAAACGAGCAAAAAGAGAGTTAGAAAATTGCAAAGTCGTTGCACCTTACGATGCGCTGGTTGTTGAGCGTGATATTGGTGTTGGTCAATTTGTTACATCTGGTTCTCGAGTTGCCACGTTAAACAACATCGAAGTGGCAGAGGTGCACGTACCCATTGCCGGTTTTGATAGTGCATTTTTACCCGAATCCATTGGTGAACTCACTGCGACAGTGACGCAGCAAGGTGTGTTTTCTACCACTAGAGAAGGTCGAGTAGTTCGTGATCTAGGCATGATTGATAGCGCTACCCGAATGATTAACATGGTCATTCAAATCGCGGACCCATACGGTGTCGATAACCAGCAGCCTCCAATTAAATTCGGCTCCTACGTTGAAGTGAGCTTCACTGGTAAGGAACTTAAGCATATCTATCGCTTACCACAGGAATTAGTTAAAAACCGTACCGTGTGGGTGGTGAATGGCGATAATCAACTTCAACCCAGAACTGTCACGGTTTTGAGAGCAGAAGGTGAGTTTTTGCTGGTGGGCGAAGGTTTAGAGCAAAGTGATAAGTTGGTACTGACCTTGCCCGAGTACCCTCAAAAAGGTATGGCGGTACAAATCGCAAAAAAGAGTGACGACTCCGAAACCGTCGTACAGTAAGTAGGAGTTTGTCATGGAAGATACTAAACAAAAGGGCTTGATTGCCTATTTTGCGAATAACCCCGTCGCTGCCAACCTTTTGATGGTGTTCATCATTATCATGGGTGTGGTGAGTTTTCTCTTTATTCAAAGGCAGATGTTTCCGAATATTGAGGTGAACTACATTGATGTTCGTGCGACTTATCCTGGCGCTTCTCCTCAAGAGATAGAAGAGAGTATTCTCGTTAAGGTCGAGGAATCGATTAAAGACGTCACCGGGATTAAAAAAGCAGTCTCAACGGCCTCTAGAGGTAGCGCGTATGTTTCCATCGAGGTAGACGTTAATGCCGATATCAAGCGTGTCTTAGATGATGTAAACCAACGTATTGATACCTTGTCTAACTTACCAGCGGGTATGGAACCAATCAATGTCTACCAAGTTGAATGGCGCCAAGATGTAATCGAAATGGGGTTAGTTGGGGACCGACCGCTCGAGGAGCTTAAACCGCTTGCTAAGCAAATCGAAGATGAATTACTTCAGTTAGAAAACGTCATGCTGGTGTATCTGAGTGCGCCAGAAGAAGAAATAGCGATTGAAGTAGACCCACTTGTTCTTCGTAAATACGACCTGACGTTGAGCGATATCAGCAGCGCGATCAGCCGTTACTCAGCCAACTTTTCTGCGGGCGAAGTAAAAACAAACTCAGGGATGATTGCAGTAAGGATTGAAAACCAATACTACCGTGGTGATGAGTTTAGAAATATTCCTGTAAAGCTTGGCGCAAATGGTGCGAAGGTTTTACTGCAAGATATCGCCACGATCAAAGATGGTTTTACGGAAGAAGAGCGCTATTTTGAATACTCAGGGCAAAATGCGATCTACATGTCTGTTGAAGCAACTCGTGATCAGAACATTATCCCTGTTGCACAGTCCGTTCGTAATTATATTGAAGCAAAAAACAAGACATTGCCGCAGGATGTTAAGCTCAAAGTCTTGGTTGATACCACTTATTATTTAAATGGGCGTCTCGACATGATGTTGAAAAACTTGCTGCAAGGCGCTGCATTAGTCGCGATTATGCTGACCATTTTCCTACGTTTCCGCTTGGCTATGTGGGTAATGATTGGGCTACCTGTCTGTTTTCTCGGTGCCGTAATGATGATGCCTGCATTAGGGATAACGGTAAACATCGTGTCTCTTTTTGCCTTCATTATGGTGCTCGGAATTGTGGTGGATGACGCCATCGTCATGGGAGAAAGTGCGTACAGTGAAATCGAAGAAAAGGGCGGCGGTGTCGAGAACGTGGTACGCGGTGTCAAACGTGTTGCTACGCCAGCGACATTTGGTGTTCTGACAACGATTGCTGTATTCGCACCATTCTTGCTTTCGAGTGGTATTGATAGCGCTTTCTTTTACGGCATTGCTGGTGTCGTGATTCTGTGTTTGATCTTCAGTTTGATTGAATCGAAGCTGATCCTTCCTGCACACCTTGCGCATACTCATTTTAAGCCAGTTAAACCAGGTGGTTGGCGTGACCGATTTAACCAACGTTTTTTTGGTTTTGTAAATGGTCCATATCGGAACTTTGTAACAACATGCACCCATTGGCGCTGGACAGTGTTTGCGGTGTTCTGTGGTTTACTGCTGATCAGCGCGGCTTTGATCAACGCGAATTATGTTCGGGTGATCCCTAACCCTAAAGTGCCGACTGACTATCCTGCGATCACTATTGAAATGAATGATACCGTTTCAAGTGAGCAGACAATCAGTGCACTCAAGACTATTGAACGTGTCATGCAAAAGATCGAATCTGAGACCATTGCAGAACATGGTCAAGGAATGATTCGTGATGTGCTGTCGTACAACAGAAGCCGCACCGAAGGTCGTGTATTAGTACCTCTGGTTGATGAAGAGTTACGCCCGTTCAATACATTTGAACTGGCTCGACGTTGGCGTGAAGCTATGCCTGTTATTCCAGGTATGAAGAGCATCAAAATCCGCGAGCAGAGTGCGGGTGGTGGTGACAGAGATGAGTTTGGCTACTTGTTGTTTGGTTCTAACATCAATGAGCTCAACGAGGCTGGGCGTTACTTGATAGAGCGTTTACAGCAGGAAGAAGGGTTATATGATATTTCATCTTCTATTGATTCTGGAAGCAAAGAAGTACTCCTGTCTCTTGCGCCTGTAGCGTACGATCTCGGTCTGGATCTCACCATGATCGCAGAGCAAGTTGGTGGCAGCTTTTATGGTGGAGAAGCACAGCGCATTATTCGTGATGGTGAAGAAATTAAAGTTATGGTGCGTTACCCGCAACTGACGCGTGAAGCATTCTCATCATTGCGTTACGCTGTGATTACCACACCAGCAGGTAAGAAGGTCATGTTGGGTGATGTGGTGAAGATCAATGAGCAGCCGGGCGTGAGTAGCATTCGACGTGAAGGCGGGTATCAAACCGTTTATGTCTATGGTTCGATAGACGAAGAATTGGTTGAACCTCAAGAAATCGTGAAGGTCATTGACGACAATATCTTACCGGATATGAAGCAAGCGTTCTCGAGTGTGAAAACAGAATTGGGTGGTGATATTGAAGAGCAGGCTGCGCAGCGTAATGAACAGATTTTGTTCTTTATTGCAGGCATGATCATCGTCTACATCTTGTTAGCTGTACCGTTAAAAAGTTATACCCAACCTTTGATTGTAATGTCCGTCATTCCGTTTAGTCTGACGGGGGCGATTTGGGGCCATTTCTGGCTAGGTTTAGACATCAGTATGATGTCGACATTTGGTTTGATCGCCGCTGCTGGCGTGGTTATCAACGACTCTCTGGTTATGACAGATTACGTAAACCAAGTGAGAGAAAAGGGTATGAACATCAAACAAGCGGTTGTTGAGGCGGGTTGTGCTCGTTTTCGAGCTATCACGCTCACCTCAATAACGACGTTTGCGGGTGTATTGCCGATAATGTTTGAAACGAGTTTGCAGGCGCGTTTTGTCATACCGATGGCTGTCGCTTTGGGCTTTGCGGTGTTGTACGCAACGGTCTTGACTTTAGTGTTGGTGCCTTGTTTGTATTTAATGCTTGAAGATATTAAAAATATTTTCAGATCGATTAAGAGGTTTATCCATCGTTTGATTAATCGTTTCAGAAAGTCGCCAGTGACGTCGAGCGTTGAAGCAAGCGTATCGAGTTAACAAGCTTGATGTTAACGATTAGGAGCAGCCTTCGGGCTGCTTTTTTGTTTCCGCATTTTGATTCAAAGCGATTTTTTAGTGGGCAGTTACGTAATTATCTGATGAGAAAACTGCCTGACAAAGCATTTCTAATATGTATGTTTTTAATGTATTGAATTCGCATGGTTAATTTGACACTTGGTTAGCGAAATTTACCAGACGAAGATAACGCTGAATATGGCTCATGATTTAAGTTATTGAAAAATAACAAAATAAAAGTTGGCATCGTATGTGCAATATATAAATTGTAATTAAAATTAACTGCTAATCCTCAAGGAGCTTATTATGAAAAGCGTATTTCTATCTACTCTAAGTCTTATTGCTGTAATGTCATCACCAATCGCTGCTGCTAACACTTTAGACAAACAGGAGTGGAGCTCAGATTTACGTCAGGACTTTTCTGAGATGAAACATGAAGCTATAGCAGATATTCAGCAAATGAACATGGATGCCATTCACGCACGTGGTGAGCGTATCGTGAAAAACATTAAAGATGAGCAAGAACAGTTAGTAAAGGTAACGTGCCACAAAGAGAAAGCAAGCAAGTCATAAACGCCGCTAAAAGAGACTAACAGACGAAAATGAATCCAATACGAGTTCGGTGTTAGTTAGCAGTAAGCACTGACCTTGTTGCTCTACTTGCCAGCCTTTTAAGGCTGGCTTTTTTGTTTCTCATTTCATGGGTGGAGATCAGATCCTCAAGCTTATTATCAATAGTTGGCGTGTTTGATGAGCTATTGCTGGATGGAGCGGATGTAACTTTCAAAAGTGTAGATTTCAGTAAAGTGGAGGTGATGTTAGATATTTAAAATTTAGAAAAGATCCGATCTCCTTTTTGACCTTCATAATACCTTAGTATGTGGCTTACCTTTACTTGAATTAGAACTCATATTGCAGGCTCTCGTTTAAAGGTATTGATGCATATTTGAAGAGTAAGAGATAGACATATGAGTTTTATTAAAATGTGTAAAGATGGTTTTAGAGGAAAGCCGGATTTCTCTGACTTATTACATAATGCGTTCCAGATAGATGACTTAGTGCTGTCATTTGAGTGTCCGAACAACATATATGAAGGACATGTATACCAGGATCTTGTTAATTTAGAACAGTTCGATGTTGAATCAAAAATAGAGAGGCATGAAAGGTTTATAAACTTGGCCACGATTTATTTCTCTTTTCAAAATAAAATAATAAATCCACTATTACCAATCAATAAACAAGGTAGCTTATATATTCGGTTAAGGATTAAATCTTCAGATAAATATATTACTAGTGTTAATCAACTATCTTCATTTATAGAGAAAGAGTACGTGGATTTTTATCATGCTGTAGAGTCACCTGACGGTTCTCAAAAAGGTGATCATACAGAGTTGATGAATGATGCCATTGCGTATGCAAATCATCGTTGGGGAATGGACCCGATAAACGAAGAAAAAAAGAGAGCGAAAGAAGAGTTCCTTGTAGGAGAGTTTCTTCGTGGTTACCCTCCAATCAAATGCCAAGATATCAAGATTGGTGAAAATACATTTTCAAAATATGTAGAAGGAAATTTGGAGTATAAAAAAGACTATCGAAGAGTGTACAATTTGCCTATCAAAAATGAGTTTTACTTTAGTATTGAATTTTTATATGAAATCGAGCCTATGTTTGCTCAAAAAAAGTTTTTAGATTGGGTAAGACACGCGGATGAAATCTTTGAAAAAAATGTTTTAGAGTTGCTAGCACTGTCTCCGCTTATTGATTCACATACTACCTCCAAATCCGAAAGGTTGACAAAAAAAAGTTGATCCAGAGCGTTCATACTTAACTTAAAGAAAAAAGCCCGCGAAAAATGCTTTCACGGGCGAAAAAAGGGCACCAAATTGGGTGTCTATTCATTTTGGAGGTGGTCGAACGTCCATATAAAACTGACAATAGGCTTGGTGAGAGGCTTACCACCAGCACGACCAACGAGGCTAAAGTTAACATTGTTGTAATGATTGTTAAAATGTTAATTCTTCAATCAATGTTTTCATTATCGTGAGTTTAAATTGTGAATGTGTTGCCTGCGTGTATTTTTACTCTGTGAAATTCCGTTTTTGACAATAAGACATATTATAAATCTTGTGTTGGTTATTTGATTTGGTTATATAAAACTCAACATACTTAATCCTTAACTGTTCATATTCACACTTAATGAGACACAATAACCCTCTGTTTGTTAAGTGATTGTGTGTTTTTTAACGCATTGGTATTGAACAAAAAGCGACCTAAGCCGCTCTTGTGCATTTTGATAAGTTTACTTATCAGTCGTTTTAGATTTCTTCGTGCTTATGGACTAGGCCGAAGTCAGCTAAAATGGCATACGCAGCAGGGATCATAAACAACACCAGCAGAGTGGATGCGAAAATACCAAACACGATAGAGATAACCAGTGGTTGGATAACCTGTGCTTGCAAACTGGTTTCAGTCAGTAACGGAAGCAAACCTGCTGCAGTGGTCATTGATGTCAGGAATACTGCTCTAAAGCGTTCCCGACTGGCTTTGACTACTGAGTCGTGCACATTATCCCCTTCATCGACATGATGGCGTATGTACTGAACTAACAGAATCGAGTCATTCACCACAATCCCCGCTAGTGAGACAAAGCCCATCATACTCGGCATACTTAATGAGTGACCGAGTAGGATGTGTCCCCATACCACGCCAATAAAGGCGAGTGGAATCGCAAGCATGACGACGAATGGTTCCAAATAACTGCGGAATTGGTAACTCAGAATCGCAAACACGCCAAATAAACCAAGCAAGAAGCCTTTACCCATTGATGCGCCAGTTTCAGCGGTATCTTTGGCTTCGCCTTCAAAATCAAAGCGAAGACCAGGATACTTTTGCATAAGCTTTGGCGCCTCATCCTGTTGGAACTGACGAATAATGGCGGTTGAGTTGGCTTTCGTATTGTTGATATCGCCGAATACGCTCACAGTCCTCAAGCCATCAATGCGCTGGATTCTTACGTAATTACGTTGGAAATCCAAAGTCGCAATGGTTGCGAGGGGGATTTGACTGCCATCGGACAAGATAATCGGAAAGTTTGCCAATTGCTGCAAGTCACCGGCTTGTGCTTTATCGAGGCGAACTTCGATTGAAATGTTTTCTACCCCAACTTGGATCTCGTCTGCGGTTTGGCCAAAGAAAGCTGCACGCAATTGATTGGCGATGAGTTGGCCGTTAATCCCGTAAGCTTCTGCGCCCGGACGCAGTTTTACCAAGACTTCTTCTTTACCCATACGCATGTCATCCAACACGCCATGGACACCGTCAAACTCATTTAAGTATTGTTGAATGTCGATAGAGGCGGCTTTGAGCGCATCCAGTTCATCATGCTTCGCTCGAATTTCAATCGCTCGTCCACCCGGCCCCATGGTCGGTTGTTTAAATACCAGCGAGATAGGATCGGCAAGTTCACCAATGTCTTCACGCCATGCGTCGATAAATTCATCGATGAGTGTGTTACGACTCTCGGCGCCCAGCAAATCCAGACGTACCGTGGCAATGTGAGGGCCAGATTCATTCGCGTCGGCGTTAGCGTTGAATTGACTGGTAATGTGTAGAACCAATGGATTGCCGTCTTCCACTTTCTCTGTCCATTCTTTATCTAGCTTTTGAGCGGAAGCGACGATCTTATCGACGACAGCTTCCGTTTGAGACAGAGAAGAACCCGGAGGAAGAATAATACGCGCTTCTGCAATGTCGCCATCCAATTCAGGGAAGGGTTGGAACTTGAGTAAACCACCTACTAACGTGGCCGCGGAGATAAGAAGCAAGGCAACCACGCCACCCATAAAGGCATAGCGATACTCGACCACTTTATCTACTGCGTTGACCAAGGTGGTGTTGCGGAAGTTTTCAAAAGAAGCGAGCAGCTTTTGTTTGAACTTCGGTGTTTTTCGCTCTTGCTTTTGTTTATGTAGCGAATGAGAAAGGTGGTTAGGTAGGATCAAGAAGGCTTCCACCAAACTCAAACTCAAAACGAGGATCAGAACTTGAGGAACTGCTTTAAGTACCGCACCCATTTCACCTTGCAGGAATAACAAGCTACCAAAAATACACACCGTAGTTAGGAAGGAAGAAATTACCCCTGGCAGTACCTTTTTCACTCCTTTGATAACGGCATCATCGATCTCTTCTCCTCGGTCGAGGTGAGCGGCAATCGATTCGGCAATAACGATGGCATCATCCATCATGATACCGATGGCCATGAGTAACCCGACCAAAGACATGATGTTGATGGACAGGCCAAGTTGCGCCATCAAAAATAACCCACCCAAGAAGGCAACGGGCAAACCAGCCGCGACCCAAAAAGAGTAGCGAAAACTAAAGAACAACCACATGGTGGCGAAGACCAGAATGATACCTTGCCAACCGTTTTTGACCATCATGGTCAGGCGATCCCAAAGTACGGATGAAAGGTCATTGGTCATTTGTAGCATCACACCGTCTGGCGCGATAGCTTGTTGTTCTTCTACAAATTGAGCAACCCGTTCCTTGATACGCAGTGCGTCATCTTCTTTGTTTTTGCTGACTTTTAGTAGGGCAGAAGGGTGACCATCGAAGAGGACTTTCTGTTCGTCCAATTCAAACCGGTCGGTAATCGTCGCAATATCTCTTAGACGGATGATTGAGCCATTTGTACCAGAGCCCACGACGATAGTCTCAAGCTCTTCCGGCGTCACGCGTCGTTCGTCAAAGCGGATCAGAAAGTTCTTATCTGGCGTTTCGACATTACCACTTGGCAACTTGACGTTTTGACGACCAATCTGGTCCGCAATATCACCAACACTCAAACCAAGTTGTCGGATAGCTTGAGTGTCTAACTCTACTCGGTATTGGTGGTCAGAGAAGCCAGCAACTTCAACCAAAGAGACATCGTAATCGATTTTTAACGTGCGTTTAAGCTGTTCGGCATACGCTTTTAGCTCTGGCCATGTGGTATCTGCGGTGATCGCGACATCCACAACTGGCTCGTTCCAATCGAGCTCTTGGACCACAGGAGATTCAATCTCTTGTGGGAAGTCGTTTATCGAGTTGATCTGGGTTTGAACATCAACCAACATGCGCCCAATGTCGGCTTCTTCATTCAGTTTTAAGATAAGACGCGCAGAACCCTCAATCGCTTCACACTGAGTTTCTTTAATGTTGGCAAGGCCATCGACAGCATCTTCCATTCGGATACAGATGCTCTCTTCTACCTCTTGAGGGGAAGCGCCGGGGTAAACCACACCAGCTAGGATGTAGGGCGGATCAAACTCAGGAAAAGTTTCACGCTTAATCGTGGAAAGTGAAGAAATCCCCAATATCAGCAGCGTTAGCATCAGCAAGTTGGCTGCTGTTGGATGCTTGGCGAAGAATCGGATCATGAATCAGACTCCTCAATAGCCGTTTCTGACTGTTCAGGTGACTCTTTCAATAGCATGCCGTTAATCGCAGGCAGCAAATCGTTGATGATCAGCTTCTGACCTTGCTCTAGTTCACCATCGATCACCACTTGGTTATTGCGACGATATAACACTTCAACCGTGACGACTTGCAGACGGTTGTCATCTCCCATCAGGTAAATCTTATCGCCATGAAGCGCACGCTCTGGGATGACCCAACTCGGGTTCTCTTGTCCCTCAATCAAGGCACGCACAAACATGCCGTTCACCAATGGAGGCGCAGACGTTGGGTTTAATGCACGGTAGTCTTGTTCAATTTCCAGAATCACACCGGCAGTCGCTTGGCTTGGATCAACCGTTTCACTGATGCGTGCAACTTTCGCAGGCCAGCTTGCAGAGAGGTTACCGCTGCTGAGTTCAATGTTGGCATGAATCGCATTCATATCAGGTTGTGGAATACCAGATTCATCGCGGACAAACTCACCGATGCTCGCCGCCAAAGTTTGCATGTCATGAATGGATAGTTGAGCTTCCACTTCCATGACATCAATACCATGTCCTGTCACCATGGTTTGTTGGAGGTTAACCACTTGCTTTTTCTCAATTTCTACGTCAGCAATACGCAAATCGTAAGGAAGCGTGATGATGGTTTTATCAAGCGAGCGTTCGGCCTCATCCACTTTTGATGCATTAACTTTAACTAGGGCTTCCGCGACTCGTTTCTCATCCGGCATCAAACCAATTTGATTTTCAATATCCAGTACTAACTTACGTTGAGAGAGCGCGCTTTGCTCTTGCTGATCTACATCCGATTGCGAGGTTAAGCCTTTCTTACGTAGGTTTTGTTTACGGTCTAACTCTTTGTTGGCGATAACCAGACGGTTGGCTTCTATCTTGAGTGTGCTTTTGAGATTCGCTTCTTCTTGGTTCAGCTTAGCCAGAGAGGTTTGAGCAGATTTGAGATCGGCTTGAGCTTGAACCAGTTTCAGTTCGTAATCGAGTGGGTCGATGCGCAAGATTTCTGTCCCTGCTTGCAACACTTGTCCTTTTTCCAGCTGCGGATGGCGGTAGACCACTTTCCCCGTCACTTCGGCTATCGCTTTCCATTCCACTTTTGGGGCGATCTTGCCAAACCCTATGGCTACTGGAGCAATGGCTTTGAGCTCAAGTGGAATCGTCTCGACCAACCGTGCACGATCTCCAGCGGGTTTTACGGGCAAATCTGGTTTGAGGCTAATCGCCAAAAACAGAATGACGACCCCCACCGCAAGAGCAGGAAAGAACAGCAGCTTTTTATTTATCTTCATATTGGTCGCCCGAGTCTAAAAATCCATGTTTCATCAGTTGTATGTTGTGTTCGAATAATCGGTTCAAGAAGGCTTCAGAAAGTTCAATGCCATGAATGGCGAGCAGTGCTGGTGGTGCCATAAAAGGAAATACCATCAAGCTGATGTAAGAGACGCGACAAAGTTGAGGGTCGGCGTCTTTTCGTAAAACGCCACTGTCGATCAACTTATCAAAGATCACGCCTTGCATTGGCTTGCTGATATCTGCGAAGACTTTTTCGAGCAGTTTGCGTTGGGTTTCCGATGGGGGCATATTCATAACTTGGGCAACTAAGCGTGGGAACTGTGGTACCTTGATCATTTCGCGGTAGTAGGTGCGCATTAGATCGAGAAAGTTTTGCTCGTTACTGTTGGATACCAACGTCTGCATCTGCTTTTGCATCGGTGACAGTGTTTCGCGCAACATGGTCTCGAACAAGCCTTCTTTGTTGCCAAAGTAGTAACGAATCATCGCCACGTTCACGCCTGCTTTCTGCGCGACTAGGCGAGTAGAGACCTTGTCATAAGCCATAATGGTGAAGAGTTCGCGCGCGTGGAAAATCAGTTTTTCCCGTGCGTCGATATTATCTGTGGGTCTTCCCGCCCTTCGATGCGCTTCCGTCACAATCTTCTCTCAAAATATTAAACATTTGATTAATTATAAGACGCTGATTTCTCATGCGACATGTGAAAAATTAATCAGTATTTAATCAAGTGATTAATTTGTGATGAAGAGAAGTAAAAAAGAGCAGAAAGAACTGCTCTTTGAACAAATAGAAAAGTATTTACTTAGGAAGAACGGTCTTGTGAGGCTAGATCACCCCCAACTTAACACACTCCAATTCGGTCTGTTGGCGTGTTCTTTTAGTTGTGGGCATGGATTTACCAGATAAGCGTAGTTCGCGTATTCACAAAGCGGTAAATCGTTGATTGAATCGGTATAGAAATGGATTTCGGAATAAGGCTCAGGCTGATTTTCTAGCCACTGTTTTAATCGCGTGACTTTGCCTTCACGATAACTCGGGATACCGTCGATTTCAGCAGTATAACGGTTGTTTTTCTCGATTAAATCAATTCCGAGTGCGGTTGGAATATTAAGACGGCGACCAACGGCTTCCACCAAAAAAGTGACGCTGGCAGAGATGATAACCATATCTATACCATCACGAGACAGTTGCTCAATCAGGGTTTTGGCTTGAGGGAACTGTTTAGGCAAAATATGGCTTTCAACACATTCTTCAACCAAGGCGTTTACTTCTTCAATCGGCATGTTTTCTAGTGGCTTCATGGAGAACGCTAGGTAATCTTCCATGTCCATTTTGCCTTCAGAGTACAAGGCCATTAGACGCTGATCTTCCTTAATAAATAAAGGATCAGTCGCGATGCCTCTCTCAACCATAAACTCGTTCCAAATCATTGCGCAGTCAGCGTTTATTAGGGTTTCATCCATATCAAAAACATACAAAGGTTTGGACATGTTTAGGCTCTCACTGGTTGAATTTCGTTTAGGTTAAAGAGTAGCTCTAGTTGGCTGCCATTCGCTAGTAAGCGTTCTGAAGAGCGGTTAAGTAAGTCAACAGTGAGCTCACACTCTTCAACGTTCACTTGATAGCGAATAACATTACCTAGAAGCTGGTGGTTGGTGATCGTACCTACTTGTGGCGCTGAGATGTGGCTATCATATTGACGACCTTGCTCTTTTACATATATAGACTCTGGGCGAATCGCTACTTTCCATTCGGTATCAATGTTGAAGAGTTGCTTGGCTTTATTGGCCTCTACAAGGTTGTAGTGCCCCATGAAACCGGCCACAAACTCGTTAGCAGGATGAGTATAAATTTCTTCAGGTGTTCCTGCTTGAACAATTTCCCCTTTACTCATTAGGAAGATACGATCAGACATAATCATCGCCTCTTCTTGGTCATGAGTTACGAAGATAGTGGTGAGATTCATCTCTTTCTGAATGTCTCGGATTTGCTGACGAAGGTGTTTGCGGATTTTGGCATCAAGCGCAGAAAGTGGCTCATCAAGCAATAATATGCGAGGTTTCACCACCAACGCTCGAGCGAGTGCGACACGCTGGCGCTGACCGCCAGAAAGTTGATGCGGATAGTGTTTTTCTTTACCTGCCAGATCCACCAGTTTGATGACTTTAGCCACTTCACGTCGAATATCATCATTCGCAAGCTTTTTCATTTTTAAGCCAAATGCAATGTTGCCTTCGACGGTCATATTGGGAAACAGCGCATACGATTGAAAGACCATCCCAATACCACGCTCTTGCGGGACTTGATGCGTGATATCTTCTCCGTTTACCCAAATCTCGCCTCCATCGACAGGGTTAAGCCCAGCAAGGCTGCGAAGTAGTGTCGATTTACCACAACCGCTAGGGCCCAAAAGCGTAATGAATTCACCTTGCTCGATGTTAAAGTGAATGTCCTCAAATACGGTGTTATCACCAAAACGTTTAGTCAGATTTTTCGCTGTTACGTAGCTCATTGTTTGACTCCTCGGCTGAAACGACTTGCCAACCAAGTCAGTAAAAAAATAAATAGGAAGTAGGTCATCACTAAGGCAGACGTAAAGTGGCCGCTCGTCTGACGCATGTTATACAAGTAGATTTGCAGGGTTTCATAACGTGTGCCGACTAAAATATTGGCGAACACAAACTCTCCCAATAGAAATGAAAATGAAAGGAAAAGCGATGCCATCAGTCCTTTTTTGAGGTTAGGTAAAATGACCATCAAAAACGCTTTGGTTGTGCTTGCTCCTAGCAAGTGTGCAGCGTCCATTAAATCGTTAAGGTTAATTGCTTCGAAGCTATTAGAAATCGCACGATACATGAACGGTAACGCTATGGTGAAGTAAGTACCTACTAGAATCCAAGGAGTACCGATAAGGGAGATTTCACTGTCAGCATAAAGTTGAAGCAAGCCGACGGAGGACACCACTGGTGGTACAGCGAATGGTAGCAAAATCAATACGTTCATGAGCTTATCGAGCCTTGGAAAGTAGTAAAACACCACGAATATCGCTGGCAGAACTAGAATCACACTGAGGGTTAGCGAAGCAATACAAATAAACAGCGAACGCCCAAACGCTTGCAAAAAGCGTGGGTCGGTCAGCAATTTAACGTACCAATCAAAAGTGAAACCATCTGGAAGCACCGTGGCGCCCCAGCGTGATGAAAGCGAATAGACAAAGGTCGCTAAAATCGGGATGAGCATGATCCCAACAATGGAATAAACCACCGTTTTATGGAATCGAGTATTAACGTTGTTCATGACTACTTCCTACCTGCATAGCTTTTCGAAATGAGCCATTGGTTAATCACTGTGATAAAGGCAAGTAACGCCATTAGAATCACCGAAATTGCAGCGGCGAGATTAGGTTCAAGGAACAGGTCTCCCGATACCAGACTCGCAATTCGAATTGTGATGACGTTATAGTTACCGGAGGTCAGCGCATAAACACTCGCATAAGCGCCAATTGCGTTGGCTATTAAGATAATAAAGGTACCGAATAAGGCTGGTGAGAGCACTGGCAGAGCGATTTTCGCCCAATACTGTGATGTTTTGGCTCCCAGTAGCGCAGCAGCTGCTTGCCAATCATCGCTCAACGCGTCGAACGCAGGGTAGAGCAACAACACCGCCAGCGGGATTTGGAAGTAGATGTAAATGGCCAGCAGACCCCATTTACCATAAAGGTCGAAATCACCGAGTAAGCCATACTGCTTGAGCAAAAGGGTAATCGCCCCATTGGTGCCCAAAATAATGATAAAAGCGAATGACAGAGGTACGCCTGCAAAGTTGCTGCTCATGTTCGTAAACGCAATCACACCGTCGCGGACTTTAGAATCGACTCTGCGTAGAGAAGAGACCAACAGAGTCGCAATGGCTAAGCCAAAAATGCTCGACCATACAGCTAACCACAAACTGTTGCCAAACGCCTGCATCATAAAGGCGGAGTCGAGCACTTCAATGTAGTTATCGAAGGCAAACTCGCCATCGTAGATAAAGCTGTTTAACAGTACCCAAATCATCGGTGCGAGTTGAAATAGGTAGAAAAACAGTGCGAAAGGCGCCAACCAAACGGCTGGCTTAAAGCGCTTTAACCAAGTACTTGCCAAATTTGAACGTGATTCGCTAGAGCTTGGGGAGAGGACTGAACTGCTCATAGTGCTAACAATTCCTGAGTGTATGGCTTCGTGTGGTCAAGGTTTAGCAATTGACAAACGGTGCCACAAATATCAGTTTGCTTAATATGACAATCTTGATGGGTAAACTTATCACCAATGACAAACAGGGGAACTTCTCGCTCTTCAGGTAAAATCCCACCGTGAGAAAGATCGTTGTTCATGCCATGATCGCTGGTCACAATGATTTGATACCCATCAGCAAGCCATTGATCGATGTAGTTGGAAAGAATAATGTCTGCACCTCGCGCACAATTGCGGTATTGGCGAGAGTCTAGGCCAAACTTATGTCCTGTATCGTCGATATTCATCGGATGGATCAGTAAGAAATCAGGTTGATAGTTGCGGCGTAAATACTCTGCGTCCAGGAACAAGGCTTCATCAGGATAATGATCCCAATGGTAAAAGTAGCCGTGCTGGATATTCAGGGTTTCATCATGCGTGAAACGATCGCGAACAGGTTCAAATGGCGCGCGATTATAAAGCTCACTTACCCAGTGGTAGGCAGCCGCAGCGGTCACTTTTCCTTGGGCTTTTGCCAAACTGAAAATGGAATCGTGTTTGGATAGACGAACGATATTGTTGTTTACGATGCCGCTTTCTACAGGGCGAACGCCCGTTAAAATGCACTCATAAAGTGGGCGAGACATAGAGGGCAGCTCACACTGCACAGGATAAAGCGTTGCGCGAGTTTCTTGTTGGGAACGACTTTGTTCTAGAAGACCATTGAGGTAGCCCATGCAATCACGGGCTACCTGATAGTTCAGTCCATCTAGAACAACAAGGATGACCTTATTGCTCATAACGACTTACTCTTATTGCTGGTGGATTAAGACACTTTCTTGCCATTGACGTGGCAGCTTACGTGCGGACTTTTCCCAAGCTGAGAAGTCAGTCACTGGGTGAACATTGCTGTATTGGTCATTAGCAATTAGCTTGTCTTGCACTGCTTGAGGCAGTGTGATGTTGGTGCGGATTGGACGCGCATAACCTTCTGCTAAGTTGATTTGCCCTTGATCGCTGAAGATGTATTCACGAGCAAGCTTTGCTGCATTAGGGTTCTTCGCGTATTTATTGATTATGGTTGTATAACCAGAAATCACAGTGCCATCTTGAGGAATGCTCACTGTAAAGCGGTCGCGGTCAATTTTGTCGCGGTAGTTCAATGCATTGAAGTCCCACATGATCGCCACTTCAACTTCGCCTTTTTCTAGGTTGGCGATGTTCGGATCGGTAAATGAAAGACGACCTTGCTTCGCGAGTTCAGAAAAGAATTTGAGCGCAGGCTTGAGGTTGGATTCGTCCCCACCGTTGGCGAACGCTGCGGCGAGAACCGCGTTGTTTGCCTGTGCTGCTACGCCTACGTCACCTACGGTCACTTTGTAGTCGCCTTTTAATAGGTCATCCCACGTTTTTGGCGCGTCTTTTACGAGGTTATTGTTGGAGATAAAAGAAATAGTGCCAGTGTAAGCAAGTGCCCAATGACCATCTTCGTCTTTTGCCCAATCTGGGATGTCATTTCAAGTTGTTGGTTTATATGGCTGAGTGACGCCTTTTTTAACCGCTACACGTGCGAAGGCAAAGCCTACGTCACCAATGTCTGCGGTCGCGTTTTTCTTCTCAGCTTCGAATTTTGCGATTTCTTGAGCCGAGCTCATATCCGTGTCTTGGTGCTTAAGGTTGTAATTTGACTTTAAATCAGCCCAAGTGTCTTTCCAGTTTGCCCAACTGTCAGGCATACCCACACTGTAAACCGCCCCTTCTTTTTGTGCTGCTGCTACCAAAGATTCAATATCGGCTTCTTTCGCTACTGTTGGCGTAGCGAGCGTTACCGCAATGATTGCCGCTGGTGCGGTAATTGAACGACTTAGCAAAGTTTTCATTGTCTCCATCCTTCTGGACTAGGTCAGTAAGTTCGCTTTGTATGCTATGGATGGAATGTGACGATTTAGCGCAAGTAATTTGACAGTTTTGCTGATTTTATATGGCACTTATATTTCATACGTTCAGTATGTGTTCTGTTGATTAATGTCATATTTTTGTTACGTAAACGCCTTATGTTATTCGTCAAATTATCGTTGGACTAGATCAGAATGAGAGCGACAGGCACCGGACAATTTGGTACCCAATTAGGAAAAATTAGAAGCAGCTTAAAACAGCAGATTCTTTCCGGCATCATGTCGGAAGGACAAAAACTGCCGTCAGAGAGAGAGCTCAGTGAGCTGTTTTCTACAACTCGAATCACTATCAAAGATGCGTTGGTGTCTTTAGAAACTGAAGGTCTTATTTATCGAGAAGAGCGCCGGGGTTGGTATGTATCTCCTGAGCGTATCTGTTACAACCCGTTGTCTCGTTCTCACTTCCATCAGATGATTCGAGAGCAGCATCGTATTGCAGAAACTAAGTTACTCAACGTGCGAAGTGAAATGGCCGCAGGTGAGTATGCCAAATCGTTAGAGGTGGAGCGAATTACCCCAATTTATGTGATTGAACGGTTACGTTTTATTGATGGGCGAGCGGTATTGTTTGTTGAGAACGTGCTCAAAGCGGCACTGTTTGAGGGGATATTGTCTGAGAACCTCACCATGTCCCTGACGGGCATTTATCGTGAGAAGTATGGTTACGAGACAAAGCGCTCTCGTTTTGATGTGATTCCCACGTCAGCTCCTGCTCATGTCGCTAAGGCGTTGAACCTAGCTGAAGGACAACCCGTTCTGAAAATTCGGCGGGTAAACTACAAACAAGATGGGTATTTAATGGACTGCGAATTCGAGTATTGGCGTCCAGACGCAGTGATGATTCGTATTGATAGCGTAGGATAAAGCGCAGAATTAAAAAGAGCCCAATTAAGGGCTCTTTTTCGCATATTGGTAGGAAGGCGCTTTAAACGAGGCCTTGCTCTTTCGCCATTCTGCTTGCAATGCCGGGTGCTTTCCAAATGCTTGGCAGCAAAATGAAAGACACAGGCACGGCAGTAATTACAATGAAAGACTGCAATGCAGAAATACCACCAGAGCCCATTGAGATGAGCGCAATAGCGACAATACCCATAATCAGCCCCCAGAACGAGCGAATCACTGCGTTTGGTTCTGTTGAGCCCGTCATCACTACACTGATTGTGTAAGTCATCGAGTCACCTGTCGTCACGATAAATGTTGTCGTTAAGATCAGGAACAGAACCGAAATGATCATTGGGTAAGGTAATTCACCAGTAATCGCTAGCAGTGCTGCGGGCAAGTTAAAGCCTTCAAACGCAGATGAAATCAAACCAGGGTTATCAAGTTCAAACGCAAGGCCACTGCCACCAACGATACTAAACCAGAAGCAAGTAATCAGCGGTGCCGCGATGCTAATAGACATGATTAATTGGCGAATTGTACGACCACGAGAGATACGAGCAATAAAGATCGCCATCATTGGGCCATAACCGATAAACCAACCCCAGAAGAATACTGTCCACCAGCTTAGCCAGCCTGTATCACCACGGTAAAGTGCCATAGGGAAGAAGTTATCCACCATACGACCAACGCCTTGCACGTAGCCATCAACGATAAAGCTTGTCGGCCCGAAGAACAGGATGTAACCAATTAACAGTACAGACAAAATGATGTTGTAACGACTGACGATTTGAATACCCTTGCTCAAACCGCTTAGTGCAGAAAGGGTATACATCAGGATCGCCGCCATAATAACCATACTTTGCGTTACGAACGTATCTGGCAGGCCAAACAATGAGTTTAGCGCGTAGCTAATTTGTAAACCTAAGAAGCCGATAGGACCGATGGTTCCTGCCGCTACGGCAATGATGCTACATGCGTCAGCAACATCACCAATCCAGCCTTTAATGGCTTTATCACCAAACACAGGGTAAAGCAGAGTACGCGGCTTAAGAGGCAGGCCTTTATCGTAATGCAAGTGCATTAAGACAATGGAAGATAGACCACCAAGGATCGCCCAAGCTAAGAAGCCCCAGTGCATAAAAGACTGAGATAGGGCATTGATTGCGGCAGTTTTCGGTGAGGCTTCCCCGTATAGAGGCGGAGCAGTCACAAAGTGGGCGATAGGCTCAGCAGCAGCCCAGAATACACCACCACCTGCAAGTAGAGTACAGAGTACGATTGACAACCACTTAAAGTTATCAATATCAGGTTTCGCTAGACCACCTAGGCGCACATAACCAGTGCGACCAAACGCAAGAGCCAAACCAATTAGGAAATTCAGAAGAAGCAGTACTTGCCAGTAAGCTCCGAAATATTTAGTAGCAAAGCCGAAGCCGGTGTTAACCATTGCGGTTAGAGAGTCGGTATTCGTTAGAGCAAGTAAAACGAATAGAGTGAGGAAGCTACCACTTAACCAAAAGACAGGATTGGTGAGTTCGAGGCGCTTGAGTAAAGATGGGGGATGAATAGCAGAATAGTCAGCATCCTGAATAGGCGCTGTGTGGGAGGCGGCATTCGTCATATTTGACATAATTACTTCGCTTTTTAGGGCTATGAAGCCGTGCATTTCCCCTCACATCGTTTCAACGAAAAGTGTGAGGATGTTCAAAAAGCCGATGATGTTAACATGTCGAAGTTGCAAATATAACCTTAGATTTCGATTAATTTTTAACAGGTTAGCCAAGTTGCTGATTTTTGGGTAGAGATCAAAAGAAAGAGTTTTTACGTGAAATGCACCGCATTTCGTATGTAATTAACATTTCCCTTGTTTTTGCATGGGATTATCAGGATTACATTGAGAAAACATGTTTTTCCCAAGCTAAGGTTTCACTCGATGGCTCACTTCGAACTTAACGGGCAGTGGATGCTTACCTCGCCACAGCGTCCCAATCTTGAAATTCCAATGTTTATTCCGGGCGATAATGTGTCGGCGCTTTTACAAGCAGAGCAGATTCCAGATCCTTATTTTGCCGATAATGAAAACAAAGTTCGATGGATTGAAGAGTGTGAGTGGCATATCTCACGTGAGTTTGAAGTCGACGCGTTTACGTTGTCTGCCAAGCAAATTTGGATGACGCTAACTCGTGTCGATACATTGGCAACCTTCTATGTTAATGGTGAGCTAGCACTAACGTGCAGCAACATGTTTACCCAGCAACGTGTGGATATTAAACCGCATTTAAAGCAAGGTACTAACACGATTCGGATTGAGTTTGCTCGGGCGGATTTAGAAGGTATCGCAAGAGCAAAAAAACTGCCATTTCCTATTCCATCGGCAATGGGCAACAACCAAATTCCACACATGAACTTGATCCGCAAAACACAATGCCATTCCGGATGGGACTGGGGCATTTGCTTGATGGTATCGGGTATTTACGACCCCATTCAAATCGACATTGTGAATGAGCTTTGGCTCAAAGGCTTCTCGACAGAGCAGCAATGGCAAGCCGATGGGAGTGTGTTTCTTGATGTAGTAGTTGAAGTGGAAACGGACAGTCAACGCCATGAAATGATTGTTGAATTTAATGGTGAGCGTCAATGTATTCAAACAAAAGGAAGTGGTCACTATCATTGCCAGTTCCACATTTTGGAGCCTCAACGCTGGTGGCCATCGGGTTATGGCGAAGCGTATCTCTATCCCATTACCATTTCTTGCAGAGAGCAAAAGTTAACGCACAACATTGGTTTGCGTCAGTTAACCCTAAATAACCAAGCTGATGAGCACGGCTCTGCAATGGAATTTATCGTCAATGGCGTACCGATTAATGCTAAAGGTGCCAACTGGATCCCTATTGACGCAATGCCGGGGCGAGAGTACGAAACACGTTATCGCAACCTTTTGCAAAGTGCGGTTGACGCCAACATGAACATGATTCGCGTATGGGGCGGTGGTCAGTACGAGAGTGAAACCTTTTATAACCTTTGTGATGAACTTGGCTTGTTGGTGTGGCAAGACATGATGTTCGCCTGCTCGTTGTACCCATCAAACGACGAGTTTTTAAAAGACGTAGAAGAAGAACTTAGATTCCAAATCCCGAGGCTCAAGGAGCACCCATCAATCGCACTTTGGTGTGGTGACAATGAAGTGATTGGAGCTATTGGTTGGTATGACGAATCTAAGCGCAGTAAAGTCAAATACACGGTTAACTACGATCGCCTCAACCGCATGATTGAGAAGGAGATTACCGAGCAAGATAGCACTCGCCGTTTCTGGCCAAGTTCCCCATGTAATGGTGAACTGGATTTCGGTGATGCGTGGCATGATGATAGTAAAGGCGATATGCACTTTTGGGACGTTTGGCATTCAGGAAAATCATTCAGTGCCTACCTTGACGTGAATCCTCGTTTTTGCTCTGAGTTTGGTTTTCAATCTTGGCCATCTTTTGCTGAAGTTAAGCGGTTTGTCCCTGAGCAAGACTGGAATATTACATCCCCAACTTTCGAACAACATCAGAAGAACCCTCGAGGTAATAGTATTATCACAGAGATGTTCACGCGCTATTTTCGTTTTCCCTCTGGATTCGAGAGCATGCTGTATTTAAGTCAAGTTCAGCAGGCAATCGCGATCAAAACTGCATGCGATCATTGGCGTGCCATTTCTCCAGTTTGTCGCGGCATGCTGTACTGGCAACTCAACGACAATTGGCCTGTCAGTTCTTGGTCTAGTTTGGAATACAGTGGTCGATGGAAGCAGTTGCACTACCATGCGAAGCGATTTTTTGCGCCACAGTATTTGGTATTTTCCGAGCATACAGGCAAGTTGAGCCTACATTTGCTCAATGATGCCAAAGAGTCCGCAAGCGTCAACACACTGCTTAAGTGGGTAGATTGGCAAGGGGAAGAAAAGCAATGTTGGAGCTTAGAACAAACAGTCATAGCAGACAGCAATACGATTTTGTGGCAATTGGATGAATCGATCGAGAAGGACGAACTTACGTCAGGCTTCTTCTATGTTGAAGCGCAAATCGGTGAAGACAGAATAAGCAACACATGGTTTAGTACTCACGAGCTAAAAACCTTGCCGATAGCGAAAGCCAATATAGGTGTCTCTATTGAAGGGAGGAAAATTACATTGATTGCGGATAAGCCTGCGTTTTTTGTTCATTTGGAGAGTGATGCTGATGGAAGGTTCAGTGACTCTAGTTTTACTCTGTTGGCCAAGGTTCCAATGACGGTTGAGTATTTAGGTGATGATGTTTCAGGTATGCAGCAGTCGTTGAGGGTATGCCACCTTAATGATTAAAGCGGGCATAGAACATCTACATGCTGATAACTAAAAAGGGAGCGTTTGCTCCCTTTTTAGTTACCAAGTATCCGTTATTAAGCTCAGGTTGAGACAGAAGTTTATTTAAGTTTCTGATGGACCCGATAGCTAACGACAAAGCCAATGTAGAATAGTGCAGCAAGAGTAATCACTGCCGTCGCGTACGCCAGCAGGCTGTTTAACCCTAAACCAAAAGCCAAAGTGAAGGCGATACCATGAATGGCTTCCGCAGGGATTCGGTACCAAGCAGCGTGGACGGAAGATCCGAAGAGGATAAAGGTACTAAGTAAGACAATCGTGCCGCCTATAAAGCCGACCCATCTGCTGTTGTTCATGTTGCAGTCTCAGGGGTTACCGAGGTAACGTAACAAAATATTTCAGGATCGTATTATACAACCGATCATCGCGAAAAGCGCTAGAGAAATTTCGCGGATAAAACAGAGTGTTTTAATTCGAACAAAAGAATACGACATAGCCAACTTAATACAGGAATAACAAAACATGTTGAGATTTATACAACGTCGCCGCATTAAGAAAGTGATTAAGCTAATGAGTACCAGATTGATAGTGGGATACGGCAGTCGTGAGTACTTTTCGGTTGGTCAGGTAAAGACGAGCACCAGCGAGTTAAGCTTAAGCGCGTGCCAACAAAAAATTGCGTTGGCGTTGTATGCGAATCCGCAAGATCTTGATTTGGAAAACCAACCAGAGTTGCAAGCAATACGCTCAGACGTGGCGCATGATTTCTTTTCTGGTGCCGATTATACCGCTCAAGATGTGCTTCATTTACTCGGCTCTGGTGGCTGGAAAGGTGGCCGAATGGAAGATGGAATGTCTCATCATTTTGGTATGCACAGTTGCTATTAAAAACATGCGTTAATTTTATAAATTCGATAAATATTTTTGCTGTTAAAGATTAATTAAATTTTCTTTCAATTGGGTAACAATTACCTAATTATGCACCCGAATCCCAGCGCGTCGCTGGACTGGTTGGATTGCATACCATGAAATTAATCATCAAAGGATTGGGGCTGAGTGCTCTTGTGCTCAGCATGTTTGCTCATGCAGATAGCAAAACGTTGAACGTTTATGCATGGGGTGGCTATTTGCCGGAAGCATCGTTAAAAGTGTTTGAAAAACAAGAAGGCGTTACGATTAATTATTCGACCTTTGAGAATAATGAATCAATGTACACCAAGCTAAAATTGCTAAAAGGTTCTGGTTACGATGTGGTTTTTGCTTCTGCGTACTTCATTGAAAAAATGGGTCGAGAAGGGCTGCTTTCGAAAATAGATCACGCTCAAGTGCCAAACATGCAAGACACAATGGACGGCTTACTTGGCCAAGCGCACGATCCTAAAAATGATTACTCGCTGCCTTATATTTGGGGCATTACCGGGATCAGCTACAACGAATCCATGGTTGAGCAACCAGTGACCAAATGGGCAGACTTATGGGAGTCTCAATATGAACAACAAGTCATGCTGATTGATGACGTTCGCGATGTGTTCGGTATGGCGCTGAAGAAAAATGGCCATAGCGTGAACACAAAAGACGAAGCAGAAATCGAGCAGGCTTTTGATTCTCTAGTCGCGCTGAAAAACAACGTATTACTGTACAACTCAGATGCGCCGCAAGTCCCTTACGTGTCCGGTGAAACATCGGTCGGCATGCAATGGAACGGCAACGCATTCCAAGGACAGGTTGAAATGCCTGAGCTGAAGTTCGTGATGCCGGAAGAGGGCGCGGTATTGTGGATGGACAACTTCACTATTCCGTCTGGCAGTAAAAACAAAGCATTGGCGCATAAATTTATTAACTTCATGTACCAATCAGAGAACCAAGCGGAAATCGTGACCAGTTTGGGTTATGCGTCGGCAACGAACGCTGGGCGTGACAAATTGCCAGAAGAGTTGAAAAACAACCGTACTATTTTCCCTTCATCAGAAGACTTGAAAAAAGGCGAGTTTATTAATGATGTTGGCGCAGAAACGTTAGCGATTTACGAAAAGTACTGGCAACGTTTAAGAACGCAATAAGCAACGTCTTTGCCTATTGTTAGGCTTAAAATTTGGATTCCCCTCATCACGAAAGTGGTGAGGGGAATTTTTTTATAGGTTTTGTACTGCGAGTGTTGCTACGCGGCACGCTTTACGAGGCAGAAGTGCTTTTTACCGCGTTGCAGTAACCAATATTGATCAAACAGTGGGAAGCTTAAACTCGGGTTATCAGCCGCCACTTTTTCACCGTTTGCACTGATGGCGTTGTTGCTGATGTGTTCGCGTGCAACACGCTTCGAACTTGCTAAGCCCGACTCAATCAACAGCTCAACCAAATCTTGTTGTGCGCTCTCAATGCTTGGTAAACCATCCAACTCCAATTGTTTTAATTCACCCAAACTCAGTTGTTGCACATTACCGCTGAATAAAGCTTGAGTGATGCGCTCGGCGCTAGCTAGGCCTTCTTCGCCATGAACAAATCGCGTCATTTCCTCAGCGAGGATACGTTGTGCTTGTGGCTTACCTTGGCTTGCTTGGTCTTGCGCTTCAATGCTGGCAATTTCTTCGCAGCTCAAGAACGTGTAGTAACGCAGGAAGTGGTAAACGTCTGCGTCTTCTGCGCCAAGCCAGAACTGGTAGAACGCGTAAGGAGAGGTCTTGCTAGGATCTAGCCATACTGCACCACCTTCAGTTTTGCCAAATTTGGTGCCATCGGATTTGGTGATCAGCGGCAGAGTTAAGCCAAATACTTGCTCACCATTTTGACGGCGAGTTAAATCGATCCCGCTGACGATGTTTCCCCATTGGTCATTGCCACCGATTTGCAAACGGCAACCGTATCGACGGTTTAGCTCGGCAAAATCGTACGATTGCAGTAGGGCGTAGCTAAATTCGGTGAAGGAGATACCTTGGTCAGGTCGTTGCAGGCGTTGTTTTACCGATTCTCGGTTGACCATAGTATTGATCGAGAAGTGCTTACCCACATCGCGGAAGAAGTCGATCACATTGATCGCTTTCATCCAGTCAGCGTTGTTCACCATGATCATCGGCTTGGTCAGTTGGTGATTCATCAACTGCTGAATTTGATTAGAAAGATCGTTAACCCAGCCTGAGACGATTTCCTCTGAGTTCAGACTGCGCTCAGTCGCTTTAAAGCTTGGGTCGCCAATCATGCCCGTTGCACCGCCAATCAAGGCAACAGCTTGGTGTCCGGCATCTTGAAAGCGCTTAAGCATAATCAAAGGCACGAGGTGGCCGATATGCAAGCTGCCAGCTGTAGGATCGAAGCCGCAGTAAACGGTTTGTGGCTGTGAGAGAAGTGTCTGAATTTCTTCCAAATCGCTGGCTTGTGCAATCAAGCCGCGATCTTGTAAATCTTGCAGTAATGGTGTCGTCATTCTTTTTGTCTGTTTTAGTGGTTGTTACATTCAGACTAAAACGCGACACCTTTTCTCGATATATCCCTTAAGGGATAGTTTTTTACCTTGAATGGAGAATGAGGTGATTGAGGAAAAGCTGGAATAACTCACTCAATGAAGACACATTTAATTGCGAGTAAATTCGCTTTCGATGATTTTTGACCGTGCCTTGAACTAAGTGTAACCGCGCGGCAATTTCTTTGGTGTCAAACCCTTGAGCGAGAAGCGAAGCCACCTCTTGTTCGCGACGGGTGAGTGATTCTACGCCAAACGTTGCTAAAGCTTGCTCAATGGCTAATCGCATACTGCCAGAATAAGCACTCTGTGCAAAAACAGGCTCAGAAAAGGTAAATTCCGTTTGTTTCCAATGCTGCTGACAAAGCGACTGAATTATCGGGAAATAGGGCTTTAGCTTATTGATTTGTTGCTGAGAAAAGTATTTTCCATCAGTCATATATCCGAAGTACAGCATGACCCAACGGCCAGATTCAACTTCGACTAGCATGCTAAGCTCGTCTTTCCACCCTGTTTGATGATAGAACTGCTCGCAGTATGAGGTGAAGTCAACGCCTTTACGCGCCACGTCTTTGAGCGTAAATACGCCTTGTTGCTTTGTCTCGTTTAGTTTGAGAAAAAAAGGGTCATTTTGAAATGAGTCAGTAAGGTAGCGTTGAAAAAGTAACTCTCGCTCGTTCTCAATTGAGTCGTAGAGATAAATAGGATGTTTACCTTCTCGGTAACCTAAAATAACTGCGCAATCAAAATGAAAAAGAGTGCGAATGACACGCATAAGTTTAGGAGTAAAGTTAGGCGTGTTAAGAGCAGAAATTGCTTCTGCTAGTAGATTATTAAAGTTATTGTCAGGCATGGGATACCGAATTGCAGGTGGTTTTGCGCAAGCATAACCAAAAGCAATCCAACGAGAAAGGGAAGTCGCCATCTTCTGGTGACTTCCATAGAGAAAGTTGCGTAAGTGCTCAGTTTTGAGGAATCATATCCCCGTTAACTTATTGATAAGGGTGCATAACAACGGTTTTATTTAAGCGATTAGTTGCTATGCATTACTGCGAGTTAGTGAGCTCTTCGTTAACCCAATATTTAGAACCAGACACGTTAGCATCGATGAGCAAACCTTTAGCGTTCAACTGATAGACGGCGACGCCGCTGTTAAATTGTTTTGAAAGTTGCTCTGAATCTTCGCCCGCAACAGCAGAGGCTTCACTTGTGGCCTCCCATCCTTCGTTGACGAACGTATCAAAGTCTTCTTTGCTCTCAAACAGAACCACTTGTTGGTAAAATTTGCCGCCAGCCCCAAGTGCAACGCCCAAACCAAACATATTCATATAAGTGCGTTCTTCTGTTTCCTTATTCACTGCGACTCCTGACCCTGAGTTGGTGTGAAACAGCAAAGATAATTTACGAGAATCAAAGACCGCGTAGCCGTACGCGTTGTCGTAAATAGCTTTTGCCTCCGGCTTTTCATTAAATAACTTGAGCAAAGCGCTATCTGCCATTAAGTCCACGGCTTGGCGAGCTTCTTCTGGCGTATCGCCTTCCATCAGCTCATCAATTTTTTTGTCGGCAGCATCTATCCATTCTTTACTTTTCTCGATGCTGGCTTCTGTCCATTCGCCAGCGGTATTGATCGCTTCCTCGGACCAATTCGTGAAATCTTGCCACGCTTGTTTTGAAAACGCTTTGGTGTCGTCCCAAGCATCTTGTGCAGTATCAGAAACTGCGTCGCCAAGCTCAGACATTTTATTGGAAATTTCATCCCAATCGGCATAAGCAGGGGATGCCAGGAGCATCAATGTAGTAAGGAGTGCGATAGGCTTTTTCATCAAATTCTCTCTGGAGTTATCGATATACCATTCATTTTAGGTCATCAGACTTTGATAATGAAATTGACTAAATGACGAACTTGAGAGAGGAATCACGAACTGATTGTGAAATGACGTGTGAATAACAAAGCCCTCACAAGGGGAGTGTGAGGGCTAGAGTTTATCGTGTGTTACTTGCTGCTAACTTTACCGAGTTTTAACCAAGTATCGATAACCGTATCTGGGTTTAGTGATACAGAGCTAATACCTTGATCCATTAGCCATTCCGCTAGGTCGTCGTGGTCTGATGGGCCTTGACCACAAATACCAACGTATTTGCCTGCTTTTGTTGCCGCATCAATCGCCATCTGAAGCATCACCTTAACCGCTGGGTTGCGCTCATCAAATAGATGTGCAACATCGCCAGAGTCACGATCAAGTCCAAGCGTTAGCTGAGTCATGTCGTTTGAGCCAATCGAGAAGCCATCAAAGTACTTCAAGAACTCATCGGCAAGGACCGCGTTGGATGGCAGTTCGCACATCATGATGACTTTAAGACCCTGATCGCCACGGCGCAGATCAAACTTCGCTAGCAAATCAATCACTGATGCTGCTTCGCTTGGTGTACGCACAAATGGGATCATGATTTCAACGTTTTTCAGACCCATTTCGTTACGAACGCGTTTGATTGCTTGAGTTTCTAGCTCGAAGCAGTCTTCAAACACTGGAGAAATGTAACGAGACGCGCCACGGAAGCCAAGCATTGGGTTTTCTTCATGCGGTTCGTATGCTTTACCGCCAACCAAGTTGCTGTATTCGTTAGACTTAAAGTCAGACATACGAACAATAACGCGTTTCGGCCAAAATGCCGCAGCAATGGTTGCGATACCTTCTGTCAGTTTGCTTACGTAGAAATCGATAGGATCTTTGTAACCACGAATACGCTGAGTGATTTCTGCTTTTAGCTCATCGCTTTGTGCATCAAAGTTAAGTAATGCTTTCGGGTGGATACCAATCATCTTATTGATGATGAATTCAAGACGAGCAAGACCAACACCTTCATTTGGAATTTGTGCGAAGTCAAACGCACGATCAGGGTTACCCACGTTCATCATCACTTTTGTTGGTAGCAGTGGCAGTTCATCAACAGAAGAGCGTTTTACATCAAATTCAAGTTCACCTTGGTAAACGTAGCCCGTTTCACCTTCAGAACAAGATACGGTCACGGTTGCACCATCGGTTAACTTGCTTGTCGCATCGCCACAGCCAACGATTGCAGGAATACCAAGCTCACGAGCGATGATGGCTGCGTGGCAAGTACGGCCACCACGGTTGGTTACGATTGCAGATGCTTTTTTCATCACTGGTTCCCAATCTGGGTCAGTCATGTCTGTAACTAGCACGTCACCTTCTTGGACTAAAGACATTTGGTCCAGAGAGTCAACCAAGCGAACCACGCCTTTACCGATGCGCTGACCGATTGCACGACCTTCAACTAAAACATCCGCTTTGTTTTGTAGCTCGTAGCGCTCAATCACGTTTTGTTCCGTTTGTGAACATACGGTTTCAGGACGCGCTTGAACAATGTACAGCTTGCCATCAATGCCATCTTTTGCCCATTCAATGTCCATTGGACGCTGATAGTGCTTTTCGATGATCATTGCTTGTTTTGCGAGCTCTTTAATCTCGTCGTCGTTCAATGAGAACGTGTTGCGTTCTTCATCAGAAGTATCAACGATATCAACTTGTTTGCCGATTTCTTGGTTATCTGAGTAGATCATTTTGATCAACTTAGAACCAAATGTTTTCTTAACGATTGGGTGTTCGCCTACTTCAAGCATTGGCTTGTGAACGTAGAACTCGTCAGGGTTTACTGCACCTTGAACGACCATCTCGCCTAGACCCCATGAAGAGGTGATGAAGACAACTTGGTCGAAACCCGATTCAGTGTCTAGTGTAAACATAACACCCGACGAGGCTTTATCTGAACGCACCATACGTTGGATACCCGCAGATAGCGAAATGCCACGGTGGTCGAACCCTTGGTGAACGCGGTAAGAAATCGCACGGTCGTTAAATAGAGAAGCGTAAACGTGCTTAGTTGCTTCTAGTACTGCGTCGATGCCTTTCACGTTCAAAAACGTTTCTTGCTGACCAGCAAAAGAAGCATCAGGTAGGTCTTCTGCCGTAGCAGATGAACGAACTGCGACTGAAAGCTCAGGATTGCCTTCGATCAGTTCTTGGTAGTTTTCACGAATTTCTTGTTCAAGGTCCGCAGGGAAAGGAGCCTCTAATACCCATTGACGAATGTTTGCACCTGTCTTACGCAGAGCTTCTACATCTTCAACGTCTAGTTCATCGAGTAATTGGTGAATACGCTCATCCAAACCTTCGTGGTCAAGGAATTGGTTAAACGCGTATGAGGTTGTCGCAAAACCATTTGGTACAGAAACGCCTGCGTTTGCGAGGTTAGAAACCATTTCGCCAAGTGAAGCATTCTTACCGCCGACTTTGTCGACATCATCCATGGATAGGCCATTGAACCAGAGGGTGTTCTTTTGCATGTCTTTCTCCAGAAACATTGCAGCTTAGTAGGGGGACTTAAATCGATCTAAACAATCGCATGTTGGCTGTTATTACACGTTGACCATACATTGCTTCATTTAGATTGATATCAAAGGCAAACGATTACGTTCTGGCTGAAAAAAATTCAAAAGAATTTTTAAAGCTGTGGTGAACCTAACTGAAAGCCAAACTGATTTATTAATATTATGTGTACCATCCTACTCAAAAGATTTTGAAAAATTAAACAGAAATGCAAATAAATAACCAAAGTCGTGATGTGTTCTATGTTTCTGACGGTACGGCGATAACATGTGAGACATTAGGGCATGTTGTTCTCGGTCAATTTCCGTTCATTCCTAACGAAAAAACCTTTCCGTTTGTAGAAAGCCAGGACAAAGCTACTGACGTAGTCAAAGAAATTGAAACTTCCTACCAGCGCAATGGCGTCAAACCTCTGGTCTTTTTCTCAATTGTCGTTCCAGAAGTACGTGAAATGCTGCTTGAAGCGCCGGCATACAGTTACGATGTGTTGGAGAGTATTGTGCAGAAAGTGCAAGACGACATTCAGATGGCACCAAAGCCTAAGTTGCAGCGTTCTCGCAGTGTGGGGAAAGATTCCGACACCTATTTTGACCGTATTGCGGCTATTGAATACACATTGGCGCATGATGATGGCATCACGCTAAAAGGGTTGGAACAAGCCGATATTATCCTGCTGGGAGTATCGCGCAGCGGAAAAACGCCGACTAGCTTGTACATGGCGATGCAATTTGGTTTACGTGTTGTGAACTATCCGTTCATTGCGGAAGATGTGAAGATGATGCGTTTGTTGCCTGAGTTTGAGATCCATCGTCATAAGTTGTTTGGGCTGACGATCGATCCCGAGCGCTTGACTGAAATCCGTGAAAATCGTTTGTCTGGAAGTGATTACGCTAGCACAGAGCAGTGCAAGCTGGAGCTAGACACTGTTGAGGCGTTGTTTAGAAGAGAGGCGATCCCATATATCAATACGTCCTCTCTGTCTGTTGAGGAAATTACTACGCGTATTCTGGAAAAAGCAGGAATGAAGCGTCGCTTGTTTGGCTAACAAGAGACGCTCATGTCGCTATGTGTAAGAGGAGGTAAGATGTATACCTCCTCTATCGAATGAACCTTAGACAGAATTAATAGTATTGGAACATCTTTTGGATGTCTTGATAGTTTTTGGTCTGAGTTAGTGACAGCATCAGTAAGATACGTGCTTTTTGTGGGTTCAATGTACCAGCGGCAACAAAGCTGTATTTTTCGTCATCAATTTCAGCATCCAAAGTGGTTGAGCCGCTAGGCGTTCGGGAGCTTCTTACAACAACAACGCCATCTTTACTCGCTTTCTCTAGCTCATCAAACACAGTGTGGTACAAGTTACCATTACCGACACCAGCACTTACGATGCCGTCAAAATTCGCATCCACAAAGGCTTTCACCGGCAAATTGGAGGCATTTGCATAGTTATAAACAATACCGACCTTAGGCAACTTAGTAAGCTTTGATACATCGAATGGGGTTTCTGTCGTATGTTTACGCTCTGGGCTTCGTTGATATTTGGCATCGCTATTATGAATGTAGCCGATAGCACCAAAGTTGGGTGACTGGAAAGTGCTGACGGAGGTTGTATTGGTTTTTGTCACATCTCGCGCATCGAAAATCGTGTCATTCATTGCGACTAGCACGCCACGTCCTTCTGAATCTTCATCGGTGGCTGTTACGACTGCATTGTATAAGTTGACTGGTCCATCAGCACTCATTGCGGTGGAAGGACGCATTGCACCAACGATCACGACAGGCTTTTTGCTCTTGACGGTCAGATCAAGGAAGTAAGCGGTTTCCTCTAACGTATCCGTACCATGAGTAATGACGATGCCGTCAACATCATCTTGAGCGAGTAGCTCATTAACTCTTTTCGATAATTTTAGCCACACATCATTATTCATATCTTGTGAACCGATACTGACCACTTGCTCTCCAGAAATATCGGCAATGTTGGTCATACTCGGCACCGCAGAAATCAATGATTCAACGCCGACTTTACCTGCTGTGTAGTTTGACTCTGTTGCAGATTGACCTGCGCCTGCTATGGTGCCACCAGTGGCAAGGATTTTAATGTTCGGAAGATCGGATTGCGCAAAAGAGAACGAACTGATGCATAAACCGAGAGTTATCGTACTGAGGCGGAAAAGATTTTTCGTCATGGGAATCACCTGCTGTTAGGTTGGATGTTGGGGAACTCATCTATCCTAAAAACAGCGGGTTAGATTTTTTGAGTACTAGTTCAACAAATTGCAGATGAAGATCGTGTTCAACTGATCACTTAAAGAATATCAAATCAACCAGTTAACCTAATTGACGTGCTTCTTTAACAAGTGAGATGTGCTAGTAACGTGCACAACGTGTTAAGTCCTATAATTTATTGATTTATAAATAAAGGAGGTAGGAGTCTCGTGATGAGGTTATTAAACATGAATTTAGCCGTGCAATTTTCCAAAGTTTACAGTGTAAAAAAAAGCGGCTTTACCCCGGAACAGATAAAAGCCGCTTGCCAATGATGTGTTAATTCACATCTTATCGCATAATCATTTGTTCACGACCAGGACCCACAGACACCATTTTTACTGGTACGCCCATGAGTTCCTCAATGCGTAGAACGTATTTCTGTGCTGCTACTGGAAGCTCTTCAAACTTACGACAACCTGTGATGTCCTCGCTCCAGCTTTCCATCTTCTCGTAGATTGGCGCAAGAGAGGCAGTTTGAGGCCAGATTGGGTTTTCGCTGTGGTCGCCTTCGTAGCCAACACAGATTTTCAGATCGTTAAGGCCAGTCAAACAGTCTACTTTCGTTAGTGCAATTTCAGTTGCGGCTTGCAGTTCAACGCCATTCTTCGTAGCGACTGCGTCGAAGTAGCCCATGTCGCGTGGACGACCCGTAGTTGCACCGAACTCGCCAGCAAGTTCGCGGAAAGCGTCTTGCTCTTCCATTGCAGTGATCAACGTACCAGTACCCACTGATGAGCTGAAGGCTTTTGCAACCGCAATAACGCGTTCAGGACGAAGTGCCGGAAGGCCACTACCGATACCCGCGTACATTGATACAACGTTAGAAGATGTTGTCCAAGGGTACTCACCGTAAACAAGGTCACGACCCGCGCCAAGCTGCGCTTCGAACAATAGAGTTTTGTCTTTCGCTTGTAGTTCTTTTAGAGGAAGCGTTACGTTGCAAATTGAATCGCGCCAAGGTGCAGAGACTTCTAGCAGCCAGTTCGCCAGTTCTTCAGCGGTTTGTTCAAACTCGAACGTCGGGTAAAGTGCACGCAGTTGCGGCAGTTTCCAATCCATCATGAATTGAAGGCGTTCAACCAATACTTCTGGTTGCTTCAACCAACCAACTAGGATGCCTTTCTTCATTACGCGATCACCGTACGCAGGTGCAATACCTTGGCGAGTTGAACCGTATGCTTTGTCGCCTAAACGTTGTTCTTCTAGCGTATCTTCTAGTGCGTGTAGAGGTAGACACAGTGTTGCGCGATCAGAGATGCACATATTCACTTTTACGCCCGCTTCTTCAACTTCCGCAATCTCCTGAGACAGCAACGCAGGGCTGATAACCATACCCGGACCTAACACTGCCAAACAGTCAGGGTTGAATACGCCACTTGGAAGCTGGTGCAGCTTGAACGTACCTAGATCGTTAACCACGGTGTGACCCGCGTTGTTACCACCTTGGAAACGAATGCTCGCAGAAGCTTGCTCTGCCAAAAAGTCAACGATGCGGCCTTTGCCTTCATCACCCCAGTTTGCACCCACAACAACGATAGACGACATAATTTAATCTCCAAAAACAGATGCAAAAATCTTAAGGTGTTCGCCATAATAAGAGAAATTAATTATACTCATTAACTTGATAAGAATCTCATATCGGAATTGGCAATGTTAGATTTGAACTGGCTGCGAACCTTCGTAACTCTTGCAGAGGTAAAACACTTTGGTAAAACAGCGACGGAACTGCACATGACGCAGCCGAACGTAAGTTTGCATATCAAGCAGTTGGAGCAAGCCACGCGCACGAAATTGATTGAGCGAAATCCCGTGCAGTTGACGCAAGCGGGGAAGCGTTTGTTAGCTACGGCGCAGCGGATGCTCAATGAGCTGCAAATTTGTCAGTCAGATCTCAATGCCATCAACGATCTTACGCAGGGGACGCTTTCTATTGCGGCGAGCGATATTGTTTCACGTTTACTGCTTATCAAACCATTTCAGCAATTCAAAAGTGAATATCCGGGGATCGACTTGGCATTGTTCAACACCACATCTTCTCAAGCGGTGGATTTGGTGAAAAGTGCGCGTGCCGATATCGGCTTTGTTATCGCACAAAAAGAGAGTCAACCGCTGCATTTTACGCCTCTCACGCAAATTCACTGGTGTGCGTTTGGTGATAACATTTTTGAGTGGCAAGACAATCGAAAAGAGAGCCAGACGCTGATCCTGCTAGGGCACGATACTCGAACCCGAGAGCTGATTGATGCGTCTTTACCTGAGCTAAATCTGCCTAAGCATCGCGTGATGGAAGTGGGCAGTGTGGAAGCACAAATCGACTGGGCGGAAGCGGGATTTGGGACTGCTATTGTGCCGGATTTCTCGCTCGATCCGAGATTAAAGCTTTCTCGTGAAGTTACGCCTTTGCCAAGTTTTCCAAACACTGATTTCGGCTACATCGTGCGTCAAAATCAGGTGTTATCCAAAGCGGCAAAACAGTTGTTGGCTTGGGTTGGCGAGAATGTGTCGGTGGTTGAGGGCTAAGGCGATGAAAGAAAAGGCCATGAAAGAAACGAAGATTACGATTTCGCTCCCATCCTTGATTCACCGTATTGGGGGCGACCATGCCAAGCGAGCGAAAACACTCGCAGCAGAAAAACAGTGCGATCTTAAGCGAATTAGACGATCTCGTCACTGGCAAATCTCAGGCGAGGCTTTGGATGTAAAAGCGTTTTTAGAGCATCTCAAAAACGAAGCAGCAGAGACGATGCGATTTGCGATCAACAAAATCGAACAAGCTCTACTTGCTCACCAAGACAAATTGGAACCTTTGGACGTGAAGTTGATACGTTTGGTGAGACAAAACCCAAACATCACCTTAGCGGAGCTGATGGCTGAAACGAACTGCACGTTAGTTCAAGCTCGCACGGCACGATTTGATGCTGAGTTGCTTTAAGATCGGTTTGTGGTTTACTCACTTTATTAACAGATGTTAGGGTACCGATCAAAATCACTCACTAAGACCATTTTATTATGGATATTTGGCAGCTTCTCCTTTTTATTCCAGCTTGCTTCGCTCTAAATATGGCTCCAGGCCCAAACAATTTATTGGCAATGAATAATGCGCGTTGTTACGGCTTTAGGGCCGCGTTTACGGCCAGTTTAGGCAGAATTGCTGCTTTTTCAGCGATGATTGCGTTGTCTGCATCAGGTCTGGCTGTGATTTTGTATACGTCAGAAATGCTATTTTTGGCAATAAAGTTGGTAGGGGCGCTGTATCTACTATGGATTGCGTTCAACCTTTGGCGCTCAGAGTCCAGCCCGATCTCTGACTTGGACAATTCGCGCAATTACGCAGGACTTGCGAAGCAAGAATTTACGCTCGCTGCTGGCAACCCGAAAGCGATTCTTATTTTTACTGCATTCTTGCCGCAATTTGTTGATGCCAATGCCAACGTTCAAGAGCAGTTTTTTGCCCTTGGCTCCACGTTTTTGATATTAGAAATGGTCGCCATTTCAATCTATGCCATCTTTGGTTTGTACTTGAGACACTGGTTTTCAAACCCCAAAATGGCGAAACGTTTCAATCGCGGATGTTCGTTGTTTTTAGCCGCATCAGGTGCGAATTTGCTACTAAGTAAGCAATAACAACACATCATCTCTGTAGATTATTTTTCTATAAAAAGAGCCGCTGATGTTACATCAGCGGCTCTTTTAGTTGATGCATCGATTAATTTATTGTTACCACATCAAATCGTCAGGCACGACGAAATCTGCGTATGGATCGTCTTCTGCTGGAATGTCCGATTCAGGTTCTTTTTGTTCGATGATGACGGACTCATCACGTTGAGTAATTTTATTCGCTACTCCACGTGGAATGACAACATAGCTTTCACCAACAATTGCGATTGCCAAAATACCTTTGATCAACTGCTCGCGGATAAGTGAATCTACATAAAGTGATTTCACTAGCGTACCGTGAGTGAAGTTGTATTTGATGTCGCCATCTTTTAAGTCGATCTTGTTCATCTCAATCAATTGATTGATCTGCGCTTTGATCTCTTTATTTAATCGCTCAGCATTTTGTTGCTCGCTCAATTGTTTATCACGCTCTAACTGTTGGCGTTTATTCTCTTCAACCGCCGCTTTTACTTCGCGTGCTTGAACGCGTGATTTTTTAGAGCCTTTCTTCGCTTTCTTTAGTTTCTTTTCATTAACTAAGCCAGCTTTCAGCATTTGTTCTTGAAGGGTAAGTTTTGCCATGTTTTATCCAGTTAGTGCGCAATTTTGGGCATTTTACCCACTATTGCCACTTGTAGTAAATAATAGTGCTTTCTATGGGTCTAAAATGTTTGGTTGGCTTGCTATCTCTTTAAGGAAAGTGCAAAGCGGGCCTTCTCCAAAGCCCGCGAGCGTTACTGAAATCTAGGTGGGTTATGGCTGCCACTGTTTAGATGTGACGAGGTTATCCATCACTTTGTTTACCGCTTGATGCGCTTTGTCGACAATGGTGTCTATATCGTTACGGTTCGCGATAAGCGGTGGAGCAAATCCGAGGATGTCACCATGTGGCATGGCGCGAGCGATTAAGCCTTGCTCTAAACAGGCCGCCGCGATTTGCGGGCCTACTTTCAAGTTTGGATCAAAGTGTGCACGGCGGAGCTTGTCTGAAGAAAACTCCAACGCATGCAACAAGCCAACGCCACGAGTATCACCGACCAATGGATGATCGCTAAACGTCTCCGCCATGCGTTGCTGCAAGTAAGCGCCGACTTCGGCTGCGTTTTGCACCAGGCCTTCACGTTCAATGATATCGAGGTTGCAGTTCGCGGCTGCCGCTCCCATTGGGTGACCAGAGTAGGTATAACCGTGTCCGATAGCACCCCATTGGTCGGTACCGTTTTCTAGCACACTCCAAACTCGTTCACCGACGATCACGCCAGACAGCGGTTGATACGCTGAGGTTAACCCTTTCGCTACCGTGATGAGATCTGGTTTCATGTCGTAGTGGAGTGAGCCAAAATCGGAGCCGAGGCGACCAAAGCCACACACCACTTCATCCGCAATCAAGAGTACATCGTATTTGTCGAGTACTTTGCGAATCGCCTGCCAGTACCCTGCTGGTGGTGGCACAATACCGCCAGTACCGAGCACTGGTTCTGCAATCATTGCTGCTACCGTTTCTGGGCCTTCTTCCAAGATCATCGCTTCGAGTTGATCTGCGCAATATTGAGAGAATTCGAGCTCAGACATACTCTCGTCTTCACGGCGATAATAATATGGCGCGATGGTGTGTTTGATGCGCTCAAGTGGTAAATCAAAATGGGCGTGGAACAGCGGCAAACCTGTCATTGAACCGGACGCGATACTTGAACCATGGTAGCCGCGGTCACGCGAAATGATTTTTTTCTTCTCTGGTAGACCACGAGCATTGTTGTAATACCACACCAACTTAAGTTGAGTTTCGTTCGCGTCGCTGCCTGACATGCCGTAGTAAACTTTGCTCATGCCTCCAGGCGCCATTTTGATGATGCGATCTGACAGTGTCACGAGCGCTTCGTTCGTATGACCGACGTAAGTGTGGTAGTACGCCAGCTCTTTGGCTTGTTCATAAATAGCATCGGCCATTTCGGTCCTGCCATAGCCAATGTTTACACAATACAACCCGGCAAAGCCGTCTATCAGCTCGATGCCTTCTGAATCGGTGATGCGTATTCCGCTTCCGCTCGAGATAATTCTTCCCGAAAGCTCCCCGGCCGCATACTGCTTCAGGTGGGTTGAGGCATGAAATACTCTCTGACGATCGATCTCTAAAAGTTGTTGGGTTTTGTTACTCATGATCCTTCTCCTCGAATAATTGGATATCCATATTTCGTGCCTCAACTGCCACTGACGGTTGGTATAGCGCCTAAGCAGCAGTATTTGATTTCGCTGTATTCTTCAAATCCGTGACGGCTTCCTTCTCGTCCAAGACCAGACTGTTTCACGCCGCCGAATGGGATAGGGTGCCCTGTCATTTTGACGGAGTTCACGCTCACCATGCCAAACTCCAAACCGCGCATGCAGTGCCAAATTTGGTGAATATCGTGACCATAAACATAGGCAGCTAAGCCGTACTCAGTGTCGTTGCTCATTTCAATCACGGTATCTAAGTCTTGGTAAGGCAATACGCCTGCCACAGGACAAAAATTCTCTTCGCGATACACCGCCATTTCAGGGGTTACATCGGCTAGCAATGTCGGCGCGAAGAAGTTTTCGCCTGGTACGGGCTGGTGGTATCCCGCTACCAATCGCGCGCCTTTGTCGAGCGCGTCACGCACCAAATCATGCGCTTTATCCACCGCAGTGCGATTAATAAGCGGTCCCATGGTGGTTTTTTCGTCTAAGCCATTGCCCAAAACGATGTGGCTCATTTCTTTGGCAAACGCTTCCAAAAACGCTTCGTACTTATCGTCAGGGACGAAAATACGGTTTGCGGCCAAGCAGTCTTGTCCTGCGGTTTGAAACTTCGCATCCACGGCGGCTTTGGCTGCTTGCTCGACATCCATATCTGGCAGCACGATGAAAGGGGCGTTACCACCGAGCTCCATACTGCACTTCTTCACGGTTTGTGCCGCGTCGCGTAGCAATAGTTTGCCTACTCGAGTTGAGCCTGTGAACGAGAGCGCTTTGACTTTATCGGAGTGGCACAAGGTTTGTGACACCATCATCGCATCGCCAGTGATAACGTTAAATACACCAGGTGGAAAGCCAGCTCGGTCTGCTAACTCTGCCAACGCTAACGCAGAAAAAGGCGTTTCACTGGCGGGCTTAATGAGCACCGGACAGCCTATTGCTAGTGCGGCTGCGGCTTTGCGTGTGATCATGGCATTAGGAAAATTCCATGGTGTAATCAGAGCTGCGACACCAATCGGCTCGCGTACCGTCGATAGTTGCGCATTCGGGATATGACTTGGGATGGTTTCGCCATAACAGCGGCGTGCTTCTTCGGCAAACCAACGAACAAAGGATGCGCCGTAGTCAATCTCACCTACAGCATCACCTAGTGTTTTTCCTTGCTCCATCACCATCAAATGAGCAAGATCTTGCTTTGATTCTAGAATCAGGTCGTGCCAACGCATGAGAATTTCAGCGCGCTCTTCTGCTTGCATTTTTCGCCATTGACGAAAGGCTTGGTCGGCTTCATCAATCGCTTGATAGAGTTGTTGCTGAGATAGCTTAGTGATGTAACCGATGACCGTGCCATCTGCTGGATTATTCACCGGATGAAATTGATCACCACTTACCCATTTGCCATTCACGTACGCTAAACCTCTCACCAAACGTACGTCTTTCATTATCGCCATCATGTCGTGCGAGGCTTTTAATTCTTCAGCGTGTAAGCTGTGCAGTGCTGCCATGAGTCCTTCTCCCAGCATCGTTGTCCATAATGAAACTGTAATGGAGAAGTGACCGAAATAATTTCTGATACCGAGGTTTAAAACGTCAGAAATTTCTTTTTAGTGCCGTTAAATATGGTGTTTTTTCTGTTCACGCCTGATGCGCATTTTCCCTTTTATAACAAAGCGTTTTGGTTTACTTCGAATGTGCCCGCATCACGTTTGATTGTTTTTGTCACAATGTAAGTAAAGTAGCGCTCAATGCCCACATCTGAGTCTAACCAGTTGTCGATAAGCCGCTGATATTGGTCGATATCTTCTGACTGAATTTTAAGGATGTAATCGACACCACCGCCCGTGGCATAGCAATCAGTGACTTCTGGTGAATGTTGAACCAGTTGCTCGAAGCGTTTGAACGCTTGGGCGTTGTGTTCTTTGAGTGTAACTTCAACCATAACCGACGTTCGTTTGAACAAAATATCGGTATTTACTTTTGCTCCGTAACCTTCAATGATGCCTGCTTCTTCCAGTTTTTTGACGCGCTCCCAGCAAGGGCTCACGGATAGGTTGATGGCCTCGGCAAGGTGAGATTTGGTGATACGACCATTATCATGAAGTATTTGTAGAATTTTTACGTCGTAGCGATCGAGGCGCATTATGAGTCTCCCTGTTGAATACTAATCATTTCATGAAAGGCTGATGACTGGTCGCTGTTATAAGGTGCTTTCCAGTTTGCTTCTGGTATGCCATTTGTTTTGATTTCTTTAGTTGGCTTTTCAATCAGCCTATCTCGCCGCAGTCTTCGGCTATAACTGCGATAGTGTCACCGATATTCACCATAGCAGGAAAACGACGTGCCGCGAAAATACCATTGCGCTGTGACTTGTACTCAACGGGGGCGGTACCTGTGCGCTCGGTCGAGAAGATTCTCACTAATACATCTCCCTTTTTGACGGTATCGCCAAGATCAAATAAGTATTCTGTGATGCCGTGGTGTTGGCTTTGCACATAACAACTTGCATCAGGCATATCTAATAACTTAGTTGGTTGGGTTGGTTGTTCGTAGTCACCGGGCAAGTTGCCTGAGAAGCGTAAGAAGTTGCGAATGCCACGGTCGGAATAAGCGATGGTTTCTGGAGTGCTGGTTCCGCCTCCTCTTAGTTCGGTGGTAACAAAGATTTTTCCCTGAGACTCCACGGCAGTGTCATACAGGCTGGTGGCGTCCATTTCGAGCAAGATCATGGTGTAAGGTGCGCCAAACAGTTTTGCACCTAATATGCAGGCTTCTTCTTGATCGAGATTGTTGAGACGATGGGCAGCGGCGAACGGAACGATATCTAACGTTTTACCACCTGAGTGAATGTCTAACGCAAAATCGCACTTAGGAACTAGGTAACGAGTAAAATAATCCGCAATTTTCTCGGTCACTGTGCCTATGGGGTTGCCGGGAAAGCTGCGATTTAAATTCCCCTTATCGATAAACGACGTACGTGAGGCATTTTGTACCGCAGGTAAGTTCATCATGGGTACAATAATGACACGACCTTGGATTTGATCTGCCTGAAGCGAGTTCGTCAATTTTAGCAGGCTGGTGATGCCTTCGTATTCGTCTCCGTGATTACCGCCAGTAAGCAGTGCGGTTGGTCCGTGACCATTTTTGATCACGGTGATAGGTATCATAATACTGCCCCAAGCGGAGTCGTCATGTGAATAGGGCAGCGTTAAAAAGCCGTGCTGTACACCTTCTCGGTCAAAGTCTATGGTGGCTGTGATCGAGCTTTTTTGCATATCAAGTCCTTTTAGTTCTCAGACCTGGCTCAACAGAGCTTAAGGTTTGAAAAATTAGTGTTTAACAAATAAGTGGCGTGGAAAATCACACAATGTTTTTGCTCCATCATGGGTAATGACGATACTTTCCGTTGTTTCTAACCCCCAATCTTTGAACCACAGCCCCGGCATAAAATGGAATGTCATACCTTCTCTCAAGATGGTTTTATCGGTGTCTCGCAAACTCATGGTTCGTTCCCCCCAATCTGGCGGGTAGCTCAAACCTATTGGATAGCCACAACGGGCGCCTTCGCGTGAGAATCCCGCTTTATCGAGAACCTGGTTTAGTGCATTGGCGATGTCGGCGCAGGTATTTCCGGGCTTTGCCACTTTCAAGCCCGCTTCAAGTCCTAGAGTTAGGGCTTCGTCGGCTCGTTTAAACTTGTCGTCAGGCTCGCCAAGAAAAATAGTGCGTGAGAGTGGGCAATGGTAACGGCGGTGCGCCCCTGCGATTTCAAAAAACGTCCCTTCGCCTTTCTTGAAGGGTCTGTCATCCCAAGTCAGGTGAGGTGCGGAAGCATCAGAACCTGATGGCAAAAGCGGCACAATCGCGGTGTAATCGCCAAAGTGGTCTTCATGCCCGAGCACGGCTTGGCGGTTAATCTCGGCAACAAGGTGGTGTTTCGGTAATCCTGGTTCAATCATGTCGAACGCAACACGGTGCATATTTTCAACAATGCGAGCGGCACGGTACATGTACGCCAGTTCTTGATCGGATTTAACGGCGCGGCACCAGTTGACTAGTCCAGTTGCATCGAGAAGTTGAGCATTCGGTAGGTGCGTGGTGAGTGATTCGTAAGCGGTGGCGCTAAAGTAATAGTTATCTTTTTCTACACCGATGCGACCACGATCCCAAAGGCGCGGAGCCAGTACGGCTTCGACCAGGAAATCCATCGGGTGTAGCGGCGGATTCATTACATAATGGTCTGGATAGTAGGTGATGTTTTCTGCCGACATATACGCAGTCCTGTATGCTCCGTTGGCATCTTGGCAGCGTCCAAACCAAACTGGCTCATCAGATGGACCAACAACGACACACTGTGGCACGTAAAAAGACCACCCATCATAGCCTGTCAGCCACGCCATGTTAGAAGGGTCATGAATGATAAGGACATCCAATTCTCTTTCTTCCATCGATTGCCGAACTTTCGTTAACCGATCCTGGAACTCATCCAGTGTAAAATGCAAAGCAACGCCTCTCATATTTTCTCCTTGTTAGAAATCCGACGCCTTATGGGCCTTCGGAGACGCTGAGGTATTTCTACCTTCTACCAGCTAGCCAGATCTGCGTTAAAAATGATTGCAATTTACCTCTGGGGTTGTATTTGGATTGAACGATGCTGTTTAACATGTTTGTTTAACCCATACATTTCATGTCAATCATTACAATTGTGGTTTATTTTTGTGCATTTCACCTCATTTTGTGAGTTAAAGTTCGCTGTTTGTTAAATGGAAGTTACAATGAGCGTTAAAAATGAATCAATTAAAATATTGTGTCATGACAATTTCTTTGAACCCGATCATTCGGCCAGGCACCGCTAAATACATCTCCATTGGTAACTATCTTGTCGAATGTGTCCGCAGTGGTTATCTAAAACCGGGGACTCGATTACCCACACATCGTGAGTTTGCAGAGCAAATTGGCGTCAGCGTACAAACGGTGAGCCATGCATATGGTTATGCAGAGAAAAAAGGGGCGATCGAGTCTTGGGTTGGGAATGGTACTTTTGTCAAATCAGGTTTTGTGGATGAAAGTACGGACACGGAGTTCATGCTGACACAAGAGATGAAAGAAACGCCGGATGAAATTGATATGTCGATTGCACATCCAGTGGTGACCGATCGCCACATTACGCTTTTTAATCAGGCGTTAATGGAGATTGCTGGGCAAACAAACAATCGTGGTTTGATCAGTAAAGCAAAGCCGGTAACAGGTCAGCCTCATCATATTGAGTCAGGGGCACGATTTCTAAGTAGCCAAGGGCTGGATGTGGGTGCCGATCAGATATTACTCACAAATGGTGCATGCCATGGTTTAACGTTGGCTTTAAGCACAGTTGTTGAACACGGTGATTTAGTTGCTTGTGGTCACTTGGTTGATCATGGCTTGATCTCTCGCTCGAGAATGCTTGGATTTAAGTTGCAACCACTTGAAATGGATGAGTTTGGTATAACGCCGGATGCATTTGAATGGGCATGTAAACACAAACCAATCAAGGTATTGTGTTGCACACCGAGCATGGCTAACCCGACTAGTGCGCATATGGATGTTGAACGCCGAGAGGCGATAGCGAATATTGCGCAGCAATACGACATCTATGTCATTGAAGATGACGTGTATGGAGCACTAGAACCTAACCGTGTCCCACCCCTTGCCACATTGTTACCCGAACAAGCTTTCTATGTCACCAGTTTAACCAAAGTTGTAGCGCCAGGCATGCGCACTGGCTATCTGACGGTCCCACGTCATTTTTTGCAGCACGCGATTGGTCGTTTAGCGGCAACGAGTTGGTCTGCGACTCCATTACCATTTGAAGTCGCTCATTTGTGGATCGAGAACGGTACGTTAAATCGACTTATTCGCTTTCAAGTCAATGAGTTTGCTAAGCGACAGCGAATAGCAAAAGCCGCTTTAGAAGGGCATGTTTATAGCTCGCACCCGAATGGACAGCACATTTGGTTGAGACTACCCGAGCAGTGGAATAGCGATGACCTGGTTGCTTCGGCAAAGCGTTCAGGGGTGCAGATCACGGGATATAAACCGTTTGTTCTCGATACAAATCAGCCAATGCCTTACGTGCGAATCAGCTTGGGAGCAGAAACAAACCGAGGCTACATCAAACACGGGTTATCTGTGATTGCTGAAATTCTCGATACCAACCCTCCCACCTCACACTTTTTGGTCTGAGCGATAGGTTATCTATGCTTTTATCTGATGGGCTTAAACGTTTGTAACTGAGTTTTTTCTTGTCGCCATTGTCTCGGCGATTTTCCCGTCCAACGGCGAAAGTGGCGGCTGAAGACCGCAGTTTCTGCATAGCCCAGTTGCAACGCGATATCGGTAATACTCTGAATATTCTCATGCAATCGCTGTTCGGCGAAATCCTGACGCACTTGTTGTAAAAGCTGTCGATAATTTGTGCCCTGTTGTTTCAGCTTGTTTTGCAGCATTCTCGGATGCAGGTCCAATGCTCTTGCAACGCGCTCAACGCTGCATTCTCCGGTTGAGAGCAGACGGCCAATCATGTTTGCTGCTTGGTCACTGAGATTGTTGGGGTAACGGGTTTGCAGCTCTTTGAGGTGCTGTTGAAAATGGCGCTCTAGTGCGTCTTCATCTTGGTGGTTCTTAGCGTTAAGCAGAGTCGCTTTAAGTAGGATACCGTCAAACTTATCACCGAAACGCAGTTTGTTCTGCTGGGCAAACTTGCTTTTTTCTACTTCCAATGTTGCGTGTTGAGTCAAATGTAGCGCGAAGTGACTTGCTTCAATATCAAGCAGACTGGCAATAAACATCGCCAGATGCGACACACTGAGCTGCATCAACTGCGCGATACCTCGTTCGCTGTGCACATCAATATTGAGCGACAACCGTACCCAATCATCTTGTGGCGTCATGTTGAGAGTGACCCCTGACGAATGCAGATAGAGAAAATCATTCACCCGCGCCAAGGCTTCACCGACCGTTTGCGCCCGGGAAACCAGCATTGGTAAGTCTCCCAAGCTCTGTAGGTTTTGACGCTCGGCGAGCAACACGCCAAACAGCGGTTGCTGACAACGAGCAGCCGCTTCTTCCAGTAATTCAGCCAACCTAGGGTAGGCGAGATAGGTATCGGGATCGCGAAACTGCGCGGCAGACAGGCCAACAGCGGCCATTATCTCTTGCGGATTGTGACCTAATTCTGAAACCAAGCTATCAAATTTATCAGCAGCGCCACTTCGTACGATATACATGTCTCGATTTTAAAATGTTAACAGGTTGTAAATCGCAATATATCAAATTTACTTCGTAAAAGGTCAAGTGAGTGCCAGTGAGTTGATCTAAGTTACATTTCGATAACAACAACGCATGGATGAGAAGCTGTATGGAACTTATCAATAAAACTGCCATCGTGACTGGCGCTGCGGGTGGAATTGGGCAAGCTATTATTGCAAAGCTAAGAGAGCAAGGAGCCAAAGTGCTTGCTGTCGATATTTCAGAGCAATCACTGCAAATGTACACAAGTTTTGACTCAAAGCAGTTGGGAACCTTTGTCGCGGACGTCACCGATTACCAACAAGTTGAAGCTATGGTGAAGTGCGCGGTCGAACAGTTTGGCTCGCTTGACATCATGGTCAACAACGCGGGCATCGGTGCACCGAAACCTCTGCTTGACCACGACCCAATTGCTGATTTTGAGCCGATCTCTAAGGTCAACCAAAATGGCGTTTACTACGGCATTCTTGCCTCTGGAAGACAATTCCAAGCTCAAGGCACGCCGGGCGTAATTCTTAATACATCGTCGGTTTACGCGCAAATGGCGTCTGAAATGACCTTTACCTACAACGTCAGTAAAGCCGCAGTCGATATGATGACCAAATGCGCCGCATTAGAACTCGCACCATTGGGTATTCGTGTTTGCGCTGTCGCTCCGGGACGCGTTGATACTCCGATGTTAAGGCAATACGAAGAGATTGGCCTGTGGGACCACATCCGCAAAGAACAGATGCGTCAAAACTTCACACAACCAGAAGAGATTGCTGATGTGGTGGCGTTTCTGGTCAGCGAGAAAGCCAACTGTATCAACGGTTGTACCATCAGCGCATCTGACGGTTTCGAGAATTTTAAGTACCCACTTATGGGATAGGCGAGTACGCCACATTACAGCAATAGCGAGGATGTAAGTTATGTCATTACCAGAAGTTATTCAGCACCAAGATTTCTTATTAACTCTTAATACCAATGAAGAGTCGATCATCAAAGACGCGCTACCGGGTGTGGATGTTTACCCATTGTTTCTTGATCCAGAAAACGGTACGTGGGTGATTCGCGCCAAATTCAAACCGGGCGTGACTTTACCTAAGCACTTCCATACTGGTGTGGTGCATTTCTATACACTGAGTGGCGCTTGGCACTACATTGAATACCCAGACCAAGTCCAAACCGCTGGTAGTTATTTGTATGAGCCAGGTGGTTCGATTCATACCTTTCACTGTCCAGAAGAGTCGGGTGGTGCTGATGGCTTTATGGTGATCCAAGGTGCGAACATTAACTTTGACGAAGAGGGTAACTTCATCAACATTATGGATGTAGGTTGGATTGAGCAAGTGGTGGTTGCCGCTGCCAAAGCGCAAGGCTTCACTGCGCGCTATATCAAACCGGGTGCGATTGCTGGCCTAAGCGATGAGCTAGCGGAGTAACCCCATGCAACAGATGAACAGTATTGTAATGCAGGATGGCCGAGTCCGTCTGCAGCAAGTCGAAATCCCTCAACCCGAAGCGGGACAAGTGTTGGTTCGCAGCCTTGCCTGTGGCATTTGTGGCTCCGACCTTCACATTACTCGACACGCGGATGAGGTATTTGATGTATTCCACCAGCTCGGGTTGATACCTGATGAATCCGGTGAGCACGCTCAAGTGATGTTAGGGCACGAGTTCTGTGCGGAAATTGTCGAATACGGTGCCGGTACGCAGCAAACGTTGTCCGTTGGTAGCCGAGTCACCTCTGTGCCGATGTTGCTCAGTCAAAATGGCGCAGGCGGTCGGTTTGCACGCGGTCAATCGCAGTGAAATCGAAACGGAAGAAACCGCGCTGGTTGTCGGTTGCGGCCCTATAGGGCTGGCGGTGATTGCTGCACTGAAACAACGTGGCGTGAGCAATATTCTTGCGGTCGATCTTCAGGAAGAGAAACTGCAACTTGCTAGTGAGTTTGGCGCAAATCGATTGATCAACCCGACCAAGGAAGACGAGATCGCCGTTGGTGAGCAGTACGCGATGAACTCACGTCTGGTCATTTATGAGTGTGTGGGCAAGCATACCTTGATTGACGATTTTCTGCGCCGCGCTCCTGCCCGAGCGCGAATCGTCATCTCGGGTATCCATACGACACCCGCAATCATTAACTACGCGTACGCGACGGTAAAAGAGCTCGACTTGAGATTCTCTTACTACTACCAGCCGCACGAGTTTGAGCAATGCCTACAAGCGATTGCCGAACATAAGCTGCCTTGGCAGAAAATGCTCACTGCCAAAGTAGGGATCGATGGTGTGGAAGATGCGTTTAGACAGTTAATGACGCCAAATGACCACATCAAAGTGGTTATCGAACCTTGGCGCAGCGGCGCGTTAGAAGTGATTTAACTCTTAGCCAGATTAAGCTAGCTAAAACCAATTTTAGTTTGGTGACAGCCCCAACCGTAGCTGCTAGGTTGGGGCTTTTTTGTTAGGCCTGTTCTGCGCATTCCTGTTGCAGAGCAGGGTAATCGGTGTAGCCTCGTTCGTTTCCGCCAAACAACGTTGAGCCATCGAGTTCTGCCAACGGATGGTGATGTTGCAAGCGAGAGACTAAGTCTGGGTTTGCTACGAATGGCCGTCCGAATGCGACAAGATCCGCGTAGCCTTTCTCTAATACTTCGTTTGCTCGTTGAGGATCGTAGCGACCAGCAACAATAATAGCGTTGCGAAAGCGCTTTCTAAGTTCGATTCGAAACGTCTCAGGAATCGTTGGTGCATCGGCCCAATCGGCCTCGGACAAGTGCAAGTAGGCAATGTCGCGCTCCTGTAGCTGTTTTGATGCCTCTAGGATCGTTTGCACGATATCTGGGCAGTCCATATCTTTAAACGTAATGAATGGTGCCAATCTCACTCCAACTCGATGCGCACCAACAGCGGCGATAACTGCATCCACCACTTCGATAAGAAAACGGATACGATTTTCTCGTGAACCGCCGTAGTTGTCTGTTCGATGGTTTGAGTTGGTTCTTAAGAACTGATCGATCAGATACCCATTCCCGCCGTGGATTTCTACACCATCAAAACCCGATTCAATAGCGCGTTTGGCTGCGTTCGCGAAATCACCGACAACTCGGTTGATATCCGCTTGTGTCATGGCGCGTGGCTCAACACAATCGACCATATTGCCGTTGCCTTGTTCATCTGCAATCCAAACTTGCGTCTCTACCGGAGCGAGCGCAGATGGCGCGATAGGCTGTTCACCATTTTGGAATGTTGGGTGAGACACTCTGCCCACATGCCATAGCTGACAAAACATCGCTGCGCCTTGTGATTTGACCGCTTGGGTCACACCCTGCCAGCCCGCCACTTGCGCATCGGTGTAAACGCCAGGGGTGAACGAATAGCCTTGAGAATCGTCCGAAATTTGTGTGGCTTCGGAAATGATCAGCCCGGCAGAAGCGCGTTGTTGATAATACGTTGCCATCATCTCATTCGGGATGTTACCTGGCTGAGTGGTGCGTGCGCGAGTCATTGGTGCCATGGCAATACGGTTTTGTAGTGACAACGCTTTCAGTTGAGCTGGTTCAAACAGCTTATTTGTTCTTTGTTTCATGATGCGCTCCTTAGATAAGTACTGGCACGTTGGTCGCTTTACGAGCGGTTGCCATCCAATGAAGTACGGCTGGATCCCATTGCACTTCGGGCGCACTGAAAAAGCCGCGTAGAATGGAAAACATAATGGCTTGATCAACCAGTGACGTTTGCTTTTCTGAACTTAGGTTGAGCAAGGGTTTGGTTTGTTCTATCAAAGCGGCGACTTCTTTCGCAATCGCAGGTGTATCGTTAATCAAGGCTTCAAAATTTAACGCTTCGGTTTCTTTTTTTGCACGCCATGCTTGTTTAGCGGTTTCTGTTGCAAACTCCGGTAACGTCATGTTTGACCAACGCGGATACCCGACTTTTTGTAGCGGTAAAAACGCTTGTTTTTGCCAGTCTAAAACCGGTGCTGAGGGTTGGCTTTTTTCGCTGGAAGATGCCAATTCAAGGAAGTAGTTGATGATGTCTAAGCTTTCCGCCATCGCTTCACCATCGTCTTTGATCAAAAGAGGAACTTGTTTTGCGCCGATGATGTTTGTGGTGGTGCTCTCGTCGTCATAAGCAATGTTGATGACGTCGAGCTGAATATTCAGCATGCTTGCGACAAAACGGACGCGGGCGCTAAAGGGGCAATGTTCATAAATGTACAGTTTCATTTTTTGTTTCCTATCTCTTGGCTGGGTAGGGCGCGTTGTTGTGCGTTGAACAGCGTTACGGCGTTTAACTTTGCCCTGTCACATAACGTTCTGGGTCTAAACAATGTCGATAGGGTCAGTATATGGATTCGACTTAATTTGATAATTGGGTTATATCTGAATTAATTATTCAGTTTTTCCAAATAATAAGGGCGCGAAGGTGGATAAGTTTTCGGATATGACGTTGTTTGTCAGCATCGTTAAACATCAAGGTCTGGCAGCGGCGGGAAGGGAGTTAGGTTTGTCTCCGGCGACGGTAACGGCAAGGCTGCAAGCGATAGAAGAACGCTATGGCGTAAAGCTGCTCAACCGAAGCACACGCCACGTATCACTCACGGACGCAGGGGCAATGTACCATCAAGCTTGTCTGAACATCATTGATAGCGTGAAAGAGACGGAAAACTTGCTGCAAACGGGTATTTCTCAAGTGCGCGGAACGTTGAAAATTTCAGCTCCACGAGATATTGGCAAACAAATTATTTCGCCGATGGTGTCGGCTTTTTCTGAGCAATATCCGGATGTGACGCCTTATCTTTATCTTAATGACAATTTATCGAACTTGGCTGAATCGGGGCTCGATTTGGTGATTCGTTATGGCGAGTTAGCGGACAGTAATCTCATTTCGCGCAGGCTGGCGTCGAGTCAACGCGTGCTGTGCGCATCACCTGACTATTTGTCGAAGCAAGGTGTCCCAAACTGTCCACAAGATCTCGCGGATCATCGCTGCTTAGCCATGGTGCGCAGCAATGAAGAATTAAAAACGTGGCACTTTAAAGATGAAGAGTCTCACCAAACGATCACGGTCACGCCAAAGCGCTTTTCTGATGATGGTGAAGTGATTCGACAATGGGCGTTGGAGGGGGCGGGGATTGCGTTGAAATCGATTTTAGATATTCAGCAAGACCTCAAACAGCAACGTTTAGTAACGGTTTTGGATGGGTATATGAAAAACTTCAGCGCCTTCTCGCAAGGCGCTGAAGCGGATCTGCATGTCATTTATCAAAGCCGTCAATATCAACCGAAAAGAGTTCGCCTGTTTTTGGACTTTCTAGTTGAGCAATTTAGCGCGCTGAGTGATGCCAGCAATCAGATCTAGATGCGATTCAGAGGTTTCTCGGCGGTGGCGATAAATCCCGACGGTGCCAGGGTTTGGTTCGTTTTCCATGGTTAAGCATCGTAAGCCAAAGGATTCCAAATACGGTTGCAGATGGCGGGTATAAGACATCACCGCGACGCTTTCTTTCAGTACATCAATACTGGCGAGCAGAGAATCCACTTCGTAAGTCGGTCTGTCATCCAGTTGCTGCCTTTCGCGTTCATTTTGTTTCGGGATTGGGTTATCGATGACGTGAGCGAATTTCTTAGCGTCATAAGTGACCGAAAGAGCAGGGTATTCGTGCAGCATCTCTTCGGTGACGGTTTTACCTAGCAGTGGATGGTTTGGGGAAACAAAATAGGCATCAACCGTTTGAAATAACGGAATAAACGTAACATCGCATTTAGACGACAAGCCGACAATCTCGTGGCCGATGAAAAATTCAATCTGTTCGTTGATTAATGAATCCATCAAGCCTAAGTGGTTGCCAAATTCGACGTGTGTAGATGCCGATGGCTGCTTGGTCAGATGGTCATTGAGTGCTTGTTTGACGAACAGCGGCCACCACGCATCGCCAGTACCCATTTTAATTTTTCCGACTTGATACTGTTTCCGTTCATCAATGCTTTGCATCATTTGGTTGTATTCATGCTGCATCGCGTTGCTATGGCGATAGAGGATGCGTCCGTATTCGGTCAACACCATGCCATTAGGATGACGTTCAAACAGCGTCACGCCGAGATTCTCTTCCAGCTTCTTTAAATTGCTTGTTACCGTTGGCTGGCTTAACCCTGCCATTCTTGCCGCAGCGCTGATGCTTTGGCAGCGTGCAACCAGTAAAAATTGCTGCAGAGATTTGTCCATTTTCTTTCCCCTCTAAGAACGAGGGGTATTTTGCACAATTTCATTTATAAATCACAAATCTGTAATCTCATTTGATTGAAATTATGCGCATTTCATAGATCTACATCACTGTTGGGGTCTGACGTATCGATGTTATCTATAGCTCGCTCCTGACTTCCTATTTTCCCCTCAAAAAGGTGTTCTTTAGACTGTCGCCAAAACAACAATCTAAGGGATGAACATGAAACCGAGTTTTATTGCGCTTGCTGTCGCGTCTTGTATTGGTCTTGCTGGATGTGGGTCAGATTCCTCTGATGCGCCTGTGCCGGTCGACAAACCAATTATTTCAGCCGACTTATATTTACGTGGTTTAAATGGGGATTGGGGCACGGCAGAGCATGCCAAGCTAAACTATTTGGGTAATAACGAGTACGAAACCGTACTGCGCGTCGCTCGAGGTAGCAATCAGTTCAAGATTGCTGATCCGGGTTGGCAGATCCAATACACCTATTTTGAGGAGCCCGCGGCGTTCGATAAAGCTCAGGAGTACCTGCCAAAACCAGACACGAATGAAGCGTGTATGAACGATGATTGCAACTCTGAGATCACGTTTGAAGACAAAGGGTATTACAAGTTTTCTGTGAGCTTTGCCGATGAAAGTCGCGCGACAATGACTGTGACGAAAGCAACGCAAGAAGAAGCGGAAAAATACTACTCTGATGCGATTCTCGACCCTGCAATGGTGCATCAAGGGCATCAGGATAAAGAAGTGAAACTGTTCGCCAATTACGATGACTCGAGTGATACCGTGATTTTTTCGGTGAAAGATCCTAAAGCTGAACTGCGTGAATTTGGTATTTCAACGACGACAGAATTACGTGATGCGCTCGACCAAGGCTTAGTGATTAATGAACAAACAGGGCCGCGAGTGGTGTCGGGCGATGTCGCGTTTGACGCGTTGTTTGCGTTGACGATGAAAGAGCTAGACCAGCTTGCCGTTTCTGAAATCAAAGACGGCAATTACAACTACAACAACCCAATCAAAGCGGAAGTTTTTGAGACGGGCGCGAAGTGGCATTACGTATGGACGCGTGATTTGGCGTACGCAGCAGACCTTTCGCTTGCATTGATGAATCCAACTCGCGTGCAAAATGGTTTGAATTTCAAATTGTCCGCTTTCCGCGATACGACCGATCAGCAATACGATGGCGAGCAGATTGTGCAAGATACGGGCACGGGCGGTAGCTGGCCAATCAGTACCGACCGCACGACTTGGGCGCTTGGTGCAGAACGCTTACTTTCGGCATTGGATGGGGAAGAGTACAACCAATTTGCCGAGCGCGCTTACAAAGCGATCAGTAATACACTTGAAGCCGATCGCCTGGCGGCTTTTGATGCGAAATCTGGTTTATACACCGGTGAGCAATCATTCCTTGATTGGCGTGAGCAAACGTATTCAACGTGGACGCCAAACGATGTCAATGCGATTGGTAGCAGCAAAGCGTTATCGACAAACGTGGTTCACTACCGCGCGATTCAGCTCGCGGCTAAGTTGGCAGAGAAGTACGATTCAACCAACGCGGTCAAATACACCGAGTGGGCTGCACAGCTAAAAACCGCTATCAACGAGCAGTTTTGGAATGCCGAACGCGGTATGTACGTAAGTTATTTGTTTGATAATGGCAAAGACATCGCGGTCGACAAATATGACATGTTGGGCGAAGCACTTGCGATCATCAGTGGTGTGGCAAGTGATGCGCAGGCGAAACAAATCATGGCCAATTACCCACACAGTGAGTTTGGCGTGCCGGTTTACTTCCCTCAACAACCGGACGTGCCTGTGTACCATAATCGCGCAATTTGGCCATTTGTTACCGCGTACAGCTTGCGCGCCGCGCATCAAACACAAAATGTGGCAGCAGCGAACAATGCCATTCAATCGTTGGTTCGTGGTACGGCAACTAATTTATCCAACATGGAAAACTTAGAGTGGCTTTCTGGTAAGTCATTCATCATCCATAGTGATCATGGTGAAGATCCAAGCATGGATGGCCCAGTTATTAACTCTCAGCGTCAGCTTTGGTCTGTGGGTGGCTACTTGAACATGGTGGTAGAGACCCTATTCGGCATCCATACCGAAACGGGCAAGTTGGAAGTGAAGCCGTTTATCACAAGTTGGGTGCGCAATAACTTGTTGGCTCAGTCTGAACAAATCACGTTGGAAAACTTTGCCTTCAAAGGAAAGAACTACTCGGTAACGATTGACTTGCCTGAAGTAAGCAAAGATGACACAGGTTACTACCCAGTTGAAAATGTCACGATGGACGATGAGGGGCATTTCCACGTGACATTGGGCGCGCTTGTGAATGTAGATAGCAGCATTACTTTAGTTTCTGGTGTGAAACCGTACGCAAGTGAAGATAGTCGCGTTTATTCTCCGCAAGAGCCAACATTGGTGGTAAAAAGCGTTGATAATTCGGTTTCGATTGACGTGACGAGTAAGTACAACGTGAACTTGTATCGCAATGGCGAGCTGATTCAAAAGAACGTGATTGCTCAATCTTATTCCGATACGCCAATAGGTTTTGCTTGTTATTTGGCTGAAAGCATTAACGATAAAGGCTTCCGTTCTAACCCAAGCCAACCTGTTTGTGTCGGTGAAGAGATCCGCATCAAACTCGATGGCGAAAATCAGCCACTCAAAGACAATGTCTCAGTGGTTACGGTGAGTAAAGACAGTGGCATCGTAAAAGGTACAGAGTCGTTTACAGCGCCTGTAACGAGCACTTACCAGTTCGATGCTTGGTACAACAATAACCTAGGGCAACTTAATACTGGCATCACGAACACCGTGAAATTGTTAGAGGTATTGGATGATGCAGGTAAGGTGGTTGGCCAAGGTTACTTGCAGATGGGCCATATTGGTGAAAACCAAGGTATGCGTTACTCAACGCCAATTGAAGTAGCGTTGGAGCAGGGAAAAACCTATCAGATCGCGCTGAAGGACCACTTCAATATGAGTTACCTCAAATCGAATGAAACCTACATTTACGCTGGTGGTATTGAGGGTGAAAAGAACGAAGCGCAAATCGCAGATATTCGAATCACACCTTTAATGTAGACTGTTTTAACAAAGCTGTATTCTAAAAAAACTGTGTTTTAAGAAAAAAAGCCGCTGAGATTATCAGCGGCTTTGTTGTATTTGCTATCGGTGGCCGTTTACAGGTTAGTTTGCAGCTTGCGGACGAGGCTTACGGCGCTGACCTGACGGTTTGTTTCCTGCAGGCTTAGCATTGTTTGGCTTGCGGTTACCAGACGGTTTACCAGCGTTGCCACTCTTATTACCGTTTGGTTTATTTCCATTCGGTTTATTACCATTTGGCTTGTTGCCGTTAGGTTTGCGGTCATCTGGTTTACTGTTTGCACGACTTTGGCCTTCACGGTTGCCTTTAGGCTTGCCTGCACCGCCTTGGTTGGTGCTGTTTTTGTTGCCGTTGCTACCACCGTTGAAGCGACGTTTGGGTTTGTTTGCACCATTGCCTGCTTTCTTTTCGGCTGCTGGGGCATTTTCACTTGCAGCATTTGGCGCTTTTGGTTTTTTCGGCTTCTTAGGTTTTTTCGGTTTGATTGGGCGCGTATCCAGTTTAGATTCTGGCACCACATTGGTTGGCGCAAAACCTTCCAACTTTTTACGTGGTAGTACTTCTTGAATCAAACGTTCAATCGCAAACAATTCAGATGCTTCTAGCGCACACACCAGTGAAATCGCTTTACCTACTTCGCCCGCGCGGCCAGTACGACCAATACGGTGAACGTAGTCTTCTGCCACTTTCGGTAGCTCAAAGTTCACCACTTGCGGTAATTGCGGAATATCGATACCGCGCGCAGCAATGTCCGTCGCGACCAACACACGAATTTCACCCGATTTAAAATCCGCCAGTGCTTTGGTACGCGCGCCTTGGCTCTTGTTGCCGTGGATGGCAGCAGCCGGTAGATTTTGTTCGATCAGGAACTTCGCCAGACGGTTTGCGCCGTGTTTCGTTTTCGTAAACACCAGCACTTGCTTCCAATCGCCGTCTTTGATCAATTTAACCAACATCGGTGCTTTCTTCTTCACGTCTGCTGGGTAGATGCTTTGCTCAACCGTTCTCGCCGTCGAGTTTGCCGGGTTAACGGAAATCTCAACCGGGTTGTTCACCAAGCCTTTCGCAAGGTCGCGGATTTCATCCGAGAAAGTTGCAGAGAAAAGTAGGTTCTGACGCTGTTTAGGTAGCAGAGCTAGGATCTTACGAATGTCACGGATAAAGCCCATATCTAGCATGCGGTCTGCTTCGTCCAGTACTAGCACTTCCAGTTGGTCGAACTTCACTGCATTTTGGTTGTACAAATCCATCAGGCGGCCTGGTGTCGCGACCAACACATCCGCACCTTTGCGAAGACGCTGCATTTGCGGGTTGATCTTCACACCACCAAAAACAACCGCACTGCTTAGTGGAAGATGACGGCCGTACATAAATACGTTTTCTTGCACCTGAGCTGCAAGCTCACGTGTTGGCGTCAGGATAAGTGCACGAACTTGGTTAGCACGAACGCGAGGGCCGTTCGATAAACGCTCAAGAATCGGTAGCGTAAAGCCTGCAGTTTTACCTGTACCAGTCTGCGCTGCTGCCATTACGTCTTTCCCTTCCAAAATAGCAGGAATTGCTTTTGCCTGAATTGGCGAAGGGGTGTCGTAGCCTTTCTCTTGAATAGCTTTAAGGATTGGAGCAGATAGACCTAACGAGGTAAAACCCATATGTATGATTCTCAATTGTAGAGTTAGATAACAACGCGCCGAAAACAAATCGGTGCGAAAAGTGCGACATTCTGAGGCTTTTACGCGCAGGCTTCAACTAATTCCGTCATGGATAAATATTTGAACTGGATCTCATTTCTTTTTGGCAGGCAAAACTGATAACTGGTTTGGTCGATCGATTGAATGGTTTTACGTTGGCGATGCCCATTCTTACATCGCTATCACGGTATGCAGTTTTAGTTTATCGAATGATGTTCGGAGTGTGGGGGAGGATTGCTCCTTTCATTACTCCGCTTTTGCATGCGTTAAAAACGCACTCGTCAATTGCTGAAAGAGCGAATCTACCGATGGGCGGTCGGATATATGATGGAAGAGCGGTGTGTGGACATCACCACGAATATCATCGCTGTGACCGCAGAGCTGATTACACATTCGTACTGGTTCGACAATCTTCTCGACGTCGGCATCAATCAGAATGCATGCTTGTGATAACACCACTTGCCCACCGCCTTTTTTCAGTAAAACGCGCTGCGCGGTTCCCACGACTTTTTGCCCGCCAATGTTGAGGTTGTACTCGCCATCGCAGTAGGAATAAGGCGTAGCATGAACATCCACTTTCACGCCGAGCTGTTTAAAGAAAACCGTTAATATCGCACATAAATCGAGATACGCTTTTTTGATGTTGTAAGGCTCGCCTTCTGGCCAGTGGTAAATGTGGGATAGATTGATAATACCTGGCACCTGAGGGACTGGGGCACCACCGGTTTTACGAGAAAAGAGCTTCCAGCCAGACGTATTTAACGCATGTTCTAACTCATTAGACACTGGCCATTTCTTACCCGCGGGAAGCACGAGCGTTGGACTTTTTACTTGCCAAAGCAATAGCACTTGCGAGAGTTGGTTGGACTGAACTTGTTTAATGAGCTCATCTTCTTTGTCAAATGCATCAGCGACTTCCGTAGCTGTGTAGCGAATTAGCTTATTTTTAGCAACCAAACTCTATCCCTCGCGGCTATTTAATCATTACTGTTGTATCTCAGATACAGCTTTATTGCTAGGTCTGTGATTATTAGGTTTTTGCTCGCTAGCTGCATGATCACCTTTTGGATCTTTTCCGTTGTCCATTAATTCTACTTGAACACGCGATAAAAAGTTTTTGCTAGTCATCACATCAGCCATTCATAAAATCTGCCATCTATGAAAAATTTTGGCGATAATAAGTATGAAAAAGCGAGTGATGACTCTCGCGTTAGCGGCATCATTAACGGGATGTGTGACGTTCCCAACTCAAGAATCTGAGCAAGTACAGGTGCTTTGGGACAATGTGAATGCGATTGAAAACTGTGAACTAATGGGTACCGTGATCGGCTCAGAAGGACACTTTTACGACTACTGGCTTCACGCCGATAAAGACATGGTTTGGGGGACGCTAAACCAAATGCGCATCAAGGCGGCGGATTTAGGCGCAGATACCTTGTACTTGTATCAACCGTTGAGCTTTTCTACGTCAGTGACGATGTTTGCAAATGCTTACAAGTGCAAACAGTAGCTATTGGCTTGATCATAATTGTAAGACAGGCGCTGCTCGCCTGTCTTTGATGCGTTCTACAAATACTGACTACTTTACGTTAATTAACGTTTGCTGTCGCCACCGCTGATGTATCAGAAAACGACAATGTAAAGTCTCGCTCGGTATTAAGCACTTTGGCTGGAAACTCTAAGCTCAACTGCGTATGTGGCGCGACTTCTGAAGCAATGCTAGTAACGAATTTTCGGGTTTCTCCAGGAGAGATCGATATGTCACTTCCACCTTGTGATGAGAGCTCAGCGATACCCATTGTTTCAAGTGTGTTACCTGCAGTATCCGCCAGGTGTAGTAAAGATTCTGACTTGTAGATTAATTCTCCACTTTCTGTGCGATATGCATTAAACGTGTTGAAATTTGGTTGTAATGATCCTTGTGAACCAATGTTAGTAACGGAAAATGTCACATTAGCGCCATCAAAGTTCTCGACTCTTACGAGTACGTTACCGTCTTGGTAACGAGCGGCTGCTGCCGCGGTTGCTTGTTGTTTCTGCCGCTGTTTCTCTTTTTCAATGTCGCTTAACTGTTTCTGCTCATTAGCGATTCGATTCTTTGCCATGGAGTACGACTGATCGACCATTGCTATTAAAGCGGGGATTGAATACAAAGTGAGGCCTTCCAAATGGTCAAAGTCGATTTTGGCATGTTGAGTACGTTTATGATTAGAAAATTGGCAGTAACCATCAATCAAACTGATGAAAGCCACTTCAAAAGTGCCCTGTAATCGGCTTACCTCCTGTGCTGCTTTCTCTAGATTTGAGCGGACTTTCCGAATCTCTTCCAAACTCTTTTGTGAAAGACGACCGTTTGGCGATACGTCGTTAGAAACCGAAACCAGTTCTTCGGTCACAAATGGATTGTTTTCGGCTGGAATCACCGTAGTTATACGGTTGGATTTGGTGATGTCTTCGCCCAATAAAACCATCATTTTTTGCGATGCGGCGGTTGTGTTGCCCGCTAATACGTCACTACAGTTTGGCGACGTATTGGCATACACGGCGAATGCGGTAAAAAGTGAAAGTGTAACGGACCAGCCGATGGTGACGAGTCCTGTCGTGGTTCGAGTATTCATCCTGATAACCCCTCTGTCATTTGGTGCGATTCACTGACGTAATTGCCAATCAAAAGATTGGCTCGCGACATTCAGAATGGTTCTGGTCAACCCTTCGTAGTGGGTATGCCCACAGATGCTTTTTTAGTCGTTTATCAACCGCTAAGCCACGATTGATAAAGTGTCTGAAATTGAGAGCATTAACGCTGCGAAGTTGATGTCTTTGACTGAAAGATAGACGTAACTTTTCCAACCATCAAATACGTGATTGAGTTCTCATTTTTATATGAGTGAGAGGTTCAAGAGAAAACAGGCACTTACTGTAGAGAGTTGATTTGAAGGAAAAATATAAATTTTTTTGGGGAACTTTTTTGATGCTGCCTTTGAGACTTTTTTGAATCTCAAAGGCAGGTTCTTACACTCGTGTTCAATTACAACGTGTTGAGGACATCCGCGAGTCGAGAGACAGCTGTCGTCAGTTCTTCTGGTGTAGCATTGGTAAAGTTAAGACGCAGAGCGGCTTTTACCTTTGAACCTTCTGGATAAAAGACCGGGCTCGGCACTACAGCAACCCAGTTTGCGAGAAGGTTTTTCGCCAGTTCGAAGGTGTCGCATTCTGGAATCTCGACCCAAACGAACATACCACCATCGACGGGTTTGAGTACGCAACTTTCTGGCAGCTGTTTTTGCAGTTCAGCAAACATGACATCGTAACGTGATTTGTAAAGCGCACAGATGGTTGAAATGTGCGTTTCGAAGTTGTCATGTTGCAGTAGACCATGCAGCAAAGCTTGCATAGGAATACTAGAGTGCAGATCGGCACCTTGTTTAATTTTGATGAGTGGCTCAAGGTGGCTGTTTTTGCCCGTAACTACACCAATACGCAAGCCTGGTGAAGCTATTTTGGAGAAAGAGCGCAATACGATGGAGTGCTGTGGGCAGAAGTCCGAAACCAGTGGAAGCGCTTCACCAGAAAAACGCAGCTCGCGGTATGGTGCGTCTTCAATGAATGCCACGTCGTATTGTATACAAAGCTCGGCAACTTTTTGGCGAGTCTCTAGCGCCCAGCACACGCCCGTTGGGTTGTGAAAATCGGGCACGGCATAGAACATTTTCGGTTGCTGTGTAGCAAAGCATTGTTCAAGTTCTTCAAGGTTTGGACCACACTCGGTTTGTGAAACAGTCACGATGTTGGCTTGCACTAGACCGAATACTTGCATAGCACCAAGGTAGCTCGGTGCTTCCATTACCACTTTATCGCCCGGATTCACGTACGCACGCGCAATCAAATCTAGCCCTTGCTGAGAGCCCGTTGTGATCATCGCCAAATGAGATTCTGGCAGCTGGTAATAATCGGTCAAAAAATTAAGTAGCGGTGCGTAGCCTGCTGTTGCGCCATATTGAAACACCTCTGGCATATTCGCGAGGTTTTCTAGCGTCGGTTTCATTAAGTCGATCGGGAAGGTTTTTTCGTCCGGTAAGCCACCTGCAAGAGAAATGACGTTCTTATCGCTTGCTGCTGCGAGGATCTCTCGGATGTAGGATGACTTAGTTTGTTGTAATGACTGTGCGATTTCCATGTGCTGTGCTTCTCGTAATTGTCTTTTTTTATGTCAGAAATAGTATAGGTAAATTGCCAAGCTTGGTGTGTCCATTTATGCTGTTAAATATGTCCATTTATGCTATTTAAGCGAAAGTTTACTCCGTGAGCCATCAACAAGTTTCCAGAATCAATGACGTGCTGTTTTACATTCACCAGGACATTAGCAGAGATTTATCGGCTAAAGAGCTAGCAGATGTAGCAGCCTATTCTGAACAGCACTTCCATCGTATTTTTAAAGATGTGGTAGGGGAGTCTGTCCATCAATATATCCGTCGCACAAGAATGGAATACGCCGCCAATCAACTGATGTTTGATACCAGCTCATCGGTGTTAGACATTGCTAACAAGTGCGGCTTTAGCTCGGTATCTTCTTTTAGCCGAGCGTTTAAAGCAACGTTCGCTATGTCTCCTGGTGCGTGGCGAAAGCATGATTTACAAGTCGCAGAAAAGCCGTATCTAAAAGATCCGGAAGTGGCTGCGGGTTATCATCGGGTTGCGAAACGCGAGTTGCCAGAACCTAAAATTATGGAGGTTCCACAACGCTTTGCGGCTTATGTGCGGCATGAGGGTTATAGCCGTTCCATTCGCAATGCGTGGCTGATTTTGAAGGCGTGGGCAAGCTCTGAGAATCGGGACTTTTCGGTTCAATACGGTTTGCATCACTCCAACCCCGCTTGGGTCGAGCTCGATAAGTGTCGCTATGTGGCTTGTATGGCGATTGATAAGCCGCTTAAAGTACGCGGTGTCGTGAATCAAATGACGATTCCGGGTGGTTTGCATGCTGTTTTTCGCTTAACAGGGGTATATGGAGAGCTTCTTCCTCAATTGAGTATGGTGTTAGAGAAGTGGTTGCCGAATTCAGGCTTTAAGCAGCGTTCTACTCCCGCTTATGTTCACTATCATAAAAACCATTTCCTCAGCCATGATGAGGCGTTTGAGCTGGACTTCTATCTGCCCATCAGCTTTTTCTAACTGGAGTATTTATTTACTATCCGTAAGGAAGAAAATGCTAAGCTCTATATGGTGATTTTTTACAAATAATTGAAAATTAAATGAACATCGATCATGTAAAGCTATTTGTCCGTTTGGCTTCGACACACAACATCAGCATGGCTGGTCAGGAGCTTGGACTTTCTCCTGCTGTCGCTAGTGCGCACATCAACAAACTTGAGGACAGCTTAGGAGTTCGTTTAGTTCATCGCACCACACGCAAAGTTTCCTTAACTGAAGAAGGGCAGGCTTTTTTACCTCACGCGGAGGAGGTCCTTGCAACAGTGGAGGCAGCAAGGGGAGCTGTTGGATCAGGGCAGAGTGCGCCAACGGGAGTATTACGTATAACCGCCTCTGCAACTTTTGGTCGCTTACATATTGTGCCCGCATTAAAAGGTTTTATGGCGCGTTACCCAGGGTTAACCGTGGACTGCCGATTTTCTGATTCCATTATTGATCTGGTTGAGGGAGGTTTTGATGTCGCCATTCGTGTCGCTGAGTTGAAAGATTCTTCATTGGTCGCAAGAAAGCTTGCGCCAGATCGTCGTATTATCGTTGCATCACCAGATTATATTGAACAATTTGGGAGACCTAACAAGCCCCAAGACTTGACGAATCATGAATGTATTAACTTAGTTGGAATGAATAATTGGTCATTCAATACAAAAGATGGAATGTTCAATGTAAGAACTTCTGGTCGTTTTAAAACCGATAATGGTGATGCGATGAGAGACGCGACGGTAAACGGGTTAGGTATTTCTATCAACTCGGTTTGGAGTGTTTATCAAGAATTACAAAGTGGTCAGCTAGTGGAAGTACTCGAAGATCACCCTTTAGCGATGGATGCTGGGATTTGGGCTGTGTACCCAAGCTCTCGTTTAATTGCGCCTAAGGTGCGTGCCTTTATTGATTACTTTGCTGAATACTATGGCGCGCCACCTTATTGGGAAGAGGTTTAAAAGTCACAAAGACCATAATCCGTGCTCAGTTGGAATAGCAAAAAAAGCAGACCCATGCAGGGTCTGCAGTGTTAGAGAGATTAAAAGTCTGCGTCTGTATTAGTACCAACGGATACGTTAAGTCCGCTAGTTGATTGATAAATGCTGAAAGTTTCGCCAGCGACAATACCTTCTTCAGAATCGTCATTTGCCGTACAGGTATAACCGACCGAGTAAGTACCAGGTTCTACAAAACCGAATTCGTACTCGTAATTTGCATCATCAACGTCTTGAACCACGTTCGCTGCTGCGATTGGCATTGCTTGGCCTTCTGCGCCGGCAAATGGCCCCATGTTTTCTTCGGCGATATTTCCTTGATATAAGTAGACCGCGTGCGAATATCCATTTGCACTTGGGGTATCCGTTTCGCAGCTTTGATAGGTCAATGTTGCGATATCTCCCTGAATTTCACCCGTTGTAACCGTGTTAATTAAAGTGACTGAGGTGCGCTGAATACTGTAACCCTCGTTTTGTCCAGTTCCGTCTTTTAAGCCACGACGCAGGTCAAACTCCACCACAAATTCGTTGTTGTCAGGGTTGACTGCGAAGGTATCATTAAAGAACAGTACCCCAGAATTCGGATCTTTTCCGACACCCTGCGGACAAGCCCCATTACCTTTTACGGTCAGTGGTATTTGATTGCCGGTCGCTTCATCAACAACATAGGATGGATAATCCGGATGATCGCCATCATTCGCAAACACGCAGAGTTTGTAATTGCCAGTGGGTATCAGCTCATCGTCCACTAACTCTTGAGCGTTACTGCCCTGGAAGTCGAGTAAGTTAACGCTTAATGGTATTGGATCTTCATTATCGAGCAGAGGATTACCATTTTCGTCAACGAAATTTCCGTCTTCGTCGGTTTTATACACATCGAAAACTTGTGGTGTACCACCATCCAAAGGGAGAAATGCCACTTTGTTGTATGCGATAACCACTTCTGATACGTCATCAATAGGGGCATCTGATACAGACAAGGTAACCGGAGTCATTGTGCTGACAGAGTCACTGTCTGAATTACAGCCAATCAACGCAACTGTTATTGACGCACTGATCAAGCCAATTTTCATGCTGTTCATTTAGATGTACCTTTTTATGAGAAGTGTATTAAATGTAGTCGATTATTGATAAAACACAGAATAATAACGAGCGGAGTCGCGCGGTTAAAAGAGTGATAAACCATGACTAAGAAGTTCAGTAAAAGTGTGCTCAAATCGACGATATTGTGCTATTTGAAGTGCTATGGTTAGAAATGTGTCGCTCAAAAAATGAGCGGATAAATACATCAACAACTCTAGCCAAGAGGTCTCTATGTTAGGTGAAAATCACTCATTAACTCATGAATTCCCAGAACATTTGGATACCATTACCCAGCTTACCGAAAACGATGCATCATTTGCTGAAACCGTTAAAAACTACAATGCTTTAGATAAGGAAATCCGCGTACTAGAACTTCAAGGAAGCCCGATTGATGATCACGAAATGAACGTGTTAAAACATAACCGGGCTGAGCTCAAAGACTGGCTCCACTCGCGAATAATGGGTTCTTAGTGACGAAATGATCATCGGCTCGTAAATAGCGGGCCGATTTTAGTTCCAATGGACGATGCCAAGTGTGCAAACATTAGGAGTGCTGAGCAGGAGCTTGGAGCGGCAGGTGACCAGTTTTTACCCAAATGATCGTTTCTTGCTCTACAAAAGGAAAATGCTCACTCATATGTGGACTGCGTACCCAAGAGTAGGGAGGATAGGTTCCTAGCTCGTCTTTAAATTCCCCCGATAACACAAAAATTTCTTCACCACCAAAGTGACGGTGTGGTTGAAACTTCTCGCCTTTCGGCCATTTAACCAATGCGACATGTTCATGCTCAAAATCATGCAATGGCATGACTTTCAGCCCACCGATGCCAGGTAACCAATTCGCTTCGTTCGTGTTGATGCGAACTGTTTCAAGATCATCAGAATTGAATTGATTTAGTTTAACTAAAATCACACAGCCTTCTTTGCTATAGGGCGCATGTTTACTTCCAGGAGGGTTACGCAAGTAGGTTCCAGCAGGGTAGTCACCATCTTCGTCAGAGAACACTCCTTCGAGCACTAATATTTCTTCTCCTTGAGGGTGAGGATGAGTCGAAAAGTGCGAGTTTGGCTCATACTTCACTACGCTGGTGGTGTGCCCTGATTCTTTGGCTTCTCTTTCCAAAGGTTTGCGCCACACACCTTTGGAAGGGCTGGCGATCCATTCCTGTTGAGCAGTATCTATCACGATTCTTTTTGAAAAATCCATATTCAACATATTGAAATTCCGTTACTTATTTAATTACTAACTCTCATTAGTATACGTTTAAAAAACATCAATTGATTCATTTGTTGATAGCCTAATTCATGGATTGAGTACGAACATGAAATCGGAGCCTAATTTAAATTTCTGCTTGTGTAATGAGAATTGTTATATTATAACATCGCAAAATTAAATGTTATAACATAACAAAAGGAAAAAGTAGTGAATAAGAAATTGGTGTCTCTCGTGATCGGTAGCATTTTTGCATCCCCTGTTTTTGCCGACACACTATCGAACCCACAGATTGGTGTTGTTGTTGATGGCTACTACCAAGATGGTCAACGTCATAATTCTGAGCGCGAAGAAGGCTTTGGTCTAGGCCATACGGAATTAAACTTCTCATCAAATATCGACGACAAGTTTTATGGCGCATTGACCGCGGTTCTTGAAAGTCATGGTGATGAGACAGAATTAGAGCTTGAAGAGGCATTCATCGAAACTTTGGCATTGCCATATGGTGTAAACGTGCGCGCTGGCCGATTCCTATCTGACTTTGGTTACCTGAATAACCAACACATGCACACCGATAGCTTTGTCGAGCGTCCAATTGCTTATCGTACTTTCCTTGGCTCGCACTACTACGATGATGGTGTACGTGCAAACATCGTGTTGCCAACCGACCTTTACGTAAAATTTGGTGTAGAAGCGCTTAGTGGTAGCAAAATGTCTTCTGTCGAAGATAGTTCTGAAGTTGGCGTGTACACCACGACGCTGAAGCTTGGTAGTGACTTCTCCGAATCTTCAAGTTGGCAGTTTGGTTTAAGTTACCTGCGCAACGAAAACGGCAAGGTTAAAGAATTCGAAGATCACGACCACGGTCATGAAGAAGAGCATGAGCACGATCACCATCATGGCGCAGCAGTGACAGGTGCGAACCTTTACGGTGCTGATTTTGTTTGGAAATGGGCACCAGACGGTAATTACAAATACAGCAACTTCACGCTATCGGCTGAATACATGCTGTTAGACGGTGTGGTAGATAGCAAATATAAAAACGATGCAGAGTCACCAGACAACTTAAGCGCTTACTATGTTTCGGGTGTTTATCGCTTCAACCCAAGCTGGTCAGCAGGTCTACGTTACGGCGAAGCAGAAAGCTACGATGGTCATGCACATGGCGACCACATGCATTTTACTGAGCTGAATGATAAAGAAATGGATGCGATGATCGCATGGGATTCTTCTCACTTCGGTACTATCCGTGCGCAATACACTCGCATTGATAACCAAGACAGTGAGACAGACAACGTGTTCACTCTGCAATACGTGATGACATTTGGAGCGCACGGTGCTCATGCGTTCTAAGCTGACATTAAATAAATGTAGTTTGGTGATGATGGCGGCAGGAGCTGCCATCATTGCTTCGCCTGCTTCGGCTCTAAACATTTTCGTTTGTGAGCCAGAATGGAAAGCCTTTCTCGAAAGCCACGCGCCAGATGCCAGTATTTATTCAGCGACAACGGCTAAGCAAGACCCACATTACGTACAAGCTCGTCCTTCTTTGATTGCGAAGATGCGCCAAGCGGACATGGCAATGTGTTCGGGCGCAGAGCTAGAGGTGGGGTGGTTACCTATGCTGCAAGTTCGTAGCAGCAATGCGGCGGTGCAAAATGGTGCGCCGAGCATGATCTACGCGACGGACTTCGTGCGCATGTTAGATACTCATGCTCACGTTGACCGTAGCATGGGAGATATACACGCTCACGGTAACCCACATGTTCAATTTGCGGCAAATGACATGATTCCATTATCTCGTAAAGTCACGGAGCGCCTAAAAGCGATTGATCCCGACAACGCACAAAGTTACCAAGTGAATGGTATGAAGTTTCGTGCTCATTGGCGTAAAAAGCTTAAAGAATGGAATGAGAAAGGGGCTGCTTTAAAAGGTAAGCAAGTTGTCGGTTATCACGCGACGTATCGTTATTTGTACGATTGGCTCGGAATGAAGCAGATTGCCGATCTCGAACCTAAACCGGGCATTTCACCGACCACATCTCACCTGCAATCGCTTACCAAGTTAAATGCCGACAGTTTTGATGCGATTGTTTACTCCTCTCATCAGGATCAGCGTCCAGCGAACTGGTTGCAAGATCATACTGACAAACCTGTGATTCAACTGCCATTGACCGTTTCTGAGGGTGAAAGCTTGGATGAGATGTACGATCAGGTCATTGATGATTTACTGGATGTGTTAGTGCCACCCGTTCCTGTGAAGATCTAAGTCATGGCGGATTATGCATGGCTTTTACCTGCGGTTTTGTGTGGTTTAATTGCGTTAGTTGGCAATATCGTTCTGGGGCAACAAGTTCTTAATCGTCAGATCATCTTTATAGATTTGGCGGTGGCGCAAGTCGCGGCATTGGGGGCAGCACTAAGCCACTACTGGTTGAGCCAATACGCGCTGTTCTCAGGCTCATTCTTTGGCGAAATGATTGGCCCTTGGGTGATGTCTTTGATGCTTTGCGGTTTGATTGCCTTAATGGAGAAACGATACCAGCAGCATTTAGAGCCCATGATTGGCAGCTTGTTTGTCGTGTCTGCATCGCTGGCAATCCTGCTGGTGAGCAAAGACCCACACGGCGGAGACTTTATTCAAGGCATTCTTAATGGGCAACTGTTATGGGCGACTTGGGCAGACGTTTGGCCTTTGGCACTCATTACCGCTGCGATGTTGCTATTGGTTTGGTTAAAACCTGCGTTTATGCGCGGTAGTGGTTTTTATCTGATCTTTGCTATTCTGATGCCCATTACGGTCAAGTTAACCGGCATTTATTTAGAATTTGCTTTGTTGGTGATTCCAGCTTTATGTGCGGCAGCATTGAAGGGAACTCGATTCTTTGTCGCCAGTATCAGCATTGGTATTGTTGGGATCTTATCGGGTATTGCCGCATCGGCTCGCTACGACTTACCGAGTGGTGCGAGTATTGTGATCACCCTGTTTATTGCTGGCATGTTGTTTAATCTCTTGCTTCAGCCTTTTCTGGTGAAAATAACAAAACCAGCTTTTGTAAGAGATTAAGAGACAAGTAATATTGGTCTGATGAAGTAGTATTTGATTAATCAGACCAATACTTTTCTATCCAAGTCCTCCAATCGTGTAACTTTGCGCCTTCCAACACACTTTCTTACGTTGATCTTGCCATAGTCATCAAGTTGCCTTGATTAGTTCACATCCGACTCCCAGACTGTTTCTATAGTTTTTATAAGATATAAAAGACCCTGCGTATGAGAAGCGCAGCTGTAACGCGACTAGGCATAAAAACAAAAACGCTAGGGATACAAGCGAATTTGTAATCTCAACATTTAAGGAAGACCAAGATGAAACCGGAAAAAGTAGCAGTAGTCACTGGTGCGGCTCGTGGTATTGGCCAAGCGATTTGTGAACAATTACTGGAGGATGGATTCCATGTTGTCGGGCTAGATATATCGCCCGTGGAATGGAGCCAGTCGGCGCAGCTAAGCAGTTATCAAGTCAACTTGTGCGATGCCGAAGCCGTCAGTGAAGTGGTAGAAAGTGTTGTAGAGCAGCACGGCAGAATCGATGCTCTGGTTAACAACGCGGGCATCACTCGAGATGCACTGTTGCCAGACATGTTAGAGCAAGACTGGGACAGCGTGATCGACGTGAACCTAAAAGCGGTGTTCTTACTCACCCAACGTGTTGCTCCTGTCATGCTAGAGCAGGGTGCAGGTAGTATTGTCAGCATTTCTTCTATAGTGGGAACGGATGGTAACATCGGCCAGAGCAACTATGGCGCAAGTAAAGGCGGCGTAATCTCAATGAGCAAAGGCTGGGCGAAAGAGCTGTCAAGAAAGGGTGCACAGATACGCGTCAACTGTGTCGCGCCAGGCTTTATCGCCACCGACATGACCAAGAACCTGCCAGAGAAAGTCATTCAAATGATGGAAGGCAAAACCCCATTAGGGCGCATGGGCTCAGTTCAAGATATTGCCAATGGCGTCTCTTTCCTAACCTCAGATAAGAGCGCCTACATCACAGGCCAAGTGCTCAAGATTGACGGTGGGTTGGTATTATAGCTCGCTAATCAAAACGTCAAATAACAAACGCCCTTTACTTATATGAAGGGCGTTTTTGTTTGAGGAATGTTATTCGGGCTTTTGACACTTTCACTTTATTCGTTTCGCACTGCCGGACTTGTATGATTAAGTATAGAGTGAGTACACATAATTCACTTTTACATCGTTCTCTGTTATTAACCTAGATATGTAGCTAATCAAAAATATTAACTTCGAAATAGAATAGCTGTTGAGGTATTAAAGTATGATTTTGTTGCCCATGGTATTAATTTAAATGATAATGCCAAGAAATAATTAACTTTGAATACTCACTATGTACTTAAAAACTGTACTGTTTAGCGCGTCAACTCTTCTTATTTTGGGTTGTAACTCCGAATCAACTAACCCATCTACTGAAGAAAGCGGATGGATAGTTGTAAGCTCTCACTCCGAGCCAAGAAAGCATCAGGTAATTTACGAAAAACATAGCAGGAAAGGTCTAAGTCTTGCCACTAACGTTCCGGATCTTGACCTGCCTTTAACTTACCAACTGGCGAACCAAATTATTGAGGTCAAAGAAGAGCTTACATTTGGTGAAAATATTGACGGGAACCGCCTAACTTGGAAAGCTATTGGCAATGCTAAACTTAGAGAAAATCAAGTCCACTACGGAGTTAATAAAGATTACTCAGCTTCTAATGAAGGTATTGCTATCGGTTATGTTAACTTTGAGTCGAGGTTTGAGGCTGAAGGACAGCTTGGAATCGAAAAGTTAGTAATTGCGATGTATGACGATGTCAAGAGTGTCGAATTTTACTCTGGATGGGATAGTTCTAAAATATCTTGTTACCAAAATACGTTTGATGAAGACTTAGCTTGTTACGGTGAAATTTTAATTAACGACGATATAGTTCATGTTTTTGATAAATATCTGTCGTATGAATATGTAAACATGGTTTACGACACCGTTATGTCCAAAGGTCGAGAAGATATAATTGAGGCAGATTTTCAACATCAAATTAAATACTTACTAGTCGAAGAGAATAACGTTGAGCTGCATTAGCTTGATTACTTTTTGGTAATGAGTGGCTTTTCGAAGCCGAAGTGACCATGAACAAGATTATTAGATTTTACAAAACTCATTTATGTTCAAAAAATGAGTTTTGTAAATATTAAAATGCATGGAGCCAAATTCTCTCACTGATTCTATGAAGTTTTTGTGCGCTCTAACCATAAGACAATCTATAAAAGACGTTGAGCCAACGTCTTTGCCACAATGCCACCTGTTAATAAGGCTTTCAATGCCTCTTTCTCATTACTATTCAAATGTGCGCTGGCTAATGATTTTTCTGTAAGTAACACAATTGAACGTGATAGAAGTAACAAAATTACCTCTTAGCGGTAACGTTCCCGAAAAGTTTATATATTATCGCTCTCATTGATACAAGTAGTAGAGACGCTCTGAGTACGAGCGCTCTGAAATTCAGGCTTTAGATGGACATTTAAAGTCACCATAAGTTTGCGATTTTTCTTGGGAACGTTTGCAATATGCCTAAGTATAAATTTACGTGAGACTATGGAAATGAAACTACACACTTTGACGATGGCAGTAGCGCTTGGACTGGTTACTGCACCTGTATTCGCAGCAACAGATGTTGACGCTCTTGAAAAGCGAATTAATGAATTAGAACAGAGACTTGAGCAGACAGAAAAAGCATCCACAGAAGCAAATGAGAAAGCCTCAAGCTTTGAGTTTCATGGCTACGCTCGTTCCGGGCTGCTCATTAATGATGATCTGAATGGTGCAGTGGGTACTGGTCCTTACATGACGGCAGCTGGTGCTATTGGCGCGCCAATTGGACGATTAGGGGTTGAGGATGATCATTATGTGGAAGCAAACCTTATTCACAAACGCTTTGCAGATGATGGTTCCAGCGCATTGTTCCGAATCATGTTGGCAGATAGTACGGAAACCAATAACGAATGGACAGCGAGTGAGAGTCAATTAAACGTTCGTCAGGTATATGCTGAGCTAAACAAGTTGAGCATGTTCTCTGAATCAAGTGCGTTTGCTGACGCGACGTTTTGGGCTGGTAAACGATTTGACCGTGATAACTTTGACATTCACTTCTTTGACTCGGATATTGTTTTCTTATCTGGCACTGGTGCTGGTGTGTATGACGTCCAAATGAGCGAATCATGGAAAGCAAACTTCTCGATCTATGGTCGTGATTTTGGTGAGATTGATAGCTCGTCAACGGATGTTGAAAACTATATCGCGACAATGAACAACCGCTTCGGTAATTGGCAATTGATGCTGAGCGGCATGACGTCAGCTGATAACAATGATCGCGTAGAAGGCGCAGCGGACAAAGGTTCACATGCGATGTTTGCCTACCATGGCGATACCTTCTTTGGCATGAGTGAAGGCTTTTCTAAAACTGGTATTTTGATGGGTGATGGATTGGGTGCGGAACTTAAAGGCATCGGTTCAAACGGAGATTTGTTAGAAGACGCAAAAGCCGTACGCTTGTTTAGCTATGGTGTAACACGCATCGGCGACAACTGGCGTGTAGCACCTGCGTTGCTAGCAGAACACAGCCAAGATCGCTTTGCTAAAAATGATGAATTTACGTGGGCATCGTTCAACATCCGCTTAGCGCAAGAGTTTACGCAGAACTTTGAGATGGTTTATGAAGGCTCATACCAATACATGGACCTAGACAATGCGATTGATAAAGCAAGTGGCAGTTTTTACAAAGCGACAATTGCACCAACGCTTAAGATGTCTACCGCTGCAGGTTTCTTTGACCGTCCGGAGCTACGTTTTGCAGTTAGCTACGTTGATTGGAGCGAAGACTTGAATGGCTACTCGATTAGCCAGGATGCGGGTGCTGCAACGATGGGTGATGGTGGTGAAGTTCTGTTTGCACTGCAAATGGAAACTTGGTTCTAAAGGGACCTAACCTACAAAGAGTAATAAGAAAAGCGCCAACTGATTTCAGTTGGCGCTTTTTCATTAACAGGACTGACGCTCAATAGTTTTGAAGGTTAGTACCATCTTACTCATTTCAAAACTTCTGTTGGCAATTCTATCTAGTAACAGTTTCGCACCATTTTCCCCTGCTTTATCAAATGCATAGTTAAATGTTGATAAGGTTGGGGTGCACACTGATGCGAGCTCATCATCACCAACGCCTAGCACTAAAACGTCTTTACCCGGTGTTAACCCGAGCTCTTGAATCGCTCTCATCGCACCGATAGCAATACGGTCTGTCGCACAGAACAAGCCATCTAGCTTAGGGTTCTTTGTTAAGTGTTGTTTTGCCAATGAATAGCCAGAATCGATGGTAAAGTCACCACGAGCATGGAAGTCGATCTCAAAACCATGGTGTTGCAGCGCTTGAACAAATCCTTCAGAGCGTTGCTTATCTACCGCGATATCGTCACCTTGCACACCAATAAAACCCATAGTTTGGCAACCTTTTGCAACCAGTCTATTTCCCGCTTCAAACCCTACTCGTGCGTCATCATGAATGATGCTTGGAATGTTAAACATGGAACCATCTTGACCGACGAGCACAACTGGAACGGCTGAGTTTTGAATTGCTTTTACCAGCTTGGAATCGAGGTGGGTGGCGTAAAGAATGATCCCTTCAACCCGTTTTTGGTTAAAGATCTGAATGTATTCCAGTTCTTTTTCGTGGGCTTGGTGAGTGCTAGCAAGTAAGACATGTTTCCCGGCTTTTTCAAGGACATCGGTTAATCCATCGACACCTTGGGATGTGGCATGAGAGGAAACCCGAGGAACAATGACACCAACCAGATTGGTCTTTTGAGATTTTAGATCTTTAGCGACTTGGTTTGGCACATAGCCACACTCCGCTACTGCTTGGCGGACCTTCAGTTTTGTCGCTTCTTTTACGCCATATTCATCGTTTATAACCCGTGACACTGTTGATTTTGATACGCCAGCCAGACGGGCGACATCATGCAGACTCGCCATTGTTCCTATCCATTCTGTTTTTCGTTTTTGGGATTGTTTGCAAAGAGAAGATGAAAAGCTCTTTGATAAGTAGCGATTCTAACCTCCTATACTGCTCTTAGGGAGAGAATTTGACGATCATTCTCACATTCTCTCTGCTTTATCTTTGATCATTTGGTTTTATTGAGCAAAAATCTGTTTTGCAAACGTTCCCGAAAATTTCGCAAGCTCAGATAATAATCCAATGGGGTATGAAATGAATTATCCGGCAGTAGCAAAAGAGTTGTTAACTCTATTAGGTGGTAAAAGCAACATCACCGCACTTGCGCATTGTGCGACACGCTTACGCCTTGCCGTTGCAGATGAGCAAAAAATAGATGAACAAGCGATTGATAGTCTTGAAGGAGTAAAAGGGCAGTTCAAAGTTGCGGGTCAGTACCAAATCATTTTTGGATCTGGCATCGTAAACCAAGTTTATGCAGAAATGGCGAAGTTGACGGGGATGAATGAAATGTCCACCAACGACGTTGCGTCTGCTGGCGCAGAGAAACAAAACATTGTTCAGCGCGCGGTGAAAGGGCTGTCTGATATTTTCGTTCCAATCATTCCAGCAATCGTCGCTGGTGGTTTGTTGATGGGTATCTATAACCTATTGACTGCTCAAGGCTTGTTCATTGATGGCAAATCTTTGATTGATGCCAACCCAGGACTGACAGACTTGGCGAACATGATCAACACGTTTGCGAACGCGCCGTTTGTTTACCTGCCTATTCTGCTGGCATTTTCAGCCAGTAAGAAGTTTGGCGGTAACCCATATTTAGGGGCGGCGCTAGGTATGTTGATGGTTCACCCTGACTTATTGAATGGTTGGGGGTTCGGCGGCGCATCTGTGTCTGGCAATATTCCGGTTTGGAATATTCTTGGTTTTGAAATCCAAAAAGTGGGTTACCAAGGTTCAGTGTTACCAGTTTTGGTATCGGCATTCATTCTTGCGAAGGTTGAGCTAGGCTTACGTAAAGTCATACCTTCTGTTTTAGACAACCTTTTAACGCCATTACTGGCGATTTTCATAGCGGGTTTGCTGACGTTTACTGTCGTCGGTCCATTCACGCGAGATATCGGTTTCCTATTGGGTGATGGTCTGAACTGGCTTTACAACACAGCTGGCTTTGTTGGTGGTGCGGTATTTGGTCTTATTTATGCTCCATTTGTTATTACCGGTATGCACCACAGCTTCATTGCGATTGAAACGCAACTTCTTGCGGATATTGCGACGACGGGCGGCACCTTTATCTTTCCTATTGCGGCGATGTCTAACGTTTCTCAAGGAGCGGCAGCGTTGGCGGTTGGCGTGATGAGCAAAGATAAGAAGATGAAAGGTATTGCGATTCCATCTGGTGTTACGGGTTTGCTGGGTATTACAGAGCCAGCCATGTTTGGTGTTAATTTAAAACTACGTTACCCATTTATTGCGGCAGTTTGCGCTGCGGCGTTATCAAGTGCGTTCATCACAATGTTTAATGTGAAAGCTCAGGCATTGGGCGCAGCTGGTCTTCCAGGCATCATTTCCATTACGCCAGAGAAGATTGGGTACTACATCGCGGGTATGGTGATCGCGTTCTTGACCGCATTTGTTCTCACCATTGTTCTTGGTATGCGTGACCGCGCTAAAGTCGGTAGAAAAGCAGCGGCTTAATCTGAACTCCTTAGGGGTGGAGTCCCCCAAAATCCACTTCTTTTCCTAAATGTTTGGGGTGCTAGCCAAGCACTAATGGCTTGGCTAGCCTTTTTCAATTTTTACTTGGTAGTGAAGGTGTTCAACACGTTGGACTATCAGGGCTTTAATTTCAAGGTAAGCAAGATGAATCAAGTGTGGGTAACTGGTGATGCTGTTGTCGATCTAATACCGGAATCTGAGGCTTCTTTACTCAAATGTCCCGGTGGTGCACCAGCGAATGTCGCCGTAGCTATTGCTCGTCTATCTGGTAAGAGTGCGTTTTTTGGACGTGTAGGTGATGACCCATTTGGTCGCTTCATGCAATCAACGCTCGATCAAGAGGGCGTGAGCACGGAGTTTCTCGTTAAAGATCCTGAGCAAAGAACATCAACAGTGGTGGTGGATTTAGACGAGCAAGGTGAGCGCAGCTTTACGTTTATGGTAAAACCGAGCGCTGATCAGTTTATGTCTGTTGAAGACATCCCAAACTTTAAGCAAGGTGACTGGCTACACGTTTGCTCAATTTCACTGGCAAATGAGCCAAGTAGAAGCAGCACGTTTGAGGCGATCAAAAGAGCAAAAGCCGCTGGTGGTTTCATTAGCTTTGACCCTAACTTGCGCGATGAAGTGTGGCAAGATCAATCAGAGATCCAAGCTGTAGTGATGAAGGCTGTAGCGATGGCTGATGTGGTTAAGTTCTCTGAAGAGGAGCTTTTGTTCTTAACTGACTCAACATCGATGGCGCAAGGTTTACAACAAATAGCCTCTTTGAATATTGCTTTGGTCTTGGTGACACAAGGTGCTAAAGGCGTTTGGCGCGTCTTTGAAAATCAGAGTGAGCTGATCACTGGTCAAGTCGTTAGTCCGATTGATACCACAGGTGCGGGTGATGCTTTTGTCGGAGGGCTACTGGCATGTCTGTCTCAGCATGACGATTGGAAAAATCATCCTGTTGTTAGCTCTGCGATTCAATGGGCAAATGCCTGTGGTGCATTAGCGACGACGCAAAAAGGCGCAATGACCGCGCTTCCGACCCAGACAGAATTGCTGCAATTTATTGGGCAATGATCTTCAGATCCAATTTCAGTTGAGAAAAATTATGAGCTTAAACAACCGTTGGACTGTAGAGCAAAGATATCGCCGACTTGAGCAAATCCCTCAGTGTGATATCGAAGAAATGACACTTTCACGTCAGCAAGATAAAGGCTTTCCTAATTTTCATATCGCCCCTAGATTTGGGCTGTTAAATGACCCAAATGGGTTGTGTTATTTCAATGGTGAGCACCACATCTTTTACCAGTGGACGCCTGTGGGACCAGTCCATGGAATGAAGTATTGGTACCACCTTTCTACTAAAGACTTCATCCATTTTACTGATCATGGTGTGGGTTTTCATCCCGACCAAGACTACGATTCACATGGTGTCTATTCGGGCGGTGCTTTGGTGGAAAACAACAAGGCTTTGCTGTTTTTTACTGGTAATAAGCGTGACCAAAACTGGAATCGAATTCCAACACAGTGCTTTGCCACCATGGATTCAGATGGCAACATTGAAAAGCATGGTGTGGTCATTGAGAACGAACATTACACGGAGCACTTTCGTGATCCAAAAGTTTGGAAGAAAGGCGACGACTATTTGATGGTGGTGGGTGCTCAAACCAAAACCGAGCATGGTTCAATGGCGCTCTATCAAAGCAAAGATTTGAAAACGTGGCAGCATAAAGGTCCTATCAAGACCAAGTTTTCTGACCTTGGGTACATGTGGGAGTGTCCTGATTTCTTTGAGATTAATGGTCAATCGGTGATGCTGTTTTCTCCACAGGGCGTGAGCAGTAATAATCCTTATGATTTCAAAAACATCTATTCTGTTGCGTATATCGTGGGTGATCAGTTGAACCTAGAGTCGATGATTTTAGAAAACCACCAAGATATTTTGCAGCCAGATTATGGGTTTGATTTCTACGCCCCACAAACCTATTTAGATGAGAATGGGCGTCGCATTCTTATTGCATGGATAGGGTTGCCAGAAATCGACACACCATCGGTCACACACCAGTGGGCAGGAATGTTGTCTCTTCCTAGAGAACTAACGTTGAAAGATGGTTTTCTTGTTCAAGCTCCGCTCCCTGAGCTGAAGAGTTTAAGAAAAGAAGAGGTGGTCTTTGCACAATCCCATACACTGGAAAGCACAAGTTGTTTGATCCAATTAGACCTTGAGGGCGATGGCTTTGAACTTGAGCTGAGTAACCTCAAAGGTGACAACATCGTCTTTAGTGCGACAAAGCACGAGTTTATGCTGGACCGTCGTCACATGTCTCATTTGTACGCAGAAGAATTTGGTAGCATTCGAAAAGCACCAAGATTGGACGCTAAGCAGACGATTGATATATATATCGACAATTCTGTCATCGAGATTTTCATTAATGGTGGCAAACACACGATGACCAGTCGTTTCTTTATTGATGACCTGAATACGGTAACGTTGAGAGGGTTGGAGCAAGCAAGGCTTTTCCCTTTGAAAGGTATTTCTGGTTTGTTTGAATCAGCTAAGTAACGGTTTCGAATACATTAAAACGCCCTTCATTGATTTAGTGAAGGGCGTTTTTCTTTCTAACTATCTAACTTAACTGCCTATCACGCACGTAAGTTGTTTGAACTAAGGTATCCAGAACAACTTCATTCTTGGTGACTTTGAAGTTTAGCGGTTGTTCTAAATCCCCAAATAGAGGTGCGCCGCCGAGTGTAGCTTACTCATCGTTGGCATCTCGAACCTAGTTCACATTACCGTGACGTTTTTACTTATAGCGTGAAAGAAAATCCCATAACCAAAGGTTCTAACTAAAAGAGATTACAGGACTTTTATTTAGCGAATTCGACCTAATATCTTGAGTATGCCTAATCGCAGTTGGCGAAGAGGTGATGTTAATAATGCTTGCTGGCGCGTAAGACCCGTCAGTTTGAAGATGCATTCAAACACAATAAGGGAAAACAATGGCTAACGAATACATTCCACCAAAAGTTTGGACAAACGATAATGAAAACGGCGGTCAGTGGGCGAGCATCAACCGTCCGGATTCTGGCGCACGTCATGAGCAAGAGCTTCCAGTTGGTGAGCACCCATTCCAACTTTACTCAATGGGTACCCCAAATGGTCAGAAAGTGACGATCATGTTTGAAGAGCTTTTGGCGGCTGGCGTAACGGCAGCAGAATACGATGCATACCTGATTAAGATTGGCGATGGCGACCAGTTTGGCTCTGGCTTTGTGGCTGTTAACCCAAACTCTAAAATTCCGGCATTGGTTGACCGTTCGGGTTCTGAGCCAGTGAACGTGTTTGAATCTGGCAACATCTTGTTTTATCTAGCAGAGAAGTTTGATCATTTCTTACCAAAAGAAGGCGCTAAGCGTGCTGAGGTAATGAACTGGTTATTCTGGCTGCAAGGTTCTGCGCCATATCTAGGCGGTGGTTTTGGTCACTTCTACGCGTACGCACCAGAGAAGTTCGAGTACCCAATCAACCGCTTTACAATGGAAGCAAAACGTCAGTTAGATGTATTAGACAAGCGTCTTGCGAACAATGAATTCCTAGGTGGCGATGAGTACAGCATCGCTGATATCGCAACATGGCCATGGTACGGCAACCTTGTGTTGGGTCGTGCTTACGATGCGGCTGAATTCTTAGACGTAGAAAGCTACAAAAACGTTGTGCGTTGGGCAAAAGTAATTGATGAGCGTGAAGCGGTAAAACGTGGTCGAATTGTGAACCGTTCATGGGGTGAAGAGTGGGAGCAGTTACCTGAGCGCCACAGCGCAGAAGATATTGATAAAGTATTGAAACTTAAACCATAAGCAATCTTGGCCTAGCTACGTCAAATGAGTTTAGTTTTATCTATGCTTATACAGTGACCTTAATCAAATCTATAGCGCACCATATACGGTGCGCTATTTTTATTCTCATTTAGTCTCGAAATGCTAATTTATATCACCTCTTGAAGAGCATTTAGTTCGTAGATGAATCTTTAATGTATTTATATATTATGATGCAAAACAAAGCTCATATTTCCATGTTAAATATGGACTGGTCATACTGCTTTCTAATAATTAAATTATTTAAAAATTATAAACTGATTTTATATCCATTATAAATAAAATTAATGATAATTAATATTTGACATAACCACTAAATTTATGTGGAATATGCGGGTTGATTTGTTTTGAAGAAATAAAATCAATTTCTAGTACTTTTATTTAAGACAAGCTTAGCTTTTAGCGATGTTTAATTATTAATGCTTATATCATGAAAGAGGATATGTATGATGTCGTCGTTTGAGTCGTACTGGGTTGGGATACGTCAAAGAATAGCCGCACAAACCGAAGGTAACCGCAGTTTAAAGTCTCTAGTCATTAAAAAGCAGCGTGTGAACTTAAATAACAGTGGGTTATCCTTTCGCGCTAAGTCCGGATGTCTTATCCCTCACTGTTATACCAAGTTCTCTGATGAGATAAACCTAAAAACATCGAAAAAATCGTCTCTTAGTTTTAAAAAAGGAAAGCTGTATTTTTCTCCAGTTTAATAATAAATGAAATTTGCATAAATTATAATATTAGGTTTTTAAATTTATCGATAATTAATTACGATTTTATGATGCGTTTTCAATATGTTTTCTTGGTAAATAATTAGCTGGGCTTATTGTTGATTGTTTTTGTTGTTTCCTATTTAGATATGGATAAAAGCTCAACTACTTTTCCTATACCAACTTACTCCCTGAATTGACTTGCGCGCTTTTTCTCCCCTCTCAAAAAACATAGCGTTACGGAATTATTTTCGCTCCTGTTTCATTCTTCAAGACGAAAGCTCTACCTACCTCTCATTATTTTCGACAAACATTGAGTAAAAGTAACCAATCGTAACAAGGTGGCTGTAACTGAGCGCCGTTTCAATATACTCGTTTTTTAACTAGGTAATCCCGCGCTTTGAATTCATTCGGGTACCGTTTGTAAGCCTTAAATGCTACTAAGATAAGATGTCATGATGAGAAAAAGTACTATATTACACACAGTGTTAATTACAGGGTTCGCTGCTGTATCCTCGTTGGCTTATGCTGCGCCTTCAGTTGTGCCAAATGCGCCGGAACTCAGTTCTCGTGGTTATGTTTTGATGGACTTCCATACGGGGAAAGTACTGGTTGAACGTGATGCCCACAAACGTTTAAACCCCGCGAGTTTAACGAAGTTGATGACTGCTTATGTAGCTGGTCAAGAAATTAATACAGGCAATATTACGTTGAATGATGAGGTTGTCATCAGCCGAAATGCTTGGGCAAAAAATTTCCCAGATTCTTCAAAAATGTTTATTGAAGTCAATACTTCCGTTTCTTTGTCTGACTTATACCGTGGTCTGATTGTTCAATCTGGTAACGATGCCAGTGTTGCTATTGCTGAGCATGTTGCGGGAAGTGAATCAGGGTTTGTGAGTTTGATGAATAGTTGGGCCGCCAAGCTTGAATTGTCTAACACGGCATTCACCAACCCTCACGGCCTAGACAGTGACGGTTTATATTCGACACCTTATGATATTGCCAAGTTGGGCCAAGCGATTATTCGTGACTTACCTGATATCTATCCGCTGTATAGCGAAACCTCGTTTACTTACAATGGCATCACTCAATACAACCGTAATGGCTTGCTTCGTGATCGTAGTATGAATGTCGATGGCATGAAAACTGGATATACAAGCGGTGCGGGTTATAGTCTAGCGACTTCTGCAACACAAGGTGATATGCGTCTGATTGCTGTGGTGATGGGAGCGAAGAGCGAGAATGTTCGTGAATCAGAAAGCAAGCAGCTGTTAAGTTATGGCTTCCGCTTTTACGATACGGTAATGCCGACTGAGGCGGGTGCGGAACTTGCGAAAGCTCGAGTTTGGATGGGCGAAAAAGACGAGCTTACTGTTGGCGTAGCTAACGATGTTTATCTCACTTTGCCAAAAGGAGATGTAAAAAAGCTGCAAGCGGAAGTTGAATACAACGGTGATTTAGTTGCGCCAATTTCTGAGCAACAAGTGGTTGGTAAAGTGCTTTACAAAGTCGAAGGTAAGGTCGTAAATGAAGCCGAGCTCGTTGCATTGGAGTCCGTGGAGGAAGGCAGTTTATTCAAGCGAATTTTAGACTGGTTTAAGCAATTGGTCGCTAGCTGGTTCTAAACAGTAGCGAACTTCTGTCTATATCACTCTATCTTGTTAATGTTCTATTAAATCAATTTACTAAGGCGACCAACGTGGTCGCCTTACGTTTTTGGAATACTCGTTGCGTTAAAACGCAGGCCTTCTTGTAAGGGGGTGTTTTTACCTGACCAAGAGCGTTTTGTGTTTTTGGGTGCGAGAGAAAAGAAACTAGAACAAGAATGGAGTGACACGTGCACAAGATTTTATCTTTGACATTGATTTTATCGCTCATGGGCTGCGCTATGCCTTACCAGCAGGAGGTCGATAGCGGCCAATGTGTTGGAGTCATGACCTCTCAGGATGCATATGGTTATTTAAACCCAAACCATTACACAATGCAGGTACTCGCGCTAAAGCAAGAAAAAGATGTGAAAGATTATATTCGCTATATCGATCCTAAGCATCCGGTTTGGGTTAACTGGAAAAACAGCCGAGGCACGCGTTGGTATACGGTAACTGTTGGTGATTTTAAAACGAAACAGGATGCCTACAATGCGCTTTCTTCATTACCAAGCCGTGTAAAGCAGTCATCCCCGTTTGTGCTGACTTTTGCGGAAATGCAGCGTAAGCAACAAACGAGTGTTGTGAGAATGCGTTAGCCAACAAAAAACGGAAGCGATGGCTTCCGTTTTTGTATTTAGGAGTAAGCTTAAAGCGCCGCTAAAATCGTTTCTGCTTTGCTTGCTTCAAACTCTTTTGGCTCTTCAACGTTTAGCTTAGTCACTGTGCCGTTTTCAATGATCATTGCGTAACGTTGTGAGCGAATACCACCAAAGCCGCCTGTATCCATTTCAAGACCTAATGCTTTAGTAAAGCTAGCGTCGCCATCACCCAACATCAGAATCTCAGAAGCGTTTTGAGCTTCGCCCCACGCTTGCATCACAAATGCATCGTTTACAGAAACGCAAGCAATTAAATCAACACCTTTTGCCTTTAGCTCATCAGCTAATACCACATAGCCTGGTAGATGAGCTTCTGAACAGGTAGGGGTGAATGCGCCAGGTACAGCAAAGAGTACGACTTTCTTGTTCGCAAACAGTTCTGTAACGTCGTGGTTAACCATACCATCGGCAGTCAACTCACTAAGAGTTGCAACTGGTAGAGCTTGGCCTTGTTGAATCATGATTCTATTCCTTTTTGTGTGCTAGTTTAGCTTTCTCAGTCTAGCGTTTATAAATGCGGTTAACCACAGAGTCTTTGTAGGGTTTTAATACCTACGCGTTTGACCTAAGGCGTGGCACTATGCCTTTATTGCAACGCTTCGTGCTGGTTTACGTATTGGCTAACAAGGTGACGATATTTCGCCTTTAACTCGTTATCGATAAAGCTGGCATCAATCGCGTTCATTGTAAATTGGGCAAGTTCACTCTTACTCATTGGATGTGCGTTGTTGACGGCCAAAAAGTTGTCCGTCATGTAGCCACCAAAGTACACAGGATCGTCTGAGTTAATCGTTACGGCGACACCTTTTCGTAGCAAATCCACAATATTGTGATCTTTCATATCGTCGAATACACATAGCTTAAGATTCGATAACGGACACACTGTCAGTGGCATTTGGCTTTCGATTAAGGATTCAACTAATGCTTCATCATCAACACAGCGAACACCGTGATCCACGCGGCTCACGTAAAGCATTTCAATGGCATCGCTAATATTTTGTGCGGGGCCTTCTTCTCCTGCGTGAGCAACGGTAAGTAAGCCTTCTTCTACTGCTTGTTTAAATACGCGCTTGAATTTAGCTGGCGGATGACCTTGTTCTGAAGAATCTAGTCCAACACCAATGATCTTATCACGGTGTTTCAGAATAGCCTGTAGGGTCTCTATGGCGCTCTCTTCTGAAAGGTGACGGAGAAAACACGCAATAATTTGCGAGGTAATGCCAAGTTTTTCGTGACCATCTTTTAGCGCACGAGCGATTCCATTGATAACAGTGTCAAAGTCTATGCCGCGTTCTGTGTGTGTTTGAGGGTCAAAAAAGATTTCGGTATGAATAACGTTGTCTTCTTTACAGTGCAGTAAGTATTCCCAAGTGAGATCGTAAAAATCTTGCTCCGTACGCAGAACTCCCGCTCCTTGGTAATAGAGGTCGAGAAATGATTGTAAGTCTGTGAACTGATATGCGCTGCGTAGTTCACTCGGAGAAGAGTAAGGGATCTCGATGCCGTTTCGTTTTGCTAATTTGAATAAGAGTTCCGGCTCAAGTGAACCTTCGATATGTAAGTGCAGCTCTACTTTTGGAAGACCTTGAATAAATGCGTTCATATTCCACCTTATGTGTATTGTGGATGCAGTTACTCTAAGAATAGGTATAGATAGAAATAAATCGAACGCTATCACAAAGAGTAAGACCCACGATGATCTCAACTCTTCGTAATCAGCACTTTGCGGGAACTGGTAGAGACCCCCAAACCATATCATTGGGGTTATACGAAGCAAACGAGAGGGATTATACGCAAAAATATCGCTTTGGCTATACGCAAATAACCTAACTGTCATTAGTCACGGGGTTTCCTGTGAGCGAAACGACTATTTGCAAGTCACTTGAGTATAGAGGAGCCAGTTGTTTTTGCGTGTGTGAGAGGCACGTGTAATTAGAAGAGTAGTCTAAAAGAGTGGAGATTCGTTTGAGCAAAGGTAGGTGGCGGTACCTTGCACAACGATAAAGGCAGAGAAAGCACTAGAGAGCATTTATAGATGGAATAACTTATCAAATTCTCTTTGTTCCATAATGTCTTCTATGCGGCGTCGAGTTTTCTGCTTTACCGCCGCCGCGTTTTGTTCAGACTCTTTTTTGTCTTTTTCTGACTGCTTCTTACTTTTTCTAGCCATTGGATACCTTCCAAATTAGTTGCATTATCCATTAATGCATGAAAACTGAATCAGTTAACAGTAAAACTTCCTAACTTTGAACCTGAATCACAGAGAATAGTTCCAGATTGCGTTTTCTCACAATATTCAAAATCGATCATAAAGCTATGAGAAAGAAGTTTCGGTAATACGTGTCTTCGTAAAATATCACCATTTAATTGATGTATTTTAGCGTTCCAAGAGCTTTGAGGTTGTTCTAAATTAAATTCAATTTCTAACATTTATTCTCCTGTTTTTTAGTGATTTTCTCTTTGTTAAGTAATTGATACCAATGTCTTTGACGGCCAGTTCTTTTTGAGGACATGATTTTTCCTATAAATAATAAATTAAGCAGTACTATTCAGTTTATTTTAGATAGCACAAAGCAATGCCTAAAATTAGGCTGAATGATTGATGAAAGAATATTTTAGAAGGAGAGAGGTTTGGTGCAGCATGGGCATGCTACACCAAGAAAAGCAGTCTTATAGAGGAGTTACTTCAGTCGCTTGAGGACCTTTTTTACCTTGCTCTACATTGAAGCTTACTTTCTGACCTTCAGTCAGTGTTTTGAAACCGTCAGAAACGATAGCGTTAAAGTGTACGAATACATCTTGGCCGCCGTTGTCTTGAGATAGAAAACCGAAGCCTTTAGTTTCGTTAAACCATTTTACTGAACCAGTTACTTTAGACATAAAAATACCTTTGAATTAAACATTAAAATTATGATTTGTTTTGTGGATCTTTTCTAAGCTATTGAATGTTCAATCAAGAGGAAGTTGTACGCAGGTGTCTGAATTGGGGATTCAAGATTTTACTGAGAGGAAACTTAAACTAAATGTTGCATTAACAGCTCTCTTCTAAGAGCCAAGGCACACTATACACCTTGTTTAGAAAATAGCTACATTTATTTTAGATAAATTAAATGTGCTCATTATTAACTCGATAAATTGTATTGTTCGAAAAAGTTGAATAAGTAGAACGAATAGTATGGCTCATAATTTTAGCTCATCAACCTAAAATAGAACCTTATCGATAGCCTTAGATTGAACATGCGATTTGCAAGCGGTCACATAGATAAACTAGGAGAACTAGTATGAGTACATTCAGAGACATTCGTCAGCTTATTCCTGCGCAAGCTACTGCTGATGGTGATGGAGTGAAAATTCGCCGAGTAGCGGGTTTCAATAATGCTAGCTTTTCTCCATTTTTGATGATGGATGAACTCAAATCAGAAGACCGTGCTGACTATATCGGCGGTTTCCCTCCGCATCCGCACCGCGGTATCGAGACGCTTACTTATATGTTGAAAGGTCATTTCCAGCATCGTGATCATATGGATAATGTTGGTGAGCTTCGTTCCGGTGGTGCACAGTGGATGGCGGCAGGAAGAGGCGTCATCCATAGCGAAATGCCTATTATGAAGGAAGGCGAATTGCATGGTTTCCAAATTTGGATTAACCAGCCCGCGAAAAATAAGCTGCAGCCAGCTCAATATCATGACTTTCAACCTGAAACGATCACTGAGTTTGATACTCCGAATACGGGGGTTGTACGTTTGATTGCGGGTCATATGACTATAAACAACGAACGAATTCAGGGGCCGCTAACAGAGACAGGTGTTGCTGCCACGGTAGCCGATTGGAGAGCGATGGGTGGTCAAGCTTTGAATTTGAACACGGAGCAAGACAACAACATGATGCTCTATGTCTATAAAGGTCGTATTCAATTAAAAGGTCGTGAGATCAATCAAGGCGAAATGGCCATTTTATCGAAAGGTGAATGGGCTGAATTGCAGGCCGAAAAAGAGAGTGGTGCACTGATCTTTATTGGTGAGCCAATTAATGAACCCGTGGTGCATTATGGCCCTTTTGTCATGAATAGCATGGAAGAGATAGAACAAGCTATCCAAGACTACAACTCTGGGTTATTTGAAACTTACTAGTTTTGACTGCCTACTCGCTTTTTCAGTTAGCGAGCAAATTAAAACAGTTTTGAGCCTGAATATTGGGCTCGACCAGAAGCAAATACGATAATCCACTGCCATCGAATTTGCGTTAGCCACGTTTAATCCACGTGGCTTTTTTCTACTTCTGACTCCAGCGTATGATGGCTTCCTTTCCTGCTTCAATTCCTAACTCATAAGCATGACGCAGTGGTGCTGGCGATCGACTCAGCCGTTTCAACTTGAATGTTTCAGGAGGACACACTTGAATGATTTCGATACCAGGTGGAGGGTTGTTGATCAGCGCTAAGGTCTGATTGTAGCGAACTTCACGTGTCAACATCGGTTCAATTAATCCGGGCGTTTCTTTCAACATCCTCTTAGTTAGGGCGCTGAATCTTCCTCTTGGCTTTTGATAGCTTGCGGGCTGACTGCGTAAAACCATAATCTTTTTGGCTCCTCGATTTATTGCTTCTGCAACAGGAAGTGCGTCTGAGACGCCACCATCAACGTATTGAATTCCGTTCAGTGATACGCCATTTCGGTAAAGTACAGGCAGTGCGCTGCTGGCTTTCATTGTTTCTGCCAAGTCGTCGACATCAGGAAGGTGGTACTCCGCTTGCCCATTGTCTTGACGCGTCACGCCTAAAAAGAAAGGTCGTGAATCAGCTTTGAGCGCAGATTTATCGATGCCAAGTTCTTCGAGGGTGACATTCCACATCCAGTCTAAGTTCATCATATCACCACCACGTAGAAGTTGAGATGGAGAGATAAATTCTTTTCTTAAGCTGTAATCGAGGTAGATTTTTAAGTTACGTCCGGGCATTTTAGCTAAGTAGGCAGCCAAGTTGCTAGCACCCGCAGACACTCCCCAAAAGCTATCAAATGGAGAGAACTCGCTAGCAAGAAAATGATCGAGTATGCCGCATGAAAATACGCCTCGCATGGCTCCACCTTCGACAATCAATGCTCGAGAGCCTACTTTTTCCATCACTTCGCTCCACTCTTTATCAATCGGATAATAGCGTGCAGCTTAACGCATAATGGTTTTATACCCAAGTGGGCCAAAGGTCTAGGTTGCGTTCCTTTGAATAAAAAGGGCATCAATGGATGCCCTTGTCACTTTTAGCCTATGGAATTGCGGGTAATTGAGTCACTAATTTAGTGAAGGAGACCGAGCCAATTAGCCCCCTGACATAGAGCCATACCTTTAGTCCCATACTGATCGTTGTTGGAATAGTTTGATGATCACTTGTTAAATAGACATACAAACACTATCCAGAGCGTTGTAAGCAAAAGTAATGGGGTGAATACTTTCTGGATAGAAGCGCCATCAGTTAAATTGTAAATTTTGATGGATTCATTATAGAACGCTCGTTTGAATTCTTTGAAGCTAATGTCGCTCTTCGCATGCGACTGTTCATAGTGCTGGTGCGCAGCGTCCGATAGCTGGTATTCCAAGTCTTGGAGCTCGTACTCCTTGTTAAAAAACGCATCCCAAGCCGAAAGGCGGGCTATCGTTTTAGGAGATGGATCCCCATTTAGTTTCTCTAGACGCTTAGCATAAGCTGCTTGATATTTATCCACGGTATATTCCTGTCTGAATAGACGTTGAGTTAGAACATATGTAAAAAGAAAAATAAGTAATAAAAGGTTTTTTACGTTCTATACCTGTGATAAATGCTAAAAAGTTCAATGCTCTAGCACTCCGATGTCGCAAATGATATTGATGGAATTGCTCTGCGACAAATAAAATAATTACTCTAGATAACAACGAATTTTTGTTGTTTTTTAAAAAAACTGATCATGAGATTGAGTGGGGAGTTTTACCGAGAAGAATTTCGCTACTGTAACTGTCTATATTTACTCAAAAAGAGAAAATCTTAGAAGCTTTCTTTGATTGATGTGAGATATTTTAGGTCGAAAAGCATTAATTTTGGCTATGATTATAGTTCGTCTTTTTGTTGTTGAACTCTACTTCGAGGGGGAAAGAATCCATATTTCGAGCATAGGATAGCTCGCTTTTTCGTTACGTCGTTCTTGGAGTTTGAGTCAGTGACGACGCTATGAGTCTAGCATCTTGAACTCGATTGGGCGTATTAATTAATTATAAAAGTAAAGCAGTGCTGAGCTAGGATAAACTTCAACGTAAAGGTGACGGTATGAATATACAATCAGCCATTATTGAATATGCGATAGCGATTATAGGCTTACTTTTGACGGGCGTTACCCTCTGAGCATGACTGCCCAGAGGATAGAAAGCGCATTAGCTTTTTGCTAACGATTGATGTTGTATCGAGCCATTGCAGCTTCTTCTGACGATACAACCGTTTTACCAATTGGTGCGAGTGAAATAACCGCTAGCTTGAGGTGTTGGAGCGCAAACGGAATGCCGATTATGGTGACAAAGCATGCTGCGGCAGAAAGTACGTGACCGATAGCTAACCAAAGGCCTGCAAATACAAACCAAAGGACGTTACCAATAACGCCGAGCGGACTCGTGCCAATGTCCATTTCATTGGTCAATTCATCGCGTGAGATGGCCTCTTTACCGAATGGGAAAAAGGAAAAATTACCCATAACGATACACGCACGCCCCCAAGGTATTCCGATGATGCTAATAAAGGCCAAAATACCAAAAAACCACCATAGCAACCCCATAAATACGCCACCAAATACAAACCAAATGATGTTACCAAGTGTTCTCATTCTATTTCCTTTATTCTTGAATGTGATGATTCAGATACCTGAGGGCACCGTAAAACAAATCTAAACCGTCTGTTTTGTCGATGTGTGCTTTCGTGCCCTCATTGACCTGATTGATAGAATAACCGCTGTAGTCTTAACAGAGAATGAATGCCTTCCCTAAGGCAAGTCTTTTTAGTATAGAGCGTAATACTCAATCAAGCATATAGCCAAGAATCGCATTATCTAGAGACAACTTTCTCGATATATTGACAAATTTGCTCTGCCAATCGATGGCTGGCAATGTTGCGTTTTACTACTTCATTAGCAATATTTCCAGACTCAACGACGCCAAACCAGTCGAGCAACATCGAATGGAAACCTTTACTCGTCAGCATTGGCGTCCAGTCTTTCAAATTGATTTTTTGCTCTTGGTTAGCTTGCCATAGTTTGCCTTCAACGAAGGAGTCGAACTCAACTGCCTTGTTTGCATAACAAGCTTGAACGCGCTCTGTAGTGATACCGAAGTGGCGATTCATCGAGGCGTGGAGCAAAGTATCTCCATGTTGCCACTGAATATCTAAACGCGCCAACTGACCACCTTCAAGTTGATGAGTTACATAAGCATCTTTTAGATCTGCTTTGGCTGTGACGTTAACGCTGTCTAATGGGTGAATAAAATCATCAAATATAAAGGTACGAACATCCCCCGGTAGTTGGTGACGGTTCTTTTCCCAGCGTAGCGACTTTAAGTCAGATATGTTGCCTTGCTGCACTTGTGGCATATGTTGGTTATAAAGTGGAATGTGACGACGGTTAAAGCCCACATAGAGTGGCTGTCTCTCTTTTTCGGCAATATCGTACAGCTTTTCGACGTCATCAGCACTGTTCGCTAATGGTTTGTCGACAAAGGTTGGGATTCCATGTTGCAGAAAAAATGCCGCTATTTGAAGGTGTACGCTTGTTGCCGCATGAATCATGACGGCATCGACGCCAAAGTGCAGAAGTTGTTGGTAGTCCTGGCAGATCTCTGAGATTCGATACTGCTTAGCCAGGCTCTCAAGTGTGTTTGGGTTGCGGGTACAAAATACAAGTTCGATATTTGGAAGCTGAGTGATAACAGGAAGGTATGCTTTCTGAGCGATATCCCCTAGACCAATAATACCAATTTTCATCCTAGTCCTTATCTCGATGTATGGATCGCGGACTGTCAGTATAACGCTTGGCGCGGCGATGAGTTTAAATACCTTGTTAGAAAAAGCCTGATTCACACTTTGAGCCAGGCTTTATTGAATGATTTAGGAAACGGCTCGGCAGGCTTTGAATATATCTAACTTGCTATCGTAGGCTTGAGTTTGTACATCCATAATGCCTAATAAAGAGTGGAACACGTTATCATGTGAGTATTGACCTGCATTCTGTGCTTGTATATACAAACAGTCGGTATTGATCTGCTTCGCTTGTTTAAAGCCCGAAGACAGCCACATAATCAAAGGAACGCGTTTTTGGAAATCTGGTGCAAGGCCATAAGGCATACCATGTAAGAACAATCCGTTTTCGCCTAGTGACTCACCGTGATCCGATATGTAAATTAGCGCGGTATTATACTCAGACTCTAACGCTTTAAGTTTTTTGATGGTTTCTGCCAATACAAGATCGGTGTAGCGTATTGTATTGTCATATGTGTTCACTATTTGTTCGATGCTACAGTTTTCGATATCTGCACGTGGACAGTCTGGTTTAAAGAAGGCGTTGTCTCTTGGGTAACGCTGAAAGTAGGTCGGACCGTGGCTTCCTATAAGGTGCATGGCGACCACTCGGTTACCGTGCATATCCGCGACTTCCTGATCAAAATGATCTAATAGCGCCATGTCGTAACAAGTTTGGCCATTACACATAGGGCTTACTTGCTTTCGATCCACTTCAATTTTCTTGATCTTGTGGGCTACTTCTTTATCCCCACCGTCATTTTCTTTCCAAATGAGGTCAACCCCGGCGCGCTGCATTATATCGAGAGCATTGTCCTGGTTATCCGCTTTGGCGCGTTCAAACTCGTTTCGCGTGAGCTGTGAAAACATACAAGGCACAGATACAGCAGTCGCGGTGCCACAAGATGCGACGTCTTGAAATGAGATAACATCCAATTTACTAGTATAAGGGTTTGTCTCTCGTGTATAGCCATTGAGTTGGTAGTTCTGCGTTCGAGCAGTTTCTCCTACGACAAAAACCAGTAGTGTTGGTTTGCGCTGTGCTTGCTGTACGGCGCTATCTGACTGCTTTGCATCTGTGCCGATTTCTCGATATGGCTCTGGCGTGGTGAAATATTTCTCCTTCACATACCCGGTCGCGCTGTAAACGAACTGGGTGGGTATGATGACTTTTTTTAGGTGGCTATTGTTGCGCCCTACAGATGCGTAGTCTTGATAGTACACGCTGGCAATGACGGCGATGACAGCTAGCGACGACAGCATCGATACTAATTTGGTAACAGAGAAGTACAGTAATTGGTGGCGTTGAGATTGCAGCTTTACCTTAAAGACAATAATAGCAGGGATAACTCCCATAATCAGCGTCCAAACTACAGAGTGAGCACTCAGGTAAGAACTCGCCTCGCTCGAATCGGTTTCAACAATATTGGCAATCATTCCAGAATCGAAAAGTGTGCCATAGTTATAGCTTGCGTAGCTCACCATACTTGAAACAATGATTAAAATTATAAAGAACGGCTTGCCGATCCAAGGCCAACTAAATAAATTAAAAAGGAAATTGAGCGCGGCAAGAAAGAAAATTGGTATTGTGATAATAAATCCAATCTTGACATTATCTAAGTGTGTAAAGATGCCGATCAGTTCTTTATAAATAGGGATATTTACGACGAGAGCGAAATACAGCGCCAACAGGAAAGTAAAGGTAACGTAAGAGATACCTCTCTGTTGTAAATCATGTGTCTTCATAATGAGTGTCTTGAATAAAAATTAGAGCAAGAACGAAGCCCAAATAAAAAGGGCAAGAGTTAACGCAACAAATACTGCTGCTGAGCCAATATCTTTGGCTCTACCACTGAGTTCGTGCCAGTCATCGCTAACACGGTCGACAACCGCTTCTACGGCGGAATTAATGAGTTCGACGATCAATACCAAGAACAGGCTACTGATCATCAGCACTCTTTCGTATGTGGTGACAGGAAGGAAAAAAGCACAGACGGAAAGCACCAAGGCGAGAATCAATTCTTGTCTAAAAGCGGCTTCGTGTGTCCATGCGGCTTTCAATCCTTGAAATGAATAGCCGGTCGCATCCATGACACGGCGTATACCTGTTTTACCTGGCTTCAAAATATGACCTTACTATTTAAGCATTGGGATGGAACACATATCCCAGAGAGGTAACGAGATTAATCGTTACAGCGTGAAACATTTGTGAATAGAATCCATCGCGCGATAATTTAAGAAAAGTGCTTATTTAATCAAGATCGTAGATGGTATAGCCTTTGTGCTGGAGGCATTTACGCAATACGAGAGATTGAGTTTTGGTTGAATCATTTGTTCCACTCAAAGCACCAGCTCCAGCTCCTACAGCACCGCCGGCAGCAGCACCGACAGCCGCTCCACCTAATCCGTCTTCTAGCGCACCAGCAGCTGCGCCGATCAATGCGCCTGTAACTGCCCCATTAGTGGCTTCAGATTTCGCTGCCTCTGATTTGTCGACATTTTCTGCATAGCCTTGGCAGTAAAGAAAGTCTTGTTCATATGTACTAGGGTCGACATTGGTCATGTCGACGACAGGTTTTTGGTTGTAGGCGCAAGCTGTAAGCGTAGAAGTAAGCGCCATAATCAGGATAAAAGATTTATACATGAGTACTATCCATTTAGTGTGTGAATCTTATGGATTAAATGTACACTGTTTTATTGTTGGGCTCTGTCGCTTGAGTGTATTGAAGTGTCGTCTTCTGTAAACGGGGTAGGAAGGTTAAGTTAACTGTCTGATTTTTTGAGGCTAAGTGTGAAGCAAGCTCCTCCAAGTGGGCTATGGCAAATCGAAACTTCTCCACGTTGAAGCTCCATTATCTGTCTGACAATCGCCAAGCCGAGCCCAAACCCGCTCGTCTTTTTGTTGCGAGATTCATCCGCACTGTAAAATGGTTCGAATAGATGAGGCCAATGCTTTTCTTCAATACCTATGCCATCATCATGAACATTGATGAAGCAGCGGTGCTGATCGTGTTTTATCTCTACTAAAATCTGCTTATCCGCGTACCGCATTGCATTGCGCAGCAAGTTATCTAAGGCTCGCTTTAACAATTTTGGGTCAGCAAACGCGAGAACGTTTTCTGAGTTTACTTCTTGAAGCGAGATAGCGAGCGTAGTCTCTTTTTGCCATCTCTGTCGTAATTCTTTGACTAAGTTGAATAGGACGACTTCTTCTTGAGTTTGTAATGCTGTGTCAGGACGCTCCATCTTTGCGTAGTAAAGCAATTCTTCAACCATTTCTTCCATCTCGTCAATGTCTTCGACGATACTGTAAACATACTTTTTCTGTTGTTCAGTTAAGGTTGAATCCGATAACAAATCTGCTTGCCATTGTAAGCGGAAGATTGGGGTACGCAATTCATGTGCAACGGCGTTAGTTAGCATTTTATTGCTAGTGATCAAGCGAGATACTTTATCGGCCATCGTGTTAAAGCTTTTGTTTAACGTCCCAACAGACTTAGCGCTTGAGGTACTAGCTCGAGCCTTGAAGTTACCTGAGGCAAACTCAACGGTCACTCTCTCTAGCTCTCGAATCCGACGGCTTAAGAACCAGATCAACAATATGCAATACAGAGCAAATCCAGCTAAAAAGAACAACCAAACGATATTGTCATCAAAGTTGGCTGCTTTAACCACAGGACTATTCGGATTATCGCTCATTTTAAAGATAGGCGTGCTCGCATCTAGGCGGAACCAGATATCCCTTTCTTCATCGTAAGCGACGTTAACGGAGGTATCACTTTCAAACGCCTTTTTGATGTCTGTTGGAAGCTCTTCAAGCGTATGAGGCACCAACAAACGATGGCTTGATGTGGCAAATTGTTCCAACTGTTGTTGAGTATATTCTAATCCGTGTTCTTTATAGATAGGGTAGATCAGATCGTGAAAAGCTTGACCCTCATGCTCTTGTAATAGGTAGTCATAATCTGTGTTGATCTCATAAACTAAGAACTCGTATCCCCACAAGCTAGCCATAAACAGAATGATAAGGCCAACAAAGCTTTCCAGATAAATCCGTCTCATTATTCATTCCATGCATCAGGCATAAATAGGTAGCCTTTGCCGCGAACGGTAATGATTTTTTGTGGTGAGCAAGAAGCATCGCCTAGCTTCTTTCTCAGTGTCACTATGCGATTATCAATGGTGCGGTCTGTTCCATCGTATTCAATACCACGTAGTGTTTTGGTCAGCCACTCACGTGATAGTGTTTTTTCAGCATGCGTAGCAAGAACCCACAACAAATCGAACTCGCCGTCTGTCAGCGCAATTTCTTCTTGGTTCATTACGCACGATTTACGCAATCGGTTTAAACACAGAACACCAATTTGTAGGCCGTTTTCGGACTCGGTAGGCGCCGCCTCTTTTCTTCTTAATAGCATGCGAATACGAGCCAGCAATACGCGAGGTTTGATGGGTTTAGTAACAAAGTCATCTGCGCCTATTTCTAATGCGGCGACATGATCGAAGTCATCATCACTTGCTGTCAGCATCAACACTTTGCCTTTGTAGCATTCTCGGATTTGACGACATACACTCAGACCATCTTGCCCGGGTAGCATCAAATCTAACAGCACCACGTCTGGTTGTGTGTCAATAATCGCATTGGGTGCGTCCGTCCCATTGTCGATACATTTGACCTGAAAACCTTGTTCAACAAAATACTCACCCAACATAGTTTGTAATTTGGGATCGTCTTCCACAATGATTAGAGATGGTTTGATTTGTTGTGCGTTCATTTAAGTGATGTATACAATATTTAATATCAATGGAACTTAAACAAATTTACGAATTATTTCAAATAAAGCTTTCTCAGAATAAGGTTATCGGATGAGTTAATTGGATAAAATTGCCAATTAATAATTTAAATCTAATCACCTATCACATTTAGAGAGATGCAAAAAGGCGCAACGTTTGCGCCTAGGTATGGAATCTTAAAGCGAAATTACCGCTTATTCGGTGGTACACACGACGCTGTTGTCGCTGCCAAATGCATTTGGAACGTAAGCATCAGCTTGTGGGTCATTTTCCCACTTCGCGTCATCGAGCAAGTAACGGAACTGAACATTCTGCGCTTTAGGTAAGCGGGTTTTAAATTTAAACTGACGACTTTTCTTCACTAATTTCATCGGTTCTGGCTGCCAGTTGTTGAAGTCTCCAGCAATTTGGACAGAGTCCCACTGATCTTTATCTAGCTCGAACGTGACTTCGACTTCATCTTTTGTCTTAAAGAATCTCTTTTTAAGCATTGATCTTTCCTTGTTCGTACAAAAACCGTTCTAACTATTACTCGTGTTTCATAATGATTTCAAGTTTTATCGAATTGTTGCTGGTATCTGATGAGGGGAGTATCCGAACGGTGAATAGTTCGTTGTGCTGGTTTCGTGTACTGAGGGATCGTTAGAGAGAAAATTCACTAGCCTAAAATGGTCAAAGAACAGAGTTTGTTAGCGAGCCGAGAGTCCGTATCTTGAAGTCAAACCGTTATCATGTATTATCTTAAGTCACCATTTTCCTTGATGTAGCTATGTTGAAGTTTAACCGTACATTGTTGACTGCGATAGTTTGCTTAGTTGCTATGCTTTTGAGTAGTGTCGCTCCTGTGGCGCAGGCTTCCGCTCCGATGAAAACAATTGAAGTACGCGATCTTATTGTTCAACAGGCTGCTCTGCACAAACAACTTGGCGTCAATGACGACTGCGTAGAATCACATCACGATGAGTCAGCCATCAATAAGGCACAACAATCTCACACGAGTTGTAGCTCTTCCTGCATGGTCAAAATTCCCGCCAACTTATCTCAAAACGACTTACTGCTTCTTCCTTATAGCCTTGCCTTGATTGATAGGCCTCTAGTCGAAAAAGTAGTGACAGTGATCACCAAGCTTTATCGTCCTCCGATTGTTTAATTCCTCATCTCAAATTACTTGGGGTTTCCCCCCTTTTTACCAAATGAAATGATTTGGCATTTGAATGCCACAAGGAAATAAACAATGAAAAAACTACTTGCCTTATGTAGTGCACTTTTACTGACTTTTACCGCTCATGCAGCGCAATTTGAAGAAGGGAAGCACTACAAAGTTCTGGATGTTAAGAAAGCATCGAAACCTGTTGTGACGGAATTCTTTTCTTTTTATTGCCCACATTGCTACAAGTTTGAGTCGCTTATTGAGCGTTTAAAACCTGCTCTGCCAAAAGAGGCAAAGTTTGAAAAGGTACATGTGGGGTTCATGGGCGGAGATATGGCGATTCCGATGGCCAAGTCCTACGCGACGATGGTGTCGCTCGGGGTTGAAGATACAATGATTCCTGCCATGTTTGCCCAAATTCATCAAAAGCGACAAGCGCCAAAAGACGAAGCTGAGCTGAAACAACTCTTCGTTGATAATGGCGTAGAAGGTAAGAAGTTTGATGCGGCTTACAACAGTTTCGCCGTAAACTCAATGCAGAAAGGTTTTGATAAGCAATTCTCTGCCAGCACGTTAAGAGGGGTTCCGGGTGTGGTTGTGAACAATAAATACATTGTTTTGGCCAACGAAATTCGTACTTACGACGAGTACAATCAATTAGTTAATTACTTATTGACGCTGTAACTGTAAATAGCATTGATGCTTAAAAATGGCGACGGTAGAGTCGCCATTTTTTATGCTTATCACACTCGTATTATCTAAGAACGCTTGTACATGCTTGAGTCGGAACACTAGTCATAAATATGGCATGCGGATAAAACAAGCTAGCAGCAGTGATTGCAACATTACATGGCTGAGCAATCGTAGTTTTAATCACATTGGTAAGCACAGCACCTGTATTATTTACTGTTTGAGCGGCGGCTTGTTGTGCCTGGTAAGACACGCAACCTGTCGTTGCATTGATCATCGCAGTGCTAAACAAAAGTTTGCGAAAAAACATATTCATATCCTTTGTGAATGCTTTGAATTACTTATATGTGGATTGATTCATAAATGAAACAAAACAGTGTTCAAAATATGTGTGCATTCACGAAATGAACATTGTTTTATAAAAAGACGTTTTTTTGTGATCTTAGTACTGGACAGACCAGGTTATGAAACTAAAGCCAATCCGTGCATTACGATTACGCCGAAGGTCAGTTTGCTCCTCATTCCTTGATATCCCTTGGGCTCGGCGTCTTGTTCGACTTTCCTCACGAGCTTTTCTGCATACCAAACAGCAAGATACCCAATTGCTAAGAGTAGGGTTGCGACTGCGTAATGTTTGTGGCCCTGCAGTAATGCGCCCCAAGCCAGTAAGACAAAAAGGTTGCTGAGAATTAATACATTTCGGCTAAGGCGATGGTAGTAATGCTCAATGCCATTACCCCAAAGGATGCCGGATAAAAAACTTAATATAACGGCGCTATATGCGATGAAAAATTGCTGACCACTTAAATTGAAGAGTGAGATGTCAGTGAAAATCAGCCCTAAACTAAACACAAATGGAACCAGGCCTAAGTAACCGAGTTGTAGCATGGTTGAGCGTGTTGTCATGGTCGTCACCTTATAATTGTTGCTCTATCATATTGGTAAGCGTAGTACTTGTCGGTGATGTGGAGCTTGGAAAAGTAGCAATAACTTTACCTTCAGAGCTAATTAGAAACTTGTAGAAGTTCCATTTTGGTTTTATGCCTGCTTGGTTAGTAATCTGCTTGAAGACTGGGTTCGCATCTACACCTAATACTGAAGAGCGAGCCATCATTGGAAAGGTTACCCCGTAATCGAGATAACAGACTTTCGCTGTGTTTGTTTCGCTTCCTCTATCTTGTCGAAAGTCATTGCTCGGGAAACCGATAACGGTGAAGTTTTGGTCTTTGTAAGTTTGATAGAGGGTTTCTAACTGTTCAAACTGAGGAGTGAAGCCGCACTGGCTTGCTGTATTGACGATTAGTAGTGTCTTTCCCTTAAAGCTTTCGCATAGATCGACTTCTTCCGTTGAGTTTAACAACCTTTGCTTACCTTGAAGAATATCAGGGCACTCAGATGCAAGAGCAAGCGAATTCATGGAGAGAAAGCTAACGAGAGCGGCGAAGTTCAGTAATCCTTTCATGGTGTTGTTCCCCTTGTTTTCAATAAGTATAACTACTTAAGTGCAAAGAGGATCGATCAAAAAAGCCGCACAAATGCGCGGCTTTTTCAAGAGCTGAGATCTGACTATGCCAGTTTCAACTCGAACTGGTTCAGGTACATTACCATGTCTTCAATCGTCAGTACCGGCATGTTGTGCAGGCGACCGAATGCTACGATCTCCGGTGCCTTTGCCATCGTGCCATCTGGATTGGTCACCTCACACAGTACGCCAGCGGGTTGAAGCCCTGCCATTTGCATCAGATCAATCGTACCTTCTGTGTGACCACGGCGAGTCATTACACCACCTGGACGTGCGCGCAGAGGGAATACGTGACCCGGGCGAGCAAGATCTTCCGGTTTTGCGTGCGGGTTTGCCGCCGTTTTAATGGTCGTTACGCGGTCTGCTGCTGAAACACCCGTTGTTACACCAACTTTCGCTTCAATAGAAACCGTAAATGCGGTTTGGTTTGCGCTGTTGTTGTTTACCACCATTGGAGGCAGTTCCAGTTTGTCTGCTTGAGCATCTGTTAAGCACAAACAAACGATGCCGCTACATTCGCGGATCATCAATGCCATTTGCTCGTTAGTGAGGTGCTCGACTGAATAAATGATATCGCCTTCGTTTTCGCGATCTTCATCATCAAGAAGCAGTACGCCACGGCCTTCTTTTAAAGCGATAAGTGCGTTTTCAACGCGAGTAATTGGGTCGCCGAATTCGGCAAGTAGTGATGACTGATTCATGGTTAACTCCTAAATTTCACCAGAATCAGGGCGGTATGAGAGATCGCCGTAAAATACGATCAAAAAGAAGTGCACCAGCATTCTTAACGATCTGACTCGCTATGCTGGTGTATTCTTATTCTCTTTCATCCGGACTATAACCGTCGGCTCTGGCATCTCACCAGATCTGCTGACCTCGACGAATCGAGCGCTCGCGGGCTCACTTGAAAAAGTATACCGCCGGTGGGGAATTTCGCCCCGCCCTGAGAACAATTAAAAATGTACCACTTCATCCAAGTTGTGAAGAAGTGGAGCTAGGATAGTACTGCGAACTGAATAGCTTGGAAAGTCGATTCCATCTGTATGATGGAAAAGTGTGCTATCGACGGAAATAATCTGTGCGAATAAAGTGATCAATTTGCTGCGGCACGAAGGTGTTGTAAATCAGGCTCGTATGCGTTTGCTTCACTTCGATATGATCTTGCATACCGTCCAGTCTTGTCTCTTCTACGGTAACGGTACCGTCCGACATGGTGTTGTCATTACGGATCAACAATGGGCGAGCGCCAATCGGCATCGTTCCTGCGATACTGCCGAGTTTTTGAGGGAAATCCCAAGCGTCATCATGTTTGTTTAATCCGTGGTGTGGCGAATTGCCTAAAATTGCACCCAATCCGAGATCTTGAATCCGACCTACTATGGACGCGCCTTTAAGAGGCGAACCGATAGCGACAACATGAGAGATTAAGTTAGTGCTCGGTTTTCTGTTGGCGAGATAGCGCTTAATCATCAAGCCTCCCAAGCTGTGTCCCACGAGCACGTTTGTGGTCAGTGGATTAAGCGAATGATCAATAGAATCAAACAGTGAAGACTCATCGATAGCAACAGTGTTATAGCTGAGTACTTGCGTTTCGTATCCGAGTTTTCTCAGCTTTTGGCTAAGAGGCTGCATGACCAGCCCATGCATATAAAGACCATGTAAGATGATGATTTTCATAATACCTCCTAGATTTATGACGTCGTAGATATCCTACTCTAATTGACAAGAAACTACTTGTGCTTTGTGGTGCATATTTACGTTTTGCTGCAAAGTTTGACTGCTGTAGCAAGCGACTCAGCCCAGTAAATCCTGTACTTGTTGTTGCAATTGATGACGATTTAAAGACGCAGGACTTAACACTTCACCGATAACAACATCCACTTTTGACCAAAAACGAGTCGGTCGTTTTGTGAGAGCATGTCCGCCTTTGTGGCTGAAAAAAGAACCCCAAAGCCCTTTTAACGCCATAGGGATGACAGGAACAGGGTTACGTTCAAGGATTTTCTCTACACCAGGGCGAAACTCACCCAATTGACCGTTAGACGTTAAACGACCCTCAGGGAAGATACAGACAACCTCACCGTCGTTAAGTGCTTGTTCAATCTGTTCAAATGCTCGTCGGTAAGTGTCGGCACACTTACGTGGAGAACAGATCGGGATAACACCTGCATGACGGAATACATATTTAAGAACAGGTAGCTCGCTGATGGACTTGTCCATCACAAAACGAACCGGGCGAGTAGAGGTTCCCATCAAAATCAATGCATCGACATAGCTAACATGGTTAGCCACGATTAACGCAGCACCTTGTTCAGGAATATGTTGGCGCCCCTTTACGGACACACGATACATACAATGGCTGAGTAAATAACTGATAAAGCGTTGTGTGAATTCCGGTACTTGACGATAGACATAGATCGCCACGAAGAAGTTACCTATTGCCATCATGGCAAACAGTTCCACAATAGAAAGCTCTAGTACGCTGAGTACAACGATCGAAACCAAAGCAGACACCACCATAAACAACGCATTCATGATGTTGTTAGCAGCAATGGCACGTGCACACTCCCCTTTGTTTGAACGCGATTGGATGAACGCATAAAGAGGAACAATAAAGACACCGCCGCTTACACCAACAAGGAACAGGTCAATCATGACGCGCAGATGTTTTGATTCAGCAACGAAGCTTTGCACATCATAAAAGTGCACCGGAAGTGATGGATAACTTGGGACTGCCCATAGCAAGTCGACGCCAAAGACTGTCAGACCAAGGATACCGAATGGCAAAATACCAAGCTCAACGTGGTTGAAAGAAAGTTTTTCACACAACCAAGAGCCTGTCGCGATACCAATGGAAAACAATGCCAACAGTAAAGAAACGACAGTGCTATCTGCGAACAAATGTTCGCGTGCGAAGTTAGGGAATTGAGTTAGGTAAGTCGCACCCATGAACCAGAACCAACTGATGGCAAGAATAGACATCCAGATGCCTCTCTGCTTTTTTGCCACTTTTAACGTGTTCTTTAAACCAGAAATCGGTTCAAATTTCGCTTTGTCATTTGATTGGCTAGGCATCGCTGGAATATTCACGCTGCTCATGAACCCAAGCAAAGACAAGGCAATCACGGTACAAGAGGCAATCACGGTACAAGAAGCAATCAAGGTACCATTAGGAATGGCTAGCAGCAGGCCTGCGCTAAGCGTACCTATAAGAATCGAAAGAAACGTGCCCATTTCAACCCAAGCATTTCCTTTAACAAGCTCATTTGGTTTGAGCGCTTGTGGTATCAAGGCGTATTTCACGGGACCAAAATAGGCCGATTGAGTGCCTGTCATAAACAGCAGAACCAGCATCAGCATGGCACTTTGGGTGGCAATAGCGGTTGCTGCGCAAGACATGATAGCTAGTTCGATGAGCTTTAGACGTCGGATTAATTTGGCTTTGTCCATGCTGTCAGCGACGGCACCAGCATGCGCTGAGAATAGAAAGAAAGGTAGGATGAATAAGCCTGCCGCCAAATTAACGAATAGATTGACGGATATTGGTAGGTTATCAATTTGGCTGTATGTCACCATCAATAACAGAACGTTTTTGTAGATGTTGTCATTGAGTGCGCCAAGGCATTGCGTCACAAAGTAAGGAAAAAAGCGTTTTGAGAAAAACATACGGGCCCCGATTAAACAAAGTCGAATGAGATGGGAGCACTTTATGCTCAATGAACGATTAAACCAGCTTTCTCTTTCAAGTGACGTTGTATGCCACCAAAAGTAACGAAATTCGTTACTTTTATTTCCATTTGTTTATTGAGTTACTAATTGCGAGACTTCTGCGTAGGTTTTCTTTCCCATGGTTCAAACAGAGGGAACGTCCAACGACGCATCGCAATAATCACAGAGGTGCCGTGCTTTTCGTCCATATCGAGAGAGCTATCACTTTGGCAAGCCTGATAAAACTCATCGATGACCTTTTGCAGTTTCTGTTGTAGCTTCTTGTTGGTTGGTACACTCATCAATCCTGTTGCCATGGAGAACTTTTCATCTTCACCAGAAAAGTAGCTTTGGAAAAAGGCGTCTTGAACTTGCTGTTGGAAGAACCGTTGAATAGGGCCGCCCATCTGCCACTTAAATGTCGGAGATATACGCAAACGAATTTTGTTATTTGGCTGCAAGTCGATGATGTTCAGCCGATCCAAATGAGCAAGCTTTTGCACCAGTTCCAACTCATTGAAGGTATATTGCTGAACGATTTGTTCAAACTGATAGCCATTTACAACACAGATCGCCACGAGCAGCAGGGCTTTATCGTCAACCAGCTGCTTTTCTTGCTCTAACGTTAGCGACTCTAGACCTTTATTGTGCGCAGCCGCGAGCTTAAATAGTTCCGCCATTTCTAAACCAATCAATTGGCAAATTCGTTCTAAGCGCTCAAGGCTAATGTGCTGACCTTCAGCGAGTAAACGTTTGACGCTTCCTTCACTTAAATTAAGGTGTTGTGCAACATCCGCATAATGCAGCCCAGCTAACTTTAGTTGGCGTTTAAGCTCTTTAATTAACGTATAGCTTTCTGACATTTACGCTGTTACCTCGTCGTGTAACTGCTCTAGGTACGTTTGCATAAAGGTTTTGCGTTTTTGCGCTTCGCGTCTCGCTGACTCCGTGTTCATGGTTTCAGCGATTTTGAATAACTTGGTTTGAAAGTGATCCAGAGTGAATTGTTTATCGTTAAGTTCACGTTCTTCGGCAAATATATCGCTGTCGTTGTAAAGTTGCGCGTTAAATTGAGTGCTGACTTGAATGCATCGCGTCACGCCAATTGCGCCTAAAGCGTCCAGACGGTCGGCATCTTGGACGATTTTGGCTTCCAACGTATTTGGCCTGATGTTTGCGCTAAAGCTGTGTGCCTCTATCGCATGAGCAATGGCATCATGATATTGCTGCGGATAATCGATACTCTCTAAAAATGCGACCGCTTTTTTGGCTGCGATGATTGAGCTCTCTTTGCGATTTGGGTGATCTTTCGGGTAAGTAAAGCAATCATGCAAATAGGCAGCCGGTAATACAATCGCGATGTCTGCATTTTCTTCTTTGCAGAGCTGTTTCGCTGTTTTGACCACGCGTTTAACGTGTTTAAGATCATGAGCTGCATCTACTTGCATCTCTTGCTGCATAAATTCCAAAAATTGCGGTTCTATCTGGCTTAATGACGTCATGGTTCATATCTACAACTAAAATGAAGTCAGAAGTATGCCCAACGCTTAGAATAATTTCCAAGTGCGATGGTGTAATTGAGATTCAGCCACCAGAACCTTGTGCAACGTTTGGTACTGAGCCGTTTTATATGGCCTTTCAATGTGTTCAGTGGTTTATGAGACAAGAATAGACAGAGCGAGCAGTGATGTTTACCAGTAGAAAAAAGGCCTGACGATGTCGTCAGGCCTTTTTCGTTTCGCCGATCTTTTTAGCGTTTGAACGTTACTTGCTCTGCTTGTTCAAGATGAATATGAGTTGTCGCAGGCTGTGTTTCTGCAATCACTTTACCGTGACGAACAGAGTAACGAACCGGCACTTGGCGACGTACTGCGTCAAAACCATTTTCTGCGGGAAGAATCAGTAAACTACCTGGTTTGCCTTCTTCAATGCCGTGCTTGTCTTGAATGTTCAGTGTGCGTGCTGAATTGTTGCTGATCAGATCCAGTGAGTTGTTGATTTGGTCGTAACCCATCACCTGACACACGTGCAGACCCATATGCAGTACTTGCAGCATGTTTGCAGTGCCTAGTGGGTACCAAGGGTCAAATACATCATCGTGTCCAAAGCAGACGTTGATGTTGGCATTCAGCATCTCTTTCACTCGTGTTACGCCGCGACGTTTTGGGTAATCATCAAAACGTCCTTGTAAGTGAATGTTCACCAATGGATTTGCCACGAAGTTGATACCGGACATGCGTAATAAACGGAACAGGCGAGATGCGTATGCACCGTTGTAGGAACCCATCGCTGTGGTGTGACTGGCCGTGACTTTATTCCCCATATCAAACTTGTGCGCTAATGCTGCCAGTGTTTCAACGAACCGAGATTGTTCGTCATCGATTTCATCACAATGCACGTCGATCAGGCGGTCGTATTTTTTCGCTAACTCGAATACGTAGTGCAGCGATTCAATGCCATATTCGCGTGTGAATTCAAAGTGTGGAATCGCGCCAATCACGTCCGCACCTAATTTGACGGCTTCTTCTAGCAGCTCTTTGCCATTTGGGTAAGAGAGAATTCCTTCCTGCGGGAAGGCGACGATTTGGATATCTACCCATTCTTTCATCTCTTCACGCACTTCTACCATCGCTTTTAGGGCAATTAGGGTAGGGTCTGAAACATCGACGTGGGTACGAACGTGTTGTACGCCGTTTGCTATCTGCCATTTTAAGGTTTGTTTTGCGCGCGCTTTCACGTCTTCAATCGACAGCATTTCTTTGCGCTCAGCCCAACGTTCAATACCCTCAAACAATGTGCCAGAGATGTTCCAGCTTGGCTCACCTGCGGTTTGAGTTGTATCTAAGTGAATGTGTGGCTCGCAGAAAGGCGCAACCGCCATACCGCCTTCAGCATCGATGATGTCACCGTTATGACTAAGCTCCACATCGTTGCTTTCAATGCGCTTGAATTGACCATCTTCAATCAAAATTTGCTGCAGACCTTCTTGTCCTTTTAGCGTTACGTTTTTGATCAGTAGTGTTGTCATGATGGTTCCTTACGCTGGCTGTGTAGCCAGTGCTTTTTTGTTGAGAACAGGATTAAGAATCAGGAAGCTAATTGCGCCGCCAAGTACAGCGTTAATCGGCACTACGCCAGGCAGGAAGTGTCCCGCACCAACGCCAATCACGACAGCGATAATGCCAGCCCAGTTAACGTTTTGGAATTGGGCGGCTTCAAAGTTTGCGTAGCGTTTACGGTTCGTGAAGAAGTCAGCGATGATCACACCGCCAATCGGTGGAATTGCCAAAGATAAGAAGGTCAGCCAGCCAACAAAGTTATTGTAGAGCCAGAGAGCGCAAAGTGTGCCAACAAGACCGTTCGCCATTGAGATGTATTTACTTGGTAAGCCTGTGATGTTGGAAAATCCAAGACCCGATGCGTAGAGCGCGTTGTCGTTGGTCGTCCAGATGTTCAAGCCAAGAACGATGATAGCTGGAATAAGAAGACCTTGCGCGATCATCACTTCAGAGATGTCTGATTGACCCGTCACCGACGCACCTGCCGCGCCAAAGATAAACATTAACGAGTTACCGATGAAAAATGCCACCATGGTGATCATCACGGCGCTGCGCGGCTTTTTACCAAAGCGTACGAAATCCGCCGTTAATGTACCAGCACTGACAAAAGAGCCGACAACCATCGCGAGAGCTATTGAAAAATCGAGTGGCTCGGTTGGTTGAACCTGTTGTAGTTCGCTTATACCGCCAACACTATTTACTGCCTCGATGACAGAGTAGCCGCCAAGTAGCGCAATGGCAGGAACGGCAATTGCTGACAACACCATCAGTGCAGAGATGCCAAAGTAAACGGTCGCGGTCATGAGCAAACCGGAGACGAGGATCAAAGTATTGGTATCGATGCCCGTTGCTTTGTGCACCGGAATCGCAAACATCGCGACACCAACTCCAAACCACCCAACTTGAGTACCGCCAAGAAGAGCAGAAGGAAGCCAAGAGCCTTTAGAACCAAAAGAGAAACGAGCAAGAAGGTGAGTAGAGAGACCAGTAGAAGCGCCGATGTAACCGAGGAAAGAAGTGTAAATACCGAGGATTAGGTTACCGATGAGAACAGCGAGGAAAAAATCATTAAAGGAGAGCCCAGTACCGAGAGAACCCCCAGTCCACATACTTGCGGAGAAAAAAGTGAGTCCTAACATCACCATTGTAAGTGACGCCACGCCTTTTCTGGCCGTGTTAGGAACTGGTCCAAGACTGTAGTTATTGTCTCCAGCCATTATTACCTCCGCACATTGAAATATTAAATTATAGCACCTGATTTTCAGGCAAACGGCGCGTATTATCGTGATGTAAATTTAATAGTCAATGATAAAATTGCAATTTAAACGTTTGCTTTGTTTTTGATGTGTATTTTTTCTTTTAATAACAATGGTTTGATTTTTAAATTCTAAAGGTGGAAATTTTGATTTTACGTATTTTCTATGATTTATAGACAGGTTTTCTATGTGAAATGAATGTTTTGAATTGCTATTTGTTTTTATGGATTAAATTTATCTATAACTCTGGATTGTTCAGTCGATTTCTATGAAAAGAAAACGATTTCATGATGAGGTTTTTGGTTTGGACGTTATTTGTTCTTTTCTTGGGTGTGTTTTCTTGGTTTTATTTTATGTAGGTGATTTATTTTTGTTGAAGCTGGCATTTCTAATGGTTTAGTGGGCGAATATTTGAATTTTATAAACAGTAAACAATCTGTTGTGGGTAAGAAAAGTACAACCGAGCTCGGTCAGAGGATAAGAGGGCAATAGCCACATAAAAAAATAGCCAACCGCAAAGAGTGCGATTGGCTTATATACATGTGAACAAAATCAAGTTCACTAACAACGTCAGTTGGCTAGGTGACCCTCGGCTTAAGAAGGGTCGATTTATATAATGCAGTTACTGTGCCAACTTTAATATGCCCTAAAATACGTAGTTTCTGTGACATGCGTTGCTTAAAGTTTGAGTGTGTTTGCAATTTGCAACTGCGTTATGCAATTTGACTCTATTATGCTAATGATTGATTAATAAACAATGAACCTTTTAAAGCATGACTAAACTCGCCGTTCCTAAAAAGGCGAAAAAACCAACTACATCTGTCACTGTTGTTAGAATCACCGAGCCAGCCAAAGCGGGGTCCAATTTAAACTTATCCAGAATGATGGGAATCAGCACACCAAATAAAGCTGCGGTAATAATATTGACGATAATGGCCAGCGCGATGGTCCCACCTAGAACCGGAGATTGAAACCACAATCCGGCGAGCCCGCCGATGATTAACGCCCAAGCAATGCCGTTCAGAGAGCCAATACCCAACTCATTTTTCAATAGCTTGAAACGGTTACCTGGGGTGATCTGATTAAGCGCCATCGCACGAATCATTAGAGTGAGCGTTTGGCTGCCAGCAATGCCCCCCATGGATGCAACAATTGGCATGAGCACCGCCAAAGCCACCACCTGCGCAATTACATCTTCAAATAGTCCGATAGTGACAGACGCCAAAATCGCAGTAAGCAAATTGATGCCTAACCAAACACCGCGCTTTTGCGAGCTTTTTAATACTGGCGCAAACAAGTCATCGCCTTCATCCATACCTGTACCGGCCATCAAACGTGCTTCGTAGATTTCACGCTGTGTACTCAATGCAAACTGCCAATCGACTTCACCGATCAGTGTTTGGTCTGCATCAGTTACAGGGAGAGCGGGCAGTGTGCTGTGTTCTAATGCCTCTACCGCTTCAGGAAGCATCATTTTACTGTCTAGAACCGTCACAGCCTCAATAACGAGTGTTTTTAAGCGAGTATCGGGGTCACCACGTAAGATATCGAAGTAGTTGACCGTTCCACGATACTGTTTATTACGATTAATCAGATACACCTGTTGAGGCGTGTCGTAGCTATAGCGCTCCATTAACTGCTTAGCTGTCCCAATCGTAATGTTGAAGGGCAGGGTGATGATCTTACGTTCAGCCCAGTGGCCGAGTTCTTCATCAGCATACTCGTTTGCTTGATCGTAAAGTTCCAACTCATCTTTTTCTATCAACGAGAGCGCTTCGTTGATGATCGACTCTGGCAACGAATCGGCCCATTCGATGAGCGACAAGTTGTCGAGTTTAGCGAGAGTGAGCTTTAGCTCGACTTCAGATAACGCATTGATGATAGAGAAACGTACGTCCGCACGCATTTCCGTTAACACGTCGATATGTAGCTCTAGTGGTAAAGCTCGCCATAAGCGAACACGATCGTCGATTGGAAATGCTTCTAGAATCAGGGCAACCGCGCCGGGCTCGAGGCCCGCTTCAATAGATTCATTGAGCGTTGCGACTTGATCCGCTTCTTCGGCTTGGCCAATTTGCTGGATTAGAGTGGAGAGATCTTGAAACTTGCTCACCGAGTACCCCGATAGTTAATTCGTTTTATGGAAGTATGGCATGTTATTGAGATGCACAACTATGCATCTTAACCTTGCTCAAGGTACTTGAAAGTAACAGAAAAACAATAGGCTATTTGCTGTTGATGGTGAGATATGGCTGTACCAATTGGCGAATGTTCACTTTTGCGCCAATACGGGCTGCCAGCAAGTACATTCCGCCTATTTTTCTGTGCAAAAATAGGGCATCTGCTGGTGGAGTATGCCAGTATTCTTGTTCCATGCTTAAAATAGTGCCAGCTTCGCGAAGCTTTTGTGCTAAGCCACTGGCTTTAAAGTCATAAGGCTCATCAACTAACATCGGTTCACATGCCATTTTCACTAGATCGAGAATCGCTTGGCGCTGGTCTGGAAGGATGGTTTGGCTGAAGAAGCCTATTTGTTCAAGCGCATCATTTAAGCCTTGTTCGTCATTATTCACGACAGACGCAAAAGCTTGGCGATAGCCGGTACTGAACCGTTCGCTGTATTCGCGGGTCGCCCCGAAATCTAGCAAGCCGATTTGACGAGTGTTTTCGATATATAAGTAGTTGGCGAAGTTTGGGTCGGTTTGTACCATCTTAAATTCGAACAGCTCTCGAAACAGTAATTCGAGTAGGCTGTGCATGACAAAATCCCGTGTACTCTGATCATAATGTTCGATTTGCTCAATCGGGCTACCATCAATGAATTCCATCGCGAGAACGGAGTCTGAGCAACTTTCAGTATGAATCTTCGGTACGACAAAATGAGGGTGCTCCTTCAAAGCGTCATGATAACGAATGGCAAATTGTGCCTCTCGTGCGTAATCGGCCTCGTCATGTAGCTGCTTTTTCGCTTCTTCGAGCAATCCTTTGTAGTCGACAGACTCGGGAATCAACCCAACGACCTTGAGCAGTGTACCGACATTATCGACGTCGCTATCGATACTTTTCCGTATGCCCGGATATTGCACTTTGACGGCTAGGTTATCGCCCGCATCGCTGTAAGCTTGGTGCACTTGTCCTATTGATGCACTGGCGATTGGTTTGAAGTTAAATGACAGAAACTCAGCTTTCCAATTCGTTCCTAGCGAACTTTCCATTACTGCGTTGAGTTGTTTTGCAGGCATTGGGTCTGCGTTGGAACGAAGACGGGAAAGAATATCGGCAAGTTCAGGTTCTAAAACATCACCAGCATCCATTGACAGCATTTGACCAAGCTTCATTGCAGCGCCACGTAGGTGAGCAAGTTGGTCAGTTAAACGCGCGATGTTCTGTGGCGTCAGCAAGAGGTCTTTCGCTTTTGGTTTGTTGCCTTTGGCTATCTGCTTCGTGCCTTCTGTAATCACATTGCCTGCGACACGGGTAGCAAGTGAAGCGAACTTGCTGAATCTTGAGATGCGATGGGTAGGTAGGCTTCTTTCCTTTGCCGACATGAATCTTCTCCGCTATTTACTAACTAATTGTTATACGGGAAAAGGATATGTTTGGATACAAATGAAAAGAAAACCGCCAGCGTAACTGGCGGTTTGCGAGTTTAGATAGAGTAGAAGAAGTACAGTTGAGACTTCATTCGGATGATGATCCCGCGAATCACATCTAAGAAGGCCATGAAGCCTATCGGTTTTTCACCGCTGACCCATGCCAGGCCAACAGAGCCAACTGGGATATCGTAGCCTTCTGGCTCATCAATCTTAAGACGAACAAAGTGGTGTTTGTTCTGTAAGTTCTTTCCAGTGGTGACACGTACGGAATCATCGAAACCCAGTAGATTACCTTGTGACTCACCTGTTGCTTCAACAATGCCTTCGACGGTCGCTGAGAAGATCTTACCTGGGTAAACGGACGAAGAGAATTCCGCTGGCTGACCCGGTTTGATGTTACGAATCGCCTGGTGGTTGACTCGCATCAGCACGTACTTCTCGTTAGTGTACATGTTGATACGCGGCATCATCGATACACGCTGACCTTCACGCAGGATAAAGTTGGTGACAAAGCCATCTGTTGGGGCATGAACTTTTGTGCTATTCAAATCCCATTGCGCTTTTGCAATTTGCTCTTCAGCTTGGCGCAGTTCGGCTTGTTTAGTTTCAACTGCAAGTTCCGCTTTATGAATCGCCAGTTTTGCACGGGAAATATCGACTTGTTTCTTCTTGATTTGAGACTCAAGAGTTAACACGTTGTGACGTGCCATATCAACCGCACTCGATTGTTTGTCGATATCGCTTTCCGTGATGGTGTTGTGCACCACTCGGTTTTGCTCAACATAACGATCTAGCATTTTTTTCTGCAATTTGTAGTCAACTTTCGCCGCTTCCAACTGGCTCTTGGATGTTTCTAGATCTTGCACTAGCGCCTCGTGGTTAGCTTCTTCAATCTCGATGTCGCCTTTTGCCGTAGCTAATGCAACGCGAGCAGAATCAGCGGATACGTTCGCTTGATTTAATGCGATTTTGTATTGCGTTGGGTCAAGTTCATAAATGAGCTGACCTTCTTTAACTTTCTGATTCGGCTCAATGTAAATGTGGTCAACTTTACCTTTTACATTGGTTGAATCTGGACGCAATTGGATGTGTGGTGACTGCACGACAGAACCGCCGGATAAATCCATCGGGGTGAAGTTAATCAAACCTACCCAGACGAACATTAGCCAACCCAAGCCGCCAAGATAAGCGAACGATTTGGTTGCTTTGTTCCAAGGCATGCCAACCAAACGCAGCAGATAGATGAAGAGAGCCCATACCGCTAAACCTTCTAACATTATGCTTCCTCTTTTGGCTGTGTTTCTGTTTGCGGTTTACTTTTCCATGTATCACGCAGATTGATGATGGCTTTTTCCATATCAACAAATGCAAAGATCACGGCTAGCACCCAAACCCAGTGCCAGACAAACCCTATCCAGGTCAGCGCAGTGATGAGCCCTATCTGATGATGGTCTTTGCTGTGTGCTTTATTGATAGGCAATTCATGGATTTTCCAAAAGCCGTAACACGCGCCCGCGACACTCGCAATTAAAACGACAGCAGCGACAACATGTAACGCCGTATCTGCGCCTGTACCGACAAACGGGACACTCAGTAAACTCATTAAACACTCCTCTATCAAACTGTTGGCGTATTGTGATCTGAATTTGATTTGCGGCTTTCTTTGTGACAGATTCAATCACTACAGGATTAAATTTGATGTGATTGGTTATGAAAACGGTTCGGTTTATTCGCGCGATGGGCATTCTAAACATGCATAACCTCGCGTTATCTAAATACAATTTGGACTCGGATGAGTTAGGGATCCCAGCATCGGTGTTTCGTAACCCAATGACACTGATCCCGCTAAAAGCCGTTGCGGAATGGTACCGTTGTGTTGAACAAGCCAGTGGTGACCCGGATGTGGTGTTGAGTCTCAGCCGAGGTATTGAACTGCAAAAGCTAGGGCCAGTGGGACGCTGGTTATTCTCCGGCAATGATTTAGCCAGTACCATTCGGCGAGTGAATTATGGTGTGAGCAACCTACAATCAGGGGCGTTTTTTGCTGGCGAACAGTCGGGTAAAATCATCAAATGGACTTACCACAACCCGTTTATAGAAACGTCAGTAAAGGTGCACGATAGTATCCGCTGTGCGGTATTTATGATTAAGGTGTTACGCGAATTTCTTGGCAAAGATTACCAGCCTTTACGTGTCAAGGTTTCAGGCTCGAGAAAAAATACTGAGCGATACCGGGAATATTTCGGCTGCGAGGTGGAATGGAGTCAGCCAAAAACAGAGATATGGATCCCGGGAGATGACCGACTAGCTTCTCGCCAAGTGAGCCATCGAGAAGACAGCCGTCTAGCGATGAGTTTTTCCGATTTGGATGATTTGCTTAATATGCCCGACCCAGAAGATGAGTTGAAAGTGATTTATGAAGTGGTGAATTACAGCAGCCATTATGGATTGCCAACGTTAGAGCGCGTGTCTTCTCTGCTTGATTTATCTGAACAGCAGTTTCAACGTCGTTTGCATAAATTAGGGCTCAATTTTTCGACGGTTTCTGGCTATGTATTGAGTAATATTGCAGCTGGTTTGTTGAGTAAGCGCGTGAGTATTGATGACATTGCCACGCGCCTTGGTTACACCAATGTGGCGAGCTTCAATCGTATGTTTAAGAAACATCGTGGATTAACGCCCAAGCAGTATACGGGAAGATTAGAGAAGTAGTGCTCCACTTATCTCTATGAGTACAAGCAATAAAAGCCCTCAAAAAAGTAGAGGGCTTTGTTTTTTTTGTGTCGTTTTATGTGGTGGCTATTTCTTAGGACGCCAACTTAGTGCACTTGCAACAGCGCCGATGGCAATTACATCCTTTTTTTGTTCGCTAAGTTCAGGGAGCATCTGTACCGCAATGGTACCGTTCGTCTGCACTGCGGCAATTTCTTGTGTGCCCTCCTTAAAGCTATAACCCAATGGAATGTCTACCGCCATCATGGCGTCAGGACTAGTATGTACAGTTTCTACATTAAAGTGGGTGCTACCAATACGCACTACGCCTGTCTCTTTTTTCTCAAAGCTGATGTCGATGAGAGCCGATTTTGGCTCCATCGCAAACTCACCGACTTTTTTACCATCTTGAGTAATGTCACAGGTGTAAGGATCATTCCCACCAAAATCGACGCCCATGTAGTTAACCGACATACCGCCTCCGGTGCAGTTCAAAAGCCAAGTTTCCCCGCTGTCGATACGAGTCACTTCTGCGCCCATTGAACCTTCTTTGAAAGAGATACGGTTAAACCAACTTGAGTTAGAAGCACTGCGTGAATACTTGCCTTTGTACTTACCAGCAAAATCAAAATGGCCATCTGCACCGAATCCCCAAAAATCACCGTCGGTTTTGATCAGCATTTCTGGTTGTGCTTTTACGGCATCAGTACGATCCATGACGGCTAGGCCACCACAACCAACAAGGAGCAAGGGAGCGAATAGAATAAGTTTCTTCATGTTTTTCATTGTTTATAGCTTGGTTACATCTAGGGTTTGGTCGGTGAATTGGATGTTCTGAATGTCGTACAACTCGTCAGTGCCTGTACTCGGGCACTCAACAGAAACGCTCTTTGCTTTGATAACAGTACATTCCGCCAGTTTGTGTGGCACGATATAGGTGTTGATACCGCCTTCACCATAAATGCTGTTGTCTTTGCTGTTGCCTTCAAAAGTATTGTTTTGATCATTACCGATCACATTCATCGCGTCGTCGCCAATGATCTTCACTTTTGTTAGCCATTGAGATTTGTAGGTGTACGCTTCTATCAAACCATCTTTGTTGGGAGCCATACGGAAGGTAGGTACTGTGCCTGGACTTGTCTTTTCTGTGTAGAGCTTGACGCCCGCAGAGTCGATATTCGCGGTATATTGCAAGTATCCGTGGAATAAGCCACTAATCCAATCAACGGCTTGTGGATCTTGGGTTTGCATTTCTTCACGCGTTAACGCTTGGTAGCCATCTAAACCATGTCCGTTTGCTTTTGCTACACCCATGTAAGCTTCAAAAGCGGCAGCAAAATATTCGTGAGAATATGAAGGGCCCGTTTGTTTCACACTTTCAGGATCGAAGTCGTCCGATTTCCAATCGTCCCAGTCATACTGAGTAGGGCGCCACACCGTCGGTTTGCCCGATTGAATATCGTTATAGATGCTTAACGCATGAGCTTGAATGTCATTTTGCAGTGCCGCAGTCGCCGTGTTAGGTGCAATACCTTGCGCTTGGACCAAGTGTAAAATTTCTTCAAAAGCGGCGTCTCGTTCGGCTTTTTTACCAAGATTGGCGCAGTAATCGGCAAAATTACTCATGTAATGGCAATCGCCTTCAACTGTCAGTTCTCGATACATTAAAGATTGGCTATTCCTTAGCCAGTTTGGTGTTTCTTTACTAGTTACTAATGTTGACGCGATAGATGTGACAAGTGTATCCATATCATCTTCGTTAAGTACCATCATGCTTACAACAAACTTTTCTAGAGAACTCGTATCAAAAGAGTGTGCTAAGCCCGAGTTTGTAACTGCATCGTTCAATTTGTCTTGGCGAATCAGTTCGTTGATAAAGATTTTGGTTAACATCTCATCATTCTGTTCGTCGTTTTCGGTCAGCATTAGTGTGGCATCACGCTTGGCTAATGTCTTAGCGATACGAGACTTGTCAGCACCGTACTTAGAGTCTGGTTGGTTTGTGAGAAGGTGTTGGATGATTTTGGCTGCACGAAAGATTTTTTCATTATTCGCACCGTCATCAACAGCCACAATGTGAAATGTATCGTTGTTGTTTGCTTCGGAAAGGGAGATTTTCACATAGTGGGTGAAGCCAGCATCAGCAGCCACTTTTAACTTGGCTGGAAACTCTGTAGAAACGACAGTTGGGATTGTAACAGTGCTCAATGTTGGCATTGGTGGTGTTGGAGGTGTCGTTGTCGATGGTTTCGAATTAGATTCACTGCCGCCACAAGCAGTTAGACTTATCGCGCAAAATATGGCTAAAGGTGTTAATTTGGAATATCTCATTTCATGTTACTCGTAGACTTTATTAGAGCAGGAAACTTAGAAGCAACATAAAGTCCTGTCTATATAAGCAAACTAAGTCATATATGTTGATATTGTTTTTTGGTAAGACCTATTATTCGATATATTTAAAAATATAGTGGATTTTTATTCCGAATTTTATTTTCTATGTGAAGCTATATTCTGATAATGAATAAAACCTCAGGTTATTGCATGGTTTTAGGGGTGTAGAATGATTAGGATTATCGTATATGTATGGTTTGTAAGCGTATGTAAGCCTGCGTTTTATTAAAATTATCATTTAAGTAGGTTGCGCAGTATAGGACGAGCGATATACTCCCTCCATCATATTGGTGGAGTAAATGATTCATGGTGGGTAATACAATCTTACTGGTAGAAGACGACTCAGAGATTGCTCGATTAACCAAAATGTACCTCGAAGCCGAAGGATATACGGTAACTGTCATCGGTAACGGTCAAAATGCATTAGAAACGATTAAGGGGCTCAAGCCGGACCTAGTGCTGTTAGATTTGATGTTACCAGGAAAAAATGGCGCAGAAATATGCCAAGAGGCGCGTAAGTTTTATCATGGTATTATCATTGTTTTGACTGCGACCGATGATGAAATGAGCGAGGTGAGCTTATTTAAGTTCGGTGCTGATGATTACCTTACCAAACCGATAAAAGGCAATATCCTTCTCGCCCGTATTGAAGCAGCGTTGCGTCGCTATTGTCGTCAAGTTGATATCGTTGAAGAAGAAAAGCTGAGCCGATATGGCATTAGTCTTTGTCTTCGTCGCTCCCAAGCATTTTATTTGCAAAAAGATATTGGTTTAACGAGCTCTGAGTTTGAAATTCTAGAGCTCCTGATGCTGAATGTCGATAAACCAGTATCTCGTGAATCATGTTGCCGTCTTGCCAGAGGCATTGAATACTGCATTACTGATCGTTCGATTGATATGCGTATATCCTCACTAAGGAAGAAATTCTCTAAGGCTCATATCCATACTGCTACCATTAAGACCATACGTCACCACGGCTATATGCTGACAGGTAAATGACGCATGTTTTCCCTGTTTACTCGTCTATATGTGGGGTTAGTTACTGGCCTTGCGCTGACTGTTGCTTTGTTTCTCTTTATGGGGGAAGAGTACATGCGCAAAACAGAAGTCGGTGTTTTTTTGAGTGACGGTGCTTATTTTGTCGATCAATACATTGAGCAACGAGGCACTCCGGATTCTCTCTACAAGAAGTTAACCGAAAACGGCAAGCAAGATTTCTTTATCTTTGATTTAACATTGGTTGAAAACTGGGACGGATCACCGCCTTGTCGAGATTGTAATCTGCTGTACCGTATGCAAGGGATACCTGTTTATCTTATTGATGGCAGTACCTATGCTGCGGTATTCCCTTTGCCTAACACTTCGAAGAGTTTAGTTTTCAAAGAAAAAACGGATTTCTTTAGCCCACACGTTGATTGGAATGAAGATTCTGAGATTGTATTTATACTTACTCTACTTTTGGTTGTTGTATGCAGTTTAGGCATTATGGTTTACATACCTGTACGACGTCTTGACCGCCAAATTCGGCAACTAACGGCTGCGCAACAACAATTTGGTTCTGGTGAGTTGAATACGCGAGTCGAGCTAAAGCAATTTTCGCAACCCGTGAAAGAGCTCGCCCAAGGCTTCAACTGCATGTCTGAAGAGATTGAGAGACGAGTGCGCCAAACACACATCTTTACTCAAGCTATTCCTCATGAAGTGCGCACTCCGCTGAGTCGTATTCAGCTAGCGACGGATTTAGCTCGACGCACGAGTGGTGAAATGCAGGCAGAGTTACATGACGATATTGAACGATACGTTGATGTCGTGACGGATTTAACGTCCGACATTGTCATGCTGTCTCGCTTGAGTGTGAAAAACCACTCATGGATCGATTCTGTTGAAACCATGGAACTGCCACTTTGGTGTAAAAGCCGCATGAATTACCTAGGCTTAGAGTCCGCCATGTTGAGAGCAGAAAATAAACTCGCGAACCAATTGATTCACTTTCAGCCTACTTTGGGTAACCTTGTCCTCGATAATTTACTGCAAAACGCCAAGCGTTATGGTGAGTCCTGCGTTGAGGTGACGATTCGAACGGTAGCGGATTGCTGGAGCATCGATATTGAGGACGATGGTCCGGGCATCCCTGAGGCGATGCGAGAAGAAGTATTTATGCCATTTTCGCGCTTAGACAAAAGCCGCAACGCCGACATGAAAGGCTTTGGTTTAGGGCTTGCCATCGCTACCAGTGCAGCGCGGCAACTGGGGTGGGAGCTTTCTGTCGGCGAGAGTTACTTAGGCGGCGCACGTTTTACGGTGCTTATTCCTGCCAACGGTTAGAGTAGGCACTGCGGTAGTCTGGCTCTGCGATACCTTCATACAAATCGTCACAAGCTTGCAGTGGACCTACGACGGTTCGGTAGGGTAGGACACCTGCCCAAACAGGGATGTCCATGTCTTCCGCATCGTCGTTGACGCCAAAATTGCTGATTTTCACTGATGCCTCCGTGAGCGGGATACGCAGTAGCATGGTGGCTTTGAGTTCTTTTTCATTACTCAAACGGACTTGTTCTGTTCTCCCCGGAGCTATCTGTTCAATAAAGTGATTCAGCAACCTGTCTTTCTCTTGGTTATCTTCCACCACCTCAAACTGGCCAAAGACCACAGCACTGCGATAATGCGCACTGTGGTGAAACGCACTTCGAGCCAATACCCAACCATCAAACAAAGTAAAGGTTAAGCACGTTTGCACTCCTTGTTTGAGTGAGCGTAACAGTCGACTGTTGTTGGCACCATGGATATACACGTAATCATCGACGCGCCATGCCAGCATAGGGATGACCACAGGGCCTGACTCGTTGGTTATCGCAATATGAGCGATTAGGCTTTCATCTATGATGGCGTGCAGTTTGCTAACATCAGAGACGGCTTTATGTGCGCCTTTTTTAATTTCCGTTCTATTGGTGTTGGATAGCATTTTCTCTCCTTGCTTGCTCACGATTACGAGCGATTTATTCTCATTCTTTGATTGCAATGTAGCGTTTAACTGGTAGCTTAAAGAGAGCCAGTTTTAACTAATGGATGGATCCAGTTTGTCTTTGATTGATATCGGTGACCTACATTTAAAAGACAGTGAAGGAACGCGCCAGCAAGCGTTGTTTTTTGCTATTCGCAAGAAAATTGTTCAAGGACTGTGGATGAAGAATGGGAAGCTGCCTTCTACGCGGAAGCTTTCACAAGAGCTTAATCTAAGTAGGAATACCGTGATTTCTGCCTACGAACAGTTAGTGGCGGAAGGGTACTTGAACAGCCAAAAAGGTTCTGGTTTTTATGTTGCCGTAGAACTGCCAGAGCAGTACTTGCCTGAACCTAGTTCAGTTCAGAGAGACTCATCACCGAAAGCTCACTTTGATATCAACCGCGCATTTGCACCGGGTGTACCGGATTTGGACGCATTTCCGATGGCGCAATGGCAAAAGTTACTCACTCGCCATATGTCTCGTACTTGCTTGTTGGGGAACCAAGATATTCAGGGCAGTTGGACATTACGCTGTGCTTTAGCTGACTACCTTGCATCTAGCCGTTCAGTGAATTGTTCTCCAGAGCGCATCATTATTACCTCTGGGGCGCAGCAAGCGTTGTCGATTGCGACGATGGTAGTGCTCAAACAAGGTGATAAGGTTCTGATGGAGCAACCAGGTTACGCGCAAATGCGGAAGTTGATTCAGTTCCAAAACTATCAATTTGAGCCTTTGTTCGTAACAGAGAAATTAGGTTTTGATGTGGAAGCGGTGACCTCAAGCGATGCCGATGCGCTGTATATTACACCAAGTAATCAATATCCGATGGGTACCACACTCAATACCGAGCAAAGAGGAAAGATCATCAACTGGGCGGTCGAACAATCAAGTTGGATCATCGAGGATGATTATGACAGCGAATTTCAGTTTGCTCATCGTCCCTATACCAGCTTACAGGGGCTAGCAGCTCAAATGGGTCGAGATGATCGTGTGTTGTATGTGGGTTCCTTCAGTAAAGTGATGTTTAACGGATTGCGGCTTGGCTACCTTGTAGTTCCTGAACGTTTAGTAGAGCAATGCTTAGTGGTTAAGGATGCGTTAAGTGGTGATTCGCCGACGCATACACAAGAAGCATTGGCAGACTTTATTACTGAAGGTGGGTTATTACGTCATATTCGAAAAATGCGTCGACTGTACAAAACTAAGCATGAACAGATGCATGTATCCATTCAACAGCATTTTGGCGACCGTGTTTGCGTCGTTAGCCAAGCGGCGGGGCTTCATGTTACGTTGAAATGGCAAGACGGTATGGATGAGCAGCGTTTTATAAAACTAGCAGAGCATGAAGGGATCATCTTGCGACCTTTGAGCTATTATGAACACCCAGATTTTCAAGCACGTCACTGGCATGGTGCCGTGCTTGGTTACGGCAATATCGCGTTAGAGAACATAGACGCTGGTATCCAACGTTTAGCTCACATATTTCGAAATGGGAAGCGATGACTATTCAACTACACGTGTTTGTCGCTTATGTCGCCACTGTTTCCAAGGCAGTAAAAGTAGAGTAAAAATGCCAAGTGCATAAAACATTGACCAGCCTAAACATATAAAAACACCGGTACAAAGCAGTAGGGACAGTCCCGCAAGTGTTTTACCAAATCCTCGAAGCAATTTAAAAGCGGCTAACATCGCCAACATGTAAACCAGAACGAATACACTGTTTGCGAGTTTTAGGAAAAACTCCAGATCGAGCTGTGATAGGGTTCCTATCACACAAGATATCAATAATATACCGCCAACTAATATGGTGGCTGAGAAAGGGACACCACGACGCGAAATCTTGGCTAGTGGACTAGAAGGACGATGTTCACGAGCTTGAGCCCAGACCATTCGCGCTAGGCTCTGTGTGTATAAGTTAACGCTCGCGAAACAAGCGGAGAAACCTATCAAGCTGATTATCCATTTGGCTCCATCGCCTAGTAGTTGGGCACTAAGCCAGGGGATGGATGCGTTATCAAATTGAGCGTTACCATACGCGCCAAATTTTAAAATAACGACAGAGCATGCCCAATAGGTAGCCCCTGCTACAAAACAACCGACCACAATGGCAATAGGGAAATCTCTTTGAGGGTTTTTGAACTCTTCCCCCATGTGGGCAAAAGCCTCTATGCCAACAAAACACCAGAACATCACGCCTAACGCTGCGGTAATAGGCCAAATTGACTCTTGTGTGATGGCGGGCATCACAAGATCGGCACTGTTAACGTCGCCTTTCCATAAAAATGCGCCAACAAGTGCGAAGACACTTAAAGCAATAAGAGTTTGTAAATGACCTGATGATTTTGTGCCCATCAAGTTGACGAACACAAGAAGTACTACCGTGAGAACTTGTGCAAACAGATTGTTGCTAATAGGCTCTGGCAATATTTGTTGTAGGAAGCCTGCGGCGAGTGCAATCGCGGCCGGAACCCCTACCGGAATGACACTAACAAATAGCCAAGCGACACTACTTTCCAGTTTGGCGTTAAAGGCTTTGCGTACAAAAAAGGCTGTTCCGCCCGCGTTGGGGTATCGTTTACCCAGTTGAGCAAAAGTCAGCGCAATAGGACAAATCGCGATGAACAATAAAATCCAAGCCCATAGTGAAAAATGGCCAGCTATACCTGCTGCGATAGCCGGGATCATAAACAGCCCAGTTCCCATTAATGTGGTGGATAACTGTGCGATACCTGATGTGAGTGAAATGTCTTTTTTGAGCTCTTCCATGCGAATTGATTCATCCAATGTTATGAGGCTTATTACGAAAAAGCTTGTGGCTTCTGGTTATTTCGTTTTATGTGTTTAAGCGATGCTATTTATGTGCTGAGTACTTAAGTTGGGAATTTGATTTCAATGTGTTATCTATTTTCTGTTGAAATGGATAACAGCACTCATCTCATGCCCGCCAAATAGCATATCCAAAATGTTAATAACAAAATGATTTACTAAACCGTCAATATGACGGTTGTTTTAAATAATTCCAACAAAATGTTGGTTTCTTATGCAGTTAGAATCGGTATAGAATGAGAAAAATAAGGAAAGCTTGGTAACGGTATGGACAAGTTTGATCATAAGATTGTGGATCTACTCAGGCACAACGCTCGGCTGTCGGTGACTGAAATTGCGGATAAAGTAAACCTTTCTCGTTCTGCGGTAACGGCCCGTATTCGTAAGCTAGAGCATGACAAAGTGATTCTAGGGTATCACGCTGAAATTGCGCCTTCGGGTGGGGATTCGATTTGCGCCTATTTTGCCTTAAAGTTCGATAAATCAACCTCTACGTATTATTGCGAATCATACGCGGACGAGTTATACAAAATTGATGGCGTAAAATGGTGTCATGCGATCAGCGGTGAGACGGACATGATGGTTTTTGTCGAAGTGCCTACGATGGCTCGCTTGAACGAAATCAGAGATCAAATTCAACGATATCCAGAGCTTCGAAACCTGATGACTCATACCGTCTTAGCTGAATTCTTTAACACGACTGGGAACCTGTTTGTGAAGTGACCATGAATGGATGCCATGTTGAAAACCCTTCTGAGCGAATATGTTAAACAACATTAATTTGAATCTACTTAGATCCTTGCATGTACTTTTAGAGGAGTGTCATGTCAGCCGGACCGCAGACCGTTTGCACATTACGCAGTCAGCTGTCAGTCGACAGCTTGCACAATTGCGCGATCTGTGTGGTGACCCACTGCTTATTCGTCAAGGTAATCAACTGATACCAACGCCACGAGCAATAGCGTTAAAATCAAAGCTTGATGCATTACTGGCTGAGTTTGACCATTTACTCGATGACCAACCTTTTGAGCCGCGGCAGTGGCAAGGTGAGCTTGTTATTGCTTCTAGTGACTACGTGGCGCAATACGTATTGCCCGATATTGCCTCTCACTTGGGTGAACAAGCGCCACAGTTAGATATGGCGTACCGACTGTGGCAACCCAACTTTCTTGATAAACTTCATGAGACGGGCATCCATATCGCGTCTTCTATGTATCCAGAAAAACCACAGAGTGTGTCGAGCGTTAAAATTGGTGAGGATTCATCAGTTTGTTTGATGAAATCTTCTCATCCGTTAGCAAAGCAGGACCAGATCAGTATTGAAGACTTGATTTCATATTCACACATCAAAGTGACTGGCGGCGGAGACAAAGATTCCTACACTGATTTAGCATTGAAAGAGCTAGGGCACACCCGCCACGTTACCTTTAAGGTTCCATTCTTCTCTGCTGCGATCAATCGCTTAGTTGCAAGTGAGCACCTGATGGTGGCTCCTGAACATATTGCCGTTAACCTCGCTAAGCATTGGGACTTAACCCATAAAGCATTACCACTCGAAACACCTATTCATCAATATTGGTTAATGTGGCACCCCAAATACGACACGGATCCTGCGCATAAATGGGTGCGAGAAGAGATTCGCTCAGTAATGCAAATCTCTGAATATTCCATTCGCTAATACGTACACCGTTTAGCTATGACTTGAAGTCATGATTAGTATGAATAACTTTGATTTCTAATTATACCTCTTCCGTTGATAGAGTGAGCTTCAAAGAGGGGAGATTCTTATGACACTAACAGTTTGGTTATCACTTTTTACCGTGTGTTTATTAGGGGCTATGTCACCAGGTCCCAGCTTAGCTATTGTCGCTAAGCACTCTTTGGCTGGTGGACGTATCAATGGATTAGCTACGGCTTGGGCTCATGCGTTTGGCATTGGTATATATGCGTTTATTACTTTGATTGGGCTCGCTGTTGTTTTGCAGCAAAGCCCGATGTTGTTCAAGACGATTAGCCTTGTGGGTGCGGCATATCTTGCGTATTTAGGGTTTAATGCTTTGCGTTCAAAAGGTGGTGTGGCTGCGAAGTTGGAGTCAGGTGAGGAAACAACGGTAATCCAGTCTGCGCGAGAAGGCTTTTTTATCTCGATTTTAAGTCCCAAAATTGCTTTGTTTTTTATCGCATTATTCAGTCAGTTTGTCGCGCTCGGTAATGATTTGAGTAATCAGATGATCATTGTTGCCACGCCGTTTGTTGTAGATGGGCTTTGGTACACCTTTATTACCCTAGTGCTATCGAGCTCTAAAGTCGTTGACAGAATTCGCTCTAAGGCAGTGTTGATTGATCGTTTGTCAGGAGTAGTACTCATGCTGCTGGCTCTTAGAGTGGTCGTAACGGTATAGACAAGCTCGCAAGACAGACATACTAAAAGCAGCCCGTGTGGCTGCTTTTTTGTCTACTCTCAGTAACCCTTACACAATTTACGTAATTCTGACGCTAAACGTTGCTAAAATTAATATTATCAATAGTGTTACTTTGGTTCATATTCTCATTTGCTGTGAAAGCTACTTTCCAACGCATTGTTATAATGAGAACGATAGCCACTTAACGTTAATACTAACAGTGTCGCATATTAAGTCGAGAGTGCTTTATTGGATAAAAACGGACTTTCCTCTTACTTACCCTATGAAAGGGGTAGAGACTCCATGACCGTTTAGAAGGTGAGAGCAATATGCAAAGAATAGTAGATTTAGCTCCAGTAGTAATTTTGACCAGTGTTTGCAGCGTTGCTTGGATATTCTTTTCAACAAAGAGCATTTGGGTGTTTTTTGAACTGTTTGTATTTACGATGCTTGGCTTTGGCCTTTTGTACGGGTTACTACAAAAGGCTGATCCTAAACACTTTGACTTTGTTTTAAACCACATCGATGAAATTAAGAAGGAAGGCAAAGATGCTTGCCTAAGCGGCGCTCCGAAAGAATCCAACCCATACTCTGGTGTCGATGGTGATTTATGGGAGGCTGGTTACACAGCCTCCTACAACAAAAAGATAAAGCAATAAACCGCTAGGTGCTTATTCAATATTGTGCTTTTCAAAAAAGCACCCTGCCATTTTAAGGACAGGGTGAAAGCAAGAAGTTTCTCAGGAGCGGTTGGGGGAGAGAAACTCATCTAAATCTTATTTACTTACCGGCGAACCTCTTCAAATTCACCTTCAATCGCATCTGCTTTACCTGTATTAAACTCATACTCTTCGTGCATTTCTCTCTGCATTTTCTTGACGCGCTTTTCAATACGTTTACCGGTAATTAATGCTGCGATGGTCAACGGAATCGCAATGATTAAGCTAAATACTAACGTAAAAAAGCCGGTAATCAGTGCTAGTGCAGTTACAATAATCCGATTCATAATCATGACCTCTCTGTAATTTATGTGCTCAGATTAATGCTGTGAACATGAACAAAACATGAATGCTGACGTTCACTTTGTCCGGAGAGTGTCAAATGAATGAAACGAAAAAACGCCTGAGGGTGATCAGGCGTATAAACGGGGAAAAATATTAGTAATGCGCATGGCGCTTATTATTTAGAACAAATATGAGATATTGTCCGCTACGCTATGTGGTTAACGTTGTGGAGCAAAGTTCACCTATCGAGGGAATGTTTGGTAACGAACACCCATCATTTGTTCCATACAGTGCACAACTTGGCAGCTGTAACCGAATTCGTTGTCGTACCAGATGTAAAGTACACAACGCTTGTCTTGTGCGATAGTCGCTTGACCATCTACGACGCCTGCATGACGAGAACCAACTAAGTCAGTTGATACAATTTCTGTTGAATCGGTGTAGTCAATCTGTGCCGAAAGCTCAGAGTTCAACGCCATTTCACGCAAGTAATCGTTCAGTGAATCACGGTCTACGTCTTCACCTAAGTTTAGATTAGCGACTGCCATAGATACGTTTGGTGTCGGTACGCGAATCGCGTTGCCTGTTAGCTTGCCTGCAAGCTCTGGCAATGCTTTAGCAACTGCTTTTGCCGCGCCTGTTGAAGTCAGAACCATGTTTAGTGAAGCACTACGTCCGCGACGGTCACCAGAGTGGAAGTTGTCGATCAAATTTTGGTCGTTTGTGTATGAGTGCACGGTTTCAATATGGCCAGAAAGAACACCATATTTATCGTTCAGAGCCTTAAGGACTGGCGTGATTGCATTTGTTGTACAGCTTGCCGCAGAGATGATGGTGTCATCTTCTTGAATTACTGACTCATTTACACCGAATACAACGTTTTTGATGTCACCTTTACCTGGTGCTGTTAGCAGTACTTTCTCTGCGCCTTGACACGCTAAGTGCTGGCTCAGACCCTCAGAATCACGCCAAACACCTGTGTTATCAACAACTAGCGCGTTATTGATACCGAAAGCTGAGTAATCCACTTCGCTTGGGTTATTTGCGTAGATGATTTGGATGTAGTTGCCGTTAACGATCAGTGCTTTACGCTCTTCATCGATAACAATACTACCGTTGAACTGACCGTGAACTGAGTCACGACGCAGCAAGCTAGCACGCTTCTCCAAATCGCCTTTTTTACCGCCACGAACCACAATCGCACGTAGTCTTAGTGGGTAACCTGGACCACTTTTCTCAATGAGAAGGCGAGTAAGTAGTCGACCAATGCGACCGAACCCGTAAAGAACCACATCACGCGCTTTCAATGAAGAATCTGCGTCGCGAGCACCATCAAGTGCAGTGATAAGGAAATCGTTTAGAGAGCTTGTATCGTCATGTTCATTCCAGTACATAGTTGCCAATTGGCCAACATCGACACGGCATGAAGAAATGCTCATTTCACAAAGCGCTTGAATAATAGGCATCGTGTGCTCAAGCGAAAGTGGGTTACCGGTATAACGTCTTGCAACGCGATGAGTTTTGAGAATGTCTATAGTAGTAGCATTAATAAGCGTTTTACCAAACAGAACCACTTCGATTCCTTTTTGACGATATAGCTTACCAATTAGAGGGGAAATAGATTCAGCAATCGTTTGGCTAGTTTGCCAGTCTTGGAGATATTTCTCTGGACTCATTGTTGTATTAGACCTTTCACGTTTTGGGGGCTAACCATACTCTCTGCTGTTGCCTCTTCGGCAGCGTGCAAGAGTGTGGTGGGTTATGTAATCGGGTTGTAATAGTTATGTGTGCGGATTCTAAGGTCGGAGTCCTTATTCTGCTAGGAAAATTAAATCCAGTGTAAAACACTACTTAAGGGAACGTTAGTGGTGGATTAATGTGACTAAAGCAGTGGTTTTCACGTATTGACATTTAGAAAGTAACTTACTTTTTTTGCGATGATAACGTTTGCTTTCAAATTATTTTTGTTGACAAAAATGAATATTTTGCATTTTTGTGTGATTTAACTCGACAAGGCAACTCAATAGGTAAACATACAATAGATGATTTCCTGAAAAGTGATGCGACTCTTAGTTGTGAGTGAAACTTTATTGTTTGCATCCAACTTTAAGATCAAAAAATATGACTTAAATCACAATTTTTACTGCATTAGCCGATGATAAAACACTCACAATAACCATAGTCTAGGTAGGTGAATGTTGTTTGAAAGTAACAATGTCGTATATGCCTTTCAATGCAAGAAACTAGTCTAATATTAAATAAACGGATGAAATCAACCATTAGGCTGATGGATGTTGAGATTATCAATAAAAACACGCTTAGCACTCCTCGCACTATTACCCGCTGTGGTAATAGTGGTATTTGCAGTTCAGCAGTTTTCTGATAATGCGTTGCGCGTGAGCCGTCTCAATCAAACGGTTAGCAATATTCAAGGTTTCCAATTGATATCCAAGGCCTCCCACTTTATTTACTCCATAGAGAAAGTACGCCGACAGCCTGATCTTCAAGTCTCTGCAGCCATTAATATTGAAGAACAAGGTGAAGTTATTTCTTCTTTGCATCAAAAGTTTGTGAGTAACCCTAATACTGCTGAGTATGCTGATGAACTGAAAGAAGCCATGCTGGGGGTATTGTCAGGTAGATTGAGTGAGATGGACGACCTGGGTGATTGGGCATTTCAACAGCTCCAAAATATGTCGCGCTCTTTGTTGCAAAATCATCAATGGTATGGCAGTGACGACGGCATTCGCATGCAAAATTTTATTGCCTACCTTGCTCAGCTCTCTTTTTGGACACAGAAAGAAGCTTGGCTGACGAACCGTTTAGTCCAAGACCCTGAGAGTCGGCTAAGTCAAAGTATGTTTTATCAGGCGATTGACCGACAGCAGCAAAATTTGGATGCGTTTTTAAACTTAGGTGGGTCATACGAGCAAGTGGATAAATTGCTTGGCTTGTTTACTTCGCCGAGATATCAGAGAAACTTGGCGTCTCGCGGACAATTAATGTCAGGAGACATGTCTCAAAGTGACTACGCCGCGTATTTAAAAGAACTCGATTTTCGTGTGCAGCGCTTACAAGTGCTCATTGATGGGTTCACCAAACAAACTGAGCAGTCGCTTCTCACGCAGGTTCATGAACAAAAGGCCAATATAGCGATGATCAGTTTTGGCGTTGCCTTAGTGGTTATCCTGCTTTGTTGGCTCGGATTTAGTACTTGGTTCCGAGTTAACAGCAAACTCGATGCGATCATTCACACTTTAAACGCGTTGATCAACTCCGAAGAGAAGCAAACAAAAGTCAAAGTTGATGGAAGTGATGAACTGACCATTTTTGCTCAGCAAGTGAATCGAGTGGTTGAAGAAATGCAGAGACAAACTGAAGAAATACTGCATGCAAAAGAGTCAGCAGTATCGGCTAATCGTGCAAAATCTGTGTTTCTTGCCAACATGTCACATGAAATACGCACGCCCCTTAACGGGATCATGGGCATGACAGAAATACTCTCTCAAAGTGAGTTGTCTTCGCATCAACAAGAAGTTGTTGATGACATTGACTCCTCATCTCAAACACTGCTCACTTTACTTAACGATATATTGGATCTCTCTAAAATCGAGTCTGGACGATTGGAGCTGTCACTAGTAGAAGCGGATATCCGAGAAGTCGTGTATCAGTCGATGATTTTATTCCAATCCAAAGCAACATCTAAACAGCTAAAGTTAGGTATTAATTTAGCTGAAAATATCCCCATTCGCGTGATGGTCGATGATCATCGTGTCAAACAGGTAGTTACGAATCTGGTATCGAATGCGGTTAAGTTTACCGAAAGTGGGCATGTATGCGTTGATGTTAGTTATGAGGAGTTACTTGAGAAAGAACGTGGAGTGCTGACGTTTAAAGTAGAAGATACCGGAATAGGCATTGATCAAGATAAGTTAACCACGATTTTTGAACCCTTTACTCAGGAAGATGAAGGAGTGTCGAGGCAATTTGGCGGCACAGGGTTGGGTTTGGCAATTTGTTGTCAGCTTGTGTCGATGATGGGGGGCAAGCTCGTAGCAACATCTACAAAAGGAGTGGGCACATGCTTTGAATTCTCGATTGAGGTTGAAGCAATTCCGGTGTTTGGCTGGCGTTCGGAGGTGATTAATAAAGGGCTTTTGATCTGCTCAAATTACGACTACGCCGACCAAGTATTAAAAGAGTGTCGCTTAGCGAAAATCAATCTCTTTGGTGTTAATAATGTGAATGAAGTGCAAGCGATAAATGATGACTTTGATGTCATATTTCTGTGCCACAGTAACGATGCTAATACCGATGAAATCTTGGATAATCTATCATTTAATTACGATCTTCGCCGTGTGATTATTTGCCAGCATCATTTATCCACTCCCTACGAAAATGCAGAAAAAGTACATGCCGTACTCACATTACCTTTCCTTGGCAATCGATTTAAGCATGTCATTGATGATTTAGCTAAGGTTGAAAAGACTATATCAAGTGACAATGTCACCAATAATGTTGTCAGCTCTGAATATCGAGCGTCGCGCTCTCATCGGAGGATCTTAATTGCGGAGGATAATTTGATGAACCAGAAAATAGCGAGTTTTTTTCTGGATAAAGCAGGTTATGACTATTTGATAACAAGCAACGGTCAAGAAGCGTTAGAAGCCATCACAAAGGGAGAAGAATTCGATGCAATTTTAATGGACTGCATGATGCCCGTGATGGATGGACTGACCGCGACGAAAGAAATTCGTCGTTGGGAAAAGAAAGCAGGACGCGAAAAAACGATGATTATCGCACTCACTGCGAGTGTTTTGGAAGAAGACATCCACAACTGTTTTGCGGCAGGCATGGATGCTTATTTACCTAAGCCGTATAAATCGAACCAGTTATTTGAGCTCTTTAGTGAATTAAAACTCGCCTAGCTAACATTTCAACTTAGACAAGGTGTCAAAACGATAAAGCCCCACTTCAGGGGCTTAGTTCTGATTATTCATTGTTGTGCGCTGGCTTGAGCGCCTGCGAGTTTGCGTATGGTTTGGCGATAGGTTAGGTATGCGGAAACACCAGCTAACAGGTTGCCGATACAAGCGCCTAAGAGTAAACCTCGGATTCCATCCATTTGAGCGCCAACCCACAAGCACGGTAGGAAAAAGACAAACAAGCGCAGCGCTGAAATAGTGAGCGCGGTGTAAGATTTGCCTAATGCATTACAAAGAGAAACCATTAGCATACAAACCCCTAATGAACCCAAACTGATCGGCACTATCAGTAAATGCATTTCCAAGACTTGCTCCACTTGCACATCACTTGTCATCAATAGTGCGAGTGGGTTTGCGACGGCAAATGTAATGGCAGCAATCAAAAGTTGGAAACCTAGAATGAATTTTACGGCAATACTGACGAGCCTTTGGATATCTTCATAGTTCTTTGCTCCAAGTAAGCGTCCAACCATTGGAGGCATAGACATTGTCAGCGCCAAGACCGAAACGATAGCAAAGAACTCATAGCGTGAACCAAGCGCCCAAGCGGCGACTGCTGCGGTTCCAAAGCTTGCCAATAATTTTGTTGCTAGCATGGAAGACAACGGTGGCAGCAGTTGGCTAATCATCGCAGGGCCCATAATGTTACCGATAGATGCAACACTTTTGGCTACGTTAAGATCTTGCCATTGTGTCGTTGCCCAGTGATTCTTCTTCACGCGAGGAGCTACGACTAAAATACCAAATCCAAAAGCGACGATGGTTGCTATTGCCGCTCCGTTAATACCCAAGTCAAACGTGAAAATAAATAGCGGATCGAGTACAAGGTTCACGCCGCTGGTTATCATCATCATTGTGCCAGGTAACATTGTATTGCCATTAGCTCGGCAGATACTGTAGTAAAAATACAAAACCGCACCAGTCCATGAGCTTAATAACCACCAAGGCCAGTAACTGTCGATTATCGGCATAACAGATTCTGGAGCGCTTAATAGAGCTAAAATGGGGTAGCGCAAAAGCCAAATTAGCCCGCCAAAAATAGCGACACCAATTGAGCCGATCATCAATACCAATCCGCCAAGTTGTTTGGCATACCGACTTTCATTCGCCCCAAGAGCTTTAGAAATGACCGCTGTCGTTGCGATCCCTAGACCGACTTGAATGCCGATAATGACCATTTGCAAAGGCAGAGTGAAACCTTGAGCGGCTAACGGTAAAACGCCGAGCTGACCGATAAACGCGCTATCCACAAGCTGAAAGCTCATTAAAGACAGAACGCCAAAAAGCATTGGCCAGGTCATCGTAAATAATTGTTTTGCAAGCGTTGGTTGTGTACTTGTCGAAGTTGAAGACATAGAAAGCTGAATGCGTTAGGAATAAGAGTTAGATTGATTGTACACGGCGGTTAGTTTAGAGACAAAAATAAACCCCGAGGAAGATATTCTTGCTCGGGGTTCGAAAATCTAGCTCACGCGTTTATTTTTTGCCGCTAGTTTGCTTGTCTTCTTCAGTCAGCTCACGAATGCGACGGCTGATGTCACGACGTGCTTTAGAGATCTCAGCGCTTTTAATGATGTGGTCATCAACACGATCTTCATAGTCTGCTTTCATATTTTTGATGATTGCGACGATTTCATCGTGAGTCATTTCTGGTTTGATGTAGTCTAGAAGGTTTTCTAGAAGATCAACACGTTTACGGTTATCACGAACTTTCTTCTCGTTATCAAGAAGCTCACGTTTTAGTTTGTTTTTACGACGAGCTTGGTTAACGATTTCAAATACGCTACTCATAGTTCTCTTTCCTAATTTTATGAATATCTTCCTCGATTAAAGCACAACATCCAGTGGCATAACAGTCTTTAGATCAATAGCAATGCAGAGTTGAACATTTCTCAACCAATTGCGTTGTGTCCATATAATCGTGCTGCTTTCTTCGAGTTTTGGCCAACATTGTAGAATCCATCGATTCATTGTCATAACGTGGCCTTCACTATATTATCAACACCATTGAATGCAAAATGATGAACTTGATATGGACTCTGGTAACACTGCGGAGCAAGTAAATAGTCAAGATAATGAGCAAGTCACTCGCTCTGTGGCTGAAAAGTTAAAAACGGCGTATATCAACGCTCGCGAGCAACTCGAAATCATCGAAGTTGAGCTTAATCGTTCAAAAATAATGATGGTCGACCAAGATGGCAATTTGACGAGAGTGCCGATTCTCTCGGAGCATTGATACCTGACCCTATTCGTAAGGGGTGTCAGGTCTTACGCTATGCTTTAGCCTGACACCAACACCTGAACCGCTAACGCTTCTTGCACTGCTGTGTGAATTTATGGCGTATGATTTCGAAGCGATTTAGGTACAAAGTCAAATGCAAAAATAATAAGGAAATGCATTATGAAAGTTGAGCTAACGGCAATTGAAGCACGAGTTATTGGTTGCTTGATCGAAAAAGAAGTCACTACCCCAGATCTTTACCCCCTCAGCCTAAACGCATTAACCAACGCGTGTAATCAAAAAAGCAACCGTGATCCCGTGATGTCACTCTCTGAGTCAGACGTTCTCGATGCCGTTGATGCTCTTATTGAGCGCAGGCTCGTCAGTGACGAAAGTGCGTTCAACAGCCGCGTCAGCAAGTATCAACACCGTTTCTGTAATACGGAATTTGGTGATTTAAAGCTGACAGAGCAGGAGAAGGGCATTGTATGCTGTATGCTTTTGCGCGGTGCTCAAACACCTGGGGAAATTCGTACTCGTACTAATCGTCTCGCGACATTTCATGATGTAAAAGAAGTGGAAACGGTCCTTGAGCATTTAGCAAGCGAAGAGAAAGGACCATTAGTGGTCAAATTACCACGTGAGGCTGGTAAGCGGGAGTCGCGTTATATGCATTTGTTCTGTGGTGATGTTGATGCGTCCGAACTTGCAGCGCCTGTGTCTGCTGCAAGCTCGAGCTCCGATCGAGTAAGTCAGCTAGAGCTCGAAGTCGCTCAGCTGAAAGAAGAGCTGGATGAATTAAAAGCTAAGGTTGAGTCACTGCTTTCATGATGGAAAATACAACGCAGCGTTGGAGTGTCTACCTGATACGAAATAACCGCAACGCGTTGTATTGTGGTGTTACCAATGATGTTGAACGAAGATTCAATCAGCACCAAACCGGAAAAGGAGCGAAAGCTTTGAAGGGAAAAGGCCCTTTGGTATTGGAATGGTCATCGGATTTTGACTCAAAGACGCTTGCCATGCGAGCAGAGTACTATATTAAGCAACTAACTAAAGCGAAAAAAGAGCTGCTCGTTATGTCAAAAGCAAATATTGTCGTCGACGAACATCAACAAATGATGTTAGAGATAGTGGCACTCTGATAAGCCCTTGCTAAGCCCTTGCTACGCAAAGATACACGGAAACCGCCTATGTCACATTGGCGGTTTCTTTTTGTTTTTGGAGTACCATGTAGGAATAAACTGACGCATAATGGGCTGGTGTTCTGTTTACAGGTCCTGAGTATGAAAAGCGCGAAATGTCTCTACGTCATCGAGACAAAGGAAGCGACTCAATGTACTTTATTTGCATCCACTCAGACCAAGAACCAATTTACTATTGAAACAGGCACTAAGAGGAAGGTAGATTACAAGAGTATAGGATGACTCGGCTAGGTAATGAATAGAGCTGAATTAGGCTCATAAAAAAGCTAAAAGAGCAGTAGATGAAAAAAGCGTTAGTATTCTCCCTGATTTCAATGGCCGCTTTTGCGCCGAATGTGCAGGCCACCCAAGTTCTTAATGGGTATTGGGCATATCAAGAGTTTTTAGACCAGTTTCCACAACAGAAGCAGCTAACTAGTGCGTTGGCTGAAGTGGTAAGAGAAACCCCTGTACCCGTAGCAAAAGACAAGAAGCGTCCACTGAAAATTTCTGTTGTTTATCCAGGGCAGCAGATCTCTGATTATTGGATTCGAAACATCGATGCGTTTGAAAAACGCCTAGATAAGCTTGATATCGACTATCAACTAAATCAGGTGTTTACTCGTCCTAATGCAGATATAAAGCAGCAAAGTTTGTCTTTAATGGAGGCGCTGAAAAGCAACTCCGATTACTTGATCTTTACTCTAGATACCACAAGACATCGTAAGTTTGTTGAGCATGTCTTAGATTCAAAGAAAACCAAGTTAATTTTACAAAATATCACCACACCTGTTAGGGATTGGGAACATCATCAGCCGTTTCTTTATGTTGGTTTCGACCACGCAGAAGGAAGTCGTGAATTGGCCGTTGAGTTTGGCAAGCGTTTCCCTAAACATAGCCACTATAGTGTTCTCTACTTCTCAGAGGGCTACATTAGTGACATCAGAGGCAACACTTTTATCAACCAAGTGAACCGCGATAATCAATTTAAACTACAATCTGCTTACTACACCAAAGCAACAAAGCAATCTGGGTATGAAGCTGCAAAAGCCAGTTTGGAGAAGTATCCGGACGTTGATTTCATTTACGCGTGTTCTACCGATGTAGCATTAGGTGCTGTTGACGCTCTTAAAGAGTTAGGTCGTGACGATGTCATGATCAATGGTTGGGGCGGCGGTTCAGCAGAGTTAGAGGCGCTTTCTAAAGGGGAGTTAGACGTTACCGTTATGCGTATGAACGATGATACAGGTATTGCAATGGCTGAGGCCATTAAGTGGGATTTAGAAGGAAAGCCAGTTCCCACCGTTTACTCTGGTGATTTTGAAGTCGTTACCAAATCGGACTCTCCAGAAAGAATTGAAGCATTAAGAAAACGTGCATTTAGATACTCAGATAATTGATGACAACTACATCAAAAACAAGAAAGCGTCGCTCACTGTCGACGCTTATTACCAAAATAATTATTCTCGTACTAGCTCCGATCATTCTAGGCATCTTTGTTCAGAGTTATTACTTCTCGAAGCAGATTATTTGGCAGGAAGTCGACCGAACCAAGCAGCAGACCTCTGCCCTGATCCTGAACATTTTTGATAGCCATTTTGCAGCGATTCAGATTCATCACAACAGCAATTCGAAAAGTGATGTTGTATTGGATTTTTATACAGAACGTGATGAAGAGGCACTCAATTACTTTTTCATGAGTATTGACCAGAGTGATCCTTCCCATACACCAGAGTTTCGTTTCCTAACCGATCATCAAGGTATTATTTGGGACGATGGCAACGCGCATTTCTATGGCATCAACAATCTGATACTTAGCCGACTTGCCAGTCAGGTGACCTTTAGCAACAACTGGTATTATCTACCCTCACAGACCCCGATGGGAACTCGCCATCTGTTACTTCGTCGCGTACCCGTTTTACAACCTAAAACCGGTGAAGTGATGGGGTACTCTTACAATGTTGTTGTTTTAGATAATAACTTTGGGTTGATGGAAAGGTTAAAAAATGAAGGCAACGTCGACAATGTTGTGTTGGTCGCTAACAACACACCATTGGCAAGCTCATTAGTAGGAGATGAGGCTTATCAAATATTTGACGTACTCAAACGACGAGAGTCCCAGCACAAGCTTGACCAATTATTGATCATCAAAACCCCTATTGAGGTAAATGCCGCCGAGACTGACTTGTGCTTGCTTACTGTGCAAGACAATCAGAGCGTGGTGACATTGCAAATCCAACACCTGCTAGCAATGCTAGCCTCAGTTATCGGTATGGTCATGATTGCGCTAATGACTAAAGAATGGATCGAGAATCGAGTAGTTGAAGAGTTAGGATCCCTGATGGCATATACCCGCTCGGCTCGTGAAGAAAAAGGATTTGAGCGTTTTGAGGGGTCAGATATTGAGGAATTCGATCATATTGGTTCGACACTAGAAAACACTTTTGAAGAGCTTGAAGCACAAAAGCGCTCTTTCCGCGACCTGTTTAACTTTGCGTTATCTCCTATTATGGTGTGGTCTGAATCGGGTGTGCTTGTCCAAATCAATCCGGCAGCACGCAAAGAGTTAGTCATGGAAAACGATATTGAAACCATGCACCCAGTGTTCAAAGGTTTCAAAGAAAAGTTGATGCCACACCTTCGCATGGCGGCTCAGGGAGCTACGTTGACAGGCGTTAATGTGCCAATTGGAGACAAAGTATATCGCTGGAACTTATCGCCGATTCGAGTTGATGGAGATATTAGCGGTATTATTGTTCAAGGTCAGGATATAACCACGCTAATTGAGGCGGAAAAACAGAGTAACTTGGCGCGCAAAGAAGCAGAGAAATCTGCTCAAGCCCGTGCCGACTTTCTGGCTAAAATGAGCCATGAGATCCGAACGCCAATCAATGGAATTTTAGGGGTTGCTCAATTGCTAAAAGACTCTGTGGAAACAGAAGAGCAGAATAACCAAATTGACGTACTTCGACATAGTGGTGAGCACTTACTTGCTGTTTTGAATGATATTTTGGACTTTTCGAAGATTGAGCAGGGTAAGTTTAATATCCAAAAGCACCCGTTTTCTTTCACTGATACAATTCGAACGTTAGAAAACATTTATCGTCCTATTTGTGAAAGTAAAGGCGTCAACCTTGTCATTGAAAACAAAATAGATCCCAATGTTGAAATCTTTACTGACCAAGTTCGTCTGAACCAAATTTTATTCAACCTAGTCAGTAACTCAGTAAAGTTTACGCCCTCGGGTAGCGTGCGCTTGCATGCTGAACTGGAGCAGTTCTATGGTGCTGACAATAGCGTGCTGGTCGTGGAAATTACGGATACAGGTATCGGCATCGAGTCTGACAAACTCGACCAAATGTTCGAACCTTTTGTTCAAGAAGAAGCAACAACGACTCGAGAATACGGTGGCAGTGGCTTAGGGCTGACCATTGTGAAGAGCCTTGTCGACATGCTGGAAGGTGATGTTCAAGTCCGCAGTCAGAAAGGCTTAGGAACGACTTTTGTCATTACAATGCCAGTGAAAGATCGTGAGCGAGTACTCACCCCTCTTGATTCGAGTTTGCGAGTTAAGCCAGGTGAACTATTTACAGAGAGTCTCAAAGTGTTGTTGGTAGAGGATAACCATACTAACGCATTCATTCTAAAAGCGTTTTGTAACAAGTACAAAATGCAGGTTGATTGGGCGAAAGATGGGTTAGAAGCAATGGAATTCTTAAAAGATCATACTTACGATTTGATACTGATGGACAACCAACTTCCGCATCTTGGTGGAATTGAAACGACCAAAGAGATCCGACAAAAGCTGAAACTAGGCACGCCAATTTATGCGTGTACTGCTGACACCGCGAAAGAAACCAGTGACGCCTTTATGGAATCGGGTGCGAACTACGTGCTTCTCAAGCCGATTAAAGAAAATGCGCTCCATGAAGCATTTGTGGATTTTAAACAGCGGTTCTTAGTTGAGCGAACATAAGGAATTGGCTCACTACGGGATAATCCAATTATTCATTATCTGAAAAGCACAACACCATGACTGTGGGTTGTGCTTTTTTGTATCTGACCCTTTTACTCTTATACAAATCAGACTTTATTGGTCTCGACGTTTGTTGTGTACATCGCTGCATTTCAAATTCAAACATCGTGTTGTGTTACTTAGATTTCTGCCCCTTCACTGACGCACCCAACGTGATTTCAATCACAAAAAGATATTTACTTAGCGTGCTAACTATTTTATATTACTTAGCACGCTAAGTAATTGAGTAGATCTTATGATTCAAGACATCAACAGTTTGCGAGACCTTTCTCTGGCTGAAAAATTATCTCGTGTTGCTCGTTTATGGAAAATGGTTGCAGATCGCGAGTTAGAGCCTTTAAACCTAACGTATCCGCGTTGGACTGCGTTATGGAAGCTTTATCGAATGGGTGACAACATCAGTCAGAAGCATTTGGCTGAAGCGCTTGAGATCGAGTTAGCGTCGTTGATGCGAACATTAAAATTATTAGAAGAGCAATCTCTGATCACTCGCCATTGCTGTGAACATGATAAGCGAGCACGTATTGTTAGCCTCACAGAAGAGGGGAAAACCCTACTAAAGCAAATGGAGGCTCGGATTCTTCAAGTTCGAAGCAAGCTCCTAACGGACATCAACGACCAGGAACTTCAGCAGCTTTCATTGATTCTTGATCAGATTGCTCACAATGCGCTTGATTCACTTAGCGAATAAGTCAGAAAACCGAATAAAAAGAGAAGTAAACGCCTATGACTCCAGATCAAAAATTCGCACGTTGGATCAAATATTCTTGCGTCGCGTTTGTCCTTGTCTTTGCCTATTTTCTAGTTGCAGATCTCGCCATGCCGTTGACGCCTCAGGCAATGGCAACGCGTGTGGTAACTAAAGTGGCCCCCCGTGTGAGTGGGCAGATTACACATCTTTATGTTGCCAACAACCAAGAAATAAGCCAAGGCGATCTACTATTTCAGATTGATCCCCAGCCTTATCAGCTCGCCGTAGAAAAGGCTCAACTTAACCTTGAGCGTGTGATTCAAAACAACGAACAACTTGATGCTTCTATTGCGGCGGCAAAAGCAGACGTTGAAGCGAGCAAAATCGTGGCGGAACAAAAAGTTCGCGAAGCGAAACGTCTTAATACCCTGTTTCACCGTAATGGTACTTCGCAACAGCAGCGTGATGACGCACAGAGTAGTGCAACGGCAGCTAAAGCGAACTTACTGGCCGCACGTGCTCGTTTAAAAGAGTTGGAAGTAAACCGCGGTGATTTAGGCGCGACGAATGTGAATATCCGCGTGGCGCAAAACCAGCTAAAACAAGCGGAACTGAATCTGTCTTACACTCAAGTCTCGGCGGAACATGATGGTGTTGTCGCTAACTTGCAGCTGGAGACGGGGGCCTATGCGGCAGCTGGTACACCTCTTGTCGCTTTAGTCTCCGATGACGTGGATATCATTGCCGACTTTCGTGAAAAGAGTTTACGACACTTTAATCAGAACAGCCGTGCGTTAGTGGCTTTTGATAGCTTGCCTGGTGATGTATTTGAAGCTCGTATTACGAGTGTGGATGCCGGGGTCAGCTCGGGTCAATTCGATGCGGATGGTCGCTTAGCAACACCAACTGACTCAAACCGTTGGGTGAGAGACGCGCAGCGCTTACGTTTACATCTAGCTATCGATGAACCTCAGCAGCGCGCATTTCCAGCAGGGGCACGAGCAACCGTGCAGTTGTTGCCAGAAAACGCATTATCTGGCTGGTTAGCGAGATGCCAGATCCAATTCTTGAGTCTTCTTCATTATATTTATTAACGAGGAGGCGATATGAAGTTATGGGACCACCCCATGTCGGAAAACGACTTCCGGCAGTGTTTGCGCATTGCAACTGGTGCGACCATTGGTTTCACTTTATGTAAAATATTTGGTTGGAACTATGGCGTATTCTTTACTGTAACTCCGATGCTGTTACTTGGAATGGTGCCAGTCATGAGTCTACATGCCGCACGACAACTGATTTTTTCAGCGGTTGTGTGTGGATTAGAAGTTGGCATTCTTGGTGGGTTATTTAGTGGGCACCCAGGCATGATGACAATCATTGCATTCGGGTTGTTCCTATATAAATTCGCCTGTATGTCAAAAGGGAGCTTGTTCTTATTTGGAGCGAACAGCGTACTGAGCTTAAGCATCATGCTGCACTTTGCGAGTTATCCAACCACTGACTTAAATGATCTAATCTTTAGCAACCTGCAAGCGAATGTTATTTCAGTGATCGTTGCTTATGTGGTGACATTTTTGATTCCCGATGCGGAACCTCGTCAGCCACCAGCGAAACCGTCGCAGCCTAAACAGAGTCATCGAATGCGTCATGAAGCCCTTATGGGGGCGAGTATCGCTACAATGTCTTTCCTTGTATTCCAGCTATTTGACCTCAGTGACTCTATGTCTGCTCAGGCGACAACCTTACTTTTATTGTTTCCTATGCATTGGAACGGTGCTTTAGGGTATGCGCGAAAAAGAGCAATGGGGACCTTGATGGGGGTGACCTTTGGTATTGTCGGACAACTTGTATTATACGATTGGTCGGATACCTTATTGTTTATCGTCCCATTGCTTTGGATTGGGGCTATGATGTTCAGCTATATGCACGTGAAAGAGTCTAGCGGTTCGGGAGCCGGATTTGGCGGCTTAACCACATTAGGCATTTTGTTCGGCCAATATCTTACTCCGGATGGTGACTTAATGTTCAGTGCGCTGTATCGCGTGAGCAGTATTTTGTTTGCTATTGTTGCGACGCTGCTTGTGACCTATACGGTTCACAGAATACTCAACAGCTTTGAGGCGACGCGCTTTAGCGAGCAGTAAGCTCAGACGTTACTGGTTAGAAAGGATTGCTCCAGTAACTCTGTTTTTAGTTCGTGAGTCATCTCAATGGAACTAGCAAACTTAATTCCAACTACCCATCCCTTCGCCAATTTCTTAATGTTGGCAATGACACATCGATTTTCTTCTCCGATATAGTGGCTTAACGGGCATTCGATGGTAACACTCTCACCCACGTTGAATTCGGGCTCAATCAAGGTTGATATACCAACACCTGCTAGAGAGAAATCGATAAGGCTACCGTAGTAGACATTCCCTGCATGAATAACGTTACAGTCCATTTGCAACTTGTAACGCTCATGTTCCCGAACTGGTTTGGTTGCAAATGTTCCTGGAATGCGGATAAACAAAAGGGGAGATGGTCGAACGGTCGTCGTCAGCACGCTGGACTTAAACGCAATGACATGGCCTAACTCCGTATCTGATACTCCACGCACGATGATATCGGCGTTGGGGAGTTTTCTCATCACTTGCTCTTCAAGCAAACGCATTGGTATATCAAGAATCAAATAAGCATTTTCTTTCATCCCAAGATAAGTGGTGGAATACGTATATTGATCCTTAGGCCCAAATTCGAAATTAGTAGAAAGTTTCATTCCCGGTTTGAGAAACCTATGCAGTTCATCTTTAGTATGAGTGGCTGGCATCACATTGGCGTTTTAATTTTTAGTTAAGCTGAGGCTATCAAAACGCCATTTTGTTATTCAAGATAGTAAGGCATAAGTTTTTGTAAAATCATCGCTATCTGTGAAGTGGTGGGCGATAAGTTTGGCTCATTCCACCTTTCATAAAGATTTGGCTTGCCACAATACTGCCGCATGTGACCAACATCAGCGCTAACCAAGTGAGAGAATCTGGTTGTTCACCAAAAATTGGAACGGCAAGAAGTGTCGCGACGACTGGAGTTAATGAACCAAAAGCAGCGCTGGCTTCGGCACCGATGATCCTAATTGCATAAATGAAAGTGAAAGAAGCGATTAAACCTGCGCCAACACCTTGTAGCATCGCGTGGCCAAATAACTCCTCCCATGGCCACTGGCTGAACGGTGTTACCACCAAATAACTGTCTACCCACCCGAAACCAACGGCGATGATGAGTAGAGCCAAAGACGCGATTGCAACGAATCCTGCACAGACGTGTGCATTAAGATTAGCGACACGAGCGCTGATGGTGAAAGCAGCCCACATGATGCTGCCAGTTAGAAACAGGATATGCCCTTGCAACTGAGACCAGTTGTACTCTGCGCCGCTATTAGAAAGAAGGAATACGAAAATCCCTAACAACACCGTAGAAAGCCCGATTAAGCGGTGAGCACTCAGCGACTGTTGATAACAAAGTACCGCGATAGCAGAAACAAACAATGGCAAAGTGCCAGGTACTAATGCACTGCCGTGCGCCACGGGAGCGAAATGCATAGCCGTTCCGACGACCAGAAGATAGGGAAGGCCGCTTCCAACCACAACACCAACCAGGTAGCGTTTAGGCACTACGCGCAGCGACTGTTTATGCTTAATCACAAATGGTAATAAAATTATACTTGGGATTAGAAAGCGAACTAACGCGATATCGGCTGGCTGCAAGGCAGAAATTGCGCCCCCTTTTAAAGAAATAAAGAAACCAGACCAAAGCAGTAAGGTCGTTAATATAGCTGCGTATCCCAAGATCATTATCGACATGTCCATTTGTAAATGATGTGTTAATTGTTGAATAAAACTCTTGCAAAAGGGAGGCAAAGTTTGACGTAATTAGGCTTGATGTTGGTGATAAATTGCGTATAAGTGTTAATTGTTGGTGATTAAAGGCATGGAAGAATAAATGGATAAAATTGACAGGCAACTTATCAACCTAATGCAGAAGGATGCCACTCTGACAACGGCAGAACTTGCTGACCAAGTAGGGCTATCGGCATCACCTTGTGCAAGACGCATTAAGCGTTTGGAGCAGGAAGGTGTAATAAGTGGTTATCGAGCTATTGTGTCCAGAGACACTGTAGGCATCGCGATGACTGTATTTGTTGAAGTGAGTTTAAATAACCACCAAGCTTCTTCGATTGATGAGTTTGAACATGCCGTTGTTGAGATGGATGAAGTGATCTCATGCCATGTCGTATCAGGGGCCTATGATTACCTGTTAGAGGTGGTCAGTAAAGATCTCGCTGGTTATGAAACATTTACTAGAAAGTTACAGCGATTAGAAAATGTGAAAGATATTCATACCCACCTGGCGATTAGACAAGTGAAAGGAAATGGCAGTTTGCCGATTTATGCATAAGAAAGATGAAATTTTTCGATAGACTTAAGATTGCCCACTATCATCGAAAGCGATATAGACAGTTTGGTAAAGACAGAGCCCGAACTCTGGGATGGGCAGATAAGTATAGTCAGATCAGCCGTTTTGAGGCGTTGTGCCGAGGGTTAACGTTAGACGGTTCAAGTATTTTAGATATTGGGTGCGGCTACGGAGACTTGTTAGCGTTTATCGAACTTACGGGGGGGCTTCCTCAAAGCTATATTGGCATTGATCAGCAAAAACAGTTTATCTCTGAAGCCAGAAAACGAGATTTTCGTACGCAAAGTAAGTTTATATGTGGCGACTTCTCAACGTTGGTATTGCCTCGTTGCGACTTTGTTTTTGCTTCCGGATCATTGAACTATCAATCCACCAACCCAAATCATACCATTGAAATGATTGATAAAATGTACCGAGCGACAGAGAAAGGTTGTGTGTTTAACTTGTTGGATGAATCCAAACTACCCAGCATGAAAATGTTAGCGTCGCACAATAAAGAAGGTGTCTTTCGCTATTGTCGGTTGCTGTGTCCGAATACACGATTGATTGAGGGATACTCCGAGCACGACTTTACGATTGCCATGATCAAAAAAGCGGAGTCCGTTTCCTGACTCCGCTTAATAAATTCTTAAGCCTTATTGGTTTTTGTATTGTGAGATTTCACAGTTACCTGTGTATCTATCAACCTTGAATGAGAACGCGGCTGAATGGTATTCCCTCCCATCACTCCATATTGTTTCTCCGAAGATTTTACAAAGATCCAAATCACTGATTGAACCGAACTCTTTTACGTGCCTAACTACTGACAAAAACTTGGCTTTGGTAGCATTAGGACATTCCCTGTTACTTAATCGATTGATAACCATGTTTGTAGCATCATCTCCAGCCAAATGTGACTTTTTATTAAATTTTATTAATGGCTAAACTAACCAAAAAATGTCCATAAGTAAAGCATTAATGTGACGTATGTCTCTATAAATTGATTGTCTTGGTCATGGTTTAGTCAAGTTTGTCAAAGGGAACAATCCCATTATTTACATTTGATATCGTTCACGACTAAGGAAAGATAAAAAGCACGAATAACGTCCAATATTGGAGTGAAAAACCAACATCGTCTATTCAAAACTGGCTCTGTTTTTACTTCGAAACATCTTGAGCGTATTGAAGCGCTCGGGCTTCTTTATCATAGACTTGTGACAGAGTTTGATATTGTGAAGAGAGGCGCTTGTAATCTTCAGCAAGTTCCAAAGCGTTGGTGTTATACCATTCCGCAGTTATTTGATTGGCTGTTTTGTTTGACTCGCGGCACTTCTGGGCCAGTATCTCCCACCCATTTGCTGACCATTGGGATTGTGTGCTCAATTTAAGCAGCTGATTCGCTTTAGTTGTGAGCTCTTCTTTGTATTGAATCGATGCTTTTAATTGCGCTTTGAACACATTTTGGTTCGACTTGGCACGCCAAAGTAGCACGAGCTCATGCAGTGAAAAGGTTTCGGACAATAACTGACGCTGTTTATGTTCGGTCAAAAGTGTATTGAATACCTCAACATGCTGATTGTAATTGGACTCTAAACGATTGAATTTGGTAAGATTGTCATTCCACGACGATGGGTTACATTGAATATTGGCGTGCCCCGTTATCGGGAACAGAAGAAATAGTAGTATCCAATTGAGTCTGTTGATCATTATTGCTCGCGTTAGTTGACTTGCTCTTTTGAGTATATACCCAAATTTCTACGACATGCGTGCTGCTGGTGGGATAAGAATAAAGAATGAAAAGGAAAAGGGCATGAAGAAAATTCTCGTCGCATTGATTGTCATGCTGTTGCTCGGCGGAGCGGGGGCTGGATACTATTTCTTCTTTATGCAGAAAGATGAACCTGAAGCACCAAAGGCTACACAAGTCGAGCAATCGTCACTGCAAAAAGAAACATCCAAACCGATTCTGGATTTAGAAGCCGTTCCCCCGGAAGTTACCGAGTACTACGTTATTGAGCGTCGTGTCAATGTTTACAACAAGCCTAACCCTAATGCTTTAGTTGTCGATACGCTCTATAAGGGAGAAAAAGTATCGGTGTTAGAAAAAGTAGATGGGTGGTACCGAATCTCCGGCTATCTTGTCTATGAAGAGGGTGGAGAAGAAAAAGCCGAATGGTTGAATGCTGAAGGGTTATCGGATGCAGAGCCAGTTATTAAAGAGCAAGAGCGCTTAGAGATATTGGATGAATACCTACAGAAGTCGGATGATTTAAAAGTTCACTTGGATATTTTCCGTAAGAAAACACAGCAATTGTTAGACGATGAAACCTGTGATCCGAGTGATTTTGAGGAGCTCGGAGGCTGGGTTCGTTCTGTGACGTTCAAAAAGCGCAACGTTTACTTCATCTATTGTGGCGGTTTGGAGCAAGAGAACAAGATCTACTTAGATGTTGATAAGGGCGATATTTTTTATCGATAACTCACCACCAATTACACTAGTTTTCTAAAGACGTTTTGATAAATGCAATAACGATGCAAACCTGAAATCAGAGATTTATAACTTTTTAGTTGTGAACCATAATCAATAGGAATACTATCAACGAGTCAAGTGACCTAACTTGGCTCTTTGTGTTTTTAGTGAGTTCCTATGCCTTGGATTTACCTTAGAAAGTTGATTTTGCTGCTATTTGCAATGGTATTGCTACCAGTGCATGTATCTGCTGCGCAAATCGGCCACAAGGCTCACGTACCGCACTTTTCTAAGCTACAACCTTTTGTAGCCGTAAGTGTATCGCCAAACTCTTCCGTCGATTTTTCTGAAGTTTCAGAAGAAAGCTCTCAATCTCCAGTATCTGAAGGCCATGCAAGTCTCGATTCCGTTGCTTTGTTTAACTCTCAGCGCTGGACGTCTTACTTACGGGAAGGGCTTGATGACGAGCACGTAGATTTTGTCGGCGATCTCACTACTCCGTTTTACGCTGATGCGGGTTACGCATACAGCTTGATGGACATTAACTGGCGTCACAACCAGTCCACATTTTATCATTTCACAAGCGATCATCGCATTTCTGGTTGGAAAGAGACCAATGCCATGTACGTCGCACTCAATAGTCAGTTTTCTGCCTAAACACCATTTATTTGCACCATTGTGCACTCTTAACACGACGATTGTATTCGACAGGACGTGAGCGTTCTGAGCATTTCATACCCTGAATTTATTCTGGGAGCATCTGTCGTGTGTTAAGCCTTGTTATTAAAAGCTTCACTTCATTGTGAAGGGATGATGTTTACATGAAAAAAACACCAAAGCAGCAAAAGAACAGAAAGCTGATGAATCACTACTCAGCTTGGAAATATGTCGTATTAATCACGACGGTCATTATTTTAACCCTAAGTGCTATACCAACTTGGTTTGGCGAACAGCCTTCTATCCAGTTGACGTTTGCGGATCAAAACAACAGTGAAATGTCGGTTGTTCATCTGAATCAACTGCTAAAAACCAACCATATTTCAGCCGACAAAATCATCGAAAAAGACGGCAAAACAACCATTGTATTCGATGGTGAAGATGCGCAAAGTAAAGCTCGTGCGTTGTTAAACAAAGAGCTAAATAAAGACGACAGCATCACTTTCTCATACGTATCGGTTGCGCCAGAATGGTTGAATGAGATGGGCTTTAGCCCAATTAAACTCGGTCTTGATCTTCGTGGTGGCGTTCAGTTCTTGTTGAATGTTGATGTGAATAAAGCGTTTGAAGAGCAACGTGATGCGTTGATTGATGAAATCAAAGCGAATCTGCGTGATCAACGTGTTCGTGGTGTGCAAGTTCGAGCAGAAAGCGGCAACCGAATTACGGTAAACAGTGACAGCGAGCAAGCATTGTCGGAAGTAAACAAGTTCTTGCGTCAAAACTACCCGGGCTGGATTTCAAAAAGTTCATCTCGTGGCTTTGTGCTTGAACCGAGTGAACAAAATATCCAAGAATTTCAATCGTCGACTCTTCAACAAAACCTGAAGATCATGCGTGGTCGTATTGAAGAACTTGGTATCACAGAGGCACTAGTGCAACGCCAAGGTAAAGAGAGCATTCGAATTGAGCTCCCTGGTGTACAAGATCCTGCTCAAGCGAAAAACGTTATTGGTGCAACAGCAAGCTTGGCGTTTTATGAAGTGAAAGATGCGAGCCAAGCACACAGCAGCCAAGATCTTGTTCTTCAAGATAATGACGGTCGTACTGTGATTTTGGCAAAACGACCAGTTCTAACGGGCGAGCACATCGTGAACGCTCGTGCTGGTGTCGACAAAATGGGCATGTCAGAGGTAAATATTTCTCTTGACCACGCTGGTGGTAAGAAAATGAGTGACTTCTCAGCAACTCACATCGGCAAGCCAATGGCGACCGTTTACCGAGAGTACAAAACAAACGATCGCGGTGTAACTGAGCGTAGTGAGCGCGTTATCAGCGTCGCAACTATTCAATCTCAACTTGGTAGCCAGTTCCGTATTACTGGGGCAGGTAGCATGGACGATGCACAGCAGTTAGCGCTATTACTTCGAGCGGGTTCACTAACTGCGCCGGTTACTATTGTGGAAGAGCGAACAATCGGTGCTTCTCTGGGTGCAGAAAACATTGAAAACGGTTTTGCAGCACTGGCTTTAGGTATGGGTTTAACACTGACCTTTATGGCACTTTGGTACCGCCGCTTAGGTTGGGTAGCAAACGTGGCGCTTTGTGCCAACATGCTTTGTTTGCTTGGCTTAATCGCCTTGTTACCAGGAGCGGTTCTAACGCTTCCGGGTATTGCCGGTTTAGTGTTAACCGTCGGTATGGCAGTGGACACCAACGTTATTATTTTCGAACGTATTAAGGACAAAATGCGTGAAGGCCGCAGCTTCGCTCAAGCGATTGATCTTGGCTTTGACAGCGCATTCTCGACCATCCTTGATGCCAACATTACTACCATGATCACCGCCGTGATTTTGTACGCCATCGGTAATGGCCCAATCCAAGGCTTTGCCTTAACACTCGGATTAGGTTTGTTAACCAGTATGTTTACAGGCGTATTTGCCTCTCGAGCAATGATCAATTTAATTTGGGGCCGCGATGCCCGTCGTGATGTGAGGGTTTAATCATGGTCGAAATGCTAAAACAAAATATTCGTAAAATTCGCTACTTTACTACGCTAGTTTCCATCATTTTAACGGTGATCGCCATCGTCGCTCTAGGCTTTAAAGGGTTGAACCTAGGTTTGGATTTCACTGGCGGTATGGTGACAGAAGTAAAGGTAGATAAGCAGCTAACTAACCATGATCTGCTTGACGTTCTGCAACCAAAGCTTGGTGAATCTGCGTCAGTGACACGCTCTGGTGAAGATGGCCGTTGGGTGATTCGTTACTCTGCGCCGGAAGATGGGCAAACGTTGCCAAGTGTAGAAGAGGTGTTGAAGCCAATCTCTCACCAAGTTGATGTTGCCAGCAACAGTATAGTTGGCGCTCAAGTTGGCCAAGACTTGTTTGAGCAAGGTGGCTTAGCATTGTTGATTTGTGTGTTGAGTATTCTCGGTTACTTGTGTTTCCGTTTTGAGTGGCGTTTAGCGAGTGGTTCACTGTTTGCTTTGGCCCATGATGTGATCTTAGTGCTTGGCTTCTTTGCAATTACTCAAATGGAGTTCAACTTAACCGTTTTTGCTGCTGTGCTGGCGATTTTAGGTTACTCATTGAATGACTCGATCATCATTGCAGACCGAATCCGTGAGCTGTTGATTGCGAAGCAGAGTTGGAAAACAGAAGACATCAATGACCAAGCTGTTATCGCGACGTTTTCACGCACTATGGTGACATCTGGTACGACATTGATCACTGTTGGTGCATTATGGATTATGGGAGGAGCGCCTTTGGCTGGTTTCTCAACCGCCATGTTTATTGGCGTTCTGTCGGGTACATGGTCTTCGATTTCGATTGGTACTGTGCTGCCTGAGTGGTTGAAACTGGAGCCGAAACATTATCTTCCAGTTGAGATCGACGCTGCGCCGTAGCATTATTTTTAAGGTAAAAGTGCTTGCGCCACTCATCTTGAGTGGCGCTTTTTTGTGCTTATTTCACGCGCATCAAGCGATGTTTCACAAGTCCCAAATCGAACTCTAAGACTTGTGAGCGCTTCATTGCTTCGACTTTATTCAACATTGACTCTTGGTAGCCTTTCTTCTTCATCCACTGAAGAGGTACAGAGAAAGCATCTTCATTAACGACATAAGACTCGCCTTTATGCTCACCGGTATAGACGTTCACAACCCAAACTCGGGCTTGAAAGTCCAATACTTCACCCATGACTTTAGCGATTTTATTCAGAATATTTTTCATTGTTTCCAGTTTGCCTTAGCTTAGTAGCAACCAGACACCAACTCCCATCATTAAAGTGCCTGCGATACGGTTCATTAGACGTACATTCTTAGACTGACCTAATACGTGTTTCAATCCTTTACCACCAGTAGCGTACAGAGACATGCAAATGAACTCAAACAGTAAAATAATGGAGACAAGTATGATCAGTTGCGGTGCAAGCGCTGCGTTTTGGTCTATAAAAGGCGGTAAAAGAGAAATCATAAATGCCCAGCCTTTTGGGTTTGCGATTGCGGTAACGAAGCCTTGCATGATCAGTGCGATATTGTCACTCTTTGGTGTTTCTAAGTTGTCGACATTAATCGCAAGTTTCCCTCGCGATCGCCACATTTCAACACCAAGATAGAGTAAATAACCGCCACCAATGAACTTTAACGCGATAAACATCCAAGGATAATTGAGCATAATCGCAGCGATGCCTAACACCGCAGAGACTGACACCAGCGCAACACCGAGAAGCTCTCCTATCATCATCCATAACGTGCGACGATAACCGATACTCATACCTAACGTTAGGGCGAGAGTCATGCACATACCAGGCGTGATTGAGACAAAAAAGAAAGTAGGGATGAACATACTGAGCAATGCAAGATTCATATCTGTTGATGATTTAGTGATTAAAGAGAAGCCACAAAGATAGTGCAAAGTGGAAAAGGATGCTACTACAAAGCGAACGATTACTTTCACTAGTAGCTAGTTGATGTTCTTCGAATATATAAATTTAAAATGAAATTATATTTTAATCTATGCGTCATAATAGTGCGTATTGCACCAGTATGAGACAAGCTCTTATATCATTTTTAGATTAAATATATTTAATTTATTATATTTTATCGGTATTAATCATCACTGTATTAAAATAATCGAATTGATAACTAAATTATCATTAAATGCAGTAATTAAATGATATGTTTGATAATTATTTTTACTGATAATTGAATTATTATTCTAATCTCAAGTTTGTTGTAATCATATAGGCTTAAAATTCAGATCTTAAATCATGACATAATGTAACGTCTACCATTCTGTATGTAAGTGCATGATATTTAATAATTATGCTTCTATTTCTGTTGGTGTGGCTTTTGTGGAAGTGTGATTTAAAACAATGACTTATGTAAAATTAACCATTTTATAACATTTCACGGGTAATGAGATCTAAATCAATCTTATGCAATTGGGTGAGTTTTTTATTTGAAATGTAATATTTCTAGGTTAACTTAAAATAAAGGCAGCACGGGATTGGTTGTCAAAAGAATAAATAAACACGTCAGTTGGTGAACTATTTCATCAGTGTATTAAGTTTGCTTTTTAAATGCCGTTAAGAATGGAGTCTTCAATGAAGAAAGTCGCTTTGATCACTGGATCAAAAGGCGGAATTGGTTCTGCTATTTCCTCTCAATTAGTTAATGACGGTTACCGTGTAATTGCTACATATTTCACAGGTAACTACGAATGTGCGCTGGAGTGGTTCAACAGCAAAGGGTTTACCAAAGATCAGGTTCGCCTTTTTGAGTTGGATGTAACAAACACGACAGAGTGTGCAGAGAAATTGGCGCAATTGCTTGGGGAGGAAGGAACCATTGATGTTGTTGTCAACAACGCAGGAATCACACGTGATGGCGTGTTTAAAAAGATGACTGCGCAAGCTTGGAATGATGTCATCAATACCAACCTCAATAGTTTATTCAACGTTACGCAACCCCTCTTTGCTGCAATGTGCGAAAAAGGCGGTGGTCGTGTCATCAATATCTCTTCAGTCAATGGTCTTAAAGGGCAGTTTGGTCAAGCAAACTACTCGGCGGCGAAAGCTGGGATGATCGGTTTCTCTAAAGCCTTAGCATACGAAGGTGCTCGCTCGGGTGTGACAGTTAATGTTATCGCTCCGGGTTACACGGGTACGCCAATGGTTGAGCAAATGAAGCCAGAAGTGCTGGAATCCATCACGAACCAAATTCCAATGAAACGTCTTGCGACACCAGAAGAAATTGCAGCATCAGTGAGCTTCTTGGTCAGCGATGCGGGCGCCTACATCACCGGAGAGACTTTGTCGGTGAACGGCGGCCTATACATGCACTAAGGAGAGAAGATGATGGAAAAAGTATTTATCGTAGCGGCGAAGCGTACTCCAATTGGTGCTTTTGGTGGCAGCCTGAAAAATACTTCTGCTGGCGATCTGGCAGCAGTAGCGATTAAAGGCGCGTTGGAAGCGGCAAAGTTGCCTGGCGACAAGGTTGACGAAGTGATTGTTGGCAACGTTGTTGGTGCAGGTCAAGGAATGGGTGTTGGCCGCCAAGCGGCACTGTTTGCGGGGATTCCTGAATCTGTTCCTGCATATGGCGTAAACATGGTTTGCGGTAGTGGCATGAAAACGGTCATGGATGCCGTGTCCCATATCCGTAGTGGCGATGCTGAGATCGTTGTTGCAGCGGGTGTTGAAGTCATGTCTCAGATTCCGTTTGCCGCACCAAGCAGCATTCGTGATGGCAACAAAATGGGCAATCTGGAGCTAAAAGATCTGCTCGTAGCGGACGGTTTAACCGATGTTTACAACCAATATCACATGGGTGTGACGGCAGAAAACGTAGCAAAACAAATCGGCTTAACTCGCCAGCAGCAAGACGAATACGCGCTGTCTAGCCAACAGAAAGCGGTAGCCGCTATCGAAGCTGGCAAATTTCAAGACGAAATTGTGCCAGTGGAAGTAAAGCAACGCCGTGAAACCGTGATGTTTGATACGGATGAATACCCAAAAGCGAACGCGACAATGGAAGCCTTAAGCAAGCTACGTCCTGCTTTTGACCGCGAAGGCACTGTGACTGCGGGTAATGCATCAGGCATTAACGATGGCGCGAGTGCGATTATCGTGGCGTCTGAAAGCGCAGTTAAAGCGCATGGATTAACGCCGCTTGCTGAGATCGTAAGCTATGCGCAATCGGGTCTTGATCCGAAGATCATGGGCCTAGGTCCTGTAGAGTCGGTCAATAAAGCACTCGAAAAAGCGGAACTCACAGTAAATGACATTGACGTTTACGAGTTAAACGAAGCATTTGCAGCGCAAGCACTTGGCGTGATTCATCAGTTGGCGGAAACAAACCAAGTTCCAGTTAACGCGATTCAAGATAAAGCGAACTTTAACGGTGGTGCTATCGCGCTAGGACACCCGCTTGGTGCATCTGGCAACCGAATCTTAGTCACGCTGGTTCACGAGCTTCATAAGCAAAATGGTCAATATGGCGTTGCTTCACTTTGTGTGGGCGGCGGCATGGGCACGGCTGTGGTTGTAAAGACAGTTAAGTAATTATTTAAACGGACATTTTTTAATTCTTTCTCTAGGAGACAAACCATGTACACAGATTTCTTCAAAACATTTAGCGATCAAACTGAAAAAAATCTAGAACCTTACTTGAAGTTCAACAAGCTAGTGACAAAAAACGTAGAAGTGTTGACCGAGCTTCAATTGAACGCCATTCGCACATACAGTGAAGTGGGTCTAAACCAGATGAAAGCAGCGACAGAAATCAAAGACGTAACGTCATTGACTGCTTTCAACAGTCAGCAACTAAGCGTACTTACTAAACTTTCTCAACAAATGATGGATGACAGCAACAAGCTTCAAGCGATTGCAAAAGAGTTCAAAGAAGACGTTGAGAAAATGACTTCGGAAAATCTAAAGACTGTTACTCCAGCGTAATTTGTCCGATTCTCGCCGCCCCTAGATTTGGGCGGCGTTGTTTTTTCCGAATATAGGAGTAAGACTATGTTTCAACACTTCTTTTCGGACTATCTTGTGAAGCTTCAGGAAACCAATCATCAGTGGTGGCATGATTTCGAAGTGAACAAGGCAGTCGTGAACTCTCCTTTAAACAAGGCCATGCAAGAAGTGAACTTTGAGGATACTGCCAAACTGTTCGAACAAGCTGCGAATCAGCCTGCTGCGATTTTAAAGCTGCAAGCACAGTGGTGGGAACAGCAGCTGCAAATTTGGCAGAATGTTGCATTGGCAGGGAACCAAGCACAAATCGTCGAAGCTGAAAAAGGGGATAAGCGTTTCTCAAACGAAGCGTGGCAAAATGAAGCCATGTATAGCTTCATCAAACAATCCTACCTTTTATTTAGTAAGACCTATCTGGACACCATCGAGTCTTTGGAAGGCTTAGATGAAAAGACGAAAGAACGTATTATTTTTTTCTCTCGCCAAGCCATTAACGCCCTTTCTCCTTCCAACTTCATCGCCACTAACCCAGAGCTTTTGAAGCTGACACTTGAGCAAAACGGTCAAAACTTACTGGCAGGCTTAGAGCAGTTGAAAGAAGACGTTGAGTCGAGCGCAGACATTTTAAAAATTCGTATGACGAATAACAATGCATTCCGCGTGGGCGATGACGTTGCGACGACACAGGGTAATGTGGTTTTTCAAAACGAATTGTTTGAGTTGATTCAATATCGACCTCTAACAGAGAAAGTGAATGCGACGCCGCTGCTCATCGTCCCACCTTTCATCAACAAATACTACATCCTTGATTTAACGGCAAAGAACTCAATGGTTCGATGGTTGTTAGAGCAGGGGCACAGTGTATTTATGATGTCTTGGCGCAATCCAGGCAAGGCACAAGCGCACATAGAGTTTGGTGACTACGTGACAGAAGGCGCAGTGAAAGCCGTCGCTGCAATTGAAGATATAACAGGACAAGAGCAAATCAATGCTGCTGGTTATTGTATTGGTGGTACTGTTTTAGCAAGCACGGTTGCGTACTACGCTGCAAAACGTATGAAGAAGCGCATTAAGTCTGCTACTTTCTTCACCACGTTGCTCGACTTCTCTCAACCAGGTGAAGTCGGCGCGTATATCAATGACACCATTGTTAGTGCAATTGAAGCGCAAAATAACGCAAAAGGGTATATGGACGGCCGTTCCTTAAGCGTGACGTTTAGTTTACTGCGTGAAAACAGCTTGTACTGGAACTACTACGTCGACAATTACTTGAAGGGTAACAGTCCGGTTGATTTCGACTTGTTGTACTGGAATAGCGATAGCACCAACGTCAGCGCTGCATCTCACAATTTCTTGCTTCGCGAGCTCTATTTAGAGAACAAGCTGGTGCAAGATAAAGGCGTCAAAATTGGTGGAGTATGGATTGATCTAAATAAGATCAAAATTCCTAGCTATTTTGTGTCAACGAAAGAAGACCACATTGCGTTATGGCAGGGAACTTACCGTGGTGCGCTGAACACGGGTGGTAACAAAACGTTTGTCCTCGGTGAGTCTGGTCATATTGCGGGCATCGTGAACCCTCCAGCTAAAAATAAGTATGGTTATTGGTTGAACGATAATTTGGATGACTCTGCTGATGAGTGGTTGAATAACGCGGAACACAAAGAGGGATCGTGGTGGACACACTGGAACGAGTGGTTACTCCAATTCAACCCTAAAGAGCAAGTTGAGCCTTTCCCTATTGGCTCAGAAAACCATCCGGTTATTGATGAAGCGCCAGGACAATACGTCAAACAGGTTCTGCCAGTAAAAGAATCTTAAACAACTCCCTATAGCAGTAAATCTTAGCGGCCTTTATGGTCGCTTTTTTTATGTATGATTGCTTGTTTATTTATTGTTGGCAGTACCATTGAGCAATAAATAAAAAGCGCCGAGCATTTGCTCGGCGCTCAGTGTCAACAAATAGGCTAGTTGACGAGTAGAGATGCGTTACGTTACACCTCTTTATCCTTACCAAATGACAGCAGCCAGAGAGAGATTGCTGCTACCGCCACAAAGCCGGAAAGAATAATCACTGGCATAGCACTGTAGCCAAGGATATGCCAAATTACAGATTCTAATGTACTCATGGTAAGTCTCCTTAGTGCCAGCCTTCAACGCCGCTCATGTCTGGTAGTTTGTGCGCAATACCTTTGTGACAGTCTACACATGTTTTCTCGCCTGAAGCTAGAGCGGTGGAGTGTTGTTCTGCCGCACGTGATCCTTGCTGAGAGTAATCCATGAAATCAAACTCATGACAGTTACGACATTCAAGAGAGTCATTCTTCTTCATACGTGCCCACTCTCGCTCTGCGAGGTGTCCACGACGCTCTTGGAACTTCTCTGGCGTATCGATCGTCTTCGTTACGAAGTGTGCAAATAGCTCTTTAGATGCCTGTACTTTACGAACGATCTTATCCGTCCATTCATGAGGAACGTGACAGTCTGAACAAATCGCACGAACACCAGAGCGGTTGGAGTAGTGAATTGTTTCTTGAATTTCAGCAACGATCGGCGCGTGACAGCCAGAACAGAATTCTTCTGTGTTGGTTGCTTCCATACCTGTGTTGAATGCGCCCCAAAATAGAAGGCCACCAGCGAAGCCTAGAAATAAAACCACACCAGCGGCAGCTTTACTCGGGCTCGACAGTCTCTTCCAAAACGCTTTAAGTATTTTCATAAGTAACCTCTTAGTACTCGCGTTTCAATTACTGAAGCGAATCGACTGCCTTAAACTCGTTTTCCACTAGTGGTTTTGCATCCGTTTGTGGAACGTGACATTGCAAACAGAAGTAACGACGAGGAGACATATCTGCCAGTACCGCATCTTCTCTGTTTACATAGTGCGTTACGCTAATTTTAGTCGCACCTGACTCTTTTGCATTTTTCCAACTATGGCATGCAAGACACTTGTTAGCATTTAACGAAATTTCGTAGTGACGAATGCTGTGTGGGATCAACGGTGGTTGATAAACATAGCTGTCTTCAACAATTTGATCTTTAGGGAAGTCTTTGAACTCGTCTGCTGGACGCGTATCTTCCAATTGAGACATTCCACGTAAAGATTCTAGACCACCAATACCACCTGGATTATCCAACTCAGCTTGCGCAATGCCTGTCACTAACGCACCTACAGATAAAACTGCGACAAGTAATTTTTTCATCATTTCATCTCCGCCTTTATGGCTTAAATTCTTTATTAGGCCGCCATAATGACGGCCGTAGCATTCAGTATCTGAAGGTTAAGCAATCTTAGTGATTTTGACTGGGCACTTCTTAAAGTCTGTCTGTTTAGACAGTGGATCAGTCGCATCTAGGATAAGCTTGTTAATCAAAATACGTGCATCAAAGAACGGTACGAATACCAAGCCTTTTGGCGGACGGTTACGACCGCGAGTTTCAACACGAACGCGTACTTCACCGCGTTTGTTTGCCATGAGTACTTCTTCACCACGACGAACATTGCGTGCTTTTGCGTCTTCTGGGTGCATGTAACACACTGCGTCTGGTACTGCTTTGTATAATTCAGGTACACGACGAGTCATGGTGCCTGTGTGCCAATGCTCAAGAACACGACCAGTACATAACCACATATCAAATTCATCGTTCGGTACTTCTGGTGGCGCTTCGTATGGCGCGGAAATGATCTTCGCTTTGCCATCAGCATTGCCGTAGAAGTCCCAACCAGAACCTTCTTTCGCGTATGGGTCTGAACCTTCTTTAAAGCGCCACTGTGTTTCCTTACCATCAACAACAGGCCAACGTAGACCACGTACTTGGTGGTAGCGGTCGTATGGAGCCAAATCATGACCGTGACCACGGCCAAATGTTGCGTATTCCTCAAACAGACCTTTTTGAACATAGAAACCGAAGTGGTGAGCATCGTCATTCAGTTCACGAGCTTCTTCGATAGGGAATTTGTCGACGTTACCATTGCGGTAAAGTACGTCGTACATTGTTTTACCACGGTATTGAGGCGCTTTCGCTAGAAGCTCTTCAGGCCACACTTCTTCCATTTTGAAGCGTTTCGAGAACTCCATTAGCTGCCACAGGTCGGATTTTGCTTGACCGACTGTGCCCACTTGTTGGTACCAAGCTTGGGTACGACGCTCTGCGTTACCGTAAGCACCTTCTTTTTCAATCCACATTGCGGTAGGAAGAATAAGGTCTGCTGCTTGTGCTGTTGCTGTCGGGTATGGGTCAGACACAACGATGAAGTTTTCTGGGTTGCGGTAACCTGGAAGACGCTCTGTGTTGATGTTTGGACCGGCTTGCATGTTGTTGTTACATTGAACCCAGTAACAGTTCAAAACGCCGTCATTCAGCATACGGTCTTGCAATACGGCGTGGAAGCCAGGTTTTGGTGGAATCGTACCTTCTGGCAGTTTCCAGATGTCTTCTGCAATCTTACGGTGTTTAGGGTTAGCAACCACCATGTCCGCTGGTAGGCGGTGAGCAAACGTACCAACCTCACGAGCGGTACCACATGCTGATGGTTGGCCCGTTAGTGAGAATGGGCTGTTCCCCGGAGTCGAGATCTTACCGGTTAGTAGGTGGATGTTGTAAACCAAGTTATTCATCCATACACCACGAGTATGCTGGTTCATACCCATCGTCCATAGAGACATCACTTTCGTGTTTGGATCCGCGTATTGCTTCGCAAGCTCGATAAGCTTCTCTTTCTCAACACCAGAGATTTCAGATGCTTTCTCTACTGTGTATGGCGCTACTGATTTCTTGTACTCTTCGAATGAGATAGAAGTGAGTTTGCCAGAGTTCGGGTTCTTCGCTGCTTTTTGTAGCGGATCATCGTCACGTAGACCGTAGCCGATGTCAGTGTCTGCTTGAGTGAAGTTCGTGTGTTTGTTCACGAAGTCCCAGTTTACTGCATCGTTTTCGATGATGTAGTTTGCGATGAAGTTAGCAATTGCAAGGTCAGACTGAGGATTGAAAATGTAGCCGTGGTCTGCCAACTCAAATGAACGATGGTAGTAAGTAGAAAGCACGTTCACTTTAACGTGAGGGTGGCTTAGGCGGCGGTCAGTAATGCGAGTCCATAGAACCGGGTGCATCTCTGCCATGTTTGAGCCCCAAAGAACGAAAGCGTCAGCGTTCTCGAAGTCATCGTAACAACCCATTGGCTCATCGATACCGAATGCGCGCATGAAACCTACAACGGCAGAAGCCATACAGTGACGAGCGTTTGGATCAATGTTGTTTGATCGGAAGCCTGCTTTCATTAACTTTGATGCAGCGTAGCCTTCCATTACTGTCCATTGGCCTGAGCCAAACATACCTACGCTTGTTGGGCCTTTTTTCTCGAGGGAAGCTTTCCATTTCTCAGCCATGATGTCGAAAGCGTCATCCCAAGAGATAGGTGTAAATTCACCATCTTTGTGGAATTTGCCATCTTTCATTCGTAGCATCGGTTGAGTTAGACGGTCTTGACCGTACATGATCTTAGAAAGGAAGTAACCTTTGATGCAGTTCAGACCTTTGTTTACTGGTGCTTCTGGGTCACCCTGTGTTGCTACCACTTTGCCGTTTTGAGTGCCAACAAGAACAGAACAGCCTGTACCACAGAAACGACAAGGTGCTTTGTCCCATGTGATTTTGGTTTGATCAGAGCTTGCAATCAGGTTGGCTGCAGATGCTGGTAGTGTCACACCTGCGACAGCAGCAGCTGATGCAGCCGCGTTTGCTTTCACAAACGCACGTCTTGTCATTTTCATACTTCACCCTCGATTTGGGAATGTTGTGTTCCAGTGTCTTCTTCATCCGTTTCTTCAAGCCCAGTTTCGATTTGGTGATAAACCAATACCGTGCTTAAGACGTTCGGTAAATTGTTAATGGCATCGATAGTGTCTGTGATGAAACCTTGGTTCTCAGTTTCAAGTACGACGATAATCTTGCCTTCAGGACTGTCACCATAGATTTCCGCATTTTCGTGTGCTTCTATCTTTTGTTTGATTTCGTCCAAATGTTCCGGCAGCACATGTACTACCAAACTTGAAATATGCACTTCATTTAGTGACATATAGCTCTCTCATTTATTTTTATTGCCTTTGGCCGACGACATTCGGCTTAGGCTGTTGTATTGCTCACATTGATGGATGAAGTCGGGCACACTGAAACACAGGCGCCGCAGCCGTTACACTCATCAAGGTCTAAATTGGGTTGTGCTACTTTCCCCAGTTCTAATTTGAACTGAATTGCCATCGGGTCGCACATATCCCCACAGCTTCGGCATTCGACATTTTGTTTTGCTAAGCAGTTATCGTTGATACTTGCTTTTGCTTGCCAAGGTTGTTCTGTTTCTGGCAAGAAAAGGGGCTCAGGACAGGCGTTTGCACATTGATAGCAAAATGTGCATTCATCGATGGAAAAATCGACCGAGGGGAATCCGCCATCACTTTTGGTTATAATCTTTGTTTCACAGGCCTCAATGCATTTACCGCAGCGAGTGCAATCGTCCGTAAACTGTTGCGGTTTAGTTAACCAAGGCAAACGTACGGCGTTGTCGGGGTGCGCTTTTCTTGCAAAGAGTCTTCTTCTGGAAAGGTCTACCACTTAGTCACCTCGAAACTTGGAACCCAAACTAAGCATAGTCCACAATTTTCATTAATAAACTGTCATTTAAGCTAACGAAATTGTAGTTTTTGACATATTTGTATAAATACCTCTTAGGGGGTAAATGGTATGCAATATTGTTTTGGATCAATAAATTCCGTCGCAGGTGATCACATATTGATAAAGTTGAAAGGTAATGGGTTCATTGCACGTACAAATAGGATTGTTAATGGGCGAGGAACTCAGATTGTTTAAAAATGTGAAAAAGTCAGTGACGCGCACGATTGCGTCCGCGATGCTTCTTATTTTGCTGCTCTCAGTCGCTACGACTGGTTTTGCGATTTTTACGTTAGCGTCCAGTTTGAACGATGCTGAAGCCGTCAATGTTGCTGGCTCGATGCGAATGCAAAGCTACCGTCTGGCGAATGATATTCAGGTTAAATCTGTTGACTATTCTTCACATATTGACGCATTTGAACATTCGATATATTCACCTTCAATGAAAGCGCTTCAGCATTGGTCTGTGCCAGAAGACATCACTCACGATTACTACCGTCTTATTATCAGATGGCATGAACTCAAGGCGGTGCTGAGAGGAGACAACCCGGCAGAATATCAACTCCTAGTGGCCGGTTTTGTTGAACAAATCGATGAGTTTGTATTTAAGCTGCAGAGCTTTTCGGAGCAAAAACTGATTAACTTAGCCTGGATTGGTGGGTTAGGGTTGGGTGGCATTCTTTGTGTCAGTATGTTTGTCGTTCATTTTGTGCGCCTCGAAGTTGTTCGGCCTCTGCGTGCTTTAGTTTTTGCTAGCGAGCAAATTAAAAATCGCTCATTCAATATATCGCTCAATGTATCCAGCGATAATGAAATGGGAATACTGACTCGAACCTTTAACCGGATGGCGACAGACCTTGGTAAGTTGTACCGAGGATTAGAGCAAGCGGTTGATGAGAAAACACGTAAATTGCAGCATGCCAACCAGTCTTTAGAGGTGCTGTATGACTCGTCAAAAGAACTCACGGCGTCGCGTATTAATCAAGATAATTTCCAGGCGATTTTGCAGCATATCGTCAGTCTTGAGGGCATTAAAGCGGTCAAACTTGAAATCGAGCAGCTGGGAGAACCGAGCTGGATATTGATGGAAGGAGAAGAATGCTGCCAAGATTGTGATGAAGATTGCCACGGTAAAGCCCTGATGCTAGATGGTGAGCACTTGGGTTATTTATATTGGAAAGCAGGGTTACCTTGTCCGAACGAGGCTCTTATTGACAACTTCGTGCAGATTTTATCACGCGCCGTGTATTACAATCGGGCGCAGCGCCAAGCAGAACAAATTCTGCTGATGGAAGAGCGAGCCACTATTGCTCGGGAGTTGCATGATTCATTGGCTCAAGCACTCTCTTACTTAAAAATTCAGGTCGCTTTGTTAAAGAGAAGCGTAAAGAACTTGCCTGACGAAAAGGCGATCGCGCAGGCTAATCAAGTTATTGCTGAGCTAGATACGGGCTTATCTGCGGCTTATACGCAGTTACGCGAGTTACTGACGACGTTTCGTCTTACGATTAAAGAGGGCAGTTTTGGCCAAGCATTGCAAGACATGGTTGAAACGCTCAGTGAACAAACTGCTGCGGACATTACGCTAAAAAATAGACTTTCATCAACTGAACTGGATGCACATCAGCAGGTTCATTTACTACAGTTGATAAGAGAAGCGGCAATTAATGCTATCAAACATGCGCAAGCAGATAATATTCACATTCAATGTCTCGATAATGATGGAAAAGTCACAGTAACCGTTAGCGACGATGGAATAGGCTTTGAACATCAAGACGAAAAATTAAATCATTACGGTATGAGTATCATGCAAGAGCGGGCCGCTAGACTGCATGCCGATCTTCACATCGAAGCATCGATAAACAAAGGTTGTACCGTAAAATTAGAATTCCAACATAGTAAGGAAGTAAACAGTGACAGTGTGTAAAGTAATGCTGGTGGATGATCATCCACTCATGCGAAGAGGTATCCACCAGCTTTTAAGCTTTGAGCCTGAGTTTGAGGTTATTGCAGAAGCAAGTAATGGCGCGGATGCAGTAGCGAAAGCGCATGAGCTGGAACTGGATCTTGTACTTCTTGATCTTAATATGAAAGGCATGTCTGGCCTTGATACTTTGCAAGCACTGCGTGCAGATGGCTGTGAAGCCAGAATTGTCATTCTAACCGTTTCAGATAGCCCAGCAGATATCGAAGCAATAGTTCGAAGTGGTGCCGATGGCTATTTATTGAAAGACACTGAGCCCGATGAGTTGGTTGAGTTGCTAAAACAAGCGCACCAAGGGGACAAGGCATACAGCCAAGAAGTTTCTAAGTATTTGAGTGAACGTTCAGAGCAAGAGGACGTGTTTGATACACTGACCGATCGTGAATCGCAGATCTTAAGAGAGGTGGCAAGAGGTTTCCGCAACAAGCAAATTGCCGATCGTCTTTTTATCTCTGAGTCTACGGTTAAAGTACATATGAAGAGTTTACTTAAAAAGCTTCAAGTTCCTTCTCGTACTGCAGCAACCGTCCTTTATCTTGAGCGCTTTGGAGACATCAAATAACATTGTTGGATTTGAATCTGTAATAATAAATAAAATCAAACAGTTATATTGATTCTGACGAATAAAAAAACCGCCTGTTAGGCGGTTTTTTTACTTGTCTGGGCGAATAGAGTACAAGTCACTGTTGTGCTTACCACACTCCAAATAGTACTGATAAGCCACTTTTTTGCTTTCAGCAATGACTCTCATGCAGTGCATTTTCCCCTGTTCAAAATATCGAATCTCATATTCTACACTGGTATCAAGTTGCTCAGCGGCTGCCATACTTCGCCTCCATAAACCATCCAAAAAACATCCATGCAAATTATATGCCGTTATAGGGAGCGTCGTTCGGTACGTTTTTTAGCCGATAATTGCGCTCTAACTCACTTTTTTGCGGATAGCTGTGATCAAAAAGTTAATTTCAAACTCTATATATTATTAAGGTGGCAATCAATATTTGTCACACTGGTGTAAGTTTGCCGCAATACTAAGTGATACAGGTTGAGTATAGAACTTAATCAACAGAAAAGGGAATACGAATAAGTGACTAAATTAAAGGATGTATCTAATAAGGCGCTTCGTTATGGCCTTCTATTTTGTTTCGTATTTCTGCTTGCCGGTTGTGCGAAAAAGTTTTTATACAGCAATATCGATTGGTTCGTGCTCGATTACTTAGAGGACTATGTCTCGTTGCAAGGGGAACAAGAAGTCCTAGTGGAAGAGCGTTTATTATTGTTGGCAGACTGGCACAAGAAAGAGGAGTTACCAATATATATCGAACATTTAAAAGACCTTGAGAGATTAAAAGCGAGCGATATCACCTTAAATTACTTACAAAAAAATCGAGATAGAATGCGAGCGCATTACGATAGAGTGGTCAGCAAAGCAGCACCAGATCTTTTTGCGTTAAGTTTGCAATTAACGAAAGAGCAAGAACGCGAGTTTTTGAGTAATGTACAAGAACATTATCAAGAGCGAAACGCAAAATATGCCGATAAGACAGAAGACGAAGTGCGTGAAATTATTCTGGATAACACTGAAGAGTGGATGGAAGAATGGCTGGGGAATCTATCAGGAAATCAGCGTCAATTAGCTCAAAGATTTTCTCAGCAAGTTATTTTAAACAGCCCTTTATGGAGAGATTATCGAGCCACGGTATATCAAGAGCTCGAATACTTGTTCGACAACAAATCTAATGTTGTGACTTATCAAGATATATTTATGCGACTCTTGTTCGAGCCAGAGAGTTATTATAGTGAGCAGCTTTCTCTGAATATTGACTCTAACTTTGCATTGGTTGATCAACTGACATTAGATGTTTCTCGTTCGATGACCGATAAGCAATGGCGTCATTTTCGTGAAAAGGTTAAAGAGTGGCGAGTACTGGCAGAGGAACTTTTAGATTAAATTCATGCTTCAATGAGCGGAAGCAAAGCGCAAAAGCCTTTCTTATCAAAAAATGATTCAAAGCAAATTCTTATTGAACTAAGAGCGTAACATAGCGTGAGGTTTGATGAGGCAACGTCAGCTTATAATGCGTGATAAGGCCTCATCGTACAAAACAATGAGAATAAATATGAAACATTTAGTTGAAAGATTTCTTCGATACGTCACGTTTGATACCCAATCCAATCCACATGTGACGCTTTGCCCAAGTTCACCTGGTCAGCTTGTGTTTGCTGAGTTACTTAAAAAAGAGATGATCGAGCTTGGTTTAAGTGACGTGACTTTGGATAAAAATGGCTATTTGATGGCTAAACTGCCAGCCAATATTGATTATGAGGTTCCTCCTATCGGCTTCATTGCCCATATGGATACCGCGCCGGATGCATCTGGCAAAAACGTAAAGCCGCAATTCATCGAAGATTACCAAGGTGGCGATATTGCATTAGGGTTGGGGGATGAAGTGTTATCTCCCGTGCAATACCCCGATTTACATCACCTACATGGCCACAATCTTATTACTACCGATGGCACTACATTACTTGGCGCGGATAACAAAGCCGGTATCGCAGAGATTCTTTCCGCGGTAGCTCTGCTACTGGAAAACCCAGACATTCCACACGGCGACATTTGTATCGGCTTTACTCCGGATGAAGAAATCGGTCGTGGTGCAGATTTGTTTGATGTTAAGAAATTTGGCGCGAAATGGGCATACACTATAGATGGTGGCCCGCAAGGTGAATTGGAATACGAAAACTTTAATGCAGCAAACGCTGATGTAATTTTTCATGGTGTTAGCGTTCATCCAGGTACTGCAAAAGGCAAAATGGTCAATGCGATGAACTTGGCTGCGAAATTTCAAGTTCAAATGCCCCAAGAGCAAACTCCGGAAACAACCGAAGGTTACGAAGGGTTCTTCCATCTAAAATCGGCAGAAATGGGCGTTGCACGAAGCGAGCTCGGTTACATTATTAGAGACTTTGACCGTCAAAGGCTTGAGGAGCGAAAAGCCTTTATGCAGAAACTCGTCGATGAAATGAACACGGGTTTACGCCATGGTTCTGTAGAGCTAAAAATAAAAGACAGCTATTACAATATGAGAGAAATGGTTGAGCCTTACCCTCATATCATTGAGTTGGCGAAGCAAGCGATGGAAGCGTGTGATGTGGAACCGATTATAAAACCTATTCGTGGTGGTACAGATGGCGCTCGTTTATCTTTTATGGGTTTGCCGTGCCCGAATATCTTCACCGGTGGTTTTAACTTCCACGGAATTCATGAGTTTATTTCTGTTGAAATGATGGAAAAATCAGTACTCGTTATTGTCAAAATTGCTGAGCTCACAGCGAAAAAACACAGTTAAAAGACTACGTCGAGACCTCTTGCAGATTTAATAACAAAATAGCCCAGATCTCTCTGGGCTATTTAAATATTAAGATGGAATACTAGCGCACGTCTTTGTCTTCAATTTCAATGTCTTCTAGCGGTAACCAGTCGACTTTCACACCCGCTTGGTCGAACATATCTTGACTGACTTGGATTTTATCTCCCCAGCGAGATAAAAAGTCTTCAGACTGCTCGGGGCAGTGTACGTGTGAGATCCCTGTTTGAATGATCTTTGCCGCGCAGTTAGGGCAAGGAAAATGCGTTACCCAAATATCACATCCGTCTAAGTCACGTTTTGAGAACAAAATTGCGTTCTCTTCCGCGTGCAGTGTTTTAAGGTATTTCAACTCGCGCTCATCGGTGTCGACACTGTCAGAAACACCATGCGGATAGCCATTAAATCCAACAGATACAATGCGATTCTGTTTAGTAATAACGGCACCGACTTGTGTTGATGGGTCCTTACTCCAAGACGCCACTAGTTCTGCCATCTGGTAAAAGCGTTTCGCCCATTTAGAAATCATAGTCATCCTCTCTGTCGAAGGCGTTGAATTAATTGAATGATAACCCATTTATATTAAAAAAATAGTCAAAATCGGGGTCTTGAGTATGAAGGCGTCACTTTTTACCTTTTTAGCCACAAAACGTTCTTATCTTGAGCACTGAATCTCACTTTACGCCCGAATACAATACTCCCGTTAGTGTTTCCAAGCACACGCTAAAATTCGCGATCTCCTAAGGCGTATATTAAATAGTTATGATTGAGTTGTATGTATATTGCTCATTGAATACCACTGTTAACTAAATTACTTTATTTTCCTTTTGTTTCTCATGTTTACATTTAGAAACACCTTGGGCGCTTTTCAGTGAAGTTTTCAGTGGCAGCAAGGAGTAAGGTTGATAGGAATTCAACAATATCCTGTTCTATAAAGACGGTAAATACATGCAAAAGAAACCACTTGTCGCACTAATGGCGGCTACAGCAATCCTCGCTGGATGCGGGGAAGCTAATAATGCCCAAACGAAAGGTCAAGCGCCTCTCGTAGTGACTCAGGATGTCACGGTTATCGACTACCAACCGAGCAAGTCTTATATCGGTCGCATTGAAGCAGTAGAAGATACCAATATTACCGCGCAGATTTCTGGCTACTTAAAAGCTCGTCACTTTGAAGAGGGGCAAATGGTAGAAAAAGGGCAGCTCCTTTACTCTATCGAGCCATCTTCTTTTGAAGCCCAAGTCGCGAGTGCTAAAGCCGCACTTGCACAAGCTAAAGCGGCGCTAAAAAAAGCCGAATTAGATCATACTCGAGGTAAAAACTTGTTGCCTCGCGGTAGTATCTCTCAATCTGAGTTTGATGCTTTAACTGCGGCACTTCTTGGTGCGAGAGCAGAGCTAGAAGCGGCAAATGCTCAACTTAAACTTGCTGAAGTTAACCTTTCCTATACTCAAATCCGAGCACCTTTTAGCGGACGTATTAGTGATACCAAAGTGAGTACGGGTGATCTGGTTTCTCCATCATCTGGCGTGCTGACAACTCTGGTGAGTTTAGATCCAGTTCATACCTCATTTAGTGTGAGTGAGCGTGAGCGTTTAGCTATGGGTATGGATCAAGTAAAAGGTGATGGCTCGGCTGAATCAAACCGCGTTGAAGTTCAGCTTGAACTGGAAAATGGACAGTTTTTTGAGCATCTTGGTAAGCTTGATTTCTTAGGTAATCGTATTGACACCAAAACGGGTACGATTGCTATGCGCGCGCTAGTGCCAAACCCAGAGCAGAAGTTACTTCCGGGTCAACACATCAAAGTGAACTTGAGAGATAAGAACACGAAAGACGTTATTGTTATCCCACGACGTGCCGTACAGACTGACTTAGAAGGTGACTTTGTGATGGTGATGGCTGAGGGAAGTGTGGCAGAGCGTCGTAACGTCGAGCTTGGCCCTCAGGTTGAACAAGGCATTATCATTCGAGAAGGGCTCGATCAGGAAGATACGGTTATTACACAAGGCCTACAACGTGTGCGTAATGGTGTAGAAGTGCGCCTTCAAGCACCTGCTGAAGATAAGCAGTAGGGGGCACTATGTTAAGTCGTTTCTTTATTCAGAGACCTAAATTCGCGCTGGTTATTTCGATCATATTAACGCTAGCCGGCGCGATCTCACTGGCGATTTTGCCAGTGGCTGAGTACCCACAGATAAGCCCGCCATCAGTAAGCGTTTCGGCTTACTACACTGGCGCGAGTGCGGAAGTTGTCGAGCAGGCCATTGCGGACCCCATAGAGACCTCAGTCAACGGCGTTGAGGATATGATATACATGTCTTCAAAGAGCGCGAACGATGGCTCTTACAGCCTAAACGTCACGTTCGATGTTGGCACCGATCCAGATATGGCGCAAGTTAACGTGCAAAACCGCGTGTCACAGATTGAGTCAAAACTTCCTCAAGAAGTTCGCATGGTTGGTGTGACGGTGAAAAAGCGTTCACCTGACTTGCTGATGGTACTTAACTTCTATTCACCTGATGGCAAATACGATGATCAGTTCTTGATTAACTACATTAACTTGAATGTAAAAGATCAGTTGGCTCGTGCGAAAGGTATCAGTGAAGTTAACGTGATTGGTGGTGGCGAATACGCAATGCGTGTTTGGTTAGATCCTGAAAAAATGGCCAACCTTAAGCTAACCACGTCAGACGTATACGCCGCTTTGGCTGAACAGAACGTTCAAGTTGCGGCAGGGCGTGTAGGTGCAGCACCATACAACAATCCGCAAGAAGTTCAGTTTAACCTTGTGACCAAAGGTCGCTTGGAAAGCGTGAGTGAGTTTGAGAACGTAGTCCTTCGAGCTAATCCCAATGGCTCTACGGTTTATCTGAAAGATGTTGCTCGCGTTGAACTAGGCAAAAAGTTCTACGATGGTAACGGTAAGTTCCGTGGCCAGGACGCGTCAATCGTTGCGTTGTCTCTTCAATCGGATGCGAATGCGTTAGAAAGTGGTCAGGCCGTCATGGAGCTCCTTGAGGGCTTGAGCAAAAACTTCCCAGAGGGAATGGAATACGAGACCAGCTACGATACAACCGTGTTCGTATCTGAATCGATCAAAGGGGTAGTAAAAACACTGATTGAAGCGATTCTATTGGTGATCGCTGTAACTTACTTGTTCTTGGGTAGTGCGCGTGCAACGTTGATTCCTGTTGTCGCGATCCCCGTTTCTCTGATTGGTACGTTTGCCATCATGCAGGCAACGGGCTTCACCATTAATACGGTTACTTTGTTTGGCTTGATCCTTGCGATTGGTATCGTGGTGGACGATGCGATTCTGGTTATCGAAAACGTCGATACTACCATGGCGAAAGACCCAACTATTTCACCGCGTAAAGCGACGTTGCTAGCGATGAAAGAAGTAACGGGACCAATCATCACGTCGACCTTGGTTCTACTTGCGGTATTCATACCCGTCGCCATGCTGCCAGGTATCACCGGTATCATGTATCGCCAGTTCGCTTTGACCATCTGTATTTCGGTTGTGATTTCATCCATCAATGCATTGACGCTGTCTCCAGCACTTTGTTCTCTGGTATTGAAGCAGGGTGGGGGCAATACCGCTAACTGGTTCCAGGCTTTCAACCGAGGCTTAGAGCGCATCACTACGCGTTATGGCCAGATCGCTGGTTTCTTGGTGAAGAAGTCTTTACTGCTCGTGACGTTCTTTATAGTTGCTATCGCAGCGGTCACTTTCTTTGCGAAAACCACCTCTACAGCGTTTGTTCCTCAAGAAGATAAAGGCATTTTGCTGGTTAACGTACAGCTACCAGATTCAGCCTCTTTATCACGTACTGAAGAAGTCACCAATGATTTAATGAAAATGATCGGTGAAGAACCTGGTGTGGATGGTGTGACGGTTGCGAACGGTTACTCGTTTATGACAGGCGCAGCAGCATCAAACGGTGCTTCTGTATTTATCAAATTGCATGACTGGGATACTCGTAACTCGCTGCAGGGAGAGCACTCTGCTAATGCTATCGCGGCACGTATTAACGGGCGAGCGGCGACAGAGTTACCTCAAGCGGTTGTTTTTGCGATGGGACCACCGGCGGTTCCTGGTATGGGCGCTGCGTCTGGTTTTGAGTTTGTGCTTGAAGACACGCTAGGGCGAAGTCGTACCGATTTGTCGATGGTCATGGGAGAAATGATCCAAGCGGCTAACCAAGCGCCTGAAATTGCCTACACGTTTAGCACGTTCCGCGCGAATGTTCCGCACTACTACGTTGATATCGATCGTGAGAAAGCGCAGCAATTAGGTATTTCGCTGTCGTCTATTTTCCAAACCTTGCAAGGCAACTTAGGTTCGCTTTATGTGAATGACTTCACCATGTTTGGTAAGAACTTCCGCGTAACCATGCAAGCTGATAGCCAGCACCGTAGCAGCATGGAAGATCTAGAGCGTTTCCATGTTCGTTCTTCGAACGGTGATATGGTTCCGTTAAGTACGCTAGTGAGCTACGAGCAAGTGTTTGAGCCTGATGTGGCATGGCGTTACAACATGTACCGCAGTGCTATCATTCAAGGCCAACCAGCTCCGGGTTACTCTAGTGGTGATGCGATTGCCGCAATGGAACGCGTTGCTGCTGAAGTTCTTCCGCAAGGGTACACGTATGAATGGACAGGTATGGCTTATCAGGAAGTGCTTGCGGGCAACCAAGCCATTTATGCGTTTGCGCTGGCTTTGATCTTCATTTACTTGTTTATGGTGGCTCAGTATGAAAGTTGGAGTATTCCACTGGCTATTATTTTGGTGGTCCCAGTAGCCACGTTAGGTTCCTTCCTTGCGTTAAATCTAACTGGCACGCCGCTTAACTTGTATGCCCAAATTGGTCTTGTCTTGCTCATAGCCTTGGCGGCGAAAAACGCAATTTTGATTGTGGAGTTCGCCAAGCAAGAGCGTGAAGAAAAAGATGCTGATATCGATAGTGCAGCGGTTAAAGGAGGCACGTTACGTTTCCGCGCTGTGAATATGACATCTTGGTCATTTATCCTGGGTATCTTCCCGCTTATCTTTGCCGCTGGCGCGGGGCACGTGAGTCAAAACTCACTCGGCGTGTCGCTGATTGGTGGTCTATTGTGTGTGCTTCTAGCAGGTACATTCTTGATCCCAGGCTTCTACGCTCTGGTGCAAAGACAGCGTGAGAAAGTTCATGGCGGCAACACCAAGCTGGTTCCTCTTGATGATGAATAATCACATCCGAAGTGCGCAGTAAGCACGAAGTGACAATTGAAAAAAAGCCCGAAGCAATGATTGCTTCGGGCTTTCTATTTTGAAAAGGGTTATTTTAGCGCAGTTTTGAATTGTGCAACGGCTTCATCCATATCATGAGCTTGAGCAGAGACAGAGTTCACTTCATGCAAGCATTCCTGAGCGGATTGCATGTTATTCTCAGATATTGCGTTTAGCTCGGTGATTGAACCGCTAACTTGGTTCATCACGATACCTTGTTCTTCAATTGCTGAAGCTATGCGCTCCGAATTACCTTGAATTGAATGCATGTCAGTGATGATCTGTTGCAGGCTAGAATCCAGTTTTTCAGAAGCATTAAGTGTTTGTTGCCCTTGATCGTTACATTGATCAATATCAGCAACAACTGTAGACATTTGAGTTTGAATATCTGCAACGACCCGCGTGATTTCCTCTGTGGATTGATGAGTTCGGCTAGCTAGGGCGCGTACTTCATCGGCAACAACTGCAAACCCGCGGCCTTGTTCGCCTGCTCGCGCGGCTTCAATTGCTGCGTTGAGAGCTAGTAGGTTGGTTTGCTCTGCAATTTCTTGGATGATGTTCACGGCACCACCAATTTTATCTACATGCTGATTCAGCGAGCCAATCGACTGCTGGCTGTTTGATAAAATCGTGGTTAGTTGACCGATGTTGGTTACCGTCGCCTCAACAACTCCTCGACCTTGTTCGGCATTATTCGCTGCCTGATGTACGCCTTCTACCGCAACTGATGTGCTTTCAGAGATTTCACCTATTGTGGCAACCATTTGCTGAACTGCCGTCGCCATTGATGCAGTGTGGTCAGTTTGAGTGTGGAATTGCTCCATAACGCCTTCTAACTCACGATGCATATTATCGGTACTTGCAGTGAGTTGCGCCGATTTTTCTTGGGTACTACTAATTAGATGCTCAAGCTTATCCAATAGGTCATTGAGGTGATGACTGATATCAAATAGCTCGTCTTGACCTTTCAAATCAGATCGAAGTCCCATGTTGTTCGTTTCGCTGATACTTCGAATGGTGCCAAGTAAGCTATTCACTCGCGTATTGATTGAACGTGAAATTTGCCAAATCAATGCGAAAATAACGACTAAGATCAGAGCTGTAATGACCTGCTTGATGGTCGACATTTGTTCATCACGTTGTGCGGCAGCAGAGCTAAGGGCTGTGGAAAAGGTTTCAAATTGCTCTTCTACGGCATGAGATAATGCGCGAGTTTCACCGAGTAGGCCTTTGTCATAAGCAACCCCAACAACTTGCTTTTGGGCCGCCAATTGCTTACCTGTTTTGATAAGCTCCGGAGCATATTGCCCCTCAAGCAAATCACTATTGAATAGTCCTGCTTTTACCGCAGAGTCAAAACGGACTAATGCCAATAACTGCTGGTGGTCTGAACGTTGTTTTGCTTCTAATAGTGCTTGTTCGTAACCAGCGAGAAGCCCACTCTTTGAATCAAGCCCGTATCGTTGGTAAGCGCTGACCAGATTCTGAAAGCCCCTTTGGTATGCGAGCAAGTCTTGCTTAAATTGTTGACTGGAAGGTAATTCATTACTCTTGAGTATGTTCGCAAGCTCTTTTTCTGTGTCTATAAACTTGTCAACATTGGCGTCAAACTTATTTAGATATTTGTCATTACTACGTAGTAGGAAATCTTTTTCATTTCTGCGTAAGTTGAGTAAGCGTATTTCTAGATCACCAACGAGTTTGATGGCGTGATTAAGGTCATTGCTCTTATTTTCAAAATGGGATGACGTACCCAAAAGGGCCACGATGCCTAAAATGGCGATAACTCCGAGGAAGTAGAGTTTTTGCCTAATAGTCATATTGTTGTTTCCTGAATAAGTAACTAAAAAGAGAAATCCAATGAGATTTCCAAGGGCTAGCAAACGTTGTTCAACTAACATGTCGAGAAAACGACATGCACTAATACAGCACTTTTTTACGTTGCTGTTTTTTCGCTCCGTGCTTGTTTTTTGTATCAAGTCGTCGGCGTTGAGAAGCGCGGGTTGGTTTCGTTTTAATACGCTTCTTCTCCTGTAAAGCGGCAGCTTTTATCAATGCTTGAAGCCGATTTAGGGCGTCTTCCTTATTTTGTTCTTGTGTCCGAAATTGTTGCGCTTTGATGATGATCACGCCATCTTTACTTATACGACTATCAGAAAGTGCAAGTAATCGCTCTTTGTAAAAGTCAGGTAAGCTTGAATGCCGGATATCAAAGCGCAGGTGTATAGCGGACGCTACCTTGTTAACGTTCTGGCCACCATTTCCTTGAGCTCTAATTGGGGATAATTGAATTTCCCACTCTTGAATTGTGACGGAGTTCGAAATTTTGAGCATGATAAGTAAATGCCGGTAAGGACGATTGAAAGAGCTGATAAATTAACATTACAGATGCACAAATAGAAGAAAAGACATGAGCACGATTGATTTTAGACCCTATGAGGGATTCATATTTGATATGGATGGTACTCTAATCGATACCATGCCAGCCCATTTGGCAGCTTGGCAAGCAACTGCTGAGCGTTTTGATTTTCCGTTTTGCCAGGAATGGTTTCACAGTTTGGGAGGGATGCCGAGCTTTAAAATTGTTGAGGAACTAAATCGTGTGCATGAGCTTTCATTAGATCCTAAAACTGTCGCGACATTTAAAATGGAAACATTCGCTGCTATGGAGCTTCATGGTGACGTTATTCCTTGCACGAACATCGTGTTAGAGGAATATTTAGGCCATAAGAAAATTGCAGTCGGGACTGGCAGCCAACGAGAAAGTGCCATGCGCTTATTAAGCCATGCAGGTTTATTAGACAAGTTGGATGTTGTAGTAACCGCGAGTGATGTAGAGAACCATAAACCCTTTCCAGATACCTTTTTGGTGGCCGCGGAACAACTCGACTTGGAGGCGTCACAGTGTCTTGTGTTCGAGGATACTGAGTTGGGGAAGCGAGCGGCGCATGCAGCTGGTATGGATTGCGTTATGGTGCAAGATAATGAGTTGATCTTTTTCCCAAAACCATAGTGGCAATATCCCTTAATATGAGATCAAAATGGGGTGCAAATGCACCCCATTAATTTTTACCACATCATCGATCATGAATCATAGATGCTTATTCTGGTTGAACTAGCTCTTGGTATTCAAATGAAGGTACCACAACTTCTACGCGACGGTTTTTCTCACGACCTTCGCGAGTGCTGTTGTCAGCAACTGGGTTTTCTTCACCCATACCTTTAACTGTCAAACGATCTGAACCAATGCCAGCTGCGGTTAGGTAATCAGCAACAGATTGAGCACGACGCTCAGACAGTTTTTGGTTGTATGCCGCAGGGCCTGAGCTATCCGTGTAACCAGTAATCTCTACTTGAGCTTGAGGATATTCGTTCAAGAATGAAACAAAGTTGTCCAGACGTTCAGAAACGGACTCTGTTAACTTAGCACTATCGAATTCAAACGTACCTGTACCGTACTCTTCTTTGTGCACCTTGCTCATCATCACTGGTTCTGGATCTGGCTCGATCACTTCTTCCGTTACAACTGCTGCAACAACTGGAGCTGCTGCGAATTTGTAGTTAACACCGATACCAAAGAAGTTAGCATCCATGTCGTCCCACACGTCGTCAGACATATCTTGGTAGCGTTGGTATTCAGCGCGAACACTCCAGTTTCTATCGATCGAGTATTCAGCACCCAAAGAACCTGTTGGGACAAAGTCTGTTTCGTCATCAGACATCATGTAAGCACCACCGATCTTAGCAAATAGATTCCAAGAGTCGTTTAAGTGCCAGTTGAATTTAGGTGCAAGTGTTAAAGCCGTTAGATTGCCGTCAATCGTATTAATCGTATTAGCCCCTGACCTAGAGTTTCCTTCATAGTCGCCTAAGAAGTCTACGCCGTACTCTAGCCCGATGATATCAGTAAAGTCATAACCGATATGTAGTCCTGCACCGAACGCTTCATCATCACAAGGGCTATTTAGATAGCAAGCGTCGTCAAGTGTAGTCATGCCCACTTTGCCCCCGATGTACATTTCAGCTTGAGCAGAGTTTAAAAGCGCGCTACTACCAGCTACCACTGCTGCTACTGCAATTGCTACTTTGTTCATAATGTTTCCTTGTATTGATTGCATATTAACTTCTACTTCGTTTTATCAAAAAATTAGAAAAAACCAGCGTTTATAAGAAATTAGTTTAATATTCTAATCATTTCATATCAAGCAACAATATATTTGAACTTGATCAACATTTACTACCCAAAAATACCTCACAAACTTCTGATATTTCTTACATTGTAGTAAAGATTTTTTGGTGCATAAGAAAATTGATGATTATTTTGAACTTTTTTTCGTAAACTTTACTTTACATTGTGCGCGGTGGTTAACAGGTGGTTTTTATTTGCATTTATTTGCAAAAACTGATTGCAAGTCTACGCCTAAGCCGATAAGTTACTTAAACGCTAGACAGAAAATGACCACAGCCCTTGATGCTGCTCGCTTTGTGAACAATGTTGCAATGAGTTCAGTTGGTAAAAATGGGGTCGGAAATAAAACCAGGAAGTAGAAGTAATGTTTCAAACTGATGATGTAAGAATAAATAGAGTAAAAGAGTTATTGCCACCTGTTGCAGTATTAGAGAAGTTCCCAGCGACTGAAACCGCTTCTTCGACCACTTTTGATTGCCGTAACGCCATTCACAATATTCTTGAAGGAAAAGACGATCGATTACTCGTGATCGTTGGCCCGTGTTCTATTCACGATCCGGCTGCCGCGGTTGAGTACGGCAAAAAGCTAAAAGTACTACGTGATGAACTGGGCGAGCAGCTTGAGGTTGTTATGCGAGTTTATTTTGAAAAGCCGCGTACGACCGTTGGTTGGAAAGGCCTTATCAATGACCCTTACTTAAATGACACCTATAAGCTAAATGATGGTCTACGTATCGGACGTAAACTTCTTCTTGATCTAACCGATATGGGCTTGCCAACGGCAAGTGAATTCTTAGATATGATCACACCTCAGTACGTGGCGGATTTGATCAGTTGGGGCGCTATCGGTGCTCGTACGACAGAATCTCAGGTTCACCGCGAGCTAGCTTCTGGTCTTTCTTGTCCTGTAGGTTTCAAAAACGGTACTGACGGGAATATTAAAATAGCGAGCGACGCGATTCGTTCTGCAAGCGCTTCCCATCACTTCCTTTCAGTAACAAAATACGGTCATTCCGCGATCGTAGAAACCGCTGGTAATCCAGACTGCCATATTATTCTACGTGGCGGTAAAGAACCAAACTACAGTGCAGCACATGTAGCTCAAATTAAAGATGAGCTGGACACTGCAGGTCTGCCGAAAAAAGTGATGATTGATTTTAGCCATGCTAACAGCTCGAAGCAGTTCAAGCGTCAAATGCTGGTGTCTGATGATGTATCCGAGCAAATCTCTGGTGGCGAAGAAGCCATTTTTGGAGTGATGATCGAGTCTCATTTAGTTGAAGGTCGCCAAGACTTAGTGGATGGTAAAGCAGCCACTTATGGTCAGTCGATCACTGATGCATGTATTGGCTGGGAAGACACGGAAACGGTACTTCGTCAGCTTTCTGATGCAGTAAAAGCGCGCCGCAACAAGTAAGCTCAACAGAAAAACTTTTTAAAAGCGAAAAGTGAATAGTGAAGAGCCAGAGGTACTATGCCTCTGGCTCTTTTTGTTGAGAATTACTCTCATATCTTTCTATTGTTTCTGCTTTCCTATATGTTATCTGTATACGTTGTAACCAAAAGGAATTTGGAATTGAATCGTAATGTATGGCTTCTATCCCTCTGCCAAGCCTTATTAATGACAGGGAATATTTTACTCATATCTGTTATTGCCCTTATTGGCAAAACACTTGCGCCGTCATCAAGTTTTATCACATTACCAGTTGCACTGCAGTTTTTGGGACTGATGGCCGCGACAATTCCTGCGTCGCTAATTATGGGCAAGTTAGGGCGTCGCCTTGGTTTTAGCCTTGGTAATGTCATTGGCATTTTGGGTGCTAGTCTAGCGACGTATGCATTAAGTCAACAAAACTTCTATCTGTTCTGCATGTCTACGTTTTTGCTTGGTGTTGGTATAGGTTTCGGTACTCTATACAGGTTTGCTGCCATTGAAGTGTGTGAAGAGTCGGCAAGGCATAGGGCGATTTCGATATCTATGGCGGGTGGGGTGTTAGCGGCGATCCTTGGGCCTAATCTGGCCGTGTACTCGCAGCAGTGGTCAGATGATGGCTTATACATTAGTGCATTTGCTGTGCTTGTCGTGCTTTATATAACCGCGTTGGTTGTGCTACAAACCATTCGTTTTCCACCTGCACACACGCAGGCGCTACACGCTAAGGCGGATAAGCTGAGAATGATTATTCGTCGACCTAATTTCATGCTGGCCGTTATCGCGGCAATGGTTGCGTACGCGGTGATGAACATTTTAATGACAGCAACTCCTTTAGCGATGATTGGTTGTGGCTTTGATTTTGATAAAGCGGCGGGAGTGATCGAATGGCACGTGTTGGGTATGTTTGCGCCTGCGTTTGTCACGGGCCGTCTGATAGAGCGGTTTGGCGCTAAGAATATGATTTTGGCGGGTGGGTTGCTATTTGTTGCTTGTATTGGAATTAATATACATGGAGTGTCTATATGGCATTTTAGTCTTGCTTTAATCCTGTTAGGAATAGGGTGGAACTTTATGTTTATCGCAGCAACCGGGCTGTTTAGTCAAAGCTATGAAGCGAAAAACAGAAGCAAGGCTCAAGCGTTTAATGAATTCTTCGTGTTCAGTTGTGTCACCATCACCGCATTACTATCTGGTTGGCTTGAGTCTACCGTAGGTTGGCAGAATCTTAATCTGTATGTTCTTCCATTTGTGTTACTCGTTATCGCGATGTTTGCGTTAAAAACGAATAAAAAGCCAGAATCACAAACCGCTTAATTAAGTCTTAATATATAACCCGGCCTATCGTGTCGGGTTTGTTTATTAGCTCAAATCAACAATCTCCTCTTTATGTTTTTATCGATAATGTGAATTCCCACAATAAAAATGTCGATTTGATAAGACTTTTTATCTAACTTTTTGTAATAAAAATAAAAATCCTGTATATATCTTGCCGAAAATCAATAAAAACTAAAGAAGTTTCGTCTATGTCAGCCAATATTTCTCATAAAGCTCAAGAAACTCTCGTGAGGGAGTCTGAGGAACTCGTCTCAACAACGAACTTACAAGGTGTTATTACATATTGTAATGAAGCCTTTTGCCGCGTTGCTGAATACACTCACGAAGAACTTGTCGGTCAGAACCATAATATAGTTCGTCATAAAGATATGCCTAAAGCCGCTTTCGGTGATATGTGGGCACGCCTTAAACAAGGTAAAGCCTGGCGTGGAATGGTTAAGAATGCCACTAAGTCTGGCGGTTACTATTGGGTTGATGCTTATGTCACCCCTATCTACGAAGACAACCATGTTGTTGGGTATCAATCAGTGCGCGTGAAACCAAAGCGAGAGTGGGTTGATATTGCGACAAAAGCCTACAAAAGCATGCGTGCTGCAGAGAAGTCTGGCCGAACTTGGTCGTTGAAAATCAATGAAACCATTCGCTATGCGATTCTACTTGGTGCACTAACCGCACCTGCAACCGCATATGCGTTGTCTGTTGAAGGGCCGTTGGCTTGGCTTGCAAGTGCGTTACCTGCAAGTGTTCTAGCTCTGTTATTCCGCCAAGAGTTAATTGATACACCTCAGCAACTTAAAAAGTTACAAAAGCAATATGACAGCGTAAGTCGCTTGATCTATTCTGGTAACACGGCATTTTCGATTGCCGATTTCCATATCAAAATGCTATCCGCAAGAATTCGAACCGTGTTAGGAAGGATGACTGACTCCGCATTGCCTTTGCAGCATTGCGCCGAAGAGCTTAGTCAAACAACGGCAGAAGTCTCGGCTGCATTAAATCAGCAAAATACCGATATTCATCGTGTGCGAGATGCTACCCAAGAGGTGGAGTCGTCGGCAAATTCGGTTTCTTCGAGTACCAATGATGCCCATATGTTGATTGATGATACATTGAAGTCATGCTTGATGGCGAAGGAGACCATCGATCAAACGCACACCAATCTAGCGAAGTTAAGCCTTCAAGCTGAAAAAGCGACGGAAACGACGTATCAACTGAGTGATCAGGCGCAGAAGGTGAACCATTTGATGGAAGAGATTGGTGGGATCGCAGAGCAAACCAATTTACTGGCACTCAACGCGGCGATTGAAGCGGCAAGAGCAGGGGAGCAAGGTCGTGGTTTTGCTGTTGTAGCTGATGAGGTCCGCGCGCTTTCTGGGCGAACATCCAATGCAACTGAACAAATCCAAGCCTCTATCTCCACTATGTTGGCAACGATTCAAAGTTGGCAGAAAGATATTCTGGCAAACAAAGAGCAAACCGATGCCTGTTCTCAAGTAGCAGAACAAAGCGCGTTGCGTTTGTCTGAAGTTGAACAGATGATGCAAACCATGAGTGGGCTGATGGTTGATGTAGCAGAAGCGGCGAATAACCAGTTAAAGCTATCTAGTGATGTAAACCAGCACATTCATTCTATTGCTTCGACCGCAGAACAAAACTTGGCAGCAACACATTCAGTTGAGCAAAATAGCCGACAGTTGAAAGACCAAGTACAAGATTTCTATCAGCTCGCACTTCGATTTGAAGACAAATAGTCGTAACGAAAGTTGTGATGTTTATGTCCTGGCTGCGTTTATGCGAATAGGAGCCAGATAAAAGAAAGCCCCGCCATTGCTGGTGGGGCTTTTCAGTTTTCACATTCGCAATAGAGAAAACTGACTACCTTTTTACTGCAATTACGCGAGTAGCTCTTTTGCTGTGTTCACTACGTTTTCAGTTGTGAAACCAAACATTTTGAATAGTTCGCCAGCTGGTGCAGATTCACCGAATGAAGTCATACCGATGATGCGACCGTCGAAGCCTACGTACTTGTACCAGAAGTCAGCAATACCTGCTTCAATTGCGATACGTGCTGTTACGTCTGATGGCAGTACAGCTTCACGGTAAGCGGCGTCTTGTTTGTCGAATGCGTCTGTTGATGGCATTGAAACAACGCGTACTTTCTTACCTTCAGCAGTTAGCTGTGCTGCTGCTTCTACTGCTAGTTCAACTTCAGAACCTGTTGCGATAAGGATTAGCTCAGGCTTGCCTTCGCAATCTTTCAGAATGTAAGCACCTTTCGCGATGTCTGCTACTTGTTCTACTGTGCGCTCTTGTTGCGCAAGGTTTTGACGAGAGAAGATAAGTGCTGTCGGTGCATCTTTACGTTCAATCGCTAGTTTCCAAGCTACAGCGGACTCAACTTGGTCACATGGACGCCATGTGCTCATGTTTGGTGTTAGGCGTAGCGATGCCATTTGCTCAACTGGTTGGTGAGTTGGACCATCTTCGCCAAGACCGATAGAGTCATGCGTGTACACTTGGATGTTCTGAATTTTCATCAGTGCAGCCATACGCATTGCGTTACGTGCATACTCCATGAACATTAGGAATGTTGCGCCGTAAGGAACGAAACCACCGTGTAGCGCGATACCGTTCATGATCGCTGTCATACCGAATTCACGTACGCCGTAGTGGATGTAGTTACCAGAGAAGTCGCTTGCTTCTAGAGACTTAGAACCAGACCACATTGTTAGGTTAGAAGGTGCTAGGTCAGCAGAGCCACCCATGAACTCTGGTAGTAGAGCACCAAATGCTTCTAGAGCATTTTGAGACGCTTTACGTGATGCAATGTTTGCTGGGTTAGCTTGAAGATCAGCAATGATTTGGCTTGCTTTCTCTTCCCACTGTGCAGGAAGCTCACCGTTTACGCGGCGTTTAAATTCAGCTGCCAGCTCAGGGTACGCTGCTTCATAAGCTGCAAATTTCTCGTTCCACGCTGCTTCCTTAGCTGCGCCTGTTTCTTTCGCTGACCATTCTGCGTAGACTTCTTGCGGAATTTCAAAAGGACCGTGCTCCCAACCTAGTTCTTTGCGTGTTGCTGCGATTTCTTCTGCACCTAGTGGCGCACCGTGACAATCGTGTGAACCAGATTTGTTTGGTGAACCAAAACCGATGATAGTCTTAGTACAGATAAGTGTAGGACGTGGATCCGCTTTCGCCGCTTCAATTGCTGCGTTGATTGCTGCAGCGTCGTGGCCGTCTACCGCTGGAATTACATGCCAGCCGTACGCTTCAAAACGCTTAGGTGTATCGTCAGAGAACCAACCTTCAACGTGACCGTCGATAGAGATGCCGTTGTCATCCCAGAACGCGATCAGTTTGCCTAGACCTAGTGTACCAGCCAGAGAACATGCCTCGTGCGAAATACCTTCCATCAGACAGCCGTCGCCCATGAACACGTAAGTGAAGTGGTCAACGATGTCGTGGCCTTCTTTGTTGAACTGTGCTGCTAGCGCTTTTTCAGCTAGAGCCATACCAACCGCGTTAGTGATGCCTTGACCTAGCGGACCCGTTGTGGTCTCGATACCTGGCGCGTAACCATACTCTGGGTGACCAGGAGTTTTAGAGTGAAGCTGACGGAAGTTTTTCAGATCGTCGATAGACAACTCGTAACCTGCAAGGTGCAGTAGAGAGTAAATCAGCATTGAGCCGTGGCCGTTAGACAGTACGAAACGGTCGCGGTCTGCCCACTCAGGGTTTGATGGGTTGTGGTTTAGATGAGAGCGCCAAAGAACTTCAGCGATGTCAGCCATACCCATAGGTGCACCTGGGTGACCAGAGTTAGCTTGTTGAACACCATCCATGCTTAGCGCACGGATTGCATTTGCTAGATGTTTACGATCCATAGTGATTACTTCTCGATATTTGATTTAAATAGAGGGAACTCGCCGAAACAAGTTCAAATAGAATTTTTTGAAAATAGTGCTGATGGTAAAAGCGAGTAGACGGGCTACTCGCTTTTGGTAAGCAATTAAAGCTTAGCTTCGATCATCGCTTCTAGTTTGCCTTGGTCAACGGCGAAGTTGCGGATACCTTCAGCCAGCTTCTCAACAGCCATTGGGTCTTGGTTATGTTCCCATAGGAACTCTGCGTGAGTCATTGGTGCTGGACGCTCAGCTGCGCCTTTAGAATCAACTAGTTTCTCAACTACTTCACCCTCAGCTGCTTCTAGTTCTGCAAGTAGAGCAGGAGCGATAGTTAGACGGTCACAACCAGCTAGTTCTAAGATCTCACCGATGTTACGGAAGCTTGCGCCCATAACTACAGTTTTGTAGCCGTATTCTTTGTAGTAGTTGTAGATCTTAGTTACAGATAGTACGCCTGGATCTTCTTGAGCTTCGAAGTCACGGCCTTCTTTCGCTTTGTACCAGTCCATGATACGACCAACGAATGGCGAGATTAGGAATACACCCGCTTCTGCACAAGCACGTGCTTGAGCGAACGAGAATAGAAGCGTTAGGTTACAGTTGATGCCTTCTTTTTCTAGGATCTCAGCTGCGCGAATGCCTTCCCAAGTTGAAGCCAGTTTGATAAGGATACGGTCGTTAGTGATGCCAGCATCGTTGTACATTTTCACTAGTTGACGAGCTTTCGCTACGCTGCCTTCCATATCGTAAGATAGACGAGCGTCTACTTCTGTAGAGATACGACCTGGGATAGTTTTTAGGATTTCTTTACCGATGTTTACTGCAAGCATGTCACAAGTATCTTGAACTTGTTGAGCTTTGTCGTTGCTCTGTGCTTTAGCGTATTCGATTGAAGCATCGATTAGAGGTGCGTACTCTGCGATTTGAGCGGCTTTAAGGATAAGAGAAGGGTTAGTTGTTGCGTCTTCTGGCTGATACTTTTTAATTGCATCAATTTCGCCAGTGTCTGCTACTACAGTCGTTAGTTTACGAAGTTGCTCTAACTTGTTGCTCATAATCGATCATCCTATTTAAATGGGCTTAAGCGTGATTTTTGTTATCACAGCTTGTGCATTTGCAAGCGAGTTAGCTAACCGTCTCATCGCATTTAATGAGACATCTGCTCAGCCAACTACGGAAAATTTCGTTACCGAACAAATGCTATGAACATTTGATCGATAGCTGAGTAAATGATGTGTCCATATTTATCCTATCTATGCTGAAAGTCAATCGCTGAAATGGACTTATAGTGAACTTCATCAACGTTTTTTTACTGTGTGTTTAGTGGTTAACCCAAATAAACGTTTGCCCTTATTGTTCAAAGCTTGAGCGTTGTCCAAGAGGGTAAAAAATTGTAGTGAGAAAATGTTATTGCGATGAGCAAATGTAGCGTTTAAATTGATAAAGAACATATGCTAAGTCAATGAGCATATGTTCACTTATTGCATACAATATCGATCCTCTTAAAGGGCGAGAGAAACCATGAGCAGTTCTAATCAAGATATTTCCATTGAAAACACGGATTTGTTGACAGAGATTTCCGTCGCGTATTATCAAGACGGTGCGACTCAGGAAGAGATATCGAGAAAATTTGCCATATCACGCGCAAAGGTCGGGCGAATGCTCAAGCAGGCGCGTGATGAAGGCATTGTTGAAATTACCGTTAAATACCATCCGGTGTTCAGCGCCAAGATCGAACAACGTTTGATCGAGCGATTCGGCGTTAAGCGCGCGCTTGTTGCTCTTGATCAACCGAATGAAGAAGCGCAACGACTACAGGTATCGGGATTGGTGTCCAATTATCTCACTAGCACGCTCAAAAACGGCATGGTGGTGACGGTCGGACAAGGGCGCAACGTGTCGTCTGTCGCTCACCATATTGGTGTTATTACGCCGCGTGACTGTAAATTTGTGTGTGGCATTGGTGGTATTCACCCGCGTGGCGGTATGTATAACGCCGACCATATTTGTCGTCAGTTGGCGAAGAAATATGGGGGAACCTCTGAAACCCTTTATGCGCCGGCATACGCAGAAAATAGAGAACAGAAGTTGGCCTTCATGCAAAATGCAACCGTGAAACAAACGCTCGACCTAGCACGTAAAGCCGATGTTGCTTTGGTTGGTATTGGTGACATGAGCGAAAACAGTTACATGGTCGACTTAGGTTGGTTTACGCCTGATGAAGTGGTTCAGTCGAGACTTCAACAAGGTGTGGTAGGGGATTTTGCAGGTTATGACTTCTTTGATATTCACGGTAATGTAGCGAACACGGTAATGAGTGACCGAGTAATTGGACTTGGTATTGAAGAGTTTCGGCCGATCTCGGAAGTCATTGCGATCGCAGCTGAGAACAGCAAGCCACTCGCTCTACTCGGAGCATTAAGAACTGGAGCGATAGACGTGATCGCCACGAGCGTTAGCAACGCATTAACCGTGCTCAACTTAGATGAGCAAATGCACGGCAACGCGACATCTGAACGCTAACGGAAATAGTCGGCTTTTGATGTAGTCAGGCTATGAGGGGTGACAAATCACTCATAGCCAGTTTCTATTTCGAAATGACAAGTTTGGTTTAGAAGCTGCGTTTAGTTTATTGGAACACATCATCTTTAGATAAACGTAAGATACTTTGTTAAACAGACACTTGTCTTAACACTCGATAGGTAGAGAGTGGTCTGCACCCCATTCGGTCCAAGAACCGTCGTACACCGACAGGTTGTCCAGACCAATTTGATACGCCGCGAGTAATAAAATGCATGCGGTTACACCGGAACCGCAACTAAAAATAATCGAATTGTCACTATCTATCGTTAGTGCGCTAAATATCTGTTGCAACTCTGAATTTGGTTTAATGTGACCGTTGGCCAAGAGTTCTTGAAACGGTAAGCAAACCGAATTTGGAATGTGCCCACTACGTAGACCTTCTCGTGGCTCAGGCACTTCACCAAGGAAGCGAGCTTTGGCTCTGGCATCGATGATATTGGCACTTTTATTGGTTGAATGAGCAAGAACATCTTGTGCATTCAAAAAGGCATTTTGGTTGAGCTTGCCCGCAAAGTTGCCTTCTTCGCTTGGTTGCGATAGGGCACTTTCGGCAGGGAGTCCTGCTTCAATCCAAGCTGGAAGACCGCCATTTAAGACTCGGACATTGTCATGCCCCATGGCTTTGAACATCCACCAAGCTCTTGGTGCCGCTAAAGTGCCTGAGTTGTCATAAACCACAATCAAGTCTTCGTTGTTCAAACCGAGTTGTTGCGCACTTTGGTTGAAGCCTTCTTCTGTTGGCATCATATGCGGTAGGGAGGAGCCGGGTAAGCAAAAGTCATTGTCGTAATCAAAGCGTAAAGTATTTGGAATCCACTTATCTTGAATCTTTTTGCCTTCAGAAGGGATTTGAAACGCAATACTAGCGTCGAGGAGCTTGACGTTAGGTTGGCCGAGAAGGCTATTGAGTTCATCAGTACTAATCAGTGCGTGCATTGTCTTTAGTTTGCTAGGTGGATAATCTTACTGTTTTACAACAAAAAAATCGCATGTTCAAAAGAACGATGCGATTTTTAAGTTAAAGATTGAAGATTTGTTCTGAAAGACAGCTTTCGATTTACCCAGTTACATGGTCCAAGTGTTGTCTCCAGAAGTAATCACTTTCTGAATTGGGTCACTACCGTCATAGAACCAAATTTCAACAAGTAGGCTACCTTGGCTATCAGAAACATTAAAGTCGACATTTGCTGTACCATTGTTGAGTGGAACCGATGCGACTTTGCTTGGGTATTTTGCATCGTAGTTACCTGAACTGTTCTCGACAAACTCTTTGTACACGCTTAGGTGTGCTCGTTGTGAAGAGAAACCACTGATGTCTACATTGAGCGTACCTTCCGTCACTGGGTTGTAGCTAAAGCCATCTGGTACTACTAGATCCTGCATGGTTGCATCTTCCACTGTTACCGTTGTCTCTTCTTCAGTAGTTTCTTCCTGCTGGGTAGTATCTTCCTCTGGCACCGTGGTTTGGGTTGGTGGAGGTGGTGTACTGTTACCACCTCCGCCGCCACCGCCTCCGCCACAAGCTGTTAGTGCTAATCCCATGATGATTGTGATAAGTGCTTTCATAATGTTATCTCCCTATGGAATGTAGCATTTGTTAGGTGTTGGAGCGGTGTGCCAATCTGTGCTTAGTTCGCCACCAGACTCAGCCCAAGCTTGGAATTGAGGGTATGCATCGACCATGTCTACACGCTCTAGCGGCCAATCCCAATCTTCTACTATCAACAGTGCCCAAGGTAAGTTGTTTGCTGTTTTGAAGTACACACCTTGTGCAGGGTCACTTGCATCGACGCCGACACCGAAGAGGTTTTGGTCATCAAACTGTTCTGTTGGTGCTTGGTCTGCTAAGTGAACTTCCCATTTACGACCTGGTTGGAAGGTAATCCCGTCGCCATGGTAAGTGCCCGGTGTTGCAAAGATGAACGGGTCGTATGGCATGGCTTGAATCGCTGAACGGTCAGAGCCTTCAGTGAAGTAAACATTCAAGGTAAAGGTGAGTGAAACGTTATCATCACAGCCAGGCTCTGTGCGGAAGTAGCTACAGCTGCTCGCCGCGTGTGTGCTTAAGTCTTCACTGATGATGAAAATTGCTTCATCAGAAATACTTTCCAAGCCATTAGATGCTTGCTCTACACCATTGAAGGATAGCGTCGTTAATCCATTTTCAATCGAGCTTCTCAATACACCCGGTAGTCGGATTGCGAAGCCATTTTTGTAGCTTGCGCCGTAAGCCGCTAGGTCACCTGTAATCTGAATATTCTCAACATGACCAGCAAGACTGGTTTCAGTGATGCGGAATTTCACGACCACATCGTTCATGTCGTAGTCTGCGGTGTATGGCCAATTATCTTCATAAGCCACGGTGGCGTAATCTTCTGCACTCGGGAAATATTCCACTGAGTAGCCATTACCAGTGATGGTAATTGGGTAATCTTCCACCTCACCAGATGTCGAACCACCATCGTAGTTTAATCCGGTTTGTTGGCTAAAGCGGAATCGACTCCAGCTTGAACCTTCCGTTGCAGCGGTTGAAACGACAAACGGTAGGGGATTATTACCCGCAGACAGTAATTGGTCAGTAAAGACCTGTTCGCCTTCATCATCAAAGTCACCATCGCGGTTCCAGTCAAACCATGCTGATAGGTAGCCAGAAGTAGAAGCTGTCACATTCACAATTGAGCTTAAGCCTGGATCAAGTGCGGATACAAAACCAACACCATCTTCATCGGCTGTGCCCACAGAGTTGTCGTTTGCTTGACCGTCGGCATCACCATCTGGAGCGACGGAACCAAGCCAAGTTACACCGTCCACTTCGTGACGAGGACCGTTTGACGCAAGTGTTGTGTGGTAGCTGTCTGGAGCATCACCGAAATCAATTGGCTCGTCTTCGTTAATCACCGGAGCATTTGCACAACGTGCACCGTCATTTTGGCTTGAGCTTGGACCGTTGGATACAAACTCAACCGCAGGAACGATACCTGCTGCGATATTGGCTGCGTTACCTTCCGAAAGGTCAACGCGATAGATTTTGCCATCTTGGTTACGTGACACGTAGTAGTTGCCGTTAACATCGAAGTAGCCAGCACCAAATGTGCCTTTCTCACCTGTGTCACCTATCGCAGTTGCGCTACCATTTGATGGGTTGAACTGATATAGCAAACCAGAGTTGTTGTCGATGCCGTAAAGGGAGCCATCACCTGGATGGAATGCAAAGTCGGTTAGGTTCACAGTCGCTGTTGAGCTGATTTTCACGATGCTCAATGTCGCATTTGGATCAGAATCGAGCGGAGAAAGGTCAATGGAGAAAAGTCCTTTGCCTTTGCGGTACAAGTAGTAGACGTGGTTGTAAACGTCGCCAACGTAAAACGTGTGGTCGGTAGGAAGGCCCGAAACATTAAGTGTCTCTGCTTGGAAGTCTTTACCAAGACGAACAATCTTTTTGTTTGTGGTGTCGTAGCCGTAGATATAACGGTCAGTGAAGTTAAAGCCTACACCGTTGATGCCCGAAGCCAAACCTGTGTCGTCCTCTAAAAGAGTCGTAGAGCCTGTAACCAAATTGACGCCATAGATTTGAACCGGGGTTGATTGGAATAGGTATGCTTGGCTTGGGCACGTATCAAATGGCGCCGCTTGTGCATAAGCGCTCACTATTAGAGACCCAAGTAGTAGTGATGTCCTTTTCATAATTCGCCCTCTCATTGGTTCGTGATATATGCAATGAAAGGAATGTGCCAACTTTTAAATTGTTGAATTTTATGAAGTTAAAATTTGTAAGAAGAAGGGTTTTAAATCTGATTGTCAAAATGAGAAAAAAGCCCAACATCGAGTTGGGCTTTTTGGGAATGATTAGAGGTTTAGAACTAACTACAAACCGGACAGGTTGGCATTTTCATCAGATTCATTTCTCGCCAAGACATGCTGAGCGCGTCCAAAATCAGAATTTTGCCTTTCTTTGGTTGGCCGTAATCAGCAATCACTTTAATCGTCTCCATCGCTTGTACTGCGCCAACAATACCCACAACAGGAGCCATGACTCCGGCTTCGACACAACTTAACGCACCGCTGCCGAAGAGGGCACTTAAGCACTGGTAACATGGTTGAGTTGGGTCGTCGTAAGTAAACACACTCACTTGGCCTTCCATACGAATAGCCGCGCCTGAAATTAGCGGTGTTTTAGTCGCAAAACATAGGCGGTTAAGTTGATTGCGCGTATCGACGTTATCTGATGCATCGACAACAATAGTGTGTTGCTTAATCAGGCTCTCTAACGCGGTATCATCAAGACGTTTTGCGATGGTATCTACAATGATGTGCGGGTTAAGTTCGCGTAGCGCATTGGCCGCCGAGTCTACCTTCTTACGACCAATATCCGCATCGTGGTGCAGCACTTGGCGCTGAAGGTTAGACAACTCGACGATATCATCATCAATCAGCGTGATTTTACCGACACCAGCAGTCGCCAAATATTGGCTTGATGCGCAGCCTAAACCGCCAGCACCAAGCATCAATACCGATGCTTGTTTGAGTGCTTCTTGTCCTTCAAAGTCAAACTGACGAAGAATGATTTGGCGGTTGTAACGCAACATTTCCTGATCGGAAAGAATATCCACAACGTCTTCCTAGTAAAGGGTTGAGTTTAATAGTTGAATCTGAACCGTTTCGCCCACTTCAACTCGGCCGCGTTCACGTTCCAATACAACAAAACAGTTCGCTAGGCTCATTGAGCGGAATGCACCAGAGCTTTGGTTACCGGTTGTTTCAACGACAAACTTGCCATCTTCCAATGTATAGATACCACGTTGGTAATCGGTACGACCTGGCGCTTTCTTAAAGGCGGTTTTGGTTGTTGCTGGAATAGATTCGGGTGCTTTCCATTCTGTATGGCCTGCAAGTTTTGCCAGCATTGGTTGAACAAGCACGTACATAGTAAGAACTGCAGAAACAGGGTTACCCGGCAGCCCACAGAACCAAGCTGTACTTAGCTTACCAAATGCGAAAGGTTTACCCGGCTTGATTGCTAACTTCCAGAAACCGATTTCACCAAGCTCTTCAAGAATGTCTTTGGTGTAATCCGCTTCGCCGACGCTAACTCCACCAGATGTAACAACCACATCAGCCAATGTTTGCGCTTGTTCAAAGGTCGCTTTCAGAGTCTCTGGGCAATCTGGAATAATGCCAAGATCAACGGCTTCACAACCGAAGTTTTCAATAAGCGGTTTAATACCGTAACGGTTGCTGTCGTAGATCTGACCTTCGTCTAATGATTCGCCCAGTGGTTTAAGCTCATCGCCAGTAGAGAAGAAAGCAACTTTTGGCTTACGTACTACTGTCACATGGCTCACACCAAGAGACGCAATCATCGGAATATCACGAGGTGTTAAACGTGCACCTTTTGCCAATACGATGTCGCCTTGCTTGATGTCGTCACCTGTTGGGCGGATGTTGTTTTGCGGCTTCACGTCAGTTTGATTGAACTGAATGCCAGCATCCGTCACTTCTGTGTTTTCTTGCATGATAACGGTATCACAACCCTGTGGGATTTTTGCGCCAGTCATGATGCGAACACAGGTACCTTGAGGCCATTCACCTTCAAAAGGTTGTCCTGCAAATGATTTACCTGCCAGAGGCAATACAGAAGATGACTCAAGATCTTGAATGCGAATAGCGTAGCCATCCATTGCTGAGTTATCGAATGGCGGTACGTGGATAGGAGACAAGATATCTTCTGCCAGTACAAAACCGAGTGCTTCAGCAAGTGGAAGAGAAAGCGTTGTTTGGATAGGTTTGATTCGCGATAACATTTTGTCCATCGCTTCTTCAATTGGCATCAAGCCAGGTGCGTCGCAGCAGCCCATTGAGAAAATCCTGTGTTCTTTTGTTTTGTGGCAACTTTACCATAAAAGGGGACTGAGTAAGAATGTCCACCTATAAAATATGGGTGTAATTATTCAAAAATCCGAGTATCCTTGTCAGCCATCCAAAAGGGGTAAAAAACCTGCGGAGCTCAAGAAAATCAGCTCAGTACCTTCATCTGATGTGACTTGGTGTAAAGACACGAACTGAGCAACTCAAAGCGAAAAGTATGAATGCAATTTTGATTGGGTTTGTACGAAGGCTGAAGTAAAACAAAAGAGGAAGTGGAATGTCAGGTCTTAGCGAGTCAGCGAAGTTAGTAAAAGAAGCGCTAGAGCAACGCGGTTTGGAAACGCCAATGCGTCCAAACAACGTAAGTCGTGAAGAGAAGAAAGAGAAGATCGAACACCACATGCGTGAGATCTTAGGTCTACTTCAACTTGACCTCACTGACGATAGCCTAGAAGAAACCCCTCACCGCATTGCTAAGATGTACGTTGACGAAATCTTCTCTGGTCTGGATTACTCCAACTTTCCTAAAATCACGGTGATTGAGAACAAGATGAACGTGAGCGAGATGGTTCGCGTGAAGGACATCACGGTGACCAGCACTTGTGAACACCACCTTGTGACCATCGATGGCAAGGCTGCTGTGGCTTACATTCCACGTGGCAAGATCATTGGCCTGTCAAAGATCAACCGTATCGTTCGCTTCTTTGCGCAGCGTCCACAAGTTCAAGAACGTATGACTCAGCAAATTCTTGTTGCACTTCAAACGCTGCTTGAGTCCGATGATGTGGCAGTGACGATTGACGCAACACACTACTGCGTGAAATCTCGCGGTGTGATGGATGCAACCAGCGAAACGACAACAACTGCATTGGGTGGCATCTTCAAGAGCAACCCAGCAACGCGTGCCGAATTTCTGCACGGTTTACGCTAGGTAACCAAGTACTATTCTAAGAGGATGGCAAACGCCATCCTTTTTTTATGCTTGTTTAGAAAATGACTTCATGATTTCTGGCCAATACATTTTGACGTAACCTGCCGATACCCAAACAACCAATACAGTCGCGATACTGAGCTCTAGAAAACCAAAGTCGTGTAGCCAGTGCCAGTGAGGGTGCGATTCGGCAAAAAAAGAGGTTAAGCGATGCATTGCGATAGCGCTGATCACGGAAGGAAAGGTTACTGCCGCGATAGAAGGTTGAAACTTCAAGCGAAGTAAGCGGAAGTAACATAAGTAGATCAATAAAGTCATAGTGATGGCGATCCCGGCCAATGCGCCTGTCAGTATCGGATCAGGTAAGGGAAAGTTCACCAAGTATGCTGCTAATGACAAGTTTACCGGCGCGGCCATAATCGCGAGGGTCGGTCTTGCTCGCCTTGGTAGAGAGCCGAAAAACACCAAACGATACAACACGAGTGGCAGCATGAAGAAATAAATGCCGATGCACATCATCGCTAACGTTTCGGAAAATAAGTTGTGACCTAGTTGAGAACCGGCTAGTGAACTACTGATCAGCCCCACCGGATAAAGAAACCAACTCGGTACGATATTGGACATTTTGAAGTTCATTAGCTGAAAGCTAAAAAACAGCACCATCATAGTAAAATGCAGCAAAAGCGCCATAAACCAAAGTGGATAAGCGATGATAGGCGCTACAGCGGCAAGGTAATCTGCAAGGATCAGTAACGCCATACTCATTGGTGCCATTAAACTACCACTCAGCGGGTGACGAATGTCGACCATGAATAATCGTGGATTAGCGGCATATTTTATGAGTACAGGGGCGAGTAAAAGTGCGCCGAGTGACGCCAAAAATGGACGTATCGGTTCACCAATCTCAGGAACATAGAGTGCCCAAGCTTGCCCTAAACCTATCATACCTAGTGCCAACGCGGCTTGAGACGGCGGGACACTATAAAACTGCACAAGTCTTCTCCAGTTCAAATCTACTCCATTTGATTTTTGCCTGAATGAAACGAAACATGACGATTTGGATGAAATGCTCTATTTAAGTAGCGAATACTAACAAGTATGGAGAGGGGTTTCTCATGAAAGGTGGTGAGCAAATATCAGAGAATGATAATTTTGTGAGTTTGGTATCGAATATTTGGGAAAAGATGTAAAAATGCAGAGTTTATCGCTCCAAACCCTTCGATAGTCTGGAGCGAAGTGATAACAAAGAGAATGTTATGTTGATTGATTCTCCGGTAGATCCTGCTGGCGTAACTTTTCGTTTTTGATTGTACGATGCAGCAGCTGGCTGTAAATAGGTTGTCCACCCAACAATTGAGCAATAATCACAGCGCCCAAACAAGTAATGATCAATGGCAGGATTAAGTAGTAGTTATTCGTCATTTCAATCACTAACAGAATACCAGTAATCGGTGCACGTACCGTTGCAGCAAACAGGGCACCCATGCCCGCAATCGCAAATACACCAGGCTCGATATCAAGCGCAGGGAGCAAGACATCAGCACTTGCTCCGAACGCATAGCCAAATAAGGTTCCCAGAGCAAGCATAGGTGCAAAGATGCCTCCCGGCGCACCAGAACCAAAACAGAGCAGGGTTGTAATTACGCGACCAAAGAAAAGCAAAACTAAAATAGATACCGAGTAGTTACCGTTAGTAATGTCAGGAATAAGGCCGATACCACCACCAGTTAGTTGGGGTACGTACAAAAGAAGCAAGCCAAACACGCCTCCCAGTAACGAACCTACAATCAAGTAGCGCTTACGATCGTTTTTGTGAATTGCGACAAAACTGTCTTGTGCCACGGTAATTAGTTTATTGAAGATCACGCCAAACACGCCAAACAATGCGCCAAGCAATAAAAACAGCCATAGGGTTTGAAGCTCTGGCGACTGGTATTGCGGCATAGTGATAACGGCGTCTTGCCCGTTAATGGCGCGAAACACTATGTTCGCCATAATGGCAGAAATGATCACTGCGCGAATTGAGATCAAAGAGTAGCGAAACTGAGGTCGCATTTCCTCCACAACGAACATAATGCCTGCGAGAGGGGCATTAAAAGCCGCAGCCAAACCGCCAGCAGCACCAGAAGCGAGCAGGGAGTGGCGGGTATCGTCATCCTTTACGCGGAATATATCGGTCACCATTCGACCAACAGCGCCCCCCATTTGAACGGTTGGGCCTTCACGACCCAGCACCATACCTGAGCCAAGTGCGCCCATGCCGCCGAAGAATTTTACTGGTAGAACTCGCCACCAGCGCACTGGACGAATATTATCCATTGCCCCTTCGATTTCAGGAATACCAGAGCCTGCCGCTTCTGGCGCAAAGCGGTGCACAAGAAAATAGCCAATAAAAGCTAAAAGTGCGCTAATGAGAACCGCTGCCAGCCACAATGGTAGAACATTACCAATTTCGCTTCTTAACCATTCTGTTCGTGTTTCAGAAACGAAATGAACGGCAAGCTCGAAATACGTACCGACAAAACCAGCCAACGTACCCACAATGGCGGCCATAATGAGAACAGAAAATGGTGTTGACCCTCGAGAGACAAACTGGTTAATCGCATCTTTCGGTACGTGCGCCAACACAGATTTCACAATTCTCTCGCGTTTGGTCATTAAAAAGCTCTCCTGTTGCTGGGGGGAAGGGACGAAAGAAAGTATACGCTTCGCAGAGTCTAGACCTAATCAATAAAGATGCAATTTAGCTTTTCACTATTGAGTGTTCGAAGTGTCGCGATATTATTCATTCACTCAGATTGTGCTATTGCTCTCATAATTTAGGATAAAAAACTTGTTTTTTGAGAAAAATGAACCATGCTTTAAATGTAAAGCAACATGACTGCTTCAGAAGGAGGGATGTGAGGTTTTACACACAATTTGGATGGATTCAAACCCTACGGTAAGTCCTCGTTTTATGTTCGGGATGCATCAATAGACATCGCCGATTCGCACACTCACGATTGAGTAACGAGGTAGAGGCGCACGCACATGTGCGCCTTCTTAATTTCTGCGTTATAACTTTCATCACCACCTGCCACTATTTTTCTCTTGAACATTTTCTTGCAGTTAGTAATGTCTTGGTTCGATGTCAACCAACTAGAGCAGTGCATGCGCTTTTATCTCCGACTCTTACTTTCTTTATGTTGTTGTTCGGTAACGTTTCCGGCACTTTCAACGCCGAGCTGGTGGCAAGACACGTTGTCAGCAATGCCATATTCCAATCTAAAAGAACGTATAGAAAAAAGTGGAAGCTGGTATGGTTGCGAAGTGCAGTTGCGAGACAACTCAACGTTTATCAGCGCATTTTGTTTGGATGATTTTTCGTACTACCAGCAGCACTTGTATGGTGAAGTGGTTTTGAGAAGAGAAAGTGCTCAGTTCTCGTTTCTCACTGAATACGAGTGGCAGCGTCTGAATGACTTACTTCTCAACTTAAGAAAGGATGGGTTAGTTTTACGCAGAGTTACTATCGGACAAGAACACTATGATGTCGTTGAAGCTCTGGAAAAGAAATCTTCCGAGCTTGTCGATAAAGAAGTTATTTTGTTGATGAACCGCTATCCACAAGAAACGATTCGAAGTTTGCTTTGGGTAAAACCGGACGAGTTTCTGACGCCATCACCGTCCTTAAATGTGCAATTGCGCAGTGATGGCGAAATTATCGAGGTCAAAGTGACTCGTTTTTAGATTCTTTATGGAGAGATAGGAAGGTCGCCATTGCTGATTCATCCAAAAAACCATCCGATTTTTTGTGAGCGCGCAGGTATTGATAGCCTGCGATTAGCTTGCGGTGTAGCTCTTCTGCATCGTCTGACAACGGCTGATTCATAACGTGTTGAAAGGCAAGTTTGTACGCATCCATATCCACGACTTCAGCACGGCGATATAAATAACCACATCCCGTTGCTAACCATTCGAGAGAGCAATTGGCGCGCATTGCAATTTGATTTGCTTTGGTTAGGCTAGGTTCACTGCCTTTAAGGTATTTGCGTATTAAAGCTTCAGACACATCGACGCGTCGAGCGAACCCGCTGATGCTTTCTTCTCCGATCAGGGTGGCTAGGCGTTGGGCAAAAGACATATTTCGTACTCCAGTTCGAATTGCGAAAGTTTACCCGTTGAGCCGGTACGAAAACAAGACTACGATGAATGCAGATCAATTGAAGGAGAAAACCCATGGTTGCAAAAGTAGTAACTGCACCAAAAGGCCCAGAGTTCTCAGAGCTGGTTCAAGGATATTGGCGTGCAGTTGAGTGGGGAATGACGGCTCAAGAGCGTTTGTCATTTCTTAAGCAACACATTGAGTTAGGCATTACGACGGTCGATCACGCCGACATCTACGGCAATTACGAGTGTGAGGCGTTGTTTGGTGAAGCGCTAGCTTTAGACAAGAGTGTTCGTGAGCAAATTCAGATCGTGACGAAATGCGACATCAATTTGTGTGGCGATAAAACGCCAGAGCGTAAGATCAATCACTACGACACGAGCTCAGCACATATCTACCAATCGGTGAATAACTCGCTAGAACGTTTGAATGTGGATGAAATCGACGTACTTTTAATTCATCGTCCTGACGTGTTAATGGATGCAGACGAGGTTGCAGAAGCATTTTCTGAGCTTCATAAAGTCGGCAAAGTGAAGCACTTTGGCGTGTCTAACTTCACTCCACGCCAGTTTGAACTGCTGCAATCTCGCTTAGGTAAGCCGTTGGTTACTAACCAAGTGGAAATCAACCCACTTAACTTTGAGGTTGCTCACGATGGAACGCTTGATCAAATGCAAATGTTGCGCACGCGACCAATGGCTTGGTCTTGCCTCGGTGGTGGTTCAATTTTTAGTGGTGACAGTGAGCAAGCTGTTCGTGTCCGTAACGAATTAGAAGCAATTCGTGAAGAAGTGGGCGCAGCGAGTATTGATCAAGTAATTTATGCCTGGGTACGTCGTTTGCCATCTAACCCTATTCCAATCATTGGCTCTGGTAAAATCGAGCGTGTGCAAACTGCAGTTAATGCATTGAACATCGAACTTACTCGAGAGCAATGGTATCGCGTATGGGTGGCTTCTAAAGGCCATGGTGTGCCATAGAATTGATATCTTATCGATGAAATTATTATTAAAGGCATCCTCTAGCAGGGTGCCTTTTTAGTTTTAGCGCGTTACTGTTTACCCATTATGGAAATGGAAAGAATGAAATTCGAGCAAAAATGGGCTTTGGATGTTAGCTGCAACTTTTTGCTTACTTTTGGTGGAGGAGTTTTACCCATGTTTGTTTTATGTCACTAAACAGCGAATGTGATGCTTGCTTTTTAGTCATTTTGTTCACTCATTCATTCATATTGCGTATGCTTATTGAATAATAAAGAAATAAAAAACTCGTCAGTTTTCTCGTATTACATGCTGTAACAATCTGTTAGACTCCGGCGCAGATTGTGGAATATAAAAAGGTGATTGAATGTCTTTTCCCGTACTCATCTGTGATGATTCAGCGTTAGCACGCAAACAGATGGCGAGATCACTACCAGCCACATTGAATGCCGATATTACGTTTGCTATCCACGGAAAAAACGCGCTAGAAGAACTCGAAAAAAACGAGTTTAAATTGATGTTTCTTGATTTGACCATGCCAGAAATGGATGGCTTTGAAACACTAGAGCACATGCAACGGTTGGGGGATAAAACTCCGGTGGTTGTGGTGTCGGGGGATATCCAACCTAAAGCGAAAGAGCGCGTGTTCGCACTGGGTGCAAAAGCGTTTATTCAAAAACCGATCGCCAAAGATGAACTCAAGAAGGCGCTTAAAGAGTTGGTCGAGCCAGAACCTAGTCCTCAAATTATCACGCCTGTCTCTATTGAGTTACCGATTTTACGTCGTCGCGATATTTACATGGAAGTGGCTAACGTTTCAATTGGTCGAGCAGCCGATGCGTTGGCGCGTCACTTTGACGTGTTTGTGCAACTACCTCTGCCGAACGTCAATATCTTTGAAGTGAGCGAACTTCACATGGCGCTACGCGACTTGGCGTCGCATGACAACGTATCGGGCGTTTGTCAGGGATTTTGTGGCGAAGGTATTGCTGGCGAAGCGCTAGTGATCTTGAGTGACTCAAGCGTATCTGATCTCAAAAAGTTGATGAAAGTACCAGCAGACAGCGAAGAGCTAGAAGAGCTTGAGCTGCTAATGGATATTTCTAATATTTTGGTGGGGTCGTTCTTAAATGGTTTAGGCGAGCAGTCTGAAGTCCGATTCTTCCAAAGTCCACCAGTACTCCTTGGTCAGCATATCTCAATTGACTCGATCATTGAATCTACAACTGGAGCATTCAGCCGCACGATGACATTCGAAGTGAGCTACAACATTGAAGGAACGTCGATTCGTTGTGACTTGTTGTTTATGTTTGTGGATGAATCCTTGCCGCTGCTTGATAACAAACTGTCTTATCTAATGGAGGAGTTCTAATGTTGAATATGCCAGCAGAGTTTGAACAATTCCATTGGATGGTGGATATGGTACAAAACGTTGACATGGGCTTAGTGGTCATTGATCGAGATTACAATGTACAGGTCTGGAATGGCTTTATGACTCATCACAGTGGTTTGCAGTCTCATGATGCGATTGGTCGTTCTATATTTGATATCTTCCCTGAAATCCCACAGGAGTGGTTTAAATTAAAAACAAAACCAGTGTATGACCTAGGCTGCCGCAGCTTCATCACATGGCGACAACGACCTTACTTATTCTGCTGTCGCAATGTTCGACCAGTTACGCAGCAAGCGGAGTTTATGTACCAGAATGTTACGTTGAACCCAATGCGCACACCGACTGGAAAAATCAACTCGTTGTTTTTGTCTATACAAGACGCGACGGCTGAAGCTCTGATGTCTCAGAATCAATAGCGATAAAAAACTTTCTCAAAAGCCAAGGTCCGCCTTGGCTTTTTTGTATACTTATAATTGTGTTTCCCAATGCGTAGAACGTGAATATGGACTTTAATCTCGCCCTAAAACTCTACACCGCAGAGCAAGTAAAAAACGGTGAAACGCTGGCTGCGCAAATGGCTGGTGTTTCTATGTATAGCTTAATGCAACGCGCTGGTATGGCCGTGTATGAGCGCTTTTTACATCTGTATCCTAAATCAAAAAATATCTTAGTGATTTGCGGTAAAGGGAATAACGGTGGCGATGGTTACGTATTTGCATCTCTTGCGAAACAAGCTCAACTCAATGTACATGTTTTCCAAATTGGTGATGTATCTGCGCTAAAAGGTGATGCTTTGCGCGCATACCAAGATTGGCAGTCAATCGACGGTGTTAACAATGATTGGGATGAATGGAATACCGCATTGCTAGAAGCAGATGTGATCATTGATGCCATGTTAGGTACTGGTTTAAGCGGTGAGGTTCGTTCGGAGTATCGTCGCTATATTGACCAAATTAATCAAATTCATACCCCTGTGATTGCAGTCGACGTTCCTTCTGGTCTGTGTGCTAATACAGGTGCAGTTTTAGGTGATGCTATTCGTGCCGAGCATACTGTAACCTTCATTGGGGTTAAACAAGGCTTATGCACTGGACAAGCGAGAGATCGAGTTGGCGAGCTCTACTTTTGTGGTTTAGGCGTCAATACTAAGTTTGATACTATCGAAGTAGAAAGTGCATTAGGTATTGATCATCAGGTTGTTTCAAGATTAATGCCCAAGCCAAATCCAACGGTCCATAAAGGTGACAACGGGAAGTTGCTTTGTGTTGGTGGCAATCAAGGGATGTCTGGAGCGATTCGTTTATGTTCCTCCGCTGCGATTAGAGCCGGAGCGGGTTTAACTGCCGCAATTACTCACACGAGTAGCCTTATTCCACTGCAGGTTGGTTGCCCAGAAGTAATGAGCCAGAGCATCACCGCTGACTTACTCAGGGATACTGAGAACGACTTAACTAAACGCATTCGCTGGGCTGACGTATTAGTGTTTGGTCCTGGCTTTGGAGATGATGAGTGGGCTTATCAAGCCTATCAATATCTGGCTCAAGAGCAGAAACCTAAAGTTGTTGATGCTGATGGCCTCAATATTCTAGCGATGCTGAGCCAGCGATGCGATGGCACTCTGGTGTGCGACAACCATCGAGTGATCACGCCGCATCCTGGAGAGGCAGCTCGACTACTAAATGTAACCATTCAACAAATAGAAAGTGACCGATACTCTGCTGCAAGACAACTGCAAGAGCGTTATGGCGGTGTAGTGGTTTTAAAAGGCGCGGGGACGCTTATTTACGATGGAACGAGAATGTACGTCTGTCTAGCGGGTAACGCCGGAATGGCGACGGGGGGAATGGGAGATGTGTTATCTGGAGTCATTGGTGCATTACTAGCCAAAGGTTTACCAATTTCTGTTGCCGCACGTTTAGGTGTGGTACTTCACAGTCATGCTGCTGATATAAACGTGAGTCAGAATGGTCAAATTGGTCTTTTGGCAAGTGATGTCGTTAGCACTCTTCGTACCGCTATCACCCAAGAGCTCTATCGAGTTTAATTAGATTTCATGCATTTTTGAGAAAATTGGTCGATTTTTTTGAGTACTTTTTTACGAATTAGCAGGGCATCTTAGTATTAGGTGATTGAGTTTTAGGCAGATTTGAGAGGTGATGCGTTTTAATTTTTAAGATATGACGCAAAGGTTTGCGCAATGGGTTAACTTAAGTGCTTTCTCAAGTTGTTGATAGTTATAAATAATAAGAGGTTTTGGTGACTTGGGGAGCGTTTTTGATATGCGATTTTCAAGATGGTATCACAAAAAAAATTCAAATATCAGACTTGTAGGAAATAAATCACAGCCTATAATGCTGAAAACCGGAGCGTCTGCCAACGCTCCGGTTTTTTTGTGTCCGAAGAACAGTGAACTCGTCTGCCAACGAAATCACTACGCACTCTGAAATGACACATATACATATGAATCAAGGAATTACACAATGCGTATCGAACAAGAACTTAAGTTAGGTTTTAAAGATGTACTGTTTCGCCCGAAACGTTCTACCCTTAAGAGCCGTTCTCAAGTAAATTTAACCCGCGATTTTACATTCAAGCATAGTGGTCGTCAATGGTCTGGTGTGCCAGTAATCGCAGCAAACATGGATTCGGTTGGTAGCTTTGCAATGGCTAAAGCGCTGGCTGAGCATGGTGTAATGACCGCTGTTCACAAACATTACACGGTAGAAGATTGGGCTGAGTTTTCTAAATCAGCAGATAAAGTAACCATGAATAACGTTATGGTGTCTACGGGAACATCTGACGCAGACTTCCAAAAAACCAAAGACATCATGGCACTTTCAGATGAATTTATTTTCATTTGTATCGACATTGCAAATGGTTACTCAGAGCATTTGGTCGAGTATGTTGAACGCGTGCGAGCAGAGTTCCCAGACAAGGTCATTTCTGCAGGCAACGTGGTTACTGGTGATATGTGTGAAGAGCTAATCCTAGCTGGTGCAGACATCGTTAAAGTGGGTATCGGCCCAGGCTCAGTTTGTACAACTCGTGTAAAAACGGGTGTTGGTTACCCGCAGCTTTCTGCAATCATCGAGTGTGGCGATGCAGCGCACGGCCTTGGTGGCATGATCGTCGGTGACGGTGGTTGTTCTTGTGCGGGTGACGTAGCGAAAGCATTCGGTGGTGGAGCGGATTTCGTAATGCTAGGCGGGATGCTAGCGGGTCACGAAGAGTCAGGCGGCGAAGTGATCGAGAAAGACGGCGAGAAGTTCATGAAATTCTATGGCATGTCGTCGAAGAGCGCGATGGATAAGCACTCAGGTGGTGTCGCTGGCTACCGTGCGGCCGAAGGTAAAACCGTATTATTGCCATACCGTGGTAGCGTTCACGGTACTATTCAAGACATCCTTGGAGGCGTTCGCTCAACTTGTACATACGTGGGTGCAGCAAAGCTTAAAGAGCTAACCAAGCGTACTACATTCATCCGCGTTCAAGAACAAGAGAACAACGTGTTCGGTAAAGAGTAAGTCGACTGAATGTAACAAGTGTAAAAGCAACCATACGTTATATCTATAGCAGATAAAACTATACTATATGCAGCTATGAGCCAGAGTGAGATTGATTTCTTACTCTGGCTTTTTGCTTCTCATTTGTTTGCGCTTCAAAATTAACTCTAAGCGATTTTAATAGTTGGTCGAGATTCGACTTGTTCAAACGGTAATGATGTTGTAACTGGCATGAGCTGTAAAACGCTTGAAATCTGACAGTCTCTATTTAACCCAATATAGTCTTTGACATTAGCGACTCGCCAAGTCATGTCTCCGTAAGTACGCAGATAGAACGCGGGTGATTGATGACTGTTATGTCTAATAACGCTCCATTGGGTAATATCACTAAAAAAGACTTCAGGGTTATCGGATGTCTCAAACTCATTCGCCATGATGCCCAAAGGTATATCAACGCGATTAAGTAGCTTTTGTCCGAGTGAGAAGGCTTCGTCGAAGTTAGTTGGTTGTTCGCTTAACTGCTTAATTGCATAGGTTTGTACAAATCGAGACGGCGGTGTTGGGTCGGCGGGTAGACCCATCAAGCCAGCGCCATTGATTGATTGAAGTGGGCCAGGCACTTGGATATGACGTTGCATGGTTGCTTCATTGTTCGGTTCTGGGTTGTAGTTGCGCAAATTAGAAAAATAAGAGAGGTGATTGACATGCCAATGGTAATTTGGGCAGTTAGTCATTACTCCAACGTAGGAGTGGTCCACAACCACTTTATAATCATCAAAGTCGTATTCGGTACATTGATAGCGTGCTTGCTGATTTTCCTCTTTGCTGAACATATCGCTTTCTTTGAATGCTCGATAGATATGCATATTACCGTTAAGAAACTCAATGACGGCACTGTCATTATTTGCATCGTGAATCACGAAATGCTGGTCCAAAGCCATGTTGTCACTCTCTGTTTCACCAGTTGAAATAGTCGAGTTAAACACGTAAACGGGGTGGGTGGTGAAGTAGGTCACCATCTCGTCCACAGTATTAAACGTAGACAAGATAAAAGTACCAAACAGGCCGCTGCCTAATGCAAAGGCATCATCAGGGATGTGAGAGGTCGATACATTTTGATTGAGAATGGGCAAGTACAGTGACCCAACAGAAAGGCCAGATTCATTAATGCCATCAGCTGTTAAAAGAGGGTTATTATACCGGGTAATGGCATTGCAGTGTATGAAGCTCAACTCTCCCTGCCAATTTGCTCGAAACTCACATTCTTTACTGTGACGTTTTGGCGGCTGACCATTGAAAACACGGTCGGCTTTTCCGTCGGAAGTAAAGGTCGTAATTTGGTAAGTTTGTTGGGCTCTAAACCAAATCTCGGTCTGAAGGTTAACTGCAAACTCCATGGTTCTAGCGGATAAGGTTTGGTTGTTGCAACCATAATTGATATTAACATCTGTACACATAGCCATGCTTTCCGTTGTTTATCTTGAATGATGAATATCCAAGAAACCCTCTGAATCAAATGCTTAGAGATTACGTGGATATAGATGAATTGCGCTTTAGTAATGGTTTTAGCCATTGAGATAAGCACATGCTATTAAGTTAAGCATTCAATCAAAAAACGTCAGTAGCAGTTTAGTATCAGTTGATAGAGTTAAAATAAAAAGTGATGTATTAAGTAAAACTCTTTGATCTTAGAAATTAATAATATATTTATTTTTTCAATCTTGGTTACTCTAGATTTAAAGTTTATTTTAAAAGTGATTTGTATTTATTCGATTATCTTGCAGTGGTGATATAAAGTGAGAACATAAAGTTAACAATTTCAGATTGTGATTGAAAATGGGGAGAGTCTTCAATCCAAATACCGAGAAATGAAACTGCCCGAGAAGTTGTGCAACTGTCTCGGGCGAAGTGATGAATCAGGTGAGCAGCTATAAAGTTTTCTCACAAGAACCGCTAAGTGGTGGAGATATTTTTAAATTATCATTAAAGATTTCTACAACGACGGGGCCTTTATTTTCATCTTTTGCATAGTATGCACAGGACTTGTCCCCAGTATAGGTTTTACCTGCCTTTTTGAAACTGTAATACCAGGAGTCATGGGTAGCGGCACCGGATTCAAAACTAGCAGATTCAGATTGTTCGCCAATATTCAAGTCGAAATGAACCTCCATTTCCGGAGAGTCTTTAAATCTCACATATCCGGTGATTTTATCGTTGGAGTTATTTTTAACGTAAAATGAACCCTTAGTTGTCATAATTTTTCCTCTTTTTTAATTTCTATACGTGATAGAACGGCCAAATGACGTTCTGTTAATATATGCTTTTTAAGATGCATATTGATGTTAAATGATGGTCTTATTAGTTCTAAGGTGATTAAACTTATCCTTAGCGTATTTTTCTTTTATACCGATTAAGTCGCGGTAGCTTCGATCAAAATAAACGCTTGTCGGAATTGCCGGATCTTTAAAGCTGATGAAGGCACCATAGGTTCCCGGTATATCAGCTTCTCTGGCTTTATCAATCCAGTCCATGGCTCTGTTTACATCAACAAGTACTGGGTTATTTTGTAGTTCTAGTTTTTGCTTTATCTCTTCATTCCACCAGGTTTGGTATTGGACTGTATATTGACACTGGCGGTAGGGGAAAGATATGTCTTCAAGGTCGTCTGAGTGATGATAAAAACTGCCAGTGATCGCCCCTAAGGTTACGTAACTAAATAGCCCTTGATCGCGGTTTTCTGGCTTTATCAAAGGTGAAGTTAAGCTTTGCAAAAGTGCAGTGTAGCCCTCTGGTTTAAGACCTCGCTCTGACACCAATCGCGAAGTGATTTTGTGAGGTGCTGGGGCGTCATAATCTGGAGGGAAAGGAGAACCGCTTTGACACAAAGAATCGCGCCCCCATGTGCTCATCAGGGAGTGATCGTATTTCTTCCCGTCAAAGTCAGTGCCATGTGCTTCATAGACTTGAACTAAATCAGGGAAGCAAGCGCCAAATTGAACGGCTATAAATTGGTGAAGATCTTGTTCTGTTCCTTCCCAGTAGCCATACATGGTGCAGTGATGGCTGATGGTTTCGAGATCACAGTGGTTAGATGATTCAGGCAGAGCATCAATTTGCAAGTTGGTGCCGAGAAGTTTAGTCGTATCGAGACTTTTTATAGCCTGCTCCCAATTTTTTAGCACATCTATGGTAGGGTGAGTTGGTATTGGCTGAAGCGTGCCGTTGATTTTTTGATAAAGGTTCCACTGAAGCTCGAAGCGGTGGATCTCTTTGGGTAAAGGGAATGTTTTTACGCGTAGCTCGGTAACAATGCCATAGCTCATGCCTCCGCCGCCTCTTAGTGCCCAAAATAGGTGAGGGTTGGACTCTGCTGAGACTTCTGTGATCGTACCATCACCCAGTACCACGGTTGCACTCACTAGGTGCTCACAACACATGCCGTATTTTCGCGTCCAAGGGCCCCATCCTCCGCCTTGGATATAGCCAGTCAACCCAACTGTGGCACAGGTTCCATGTGCAATCATTCGATCATGCTCTGCAAGTTTTGGTGTCAGTTGATAGAAGCGATAGCCAGCACCAATGGTGGCAATATTGTCACACAATTGGAAGGTCTTAATTCTGCTCACGTCAATCAAAATGACGTTGTCACCACTGCATTCACCTGCGTGATCATGCCCTCCTGAGCGAACACGAATCGGGAGATTGAATTGAGTTGCTGTTAGATAGGCTTGCTGAACTTCTTGCGTACTTTCGCACATGACAATGACAAAGGGTTGGTGTTGATAGCGAGTATTGAAGATGAGTGACTCGACTTGATATTGGTTCAAACCGGGAACCGGTGAAACCGTGTTTTCAAGAGGTGTCAGTAATCGTTCTTTAGGAAAACCGCACTTATCCATTTTCTGAATAAACAGTTTGGCATTATTGACTGAGATTGAGTACGCGCTAAGTACAGCGAGGCGTTGTATTTGAGGGTTAGGGTACTGTTCTACCACTTGGTTTTCTTTCGTTCCCTGCATCCATTCATGTTCCATTATTTTTTCCATTTGGCTTATGTATTGAATAGTTGTTTAAATATTAAACCGAATGCATATTTTCACCATATCAGTTTGGTATCAGTTGTTCTGTACAAATCGCCAAAAGCATCAGCGAGAGAGCAACAATATCTGGTTGATGAAAAGAACGATCGGCATCTGCGTGACCGTGGATAATTTATGTAGTCAAGTAGATCTGAGCCTAAATTGATACTGAACCAGAATGACGTGTTATCTACATTGAATGGGTCACTAACGACAATAAATTCAGTTGGAGAACACAATGAAAATGGACTCAAAAGAATCACAAGCAATTTTTACTGCTCATTATCAAATTGGTAACGGCTTACCTGGAGGAGTGAGCTTCGATGTTAATCTACTCGTGGCCAGCGAAGACAAATCAATAGTGGGTAAAGGACATATCTTTCAGGCCGTTAACCCACCGTTAAATGTGGTGTCTGATCTCAATGGTAGTTTCAACTATCAATGCACGATGCGTGATTGTCATATCATGGTGACGTTGCAGGGCTACCAGCCTTATCTAGGCATTGCTCCTTTAGGAGCTGATCTTCATAACGTAACGCTCAACCTCCTACTTAATGATGATTGGAAGTCAGGCGTGGCATTCTATCGATATAAAAATAGTTCAGGTAAATGGATTGAAGCAGCAAATCAACGCGTTACTCTACTTTTGCCTGAGCATGTTCCTAGCATCGAGAACTTTAAGGTGGAGCAAAATGATCTTGCGCCAGCATAAATCTCATCAGCGATGACACTGTGCCAAAACACAGATATTCGATGGTTTCGAATATCTGTGTTTGACGAGGTAAATCGAGTAAACACGATGACTTGACGGTGCAATTAATCGACTTTCTTCGTTTATTGAATATTTCATGGTTGAGTAGATGTGGAGAGCCAATGGTCGAGCTCATCAACACTAATTTGAGCCTGATTCAGTTGATGCTTACGCGCGGCCTGATTGAAGTTTAACAACTCAGAGACGGAGCTGGACTGGTCGAGTAAGGCAAGCATCAGATTCGCTTGTTCAATATAAAAATCACCCCATGGATGCGGATCTTCTTGGGTGAAGTTAGACAGCTTATCGCGATATTTTCGAAGTAGCGTAGGCTGCTTATACTGCCACGCTACTTGGATTCCTTGTTGGTAAAAGCGTAAATAGTTATGACCAACACAGGTAGATTCTAGCCAAGCCTCACCAGTGCGCAAAGCGGAGAGGGCCGTTGATTCATCGCCACAAATAAGTGCCTTGGTAGATACGAGCCAAGGACCAATAAAATTGTGTAGCTTATTGATATGAACAAGATCTAGAGCCGTGTCGATGTCCGAAAGGGCTTTCTCCTCTTTTCCCTGATACCAGTGCAATCTTGCACTGGACTCCAAAAGAAAAGCGACAAATCGATGAGCATTAAGCTGTTTTGAAAGTTGTAGAGCGGTCGAGATTTCGTTTTCAGCTTGCACCAAGACATTACGGTCGAGAAAGATCCATGCAGCCGTAAGCCTAGAAACAATTTCTGCTCGGCGGTTTGCCGTGAGATAGGCAAGATTCGAGGCATGCTGAGCCTGTTTTAGTGCTTCGTCAGATTGCAGTTGATAGATCATCACTGTTGCCAGCATGTAGCGATTGGCAGTTTCAATCGAAAGCAACTGATGCTCTTCACACAGTTGCAAACACTCGGTTAAGTGCTCGTATGAGCGAGCCATTTTTCCTTGTGCGTAGGCACAATCACCGAGGCCGCCAAGCGATTTTGCTTTCGCGCGAAAACAGTTTGCTCGCTGACTGTAATCTAATGCAAGTAAATGTTCTTTCTCACATTCGTCTAGCCGCCCAGTAGGGAACAGCATATTACCTCTCATCGAATGGATTTCACACAAAGATTTATTTAACGTCAGCTTTTCGCACAGGGCTTGGGCTTGGTCTAAAATCGACATCGCTTGTACAAAGTTGTCGGTTAAGCGGTAGGGGTTAATGAGGTCTAAATAGTATTGAACACGTTCAGGATCATTTTCTGTGTGATGAACCGCTTGCTCAAGAACCTCAATACTCTCTTTGATGCGTCCCATCGAATACAGGCAGTTTCCTTTCATATTTAGTGCATACGCCATCTGTTCTTTAGGTGACTCTTTAATAGCGTACTCAATAAGAGTCAGTGCTTTTTCAAACTGATAATTACTCAGGTAATGTTTGGCGGTCTGTTCAAGAACAGTAAATACACCTTCGACCTTGGCATGATTAATATGGACGGCATATAAGAATCGATCTCGGTTCTCATACCATTTTGCGCAGGCCATGTGTATTTTTGAACACTGTGACTTGTCTATTTGACGGAAAACAGCATTACAAATCAAATCATGATGGAAAAGGTATTGATCGCCATTGAGTTTTACTAAGCCAGCGTCGACTAACTTATCTGGTACGTAGCCGGGAATTCGAGTGATTTCACGCAGTTGCTCCAGTTGAAAGTACTGCCCCAACACAGATGCAGTACAGAGTGCTTGGCGATCTTGGGCTGGAAGTTGAGCTAATTGTATCGAAACTAAATGTTCCAATGACTCCGGAACGTCTTTATCAAACTGAGAACAAAGTAGTGTTTGGCGTAAGTATAGAGGATGGCCTTTCGCAAGCTTTATACAGTCATTGATATGTTTATTCTGTTGGCATGTGATTGAGCAAGCTAACTCGTAAGACTCTTCAGATGATAACTCCCTAAGTTCGATTAGATTCACGTTGGCAAACCAAGATTGTTTGGAACTAAGTCGTTTTTGCTGCCTAAACGTCAGAAAGAGTAAAATATTGGTGTTTGTAATATAAGGTAGCAGTGTCTCAAGAAATGCCAACATTACCTCGTCGGCCCAATGGACATCTTCAACAATAATCAAATGCGGTTTGCTGGTCTGCCGTTGTTGAATTAAGAAAGGGATAGATTGCTCTATCGTTTGTTTCAGCGTTTGGAACTCCATTAAGTTCAGCAGCTGTTTTTCTGATTCGTTGAGTGTTACCCCCATTAACCAATAAAGGCAGAGGTGGAAAGAGGAGGGAATTGATGACTCGACAGTCTGCTGACGAATAGAATCATCGGTATCTTCACGAGTAAATGAACAAATTGCCCGAGTGAATATATTTTGAGGGGACAAGAGATCAGCACTGCCATGATTCAGGATTTGAATCTCAGTGGTTAAACACGAAGAACGACTCAAAGACGAAATGACCTGGTTGAGTAGGCTGGTCTTTCCTATCCCTGCGGTACCAGTAATACAATACGTTTGGCCTGCTTCTTGTTTTTGCCATCGCTTGATTCCGCTATTCAATGTTTCTAGTTCAAGTTTACGCCCTACGAAACAGTCAGTATGGTTTTGGTGTAAGGATACAAAATGCCAGTTGTTGAAGTCTGGCTCTCCTGTTAGAAAAGGTTTTATTGGTCTGGCACAATTGGACGAGATAAAGCAAGGACAAGCAGCTATTTCTCCCCAAGGGATTTTAACTAGGATTTCATTGATTGGGGTTATCGCATTCGGATGTTCCGATAGCTCAGTGATTCGATGCATGTATTTCACATTGATAAAAGACCGAATCGAAGCCGAAAGAGCAACCTTTAATTGAAGGGCTAGTTGTCGAATTCGCTCAAAAATATATTCGTCCGATTCCTGTAAAGACCAAGTAAGAACAAACGTTCGGTTTTGTATTATGGGTGTAGTGTTTTGGCTGAGAAGTAAGGTTTGCAGAGCCTTTGCGGTCAAATCACACTTTGCTTCGATTGCAAAAATAAAAAAATATGGTGGTGATGAAGATACATTTGTAAATAATGGTTCTGAGGCCCGATCTATTAAAAGGTCCTCTACGGGGACAGAAAAGTATTCTGCGAGATTGGATGCGGTACGATACAGCACATTCGCCCCAGACTCTGCTCGCTTTATAGAAGCAATAGATACGACAAAACCCTGTTGAAAGCATTCTTCCGCCAGTCTTTCTTGGCTCAGTCCTAATTTCTTTCTCAGTTCTTTGAGTCGTAATACGTTGAGTGGAATTCTTCCATCCCTATTTGCCATATTTCACTCCGTTGTAACGTATAGCTTTTCCCAGTAAACCTGAATCGATTGGATATGTTGATTGAATAAATTTATCTTATTTCACCACATATAATACTAGTAGTTAAAATGTTATATACGAAAATGAAATGGGCATTTTAATCTTCAAACCACCTTAATTCATTGTTATATTAGTGGTGTTTTTTTATTAATAATTTTGATATTTATTTTTGTGAGTTCATGTTTTTCTTAATAAGTTTTTTGAAATATCTTTAAACTTATATCTTTTAAAAGATTGCACACCTTAAACTTATATTGGACTTCATTAAACTTTAAAAATTAAATTCTTTAATTTTAGAGATATAAATTGACAATCTTATTTTTAGTGTTTTTTTTGATCTCTATTCTGGCTAACTGATTTTTTCTAGTCTATAAATCAAATATCGGCAATTTCAAAATAACTGCCGAAAAAATTATTTTAATTTCAATATTATAAATAGTTGGCTTTATACTATGGATATTGGCTTTTTCTGCCTGTTAAAAGGCTTTCATATTACACCACACTTGAGTGCCGCGCTTACCTCTATTAAGGAGACTGCGTGGCTGCCATATGTCAAACGATCTTGCCATCGAGGGGATTGGCAAGCGCTTGCTTTAGAAGAATCCTATCGAAAGGCCTATTACCCTAACTATTTACTACTCTCTGAATTTACAGGATTAGAACTGTTTTTATCTCAATTTTTCTGCCCAATTTTGTCAGTACGGTTTATGAAGTTAGAGCCGGGAGCTGAGATATTGTAACGCGGACCTCTGGCATATGTTTTTCTCAAGTACAGGTGTGTTACATCATTAACTACTGCTACAGCGGCAAGTGAGGTTCATGAATTATGCAAAAAGGCTCATCTATAGAATTCTACCAGCAACGTCCTCAATCTCGTGAGACGGTCGGTGTTGAAGAAGTGCAGCAACAAACTCAACAGTTTGGTTTTGCTGAACCCGAAATGGATGAGCTGCTTAAGTACTCATTACGGACTCAACTTGAGGCTATGCTCCAAAACCAACTCAGCACGGCTGAACGCCGACGACAACTGAAAGAGAGTTTCGCTGCGGCAGTTGAGCTCGTATTGAAGGAGACGAAAGTTGAGCACCGAACACTGGTGCAAGCCTTTCAGACCATGTATGGCAACGCTTGCCAATCTCTTTCTCTGGCTAAACTCACTCAAGAGGAACTGACCCGACAGTACATTTCCACGTCTGGGCTGGTGATGTCCCCACTTAACTGTAAACACACCATCAAAGATGTGTACCGAATTAAAGGCTTTGCGTGTGGTATAAACAAAGCTATCCAACATATGCTTGCCAACAAGTCACAGGTTAAAGTGCTTTATCCAGCTTGCGGCCCCTTTGCACCATTGCTGCTGCCTTTACTTGCTCACTACAAACAAAGTGATCGAATTAGCGCAGAGCAGCTTCAGGTGACACTAGTAGATATTCACCCCGGAGCCATTAAAGCACTCAATCAATTGATCGCGGATCTCGATATCGCAGACTACATTGAAGCCTTAGTGGAAGAAGATGCTACCCAATTTTCGCCAACTCAAACGTTTGATCTCCTGATACTTGAAGCGATGCAGCATGGCTTTAGTCGGGAAGGGTTCCTCAGCATCGCGAAACATTTGGTTCAATATTTACATATTCAAGGCGAAATGATCCCCAATCAGGTATCTGTGCGCGCCATGATGGTCATCGGGGAGACGGAATTTAATCAACAATGGGAAAAAGCAGAGTATGCACATTCCAACCATTGCCAGCCGGAAGCGATCGATGATCGAATTGATCTGGGAGAAATTCTTAACGTCAATAAAGCCATGTTGCTCAGAAGCGAGATTTTTGAGCTAGATGGTGGAATAAAAATGCTGCAAGGCAACACCATTGAGCTGCCGAAAGATGTGCCAGATATGGCAAAACGTATCCTCGCCATTTACAGCCATATCGATACTTACGGAGATGCGATGGTCGGACAATACGACTCTGGTATTACCCATCCTAAACCCGACATGACTTTTTATGTGGATGCCAAGCCCAAAGCTGTTGAACACCATTACTTCGAAGCGAGGGGAGGGGATAAGGTCAGTTTCTATTATCAGTTAACCGGATTGCCAGGTTTTGTCGCCACCCATGGATGATTTCGATATGCAGCAAAAATACGTCGTTTTTACAGGAAGTTGTTACGCCTTGCCCATCATTCAGTTGTTGGCACAACAGCATAGATTGGCGGGCGTGGTAGTACCTGAAGGAGAACTAAATCCTGACTTACAGCAGCTACAGAGCTATCTGAGCGCTCAATCGATTCATATTGCTCAGTATACCGCCAATGACAGCAGTGCTTTGATAGCGCAACTCGATGCTTGGCGAGTCACGGATGGCGTCATCTATTTGTTCAGGCACATAGTTCATTCCTCGCTGTGTCAGTTTTTCAACGGAAACTTGTACAACATTCATCCGGGAAAGCTGCCCGAGTATCGAGGCCCGATGCCTCTCTATTGGCAATTAAGAGACGGTTTAGACACCTTTAGCCTCACCCTGCATCGTCTTGAGGCATCGGCTGATTCCGGCGCTATAGGAATGGAGTTAGAGGTACCATTTCACCCGTTTGAGACCTTAACCAGTGCTCAGCAAAAAGCGTCACAAATGACGGCTAAGCTGATGTATGACTTCCTCATCGCGCAACAAAAGCAAGGGCTGGTTTGGCGTGAGCAAGTATCAAACCCCAACGAAGTGGCACGAGCAGTAAACCAACATGATCTGCACATTCGTTGGAACGTGCAAACGAGTCGCGAAATCGTCAACTTAGTGCGAGCAGGCAATCATGACTTCGGAGGTGCGATGTTGAGCTTGCCAAATGGTGTCGCCAATGTTTTGCAAGCAAGCGCAGTGGAGACTTCTTTAGTTGGTGTTGAGGCGGGGAGCATTCTCGAGATCAGCCCACAACATGGGTTACAAGTGAAAACGTTAGATAGCGCCATATCAATAGATGTTATTGCTACACAGCAAGGCGTGTTTTCGGGTTATCGCTACGCGCAAATGGCTGGGCTGGACGCTGGGATGTCATTGCTTCAGCGCTCTTCGGCCTGCGAGTAAAGAAATATCTCAATACGGCTCTTTGCGGCATTAATGAAGCCCTTAACGGTATTTAGTAATGCGAGATTGGAAAGTTTTAACCAACCACACCAATTACGTTATGGGTTGGTTTTAACTTAAGTGTATACGTTAAAAGGAAGAACAGTATGGCTACAGAACCGTATCTTGGGACACTAACCGCATTTGGCGGCAATTTTGCAATTAGAAATTGGGCAATGTGCTCGGGGCAAATGCAGGCAATTGAAGATAATCCAGCGCTCTTCTCTCTAGTTAGCACTCTATACGGAGGTGACGCCCGAACTACCTTTGGTTTACCTGATTTGCGTGGCCGCAGTCCAGTTGGTGTAGGCACACGACCTGGGGGGATGGATTATCATCAGGGAGAAAGATTGGGTACTGAACTGGTAACTATTGATATAACTCAAATGCCAGCACACTTACATACGGCAATTTTTACCCCTCTTGGCACTTCTGCACCTGTAACAGGCAGGATGAAGGTTGCTACCAATGCTGCAAATACACAGGTACCTGATAGTAATTCGTATATAGCGCAAAACTCTACCCCCGGGTTCTATAAACCGACGTTTCAGCAACCAGATTTGACCGAGATCGAAGGCTTAAGTGTTTCTGGTGGTGGCTCGGGCGGAGGTACTGTAACTGTGACTAAAACAGGCGGTTCAATGCCACTTAATATTTTGAGCCCGGTATTGCCGATTAATTGGTTAATTGCCACTGCGGGAGTATACCCACCGCACAGCTAATCAACCAAGAAAGAATTGGCTGAATCTTTCGCTAATCCTTTCCTATAAAAAATTAAATATTTAAGTTGATTATGATAACCCGGCCATGTTGATAAGGCCGTCATCTTCAGGAGAGGAAAATGAGATTACATCGTCAGGTTGCGATCGCAATTACAACAGCATGGGTGTTCTCAGCGTTTTTTTCCGGTGGAGTCTGGGCTGCACAGCAAACGATTAACTACTCTAATGGTTCAGGTTCCAATTTTAGTGAGGTGGAGACCGGCGTCACAGGGGGTATGCCCTCAGTCACTCTTACCAATGCAGGTGCTGTATCTATGGTATTAGATGCGGGCACTAGCTCGGATGGCACTCCGTTTACTGGCCTAAATGACCTCGGGTTTGTAGCTGGTGTTCTTTACTCAAATACCATGATTAATGAGTTCAACAATCGTGGCTTCCGCTTTTTTGAGAAATCAAGTACTAACTTCAGTTTCGACGAAATTACCTTTATGCAGGGGTCGGCCCGAGACTCAGATAAAACGTATCAACTTGTGTTAACTGGCTTCTCTAATGATACTCAAACAGTGACCGAAACTGTCACCTTGCCAAAAGGTGGTGAAGCAAACTCAGGGTTACAGGACTTGTTTACCCTGACCCGTGGTACAGACTTTAATGATTCGGCATGGCAGGACGTTGATACAGTGACTATGGCGTTTACCCGAAGTCCGGGTGCTGACTCTCGTTATCTTATCAGAAGTATCAAGATTGATGACGCTGCGGTTTCAGACTCTACCGCGCCTACTTTTGTCAGTGCGAGCTCAACCCCCACTGATGATGCAACCAATGTTTCTGTTAGCAACAACATCGAGATTGCCTTCGATGAAAATATTGAGCTGAAGAGCGGCAATATTACCATTCGTAATGTTACCGACAGTCGCGACTTTGAAGTATTTAATGTTGCCACCGAAAGCGATGGCACAACAACATCACCAGGCGCTGGTCGCATCAGTGTTACCAACAATAAAGTTTACTTAAACCCAACCAGTGATCTGGCAGGGAACCGGACCTACGCCATTCATATTGAATCCAGTGCCGTGGCTGACAGCGCAAATAATAGCTTCGCTGGGATCAGCGATGATGCCACATTTAACTTTACGACAGTCGATACCACGCCAAATGCGCCATCTACACCCGATTTAGATGCTAGTTCGGATACCGGGCCATTAAATACTGATAATATTACCAGTGACACTACACCAACGTTTAGTGGGATTTCTGAGAGTGGATCGATCGTTACTTTATACAGTGATCAAGTCGGTGGAGGTGCAACGGTTATTGGCACAGGCACTGCTACTGGAGGGAACTGGCAGATAACAACCAATGAGTTGGCGTCTGGTATTACACATGCAATAAGCGCTAAAGCGTCTGATAGCGATGATAATGTTAGCTCGGCATCCAACGCGTTAAGTGTCACCATTGATACAATAGCCCCATCAGCAGTGAGCATTACCACACCGATTGAGGCTGACAGTATCGTCAACGCTGCAGAAGACAACGATGTGTTGATCGCTGGCTCCGACGCGGAAGCAGGCAACAGCGTGACCGTGACTATCACAGACAATAACAGCTCTGTCAGTCGTACGGTGACGGCCGACAACTCAGGCAACTGGACGCTGAGCGGCAGCGAGCTGGATGTCAGTGGCCTGAACAATGGCACCCTGACGGTGTCTGCAACCCAAGCAGATATAGCAGGTAATATCTCCACCGCAGCTAGCCAGAGTGTTACCCTAGACAATGCAGCCCCATCAGCAGTGACCATCACCACGCCGATTGAAACCGATGGTATTGTCAATGCGGCAGAAGACAACGACGTACTGATTGCTGGCTCCGGCGCGGAAGTAGGCAACAGCGTGACCGTGACTATCACGGACAATAACAGTTCTGTCAGTCGTACGGTGACGGCCGATAACTCAGGCAACTGGACGTTGAGCGGCAGTGAGCTTGATGTAAGTGCGTTTAACAACGGCACCCTGACTGTGTCTGCAACCCAAGCAGATATAGCAGGTAATACTTCTACCGCAGCCACCCAGAGTATTACTCTGGACAATGCAGACCCATCTGCTGTAATCATCAATACGCCGATTGAAACTGATGGGGTCGTCAATGCGGCAGAAGACAACGACGTACTGATCGCTGGCTTCAGTGCGGAAGCAGGCAATAGCGTGACCGTGACTATCACGGACAATAACAGCTCTGTCAGCCGTACGGTGACGGCCGACAACTCAGGCAGCTGGACGTTGAGCGGCAGTGAGCTTGATGTCAGTGGCCTGAACAACGGCACACTCATAGTTGCTGTGACGCAATCGGATACGGCGGGTAATACCTCCAGAGTGACCACCCAGAGCATTACCTTAGATAACGCCGCACCATCAGCTGTGACCATCACTACACCGATTGAAACCGATGGTATTGTTAATGCAGTGGAAGATAACGATGTGTTGATTGCTGGCTCCGGCGCGGAAGCAGGCAACAGCGTGACCGTGACTATCACGGATAACAACAGCTCTGTCAGTCGTACGGTGACGACCGACAACTCAGGCAACTGGACGTTGAGCGGCAGCGAGCTGGATATCAGTGGCTTGAGCAATGGCACCCTGACTGTGTCTGCAACCCAAGCTGATATAGCAGGTAATATCTCCACCGTAGCCACCCAGAGCGTAACCCTAGATAACGCAGCGCCATCCGCTGTTACCATTTCCACGCCGATTGCAATCGACGGTATCGTCAATGCGGCAGAAGACAATGATGTGCTGATTGCTGGCTCCGGCGCGGAGGCTGGCAATAGTGTGACCGTGACCATCACGGACAATAACAACTCAGTCAGTCGTACGGTGACGGCCGACAATACCGGGGCTTGGACGACTATTGGCAGTGAGTTTGATGTAAGTGCGTTTAACAACGGCACCCTGACGGTCGCGGCGAGCCAGAGCGATGCGGCGGGCAACACCTCCAGTATAGATAGCACAACAATTACGTTAGATAACGTGAGGCCAACTGTTTCTTTGAGCAGCTCAGACCTTGATTTGATCTCTGGCGAAACGGCGAGTATCACGTTCACCTTAAGTGAGTCCTCAAGTGACTTTACTGAGTCAGATGTCACCGTCACTGGCGGCAGTTTGTCTAACTTTGCGGGCAGCGGTGACAATTACACGGCCACCTTTACGCCGGATAGAGACAGTACAAGTACAGCGACGATTAACGTGGCGGCAGATTTCTTTACCGATGCTGCCGGGAATAGCAACACTGCTGCGCCTCAACTGTCTATAACCGTTGATAGTTTAGTGCCGAGTGTGACTATCTCCAGTGATAAATTGGCGCTGAAAGCGGACGAAACGGCGACCATTACCTTTACCTTAAGTGAAGCGTCGAGCGATTTTACCGAGGCGGATATCACGGTTAGTGGCGGTACTTTGTCTGGTTTTGCTGGCAGTGGTAGCAGCTACACTGCGACCTTTACACCAACGGAAGAGAGTGCGACGAGCGGTACTATTGAAGTTGCCACAGGCACATTTACCGATGCCTCTGGTAACACCAATAGTGCAGCTACACCACTTTCCATCAGCGTCGATACTGTGCTTCCAACCGTTAGTATCACTAGCTCCAGCGCTGCGTTGAAAGCGGGTGAAACGGCAACACTCACGTTTACCTTGAGTGAAGCCGCAACTGATTTTTCCGAAGCCGATGTGACCGTGGCTGGAGGAACTCTTTCTAACTTTGCGGGCAGTAGCGCCAGTTACACGGCTACCTTTACACCTGCAGAAGAAAGCACTGAGGATGCAACTATTGATGTTGCAGCCGAGAAATTTAGCGACGCAGCTGGCAACCTCAATACAGCAGCGACTCAGTTGTTGATCTCAGTGGATACGGGGATCCCGACTGGACATAGCATCAGTATTGATCAGGAGAGCATTAACAAAACCAACGAACAGGCGATGAGCTTTACCTTCGCAGCAGCTGAAGTGAACGCGATGTTCACTTATAGCGTGACCGACGGTACCACGACCATTGACGGCGCTAGTCAAACAATTTCTTCGGAGACCATGCAAGTAACGGGCATTGACGTCACTGTTTTGCAAGAGGGGACGTTGACAGTAAGCGTGGTGGTAACCGATGTCGCAGGCAACGCATCTGATGCAGTGACGGATACTGTGACCAAACGCTACGATGTCGCGCCAACGGTAGTTGATGATAGCTTCTCGACTGAGGAAGATACGGCGAAACAATTTAATCTGTTAGCCAACGATTCCGATGTTAATGATGACATGGTCGCTTCTTCTACAACGATTAAAACGCAACCAATTAAAGGTCAGGTGTCGATCAGCAACGGCGTTGTTACCTATACGCCAAATAATAATGAGACAGGCACAGATAGCTTTACCTATACCGTGAAAGATGCCCTGCTGCAGGAGTCGCAAGAGGCGACAGTGACCGTCACTATCATGGCTATAAATGATGCGCCAGTCGCTAAAGCGCTGACCATCAACACCGACGAAGATACCGCAAGCGCAGCAGTCAGCGCGCGTAGTCAAGCGGAGGATGTTGAAGATGGCATCCCAACGGGTGATTTATCGTTAGTTAGTTTGCCTCAAAAAGGACAAGTAGCCATTGATCAAACTGTAGGCACTTTTGTATATACGCCGAATCCGAATGAAAATGGTAGCGATAGCTTTACTTACACGATCGCAGACAGTGAAGGCGGCGTTTCTCTTGCGGCCACGGTCAGCGTCAATATCGGTTCCGTCAATGACTCACCAGTAGCGGAGGAAGACAGTTTTACTTTTGATGAAGATATCACATCGACACTCGATATTTTAAGTAACGACAGTGATATTGAAGATGGGTCATTCACCCCGAGTAGTATTACCCTGCAAGATCTTGGTCAAGGAGAGGGGGTATACAGTTTTGCCACGGTCAGTGTCAATGTCGATGGGACCTTAAAGATTGTGCCAACAGCGAACGTTAATGGTCAACATAGCTTTACCTACATGCTAACCGATAGTGGTCAAGCAGTCTCAGTGCCTGCAACCGTCACGCTCAATATTACGCCAGTGAATGATGCCCCCGTTGCTGTTGATAACAGTGCACAACTACTAGAGGGAGGCTCCTTCGAGGTCAATGTATTAGGCAATGATAGTGATGCCGATGTTGGAGACAGTTTTGAACTCACTAGTGTCACAGTCGTCGATACGCCAGCACATGGCAGTGTGAACGTGACGGCGTCAGGAGCGATTGTTTACAACCCCAATGAGAACTACTTCGGTGAAGATAGCTTCACCTATACGGTGGCAGACTTAGCAGGTGCTGTATCTAACGCCGCAACAGTGACCATGACAGTAACACCAGTCAACGACGCACCAATGGCGCAAGCACAGTCACAAACGCTTGATGAAGACAATAGTTTGGTGATCACGCTGGTTGGTTCAGATATTGATAACGATGATGACACTCTGCAGTATCTTATCACTGAGCAAGTCAGTCATGGCGTGCTAGAGCAGTTGACCAATAATAGTTGGCGCTATACACCAGAAGCGGACTTCAATGGCTCCGACTTCTTCTTGTTCAAGGTCAACGACGGTGATCTCGACTCGACAGAGGTTCGTGTCGATTTGACGGTTAATGCAGTCAACGATACACCAACCGCGACCGATATCAGTGCTACGGGAGAGGAAGAAATACCGCTGACCATTACTTTAAATGGTAACGATGCAGAAGGCTCATCTTTGAGCTATCAAATTGTAAAATCGCCAGTCAACGGTAATGTTACCGTCACAGGCAATCACGCGGTTTATACGGGTAACAGTAACTTCTTTGGTCAGGACAGTTTCACTTACAGCGTAAGTGACGGAGAACTTACCTCTGGAGTGGCGTTAGTGACCATCACGGTGAATAACGTTAATGACGCGCCAGTGATTACGGGTACCCCATCGGCGCAAGTTGATGAAGATAGTGTGTATCAGTTTGTGCCCGCGGCATTGGACAATGACCCAGCGGATACTCTGACCTACTTGATAGCTAACAAGCCACCTTGGGCTACATTTGACAAGACAACAGGAGCGCTTTCTGGCACGCCAAGTAACCGTTATGTGGGGACTTATCCAGGTATCGTGATTAGCGTATCCGATGGCACTATTTCTTCCTCATTGTCAGCTTTTTCGATTACTGTGAATAACGTTAACGATGCACCCGTTATCTCTGGTTCACCAGCAACACAAGTGAATGAAGACAGCACCTATCTGTTCACGCCACAAGTGTCAGATGTTGACAGCCAAGCCTTCACCTTCAGTATCGTGAACAAGCCATCTTGGGCTAGCTTTGATGCATCAACAGGCACGCTTAGTGGTACACCAGATAATGGTGATGTTGGCAAATATCAGGGCATTGTTATCTCGGTTTCTGATGGTCTCACGACCACAATGCTCAATAGATTCAGTATTGTGGTTAACAATGTCAATGACGCGCCAGTGATCAGTGGCACTCCTGCTCTTACCGTCAACGAAGGCAGTACGTACCGCTTTGCGCTGCAGGCATCGGATGTTGATAGTAGTAGCTTGAGCTTTTCAATCCGCAATAAACCATCATGGGCAACCTTTGATAGAGCAACTGGGTTGCTAAGTGGTACGCCGGAAAATGAGCATGTTGGCAGCACCAATAATATTGTTATTAGTGTCTCAGACGGTGAGCTAAGCACATCTTTAGCAGCGTTTAGCATCACGGTAATCAACGTTAATGATGAGCCAGTGGCGGTTAATGATACCTATGTCTTTACCGAGAGTAACAATGGTAGCTACTTATTGGATGTACTCAGCAACGACAGCGATGTTGATCTAGATACATTACAACTGGAATGGGTTAAACCTACATCTGGAACGGCAACGATTGTGGGCAGTCAAATCCAATTGGTAACGACCTCAATTGGTACAGTGGCAGTGCAATACAGTGTGAAAGATGGTAACGGTGGAAAGGCCACCGCGAAAGCAATCGTGACAATTAAAAGTGCGAAATTGGACGCACCAACAATAGCCGCACCTTCAGATATCGAAGTGAACGCAACTTCGCTCTTTACTAAAGTTGCATTAGGCTCTGCTGTGGCACGAGATAGTACAGGCAAGCTATTACCTGTTTCATTGGTCGACAGCACGACCTTTTTCCGACCTGGAACTAATACGGTCTATTGGCGCACTCAAGACTCTGATGGAAACGTCGCTGAAGCTAGTCAAACGGTAACAGTGTATCCACTGATAAGTATCTCCAAAGATGCGCAAACCACGGAAGGCACCAATCATAGCGTATCGATACACCTTAACGGTCCTTCGCCGAGCTACCCAGTAATCATACCTTATACGGTTTCAGGAAGCACGGACAGTGATGACCACACGCTCACCTCTGGTGAAGTGGTGATACCTAGTGGTACCGAAGGCAAACTTTCGTTCGAACTACTTAATGATGGACAAAATGAGGGCGTTGAAACCTTAGTGATTGATCTGGACAGCACCCTTAATCTAGGTAGTAAGCGTCGTTACACCTTGACAATCTTTGAAGAGAATGTGGCTCCGAAGGTCACGGTAAGTGTATCTCAGGCGGGGGAGCAGCGGAGCCAAATTGAAAATGGTGTTGAACCGGTCGCAATCACGAGCAGTGTTAGTGATGCCAATATGTCCGATATACACAGTTTCAGATGGAGTAGTGATAGCGATGTACTTAACCAAGCGATTGCGGGGCAGATGTACAGCGAAACATTGACTTTCTCTCCGCAATTACTGAGTTCAGCGATTTACAATTTGCAATTGACAGTTACTGACAATGGCACTCCACAATTATCAGTGACACGGAATGTCTATTTAGAAGTGGTACAAACATTGGCGGAGCTCGGGAGTGAAGACAGTGATGGCGACTTAATCCCGGATGATCAAGAAGGTCATAATGATAGTGATGGTGATGGTATCCCTGATTATCTTGATGCAATTTCTGACTGTAACGTAATTCAACAGGTTGTGTCAGAAAAAGATCGCTTCCTCATTGAGGGGCAGCCAGGTGTCTGTTTACGCAAAGGAATAACCATTCTGACTAACGCAACAGGAGGAGCTTTATTGCTGGATGAGGAGCTTCCTAAAGATATCAACATGAAGAGCATAGGGGGAATCTTTGATTTTGTAGTAACTAATTTGCCGCTGCCCGGCCAAAGCTATCAATTAGTTTTGCCTCAGCGTTTACCTGTTCCAGCAAATGCAGTGTACCGAAAGTATAACGCTGAACAGGGGTGGATAGACTTTATTGAGGATGCTCAAAACACGGTTTCTTCTAGTGCTGGCGAGGCTGGTTATTGTCCGCCACCAGGGCACAGTTCATGGTCACAGGGTCTGACTGAAGGTGACTGGTGTGTACAACTTACCATTGAAGACGGTGGTCCGAACGATGATGACGGATTGGCTAATGGCAGTGTCGTTGACCCTGGCGTCGTTGCCGCTCGTGTAAGCAATAATACACTCCCTCAAGCGATTGACGACAATGCGTTTGTTAGTCTCAATGGTACGGTGACGATCGATGTATTGAGCAATGATGCTGATGCTGATGGTGATGGGCTGAAGGTAAGTCGCGCTTCTGTAGATATTGGTAGTGTTAGTGTGGTTGATAACAAACTAAGTTATGTCACTCAACCACAGTACTACGGGGAGGCTTTGATCACTTATAGCGTAACGGATGGTAATGGTGGAACGGGATCGGCGAAGGTGACGGTAAATGTGGTAAACAGTCAGAATCCGAATGCGGTGGACGATAATATTACCACCGATGATCGTACCCCTGTCACGGTTTATGTCCTTGCTAACGATACCGATCCGGATAACGACACATTGAAGTTGGTTTCAGTCCAAGCGCAGTATGGGCAGGCGGTCATGAATGCAGATCAGAGCGTGACCTATACCCCTACCTCAGGGTTTGAAGGCAATGATGTGTTGACATATATCATTCAGGATAGCCAAGGCCTGCAAGACGCGGGGAAAGTTATAGTGACCGTTAAGTTGGTAAGAGATGTAAAGGTTGAAAATACTTCAGCAGGATCATTGGGTGGCATGGTGTTGATGCTTTTGATTTTGTTAGGAGCCATGCAACGTTATGGAAGAAACAGTGCTCTAGCACTAATTGCTGTGTTTAGTTTTAGTAGTCAAGCGGGCTGGTATGTTGATGTTCAAATGGGGTCAAGCCATGCAGATGAGCGTGATGCTGTTAAAGGTGATAACGTAATCTCTACTGACAACACCGGGTTCTATCGCTCTGTCGGGTTGGGATATACTTTTTCTGATCAATGGTCTGGAACTATTCGTTATATTGATATGGGTGAAGGTAGTGCTACATTGCGTAGTGCTACTACTTCACCAGAAGACTATCACGCCAATGTCGCATCTATAGCCCCACTCCTTGTTAAGGGCATGGGCTTCGACATCGGTTATAAGTTCTGGCAATACAATTCATGGTCCGCAAAACTGAGTTTGGGGGGCTTGTTCTGGGATACCGATATTGAAAGTACGTATCAAGGCAGCAAGATAACGACGGAAGTGGATGGTTTTGATGGATATATTGGTGCAGAAGTTGGCTACAACCTCTCAGATAATTGGGAGATCGGTATCCAAGGCGCTCGTTATTTTTTACATGAAAATGATGTTGATATAATTGCGGTACAACTTCGTTATTTTTTTTGAGCCGTTAACAGCGTATTAACCTAGGGTTTGGTATTTTTCGATAATTTGTATCCTAAGCGATCATGAAGCGATATGGTAAATTACTGGAGATTAATGTCGTGATTGTGATCTTTATTATATAGGTCAATACTCTATAACAAATCCTTAATTACCTTGAAGTCTTTTCTTCTTTAACATCTAGCGAAAGATAGTGTTTTGATAGAGTGTTAAGCAGAACTTACTGTTCGATATTAGAAAAATAAGGTTCATTGAATGCTCGATGTGAACTTAAAAGAAGATGATTTACGCAATAGGGTTGCTGGTGGCGCTGAAAGTGTCAGCGTGATACGTCGCTTTACTTGAACCTAGTGCGTCTACAGTCGAAGAAATATAGTGTTGGGGCTGAAGCCAAACCAAGCGGGTTAGAGCGACACAATTCGTAGTGAACTCTTATTTGGTTGAAAAGCGTTCCAAGTTCGCAGTTGCCCCTGACTCTGCTGGTGATAACAAGACGATAAATTGATACCGAGCAAAACGATAATTTTATATCTGCTTTAATCCAATACTGATTGAATAATATTAAATGCTGTTTCTATTTTTTGGATAGGGATAATGCCAAACCCAAATAAGAGGGCATTAGAATGATTGTTGATAGAAAAATGCGATGATGGATAAACCGCTACATTTGATGAAGCCAGTTTATTCATCATTTGTGTCGCGCATCCCGATACTTCAGCTGCTATATGCAATCCACCTTGGCTTGGAATACGTTGTAAGCAATCTACGTTGTCAATTAATTGAGTGAGTTTATGGTACCTTTCGCTATAGATTTTATTCATATTGAGTAAATGGTGAGAGAAATGACCGTCACGCATGAATTCGTCAAGTAGGATTTGAGACACTACAGATGTACTTCTTCCCAAGTGCCACAACATATTTGAAATTGGCTCCATTAAAGACTTTGGTGGAATCATATAGCCAATGCGTATGCCGGGAAATAGTATTTTAGAGAAACTGCCTACCATAATGACGCAGTCATTTTTATCTTGTGACTTGAGAGCTTGCTTACTGGTATTGAGGTAGTGATATTCCGCATCATAATCATCTTCGATAATGATTGCGTTATTAACTTCTGCCCATCTCAGCAGTTCTAACTTCCTTTCAACTGAGTAGCTAAAGCCTAAAGGGAACTGATGACTAGGCGTTGTATAAATAATTTTGGTATTAGAAGGGATTGATTCAACGACAACACCTTGGTCGTCCATCGGCACGGAGCCTATTTGCGCGCCAAGTAATCGAGCTTGATTTCGAAAAACAGGATATCCTGGATCTTCCGTCGACACGAGATCCCCGGGAGAGAGTAATGTTAGGAGAGTCGTCATTATTGCCTGCTGGCACCCTTGCGTAATGATGATGTCTTCAGGGTCACAGATTACGCCTCTCGAGTGTCTCACATACTCGCAGATAGACTCTCGTAAACAAGCTAACCCTTGCAAATCACCACCATGTGCAAACTCTGGAGTTAATGCATTGAGCCTACTCAGTCTTGAGTGTCGCCAAATATGCTTTGCTATTCTCTGATGATCAGGAACGCCTAAAGTGAAGTCATAGTCTAGATTCTTTGGTGCGATGATCTCTGGCTTCTTCGCTGCGTTAGTGCCAAACACCCCTAGTTGGTAGTGTTTTATTGGTCTCTTATCTTGATTCACCGTTTGTTCTAGAGCATTACTTACGTACGTGCCAGACCCTGCCTTTTTTACTATCCACCCCTCGAACTGAAGTCGCTCATACACCGAAATGACAGTGTTTCTTGCTATGCCTAACTTTTTCGACAGCATGCGAGTTGATGGTAATCTCTCATTTGATCGTAATCTGCCTTCTAATATCCCTTGGTATATCTCGGAATAAAGTTGTTGGCTGGTGACTTTTCCTGTTTCGAAGTGTAGTGAAAATGGCATCGTTTCCTCTGTAGACGTTGAAAAGTGGTTCTAAAGCGGTGTGAGGATGTGGATCTGTATATACCAAGTATATCTACCTAGTATACCGTTATCTTGGTATGGAGAAAGCGCATTTGAGAACACTATTTCCCCATTTTGCAAACGGATGTTACTCACATTCGTACCTAATCGGCCTACTTATCAACGGTGATCAGGTTTAGACCTGTTTATATCGCACTAAAATTTGAAGACACAGTGTTATTCATCGAGGGTTAACGATAGGAGTTCTTCAAGTCGGGATTACTTTTATATAAAAAGTTAAAAGCCTTGGAATAAACTAGAAATTAATTATAAGTGAAAATTAAAAGTTGAGGGTTTAATGAAGTTAAACAATGCCTTGGTAGCCATTTTATCGCTCACTTCTTTCGTCACGTTTGCGAAAACGGAGTTAACGGTTAGCAGTCAATTAAAGAGCGTAGTTGATGAATGCGCTAAAGGATTAATAAACGAATACGACATTCCGGGGTTGGCTGTTGCAGTAACGATTGATGGCAAGCGTTATTTTTACAATTACGGTTTTGCTGACGAAAGTAAGGGGAGTTTAGTCACCAACGACACAATTTTTGAACTCGGTTCTATCAGTAAAACTTTTGCCGCTACTTTGACTGGGTATGCCCAAGAAAAAGGTAAGCTAGACATGGATGACAAGGTCAAAGATTATATTCCAGAATTAGAGAATAGTGCTCTGGGTAATACCAAGCTAGTTCATGTCGCCACCTACACTGCGGGTGGTCTACCATTGCAATTTCCTAGCGAAGTAACGAACGACGCTGAAATGATGCAGTACTACAAAACGTGGAAACCGGAGTACGAAGCCGGTACTAAGAGGAAGTACTCAAACCCTAGTATTGGTCTATTTGGCTACATCGGTGCCTTGAGTATGAAGTCAGACTATACGGAAATGATGGAAACCGTCATCCTGCCTGAGCTCGGTATGACCAATACCTTTGTCGATGTACCAAAGGATAAGCTTAATAACTATGCTTTTGGTTATAGTTCTGAGGGAAACCCCGTTAGAGTTAATCCAGGTATTCTTGATGCGCAAGCCTATGGTATTAAATCAACGAGCTCAGATATGCTTCAATATATCGAAGCAAATATGGGGCAAGCGCAACTGAATAATGATATGGAGAATGCGCTAGAGCAAACTCACATTAAGTATTTTAATACCGATACATTTACGCAAGCAGTAGGGTGGGAAGGTTATGATTATCCCGTCTCACTTTCACAATTATTGAAAGGTAACTCCAGCGACGTAATTCTCAACGCTAAACCGGTTCAAGCAAGTGAATCCGGTACTCTCGGTCGAGACATTTGGTATAACAAAACGGGCTCAACAGGTGGCTTTGGGGCATATGTCGCGTATGTACCCTCTGAAAAAATAGGCATAGTGATTCTAGCGAATAAAAACTACCCTAATGCCGAAAGAGTAGAGGCTGCTTACCATATTATTAGCTCAGTGGTGAAGTGAATTTTAGTGGTAATAGGCACTACGTAATTATTAGAGCTTATTTAGATACATACTATCTGCAGTGTTTTATTCGATAGTATTTATAGGAGTATTCATGAAAACTAAGCATTGGTCTAAGGTGACTTTGCTACATGAAGTTGTTACGAACCCAAATATAACGATTAAAGGTAAACATAGTTATTACAGTGATTGTTGGGACGCCGGTTTTGAAGAGTCTGTTGTAAGATATCTACAAGGCGATGAGTTCAGCCGAGATTGGGAACCAAAATGGAAGATTGATAAGTTACATATAGGTGATTTTGTCTGTATTGCAGCGGAAGTTGTGATTGTTATGGGGGGAAACAGTACACATAGAGCTGATTGGTTCTCCTTGTACCCATTTATGGACTTTATTGAAGAAGCGTACGTCGGGAAAGGAGATACTCATATTGGCGATGGCGCCTGGCTCGGTATGCGATCCATGATAATGCCGGGTGTGACTATCGGAGAAGGAGCAATCGTTGCGGCAAACAGTGTGGTGACGAAAGATGTTGAGCCTTACAGCATGGTTGCGGGTTCACCAGCTAAGCATGTCAAATATCGCTTTTCTCGAGAGACGATAGACGAACTGCTTGCTCTTAGGATATATGATTGGCCTGATAAGAAAATCGACAGCCTGAAGAGATTTTTATGTTCAGACGATTTAGAAGGGCTGAGAAAGGCAAGCGCTGAATATGATAGAAACCATTCAGTATCATGACAACGTCACCATTTAAAAAATCAGAAAGAGGCCATTGTTGGGCCTCTTTGTATTAAATATCTAACCAATACAATGAGTAATCATTTTATTCTTTTATTGATTTTTTATGTGAATATGATAATGGCGCGCACCACTTGCGTTCAAGAACAAGAGGACAACGTGTTTGGTAAAGGGGAAACCGATGGAATATCGGGAAACTATAATTATTAAGAGCCGCATGTAGCGGCTCTTTTTGATCCTGAAATTGGTTAGTGCGACAGACTACGAAGCGCTCAGAGGGTTACGAGGACTCGCTTCAGATAAATGAAGAAAGAGCGAATCGAAGTGGCTGTTGTTACCTGTTTGACTACTTATACCGTTGCCATTCCGCTGTTAATTCCGCTTTTTCTTTTCTCGCTGCAATCAGCATTTCTATATTTACGTCAGTGTTTGGGTGCCTTTGAATGTATCGCTCGTAATCAACCGGAACACCATTGATGTGCAGTTCAAGATGTAAATGCGGCCCTGTTGTTCTTCCTGTGTTACCCGTTTTCCCTATCACTTGTCCTCGGCTGATCTTCTCACCAACATGGACGTTGCGCTGAGATAAGTGTAGGTAGCGTGATACAGAGCCATTTGTGTGGCGGATATTAATGTAGTTGCCGGCAAAACGGTTGTAGCGGGACTTTAAAACGATGCCATCAGCAATACTACGAATCGGTGTACCTACAGGTGTGGCATAATCAGTGCCTAAGTGCGGAGTCGTTATATTGGTCACTGGATGTGTTCGCTTTAAGTCATAGTCAGAGCTCACTCTGTAGTTTTTATCAAAGGGTGAAGAAAACATGAACTGATTATTTATCGACACACCATGCTCATCAAATACGTTGCCGTGACCATCATTGATAATAAATAAATCAGTTTTACTGCCTAAATAGTAAAAAGAACTAATGTAAGTTTCATTTTTACTATTTAATTTAGTTCTTAAGATAAAGTTATCACCTCTTTTAATAGAGTCAATAATATTAAACTTGCTTTTGATCAGTGCTAATAGCAAGTTGATCTCTTTTTGACTCACTCCTGATTTTAATAATGAAGCGACAAAAGAGTATTCAACCACACCGATAGTGATTTTTTGCCTACGAGTATTCTTTTTAATTGGTGGCTGCACATTCTCACTTTCGAATTCTAAAGGCTTGATGGTAGGTAGCCTATCCACAGGAGTGAGGAAGTAGGGAGAAAGCGATACGCTAATCAATATGATTAACGCAGTAGTGATAAGGGCTACGGTAGGAGCTTGCACACTCCTTTTTATTATTAAAATAGTCATTAGTTTTGTTGATTTATCAATACTGACAGTTGTGCGTAGAGTATAATATTTTAAATAAAAACTAGCATTAAAGCATGAGTAATTCCTCTGTTTTAACTAAGTTAATAATTATAGGATGTGAGAATAATTTTAATAATTCAGTCAAAGTGACGGTTGGCTTGGTGTTTATGCCTATTTTGTTGGTGTTAATGTCACGTTGAGAAAATATTTTTCAATAATATAATCTCGGGAAAATATATTTTGCCAAATTACTATGTTCGCTAAAAATACGCTGAAATTAACATTAGGTCTTACGCTTACATCTCTTTTATTGAGTGCATGTGGTGGTGGTGATGGAGGAGACAACACACCTCCAGCTAGAAGCAAAGGAAGCATTTCCGGTATGGTGTTTGACGCCCCAGTCAATGGCGCCAAGATTGAGGTTTTCGAGTTCAAAAATGGAAACTTAGGTCGGAAGTTGGCTAACACGACGTCTGATGCCTTCGGAAACTATCTGCTAGAGTTTGAATCGTCGTCAATGCCTCTTTTTGTTGTTGCAAAAGAGGGGAGTTATACCGATCCGTTTACAAATGAAACGGTATCTGTGAGTAATGCGAAGACACTTAAATTTGAAGGTGTTGTGAGCTTTAAAGAGGGGAGTGAGCAAAAGTTAATGCTTACTCCGCTGTCGAACTTGGCAGCAGGCTTGGCAAAGTACAAAATTTCTCAGGGGGCCACAGATGAAAGTGCCTTTTCAACTGCTTTGGATAGTATCAATAGCATGTATGGCTTTGACGTAAATGAGACCAAACCTATTGATATTACCAAAGGTGGGCAAAGCAGCTTTGCTAGTGTAGGGCATCAATACGGCGCTTTATTAACAGCATACTCGTCTTACTCTTACGATCTTATTAAAAAATACGGCAACAGCGATAACGTCTACACTTCGATGCACTTCGCTGACATCCAATATCGGGATGTTATTGCAGATGGTGTTCTTGATGGTCTTGAAGTGAGCCAGACTTCCGGAGCAGTGACTCCCCTCAGCTTTGGACAGAAAAAGATAAACAGCGACGTTTACACACGTGACTTATCTCAGCACGTTTTGATCGTGGTAAACGACCCAAGTATCAATATTTCAGGTACTGATGCTGCAGACTATGTCGACTTTAGTAAGAAGCTTAATGACTTAGGTACATATGGCAGTACAGATGGCGTCATTCCACCGCGAGATGGGACGGAGATTGATACCACAGCGCCTATCGTGACACGCATTGACCGTGATGTACTTGCAGGCACCGATAAAGTTGACCTAAAAATTGTTGATGATATCGGTGTAGAAGACGTATCCGCCTTTATTCAGTATCAGATTAATGGCTCTTGGTCTGGTGAATTTCAATGTAACGACATACAAGATTTTGGAAGCACATTCTGTTCGGTTGAATTTGATGATTTTGAAGTTGGCCTTCGAGAGACCAACGTTAAAGTTAACATTAATACCAAAGAGATCGATAGTGTAGATATGAACCCTGCCACAGGGCTCTCAAACGTAACAGCAGCACGGTTAGTCTTATATACAGCGGATGTACTGGGTAATGAGTTAATTCCAGGCAGCCATTCGGGTCTTCATATCAACTTTGAATGGGATAACGATGCGCCTGTTATCGATATTACATCGGCGAGTGCAATTAATAACCAACTTAAAGAATACGTTCTGAAAGGGGTTGTAAAAGAAAGCTCGCAAGAGATTAGTTCGGTCAGTATTTCATTTAAAGATGGCTTACATGAGGGCGTCACATGTTCTCCTGTCACTGTAGAGTCTGGAAATGCTTGTGAGTTTAGTAAGGCTTACCCAACTGATGAATTCCTATCTACGACGGTCTTTGAGGTTCGAGCGAGGGATAGCAAAGGCAATACGGGCTCTGCGCAGCATGCAGTAAGTCGTGACGATCAAGCGCCAGCACAGACGATAACCTATCCTGAAGGTACGTCAATGACGTACGTAAATGTGGGTTTAGATGGTGAACGAACCACTTACGATGGTATCTACTCTCAAGATACGTACACCCCAGACAATGTTCAAGCAAGCCGCGATTTCCTGAAGATTGATTATGCGTACGCAAGTTTAGGGATTCAGAACTCATTAAAAGGGATAGATTTTAGTAACTTCAACGCTAATTTATTGAAAGAGAATAAAATCCCTTATGTTCGTGTGAAAGTTTCAGACGTAAACACCGATACGGTTTTAGGCTCCAACGCTAATAAGCTTAAGCTCGTCGTCAAGTACTTCGTAAGCCAAAACAACGATAACAACTACTCACTTCAGCAAGTTATTGACACAACCGCATCCGATGACGATTACATCGCAAAAATTCCGCACGAAACGCTGTTAGATAGCAATGGGCGAGTAGAGGATGTCATCTATTACATTCCTTTTGTAAGAGATATTTTGGGTGACAGCTTTAAATCGGTATCAGAAAACAGTAGTCAAAAGTTAGTCATTCAAACCGTCGATGAGTCTGATAACGAAAGCACTCCAAGAGAAGTATATTTTAGAAGTAGCTTTGACCTACCAACCATAAAAGTGGTGACACCATTTATTGGTGCGCGAGCTCAACTTGAAGGGTTGAGCCCAAGTGGTGAATTCACTTCACTTGCAAGTTGTACCACTATCCAGCAACTGGAAAGTGACCAGTCTATGGCTCTTGACGTAGCGAGCTGTGAAACCACAACTGACGTAGTGAATTATGATTTCATGCGTGTTCGTTTAATTGGTATCGAAGGTAGTGAGCCATACTATTACCAATGGAAAAGAGATCCAGGGACCAAGAAAGTAACGGTTGACTTAAACAAGGCCAATATTGGTGTGTATTTTAAGCTCAAAGGTTCTCAAACTTACTATATTACTGAACTATCGACATATCAGACTGGTTTGTTTGATTTCCAGTGGGATCAAGTGACAGCGGGAGAGAAAACTTCAGAACGTGCGATTCAAATTCTTGATGAGGTGCGCTACGCGTTATCAGGTACGAATAACAACTCATTCTTTGGGTTTGATCCAACGGTTGTGTCTTATGCAACCAATGAAATGCTTACGACTAAAGCGATTCCAGACAAGCCATCAAATGACTATCTACACCGATTCCTTGTTGAAGCAATTGATAGTATTGCCGAGAGAATGCCAAGAAATAACTCATTAGATTTTGCATCTGCTATTTACGATGATTTTAGCTACGATGGAAAAGCAAATGGTATAGGGGCCGGAGGAAGTCAAGTTACGCTCGATTCTTACACGTTTGGCGCTGAAACTTACCGAAAAGATCTGGCGCAATCCTATTATGAAATCATGGCGAGCAAATACGGTATTGAGACCAATATCGCGCAGCTCTATGCTGATGATATTTCGATGGCTAATCCTGACTTAAATGGTAAGAACATTTTTGATTCAGAGGGTAGCAGTATCGATACCTTGCCGCCGCAGCCAAAATTAACCATTGAAAGCGGTAGAGAGACGATGGTTGGTAATAGGCTTTATATCGCTGGCGAGGTTGTTTCTAAAATTGTCCTAGACGATCCTTCTGGTATTGTAGGAACCGACGCTTATGGTCCGAAGTTTAGCACGATGTGGTATCAAGCTAATGAGCCAAATATTGAAATACCACTGGACATCAACATCGTAGAAAACTCAGACAGCAGCAATGCTTATCGAAAAGAGTACTTCTTCACCCTTAACTCCCAGTCTAGTGAACTAAAAGACATTATAGAGTTTGCCGTGGAGACCAGTGCTATGGACCCACATGGCAATGCGTATGGTTATAATGGTAAATCTCCGTTTATAGAATCGGTGTTTATTGATAACGATTTCCCTAAGGCCAGTTACCTTCCACCCAATGATGTCGATGGTAAACCTGTAGAAAACGGTATTTATTTAAATGCGAACAATACTCATGAATTAACCTTCAAGGTTGAGGATATTGTTGGTGATAAGCTTGCCTCGAGGGGCCTTGTTTTCTACCAGCAAACCGGTGAAAAAGTAACATACACACCAGAAAACTTTGCAAGTAACTCGAAAGACGCGTTTAAAGTCAAACTATGTACGGGAGAGATTTGTTCAAATCAAGGCTCTACGATTTATCCTGGTGATGGAGATTGGTTAGTTGTTGCCGCAGCAGAGGACAACTTAGGTAACTCCGTTTCAGAGTTAACTAGCACCGCTCCGAGATTCAATATTCGTATCGACTCTGAAGCTCCTATTGTAAAAAGTGAGCAGGTTCAAAGCCGTTTAGGTGGTAATAACCAATGGACACCTGTCATTGATTGGGGGACGTTAAGCTCTGGCAATAACGTAAAAATAGATTTGCGCCGCGGATCTGGTCAGGCTCTGACATTAGAAAGCTGTGACCCTCTAACAGAGGCGTGTGACGTACCATACCTAGTTGGTGAACAGCCTGACGTCAAAGTCCAACTGGTTTCAAAAGCATTTGATTACGATGAATGGAATGAGTTTTACGTCACTGCGACGGACAACGCTTACCCTGCCAATGTCAGTACAACAGGGAAATTCACATTCCAAGTCGATAACAAAGGCCCTGAAATCATCCTAAATACACCTTGGGTTGAAGACACATTGTCCAAAGAGAACTATGTCATAGGGCGTGAGTTCAACGTGCGATTTAAATCCGTAATAGACGATTCAGACCTTGAGCAAGTCTCGCTGTATCAAAGTGGTAAAGATTCGCCAATTAAGACAATTGTGCCAACGGATTCATCTAAAGAGTTTGTCATGTCTCTTATCAAGAGTGACACAGATAAAATAGACATTTCTGAAGATGAAAAAACAACGTCATTGTATGTAAAAGCAACCGATATTTATGGTTTTGAGTCTAGTTCTAACACGCACAAGGTTATTCTTGATCGTGATGGGCCAACATTAGGCTTAAGTGGTTTCAATGCGAATGACTACTACTTAGGTAACTATGTCTTTGACCTAACGGCGCTAGACCTAAATGCAAACGGTGATGTTTCAATTAATGGCGTAAATCGAGAAAGCCTAGAGTATTGGACGTTTAGCGATCTGGAACCATTACCTGGCTCTCCCGGTACAAAAATCAATGAGGATCTCAAAGTGAGCCTTGGTGATTTAGGTACGGGTACACACAAGGTTCGTTTAAAAGGGTCTGATGTTCGTGGCAACACAACCTTAACCAGTGATGAGCAAGATTTTACCGTCAAAGTGTACAACTCAATCCCGCAGGTGACGCTGGCGATGAGTTACACGGATGGAACGCCAATTACAAACAACACCATCTATCAAGATGGAAATATCGTACTGACGCTTGATATTGTTGATGATAGTGGCGTTGATCGAATTGACTCAACTTATAGATTCTCTGGAGAGCAAAACGGGACTAACTTTACGTTCTCAGAAACCGCAGATGGCACTTGGACTGCAACGTTGCTTTCTACACAAATTGCCAAAGATGGTAATTATGAACTTGATATCAAAGTTTATAACAAAGTTCGTTACCTTGATGAAAAAGACCGAAAGGTTGGAAAAGTAAACCAAACCTTTAGCGTACAGCGTGAAGGCGTGGTTCTAACAGTTGAAAGCCCGCTGGACTTCCAAAATTACTTATCTGATGGTGTTCTTGATGTCACCTTTACTACATTGAGTGCGGTCAAAGCCAAAACGTTAGAGTGTTGGGTTCGTGAAGAATACAACTCTCTAGATGCGCCACCAACTAATGAGCAACCAACTTCTGGTGTTATCAACGTATCGCAAGAACCTTACAGTTGTAGTGTCAATGTTGGGCAAAACATGACCAAAGCACCTGTTACTTTGATCACTAAAACCTTGGGTACAAATGGGCGTGAAACGATCAACAAGTTCAATTTCTCGATGGTGGATATTGATGCACCGACAGTCGTAGATGGTAACTCATACAGTTTTAAAGGAAGTGATGTTTGGTTTGATGAAGCTTTGAAGAAGAAGATGCTCACATTTGAGCTCTCTTTCAATGATGCTTTATCAGGCGTGAATACCGAAAGTTCAGATGAATATCCAAAGTTAGTTCGTAATCTTGGCAACAAAGCTTATACACCAACGACTTGTGCCAAAGGTGTTGGAAATATCAAGTGTACGTATTCTGAATCCTATGCCGATATTATTGATGGCCTGAGTACAACTCAAGAATACAAAATCAAGAACTTATCTGATTTAGCAGGAAACTTGACGCCAGAGCACGATCTACTGCTTGAATTACCTAAAGGTTCGGTAGTCGTTGAAATTACTGATCCGGTTGGAAACACAACCATTAATGGTCAGCAGCTTGTCGCCAAATTCAGAATTAAGCTGTATGAAAACTCTAGACTAGACAATGTGATGGCCAGGTTTGGAACGGAATCCTACAACTATAAAGATAATCCGGAGAAGTTTGCACAATTGGAGGTGTGTGCAGATGATCCAACCTACAAGTGTTCAACATTTACGAGTGAACTTCCTAGCGATGCTGATGGAAAAACGATCAGGACAATTATTACCGCAACGGATGTGTGGTCGAGAGTCGGTGAAGCGACCGTTGATATTAAAGTTGACAACACACCTCCAAGTGTTGGCGATGAGATTATCGTAACCGAATCGCCAACAAATCCTGATAATGTTCGTTTTCGTTTTGACATAACGGACACTGGTAGCAGCCTCGCAAAAGTAAACTACTCGGTTTTAAACCCGAGTTATCAAGAAGAAAGAGTAGAGGATGGGAATGGTTCATCTACGTACTTTGAACTATCAAAATCTCAGTTAGAGGGGCGTGGTTCAATCACGGTTGATATCAAAGCAACAGATAGTGTTGGGCTATATTCAGACATCAGAAAAGTCATTGATATTAGTGTTCCTAAAGTCACAGTTGATTTCGATGGAATTACGAGTTTGCAGGGTGGGAAACTGTTTTTAACCAAGGCGAGCCAGCCGTTTACGGTATCTACGGTGGAAGGAGAAAGAGTGAAAGCTTCACAGTATTCTGTGGAGCTTATTCCAAGCCTCGGTGATTCCTTGCGTTACTCAGGTGATGTTATCTCATCTAGTGGTAATGGAATGATGAACTTTGCCGTCGATAACCAAGGGTCATATACCCTTAAAGTGACAGTGACGGACTCAGTTGGAAGAGAGAATACAAGCTTTGAATTACTAGGCAAAAGTTATGATGGAAAGGTTATCGAATCTATTGTTGATTATGACGCTCCAAGTATTTCGGGCTTAAGTGCTAATCAAACCTCTAAGGTGCCGACAAACGATAAGTATCAACTAGAAATTAGTGCATACATTACAGATAAAAATTTAAATCTCGTCACGTCAAAAGCGGTGAGTGGTGGCAGCACAGTGGCTCCTCAAGCGATTACTGAGCCAACAACCGAAGCGGGGCCTTATGTCATAAGCTACTTGTTACCGAAAGGCGATCATACGATCACGGTAGCAGCAACAGACAAAGTGGATAATAAGAACGAGAGTTCTATTGACGCACATGTGGAAGCTGCAACCGTTCCCGGGCTAAGTATATCTACTGCTTCAAGCGCCCCTCTTTTTGGAGGTGAAGAGATTACACTTACGTTTAACTTTACAGAAAAAGTTACTAACTTTGATATCTCAGATGTCCACCTTGTCGCTAGTGATAACGGTGCAACAGGAACGTTAAAGCAAGATACGTGGTCCACTTCAGACAACGTTACGTGGACGGTTAATTACATCAGTCCAGAAAAGCAAGATAAAAACATAACAATACAGGTAGAGGATGATAGCTACCAAAGTATCAACACCATTCCTGGAAAAGGAAGCAGTTTAAGTATCGCGGTTGAAGGAACCTTACCAAAACTGACCAATGTGACATTTAACCCCGAGCATCAGAGCGTGGGGCAAAGCGTGAGTGTCTCGCTTGAGTTTGATAAAGAGCTCCAAGAGGCGACCGCTACGCTTGGCGGCAATCGCATTAGTTCTCTGTCAGCAACGGCAGATAAAAAGGTCTGGGTTGGTGATGTACAAGTTCCGAGCACCGCGCTGTTAAGTGTCGACTTGGTTGTTAGTCAGTTTAAAGATTTGACTGGCAACATAGGTGAGGATAACACCGCTCACGAATTGCCAATCACGCCAACCTTAGCTATTACGCCAGTGGGCAGTGTGGATGAAACGCATGCCGCCACGCTACAATTCGAAGGTACGTCGACACGTTTTGACGGTCAGTCCTTGCGTCTTGAAGTGAAAGCACAAGGCAGCGTGACGGTACTAAAAAGCGGCAGCGCGACAGTACAAGCCGGTGGCACTTGGATCAGTGACGCAATGGACATGAGTCACCAAACCAATGGTACTTATACTGTGATGGTGACGGGGACGAACTCTGCGGGCATTGAAGTGAGTGAAAGCCAGAGCTTTACACTCGCGCAGTCTCTGCCAACGCTGACTAACGCGACGTTTACGCCTGAGCACCAAGCCATCGGCCAAAGCGTGACGGTGACGCTGGAATTCGATAAAGATCTGCAATCCGCCGCGGCGGAGTTAGGTGGCACGACGATCACCTCATTAATGGCAACCGCGGACCCAAGTGTTTGGACTGGTGATGTGGTGGTACCAAGCACGTCAGAGCTGAATGTAGCGTTGCTTGTTCGTGACTACCAAGACTTCTCAGGGAATACCGGTAGCCAGAACACGGCTTACTCCATGCCGATCACACCAACCTTAGCTATTACGCCAGTGGGTAATGTGGATGAAGCGCATGCCGCCACGCTACAATTTGAAGGTACGTCGACACGTTTTGATGGTCAGTCCCTGCGTCTTGAAGTGAAAGCCCAAGGCGGCGCGACGGTATTGAAAAGCAGCAGCGCAACGGTACAAGCCGGTGGCACTTGGACCAGTGACGCAATGGACATGAGTCACCAAACCAACGGCACTTATACCGTGATTGTGACAGGGACGAACTCAGCGGGCATTGAAGTAAGTGAAAGTCAGAGCTTTACTCTCGCGCAGTCTCTGCCAACGCTGACTAACGTGACGTTTACGCCTGAGCACCAAGCCATCGGCCAAAGCGTGACGGTAACGCTGGAATTCGATAAAGATCTGCAATCCGCCGCAGCGGAGTTAGGTGGCACGACGATCACCTCGTTAGTGGCAACCGCGAACCCAAGTGTTTGGACTGGTGATGTGGTGGTACCAAGCACGTCAGAGCTCAATGTGGCGTTGCGGGTTAGTGACTACCAAGACTTATCAGGAAACACCGGTAGCCAGAACACGGCTTACTCCATGCCGATCACACCAACCTTAGCCATCACGCCGGTGGGCAGTGTGGATGAAACGCATGCCGCCACGCTACAATTCGAAGGTACGTCGACACGTTTTGACGGTCAGTCCCTGCGTCTTGAAGTGAAAGCCCAAGGCAGCGCGACGGTACTAAAAAGCGGCAGCGCGACAGTACAAGCCGGTGGCACTTGGACCAGTGACGCGATTGATATGAGTCACCAAACCAATGGCACTTATACCGCGATGGTGACGGGGACGAACTCAGCGGGCATTGAAGTGAGTGAAAGCCAGAGCTTTACACTGGCGCAGTCTCTGCCAACGCTGACTAACGTGACGTTTACGCCTGAGCACCAAGCCATCGGCCAAAGCGTGACGGTGACGCTGGAATTCGATAAAGATCTGCAATCCGCCGCAGCGGAGTTAGGTGGTACCACGATCACTTCATTAGTGGCAACCGCGGACCCAAGTGTTTGGACTGGTGATGTGGTGGTACCAAGCACGTCAGAGCTCAATGTGGCGTTGCTTGTTCGTGACTACCAAGACTTCTCAGGGAATACCGGAAGTCAGAGCACGGCTTACTCCATGCCGATTACACCAGCCTTAGCTATTACGCCAGTGGGCAGTGTGGATGAAGCGCATGCCGCCACGCTACAATTCGAAGGTACGTCGACACGTTTTGACGGCCAGTCCCTGCGTCTTGAAGTGAAAGCCCAAGGCAGCGCGACGGTATTGAAAAGCAGCAGCGCGACAGTACAAGCCGGTGGCACTTGGACCAGTGACGCGATTGATATGAGTCATCAAACCAATGGCACTTACATCGTGATGGTGACGGGGACGAACTCAGCGGGCATTGAAGTGAGTGAAAGTCAGAGCTTTACACTGGCGCAGTCTTTGCCAACGCTGACTAACGTGACGTTTACGCCTGAGCACCAAGCCATCGGCCAAAGCGTGACGGTAACGCTGGAATTCGATAAAGATCTGCAGTCCGCCGTGGCGGAGTTAGGTGGCACGACGATCACCTCATTAGTGGCAACCGCGGACCCAAGCGTTTGGACTGGTGATGTGGTGGTACCAAGCACGTCAGAGCTCAATGTGGCGTTGCTTGTTCGTGACTACCAAGACTTATCAGGAAATACCGGTAGCCAGAACACGGCTTACTCCATGCCGATCACGCCGACCTTAGCCATCACGCCGGTGGGCAGTGTGGATGAAACGCTTGCCGCCACGCTACAATTCGAAGGCACGTCGACACGTTTTGACGGCCAGTCCCTGCGTCTTGAAGTGAAAGCCCAAGGCAGCGCGACGGTACTAAAAAGCAGCAGTGCAACGGTACAAGCTGGTGGCACTTGGGTCAGTGACGCAATGGATATGAGTCACCAAACCAATGGCACTTATACTGTGATGGTGACGGGGACGAACTCAGCGGGCATTGAAGTGAGTGAAAGCCAGAGCTTTACACTGGCGCAGTCTCTGCCAACGCTGACTAACGTGACGTTTACGCCTGAGCACCAAGCCATCGACCAAAGCGTGACGGTAACGCTAGAATTCGATAAAGATCTGCAATCCGCCGCAGCGGAGTTAGGTGGTACAACGATCACTTCATTAATGGCAACCGCGGACCCAAGTATTTGGACTGGTGATGTGGTGGTACCAAGCACGTCAGAGCTCAATGTGGCGTTGCTTGTTCGTGACTACCAAGACTTATCAGGGAATACCGGTAGTCAGAACACGGCTTACTCCATGCCAATTACACCGACAATACACCTAGACGTTATCAACGATGTTACTGGAGTGGAAAGCGTGACAGTAAGTGGTAGCAGTGAACGGTTTGAAGATGGTGAGTTCATAGATATTAAAGCAGTCGACGCTGATGGTACAGAAGCCACAGGCATGGCTACCGTGCTTTCAGACTCATGGACAACTGATTTAGATCTCTCAGGACTCAAGGAGGGTGTAGTGACGATTTATGTAAATGGTACCAACAAGCTTTCCGCCTCTGCGGAAGAGGCTCAAGCAACATTTAACTATGATCGTTTCGCAAGTACAGCCTCCTTAGGTGCTGTTTACAACCGATATTTTAGTGATAACAAAACTTTAAAAAATGCGGCATAAATAAAGCGAGCGTTTAGCTCGCTTTATTTCTTTGGGACTTTTTGTGATATTTATCAAAATAATTGCCTTTATTGATAAGTTACTCGAATTAATGAATCGTCTTAATACAAGGCTGAATAACTATAATAACTAGGCCAATGTTGCTTTTAGGTGTGTATGAAGTGATTGTGATGGTCGCTCGGCAGGTGCTGTGGTGAATGTGTCGCGTTGAAAATCTTTTTAAATATTATATATTTACGCTCGTTTCTATACTCTGAGTATAGTGTTCTGCATGAGGTCGATGGGTCATACCTCGCCTCTTTAACTCGCGATGAAGCAAATTTAATCCTAGCAAGCTTCAGAGCAGTTACTTTTGTGAGTGCGTAATGCGCTCACCTTTTTATTTAAACTTCCTCAGTAACAGTCAATTTGTTGTTTGTTGCTGAGGAGGGCACCTCATAAACTTCTGAATTTCCTCGTGCTTACCTGAAGCGCACGTTACTACGATTTTTGTTAACTTCAGTCCATAAATTAAATTTTTTTAGATAGTAAGATTTTACCATTTTGACAGAGTGGGTGATGTTACTGGCTTTTATTGTGGTTAAATCGCATGTTTTAATAGTAAAAATCACCATTTTTTTGGTGTTTTTGATTTCGGGCGATTTTTCTATCTCGTTGAAAATAAATGGCTAAGTAAGTAGGATACGCAGACCAAATCGTACTTGTAAGCCTTATCAGCTTAATTGTCACCGCAGCCATATTTACGATGTTGGTTGTGGAGAATTCAAATGCATTTAGTTTGCAAATTTATACCTAGCTCGAAGCTATCCTCCAACGAGCTATCTTATGTTCTTACACCGGACGAGTGTATAGGACAGCTTTCGCGTTTGCGAAATTCAGATGACATCCTTAGAAACCTCCCTAAAGAATTGGCGCAAAAGATTTCCATCTCTGCCAAAAAAACGACCAGCGCATTACTAGCTGCTATAAGAATCGAATTGGGAAAAGGCAATTGGGTGTCATTATCTACCGTTGCACGTCGGTCGCCATTGACGGACTCTCAGCTGCAAAGCTTCCCTAGACTTAAATCACTCGTTGACTCTGTACCTGCTTCGAATGAAAGCAAAGCTTTTAAAGCAGGATACAAGCAGGTTACCGACGATGTTGCTTTAGTTCGTAGTTACACGCATGTCCCCTCTGAGCCAAGCCCAGATCAAAAAATCGTTGTCGAGTTTGCAGGGCAGTGGTCTAGCAACGCGGCATGTTTGATGTTGGGAAAAACGGACGCTCAAAAAGAAAAAGTTACTGTAGGCAAGGCTGATACCGAAAACAAACACCGCAGCCTCGCGACATTTAAAGATCTCGAAGCTGAGGGCAAAACGCTCTATATCAAAATCCCTTGTTCTGACCAGCCTCAGCCAATCTTGCTTAAACTCGCCGAAGACCTGCAACCCGTTGATAAAGAAACTCAGATGGATGAGTGGGACAACGTGTTGGTGCCGGTGAGACCTTTGGCTTACTTAGATGGTAGCAACGACAAAGCAAAAGCTTCTGACCTGCGTGGTGGTTTCCTTTATGTGTTTTGGAAAGGAAAGCTTTGGCGAGAGATGGCGATAAACGAGAAAGGTTACTACCAAGATGTTGACGTCGAGTATTACCGCACGCTAGAGCAAGAAGAAAAGAAAAAAGACACACCTCAGGTAATACAAAGAAGCGCAAGCGGTTTTGCTATGGCGCATTTCTGGGCACCTTACAAAATATCGGGTGAAGTCCAACAGGGAGAAAATGGACTCAAGATCATTTTCTCACCAAAGCAAAAGCGCTTTGCTCAAATTGAAGCATTAGAATCGGATGCTGGTTTGCTAGAGAAGTCCAGCACGCCATTAGATGAATTAAGCAGTTACAGTGACGCACAGTCATTCAGTGCAAAAGAATTCACCTCCGATGTAGACAGCGCAGCCATCCACAAAGTGACCGAAGACGACATGCCATGGCTGAGTGACCAACAGGCCATAGTACGTAGTTACGACCAGAGTAATACGGTCATTGCTTATGTGGATGGAAAAAACAGTGGCCTATTATTCCGAGTGGATGTTGGTACGTCTGGCATCACCGCTTTGAATTCACTCTATGTGATCGATCACAATAGCGATTATAAAGACGTCTTTGATTTAGAGTTTTATGAAGGGGAAGACCACGATTGGCAGCAAGCGTTATTAAGCGGGCTGCCATTGGACGGGGTCTTTACTATGTCCCTGGTACATGACCAAGACCCAGACAGTCGTCACATACTTTTTGATCGGGTCGCTTACAACGATTTATTTGTTGAACCTGAGAGCGCTACTGAACCCCCGCCAAAGGCTCAGTTAAACGATAAGCCTAAAGGTATGACAACAGAAGAAAAACAACGTTTTGAGTCATTAATGCTGGATTGGTCTTTATAACCCAACTAGAAAATGGATTAAGAATGAAAAAGAAAATATTACTCGGCTTGGGTTTGACGACTATTGCCGCCGCAGGTGCTGGTTACATTGCCACTAAACCCTATTTTGATGAGAAAGCTCGAATAGAGAGCATGGCAGACCGCCTAGATTTGTACAAAGGTAAAACGGATACTTGGCTTTACCAGTATGATTTTAAAATACCGGATAACCCAAAGGTTGCAGATTGGAATACTGAAAATGTGACACTCCCTCAGGTCCTGTTTACTGTAGCTAACCCGGAAGAAAAATCTGAGGTCAGTTACTGGGCATTAAACATTGATGGTACTGACCCTCAATTACTGATCCCTGAAGGGATATTGCCACCCCCGCCTAATACTGGGATTGATTATGCTAAATATATGTCACGGTCGCCTAACGGCCGCTATCTTGTTGTCCCTCAGAAAGATAGTACCGCGCTGTATGATCTAGATAATGGCGAAATAACTAACATTAGTGAGGAGTCTGGCTCAACTCGTCACGACATTATGTGGGATACGGACAGCACACAAGTTGTTGTGAAAAAAAGAGATGAGCTTCTGCTGGTTAAGCTAGACACCAAAGAGGTAGTGAAATTTACTGATGTAAATGGTTCATACGCACGATACATGACCTCTTTTGCCAAGCCTTATATGAGCCAGTCAGAGCAAGCGATCTATTTGAGTTTTAATTCGAGTTTGGCGGGGTTTGGCTGTGGGTGGGAGAATGACGAATACCTTGAAACTTTTGGGGAGAGTGATGTTCCAAAATGCGGTAACACATTTGTGTTTGATGCCAAAACCTTAAAACTGGTCGATCGCGGTGATTTTACTCCGGATAGCTACGATTGTAATGTCTGGGGCGGAAAGTATGGAGATGGTTTTTATTGCCTCGGGGGTGAGGGCGGAGGGAAGGTGTACCGCTCGGGAAGACCATCTAAAAAAATGGGTAACTTCCGAGCTACAGTGGATTTGTTGGCTTTCAACGGCGGTGATATGTGGTTCGTCCCCGCGCATGGTCGAAATATTACCCGCGTGTTACACCAACCCACTGAGAATAGCCCTACTACAAAAATGATATATGGGTTCGTAGGTTTTAGTGATGGAGAACGAGTTGAAAAATCCGCCTATGGCTTTGGCTTTAGCCGTTATGTGATTGAGCATAAAGAAGCGGATAATTGGAGCGAGTCACTCTACCCACTGCCAAGTTATGCTGACATCAAAAAAGCAAGAACCGTTCTAGAGGAGCGTAATCATGGCTAGAGCTAAGATTGAACAGCACGCTCTCTATTTGATGGGGCAGCTAGTCGGACCAGATGGAGAGGCCATTACTGGCAATGGGCTCTATCCATTACCCGGTTTTGCACTGGCCCTTCCACAGCTAGCAGTAGGTCAAACTGCGGATGGTAGCGGTAGTAAAAATGAGTCACCATTATACATCAGTGATTCATCAGGTCGGCTACAAGGTTGGAATACCAAGGTTCAATCAGTTAAAGAGCTTGATGGGAATAAGCTTGCTTCTTCACCACTATTGATTTCTAGCACGATAGATAAGCTAAAACCCGTCTATATCCCACCTTACTTAATTCCCGCTGCGGTTATGTCTGAAGATACTGCTTGGACGGGACGTTTAGCAGCCTTGGCCAAGGATGTTGTAAGTTCTAGTGATGAGAGCATTGGCGTTAGCGTAGTAACTAACAGAGATATTGTACAGGACCAAAAGCTGAGCAAAGACCATACCGAGAGGCGATTTTTAGCGCCCGAATTAGCCGAGTTCTTTATCCATAAAGCTGAAGCGGCAGAAGTGCGGTTTGGGCAAAATAAAGGAGCATATAAACGCCTGTATGAACAAATTTATAGCGAAAACTATAAACAGAATTTTTATTATCTACGCATTCCTCAAGTTTGGACCATCAATCTTTTCTTCTCTGCCGACTATTTTGAGGGCGCGGAAGTTACTTTGTCTGGACAACCAGAAAACTTAATCATCAAGGGGGATGCTGAGGATATTGGCAATAAAATCACCAGCCGAGTGAGGCCGGTAACATACTATGATATTGCCAACCAAGCGAGTGACGCCCAAGATGCAGAAGAGGTGACTCAATATGTCGCCACATTTTGGATCACGGGCGGTCACCTAGATGAGGATGATCAAATCAAGCAATTAGTCCGCTTTGATATAGATTTAGAGGGAATTAAGCGATATTGGGATGCATTACTTAAACCTTCAGATAGCCAAATGGCTCAGGTTGCTAAGTTAAATATCCCAAACAATTGTTACTCATTATCCGAGCAAGTCTTACACCTGCCTATTTATTCAATAGCAGGGCGCAGCATAATCCTTTCTGGTGATCCCATCTCTGTTGAAGAGTCACTGTTCCAACATGCGCCAGAAACGTTTAAAGGCTGGCTCGATTGGAGTAAAAATCTTCCCTATACCAGCGAAAACAAACCTGCTACTGGTGTGCAACCGTCGATTAATATTCTCAATTCCATTGGTAACTATAAAGCTGTTATCGAGGCCTCAGCGTCTGGTGTGATGGACCCATTCAGTATGACCACTGTCCATAAAGCGTTCAGCGCAGGTTTGAATGGAGATCAAGCCGGGGATATGTTGAAGGCATTAAAACTCGCGGTCGGTATTGATGCTAAGGCGAAGGGGTTCTTAGATTTTGCGCAAAAGCTAAAGCCACCTGCGCAAGGTACACTTACGCCTATTTCTGACTTAGCAAGTGCCCTTAACTGGTCAAATCACCTTGGGAGCGCCTTACCTAGTGTATATACGATTCCGCCGGTGTTACAGCATTTCTGGCATAAGGTTGACGATAAGATCTTAACCCCTTTAAAGCCGGCCGTTCGGGCTATTGAATATGCACTTGATAAGCCTTTTGGTTTTGCAGAGCTTGTTTCTAGTGGCCTTGAAATTCCGAAAGGTATTGAGAATTCCGAGTCGGCGTTTAACGCCTATATTGATAAATCAAAGGAATATGGTCAGAAAACACAATCGGTAATATCAACACTTTTATTGAGTGATGAAAAAGATCGTCAGGCACTGCTTGAGTCTGAAGCGGAGCATAAAAAAGCGCTCCTTGAAGCATTCTCTGATAAAAGTGTAAGTCATAAAGTGCTGTTAAATGGTAGTCCGCTATTAGAAAAAAAACAGGCAAAAGAGGGTGAGGCAAGCTATCTCACACTGTTTTTTGAATTTGATAGTGCAAATGATGAACTTGCCAATTCTGATAAGAAGCTCGTTTCTAAAGTGGCCGAATATCTGCGTAATACAAAGTCAGAAATGTTGCTGAACATTGAAGGATATACGTGTGATATTGGCTCGGTGGAATACAACACTAAACTCTCAAAAAAACGTGCTGCGGCGCTTAAATCTTCTATTTTAGAAGATCTTGGCACTGATGCTATTAAGTGGGAGCATCGAATATCTGCCCTGGGTAAAGGCGTTTATGCCGATAATGATACGAGTAACAGGCGCTTAAGTCGTCGAGCGGAGATGAAGTTCTACCTCAACTCTGCTTTTGAATATCCTGCTTGTAGAAGTTGGCTGCTTACTCTGGAGAAAAATCGACAGAAAGCGGTTTTAGCAGAGATGAAAGTCCATGAGGAAATTTGGAAATTTTCCGGCCAAGCCTTTGATATTGCATTAGGCTTTGCTGCGCCAATGCTTGGTCCAGGAGCCGCGTTAGCATATGGGTTGTATTGGTCAGGCGAAACCTTGGTTTCTACTTTGGATGGTGCAGCCAAAATTCTTAATAAAGAAGTAGAAGAATATAAAGAGAAGCAGAAACGTTTTTCTGAATTTGATGTGGTAGGACAGGCGTTACTGTATCGCGGTTTACCTGCATTCGATGAACTGAGTGTTGTTGGCAAGGCATATATAAAACGCGCTATAGCGCTCAATGGGCTGCTACGATTGCTTCTACTTGAATCTCAAATAAAAGAAGAGAACAAAACAACGAATTACGTTTCGGAATATTACGTGGTTAATCACTTGACGTCAGGGCAAAGAGATCTTGATATTGAAGGTTATATAAAGACCTATCTTTTAAGTGATGATTGGGATTTGGGGGGGACTTGGCTTCCTTCTTTCCACCTTGATGAAGCGTGGCTAGAAACAAAGAATATTTACCGTAGTGCTTCGGAAAGTGTGCTGAGTTTTGCTGCAATGACGAGTTACGTAACATACCGAGCGAAGCAATCTCAGGCTGGGGTAAAAGCGCTTGAACAATCGCAGGCATATCAAAAATTCTGTCCTATACATACTGTTGCGGACCCTAGTTTAACTAAGCTTAGATCTCTGTTAAAAGCGCCCGATTTATCTAAGCTCGATGACTCTATGTTTGCTGGGCATATGGTTTCCGTAAAAGTCAATGATGAATGGCTCCCACTCGAAGACAGGGTTAATAGCGGTGAAGCTATTACGCCGACTATGCCAATTAGAGTACTTATTATTCTTGATATGAAGGATGAAACGCTGACCAAGTTCAAAGAAGAAGGTTTGCTTACTCTTGTGCCTGTGGGTGTTAGACCTGTGAGGCAAAATAGGTTCTTTGACGATTTTGGGTCTTACACTACTGAATATGTTCGTGAAATTGCACCGGAATTACTAGTTGAAACTGAGAGAGCGTATTTAACAGAGAAACAAATGTTAGAGACAGATACGACGCTATACGGTGTTGTTGTAAGTCCTACTTATTACTTTGGATGCAACATCATGAGTGGCATCAAACCTATTGCTGATGACTACGGTAGCAAAGAATGGAAGTCGGTGTTTGGTCAGGTAGATGAACAGCACTCAGCGGCTTATGTGATGCGTTACCTTCTAGAAGTCGGTGTACCAAATGTCAGTAAAACAGAATCAAAGTTAACGTATAAGAGAGAGCTCGTACTTAAAACTCAAGATGGTAAGGAGATTACCTCTAGTACGGATAAGGCATCCATCTTTAATTTAACTATGTCAAAAGAGCATGAATTCTTATATGAGAAAACTTTCTTAGCAAGAGCGGGCAAAAAAGCGGTCGAATATCCGGAGCTATTCTCAGATGCTAAGGCAAATTTGTACATTTATGACGCTAGCGTGAAGAGCCTCATTCCCGGAAGTAAGCACGACGATATAATGGAGGCGATCGGTTGGACGAAGAAGCAGCCATCCTATGATACTTCTGAAAAAGCAACGAAGCTGTTGCTCATCGTCAGTACAAAATCTGTTGAAAATGTAGAACAAATACTTGAGCGAGGAGGCTTTGACCGTCACCGCTTACCCGTAGACATTCGTTTGAAAGCAAACGATGCAAGAGGTCTCTATAATTTTGAACATCAAGATGTAGATTTGTATCCATTAGGAAAGGTAGAAGTGAACCTCGAGAAGAAAGAGGTGTCATTCAAACCTAAATCAATACCGCAAAGCCTGAGTGAGGTATCGGATCATATTTCTAGCAACCTAAGTAAGCTTGTAAACGACTTGGTGGTTAAGGAAGGTGTTTTATCACCAGACTTTGTCGACACTGATCTATACGCAGTCGAGATATCACTGAAGTACACTAACGCAACCGGGAAAGAGATGACTGGCTTACGCCCGTTTATTCCTAGAGGAAACGATGCCCCATACATCATGCTCGATATTGATGGGAAAGCTGGACTATCTTTAAACGCTTCATCACAAAGGCTCCCTGTTCGAGCTATAGATACAACGGCGCCAACTATGTTCAACTCGCGAGAAATCCATTACAACCAGAGTTGGTATGAGATGAGTGAGAAGGAGTTTAAAGCTATTTCTGAATATACTGCAGGAACGACTGACGATGCTGATTCCAACTTAGCAAGTTTAAACCGTAGTAAGATGTCCCATAAGGCTACCCCTTTGAGTGTTTGGATGAATGCGGAACCAATCATGAAAGATTACTCAGTAGCGAAGGAGCTTCCACTATCTGCACAACGAGAGCAAATACTCAAAAAGTGGTTGTTTGATGGAAAATAAAAAAACCGCCTTCGGGCGGTTTTTCTTTTCTTATGACTTCATACTGAATTTAGAATTTTCTTTTTAAGCCCCATCAACCCGCTGCAGAAATATCGTATTTCTTCATCTTATGGTTGAGAGTGCTCATTGGCAGCGCCAATTGCTCAGCGGCTTTCTTGGTGTGCCAATTGCAGGCATTTAAGCAATCGATGATCACTGTACGCTCGTATTGGCTAACGACGTCCTTAAGGCTCTTTGAAACGTCTTCTAAATCCGCTTGTGCTTGCTGCTCGTAAGCAGGTTGCTCTGGGGTAGGTGAAGCTGCTTTCATGTCGATACTTTGTACATCTTCTGGGATTTGTTCGCCAAACTCAATGTGAGTAATGGTTTCAAAATCGGACAGTAGCACCGAGCGCTCAATGATGTTCTTAAGCTCACGCACGTTACCTGGGTATTGATAGGCAAGGAGCTGTTTACGAACGTTGGCACTTAACCCTGGCGCTTGCGGCAAACCTAGCGTGTTGGTGGTGTGTTGCACGAAATGTTCGGCAAGGGGAATAATATCCGATTTGCGTGCTCTCAGTGGTGGTAATGTAATAGGGAAGACATTCAAGCGATAGAACAAATCGGCACGGAATCCGCCATCTTTGATTTGCTGCATAAGATTACAGTGGGTTGCGGCGATAACGCGAACGTCCACTTCAATCTCTTTGCTAGTGCCGATTGGGCGAACTTTACGCTCTTGCAGTACACGCAGTAACTTGGCTTGTAGTAGCATTGGCATATCGCCAATTTCATCTAGGAAAAGCGTGCCGCCGTTGGCTGCTTCAAACAAACCGACTTTGTCTTTGTCCGCGCCAGTGAATGAGCCTTTCTTATGGCCAAAGAGTTCTGACTCTAATAACTGCTCTGGGATTGCGGCACAGTTTTGTACGATCAAAGGTTGTTCTGAACGGTTAGAGTTTTCGTGAATGTATTTCGCGATCACTTCTTTACCGGCGCCCGTTTCACCACGCAATAGAACGTCGACAGGAAGAGATAACACCTTATCAAGACGATTCAAGACATTGAGCATTTCTTCGCTCTCTGCAATAGGACCTTGATAGGCTTTCTGGGTACGTTTTTTGAGCTGAGTGTTTTCGCGTACTAGGGCTTGATTGTCGGCATTGAGATTTTTTATTACTTGCCCGTATTGCTCTAACCACACAGCTTGGCGAATATTACTCGCTGCCATTCGACAAAACTCCGTCAAGGCTGCCTCGTTGTCGATGACGTTCAAATCGAGTAAGACTAACAGTCCAATGGTTTTGCTTTCGCTATCAATCAAAGGCCAAGCCAATAAGTTCTCGCTTTTTAATCCCAGTGTCTGCTCAGTTTGATAGATGCTTTCGCAGTCATAGCCGTTGTACTTATACAACTCGTTAATCAACACCACTTCACCATTACGAATGGCAAAGTTAAATGGATCGTTCTCACTGGCTGAGTCTAACTGTAATGCTTCCCAAGGGTGGGAAACGATAGTTTTATCGTTATGGTGAGCGGTACTTGGAATCAACGCCTGCCCAGTCTGGTCCAAAACATAAATGATGCCGTGCTTTGCGAGGGTCATTTGTCTCGCAGCAGTCAACACAGCATCCAACGTTTGGGTAAGCTGGCTGCGATCAGCCAAAGACTGACTGATCGCAAGTAGGGCGTTACTAAGTTCGCTATGGTTAGCTGAACGCATAGGTTAGTGTTCCTTGCTCATCGACAGACACTTCGATTTGCGTATGTGAATCATCCTTGTCATGCACTAATAGCTGAGTCGATAGTTGCGGCAGCAACTGACGGTTGATGACCGCGTCGATGTTACGCGCGCCCGTTTCAGCAAGGCGACAGTTACCTAGTACGAACTCAACCAAGCTTTCTTCGTAGATCAGGGACAACTTGTGATGGCTCTGTAGACGCTGAGAAACTTTGTTCAGCTTGTGGTGAATAATTTCTGTCATTGCTTCATCAGACAGCGGAACAAATGGTAGTACTGACATACGTGCCAACAGCGCCGGCTTGAAGTGTTGGTTCAAAGTAGGGCGAATAGCTTCTGCGATGATGTTTGCATCGATGTCTTTGGATTGATGAACCAAAGATTCGATCTCATGCGTCGCAAGGTTACTGGTCATGATGATCAGCGTGTTCTTGAAGTCGATTGTGCGGCCTTCGCCGTCGTTCAGCGTGCCTTTGTCGAACACTTGGTAGAACAGGTTCAACACTTCAGGGTCGGCTTTTTCCACTTCATCAAGAAGAACAACAGAATATGGACGTTGACGAACCGCTTCTGTCAGCATGCCGCCTTCACCGTAACCTACGTAACCCGGAGGTGAACCGATTAGGCGAGATACCGTGTGCTTCTCTTGGAACTCAGACATGTTAATGGTCGTCATAAAGCGCTCACCACCAAACATTTGATCAGCAATTGCACGAGCCGTTTCGGTTTTACCCACGCCACTTGGGCCAACCAGCAGGAATACGCCTGTTGGTGCGTCTGGGTTACCTAGACCAGCTTTCGCAGTTTGAATGCCTTCAGACAGGGCATCGATAGCGTATTCTTGGCCTTTGATGCTTTGTGTTAGGCTTTCTTTCAGTTTTAGCGTGGTTTCTGCTTCGTCTTGAAGCATCTTACCCATAGGAATACCAGTCCAGTCCGAGATCACATGGCTAACTTCATCTGGACCCACTTCAAAGTGAACCAGCGGGTTACCACTGCGGATTGCGTCTAACTGTTCTTGGCAGGCTGAAATTGCAATGCGAACGGCTTCTTCATCCATTTCTGCATATGGAGAAACGTCTTGCTCTTGTTCTGAATCTTCGTCTGCAGCAAGCTCTTCTTCATTTGTTTCGCCAAAGACCAGTTCATGTAAGCGAGAGCGTAGAGCAATCATCTCTTGGATCTGCTCTTTTTCTTTGTGCCATTGCGCTTCTTGTTCTGCTAGCTCTTCTTTCGTTGTTTCCATTGCCAGTTTTAGGTCTGGAATGTTAGCAAGGCTGTGCTTGTCGCCAGTTTGCTGCAGAGCATCACGCTCAAGTGCTTCAAGCTCGCGCTGTTGAGCTGCAAGTTCTTGTTGCAGTGTCTCTACAGAAGCAGGAATGGCATTAAGGCTGATGTTCACTCGTGCACACGCCGTATCTAGTACATCGATCGCTTTGTCTGGCAGTTGACGACCAGAGATGTAACGAGCAGAAAGTGCTGCCGCAGCAGTGATAGCATCGTCACGCACGTAAACGTTATGTGACTTCTCGTATGCTGGGCGCAGACCACGAATGATCAATGCTGCTTGCTCAGGAGACGGTTCGTCGAGTTTCACCAATTGGAAACGACGCGCAAGAGCAGGATCTTTCTCGAAGTACTTCTTGTATTCCGACCATGTTGTCGCAGCGATGGTTTTCACTTCACCACGCGCTAGGGCTGGTTTTAGCAAGTTTGCCGCGTCGCTGCCGCCTGCTTGGTTACCACCGCCAACAAGGGTGTGTGCTTCATCGATGAATAGAATGATAGGGGTTGGCGAGTTTTTCACTTCATCCAATACTGCGTTTAGGCGTTTTTCGAATTCGCCTTTTACGCTTGCACCAGCTTGCAGAAGACCCATGTCCAGGCCGTAAAGCTCAACACCTTTGAGGTTGTCTGGTACGTCACCTTGTACAATCTTAAGTGCCAAGCCTTCTACTACTGCGGTTTTACCAACGCCCGGTTCACCAACAGCAATAGGGTTGTTTTTACGGCGACGAGCAAGGATGTCCACGATTTGGCGGATTTCTTGGTCACGGCAGAAAACAGGATCGATTTCGCCTTTGCGTGCTTTACCAGTGAAGTCTGTCGTGAACTTGCTCAGTGCTGAGCCATCCTCACGAGCTTGTGTTTTCTCTGAATTAGCAACTTGCGCCTCAATAGAGTGGCTTGTTAGTTCTGCAAAGTTACGCTTAAGGCTGTCAGGATTTACCGCTTCAAGGATAGAGGCGTAACCATGTTGGCCGTAACGGAGAGGGTTGCTAACAAGAGTAAGGAGTAGGGCGCCAGAGCGGATTTGTGTTTCGGATAGATCTAAAGAAGAAACCAGCCAGCTTTCTTGCAACCATTCGATTAATAAAGCAGAAAAAACAGGTTTGCTGCCATTTCCTTTGGCGTTGGTGTCGAGTGTGGATCGAACCGATTGTCTTAATAAGTTCTCAGAACAATCAAAATGACTTAATAAGACGTCAAAATCACTATTTGGCCTTTCTAATAGACTCAGTAAATAATGCTCAATTTGAACTTCGTTTGCTTTTTCAGAGACTGCAAGTGCAGCGGCGTCTTCTAATGCTACTTTTGCAATCGGGTGTAGACGCTGAATTAATGAAGAAAGGTTTATATTTATCATAGCCATTTTATTCTTTAGAGGAAAAGAGGTAGCGGCTATTATACTAAAAGTGATTGCGTTCTTTTTTTATCAAGATATTTTGACTATCGTTTGTTGGTTATTTTTAATGATTATTGTGACATTAATGTTTGTGGTTATTTTAATGGCGTTGTTATTCTAAATTAATTGATAGTAAAAGTGTCGGATTTATTAGTTTTAATGACTTTATTTACACGGTTTTATATGGTTATTTTCACTTTTTAAAGTTAGAACAATTTATTATTATCTTAATCCAACTTTTTGGTTTTTTATCCAATAAATTGTACTCAAGATATTAGTGAATAATGTCTTAATTTGATTAAGTCGTTGTTTTTGTTGTGTTTTTAAAGTTGGCACGGACTTTGAATATACCAAGTAGTCGCGGTGATAAGCGATTTGGTGATTTAAACAAAACAGATTTTAGAAAAGGAAATAGCGATGCCAACTCCAGCATATATGTCTATCCAAGGTGAGACTCAAGGCCATATTACTAAAGATACTTACTCTGCAGATTCAGTAGGTAACACATGGCAAGAAGCTCACGTTGATGAGTTCCTAGTACAAGAGCTTGATCACGTGCTAACAGTTCCACGTGATCCACAAAGTGGTCAGCCAACTGGTCAACGTGTACACCGTCCACTTGTTGTAACTAAAGTTCAAGATCGCTCATCTCCACTACTATTCAACGCACTAGTATCTGGCGAAAAACTTCCTGAGTGTGTGATCCGCTTCTACCGTACTTCAGTTCAAGGTAAACAAGAGCACTACTACTCAATCAAATTGATTGATGCGCTACTTGTCGATATCCAAACTCGTATGAACCACTGTCAAGACGCAGCAACAGCTGACCGCGTGACAGAAGAAGTGCTTAAGTTCACTTACCGTGCGATCGAAGTAACTCACGAAAACTGTGGTACTGCGGGTAACGACGACTGGCGTGCTCCACGCGAAGCTTAATTGCTCGTCGCGTAAAGATTCAGGGCCAACGATTGTTGGCCCTAATTCGATTATTTGTATCAGGTAAAAGATATGGTGAATGACGTAGAATTTAAATTTGAAGTGCCTGGATGTGGGCATGAATTTCGGGTTGAGAGCTTTCATGTTCATGAAGAGTTATCTAAGCCTTTCCACATCAATCTCTCATTACTTTCACTTGATCCAGATATCTCGTTCGATGAGTTAATACGTAAAGCAGGAACGTTGACACTTTACGGACAAGGTGTTGGGGCTGCGCGCGTGTTCAACGGCGTGGTGAATGAAGTTCGTTACTTAGGGACTGGACGTCGTTTTTCTCGTTATCAATTAGTCTTGGTTCCTCAAGCTTGGTTCTTATCTCAGCGCCAAGATTGTCGTATTTTCCAGCAAAAGTCAGCGCAAGACATCATCACAGAAGTACTCGATGATGGGGCAGTCACCGATTACCGATTTGAAGTGTCGGGTACTTATCCTCCAAAAGAATACGTTCTGCAATACCGCGAGTCTGACTTGCACTTCGTGCAGCGTATGATGGCTGAACACGGTATGTGGTATTACTTTGACCATAGCGATTCAAATCATACGATGGTCATTGTCGACAGTAATGACGCGATTGCACCTTTGATAAGCTCGCCACTAAATGCTTCATACATTGGGCCGATTGTTTATCATGCCGATGGTGGCGGTGTTGCCGATCGCGAGCATATCTCTGATCTCGAGTTAGTTAACCGCGTTAGAACGGGACAGGTTACGTACACAGATTACAACTACGAACACCCTAAAATTCCACAAGAGATGACACAGGCTGGCGAGCTAGACCAAGATCTCAAGCAGTTTGATTATCCTGGACGATACGTCGACCCGCTGATGGGTCAGGTGAGAACCACGGAGTGGATGTCGGAACACATAGTCGATAATCAACAAGTGGAAGCAACGAGTGACGTAATGCGCTTAGCATCTGGTTACAGCTTTAACGTCAGTGACCACCCGCGTTCTGAGATTAACCGCGATTACCTCATGTTGTCTGTAATGCACACAGGTCAAGATCCGCAAGTGCATGAAGATGAAGCGAGTGGTATGCCAACCACTTACTACAACCAGTTCTCATGTGTTCCACGTGATGTGGTTTTTAAAGCGCCTAAACTAGCAGCACCAGTAGTGGATGGCCCTCAAACGGCGGTCGTTGTAGGACCAGAAGGTGAAGAGATTTACACCGACAAGCTTGGTCGAGTGAAAGTACAGTTCCATTGGGATCGCTACGGTGATAACAACGAACATTCAAGCTGTTGGATTCGTGTAAGCCAATCCATGGCGGCGCCAACATGGGGCGCAGTTTATTTGCCGCGTATTGGCCATGAAGTCGTAGTGACTTTCCTTGAGGGCGATCCAGATCGTCCGTTAGTTACGGGCGCAGTTTACAACGGTTTGCATTTCCCACCGTACTCTTTGCCAGAAAACAAAACTCGTACCACGTTCCGCACGCAAACGCACAAAGGAACAGGTTACAACGAGTTGAGTTTTGAAGACGAAGCGAACCAAGAAGAAGTCTATATTCACGCTCAAAAAGACATGTCGACCAAGGTGCTCAACAACCGTTACCGTGATATCGGTCAAGATGAATTCTTGAAGGTTGCACGTCACCAAACGAATGAAGTTCATGGTGACCATAAAGAAACCATTCATGGGCATAAAACGACACAGGTAAACAGTACGTTTACCGAGACAGTCGAGCAAGACGTTACCGTTACATACAACGCGAACGAAGCCCAGTATGTGAAAAACAATTCTGACTTAGAAATTGGTGATAACCGTACGACTAAGATAGGTAAAAATGATGACTTAGATATTGGCGAAAACAGTAACCTTACTATCGGTGCGTCTAAGAGTTCAGATATTGGTGCGGATGATAACCAGACGGTTGGTGGCAACTTAACGGTATCAGTGAAAGGGAACACCGCTTATAAAGCTGATGGTGCAACGCAAATTATCAGTGGCGACAAGATTGTATTGAAAACGGGTGGCTCCTCTTTAGTGATGAACAGTGATGGTTCAATAAAGTTATCAGGCTCGGCTATTACGATCGAAGGCAGTGATAAAGTCGTCGTGAAAGGTGGCAACGTAGTGGTTAACTAACAATGGAAAAACAACCTCTTACAACAGAAGTAATATCAGAGCAGCAAGCCGAATCAACGGCTTGCTTTTCGCGTTTTGGAAGAATAGTGGCTATCAATGAGTCTACGGGCAGTGTGCGAGTTGATTTTGATGGTAACCCATTTAAGCAGCCACTCACTGCGAGACTAGGACGTGGCTTTCGTCGTTCTGAGCTGCAAATGGCTATCGATAATCGATTAAGTTGTCGAGTTGAGTTTTTGAACGACGACTTAAGCTTGCCTCTTGTGACGGACATTTTCTTCTCCATTCTGGATGACTCTGACGAGTTTGTATTGCGAGCGAAGAAGATGGTTATCGAGACAGAACAAGAGTTGGTAGTCAAAAGTGGTGAGACAGAAACTCGCTATAGCGGGCGCGATGGACGAATTACCACTAAAGCGAAGTACGTCACTTCTCAAGCAGAAAAAGCACAAAAAATTCAAGGCGGAACGATCGCAATTAACTAATTACCTAGCATTAGCTAATTTACGTCGAGTTAGCTAATTACTTTGTATTAACTAATTGCAATCGCGTTATGGCACGCTAATAACGGATAACTAGATGCGACAAAGAATCGGTGTCGAGCACCTAAAGGCACCCATAACCAATCAAGAAGTCGAAGGCGCGTTAGCAAAAGCTGAGCGCGCTGTGAACGACCTTTCCCAATTGCCAGTAACATGGCTGGATTTCTGTAATGAAAAGCTGTCCATTGCTTCTGAAAGTATCGGTTTTTTAATCAGGCAGCGAGTTCAAATTCACAAAAGGGGTTATCCAAGTCGTGAGTTGGCGTATCTCAAGCTGATTGAACGCCAAATTGAAGAACTGAAGCAGGTGTACTTGTCGTTTTATCGGTTAGCACCGGGGTTGATTCATCAATTAAGAAGCAAAGAGCCAGAAATCTACAGCTGGCTGATGCTACAAGGCGAGTTGGGCTCAGCGTTGGATAACCTTTTGTGCGGCTTGAGTTTACTCGAAGATATTGACGCTAAAACCGCAATGGTCATTGCCGTACAATCTCCGGTTGAATCTATGGATAGTACGCTTTCGGAGCTTATTGAGGGTAATGCGACATCCAGTGCGTTTTACTTTGAATGCTTACGTGTACGTCAAACATTAAGTGTTTCTCTCATCAAGCGTTGGAACAAAGCCAGCATCATTAGCTCTCATGTTGCTTTGCCACTACTCGCTTTACAAGACGTGAAAGAGGGGATTGATTGGCTCAATGACAATGCAGGCAGCGAACAATATCTATTTGAACGTTTGATTACCAAACGTGACAGAGGCACTTGGTTCCGTCAGAGCTTTGGCATCGAACCAAATGGATTACCATCAGCGCAAGTGCTCACTTACGCCAAGTTGCTTGAGTTAAAAGAGTTTGAGGCGTTTGATATCTCTTCTTCATTAGCACCTGTTGATTTTGCGCTGAGTGGTGATTGGAAACTGGTGCCCCAAATCATCGAGCACTTGGAAAGTCTGGAGGAAGCTGAAGGTGAAATTTGGCTTCATGCCTTGTATGTCGTCTACGGAAAGCTTCTTCCTCTGACTCCCCAAGATGTTGGTGTCGAGTATGAATGGGAAGAGATCGTCGATCTGCTCAATGAGTGGGTGGAAGATGAAAAATATATCCAAAATCTACCAAGCCGCTTGGGTTACGCATTGAGCTTCGAGTCTACGTTAGCTGCGATGCAAGATTCTAACGTTGATGTGCTGTTCCGCGACTGGCTATGGCGCCAAATCTGTATTCAATCCAGAGCCTACGTGCCTTGGGATATGGCAATGCCGATTCATCAACAAGACTGGAACTTTCACAATTTAAAGGCCGCACCTTCTGCGAGCGAACGATTCAACTTAAGGAATAGCAATGCAGTTATGGGATATTGAGGCGCACCCTGAGCTATCACTTAAAGGTCGTTTTCAACGTGACGAAAACGGCGATGAAGTGTGGGTTGTGGTCGCCAAACGCACATGGCAATTCGATGGTGTGGTTTGGCACGAATTAGGTGAAAGTGAAATCTTCGATGATCCCCAATATTTGGGCGAAGAAGGCTTCTCTGCGATGAAAGTTGACCACGAATTCGCGTATACCAAAGACAATACAGATGTACTTGTTTACGGTAAAGCGCGCAGTTACGCGAAAAAGCCAGTGACATACCAAGAGTGTCGCGTGTTGATTGATGGTCATATCGATAAGACTCTCGCTATTCACGGGGAACGCGTATGGGTTGAGCATGCTGGCAGTATCACGCTGAGCAATCCAGTCCCATTTATTGAAAAAGACATTGATTACACTTGCGCGGTAGGCGGTGATTTACGTAACCGAATAGGTGGTGGGGTTGCCGACTCCAATAAAGAATTGCTTGAACAGAAAGTACCCTCGGTTTTTTATCCCCGAGAGGACTGGAGTGCCGCCGCGAGAAAACTACGCGTTGCGGGGTTCGGGCCAGTGCCTCCGTTCTTTGAGTCGCGCCAGAAGCTGGCCGGCACGTTCGATGACGATTGGATTGAGAATCGCAAGCCAATGTTGCCACTCGATTTTGATAAGCGGTTCTTCCAAAGCGCGCCTATTGATCAACAGTGCAAAGGCTTTCTTCGTGGGGGGGAGCGTTTGATGATGAGTGGTTTTTGTCATGATGACACGCTTTCATTTCGAATCCCTAAAGAAAAATACCGTGCGATCGCGAAGTTCAAAGATCAAAGTTATCAAGCTGATATGGCGATGTACACCTTATTCGTTGATGCGGAAAAGAAAACTATATCAATCAGTTACACCGCTGCGTTTCCTTGTCAGGGCAAGGAGCATTTGTTGGTGTCGACATCGATCACTAAGTTGGAAGAGGTAAGCGAGCATGCATAATTCAACAGGCCGTTACGTGCTAGGGATGGAAGTGATGACGCCAACCGGTATGAATTTAGATATTGCTAGTGCAGTTTCGTATGCTGACTTAGGAAGATTCGACCAATGTGTAGGGGATGATGGTATCGAGCGTTTTACTTACGCCAAAATCGAATACACCAAAGAAAGTGAGCAGTTTGAGAAAACGTGCGAGTTAATCACCCACTTGCTTGATTCATTGTTAGCGCAGTTACCACGTTCATTGAGACCAATACCTTTGCTTATAGCGGTGCCTGCGTCTGTTTCACTAGTAAAGGTGCAAGAATGGCTTGGTGAAAGTAACTATGCTGAATTTCTCTCTGTGGTGAATGCTGTTCATGCCAGTGGGCCCAGTTTCGTTCTCCAGGCCATGAAATCATTGGATAAATATGATGCTATGATGTGTATCAGTGTCGATTCCTTGGTGAGTTCGATGCAAACACTCATCGACGATGCGATGGTAATGAGTACCAATAATCCATGGGGCGTTATTCCGAGCGAGGGTGGGGCGGGTTTAATTCTTTGTCGAAAAAACACCGTAGAAACATTGAAACTTAAGCCTCAAGCGCAGCTTGGCTACATTGATACGGAATTAAACACTTCAGACCGAAGAGGCATGTTTCGACTTGTTCAACGTGCGAGTAAAAAGCTCGATTCATTTGGTGAAGTGTATTCCGATATGACGAACCTGCGCATGCATTCGGAAGATTACGGCTTTGCTCTGGGGGCGAAAGCAGAACGATTCACGAACCCAGAACAACCGCAGCTTATCAATGAGTTGTGGGGCACAATGGGTAGTTGTTCTTCTCTCGCTTTAATTGCCTTTGCGGTCAGAGAGCACCACTTTAAGCAACCAACTACATTGTTAATGTTCGACTTTCATGGTGACAAAGGAGTTCTCCAATTACTGCAATGTTAGTGGGCACTCATCGATCAAATGGCAATGAAAATATACTCATATTATTAGGTTGAAGTTTGTAACACGAAAAAGCGTATAACTCATGCAGTGAAAGCGTAAGTAAAAAGGTCTAATAAGTTAGTAATAATAACTAAAATAATAGGCTTACTGTTTGTTTTAAATACCAACCTTGATACAAGTACGTTCAAGAAAATATTATTCAACTCTAATAATATTTATTCTATGAAAGAGTACTAAGTGTCTAATAATCAGAGTACAGCCAAAGGATATATCGATCAGTTGGTTGTTAAAGCTATTGAGAAAAAGAAACTGAATGAGCAAAGGCTAGCAGAAAAAAATAAGCCGAAGCTTGAGTACGTGCTTTTTTCACAGTTTGATGTATTAGACAAGCTTCCTTCTAAAAATGGTAAGACAACGGTTTACCATCTTGCAAAAAAAGGGCAGCCAGAGAAGCAAATCTGTTGCAAAGTTATCAATGATGACTCGCCAGAATTTGCGAGCAAAATGTTGATTAACGAAGCGAGCAGGCTGGAGCTTTCTCAACACCCTAGCGTGGCTAACTTTGTAAAAATCGGCAACGAATTCGAACGCCCATATTTGATGTACGAGTGGATCCAAGGTGAATCACTGGCAGAAAAAATGGAGCGTCATTCTTCTAAAGGCTTTCGCCACGACCACATCGCTTGGTTGGTGTATCAACTCGCTGGCGCTCTAGAGTTTATGCATACAAGAGGTATCTGCCATCTTGATATTAAACCATCTAACGTATTAGTGAGTGAAGGCGATTACGTTAAGCTCATTGATTTCGGCGCTGCTCGTTACATTGGAGAGACAGAACCTTACGCAGAAGCAAGCTTGAGCTACGCTTCCCCTCTTTATATAGAAACTGGCATCGCGGAACCGCAAGATGATGTTTACTCTCTCGCTTTGCTCGCTGGACACCTATTTTTAGGATCAATATTTGGTGATGCATGGAATAAGCAGTTAAAAGATCGAAAGCGTCCGGCTTTGATCCCGGCTCATATTTGGAAATTGCTGAAAGAAGTCATCAACAAACCAAGAGGGCATGGCTATACCGCTATTTCTTTTGCTCAACAGTTAGCGCGAATCGATACGCAATCAATTAGCTCAAATTCTAACGCACCAATTTTCAGTAGCTTGCGTAACGCGGACTTGCTGCTTACACACTGTAAGCCAAATGATAAAACGGCGTATGGTCGCTTTAAAATATTAGAGGCGAGCTTAGTGTTGAGTGTGCTGGCAACAGCAGGAAGTTATTTATATCAACAGAATAAAGATCAATTGGATGCCATTTTTTCCCGAGGTGTCACTACTGTAACTCACGTTATTACGCCCTCTGAAACGGCTTCTTTTTTGGCTCAGCCTCCATGGAAAATCAAAGAAGAACTGTCTCAAGCTACTCAGAGTATTGATATGACAGAAGCTTATCGAACAGCATATCAAGCTCAGCAGTTAAGCCTCTCGAGTTTATATGAAGAAAAACAGGCTCAGTTAACGTCGTATCAATCGTTAGCGGATGGCTTACCAATGGCATTAGTCGAATTACGTAAGGAGCTTGTTACCTTGCGAGAAACCCTTGTTCGTGACGGTGCCCTGTTTCCATATGCGGATGAGGCGTTGACTAAAGTGATGTCTGGGTTAAATGTCGCGTCTATCGATTCCATGAAAGTATCTACCATAGCTGGCAGTCGAGATAAGCAGATTGCTCGCTTAATTTTAGATGGTGAAGCTAAGCTCGCAGAAAATGAAATGAAAGAGGCATGGTTGTTAAACCAGTCACAAGCCTATTTCTACAACCAAATCTTACCAAAGGCTGTGATGGAAAATATTAATGACTCCATCGATAAACATGCAGAGGCGCACTTTTACACCAAAGCAATTGAAGAAGCCGAATTAGCCAAAGCCTACTTCGGTAATACGCCAGAACTAGACAAAAAAATAAAGGATTTAATCGTCGCAAGAAGCGAATTTATTTTGTTTAGCACCGTGATGGAGCAATCCGTTTACGACAAACAAAAGCTACATGAATCCCTTGCCGATTTAGAACGGAATGCACCAAGTAAATTTACAGAAATCACGAAAATTCTAGATAGCATGGCGTCGGATGCGATTGAGCAGAGCCATCGATTATCTAAGCCAGCAAATGGCGCAATTGCGGTAGCGCGTGCGTTGAGAGATTACTTGACTGAAGGAGACGTGAATTTTGTCCAACATTGATATCGATCGTCTGCTTAATCCTATTTCTGATGAATCTCCAGTGGGAAACGATGCCCGTTACGAGTTTTGCTATGAAATGATGGAGTCCGAAGTGAAGAAATTCGGTTCCTTGTTTGGCGAAACAGTAGATTGGAGCGTGGTAAAAACGCACGCGACTGAAGTTCTAGAGCACCACAGTAAAGACTTAAAAGCCATTTGTTACCTCGTTCGCGCGCTAACAGAAGAGTTTGGTCTGCAAGGCTTTGAACAAGGTCTAAAGCTGCTTAGTGAGGCGTTAAGTCGCTTTGGCGTTGAATTGTATCCTTCGCGAAAGCGGGGTCGAGATGGCGCGGTCGAATGGTTGAACCATCAGTTTAAACTGGTCAGCAGCAAGTTAGCGGAAAGTGCTCAGTCATGGGATTTGGTATCAAACTGCATTTCGACTATTGAAGAAGTGCAGCGCCAGTACGACGAGGTTTACCAAGACTCAGAAGCGGATTTCTTTGAGATTCGCACTCAACTCAATGTCTTATCTCAACAAGCGGCGGCTGATGAGCAGAGCGATGATGCAGTCGTTAACGTCGAACAAGCGGCGCCTGCACCAGCTACGCAGCCTGCTGTCGAAGAAACGTCAGCGCAGAATGAAGTGCAAACCGCGCCGGTGAAGGCGGTTCCGCCGGCCCCTAAACCTGCGCCAGTTAAGAAAGCGGTAGCAAAAGAAGTCGATGTCGATACGGACTTCTCTTCGCCGACGGCTTCTAAGCGCACCTTGAAGACGGTTGCAGAAGTCATGCTTCATGCGAACCCAAGTGATCCGCTGGCTTACCGGATTTATCGTCATCTGACTTGGGATGACATTGATGGTCTACCCGACCACCAAAACAATCAAACGCCTTTGAGCTTGGCAGTGTCGTCCGATCAACAAGCGGAATACCGAGATAAAGCTGAACAAGAAAGCGACATCGACACCATTAAGCGTTTGGAGCGCATATTAACGGATGCGCCGTTTTGGCTGACGGGCCATTACTTCGTGTATTCGATGCTTAATAACTTGGGCTTTGATGATGCAGCGCTTGCTGTGAAACAAGAAGTGACGCGTTTTGTTGAATCGCTAGAGGGCATCGAGCACCTCTCATTTAAGAATTCTATACCATTTGCAGATGAAGCGACCTTGAGCTGGTTATCGACTCAAGATACTACTTCTTCGACTTCTCAACCCGTTGTTCAAACGGTTGTGATTTCGCAGGAAGACTCGCTGCCAATGGAGGATATCACTCTAGAAAATCTAGGGGAATGTGCAGCAGAGCTTGCCCACAAACTTGAGCTGGATAGCTCGGGACGTGGGCAGTTCATGCTGTATTTACAATTGATAGCAGCTTACCAGTCTGTTGGATTATACCCGTTGTGTTTGCCGTATCTTGAGAAGGGGTGGGAAGTACAAAAAGCGTTTAATCTCGCGAGCTGGGAACCCCACTTATCGTCACAGTTAGAAGACCTAATTCGAAAAACACTCCATCGGTTATTTGGAAGCAAGGATCTTCTACCTGAGAAGTATGAAGAGTGGAAAGCAATTTACGACTAATTAAAGAGTTAGATAAGGAACGAATTATGTCACGTGACGGCTCGGTGGCTCCTAAAGAGCGAATTAATATCCGTTATGTTCCAGCAACTGGCGATACGCAAGAAGACGTAGAGCTGCCGCTAAGCATGATGGTAGTTGGCGACTTTACTGCGCGTGCAGATGAGACACCAATTGAAGAACGTACTCCAATTAACATCGACAAAGACAACTTTAACGAAGTGCTAGAGGGCATGTCTCCAAACGTTAAAGTCAACGTTGAAAACCGTCTTTCTGAAGAAGAAGGTGGTCAAATCGGCGTTGATCTGACGTTTCAAAACATGAAGGACTTCTCTCCTGAAGCAATCGCGAAAAGCGTACCTGAGCTAAACAGCTTGCTTGAACTTCGCGAAGCCTTGGTTGCACTGAAAGGTCCTCTAGGAAACGTTCCTGCGTTCCGTAAGAAGATCGCATCGGTTCTTCAAGATGAAGAAGCGAGAAAGAAACTGTTGGATGAACTAAGCATTGGCAACGACCAAGACGCGAAAGAAGAGTAAGGGATATCATGTCTGCAGAAGCACAAGCGCCAGAACAAGAAGCAGCCTTAGTTGAATCAGGCTCACTTCTGGATAGCATTCTTAACGAAACACGTTTAAAGCCAAGTGATGAAGGTTTTGACGTTGCAAAACGCGGCGTAGAAGCATTCATCAGTGAGTTACTAAGCAGTTCGAACACAGAGAAAGTCGACCAATCTCTGGTTGATCTGATGATCTCTGAAATCGACCAAAAATTGTCTAAGCAAGTTGATGCAATTCTTCACAACGAAGAAGTTCAAGCGATTGAATCAACGTGGCGTGGCCTTAAGTACCTGGTTGATCACACTGACTTCCGCGAGAACATTCAAATCGAACTGATCTCTGCGAAGAAAGACGAAGTTCTTGATGACTTCGAAGACGCTCCAGAGGTGGTGAAGTCTGGCCTGTACAAGCAGATCTACACACGTGAATACGGCCAGTTCGGTGGTAAGCCTGTTGGCGCCGTCATTTGTGATTACGCTATGTCAGCTTCGTCGCCTGACATCAAACTGATGGAATATATGGCGAACGTAGGTGCAATGTCTCACGCACCATTCATAACGTCGGCATCGGCTAAATTCTTTGGCCTAGACAGCTACGAAGAGCTGCCAAACCTAAAAGATCTGAAGTCTGTATTTGAAGGTCCACAGTACGCGAAATGGCGTGGTCTGCGTGAGCACGAAGATGCACGTTACCTAGGTCTATGTACATCTCGCTTTATGCTACGTACGCCTTACTCTGTTGAAGATAACCCAATTAAGGCGTTTGACTACGATGAGCAAGTGACAGACAGCCATGATAACTACCTATGGGGTAACTCAGCGTACGCGATGGCGTCTAAGATCAGTGAATCATTTGCTAAGTACCGTTGGTGTCCGAATATTATTGGTCCTCAAAGCGGTGGTACTGTACAAGATCTACCGGTTTACAACTTTGAAGCTATGGGTCAAATCGAGACTAAGATCCCAACCGAGATCCTGGTTTCTGACCGTCGTGAGTATGAGCTAGCAGAAGAAGGTTTCATTGCGCTAACCATGCGTAAAGGTTCTGACAATGCGGCGTTCTTCTCTGCAAACTCTGTTCAAAAACCAAAAGTGTTTGCGAACACGCCTGAAGGCAAACAAGCCGAGATGAACTACAAGCTAGGTACTCAGCTTCCTTACATGTTCATTATCAACCGTTTAGCGCACTACATAAAAGTGCTACAGCGTGAGCAAATTGGTTCTTGGAAAGAGCGTTCTGACCTAGAAATCGAATTGAACAAGTGGATTCGTCAATACGTTTCTGACCAAGAGAACCCGCCAGCGGAAGTTCGTGGTCGCCGCCCACTTCGCGCTGCGAAGGTTGAAGTATCAGACGTAGAAGGCGATCCAGGCTGGTACAAAGTATCGATGTCTGTACGTCCTCACTTCAAGTACATGGGCGCAAGCTTCGACTTGTCTCTAGTTGGTAAGCTAGACCAATAACCCATTACTGAAACCATCAAGCAGCCAGTGAAGACTGGCTGCTTTTTTCGTAGGATCGCATATGGAAAAAGGTTACCGTCTTTTAGAGCGGATCGAGCTAGGAGAACCAAAAAACTGCTACGAGAAAGTGGTGTCTCATAAGCATTTGATTGAATCCATTCACTCGCATCTCGCTGACTTGTTGAATACGCATTCCGGCAACGCAATGATCGACAATGAGTATGGTCTGCCAGATTTTAACGACGTACTTTCTAACAACACAAACCTCGTTCGCCATATTCAAAAAAACATCACGTCAACCATAGAACGCTTTGAGCCCCGACTGCTGAATGTCGAGGTTCATTACCGTGAAGACCACCATAATCCATTACAACTCGGCTTTGGTATTCGCGGCGAAGTTTCCCATAACGGCGGTAAAGTCCCAATGTCGATCGATGTCTACATGGGAACCGACGGCCAATTTAACGTTTAGTAGGTGCCACTTGAGTAACAGTAAATACTTTCAAGATGAACTCACGTATTTACGCGAGTCGGGTAGTGAGTTTGCCAAATATCATCCGAAGTTAACTCACTTTCTCTCTGAAGGAACTTTTGATCCAGATGTCGAACGATTGCTGGAGGGTTTTGCTTTTTTGACCGGACGCATCCGCGAAAAGATTGACGATGAACTTCCTGAGCTAACGCAATCTCTGATGACTTTGCTGTGGCCACATTACATGCGTTCGATTCCGTCTTTGTGTATTAGCGAACTAAAACCGCATACCGGAAGTGTTACTGAGAAAACCGTGGTGAAACGTGGTGCGGAAATGGCCAGCGAGCAGGTAGAAGGCACGCAGTGTTTGTTCCGTACTTGTTATGACGTCAATCTATACCCAATTACGATTACTAACATTGAACAAACTAACAGCCGCACCAGCTCGATGATTGATGTGACGTTATCGACGGAGCATGGCCTTGAGCTGTCTCGTATCGGTTTAGATACGTTGCGTTTGCACCTGCATGGTGAGATTCATATTACTCGCACTGTCTTCTTATGGCTGTTCCGTTATCTAGATTACGTCGAGTTGGATGTTGGTGGTGGCTACAAACATCGTTTAGGGCCAGAGTACGTTAAGCCAGTCGGGCATGAAGAGGACGAGGCGCTGCTGCCTTACAGCAAAAACTCCTTTGCAGGCTACCGTTTGCTGCAAGAATTCTTCTCTTTGCCAGATAAGTTCATGTTCTTCGACATTAAAGGCTTAGAGTGGCTAAAAGGCATTCCGCAACGCAGCACGGTCAAAATCAAATTCCACTTTAAGCGTGCTTTGCCTTCAGAAGTGGTACTTAAAGATAAACACTTAAGGTTGCACTGCACACCTGCGGTTAACTTGTTTGAAAAAGACGGCGATCCAATCCGTTTAGAGCATCGACGAAACGAGTACAAGGTGCGTCCACAAAGTAACACTCAAGAGCATTACGAGGTTTATTCCATTGAGCAAGTGGAGAGTTGGAGTAAGGACGAACGCCGTCGTAAACCATTAATCGAATTTGAATCGTTTGAGCACCAAATCAACCAGCGTGATAAGCGAGAGTTCTACAAATCCAAAGTGGGCGAGCGAGTAAGCGGAAGAGGGTTAGAGCGCTATATCTCATTCCATACTCACAATGGCGACATTGCGGATTTAGGGACTGAAACCGTATTGATGAAACTGCAATGCAGCAACGCGGATTTGGCAGAACGTCTTTCAGTGGGTGACATCACTTACGCGACGCACAAATCGCCAACGTATGCGACGTTTAAAAACATCACTAAGCCAACACAATCGGTAAGTCCTCAGGTGAACGGCGAGCTTCAATGGCAGTTGATTGCCAACATGTCGCTCAACTACTTGTCTTTGGCCAATATCGATGTGTTGAAAGTGTTGCTCTCGACTTACGACTTCCACTCTCGAGTCGATAGACAAGCCCACCGCGCGTCGATTCATCGACTTGATGGCATTATTTCTTCAGAGATGAAACCAATCGATCGCGTATTTCGTGGTGTATCTGTGCGTGGTAACCAATTCAAGCTCGTGACGGACTCTAAGTTCTTCGTAAATGAAGGCGATATGTTCCTTATGGCCACGGTATTGAATGAATTTATCCGTTTGTATTCGAGTGTGAACTCCTTTACCGAACTAGAGGTGTTCGATGAAGCGACGGGCGAGGTTTACAACTGGGCAAGCCTAATCGGGCAGCAGACGATACTATGATTAACACACTTTCTGATAAGTCGAATGAGTTTAGTTTCTACCAAGCGGTGTTGCTGTTAGAGAAACACTACCAGCTGGAGCCAAACTCAAATTTTGTTGCCGTGGGCGAGAACAAATACTTCCATCAAGAGCGAATTGAGTTCAGCGTGTCGCCAAACCTGTGCTTTCCAAAGAGTGATATGGATTTTATTACTCATATGGAAAGAAACGGAAAGCAATATTCACGTATTGAGACGAACTTTCTTGGCTTGCATGGTTCAAGCTCGCCCCTGCCAGCGTCTTACACTGAGAAACTCGTCGGTCGTGATCCCGATGATAACCCAGTGAAGGATTTCTTCGACTTTTTCCACAACCGCTATACAAGCTTACTGTATCGTGTTTGGAAGAAATACCGATATCACGTGCAGTACAAAAGCGGGGCAAGCGATGCGTTTTCTGGGCGCATACTGCATTTGGCTGGTCTGTCAAGCGTTATGCAAGATTGTGAAGTAGCGGAGTTAGATCGAGCGAAAGTTCTGTCTTACGTGAACCAGTTATCTACGCGTACACGCTCACCCAAGCTTATTTCCGGTATTGTTTCGCACTACTTTTCACTGCCGAATGTGCGAATCGAAGAATGGGTTTATAGACGCGTAGAAATCGCTGAAAGCCAGCGTAACAAACTCAACCGCTCCAATTGTGTATTGGGGCAAAGCTTACACTTGGGACAAAGCATTGCGGATTTGAACGGCAAGTTTAACTTGTGTATCGACAACATTGATTTTGAAACGTTTAAGCAGTTTTCCTACGATGGTGAGTTACATAAGACGCTGGTGGGCTTGATGCGCTTTATTCTGCGTGACCCAATGTCGTGGGACCTAAAGTTGACAGTTAACCTAGACAGTATTCCAGAAAACAAACTGGGTAATGGAGAAGGGAACCAACTAGGTCAAACGTTCTGGCTAGGAAACCCAGGTGATAAAGACGCCAAAATTCGACTTATCGGAAGCATATAAGAAAGCCGCTCAACGAGCGGCCCTTTATGTTTTCCTCAAAGAGGTCAGAAAAGCTTAACGACTGATCGGCTGATGCAGTACAACGGTAGTATCAAGCCTTTGAATGCCGTTAAATGATTCAATTTCATTACAAAGATGATGAATAGACTGCAGGTCGGGCGCTTCAATTAGGGCAATAATATCAAAGTTGCCACCAACAACGCTCGTTAAGCGAACCTCAGGGATTTCTTTAAGTGCATTCGTTACATCATTCTTCTTACCCTTTTCACAAGAGATCAGTAGATAACTAGCGGCTTTTCGCCCTTCATTTTCTACACGAATCTGTGCGGTATAGCCTTTGATAATACCGGTCTTTTCTAAACGATTAATTCTTTCTGCTACTGCTGTTCGAGACAAACCAATGTTTCGGGATAGATTCGCAATCGACTCTCGCCCATTCGACAATAGACTTGAAAGTATTTTTCGATCTAATTTATCTAAACCTTGTAAAGTCATGTTTGAAATCATGTGTTCTGCCTATTTTGTTTTTATATTGTTATTAAATCGACTCAGGGAGCGTAAAGTTATACAGCTCAGCAAGAGTGAATGGGTTTTTCTGTGTCAACGGAGTGATGCGTAAGCTCAAGTCCCTCCCTGACACTTTTATGTCACTGACAAAGCTGCCGTTATGAGTGTTTGTCAAGGTCGAGTCACCTAGCAATCTGTATATCGCCCATTGACCACTCTTATTTAAAACGTGCTGTCTGCCTTCATCGGTTACATCCTGGAGTGTGATACTAATATTGAAGTCACCATTTTGCGGTGGCCATGCCATTTCACGAATGCGGCTTGGACCGTGGTAGTAACTTATATTGGTATCTGCAATTTTTAAGCTCGCTCTAATCGCACTAGAATCAAGATCGAGTACTCTTGCACTAAACGGAATATGAACGCGGTTAGTGCTTTTATTAATTAATGTGTCTCGAATAACGTTATAGTTACGCAGTTGCACTAACAGAGCCGGAGAGATTGGCATCGTCTCGCCATCCACCTGTTTTGGCGTCCACAAATTGGTATCGTAGAACGGTGCAAAATTTTTCTGAATAAATGTGTCTAACAAGCCACCTGAAGCAAACAGTAATTCAAAATCTTCAATTGAGATTTCCTCGGTCGCTGTTAGATCAAATGGGTATCGTCCTAGCCCTATCTCTTTAAACTTGGTGTAAATCTCGCTGTACCATTGGGTTTGAATGCCTTTAGCGGACTCTTTAATCATGACTGACCAGCTTTGTTGAACCACATCTAACAACCAGCTACGAACGGGTTCCGGTGATTTTTGGGCAATCTGTTTAAGTTTTATTAATGGGTCAGCTTCACTGCTGTTCATTCGATGCTGAGCTGCCGCTAGCGCCGCCATTTGCGGGTCAGGTGCATCAGCAATGTCTTTCATATACGTGCGAACACGGCTTAACGCTGCTACGGTCTCATCCCAAGGAGTAGGGGAGTTTGGTGTTTCACTGACCTGAAGTTGGTTTAATAAGTGAAAAGCTTGTTCAACACGTTTCATCAACAAGTAATCAGGCTTAACTACTTCCTCTACTGCGTCTGATGCGGAGTCTGCCGCTGCCACGAGTTTCGGGTCTAGCTTTGAAATCAGAGCATTTTTTTCACCAACGGGTGAAAATTGTGTGTTGGCATAGACCTGCTTCAGTACGGTTGTCATTGGTGAAGAAGGGCCCGAGATTAAGTCTATCGCGTTCGTTAGGTCGCCGACATTGTCATAGTTCTGGACTTTTAGTTCACTCAGCGCATTGCGCCAATTACTGATGTAGTCGTCAGTATATTTTTTACGTACTTCCTCTTTGAAGGCTTCTTGTTCTTCACTAGTAGGAATAACGTGTTGTGACAGACCTAAAACCCAGTTGTCACTGATGACTTGTTGTGACATTAGGTCCACGCGTGGTCGATAAAAAGTACTAAAACCAGTGGAGGTATAGATCTTATCTACGATCAAGCGTTCACTATCGATTGGTGTGTTGAATACATTGCTAAACTCAAAACCCACAGCTCGTTGCAGATCTAGGGTTCCTAAATCAATCGAATTTGCTTCGTTTAAAATGCCTGCATAAACGAGATCAACATTCGAATTTGCTAGCAATGAGCGACGTGTTGCGCGAACAAGATCCATATTGATATCAATTGGATCAAACTGCGTGCGAAAGTAAGCGTCCAAATAGCGCATCGCCTGATTGACGACGTCACTTTGGTTGCTTAAATCGTTCATCATTTGGAGAGTTTGATGACGCAAAAAACGGATATCACGCTTTGTTGGATCGTTTAGCATTAGATACCCCTTCAATAGAGGTAAAGCGCGTGTAAAAGTGTTTTGATTTTGTGTCAGTTGTAGACGGTAACCTTTCTCAATAAGAGGTATTAACTGTTGAGCAACGTCCTTAAGTAATGCTTCGTAAGCGATGCGAGTGCTTTGATCCAAACGGCTAATGTTGAGTGGTAATATCTCTTCATCCAAAGCCTTAGAACCTTTAAGCCACGCCCCATAAGAAGGCTCTATTGCTTTCGTCGCCTTCGCTAAAAGCTCATCGAATCTTGCATCTTGCTCCACTTGTGATTTGTCATCGATACTCAAGAGTTGATTCATCACATGTAAGTTACTGTCTAATGTCGTGAAAAAGAAGTAACTGCCCCCAGTAAGCAGGATAATAGAGCCGAGTATTGCCAAACGGCTTTGTCTCTGAATTAGACGAAGATACGTCTTGTTTTCGCCCGCAAAGTCGCTTTCCGGCAATATTTGTGAATCAATCAGAAAGCGAGAGAAATAAGGCGTTTCTGTTAACTGAGTATGCTCTGACGCGATAATAGGTAAGTTGAAGTAATTACTACAACTTTTTGCAAGTAAATTGTACTTGCGACCGCCTTGCAGACTCGAACTAAAGAAAATCTCACGGATGTCTAGTGAATAGACACCGTTGTTAACATCACATAGACGCTCAAGCACATAGCTGACTTCAGACTGACATAGCTCAAACTGCTTAGGGAAAGCGAGTATTGCTTGTTTCTCATCAATGTCCGTTGAATTAGCGGATGCATCTAGCGCATTACTTTCAAGCACTCTCACTAGATTTCGATAGCTATCGCGGTAGTACTCTGCAAATACACCTTTGGCTTCTTTTAGTGGGATAGAGAGGAACTCAACACGTGTCTTGAGAGAGCTAAAGTGCATGTATTCTTTAAAGCCATCTAACTTGTCTAGCTTTGACATAATCAAATAGATTGGCAATGCTGAAGACGTTTTAGAGTTGATGGTACTCAAGCGCGCCAATAAAGACGAAATAGTGTACTCTTTTTGCTCTGGCTCAGAGACGATCATGAACTCGAAATCGGTGAAGAATAGACAGCCTGAAAATGGCTTTCGAGGTCGATGATGAATAACTTCTTCAATGAACGTATTCCATAAAGAAGCATCACTGCTTGATACTTCCTGGAACACTAAGCGTTGGTCAGGTTTGATGTATACAGCGCTGTCAGATTCGTACCATTCAAAAAAGTCATTCTTAGCGGTTCTAGTGCGATCCATCGGTTTAATTGCACTAGAATTAAATAAAAATTGACGTCGCCCTGACCCTTTATTACCAAGCATCAGATAAATTGGTTTCTTGCCTGAGTTAGCAAGAAGAGGCTGGATAACCATAGAAAGTGCTTCTTCCTCGGTTTCCAAATGTTGAGCTTTAGCGTTGTTCTTTTTCTTCAACCATAATGTGAATTGAAAAATGACGTAAACAATGGCGATAGCACCAAGGGTCAGCCAAAGATAAAGTTGATCGATTTCGTCAAGAAAAAGCAGATAAATAGTGGTGATAATTAGAGCCACTAAAAACATCAATATAGTAGAAATCACCACTGGATTTCTAAACAGTTTTTGTTTGAACATAAGCCTAAAACTTCTTTAATTGTATTGTTATTTATTGTCAGTTTTTTCAGCTTGTAGCTGACTCAATTTATATAGGTAGATGTTCAGTAAAAGGGTTGCGCGGTCAATTTCCTTTTGCTGTGAATACTTTTCAGCGTATTCAATACGACCTAAAAGCGGGAATAACGAGTTACTGTATTCGTACGCCTTTTCAGAGTTCTTATCTACATTCTGTCTAGCTACGTTGGCAAACACCGTTCTTGCGTCTGAGAATCGCTTATAAACATCCATAAACTGGTCTTCTAAATGGGCGCTCTGTGTCAAAAAGTTCTGACGTAGTTGCTGTGCAGAAGACGAATCCGGATAGATCGCGATTAATTCATTGGTCAAGCTATCGAGCTCGCTGACGTTACTTACTTTTGCCGAGTCTAAAAACCAGTTATTCATCATAATATCGACACGATTAATGGCCTGCGTTTTCAATGACTGAGCATATTTTTTATTTTCGTAATCTAACGAGGCGACCAAATTTACAAGTTCATTAAGTGAAGCTTGATTAATTTTTTGTTCCAATGTTCGATAACGTTGTTGCTCGTACATGAAATGTGAACATATCGCAGTAACAATCAAACCAATAACGAAGTAGATCATAAATCGACCAGACTTTGCCGGTGATGCTTTCTCTTGGCTATTTAGGTTGGGTGATGACACCGGTGCTGGAGAGGGAGACACATTCACTTTAATTTCAGGTGCCTTCTGCGTTGCTGCAGGAGCGCTAGTGTTGGCTTGTTTTTTCTCGCGTAACTCAGCCGCAATCTGTTGTTCTTTTATCTGCTCAATCCATTGATTCAAAATACGGCGAATGCGACCTAATGACGGTGCTTCAATACCGTAATGAAGACGAAGCTCTTCCTCAATCCTCAAGCATAATTGATGTGCTGCCTCTATCAATGGAAGCTCTTCTGGTAACGCTCGATGCTTATTAATTCGTTTTTCAGTATGCTCTACCATCCATTCAATAGCGCTCATTCGTGCCTTTGACTTTGAATGCTCTGGATACGCGTTGAACCAATATACGACACACACATCAAGTATTGAGTTTAACCCTTCAACAAGGCCTCTTAAGCCGTCGTTATAGGTTGACGCAACGGTAAAGTAACAGCAACAACGTAGGTCTTTCGCTTGGGTACTCAAGATCTTTTTTGAGAGTGTTTGAACCGTTTTCCACGAGACTCTCCCTGTGACTTTATTCAGGTTGTTTATTTGACGTTTAATTTCGTCAAAATCCTCAGAACCATTAGGATTAGAGCCGCTTGGGTTATTTTCATCGATTGGTCTTCGAGCGAAGTCGGTAAAAAACATAAGGAAAGTTCCAACTGATCATATAGAAGTATTAAGTTATATAGGATTTCACTACTGTTATATTAAATTATAAGCAGTGCACATCTGTCGCAATTCTATAGACAAAATAAGCGGATTAGATAATAAAAATTCATTAAAAGAAATTAAATTACTTTTAGTGTGATCTTTGTTCATAATATTAATATCAATAGTTAAGTCTATTTATAAGAAGAAACTTATATATGAAGATGAGAACGTTGATTAAAAAGTAACTAAATTGTTATCGGAGATTACGTTTTGTCCAATTAGCAATCAAATTCTGTTACTTCTATTTAAATAGAAAGATTTACTGTCTCGTCACTTAATCTGTAGTCGGTTCTTTAGTTTTTGTTTGTAGGTAAAACAACCAACCTGATAGTTGAAATGTATTAAATTATAGGTGTTTTTTTAGGCTTATTGAAAAAGAGAATATAATTGATATCTTTCGCCTCTAAGTAGAATATCGGTTTTCCTAGAGGGACGAAATGCTAAAACCAAGTCAAATTGGGCTGATTTCAGCCATGTGTCTATTTTCTTCTGTTGTAATGGCAAAAGGGGAGCGATATGGACTCTCTACCAGTATGTTGACTATCGATAGCATTAAATACGATGAAGGTAAAAGTGGTGAGCAGGATACGCTTAGGTTCGGCTTGGTTCATACTCGTCCTATTGATGAAAACAATAACCGTTGGCGTTGGTGGTTAGGGCTAAACTATCTAGCAGAAGATATTGAAGCGCCAGCAAACGGCTTATATCAAGAAGCGACGAACTATGAACTTCGTGTTGTTCCTCAATATGCGTTGACTTCTTGGAGTGTTTTCACGCCATATGTTGGTGCGGGCTTGTCTGTCGGTTACTCGCAATATTCTAATCGCTGGCAAGTAGACCAAGAGGGCTATCGTTATGAGAGTGTTGAAGACATCGACCAGTTTGAGTTAGGTGCGGTTGTGACCCTTGGTACTGCTATAAAGTTAGGCAGTAATCCTGACGCCCATATACAAATTATCCCGCAGGCCTCTTATATCCTTCCGGTTGTAAATGATGGAATTGGTGGGCTTGAACTATCAGTTTCTTTGCTCTTTTGAGGTTCGTAAATGTACTCAAATCAGCTAGTTTTATTTATCTCAAAGTGTCCAGAGGAATACACCGGTGCAAAGCATATTGAAATGCCTGAAAGTGGTGGTTCGATAGGTCGTTCCCCAAGCTGTAGCGTGTCTTTAGCCGATCACAACCGCTTTATATCGGGCACTCATTGTTTGCTCAGCGTGTATGGAGATACCTACTATATAAGTGACGTATCAACTAACGGCACAATGGTAAATGGGAATAAAATACTAAAAAATCAACCCGTTGCGATAGTTGATGGCGACATCATTTCTTTAGGGCAATATGAGATTGGTGTTTCTCTTGAGCACGTTACCTCAACACTAGACATCGCCGCTGATATTGCTCCTGAGCGAGTATCTAGCGATCCTCTGGTTAGTCTAGGAGATGCGGTTGTCGAAGAGGAAGAAAAAGTCGGTGCCTTAGAAGATTTGTTTATGGAGACTAAACAGGATGACATTGATTGTCATGATCCTGTTGCTCACCTTAACTTTTCGATGCAGCGAGATGACGATTACTTAATTCGTGATAATGAGCGTACAGAATCTGAACAACCTAGAACCGTGGAAAGCACGCGTCAGGTGGTCGATGACAGTTTCAGCATATATTCCGAATTCGATCAGCCAAGCCTCATCCCTGAAGACTGGATGGCTGCGGAAACCAAGAGTAACGCATCAGTCAATGATGCATTAGCGCCAGAAAGCGGTAAGGCACATAGAGCCGATATTGCCTCAGCTGAGGTGATGCAACCTGGCACGGTAGCCCCAGATAGCACGATTCAAAGACAACATCGTACGCATAATGTTACTGAGATGGTCGTAGAACAGGCTAATACAGGGTCAAAATGGGAAGAGATGACCCAATCTTTTACGCCTTCTCCTAACACTAATCAGCAACTTCAAATACCTACGGCAGAGCATGCGATAAACACTACGACGAAAGCACAAGTCGATACTGATGCGGCCGTTTGCTCTCAAGATATAGCGCAAGCGTTTTTTGATGGTTTGGGTATTCGAAATCCAGAGTTGATGACAAACGAGGCGCAGTTATTCAAGCAAATGGGCACTTGCTTGCGTTTATGTATTGATAACCTACAGAAAGAGTTGCACGAAGTGGAATCGTTAAAAGATGAGCAGAGTGCGAGTGAGGCTAACTCGAACATTGCAGAGCTAATGCTCACTTTGAATAGTCAGCAATTACTGGCTCCAAATGAACTGGTTGAACAAATGCTCGATGAGCTGAACGATCACCAAGTTATGTTTAACAAAGCACTGAATGAGCTCGTTTTAGAACAGTCAGAAACGAACGATCCCGTAGCATTTGCTAACAGGGTCGCTAGCCAGTCTTTGTTCTCAACTAAGTCAAAGCTGTGGGCCGAATACCTAGATTTCTACACTAATAATCGTCGCCTGCTTAATGAAACATCCTTAAAAGGGCTGATTAAGAAAAACTATAACAAAGTGATTAAGGGAAACCATGCGTAGTATCGCCGTATTACTCGGATTTGCCATGTTGTCCGGTTGTTCCATGTGGGATCAATTTAAAGAGTCCACTGGTATCACACCAGAAACTTCGTCGATTGAATTGGTTATTGAGGCATCACCTGTACTCAATGTGAGAAATGGGGGCCAGTCATCTCCAGTTATTCTCCGTCTTCACGAATTAAGTTCGCCAGTATTGTTCCGAAGCTTAGATTTCTTTGCCTTGTTTGAGAGCGATAAAGCGTCGTTGGGTGATGAGTACATCAAACGTTACGAATATCAAATACAGCCAGGTGGAAAAGTTCATGAAATGCTAACGCTAGACCCTGACACTCGTGCCGTCGGTTTTTCAGTGGCTTTTCGTGATATTGATGGTTCGTCATGGCGAAAAGTGGAAGTTATTGAAGAGAAGAGCGAGTACTACATCAAGCTCAAGTTAGAGGGCAGTGAGTTAATTTCTGATAACACTCGCGGCATTGAACAGGTTTACTTTTAAGGGATAGAAACATGTCTTTATACAATCCAGTTGTTTGGCAAGATGGAATGTTCATGAAGCCGCAGCATTTTCAACAACTCGATCGTTCGCAAAGTAAACTATCGAGCCTACTGAGTGCCAATGCATCGCCTTTGCATTGGGGAATTAAACGTTTAGAAATCAACTCTCAGTTACTAGCACTGGGTAAAATCGGTATTACTCGTGCTGAAGGTATTTTACAAGACCGGACACCATTTGAGCTTCCGTTGCTTGCTGAGCTGCCTGAAGTGAAAGATGTAGATCCTTCGATTGCCGATAAAGTCGTTTATTTGTGCTGTCCGTTACCATCGGAACGTTCTGAGTTGTTTGGTACCAAAAAAGACGGTGCGCGCTATACGATGGAATCTCAAGAAGCGGTTGACGCTTGTTATGATTCGGAAGACATGGCAAATATCGTCGTCGGTAAGCTTAACTTTTGCTTAATGTACGATCATGAAGATAAGAGTGCTTACACGTCTATTCCGATCTTAAAGATCTCAGAAGTGAAGCCTGATGGCAGCGTGATCTTAGATGATAGTTTCATTCCTACCTGTATCGATATTCATGCGTCGACAGTACTGAGTAAATTTGCGACCGAGTTTGCTTCTATGTTGAAGCATCGCGCGGAATCGATAGTTCAGCGATTAGGGGTGGTGGATCAACAAGGCGTATCATCGGTTTCTGACTTTATGCTATTGCAAGCGCTCAACCGATACGAACCCTTATTTTGGCATTTCGCCAGCACAGAAGCTGTGCATCCTGAATCTTTGTATCGAATTCTTCTTCAGGCAGAGGGTGAGCTTTCGACGCTGTGCTCAACGACACGCCGACCTATTGAGTTTACGAAGTACAATCATGGTGATCTTACTAGCTGTCTTTCTCGCGTCCTAGACAGTGCGAAAATGACATTGAGCGTGATGTCTGAGCAAAGAGCAATTCCACTGACCTTAAAAGATCAGAACTATGGCATCAGAACGGCAGCAATCCCTGACAATAAGATCATTGATACGACAACCTTTATCCTCGCAGTTAAAGCCGACGTGACCTTGGATGTCCTGCATACCCAGTTTGTCAGCCAAACGAAGATCGGTTCTATCGATAACATACGTGACTTGATTAACCTTCAACTGCCTGGGATTGAGATCAAACCAATGCCAGTTGTGCCACGCGCGCTGCCGTATCACGCTGGCTACACCTATTTCGAGCTCGATAAAACGGGCGAAGAGTGGATGGCATTGCAGAACACTGCTGCGATTGCGATTCACGTTGCGGGCGATTTCGCTAACTTATCATTGCAACTTTGGGCCGTTCGTCTATGAGTTACGCAGAAACCGACGTCACCGTAGTCTTATTCCAACCAGAGCCTGGCAAACCAATGGAGGTAATGCCAGCGCCTGACTTGTCGAGAAACATCGCAGTACAAGATCTATCTATCGACAACATGGGTATTAACCCGTTGGTGGACCAGTTTTCATGGTTGATCGCCAGTCTGTCTTGTATGTCTTCGATCCCTTGGCTTGATGACCCGATGCCATTTCGTGAACAAGTGGCACGTGAGATTCGAAAAGGTGAACGAAAACTTAATGAAATGGAGCTCGATCGTGCTTCGGTTCTTGTTATTCGTTACTGCTTGTGTGCGGCGATTGATGAGTCTGTTTGTCGACAAGAATGGGGGGCAAATAGTCACTGGAGCCAGAACAGCTTACTGTCTGAATTCCACAACGAAACGTCTGGTGGTGATAAGTTCTTCGTTATTCTCGATCGCTTAAAAACCGACCCTCGTAAATACCGTCACGTTATAGAGTTTCTCTATTTACTGCTTCAACTTGGTTTCCAAGGCAAGTATGGCCGTGAAGAGCGTGGTAACGAAAAGTTAGCGGAAATTGGCAGCACCATTTATCGATTAGTGCGAGATGACCGCCTAGCAGAACAAGAAAAAGTTTCTTTAATCAACCTTAAAGCTAAATACCTAAAGAAGCCGTTAAAAAGGGTAATTTCACCCAAGCTGATCTTAAGTCTTAGTGCGATGACGTTTGCGCTTATGTATGCGGCAACCTACATCGTCATAGACTTAAAATTTCAGCAACTGCTTGAAATGTATAGATAACCAGAGATCTAAAATGAGATCTTCTGCCAGTTTTAGGGCTTATTGTGAATATCACTGGTCTTTTAGTGAAATTCACTAGTTATTTAGAGAGATTGCAGTTTGCGATCTCTTTTATCATTCAATCAATAAAATTCAAATGGATTGGTTATGGGCGTAACAGTTGGTGCGAATGGACTTTCGATAGTTCATAAAGGCTCAGGTGGTGAAGCGAATGCAACGCTCCCAGATGTTTGTTTAACTAAGGTCGGCAAGCCAGTCGTCCCTATCCCTTATGGCAACAATGCTAAATCAGTAGACCTTGCTGGTGGGACTACGACAGTCTCTATGGATGGCGGTAACAGTGTCGCTATCAAGGGCAGTACGTTCTCAAAAAGTACCGGCGATGCGGGCGGTGATAGAAAAGGCGTTGCCTCAGGCACGATAGAAGCCGAAGCAAAATTCATTTCAGCCTCACCAACGGTTAAATTTGAAGGTAAGGGCGTATGTCGTCTGTCCGATCAAATGACCATGAACAAAGCCAACACTATGTGTTTGGGTGGCGCACAAAACCCATCGGTTTCTGTGACTGAAGAGCAGGAAGGGACGTATACGCTGGATATAGAATGCAAATATCCAAATGGGCTCCCTTACTCTAATGCACAATTTTCTTTAGTCGAGCCTTCAGGTGCTGTCATTGGGAGTGGAGTGCTGGATTCTAGCGGAAAAGCATCTGTTAATGGTCTCGCTCTAAAAGAATGCAGGTTAGTGCTCAGCGAAACTCAAGACTCTTACACCCCGAACCAATCTTTAGCTGAAAATATTGTTACGGAAACTTACCCTGATCCGAATGATTTTTGTACGTTTGTCGCAGGTCGCCGCTCGCCATTTTGGGAAGATCGTGTTGGGGTTGCTAATGACTGGGGGATATTGATGTCCCCATCCTTCAGTGATGATGACTTTAAAGATATTGTGTTAGAGCAAAGCCGTATATCGTCTCCTTATGCGATTAGTCAAAATCACTCTAAAGATTTTTCTGATGCTTATGTTTCGGCACTTTATCACATCCAAACTGATACTACTGCGCTAGAGAAATATGAACCTTTAGTTGAACTGCTCTTGGAGCAAGTGCACGAAAATGGCGATATATTGAGAGTCTTATATCAGGCTGATGTGTTTGAGCCTCCCTATGAATTATTAGCGAAGCTTCGCTTTTTAGGGACTGGGAATACTGTGAAGTATTTGCAGTTTGTTTTATGGACGTTGATAAACAATCAAATCTGTTCATACATCGATGAGCTAAACAGTGAAATCATCGGTCGTTTAGATTTCATACAAAGCCAAGCTTCTGCAAGATCGTTGAGTTCTGTTGAAGAGGGGATAAACGGTTATAAAAAAGCACTTAACCACTTCAAACAAGCACTTCCTGACGTCATTAGCCAAATTTTCGAAACCAAAAATGACACCCTAATTTCTATATCGGCAATGGCCCTTGGGAGTACCGTTAACATAGCGAGTCAATCTAGCTTTGCTACTAATTTAGGTAGGGTTAATGCGGTGGTGTACACGAAGTCAAACAACTTGAACCGCCCATCATTTGTCACTTTTGACGATAACTTTTCTGACTAGGACATTTAAATCATGGATGCAGTTTTTCCGATAGCGCAGCGAGAAGGTGACGCTTACTACACGCTCAGTGATTTTACGAAATTGTTTGATCAAGCTAAGAGCGGTCGTTATTTAATAGGACAAGGGTACGGTTGGCATAGTGGCATTCACTTAACATCAAAAATGTTACCGTGGGGGAAAGGGCTCAGACCTATTCAAGCGATGCTTGATGGAAAAATAGTGGCATTTCGCATAAATCCTGATTACCTAACATCAACGTACCAAGAGCAAGAGTTTAAGTATAGTAATAACTTTATGCTTATCGAGCATGAGGCTGTAAACCCCGAAGATAATGAAGATGTATTTAAGTTCTATACACTTTATATGCACCTTGCGCCACCTTCAGATATTGGCGCCAATTCATCTATAACCACGCGTTACCGTTTACAAGAAGCGAGAAATGTACGCACTTTCAAACATAGTGATGTGCCTACTAATTCTGGTGAAAAAAAACAGTCGATGTCTAAAGGAACATTACTTGAATACCTGTATGCAGAAGAGAAGGAGACCCATCCATACCAGATCGACAAAAATACCTACAAAATGATAAAGTGTCGTGTGGTAGAGAATGGTAAATCGGCAAGTGGTAGCGAAAAAGCACTGTTAAACAAGATTGTTTGGTTTGCTTCGGGTCTCAATAGTGACTTTGACATTTTAGAAGATTCCTCTGCTGTCCTATCAGAACCAGTTTCAGAACCTAAATGGATGTCGGACAAGGCGGCAATGATTAGGGACGGTAGTGTGGTTTCTTTACTCCCACTCCTATTTAGAGAGGGGATAAAGGTTTCAGCTGGGGAAGATATCGGTTACATGGGACTGCATGAGTACAGTAACGATGCAATTGGAACTAAGAAAGAAGATAATCGTGTGCATATCGAGATGTTCTCTTTTGAGGAGCCGCCCGAATTTTTCAAAAAACAGATTTCTCCCAAAAATGCGGAAGAAAATCCACTTGTTGTTCTCGATGGGGCCGATAGTAGCGGTGCCGTTGATATGAGTAATTCGTTTATTCAGCAATTACTAGAATCTGTGACAGAAGATCAAGTAACGGACTTCTCCTCGTTCACTGCTCGCGATGCCAAAGTATACTTAGACGGTAAGCGTAAACACTTTGAGCGATTTATTGTGAAACATCCTACAGATTGGCATACAGAGTCGTCACAAAGTCTTTATGAATCAATCCATCAGACCGCAAAGGAAGCTCTAGATATTAAGTGCTCCGCTGGTTTTGTAACTATAGAGGACTACCGTAACTCCCCATGGCGCGATCAAGTGATGGATAGCTTTGATCTTTTCTCGCAATTCGAACTGGAAAGAGCAGATAAGTTCTCATGGATACAAGATTTACAAGGTGATTTGCAACTAAGCGATGATAAGAGCCTTTGGCATTATTGGCCTTTTGTAGGAAATCACACCCAAAGTAAATGTTTCTGTAATCGTGATATTTCCAAGAGTTTTTTACTTGAAGTCTTAGGTGGAAAAGAAACTATTTTTGAGAACTCTCATTATGACAGTATGAGAAATGTTTCTTTAGATGAGTTATTAAATAGCTTGAATGACATGTTTAGGACGTATGAAATCGATGATTGTTTGAATAAAATCCACTTTCTGTCTCAAGCATTTCAAGAAAGTGATTTTTTCAAAACGACGGAAGAGTACTATTATAACGGGAAATATCCAGAGAAATGGAATAAGTACAGAGGTGGTGCATTCTATCATGGACGTGGTTTATTACAGATAACACATATAGAAAACTATGCTAAATACTTTGGTGTGAATACTAAAGATCTTACAAAAGAAATGATAGAAAGCGTTGCTAAAGATTTACACACGGCAGTAGATTCTTCAGGGTGGTTTTGGGTAAAAGGTAGTGCTTGGGGAGATATTCGTCCATTCGCTACCAAGAATGATCTATTTCGTGTAACGATCTCAGTAAATGGTGGTTACAATCATTTGTTAGAGAGAAAAAATAACTTATTAAAACTTTCAAAGTTGATTAATTGTAATTCAATATCCGATAACTATGACTTTAGTAAGTTTTATCTTAAGGATAGTTCAATGATCAATAAAAATTACTATAAAAGAAGTAAGAGTGTACATCACAAGCTGGAGTTAATGATAAATGAATAAAATGATTACATTTAGTTTAATCTTTTTATCAACATATTCTTTTGCGGAAAGCAGTATTACGCAAGAGCAAAAATTCACAGAGGCTGAGGGGCCTTTTTGTCAATATTCTCTAAAAGCAAATGGAACTTCATATGATTTTAGCTTTTTTGACTCATGTGGCACAAGCGATTTAATTAAATTGAATGAAGAGCTTTATTTGGTTGACTTGACTAATGGTAATATAAATAGCGAAGCATACTTTATTTTTGACACAGAAAAAAAAGAAGTTCCAAAAGAGATTGGTAGTTTGAACCTTAGTTATGACATTTACGATTATGGTTTTGATATTATCGATCATACATTATTGGACAGAGATAATGGTAAAATAATAAAAAACGCTAATAATAATTATACTGGCGTGTTGTCTTACATTTTCCAGAGAGATAATTTTAATATGAACATACCTAAAGATAGGATTTTGTATTGGAATAGAAATGGAGAAGAGAATTATTGTTCTTCTACAATAGTTTTTTCTGCTAATTATGACGAACATAGGCGAGATGTTTGCTGGAATAGTTTTTCATCAAGATATGAATATGTTGAGATTATTGAAGGTAGAGTAAGTTTAAGGATAAAGGGAGAGTTTGATGGAAGGCAGTTTAAGTTTGATAATAATGGTGAAGAACTGACGATTAATCCATATAATGGAAAGTATAGTACTAACAAAACCAACGAAAAATTCCCTGATGAAGACTATTTTAATATAAAGTGAATATATTGTTTTTATTTTTAATGTAGTTGAAATGCTTAAATTCAATGAAATTTATAAATCAATTGTGATGGTCGGGTTTTCATTTATTGTGTCGTTTTCAAATTTTGTAAGTGCAAGCTGCAACCAAAATTCTGTCATATTTACGTGTGATTTAGAAAATAAAGGTGGCAGTTTGAAAGCTTGCTTTAATCAAGCTGAGAATTCGATGTACTTCGTTGTTGACGAAAATGGGTTGAAAACAGTTTATGCCCCACGAAAGGGGAAGAGTTTAGATAACTATAAATGGATAGATATTTCTCTTGAAGAACCTGAATTCATTCCTTTGAAATTTGAAGTAAATGAAAACAAGAATGCGTACTTTTCATTGACTAGAGGTGGTGGACGGTTGAGTGTCGTTGCTAGCTTCGTTGACATGATTGAAGATGAAAATGCTGTTGAGTACTACTGTGAATTGGGAACTGAAACAGCTCTGGATCCCAACGTTAGATTAAAAATAAAACACGTAAAGCCTAATGAGTTTGAAGCTTGGGGTTAAATAGCAATAGATTCCGGTGAGAGCCTAAATAAAATTCATTGTAATAAAAAGTTAGCTTTTCTAGAAAATCTACTCGAGACGTTTGGATAAGAAATGTTCAGATAAAAAGCGCCGAAAGGCGCTTTTTATTTTCTTTAAAATAAAGTATGGTCTCCCTCCTTTTAAAATGGTAAGTGTTGAATAATTCAACAGTGGTTAGGTAAATGAATAAAATAACTAAACTCGCTTTGGCTTTGTCCGTATTGACATCTGTTGTTGGGTGTCAACTGGTCTCAAATACGCCGATGCAATCGACAGCAACGAAGGAAATAATTGAAAAAGCAAAGACAGAGTTTGATGGACAACGTTTTTATAAGTTGAATGAATATGATGAAGAAATCAACGTTTCAGATGACGGGGTCATTACCTTCAAGTCTTACTTACCACGCAGCGGCGGCTATGAATGGGTACCAATTGTTATACGCGATACTAGTTTTCGTGTTTCTTGCGATTATTTCAGTGAATATGTTGAAGCTGGAATGGTTGTTCAGGTTCAGTTTGTAGGTAAACGCGGGCGCATTGAAAATTACGACAAGCAACGTTGTGAAGAGTTTGGCGAGCCAACATGGCAATAAGATCTATGGATAATTAAAGCGCCGACAGGCGCTTTTTATTTACGTTTTAGTTAACCGTTAGAAAAGATGTAGACCAATCTTCGGAAGATTAGGCAAGTAATGCGTAGTATCTGGTCACAAGTTGGTATGAACTTGCCTTTTAGAAAACGCTAATAAAATCGCTAAACAGCTACATGCTAATAGAACGACACCTAAGTTTTGTGCTGTTCCAGCCATCGCTAATCCCGTCCCGATCATGATGTAGTACATGAGCCCAAATAAAGCGCCTGCGCTACCTACCTGTTGTTTATAATCAACGAGTGCGTCACTGAGTATATTGGGTATCGCAATCCCATAAGACATGACGACTAACACCATTGGAGCAACAAACCAGATTGATTGGCTCAGAATCAACACACCGACTGATCCCAAACTAAGCAATACTGCTGAGAGCCAAAGTAGTTGGCTTTTTCGAACATTTTTAGACACTAGGGATTTGTTTAAACAACTCCCAAGCAGAGTGCCTAACCCCAGTACCATGCCACTGTATCCAAATTGTTCGGAGTTATACCCAAGTACCGAGAAAGTAAATGCGCCAAGCTGGTAATAAGAAAATAGAGCAATGTTATACAAAGCAACCAGTAATCCTGAGCGCCAAATTCGCGCGTCTCTTACCATTTTCCAGCTAAGTTGATGCAACCGTACTGGTGTCTGTTCCTTCTGTGTTTCAGGAAGCTTAATAACGTTGTAAGCGAGCAATACTAACGCGATTAAAAACAAGGCAAAAAACACATAACGGTATCCACCAAGCGCTGTAAGCTGCCCGCCTAATAGCATGCCAACTACCGGGCTGATTGATATACCCATCCCCATTAAGCTAAAGACTTTACTCAGTTCTTGACCGTCAAACGCGTCACGAAGCATGGTCTGTGTGACAACGGATCCTACCGCGATACCAAATGCGCTTAGGGCTCGCGCGGTCATGACAACAGCAAAGCTTTCGGTTTGAGTTGCGAGTAAAGATGCGCAGCCATAGATAAAGAGCCCAATAAGCATGGTGGGCCTTCTTCCCAGTTTATCTGCGAGAACTCCCCAAACTACAACGCCAATGGCAAAAGCTAGGAAGTAAATCGACAATGTTTGGGCTGCTTGTGCGTGGTTTACATCAAATGAAAGAGCGATTGAGCTCAGCGCTGGGCTATAAATAGTTTCTACAATTTGCGGAAACATCAACATAACCAGCATGAGCCATAAAGAGGGCTTAGTATTCATATTGTTACCCATCGTTAATGAAGTTGGCGGGCAGTATAAATGAGGCTATGATTGATCTAATAACAACATAAAAACCAAATACATCAACATTCGGACAAAATGGCGCTTATTAACGAAAAAACACAATTTGATGCAGACAAAATTTCTAATTGTGTAGTGGGAATTGCTGCGGATATTGGCAAGCACGACTCAGGTATGCATATGCACAAGAAAGGGCAGTTATTGTACGCACCTCAAGGTTGTATGAGTTTTGCTCTGGAAGACTCGATTTGTATTTTGCCACCGACAAAGGCGGTTTGGATCCCACCTAATACGCCGCATCGCGCACTAATGACGAATGTGGTGGCGTACCGATCTTTGTATTTTGATTGTGAGGAGTTTGCCTGTCCGAGTAAGATCACGATGATAGAAGTGAATAATTTACTCCAAGCTCTTATTGATAAAATGTCATTTTGGGAGTGGGATAAGCCTAGCAGCGAGATGGTAAATACGACGGCGCTTTTTTGGGAGGAGTTTTATGCTGCGAAACGTTATTCGTTTCAGTTGCCTTTGCCATCACATCGGCGCTTAACAACGTTTCGTCGAGAGTTGGTTGAACCTTCATTTCTAGCTCCTTCACTTACTACTCTTGCAAGCAAAGTTGGGGCAAGCACCAAGACGGTAACACGATTATTTAAGTCGGAAACGGGAATGAATTATCAAGATTGGCGGCAACAGTGGAGGCTTTTAAAGGCAGTTGAATTGTTATCAACGGGCATGCCAGTCAGCGCAGCTGCCGATTGGCTGGAGTTTTCGTCAGACAGTGCTTTTATTGCATTTTTCAAAAAGCAAACTGGACAAACACCTCTGACGTTTATGAAAACCAAACCTTAAGCGTCAAAATGCTCACACTCTTTCTAGAACAAACCCCAGGTTCACAGGCTCAGCCTATAAAGCATACATAGACAGGTACCAACGTGCAGGTTACTTGTCTTTACTCTGCAGTTTGCGAAAGTATTGCGTGGTAAAATCAACAAAGGCTCGGATGCGTTTTGGTTGATGTCGGTCGTGATGATAAAGGAGTGAAAATTCCACACTCGGAATGCTCCAATTGGTAAACACTTCTTTTAGCTTGCCTGTCTGGAGTTCTTGTTGACAATAAAGTGCTGGCACACGGATGATGCCATTTCCCGCCAGGGCTGCTTTTATCATTACTCTGCCACTCTTACATCGTAACTGTCCACGTATCTGGTGTTCCGTTGACTGCTTTGTATTTGTGTTCTCAAATGCCCACCGTGTCACACTACCTGTCAAACAAATGTGTTTTTCTAAGTCCTTTGGATGTGAAGGATAGCCATATGTTTCTAAATAGTTAGGGCTTGCGTATGTCCCCATTTTCACATCGATCAGTTTGCGAGCGATAAAGTTGGAGTCGTCTAACTTTCCCATTCGAAAAGCGATATCGAATTCATCCGCGATTAAATCGACACGATGGCTGCTAAAATCTAAGTTAATGCTCACTTGTGGGTGTTGGATTAGAAACTGAGCAACGATATCTGCGACAACGTCTTCTCCTAAATAACCCCCCACACAGTTGATACGAATGTCACCTCTTAAGTCTTCTACATCATCAACCACTGCCATAACAGCTTGATCAATATTGTGAAGGGCAGTTTCACACTGTTTATACAGAACCTTGCCTGCTTCGGTGAGGTTCAGTGTTCGAGTTGTCCTTTGGAGCAAAGTGACACCAATCTGTTGTTCCAGATTTGTTATTTGACGTGAAACGTGTGAGCGAGAAACGCCAAGTTGCTCTGCTGCTTTCGTGAAGTTTCCTAGTTGAGCGATTAGGACGAAGGAGCGAATATCCGCAAGGTTGATGTGTGTTTGCATGATGACTTCTTCATAATTCAAAAAAGTATTGTTGCAGTATAACAACAGTGTTTCAACTAGGTCGGTATATATCAACAAACAAAGTTTTCATAAACTTACCGCCACTGATGTAAACCGTTCGATTAAGGATTCAAAATGAAAAAGTTAATTGTTATTACAGGCGCTAGTTCAGGCATTGGTGAAGCGATTGCACGTCACTTCAGTGAACAGGGCCATGCTCTTCTTTTGTTAGCAAGACGTGTAGAACGTTTGGAAGCATTAAACTTACCAAATACGCTTTGTGAAAAGGTAGATGTGACCGACAAAGCTTCTTTTGAGGCTGCAATTGAGAAAGCTGAAGCGTTGTATGGTCCGGTAGATGCACTTGTAAATAACGCAGGCGTTATGCTTCTAGGTCAGATAGATACTCAGGAAGCATCGGAGTGGAAGCGCATGTTTGATGTGAACGTAATTGGCTTGCTCAATGGCATGCAGTCCGTCCTAGCACCGATGAAAGCACGTAACAGTGGTACGATCATTAACATCAGCTCTATTGCGGGCAAGAAAACATTCCCTGATCATGCTGCTTATTGCGGTACCAAATTTGCGGTTCATGCTATTTCTGAAAACGTACGTGAAGAAGTTGCGTCATCGAATGTTCGCGTTACGACGATTGCACCTGGTGCAGTGGAAACGGAATTACTTTCACATACAACGTCTCAAGATATTAAAGATGGTTATGACGCCTGGAAGGTGGATATGGGCGGTGTGTTGGCCGCAGATGACATCGCACGCGCAGTGCTGTTTGCTTATCAGCAACCGCAAGGTGTATGTGTTCGTGAAATTGCTTTGGCACCGACAAAACAACAACCTTAACATTGAGTTACGGCGATTTTAGGTCACTAAAGCCGTAAAACTTTGCATATCGATTCGTGATTGAGATGGCATCTTTAAACTAAGTTGCGTGAAAATTTAGGTCATCCATTTAAATCCGGACACTAAGTGTGTTATTGCTTATACCCAAGTTACTCAAGGTGAGAAAAAACTTTGAGTAATTTGGGTTTTTATTTGGTCTCAACTTTAGGTAGCGGAATTTATTTAGGTCGAAGGCGATAGTTGTGAAGAAAGGAGAGTGTGACGTAAAACAAAATGAAGCAATATCCGTCTCTTAATGAGAATTGATTTCATCAACGTCACAAGCCGTTACAATTATCCGTTAGGTATTATACTTTGTGGGTGGTTAATATTTAACCAAACAAGGAGGTGTGTATGAAACGATTCGCAAACATACTTTTTGCAACACAAGGATTGCCAGGCCATAGTGACGCCCTCGAGCAGGCGATGAGGATTGCATCTAGCAACAAAGTGCCTGTCTCAGGGCTAATAGCGTGTCCTGATTTCCCAACAGACATGATCCAGTATCAGCAAAGTTATGAGCAATCGCTGCAAGACTCCCTCAAACAAAGTATTCACGAATACAGACAGAAGCTGGGACTCTCTGAAGAGGATCTCGCATTTCCTCTTACTGTGAAAAGCAGTGAAAAGCCCGCTGTCTGTATTATTCAAGAAGCATTAGCTGATAACAAAGATCTCATCATCAAAGAAGCTGAACCGCTCGGTGAAGGTGCTGAGGGTTTTAAAGCTATTGATATGACTCTGTTACGAAAATGCCCTTGTCCGCTTTGGTTGCACCGACCAATTGATAAGCCAAGAGATAAACGCCGTGTTGCTGTGGCTATCGACCCATTAACGGCAAGCGATGAACAGCACTCATTAGCCGTGCGTTTACTCGAATTATCGCGTTCGATAGCCGACACCTGCGATAGTCGTTTACACGTGATTTCTTGCTGGGAGTATTACTTAGAAAACTACCTTAATGGTAACGCTTGGATTCAAGTCGATGATGCTGAGTTGAAACATGAACTCGATAAGGCAAAAGCCGATCATAAACAAGCTCTGCAACAGCTGTTGGAGGAGTCTGGGATTACAGGTGAAATTGTGATTCACCACCTTCATGGAAAACCCGACGAAAAGATTCCAGATTACGTAGAAAGTATTGAGGTAGACGTGTTGGTCATGGGTACCTTAGCGAGGACTGGTATATCTGGTTATGTCATTGGTAATACGGCTGAAAATATTTTGCAATCGATTAACTGTAGTTTGGTCGCTCTTAAGCCCGATGGTTTTGTCTCACCGATTCAGTAATTGGGGTGTAACAAAGTTGGGTTTAAGTGATGTTTTAGGTAAAGGAGGGAGATGGATCTCTAGAACATGGAATTATCAGTGTATCAATAAGTTATCAGAGGAGAGTGACATGAAAAACCTATGCCCGAAATGCCACACAGAAATGATAGAACGTTCGAATGTTTATGTTTGTCCGAGAAATGATATCGGTGACTGCACCTACGATGCATTCGAGTTAGCTGATGACGATAATCCATATACATTCAGCCAAGAATATGTAAGTAGTGACCTACGTTCTTATGCCGTAGCAGACAGCAAATAGCGGTTTGTATCGGCGTTCCTCTAAGTAGCACTCAGTGATTACTGTTTGCTACTTTTCCCTTAGTTTCATGATCGTTTTTGAAGCGCTTGGGCTAAAACAATACAGTGGAGTTTGTCATTTGCGCCGAATAGGGCGTACCTTCTTATAACAACGAATGGGCTGCGATGTTGAATAACATAACGGGTAAAGAAAACCTGCCGAAAAACCTAGATAATCAGTTGGTCTTACTGATTTTCCCTGCGCTGCCAGTTTTAATCTTCTCTTTTCTCTTCTACATCTATACTCCTGCAGGCGTGAGCTGGAATGCGGAATGGATACCAAGCCTCGATATCAACCTTAGCTTTAGATTAGATGGTCTTTCATTTCTTTTTGCGGGACTGATCAGTGGGATTGGCGCACTGATTCAAATCTACGCTTTGGCTTATTTACGAGAAAGTGATAGCCGGTTTTCCTTTCATTTGTATCTAACCCTATTCATGCTTGCCATGCTAGGGATTGTGATGAGCGATAACATTCTGTTGTTATTTGTTTTCTGGGAACTCACCACCATCACTTCTTACTTACTGATCGGGTTTAATCACGAAAATAAAACGTCTCGGAAAAACGCCTTGCAGTCGCTGATTGTTACCGGTGCTGGTGGACTAGCGTTGCTAGCTGGTCTTATCTTGCTGGGAGCAATGGCAGGGAGTTATGAGCTAAATACCATCATCGAGCAGGCAGACACTATTGCGCAGCATGAATGGTTTATCCCATCTCTAGTGCTCATACTACTCGGTGCATTTACTAAATCTGCGCAATTCCCGTTTCATTTTTGGCTACCTAACGCGATGGCAGCTCCCACTCCGGTCAGTGCGTATTTACACTCGGCAACAATGGTAAAGGCAGGCATTTACCTATTAGCACGTTTTTCGCCAGTTTATGCCCACAGCGAGATCTGGTTTTATGCTTTAGTCATCACTGGGAGTATCACGGCCATTTGGTGCACATTTGTCGCATTAAAACAAACTGACTTGAAGCTGATGCTAGCCTACAGCACGAATGTTGCTTTGGGTAAATTAACATTATTACTAGGTATGGGCACAGATTTGGCCGTTAGTGCAGTATTGATGTTTATTCTCGCTCACTCTTTCTATAAAGCTGCGCTGTTTATGGTGGTGGGTAATATCGACAAAGCGACAGGAACACGAGATATTGATCAATTGTACGGCCTGAAGTCAGTTCTCGTCATCAGCATGGTTGCGGGGAGTTTGGCTGCATTGTCTAAAGCGGGGTTCCCGCCGTTGTTAGGCTTTTTGAGCAAAGAATACATGTACAAGTCCGCAGTAGAGCTCAATAACTGGATCGCCTTTGTACTTTTAATCGTGAATATACTGATGGTCGCGCTAACCATTATGCTTATTGCGAGACCATTCTTTGCTCGCCGTGATCTCGTGCCGATTGAAACTAAGCCAGTTGAGACAAAAAAAGCCATGTGGATCTCGCCTTTGCTCTTGGCAGTTGGCAGCCTCCTAGTTCCGTTATTCGGTTTGAATTGGTTAGATCGCAATATTATTTTTCCGGGCTCTGCTGACATTCTGCCCACAGCAACTCTTAAAGAGACATCACTATGGCATGGCGTGAATGTACCGTTAGTGTTAAGCGTTATTACGCTAGCGTTGGGGTATGTGGTGTACCGTGTTTATCCTACTGTGTCTGCATTTTTTCAGCGGCTACATCTATTCGTCCCCAAAGCGGAGAATATTTTTGAACGACTATTAGATGGCATGATGACAGGGGCGAAGTGGCAAACGGCGCGGTTACAGCAAAAGAAATTGAGTCGCTATGTCCTATTATTTTTCACGGTACTTGCCGTTGCGTTACTGAGTCAGGTAGCGCTTATTCCTCTGCCTTTGGTTGGCGAACTTTCAAGTGTCACTTTCTATGAGATTGGTATTGCCTTATTGTTGATTGGTGCTGCGCTCGTATGTACGTTGTCCCACGCAAGACTTCTTGCGATTTCTGCGCTTGGTATGATTGGCTTCATGACCACGCTTGTTTTTATGATTTATAGCGCCCCGGACGTTGCGAAGACTTTACTGTTAGTGGAAACATTAATGGTGGTCTTTCTTGCATTGTTAATGCGTCATATGCCACGTCTAACCACCGTGCCCAAGCATTCAATAAAACGTAAAGTAGCGAATATTTGCATAGCAGGTGTGATAGGTGTTTCGGTTACTTTACTTTTGTTAGGAATCACGTCTCAGCCGATGGACTCTTCGGTGTCAGATTTCTTTGCAGAAAACAGTGTCCCAGGTGGACATGGGCGAAACATTGTTAACGTTATTCTGGTCGACTTTCGCGCATTTGATACATTGGGAGAAGTTGTTGTCGTTGTTATTGCAGGGATTGCTGCAGTGAGTTTGCTTAAGACAAGAGCGAAAAAGCAAAATCGTATCCAATCATTAATTTTTGCAACCACGGCACACATTGTTTCGGCACTCATGCTCGTATTTTCAGTGTATCTGTTGTTACGTGGTCATAACGAACCGGGTGGTGGCTTTATTGGTGCGTTGATTGCCGTTATTGGTTTATCACTTCTCATGTTCGCGGAATCACCGAAATACGTTCGTTCTAGGTTGTATTTCAAACCGTTTCTCATTGCGTTATCTGGCATCGCATTGAGCTTAGTTTCTGGTGCTTTGAGCTTTGCGTTTGATAAACCGTTTTTGACCGGACTGTGGTGGAAAGACGTGATACCACTAGGGACGCCATTGGTTTTTGATGTTGGTGTTTACCTTGCCGTTATAGGTGGCGTGATGGGTATGCTGCTTCGTATTAATGAGGAGCTAGAGTGATGGAAATAGTCTGGAGTGTTGTCGTTGGAGTATTTGTCGCAGCAGGTGTTTATTTAATGCTTGAAAAGCATATCTTGCGCCTTTTGTTCGGCATCATGTTACTCAGTAGTGCGGTTAACCTTGCTATTTTTACCGCTGGAAGGCTGACGCCCGGAGAGCCGCCATTGATTGGCGATAATGCTCTTTTACCACCAGATAGCGCGGCAAATCCTTTACCTCAAGCGCTTATCTTAACTGCGATAGTCATCGGTTTTGGACTACTTATTTTTGCTTTAATGCTGTTCTATCGAGCTTATAAAGACACTGGAACTGCAAACGTCGATGAAATGCAACGTTCTGAGGAGGGTCAATGAGTTCGATTTTGCTTACGTTACCGGTTGTTCTCTCGCTGAGTACGGCGTTGACTATCTTCTTCGTCCGTCGCTCAACAAAAAGTGTTGAGTGGTTGAGCGGTGTAAGTGCGATTTCGAACCTTTTCGTTGCGGGCTTTCTCACAGAAAACATCATAAGTAATGGTATTCAAGCCGTTGCTTTTGGTCAGTGGAGTGCGCCATTTGGTATCGTGTTTGTCGCAGATTACCTCAGCGTTGCTATGGTGATGATAACGGCGGTGATTGGTGCGATATGTGTTTTCTACGCGATGGCGGACCTTCACCGAAAGCCCTCCTATAGCAATTACCATGCGTTAATGCACGTGTTGCTTGCTGGCGTTTATGGTGCTTTCCTGACTGGAGATATTTTTAATCTGTATGTTTGGTTTGAGGTCATGCTCATTTCATCATTTGGTTTAATGGTGTTAGATGCAACGAAAACTCAAGTTGATGGTGCAGTAAAGTACGTGATGTTGAACCTGATTTCGACGCTGGTATTTTTGCTTGCTATCGGTTTATTGTATGGCGCAACGGGCACCTTGAACTTGGCCGATCTCTACACCAAAGTAGGGGAAAATGAATTGAGCATCAACATGATGCTGTCCGCGCTATTTTTGTTTGCCTTTTCTATTAAAGCGGCACTCTTTCCTTTATTTGCTTGGTTGCCAGCTTCTTATCACACGTTACCAAGCGGTGTGGTGGCACTGTTTGCCGCGTTGCTTACTAAAGTCGGTGTATACGCGTTGATAAGAGTCTTTACCTTGGTATTTCCGCTCGCCGAGAGTGGCTGGCAACCGACGTTAATTTGGGTCGCAGGGCTAACCATGTTAACGGGCGTTTTAGGAGCGGCTAGCCAATTCGACATTAAGAAAATTCTTTCTTTTCATATTATTAGCCAAATAGGCTATATGATCATGGGGTTGGCTATTTACACTCCCTTAGCTTTAGCCGGTGCCATTTTCTACATTGTTCATCACATCATTGTAAAAGCGAATTTGTTCTTAATAGGTGGATTCATCGAGCGCAAATATGGCTCTAGTCAACTTGAACATTTGGGTGGGGTATATAAAGCTATGCCTTGGTTGGCGTTCTTGTTTCTTGTGCCTGCGTTTTCTCTGGCCGGTTTTCCACCGCTATCGGGTTTCTGGGGAAAGCTATTGGTCATCAAGTCGAGCATACAGGCTGAATATTACTGGTTAGCAGGTACCGCGTTATTGGTGGGGTTGCTTACTGTCTACTCGATGACGAAAATTTGGAGTGAGGCATTTTGGAAAAAGCCATTTAGAGAGAAGCCAGAACAGACTCTGCAGGCCAAAGCACATTGGTTGTACTGCGTTCCAATTATTGTATTGACGACGTTGACGCTAATCATTGGCTTAGTGGCGGAGCCTTTTTATCAATTTTCCGTTCAAGCTGCAGAACAACTGTTAAATCCGACTGAATACATCAGAGTGGTGTTAGGAGGAAATACATGATCTATCTATTCCTCAATTTTTTCTTAGCGTTAGCGTGGATGATGCTTAATGGCAGCTATTCGAGTCTGAATTTTGTTGTCGGATTTACGGTCGGTTTTTTTGCTTTAAGGTTGAGTCAACCATTTGGATTGAAAACGAGCTATTTTCAACGTTTTGCATCTGCATTGAAGTTATTGATGTACTTCGCTTATGAAATGGTTATATCGGTTGCGAAAGTGGTGTGGGACGTTGTGACACCTACTCATTTGAGTCAACCTGATATCGTTTATGTCCCTCTGGAGGTCGATTCTGATCTAGAAATCACATTACTGGCGAACATGGTTTCTTTAACACCGGGCACGCTTAGTTTGGATGTTACGGCTGATAAAAAGTATCTTATCGTTCATGCCATGTTTGCACCTGAACATGAAGAGGTTATTCGCGGAATTAAAGATGGGTTAGAGCATCGAATTTTGGAGGTGACGCGTGGATAGTTGGCTGCAAATAACGGTCACTTTTGCCTATTCTGGGCTACTACTCAGCTTTGTTATGGCTTTTGCTCGTTTAATTCTAGGACCAACGCTAGCTGATCGAGTTGTGGCGTTAGATCTGATTTCATTTATCACTATCGGATTTATTACGGTTTACACCTTAGACAGCGGTGAGGACGCTCTGTTAGATATCGCCATTACATTAGGTTTGGTTGCATTTCTCGGCACGATCGCATTTGCACGTTTGATCGTTAAAAGAAAGGAGAAAGAATAATGGACGTGTTGATTGGACTATTTTTATGCTTAGGAACATTGTTGACCTTGATTGCAAGTCTAGGTGTTCTGAGGCTTCCGGATTTGTATACCCGAATGCATGCAGCGACCAAAGCTGGGACCGTCGGAGTGAGCTGCTTGTTATTAGCGGTCGCTTTCTCACTCCCTGAAGTTACCGTGATCTCTCGGGTTATCGGTACGATGTTGTTTATCGTTCTCACTGCGCCAGTCGCCTCCCACCTGCTCGGCAGAGCAATGCGAGAGGTCGGATATAAGATTTGGCGCAATGATTAACCATTAGCGTCGAATAGTACTACGTCCTAGTTGAAATAAACTCGAAGCTGTATTGATGAAGTCGGAAGTAATTGACGGTATATTCAAATGCACGACCATCTTCTAGGTAACCAGTGGACTCAACTTTTAGAATAGGGGAAGCTTCTGATTCATTCAGGTATGAGGCCGTCTCTGTATCTAACAAATACGGTTTGACAGACTGACTGCTTTTCGCAATTTTCAATCCTTTGCTATTTTCAATGTACTCATATTTAGAACCATTCATTATGGCTATGCTCAAGTCTGGAAATAACATTGCTGGCATATGAGTGACTTCGTAAATTTCAGGCTCATCATTAATACATCTGAGTCTATGTATTTCATATGTATCATCATTGGGCGAGAGATTTAACTGCTTAGCAACCTGCTCATTCGGCTTTTTAAGTTCGAACTTTATGACTTGAGAGCTAGGCGTTTTCCCCTGTTTACTGACTTCCTCGATAAAACCCAGCAAATGTAAGGCATCATGTTGGGCTTTTAGATCGTTTACATAAGTTCCACTACCTCTTGTCCGACTAATTAAATTATTGTCGACCAGAATTTGTAAGCTTTTTCTGATGGTTACGCGGCTTACGGAAAACTCTTCTTGCAAATCACTCTCTTTTGGAAGCATCGATTTCGGTTGTAGTTCCCCATCTTTGATCTTTTTTTCTAATCGTTCCGCAATGTCTATGTATTTGGGTTTCATAATACCTCGCTAAGTCTTGGATCATGATAGCAAGAATGTGATCTGAGATGTAGTTAATACTTTTCCTTAGGATCTTTGTGTGATTTTTATCTCGTATCTTTGTGCTTATACTTTAAATGTATCATAAAAGTATTAATACTTATTTTATACATTTTCAGGATAAACATTTGAGGTAGCGAAATGAAACGTCAAAAATTAACGATTGTTGGTGCTGGCAGTACATACACACTTGGTATGATGAACAGCCTTATTGCCGAAAAAGATAACTTTCCACTCGCAAAAGTCGTGTTTTACGACATAGATGAGAAACGCCAAGAGTCGAATGCATTAGCTACTGAAATTCTATTGCGAGAACACTATCCAGAAGTTGAAGAGTTTGTTTATACAACGGATAAATCTGTCGCATTCGCAGATTCGGACTTTTTCTTTATACAGATCCGCACTGGTGGGTTGGCCATGCGCGAGCGCGATGAACAAATCCCGCTATCCAACTCTTGTGTTGGGCAAGAGACATGTGGCGCGGGAGGAATGGCATATGGACTTCGCTCTATCGGCGATATGATCCAGCTAGTGAACGAGATCCGACAAACGTGTCCAGATGCGTGGATTCTTAATTACACCAACCCAGCGGCAATTGTCGCTGAAGCTTTAAATCGTGAATTTCCGCATGATAAGCGAATTCTAAATATTTGTGATATGCCAGCAGCGATTATGGTCAGCTATGCGCAATTGTTAGGATGTGAAATTTGGGACTTCGTTCCTGAATATTTTGGGCTTAATCACTATGGCTGGTTTACCAAAATTCGTAACAAACAGGGTGAAGACTTAACGGACAAAATTAAAAATATCATCCTAAAAGAAGGGATCAGTGCGGTTGATGCGGAAATAGCGGATGACCCATCGTGGCAAGCCACATTCAAAAACATGAGAACAATGCTTGCTGATAATCCAGAGTTTTTGCCGAATACGTATCTTCAGTACTATTTGTACCCTGAAAAAATGGTGGCGAAAGAGGATATCAATAATACTCGCGCAAGGCAGGTAATTAACGGCCGTGAGAAACGAGTGTTCGAATTGAACGCAAGAATAATTGAAGCGGGCACCACGAAGCACGAAACACTGCATGCCGATATCCATGGTCGATACATGGTGAGAGTCGCGGCTTCGCTTGCCTACAACTTGAGCGATGTGTATCTCGTCATCGTACCGAATAATGGTGCTATTACAAATTTACAAAATGACGCCATGGTAGAAGTTCCAGCTGCGCTAACTAGTGATGGACCGAAAGCTTTTACTGTAGGAAAAATCCCAACCTTCCAAAAAGCCATGATTGAGAGCCAACTTGGTTACGAGAAATTAGTCGTGGATGCTTGGTACGAAGGAAGTCAGCAAAAGCTGATTAATGCACTCACACTTAACCGTACCGTGGTTAATGTGCCAAAAGCTAAAGAAATAACAAAACAATTACTAGAAGAAAATAAAGCCTACCTTCCTCAATTTTTTCAATAACAACTGGACGTTCGGGGCCTACTTGTAGGCTCCGTGAATGAAACAAGAGGTTTATATGAAAGACATTATTCAAAGGTTCGGGGCCGCGATGTTTGTTCCCGTTCTATTATTTCCAGCAGCGGGCATGTTATTGGGTTTCTCTGTTGTGCTGTTAAATCAAGAAGTGTTTCCTTGGGCACTAGAGGGGAGTGCTTGGGTTAAAGTCTCGACGATCATTTTACAGGCATCACTCGTTGTATTTAAAAATATGGCACTTATTTTTGCCGTTGGGTTACCTATCGCTTTAGCTAAAAAAGCATCTGGTCGCGCTGTACTTGCAACACTTGTTTCCTACATTACGTATAACTACGTTATTGGTGGAATCCTTCAATTTTGGGGGCCAGAACTGGGCGTTAACTATACGGAAGGTGAGCGAGGTTTGACTGAAGTTGGTGGCATTCTAACGCTTGATACCAACTTGCTAGGTGCGATTTTAATTGCAAGTCTCTCTGTTTGGGTTCACAACCGATTCTTTGATAAAGCGCTACCGGATTGGGCGGCTGTATTTGGCGGAACGCCATTGGTTGTGATCATTAGCTTCCCAATTATGGTCGTGATGGCAATTCTAACTTGTTTGACTTGGCCAAGTATTCAGCATGGTATTAATAATCTGCAATCATTTTTGGTTTCTGCTGGATCGTTAGGGGTATGGCTATTTACGTTTTTAGAGCGAATCATGATACCAACGGGGTTGCATCATTTCGTATATGGTCCCGTTTTTTATGGGCCAGTTGCAGTCGATGGCGGAACGGTTGCCTATTGGATTCAAAATATACAGACATTCGCCCAGAGCTCGGAAAGTTTAACGACACAATTTCCTCAGGGTGGTTTGATGTTGACGGGAATGGGTAAAGTGTTTGGTTGTACGGGTATCGCACTAGCACTCTATTCAGTTGCGAAAAAAGAAAATAAAAAGATGGTGATGGGGTTAGTGCTCGGAGCCGCAATCACAGCAATTCTTACAGGGATCACCGAACCAATAGAGTTTACATTCTTATTTATCGCACCTGCGCTGTTTGCTTTGCATGCGTTGTTATCTGCGACAATGGCAACGATCGCCTTTATGTTTGGTGTTTCCGGTAACTTTCAGACTGGCTTGATAGACTTCATTTTCCAAAACTGGTTGCCTTTGGCTGGTAACCATGCGGGAACATACGTGATTCAGATTATTATTGGTCTCATGTTTACTGGTGTTTACTTTGTTACGTTTCGCGCGCTTATTTTAAAATACAACATACTTACTCCGGGACGTGAAGGTGCAGATAGTAAGTTGTATTCAAAAGCTGACTACAAAGAAGCGAAAGAGGTCCATAACAGTAGCGCAAGTCCGTCACAAGCTAGTGCCTTTATTGAAGGTTTGGGTGGAAAAGAAAACATTGAATTGTTAACTAATTGCGCGACGCGTCTGCGTGTTAAAGTTAAAGATGTCTCTCTTGTAAAGGAGAACGCATTTTTCACACAGCACGGAGCGGTGAATATTGTTAGAAATCAAGAGAGCCTTCAAATCATCGTTGGTTTAACGGTGCCACAAGTTCGCGAAGATATGAGCCAACTGATAAAAGCTTAACCCCCAACTAATGCTCCCGCTCATATGGCTCAAAGGTGAGATAGAATTATCTCACCTTTTTTGTGTACATGAAGCATATTTCGCTCAGTTTCCACGAAAGTGGGGAGGAGTTACCGAGCGAGCTAAAATATAGTTAGGTTATACCCGTCTGTATTGTTGGAAGACTTGTTGAGTCTCTAAGTGACTGTGGCGCCTTCTATGTTGAAAAGCGTTTTAATTTCTTCCAGCACTTCTGGGTTAGCAATAGCACCAATGTTTTTTACAACTTGTCCGTTTACCAATTGTTTCACTGCTAGCTCAACCAATTTGCCTGAGCGCGTTTTAGGAATATCACTGATAGCAAAAATTTGTCGTGGGACATGGCGCGGTGAACATTTTGTTTTCAATGTTTGGCGAATTGAATCGGTGAGTTGTTGGGTTAACTCGACGTTGTGAGCGAGTTTTACTAATAACCAGATTTCTTCAGACTGCTGGTTTAACTTGCCGACAGCGATGGAGTCTTCAACCTCGGGTAACGCGTTCACTTGTTGGTAGATTTCAGCGGTACCGATTCGTACGCCGCCTGGATTTAAGGTTGCGTCACTACGGCCATAAAAAATAAAGCCGCCATGTTCGGTTTGCATCACATCGTCGCCATGGTGCCAGATATCGGTAAACTTGCTCCAATAAGCGTTGTGATAACGTTCGCCGTTGTCGTTCCAGAAGCCAATAGGGAAGTTAGGTAGCGAGTTATTACAAGTCAGTTCGCCGCGTTTTTGCGTAATAGTATGTCCACCATCCTCTAGAACACGTGCGTCGATTCCTAGCCCTGCGCCTTGGCATTCACCTTTGTAAACTGGTGAAATAGGGTTTCCAAGTACAAAGCATCCGCAAATATCTGTGCCGCCAGCGATAGAAGCGAGATGCAAGTCCTGCTTGATGTGCTGATAGACATAATTAAATTGTTCTGGGTAAAGCACCGAACCAGTTGAGCACAGAGTTTTGAGTGACTTCAGGTTATGTTCTAGTTTTGGAGAGCAGTTTGCCTGCTCCAGTGCCTCTAAGTATTTCGCTGAAGTACCAAACAGCGACACGTTATGTTCTTCAGCTAATCGCCATAAGACGGAGTGATCAGGGTAAACCGGACTACCGTCGTAAATCACTAAGGCTGCACCACTCGCAAGAGCGGAAACATGCCAGTTCCACATCATCCAACCACATGTTGTGTAGTAGAAAACCTTGTCTTGCGATTTGATGTCGCAATGCAGTTGATGTTCTTTGAGGTGATTGAGCAAGGTACCGCCTGCGGAATGGACAATACACTTAGGTTGACCTGTTGTACCAGAAGAATACAAAATGAATAACGGGTCATTAAACAGCGTTGGTTGATATTGAATTGATTGTGGAGAAAAGTGGTGAGTAATATCGGACCAAGAAACAAACTCAGAAGTGCTAGCACTCTCAGCGTTTTGTAAATATTCGATTTGGCATACGCTAATAGTAGTCTCTTCGGAGGCACTGCTTAACTTACTACTAAGAGTGGTGTTCTTGTCCGTCATATCGAAAGCTTTGCCTCCGAACTGGTAGCCATCACAGCAAAAAAGAACTTTCGGCTTGACCTGACCAAAACGCTCTACGACGCTATCGATACCAAAATCAGGAGAGGTTGAAGTCCAAATGGCACCAAGACTGGTGGTGGCCAGCATGGCAATAACGGTTTCAGGAAGGTAGGGCAAATAACCCGCAACGACATCGCCTTTACCGACACCACAATTGAGTAGCCATTGTTGAATGGCGGAAACTTGTTCAAGCAACTGTTTACCGGTGAGTTGTCGGTGTTCACCGCTTTCATTGCTAAAAACAATAAACTCACGCTCTGGTGATTGTTCAGCCTGAGATAGGAGGTTCTCTGCGTAGTTCAGCGTGGCGTCAGCAAACCATACTGTGTCTCTATTTACATGGTGATGATTAGAACCTGTTTGTGTCCATTTGGGACTGCCAAGGCTCTTGATTTGCGAACCCATATCTCCGATTACGTTGCAAAACTGCCAAGTATGTCGCCAAAATTCATCATTGTGCTCAATGGACCACTGGTGTAGAGACGTGTAATTGTTGATTACGGTACCTTCGGCTTTGTCTTTATTAACCTTTTCGATGAACCGTAATAAGTTGCTATTGCTGACGCGCTCAGCAGATGGTGACCAAATAGGTGCAGATTTTGGCATAGGTCCCTCTAATTTCAATTCTTTTGAATATGACCAAAACAAAATAAAGGGGCGAACATAGCAGTGTTCGCCCCTTATCTGATCGTTTAAAGTTGTTCGGCAAGCTGAGGTAGTACCTCGAATAAATCACCAACCAATCCATAGTCGGCAACTTCAAAGATAGGAGATTCTGGATCTTTGTTGATCGCGACAATCACTTTGGATTCCTTCATTCCTGCAAGATGCTGGATGGCACCGGAAATCCCAACCGCTATATAAAGCTTAGGTGCAACGATTTTACCGGTTTGACCCACTTGTAAGTCGTTGGCAACAAACCCGGCATCAACCGCCGCGCGAGAAGCGCCAATGGCAGCACCTAGTTTATCGGCAACTTGTTCGATCAACGCGAAGTTCTCTTTGCTACCGACCCCGCGTCCACCTGACACAACCACCTCTGCCGCGCTTAATTCAGGACGTTCTGACACGGTTTTATCGACAGAAACCAATTCAATCATTGGAGCTGAGATAGTGACCTGCTGATGCTTAATATCAGCTTGGTTGTGACAAGTAACCGGCTCAAACGCAGACGCGCGCACGGTGATGACGCGAACCTTGTCGCTGGTGGTCACTTTGGCAAATGCGTTTCCTGCGTAAATAGGGCGGATAAAAGTGTTTTCATCGATAACTTGGACAATATCGGAAATTTGCCCAACGCCGAACTTCGCTGCTACTCGCGGTGCAAGATCTTTCCCTTTTGATGATGAGCTAGCCCAGATTGCGTCAAAACCTTCAGCAACACTCACTACAATAGGTGCGATACTCTCGGCAAATTGATGCTTAAGTTGCTCATCATCGACACAAATTACGTTTGATATACCATCAACGCGACAAGCTTGTTGAGCGACTTCTTCACACTGGTGGCCCACTACGATCAAAACATTGTCTTGGCTGACTTGTTTTGCTGCATTAACCACTTTGAGTGTGTCAGCATGCAATTGGTTATTGTCATGCTCTGCTATGATTAAGTTCTTCATGAAATCACCTTCGCTTCGTTACGCAGCTTATCGAGAAGCTCTGAGACAGATTCAACCTTGATGCCACCTTTTCTTTGCGCTGGCGGTGTGATTTCTTGAATGGTTTGGCTAAATACCACTTCAACACCCAGACTGTCAGGTGTGATGGTATCTAACGGCTTGCGCTTAGCTTTCATGATATTAGGCAAAGAGGCAAAACGCGGTTCATTCAGGCGTAAGTCAGTACTGATCACCGCAGGTAAGTTCATCGCGACCGTCATCAAGCCGCCGTCCACTTCTCTCACGACCTGAACTTTTTGATCTTCTATCTTCACGTCGGAAGCGAAAGTTGCTTGAGGCCAGTCAAGTAGGGCGGCCAGCATCTGAGCCACTTGGTTGTTGTCCGTATCAATGGATTGTTTACCCGTAATCACAAGCTGTGCTTGTTCTTGCTCAACCAGAGCTTTGAGCAGCTTAGCGACGACCAATGGCTCTATTTTGTCTTCAGTATCGATATGAATAGCGCGATCGGCACCTAACGCAAGCGCAGTACGTAGTTGCTCCTGACACTGGCTACCGCCGGCACTGACAACGATGACTTCATCTGCAATACCTTGCTCCTTTAGTCGTACGGCTTCTTCAACGGCTATTTCGCAAAATGGATTAATCGTCATCTTGACGTTATTGGTTTCAACATCGCTATGGTCCGCTTTCACGCGAACTTTAACGTAGGGATCAATGACCCTTTTGATTGGCACTAGTATTTTCACGTTAGATTCCTTTTACAGTGAAGACTATGTGTTTACAGTGAAGACGATGTGATGACGTCTTTAAAATGATGTTAATTTACCTTTACGTTTGCGTCAACTTTAAATATATTGTTGATTAACAAGTTGGCAACATGCAAAGAAAAAGGAATGCAATCATGGAAAGAGACTGCATGGAATTTGATGTTCTGATTGTAGGCGCAGGTCCCGCAGGCTTGTCTGCGGCATGCCGAATCAAACAATTAGCAGCAGAAAAAGAACAAGACCTCTCTGTTTGCGTGGTAGAAAAAGGCTCTGAAGTTGGAGCGCATATTTTATCGGGTGCGGTGTTTGAAACGCGAAGTTTGGATGAGCTTTTTCCCGACTGGCAAGAGAAAGGCGCTCCGCTCAATACCAAAGTAAACCAAGATAAAACCTACTATCTAGGCAATGACATCAATGGTCATGAACTGCCTTCTTGGGCGGTGCCTAATACGTTACATAACAAAGGTAATTACATCATAAGTTTGGGCAGTCTATGCCGATGGATGGCGTTGCAGGCTGAGAACTTGGGGGTGGAGATCTACCCAGGTTTTACCGCCAGTCAAGCGATCATCGATGAAGATAGTCGTGTTTGTGGCGTGATCACGGGCGATATGGGGTTAGACAAAAATGGTGAACAAAAAGGAAATTTCGAACCTGGTATTGAACTGCGAGCGAAGTTTACTTTATTTGCTGAAGGCGCACGGGGGCATATTGGTAAGCAGTTGATTAACCGATTTAATCTTGCTGAAGAGAAAACGCCTCAACATTACGCTATCGGTTTTAAAGAGCTGTGGGAAATCCCATCAGAGCAGCATCAGCAAGGTTTAGTAGTGCACGGATTAGGTTGGCCGCTATCAAATGAAGCTACAGGTGGCAGTTATCTCTACCATTTAGAGGGAAACCAAGTTGCCGTCGGGTTGATTGTTGACTTGAATTATAAGAATCCGCACTTGAGTCCATTTGATGAGTTTCAACGTTTTAAACACCACCCGTTGATTGAGCAATACCTCAAAAATGGGAAGCGTATTAGCTATGGCGCAAGGGCGATCACCAAGGGTGGCTTTCATTCGCTTCCCACTCAGCAATTTGCTGGTGGTTTATTAATTGGATGCGATGCAGGAACACTTAACGGCGCTAAAATCAAAGGCACACACACGGCAATAAAATCTGGCATGCTTGCCGCTGAAGCAGTATGTGAAGCCCTTGAGAGTCAGTCAGTTACTGCTGATTATCAAAAGCATTTCAAACAGTCTTGGCTGTATGAAGAGCTTTATCAAGCACGTAACTTCTCAAGTGGCATTCACCGCTTTGGATCGTGGCTGGGCGGTGGTTTAGCGCTGCTGGAACATAACGTATTAAAAGGCAAAGCTAAGTGGCATATCCGCTGTGATAAGCCTGATCATCAGTCTCTGTTATTGGCGGAAAGCAGCAATGAAATTGTCTATCCGAAGCCTGATGGCGTGTTAAGTTTCGATCGCCTCTCTTCTGTTTATCTATCCAATATCTTCCATGAGGAAGATCAACCATGCCACTTACGACTGGAGAACCAGCGGATCCCTATTGAGCAGAACCTTGAATTATATGCAGAGCCAGCACAGCGCTATTGTCCGGCTGGCGTGTATGAAATCGTACAGGGGGAGCAGCAGCCAGAGCTGCAAATAAATGCGGCCAACTGTATCCACTGTAAGACCTGCGACATCAAAGATCCAAGTCAAAATATTACCTGGACTCCGCCAGAAGGTGGTGGTGGTCCGAACTATCCAAATATGTAAGCGTTTGATAATAATTTTTATTAACAATTTATTTACTTAAAGTTTGCGTTAGTTCAAATCTTTCTCGATGAACTCGATTGCAACTTAATCTTTCAGGCACTATTCTGATTTTAAATTGACGTTTACGTAAACTGAATACAAAGTTGATGCATAGGTGTAAAAGCGGTTACCAGTATCAAAGTTAGGTTTGATCAAATAGTGCTCAATGGAACGCACTTAAAATAACGAAAGGGAGATCAACTATGGTATCGGAATCGCCTCTGTTGCAGGTAAACGATATTTCATTGGCTTTTGGTGGGGTGAAAGCTTTAACTGACGTGAGCTTCCATGTGAATGAAAAGGAAATTTTTTCAATCATTGGCCCAAACGGTGCAGGTAAAACCTCAATGCTCAATTGCATCTCTGGTCGATACACACCAAACAAAGGCTCTGTAATCTTCGCTGGAGATGATGTAACTAAACGGACACCTAGCCAACGAGCTGAGTTAGGGTTGGGAAGAACCTTCCAAAACTTAGCGCTCTTTTCTCACATGTCGGTACTGGACAACATCATGGTTGGCCGACACCACCTACTAAAAAACAACTTCGTCACGGGGCCACTCTATTGGTTCTCTAATGCGCAGAAAGAAGAGATGGCGCACCGCAAATATGTGGAAGACGTGATCGATTTTCTAGAAATCCAGCACATCCGAAAAGCGACTGCAGGCACCCTATCTTACGGCTTACGTAAGCGTGTAGAGCTTGCTCGTGCCATTGCCTTAAAACCTAAGTTACTGCTGCTTGATGAACCAATGGCAGGTATGAACTTGGAAGAAAAGGAAGACATGGCACGTTACATCATGGATCTGAATGAAGAATTAGATATCACGATCATCATGATTGAGCACGACATGGGCGTGGTCATGGACATCTCTAATCGCGTTTTGGTTTTGGATTTCGGTAAACACATTGCTACGGGTGAGCCTGAAGAAGTGATGGCCAACCCACATGTGAAACAAGCGTACTTAGGCGAAGAGTTACCGACATTAGAGGAGAGTGCATAATGGCACAGCAACATAATGATTGGGCAGATATAACCCGCTTAGATACCTTTCCAAAAGTGTTGCAACACAATGCCAAGAACTGGCCCGAACAAGTCGCAATGCGTGAAAAGGAGTTTGGTATATGGCGAGAGTTCACTTGGAAGGATTATGAAAACCGCGTCAAGTGGATGGCACTGGCACTACGAGATTTGGGTATTGGTGAGCAAGATGTCGTTGGTTTGTTAGGTGATAACCGCCCGGAATGGGTATGGGGCGAGTTAGCGGCACATGCGATCAAAGGTTTCTCGCTGGGCATCTATCAAGATTCTATGCACGAAGAGGTGGCGTACCTTATCAACTATGCCAAAGCAAAAGTCGTGATTGCCGAAGATGAAGAGCAATGCGACAAGCTGCTTGAGCTTGGTGATGAAATTCCTAGCGTTGAATACATTATTTACTGCGATCCTCGTGGAATGCGTAAATACGATGATCCAAGATTGATTGATGTTGAACAGGTCTACAAAAAAGGTCAGCTGATTGATAAAGCGGACCCAGACAAATATCTCAATATGGTTGTTGAAACCAAAGGCAGCGATCTTTCAATTCTTTGTACAACGTCGGGTACGACTTCTAAACCAAAATTGGCTCAGCTACACAGTGGCACGTTCTTGGATCACTGTGCGGCTTACTTGCGTGCAGACCCTCGTTCCCCAGGCGACAACTACGTTTCTGTTCTGCCTTTGCCTTGGATTATGGAGCAGGTTTACGTGGTTGGTCAGGCGTTGATTTCTCGTCAAATCGTTAACTTTGTGGAAGAACAAGAAACCATGATGTCCGACTTGCGTGAAATCGGTCCAAACTTTGTGCTGTTAGCGCCACGTGTGTGGGAAAACATTGTGGCAGACGTGTCTGCACGAATGATGGATTCGACACCGTTTAAGCAAAAGATGTACAAACTGGGCATGAGCTTAGCCAACAAAGCGTTAGAGCAGGGCAAACGTTCTAAACTCGCCGAATGGATTCTTTTGCGTGCTTTGCGAGACCGTTTAGGCTTTTCGAACCTAACATCTGCTGCAACGGGCGGTGCGGCGATGGGGCCTGACACTTTCCGTTACTTACAAGCTATTGGTGTGCCACTTAAGCAGCTTTATGGTCAGACCGAAATGTGTGGCGCATACACCGTGCACCAAGCGGATGATGTGGATTACGATTCCGTTGGTGTTGCGTTTGATAATGCAGAAGTGAAAGTCATCAACCCAGACAGCAATGGCGTTGGTGAAATCATCGCGAAAAGTACAGGCATGTTTACTGGCTACTTAAACAACCAAGCAGCATATGATGAAGATGTTCAAGATGGTTGGATGCACACAGGCGATGCGGGTTATTTTAAAGATTCCGGTCACTTGGTGGTGATTGATCGTCTGAAAGATATGTCGGAAACCAGCCACGGCGACCGCTACTCTCCGCAGTTCATTGAAAACAAACTCAAGTTCTCGCCGTTTATTGCAGAAGCCGTGGTGGTAGGTAAAGGTCGACCTTGGCTGTCTGCCATCATCTGTATTCGCTATGCGATCGTCGCGAAGTGGGCAGAGCAACGCGGCTTGGCATTTACCAACTACACCAACTTATCTGCTCAACCAGAAGTGTACCAAGCGATTCGTGAAGAAGTTCAAAAAGTGAACGAATCCCTACCGGATGCACAGAAGATCAGCAAATTCATTCTACTTTACAAAGAGCTGGATGCCGACGATGGAGAGCTAACTCGCACACGTAAAGTACGCCGTGGTGTGGTTGCAGAGAAATACGGAGACATCATCGAAACCATCTACAGCGACGATCCAAAAGTCGATGTCGATACAGTGATCACTTATCAAGATGGCACCAAAACACGCATTCAAACGTCGCTAGTTATTGAAACGCTTATTGAGCATGAGCCAACACTAGTGGATAGCGAACAACGGAGGATCGCATAGTGAATACGGATTTATTACTGCAACTCGTCATTAATGGCGTGATCGTTGGCATGTTGTATGGCGTTGTCGCCATGTGCTTTGTATTGATTTACAAATCGACCCAGGTGGTCAACTTTGCTCAGGGTGAGTTCCTGTTGATTGGCGCATGGGTATGTTGGGCGGCATTGGTACACCTACAGTTACCGTTTTTTATAGGCTTTTTACTCACGCTCGCGTTCATGATGATTTTTGGTATCGCCGTGCAAACCATTGTGCTCAGACCGTTGATTGGTGAACCGATTATCTCTGTGATCATGGTGACCATTGGTCTATCGATGTTTTTCCAAGCGCTGATGAAGTGGATATTCGGTGTCTCTGCTGTGTCGTACCCGCAAGTGTTCGAAACCAACGTGGTGAATATCGGAGGTTTGAATGTTGAGTTTGCTTACATTCTGAGCTTGATCTTCTCAATGCTCATCATGGGCGCGTTCTACTGGTTCTTCAAATTCAGCAAAATGGGTCTGGCAATGCGCGCAACGGCATTCAACCAGCAAGTAGCCCAGAGTCTTGGCATTTCCATCAAGAAAGTGTTCGCCATCAGTTGGGCCATTTCGGCAATGGTATCTGCAACAGCAGGGATTGTTATCGGTATCGTTAACGGCGTATCTGACGCGCTATCCATTATTGGTATCAAAGTTTTCCCAGCCGTTATTTTAGGTGGCTTAGATTCGGTAGTCGGCGCAATTGTCGGTGGTATCACCATCGGGGTGCTAGAAAACTTGGCTGAGTTTTTTGATAGCCAATACCTGCAAGTGGGTAACTTGTACAACATCGCACCATTCTATGTGCTGTTAATCATTCTTGCCTTCAAGCCATATGGCCTGTTTGGTACCAAAGATATTGAGCGTATTTAAGGAGAAATAACATGGCTCAACTTAGCATGCGCCCGTGTGGGGATTTTCGAACCACATACAAAAGCGATACGCCAATTTTTGAAACCAAAACCATCAGAAGCCTTGCGATTGCAGGTGTCATCGCCATGCTGGCAGCACCGCTGGTCTTGGATATTTACTTCCTAAACCTGTTTATTCAGATTGCATACCTCGGTATCGCGGCATTGGGCTTAAACATTTTGGTTGGTTTTACCGGACAAATCTCGCTAGGTCACGGTGCGTTCTTTGGCTTTGGCGCCTTTGCATCGGCTTGGCTAAATAACCAGTTTAACATTCCAGTCGTGTTTGCGATTCCGCTTGCGGGTTACTTAACCATGATTGTGGGGATGCTGTTTGGTCTGCCAGCGGCTCGAATTAAAGGCTTATATCTAGCCATCGCAACGTTGGCGGCGCAGTTTATTCTAGAGGACTTCTTTGCTCGCGCAGATTGGTTCAGTGGCGGCTCATACGGTGCAAGCGCGAACCCAATTAATTTGTTTGGCTTTGAGTTTACGACTGACGAAAGCTTCTTCTACATCGCTCTGTTTGCGCTGATCTTCATGTATATGTGGGCATCAAACTTAATCCGTTCTCGTGACGGTCGCGCGTTTGTCTCAGTACGAGATCACTATCTGTCAGCAGAGATCATGGGCATCAACCTAACCAAGTATCGTCTGCTCTCATTTGGAGTGTGTGCATTCTATGCGGGCATCGGGGGTGCACTCTACGGACATTATCTAGGGTTTGTATCAGCAGAAGGTTTCACCATCATGATGTCTATCCAGTTCTTGGCAATGATCATCATTGGTGGCTTAGGCTCAGTCAAAGGCACATTGATGGGGACGATATTTATCGTACTTCTGCCTGAAGTTTTAGAGTTTGGTGTAACGGGGCTTTCAGCGTTTGGTGATACCACCGCTTTCACTGATGGTCTAGCTTACTTCAAAGAGATGGCGATTGGTTTAGTCATCATGCTGTTCCTCATTTTCGAACCTCAAGGATTATCGCATCGCTGGCAACAGATTCGAGCATATTGGAAACACTATCCGTTCTCATATTAACGTGGAATTAAGAGGAATATACCTCAATAACAAGGACAACGAGTTATGAACAAAGGACATTTAGCGACAACGTTGGTGCTGTCATCTGCACTGTTTACTACCGCAACTTGGGCAAAAGATTCTGTGTTTGTCGGGCAATTAGTCGACTTTTCTGGACCAACTGCCTATGTAAGCAAGCCTTATGGTTCTGGCGTGCGAGACGCATTGCGTTGGATTAACCAAAACGGTGGCATTAACGGTACCGAGCTCGAATTTGAAACAGTAGACATGGCGTACAAAGTACCAGTGGCGATTTCCAACTATAAACGTTGGGTGGCGCGTAAAGACATGGTTGCGCTGCAAGGTTGGGGTACGGCGGATACCGAAGCACTTATTTCGTTTGTTACCAAAGACAAAGTGCCGGTGTTCTCTGCTTCTTACTCTGGTCACTTAACTGACCCAACTGGCAAAAACCCAAAAACCGCGAAACCAGCGCCTTATAATTTCTTTTATGGTGCGTCGTACTCAGATGCGTGCCGTGCGCTAGTTAAGTGGGCGAAAGAAGATTGGGAATCTAAGGGCAATCAAGGTGCGCCGAAATTTACGCACATTGGCGATAACCATCCATTCCCGAATGCGCCAAAAGAAGCGTGTGCAGAGTACGCCAAAGAGCTTGGTTTTGATGTGCAAAACCCAGTCGTTGTGTCACTAAAACCAGGGGACTTCAAAGCGCAGTGTTTGTCGCTGAAAGAGTCAGGCACCAACTATGGCTACATTGCTAATATCGGTAGCTCGGTTATCTCACTAGTGAAGTCTTGTAACACGGTTGGGACAGAGTTCCAGTACATGGCAAACATTTGGGGCGGCGATAAGCCAGTGCTTGAAGCAGCAGGCGATGGCCTTAAAGATTACGTTTTCCCAGGTATGACAGCGTTTTGGGGAGATGATAATGAAGGCATGAAACTGGTCCGTGAGATTTCTAAGCAGTCTGAATCAGAGCCGGGCGAATTCAGAACTCACCATTACATTCGCGGTATTTGTTCTGCGTTCTATATGAAAGAAGCAATGGAGTGGGCGAAAGACAACGGTGGCATCACAGGTGAAAACATCAAGAAGGGCATGTATGTCCATGACAACTGGGTACCACAAGGCTTAGAAGGTGTTTGTGTCCCTGCGAACTGGAAACCGGAAGATCACCGAGGCACAACAACCGTGAACGTCTTTATGGGCAACAACGATGGCGGCGCAGTTGATATTAAGAAAGTATCTCAGGTGACATTGTCACGTCGTGACGATTGGCTAGGTTACTAATCTACGACTTATTAATAACAAAGCTTACTGAAAATAAGGATGGGTGAGAGAACACTCTCACCCTAGCAAGGAGTAGTTTGATGGCTGAATTAGCAACGAATATCGAACCGGCAGAAATACTGCTTTCAGTGAACAACATTGAAGTCGTCTACGACGAAGTAATACTAGTACTTCGCGGTGTGAGTTTAGAAGTTCCAAAAGGGCAGATTGTGACCTTACTGGGCGCCAACGGTGCGGGTAAATCCACAACGTTGAAAGCCATTTCTGGTTTATTGAAAACCGAAGATGGTGAAGTGACGCGCGGCGAAATCAACTTCATGGGCGAGCGTATAGACAACAAAAACCCGGAAGAGATCGTCCGTTCGGGCATCTTCCAAGTTATGGAAGGGCGCCGAATTGTTGAAGATATGACGGTAATAGAAAATCTTCGCTTAGGCGCTTATACACGCACTGACAACGAAGTTGAACAAGACATCGAAATGGTGTTTGACTATTTCCCGCGACTCAAAGAGCGCACTGGCCTGGCGGGCTATTTGTCTGGCGGTGAGCAACAAATGTTAGCGATTGGCCGAGCATTAATGGCTCGACCGAAGATGATTTTGTTGGACGAACCGTCTATGGGGCTTTCTCCACTGCTAGTTAAAGAAGTATTCAGCATTATTAACAAGATCAACAAAGAGCAAGGTATTACCATGCTTTTGGTTGAGCAGAATGCCAACTTCGCTCTTCAAGCGGCCGATTACGGTTACATCATGGAATCAGGCAAAATCGTACTAGATGGCAGCAAGCACGAATTGCTAAACAATGAAGACGTAAAAGAATTCTACCTTGGCGGCGGCGATGAAGATCGCAAGAGCTTTAAGAATCTGAAATCTTACAAACGTCGTAAGCGTTGGTTGTAAGGAGCAAGGATGAACGAACTATTTGATGCGAAAGAATCGTTGTCTCTACAGGCGCGAGAAGAGTCGCTGTTTCAACGTTTGCCAGCACTGATTGAGAATTCGAAAGCCAATAGCGAACATTACGCAGCGCATTTTTCTGAGTTAGATCCTACATTGGCAAACAATCGTGAAGGGCTTGCTCAGCTCCCGATTACACGTAAGTTCAATGTACCTAATCAGCAGCAACTTAAACCGCCGTTTGGTGGCTTAAATAGCGTTGCCATTGGTCAAATGGCGCGCGTATTCCAATCTCCTGGGCCGTTATATGAGGCTCAAACGGATGAGGCCGATTTCTGGCGTATGGGGCGCGCGTTTCACGCTGCTGGGTTCTGTGCGGGTGATTTAGTGCATAACACGCTCTCTTACCATTTCTCTCCTGGCGGATTTATTATGGATGGTGGCGCAAGGGCTTGTGGCTGTGCGGTATTTCCGGCTGGAGTAGGCAATACCGAAGCGCAAATAGAGGCAATTAAACAGCTTCAACCTAATGGTTACACTGGCACACCTTCTTATTTGCTGACGTTGCTACAAAAGTACCAAGAGAAATACAATGAGCTGCCTAGCTTTGAGAAAGCTCTGGTCTCTGGTGAAGCGGTTACAGCAGACATGCAACAGATGTTTGAGGAAAAAGGCATTGCAGTCTTTCAAGCCTACGCAAGTGCAGAGCTTGGTTTGATTGCTTATCAAGTGTCTGGTGAACAAGGATTAGTGATTGCAGAAGATATTATTGTTGAAATCGTTGATCCTGATGGTGTTCCTGTACAACCGGGAGAAGTCGGTGAAGTCGTTGTAACGTCGCTCGATGAGAAGTTCCCGCTGATTCGCTACGCAACGGGAGATTTATCGGCATACCTAGAGACAAGTTCTGATTCTTCACGCACGAATGCACGAATTAAGGGCTGGATGGGACGAGCAGACTCCGCGGTGAAAGTAAAAGGGCTGTTTGTTTATCCGCATCAGATCCAAGAAGTCTGTCGTCGCCACGATATTAAAGGCTCCTTGAAAATTGAGCGCGATGGCTTCAACGATGCCATTACTTTCTGTTGTCATGATGTGCATGTATCAGCAGAGGACATTCAAGCAACACTCCAGTCTGTCACTAAACTGAAAGGCAATGTCCAGTTTGTACCGAACCAAGCGGAGCAGCCGTTAATCAATGATCTTCGCAGTTAACTCATTGGTGGCATAAGTGCAGTAGAAAGTGGTTGTCATAAAAAACTAACAACGTCAGACAAAAGGCTAGAAAAGGGATACCACATTGCGCTGCGTATCCCTTTATTTTTTACTACCGCAATCAGGGAGCGGGTAAATGAAACAGGCACCAATGATTAACACACAATTCTGGGATGATTTGTTTATCCGAGGCACTATGCCTTGGGATGCCCAATCGACACCTCAAGAACTCAAGGACTATCTCGACAATTCACTTCATGTAGGCCAGTCAGTGTTTATTCCTGGGTGTGGTGCCGCTTATGAACTGAGCACTTTTATTCAATATGGGCATGACGTGATCGCGATGGATTACAGCCAAGAAGCGGTAAAAATGGCGCAATCAACGTTAGGTAACTACAAAGATAAAGTCGTATTGGGTGATGTATTTAATGCCGATTTTTCTCACTCGTTTGATGTCATTTACGAGCGGGCCTTTCTCGCAGCACTACCGAGAGATATGTGGTCAGAATACTTTTCGATGGTGGATAAATTATTGCCAAGCGGAGGTTTTCTAATTGGTTTTTTCGTCATTGATGATAATTACCTATCACGCTTTCCTCCATTTTGTTTGCGAAGTGGGGAGTTGGCATCTTTTCTAGAGCCCACGTTTGAACTTGTGAAGTCCTCAGTGGTGGCAAACAGTGTTGAGGTTTTTAAAGGCAGAGAGCAATGGATGGTGTGGCAGAAACGTTAGTCGTCACTGAGACTTCTTTAGAAAGTATTCGCGGAAACTGTCTGGTTCTTTGTGAATCGCTGATACATAAGTCTTCACTCTATGCCTGATGGAATGCTCACATAGTTTGTCGGTTTGTGTGAAACATTAATTTCTCGTTGCTGGTTTAAGTTGTTGAGATATCTCTAACAGCGGTCGAGTGGTTGAGTTTATTGCCGGCACGGGTTGTGTGCTCAGAGCGTAAAGCGACAGATCAGCATCGATCCGAAAGGTAGTAGAACGTCTCTCACTGATCTGTCTATTTCATGCTTATACTATTTTAGGTTGACCATCTGATGCGGTGGCACCGCCGTCTACAGGTAGGTTTACGCCATTAATGAAAGATGCGTCATCACTTGCCAAGAAAGTCACGACAGACGCAATTTCTTCAGGTTCGGCTGCTCGGCCAAGCGCAATGCGCTCATTGAATTTATCGCGGATGTCCTGCGGCCAGCCGTTTGTCATGTTGGTTTTTACTAAACTTGGGCATACGGCGTTAATTCTTACCCCATCCGCACCATGGTCCAATGCCATCGCTCGGGTAAGGTTCACCACTGCGCCTTTACTCGCGCAATAGAATGCGGCACCCCAGTCACCACCCAAACCGGAAACGGACGCGGTATTTACCATACAACCTTTCGTTTTTAAGAGTTCAGGCAAAGCAAACTTCGCGCAATAAACAACACCATCAATGTTTACACCAGAGATCTTCTTCCAGTCTTCCACACTACCTTCAATCACGGAGCCAGGGACATGTACGCCAGCATTGTTTACTAAAATATCCAGTTTACCGAAACGGGTAACAACGTCAGAAATCAGTGCTGCGACTTTTTCTGGGTCAGAAACATCAATAGAATGCGCAGACACACGCTGTTTATCAAAGCCCTCAACGGCGTTTGCCAATTGCTCTTCATTCCAATCGGCAAGAGCGACGTTTGCGCCTTCTTCATACAAACGTTTTGCGATGGCCAAACCAATACCATTGGCAGAACCAGTGACGAGTGCGACTTTATTTTTTAATCCTCTCATGCGATTTCTCCTTCGAAACTTACAAAAACGGGATCTTGATTTTTCTCTGTGCGCGGCAACATCAGTTTGTCGTTGTCGCTGTAATCTACGGGGATAGCCACCACTGCTGGTCCTTCAACGTCCATGGCTTTATTCAATGTCGGTAGCAATTCGTGTTGACTAGTCACTGCGAAGCCTTTCGCGCCAAATGATTCGGCGTACGCCTTGAAATCAATTGGTCCAAATTTCACACCAGAGCAGCGCTGATATTTGTTGATCTCTTGCATTTCTACCATGTTGTAGGCGTTATCAACCCACACAATATGGACGATATTACAGTTCAGTCTAACCGCGGTTTCTAACTCCATGCTCGATTGCATAAAACCGCCGTCTCCTGATATCGATACCACTTTGCTACCAGGTTTTAGTAGGCTGGCACCAATGGCCCATGGTAGTGCAACGCCCATTGTTTGTTGGCCGTTAGACACCAGCATTTGGCGAGCTCGAAAACAACTTAAGTAACGAGCGATCCAGATGTGGAAGCTCCCCATATCAAGACATAGCGTGGTATCTGGTGTGATGATAGATTGCATGGCTTTAATCAGTGCCAGTGGATGAAATCCTTGCTTGTGATAGACATTGGGATAGGTTTTGATCACTTGCCGTTGCAGTGCTACCTCTTCCAGTACTGAAAGTGCCGTTGGGGAAAGGCGGGCATATTCAGAGATATAGCTGCCCATCTTGTCTAATGACTGCGCAATGTTTCCGACGATTTCAACACAAGGCTGATAATTAAGTTGGTATTCTGCCGGTTCAATATCGAGGTGAATCACTGGGTTGCGGTGGCTGTTCCAAAGCTCAGGGTCATACTCTATTGGGCTAAAGCCGATGGTGAGAATTAAATCGGCGTCCCGCAGTAAAACATCGCCAGGTTGGTTATTAAACAAACCGACACGCCCAGCAAAGTGATGATAGTAATTGATGTCTACCGTGCCGGCGGCTTGGTAAGTGCCGACAACGGGTAGCTGCGTATTTTGAAGAAATCGGGCGATAGCAGCAGCGTTTTTACTGCGGCTCGCGTGAAGGCCAAGTAAAACCACACAGCGCTTTGCTTTACTGATTCGACTGACCGCTTCTTCGATTGCTGCGATGTCTGCGCAACCAGGCTGTGTGTAAGGCGAGGGGACAATAATGTCCGTTTGGGTTTGCTCGGATAAAACATCTTGGGGGAGACTCAAAAAGCAAGCCCCAGGACGACCTGACTCTGCGATACGAAATGCGTTCGCCATGATCTCGCTTGCGGCGTCCACATGCTGCACTTCAGCACTGAACTTAGTTATAGAGCGAAAAATACTGACGGTATCCATGCTCTGGTGTGTTTGTTTTTGCTGGTCAGTTCGTTTCACCGCACCACCGATAGCAATCAGCGGATCGCCTTCGGAGTTTGCTGTTGCCACTCCCGTAACTAGATTTCCACAGCCAGGGCCTGACGTAACCATGGTGACGCCTGCTTTGCCGGTTAGTCTTCCCATAACGCCCGCCATAAATGCGCCGTTAGCTTCGTGGCGTACCGGAATCATTTGGATGTTAGTGTCTTCAATCGCATCGAACAGTCGATCGATTTTTGCACCGGGAATACCGAAAATGTACTTAATGCCGAGAGACTCTAGCTGTTGAGCGATCAACTGAGATCCATTTTTATTTGAAGGTTTGGATTGCATTTGTTGTCCTTATTATTTGCCTGACTTTGTTACTTTTCCGCCTTTTCTATGGCGGTATTTATATCTTCCGGAGCCAAATTGGCGTTGAGGAAGTCTGTCGATACCGGGGTATCAATCACTAGCCGCGAGACTTTGCCAATCTGGAGGAACCCTGACGAAATGCTGTAATCCTGAATATGACCACCTCCTTGGCGGTCATCGGTAATAAAGTGTTCGTGATAGCCGGGCACATTGATGCCAGTCGTATATTTAGGACTGCGAAAGCCGGCGACCACGCCTTGCTTATGCGTGAAGCGGAACGTTGGTTGTTCTTTGACCACTTCAAGCATTGGCCGATAAGGGCGTGTTTGTTTAGGTACGGTGCGAGTACGAACTGAATCGAAAACGCCATCAATGCGCACTGCGCAAAATAGGTTATCGCTTGGAACCATCTCGTCTATGATGCTATGGACTTCATGACGTGACATGCGCGATGTCAGTGGCAGCTCGATATCAGGCTTAAAAAAAGTCATGACAGCAAAGGGCGTTTTTTGCGCCAGGTCTGCCGGGTTTGCGGAGCCATCCGACTTGAGTTGAAAAACTTCCTTATCAAACGCAATCAACTCACCATCCAATTCATTGAACGTACCTAAACCAAAATCCCCATGTTTCAGCAGTTCTTCTATGGTTGTTGAGCCTTCGTAAACACCAGCGATCAAAGCACTCATTAACGAAGTCTGATAAATCTCACCATCTCCGGTAACGTGATGGTATTCAGAAAATTCTTTCGCTACTTCAAGCGAACAAGCACATAGAGGGTTATAAAATCCACGCATGAGTAAGACCAGTTATGCAATGAAGAGTATATTTAGATTGACTTCTACACGGTGCTAAATCCAATATAAAAAAGATTTATTTTGATATGGAAAATATATGGAATTTCGCTACCTGAAGTATTTTGTCGCGGTCGCCGAGACTCGTCACTTTACCCGAGCAGCTGAACAGTTAGGGATTGCGCAACCTCCTTTGAGTCAACAAATCAAAAAGCTAGAGCACGAGCTTGGCGTGGACTTATTTAAGCGCTTGTCTAGAGGAGTAGAACTGACCCATGCAGGGCAAGTCTTTTATACGGATGCGGTAAATATTCTTGCTGATGTGGAACGCGCTAAAGCAAAAGCCCGACAGATTGCCCGTGGTGAAAATACGCAGGTTAAAATCGCGTTCGCGACGTCAACATCAACCTGCATTAAGGTATTGGAGAGGATTGGGCGTATTCAAGAGAATGGGGTTCATTTACAGACGGCGGAACTATCAATGCCAGAGCTTGCCACTCAGTTAAAAAGCAAACAACTTGATCTCGCAATCATGCGGCTACCCTGTTACGCCAGTGAGCCTTTTGAGCACAAGGTGTTGTTTAACGACCCGTTTGTCGCGGTGATTCCGGCGGGGCACGAACTGGCAAAATATCCCTGTATCCAGATGAAACAGTTGAGAGGCCATAAAATTTTACTGTTTCCACGAGAGACTGGACCCGCATTGTTTGATGGCATGAGCACACTTTTTGCCGACGCAGGAGTAAGGCTCGAACCACAGTTCGCAGCACCGCAACTTCGTACGACGATTGCCATGGCGCAGGCTGGGTTAGGTATCGCTCTCGTTCCGCGCTCACTGGCTGAACATCTCGATGATTCCGCGACAGTCGCCGAGATTGAGGATATCCCTCTCACTAGTCGTGTTGTTGTTGCTTGGGAGGCGTCTAATCTCAATAAACAAGCGCTAAAAGTAGCCATGCACATCGGTCATGTTGAGGCTTAAAGCTTTGTCATATAACCTGTCGATTGTACCCAACGAACAAAACTTACTGAAGATTGCGACTCTGTTGTCGTATATATTACCTACATCAAGTTGACTTGATAGCTGAACTCTCGTTTTTATCGAGATGATAATGACGAGGACCTTGATTTAATGCATGGTTAAACAGCAAGGATGATGGATGATTAAAGCGCAAATATATGATGTATTTTGTGATGAATTGGCTAAAGGTAACCCTTGTGGCGTTGTCGAACTAAATCACTGGCTGAGTGATTCTGAGTTACTTCAAATCACTCATCAGGTCGCTCAACCTGTCACATCATTTGTGGTTCAGTCTGGCAGTGACTACTACATTCGCTGGTTTAGCCTAGAAGGAGAGATCAACCTATGCGGACACGGAAGTTTGGGCACAGGCGCTGCAATCATTTCCAACTATCATAAGAACGAGGTCATTCTACAAAGTCAGTATGGTCATGTTACCGTTACTGGACTGGATGGAATGTATCGGATAGTGATGCCAAGTTGGCTAGCCAAGCCTCATGCCATCCCCTTGGGTATTTCAGGCTTTTCCAATCACCCCGTAGATGCTTTTACAACGCGTGATCTGGTTGTTGTTCTCGAATCAGAAGATGATGTTGTTCGCTATCAACCTAACTTTGATGAGCTGATTAAAATTGATGAGTTTCATGCTGTCATCGTAACGGCTCAAAGTTCTGATAGTGGCTATGTGCTGCGTTACTTTGCACCTAAAATCGGTATTTCAGAAGATCTTGCCACAGGTTCGGCTCAGTGCTCATTGGCGCCTTATTGGTTTGAAAAGCTAGGCAAAGAAAAATTGACGGCTCGTCAGCTATCTCGTGCTGGTGGTTATTTTGAAGTGGCTCGCGGTTTAGAATCTACGATCGTATTGTCTGCACACGTGAAAAGTCGGACTTGAATGCAAACGCCTCTAGCTCTTACACAAGATCTAGAGGCATCCATTTTTTATTGACTTAAACGTGTCGAGCTAAGATTTTAACCCGGCAGCGGTCATCATGACGCGAAATAACATAGACACTAACCCTAATGCAGCGACGCTAACGACCCAAATTCCAACCATCCAAGCCCATTGGCGGCACCAATTTTTGATTTTCATACTCACTCCTTATCAACTCGTTAATGGTACGCTTCGCCTTCTTTTACTTTTCCGGAGAAGACGTAGTAACTCCAAAAGGTGTAAGCCAGAATGATCGGGATGATGATCACTGCTCCAACGAGCATAAAGCGCTGACTGCTTGCAGGAGCCGCTGCTTCCCATATTGATATGCTAGGAGGAATGATATTTGGCCAGATACTGATGCCAAGCCCAGCGAACCCGAGAATCACGATCACCAATGCCATCACGAAAGGGCTGCGCTCTTTACGCTTTTTAACGGAGTCGGCAATCTTCAAACATACCAGCCCAGTAATGACAGGTACGGGCAGTAAGTAGAACAAATTAGGCAGAGAAAACCATCTTTCCGCAATGGCAGGGTAAGCAAGTGGAGTCCAAGCGCTCACAATGACTAATGCGGAGATCATTGCCAGTAGTGTTTTGTTAGTGAAGCGGTACATCGTGTTTTGCAGTTCACCTTCCGTCTTCATGATGAGCCATGTGCTACCAAGCAGCGCGTACGTTGCGACTAAACCCAAACCACAAAAGATGGGAAAAGGGCTGAGCCAGTCGAGTTGGCTACCTACGAAGACGCGGTTTTCCACCGCAAAGCCTTGAATTACCGCGCCAACAACGATGCCTTGGAAAAACGTGGTTAAAATCGAGCCGACCATAAAAGAGCGATCCCAGAACTTTAAGTGGCTTTCCAATGCTTTAAAGCGAAACTCAAACGCGACGCCACGAAAGATCAAAGCAATCAACATCAACGTTAAAGGGATGGTTAGCGCTTCAATAATCACCGCGTAAGCCATCGGAAAAGCGCCAAATAGAGATGCGCCTCCAAGCACAATCCAAGTTTCGTTGCCGTCCCAAACTGGCGCGACACTGTTGACCATGACGTCTTTTTGTTTTTCATCCTTGATGAAGGGCATCAGTATTCCAATACCCAAATCGAAGCCGTCCATGATGATGTACATCAAAGTGGCAAAAACGATGATCGCGAACCAAATCACGGATAAATCAAAATGCATATTCTCTACCTTCACTTTGTGACAAATTCTAAATGCGACCTGAAACGGTCGTCATGTCGTGCTCATCGTGTTCGATTGCATCGGGGCCTTTCTTGATTTGGTGGATCATGTAGTAATAACCAAAACCAAATACCAAGCTGTATACAACCAGGAAACACAGCAGGCTGATGCTCATTTGTAGGTCTCCGTGTGCAGAAACCGCATCACGCGTTTTTTGTACGCCATAAACGACCCAAGGTTGCCGACCAACCTCTGTCGTAAACCAGCCAGCGAGTATTGCGATAAGACCAGATGGCCCCATAAATAATGAAAACTTGAGGAACCAACGCGAGGTATAAAGCGTGTTCTTTTTTCGTAACCATATGCTGTAGAAGCTCTGTAAAATCATCAGAAGTCCTAGCCCGACCATGATTCGAAATGACCAAAAGACGATAGGTGAGTTCGGTCGTTCCTCTTTCGGGAAGTCTTTCAGCGCCGGGATTGGCTCAGTTAAACTGTGGCGTAGGATCAAACTTCCTAAAACAGGAATTTCTAAGGCATAGTCTGTGCGTTCTTGTTCCATGTTTGGCATGCCGAACAAAATCAATGGGGTTGGTTTGCCATCGCTGTTATCCCAATGTCCTTCGATGGCGGCGATTTTGGCGGGCTGGTATTCCAAGGTGTTTAACCCGTGCATATCGCCAATCACGGCTTGGAGTGGCGCAAGGAACACTAAGATCCCGAGCGACATCGAAAACATGGTTTTTACCGCAGTCGATTGATTGCCTCTCAATAAATGCCAAGCGGCTGACGCGCCTACAAAGAGTGCTGAACTGACGAAAGCCGCGACGCTCATGTGCGCCAAACGATAAGGAAATGAAGGATTGAAAACGATAGCAAACCAGTCGGTTGGCACCACACGTCCGTCGACAATTTCATAGCCTTGTGGCGTTTGCATCCAACTGTTGGAGGCGAGAATCCAGAACGTCGAAATGATCGTTCCTAACGCCACCATCGAGGTTGCAAAAAAGTGCAGCTTTTCGCCGACGCGACGCCACCCAAACAGCATTACGCCAAGAAATCCGGCTTCGAGAAAGAAAGCCGTTAACACTTCATAAGTCAGTAATGGGCCAGTGATAGAACCAGCGAAGTCGGAGAAACCACTCCAGTTGGTGCCGAATTGATAGGCCATGACAAGACCAGATACAACACCCATTCCAAAGTTAACCGCAAAAATTTTCGACCAGAAGTGATAGAGCTTTTGGTAATCGGGATTACGTGTTTTTAGCCATAAGCCTTCCAGCACGGCGAGATAGGTGGCCAAACCTATGGTGATAGCGGGGAAAATAATATGAAAGGATACCGTAAAGGCGAACTGTATCCGTGCAAGCATAAATGCGTCGAGGCCAAACATTAAACTTCCTTTGATCTTTTAAGTTTTATGAGAGAGCTATTTTAAAAGGAGCGGAATGAGGGAAGTAGGTACAGACAGTGACTATAAACCTATAACAGATTAAATATTGAAGTGTTATTATTTTGAATTCGGCTTTATGGAAGGGGATTTGCGTTTGGCGAAGTATCAAGAGTTAGTGGAACAGCTTAAAAGGCAGATAAAATCGGGGATATGGCATCCGGGTGACAAGCTGCCTTCGCTGCGTCGCCAATCTGAACACTCGGGTTTGAGCTTGATGACGGTGTTGCACGCGTATCAAATTCTGGAATCTCAAGGCTGGGTCACGTCACAGCCGCGATCTGGTTATCGAGTCGCGCCCAATATTAAGAGCTCAAATGAACCCCAAGCGCCAGCCGCGGTTTCGTGGACAGAGCAGGTAGACATCAATGAGTTTATCTTTGATGTTCTGCAGGCGAGTAAAAATCCATCCATGATCAATTTTGGCTTTGCCTATCCAGACCCAAGTTTGTACCCACGCTATCACGTGAATCGGGCGATGAGCGCAGCCGCTCGCAATATGCCGATTTCCACCACCTTTGATAACTTACCGCCGGGAAACGAACAATTACGCACCATCATCGCGAAGCGTTATGCTGCGAAAGGCATTGAAATTTCACCCGATGAAATTGTCATTACGGCAGGCGCGCTGGAGGCGTTAACGCTCAGTTTGCAAGCTTGTACAAGACCGGGAGATTGGGTGGTTGTGGAATCGCCTGCATTTTATGGTGCATTGCAATCCTTAGAGCGGTTAGGTTTGAAAGCGCTCTCAGTAAGAACAGACCCAGTCACGGGTATTGACCTAGATTCATTGGAACGAGCGCTGCAAACACACGATGTGAAAGCATGTTGGCTGATGTCGAACTTCCAAAATCCTCTGGGTTTTACGCTCTCCAACGAGAAAAAACAAAAGCTGATTGAGCTGACACAGCGATATAACGTGCCAGTGATTGAAGATGATGTGTACAGCGAACTGCATGCAGGGAATGACTCGGTCTACCCACTAAGAATGTTTGATGACACGGGCAATACCATGTTGTGCTCCTCGTTTTCAAAATCATTAATCGCAGGGCTACGTATTGGTTGGGTTGCGGCGGGAAAGCGGGCGCTAGAGGTACAAAAGTTACAGCTAATGAGTACATTAGCGACGAGCGCACCAGTGCAAATGACATTGGTGCACTATTTAACAAGCCGCAATTACGAATCGCATTTGAAGCAGTTACGGAAAAAGCTGTTTGAACGTAAAAGTAAGATGACGGATCTGCTTAGTGAGCTGTTACCTGAAGAAGTCAAAGTGTTAAGCCAAAGCGGCGGGTACTTTATTTGGTTAGAGCTTCCCAAGCATATCGACGCCTTGCAGATATATCGAGAAGCGCTAAAAGATAATATCAGCATCGCACCGGGAAAGATGTTCAGCCTGACAGAACAATACGATCACTGTATTCGTCTTAACGCTTCTTTTGAGCTTAATGACAAATACGTCCATGCTCTCAATTTGCTTGCCAACATTATTCGCTGTCATTTGGCGAAATAGCGACTTTCTTCAGTTTTTTGGTTTAATGGAGCGCGCCGGATTTCCGACAACTCGATCGCCCGGCACAACGTCTTTGGTTACGACAGAGCCAGCGCCAACGATGGCCTGGTCGCCAATGGTCACGCCTGGCAGTATGATAGCGCCCCCACCAATCCAAACGTTATTGCCGATGTTGACCGGTTTGGCGATCTCATCTCCAGCTAAGCGCCTTTGCGTATCGAGTGAATGAGCGGCTGTGTAAATTTGCACTCTAGGCCCAATCATGACGTTCGCGCCAACCTCAACCTGCCCATTGTCCAGAATAATGGCATCCCAGTTGATGTAGGTGTTTTCTCCGATGGACAAGTGACAACCGTAGGTAAGTTGTAGCGGTGGCTCTATACAGGCGCTGTTTTTTAATTGGACGCCCATTTCCGCCAATAGTTGTCTACGGATATCTGGGTTTGGCTCGTGGTTAAATTGGAAGACAAGCTGCGCAGTTTTGGCGCGCATTAGCTTTAGTTCTTCATCCAGACAATTATAGGTTTCTCCAGAGCGCATCCGAGTCAGTTCTGACATAACAATCATTCCATCAATGTTATTTGCAATAAGGTGCATAATAGGTGAGAGTGATTCGAAGTGAAAATTTGATGCTTAAAAATCAGAAAGTTATCACTGATTTGCCTTGCGTATCCAGTTGGTTGATCGGCTCGTTTAGTTCACAAAGACGTATTCCCTAAATGGCTTAATCGGTTGAAGCCAAAGTGGGAAACCACTCGAAGCGTTTTACGTAGATTACAATATAGTTAATAAGAAGAACTTAATTGAGCCGCTGCGCTATCGATTGATCCAAAAATTTATGACTTATGCGCTCTGGCTTGCTGGCAACGATGAATCAAGAGTGAGCACTTTATGTTCGAACGGGTCATTTCATTTTTAGAAACAACACTGTTTACCTTTAACGAACAACCTATCACGTTGTGGGCGATATTGATGGTGCCGACATGGGTGATTGTCGCTTTATGGTTGTCCAAAATTTTAATCAAAACCGTTACGTCAAGAATGTCCTCATCGGGGAAAGATCCAAACGTGATTCATTTGGTTAAACGGATATTATTTGTCATCGCTCTAGCCATTATTTTTATGACCACACTTTCGATGATCAATGTGCCAATCACCGCGTTCGCCTTTCTGTCTGGTGCCATCGCTATCGGCTTCGGTTTTGGTGCGCAAAACATCATTAACAACTTCATAAGTGGCTGGATTTTGATTGGTGAAAAGCCAATCCGAATTGGGGACTTTTTAGAGGTTGAGGGCGCCAAAGGCACTGTCGAGCAAATAAATACACGCTCAACGAGAATCAGACGAACCGATGGTGTTCATATGCTCATACCCAACAGTCAGTTGATTGAGAACGTGGTGATCAACTGGACGTTATGCGACAGATTAGTTCGTGGCTCTGTCGTCGTCGGTGTCGCGTATGGGAGCGATGTCAAACAGGTTGCTGCCTTAATGGCGGAAGTGACTTCGCAGCAAGCGCAAGTTCTGAGTTCGCCAGCGCCAGATGTGTTTTTTCAAGACTTTGGTGACAATGCTTTGATCTTCGAATCTTATTTTTGGATTAACTCAACGGTTGAGGGCGGTATTCGCTCGGTCGCAAGTGCCATGCGTTTTGAAATCTACGAAGCTTTCGAAAAGCACGGCATTGAAATCGCGTTTCCACAACGAGATGTGCACATTGATGGGCAAATCAAGTTGTCTAGGGAGAGAAACGGATAGGGCGATAAGCGGTATTGGTGTTCTTATCTTGGTGTCGAGTAACCATAGCGAGGCGGTCACAACACGGATTCACCTCGCTAGAAACCAGTTTGAAGGCGTTATTGGTTGTCCCACATGACTTCGCATTCTTCTTTGATTGCTGATTTTAGCAACTCAATCAGTGGAAACGCTCTGCGTCCTAGGCTTACCGCGGGCTCTGCTTGTTCTTCCTCTTCGTCTACATCAGTAGGGAGGTTTTCTTCAGCTGCATTTTTCGCAGATAGAGCAGAAGTTAATCTTGATAGCGCGTCAGGAACATCTTGAGCGGAAATTGATCCCGGCACCGTGCCGCTGTGACCCATCATTTTGAGCATATCTAATGCAATATCACCAAACATTGTGACGTTTGAGTGGCTTCGACAACGAAATGTTATGAGCATTTACCTGATCCTGTTTTATATGTTCGGTTTGAAACTAAATTGTAGCTGAAATCAGACACTAATTAATGTGATGAAGACCGTTGAGCGTTAAGGTTTTTATGAGTAACAACAAAAAACGGGCACGTACGTCTGCATGCCCGTTGAAATACATTACCTGATTGGTTGTTGATGATTTACAAGCTATACGGATCGCCCAGAGCTAATGCGACCCTAGAAGCAGGAGACTTTCCTAACGCACGGCAAATTTGCCAACCCGCTTCATTGATGACGCTAAGGTCAACGCCCGTTTCAATCCCAAGTTGCTCACACAGATAAAGTACATCTTCCGTTGCAACATTACCACTGGCTCCTTTCGCGTAAGGGCAGCCGCCGAGCCCCGCTACTGCGCTATCAATGGTGTTGATGCCCATTAACAAGGCTTGATAGATATTGGCTAATGCTTGCCCATAAGTGTCATGAAAATGTACTGCGAGCGCGTCTTTTGGCAGTAGCGTTAACAACGAATCCAGCATGGCGATAACGCGATTAGGCGTTGCTTTACCGACAGTATCACCGAGCGAAATCTCATAACATCCCATATCAAACAACGTATTGGCGACCTTGGTAGTTTGCTCTGGCTTGATTACTCCCTCATATGGGCACACCATGGTACAAGACAAGTACCCGCGTACAGGAATGTTATGCTGGTTCGCCAACTCGATAACGGGCTCAAATCGAGCGAGACTTTCGGTAATGCTGCAGTTGATGTTCTTCTGGCTGAACGTTTCTGAAGCGGAGCCAAACACCGCAATTCGCTTTACACCGCTTTCCAGCGCACGTTCTAACCCTGCGAGATTTGGTGTGAGAGCGCTATAAACCACGTCAGGCTTTTTTGAGATACCAGCAAACACCTGATCGGAATCGGCCATTTGAGGCACCCACCTTGGAGAGACGAAAGATCCCGCCTCAATATGCTTTAAGCCACTGCTGCTTAGTTGGTTAATCAAACGGATTTTATCAACCAGCGTCACTGACGTTTCATTTTGCAGACCATCACGAGCGCCGACTTCGACGATATTAACCTTCGCTGGTAGCATATTCGCGCTCCTTATCTTCACTGACGTTATCCGATATCAAAGCCAAATTCAGCAGGATGGAACCGTGCTGTACTTGGTCCCCGTGCTGATAAAACAATTCGTCGACTTTTGCTGCTACCGGAGCCGTGATGGTGTATTCCATTTTCATTGCTTCGAGTACCAAAAGCGGATCGCCCGCCGCCACTTCGTCACCTTTAGCCACCATAACTGCTGAAATTATGCCGTTGAGTGGTGCGGTTGGACTTAGTTCATCATCTACATCTTTTGCAGAGTCAAAGTTAGGTTGATGAGCAAACGTGTGTTGCTGACCAAGATAAAATAGTGTTGTCCGTTGTTCATCGCTAAGTGCATTAAAGGTGTAACGCACATTATCAATATCGACGATAAACTGGTTGTCACTTTCAAGCAGGATGACCTGATGCAGCTCCTCGCCGCATCGGACAGTGAAGTGAGATCCTGTATCTTGCGATGATTGTTGCAAACGTGCCTGATGGTTGGCATTGGCATCCGTGAAGTTAAATCGGTAAACGTTGTCAACTGACAGTCTAAAACCTCGTTTGGTTGGCGCGGGTAACGTTGAGCTGTCTGATTTTGAAATGAGATCATTCCAACGAGCAACCGCCGCCAACGTAAGCCAGATTGAATCCGACACGTCTTGCTGCTCATTTATGCCTTGTTGATGTGTGACGAGGAAACCTGTATCGAGCTCAATCTCGGCAAAGGCTGGCTGCGAAATAATACTGTGCAGATAACCAATGTTTGTCGTTACGCCACGTACGTGATATTGAGTTAACGCCTGCTTAATCTGCTTTAGAGCGATATCACGAGTTTGCCCCCAGACGATCAGTTTGCTGATCATTGGATCGTAATATTCGCTGATGCTATCGCCTTGGGTAACACCACTATCAACGCGTACGCACGCTAGGCGCACACTACTGTCTGATACGGGTTCTTTTAAGTAATCAATGCGGCCAGTCGACGGCATAAAGTCATTGTCTGTATCTTCTGCGTAAATTCGCAGCTCAATTGAATGACCGTTGTGGGTGATTTCCGATTGCGAAATAGGTAAATGCTCGCCAGCTGCGACTTTGAATTGCCACTCCACCAAATCAACGCCGGTGATCAATTCAGTGACAGGGTGTTCAACTTGCAGACGGGTATTCATCTCCATGAAGTAGAATTGACCTCGGCTATCGAGTAAGAACTCCACCGTGCCAGCGCCAACATAGTCGATCGCTTGAGCGGCCTGAACCGCAGCTTCACCCATTTGTTTACGCAGTTCATCACTAAGACCGGGAGCTGGTGCTTCTTCGACTACTTTTTGGTGACGACGCTGAATGGAACAATCACGATCAGAAAGATAGACACAGTTGCCATGCTGGTCAGCGAATACCTGAACTTCCACGTGGCGAGGCTGCAATATGCATTTTTCGATTAGAAGCTGCTTATCGCCAAAGCTTGAAAGTGCTTCACGCTGCGCACCGTCGATGGCCAGCGGCATTTCGGCTGCGTTATTGACCACTCGCATGCCTTTACCGCCGCCCCCTTGGGTTGCTTTAAGCATCACTGGGTAACCGATTTTTTCAGCTTCCGCTAATAAGTGCTCTACGCTGTTGTCTGTGCCGTGATAGCCGGGAACCAAGGGCACGTTCGCCTCAGACATGATGGCTTTGGCTTGCGACTTCGAACCCATTGCTTCAATTGCGCTGGTGGAAGGGCCAACAAAAACAATGCCATTTTCGCTGCACGCTTTCGCCAGTTTCGGGTTCTCGGAAAGAAAACCATACCCAGGGTGGATAGCATCGGCTTGCCATTTTTTCGCAGCGCCGATAATCGCATCGATATCGAGATACGATTCACTCGCCGGAGCGGGGCCAATGAATTCAGCGAAATCCGCTTGTTTAACATGTAAGCTGCTGCGATCCGCTTCGGAATAGACGGCAACCGTCTCTATAGCCATGCTTTTTGCGGTTTTAATGATTCGGCAGGCAATTTCACCGCGGTTTGCGATCAGTATTCTTTTAAACATGATTCCTCCAATTGGCGGCGCGCTTTTCAAAAAACGCAGTCAGCCCTTCTTGTCCTTCGCTGGACACGCGGGCGGTTGCTATGGCTTGGCTAGTGTATTCAATTAATGAGTGATCGATAGGTTGGTTATCACAACGTAAACAAAGTGCTTTTGCTGCCTGCATGGCTTGTGGACCGTTGTTAAGCAGGTGATCAATGGTGCGATTGACGGCTTCACGTGGTTGAGCGTCTATCTGATGAAGAATACTCATCGATAGCGCGGTTTCGGCATCAATCAGTTCGGCGGTTAAAAAGTAGCGTCGGCTTTGTCGTTGTCCAATCGCTCGGATTACGTAAGGTCCGATGGTGGCGGGTAACAAACCGAGCTTCACTTCACTCAAACAGAAGCGGCTTTCAGGTGTACCAATAACGATATCGCAGCAGCAGATAAGCCCAAGCGCGCCGCCAAATGCAGCGCCGTGCACCATAGCAATGGTTGGTTTGCTAAAGGTATCCAGCGTATGCAAAAGTTTTGCTAGTTGCTGTGCATCTTGCAGGTTTTCACCCTCGGTTTTGGTTGCCATTGACTGCATCCAGCCCAGATCTGCTCCCGCAGAAAAGTGTTTTCCCTGTGCAATTAACACCAGTGCACGGAGAGAATCGTCCTTTTCGAGCTGTTCTAGTGTCTCAATTAGTGAGGCAATCAATGCGTCATTAAACGCGTTGTGTTTCTCTGGTCGATTGAGGCTCAACCAAGCAACGCCATTGCTGTCTTTTTCAAGCAGTAGTCCGGTCATGTGACTTCCTTTGTCTGACATTTCAGTCTGATATTCCAATACTCGCTAACCATTACTTGTTAAACATCGGTGTTTGCGAGGAGTTAAGGTTTGCCTTGCATCCGACTACATACGGAAGATGCCAAATTTGCTGTCTGATATCGGCGCATTAAGCGCAGCAGACAGAGCAATGCCGACAACATCACGGGTTTTCGCAGGGTCAATAATGCCGTCGTCCCACAGGCGTGCACTGGCGTAGTATGCATGGCTTTGAGTCTGATATTGCTCCGCAATTGGACGTTTGAACGCTTCTTCTTCCTCTACGCTCCAGCTTTCACCTTTGCGAGTTTTGATATCGCGGGTCACTTGCGCCATCACGCCAGCCGCTTGCTCTCCACCCATGACGGAGATGCGCGCGTTTGGCCACATCCACATCATGGTTGGATCATAAGCGCGGCCACACATGCCGTAGTTTCCTGCGCCATACGATCCACCAATCACTACGGTAAACTTCGGCACGTCTGCACACGCAACAGCAGTTACCATTTTCGCACCATGTTTGGCGATGCCTTCGGCTTCGTACTTCTGACCGACCATAAAGCCCGTTATGTTCTGCAAGAAAAGCAGAGGAATTTTGCGTTGTGCGCACAGCTCAATAAAATGCGCGCCTTTTTGTGCTGATTCCGAAAATAGAATGCCGTTGTTAGCGACAATGCCAATCGGCATACCGTGAATATGGGCAAAGCCACAGACCAAGGTTTCACCGAATAACGCTTTAAATTCATCAAATTGTGAGTCATCAACAATTCGGGCAATGACCTCTTTAACATCAAACGGCTTTTTAAGATCGGTTCCGACGATGCCGTACAGCTCTTGGGCAGGAAAACGCGGCTCCTGTGGCGTTTTTTGCTTGAGTTGAACGGGTTTCAAGTGGTTGATTTGTGAAATCGCTTGTCTTGCCAACTCTAACGCGTGGTGATCATTTTCTGCGTAATAGTCCGCCACACCAGAGGTGCGACAATGAACGTCTGCGCCACCAAGATCTTCCGCACTGACTTCTTCACCAGTCGCTGCTTTTACAAGAGGTGGACCTGCCAAGAAAATCGTGCCTTGTTCTTTGACTATGATGGATACGTCACACATGGCAGGAACATAAGCGCCGCCAGCGGTACATAGCCCCATGACCACCGCAATTTGTGGAATGCCTTTGGCCGACATACGGGCTTGGTTGTAGAAAATACGGCCAAAATGGTCTTTATCTGGGAATACCTCATCTTGGCGGGGTAGGTTAGCGCCGCCAGAGTCGACTAAGTAAACACACGGCAGTTGGCATTTTTCTGCAATTTCTTGTGCGCGTAAGTGTTTTTTCACCGTAAGTGGGTAGTAACTGCCGCCTTTTACCGTCACGTCATTGGCGACGATCATGCACTCGGTGCCGTCAATTACGCCAACACCCGCTACTACGCCCGCGCATGGAACGTAATCTGGATACACATCCCAACCCGCGAACTGGCCAATTTCTAAGAAGGATGAACCGGGATCGAGGAGGGCAAGAATGCGCTCACGTACCGGAAGTTTGCCTTTCTTCTGCTGATGCTCACGTGCTTTCTCGCCGCCACCATCTTCGATTTGCGCAGTCACGGTATAGAGTTGATCCACGAGCGACGCCATAGAGCGGTAGTTTTCCTGATACTGCTCTGAATGGGTATTAATATTGGTCGTCAAACAAGCCATAAATAGCCGATCTCCATTCGGTAGACGGGTGACACCACCCGCCTTTATCTATGTTGAATAAGATTTAGGTTGAATAAGGAATTTATTTAGATTCAGAACGCCTAGGTATGTTGATTAGGCGCTTTCGTTAAACAATTCGCGACCAATAAGCATGCGGCGAATTTCTGAAGTGCCCGCACCGATTTCATACAGCTTGGCATCTCGCAACAAACGGCCCGTATCAAACTCGTTGATGTAGCCGTTACCGCCAAGTAGTTGAATCGCATCCAGTGCCATCTTGGTTGCCAGCTCTGCGCTGTAGAGGATCGCGCCAGCAGAATCTTTACGTGTGGTTTCACCGCGATCACAAGCGGCAGCGACGGCGTAAACATACGCTTTAGCGGCATTCATTTGTGTGTACATATCCGCGATTTTTGCTTGAACTAGCTGGAATTCACCGATGGATTTACCGAACTGTTTACGGTCGTGAATGTAAGGCACAACGATATCCATACACGCCTGCATGATGCCAAGTGGGCCGCCTGCAAGCACCACACGTTCGTAGTCGAGGCCGCTCATCAATACTTTCACGCCTTGGTTTTCTTCGCCGAGAATATTTTCCGCAGGGACTTCGCAGTTTTGGAAGACCAGCTCACACGTATTCGAGCCGCGCATACCCAACTTGTCGAGTTTTTGTGCTTGAGTAAATCCAGGGAATCCGCGTTCCACAATAAATGCCGTGATGCCTTTGGAGTGCTGGCTTGGGTCGGTTTTTGCGTAGACAACATAGGTGTGTGCATCAGGGCCGTTTGTGATCCACATTTTGTTGCCGTTTAGCAGGAAAATATCGCCTTTACGTTCCGCTTTAAGCTGCATAGAGACCACATCAGAGCCGGCGCCGGGTTCACTCATTGCAAGGGCGCCGATATGTTCACCGGAGATGAGCTTAGGTAGGTATTTCTCTTTTTGCGCTTGTGTGCCGTTACGGTGGATTTGGTTGACGCAAAGGTTGGAGTGGGCGCCGTAACTTAACGCAACCGAAGCGGATGCTCGGCTGATTTCTTCCATAGCGATAACGTGGGCGAGGTAGCCCATGCCTGCACCACCAAACTCTTCGCTGGTGGTCACACCTAAAAGACCCATGTCACCTAATTTGGACCAAAGATGGTTTGGAAAGTCGTTAGTTTGGTCGATAGATTGCGCTAGCGGCGCAATTTCTCTTGCAGCAAAACTATTGATTTGCTCGCGAAGCAAATCGGTATTTTCGTCATAAACAAAGTTCAGGGAAGAGTAGGTAGATTTCATTGCGTGTCCTTGCCTTTACGTCACCTACATCCCAGAGTTGAGGTGTTAGGTGACTTTTTCGCCTTTCATGGATCTCAGTGTGTTTTGGCATCGCAACTGCGCAGCATTTAACTCCATCATTACCGCTTGAATGTCGTTTGCTTGCTGTTGCAATGCTGCCTTTTTCTCTTCGATCAACCGAATCATATAGTTCAACTGCTCAGTACTTTGATCGGTATCGTAGAGTTCAAATAACTCTTTGATATCTGCAAGAGAAAAGCCCAATCGCTTACCTCGCAAAATCAGTTTTAGTCGAATTCGATCACGACCATTGTAGATTCGAGTGTTGCCTTTACGTTCTGGAGTTAGGAGACCTAAATCTTCGTAGAAGCGAATGCTTCGAGTAGTAATGTCGAACTCTTTCGCGAGCTCGCTGATCTTAAATGTGTTCATTCCTTAACCTTACGACTTTCGTATAACATTTACATGAATATACAATTCGTTAACGTTAAAGTAAACAAACAACATCCACTCTTGAGCCTTGATATCACACGCATTTACTCGAAATCAAAGATTCACTCGAACAAACAATAACGTCAAACTTGACGTTAACGTAAATGTTAGTATAGTTATGACGTAAACGTCAACAGAAGGTTAATGGAATGAAAAATGAAACATGGATTGTTGCCGCTAAGCGAACGCCTATCGGCTCTTTTCAAGGTGCATTAGCTTCAACAGATGTCACGGAACTCGGTGCGAAAGCCATTCAAGGGGCGCTAGCCGAAAGCCAACTCGATGTGCACAAAATAGACGAAGTGTTGATGGGGTGCGTTTTACCCGCCGGTGTGGGGCAAGCGCCTGCAAGACAAGCAAGCCTTAAAGCTGAAATGCCACAATCGATTGGTTGTACGACACTGAACAAAGTTTGTGGATCGGGTATGAAAACCGTGATGCTGGCATATGACCTTATTCAATCTTGTAATGCGCATGCTGTCATCGCTGGTGGCATGGAAAACATGTCGTCTTCTCCTTATCTATTAAAGAAAGCGCGTGATGGTTTCCGTTTAGGTCACGAGCAAGTGCTTGATCACATGTTTTATGACGGTTTGCAGGATGCCTACCAAGGCGAGCTGATGGGTGTCTTTGCAGAACAGACGGCGCAAAAGTATCAGTTCAGCCGTGAAAGTATGGATGCCTGGGCGCAGCAGTCGGTGACTCGTGCGCAGCAAGCAATCGAACAAGGTTTGTTCAAAGAAGAGATCGTGCCCGTTAACGTAAAAAGTCGACGCGGCGAAACCTTGGTTGTAGATGATGAGCAACCGAGCAAACTCGACGTCACTAAAATTCCTACCTTACGCCCTGCGTTTGCCAAAGATGGCGGCGTAACCGCAGCAAACTCTAGTTCCATTTCGGATGGTGCGTCGGCAATGATCTTAGTCGATAGTGAGTTTGGTCGTCAGGAAAACCTTCAGCCTCTAGCCAAAATTGTCGCGTACAGCACGCATGCAAGACAGCCTGATGAGTTCACCATCGCACCAGTCTTCGCGATTGAATCGCTGCTGGAAAAAACGGGCTGGGACAAACCAGACGTGGACCTTTGGGAAATCAATGAAGCTTTTGCTGTCGTGACTCAATACGCGGTGAAAGCACTCGAACTGGACGAGAGCAAAGTGAACCCTCGCGGAGGGGCTTGTGCGCTGGGGCATCCAATAGGCGCAAGTGGCAATCGAATCCTTGTCACTTTGATTCATGCGCTAAAACAAACTGGTGGTAAGCGTGGCGTTGCATCGCTTTGTATTGGCGGCGGCGAAGCTACCGCTATCGCGATTGAAATCTGCTAAATCACTCTCAACAAAGTTTCACTTACATAACAGTAGTCAGTAACAAGCTGAAAAATACAAGGATGTCATCATGACAGAACAAGTAAAGCAGTATATCGGTGGTGAATTTGCCATCTCCGATTCAAAACAATGGCTAGATGTAACCAACCCGGCAACCAACGAAGTGATTGCACAAGTACCTTGTGCCACGGAATCGGAAATGAATGCGGCGATTGCCAGCGCAACAGAAACGTTCAAACGCTGGAAAGAAGTTGCAGCGCCGGAGCGTGCTAGATTGATGTTGCGCTACCAACATCTGTTAAAAGAGCAACACGATGAGTTGGCGATACTGCTTTCAAGTGAGACAGGCAAAACCCTCGCGGATGCAAAGGGTGACATTTGGCGCGGAATTGAAGTGGTAGAGCAAGCTGCAAACATTTGTAGCTCAATGATGGGCGAAACGGTTGAGAACGTCGCGACCAATATTGATGGTTACTCTTACATTCAACCGCTCGGCGTTTGTGCTGGCATTACACCGTTTAACTTCCCTGCGATGATCCCATTGTGGATGTTCCCGATGGCGATCGCTTGTGGCAACACCTTTGTTTTGAAGCCGTCAGAGCAAGTGCCACTAACGGCAATGAAACTGGCGGAGCTGTTTGAACAAGCTGGCGCACCAAAAGGCGTATTGCAAGTTGTTCACGGGACCAAAGAGCAAGTCGACCGCATTCTGACTGATCCAGTCGTTCGTGCGATCTCTTTTGTTGGCTCTGTGCCCGTTGGTGAGTACATCTACAAAACAGGTACAGACAACCTGAAACGCGTGCAGTCATTTGCAGGTGCTAAGAACCACATGGTCATCATGCCGGATGCAAACAAACAGCAAGTCATCAATAACCTAGTTGGTGCGTCAGTTGGTGCTGCAGGCCAACGCTGTATGGCGATTTCGGTTGCCGTATTTGTCGGCGAAACCAAAGAATGGATTCCAGAGATTAAAGAGGCGTTAGCTCAGGTTCAGCCTGGCGCGTGGGATGATGAAACCGCCGGTTATGGTCCACTGATTAGCCCTCAAGCGAAGCAGCGAGTGGTGAATTTGATTAATGAAGGCAAAGCGTCAGGCGCGAATTGTGTTCTGGACGGGACAGAGTGCCAAGTACCTGGCTTCCCGAACGGTAACTGGGTGGGGCCAACACTGTTTACCAACGTGACCACAGACATGTCGATTTATCAGGAAGAAATTTTCGGGCCTGTACTGTTAACTATGGAAGTGGATGACCTAGATGAAGCGATTGAACTGATCAATGCAAACCGCTTTGGTAATGGTACGTCTATTTTCACGGCGAACGGCGCTGCCGCGAGAAAGTATCAACACAATATCGAAGTAGGTAACGTAGGCATCAACGTGCCGATTCCGGTGCCATTGCCATTTTTCTCATTTACTGGGTGGAAAGGCAGCTTCTACGGCGACCTGCATGCTTACGGTAAACAAGCGGTTCGCTTCTACACCGAGACGAAAACTGTCACCGCGCGTTGGTTTGAAGATGACATTCCAAGCGGTCCAAACATGACCATTCAACTTAGCTAATTACTGGATTAGCGACACCTCTAGCCAAGCGCCACCGTTTAAGTGGGCTTGGCTCGGATACAAATGCAACGAATTAGACCTTAGGACTTCAAGATGGATTTTGAATTAAACGAAGATCAACTCGCGTTTGCCGAAGTAGCAAAGCAGTTTGCAGACCAAATGTTAGCGCCTCATGCGGCCGAGTGGGATGAAAACCATCATTTCCCTAAAGACGTACTGCGTCAAGCAGGTGAACTTGGTTTTCTGAGCATCTATACGCCGCCAGAGCATGGTGGCTTAGGGTTATCTCGTTTGGATGCGGCGATCATTTTCGAGCAGTTGGCTATGGGTTGTACCGCGACTACTGCGTTTATGACCATTCACAACATGGCGACGTGGATGATCACCAGCTTTGCCAAAGCAGAAGTGGCGCAGCAATTTAGCGCGGATCTAATTTCGGGTGAAAAGCTCGCTTCCTACTGTTTAACCGAACCTAATGCCGGCTCTGACGCCGCTTCTCTAACGACTAGCGCAGTGCGTGATGGCGATGAGTTTGTCCTCAATGGAGCAAAAGTGTTTATCTCGGGTGCGGGTGATACAGATGTTCTCGTCGTGATGGCGCGTTCGTGTGGTGAAGGAGCGGGTGGCGTTTCTGCATTCGTTGTTCCTGCTGATTGCGAAGGCATTAGCTACGGTAAAAAAGAAGCCAAAATGGGCTGGAACTGCCAGCCAACTCGCATGATTACCTTCGAAAATGTCCGCATTCCGGCTGACTATCTGTTGGGTGAAGAGGGAGAAGGCTTTAAGTTCGCCATGCTTGGCCTTGATGGTGGTCGAATCAATATCGCTACTTGTTCCGTCGGTACTGCGCAACAAGCACTGAACGAAGCCAAGCAATACATGAACGAACGCAAACAGTTCGGCCGTTCACTGGCGCAATTTCAAGCGTTGCAGTTCAAGCTTGCTGATATGGCGACTGAGCTGGTCGCTGCGCGTCAAATGGTGCGACTCGCAGCCGCTAAACTCGATGCCCAGCACGCAGAAAAAAGTGCGTACTGTGCCATGGCAAAACGCTTTGCTACTGATGTGGGCTTTAAAGTCTGCGATCAGGCGCTGCAAATTCACGGTGGCTATGGCTACATCAAAGAATATCCAGTCGAGCGCCATTTCCGAGACGTTCGTGTTCACCAAATTCTTGAAGGTACCAACGAAATCATGCGTCTGATCGTCGCAAGACGATTACTAACGGAAGGCGTTGAGCTGCTTTAGTCAGCGAGACACAGCCTTACCTAAAGAAATTAAAAAGGACTGAAAGATTATGACGGCACAAATCAAATTAGAGCGCGAAGCGCATATTGCCAAGCTCACGATTAGTAATCCGCCAGCGAACACTTGGACGCTTGAGTCTTTGAATCAGCTAAAAGAGTTGGCAATTGAACTTAGTAATGATCGCTCTATTTATGCGTTGGTTTTAACAGGCGAAGGCGAGAAATTCTTTTCTGCTGGAGCAGATCTTAATAACTTTGCATCGGGTGATAAATCACAAGCAGCAAACATGGCGTTCGCATTTGGTGAAGCGTTTGAAGCGCTTTCTGCATTCGATGGGGTTTCTATCGCAGCGATTAATGGTTACGCGATGGGCGGCGGTCTGGAAGTGGCGATGGCGTGTGACATTCGTATCGCAGAAGAACAAGTACAAATGGCACTTCCTGAAGCATCGGTAGGTTTGTTGCCGTGTGCGGGTGGGACGCAAAACCTGACCGCGTTGGTAGGTGAAGGTTGGGCGAAGCGTATGATCCTGTGTGGCGAGCGTGTGACGGCCGAGCGAGCGGAAAAAATTGGGTTAGTCGAAGAGGTGGTGGCGAAAGGTCAAGCACTCGAAGCGGCTATGGAGCTAGCACAGCGTGTTGCAGGTCAATCACCGAAATCTGTGTCTGCGTGCAAAACGCTAATTCAAGGTCGACGCAGCCAAACTCATGCAGCTGGATTGGTTTTGGAGCGTGAACTGTTTTTACAGCTGTTCAATACACAAGATCAGACTGAGGGTGTGAATGCGTTTTTGCAAAAGCGCAAGCCACAATGGACAAACAGCTAGCGGAGGCCAAATGACAGGTACAGTAAATGTTTCAAAACTTGAGTGCGCTGATGGCTCTGTTATTGGTGTGCTAGAGCTTGATAACCCAGCAGCTCTCAACGCGTTGAGTTACGTGATGATTGAGAAGTTGTACAAACAGCTTAATGAATGGCAAACGAACGACAGCGTCATCGCGGTATTCTTGCATGCTCAAGGTGAAAAAGCGTTTTGTGCTGGTGGTGATATTCAAGCGATCTACCGTGCACTTGAAAACAAAGAGCAAGACTTTGATTCTGCGTTTTCAGCGATGGAAACCTTCTTTGACCTCGAATATCGCTGTGACCATCTTATTCATACTTATCCAAAACCGATCATCGCGTGGGGACATGGTTATTTGATGGGCGGGGGAGTTGGCCTGTTTATGGGTGCCAGCCATCGCGTAGCAGAAACCACCACACGCTTTGCAATGCCAGAGATTAAAATTGGCCTTTACCCAGATGTAGGCGCGACGTACTTCCTGAACCAGTTGCCAAAACATTTGGCACTGTTCTTAAGTTTGACGGCTTGTCAAATTAACGCAACAGATATGAAAGCGTTGGGGTTAAGCCAATGGATTGCACAGCCAGAAAACAAGCAAGTGCTGCTGGATCTGCTTGCATCGGTAAGTTGGCAAGATGAAGCGAACATCAACGAAAAAATCGCCACTACGCTGCGTTCGGTACACGTGGACGAGCCAACCGAAGGGATGTTGATGCCCTATGCGGAATTGATTGAGCAGTTATGTTCGGGTGACTTAGCGTCAATTGTTGATGCAATCAGCCGTGCTAACGTTGATAACAAGTGGTTCGTCAATGCGCAGAAGTCACTGAACTATGGCAGTCCGTTGTCGCTCAGTATCACTTATCAGCAGTTAACGCAGTATCAAAACCTCTCTTTGAAAGCGTGTTTTGATATGGAATTTAACCTAACACTACGTTGTGGCTTAGAAGGTGATTTTAGAGAAGGGGTTCGTGCGCTGATTATTGATAAAACCAATCAACCGACTTGGCAACATCGCACGGTTTCTGACGTAACGCCACAAGTTTTGGAGCGCTTCTTCTCGCCAATTGACTCAGCAGAATACCCACTGACCGCATCGTCGGTAGCTATAGCGGCACTTTAGTACAAGGAAGAAATACGATATGGACAAAATTGCATTTATTGGCCTTGGTAACATGGGTGCGCCTATGGCTAAGAATCTACTCAAAGCGGGCTTGAATGTCGAAGTATTTGATTTGAACCCAAGCGCAGTTGAGGAGTTGACCGCATTGGGCGCTTCAAGTGCCGATTCCGTTCAGCAGGCAGTACAAGGTGTGGAGGTGGTTGTCACTATGCTGCCAGCGAGCCAACACGTTCAAAGCGTTTATCTTGGTCAAGATGGCATCTTAGATAGCGTCGAATCAGGCACCTTGCTGATTGATTCATCCACCATCGATCCGGCGACTGCTCGTTTGGTTGGCGAAAAAGCATCGCAACTTGGTATCAGTTTTGTTGATGCACCAGTATCTGGTGGCGTTGCGGGCGCAGCAGCAGGTACGTTAACTTTCATTGTTGGCGGCTCACAAGAGAACTTTGTTCAAGCCAAAGCGGTGCTTAGCCACATGGGTAAAAACATCTTCCATGCTGGTGATGCTGGAGCTGGTCAGGTGGCGAAGATCTGCAATAACATGATGTTGGGCATTTTGATGAGCGGCACCTGTGAAGCACTCAATTTAGGGATGGAAAACGGACTCGATCCCAAAGTGCTTTCCGACATCATGTTGCAAAGTTCAGGACGTAACTGGGCGCTAGAGCTTTATAACCCTTGTCCAGGTGTGATGGAAAGTACGCCTGCAAGCAATGGTTATCAAGGCGGCTTTATGAGCCAGTTAATGGCTAAAGATCTGGGTCTTGCGATGGAAGCGGCGGTTGCCAGTCAAACATCAACGCCAATGGGCAGCTTGGCTCGTAATCTGTTTAATTTTCACAACGGTCAGGGCAACGGGCAAAAAGATTTTTCAAGCTTGTTTGAGTTCTACCAAAAGCAAAATCAGGCCTAAGGAGCGCTTATGGAGTTAGCAAATAAGGTCATTGCGATCACGGGGGCAGGGCAGGGGCTGGGTAAACAAATGGCACTGTCACTGGCGGAAAATGGCGTTCATCTTGCGCTTATCGACCTCAATTCAGAGCAACTGGCTGAAACGAAAGCGGAATGTGAATCTCTCGGAGTTACCGCTCGTTTTTATGTGACGAACGTGACTGACGAACAGCAGGTGTGCAGTGCTTTTGAGCAAATTGAGGCAGATTTCAAGCAGCTCAATGGCGTTATCAATAACGCAGGTATTATGCGTGATGGCATGTTCATTAAAGTCAAAGATGGTCAGGTTAACACGATGTCGCTGGAACAATTTCAGTCTGTTCTAGATGTGAATGTAACAGGCACTTTCCTGTGTGGCCGTGAAGCGAGCAAGGTAATGCTGAACACCGATAGCAAAGGGGTTCTGATCAACATATCCAGCGTTGCGCGTGCCGGGAATATTGGTCAAACCAACTATTCAGCATCTAAAGCGGCGGTAGCCACCATGGCAACGGTGTGGGCGAAAGAGTTAGGGCGTTTCGGAATTCGCTCAGTGGCGATTGCTCCGGGTGTCATCAAAACTGCCATGACAGACCAAATAAAACCTGAAGCGATGGAACGTTTAATCGGAATGATTCCGGTTGGACGTTTAGGTTTGGCGGATGAAATTTCATCGACCATAAAATACGTGTTAACCAACGAATTCGTGACCGGACGAGTGTTCGAAGTCGATGGCGGAATGCGAATGTAACCCCCTCTGCAACATAAAAAAGGGGAGCGAGTTTGATTGTCCGCTTCCTTCCACTTTCTCCTTTCTTTTATTGCTTCTATCTGAAAAATGTATTGGATGCATGGTCGACTGCTATCTCATCGAACGGTATAAAAATTTATTCTATTTCTAATGTGAATGGCTAGTTCTATATTGCTTGTCATGTAAATGTATTAACTCACAACTAAGACGATCTTTTGTCTCACTAACGAGATCATTATTCTTGGTGTGTAAAAAATACCCTCATTGGTTATATTGCGACCGAAAACTATTTCGGCATCTAAAGATGGTGATTTATTATTCAGCGCAAAATACATGGGAATATGAGGCTGACTGAATAACCTTCAGTTGTCTTAATAATAAATAATCAGAATTCTCAATTACACTGAAGTAACTACCCATTAGGGAAGAGCAATAATGTCACTATTTCATTCGCTTAGGACGATGCCGCTATTATTAGGGTGTCTGTGTTTTTCTGTTCTGGCCTCCACAGAAAAGGTGGAACAGGAAGGTAAGTTTTTACAGTCGTTAGAAGGCATCGAAAATCAAATTTACGCATTACCTCAGAGTTCTTTAGCTTTGATTGAAGCGTTAGAAGAAGAGTCTTTACTACAAAACCAACCAACAGCGCTGTTGGTGCGTTACTGGCTTGCCAAGGCCACGGTTTTAGAGCTGCTAGGGCGCGTAGAAGAGAGTCAGAGTGTCGTTCAAAAAGGATTGGAGCTTGTGCGTCCACAGAGCCATGAGTATCTCCTGTTTAAGTTGATTCAGATGCGAACTATGGTTGGAAAGAGCGATATCGATACCGCGCTTTCTGCGTTGGATAGCTTGTTGGAAACATCGCGTGAGAATGGTGATAAGCAACTTGAATCAGAAATCCTGCTGCTAAAAGGACGCTATTACGATGAGCAAGGTGAGTTTAAAAAATCCTATGCTGCACTTATGTCGTCCATGGATGCGGCTGAATCTTCAGGTGTTCACGGGCTGGTCGAACGTGCAGCACTAGAGCTAGGTGACGTACTTGTCAAAATTCAGGGTTACGACCGATCTGAGGCGCTTTTGGAACAAGCATATCGCTATTTTAGGGATAGGCGTATGTCGTTCAATGAGTTGTTGAGCGTTTTGACGATAGCGAAACTTCATAAAGCACAGTTCCAATACGAAGAGGCGATAGCGTCATATCAGCGAGCGTTAAAGCTGGCTCAAATTATCGGTGATGGACGCTTTAGATTTCGAGTTAACCTTGAACTTGCAGCTTTATATCGTGAGACGAATCAAGAAAAGAAGATGGTTAACCACTTGAAGCTGGCGGAGAATTTACAGTACAGAGAAACGTCTAGCGCGTATTTGGCAACATTTAAGTTGTTACAAGCCGAATATATGTTAGAGCAGCAGCAATTTGAAATACTTTTAGCGATGATCGCACCAATGCTGCCGGAGATTATAGAGAGTCGATACGTCAAGCAACAGCAAATGGAGCTACTAAAAGTCGCCGCTATGGCCTATGCGGGAAGCAATGACTTTAAACTAGCATTCGAAACTTACGGTAACTATCACGATAAATTTATCCAATTTAGCAATCAAAGAGAAGTTGAAAATCTTGAGCGCCAGCAGACGTTATTTGAGTTGGAACGACTTGAATATGAGAACGAAGATCTCAACTGGAACAATGTGTTGCAGCGTATGGAGCTAGAAAATAACCGTCGTACTTTTTACTTATTGGGTGAAGCGCTACTTGCGCTCATCGGTGTTCTATTTTTGATGGCGGTAGTATTTCTCGTCGTCAATCGCTCGCGTTTGAGAATGCGTCGCCTCGCAAAGACAGACACATTGACAGGGTTGTTCAATCGCCGTTTTTTAGAGGACTGGTTCACTAAGCCAGTAGAAGTGAGGCGTGAGCGAAAAGAGAAACCGGTACCTCAATCTAAGCAAGAAAAGATACAACACTTTGTTTTTGAGCAAGTCGAGCAAGTTAAGTGCGGTTATCTAGCTTTAAACAAATGGGTAGATAGCAAACTCGATAAACAGAAAATGGTGCCAAATAAACCACAATCGGGGCCAGTAACTTTAGCGTTAATCGATGTGGATTATTTCAAGCAGGTAAATGATACCTATGGGCATGTGTTTGGAGATACCGTACTAACGGGCGTTGCCAAAGTGTTGGAGGAAACTGTACGTGAGAACGACATTGTTGCTCGCTTTGGTGGTGAAGAGTTTGTTGTTGTTATGCCCAATACAGACCATAAAAACGCCCTTATTACTGCAGAACGTTTACGTAGCGCTTTATCCCTACATGGCTTTGTTACGGAACAGAAAGAAGAAGTGAGAGTGACCTGTAGTTTTGGAGTCGTTACCACTGAAGATAATGAGATGAGTTTTAAATCACTTTGCGATCAGGCCGATAAATTGCTTTATCAAGCGAAAGCGAACGGACGCAACTGCGTGAAAGGTCGCTCGCTAGCGTAACAGAAATCAAAAGTTCAGGCTCATCGCACGATGAATCTGAACTTATCCCTCCCATTTACTTTGATAGCCAAGTGACTTTGAGATCCTTGTTTCGAATATAAAACGCTGAATCTAACATCTTAAAGTCACTTGGCGATATTACTTAAAAATGGCTTAAGGATATCGAATCGCATATTCATGGCGTTCAATATAACCTCTCTTTTTGCCTTCTTCACCTTCAAAGTGCGAATGCCACTTGTGTCTACAAAACTATAACAAACTAGTGTGTCTATTCTTTGTACAAATAAACCGTGTACAGGTGAAATGATTAGTGGTCGATATAAATTTTTTGTGGCACAGATTTTTGTTGTTCAAAAATCAACTCGTTCATCATCGTTTTAAAAATAGATAAATGGTTAAGCATTTGATTTTGTTTTGCTTATTTGTTTGTTCTTAAACTAAAATCTAGTTATCCCGACAAGTTCTTGCTGAGCAATTTTTCGTACACCCTCAACTTTTCATCCTTTTTTACTAACATTTTTCTTTAAAAATAATTTGAGTTCGAATTAATTTTCAGGCATTTTATATTTAACTAACCGTTCAATTAAAAATAACAGGGACGCAAAATGCCAAAGGTGGGGATGCCTGAAATCAGAAAACCGCAGCTTGTGAAAGCGACAATGTCAGTGATTGATAGAGTCGGTTTACACGCGGCGAGTATTTCGTTAATCAGCAAAGAAGCCGGTGTATCAACGGGGATTATCAACCACTATTTCGGTGGTAAGCACGGATTGCTGGAGGAAACGATGCGCGAAATATTGCGTCAGCTTTCGTCCACTATCACACAGAAGTTACGTGAGCTGCCAAGTGATGCTCATCACCAAAGAATTAACGCCATCATTGACGGTAACTTTGTCGGCTATCAGGCAGAAAACCAAGTTGCTAAGACTTGGCTGGCGTTTTGGTCGTACTCAATGCATGACGAGCAGCTCAAGCGTTTACAGCGTGTCAACGAACGACGTCTATTGTCCCACCTAAGAAAAGAACTCAAAGCATTATTAAATGCAGAGCAGGCTGAATTGGTTGCTCATGGTATTGCATCACTTATTGATGGAATTTGGCTGCGCGGAACGCTCAACCCGCAAGGCATTGATGCAGAAAGAGCGAGAATCATCATCAACGATTATCTCGAAAAACAACTTACGTTTTATTCTGAAAAAATATAAAAGTTACAGGTCTTCAAAATGGAAATGAAAGCACACTATATCAATGGTGCGATGTACGACGGGTGTTCAGATGAACACTTCACCACTTACAATCCGGCGAATGGTGAGCCATTGGCCAACATTAAACAAGCGAACCAAGACGATCTTCAAGCAGCGATTGAATCGGCAAAAAAAGGTTTTGCTGCATGGTCGGCGATGACTGCGATTGAGCGCAGCCGTATTTTACACAAAGCCGTTGCCATTTTACGTGAGCGTAATGACGAGCTGGCTGCATTGGAAGTGGCAGATACTGGTAAGCCCATTCAAGAAGCTATCGCGGTTGATGTCACAACAGGTGCCGATGTTCTTGAGTACTACGCGGGTCTTGCTCCAAGTCTACAAGGTGAACAGCAGCCACTCAGCGACGATCAGTTTTTCTATACACGTCGTGAGCCATTGGGCATTTGCGCGGGTATTGGCGCTTGGAATTATCCAATTCAAATTGCGATGTGGAAATCGGCGCCAGCACTGGCTGCGGGCAACGCAATGATCTTCAAGCCATCAGAAGAAACACCATTAACGGCGCTTAAGCTCGCCGAAATTTATTCAGAAGCGGGCATGCCAGATGGCGTATTTAATGTCGTGCAAGGGGATTACCGAGTAGGACAGATGCTAACAGCGCATCCTGACATCGCAAAAGTGTCATTCACGGGTGAGTCAGGCACCGGTAAAGTCGTCATGAGTGACAGCGCTAAGACACTAAAACAAGTAACGATGGAGCTTGGTGGTAAGTCTCCACTGATTATTTTTGATGATGCGAAGTTAAACGATGCCGTTTCTGCGGCCATGGTGGCGAACTTCTACACCCAAGGTGAGGTTTGTACGCACGGTACACGTGTATTTGTCCATGAAGGTATTTATGACGACTTTATCACACAGCTTAAAGCCCGAACCGAGCTGTTAGTCGTCGGCGATCCGCTTGATGAGAACACGCAAATTGGCGCGCTAATCTCTAAAGATCATGAATCGAAAGTTCTAGGAGCGATTGAAGCCGCGAAAGCGAGTGGCGCGACGTTACTGACTGGCGGCTACAAAGCAACAGACAATGGCCTAGCCAATGGTAACTTTGTTGCTCCAACCGTATTTGTCGATTGCGATGATGACATGAGCCACGTTCAACAAGAAATCTTTGGCCCGGTAATGTCAGTTCTGAAATTCCGCGATGAGTCGGAAGTGATTGCGCGTGCAAATGGCACTGATTATGGCTTAGCGGCAGGTGTATTTACTCAAAACCTATCTCGTGCGCACCGTGTGATCCATCAAATTCAAGCGGGTATTTGTTGGGTGAACACATGGGGTGACTCACCTGCGGAAATGCCAGTTGGCGGCTACAAGCAATCAGGTGTTGGCCGTGAAAACGGAGTCGAAACCCTTAAACATTACACACAAACGAAGAGTGTTCTGGTTCAGCTAAGCGACTTCGAAAGCCCTTACAAATGATACTACTCATAGTAGATAACTGACCACTTTAGCTTGTTAAAATGCTCGATAACTACGTTGTCAATTTTGATTGTAGGTTAACTACTTATCAAAATTTCCGCCTTGTTCTCAAGCATTTTTCCTACGCTAATTTCGTTCACTTATCTACGGTGATGAGTATTAACTCCTAGGAGAATAAAAATGCAACAACACTACGATTACATCATCGTCGGTGCGGGTTCGGCCGGCTGTGTGTTAGCGGATCGCTTAAGTGAAAGTGGTCAAAATTCGGTCCTATTACTCGAAGCGGGTGGGTCGGATAAAAGTATTTTTATCCAAATGCCAACGGCGCTTTCTTACCCGATGAACACTGAAAAATACGCTTGGCAGTTTGAGACGGTTGAAGAGCAAGGGTTGGATGGTCGCCAACTTCATTGTCCTCGCGGAAAAGTTCTGGGCGGTAGCTCATCTATCAACGGCATGGTTTACGTTCGCGGACACGCTTGTGACTTTGACCAGTGGGAAGAGGAAGGCGCGAAAGGCTGGAATTATCAGTCGTGTTTGCCTTATTTCCGTAAAGCAGAGTCTTGGATTGGTGGTGCTGATGAATATCGGGGCGATCACGGTCCAGTCGGCACATGTAACGGCAACGATATGAAGCTCAATCCACTGTACCAAGCTTTTATTGATGCAGGCAAAGAAGCGGGCTACCCAGAAACAAAAGATTACAACGGTTATCAACAAGAGGGCTTTGGCCCAATGCATATGACCGTCGACAAAGGCGTACGCGCTTCGACCTCTAATGCATACTTAAGCCGCGCTAAAAAACGCAAAAACTTCACCCTAATGAAGAGGGTGACGGTTCATCGAGTTTTATTAGAAGAAACTGGTGCAGAAGGTAAGAAAGCGGTAGGCGTTGAATTTGAAAAGTCAGGTTCAATTCAGCAATGTTTTGCGAACAATGAAGTGATTTCGAGTGCGGGTTCGGTTGGCTCCGTTCAGCTGTTGCAGCTTTCAGGCATTGGCCCTAAGGCAGTATTAGAAAAAGCGGGCATTGAGGTGAAACACTCGTTGGAAGGGGTAGGTAAAAACCTGCAAGATCACTTAGAAGTGTATTTCCAATATCACTGTAAGCAACCTATTACGCTCAACAGCAAATTAGGTTTGGTGAGCAAGGGCTTGATTGGCACTGAGTGGATATTAACTCGCAAAGGCCTTGGTACGACTAACCACTTTGAATCGTGTGCGTTTATCCGCTCTCGTGAAGGACTAAAGTGGCCAAATATTCAATATCACTTCTTGCCAGCGGCAATGCGCTATGACGGGCAAGCTGCTTTTGATGGTCATGGTTTCCAAGTGCACGTTGGACCTAACAAGCCAGAAAGTCGCGGGTCGGTTGAAGTTGTCTCTGCGAATCCGAATGATAAGCCGAAGATTGAGTTTAACTACATTTCCACTGAACAAGATAAGCAGGATTGGCGTGATTGTATTCGCCTTACTCGCGAGATCCTCAATCAGCCAGCCATGGATGAGTTTCGTGGGGATGAGATCCAACCCGGTCTGAACATCACAACGGATGAACAGATTGATGAATGGGTGAAGCAAAACGTCGAGAGTGCTTACCATCCATCTTGTACCTGCAAAATGGGCGCAGATAACGACCCATTAGCCGTCTTAAATGAGCGATGCCAAGTACGCGGTATTCAAGGCTTGCGTGTGGTGGACTCTTCTATTTTCCCAACCATTCCGAACGGTAATTTAAATGCGCCAACGATTATGGTGGCAGAACGCGCCGCGGATATGATTTTGGATAACGCCCTAGAAACGTCGAACAACGTACCAGTTTGGATTGCACCGGACTGGCAAGAGATGCAACGAATGCATCCGCCAAAAAGAGATCTCGATTCGATCTCATAAAATGAAAAAGTCAGTAATCATTACAAGGAATTCAACATGTCTAAGATGACAAAAATCTTCTCAACAATTGCACTAAGTACTTTAGCAACAGGCGCTTACGCCAACCAATGTGAAACGGTTCGTTTCGCAGATGTAGGTTGGACTGACATCACTGCGACCACTGCCGTTACATCAGAGTTACTTAAAGGGTTGGGGTACAAAACGAAGACCGATCTTCTGTCTGTGCCTGTAACTTACTCCTCTATGGCTAATGGCGATATCGACATTTTCCTAGGTAACTGGATGCCAACGATGGAAGGTGATATCGCGAAATACCGTGATGCAGGTACTGTTGAAACCGTACGCGCGAACCTCGTTGGCGCAAAGTACACGCTAGCTGTTCCAAAATACGTTTATGACGCAGGCGTAACCAACTTCGCTGACCTAGTAAAACATGCCGACAAATTTAAAGACCGCATTTACGGCATTGAACCAGGAAACGATGGCAACCGCTTAATTCAGTCAATGATTGATAGCAACGCATTCGGCCTAAAAGATTTCAGCCTAGTTGAGTCCAGTGAAGCTGGCATGGTGTCTCAAGTATCACGTGCCGCACGCCGCAATCAATGGATTGTGTACCTAGGTTGGGCGCCGCACCCAATGAATAGTAACGTTGAAATGGAATATCTAGCGGGTGGTGATGACTTCTTCGGTCCTAACTACGGCGGCGCGAACGTCTACACAAACGTACGTAAAAATTACCTCGCTGAGTGTCCAAATGTAGGTCAGCTAGTGAAAAATCTAGAGTTTAACCTAGAAATGGAAAATGAACTGATGGAAGCGATTCTTAACCAGAAACAGAAGCCATCAAAAGCAGCGCAAGCATGGTTGAATGCAAACCAAGAGCAAATTGAAGCGTGGCTAGAGGGCGTGAAAACGGTGGATGGCCAAGATGCGCTAACAGCTATTACAAACTACTTAAAAACAAACGCTTAATAAGCAGTATTTGACTCGTTTTTTTAAAAGAAAGTGGGCAGAGTTTTGCCCGCTTCATTAACACAAAGGTTTTATTTTGAATTTTATTACGGACAACAAACTACCGTTGGGCCAATGGATGGAAACTGGCGTCGATTGGTTAACCATCAATGCATCGGGTTTTTTCGATGCAATCTCTATTACACTTGAAACGATCATTCTTTTCGTGGTGGACATTTTTAAATGGATGCCACCTGCAGCGCCAATCATTATGACGGCGGCAATTGCTTGGTTCTTACATCGCAGCATTCCTCTTGTCGTATTTATCGTGTTGGCCTTACTCGCAATTCTCAACCTTGGTTACTGGCAAGAAATGCTGGAAACCTTTGTCCTTGTGTTTGCAGCGACAACGATTTCCGTATTAATTGGCGTGCCGTTGGGCATTATGGCGGCGCACCGTCCTTGGTTATACACCTTGTTGCGGCCAATACTCGATTTGATGCAGACCGTACCGACATTCGTTTACCTAATTCCAACCTTGGTTCTGTTTGGCTTAGGTATTGTCCCTGGTCTAATCTCGACCATCATTTTCGCTATCGCTGCGCCAATTCGATTGACGTACCTCGGCATTATTAAAGTTCCGGAGGAGCTACTTGAAGCGGGTAAAGCATTTGGTGCCAGCCGCATGAAGCTACTGTTTAAGGTGGAGTTACCTGCGGCATTGCCAAGTATTATGGCTGGCGTTACGCAGTGCATTATGTTGTCTCTGTCTATGGTAGTCATTGCGGCGCTTGTTGGTGCTGATGGACTTGGTAAACCAGTCGTACGCGCACTGAATACGGTAAACATCTCGCAAGGTTTTGAAGCGGGTTTAGCGATTGTACTCGTTGCCATCATTCTTGATCGCTTGTGTAAAGCACCAAACCAGAAGGAGGCATAATCATGGACGCTATTACTATTAAAAATCTTGATGTCGTTTTTGGTCAGCAACAAGCACAGGCGCTAGCACTACTAGATCAAGGGAAGTCTCGACAAGAAATCATTGATGAAACTGGCCAAGTGGTTGGGGTTGATAATGTTTCGCTGAACGTGAAACAGGGTGAGATCTGTGTCTTGATGGGGCTTTCGGGCTCGGGTAAATCAAGTTTGCTGCGAACGGTTAACGGATTGAACGATATTTCTCGTGGCTCTCTGAAAATCAAAGATGGCGACGATATGGTTGAGCTCTCTAACTGTGACGAACAGAAGCTGCGCCACCTTCGTACGCACCGCGTGTCCATGGTGTTTCAGAAGTTTGCATTGATGCCATGGTTAACGGTGTTAGACAATGTAGCGTTTGGCCTAGAGATGCAAGGCATTGGTAAAGCTGAGCGCCGTAAAAAAGCGCGTGAACAGCTCGAAATGGTCGGTTTGTCTGAGTGGGAAACGAAATTCCCGCACGAGCTCTCTGGTGGTATGCAGCAGCGTGTTGGCCTAGCGCGAGCGTTCGCGATGGACACAGATATCTTGTTAATGGATGAGCCGTTTTCAGCGCTTGACCCATTGATTCGTGCTCAGCTTCAAGATGAATTGATTCTGCTGCAAGAAAAGCTAAACAAAACCATTCTTTTTGTGAGTCACGACTTGGATGAGGCGCTTAAAATCGGCAACAACATCGCCATTATGGAATCAGGAAAGCTGATTCAACATGGCAAGCCAGAACAGATCATTCTTGCTCCAGAAAACGATTATGTGGCGGACTTTGTTGCTCACACTAATCCATTAAATGTGCTGAAGGGACGTTCCTTAATGCGTGACGATTTGGTTCGCGAAGATACGCGTGTTCTGATTTGCCCTGATAAAGATATTTGGGTGATACAAGAGAGCAAGGGGTTAAGTTTAGCGGATAAAGGTAAATCGTTGATTCAATGGAAGAGCGATTCTTCGAACCTTGATGAAGTTAATGAAAACTCTCTGGTTCAGGTTAGCCCAGAAATCAGTATGCGAGAAGCGATTGAACTTAAACAGCGCAGCAATCAGCCTCTGCTTATGGTTGAAGATAATAAGCTGGTTGGTGTGTTAAGCGACAATGAGCTTTACGATGCATTGCTTGGTAATTTTAAGTCAGAGCAAGTTGCGTAACGTTGACGCAGAACCAAGTAAAAAAGAGCCGCACATTAATGCGGCTCTTTTTAGTTTAAACAATGAGTTAAGTCGCTAAGCTAAGACAATGGTCGACTATAGAGTCGTAATTACCTCATCCATTGCAAGGCGTGCTTTTGGAAGACCATGATTGTAATCTTCCCCATCTTTATGGTAGCCAATCGCCAGCGCAACTTCACAAATATGGCCCTCGAGCTCTTCTTTAAACTCTTCTCCAATCAGAGCCGGATCGACACCTTCCATCGGTGTTGAATCAATGCCTAGTCGTGCCAATGTGTGTAGTAGGTTGCCTAGTGCCAAATAGACTTGTGCTTTTGTCCAGTTTCCGTTGAAGCCATTTTCGTCCGTATTTGCATCGGCAAAAGCGTAAGCACCCATAAAGTTGTTGTACATCTCCGCTGGCAAGTGGCCAGATGTTACTTCTGCATCCACACGTTTCGCAAATTTCTCTTTAGTAAATTTAGGATCGTAAGCAAACAGAATCGTATGTGATGCGGCTTTCGCGTGTGGTTGGTTAAACTGGTGCATATTTGCAAACGTATTGTGGAAACGTTGCTTCGCTTCATCACTTTCAATAACGATGAATTTCCATGGTTGTGAGTTGATAGAAGACGCCGACAAACGCAGTGCTTCTTTGATTATCGCCATGTCTTCTTGAGAAACGCGCTTGGTTTCATCATATTTTTTTGCAGTGTAACGGTTATTTAGATCGGTAATGATTTGATGGGACACGTTTATATCCTCTTTATGTGATGACAGATGAGGATGCACTAGCATCGACAACCATGCGTACCTCGAATATGGGTTCATGATAATGGATATTTTTTCATTGATAAGAGGGTGTTTATTTAAATCACTTTTTACTTTTTGTTGAAAATCGATGTGAGTTGATCGATTTGAAACTTAAAAGTCCTTATTTGGAAGCTTTTATTTGATATTAAATTAAACTCATATTGAGGCGTAGGGGAAAGCAACATGAACGTGATTGAAGTTTTTAATGATAGCTATGAACGTTGTACTTCAGATCAGGAGTTTTTCGACTTGTTCTACAAAAATTTATGGTCGAAAAGCGCCAACTTTAGACAGAAGTTTGACGGTATAGACATGCACCAACAAGTGAGAATGCTTAGAGGGTCTATCGTGTTTTTTATGATGGCAGATACCTCGACCGAAGCGCACAAAATGGTGGAAAAGTATGGGAAAAAGCATGCAAGTGCCGAAATTGGTATAGAGCCGCAGGATTTTGATGTTTGGCTTGAGAGTTTGTTAGAAACGGTTCGACAGTGTGATTCTGGGTACGATGCCGATGTTGAAACCGCTTGGCGAACATGCTTTAAAACGGGCTTAGAAGTAATGAAACAAGAATGTGATAAAGAAGATGGGCACATCCTTAAAGCGAGTACCAAATAAGGAAGTAACGTGAGCGGTCGTTACTTCCTAGGGGCAAAATCTTACTTATCTTGTGTCTCTTTATTCTTTTTCACCGCTTCGGCGATATCACTGACAGCTTCGACAAGATTGATCGGCATTGGAAAAATAATAGTGGATGTTTTGTCTGTAGTGATTTCAGTGAGTGTCTGCATGTAACGTAATTGCAGTGCATTCGGTGCTTCGTTGAGCATTTGCGCTGCTTCTTTTAATTTATTTGAAGCCTCTAACTCACCAGTAGCGTGAATGATCTTCGCCCTACGGTTACGTTCTGCTTCTGCCTGACGGGCTAGGGCTCTGACCATGCTGTCATTTAAATCAACATGTTTGACTTCAACCGTAGCAATCTTGATTCCCCAGTCATCAGTCTGTTGATCGAGAATGGATTGTAAATCCTTATTGAGGCGTTCTCGCTCTGATAGCAATTCATCGAGTTCATGCTGACCCAATACCGAGCGCAGCGTGGTTTGTGCTAACTGGCTGGTGGCATCGTTGTAGCTTTCAATATTGTTAATCGCCATTTGAGGATCGACTACGCGAAAATAAACGACCGCGTTGACGCGCACAGAAACGTTATCTTTTGTAATTAAATCTTGTGTCGGCACATCCAAAACGACAGTACGTAAATCAACCCTCACCATTTGCTGAATAAATGGGATAAGGATGATCAAACCAGGTCCTTTGACTTCTTGAAATCGACCAAGAAAGAACACAACCCCACGTTCGTATTCTCTCAAAACCTTGAACATTTGGGTCGCTAGTGCGAACAGCAGCACCACGATCACCGCAACGGTATAGAGCATCATAAAGCGCCTCCTATTTATTTTGGCGGTCATCAGGCATCACAGTTAAGGTCAGCCCTTTAACATTAACAATGGTGACGTGATCACCTTGTTTGAATTGTTGATGGTCTTTGGCTTTAGCTCGCCATAACGCACCGTTGAGTTGAACGCGTCCTTCGCCATCGATAAAGTCATCGCTTACCACGGCGACCTTCCCAGGGTATGTCTCTAAACCCGTCGTTACACGCCGGCGACGAATTTTGAGCAGCAGGCCGACAGTCAGCACGATTAGAGCTACGGAAAATATGGCAATACCAAAAATCAAAGGAAGGGCGATCTGGAACCCTGGTAACTCACTGTCCATGAGAAATATCGAACCGAGTACAAAGGCGACAACGCCGCCTAAACCCAAAATACCAAAGCTCGGACTGAATGCTTCCGCTATCATTAGTGCAATACCGAGTAACAGCAGACCAAGACCTGCGTAGTTGACGGGCATCATTTGTAGTGCGTACATGGCAAGAAGCAGACAAATCCCACCTAGCACACCGGGTAAGCCAATTCCTGGGTTGTAAAATTCAAGAAGTAAACCGTAGATGCCGATGAGCATTAGAATGTAGGCAACGTTTGGATTGGTGATAACGGCTAACATTTCTGCTCGCCAATCTGGCGTTCTTTCAACCCATGTTGGATTTTCAAGTGACAATGTCACAGTGCGATTGTTTACTTTAACTGTTTGCCCATCTATGGCTTTGACTAAGTCCTCTGGCGAATTGGCGATGTAATCGATCACGTTTAATTCTAATGCTTCTGTTGCATCCAAGCTCGCCGCTTCGCTTACTGCTTTCTCTGCCCATTTTGCATTTCGTCCATGAAGTTTTGCTAAGCCTTTAATGTAGGCTTTGGCGTCGTTAATTACCTTTTTCTCCATTGCGGTTTTCGCGGGAACTTTCTCTGAACCTTCGTTGGTTCCTTCTGACGTTTCTTCCGCGTTTTGATCTTTGCCATCATTCGATGAAGGAGGTTGAGGCGTACCACCTAACGCGACGGGCGTTGCAGCTCCGAGGTTTGTCGCTTCAGCCATGGCGGCTACGTGACTAGCGAGCAAGATGTATGTTCCTGCACTGGCAGCTCTAGAACCAGATGGGCCGACCCAAGTTGCAATGGGAGTCGAGGAGGTGGTAATCGCGTGAATAATATCTCTCATTGCACTGTCTAAGCCGCCTGGTGTGTCCATCTCTAAGATCACTAAACTGACACCGTTTAGTTGAGCTTCTTCTATTTCACGAGATAAATAGTCGCTAGTAGCAGGCCCTATAGCGCCTTTGACAGGAACAATCCAAACGGTATTCGCCAGTGCTTGACTGGCCATCAAGAGTAAAGGTAAGAACCATATCCATAGTCGTTTCATGCAGTCCTCCTTGTGTGGTCACAGGGACTTTTTGAAATCCTAATTCAAGTATATCCAAATAACTTAGAGATGCTTGAGTATAGGTTCTAATGAATAAGTTGCTGAGGCTAATTAGGAGACTACTTTTTTATATATAAACGCTGTGTGAGATAGTAAACTAAAGCAAATTATTGGTAATTGTGATGTTTATGTTTATTGTTCAGCGTTTGATTAAGTTGGCCGTTATCTGTGCCGTATTCTTTACTATTTTCGATCTGATCTCGTATGGAGAGGTGACTTGGTTTCAACGGTTTTTGGCTTTTCTACACTAAACTCAGATTTCAATACGTTAGCTACTCATAAGGCGATCGATTTCTTCCTATTCGCCTTATTACTCCCTCTTCAACCAAAGCCTTAAACAAAGCAATACTTAACTCGTTTTTTCAACTTCCTGTCGGTGGAAAAAACGCCAAAATGCAACTAAATTCATATCAATGACAAGTTTAAGGTATGTAGTTGATGAGGCAATTCAGCGCAATCGCACTAGCTGTTGTAACACTCATTTTGAGCCAAACAACAACCGCAAGAAACGCGAAGATGTTAGGTGATATCTCCCTAGTTCAGCCCATACAGGGTGATCCTAATGTGGATATTAAGCTAGCGAGAATTGGCTGGCATCTCTTCCGCGATCCTCAATTATCGTCAAATGGTAATGTCAGCTGTGCGACATGCCACAATCTGCAAACCAATGGCGCTGAAAATACACCTGTCTCGACGGGGGTGAAAGGTGATGGAATTAGAAATTCTATAACAGTGTTTAATGCAGCGTTAAATTATCGTTTTTTATGGGATGGTACGGAAAACACCTTGATGGCTCAGATTGATGGTCCAATCCATAATCCAATGGAAATGGACTCAAACTGGCAAACAATAGAGCAATATGTAAAAGAGAGTGAACATTATCAAGCGCTATTTAATCGTGACGGTGAATTGCCGATTAACGTTCATAATATCAAGTCCGCTATTGTGGAGTTTGTTGAAGGGCTGCAGACGCCTGGCGCACCATTCGATGCTTACTTATTGGGTTACACGCATGTACTGAGTGAACAGCAAATCAGAGGTTGGAAAACATTTCAGACTTCAGGTTGTGTGCAGTGTCATCAGGGCAAAAATATCGGCGGAGCGATGATCCAAAGGTTCGCCTATTTCAAGGATAAGCCTGTAGTAGAGGATCTGGGCCGGCAACTCGTTACGATAGAGGATGAAGAGCGATTCTATTTTAGAGTAGCCAGTTTACGCAATGTCGCGCTAACGAGTCCTTATTTTCATAATGGGCAAGTCGATAAGTTATCCGACGCGATACAAATCATGGCTAAAACCCAACTCGGTATAACGATGAACGATGAGAATGTCGCGGACATTGAAGCATTCTTGCAGTCGTTGACAGCACCTAGACCCATAATTTTAGAGGTGTTGGAAAATGAATAAATTCAAACTGATCAACTTTTGCTTTTTTATTGGGATACTGACGTGCTGCACACTGGCGTATATGTCGTATATGAATTCAAAAAACGCTCAAGAATTTCATGCAGAGCTAATGAACATCGGACATGAGTTGATTGAAGAGCGTGATGTTATCGTGAACCGATATGCCGTTGAAGATAGAAAAAACTATGAGTTAACAACATCTTTAGTAGAGATAGAAATCGCAGCACAGGCACTGTTGGAATCATCAAAGGCATCAGTTTGGTTTCCCGTGACACCCAATCGTATAAAAGTTAGGGATACGCTTGAACAGTTTAAGGCGCGAGTGTTTCAAACAACGTTGAAGCTTGATATGTTAATTGGTGTTCAGGTAGAAAATCGGTATGCATTACTCATGTTGTTCAATTTATATCAGCAAGATGTTTCTATCGAGAGCGGTCAATCATTGGGTGGCAGTCGTTATTTTGAATTTCTCAACCAGTTGCTTCTAACACAAACGGAAGTTGAGAGTGAAAAGGAAGCGAACTTCCTTAAGCGGCTTCAAACGAGTGATAAAAGAATTGAATTGCTGACGAATGAACTGCTTGATCACACTTATATTGAGTTTGTCGAAAGCTCAGAGCATCGGTTACTCAATATTGCTCAAAGTGAGGCGCGTTTTACGTGGTTGTTTGTATTTATCGCGGTGATGTTTCTAGTTAGCGCGTTTGTTTATCAGTCACATCACCGAATGCATAACTTAAAACAGTTGAATCTTGAAATTGAAGAGGCGAGAAACAAAGCCGAGCGAGCGGCAAAAGCGAAATCAAATTTTCTCGCTGCAATGAGTCACGAACTAAGAACGCCGATGAATGGCGTACTAGGGCTTTCTCAAATGATTGCAGAAGAGACCAAAGAGCCGACGACGAAAGAGCACATTAGGGTTATTCTTGATTCTGGCCAGCATCTGATGACGATCCTCAACGATATTTTGGATTTTTCTAAAGTTGAAGAAAACAAACTGGAATTTGAGCAAGCTAAGTTTAAGCTCGATCAAGTGCTTTCTCCGGTGTGTAGCGCAATAAAACCACTTGTTGATGAAAAAAATATCGAGCTAATCTTGGAAAACGAGGTTTCTGAATATACTGAATTTACTGGGGATTGTGCGCGTTTACGACAGATCTTATTTAATCTCGCCGGTAACGCGGTGAAGTTTACCAATGAAGGGCATGTGCTGGTTAGAACCGAGTTAGATGAATCGAATCAGTTGTTGGTCATGCGCGTGAGCGACACCGGTATTGGTATTGCGCCAGACAAGCACGAGCATATTTTTAACTCGTTTGAGCAAGCAGACTCATCAACGACTCGAAGGTTCGGCGGAACAGGGCTTGGGTTAGCCATCGTCAAAAAACTAACCGATTTGATGGGTGGCCATATTACTCTGAAGAGTATAGAAGGCGTTGGAAGTCAATTTATCGTTGAGTTGCCGATTCCTTGGGTAGAATCTGCTCCGAAAAAGCAGCAAGAAGCGCCGAAACCTCGCGCAAAATCACACCATTTAAAGATACTACTTGCTGATGATAACCGTGTGAATGCCATTGTGGCAAAAGGGTTTTGCGAAAAGCTCGGGCATGAAGTGGATGTAGCAGAAAATGGGTTAATCGCGGTTAAAAAGGCGAAAGAGAACGAGTACGACCTGATCTTGATGGACAACCATATGCCCGAGATGAATGGTGTTGAGGCGACACGTGTTATCCGACAAGAGTTAGGTATCAAGACGTTACTCTTTGCGTACACGGCAGACGTATTTCGTGAAGCCCACGATAGCTTTATTGAAGCAGGAGCAGACCATGTGCTGACAAAACCGCTACAGCATGAGAGCTTTTCAGACGCTCTCAAACAGTTTGCCGCTAGACTCGAACCGAAACAGAATCCGCCACTAACGAATGACAGCAATGTGCTTCAGTTGCAACGTAAGCCAATCGAGAACTTAAGGTTAACAGAGGAAGAACTCTCCCGCTCAGGCATGTTTACTTCTTTACGAGATGAGCCAGAAGCGCTCGACGAGCTGCTAAAAAGCATTATTGTCGATTTTGAGACATCTGTTGATGAGCTTATTGAATACTTTATGGCTGAAGACTTTGCTTCATTAGAGCTGACGTTGCACAAAACGAAAGGGATGGCACTGAACCTAAGTTTACCTATTTTGGCGAGCCAAACGGAGGCCCTGGAAACTCAACTTAAAGCCAACCAAAGTCCCGAGATTGAGCAGTTGCAGATGCTGATCAATCGGTTACAGGTCAACATCCATCAGTCTCATAGACTTTTGGATGATATCCAGAAGAACAATGCCGATCCTCAACAGATTTTATAGTCCCTGTGAGTGCGATGCTTTCCTTAACTCATTTTGTTGTGGTTTACTGTGGCAAGGACGGATAGTGTTGATTCGTCGTCGGAAAATCAGGGAGTTAGAATGAGTAAGCATTCCGCTTTAATCAAATGGCATCGTAAAGCTGGCGAAGAGTTTAGTGATAATAAGTATAGTAGGGCACACATTTGGCAATTTGATGGAGGGTTGCAAGTCCCAGCATCTCCATCTCCCCACGTAGTACCATTACCACTATCCGTAGAAGAAAACGTTGATCCAGAAGAAGCGTTTGTCGCGGCACTTTCTAGTTGTCATATGCTCGTTTTCCTGTCTATTGCAGCAAAGCGACGTTATGTTGTGGACAGTTACTTAGATGAAGCGGTAGGGGAGCTTGAAAAAGGCGAAAACGGAAAAGAGTGGGTATCAAAGGTGACGTTAAACCCTAAGATAACATTTTCAGGTGAAAACCAACCGACACTATCTCAGTTAGAAAAACTGCACCACATGGCCCATGAGAATTGCTTTATCGCCAACTCCGTTAAAACAGAAGTGACAACGCTTATTGCGAATTAAGTGAAGCTCTTTATCAAAAGCGCGGCCTATTGCGGAGTTATATTAAGCCAGCAGTCATCCTGCTGGCTCGTTCATCTAGACGACACCTTGCTCAATCATTGCATCAGCGACTTTTCTAAAGCCTGCAATGTTGGCGCCTAAAACTAAATTTCCAGGTTGGCCAAACTCTTTACTGGTTTCGTTTGCATTGATGAAAATATTTTTCATGATGGTTTGCAACTGACTATCCACTTGTTCAAACGTCCAGTTTTGCATGCTGGCGTTTTGCGCCATTTCAAGTTGACTGGTTGCAACACCGCCTGCATTGGCTGCTTTGGCAGGCCCATAAGCTATGTCTGAGTCCACGATAATATTGGCAGCATCACGGGTGGTTGGCATGTTCGCCCCTTCACTAATCAAAATACATCCGTTTTCGATAAGAGCCAGTGCGTCGTCTGACGTTAATTCATTTTGAGTCGCACAAGGGAAGGCAGCATCAGCCTGATATCGCCAAACAGCATGTCCTTCATTAGGATAGTCGCCCTCTGGTGTGTATTCTGCTTCAGGGTAAGTTTCTAAATATTCTTCTAAGCTTGCTCTTTTCACTTCTTTCAGTTGTTTGAGGAGCTTAAGATCAATACCGTGCTCATGATAGATCGTACCTCGAGAGTCGCTGCATGTAACCGGCGTTGCTCCCATATGGTACAGTTTTTCAATGGCGTAGATAGCCACGTTGCCAGCACCAGAAACGAGGCAAGTTTTCCCTTTCAATGAATCGTTGCGGTCGTTGAGCATGCATTCTGCAAAATAGACGGCGCCATATCCTGTCGCTTCTTTTCTGGCGAGTGAGCCACCCCAAAGAAGACTCTTGCCTGTAAGCACACCTTCGTAGCGCCCCGTCAATCGTTTGTATTGACCAAACATATAGCCAATTTCGCGCGCCCCGACGCCGATATCGCCTGCGGGAACATCGGTGGCAGGACCGATATGACGGTACAACTCGTTCATAAATGATTGGCAAAATCGCATGATCTCGCCGTCGGATTTTCCTTTAGGATCGAAGTTTGAACCGCCTTTGCCGCCACCGATAGGAAGGCCAGTCAGTGCGTTTTTAAAGATTTGCTCAAAGCCGAGGAATTTTATGATGCTCGCATTGACTGAGTGATGGAATCTCAATCCTCCTTTGTACGGCCCCAAAGCAGAGTTGAATTCAACTCGATAACCTTTGTTTACTTGTACATTTCCAGCATCATCAACCCAAGGAACTCGAAACATGATTTGACGTTCTGGCTCGACGATCCTCTGGATAATCGCTTGTTCCTTATATTTATTATTGCCTTCTATTACCGGCGCGAGAGAAGTTAATACTTCTTCTACCGCTTGGTAAAATTCTTTTTGCGCAGGGCTACTGTGTTGCAACGCAACAATAGTATCGTGTATGTATGACATAGATTTCTTCCTTGATGTGAATAAGCAATCAGTTTATATGAATGTATTTCCATTAAATAGTGATTTTGACCAAGATTCAATGGTTGTAGTGGTCTTTCCTGCGGATGAGAATGTGCAGCTTCTAACCCAGGCTGTGTTGGTTGAGATAGGTAGGGCGAGCTAAGTAAGCGGGTGGTTGAGTGATCAGTTTCACATATAACAAGCAGAAATCACTTTAGTCGATGTTGTTGTGCAGTTACGCAAATTGTTTATGTTAACGTCATGTTAAAGTTTTTGTGTGTGATAACTTGTGAAAAGACAACTATATGGATGAGCTTAAGGTTCTGAACTCGTTTATTCAGCAGAATGGCCTACCAGCGTTTGGCCACCTTGATGGAATTCCAACATCGTTACAGCTAGATAAATTTACTTACCTCGATGAGATGGATAAGCCAGTGTCTAAGTGGCGCCGTTACCGCGATTATAAGCAGTTTCAGTTCGTCAATTTGGTCACACCTGATTACGTCATTGGAGTAGCGATTGCGGATATACGGTATTTAGCATCCGGCTTTTGCTACCTGTTTGATATTAAAAAGAATAAGTTGATTGAGCAACAATGGTTGAAACCTTTTAATATAGGTTATCAAACTCAGCCTTCCAGTTGGTGCAGTCTTGCCCATCTTGCTAACAAAAGAGTTCAGTTTTCTATTAAGGATGGTATTTGGCACGTCCACTTTGTGACAGAGTCAGTCAATGCGGATCTCTATTTACGTCCAGAAAATATGAGTTTGCCATTAATGTTGTGTACGCCAACAGGTTATGCGGGTTGGACATATACTCAGAAGCACAATGCGTTAGCAGTAGACGGTAACTTGTTCATATTAGGAAAAGAGCAAGATCTATCAGAGGTGGCTGCTGGTTACGATTTTTCCGCTGGGTACATGCGACGAGAAACAAGTTGGCGCTGGGCAAGTATCAATTGCTTTGAGGATGACAGGCGTCTGGGGTTGAACTTGGCAGCTGGCGTTAATGAAACTGGCTATTGCGAAAATGTATTGTGGATTAATGGTCAGCGTCACTTTTTGCAACCTGTGCAGTTTCAGTTTTCACGAAGTGATGAAGGGCAAAAGTGGCATATTACGTCTGAAGATAAACGAGTTAACTTACAGTTCACGCCTTTGAATCGACGCTCAGAGAAGAAAAATTTTTGGCTTCTCAAAAGTAACTTTCGTCAGTACATCGGTTATTTCTCTGGCTATATTATCGATGGAAATGGCATCAAACATCAGTTAGAAGAAGTTATGGGTCTTACTGAAGATCACTATGCAAAATGGTAGAAACACAATGGATTGGACGCAGTTGATGGACCGCCCAGAATTACTTCTGATGATTCTGGCTCCAGTTTTCTTTTTCTGCATGCTTGCCGAATATTGGTTCGGACAAAGAAGGGGACGCTTGCCTGAAAGCGCGACGTATTACTTCCCTGAAGTAGCGTGTAATTTTGTTCTTGCGGGCTTACACCAAGCGACAGACATACTCACGGGTTTACTGATTGCTCAGTTGTATTTGTGGTGGTTTGATTGGCGTTTGTTTGATATCGAAATGAGCGTCTCAGCTTTTCTTTTACTTGTTGTCCTGCAAGATTTTTTCTATTACTGGTTTCATCGGGCTAGCCATCGTATTCGTTGGATGTGGGCCGCGCACGTTGTTCATCACAGTTCGGAAAGAATGAACTTCAGTACCGCCTTTCGTCAAAGTTTAATGTATCCGCTAGCGGGGATGTGGATTTTTTGGTTGCCCTTGGTGATTATTGGTTTTGAGCCAAAATGGGTTGTCTTCGTTGTGTTGTTTAATCTGGGCTTACAGTTTTTTGTTCACACCCAATCAATTCGTTCGCTCGGGCCACTAGAGTGGGTATTTAACACGCCGTCTCATCATCGCGTTCATCATGGTGTGAACAGTCAGTACATCGACAAAAATTATGCGGGTGTATTAATTATTTGGGATCGAATGTTCGGAACGTTTGAACCAGAGGTGGAAACGGTTCGGTATGGGGTTTCTAAACCTGTAAACAGCTTTAATCCCATCCGCGTGACGTTTGCAGAATGGAAAGACATGTTTTATGACGTAACTCGACCAAACTTATCATGGAAACAACGCTGCCGCCGTTTGTTCGCTCCGCCATCGGATTTTTATGAGTAAATTGAGATAAAGAGATTGGAGCGGGCAGCGGGAATCGAACCCGCATCATCAGCTTGGAAGGCTGAGGTAATAGCCATTATACGATGCCCGCGCATCGATAGGACTCAGTTAATATGCCACACTGGACGAAAAAGAAAAGTTTTTTCTCATCAAATGTTTGTCAGTTGCCTAAAAAAGTAGCGGACTGATGTTAAAGTGTTCATTGTCTCTGGTTTTTTGTGGCACTCGCGATTCCGCTACTAAGCCTAGGGTCTTCCAATTAGGTCGTAAACACCGAATTCTTAGGTGTTTAGATGTTGATGATATTCAAGATTTTCTGTGTAAAGGTTAATCTCGTTTATTGAACAGTCACGTTTCATGGTCAAGACTAGATATTGAAATGATTACTTTTTACTGTTGATGCGTATGTATAACACAGGGTAATTCTGCTGAAACAGTCAGCTTAACCAAAGGAGATTTAACATGATGAGAGGTTTGATATTAGGGCTGGTGGTGATGCTGGTATCTGCTTGTACTACCGTTACAACCGATGTAGATAAACAAGCCGACTTTTCAGCTTACAGAACGTTTGACTTCGGTGCTCAGGCGGAAGCTCCTACCAGTATTGATGGTCGACGTATTGAGCAAGGGCTTGCTGAACAGCTTGAGAGTAAGGGTTTAAATAAGGTAAATAGTGGCGGTGACCTTTACGTACATCATGATATCGTAGAAGAATCCGAGCTTGTTTCTTCAGGATCGTCGGTGAGCTTTGGCTATGGCTGGAATAGCTTTGGTGTGATCACTTCAAGCCCGGAAAGATATAAAGAACGTAAGTATGGGAAGTTGGTAGTTGAACTGGTTGATGCAAAGGCTAATCAAGTCGTTTGGAAAGGCGTTTCAAGTCGTAAACTGTCTGAGTCAATGAGCTCTGAGAAAAGAGAATCTCTCATCCAAGAAGAAATCGCGAAGATGTTTGAAAGCTACCCTTACGGTGAAAAATAATTAGTATTCTTAACGATTAAGAATACTAATTGCCAATAGTTACGCACAGGGTTAAAAGAACTTATTATTTTAGTTTTGGTTACCTTTGTGCGTACGATTCTGATTGCTTTACTCGGACTACTTTTCTGCTTGTTGGCTCCGAGCATGAGCCTGGCGCACTCACACCCAAATTTTCTTTCCTTTCATAACCAGAATATCGCTGTTGACGCTAAGTCGAAGCACTTTTCAGAACATCCTGTCTCTCCAATACAACAAGACTATCCGAGTTTAAACAGCCGGAATATATTGAGGGTTAGCCATGCTAAGGAAATGAGCTCGAACGACGATGTAGAACCCGAATGGTTTGAAATGCTTGATGTAGCATGGTGGGCGCATCGTTCGGCAATTTACTCGATGAAGCGGCTAAAACGCATCGGTAATGAGGCTTTAGGTTGTTGTATTGAAAGTATTTTTACTCACTCTAAATACAGAATCGGCGTGAGAAAAGAGTCGAATTTCATATACCGCTTTATACATGCTCGCTAACACATTCCATGTTTTTGCAACTTTTGGTTAATTATGCTTAGGAGCGGTTTATGTTTGATTCGATCATTCAGGTCTTGAGTGCTTTTTGGCATCAAGATTTCACGGCGTTAATGGCGCCAGGCAGTGCAGGTTTGGTTTATTTTGTTGTTGCTGTGAGTATCTTTTTGGAAAGTGGTTTTATTCCTGCTGCACCTTTCCCATGCGACAGTGTCGTCGTATTATCCGGTACGCTGGCGGCGGTTGGCGTCCTTGACCCAATTATGATCATGTTGGTGATAGCTGTTAGTGCGGGGTTGGGAAGTTGGGCGGCTTATTTACAAGGCAAGTGGCTAAATCGCTTACCTAAGGTTCAAGGCTGGGTGAGTGCGGTTCCTCAAAAGCGTTTGGAACAAGTCGACGTATTACTCAGTAAACATGGATTGGTTGCGCTTTTGTGCGCGCGGTTTATTCCGGTTGTTCGTTCCCTATTGCCATTAATGATGGGGTTGCGAGTGAAACGTATTAGTAAATTCCATTACTTTGCGTGGCTGAGTGCGATTTTATGGACGCTGATATTATGCGGTTTTGGTTCATTACTTCCTTTGCTACCAGAAAATATGAGCAAAGCAATCACAATGCTATTAATGGCGGCACCAATAATTACTCTTGTGATTGGAGTGCTTAGTTTCTTGTTTGTTAAAGCACGTCGAGCGTCCTGTAAACCCAAGGATGTGTCAGAGTTTTCCCAATAAGTTTACTTTGATTTGCACTTTTAAGCTTGTATGCAGATTAGACCTCTAATCGACAGGTTTTTGTCAGTAAAAAGAAAGGCGCATACATTGCGCCTTTCTTTTTGAGTGTCGTTAGGGTTTCGAATTTAATAGCCAATGCTATATAGGTATTCGCCAACTTCTTTGCACTGAGACTTGTAGATGTTCTCTACTTCAGACTCATTCTTATCTGCTGCTTTAAATTCAAGTTCGGCAGACGATAGCTGGTCAAAGCTGTAGTCTCTCTCAGACATTAAGTAGTGTCTGAACATCGCTCTGTGTTCCGGAACTGCAATACGTGCGTTAGAAACGTTGGCACACTCTAACAGAGTGTCGTTACTCATTTCTTCTGGCTTAGTTTCTGTGTTTGCTAAGGTTGAGCCCGCTGCAAATAGTAATGCTAGTGCGATGGTTGTAGCGATTCTTGTCATTATATGGACCTCAAATTGGTTCTAGTAACAATGAGCATATTGGTTCTTATCGTTACATTTTCGTGTTCTCTGTATGTCATAAAAAGTTAAACAACAGAGAAGGCGTTGCGACCATGAGTAAAGACGTACATTAAGTTCGCTTCCTTTCTTCCTGAGAGGCGATAAAGAGAGCGTTGACTCATGAGTCCGCCATAACTGTCTAGAGGTAAGCGAGATGCTTGTTTTGCCAACTCCAGTAGTGGTGGAGAAGAGAAAGCAATAAGTAAAAAATAATCAGGAGTAAAATCTGATGATAAAACGCCATCAGTAGCTGATGTTCGGCGACAGGAGACAAGCCCGAACAACTCGCGCTTTATATGTAGGTAGTAACTTTCTGAACCCCAAGAGCTCAGAGAAGCTGAGGCATGAAAATCAGTGTGTGCTAGCTCAAAATCGTCCTGTTGAGAGAGTTTAAGTAGGCGCTCGGAAGTGTAATGTTTGGTGTGGTGCCACTCATCGCATATGAAGCTGTGATGAGCCCTGAGAGCAGGGAAAAAGAAAGCATCAATAATATACGGTGTAGATAACGCAAGAAGTAACCCTAAACATATAAAGCCACAGTTACCCACCATGATTAAGGAATCTTAGTGGAACTATGATAACGATGAAAGCCAGTGTCTGATGAACTCAGCGTATACTAACGAGATGGAAGGGGGATGAACAGAGTTTTCTGATCGCACTTAGGTATATCAGCGAATAACACAATAGTTTTCGCTTTCGAGTAAGCGAAAATGGAAAGAGAGTCGTTGCACAAGGACGATTAAGCTAACAGGATTATTACTGGGGAAGAAATAGAATCTTCTTTTTTCTTCCCCATATGTGTCGCATCGATATTATGCGCTTGCGTAAATAACGCTGCCGCCTTTTATAGTGTCAATGATCTCGCGAGACAACTTCTCTGGCAAAGCAGGGCAACCCCAACTGCGTCCGAGGTATCCATTCTTCTTGATAAAGGAAGGGTTTGCGTAATCGGCACCGTGCACGACAATGTAACGCTCGCGAGCTTTGTCGTTTAATCCAGAGCTTAGCCCATCTAATCGAAGTGAATAGCCATTTGAGCCGTAGTAAGTGGTATCAGTCAAAAAAGTGCCCAATGATGTTTTTCGCGAGTTTACGACATTTGAAAACTGTGTCGCTGTTTTCTTTCCGCTGTTCACGCCGTGAGAAACATACGTATTGTAGATTAGCTTCTTTTTATCTAAATCAACCACATAAAAACGCTTTTCAGTTGATGGTTTACTATAGTCGATGATCGTTAGTACCGACTTCTTTCTATCGGGTGTCTTCTGATAAGCGATGTAAGCGTCACTGAACAACTTAAAGTCTACTATGCCATCTAGCTTGGCTTGTTTAAACACATGTTCAACTTGCTTTGGTCGTAAATGATCCCTGGGTTCGTTATCTGATTGTTTTGCAAAAGCAAAAGGTGATACAGACAACAGCGCACATGTAAATAATAAAATTAACTTTTTCATCTTGGCTAAATAAAACTCTATGGTGTTACAAATTTACCGATTGCTTCATGCATTCGTTAAAACAACATGCACATCAATATAATTCTATTCCCAATGTTTCTTATTGCACGCTTAGGTGCTTGATATTGGGTTGACGATAAGTTTTCGAGTTAAAAACTAACTAATTGAAACTTATAAAAAATATGAAGTTTAACGATGATTTCTATAAACTTCGGCGTAAATAATATCTGATATATGTAATTAATAAAACTGTGTTTAAGGATATTTGTGAAGTTGCTAATTTATAAAAACGGCGTTTTATTTTTCGTACTTTAGAAACTCTTTTTATTTCAATGTGTTTTCTTTTTCTACGCTTTATCCAATACCTCAAAAGTTTGTGATTTAACTCGTAACAAATCGTAACGCCGAATCGTTATGTGTATAAATGCATTTATAATGTATGAATAAACAACAGGGTGGTAAGAAAAGGCAGTAAAACAACGGTGAATCGGTTGTTTTTAATTCACGATTGACAAAGCTAAGTCTAAGTCGTACAAAAATTGAACTTGTGAATGTATCGTTTAAGTGAGAGTGATGAGCTCGACAAAAGTGAAGTGATGCGTGCTATTGTTTATTCTCTAATTTATTCGATTACATAAGGAAGGGTACATAGTAAAAATTGAAAAAATAATTCTATCGTGTGGATTGAAATATATAAATAATAAAACTTAGAAATTAAAAGATAAGAACGCCAGATATTAATTCATTAAATTTTTGAACATGAAAGTAAACTCTATCTATTATGTTTGGTTTGGTTTGGTTTGGTTTGGTTTGGTTTGGTGTGAAAGCGCTCGTCTCATTAAGAAAAGCGCTCAAATTTATTTAAGGACGGTTATGACAGCATTTAATAAAGTGTTTATTGTCACTCCCAATGTTAATGATTTTGCAATGTTGCAAGAGTCGCCATTGGAAATGTCTCTTCAAGTAACGGCAAGCAAACCTATCCAACTCTATGGAGAGCTTGTTAAAGCCAGTTGGAAAAGTATTGATATTGAATGGTTAGACGTTAAGGGTGAAAAGCCATTACCCAGGCCTGATATTGCAGCATGGGGATCTTTTACTCTTGCTGTATCCGCTTCTATTGCGGATAAGCTCGATGTGTTGAGCGAGAATGTCGAATTTTTACCATTAAATCTACAAGGAAAGCCTTGGCGAGCATTAAACATTGTCACTCAAATTGATGCCATTGATACCTCTGCTACCGAGTATAATCTTCGTCATGGTAAGCTAAGTCGTGCTAGACCGTTTAAGAAACTCGTTTTGAATAGAGAAGCCGTTAATGAATCTGACTTGTTCAGAGTAAAAGGTGCTGGGCTCAGAACGTTTTGCACGGACAAAAAAGGTGGCTTGTACGATAGCGTCAAAGCGCTGAATTTGACCGGTTTGGATTTCAAGGAAGTGCTGGTTTAAAAACGAATAAATAGTGATTTACTCAACTAAAGTCATAGATATAGGTATGGGGGAACAAAAGCTGAGCATCTATCAATGAAGCTCATATACAGCTAAATACAGCCGCCACAGTTGTGACTGCTGTACGTCTCCCCTTAACTTATGTTCTTGAAACCCTAATTGAGCTGACCATGGACGCATCAAATCGACTGTCGTCATTTGCCGATTGCCACCACAAGCTCAATTGTTCTTTAGTCATTGGTTTGCCAAATAAATAGCCTTGCATATAGTCGCAGCGGTATGCCGATAGCCATTCATGCATCATATTGTGTTCAATACCTTCTGCTGTAACCGTTTTATTTTGGGCATGGCATAGCTCAATAATAGGTTTGATCACATGGCCGTTGTTGGTCTTCATCAATGTAACGAGGAACTCTCGATCAAATTTGATTTTTTGAACCGGATACTGAACGAGCTGAGTTAACGATGTGTAACCAGAACCAAAGTCATCAATTGCAAGACGGTAGCCACGTTTTGATAGCTCATCAAGTAGAGCCGTGCCTTGTTGTTCTGCGGCAAAGGTTTCGGTTATTTCTATCTCAATACATTCTGGTTTAACACTGTGCAGTGTCGCTTGTTCATGGATGTAGTTTGCCATTTCTATCGAGTTTAGCTCTGCTGACGAAAGATTGACCGAAAGAACAATATCCTTACCGAAAATATTCCTTAATTGATGGTATTCCGCCGTTGCATTGGCGAAAACCCAGCGGTCAATTTTATCAAATAATCCGGCTTGCTCTGCAATTGGAATAAACTCCTTTGGAGGGATAGGGCCGATACCTTCGGCTTCCCAGCGCAACAAGACTTCTAACCCCTCAATTTCGTTGCTTCGATTGTTCATATAGGGTTGAAAAACAAGGTGAAATTCTTCCTCTACATTGCTTTTTCGGAGCGCACGTTCAAGTTGACTTCGTCTTTGAGACTCAATATTGAGAGCGGCTGAATAATAGGCGTATTGATTTTTCCCTGCCCGTTTTGCTTGATACATAGCCGCATCGGCACTGGAGAGTAACTTCGCGATGTCAGTACCGTCTTGAGGATATTGTGCAATACCTACGCTTGCCGTAACGGGAAATGAATTACTCCAAGATGAACTGAGATTACTAATCGGTTTTAGTAACTCTGATGCAAGCAAATCAGGCAAGCGTTTTACCTCTTGATTTGAGCTCAGCAAAATTGCAAATTCGTCACCAGATAACCTGGCGGCAAAGCAGGGGCTGTTGTAATCGTGCGAGAACTTTTGACAAGCATTCTTGATGTGTGATGAGAACACTTTTAATAAGTTATCTCCCAATTCATGCCCGTATTTATCATTCACGTATTTAAAGTTATCAAGATCGACGTAAACAACCCACAGAAACTGCGAAGGGGAGATAAGTTCACGAGTGGCAAGCTCATGAAAACGATGGCGATTGGCGAGTTGCGTCAGGTGATCCGTTTCAGCTAGGCGTTTTGTCTTTTTATAGATGACATTAAGTTCCTCATACATATCAAAAAAGCGTGCAGAGAGGCGTCCTATTTCATCGTTTGTTTCTAGCTTTTCAATATTGTCACGTTGATTAGATTCAAGTTCGTTCAGCTGCTTATCAAGGCGAGAAACAGGGCGCAACACATAGCGGTACAACACCAAAATGATTAATGTGATAGTGAAAAACGCCGCTACGCCAAAGGAGAAAGCAAGTTCTAGCCACACTTTATCGACTTTATTCCACATTAAATATTCGGCAGGAGAAAGCACGGCATAAAAGTGCGGCAGCAGCTCAATGGTTTGAGCGAGAGGAATATCAAGATAAATGGGTTTGTCGGCGAAAGTAATCACGCTGTGCGTGTCAAACTCGATGTCATGCTTAATCTCGTTAAAGGCTTCAAGTGATACGGAAACTACCACAAAAAACACATTTTTCGAGTCAAAGCTCAAAGGGTGAGTCCCCGTTCTTTTGTCGACGACCTCATATTGAAGAAGAATGCTTTGTCCACTGGAGTTATAAATAAAGCCAGTGTGACTGAAAGCCTCTCTCTCATTGAAACTTCGTGATATGTACTCTAATACCTTTGGGTCGACCACGCCCGATGATTCGTAATATTTGTTTTCTGTGTAGTAGAGAAGGTTTTGTTTGCCGTCGAGGATCGCCATGCTCGCATCGCCTTTGTAACCATGGCTTAATACTTCAGCGGTCTCGTCTAATCGATTAAACAAGACTCGCTCACGATAGGGGTTGTTATGATTAACCAAATAGTCTTGTAATACATCACTTTTACTGAGCGTATAGGCATAGCTATTAAGAAAAATATTCGCTTGTCGAAACTGCCCGGCGAGCTTTTCCATCTGCAACTGAATATAGCTGTCTTCCCGCTTGATGAGCGTCACTTTTTGAATGCTATAAATAATATAGCTAGATACTAACGCGCTTAATAAGATCACTGGCGCGACAAGCAAAATGACTCTATTGCTTAACTTCATTATGGTTCTTAGTTTCCGTTTGTGTCCCTACAAACGTCGCGTACCAGGTAAGGTACTGAACGGATGATGTGTTTTGGCAAATTGTAACCAGATTGTAAGGTGAGCGTTCTCCAAAATCAGGCAGCTATCTAAGAATTGTGATGACGTGAAAGGTTTCGAGCTTATTAACTAGAGGTTTTCTCAGTAGTTGGACGTCTCTTTTCCTTCCTCCCTGTATAAAACCTAACCGTAATGACAGGGAAATACCATCATCGAAACGTTTCGATGGTAAAGTGTGACTCAAGTGCACTTTTCCTATTCAATGACAATTGAATTACAGATCATTCTCACACCTTATCGATCTCACACTGGTCAAATTGCGATGACGAATTATTATTTCATCGAAACGTTTCGATGAGTTTTCTGTTAATAACGAAAACACTTTAAGACAGGCGCTCATGGTTGTATGAACGTGTAACCGAAAGGTCGATGAGATGAAAAAAAGTACCCTAATTAACTCAGATATTTCTTACTTGGTGGCGACGCTAGGCCACACCGACGAGATCACGATATGTGATGCTGGTCTACCAATCCCAGAGCATGTTCAGCGAATCGATTTGGCGCTAACGCATGGGGTACCAAGTTTTCTTGATACTGTTCGCGTAATTCTATCTGAGTCCCAAATCGAAGGGGTCATCATTGCGGAAGAGTTCTCTGATGCAAGCCCAGTTTTGCATGAAGCGTTGCTCAACGAACTGAGCAAAGAGAGTGAAGAGACGGGCAAATCTATTGAGGTGAGCTACGTGTCACATGAAGCGTTTAAAGCACGCACGGCCCAAAGTCGCGCTATCGTAAGAACGGGCGAATGCTCGCCATATGCGAACGTTATTTTCCAAGCGGGCGTGGTTTTTTAAGCCAGAGATATTGAGGACAGATTATGACTCAAGCCATTCTACAACTAAGCGAAATTGAGAAGGCATTTCCGGGCGTAAAAGCACTCGACAAAGCAAGCCTGAATGTTTATCCAGGCCGTGTTATGGCGCTGATGGGTGAAAATGGAGCAGGCAAGTCAACGTTAATGAAGGTGTTGACAGGCATTTACCACATGGATGCGGGGAGCATTCAATATCAAGGTCAGCCGGCGGCCTTTAAAGGTCCACGCGATTCACAGGAAGCTGGTATTAGCATTATTCACCAAGAGCTGAACCTGATTCCTGAACTGACGATTGCCGAAAATATTTACTTGGGACGAGAGTTCACTGGATCCTTAGGGCGTATCCAGTGGAGCAAAATGTATGACGAAGCTGACAAGCTTTTAAAACGCCTCAATGTAAAGCATTCATCAAAAACATTGCTTGGCGATTTAAGCCTTGGTGAACAACAAATGGTGGAAATTGCAAAGGCACTTTCGTTTGAGTCGAAAGTCATCATTATGGATGAGCCAACGGACGCATTGACCGATACCGAAACGGAATCACTGTTTAAAGTGATTAATGAGCTCCGCGAGCAAGGATGCGGCATCGTATACATTTCGCATCGTCTTAAAGAAATCTTTGAAATCTGTGACGACATTACCGTGCTTCGTGATGGTAAGTTTATCGGTGAGTGCAAGGTGTCCGACACTGATGAAGATGGCCTAATTGAAATGATGGTTGGCCGAAAATTAGAAGAGCAATATCCACGTATTGATGTCCAACATGGCGAAACTTGTCTTGAAGTCATTGGTTTGACTGGGTCTGGCGTTCAGGATGTGAGCTTTACTCTCAAGCGTGGTGAGATTCTTGGAATTTCTGGCTTGATGGGCGCAGGCCGCACTGAACTCATGAAAGTCATTTACGGCGCATTACCTAGTGAGCATGGTGTTATCAATCTTGATAACAAAACTATTAACCCGGTTAGCCCGCAAGATGGTTTGGCAAATGGTATCGCTTACATCTCTGAAGATCGCAAAGGCGATGGTTTGGTTTTAGGTCTTTCGGTTAAGGAGAACATGTCACTTTGTTCGCTAAACCAGCTGACCAAAGGCTTCCAGATTCAACACAGCGACGAAGTGATTGCTGTGGAAGATTTTATTAAGTTATTCAACATTAAAACCCCAACGCGAGATCAAATCATCGGCAACTTATCTGGTGGTAACCAGCAAAAAGTTGCGATAGCGAAAGGGTTAATGACGAAGCCTAAAGTTCTGATTCTGGATGAGCCGACACGTGGTGTTGATGTCGGAGCAAAAAAAGAGATTTATCAGCTCATCAACAAGTTTAAGGCCGAAGGCATGAGCATCATCTTGGTTTCTTCCGAGATGCCTGAAGTGCTCGGCATGAGCGACCGTATTTTAGTGATGCATGAAGGTCGTATCACTGGCGAATTTGATGCGAAAGACGCCGATCAAGAAAAATTACTCGCCTGTGCCGTAGGCAAAGAGATCAATGAGGAAGCAGCATGAGTACGAATACCATGAGCAAACCAACCGAAACTGGCAACAAGAAGTTGTTCACAAAAGAGTGGCTGATTGAGCAAAAATCACTGATAGCTTTGATCTTTCTGATCGTTGTTGTGTCATTTTTGAACCCGAACTTTTTTACGGTCGACAACATTCTCAACATTCTTCGTCAAACCTCCGTGAATGCCATTATCGCAGTGGGTATGACATTAGTTATTTTAACAGCAGGCATCGACTTAAGTGTTGGTTCGGTATTGGCATTGTGTGGTGCCTTTGCGGCAAGCATGATTGCGCTTGAGGTTCCGATGCTGGTGGCGGTTCCAACTGCTTTAGTCGCAGGTGCAGCGTTAGGTGCGATCAGCGGTATCATTATTGCGAAGGGTAAGGTGCAGGCATTTATCGCTACGCTGGTTACCATGACGTTACTACGTGGTGTGACCATGGTGTACACCGAAGGTCGACCAATCTCGACAGGCTTTACTGACACCGCGGATGCGTTCGCATGGTTTGGTACTGGCTATGCGCTAGGCATTCCAGTTCCTGTTTGGTTAATGGTGGTTGTGTTCGCTGCGGCTTGGTATTTACTTAACCACACGCGCTTTGGTCGCTATGTTTACGCACTAGGCGGCAATGAGTCTGCGACTCGCCTATCAGGTATCAATGTAGACCGAGTGAAGATTGGTGTCTACGCCATCTGCGGTATGTTAGCAGCGCTTGCAGGTATTATTGTAACGTCTCGTCTTTCTTCGGCGCAGCCAACAGCAGGTATGGGCTACGAGCTAGACGCTATCGCAGCGGTTGTTCTTGGCGGTACCAGCTTGATGGGCGGTAAAGGCCGTATCATGGGTACCTTGATTGGTGCGCTGATCATCGGTTTCTTGAACAATGCACTTAACCTACTTGATGTTTCTTCTTACTACCAAATGATTGCAAAAGCAGTGGTTATCTTGCTTGCGGTATTGGTAGACAACAAAAACAAGTAATTCATAACAATCTGTATATATAACAGTGAATACAAACCGAGTCAGGGGACGTGTACTGGCTCACCCTACACAAAGGACTAGAACGATGAAAAAACTTGCAACTCTTATCTCTGCTGCACTTCTTTCTTCAACCGTATCGGTAGCGGCGCAAGCTCAAGATACCATGGCGATTGTGGTTTCGACGCTAAACAACCCGTTCTTCGTAACGATGAAAGACGGTGCGGAAGCAAAAGCGAAAGAATTGGGGTACGACTTAATTGTACTGGACTCGCAAAATGACCCGAGTAAAGAACTGTCGAACATCGAGGATTTAAGTATTCGCGGCGTAAAAGCAATTCTTATCAACCCAACGGATTCTGATGCAGTGTCTAATGCAATTCGTATGGCGAACCGTTCTAAGATCCCTGTGTTGACATTAGACCGTGGTGCAAGCCGTGGTGAAGTTGTGAGTCACATCGCGTCGGACAACGTAATTGGTGGTGAAATGGCAGGCCACTACATCATGGAAAAAGTCGGCGAAAAAGCAAAAGTCATTCAACTTGAAGGTATTGCGGGCACATCGGCAGCGCGTGAGCGCGGTGAAGGCTTTATGAATGCCGTGAAGGGCAGCGATATGGATCTTCTTGCTAGCCAACCAGCTGACTTTGACCGCACAAAAGGTCTAAACGTAATGGAAAACCTGCTAGCGGCTAACCCGGATGTACAAGCGGTATTTGCACAGAATGATGAAATGGCGCTAGGTGCACTTCGCGCAGTTCAAGCTTCTGGCAAAGATGTCGTTATCGTTGGTTTTGATGGTACGGAAGACGGCATTGCAGCAGTTAACCGTGGCAAACTAGCGGCAACTATTGCTCAGCAACCAGACCTTATCGGTGCTTTAGGTGTTGAAACGGCTGACAAAGTTTTGAAAGGTGAAGAAGTAGAAGAGTACATCCCAGTACCACTAAAAGTAGTCACTAAGTAAGTTTCAAGTTCCAATAAATCATCCTAATTTTTGCTCTCTCCTCCGTTTATATCTGTCGTTTAGGAGGTGAGGGCAAACTTACCCAAAATACTGCAAAGTGTGGGGTATAGATGCCTTTGGTTTTTTATCGAGACTCCTTCGTCAGGAAGAGAAGTTAAAGTCATCTAATGTATTTTCCTAAACAGTTTTTAAAAAGGGTTCATTCAGAACCGAGGATAACCGTATGAATAAGTTAGTGGTGTTAGGTAGTGTAAACGCTGACCATGTTCTTCAAGTGCCTTCTTTCCCTCGCCCAGGCGAGACGCTGCATGGTCGCAACTATCAAGTTATCCCAGGTGGCAAAGGTGCCAACCAAGCCGTCGCGGCGGCGCGATTAAATGCAGACATCGGTTTTATCGCTTGTGTGGGCGACGACTCATTCGGCATTAACATTCGCGAAAACTTCAAAATGGACGGCATCGATATCACTGGTGTGAAGATGCAGCCAAATTGCCCGACAGGTATCGCGATGATTCAAGTGTCGGACAGTGGTGAGAACAGCATTTGCATTTCAGCTGAAGCGAACGCCAAACTGACAGCAGAAGCGATTGAGCCAGATTTAGAGCGCATTCGCCAAGCAGATTACTTGCTAATGCAATTGGAAACGCCGATGTGCGGCATTGAGAAAGCTGCGCGTGTAGCGAAAGATGCCAAAACCAATGTCATTTTGAATCCTGCGCCAGCTCGCGAACTGTCAGATGAATTACTGTCTTGCATTGACGTGGTTACACCAAATGAAACGGAAGCTGAAGTTCTGACAGGTATTACTGTAACAGACAACGAAAGCGCGCAAGAAGCGGCGAATGTGCTACATGGTAAAGGTATAGAAATTGTCATGATCACACTCGGTGCAAAAGGCGTTTGGTTAAGCCAAAACGGTCGAGGCGAAATCATCTCGGGTTTCCGCGTTGAAGCGACGGATACTACCGCTGCGGGCGATACATTTAATGGGGCATTCGTCACTGGTCTCCTAGAAGATTTACCTTTAGAATCAGCGATTAAGTTTGCACATGCGGCGGCTGCAATTTCTGTGACCCGCTTTGGCGCGCAAACGTCGATTCCAACCCGCGAAGAGGTGGACGCGTTTCTCGCTGAACAATAAGGCGCACAACGCCTCATTAAAATAGGAGTAGTAACATGGCGACGATGAAAGACATCGCAAAACTGGCAGGGGTTTCCACTTCAACAGTGAGCCATGTTATTAACAAGACGCGTTTTGTGAGCGAAGAGATCTCTGAACGCGTTAACAATGCCGCAAAAGAGCTTAACTACTACGCGCCCTCTGCGTTGGCGCGTAGCCTCAAAGTCAATCGTACCAAAACCATTGGTATGCTCGTGACAACCTCAACCAACCCATTCTTTGGCGAAGTCGTAAAAGGCGTAGAGCGCAGCTGCTACCAAAAAGGCTACAGCCTCATTTTATGTAACACCGAGGGTGATAACGAACGTATGCGTCAATCCATTAATACGCTATTGCAAAAGCGTGTCGATGGTTTGATTTTGATGTGTTCGTCGCTAGAAGGAGAGCGTATCGATGTATTTGAGCGTTACCCAGATATCCCAGTAGTGGTAATGGACTGGGGGCCGATGCTATTTACAAGCGATAAAATCCAAGACAACTCACTTCGTGGCGGTTACTTAGCGGCGAAATACTTAATTGATTGCGGCCATACCGAAATTGGGTGCATCACTGGCCCTTTGATTAAACACCAAGCGCAAATGCGATACGAAGGTTATAAGCGAGCAATGAACGAAGCGGGCTTGGAATTTAATGCCAATTGGATCATTGAATCGGACTTCGAGTGTGAGGGTGGGTATCAAGCGTTCAAAAAAATGGCTCAGCGTGGCGCATTACCTAGCTCGATTTTCGTCTCTAACGATATGATGGCGATGGGGGTGATTAACGCCGCAAATGAGCTCGATATTAAAGTGCCGGACGACCTGTCCATTATTGGTTACGATGACATCCATATCGCGAAATTTATGTCGCCATCGCTAACTACCATTCATCAGCCTAAGTACCGTTTGGGGCAGGCTGCCGTTGAGACTCTTGTCCTAAAGTTGGATGAAAAGTCAACAGAGGCACAGGTCGTACAATTAGAACCGGCTCTAGTGGAACGAAAAAGCGTCAAGAGGTTAAAGTCAAACGTCACTGAATGACGTGTGATGTTGAGCTAAAAAATTAAAAAAGTCGTTTCTCTTTATACGATAAAGCCTTACTATCGTCCTTGATTATAAATAAAACTATTAATTGTTGTCTGGCGGATTAGTTAAATGTTATCAAAAGGTTACGCTAAGTTATCTGTAAAACACCCTTGGTTTCACCGAGTTAATGTTATTACAGTTGTATTGATTTTTTTTGTGAGCTGCTATCAGCTACTGGTTAATGAAGCATTTGAGTACGCAATTGGCTTTATTATTACACTTTTGGCGTCAGCTTTATTTGCATCAGCTTCTGCATTCAAAAAACGCTATCTAGGCTTGGATTCATAGGCAGGTCTATTTCCAACATCGTTCAATAGCATCATTTATTGCTTTCAAGTAAACATTGGACTGAATTATGATCGAGTGCATCAAGAGGAGGACAAATGTCCTCCTTTTTGTTGGGGATCACGCTCTAATATAAGCGTATTCCAAACAAAATAATAAAGGACATGTTATGGACCTCTTTGCCTTACTCGATATTAATAATACTCTCGTTAACATTCCGATTGGCGACGGCTACGCAATGAGCTGGATCGAAGCTTTCGGTACCGTTTTTGGACTGCTTTGCATTTGGTTTGCCAGCCAAGAAAAAACCATCAACTACTTATTCGGTTTGCTGAATGTCACGCTTTTTGCCGTTATCTTTTTTCAAATTCAGTTATACGGATTATTGCTTCTTCAATTGTTTTTCTTCTGTGCGAACATTTACGGCTGGTATGCGTGGACTCGTCCAAACGCACAAGGTGAAACGCTGGAGGTTCGCTGGTTAAATAAACAGAAACTTATTACTACTGCCTCTATTAGCGTTGCATGTATCGCATTATTAACGATCTATATCGACCCATTTTTCTTTGCGCTAGCAAACATTGCTGTTGATAGCTTGAATCTCTTTGGTGCTGGCTTGGCTGAACCGGTGCTTGAACCTGACGCGTTCCCGTTCTGGGATGCAACCATGACAGTACTTTCTGTTGTTGCACAAATTCTGATGACACGTAAATACGTCGAAAACTGGATTCTATGGGTTGTGATTAATATGATCAGTGTGGGTATCTACGCGACGCAAGGTGTTTACGCAATGTCTGTTCAGTACGCGATTCTTATGTTCATCGCTGCCAATGGCACGCGTGAGTGGGCTCGTAGCGCTAAGCGCAATGGCGATAAAACCTTAGCGCACGCTGCTGCGTAAGGAACGAAAAATGGCCAAACAACCTCATATCGGAGTGGATGAAACACAAATCGCTCCCCTCGTTATTGTATGCGGCGAGCCAGATCGAGCGAATCGTATCGCGGCATTATTTGATGATGCAGAAATGGTGTCGGAAAACCGCGAGTACCGTGTGTTTACCGGCAACTACAAAGGCAAGCCTGTTTCAGTATGTAGTACAGGTATAGGTGCGCCATCGATGATCATCGCAGTGGAAGAGCTAAAACAGTGCGGTGTGACTCATGTGGTACGCGTTGGATCTGCGGGGGCAATGCAATCAGGCATTCATCTTGGCGAGTTGATCATTGCCGAAGGCGCGGTAAGAGATGAGGGCGGCTCTAAAGCGTATGTCGATTCGTCTTATCCAGCCTACGCAAGCTTTTCACTGTTAAAGGAAGTTGAGCGTTACTTGTCGATGCAAAAAGTGCATTATCATTTTGGTGTGGTGCGTTCTCACGACAGTTTCTATACCGATGACGAAGATGCAATATGCCAACATTGGAACAAGAAAGGCATCTTAGGTGCCGATATGGAAACCTCTGCGCTGTTTACGGTCGGTCGACTACGAGGCCTTCATGTGGCTTCGATATTAAACAACGTGGTGCTGTATCAACAAGATGTGAAAGAAGGGGTTGGTCAGTACGTTGATGAGGCCAAAGTAATGATGCAAGGTGAGAAGAGCGCCGCGATTACGGCATTAGAAGCCTTGGTTGCTCAGCGTTAGCCAGTCTCTATCTCAGTAAGTCACATAAACAGAATAGATGTAAAGCGACAGGTCACTGTCGCTTTTTTATTTGGAGTTACGGGGTACAATCCATCTTAAATAGTTGTCCGTAACTTGTTCTGAGAGAGCAGAAAATGAAAATCAGCCCTTATCCGACTGGTCGCTTCAAAACATACCTTGAAGAAAAGAGTGCCACCTTTCGCGATTTGATTTATCAATGCCAAATAAATTCGCGTTACTTTGATGCTGGGGAAGCAATTCTCCGCCAAGGTGAGCAACTTCAGTACTTGTATGTTGTGCCAGTAGGTCGAGTCTCGATGAACATATTGGCCGCAAATGGACGACGTTTTCAATTAGGGGAAGCTAACTGCGACTATCATATTTATGGTGAAATGGAGTTCTTCACTCAGACTCCTTGTCAATGGAATGTGATAGCAGATGAACATATGCAGGTTGATGTTATCTGTATCCAAAAACTAACCGAAGCACTGCAAAATCATCCCCAAATGATGGTGTTCTTCGCTTCAGCATTGGCTGAGGATTATCAAGACTCCATGGATATCTACACTAATCGTTTGTTGCATCCCATTACTTACAACATTGCCTATGATCTTCTCGTCCGTAATCAGACGGATAAGCTGCTTGGTGGTTTTGATAAAGTGAACCAAGAGGCTGAGCGGTTTGGTACCTCAGGCCGAGTCTATCGACGTGCAGTTAAGGACTTGATTGAAAAGGGATTGATTACAAAAACGGACAACGGTTTGGAGATTATTGATGAGCTGGCACTCAAAGCGTTTATTGAAGCGCATGAATGATACGCCCAGGTATTGGAACTGATGGGTTTTATAAGTCTTTGATATATCTAAGTCTTGAGTAAACGTAACTAATGTAAAGTACCTTAAATTTTGTTGAATGCATTAAAGAGTAGCGTTATATTGCGAACGCGTATGATAATAGATCTCATTAAGGCTTAACAAAATGAAAAAATTCGTCGGTGCGGCTATGCTGTCGTTATTTACTGTTTCTCCTTCTTTCGCTGCTAAAGTTGTGATTGACCACTACATGGGTCAAACAGAGCTAGAACAATCCCCAGAGCGTGTGGTTGTGATTGGCTTTGGCCCGCTAGATGCGCTGGACAACTTTGGTATCGATCCTGTTGCAGTATCTAACTCGTCTAATCTTCCTAGTTACCTTTCAAAATACAGCAAAGATAACTACACCTCTGCGGGTAGTTTGTTTGAACCTGATTTTGAAACCATCTACATGCAAAAACCGGATTTGATTTTGGTTGGTCCGCGAGCGTCTGCGAAATATGAAGAGCTGAGTGAAATTGCCCCTACAGTTGTTTTCGCGGCGAAAGAAAACCAAGGCTATTGGGAAGGCACGCAAGCGCAATGGCGCAATATTGGTAAGATCTTCAATATCGAAGAAAAAGTAGAGCAGAAAATTGAAGCGTTAGATACTCAATTCAAAGCAATCCGCGACTACAACCAATCGAACAAAAATGATGCATTAACGATTTTAAGCATGGGTGACAACATCAGCGCGTTTGGTGCCCAGTCGCGATTTGGCGTCATTTATAACGACTTTGGCTTCTTGGAAACGGTTGAGCACGTGAAAACGGGCACTCACGGAGATGTCATTTCTTATGAGTTTATTCGTGAAGCTAACCCGAAAAATATTCTCGTGGTTGACCGAAATTCTCTGACAGGTACGCCGGATAACGATATTCGTAAATCCATGGATAACGACTTAGTCAAAGCGACTGCGGCATATAAAAATCATAAAATCACCTATTTAAATGTGGACGCTTGGTACTTGTCGATGTCTGGTGTGACAGCAACAGAAAAAATGGTCAGTGAGATAAAGCAAACCGTTGAACTGTAATCCAAGATAGCAGAGGTTAACTTTGAAGAAGTTATTGCTAACCCTTGTGGTTTTAAGCACGGTTTCGTTATTTGTTGGGGTGGCAAACATGACACCCCAACAACTCTTTTCAGGTGATGAGAAAGCATTAGAACTTTTCTTTACCAGCCGTATACCACGTTTATTTGCCATATTGCTTGCTGGTGCTGGCTTGAGTATTGCGGGTCTTGTCATGCAGCAAATCAGCCAGAACCGATTTGCGGCACCTTCTACAACTGGTACGATCGAATGTGCCATGCTGGGCTATGTACTGAGCGTGGTTTTCTTTGGTAATGATAATCACCTTTGGCTCGTGTTCGGCATCTCGGTATTTGGGACGCTGGCGTTTGTTTTCTTTATTCAACGCATTCAATTTAAGAGCGTGGTTTTTGTGCCACTTGTCGGGATTATTTTCGGCAATGTCATCCAATCCATGACTACGTTTATCGCTTACAAATATGATGCACTTCAAAGTCTGAATGCTTGGACAGTCGCAAACTTCGCCAACATCTTGCGTGGTGATTTTGAACTGCTGTACATCGCGGTACCAATGGTTATCCTCAGCTATCTTTTTGCCGCAAGGATCTCTGCCGTAGGTATCGGAAAAGATTTCGCGATTAACTTGGGTTTGAATTATCAGCAGGTTGTGACGATTGGCGTGCTATTGGTGTCCATCATGTCAGCAAGTGTCGTGATGATTGTTGGCCAGTTGCCATTCTTAGGGCTGATTGTACCGAATCTCGTGAGTCACTTTTATGGCGATAACCTCAAAAAGAACATTCCGCTTACGGCCATGTATGGGGCCATTTTAGTGTTGTGTTGCGATTTGGTGAGTCGTTTAATTATTTTCCCTCATGAAATGCCAATCTCTATCGTGATTAGCATATTGGGTGGCGTGGTATTCATCGCAATGTTGTTGCGAGGTAAGCAACATGCGTGATTCAACGAAAATCCTGCTGCTAGGTGGCATTGCGATTCTTTTCGCGTGTCTGTTTATTGGTATTGGGCTAACGGCTGACAACTACCAATATTTTTTGTCTCGTAGAGTTCCTAAAGTATTGGCGATAGTGCTAGCGGGTGTGGCCATTGCTCAGTCTTCACTTGTATTTCAAACCATTACGCACAACCGAATTTTAACGCCAAGTATCATGGGTTTTGATGCGCTGTATGTGTTAACCCAAATTTTGATCGTGTTGATTTTTGGTGGGTTGAGTACCTTAGTTCTTAACTTGTACGTAAATTTCGCGATTGCAGTAATTGTAATGGTGTCGTTTTCGCTACTGCTGTTTGGGTTTTACTTTTCAAAAGGCAGCAAGAACTTGATTACGTTGCTATTGGTCGGCTTGATCTTTGGTCAGCTATTTTCCAATGCGGCGTCATTCTTTTCTTTGCTGATGGACCCAAACACATATGCAATTGTTCAGTCGAAACTGTACGCCAGTTTCAATAATGTCAAAGTGAACTTGGTTTACTTTAGTGCTCCGGCTTTGATGTTTGCATGTTGGTTGTTGTTTAGGATGCATCGCACTTTAGATGTGTTTTGGCTCGACCAAGACAATGCGAAAAGTTTGGGTGTTGATGTACCTAAAGTGACGAGAAATGTGTTTATTATCTCGGCGGTTTTGATTGCTATTTCTACGGCTTTGGTAGGGCCAATCATGTTCTTTGGTTTACTAGTGGCCAACTTAAGCCGAGAAATGTTCCGAAGTTACCAACATAAAACGCTATTGGTCGGATGTTCGTTTTTATCCATCAGTTCACTACTTGCTGGGCAATGGATAATCGAAAACGTGTTCAGTTTTGAGACGACGTTGAGTGTCGTAATTAACTTTATCGGCGGTGCGTATTTCTTATACCTGCTGCTGAAAAACAAAGTTGTATAAATATGATAGTAATAGACAAATTAACGAAGGCTTTCGGTTCAAACAAAGTCGTAGACGAGGCCAATACTCAGTTTGAAAAGGGCAAGGTAACATCGATTATCGGTCCAAATGGCGCGGGAAAGAGCACGCTGTTATCTATGGCCTCGCGCTTAACGGAGCGAGATGGCGGTAGTGTTATCATTGATTGCAAGGAAATCGCGGAATGGGACACAAAAGAGCTAGCGAAAAAACTGGCAGTACTTCGCCAAGCTAACTCGATTACAATGCGGTTTACCGTAAAAGAGTTAGTCTCTTTTGGTCGTTTCCCATACTCTAAAGGAAATCTGACTAAAGAAGATCATGAGGTCATAGAACAAGCGATCGACTACTTAGATTTGCAAGATATTCAAGACAAATACTTGGATGAATTAAGTGGTGGTCAGCGACAGCTTGCATTTATTGCTATGGTGATTGCACAAGATACAGATTATGTCTTTCTTGATGAACCTCTTAATAACTTAGATATCAAACACTCTCTTCAGATCATGAAAGTTGTGCAGCAGTTAGCCCATGACATGAATAAAGCCATGGTGGTCGTGATTCATGATATTAATTTCGCGGCGTGTTACTCAGATGTCATATTGGCGCTTAAGAAAGGCAAGGTTGTGGCGAGTGGTGCGGTTGAAGAGGTTATTCAAGCGTCTACGCTAGAGGACATCTACGAAACGCCATTTAACATCATAGAGTTAAACGGTAAGCGCATGTGTACCTATCATTAAGCGAGCTAGTTCGTTTTTAACGAGATCAATAGATAGGCGGGCTTACTTGGTGAGCTCGTCTATGATTGGGCATCGGCTCTCTGCATCTCCAGGACAAGAAGAAACCCAACCTTCAAGTTGCGTTTTGATCTCCATGAGGTGTGCAATTTTTTCTTCAACCTCTCTCAGTTTGTCCATGGTTCTTGCTTTTACTTCGCTACTTTTGCGGTTGGGGTTATGAGCAAGTTGTACGAACTCTTTGCATTCTTGCAACGAAAAGCCTGCGCTTTTTGCGCGTGATACCAAGTTAAGCTCTTGAATATGATTATCTGAATATTCGCGATAGCCAGAGTCGCTACGCGCTGGTGGAGATATGATCCCTTTGTCTTCATATAATCGAATCGACTTAGATGAAAGCCCTGTGAGCTTCGCGACAGCACCAATATTCATGTTTAACCTCCATAACGTTTAAGGCGAGTATATACCGATGTTGTGGATAAGACACTCCTAAATAACAGTCAGTTACCTAGAGTCCCCTTACTCTTTAATCACTTCATGTGGTGGCACACCAAATGCCTTTTTGAAGGCATAAGTGAAGTTAGAAGGGTGGTGGTATCCGGCTTCATAGGCGGCTTCTGTTATCGTCACTAGGCCACGTTCCAAATGTTGCCTAGCAATCTCAAGACGTCGAAAACGAATGTAGCCGTTTATGGTCATATTAAGTGATTGTTTAAATCGGCGCTGCAGGTTTGAAACACTCATTGAGAATTGGCTCGCCAACTTTTCCAAGCGTAGTTCTTGATCAAGGTGAGTTTCAATATAGCTGACAATATCCTCAATCCGACCATCAATGTGTCGTTCAATACTGCTGTTTTTAGCACTGAAATTCTTAGGAATTTGCTTGGTGGCTTGATGTAATATTTGATAGATCAAGCTTTCGACTTCTAGCTTCTCTTGGAACTCTTGCGGTGTTTCTCTATTTGTTAACGTTTCAGCCAGTTCGCATAGCGTCTGGTTAAGCTCCAACTGTTGAAACGCCTGATGAGAGTTAAAAAAGGCTCGATGGCTACAATTTTGCTCAAGGCGGGCCTCTAGCCATTGGGGCTTAACCAATATGTTGATCTTATTAATGAGGTTATCTTTGAGCAGTGAACGACGAAAATTTGCAGGTTTGAGTAAGTTCACCACTACACCCTTAGGGCCGTCGCTCGCGTCTAAATCAAATTGCAAATCGTCGTAGCCAAACGAGAGTCTACCTTCTAAAAGAATAGTGACCAGCAGTGAGGCGTGTGCAGTAGAAACAATATTCGAATCAATAAGTTCTAGACAACGCCCGCCATGAACAAAAATTTGATCATTGTACTGATATGATAGGAACTTACCTTCGGCCAGTTGAGTTTGACAAGGTTGGCCTTGCGTGACAATCCATTGTTTCTCTGTCGCCTCTAGTCTTTGGGTTAAAGCTATCTTGGCAATTTTTGTTCGTTTTGTTGTGACTTCCTGCATTTGACACTTCCTCATAACACTTGTGCGATTTCGCATAACCAAATCGCCTTTGTATTTATAAAACTCATGCTTATTATACCTGAGAATTATTATCATTAATATTTAGGAATTAAGTTATGGAAAGCCCTGCTTGTTCACCTATCAAGCTTTCAAGCCTTTGCCTTGCAGTGGGAATGGCGCTATCAACCCCTGTTTTAGCTCAAGATACTGAGTCACATTTTGAAGAGGTCGTTGTATGGGGAACGAAAGTTTCCAGCAACACTGAGTCGATGTTTGCGGACGACATGTCACTGAAGCAAGCGGATCACATGTCTGATTTACTGCGCGATATTCCCGGTGTGGATGTTGGTGGCACACACTCTGTGAATCAACGTATTACGATTCGTGGTTTGAGCGAAACCGATTTGGACATTCGTCTTGACGGTGCTTCTCAGCATGCGAGCATGTTCCATCATATTGGTAACTTGACGTTGAACCCTGACATTCTCAAATCTGCGGACATTAAGGTAGGTAATAACTCTGTGACTCAAAACGGGTTAGGCGGTTCGGTCTACTTTGAAACGAAAGACGCTCGTGACTTACTTCGTTACGATGAAAAGTTTGGTGCGCGTGTTTATGGCGGCTATGCATCCAACGACAACCAACAAGGTTCGTTGACACTGTACGGACTTTTGTCCGAAAACATTGATGCGATGGTCTATGGCCATTACGTTACGCGTGATGATTTTGAAGATGGTGATGGCAATAAAACCTATGGTGCTGCAGGTGATGTTTACAACATTCTGGCTAAGCTGGGGTATGAACTAAATGACATCCATCGTTTTGAGCTCTCTTATGACATGTACCGAGACAGTGGAGATTACAGTCCGCGTCCTGATATGTCTGGTAGTGCAAATAATAGCCTGTCGAGCAAGTTACTTATCCCTACGGATTATGACCGCGATACCGTTACTTTGAGTTACGAGTTGCGAGGCGAACAACACCAAGGAAACGTCACTCTTTATAATACCGAGACAGAAATTAAACGTGACGAAACGGTGATGGCCCCTCGTTGGCCCTCGAACCGTTTATCAAAGAACACCGCCAAAAACCAAAACTTTGGTTTGAATGGCAAATTCCAGTCAGATGTTATGTTAGGTGAGTTTGATAATCGAGTCACTTATGGCTTCGACTACATGGATAAAACTTCTTCGAGTTACTACGGTAGTCGTAAGTTTATGGACGAATCGGCGATTTCAACCGCACTGTTTGTAGAAGATCAGTTCTTCTTCTCTGATGCCTTCTTTATTACCGCAGGTATGCGCTTTGATGATTACAAACGCAAAGCTGAGACAGGAACCAGTAATTATGATGATGTGACTTGGGCTCTAGCAGCAGAGTGGGCGGTGACTCAAGATTGGACGTTGTTTGCGAGTGCACGTTCTCTATTTAAAGGTCCAGAGCTAATGGAAACCTTTATTGCTTACCAAGACGTTGCATTTTTAGAGGATGGGTTAAAGCCAGAAACGGGATTGAACACGCAGGGTGGTGTTCGTTTTGATAAAACCTTTGATAAGCATTTCTTTGGGGCGAATATTACGGTATTCCAAACGGAAATTGATGATTACATTGCAGATCAGTACCAAAACGCGACTCAAACTTACCTGATTTACAACTTAGGTGATGTTGAGATTAAAGGCTTTGAGGCAAGTGCTTCTTATGGTTACGACAAGTTTAACAGCAAACTTTCTTACTCTAAGTCGGACACCAAAAACAAGAATACTGGTGGTCCTGTTGCTGGGGGCAATGGGCGTAGCATTGATATGGGTGATAGCATTGCTCTAACTTTGGATTACCAGTCAGACGCTTTAGAAACGATCTTCGGGTGGAACTCAATGTTTGTTCTAGAGGAAGACAACGTCTTTGATGGTCAGCCAAAGAAAGCAAGTTATGATGTGCATAATCTATACGCTCAATGGGTGCCGTCTGATATTGATGGACTGTCGGTGACCTTTGGTATTGATAATGTATTTGACGAGTTGTACAGCTCTCATGCGTCTCGTTCGGGTACTGCACGTGGCTTCACGCTTGATGACTACGAGCCGGGTCGCAACTTCAAGCTCTCTGCAGCTTATCAATTCTAACAAGGTTCTTCATAGGACGTTTCAAAGTAACGAGTAAGTTCATGATTAAAGAAAGCACCCGAATAGATAGCGAACACGCTGACAAATACTTAGTGACGCTTTGTCGGCATTTTGGACGAAAAGTTCCTGCTACTTGGAATGAAAATAGCGGTTTGGTGACATTTCCGACGGGAAAAGCGGAGTTTAACCTTTGTGCATCTAGCTTAACTATAACCTGTGAGGCGGATTCAGAAGAGAAACTGAATACGGTTAAGGCGATCATTTCATCGCATGTGGACATGTTTTCTCGTCGAGAAACATTAGCACTTAGCTGGGTTCGTTAGCGCTCGTTTAAGGATGCTGTGATAGAAAGGGAATGTTAAAAGCAAAAGCCCGCAATCTTATGATTTGCGGGCTTTTATTGTTTGAATGCTATTGCGCTTTCTCAGGCTCTAGGCTTTTTTTTTCCTGCTGCATTTTTGCTAGGAAGTAGATGTTAACGCAAGCTATAAAACCGTTAGTTAGTACTACAGGCCAAGAATCAATCATTAGTCCGTAAGCAGTAAATAGCGCACAACCAATAAAGTTAAGGATACGAAGCTTAACAATATCTTTCATAGTTAGCGAAATAGCGACCATGATTGAAGCTGCATAACCTAAAATCTCAACCATATTCATGTCCATTTTTTGACCCTCTTAAAATCTGCCGAATTTTGTCGGTACCAATTCTTCTCATCTTGAGATTAATGAGGAAGCTCCATGCCTCGAATGGTCTTTTTTTGTTGTATGGACGCACTATATCAATGGAAAAACCGTGATAAAAGCCTCAAATCAAGGTTAAGAGAAGGTTAGCGATTACGCAAACGTTTAGGACTGGAATTACTGATAATTTTACTTATTGTGTTGATTGATAATAACGATGACATTAATAGCTCAAACACCATTGAAAGTAAGGGAATATTTACATATGATTGAAAATGATAATTATTTTCAAGTGCTGTGTTTATGTATTTTATTATTAGCTTGCTCGTGTTTTTTTTGCTGTATATCAGAACAAAACCGAACTCGTGGTGTGCGGGGATTCATATCGTAAGCCACATTTTTATCGTTGCATTTTGTCCTGCAATTTATGTTGTTCAATATTTAATCGTTACGTTTTTTTCGTCACCGATATTGATTAAGCTGTCATCACGCTCCGGTGTATACAACATTCTCATTGCTTTTCTTCCATTATTGATCGCAACCGGCAGTCTGGCGTTTAGCTGAATGATTTCATCTCTCTTCTTTTCTTAAAACAACTACACTTAATTAGAATAAGGTATCAATTTCATATAATTATTCGATATCTACGTGTTAGCACATGTGTCACATTTCTGTGACTACGAGTAAGTTTTACTTATGTTGCTCGGTAGTAGGGTATTTATCGATTGTTTAATGATTCAATACTTAGTTTAATCGCATAAAGGTGTGCAGTATGCCGCACTAAATTAATAATAAATTATCTAAAAAGGTTAATGGGAAACGTAAGCCATTAGCGGAGGTCAGATGAGTACGCACACGGTACCGCAGAGCGCGATTGTAAATGCTGTCAAAGGTGAAGTTTTGGTTTTGGGCCTGGATGGAAACGTTAAGGTCATAAAAGCGGGGGATGAGTTAAGACCTGGCGAGATTATTATCACAGAAAATAATGCTTCTCTCGACGTACAGATAAATAATGAGCTTTATCTGGTCGATGCAAATTGTGTTGCTTGTCTTCCTGTGCCTTCTTCTGAATCACTAGAACCAGTATTGGTACAATCTCCAGTTAATGGCTTGGTGACTTTTGACCCAACGGCTATTGGAAGTGCTGACTTCGACGCCAACGATATTGCCGCTATCCAGCAAGCTATTTTAGACGGAGCTGACCCTACCGCTATCTTAGAAGCAACAGCTGCTGGCGCAGGTGCTGAAGGCTCGGCTAATGCTGGCTACGTGACGGTTGAATATAATAACCCGGAAGTACTCGCGTCTACTTTTTTTGAAACGTCTGCGACTCGCAGCGGAGAAGATGATCGCGACGAAGATGACGGTTTGAATGTCACGATCTTTGCTGATGGTGGGCAGTCACTGCAATCTAGCGTAACAGAAGGCTCAATTTCTCTATCTAGCTACCCGCAAACCATTTCTTCTAGTGTGCTGGTTGAAGCAGGGGATCTCGCACTTGATACTGCTTCATTTGTACCTGAAACGTCCTCATTAGAGTCTTTGTTAACCGAGTTAAATAGTGACATTACCTCTGGTGGTCAGCCAGTAGCGTTCGTTTACGACGAAGCGCAAAATGCCATTATCGGCACTCAAGGTGGTAACGAAGTGCTTCGTATCGAGATCGAAGCGACATCTTTAGGCCGTGATTTAGAGTTAGAGGTCGTTACCACGATTAGCCAGGGTATTGACCATGTGGCGTCCATCGCTGATGGCCAAGTATCTATCGTCGGTGATCAAATCAATATCGCTTTTGATATTACTGGCGCAGATATTGGTGGGAACAGCATTCAAGCGCCTATTGATTTTACGACAACCGTTATTGATGGCGATGATCCTGCGCCGCAAAACGTTACTTTTGAAAACGTTGAATCTTCTTCTACACCAATCACTGGCACCTTTGTTGATATTGGTAGTGATCAATTGGCAACGGTCACGTTTAATCAAGAAGGACTTAGTCAGTTCGATGGCCTATTGAGTGATAATCAGGCGACAGAAGCGGTACTCTCTGAAGACGGCAGTACTATCACCTTGTCCATTGCTGGCTCGAATGAAACCGTCTTAACCATCAGTCTGAATACTGATGGTACCTACCAATTTGAGCAATTTAAGCCGTTAGAACAAACAAACGGTGAAGATACGATTGAGCTCTCTTTGCCAACCACAATCGTCGACTTTGACCAAGATACAGCAAGCAACACCTTTACGATGACCATCCTTGATGGCGATAATCCAGTGATTGAGAACGTGACGGGATTGTCTTTAGACGAGGCGGGTGTTGACCAAGGTTCACAGGAAGGCGCGGTAGTAACAAGTGGTACTGGGGCGATCACGACAGCGGTCGGTAGTGACATCATTGATCACTATGAGTTGGAACCTACAGAGTTCAATGTTGGTGGAGAACTCCAATCTCAAGGGCAGGTTGTTCAACTAGAACTAGCGTCCGAGAGTAACGGCGTACGTACTTACGAAGGCTTCATTGAGCTGGATGGTGTGCGTATTACCGTATTTGATGTGGCGATTGATGCACCTGCATTGGGCGAATACCAATTCAACTTGTATGAACAACTTGACCATACGGGTGCTAACGATGACTCGCTCACTTTCTCACTGCCAGTTTACGCGGTAGATGCGGATGGTGACCGCTCCTCTATTACCGAAGGTTCGAACACACCAGAAGCTGCGCAAATTGTCATTCAAGTTCAAGATGACGTTCCTTCGATTGATGGCGTTGATGCGCTAGCCGTCGATGAAGACGATTTATCAAGCATTGGCTCCGATCAAAGCGACTCTGTGTTCGCGCAAGGTAGCTTCACGACGACTCAGGGCTCAGACCGTGTTGTAAGTTATCAATTAGAGAGCGGCACTGATCCACTCAATGGGTTGGAATCGCAGGGGCGATCTATCTCTCTGACGGAAACAACCAATTCAGATGGCAGCTTTACCTATTCTGCAACGGCAGAAGGGGACGCTATTTTCACCTTACAAGTTAACCCTGACGGTACTTATTCGTTTACCCTTGAAGGTCCAATCGATCATGCTGTGGGTAGCGATAGCTTAACTCTAGACTTCACTATTGTCGCAACGGACTTTGACGGTGACACCAGCTCACTTGTTCTACCGGTTACCATTACTGATGATGTGCCAACTATTAATGACGTTGTCGCTCTTAACGTCGATGAAGATGACTTAAGTTCGGTAGGCTCAGACCAATCACAGCCAACATTGGTTGAAGGTCAGTTCACGACGACTCAAGGTTCTGATGGCGTCGTACAGTATCAGTTGGATGTAAACGCTGATTCTTTAAATGGCCTGCAATCTCAAGGTCAAACCGTTTCCATTGCCGAAACGCAAAATGCAGATGGCAGTTACACCTACAGCGCAACGGCAAATGGCAGTGCAGTTTTCACATTAATTTTGAATACCGACGGCTCGTACAGTTTTGAGCTGCAAGGTCCAATTGACCATGCGGCAAATAGCGACAGCTTAACCCTTGATTTTAGCGTTATTGCTACAGACTTTGATGGTGACACAAGTCAAATCGTATTGCCTGTTACCATCGTGGATGATAAGCCAACTATTACCGATGTTGATGCGATTACTGTTGATGAAGATGATTTAGGCACGATTGGTTCGGACCAGACTGACCCGATTTCTATTGATGGTAACTTCACCACCACACAAGGCTCTGACCGAGTGGTGAGCTATCAGCTTGACGCGTCTGCAACACCAGTAGCTGGCCTTACATCACAAGGCGTGGCAGTTACGCTGACTGAAACCGCAAACGCTGATGGCAGCTTTACTTACGAGGCGACAGCGGGTAGTGAAGCGGTCTTTACGCTGACGGTGAATACTGATGGTAGCTATAACTTCACGCTTGAAGGTCCAATCGACCACGCGGTAGATAGCGATGAGCTGACACTCAACTTCCCAATCATCGCAACAGACTTTGATGGCGACACCACAAATGCCACTATCCCAGTGACAATCGTGGACGATAAGCCTGTTATTACCGACGTCGACACCATTACGGTTGATGAAGATGATCTAGCGTCAATTGGCTCAGACCAAAGCAATCCAATTTCTATTGATGGCAACTTTACTACCACACAAGGCTCTGACCGAGTGGTGAGCTACCAACTCGATGCTTCAGCAACACCAGTGGACGGTTTAACATCGCAAGGCGCGGCTGTCACACTGACAGAAACCGCAAATGGTGATGGTAGTTTTACCTACGAAGCAACAGCGGGCTCTGAAGCGGTCTTTACGCTGACTGTAAATACTGATGGTTCTTACAACTTCACGCTTGAAGGGCCAATTGATCACGCGGTTGATAGTGACGAGCTGACACTGAATTTCCCAATTATCGCAACCGACTTCGATGGCGACACCGTTACTGAAACCATTCCAGTCACGATTGTTGATGATGTACCGACCATCACAGCGGTGGATGCTTTGAGTGTCGATGAAGATGACCTTAGCGGCGTGGGCTCAGACCAAACTGACGCTGTGTTCGTTGAAGGCGCGTTTACTACCACACAAGGCTCTGACCGAGTGGTGAGCTATCAACTTGATTCAACCGCTGATCCTGTTGCGGGGCTAACGTCTCAAGGTGAGGCGATTACCTTGGTGGAAACCGCGAATGGTGACGGCAGCTTTACCTATGTGGCGACCGCAGATGGCAATCCTGTTTTCACGTTAAACGTAGCAACAGATGGTACGTACGACTTTACGCTGCAAGGCCCGATTGACCATGCCGCCAACAGCGATAGCCTGACGATTGATTTCCCAATTGTTGCCACCGATTTTGATGGTGATACGACCACGGCAACCATTCCCGTTACGATCGCAGATGATGCGCCAATCATCGATAATGTTGTGCCTCTGGCTGTAGACGAAGATGATTTATCAGGTATTGGCTCAGACCAAAGTGACGCTGTGTTTGTTGAAGGCGCGTTCACCACTACCCAGGGTTCAGACCGAGTGGTGAGCTACCAACTTGATTCAACGGCTGATCCTGTCGCAGGTTTAACTTCTCACGGTGAGCCTGTTACCTTGGTAGAGACTGCGAATGCTGATGGTAGCTTCACTTACGTGGCTACCGCGGATGGCGATCCTGTCTTCACCATGAATGTGAATGCTGACGGTACATACAACTTCCGTCTGGAAGGCCCGGTTGATCACGCGCTAAACAGCGATGAATTAGTTCTGAACTTCCCAATCATTGCAGCCGACTTTGATGGCGATACGACAACCGCGACCATTCCAGTCACGATTACTGATGACGTTCCAACTATCAATAACGTTGTCCCACTCACGGTGGATGAAGATGATCTCGCTACAATTGGCTCAGACCAAAACGATGATGCGTTTATGTCGGGTTCTTTCACCACAACTGAAGGCTCGGACAGTGTTGTTAAATACCAGCTTGATGTAACAGCAGATCCAGTAGCAGGGTTGACCTCTCATGGTGAGCCTGTCGTGCTTGCTGAAACTGCTAACGGCGACGGCAGTTTTACTTACACAGCCACAGCAGATGGCAATGCCGTATTTGAATTGGTGGTGAAGCCAGATGGTAGCTACACCTTTACTCTGCAAGGCCCACTAGACCATGCGGTGAACAGCGACAGTCTGCAAATCGACTTCCCGATTATCGCAACAGATTTTGATGGCGATACCTCGACAGAAACACTGCCTGTCACCATCGTTGACGATAAACCAACCATCACCGACGTAGACGCAATCCGTGTGGATGAAGATGACTTAGCGACGATTGGCTCTGACGGCTCAGATCCAATTTCAATCGATGGTAACTTCACTACAACGCAAGGCTCTGATGGGGTAGTAAGCTACCAATTAGATACTGCTGCAACGCCAGTTGATGGCCTAACATCGCAAGGTGTGGCAGTGATGCTGACTGAAACCGCAAACGGCGACGGTAGCTACACTTATGAAGCGACAGCAGGAACTGAAGCCGTATTTACGCTAACAGTAAACACGGATGGCTCATACAACTTCACGCTTCAAGGGCCAATCGACCATGCGGTAGACAGTGATGAGCTGACGCTGAACTTCCCAATCATCGCAACGGATTTTGATGGTGATACCACCACAGAAACGATCCCAGTCACCATCGTGGATGATAAACCGACCATTACCGATGTTGATGCGATTACCGTTGATGAGGATGATTTAGGTACGATTGGCTCAGACCAAACTGACCCGATTTCAATCGATGGCAACTTCACCACCACACAAGGCTCGGACCGAGTGGTGAGCTATCAGCTCGATGCTTCTGCAACACCAGTAGTTGGACTCACATCACAAGGGGTGGCAGTCACGCTGACTGAAACCGCAAATGGCGATGGCAGCTTTACTTACGAGGCGACAGCGGGTAGTGAAGCGGTCTTTACGCTGACGGTGAATACTGATGGTAGCTATAACTTCACGCTTGAAGGTCCAATCGACCACGCGGTAGATAGCGATGAGCTGACACTCAACTTCCCAATCATCGCAACAGACTTTGATGGCGACACCACAAATGCCACTATCCCAGTGACAATCGTGGACGATAAGCCTGTTATTACCGACGTCGACACCATTACGGTTGATGAAGATGATCTAGCGTCAATTGGCTCAGACCAAAGCAATCCAATTTCTATTGATGGCAACTTTACTACCACACAAGGCTCTGACCGAGTGGTGAGCTACCAACTCGATGCTTCAGCAACACCAGTGGACGGTTTAACATCGCAAGGCGCTGCTGTCACACTGACAGAAACCGCAAATGGTGATGGTAGTTTCACTTATGAAGCGACTGCGGGTGGAAACCCAGTATTTACTCTGACAGTAGATACTGATGGCTCTTACAACTTCACACTTGAAGGGCCAATTGATCACGCTGTTGATAGTGATGAGCTGACACTGAACTTCCCAATTATCGCAACCGACTTTGATGGCGACACCGTTACTGAAACCATTCCAGTCACGATTGTTGATGATGTACCGACCATTACAGCGGTGGATGCGTTGAGTGTCGATGAAGACGATCTTAGCGGTGTGGGCTCAGACCCAGGCGGCGATCTGTTCGTTGAAGGCGCGTTTACGACCACACAAGGCTCTGACCGAGTGGTGAGCTACCAACTGGATTCAACAGCAGATCCTGTTGCGGGGCTGACATCTCAAGGTGAGGCGATTACCTTGGTGGAAACCGCGAATGGTGACGGCAGTTTTACCTATGTGGCCACCGCTGACGGCAATCCTGTCTTCACGTTGAATGTCGCAACAGATGGTACGTACGACTTTACGCTGCAAGGCCCGATTGACCATGCCGCTAACAGCGATAGCCTGACGATTGATTTCCCAATTATTGCCACCGACTTTGATGGTGATACGACTTCGGCGACCATTCCAGTCACGATCACGGATGATGCGCCAATCATCGATAATGTTGTGCCTCTGGCTGTTGATGAAGATGATTTATCAGGCATTGGCTCAGACCAAACTGACGCTGTGTTTGTTGAAGGCGTGTTCACTACTACTCAAGGCTCAGACCGAGTGGTGAGCTACCAACTTGATTCAACTTCTGATCCTGTTTCGGGATTAACCTCCCAAGGTGAGCCTGTTACTTTGGTAGAGACTGCGAATGTCGATGGCAGCTTTACTTACGTGGCTACCGCGGATGGCAATCCTGTCTTCACCATGAACGTGAATGCTGATGGCACATACAACTTCCGTCTGGAAGGGCCGGTCGATCACGCGTTAAACAGCGATGAATTAGTACTGAACTTCCCAATCATTGCAACAGATTTTGATGGCGATACGACGACCGCGACCATTCCCGTCACGATTACTGATGACGTTCCAACCATTGACAACGTTGTTCCACTAACAGTAGACGAAGATGATCTCGCCTCAATTGGCTCAGACCAAAACGATGATGCGTTTATGTCGGGGTCTTTCAGCACAACTGAAGGCTCAGACAGCGTTGTTAAATACCAGCTTGATGCAACGGCAGATCCAGTAGCAGGGTTGACCTCTCATGGTGAGCCTGTCGTGCTTGCAGAGACAGCAAATGGTGATGGCAGCTTTACTTACACTGCCACAGCAAATGGCAATGACGTATTTGAATTGGTGGTGAAGCCAGACGGCAGCTACACCTTTACTTTGCAGGGTCCACTAGACCATGCGGTGAATAGCGACAGCCTGCAAATCGACTTCCCGATTATCGCAACAGACTTTGATGGCGATACGTCGAAAGAAACACTGCCTGTTACCATCGTTGACGATAAACCAACCATCACTGACGTAGACGCGATCCGTGTGGATGAAGATGACTTAGCGACGATTGGCTCTGACGGCGCAGATCCAATTTCAATCGATGGCAACTTCACTACAACGCAAGGCTCTGATGGGGTAGTAAGCTACCAATTGGATGCGGCTGCAACGCCAGTTGATGGCCTAACATCACAAGGTGTGGCAGTGACCCTGACTGAAACTGCAAACGGTGATGGTAGCTACACTTATGAAGCGACAGCAGGAACTGAAGCAGTATTTACGCTGACCGTTAATACGGATGGTTCATACAACTTTACGCTGCAAGGTCCAATCGACCATGCGACGGGTAGTGATGAGCTGACACTGAACTTCCCAATCATCGCGACGGATTTTGATGGTGATACCACCACAGAAACGATCCCAGTCACCATAGTGGATGATAAGCCGACCATTACCGATGTCGATGCGATTACCGTTGACGAAGATGATTTAGGCACGATTGGTTCGGATCAGACTGGCCCGATTTCAATCGATGGCAACTTCACCACCACACAAGGCTCTGACCGAGTAGTGAGCTATCAGCTTGATGCTTCAGCAACACCAGTGGCTGGACTCACATCACAAGGCGTGGCAGTCACACTGACTGAAACCGCAAACGCTGATGGCAGCTTTACTTACCAGGCGACAGCGGGTACTGAAGCGGTCTTTACGCTGACGGTGAATACTGATGGTAGTTACAACTTCACGCTTGAAGGTCCAATTGACCACGCAGTAGATAGTGATGAGTTGACACTGAACTTCCCAGTCATCGCGACAGACTTTGATGGCGATACCTCTGCTGAGACAATTCCTGTCAAGATCGTTGATGACAAGCCGACACTTGGCGGAATCGAAGCAACAAGTGTGCAAACGGTTGATGAGGATGATATCCCAACAGTCGGATCTGATGGTACACAGTCGAACAGCATTGCCGGTAACTTCATCGCGACTGATGGTTCTGATGGCATTGTCGAGTACAGCGTTTCTGACCTAACGACGCCAGTACAAGGCCTGACCTCTGGTGGTCAATCTCTGGTTATGGTTGAAGTATCAAACGCAGGTGGCGTTTCAGTTTACGAAGCTCGTATTGATGGCACGACGACGCCAGTATTCCGTGTAACCCTCGATGCTTCTGATGATAGCTACACGTTCGATTTGCTTGCTCCTCTCGATCATCCAAATGCTGATGGCCAAAATGAACTGGTCATCAATTTACCGATAAACGCGACTGACTTTGATGGAGACGTGTCGAACAACATCACCTTACCAATTACGGTTGTGGATGATGTTCCGACCATTGACGGTTTACTAGCAGGCAGCGAACAAACCGTTGATGAAGATGACCTACCAGCAGGTACGGATGCTGCAAGTGCAGAAGATACTGTTATTTCAGGTACTTTTGATATCACCGAAGGTGCTGACCAAGTTGCTTCTATTCAGCTGAGTGACCTGACCACGCCTGTTGCCTCTCTGACTTCAGATGGTGAAGCTATCACCTTAGTTCTGTCTTCTAGCGCAAACGGCGTGAACGTATACCAAGGTGTCGCTGGCAATCCTACTGAAGTGGTGTTCGAACTGACGTTGGATGCAACGAACAACACCTACGAGTTCGATTTACAGAAGCCACTTGATCATCCAGATGGTAATCAGCAAAACGAGATTGTTATTAACCTCCCTGTGACGGCGACAGATAATGATGGTGATACTTCACCAGCCTTCACATTGCCAATTACCGTTGTGGACGATGTTCCAGTTGTTACCAATATTGAAAGTCTACGTGTCGACGAAGATGACTTACCTCTTGGTTCTGATGGCACTAAAGAGCCGTTAACGGTATCAGGTGAATTCGAAGTCACTAGCGCAGATGGTATTGATGCTTTCGAATTGGATCTGAGCTCAAATCCTATCCCGAATCTGAAATCGGGTGGAGAAGAGGTAACACTTTCTCAAGACGTTGGTGCTTCAACTGCTGACGCGCTTGTTTACGTGGGACAAACTCCGGGTGGAGTGACTGTCTTCACGTTGACACTTCATCAAGATGGTAAATACGACTTTGAGTTATCTGGTCAGTTAGATCACGCGGTTAACTCTGATGAGATTTTGTTGAATCTACCTGTGAAGATCACGGATGGCGACAACGATATCATCACTGCGACCTTGCCAGTGACCATCGTAGATGACAAGCCAACCATTGATGCTATTAGCTCTAGTAGTACCTTGTCTGTGGATGAGGATGATATTCCAAGCCAAGGTTCAGACGACACGCCAGAATCCAATATCATTGGTGGCAATTTTGAGGTTACCGATGGTGCTGACTCTATCGTTAGCTTTCAGTTGGATAGTTTAACATCACCTGTATCTGGACTTACCTCAGGTGGTCAGCCGCTTGAATTGGTTGAATTTTCAAATTCAAATGGTGTGATTGAGTACCGAGCTTATGTACAAGGTACGACGGACACCGTCTTTAAACTGACGCTAAATGGTTCAGCAGACAGTTATGAATTTGAACTGTTGGGTGCACTTGATCATCCTGCGGGTAACGATGAAAACTCGTTAGTCATCAACTTCCCAGTCAACGCGACTGATTTTGACGGCGATGTGTCCAATAACATCACCTTGCCGATCACAGTGGTGGACGATGTTCCAGCGATTGTGAAAGTGACAGACACTAGCCAACAAACAGTCGATGAAGATGATCTTGCCGGTGGCTCTGATACGACAAGTAATGATTCTACGGTATTGAACGGCGGATTTGAGGTCGTTGCTGGTGCAGACAAGATTGTCAGCTACCAAGTTTCTGACCTCGATGCCGTCGTGTCAGGCTTAACGTCGAATGGCAGCAGCATCGAGTTGAATCTAGTAAGCACGAATGGTGGAGTAACCAGTTACGAAGCGGTTATTACTGGCACATCAACTAAGATCTTCACGCTGTCTCTTGATGCGAATAATGACAGCTACCAATTTGAGCTGTTGGGACCAATCGACCATGACGCTGTTCAAGGTGAAAACAACCTTGTCATTGATATTCCAATTACAGTAACAGACTTTGATGGTGACACGTCATCATCACTGAATCTTCCAATTACCGTAGTTGATGACATTCCCGAAATTAAATCAGCAGATGCTTTGGCTGTTGATGAGGATGACCTTGCCAACGGTTCTCAGGCAACCAACAAAGACAGCCTAGAAGCAACGGGCAATTTCGATACGGTGGAAGGGGCAGATACCGTTGTCTCTTATCAGCTGGATCTTACTTCTAACCCGATACCAGGAGTAACTTCAGGTGGTTTTGCGGTGACGTTAGTTCAAACCGCGGTAAGCAACAACAACTTTACTTATCAAGGTCAAACACCTGATGGTAACTCAGTGTTCACACTAGTTTTGAACGCTGACGGCTCTTACAAGTTTACGCTTGAGGGTGCGCTAGATCACTCAACTCAAGGCGAAGATACACTCATACTTGATCTCCCAGTCTTTGCGACCGATGTCGATGGTGATACGGCAGGTATTAACTTACCAGTGACGATTACCGATGATGTTCCAACCTTGCACGATGCGTCTATTTCACGTGTTGAGGGACAAGGCAGCCGCACGGTTCGTTTATTCCGAGACCCTGTAGAGGGGGATGATGACCTTGGTGCTGACGGCGCACAAGTGACTTCATTCTCGGCTGATGATTCAGGCATTTACTTCAAGCAAAACGGTGTTGATTCCGATTCTGTTGATTTAAACGGCAGCAACCAAGTTGTGTTCGTTCACAAGGTTCTTGACGGAGTAGATACTGAAATCGGTCGTTTGGTTGTTCGAACCGATGGCAGTGTGTCATTCCGTCCGAATGACGATCTTGACCATACCGAAACCGACTCGATTGATTTCACCATCAACGTTGTTGCAACCGATGGTGATGGCGATATCGCTGATGCCGATGTGGATATCTCGATAAGAGACCGCAATGCGCAAATTGACACGTCTACCGTTACTGCGTTCGAGGACCAAGGGCGTGATGGTATCGTTGTGGGCGTTGACTCTGCAAATACTCAGGACAACTTGTCGACGCTGGATGTTAACCCTGCGAAAGTCGACTTGGTTATCAATTTACATGATATCGACCGTAACGAGAGCTTAGGTGACATCACTATTCGAGATGCTGATACTCACAACGGTACGTTCTACTACCGAGACGGCAGTGGCAACTACATTGAATTAACATCTGTGGGCAATACGGTTGTTCTCGACGCATCAAATGTTGAGCAGTCATTCAATGGTGAGCTTGTCTCGTTAGATAACTTGTACTTCGTACCAGATCGTCATACATCAACCGATGCTTCTGGTATCGATCCTCGTATCCGTGTGGAAATTCTTAACAATGGTACGCCAGATCATACGATTAATGGTCGTTTAGACATTGAAGTTGCTGCCGTTGCAGATATTGCAACGTGGACGGCAAGCAGCGAATTTAACTACTCGGTTGATGAAGATGGAAACAATGTCGCACTTAACATCACGGCTGAAACCCAAGACACTAGTAACCCTGAAGGCATTGTGTACGAGCTTGTCTTTAAACAAGGAGAAGGTAACGCAGAGTTAGTCTATTCAGATGGTAGTGCGATACCAAAATCCGGTGGTGTTTATCTGGTGGATGCAAGCCGAATTGATGAAGTTCAAGTTGATCCGATAGATAACTTCTCGGGCGAAATCAGAATTGATGTCACCGCTATTACGACGGAAAACAACAATCCACTGCTTGGGAAAGATACCGCTCGCTCAGAAACCGAAACCATCATTATTGATGTAAACCCAGTTGCGGATAAAGGTAGTTTTACTGTAAATCGAATTAATGTGTTTGAGGATAATGCTCGAACTCAAAATACGGTAGACCCTGTCACTGATCACGACCCACTCCAATTAAGTGAAGTGATCACCATGAAACCATCAGCGGACTTAGATGGTTCTGAAGCGTTATTTGTGCGCATTTCTAACTTCTCAATTGATGGGGTTACTTTGGTGTGGCTGGACTCAGCAAACCCAAGTCAGATAGTAGAAGTGACCGATTCAGGCGGCAATGTACTTTATTACGAAGTGCCAGAGTCTGAATTAGCGAACGTCGAAGTTCTTCCTCCGTTGCACAGCAATGATGACTTTACTTTCAATGTCGAAGGCATTGTGAAAGACACAGCATCATTGTCTACCGGTACGACAGAAGATGTGTTGTCACTGGGCAGTAAGACCGTCATCGTTGGTGTAAAAGGTGTTGCTGACATACCAGACACGGTATTAATTGACGCGGGGAACGTTTGGAACCGATTCGTAGACGGAGATGTGGCCGGGATAGAGACGACTATCGAAGAGAATGGTGTTGTAAACCTTAACTTCTCGGTTGTATCTGGTGAAGTTGCCGATAGACCACAGGATGATTCAGAAGCCATTACTGTTATCCTGTCCAACATCCCCGACGGTGTTCGTGTCGTAGATTCAGACGGCTCAAGCGTTGACCTCACCTTTGTTGGCTATGATGGTAACGGTCAACCGATTTACGAAGCAAACATCACTGGGCTGAATTTTAATTCCGGTATTCAAATTATTCCGGAAGCCTCTTCAACTGAAAATATTGCGATTACAGGGACGATCATTGTTACCGAGAATGATGGTCATAGTCGTGTGATTGAAAGAGAGGTAAGGATCAAGGTCGAACCCGTTATTGATGCTCAAGATAACTACGTTGTTCGATCGGAGGGAGATGAAGATACGCGCTTTAACATCGATTGGAAACCGACGCTCGTACAAAGCCCTGATACCGATGAATTCTTTAGTGATGTAACCATCTCTGGATTTCCTCCAGGCAGCACGGTCTATGTAGATGGTGTGGCACAAGCGCTTGTTTCTGGAACACTAACGCTTTCACCGCAAGCTGGTGAATCAGAGCAAGATTTTTCCGCTAGAATCTCTCAAAGTGGCTATGTTCAAGTCCAGTTGGAGCAGGATTCAAGTACTGACTTTGACTTGACCACAACCGTCACTGTGAAAGAGATTGACCATGAATATGTTGACGCTTCGAATCCCGGTGAAGGTATCGCTGAGAAAACCATCAATGGTACGGTGAATGTCCAAGTTAATCCAATCGTTGAGCCAGAGGATAAGACGGGGGCAATAGACGACCAAACCCGTCTGCTTGTCACTGAAAGTGGTGGTGGTGCTACCGATATCGTGAAGTCAGACGATCAAGGTAACATTGACTTTACGATCAACACTTCTATGGGGGGCGAATCTGGTGCTCATATCATTAAATATCAAGAGTTTGATGCGTCTTCAGATGAAGTGGTGACTCAACTTGTTGTTCAATTTCACAATGTGGACCCTGAGATCCTCAACCAATTGGTTATCGTCGGTGCACTAAATGAAGGTGGAGGTCGTTGGACAGTAACTAATGAAGACAACTTCTCAATTAAAGCGCCGTCTGGACTTGATTTAACACCAAACGATGACAGTGACGATGGCGATAACGGTGGTCTCTCTCAAATTGGCTTAACCATTTACGCAGAAGTGAATGATTTGGGCGAAGATTTGGGCAACGAAAAAGATGCGACGGTCATGCGCCAAACGGATGTGACACTTGAATTTCCTACCGTTCTCACACCGCAAATGAGTGTAGCGGCAGAGATTCAGGTGGCTGATGATGTCCAAATTCAAGCGTTGGAAGACAATTCTATTAACCTTGGTGCTCAGTTAACGTCGAAAGTTGATGCGATTAATGCAGATGGCGTGGAGGATGTCTTGACTATTATCGTCGATCCTTCAGCTCCTGGTATTCCTCCTGGCTTGGTGATCACGGGGACGGATATCGACTTTGTCAATGGTAAATACGTGTTCCAAGCCCATATCGATGCGAGTGGAAATATTACTGGCCTTGATGGTTTGACGATGCACTTGGCAGAAGATTACGCAGGTGATTTCGAATTACCAATTCGGTTCGTCACTAAAGACACTGAGTCCGGTGATGAAAAAGAAAATAATGTTCAGTTTCCAGTTCAGGTTTTACCGGTTGCAGACGTTCCGAGTTCAGCCGGGGATCAGCCGTTGGATAGCGATGTCACACCAAATGTAAGAGTAGATATCGTCGGTACTTTCGGCTTGGATGCAAACAAACAACCTGTGACTGATCTAAATAACGACGTTCCCACGGCGGATGGTGTTGGTTACGAAGATGGCTTAATCCAACTTAACTTGAGTGTTGATTTTGCCGATCAATTTAACAACACTCAAGGTGGTCGAGAAACACTAACGAACATCAAGTTAGAGCTTGATGACACAACATTAGGTGAGTTTGTTGATGCCAATGGTAACAGCTTAGGAACCAGTATTGAGTTTAATGAAGCTGAGATTTTAGCTGGTGCGCTTGACAATGTTCTGTTTAAGCCAAAAGAAAATTACCCCGTAGGTGGTGGCCAAAATACCGTCAAGATTAATATCGAGGGAGAAATTACTGATGAAGCTGTGTTTGATCAGTCTATCTTGAATAACTCTGGCGATAATATAGATGTGAGAACCTTCACTGACGATGTCACATTTGAAGTTACGCCAGTCGTTGATGATATTACCATTACAGGTGCCGATCCGACGCAGCCAATCACGGTGATTGGTGACGAAGATACTTTAATTTCGCTGAATCAATCGGGCTCTGGTGTTTCGATCAGCCTGAACGATAATGACGGTTCTGAGAGTTTCGTTTCACTCAAGTTAACGGGGCTTCCTGATGACTTTATCGTTAAATCCAATTCCTCTGATTATGTTGTTAAGAACAACGGTGGGGGCGAATGGAGTATTCAACTAAAAGATCTCACTCAGACGTCCATTGACCTGAGTGACATCCAAATTAAACCGCCAAAACACTTTAGTGGCGAGGCTGAGATAGGTATTACGGTCTTCATTCAAGAGGAGTTGCTACAAGTTCCAACGGAACGAAACAACAACTTTACGCTTATTGTCAATCCTATTGGTGATGATGTTGATGTGAATCCCGATACTTCGGCTGCAGGTAATGAGGGCGAAGACATTGTTATTAATGTAAATGCGTTAGTGGTTGATAACAAAGTGTCCATCGGAGATGGTGCAAACTACCAGGAAAATGATCCAGAGACGCTGAGAGTTGAGGTCTCCAATGTCCCTGATGGGGCGAGTGTTTCATTACCTGATGGGACAGTGTTTACTGACCAAGGCGGCGGCATTTTTGTCTTAGAAATCAATGCTCAAGACTTGGATCAAGTGTTGTTTAATTCTGGGGATCGCAACGATAACTCATGGGATGGTTCGCTGCATTTCAAAGTGCAAGCCGTTGATACTGGGCTCGATGGCAGTCAAAGCTTGGGCTCCGCAGAGGAGTTTGATGTCACTGTTGATGTTGAAGCAGTGAACGACCGCCCAGAGTTCGTGAATACAGTGGATGTTGAAACGCAAGAGGATACTCCGTTACTGCTTGATGGCTTTAACATTACAGACGTTGATGCGGTGTTAGATGACCCGAACGCTGAATACGTGCTCAATGTTACTGTAGACAGCGGTATCTTGGAGCTCAACCCAACGCTTATCACTACTTACAACCTAACCGTGAGCGGTGATGGTACGGACTCCGTTGAACTGAAAGGCACAGTGGCCGATCTAAACAATGCCATTGCAGACGGTCTGATTGAGTTTAATCCAGACCTGAACTTCTTTGGTGACGTTCAGGTGGATGTGACAGTCGATGACCAAGGTAATGAAGGTATCGTAATTGGTGGGGTAGATGACACCCTAAATACCAACAGCAGCAGCTTCAATATTGAAGTGACAGCGGTGAATGATACCCCAGAAACTACGCCAGTGACGCTACCGGATATTGAAGAAGATAGTGGTGTGTTCTCCATCTCTGAAGCGGATCTTATTGCGAATGCGACAGACGTAGAGAACGATAACCTCACGGTCAGCAATGTTCAGTTAACGGATCCGAATTCGGGTAGCATTACTTTCAACAGTGGTACGGGAGAGTGGGAATTTACCCCAGCACCAGATTACAACGGTCCAGTTGAAATCACGTACACCATTACAGATGATGGCACGACAAATGGTGCATCCGATCCTAAATCGGTTAACGGCAGCGCATCGTTCAACGTAACGGAAGTCAATGATGCTCCAACGACGTCTGAAGTGACACTTTCTGATATCGCAGAAGACAGTACGGCGGTTGATATTACCCAAGCTGATTTGTTGGCGAATGCGTCTGATATTGAAAACGACACCTTGATGGTGAGCAATGTCCAGTTGGTTGATCCAAGCAGCGGCACATTGGATTTCGACAACGTAACAGGTACATGGTCATTTACTCCTGCGCCTGGCTACAACGGCAAGGTCGATCTGACCTACGACATTACCGACAACGGTACAACGAACGGTGTTTCAGATCCTCAAACGGTGTCAGGAACGGCGACCTTCGAAGTCACTGAGGTGAACGATGCACCGGTAACATCAGAGGTAACGTTGAGTAGTACCGAAGAAGATGGTGGTTCGGTAACTATTACGGCTACTGAGTTGCTGAGCAACGCAAGTGATCCTGAGTCAGACAACTTGACCGTCGATAATGTTGTGTTAGTGGATCCAGCTTCCGGCACGCTGACTCAAGTGAGTGCGACAGAGTGGACGTTTGAACCCGCAGCAGATTTCTTTGGTGACGTTAATTTCACTTATGAAATCACAGATGACGGAACCACTAACGGCGCTCCAGACCCAATTACAATCGCGGGCACAGCAGTGTTGAATGTTGAAGCGACCAATGACGCACCTGAAATCACTGCAACGTCGGTAACGGATACGATCAATGAAGCTGATGGCCAGAAAGTAACGGGTATTAGTGTGAGTGACGTCGACTTTGCGGGCGCACAAGCAAATGAAAGCATGACCGTGACTCTTACAGTTACCGAGGGCGACCTTCGTGTCGAGCCGCCAGCAGGTAGTGGTGTGACTGTTGGGGCGGGGATGGCTGGTGAAATCACCCTAATGGGCACACCAGATAATATTAACTCCGTTCTTGGAGCAACAGACGCTTCTGAGGGTGTATTTGTGGATGCAGGAGATGTCAACGCAGCTTCAATCACTTTATCGGTGAAAGTCGAAGACAACGGCGTGTACTTCGAAAATGCGGGTACCGCATTGGAAGCGAATCAAGATTTCACTATCAATGTGACACCTGTAGCTGATGCACCTACATTGAGTATCAATCCTCAGTTTAATTACATTCGTCAAATTGCGGCTAGCCAAACCGCGAGCAGTCAAGGTTTAGCGATTGTCGGAATCATGGCGGCGCTTACTGATATTGACGAGGTGCTGTCTTTGGAGCTAACGGGCGTACCAGCTAGTGCTGAGGTAACAAGTGGCGTTTCTCCATCAGGCATTAGCTTCGATGGTACCACTTGGACAGTACCAAGCGATGAAATTGATACGCTAGAAATTGTCGCAACAGATACTAACAGTGGTATTGATGTCGGTTCTTACGATATTTCGCTTACGGCCATATCAACGGAATCTAATGGCGATGAAGCGCAGTCTTCACCTGTCCAAATTAGTTTGGATGTGAGTAGTGATAGCGACGATATTGACCAGTCAACCGCAGTGGACGACAGCTATTTAGTCGGTGGAGACACAGGTATCAACTTGATTGGTGGCGACGGTGACGACGTTATTCTGGGTGGCGATGGCGATGACGTGCTTATCGGTGGCTTAGGTTCAGATATCTTAACGGGTGGAGACGGCAGTGATATCTTCAAGTGGACGGTAGATTCCGTTGATGAAGGGGCAGTGGATACCATTACTGACTTCACTGTTAACGAAGACAGTATCGATTTACGTGAAGTTATCTCTGATCTCAATAACTCAATGATCGACATGGATGATCTGCTTAGTCACATTTCGGCAGACTACGATGCATCGACGGAAAGTGTTTCTCTGAACATTACGACGGATGCAAATGTTCAACAGACTATTGTCGTGGAAAACTTAGGTACTTCAATCGACTTCAACGGTCTCAGCTCCAACGAGATTGTAGAGTCATTGCTCAACAACGGTGTTATTGATAACGGATAAACCTGTATACAACATAAAAATGGGCGGCTCTGATAAGCCGCCCATTTTTTTTCGGGAAAGCTTGATTTTAAACAGGAGATATTTGAATCGAAATAGAAAGAAAGAGCGAAGCAAAGGGGTTATCTTGTTACGACGTTATACTGATAGTTGGAAATTAAAATAGCGATAATTTGACGTTAAATCGCCTAAACGTGGGTGTCTAGCAAGCTGCCAATGATTTCATTGTTTTTCTCTATGACAGACGCGCCAACTCGGTTATAACCAGCGGCTTGTGCTAGGTTGATGAGAGATTCAACTTTTTGAGAGGGAAGGCTAGGTGTTGAGGCTGTTATTGCGACATCCGCAACCGCAGCTAAATCGATGTTGTGATCAGAAAGCTCTTCTTTTACCTTACTTACATTATTGCTAATGCCATGTGCAGCTTTCTCGGCCATTTGTTGTGACATCTGAACGATGTGGTGTCCAGATTGAATTCCCGATACAGGCATATCACTACTCCCAACATTATGATAGTGAGAGCATAGGTGGAGTTTATAAAACGTTCAAGTGTTTTATATCAATGACTTGATTAGGCAAACAGTTTGGCAAGCATTTCTCTTTCTTCACCAGATAGAACCGGTTTTTGCGCTTTATTTAGTTTCACGCTGATCTCACCTTGTAATGACTTTAACTGACTTGCCGTTAAATCACTGAGCTTTTGCTTAAGTTCATTAAATTGTTGTGCGTTCATCTCAATACCTTCGTCGTGATTCGGTTTATCCGTCGTTGCCCGAAATTCTTCATCCTTTGGATACAACATATTTATTCAACCAAAATAGATTAGAATTTGATCGATTGCTTTTTGTCCGAATATTGTCAAGGTGTGTTAAGTGATACGTCAGATTTTTCCTAAGAAGGTACATAATTACCCACTTTGGGGTAGATGGAAACGTAAAAAGAAAAAGGGAAGCGATATAGCGCTTCCCTCTTACATATGGTTTGAATGTTACTAACTTACCCTGACGGCAAACTTACTAGCAAGTGAATGAAGCTCTGGGAGCATGCGATAGATAAGATGAAGTTGCTGCAATACCATGCGGGCAGAGCTGTCGTCTTCATCGCGCCATTCGTTTAAGCGTTGCTCGAGTCCAGCATCATCAATGTTAGATAGGTCACACTCCTCACAATGCTGGTGAAGCTGTTTATGAAGTACATCCAGATGCTGATGAATACAACGGTGAGCATCTAAAACGAGTTTATGAATTGACTCATCTTCGATGCGAGTTCTGTGCGCGCCTAATGCAGAAATATAGTTCAACATTGCGTGATTTAACGTTAGGAAGCGAAAACTTTCATCAACAGCTGCGCGATATTTGCCAGGCTCCGCCAGCATCGTACTAATCGCAGAAGAGAGTGAGGCATCATTATTGTGGGCCTGGCGGCGAGCGATACGGTAACTCAAATTGTCTTTCTTGCCGATTCTATACTGACCAATGATCTGATCGAGATACTGCTTGTTCGCCTCTATCGCATCCGACATAACTTTGTGAAGCCTTCTCGACTGCCAGTCGGGCAAAATAACTAATACAGCTCCTACTGCAAGCACACACCCGATGAGGGTATCTGCTAGTCGAGGAAGGACAACTGCGTAACCTTCACCTAGTTGATTAAATAAGAAGAGGACGAGCAGTGTAATAAAACCAGTCGCGTACCCATAGTTGTTCATCCGGAAGGCGAAAAACATCACACCAGAGATAACGATAAATACTAACTGGCTTTCTTGAGAAGGGAAAAAAGTCAGCAATGGTACACCAATCAACAAACCAGCTAATGTACCTATTACTCGCGCCGTCAATTTTTGGCGAGTGGCACTGTAGTTCGGTTGGCATACGAATAAAGTGGTTAAGAGTATCCAGTAACCTCGGTCGATGTTGAATATTTGAATGATTCCATAGCCAATCGTTAAGGCAATTGACATACGTAATGCATGCCGAAACAGCATCGAATCTTTGTGTAAATTTGCTGATATACGCTGCCACATCGCTTTTAGCGTGTGTGGGTTGGTATCGGCGAGGGTATCTTCTTCGAGGCCTTCAACATCTGGGTTGTTAATGTTATTAAGTTGTTTTTCTACCGTCGCTAAGTTATTGAATAAATATGTTAACTGCATCAGCAGACGTTTCCAGTGCCCTTGCTTTTGTTCTTCTAGATAAGCAAGAGAGTTTTGTACTTCAGCTAATGCCAGAATAGATTGATCGGTATGGGAGTATTCATTTCCTAGCTGAATGGCTAGTGCAATATCACGACACGCTTGGGCTTGAGACTCCAAAAGATATTTAAAACGAAACAGCACATCAGAACGTTCAAATTCGGTCGCTAAATCCTGATAGCGATAATGGCTAGAACTGACGCGTTCGTGAATGTCTTGAGCGATGAAATAAATATTTAAAAATCGGTCACTAGGCCCATCAATGTGACCCCGTTTCGATCGGTTAAGTAATGTGGTTTTACAAGCGTTTAGTGCCGTAACCGTGGCAGCATTGCATTTTGCAGCTTCAATCCGCAGCGGTTGTGGCGTCAAGTTGGTCACAGGGTGAAAAAGCTTGGCTTTCGCATCAAGATAATTCGCCATTTGGAAGAACACATTGGCTAGGCTTTGTTGCACCGGTTGAAGGGGCCAAAATATCTGCCAAATCATGGACATGAAGTAATACCAGGCGGCACCAGTTAAAAGCAGTAGTGGCTGAAACCAAATGTTGGTGCTTTCATGTGCGCCAAGCATAGTATAAATAGCGATCAGCAACGAACCAAAAGCAATACTCGCGTACTTAGGACCTATCGCCCCAAGAATGATGAAGCCGAAGGTTGAGATAAATAATCCCAACGCAAAAGCCCAAGGGGTATCGAACAAGATTTCAATTGAAAAAGCAGCAAGCGCAAAACAGAGAAAGGTGAGAATCAGAGCCTTGATGCGTCCAGTGAAACTGTCATCACTTTCAGCCAAAGCAGCAGCAATAACGCCTAATATTAATGGCGTTATCAGCGTGTTTTGCTCGAAGTACCAAGTTGGGATAACCACACCCAGTAAGGTAATGAGGATAAGAACGCTGTAATTTATCGTCTTGTTTGCCCAATATAGCCGAAATTTAGAAGTTGCTTGCACAATGCGCCTTATGTTTCCGATGAAGAACAGGGGGAATACTACCAGACCCACTATAGCGCGTTTATGATTTACTTTAAGAAAAATTCGTGGTTGCTGATAAAATCAGCAGGGATGTCATCGACTTATATTAAAACTGCCAGGTCATGTATTGAGGATTGTAAAGCCAGCTTCAAATAACCTCAGCTTTAGGTTATTAAATCGACAGTAATGTGAATTTTATTAAAGAATAGAAGAAGAAGCTTACTTAGGTGCTCGCCGTTGCTACAATTTAGCGCCTTAAAATGATATAAATCGACAACTTCTAAACTAAAAGGCGCACGTTTCATGCAGCTTACTGCCACTAGCAAAGCACAGTTTTTTATTCAAAATGAGTACCATCACGTCGAAATAAAAGAGAACAGTGTTTTATTAAGCTCGATAGGCAGTGAAGAACATATTCCTTTTACGATCTGGAATGGCAAAGTTAGCGTAAAGCGTGGGTTATTATGGAGCTCTTTACAGTTTTTTGCTCATGAACACGAAGGCAAACAACAAAGCTGGCTAGTCCAAGGTTTACCGTGGCCACAATGCCGAAAGTTCGCGCTTGAGGCCGTTCGTCAATATCAAGAGTGGCACAACACTCAGTGCCGAAAACTGGCTGAGTATCTACCTAAGTGGGAAGAAGAGCTTTACAAACTAAAGCACTTGCCTGCTTACTTATCGCATTCTCAAGTGGTCTCCTGGGTTGAAAGTCTTAACCAAGAGTTAAGCGAGATGAAAACCACCCTAGAAGAAGCCAAAATGCGAATGCCGAATCGTATGTCGCAAATAGAGCCTTGGCTCATTGATACCTCTGAGGCGCTTGGTGAGCGTAATCGCGATTGGCTAGAAGCAGAACGTCCAAATTGGGAAGTGCTGTTTAATCAAATTGAATCCTCTCCTTTGAATTTATCCCAGCAATATGCGGTATTACTCAACGACGACCACAACTTAGTTCTTGCTGGTGCCGGCTCGGGCAAAACCAGCGTTTTAACCGCACGAGTTGCCTATTTGTTGCAAAGCCATCAGGCTCAAGCAGAAGAGCTTCTCATGTTAGCGTTCGGTCGTGATGCGGCGACTGAAATGAAAGAACGCTTAGTAGATAAAGTGGGCATGGCGGCAGACGGTGTGCGCGTCAACACATTCCATCAGTTGGGTTTGTATATTCTTAAACAAGTCGAACAGCAACCTGTCGAAATTAGTCCTTTAGCGTTGGACGAAAATCAACGAACAGCATGGTGTGTAGACTGGTTGAAAAAACATTGGATGACACCCACCAACTTTAAACGTTGGCAAAAACATTTAGACAAATGGCCGATTGCGTACCTAAAAGGGGATGATGAGTTAGGAAGCCATTCAGAAAATCCAAAACTGATCGCTTGGCTAGATTCGCAGCTGTCTCATTTAGCGGCGGTGGGCTTGACCAAAAAGCAAGTACAAGAAAAGCTCGTAAACCACCAAGACTATACGCGTTTAAATAGTGAACTCGCCTTATGCTGGCCATGTTTTACAGCGTGGCAGAAAATGCTTAAAGAAAGCAACCAAGTGGATTTCCCAACCATGATCAGTCGTGCGACAGATTATGTGAATAAAGGGAAGTTTGTCTCGCCATGGCGCTTTATTATGGTCGATGAGTATCAAGATATCTCTCCAGATCGTCTGGCATTGATTGAAGCACTGTGTGAATCCACTCAGAAACAAGCAGGTGCCACGTTATTTGCTGTTGGCGACGATTGGCAAGCGATCTATCAGTTTGCAGGAGCGGATGTCGATCTTATCACTGGTTTTAAAGAACGCTTTGCTCACTCAACCGTCCATCACTTAGATACAACTTATCGTTTCAACAATCAGATTGGTGATGTAGCGAATACATTCGTGCAGCAAAACCCATCGCAGTTGCCGAAAACATTAAACAGCCACAAACAACGCAAGCAGAAGAGCGTACATACCGCGCCGAGCAATCAAGTGGAAAAGATCTTGGACCACTTGAATCAACAAGCCAAGCAAACCAAGTCAGTTTTATTGCTAGGACGTAACCATTATCATAAGCCCGATTTGTTCGACGATTGGTTGCGACGTTTCCCTAATCTCGATATTCGCTTTATGACTTGCCATGCGAGTAAAGGACGCGAAGCTGACTTTGTGATTATTCTTTCTGTGGATGAGGGGCAATTCCCCGCTAAGAAGAAGCAAATTCACATTGATGGTGCGTTGACGGAGTCCAAAGACAAATTCCCTTACGCAGAAGAGCGCAGGCTATTTTACGTGGCGATTACACGTGCGAAAGAGAAGGTTTGGATTACGCATACTGGTGCGGGATCTGCATTCGTTCAAGAGCTCGTTAATGGTGACTATCCCATCGTGACTTCTCGTTAAATGCAACGTTTAGAATGTTAAAAACAGTAAAGGCGATACTTGGTATCGCCTTTGCTTTATTTGGTTAGCATCAAAGCTTACATGCGCTCAGCAAGATAGGCTTCGTAATCCGGCACTTCGATGTCTACTTCTTGCTCAAGAAGAGGGGAGTTAAACAGGAACTTAGCGGTGGCTCGGTTCGTTGCTACAGGAATATTCCAAACACTAGCAATACGAAGAAGCGCTTTAACGTCTGGGTCGTGAGGTACGGCATTCAGTGGATCCCAAAAGAAAACGAGAACGTCGATTTTGCCTTCTGAAATAAGAGCGCCTAGTTGTTGATCACCGCCCATCGGACCACTGATCATGCTCTTGATCGCAAGTCCAGTTTCTTTACTTAGCATGTGTCCTGTCGTGCCAGTTGCGTAAAGGAAGTGACTCTGTAGCTTTTCTTTGTTTTCTTTTACCCAGCGAAGTAGCTCAGGTTTGCAGTTGTCGTGAGCAACCAAAGCCACATGTTTATGGGTTGGCATGGTACGAATGGTTTTTTGCATCAAGATGTTTCCGTTTGTATGATTTTAAAATTGTTGTGACTCAATAGAACACGTTTTTGGTCTTTCAATCAACAGCCTTAACACGGAATGTCGGCCTATATTCTGACGGAGATAACGATTCTTCGATCGTGTCGTCATGAAGCGTCTTCGGAGTCAGTGGTTTGATGGTTGGTGAGGCATGTTTGTCATACGTTTTACCTCTTAAGTAATGCGTTGCTTGCATCATGGAAAGCCGACCTTGCTGCACCATTTTATCTGTTGGTGCGAAGAGCACTTTGTTACGTAACAGGCCTCGATATACACCATGACTTAAGTACACAGAAACTAGACCGATCTCCTCAGCTTTGCCGGCACTGCGCAGCTCACTGATGGCCGCTTCAATCGCCACTGCACTGCCAACAATGTAATCTATATTTCCCATATCGATCACACGTTGAACTAGGTTACGTTGTAACTCCTTGTCGTTGTCTGCCCAAAATGAGTCAACAATGTTGATATCACTTCCTTGTATCGCTTCATAGAATCCGGCAGTAACGGGTTTCGTACCACCACGAGTTCGCGGCCCCAAAAGTAAGGCAATGTTGGTTTTTCCTGACCCCTTTGGATGGCGAGCTGCCAAATATTGACCCGCTTCGTATCCCATCCAATGCCAGTCAACACCGACAGTCCCTTTTAGCAACTCACTTTGTTCTTCATCCAAGTCGAGTTGGTTCACAGTAGCAAAAACGGGAGTATTCCCTACCCAATTTTTAAGTGAATGCTCGTAAGCCTGTGGGTCCACGGTCCCAAGGATAACTGCATCTGCTCCCCATTGGTTACACAGTGCGAGTTGTTGTTCTTGACGGGTTTTGTTTGGGTAGCCGCCCGCTTCAAGAACTCGTAGCTCGACACCTTCTCTTTTCGCTTCGGACACCATTCCATAGTTTACTGACAACCAGTATGAATCCTTTAGGTGAGGGTATATTGCACATATTTTCTCTGCGGCAACCGCTGGCAAAGAAGCAACGAGGGTTAAAGTAGCTGCAGAATGTTTGAAAAATGTGCGAAATGCGTGTTGATTTTTAACCATGAAATGAAGTTCGTTGGCATAGATTAAGTAAACACTGCAAAATATAACGTAATATGTCGCTGAACACGAACATTAAGGTCATGAAAATATGCTGCTAGCAACTGCAAGCATCGGTCGTAAACTTTTGTTGTCTTTCATTGCGATGGCAATACTGGTCATGTTATCGGCACTTATTGGTGTGTCTGGATTTTCTTTGGTTGCCAAAACCGAAAGAAATGTCGTGGATTCTGCGATTCCCGCCATGATTGAGGCGAGGCAAGTCTCTGAGTTGAGTACTCGTATTATTTCGTCTGTACAAATGTTGTCGAACGCAAGAAACGAGCAGGAAAGAAAGGAGTCAGGGCGAGTGCTGTTCGAACAGCTCGAGTCTTTACTCACTCACATCAAGGAACTCGGGAGTGAGTCGTTCGATTCTCAATTGTTAGAAGCTTTAGAGAATAACGTCCAGAACGTTATCGACAATTTGGCAGAACTCGGTGTTTCGGTTGAAAAAAAGCTGTGGCTTGCAAAAGAGATAGATACTCGTGTTGAAGAAATGCGTCTGCTCAGTGAAGAGCTAGAACAACTAACTCGTACGCAAGTTCAGAATACAAGCACCATTGCTGTTGCTAACGTCACGCATATTTATGACTTATTAGAATCGAATAAAAAATCGCAAGTTTATCAGGCGCTAGATGCACTGGTGGAGGTCGATCTTGATCTGACTGAGCGATTGCATGAACTGCACTTGTTGGCCTTTAAAATGTTGAATCAGATTGAAGAGGCTCGGACATTAACGAATATTGAGCGAATTCAACAGGTTCAAAGTGATTTCGATAGCAACCTCAAAATCATGCAACGCCGTGTACTCGCTGTGGAAGATCCTACGCGCTCTAAGCAAATGAGCCAACTGCTCATAGAGCTTGGTAAGCGTCAGGTCGTATTTTCTATACTGATGCAGCAATACGAGAATAACGAACAGTCACAACAGCTGATGCAAAAGACATTAGAGTTGTTCTCAGAGCTTAATGGCACGGTCAACAAATTGGTTGATGATTCAAACAAAACCACTACCGTCGCTGTAGACCAATTGACCAGCACATTGAAATTCGCTCAGTGGTCTCTAACCGTTATTTCAATTGTTGGTTTGATTGTATTGGTGCTGATTTTATGGCGTGTGGTGTACCTTTCTGTTGTGAAGCGGTTAGCGGAATATTCCGCTGCGTTGCTGTCTGTGGCACAGGGTAACTTAGCGGTTGAGTTGGAAGTGAAAGGCAAAGATGAGTTGGCGCATATGGGGCAGGCCATCATCACGGCTCGTAATACCGCGCAAGCACTAAAAGTGGTAGCAGAGGGTGAAGCTCAAGCCAAGCGAGAGCTTGAGGAGCATAAAGAGCATTTAGAAGAGCTCGTTGAGCAGCGCACTTCGCAGTTAAAACAAGCAAACCGCCGTTTGAATGAAGAGGTTTTGAATCACGCTAAAGCTCGCAAGCAAGCAGAGCAAGCGAGCCGAGCAAAATCGGCTTTCTTGGCGACGATGAGCCATGAGATAAGAACGCCAATGAACGGAGTGTTGGGGACAGCACGCTTGCTGATTGACTCAGGCCTCAACCCAATTCAAAAACGCTATGCGGAAATCATTAATCGTAGTGGTAAAACGTTGCTCGCGATCCTTAATGATGTACTGGATTACTCCAAGATTGAAGCGGGGCATTTAGAAATTCGTCACATGGGCTTCGATTTACACCAAATGGTGGAGGACACTTTCCAGTTAATGAACAGTCGAGCACAAGAGAAGAAGCTGCTGTTCTCCTACCATATTGAAAGTGATGTTAGTCGCTACTGGAAAGGGGATGTCACCAGAATCAGTCAGGTGCTGAACAATCTTGTTGGTAACGCGATTAAGTTCACTGACGAAGGAGAAATTGATATCTACGTTAGCCTGAACCCTGAGGACGAGTCGCAAGTCCTGTTTGAAGTATCAGACACTGGAATAGGAATTGCCAAAAAATACCAGAGAACGTTGTTTGATGCCTTCACGCAAGCTGAAGGTGGGATGAGCCAAACTGGAGGTACGGGGCTTGGACTTGCCATCAGTAAGCGAATCATTGAAGCGATGGGCGGTGTTTTAGAAGTCGATTCCGAAGAGGGAAATGGTAGCCGATTCTGGTTCTCTATTCCGTTAGAGGAAAGCGAACCTGTTGAAACAGGAACCGTGGCAACCGCACGTTGCAAAGTGAAAGCAAAGGTCTTCCTGGTAGAAGATAATGAAGTCAACCGAGTGGTCGCGGAAGGTTTTCTAGAAAGCATGGGGCATCAAGTCGTGATGGCGGAAAACGGCTCACAAGCAGAGCAACTGATCAGCACACAGGATTTTGATATCGCTTTAGTCGACATCAACCTCCCTGATTGTGATGGAACTGAGTTGATCCAACGCTTAAAGCGGATTGAGTGTGATAAGCCGGCCAATAAAGCGCTTGCCGTCACGCCAATGATTGCAGTGTCTGCGCACGTTTTTGCGGAAGAAGTTGAGCGCTATCTAGCCGCTGGTTTTGACGGATACTTGCCTAAGCCATTGGCAAAAGAGGCACTCGCGGCATTGATTCAGGATGCGCTAGACGGAAAGCCGTTGTTGTTGCCACAAAATGCCGACTGTACCCCGTTTGATCAAATTTCGCCTCAAGAACAAGAGCTACAATCAAAGGTCGTTCAAGCGCCCCAAAAAAAGGAACCCGATGTGGTTATCATTAATCCGAGCGTGATTGAGTCCGATATGAAAATCTTGGGCAGAGATAAGATGTTGCACATTATTAATCTGTTTAGATCCACCAGCACTGATGTATTAAGCAAACTGCAAGCGTCTGCTGAGGACAATGATAGTAAAGAAGTAAAGAACCTTGCCCATAAATTAAAGGGCAGCGCGGGAAGTTTAGGACTAACTGCATTAATGAACGCTTGCCAAGCAATTGAAGCCGCGCCTCAACCTCTAGATACCTATAATGCGACTAAAGATGATTTAGTTTCTCAAGTGTCTGCATCAATTCAAGCTCTGGATGAGTTAATGGCGAAGTAATCCATCGAGCATTGAAAATAAAAAAACCTCCGGCTTTCCGGAGGTTTTTTCTATTCGGTCATGTCATCTTCCCACTCGAATCGAGTGTCTAGGGCATAAGGGTCATCATCAAAAGGATGTTCCACTTTGCCACGTAAGTATTCGAGTTGATGCTCAAGCATATTGACCGTTTCGTAGTCTCCCTCAGAACAAGCAACGTAAATCTGTTGTTCAAGAGCGGCAATGTTATCTCGGATACCCATGAGAACCCCCTTAAATCATCATCGATTCTCAAAACGATTATAGTCAAGTAATCCAAATTCGATCGGTTGTTTTGTACGGTACCAATTGTGTAAACGATCGCTAAATGACCAGAATTTTTCTGAGCTTCTACGAATCGCAAAATTATCCAATAACTTAACGTAATCGGACTCGTTTTGGATGGCACTAAATTGATCGACAAAATCTTTTACTTGGTTTTCGTTGATCGAGAAAAATGCCGCAGGGTAGCTTCCCACAACGCCGCGTACAATGGTCATATCATCGTTAGCAAAGTCACGGTTACTTTCTTCATCAAACAAGCTAGAGATGTTTGTGTGTGCATTGTTGTGAAGTAAGGTGAACAGTTCATCTTCCCCTGATTGACTTCTCACCATAAGCATAGTGATTTGCGGAACGGTTTTTAGGCCTTCACCACGAACGTGGTCAATACGTTTTAGTTGCTTTTCACTACTCGCAGAAAGAGCCGTGTCTTGAATTTCGTAGCGAGGCAGAAGCACATCTGAAACATGTTCGCTCAACAACTCCACCAACTCCGTTTTTGGATCGTCACTCTTATACTGAACGCTGGTTGGTTGGTTAAACGGCTTCACATTTCGTTGTAAAAAGTCACTCAACTGCGGGCTTTGATCTTTATACCAGCTAGATTGAAGTTCATGGCGCATATCGGCGGGTAACAACGAGATAAAGTTACTTTCGCCTTCTAGACGCAAGAAGTCCATAAACATTCGTGTCATGAGCTGATGGCCGAAGTTACCGTAAACGTCAAACCCAGCAACAAGCAAATAGTGGATACGCTCTAGTAGCGCGTAGTCAAGAATCCACACTGTTTTAGGCTGCTCACCAACTAACCCTTGAACAACAGAAGCACTATCAAAATGGCGGAATATCGTTAATGCCGCATTATGGTTGGCGCCATTACCATCCCAAATTACATCGGTGGATAGGTTTTCACCTTCTTTAAACCAGTTATTAGTGAACTCAGATTTAGCCTCTAGGTAGCGAGCTTGCTGGCGCGCGTACTTGACCCAGTTGGTAACAGGTAGCGTGTTACTCTCTTGTTCTGCCGGTAGTTTTAGATTATCAGCCTGAGATCGGTAAAACTCATTTACTTCTGGGATGTCTGCTTTATCTGGATCAAGGAAAAACACCCAAAAGCGATCATTGATAACATTCAATGCCAGTTGGCCACGACAAACTGGGCCTTTGATGTATGCCATTATTGTATTTTGCGCATTATCTAGCATGAACTTAAAGCGCGATTTCACTGGAAGGTCGATGAATGATGTCATCGGGTTTGCAGCAACTTCTGGTTCATAACTCGGTAGCTGGCTAACCGTGTAATCAGCATCAATAAACCAAGTTTTCCAGTTCTCTATGCGTTGCTTGTTTAACGCGAATGGCATGTGAGTTTTATCTACTATGGTCCCTTGCTCTGGAATAATTCGATAAAACACGCGTTCAACCCCTGGATCATCGTACGGGCGACGCGTTGAAATACGTTTGACGGGCTGTCCTGGTGGTGTAGCAGAGCGGACGAGCGTGAAGAATCGGGGATCTTCATCGAGTTCCGAAAAGTAGAGATGAGATAAAAATAAATGCTCATATATATACCTAGCCATCAGCTGATTTTTCAAATCAGAGTGGTTAAGTAATGTTTCGTACTTATCTATTTGCGCTTGCTCATTCTCACTAACAGGTTGGTGAACGTTCATTATTGCGCCGTTTTCCAACCAAGTCATGAGTGTGTGGTATTCACTGTTTGATAGATTTGGCATACCAAAAGGCATGCCCCAGGTTGGGTTATCCTTTTCGTATTGCTCGTATTCTTCAATCGTTGGACAGGTTTGCTCTCGGTCTATCGAAAAGTCAAAGCCTTCTAACTGGACTTGGTCAGGCAATGGGTGGCGCTCTTTTTGCTGTAGCAAACGTGCGATAAGTCCTGCATCAATGTTGGCTGCCATGCTTTGATCACGTTCGTTGAGAACCGGATGAAAACCCGCATCGCGCCACTCTTGGGTTGTTTCTGCATCTTCGAATAAGCGTGTTGGTGCTGCGGCTGTGAGTCTTGTTCCTTCATATACCAGTGCTTTACTCGCACCACGGTCAATGCCCTCAACAGAAGAGAGCTTAAGTTGGCATGGTGCATCGTAGCACGCGTGGCAGACGACACAGCGGTTATCCATAATGGGTTTAACTTCGCTTTGGAAGAAGTTTGCTTGAGGGGTTTCCACGTCAACTGTGCGTTCACGCACGAGCTGTGGACCAAACAGTTGGTCATAGTTAAGACCAGCATAGGTTGCGCAGCCGGCAAACAAAGTAGCAATGCAAAGTGTAAAAATTAAGCGCAAATTCATTGAGTTATTTTACGTGATTAGAATTTGCATTAATTAAAGCAAAATAAGCGGTCAATTACCAAAAGTTGGGTCAATTAGCGTTAATTTTTCTGTTGATTGTCTGAGCGCTTGAAAATGTAACCCTGGCGGTGGACTGTCTGAATTCTGTCTGTTGGAACGCCTTCGTGAACTAGACGCTTTCTCATTCTGCTCATGTGCATATCGAGTGCTCGATCATGTTCAGTAAATTCACGTTTTAGTACTGTTTCGTAAAGAAAATGCTTACTAAGCACTTGATCTTGATGGTGAGTGAGAGTTTGCAGCAGCTTAAATTGAATGCTTGTTAACTGAACAGATTTCTTGTTTGGCAAGTAATTGAGTACCACAGAGTGAGTGCGCTTATCTAGTAATAGCTCCTCATCATTATGGTGAACGCCGTTGTGTTGGCATTGGGAAGTTTTTCCATTTGAAACCTTGGAGTCAAGCACACGGGTACCTTAATTATTAATAGTAGTAAAACGTATTATCATTAATATTTATATAAAAGCAATCAGGTACTTTATGAGCACTGTGATATGCGTAGACAATCTTAATACTTGAGATTACCAGTAGTGATGAATGATGCGATGGCGCTCTGAACTAAAGTGCTATTGGAGTGCGTATTAACTACAAATAACGGTGTAATGTTAGGCAAAGATAGAAAGAATTCTCATTTAGTAAATTCGCTTATCCGCCATTTGTGAACTATACATTCTGTTGCAGGAAGCACTTTTCTAATACACACAGAGGTTTATATGACAGCGAAATATGGCGTTAAACGCCGATTAGCGATTCTTGCCGCCGCTTTAATCGGTGCGACAAGTAGCAGTATCGCAGCAGAGAAACCAAATATTCTCGTCATTTGGGGTGATGATATTGGCCAGTCCAATCTCAGTGCTTACACGTTTGGCTTGATGGGGTACAAAACACCAAATATAGACAGTATCGCCAAAGAAGGCATGATGTTCACTGACTATTACGGTGAGCAATCTTGTACAGCGGGCCGTTCTACTTTCATTACGGGCCAAACCGTTCTTAGAACAGGTTTGAGTAAAGTGGGGCTTCCAGGTGCTGATCTTGGCTTGAAGGAAGAGGACGCAACCATTGCCGAAATGCTGAAGCCGATGGGCTATATGACAGGGCAATTTGGTAAAAACCACTTAGGTGATAAAGATGAGCACCTTCCTACTAATCACGGCTTCGATGAATTTTTTGGCAACCTTTATCACTTGAACGCCGAGGAGGAGCCAGAAAACGTCGATTATCCTAAAGATCCTGAGTTTCGTAAAAAGTTCGGTCCGCGCGGCGTTATCCGTTCGTACGCTGATGGCAAAATTGAGGATACAGGACCTCTAACCCGCAAGCGCATGGAAACCGTGGATGAAGAGACGTTAGATGCGGCACTCGACTTTATGGATCGTGCAGTCAAGGCTGAAAAACCTTTCTTTGTCTGGTGGAACGCAACTCGTATGCACTTCCGTACTCATGTGAAAGAAGAGAACTCTGGAAAAACAGGCATCAGCGAGTATGCAGATGGTATGGTCGAGCATGATAATCATGTAGGTCAGCTGCTGAAAAAAGTGGATGATTTGGGTATTAAAGACAACACAATCGTCTTTTACTCCACCGATAATGGCCCACACATGAACTCGTGGCCAGATGCAGGCACAACGCCATTCCGTGGAGAGAAAAATACCAACTGGGAAGGTGCGTACCGAGTTCCTGCGATGGTACGTTGGCCGGGTAAAATTAAAGCTGGCTCTGTTTCGAATGATATCATGCATCACATGGACTGGATGCCAACGTTCGTTGCTGCCGCGGGTGATGACAATATCAAAGAGAAATTGCTCAAAGGTTATAGTGCGAATGGTAAGAAATTCAAAGTTCACCTAGACGGCTATAACTTCCTACCATATTTGACTGGTAAAGAGGATAAGGCCCCACGTGAAGAAATTTTTTACTTCTCAGATGATGGAGACTTAACTGCACTTCGTTATAACAAATGGAAGCTGGTCTTTATGGAGCAACGAGCAAAAGGTACGTTGCGTATTTGGGCTGAACCATTCACCACACTTCGTGTTCCTAAGATCTTCAACTTGCGTATGGATCCTTACGAAGTGGCTGATATCACTTCTAACACTTACTACGATTGGATGCTAGACCGTGCTTACATGCTTGTTCCTGCGCAAGCTTACGTAGGCAGATTCCTTGAAACGTTTAAAGAGTTCCCACCAAGGCAAAAAGCAGCAAGCTTCTCGCTCGATCAAGTGATGGAGAAACTAAAAGAGAACCCAAATAAGTAAGAAAAGCTAAGTGAAGTTCCACATCTAGAAAGAGGCTCATTAAAATGAGCCTCTTTTTTATCTGTAAAATTCTATCTATTCAGGTTTGTAGAAAGCTTGATGACGAAAACGCCTAACGCTTCAATTGACAAGAGTTATAAACAAATTGGTTCGTAGTGGGCTGCCGTTAAGTTGGCTTTGATTTTTTCACGTAGAGCGATGTGGGCTGGGTTGTTTACCTCTCGCTTATGGTAAACGAACTTGTAAGGGATAGAGCGTATCGAAATGGGGCAGGGCAAAATTTGAAGTTTGAGCGCTTTGCTCCACTTGTTTGCAAAAGATTGAGACACGATCCCTAAACTGTCTCTTTGGGCGACATACAGCGCCATGCCCGCTAGCGAAGATGTGATCAAGTCGACTTTTCTTTCTTGAATTGTTTCCTTTGCTAGTTGCTCGAACCCCGACATGTTGTTCCATTTTCCTGAAAATAAACAGTGAGTTTCCTCATAAAATTGCTCTTTTGTGAGCGTGCCGTGTACACGGGGATGGTTCTCACGACAGATAACCACGGCTTCTTCCTCATAGGCATCTTCAATAATAAACGCTGCATCTTTCGTGATCACCGTATCGATTACTAGATCGACTTTTTGTTGTCTTAACAGCTCAAATAATAGGAATTTTTCGGGTGGTGATTCATAAAAAATAGTGTTCTTTATCGGGTCCATAATGTGCAACAAAATTTCCGAACAACACACTTCAAAATGATTTCTATCAGATATCGCATTGTCAATAATACTAACCGCTTGCTGGAATTGCGGCAGTAATTGATAAGCGGTGGAGGTTAGTGCGATACCTCGTCCTTTTTTAACGAATAATTGCTTATCTACGACTTGCTCTAAACGCTTTATTGCAGCGCTCACAGCAGGTTGTGTAAGCCCTAATTGTTCCGCGGCTTTTGTATAAGATTGAAACTCAGCAACAACAAGAAAAGTTTGGATCAAATTCAAGTCCATAACGTCACTCATAAATTTAATTTATAGGTTAACTAATTTTGACTGCATTTATCGCCTGAAATTAGTGCTTTATCTTATATCAACAATGGTATTGAAAAGCGAATACCATTTTTACGCACTAGCGAACTCTTGGAGATAATATGAAAAATGCGACCAAAACGAGCAGTAAAAAACTCGTACTTAACGCATGTACGTTAGCTTTGGGCGCTGCATCTGCAGTTGCACATGCAGCGGACAAACCCAACATTCTTGTCATCTTTGGTGATGATGTTGGTTACTGGAACCTTAGTACCTATAACCAAGGCATGATGGCGTACAACACGCCAAACATCGATAGCATTGCTAAAGAAGGTGCGAAGTTCACTAACTTCTACGCACAGCAAAGCTCGACAGCAGGCCGTTCTGCATTCATCACTGGTCAAATGCCAAAACGTACAGGTCTATCAAAAGTGGGCTTACCAGGCGCTCCGGAAGGTATCTCGGAAAAAGATCCGACGATTGCAACCGTGCTTAAACAAATGGGTTACGCAACCGGACAATTTGGTAAGAACCATTTAGGTGACCGAGACGAGCATCTTCCTACCAACCACGGTTTTGATGAATTCTTCGGCAACCTATACCACTTGAACGCAGAAGAAGAGCCAGAGAACGTGGATTACCCTAAAGATCCGGAGTTCAAGAAGAAATTTGGCCCTCGTGGCGTTATCCATTCTTACGCTGACGGCAAAATCGAAGATACCGGTCCACTAACGCGTAAGCGTATGGAAAATGTTGATGGTGAGTTTCTTGATGCCGCAGAGAGCTTCATAGAAAAGCAAGTAAAAGCGGACAAGCCGTTCTTTACTTGGTTTAACACCACTCGCATGCACAACTTTACACATGTTCCTGAAGAGTACCAAGGTAAAACAGGTGCCGGTTTCTACGCGGATGGTGTTAAGCAGCACGATGACCAAATCGGTCAGCTACTTAACAAGATCAAAGAGTTAGGTGTGGATGACAATACAATCATTGTTTACACCACTGACAACGGCCCTATGGTTGATTTGTGGCCGGATGCAGGGATGACACCGTTCCGCTCAGAGAAAAACACTGGCTGGGAAGGGAGTTTCCGTGTGCCAATGTTGATTAAATGGCCTGGAAAAATTGAGGCAGGTAAAACATTCAACGGCATGATGTCATTAGAGGACTTTTTCCCGACACTAGTTGCTGCGGCAGGTGATACCAAAGTTAAAGACGAACTGCTAAAAGGCAAAAAAGTTGGCGATATGGACTACAAAGTTCACCTAGACGGTTACAACCAACTGCCATATTTAACGGGTAAGTCAGACAAATCCGCACGAAATGAGTTCGTTTACTGGAGCGACGACGGCGATCTTGTGGCATTGCGCCAAGGAAAGTACAAGTTCCACTTTATGATTCAAGAGAATGAAACGGGTATGGATGTATGGCGTAAGCCGTTCACTAAACTTCGTGTGCCACTGATCTTTGACTTGAGCATTGATCCATTTGAACGAGGCGATCAAGGCATGGGTTATTCTCGTTGGATGTACGAGCGTTCATTCTTAATGATGCCAGCAATGGATACAGTGAAAGAGGTGATGGGTACATTCAAAGAATTCCCGCCTCGTATGGAAGCAGGTTCGTTCGTACCTAAGTCTTCTAAGTAAATTAAGATTATATAGCGCTTTTTGGAGCGCTATATACCCAAATAGCTTCACTTTTGCTGTACAGCGCTCACGAGGTTATTTGGGTATATGTAATAGTGAGAAACGTATGAGTAAGATTTCCCCTCGCCATTCTACTACTATGCCTATTGTTCCTCTTAAAACGGCGTCTAAAGCGCCTGTTCTGGGCGCGTATGACCGTCGATTCCATGTGATGGCAAAGCCAGGCGGAGCAAAGTGCAACATCGATTGTCAGTACTGCTTTTATCTGCATAAAGAAAATCTACTGCACCAAGAAAAGCAGCCAAAAATGGACGACGCAACACTGGAAGCGTTCGTGAAAAGCTATATCGAAAGTCAGGATGGCGAAGAAATTGTATTCTCATGGCAGGGCGGGGAGCCGACGCTGCTTGGGTTGGACTATTTCCGCAATGTCGTAGCTTTGCAAAAGAAATATCAGCCGAAAGGCGTTCGCATTGAAAACGACCTTCAGACCAACGGCATTTTGCTAAACGATGAGTGGTGTGCGTTTTTAAAAGAACACAACTTCCTAGTTGGCTTGTCGATTGATGGGCCACGAGAGCTGCACGACAAATATCGCAAAACCCGCAGCGGTAAGCCAACGTTTGATCTCGTGATGAAAGCGGTAGATAAGCTCAAAGCGCATGGCGTGAAATTCAACGCGTTGGTCACGGTGAATCGTCACAATGCGAAATACCCGCTCGAAGTATATCGATTTTTAACCCAAGAATTGGGTGTGACTTATATTCAGTTTGCGCCGGTGGTAGAAGCCAACAACTTCCAAACAACCGCGCCGCAGTTTTGGAACGAACAGATGATCCCAACCAAAGGCAGTGATCTGGCTAAACCGGGGCATCCAATGTCGATTGTAACGGATTGGTCAGTCGATCCTGAAGACTGGGGACGCTTTTTAATGGCGACCTTTGAAGAGTGGGTGAATAACGATCTTGGCCGTGTGCTGGTTAATCTGTTTGAAACCGCGGTGGCGCAAGTAATGGGGAAACCGTCTCAGCTTTGCGTGACGGCGGAGTTTTGTGGCAAAGGGTTGGCGATTGAGCACAATGGCGACGTGTTCAGTTGCGACCACTATGTGTATCCAGAATACAAACTCGCCAACATTCATGAACACTCACTGAATGAAATGGCCTTCTCTACAAGACAATATACTTTTGGCATGGCAAAACGCGATTCATTGCCGACGTATTGTAAGCAATGCCCTTACTTGCCTTATTGTTGGGGTGAGTGCCCAAAAAACCGTTTGATCAAAACGCCGAATGGTGAGAGTGGTCTAAACTATTTGTGTTCGGGAATCAAAATGTTCTTTGATTATGCGTTACCGATGTTGGTTGGTCTTGCACAACTTCTCCAATCTCAAGAACCGCAAAGATAACATAGTGAATATAACCTTAAGTTATTTCATTTGTTCTTATACTTAACTATCGAAAAGACGGCTTAAACCATTGAAAAGGTATCCTATGAACCACGCACAACAAGCGATAAAAGAACTCATCGAACAAACAGAAAAAAGCGTCATTGGACAAAGCCACGTGGTTCGAGCTTTAGTCATCGGGTTATTAACAAATGGGCATATTCTGCTAGAAGGTTTACCGGGAACGGCAAAAACACGTTCCGTAAAATCTTTGGCGAACTTGTTAAACACCAGTTTTGGTCGAATCCAGTTTACGCCGGATCTTTTACCATCTGACGTGACGGGTACTGAGGTTTATCAAGAGCTGGATGGTAAGCCGCAACTCCATTTTCAGCCAGGGCCAATTTTTAACAGCATTGTACTTGCTGATGAGGTCAACCGTGCACCAGCCAAAGTACAAGCGGCACTGCTTGAAGCCATGGCCGAAGGCACAATCACGGTAGGCGATAAAACTCACGTATTGCCAGACTTATTTATGGTGCTTGCAACGCAAAACCCTGTAGAGCAAGAGGGCACGTACCCACTGCCAGAAGCGCAAATGGATCGCTTTATCATGAAGGTTACCGTCGATTATCCAGAAGATGACGCAGAACGTGACATCATTCGTTTGGTGCGCAGTGAAGAATTGGGTGCGGAAACCAGCAGCGAAATTATTACGCCAAAACACATCGAGCCAGACGTGGTGCTAGAAGCGCGTCGTCAGTTACCAAACATCGTGGTATCAGACCTAGTGGAAAACTACATCGTTGCGTTAGTGATGGCGACTCGTAAGCCAGAGCGTTATGCCGATTCAAACTTAGCAAAATGGATTGAGATTGGCTCTAGTCCTCGTGCTTCCATCGCACTCGACAAATGCGCTCGTGCGTATGCGTGGATGCAAGGACGTGACCACGTTACTCCTGACGATGTGCGTGCCATGGTTCCGTCTGTATTGGGCCACCGTTTTTCTTTGACCTACGATGCGCTAGCAGACGGAGTCGATCACCAACGAGTCGTACAAGAGCTGCTAGATTGTGTAGAAATTGGGTAAGTGGGAGGCATTATGGCTAAGCCAACTCTTGCGCCAAAATCACAGGGGATGGATCCCCGTTTGTACTGCGATTACGCTCGTTTAGTACGTCTGCAAGCACAAGCAGAATCATTCAGTTTACTTCCTCACCTAAAGGCGGGTAGCGTACTCTCTGGCCGACACAATTCGTTGTTTCGCGGTCGTGGATTGAACTTCGAAGAGCTGCGCCATTACCAATTGGGTGACGATATTCGTAACCTTGATTGGAAAGTTACGATGCGTACAGGTAAGCCGCACGTGCGCAGCTATACAGAAGAAAAAGATCGCAACGTAATCGTGTGTGTCGACCAGAGAAGCACAATGTTTTTTGCTTCGACGCAAGTAATGAAATCAGTTGTCGCGGCAGAGATCGCAGCGATGTGTGGGTGGCGAGTATTAAAAGATGGCGACCGAGTCGGTTTTGTCATCGCATCCCCGCAGGCGTTGTTTCACAGCAAGGCACAGCGTTCGCAAAACGATCTTCTGGCGCAACTTAAACGTCTCGCTAAAGCCAATCAATCGCTCAATGTGGACTCCTGCAATTCCGAAAAAGTAACGTTCAGTCAATGGATTGAGCTTATTAAACGCATGAAGCTCAAGCAATCCACTTTGATTTTTATCAGCGACTGGAGCGACTGCGAGGAGCACCACCTTGATCACCTTAAACAGCTACAACAGCACAACGATGTTCTTGCAGTGATGGTCAGTGACCCATTAGAACAAGCGCTACCAGACGATTTGGCAAAATCGAAATGGGTGGTTGGTGATGGGCAGTATCAACTCAATTTAGACAGCAAAGCAAAGGTAGAAGCTGCGAGCGCAAAGCTTGAGGCTCGAACTAGCTTACAGCGTCAATCACTCTCTCAACTTATGGCGATGAAACACCTTCCGCACATCGAACTCGATACGACAGGTGAGCACATTAAACAATTCCAAAAACTGGTAGGAGGGCGTTAAATGAGTGATCTTCCTACGCCTCCAAGTACCTACATACTCAGAGAGCTGCATGATGTGGCTGTACCACCCAGCGTGAGTTGGTACCCGCAAACTATTGGCTGGAAAATTTTAGCGGCGGTTGCGTTCATTACATTGGTATATTTCGCATATCGCTTGGCTCGGCAATGGTGGCATAATCGTTACCGAAAAGAAGCTCTAATGGCGATTTCGCAAATCAAATCGAGCGACAAAGACATGCCTAAAGCATTGTTCTCGGTGCTTAAAGTAGTGCTGATTCATATTGATAGCCGCAACGCGAAATTGTTTGATACCGCCTTTCTGCGCAAGCTCGATGCGCTGTATCCGCAAACCGAAGATTCTCAAGCAAACTCGCTTGTGGTCTTTAACGATGAGCTTTCAAAGCGCTGGCTACAAAGTATTGTCGACCCAAGCGTTACGCTAACCAACGAAGATCGTGTAACGCTAATTGCTCGTGCGAAAAACTGGGTGAGTGAACACCGTGGTGATGCTCAAAAAAGCGCGGCAAAGAAATCACCACGATTGAAACGCAAATCACATCAGGGAGGTCAACATGAATGATCTTCTTGCATCGATAACTGGTTTGTCTGGTTTTGAATTTGCTCACCCAATGTGGTTTCTGGTTTTGCCCTTGCCGTTGGTGGTGTACTACTTGGTGCCTGCATATCGCACTAAGCAAATGGCGATCAAAGTGCCGTTTTTTAGTCAGCTGGTGGAAGCGATTGGTGAGACGCCATCAGAAGGTGCAAGCCAGTTGACCCCGAGTTGGTGGCAACGAGCAACGTTAATTCTCTCATGGCTTTTGGTGGTGTGTGCGATGGCAAAACCCACCGTGTTAGGCGAGCCTCAAGTTCGCGAGAGTTTAGGTCGCGATGTGATGGTGGTGGTGGATCTTTCGGGCTCCATGGCCGAGCCAGATTTCACCTCACGTACAGGCGAAAAAATTTCTCGTCTTGATGCGGCAAAAGAAGTGCTGTCGGAGTTTGTTCAGTCTCGTAAAGGTGACCGATTAGGCTTGGTGCTTTTTGGTGATGCTGCTTTCGTGCAAACGCCATTTACCGCAGACCAAAAAGTGTGGCTCGAACTGCTTAACCAAACCGATGTGGCAATGGCAGGGCAGAGTACCCATCTTGGTGATGCGATTGGCTTAGCGATTAAAGTTTTTGAGCAAAGCGATAAGTCGCGTGGTGCTTTAGAACAAGACCAAAACCGTGAAAAAGTCGCGATTGTATTAACCGATGGTAACGACACGGGCAGTTTTGTTGAACCGATTGATGCGGCGAAAGTTGCGAAAGCCAAAGGCGTGAGAGTGCACGTGATTGCGATGGGCGATCCGGAAACGATAGGTGAAACCGCGTTGGATATGGACACGATTCATCGCATTGCGAAAGAATCCGGCGGTGAAGCGTTTGAAGCACTCAACCGTGATGAACTATCGGCTGCCTACGACGAAATTGGCAAACTGGAACCTCAACTTTACGAAAGCACCACATACCGCCCAAAACAAAGTCTTCATCATTACTTGATGGCGTTAGTGGTCATCATGCATTTGCTCGCGTTCAGCGTCGCAACACTTAAAAGAAGGGCTGTTACACGATCATCATTAGGAGAGAGCGATGTTTGATTCTCTTAGTTGGACGCAATTCTTTACGCAGTTTCATTTTATTCGACCACTGTGGTTACTGGCTTTGGTCCCCATGTTTTTCTTGGTGTGGTTACGCTGGCGAGAAGAAAGCAAGCCAAGCTGGAAGGATATTCTGCCCGAACATTTACGCAATGCTTTGACGATAGGTGAGCGAGGTTGGCGTAAGCAACTGCCGCTTAAGCTCTTGATGCTGATTGTGTTCATCGCCATTGTGATTTGTGCAGGCCCAACGTGGCAACGTGAATCTTCCCCCTTTGGCGAAGATAAAGCCTCTATGCTTGTGGTGCTTGATAACAGTGACTCGATGCTGCAAAAAGATCTCCCACCAAGCCGCCTTGAGCGTTCCAAACAGAAAATACGCGATTTGCTAGCCGCGCGAAAAGGCGGAAAAACGGGTTTAGTCGTGTTCGCGGGCAGTGCTCATGTCGCGATGCCTATAACTCAAGACAGCAAAGTATTTGACCCGTTTTTGGCGGCCATTACGCCAGAAATTATGCCCGTGCAAGGTAAGCTTGCCGAAAAAGCATTGCCGTTAATTGACCAACAATTGCAAGGTCAACCAGGCTCCACTGTTCTGTTGGTGAGTGATGGCGTTAATCCAGCCACGATTGAGCAATACCAAGCGTATTTCTCGGGCAAACCTTATCAACTGTTAATTCTTGCGGCAGGGAATGCTGACATTGTGAGTAACAACCCAATGGATTTGGATTCTCTACAAAAACTGGCTAGTCAGACTAACGGTCGATTGGTGGAAGTGACCGTCGATAATAGTGATATCGAGCAACTGAATCGATACGTTGAGCGCAATATGCAGCTTAATGGCGAATCTTCAATGCCTTGGAAAGACATGGGGTATCAACTTCTGTTCCCAATCGCGCTGATCATGATGCTGTGGTTTAGAAAAGGGTGGTTAGTGCAGTGGTGCGTGATTGTAATGGTGAGCGGCACGTTATTGATGCCAACAAGTGCATTGGCCGAGAACATTTCAGTTAAAGCCGAGCAGCCACAAGTTGTGCAAAAAGTGACGGCTTTCGACAAGGTGACGCAATGGTGGTGGGATTTGTGGCTAACGCCAGATCAACAAGGACAGCGTTTGTTCAACCAACAAGCGTATTTAGAAGCCGCGAAACACTTTGTCGATCCATTACGCAAAGGGACGGCGTACTACTACGCTAGCGAGTTTGAACTCGCCCACAGTGCGTTTTTGGAAATGCAAAACGACCCGTCCGAAGAGGTTCGAGATTACGGTCTTTATAATGCGGCGAGTGCATTGGCGCGTCAGCGTGAATATTTGGCTGCACGTGACTTGTTAAAATCCCTAGCCAACAAGCCAACATTAAGCGAGAGGCTAAGACCGGATGTTGAGCATAACTTGAAAGTGATTGGTGGTATTGTAGAGGACATCAACCGGATGAGTGAGAGTCAGGCAGGAACGGAGCAAGAAGCATCAACCGAGCTAGGCGATAACCCTCAAACCGCAGAAGGGGCGGATGAAAAAACGTCAGCGGAGTTGATGATTAAAGAGACGTTAAGTGCAGACGACATCTTAGGTAGCCAAGAATTAGCCGACAAATGGTTAAAGCGAGTCGAAGCGGATCCTAAATACTTCTTAAATGCGAAGTTTCAGATTCAATTGCGTTCAATAGAAACCGGAGAATCAACTTCTACTGCGAACGAAAATACAGAGGAGGCGGTGCAATGATGAAAAGCCACCGTTTTACGCCCTTTGCTTTACCCTTGTGGTTAGTTATCTGTTTCGGTTTCCTCCTGAGCAGTAGTGTGTTGGCTCAAGATATTCGTGACGTTCAACGAGAGCATGGTGTTGAGTTACAAGCGTGGGTTGGTAAACAACCAACGGCTGGAGAGAAGCGTAAAACACCAAGTTTTAGCGTCAATGAGCAAGTTATTTTAACCATCGAAGTGGCAACGCCGCGTTGGTTTACGGGTGGTACGAGAATTGGCAATATTGAAATACCCAATGTTATCGCCAAACAGCGTAATCAACTAGCAACCAACTTTACTGAGCAAAAAGAGGGACAAACTTGGTCGCGTCAACGCTGGGAAGTGACTTTGTATCCACAAGCATCTGGTGATTTTGTGATTCCACCTGTCGCTGTGGGCGTTCAGGTGTCGGCGCCGGATGGCGAGAAGGTGTCAGGCACACTTTATACGCAGCCGATTAAGTTCAAAACTGTCTTGCCATCGGGATTGTTGAGCGGTGATACGCCTTGGTTTTCTGCAACGCACGTAGACGTAAAACAAGAGTGGGAAACCTCCACTGAGTCACTCAAAGTTGGGGATGCAATCACGCGTAAAATCACCATTTTGGCTCATGATTCGCTATCTGTGTTGCTACCAGACTTGTTGAAAGGAGAATCAACAACCCGTTACCAAGCGTATCCTCAACCGCACCGTCTTACAGATACGCAAACACGTGGTGACTACCAGTCAACACGCACAGAAGAGAGTGTGTACGTGATTCAACAAGGTGGTGAATTAACCCTGCCAGATTATGAGTTCCGTTGGTGGAACAGTAAGACTCAACAAGTGGAAACGGTGGTGTTAGAGGGCAAAACATTTGCTGCGAAGCACACGTTGAAATCCTTCATCAAAACGTACTTTGCATGGATTGTATCCACGCTTGTATTTCTGGGTTTTGTGATTATTTCATTGGTAGCCATTAAACGTTACTACCGCAACAGACCGACACCAGCATGGCTGACGTTCCACCGTTTGTTAAAGGCTAAACGTTGGTCTGAAGCAAGGACCATATTGTACAAACAATTGCGTTTAAATACGGCCGAGCTAGAAATGACCAAAGCCGATACGAGTGAATCGTGGCAAAAAAGTGCGTCGCGAATGCAAAATGGTGAAAATAGCGCTCATTTACTGAAGTCGATGTGGCGCAAAGTCCAGACCAAACAAAAACGCTTTAAATTCCGTATTCCGCGAGCGTTACCAGAACTGGACAAAGTCATTGGAAGAGATGGCAATGAATAAAACGGGGCGCTAATATAGCGCCTCGTTTTTATTAGAGAATAGAGTTCAAATGAGCCAAGAGTTTATGCGCCGCGCATTGGAAGTGTCCAAAAATGCGCTTCCTGAATGTCAACCCAACCCGCCGGTTGGCTGCGTGTTAGTGAAAGACAATCAAATCGTTTCTGAAGGTCATACTCAAGCGATTGGTGGCAATCACGCGGAAGTGGAAGCGCTGAATGCGTATCAAGGCTCGTTAGAATCGGTGACGGCATACGTTACGCTGGAACCGTGTTCGTTTGTTGGTCGCACGCCAGCTTGCGCGGTGACATTAGTCAAATCCGGCATAAGCAAAGTCGTCGTAGCCATATTGGACCCCGACCCGCGCAACAGTGGTCGAGGTATCGAGATTCTAAAACAAGCAGGTATAGAGGTAGAAACGGGTTTGTGCGGCGAGGAAGTCAGCGAGTTTCTTACCCCTTACCTAGGCAAAGCCTAAGTCAAGCTTTACGTTGCACTATGGTGCCAGTTTATGTGGTGAATGAAGTGCGTCAAAATTGAGTTAAAACTCATTAAAACAAGCGATACCGCCCATTTATTGCACTTGGCTACGTGAAGGATCATGCTGTTAGATTAAAATAGAGAAAGTGACTTTTGAAAAATTTAATAGCATGAAACCGACCGACCTTAATCTTATTCCCATTTTCACTGCCATCTATGAAGAGCGTAACTTGTCTCGGGCGGCGGCGCGTTTAAACATCACCCAGCCTGCGGTGAGTAAAGCGCTAGCAAGGCTACGTGATATCTACGATGACCCATTGTTTCATCGTTGCGTTAAAGGTGTCGAGCCTACCTCGTTTGCGATGGATATTTATCCTGCTCTTCTAGCTTCAGTACAAAATTTCACTTCGACATTATCGGCCTCTAGTGAGTTTGACCCTAAAGTGTCGAATAGAGTGTTTTCTATTGCCTGTGTGTCCGTTGCAAGCTTTGAGTTGCTACCTCAAGTCATGAAACAAATCCGTGTGTCGGCGCCAAATGTTGCATTAGAAGTACATCCGCTTTTTACGGAAGATTTTGAAAGTGATCTGCGGTTACAACGATACGATTTGATCATTGATATCACACCAAGAGCAAGAACGGTGTTAAAACTGGAAACTGTACTTACGGAGCGTTTGGTGGTGGTATGTAGCGAAGCGCATCCACGCCTGAATGACGAGATTACGGCTGAACAATTTTTTGAAGAAGAACACGTAGTGGTTTCGCAGTGGCAGAGTCGTAAGAGCTTGTTAAACGCCGATGACATTGTCGACTTGGATAAGAGAAAGATTAAGTATCGAGCCTCAGGCGTACTAGAAATGCTCCCAATTATTTGTGGTAGTGAATACATTGGTTTAATGCCAGAGTCGATGATCAACTTGTTCAATAACACCTATCATGTTAAATCTTTATCAATGCCATTTGATGAACAAATGTATGAGCTTTGTACAATCTGGCATCCTAGTCGCACAAACGACAGCGCCCATCAGTGGTTACGTTCACAGATTAAGCAAGCAGGAAAAGTCATCAACCAATAGGAAGTGCAATGAAAAAGACAATACGTGCCATCCTTAACGGAAAAAAAGCTGGGAATCCAGAGTTAAGAGATGCAATCATGAAAATGAGAGAAAAAGGCATCGACGTACAGGTGCGTGTGACGTGGGAATCTCAAGACATGCCGCGGCTAGTTAAAGAAGCGGTTGATGAAGGCATTGAACGTATTGTTGTCGCTGGTGGCGATGGGACCGTCAATGAGGCGGCTTCTGCGATTATTCAAATTGACAAAGAAAAACGCCCTGAGTTAGCCATTATTCCCCTTGGTACCGCCAATGACTTTGCTACCGCTATTCAAGTACCTAATTCCATTAAGGCGTCTTTATCTCTTGCTGTTGAGGGGCAGTCCGCTTTGGTCGATTGCGTCAAAGCGAACGATCGCTGCTTTATTAACGTGGCAACAGCAGGGTTTGGTGCAGAAGTTACAGCAGAAACGCCTGTTGAACTCAAAAACTTTCTTGGCGGCGGAGCTTACACGTTAACTGGTGTTATAAAAGCACTTGGCTTTAAACCATATGACGGAACAATAAAGATTGAAGGTGGCGCGTATCAGGGAGAAATGTTGCTCGGTGCGTTTTGTAATGGGCGCCTTGCTGGAGGTGGGCAAGAGTTAGCTCCAAAAGCGATGATTAATGATGGGATGATGGATCTAACATTGGTGCGCCCATTTTTACCTCATGAGCTGCCTAAAGTAATCGACGAGATCAATAACCCGAGTGAGAAAGGAGAGTTTGTGAAGTACACTAAAGCAAGCTGGTTGGAGATAGATTTTCCGAATCCATTGCCTCTTAATTTAGATGGAGAACCTTATCATTCGAGAACCATTAGATTTGATGTTCAGCCTAAGAGTATACGATTAGTCGTACCGCAAGATTGCCCTTGCTTGACTAGCTAAACGAGCGTTTTCCATGATTATTGCGTAACACAGCCACTAAAATGTGGCTGTGTTATTTGTGTTGAGGTATTAGTCAACTTCTTAACGTTTTTGAATGGTCTCAACGTCTATTTGCGTAGTTGTCCAATCTGAATCAACCTCTCCTCGAATCATTACGGTATCTTTTGGTGTCACTTCTTGACCCATCCAATCTTCGTTGTCGATCTCTACTTCGATCTCACCAGTGTTGTCTTTGAACAAGTAAGTCTCGTTACCAAATGATTGAACAATATGCCCGGTTAGCACTACAGCGCTGTCGTCGGTTGCGTTGCGCGCCTCTTTCACCGTATTGATTGCACTGACTTCTGGACCATTAAACGCGGCGAAAACCGAGCTTGAAAGTAGGGCAAGCATGGATGTTAACAATACTCTTTTCATTATCATCTCCTTATATTAGAAGTAATAAGTTGTGCCTACGTTAAAGGATGCAGTGTTCGCGTATCGGTCTAGTTGATATTTTGCGTTTACACCTATGGTGAGCTGCGGGAAAATTCTGTATTCCGCACCCACTGAGAACATTGCGCCTAGCTCGTTGTTTTTCTCCGCGCTATGGAAAAGCGTGTTGGTCATTTCCACATCGTCGTTCGTGACAAGTTCGTATTCTTGATGTTTAGAAACCTTGGCGTTGTATTCCGTGTACGTTAGACCCGCTTTGAATTTTGTTGTCCATTTATCATTTAATGCATAGTTAAACACAGGAGCCAACGACACTTGCTTGGCTTTGATTGACGCATCCCAATCCATTTCATGATGGTAATCTTTGCCATCGATTGACTTGATACCTAGGTTTTTTGAACGACTATCATCAAGGTCAAACTGGCTGTAACCCAGTTCCAATGCCCAGTTGTCATTAAATGCGTAACCGACAAAGCCTGAGAAAATACCGTCTTCAAGCTCAGGGTTGAGTGTTACGTTGTCAGTTGAAAAGTGAGGTTCCAAATCATGGTCAGTGGTGCCTAGTCCATATTCCAGACCTACATAAGGAGCCGCAGATACCGAAACTGAGCAGGTAACAAGTAACGCAAGAAGTGTTTTGTTCATTTTATTTTGCCTCTTCAAATCAACTTAGTGAGTAGAAGCGCATTTTGTGTGAAGAAGCGTGAAGCGATCGTGAAGAAACGAAAAAATGTTTAGAAAAAAGAGCAAGGGGCGATAACCGAGGGGCGGTTTGAGTGAACAAACACCAAGCTCTTTATATAGAGTAAGTTAAGTTGCTGCGACGTAACACACCGCAAACGGGACATTAAGGCGAGTAAACTCTTTGATCCAACGCCATTGGTTATCCTGGAGTTTATCGCCTGGCCCTTTTACTTCAATCCATTCGAACTCGTTTCCTTTAAAAGCAATCAGATCAGGCATCCCATTGCGGTAAAGCTTTAGGTCACTCAATTGTATTTTAAATAGCGCCATCAACATGTTAGTTGGGATTGTATCGAGTGCCATTTCGAGTAGCTCTTTACTTATTAAGCTCCAATGCACAAATGGATTGCTGATACCAAACTTCTCATCGTATCTAGTTAACAACGTATAAGTATTGCCCGTTTCCAACATATCAAACGTCGCATCTATCAAAGCTTGGCGTTTGGTAACAAAATCAGAATGGTACAAATCCAGAGGACGATGTTGATAGGCATTGATGAATGCGCCTTCGATGGGAGCGAAAATCGCATCCCAAAAAGTGAGACCAAGTAATGCATTAAGCAGTGCATTTTCGGCGTAAAATACAGTCCAGCCTAAGGACTCAAAATACGCTTTGCTGGCGAGTTCGACTCTCTGTTGAGATAAATCCAGTTCAAGGCGGTATTCCGTACAGGTTGGCTTCGTCACTCTTGGCACTTTCTCGCCTTGTTTTCGTTTTAACCGTTGCTCAAGTTTTTGTGCAACTTCGAGCTCAGACACATCGATCGGTGAGTTAAGCATATCTGTGACAATGTCACCAAATAAATCATCATGGTTTAATTTGTCATAGATACGTGCGCGTCGTTCTCGGCTCGGTGTGAGTTGAGTTTGGCCAAATAGAGACAGGGCGGTCTCTAGATCATCAAGCCGTTCGTAATCACGTGCTATGTCATTCAACATGTGCTCGCGTTTACGATCTACGTAACGGTGTTTAACGGGCTGAGGCATTGCCTCAATTAATAAGTCGAGATTGGCTTTGTCTTTTCGGTCAAATTGCCAGTACAGGTTGGCCAACTGGCTCAGTTCAATTAAACGGTCTATTTGCTCACGTGAATCAAAGAAACGGCGCACTTTACTCAATTGATATTGCTCGAACTGATGCAAACCTAAGTCATCAAGCACAAACTGACTTAAGTCTTGATGGGTGTTGGCAAAAAACAGAGTGAGCAACACGTCGATCATATGAGCTGAATTGAGTTTGACGATCGTAAACTCAAGCTTCTCTATACGATCAAATTCCGCATTACTCAAACGTTCGACAAGGGCGTCTTTCTTGAGTGATTTCGGCAGTTCGGGATAAAGCGCAGAGATTTCTGGTTTGGTCAGTAAATTGGCCGCTAACTCTTGATGAGAAAGGGGTGGGGAAAGGGCTACAAACTCATGTTGACTCAATTCCGCCAGCGCTTCATTGATAGAAGGTATTTCTTGATAACTCAGTTTATCACTTCGAAACCAACATCCCTTTCGGCTGTATAAACGTACCAAAAGGCACTGGGCGTGTTTGCTCAAAGAATCAAACGAGCAAAGCCATGCGTGTTCTTCCTTGGTCAGTAAATCGCTGTACCAAGTTACTGCGTGATGAGTCAGCTTAAAGAAGTTCTCTAGATAGTAGTCTGGTGCAAGTTCGATAGGGCTTTCCATAAACGACCGATAACAAAAAAGGCTTAACCCATAGGTTAAGCCTTTTTGCTATCAAATCAATTCGCAATTATGCGTTTTTTAGCTGTGCTACTTTCGCATCAGACAATGGCTTAGTGATGAACGCAAGTACGATACATACTGCCATCATTGCCGAAGAAATTGTGTAAGCCAAGGTGTAGCCGTCGCCATTTGTCATCGAGAAACCAACAACCGCTGCGCCGATTGCACCACCGATACCCCATGCTGTGTAAAGCACGCCGTAGTTAGTGCCGTAGTTTTTCAGACCGTAGAACTCAGCCGTTAGAGTAGGAAATACCGCTAGAAGTGTGCCGTAACCTACCGCTGCGATTGCTGTACCGATGATCAGTGTAAACTCAGAGTCGAACGTCGCGAACAGCACCATGTTTACGCCTTGTAGAACGAACGCGAGTAGAAGCGTACGAACACCGCCGATTTTATCTGCAAGCATACCCGCGGCAACACGACCGCCAGAGTTGAATACAGCAAGAATAGACGCTAGGTAAACCGCGTTTGGCAAGTTTGCTTGAACGCTTGCGATTGTCGTGATGTTACCAATGATCATTAGACCAACAGAAGCTGCAAACGCGTACATGATCCATAGAGAGTAGAACTGTGGCGTTTTCAACATTGCTTTCCAAGTTAAGTCATCTGACTTTTTCACCGCTTTAGGTGCTTGGCCTTCTTTTACTTTAGGCTCCGCAGGTGTGTAGTCTGCTGGTGGGTTGTTGATGGTTGCTGCAAGAGGAACCGCAATCGCTAGGATACCAACACCAAGAACCATAAAGCTAGTTTGAATGCCCATGCTGTCTATTAGCGCAGAAGTTACTGGCGCAAGGTAAATAGCCGCTAGACCAAAACCTGCCGCAATAATGCCGTTAACCATACCTTTCTTCGAAGCGTGGAACCACTTCATCGCAGAAGGTGATAGGCATGCGTAACCAAAACCGATACCTGCACCTGTGATCACACCGAAGGTAATGTTCAGCATGAGTGGAGTGTCAACAAAGCCAGACGCGATCATGCCCAGACCTGTAAGAACAGTACCTAGGATAAGGATCATTCGAGGGCCCATGCGGTCTTGAAGAATACCTGCAATAAGAAGACAGATAGAGAAAGTGATGGTTGCAGTTGCGTAAGGTGCAGAAGCTTCTGCAGCACTCCAGCCTGATTCAGTTACCAGTGCCTTGTTGAATACACTCCAAGCATACAGGATGCCAAGACAAAGGTTGATACAGAACCCTGCTAACAGGATGCGCATAGCTTTATCAATCTTGCTCATTTTTATTCTCAGTTTTTCCTCTTATTGGCAATGCCGCAAAGAAGGTTGGTTTAAAGATGTTTTTTCTCAAAATTAGTTTGCGTTTTTCAACGTTTAACGCAATGAGCGCGGATTATAACCAATAAATATGTGATTGGAATCTCTTTTTACGGTTACTGATAAAATAATTTGCAACATTAAAAGTGGATGTGAATTCATGGTTTTGTATGTAGTAAGAACGTTGTAAAAAAGTGATATTTTTTGTTCGCTAATAACGAATGATGAGTCAAGACAGAGAGGTTTTACGCTGTTGAGTGCACAGTTCACATTTCAAATAAAAAATTTCAAAATGTTTCCATGTTAACCATCTGTAACAAAAATGGCGAATTTATCATCTAACTGTCGTAAGTATCAGATGCAAAGGGTTTCTTAATTTTTAATTGTTAACCTTTTGTAATAATTGAAGCTGATTAGCTTTTATGTTCATTAAATGAGCAAAAAAGTAACTTGTAATTGCTGATTTTAGGCGCAGAATATAGTGAAAAATGAGTTTTCATTTATGAAGGGATGCTTTTTAGATTTGTTGTGAGGTGACTTATGAAACTGTTCCTATTACTCATGGCTTCGGTATCCGCTGGTATCGCATCAGCAGACCACATCCATTCATTTATGTTGGGCTTATCTATTGCTTCTTTAGCGGTAGGTAGCTGTTATTTCTTCGCATTTCGCAGCTCGCGCTTTCCACAGCTTGCTTTATTCCTACTCATTTGCGGTATGCTTTCTAAGTTGACGATAACCGTAGTCGGTGTGATGTGGGGAATGTCCGCGGAATTAATCACGTCTCCAATCGTATTCGCACTTTCATATTTATTCTTTTCGCTTGCCGTTACCTACTTATGGTTTAGCTACAGAGAGAGCATCACTAAGATTCCTGACCGATTTAAGTCAGCGTAAATCAACACATTAGAATAAAAAAAACGCCAGCACATTTGCTGGCGTTTTTAATTAAACGTAATTTTGTTCGGATATTGCTTTTAGTTTGATCGTGGCAATACCGTTAGGCACTCATTGGAACAAGCACCATAGTACCAATAATCACCGTGATAAGGCCTGCTAGAACTGGAACGGATGTGCGTTTTACAACCTCAAACGGGCTGATGTTTGCCATACCTGATGTCGCAACGATTACGCCAGATACTGGTGAGATAGTACGGCCTAGGTTTGATGCTTGAAGCATCGGGATAATTAGGAAAGCAGGGTTTAATCCCATTTTCGCAGCCAAAGATGGTGCTAACTCCACGAACGCATAAAAAGGCGCGTTACCCGAACCCGTTGCAATTGCTGCTGCAACTGTCAATGCAGTTAGAATAAGCATTAAAGCAACGCCGCCTGCACCAGCATTATCTGCTAGATGAAGTAGGTTATCGATAGCTCCGATAGACATCAGACCTTGTGCAAAAACCCCTGCGGCAACCAAAAGCATCACAACGCCTTTGAACGCGTCAGCCATGCCTGCGTAACAAGAATCTAAATCTTCTAGTGATTTCTTACCATCGAACTTATTTACAACATAATGGATCAGAGCTCCAAGGAAAATCGAACCAACCACAATAGTGTAGATGTCTAGACTAAGTCCTGGAATGGTACGACCGTTGAATAGGAAAACGCCGATGATAGGTAGAAAAGGAAGAGCTGCATAAAACGCTGGTGCGTCAGCTTTGATCTCTGATACATCAATTTTTTCCATTGGTGTATTTTCTTTCTTATCTAAGTATTTGTTCCAGAAGAACGCTGCCGCTGCCATGACGATGATTGCGCAAATAGAAACAGGCAACACAGTTTGTACCGCAAACACATCAAGCTCTAAACCAGACTTTTCTGCTGCGATAACAACATCACCAGAAGTAGGAGAAAGGATGATTGCCGCTGGAGAGGCACACACTGCAACGGCTGCTGGACGAGAAATGCCCATCGCGACCATCATTGGGAATAATGTCGCCATTAATAGTACGCCAAGGCCTGTTGCAGAACTTACCGCAAGAGACATTAAACACGCCACAATGTAAGCCGCTACCAAAAGGACGTAAGGAGACTTGATGACAGAAAGCGGTTTAGAGAACTGTTTCACTACCACGTTGTTCGCGCCGATATGAGTCATGTATGACGCAAAACCACAAAGCAGCATGATTTGCATACCAAGACCGCCACCGCGGTATTGAAGCATGTATTTCACGTATTCAAGCGCATCTGTCACCATGTTACCAGTTGAGGTGATTTTTGACGGCAGCACGTCGTGCCCCAAAACGCCAGTCATAAGAAGTAAAGCAATACCAGCGGTCAGTAACACGCCCGCAGCTTTATAGCCTTTGACAATAAAGTAACCCACCGCAATGGTAACCACTAAGCCAATTAAGAGCTCTAACATAGGGATCTCCGAATGTTATGTAAAAAAGAAAGAAACTGTTTCAGTTTATGACAAGGAATTTACAGAATTCTTAGCTGTGGCACGAGACAAATATGAGGCTTGCATGATCTGAGACAAATAATAATTTAATAAATAATTTCGTTAGATTGTATTGTTGGAATTTGGTTTTCTAAGTGTTATGTGCTGGTTTGAAGCTATTTATAGGAAGGAAAATATGACTAGGAAAGTGAATGAATAATGAGTGAATTGATTCACAATAGGAAAAAGACTTTACTCAATAAGCAATTATTGGAAAACACTCTTCACAACAAAAAAGCTTCGCCGAAGCGAAGCTAAGTAATCGTAAGAATGAGGATAAACTATGCGTATCGACGAACCATAAGGTTCCAACTACGTTGCTGCCGTTCGAACTCTGCTTTAATTTGCTGGTACTTCATTTTCGTTACAGAACATTCGTATTTTTTTACCACACTGGCAGTTTTGGCACCGAGTACTTCTTTGCGCATCTCGTAGTATTCCTGCATGTGATGAACTAGAGTATCAAACTCGTGCTGTAGTTGATCGAGGATCGTTTGCGTGTTCGGTTTCGATTCTAGCTTTTCTCTTGCTTTCTTCAAAAGTTGACTCGCACGGGCTTTTTCAATTCTAAATGTAGGCGTTGTGCGCAACTTAGATGTGAGTCCTAGCCAAGAACATGACTTTATCAACCACTTCGTTGGGTCGTAATGCCACCAATACACGCCATTGCGATAGTCATTCTCGAAAATATGATGGAAATTATGGTAACCCTCTCCAAATGTGAAAAAGGCGAGTACACCATTATCGCGAGCAGTGTTTTTGTCTGTGAAAGTTTGCTTACCCCAAATATGTGCGAGGGAGTTAATGAAAAAAGTCGTATGGTGACTCATAAAGAGTCGAGCCGCACCAACGACCAATAACATCCCCCAGATATCACCGTAGATCAGTCCGAGCATGACTGGGAAACCAATATTAGTCAGTAGGGCAAGTGGAACATAATACTTATGCTGCCACATGACGATTTTGTCGCGCTTTAGGTCACGGCAGTTTGTATATTCGTTTTCCTTTGACTTATTGTAATCACGTAACATCCACCCAATGTGAGAATACCAAAAACCCCGCTTGGCTGAGTACGGATCTTTATCGTTATTGTCGACATGTTTGTGATGCACACGATGATCAGAAGACCAATGTAATGCACTATTTTGCAAAGAAAATGCTCCTCCAATCGCAAAAATGGCGCGCAAAATAGGATGAGCTTCGTATGTTTTGTGGCTCCAGAGACGATGATAGCCTGCTGTAATAGAAAGGTTAGTAAAACTAAATGCAATCACTCCCCAAATTAGATGTTCCCAACCCAGCCCAAAATGATATGCATACCAAGGCATTACAATAAAAGTCAGAACAAAACTGGCAGAAAATATTAATGTATTCAACCAGATAACAGGTGGTTTGTTTTGAGTCACAGGTGTATCCCTAACTTTGAGCTAACAACTGTTCGCCAGAATATCAGCGTACACATGTAAGTCAAATTAAAGTTAGACAAATGTGACTATTCCTTTGGGTGTAGATTAAGGAACTTGATGGGATATTTTGCTTTTAATTGAATAATGAGTAGTATTAAAAAATGAGCTCTGGCTTAAGGTGTATAAAATCTGCCAAGAAACAAGTGTTATAAAGGTGGAATATACCGAGACTCTATAAAGAAGCAAAAATGTAAGAAAATAGGAATACGTAATGGATTTACGATTAGCGGAATATAAGGACTACGAGCGCATTGCGCATCTTCATGCGGATAGCTGGAAGCGTCATTACCGTGGCATTCTTAGTGATAACTATCTTGAGAAAGAAGCGATTGACGACAAACTACTGATTTGGCAAACCCGTTTGACCAACCCACCATTCAATCAGCACATTGTCTTGGCGGAGGAGGGAGGTTTGCTACTTGGCTTTGTTTGTGTGTTCGGCAACCATGATTTCGAGCGTGGAACCTTTATTGACGCATTGCATGTTGATGACAGTTACCGTGGTCGTGGGATTGGTAAGCAGCTATTACTTGCTGTCGCCGAATGGCAACAGCAGTACTTTAAAGACACAGGTCTTTATTTAGAAGTTGTGTCGCAAAACATTTCTGCGATTGAATTCTATCGCCACATTGGTGGACAAGAGGATCAAGAGCGAACTTGGCGCGCACCTGATGGCAAAGAGGTGTTAGAAAAAGTATTCCGTTGGAAGAACGCCCAGTCATTAGTTAGTGGGATTGAGGAAAACGTGATTTACTCCTAACCTAGCGTTCTAAAACATTAGATAAGAGCAGTCTCATCACTGCTCTTTTTTGTTTATGCACCCTAAGGTTATGTTTTATTACAAGCTTTCTAGAAGTTAACCCCCATGGCTTTTAGTTCGAGCTCACATTGCTGAGCATTTTCAAACTGAATAGCAGCCATGCCAACTGCTCGGGCACCTTCAACATTGTAAGGCATGTCATCAAGAAATACTGTCTCTTCGGGGTTAAGCTGATACTTTGAAAGTAGAGTTTGGTAGATCTCCGCTTGTGGTTTTAGTAATTGAACTTCAGAAGAGATGATTGCTCCATCAAACAGTGGCCAAAACTCATAGGTAGTACGAAGATATTCCACAATTTCGTTGATGTTGTCTGTGAGCGCATATACGCCATATCCGGCACTTTTTACTCGTTTTAACAGCTCTATACTGCCGTAAAGTAGTATTTGAGTGTGTTTTACATAATAAAAGAAGCGGTCCATTTCTTCCGTCGTTACTTGGTGTTCACGTTGATAACGCTGTTTTGCTTCCCTTTCGGAGATCGTCCCTTTATTTAAATCTTTCCAGATTTGTGATGAAAATAGCATCTGAGCCATTTTCTCTGACTCTACGGAACCACCAAATGTTAAGCGAACGATTTCTACTGGAGACCAGCGTACCAATACATTACCTACATCAAAAATGACATTTTTTATCTGGAAAGAATTCATGACACACCCCAAGCCAATTGTTTGTCACCGCGGTATATGCGGTGAGTGTTGTTTTTAAATCGTTGGAAAGCCGTGCCAAAGGCGCGACTTAAGTTTCTAGAACAAAATGAGATTAACATCCAATTGGATACAGAGCGATTATCGCAAAATTACACTAAACTATATGCAACTTTGTTTATTTGGTTGTAAATCAAGTGCAGCTGTCTTAAAAGATTGAAACTAAAGATAAGTATTGCGAGCTGTTTACGTCATTTCGCGCTGCTTATAAATGATGATTAATATATAATTAGTTAATAATAAAATGATAAAAGTGAATCAAAATCACATTGTTGTGCGTCAGGCGGAGTAAGCAAAACAGATTATATGGACTCGATACGTAAGGTTTATCAATATGCAGAACCAAACCTAACTCTCGTTGGCTGGATGGGGTTTCTTGGCTTTCCGCTGTACTACTTTGTCTGGGAGTTTGCCTTTCCACAGGCTTATGAAAATTTACCTCTTAGATTGTTTTGCTCGTTATTGTTTTTCGGCATCATTTTTAGAAACCGCTTATCATCGACTTGGAGAGATTATGTTCCTATTTACTACCAAGTGACGATAACGCTGTGCTTACCGTTTTTCTTTTTTTATATGTTACTGATGAATGACTGGTCCAATGTATGGGTTATGTCGTTTATGTCTGCAATTTTCTTACACATTTTACTGGTTCATGTTACTAGGGTCATGTTTGCTCAAACCTTTGCTGGGATAGGTTTAGCAACATTCTTCGCTTGGGTTGCAAAAGGGTTCCATCTTGACTTGACCATGGATTGGACTCATGTGCCAATCTTTCTGTTTATTTATGTCTTCGGTAATTTGTTCTATTTTCGTAACCAAGTTGAACATGAAGCGAAAGTCTCGCTGGCAAAATCATTCGGGGCAGGGATTGCACATGAAATGCGTAACCCGTTGAGTGGGCTTTGCACTTCAATAGATGTTATCCAGTCGATCTTGCCCAACATGAAAGAGGCAGGAAAAGAGCAGTACGTCATGAGTGTAGAGGATGTCACCTTATTACGTGAAGTGAGTCAGGATGCAATGAACATTATCCAATCGGGTAATGAAACCATCGATTTATTGCTAACTTCGATTGATGAAAATCGAGTTTCTCGTTCTAGCTTCAAAAAATATTCAGTTCACTCGGTCGTTGAACAGGCAATTGAAAGCTTCAGTTATAAACGTGCCACTGATCGATTTGCCATATCGCTGGATGCGAGAAGTGAGTTTGAGTTTCTAGGTAGTGATACGTTACTTAAATACGTTATGTATAACCTCTTCAAGAATGCCTTCCATCACCGTAAATCTGAAGATTTTCACATACATGTATCCATGATAAGTTCAGAACGCTTTAATCAAATTGTTGTAACCGATAATGGTGCTGGCATTGCTCCTGATGTTCTACGCAATATCTTTCAAGACTTTTACACCACTGGCAAATCAGGAAGTTATGGTTTGGGTCTACCGTTTTGTAAAAAAGTCATGCGTTCATTTGGGGGGAACATTGAGTGTCAATCTCAGTTAGGGGAGTGGTCTCAATTTACATTAACTTTCCCACTAACGACATCTGATACCGTTACTGAAATAAAAAACGATCTGACTAAACTCAAAACCATTCTAACGGTGACTAGCCAAGATATCTTGGTGTCTAAAGTAACAGATATTAGCCGTTTTATGGGCTTTGATTCAACGATTTTAGATGCCAACCAAGTACTCAAAAAGAAAGAGTACGAGTTCGAATTCGATCTGATTTTTATCGATCTTGAGAGCTTAGATCCAAGAGCAAACCAGTTGGATAGATTAGAATCTCTCTTGTCTTTCACTGAAGCACGCATCGTTTATCTTTTTGAGCATCATCCGACTCAGAGAGCACGTAAGGCTGCATATGAACCTATTTGGATCGAAACGCAAGCCTGGTTATTGAATACTAAACCAACTATTGAGCGTCTCTTATATGATTCAAGCTATGTATCGACACCAACGGCCTCGGTGACGTTAGATAGTTCAAATAAGCGCACAATTATGGTCGTGGATGATAATGAATCTTTGCGTAAATTCACGGCAATGTTACTTGAAAAGCAAGGCTTTGAAGTGATTCAGAAAGAAGACGGGCAGCAGGCTCTGGATACACTAGAGCAAGAAGATGTTGATCTCATTCTGATGGATATCGAAATGCCAATTATGGATGGTGTAGAAGCGTCTAGGCGAATTCGAAGCTCGGATAAAAACTATGCGTCGGTACCTATTATTGCACATACAGGGGATAGTTCACCTGTCACGTTGGACAAAATTGGGTCTTCGGGTATGTCTGACTTCATCGTAAAACCGGCGGATAAAAATCGCTTGTTCGATAAAATCGCAAACTGGATCTAATCATTCGCGACTTGTTTTCTTGAGGCGAGTTGCTCACAACGAATAACACGAATAAAGAGCTCAGCAAAACTGTTGAGCTCTTTAGTTTTATCTACACATTAACTTACACAAACTCTAAGTCAGGGTGTGCGAATGCTTGTTGGCAGACAGTGAGTACATGATCAACTTCAGCAGCTGTCATGTCGGCATTGACTGAAAAACGGATGATGTTTTTGTTCCTTCCAGTTGCAGGGCGGCAAAACACTGCGCCGTAAACATTTCGCTCTTCGAGAAAATCGCGGACTCGCTCAGTGTTTCTCTCGTTGCCGCATTCTAATGAGATAATTTGTGATTCACTGCGAATAGTAAATCCAATGCGTTTTAAACCAACGGCTAAAGACTTGGCTCTTTCAAACAGAATATCTCGCTTATCATCTGATTTTCTTATGACGTCTAGTGTTTTCTCTAGCCGAATGATCTCTTGCGGTAATACGGTAGAACTAAATATTGCAGGGTACGCCACAAATGGAAGCGTCTTCGCCAGTTTTTCTGGGCCTAAAATCGCGCCAGCACGATAAGCAAATGTCTTGGCAAGACTAACGGTAATAAAATCTACCTTATGAGTTAAGCCAAGACCCTGCAGTATCCCCGCACCTTGTGGACCGTGTGTACCTAAAGAGTGTGATTCATCTACAACCAGGCCGCAGTCAAACTCCTGTGCTATTTCGTAGATATCACGTAGAGGAGCGATGGTCCCGATAGTGCTGTAAACCGAATCCACGACAATGATCCCTGAACCGTGACGTGAAATCTGTTTTCTTAGGTGGCTGGTGTTGTTATGCATGAACGGATGAATTTGTGCTCCGGCAATACGTGCGCCTTCCCACAAAGACATATGTGCAAAGAAATCAATGTACACAGGTATGTTCGGTGCACAAATAGTCTGCAATAAACCGACATTCGCAGCCCAACCAGATTGAGAAAGTAGACAACTAGGCATACCAACGAAACTGGCTAGTTGCGTTTCAAATACAGGTTTCGATTCATCGTCTTGTAAGAAAATCGCGGACATCACGACGTTGTCATCGTGCTGGGAAATCGCATCACGATGCGCACTTTGAATCTCCTTGTTATGAGACAGTGCAAGGTAATCATTGCTTTGCAGGACAACGGCATTACACGGTGGGCGTTTACCAAGAACAAGGTGTTTTTTGTTCTCATTCGGTTCGATTAGATCTTGAATATAAAAATCTAGGCGTTCCTCGATAAAGGAGGGAAGTGGTTTGCTTTGTATAGTTTCACTCATAATAAATCTCTTCTTCATATGGAAAAACGCCAGCGCTGACACTTATTCATATTGCGGATTTTGGGGAGAGTGTCACTAACCAGGTTGCATAAGTTTGCAGACCCTTGCAAACTCGACATTTGAGGGTTGGATGGTGGCTGTAACTCTATAGGGGCCCGGGGTCTAAACTAGTTTGTGCTTAAAGTTTATACGGCGATTTTGCGGTGTTTTTTCGTGCTTCATATCTGGATTTTGGATGAGGAATATAAAGTTTGAAAAGTGAAAAAAATGGGCGCATTAGATAACAAAAAAGGCGCGAAAATCGCGCCTTGAAACATGAGTAGATAAGAGACAAAATTATCGCTTATTACGTAAATAGCGCTTACGACGCTCTTCTTTACGCTTCGCTTTTTCTTCTTCTTTACGGGCGGTCTCAATCTCGACTTCAATCAGCTCTTGAGTGATCATTTCTGGGCGCTCTAATGTAATTTGGCCCAAAGTGCCTTGGCGAAGTTCGTGCAATAAGATCTCTGATACTTTGTGCAAGTCAACACGTCCACCTGCACGTAGTGCTCCGCGGCGACGACCAATTTCTTCCATGATCTCGATATCTGATTCTGGAAGTTCTTCAATTTGATAACGCTCTTTAAGCTTGTCTGCATAATGAGCTGCTAGGTATTCAATGGTATAGAATGCGACTTCGTCATATTCCATCGCTGTATCTTTTACCGCGCCAGTAGCCGCAAGGCGGAAGCCACTGTGTGGATTTTCCACTTTTGGCCATAAAATCCCTGGAGTATCAGATAATACGATGCCATTTTGCAGGTTGATACGTTGTTGACGACGTGTAACCGCGGGTTGGTTACCTGTTACAGCGATTGTTCGACCTGCGAGGGTGTTAATGATCGTCGACTTTCCAACGTTTGGGATGCCCATGATCATGGTGCGAATGTTTTTACCAATTTCTTCTCGGTGTGGGGCAAGTTTGCGACAAAGCTCCATGATTCGATGCACTTCTTGTGGTTCAGAAGTCGTGATCGCCATTGCTTTTACATGTTGCTCTTGCTCCAAGTGCTCAATCCACAGTTGAGTTAACTCTGGATCGGCCAAATCACGTTTGTTCAAAACTTTAACGACAGGTTTGTCACCACGGATTTGAGAAATCAAAGGGTTTTCACTACTGAAAGGAATACGAGCATCCAGTACTTCGATGATCACATCCACTTGAGGGATTGCTTCTTCGATCTCTTTACGTGCTTTGTGCATGTGGCCAGGAAACCACTGGATTGAGTTATTAACCATTTGAATTTAATACCTTAATTTTTCTAATGCTCCAGCGGTTGTAAAAGTAGCAATGTGAATCTTGAGTAATACAATACTAGAACGCATTTTCTAAAACTGTGTTTACTTCAAGCTGCTCGAAACCGCGGAGTTGAGCTTTCTTTCATGTTAATGCGTCAGTTTATCATGGAATGATGATGAATCATTCAAGATGAAAGTAAAAAGCTATGGCGTGCAAACCTAAACGCACACATCTCTTATATATACCGACTCGCAGTGAATATCCGTCTGGGTGAGAGACCGAACGCAAACGCTGTGTAGTCAAAGGTGGATTGTGTTGTCAGATTGTTCTGACGAATTTTGGTTTTCTGCTTTTATATCAAAGTGTTATTTTTATTTCGCTGTTGAGCGAAGTTTGACTTTTATCTGACAAAAACTAGTCTGAGCTTCCATTCAGAGGAAGCAGTCATGCTCAGTATTCTTAGAAGTATTACGGTATCGTCCGTCGCCTTAATTTTTTTAGCGAGTTCTTTTTGCTCAACTGCCAAACAGAGTCCTAAACCGAAGGTCATCGTTGGTGTTATTGCGCAAGACGAAGCTAAAGACTCGTTTGACGGTAGCGTTGGTCCTTCGTACGGAATTAGTCTTGAGTATTTGTCTAACATTACTAAAGCTTTGGATTATGAGTTAGAACTTCGGACTTACAAGCATATTCCGTCTTTACTTGCGGATGTCGAAAGCAAGAAGATTGATGGTGCGGTTGGATTTAGTAAAACAGCAGCAAGAGAAAAGCGTTTCTTGTTTTCGATGCCTTTCTTTTCGAGCACTATCGCTGTTTGGTATCGGAATGCCACTTACCGAGATAGTGATGCGCGTGATCTTAAATGGGTGTGTGTTGAGGGCAATGTGTATTGTGACAACCTCACTGAACGCGGTATCGATAAGATACATTACGTTAAAACACGTTTAGAGGCGTTTAATGAAGTTAAGCGAGGTAAAGCGAACGCGCTGATTTACACTTATGTTGGTATTACCCAATATTTGGATTTGAATGACATTGTAAAAGGGGTTGTCGATATTCCCAGTTGGTTGAAAAACGAAGAGGTGAGTTTTATCGCTTCGTTGGACAAACAGAGTCTGATCGATGACATCAACAAAATCCTTCAGTGGGAGCAAAATGGAAAAAACATTCGCTCCGTCGCCTCGAAAAATCCTTACCATATCAGTGATAAGTTATTGGTAGATTACCGACGTAATCATCAAAACAAACTAGTGATAACTTACAGCAGCAGTGACGAAGCTTATCCGTTTCTCTACCGAGATTCGCAAACGGGTGAGTTAGACGGTTTCTTTCCAGACTTCATCGACTTATTGCAGTCTCGTACTGGCTTGAGCTTTAAGTATGTGAAACCGACGTCGAGCCTTTCCAATGGATTAACGGCATTTGATGCCGATATAGTCCCCATCTCTTATGTGGGTGAGCTACCTAAGTCAGATTGGTTGTTCACTAAACCATTCATGCACAGTAATTACGTGGCTATCCAAGCGGAGCAGAGCAAGCGCGATAAATCTGCACTGAAAGAAGCGGGTATTCTGCTCACTTTGAAAAAGCAAGGGTTAGTTCATTTGGGCACTTGGCAGCAAGGCCAAGTTGATCATTATGATGATTTGAAAAAGCTGCTTACCGATTTGAAATCGGGCGTTTTGGATGTGGCTTATATTCCTGACGACATCGTTCACAACATGATTGCACAAGATCAAGTCGATGGCTTGGTGATCAATGCGGAGGACGTTTTGACATTCTCTAATGCATTTGCGGTTGCAAACCACAATACACAACTTCAACACATGTTGAACAGCATCATCGAAACCATTGATTCTAACGAGATCGAAAAACTGCTACGTTCTCACCGAAGCTTCAAACTGACTTATGGCTATGACGCGGAGCAGATCGCTACATTTGTTGTTGCTGGTTCATTCATATTCTGTCTCATGTTAATTGCGGCGTATTTCATCTTATCTCACATGCGACTTAAAGTGAGGTTAGCCGAATTTAATGCTGACAATGAGGAAGCGGAAAAGCAATGGCTGATGGACATAATCAAAGAGATCAATAGCTTGGTTTTTATCCATAGTGAAAATAACCATATGGAGATGAGCAATTGTGCCAACTACAACAGTAAACAGTGCCAACAATGTAAGTTGAAAAGTGATTCTGCGCACGCTCCTCTGGTGAATAATTTTGATGAACTGACCACTGTTATTGCTGGAAAGCGTATTTCAGAAGAGGTTGCCTCGTCGGGCTGTGAACTTGATATTAAACATGTATATCGAGAACGCAAAGTCATCGCTTCTCCTAGCGGTAAGAACAAGTTTGTACTGACTGTTATTCAAGATATTACCCAGCAAAAAGAACGTGAGCAGGCGTTAATCGATGCGCAAAAAGAAGCGCAAACCGCGGTACGTGCGCGCGAAAACTTTTTGGCAACCATGAGTCACGAATTAAGAACGCCATTGTCGGCAGCGCACGGCATCCTCGACTTGCTAAATCACCAAGTGACGACAGATTCAAATCGCGAGTTAATTGCCCAAGCCATACGCTCGCTCAATCATTTGAATACGCTAGTAGACGAAGTACTGGATTATTCAAAGTTAGAGGCAGGGCACTTAACCGTCGCTCCAGCTAAGACCGACTTGCTTAAAACCTTGTGCGATGTGTTTCGAAGCTTTGAACCACGAGCGCTCGCGAAAGGTTTGGATTACAAAGTGACAATCAAACCATTTTCGAATGCTTTCATTGAAATCGACGCGCTGCGATTGGTGCAAATTACCACCAATCTGCTCTCCAATGCGGTGAAATTCACTGCCGAAGGAGAGGTTGGAATCAGTGTCATTCTTCATGAAAAGCAGCTTATTTTGAAAGTGGCGGATTCAGGTATCGGCATGACGGATGACCAACTCGAAGGCATTCTCAATCCTTTTGTTCAAGCGGATGACACTATTACGCGTAAATATGGCGGTACTGGATTGGGGCTGAGTATTGTTGACCGATTGATCGACTGCATGGGCGGCGTGCTCTGCATCGATTCACAATTTGGCTTGGGCACGACGATTACCGTCAAACTGCCAATTGAGCATTGCGACTCTGAGCCAGACGTTTGTTTGAACTGGACGTATAGCGAGAGCTTACCACTTAATATTCGCCAGTGGTGTGACGCGTGGAAAATGCGTCCAGCGACGTTAAAAACAATGGTGGCGAACCTTCACCCTATACACGACAGCGATGCCAGTTTTAATGGCCTAATGCTGCGTGACGAACAAAGGGTACTTGGCAGTCTTACGCTAAGAGAGCTTCAATATCCAGATACATTGTTCAATTTGCTCAGCCAAACGCAGCAAGAAACCAAGCTTAGTGACGCAAATCAAGAAGTGGTTTCTTGGGTTCTCGGCACGGTACTGGTCGCAGAAGATAATCCCATTAACCAAAGTGTGATAGCAATGCAGCTTCATGAACTTGGAATCGAACCTGTCATTGTGAATAACGGCCGCGAAGCATGGGAATACATCAACCAAGATGAAAACGTTGTGTTGCTGCTGACCGATTTTCATATGCCAGAAATGGATGGCTATGAGCTTGTTAGGCACGTGAAAAACTCTGAATTTAAAGCAATTCCAATCATCGGTGTGACAGCAGAAGATGCTCGTCTTGCCATTGAGCGCACACAGGATATCGGCATTGATGATGTGCTCTACAAGCCCTATGACCTTAATCAATTAAAAACCGTTTTGATTCCATTTATTGGCGAAAAAGAGAGGGGTAGGCTGCCCGGCTGGATTAAACGGTTCAAAGCACAGGACGCAAAAGAGATTGCGCGCGTGTTTAGTCAATCAATGTCTACAGATATAAAAAACTTAAACGCCGCATCGACTGAGCGAGACAAAAAACGGGTCATTCATGGCATCAAAGGAGCGGTTGGGGCGATAGGGGTAAGCATGCTGACTGAGCTTTGCATTGAGGCAGAACGAGTTACTGCTGCGGAGTTTGACAGGCGAACAGCGGAGCTAATTTTACGAATCGAGCAGGAGATCGAAAACATAAACTATTGGGTAGAGACAAATGAATACACAATTTAATGTGATGGTGATTGATGACCATCCGCTACAAACCACAATACTTACGCAAATATTGGATCGCTATTGCGCGCAAGTCATCCCTTTTAACTGTGTGGATGCCGCTATTCAGAGTGTGCAGGAACAATATTTTGACGTGATTTTTTGTGATATCCAAATGCCCGGAAAAGACGGCATCGATATGATGGAAATGCTCGATAAAGTCCAGTACCAGGGGCAAGTTGTACTGGTCAGTGCAATGGAATTGACCATTATTTCTGCGGTAAGAGCCATGTGCGAGGGATTTAGCTTTGAAGTATTAGGGAAGCTGCCCAAGCCATACGATGAAAATGAAGTCGTTGATTTGTTGGGTAAAATAAGAGATGAAAAAGCGAAACAAGTCAGCTTTGCTCAACCGATTGAAGTGGAAGATCAAGAATTCCTGTTTGCTCTGGCTGAAGGGCGCGTGAAAAATTATTACCAGCCTTTAGTCGATGTGCAAAGTGGGGAAGTGCTTGGGTATGAAGCGCTCGCGCGTTGGAATCATCCTATTTATGGTGTGTTACCCCCTCATTATTTTTTGCCAATTGTAGAGCGTTGCCGCCTTTCAGGAGAGTTGTTTCAAGCTGTATTGAGTAATGTTATCTATGACATGAAACACCGCGGATTGACGCAAAACGTATCCATCAATGTAGACCATGAAAATTTAGAAGATACGGCGTTCTCTCATTACTTTTTACAGCAATGTTTAGAGAGCGAGATTGACCCATCACAAATCACCATTGAAATTACAGAGCGAGATACATTTCAGACTAGCGCGTCCCTGTACAAGAATTTACTCAAGTTGAGGATGAACGGTGTCACTGTCTCAATAGATGATTTTGGCACGGGTTCATCAACGTTTGAAAAACTGGCTCAACTGCCATTCAACGAGTTAAAAATCGATCGTTCGTTTGTACAAGGTGTCGAATGCGACATCAAAAAACGCAACATCGTTGTTGCTATTTGCGCGTTAGCGAAAAGTTTGAATATACGACTGGTCGCGGAAGGTATTGAAGACGAAGTCACATTGCAAGCGATACGTGAGTATGGCATTGATCTTTGCCAAGGCTTCTACATTGATAAACCCATGCCACTAGAAGCCATAACCATACTAAATGAAAGATATGAATAAATTGAATTACTTGATCTTTGACGATCATCCTCTCGTTTGTGTTGCAATCAAGTCGTTGTTGGAAGAGTTAGGTAAAACAAATGGGGTATTTACTGCAACATCAGCGAAGATGGCATTACAAATATTGAAAAAGGAAGAAATTCAACTGTTGATCTTAGATGTGAACTTGGCAGATTGCGATGGGTTTGATTTCTACAAACGTATCAAATCCCATGGTTATGAAGGCAAAGTCATTTTCTTCTCCGCTGAAACTAGCCAAATGTACAGCCAAATGGCTTTTCGTTCTGGCGCTGATGGCTATGTGTGTAAATCGGAAAATCACGACATTCTTAAAGACGCGATAGAAGCGGTAGAGAAGGGGTATACCTTCTTCAAATTTAAGCAAGTTGTTAATAGCGTTCGAGAAATGCCACAACTTTCAAGCAGAGAAAGCGCAGTAATGAAGTATTTATTACAAGGAAAGTCCAATCGAGAAATCGCTTCAGTGCTATCAATAAGTGACAAAACAGTCAGCACATACAAACGTCGTCTATTGGATAAATTTAACGTAAAGAACATTGTTGAGCTAACAAGAGTGGCGGGGGCGTAAGACCGCATCATGACACTTAAAAGTATCGCGTTGTCTCTTTTCATCGCAACATTACTATTCGTCACTTCTGTCACAATGATTGGTGCGGTGTTAATTTCTTATGAAGTAAAGCAGTTCAACACTTACGCGAATAATTTAGCCAAAATAAAACAAAAAGTAATTCTCATGGGGCTATTGACGGAAGCGCAGCTCGAGCAATACAAAGGCATGAGCGTGAGTGAAGTAGAAGCGCAAACAGAGCTGAGCTTTCAAGATGCGATTTACTCCCTGTCACGTTATGAAAAACTTAATTACGTTGAAGCTGTTGCACGGAAATCGCTTCATCAGGCTGAAGCGTATTTATCAAATGCGTTCAATCGACAAAATGCCGTTATGTATTTTCGTTCTTATACTGGAAACAAACTCATCTTAGAGAGACCGATTGAAGCGCTAGAGGGAGTGAAAGCCACATTTGATGTTGATTGGTGTAAAAGTAACTATTCTTGTGTGTTAGCCGCGTGGAAAGAGCAACTAACGGACCGGGTATTGTTTTCCCTACCATTTAAAACGACATACTCCGATGACATGGCGATAAGCATCATGAGTCCGGTTTACTTTCAAGGTGAGTTAGTGGGAGAGTTCTCGGAACAATTATACCTCTCGCCGCTTTATAATGATGGGAAAGCGGTGGATGTTCAAATAGCGAATGGGAACAAACAAATGGTGATTTATTTCGCTGGCTACCCCTTTCCATCATTCGCGTACACCCAATCATATGTCGCAGACAACAACAATCTTATCGTTTACATGTACCCATTCAGCAAAATTGTATTGGATTACGTGTTCTTGTTTATCATCTTCTTTTTCGTAACCTTAGCGTATTACAACAAAGCTTATGAATCTAAAGAGAGCCAACTTCGCCTCGCGAAAGCACTGACGAACGTGACGAAAGATGATTTAACGGGATTGTTTAACCGCAGAGTTTTTCAAGATAGCGAGTTCAAACGTCGTTTGGAAACCGCGCCATATTCCGTCATTGCAATAGATGGCGATAGGATCAAGCGAATCAATGACCATTACGGTCACCATGTAGGGGACGAAGTTATTGGAATTATTGCTGATGCTATGTCTAAAGTGTTTCGAAATAGTGATTATCTAGTTCGAACTGGTGGTGATGAGTTTGTTGCGATTCTGCCGGGTTGCAGTATCAGTCAATCTTCAATATTGGCGAAGAAGCTTCGTAGTGTCGTTAAAGATAACCGACTAAAGACCTTGGATATCGAGGTTAGTGTGAGTACTGGTATCGCGGCGAATGAATTACACGAAACGCTTCAGGACGTTATTGTACGTGCAGATGAAGATCTCTATGAGATGAAAAAACACAGACAAAAGTCCCATTAAGCAGGTCTGGTATTGACTCAATGTTAAGTTACGGAACATAACCATGACATAACTGTTTGATTAATTTGACCAAACAGAATGAGTGGTCTTTTATATTAGAGCAGTCAACAAATAGTGATTGCTCTATTTATTCTCGACCTTACATCTGGTGTCGCACGTGAACAAAGATCTCGACTTAAACTTACTTAAAATACTTGTCTTACTGGATAAGCACCGTCAGCTCAAGCCCGTTGCGAAAGCGATGGGGAAGAGTGAAGCGTCAATTAGCAAATACCTTGCCCGATTGCGACTCCAGCTAAACGATGAATTGTTTATTCGGCATCCTCATCACATGGAACCGACGGACTATTTAAAACGTCAATTACCTAAAATTTCCGATGCACTCGAGAAGCTTGAAACTTGTCTAATTAGAGATGAGTTTGAACCGGAAAATTACGAAAAAGACATCACCATTTGTTTACCGCAAACCGCTCAATACTCATTTGGGCATTTACTTGCAATGGATTTAATGGTGCTGTTTCCCAAGGCGCACATTTCGATAGCAACGATTACAGAGTATACGATAGAAGAGATAATCCTAGGCAAAGTGGATGCGCAGTTACATTACTTCAACGAGGATGTTCCGAAATCTGTTTATCAGAAGTTCATCGGCTATGCGCCTGCTGTGGTAGTTGTCCCTGAAGAGCTGGGAATTACCACCCTGGAAGAAGCGGCCAAACTTCCCTTTATCATGTTAGAGATTATCGGTTGGAAAGAGAAAGAGCAGCTCGTTAAGCGTGCAATGGAAAGCCACGGTATGGTCATCAACCGTATTGCGGCTCTAGACAACGTAAGCAGCGTATTGAAGCTAATTAAGCAAAAAAGCGCCGCAACCGTGTTACTTGAATATCAGGCGCCAATTGATGGATATAAATTTATAAGAGTGCCAGAGCATTTTTACCCAGATGGCTGGCCAAAAGTGGTTGTACAGGTGAAGCAAAGCTTAAGACATGATGCAATGCACCAGTTGTTAATCGGTGCTATTGCAAAATACATGAGCGCTTAGCGGCAAAACTCAATGTTTTCTGACTGAGGGATAGTATGCAGAAGTTCAATCAACGTGTCCGCATGGTACTTTTTCAGAATACGCGTTTTGTAGGTGCTGATTGTTTTAGCGCTGAGTGAAAGTTGTTCAGAAATCTTCTTATTTGAGTAGCCTTGTACAAGATAATGGAACACCATGGCTTCGCGATTTGAAAGTGTTACGTTACCCGACGATGGTGTGTGAGTCGACTTAAACATTGAGTAACCGCGTGAAACACTCACAATTGCGTCAATAATGGTCTCTCTTGTTTCATGTTTGCTTAAGAAGCCGTTTGCGCCCATTTCGTACGCGGCTTTAGAAAGACTCGAGTAGTCACGTGAAGAAACAAATAACAGTCGGCCACGATATCCCGTCGCTAAAATGTTTTTGGCTAAACGCATACCATCGCGGTCGCCAAGCACTACGTCTAAAATAATCAAATCAATCTTTTGGCCTCGAACAAGATCCATCACTTCCGCACTGTCAGTGGTTTGAATCACTTCAGCTGCGTTGATTACAGATTCAACTAGAGAAGCAAGTGCTTCGCTATACAATGGTTGAGCGTCGATAATAAGAACATTATTCAAAGTGAACCTCACCTAATACATCAACTAGTGTGCTGTCAGGCGACAGCGCAATTGGATGAATAGGATTGTAGGAAAAACCTTGCTAAGAGGAAGGAAAATGACTCTTTCCAAAAGTGAAAATCAGTGTCTTGATTATGGGAATAGCGATGTCAGGTATTGAAATACCTAGTGATAGGATGATTGCTTAAAACTTACGCTGACAGAAAACTAACAAACTGAAAGTGTTCTTTCAGTGTTCTATGCCTTCAGATTTTCTTGCGATGCCTCTAGCGCTTCGATTTAAACCCGTGTGTTCACAAGCGCAGTTTTATACCATGCCACTTGAAGAGAGCTTGTTATACACCAGGCATGAGCACAGTAGCCAACTTTGTACTGATATCTGTTAGATAGGTTTGGCTATTGACGCTGAACATCACTTCAAATTATTTCTAAACTTTTCATTGACTCTGCCGCTAAAAGTGGAGGTGTTAATTCGCACTTTGGCCACTCATAATGTCGTGTTCAAAAATGAGACAATTTTACATGGTTTGGTATGGAAATGTGCGTTAGCCGTCCTTTTGATGGTTTACAAATTTTGTTGTAACGACTAAAAAGGACTTTTGGATTTTTAGCCAGAGAACGGCTTCTCATGGCGTTTGCATCAAACTTTTCTGATGCGTATTTTTGGTTGGATAATTGGCTTTATGAGTAACGTAACCAGCACCATTTTGACAGAAAGTGGTACCAATGAGCTTGAAATCATCGAGTTTCATTTAGAAAAAACATTGCCAGATGGCAGCACAAAAACTTGTTATTACGGCATTAACGTTGCGAAAGTACGAGAAGTGATTCGCGTGCCAGAAACAACCGATTATCCAAACGCACAACCTCATATGATTGGTGTGTTCTCATCCAGAGATGTACTGACGCCTTTAGTGGATTTAGCTGGTTGGTTAGGTGTGCCAACACGACAAGATCTGGAGCGCAAGTTTGTAATCGTTACGGATTTCAACAAAATGACCAATGGCTTCTTAATTGACAGCATTTCGCGTATTCATCGCATCTCTTGGAATGATGTGGAATCACCAAGTCAGTTTTTGGAAGCGGGCGAACAAGATTGTGTAGTAGCCGTTGTCCGTAAAGAAGGCAACCTGATCATGATTCTCGACTTTGAAAAAATCATCGCAGACATCAACCCAGAATTGAGTATGGAAAAATACGATGTGAAAGGGGACAAGTCGGTGGATCTCAACCAGAGAATGGTCGGTAAGCGTAATGCTAAAACGATCATGGTGGTGGATGACTCAGCATTTATTCGCTCTTTGATCCAAGATACATTAGCTTCTTCAGGTTACAATGTGATCACATGTAAAGACGGTGGTGAGGCGCATGAGAAGTTGATGAGCTTGATCGAGGTCGCGAAAGAAGAAAACTTGCCAGTTAAAGAGCTATTAGATGCGGTGGTTACGGATGTAGAAATGCCTCGAATGGATGGTATGCACTTAGTGAAGAGACTACGCGATACCGAAGCGTTTCATGAAATGCCGATCATTATGTTCTCGTCATTGATGAGTGAGGATAACCGAGCGAAAGCACTATCTCTTGGCGCAAATGATACGATTACCAAGCCAGAGATTGGCCGCATGGTGAATATGATGGATAAATACGTGTTTAACTTTGCGTAAAAAACCGATCAGATGAAACAAATAAGGCTGCCGATTGGCAGCCTTATTTTTATTGAGGGCAGGGAAGAATATCTAAGGTGTAACTCTCGTTTGGAGTCTGCGGTGGCCCATATAAAATTCCACATTGTGTAAGGCTAGCTCTTTTTTCGTCGGCTGCAGCAATGACCATTTCGCGAGTTGTTGAACCAGCCGGGTGATGAAATGTTTTCCAATCCGAGTCTTCTTCGTTCAGTCCTTGCACGAGTAACTTCATCGATTCGCTATCAGAATCAGGATATCCATATAAAAAAACACAGCGCTTTGAACCACCAATATTACAGCCGTCAAATGGTAAATCTGCCATTAAAGCACTGTCTACGAAGTTTGAAACGTAAGGCTTGCTTTCCAATCCCGCAATCGCCATTTTCCCATAACCGACGCCTAATGCTGACGCAATAGCGCCTTTCATTCCTTCCAAACGAGCTTCACGTGCATCACTTTGAAGGTTTAAAAAGCGTGGCGCGGCAGTGACAGCAAGAATACCGAGCACGACAATAACTACGACTAACTCTATTAGAGTAAATCCCGTTTGTTTTTTCATATTATTTTCACAGCAAGTTAAAGGTAGAAAAACACTGACCGTACACTTGTTTATTGTGTAAATAAGTACGGTAATGATAAATCGTTCAGTAGTATAAGGAGGTGAGTTGTAAAGTGCTATACCGACGCCGCACTAATTGACTGAATCCATTAAATGCAATGGAGAATTCACGGGTTTAATTCGGCTAGATTTTAAGAGGTCATTAATTCCGCTGAAGAAATGCTGCGTGAACAGGCGAGCATGAATCCTCTTCGATGTAAGCAAACATGTACATCAGCGTAATGAAATACAAAATGCAAATGAGGGCGAACCGCACAAATGGATTGTCTTTTTATTCACTTTGATGAATGCTACGCGGAATTCATATCGCAGTGTGCCTGAGGTATTCATCATGCGAATGTGCTTTGGTTTTGTGTTTATTTTTCAAATATAAGAATAATCTAAATGGAATTCGATTCGATAAACTTCCTTGCAATAGGTTTGATATTTCTTGGCTCTTATGTCCAGACCGCAATCGGTTTTGGCTTGGCTATTGTTGCCGCACCTTTACTGATTCTTTGGGCGCCAGAATATGTTCCTGCGCCAATCTGTTTAGTCGCGTTATTTATTTCGTTGATGAATGCGATGAAGCACCGCAGTAGTGTTGAGATCGGCGGCTTAAAGATGGCGTTGATTGGGCGAGTGCCGGGATCAATTGCTGGTGGCTTGCTACTCTTTTTTGTATCTACACAAACTCTCACGCTTTGGATTGGTTTGTTGGTGCTGTTTGCAGTCGTGGTGAGTGTTTTACCGTTTCGGGTTGAGCCTACGCCTTCGCGTATGACATGTGCTGGTTTCTTTTCTGGGTTGTTTGGTACCAGTTCTGCGATTGGAGGCCCTCCGATGGCGTTATTGTTGCAGCATCAAGAAGCGAATCAGTTACGCGGTAATTTATCGGCTTTTTTTGTTTTCAGTTCGATTATTTCACTAATAGTACAAATCCCAGTGGGCTTCTTCACATTGCATCATTTGGTCATTACTATTCCTCTATTACCTGCTGCGGCGCTTGGTTACTGGCTAGCAATGAAAACTACCCAGTCGTTACCAAAAGAAAAGATTCGGTTTGGGGCACTTATGTTGTGTTTTGTAAGTGGCTTTACCGCCGTCGTACAAGCGTTGAGCCAATAATGCCATCTGCATCATAAAGTCACTGCGGGATTGCATTCCTTTTTATGTATGGCGGACTTGTTTACTTACGCCAAATTGGTCGTTTAGATGGGCGATAGTTTTATGAATAACACTCGTTATGGCACTTTTATGGCAGCATTCTCCTTTGTGATCTGGGGATTGCTACCAATTTATTATCGTTATTTACCGAATGCTTCTATGGATGAGTTGCTAGCATGGCGAATCATTGGGTCTGTACCTGTCGGGTTTCTAATTGTACTTGGGATAACCCGTCGAGGGCTGAATTGGAAAGAAATCTGGCTTGATAAAAAATCCTTGTGGTACACGTTTGTGGCGAGCAGTTTGATGTGTATTTCTTGGAGTGCGTTCACTTGGGCTTTGACCCATCATCGGGTCATCGATGCCAGCTTAGGCTTCTTTATTGGACCATTAGTATCTGTTGCGCTGGGCGTATTTATTCTTGGGGATAGGCTCTCAAAAGGCAAACTTATTGCAATAGTGTTGGCAACAATTGGTGTTATGTATCAAGTGATTCACTATGGTCAGCTACCCGTTATCGCACTAACGATGGGGTTGTTCTTTGCTTTGTATGGGCTGTACAAGAAGAAGATAAATTATGACTGGAGTACAACCTTGTTTGTTGAGGCGTTGTTACTGACTCCAGTTGCACTCGCATATTTGCTCTATAAACAATGGGCAACTGGTGAACTGGCTTCGGGCACAGATACCACAACATTGCTTTTGTATTTTGGCAGTGCACCTATCACACTTTTACCACTCGTATTTTATTCTATCGCAATACGTATAACTAATTTATCAACCGTCGGTCTAATGCAATACATCGAACCAAGCTTGCAGTTTGTGTTGGCAGTTATGTTTTTTGGCGAGTTGTTTGACGAAGTGAAAGCGGTGACCTTTGCATTTATTTGGGCAGGGCTGTTGTTCACAATTTTTGAAAGTATTATCAAAGGGCATCGGCGCAAAAAGCTGGTCAAACACCCCTTATAGTGGTTTCAATATTCTCACATATTAGCTTCTTTATTCTTATGCCCTCCATTCGAGGGCATTTTTAATGTCATGAAGCATTGGCTTTCGTTTTTTTCCGAGTAGAAATCATAACTTGAGATTATTTGACGCATTATCATAATGATACCGCTATAGTTATAGCCAAGTGACACGCTTATATAAGTGAAAACCAGATCAAGAAGGACGACATATGATCACAGCTCTGTATGCCAACATTCTCGCAATACTCATTATTTGGTTGGCTGTTCAAGTAATTAAGCAACGTCGCTTAAATCAAATTGCTTATGCAGATGGTGGGGTAGAGGCTCTACAAATTGCTCGCAGTGCCCAGAGTAATGCGACAGAATATATCCCCATCACCCTGATTTTAATGGCACTTTTAGAATTCAATAGTGCTTACCCAACATGGATACATCTCACCGGTATTATTTTTGTAATTGGTCGAGTTATTCATGCTAAAGGCATATTGAAAAAAGACTTGAAAAAGCGCATTAGAGGGATGCAGGTGACATTTCTGGTGATACTTTCATTGGTTGTGTTAAATATGATTTACCTGCCATACGATAAGTTATGGTAAGTCTGCGACGTTACATTCCACCACCATGGGTACTCGTTCTGATTGGATTAGTACTGAATATTGGCGCGATCATCGTTACTAGCTTAGTCCTTGATAAGTTGGGTAAACAGCACTCGCAGCTCGCAGAGCAAACAGCAGAAAACTTGTATTCCATCCAACTCGCATGGAACAGTGTGGAAACCCTAGAAAGGAAAAGAGAAGCTTTACTGCTGCATGTGCACATAAGTCAGAGCGTAGCGATACCTTTAGAGCTAGAAGAGGTATTAGCAGGGCATTTATCTTCTTGGGTTCACAACGAGTCGGATGAAATACAAATTGATCAACTTCCGCAACTAATGTCAAAGATAAATCAGGCACAAGCTTCGTATAGAGACCGCATCGATAATTACTACATTGAGAATGTAGGGCTCAATGAGGTAATGGCAAAGCAGGATGAAAAGATCGCTTGGTACAAGAATATCGGACTCTTCTTGCAAGTATTCGGACTTGCGTTAATCCTTGCACGCGACTTAGCTAGGAAGCAATAAAAGCAAGAGCTAAAGATCAGGTTTATTGCGAAATGCCAATGGTAGTTTGCAAATTGCAATTTATTCTGTGAGCAAACAGTAGCTATTGGTTAAGTTTTAATGAAAGTGATTAAATAACAACCTGTTTTTATGCGCTTAAAAGTTGGCACGCCTCATGCTTTAGTATGAGTGACCCTTTCTAAGCCGAGGGTCACCTAGCCAACTGACGTTGTTAGTGAACCATCTTGTTCACAAATATATACAGCCAATCACGACTCCTTGTGGTTGGCTTTTTTTTATGCAGTCTAGAACTGTGCTTTAATCCAGATCATGCGATGGTCGGAAGATACATCCTTACCATCACCATACTTACCGATACGTGCATCGTTAAATAGTTTACGGCCTTCTTCATAAGACGCTGACCAGTACACACCAGAGTCTATTACATTCAAATTTGCTGAAGGCAAGGCATAGTCTACCCCTAAGCCAAACGTTGAAGTGATGCGATTCGGATATGGGTGAGTTGAACTGCGGTCAACAGCGTGTTCAGCTGCACCAAAGCTTGTTGGGTAAAGCTCACCATTCATCACGGTTTGGTTAACCAATGGATCGTTGTGTAGCTCTTGCATTACAGAGCTAATACCGTCACCAGCAACTGGATCAAGGTTTTGATCACCCATCATTACGAATTTAGCGCCGTTCGTTAAGCCACCTGTTTTACCCGCATCGTCGTAAAAATAGTCTTTGCCTTGAATGTAATGATGCCAAAACTCCACTTCTGCTGCGTTTTGCGCTTTGTTTTTACCGGTGTCGAATACTGGTGGAGTAGGATGAGACATCAACAAGTGTACAACTTCCTCGCCATTGCGAGTTGGAATGATGATTGGCGCGTCGACGTGATTTTTCGAAGATAGACGCACTTGATCCCACTCTTCCGCTGAGTACCATTCATCACCACACTTCATGCCGTCTGGAATCTTTTGCGAACCGTCACAGATAGTAATGGTTGGAATTGTCGCACCTTCCATATCTTTCCATTTAAATGCTTGGAATGTACGTGTGTTTGCCGTGTCAATTTTATACTTAGACATAAGGGCAAATGCATATTGACCATGGTACATGCCAAAGCCCCATGCATCACCTGGCATTTGACCTGCGGTTCCGTTGTTGTCGAGATCAAACTCACTCAACAACCCTGTATTAGTTGAGTAAGATTCAGCATAAGGGTATTCAATAGGCTCAAGGTTTGCTTCACCGCCCGCGCCATCGATACTTTGCGCGACAGACAAGTAGTTCTTCTGGAATCCTTCAATGGCTGCTTTGTTTTCACCTGTTCCGTCGTTGTTGTATTCCGCCATCATAAGAACATCAGGACGATTCTTTTGAATGATTGCTGCAACGTTACGAATTTGAATGACTTTTTCCGCAGTGGTTTTGTCTTCGGCTGCGATTGAACCGTCTAAATAAGAGGTGACCAACGCAGTTTGCTGCGTTGGTTCAATTTGCATTTCATCTACCAAAGTTTCGAAGGTAGCGCGGTCAAAAGAGAGGTTGTAAGTCGCTATTTTTACTTCTTTAGGCTGAACATTGACGTATTCAGTATCGTCATTACATCCAGATAGTAGAGCGGCGCCAACAAGGATAGCGATAGAGGTTTTGATTGCTTTCATGGGTACGTCATACCTTATAATTAATTCGGCTGAATATTAAAGTCATCAGTCATTGTTTTAAGCGATATTAGTCACACAAACGTTTTCATATTTACATGTTCAATTAGTTTTTGTGTGATTTGTGCAATAAATGCAACACTTTCAACACCAGAAGGTTATATGTAAATTGTTAAAAAACGGTGTCGTTATTGATGCGAAATAGAGAGTCCGCCACCGTTAAAAAGAAAAGCGTAGAATTTAAGCGTACATGAGATGTTTGAGTTGTATGCTTATCGCCGTGTTTTATTTTTTATGTTTAAATTTCTGTATATAATGAGCAGTCAATCAGAAGTGAGGACGACCTCACCGCTCTATCTTTTCTCGGGGACGACCCCATCTCGTTGGGAAATGTGACATGGCTTGGGGAATTCTCTTCATTGCGGGCTTGTGTGAAATCGCATGGGCTGTCGGTCTTAAATATTCACAAGGGTTTACCAAATTCGGTGCTTCGGCATTCACTATTGTCTTTATGTTATTGAGCTTTTGGTTGCTTGGCATTGCGTTAAGAACCTTGCCTTTAGGCATTGCTTATGGCGTATGGGTAGGGATTGGCGCAATAGGCACGGCAGTCGTGAGTATTTATCTGTTCAATGAGCCAGCAACACTTATCAAAGCCTTAAGCTTGCTAATGATTGTCGCTGGTATCGCAGGGTTAAAAATATCAGCTTAACGTTAGGCTAAACACAAAACAGCCAGAGTCACTCTGGCTGTTTTTCTAAATGTCGTGTTGACGGTTATGGGTAGGTATATCAAGCGTTGCGCTTAACAAAAGGTAATCGCAAGTGATGACCAAACGCATTAATTAATGCGCCTGTAACAATCAGACCGCCACCGACGTACGTCCAAATGATCGGAACCTCGCCAAAGAAAATGATGCCTAACAACACAGAAAATACGATCTGGATATACGAATAAGCGGAGGCTTTACCCGCTTGTTGAGTTTGCATCGCTTTGGTTAACCCCAATTGTCCAATTTGGGTAAAGACACCAACTAGAACCAACATGAAAGTCAGATATAGATCGGGCATTACAAAATCGTCGCCAATCAGTAAGAGTGAAGCGGGGAGAGCAACCAACGGGAAATAGAAAATGATCACTGAGCTGTCTTCTGTCTGACTCAGTTTTCTGACAATGACGTAGGCAATTGAGCTACCAAATGCGCCTAAGATAGCAATCATGACGCTAAACATTGGTAAAGCGCTATCTGAGCCTTGCCCAGTTTCTGGGCTTACCATGATATAGATGCCGAGTAAGCACAACGCAATACAAAGGAAAGTTGACGGCTGGATGCGCTCTTTCAAGAAAAATACGGCGAGTAGTGCAGTAAATACCGGATGAATATATTGGAATATCGTCGCTTCTGCCAAAGGTAAGGTGGTCACTGAATAATATACACACATCAGAGCCATCGTGCCCACAGCACCGCGTGCAAGTAGTAATGGCTTATTATTGCCCCATACAGAAATTCGTTTTCGCTTTACATCGAAATAACTAATGATAAGTGAAACGAGCGCTCTTGCTGCAACGATTTCAAAAACGGGGATACCGTAGTTGCCGACGTGCTTTACTGTAGCCGACATCAGAGCAAAGCCGAACGCGGAAAGCACCATAAAGCGCACACCGATGGGAATCATAGAGTTGAATGAATTGGACATTTTACTGCTTATTTGTTGCGACAGATCTCACTTTAGCATACTTAGTTAGCGATTAAATCCTCTCAACTCAAACACTTCTGTCGACAAGATGAATAAACAGTAGAATACGTAGCAATTAATCTGCCTCTCTTCAGCGTAACAATAAAAACTCGATATTTAAGGAGCTTACATGATCCCGATAAAAGCAACGCATGTTTCAGGCGTTGTCATTTCAAAAATTGATGGCATAGAAAAAATGCTGTTACTCAAACGCGTAAAAGGTGGCTATTGGTGCCATGTTGCAGGTGGTATCGAAGCGGGTGAAGCCGGGTGGCAAACCATTTTAAGAGAGTTAAAAGAAGAGACACGAATTGACCAAGTTGAGTTACATACAGCAGACTTTCTAGAGCAGTTCTACGAAGCAAAAAATAACCGTATCATGGTTATCCCATGTTTTGTGCTACTTTGTCCGCCTAACCAATCAGTTGTTCTTAACGAAGAGCATACAGAGTATCGCTGGTGTACGCTTGAAGAAGCTAAGCAGCTGGCTCCGTTTGCCAATCAGCATCACCTCTATGAACATGTATGGAAACATTATGTAGATGTGGCATCACTAACGCCATTTACGCTGATCGATCAAAAGGGCTAAATGAACGGCAACGGCTTTGATTAGTTTTTATAGAGAGGTTTGTTCTCATAAAATGAAGCGTTAGGATTTGCGCTGAGCGTTCACAATAAAAAGGAATAACATCTATGGATGAAGTCACATGCCAAGAGACGTATCAAGGAAATCACTTACAGAAGCGTTTTTCCGTCTCGCAAAGGGTCTCAATTGAGCCCCTCAACACGAAACACGCGTCCGCTTTACTAGAGGTTGTGAACACTCACCGAGAGAGCCTTGAGGGTTATCTACCTTGGACGGATTCTGTCACGAATCATAGAGAGGCCGTTAACTACATTTCCCAGCGAGTGAACAGTAACGCGCTGGATTCCCACTGGTGTGCAATTTATTTTGATGAGCAGCTTACGGGTGTTATTGGCATTAAAGGTGTGGATTCACATACGCGTGTTACTGAAATTGGCTACTGGCTTGCCAACAATGGGCGAGGCCATCGTGTGATTGATCAAGTGCTCGCAGTATTGATCCCTTTTTTGAAGCAGAAAGGGCACGCACAATTCATTCAGTTCCATTGTATGGAAGATAACATCGCTAGCATCAATATTGCTGAGCGTGCAGGCGCCACATTAAAAGAATACGTTGATCATGAGTTCGATATGCTTGACCGCTCTCAACGACTAGGCATTTATGAACTACGTTTGATGTAGTATCCACCCCAGAAATATTTTAATCAGAGTTCGAACTCTAACTTCACGAGCGCTACAATAGTAACATTGTTGCGCTCGTGTTAACTTGGGGCGTCATTGGCAGAAACTAGGCTAGGAGAAGCATCATGAACGCAATCACAGAGGTTGAAGTAGATAACTTGTTACAGCAAAGCCTCGAACGCTTAAAAGCGGCATATGCAGCCGAGCCTTATCCTAGTTTGGATGAACGTAAACAGCGCCTCGTTTTGTTAAAAAAATCGCTGCTTGAGAACAAACAAGCGCTGGTTGAAGCGTTAAGTGACGATTTTGGCTATCGCTCAGAATTTGATACCGCCATGACCGACGTTTTGCCAACGGTCTCGCATATTAATTATACCCTCAAACGACTAAAAAAATGGTGTAAACCCAGCAAGCGCGAATCCGGCTTATTGCTCGCACCTTCTAAAGTCACCGTTCAGTATCAACCGTTAGGTGTCGTCGGGATCATTTCACCGTGGAACTTTCCTGTGATTTTGAGCCTTGCGCCTTTAGTGACAGCATTGGCTGCTGGCAACCGCGTGATGATGAAGCTCAGCGAATTTACGCCAAAAACCAATAAAGTCATCGTCGATATTTGCCGTGGGTTGTCTGAGTATGTCGAAGTTTTTGAGGGTGAAGCAGACGTCGCACAAGCATTCAGCCAACTGCCATTCGATCACCTTTTGTTCACGGGTTCTACGAGTGTTGGCCGCGCAGTAGCAAAAGCGGCAGCGGAAAACCTTACCCCGGTGACGTTAGAGTTGGGTGGAAAGTCCCCGGTGATCATTGCAAAAGATGCAGACATGAAGAAAGCCGTTGATGCTATCTTGTTTGGTAAATGCATTAATGCAGGCCAGATTTGTGTCGCGCCTGACTACGCGTTTGTACCGCAAGAACGTGTCGAAGAGTTCATTTCGCTATTCTTAAAACGTTTTGAAAAGCTCTATTTAAAATCCAACAAGAATCAAAAGCTGACCCATATTGTCAACCAACGACAATATGATCGTTTGACTGCGCTACTTGAGGATGCAAAAGCGCAAGGTGCAAACATTCATACTGTTGAAGCGTCGCCCCAAGAGGAACGACTTCTGTATCCTCATTTGGTCACGGACGTGTCGCCGAAAATGCGAATCATGCAAGAGGAGATCTTCGGGCCATTTCTACCAGTCAAGCCCTACAATGCGGTTGATGAAGCGATTGATTACATTAATCAGCGCCAAAGACCACTTGCGCTGTATGTTATGTCGGACGACAAATCGACCATCAAATATATTGTACGCAACACCCACAGTGGTGGCGTCGGCGTTAATGATACGGTTTTACATGTTGGCGCTGAAGATGCGCCTTTTGGTGGCGTTGGTGAATCGGGTATTGGGCATTATCACGGAGAGGAAGGATTCAGAACTTTTAGTCATGCGAAAACCATTCTTCACACACCGAAATGGTTGCCAAGAACGAGCGTATTAATGCGCCGTAGGGCTATGGCGATAAAAGCGATCCAAAAGATCTTTGTTCGATAATAATTATGATTTGATTGATAAAAAACCGCCCGAATAGGCGGTTTTTTGTTTCTATATGCTCTGAAACGCTGGGCACCAAAGTCCGAGAAACTTCCATCGCGTGCTACCAACAAAACAAAGAAAGGCTCTTGTTGAAAGAGCCTTGTTCAGGAAGTGTCGAGAGATCTTGGCAAGTTTAATGCAGAACTTCACTGCTGAATCTTAGATATCTACAGTCGTTCATCAGTTCTTTAAACGCCTTTCGGTCCAGCTTAATCAGAGTTTCATGATCGCCAGCTTCAAGGTAGACATGTTCCAAGTTTGCTAGTCTTTCATCGCAAACTGTCGACATGTGGTAAGGGCTACCAATCGGTGGAATAGCGCCGTGTTCACAATCGGTGAAGAGTCGGTAAACCATACGCTCTTTCACCAAGTGGAAGGTGGCATTAAATTCGTCGTTTAATCGCGACAAACTGATTTTGTTGTTGGCAGGTAAGACCGCCATCATATGACGCCCTTCATGATCCTCTAGAATCACACCTTTTGCGATATTCATTAAAGGCACACCTGCTGCAACACCACTTTGTAGCGAGCTATGACTGTGGCTGTGATTCACGGTTTGAAAGTGAATGTTATGCTCAGTCAAATATTCATCTAATCGGGTTGCAATCGTCATATAGCCTCCACGTGTATGAGACCCATAAAAAGTATAGGTTAGTCGGGCGACAATCGCGCATTTTACTCGGCGACACTGACGCTCTTTACGCTCCTGTTCTACGCTTATTGCAAGCCAGCGAGAAAGCATGGTTAACAATAATAAATAGGGGGCAACATGAGCAAGCCAATCATCGCTGATAACAAGCCGATCAAAGTAGAGTTGAAAGCTGGGCAAGAATATTACTTCTGCCGATGTGGGCGTTCTAAAAATCAACCTTACTGCGATGGGTCTCATTCGGGAACCGGCTTAAAGCCAATGAGCTTTAGTGCGGAAAAAGACGAAGATGCCTATCTCTGCCAATGTAAGCATACCGCCAATGCTCCTTTTTGTGATGGTACACACAAGCGATTTACCGCAGAGCAAGTCGGTAAAGAGGGACCGGAACAAAAGCGAGAGAAAAGAGACAAACCAACGGCGTCTGCTACTCAAGAAGAACCAACCCTCGAGTTTATCCACCAATTAGCGAGAGAAGGACTCTCTAAACTCGGTCATCATGGTCCGATGGCTGCAATGGGGGTTCCTAGGCATTTGCTACCACATTGGGATGCTATACAAATCATGGTGGCGCAAATGGCGACACAACCGTTGTTGGAAGACGTTCCTGTGTCTACCGAGTTGATTGTGGGACCAAACGCGCGTAAGCCGCTCAGACTCGCCATTCCTTTGTTGGTGTCGGACATGAGTTTTGGCGCACTTTCTGAAGAGGCGAAAATTGCACTAGCAAAAGGTGCAGAGTTGGCAGGGACTGGGATTTGCTCTGGTGAGGGTGGCATGTTACCGGAAGAGCAAGCCGCCAATTCACGGTATTTCTATGAGCTTGCTAGTGCTCAATTTGGCTACGACGAATCTAAGCTTCTTAATGTTCAGGCGTTTCACTTCAAAGGCGGGCAAGGAGCAAAAACGGGCACGGGTGGTCATCTGCCTGCAAATAAAAATGTAGGTAAGATCTCTCAGGTGAGAGGCATCCCCGAGGGACAACCAGCGATATCACCACCAACGTTCAAAGATCTTCACACTACTCACGATTTCAGAAAGTTTGCTGACAGAGTTCGTGGCATCACAGGCGGTATTCCAATTGGATTTAAACTCAGTGCCAACCATATTGAGCAAGACATTCAGTTTGCGCTTGATGCTGGGGCTGATTATATCATCTTAGATGGTCGCGGTGGTGGCACGGGTGCGGCGCCAACTATGTTCCGTGATCATATTAGTGTTCCCACCATCCCTGCATTAGCTCGTGCACGTAAGTACTTAGATGAAAAAGGCGTAAGTGACCGCGTCACATTAATCATCACCGGTGGGTTGCGAGTTCCTACGGATTTTGTCAAAGCGTTGGCACTTGGAGCAGACGGAGTAGCGATAGCAAACAGTGCGATGCAATCGATCGGTTGTGTCGCGGCTCGCATCTGCAACACCAATAATTGCCCGGCAGGCATTGCGACACAAAATGCCGATTTGAGGCAGCGTCTCGACGTTGAAAAGTCATCCCAGCAACTGAAAAATTTCTTCGAATCTTCGGTCGAGCTCATGAAAGTCATGGCGAGGGCGTGTGGTCATCACGCTCTGAATGAATTTAGTCATCATGATTTAGCGACCTGGGATCACAACATGGCGAGGCTGTCTGGGATTAAGTATTCAGGTATGGACTTAAACTGATCTCTATCCATATTTTCTGCATATAGGTACATGTTTGATAACAATTATTTATTCGCTGAAATGTTTGAAATTTTGACTTGGCGTTAACTAAAAAAACAGTGTATGAACTACGCTGTTTGAGGTGGATATTCGATTTATTGAATAACAAAGAGTGGTTACCACAACCACGACACGAAGGAGCATTATATGAGCAAAGCAAACGGCGGTTCGGTAGGTAAATGTCCAGTTATGCATGGTGGGCAAACATCTACAGATAAGTCGGTGATGGATTGGTGGCCGAATGCCTTGAACTTAGACATCCTGCATCAACACGACTCCAAAACCAACCCATTTGGTCAGGACTTTAATTACAAAGAAGAACTGAAAAAGCTAGATGTCGAAGCACTTAAAAAAGATTTAAAAGATTTAATGACTGATAGCCAAGACTGGTGGCCTGCCGACTGGGGACACTACGGTGGTTTAATGATCCGAATGGCATGGCATGCAGCGGGCAGTTATCGTATTGCGGATGGCCGTGGCGGTGCTGCTACAGGCAACCAACGCTTTGCTCCTCTCAACTCTTGGCCAGATAACGCCAACCTGGATAAGGCTCGACGCCTTTTATGGCCAATCAAGAAAAAATATGGCAACAAACTAAGTTGGGCAGACCTGATTGTCCTTGCCGGTAACATGGCGTACGAATCCATGGGCTTTAAGACCTTTGGCTTTGCGTTTGGACGAGAGGACATCTGGCACCCAGAAAAAGACACTTACTGGGGCTCTGAGCAAGAATGGTTAGCCACAAGTGACGCTGATAACAGCCGCTACTCTGGTGAGCGAGATTTAGAAAACCCGCTTGCTGCGGTAATGATGGGTCTTATCTATGTGAACCCTGAAGGGGTAGACGGTAACCCAGATCCTCTCAAAACAGCGCATGACATGCGAGTGACCTTTGCGCGAATGGCTATGAACGATGAAGAAACCGTCGCGCTCACAGCTGGTGGTCACACGGTGGGTAAGTGTCATGGTAATGGTGATGCCGCAAACCTTGGCCCAGAGCCCGAAGCAGCAGACGTTCATGAGCAAGGTCTTGGCTGGATTAATCACAAAACACGTGGCATTGGCCGTGACACGGTAACGAGTGGTATTGAAGGTGCTTGGACAACACACCCTACACAATGGGATTACGGATACTTCCACCTACTATTTAAGTATGACTGGGAACTGAAAAAGAGCCCAGCAGGTGCATGGCAATGGGAGCCAATCGACATTGAAGAAGAAGACAAGCCTGTCGATGTTGAAGACGGTTCTAAGCGCTACAATCCAATCATGACCGACGCCGATATGGCGCTCAAAATGGACCCTGAATATCGCAAGATTGCAGAAAAGTTCCAAAATGACCCAGCGTACTTTGATGACGTTTTTGCTCGTGCCTGGTTTAAGTTGACACACCGCGATCTAGGACCAAAATCATGTTATTTCGGACCTGATGTGCCAAGCGAAGATCTTATTTGGCAAGACCCAACGCCTGCAGGTAAGACAGACTACGATGTCGATTTAGTGAAAACAAAAATCGAAGCAAGTGGCCTATCCATTAGTGAGTTAGTCAGTACGGCGTGGGATAGCGCGCGTACTTACCGTGGCTCTGACCGCCGAGGCGGCGCAAATGGCGCGAGAATTCGCTTGGCTCCGCAAAAAGATTGGCAAGGGAACGAACCTGAACGTCTAAGCCGTGTTCTTGCTGTGCTAGAAAAAATAGCAGCAGAAGAGGGCTGTAGTGTTGCAGACGCTATCGTGCTTGCTGGAAACGTAGGTATTGAACTGGCTGCGCGTGCCGCAGGTCATGATGTTTCCGTGCCATTCGCGCCAGGCCGAGGTGATGCCACCCAAGAGATGACGGATGTGGAATCGTTCGAAGTACTTGAGCCTGTTGCTGACGGTTTCCGAAATTGGTTGAAGAAAGACTACGCGGTTAAGCCAGAAGAGCTTTTATTAGATCGTGCTCAGCTTATAGGGCTAACGGCGCCAGAAATGACGGTACTTATCGGTGGTATGCGCGTTCTAGGCAGTAACTACGGCGGTGGAAAAGAGGGCGTATTTACTGACCGAGTAGGCACTTTGTCGAATGATTTCTTCGTGAACCTTACTGACATGGCATATACGTGGAAACCAGTGAGTGCTAATCAATATGAAATCCGTGATCGTAAAACCGACGCTGTGAAGTGGACGGCTACTCGAGTGGATCTTGTCTTTGGTTCAAACTCGATCCTGCGTTCGTATGCGGAAGTGTATGCGCAAGATGATAATCAGGAAAAATTCATCCATGACTTCATCGCCGCATGGACGAAAGTCATGAACGCGGATCGTTTTGACTTGCAATAAGTGAAACGATGCCCGTCGGTAGATGGGTTGATGAATAAGTAAGAGAGGCGGGCGAAAAGCTCGCCTTTTTCTTTACCTATCTTTTTACTTTGATTGTTACTTTGATTGAAAGTTAAGCTCATTTGAACCATAATAAGTGGACCATATGAACCATAGGAGCTTGATATGGCAACTGCAGCATTAAAAAGCTTCAAACCGAAACAACCTCATAAAGCCAATTTCTGGTTTATGTTGGGTATTGAAGACGCTGAAACAGGTCGCACTGATGCGGTTCACAAAGGCTTTGAGCCAAAGGTGTATCGCAATATTGTTGAGCGTGTGAAGCTTTCTCAGAGTGAGTTTCAAAACGTCACATTGATACCTGTTAGCACGATCAAGCGTCGTCTAAAAAACGATGAACGCTTCAATACGCAAGAAAGTGATGCAATCTATCGATTAGCGATGTTATTGAAACTCGCGACAGAACTGTTTGACGACGAAGAGCGCGCGTTAAAATGGATGAGAGAGAATGTGTATGGCTTAGGTGGAAAACGTCCACTTGATATGGTCTCGACCACGGTGGATTTTGAAATCGTAAAAGATTTGATCGGCCGTTTAGAGCACGGGGTATTCTCGTAATATGAAGCTCTATCGTCTCACACAAAAGAAATTTGCTGACACGCCATTCAGCCCCGTTGGCGCAAAGTTATTTGGAGGGCGATGGAACTCAAAAGGAACCGAAGCCCTCTACTTCTCTGAATCGGAATCCCTTTGCTCGTTGGAAGTATTTGTTCACGTAAACAACGATCCTGCTATCACCAAACTTTACGATTTATATCGTATTGAAATGCCAGAATACCTCATCGCCACCTTAGATGAAGAAGATCTCCCTGTGACGTGGCGAGCAATACCGGCGAGCGAGTCTACGCAGTACATTGGTGACCAGTTTCTCAATGATCCTCATCCAGAGTTTGCCGCGCTGCAAGTGCCTTCAACGATTTCACCTCGTGATAAAAACTACGTGGTGAATCCAAATCATCCCAAAATGAAAGAGATCATCAAGAAAGCCGAAAAGCTCGATTTCGCGTTTGATCCGCGCATTTTCAAATAGACGCCTAGCTTTGTCTTGCTTTAAAGCATTCAGCGCTTACCTGAGATAAACGCTGAAGCATAAAAGTTTATTTCCTTGGTTATTGTCGGTCGTAAGTGAACTGTTGCGCTTCATTTGTAGTGTTGAGGTAATGCCCAAGCACCAACTCAGCACCTTTGTAAGATAAATGGCTGTCATCCGTATACATCGCATTGTTTGCTCCAACTCTCATTCGACATACGCCATTTCTGCAAATGGCATCGGTCAAGTCGACAAACTCAACGTGCTCAAATTGCTCAAAGTAGTTCACTAACTTCGCCACGTTTTGAGGGTGATGTTGTTTGGGAGAAAAGTCGCAGGCAGACTCTTCTGTCTCGCCAAACAAACGCGCTTTCCAAAGGCATTCTCCTACCGCAAACGGTGCAGAAGGGGTTGGACCGAAAACGACCACTTCCTTTCCTTTCAGTTCATTCAATAATTTGGTTAATGATGCTTCATAATCGGCTTGTGAAAGCTCTTTATTGAAATTAGAAGAGATAACAACGCGACGAATGGAAGGGGTACTTAGAATTGTATCGACAGCCTCATTGAAGAACTGTCGGCAAGAAATTGAGCCAGCAGCTTCTAGGATGTCGACATAACCGACCGCACAGGAATCTTGAGTAAGTTGCACCACGCCAGTTGGTGTTACTTCGGATAGACGCTTCACGTAAACCATGCTGTGACTATTGCCTAACACAGCGATGGCGGGCTGCGGCGCAGACGAGCACACATCGTTAACGTTGGTGTTGCCGTTGCAATCTAAACCATAACCGTTGTTAACGCGCATGGCCTCGAAAAATGCGCTTCTTTCTGGAAAACCACCGTTTTGATGACCGATAACGCCGAGCGTTAGCAAGGGCAACGTCAACAACACAATAACCGCGGACACAGTGCGCATGCTCATGGCTTTTCGGCTACGGAACGGCTTTTCAATAAAGCGCCAAGTGAAGTAAGAAAGTACAAAAAGAGTGACAACGTAAAGTGGGATATTGATGTCTTGTGTTGTGTCCAACACGTAGCGGTAAAAGACAAATAATGGAATGTGCCACAAGTATAAGCTGTAGCTGATTAAGCCGACGAACACGACCCACTTTAGACTCAGTAATCTACCGCAGACATTGTCTTTAGAGGCAAACAAAATCACCAACGCGCTACCGATGACCGGCACCAGCAGCGTAATGCCCGCGCCATCTTGCGATTTTTCAAACAAAAGCGCGGAAGCCAATATCAAAACGATGCCAATGGTTGCTAGAGTATCGTTAGATTGAACTTGGACTTTTCTCATCACTAATGCGAGTAATGAACCGGTTGCCAGCTCCCAAGCGCGAGAGAAGATCATGTAAAAAGCGAAATCAGGATCGTTGCTCGCGTAGACAATAGTCATCAAACTCAGCACAAATACCGTGATAAAAAAAGTCAGGTAAAACGCGTTTTTGCCACGAGCGAGTAGCATGAGTAGCAAAGGAATGACAATGTAGTATTGTTCTTCAACGCCCAAGCTCCATGTGTGGAACAGCGGGTTGGCTTGATCTTCTAAACCGAAGTAATTGTGGCCTTTCAAATACAGAAGAATGTTGGATGAGGAAAGAATGGAAGATACTGCAAACTGACCAACGTCTTTGTGTGCTTGCGGCAAAAATAGCCACCAAGACATCAAATAGCTGACGGCGATCACCACCAGTAAGAGGGGGAGTATGCGACGAATGCGTCGCTCATAAAAATCACCAAGGCTGAACTTCTGGTTTTCTAAGTCGTTAATCACGATGGTGGTGATCAAATAGCCGCTGATCACAAAAAACACGTCGACGCCAATAAAGCCACCAGCGAATTGCTCAACTCCTGCATGAAACAAAATCACCAACGTGACAGCAATCGCCCTTAATCCGTCTACTTCTGCTCTGTAAGTCATATCGTGTTGCTCCAACATTCCGTTTAATGAAGTAGAGCAAAATATGAACCAGAAATAATGTTTATTTAAATCAGTGTCTTAAAGTGATTGTCAAAATGAAAATGCTAGGTGGGTTAACGAATTCCCAAATTGAATTTCAATATGGAAACCCCATAAAGAATGATCTTAAGAAGCGCTAAATCAAAGAACGTAAAGCGCGAGGCACTTAGACTTCATTGAAAATGATTACGCTAAAGAAACGATGACAGAGAATACGATTCAGGAAAAAATTGCCAGCTTTACTTGTATCGAAGAGGCTTTGAATTACTTCGACATCGAGTTTGATAGCCGGTTTATCGAAAACAATCGAACCGAGTTGGTTAAGAGGTTTCACGGCTACTTAATCCTCACTAAACCGGATGATTGGTTTTCAGGTCGTCGTGCTTTAAAGAATGCTTACTGTAAAGTACAACGCAGTTTGCTCAGTAAAAAGACGCGCTCTGCGTGTCGAGGTTGTACATCTTGTCAAAGACGTTAATTCTGATGGCTTGCCTAAAAAGAACCCTGCATCTTGGCGTTACAGGGGGAAGAGCAAGGTTCTTTTGGTTTCGCTATTGGTTTGTCGCGAGTTGCGAATCAGCTTTACGTAGATGAATTAACCCGCGTGGTACGCAGGGTAGTCCACCAAGCCTTTTTCACCGCCGCCGAACAATGTGGCAGGGTCATGTTCTGCCAGCGGATAGCCATGCTTGATGCGGCTTGGTAAGTCTGGGTTTGCAACAAACGGACGGCCAAAGCCAATCATGTCGGCTAAACCACTTTCAATCGCGTGTTGCGCCTTTTCTGCGTTGTAACGACCGGCATAGATCAGTGTGCCTTTATACGCCTCACGAACTGCGGTTTTAAAGTCGTGCGGAGTGTCTGGCGCGTCGTCCCAATCCACTTCTGCAATGTGAATGTAAACCACATTGAGTTTATCAAGCAGCGCTGCAGCGGCGGTGTAGGTTTCGACTGGCGTACTATCAACGGTGCCATTTAACGAAGTGAATGGTGCAAGACGAACACCAACACGCTCAGCGCCAATAGCTTGCGTCATCGCTTCTATCACTTCACCAAGAAAACGCAGACGGTTTTCAATAGAGCCACCGTATTCATCGGTGCGGTTATTCGCTTCAGAATCGATAAACTGGTTAACCAAGTAGCCATTCGCTGCATGAAGCTCGATACCATCGAATCCGGCTTCTATCGCGTTTAGTGCGGCTTGGCGGTACTCTTCAATAACGTTCTTGATGTCTTGTTTGGTCATTTCACGTGGCTCAACCACGTCGACAAAGCCCGGTTCGTCTGTGCCGTTATCGACAAATACTTTCACGTTTTCTGCTTTTAGCGCAGAAGAAGAAATAGGTTGCTCACCGCCAATGTTATCAGGGTGAGTCACACGACCAACGTGCCACAATTGCGCGAAGATAGTGCCGCCTTTCTCGTGCACTGCATCAGTTACTTTTTTCCAGCCAGCAATTTGCTCTGGGCTGTAAATGCCTGGTGTCCATGCATAGCCTTGACCCATTGGCGAAATTTGTGTGCCTTCAGCAACGATTAGGCCCGCTTCAGCACGTTGAGCATAGTAGGTCGCCATCATGTCGTTAGCGATATTACCTGGTTGAGAAGCACGAGAACGCGTCATCGGAGGCATAACGATACGGTTTTTTAATGAGAGAGAGCCAAGTTGAATGGGTTGAAATAATGCGTCTGTCATAGGAAACCTCGTTATTTTTGAGTTTGGATGAGCTCGATTTGGTAACCATCGGGATCTTTAATGAACGCGATGTGAGTTTCTCCGCCTTTCATTGGACCTGGCTCGCGAGTAACGTTGCCACCAAGCGCTTTAATTTTTTCGCAAGCGGCGTAAATATCTTCAGACCCCAGTGCCATGTGTCCGAATGCGTTACCCAAGTCGTAACTGTCGGTATCCCAGTTATAAGTTAGCTCGATGGTCGCGCCATCTGGTTGATCAGGGTTACCAACAAACACCAGTGAGTAACGGTATTCTTGGTTTTCAAAACGATCCAAAACACTCATTCCCAGAACTTTTGTATAAAATTCGATAGATTTGTCTAGGTCAGCTACACGGATCATCGTGTGGAGAAACTTCATAAGTCGCCTTTTTATAACGTTGCGTAATCACTATGCAAACCATATCGCCACTCTAAATAAACTAGAAATTATCGTTAATTATTAAAATGATTATTTAGTGTTATGAAAAGCGAGATTGCTGGCCCTGCAACATGCAAACAAAGATTACTCGCCGTTTCTTTTTAATTGTTGGCATATGCTAATTACTCTTTTGAGAAACCGAGTAACTATCATGTCTACAAACAGCTATTGTCATTACACTCACGAATCTCATCATCAATGTGCGGTTTGTTCTTCAATTAATGTGAATCCGAACTCTTTGGCCGTGAACTACCAATACCTAGCCGATGGTTCTGTTGTCGGAGAGTTTCACGTTTTATCGCGTCATCAAGGTTACACAGACCTGTTGCATGGTGGTATTGCCAGTTCGCTTCTCGATGGTGCAATGACGCATTGTTTGTTATCTAGAGACATTCAAGCCCTTACGGCGCAGTTGGATGTGCGCTACCATGCACCTATTCAGTTAGATGATCGAGTCACGATTACTGCACACTGTGAAGGTGAACGACGCGGTATATATCAACTGGTGGCTCAATTGCGGGTCGAAAGCGAAGTTAGAGTGACGGCTAAAGGGAAGTTTATTCGTCCTAAAAAGGCATAAATAAAAACGTGTTCTACGGAGAGGCAATGAAGAAATTTGATGAGCTGTATGCAATTGCGACGAGAAAATCTCAATATGACCAAACCAACACTTGGTTTAAAGGCGTAGAGACTTATCTGGAGGCCATTGGCAAAGAAGTTGATGAAGTCCGCGAAGAGATTCGTGAGGATCGCCTTTGTCATTTGGAAGACGAGTTAGGCGATGTGTTGTGGAACTATCTTAACGTATTAAAAGCGCTGGAAAGAGAAAAGGGCATAGATCCTGAGAAAGTACTCGAAAGAGCCTGCAACAAATACGATCAGCGTGTATCTGCGATTGAGTCGGGACGCAGTTGGGATGAGATAAAACAGCAGCAGAAACAAGCCTTGAACGCAGAGCATGAAGCCGCGCAGTTAGAAGATGTAAAGAGCCAATAACTGCGCTTGGTATTGAAAGGGTTGGTTAATAGGGAATACCTAGTCAGCCCTTGGAACTGTTGACCAACAGTAGGTCACAAGGTGGTTGATCAAGTAACGTGTCTACAGTGCTGCCAGACCAAAATTGAGATGACATGCTTCGTTTACATGCCCCCATAATCAAAATCGCTGCTTGTGATTGCTTAACTGCTTTTGGTAACGCCGTTTCAGGGTTTCCTTCCGGTAATAGTAATGGAACTCGCGTTAACTTTTGCGCACTAATAAAATCTGTAATGCCTGCTTTTTGATTGCTTAATATCTCTGCACGATAGCGAGAGAGGTATGGCGCGACGTATCGGCAGTAAACGAGCGTCATTTTCCCGCTTAAGGTTTGTTCTAATTTTGAGCCTCGCGAGACGATGGCTTTATCTACTATCGACTTTTCATCCCCTCGATGAAGTGGGTCGATTGCACAAAGCATGTTGGCGTGAGAAGGCCATGACCGCTCACTCAGTAGCAACAAGTCGCAATCTTGTTGTGCTAGTTCTGTTAGCATCGTTTGAATCTCGTGTTTGTTAAAGTGTCCCACGAGCAGTAAGTCAGTGTGGTCAACAAGTCGTTTCGCAACTTGCTCAACCCAATGGCTCCCTTTGAAATGTTCGTAAGAGAGCGTTGGTGTTTCAAGCTCTTCTTCTTCACAAAGTTCGACAATTAATGCGTTGAACTTTAAGGTCCAAGCTTCAAACTCAGCTTGTCTTTTTTCTATATGGTCAGAGTTGAAACTGAGAAAATGAGCGAATGCGTGATCTTCACTTCGGCGATGGTCTTCCACTAAAACTACAATAGGCTGAGCCAGCGCTGTCGAAAATTGAATCACTTTACGAAGCACCTTACGACTTGGTAAGGCGGCCTGCTGAGTCAGAAAAAATACAGGTGCCATTGATTACTCCATTATCAAACAAGGCGAATGAGCCTGACACACATTCAAGTCTATACCATGAACTGATGCAGAGGCGTTTTGTTTCTGCGAGCGAAATATAAATTCCGCAATTAAGTCAACTATCGCCTAGAATTTTAACATCAAGAATTCATGCCTTCGGATAGCACATATCGTCAATGCGGCGAATGTGGTAGTGAAAGCTATAGGTAAAAGTAATGATAGATTCCAACCAATTGCAAATTAACCGCAAAGTGCCACATTTGCTTGCTGAGATCATTAAAGCGATAGAATCGACCGAAGACTTGAGCTTTTTGAAAGACTATCAAGAAGCACAGATTGCGAACATTTTGGAATCGGTCAACATTGCTTACCGTAAACGTGTCATAGAAGCAGTGCCGCCTGAGAAGTATTGGACGGTATTGAATTTGCTCCGATACGACACCGCCAAGCACATTCATCAATCACTCAATAAAGAATTACAACATGAACGCTTGGCGTACATAACGGATTCAGAACTGATCATCTTTGCGGACTTTCTACCGACCGAATTTGTAGATGAATACCTTATTGATCAAAGTGAAGAGTCTGTCGCGCATATCCAACAAGCATTGTCGTATGAAGACAACAAAGTTGGACGTTATGCCGAGCCTCACTTTCTGGTCGCAAACCCTAAAAACAGCGTAGGAGGCATAAAAACCGAGCTGCTAAAACGCGGGCAAAGTCCTGTGCGGTTGATTATTGTGCGTGATGCAAGTGGTGTGATTGGTACGATAGAGCCGCATACCCTGTTGCTGCACGAAAATCATATCAAACTTACCGACTTGACCGTAGTTACGCCAATTCTAGAAGATATTCAAACGATTCAAAGCGTCAGCAAACAAGTCTCGATTGATGGTGGAGCACATTGGTTTCCTATCATGGCTGGTGGCAAAATTATGGGCGTCTTGTCGATGGCGACCATCGCGATTACCTTGCGTGAACTCAGCCTACAAGCTGTAGTGGCAGAAAACGTACGAAGCGAAGAAGATTTGTTTACACCATTAAGCGTGGCGACAAGGCTAAGAGCACTTTGGTTGGTGATTAACTTGCTGACCGCTTTCGTAGCCTCCGCCATCATTGGGCTTTTTGATAATGTGGTCGAGCAAGTCGTTGCGCTTGCGATCTTAATGCCTGTCGTGGCGAGCATGGGCGGCATCGCGGGTAGCCAAACCTTAGCGGTGGCCATTCGAGGTATCGCACTAAACCACTTGCACCAAAGTAACTTGAAGCTATTGGTGAATAAGGAATTAAAAATCGCCACCATTAATGGGTTAATTATGGGATTGGTGATCGCGGGTGTCGTTTACATGGTGTTTGACTCTTTGCCATTGGCGCTTATTATTTGCTGTGCCATTTTCCTCAATAGTTTGGCGGCCGCGGCATCGGGTACGTTGATACCATTCACGTTGAAAAAGTTTAACATTGACCCCGCCGTGGCTGGCTCGGTAGTATTGACGACTGTTACCGATGTCGTTGGTTTCTTTGCGTTCTTAGGCTTAGGTGCCATTTTCTTGATATAGATATCCAATTGACGCGTTAACTAGCAGAACCAATCGCACCATTTCCCAACCCAGTATTTTGGGCGAGCTTGCTTCACTCAGCATTCCTCCGTTTTCCATAACCGATGAACACGTCGTTTCGGTTCTTACTTTGTATATCTCTTCACTGCCCAGTTCTATTCCCCAAATTTCCCACTACCGATCTCGCTTAACGCTGGCGTGCCAAATGCCAATTTCAAACGCCAGATGATGCCCATTTTCTTGGCTGTACACGCATTACTTCACTCAAACAAAAAATAAGGAAACAATTTTGAATAAACTCATCGTATTCACTGGTGGTCCCGGTGCAGGGAAAACTTCGGTAATCGAACAGCTAAAAACACAAGGCTTTATCTGCGCGCCAGAAACCGGTCGTCACGTGATACAAACGCAGGTTGCCAATCACGGTTCAGCATTACCTTGGAATGACAAACAAGCTTTTCGAGACGAAATGATGAAGGCAGAAGTGAGCAATTACCGAGCTTTCAATGCCCACCAAGGGGACGTGTTTTTTGATCGCAGTATTGTGGACGTATATGGCTACAGTAAGTTGGAACAACTTCCAATCTCGCATGAGCTCATCACGCATTGCCAGATGCTTCGTTATCATTCTCAAGTATTCATTTTTCCACCGTGGACGTCGATATTCAGCAACGACGAAGAGCGAAAGCAAGATTTTTCTGAAGCGGTCGCCACGTATCAACAGATGGTCGATGCATACCACAAGTTTGGTTATCAATTGATCGAAGTGCCCAAAATGTCAGTCGAAGACAGAGTAGCGTTTATTCTCGGCTCAGTTATCGAACAAGGCTGAAAGATGATTGATGCAAACAAATGCGTAAGGCGATTGTGAGCACGACAACAATATGCGTAAAGGGAGTTATTTATACTGGATAAAATTCAATAACTTAATTGAGTGTTATGTCTTTTAAATATCTTACCTTATTGCTCGCAACGACGAGCATGAGCAGCTTTGCTGATGTAGGCCTGCCTTCGGGGGATGATTGGTTAAACCATGTGACGAATGGCCTAGCCCCATATTGGATGATGGAAAGCGCGCATGGACAACCTGCGGGGAATTTTCCGACATTTCGTTGTGATAACGGTGTCATTCTCGACCCACAAAAGCCGTGTGAAGAATTAAACAAAGGGTGGATTAGCCCGCACTTCGATCGCGAATACACCCGCATGAAATCGCGCCAAACTTACGCTTATGGCGTACTTTTTCATCTTACGGGTGACAAGCAAGCATTAGAGCTGGCAAAGAAAGGGGCTTATTACCTGATTGATCATCTACAAGATGAGAAAAACGGCGGCTTTGTGAGCTTTACGCGTAGTGGAAAACCGGGGATGGAGTGGCAACAACGAACTTCTCAAGACCAAGCTTACGCCTTGGTGGGGTTGGCGATGTACTACTACTTAACGCAAGATCCAAAGGTCGAACAAGCGCTTATCGACCAGCAAGCGTTTATATTTAAACAATACCGACGAAGCGATGATCGCGGTCTGGCGTGGGTTTTGAAAGATGGTGATGGGGAAAGTGAGAAGCAGCAAGAGTTAGTCGCTCAACTTGACCAAATTAATGGCTACCTGTTGTTAATGACGCCACTTTTACCAGCGCCAGCGCAAGCCAAGTGGAAGCAAGATCTGCAATGGCTGACGCAAGTGATGCTAGATAACTACCATTCCGTCAAAGAGCAGCGCTTTTATGGCGCGATACACCACAAAGCGGTAATGATGCCAGATGCGAAACACAATGATTTTGGACACACCATCAAAGCGTATTGGATGACGTATCTCACTGGTCAGTTGTTGGAAAATTCCAATTGGACAGAGTTTGGTTTCAAAGGAATGAAACACACGCTTAAGCAAGCGCAATACCAGCAAAACTTTGAGCAAGTCAAAGCGCTTTTCTCACCAGAATGGCAGAGTAAATGGACGCAAGAGAGCATTCCTGCTTGGCAATCAAGACCATACAAGCACTATAGCTCGTCTTGGGAATGGGCAGAGCTCGATCAAGCGGCAATGACAGTTTCTCTTGTCGATGGTTCGATGAAAGAAACGCTTCAATACACGTTACCCACTTTTATGGACGTATGGGTGGATCATCAATATGGAGGAGTCGGTCTGAGTCCTAAATCAACCAAAGCGTTCCATTGGGGAAATGGTTACCACCAGTTTGAACATGCGTTGGTCGGGTATTTGTACGCGCAACAAATGGCAAAACAGCCCGCCAAGCTTTACTACGCGCGACTAGCCGAGAGTAAAATGCCACTTAATCCATATTACTTTAGCGCAGACGTAAAATCGTTGTCGTCACAAAGTGATGGAGTCACCATCGCGACATTCACCAATATTCGACCTTAGGTTGGTCGATGGTGATGTGTTGGCTAAAGTCCGCGTAAAAGCCAATAAAATCCTCCGACAGCAAGTGCGACTATTAGCTATCTAGGTCTGTCACTAGATAAGCTTCAAGCAATAATGGTGCAGGTAATGCCCACGGGGCGCTTACAAAAAGCCGTCAGAACCACTGGTTTTGACAGCTTTTTATTCTATGACAGGTAGAGGCTTCAATTTTCAGCGCGATAGGTCCATGAAAACTTAAGTGAGATTCCAATCACGTCGCATGATCTCACTAGTGTCATTGGAAATAAATGAATTGTTTCTGATACATAGAACGTATTAACATGGTTGCACTGGGCCCATATGAGTAAACTTATTGAATATACAATTTGAGAGAGAGGGTTTAGTTATTAAAAATAACAGTTAGTTGGAATCTAGGTTAAATGAAAATAAAACTATTTAAAAAGCTACAAGTTGTATTTCTTGTGGTGTTGTTTCTCTAGGTTGTCCAAGCGGAAGCATGATCTAAAACGCTTATTTTATTCAAATAAATGGAAAGAAATGAAAGTGGAATTAAAAAATAACTATTCAGAATCAGAAATAAACCAGCCACCATCGGTACTTCTTGTTACGTCTCTGTTGTGTCTGGCGTCCGTTTGTTGGGCTGCATTGCTGTTGGCCATTGAATATATTGTTGGGATAGAAATGAGTGGTACAGGCTTTCTTAGCACGTTAATCCCAGCCATGAGTGTTGGTTATTACTTCGGCTACAAGACTGGAGATGTAATGCCATCAAAAACAAGATGGTATGCTGTTTTACTGTGGACTTTAGCAAGTTTGGTAGTGTTCTCTCTTATCTTAATGTCGTTAGATATTTCTCCGTTTTATTTATTATCTGAGCTCGGTGGGGTAAGTATTTTTATTGCTATCATAATGCTAATAACGATTGGCATCGCCTACTTAATTTTAAAAAGTGGTGAGAAAATGGCGATTAAAGTCAGTAGATAAAATACAACAAACGATTCAATTAGGATCATGACAAGACGCCAGCCATAATGTGCTGGCGTTTTAGTTTCCTGTTTGTAGGATTTTTTGTTTAAAAGGCAAATCCATTTATCGTGTTGTCGTTTGAGTTAATGGTTTATGCCTTGTGCGCAAGATAGCTTAGCAGGTTTATGTATCGAGAAACGTGTGTATAATTCGCCACGAATTACGATTTATAGATATGAAAGGTAAGTATGGCAGTCCTCGAAATTCTCTCCATTCCAGACCCAAGGCTTAAAGTAAAAGCAGAAAAAGTCACTGATGTATCGACAGTACAAACGCTGATAGACGATATGCTAGAAACACTTTACGCAACGGGCAATGGTATCGGTTTAGCTTCAACCCAAGTAGGCAGAAAAGAGGCGGTTGTTGTCATCGATATCTCTGACGAACGCAATGATCCTTTAATCTTGGTTAACCCAGAAGTGGTGAGCGGAGAAAACAAAGCACTTGGTCAAGAAGGGTGCCTATCTGTTCCTGAGTACTACGCAGATGTAGAGCGTTACACGTCAGTTGTTGTTTCTGCACTAGACCGTGATGGCAACCCGATTACAATCGAGAGCGATGAGTTCTTGGCGATTGTGATGCAGCACGAAATTGACCACCTATCGGGTAACTTGTTCATTGATTACCTCTCACCGTTGAAGCAAAAAATGGCGATGAAAAAAGTGAAGAAGTACGTAAAAGCGAAAGCTAAGTAATATGAGAGGAAGTAACCCTCCATGTCGAGTTACTTCCTTTTAAATCAAGAATAGGAAGGTAGGGAGAGCGGTTCATCTCTGCTTTTGGGGGACATAACGCTTTACGACCTTCATAAGCTTCTGAAATGAAGAACAGTCCATATGCGATTCATGAGGGCAGGAGGCGACATGGTTGAGGCTGTCTCGCACCGCTTTCAAACGTTTTATTTGCTCATCAATCTCAAGTGCCTTTTTCGTTAGTAAGTCACGATCGATATATGGCTTTGAAACTTCTGATTGATTCAACATTTCTGCCATTTCGTTAAGCGATATTCCAGCGATACGCCCCAAACTAATTAAATTGAGTGTATTGAGTACCTCTGGTGAATATTGGCGTCTCAATCCATTCCTTCCTATCGAGCGAATTAACCCCAGCTGTTCGTAGTACCTGAGCGTTGAAGTCGGCAATCCTGATTTTCTAACCACTTCTGCAATATCCATATTATTCCCCATTGACTTCAAGTTGGCTTTAAGTTGTAGCATGCAACTAAGACCTTAACAAATCAAAAACATGAGGAGAGAAAAATGCTGCTTTTAATGGGATTGCAAGCGGTGCTAATAGGGATTGGTGCCACTTTGATAATGGATTTATGGGCATGGTTACAAAGGAGAGTGTTTGGTATTCCTTCATTAAACTATGCGTTGGTTGCGCGCTGGGTTTTGTACATGCCCCAAGGAAAGCTTATGCATGCGCCAATTATGGCGTCAGAGGCGATGCCGGGAGAAAAGTCACTTGGCTGGTTTTTGCATTATGCCATCGGAGTTACTTTCGCTTTGGCTCACGTTACTGTTTTTGGTCATCATTGGTTGGTAGAGCCCAGTCTAATGCCCAGCTTAATTACAGGCGTGGTAACGTTGATCTTCCCATTTTTGGTCATTCAACCTTGTCTAGGATTTGGTTTTGCTGCGAGTAAAACCCCAACACCTTGGAAAGCCCGTTTTCTTAGCACATTGGCGCATTTGGGTTATGGTTTGGGTTTATTCATAGCCGGGTTTGCAATCAAAGTTACGAGCCAGTATTTTGCATAGATAAAATGAGCATCATGCAAACGAGTGGTTTTTATCTATGATGCTCAACTCTTGGTTGTTTTTTGCGCTTTGATCATAGTTGACCGATATGTCTAAAGTCTGTTGCATTTATCCAAGACGTAAAGTCGGCGGACATTTAACATTGCCTTAACGTCAGAATGGCAAGCGGTTTACCAAGAAAAACTAAAATTATCTGGTTTGACATAAAGAATATTAAGGGTTTCAGATGGCTTCAAAAGTGGCAGGGATATCAATACTGAGTTTATTGGCAGCGCCAGTTGCGATGGGAGAAACAGCCAGTGCTTATGATTTATGTTTGCTAGACAAAATAAAGCAAAGCAAAGGTGAAGAAACCATAAAGAGCATTCGCGCGCAGTGTGAGCTTGACACAGTAACCAGCACAGTGCCCGCTGATCCAGAAATTGAAGAGCCTGAAGAACTTCAGGAAAGTTTGGTCGACAAGCGTTTGGAATCAGAACGAGAAAACGCGTTCGAACCGTTTAGTCTGGTCGCGCATCGCGTTAACTATATTCTTCCGTTTACATACAGTGATCGTGTAAATAAACGCGCGTATGCCGACACCAAATACGGCGATGAACTGCGTAAGGAAGAGGCGGAGTTCCAAATCAGTTTTAAAGTACCAATGAACTATGATGACTTGTTGTTTGATGGCGATGGTCTGTTTTTTGGAATGACTCTTAAATCATTTTGGCAGGTATACACGGGTGCAGCATCTCGTCCATTCCGTGAAACCAATTATCGTCCAGAGCTTTTTTACTACACCCCAACAGACTGGAAACCACTTGATGGTTCGACTTGGTTAGGTTTTGGTATTGAACATGAGTCTAACGGTCAGAGACAGGAGCTATCGCGCAGTTGGAACCGTGTCTATGCCAACGTAACCTTTGCAAAAGACAATTTTGCGGTTTCTATCCAGCCTTGGTGGCGTATACCTGAAGATGAAAAGACATCGCCTAATGATCCCAAAGGTGATGATAACCCGGATATCGAAGACTATATGGGACACTTTGAGCTATCGAGTGCTTACAAGTGGAATGGTTACGAGTTTACCTTTTTAGGTCGCCAGAACTTTCAAACACATAAGGGTTTTGCAGAACTGGGTGTGTCATTTCCGATTTGGGGCAAAGTTCAGGGGTACGCACAATACTCAGCGGGTTATGGTAAGAGCTTGATCGACTATGATCATAATCAGCAGCGGATTGGTGTTGGTATTGCAATCAACGGTGTTTTGTAGTTTTTCGTAGATGGATAGAAATTAACACTGGCAATTGAAATTTCAATATTTAGAATGCGAGGCTGAAATTGATTTCTAACCTAGAGTGATTTTATGCTTCGTGATTACACCTTCGATTGTCTTGTAACTATGCCTCGCCATGAGCTGGAAGAGTTTAGTGCTCGTATGATCAGTAAAATGGTGCCAGAAGACGTGATGAATGAGCTGTTCACTTTTGATCAAGAAGAAGTGGATAGTGAAGACCGCATGTTGTCTGCACGTCTTGATGCAATGCTACGCATGACAGCAATCGCACTGAGTGAAATTCAACAAGCGTTTGATGACTCAGACAACGCAAAGCAAAATAGCGAGCGAATGACGCGATTGGTGCTTTGGCATTTCTACGCGATCTCATTCCGTTTGGAAGAGGCCATCACGCTAGAAACACACTGTGCTCTAGTGGAAAAACTAATCGAAAATGTACCTTCGGATGTTTTTGCGTGGGTAAAAACATTGACGGAGCTGCTACACACTTACGCTGAAATCAACGCGAAAGAGAATCCTCAAGACTAAACGCCTGCCGTTTATCGTTCAGTGAATTAGAAACAAGGCGAGCCATTTGGTTCGCCTTGTTTTTTCGCGTCAGATAAACCTTCGGGTTTGAAATACCAAACAAGCCTAGACTCAGATTTGTTCGTTCACTAGCGAACGGCGTGATTCCTTCTTACACTAAATCAAGGTGTTTGTTGCTAAACAAGCAAATGCATGACTAAGTCGTGTATTATTTTCCACTTAAATGCGGATAATTTATGTCGAAGAACCTTCTGGTTTTTAAATTGGAACCGACTATTGAGCGTGTACGCTTTCCAGCTGAGCTTCATCTATCTAAAGGAAGTGAACGATGGATCCGTTAACGCAAGGTTTATTGGGTGCAGCTTTGCCACTGGCGGTGAGCAACAAGCGAAACCTTGCAGTTGTTGGCGTGTTGGGCGTGGTCTCTGGGATGGCTCCGGATTTAGATGCGCTAATCCGTTCTTCAACTGATCCTTTGCTGTATTTGGAATACCATCGCCAATTTACTCACTCGCTCTTGTTTATCCCGTTTGGTAGTTTCATTTGTGCTTTGTTGTTGTATCCATTGTTCGCAAAAAAGCGAGGACTAAGCTTCCGGCAGAGTTGGTTTTACTGCGCGCTTGGTTATAGTACCCATGCGTTATTAGACGCATGCACCAGTTATGGAACACAGCTTCTATGGCCGATAAGCAACACGCGTTATGCTTGGAACACTATTTCGGTAATCGACCCCGCGTTCACACTCCCTATTTTAATATTGCTTTTGTTTGTTGCACTGAAGCGAAGCCCAAACTATGCCCGCATTGCATTTTTATGGTGCCTGGCTTACCTAAGTCTTGGAACGATACAACGAGATAGAGCAGAAGTAGCTGGTTGGGAAATCGTCAAAGAGCGACAACACAACGCTATACAATTAAAAGCCAAACCAAGTTTCAGCAATCTTTTGGTTTGGAAACTAATTTATGAAACGGAAGAGAGCTACTATGTAGATGCCGTAAGGGTGGGGCGTTCAATAAAAATTTACCCTGGCGAATCAACTCCAAAGTTAAATATAAAAGAGCAATTTCCGTGGCTAAACCCGCAATCGCAACAAGCAAGAGACATCGAACGTTTCCGTTGGTTTTCAAACGGTTTTGTAGCGACGGATCCGAATAATGAAATGCGAATTGTTGATATGCGTTATTCCATCGTACCAAACCAAATTAATGCGTTATGGGGAATCAATCTATCCCCAAAAGCCAGCGCAGACGCGCACGTTGAATACACTGCTCATCGAGGAAGTACTGCAGAAGATCGCCAAGTTTTTTTCAACATGCTTACGGATTTTGAGTGATGGTTTTACTTTGGATGTCGATGCGGTTTCGTAATAACTATTACGCAGACTGAAAGTCCTTTACTAGGGTCGGCTTGCTAGCGAAGAAAATTTTGCCAAACAGGGACTTGTACTTCCAGCCAAGAGACAAAAGCCGTTTAGCTAAGTTCTTGTTTTCAATGATTGCAACCTCAACACCTTGGTAGTGGTAAGGATTGCTTTTGATGTAGTCGATAAATGCAGTAAGCACGCCTTGCCCGCGAACGGAGGGTGCAAAGTTGACTGCTACAATAGAAAAGCGTTGGCTACCTGCTGGGCAACGGACTAAACAGTTCCCAAGAGGATGAGTAATAGTCTCAGAAAATTCAGGAAAAGGGCGAGACTCAAGCTCTTGAGAAAGCGCATCGTATCGCTGACATAGATAAGAAAATAGTTGTTTCGCTTCGCTGTCCATATCGGTGCCGCTTTTGTGTTGCTTGGTTTAAAGGCATTGATGTCTCAAACATTGTAACCATAGATAGCAACACAAAACGCGGTAAACTTTTTCAGCAATGATTTCCTATTTTTGAAACCTAGATTGTTACAAATGAAGTTGAATGGTTTTTATATGGTAGTTGTGAACGAGTGTTTCTAGTTGAAGGGAGAATACGCTGGTTACTGGATTCTTACTGGAATTCCTTTGTTAAAAGGCGAGCTGCTTGGTTTAATGCCGCTCGTTTAACTGCGAGTGGCATCTTTTGTATTTCGTCACCTTGTACAGCGACGATGGGACATGATGTGGGATCTTCTATCCTAGCTCTTCATGGTCTAAATTATCTCATTAACCACTCAGAGCTAGATTCTTAGTCTCGCCAAGGCTCGCTGGACTGACACAAAAACATCGTTAAACTCCTGTTATTAAATTATTTGGTCCGCCTTTGCTTACTTTTGAACGCTTAACTAGGCGTTACTCCAAGTGCTTAAATTGCAATGCCACAAGTCGCTGATACAACTCACAGCTTTGCATTAATGATTGGTGGTTACCAACATCGACTAACTCGCCATTGTCGAGCACCGCAATTTTATCCGCATGTTGGATAGTCGAAAGACGATGAGCAATAATCAGCGTTGTGCGTCCTTTCATTAGAGCTTCAAGTGCTTGCTGAACGTGATGTTCACTTTCACTATCAAGGGCGCTGGTAGCTTCGTCTAGCAGTAAGATTTTTGGATCTTTTAGAATCGCGCGAGCAATCGCAATACGCTGCTTTTGTCCGCCCGATAGCCTAACGCCGCGCTCGCCTAAAAAGCTGTGATAGCCTTCGGGAAGCTTCTCAATAAACTCATGGGCATGGGCTTTTTTCGCGGCTTCGATAACTTGTTCATCCGTCGCTTCAGGATTACCGTAGCGAATATTATGAAAAACATCATGGCTAAACAGCGCTGGTTGTTGTGGTACGAGCGCCATTTGGCGTCGAAGCTCGTTTGGGTCGAACTGTCGAATATCTTCACCACCAAACAACACTTGCCCTTGCTGTGGGTCATAAAATCGTTGCAGCAGTTCGAATAGTGTTGTTTTACCTGCACCAGAAGGGCCGACCAACGCCAGTACTTTTCCTTGTTCAGCGGTTAGATTTAATTCTTTGATTGCTGGTTGATTTGGGCGAGAAGGGTAGTTGAAACTCACCGAATTAAAGTTAACCTCAGCAAGCATGTCGGCACGGACAGGCAAATGGTTGCTTGGCGCTTTAATATCACTGTCTACTTGAAGGATCTCAATCAGCCGTTCAGTAGCACCTGCGGCTCTTTGCAATTCACCCATGACTTCGGAAATGGTTGCAGTCGATGAGGCAACCATAATGGCATAAAACACAAATGCGGCTAGGTCACCCGCAGACATTTTTCCGTGAATCACATCGTTGCCGCCTATCCAAAGCATGCCTGAAATCGCGCTGAACACAATCACAATAACGCCTGATATCAGGAGCGCGCGCTGTTTTACTCTCTGTCTGCCTACTTCATAAGCTTTTTCCACCTCGACAGCGAAAGCCGCTCGTTCATGCGACTCTGAGCTAAAACTTTGCACGGTTTTAATATGTTCTATCGCTTCTCCAGCGTAGCTGCCAACATCGGCCATTGAGCCCTGACTTTGGCGAGAGAGAGCACGCACGCGTCGTCCATAAAACAAAATTGGTACCAAAACCAAAGGCACAGAAGCAAGCACAATCAGCGTGAGCTTAACGTTGGTAGCGAATAACATAATGATGGCACCAAAGCACATCAAAGCGCTACGCATCGCCATTGAGAACGATGAACCGATAATGCTTTGCAGCAATGTGGTATCGGTAGTCAGGCGCGACATTATGTCGCCGCTACTGTTAGTCTCAAAATAGCTCGGATGCAGCGTAATCACATGGTTAAACACCGCAAGGCGAATATCCGCACTAACGCGCTCACCTACGGAAGAGACAAGGTAAAAGCGAAAGAAAGTCCCAATGGCAATACACAATGTGACACCGACAATAAACTGAATTGCATTGGTAAGCTCTTGCAATGATTGCTGAGCAAAGCCTTGGTCGATAAGTATGCGTACTCCATAGCCAACGGATAACGTCAAACTTGCTGTCGCAACAAGGGCAACCAAGGCCGCCGCAACCCGCCATTTATACGGTGCAATAAAGGTGTTGAGTTTAAGAAGAATGCTGAGATTTTTGTTATTTTTTCTGCTCATGAGTGACTCACAAAGCGTTTTAGGTACCTGGCATAGTAAGCCAGTTTGGTTGGTGAGACCAGCGAACTACCGCTTTCGGATTAGGAAGTTCACTGGGATAACCAATATCGCATGTATATCGAAAATCACTTAAACGTCGAAGAGACTAGAACCAGCTTTTAGTTCGGAGGGTGTTACGCACGGCTTTTGGCGAGTAGCAGGTCGACTTTTCCTTTGGCTGTTTTACTGACCGTTTGCATCAACTGAAAACTTGGTTTTTCGACGCCTGAGTTTTCTATCCCTTCGACCATTAAGAGCCAAAGCTTGGCTGTCATTTGCGCATCGGCTAGTGCACGGTGGAAAACGCCGTCGTTGTCGATATTTTTATAGCGAACAAGTTCACTTAGCTTATGTGATGGGGCATCTTGAATGAGCCGTCTTGCCACCAGTAAGGAGCAAGCAAACTCACCCGAATAACCACAGTTGATTCGTTCAAGCTCTGCATCTAAAAATCGTTTATCGAAGGACGCGTTGTGAGCGATAAGGTTCTCGCCAGCAATGAACTCACTAAATGACGCCATTACCTCTTCGCAGCTTGGTGCCGATCGCAACATATTGTTGGTAATGCCGGTGTAGTTCTCAATGAAAGAACTCACTCTGAAACTGGGATTCATGAGTTGCTGAAAACTATCGACAACCTCGCCATTGACTAACTTTACTGCACCAATTTCTATTGCGCGATCACCTAAAGTAGGAGAGAGACCTGTGGTTTCAAAGTCGAGTACGACCACAGAGTTTGCTTGAGGCATAAAATTTTCCAGCTGAGTAATATTGCGCAAGAGTATTATCGAAAGCGACAGAAAAAGAAAGGCGAACACAATGGTGAATATCTGTCTATCTTTACTCCACAAAGTCAGTGTTCGTCGTCCACTGTTTATGGACAGGTACGTTCTGGCTTACCCATCGCGGCTTGTGCGGTAGCCTTATATTTCAAATGTTTTTCGGCTTTTCGATTCATTTCAATTAAGCATTAACTTTCGATACAACATACTGATTATAAATTGATTTTATAAATCAACTTCGGCATCATTCACGGCTTGATTTTGAGGATGAATATCATCACAGCAAAAAATTAGAACAACTTATAATGCGAGGCTAGGGAACGATGGAACCAATGAAGAATCATTATTTAGAGATACCTGAAGAAAGAAAATTGCGTATTTTTCGTGAAGAAGATGAAGATTTCTACAGCTTCTGGGAAAGAATGCTTGATGAAAAACAATCTTTTTATAAGCAACCTCTGAAAAGAATGAAAGGCGATGCTTGGGATTCGCTTGAGGCATTCTTCACCGCTTCCGAATTCGGACAACATCAGGCCTCGCCAGCTTACATAAAAAGGGCGCTTGAGTTACTGAATAACGTGTACTTGCTGGCCAATCATTCAGACCAAGTGGTTGAATTTTCCGTTGGGCACCGACACTTTTCGGAAGTGGGTAACCGTTCTGTTGCAGAAGGAACAATGGATGCTTGGTTGGATGAAATCTGTTTAGCAATGGCAGCGAGAGATTGGCGCTGCGTAGAGCTGATGACCATCATGGATGAGTCGTTAGTTTCTATAAAGACGCCGTTTAATGTTGCGCTAGTCGAGTTCGTTAACGGTGTATTTAGCAATTCATCAGCGTTACCTGAGTTATTGCAAACTGTGATGGAGAAATCTTCTCCGCAATACTTAGAATCAACCAGAGTGCCATATGTACACTCTTTGTTTATTCCATTTGTGAATGTGTTTGTTGCCATTATCGATGGCGATGAGGCACATTATCAAGAGGCACTGAGGGATGCGTTAGAGGCGCATTACCAGTTCTACATAAATGAAGATGTTCGCTATTCGCCAAAAGGAAATGTTTCTCTGAAACTGACTGGTCTTGCTGCATTAGCATACGATAAGTATGGCTGGACGATTCCAGAAGCCGCATATTTACCTAAATGGCTTGTTTACGGTGAGCATGATCTTTGTTCTGCGTAAATCATTAATAGAACACCTTATGTAGTGTCTGCAGCAATGCCGTTCGATGAAAGGTTGGCGCAGCTGCGGGCTCTGTTTGAGCGAACAAAACAAATCTACAAGATCATTGAAGAGTTCCCACCTTTGGCGGTAAGACTAATCCAGCCTCAAGCAAACATGTTGCACCTTATCCTGCCATTTAGCTGTGAAGAGTTGAAAGAACTCCAATACACGTTTGCCACGGAAAAGGGCATTTGGTTTGGTAACCCGCAAGTCACGGCACATCCAAATCAATCGATTGTTGAATGGTATGTTGGTGACTACCTGCTCAATCTTGGTGATGACGAATTAAGGTCGTTTTTCAATCAGTTACTCGGTAATAAGGCATAAACTTATCAATATGCGAGCTTACTAACACGCCATACGTGGCACTTCATGTATTCTTAATTGAAGCGAAGAAGAGGATTTATCAATGTCAAAAAGCTCCAAGCTTCACAATGAAGACAAACTGGTTAAGAAGGCACTAGAGATTGGTGGGAAGATGGCGAAGCTACAAGGTTTTGACCTTCCTCAGTCACCACAACCTCTAAGAGTAAAAGCGATTTACCTATTCTTGGTCGATGCAAAACAGATCACGCCATTGCCGGAAAGCAAGCTAGACGGCGCAAGCATCAAACACCGACTGGCAGTATGGATACACAGTGCGTTGCCAGACAACGACCCTCTAAAGTAGAAAACCTCAACAAGTCACACAGGTTGTTAATTAGCAAGGCGAGCCAAATGGTTCGCCTTGTTTGATCTTGGCGAGAGCACCGAGGTCTTTTTGCGTGGCGGTATCATTGATTTACAAAACAGAATCAAAAGGACTAAAGATAAATCCCGAGAAGCGCTACAATGCATGCGTTGCGAGAGTGCAACCAAGAATACTCATTTACAGAAGCCTTGAAGTAACCATACATGTCTAAAGATTTCGAATTCACTACAGAATACACACTCGACAAGCCATTTTTTGCTGAGTGTTATGATCAAACTAGCCAGCCAGTTAAGTTCCCGCAAGCGTATTTGAAAGGGATCCTCTTTCTAATTTTTGGTGTGGTTTTATTGGAGTTTGAACTGCTACCTAACGGTTACGTCGGTTGGTTCTTTATCGTATTGAGTGTGATTGAAGCGTGCAGCGTTTACTTCAAAAGAACTTGGTGGCTGTGGCGTCAAACCATCAGCTCAAGCCGCGGCAGTAAAGTGGTGTTTGAAGTGAATGCAGATGGCGTGCGCTACAAAAGCGGTAAAGTTGACCGCAGCCTCGCTTGGAATGAAATCGACCAACTCGAACAAACTGATTTGGGCTTTATCCTTCACCTTGGTAAACAACGCCAATACATCAGCAAATCTTGCTTAAACGAAGAAGTGATCGCGTTTATGGTAGAGCGGCACGCGGCATCAAAAGCGAGCTAACCAGCTCATATCAAGCTGGAATGAGCGTTCTAAAAAGTAGGTGATATATGATCGAACATTGTAGCAAGTATATCGTCGATTCTGAATCAATTGGGTTTGATGTAGAAAGCTAATAAGGCTTAGAGGTTTCTCTTTCGGACATACTGCTTCGGTGTCATGCGCGCAATCTGCTTACACTCTCTAGTCATGTGTGCTTGATCGGAAAAACCTTGCTCCAGCGCCAATTCCGATAAAGTAAGATCGGGTTGCGCTCGGAGTTGCTCTAAAGTGTGCTTCACTCGTTTAATGCGTTGGTAATGTTTAGGAGTAATCCCCAACCATTTCTGAAAATTGCGCTCTCTCTGGCGCTGACTGATGGTCCCTGTAGGTTGTTCAATAATGTGGCCGACATACTGCGGTTCATATTCCTCAATCAGTGTTTGAACCCAGCGATATAACGTAGAAATCCTTGCATATGGCGAACGCGCTGTTTGCAGAGACTCAAATGTTGCTAGTGCAGAAGAAGCCAAAGGGTGGTCGTCTTGAATCCGCAATAGCTGTTCTAGACGTTTACCAAATAGTTGATAACCAACAGCAGGATGAAAGCGTACGCCAGTCATCACCGTGCCTGGCGGTAGGCAGACTTGATGTGCCAGAATGCTCACAGGTAGTAGGACAACCCCTGGCGTTTGCCACTCACCATCCATTTGTACTTCATTCTGTAAAATGAATACCACACCTGTACCAGCATCACTGAGTAATTGTTTACGTACGGTTTGCGTCGTATCAGGTTTGACGGATGCTGACCAAATGGCTTGAACATAGCCAGCTAAAGCCTTTTGAGGTTTTAAAATATCAAATTCTAAGTTCAAATGAATCATCCTATTTAACCTCAACTTAAATGAGAAAGTGATACACATGTACTTTTCATCATATAAAGTTGAGGCATAAGCAGTGGCTTACAAGTAAGAACCGTCAAATAGAATTATCGAGGTTTATAGACTCCAACCTTTGGCTTAAATGCCTTAACTATTCGGTTCCAACTATTGATCGCGTTGATCGCAATTGTTAGGTTGACCATAGCTTCTTCTCCAAAGGTATTCAAGGTCAGCTGATAGGTATCATCATCTACTGGTAGGCCAGCAGTTAGTAATTCAGCCCAGCCAAGCGCAACGTGTTCTGCATCGCTGTAGAATGGCATATCTTTCCATGCACTAAGCCCCCATATGCGTTCCGGCTTTTCACCTAACTTAAGCGCATCTTTACTATGCATGTCGATACAAAATGCACATTGATTGATTTGCGATATGCGTAACTTAACCAGTTCCCATATGATCATGTTCATGGTTTCTGATTGGCTAAATTGTTCATGGAAGTAAGCTTCCTGAGCGTATAGGATTTCTATTGCTTTTGGCGCTACTTCAATATAGTTGAGTCGTTTTTTCATGGTCATTCTCCTTTGTTTTTTACATAGTAAAAAACGCTCTTAGCAAAAGATTGAAGATTTTCGACATGTACTCAATAAAGTTAGATAAAAGAGTGAACGACTAAAGCGAAAAGTGTACCTATTGGAAACCAAGAAAACTTATGCCAATTAACAAAGTATTGCGCTAAATAATGGACTTAAGGTTGGCGTCTATTTTTACTCCACCACCTTCCGTAAACGAGCAAAAGGTGCTGAGTTACCTATATACACACCAGCCGCAACGATAAAGACGCCTAAAACATTTTCCCATTGAGCCTGCTCACCAGAAATGAGCGAAATCAGTAGAGTGAATACCGGCATAATATTAAATAATGGAGACATCTTATCTGGACCAAGAACGATAGCGCCTTTCATCCAAAAGTAATAAGCAATCAAAGTTCCAAACAGGCTCATGTAAGCTATTAATGCTAGGTCTTTAAATGTTATGGCATTTAAGCTACGGCTAAAGTCGCCGTGGTACATCGCTATAGCGACCATTTGAATGGCACTAATACTTAACACCCAACGTAACTGCTGAGTTACTGGGATATGAGATGTTAAACGCTTCGCTAGAATTGTGTATAAACACCCACTAATTAAAGCAAATAACATGTATAGATCACCAATATTACTATTGCTGCTAATAGAATGAATATTTCCCCCTGTAATGACGATTACCACTCCACAAAAACTGATTAGTGCACCTAAAATAGTTTTAACCGAAATGGAAGTCTTGAGAATAAAGCCCGACAACAAGATAGTGAAAAGTGGTAGGTTTGCCTGAACAACCGCTGCGTTAACTGGGGTAGTAAATCTCATTGCAGAGAAAATAGAGAAGTTTTGGATAGTTACACCCACGGTTGCTATAACAAACAACGACAACATACTTTTTCGTGTGAGTTTGGCTCCATATGGAGAGCGTTTAGTACCTCTTATCAGTAAGAGTATTAAAGCTGCAACGGAAAATCGTAACGTCGCTGAATCCAAAGGAGAGACATCGCTATTAATAGCCTTTATTACGTTAAAGTTACTAGACCAAAAAAAGATAGCGACAACAACACCGCACCAAATTGATAAATGCTTAGACATAGATCTTCCTGATAAAAATTAACTTGACGCGATAATGCTATATATTTCATATTTGATTTTTAATAGCCAAATTTAAGAGGGTTAATCCCAAATATGGAACGTCACTCTTTGGATGACCTTTTGTTATTCGTTTCTGTTGCTCGCTATCAAAGCCTAACACAAGCATCTGAGCGTCTTAATGTCCCGTTAGCCACGCTAAGCCGGAAGTTAAAAAGGCTGGAAATAAACTTAAATTGCAGACTATTTAACCGCAGTGCACACCACTTTGCGTTAACAACTGATGGCGAAAAATATTATCAACTCTGTGAGCCGTTACTTCTTAGCTTAAATAATGTGACATCGAGAATTGCGACTGAGCGTCAGTCTTTAAGCGGAACGATCAAAATATCAGCGCCAATTAACATGACACAGATGTGGTTAAAGCGGTGCGTTTATGAATTTGCAGAGCAACATCCGAAGATATGTATCGATTTAGATGTACAGAATGAAAAAATCAATCTTGTATCTAACCGTGTCGATGTTAGTTTTCGTCTTGGTGATCTTATTGAACAAGACTGGATTGCTCAGAAATTATGGTCGATTCCATTTGCGCTTTGTGCATCACGAAGCTATTTAGAACAACACCAACCGATTACCCATCCAGAACAACTTGTTCATCATCGCCTAATTACGGTAAACAACGACAGCCAATGGAAATTAGTTAATCAAATCACCAATGAAACATTTGATCATCCGCTAAAGTTTCAATTCACTTCAAATGATGTACTGCTAGTTAGAGACGCCGTCATCCATGGTTTAGGAATTGCGTGGATTCCAACCTATTACTTTCATGAGCTAAATCATGATCAACATAACCTGCTGCCTTTGTTGCCAGAATGGCAATGCTCGGGTAAAGAAGTATTCATTATGTATCGAGACCGCGATAAAAGGCCTGCAAGAGTTGATGCATTTATTGAACATGTCTTAAATTGGAAAAATCGCATTCAAATGTTTGCTTGAAAGAGGTTTATCACATTGTGCTGTGCCGGTAACCTCAATTGAAGTTTCATGACTCTGCTTCAATTGAGTTCATTTATTTAACCTCTAAAAGAATCATGAATACATAGGCAGTTAATGGGATTCGAGTTTACCAGTGATTCGGTCAGCTAAAACTCAAGCTAAGTAGAAAGTATTTGCAGTTGTATTTGCCTCTGAAAATCGTTTAGAGCTTTCTCATCCGCGAGGTTCTATAAGAAATTATTAAGGATATATTTGTGTGTGATTTCGTGAAAAAAATTATTGTAGGTTTACTTTTAAGTGCTTCGTCTTTTGTTTCCTTAAGTCAATATGTTCCAGCAATGAATGATAAGAACGGTTATGTAGAACCATTTCAAATGTTTGATAATGTCTATTATGTAGGAGACAAGTGGGTCTCATCATATGCCATTGCTACAGACGACGGACTTGTTATCATTGATACGCTTGACTTCCCTTACTCTGAGTGGATACCTATCAACCTAGAGAAACTAGGGCTAAAAGATAAGCCAATAACGCACATATTAGTAACTCATGGGCATTCTGACCACGTTGGGGGCGCCCAGTTACTTCAAGAGAAGTATGGTTCCAAAGTCGTGATGACCAAAAGCGCTCATGAACTATCTATACAGCAATCAAACAAAAGCGAAGGTGAGAACAAGTTCCTTCCTCCAAATTTAGACATAGAGATAAAAAGCGATAGCTCCATGGTTATTGGTGGACATGAGTTTAAATTCTATCTCACACCTGGCCACACGGAAGGTGATTATTCCTTAGACTTCACTGTTGAAGATAATGGCGAACAATATCGTGCTTTTATCGTTGGTGGGCATAGCGTAAGTAGCAATGATCCAGAAGTTATTGGCCAGTTCCTGACTAGCATGGAGAAAATTAGAAAAATTTCACTACAGGCACCTATTGTGAACGTTAACCTTTCGAACCATCCACATAAAAATTTCCTTTTTGAAAATAGGAAGAAGCTCGGCACAAGCGGTAACCCGTTTATCAGTGAGGCAAACTTCTTCATGTTCCTTAAGCAACAAGAAGATTTAGCTAAGGGAAAACTAGAAGAACTATAATACCGTGGTATACAAGCAGCCTTCTTTATTAGGTTAGAGATTTGCTCTTGAGTTATAGCTAAGGCTTTAATAAGTTGCTCAATCAAGATTCGACACTTGTGGTAGCTATATTATTTGTAGGTTCTAGTGACAAAGGCGCTGTGCGTAAACATTCGTATTGTGTGCCTTACACATTTGCAAGGCGTTATGTGCTTTCTAGAAAAGTCTCAAAATAGCGTACAATTAGCGTTTTGACACAGCGGAAATCATCATGGCCAAAACTGTTCAGCAGCAAATCGGAAACATTGCTCTAGTCGTTGAAAATTACGACGATGCTATCGAATTCTATACTCAAAAACTTCAATTCACTCTGGTTGAAGATACCAACCTAGGTGGTGGTAAACGCTGGGTTCAAGTTTCTCCTCCAAACTCCAATGGTACAAACCTACTTTTAGCTCAAGCGAGTACACCGGAGCAAACGCATGCAGTAGGAAATCAAACAGGTGGTCGTGTTTTCCTGTTTCTGCAAACTAATGATTTTTGGCGTGACTACGAGTTGATGAAGAAAAATGGTGTTGTATTTAATGAAGAGCCTCGTGTGGAAGAATACGGGACAGTGGTGGTGTTCCAAGATCTCTATGGTAATAAATGGGACTTACTGCAACTGAACTAGAAACTACATAGCACCTGCATAGCATAGTGTTCATGAGGAGTTTCCAACAAGCCTTTAAGGCTCTGAGATATTAGTGCTAATTCAAAGGTTCTCAGAAGTTACTGTATTTCTAAATCACTTTTGTGCAAACAATAACTAGCCATCATTCCTTCTCGATGTATCAACAAGTGTTAGGGCGGCACACCAAAAACAAAAAGGCGAACCAAACGGTTCGCCTTTGTCGATTTAGAGGCTACAAAAATTAATCTTCGTAGTTATCGATGCTTGGGCATGAACAGATTAGGTTACGGTCGCCGTATACGTTATCCACGCGATTTACCGTTGGCCAGTATTTCCAAGATTTGGTCGCTTTAGACGGGAAGCAGCCAATCTCGCGAGAGTAAGGGCGGTCCCAATCTTCAGCTGAAAGATCAACTTGTGTGTGTGGCGCGTTAACAAGAGGGTTGTTATCCAGTGGCCATTCACCGTTTTTCACTTTCTCCATTTCTTCGCGGATAGCGATCATCGCATCACAGAAGCGGTCCAGCTCTTCTAGATCTTCCGATTCCGTTGGCTCAACCATTAGCGTGCCCGCTACAGGGAACGACATAGTTGGTGCGTGGAAACCGTAGTCCATTAGACGCTTCGCGATGTCTTCTTCGCTGATACCTGTTTCTTCTTTCAGCGGACGAATGTCGATAATACATTCGTGCGCTACGCGGCCATTTTTGCCACGGTAAAGAACAGGGTAGTGTTGGCGAAGTGTTTCCATCACGTAGTTTGCGTTCAGAATTGCTACTTTTGTTGCATCTGTTAGGCCAGGTTCGCCCATCATTGCGATGTAAGCCCAAGAGATAGGTAGGATAGAAGCGCTACCCATATCTGCTGCTGATACTGCGAAATCTGCGCCTTCTACACCGTCTTCAATATGCCCTGGTAAGAAAGGAGCTAGGTGAGATTTCACACCGATAGGACCCATACCCGGACCGCCACCACCGTGCGGGATGCAGAAGGTTTTGTGTAGGTTTAGGTGAGAAACGTCTGAACCGATGAAGCCTGGTGATGTTAGACCAACCTGCGCGTTCATGTTAGCGCCGTCTAGGTAAACCTGACCACCGGCGGCATGAACCATTTCACACACTTCTTTCACTTTCTCTTCGTAAACGCCGTGCGTCGAAGGGTAAGTGATCATAATGCTTGATAGGTTGTCTTTGTGTTTCTCGATTTTCGCTGCTAGGTCGTCGATGTTGATGTTGCCTTCTTCATCACACTTAACCACAACCACTTTCATTGACACCATAGATGCTGTCGCAGGGTTAGTACCGTGCGCAGAGCTTGGGATCAAACATACGTTGCGGTGACCTTCGCCACGGCTTTCGTGGTAGCGTTGAATCGCGATAAGACCTGCGTACTCACCCGATGCACCAGAGTTTGGTTGTAGTGAGAATGCGTCATAGCCAGTGATTTCACATAGCTTTTCTTTAAGGTCTTTTGCGAGTGCAGCGTAACCAGCTGCTTGTTCTGCTGGTGCGAACGGGTGGATCGAACCAAACTCAGGCCAAGTTACTGGAATCATCTCTGCTGCTGCGTTCAGCTTCATCGTACAGCTGCCCAGTGGGATCATGCCGTGCGTGAGTGAGAAGTCTTTGTTCTCTAGCTGTTTTAGGTAACGCATCATCTGTGTTTCGCTGTGGTGCGTGTTAAACACAGGGTGTGTTAGATATTCTGTTGTGCGGCGCAATGCTTCTGGAATGGCTGCAAACTCGTTGCCTGCGATTTCAGTTGATAGTGCTGCGACTTCTTCTTTCACACCGAATACTGCGAATAGGGCTTCTACATCTGCCACGGTTGTGGTTTCGTCGAAGCTTACACCTAGCTGAGTATCCAACTTACGTAGGTTGATGTCTGCGGTTAGTGCTTTCGCGTATAGGTCTTCAGTTTGTGCGCCTGTGTTGATAGTGATGGTGTCGAAGAAGCTGTTGTGAGCAAGCTCGAAGCCGCCTTTAGTTAGGCCAGCGGCTAGGATGGCTGTCATGTGGTGCGTACGACGAGCAATCGTGCGTAGACCTTCTGCGCCGTGGTAAACCGCGTAGAAAGACGCCATGTTCGCTAGCAGTGCTTGAGCAGTACAGATGTTTGAAGTCGCTTTTTCACGACGGATGTGCTGTTCACGCGTTTGCATTGCCATACGCAGTGCTTGGTTACCGTTGGTATCGATAGAAACACCGATAACACGCCCAGGCATTGTACGCTTGTGCTTATCACGAGTTGCCATGAAAGCAGCGTGTGGACCGCCGTAACCCATCGGCACGCCAAAACGTTGTGCTGAACCGATTGCTACGTCTGCGCCCATTTCACCTGCAGGTTTAAGCAGGGTAGAAGCAAGAAGGTCCGTTGCTACAGTCACTAGTGTTTTGTTTGCTTGCGCTTTAGCGATGATGTCCGTTAGGTCACGAACTTCACCTGTTGTACTTGGGTATTGAACTAGTGCGCCGAACACGTCTTGCTCTGGTAGTGATTCTAAAGAACCAACCAAGACTTCAAAGCCGATGAATTTCGCACGAGTTTTTACCACTTCGATGGTTTGTGGGTGAACGTCGTCAGCAACGAAGAATACGTTGCTCTTGCTTTTACCCGCACGCTTACAAAGTGTCATCGCTTCTGCTGCTGCCGTTGCTTCATCAAGCAATGACGCGTTCGCGATTTCCATACCAGTAAGATCCATCACCATTTGTTGGTAGTTTAGAAGTGCTTCTAAACGACCTTGTGAGATCTCTGGTTGGTAAGGGGTGTAAGCAGTGTACCAGCCCGGGTTTTCCATCACGTTGCGTAGAATCACGTTCGGCGTGAAGGTGTTGTAGTAACCCTGACCAATGAATGTACGTTTAACTTGGTTCTGATCGGCGAACTTACGCATGGCTGCCAGCATGTCTGCTTCGCTTTTCGCTTCTGCCAAGCTCATTGGTTGCTCTAGGCGAATTTGTGCTGGTACGGTTTCGTCGATAAGCGAATCTAGGCTAACTGCGTTGATCGCTTCCAACATTTTCTGTTGGTCAGATTTGTTTGGTCCATTGTGGCGAGCAACGAACTCGTTTTGTGTGCTGAGGCTTTGAAGTAATTCAGTCATTGTCCTTTACCTACTCCTTGGTTCGGGTAACGGATTTGCGTTACTGATAAATTAAATTATACGTCCGAACCTAGAAAAAAAGCTGTTCTCTAAACAGGCTAGGGAACAGCTTTCGTCACATCCTAATTACTCTTCTTCGATAGAGTTTAGGTATTCGTCTGCGTCTTTCAGGTTATCTAGTTCAGATACATCAGACATCTTCACTTTTACGATCCAGCCACCTTCGTACGGCTCTTCGTTAATTAGCTCTGGGCTGTCTTCTAGTTCTTCATTGATTTCTACGATTTCACCAGTGATTGGTGCGTAGATGTCTGACGCTGCTTTTACAGATTCAACGAGAGAGAAGCTTTCACCTGCTTCAACTTCGTCTTCTACGTCTGGTAGGTCAACGAATACCACGTCACCTAGCATTTCTTGTGCATGCTCAGAAATACCAATTGTTACTGTGCCGTCACCGTTATCACGTACCCACTCGTGGCTATCTGCAAACTTCAGTGTTTTGTCCATTGCTTAATCTCCGAATAACTTGTCAGGAATTATTATGATTTCAAAAAAATCGTTTACTGGTATAGAGGAAAGCGACTGCAAAGTTCTTTTACTTCTTTGCGAACGCGTTTTTCAACTTCTGCGTCACCTTCAGGATTGTTCACTAAACCGTCCAGTACGTCACCAATCCAATTACCGATGAGTTTGAATTCTTCAGCGCCAAAGCCGCGGCTTGTACCCGCAGGCGTTCCTAAACGGATGCCCGATGTAATCATAGGCTTCTCTGTATCGAATGGGATGCCATTTTTGTTACATGTGATCCCAGCACGCTCTAGAGCTTCTTCTGCTTTATTGCCTTTCAACCCTTTCGGACGAAGGTCAACCAGCATTAGGTGCGTGTCTGTACCACCAGTTACGATGTCGCAACCGCGAGTTTGCAATACTTCCGCTAGGACTTTTGCGTTATTGATCACCGAATCAATATAAGTTTTAAATTCAGGGCCAAGCGCTTCACCAAATGCGACCGCTTTGGCTGCGATAACATGCATCAGTGGGCCGCCTTGTAGGCCAGGGAATACGGCTGAGTTGATTTTCTTAATGATGTCTTCGTGGTTAGTAAGAATCATACCGCCGCGAGGGCCACGCAATGTTTTGTGTGTTGTAGTCGTAACAACGTGTGCGTGTGGCAGTGGGCTAGGGTGTGCGCCTGTTGCGATAAGACCAGCGATGTGCGCCATGTCGACCATAAGAATTGCATTTACTTCGTCTGCGATTTCACGGAATTTTGCAAAGTCGATAGTACGTGGAATAGCGCTACCACCTGCGATGATCATTTTAGGTTGGTGCTCAAGTGCTAGCTCACGAACATCTTCGTAGTTAATTTCTAGTGTTTCGCGATCAACACCGTATTGAACTGCATTAAACCATTTACCAGAAAGTGCAGGGCGTGCGCCGTGCGTCAGGTGACCACCTGCGTCTAAAGACATACCAAGAATGGTGTCACCAGGTTGAAGCAGTGCCAGCTTTACTGCGCCGTTTGCTTGTGCGCCTGAGTGTGGTTGAACGTTTGCGTATTCACAATTGAAAAGTTTTTTTGCGCGTTCGATAGCAATGGCTTCCACTGTATCTACGTGCTCACAACCACCATAGTAACGGCGACCTGGGTACCCTTCAGCGTATTTGTTTGTTAGGCATGTGCCTTGAGCTTGCATTACCGCTTTAGAAACAATGTTCTCAGAAGCGATAAGTTCGATTTGTTCGTTTTGGCGAGCGGATTCCGCTTGAATTCCAGCAAAGACAGCATCATCTGTCGCAGAGAGGTTGGTAGAGAAAAAGTTTTCCAAGCTGTGGTTAGGGTAACTCTTATTCATGGTAGTTGACCTTCCAAATCTGAAAATGAACCCGCAATAGATGAGTTATGATTTGCGGTTGTGGTTCATTTGTCCTCAAAAACAGCTGAACTGCGTAGCAGAACAGAGTGAACATCCGGCCCTAAATTTGGGCAAAAACTCCGTTGGATTGCGTGTTTCTTTTACCAATCTCTTACGGAAATATGCATCTCTACATCTAACAAGTTGGTAACATAGCGCCTGTGGCGGGAACAATCAACCAAAAATTTCCTATAGGAAACAAGATTTCAAAATTTGTTAACAAGAGCACGCTTTAATTCACTTGGTGGACTTCTATCCACTATGTGCTTCATGCACAATGCGAGTAAGACAAAAAATATGGATATCTATAGAGGGATTTATGGCAGAAAGTATTTACGATGAATACCCATCGATGACGTTGGCAAAAGAGCAACATGACCAAAATATCGAGCCGTTAAAACTGGGCCAGCGTATTAAGGATATCCGCTCGAAACTCGGTATCACATTAGAAGAAGCGAGTCAGAGAACCGGGCTTGCTCGATCTACACTGAGCAAAATAGAAAATGAGCAGATCTCCCCGACGTTTCAAGCGATGCAAAAATTGGCACTAGGCTTACAAATTGACATGCCACAACTCTTTGAGCCACCTAGAAAAAAGGTAGCGACAGGGCGCAGGGATGTTACCAAGAAGAATGAAGGTAAACCACACCCAACACAAACCTATGAACATGAACTGCTCGCGACACAACTTTCCAATAAGAAAATGATGCCGTTTAAGAGCCAAATTCGAGCTCGTAGTTTTGATGAATATAAAGACTGGGTTCGTCATGACGGCGAAGAATTTTTACTTATCTTATCTGGTGAGGTCATGTTCTATTCTGAGTTTTACGAACCTGTTGTTTTAAGCGAGGGAGACAGCGTTTATTACGATGCGAATATGGGACATATGTTGACCAGTGTTAGCGAGGAAGATGCGCTCATTTTGTGGGTGACAGCCAAATAGTGATAAATACTTGTAAATTTCCTATAGTGAAAGCAAACGATTGCTGTTGGTGGTCGTTATGATGAAAAGGCGCTTTTTTGATGAGAACTTGCTCATTAAAGCGCTTTTTTTGTACGATTTGTTGTGATTAAAATGTTAAGAGTCACACTTTTGCAAGTCGATCTACGTCTTGTTCGTGCAAAATAGAATGAGCCATGTTTATTATTGGAAACACATCGAATGCCGATAGCATTCTCGGGTCTATCTAAATGGAGACGAAAATGACTCAAGAACTACTGAAAACACCACTACACGCACTTCACGTTGAAGTTGGTGCCAAAATGGTCCCGTTCGCGGGTTACGATATGCCTGTTCAGTATCCTCTAGGCGTAAAGAAGGAACACTTACATACTCGTGATGCGGCAGGTCTGTTTGACGTTTCTCACATGGGACAGCTTCGCCTAATTGGTGACGGTGCAGCTGCGTTCCTAGAAACATTAGTTCCAGTGGATATTGTGGATCTTGAGTCTGGTAAACAGCGTTACGCTTTTTTCACTAATGAAGAGGGCGGCATCATGGACGACTTGATGGTGGCTAACCTAGGCGATCATCTGTTTGTGGTTGTGAACGCAGCATGTAAAGCGCAAGATATCGCACACCTACAAGCGCATTTACCATCTGGTGTTGAGCTAGAAATTATCGAAGACCGAGCTCTACTTGCAATCCAAGGCCCTAAAGCGGCGGCTGTATTGGCGCGTTTTGCACCAGAAGTTTCTGAAATGCTGTTCATGGATATTCGTAAAGTCGATATTTTAGGCGCCGAGTGCATTGTTTCTCGTAGTGGTTATACAGGCGAAGACGGTTACGAAATCTCGGTTCCTGCTGACAAAGCGGAAGAGCTAGCACGTAAACTGACTGCGGAAGATGAAGTTGAATGGATTGGCCTTGGTGCTCGTGATTCACTTCGTCTTGAGTGTGGCCTTTGTCTATACGGTCATGACCTAGACACAACAACAACACCTGTTGAAGCGAGCTTGCTATGGGGTATCCAAAAAGTTCGTCGTATTGGTGGTGAACGTGAAGGTGGTTTCCCTGGCGCAGACATTATTCTTAAGCAGATTGAGACTAAAGATGTGGCGCGTAAGCGTGTGGGTCTAGTAGGTCAAACCAAAGCGCCAGTGCGTGAAGGTGTTGAACTGTTTGATGCTGACGGCGTTAAAATTGGCGTTGTAACCAGCGGTACGGCGGGTCCGAATGCAGGTAAGCCAGTCTCAATGGGTTATGTTCGTGCGGATTTGGCGGCGATTGGTACTGAAGTGTTCGCTGAAGTGCGTGGTAAAATGCTACCAATGACCGTTGAAAAAATGCCGTTCGTACCACAACGTTACTACCGTGGTTAAAACGAATTGAAACAAAAATGCCGAGCTTTGTAGCTCGGCATTTTTATGTCTTCTTTTCGCTTGTTTGCTTTTAGTTTACTGCTTCATCAATAGTACAGCACATATCAATAACGATATCTTCAAGCTTTTCCGGATGAATCATCTCTTCTTTTGCGATCCCAAATTGAGAGGCCATAATGGTATTAAACAATTCCCAATGCTTGATCAGCAGTTTTTCGCGATTATCTGCAATATCCGGCCATGTTTCTTGCATCATTGGCGCGAGACTGACAGCACCATGTGCGAAGATCAACATTTGCCATTTTGATTCCCACTGATCAAACTGTGCATTAGGGTTTTCGCTGTTGTACTGCTCGAAAATTCCGGTAAATATCGCAGCGAACTCATCTTTTGACTTTAAGAAATACTGCAGCAGAGCACCGTCATCGCCTTGTCGAATGGCATCGGCGATCATCTGTACTGGATGAGGATTGACGAGAGCAAATGCTAGCATGCGAACCATAAACAGATAAATTTTTCTATTCGAAGGTGTGTTCTCCGGCATTTCATTGATGAGTTCAGCCATATAGCACTGCATGAACTCGTCCATTGCATCGCTAACCGCTTGCCAGATTTTCTCTTTGCTGCCGAAGTGGTGACGGATCAAACTATGTGAAACACCAGCCTTTTCACTGATATTGCGCAGCGAGACACGCTCGTAACCAAGTTCACAAAACATATCTGCTGCCACTTTAAGGATCAGACACTTAGTTTGTTCTGCTGCTTCAGCACTTCTACGCCCCTGCTTTCTTTCATTCATAGTTCGAATTTTCCCGAATATTAATCACGCGCTTACTTTTACCAGAAACCGAACGCTTTGACTAATTAATTTGCTATCCATCTGGAAAATATGTTGATCAATTTCAAATTCTGCTTATACTGCACGGCTGTGTAATATATAAAACCTACGGAGAAAGCGGGTGCGAAAACAATATTTAAAGCGCACTTTAGTTGGCGCAGTGGTGACATTAAGTCTTTCTGGGATGCTAACTGGGTGTAATAAAGCCATTTCTGAGCCGTCTGAACCTTTAATCAAACCTGTAAAATTACTGGCGGTGAAAGACCTAGAACTTGAAGACTCGCACGCCTTTTTAGCGCGTATTGATGCAACACATCGCGCGCAGCTTTCTTTTCAGGTTGGTGGAGAGGTAGATGAATTACGTGTACGCATGGGTCAAAAGGTCCAAAAAGGTGAAGTGCTCGCAACGTTAGACCCTAAAGATCTTCAGCTTGCGTTAGATGCCGCTCAAGCGCAGTACGCGTTAGCGAAAACACAATGGGACCGCGCGAAAAACCTTTACGGAAAAAAACTCATTAGTACTGATGAGTACGATCAGAAAGAAACTCAATATAAAGCGGCATTGGCGAACTACGAACAAGCTAAAACCGATTTGAGCTATACCAAAATTCACGCACCGTTTGATGGCATAGTGTCATATACCTATGTCAACCCATTTCAGGTAGTAGCAGAGAAGCAGGAGATCTTGAATCTCATTGATAACACGACGTTGGATGTGTCGTTCACCTTGCCAGTAAGTTATGCGGAATCTGTATCACTTGAGTCACTGCAAAACTCCGATATGTGGGTGACGATGGATAGCGAGCCAGGAAAACGTATTCCTGGGCAATTTAAAGAAATTTCGACACAGCCAAACATCGATACCAATAGTTATGAGGCGATCGTGACCATCACTCGACCAGAAGATCGCAATTTGCTGACAGGTATGACAGGGCAGGTACACATTGCTAAACAACATGTATCGGACGCGATGACGTTACCTCAGTCTGCTTGGGTCAACAAAAATGGGACGCAAGGTGAAGTTTGGGTAATGGACAGAAGCACGCAGCAGGTCAATAAAGTCACTGTGTCACTTGACGCAGCAGGTGGTGTGAAAGCCGGGCTTGATAACAATGATTACGTTGTTATTGCTGGTGTTGAGAGACTGGTTGAAGGGCAAGTGGTGAAAGCTTGGGTTCGTGAGGGAGGCATTTAATGAAACGTTCTCTACTTACGATCTCTGCGATTGCACTTGCAGTTTTAACAGGGTGCAAAAATGAAAACCAAGCTATCGTCGAGCAGCCACTTTTTGTGTCGACTATCTCGGTGGATGCACCAGTACAAAGTCAACATCGCGCGTTCAAAGGCATAGTAGTGCCTGCAGAGCAAACGCCAATGGCATTTCGCCGCGCTGGGGAAGTTCAGCACGTATTGGTTAAAGCGGGTGACGTTGTGAAGCAGGGGCAAATGATCGCAAAGCTAGATGATAGCAAAGAGAAGCAAGCCGTGAATGACGCAGAAGCACAATACACACTTGCAATTCGTCAGCTTAAACGCGGTGAAGACTTGCATGCACGTCAAATGATTTCAAAAGCGGAACTTGATGAGCTAACCGCTAATAAAGAGCTAGCTGAGGCTACTTTCTATAACGCGACCAATCAATTGAATTACACCCGTTTATTCGCCCCGTTCGCCGGTAAAGTATCTGATGTTTTCAAAGAACGTTTTGAGCGTGTGGCAATTGGTGAACCCGTGTTAAACCTATACCAAAACGATTTGGTTTACGTGCGCATTGAGCTTTCCGACAATGTTTTAGCGATGGTAGACCCAAACTCAGACAGCATGAGCTACAAGCCTAGAGCAACCTTCTCCGGCATCGATGGCAGATTTGCTTTGGACTATTTAGAGCACACAAGTGAACCCAACGCTGAAACTCAAACCTACGAAATGTACTTGACGATGCCACAGCCAAAAACAGAGATATTGCCGGGAACCAGCGTAAGCGTTTTGGTCGATATGGTGAAGGCGGGCATTACCTCTATTGATGGTTACAGTGTTCCTGTCACGGCGCTTCAAGCAGGCAGTGAAGGGAATGAGTTCTTTGTGTGGAAAAAAGAAGGTGACATTGTCACACGGGTGCCTGTCATGATTTCTCAAGTGAATGGCAATGGAGCCATTGTGTCGTCAGGTGTTAGCCAGGGCGATATTCTGATTAATTCAAATCTGCGTAAATTACGCGAAGGTAAACATGTGGATGTTGTGGAGAATAACCAATAATGAACATTGCTGAGTATTCAATAAAAAACAAAGTCATCAGCTGGTTGTTCATTATTATCCTTGCTGTTGGTGGTTTAACGTCATTTTTGGAGCTTGGACGATTAGAAGACCCGGCATTTACGATCAAAGATGCCATGATTATCTCAACATACCCTGGCGCGACGTCAAAAGAAGTTGAAGAAGAACTGACGTATCCTCTAGAAAAAGAGATTCGAAAACTCCCTTATATCGACAAAATTACCTCTACGTCTTCTAATGGTATGTCTCAAATAACGGTGAGCATGGAAATGGACTATGGTCCTGATGAACTGCCGCAAATTTGGGATGAAATGCGCCGTAAAATTAATGATTTACGACCATCATTGCCTCAAGGTGTTCAGTCTTTACAGATCATTGATGATTTCGGTGACGTTTATGGCGTGATGTTAATGCTCACTGGTGACGATTACGACTATGTAGAGCTGAAACGTTATGCGGATTACCTGACCCGTGAAATCGAGCTTGTTGATGGTGTTGGTAAGGTAGACATCACGGGCGATCAGCAAGAAATGCTATTCGTTGAGATCTCACTTGATCGCCTTGCTGCACTGAACTTAGACATGAATGTGGTTTCGAGCTTGTTGAACCAGCAAAACAATGTGGTTTCAGCAGGTGAAGTGATGGTCAATGGCGAAAGCCTTGTTATTCGCCCAAGCGGCACCTTAAACACTGTAGAAGCACTAGAAAATCTGATCATTCATGGCCGTGACACAGGAAATCTAATTCGTCTAAAAGACGTAGCAACGATTTCTCGCGGTATTCAAGAGAAGCCAAGCAACGTCGTACTCTTTAACGGTCAAAAAGCGATTAATATCGGTATCTCGTTTGCATCGGGTGTGAACGTGGTTGAGGTTGGTGAACGTTTGGATGCGGAGCTCGCGAGCCTTGAGTCTATCAAGCCTGCTGGCATCGATATGAACTACTTTTACAACCAAGCCAATGAGGTGGATGAATCTGTTAAAGCGTTTGTAATTAGTCTAGCGGAGGCAGTGGCGATCGTAATCATTGTGTTGCTGTTTACTATGGGTTTACGCAGTGGTGTCATCATTGGAGTTGTGTTGTTATTGACGGTATTTGGTACCTTCATTTTGATGAATTACAACAACATCGAACTGCATCGTATTTCTCTTGGCGCGTTAATTATTGCCTTAGGTATGCTGGTTGATAACGCGATTGTTGTCGTGGAAGGCATATTGGTTGGCCTAAAGAAAGGGCGTACCAAAGTTCAAGCGGCTGTCGATATTGTAAAGCAAACACAATGGCCTTTGCTGGGCGCGACTGTTATTGCAATTACGGCTTTTGCACCTATCGGCTTGTCGCAAGATGCGACAGGTGAGTTCATGGGCTCTCTATTCTGGGTGCTGTGTTTCTCACTATTTTTAAGCTGGATTACCGCTATTACACTGACGCCTTTCCTTGCCGATCTTTTGTTGAAAGAGGAAAACAAAGAGCAGGGTACTAGCGAAGATGATCCTTATAAAGGCTGGTTGTTTGTCGTATTTGGGGCATCACTGAAATTTGCATTGCGATTCCGCTGGCTTACCGTTGCTGGCATGGTGGCGCTATTAGTGGGTGCTGTCGTGGCATTTGGTAATGTAAAACAGCAGTTCTTCCCACCATCGAATACGCCGATGTTCTACGTGGATATGTGGATGCCAGAGGGTACTGACATCCGTGAAACGATTAAAAAAGCTGAAGAGGTCGAAAGCTACATTCGTCAGCAAGATGATATTGACTTTGTTTCTGCTTCGATTGGGCAGGGCCTACAGCGTTTTGCTTTAACCTATCAACCAGAAAAAAGTTACGAAGCGTACGCGCAGTTCCAAGTTCGCGCGACTGATCGTGAGAAAATGTTTGGTTTACTGCATAAGTTAGATGAGAATCTGGCGAAAACATTTGATGCGCCTACGTTCCAGTTTAAATTGATGGAATTTGGTCCATCACCAGCGTCTAAGATCGAAGCGCGTATTACTGGCCCTGAACCACAAGTTTTACGTGACTTGGCGGTGCAAGTTGAAGACATCCTTCATACCGACCCTGGTGCTCGAAACATTCGTCACGATTGGCGAGAGCGCACCAAGGAACTTGTACCCGCTTTCAATGAGTCTAAAGCTCGTCGCTTAGGTATTTCGAAAGAAGATCTTTCAAGCACACTGCAAATGGCGTTTGGTGGTAGCACCTTAGGTTACTTGCGTGATGGTACACATACGTTGCCAATTATGACACGTCTTCCTGAAGAAGAACGCGTAGATTTTGAATCACTACAAAACGTGACCATTTGGAGTCCTTCGTTGCAAACGTATATTCCGGTTGATCAAGTGATTGATGGCGTTCAACTGGATTGGAGTGAGCCGCTAATTCAGCGTCGTGACCGTAAGCGTACGTTAACCGTTCTCGCGGACCATGATGTGTTGAGTGACGACACGGCAGCAAGCTTATTTGCTCGTGTACAGCCTAAAGTGATGGCATTGCATGTTCCAGAAGGATACGAAATCACATGGGGTGGTGAGTACGAATCATCCAAAGATGCACAAGAAGGCCTATTCGGTTCATTGCCGATGGGTTACTTGTTGATGTTCATCATTACTATTTTATTGTTTAACTCAATCAAAAAGCCGTTGGTAATTTGGTTCACCGTTCCGTTAGCGATCATTGGCGTTGCTTTTGGTTTGCTTACCACGAACATGCCGTTCAGTTTTACAGCATTCCTTGGTTTGTTAAGCCTAAGTGGCATGATTTTGAAAAACGGTATTGTGTTGCTTGACCAAATTAACCTTGAGTTGGAGTCAGGTAAAGATCCTTACCTCGCGATTGTTGATAGTGCGATAAGCCGCGTTCGTCCGGTAAGTATGGCTGCGCTAACAACTATCTTGGGGATGATTCCACTGGTCTTCGACGCCTTCTTTGGCTCGATGGCAATAACGATTATGGCAGGTCTTGGTTTTGCTACTGTACTGACACTGATAGTGGTGCCAGTGATGTTTGCAATTCTGTTTAGGGTAAAACCGACCACTGCATAGGGACTCCTGGCTATTTGCCAGCTTCCTGCCTAGCCCTGAAGGTTTTCTTCGGGGCTTTTTTGATCTTACTAATATATACCAAACCATTCATTTGCTTGATTTTAATGATTTTCTTACGATTACAATGCAAATCATGCGTATACTGATGTAACGACACATCAAAGATTGAGATTACATGAATAAGCGCATATTAAACGGACTCTTCTTCGTTGGTTCTTTCACCTTGGTTGGCTGCACCGCGACGGATAGCATGCCGACAGAAACCAAACAACCTGCCCCTAAAATTAACAGTGTTAGTGCCGAAGTCATTTCCAGTTGGATTGATAGTAAGGTTTTAGCCCCTGAAGGGCTGTCGCTCGAGCAAGACAACCTACGTTATCTATCGGGTAGCGCCGACCTAAACAGCGACGGCAAGGCAGAACACATAGTGTTGCTTCAAGATCGCTATTTCTGTGGTAGTGGTGGCTGCTCTGCATATATGTTTGATAATGAGGGAAACGTTATCAATCGAATGTCGGTAACTCGCACGCCTATTGTACTAGCCGACAGTTACAGTAATGGTTGGCAGGACTTTATCGTTTGGAGTAATGGCTCATATCGACTCATGAGTTACAACGGTGAATCTTATCCAAGTAACCCGTCACTAGAGCCAAAGGTGGATCGAGACGCTAACCAGCAGGCGGCAATCGCAAATGTAATGGCGACAGAGCTTTATCAGCAAGATGGCTATGACATTCTGCCCGCAGATTCAAAAACCTTGTGGACGCCAGCTAACGTTTACCACTTTACCTTCAAGCACTACGGTGACCCGCATAGCGCTTATCAAGCAACGGTGGATATGAACAGTGGGGAAGTAGACATTGTAGCCGTTCCGGCTGCGGAATAAAAAACACCTCCCTTAACCGGAATTAAAGGGAGGTGCTAAATGCCAAATTCGAGGGTGGCATTGTTAACCGGAGTCGCTCTAATTAAGCTGCGACTTCTTGTTTCGCTTCTGCTTTGCTTTTTAAGAATGCGTAAGTAAAGCCAGTTACCGCTGTACCTGCTGCAATAGCCACCAAATACATTAATACTGGTGAAATTGCGTTAGGAATTAGCAGCACGAATAGACCGCCGTGTGGTGCCATTAATTTCGCACCGAATAGCATCGATAGGGCACCAGTAAGCGCGCCACCGGCCATACAAGATGGAATCACGCGCATTGGATCTTTCGCAGCAAATGGAATTGCGCCTTCAGAGATGAAACACAGTCCCAAGACAAATGATGCTTTACCAGCCTCACGTTCATTTTGTTCAAATTTGTTCTTCGCAATGAAGGTCGCTAAACCCATACCTAGCGCAGGAACCATACCTGCGGCCATGATTGCCGCCATTGGCGCGTAAGTTTGTGAAGCCAGAAGGCCAACACCAAATGCGTAAGCGGCTTTGTTGACAGGGCCTCCTAGGTCGAAACACATCATTGCGCCAAGGATAATACCCAGTAGTACTGCACTGTCAGAACCCATGTTGTTTAGGAAGTCAGTCAGGCCGTTCATGATGCCTGAAACTGGGCCGCCTACGATGTAGATCATCACAAGACCAGTGAACAATGTTGCTACAAATGGAATGATCAGAATCGGTTTAAGCGCCTCCATCGATTGTGGCAGTTTCACCTTATCTGCGAGGAGTTTCGCTGCGTAACCGGCAATGAAGCCAGCTGCGATACCACCTAGGAAACCAGCACCCGTTGAACTTGCTAGCATACCACCAACAAGACCGGGAGCCAGACCCGGACGGTCAGCAATTGAGAACGCGATGTAACCAGCAAGTACAGGAATCATCAATGCGAATGCAGAGCCACCACCAATGTTCATCAAGGCTGCTGCTAGTGTGCCTTCTTCTTTAAATGCTTCAATACCGAACACGAAAGATAGTGCGATGATCAAACCACCTGCAACGACAACAGGAAGCATGTGCGAAACACCCGTCATTAGGTGTTTGTAAGCGCCTTTTTTCTCTTCGGTGGTAGATGAAGAGTTAGCTGAACCAGAATGTTGATACACCGTGGCTTGCTCGAATGCTTTGTCCATCTCTTCGGCTGTTTTCTTCAGAGCTGGGCCTGTTTTCGTGCGGTACATCTTTTTTCCGTTAAAGCGATCAAGTGGCACTTCAATATCCGCAGCAATGATCACCAGATCGGAATCTGCAATTTCTTGCTCAGTCAGTTGGTTTTTAGCGCCAACTGAACCACGAGTTTCCACCTTGATTTGATGGCCACGACGCTTGCCTTCTTCTTCTAAAGCTTCTGCCGCCATAAAGGTATGCGCAACGCCAGTAGGGCAAGCGGTGATTGCAACAATTTTCTTCGCTGCTGATGTTGTATCTGCAGTGATAGGGGCTGCAAGTGTGGTTGCTTTTTCAAGTAAAGTGGCGTTTTCAACCGCTTGCTGGAGAAACGCAGTTGCGTCTTTTGCTACTTCGCTAATTTCCGCTTGGTAAAGCTTTTTTCCTACAAAACGGGAAGTGTCGACGCTAGTATTTGCCGCAATGACAATGACTTCTGCTTGTTCAACGTCAGCTTCCGTCAATAGTGTTGGTTCAACCACACTTGATTGACATTCTATTTTGGCATTCCAGTTTAATTTTGCGGCGGCTTGTTCTAGTAATCCTGCCGCAAGGATGCTATTTGCTACACCGCTCGGACAGGCAGTAATAATGGCAATATTCATACGATAACCTTCTGTTCCTTAGTTTTGTTCTAAGTTTGTAATAGGGTAAAGCGCGCTAACTTCAGTTTGTCGCTTGATATTTTCCAGTTCTTCCTGACTGGTTAGCCCTACGCCAACTTGACTAACTGCCAAAGCAGAAAGTGCCGTAGCGAAGCGCAATAAATCGTTTTTAGGCATCAGTTGCATGTGGCCCCAACACAAGCCAGCGACCAGCGTATCGCCTGCGCCAACGGTGCTCACGACATGCATTCGAGGCGGTTTTGCACTAAGCCATTCGCCTTGGTTGAGCCACATAACACCGTCAGGTCCCATAGAAACCACGATGTTTTCTATGCCTTTGTCGCTCAGTGTTTGCGCTGCAGCTTGGCACTGTTCAGGTGTTGCTAGATGTTCGCCAACAAAATCACCAAGTTCTTCATCGTTAGGTTTAATTAACCATGGGTGAGCATCAATACCTGACTTCAATGCGGCTTTGCTACTGTCGAACAACACCTTTTTGCCTTGTTGATGCAGTGCTTCTATCCATGCAGCGCATTGCTCTGCAGTAACACCGCCCGGTAGGCTGCCTGCCAATACAAAGTAATCGTGTGTTTCAGCAAGGCGGAATAGGGTTTCTTCAAAGCGCGCGATTTCTTCTGCCGTAACTTGAACACCAGGGAAGTTAATGTCACTAACGTTTCCATTAGCCTCAACGAGCTTGACGTTGATACGAGTTGCACCTTGTACTTCTACAAACTCATTCTTAACGCCGATGTCATTGAAAAGCTGATGGAATAGCTCAGGGTTATCTTTACCAAGAAAGCCGGTAACCGTGACATCTGCGCCTAAATCGCTCAACACTTTTGCTACGTTGACACCTTTACCTGCAGCGTGGAGATTGCTTTGCTGTACTAAGCTCACGGAACCAACGTTTAGTTCATTTACTGAACCTGTTAAATCCAATGCCGGGTTGAGCGTAATAGTGACAACCTTATTTGTTTTGTTTGTCATATCGGATCCTTAACCTTCACCAAGGCCAGAAGCGATTGCATTTCCGATAGACTCCAAGGCTTGCGGCGCATCAGGGCCTTCTGCTGTAAATTGAAGTTGGTGACCGTGCTTAACGCCCAGCGCGATGACTTTCATTAGGCTCTTCGCGTTTACTGCTTTTCCATCTCCGTCTAGGTTGGAAACACGTATAGTGGATTCAAACTTTTTCGCTTCTGCGACTAACATTGCCCCCGGACGAGCATGTAGGCCGTGAGAGTTTTTGATTTTAAATACAGCGGTATTGCCTTCTTCTGAAGATGCAGCTGTGACTTCTTCACCTTTGAACAAAGCAAGAATCTGTTCTACTGATGCATCTAAAAGCTTGCCGTGTTCATTGTTAAACACAATATTAGAAAGCGTTTTTAGGATAGGTTGGTGAGCATTGTTACATGCCGCGAACGCGACAAGTGCACGCACTTTTTGACCTTCATATTCGCAGTCGTTTGCCGTCGAGACAAATGACACACCTGTGCGAGTGACATGTTTGTCACTGCCAATTAACCACAGGCCATTACCTAAGTGAGTTGGTTGTTTGGTAACGAGATCAGCAACGAATTCGTTATCAGCACATCCCGTATTTTTCAACAGACCACCAGCAACAGCACTCATCTGTAGCATGTCGCTCGCAGGGAACATCAGTTGAATTAAAGAAGCGTCAAAGTCTGCTTCAAGCTGAACATCACCGTGCAGTAGGGCGATGATCTCGTCTTCGTTTTTTGCATTACGCAGACGTTCTTCTACGCCATCTGCGCCTAGCACTTTGGTGAGCTGTTTAAGAATGCCAAGGTGCTCATCAGATTTAGCTGCGATACCGATAGCGACGAACACAGTATTGCCATCACCCCAGTCGACACCTTGTGGGAAGTGGTGCACAGCAACACCCGTTGTTTTCACCATTGCACGAGTGTCGGTTGTACCGTGCGGTATGGCAATACCGTTCCCCAAAAACGTAGAGTTTTGGTTTTCACGGTTTAGCATGCCTTCAACGTAACCTTGCTCAACTAGGCCTTTATCAGTCAGGCTATGAGCAATACTCTTTATTGCTTCAAACTTATCTGTCGCTGATTGCGAGAGGGTAATGTCGTTCTTATTTAGCTTAAGCATGGTGCTTCTCCAGCCTTAAGGTATCAATTTAAAAATGTATTCTGTGTGAGAAGTTGAACGCCGCTTCTTCTGAGCGCTTATCACTCCTCAAACCTTTTATCTTTCAAGCTAAATCGATTCAGCTTGTTGGTAAATTTTTTAAAAGACTCAGAAAAACTGTTTTAAAAACTGACGTTAACAAACGAGCCTTTGCCGCTGTCCTATAGCCTAGCTCACAAATTGGTTTGTTGCGTGTTCGGGTGATTTACGTCAATTTTTAAGTTTTGCTGAATCCTTTCAGCTTTTATACTGAATCGGTTCAGCTTATAATTCAACTTATCGAAAGATCGTTGATGTATTAATATGATCGCGCGCACAGAATAAGGTTTAGAATATGACACTGGATGAAATAGCCAAATTAGCGGGTGTTTCTAAGACAACTGCAAGCTATGTGATTAACGGAAAAGCGCAGAAATACCGCATCAGCGAGAAGACTCAGAAAAAGGTGATGGCCGTTGTAGATGAGTACAATTATAAGCCAGATCATGCGGCGTCTTCCTTGCGGGCAGGTAATTCACGCTCATTTGGGCTTATCATCCCAGACTTAGAGAACACCAGTTATGCGCGTCTTGCAAAGCTGATAGAGCAGAACTCTCGGAAAGCGGGGTACCAAATTTTGATTGGCTGCTCTGATGATGATCCTGATACAGAGCAAAAGGTGGCGGAAGCATTAGTCAGTCGTCGCATTGATGCGTTGTTTGTGGCAAGTGGTATGCCCACTGCAAACGAGTATTACCTTAAGTTGCAAAATTCTGGTACGCCAGTTATCGCGCTAGACCGTCCAATGGATGATGAGCACTTTTGTTGTGTCATCAGCGAAGATTTTGATGCCGCACTTGAACTCACTCAGTCAGTACTGTCAGAGGATATTAAGTCCATTGGCTTAATCGGTGCATTGCAAGATCTTCAAGTCTCAAAAGAGCGTGAGCTCGGTTTTCTATCTGCTTCTCAACAAGGTGGTAAAACGGCAACAGTGGGTTATGGACAACACTTCTCCCGGGAAGAAGGCAAGAAAGTCTTAGAGAGATGGTTAACAGAGAACGCATTGCCAGATGCCATTGTTACAACGTCATACACACTGTTAGAAGGTGTGTTGGATGTAATGCTAGAAAAACCAGAACTGATGGGAAAGGTGCGTTTAGCGACATTTGGTGATAATCGACTGCTGGACTTTTTGCCTGTGAAAATCAACTCTTTGCCTCAACAGTTTGAGTTGATCGCGGACAGCGCAATGGAGTTAGCACTCAATGCTTCCGCTAAGCGTTACAAGCCTGGCGTAGAACTTATCCCGCGTAAAATTGTGAAACGTCACTAAGTAACTAAATAGGTTGCTCAAAGCTTTACTTCAGCCGTCAGCGCCACAAATGCGTGGTCGCTGGCGTTTTTATCTCTGTCATAAATCGGGTTGATCAGATGTTGGTTAGACACCTGATAGTCAACAACCTCGGCAACCGATATATCTGATAAGGTGTCAAACTCTTGTGAGAGCAAGATATAGTCGAGTACATTCCCAGTGGAAAAATGATAGTGCGTGGCTGGGCGTTCATCCTTCAGGGTGTCACTTTGCAATAACCAACCATCTTTGAGTTGTAATTCAGTGACGCTGTCACCAGTATTGGATACCAATGCGCTGTTAACGCTGATAGGAGTGATAGGTTGATTCATATCGCCCATTAACACTGTCGGCATTGGTTCTTTTCGATACCTCTTTTGCATCGCGTCTCTTAACATCGCTGCTTCCCAGCCTCTTTGCTGGGTGGATAACCAGCGCCCAATAATCGTGCTAGACGTTTCTGGTTGTTCTGAGTCGGCCGGGCGTTGAGATTTCAGGTGCGTTACGTAAACGGCGATATGACCAAGTACAGGATGTATTACTTGGGCATAGATAGGTTTGCGACTGAACTCTGGAGCAACACTTACTCCAAAAGGCTCAAGCGTTGCTAAGTCAAACTCTACCGCTTGTACTTTTTCTATTGGAAACCGAGAGGCGATTGCCACAACAGGGCTTGAGTAAATGTACTCATCCTCAACATGTGGGGTGTCAACGGTCGCAAAGTAGGGGTAGCCGATGGTTGAAAAAAATTCCTGGGTCTTCTCGATACTGAACACTTCTTGTAAGCCAATCACGTCGCCTTCCAGTTTTTCAACTTGACGTTGCGTCCACGAAAGTTTGTCTCGCCATTGCTTTAACGAGTATATGTTCTCGAAATCATAGTAGGCGTTAGGCGGTGCGACAAAATTAAACAAGTTCGCAGTGACAAAGGTAATTCTACTTGGTTGAGACAAAGTATTCGCTCTTTTCAACAATAACTTAGAGAGTATATACCTTCAGGTTGCGTAATTGCAGCTTCGTTTGAGCTACGCATCGGTATACAAGCTAACGAGCGACAAGTTAAATGGGTTAAGAGGTACTCAAATGCCAAGGCGAATCGGTGATTGAACATCGCCAGAGGTTTCTATTTTTAAGCATTGCGTTTAAACTTCAGGGCATCAAATAGTAAGAGTAAGTAACATGACCCAAGATTACGACCACGAAGAGTATTTAGAAGGCGAAGAGATTGAGATCGAAGCGATTGGCATCGATGTTGATGCGCATCCAATCGAACTGTACAAGCTTTTTAAGATCGCAAACTTGGTCAGCGGTGGCGGCGAAGCAAAACATATCATCGAGGAAGGCTACGTCGCGGTGAATGGTGAACTAGAAACACGTAAGCGCCGCAAGATGTATGATGGTGACTTTTTTGAGTTTAACCAGGAATATTATGTTGTGGTTTGCGATGCGCCAGTAACCGAACCTGAAACGGCAGAGCAAAAAGCAGAAAAGAAAGCGAAAAAAGAAGCGCAGTCTTCTCGTAAAGATAAGTCTCGTCAAAGTAAGTCACCTAAAGCTTCTGGGCCTAAATCAACAGGCCGTAAAGCGGCACATAAAGAGCGTAAAGCGCAGAAAGAAGCGTTGTCTCAGTATGCTAAGAAAGGCAAAAAAGAAGACAAACCGCAAGCGACTCGTGATCCGAAGAGCGGACGTAATTCTATTGATTTTTTCTAGGGAAATGAACGCTTAACTAAATAAGTGACATCTGAGTAAAACTAAAAAGCGCCGAGCATATTATATCGGCGCTTTTTTGGTTTCACTGTGCTGTAAGTGGGCAGTGTTAATGCACTGTCGTCTCGATGTTTAGGCTATCTGTCCAGTGATGAATGGCGCAAGGCTTTCCTAAGTAAAAGCCTTGGTAATAATCCAAATTAAGTTGATACATAGCTTGTAGCTGCCCGTCTTCTTCAACCCCTTCTATAATGACTTTTGCTCCCATATGATCCGCTAGATCAACGGCGCTATGTATGGAAAAGGTTTCTCCGGCGCAGTAGTCTAGCAAATAAGAACGATCGATTTTGATGATGTCAGGGCAGAGCTGCTGAACACGTGCGATGTCAGAATGTTGGGCGCCAAAATCATCGATAGCAAAGATAAAACCATTCGCTTTCATTAACTGTACGGCTTTGATTAATAAATCCGTATTTCCGCATGACTCTTCGACTACTTCAAAAACGACGTCTGATGGGCTCATACCAAGTTCGGAAAGGCGTTTGTAAAGCAGGCCGTTATCTTTAAAGCCCATGTCTTTGGTTAGTGTGAGTAGCGTTTGAGGCATGACGTTAAGAAACAGTTTGATCGGCGTCCCCGCGAAATAGCGTGCAAAATTTCGAATGTGCATTGCTCTGGATAAAAACTCTACACATAAGCGAAAGTAGGGATCAAGACCATTATTGGCCAGAAACACGTCAGGACGAATTAGGGAACCATCAATGCCACGAATACGCAGTAAGGCTTCCATACCAATAATACGTTGGCGTCTATCAAAAATTGGCTGATAAACACTGTGAAAAGTGAATTGATTGAGAACTACGTAATATTCACCAAGATTATCTTGTTTTATGTATCGCTCGTAGTCGGATTGATTCTTTAACTCCATGAAAAACGCCGAAAATTTAGCATCTTGCCAATGTAACAGGGTGCAATTCTGATTTGAAGAATCAAATGTGCCTAATTACATATGCGGTTGAGTTAATTTGAAATGGCTTCCGATTTTGCTTCAATATGGCGAAAAATAAGTGACAGACCAAAACAAATTAAGAAGTAAGCAAGGCCGACAATCAACCAAATTTCAAATATATACCCTGATGAATTTGCCATCTCTGTCCCAACAAACGTCATTTCTTGTATCGAAATCAGTGAAACAATAGAGGTGTCTTTCACCAAAGAGATGGTTTGACCGGCAAGTGCAGGTGTTATTGATTTAAGCACCTGTGGCGCGATAACAAATCGGTATTTCACCCATCGAGACAAGCCCAATGAGTCAGCCGCTTCCCACTGACCTTGGTCGATACTTTGTAAACCACCGCGCACAACTTCTGCAATGTAGGCAGAAGAGAGTATGCCGACGCATAACACGCCAGAGGCAAGGTTTTCCCAAAGGTTAGAAGGCCCAAACAGAAAGCGCTGTAGCGCATTTGGTTCGCCGTTGTAGTTTCGTAGAAGATCTTCCAAACCGAGCAACGGGATCAATTGGTTAGAAATGAAAAAGTAGAAAATAAAAACAAACACCAACGGAGGGATGTTTCTCACTAACTGGATAAACGCATTGGCAGGTGTGCGCAACCAAACGGAACGAGAGAAGCGTGCTAAGCCTAACAAAGTGCCAAACACTAATGCGAAGCTGATGCCCCAAATACTGAGCCTTAACGTCGAAATCAAACCTTGGAAGAAGTAGGGCAAACCACCATCTGCTCTAGGCGTGAAAAGTAATTCAAGCGCCTCTTTCCACTGCCACAAATAATGCACACCAACAGCGGACCGATGGTACAGCCAAACACCACCGATACCGCACATAACAAGTAGTACCCAGTCTAGTGTGTTTAATTGCGGTAAAAGGTAGCCTGTGCTGGATTTCGCGGGTGCTGTGCGAGTGGTAGTGTGTTCGCCCAAAAATTTGACTCCGATAAGTTATGGAAAAGTAAAATGGATGATTGGAGAGTATAGGCTCGCGGCGTCCACGAGCCATTTAGATTACTGGCCTTGCGCGACTTGATCTTGCCAATCTAATGTCGAGAACCAGTATTCATAACGTTGTTTTAACCATCCATCTTGGGTTCTTGCTTCAATCCATTTATTGAAAAAGGCCTTTTTATCTTCTTCCCCCAAGCGAACTGCAAAGGCTTCGTTACCTTGTGATAGTCGCTCAGAGAATGGAAGGAATAGTTTGTCGCTGTGTTTCACTGTCTCATGTTCTGGTTTTGGGCTAGAAGCAATGACCGCGTGGGCGTTACCATTCAGCACCTCTTGGAACGCTTGCGCGTCGTCATCAAATTGCAGGATCTTCGCTTTCGGGAAGGTTTCTCTGGCTACTTGAACGGTGAATGCGCCGCGACGAGCCGCAATTTTTACGCGTCGTGAGTCAAAATCCGAAAATTCGCTAAAACCAGAGGCGAGTTCTTTGTTTGCTGCTACTTGAACGCCTGAGTGCGAGTAGGGCGCAGTAAACAAGACGCTTTTGGAACGTTCAGGCGTAACAGACATGCCACCAATGATCACGTCGAACTTTTTCGCCAGTAGTGCGGGAATAATGCCATCCCACGCAGTCGGTACGAATTCCACTTTCAAACCTGAATCTTGTGCTAAGCGTTTGGCAACATCGATTTCAAAACCGATTAACTCACCTTGCTTGTTACGCATTGCCCAAGGTACAAATGTTGACATACCAACGCGCAAAGTTCCTCGTTCTTTGATTTGATCTACATTGGGTGTGGCGACATCTTCTTTCGCGATTGTAGGCATAGCTATGGCTAGCCCTAATAATGCAGTAATGGTCGCTTTGAATAACTTCATGTTATCTCCTTATAATCTGCGCCAACTGGCTCCGAGTTTGTGTTCTAGCCATGCAGACAAGCCAGAAAGTGACAGAGTGAGAGCAAGATAAATTGCTGCCACGGTAAACCAAATTTCGAACGGCATCGCCGTCTCTGAGACGATGTTGCGTGCCTGTGTTGTTAAATCAAAAATCGCCATCACGCTTACAATGGAAGAGTTTTTGATCAAAGAAACCACTTCATTGGTCAATGGCGGTAATGTGCGCTGTAAAACCTGGGGCAAAATTACGTCTTTGTAAGTGTAAAACGGTGATAACCCGAGTGTTTGTGCTGCTTCGAATTGCCCTTTAGGAATACTGTTTAAACCTGCGCGGAATATTTCTGCAGTGTAAGCACCTTGGAAAAGGGACAATGCCAAAACGGCGGTACTGAATCGGTCCAAACCAATCACGGGGCCAAACACGAAGTAGAGCAAATAGATTTGCACCAACAACGGCGTGTTGCGTATTACCTCGACATAAGTGGTGCCAATAACATTGCCGACTTTCGAATCGCTAAGCCTTAGTAACGCGGTGACCAACCCCAACACTAAGGTGAAGAATAGACTAATACCCGAGATGTTTAGCGTGACCAATAACCCATCGATAAGTTCTGCTGGCCACCATTCCCCATCTTCATAAAAAGCGATGTAATCAGGTACGCGTTCCCATTGCCATTGATAGCCCATAGCAGCGGCACCAGAGTCCAACACCCACACAATCGCGATGAAGAGGAGCATCATTTGCAGCAAAGCTTGAAGGACGGGTTTGATTACGCGAACTATCATCAGTAACTTAAAATTTGGTTCAAAAATGCTTGGGTTCGTGGATGCTGTGGTGTTTCAAATAAGGCGATCGGTGAGTTCATTTCCACGATTTGGCCTTCATCCATAAATACCACGCGGTTCGCTACTTTTTTGGCAAATCCCATTTCGTGCGTGACGCAAATCATCGTCATTCCACTTTGAGCCAGTTCAACCATGACATCCAACACTTCGTTGATCATTTCCGGGTCAAGCGCCGAAGTCGGTTCGTCAAAAAGGAGTAAGTCCGGTTCCATACATAAGGAACGGGCAATCGCGACGCGCTGCTGCTGACCGCCGGAAAGCTGGATGGGGTATTTGCTCGCTTGTTCTTCAATATTGACGCGCTTGAGGTAATGCCGTGCGCGTTTTTCAGCTTCTTGTTTTGACAATTTGAGTGTGCGAATCGGCGCTAAGGTAAGGTTTTCCAGTACAGTTAAATGAGGAAAAAGGTGGAAGTGCTGGAACACCATGCCGATTTTGCCGGGCTTAAGGGATTTTGCATGAGAAGGCTGGTCGAACACATGAAGTTGGCCTTCTTGAATCGATTCAAGATGGTTGATGCAACGAATGAGCGTTGACTTTCCTGAACCAGAAGGGCCACACACCACGACGATCTCGCCAGAATGCACGGAGAAGTTGATATCTTTTAGAGCGTGGTAATCGCCATACCACTTGTTTACGTCGCTAAACTCAACGACGGGAGTATTCTCTTTCAAAGGGGCACGCTATAACGGAAAAATATCCTTTTACAATAGCAAGTTGTGCGCATAATTTCATTAAGAATAAGCTAATGTTTAGGCGATGATTTTAAGACTCTATTCAGATCGATTACAAGATACATCCATGTTTCTTTAATGTTGGTGCAGTCTAGAGTATGACTAACTCAGTTCAACGAGATACGGATAACGAACAACAATCGCAACAACAGACATAACCATTAGTGTCTGTGCAGAATAGTAGGTCACCATGACAACTTGTCGTGAAAATATTGACCGTCCTCCAAAGCGTTCGAAAGCCAATACGATGCCAGAGATAATAAAGATAAAGCTTCCGAGCACTGCAAAAGAGGAGGATTGTGTTTTCCCACTCAAATAATACTCGATCGAAGCCCAGCACATAGTCATCAGTACCAATATATAACTAGCAACTGGCCGTTTTTCTTTACCGAGATCCGGTCGGAACAACCAGTAGACGCATATACCGAGTCCGAACAAGGCAATTGGGAGCCAAGGTGTAAAATGCCACGCTGACATGATGGCAAAACCATAACTATAGGAGAGATGGGCAGAGCAAAAGAGCACTAATCCTGTAATGAACTTGTCTCTAGGGAGCATTAATAACACGTCACCAAGCAACGAGAGCGATAAGCCAATCAAAATCCAATGCGCATATGGCATTGGGTAAGCCGGGGACTGAATTAAAATACCAAGCATACAGAGCACTGGTAATGGTTTAGAAACGTAAAAGAGCCATTTAGAGCCTTTACGGATACTGATGATATGTATGAATGCTAATACGACAACAACTAGCCACATAAAGTGTTTTCTCGAACAGACAAAATTATGTAGTACATCACTACAACAAATCAAAACTTAATTAACGAGTTAACTCGTTCTTTGATCTCAATTATTTTTATTTGTGTAAAGCTGGACAGTTGTCTCTTTACTAACCAACACGGCCGATTTTTTGTCTGGAGGGAATCGTTGTTTTTAGAAGCCTCCTCGTTTTGAACGTGATGTGGCTTACAAAATAGCATAAAAAAACGGTATTGTGACTGTTAAGTCACAATACCGTTAAACCCTAGGAAGGGCAGTGAAGAATTGTTGCAGTTATGAGACAGCTAACTCTAAGATTTCTCGGCTACGTTCAAGTGTGATCGCCTGGTTTTCACCTAAAACAGTCATGCCGTGTTTGTTTAGTTGATCAATGATGGCATCGATAGCTTGTTCACGGCTCTCACCATAGTTTTCGAGCTTAGTTGCGACATCAAGTTGATGATAAAACGCTTCGATAGATTCGATTGTGCGCTCTGCTAAATCCTCACCTGCTTCAAGACCAAATACGTTGCGACCCATTTGTTCTAACTTAGGGCGCTTAAACTGCATTTGGTTACGAAGTAACGACGGTTGGACAATTGCAAGAGAACGCGCATGATCAACGCCCCATAGAGCCGTTAATTCATGGCCGATCATATGTGTCGCCCAGTCTTGTGGAACGCCACTACCAATTAACCCATTCAATGCTTGGTTAGCAGACCACATTAAGTTTGCGCGCCACATATCGTCGTCTCGTTCCGCAAACTGTTCTCCGAGTGTTTTTAAAGTTTTCAGCAGTGTTTCTGCGTAACCATCTTGAACCATTGCACCGGTAGGAAGCGTCAAGTATTGCTCACATACGTGCACCCATGCGTCAACAATGCCGTTGATAAGCTGGCGTTCTGGCAGTGTTTTCATTACATCTGGGTCTAACACGGCAAATTTTGGCTGCACTGCTGGAGACATGAACGGAAGTTTGTCTTGAGTTTCTTTTTTAGTGATAACTGCGCCCATGTTTGACTCTGAGCCTGTTGCTGGCAATGTCAAAATTGCAGCTAGAGGCGTCGCTTCAGTGACTTGGTGCTTACCAATCATGATATCCCAACCATCACCATCATACTTTGATGCCGCTGCTACGTATTTGGAGCCATCGATGACTGAACCACCACCTACCGCTAAAATAAAGTCAACGCCATGCTCTTTTACCATTGCGACTGCTTTATCGAGTGTTTCTTTGGTTGGGTTTGGTTCAACACCTGAAAACTCTAGCCATTCATGTGCCTCAAGAGCTTCTGCTACTTGGTCGTACACGCCATTTTTTTTGATGGAGCCACCACCGTATACCACTAAAACTTTTTGGTCGGATGGGATAGCTTCTTTGATTGCAGCGATTTGTTTTTGACCAAAGAAAATCTTGGTTGGGTTTACATAAGAAAAGTTCATTATTAGCCCTCTTGCTTCCAGTGAAGGAGATTGAATACATGCATATTAGTCCTGATTAACGATCGTTAACAGGTCGATTTCTGCAAATAATTTGCCTATTTCTACAAAATCAATGCTCTTGAGCTAGAAAGTTAATGTCGAGAGGAAGTATAGTGCTCGAAACGATAATAGAGACCAAACTCGTTGGTCATTGATGGAGCGCTCTAATGCACACTCTCGCAGATATCATGCAGCAATATGTTGAAAAACAGGGGCTGCATGACCTAGAAGGTATGAAGAAAACAGCGATAGATGGCGTATGGTTTTATCGCAGTAGCAAAGGGAATCATCGCCAGCCGTTTGTCTATCAGTCCGGCATCATCGTATTGGGTCAAGGGCATAAGAACATTCATATTGGTGATACACCAGTGCAATATGGGCCCGAAGATTACCTTGTTGTCGGGGTTCCCATGCCACTAGAGTGCGAAGCGTTTGCGACAAACAATGAGCCTTTACTTGGCATTTCGATAGATATTTCGCCAACGCTTCTTCATAAACTCGTTAAAAAATTAGAGGCTGAGAAATTCAGTAATAAGTGTCTGGATGCAACCCGTTGCGGCCTTAAGTCGGTACGTATGAATGAAGGTATGTTGGATGCGTGCAAGCGGTTAATGAAAGCAATGTGTAACGAGCTTGATGTCATCATGCTTGGCGAGCTGCTTCTTGAGGAAATTGTGTATCGTACTTTGGTGAGCAAAGAGGGGTATGTTTTATTTGACCTAGCACATCAAGAAGGTTCTTACGCGAGGGTCGCTAAAGCACTAAATCGTGTACATCAAGCGTATCATGAACAGTTGAACGTACAAGCATTGGCTGAAGAAGCCAACATGAGTGTGTCTGCTTTCCATCAAGCATTTCGCAATGTCACGCTTGAATCTCCGCTGCAATATATTAAGAAAGTTCGACTTAACAAAGCGCGCGAATTGATCCAGTTAGAGGGGCGACGTGTTAATGATGCAGCGAGAATGGTCGGGTACACGAGCCCATCACAGTTTAGTCGCGAGTACAAGCGGCATTTTAATGAAACGCCAAGGTCAACAAAGGCTTAGTGATCTTTATTTCAAAATGGCGACTTTTTTTACCTTTTTTATTAATTTGCGAGTGACATATTTATTTGAGTTATAAAATTAGTTACTGGTGCCAAATAATAGGTACGTTGTTGCAATCATTTAGTGGATTGTTGCGAGGCGGTGTGGAAAACTCGTAAATAGATAGTGTGAAATCACCAACTTGTACTTAAGTTATTTTACGTCGAAATAAAAGTATAGATGCGCTTCGTTTAGCGCATTTAGTATTGTTTTAACAATAACTTAAGGAAGAGCGATTATGCACCTTAAAAACGGCAACGCAGTGAAAAACGTGTTCACACTAAGCACACTCACCGCTTCTTGTCTTATGGCCTTCAATAGCTACGCAGCAGTTGACTGTGCCCCTCTAGAAACTTGGCAATCATCAAAAGTTTATAACGGTGGCGACCAAGTTCAGCATGAAGGTAATGCTTATAAAGCGCGTTACTGGACGCAAAACAACAATCCAGCGCAATCTGGTGAGTGGGGCGAGTGGGAAACACTTGGCGCTTGTGATGGCACTGGACCGGTTGATCCACCTCAGAATGAAGTCCCGACGGTTACTCTGACATCGCCTTCTGCGTCGGCTTCTGTGACTGCGGGTGATGTTGTTAACCTAGCTGCAGATGCGGCAGATACTGATGGGACTGTTAGCAAAGTAGAGTTCTTTGTTGATGGTGTATTAGTTGGTCAGGCAACGTCTGCGCCGTATGCTGCATCGTGGACAGCAACTGAAGGACAGCACGAGTTCTCTACCAAGGCCTATGACGATGCAGGTGCCGTTAGTACGGCAAGTGTTGTGACGTTAACTGTGGCATCAGCGCAACCTGGTAACGAAGCGCCGACAGTGGATGTCGCGCTTTCTGCGAGCTCTATTGACCTGGGTGGTTCCGTAACACTGACTGCAAATGCTACGGATGCGGATGGTACCGTTGCTAAAGTTGATTTTTATGTTGCAGGTGTGCTTGCTGGCACTGCTACAACAGCGCCATACACGCTGGATGTAACCCCTTCACAAGCTGGCTCATTAAGTGTTTATGCGAGAGCAACCGATGATGCTGGAGCAACAGCAGATTCTGCAATTGCGACGTTAACAGTAAACGGCGGCGCAGTGACATCTAATTGTCGTCCTGATGGTCTTTATCAAACAACGGGTGTAGATGTTCCTTACTGTTCTATTTATGACGAAGAAGGCCGTGAGAAAATGGGGGCTGATCACCCACGTCGTGTAATCGGCTACTTCACCAGTTGGCGATCAGGTGACGACCCACAATCGACTTACCTTGTTAAAGACATTCCTTGGGAACAACTTACTCACATTAACTACGCGTTTGTGAGCATTGGTTCTGACGGCAAAGTAAACGTTGGCGACGTAAATGATCCTAACAACCCTGCTACAGGTAAAACTTGGCCAGGCGTTGAGGTAGATCCCGCTCTTGGTTTTAAAGGTCATTTTGGTGCACTAGCAACTTACAAGCAAAAACATGATGTTAAAACGCTAATCTCGATTGGTGGTTGGGCTGAAACGGGCGGTCACTTCGATACGAACGGCGATCGTGTAGCTGATGGTGGCTTCTACACCATGACGACGAATGCGGACGGTTCTATTAATCATGCTGGTATTGAGAAGTTCGCAACTTCTGCCGTTGAAATGATGCGTCAGTACAAGTTCGATGGCCTGGATATTGACTATGAATACCCGACGTCAATGGCTGGTGCTGGTAACCCTTACGACAAAGACTTCATGGAACCACGTCGTCAGTATTTATGGGCGTCTTACCAAGAGCTGATGAAAGTATTGCGTGAGAAACTTGATGCGGCATCCGCGCAAGATGGTATTCATTATATGCTGACTATCGCAGCACCATCTTCAGGTTACTTGCTACGTGGGATGGAAACCTTCGATGTAACTAAGTACCTAGACTACGTAAACATCATGTCTTACGACTTGCATGGGGCTTGGAATGATCACGTTGGTCATAACGCGGCTTTATTCGATACAGGTAAAGACTCTGAGTTAGCGCAGTGGAACGTATACGGCACTGCTGCATACGGTGGTATCGGTTACTTGAACACAGACTGGGCTTACCATTACTTCCGTGGTTCTATGCCAGCAGGTCGTATCAACATTGGTGTTCCTTACTACACCCGTGGTTGGCAAGGTGTTGCTGGTGGCGAAAATGGCCTTTGGGGCCGAGCGGCACTACCAAACCAAGCAGAGTGCCAACCGGGCACAGGTGAAGGTGAGAAGAACAACTGTGGTCACGGCGCTATTGGTATCGATAACATGTGGCATGATACCGACCCTAAAGGAAACGAAATGGGCGCTGGTTCTAACCCAATGTGGCATGCTAAGAACCTAGAAAACGGTATTTGGGGCTCTTACGCAGCTGCTTACGGTCTTGACCCTGTCAACGATCCTTCAGATAAGTTTGTTGGTACTTATACTCGTCATTACGATAGCGTTGCTGTGGCACCTTGGTTGTGGAACGCAGAGAAGAGCGTATTCCTATCTACGGAAGATAAAGCTTCTATCGAGGTGAAAGCCGATTACGTTATCGATAAAGAGATCGGCGGTATCATGTTCTGGGAACTAGCAGGTGACTACAACTGTTACGTACTGGATGCAAATGGTAATCGTACGGCAGTAGATGCAACTGAACAAGCTTGTGCGGCGGGTAATGGTGAATACCACATGGGTAACACTATGACCAAAGCTATCTACGACAAGTTTAAGTCTGCGACGCCTTACGGTAATAAAGTAGCGACTGGTCCAACACCAACTGAAGCAGTAGACATTACTGTTAGTGTTGGCGGCTTTAAAGTTGGCGATCAAAACTACCCAATTAACCCGAAAATCACGTTTACGAACAACACTGGTCAAGCGATCCCTGGCGGTACTGAATTCCAATTCGATATCCCAGTATCTGCGCCGGACAACGCGAAAGACCAATCAGGTGGTGGTTTGAAAGTGATTGCTTCTGGACATACTCGAGCAAACAACATTGGTGGCTTAGATGGCGTAATGCACCGTGTGTCGTTCTCTCTACCAGCATGGAAAGACTTGCCAGCGGGCGGCACTTACGAGCTTGATATGGTTTACTACCTACCAATCTCTGGTCCTGCTAACTACTCAGTGATTTCTGGTGGTAAAGAGTTTGCGTTCAAGTTTGAACAGCCAGATCTACCAATTGGTGATCTCAATGCGGGCACGGGTGGTGGTACCACTGAACCAGGTACGTGTGATACGACAGGTTTAGTGACATACCCAGCTCTGCCACAAACGGATTGGGCAGGTAATCCAAGCCACGCTAACCAAGGTGATAAGATCATCCACAACGGTGTGGTTTACCAAGCGAACTGGTGGACAGCGGCTGAACCGGGTACAGATGGTAGCTGGTCGACGGTATGTAACATCTAATTATTATGGATTATTTGTTATAGCCTAATGTTTACAGGCACTTAAACAAAAGCGCACGATGATTATCGTGCGCTTTTTTGTTGTGATAGTTTGTCGTTTAATCAAATTGGTAACTTTCGGGTATGACGACAATACCTTTGTCTGAGATTTTAAATCGCTTCGCATCTTCAAGTTTGTTGATGCCAATTTGAGTATGTGGCGGAATACGAACATGTTTATCAACTATGCAGTTGACCAACTGACTTCCTTCACCAACTTCTACGTCATCAAAAATGATGGAATCGACTACCGTTGCACTATCTTGAATGCGTACATTAGAGGAAATAATGGAGTGCTGTACTGAGCCTCCGGAATTGATGACACCGGTAGCAATGATGGAGTTAATAAAAATGCCTTCATTACCCGTAGCCGACGATACAGTACGAGCTGGTGGAAACTGCGGCTCGTAAGTACGAATCGCCCAATTAGACTGATAAAGGTTCATTGGCGGCACAGGTTCTAGTAGATCCATATTCGCTTCATAGAAGGAATCAATGGTACCCACGTCGCGCCAATAGCAATCTTTATCGACGCGCCCTTTACTACCACAGAATTGATAAGCGTAAACGGATTCCGTATCAATCAGCTTAGGTATGATGTCTTTTCCGAAGTCATGGCTTGATGAATCGAGTTTTGAGTCTTCTTCAAGCACTTCTTTCAAAACATCCATATCAAAGATATATATTCCCATAGAAACAAGGCTTCTGGTCGCGCTTCCAGGAAGGGTAGGTGGGGTTTCAGGTTTCTCTATAAACGAAGTAACGAGCCCGCTTTCTGTGGTGCCCATTACACCGAATGCTGAAGCATCCTCTACGGGAACATCCATACAGGCAACGGTGAGCTTAGCACCTTTCTCTTTATGCTCTTCAAGCATTGCGGCGTAGTCCATTCGATAGATATGATCGCCGGATAACACAACCACATGCTTTGCATCATTTCGCGATAGCAACCACATGTTGTGATAAATCGCATCGGCGGTTCCTTCATACCATGCACCACCTTTGCGCATTTGTGGTGGAACAGCAGTAATGTACTCACCTAGCTCTGGATTGAATATCGACCAGCCGTCTCGTAAGTGTTTTTGAAGTGAATGAGATTTATATTGGGTTAAAACAAGGATTTTGCGTAAACCCGAATGTAAACAATTGGTTAGTGTGAAATCTATAATTCTATATTTTCCGCCAAAAGGTACGGCTGGCTTGGTTCTGTCATCGGTGAGTGGGCTGAGTCTAGACCCCATCCCTCCTGCTAAAATTACGGCGAGTGCGTCTTCCATAGTATTCCCTTTCCCTTTTCTGACATGCATCAAAACGGTGCTAACCTGAAGGAGGTGGTATGCAACGCAGAGGTTTTGAAAAGCATGTGCTAATGTGCTTATTAGTGAAAAGTCTACTACAAGAATCGAGCCATAGAATATCTCCTTAAAAATCAAGGAGGTTAAAATTTCACTGTAAGACAACTGCACCATATTAGTGAAGCGCTAAATAGCCCGTGCATCAAATTGGCGCAAAATTGTAGAAAGGAAAAGTCAACACGTATGGATTTACAATGTAAAGTGGCGACAAAACAAGAAGATAAATAGGGTTTTCTAGCTTAATAACTATGGCTAAACAAGGCTTAGGGTTAGCGTCTTAACTCTAAAGGTCTAAAACAGGCGCGTTGATGTGAGGCAGGAGAGCTTTGTATCAACGATTCAAGAGTAGAAGGCCTAAGACAACTCTTTTCACAGTTGTTGAGAGTGAGTGGATAGGTAAGTAGACCACTCACTCAATGAATATGCTCACTTCACAGATAGCGATACGTTATCACTGCACTAAGAGAGACCGACGATATTTCCTTCATCATCAAGATCTAAGTTCATAAATGCGGGTTTATCAGGTAAGCCTGGCATCGTCATCACGGTACCAGATAATGCATAAACGAATCCTGCGCCCGCACACAAGCGCAGCTCACGGATTGGGACGGTAAAACCAGTTGGTGCGCCTTTGACTGCGGAGTCTGTGGTTATAGATAGTGGTGTCTTCGCGATGCAAACCGCTAAGTTGTTAAAGCCTAATTGCTCAAAATGTTTGAGCTGTTCAGTCGCGATAGGAGTCATTTCTATATTGGTTGCTCCATAGCCCGCTTCACATACTGCCATGAGCTTTTCGAGTAATGATTGCTCTTTGTTGTATAACGGACAAAACTCTACAGGCGTGGTACACGCATCAATAACATGTTGAGCTAGTTCCGTTGTGCCTTGTCCGCCTTGCGAAAAAGCGGTGCTGATGGCTACTTTAACTTCGGGATTAAATTGGTGAATCAGCTCTTCAAGAGCTTTAAGCTCTTTCACACAATCTTGTGGAAACTGGTTAATGGCAACGACAGCAGGTAAACCGTATTTATGAACGTTATTTATGTGCCATTTTAAATTTTCAAACCCAGCCTCCAATGCTGCTTGGTCCGGATTAAAAATGGAATCTGGAATAGCCATACCTGGTCGTAAATCGTAGTGTCCGGAATTCGCTTTGAGGCCGCGTAATGTTGCTACGATCACTACACAGTCCGGGGCTTTGTTGGCGGCAGCAGCTTTAATGTTACACGCTTTCTCGAATCCCATATCCGAACCAAAACCGGCTTCAGTTACCGTGTAACCTGACAGTTTTAGCGCAATATCGTCCGCGATAATGGATGAATTTCCATGGGCGATGTTTGCAAATGGACCTGCATGGATCAACGTAGGAACACCTTCTAGAGTTTGCATCAGTGTTGGTGCAATCGCCTCTTTTAGTGTTACTGCCATTGCTCCTGCAACTTGTAGATCTTCCGTGGTGACCGGGTTTCCGTTCAAATCGTACGCTACGACAATTTTCCCGATACGTTGGCGTAAATCTTTTAAATCTTTGGCTAGTGCAATGATAGCCATTAACTCAGAAGCGGCTGAAATTTCGAACCCTTCGTCACGCTCGAAACCATTGATGGTTTTTCCTGCATCATTGAGGCCAATTTTGACTTTACGTAGTGCACGATCATTATGGTCCATCACTCGTTTCCAAGTAATACTTGCCGTGTCGATTTTAAGTGCTCTTAACCCGGTGCGTGATTCAAAGGCATCATAACCCTCGCGTTGCTCATGGAACAAGCGAGCGTCAAGAGCGGCTGAAGCAAGGTTGTGCGCCGCTGTCACTGCGTGAATGTCACCAGTAAGGTGTAAGTTTAACTCTTCCATTGGAGCTACTTGAGAATAACCACCGCCCGCTGCGCCACCTTTAATACCGAAGACGGGTCCCATCGAAGGTTGCCTTATACATGCAGTAACAGATTGATTAAGCTTTGCTAAACCTTGCGCCAATCCTATCGTCGTAACGGTTTTTCCTTCGCCAAGAGGAGTCGGCGTGATCGCAGTGACGAGTACAAGTTTACCGTCATCATTTGCTTTGAGTCGTTCCAAACATTTTGGGTGGACTTTGGCTTTGTGCTTCCCGTGAGTGTCATACTCTTCGGGCAATAGTCCTACTTTTTCCGCGATAACATCAATAGAAAAAAGTGGTGTGTTTCGGCAAATTTCGATATCTGACTGCATGGAGAATCCCCAAAGTGGCACACGGGTAGCGTTGAAAAACTACCTGAGTTATAACGAGTATTATTGTGAGGCAAAGGTCTGCTTGGTGATGGTACTGTTTCGGTTAGGCTTGTAAAGAGTTTACTGCTTCGTATTGTGCGACATACTAACGAAATCTACTCGTTATAGTGCTAGATAAAAACAAAAAGGCCACCAAATGGTGACCTTGATATATTTTTAGCTTTAAAGCTGTCGTTTTAACGATCCCAATAAGTCTCTTCTAAGCTATCTTCTCGTTCAGGAAGCGCTCGCGATAGGCGAGGAGAGTGCTGCGTCAACACTTCATAGCTTACTCGGTTTGCGTATTTACAGATCTGAGAAAGCGAGGAGTAGGTTAAGCATCGTACTTCGTGCTTTTCTGAGTTAGGCACTTCTTTTTGGTGGAAAGAGTTTGCTGCCATGTCATGCAGTAAGGCTGAAAGGGCTGCATCACCTGCACCATTAGTGTTCTTAATCTCTAATGGTCCACCAAGGTAAGGGCCGATGTGAGAGTAGACCTTCATTGGGTTTTGACAGTCTTCTTTACGCATCGCACGACTAAACTCGTACTGGTTAAAGGCTTCGAGGGAGCTTTCAAGGATGTCGTGTGTGGTTTCTCGTTTTACTTTCTCGTCGGTGTAACCAGCCATGTACAGACCATTTGGTCCTGCCGTACACAGTACGAGATCAACCCATTCAAGTGCTTTATCAGCAGCAGCTAGCGGCTCTGTTTCACCTGTTAGCGCCGCACCTTCTTCTTCATTCATAGCGACAACAGAAATGTTTTCGCGAATGTATTCTTGCCACCACTGTGCGTTACCTTCGATAACGTACTTTGTCCCTAACGTAAGTACAACAGGGACATCGTGCTTCTTAGCAAAGTCGATCGCTCTTTGTACCGCTTTAGGCATTGGATCTTCTTCTTTACCACGCATTAGGTAAGAAGAAACAACCAGGGCTGATGCTTTCTCAAAGATCTCTTCAGGAATGCTTTCCGGAAGTAGTTGATTCATATGACCTTCGTTGATAGCAAATGTACGCTCACCGTCTTGAGAAATTAGGGTGTAGCAGCGACCAATAGGGCCATCTACCGTTTGTAAATGGTTAAGGTTCATGCGTGAAGACGTACGGCAAAGGTAGCGGTAAGCAAAAGAACCGACTTGAATGTTCTTAGACATCACACCGAGCAAAACGGATTTGCTATCGGCTAAAACTGAGTAGTTGTGAAGAGTATTGCCAATCGTGTCACCTGGGTATTGGTGTGTGATCAGGCCTTGCTCAACCAGTTCTTCGTAAAGTGCATCTGCTTTGCTTTCTTCAAGAACGAGCGAATGTCCTTTACTCAGGTTGTATTTCTCTAAAAACGCGTCATCTACACGTGCTTCGATATCTACAATGGTTTGACCGACACCAACAATAGTTGGGCGATATAGCTTAGGTGCCTGTCGGATTTGGTTTACTAATGGATCTCGAGCGTGAGTTGGGAAGTAGTGTTTAGATTTACGCTGACCAGGAAACTTCATGCTTGTTCTTGAGTGAGAAAAAAAAGAGGCGGGATTGTATCACAAAAAAATGAAAATCGTGGCGATTTATTACAAAGAAGTCTGCTCGCTGAAAAAATCAGCGAGCTGAGTAAATAGCAACCAAAGCAGCTGCAATTTATGACGCTTGTCGTATTGCAATGGGTTGTTTTTTAAACTTGTTGCTCAGCAGCGCCCGGAAAGAGCCTGCTCCGCGCTAACTAAATTTACCCGCGTTACTTTTTCACTTCAGTTGGCTCAACGTAAGCCTTGGTACCCCAAAGTGGGACTGTCGAAAGGCTATGCTTAAAACTACCATCGGTCTCTTTTGTTGTATAAGACAAGTAGAGTAAGGTTTGGTTATCGGCATCATAAATACGGCGAACCTTCATTGTTTTGAAGAAAATGCTTTTTGACTTCTTAAATACAATTTCACCGGACTTACTCTTATCTATTTTTGCAATCATTTCCGGTGTGATTTCGCCAGTCTGACGACATGATATTGAGCTATCACTTGGATCTGCTAAGCTGAAATCCGCTTCGATAGAGGCGATGTGACATGTGACACCTGTTACCACCTCGTCTTTCAACTCACCGACTTTGATGTCTTTCAAAGTAAACCAACCGAGCCCCACGTCAGCAACATCGTTATCTGAACAACCAACTAGAGTAGTAGCAAGCAATGCACTTAACAGCATCTTTTTCATTATTTTTGTCCTTAACTAGGAAAGATATTGATGAAATCTATCAGAGGTTTGCACCTAAAACAAAATTTAGCCACGGAAAGGTCTATGTGCGCTAGGTTTGTTGCGGGCTTCATGCTAATGTACTGCTCTAAACGAAGGTATCAAGATGAATGAACAACAGTTAGCCAGTATCGAGCGTAAAAATACATGGCTGTATGATCTGGTCGAAGTTGAATTTCCGACACCAGAGAGTTTGAAAGGGCGCGATGTCTATTTCAAAACGCTAGAAAAAGCAACGTATCAAGTAGTCGACAAAGACACACTACTGGAAAGTGACTCTGAATTTAACCCCGACGATATTTTTCTGGTCGATTTTCATCGACTGACCATTATGTTCTCTATCTTGCAATCTCAGCGCTGGAAACAGCAGTATGATAAAGATATGATCATTGAATATCTGACACAGATTATCCTCACGCCAGATTTTGAATTATATGTTGGTTTTAAATCTGGAGTCCCAATTGGTGCTGCTATTGTTAGCCATCTCGAAGGAAATACACTCATCTCTGATGTTGCTGTTTCTGAATCAAAATACAAAAGCTCGTTTGTGGCTGATCTGGCTAAAAGACTAAGCACCGAGCAAAAACTGTTAGACTCAGTGGTTATCGAAAACTAACTTACACATCAATGTGCATAAAAAGTAAAGCAAGATGACGTTGGGTGATCTTGCTTAGAAAAACTGTAATTGCTCCCTTCTATTTCCATGAAATGCCAAGCTCGTCGTTTCAACAATCCCAAACTCAAATAAGATTAATCCAAACATTCTTAAAATCAGCTTGGGCTTGAGCCTTTAAGACGTCTGGAGATGGCTATGGCAATTACCAATATTAAGTGCGTGATATTTGACTGTGATGGTACGTTGGTCGACAGCGAAAGACTGTGTTGCCAAGCGCTCGTCAATGTATTTAACCAGCATGGGGCTGAGTTAACGATGGAAGAGTGCGTTTCTCACTTTAAAGGAGGAAAGCTCGCAGACATCCTTTTAGATACTAAAGAATTGAAAGATATCAAAGTCCCAATTGATGTTTTAGAGCCGCAATACCGAGAAGAAGTCCAGTCTCTTTTTGTGCGTCACTTACAGCCGATGGATGGCGCAAAACGATTAATTCAGTTTTTGGATTCGCATAATATCGAATATTGTGTGGCGTCTAATGGACCTAAAGATAAAATTGAATACGCTTTGGAGTTAACCGGTTTACTCGATGCTTTCCGAGGGAAAGTGTTCTCGGCATTCGATGCGAATAGTTGGAAGCCTGAGCCCGATTTAATCATGTACAGTGCTATGAGCATGGGCTTTTTACCAAGTGACTGTCTTTATATTGATGACACTCCTAAAGGAGTTGAGGCGGGACTAAACGCCGGTATCAAAACGGTGCAGTTATTTAATGGTGAAGCTATCAATCGTGTTGATGACGAGCGTGTAATTCGCATCCATCATTTAGATGAATTAAAAGAGCAGCTGTGTGGCTGCTCTGTTTGACCTATTAATGGCAAACCGGACTTAAGCTGTGGATGTGCTTAAGTTTAGACTGTAGGTAAGGCGTTTGATGTAGACATTGGATAGATGAGAAGTTTTTTGTATGAAATCCGCAAGCAGCGCATGTGAATTTCTCGCCATCCGATGAAATGAGATATTCATCTCCTTGGCAGAGTGGGCAATTCAGGTTCTCTATGTCTTTTGTGTCTTTGTAATTATTCATATTGTTTTCCAGCAGCAAATTGGAATTGGCAAGATCAAGCATAGCGGAACGCTTTGTTTAAGAACATTATTTCATCCGGTACAGCGAGAACTTGAGATTCACTTCAAATATCCACTTGGATGTCGTAGAAAATATCGAAGGTAATAGTTGAACACGGCTTAATGAAAAGGGCTCCTTAAGGAGCCCTTGTTGATCATAAGTTCCACAACGTTATGCGGTGCGGTAGCGTTGTAATATCTCACCAAGAGAAACGGAGGCTTGCGTGAGATTAGCGACGCCAGCGGTAGATTGCTCCGCCACTTCTCTGATTGTGCTTGATTGACTACGAATTTCTGAAAGTTCCGATGCAATATCGTTAGCAACTGCGCTTTGTTCTTCAGCAGATGTGGAAATCTGAATGCTCATGTCCATTAATGAGCGTGCTGACTCGGCAATAGAGGTAACATCATGGCCGATTTCATCAATAAGCTGGCTGCTGGTTTGAGCTTGCTGAACGGTTCGGTTGGTGATTGAAGCAATGTTCTGGCTCTCAATTTGAAGCTTCTCAATCATGGCTTGGATCTCTACTGTTGCCTGTTGAGTTCTGCTTGCTAATGTACGTACTTCATCGGCAACCACTGCAAATCCACGACCTTGTTCACCAGCACGGGCTGCTTCGATTGCTGCGTTTAGCGCCAACAGATTAGTTTGTTCTGAAATGGCGTTAATCGTTGTGATCACGTCATTAATCTGCGTCGTATTCTCGTTTAAATTGGTTACTGACGTAGAGGCTTGTTCAATATAGCTAGATAACGTCTCTATCTCGCCAATCACGTTTTGTACACGGCTTCTGCTTAGTTCGATCTTCTGGGCATCTTGGTCTGACTGCGTCGTTGCTTGTTGAGAAATACTTGATACCTCCTTTGCAGAGGCTGTCATTTCTTCCATTGCCGTCGCGACTGAATCAAGCGTTTGATATTGATGAGATATCTGGGTTTCACTCAACTGCATATCTTTTTCGAATGCAGAAGATGTCTCGCTCAACATCGTTGCATTATTTTTAACACTATTAACCAGTTCACTTAAGGTATCCATAGACTTGTCTAGCGCACAGCCGATGGTACCGAATTCATCTCGACCTGGATGGAAACCAAGACGAGAGGTTAAGTCACCGTCACCAATTTTTTCGGTTGTTGTATATAAAACCCACAGAGCTCCTCCGATAAACGTTGCCACCCAGTAAGAGAATAGGGCAAAAGGAATAACCCATAAGAAGCTGAGTAATAGTGACGATAGAGCTGATGATTTTACCGATTCGTATTGTGTGGACACATTTTGAGTCAGCTTAATCACTTCTCCAGAATGCAACTTGGCATAAGCGGTCACAGACCCATCGACAAAAGAACTCTCGCTTACGCGGTTCGATTTCGATACGCCGTCAATTTCTGTAGCGCGGTTTGATTGAGCATCAACGATACCAGAAAGCTTCGCTTCGCTCGCCGAGATGGCTTGCTGCTCAAATTGTTGTATTTCATTGAAGTAGCGGCTTCCAGCCACTGAAGTGAGGGCTACTAAAAATAGTAGGAATATAACCCACATTTTGTCGTTGATAGACATCTTGATAAACAGCCTGTCTATCGTTCTAAACTCAACTTCTCTCATTTAAAGCTCCATTAGAGATAAAAGATATTGACCAAATCTATTGCTATATCGAAACAAAATATGCGAAGTTAATCAGCAAAATATGTAACGAATACTAAATTTAGTTTAAGAAATGAGATCTAAGGACGCCTATAACAGTATGTTATATCTTTAAATTGACATGAATGTTGATAAAAGAGTCATTTCTCTAAAGTGTTAAGCGGATATGAAACCTAATTGCAATCGTTTACTTTTGATTATGCTCATAGGTTTTTAAATCTTTACTTCTCGCTGTCATGAATGTGTCATATAAAGACTATAAAAAGGAGTTGCTGATGTGGATATGGCAAGAGTCAGGCCGTCAGCAAGTAAAAGCAAGAGAGCTTAAAATAAAGGAGGTCACAATGAGCGACCAATACCAAAACGATGAGAGCCTAGAGCTGCTAGATGCGCTTGAAATTGGCATTATCTTGTCGGAATACGTTGGCTCAGACAACGAAGCCGAATAGCGGAACACTCTCATCTCGTCGTAATTGACGTTATACTAGGTTCATGTCACACCAAGCCCTAGAGGCCAAAACTGGCGTCGAATGAACTTTCTAGCCCACCTGCATATCGCAGAACACAGTAACAGCCATTTATTGGGAAACTTGCTTGGAGACTTCGTAAAAGGAGATCCAAGCAAGCTGTATGATCGCGATATCTCAAATGGCATCAGATTACATAGATTTGTTGACCGTATTACTGACCATCATCCAATCGTCAACGAATGTAAGCCTCATTTCACTGGTGTTGCGAGACGTTTTGCACCTATCGCTTTGGATATGTTTTGGGATCATTGCCTCGCAAAACACTGGAACGACTTTCATTCCGTGCCTCTCGAACACTTTGTACAAACGGCATACGAGAGAGTAAACCGAGAGGTTCATGAACATTTGCCGCCACGTTTTTTGGTGCTCCACAGCAGAATGTGGCATGGCCGATGGCTTCAATCCTATCAAGATCTAGACAATATAGAATTTGCACTACATCGGATGTCGCAAAGAAGTCCTAGGATGGCAGACTTAACCACAACATTTAAAGTGATTGAAAGTGATTACACCGAATTAGAAGAGAAGTTCTCGTCACTTTATCGAGATGTTTTGCGCCAGTCGTATGATTTTCAGCAACAGCTTAATGACTCAACTCAATGAGATAGAAAAGTAGTATGGCTTTAGGGGCTCTGGTAAACTCTGCGCTCCAAAAATAATGAGGTTACACATGTCTGTTAATTTTGCTGATTTAGGCATCGAACAAAAGCTAATCGAGACGCTAGGCAATCTAAATATCGTGACGCCAACACCAGTGCAAGAAAAGTCAATTCCACACGTCCTTGCAGGAAAAAACTTACTTGCTGCTGCACAAACTGGTACGGGAAAAACGGCTGCGTTTGGTTTACCTATCATACAAACCGTTCAGCAAAAGAAACTTAACGGCACACCTCAAGCATTGATTTTGGTTCCAACACGCGAGCTTGCACAGCAGGTATTTGATAATTTGAATCAGTACTCGGCAGAAACAGAACTTCGCATTGTGTGTGTTTATGGTGGTACAAGCATTGGCGTACAAAAGAGAAAGTTAGAAGAGGGCGCTGATATTTTGATTGCCACGCCAGGCCGCCTTTTGGATCACCTGTTTAATGGTAACGTAAACATCTCTAAAACCGGTATGCTCGTGTTAGACGAAGCCGACCGTATGTTAGATATGGGATTTTGGCCTGACTTGCAGCGCATCTTCCGACGTTTGCCTGCTGAGAAACAGATCCTATTGTTCTCTGCGACATTTGAGAAGCGAATCAAAACTATAGCGTATAAACTCATGGAATCGCCAGTTGAAGTCGAAGTTTCACCAGCAAATACGACTGCTGAAACGGTAACACAAATGGTTTATCCAGTGGATAAAAAACGGAAACGTGAATTGCTAGCGTACTTAATTGGCTCGCGGAATTGGCAGCAAGTGCTTGTATTTACAAAAACGAAGCAAGGCAGTGATGAGTTAGCGAAAGAGCTCAAGTTAGATGGCATCAAAGCGGTTTCTATCAACGGCGATAAATCACAAGGTGCCCGCCAAAGAGCTTTGGATGAATTTAAACAAGGTAAGGTACGTGCTTTGATTGCAACCGATGTGGCAGCACGAGGGTTAGACATTCAAGAGCTAGAACAAGTCGTGAACTTTGATATGCCATTCAAAGCAGAAGATTATGTCCATCGAATTGGCCGCACTGGAAGAGCAGGAAAGTCAGGTTTGGCGGTTTCTTTGATGAGTAGAGATGAGGAGTACTTGTTGCAAGCTATCGAGAATCTGCTTGATCAACGCTTACCCCAAGAATGGCTGGCAGGTTTCGAACCAAGTCTTGTAGAAGAAGTTGAGCCTGAACAAAATGGGGGTGGGCGTCGTCGTAGTCGTTCATCTGAGAAGCGTAAGCTAAAAGCAAAATTGGCGATTCATAAGAATCGTGGTAAATCACGTAGCTCTCGCTAAACCGCGCAAACTTTTGTTCTTACATAGTCAGGCTGTTTTTGCCTCTTCATAGGCGTCTAACGTTTGGGGGATAGCAAGTAGGTACCCTTGATACATATCGAAACCGAGCTTTTTCATTAAGCGAAGTTGATGCTCGGTTTCAATTCCTTCGATAACGGTTTTAGAGCATAACGCTTTTGCGAGTGATAATGCATCGTTAAGCGCTTTAAAATCACCGTTTTCATACCTTAGCAATAAAGAGCGATCCATCTTGATTATATCTGGGCAAACGCTTCTCACTCGCTCAGTTGTCGATGCATTGACGCCATAATCGTCAATCGCTAATTTAAATCCTTCAAGACTTAACTCCCGAGCAGCTTGAGACAAAGAGAGTTCATCCTCCACCTTCAATTCAAGTAACTCCATGACGATTTGTTCATTCATCAAATGCGATTCATAAATGGTTTGTTTTAGCAGTCGGTTATACGTGATGTCTTTGACTAGTATCTCTGCCGCTACCGGTAATACATTGAGAAACAATTGTTTTGTGTGAAAGCGAGACTGAGAGAAATTTTTGATATGGATTAGGCGACTTAAGCGTTCAACATTGAGCAAATCTTGAGTGGGAGTCGCTTTGGATTGGAAAAACTGATCTGGCCTAACCATGTTGCCATTGGCATTGCTAATTCTTACCAGTGCTTCAAGGCCAACGATGGAAATATCGTTCTTATATATGGGTTGAAAGACACTGCGGAGAGTGAAGTTCGCGTATTTCGCAATATACTGCCCGTCGGCTTGTTTCCGGATGCAACTAAGTAGTTGCGAGATGCTCATCATTGTTACCACAACCTAAATCAATGTCTCAACATCAGCGTTATCGCGCTAATTTTTCTATTTCATTGGCAATGAATCTAAGTGTGCTCATTAACTCAAGCAAGAACGATGGTAATGGATGGGTAGGTTTGTCGAGTGACATCAAACAAATTGATGAAATAATTGATAATCTCAGCACTTCAATTTGATGCTACCATTGCAGTACGGCATACAACTGCAAATATTTTCTGACTAACTGCTGTTTGTTCGAACGCCGTAAAGGATGCCCAAACTTAATGTAACAAGGGCTAATACCGAATCGAGTGTCCAACGATTGCGTGAGTTGCGACTCGCTGGTGTACAGTGTGATTCCTTGTTCTGTGTATTCGTTGATCTGATCGGGTAGTTCCCCCATCCACCAATGAAGCAATTCTCGGCTCGTTTTGCTGCGACTTATCCAATGATCACAAACCAAAAAGAGTAGGTCATTAGGCTGTAAGGCATAGCCATATTCACTCTGCCATTCCGTAATTGATGAGAGTAAGTTTTCCCGGCAAGATTTTCCGGCACTGACCATATGGTGACTCAGAACCCAGACAGTGCCGATGTCGGATGAAATTCGATAGTGATGGGGAAGGTCTGGAGAATCCAACACTTCGATTGGCTTTATCACGCAGTTGTATCCAAAGTGACGAAAAGTATGTTCCATCCTTCTTGAAAACGCGAGACCAAGATGATGCTCACTCATGCCTTGGTTATGCACCGCAGGGTAATGCTTTTCACACAGCTTAAGACAGTCGTCTTGAAAATCATTAACACTTTGAATAACTAGGTCGAGTAGCAAAGAATATCCCTTAATAATTACAAAACGAACTGCAAAAGGTTAGCATAGTCTTTTGAGAATAGACTAATTTACTTCGGCAACTTCTTGATCTAAACACCAAATTTCTCACAAATGACCGTGTCTAATCTTTAATAGAGCAACACGAAAGAAGCAGAAGTTGAACAAAAATTTGAAAGGGAAAAAATGATAAAGCTAGAACGCGCACAAAAAGAGGCGTTGGCCACCGCCATTCAAGATTACATGCAAGACGAGCTAGATGTTGAAATTGGACAGTTCGATAGTGAGTTTCTAATTGATTTTATTACAGAAAAACTAGGACCAATTTATTATAACAAGGGTGTTGAAGATGCTAAGTTACTGGTTGAACGCAGAATGTTAGAAGTTTCCGAAGAGCTGTATGAGATAGAACAAGAAGTTAAGCTGTAAGTTTCAGTTTTACAAACGATTTAAAGTTCCTTCAAAAAATTCGAACAACTTGATAGATACGGTACCATTGGCTAGATGTAAATGATGGTAAATAATCTGTTTCATATGACGTAAATAGGTTAATGTAGTGTTTCTTGCTCAGCATTAACTTAGGAATATATCTAGGAACTTGAGATGGATACACTGGTAAAGAATTACAACCTTACTGCACGCGTGATGCATTGGTTATCAGCGCTGTGCATTATTGGTCTATTTGCAGTGGGTTTGTGGATGGTCGACCTTAGCTATTACAGCGAATGGTATCGAACTGCGCCGCATTACCATCGCTCTGTCGGTATTTTACTCGCTATTTTAACTTTGGCACGCATCGTATGGAAACATGTGACGGCGTCACCAAAGGTAGAAGGCAAACGTTACGAAGTGCTTGCTGCTAAAGCAGCGCATGGTGTCATGTACCTACTATTGATCACCATCTTTGTTTCAGGTTACCTCATTTCAACGTCTGATGGACGCGGCATCGAAGTGTTTAATTGGTTCACCGTGCCAGGAGCGGGAGAGTTATTCCCAGGCCAATCAGATATTGCAGGTGAGATTCACTTCTATGCAGCTTGGGCAGTCATCCTGATTGCAGGCTTACATGCTATTGCTGCACTAAAACACCACTTTATCGATAAAGACAACACATTAAGAAAAATGTTAGGAGCTTCAAAATGAAAAAGTCACTTTTCGCTACAGGATTAGCTATCGCTATGGCACTGCCATTTGGTGCGCAAGCTGCAGATTATGTCATCGATACCAAAGGTGCTCACGCTTCAATCAACTTTAAAGTTAGCCACTTGGGTTACAGTTTCATCAAAGGTCGTTTCAATACATTTTCTGGTGACTTTTCTTTTGATGAAAACAACATTGCTGACTCAAAAGTAAATGTTGTTGTTGATACAACCAGCCTAGATTCAAACCATGCTGAACGTGACAAACACATTCGTAGTGGTGACTTCATCGATGCTGGTAAATACAGTGAAGCAACCTTTACGAGCACAAAAGTGGTTGATAAAGGCAATGGCAAACTAGATGTAACTGGTGATCTAACGCTACACGGTGTTACTAAGCCTATTACTATTGAGGCTGAATTCGTTGGTGCTGGCAGTGACCCATGGGGCGGCGAGCGCGCTGGCTTTGTTGGCAACACTCGCCTAGAGCTTGCTGACTTTGACATCCCAGTAATGGGTGCTTCAAGCTACGTCGATATGGAACTTCATATCGAAGGTATTAAGAAGTAATTAGTTCCTTTTAGATACACTAAAAGCGCTCTTCACTTGAAGAGCGCTTTTTTATTATCTTAATCACATCACTAACATCGATAAACCCGTCAGTGATAGCGATTGAAAGCCAATAAACGTTGTAAATGTTTAGCGAATTACGCTGTTTCTAACTCACTTTTTTCCACTAAGTTTAAACGCTCACCAAAAATCGGGCGTAGTGCTTTTAATACTTCAGTACGAGTAACCACCCCGACCATCTGCCCATTTTCAAGCACAGGAAGCACTTGTGGCTTACTTACTTTGATACTTTTAGCGCGTTCTTCGAGAGACAAAGACGTCAAGCGAGTGGCAATACCCATACTGCTCGCTGGGTACAACTGCTCTTTATCGATACATAGGAATTCCACAACATCAACGAGGCGATCACCAGCGTCAATTGCGACCACATCTCGGCTCATGATGTCGACGACTTTTTGGTCTTTCACCGGAATGTAGTCCTCACACCATAGTTCTACCATCACATCGTGAGCAGAGAAGAAGCCAACTAATCGATTTTGTACGTCTACAACAGGTGCGCTAGTTACGTTGTTATCAAGTAACACATCCAGCGCGGCTGCAATTGGCGTTTCTGCACGAATGGTGACTGGTTTTTGGTTCATAATGTCTTTAACAAAAGAGGCATTTTTCATAGTGAAATCCTTAACTGACGACAGTGTTGTAGTTTTAGTGATAGAAGAAATATTCGCTGCTTTTAGTTCTGGTCGGCGAAAAATACACCAGTTTGAAAGGCCAACTAATACCGCTCCGCCGACGATGTTGCCAAGCGTGACAGGAATTAAGTTAGCGGTAATAAAGTGGCTAATGTTTAGGTCTGTGTATTGTGACGCGGGCACACCGACAGATGCCCAAAAAGATTCAGGTGCAAAATTCGCGATAACAATACCAAGTGGAACCATAAACATGTTCGCAACACAGTGCTCAAAACCGCTGCTGACAAACATTGCCACAGGCAAAATTGTCATTGCTGCTTTTGTCATTGCATTTGCAGAACTAAATGTCAGCCAAATCGCTAGGCAGACCAATAGGTTACAGAGAATGCCGAGTGCAAACGCTTGAATGAGAGTGTGGTGAAGTTTGTGTTGTGCGATGTTAAGCGCATTTAATCCCCATTGACCGCTATCCATCTGATAAAGACCAGCAGCAGTAACCAGCGCAAGTAGGAACATCGCACCAATAAAGTTACCAACGTAAACTTTGCCCCAGATCGAAAGCATCTTACCGAACGAGATTTGCTTATTGGCCCAAGAAATACTGGATAGGACGGAGCTGGTAAATAATTCACCACCGCAGATCACTATAAGGATCAATCCCATGCTAAATGCGAGTCCACCAGCTAGGCGGCTCAAGCCCCAACCAGCGCCAGTACTGCCGGTGGTCACCGTGATGTAAAACAAGAATGCTAACCCGATGAACGCGCCGGCCATAATCGCGAGGCTTAATGTCATACTGCTGGTTTTGTTTGCCTTACTTAACGCAAATTTTTCCGCTTCAACCATCATCTCTTTTGGAGAAAAATACTGGTGATTTTGAGAACTGGTCACCGCCATATTGACTCCTTAATTTGTAATCGCATAAAAAATCCTTGGTTATTAACTCAAAAATGAAATTGTTGTTTTTATTAAGAGCCTCAATGACTTCGGTTTCAAAACCATTGAGGCTTGCGGTGTTCCCGAACCGCGTAATCAGAATAGGGAGAACGGTTAGTAAGGTAAAATTGATAATATTTAGAAACCTCATCAAATTAATTGATAACTTTACGGGGCCAGGTAAAATGAACTCTATTGCTTATTGGGGCATGCTTTAACAATTGTGGGGATTGGGAAATACCCACTAATAATGGAGGACACTTTGCGCTACTCACTTAAGCAATTAGCGGTTTTCGACGCAGTTGCAGATACCGGCAGTGTAAGCCAAGCCGCAGAAAAATTGGCTTTGACACAATCAGCGACGAGTATGTCGCTTGCGCAATTAGAGAAGATGCTTGGCAGGCCGTTGTTTGAGAGGCAAGGCAAGCAAATGGCGTTAACCCATTGGGGGATGTGGTTACGACCAAAAGCAAAACGCTTGCTACAAGACGCATTGCAGATTGAAATGGGCTTCTATGAGCAACATTTATTGAGTGGTGAGATTCGTATGGGAGCGAGTCAAACCCCAGCAGAGCACTTAGTTCCCGACCTTATCAGTATCATTGATAATGACTTTCCAGAAATGCGTATTTCTCTCGGTGTACAAAGTACAAAAGGGGTGATTGATGGGGTATTAGATTACAAGTATGACTTAGGGATTATTGAAGGGCGCTGTGATGATAACCGTTTACACCAAGAAGTATGGTGTCGTGATCATCTTACTGTTGTCGCAGCTTCTCATCATCCTTTTGCGCGTAATCAGTCTGTTAGCCTTGCGCAGTTAGAGCAAGCGAAGTGGGTACTAAGAGAGCATGGCTCTGGCACACGAAAAACATTTGATAGTTCCATTCACCACCTTATTGAAGATTTGGATGTGTGGCGCGAATATGAACATGTTCCGGTATTACGTAGTTTAGTTGCTAATGGTCAGTACCTTACTTGCTTACCGTATTTAGATGTAGAGCGATATATAGAAGCAGGTCATCTTGTGGCATTAAATGTACCTGAGTTAAAAATGGAAAGGACGCTTTCATTTATATGGCGTTCAGATATGGCAGAAAACCCATTAGTCGACTGCATTAAAAGAGAGGGACTGCGAATGATGAAAGGGAAGCCTTCAGTTCTTTAAAGGTTGATTAAACATGCCTACGAGATGAGTTGGGTTTATTCCCTAAATCTGTTGATTTATCGGTTGCGTCAAACTTTTAATGTAAATTGTGAAAATAATAATATCTTATTGTGATCAATATCACCGATAAGCTGAGCTGATGTATCTAACATGTGTCCTTGATTTCAATGTATGAAGGCAGTTATTGAACCATATAGGTACGATAATAGCCGAGTAGGTATGACTACCATGACGACACTTTTAGCTATTTCTATCACTACTGGAATTTTATCTGGCGTATGGGGTTGGATCGCCATCTCTTTAGGTTTGCTTTCTTGGGCTGGTTTTTTAGGTTGCACGAGCTACTTTGCAGCGCCAACGAGCGGATTGAAAGGACTAGGCATCAGCTTAATCACCAATATGACAGGCGTATTCTGGGCAATGGTAATTATTCACGGTTCCACTTACGTTGGGTTGGAAATTATTGGCTATGTGATTACCGCTATTGTGGCATTCTTCATGTGTATTCAAGCTAAACAGGCTTGGCTCGCGTACATCCCTGGTACTTTTATTGGTTCATGCGCAACATTTGCGGCTGATGGAAACTGGCAACTTGTTATTCCATCGTTGTTGCTAGGTGGTGTGTTTGGCTATCTAATGAAAGCGACAGGGCTATGGTTGCATACGAAATCAACCGCTACTTCATCTTCGCTTGCTGAGCAAGCACAACAGTAGTGAACCCCCGATCTTATTGGTATCCACTGTGTATTGAGTTTTATCCCTCTCAATACCCTTAATCAAAATTAATGATGTTTGATACAAGCACACCAAATTGGTGTGCTTTTTTTGTATTACAAGACAATACGCTGAGTGTAAAATACGTCTAACTCATGTATTGCCGTTGGCCATGGTAACAACGCGTTTAAGTGTCCAGCGCAGAAGAACAGGAATACACTCCATGCCTTTCTCTTCACAATGAGAAACAATAGCCAAAGCTAAGTCCGGTTTTGCATGTTTTTTCAAAACACGATTTACGACTTTTTTAGCAGGGATAGGGTGGTCATGAGGAACTTTGATGATGTCCTTAAAGAAAAGTTCAAACCCATTGTTGTACAGAAAGTGCTCGATGTCTCGGTCGGGTAATTCCGTAAGTCGATGCCTTTCCTGATCATGGTCGAGCTGTGCTCGTACTGCATGCGCGTACTTTTTCCCTGCTGGGTCGCCATCGGTAACGACATGCCAATCAATACCAAACTCTTTTGCTACTTTGATGAGTGATTTTAGACCTGATTGAGCAAACTCAACGATTTGAACCCCTTCGGCAGCCAAGTCATACCCGCATTGACGAGCCAGTTCATGAAAAAGCCAAACTTCGGTTTCGCCCTCAACAAGTAACCAGCACCGCGCAAATAATGCGCCTGAACGATGAAAACGAATATGGAAACCAATTCGGCGCAACTCATCTCGACCAAACTTTGTTGAGTTTAAACTCTTAGCGATGGTTCTGTCTGATAGCCGAATTAAACGTCGAATTGAATACAGTGGAACAGAACCGAGTAACGTGCCACTGTTGGTGGTTAATATCTTTTGCATTGGCAATAATTGCAATAAGGACCACGCTCTCGCTAGATGAGTTGGATGCAGTCGACCTTCTGGATCTTCAATGATCAGTATTGGTCTCGCACAGCGCCTTAAATCGGTGGGGCCTTTAGCTTGAAGATAGGCATTGAGTAACCCCATTAAAAGCAAGCGGCTTTGTTTGTCATTGGTTTCTTTCAAGAACTGACTCAAGCCTTTATCAGAGGAAGGGCTTGTATAGAAAAGACCATCACGAGGTTTGCGTGGGTTGCCTTTGCTGACACTTCTGAACGCGAAATAGTGTTCAACAAGCGTTTGCATTGAGTCGAGGCTACTACGAATCTCACCTTTATTCACATGGCCAGGCATAGCCAATAAGCGTCGACAGGTGTTGTTGATTCGTTTTTCAATCCGAGCATTTTTACCATCGCCGTTGACATGGTTTAAATCTGGGAAGCGTCGGGAGTCACGTAGTCGGATTACAGGATGAAGTGTCATTAACTCAATAGCGAGTTTCTCTGAGTGGTGAAGTTTTTTGGGTTTGCCGTTATGATCCAAAAACGCGTACTCTGTATTAATGCCGTGCTCATCGCGAGACGCACTAATACGATAGTAAATGACTTGCTCACCCTCTTCGTTGGTGCACCATGTAGGCTTTATGCGTCTGTAGCGTCCCGCTTTTACTTCGTTTTTATCCTGTGCTTTAAAACAAACAATGATCTGTAAGTGTTGTGTTTGTGGATGAGAAATTGAGTAGTCAACGTGAAAATCTTTCAGTTTGAATTGATACAATGAGCCATTGGCAGGTAGTGCGATGGAAAGGGCATCGAGTAATGATGATTTGCCCCACGTGTTTTCACCGATAAGCGTGGTGAGTTCGTCAAAAGAGAGTGAAAGGCGTTTGATGCCTCTAAACCCGGAGATTTCGATGCGTTCTAGTTTCATCTCAATCCTCCTTGCAATTATTTGAATTATCGAGAGTTATTTTGCTACTCCTAAGCATATATGAATTCGGAATTTTTGAGTTAAGCTCAGTTCACAAAATTACGAGAGCCTCTTACTGAATAGAGACCGTTACAAGCGAGGCTTGCTTTCAAAGCTGGGGGACAGCATCGTGATCACTTAAACATGAAATCCTAAATCGCAGTTTCATAAAATTCATGATTCTGTCATGATTCACTTCTTATTATTATAAGGAATGAAAAAAGAGAAGATGAAGATGAATAACAATCATAAGCCAGTGAGAATCAAACTGGCACACATCAATGACACACATTCCTACTTTGAACCAACGTCATTACAGTTAAAGCTTAAGATAAACAATGAACTCACGCTAGAACCCTATGTCAGTGCTGGCGGCTTTTCTCGTATCGCAACCAGAGTCGAGCAGTTAAGAGATGATGCTCAGCGCCAAGGTCATGGAATGTTGTTCCTCCATGCCGGAGATTGCTTCCAAGGCACGCTGTATTTCTCACTATTTAAAGGCAAAGCCAATGCCGACTTATTGAACGCATTAAAGATTGATGCAATGGCGTTAGGTAACCATGAATTAGATATGGGGAATGAGCCAGTTGCATTGTTTTGCCAACGTACTCAGTTCCCATTGCTTGCTGGCAACTGGGATTTATCCAATGAATCACTTAAAAAACCTCACCGTATCAGTGATTGCAAGGATGTATATAGTTACCAACCGGATACACAGAGCGCTCAATACATTGTTAAAGAATTCCATGGTGAGCGGGTCGCGACTTTCGGATTATCCATAGATAAAATGAGCGACATCGCAAACCCTGATGCAGACACGCCTTTTCACTCAGCAATTGAAACCGCCAAGGCGACCGTAAAACAAATCCATTCATCAGGTATAAAAAATATTATTCTTCTGAGCCACTTAGGTTATGAAGGTGATTTAGAGTTAGCTGAGCAAGTCGCAGGTATTGGTATAATTGTTGGTGGACACAGCCACCGGTTGCAAGGTGATTTTTCATCAATAGGGTTAGGACAAGACGATCCCTACGGTATCAAAATTAATGATACCTATGTGGTGCAAGCGGGTTTCCATGCTTTGACAATGGGGCACTGCGTCATTGAGTTTGATGAACACGGTAAAGCAACGATGTTGAGTGGACAAAATGAACTGTTGCTTGGTCGACGTATTTTTTGGGACTCGACGCTAAACCAACAGCTCGACCAAGGTGTATTCGAAACCGCGTGCGACTTCATCCATGGTCAACCGAATGTCGTGGTTTGTAAGAAACACCCGGAAACTCAAGCGATCCTGAGCGATAAATATATTCCTCAGGTCAGGCAGTTACAGTCACAAGTCATTGCTAGTGTTGACACCAAAAAGCGTCATGTGAGAATTCCCGATGAATTTGGTGAGAGTGAGTTGGCTTCCTCCGTTGCCCGATCATTTCTGCACTGTTTAAACAAACGTGGATATGACGTTCAATTTGCAATTCATAATGCGGGTGGCGTGCGAACCTCTTTGAACCCTGGCAACATCACAGTGGCAGACATTGCCGGACGGCTGTTGCCTTTTGCCGTTCCTATCGGCTTTTACGATGTAAAAGGCAGTGCTATTCGCCGTGCACTTGAAGGCGCGATAAATAATGCACTCAACAATGGCGTAGAAGGCACTGGATCTGGCAGTTATCCGTACACTTACAATTTAAACTTCGAGTACCACGCAGATGCCCCAAAAGGTGAAAGAGTTCAATCATTAGTGATTTTTGATGGCAAACAATGGGTTTGTGTTCAAGATGATGCTTGGTATCGAGGGACTTCTTCTGCCTATACGATGAAAGGGAAAGAGGGGTATGACGCATTGCAGGAGATGAAAGGAGAAGGGCGTGTGACCAGTTTGTCCATGGCTGATTGTTTTATTGAACTCCTGACCGATGAGCCAAACTGTTTGAATCAAAGTCACAAACTTTACACAAAGCGACGTCGATAATAGATACTGGTATTGATTTTGCTGCTCTCCACTTACTACATGGGTTGATGAGGGTGGCAGTATGTGGAATAAAGATTGGGCAGATACGGCAGTAGTGGTTGCCTGGATCGCAATTTGGTCAACACTGGTCTACTTTGTGCCTCTAAGCGGCTTTTGAATTGCTAAGAATGTGGATGTTACAAAAGGGAGCAGTAATGCTCCTTTTTTGTATCTATCTTCCCCGTTAGGGCTCTAACCAATGAAGAGTTTGTCTTGAGCCATTTGCTGCTTTTTGTCTGTTTACTAAAGTTCAGGTGGTTGAATCCATTTCTTTCTTTTTATAGTGCTTCCTGATTTTTGATAAGAATTTTATTTCGATAAGACAAGGCTTTTTTGTTGGAAAGCCTGACGCTCGGCGTTATTATGTCGGCGTTTGGGGAGTAGTTAGCGCAAGTTTACTTATCGTCATCTCGTTAAGCATCAGCTTATCCGGTAAGTAAAGGTGTTACGTGGTTCATTCACGTCAACACTTCAACGAGACCAACGCATTCATTGACTAGCAGCACATAATCGTTATGTGGCTGTTGGTTGTTATTGTCTGCGGAAGGTCACCAAACGAAGTCCTTCCGCCATGGGAGGAAATATGTCTCTTATCGAAAATACCACCCAATTGAGCCAATCGGTGCCTCTTCAAGAATCATTAGCGATGTATGGTGCTTTTGGTTTATTTACCCTTGTTCTTGTTACGCTTGATATCTATCAAACACGTGGTGGCGTTATCACGATGAAAAAAGCCATCGTTTGGAGTGTTTTTTGGTTCTTGCTTGCCTTTGTTTTTGCAGGTTCTATTTATTTATTCTGGGACTTTTACGCGCCACATAGCGCTTATACGAACGACAAAGCAACGATTTCATTCTTAACTGGTTACTTACTAGAGAAGTCGTTAAGCGTTGATAACTTGTTTGTGTTTGCCATCATCTTTGCACAATACAGTGTGCCGGAGCATTTGCGTCCGAGAGCATTGCTTTGGGGGGTGATAGGTGCGCTAGTTTTACGTGCTGTCATGATTGCGGTTGGTGCTCAGTTACTTGCACAGTATCACTGGGTATTGTACTTATTTGCTGCTTTCCTTATTTGGACAGGTGTTAAGCTAGCTCGCGACAAAGGCGAAGCAGAAGAAGTTAATCCATATCCGGAGCAGTTGATTCGAAAGGTATTGCCAGTTACAGATGACTACCAAGGAAATCACTTAACCTTAAAGCAAGCTGGTAAGTGGGTGGCAACACCGATGCTGATCGTTGTTGGTGTCATTGCAGTAATGGACGTTATGTTTGCGTTGGATTCTATACCAGCTATATTCGCGGTAACGCGAGAGCCATTTTTAGTCTTAGCCGCGAACGTATTTGCATTATTGGGTTTGCGATCGCTGTACTTTGTTCTTCAAGCAATGTTAGACAAGTTTGTATACTTAAAACCAGCATTATCAGTAATCATGATGTTTATCGGGGTAAAAATGCTATTGGTTGGAACAGAATATGAGATTCCGACAGCATGGTCTCTCACATTTTTAGTTGTTGTGATGACATCGGCAGTGGTGGCATCACTCCTAAAAAACAAAGCGAAGCGTCAAACTAGCGTTAATATTACTAATCAAAAAATATAAAGTAAGCACTAAAATCAAAAGAAATAACGAAAAATATTGTTAAATATATGTTGTTTCTTAAGGGGCGATTATGCAGGTAATGTTCAGTTATTCAATGTAATTACAGCAATTGTGATTATTTATGCCGTTATTATTCATTTGTATTTTTGAGTTTTGTAATGAGTTTGTTTTATTAGAAATTCTAATTTGAATGGGTAAAATTTGTCATTTCTTAAACAATAAGAAACTGACTAATATACAACCAACTAAACAGACTACTGCTTTTAAAGAGAGGCAATCATGGCACAAGCAATGCAAATGACAAATGTAGCTTTACCAACCTCTATGGATAAGAAAACCTACGCGGTTAACTTCAAAGGACTGATTGCTCACTTACTGGACATTCTATTTGTAGATAACACTGCGCCACGCAGTTACTACGCAGAAGACTTGTCAGCACATATTCAAAAAGACATCGGTATGTACCGTTAATATTGAAATAGTGTAAGAAATACCGGCCTATGAGCCGGTATTTTTTTATTTGTAAAACATGCCTACTCAACCTACGCCCTAGAAAAGAAACACTCTAGAGGAGGTAGACATAATAGTAGATTAAGTGTTGTATAGAAAAACGGGGCACCATTGGTGCCCCGTTTTGACATGACTGAAGTGAGATATTACTTCTTGCGGCAGTATTCTGCGATCACGTACATCGACTGACCACCATTTGCCTTACCCGAAACTAGCTTTGGATCATCGCCAAGGCTAATACCACGAATCACTGTACCTTGTTTGATTACTTGGTTAGTGCCTTTTACTGGTAGGTCTTTAATTACTGTTACATCGTCACCTTTCTTAAGTTCAGTGCCGTTACAGTCAACCGTTTTATCGTCAGCAGACATCCCTTTCATTGCCCAGTTCATTTGCTCTTCTTCCATGTACATCATGTCAAGAGCATCTTGAGCCCAGCTTTCTGTGTTTAGGCGAGTGAGTTGGCGCCATGCAGTCACTTGTACAGCAGGAACCTGGCTCCACATGCTTTCGTTTAGACAACGCCAGTGGTTAATGTCTTTTGGCTCATCGATCTCACCCAGACACTTATCACAAACCATGATGGCAGTATCAACCGTCACATTACCGTGAGGTGGGACAGCGTATGCAGTTAGTTGAGATTCAGAAGAACACAGTTCACATTTTGACTCGCAGCGCGCAAGCAGAGTAGCTTCAATAGACATAAGGACTCACCTTAGTAATGTTATTTTGTGGCGGTATTATCCACTTTATCCTGAGAAATAAAAGGGTGTTAGCGAATTAAAGACTAGATTTTACAATACTCCAACCTGATTAAGGTGAAGATGTAAAATATTCGCTAAATAAATAATACGGAAGTATAAAAGACACTATTGATTGTTTTGGCTTATGAATTGGTTGTGTCAATTTCTACAACGATTACAAGCCTAAAAGAGGGAAATGTAGAGAGAGGGTGGCTAGAACATAGCCCTCTAATTTACAGAGGGCCTGTCGTTAACGTTCGACAATCTGGACAATTTGCTCTTTTGAAATGCTCATTTCTTTACCATCCATGTCTTCATACTCGTACATACCCGTTTCCTCGTTCAGGTCTGGTTTACCGTAAGAGGTAATAATTTTCCCTTCATTTGTCGACATCAGATATTGGCTACTTCCGCATGCAGCAAGAAGTAATACAGTGGCAATAACAGTCAATACGCGCATAGAGTTTTCCTTTTAAACAAGTGAGTTAGGCAAAGACATTGTTTTAACTATAGCAGAGGAAATATGAGTGGGTTTGAATACAATTAAAATGAAAAAGCCCAGTAGAAACTGGGCTTTGGTAGGAAGGGGGTTGCGATTACTTCAAAACAGAAGTGTTAGTGACACCTGTTAGTGTGTCATCCATCAAGAAGTCAGTGTTTTCCATCTGCATCTCTACATGATGATCAATATCAGACAGAGTGCCATTTGGCGAAGCAAAAGTACTGTGCGATGCAGTAGCATTAAACTGTACAAAGCTCGCAGTTGCATTCACAGTAGTGTCCGTACTGTTCACAGTCTTCAACCCTAGCTTATTAGCGAGCGGTTCAGTACCCGCGAATGGTGCATTTGGAACGCTGTTTGGTACTGTGCTATCGCCATCCACTTCTGTCATAAAGAATGGTGTCGTTAGCGAACCAGATGCCACTAAATCTGAAGCGTTTGTGAACGGATCGACAGTGTCTAGTGTAGTCTGTGCTGCATAGATAAATTGTGAGAAACCTGCTTCTAGCGCTGCTACTTGAGCTTCCGTTGCCGCAGCCTCAAATGCTTCGTAACATGTTTTATCTTCTAGATCCGCACATGATGCATCAGCATAATTCGCATAGTCTTTTGATGCTGCATAAGCGAGGTTATGTTTGATCTGAGGGCCGTAATTGTCTGAACCCAGTAACAAATTACCAATTTGTCCACCAGAGTTCTGTACTGATGCAGAACTAAAGGTGTACAGCGCATCCGCAGTAGGGCTGCCCAATGTATTGTTTGCTGCTGCGACGGCAGATGTAGCGACAATACCGCCAAGTGAATGACCTAGCATTTTGACTTTTGAACCCGTCATTGGGTTGAAGCCTTGCAGAGGACCTCCAGCTAAAAGACCGCCTTGAGCAGATACTACCAAGCTAGCGCGCAAACCTAACACATCCAGAACACTTTGACGTAGGTTGTCACGCGCAACGGCTAAGTTGGAAAGATTTAGATAAGCCAGTACATTCGCATTTGCGGAACGTTGTTCATCTAAGCTGCGCGTACCATGAATAGGTAAGTCAATAGCGATAACTGCCACACCTGCTTTTACCATATTGAACGCGAACGCGTACGCATTCTCTTTCGCTGAGGTGATGCCGTGTTGATAAATCACAACGTCTGTCGCGACGCCAGATTTAGGTGTGAAGACCAGTACTTCGACATCTTCAACCGATTTCACTACGGGAACAGGCGAGTAGCGAGTAATGATACGCTCACTATCAAGCTGGGTACCATCGGTAAGAGTAAGCTTAGCTCCAACAAGTTTTAGCTGCTCTGTAGGATCTGTAGCAAGCTTTGTCACATCAACAGGATCATTTGCAAAAACGCCTGTTGATAGCTGCTGAACCATGTTTGCTTGCTCGTTCGGATCCGCTAATGCTGCGCTTAGCTTCGCTAGGCTTGGCATCGCAGATACCATTGGTTGCATGTTCCAGCTTGCGCCTTTTTCCAGGTAATGAGGCAGTCTTACCACACCTTGTGTCACGCTTACATCGGCACCTGATTGCATGTAAAGGCCTTTAATTGCCGTTTTAGCTGCGTCTAGATCGCTAATGTATTTACTAAAGTCATCGTCAGAGTCTAGCGCAGTGCTAAAGTCTTGGGTTTCACCGAGCGTTATTGTGTAGGCCGTTGATAAGTCAACTGAACCTTCGTTTGAGTCATTTTTGTAAACGGTATTTAGTGTGTTTGCGCCGGTAGAAAAACCAGTAGCGGTTACTCCTTTGACTGCCGCTAACGTATCACCTACAGACTGGGTACTGAACCATGAGGAGTAAACGATGTCGTTAGGGTTTACTTTGGCGATACCAAAAATGCCTTCAACCGCCTGAGTGACTGCTTGAACAGAAGCAAGGTCGCCAGTTTCATAAACGATTTCTTTCGATTTACCAGTCGCATAACTTGCTGATGTACCAATTGGCTCACCATTCACGTCAGTAACATCTTGTGTAACCGCAAAAATGTACTCGCTTGACTCATCAAGTGCAGCCAAGAACTGGATGTATAGAGAGTTACCTTTTGCTTGAACTACGTAGTCCTGATTCTGAACGAGTACCTCTTCGATTGGGTTAGATTTACCGTCCCACTCGGTTAAGCGTTGGTTAATCTTGATGACTTTAACACCAGACGACAGCATGCCCGTTGCAAAACCATCGCCGTTGAAGTTAAGAACGATTGGCATAGACGTTGACCATCCATCCATCGTATTCATCGAGGCTCTAGGGTTGGTTAAAGCATCATCGCCATCAGTTGGCAGACCAAGCGTACCATCGCTTGTGTCCATTAATAAGTAAGATGGTGCCGGTACATCTGCGTTCGCTCCTTGAAGCGTAAAACTGATGGATGTTTCGCGATCAAGCAATGCTTGGACTTCATCTTCAAATTGAACTTTGTCGGAAGTACCAGAGCTGGAAGTATCATCACCACAACCAGCAAGAAGGATTGCAGAACAAAGCATTGATAATTTAAACGTGTGTTTCATTGGTTTACTCCGTAATCCCATTATTTGAAGGTGTAGTTCATCTGTACCGCGCTGATGTAAGCAGTACCTTCTGAGTCAAACTTAATCTCTTCACCCAGAGCATTTGTCTCAGTGAAAGAGCCTGATTTACTCTTAACAAGTGCAAAGCCTGCATCGAAAGTTAAATTCTCACTCATTGCGTAAGTTAGGCCCGCGCTGTACCAAAAACGGTCACTGTCAGGAATACTCAATGTCGCTTCACCTGCTTGTTCGTCGTACGCAAAGCCTGCACGGAATGTCCAGTCTGTATTAAGTATGTAAGTTGCACCAATGGAGTAGCGATTGTTGTCTTCATATTTCTCAGGTTTAAAGAAACATACTCCGTCATTACATTCGTTACTGGTCGCTTTTAGTTCTTTAAATGTGCTCCAGTCGGTTTGTTGCCAGCCGTAATGTACAGCCCATTGTTCATTCAGTTGATGGAAAGCCGATAATTCGATAATTGAAGGGAGAGAGATTTTTAAACGGCCATCAACTTTTGGTGATGAAGCTCGACCAGAGTCGTAACTACTAAACTCACCGTCATCAAAATCTAGATCAACCTTAGAGCGGTAGCCAAAGCCAAAACGGTTGTTTTCATTTAGCTCAAATAAAGCGCCGACATTCCAACCCCAAGCGAAAGTTTCACCTTCCATGCCGACAAGGTTATCGGACTTATTACCACCTAAAATACCGGCGAGTGCGCCTTTGTGGCGAGTCAGCTCTGCTTCAGCGTATACTAGGTTGATACCACCACCGACACTGAAAGACTCGTTGATACGGTAAGCGACATTAGGGTTGATGTTTACTGAAAGTAGGGAAGTGTCACCCGCCATATCACCTGCGGAAATATCATTTGGATAGTCAGTGGCAACACCGTATGTTGTGAACATACCGATGCCCCAAGCCCAGTTATCATTGATAGGGCTGATGTAATAACCTGCTGGCACGATCTGTAAAGGGGCGACATCTTTCGCGTGTTCATTGTTTACAGTGTCGTACACATCGACTTCAGGGTCGATGATAGATAACGCGCCCGAAAATTGAGCTTCTTTGAAAAGTGTCATTGCTGCAGGGTTACGAGCAAGGACGCTGGCATTATCTGCGACAGCCCCTTCACCTGAAAATGCTCGACCAAGACCAGATGCCGAATGTTCAGCTACCTGGAAGCCCGCTGAGTGGGCATTACACGCAAACAATATTGAAATTGTAAGCAGAGAGCAGTGCTTCTTGTTCATCCTTGACCCTCCTAGGGTGTCATAATGCTGGACCGAAGTCCTTGTAATTGTTGTGTGGTACTTACACCAATTGTTAATACGCGAAATACAACGGTGATGTAAATGTAATGTTAATTGTATGTTTAATAACTTGTCAAAGTTTGAGCGTATTTTGCGTTTTAAATATGATGCATAGGTCAAACGATGGCTTGTAAGGGCATGTATTATCGTTATATTTTTGAAGAGAATGGTACGACCAGAATTGTTTTGCGAGCTTTATAGTTAAATAACGATCAAATCAAGAGATAGCTCGCTTTGCTGTTTCTTCACTTCACAGGCATAATTCGCGCTCGCTATGTAGTTATTCAATAGACGCAATAGGAACCGCATTGGAATTACTGAATGTTGAATTTTTAGGTCGTTCGCTAAGGCTCGAAGGATCGATGGCTGGGTGGCAGCAGTTATATTGGGATAATACGTTGGTGTCTCAAATCGATGCCAGTGACAATACCGCAGAGACTTGTCTACACCAGTTTAAGCTCTCTGCGGGTGAGGAAATCCTGAACTGTCATTTAGAGTGTTCTTTAACATGGCAACCGTTTGAATTGAGTTACAAGGTCACAATTAACGGTGAGCTCGTCAACGAAGGTTGTCGAAATGAAAAAGACATCGAGCGCCAAGTGCCAGAAGTTACGCCACCATCCGAAAAGCGTTTAAGTATAATAGGTCTCGTATCTCTTGGGATGAAAGCACTTAAAAGTGCGAAAGTTATTAAAGTGGCGTTAGCGTCTGCAAGTCTCGCTGCATATTCTTGGCTATTTTCCATCGAGTTCGCGCTAGCGTTGATCGCTTGCTTGGTTTTCCATGAATATGGTCACATTAGAGCTATGAAGTATTTTGGAATGAAGACCAAAGGGATCTATTTGATTCCATTCCTAGGTGGTTTGGCGCTAAGTGACGAAAAGATAAACACGCGCTGGCAGGATGTGGTTATCTCAATCATGGGACCATTTTTCGGTTTAGTACTTAGTATTGTTTTTACTTTGCTTTATTGGATGACTGGTGAGGTGATCTTCGCTGGGCTTGCTGTGTTTAACGCCTTGCTAAACCTATTTAATCTGCTGCCTATTTTACCATTAGATGGTGGCCATGTGCTCAAAAGTATTACCTTCTCAATGAATACTTGGGTCGGGTTAGTTGGCAGTATTGCGACCGCTTTATTAGGCATTTTTATCAGTTACTATTTCGGTCTGACGTTGCTAGGGTTTTTATTGTTAATGGGAATGTTGGAAGTGGTGATGGAATGGAGAGCTCGACATCAAAGCCATTTATTGCCATTAACCCGTTATGGGCAGCTATTCTCACTGGCTTGGTACTTGGTCTCTGTCGGAGGTTTTGTTTCTATCATCTGGTATTTTGCCACTCTCGGAGATAGTTTGTTAAGTTTGCCGTTACAGATATTGGGCACTTGATTAGAATCATTAAAAAGCTCCCTAGGGAGCTTTTTAATTTGGCAAGCTTAAGTAGTAGACGATAGTAGCAAGTAGCAATGAATTAGCCACATCTTGGTGCTTTCGCGTTATACGCAGGCAGCTTATTTATGGTTGCTTGTAAATCTTTAATGCGCGTACTGTGCGATGGGTGGGTTGAGAAGAATTCAGGTGGTTGAGAACCACCTGATGCAGCACTCATATTTTTCCATAAATCGACACTTTGACGTGGGTCGAAACCTGCTTTTGCCATGAATTCCAGCCCGACAATATCAGCCTCAGATTCCTGAGTACGACCGTATGGCAAAATAACACCGTATTGGACACCGACACCAAGTGCCGCCATCGTCATTTGTTGATACTGTTTGTACTCGGAAGCGCCAATGGCAACGTTTGCTAGAGACAACCCGGCATTTGCTAACTGACTTTGTGAAAGACGTTCATTACTGTGGTCAGCGAGGACGTGAGCGACTTCGTGACCAATGACTGTTGCCAACTGATCTTGGTTTTTCGCGACATCTAAAAGCCCGGTATACACGCCGATCTTCCCACCTGGTAGAGCAAACGCATTGACTTGTTCACTATCAAAAACAACGACTTCCCAGTCTTTAAATCCAGATTGAGCGGGAATGGTGTCAGTGATGTGTTTGGCAACGCATTGAACGTAGGCATTCGTTTTGCGATCTTTGCTGATTGGGATATCTTTCTTCATTTGTTCGAAAGATTTAGCGCCAAGCGATGACATTTCCTGATCTGAAAACATCAGGATCTGGTTGCGACCCGTCGGTGATGCGCTACACGCTGTTAAACCCGCGATAGTTAAAAGAGCAGAGGCTTTCATCCATACCTTCATAACAGGCTCCATTTAATTTTTTGTTTTGAAGCAATAGTATATACCCAAATAGTAACATGATGCATGGATCAAGTTATTCATCTGCTTAATAAAGAAGGTGAGATGTTACGTCTTGAAGTTATGCCCAAGTAGCGTCTATGCTAGCTTCCTAGCACATCGTTACAACCTAACAAACCAGTTTGTGAAACTAAGAGTAAAACAATGAGTATATGGAAAAAGCCCGTAAGCATAGAGATTCTGAATGCCACGTCAAAAAATACCCTGATCGAGCACCTACAAATTAAATATACAGATTTCACTGACGACTCCCTTACGGCAACCATGCCCGTATGCAGCTTTACTCATCAACCTTTAGGAATGCTTCACGGTGGTGCATCAGTCGTGCTCGCAGAAACATTAGGCTCATTGGCTGCAAACTTCTCTGTCGATGAGGGCAGCTACTGCGTCGGTTTAGATATTAACGCGAACCATGTGCGAGCCATGCGAAGTGGTCATGTGATTGGTACGGCAAAACCGCTTCATCTGGGTATTTCAACGCAAGTGTGGCAAATCGATATCACTGATGAGCGAGGCCGTTTAGTGTGTACCAGTCGCTTGACCATCGCTGTGAAACAACACAAAACAAAGTCGGTATAAACTAAGATGGTGATTGAGTTTTCATTAGGAAAAATCATTGCAACCCAGCGTGAAATAGTGATTAAGCTCTCCGGCAGTGCAATGGTAACCTTGCAAGCGCAAACCGATGCAATTCAGTTGCTGGGTAGAGGAGCGAACGTTGTTTTATCTCATGGAGCAGAGTGCAAATGGTCTATCAAGCTGGACAACGAGGAACAACTGGCTGAACTTTCGCGAGAAATTGGTATCGATATTCAATAATCTATAGTGTGATGTTTGCACTTTTTGGTAAAAATGAGGAAACTTAGCTTATCGACAACAAGATAAGAATTTCCTCTTTATGAGTAGCCCTCGTTTACGTGTTCAGTTCGAAACACTGTTTGAAAAATTTTCCGGTCACGATACGGACGTTCAGCTCGAAGACATCACCGAAGCGTTGTTTTGTACACGTCGTAATGCTCGTATTGTTCTAAATAAACTTGAAGAAGAGGGCTGGATTGAGTGGCATCCGGCAGCGGGTCGAGGAAAACTTTCGAAACTCGTTTTTAAACGTAATCGAAGCGATGTCAGCGAAAACCTCGCCAGGCGTTATCTCGATGAAGGGAAAATCGGTCAGGCTCTAGATGCGCTTGATAACGATGCGGCACGATTGACGCAGGTTATCCAAGGTTATTTAGGGCTTCAGCATCGACAGGGCGAGCAGGTCGTGCGTTTGCCTTATTATCGACCATTGTCGATGTTAAACCCGCAGAAACCGATGCGGCGTTCTGAACAGCACATCGCCAGACAAATTTTTAGCGGACTCACTCGCCTTGATGAAAATGAACAACTTCAACCAGATTTAGCCCACACGTGGGAAGCAATTTCTGATACTCATTGGCGTTTTTATCTTCGTCGTGGAGTACGCTTTCATAATGGTGAACCGTTAACAACCAGTTGTGTTCTTGAAAGTGTGCTTGCGTTAAATTGCTTGAACTTGTTTTCTCACATAAAGCGGGTGTCTTCACCACAAGAGTGGACCGTTGATATTGAGCTCGTCCGTCCTGATCGCTACCTGCCTCTGGCTCTGAGTGAGTCGCAAGCAAAAATTTTGCTACCGAGTGCTTTGCGTTCTGAAAGCTTTGATAGACAACCGATAGGGACAGGGCCGTTCCAAGTTAAAATGAATGATGATAAGCGTCTTATTTTGACTGCTTTTGATGGCTACTTTGGTTTTCGCCCTTTACTTGACCAAGTGGAGGTGTGGGTAATCGATGAAGCCTATTCTTCAATGGTTTATCCAAGCCTGTCAAAGCCGAAGATGGATAAACAAGGTTCATCCGATGAAGTCGAGCTGGACCCTGGCTGTACATTCCTATTACTAAACAAAAACACTGGGATTGCAAAAGATCCACGTTGGGCAGAGTTCCTCTCGCAAACCCTCAACAGTCACCAGATTTACGCGCATGTCCCACAAGATAAAGTGATGGAACTGGGAGTATTGCAAGCCTTTGGCCTTAAGCCCGGTTGGATTGATCTTAGGCCAGCAGAAGCGGGCAGCGTACCACAGGCTAATAAGGTAATTTCCGTAGCGTATCAGAAAAAGCATCCGATGTTTCCAGTAGTTGCCAAGGCCATCAAGACACTCTTAAAACCGCACGGTATAGAGGTTGAGTTTATTCGTTATGATTCTCAACCGCCCGCACCGGAGGAAGTGGATATCTGGGTGAAAGCTATGGGCATTGCAACGAACCGAAATGACGCGTTGGCGGGCTGGCTCCTGGATTACAGTGATATTGAGAAGTTCAGTTCAGGTTACGATTTTAGTGAATGGGCTAAACTTGTCGATCAATGGCGTGCTGGGATGCACACAGACTTTCCTGCGCGTGAGCTAGGACGACAGTTAGTAAAAAGCTGTCAGGTGATTCCTATGTTTCACTGTTGGCTAGGCGTGAATAAAGACCACAGCGGTGCGTTACAAAATGCAAAGTGTAATGCCTTAGGTTGGTTTGATTTTAATAATGTATGGGTCAAACCGGATATAGAAAGTAACCATGGCGAAACCGAATAAGAAGCAGCCGACGAAAACCGTCGATATCTATTGCTCAAAGTGTAAAACTCAACTATTCAAGTACCGTAAAGGCGGAAAAGGCGCACTGGTCAAGTGCTTCAAAGAACGCATTGTTGACGATTTCACACAAACCCCATGCATCTGTCCCAGTTGCGGGCAAGAATTTGCAAGAGATACCCTAGTGAGAGGAACGCCTGCTTACAAAATGATTGGCAGCAAAGTGACAATGAAATAATGAAGGGCTAGAAAATGAGTATAAAACATGACTACTGCATGGTGTTAAGCACAACCAGCAACGAAAAAAATCGAGATCAGATCATTAAAGGTTTGCTAGATGCACAATTAGCCGCGTGTATTCAAACAATGCCTATTGAAAGTCACTATGTGTGGAAAGGGGAGATTTGTACTGACAACGAATGGTTGCTGGTGATCAAAACTCGTCGAGAACTTTATGAATTGGTGGAAGAGAAAATAGAAAACCTGCACGAATACGAGGTCGCTCAAATCGTACAGGTTCCAATTGTTGATGGGTTTAACCCTTATTTAGAATGGTTGAGAGAATCGACGTTGAGCCGACATTAAGAATAACGACAACACTGCACCAACGGTATCGCACAACATATCTTTCTGGGCGTCCCATATGTCACCTTGCGAGCCCAGAAAGGCAATTCCCTCATCGCCACCAGCCAACTCCGCATACCACCATTCGATAATCTCATAGCCAGCAGCAAGTGACATGATAGCAAACAAAGCAAACCAGCAAGAGAACGCTTTGTTGAACCGTTTTTTGTTTATCAAGTATTCAGCGATCGGATATGCGTAAAGGCCAATTGAAAAGTGCGCAACGCGATCAAAATTATTTCGCTCTGAACCAATCATGTCGTTAAACCAGTCAAACGGCACTTCGGAGAACGTATATTTCGCACCGATAGTGTGCAAACAGAGCCAGATGAACATTAAAAAGTAAGCCGTATTACTGAACTGATAGCGAATCGAAATCGCCCAAATAGCAACAAGAATACCAATCGCCGGGATAATCTCCGCAAACCAAACTGCGCGTGAGTTAGGTTCCAACGCAGAAAATAAAAACACGATGGCATAAAAAATCGTTAATCCTAAGAGTGTCGAGGTGCTTTTCATAGAGTTACTTGATCCTTCAATTTATCTTACAGTGGGACTCCATAGATTGTGTTAATGATTGCACTTAATTGAACGCTGTGCAATTGATATTTTAATGGGTTTTTTGATCACTGAAAATGTTGATTTATTGGCAAGCTGCTCAACATTAAAACGTTTGCGCGTGCAGTTTTCATTAAAGTTTGATTTACAACATGCCCATCCATAGAATCCATGATTCAGTCTAATAAAAAAGAAGTAAAGCCATGAAACTGGAAACTGTCGATTATCTTGCTGACGATGCTGCTCAACAGTTCGTTACCTCTCTACGCGAAACGGGGTTCGGTGTGTTGAAAAACCACCCGATTCCACAAGAGCTTGTAGAGTCAATTTACAAAAACTGGCATGAGTTTTTCTGTTCAGATCAAAAGAATGATTTTCACTTTAACGTAGACACCCAAGATGGCTATTTCCCACCTTCAGTGTCTGAAGTGGCGAAAGGGCACAAAGTGAAAGACATCAAAGAGTACTTTCATGTTTACCCTTGGGGGCAGATCCCAGAGCAGCTTAAAGCTGAAATCTTAGAGTACTACGAGCGTGCCAATGCATTTGCTCAAGAGCTATTAGGTTGGGTTGAAGCGTACGCACCTAAGGACGTTCAAGAGAAGTTCTCTATCGCGTTGTCAGAAATGATCAATAACAGCGACAAAACATTACTACGCGTGCTTCACTACCCACCGATGACAGGCGAAGAAGAGCCCGGCGCTATTCGCGCTGCTGCGCATGAAGACATTAACCTGCTAACGGTTTTGCCTGCTGCCAATGAGCCTGGACTGCAAGTAAAGAGTAAAGAGGGTGATTGGATCGATGTACCATGTGACTTCGGAAACTTAATCATCAACATTGGTGATATGCTTCAAGAAGCGTCAGGTGGTTATTTCCCTTCAACGACTCACCGTGTAATCAACCCTACGGGTGGCCGTCAAGAAAAGTCACGTATCTCATTACCGTTGTTCCTGCATCCAAAGCCGGAAGTGGTGTTATCTGAGCGCTACACTGCACATAGCTACCTTATGGAACGTTTACGTGAGCTAGGGGTTATTTAACCTTTACGTGATCTCCTTACAAAGGCCGATGGTGAATGACTATCGGCCTTTTTGCATTTATGCTACAAAATGGAAACTATGTTTTTTGTGCCGAGAATGGGGCCCTAAACTCGTGTCAGAGAGGATGAATGGAAGGACAACGTACTGTCAGTAGTATTGAGCCTCATGCAATAGAAAATCCGCTGCTTTGGCCAATGCTAGAAATTCTGAGAAAACAGCCCTCTAATTGGAAAGTGCACACCTTGGCAAGCTCGTTGGGTGAACAAGGTTATATTTCAAAGCTGGACGACTCTCCCGATAAGGATTTATTCAAAAGAAATTTCCTGCTCATGAATGCATTATATCAACTGCAAGACACTCTGTATCCGGATAGTTGGCTTCAAGTCGAAGCCATGGATATTCAGCTCATGTCTTCGATGGAAGCTTTGAGGCATAAGATCGATATTCATGATCCTTTGCGTGAGTATTACTTAGATTGGCGCAATTACGAAGCGGACGAAGATGAAGTGCGTCGACTGTTGAATGAATTTTGGACAACTTATCAAAAGTTCATCGGTGGTTCGTCAGTAGCCAGCGTAGATAAGACAAAGGCACTGTCACTATTTGAACTTAACACTGACGCTACGCCTGCGGAAATTAGAAAACAATGGCGAAAACTCGCGCTTCGTTGGCATCCTGATCGAGAAAATGGCAATGCAGAAAGATTTAGAGTTCTTTGTGAAGCGTGGAATGTACTGAGAAACGAATGATTCGCTAAGAATAAAGATAAAGGAAGGCAGCTAACTATAACTGCCTTTTGATTGAACTGTCTCTGTCAGCGTATCAAAACTAGCATGATGACTTAAACTGAGATTTTCGCATGCGGTTGAGGGCAGCCATAACGTCTAGTGTGCGTGGTTTGGCTAAGTCGCCTTGCTTAGGAAGAGCGGCATGCCACTCACCAGACAGCATTTCTTCAATTTCCTTCGCTGGATGATTACACCAACCTGGAAGTTGAGCAATTTGGAACCATAACCAGCCAATTGTGTTGACTTCATCGGCTGACTCTATCTGTTCCAAAGCGCTAAGATCAGTAAACTCTTTACCAAATCGAAGTGACTCTTTGCCTTTCGCATTCACACGGAACTTGCCGTCAGTCAGAATATTCATCAACGCAACGCGGTTCAGTGCTCGAGGTGGGAAGGTCTGTAAACGTTCTTCTGACTCGTTATGGCGTTGAGTAGGGTGCTGAGCGATAACTTCTTTCGCTTTTTCAGTTACATCAACGGCTTGGTAGTCGTGCATTTGAATGACGGTATCGGCAACGTCTAAGTAGTCGCCCGATCCACCCATAACGATAATGGTAGAGATATCAAGATCATCTCGTAATTGACCAATGCGGTCGACGAGAGGAGTAATTGGTTCATCACCTTTTGCCACCAATGCCTGCATACGCTCATCTCTAATCATGAAGTTGGTAGCAGAAGTATCTTCATCAATCAATAATGTGCTTGCACCCGCTTCAATAGACTCTTGAAGCCAAGCGGCTTGCGACGTTGAGCCTGATGCGTCTTGAGTAGAAAAGTCCGCCGTATCTTTACCCATCGGTAAATGGTTGATGTAGTTCGACAGGTTCAAGTGGTGTACGCATCGGCCATCTTCGGCACGAATCTTCATAGCCTTGTTATCGGCAACAATGTATTCGCGACCATCTCCTGGAATATGATCGTAAATTGAACGCTCTATTGCATTTAATAAGGTAGATTTACCGTGGAAGCCGCCACCTACGATCAGTGTGATACCTTTTGGAATTCCTAATCCTGTGACATGACCCTTGTTTGGCGCATGTAAAGTGACTTGTAGAGATTCAGGGGCTTTAAACTCAACGGCTTCTTTCATAGGAAGGTCGCAATTACCTGCAATTCGAGGAAGAATACTGCCGTTTGCGACAAACGCGACTAAGTTATTGGCCTCCAACTGTTCTCGCAGGGCATCTTGGTCTTCAACAACTTGGCAGTGCTTAATTAAAGCGGCTTTGTCGAGTTCACGCTCTAAAGTTGCTCGACGGATAAACTTAGGCAGGTGGAAAGTCAGTATGTTGTTGGCTTTTTTCCCCAATACTGAACGACCTTCGGCTGGTAAGTTAACTCGAAAACGCAGTTCAATACCTTCTTCAGTAAACAACACCGCGGTGCTATCCAGTACAGTTTGGCCTGTCAGTGAAATTGATACTGAGTTTTCTTGTTTAGCAAACTGTTCAAAACTACGCGCAATAAAATCACGTGCACCTCTTTGAAATGCAGGAGACTCGTCTCTTAGCCACTCAAGACCAGTCAAAGACCATGCGCGAGTCGCACGAAAACGTGACGCCGATGCATAAGGGTCACCCTGTACATGATCGATAAAAAAAGTGAAATCAGTGAAGTCGTATTGACCTTTGATTTGCTGATAAGCTCGGTAGTTCTGCTTTTCAATTTTCTTAAGCGTGGCAGTCAACTGATCCATGAAGATATTGGCCTTTTAATAGAAGCGGGCGGCGATTATAGAAACCACCGCCCTCATAGTAAAGAGAATGCTTAGGAAGAGTAGGCGTATTGCCCGCCAGAAAGGCGCTGATTAAACAAACTTTGCTCAAATTCATTACAAGGCATAGGTTTACCATAAAGAAAACCTTGTCCGATATCACAGCCCTCACCAATGAGAAACTGTTCTTGTTGGGGAGATTCAATGCCTTCGATCACGACTTGGAGTTCCAGTTTTTTCGCAATGTGTATGATAGAGCAAATTATCGCGCGGTCATCGTCCGACTTTTCCATTTGCTGGACGAAGCTTTTATCAATTTTGATGGCATCAAATGGATATTTCTTTAAATAGCTGAACGAGGCATATCCTGTACCAAAATCGTCAAGTGACAATGTCACGCCTAGTTTGTGCAGTTTATTTAATGTAGTGCGTGCTACGACCTCATCGGCAATTAAGGCGCTTTCGGTCACCTCGAGCTCGAGAAAGTGTGCTGGCAAATGAAAAGACTCGAGTAGGTGTTGCACTTGTTCTGCAAAATTTACGTTTTGTAATTGAATGGGAGAAACGTTGACGGCCATTTTGAAGTTATCGATTAACTCAGACCATTGTTTTGCTTTGTCTATCGCGGTTCGAAGAACAAAAGAGCCAACTTCAAAGATAAGCCCGTTTTGTTCAGCCATATGTATTAATGCTTCGTTGGATACGTCGCCAAGTATTGGATGCCTCCAGCGTAATAACGCTTCTGCGCCAATCCACTTGTGGGTTTGAGGGTGTACTTTGGGTTGAAAGTAGAGCATTAGGTCGTCGTTTCTTACCGCTTGCAATAAGTAGCTTTCCAGTTGATTGTGGTTGTTGAGTTCATTTGAATGACTTTCACAGAAATAACTATACGCTTCGCCAGATTCTTTACACAAAAGCATGGCATAACATGCGTTCTGGAGTAGTTGTTTAGCATTGCTGGTTCGGTGAGCTTGTACAACACCAATGTAAGAGTTTAGGTGAACCTCTGTGTCTTTTACATAAAAACTTCCCATACCAATATCGGTAATATCATTCAGTAGCTGATGCAATTTTATATCGATGTCTGTGCCCCAAACGAGCAATACGAGATCATTGGAGCTAGGCCTCCCCGTAACAAAATGTCTGGACTCCCGCTTACCAAGACGATACCGAAACTCTTTCAATATTTCGTCGAAAGCTTCAAAGCCATAACGGGTTTGGATACTGCGTGCATTGCTAAAACCAATGTTTATTACGATTAATGATTGCTGACTGTGATCTAACGTTCTGAGTGTGTCACTGACTATATTTTCGAGTGCTGCTCGGTTTAGGAATCCAGTTCCTTGATCGTGTGTTTTTTGGTAGCTCACCTGCTTTTCAGCGGCTCTGCGACGATCAATCTCTTGCGTTAGGGAATAACTTAACTGCGCCAAATCTGTAGTGCGATTCTCAACTCTATTTTTGAGTTCGTTGTTAAGACGCTGAAGTTTGTGCTGCTGATGCACGATGGAAAGCTGCGCTTCGATTGAATCTTTAAAAGTCCCAAGCAATTGCCGGTAAGTGTCGCAGTATTCATTCTCCTTAAAATCAAGCATGCAAATAGTTCCAAACGTCTCTCCATTTGGCCAGAATAGCGGTAAGCCGCAATAAGAGATCATACCTAGTTTGATATCAGGGTTATTTTGCCACTCTTCATCTTCAAGCGCGTTTGGGACAATAAGTTCACTTTTGTGTTTTATGACATGCTCACAATACAAACCGTTGCCAAGCAACTCAGTATCGCCAGTACGATAAGGATTACCTATAGTTTCGCTGGATGTATTTACTTCTATGCGATCTGGATGGATACGCATAATTAATGTGGTGGGTACGTGCGTTATTTGAGCCAGTAAGTTGACGATTTCCTGCCAACTTCTTCGCATAGACTCAGGGATTTCGTAGTCTAATGTTTGCAATCTCCCCATATAGGTCATCCTTTACGTGGTTTCACTTCCTGTGAATTAAAAATGCAGACTGCTCTATTTTGTTCTCGCTTTTTAATTAAGTATAGGGTGGCTAGGGCTCGAAACAAAAAAAAGTCCTGAAAAGTGTTCAGGACTAGGAATAGTTGTCACATATCTCATCCTTGAAACAGATAACAAGCATCAAGGCTTAAGCGACATTAACGATTCAATAGAAATGTCTTGCGAATAGTCGACATATTCAAAGTTAAAGCCATTGATCTTCATAAACTCATCTTTAAAACCTTGGTAATCACCAATCTCTTTAAAGTTATCAGCATTCATTTGTTCTAAAAGAGCGTGGACTTCTTGTTGAACTTGCGGTTCAAGTTCCAAGTCATCTATTCGAATCAAGCGTTCACCGTCAACTGGCACTTTCTCTTGATCGTATAACTTCGTAGTAAACAGTCGCTGCATTTGTTCAATACAGCGTTCGTGAGTACCTTTTTCCTTCATCACTCGATAAAGCGCTAACAGGTAAGGACTTAGAGCAGGTATGAATACACTGGCTTTCGTCACCAACGCCTTACACACGGTTGCGTAAGCACCGCCGTCAAAGTTGGCGAGTTTGAGGTTTAATGAATGACTGGTTTGGTGTAAATCGATTTTCGCTCGACCTAACGTACCATCGAGATAAATTGGGTGCGTAATGTCAGGGCCCATGTAAGAAAAGGCGATGGTTTTGCAGCCGTTTGCGATAGAGTCGTTATTAATGAGTGTGTCAATCCAGCTTTCCCAGTCTTCGCCGCCCATTACTTTAATGGTGGCATTGGCTTCCTCTTCTGTTGCAGGCGTTAAGGTGGTTTCTGTCCACTTATCGTTCTCCAGCATGATAGAAGCGCCAGTGACAGGTTCACCAATAGGTTTAATGACACTGCGCCAAAACTCATCAGATTCAGGTTTAGGTCGAACACCGGTTGCCAAGCTATAGATGACTAAGTCAACTTCACCCTCAAAGTACGTTTCAATGGCTTCAATCACTTGATTGCGCACCGAACCAGAGAATGCATCACCAACAATATTTATTGCGGTACGCCCGGCTTGATTTGCTTCTTGCTTAAAAAAGACGTTGTTATACCAACCCGCACTCCCAACCCCTTTCTCTGAAGGGCCACGCTCAAATGAGACGCCAATGGTATCGGCGTTAGCGCCACCGAACGTTAAGGCGATTCGTGCCGCTAGGCCGAAACCAGAGGAGGCTCCAATAATCAAAACCCGTTTTGGGCCTTTTTTGATCTGTGGGGCGCGTTTTACGTATTCAATTTGCTCTTTAATAGATGCATGACACCCTTTGGGGTGCGCAGAGCGAGCAACAACACCTTGAATTAACGGTTCTATTCGCATGTTGTTATCTATCCTCGATGAGTGGAATTGAAAATAGATTAACGTAAAGTTACGTAAAACTTATTGAGCTAGACCATTAAAATTAGAGATGTTTAATTAATTCTTGAGCAACGAAATCAGCGATCCAAGGTTGTGCATCTGGTTTTGGGTGAAGGCCATCATCCATCATCCACTCTGGTTTGGTGACAACATGCTCTAAGAAGAATGGCATCAAGGCAACTTGTTGATGCTGTGCAAGCTTAGGGTAGATATCGTAAAACATATCGCTATAGCGCTTACCATAATTAGGTGGAACCCGAATTTGCATCATGACAACGTCCGCACCAGAATCTTTTATCATGGTAATCATTTTTGAAAGATTCGACGTAATAAGTTTAGGAGGGAAACCTCTCAGTCCATCGTTGGCACCTAACTCAATAAGTACCATGTCAGGGCTATGCTGAGTTAGCAACTGAGGTAACCGTGCTAAGCCATTGCCGGTTGTATCGCCAGAAATGCTGGCATTAATAACTGTTACATCTTGACCATGTTCTGACAACGCATCAGGGAGTAAGCTAGGCCAACTCTCTTCGATCGGCATCTGATAGCCTGCACTCAAGCTATCACCCAAGACAAGTAGCTTTTCGCTCGCATGTGCAGTAGCGGAAAAACAAAAAAATAGAACTAAGGAAAGTATACGAATCATGCAAACACCTGTACTTAATGCACCTATTGTTCAAGCCAATTTGGTTTCTAAACAAGTCTCTACTAATCAAGAACAATTAACAATCCTCAAAGACGTAAATGTTGACATCCGAAAAGGAGAAAAAATCGCCATCGTCGGAACTTCCGGTGCAGGTAAGTCAACATTGATGACGTTGCTAGCTGGTCTTGATACGCCGACATCAGGCGAAATTACTTTATTAGGTCATGAATTATCAAAACTGGACGATGAAGCACGCGCGAAAATTCGGGCTGACTCTTTAGGTTTTGTTTTCCAAAGTTTCCTGTTAATCCCGAGTTTGAGTGCATTACGTAATGTCACACTTCCTTGTCTTTTACGTGGTGAAGCCGAAGATGAAGCAAGAGCAGCGGAATTATTAGCTGCTGTTGGATTGGAAAAACGTGTCGACCATTTACCAAGCCAGTTATCTGGTGGTGAACAACAGCGAGTTGCGCTAGCGCGTGCATTTATGACACAGCCTGAGCTGTTGTTCGCAGACGAGCCTACCGGCAATCTTGACCATCAAACCGCAGACAAAGTGATTGAGCTGCTATTCGATCTTAATGAACAGCACGGGACAACTCTGATTTTAGTAACACACGATGGTCATCTAGCAAGCCGATGTGACCGTATCTATCGTATGGAGGCGGGTGAGCTTAAGGAGGAGATATAATGTCTGCAGTATCATCAAGTGAAGCAACATCCACAGAGCAAAACAGTACAACACAGCACTCGTCGAATAAAAGTTTGATACGCTGGAGTTTCGGCGAAATAAGGCAGGGGAATCTTTGGCCTATTAGCGTTGCTCTTATTCTCGTGATTGCGAGTATCTTTGCGCTTTCTGCATTAGCAGAACGAATGGAGCAGGTGATCGTCAAGCAGGGGAAGGACGCATTAACGGCAGATGCGGTGTTTGTGTCTGCTAATCCCATTCCGGACACGTTGTTAGCCTCGACTGAAAGCCTTGACCGTTCGACGATGACACGCTTTGCCACTATGGCATTTAGCGATAATGGTATGCAGCTTATTTCTGTAAGGGCGGTGGATGATAATTACCCTTTAATGGGAGAGCTCGTTCTTGAAAATAATCCAGCCGGTCGCGTTAAAGAGAACCAACTCTGGCTTGATGAGCGGATTATGACTCAACTAAGCGTAAAGTCAGGTGACAGCGTCACGATAGGCGATGCCGAGTTTACTGTATCAGGCGCAGTATTGATGGAACCAGGCTTGAGCTTTAATCCATTTCAACAAATGCCTTCTGCATACATTCATCAAAGTGACGTAGATAAAACAGGAGCAATTCAAGTTGGGAGCCGAGTTCAATACCGTCTGTTTTTACAAGCCGATGATAAAACACTAAATAGCTTACAAGATGATACGCAGCTTTCTCCGAGCGATCGCTGGCGCACGCAAGATACTGCCAGTCGTAGTAATGAGGTTTTTGAACGCACGACGCAGTATCTGTCGTTGACCGTAGCGATTGTCATCATTATGGCAGCGACAACATTGGTTCTTACTTGTCAAAATTACGTGAACAGCCGGACACAAACTATCGCGATGTTGAAAAGTCTTGGTGCGAGTCGCCGATGGATTGAAAAGTGGTTATTTATTCAAGTCACAATCCTTCTCATTAGTGCCAGTGTCGTCGGTCTATTGTTAGGGAGCGGGCTGGAATATTTATTACGCATTCCACTCAAAGACTTATTACCCGATCCACTCCCTGGTTACGGTGTCACACCATTTTTGGTGGCATTTATCTCAGCAGTCTTGATTACGGTGCCTGCTCTCGGTATACCATTGTTAGGCTTGATTAAAACTCCCGCGTTAGAAGTGCTACAGCAGGGTAAAGCGCAACGTTCTTGGAAGCGAATGTTACTTGTTCTAGTTCCCGTTGTTCCATTGCTTTTACTGTATGCAGATAACACCTTAGTTTGGATCGTGCTCACTGGTATAGCGGTACTGTTTGTGGTACTCGCAGCAGTTAGCGTCATACTCACAAAGCTGTTTGCACGTGTGTCAACCCATCCTGCAATGAAGCTTGCGTTGAGTCGTATCAACCGGACGCCAGTAACCAGCGGTCTACAGTTTGGTGCTTTGGCATTATCTTTGATGTTGCTGTCTATCATTTGGCTTGTGCGCAGCGATATTCTCGCTGATTGGGAGAGAACCTTACCTGCAGACGCGCCAAATGTGTTCGCTTTGAACATTGGTGATTATGAGCTCGATAACTACCTAGAAACCCTAGATAAAAACGGAGTTACGCGGTCACAAGCTTATCCAATAATTCGTGGACGACTAACAGAGATCAACGGTCAAAACGTCAAAGAGGTTGAGTACGAAGGAGAAGGTTCTGACGCGATACGTCGAGAGCTAAACCTGACATGGGGAGATAGCCTACCAGAATATAATGATGTGCTTTCGGGTGAATGGACAAACAAAGGGAGTGTATCTGTAGAAGCGGATGTAGCAAATGACTTAGGCATCAAACTCGGTGATACGCTGCGCTTTGTAATAAACAGTCAGAATTACGATGCAGTAGTAGATACCATCCGTTATGTCGAATGGCGTGACATGAAGCCTAACTTTTATTTTATTTTCTCATCTGACGTGATGGCTAATTTACCTGGTTCTTACCTCATCAGTTATAGGATTGAAGAAGGAAATGAAGCGTTGTTGACGTCAATGTCACGTGCTCACCCAACGGTCTCTGTTTTAGATATCCGAACTATGGGCGAGAAAATTCAGGCTTTGATTCAGCAAATCGTATCAGCAATCACCATCCTTGCTCTTTTAGGCGTTGTTGCTGGTCTGCTGCTCATCTTTACTCTACTGAGGTTAAGCTTGTCCCAACGTCAACAAGAGATTCGTTTGTATCGCACATTAGGTTCAAGTAAGAAACGGATCAACACAACCCTGTGGGCCGAGTACGGAATTATGGCGTTGATTGCTAGTGGTGTTGCGGTATTCGCTGCGGAAGTTTGTGTGGCCGCAGTCATGACATATGGGTTCGATCTCAATGCACAAATTCACCCCGAATTGTGGATAGCTTTACCGCTTGCAACATTTGTTACGTTGGCACTTGTAGTGATGAGTTTGTTGAAAAGATTGTTAACGCCAGTAAACACTTAATCGCAGCGAGTGTTATCAAGTTTGGAACACTCCATGACACTTTTATTTTAGTTATCCACAAAAACAGTGGATAACTTTTGGGATAACTAAATGGGGTAAAAAGTGGGGTGTTTCTGCAGGCTTTGCGCCATGGGTCTTACAGTGAAATTCTTATTCACATAGACACAAAAAAGTGTCTTCTTAACCATGTCGTCAAGTACTTTTTCGCAAATTTTTTCTACTTTAATGCACTTTACTGGCGCTGTTGGATATTTCGCAAACCCATGAACTTTTTGTGATTTTAATCAAGTCCAAACACGAGTAGAATCCACCGTTAGTAAAGAATTTTCCTTATAAAATTTTTAGTGAAGCAATGAAGTCTGAGTTTCCAAGTTATAAAGATAAGCATATCGCTGTTGTTGGTGGCGGTGTAGCAGGTGCAACAGCAGCAATTCATTTTGCGGAGCTGGGTTTTAAAGTTTCCGTAATAGAGAAGGGCGTATCACTAGTAAATGGTCCACCCATTTGTCATTTGCATGCTGGTGGTAATTTATATCGAGAGATTTCCGAGCAACAATGCTTAGACTTGTTAGCACAATCTATTGATACTGTTCGCCTGTATCCGCTTTCACTGAATATTCGTCCGACAATCATCGCGGTTCCTCATTCCGATGGTGGAGACCCATCCACACTAATTCCGCGATTAGAGGTTGTGAAAAGTGCTTATCAGACGCTCGTTGATAAAGATGAGAGTAATAAAGTGCTCGGCGAACCAAGCGAATACTACAAACTGTATTCAAAAGCGGAGCTAGAAGCTCTCGCGCAACGTACTCAACCAAGTCATCCTACAGACTTCGATGAGTGGTGCATTCCTTTTGCTCAACATGCTGATCTTGAAGCGCTAAAGTATCCTGTTGTCGCAGTTCAAGAATATGGTTGGAGTGTTTTTCGCCTCGCCGCAATTGCCAACTTAACACTAGATACGCTTCCTAATGCTTCGGTCTTCACACAAGCAACGTTTAAGCAAGCCGATTGGATGGGGGAACACTGGCAACTTGGCTATGAACGTGAAGGTATCGATTACCTGATGACATGCGACTACTTGGTTAACGCGTGTGGCTTTGAAACAGGCTCAATTGACAACACAGTTGGTGCCAAGCGAGACAGGTTGGTGGAGTTTAAAGCCGCTTACGTTACGAGGTGGGCAGACTGTCAACAACAATGGCCAGAAGTTATTTTTCATGGCCCGCGTGGAACCGATAAAGGAATGGCTCAATTGACGCCTTATGGCGATGGTTACTTTCAACTTCATGGTATGACAAAAGGAATCACGCTGTTTGAAGATGGTTTAGTGGAGAGCACGAACTCATCTGCTCAACCTGAACTGCCTATGCCTTTACTCTCGAAGATCCGTAACGGCTGGAGAGAAGAAGTGTTAGAAGAGCGAACGAACAACGCCATCAAACACATGGCACAGTTCATTCCCGACTATCACTCTGCTGTAAAAGGAGGAAAAGCATTATTTGGCGCTCAGCAAATTCCCGGAACAGATCCAGTACTCAGAGCGGCAGATGTGACTTTTGAAGATAACCACTACGCGAGAATAGAGGTGGTAAAAGCGTCATCGACACTACTCGCAGCGCAAAAAATGCTTCAATTCTGGTTTGACATCGATCCTAACCAAAATGTGGAAACACAGCATCCGGTCGCTGTAAAGTGGTCTGAACAAGAGGTCGAGCAGTACGCGATTAAACTCACTCAAGAGCGAGGCTATCCACAAGCTTTAGCAGTGCGTTATGGTATGCCTGCATAATCGGCTGTGTTTGGGCTCAGTGGTTGTATTAATACCCAAAAAACCGAGCCCATTGACACCATACTTCTTGCAAGCCTAGTCTATCTCCTTTCACAAAATAGACTTTTTGTCCGGGCTTCGCCTGTGCCAGTCTAGGTAAGTCAATACGGGCTACGCAGCCAAATTTAGGATACCCGCCAATAGTCTGGTGATCGTTGAGCAGCACAATGGGGTTACCATCGCTAGGTATTTGAATTGAACCTAACGCAATTCCCTCTGATAGTACGCCTTCGTAAGGTGGACGAATGTTATTGCCCTCAAGACGGTAGCCCATGCGATTCGAATTTGGGGAGATGATGAATGCTTTGTTATAAAATGCTTGGCGAGCGTCTTCATCAAAGTCCTCGTTCTGATAGCCTTCAATCACTCTCAGCTTAATGGGTAAGTTGTAATCTGGCTTAAAGCGAAACGTCATTTGCCTTGGTTTACGTTTCGGTAAGTTATGAGGGACAAAGGGAAGAATATCACCAGCTTTCAAAGCGCCACCATTTGAATCATAACCACCTAGAGATTCTCGCAAGACGGCCGATGCGCTTCCTAAGTGCTGAGCAACATTAAATCCACCTTTAACCGCTAGGTAGGAGCGAAGTCCATTCCTTGCGACTCCGAACTGAAGCTTCTGTCCTTTTTTCAACGTAAAGTCAGACCAATTTGAAATAGGTTCACCATCTATTTTTGCATTTAAATCACCGCCACATATAGCAAGGTGGCAGTTATGCAATGCAATAAAACAAGCGTTACCCAGAGTAATTTCAATCGCAACGCAATTGACTACGTTACCAAGCAAATGGTTGGCCCAACTGTAAGCATAGTCGTCGACCGGGCCACCTTGAGTCACACCGACATGCGCTAAGCCAAAACGACCAAAGTCTTGAACTAAAGAGAGCGGTCCTGGCTTTTCCACCAGTAATCCACCGTAACTCATAGTACGCCTCCTAAATCGATAAACTCTTGTTTTGAAACAGCATTAAAGGTGACCTTGTCACCCACTTCAAACGGTATAAAAGGAGGAGAGTCGGAGAAGAGCGCAAGCGGGCTTTTACCAATAATGTTCCATCCGCCAGGACTATCTGATGGATAGACGGCCGTTTTAGAGTCTGCGATTCCGACACTTCCGGCCGGCACTTGTGTTCTTGGTGTGGCAAGCCTTGGCATGTGCAATTGAGTATCAACGTCAGAGAGAAATGCAAAGCCTGGAGCAAAGCCAATTGCAGAAACCGCGTACTCGGTTTTCGTATGCAAGGTAATAAGATCGTCTAATGACAGACCTCGCTTTTGAAAACGAGATAGATCTAACGCGGTTTCTTCAGAGTAATATACAGGGATAGTAATGTGATTCGGCTGGGAAAGCTTAAGTGATTGAGTATCAAACTGGCTCACGATTTGTTGCAACTCATTGACTAAGTTCTTTTCGTTGATTCGAAAAGGTAAGTAATCTATGAGAATAGTTTGATAGGAGGGGACAACGTTCATAACAATTGAAGCGAAAGTTTCTCTTATGCTGCGAGCAAGCTCTCCGACTGCATTTTCAGAAATACTCTCATCAAACTTAATGAAAATACTGCACTCGGAGATTAAAGAGATATTAAATTTCTCTTTATGCATTAATTTCCTCCAGAGTATAGGCTTTGGCGGATCTTTTGGATCAGCGCGATCGACTCTTCATTGTCACCATGAACACAAATTGTGTCGGCTTCCAATAATATGTAACCGCCTGAAGCGGTTTTGACACGCCCAGAGTCAGCTAAGGTCCGGACTTGCTCAAGTATCGCGTGCTCGCTTTTTAACACGGCATTGGGCTGTGTTCTAGGAGTCAGTAAGCCGTCATTTTGGTATAAACGATCTGCAAATGCTTCAAATAGCAAGGGAACATCATAATCGTCTGCGATTTCTAAGTATTTTTCGTTTTCCTGTGAAGCTAGGATCATTAACGGTACTTTGAACAGTGCTGCCGCCTTTACTACCGCTCTAAATATCGCATCACTTTTCATCATGTCGTTGTATAGAGCGCCATGAGGTTTTATGTAACTGATGTCTGTGTATTGCGCCCGGCATAATGCTTGTAAAGCACCAACCTGATATATAACCATGTTCGTAATTTCATCACCCGTCATGCTTATGCTTCGTCTGCCAAAGCCTTGTAGGTCGGCGTAACCTGGGTGTGCGCCAATATCAACATCGTTGTCATTCGCTAGGGTGATGGTGTCGTGCATGACATTAGGGTCGGAGGCATGAAAACCACACGCGATGTTCGCCATATCAACATGGGGCATCACGTCTTCATCTGCGCCCATACTCCAAGAGCCAAAGCTCTCGCCCATATCACAGTTCAATGTAAGTTGCTGTTTATTCAATGTCATACGTTTTATTTCTACACAAGCAATGGGTTTACGATGCAGGAAAATGCATCTAGGTTCAGTGACTCACTTCATTCTTCTATCATGAAAACGAGGCTTTTTGAGCAGATAGGTGACGAAAAAGATCACGTTAGTCCATAAAGATGTTGCCGTTATTTGAGTTGATCCGAATTTTAAGGTATTTCGTTTCTTTTCCATCCAATTTTTGAGAATTTAAGGTTATTTTGCATTAGCATCGTGTTAATCTTGTCGCCCTTCATGGGTGATAGATTGCATAATGGTTCTTCTGTCATTTTTGTGGTTGTCTGCGACAGGAATATATATGTCATTACGAGCGAAGCTTATTTGGCCTCTTCTGGTCTTTTTAACGGCTATCTTTGTTATCTCAAAAGGTTACACCTCGTATACTGTATACCAATCGTCTAAGCATGAACTGGTCGAGCAGACAAGAAAGTTGATTAACAACGTTTCTTTCTCAATTAAAGATGCGCTGACGACAAAGGACAAGCAAAAAGCTCAAACTATTCTCGCCAACTTTTTAAACCAGCCAAATGTAACGCGGGTCAAACTTTATGACCAAGATGACCAACCATTCGCTGTTATGGAGATAAGTGGGGCACTAGCACCCGTTCCCAGTCAAACCGAAAGAAGTAGGTTGCACGCTCTAGGCTATGCCTTATCAACCAAATTTCTTTATGTTCTAGAGCCGATTATCCATGATGGCTATGTCATTGGTAGCATTAGAGTCACGCTTTCTCATCGTCCAATCGTAGAAGCCATGCAATCTTTACTTCAAGATAGCGCTTTACTTCTTCTGTTTCTGATCGCTGGTGGCACTGTTTTTTACATAAGTATCGAGAGGCTTGTTCTCAAGCCCGTTATGGAGCTTAGCCGCGTAATAGAGAATGTGACACACGGACGAAGCACGGAAAATCAAGCACGCTATTACGCCAACGATGAAATTGGAGAGCTCGCGAGATCTTTCAATCAAATGATGAATAGGTTAACAGTACGTGAGAAGCAGCGGCAACATTCGCTAGACACACTAGAACAAAAGCGCGCATTTTCAGAAGAGGTTATCGAATCTGTTCAGCATGCATTAGTTATTACAGACAATTCCGGACGTGTTATTCATTGTAATACGGCGACCCAGCAAATATTTCAAAAAAAATTAGATGAACTTAAATACGCCAATATTCGTGATCTAATTAAAACCAAAACACCGAATGAGCTGAGTCAGATCCTGAGTCGAGGCCTAGAGTGCGATGATATTCACCTCAAAAATGCAGATAACGAACAGCAGTTGAGCCTAACCAGTCGTCGCCTCTCGACACATGAATACTTACTGTTTTCGATTCAAGATATCACCGAAATTGAAGAAGCCATAAACCGGCAACGTGTTGCGGGACGTGTTTTTGAAAGCAGCCAAGATGGTCTCATTGTTCTTAATCATCGCGGTGTCATTACGATGGCAAACCCTGCCGTCACTAAGTTAGTCGGCTTAGAGGTGGATCAGCTTATTGGGAAGTCATTCATCCAAACGCTAAAGTGGCGCAAGTTACAGGAAATGATGCCTAGTATCATCGAGTCGATAGAAAATTATGGCGTTTGGCAAGGTGAAGTTATCGAGAAGAACCATATTGGTCAGTTTGTACCGATGTTTGCTCGAGTCAATCGTATCGTTAAGTGTGAAGACTATGGTTTCTATGATCTGGTTATTGTTCTTACCGACCTTTCCGGCGCAAAAGAGATGGAACGATTAGAGCATTTAGCTCATCACGATGCTTTAACGGGGTTAGCCAATCGATCTAAGTTCCATTTAGAGTTGGAACAACTAGTACAACGCTCTGGATACTTGCGTGACGAATTTGCAGTTTTGTACCTCGATCTGGATGGATTTAAAGAAGTTAACGATACCTACGGTCATGATGCAGGTGATGAAGTTTTGAAAAAAGTTTCCGAGCGTCTAACATCTGCGACGAGACATAGTGATTTAATCGCAAGACTTTCTGGTGATGAATTTGTCATGTTGGTAAATCCCGCCAATCAAAAAGTGGTCACCCGAATAGCAGAACAGTTGCTCGAGAGCATATGTGCTCCAATTGAGTACAAAGGTCACTTACTCAAAGTTGGCGTTAGTATCGGCGTAAAATTAGTCGGCGTAAATGAGCGCGATGCTACTCGAGTTTTAAAAAGTGCGGATACGGCAATGTATCAAGCAAAGAAAGCCGGAAAAGGCCAAGCAATATTAATGGGATGCGAATTACAAGAGACAGTTTAAATCGTAACGTCAAAGCTTTAAACTAACCCAATTCGCGTCAGAAGGAATAATAAAATGAAAGTACTCGTTACGGGTGGTATGGGCTATATCGGTAGTCATACGTGTATTCAAATGATCGAAGCTGGCATGACGCCAGTGATTCTAGACAACCTGTACAACAGTAAATCTACGGTATTAGATCGAATTGAAAAGGTATGTGGTGTAAAGCCAACCTTCATTAAAGCCGATATCAGAGATAAATTGGCGATGGTAGAAGCACTAAAGTCGCACAATATTGAAGCTGTTATCCATTTTGCAGGTTTAAAGGCCGTCGGTGAGTCTGTAGCAAAACCTTTAGAGTATTACGACAACAACGTTAATGGCACTTTAGTATTGGTTGATGCAATGCGTGAAGCCGGAGTTAAATCGTTGGTATTTAGTTCATCAGCGACTGTATATGGTGATCCTGCATCTGTACCCATCACAGAGGACTTTCCAACTAGCGCAACTAACCCATATGGGCGCAGCAAATTAATGGTAGAAGAGTGTTTAACCGACTTCCAAAATGCGAACCCTGACTGGAGCATTACACTTCTTCGTTACTTTAACCCGGTAGGTTCACATCCAACAGGCGAGCTAGGTGAAGATCCTCAAGGTATTCCAAACAACTTAATGCCGTTTGTTTCTCAAGTTGCGGTAGGGCGCAGAGAGTTCCTTTCTGTGTTTGGTAGTGATTATCCGACCAAAGATGGCACAGGCGTACGTGATTATATTCATGTAATGGACTTATCCGATGGTCACGTTGCTGCATTAGAAAAAGTAGGTAGCAAAGCTGGCCTTCATATCTATAACCTCGGTACTGGTAACGGCTACAGTGTACTGGACATGGTGAAAGCATTTGAAGCCGCAAGTGGTAAAGATGTCCCATACCAACTTGTTGAGCGTCGTCCAGGTGATATTGCAGAGTGTTGGGCGGATCCATCAAAAGCGATGAATGAGTTAGGTTGGAAAGCAACTCGCACTCTAGAAGAAATGACTGGCGATACATGGCGCTGGCAGTCTACTAACCCTCAAGGTTATCCAGATGCCTAATCTTTAATTTACATAATAGTAACAAAAAGGCGCATAATTGCGTCTTTTTTGATCCAAATCGGAAAAAATCGTAAATTACTGGTTAAAAGGTAGCAAGTATATATAGAGCTGTTAAACTATGCCCGACTCTTAATTTGGGTTATAAATTTTCTCATAGCTATTGGGGTAGTTCATGGAACTCGGTCTGATCATCACTTTCATCATTGCAGCAGCAGTAATGGTGAAAAAAGAGATGGCAAAACAGTAAACTTTCATTTTTCATACTTTTCTTTACATTTTTGAAATGAAAGCCATAAAAAAAGCCAGCATTACGCTGGCTTTTGTGTTTTTAAGGTTTAGAACTCGTATTTAACACTAATGTTATAATTACGCTCAGCTTGCGTTTTGTCTCGACTTAACTCAGTCTTACCGCGAACATCGTTCCAAAGATGGTATTCTTCATTCGTTAGATTCATAACACCAGCACGAATGGTTATATCTTTCATTGGTTTGTAGTACGCCGTTAAGTCAACGACTGTCGCAGACGGCAAAGCAACTTGGTCTTTGATTCCGCCTTTATCACCATCAGAGTTGATATCACTGTTCGATTTCTTAGCCGTGTAGTTTACTTTTAGGCTTGTCCCCCAAAGTGCATTTGGTGAATCGTAATTTACAGCAGCTACGGCATTCCATGGGTTTACACTGTTCAAAGGATTACCATCACCATCTTCACCTTCTGTGTATGCTGCAACAAAGCGAGTTGTCACGCCTGATGGAAGACCAGCAATGGCATGCCAATCAAGACGGTTAGAGAGCTCAACCCCTTTAATGTTTGCTTCACTAATATTGATATTTGTGAATTCAGTTAAACCACCATTGTTTGATGACGTTTGCTCAATAAAGTCACTGTAATCACTGTAGTAGAACGCTACTTCAGTTGCAGACGCTGCAGTGTTATGACGGTAACCAAGTTCATAAGACAAACTCTTTTCAGATCCCAAATTTGGGTTAGGGCGGTTGGTATAGCCATGAGCCGGATTATCGTAGGTGTAGTAAAGCTCGTCGAACGATGGCGCTCGGAACCCTTGGCTCACTTGCGCGAAGATCGTGCCAGGTTGCGATACAGAGTAAGTTGCTCCTAAACGACCAGTTAATGCAGAGTCGCTAAACTTCTCGAATGACTCTTCAGAAGTATTTGAAGGATTAGTAGAGAAGTAATCGTAACGCACACCTGGAGTCAGAATTAGCTTGTCATTAAGAAGCGAAATTTCATCTTGCAAGAATAAACCAAAGCTTTCTTCTTTTGCATCCGGTGTGTAAACGTAAACAGTATCTGGCGTGCCAGGATCGGAATTAAACTCGCGATTGGTATTACTGATGTCACTATGTTTGTACGATATTCCGTAAACAATATAGTGATTTTGAATCTCTTTATCTAACTGAGTTTCGAATTCAAATTTGTCTTCAGTATATTCGTAATCTTTTTTCTGTTGGTTGTCACCACTAGGCGGTACGTAAGGTGGGTAACCAGGGCTGGCTTCGATAAAGCGATTAGAGACGCCGTTTTCTTCTTTACCAATCCATGTAAGCTTGGACGTGATCGTATCCGAGATAGCTGCATCTGCAAACCAAATGTGCTTGAGCCCAATGCGATTTTGCTTGGTTGTGTCTTCAGCGTTGAAGTTTTTGTAACTTTTATGTGCGATCTCTGAGTCAGTCTCGTTGTAAATAACTTCTCCCAAGAACTCCAAGCGATGAGCGTCATTCAATTGAGATTGAAGTTTTACCAATAGATCGTTTTTGTAATAATCTTGGTTGTCCACAGAATAGTTATCGTAAGGCGCCTTAGAGAAATTTTGTAGCTCTGCACCATCACGGCGTGTAAAGGCTATAAGTGCTTCTGTATTACCGAAACGCTTTGCTAAAGCTACATGCTCACTAAAAGAGTTATCTTCCGATGAATAAGAGAGTTTAGCTTGACCACCAAAGTCTTTACCATCTTTGAGGAAATCCTTCGGATCTTTTGTTTCGAATGCGACAACACCGCCAATTGCATCACTACCATGTAGGCTAGAAGCTGCTCCTTTAACAATTTCGACACTCTTTAGCATATCGGGGTCGACAGTAACGGCACTAGAATTGATAAACGAATATGGTCCACCGCTGAATACACCTGGTTGAGATGCACCGTCTACTAAGATTTTAACTCGTTTACCTTCCATCCCGCGAATGTTAATACTTTGGACGCCTTGGCGTTGAGTGCCATTAACAGTAACACCTGGCGTATACTCGAATAGATCATTCAAGTCCTTTACCATGTTTTCTTCGATGTCTTTCTCTGATACAACAGCAACAGAAGCAGCAACAGTGTTTATGGTTTGGTTGGTACGGGTGGCCGACACAACGACTTCTTCAAACTTAGAAGCTTCTTCCGCATAAGCAGTATGGGAAAGGGCAACTAAAATGGAGGCTGACAAAATTGATTTTTTATACATTGGCTTCAATACCTTAGATCCATAATAGGTAACAACACGCGGATATTAATGGATCTAAATGGTAATTACTATCATTACCATTGTCATTTATTGATTTGTATTGAATCTTCTTCTTAGGCTATGAGCATTCCTAGTCTTTAGTTATCAATATGTTATATTATTTGTCGTTAGTTCTTGATAAGTTCATCCAAATACAACGAATGTGATGAATGTCACATTAAGAGAGGCCGTGTGCAGAGTCCAATTACGTTAGAAGCACTCCATATTCTAGATGCTATTGATCGAAGAGGGAGTTTTGCTGCTGCTGCGAATGAGTTAGACAGAGCCCCGTCATCGCTGAGCTATCAAATCCAGAAACTCGAGCAAGACTTAGACATTATTATCTTCGATCGCTCTGGTCACAAAGCCCATTTTACTGAAGCAGGTAAGCTTATTCTTGAAAGAGGAAGAGCCATTTTACAAGCCAGTGAAAAGTTAGTGAACGATGCAACGTTATTGGCGAATGGCTGGGAACTGGATATTACCATTGCCTTCGATGGCATTATTCCTATATCCAACTTTTTCCCGATGGTTGATGCGCTGGCCGAGGTCAGCTCAACTCGAGTCAGGCTGCAAGAGGAGATTCTGGCTGGTAGCTGGGAGTCGTTGAATACGGGGAGAGCTGATTTACTGATTTGCCCATCACTGGATACGCTTCCTCAAGAAGTTAAGTCAGAAAAAATTGGTAAAATGAGTATGTATTGGGTAGCTTCCGCTGATCACTATGTTCACAAGCGTAGTGGTAAGTTTGATGAAGCAGCGCGAGAAAAGTATCGGATTATTGCTATTGCAGATACCGCACGTGAGCAACCCGCGCTCTCAATTAATATCATTCAAAAACAGCCTCGCTTGACCGTCACCAACTTTACGGCAAAAGTAGAAGCGCTCACTGCAGGTTTAGGCATTGGTACATTACCAAGCCAAATTGCGCAACCTCTTATTGATAGTGGTGTATTGAAACGAATCGAAGGCACTGAAGAACAGCCGATGGATATTATTTTGGCATGGCGCCGGAACACTATGGGTGAAGCAAAATCCTGGTGTATTCAGTACCTAAAAAAGAATTGGAAACTAAAGTAACAACGTAACTTTTACTTCTTAAATTCCCATTGATTATCGAATGTAAGAAGTAAAAGTCATCGCTAATGCTGAGCTTTTCAATTTAAAGGGAGCACCATATCTGCCGTACCGTCTGCAAACTGGACATCGATCTCAAACCCCAAGTTCTGAGCCAACATCAACATTCCTCTATTTGTTGGCATGGTCATTCCAGACATTTGCTTTGTGCCTTTAACTTTGCAATAGCTGATTATTTTCTGCATCAGCACTTTGCCTAAACCTTTTCCTTTCAAATCTGAACGAACCAAAATAGCAAACTCAGCGTCACTATTGTCTGGTGTAATCAATGCGCGGGCTACCCCTATGATAGACGGTCCGTCAGTATTAAACGCTACCGCAACAAACGCCATTTCGCGGTCGTAGTCGATTTGAGTAAAGTTTGCCAAAGCCTCATGGTTGAACTCTCCAACTTCAGAAAAGAAACGTTTATAGAGATCTTCTTTCGATACGCTATTAATGAATTGAGCATGCAGCGGTTCATCCTCAGGCAAGATAGGGCGAAGCAGGATAGGTTGGCCATCTCGAAGCGTTACAGTTTCGACAAACTCTGCCGGGAAAGGGCGAATCGCTAGCCGTTTTTGGGCGTCTCCTTCGTATTTACACAGTGTGACATCTGCATCAAGGATAGTTAAATCACTTCCGGATACCAGCACTGGATGGATATCCAGCCTTTGTATTTCTGGTAACTCAACTGCCATTTGGGAGATACGAACCAAGAACTTCGACAACTCAGTAATATCGAGCGCATCTTTGTGTTTCTGCAGGCGAATCTTTCCAGACTTTAGGGCAACAACGACAAGGTAGCGCGCAAGCGTCATGTTCAAAGGAGGAAGTGCAGCGACGGCATCTTGGGCGATATTCCACTCAGAGCCGCCTTGACCAAGCAAGATCACTGGTCCAAAGACTTTATCTACTGCAATACTAATCCGTAGCTCTTCAGCGCTGCCGAGCTTTGCCATCCCTTGTACCAACAGCCCATGTACATTGGCGGAAGGGTAGCTGAGCTTTACGGTATCTAAAATGGATAGCGCTGCGTTGGAAACTTCTCGACTGTTTCTTAAATTTAGAGCGACACCGTGAACATCCGATTTATGAGGAATGTCTGGAGAACGCAATTTAACCGCAACAGGATATCCAATATTTTCTGCCATATGAACGGCTTCAATGTCGTCAGATGCAATCCACGTAGGCAAAACGTTAAACCCGAACAGCTTAAATAATGGGCTGGTTTGATGCGTATCCAAGGTGACTGTGTTTTTATCCAGTAGTCGTTCGTTTACCCATTCTTTTGCTGAACTCACACTTCCAGAATGTAATGGCTCTGCCGTCGTTGGCGTTTCCATTAGTTGTTTCTGGTTTCGTCTGTATTCGACCAAGTGCATGTATGCTACAACCGCACTTTCAGGTGTTCTATAGGTTGGAATGCCTGCTTGAGTAAAGGCCAGTCGCGCTTCTCTCGACGTTTGTTCTCCTGACCAGTTGGTCAAGATATTAAAATGCTTATGCCGAGGGTGAGATTTGATGGCATTAATAACGACTTGAGCAGTTTCAAGAGGATCAGAAACAGCAGAAGGACTATGCATAATCAATATCGCATCTGCACAGTCGTTATTCATCAGTGCGTTAATGGTATCAATATAGCGTTTTTGGGTTGCGTCACCAGACAGATCAATTGGATTTCGAGCACGCCAGTTGGATGGAAGTACTGCTTGTAATTGCTCAATGGAAGCGTCATCAAGCGTTGCGAGTTGGCCACCACGTTCAATCAAAGTATCAACGGACATAACAGCAGGGCCGCCGCCATTGGTGATGATCGCTAAACGCTCTCCACGAAGTGGCACAGAATGCGTGAGTGTTTCTACCGCGGCAAAAAGCTCATGCGTATTGCTGACTCGTAACATACCAGTTCTGCGAATAGCAGAATCGTAAATTACGTCAAGTGTATCTCCGTCTTGCTGCTCAAAAGTATTCATCTCTTTAGAGCGGCCCGCTTTTAGCACCAATATACGTCGGTTACGTGAAGCGGCGCGCGCAGCAGACATAAATCGGCGAGCGTCTTGGATATTATCAACATAAAGCAGAATAGCTTCAGTGTTTCCATCCATACTCAAATAGTCGAGCAAATCTGCAAAATCGATATCTTGTCCGCGCCCAATCGAAATGAACGAAGAAAAACCAATGTTCTTATCATTTGCCCAGTCTAAAACCGTGGTACAAACCGCCGCGGATTGTGAGATGAAAGCAATTTTTCCGGGTTTAGCTGCAACAGGGGAAAACGTGCAGTTAAAATTGTGCCAAGGAAGGATGATACCTAAGCTGTTTGGGCCTAAGACTCGAATGTTCAATGATGAGATATCTAAAGGGTTAGGGTCATCAGAGATAACAATCGCAAACGGTGTGCCTCTCTCATCTAGCTCTTTAAGCAATTGCTCGTTACGTGAAACGTTCGTACACAAAATTGCAATATCTGGCGTATAGGGCAGGGAAGCTACATCAGGGTAAGCGATCACGCCAGATACGGCTTTATATCGCGGCGTTACTGGCATAATCGCGCCACCAAATCCACTTTGTAGAAGGTTGCGCATCACAACATGTCCTGCTCGCAATGCTTTTTGAGATGCCCCAATAACGGCCACAGAGTTGGGTTTAAAGAGTTTATGTAGTTTATTCATGCTGACTCCTGGCCGTTTGTAAGTCACGTTGGCTTCTCGGTTTCATATCAATCATAAACGAATAATTTACTGATAAAACATCTTCAGACCAGACATTGCAGAAAATGTGTACGATGCTTATGGAGTTTGTGTTATTCATCACATCAAAATCACAGATTATTGTATTTGATGCTTGATAAACGGCCCTGCTATCGGCATGATTTATCGTAATATTTATCCAGAGCATTTGTTACTTCATGAAAAAAATCGCAATCATCGGCTTGTCAGTTCTGCTTTCTGCTTGTGCATCTGAAACTTACATCACGGATGTGACCTCAGAAAGTTACCGAGAGGACTACAAATCAGATCGTATCTCTAAACCAATTATGGCGTCTGAAAACGCTGTAGTAGAAAAAGACGTACAACCAACTGTTGTGAAAATGACGGCAAAGCCTGAAGAAAAGAAAGTAGTCAAGCTAACGCCAAAAGAGCAGGCGAAGCCAGTTAAGATCGTACCACCAAGTAAAAAGCAAGCTGGCATTCAACGATTCGGCTATACCATTCAAGTCGCAGCTGTGGGTAGCCAAGCTAAAGTCGATCAGTTTGCAAATAAGCTGCCACAGAACGGTCAGCCAATTTGGGAAAACTACAAAGTTGTAAACGGTACTAAGTGGTTCTCAGTTTTATACGGAGACTACGCAACAAGCGCAGAAGCCAAGCAAGCGATTTCGACTTTGCCAGCTCAATTTCAGCAGTTAAGACCATTTGTTAAAAGCATTGATGCAATCAAAAACTCAGCTTACCCAACGCTTAACAAATTAAATTAACACATCAAATAAGGGAGCGAATAGCTCCCTTATTTATTTGCTCAAATCCTATTCGAACAACATTCCTCACATTAAAATTACTGTACGTCACACTTCAAAGGTTTATCATAATAAATAGTATCTTTTGTAGGTCACGGAAAGATGGATTCATGATTAAAAATATTCTTTTACTATGCGGCGGTGGCTCTTCTGAGCACGAGATTTCATTATTGTCTGCAAACTTTGTCGAACAACAACTAAATCTTATTGAAGACGTTCACGTTACACGCGTAGAAATAAAAAACGAAGGTTGGATGACCAACCAAGGTGAGTTGGTTTACTTGGATCTCAATACCAAGCAGTTGTGCTCAAGTGAATCTAATCAAACCATTGATTTCATCGTGCCTTGTATACATGGTTTTCCTGGCGAAACAGGCGACATTCAATCTCTGTTTGAAATCGCAGGTATTCCTTATCTTGGCTGCGGGCCAGAAGCGAGTAGCAATAGTTTCAATAAAATCACATCTAAGCTTTGGTACGACGCTATTGGCATACCCAATACGCCATACTTATTCTTAACGCGAAACGATGAAGAAGCTCACGTTCAAGCTCATAAAGCCTTTGAAAAGTGGGGAAAAGTTTTTGTTAAAGCCGCTCGCCAAGGTTCTTCCGTTGGCTGTTACAGTGTCACAGAAAAAGACAAGCTTTCTAATGCAGTAAATGATGCTTTTGGGTTTTCTGACCAAGTGTTGGTTGAGAAAGCAGTAAAACCTCGAGAACTTGAAGTTGCTGCATATGAGATGAATGGCCAACTACATATCACTAAGCCAGGCGAGGTCATCGCGCCTGATGGTGCTTTTTACTCGTACGATGAAAAGTACAGCAGTTCAAGTCACTCGCTCACAGAAGTTGAGGCGAAGAATCTAACTCAAATACAATTAGATTCCATCCAACACGCGTCAGAGACGGTATTTAAACAAATGAATCTTCGTCATTTATCTCGTATCGACTTTTTCCTAACGGAAGATGATGAGATTTACTTAAACGAAGTAAACACATTTCCAGGAATGACTCCGATCTCAATGTTCCCTAAAATGCTTCAAAACAACGGGCACAAATTTCATGAGTTCTTGGAAGATTGTATAAACAGTGCAAAGTGATTAACGTTATCGAGACGCGTTTTATGATACAAGTTGTTTTCTAGAGCAAGGATTATTCAAGCCGTATTTGAATATTGCTCAGTAGCAATTATGATTATATCAACGCATTAAACAGATGACTCAGTGGTATGGCGATTTCAAATTATAGAGGTTTTAACCTGCAGTCAGTCGGATCAGATGGCAGTGTTTGGAAGGTTATAATCAAGAACCACGTTTTACAGGGCAGTTTGACGGCGGTAAAGAAAAGCATTGATTGGTGGTGTGACACCGCATCGATTATTGATCCCAAAGAGTTTGCTTCACTCGGACAAAGAGTGCAGCAAACTGGTGTTGCAAAATCAGAGGTCTTTAACGGCTATACTATTCAAAACGATACAGGCCAACCTAACTCTTGGTACTGTATGTTTAATGGTAAACTGATTAAGGGCAGTAAAGCCGCTATTCAACGCCATATCGAAGCTTATTTGGTTGCAAAGCAAAAAGCGATGCAAGCTCAACAACAAAAGAAACAATAGAATGACTCTGGTGTATTCAACAGAAACCGGTCGAATTAAACCGGAAGAAGAAAAAGTATCTCGCCCTAAAGGCGATGGTGTTGTTCGGATTCAGCGCCAAACGAAAGGCCGTAAAGGTAAAGGCGTATGCATTGTTACAGGTTTAGACTTGGATGATGCCCCTTTAAAGTTATTAGCGGCAGAACTCAAAAAAGTCTGTGGCTGTGGTGGCTCTGTAAAAGATGGCAATATCGAGATTCAAGGTGATGCTAGAGACAAGATCAAGGCACATCTTGAAAAGAAAGGCATGACAGTCAAATTAGCCGGTGGCTAATTTAATATTTCCAGTAAACAAAAATGGCGTCTAAAGAAATAGACGCCATTTTTTATAAGTTGCTAATTGAAGAGCAAGCAATCGTAGATTGATAGATCGATATTAGCTATTTTATGGTAAATAACCATTATGTTTAATACTTACAGTAAGGCCCTTAAATTTAAAATCTGCAGGGGAATAGGAGCATACTCAGACAACATTTAGCGTATGGCAATAGACAATTTAACATAATATACATAATACGAACTTAAGGGTTAGAAGATTAGCATTGGTGAAGTCAGTTTAGTTACACCGTATTTGGCTTTTGCTTCCTTGCAAGCTTCATCAGCTGTCTTGTATGGGCCATGAACTTCGATTCCACCACAGCGACCACTTCTGTATCTGACACCATGCACGTTGGTTTTGCATCTTGCTCATTCAATATGAGACAACATGGACACGCATTTGCTTAACCCAAACGTGTAAGTACTATATTATCTTTATAGGAACAAGGAATCTATTAGATGTAAACTCTCTACTTTTCAATCTATACCTAGATCTTTCTTCATAAGTTGGGGTTGGTGTCATTCCAAACTATCTTATTAAAAGTAACTATATAGACAAAAACATCCGAATATCGCAAACTTTTGATATAGAACGTTCCATGTATATTGCCTACCCTTATCAAAACCCTTTGCCAAGAAAGCTAGCTGAGATATCTACTTTTATTAGGTCTGAGTTATCACAAGTATTGAAGAGTGAGTCATTTTAGGGCGGTTGTTCAGATTTAGAATTTTGCGTTGTCTACTCAACTAGGCCTAACGCTAATCTTTGTAACATATTGTTTCGGCGGTATTTATTAACACCACCATCTTTATGCTTGCTATCACAATGTGAGATGCTCTGCCGTCTTGTTATTAAGGTTTTGCGTGGAATAAATCACGTGGGGTAAACGATAGATTGACTTACATTAAAATTTTCATCAAAAGCAACTTTATATAAAATTGATTTCATACCAATCTATGTGTATCTTCTACCCATATCCCCACAATAACCAAGGAGAATGCCATGGATAAGCTACTCGCGTCTGCATTAGAAATTAAGCAGCGAACTATGGTGACTGGCTTTTTTGCTAGAAATGGATTCAAAATCGCTATGACCGATTTTGATGATGTCACTTTTGAGCGAGAAGGCGTGCAAGTTAACGTACATTTTGATCTGCAGTCAAACGCGGAGTCTGCATCTGTTTTATCTCATGAGGCATCAATCATTCCTGGCTAAAAACTTTTATTATCACCGATACACCAAGCCGAACATAAAAGTTCGGCTTTTTAGTGACAAAAAATGATGAGTGCGAACAAGAGTTGTCGATCACTCGTCTAAATAGACGATTAATAAATCAGCTTCAACTTCGTTCACAACCTTTGGTATCGATGAAAAAAAGCGACTCAATAAGTAGTGATGATGACCACAGACAACTAAATCTATCCCCTCTTTTTTGACGATTCCCGATAGTTTTATATGAAGATCGCCGATTACTACCATGGTCTCGTTTACTGGGTATAAGCATTTATCAGCGAGCTCTTGCAGCCTTCTTTCCAATTCTTGCTCTTCCTTCGCTTCCATGACTATGCGATCAACATCTACGTAAACAAATGAGAGTTTGCTGCTTGAGTTATCTGCTTGCATTATTGCTTTTTCGATAACGGCTTGGCTAGATTTAGATAAGTCGACAGCAACCAAAACGTGCTTGTAACCCATCATTCCTCCCTTGGTTAGTTTTTGTTCTCATATTAAGTCTAGTCCACATAGAGCGAACACAACATCAAAACTACTGCTACATGATAGTTAAAGGAGTTTAGTGTAAAACAGGCAAATAGTTTTCATTGCAACCTTGTTGCTTCCTCTCATCCAAAGATCAACGATGTTTTTCCAATTTCTTCTCTAATTATCGGACTATTTAACAGGAAGGATGCTAAGAAACATTACGTTGTAACGCGAGTCACTGCTCTTTATTTCTACTACTCTTGAGGTTTCATATTACCCACTTCAACGTCGCCTAGTTTAGTAAAACTACTTTAGGTTAAGCGTGTTCAATATGTAACGCTCCGCTCAAATCCAGGAGACGTATTTCGGCTAAAAAAGCAGCTAAATAAGATGAACTTCCGATTCATCTATTACATATGTCTGCGAGTGCTTACTGTTCTTATATCGCGTATTTAATAAGTCTAGTTTAATTACCGTTATAAGTTACGGTGTATCTTTATTCTTTTTTCAGCATAATCCTCTACCTAGGAACGAAGCCCTCTCGCACTTTGTAATTAAATTACAAGATCAATCGCAACCAATATGGTTGGCAGATTAAATTCCCGAGGTAAAGAATTGATATTATTGAGTTTAATTTATGAGTTCTTCAAAAAATGCCTAATTACCTGTGCTAAGAAAACTAAGGTTAACACGATTGGGTAAAATTTTACTAACTCACTATTTAGTCTTAAAGGCAATTGAACAAGATTAAAATCATATAGGTTTAGTAAATTGTAGTTACAGCGTAACTAGGGTGGTGTTTGGGAATGTAAAGGAATAGAAAATAGAAAGGCAAAAAAACAGGGCGTATGCCCTGTCCATGAATTGATTAGTTTTGTTGCTGTTGTTTTTCTGCGTACTCAGATCGAATCCGTTCGGCAACAATTTTGATAGCTTCTGCAGTACTTGTGCCCTTCGCCATCAATTCTTGAATTCTCTCTACAGCTTGTTGTTGCTCTTGGTGAGATAGAGGGGGTAAATCGTCAAACATAAAAAGCTCCTCATTTTGAGGAGCTGACTATAACGATTCAATTAATAGGTAGCAAGGAAATTAATGGATGCACCCATAGCGTTCTCGTTTGTGTACTGAGCTGCGATATCCAATTCGAACAACTTAAGTGGGGACAACCCGATACCAGCAGTAATGGTTCCTTCGTCATTACTTCGAGCTAAGTTCTTCATATACCCTGCTCGTAATGCCATTTGACGCAAAATATCAAACTCAATACCAGCTCGAATCATTTGCGTATTATCATCAAAGGATGAAAAACGTTTTTCTTCGTTAAGATCGTAGTCAACACTCATCGTAAAGTAATCGGCAACAATCCCTGCCCCAACGGTGTATACAGGACGCATGCTATATTCGTATGATTTTATCGTATCGCTGCCATATTGGAAGGATTTTGTTTTAACGTCTCTTCCGATCAAATTTTTCGCTGAAATACCAAGACGATATGGGCCAAAGAACCAAAGTGCGCCTGCGTCTAAGTTAAACATCGTTTCCGCGGTCTCATTTTCACGTAAGTCTTTAGTATCAAAATTCTGAAAACTCGTGGCGTATGAGTATGTGTATATACGCTGAAGTTTAGGAGTAACACCAAAAGAAAGGTGTTGGTTCATGAAATTAGTGTATTTAGCAAGTGAAATACCAGCTTCAGCCACGCCAATAGAAACACCTTGTACATAGCTATCATCTAATGGATTAGTACCTGAGGTATCAACATTTGGTTGTACGAATGATTCAGTGTATAGCTTACCGTATGCAGTTGCAGATAAGAATTTGTTGGGAATACCAATGGCAACGACACCACCAAGATCAAAGTCTGTCTTTTTCCCATCGATAGCATCCATCGATTTTTTGATTTCATCGACGTCTGTCAATTTGCTGATGCGTTCGATCTCATCAACTAGATCATATTGATCATCGTAGCTGCCACCAAAACTTGGCACGATCATGCCTGCATCGTCATTTCGGCGATAAATCGCAGTAAGAGCGGGGTTGAAAAAAGGCGCAGTTAGATAAGTTGCTGATACGGTACCAACGCCACCCATTGCATCACTACGAGCCTCTATCGCATAAGTAGCAGCAGAAGCAGCATTAGCGAAAAGAATAGTAGCAACAGAAGTGGCAAGAATTTTATATTTGTTTTTCATACTACACTTGTGATTTTAGTTCGTCCTGAACCTTTATCGGCACAAGTAGTATTTCTTTAACTATTCTTCCTGGGAAAGATCATAGGTTCGGCTAATAGTTTGAGCCTGCTCAACAATTATATCGCCCTGCCAACGGCGACTATTGATACTTACCGCCAATACGTATCTATCGTTTGGGACACCCGCTAGCTCCAATGAATTTGGATAGTTAGACTCATAAGTCTTTTTCCACATTTGCTCGTACTGGCCATCAATGTAGTCATACAAACCAACTTCAAGTTGCGGTAATGGACAATGGGGATTACGAAGTGCGCTCTTTTCTACTTTCCAATTCTCTTTAGATGTCCAACGAACATATTGAGAAGAGTTTGAATCTCCAAGTATTACCCAAGTTCGATACTCTTGTTTATCAGTAGAAACAACGGTTAAGTGATATAAACCAGCTTCAAGCTTGCCTGTTAAGTTATAGCGTTTCGAGTAACTACGCTCGTTGGCAAGTTCTGTCCCGTCCGGCTGTTGTTCATAGCTGAATGAACTGTCCGCGGATATAGAATCATCCACCCATCGATTAAATGAAATATTTTCGATGTCAGTTGTAGCTCTTAGCTTGATCACCAATCTAAATGTATCTCGCCCAGGGCTTTGAATAGTCTGACGAATAACGTTCACACCACTTATCCAATCAGGCAGCGTTACACCAGTGAGAGCCTTGCCACAGTTTTTGGATAGTGACTGACCAAGAAGATCATTAAGGTGAGGAGTCAAATCTTTACTTGGTTCCGTTTGCCAGAGTTCAACAAGAGAGTTGAACATACCCGCAAGATCATCTTCAAGTAAGTGTTGATGTGCCTGTGTTAAAGGCGTGTTAGTTTGAAACCAGTCCATCGCATGGACTGGTTTCACTAACGCTAATGAGACAACTACAGGGAGTAGTATTTTCATTACGACTTATGCTTTCATCTTGTAGCCAACACCACGAAGTGTTTCAATTTCCAGTCCTGGCAGTTTTTGACGAAGCTGTAGTACATGTGTATCAACCGTACGTGTTGTCGGGAAGTGATTGTAACCCCAAACGTGGTCAAGTAGCTCATCACGAGTAAACACGCGACCTAAGTTTGACGCCAAAAATAGCAGCAAATCAAACTCTGTTCGAGTAAGCGTAATTAGCTCGTCTTTATAAGTCACTTCACGAGTCGAGCGGTCAATCTCTAAGTCTTTTGTAATCACTTTATCAGCGTTGCTTTGTTCTGCTGAATCCGGTGCTCGTAGCTGTGCACGGATTCTCGCAAAAAGCTCCGCCTCAGCAAAAGGCTTTGTTAAGTAGTCGTTCGCGCCGGAATCAAGGCCTGCAACTTTATCTTTTACGGTAACAAGTGCCGTTAACAAGATAACTGGTACGTCTTTAATCTGTTTCCATTCTGGGAGACATTGTACAGAGTCACCATCTGGGAGTTGGCGATCGAGAATTACCAAGTCAGCTTTTTTCCATTGTGGCTCTACGTCTGCAATACGCTCCACATGTAAACACTCATATCCTGCTTGTTCCAGGCTTACTAACAGGCCGTCAGCCAAGTTTTTATCGTCCTCAACGAGAAGCAGTGTCTGTTTCACAAGGTATCTCCAATATAAAAGTTGTAGGTGGTCCCATTAAGGACATTTTTCCGCCCATGCGGCCTACCATAGATTCAACGATTGTTAATCCAAGTCCTAACCCGCTCTTACTTACGAACGGTTTCTTCAAATTTGCCCAATCTTTAGCCGTTAGGCCTCCTGCATCTCGGACTTGGAATACTATTTTTTCTTCACTAGTTGAGACATCCAATTCAACCGGTGCGACACCGTACTTAAGCGCATTACGAAGCAAGTTATCGATACAAGTTCCTAACCAGTACACATTAACTTTAGCAGCCACATCTTCATTGATGTTAAAAAGCACGGCACTATCAAATTCTTCTTCGATCTTAAATTCTAACCAATCTGCAACGGATGGTACCCAGTCTGTTGCAAGCATTTGGTTATCAGATTGCAAATAATCTTTACTCGCTTCTGCCAATTGACGCAGGCGGCGCGTATCTTCACACAATCTGCGGAATTCGTCATACACACTTTCAGGCAAATGCTCGAACTCTCGACGAAAGCCTTCAACCGTTAGTGACAGAGATGCAATCGGTGTTCTGAGCTCATGCGTTAAAATTTGCAACACGAGCATTCTACTACGTAGTTCTTCTCGCTTGCTATTCCAACGGTACACCGCCCAACCAATCACCAAAAGAATATTGGCGATTACCAGTATGATCATACTGATCCGCAAAACTTGCGAGTGATCTTCTACATCCCAACAAATATTACCTCGTTTAACAAAGCAACTTTTGCTTTGAGACGCTAGAGCGTATGACAGACCCGCATTCGCTACGTTCTCTTGCCAGATATCTTTCTCGAAAACAAAGTAACGGTCACCACGTCTTAACCAAAGTTCGTTACCTTCAATAAACATGCTCGCGCCTGCAATCAAAGCATTAATGGCGTCGTCATCCATGTTTTTCAAGCTTTCTAGCAACTCATCCCCTTCCTCGTTATCACGCTCTTTTATATGCATGTACTGAGATAGTTTGGGTTTGAGTTCTGGATACTTATCCACATAACGTGCCGCATACGTCCCACCACCAGGGTGAATGAGACCACTACGCGAGAACCAACGAGGTGTCAGCTGCGTCCCTTTACAAATCGCCCTTGTAAATACTAAAGGCTCAGTAATTAAAGGACTTAATGGTAATTTGCCACGACAAGTATTCGCCAAGCTGTAAAGCTGTTGGATATCTTTTAACGGATAGTCAGACGTTTGCGGCAGAAGCGAATCTGGCGCAAGTAACTTGGTAGGATAATTTGATTGCAGAATACGAATATCGTACGACTTAAGAGCTACTTCATAGTTAAATAGCTCTGTAAACGTATCTATTCTTTCTGGTAGTGAATCGGAAAATGCAGGTGCCGAAAAAAGCGGCAATACAGTTGCAAAACCGAGCAAAAACTTTTTAATCAAACTGTTACCGTCACTTGTTACATTAGCCAAAACTATACATCAATCTACAAGCAATTGACATCTGCTAACAGAAGGATTTGCATTACTATAACATTGAAACGGAACAAAAAAGGGCCAGCGATTGCTGACCCTGTATAGTTTTAAATCAAGAATGGTTAAAGTGCTTTAAAAATAGACTCAACACTTTCTTTCGCATCACCAAATAGCATTGATGTATTTTCTTTGAAGAACAGTGGGTTCTGTACTCCTGCGTAACCAGTATTCATTGAGCGCTTGAATACCACTACGTTTTTCGCGTTCCATACCTCCAATACGGGCATACCAGCGATTGGGCTGTTCGGATCTTCCAGTGCGGCTGGGTTGACCGTATCGTTAGCACCGATAACCAATACGGTATCGGCTTCTGCAAAGTCATCATTGATTTCATCCATTTCAAGAACGATATCATACGGTACTTTTGCTTCAGCGAGTAACACATTCATATGCCCCGGTAGACGACCCGCTACTGGGTGAATCCCAAAGCGAACTTCAATACCTTGTGAACGAAGTACATCAGTAATTTCATGAACAGGGTATTGTGCCTGAGCTACTGCCATGCCATATCCTGGAGTGATGATTACTGATTTTGAGTTCTTCAACATCTCTGCAACTTCTTCCGCTGTTGTTTCACGATATTCGCCCTGCTCTTCGTCACCTGAAATCACTATCTCTTGACCAAAACCACCGGCAATAACACTGATAAACGAACGGTTCATTGCTTTACACATGATGTAAGAAAGAATCGCACCTGATGAACCTACCAAAGCACCTGTTACAATCAATAGATCATTTGCTAGCATGAAACCTGCTGCCGCTGCTGCCCAACCTGAGTATGAGTTCAACATAGAGACAACAACTGGCATATCAGCACCACCGATTGAAGCGACTAAATGGTAGCCGAATGCGAACGCGATCAAAGTCATCACAATAAGAGCGAACATGCTGCCATCTGCTTTTACGAAGTAGATCATAAGAAGCGTAGAAATAACAACCGCTGCGAGGTTCATTTTGTGCTTATGAGGCAGGTTAAGTGGCGACGAAGAAATCACACCACGCAGCTTACCAAATGCGACAATTGAACCGGTGAAAGTTACGGCACCGATGAACACACCCAAGAATACTTCTACAAGGTGGATAACATGCTCAGCATGTGTTGCTGCTTCTGGCGCATCTAGGTAACTGTTGTAGCCAACTAAAACCGCAGCTAAACCTACAAAGCTGTGTAGAATCGCAACCAGTTCTGGCATCTCGGTCATTTCTACTTTCTTCGCATAGAAAATACCGATCGCACCACCTATCGCCATCGCGATAATGATCCAACCAAAACCTTGCGCATCTGGGCTAAAGATCGTCGCTATTAGCGCGATCGTCATACCAGCGATACCGTAGTAGTTACCATTACGAGCAGACTCTTGCTTTGAAAGCCCCGCCAAACTCATGATGAAAAATAATGCAGCAACAATGTAAGCTGCTTGTACTAATCCTGCAGGCATTGTGACTCCTATTTATCTTTGCGGAACATTTCAAGCATACGCTTGGTGACGGTGAAACCACCGAAGATATTGATACTCGCGATCAATACGGCAATAAAAGATAGGAATGAAACGACGCCATTACCTTGTCCAATTTGCAGTAATGCACCAACGACAATAATGCCAGAGATAGCATTCGTTACTGACATTAGTGGAGTATGAAGTGCATGGGTAACATTCCATACTACGTAGTATCCGACAACACACGCTAGAACAAATACAGTAAAGTGAGAAAGAAACGCTGCCGGAGCAACCGATGCTACCCATGCAAAGGCTCCAACAGCTGCTGCCACACCAATAATTTTCTTCGTTGGAGACGCAGGTTCTTCTACTTTAGGCTCTGGCTTCACAGGCTGTTCTTGTTTCACTTGCGGCTGAGCTGAAACCTGAATTGGTGGCGCTGGCCAAGTAACTTCACCTTCTTTCACCACGGTAACGCCTCGGATAACAACATCTTCAAAATCAATATTGATGTTGCCATCTTTCTCTTTACACAGCAGTTTTAGAAGGTTAACAAGGTTTGTCGCGTAAAGCTGAGAAGATTGTGTAGGCAAACGACCAACCATGTCAGTGTAACCAACAATTTTTACCCCGTTATCCGTCATTATAACTTGGTCTTTCACTGTATATTCACAGTTACCGCCATTAGCAGCTGCCAAGTCGACAATTACACTGCCCGCTTTCATGCTGTCGACCATTTCTTTGGTGATCAACTTCGGCGCAGGTTTACCAGGGATGAGCGCGGTCGTAATAATGATATCAACATCTTTAGCTTGCTCTGCGTATAACTCTGCCGCTTTTTTGTTGAAGTCATCAGACATTTCTTTTGCGTAGCCATCCCCAGAGCCTGACTCCTCTTGAAAGTCAACGGTCAGGAACTCAGCGCCCATCGATTCAACTTGCTCTTTTACTTCTGGGCGGACGTCAAACGCACGGACAATGGCACCTAAGCTACCTGCAGCACCGATAGCCGCCAAGCCAGCGACGCCAGCACCCGCAACCAATACTTTCGCTGGAGGTACTTTACCGGCAGCCGTAATTTGACCTGTAAAGAAACGACCAAACTCATGAGCTGCCTCAACCACTGCACGATAACCAGCGATATTAGCCATCGAAGATAGCGCGTCTAAGGCTTGTGCACGTGAGATACGAGGAACGGAATCCATGGCAAGAACGTTAATGTTCTTACTTGAAAGTTGTTCCATCAACTCAGCATTTTGAGCCGGCCAAATAAAGCTAACCAGTGTTGCTCCATCTTGCAGTAACGCAATTTCGTCAATGCCTTGCTCATCATCCACAATTGGCGCATTAACTTTTAAAATAAGGCCAGATGCCCAAACTTCTTCACTAGAAACGATTTTCGCACCAGCTGCTTCATAAGCGGCATCATCGAAACTCGCTAGCCCCCCCGCTTGGGATTCAATCGCGACATCGAATCCCAATTTTATTAACTGCTCAACCGACTTCGGCGATGCAGCCACTCGCGATTCACCCGCGAGTATCTCTTTAGGTACACCGATTTGCAAAACGCATACTCCTTGTATACATATCAATAAATTAGTCCCAAAACAGAGCGTCGCTCTACTCTAATTCTTTTTTATTTCTATCTGTTTACCACGCAAGACAATTGCAAACGAAAGATGATGTTTGGGGACACCCATTTGCACAATAACACCTTGACTAACAGCCCTGTTATTATTCTGTTTGTATCGAACGCGTCTCATTACTTCAAGTGTTTTGTAATTTAAATACTAAATTTCATTACATATAACGCTAAGTAATGAATGATTGTCGCTCTGTGCACGAAAAATAACAACGCAACACCGTACTAGACTGAGGTCTAACCAGGTAACGATTAAATACTGACTTAACAGAGATTTAAGCGTTAAAAAGAAAGAGCCACTAGCATATACACTAATGGCTCTTTTTAAGATGACTGGAATCAAATTGCAGTAAATTGCTAGTCGAAGATTTTATCGCCCATTTGATCAATAAACATTTGAGATTTCTTCAACATAAGGTCATTGGCATCTTGCTCTGAGCCAAGCAAATCGGAGCGAATAAACCGATGTGTTTTCACTTCATCATCGTCATGCTTTTCTATTCGACCAGCGATGCGATATTGTCCGCCCTCTGAAAGGCTCTCTGGGTAAATAAAGAAACCTTTATACTCAACTGGCTCGATAGTTTTAGCTTCAGCGGTTTTCTCACTACCACCAAACAAACGCGAAAAAAATCCCACGATTCCTCCTTGGGTCAGCTCACTAGTCAACTGAGCGACTCTTACTTAATATTAACGTTAAGGATCGGTTTTTCATACCAATCCAACTCTTTGTCATCATCATAACTAGTATGGGAAAAAATTACAGGCACATCATACTCTCGGTTCTTACGCCTGTCTTCTTTCACCATTTCTGCGGCGTTTTTCACCGCTATATCCGCGCTTTGCTTAAACTGGCTTAATTTTTGTTCAGGAAGTGAAGACAAAAAATCAATATCATGACGGATATAGACAGGCTTGAGCTGGATAAGCGCAAGGCAAGCAATATCGGCTAACTGTTCGTTGTCATACTGTTCTAAAAATTCGGGCAAACTGAGAACCTGGCCTACTAATGTTTCCATGTAGTTGTGCACATCTGAGCTTATCTGCATCTGTAAATCTCCTTTTTCCTATGAAATGAGTATAGCAACGACTTGTTTATAACAACTTATTGATTGCTCTTAATTTAATCAATCTCTCTCTTTTTGCCGTAATGTCTTCCAAAATACTTGGGAAAAGGAACAAATAGACGTATTCTTGCTAGTTCTCAAAGTTCGAAATTCAATAACGGATAAATATCCATATTGATAAAACGATTTACCTAACCAATTATATAGTCAACTATTTTCAGGCAGTTTGTAATAGATGTCCTCATCGTCAATGACTTCATCAGGCTTCAGATTCTCATTCCCTTTTTTGCTACTGGGCATAGTGAGTTCGGGCATGGACAGCATTATTCAGATGACTCAGGCAAACTGGGGCATTGCCGCAAACTTGCCGTACATACTATTAGGTTGTGCGCTACTCCTTTGTTATTCATTTAAGCAAGGCAGAGAGTCCATGGTGTGCTTGGCAATGTTGCTAGCCTACTTCGTGATACAGCACCGCCTACAAGTCCCGCTTCAAAGTGGTACCGCTTTACTTGAGCTAACCATTTTAGCCACGTTACTTCCTGTCTCGTTTCTTACGGTATTTTTGTTTAGTAAAGAAGGTTTTGACTCTAGAGCCATGTTGACTTACATCTTGATGTTAGCAATGTTCGTTCTTTGGTCTTATCTAACGCTAGCATATTACGTTGAAGGAGGGTTTGAACAATGGACAAGCGGTATTTTATTTATTGTACCTACGGTCTCTAAACTGCCTTTAATTCTTGTTTTATATTGCGTGGGTATTGTCTGTTTTCTTGGAATCCTTGTTTTAAAGAAGAATGAAATTATCCATGCGATGACCTACTCTGCCATGGTATTGGCGTCTGCGACGTTCATTTTCTTTGATGTGCAGTACATATCAAGCACCATGTTTACGCTAACAGGGCTGCTTATCATTATTTATGCCGCTTCCGCTAGCCATCAACTGGCTTTCACCGATAGCCTAACGCTGATTCCGAGCAGACGTGCACTTGATCTCGATCTAAAACACATGGGTAAGAAGTTCACGATCGCAATGCTTGATGTTGACCATTTTAAAAAGTTTAACGACACCTACGGTCACGATACTGGTGATGACGTTCTAAAAATGGTCGCTTCGCGCCTCACTAAAACCCCAGGCGGCGCAAAAGTTTATCGATTTGGCGGAGAAGAATTTACCATCGTTTTTAAAGGCAAATACGCTGACGAATGTAAGAACTTTTTGGAAGAAGCTCGCAAATCGATTGCAGAATACGAGATGATATTACGCGATGAAGAATCTCGCCCTGAGAACCATAAACAAGGACAAAAACGTCGTGGTAGCAACAGTTCGAAAAGAAAGTCGGTTTTTGTTACCGCAAGTTTCGGAGTTGCTGATAGCCGGAATGGGCAAGCTCCTCTGGACGTTATTAAATCAGCGGACGAAGCACTTTACAAAGCGAAAAAGGCCGGACGTAACTGTATAAAGCTTCGTTAGACCCTCACCAATCGTGAAAGTTAACAAGCTTGTCTGGGTTTACAACAAAACCGAACTTCCCCATCAGCATAATAACTGCAATCATCGTTGCCACTATCCCGATGTTATCTATCTAATCAAAGGTATAAGGTATACGCCCGATTGCGACATTCCGTTCGAACTGTGTTGCCTGTCTTACTTTGAGTTAGCTTTAAAACAACCACCAAAAAGTGACAACGCAACAAAAAGAGTGACATTCATAAGATTTTGTTTTTAAAAAGAATTGACCACAGTATGTGTGTTTCTTCCCAAAGACTTCGAGGTATATAGTGCTTTATCAACGGTTGCATACAAGTCTGATTGCACTTCTTTCCCTGTCGGTTGAAAAACAAAAACACCCTGTGACACTGTCACTCTATTTGACACACTAGAATACTCATGTGGGTAATCGAGAAAATACATAGCCTCTTGTATACGCTCGGCTTCTCTTTCTGCTGTTTGAGTGTCGGTACACCCTAGCAACACGACAAACTCTTCTCCACCATATCGACCTACATATTCCCCAGAGCGACAAAAAGTAGCCTTGAGTTGATTCGCAATCGCTTGCAAGCAACGGTCGCCCTCAATATGACCGTAATTATCATTAAACGGTTTAAAAAAATCGACGTCCAATAGAATCAAAGCCATTGGCATATTGTGACGACCATGCCATGCAACCATCGATTCCAACTTATGGTCGATATAACGGCGGTTATAGAGTTTGGTTAGGCCATCTTCATTCGCTTGCTGAGTCAAAAGTTGATTAACCTGCTCCAATTGAGCTGTCGCTTGCTTAAGCTCTCGTCTCATATGAGCAATACGCTGCATTGCGATAAGTTTAGAGTTCAGTACCAGTTTATCTACCGGCTTAATTAAATAGTCATCACCGCCCGCATCTATGGCTTTAGCAATCATTTCTGGCTCTTCGTGACTACTCAAGAAAATAATTGGGATCCAATCCGGAAACGTTTCTCTTATATGAAGAGAGACTTCAAAACCGTTCATATCTGGCATTGATATATCGAGTAACACCAGTTCCGGATCAAAGCTCTCATAGGTATTTAACGCCTCTAGTCCACTACCTACGGCTTTTACAATATGTCCAAGTTGCTTTAGACGAATAGCCAACTGCATCCTGTCTAGCTGAACATCGTCAACCAGAAGGATTCGCATCGATGTCCCTGTCGGTTGCATAACGCGTTCCATTTTTAATTATGTCTTTATTAAACATATACCATACTCATAGAGTTGTTGCATTCGACTCATAATTAAGTGCTATATTTTTGTTTGAATATCACGGAATCCATTGCATAAAGCAGTTAGACTGGACGTTACCCTATCTAATCATGGCCTGTGAGCAGAAGTTCAACAAACTCATTCACTTTGGTCATCTTGTGGATTAATGGGTATAGCTATTTGATGCATTTGGTATTAATATTCCCGCCTTTTTGTAATGAGAGACACACCATGTCAGAAGCAACTAACAGCGAAAGCAAAAAAATCGATCTAGCCAGCATTTCTCCAGAGCTACGTAAAGTTATCGAATTTGACGAAGTTCCAGAGCAAATGTTCGAAATGGTTACCTCTATCCATGAAGTGTCTGAAGAAGCGGTACGTGAATCATGGGACGAAATGCCAGCAAGTGCACAGAACATTCTAGACAACTTTGAACAGTTTCATGCTCTAGTTTCTGTAGGCCAAGCATTCGCTGGTATTAATGTGATGGAAGAGTTTCCGACTCTTAATCTGCCAGAAAACATGACAGATGAAGATAAAGAAGAATACCGTGCTCAACTACTTGATAATGTGCTTCACAACTGTGTGAAAGACATGGTTAAGCAACTTAAGAAAGCACGTCGTGACCCACTTCTTAAGCGTGAATTCAAAGAAGTATTCGCGAAGTAATTCCGACATTCTTCTAGTAACAAAGGCCGCACTTTGCGGCCTTTTTTGATCATGAAGCGTAAATCAGTCTAAACGGTTAATGAGGCGCTAGTGCCATATCTTTTTGTGTCACACTGACACCTTTAATTTGTGCAAAAACACGGCTACCAACTTTTAGGTTGAGATCATCAAGGGCCCACGGTGTGATCGTTGCCCACAAATAACATTTCTCGTCTAGCTTGAGTGATACATTAATACTCTGCTTGTCATCGGCTGCGTTAAACGCCTCGATGGAATCGACAATAGCAGGCAAAATATTTCGAATCGACGTCGCCTTGGGTTGCTCGAGCGTGATAGAAACGTCGTTGGCACGCACTTGCAAGCGTATTGGCGTGTCTGGTGTTCCGTCGATCTTTTGCACCCACAGGAATACATTAGGTGCAAGGCTGATACAAGTCAGTGCATAACGTGCATGATGTTCAGCAATCCGGCCTTCAAATAAGCTGCTTTGATCTGAGAAAGATTGCCATGGACGCATAGCATGAGAAGCCCACACTTCCTCAAGCTTACCTGAACTCGAAATTTTACCTTGGTCAATAATTGCAAGGTGCTGAGCAAGCCTTAAAATTTCCTGGAGACTGTGTGTGACATAGATAATAGGGATATTTACCTTCTCCGACAACTCCTCAAGAAAAGGCATTACCTCACGCTTTCTTGGCATATCGAGTGAGGCAAGTGGCTCATCCATCAAAAGCAAATTGGGTTTAGATAGCAATGCGCGCGCAATCGCAACACGTTGCTTTTCACCACCAGAAAGTGATACCGGAAAGCGCTTTAGTAACGGTTTGATAGACAAGAGTTCGGTGACTGCATCAAAATACTCGTCATCTTTTTCTTTAACGCCATATAACAAATTGCCTTGAACCGAATAGTGAGGAAACAGACGTGAATCCTGAAACACATAACCAATACCACGCTTGTGCGTTGGTAGGTTGATTCCCTGTTCACTGTCAAACAAAACATGCTCACCAACCGCAACATACCCTTGCCTTGGAGTGACCAATCCGCTGATGATGTTAATCAACGTCGTTTTACCTGCACCAGATCGTCCAAACAAGGCACTAATTCCATTACAGGGTAACTTAAGTTTGATGTCGAAGTCAGTCTCACCAAGCATTTGTTTAAATTGGACTTTAATCGTCATTGCTTCGCACCCAATCTGCTTGCCGCTTTACGATTTAGCCATTCAGAGATCATTAATGTAGACAAGGCTAACGCGATAGAAATGATACACAGACGAGCCGCCTGCATTTCTGCACCTGGCGTTTCAATAAAGTTGTACATTGCCAGCGGAATCGTTTGGGTCTCACCCGGAATGTTAGAGACGAAACTGATCGTCGCCCCGAATTCGCCAAGACTACGAGCAAATGACAGCATCGTGCCCGTAATAATTCCGGGAATGGTCAGTGGTAACGTGATGGTGAGAAACACTTTTAAAGGAGAAGCGCCTAACGTAGAGGCTGCGTGCTCCAATTTAGGGTCGACGCTATCTAAGCTTAAGCGTACTGAACGAACCATCAAAGGCAAAGCCACGACAATACAAGCGACTACTGCCCCTTTCCAATTAAAGCTAAATACTACCCCTAAGTTTTCATAGAGCCACTTTCCAAGGAACCCTTGTCGTCCTAAAGAAATCAACAATAAATAGCCGATTACCACTGGCGGCAATACCAGTGGTAAATGAATTAAGCTATCGAGAATCGATTTACCAAAGAACGTTTTTCGAGAAAGTAGCCAAGCAAGAAAAACGCCGAGAGGAATCAGCCAAAGTACTGCGTACGCGCCTACTTTGAGGCTTAACATTAAGGCTTGGTATTCCAGTTCTGTCACGCTTCGTTCCTATAATTGAAGGCCGGTTTATTGCTGAAAGCCATATTGAGCAAAAACGCGTGCGGCTTCGTCCGATTTTAGGTACTGGAAGAACTGCTCCGACTCAGTAGAATCATTCACAATTGCAGCCGGGTAAACAATAGCTGCATGCGTATCACTCGCAAATTCGCCGAGAATTTTGACTTTATCAGTTAACTGAGCATCGGTTTTGTAGACCACACCTAAAGGCGCTTCTCCACGTTCAACCAACGCCAAAGCTAAGCGCACATTCTTTGCTGGTGCGACGTGAGTTTGAACCGCTTTCCATACACCCAGTGTAGTCAATGACTCTTTCGCGTACATACCAGCAGGTACTGACGTCGGATTGCCTAAAGCAAGACGATTTCCATGCAATGCCTTCTCCCATGTCTTTGCATCAGAAAAGTTAAATGAGGTTAATTCTGAAGACTGAGGAGCAATCAACACTAAGCTATTGCGCACTAGATTTGTGACATTGTCACGATAAATGACGTCTTTATCGGCCAAATAATCCATCCATTTCGTGTTCGCAGAAATGAATACATCCGCTGGTGCGCCATTGATAATTTGTCGAGCGATAGAAGAAGAACCACCATAAACGGGAGTGATAGAAACGTCATACTTTTCTTCAAAGTTTTGCGCAATCTCGTTAATCGCATTCGTCATAGAAGAGGCTGCATACACTTTTAGGTTCGTTGCTGCGTTTGCTGAAAATGAAATGCTTAATACTACCGTAAGGCAAGCATACTGTTTCCATGCTTTCATAGAGATACTCCAATACAAGGCAAGCGAAAGAACAGGTTATTTAAATATAAAGTTCAATCAGTTAATGGGCTATTTAAACAAAAAATCAAGGCGCATATGTTGTTCTATCGCATCTGCGATGCGATTAATGCCTTGCTCCTTTAACTCTTCAAAGTCTTGTTGTTTGATTTGGGTGCCGTTTACCCATTCTGATACCAGGCTTAAGACATCTGCCTCGTCAAAGAACCCGTGAAGGTAGGTTCCCATGATTTGGCCACACTCGCTGATCGCCCCCTCCGCTTCACCGGAACTGAATGTAAGAGGTTGCAGGCCCCGTACTTCACTTCGCCCTACGTGGATTTCATAACCCTTTACATTGGCTGTTTTGCCGTTAAGAGAAAGCTGTGCTTGTGTGTTTGTAAGCTGTTTGCTGTTAGTTAGCGTCGTAGTGATATCAAGCAAGCCAAGTCCTTCGCTTTGACCTGGTTGGCCTTCGACGCCGTTTGGATCATCAATCAAGTTTCCAAGCATCTGGTAGCCGCCACAGATACCAATCACTTTTCCACCAAGACGAATATGACGCAAGATATCTTTATCCCACCCCTGGCTTCTTAGATAATCCAGATCGTCTCTGACCGATTTGGTCCCAGGCAAAATAACCAGGTCGGCTTTATCTATTTTTTCGCCTTTACCTACATAACGTAGATTGATGTCTGGATTCAATCGCAGCACATCAAAATCAGTATGATTACTAATCCGGGTTAAAACAGGCACAACAACATTCAGTTTTACCTCAGAGTGCAACTCTTGCTGTGCAGTGATCGCGTCTTCTGCTTCTAAATTCAAACCATGGAGAAAAGGAAGTACACCAAGTACAGGTTTACCTGTTTTTTCTTCTAGCCAATCGAGGCCCGATTGCAATAAACGAATATCACCTCGAAAACGGTTGATAACAAATCCTCTTACTCGCGCTTGTTCAGATTCAGAAAGTAACGCAAGTGTTCCGTACAAATGTGCAAACACTCCACCACGATCAATATCAGCAACAATGATCACTGGTACATCAGCGGCCTCAGCAAAACCCATGTTTGCAATATCGCCTTCTCGTAAATTGACTTCAGCAGGACTCCCCGCGCCCTCGATAATGATCGAATCAAATTCTTGAGTCAGACGAGAGAAGGAATCTAACACCGTGTCCATCGCCACTTTCTTGTAATCATGAAAGCCAGCCGCATCCATATTGGAAATCGCCTTACCCTGCAAAATGATCTGAGCACCTGTATCACTGTTAGGTTTAATCAAAACCGGATTCATATGTACGGTTGGCTCAATATTACACGCCTGTGCCTGAACGGCCTGTGCTCGACCTATTTCACCGCCATCTTTGGTTACCGCACTATTTAGTGCCATGTTTTGTGGCTTAAATGGGGCAACATTTATCCCTTTTCGTGCTAATACACGGCATAAACCTGCCACAAGGACACTTTTTCCGGCATCCGAAGTGGTGCCTTGAACCATTAAAGATGGGATCGCTGATTTCATGAACATTTGTAAGGAATAGAGGAAGATGAACAATCATAACGTCATCGTCCCCACTTACTCAAGCAAATGAATAGAATATGAATGTTGAAATCATCATTGGTTCAAACAAGCCCTGTTTTAATGAACCCATCAAAACAAACCGATGAGGATGTAACATGAAAAAGAATACAATTATCGCAACAATGGCCGCCTTAGTTATTGCTCCTTCTATCGCGTTCGCGAAAGATAACGCTCAAAACCAATCAAACTTGCAGTTTAACGGTCCTATCACTGTGGAAAAATTGGATGCCTTGCTAAACGACTCCAATATGTTTACTGAAAAAGATGTGGTCGTTGAAGGTAACTTATTGCGTCAAGTTCGCGCGGATAAGTTTGTCTTTAGCGATGGTTCCGGTGAAGTGATGGTCGAACTCGATGACGATATTCAGCTAAATACTCCGATTGATCACACGACTAAAGTCCGTCTGTTTGGCGAATTTGAAGGCGGGAACAAACCAGAGATTGAAGTCGAACAACTCGTGGTCATGTAAAACAAACCCCGATTGCTGTGCATATCAACATGATGTAGTGACTATTACAGCTAAATAGTGACGGCAAGCACTTAAAATGATAGCTTTATCAATCTTGGTCTGCTTTTTGCAGACCATTTTTTTGTTCATTTTATTCATCTTGCCCGGAGACACCATGCTAGGTAAAGCTCTAAAGGTTGCAGCCTTTGGTTTGTGTGCTATTTTGCCACTTTCCGCACATGCAAATAATTTCAACTACAACACGATGGAATTTCGCATGGGCACTAGCCCTGGTACATTTGGTGGCGAGTTCAATACCTACTTTACAGAGAATACCCATTTCATTGCTCGCGCAGACAGTGAATTCAGCGGAGACTGGGACATTGCTGGTGGTATAGGCTTTAATGGGCCAGCAGGCCAATTTGCAGATATTTATGGCCAAATGTTGGTACACAACATTAAAGAGAACGGCAGTGATAAAGTCGGCGACGAGTGGCGCACGGAAGTGAATATTGGCACTCGTATTTGGTTTATGCAAAATGTTGAGCTACATGGCCGTATCGGCCAAATCATAGATAATGACGATTCGAATACCATTTACAATCTAGGCGCACGATTCCACTCAACTCAGCAACTATCGCTTGGTGCAGATTTTAAAAATAATGGTGTCTATGGCCAGCAAATTGTAATGTCTGCTCGTTTTGCATTTTAGTGGACATGACTATGACTATGACTATGACTACCAGGGCATCACAAGCAAGCATATGATTCAATAAAAATAGCCTCCGATTTTGGAGGCCATTTTTTGCTAATCAAGAATTATTAGCTTGTAGCAGAAACTAGCTTTAATACATCAGTTTTTAGCGGTTTTTTTAGGTTTATCTTGCACATATTTTTTCGATACATCCACAACGGCAATATCTCTAAAAAAGCTTCGACCAAGCAAAATTGGAAACGTCATATGTCCGCGATCCGCTAACGTAAACTCTGTCTTTTCTTTGTGATCCCCAACGGTAATGTAGGCTTTTACCACCGCTCGTTTATCCACCTCTTCTGACGAAGACTGCTTAACTTTAGCCCAGCGCTCAACGGGTACTTTAAATTCTTTGGTGTCTTTGTCACCTAAATCTATCTTAAATTTAACCCAGTCTTTACCATCACGCTCAAACGGAACAATGTCAGTCGCACTAATTGATGATGTTGTCGCACCTGTATCGACTCTAGCCTTGAAAGTCTGGTCAATTTCAGGAACATAAACCCATTCTTCAGAACCAAGAATTAACATGCCATCGGGTGTTTTTGTGACCTTGACTGGCTTCTTAGGCTTTGGTTCCGGCTTTTTCTCAGGTTTCGCTTCTGGTTTGGGCTCCACCTCTGGCTTTGGATCTACATCAGGTTTCACTTCTGGCTCGACTTTAACGGGCTCTTCGACCTTTGGCGACTCTGGCTCAACAGGTTCCTGCGTCGTTTGAGTTGACGTACAAGCAATTAAACTGCCGCTCATCATAAGCGGCAGAATCAGTTTCCAGTTTTTCATCCACACTCCAATTAAGCTTGAGATACTTTCTTAATTGCGTCCGCTACGTATGGAATATGAGTTTCGGTAAGTCCGGCAATGTTAATTCGACCATCGCCAACACCATAAATGCCATAATCTTCACGCAGTTGCGCCATTTGGTTTCCACTAAAGCCTAGCACAGTAAACATGCCTTTGTGACCCTCAATGAAATCAAATTGATCTGTATTATGGTTGTTTCTCAACTCGTTACACAAACTTTGACGAAGGCTAACCAAACGATGTTGCATTTCACTCAATTCTTGCTTCCAAACGGAAGTGAGATTGTCATCTTGCAGAATGGTCTTAACTAAAGCTGCACCATGGTCGGGTGGCATCGTGTAAGTCGAGCGAGCTAGAGTGAGGAGTTTACCTTTTGCATTGGTTACATCATGCATGTTCTTACCAACCACAATCGCTGCACCAGTTCGTTCACGGTACAGACCAAAGTTCTTCGAACATGAAGTAGTAATCAACATCTCTTCAACGTTATCTGCCATAAAACGAAGGCCTTTTGCGTCTTCTTCTAGGCCATCACCGAAGCCTTGGTAAGCAATGTCCACAAATGGGATGAAACCGTTCTTCTGCGACAATTCTGTAATGGCTTGCCAAGCAGAGAAGTCAATATCCGCACCAGTTGGGTTGTGGCAACAACCATGAAGAAGTACCACATCTGAAGGCCCAGCTTTCGCAAGATCATCCATCATTTTTTCGGTGTCTACTTGTTTCGTTTCCGAAGAGAAATAGTGGTAGAACTTAACTTTAAGGCCTGCTGCTTCCATTACTGGCTTGTGGTTTACGTAACTTGGGTTGGAAATCCAAACCGTCGTATCTGGCTGTGCGATCTTCATCAGATCACCGAGCATACGCAGCGCACCACTTGCACCTGGCGTTTGAATTGCTGCAACACGATCCATTGCAGACGTTCCCGTCAGTAGCAAATCGATCATGCTTTTATTAAATTCTTCGCAACCCGCAAGACCAACGTAAGACTTGGTTTTTTGAGTTTCAACAACGACATCCTGCGCCATTTGAATGGCTTTCATAATCGGCGTTTCGCCTGCGCTGTTTTTGTATACGCCAATGCCAAGGTCAACCTTGTTTGGACGTTCATCGTTACGGTATGCAACGGATAGAGATAAAATAGGATCTAATACGGGAGTTGGGAGATTAGAAAACATGAAAGTCATAACCCTTTGAAATTCAAGTACCGAACCTCACGTTAACACCATCGCAAAAAATGACGAAATGATTTTTCACTTATTTCATCAATTAGAGAACAAAATTCTGGCTTACGGTGAGTTTTGTGCGCTCTATCGTTCAGAAAAAGAACGATTCACTCCTTGTCGTACCAATCCACTCTACCGTTTTTTCTAAACTCTCTTGGTGTCATGGTCGACCACGCTTTAAAACGTGTACTAAAGTTAGCGCTTGTCGGATATCCGACTATTTCTCCAATATGCTGAATTGGCCATTCTGTTGAACGAAGTAACCTAGCAGCATATTCCATGCGCATACGCGTTAAATGTGCCATTGGGCTTCGACCAAACTGCTTTTGAGTCAGTCGATGCAAATGAGGCTCCGAACATGGATATAGAGCCGCCACCTGCTCAACGCTCCAATCCTTATGGAGCTGACGTTGGACAAGGTCAAATACACGCCGAAGCCTCAATTGGCTGCGTGATATCGACTCTGAGGGCGGCATGTTTAACATCAGCTCTAACTGAGCCACACTATGCTCACCTACCGCACCACCATAATCGATTGGAAGGTGAATGCTGCGTAGTAGTGTTTGGATACATGCATACATCACTTCAGGTGTAGATGAAAGCTGGTAGCGAACATCGCATTCTAATATCGGCCACTCTCTATCAGGAGCAAGAAAAAGCCACGCGATCTGCCAAGGTTCTTCTTCTATACCAAAACCGTTTTCAACACCTGCGGGTACTGTAATCAACGAGCCCGGTTCCAAATCGTATCGATAAGTCCCACTCTCTAGCCACCCTTTACCACGCACCGTATAGAGCAGCATGTGTTTCTTTTGGTTTTTACGATAAACAGAGAAGAAGTCACGACAAGTGGCAATGCCGCACTGCACAATGCCTCTCTCCTCAAGTGCTAATACTCGACTGTGATCAATAAACTCTTGATAAGTTTTTTCTGAAATCGCGTAGCGTTCTTGTTTATCTTCCATGATTTATTGGCTCACATGTGCGTTAGTAGAGAGTTTTACAAAGGTTTTGGATTCCTTTGAAAAATACACCGCCAAATCATGAGGATAAACTACTCGCATTAATCTTTAAGGAGAAATGCGATGCTCTTAACACGCGAATACATCGATAAAGCATTTTGGCAAAAGCTGATTACGATTGGCCTACCTGTTTCACTTCAGTCCATGCTTTTTGCTTTGCTCGGCGTCGTGGATATTTTCATGGTAAGCCTACTCGGTGAATCTGCAACGGCAGCAGTTGGGGTTGGAAATCGTATATTTTTCTTCAACCTAGCGGTTGTCTTTGGCCTGTGCGGTGCAGTTACCATACTTGCTTCTCAATACTACGGCTCAGGAAACCTAGCCGGAATTCGCAGAACGTTGGCGCAATCTTGGTTTATTTCCATTTTGGTGACGCTGCCGTTTATCGTTCTTTATGCGATTTTTGATGAAGAGATCGTCTCTTTTATGTCAGACGATCCTGAATACGTCACTTATGCACGTGATTATCTTGTGGTTACGGGCTTTAGCCTCATTGCTACGGCGATAGTAGTACCGATTGAAGCGGTATTGCGCTCCGTGGGCCAAACCAAACTGGCAACCAACGTTAGTATCTCCGCCATTGTCGTTAACGTCGCGCTTAATTATGTTTTGATTTTTGGTTTATTTGGTTTCCCTCAATGGGGCGTATTTGGTGCAGCCGTAGGTAGTTTTGTTTCTCGATTTTTCCAAACCGCCGTCTTGATTTATTTTTTCTACAAACGATATGCTTACCTAATTCCGACTAAGTTCGATTGGGTACAAGGCCGCTTAAAACAGTATCGAAAAAAGTACTTTAAGGTTTCTTTACCCATGTTGGTCCACGATGCGCTTTGGACTGGTGGATTGATCGTTTACAGCATCATCTATGGTCAATTGGGCGTTTCAGAACTGGCGATCATCTCATTCTTATCACCGATTGAAGGGGTACTGATTTCAACCTTTATGGGATTTGCGGTCGCTGCATCCGTTCTTCTTGGGAAAGATATTGGTGCAAAACATTATGACCGAGTCGAGAAAACGGCGTGGTGGTATGTGTTAACCAGCGCAATCTTAGCCACCTTGCTGTTTTTCCTAGTGTGGTTGAGCTCGCCCATGATTCATCACCTATTGGTACTGAGCCCGTTAACCGATGCAGACATGGCACTTAACGTATGTTTAGTCATGGCGCTAGGTATGATTTTGAGGGTGTTTAACATGGTTGGGATTGGCGGCGTACTAAAGAGTGGCGCTGATATTCGCTATAGCATTTTCATCGACACGTTCGGTCAGTGGGCTATTGGCATCCCCCTTACTTATTACGCAGGCATGGTGTTAGGGCTGCCTTTGCATTTTGTCTTGATGTCTCTGCTCGCGGAAGAGTTAGTGAAAGGCGTACTGACGACTTACCGTATTCAATCTAAACGTTGGATAAATAATATGGTTGAAGATGACCAATCGGTGACAGCGTAACCAAAAAGACATTAACGAACTCACACCAAAAGGGCTCACCCGTTATGCACGCGTGAGCCCTTTTTATGTGCGGAGAGTGCTTGATTAGATGTCCGTAAAGCGATGAATGATTTGGTTTGAACTGCCACGCCATTCGAGATTGAGGTCTTTCTTGTCTTGTTCAAACTTACCATCAATCAAAACATCGATGTATTGCACCACTTCCCTTTGCGCGTCATTCAGTTCCGTCAGCGTGTAGCCAGTCCAAACCCAAATGTCTTTACCTGGGCACTCCTCTCTCACCCTTTTCACTATCTTCAAAATATGAGGCACATTAGCAGGGTGAAGCGGATCTCCACCCGACAACGACAAGCCACGGCGTTTGATACGCGTGTCGTTTAAGTCAGCGATGATTTTGTCTTCCGCTTCTTGCGTGAAAAGTACACCAGAATCCAAACGTTGCGTCGACTGGTTATAACAGCCACGGCACTGATGCACACAACCCGACACAAACAGCGTGCAGCGCGTACCCGGTCCGTTAACAACGTCAATTGGATAGTATTGGTGGTAATTCATAATGCATCTCTGTGTTATCGCGAAAGAGAAAACCAACCTGTTTAAAGTTGATTTTCAAAGTGTTAAAACGAGTGGTAGTAAACCTTACAGGTGTTTAACTCGGCGCTTCACTTCTTCTTGCTTACCGAAGTTAAACGGGCGTGCATCTGGGCTGCCTAGGTAGCCACAAACTCGACGTGTTACTGATACTTTAGTTGAGTCATGGTTACCACAACTTGGGCAAGTGAAGCCTTTACTTGTACAGTCAAACTCGCCGTTGTAGCCACACTCGTAACACTCATCAATTGGCGTGTTTGTACCGTAGTAAGGCACTCGGGTGTAACTGTAATCCCATACGTTTTCTAGTGCTTCAACGTTGCGTTGCATGTTCGGGAACTCGCCGTAACAGATAAAGCCGCCGCTTGAGATTTCTGGATAAGGCATCTCAAAGTCGACCTTGTCGTATGGGTTCACCTTCTTCTCTACATCCAAGTGGAAGCTGTTGGTGTAGTAACCTTTGTCTGTTACGCCATCAATCACACCGAACTCTTTTGCATCGATGCGGCAGAAACGGCTGCATAGGTTTTCACTTGGCGTTGCATATAAGCTGAAGCCATAGCCAGTTTCGTCAGCCCATTGATTCACAGCATCTTTTAGATGCTTGATGATAGCGACCGCTTTTTCACGCAAAACAGCGTCATCATAAACGTGCGCTTCTGTACCGAATAGCGCGTTAATTGTCTCGTGTACACCGATGTAACCAAGAGAAATAGACGCACGACCGTTCTTGAAGATATCTGCGATTGAGTCGTCTGCTTTCAAGCGAACACCACATGCGCCTTCCATGTATAGGATTGGGGCCACGCGTGCTTTCACGTTTTCAAGGCGAGAGATACGTGTCTCTAGTGCTTTACGAGCAAGATGTAGGCGGTCATTTAGAAGCTCGTAGAATTTCTCTTCGCTTCCGTTTGCACGGATAGCGATACGAGGAAGGTTCAAGCTCACGACGCCAAGGTTGTTACGACCTTCGTGAATCAGCTCACCGTTTTCTTCGTAAGTACCAAGGAAGCTACGGCAACCCATTGGCGTTTTGAATGAACCGGTTACTTCCACTACTTTGTCGTAGTTAAGAATGTCTGGGTACATACGCTTAGACGCACACTCAAGCGCAAGTTGCTTGATGTCGTAGTTTGGATCTTCTGATTTGTGGTTCAAACCATCTTTGATGCCGAATACAAGTTTAGGGAATACCGCTGTTTTACGGTTCTTGCCTAGACCTGCAATACGATTCTTCAGAATCGATTTCTGGATAAGGCGTGATGCCCAGCTTGTACCAAGACCAAAACCGAACGTAACGAATGGGGTTTGACCGTTCGCTGTGTGCAGCGTGTTTACTTCGTACTCTAGAGATTGGAATGCGTCGTAACACTCTTTCTCAGTGCGCGCTTTTGCGAACTCTTCTGGCTCAGCAATGTTCCACTCTTTTGCGATCTCTAGGTGTTTCTCGTAGCTTGTGATTACGTACGGTTCTAGAACCTCATCAATACGGTTGATGGTTGTACCGCCGTAAATGTGGCTCGCGACTTGAGCAATGATTTGCGCTGTTACCGCTGTTGCAGTCGAAATTGATTTTGGCGTATCAATCTCAGCGTTACCCATTTTAAAACCATGCGTCAGCATGCCTTTAAGATCGATAAGCATACAGTTAAACATTGGGAAGAACGGTGCGTAGTCTAAATCGTGGTAGTGAATGTCACCCACTTCGTGCGCTTGAACCACATCGCGAGGAAGAATGTGCGTCTTCGCGTAGTGTTTCGCTACGATACCAGCCAACAAGTCACGTTGAGTCGGAATTACTTTGCCGTCTTTGTTCGCGTTCTCGTTGATTAGATCCAGATTACTTTCTTCAATCAAACCTTCGATTTCGCGAGTTAGTGCACTTTGCTTCTCACGAGCGATGTCGCGATCGTGGCGATATTCAATGTAAGAACGCGCTAGGGCTTTGTAAGGACCTTGCATGAGTTCATTTTCGACTAAGTCTTGAATCTCATGGATGTGAACTTCATCGTGTTCTCTTAACTGTAACTCGACAGCAAGAGCCACATTAAGAGCATAAATAGCGACATCTTTATCTTTGTTTTCCGCTGCTGCTTCAACTGCTGCTTGGATACGATCCCTGTTGAACGGAGCTCTTGATCCGTCGCGTTTGATTACGATTGGTTTCACCTTGTTCTCCTTACCCGAGCATACTCACAGAGTTATCCACAAACACACTATATGGGGTTATTTTTTATTCTAGCAACACAATATATTGTGGCGTATTTAACGAGAAGCACCACTCGAAAACATTGATTTTGATCAATAAAGATTGGCTAGCGAACAAGAAGAAATCGATCTTATTGGCGTTGATCTCAGTTGCGAAGAAAACCATGAAAATTGCAAAATTGGTACTAAATCTACTTGCTATTTTTGGAGGTCTTGTAGGATAAAGGATGGAAAGGAATACGCTAAAAGATAGGAGTGCAACAGGCCAAAATGCGATCACTTTTTGTTACGTTAATATTACTTTTTAGTTCTCTTTCATTTGCTCAAAACTCCATCAATCTAACCAGTTGGAACATAGAATGGTTATCTATAGATGGTGGAAAAGTGTCGAGAACACCACAAGATTTTGAAAAGCTGACCCACTATGTGGATAAAACACAAGCCGACATTTTTGCTTTTCAAGAAGTCGAAAGCGTCGCTGCAATGCAAAAAGCCGTTGGCAATGACTTCACTATCTATCTTTCCGATCGTTCAAACGCCTCCAACCGACACCTTCAGTTTAACGACACCAACCAATACACAGGCTTTGCCGTGCGCAATGGTGTAAGCGTATTAGACAAGCCAGACTTCTCTATCACACGAGGCAACAGCAAGCTGCGCTTCGCGAGCTACCTTATATTAAATCCAAACCAAGAAAACGAGACTCACCTACTCTCTGTACATCTGAAAGCGGGTTGCAGTGGCGCGTATCGTAATAACCGCGATTGTAAGATAGTGAAACAACAAGGACAGGCACTAGCTAAGTGGATAAAGGCGCGCGAGGACAACAAACAACATTATGTCGTGCTTGGCGACTTTAACCACAACTTGGGTTATCAAGGAGATTGGTTGTGGGACGTGATATCGGACAATACTAGTGCAAAGCTAGTGACTAAAGACACTAAAGCGGAATGTAAAGTGCGCTCTAATCGTAATCCGAATAAAACCCACCAATTCCGCTCGGTGATAGACCACATCATTGCGAGTGGTGATTTAAAGGCGTCGTCTGGTGTTCAAACCGTTTTCAAAACACAAGATGTACTCGACTATAAACTGAGTGACCATTGCCCGGTTTCTACGACACTCACTTTTTAGCGTTTAAGTACTATTTTTAACGTTGAAGTACTTTCTTTATTGACGAACCACTCTTTTAGCGGTGAATGACCCAGCCAACATTGCCACTATAAAGAGCAGAACTTGTGTGTTGCCAGTGAAAAGGCTGGCAACCGCAGGACCAGGACACACACCCAGTAACCCCCAACCAATACCAAACAGTACAGCACCACCGACTAACTTTTTGTCTATCGCTTTAGAAGTTGGGCATACAATCTCATCACCAAACACAGATTCGCTTCTTGGCTTTATTAATAAAAGATAAGCTGGAACGAACACCGCAAGTGCTCCGCCCATTACAAAGGCTAAGCTTGGATCCCATGCTCCAGTAATATCAAGAAAGCCGATCACTTTTGCCGGATCTGCCATACCAGAGACCACCATACCAATACCAAAGAGCACACCAGAAAATGCAACAACGGACATTTGCTTAATACTTTTCATTACGTGAGTTTTCATAACGACACTATTCCTCAAGATACTAGCAAGACGGTTAACATGGCTGTGGCCATAAAAGTACACGTCGCGACCACAGAACGGATTGAGAAACGCCCTATCCCACAAATGCCATGGCCACTAGTACAACCATTGCCGATACGCGTACCAACACCGACTAACAAGCCAGCAGCGATAACTAAAATAAGAGAACCGCTGTACTGATCTGGTACATGCCCGCCAAGAACATAAACAGCAAACACGCCACCTAATACCATCGCAATTAAAAAAACAATGCGCCAAACGCGGTCTGCGCTCTCAACGGCACCGTTTAAGATCCCACTGATCCCAGCAGTCTTGCCAGTAAATAGCATCAGTGTTATCGCTGATACGCCAACTATTATGCCGCCCAACAGCGACATCCAAGGAACTTCAAACATAGCAACCGCCAAACTAATTACTTACAGAAAACTTGCTTAAATGCCTCAACCAGCGGACCAACTCTTTCATCAGAAATTGAATAAAATACCTGCTGAGAAACTTTTCTAGCTTTAATAATGTCGTGCTTTCTCAATACGGTGAGATGTTGTGAAAAAGCAGATTGGCTTAATGATGAACCTTCAAACAGTTCACCGACCCCTTTCTCGCCTTCAATCAGCTTACACATCACGATTAGGCGCTCTGGATGAGCCATAATTTTAAGCAGCTCACTCGCTTCGGTCGCACTTTGTAGCATACTGTCGCCCATTCTTATGCCTCTTCATTACTACATTACATTTCATTAGATATTACTAATTAATATTATTAAGTCAATGCTAATGTAGATTAAATAACATTAGACTCAGCTAATTTATTTAAGTAAGGTGTAGGCGTTTTCGATCATTCAGCAGGAGAAATCCATGAGCAAAATCGTGATTATTGGTGGGGTTGCTGGAGGTGCATCTGCAGCAGCTCGCGCTCGTCGTCTTAGTGAAGACGCAGAAATCATTATGTTTGAACGCGGTCCATTTGTGTCATTTGCAAACTGTGGCTTGCCCTATCACATTGGTGGCGATATCCAAGAGCGCAGCAAACTGCTTCTTCAAACGCCTGAGAGCTTTTTAGCGCGTTTCAATGTTGATGTCCGTGTGATGAACGAAGTGGTTTCTATTAACCGTCAAGACAAAACGGTTACGGTTAAGAATTTGCTTGATGGCTCGGAATACCAAGAGAGCTACGACTTTCTTCTACTCAGCCCTGGCGCAGGTCCAGTTGTGCCGCCTATTCCGGGTATTGATAACCCGTTAACGCACTCGCTGCGCAATATTCCAGATATGGATCGCATCATTAAAACGATCGAAACCAACAAAGTTGAACACGCTACGGTCGTTGGTGGTGGTTTTATCGGTTTGGAAATGATGGAAGCCTTCCACCAGCTAGGCATAAAAACCACATTAGTTGAAATGGCGGATCAAGTGATGACGCCCGTTGACCGTGAAATGGCTGGCTTCGCACATGCTGAAATTCGTGAGAAAGGCATCGACCTTAAACTTGGCGTCGCACTTGAGTCGGTGAAATTCGTACCTAACGAGCACGTGGCAAGTTTCGACTCTGGTGAGAGCGAAAAACACCAACATCTAGAAGGTGAATTGGAATTAACACTAAACAACGGTGAAAGACTCACCACCGATATTTTGATTATGGCAATTGGTGTTCGCCCCGAGACCAAATTAGCGAAAGAAGCTGGCTTAGAAATCGGCGCTCTTGGTGGTATTTATACCAATGAATACATGCAAACCAGCGATCCTTCGATCTACGCTGTCGGCGACGCGGTAGAAGAGAAAGACTTTGTGACTGGCGAGCAAACTCTAGTGCCACTTGCGGGCCCGGCAAACCGTCAAGGCCGAATTGCAGCAGACAACATGCTTGGCCGCCAAGAAACTTACCAAGGTACGCAAGGCACGGCGATCTGTAAGATTTTTGATTTAGCCGTCGCTTCTACTGGTAAAAACGAGAAACAGCTGAAACGTGAAAACATCGCTTATGAAAAAGTGTATGTGCATACAGCAAGTCACGCGAGTTACTACCCAGGTGCAGAAACCGTGTCATTCAAAATGCTGTTTGATCCAGTAACAGGTAAAATATTAGGTGCGCAAGCAGTAGGTAAAGACGGTGTTGATAAACGTATCGACGTAATGGCAGTTGCTCAGCGTGCTGGTATGACGGTAGAGCAACTGCAACACCTCGAGCTAACTTACGCGCCACCTTATGGCTCTGCTAAAGATGTAATTAACCAAGCGGCGTTTGTGGCAAATAACATCATCAAAGGCGATGCGACCGCGATTCATTATGATGAAATGGATTCACTGACAGAAGACCAACTGTTACTTGATGTTCGTAATCCTGGTGAATTGGAGTCCGTTGGTTATCTTGAAGGTGCAATTAATATTCCTGTCGATCAACTACGTCGTCGCATGCACGAACTTCCTAAAGACAAAGAGATCGTGATTTACTGTCAAGTTGGGTTACGCGGTAACGTAGCATACCGTCAGCTGGTCAACAATGGTTACAAAGCCCGCAACTTGATTGGTGGATACAGAACACTCAAATTTGCTCGCTTATAACTTGATAATAAAAAAGAGAAAACCTTGTGCTTGGTTTTCTCTTTTTTTGCAGGAAAGAAAGCGTAGATCATTCACCTTCAATTGCCAAACGGACTGCTGCTTGAGCATGGATAGAAGTGGTATCGAGTAGTGTAACATCGGTGTGACTTTGGTTTACAAGTAAGGCAATTTCAGTACACCCGAGAATCACAGCTTCAGCTCCGTGCTCTTTTAGTTTTTCAATAATTTGCAAGTATATCGTCCTTGACTCCTCTTTGATTTCACCTTGGCATAACTCTTTATAAATAATGTTATGTACTTTAGAGCGGTCGTCTTGATCGGGAATGACGACATCAAGCCCATAACGGTCGGAAAGCCTTCCTTTATAAAAGTCTTGCTCCATTGTGAATTGAGTACCAAGGAGTCCGACCTTTTGAACCCCTTTCTCACGAAGTAACTCAGCAGTCGCGTCTGCGATATGTAGTATGGGGATATTAATACTGGCTTCAATTTGAGGCGCAACTTTGTGCATTGTGTTAGTACAAATAAGAATGAAGTCAGCGCCCCCTTTTTCTATTGAAGATGCAGCATCAGATAGAATGCTTGCCGTTTCTTCCCATTTACCTTGATGTTGAAGCTTCTCTATCTCTGAAAAATTCACGCTATACATACAAATTTTTGCGGAATTTAGGCCGCCTAACGCCTCTTTGACTCCTTCGTTGATCAATTTGTAATAGCTAAGCGTCGACTCCCAGCTCATACCACCTAGAAGACCGATAGTTTTCATATAACTCTCCAATCGTTATACACCACCGTGCTAGGGGTGTTTTTACAAAAAAATCAGCCACTTAAATAAGCAGCATTCAAGCGTCTTCACTATTGAGCATTGGGTAACACGAAAATAAAATCATTCCCACAAGGACCGCTACGCGATTCTCATATATCCTCGCAATATCGTTACTGCATTTCCAGAAAGCTTAACGTGCTCAGTGCTTAACAACTCTGTATGGACGACCCCACTTCTCTTGGAGGCTTGGAAGCCTTTCAGTTGCTTTTTGTTGAGCTCTTTAGCCCAGTAAACACATAAAGCGCAATGTGCAGAGCCTGTAACTGGGTCCTCATTAACACCTACCCAAGGCGCGAAGTATCGAGAGACAAAATCGGCGTCAGTGCTTGATTGAGCAGTGATGACGACGCCACGGCCTTTTTGTTTAAGCAGCGCACCAAAATTAGGGTCGAGCTGTTCAAGCACAAATTCATCATTAATGACGACCAACTGCTTATTATCAAACTGACCGTAGGCGACTACATTGGCGGCATCTAGCCCCAAACCATGAAGTAAGTCTTTGTTAATACAAGCTCTCATATCTAAAGTTGGAGCAGGAAACACCAAATGAATTTCTTCATGATCGAGTTGTGCAGTTAAAACCCCGGATAGCGTAACGAACTCAATCGTATCTCCAGTATTATATAACCCCTGCTCTTTCAGAACGTGCGCCGTTGCAAGTGTGCCGTGTCCACACAAAGCAACTTCCGTCCTCGGTGTAAACCAACGAAGTTGCATTGTACTGAGTGACAGAAATGCCGTTTCAGATAACGACATCTCGGCCGCGATGGCCAACATCGTTTCCTCATCAAGACTTGACTCTGTGATACAAACACCCGCGGGATTGCCTTTGAAAACCTCTGATGTAAACGAGTCAACCTGAAAAATTTTAACTTCCACGAAATATCCTTAAGTTCTATCAAACACGTAATTCTGTATCACGTGATTTTTAATATCTGTTGTTTGAGCGAAAAAAACCTATGAAATTTTCTACCAACCTTATAGGTCTTGTTGGAAGCGCTAACAAACAGGAGAATGTAGTTAATTATGCAAAACGTAAAAAGCCATCATCAATGTGACTCAATTGGATATCTTATCGGAGTTTTCGGCGTTTCTTTAGTTCTAATATGGATTGGTATTTATAAATTCACACCTACAGAGGCTAAGCTTATACAACCGCTCGTTGAAAATCATTTTCTGATGAGTTGGTTGTATGATGTGATGTCAGTTCAAGCCGTATCAAACATCATTGGCGCAACAGAAATCATTGTCGCTATTGGATTAATCGTTGGCCTTAAAAACACACGAGTCGCTTATTTTTCTGGCATAGCCGCCGCAATTATTTTTCTTGCGACACTCAGCTTTCTAATTACGACACCGAATACATGGAAAGTGTCTGATGGGGTTTTGGTGACAAACTTCTTTTTAGTAAAAGATATTCTATTTTTAGCCATTGCGATTAGCGTCATCGAACGAAACAAGCCAAACAGAGAATAACTCTAAATAGTTCGAAATCTTGTTTTTCCAGAACGTAGCCTGAAAGGTGCAAACGACTTACAAGTCGAATGGTTCTGTCAATAACTCTAAACAAAGGCTCTTAAATTTAGAGTGTTTAAGAGTCTTTGCCTCTTAATTATGCGAAACAACATCCTAGCGTAAAGTGAAAAGAAAAGCCTTTCACTCTACTGCTAAGGTTTATTGATACTTTGCCGAAGTAATGAACTCACCGAATGTCTCGCACCATACAACAACCGTATTGTATTCAGAAATTGAAGTGCTTTGAGGAACCTCAACAACGAAGTTATCGAACGTTTTGACATCACCAATTAAGCTCATCTCAGATTTAAGGTCATTAAACTCTTGTTCCGTTTCGACAAACTTAGGAGATAGATAGAGTTTATAGTCTGGTCCGGGAGCGAGTTTTCCTACCAACGTAATGACTTCAGAACTCAAATGAATTTCTCCCTCTCCCCAATGAAAAGCATCGCTACCTTTGAGTTCCCTCTTAAACACTGCGCTGTATTCTGCACCTTGCTTGCTCTTAGCAACTTGTTCATCGGTCGGCGCCGGTGGTGCAATAAGGATCGGTAAAGTATAGATACCTATCGCAATGCCAATAGAAACTGCCACTAAGTGACTGATTGTTAATTTAATTATATTTTTCAAGGTCATAAGCATCTTCTTATTAGTTTTACTACTTGAAATTAGATTCAAATCGGCCTTATCTGTCTATTATCGAGCAGCATAATGTCATTAACATTATACACAAGCTATGCGCACTAAATGCAGACTGAGCGCAATTAAAAACGGCTGATAATTAATATCAGCCGTTTGCTTATCGGAAATGTCGTTGTGCCGGTTTGCTCACTATTCCGCTTCCACCAAAGCGATCTTATCGGATGTCGATTTTTCCAATTTTATCGCAATAAACTTAGAGGTTGGCGTAAACGTTCTATCCCCATAACTGTCCAAAGGAACTAATGGGTTTGTTTCTGGATAGTAAGCCGCCGCCTGACCTGCTGGTACATCATAGGCAACAAGCGTAAATCCGCTCACACGGCGCTCAACGCCATCTTCCCACAATGACACCATGTCCACTTTGTCGCCCGGTTCAAAACCGAGTTTACGAATATCCGCTTCATTGATAAACAGCACTTCGCGCATACCAAATACTCCACGATAACGGTCATTCAAGCCGTAAAGTGTCGTATTGTATTGGTCGTGTGAGCGCATGGTTTGCAAGATCAAATCTGGCTTTTGGCCTTTTTCGAGTATCGCTTCGCTGATCAACTGTTTCGGCAACTCGCTAGAGCTGAACTGTGCTTTGCCGCTTGGTGTATTCCATCGACGCTCGGCAGCTGGGTTTACCAAGTGGAATCCACCTGGGTGTTTAAGCTTATGGTTAAAGTCGGTAAAGCCCGGAATCGTGTCGGCAATCAAATCGCGAATACGGTCGTAATCTTCAATCGCCCACAACCAATCAATTGGTTTTGCCCCGAGTGTCGCATTGGCAATACCGGCAATAATCGCTGGTTCTGAACGCAAATGCTCCGAACGCGGTTTTAGCTGACCAAATGAGATATGTACCATGCTGAAGGTATCTTCAACCGTCACGCCTTGTGGGCCAGTCGCTTGCTGATCAATCTCAGTACGGCCTAAGCATGGAAGAATAAGCGCATCTTTACCTGTGACAAGGTGAGAACGATTTAACTTCGTCGAAATGTGTACGGTTAAATTACAGTTTCGCATCGCGTTGTGCGTACGTTCTGTGTCTGGCGTTGCTTGTGCAAAGTTACCGCCCAAACCGATAAATACTTTCGCTTGCCCTTCTTCCATCGCTTTAATGGCTTGCACAGTGTTGTGGCCTTCACCACGCGGGACGTCAAAGTTAAATCGACTTTCAATGCGATCCAACAACAGACCTGAAGGTTTTTCATCAATGCCCATCGTACGGTCGCCCTGAACGTTACTGTGACCACGCACTGGTGAAAGACCCGCGCCCGGCTTACCAACGTTACCTCGTAACATTTGCACGTTTGCGACTTCTTTAATGGTTGGTACAGAGTGACGATGCTGAGTCAACCCCATCGCCCAACACATGATCACACGTTCTGCACGTCGATACATGCTCGCTACCATCTCGATTTCACTTAAATCAAGACCCGATTGTTCCGCGATGTGTTCCCAAGAGGTTGCGTCCACTTCAGCCAAATACTCATCAATACCTATCGTGTGTTGCTTGATGAACTCACGGTCAAATACCGCTTTGCCACCGTTTTGCAATGCCTCGCGTTCCCATTGCAACAAGAATTTCGCGATGCCACGAAACACTGCCATGTCTCCACCTAAAGCAGGACGCAGGTACGCCGTGTTGGTAGGCTCTGAGCCGTTACTCAACATCTCAATCGGCATTTTTGGGTTTTGGAAACGCTCTAATCCGCGCTCTTTCAGCGGGTTTAGACAGATAACCTGTGCACCACGTTTTACCGCTTCGCGCAGAGGTTCAAGCATTCGTGGGTGATTCGTGCCCGGGTTTTGACCAATCACAAAAATCGCGTCGGCTTCTTCAAAATCATCAAAGATCACTGTGCCTTTACCAACGCCAATTGTGTCTTTCATCCCTATTGCACTGGCTTCGTGACACATGTTGGAACAATCTGGGAAGTTGTTGGTACCGAATGCGCGCACAAATAGCTGATACAAAAACGCCGCTTCGTTGCTTGCACGACCAGAGGTATAAAACTCAGCTTGGTGTGGCGAATCCAATTGATTGAGATGTTTCGCGACAAGTGCAAAAGCCTCATCCCAAGAGACTGGCACGTAGTGATCGGATTCAGCATCGTATCGCATTGGGTGCGTGATACGGCCTTGGTATTCCAACCAGTAATCGGTTTGAGTTGAGAGAGAAGAAGCGCTGTGATTGGCAAAAAACTCAGGATCAACCAGACGATTGGTCGCCTCCCAGTTTACCGCTTTCGCGCCATTCTCACAGAAATTGACTTTACCACTATCTGGCGACTCACCCCATGCACATCCCGGGCAGTCGAAACCGCCATTTTGGTTGGTTTTGAGCATAGTGCGAATGTTTTTAACTGCATTTTCACTGCCCCACCAACTTCTGGTTACGGCTTTCAGTGCACCCCAACCACCAGCTGGACCTTTGTATGCTTTTATTTGTTCTTTTTGGCTCACGACTTTACTCCTCGCAGATATACCAGCAAGCAGGGTGCCCGTGAAAACAAGCGCGTTATTTATTGAGATAATGCGGAAGTATTGAAGGGCTTAGTTTCTAATCCATGTATTTTTTAATCCAAATAAGTAACCACTCAACATGCTCTCGCTTGTCCGAGCGTTTACTTATCTAGATTCTTGATATCGGATACCCGCCTACTGTTTCTATGACTGGTAGATTCAATTCGCATTGTTGCGTCTTGATCTAAATCAAAGATTAAGTCGATATTCAATATGCGTCCAATTGATAATCCTGACCGAGTGATAAACAAAATCTATGACGAATTTTTCCACTGACGGTTATCACATTTTTAATCAATACAATTTATGAGGTTAATCGTTTTCCCATTCGATTCCACCTAGTTCGATTAACGAACTCAATAAAATCGGCACTCTTGATAATAGATAATATCTATCACACTATAGATACTTTAAATTTGACCCTAATTAATATCAGGAATAGCCTTGATTCAGATCAATTTTGAGTGTGGTTTTATTCTTGACTTGGTTTTGGTTTTCCATTCCCTAGTTAAAACGCTCCAGCGCTTAAAAAGTACGGTAGTGCTGTGCCCTTTTTAGGGAGTTCCCCCGTACATGTGACTCACAACGCAAGGTTAACAAGCCATTATGGATATCAAACAACTTAAATATCTCATCGCACTTGAACAGACCAAACACTTTGGTCAAGCCGCCGCATTGTGCCACATTACGCAGCCTACCTTGTCCATGAGGATCCGAAGCTTAGAGGAAGAACTCGATCTCGAATTAATCCAAAGAAGTCAAAGATTTGAAGGATTTACAGAAGCCGGAGAACGCATTTTGGCTTGGGCAAAAACCGTCTTAGCAGCTCATGATGGATTGCAAGCCGAAGCCGCCAACTGCCGTGGTCAGTTGGTCGGCTCTCTTCGGCTTGGAATGGTGCCACTCGCCAGCCAAAACCCGATGCAATTGCTCAAACCATTAGCTCACCAGTTCCCTGAGTTACGCTTTCAAATACTCTCCATGACGACCGAACAGATCATAGACCAACTCAATCGCAATCAACTAGATTTGGGGATGTGTTATGTCGATCAAGTTAACACCGCTTACTTCGATGTTATCGAGCTCGACTCGACCAAACTTGGCGTTTTATTCGATGAGCGTCATTTTGATTTTGCCGAATCTGAAGTGTTGTGGGAGTCACTCAATAACATTCCGCTAGGGCTGCTTTCGAAGGGTATGCACTATCGCCACTCAATTGATCTTAGCTTTGTGAGTAAAGGGCTAGTTCCGCAAACCGTCATTGAAAGTAACTCCACCTTTCACTTGATCCAAGCAGTAACCAGTGGCCTTTGTTGCGCCATTATGCCGCTGAACTGTGGATTAGAAGAGTTGAACGATACGCTTCGCATTATCCCTATCGAAGAAGCCGCCGTTCACGCCCCGCTAGGTTTGTTAAAGCGAAAACAAGAACCCTTCTCCGCACTAACCGATCAGTGCTTCGCAGAAGCAAAAAACATATTCAATCGATAACAACAACCCACACGTCAATGTTTGGCATACATAACGGCTTATGAGGTGATTTCATGAGATGTACTACTCAATCTTATTTTGAACTGTCCGATTTCAATCAAGCACCACCTCAACCAAGTGCGTTCAATTACCGAGAATTGATTGATGGCCGCCCAGTGCAACAAATGTCGCTGGCGAGTGAGTCAGCTTTAGCTATCAGCTATAACGGCATTAGCCAAGCGGTCATGATGGTGACGCCAGGCCATCTGGAAGACTTTGTGAAAGGGTTTAGCCTAAGCACAGGCATCGTCCACGACTTCAAAGAGATCAAAGACATTGAAGTTGGTGGCGATCACGAATCTCACTATGCGGAAGTGGAAATCAGCAACCGCGCTTTCTGGGCGTTAAAAACACAGCGCCGAAATCTTGCCGGCACAACCGGATGCGGCATTTGTGGTGTCGAGGCTCTGGAACAAGCTTTGCCTGATTTGGCGCCGCTGACACCGTCTCTTCCTCCGCGCTCCGATGTATTTGAAGGGCTGCGAGACAAAGTCGCACTGCATCAAGAAGCCGCACGTGAATCTGGCGCGTTACACGCCGCCTTATTTGCAGATTTACAAGGCAACATCAAGTTGTGCCGAGAGGATATCGGCCGCCACAACGCGCTAGATAAGTTGATTGGCGCATTAGCCAACAATCACATCGAGCCTCAAAGTGGCTTCGCTATCATGACAAGCCGTTGCAGCTTGGAGTTGATCCACAAAGCCGTTCGCGCGCGTATCCCCACTCTGGTTTGCTTATCTGCACCTACAGCGTTAACCGTCGAATGGGCAAGAAGAAACCATTTGAACCTAATTCACTTACCAAAACACGGCTCGCCGCGTCTATACAGCCCTGCGCCTTAACACGTCAACCTAGCCGAATTCCTAATATTTCTAACAGAGACCTCCGGGTTTCTGTTGTTTGCTTCTCATTCCCAATTGATACTTAGCGACAAGCCACTATTCTCTCCAACCAAACGTGCTCACCCCTTGTCTGCACTAAGCTTACGCATATTAACCCGCTTGCATTTGAACGCTTTCCAATCCGATAAGAACCCAGTCAAAAACCCATAGATTAGTAAGGATTTTGTGTGACTCTTTTCACGCTTTTCCTCCTTCCTAGGCATTTCTAGGAATTTTTCCTAGCCGATCTAGGCAACCATCTCATGTGCCTCACAAAACCACTCTCTAGAATTCCGCTCAGTCAAAGGTAACAAGAGCGCATAACGGTCTCCGTTGTGTTTCTAAAACAATTACAAGAGAGTTCATCATGTTAAAATTCCTCGAACAGGTGCGGAAGCCGACCCTCGATCTTCCCGTCGAAGTTAGAAGAAAGATGTGGTTTAAACCGTTCATCCAATCTTACTTGGTCGTATTCATCGGCTACCTAACCATGTACTTGATTCGTAAGAACTTCAATGTCGCGCAAAACGACATGATCTCAACTTACGGTTTGAGCATGACAGACCTAGGTCTTATTGGCCTTGGCTTCTCCATCACATACGGCATCGGTAAAACCGTTGTGTCTTACTACGCTGACGGTAAGAACACCAAGCAATTCCTCCCTTTTATGCTGATCCTTTCTGGTCTTGCAATGCTTGGTTTCAGCTTCAGCATGGGCGGCGGTAGTGCAAGCCTGTTCTTGATGGTGGCTTTCTACGCTCTAAGTGGTTTCTTCCAAAGTACTGGTGGCCCTTCTAGTTACTCAACCATTACAAAATGGACACCTCGTAACAAACGCGGCTCTTACCTCGGCTTGTGGAACATGTCACACAACGTTGGTGGTGCGGGCGCAGCGGGTGTTGCTCTTTTCGGTGCTAACTACCTATTCGACGGCCACGTAATCGGCATGTTCGTGTTCCCTTCTATTATCGCGATCATCGTTGGCTTTATCGGTATGCGCTTTGGTAGCGACTCACCAGAAGCTTACGGTCTAGGTAAAGTAGAAGAACTTTTCGATGAAGCAGTGAGTGAAGAAGACACCGCCGCTGAAGAAAACCAGATGACCAAAAAAGAAATCTTTGTTGAATACGTTCTTAAAAACAAAGTTATCTGGCTACTTTGCTTTGCCAACATCTTCCTTTACATCGTTCGTATCGGTATCGACCAATGGTCAACGGTATACGCGTACCAAGAACTTGGTCTGTCAAAAGAAACGGCAATCTCTGGCTTTACTCTATTCGAAGTCGGTGCGCTTGTGGGTACTTTGATGTGGGGTTACTTATCTGACTTAGCAAACGGTCGCCGCGCATTGGTTGCTTGTGTGTCTCTTGGTTTGATCATCGTATCGCTTGAGTTCTACCAACACGCCACTAGCGAGTTCATGTACTTAGCCTCTCTATTTGTATTGGGCTTCTTGGTGTTTGGTCCGCAACTTCTTATCGGTGTTGCCGCGGTTGGTTTTGTCCCTAAAAAAGCAATCAGTGTGGCTGACGGCGTAAAAGGTACATTCGCTTACCTAATCGGTGACAGCTTCGCGAAACTTGGTCTCGGTATGATTGCCGACGGTACACCTATCTTCGGCTTAACAGGTTGGAAAGGTACCTTCGCAGCCCTAGATACCTCCGCCATGATTTGTATTGTTTTGCTTGCTTTCGTCGCTATCGCGGAAGAGAAGAAGATTCGACACGCGAAGAAGCTTCAACTTGCACAAAACCAAGCCTAGCTTCTCTGCGCGCTTTACTTCGGTAAAGCGCGCAAGATCATTAAAAAGCATGGCTCAATTCAGTATCATTAAAGATTTTTCTATTAGCTCCTGTTGGAGCTTATTGTTGTTAGTCGTCTGCTCTATTTGGTTGTAATAATGATTCATGTTGCTCTAGTTGATGATCACGTCATCGTGCGTTCAGGTTTCGCACAATTATTAAATTTAGAAAGTGATATTACCGTTGTTGGTGAATTCGGCTCTGTCGCCGAAGCGCGAAAAGGCTTGCCTGCGGTACACCCTCATGTCGTCATCCTAGATATCTCCATGCCAGATGAAAGCGGCTTAAACTTTCTTAGCGAAATACCAACTGGCATTGCCTGCGTGATGCTTAGCGTGCATGACTCCCCTGCGATGGTGGAAAAATCACTAAAGCTAGGTGCAAAAGGCTATCTTAGTAAACGCTGTAGCCCAGACGAACTTATTCAAGCCGTGAGAACCAGTGCGTCTGGCGGCTGTTACCTCACATCAGATATTGCACTTAAACTTGCAACGCCTAGCGACAACACCACCTCTCTATGCCAACTGACAAAACGTGAAAACGAGGTATGTCAACTACTTGCCAATGGGTTGGATGTGAAGTCTGTCGCGGCTGAGCTTGGCTTGAGCCACAAGACTGTGCATGTTCATCGTGCTAATGCCATCGACAAACTCGGCGTGAAAAACAACGTTGAGCTCGCCAAACTATTTTCTCAAGAGTCCTTTTAATGCGAGCTTATGCTGTTACCACCATTTGCGGACTTTTTGTTATGGCCTGCGCCTGGTTCTGTTTGTGGGTGATCGCCTACTACTTTGTCAATGATCCCGAGCTGGCGATCTTATTGTTTCCTTTCGCTTTACGATTAGGTGTCGCCCTTCACACTCGCACCGCTTATTGGCCGACGATTTACCTTTCGGAGTGGGGACTTTCCATCGCACTTGCGATGTTACTGGGTCAACCGCAGTGGCTTACCGTGCTGATTGCGAGCATTGCCAGTATCCCGGTCACTCTGATTGCGAAAAAATACTACTACGGAGACCAAAACCGCCATTTAGCCGTGATGGGCATTGTGATCATCATTACCGCCTTCATCAACGTAATGGCGGTCGGATTTCACGTGCCTTCTGTTTACATGGTATGGCTGGCTAGCATTTCTGGAGGCTTGCTCGTGGTGCCTATGTGCTACCTGTTGTGGAGCTATTTGTTCCAAAGTCGTTGGTCTCCGCTTAGCTCTCTCCTACTTAGTAATGCCGTTGTATTTCAGGTACGTCATATCGTGCTTTATGCGCTGCTTTTGATCGGCAGTATTTTGGTGCAAACCAGCTTGCCTGAAGAGCTAAAACGATTTGCGCCATTTTGTATGGCGATTCCAATCATCGTGCTTGCTCTGCGTTACGGCTGGCAAGGTGCTCTGCTCGCCACCATGCTCAACAGCATAGCGCTGATTGCGGCTCGTAGCGGCGTATCGAATCTAGAAATCACCGATTTGTTATTATCTCTCTCGGCGCAAACCATTACTGGCATTATGCTCGGTTTAGGGGTTCAGAAACAAAAAGACCTCAATCACAAACTGCGCGGTGAACTTGCGCGCAATCAGAATTTGTCTCGCCAGCTTATCAAAGCTGAAGAGTCCGTAAGACGCGATATTGCGCGCGAACTGCATGACGAAATAGGACAGAACATCACGGCAATCCGCACACAAGCCAACATCATTAAACGAGTGAACAACGCAGAAACACGCGTTGGTTGCGCGGACATGATCGAAGGGCTTTCCCTCAACGTGTACGACACCACTAAGCGACTGTTAAGCAAGCTAAGACCAAAAATGCTGGATGATTTGGACTTAAAAGAATCCGTCGAGCAACTGACGCGAGAGATGGAATTCGCCAATCACGGAACAACTGTTCAACTGAACTGGCAAGGCGATTACACCAGCCTGAGTGACACACTCAAAGTAACCCTATTCCGTTTATGCCAAGAGTCATTAAATAACGCTGCCAAGTACGCAGAAGCGCAGTTGATCAATATTGAACTGACAATTGGAGAAGCTGCGGTGTCACTGATGATTCACGATGATGGTGTCGGATTCAAAGTTCAGGACAGCATGAAAGGCATGGGCGTTCGCGGCATGCAAGAACGTGTGCACGCGTTAGGTGGAAAAATGGTTATCTACTCCACCAGCGATCAAGTGACCGGCACACAAATCAGCATTACTTTACCTAAGGTGTAACTCAAGATGTTTGGATTTTTACGTTCACCTAAATTTACTCAACCGAGCCTGAGCAACGAGCAAATCGACCAGCGTTACCACCATTGGCGTTTGCACATTATGTTGGGGATGTACATCGGCTACGCAGGTTTCTACTTTACCCGTAAGACCTTTAACTACGCCGCACCAGCGATGATTACCGATCTTGGCTTAGATAAAGGTGATTTGGGTCTTATCGGTACGCTTTTCTACATTACTTACGGCTGTTCGAAGTTTATTTCTGGCACGATTTCGGATCGCTCTAATCCTCGTTATTTCATGGGATTAGGATTGATTGCGACAGGTCTGGTCAATATCGCGTTCGGTTTTTCTAGCTCACTCGCGGCTTTCATTACTCTGTGGATCTTAAACGCCTGGTTCCAAGGCTGGGGCTGGCCTTCATGCTCCAAGCTGTTAACCACTTGGTATTCACGCTCCGAGCGTGGCTTCTTATGGGCCATTTGGAACACCGCACACAACGTTGGTGGCGCGCTGATCCCTATTTTGGTGGGCTATTTAACGTTGCACTACAGCTGGCGTGAAGGCTTTATTCTACCCGGCATCATCGGCGTATTACTCGGTCTATTCGTTTGTTGGCGATTGCGCGACAAACCCACAACAATGGGTTTACCAAGTGTCGGCCAATGGCGCAACGACGCACTAGAACTTGCGCAGGAAAATTACGGACGTGGCCTCACCTACCGAGAAATTCTGAAATCGTACGTATTTAACAACAAATACATCTGGCTGCTCGCGTTCAGTTATGTGTTGGTTTACATCGTCCGAACCGCAATCAACGACTGGGGAAACCTTTACTTAACAGAGCAGCATCACTACAGCCTGATTAACGCCAACGCTGCCCTTTCTATGTTTGAAATCGGCGGTTTTGTTGGTTCATTGGTTGCGGGTTGGGGCTCAGACAAACTCTTTGGCGGTAACCGTGGGCCAATGAACTTGCTGTTCGCGATTGGGATTTTCTTATCTGTCTCCGCGCTTTGGCTAATGCCTCTGACCAACTTTGCATTCCAAGCAGCGGGATTGTTCTCCATCGGCTTCTTTGTCTTTGGGCCACAAATGCTGATCGGTATGGCGGCGGCGGAGTGCTCTCACAAAGATTCTGCCGGCGCGGCAACAGGATTCGTGGGCTTGTTCGCCTACATGGGCGCAGCATTGTCTGGCTATCCGCTGGCGTTAATTCTTGAAGAGTATCATTGGACGGGTTTCTTCATCACCATTTCAGTTTGTGCAGCCGTCATTGGCCTTTTGTTGCTGCCATTTTTGCAAGCGCAGCCATCACGAAAACCACTCGAACCAAAGCCTCGGTTGTAAATCGACTTATCGCCCTTCGGGCAAATTGGCGAGTGACCTAACCGCGCTCGCCCTCCTTATTTAACGTATCTCTGCTCAATTTTTCTTCCGATTCAGTTCGGAGGGTTAACTATGGGAAAAATTCATGAATTTGAACAATATTTCATCGCATAGCTTCTTTCAAATGAACAACAAAATCCAAAACTACGCTTGGGGAAGCACCTCTTCTATTCACGATTTGTTTGGCTTTTCTAACGAAACGAATGAGCCTCAAGCAGAAGTATGGATGGGTACTCACCCAAACGGCTGCTCTGAAGTTCAGGTTGAGCAAAACACGCTGCCTTTGTCTGAACTGATCAAACAAAACCAACCCGCTTACTTATCAGCAGAAACCGCAGCGAAATTTGGCGACCTGCCCTTTCTGTTTAAGATCTTAGCGGCCGAACATGCACTGTCGATTCAAGTTCACCCAAGCAAACAAGATGCCAAAATAGGCTTCGAAAAAGAACAAAGTGCCGGGATCCCACTAAACGCAAGCCATCGTAACTACAAGGATCCAAACCACAAACCTGAGTTGGTGTACGCGCTGACAAGTTACCAAGCCATGAACGGTTTTCGCTCGTATGCCGAGATTATTGAGGCATTTAGCCTTTGCGATATCGATGAGCTACGCGCGCCTCTTGACACATTCAAACGCGAAATCAACTCACAAGGTTTACGCGATTTCTTTGTGCACATTCTTACCATGGAAGGAGAAACAAAAGAGCGAGCACTGAAACAGCTTCTTGCCCACGCTTCACGTCAATCGGAGCAAGGCACTGACAGCGACGTTTTCCAGCTCATCTTGGATCTATCCACTCAATACCCTGGCGATGTCGGCTTGTTTGCGCCATTACTGTTGAATGTCATCACGCTGCAACCTGGCGAAGCGATGTTCCTGAGCGCAAGAACGCCACACGCTTACATTAAAGGTACGGGATTAGAGATCATGGCGAACTCAGATAACGTTTTGCGTGCAGGACTCACGCCGAAACACATGGATGTTGAAGAACTGGTTAAATGCACAGACTTTGTGCCTAAGCCGTTTAACAGCCTTGTTCTAGAACCCAATGCCGATGGTTGCCAAAGCCTTTATCCGGTCCCAGTGGCAGACTTTAGTTTCAGCATTCTTAACCAACCGAACAATGAAGTGGTTGATGCCAATAGCGCAGAGATTTTGATGGCGATTGATGCCGACCTGACACTCATCAGTGATAACGGTGAGACGTTAACCGCCGCGAAGGGACAATCTGTATTTGTTCCTGCTTACGTTGGCCATTACCGTATTCAAAGTGCGGGACGTGTGGCTCGCGCCTTCAACTAGTTTTTGAACAACCGATTCAAACTAACGTCTGACCCAAGGGACTGGGTTAGACAATTTATTCCTTTCATAGATTGAACCATTCCGCTCTTAAGGCACTCATGCTTACACCTTGTCGAATCAAAACACCTACAGGCCAGTTTCTCTAAAAGCCATAACCTCCCGGATCTACCATTTACTCAACATTCATTGTCAAAACCCATTTATGTCCGATAAATTCGTCGCTCCAATATCAAATCACTTGGATAATAAAGGCGCTTGCACAGTGGTATTTGTTGCAAAACGTATAATCAACGTTGTAATCAAAGCCTCAATCACTACAATCTCTGGTTCGATTTTTCAGTTAACGTTTGTATGCCGAAGTTAAACCAAGATAACCCTGTTCAAAGCTCCGCCCTTTCCGATATCGAAACCAGCAGTAAGATTCAATCGGCATTAGAACCGAAGTTTCACAAGCCAGAGAAACGTCTCTGCTTAAGCCCTGGCCTATCGGATAAGCATTTGGCGCGCCGTTGGCAAGTATTGGAACACGTGACCAATAAAGATCATCTCCTTGATCCTTTCACGCAGTCACACCGCGATGCTTACTCCAACAACATCGAGCACTTCATTGGTACTGTTAATGTGCCGGTCGGCATTGCAGGCCCTTTGCGCGTCAACGGCTTGTATGCGAACGATGACTTTTTGGTTCCGCTCGCAACGACAGAAGCCGCGTTAGTCGCTTCCTACAACCGTGGCGCAAATCTTATCACCGCCGCTGGTGGCGCGAGCGCATTGTTACTAAGTGAAGGGGTGAGCCGAACACCAGTATTCGCCTTTAATCACCTTGCTGACGCCGGCCAGTTCGTCAGTTGGGTTGTGACCCAGTTTGACGTATTTCGTCAAATTGCGGAATCCACCACCTCACATGGCAAACTCAAAGACATCAATGTAAATATCGAAGGAAACCATGTTTATTTGGTCTTTGAATACGTGACTGGTGACGCTTCCGGACAAAACATGGTGACCATCGCAACAAACGAAGTGTTCCATCATATTTTGGCGACCAGCCCAATCAAACCAACTCAAGCATTCTTGGATGGCAACTTATCAGGCGACAAAAAACCAAACGCACACACACTGCGCTCGGTACGCGGTAAGAAAGTATCCGCCGAAGTGACCATTCCTGCTGAGTTGGTGGAAAAATATCTGCATACGACGCCGGAGTCTATGGTTCAATTTGGCAAAATGACCACGGTGGGTGGTTTACTCAGCGGGACAATTGGCGTCAACGCGCATTACGCAAATGCCCTTGCCGCGCTTTACATTGCTTGTGGTCAAGATGCCGCTTGCGTTGCAGAGTCTGCCATTGGAATCACTCGTATGGATGTGGACGCTCAAGGCAACTTGTACGCGTGCGTGACCTTGCCAAACATCATGGTGGGAACGGTTGGCGGTGGTACTGGCCTTCCAACGCAAAAAGCATGTTTGGATATTTTGGGTTTGCACGGCAACGGCAATGCGAAAGCGTTAGCCGAAGTCGCAGCTTCGCTTTGTCTGGCTGGCGAACTCTCGATTGTGGGCGCATTTTGTGCCGATCACTTTTCTCGTGCTCACCATAAGCTTGCCCGAAAATAACCTTTGTTGCTTTGTACAAGAGAACATCCGTGTGGTTTTCTCTTGTGCAAACCAATGGACTTTATTTATTGGCTCAATAATTTCTTGAAACTAACTTAAGCCTTAACAAACATACCAATCTCTTGTTAACCGTACTTTAGCTGTCCCCCTTCTATATCCATTGCGATATCTCTGCTTGTTACTCTTCATTGGCCATATTTAATATCAGTATCTTAGAAAAAATAGCATCAAAAACTTCTAGCACTATAGTACCAAATTCATCGTTTGAGTTTTTTGTTCACCACTTATAGCTACTATACTCGCCTATGCAGCTGCTTGATTTTCATAAATTTACTAAACAGCTCAAAAGAGCTTAATAACTCCCGTTAAATGGACTTAAATCGTTACTTCGGGTAAGCGAGTTAACTATGAGACGTCAGAAGCTAAATAAAATCTCTGCTTGGGTACTAGGATTGGCTATCTTATTGCTGAGCCATGTGCCTAATGTATCAGCACAAATACAGCAATCCCCATCCGATCAAACCGTTGCGCGTTTTCTCTATCAAACCTCTTTTGGACCAACACCTGCGTTAATTAATGAGGTTAGGGAAAACGGGTTAGAGGATTGGATACAGAAACAAATCAACCTGCCAGCAACCTACCATCAACCACTTTATCAAACGCCTTTTTCTAAAGGCCTACAGTCAAACCGCGAAAATGCTTGGTATCAAATTGTTGTTACTGCTGAAGATCAGCTTAGGCAGCGAACGGCTTATGCATTGAGTCAGATCGTAGTCGTTTCTCGTTATGGCGGCGTTCTTTCCAGCAAACCTACAGGGTTAGTGAATTACTACGATCTGTTGGTTGAGCATGCGTTTGGCAACTACCGAGACCTGTTGTATGACGTTTCCATCCATCCAGTCATGGGGAGCTATTTGTCTATGCTCGGTAGTGCAAAAGAAAATAGTGCGACAGGAACGCTTCCCGATGAGAACTTTGCTCGAGAGTTAATGCAGTTATTCACTATCGGTTTGTATGAACTCAATTTAGATGGCAGTAAAAAGCTAAACCACGCAACAGGCAAACCTATCCCCACGTACAATCAAACTGATATTCAAGAGCTCGCGCGAGCATTAACTGGATGGAAAAATTCCGACATCGCATTCGTGAAACCGATGCGAGTTATCAGTCAACGGCACGACACCGGCGAGAAGCGATTTCTAGGGAACGTGATCCCATCGGGTCTAACCGCACAAGAAGAGCTTTCAAAAGTGATTGATATGTTGATGTCTCACCCAAATGTTGCTCCATTTGTTTCAAAGTTACTTATCCAACGTTTGGTCAGTTCAAATCCAAGCCCAGAGTACGTCGCGCGTGTTGCTACGATATTTAACAACAATGGGGAAGGAGAAAAAGGCGATCTAACCGCCGTTGTTCGAGCCATATTGCTCGACCCTGAAGCATTAGGGATGACGGATACCCCGCCTATAAAAGTGAAAGAACCGATACTGGTCCTGACTAATTTTCATCGAGCATCAGGTTTTACGGTTAAAGGATCACGTTACGAAGACGCAACAACGATGATGAACATCGCTAATCAAGGGCCGCTTCGTTCTCCTTCCGTGTTTAATTTTTACTCTCCAGACTATCAGCCGTCTAACGAGTTTACGGAGTCTGGTATTAACTCTCCAGAGTATGAACTTCTCAATTGGTCTGTTTATACCGATTTGGTCAACTATATGTTAACCAGCACTCGTAGAGGAGGTGGTGATTCCTACCACTTCGATCTTAACGAGTTTTATCTTCTTCTGGACGATCACCATGCCTTAGTCGAATTGGTTAACGAGCGTTTCTTTGCTGGAACGGCTTCTGCTGAATTGAAAGAGCTCATGCTCACCGCCCTGAATGATTATCGTGGGGATTATGTGCCAACAACAAAACTCGCTCTAGTGATATTTACCGCCATTTCTGGCGACGAATTCTATATTCAGGATTAGGAGTGAATTATGGATATTTCACGACGACATTTTATACAAAGCACGCTATCGATGGGCGCATTAGCCTCTCTTAGTCTGCCAGGTTACTCTCTCGCAGCGCCATCCAATGACTTTCGAGCATTAATATGTGTGTATTTAGCAGGCGGAAACGATGCATTCAACACCATACTGCCATTATCGGAGGCGCATTATCATCAATATTCCAAAGTCAGAGGGCCACTCTCTGTCGCCAAAGAAGACATACTCCCTATCAATTTGAGTGCTGTCGATAGCTCAAATCACCCAGTGAAGCTCGGCTTACACCCAAAGTTAAATGCGTTAACTTCCGTTTTCGAACAAGGCGATGCCAGCATCGTGCTCAATAGTGGCATTCTCAACCATCCCGTCACCAAACAAGCTATTGAGCAAGGTGAAGCATCACTTCCCGAGCAACTGTTTTCTCATAATTCTCAAACAGACGCTTGGTTACTTGGTGGAATGAGCGAGTCTAAAAATCTTGGTTGGGCTGGCAGAATGTTGGATGTATTAAACTCTGAATCAGAAATAACACCGCTATACAGTGTGCATGGCAACTCGCTTTGGTTACGGGCAATGGAACACCGCCAAACCGTCCTGAAAAAAGATCGCGCAGTTCAGCTTACCGCGATTGATAACCCTTTATACAAAGGTATCTATGATCGCCTTCTCTCTCATCAAACTGACAATCCATTTAATGGTCATTTTAATTTGATGGTTGATGAGTCGATGGTAATGAGCAGTGTACTGAGCGAGCAACTCAATCATATTGATGACGCGCCGCTGTTTACGTCATCGACGCTCGGCAAGCAGATGCAAACCGTGTACAAATTGATAGCAAGCCAAGATGTCCTGAAGCAGCAACGACAAGTCTTTTTCGTTAAACACTCTGGGTATGACCTGCACGATTCGCAATTGGCACGTCATCCAGTGTTACTTGAGGATCTCGCGACAAACCTTTTAGCAATGTATCGTGCGGTCGAACGGTTAGGGCTAAACAAGCAAGTCACCTCTTTCACTATGTCTGACTTCGGTCGACGGATGATGAGCAACGGAAATGGTACCGATCATGGCTGGGGTGGCCATCAACTATTAATTGGAGGCGCGGTAAATGGGAAACGACCTATCGGTACATGGCCGGAACTAATACTGGGCGGAAACGATGATTACTCTCAAGGCCGACTCATACCCAAAATTGCCGCTGATCAAGTTGGTTCAACACTAGCACAGTGGATGGGCGTGAGTGATAACGCTGCACTGGAATACGTGTTCCCGAACATCCGTAATTTTACCCATTCAAACCTGGGTTTTATGTCGTAAGATATTTTACAGGTAGCTGTAGAACACATCATCAAATAAGGGAGCCTCGCGCTCCCTTACTCATCTTATGTTTGCAAAGTGTCCGTTACACCTCGTCGCGACGGCGTTCGTTACACAGCTTAATGGCACGCTCAAGTAATTCTAGCGCGGATTGCTCACATTCAGGCAGAACCGCATCACTTTCACCAATTGGCGTTACGCGGTCACCCCATTTCAATACTGCCGCACCCCATGTCAAACCTGCACCAAACGCAGCAAGAAGCATGTTATCACCTGGGTTAACTCGACCTTGCTCTACCGCTTCACACAATGCAATTGGCACCGTCGCAGCTGAAGTATTGCCATAGTTTTGAATGTTAACAAACGCTTTGTCGTGTGGAATTCCAGACAGGTCGCACAAGGTTTGAATAATACGAATATTCGCTTGATGCGGAATCACAACATCGATTTGTTCCGTCGTTAACTGTGATGCTTTCAGTACGGTTTTCGCAGCTAGCCCCATACCTTTTACCGCACGTTTGAAAATTTCTTGTCCTACAAAGTTGAAATCCCAGTAACCGTTGTCTTCCGCAAAGCGATCCATACAAGTACCAAACTTTGGTACGGACAGAATATCGCGGCCTTTTGCGTCACAACCGATTTGAGACTGTAGTAAACCCGTTTCTTTTTCCGTTCTTGATAACACAACGGCGCCCGCACCATCACCAAATAGAACAGCGGTATCTCGCATTGCCCAATCGATGTAGAATGACAATCTTTCCGCACCAATAATGATCGCGTTACGATAGTTACCTGATTGAATCAAACGTGTGCCCGTTTCTAGGCCATAGACAAATCCCGTACATGCGGCATTTAAGTCAAAGGCAGCGGCTGCACGAATACCTAGGTTCTGCTGTACCTTAGACGCGATATTTGGAATCAATGAATCTGGTGAACAAGTCGCCACAATGATTAAATCCACGTCTGTTGCATCGACGCCTGCTCGAGCTAATGCATGTTTAGCAGCAACGGTCGCCATGTCTGACGTGTTTACATGACTAATACGGCGGTTTTCGATACCAGTGCGGGTACGAATCCACTCATCGGAAGTATCGAGGAAAGTGCTAAGATCATCGTTAGAGAGCACGGCTGGCGGAACACATTTCCCCCAACCTGTAATTTCAGCGTAGTAATTTGTCATCGCAGACCTATTTATTGTTGTATTTTAATAAAATTTCTTAGAACCTTAGGCTCAAATACAAACCTGCGCTGCGTTATTTCGGCAGGTTAAAAAATAAGTATACAAATAATGAGGCTGACTGGTAAGTCATGTTTTCATCAATACGTAATAAAGGAAGAAGTCATGTCATCGTTTAAAACTCGCTGCCCTTCGTGCGGCGGTCTAAATCGTGTCCCTAATGAGCGCGTTGCCGAATCTGCAACTTGCGGTAAATGTAAAAGTGCACTTTTAGACGGCTCGCCTATCGAAGGTACACAAGATAACTTTTCTGCTCTATTACAAAGTGATATGCCTGTTGTAGTAGATTTTTGGGCCCCATGGTGCAACCCGTGCGTTGGTTTTGCTCCTGTTTTCTCTGATGTTGCTCATGAGCAAGCCGGAACGGCTCGTTTTGTTAAGATTGATACCGAAGCTCAACAACAACTTGCGACGCAATTTGGTATTCGCAGTATTCCTACCATTATGGTTTTCAAGAATGGTCAACGCGTTGATATGATCAATGGTGCGTTACCTAAAACTCAATTCGATCAATGGTTAAATCAAGCACTTACTAAATAATCTTCCACGCCAACCTTGTTTGTAGGTTGGCGTTTTTATGCAACTTATCAACCTATCTAGTTAACAAATATTATTTATCGAAACGACTTAAATTTATCATTTTACTTGCCTAACTATTAGCCTCATATTCGCGCCGAATAACCCTTAGATTTCATTTAACTTATAGGCGCAAAACAGTGGAAAACACAGTCGTTCCTGCAGCATCACCACGAGTTACAGTTCCAGTCGTCGCACTGTCTCTTTATGCGGTGGCTTCGGGCTATTTAATGAGCTTGATCCCTCTCATGCTCGGTGAATACAACATCTCAGCAGATTACGCGAGTTGGTTGGCGAGTGTGTTTTATGGCGGCTTATTAACCGGTGCTATTTTTATTGAACGTATCGTACGTCAAGTTGGTCACCGTAACGCGTTTATTGGTTGCTTGGCCGTATTTTCGCTAACTATCGTCACACTACCCGTGTTTGCTAACGGATTGATGTGGCTTGCCGCTCGCTTTATTGCGGGTATCGCGGTTGCTGGTGTTTTTGTCATTGTTGAGTCTTGGCTAATGTCTGGAGACGAAGCATCGCGTGCGAAACGTTTGAGCTTGTACATGCTATCGCTTTATGGTGGTTCAGCATTAGGCCAGTTTGGTATTGGCGTGCTTGGCGTAAGTGGCGGCGTTCCGTTTATTGCGATCACGACGTTGATCCTAATGGCGATGCTGGTGCTAATGTTCATTGAGTGTGAGCAGCCAAACAGCCATGAATCAACCGCTTTATCATTTAAGCAAATTGCCAAACTAAACCATGCAGCAATTATTGGTTGTGTTGTTTCAGGTTTGACCTTAGGCGCGATCTACGGATTAATGCCAGTTGAGTTAACTAACCGTAAAATTAGCCATCAAGACATTGGTACATTGATGGCGCTAGTGATTCTAGGTGGCATGCTAGTTCAACCAATGGTGACTGCGTTAAACAAATATATGAGCCGCACAGTGCTAATGGCGTTTTTCTGTATTTTGGGTATTTTTTCGATCGGTATGACCTTTATTTCCTCGTCAGCCGTGGTATTGGCTGCTGCATTATTCTTTTTAGGTGCAGCTACTTTTGCCTTGTACCCGATTGCAATCAACTTAGGTTGCGAAGGACTTGATGAACGCTTTATTGTCTCTGCGACACAAGTCATGCTGTTTAGCTACAGCATCGGCTCTGTTGCTGGTCCTGTTGTCGCTGATAAATTCATGGGCCAAGAACACGGCTTGCTAGGCTACTTGTTTGCCGCTTTGGTTGCGACTGGCGTATACATGCTACTTGCTGCGAGCAAAACCAAGCAGCGTATGGCCGCTGGCCTCTAACCACGCCGCTTCTACTCAACGAACTCAACGAAAACGAGGGCATGTTGCCCTCGTTTTTTTAATCTTCGCATTTTTGTTTAGATAAACGCTTGTGACGGTTTGACGCGTTCGCTGCAGGCTTTTCCGGTACCATTCGCTTTTCATGAAGCAAATGACGAACCGCCAAGATGGGATGTTTCAGTAACATTCTGGGGCCAGAGTAACGCATGACCAAACGCATTTGTTCTTTCGGCTCTGGTTTGTAGCAGTGAATCGGACATTTATTACACGTCGGTTTATTCTCTCCATAAGGACAGCGGTCGAGGCGCACTTCTGCGTATTCAAGCAGCTCACGACATTCTGAGCATAAGTCACGTTTTGTTCCATGATGGTCATGACAGTAAACCTCTACCATGGCTTTTACTGTCTTAAATTCAGTGGCGAGTTTGCCAAGTAAAATATCGCTCATGCGCTATCCAAAAATCACAACATCATTGTGTAAAGTTCTAACGTGCGGCCATTATCATATTGCTGCTCAACTCGTTCAAACTCAAAGCCCAGTTTTTTGAGCAAACTTATACTACGAATATTGTCATTGTTGGTGATGGCAACCAAATTATCGAGTTTCATTTCCTCTCTAGCGTATTCCAGCACTGCGGTTGCAGACTCCGTTCCGTAGCCGTAGCCATAAGCGGAAGGTAAAAATCCATATCCGAGATCATAGTGTTGTAATGTGTCACGTTTAACCAACCCACAAATCCCGATGGGTTGCCCATCTTCTTTCTTCTCTACAACGAGTAAACTCACGCCTTTAATTTGTTGCATGCGTAGCATGTTTTCTTTTATGTAACGCGCCGCTTCATATTCGGTACGAATTTGTTTGTCTCCGACAAAACGGTAGAAGTCTGGGTGGTTATAAAGTTCTAGTATAAATGGTGCATCATCTACACTCACAAGACGCAGTATCAAACGTTCGGTGTACAGTGTTTTCATTTGGGCTCCATTAAAACTCGATAGATGATTGGACATAGGAACGTACTTGAATTTTGCGACCGATACCGGCGCTTATTTAGTTGTAACTTGATAAAAAAGTAACTATCCTGCCTCGCTAAATTAAAGGACCACCACCATGAACCGCAAGAAGAAAATCAATCAGATCTTGAAAGCGAAGCAGAAGAAGCATAACGCTAAGCTACATAAGAGCAATAAGCCGCGTTATATCTCCAAAGCTGAACGCGCGAAAATGGAAGCTGAAGAGCAAAACCAAGCTTCAGAACACACGGAAAACGTTGTAGACACAGCGCAGACAGATCAAGCCTAAAAGAAAAGCCGCTTCAAGCGGCTTTTTTGATATTCGGAGATAGTTAGCTTTAGTATTCGACACTGTAGTTCAGTGTGAATGTGCGACCTCTTCCTTTGTAGTCGTACGCTGCTGCATCGTAGTGTGCTGCATAAAGAATCTGCGCACGTTGTCCCCAAGCGGTTGTGTAGTCTTCGTCAAATAGGTTTTGAATACCAAAACCTAACTGCCCGATAGGTAGTGTTACGTTACCAAGAAGATCAAACGTAGTGTATCCATCTAGTTTATTGTTTGCGTCATCTTCGTAATCAAACATCGTCTGGCTTTGTAGACGTAGTGAATAGCCATCCTGATAGTAAGCCGCCCACGCGTTCGCTTTTGATGTACTTGCTTTACCCGCGCTTAGATCTTCCCACTTACCGTTGGTTTTCAGCTCAGAAACCACATAGTGACCTGATGCACCTAACAAAATATCACGGTTTACCCAGTAGTTAATGTTTGCTTCGGCACCGTATACACGTTGCTCGTCATCAACATTGGTGATTAGGAGCGTCTTCTTGTCATACTTGATTGAGTTATCCGACACCGAGTAGTAACCCGCCGCTTGCAGTGCGACAGTATCCGTATCTAATCGGTAACCAATTTCATAGCTGTCCGTTTTGATGCCCGACATTTTTGAGTCAGATACATTAATGCTATTGTTCAACGCGTAGTGACCATTTGCATCCGCGGCATCGTAGCTACCTTGGCCGTAGTACTTTGCAGGATCAGCGAGTTCGAAACCTTGAGAGAAGTTCGCCCAAAGCTGAGATTCATCGTTAAGCTGATAAATAGTGCCCAAATTAAATAAGCTCACAGAGTAGTCAGTGCTGCCACCTGGTACCGCATCCGCTGATACACCATTACCCGATGCGATCTTCTTTTGTATACTATAGGCAACAAAATCATCAATCTTATTGTCCATGTATTGGTAGCGGTAGCCTGCTTGTACTGACCAATCTTGATTGATTTGGTAATCCCCTTGGACAAACATTGCGTAAGACGCCACATCAACATCTGGGTAACGCCCCACTTCGGCATAGGTTCGATTAATTAAGTTCCCAGAGCTGTTCGCAATGGTTGGATCGAACAGAGCCTGGTTACTTTCAAAACGGTCTAAGTACGCATCGACACCATAAACAAGTTTGAATGACTCCCAGCTTTTAGCTAACGCTAAGCGCCCAGCAAAAACTTCTGTTTTTTGTTGAGAGGCACTTTGGTAATAAGGAGTAAAGGTTTGGTCTTCACTACGGTAAGATAACTCGCCTATCAGTTGATGACCGAATACGCTGTCGTGAGCGTAGTTCGCACTTAAGAGAACTCGCTCTGTACCATGTTCACGGTCGGAATCGAACCCCTCTCGTACATCAACAAATTTATTGTTAACAATGTACAAACCGTATGGCGAATCTTGCTGGCTGTCATAGTATTGTGCGACAAGGTTTAACTTGCTGGCATCGGAGATTTGAATCTCGGTCGATCCCATAACATCGAGCGTTGAATTATACTGCAAAGAGCCCTGTGAAATGTCTGGGGTGACAATGTCGCCATTTGCAAATGCACCTTGTGTCTCGGTGTACACAACCGAACCTCTAGCGGTAATTCGCTCATTACCACCCGAGATAGACTGAGCGAGTTTGTAATCAAAGTCATCGCTGCTATTAAAACCTGTAGTGCCACTCACGTAGGATTCAAACGACAAGTCATCCGAGTACGCTTTCTTGGTGATAATGTTAATAACACCACCAGTAGCGCCTGCCCCATAAATGGAGGTTGCACCAGATAGTACTTCAATTCGCTCGATGTTGAATGGGTCTATTGCGTCTAACTGACGACTAATCGGGCGAGAAGACTGTAACGAGACACCATCAATCATTACCAACATTGCTCTACCGCGAAGGTTCTGACCATAGTTAGTTCGACCACCGGTGCCGACGTCTAAAGAAGGGATGGTTGCAGAAAGAATATCACCCAGTGTCTTCCCCGCACGATATTGCTGAGCAATCTCTTCTTGGCCAACAAACCAAACCGTTCCTGGAATATCGGAGATCGATTTCGGCATCACACTGCCTACAACAACCAATTGCTCATCGCTCGGAGTCGATGTTTGTTGAAGATTTTCTGCTGCTATTGAGCTAACTGCGTATCCACTGCTCATCGCAAGTACGATGAGATTGAAAGAAAACGTCCTTTTCATCATTGTATTTATCTTTTTGTTGTCAACAAGAGCATGCAATGATACTTATTCTCACTCTCAAATCGAGCACTGTTACACAAGTTAAATAAATGTTAATTAAGAACCTTCTTGCTCATAAGCTGTCGATTTTCCTCTAAACGAGGACAATCTGCACAAAGCTTTCTGCCTTCACACTTATAGACTAAACAACAACTTTTTCTTACTAACTTTAGCGGCTGATCAGATTCCGTCTCATGAAGTGAGCGGCTATTATCAACATCCAAACCCATTGCGCTTAGCCACAAGACCGCATGCTCCTGAAGTGTCGAGTTAGTCATTTGCGGAAAGCGCTGTTGGAGACGAATTAAACAAGCCATGATTCCGTCCGACATCAATTGATGGGTGAAGCCAGGACGAATGCGTGTCCATTGACTCATCTCCTTTTGATAGAAGTCGAACAGTTCTCGGATTTGACGCCCCGCCTCTTTTATCAACGCCTCTGGCTCGCCATGTATATGCGCTTCGTCGGCGAATCGGTACCCAGAAACAAAACAAGGTTTGAGGTGCTGCGCTATCTCGCGAATGTTTGGCAACGTGTGGTAACCGTAAATAGAGATGAATGCGACATAAACTGGCTGCCAACAAAGTAAATCCCACGTTCTTGTCAACCAATATGCTTTTCCCGCTTCCGGATGAGCCTCCGAGATTTGCTGGTAAAGGCCTTGGATGATCGGGTTGATATCATTTTCGATATGGATAGCTTCTTGCCCTATCTCGCCGATATCACCGTGTAGGTAAGGTGTAATCTCACTCGAAGTTTGAAACAGTTGCGGGAAAAATTGCTCAGACATGATGGCTTATTGTTGGTGTAGTCATTCTGACACCTTTATACCCAAGCACCAATCGCAATGCAAACTATTATCCTTTGCGTTTTCATAACAAAGAAGCACTCTTAGGGTTAGTTATGAATGTATTTCCGAGTTCTGTGAAGCTGTAAGGTCTGGTTACGTATGCGATGAATAGCAACAAACTCTTAAACCTCTTCGCATTTAACGCTCACATGATCGCAAAAATACACAGCATAAAAACACCCTGATAAAACTGTGTTAACAGTTTCCCTGTGTAGCGTGAGTTATTGCCAATAATTGAATATTGCTGTTTCTTATCCAGCGGATTGTGAACAACATGAAGTATTTTCTTTCTGAATATCGAGACAATACAAAGAGGTAATTTGGCTATGTAGCCCTCTGTTTTGAATAAGGAAATCCACATGTTGTATCTTGAGTTTCTATTTTTGCTCGTGATGCTGTATATCGGCTCACGTTATGGTGGTATAGGCCTTGGGGTCGTATCCGGAATTGGCTTGGTGATTGAAGTATTCATCTTTAAGATGCCGCCAACCTCTCCTCCTGTCACCGTCATGTTGATCATTTTAGCGGTGGTAACATGTGCTTCCATTCTTGAAGCCGCTGGCGGTTTGAAATACATGCTGCAAGTTGCCGAGCGTGTGCTTCGTAAGAACCCAAAACGCGTCACCCTTATTGCTCCGTTCGTGACTTACTTTATGACCTTCCTACTTGGTACAGGTCACGCGGTTTACTCTATCATGCCAATCATTGGCGACGTTGCGCTTAAAAACGGCATTCGTCCAGAGCGTCCTATGGCTGCCGCTTCTGTCGCCTCTCAAATCGCAATCACAGCCTCGCCAATTTCAGCAGCAGTGGTTTACTACTTGGCGCAACTCTCCGACATTCAACACGAGATCACTCTGCTCTCAATTCTGCTCGTTACCGTACCTGCAACGCTATTCGGTACGTTGTTGATGTCACTTTACAGCCTAAAGCGTGGTAAAGAGCTAGACGACGATGAAGAATACCAAGAGCGTTTGAAAGATCCTGTGTGGAGAGAAAAAATCCTCAACACAACTGCAACGTCTCTTGATGAAGTACTACCAACAAGTGCTCGTAACTCTGTATTGCTGTTCATTGCTTCTATCTTGGTTATCGTCGTTATCGCGATGTGGCCAGACATTCGTACCATCGTAGATGGCTCGAAGCCAATCAGCATGGCAGTTGTGATTCAAATGATGATGCTCTGCTTCGGCGGTATCATTTTGCTTGCGACCAAAACTGACCCGCGTGACGTACCAAATGGGGTGGTATTTAAATCTGGTATGGTGGCGGCGATTGCTATCTTCGGTATTGCATGGATGTCAGATACCTACTTCCAGTACGCTATGCCTCAATTTAAATCTGGCATCGTAGAGATGGTAACCAACTATCCTTGGACATTCGCGCTTGCGTTATTCATTGTGTCGGTTGTGGTGAACTCTCAAGCTGCAACGGCTCGCATGATGCTGCCTGTTGGTCTCGGCTTAGGTTTGGAACCTGCGCTGCTTATCGGCTTGATGCCAGCGGTATACGGCTACTTCTTTATTCCCAACTACCCTTCAGATATCGCGACTGTGAACTTCGATACATCGGGCACAACTAAGATTGGTAAGTGGTACTTCAACCATTCATTCATGTCTGTGGGCTTAATCGGCGTGATTGGTGCGTGTTGCTTGGGTTACTTGCTAGGGCAAATGATCATTCCTTCGTAACTAGCCAAATCAACGATAAATTAGAGGCGAGTCATTGTACGTTTTCGTACAGCCTGAGTGACTCGCCTTTCTTTATTGCACTATTAACTACAGCAAGAAATCGTCATCAATCGCGACAAAATTGTCGGCACAATCAATCAGAGTTTGAGATGTAAGTTTAGGTACACCATAAACGGTCACCGTTTTATTGAAGCGCTGCTGAATTCTCTCTACTAGCAGACTAAAGTCTCCATCTCCCGAAACTAGAATCACTTCCTCAACTTCGGGAGCAATTTCAATTGCATCGAGAGTAATACCCACATCCCAATCGCCTTTCGAGCTACCATCACGACGCTGGATGTAGGGTTTAAGCATCACCTCAAAGCCAACACCACGAAGAATATGGTGGAACTGACGTTGCTTGGGATCATTGCTCGCAATAGCATAAGCACGAGCACTTACCACCTCTTTCCCTTGTGTGGCAACATACCAAAACTGGTTGTAATCAAAATTGCTTCGATACGCTTCGCGACAGGTGTAATACACATTCTGTACATCAACCAAAATAGCGATTTTTTGTTTGCTTTCCGAACTCATCTATTTCTACGCTCAATTTATTTGCTGCCTACCCTATGCCAGTTTTGGAAAAAGCACAATGAGCCAATTCCACTAAACTTAACGTATAAAAAGTTATTTGGGTTTCTAGGGGAACTGTCATGGGCGGAAAGTTACTAGTGATACTACTTTCTTGTATCTTGTCATCGACAGCATTTGGTTATCCAGCGCACTCCAAATACTGGCCACATAGAAGTGTGCTCTACTTTGCGCCGGAAAATGATGAATACGTCAAACAATTCTTGCTAGAAACACTTATGAATGAGTGTGAGTTGGAAGACAGAGATGTCGTCACACTGGTCATTACAGAGCAAGGGTATACCTTTCCTGCTTGGCTTAAAGAAGAGTTCGACTTAAAAATGCTAGCTCGTCTTTATGAGGTCGAAAAAGGATCTCACACCGCTATTTTGCTTGGTAAAGATGGTCTAGAAAAGCACCGCTGGGGCGCAGAAACAGACTGGCCGTTTATCAACAACCTCATTGATCAAATGCCTATGCGTAAGCAAGAAATGCAGAGGCAGCAAAGCCCCTGTAAAATATAGTCACTTCTGGGCAATGTTACTTTGCGAACCAATCCAACTTGTTGTGAAGTTGAGTCACGCTACCAACCACAATCAATGCTGGGCTCACGGCTTGCTCTGCCATGATCGATAGCTCGTTCAACTTTCCTTGGAACACGCGCTGCTCTGGGCGCGTACCGTTTTCAATAATGGCGCATGACATCTCAGGATCTAACCCATGAGTGATCAGCTTATCCATAATATGGCCGCTTTGCTTCAAACCCATGTAGAATACAAGCGTGTTATTAGACTGAGCTAGTGAATGCCACTCAATTTCACGACCATCTTTTTGTACATGACCAGTGATAAATTGAACGCTTTGTGCATGGTCGCGGTGTGTTAATGGAATACCAGCATAAGCCGTTGCACCCGCTGCTGCTGTGATACCCGGAACCACTTCGTATTTGATGCCAAATTCGGCTAGCTCTTCTAGCTCTTCACCACCACGGCCAAAGATAAATGAGTCCCCACCTTTTAGGCGCACAACGCGCTTACCTTCTTGCGCTTTTTGCACCAAGATTTGGTTGATTTGATCTTGAGGCACACAGTGAAAATCGAGTTTTTTCCCAACATAAATCATCTCTGCTGATGCATGAGCCAACTCAAGAATCTCTTTTGATACCAATCGGTCGTACACAACAACTTCAGCCGCTTGAATGGCTTTTAAGCCTTTTACTGTGAGCAAATCAGGATCACCAGGACCTGCACCAACAAGAGAAACAAAGCCGCTGTTTAAAGATGAGTTAACAGTTGTCATATCAACGCCTATCGAAAATTTGGACATAAAAAGTAACACTCAAGTCATTAACTCAAGGTTAAAATCACCCCGTTGAACAGCCCTACCTACCATAGGTAGGGCCAGATAAAAGCGGTTTATTTTGCGATTGCAGGCTCTGCTTTTACTTCTTCTTCAACTACGTTGATAGAAGGCGCTGTTTTCGCGTGAGTTAGGTACAGTGGAATACAAGTCATTACTAGACCACCAACAATGTTACCTAGGATGGTTGGGATAAGGTTGAAGTTCAACCAAGTCGCGATACCAAAATCCGCACCTAGAATCATACCTAGTGGGAATAGGAACATGTTTACTACTGTGTGCTCGAATACTAGAGCGAAGAAGATGAAGATTGGGAACCACATCATTGCTACGCGACCAGATACTGAACGTGCTGTCATGTTGCCGATAACGCCTAGACATACCATTAGGTTACAGAAGATGCCGCGTACGAAACACGTGATCCATCCGTCCATACCCATGTTTTCAAAACCAAGGCTACGCGCGGTAGAAACAGCCACAAATTTCTTCGCTACTGCATTCAGTTCTAGAGAGAAGTTACCTGTTAGAGAGATAGCCACTAGGTAAGCAACGATCAGAGAACCGATAAGGTTACCCAAGCCTACAAGACCCCAACAACGGAAGATACGACCCCAAGTGATGCCCGGACGGTTAGCAAACTTAGCCAGAGGCGCTAGACCAAAAACACCGGTTACTAGGTCATACCCCATCACACTTAGAATTACGAAACCAACGGGGAAAACAAGTGCTCCTACAAGACCGATACCCGTTTGTACAATCGCGGTAATAGCAACCACCACCGCAAGCGAAAGAATAACGCCAGCCATCGTACCGCGAAGCAGAAGGTCTCGCGTGCTTGTATTAGTTTTCGCTTCACCAACATTGATCATGGTTTGCACGAATTCTGCAGGCTTAAAATCAGTAGACATGAATGTGTCCTTATCCAAAATTGAAAGTTAAAAAGTTAAAGATTGAATAGAGAAAGGCTTCCCGTTGACACCTGAACGCTGTCTACAACACCTCGCTTCCCTGTTCCCCTGAGATGATGCTTGGAAAGCCTTTGTCTATTAAATCTAGGTTTCAGTTCATTCCCTCCCCCTAAGAGGAGGGAATGAAAACCAAGCTTACGCAGAGATTTCTACTTCGCCGTTGGTTACGCGGGTTTTGTACGCTTTCACGCTAAAACGCTCGTCTTCCATGCACGCACCTGTTGTCAGGTTAAAGCGTTGCTTCTTAAGTGGGCTAGCCACCCAAAGCTCGCCTTGGTGCTCACAGATCAAACCGCGAGAAAGCACGTTTGATTGGAAGAACGGGTCTGTGTTGCTGATCGCCAGCACTTCTTCTGCTTGTGTTGGGCGGAATACCGCAACTTGCTGACCATCAACCAGTGCACAAACACCTGTGCCCGGTACGATGTCGCTGATTTGGCAAATCTTTTCAAATGACATAATCAACCTTCCCTTATGCTTCAGTGATCGCTACGTGTAGGATGTCGCCTTTCGCTTCAGGGTGCTTTTCCGTGAAGGTTGCTGGGCGGTGCTGTTCACGCTCTTGTACAAACACAACGTTGTCATCGTGCTTGTCAGAGTTGATGAAGTGCGCGAAACGAGTCAGTTGTGATTCGTCGTTGATGGTCGCAGTCCACTCACACTCGTACTCGTCTACAAGCTTCGCTACGTCTGCCTCTAGTTGAGCGTTGATACCAAGCTTGTCGTTAACAATCACTTCGCGTAGGTAGTCAACGCCACCTTCCATGTTTTCCATCCAAACTGATGTGCGTTGTAGTGGCGCAGCAGTACGGATGTAGAACATCATGAAGCGGTCGATGTACTTGATTAGTGTTTCTTTATCTAGGTCACTTGCAAGTAGGTCTGCGTGACGAGGCTTCATACCACCGTTACCACATACGTACATGTTCCAACCTGCATCAGTCGCGATAATGCCAAGGTCTTTACCTTGTGCTTCCGCACACTCACGAGTACAGCCAGAAACACCGAACTTCATCTTATGAGGGGTACGAATGCCTTTGTAACGGTTCTCGATGTAAGAACCCAGACCAACAGAATCTTGAACGCCGTAACGACACCACGTTGAGCCAACACAGGTCTTCGCCATACGAAGGGCTTTTGCGTACGCTTGACCTGTTTCGAAACCAGCGTCGATAAGCTTGCGCCAGATCTCTGGAAGATCGTCTTTTTGAGCACCAAACAGACCAATACGTTGAGCACCGGTTACTTTGGTGTATAGGTTGTATTCTGCTGCAACGTTCGCTAACGCACCCAGTGCTTGAGGTGTTACTTCACCACCCGCCATACGTGGGATAACAGAGTAAGTACCGTCTTTTTGGATGTTACCTAGGAAGTTATCGTTCGTGTCGTGCAGCTTAACCAGTTGTGGCTTAAGAATGTGCTCACCCCAGCAAGAAGCCAAGATAGAACCAGCCAGTGGTTTACAAACTTCACAGCCGTAACCTTTACCGTATTTCTCTAGAAGCTCATCAAACGTTTTGATCTCTTCAATACGGATTAGGTGGAACAGCTCTTGGCGTGAGTATGCAAAGTGCTCACACACGTCGTTCTTCACTTCGATACCAGATTTAGCAAGCTCAGCATTTAGAACAGACGTCACTAGAGGAATACAACCACCACAGCCTGTACCTGCGCCAGTCACTGCTTTGATGTCAGCAAGCGTATGATTACCATCAGCAACCGCCTGTGCGATCTTGCCTTTTGTCACGTCGAAACAAGAACAGATCACTGCGCTTTCTGGTAGAGCGTCTGCACCTAATGCTGGTTTCTCAGCGCCTGCGTGAGCAGGAAGGATCAACGCATCTGGGTGTTCTGGTAGGTCGATTTCGTTCAACATAAGTTGAAGCAGGTCGCCGTAGTCAGAGGTGTCACCAACCATAACCGCGCCAAGTAGTTTCTTGTTGTCTTTAGAAACGATAAGACGTTTGTAAACTTCTTGTTCTTCGTTCTGGTAAACGTAACTCTTACAGCCTTCAGTACGACCGTTCGCGTCACCGATTGAACCTACTTTTACACCTAGAAGTTTCAGCTTCGCAGACATGTCAGCGCCTTCGAATTTGCTTTCTGTGTTACCTAGTAGGTGGTCAACAGCAACTGTCGCCATCTTGTAGCCAGGAGCAACAAGGCCGTAGAACATTTCGTTCCAAGACGCACACTCACCAATCGCGTAGATGTTCTCATCAGAAGTCTGACAATGATCGTTGATAGCAACACCGCCACGAGGTGCCACTTCTAGCTCCATTTGGCGTGCTAGTTTGTCTTGTGGACGAATACCTGCAGAGAATACGATGAAGTCTGTTTCTAGCTCTGAGCCGTCAGCAAAACGCATAAGGTTGCGTGCGTTTGTGCCTTCTGGCGCAATCTCAAGCGTGTTTTTGCTAGTGTGAACGTTCACGCCCATACGCTCGATCTTTTGTCGAAGTTGGTTACCACCAGCAAGGTCAAGTTGCTCAGCCATTAGCTTCGGTGCGAACTCAACAACATGCGTTTCTACACCCAGTGCTTTCAATGCGCCTGCTGCTTCAAGACCTAGCAGACCACCACCGACAACAACGCCTGATTTGCTCTTCTTCGCACACGCTTCGATCGCTTTAAGATCTTCGATAGTACGGTAAACAAAACAGTCTTTGCTTTCGTGACCTTTGATAGGTGGAACAAATGGGAACGAGCCAGTAGCAAGAATCAGCTTGTCGTATTGAACTTCACGGCCAGTGCTTGAGTAAACAATGCGGTTTTCACGGTTGATGTTAATCGCGCGTTCGCCGATCAGCATGTTAATACCGTGTTTCTCGTAGAAGCCTTCTTTTACTAAAGAAAGTTCATCTGCAGTATGGTGAGAAAAGTAAGAGGAAAGGTGCACACGGTCGTATGCGACACGAGGTTCTTCACAGAAAACCGTAATGTCTATATTAGACATATCAGCTTTCTCGACTAAGTCTTCAATATAACGGTGCCCTACCATACCGTTACCGATGACTACTAGCTTCAACTTGCTCATTATAATTCCTAAGGGTTAGGTTCTTATCACTGAGCTCATTGTTAGTTGTGAAAGAAAATTAATACATGATGTAAATCAATTACAATTTCAAACTACCCTAAAGGGGTAGATGAACGTATTTATCTGACTATTGCGAAATAAAAAGTAATTTATTAACGGATATTGGTAGTTTTAACAAACTGAGATAACCGAAGCCATGCTAGCAACGGACTATACCGTTTTGCTTTTATGAAGTTAGGCTGACCATCGAAACCGAGCACACCTACGATAAATCCTGTTTTGCTTCTAAACGACGCACTCACTTGACTTCACCGTTTCAAGGTGATCAGAGAACAATATCTGAAGTGATTGAAAGATTTAGAAAAATCAAGCTTCACAACAAAAATTTTTTACTAGCTAAGTCGCACTATAAAGACTAAAATCAGGTTTAGTTCATATGGAATAGCGTCCATATGATTGATACCGTAATTGACATATAGAGTGCCGTCCCATTTTTGTGAGGCGGCCTTTTATTTGGGAGTCATAAAATGTCAGAAAACAATTCTATCTACATCTCAAGCTTAGATATGAACCGAATCACGGCCTTGTTGGATAAAATGCCAAACATCGCAGCGGAGCTTGTGGAATTAGAAGCAGAGCTCGACCGAGCAACAGTTCTTGAGCCAGAACAAATGCCAGATAACGTGGTCACGATGAACTCGACTGTAGAGTTTAAATTTTCAGGTGAAGATAGAACCATGACAAAGACACTGGTTTACCCTTCTGAACTGAAAAGCAGTGATGATATCTCTATTTTTGCGCCCGTAGGCAGCGCACTGATCGGTTTGTCTGTTGGTCAAAAACTTGAATGGCCAATGCCAAATAATCAAGTGAAGACAATTGAAATTGTCGATATCACATACCAACCTGAGCGTTGTGGTGCACTAAACCGCTAACCCTCAGTAGTCCCGGTGCAAAGGCCTCCATTTAAGACTTTGCACCAGGAGAGTTATCCACCTTGAAAAACACTCTAAAGCCCCCTTCAAACCAACTAAAATTTCGACCTATCATATACACTGTCATCTACCTCTCTATTAGACTCACCATACTTTGCAACTCAGTAGCGCATACGAATTCCGGGCCCAACCGACTAAAGCTATTCACTTTGTGAATTGTGGCAGTTGAGATTAAGGGAGCCATAACCCTCATGTGTAACACTGCTGAACACTGTGTAACATTGCTGTGGACATTTTTACTTCGAACTTAAATCTTCCCAATCATAGAGTTAACTGAAATCAAAAATACGCCTGCATAAAACTGTAAAAAGCGCTGACACAATTTTATCATCAAAAATCACAAAAATAATGCAAATACAAATAGTTATCTAATGGCATGCTCTGTGCTTTTATTTTCACCCGAAGTTGACGTTCCACAACAAATAACAAACTAACAACGAGTTTTGGTAAGCAGTACCCCCCAGGCTCAACGGAGGTTTTATGGAAAGCAATATTAATTCATGTTGGATCACAAACGTATTGAGTTGTGCCAACATAACCAAGGCAAAACTATTGGCTTTATTACTAGTTGTTCTAAGCTTTGTTTTAAGCACGCAAAATGCGTTAGCTAACGACCCTGGTGAACCTACAGACAATGGGGTACACCCTATGTTTGTAGAGGGCAATCCAACTTGTTCGGATCTTATGGGCAATGTTGAAGGGCTCGTGGAGTATCGCATAGATGGAGATCAATTGGGCGATGGTGTGCTCGGCGATGGGGAATTAAGCGTTACTATCGATGTTCAACCAGATAAGACATTTGATTGGTCAAGCAGCGGAGGTATTGTCCACTCTATCTTTGTTAAAGGCGGACCAAATGGTAATTTCTACGAATATTATAGTGACGGTGGTGTAATAACTTATTCCGACGGAAACTTACACTCTCCCGTTAATCCTAAAAATGGTAACTACTACGGTCTGAGCCATGTGTCATTCTGTTACACACCAGGAGAACCAGAAATTACTCTTGTTAAAGAATGTACATTTGGCGAAGTTGTTGGTGGTGATTCATTGCGATTCAATTACAAGTTAACCGTAACAAACTCAGGAACCGTGCCGCTATACGATATTGTCGTCACTGATGATACCGCAGAAGATATAGATGGTTTAGGTAGCCACACAACCAATATAGGTATGCTCGATCTGGACGACTCACAGGTTATTAATGGCAGTTTTGTTATTAACCAGAATGGTATCCTGAACCATGCTAGTGCTAAAGCTGCAACTGAAGTAGGTGGCGAAGTGGCAACTCAAGACACGGCAAGTTGGGACTGTCCTGAACAAAACCTTATCGGTTCATTATCACTTGAAAAAGATTGTGACGTGCTCGTAGTGCTTAACGACTATGGACATTACGGACTACAAGTGAATTACAGTGGTGAAGTCTGTAACACATCCGAAGTAACCATAAATAACGTATTTGTGACTGACGATAAAGACGCTGATCCTCAATTTATCGGTACCTTAACCCCTATGGGAACTATAGGGGCATGTGCTCCATATTCAGGTAGCTACGTTCCTGTTCCAGGAGAAGACGAATTGGGTGAAGGTACTCCGGGATTTTATGTAGGTGCCTTTAAAGATATGGTAACTGCAACGGGTGTTCCTGTGTTTGGCGATCTAGCACCAGTTATGCCTGCTGAGGCAGAATGTACCTTGTGTCCTCAATGTGTTGATCTCGAGATGTGCCCTGCGCCCGCATCGGACCTTAACCTATAAAATGCGTTTCTAATAATTAGAAATAGGAAAATGCCTGACTCAAAGAGTCAGGCATTTTTATGTGATCCTGCTACTTGTTTTTTCCTTTACCTGGCTTGCTGTTATCACCACCATCCGACTGTAGCTTTATCAACACATCGGCCGTTGAGCGGCTATTACCATCGCTAATGGTATAACTAAAGCTGTCATTATTTTTGAACCTTCGGCTTGGTGTGTAGCGCAAGGAACCATCTGACAATAGTTCGACACTGCCTTTATTAGGCTCTGTAAATGAGACGACTGAGGCCGAAGCTTGCGCATCAATAATATCGTTTACCAACACATCTATTAGAACAGATTTTTTTTCATTCAAGATAACGGTATCATCAACAGCAGCCAGTTCAGGCTTTGTCAATTCATCTGCCATCACGGCATACATTACTGATGTTGCAGCATCATAAGATAGATCAGCTGAGTGCTGAGTTTGAATAGATAGTGAGTAATTTTTTGCTTCAGTTTCTGTTGCTGAGGTCACAACGACTACTGCTTGTCCGGACTCACCAGAAGCCAGTGTTAACTGATTGTCACTAGCTTGCCAACCAATCGGTACCACGGTATTGATATTAAAGGTAGAAGTTCCGCAATCTATAGAGTCATTGTTTGTTATGCTCACCTGATACTGCACATCTTCACCTGCCAGAACTGAGTTTTTCGTAATCGCTTGAGCCGTTATACTCGGTGCGTTAATAGTGCAGTTACCCATGCCACCACCAGGCTCAGAACCACTTAGCGTTACCGTCACCTCAGCCTGAGTACCATTTGCGCTATTTAAGTTGATCGTCGCTCCAGAAAGCGGATCAGTATAACTATCACCAACTGGCATGGCTGGATCGTACCAGTCGTTTGAGCCAGTAATGGCATAATATTCAGAGCCCATTTTAAAATGAAGCAGATTGCTACTGCGTTCATCACCTTCTAGTGCTGAGCGAATGACAATGCCGTCTGTTACATCGCCACGATAAAAAATGTAAGAGCGTGCATCTAAAAAACTGTCGTAGCCAACTGATTGGCGATACTCAATATAAAACCAGCTTTTCTTCCCCGTAGTCGGATCAATACCACGTGGTACCTTGATGGTTACAGGAGCGCTACTTTGTGTTTCGTAGTTTGCAATTACATAAGTGCCACTTTGAGTAACTTCAATTGTTTTAGCAGCATGACTACCTTCTAACCAACCTAGCTGCTCTCTCTGGAAAGTATTGATATAACCATTAGAGCCTCCCATCACATCATAGCTGTCACCATATTCACGTCGAGTACAGTGATCTGAGATAGGTTGGTCACCACAGTCAAGTGCACCTGAATGACGCATTCCAAGATTATGTCCCAATTCATGAGCAATGTTCATCGCGGAAAAGTTGCCATTAATCCAAGCTCGTGACGGCTTACCCTGCATCGTCGCTGAGCCAGCAATGCTGCACGCCGTTTTCGTCATCATATAAACGATACGATCATACTGGCCCAAGTCTATACCTGATGAAATAGCTTTCTGATCTGCCGCTTCGCGCACGGCGCTTAAGTCACATATCTGGTTTGAAACAGGCAGTGTATACCAACCCACAACTTGACCAGAGAACCAAGTCTGGCCAAAAGAATTCTCGCGATAAAAATCATCCACAGTATCAAATACTAAATGATTTGCTTCGGCCTTGCTCAACGGTTGCTCATTCGGGTTCTCTTTGAAATTCAGCAACATAACTAGTGTATTTTGTTGTCCCGTCGTATTTGCTGTTGCATTGGCGTAATGGGTACCCTGTAGAAAAGAGAATATTACCAATAAAAATGACAACCCTTTATTTAGGGTTTTTCTATTTATTTTAATATTTTTTATCACTGCTTCACCTAATTTAGAATAGTAAATAATTCATTTTTCAATGAAAATACATAATGTAAATAATATGAAATTTAGACAATAAAATGCCCTAGCCTACTAATCCAGGCATGTCCTCATTTAACATGAATATGTTCATAAATGAATAATAAACAAAAATATATTCGCGAGAATCATAACAAAACAAATGGTCAAAATTCAACCACAAAGACGAGCAACTTAAATAAATAACATAAACAAAAAATTTATCTTATCTATCAGGCGCTTAATTTAATATAAAAACAATTTTATATAAACAACATTTATATTATAAAATAAATTTAGCAATTAAGTTTAACCACAAAAATTAATTCTTTAAATATCAGTAGAATAGGGACGAAAAACAAAATAAAGAAAATACACAACAAAAGTTATAAGCTTTAAATTCATTAACTTAATAACGACACATAATGTTAATATTATTCATCATTTCCTGAACCACATTAACTCATTATATTGTTAAATTTACGTCAAATAAAAACAATGAAACATCACAATATTCACCTATACTCATATTTATTAAAAGGAGATAAATATCAAAATTAAATTCAGTATTAGACTAAATTAACAATAATTATATGGAGAGAAGTATAACTAAGTTAGATATAAAAATTAATTTAGGTCTACAGTTTATACACAACTACTATTTAGATATGTATTGGAATGGTTTGAAATGCCAAATATAAAAAAACCGGCTATAAGCCGGTTTTTTTATAAATAATGGAGGCGCCTCCCGGAGTCGAACCGAGGTCCACGGATTTGCAATCCGCTGCATAGCCACTCTGCCAAGGCGCCTTTCTGATTTTATATCTCTGTCACCAAAGATTTTGATGGTGCCCCGGGCCGGACTTGAACCGGCACAGCGCGAACGCCGAGGGATTTTAAATCCCTTGTGTCTACCAATTCCACCACCAGGGCAACGCAATCATGCGATGGGTTAGACACCATCTTTCTCAGCGACCTTTGCCGTGAGAACGAGGCGTACTTTAACGGATTAATTTATTAGGTCAACAATAAATTTTATCTTTTTGATTCATATGGTTAAGAAACAGCCCGAAAGAGTAAATAACCTTCAAATTGTAGATCTATTATCCTAATTATATCCATGTAGCTTCTCAGAATAATCCTTTCGATAAACATCTAATTGGCCATCCTTCCACCAGATTCTTAAATAACAGTATTCCGTATTTATTCAGCATACCCTTTAGCATCGAATACCGACAAAGTGTTCACTTGTAAACTAGAAACACATACTAAAGGTATGTTCTTCTGCCTCCTTGTAACTTATTGATATTAAATTTAATTCTCGTTTTCTGTCTTCCATGCGAATGCGAACAAGTTAACACTCTGTTCACAATGTGTATTTTAAAGACACTTGTCAAAAAACAAAAACAATAAAAATCAAACAGTTAAGCTTGGTTTGATTTTTGCTCTCTTATGGTCACCGACAACCGCTCCAAAAGCACAGTTTCTAGTTATCCACTTTGGAGTAATTGTCTTAGGACTAGGGGCACAGCAGTTCGTGTACTCAATGATGCCGAAGTCCAGTGTTGGCATCATTGGGTATTCACATCGCCCTTTTATCAACTTTCAAGAAGAAAAGAAGGTAGATGATGGAACATTTAATAAATAGCCGACATAAAAGGCTGCTTAGCGCCATGTTAATAGGTGCCGCGGCATTTTATGGGCAAACCGCATTCGCGCAAGACCCTGGTATACAAAGTATTTGTATGGAGGATCAATATGGTAAGAATTTGAATTGTACCGCTAATGATATCAATATCGCAGAAGCTACAAATATCGAAGTTACTGCAATCGGTGGTAATCCGGTAGACCCAGGAACGACGGTCTGTGTAGCTCAACAAACCGTAACGTTTACCGCTGACTTTGAAGTTGTATCAACTGCAAGTGATCGTTATGACATCGGACTTTACTTCCAGAACGAAGGAGGACCGAATGCACTTAATGGTAGCTGTAACATCTATACTTTGAGCAATGAATACTCTCAGAACGCGAACGACACCGATGGTGACGCTTGTTTTGACGTACAACAAGCACAAGTCGTTATCCATTCTGCCGAGGTAACCACGCTGTGTGAAGATACTGACGGAGATGGTCAACTCAACCTACCAAACTGTGTTAGCTGGCGCCAACCTGGTAAAAATGAAGTCTGTGAAGATGGTAATGATGCCTACCCTGGCGCTCCATCAAAATGTAATTGTGACGACAATTACAACATTCCAATTTTTATTCAACCAGATCCACCCGTTTCCACCAAATCGGTTAATAAAATGGCGGGAACAGAACCTGGCGACGAATTTATCTACACAATTAAAATCGTCCCAGCTGAAAGTACTGGTAACAGCGTTTTCGTGACTAAAATCGAAGATGAAATATCCTCTAGCACTAACTCTGATTCACAAACATTCTTGCTAAACAGTGTAGGTGGCGGTAATGATATTGGCATGACGAAAGGTCACTACACATTAATGTCAAGTGAGCTAGCCAACGCTTGTGAAAACATCGTGCTTCCTTATGAGATTCCGCCAGAAGCGGTTGGTTTAGAGTGTACATTCAAAATTGCTATTAGTGACGACGACTTACCAGATATCCCTACTGACGAATCGTTTGAAAACTATGTTCGTTCCACTATCGTCGATGAATATGACGAACCTGTCGGAGACAACACTTGTACCGTCGCGAGTACCGCTGGTACGCCAAATCCAAACTGTAGTAATGAGATCATCGTAAAACTCACGAATGTATCTCCTGAAATTTCTGTTACTAAATCAGCTAATCCAACAACCGTTGTCGAAAGTCTTGCTGGTGAACCTGTCGAATACACTGTTGTTATCACCAACAATTCGTCGGTTGACGAGGTAGAGATCACATCTATAACAGATGACCAATACAACATCGCAACTGAAGCAGCAACGTGCTTGGGAGCAATGCTTGGAATCGGTGAGTCTTGTCAATTTAGCTATACACGAAATGTTGCAGGTAATGTGGGTGATCCTGCATTTGTGAACAACGTTACTGCTATCGCTTTTGATAACGAAAACGACTCGGATGAAGACTCTGGTCAAGCGAGTGTGTCCTTTAGTAACAGCCCTGGTGCTATTGATTTGGTCAAAACTCCTAACGCTTTAGACGAGCCACCATATTCTGTAACCGAGTCTGGTGATAATGTAGACTTCACGTTTACTATTACCAATACGTCCCCTGTAGACAGTATCACTCTCACAGAAATGACGGATGACAAACTTGGTGTGTTATTCGATGCAGGAAGCTTCCAAGGCAATTGTAACTTCTATGGTGATATCTTAGCTCCTGGAGAAAGTCGATTCTGTACTGTTACGACTTTCCTATCGGGTGAACCAGACATGCCACATATGAACACAGCGGAAGTAACAGGTGAAACCGATGATTTCATTCCTGAAATCGTCACAGATACCGATAACGGTAAAGTTGCATTTATCAATGAACCAGCTGATATCAACTTGAATTTCGCTCTGTCATTAACATTGAGCCTTAACATTGAGAACGCCTCTAGCTATGAAGCGGTTAATTTAAATGCTCTTAGTATTGCGGGCACTCCAATAGAAGCTGGTCAAGGTAATACACATTACTTGATTACCGCAAGTAATTGTCCAGTTGCGTTCCCATTCTCTATCGCAGCGAACGGTAGCATGAACTGTACATTTAGTGTTGATTTGCTCACACCGGATGCTTCTGTAGATAACCTATTTAGGTCTGCAGGCTCTGGAGGCTTATTGGTAATCTCAGTAGCAGATGAAGATGGTGGGCCAGCAGTAGAGCCAGTGATTGTTGTCAACGCACAAGCCGTATTGGCGCCCTAACTAATGATGATGAGGTAAATAAAGTTATCGGCTTACCTTAGTTAAAAAAGGTGCAATGATTTAACACATTGCACCTTTTAATCTTACTGAGCCTTGTTTACAGAAAAATTATTTTCTACCCTTTCCTTTATTGGTATTAGAGCCTGAAGTGCTCGCCATACTAATATACACTAGCGCTGACGCAGTAAGATCGCCATCACTGATGGTATAACTGAAACTATCACTTCCTTTAAAGTTCTTAGCTGGCGTATATATTAACTGACCATCTGACGTCATTCGTACCGCTCCTTTCGAACCCTGAGTTACAGATGTTATCGTTAGTTCATCCCCTTCAGGATCGCTATCATTTGCGAGCACATTAATACTTACTGAGTCTTTTGAACTTACTTCCACTCGATCTGTCTGGGCAACTGGTGCGCTATTCACCTGGACTGGAACTGAGATTCCGAAGCTCACCTTTTTGCTAATATTCAGGCTCGTATCTGCTGAATGCTGAGCGTTAATGGCGATATCGTATGTTCCATCTGTTGCTTCTGCGCTTGACGTAACATTCATTGTGAATGATTGAGTTTCACTAGGGCTCAAAGTAATACCACCGCTATTAGCAGTCCACCCACTTGGTACACTCGCTGATAGGGTAAATGTACTCGAATCACAAGTTGCACTATCTTGGTTGGTCAGAGTTGCTGTGTAACTAGCAGTACTGCCCGGTTCAAACTCCCCCGTTTGATTTGCAGATAACACCAACAAAGGCGTTCCACGTGAACAGACGTCCACTGGCGTTTTGATAACAAAATTTGCTTCTGTATTTGTGTAGTAATCAGTATCAATACTGTTTATTACGCTAAATAGCATCGAGTAACTACCATCCGTCGCCGTTAAGTCAGAAGTCACATCAATGACCACACTCTCACTGTCTCCTGGCGCTAAACTTAGCTTAGATGAGGTGGCACTCCACCCACTTGGTACCGAAGCTTCAACGTCAAACTCTGAGGTATCGCAACCTTCTGCGTCATTATTAGTGACTGTAACACTATAACCGAGCGTGCTCCCCGACTCCGCTATGGTATTTTGGTTAGGAGAAACGGCAACAGTGGGAGCATTTTTATGGCATGTTGGCTGCGTAAAGCTGATATGGACACTTGCTCCGGTATTGTCGGCCCACTCGGTGGTAATGGTTAACCCAGCCTCTATATCTGTATAACTTTTTCCAACAGCCAAAGCAGAATCGTTCCAGTCAGTTATTTGGCTAGCCGGGGTTAAATCAATAAGTTGGCTACTGTTCATATCGGACTCTGTACTTAGGCGCATTGTTACACCAGACGTAAGATCCGAATAACTCGCAAGATAGCTGTCAAAACCTTTAGGCTGCCGATACTCTAGGTAGTACCAAAGTTTCTTTCCTGTTGAAGAGTCCACACCTCGCTGAATCTTTATTGCTTTGGCTTCCCCCTCAGGAACGGACTCATAAGGCTCAAGTATGTAACTACCATCAGAATTTACTTCAATAATTTTACCTGCAATTGATGATGGCTCAGAAGAAAACCACCCTAGACTGTCTTTGTTGAAAGCACTGAAATGTCCGGTAAAGCCCGGAGCTCCCATGATCTCCAAACTATCACCGTATTCAACTGTGTAACAATCACCACTAATCACCTCAACACCACATTCAAGCTTTTTCGCATGATGCAATCCAAGGTTATGGCCAAGTTCGTGGGCTACAGTTCTTAGTGTCATAGAACCATTGATCCAAGTTCTCGACGGTGTCCCACCCACTGTACCTTTTCCTGTCCACCCACAATCAGCAATTTTAGGAAAAACGAAAACCACTCGATCATAGGTATCGATGTCTACGCTGTCAGCTGTAGCAGCTTCTTTAGCCGCAGTATAAATTTGCGCAGTATTACATACTGCGTTCATAGGCAGCGTGTAATAGCCTAGAACGTCTCCAGTAAACCATGTCTGATTATTTGAATTTTCTTTATAGAAATCATTCACCGAGCCAAATACTAGATCAGTTACTTCTTCAACAGTCCATGGTTCTTGTACATCATCCAGAAAATTCACTAACATCACTAGTGTCGACTGTTCACCTAAAGTATTGGACAAAGTGAAAGGTGAAGTACTGGTTGATGCGGCATCTGTATCTCCATCAGCCAATACAAGAAGACCTTGCTGAGACTCTTCCAAAACTAACGCGTTTTGATCATCAAACTTCCAACCGCTAGCGCGAACTTTAGCACCAGATGGAATTGGGTTGATTTGTGATTTAGAAGAACCATAAACCTCAACAGAGCCCTCAGAGGTTTGCAGTACATATCGAAGACGGCTCTTGCTGTGATCTTCATAATCTTCATAGAAAACCTCCAGTTCGCCTTCTAACGTTTGCTCCTGCTCTAACAAAGCTTGCACTTTTTCAGGCATACCTTTGCGAGCTTTTGCAGTCAGAGCAACCTGCGCTACCGTGCTAGGGTCTGACTGAAACAACTCGGAAATTAATACTTGACGATCGTGAGCAAGAGAAATCATTTGCTCTAAATAGTGATGTTTGTTTTTCGCCGATGCACCATGATAATTAATCATCGTCTGCTTTAGCACGCTAGTATTATCTTGAGCCTGCTGGCGCTTCTCCTTGGCAGTAGGTGAAACCGATTTTTCTTGTTGAATCAAATGCTCATGCGGGATGTCTTGTGACTGCGCCGTCGCGTTGAATGTCAGAGATAAGAGGCTGATAAGAGCCGTTGTTGAAAGTTTAAATGTATTGGAAGTAACAATATTAAAATGGGTATTAAACATACTTAATTTCTTATGTGGTTTTATCTTTGGTTCTAATTTTTCACACAGCATAAGTCCGCAACCATGTCGAACTATTGATGATTAGTAAGCGAAAAAATAACTAGCCTAAACGCATAAATTTAATTTAATTTCAAACGCTTATCAACGTTAAAATCAATAAAATAAGCTATAATTAAAACCCAAAGACATCTAATAATTATTCAATAAAAGGCATTGCCTTTTAAACAATCAAAAAGCAAAATAAAAATCATAAATTAGTTATTTACTATTTAAGTTAAACTTGCGTTAGTCACACAAGATAAATCATTTATTCGTATGCAATTAATTTACCTCTTTTTCTTCAGTCTTTAAGCATAGGTTGGTTTTTGTCGGTAAAATCCTACAAACACGGCGATTAAATTTCAACCAAAAACAATTAATTTTCATCACAACATCAAACATTATTATTCAAATCATGAATATATAAGAAGATTTATCTTAAAAGTAAACTCTCACCACTAATATGAGCCCAGACTAATATCAATTTAATATTTTTATATAATTCAAAAATTACCATATGAAAAATAAGAACTTTATTTTAAACAACAAAAAACTAACACAAACAAAACAACTATTAATAATCGATGATTTAATAAAAAAATATGCATGTCGTTTCAATTCACCACAACAGCTATAAATCTCGACACTTAATATCAAATATCGAGAGATAATCTCTAAATCAACAAATTAGTTTAGATAAAATAAAAGGCAACTAACATTAGTTGCCTTTTATTCAATATGAAAATCATTATTCTTTTTTATCACTATTTGATAACCCCTCTAATAGTGATTCAAACACCGCATAGCCCTGTGCACCTACCACGATTTGCGGTTCTACAAGTTGATCATTTTCCACCCGACCAATTAAAAAAGTTGGTGTGCCGCGAATACCTAAGGATTTTCCTAGCGTCATATCTTGCTCAATCTTGTCAGCAACAGATTGATCTTCCATACATTTATTGAACTCTTCAATGTTTAAAGATAAGTCTATCGCTGCTTTTTGATAGAACTCCTCCCCTAAATCTTTAGCGTTGTTAAACAGCATTTCTCGCATAGTCCAATAGGAGTTTTGCTTAAGACTACATGCAGCCGCGATCGCAGCCCCCTTGGCTTTGGCATGAAAACTTAAAGGAAAATCTCGCGCAATATATTGCACCTTTCCGTTATCGATATAATTTTCCTTTATCTGTTTAAAAGCATTATCCGTAAATCGCTTACAATAAGGACATTGAAAGTCAGAAAATTCAACGATAGCAATTTTTGCTTCTTTATTCCCAAGAATTGGAAGTGTACCACCTTCGGAAAAGTTAAGTTGGTTTGGCAAAGTCGGAGGTTCTTTTTTCGGTGGATTAAATGCTAAGTCTTTAATTTCTTTAACTTCATTTTGTATCTCCCCCATTTCTTTTGTTAATTCACTTATCTCTTCCTTTAACAACTCAACTTCTAATTTTAGATTATCATTATCATCTGACTGACAACCGGTTAAAAATTGCAGTAGCACTAATGGTATGATGAATCTTACTGTTTGTATAAACATCTCACGTCCTCAATATGAAACAGAACAAATATAAAGATTTAACTTTACTTTTCTCTATCAAAAGATTTGCTGAGGCGTCAATGGTGAAATAATCCTATAAATGAATATCTAACATAGAAACTATCAGTGATAACAACAAGCTACAAGGTACCACCGAATTCAAAAACTAATAAATTATAAATGACCATTCACACTCCGATAAGACAGCAATTTCTTTCGAGTTGATAAAAAGTATTGTAAAAGAGTAATTATAAGTCAATGAAGTCACAAAGATTATGACGCCATTTTAAATAATTTAGAATGGAGAGAATAAATGTTATTTAATAAATAGTTATTGTTTTAAGCTCAAATTTATATAAGCCACTATTAGTCGTACAAAAAATCAGCCTCTACACTAAGTTTAAGCTTTTTGGAGGACAATCATGACCATTCATAAGAAACCATCATTTCACTTACCCTTACATGCCGACTCCGAACTCGACTTCGTAGTGCCCTACTTCTTCCTTAGTGAATTTGATTATGCACGCTCTCTGGAGCTGGGAGTCATCGAAGACTTGGATCCTGAATATACTCACCAGTATCGCGTCACACTGAGGCGCATACGCTCACTATGCTTACTACTTCGCGAACTGCTCCCTCCTTTTGAACAGCGTATTTTGAAACCTCATTTAAAAATAATGATGAAGAAAACAAATAAGCTGCGTGATTTGGACGTATTTATCTTGGACAAAAACCAATACATTGAAATGCTCCCAAATCACAAATCGTCTTTTGAGCAGCTTTTTGGCTTTATCGAAGCCGAACGTGCTTACGAACAGGCAAAAGTTACGCGTTGGCTAGCTACAGAAGAATACACAACGCACTGCACTTTGGTCAGGAATAGTCTGCTGCGAAGTACGCAACACGAACGAGTGGATAGCAACGTACCTGCGTTACTCTTCGCAAGCCAAAAAATCTCCGTTCAATTTAAAAAAGTTGATAAAGCACGACGCAAGCTCTCGGACAAAAGTCGTGACAGCGTGATTCATTCGATGCGGATAAAGTGCAAAGCGCTTCGTTATTTGTTAGAAGGATTTTCCACGCTCTATCCTTCCCAACAGCACAAAAACAACGTGAAACAACTAAAACTATTGCAAGACAAGCTCGGTGACCTTAACGACACTTCAAGTCAAATTGAATTTTTCGCACAACTCAAAGAAACAGCAAATCTTGATAAACAAGATCGTAAGGCTTTGAAAAAGCTAATTAACGTGCTTAGCGAACATCATGCACTCTCTCGCCAAACCATCTTGACGCATTTAAGCCAGTTTGAGTCTTTCATTCACGATACCAATACACAGAATCTCTACCGACCCTAAATCAAGGTTCACGTATTTTTAATATTCATTAATTACAGTCAACCGTTAGGCTCCACTAAGAAAGTTAACGTGAAACCATTAAAACGATACCAATACGAGCGCTATGCGGTGCTTTGTAATCTCGCCTACCCTCGCGTCTTCAGGCAAACTCAATACGGGTTCGATCCTAATGGGCAACGAGTCATTAGAAATGAACACGGTAAGATTATGATTCGCGTGCTCTGGAGTAAAAAACAGAGTGAAGTGGTCGTAGTGATTAAAGGCTCACACAGTATCAGTGATTGGTTGTTGAACTTCGCGATGTGGACGAGAAGCTGTCGAAGGTTGGGACTAAACTATCGCATTCACGCGGGTTTCTATCATCTGTTGTTCCAAGAAAGTTTACCGAGCCGGAATGAAGATCGGTTAGGGTTGACCGTGATCGAACGCCTCGAAGGTATCGTTGTACCACTTATTCTCAGGGGGAAAAGAATCACTATTACTGGCCACTCTTCAGGTGGCGCGATTGGCAGTGTTTTTGCTGACTATATTGAGAAAAAATACCCAAAAAGCATTAAACGCGTGGTCACTTTCGGACAGCCCGCTGTCGGGGATTGGACGTTTAAGAAACGCTACCGTTTGGGGCACAAAACATACAGGATTTGTTGCGACATCGACATCGTGACCTTTATGCCGCCCGTACCTTTTTTGTATTGGCATGTAGGCAAAATGCTATGGTTATATAACGGGAGAATATACGAGAACACCCCAACGCTCATACGGCTTGGGCGCTCCTTATTTAGTTGGTTAATGCGACCGTTCTCTTATCACTTTATGAGTAAATACATTCGCGACAAAGACTTTTTTGATGAACGCTGAGTTAAACATCCGAAAGGTCTGACGTACAGACACGAAAAAGCCGGACTTCGCCGGCTTTACGATTAAGTGGTGATCTACAGAGAGGCAATTTCTTTTTCAAGTTGATATTTGTTATCTGTGACAATTCGCTCTAACACTTCAACACGTCGCTTCAAGTCACCAATTTGCTTGTTAAGATTATCTTGTTCTTCTCGGCTCATCGTATTACGTTCAGATATCTCCAACGCTCTTACTTCTTTACGATGGTTCAAGATTAACTTTATTATCCCGCCCCCAAATATGGCACCGAACACAATAGCCACAACCAATACATCAGCAATAGATTCCATTCTTTATCTTCCTCTAGATTATGCTCAAATATAAGTTACTCATTTGTCGAATGAATATCAAATAACACATTGATTCATTGAAAAGTTTTATTAAGAATTGCCTACTCTGTATCAAAATCACAGGAATGGATTATTCAACGCCAACCCAAACCGAGACAGATCCGCCGTTTACTGGGAACTCAGCCCAACCATTCGCATCAGTCCAAATGTCTTCAGTTCGGATACCCAACTTGTCTACGTAGCGAGCACTTGGTTTACCCGTATACATCCACTTCGAGCCGCCAGGTCCATCACTCATGATCACGGCCATTGAATGTGGATGATTTGCATCACCTTCTCGAGTCCAACCAATTACGTCCCAGTGGTCGAGATAAGAATGTTGTTTGCCATAGGCATAATCTTTACGCAGTGTTACTAGCTCTTTAATGTAAGGCACTTTGACCATATTGATGTCATGCCCTTTATCACTGTACTGCGCGCCGTAGTAATCTGCATAAAACACGGATGGATAACCTTCTTCACGCAATAAGATAAACGCGTAAGCGAGCGGCTTGAACCACCAATCAACGGTTGATTCCAACGCCTGCAAAGGCTGAGTGTCATGGTTTTCTACTAAGGTAACCGCTTTGACTGGATTGTCCTTCATCAGCGTACCATCCATGATTTGACGCATATCGTAGCTACCACCCGATTTAGACGCATTATAAAAGTTCATATGTAACGGTGCATCAAACAAGGACATGCTGCCAGAGGTTTTGGTGATAAAGTTATGCAGCTGATTCACATCGTAGTTCCAGTACTCTCCGACCGTGAATAGTTCTTTCCCTGTTTTCCAACGTAGGTGATCAATCCATTCTTGCAGGTATTGATATTTGATGTGCTTCACCGCGTCCATTCTAAACCCATCAACACCAGTCATGTTGATATACCACTCACCCCAGTCTTTAAGTTCTTTCTTAACTTCAGGGTGATCCATGTCTAGATCAGCGTACATAAGGTAATCGTAGTTGCCTTTTTCCGAGCTCACTTCCCAATCCCATGCCTTACCCTCACCTTTGAATTTGAAGATAGCTTTTTCTTCGCCAGCATCGTCCCAGTCCACGCCATCAAAGTGGTACCACGTCCAATGAAAGTTTGAGTACTTATCGTTGCGCCCAGGGAAATCAAACTCTACCCACGCTTCAATCCATTTATCACCAAGTTCAATATTTCGGTTGTTCCAATCGACTCGCTTGGTGTCGACCCAGGATTTACCATCCGCACCGCCGCGATGGTTGAACACCACATCGCCATAAATCTGGATATTGTTTTTATGGGCAGTATTGATGGCGCTTAGGTACTGATCTTTGGTGCCATACTTGGTGCGCACCGAACCTTTTTGATCAAACTCTCCCAAATCATACATATCGTAAACGCCATAACCGACGTCGTTGCTGCCACCAGCACCTTTATAGGCGGGCGGTAGCCATAACGCGGTGAAGCCGTTGTCCGATAGTGCCGGCGCGTTGTTTTCAACTTGTGTCCAGAGTGCACCGTCATTTGGCACATACCAATGGAAGTACTGCATCATGGTGCCATTTTGTGCCGCCATTACAGGCGAACTGAGCAGCAAAGTTAAGGGTAAAAGTGTAGGTTTAAGGTTGAATGTTTTCATTATTTTTCTCTCACGTTAAGGACTAGAATCCTCCTTTCTGCATATACGCACCAAGCGATACTAACTATGACGCTAGCTAGGTTGCTGCCTGTAATACAAAAAGTTCGGATTACAATCGAAGAGAAACTATCACCAATCACACTATACAATTATTGAGTTGTCTAACATTTATAAAATCAATGATTAGCGCGTTAAAAATATTGAATGGTGATCAAAACATGGGAGACTTTAGGAAAGCGCGAAGGGTTACGAAAAGGCGGACTAAAAACGAAAAAAGCCAGTCATTTAAGACTGGCTTTCGAAATAGTGGAGGCGCCTCCCGGAGTCGAACCGAGGTCCACGGATTTGCAATCCGCTGCATAGCCACTCTGCCAAGGCGCCTTTCTGATTTTATATCTCTGTCACTAAAGATTTTGATGGTGCCCCGGGCCGGACTTGAACCGGCACAGCGCGAACGCCGAGGGATTTTAAATCCCTTGTGTCTACCAATTCCACCACCAGGGCAACGCAATCATGCGATGGGTTAGACACCATCTGTCTCAGCGACCTTTGCCGTGAGAACGAGGCGTACTTTAACGGATTAATTTATCTGGTCAACAATAAATTTTATCTTTTTGATTTAAGTGCTTAAAAAGCGATCTGCCTAGTATATTTGGCATTCAATTAGACCAATAAGCACCCGTTCCCTTTCATTGTCTATTAAGTCATACGCATACTAGTGCCCGTAACTGCTTCGAGGTAAACACGCGACTATCACGTTATGAACGCTGATCTTTTCACCGCTGTAACATCTGTAACAATTTGATTCCCTACTCTTGGCACGACTGCGTACAGAACATCATATTTTGTTACCGATAACTTTATATCGAATGTGGTCGTACCTTTATAAAATCATTGACTTTTTTTATTTTCAAACAAAGCTCAATTCATTATCGAAAATATCAATAAATAATGGTACGTTACACGAGTTGCAGTAATTTAATGGACATATATCACATATAAGGATGTGGTTTACTTTGGCGACACAACATAAGAAAAACAAGGTATATCACTAATGTCTATCAAGAATCTTTCTATAGCGAAAAAGATATCGCTATCGTTTTTACTCATTGCCATCGTCAACATTGCATTTGGCGTGTTTTTATCTACAGAGCTCAAAAGCATCAAATCTGAGCTTTTAAACTATACCGATGATACGCTTCCTGCAATGGAAAGGGTCGATTCGATTCGAGACCACTTGTCTCGCTGGCGCCGAGCTCAATTTGCTGCGTACACTTATGAAGACGCAGACCAAGTCAAAACTAAAATTTCTAACAATATTAGAGAACGCGAAAAGATCACTAGAGAGCTCAACGCTTACGGTGAAACTATCTGGCCTGGCGAAGAGCAGCAAACTTACCAGCGTCTTATGCGTCAGTGGAAAAAGTACTTGGATACTATGGACCAGTACAATGAAGCGATGCTAGCTAACGACAAAAGCAAGGCCCACCCTATTTTGGCGAACTCTTTGTCTGCTTTCGAAGCGGTTGACTCAGAGTTAGGCGAACTAATCCGTCTCCTTAAAGAAGCTATGGACAGCAACAAAACTCATATCCTGTCCTCTGTAAATGGATTGAGTAATTCTTCAATTGCAAGTAACGTGATTATTCTACTGATCATGGTAGGCATGACATACGTGCTGACTCGGCTAATTTGTGGCCCACTTAAACTTGTTGTTGAGCAAGCAAATGCCATCGCGACAGGTGATCTATCAAGTAACATTGACCGTAAAGCAATCGGCAATGATGAGCTTGGTGAACTGGCAGACGCGACCACTAAGATGCAAGATGACTTACGCCAAGTTATCGATAATGTGATTGCTGCAGTTACTCAGTTAAGCAGCGCTGTCGAAGAGATGAACCAAATCTCCGATATTTCTGCGTCTGGTATGAAAGATCAACAGCTGCAAATTACGCACATCGCAACAGCAATGACAGAAATGAAAGCGGCCGTAGCCGATGTTGCTCGTAACACTGAAGACTCAGCGAACCAAGCTAACGAAGCAAACCGCCGCACACAACACGGTGTTCGTGAAACCCAAGGTATGGTTGACGCGATTCAAGAAGTTTCAAATGTAATTGGCGCTGCAGGCGATACCGTAGCAGAGCTTGAACAGCAATCGAATAAAATTAACGTTATCGTGGATGTTATCCGCGACATCGCCGATCAAACCAACCTACTTGCACTTAATGCAGCCATTGAAGCGGCGCGTGCTGGTGAGTCTGGTCGTGGCTTTGCCGTCGTTGCAGACGAAGTTCGAACTCTTGCTGGCCGTACGCAAGATTCAACGAGTGAAATCACTTCGATCATTGAGCAGCTACAATCACTTGCAAAAGACGCAAAATCAGCCACTGAACTTTCTAGAACCAGTATCTCAGAATGTGCAGAACAAGGCATTCAATCAAAACAGCTGATGAGCGACATTGAGCATTCGATTTCGGACATCTCAGACATGGGTACCCAAATCGCCACGGCTTGTAACCAGCAAGACTCTGTTGCGGAAGAGCTTAACCGCAGCATTGAAAACATACATTTAGCATCTCAAGAGGTCTCGCAAGGCTCGGAGCAAACCGCACAGGCGTGCCGCGAACTAAGCCAGCTATCCATTTCTCTTAAAGATGTAATGAGCCGCTTTAAACTGAGTTAAACTCAGTGGGTACCTTAGTAGATATCAAATCAATCCCGATTTGCTTAAATTGAATGTCATCACTGAGGTATATTTAGGTATATATTAAATCACTATCTTAATAAACGCTCCAAAGCACCACTTGGAGCGTTTTACTTCGTCAGGTACTTTCCCCAAGTACTCAATAACATAACCAATACAAAAAACGCGTACGGAGACTTTATGCGCTTAAATAAAACCTTACTATCACTGACTATCGCTGCTGCAATCGCGGTTCCTGTAATGCAAGCTACTGCTGCTCCTCTTCAAATTAGCAATACAGCAGCAAAAGCAGAGCAAGTTCAAGGTGCTAACGCTTGGCTAGAAATAAACTTAGGTCAGTTCCGCGATAATATTGAGCAGTTTAAATCGCACATGGATGGCAAAACGAAAATTTGTGCCGTGATGAAAGCCGACGCATACGGCAATGGTATCGCAGGCCTGATGCCGACTATTATCGAGCAACAAATTCCTTGCGTTGCCGTTGCAAGTAACGCCGAAGCACAAACTGTTCGCGACAGTGGCTTTAAAGGCCAACTTATGCGTGTACGCTCAGCGGATATTGGCGAGATTGAAGCCGCAATCAACCTAAATGTCGAAGAGTTGATAGGCACAGCAGAGCAAGCTAAAGCACTGTCTAAACTAGCCGAGAAAGCTGGTAAAGAAATCAAAGTTCACCTTGCTCTGAACGACGGTGGTATGGGACGTAATGGTGTTGATATGACGACAGAAGCAGGCAAGAAAGAAGCGCTAAAAATCGCTCAACAAGCTGGCGTAAATATTGTTGGTATCATGACTCATTTCCCTAACTACAATGCAGACGACGTGCGCCAAAAGTTAGCTTCATTCAAAGACAGTTCTGCATGGCTGATTAAAGAAGCGAATCTAAAACGCGACAACATTTTACTGCACGTAGCAAACTCTTACACCGCGCTTAATGTTCCTGAGGCGCAGCTTGATATGGTTCGTCCTGGTGGCGTTTTATACGGAGACTTACCAACTAACCCTGAGTACCCTTCTATCGTGTCTTTCAAAACACGCGTGGCATCCGTTCACCACCTGCCAAAAAATAGCACAGTCGGTTACGACAGCAGCTACACAACAAGCAAAGAAAGCTTAATGGCGAACATTCCTGTTGGTTACTCTGATGGTTATCCACGAAAAATGGGGAATACGGCAGAAGTTCTGATCAATGGCCAACGTGCAAAAGTTGCGGGCGTTGCTTCAATGAACACTACTATGGTAGATGTTACAGGTATCAAAGATGTTGAGCCTGGTTCTGAAGTTGTTTTGTTTGGCTCCCAACAAGGCAAAACGATTTCAGCTGCTGAGATGGAAAAACACGCAGAAGTCATCTTCCCTGAACTATACACGGTTTGGGGAAGCGCGAACCCTCGTGTCTACGTAAAATAAACCTATTCAGTTATTCGTAACAGAGCGAAAAAGCGAGCCTCGTGCTCGCTTTCTTTCTTATTTACTAATCTGTACTAGCTCGTGATGTTATCAATTAAACAGAGCTTACTATTTCTGTTGTTTTATTCTCCTTTAGCACTACCAAGCGCGACTCTCTACACTCTGTTTCTTAAAGCCGCTTGGATGGCTCAATTTTATATAGCACTTAGAGTTTGAAAGCCCCTCCAATTGATGTTAAACATGAAGTTTACAAAAGAATAACAAACACACTCGTATGGCACTGCCCCTTTGCCTGCTAGCTAGGTATCTCTATGACAGAAAATACTCAACATCTTCAACGCTCCTCCACTGAGTTGCACGAATTTAATCGGCTTGACGTCTGGAACGGCTTCACCCAACTTTTACCCCTCTCTATGTTCGTGGTCATATTTGGCCTCGCTTTCGGTGTTGCTGCGGTACAGACTGGACTAGATGTATTTCCCACTATGTTGATGAGCACACTGGTCTTCGCCGGTGCTTCACAATTTGCCACGTTAGAAATGTGGGGAGCAGAAGTCCCTCTCATTCCAGTTCTTATTACTGTATTTGCTATTAATGCTCGTCACCTCTTGATGGGAGCTACACTTTATCCATGGTTACGACAACTCCCACCAACAAAACGTTACGGTGTAATGCTGGTAGCATCAGACGCTAACTGGGCAATGGCACTCAATGCATTTGGTAGAAAAGAACCAGGCTTTGGCTTGCTTGTTGGTGGCGGCTTAGCGATGTGGTCTTTTTGGATTGTGGGCACCTGGATCGGCATTTATTTTGGTAGCGCAATCAAAGATCCGGTGGGCCTAGGGCTCGATATGGTTATGGGATGCTTCCTGCTGTCTATGGTGGTGGCCGGGCCGAAAGACTTAAGAATCTTTGCTATTTGGGCCATAGCAGCAGCCTCTTCTATGTTGGCGTATTGGTATTTGCCAGAGAATAGCCACGTAGTGGTTGGCGCCATTACTGGCGGAGTCTTGGGTGCTTGTTGGAAGGAGAAGAAAGCATGAACATCGAAACAACCTTAGGTGGCACACTGCTTATCATTATCGCTATGGCGTTAGTCACGCTCATAACCCGCTGGGGCGGAGTGTATGTTATGTCATTCATTCCAATTAGCGAACGGGTTCAACGTTTCATTACTGCGATGTCAGGCTCCGTATTGGTTGCCCTTTTAGCTCCGCTAGCAGTAGAGGGTGATAACGGTGCTAGAGCAGCACTGTTTTCTACTGCCGTTGTCATGTTCATCGTGAAAAAGCCTCTACCCGCAATCGCAGCAGGCATCATCGCCGCCGCTGCAGTACGTGCTCTTTAGTCGTTGTTTCAAAGCCGATACCAGTCATCAATAAAAGACCCAAAACACAAAGCCCTGATGTCACAAGTGTCATCAGGGCTTATCTTATGCTCATCATTTTAACGATGAACAACGATTATTAATCATGGTGAGACAGCACATTACGCACAGCAGTTACAATTGCGCTTATATTTGTCCATTTTACCAATACCAGGGTTAAAGGTATTGGTTGGGTCTAATTCGTGGTAAAACTTCTGCAACGAGTTTTCGGCTTCATACAAGTGACCCACGTTATGTTCTGCTGGGTATTTGGCACCACGGCTATTGAGGTGCTCAAGCATCAGCTTTTTCATCAACTTCGTGTCAGTCCCTTTTTTGAAAATGTAATCTTGATGGAAGACGTAACACATAAAGTGACCATAATAGAGCGCTTGAACAAGGTTCTTACTTACCTCTTCAGGCAAAGTTTCTAGCCACTCTTCATCATTACGTCGCAAAGCGATATCAAGTGCAACGATGTCTTCTACGTCTTTTCGGTGAATCGTCTCGTAACGAATTGCTGCACCTGCTGCTGCAAAGCGATGTAAATAAGCTTTTTTACCCTCTTCCGGCGTACACTCGAAGAAATCACAGTCGTCTTCAACAGCCCAAACTTCTTTGAGGTATTTTTGTGCTTCAGCAATACCACCATCACTCATTTTCAATACCAGGTGATGCTCATACTTGTCACGGAAATCCAGCATTCGCTCTGGTAAATGTTGTGGGAACAACTTGCTCGCGTAGTACAGAATGGTGTCTGGCAGATATTTACTGACAAACGGGATGCGCTCTAAGAAGTTTTCTACCTTAGCTTTAAGTGCGAACATTTTTGGCAGCTTATCTGTGCCTAACAAGTCGATTGATAAGAACACATCCTTGCCGTACTTCTCTGCCATGTTGAAGATATCTCGATGCAAGTATTCTCCCATCTCAGGCAAGTTATCAAACGTAGATAAGAAGTCTTTTCGCAACTTCGTTAGTTTCGCAGGGTCATTGGTGCCAAGGTAAAAAACCTGCTCTTTTTCGGGTACTGGGTAGCTGTCAACCCGAACGGCAAAAACACCCAACTTGCCAGCACAGCCACTGGCTTCAAATAATCGGCGTTCATCGGCATTAAAGCGAGAAGGAATGTCAGAAGTCACGTCTCGAACACGTTCATCGTATTCTCTGTCTGATGCCATTCGCTCATCATGAATGATCTTCGCTGGGTCAAAGTTCCCTTCTTGCAGGTTTGTTAGAATTTCTTCTGGCGTTTCACCTAATCCTTCAATACCAAGGTGGTTCACCAAATGTAACTGGCCTTGCTTATCGACCTGCGCGTAGATCGCCAGTTCCGTATAAGCAGGACCACGCTTAACTAGCGCACCGCCTGAGTTATTGGCGATACCACCGACCACAGTGGCACCTAGCGATGAAGAGCCGATGATAGAATGCGGTGCTCGGTTCACTGCCTTCAACTCTTTCTCCAAAGAGTGTAAGCTCGCACCAGGCAAGCAAACCGCCTGCTTACCACCATCTAATAAGTGAATCTTCTTGATTTTGGTAATATTGATCACAACCACATCGCGATCATAATCATTACCACTCGGAGCTGAGCCCTCTGTTAAACCTGTTTTAGCCGCCTGCATGATAATGATGCAGTTTGCTTCAACACACTGTTTAATAATCTTCCATTGTTCTAGAAGAGTGTTAGGAAACACGATAGCAAGCGCATTACCACTACCCGAACGAAACCCCGAGCGGTAATATTTCGTTTTAACCTCGTCGGTTAGAACATTTTCTTCCCCCACGATGGTTTTAAATTCTTCAATCAGCTGCTTTTGTTTCATATCCGTATCTCTAGTTATTGTACTTCGCTCACAACACCGCTTAGCGGCAGGCATGGCGTTTGAGCCACTATAAGCAGTCCATTTCTCTGCGTCTATGTCAGGCGGACGAACAATACGTAATCAATAAACAACAAACAAAATAATTCTTTATTTTTCTGTTACTTATCTTTCACATTTGAGAAATTTAACGTAAGAAACAGACCGTTTCTTAAAAGAAACAATAGCAAAACCATTTGTTAACAGTTGTGCGGGGTATCTTGTTATCAATATTAGTGAAGAAAACGAGGAGAAGCGTAAGCTCCTAAATTTAAGAGGACTCTTAGAAATGAAGATGGAAACATAAGCTCAACACCAACATAACGATCGGTGTTGAGTTATTGGCTTAAAATCGATGGTTTTGACTTTGAAAGCTTGTGTATAGATGATCGATAAAGATCTTAATTTTTTCTGGTTGCTGACGAGTGTAAGGGTACACCGCATAAATACCCAAACATTTGGCTGTTTCGTCTTTAAATAACTGAATCAGACTGCCTTGCTTTAAGTCTTCATAAACCAATACACGCGGCACATAGATGATTCCCTGCCCTAACAGCGCCACATTTCTCAATACAGAAGAATTGTTAGTACAGAGGTTACCGTCGACGGTGATTTGATATACCTCGTCTCCATCTTTAAACGCCCACTCATGCGCTCCGGTTTCTTGGTAGGAATAGACTAAACAATTGTGTTTAGCCAAGGCTTGAGGTTGTTTAGGTATGCCATGTTTAGCTAGGTATTGGGGTGACGCGCAAATGATCCAATTTGCATCCACCAGCTTTCTTGCAATCAGACTAGAATCTGGCAACACACCCGTTCTAATTGCCAAATCAAAACGTTCATTCACGATATCGACGAAACGATTATCTAGATCCATATCGATATTGATGTCTGGGTATTTCTGATTAAATTCATTAATCACTTGAGGAAGAATTAATTCACCAGAGATAGTAGGCACCGAAATTTTAATGTGTCCAGATAAGTTTTTACCTAAACCCACAATGGATTCTTCCGCCGTTGCCACCGCTTGATAAACCGCTTTTGCATGAGTAAAAAACGCTCGTCCTGCTTCAGTCAACGTTAGCGTTCGCGTTGTTCGGTAGAGAAGCTGTACACCAAGCTCTTGTTCAAGCTTGGCAATCCGTTTACTGACGACCGATTTGGTCAGTGACATATGTCTCGCGGCAGCACTGAATGAACCTTGCTCGATCAAGTGATAAAAAATGATGTAATCGTCGGTATTTCTCATGCGTCTTCGTCAAATCCTTTGGAAGCCCGTATTGTAAACTGAAATTGGCTGAGGTGCGAAACATCGGGTCACACTTAATATCAGAAACTCGTGACAGAGATGGGGTTGCTAAGCTCACAGGTAATGAAAAAGAGATGGTGTGAATTTATCAGTCTTCAGATACAAAAAAACCAGCTTTCGCTGGTTTTAAGTTGATGCACTTGGCATCGAGATACCGCCATGGCCATATCTGAATAATTTGGAGCGACACACGAGGTTCGAACTCGTGACCTCAACCTTGGCAAGGTTGCGCTCTACCAACTGAGCTAGTGTCGCATTTATTCTCGAAAGCCATTCGCTCTCAAAAGAATAATGGAGGCGCCTCCCGGAGTCGAACCGAGGTCCACGGATTTGCAATCCGCTGCATAGCCACTCTGCCAAGGCGCCTTTTTATTACGCTTCAGGGCTCTACCCCGTTGCGTTGGTGGCTACTTTACGGATTGAGAGAAGATAGTCAAACAAAAACATTTCATTTTCTGTTCGTTTGATTTCTTTTAAGTCAATTCGACCAAAGTTCGATCTTATTGGCTTAAAACGAAGCAATATAAATCTCGCTTTCAGTTCGTTTTGTCCCATGAAACATTAAAGCGTTTAATAGTTGCTGACCCTTTTTAGCAATCTTCCCACAACATTAGGGTGATAAGACCAAGTGTGATCAAACATCGACATTAATGCAGGATTTCCGTATTTCGATAAGCTAATCGCGTGAAAACGGTTTTTCTTCGCTTTGAGCGCATCCACTTTGGCCAGTAACTCGTCTTGTTGTTTTGGCGCGATAAAGTCGGAAATGACTACCATGTCTGCGTTTTTATATTTATCACCGCTCATCAAGTCGATAGATTTAATCAAAGTTGGCTCTAAGTCTGTACCACCATGGAAGCTATAAGTTAGAAAGTCCGCCGCCTCGCGCAGACCATCTTGTTTGGTTAGTTCGTAGGTAATGTGTTCCGTAGAAAAAATAATGACATAGCAATCACGTTGCTCCGCTAGTGCGATTTGCATCAGAGCATAAGCCATGGCTTTGGCGCATTGCTCAGGAAAGCCACTCATGGAACCGGACGCGTCCACACAAACAATGAAGGGGCCTTTTTCGATATCTACCGCTTTATGGTCAGGTCGGTGAGCTTTAACTTTACGTAACGTGCGCGATTTGCCTTGTGTACGATAGTTCATGAGCCGTTTATCAACTAAGTGTTTATAGAACACAACTTCAAGTTCAGGATACGCCAAAAACATCGTTTCGTTGGGAAGTAGCTTATTTAGATCATCGCTTTCGTGAATACCGACAATATCATCCGTCGCCTCATCACTTTTCTCTTCGACCAATTGAAGTTCTTCAGTGGGCGCACGATTTAGTTCAGGATCATTTACTTGCCCCGCCATACGACCGAGTTGCTCCGCAATTTCTTGCAAGCCTTGGTGCTTCTTCAGAAACTCAGCATGGCGCTTCATCACCGTTAAGTCTGTTTTACTCAACTTGGCAGATGCCATATCCCACAGGCGCCCTACACTTTCAGCGTCACCCGACTCCGTGACTTTATCCATATTACGCATGGTTTCCATACGTTGATACAGGTCATTCAGCACCTTTTCTTTATTGGCTTCAAGCTCGCTTACTTGCGCTTGTTTTATAGCATCGGTGAGGCTTTTGTACCATTGATCACAAAAGTAATGAGGGAACATAGGGTTATTCATCCCTTTGTTCTTTTCCATCATTCGGCGAGCTTGCATGTAAAACGCAGAGTGCCATTCCAGCTTTTTAATCACATCTTCGATGTTTTCAAAAAACGCCTCTTCATCCCAGTGAATGACCTCTTGATATAAAGACAGCTCTTGTTGGAAACGCTCTGTCTCACATACCTTGGTGATCCGTTTTTTAACGCTGCCTCGCCACTTTAACAAGTGACCTTTGACCGAAGATTTAACGCCTCGGTTTTCTGCCATCATCATGACTTGTGAACGCGCCATCAAATCATTAACTGCGCTATCGATGATGCCGGAGTCGGCCACCATCAGCGCGAGGTTAAGTCCGTCTGCACCTAGCATGTCGTCTCCTTATGAGAAAAACTGATTTAAGTTTTTAAAGCGTTGGATAACTTTTTCACTTTCTGCTTGGATTGATTCAAGTCTCTGACTTACCTGTTGCAGACTCGACTCCATTAGGCGGGGTAGTTCAGGATCAACAAAGCTATGCGGAAGCGCATCATGAAAGTTCGCTTTCACCTTGCGTATATGGTGTTCTGCCTCACTAAGCTGATTTACGGCTTTTTCGCTCTGCGTTAACCACTTTTGGTAAAGCTCTACATCCAAGCCCTCTTGAGTCACTAGGCTAACCAAAATGCCTCGGTTCGCGATATCACGGATAACTAGGTTATTCGCCGCGTCAACATCAAATCGTAAACGGCACATGTTGGTGTTTTGATTGACGTAACCATACACATCACCGCTTCCCTCTTTAATGACTCGATCTAACTCATCTTTGGGTACATAAACCCAGCGGCTATCACCTTTTTCTGATTCTGAAACCGACATGTTGCTTTGCAAGACAACCAATTTAACTAAGTTAACGGCTGCGCCAACTTTGTACATCTTGGCTTTAGAGGTATCGAAGCGCATGGTTTCTTTACGCAAAATGCCCGTTGCCGCTTCAGACGTTAACGTCATGCGGTAGGCATCTTCAAGTTCATGTTGAACATCAACCAAAGACTCTCGGCAGTACTCAATTTCCTGCTCCGCGTCTTGTTGATCAAATGCATGTTTTAAGGCGAACTCTTGAACCACTTCACGTACCACATCTCGCGATTCAGGACTGTTCCATAAACAATCTTGCAGCAGTAGAAGGTCAAGCGGATTGATTTCATCGCGACCATTAAAAAACGCGCTCGCTTTTAACAACTTCACGGCTTTCTTCCAGCGGCGGTCAGAGACATACATATCGGTATTGGCCACATCACCAAACTGAGCTTCAACTTTGGCTTCTAACATCGTTTTAAGCTGGAAAAGCTTTTCGAATGCATTGTCGGTTAACGTCAATTTGTCGAGCTGTTGTTGCCATTGATGATATTCTTCATCAGTTATCGCTAGGCCTTCTGGTACTTGTGCCTCTTGCGATGTGCCCACAGTCAACATCGACTTAAAGTTTTGTTTATTCTGAATTCGATTCACAAACACACGCACCAACATGCGGTCGTAGAGCGCATCCAATCCACTATCTTCATCGGGTAATTCATTGGAAGCCGATACCAACAAGCGCATTGGCACACGCTCGATATCGCTGCCATTTTTGAATGTTTTCTCATTAACCACTGTCAGCAATGTATTAAGAATTGCAGGGCCCGCCTTCCAGATTTCATCCAAAAATACGACTTGTGCAGTTGGCAAATACCCTTTAGTTAAGCGAACATAACGGCCGTTGTCTTTTAGCTCTTGGATACTCAGTGGCCCAAACACCTCTTCAGGGGTTGAGAAGCGCGTCATCAGGTATTCGAAGTAACTGCTGTTATCGAACGCTTGGATGAGTCGTTTGGCAATTAAGCTTTTTGCAATACCAGGGGGACCTAAAAGAAAAACACTTTCACCAGCAAGTGCAGCAAGAAGGCAGAGCTTGATCGTATGTTCACGCTCATAAACGCCATCCGTTAACGCTTTCGCCAATTTATTGATGCGTTCTGAGAGAAGCGCTTTTTCGGCATTTGAGGCAAATAAGGTTTGTGTCATACGTTCTCCGGCTACTGAAGTGGTATTGCGTTAACATTTTTATACACTTGTTATAACTTTGTTACAAATGTATTTTGTCGAATTCCCCTTATAGCAGATGCTTTTCCGCTTCTTGACGAAGCAATCAAAGTTTCCATTTATGAGACATTGCTCACTTAAAGTGCAAACGCTTTCGTCGTGTTGCAGTATTTTTTGCTTTTGTTTCCCACCATTTGTGGTTAATGTCGAAAAACGTCAAAAATGCGGTAACAGCTAGGGTTCATAACTGCATGAGCAAGATAATTTATAAATGGAAGCAAATTTCTCTGATTGAAGAAGACGTTATGCTTCCTACAGGACAGGCAATTACGCACACCACAATCCATCATCCGGGCGCTGCAGTGATTCTCCCTATTACAGCGGAGGGTGAGATTGTCCTTGTCCACCAATTTCGGCCTTCACTTAATAAATGGCTATTGGAACTTCCTGCTGGTACCAGGGAAGGCAACGAAGAGCCACTCTGCTGCGCCAAAAGAGAGTTAGAGGAAGAAACTGGGTTTAGTGCAGAGAAATTCACGTCTCTCGGCCAAGTCACCCCTCTTGCCGGATTTTGTGATGAGATACAGTATCTATTTGTTGCCGAAAAGCTCAATAAAACAAACCGTTACGAGTGCGATGAAGACGAAGTGATTGAGGTCGTCACCTTGTCAATCAAGCAACTCGAAGAAAAGATTGTCGATGGCACGATCACCGATGCCAAAACGATCGCTTGCTTAAGCAAAGCGCGCCTTTGCGGATATATTTAGGACTTTGACCAAGGAGACATTCATGGATTTTCGATCAGATACCGTTACACAGCCCACCCAAGCCATGCGAGAAGCCATGTTTAAGGCCCCCGTTGGGGATGATGTTTATGGTGATGACCCTACGGTCAATGAGCTTGAAAAATTTGCTGCGCAGCTTGCTGGTTTCGAAGCAGCTTTGTTTACCACTTCAGGCACTCAAGCCAATCTGCTCGGTTTAATGGCGCATTGCGAGCGGGGAGATGAATATCTATGTGGGCAACAAGCACATAACTACAAATACGAAGCTGGTGGCGCGGCGGTTTTGGGATCAATTCAACCTCAACCAGTCGAAAATAACCCAGATGGCACGCTACCATTTGATAAACTGGCTGCTGCGATTAAACCAGATGATTGTCACTTTGCTCGCACTAAGCTTCTCAGCTTAGAAAACACAATTAATGGTAAAGTACTACCTCTGTCTTACTTAGCAGAAGCACGTGACTTCGTGAATAAACATAACTTGCAGATGCATCTAGATGGCGCTCGCGTTTTTAACGCAGCCGTTGCACTTGATGTTCCGGTAAAAGAGATCGGTCAGTACTTTGATTCAATGACGATCTGTCTGTCGAAAGGTCTGGCTGCCCCTGTTGGCTCGCTACTACTTGGTAGCAAAGACTACATCGCAAAAGCACGTCGCTTAAGAAAGATGGTCGGCGGTGGTATGCGTCAAGCGGGTATTCTTGCCGCAGCAGGCAAACTTGCCCTTACCGAACAAGTGGAACAGCTAAAACAAGATCACACCAACGCAAAAACCTTAGCGGAAGGTTTAGCAGAACTGCCTGGTTTTTCAGTCAACCCTGAATTTGTTCAAACGAACATCGTGTTCGCGAAGCTTGATCCTCAAGTGGACATAGTAAGTATCGCTGCGAAACTAAAGGAACAAAACATCACGATAACCCCTGGAAATCCAATTCGTTTTGTAACTCATAAAGATATTTCAGCGAAAGACATCGACACTTTCTTATCAAGTATAAAATCTCTACTTTAATTTGATTTTGATCATTGAGCTTCCCCTAAGGGGAAGCTTTATTGTATCGGCATGATTTTTAGCGAATAGATAACCTCCATGCTCAGATTTATACTTCTAATCTCTTTTATTTTCTCTTCCGCTATCCATGCCGAGCCGTTTGGTGATGCTGATAAAGGTAAAATCAAATCACCTAGCTGTGTCTATTGTCACGGTGTTACAGGCATCGCAACGAACAACACCTATCCAAGCCTTGCTGGTCAAAATGCTCAGTACCTTTACAATGCAATGAAATCTTATCAAGCCGGTGAGCGTAAAGGGCCACTTGCAGAAATGATGGCAGCACAGTTAAAAATGTTAAATGATGAAGACCTTCGTGATGTCGCTGCTTTTTATGCAGAACAGACAGAAATCAAGTGATTAGATCACCTGTAGATGTACTATGAAAGCTCGTGAATCATCCAAACTCAACGCATACTGAAACATTAACCCAACATTTGACCACAAAACAATCAAATTAACTTCACTTCAAATATTTGATGAATTTATAGTTCAACACAAGCATTAATATTGACTTTTTATTCTATTTTATCGATATTTCATGCTTTATTGAATTTGACGTGAAGTAAGTTATGTCTCACACACATGCGCAACCAGCAGACTCGGTTGCTACCCCTAAGTCGTGGCAGATGCCAGATACCCTCATTTTGATCTTCATTGTTGGTATTCTTGCTGCGATTCTTACCTACTTAATTCCTGCTGGTCATTTTGATAGCCAACAGGTGACCTACATGGTCGACGGTGCAGAAAAAACTCGCACAGTTATCGATCCTTCTTCTTTCTCTTATGCAACCGACGAAAACGGTGAACTGGTTTACAACAAGGTTGGCCTGTTTGCTTCTGGTGGTGGCATTGGTCTGATGAACTTCCCTTTCGAAGGGCTAGTTTCTGGCTCTAAATGGGGCAGCGCAATCGGCGTGATTATGTTCATGTTGGTTATCGGCGGTGCTTTCGGCGTTGTAATGCGCACAGGCACAATCGATAACGGTATCCTGCGCCTTATCGATAAGACCAAAGGTAACGAAGCGCTATTCATTCCAGTGCTATTTTTGCTGTTCTCGCTAGGCGGTGCGGTATTTGGTATGGGTGAAGAAGCCGTAGCGTTTGCGATTATTATCGCGCCGCTTATGGTTCGCCTTGGTTATGATGGTATCACTACGGTAATGGTTACCTATGTTGCGACTCAAATTGGCTTCGCTACTTCTTGGATGAACCCTTTTTCCGTAGCTATTGCGCAAGGCATTGCGGGTGTACCTGTTTTATCCGGCATGACAGTACGCATGGGGTTATGGGCTGGCTTTACGTTAATCGGTATCGCTTTCACAATGATCTACGCCGCTCGTGTGAAGTCAAATCCTAAACTTTCTTACAGCCATCGCACAGACCAGTATTTCCGTCAGCAAGAGCTTGGCAATCAAGATTCTCGTTGGAACCTAGGTGACACACTCGTTATCCTTACGGTTATTGCGACCACGGTGTGGGTTGTTTGGGGCGTAGTCGCTAACGCATGGTACATCCCAGAAATCGCGTCTCAATTTTTCACTATGGGCTTTGTTGTCGCGATCATCGGTACGATTTTCCGCCTAAACGGTATGACGCTAAACTGCGCAGCTGATGCATTTAAAGAAGGTGCAGCTATTATGCTTGCACCTGCCCTATTAGTGGGTTGTGCAAAAGGTGTATTGTTGATCCTTGGTGGTGGTACAACTGATGAAGCGAGTGTACTGAACTCAATTCTAAACAGTGCTGGCGGCGTGATTAGCGGGCTTCCTGACGTGGCTGCGGCATGGTTAATGTATGTATTCCAATCTATCTTCAACTTCTTCGTCACTTCGGGCTCTGGACAAGCGGCACTGACGATGCCTCTACTGGCCCCTCTGGCAGACATTGCAGGAGTTACGCGCCAAGTGGCAGTTTTGTCATTCCAACTTGGCGATGGCTTTACTAACGTTATCGTCCCTACTTCGGCATCTCTCATGGCAACGCTTGGTGTCTGCCGTATCGACTGGGGTGACTGGGCAAAATTCTGCTGGCGATTTATTCTATTACTCTTTACCCTATCAAGTATCGTCGTTATCGCAGCTCATATTATGGGTTTTGCGTAAAACGAAACCAATTGGTAATTAAGGCGAGACATGTTCTCGCCTTATTAATATTCATGGTATGACGACGCTAAGGTTTTAGATTAGCTTATGGTTTTGGAGTGGTAACTTTAATGGCAACACAATTTCTCGATGACGTGATTCAAGGTCATCAAGTGATTCAGTCTCTCAATGTAGCAGACCTAAATTCGGGCGAGCATAAGTTTTGGTTTCGCATCGCAACGAATGCTCTCTCTCAGTGGCAACACCTACCTGTGCTAGTGTTCAAAGGTGAAAAACCTGGCAAGAAGATCATGATTACCGCAGGGGTTCATGGTGATGAGTACAATGGTGTGTTAGCAGCGCAGAAAACTGCTCGAGAGCTCATCGGCACTGAAGTCGCTGGTACTGTCACTATTGTTCCAACCATTAACATGCCTGGTATGCTAAACCACAGCCGCGATTTCTATTCCGCAGACCCTGATGCGTCTCCTGCAAACTTAAACCGCTTTTTTCCTGGTGACCAAAACGGCAATGAGGCCCAACGTTACTTATATGCATTGTGGAATGATTTGCTCAAGCCAAATGCTGATTTAGCCATTGACCTTCACACTCAAACCAGTGGTGCGGCCTATCCACTTTACGTGTTTGCAGATTTCCGAATCGAGCAATCATTAGAAATGGCTCGCCTCATTAATCCTGATGCGATTTTAAATGATCCTGGAGATGCTGGCGTCCTTGAAACGGTCTGGAATAACCATGGTGTCCCAAGTATTACTGTTGAAGTAGGTATGGGGCGATATACCGAGCAAGAACTTATCAGTCGAACTGTAACAGGCATTTTTAATGTGCTGAAAAAGCATAACATTGTTGAAGGTGATATGGACCCTATTACGTCATGCTTGGAAGGAAACGAAATCATCAGTGTGAAAGCGACACACGGCGGCTTTGTACTGCCTCATGTCAGTTTGATGAATTTTGTCGAGCAAGGCCAACTTCTTGCGATTCAATACGACAGCTTTGGCGCTGAGATTAAACGCTACACCGCCCCAACAAGCGGCACAGTACTTAGCCACAATGTTGAATCTATTCGAGCACCAGGTTCCCTGATCGTTCGTTTGATTAAGTAAACCATAACCGTTTGTTGATAGATCAACCTTTCGACGCTCACTCAAATTTATATAAGCCCCATCACGAGTAATCACAAATGATGGGGCTATATCCATTTTGACCACATTAAGTTACGCGGTAACAAATTACTGTTAAGCGAAATGACAAACCGAGCTCTTAATTAGGAAGCTGCCCCTCTGTCCGCTTTTTCAGCCACGCTGATGAACTTAAAGCTGTCTTTGTTTCTCTTGTTCAACAAAAATGAGCTCGTCGATAGCGAAACCTTTCTCTTTAGCTACGTACTTAAAGCGCTCCACTACTCTCTCATCAACGTTAGGCGTTCTAGACAATAGCCACAAATAGTCGTGGTTGTAACCGGAAACAAACGCATAGTCATAGTTTTCACCTAGCTCAAAAACAATGTAAGAAGAGTATATTGGCCCAAAAAAGGAAACCTTTAAGTGTCCAACCGTTTTATCTTCAACAAAATAAGCTTTGCCTTCAGCTTCTGACCACTGTCGCTCTTCTTCGGAATATCCACGGTTTATCACCTTAACCCCACCATCCTCGCGAACCTGATACTCAGCGGTAACGTTGGATAAGCCTCGCTCAAATGAATGGTCTAGGCGTGCAATTTCGTACCACTTACCTAGATATGGCTCTAAATCGAAATTATTGACGGGTTCCACCCCATCCGGCTTCGAGGTACAACCAAATAAAGTTGCAAGTGACAAAAGTAAAAATATTTTTATCGATTTCATACAACACCTAAATTTTAATTAGTGATTGATTTTACTCTAGAAGATAACAAATCGATCACTAAGCCGCACCATCACCTTCATAGGTACACATCACAATTCTTCATCAATAGCGCACTGAACACCGAAACCTCGTCATCTCAGCAAATCGTTAACAAGATTGCTCTATTTTTGACTTACAAGCTGACCATGCTTGTACATTTTGTCAGCATTTAACCCTATGCATATAGATTGCTCTATTTTTGACTTACAAGCTGACCATGCTTGTACATTTTGTCAGCATTTAACCCTATGCATATAGAAACTTTGCACAACATAGACATTCGTAGGCATATCACCCTCCTATAATACGTTGCGTTATAGACAGAGGTTATTGTTATGAAATTAAAAACAGTGTCAGTTTGTGCACTTTTGGTGTTACTTGCAGGTTGTCAGCAGGAAAAGCCGAGCGAAACGACACAATTAACGACCTCAGCAGATGTATGTAATGCACAAGGAAACATGCCAGGTGGGTGGAATGAGTTTAACGCGACCCCTGATGCACAAAAGGCAATGGCCTTTGTTTTAGAGAAAATGGACACAATAGCGTCGTTTAAACAAATACTGAATGTTCACGCGCAAATCGTTAGCGGCGTCAACTATGCTATTGAGTTTGAACTGGATGATGGCTCTGTTTGGAACACGATTGTTTATCGCAACCTCGATGGCGAATATGCGATTACCCAATCGCCAAAAGAAGGCTACTTTTGCGAACAGTAGCGACTTAGTCAGAAAGCCCCTAACAATAGGGGCTTTTTGATCTAACAGTAGTCACTGAATTAGACAGCGAAGCGACATTGAGATTTAATCGACACCGTTGAACCAAGTCTTGATGGTTCAACATCAATCCTCTGCGCCATTTGCTCTTTCAGCTCAGAAACGTGAGAAATAACACCGATCATGCGCCCAGTCTGTTGCAGGTCCACTAGTGTTTGAATAGCAAGATCTAAAGACTCTGGGTCTAAACTACCGAAGCCCTCATCAATAAATAAAGTGTCTAAACGGATACCGCCACTATAGGATTGCACAACATCCGACAAACCAAGTGCCAGAGCAAGCGCTGCCATAAATGATTCACCGCCGGAAAGTGTCGCAACATCACGCGTTTTTCCTGTGTAGCCATCTTCAACCATTAAATCTAAGCCGCGACCCGCAGCGCCTTTGAAGCCCTCTGTTTTTCGAGCAAGAATATAGCGCCCTTTACTCATAAGGCTTAAGCGTTGAGAGGCCTGAATCAGCACATCATCCAACAGTACACCAAGAACAAAGCGATGTAGGCTAACCCTGCTGCCTGTTTTACCGCTAGCAACGTCGTACAACGTACCAAAGACTTTGTATTCTTCTTCTAACTTACTATTTTTCTCATGCAACACGGCAATATCTTTACGAACCTTTTCAAGACGTTCAAATATTGAGCGTGTGGTATCAAGTTGATTCCTTACTTCAATATATTGCGCCTGCAGAGTGGTTAACCTATCGTTAAACGACTCTAAATTAGGCCTTTCAAGATCTTTCAATGCATGATTTAAATCATGTAGTGTTTGCTCAAGCTTGGTTTGTGCCTGTTTGAAGCTGTCTATTTCTTGCTGCCAGGCTTGAAGTTCATCATCTCCCACTCGACTACTTAGATAATGGCTTTCATCCTCAAATTTACTCGCCTGTAGTGCCTCATTCCACGCTAATTCTGCTTGGCTAAGTTTTTGCTCTGACTCAGATAACCACTGCTTGTTCGTCGCTAAGTGACTTTCCGCATTTGATTTCTCCAATATCGCTTGCTGCAAAGCGGTTTGCGCCTTTTCTAAGCCTGTGTTCAAACTCAGAATTTGCTCTTTTGTCAGCAAAATTTCACGTTCAAGCAAGTCAGCGGAACTGTATTTTGGGTCAATAGAAGCTTGTAATTGAGCCAATTGTTCTTGGTTCGCTTTAACGGTTGATTCATTTGCCGCCATTTTATTCTGCAGCTCATGAATTTTATTTTCACCCACGACGCAGCGTTGATTAAGCTGTTCAACGTTCTTTTCTAGCTTTTCAATATCAATAGCTTGTAGACGTAGGAGTTGAGCATTGATCGCTTGCAAATCATTTTGAACCGTCGAGATCTCAGATGTAGCATACTCACCCAACTCCTCTTTCAACTGGTTACACTGATTCTGATACTGACTAATGACAACGTTATGTTGTTCTAGCTGATTGCTTAGTTGGTTCAACAAGGTTTGAGCTTCTCGCTCTTTAGCTCTAGCCGCCTGAACTTGCTCTTTTGTAACGGCTTCTTCAACAAACGTTGCGGGGTTAGGATGCGTTTCGCTACCACACACCGGGCATGCTTCACCTGCTTTTAGTCGCTGCGCTAATACTGCCGCTTGAGCGTTGTGCCACTTAAGCTCTATCGTATCAGCGGCTTGTTGACGCTGCATATAGCGCTGACTGGCTTCGTGTAGTGACTGCTGCTTGCCTACAGTTAGCGCATTGAGTTTAGAGAGCTCTAAAGTAAGATCATGCAGCTTTTGTAGATCCTGTAACAGCCGTTGTTTTTGTTTTATTTCCGCATCGATGCTGCCAATAAGCGCAACATCAACTCGTGCTTTCTCTAGCTCCTTCTGTCCCTGCTGGGCCTGTAACGTTAACTTATCTTTTAGTTCTATGTACTGTTTTAACGTTGCTTCAAATTGTTGTTTTTGTTGATAACCCGCCGTTATTTTACTTTCCAAATTGTCTTTCTCGACCAACTTGTTTTTCATACTTTCAAGTTGATACTGCAGTTGCGTTAACTGCGGGACCTTTGCCGCTGCCTTTTTTGCACTTTGCTGCAAGTTTTCTTGTTCTCTCGCAACGACATTAGCTTTTTCGAGACTCTCTTCCAAAGCTACGATTTTTTGCCTAAGCTCTTGCGTTTGAGCTTTTGCATTTTGTAATGAGATGTAGGGCAACTCTATCTTATTGGCATTTTTAGCGTTTTCTAATTGCTGTTGACGAGCTTTTATCGAATCTGAGTGTTCTAGATGCAGCTTGAGTGCGCTTTCTGCTTGCTCTCGTTTCGAAAACTCTCCATTCAAGGTTTCCGCTTTTTGCAATTCAGATTTAGCAGTATTGAGCTTATCTAACGCTGCTTGCTCATTCTTTTTATCAGACTCTAATTGCTTAGTTACTTGTTCCAGTTGTTGTAATAGTTCTTGTTCAGAACTCGCTTCTGCAACTTGTAAAGCACCTCGAATTTGATTATCAAATTCGCCTTTCGCTTTACTAATTGCACTCGCTTTATCTTTGAGCGCGTACTCAATTTTTTTATATATGTCAGTTTGAAAGAGCTGGCCAAAAATTTCTTCACGCTCTTTAGAGCTAGCAAGCAACAGTTCTCGGAATTTTCCTTGAGGCAACACCATAACTTGACGAAATTGAGTTTCATTCAAGCCAATAATATTGCTAACTTCAGTTTTAACCTGAGTCGTCTTGCTGGTGATAAGCGTTTCAGTCTCACCGAGTTCATAAAGAGCCGCAGTGTGCTTTTTAATCGTCATCCCTTCACCACGGGCCTTGGGCGCTTCCTGCTCAGGGGATCGAACAACTCGGTATTGTTTGCCGTGTAACGAAAATTCGAGAACTACTTCGGTTGGTAAGTCTTGCGCGGATAAGTCACACCGCATCTGAATACCTTGTCGCTCATTACCTGTGGTTTCACCATAAAGGGCGAAGCAAATGGCATCTAAGATCGACGTTTTACCGGAACCTGTAGGACCATTAATCAAAAATAGAGGGTTACTGCCAAGCTTCTCAAAATGAATGATTTCAGTTTTTGCAAACGGACCAAAGGCTTGCATGGTTAGTTTAATTGGTTTCATCTTTGGTCCCTATTGCTGTGATAATTGCTTAATAATGTCAGTAACAGCTTGCTCTTGCTCTTTAGACAACTGGCTATCTTGCGCCTCAATAAAAAAATCTCGGAACATATCAATTTCGCTTCGCGCCAACTTTGCTTGCGCCATTTCCTGCTCTACCCCAATTAACATGCCAGGTTTCTCAAGGTGTAAAACGTTTGGATACACTGAACGAAGTTTTTCCATTGGGTTTAAAATCGCATGTTTATCCATCAAACGAACTAACAAATAATCTTCATTCTTGGGGTCTGTTTTCCCTTGCTCAATAACTTTATCCAGCTCGCCCTCTACAATACGCATTTCATGAGGAGCCGTAAGATCAATATGCTTTGCAGAAACGAATCCTTTCTTGTCCAGTTCAACTAACGTGAAACCTTTTCTCTGGTTCTGTTCACCAAAGCTATACTTCATGAGAGAGCCAGAGTAACGGATATGCTCTGCGCCTTTCTTTTGAGGCTGATGCAAATGACCAAGTGCGACGTAGTCAAAATCTAAGAAGTGTTCATGACTCACGCGATCAGAACCACCAATAGATAATGGTCGTTCAGAGTCTGACTCGATAGCCCCATCAACAAAGCAGTGACTCACGAGCACGCGCTTTTGCTTAGAGATAAAGCGCTCTTTAATTTGCTCAACAAGCAATTGATGAGCCTCATCATGAGTGGATACCGAGGCTTTGTAGGCAAACCTGACCTGTTCAGGGTCGTTATAAGGCATACCATAAAACGCGACCTCGTCCGCAGAGTCCGTTTTTATGATGATGGGAGTGAGCATCTCTTCAAAGTTGCTAACAATATGGAGACCTGCATTTTTCATTTGCTCTGAGCCGAAACCTAACCTTTCTGCACCATCATGGTTGCCAGATATCAATATCATTGGTGTTTCTAACTCGGTACAAATGCGTTTCACGACTCGATTTAACAGTTCTATTGCAACCGTTGGTGGCACCGAACGGTCATAGATATCTCCCGCCACTACAACTGCATCGACGGGGTTGCGTTCAATATAGTTAATCAGTTGTTCGAGTACTGCTTGTTGATCTTCGAGTAGTGATACGTTGTGGAATTGTCGACCAAGATGCCAATCTGAGGTGTGGATAAACTTCATTCGAATTCACTTTCCGCCAATTCTATGAGTAGGCTTGCTTCTGTCAGAGTCCATGTACCGTTTATAAAAAGGAATGCGTCACGGGTGGGATCTCGAACAAGCCAAAACTCAAGTTATTTTATTTCGGTAAGGATATCTTGAGTCGAACAGCTTTTCATGTGGTTTGTGTTCTATGGCTGGCTATTTAATCAGAAAGCGAGAAGAACACTGTAAAAACGCGGTGAGCAAAGCTATTTTGAAAAGCAAGCTGCGCCTAGTCATTGTCCAAACATCATTAAAGGGCCAGTTTCGAGTCAATCCCCCATAACATTTGCATCACTAAAACCTCAACTACTACTAGAAGGAAAAGCAATAGCCAGACCTATTCACTACGCCAATTGTATATTACTCCTACTGCATAGCCATCTGACTCGATGTCCGCTTGCAACACGTGAAAGTCTGGGCAGGGGCTGCTTCTTTGAAGCTCATCAATCACTAACGCTTTTAAAACGCCGCCACATGCACCCAATCCGCCAAGTTTGATATCAACAAATTGATACTGAGTTTGCTCGGTCACCCACGGAGACAAGAATTGCATTGAGTTTAACCATTGCGGTTCTTCCTTATTAACGGATAAATACAATTGACTGAGTGGATGTTCACAACTTACTCCTAATTGCTTAAACACCTTGTCCACGGCGATGCGTTGTTGTTTGGCATCTAAATCAATTCGAACAACATCAGGCACAAGACCTGAATGTCGAAAAAAACACTTGGTTAAAATGATAGAGCTTTGAGGTTTGACATGCCCTTCTACATCACTCGTAACCTCTATAGCCAGTATCCAAGTCGCTTGCGTTTCATTAACTTCACGATTTATCCGATTTAGTGCCATCAAAAATGCAGCTTGGCCATAAGGATAAAAGTAAATTTCAGTATTGACAGTTTGGTCAACGAAAATAGAAAGCTCGCTTATCAATGCTTTAAGCAAACTTTTGTCCACCGAAGATGGTAAAAGAACACAGAGATTCCCCTTGATATCAGCTTGCTCAAGACTCTCGCGCTCAGAGCGCACGAGGCTTAATATATGCTCATCTATTGATTGAGCAAAGTCAGGGGGTCGGATTTCCTCGGACAATCTAAAAGAATCATCAGCTATCTCGCGAACGGTGTGTGAACGGCCATTAAAGGATAGAAGATGCGTTTGAAATGCGAGTGGCATCTAGCCTCCGATTAAAACCGTAGGCATACCAGATAGAATTTTGCCACCATGAGACGTTGAATCGCCGACTCTCGCGGCTGGTTTACCGTTGATTGTTACGCTAGAAGAACCTGCTGAGATACTATCCGGAGGACCGATACAAATAAGCTTGTCGCCTTGTCTTGCCGCAGGTATCCCGCCAATCGTTACGTTTGGTGAACCAACAACGACGGGACCACCGACATGCGGTATCTTTCCTGTTTTTTTAGGGCAAAGATGAAAGCTGCCCAAAATTGCGGCTGGTTTACCCACTTTAAATCACCTTAGTTCAATGAAATTTGCCCAGCTTTAAGAGCAATAGCTGAGCCGTTAATGGATATTTTATTACCTTTGATATTGATTTCTCCAGAGCTAGACATCTGAATAGAAGCACCACCTACTTTGATCTCGACGCTCTTTCCTGCATTAAAAGACAGTACTTCACCCGTTTCATTCGAAAAGTTTTTACCTACTTTCAAGCTCGCGTTCTGACCAACCTCTTGATTAACATCATTGGTCACTTTTTCGGTTTTACTGTTTTCAACGGCGATATCAACACAGTCTTCAACTAGCATTTGGAACAGTTTTTCAGCATGAAGATAAATGTGCTCTTCACCAGGCTTATCATCGAAGCGCAACTCATTAAAATTGGATGTACCTTTTTGTACAGAGCGTGATTTATAACCACTCTGAGAACTTTGCTCTGGTAAAGCGTAAGGAGGGAGTTGACTACCGTTATATAGTGACCCCGTAACGATTGGTTGATCAGGGTCTCCGTTGACAAACTCGACGATGACCTCTTGTCCGACTCTAGGGTGAAACACCGACCCCCATCCGTTACCTGCGATATTTTGCGCAACACGAATCCAACATGAACTATTTACATCGTATTTACCAACACGGTCCCAGTGAAACTGAACTTTGATACGGCCATGTTTGTCTATGTAAATTTCACCATCTTTGTTCCCCGTAACTACTGCGGTTTGCAAACCTTTCATCTGAGGTTTCGGGTAGTTAACTGAAGGACGCAGGATTGTCTTTGAGTCAACACAACTAAACGAGACTTTGACACCTTGCGCACCGGTCCCACCTTGACCAGTCTGGTTATAAACAGCAGCAGACAAAAAAACAGAAGACAGTACATATTCTTTGCCGACTCGAGATTTATCTTCATGCTTTTTAAACTTGAAGCACTTGCCCACACTGAATGTTCTGCACGTAGCCTCGCCACGACACAAATATGCATTTTGCTGTAGTGCTTCTATTGCACGCGTGTTTCTCAGTGCGTATTGATCATTGCTCTCCATTTCACCCATGTATTCAAAATACTCGCTTCCAGGTACTGTAAAAAAATCACTTTCACCCTTTGCAGTATTTTTAGGATTCGAAGAAGGCTTGAGCATGTTATAGCCTGACTTTTGACTCGCTTTAGTAGTCAGAATTTGCGTTTCATGCCAAGAAGAAATGTGGCTAGATTTCGCCGTACCTGTATCAAAATCGACTAAAAACTCAGTACCCGGCTTATAAAAACTGATGTCATCAAAAATATTGAGCGTATGGGCAGACTTAGTATGTGTAAAACAAAATGATAGCCCCTCTTCCGATAACAGACGTCGAACAAATTCAAGATCTGATTCTTCATATTGTACTTTGTACGTGTATTTAGGATAGGACTTGGTTAGCTCAAAACTAAAGGCAACACTATGCTCCGATAGTACTTCAGAGATAATTTCCTTTATATCTTTATGCTGAAATATTCTGCAATTTTTTCGATATTCAGCGAAACGTAATTTAGGCTCTATTAATAATTCTATGTTTTTATAATTTTCGCCTTTATGTGTATTAGAAACCCTTTTCCCTTCTAATCTTGCAGCAGAAACGTAACCATGCATATAACGAGGATTTGAAGAAACATCCTCATTATTTTCAAGGGTAATGGTAACTTCCTTACCAATAATTTCGTTTAACTCACTTCGTTGATCATTAAAGTAAGCTTTAGCACGCAATGAAAAAAGTTCTGAGATCTCTTCTTTATACTCAAACGAGTTTAGTATGATGGCATCTTTACCGAATGGGGAAGAAATTCGGATGAAATTGTTATCTTGAGTTGCTCTTTTCATTAAATACTTCTTTCAAAAAAATGCGGAGGAATACTCCCCCGCATGAAAATTACATTTGTTGACCTTTAACACCGCTGTAGCCGTATACCAATGGAGCAGAAGTGTTGTTCTTATCGTCAGTAGGAGTCACTGTCATCATCATTTCTGTGTAAGAAATTGTGATAGTTTCAACTGGACGATCGTCTTGGATAGAAACTGAGTAGTTAGAAATCATCGCATCAGTCAGTTCGATCTTCATGATCTCTTCAACCTTCTCACCCTGCTTAGTAATATGGAAAACCGCTGGTTTACCTTTACCAATCGTCGCTTCTTTAAATAAGTCAGGAGAAGAACGGTCTTGAAGTTTAGTGATAGTCAAATCATATAGACGAGTAGCGCTCGCTTCACGGTCCATCGCTGTACCAGTGTATGATGAGATCTCACGACCTACACTCCAATCTACAGATAGTAGTGTAATCAAATCTTTGTATTGCTCGGCTGTTGCCTCACCCTTAATATCTGCGTATTTAAGATACGTATTAGACTGCATGCTAATCTCCTATAGCATTATTAATTGACATATATCGTAGTAATTTAATTATCTGACGTTTGGTGATAATTAGTGATTAATGTATCAAAAACTTCATTTTAAATACGCCCTGTTATATCTTTAAATAAGATTTAATTTAAGCGTTTTTTATAAAAAATAATAGTTAATATGAACCAACTCCCAATTATTATTGAGAGTGTAAAGGATGTTAAACTATTGAGACATCAAGTCCACTAGTTGTACCTTTAACAATAATTTCATCAAACGTCTTATCATTAAGAATTGCATGCAATATTTCATGAGAAATCTTCGGAAGCAATGTATTTTCTATGGTTGTTTGTACCACACGCGCACCACTGCCAGACTCATTGCTATTGTCTACAATATCATTAATTAGTTCCTCATCAAAAAACAGGTCAGCGTTATAGTGCTTACGAATACGAGTCGTAATTTTATCCAACTTTAATTTTGTTATTTCTATCAATACTTTTCTTGATAGAGGCAAATAAGGTAATACGTTCACACGCCCTAAAAATGCAGGTTTAAAGTCGACCAACAAATCATCGCGTAAAGCATCTTTTAGTGCTGACGGCTCAGGAGATAAATCAGGATCAGAATACAAAGACATCGTCGTTTCGGTCCCTGTGTTCGCGGTCATAATAATAATAGTGTTTTTAAAGTCTATATCTCGACCTTCACCGTCTTTAATTGAGCCTTTATCAAACACCTGATAAAAAATATCTTGAACACCAGGGTGCGCTTTTTCCATTTCATCGAGGAGAATTACACTATAAGGTTTACGTCTAACAGCTTCAGTCAGTACACCTCCTTCTCCATAACCGACATAACCAGGAGGAGAACCTAATAGCAATGAGACTTTATGCTCTTCCTTAAATTCCGACATATTGATAGTCGTGACATTTTCTTCACTACCATAGACTTTCTCTGCAATCGCCAAAGCCGATTCGGTTTTACCCACTCCGCTTGGTCCGGTTAGGAGAAATACACCATTTGGTCGTGTCTCATCCGTGAGCTGCGCACTCGCGGTTTTTATCACTTCAGACATGAGCTCTAAAGCGTGATCCTGCCCGACAACTCGCTTACACAAACTTTCTTTCAAACCCAATACTGCTTGGATTTCATCATCCTGAAGTTTACCTAGCGGTATACCGGTCCAATCCGAAATAACTTCTGCGATTAGCGCTTCATTTACATGCGAAAAAACTAAGGGCTGTGAGTTAGCGGAAAGGTTATTTTCAAGCTCTTGTAACTTGTCTCTAGCAGTTTCAGAACCCTCCTGGATTATTTGGGTTCTAAGTGACTTAGCTTCATTTACCCATTCTTTTTCTTTTTCCCAAAGTACTTCTAATTCAATAATGTCATTAGATAGCGCATCAATCTCTTTTCGGACACCTTGCAGCTGCACATCAAGAGATGCTCCTAGCCGACTCTCTTGGCTAAGATGCTCATACTCAGCTTGCTTTGCTTTAAGTTTGTTTCTTTTCGCATCTAGGCCTCCCGGTGTAGATGACTGACTTAACGCAACTCGAGAACAGGCCGTATCCAAAACAGAAACCGCTTTATCTGGCAGTTGACGACCATTAATGTATCGAGCTGACAGTTGGACCGCTGCATTGAGAGCTTGGTTAGTGATATGAACATCGTGGTGTTGTGCCATTACATCAAGTAAGCCTCGTAACATTTCGATCGCGAGTTCAGGGGCAGGCTCATCAACCTTTACGACTTGAAAACGCCTAGTTAAAGCTGCATCTTTTTCAAAATACTTTTTATACTCTGCCCACGTTGTTGCTGCGATCGTTCTGAGTTCACCTCTCGCTAATGCTGGCTTCAGAATATTCGCCGCATCACCTTGGCCCGCTTGCCCACCACCGCCAATTAGGCCATGAGCTTCATCAATGAACAATATAATAGGCTGTGGAGCGTCGTTTACTTCCTTAACAAGGTTCTTAAGCCTGTTTTCAAACTCACCTTTCATGCCTGCGCCGGCTTGCAGTAACGCCAAATCCAGAGACTTAATTGCCACATTTTGCAGAGCGGGAGGTACATCGCCATCAATGATCTTTTGCGCCAAACCTTCAACAACGGCTGTTTTTCCAACACCAGCTTCTCCCGTAAGAATCGGGTTGTTTTGTCGGCGTCTTAATAAAATATCGATCATTAGGCGAATTTCATTATCTCTACCAATCACCGGATCTATTTTACCTTCCCTAGCTTGCTCAGTAAGGTCTGTTGTAAATTGATTCAAGGCGGAATTCGCGTTTGACTGCGCTAAGTCATTCGATCTTGATTGAGGCGCATTACTTTCTTTAAAGTTCAATAAGCGAGATGGTTCTATCTTGTTTAGTTCAGGACTAATCGAACCAGCCATGTTGACTAACGTATCATCAGACAAGTAGGCAAATAAAAGATGGATGCACCCCAACTGTTCTTGATTGAATTCAATGGTTGCAGACAACAAGGCATTTTGCATAACAGTCACCGTATGAGCTGATAGCCCAGGCACCGACTGGCATCCTGTTTTGTATTTTTCTAATGCCTTTTGAATATCGGTTTCAACCTTGATTTTATCGACATCAAATTCGTCAAAAACTTCAGAGTAAATATCGTCAGGATGGCGGATAATCATCATTAACCAGTGAGACATTTCAATACTGTGATGAGTTCGGGAGCTTGCCATCGCAGCTGCCTGTTCAAGTGTTTCCTTAGCCTGAGGAGACAATCTTTCGACCAACGCTGAAAGTGAGAGTGAAGCCATTACATTTCCTTTAAATAGTAATTGTTATAGTTCGATCTTTTGTACGTTCGTGTTTTTTAAGCACAGAACCAATACCTAACTGCCCCTGCTGTTTCGATAAACAAGCTTGTGGTAGCAAACTATGTTTGGTGGTGAGCTGCCACTTCAGTTGTTTATGTTTTCCAATCAACTCATAAGCAGCGTTCTTAATGATTGCTATATTGGGTTGGTTAGGAAGCAATTTACTAACTAGCTGTTTATCTTTTGGCAGAAATTCTATTGTTGTCCCCGCGTTGATGTTCCATGCTTTCGAACCCAAAGACGCTCCTAAACCAAGTTGAGCAAACTGCCCTTCAGGCATAGTTCGGGATGCAAGGCGTGTTTGCTCTTCTTTCGTAAGGTGTAACCATTGTCCTTGAAATTCATGAACTTTTACTTGGCATCCAGATAAACATTCAAGAATACTTTTCAGTCCACCTTTACTTCTCACTGGTGAAGCAAACACACCACCATAGTGCCGGGACAGTGAACTCCCTTTCCCAGTTAATGCCGATTTACAGCTTTCTAACGGCGAACGCGCGCCCTGCGCATGCGCACGAGACTGAACAGTCAGCTGACTCAGTTGCCAACATCGATAATAAAGAGATAATAAGCGATGATTGAAAATATCGTAGAAGTCCACCATAGCCGTATCGCCTTCTTTTTGGCGATGTAAAGCTAATTCACTATAGTGCTGGGGAAGCACACCTTGCTCACCCGTTAGGCCTATTAAATTGGTCTCAATCTCTAACTTGCTGTCATCTATATTTTTCAGTTCACAAAGCTGAGCATTTTCAAAACCTAATGATGGATTAACCTTTAAGTTTAGCTTTTCATGCTTCGGTAACGCATCTGTTCCTATTTGCGCCTCTGCTTGCAGAACTTCGTGTTCAATAAGATGAATCGCTTCAAACAATGGATGTTGCTTTAATTCTCGATAAAATTGTTCCGCGCTCATAGCAACACCTTATCGCCAGTTAATGCGGGCCATAGGTGGAAAGACTTTCCCGTGGACTTAATTCTTATTTCTAACTGCGTAAAAATGTTAATTTCAGCATATTGCGAGAAGTAAACAGATAAAACACTACCTAAGAGAAAGATCTGCTCTTTAGGTAAAATTTGATCAGAAACCGTCAAAATAATTTTTATACCGTGCGCAAATCCAACTTTGCCTTTCTGACTAATTCTTCCTGTAGTAGGCTCAAACTCTAACTTAGTTAAAGCATCGATTACCGCTTTCGTTTCTGCTGTCCCAGAAAATGCATAGAGATTAAGGGTCTGCTTCAAAGTTGCTAAACCATCTTCCTCGGTAAAATGGTTTAAAGTTAAAAGCTTAGTTAACTGCCATCGTGTGCTTTCATCCATTTCTGGCCGAATAGTTTCTGATAAAGAAACTAAACAACGAACAGATTCGAAATTGTCATTTACCTCCGGTAAAGATACTTGCGGCAGCCCACCTCCAAATGGAAGTTTCTGCGCTAAGTTGCGGTTACAGCACTCAGCTTCCACGTACATTAACCAGTTTTCCCGGCTATCCGGGCTGAACAATTGATGTTTTTTATCAACAAAAGAAATGTAAGTTTCTCTACCTGGCTCATCATACCCACCAGCCCAGTTCTTATCCTCACGTCTCATCAACCAATAAATCTCACTAGTGTTTGTATAATGCGTGTGCTCACCAGCGTGATAACATGGCAAATTGTGGTACGTTTTGTTCCAGTTTCTCAACGTTACGTCAGAAATTGAGACAACCTCATTACTTTCAGATTCTTGGTATTGCGGAGACAAGTGGTAATCGTATTCAGTTGGTAGAATACGCTTAGGCTCCATAATACTTTTAAATAAGTTGATTACAGGCACACAACCTACCATTAAGCTTTCTTCGTCCACTTGCTTTGGAAGCCAGTCATCGTTGGTATCAAAGTAAAAATACAGTTCGACTTGCTCTCCAAGATCTAGCTCAGATAATCCAAGTTCGGTGATATCAAAGAACATAAACTTCTCAGGAAAGTGCAAATACTCAACAAGTAATCTTGCTCCTGAAAAGCTTCTTTTACTGTATGGCACAACTTTCTCATCTTCTGAAAATCCTACTTCAGAAAGATGTCTTTTGGTTAAAGGACGAACTTCTTTGCCATCCACAACAACAGATAAACCAATTAGGTTTTGAAACAGCATTTGGTAGAGCTTAAAAGTCAATTGAGATTGACCGTTTAAATAGAAGCGCAGCCGTTCTATCCCCATTTCACCAAGAGGAGTCTCTTCATCTTGAGCCGTGAGCTGTACTTTCAAAACTGAATGAGCATTGCTTTCCCATCGTGAGCCAACTGGCTTGAAAGGCGCATTTTTAAAAACGCCAGAGGTCACATCAACAGGATACATTCTGACCGGATAACAAGTTCTAAACTCGCATTCATGATATCCAGTAGCACCGATAACAACTCGCTCGCCTTCTTCTACATCAAAATAAGAGGAAGTGGAGTTAGAACAGCTCATTTTAATGACTGACATTGACGGGATTGGGGCGTGAAAATCCGGATATAACTGTCCCATCAAAGACTCTGTAAACTGAGGGTAACTATTGTCTAAGCTTTGTCTAATCCTTGCTGTTAGAAATGCGCAGCCTTCTAACAATCTTTCTACGTGTGGATCGTCAACCTGTTCCTCACTAATACGAAGTCTCGCGGCAATCTTGGGATACTGCTCACCAAACTCTTGCCCTTTGTGACGCAAATAAGCTAACTCGCGATTATAGTACTTGAGAAACTCTTCACTCATTTTGCTCTACTCAGTTTCATACCTAAATTTACCGGCTCTACTTCAGAATTGAATCGCACTTCATGAATACTGTTATCAATTAAGCAAGTGGCATTTATCTGTAACCTCAATACCCTATCAATAGCGTTTTTCTCGTCTGAAATCTGGACATGAGGGTTCCTTAACCTCGGCTCAAACTCTTTAATTGCATCATGAACGATGTCGCAAAGCTGATTCTGCCCTTCTTGGCTGCTATAGGGCATTGAGGAAAAATCTGGCAGCCCATAATTCAATATTGAATAACGAACCTCTAAAAGATCATCAGGAATGTTTTTCCATCCAATACGACTATTCAGCATCGACTCTAGATCTCTAAGTAAGCTGCTCAACATCTGTTGCTGGCTTGCAGGGAAGTCTTTCTCATCTCGAGTGAGAGGATCACTATCTATCAATTTGTCGAGCAGAGAAACGGTTAAAGACATGATATTTCTACGCTATTTGTTTCTGTTCTAATAATGTAGTCAAATCACAGATTGGAAGCGCCGAATCACCGACTAACCAACATTTTTGACCCAAGCCAACAAAAGATTCTTGCTCACCAATCTGCTTCCAATCCGTTTCTCGACCTAACTTTTGCGCATCGGTCTCTGAGTCAACATATGTCAACGGCATATGGCCTTCGCCTTCACCAAGTCCATCGATATCAAACTCGACAGGTCGCCAAATACTCTCTAACAATGAAGTAGGTGCTTTAACTTCTAGCGTATGGATGCTCGATATGGGTACAAGAAAATAGTTACCTGCTGTAGAAAACAGTTCAATGTAACCACCTAAACGATCATCAATATCTCTAGCATCTTCGTAGTTTGTGCCGTTTACGTTAAACCCTTTAATAGTACGATGCTCTTCAATGCGATGCGATAGACGTGACGCTTCTTCGTACTCTTGATTTCCGAGAGCAAGATTAAATCGAACAAGCTCTTTAGTTAATTCCTCATCACCTATTACTTTGGCACTAGCCGCACCATTGATAAAATCCTTTCTAGCTTGAGCTGCTTTCACTAAATGTCGTAGCTGACTTGCACCAGGCAGATACTCAGGAAACAATTTAATCGATTGCATGAGCTGAGCGTCCGCACGCTCGAAGTCCCCATCAATGCAAAGAAGCTCAATGAAGGAACTTCTCAAGCTCGCATCTTTAGGTGTTGCTTTAATTTCATCAGTTAATTGCTCTAGAGCGTGTTGCAATAGGCCTTGGGACAAAGCATTTTTCCATTGAGTCATTGTTATTTCCTTACACCATGTGCTCTGGTGATAATTCGGTAATTAATTTAATGCTAGATACCATTTGATCGAGTTGAAAATGCGGTCGCAAATGGATAACTGAGTAATAATGTCCAGGAGTTTCTCTTTTCTCTCGAACTGTAATTTTCGCTTCATTTAGGGGATATTTAGCTCGAAGCTCATCAGACGCTTCATCTGATGCGGTAGTGTACTGATGTAACCAGCGTTGAAAGTCACGCTCTAGGCTTTCTGCATCTTGATACCCACCAATTTTGTCACGCCCCATAACCTTGAGATAATGTGCGACTCGCGATACACACAATGTGTATTGCAACATCGATGTCAGTTTTGCATTCGTTGAAATATGCTTTTCTGCGTATTGTTTGGGCTTGTAGAGAGATACATTCGAGGTCATCCCTACCATATCAGTCTCAGGTATTGGAGAAATAGAAATAAAACCGCACTCAGACAATTCTTGTTCTTTTCTCTCAGAGATTTTCAAGTTTAACGGACATCTTTCACGATCATTCTTGCCGTTAACACGCATCTTGCTCCTTGTAGGAGCGACGATAATGCCCTGACTGTAATCGCCTTGTTTAATCCCTCGCATATGCGTGAACCAACCATGTTCCTGAAATGCTCTAATTGATACGGCAGCAAAACAGTACGCACTACTCCCCCATAGCAAATCTCGGTTGGAGTCGTAGATGTGTTCTTGAAAATTGAATTTATCATTCCGCGAGCCATCACTTTTGTATGGCTGACGGAACAAGACGTTAGGTGCAGTCAAACCAATAAATTTAGCGTCATCGTTATCTCTCAAACTACGCCACTTTGCATAATCTTCCTGTTCAAATTGGGCTGCTATATCTCTTATCGCAGAGAGTTGAGCGAAACTATCAACACCAAACATCTCTGGCGATGCAGACATGATAAATGGGCTGAATGCTGCAGCTGCAGACTGAGAGATCTTACTCAACACAGACAGATCTCTATCAAAATAATTTTTACTAGGATCACAGCGAAGCTGATAATCTCCAACCACCACACCAAAGGGTTCTCCCCCTGCCATGCCATATTCATTTTGATAGAGCAACTTAAATAGTGCTGATTGGTCAAACTCGATGGCTTTTAAAGCATCTTTACTGATTTCATTCCATGTCGCCGTTAAAACCTTAACTTTTACAGAGTCCGATGAACGAGAATCAACCTGTTCACATAAATACCTAACTCCAACCCACCCCCTTTCGAGCTGTTGAAACTCAGGATGATGTAATATTTCATTTAGTTGAGATTCTAATAGCTCATCAATGCGGTTAATTGTGTTCATCACACTATGACGAAAGCTGTCCAAATCTCTTGAACGTGTACCTTCTAGCCAAATTCGCGCTGACGCTACAAGATCAGAAGATTCATTGAATCGAGTCAACCACGGGCTATCAAGTTCAGCATAGCCTCCGGTACTGAACTCATGTTTTAGCTTGCTAGGGTCGCGAAAGTTAAGTGACACTGCTAATTCCATCTAGAACATAAAGATTGGTCATGGCTGGCCTTTCGACCAGCCAATTCATTTCTTATCCACCTGACTGAGGGATCTTTGCCACAAGTCGCAAAGATGTGGTCAGTTCTTCCATTTGTAACCAAGGCTTCAGCCATGCTACGGCATTGTAAGAACCAGGTGCGCCAGGAATTTCCTTAACCTGAACACGAGCGTCTGCTAGAGGGTATTTCGCTCTGATCTCTTGACCACCGCCTTCAGAAGCATTGACGTAACCTAGGATCCAGCGGTTCAGCCAAGACTCAACGTCTTCTGCTTCCATAAAGCTACCAATTTTATCTCGAGCCATTACTTTCAAATAATGCGCAAAACGAGATGTTGCCATCATATAAGGTAGGCGGGCAGAAATGGCCGCATTGGCCGTTGCTTCAGGGGATTCATGGTTCGCTGGTTTTTGACAGGTTTGCGCACCAAAGAACACTGCATAGTTGGTGTTTTTGTAGTGACAAAGCGGTAAGAAACCAAGCTTACCAAGCTCCGCCTCACGTCTGTCGGTAATACCAATCTCTGTTGGGCACTTCATATCAGGGTCGCCATCATCACTCATGAAGAAATGCGTTGGCAAGTTATCCACTCGACCGCCGCCTTCTGCACCACGGATGGCAGTACAAAATCCATATTTTGAAAATGCGTCGGTTAACTTAACACCAAGAACATACGAAGAGTTCATCCAACAGTAGTCGTTATGTTCAGCGTTAACAGCAATACCTGAAACAGGATCTACTTCGAACTCTTCAAACCCAAACTCTTCGACTGGAGCGGTAGCTTGTCCGTATGGCAAACGAGCAAGGACTTTTGGCATCGTCAGACTAACGAAGCGCGAATCGGCACTCTCGCGGAACGAACGCCATTGGGCGTATTCTAGTGATTCAAATACCTTATCTAGGTCGCGTGGTTTTGACAACTCAGTCCACTCATCAAAGCCGAATAGTGCTGGTGAAGCTGCGGACAAGAATGGAGAGAAGCCAGAAGCCGCTACATTTGACATTAGGCGTAACGACTCAATATCTTCTGGGTGGTTGGTAAACTCATAGTCTCCAATCAATGCACCATACGGTTCACCACCAGCACTACCAAACTCAGACTCGTAAACCTTTTTAAAGATCTGGCTTTGATCAAACTCAACAGCTTTGCTCAAGTCTTTATGTAGCTCTTTCTTGGTCATGCTCATCATGCGAACTTTCAGAGTAGAGCTGGTCTCTGAATTCATCACTAGATAATTTAAGCCGCGCCAAGAACCTTCGAGTTTCTGTAATTCTGGGTGATGCATTACTTCAGACAACTGATCAGAAATCTGCCTATCGAGCAAATTAATCGCTTCACGAAAAGTTACTGTTAGGTTTTTGTTCCAAGTAACTGTCCCTTTCATTGCTTCTTCAGCGAGCGTTTTAATCAGCTCCTCAGCACGAGAAGCTTCGGTCTGCTTAGTCGCACCAATAGCTTGATCTAAGAATGAAGTTGTCTGTTCATTAACTGTTGGATCTAACTGTTTTTCAGCTTCAGTCGTCATTATTTCGCTCCTTCAGTACTGTCTGACTTCGCTTTCTTGTCAAGATCTAACTCGCCTGCAAGTCTTGCCAGATTGTCCGTATTGTTCAAAACATCCTCTAGGATATTTTCAAGCTCTTCTGAGCGGTCAACTTTTGTCATCAAATCACGCAGTTTATTACGCGTTTCCATCAATTGGCGTAGTGGATCAACTTGATTTACGATCGCAGCAGGCTCAAAGTCTTGCATTGATTTAAAGTTTAAATCGACCTCAAACTGTGAATCGTCATTCGCAAGCTTATTCGCAACTTTAAACTTCACCGATGGATTCATTTTTTTGAGTACATCGTCAAAGTTATCTCGATCGATCTGAATAAAACGGCGGTCTTTTAATGGCTTCAACGCTTCTGTGTTTTGACCAGCGAAATCACCCATTACACCTACAACAAAAGGCAGTTCTTTCTTAAGAGTTGTACCTTCAGTTTCAACATCATAGGTAATGTGGACACGAGGCTTCCGTACTCGTGATAGTTTCGAGTGGATACTCGTCATACCATTCTCCCTTTATTAATTTTCATTTTGTTCTGCTATGCCAACCAAACGGAAGTAGCTTTTCTTTGCATCCCCGTCGGAGATAAGTTCCGCCAGTAACTCCGGCAGAGGCATCCCACACCAACGAATGATCTGTTCGATGGAGTAAGAAACTGGTGAGTGAGGTTCACTCTCTCGGAAGAAATCAGCTACTTGCTGCAATTGTCTAATTGCCTGCTCTCGTGATTTCATGTTTGTCGCTAATAATGCATCACAACTTTGTGAACTTAACGGTTGTTCAGAAGAAGATTCATCAAGATCCTCTAGCTCTTCAATCACTGCTTGTGGTTGATTAAAACGATCTCCAAGAAGGTGCCTTAATGCCGAGTGTATTGATTCAAGTCTTTTTGATATATAAGAACTAGGAGTCACATCACCGACCGCTTCATCTAATCGCTGACTGAATTCATTAAATGATTCCGTAGCGAACTCCAAATCCGTGATTAATTCTCGATAAAACGTATCAGAAGTCGACTTAACCGTAGTTATAATTTCAGATAGCTCAACAGCCCCAAGCTCGACTCGATTTCGGCGCTTATCTTCGTCTAAGCGCTCAAGCTCTATAGCTTGCTGATATTCCCAATAGGCATAAGCTTGCTCCACGCCTAAGTCAGTCAATGGTATACAAGCAATTGGAAAAATAAGTGTTCCTTCACTATCGATACCATTGAGGCCAATAATCGCCGATATTCTTGTCTCAATACCATCTTCATCAGGCATTGGGTACAGATCATCCCAAAAGTTCTCAATTAAACTGGTTGCGAGTTTGTAGCCAACGCCCATACCACGAAAACCATACAATCGAGTTAGGGCTTCTATAAGCCAGGCAACAAATTCCAAATCTTTAGACTGATTCGTGAGTATTTCTGGGACATCTTCAATAAATACTCGCCATAAATTACTGTGGGTATAGATACTTTCTTCTTCTATAAGAGCATTACGTTCAGCGTTGCGGGCGGCCATACGCTGATCTTTCAACCGATAGTAAGCAGACTGTGGTGATACATCCTCTCTAGGATCAACACCTGTAGGATTTTCTTGAGATATAGGAGCCAACGCTTGTTCATACCAATCAAACATTTCATTACTCATAAGCTCTCCCTCTTAGAAAGACAGGTATTGTCGCGTCTTCTCTAGCTACTGTTTCGCACTCCGTTTGCGCTTGGCGAACTTTGATCAAAGCACAAGTTACGTTATCACTTGCGCCCCGAACCAAAGCCGAATGCATGAGCGCTAATCCAGCTTGGTTGACTGAGTCTGCATACAATGTCCGATGAATTTCATCACTCGTAAGTTCCTTAGAGAGTCCATCGCTACAGAGTAGAAACTGATCGCCGTCAGCCAACTGCCCTGAAACTTGATCAATAGTGACACTTTCGTCGACCCCAACAGCTCTGGTAATAACATTTGCAAGAGGGTGAGATTCGGCATCTTCAAATGCCAATAAGCCCTGATCCACTAAGTCCATGACTTGACTATGATCACGTGTTTTTTGGACAAAATTACCACTTCTAAGCTGGTAAATTCGGCTATCCCCCACCCAAAGACAGTGGTAATACCCATCCTGAATAAACAACAAAACAAGTGTTGTTCCCATCGTTTTACCGTCTAAGTGATTTTGTGCGTATTGGTAAATTTCTAAGTTCGCTTCTTGAACCACTCTTCGGATATCATCGATATTAGTATTGGAGACATCCTGCATGTGGCGCGCGACTCTATCCACTAGCATCTGGCTTGCTATATCGCCAGCACTGTGTCCACCCATTCCATCGGCAACCACCCAAATATGCTGCTCTGTCATATCCAACAGAGCATCCTCGTTATAAGGGCGTACTTTTCCTGCGTGCGATTTAGCAAAGGTAAAATAGTTCCAATTCATTCTTCTATCCTACCAATTCCACTTTTTCCAGCCGCCATCAAGCATGGCTGAAAACTGACCAATTGAAGGAAATCCACTAGTAATGAACATGCATGGTTCAACCTTCGTTGAACCTTCAGTCCACCAAAAACATGGTTTACTCAATCTTTCTTTAATGAGGTAATTCAAAAGCGTATTTTGATCAGTATTGCCGTGATCATGAAAAACTGTAGATATTTGGCTTTGATAAAGAAACTCTAGAGGCCTAACTTCACTTGTTACATTCGCAACGAGGTCATTTTTTTCTTGAGTACTCTTATGCCAAACATCAAAGACAAAGTCGTCCTCAAGTACTGAAAGAGCAAGAGCGGCACTGTCCTCTGTCCAAGCTCTGTCACCCCAATATTGCGCAGCTTCACCTTTTACGGCACGAGCTATAGTAAAGAAAAAGTATCTACCGCATGCATCAACACTAGGAATCATGCTACCAATGTAGGTTGAGTCTTCTAAATAGCTAATATCCAAAGCAAAGTGCCACACAGGAGCCGTTAAAAAGTGCTCATTCCAGCTTTCACCCAGTTGTTCCCTGCTGACTGCAATAACCGCCTGTTGCCAATCATGCCAACGCTCCGAGAAATCTTGTGATAAACCATCTTTCACAAAGTCCCCTTTTGCAGGCATTTTACCGATATAGCCCCAGCCTGATGTTATAAGGTTCGTGGACATCTGAACCTCTCCATTTCATTTGACCAAAACGGATTAATGGCACTAGAAGGAATAAGCTCTAGCTGCACCTTATTTCCCTTTAAATCAATCATAACTATATTGTCTTTACGCGATTCTGGCCTTGCTTTAAGTGATTGATCCAAAAGCTTGAATATGCCCCACTCACCTTCATAGGTATGCGCAATTTCGCGTTTAGATTCAGGTGGTGTGAACACAATTCGAGTCTGATCTTGACCGGCAGGCCAACTCAACGATTTAGCTCTTGCTGGTCCATGCTTATAAACCAAATCTTGTCCACCCAACTCTAAGACAAATCGAGTAATGTGCTGGTCTAGATAAACAGGCTTCATCCCAAACTCTACGCGTAAGGAATTATCAGATTCAAAGAAAGACTGCCTGATACGTTGCGCTCTTTGAAAGACCATTAGTGTTTCTGGACGAACTCCAATTTCCTTTTCTAATCGCCAACGACTTTTCGAAGTATCCACAAACGGTTCGAGGTATTCTTGGAAGAATGCGTCAAGCGTGCCTCCATAACCAAAGAATCGCTTAAAGTCTTTCAATCTGACTTCTCTGCTCGCATTGGGCTCGAATGGATATCTGCCAGCAATAGTCCGCTGATAAGGGCGCACCACTTGTGTTACCCAAAGTTGATTTAGATGATCCTTCGAACCGCTCTCCGCAAACTTGACCGACTCTTGAGAAAGCTCACCTAGCCATTGATTAAATGGTCTCGGCAAAAGTTCTTTAGCACGAGCAAAGGAAGCTGCGACATCTTGTGTAACGGTTCCATCTAAAATACTTTTGTAGGCAATTTTCTGATTGTTACCAGAGCTTGATAAGTCACTTAAATACGAACGCAAGTTAACCATTGCTTGTTGAATATCATCAAAGTCTTGCTCACCAAGGCGTAAGATCTCTGAAAAATGCGATTCGACTTCTTTACCTGGCAGAGCAACATTGAAACCGTTTTCTTCAGGTAAATACATGTCTAGTCTATCTGCCGTATTTGAAAACTTAACTTTGGCAACTTTACCAGCAACTTCAGAAGCGGCTTTTTGATTTTCTGACAATGATACTTTTGATAGAGCAACCTCTTTTTGGATTGCTCTCAACAAAGATTCGATTGGTCTTTCAACTCCAGATAAAACCCTCGCTTGCTCTGTCGCAAGTTCTAGGCTCGGAGCCTGCTTCAATTGAATATCTTCGATCAACGTTTTCCATTCATTAACATAATCTTGATAGTATCGAGACTGAACGCCTTGGATGGCACTATCTTGATCAATTTCATGGGCCTTAAGATCGTCACCATAAACCCAGTTCTCTTCCATTAGGCTTTTTACTGTACGGTTGATCTGAATCTGAAAAATGCTATGAAAACCATTGTACGTGTAGAAACCCGAAATGCCTTGTGATAGCGGTTTTCCACTAGCTCGCTCGAACTGCTCAAGCCCTTTAGGTCCCAATACATCAGTCAAGCGAAATGAAGGTACATGACTCTTAGAAAATTGTATTTTCATTCGCTGATAAGCACGTTCAGGTAGAGACATTTGAGTCAACACTTCTCGAGCACTCGTCACAGCAGCAGTGTTGTAAGTAAAGCCTTGTCCATCGTTGCCTAATAAATATTGAGTGTGCTGTAGCAAGCGTCTTCTTAAGTCTGCGTTTAGCTCACCCGGATATTGACGTTCGAAATAAAAGTTAAACCAAGCCAACACTTCATCTTGTTGATATTTGTCTGGATTGAATAACATCAAATACGTTTTTAACGTTTCGTACAAATACTCACGGTGCTGTTGATTGCTCTCCATTTCTGACACCAAGCTATCAAGAAGCAGAGGGGCGTAATATTGGGTCAAAGCATCAGAATATGCATTATTTGCCGCCTGAGACACTTTGTCTCCCTGATAGAGACCAAACCTCTTTACAGAGTCGGCATCACCGTAGTCGCTTTGCTTTCCGAGAGGAAGCGTCATCAACCTATCTAATGTTTCTACAGCTGAAACAATATCTGCTTCAAAATCTAAACTTTGAGCGCCAATCATTGCATCAATATGGCTAGCTTGTTCATTGGTGTCGACAATTAACTGTGAGTTCCACTTATAACTCATAAACCAAAGCGAAGAAGCTCCGAGCAGTAGCGTTGTACACCCAATGTAAACACCTCGACGCATCCAACCTGACTGCTTTTGATAGTGACGATTAACTGTTCCTAACAGTTGCTCTTTGAAAATAACCTTGTCAAAAAGATTCTTTACGAAATAACTATGAGAACCAGTCTGACTCTTTGCTAGAGCTAATCGATTTAACCCAAGTCCATTGGTTGATTCATTCATCAGCTTATCGACTGGTAAGCCTTCTTGAACCGAACTCAACATAAACACACCACGAATCAAGGCAGGCTCTTCAAAACTGTTTTGTGCAAAAATTTCAGCTAAAAACTCGTCAAGATTAGCTTGTAGCACTCTTAATTGCTTTGGAAATTCAAAGATAAGCGCGCGTTTATCTAAATCGTCCTCTGTTTCAAGTATTCTAAGCATACGGGCATCAAGGCGCTCCAACATGCCATGAAATTCTTTGTTGAATAGAGAAATAACGCCTCTTTCATCATCCACTTCACGAGGGAACATGAAACCAAATAATTCCTCTCGCTCTTCCTTACTTAAATCGGCAAAAAACTCATTGAAACCGGCAACTAAATCCATTTTGGTGAGCAATACGTAAATCGGAAACTGCATGCCTAACTGGTTTTTCAGTTCTTGAAGTCTCGACTTAATTGCTCGAGCATGAAGACTTCGCTCGGTTCGAGTCTGAGACATCACGCTGGCTAAACTTATCGTAACAATCGCACCATTAATTGGTCTTTGCGTTCTATACTTTTTCAACAATCCTAAGAAACCATGCCACGCTTTAGAGTCGACCTTTTCTTGACTGTCTTGTGTCGTATACCGGCCAGCCGTATCTATAAGAACTGCTTTATTTGCAAACCACCAATCACAGTGGCGAGTGCCACCTACACCGGCAATAGAGTCAGAGCCAAGGCTGTCTCCTAATGGAAACTCTAACCCCGACTGCTTTAATACGGTTGTTTTCCCCGTTCCAGGAGGGCCAATCAACACATACCACGGTAAGTCATACAAGCTTCTCTTGCCTTTGTGTGTTTTCGTCACTACTTTGACAGCTTGCTCAATACGCTCGCGCATTAAGTCAATTTCACTTGCCGCTTCTTTATCTGATAGGCTATCAACCTCAAGCAACGTTTGAATACTTTCGTCTTCTTTCACCTTTTGCTTATGCTGCTTGGTAACGTTAAATATCGCCCAAAGCAACACCAACACTAGAATAGTGACTAGCCGTTGAAAGTCACTCTTTAGGGGCTCATATCCCGCTATCGCAATAAGTGGACCAACAACCCAAATGAAAATAGAACAAGCAGCGACACCGATAAGACCGAGAAACCATCTTTGAGTAAATATTCTGCCAATTTCTTTAATACGCATCTCTATCTACCTATTATTAATTCGCGACAAGAAGGTCGATTTCAATCCGGCGGTTAATAGCTCGGTTTTCATCACTACTGTTTTCAACTAATGGTCTTGCATCCCCCAATCCCTCGGGTATCACTCGCCCTTCTAATGCACTATTCGAGATCAGTTGTTCGGACATAGCAGTGGCTCGAGCTAATGATAGGTGCCAGTTCGAGGGATATTTACTCGTGAAAATAGGCCTACCGTCGGTGTGACCAGTAACAATGATCTTGCCTTGGGTCGACTCCAATGTTCTCGCAAGCTTAGAAATAACGGGTTGGATGTAAGCGACAACATCAGCACTACCTGATTCAAATAGATCTTGAGACTTTAACGAAATTCTTACCCTGTCTTGCAGCGGCTCAACATTGATTAGCCCCTTACCGATCTCAGTTGCTAGATACATTGAAATCTTTTCTGCAATTGGCGCTGATTTTGATTCTGACGTTGCATCTTGGTTAAGTTGTTGCGGTTGAATCAAATTGACTAATTGAGAAAAGGTGCGATTGGATGCCTTATTTAGCTCATAGCTAAAATACATATATATGCAGACCAATAATGCCGCCGTTACAGAACATACAACCCAAAGAGGGGCTCTATCAGAAGCCTTTGAGCCATTCAAAATGTGTTGGTCGATACTATTACTTAGCTCCTGAGGGACTCCTCTCCCATAAGACTTAAGAGTAGCAATAACCTGTCTTCTCAATTTCCGGTGCGATTCCAGTCCATTTTTTTCTAAACGGTATTGACCCAGAAACCCGAGAGATAAGCACACATACATTAGTTCAAGCAAATCTAAGTTCGCATCTGGTTTCGCCATGCACTTATCAAGATGCTTAAAAAACGCTTCCCCACCTTGACTGCTAGCATAGAAGGAGCTAAGTAATGAATCGTGACTCCAGAATGAATGCCCACCCCAATTGGTGTTAAGGACAACTTCATCTAGTGAACAGCATAAACAATAACGAGCTGTATCAATGGTATCCAAATCAACGTCATGCTGACGTAATCGGTTCTCATAATCTCTAAGCTTTTGTGCCAATGTCTCTTTTAGAAACAACGGATCGGAATGAGTCGCTGTCGACCGAATTTGACCGATAATAGATAACAGGCCATTCGCCTCTGCTAGTAGAGAGTTACTCCCATAAGCGACCACTGAATCATTGTTCACCAATTCAGGGCTTTTTGAGATAACTACGGTATTATCCACAAACTTTTCTGATTGTGGTTTCGATGCGGGTGCTCTTCCACCCGGTGTTGGTTTTACTATCGTTTGTTCCATACAGAGCGCGCCTATTGATTAATACTCCAAAGCTCAAGTTCAGCATTAGGAAAATGCCCTGATAGGTGAAGCGCAATACCGCCACTATCTTTTAGCCTCATCCAAAATGGCCCTTTCTTGACAACTTCGAAATAGACATAGCCCGTTTGGTAAGGAATCTGTCTCGGGACGACACTCAACGGCACTACGTTTATACCGTTGATCTGATTATTAATTAGATCGCGAATCTGTTCTGCCGGGCCAAACTTGAGTTGCGCTGGGACCAGGCGTCTTATTTCATCTGTTGTGGTATCTGCTTTAATTGCTAGCACAAATTGGCATGACTCAAGCAAGCGTTTATCTGGAAGCGGCGTCACTTGAATACCGTATTGGCGAGGCTCCAACGGAAGTTTGGTCGCAGTTTGGTCAAGAACAACACTGAGGTACTGACTGAGTATCTGATTCAACTCGCTATAAACACTTGATACATCTAAGTGATCATACGCAAGCAAACTTGGGACTCTTTTAGTTTTATTAGAAAAAGTGGCTAACTCACCAATGTAACCTTTAAGTGTCGTCGCTAATTCCAGTGGATGTAACCTATCTAACTCACTGAAATGCTTTAACTTCGCCTCATATCGGTTCAACATTTGGAGCATGATGAAATCAACAGCAGATGCCGATGCAGATTTGCCCTTAATCAAGCGCTGCGCAATAACGTCAGCACGCATCTTTGTCATCGCGATAACGTTACGTAGATAAGCTGACATAACTTTATCGCTCAGGAGATTGATAAGCGGAGGAACGTACTCATCGTCTAGTATAACTTCCCCTTCAGGAGTTACCTCTTTGATCCTTAAGATAGGTAACTCCACATAACCCGCTAATTTGTCATTACTCGCTTTCAACTCAAGGTTGAGGGCTGCAACTTGGATGGTTTCTTCATCTTGTCCTGTAAGGTTATCTATCACGTCGATATCTTGAAGTACATAACGAGAGACGATCGATTCGCTTACATCCGAAACGTTTTTACCTGTAACACTTGAAAGAGGGAGAGTTATTTTTACTAACGTATTTTCAGTGTTTTTATCAATAAGTAGAGGCGAAACTGAATCGTTGGATATTAACGTATTAACCAACGTCATATCCGGCAAAACAGCTTCAAGATGCTCAAGTTCAATAAGACCATCTTTTAGCGCGTGTTTTTTTACTCGACATTTGCAAACTCCCCAATTGTAAACCCCACCTAACTGATGTAAGCCTTTGAATTCTTGAGAGGTTGCGCGTTCTTGTTGTTGGAAGTGCTGGGGACGTAAAAACATTCCCTCGCACCAAGCCGTCTTGGAGTATTGCGTCATTTATAATTAGCCAACTAAACGTTATTTAACGACCAAAGACAGATCTTCTAACAATACTTGATATGTGTTGTAACCGGTCTTATCCACTTTAATGACTTGTCGCCAATTTGAGTTTTCAATATCTCGAAACGCTACGACAATGCCTAAATATTCTGTCTTTGGAGACATACTTGCTTGATATGTTTCTTTCTGACCTGGAGTTAATGAAACTTCATATTTATTCACTAAATCAGGTCCTAAGACTTTTTCACTTTCTTCATAAATAGAAAAAAAGTCCTGGCTTTCGAAAATGGTATTTGACGTTAATTCAAATACATACACCACTACAGGAGAAGGCCTGCCGTTTGAATCAGGATTAATGTTATGACTTGCTGCTATTTCTAAATCTGAGTATGGATCAACAACTAGGTTCGCTGCTGAGCACCCAAATAAAGCCATTGAAATTAATAACAAAATATATTGGTAAAACTTTTTCATCACCCTAATTCCTAGCCTTTGTTTTTTAATGCTAATTCATAGTGCTTAGCGAAGTCTTCTAAATAGAACGGAGACTCTTTATTGATAATATCATCGGATAACTTTTCATGAATATCCTCAAACCTCTTCCAACTTTGAGCATATTTTCTAGCTGGAATAACCTTATTAATAACCGTGTCTTTCGCTAAAGCATCTGAGTATATAGAAGTAGGTTCAACAAGTGACATAACACTCGAAACCGTACCTTCAACACCTTTCATTAAGGCTTGCTCATGACTTTCGATGTCATTAAATGCTTCTTTAATGGCTGCATTTGGCTTTAAGAAGCTAGCCGTTTGACGGTTATATAAGTTATGAATCGCATCTTCTAAGTTTGCAGAAAACTTTAAAGGGTTATTTTCTGACTTACGAAATGCGGTATGACTAAGTCGATTTGTTTGCTTAAACACTGCTCTGTTATGCAGTGTTTCCATTAAACCAACTAGCATCAAAGAAAATGACTCCCCCAGTTGTTCAAACCATTCCTCTCGGTTATCGCTGGGAATCATCATTGGATCTATACCCACCCCTCTAACAAAAGCCGCAAGTTCACCCCCATTGGTATCAAAGTTGGGAGTCGATAGGTGTTCTGATTGTCGGTTAACTTTCGGTAAAGTTTCAGATACGGTGCTCTGTTTTTTGGGCTTTGGGATATCAATAAAATCATCGACTAAACCAATATCTAGCTGAAAGTCAGAAGGAACACTTTCGTTTAAGAGTTCACTAGCACTAAGGCCTAGGTCAACAAATTCCTCTTCCGATGGACTTGAGACTACTTCAGGGGGGGCGCTAGAAAGACTTTTACTTGTCTCAAGGCTGAATACATCTGTATCTGTTTGAACAGAAACTGAAATTTGATAATCCCCTAAGCTAACCATATCGTCATTGCTTAGTGCTATTTCATTTCCTTGACCCACAGGAGTTACAGCATTATTTACAAAAGTACCATTCGTTGAGAGGTCTTTTATCAAGTATTTGTCACCAAACTTAATCAGTTCTCCGTGGGTTCCGGATACCACTCTTTCAGGATCTGGTAGTGTCCAATCACATTGTTCAGACCTACCAAATGTAACCTTGGCATGTTCATCACTTGATTCAAACACGAACTCACTCTCAATCTCTGGAGTAAATTTGTGAAAACTTGTTATGGTTAAAACCAACTTCATGTAAACCTCGCCAAAGACCTGCTAGATATTATTTTTAATTTTATTATTAACCGCTTTCTTATTAACAGTAAGATTAATAAAAACCTTAATACTGCCATTGAAAATCATGCACGGAATAATGAATCATTTTTTTATCAAAGCAATCACGTATTGTTCAACAATTTTAATTATCCAACCAAGTTCAAATTTTTGACACTTAGACTTTCATCAATAAAAAAACGAATGTTAGTTTGGCCGAGAAATTCTAACATAATGACTTTTCATTGAGCAGAAAGGTATATATTCCCCCATCATTTATACGGAGTTCTTGTGATGGAAGACAGTAATAAAAACAATTCTATAAATAACGAAGAAAGCGGAGATAAAACTAAAATTGTAAAGACTCAAAAACGAGACAATGCAATTAAAACAACTAAACTCACTAATAATGAAACCTCCGTTAAAAATAAAAATGAAACAAATACAAAACTGTCTCAAAAAGAAAACACTCCGTTAGTTAATAAGAAAAAAAACAATAAAGATGACTCATTAAATAATAACAAAGATGTTATTAACGAAAGCTTAATAGGAACGACCGTTAAAAATCGGTATGAAATTGAGTCGGTTATTGGGCATGGTGGGCTTTGCGATGTTTACTTAGCTAAAGATAAGATTCTTGAATCTTCAGGTTCAGAAACACCCTACGTTGCGTTAAAAATATTACAGAAAGAGTTTGCTTCTCAACCAGAGACTGCACGCATGTTAATACGTGAAGCTCAACAAACTCAAAGGTTAAGCCACCCTAATATCATTAGGGTTTTTGATTTTGGTGTTGATGGCGAAATATACTTTTTAGTTATGGAGTATATTAACGGAGAAACATTAGAGAGTTTAATACAGCGTTCTAGGCCCCATGGGCTGAAGTTTAATGCAACTTTATCAATCCTAAATCAGGTACTCGATGCACTCTCATATGCTCACTCTCTTGGTGTAGTGCACGCCGACCTAAAGCCCGCTAATGTGATTTTAACGTCTGAGGGTAACGTTAAGCTGCTTGATTTTGGTGTATCTAAAACTCATCAATTAAAGCAGGATCAATATGCGGCTAAACGTAAATCCGAAAATGTTGAAACGCTTGGTTATACTCCCAACTATGCATCACTCAACCTGTTATCCGGTAAGGAACCGAACTTAAGCGACGATATGTTTGCTCTATTTTGTATTGCTTACGAGTTATTGAGTTGCAAACACCCTTACGCAAGAACTCCAGTTAATGAAGCTCTCAAAAAGAAGATCAAGGTCTCTAAACCAACTAACATGCCTGCATCTAAGTGGCCAATATTTTCAAGCGTATTTTCAACTGGCATCATTCCGTACGAGCTGACCCCTGAGCAGTTGAAACGCAAATTGAATATGCGCTATTGGCCTATTGCTAGCGGCGCGGCAGCGAGTATATTATTAGTTAGCGGCATTGTATTTGGTTATCAGCAGCAACAAGAAACCATCGCAACTTTGGAAACCGTTATTAGCAAGCAAAATGATCAAATTGCCGGACAAGAGTGGCAGCTTGATACGCCAGCAGAAAAAAGTTTGGCACTGATTGATAGTGAAAAAAGCTTACATCCAGTCGTTAAGGCTGGCTTATTACGCTTACACAAGACCTATATTCTCAGCGAGTTTGAATCTGAAATTGATCAGGTTTTGAATTCTGATGCCAACAACTACCCGAATTATGATGAAATTGAGTCCATACTTGATAAAGCAAAAACCTACTACCCTGACTCACATAAAATAGAAGTTCTTGCCTTAGATATTCAGTCAAGCAAGCACTCCACGTTACTTTCGATAGCAAGGCAAATCAACAGTCAACTTGAAAAGTCTCGGTACAGTAAAGAAGATGGCATTAAATCCATCTATGAGCTCAAGGATGAGTTAAATCAGATTCATCAAGGTTATCCTTTCACGCCAAGTTCGTTATCTAGCGATGTTTTCGGTCAGCACCTCACTGAAGCACTCCAAAAGAAAGACGCAGCTGCACTTGTTGCTCTTATTAAGGTTGGGAACACCTTCTTTTCAAACGTAGAAGAGCATCAAGAGAACTTACAGATAAGTAATGCGATGAAAGATGCAGTGCTGGAAATGAAATTATATGAGACAGCGCTAGATTCCAACAGCCCTCTACCGTTTCCAGAAGATGCCGCTAGAATCCTGTTCCAAGAAGAGTTTGAAAACTTTTATTCTCGCCTAGAAAAGGCAAGGACGACAACTCATCTCGATAACTTGGTGAAGGATGTGGATCTGTTCTCGAAAAACTTTCCTATTGGTTTTCAGGATGTTAACGATTTAAGATTCAAAACTGCTGATAAATACTTACGCTTCTCCGATATACTACTTAATAAGCGAAGGACTTCAAGCGCAAGACGCGCTATGAAGAAAGCCAACGAGCTTATGAAGCAAATAGAACAGGACTCTAAGCAAAGCTAGTAATACAAAAGGGACGCGAGTCCCTTTTTTGCCGCAGATTACTTGCCAATATGCAACTAGATTGCTAATTTATACTTGTACTTAATGAGGAGAGTTAGCCTTGACTGAAGGAATAGTCAAAGTTGGCGAACGTCTGGCGTCCGTATGTAACGATAGCCTCAAACTAGGACTGCAAGACACTTACCGACTCGGCGTTTTACGTGGAAACGTCCCCTTTGCTACTTGTGTTAAAAACACGCGAGTTGAAGTTTTTTCATCCCTACATTTCGACCATTGCCGTTTGGATATAAGTCAAAATATCTTTAACAATGACTTTCTTTTTGTAAGTTTATCTCAAGCGACAAGCAAACTATTTCTGCTCAAATACTGGTTATGCCATTCATACCTTCGGCTAAGCCTTCATTATCCGAAACATTCCTCTACCTCAACGTTTAATAGGGGTATACATGATTAATTTTGATGTTCTCAATACATACATGGATAACGACGTAGATCTCATCGTCACTGTTTTTTCTACATACCTTGAAGATCACACGAATGATATAGAGCGTATAGATGAGCTATATGCAAGCAGATGTTGGTCAGAACTCTATCTATTAGCTCATAGTTTAAAGGGCATTCTAGAGAGTTTCGGAGAAGACACCGCGGTCATTGCGTTTCAAAGAATAGAAGAAAAAACCAGAAACGATACAGCGCCAGATAGCTCAGATATAGCTATAGTTACTAAAGAGCTAGCTGCAATTAATCAACAAATCTTCGCTTACTTGAAGAATATGCAATAAAGAAATTCAAGGCTTAACTGGGGGAAATATGGCAATGAATAATAGCAATTTCAGGGAGTTGATTGAGTCTCTCAAAGACCTAACACCAACTCAAAAAAGGTACTTACTTAGCCGTACAAAGATGGCGCTAGATGATGAAAGTAATATGTTAAACATCAGTGATATTCTAACACCAGAAGAGTTGGAGGCGTTACTATCACCAGCACCAACAACGAATACAAAATAACAATGATATACAACGCAACCGTCAGATTAACGCTAGGGACCAAGTGAAGCAAATCGACTTTGCTTGGTTGTTAGTTTCTCTCCCAATTCCTTTTCACGACAACAAACGTATTGTTTTCGAAACCTTTTTCCAATTTAAACAGGTCAGATAATTGAGCGACTAACATCAGTCCGCGACCAGAGGAGGACCAACTATCGTCATCCATTAAGTTAGGTGCCTCAATCTGTTTATTTTTATGTTGGGTGAACGTCTTTTCATTGATCGGCGCTCCGCAATCAGAGACTCTCAGTTCCACGAAACCGGACACTTGGTCATCCCCAACCCTACACTCCACTTCAATTGGCAGGCCTTCTATTTCACTGTAAGAATGAATATAAGCGTTATTCATGAGCTCAACGACACAAAGCTCCAATGATTGAATTGCATTTAAGGGGATTTGATGACCCATCAAAAACCGAACAACGTCTTTGCTCGCACTTCGTGAGTGAGTAAGGGAGCTCCCGTAAGTTCGTTTAAATTCGCTCTTTGACATTCTTTTCCTTAAAATCGAGCCTCTCACCATGCCATTTTACCTGTAAAAGGCTGGCATCATCATCAAACTCATCTTCGTTGTGCCAAGATTGTACTTTTTTAAAGACGTCTCCCACTTGATCTTCAACTGGCAGCGTGCAAACAGCTTTTATACTCGATGCCAATCGTTGTAGTGAAAACATCTCCTCACCCTGCCTCGCTTCAATCAAACCATCCGAATAAAGCCACAATGCATCGCCCTCATCTAGACTAATTTGGTTACCGCTATATTCCATCGGCTGCATTGCACCAACGATAAAGTTATCATCACCTATCTGCTCCATCGTTTTCGTACTCGCTCGCCAAACTAAGATCCTGGGGTGGCCAGCCGTGCAATAGCTAAGTTGCCCTGATTTTGTGTTAAGAATGGCGTAAGCCATAGTAAAGTAAAGTTGACTGTTTCTAGTTTGCTGATAACGCCGATTTAGCCGTTCAATAACAGATGCAGGCTCACTTACGCAATAGCCGTCATCTCTCAACTCCATCGTGATCGAATCAGGCCCCTGACTTTGAGATAGCGTCTGTTGAATAGAAAAAGCCATCAAAGCTGAAGAAATACCATGACCAGAAACATCAAATACATAAAACGCAACATGTTGTTCATCGAGCTCCAAATACCCCAACATATCACCACCAATCTGGGAGCATGGTTTGTAGACATAACTAAACTGTATATTTTGGATAGTTGATTCAGAAGGGAGTAGTTGCTCCATCAGATGACTCGCAGACTGTAGGTCTTGGTGGATTGTTTGATAGGCCGCATCTAGCTCTTTATTTCTCTCAACGAGTTTGTTGTGCAGTTCTAAAGTACGAAACCCCGCACGGATTCTGGCCTGAAGTTCCTCTACAGACGTCTTCTTATCTACGAAATCATCTGCGCCAGCATCAATGCCTTTCACGATCGAACTTTGGTCATTTCTAGAAGACAGTAGAACAAAGAAAATGTAACGTTCGCTAACTTTAGATTTTAATTGGCGACACAATTCAATACCATTAATTCCAGGCATCATTAAATCACTCAGCACAAACTGAATATCAGGGCGGTGGGTTAGCACTTCGAGCGCCGCTCGTCCGTCTTCAACAGCAAGCACTTCATAGCCTTGCTTTTCCAATGCACTGCTGATGTAAAGCAGTACTGTTTTACTGTCATCGACCAAAAGAATGGGTTTCATCTGCCTCCTTAAAGTGGTTGCTATACTGGCTAACGCAAAACACTAGTCACTGACTGCTCATTTCTAAAACGGCTGTAGTCTTCGGCTAATAATTGGTGTTGATATCGAGTGTAAGACAACGCTTCATTAGAAATTAGTATCTGATGCTCTTTTTCGATTAACTGACTTTGCAGCCTTTCAATCTGTTCATTCTGCTGTGTGTAATTGAGGTACAGTGCGAATAGACCAAAAACCGAAACCATTAACAGGGCTATTAGAATATTATTGATAGTTTTCACTTGAATATTCATGACCTCTCCTTGTCTATTATTAGACTTTCCATGATGAAAGAGAGCGTCTACGGACCAAGAGCTCGAGGCTCTAAAACGCAACGAAGCAAATTGAGGTTGTTTTTCCAATTATAGGCGATAGGAGAAAAAATAAGAAAAATCTGAAAAAATTTGAATATCCTGCTGAGTTAAGAACCTGTAAGGTGGTAGCAGCGAGCTATCATCCACTCGCTGCAATACATTAACTCTGAAATGCAGGTCTAGCTAAAATTTGGTTATACCATCGAGCAATGCTTGGCGACGTCGATAGCACATCAATTTCTAGGCCTTTAATTGCGAAACTGATCAAAATAAAGCCTGTTATATCGACGATAGTAAAATGGTCTACGGCGATAAAATCATTATGTTCAAGGCGCTTGTCTAAGACAGGCAGAAATTCGTAGACGCGTTGTTTTGATTCTTCGCCCCATGCTTCAACGCAACGTTCTCTGTCTCCATAAACTCCGGTCATGTTTCGAAACGCCTGAAATGCCGCATTTAGTCCTTGGAACTCCACCACACGATGCCACATTTCCACCTGAGCACGTTCGAGCTGGTTAGCACCAAACAGCGCCAGATCATTTTCAAACGCTTCATCTAGGTAACGACAAATCGCCACGCTTTCACAGATCGTCGTACCATCATCCAGTTCCAGTAGAGGCACTTTGCCGTTCACGCTTTTCGATTTAAACGGTTCAGATAGGTTATCGCCCTCACGAACGTTCAGCGCAATTCGCTCAACCTCGCCACCGATTTCCTTTAGAAAAATGCTAACTCGCTTACAACTTGGAGTCATTGCGGTTTCATAGAGCTTCATTTCACATCCTTTTATCTTTTTCTAACCGATTGGTTAGGATATACTGTAGCCAGTTTATAAACGATCAGTCAAGAACTTCACTATCAAAAATTTTCAAACAGTTGTGGGTCTGTTTGCTGAGCGAGATTTTTGATGCCGTTTGTGAGTTCACATGAATTTGGAGGCTGATACCCAAGAATAGATGGGTATTCATCATATTGGTTCAGTTCGAACGCTAGAGGTTCTCTGTACCATCCCTCCAAAGCAATTTAATTACCCGATAAGCAGACCCAGGCAGGTAATTTATGGCAAGAAAAGCCAACTTCGACCGAGATGAAAAGCTTCTCGTGGCTATGGATGTGTTTTGGCGCAAGGGCTTTGCGAACACGTCTATCTCGGATCTCACCGACGAGTTGAACATCAACCGCTTCAGTCTTTACAACACCTATGGTGACAAGCAACAACTCTACTACGAAGCGCTCGATACTTACTTAAAAAAGGTCTCGCTACCTTCACTGAATGATTTGGAAAAAGACGACGCGTCTTTACCTGAATTGGAGTCGTTCCTTAAATCTTTTGCTGAGCTGCAACGAAAACGCAGCTGCGGGTGTTTTATCCAAAATGCGTTGATTGAGCACGCTGGTGAAGACGATGACGTACTGCGCAAAGGGCATTTCTTATTTGACCATCTTATCGACATCATTGCGGATGCGCTGACCAATGCACAAAAAGAAACCTTAGTGCCGAAAACGCTTAAACCAGAAGAGCTTGCTCGTTTTGTTCTCAACAACATGCAAGGCATGCGCGTACTTGGGAAAGCCAAACGTTATGCCGACTTGGATACGGCGCTTTCCTGCTTGCTGGTTTTGATTAGGAAATAACATGTCGATTGAAGTGATAGCGGTACGTCTTACCAAAGGCATGGACTTAAAGCTGAACCTAGCGAAATTGGTCGAGCAGCATGGTATCAAAGCAGGCTCGATTGCCTCATGCGTTGGCTGTATCTCTGACCTCAACCTTCGTTTGGCAGGTGCAGAGAGTACGTTAACCAAACAAGAGCCATTTGAAATTGTCTCTGTGATGGGAACCCTAACGGCTGAACATCAACACGTTCATATCTCGGTGTCTGATCGTGAAGGACGAGTTTGGGGTGGGCATTTGTTGGAAGGCACAGTGATTGATACTACCGTAGAATTGATCATCCATTCTTACTCAGAACTTGAGTTCACTAGAGCGATGGACGACTCGACTGGCTATACCGAACTACAAGTGAATCCTTCCGAATAATTAAAAGCTCCAGAGCCTTACCGTGTGGTCTCTGGAGCTTTATTCGCTTATCTCTTACGCTAAGAATTTATTCATATCAAGCAGGCAAATTTCTAGGATCATTCTTCGACTAAATAACAAACCTGATTATCGTCGACCATTACTTGCCACGTTTTTAGACAGTGCGCTTCGTCTTCTAAACACTGCCCGCTCTTTAAGCTGAAATGCTGTTTGTACAGTGGTGACGCAACACACATCTCACCATCGATATCACCGACAATCCCTCGACTCATCACATAAGCCTTACCAATTGGGTCCCAATCTTGAACGGCGTAAACACCGTTATCAGGAATGTAGAATAACGCGACATGCTCGCCTTCAATCAATACAGTGGCACCGATGAACGGCATTAGGTCATCAAGCTGACACAATTTCACTTTGGTTAACGCTGCCATTTACACCTCCTGTTTCACTGGAATACGCTGACCGCGTACACGCTGGTACGGCAAGACTTTGCTGCCCGACGTGCTGTTCAAGAAAGGACGGAAGCGTTGCAATTTTTGAGGATTATCCAACGTACTCTTCCACTCACATTGATAGGTATCTACGACTCGTGCCATTTGTTCATCCAAAGAATCACATAGGTTGAGAGAGTCATCCAAAATCACTTGCTTAAGGTAGTCTAGGCCCCCTTCCATGTTCTCCATCCACACTGACGTGCGCTGTAAGCGATCAGCGGTGCTGACGTAGAACATCAAAACCCGGTCGATCATGGTGATCAACTCTGATTTGGATAAGTCGGATGCAAACAAATCCGCGTGTCTTGGTCTCATGCCGCCATTACCACAAACGTATAGATTCCAGCCGTTTTCGGTGGCGATCACCCCAATGTCTTTACTTTGCGCTTCTGCACACTCTCGAGTACAGCCCGATACGGCAAACTTAAGCTTATGGGGCGCTCGCAATCCTTTGTAGCGGTTCTCTAGCTCAATGGCTAATCCGACCGAGTCATCAACACCATAACGACACCAAGTAGAACCCACGCAAGATTTCACAGTGCGCACCGATTTGCCGTAGGCGTGTCCTGTTTCAAAACCAGCATCAATCAAGGTTTGCCAGATTTCAGGAAGCTGTTCTAACTGCGCACCAAATAAATCCACGCGCTGACCGCCAGTGATCTTGGTGTACAGATCGTATTGCTGAGCAACTTCGCCTAGCACGATAAGTTTGTCTGGTGTGATTTCGCCGCCCGGAACACGAGGCACTATCGAGTAAGAGCCATCTTTTTGCAGGTTAGCCATGAAAGCATCGTTAGAATCTTGCAGAGATTGATGCTGTGGCTCCATGATGTGTTCATTCCACAAAGAAGCAAACACAGATGCCGCTGTCGGCTTACAGATATCACACCCATGCCCTTTGCCATGCAGTGCAACTAAGGTGTCGAAGTCTTTGATTTGTTCCACTTGGCAAATATGGAACATCTCTTGGCGACTGAGCTCAAAGTGCTCACAAAGGTGGTTGTTAACCTCTACCCCCATGGCTGCCAGTTGAGTATCCAATACGGACTTCACCATATTGCTACAGCCACCACAGCCAGTACCAGCTTTGGTGTTGGCTTTAAGGTCCGTCAGGTTGGTAGTGCCAGCTTGAATCTCGGCGACTAAGTCGCCTTTTGTGACGTTGTGACAAGAACAGATGATGGCGCTGTCTGGCATCTCTCCATCTAACATTCCGGTATCAAACAGCAGGTTCGCCGCGTGGTCTGGCAGGACCGTTTTGTTCAAATAACACTGTAAGAGCGCATCGTAATCGCTGTTGTCACCAACGAGAATCGCACCGAGCAATTGGGTACCGCTCGCATCAACCACCAGCTTTTTGTAGATACCTGCAACCGCATCTTGCAACACCATTTCCTGTGCGCCTTCAGTTTGCATTTGTGCATCGCCGATAGACGCCACATCCACCCCAAGCAGCTTGAGTTTGGTGCTCATGTCTGCACCTTTAAAACCTTCGCTCGGCATACCAGTCAAGACATCGGCAGTGGTTCTCGCCATGGTGTAACCGGGAGCGACCAAGCCAAAGATCTTCTGCTCCCAAAGGGCACATTCGCCAATCGCGTAAATGTTCTCATCGCTGGTTTGGCATTGGTTATTAATCACAATGCCGCCTCGCTCGCCTATTTCTAGCTCAGCCAGCCTTGCCAACTCATCTTGAGGACGAATGCCTGCGGAGAAGACAATCACATCCACTTCGAGAGGATCTTTGTCTTTAAACACCATACGATGCTTAGCCGTTTCACCATCACAGATTCGTTCCGTACCCGTTGAGGTGTGAACGGTTAGCCCTAGCGCTTCAATCTTCTCTTTTAGCACTAAGCCAGCACCATCGTCTAACTGCACGGGCATCAGGCGGGGAGCAAATTCAATAACGTGAGTTTCTAACCCCAATAGTTTAAGTGCGTTTGCCGCTTCTAAACCCAACAAGCCGCCGCCAATCACTGCGCCCGTTCTTGCGCCTTCACATGCTTTTTTGATTTGTGAAAGGTCATCAAGCGTGCGATAGACAAACACGTTGTCTCGGTCTTTACCTTCAATTGGAGGCACAAACGGGTAAGAACCGGTCGCGAGCACAAGTTCGTCGTAACCCAGCACATCTTCACCATCAAGGAGAATGCGCTTTTGCTCTCTGTCGATGCCTGTTACTTGGCTGCCAAGTACGAGTTGGATGCCATGCATGTCGTACCATTCTTGGTTACTCAGCATCAAATCATCATGAGACTTACCCGCAAACAAAGAGGACAACTGTACACGGTCATACGCGATAAAACGCTCTGCACCAATCACGGTAATTCGGTGCTCCAAATGCGCGTTTTTCTGCACTAATTGCTCGACGAGGTGTTGCCCAACCATACCGTTACCTACCACAACGATGTGGCTCAATGCGTTCTTTACTGGAATCGTTAAAGGACTGTTCATCGCTGCCTCCTTATGCCGTTTGCGCTGCGGTTTTGGGTTTGTCTTCTTTCGAAGCAGGAATCTCGACTTTGGATTGCTTCTCGTAAAGGAACTTCAGCACTGCTTGTCGACACTTCTGATACTGCGCATCATCCGCCAGTGCGACACGCTCACGAGGGCGAGGTAGATTCACTTCTAACACTTCACCAATGGTTGCTGCCGGTCCGTTAGTCATCATCACGATTTTGTCAGATAACAACACCGCTTCATCCACGTCATGGGTAATCATGATGACGGTGTTGTTTAGCTCGGCTTGAATCTTCATCAGTGCATCCTGTAAATGCGCGCGTGTTAGCGCATCCAACGCGCCAAATGGTTCGTCCATCAGCAGAACCTTTGGTTGAAGTGCCAGTGCTCTCGCGATGCCGACTCGCTGCTTCATACCACCCGAGATTTCATCCGGCTTTTTGTGCGCGGCATGCTGCATTTGAATCAACTCCAAATAGTGGTTCACTTGTTCCTGAATCCACGCTTTGCCCTTTTTGCCGGCAATTTGTTTTACTGCAAGCTCAACGTTTTGATACACGGTTAACCAAGGCAATAATGAATGGTTTTGGAACACCACTGCGCGGTCGGGTCCCGGTCCTGCCACCTCTCGTCCGTCGACGATCACGCCGCCGTCTGTTGGCATGTGCAGCCCTGCAACTAAGTTCAGTACCGTTGATTTACCGCAGCCAGAGTGGCCAATCAGGGATACAAACTCACCTTTATTGATTTGTAAATCGACGTTCTTAAGCGCGATGAACTCGCCATCTGGCGTTGGGAATCGCATCCCTAATCGCGTTAGATCTAATAATGCTTTTTCCATGATCTTTTCCCTTATCTCAACGCTTGTTGTTTATTCCAAGACAGCCACTTTTGAAGTTGCAGCATGCCTCTATCGAGCATCAAACCGATAAAACCAATAGTGATGACTGCCACCATAATACGACCCAATGATGCCGAACTGCCGTTCTGGAATTCATCCCAAACGAACTTTCCCAACCCAGGGTTCTGCGCGAGCATCTCTGCCGCAATCAACACCATCCAAGCGATACCTAAAGAGAGACGTAAACCTGTGAAGATCATTGGAATGGCAGAAGGTAATACGATGGTGCGGATGTGCTGCCACCACGAAAGTTGGAGCACTTTGCTCACGTTGATTAAGTCTTTATCAACGCTCGTTACACCCACAGCGGTATTAATCAGCGTCGGCCATAAGCTACATAGCGCTACTGTGATCAGAGAGTTAATGAACGACTTAGCAAACATCGGGTCATCACTCACATAAGTGGCACTTACAACCATGGTAACGATGGGTAGCCAAGCTAAAGGTGATACGGGCTTGAGCAATTGAATGATTGGGTTGAACGCTTGATACAGCCCTTGATTAAGACCAAGCACGATGCCAAGCGGAATCGCGATAACCGTCGCCAGCAAAAAGCCCGCAGTTACGGTCACTAAGCTTGTTATAATTTGGTCGAAGAACGTCGGTTTACCTGTGTAGGGACGAATCTTCACTTCCGCGTCCGGATTCTTGGCTAACTTCGCAGCATTACGTTTTTCCTGACGTTCGATAAACGCTTGTTCCTTTTCTCGCTCTTGCCAATGGTCATCGACAAGGTTGCTGAACTGCTGAAAAGTTTGCACTGGCCCTGGTAGCGTACCTAATGAGGTTTGCACTTCTCTCGCTGCTAAGTGCCACATTGCCAAAAAGATCAGCAAGCCAATGACGGGCAAAAGCACCAGCCGACTTCGGTTCACTACCTGCTTAGCAGGAAACAGGGAAATGACATTACTAGACATACTCACTCCTAAGAAATTTACATCCTTGTTGCCACAAGCGAATTCCCTCGCCTGTGGCGTTTATCGTTATGGTTAAACCTTGTCTTTTCCTTTAAGCCCGATAGAGAACTTCTCTAGATATTTATTTGGCTCGCGACCGTCATAAACGATGTTGTCGATAAAGTGTGTTTGTGGCGCACGGAAACCATCTTCAGCACTAAAATCTGGGAAGTCTTTTTTGCTCAACACACCATCTTCAATTAGCGCTTGAGCTGCTTGTTGGTAGATATCTGGACGGTAAACCTCTTTCGCCACATCCATGTACCAATCATCGGATTTCTCGCTTGAGATTTGTCCCCAACGGCGCATTTGAGTCAGGTACCAAATCGCATCGCTGTAATACGGATACGTGGCGTTATGACGGAAGAACACGTTGAAGTCTGGCACGTCTCGTTTGTCGCCTTTCTCGTATTCAAATGTGCCGGTCATTGAGTTGGCGATAACTTCGGCATCGGCTCCGACGTACTCGCTTTTTGATAGCATCTTCACTGCTTCTTGGCGGTTGGCATTGTCGTTTTCATCCAACCAATGTGCCGCTCGAATCAAGGCTTTCACTACGCGAATGTGTGTGTTTGGATATTTCTCAGCCCAAGCTTTGGAAACACCAAATACTTTCTCTGGGTTGTTCTTCCAGATCTCGTAGTCGGTCACGACTGGCGTACCAATGCCTTTGAATACAGCTTGTTGGTTCCATGGTTCGCCTACGCAGTACCCTTTGATCGTGCCCGCTTCCATTGTGGCTGGCATTTGTGGTGGCGGTGTAACACTCAAAAGAACATCAGCATCCAGCTGGCCACTGTTATCGCCTGAGTCTGGTGCGTAAAAGCCTGGATGAATCCCCCCTGCCGCTAACCAGTATCGCAACTCATAGTTGTGCGTCGATACAGGGAACACCATCCCCATGTTGAACGGTTTGCCTTTATCCAGATAGCTGTCGACCACAGGCTTAAGTGCATCCGCTTTGATTGGGTGAACTGGCTTGCCATCTGGTTGCTTTGGAATGTATTGCTTCATCTGCTCCCAAGTATCATTGGAAACCGTGATTGCGTTGCCGTTCAAATCCATACTGAACGCGGTAATCACTTCTGCTTTTGTGCCGACACCAATCGTCGCGCCCAATGGCTGACCAGCAAGCATGTGCGCGCCCGCAAGCTCACCATCGATGACTCGGTCTAAAAGCACCTTCCAGTTTGCTTGCGCTTCTAAAGTGACGTACAAGCCTTCGTCTTCAAAAAAGCCTTTCTCATAAGCAACCGCCAGCGGTGCCATATCGGTTAACTTAATAAAACCAAACTTCAGGTCTTCAATTTCTGGTTCACCCAACTCTGCCTTTACGCTGACCGTGGTGAATACCGATAACGAAATTGCTGACACTTTCAGCATCGAACTCCATTTCATTGGTTTGCTCCCATAAAAAAAGCGCCACTACTCCGAAGAGCAGTAGCGCCGTTGCTAAGTCTACAATTACCGCCGTTGATAATTGAGATAAGCGATTCAACAATAAACCCAATTCTACTAATCCAATTACTGTGCCAACTTATTTTTCAAAGTAAATACAATAAATTAGTATATCTTGCCGTTTGTTATTCCCTGTTATTGCTTGCTGATAGTGCAACACGCACCACGTTAGAAAACGCACTATAACCCCAAAGTGGTAGAACGACTAATCAAGCACCTCCAAAGTAGTTATCAAATTCTTGGCAACTTGTGCGAGCGTTTGGCTCGATTGCATGGCCGAATTTCTAAGCGCTTTATAAGCCTGATCTTCATCAACGCTGTGCATCTTCATCAGCAGACCTTTGGCTTTTTCCACCAGCTTGCGCTCTTCAATCTTGTGGGTCAGCGATTCAATTTCCGATTGCATACTTTCGAATTTCGCTCTCACTAATGTCGCATGTTCAATCCAAGGTTGAAGTGCAAACTCACTATCATGCGGCATGAGTACATAGTCCATTTTTTCTGATAACCGATTGATATCATTAGATGATAACTGCTTTAAGACGATAAGAAGTGGTGCCGATTTTCTGCGGCAGAAATCGACGATCAAACGCAGTTCCGCGGTTGGTTGCTGCCATCCAACCACAACGCTTGCCGACGGTTCTCGTTGCATTAACGTTTCTAGTTGTGCCAATTGGCAGCCGATGATGTTGTCGTAATCTTTGCTCAATAAGCCGGACAATCGAGCCTGCTCTTGGAGGCTATCACAGCATACTATGATGGGTGTTTTTGACGTTGATTGAGTCATGCACATTCCTTGTTTATATCTCACTCACTAAGAGAGACATAACAAGGAATGTGCCAACTAAAGCTGAAGCGTTTTAACTAGAGGCGAGATGTTCTTTGAAGAAGCCGAGTGTACGTTCCCAAGCGAGCGCTGCTTCTTCCGGTGCGTAGCGTGCCGTTGAGTCGTTATGGAAGCCGTGGTTGACGTTTTCATACATTAACGCTTGATACTGTGCGTCGGTCGCGATTAACTGCTGCTCATAGGCAGGCCATGTGTCGTTAACACGCTTATCGAGCCCTGCAAAATGAATCATCAACGGTCCTTTGACTTGCTTTTGGATCTCTTGTGCCGCTGGTGTTCCATAAAAAGGCACACCTGCATCGAGCTCTTCAGGCATTACCGCTGCAAGCATATTGACAATGTATCCACCGAAGCAAAATCCAACCGCGCCCAATTTACCGTTGCCACCCTCGTATTGTTTGAGGAAGTTAGCGGCTGCAATAAAGTCTTGTTCGATCTTGGCTCTGTCCATCTCTTTCTGCATCGCGCGACCTTCATCGTCGTTCCCCGGATAGCCGCCGAGTGGATAAAGCGCGTCTGGAGCGAAAGCAATAAAGCCGTCTTTTGCAAGTCGTCTTGCGACATCTTTGATATAAGGGTTCAGACCTCGATTTTCATGAATCACCAACACGGTCGGCGATTTTAAGGTCTTCTTCTGTGGCATCACCAAATAACCACGCCCTTCTCCATGCCCATTTGGAGATAGAAAGGTTTCGTAAGTTGCTTTGATGTCAGGATCGTTAAATGAAACTTGTTCTGCGAGTGCGTAATTCGGGGTTAACGCATCGACCAGTGCTGTCATGCTAAAGCCAAGCACCGCAAGGCCACCCAGCCTGTTAAGAAACTCACGGCGCGTGATTTTTCCGTGGGCGTATTCGTCGTACCAATCGAAGGCTTCTTGCGGGATCGGATGAGAAGCCTTTTCACTAGGAGTGGTATGCTTTAGAACCATTATCCATGTCCTCTGTGTCTTACCATATGGGAATTTCTCATTCTCAAAAGCGCAGCGAGAAACGAACGCGATTGAGGCTAAAACTGCGGTTTCACCACTCTGATACGGAGCAAGGTGGTGAAACACATCATTGGCGAGCTAGGATCTTTTACCTTCTTCAAACAATAGATAATGGATTCAGATTCAACAACTTTGCGTCGTTGGTTTTACATTAATTGACAATAGTTCGTTATTGCTGGCCGCAATAGGCTTGCCAGTAAGAGAAGGCGCGTTCGAATGCTTTTTCTCTGTCGTGCATTTGTGCAAACAAGACCACTGTCATCGTAGCGAGAACCGTATTCGCCATTTGGTTCATGTCGTCTTCTGACGTACCAAACGGGCAGTTTGCAAGCATTGGCACCTCAGACAGCATTTGTTCCGTCCAGTAATGCGATGTCACGCCGCTTGTTTGGCTTAACCATACTGTTTGGCTTACTTTCGGGTTGTATTCGGACTCACCCGATTGTCCTTTGAATGACACAACGGCATGAGCGGTTTTGCCAATCTCGAATTCGACTTCAGCATGAAGTTGTTGGAACCCAGGATGGAAGCTACCACGAATACCAACCGTCGCCTGCCCCGGATTCAGTGCTCGAACCACGGTATTAATCGGCGTTCTAAGCCCATAACGATTCTTCCAACCGATCATGGTTTCTGCTTGAGCCGCAAACGCACTCAGCGGCAGATACACAATGTTTTGTGTTTCTAACACACGCTTTGCGTCTTCTGCTGATTCCGCTTTCGTAATAGCAAAAGTGTCGAGGTAATCTTCGGCGTGTAAACGACCAGATTGACGGTCGTGATAGCCATGCATTAACACTTTATGACCATTATCGGCAAGGATCTTCGCTGCCAACAGGTGCCAAGGTTGACCTGCCGCTTCACGTTTGCCTGCATAACATGGCCAATCAATGTCTGCACCAATAGCTGGCATGCGGGATTGGAATGCTTTCACAAAACCAGCGATTTCTTGTTGAGTCTCGTTCTGTACGCGGATCAGCATCAATAACATCGCCATCTGATCATCATCGCACTCACCGTTTAGGTATTCATCCATAACTCGAAACGCTTGGTCAAAGTTCAGTGGTTTTCTACCACGTTCGCCACGACCGACTGTTCTAATACATTCCAAAATGCTGCTCATATTCCCTCGTATTCCGTCACTGACTGTACGGTTTCTATTAGTTGTTCGCGCAGTTTGACAACTTCTCCCATCACAATCAATGCTGGGCTCACGCCTTTAAGTGTAATCGATAAATCATTGAGCTGATTGAGTTGTGTAACATGCACTTGTTGTTGAGGGCTGCAACCATGAGTGATGATCGCGACTGGAAAATCTTCTCTCAAACCAGAGCCTATTAAACTCGTTTGTATTTGCGATGACTTTTCTAACCCCATATAGAAGACTAACGTTTGTCCGCTTTGCATCAGTTGGCTCCACGCTTCAAATGCGCCTGTTACCACTTGCCCCGTCACAAAGGTAACGCTACGAGCAACGCCACGATGAGTCAGCGGAATCAAGCTGTTTGCTGAACATCCAATCGCAGCGGTAATGCCGGGAATGACTTCGTACGCGATTGAGTGTTTGACGAGTGCTAACGCCTCTTCACCTCCACGGCCAAATACAAAAGGATCTCCCCCTTTTAAGCGTACAACTCGCTTTCCTTGTTGAGCGAGCGATACCATCAAGTCACAAATTTCTTCCTGACCAATACTAGGTTGTCCGCATCTTTTGCCCACGTAAATCCAATCGGCTTGTGGCGAAGCCAACTCCAAAATATCTTTGTTAACCAAACGGTCGTACAACAGTACCTCTGCCGACATAATCGCTTTCACAGCCTTTACCGTTAACAAGTCAGGATCGTGCGGCCCTGCTCCGACAATCGAGACAAAACCTTTGTGGTTCGCGTCCAGGTCTAGTGAATGGTCTTCTAAAAGTTGGTTCAGTTTGCTTGCTTGATCATGCTTAGAAAAGCGAGACGAGCGTTCTTGTTTCTGACTCGCTTGTCCTTTCTTAAACCAAGACTTTTGATAAGGCGCTTCCATGTGCTTATCCTCTTTATGACTTACTTTATTTGAATAGCCAAACTTTGCTGGTTCGCTTGCTGTTTGCCCTTTTGATGCTGATGGCTGTCGACCATTTGTTTGATTTGAGAGACGCACGAGCCACAGTTAGTACCGCATTTGAGTTTGTTTTGAAGTTGGGTCACTGACGTGCAGTCTTGTTTCTCCATCGCGTCATGTATTTGTTTATCGGTAACGCGGAAACAACTACAAACCAGTTTGGCGCTACTTTGCGATTGAGTGATGGTAAGCAGTTGCGATAGCTCCATCGGCTTGCCAATCAAGCCGGTAAAGTTGGTGTAGTCGGTTTGAATCGGTTCACTAGACACCACTAAAACAGAACGAATGATACGAACCTCTCCAACAAGGTCGTAATCCACTGCTAACCAACCTTGGGCAATATCTATCGTAATTCTGCGGCTCTTTTCCGTTCGACAAAAACTCTGCTTCTTTGGTCGCTTATCATGTGCAAAGCGCCAAATGCCCAAATTGCTTTCTGCTTGAAATGCGCTGTAGAGAAATTTACCGGAATCAAACTGTGTACCGATGAACATACCGTAGGTTTTGACCGCGGCGTCTTGCACTTCAACATAAGACGACTTAAATGCAGGCTGCCCTGAAATAGGGTCTTTTGCGCTGTTTACTATCGCATTAACACTGCTTTCACCGCCATATCGACCCGCCCAGTGCATTGACATAAACAGCTCCTGAAAACCCAAACCTTCATCAATGGCAACTTTGGCATAAATACCGGTGTTTGAAGCAGGCTGAAACAGCTTGGTGAGCTGTCCTGCTTTTAAGCGATTTTGAGTGGCAGAGAGCGTGTTCATGTACACGGTTGGTTCTAACTCTGAGGCGGCAAGGTGGGCGATATGCCCTGTGCGCGTCATGGTATGCCATTGGTCACGTTGCCTGCCCGTATTGAGCCACCAGCCTTTTGTTCTTTCTAAGCGCGTTGGAGATTCACTGGTCACGACAAAACGCGCTTTTCCATCTGGGTGTGAATAGACGCCATCAGCAAAAGGGCGCTCTCCTCCCCATTGTGTCGGCACCCACTCTTCGTATTCTTGCTCGGTTAAGTTGGCGTATTGAGAAAGATCTAGCTTCAATGGCGAATCTGCATTCATGCCTGTCATCGCGGCATATTCCCTGAATACCGCCCGCTCAGAAGTAAACGCAAAGCCATTTTGTGTCTTTTCCAATGCACACAGAGCTTGCCCAACTTGGCTTATCGCCCACCAATCTGATTTTGCTTCACCGGGAGGCGTTTGAAACTGGCGCTGCCTTGAAAGTCGACGCTCAGAATTGGTCACCATGCCTTGCTTCTCCCCCCAGCCAGCGGCGGGTAGCAATAGGTCCGCGTAATGCGCTACATCCGAATCCGCTGTGATATCGGAAACAATCACAAACGGACAAATCTCTAGTGCACGTTTTACCAATTGGTTATCTGGCAAAGAGACAACAGGATTGGTTGCCATGATCCAGAGAACTTTAATCTCACCACGTTCTACCGCCTCAAACAGTTCAACAGCTTTTAAACCGGGCTGAGTGGCAATTTCTGGTGAATCCCAAAACGCCTGCACTTGCTTTATAGACTTTGCGTCAAAAGCACGATGAACCGCTAACTGGTTTGCCAATCCACCGACTTCTCGCCCACCCATCGCATTGGGCTGACCTGTAATAGAAAACGGCCCACAACCTGACTTGGCAATTTTACCCGTCGCCAAGTGTGCATTAATGATTGCATTGCCTTTGTCGACGCCATTTTCGGCTTGGTTTACCCCTTGGCAAAACAACGTAATTGCGGTTGGGCTTTGCGCAAACCATTGGAAGAATGTCGTGAGTTTTTCTTCTGAAATGCCAATGGAAGACGTCAAATTAGTGACATCGTAACGCAAATCAGAAACTTCTTCTCTAAGTGCATTAAATCCGTCGGTATAAGAATTTATGTATTCAGAATCAATCAATTGTTGTTCAATAAGAAACTTGAGCAGCCCATTGAAGAGTGACACATCACCATCGTTTTTAATCGGTAGATGCAAATCCGCTTGCTGTGCGGTGACCGTTTCACGCGGGTCAATGACCACCAGCTTGAGGTTAGGATTGTTTTCTCTCGCTTGTTGAATACGTCGGAATAAAACAGGGTGCGTCCAAGCGGTATTAGCACCGCAAATGATCAATAGCTCAGTCTTATCAATATCGTCGTAATTGACGGGAACGACATCTTCACCAAATGCTCGTACATGAGCCGCAACCGCCGAAGACATACACAAACGCGAGTTCGTATCGATGTTTGCGCTGCCAACATAGCCTTTCATGAGTTTGTTGGCGACGTAATAGTCTTCCGTTAACAACTGCCCTGACACGTACATCGCGATGGAATCCGGTCCAAACTCCGCTTTCGCTTGATGAATCTTTTCAGCAATCAGATCCGTGGCTTGTTGCCATTGCACCTCTTGCCCTTGAGGTCGTTGCTTGGTGACAAGCTTTGGATACAACAAGCGCGAAGGCATATTCAAGCTCTCTGCCAGCGCGACACCCTTCACGCACAGTGATCCCGCATTTGCAGGATGACACGCATCCCCAACGATTCCTTTCGCATTGACCTCGACACCACATCCAACACCACAATAGGGACAAGTGGTTTTTTTGCATCCTTGCGACATAACACCTCCAGTGCGATTCAGCCCAACTTACTAGCAAAAAAAAGCCTCTCCCGAATCGAGAGAGGCAGCAATGCCTTTAACGCTGTTAGTACATTTTCAAAAAGTAATACCCTATACCGCTCTCGCCTGCTATTAAGAGCGGCGCATCGAGTTATCGATGAACGTTTATGTAAAGCAAGTGAGGTGCCAAGATTAAAAACCCTTACCATACAAAGGGTTAGCTTAAAACCAATTATAGCAACGTAATGCTACGCACTGATTGTGTGCAAATTTCGGTCATTATCGTGCAGTATTACTTTACTAATTCCATAACTAACCTGGATTCTTCGTCACCAAAATAATGCGCTTCTTCTTCTAACGTTTTAAAGCCAAGGGAGAGGTATAAAGACAATGCAGGTTGGTTCTTAGGATCGACAGTCAATTTCACGCTTGAGCCTAACGTCAACGACGCAATAACGTTTTCTAGGAGGGAACGCGCAATACCTTTACCTCTATGTTGAATATCGACGGCCAATGACATGATCCAATATTGATGTGCATTTGTGCTAGTCGTTAGCAATATATACCCTGCGACCTGCTCTCCCTCTTTTGCTACCAGTAAACTCTCTCCCCAACAATCAAAAGCTTGCCGAAAGAAAAATTGAGGATAGGCGTGTTCTCCAAATAAAGTATTTTCGAGCTTATATATGGCAAATAAGTCCTCTTTTTGCGCAGACAAGATGTCCATTCAATGACTCCTTCTTTAACATGAATGGCAGCAGTATACCTAAATCTCATCTAAATGACGGGACACAAACATCTCAATTAAGTGCTTAAGAAATGTAATATTCTTCCTGAAAATTAGGCCTAACTCACTTAGAACATACATCCGTGATTAAGTTTTAACCGCAAAATCAAAAACCACACAAGATGAAAATTTCAATACATATAACCATTAAATGCATTACATTTAAGAACTTTATTCTGGTTTATTGAAAAATTCATAGTTGGATAATTTACAACCACCCCAAATTCACAGCATTATTCACCAAGCTTCGCGTGTGATAATAAACACTAAAACCTTTACCATTTTCAGCATTATTATTTTTATAAAAGCGAGTTTTAAAGTGAAAGAATCTCGAAATGCCTTAAATCCTAGTGAAATAAACACAACCACAGCTTGGTCAAAACATGATACACATTGGGTTCTTAGCCTATTTGGAACAGCCGTTGGCGCAGGCATCCTGTTTCTGCCAATTAACCTTGGGATTGGTGGTTTTTGGCCTTTAGTCGCGATGGCAGTACTTGCTTTTCCAATGACCTATCTTGCGCACCGTGGCTTAGCTCGTTTTGTACTATCTTCTAAGATCAAAAACGCAGACTTCACTGATGTAGTGGAAGAGCACTTCGGCGCAAAAGCAGGTCGTTCTATTTCACTGCTGTATTTTCTTTCGATCTTCCCGATCCTGTTGATATATGGGGTTGGAATAACAAACACAGTAGATAGCTTCATGGTAAATCAGGCTGATATGGCTTCTTTACCTAGACCTTTGCTTTCTGGCGTACTAGTGTTTGCACTAATTGCTATTATGATGGCGGGTGAAAAAGTAATGCTACGGGCCTTTGCCATCATGGTGTTCCCACTTGTTGCCATTCTTGCCTTTCTATCATTTTACTTAATACCGAACTGGACCATGCCTGTCATGGATGTGCCAGAAGCGTCAGCTTTTGCTAGCACTATGTGGTTAGCAGTTCCTGTAGTGATTTTCTCGTTTAGTCACGCAGCTGCAATTTCAAGCTTTGCAAATGTACAACGTCGCCATTACGGTAAGCAGGCAGATGCCAAATCCGAAGTTATTCTTCGTCGCACTAGCATTATGCTGATTGCCTTTGTTCTTATTTTTGTATTTTCCTGTGTACTAACACTGTCACCTGAACAATTGGCTCAAGCAAAAGAACAAAACGTATCCGTATTGTCTTACTTAGCGAACGCAACCGATAATCCATTTATTGCAACACTTGGTCCTTTAGTAGCGTTTGTTGCTATCACTTCATCTTTCCTTGGGCATTTTTTAGGTGCGCGTGAAAGCTTAAATGGTTTAATTAACAAGCATTTTAACCTATCTGAGAAGCGTGTTGATCGTATCAGCGTGGCAGCACTGTTCTTCTCAATCTGGGCGGCGGCGATCATGAACCCAAGTATTCTTGGTATGATGGAAGCATTGTCAGGGCCTGTTATTGCAATGATCTTATTTATTATGCCAATGTTAGCGGTGTATAAAATCGAGGCGATGAAACAATATCGAGGAAATATCTCTACTTACTTTGTTCTAGCAGCAGGCATTGTGGCGGTAAGTGCATTGATTTTTAGCTTCTTCAGCTAATAACTAAAGACTAGCTTGGATTTTCAGGGGAATACCTTACACAAAGTTAAGGTGATTCCCTGAATTTTCTTACTCTTTAAAAGGTAATCATCGTTACCCTTGACTCTTAAATAAGAGCGAAAACACCCGCAATCATAAGTACTGAAGCAATGCAGGTACGGCCGATAATGCCGAAGTGCGAAGGTTGAATCATTTCATTATGCATAGTTAATCTCCTATTTATTATAAAAGCCATTTTTTATTGGCTTAATAACACTATGTCTAATATCCAGTTTTTTAACAACCCATACAAACATTAAATATTTATGACAGAAACGTAATTTTTTACACTTCACCCTGATTTCGAGCGATGAATCCGCGGCTTAAACCACTAGATTGAGTCCACCGAATATGCTCACTTACCTTCCATCGTTACCCTACCTATGCCATCTTCCAATCATTACATAAGTTTTCAATAGATTTTGTTTTTATAAATCATAATATTATAGAGATCCTTCTCGTATCTCACTCCCAAAACATTTTGCCACTGGGAATCCATCCGCACTTAACCAACAAGAAATGGTAGACTTAACTGGTATTCGGTTAAGAGATCACATTTTATTAATACGCTCATGCACTTCTCAATTAAAAAACTGGCTTACGCACTTTGTACTGCACTTGGACTTTTCTTGCATCCCACCAACGTACTGGCGAGTACCGAAAAGCAAGCTTATCTGGAAGAACACATTTCAGCAGAAAGCAAGCCCATGTTAAAACTCTACTTTCGCTCGATGGGTAAGCCGCGATCAATTCAAAAAGATGAGTTAAATGCGCCACAGAATGCATCAGCGGAGTCTCTTGCTCTGTATTACTTTGCACGAAAGTACCTTAAGCGTTACGAAGGCGTTCCATTACCGAAAGATATGCCCGATTTAATCGAATTCGGTAAAAAGCACCATTTGGAATGGGTCGTCGCTGAAGCACAGCTCAATAAGGCTGTAACAATGATTGAGCAAGACGATAACTGGAACGCAGAATTGTTACTCCATGACGTTGTTTCTACAGCCCGTGATCTTGGTTATCTAGCATTAGAAGGCCGTGCTTACCGCTGGTTAGGCAATCTAGAAGTATCTCGAAATCAACTACGCAGTGGCCTAAAATATTATCGCAATGCCTATGAGTTATTAGAAAAAACAGTGTTTGAAATACAAGTCGCGATGACACTGAACAACATTGGGACGGTCTACATCGACGCATCAGATTGGGCTCGGGCCAACAGTTACCTAACGCAAGCTCTCGACACTTACCTAGAGAGCGAATATCAATACGATAATAGCTTTTTTATGGGGGTTATCTACGCAAACCTTAGCATCGTTCACTCGAGCCTCGGAGATAACAAAAAAGCGGAATATTATTTCAATGAAGCCATTCGACTTTCAATGCAAACGGGGTCTGACACAGTCAAGCACCACTCTTTATCCAGCTTTTCACAAATGTTGAGCTCGGTAGGAAAAATTGATGATGCATTAATGGTCGCACAACGTTGCGTAGACCTGCCCATTCCAAAAAATCTAGAAATGCTAAAAACGTCTTGTTACGAGGCATTTGCAGAGGCTTACCTCGCAAACAAACAATACGATAAAGCTATTACAACAGCGCTTAACGTTCTAGAACAAACCAAGTCAACCAGTGAATTAGAGCTGCGGCAGCGTATTGATATGCTTTCGGTACTGGTAAACGCTCATCAAATTCTTAATGACTATGAAGCCGCTTTTCATTATTTAACCCAATTAAGAGAGCTGGAGGCTGAGTTTTCTCATCATATTCATGGTGAAGAGATGATTAACATTAAGTTTGATCTCGAAGCTAAGTTAGCCCAGAAAGAACTCAAATTGCTAGAAACAAAAAATGCGCTACAAGCGTCTGAACTGCGTTCGCAGCGCTATCGAGAAATGTTCTACTTTATCGCTATTACGGCAATTGGTGTCGTTGGTTTTCGTTACGTACTGCGCGTTAGACGTATTAATAAAGCACTCACTCAAGAAAATACTACCGATCCGTTAACTCAACTGCATAACCGTCGCTATCTTCACATTTGGCTGGACAAAATGGCTCGTAGAAGCCCAGATAGAACATTTGCCTTAGCAGTTTTAGATGTTGATCATTTTAAAACCTTTAATGATCAATATGGACACGATATTGGCGATAAAATGCTGACTCATATTGCCACGCTATTTAATGAATCCACTCGCTCTGGTGACCTACTCATTCGTTGGGGTGGAGAAGAGTTTGTCCTATTATTCGAAGTACAGCGAGCTGAAGATTGCGCTAAGTTTTTGGAGCGATTGAGATATACTGTTGAAAACACGCCATTGGTGGTTGACTCTAAACCATTAAACGCGACAATTTCCCTTGGAGCAGTGGACAAACTGTCGGCACAAATAATTAAACAAGAATGGGATCAATGGTTTTTCTTGGCAGACCAAGCTTTGTATGATGCGAAGCAAGCTGGTAGAAACCAGTTCGTCATTCATCCTACATCATAAAAAAGCACACATGAAAAAAAATCTAATCATTATTACTTTTGCGCCTCTATTTCTTATGGCGTGTAGTAATCAGCAAGCATCTCAACTGGGAATGCGCAGCAGCAGTGTCAACGTATATGCCCAGCAAATGAGTAACACTCAACTATGTGAAACTCTCTACTACAACCGTGCAACTAACCAAACCAAAGTGGCGATTGGTGCTGAGTTCAATCGACGTGGATTAAACAAAAAGTGGTGTGATAAAGAATTCGATAAGTTGTACATTAAAAAGTGGATTGATAACGTGCTGCCTAAGGAAAAAGCCGAACCTAAGAAACCAATGGCAACTATTCAACCCGCTCCAACTAAATAACCCCCCCTCTTGAAGCAGACGGTACACTCGTATTTTCTGCTTTTCACTTTTCATGCATGTTCGATGCGACATATAAAAACCTCATAGTTTCAGTAAATTAACAAAGACTTATGTTGTCCATCGAACTTTTAATGTAAACAAGTTGTAAATGGTTTTCGTCCTTATTCTTTGTCGTTAGCTTTGTTTGTTCCTGTTAGCGGAATATGAAACAGGAACTAAAAAATTCCAAACAAAGACATGAGGTCAAAAATGGAAATACGCATTAATCGCCTATTTGCTGCTATGTTGGCAGTAGGCATTGCACCTGCCGTCTCGGCGTTTGATCCACTCTATTCTGAACAATGGCACTTAGACAACACGGGGCAAACTGCGTTTGCGGCTAATCCTGCTGTTGCTGGGAACGACTTAAACACTAAGCTCACTCAGGCAATGGGGATTGCAGGTGTTGGTGTGAAAGTTGCTGTTATTGATTCTGGAGTGCAGATCGATCACCCCGACCTTGCAGGTAATATAGTTACAGGTAGCAGAAACTTCGTCGAAGACTCTTCATTCCCACCAAGTTATCCGGTTGATACTAATGGTCATGGCACTGCTGTAGCCGGTTTGATTAGCGCCGTCGGCAACAACGGTGAAGGCGGACGCGGTGTCGCTTATCACTCTTCCCTCATCGGTTTTAACTGGTTAGCCAACCAGACATTAGAAGGCTGGTTAATCTCCCATGGCATGGACCCAGCAACACGCGATGTTCGCGTATTTAACCAAAGTTACGGTTTCAGCCCTATAAACCCGATTACTTTTGATGAAAGCGACCCTCAGCTAAAACTTGAAATGGACGTGATGAAAAACGTCAGCGAGAGTAACGCATGGGGTCGAGGTGCTGTATTTGTAAAGTCAGCAGGTAATGGTTACCGTTATTTCAATGCAGGGCGATTCTTCGTATTGCCAAGTAACTTCTTTGCTGGTGGAGACAATCAAGGCTTACCGATGCACAACTCTGCTCAGTCTTATGATAACGCCAATTACTTCAATCTAGTCACTAGTGCATTGCGAGCGGATGGTACGAGAGCGAGTTACTCATCGGTGGGGTCGAACGTGTGGGTTGCAGCACCAGCAGGTGAATATGGGCAAGATTTCCCTGCTATGGTCACCACTGATTTAATGGGTTGTGAAGAAGGGCAAAATACCAGTGATGGCCTTGGCATTAATGGGTTACACGGCGGAACGGAGCTCGATCCGAACTGTAACTATACCAGTACGATGAACGGAACCTCATCGGCTGCGCCAAACACATCGGGTGCCATCGCGGCAATCATGTCAACCAACCACGCACTTTCTGCTCGTGATGTACGTGCTTTACTAGCGGAAACAGCAAAAGTAACGGATAAAGCGCATCCAGGCGTACAGCTTGAATTTACTAACCATAAAGGTGAACAGGTTAGCTACGAGGCAATTGCCCCTTGGCAAAAAAACGCAGCAGGCGTAGATTTCCATACTTTTTATGGCTTCGGCGCTGTAGATTTAGATGAAGCGATGCAACGTGCTCGCATGACGAATCGTGTTTTGCCAACTCAAGTCATTACGCCATGGGTTAATAACGCTACAGAAGTAAGTGTACCCGATGCAAGTCTAGTTGGTGGTTCTTCAAGTATCGCCATTGCCGATGAGCTGACAGTAGAATCCGTTCAAGTGACATTGACACTGGACCACGCTCGTCTGCCCGACTTAGCTATCGAGCTCATTTCGCCATCAGGGACTCGTTCCGTTTTGCAAACACCGCGCAATGGTCTTGTTGGTCAATCTCTTGATTCATCGATTACTGGCTACAAAGATCAATTAATGTTGTCTAACCAATTTTATGGCGAAGATGCAAAAGGCGAATGGACGTTGCGAGCAATAGATACGAACGGCGATGAAGTCTATTCTTACATTGCATATTTCAACTCTTCCACCATCTATGACGTTCCGATGGCAAACAACGCTCAGCCCGGTGTTATTAAGAACTGGTCGATGCGCATATTTGGACACTAAGGAGTCAATAACATGAAATACAAATCATTTTCTATGCTGGCTCTCGTTATCATGACGTCGAGTGTATACGCTGAGCAACAGCTCTCTCAACAGCCTGCACCAGAACTGTTTGTGCCATCAGAAGCGGTTGAGATTAATGGCCAAGATTATCGAAAAGTGCAAACTGGCACTATTAGAACCCTATCTGAAGACGTAAAGCTTCAAGCGGGTGATGAGGTGTTTAAGAATGCGTTTAGTAACGTATCCAAAGCCACTGGACTGGTTTATATCACCGTAAACAATCCTAACGAAGCGAAAGCAGTCGCCAAAGAGTTAAAATTAGAAGTTATCTTCGCAGAGGGGGAATCAGCGGTGTTAAAAGCATCTCAAGATCAAGATCTGCTAAGTATTAGCGACTACCTAAACGCAGACAGCCGGGTAAAAGCGTCTAAAATTGAACTAAACAGCGGTAAATACCGTGCACAATAATTCTCTAACAAGAGAAGTTGGCCTGTAAAACCATGCCTCAGCGATTGCTGAGGCATTTTTATGGGTAGGAACAGATAGGCTATTATTCTTTAATAACATTTCGCATAACCAGTATGATACCTAAACACCCTACTCGCCTGCGCCTGTCATTTCTTAAACAAAATAATTTCCGTTCTTAGCTCTTCTTCCGTGGTTTCCTTCGGGCTATTCAGATAGCGTTCGATTCCTAAAGGACTGGTTTTGACTTTCATACCACTCTGACGAACCAAGTTCATCGCTAAAGCCCATGCATTTCCCAAAAACTGATATTCACCTCGGTGTTCAACGACAAATGTTTCACTCTCAGGAATGGTACCGGTAACCGCCCCTTGAGGCGCTGGTACTGAGTTATGAAGAGGAAAGCAAGTGATAAACTCGAATGTACCTTTCTGCATATCCATCGACTGGTAATAACAAAACAATTCACCATTCACGGATAGGGTTTCGTCACTAATTAACTGTTCTAGTTGCTGAACATGCTTCTCAATTACTGAACCTAATTCCTGCAAGCTAGCCACACCCTTGATCCCAATGTAATGAATTTGAGGCAACGTTCGGTTACCTATTTCGACTAAGTCTGAATGCACTCTTCCGGTTTCAAGCTTACTTTTGAGCATGCGTAACCCACGTTGATAATCCATCTCTATCATCGACTTAAACATACTTTTCAGAAAGAACAGATACCAAGGGACGCGAGATTGCATTTGCCATTCGACTAAACAGCCATTTTGTGACGGCGTCACGATTAGAGTCACCTTTCCATGGCTCTTGATTGGGCGAAAGAAATGTAGCTCCATATCTAATCGATGCTCTTGAGTACTTTCCAGTACAATCGCGCCAGTCCCAATACGCTGACCATTCCATTGATAACCAGCTCCAACGTGGCCCTGATTATCACTGAATGTCAGCTCGCAGCTTGGTTCAAGAATGATCCATGGTGACCAGCTGGGCCAGTTATTGAAGTTCTTGAGATAGCCAATAATTTCACTTTGATTCTTATTAATTTCAATACTTCGGCTGACCTGATAAGAGAGCATAACGGTTCCTCGAGTTTCCGCTTCACTAACTTCAGTCTAATTCAAATTCCAGTTTTTTCTTGTTTGACTACGGGTTAGATGCGTACGACAAGAAAAATCCAGAGCGTTAATTCTCACTTGAATCAATACGCGCAAAGCTAAGAGCAGAACTCCACTTTTGCACTAAATCGAACACCATCATCGTCCAGTACTAACGCCCACCCCATCCGTTCACATATTCGTTGTACGATAACAAGCCCACAACCATAACCAGCGTTGTACGTCTCGTTGCCATCGTGACGGTTTAGGATCTTAAGCGCATGACCTTTCAACTCAATTTCAATATCTCCCACACTATAGCTAAAGGCGTTTTTAATCAGATTGTTGATAACAATGGTCACAAAACTCTCTGGTGCCTTCACTACACCACTATGTTGTTCGTGCAAAGCGTAGTTCGAATCTTGCTTGGCAAATAAAGGAGCCAGCTCTTCCAGTTGTTTTTGTAAACAAGTAAGAAGCTGATGCTCTCCGTAATGTTGAGGCTCTATTTTCTCTTTACCAAGTAAGAGAAACGCTTCTGTCAGTACACGCATCTCGTCACAAGCTGACTGCATCCTCGTGATGGCTTTTTGCGCAACTCGAGGTTGATCAGGGAGACGCGTCAGAATGTCTGTTGAGCCTTTAATCACCATGATTGGCGTTCTCAACTCATGCGATGCAAAACGGCTAAATTCTTGTTCTCGTTTGAAATAGCCCGCGATATCGTTCTTATTATCCAGCAAAGTCTGCTCTATCTGGCGTGTTTCGCTGAACTTAGTTTCAACTTGGAAAGCGGGTTGATCCGGTGACATTTGGCTAATTTTGTCTTCAATTTGCGCTAATGGCCGAGACAATATTCGCACCATGTAAATGCCATACCCAACCATGACAAATGAAAACAAACCACCGAGCAGCAGCGTAAACTGATGCAGCGAGCTTTCGTATTCGTCCAAGTAATCATCGGAGTCATCTTGAAATACAATGTACATAAGCCCCTTCCCTGAGGGGTGGTTCAATACAACAAAGTGTTTGTCTTCTTCACCAAGCAGGTATTCGTAAAAACCAGGTGAAGTAAAAGAGAGCAACCAATCGGGTGTCGGTGCTTCACTCCAATATGAGTTGAATTCCAATACGTTTGGCAATGGCGCATCCCAGCCCTGTTTCTCGAAATTCTCACTATAAAGCGCAGCTTCAGTATCTAGCCAGTGATGTAAACTCAGCACTTCCAGTTTGTTTTCTGCCACATAAATCAGCGACCAAAAAAGAGTAAACATCACAAACGTCATGACCCCAAAACCCCAACGGATCTTGCGATAAATGCTTGGATATTCGTTATGCTTTAAGTCGGTAACCTTGTCCATGAATAGTCTCTAATCGTGATTCTTCAAAACCTTTGTCTAGCGCGGTTCTTAAACCGTAAATATGGCTACGAAGTGCATCACTTCCGGGTGGTTCGTCTCCCCACACACTATCGATCACTTCTGTGCGCGAGACCGCTGCTGGAGCACGTTGGAGGAGCAATTTTAAAATTTTAGTTTGAATTCGACTCAGCTTAATTTCTTTGTCTTTTCTCGTTACTTTTCCTGTCCGCGCATCTAAACAAATATCTGCAAATTTGAGCGTTCCGATATCTTGTCTTGGACCACGATTAGCCAAAGCATGAACACGCAAACTGAGCTCTTCCATCGCAAATGGCTTCATTAAATAATCATCTCCCCCCGCTTTAAAAGCCGCGATTTTGTCCTCTAGCGTATCTTTTGCCGTTAGGAAGAGAATTGGCGTTCCACATAACTTATCTTGTCGAAGCTTCTGTACCGTACTGATGCCATCGAGCTTCGGCATCATGATATCCATGATGATTACATCGTAATGATTTTCCTCGATTAACTTAATCGCAGCCTCTCCATGAAACGCACAATCGATAATCATGCCTTCTAGCTCAAGATAGTCTGCAATCGTCTCCGAGACGTTATGGTTGTCATCTACAATTAAAATTTTCATAAAATCACATTTCTTCACGATCTCTTCACGATATGCCCAATAAGATACAGGCAATTTCCTAAACTCGCTCGTAAATTGAGGTTAATACAATGAAAAAACTCGCTCTTATTTCTGTAGTAGGTTTGGCATTGTCTGGTTGTGGTGGTTCAGGTGGTGGCAGCAATAGCGATAGCACATCAACTCAACCAGCAGTGAAACCAAGTGTAGCGATTGGCTCTGTTGAAGCGGTCAACGCTGAAGAAAGCACGTTAACCGTCAATGGACATACGTATCGTGTGTCTGAGGTGGTTTATGACGACACACAAGTGCAACTGGCCGATGTAAAACCAAAAATGGTGGTTCGCGTGGGTTCAGATATTCGGCAAACTTCGGACAATGGCGTCCGAGTCATACTTGAACCAACCATTACTGGACGTGTGACAGCAATTGATCATGTGAAGAAAAAATTCACGGTAAACGGCGTAGAGCTGCAGTTTGACGATTTAAGTGATGATATAGAGGTCAACGACTGGGTGATGGTGTCATCATTGCCAACTGCTGATGCGGGTTATCGAGTGTTGTCTGTGGTCGAGCTCGACGTAGATAACGATTACCCAGCACTTGATAACGACTACGAACTGGAAGGCCGTATTACCAGTATCGATGCAAATGCTGGAACATTTAAGTTAGGTGGAAAAGTAACGGTGACATATAACAACGTTAACCAGCTTAGCATTGGTCAATGGATTGAAGCCGAAGGTGAAATGCAAAACGGTATCTTCATGGCACATGAGGTAGAAGTTGAAGGCTACGACGTCATAAGCAATGACAGCGATGTGGAAGGCATCGTCACTTGGGTTGCAAATGACTACAGTGAGTTCTCACTAAACTACCGAGGTGCATTCTTCATCGATAACGCAACACGATTTGAAGATGGCAGCAAAGCGAACCTAAAACAAGGCCAAGAAGTGGAAGTAACGTCTGTCATGAAAAATGGCAAACGCATCGCTACCGTTATTGAGTTTGAGCAACCAGACTTTGACGATAACAACCAATGGCAAGGTAAAGAATTTGAATGTGAAGGATACGTATCAAACTACGATGCTGAAGCAAGAACATTTGAAATCGAGCATTGTGAGAATGATGCTGATCAAGTACTAACTAACACCACCGTTGTGATTGATGCACAAACACGCTTCCAAGGCATTGAAGAACTTAACCTAAATGGTGCTCGTGTCGAAGTCGAAGGTGTGATCATTAACGAGCAAAATATTGCCCGTGAAGTGGAGTTAGACGTTTACGACAACTAATCCCTTCTACGCTTAAGAAAAAGTGTCACTTCGGTGGCACTTGTTCTTTTCACCTTACTTTGCTTCCCAAGCTCAAACCAACAAATTCTCAGTCAAAGCCTTTTCTCTCCGTTACACTTTACCTATGTTTCACAACATTGGTGACGAATATGAAAAAACGCAACCTCATTTTGTTAATCTTGTTTTTTGGTTCAGCCACGAGCTTAGCTAGCGTTATGGATCCTGACTGCGATGCAGAAAAGGCAGCTAAAGCCGCTGCGACAAAAGCCGTGGTTGGTGTTGGTGGTCGCTGTACGCCTAAAGAGGCACTGAAAGATACCGCAGTTGATGCAGGAAAAGACAAATTGCCAGATGAAGGGGTGGCGGGTAAAGCTGTTGATGCAATGACACCGGAAAAAGAGAAGAAAACGGTGAAAGACGTAACCAAAAAGCTCAATAAAGATTGATACGCTTTCTTGTAGTTAACTTTAATAGCGAAAATCCCCCCCCAAAAAAAAGAGCGCCGATTGACGCTCTTTCCGATCTCTAATAGATAACCAATTATGCGGTCTCTGCTTCACCTATCCAATGATAATGGTGGTTGGCTTTTTTCCCCACTAAACCGAGCTCTGCCAATTCTTCAAATACCTGGTCTACCTCTTCCGCAGACAGCCTAAACTGTTTAGCAACAGCTTTTTTGGTGCACGTAATTTGATGCGTTTTAAGTGCATCGCTAACTTGCTCTAACAAAGTTTTCGGTTCCTTTGGTTCTTCTGGCTCCGGCGCTACTGGTATTTCTTGCTCTTCTTCCTCTTTTATATGAGGAAGATAACCCGCAGGCGCTGGATCTATATCGCGAACTGTTTTCAATATCATGCCCTCATTTCTGCGATAGAAATATCGGAACCGTTGCTCTTCACCAATCAAGCCAACAAAAAATGCAGCAAAGAAGTCCAAAAGAATCGAAAGAAATATAACCAAGCCAAGCTGAGCTTGCTGAGAGGTGGTACCAAATGCGTTAGCTAGACTATCAATTAAACCAATCACTGAGCCTTGCGTCACCGGCGGTAAACTATCACGCTCCATAGCCAAGCGTTGCTGCTCTTCACGTAAGGTTTTGTTTTGCTCCTGGATGCGAGTTACACCAGTCGCGATACGTTCCATCTCGATGTATTTCTGCGCTGCCATATTGTTGAGCTCAATCTGCTTATCGATTGCCGCAATCTGACGATTAAACGCTTCCACTTTCGCCTGCTCTACCGAAATATGACTTTGTGCACTATTGGTTGCACTATTAATCCCACCAATACTACCGCCAATGGAAATCGCAGCTAAGACTAAATAAAACACGAGAGCGGTTGCTGCTCCTGTGTAGTTGCGATGGGCTCGGCGCTCACCGTATTCATACCAAGCGTAAAATTTACCTGCTTCAAAAATGATCGCTAAACCACCAAATAAGGTTTGCATCATCGGGTTTTCGTCGATAGACAAAAACAGCAATAGAGAAAAAATAGTCGATGCTAAAATCGCAGCACCGGTGAATGCATATACACTCACCATGGCAAATCGACCTTTAGGGTATCGATATCCAATCTGTTGTTCGTATTTCATTTGAGAAATTTCTTAAGATTAATCGCCCCTCCGACTAAGTAGGACGGACGTTTCTGGCATGTACAAAGGAGCGCAGAATACCGTATCCTTTATTAAATTACTGTCATAATTCCGTTAATCGAAAACAAGTGAAGATTCGGTGTGCATTTTGAATCGATATCAGCCAAATCTAGCACGTAAAAACACCACCACGACACCCACTAACCGAAGCTTCAGTGACATATAAGAGAGATTAATTCGGTATCTTCAGAAGCGACTAAGCAAGACTGACAAGTTGAATTGGAGGTTGTGAATGTCAGCCGAATCAAGACATTAAAGCGTTAAAAATAGGCAACAAAACAAATAATGCACACTTGCATCACCTTTTAGTAAACTGATAATTACATTGTTTGGTTAATTTGTTAGTATCCCGCGCCGAAGAAGATAAGCACTCAATTGTATGGAAAACACTCTAATACAGCACAAACACCATCGCTTGCACGCTATTGCGGTTATTATCGCGGTGTTGTTTCAGTTGTATTTAGCGTCCACAGCCGCTCTTAATCCTACACAAGTTCACAGCACAACTTGGCTCAACAAAGTCCAAAGTGAAAAGGTTTTACTGTGTACCGCAGATGGTTTCAAATGGGTGGAGATCAATACGTTGATTGAGGCTAACGCTCAATCTTCTTCTAAGCTCATCCAAGATCTTAACTTACACGACGGCTTTCAGTTTGAATGTCCGCTTCTTCAAGCTGTTCAATTCTTTCTTCTGGTTGCGATTGGGCTTTACCTGACAACCATCCATTGGCTGCGCCGAGTAAAGTATGCACTGACGACTTATCATTTTTCAAAATGCGATAAGCTCGTTTACAAACACATCGCGCCTAAGCACTCTCCGCCGAGTGTTTTTCCTGCCTAACAGGCATCTAATCATTGACAACTTTATTCAAAAATAACGATGACTCTGTTTGTTGTCCATTCAGAGAAGCTATTCATTCAAAAGGAAAAACACATGCTTAAATCATTTAAAACCGCCGCTATCGCGCTTATTGCTGTCATCGCTAGCCCACTGAGTTTAGCGCACGATTATGAAGCAGGAAAAATTCATATCGACCATCCATGGAGCCGCGAAGCGCCACCAAACGCACCTGTTATCGGTGGTTTTTTTCAATTAACCAACCACGGTGACAGTGAAGATGCATTGATCGCAGCAGAAAGCCCAATCGCAGGACATGTCGAAATTCACACGCATAAGAAAGAAGATGGTGTGATGAAAATGATTAAGATTGACGAAGTGCGCGTTCCAGCCAATGACTCAGTGCTGTTTAAGCCAGGCAGCTTCCATTTAATGATTTTTAACCCGACACAAACTCTTAAAGAAGGCGACCGCTTCCCTATGACGTTAACATTCAAAAACGCGGGTAAAGTGGAAGTAGAAATGGCGGTTGAAAAACAAGGTCACATGGAAAAACACATGCACCATTAATGACGTAAACAAAAGTGCCCGCTGATTTAGCGGGCATTTTTATCTCAGCTTAGTCAAAATCATTATTCCGGTAGATCCTAACTCGACTCTTCAGAATAATGGTGATGAATAACGCTCGGCGAAACGGGGTCACATATCATAACAGCGTGCTCGGGCAAGAGATTCTAAATCACGCTCGTCCCTCGCTATTCAGAATGACCTTGAAAGACTTAAGATCCTAAAAAGGTTCCCTACCCGCTTAAAACTCAACCTCTCGACAAAGTTCTCCAACCATCACTTGGCAAGCCTGAATGAAATCATAAGTTTGGCAACAAAGACCCACGGTTAATCAGCTTTCTTTCTACTTGAAACAAACCTCAGCCCAACGAGCTAAGCCGGCAGCTATATGCTCAATTGTTTATATATCCCGATTCTCCTGACTAGATACAAATCATGCACGACCGTAAAAGTCGATATATGCCACTGGATGAGTCAGCATCTCAAAAAAGTACGTGATCGACTTCTCATTGTTGGTGTTTCTCTGTTTATCAAAATCATTTGTATTACAATAATACTCTATGTTAAATAAAAAATCCTTTCCAACTCTACAAACATGAGAGAACACCATTATGTCTACTAAAATTGCATTTATTTCTGGTGCTACTGGCGGTATCGGCTTCCAAGTAGCAAAGCGTCTTGGTCAGGATGGATACACGGTCATTCTAAACGGCATTGAAGATGAAAAAGGTTCGGAGTGTGTCTCCAAACTACATAACGCAGGAATTGAGGCTGAATACTACGGTTTTGACGTTACAGATGAACATGCCGTCGATGAAAACATCAATGCTATTGGTGAAAAATACGGCAAAATCGATGTTGTCGTTAATAACGCAGGTGGTCTTGGTGGTCGTAGTCCTATTGAAGGTATGGAAACTGCTTTTTTCCGTAAAGTCATGGCTTTAAACCTCGATAGTGCATTCTTCGTATCACGCGCAGCGATTCCATTTCTAAAAAAGTCTGATAACGCATCAATTATCAACTTCACTTCAAACGCTGCTTGGAATGCAGGTGGTCCAGGTGCAGGTATTTACGGTACATCAAAAGCCGCCGTTCATACATTAACTCGCGCTTTAGCTAAAGAGTTAGCTCCGGCTGGAATTCGAGTCAATGCAGTATCTCCTGGCACTATCGATACACCATTCCATGCTCAAATCAAAGCAACCAAGCCTGAAGTATTTGCTTCTTGGGCAGACAGTATTATGCTTGGACGCCTAGGCAAGCCAGAGGAAGTCGCCTCTGCTATCTCTTTTCTGGTAAGTAAAGATGCATCATTCATTACCGCAGAAACACTGCAAATTGGTGGTGGTCAAGCTTTAGGCATTTAGTACCAATAAGTCTTTTTACCTATCAGTAAGTGCGCTTTAGTACTGATTTGATAACGGCCGCAGTATGTTTGTACTGCGGCTTATCCTTATACCACCTCGCCTTTCACCCCATTTGTAACGTTTCACCCATTTTTTGGTATGGACAGTATTCCTCTAGCTGAAACAAAATCACTTGTATTACAATAAATTTTATTTTTTACGTTATTTAAGCCTCCTAAAGGCTTTGTTCACGATAAAAATGGAAGCGTGATGAATCCGCTTTTCTTATATACACTGATGAATAAAACCCTCACAAACCTTACTTACATCTCACTTTTAGAAAAAATCCATCCCAAGCCCGCTATGCTCATAATTTTCAATTGCAAAAGCCACAATAGTCATTATGATTATCAACAAGCAATATAATCATACAATAGTATTTTTGGAGTTAAAATGACTAAACCTATCATTGGTTTCATCGGCCTAGGCTTGATGGGCGGAAACATGGTTGAAAACCTACAGAAACGTGGTTACGAAGTTGCTGTAATGGACCTCAATAAAGATGCTGTTGACGCAGTACTAGCTCGTGGAAACGCTTCTGAAGCTTCTTCAGGTAAAGAACTAGCAGAGAAAAGTGATATCGTGATGCTGTGCCTAACAACATCTGAAGTTGTCGAAAAAGTTGTTTACGGAGACACTGGTGTTCTAGCTGGCATGTCAGAAGGTAAAACACTCATCGACTTCGGTACATCTATTCCAGCTTCAACGAAGAAGATTGGCGCTGACCTTGCTAAGAAAGGGGCTGGTATGATTGATGCGCCTCTAGGTCGTACACCTGCCCACGCAAAAGATGGTTTACTGAACATCATGGCCGCAGGCGACGTCGAAACATTCAATAAGGTTAAGCCAGTACTGGACGATCAAGGTGAAAACGTATTCCACCTTGGCACACTAGGCTCTGGTCACGTAACTAAGCTTGTGAATAACTTTATGGGTATGACAACCGTAGCAACCATGTCTCAGGCATTTGCTGTTGCTAAACGTGCTGGTGTTGATGGTCAACAATTATTCGACATCATGTCTGCAGGACCATCAAACTCACCATTTATGCAATTCTGTAAGTTTTACGCCGTAGATGGCGAAGAAAAATTAGGCTTCTCTGTCGCAAACGCAAACAAAGACCTCGGTTACTTCCTTGCTCTATGCGAAGAGCTTGGTACAACTTCCCTAATTGCAGAGGGCACTTCTAAGAGTCTACAAGCGGCAGTTGATAAAGGCCTTGGTCAAAATGACGTTCCAGTCATCTTCGACTACTTTGCAGACCTAGAAGCTTAGTCACACTCAGTTGTAACTAAAAGCCCAGCTACCAATGTAGCTGGGCTTTTTTTGTTTTTCCTCTTCCCCAGACGCTCATCACTCCTTGATACCCTAGCCACTCCTTTAAAGTTTTGCAGGGCAGCCTCTTCCAATTCTCTTATATATTTTCCACTAACACTTCAAAACCTCTCTCCTATTTCTGGCGTACGCCTCATTAAAGCTACGTCTGATTTAATGCTTTTTCTTTGCTAAGAAGGCACACATATTTATTTAAATAGACAAAGCATCAGGTTTGGGGTGTAAAGTGTAAACACAGCGTGCAAAGAAAGTTAGATTGCTTTTTCGCTTTAGGCTGACGACTCTAATGCGAATATAGTCGCACCTTATTGGGAGTTCCCCAATACAACGAATAACAACAAACGATGCGCCACGCTTTCTCAGTCAGCGTGATCAAAAAATCCCACGGCTTTAACACCGCGGGATTTTTCATTGAGAGTCTTTAACTTTGGTTAGCTTTTCGCGTTAGCTAACTTTGGGCTTTTAGGCCCTCGGGCTGCGTTCACCAATAGAACACCCACCGAGAGAACAATCGCACCACACAAGATAAACAGTAGTCGACCAGATGGTTCATTTGGAATTAGAGCCATAGCTAGGATACCGAAGCCCGCTACGCTGATAAGCTTACCAAGCATGCCGCGCTGTTTTGTATCTAGGTTCTGCTGCTCTTCGCTATCAGCCACAAGTGGCGTATTCCAGTTCTCGAACAATTGGTCCACTTCTTTCTCACGTTCAGGTGATAGACCTTTGTAGAAGAGAGTTGTCAGCAAGAAGAAACCACCGGTGAAGATAACGTGTGCCGCTAAGCTCAAGCCAACTTTTAGGTCTGCCCACTCACGTCCTGTAAACGCTTGCTCTAGACCGAATAGGCGCTCTACATCTTCTGCTTGTAGTGAGATACCGAAGATGTAAGAAACAAAGCCACCAACAACCAGTGTTGCCCAACCAGCCCAATCCGGCGTCTTACGAATCCACATACCAAGTAGTACAGGAATCAGCATTGGGAAGCCAATTAATGCACCGACGTTCAGTACGATATCGAACAGGCTCAAGTGACGTAGTGAGTTAATGAATAGACCGATACCAATGATGATGAAGCCCATCACGATAGTCGTTGCTTTACTCACGATAACCAGTTCTTTTTGCGACGCTTGTGGACGCACAATCGGGCTGTAGAAGTTCATCACAAAGATGCCCGCGTTACGGTTAAGACCAGAGTCCATTGAAGACATGGTCGCCGCAAACATTGCTGACATAAGAAGACCCACCATACCTGCTGGCATTACGTTTTGTACGAATGCTAGGTATGCTGCATCACCACCTACTGAGCCGTATTGCTCTGCGAAATCAGGCATAAATGCCGCAACGTACCAAGGTGGTAGGAACCAGATGATAGGACCAACAATCATCAGCACACATGCAAGACCTGCAGCTTTACGTGCGTTTTCACTGTCTTTTGCACATAAGTAGCGGTAAGCGTTGATGCTGTTGTTCATGACACCGAACTGTTTAACAAAGATGAACACAACCCAAAGGATAAAGATACTGAAGTAGTTCAGGTTGTTACCCAGCATGAAGTCGCCGTGAAAGTTCGACACGATGTTTCCAATACCGCCACCATGGAAGTATGCCGCCACCGCACAAGTGATCGTCACTGCCATGATAACCAGCATCTGCATAAAGTCAGATGCAACAACCGCCCAAGAGCCGCCTGTTACCGCCATTAGCATTAGCACTAAGCCCGTAACGATGATGGTCGCTTCCATAGGAATGTTGAAGACCGCTGCCACGAAAATCGCAAGACCATTCAACCAAATACCGGCCGAGATCAAGCTGTCTGGCATACCAGCCCAAGTGAAGAACTGCTCTGAAGTCTTACCAAAACGTTGACGAATTGCTTCAATCGCCGTCACTACACGTAGTTGGCGGAACTTTGGAGCAAAATAGAGGTAGTTCATAAAGTAGCCAAATGCGTTGGCTAAGAATAGGATTACAACAACGAAACCGTCGTTGAACGCGCGTCCTGCGGCACCTGTAAACGTCCATGCTGAAAATTGCGTCATGAAGGCGGTAGCACCTACCATCCACCATAACATCTTACCGCCCCCTCGGAAGTAGTCACTGGTTGAGGTAGTGAACTTACGGAACATCCAACCAATTGCAACTAAGAAGAAGAAGTAGGCAAGAACAACAAGAGTATCAATAGTCATTTTTTCAGCCTTTCAAGTTTGATCATTTTCTAACGTCTAGACTACTCTTCTCATAACCCCATTTGTACTACAATAAGCTTTAATTGTGATCTAAAGCATAAGTTATTTAACGAAAAAAACACGTCAAATCCCTTACTTTCTTAGACCAATGGCTTTCTAGGAGATAATTGCCACTCAGAACGCCTCAACATATTGTAATACAAATTGTCTAATTGAAATTTATTAGAGTATGGAATATTTTTCTTCTTCGCGCTTTGTCTGAAGATCAAAAATGCGCGGCATTTCTTTGAAGGAAACGTAATGAGATGTTTCGAAAAAATTGGATAGAAAGTAGGATTTATATGAATGCGATTCTTAACTCTCGCCTCTTTAAAGCTTTCAAACACAAATAAGCGAGCACTGAGGCTCGCTTTTCATTCTTTTCGCTAGTTTTATCGGGGTGTTACGACACTTATGCTACGTGAGCTACTGCGTCGCGAACCAGTGTCCCTAGTTCATCCCACTTACCTTCATCGATAAGTTTTGTTGGAACCATCCAAGTACCGCCACATGCCAGTACTGAAGGGATAGACAAGTACTCGTCTACGTTACCTAGGCTCACGCCACCTGTTGGCATGAATTTCACAGGGTAAACCGCCGTAAGTGCTTTAAGCATACCAACACCGCCAGATGGCTCAGCAGGGAAGAACTTAAGTGTACGCAGACCCATTTCCATCGCTTGCTCAACTAGGCTTGGGTTGTTTACGCCAGGTACGATAGCCACACTTTTGTCTAGGCAGTATTGAACCGTGCGAGGGTTAAAGCCAGGGCTTACTATAAAGTCCACACCAGCTTCGATCGCTTGGTCAACTTGCTCGTTAGTTAGGATCGTACCTGCACCGATCAGCATTTCTGGGAACTCAGCGCGCATAGCACGAATCGCTTCTGCAGCACACTCTGTGCGGAACGTGATTTCAGCGCAAGGCATACCGTTTTCAACCAAAGTGCGGCCTAGAGGAATCGCATCTTCTGCTTTGTTAATGGCAATAACAGGAATTACTTTTAGGTTTGCTAGTTGTTCGTTTAATGTCGTCATAAGAGTGTACTCGTCGTCGTTAACTTGAGTTCAATAAATCACTGCGGAGCGCCGATTACTCAACGCTCCGCAAAAGAATTACAAAGGAAGATCTGGCATCACTTCACGTGGAATGATGGCACCTTTATGTTGAATTACCGCGCCAGCCATACAGTGGCCAGAGTAAGCCGATTCCGCTGCATTGCCGCCAGTCAAACGCTTCGCCAAGAAGCCTGCACTGAAAGAATCACCAGCCGCTGTTGTATCAATCACGTTGTCGACTTTGTTTGGCGCCACATATTGCGCTTCGCCATTCGCGACAACCAAGCAATCTTTGCTACCACGTTTGATGATGATTTCATCCACGCCCAGTGCAGAGGTTCTCTCGATGCACTGTTCTAGATGCTCGTCACCGTAAAGCATTTGCTCATCTTCAAATGTGAGCAGTGCGATATCTGTGTGCTTAAGGATCTTAAGGTACCAAGACATGGCATTCTCGCGGCTTTCCCACAATTTAGGACGGTAGTTGTTATCGAAAATAACCTTACCACCTTGTGCCTTGAAGCGCTCAAGGAAGCCAAACAGTTGCGTCTTACCTTCTTCAGTAAGGATCGCTAATGTAATACCGCTCAAGTAAACCGCATCGTACGAGTAAAGTTTGTCGACTAATAGCGGAGACTCGTTTTGTTCGAATAGGAACTTAGCGGCCGCTTCGTTACGCCAGTAGTGGAAGTAACGTTCGCCAGTTTCATCGGTTTCGATGTAGTAGATACCTGGTTGCTTTTCTTTAACAGAAAGAACCAGACTAGTATCGATGCCCTCTTCTTGCCATGCTGATAGCATTTCTTGGCTAAAAGGATCGTTACCCAGAGCCGTTACATAGCTGGTTTTAATATCGTGAGCTTTGGTCAAACGAGATAAATACAGTGCGGTATTCAACGTATCACCACCGAATGACTGCTTTAGCTGACCTTCCTTTTTCTGTAGCTCAACCATACATTCGCCAATGACCGCGATGTTTAATGATTTCATGTTGTCACCTTAGCAACTGAGGTTGCGCTATAGATTATTTTAAGAAATCTTCACGTGCTGGGTTGAAGATGTCTAGAAGAATGCTGTCTTGCTCTAGTGCAACCGCACCGTGCATCATGTGCTTACGAGCAAAGTATGCGTCGCCTTCTTTTAGTACTTTCTTCTCGCCTTCGATTTCCGCTTCAAAGCTGCCACGTACTACGTAACCGATTTGATCGTGGATTTCGTGAGTATGCGGAGCGCCAATCGCGCCTTTATCAAAACATAGGTGAACCGCCATTAGGTCATCTGTGTAAGCAACAATTTTACGTTTGATACCGCCGCCTAGCTCTTCCCACGGGTTCTCATCTAATACAAAGAAAGAATTCATCGTCATACTCCTAAAAAGTCTCTATTAAAGCGAACCCTACGGCACTTCATTCTTAACCATGCTTAATTAAAAGGTCCTCTTAAAAAAGCGTCGTATTGATAAAAGTGAAACGCGAAGCGAAAGGGTCTGCTGTCGAATTGGTAACGAGCATATCCGATCTATTTTAATTGTAATACAATATATCTAAAAATATGTGATATTCATCAAACGGTGCTAGCTAAAGCATTCCACTTAACGATTGATAACGCCGAAACATCAGTCACAGCAAGGATTACCACAACAATATAAATCAATGGGTTAGCTAAATTCGCGTGATTTCACTCTCCCTTTTTGCCACAAAAACTACACCCAAACTTAATATTGTATTACTTTATAGAAAGTTTAAGAAAACAACACACTTCATCTGAGGGTGGTAAAGAAATGACTACACAACCGATTTTGTTGACTGAAGCAGAAGTCGAACTACTAAGAAAGGAAGTCGGAAAGCCGAGCTTAATGGGCAAATCCATTGAAGCGAATCGCAAGGAACTTGAAGCCTTCATGCGTCTACCTCTAGACGTACCAGGTCACGGCGAAGCGGGTGGCTACGAGCACAACCGTCACAAACAAAACTATACCTACATGAACTTAGCGGGTCGTTTGTTCTTGATCACTCAAGAAGAAAAGTACGCGCAGTTCGTTAAAGATCTTCTCGCTATTTACGCAGAGAAGTACCTCACTTTTGATTTCCACGTACAGAAAAACACTAACCCAACAGGTCGTCTTTTCCACCAGATCCTTAATGAACACTGTTGGTTAATGTTTACTAGCCTTGCTTACTCTTGCGTGGCATCAGTGATGACAGAAGAAGAGCGCACAGCCGTTGTTGAGCGCATTTTCGAACCAATGCTAGACATGTTCACAGTGAAATACGCGCACGATTTCGACCGTATTCACAACCACGGTATCTGGGCAGTTGCTGCTGTTGGTATTTGTGGTCTAGCTATTGGCAAACCTGAATATCTAGAGATGTCGGTATACGGTCAAGACCGTGATGATACCGGTGGCTTCCTAGCGCAAATCTCACAACTGTTCGCCCCTTCTGGTTACTACATGGAAGGTCCGTACTACCATCGTTATGCGATTCGTCCAACTTGTGTATTTGCAGAAGTAGTGCACCGTCATATGCCTGAAGTAGACATTTACAACTACAAAGACAAAGTGATTGGCAACACAGTACAAGCGATGCTGGCAACGGCTTACCCGAATGGTGAGTTCCCTGCCCTAAACGATGCATCTCGTACCATGAGTATTACCGACATGGGTGTTCAAGTTGCAGTGAGCGTTTACAGCAAACACTACGGTATGGATGACAACATCCTAGGCATGGCGAAGATTCAAAACGCCGTTTGGATGCACCCTTGTGGTCTTGAGCTTTCTCAAGCCTATGATAAAGCCATCGCAGACCGTGAAATCGGTATGCCTTTCTGGCCAAGTGTGGAACTAAACGAAGGTCCAACGGGTAACAACGGAGCGCAAGGCTTTATCCGTATGCAGGATAAAACCGGTGATGTGTCACAGCTTGTGATGAACTACGGCCAACACGGCATGGGACATGGTAACTTCGATACGCTTGGCATTACCTTCTTCAACCGTGGTCAAGAAGTGCTGCGTGAATACGGCTTCTGTCGCTGGGTAAATGTAGAGCCTAAATTCGGCGGTCGTTACCTAGACGAAAACAAATCGTACGCACGTCAAACTATCGCGCACAACGCGGTAACGATTGATGAGCAATGTCAGAATGGTTTCGATGTAGACCGCGCTGATTCAGTGCACGGTTTGCCTCACTTCTTTAAAGTAGAAGGCACTGAAATCAACGGTATGAGCGCGTTTGCGAACGACCATTACCCGAACACAGACATGCAGCGCAGTGTGTTCATGCTTAACCTAGATGAGCTTGAAGCACCGCTATTGCTAGACCTTTACCGCATCGAAGGTGAAGGCGGGCATCAGTACGACTACTCTCATCAATACGATGGTCAAATCGTACGTACTAACTTCGATTACCAAACCTTTGGTGAACTGAGCACGCTTGGCGATGACTTCGGTTACCAACACCTTTGGAAAGTAGCAAGCGGCAAAGTGCAAGATACGGCGCTGGTTAGCTGGCTACAAAACAACACCTACTACACTTGGTTAGGCACAAGCAGCAGCGCGAAACAAAACGGTGATAATGAAGTAATCTTCACTCGCACTGGCGCCAATGACCCAAGCTTTAACCTACGTAGCGAACCGGCATTCATTCTACGCAGCAAGGGCGAATCGACGCTATTTGCTTCTGTGCTAGAAACACACGGCTACTTCAACGAAGAGTTTGAGCAGTCTGTGAATGCACGTGGTCAGGTGAAAGATATCCGCGTCGTGGGTTACAACGCCGTTGGCAGCATCGTAGAAATCACGACTGAAAAATCACTAGTTACTGTGATGATCAGCAATGTGCTAGGCGCTGACGACCAAACCCCACACCAAGTAGAAATGAACGGTAAAACCTACAGCTGGAATGGCTTCTACTCTCTAGAAGTGAACGCACTCGGGCAGGAGAAATAATAATGAGCTACCAAACCCAGTCTTACCAACCGCTATTAATGAACTTTGAAGAAGCGGCAGAACTAAGCAAAGCACTTGGCACGGATAGCCTATTAGGAAATGCATTAGCACGTGACATCAAACAAACTGACGCTTACATGGCAGAGGTGGGGATTGAAGTACCAGGTCACGGCGAAGGCGGTGGTTACGAGCACAACCGCCACAAGCAAAACTACATCCACATTGATCTAGCGGGTCGCCTATTCCTTATCACTGGCGAACAGAAGTACCGTGATTACATCGTGGACATGCTAACGGCTTACGCGAAGGTTTACCCGACGCTAGAGAGCAACACCAGCCGTGACTCTAACCCTCCGGGTAAGATCTTCCACCAAACTCTGAACGAGAACATGTGGATGCTATATGCGTCTTGTGCGTACAGCTGCATTTACCACACATTGGAAGAAGAGCAAAAAACACTGATCGAAAACGACCTGTTCAAACAAATGATTGAGCTGTTCGTAGTCACTTACGGTCACGACTTCGACATCGTACACAACCACGGTCTGTGGGCAGTAGCAGCAGTCGGTATCTGTGGTTACGCAATTAACGATCAAGATGCAGTAGACAAAGCGCTTTACGGCTTGAAACTGGACAAAGTTAGCGGCGGCTTCCTAGCTCAGTTAGACCAACTGTTCTCGCCAGACGGCTACTACATGGAAGGTCCTTACTACCACCGTTTCTCGCTACGTCCAATCTACCTATTCGCAGAAGCGATTGAACGTCGTCAGCCTGAGCTTGGTATTTACGAGTTCAACGACTCCGTCATCAAGACCACGTCTTACGCAGTATTTAAGACGGCATTCCCAGATGGTACTTTGCCAGCATTGAACGATTCGTCGAAGACGATTTCGATTAACGATGAAGGCGTAATCATGGCAACGTCAGTATGTTTCCACCGTTACGAGCAGTCTGAAACGCTACTTGGCATGGCAGACCACCAACAAGACGTTTGGGTTCATATCTCAGGCAAAACATTGTCTGATGCGGTTGCAGCTGCAGACAACATCAAGCCATTCAACTGGGGTAGCCTATTCGTAACAGACGGCCCAGAAGGCGAAAAAGGCGGTGTAAGCATTCTTCGTCATCGTGACGAACAAGACGACGACACCATGGCGCTTATCTGGTTTGGTCAGCACGGCTCCGATCACCAGTACCACTCAGCGCTAGACCACGGTCACTACGATGGTCTGCACCTGAGCGTGTTTAACCGCGGTCATGAAGTGCTGCACGATTACGGCTTTGGTCGCTGGGTAAACGTTGAGCCTAAATTTGGCGGTCGTTACATCCCAGAGAACAAGTCTTACTGTAAGCAGACAATCGCGCACAACACAGTTACGGTTGACCAAAAAACGCAAAACAACTTCGACACAGCGCTAGCAGAAACCAAGTTCGGTTCTAAGCACTTCTTCAAAGCTGATGATGAAAAGCTGCAAGGCATGAGCGGTCGTATTTCTGGTTACTACAACGGTGTAGACATGCAGCGCAGCATCATTCTTGCTGAATTGCCAGAATTCGAAAAACCGCTTGTGATTGATGTTTACCGCATCGAAGCAGATCAAGAGCACCAATACGACCTGCCGGTGCACTACTCTGGTCAAATCATCCGTACGGATTTTGAATACGATGTAGAAAGCACACTGCGTCCAATGGGCGAAGACAACGGTTACGAGCATCTATGGAATGTGGGTTCAGGCCAAGTTCAAGGCAGCTCGCTTGTAAGCTGGTTGCACGACAACAGCTACTACTCGCTAATCACAAGCGCAACAAACGGCGGCAAAGTGTTCTTCACTCGCACTGGCGCAAATGATCCAGACTTCAACTTGAAGAGCGAACCAGCACTGATCCTACGTCAATCTGGTCAAAACCACGTGTTTGCTTCTGTGTTAGAGACACACGGTTACTTCAACGAGTCTATCGAAGCATCGGTTGGCGCTCGTGGTCTAGTAGAGTCAGTAACCGTCGTTGGCAACAACGAAGTGGGTACCGTGATTCGTCTGCAAACCACCACAGGCAACGCTTACCACTTCGCTATCTGCAACCTAGACGAAGACAAGCAAAACGCGGCACATCGCGTTGAGTTCGACGGTGTGACTTACACTTGGGAAGGCGCATTCGCACAAATTTAATCTTTAGATAGTCACTAAAAATTAATGTAAAAATCGGGAACTAATTCAAAGCCGGACGTCATGTTCGGCTTTTTTTGATTGTTTACATGACTCTACATGAGCTTATCAATTAGCGTTTAATCATAGTAAAACCGTTAATAACTCTTAGGAAAAACAAACATAACTTAACCTTACGCCTTATCAAAGACACCACTTATAGATATAGAACTCTTCTGAGATTTAATTAACACTTTTACTATTTAACTTATGACTAAACTACTCCCCAACAACACTAAAATGATATTGTATTACAAATATTGGATGGTGTAAGAGACGTACTACTGTGTTTATAAAATCAACTAAATTGCTTCTAATAAGCTTCTCTGGGCTTGGATTAATAGGGTGTGGAGGAAATACCTCCCCTACAAGCCAAGATGATAAACCAAATATTCCACACCAAGAGCATGTAGCACCATACTCAATAGCAAAATTTCAAAACATATTGAGTAATTCAGATTTACAAGTATCAGATCCCAATGGGGAGGAGGGAAACAAAAACAGTGACGTCAAAAATGGAGCATTCTCGGATTATAAGAGTGACCACTTTTACGCAGAAAATGATTCCAATTACCTTGTCTTTAAAATGTCGAACTACAAAATGCGCTCAGAAGTTCGTGAGCGAGAAAACTTTAACATTTCAGAACAAGGCGTCTTTAGAACTTTGTATGCAGATGTTCGATTACCAGAGATTAACCTTGCAATGGCTAGCTCCCCTGCAAACCACGATGAAGTCACTTTCCTGCAAATTCATAACAAAGGCACAGATACTTCTGGTATAGGTGCTATCCCACACCCTTTGTTACGAATCGTTTGGGAACAAGAACGAAACAGTATCACTGGTCATTACTGGGCGGTAGTAAAGAACAATGCCATAGATTGCAGTCTACCTTCTAGCGCATCAGATTGTTATGCAACATCATACAATCGTTATGATTTAGGAAAAGCCGATCTCAACGCATTCACGCGATTCGAAGTAAAAATCGGAGAAAACACATTAACCATTAAAGTGAACGATGAGCAAAAGGTAAATGTAGATGTATCCTACTGGCAGCACCTCCTGAGCTACTTTAAAGCCGGAGTTTATAACCAGTTTGAAAACGGTGAAGCAAAGGTACAATTTAAGCAGTTAGGACTAACCAAAACTGACCATACTGATTCAATAGCTTGGAATATTGACGATTGGAAATTAACCATTCCTGCAAGCAAAAATGATTGGTATGGTTTTGGCGGTGACAGCGCGGCTGAATTAGAGCCTGAGCGTTGTAATTCAAGTAAAGATCTTCTGTCTAACGAAGAGAGCGTTTACCAACGCGAGATTGATTTATCATACTTCAATGTTATTGACGGTAGCATGCATTTCCGCGCCGATATGGGTTACGGCACGTCAACGGCCAACTCCAGTTACATCCGTTCAGAATTGCGAGAGCTCTACATCAGTACTAACTCCCCGGATTGCAGCACCAGCGATGAAGAGACAAGTTGGTATATTGAAGATAGTCGCACCGGTGCAACTTCGCATACGCTAAACGCAACACTAAGAATTAACGAATACCCTAAAATCGACGGTCAATTACCAAAAGTCGTGGTAGGCCAGATACATGGTTGGAAAATCAGCCAAGCACTCGTGAAGTTACTTTGGGAAGGTGACAATAAGCCAGTCCGAGTTATTCTGAACGATAACTACAAACTTGATAACAACAAAGACTGTACTGATTGCAACGCATTCAGCGTTAAGCTTGGTACCTACGCGGTAAACGAAGACTGGCAATATACGATCCGTGCCGATAAGGAAGGACTGTTTTTAGCCACCTACGATGCAGATGGCAGTAATATGGTCTCGCACACACTGAAGTGGGGAGAAGCATACTCAGACACCGCTAGCAACAAGTCCTATACTCTTACTGAAAGATGGGCGTCGCCTGATATTGCGTTTTACTTCAAAGCCGGAATTTACCCTCAGTTTAAACCTGATAATGCATATCGAGGAGAAATCTTTGATGTGAGCTTTAGTGCTTTGAGCACTCTTCATCAATAGTCATTTCAATCTCTTAGCAATAGGCTTGCTACTTTGCTCTAAAGCAACGAACAAAGCTCATACTGCCGCCACGGGAAATTTATTTTCTCGTGGCCTCTTCTTTTAGAACACCACAATTCAACTCGCTTCACGCATAGTGTTTCCTTCTACGATAAATATATAAATCAACCTCCACTTAGGCAGCTTAAAAACAGCTTCTATAGTTTCGTGAGATATTTATCTACCCTAACGCTGAGTTATTTTAAATTTAACCAATTAAACTACTCTAATATACATTAGCACTTAAAAATAAACATTGTCAGAAGATAAAAGCAATCAATAATTATTACCTATCTATGGTGATAAATTTTTAAATTAATTTATCTATGTCAATTAAAATAATATTTGAGCTGTTTTATTCTTCTATAGAAAAAAAGCCCTCAGCTACAAAGCTGAGGGCAAAGGACTTCAATCAACTAAAAGTGATAGAACTAGCCTTGGTACTTACCAAAAGATTGTTTTAATTTATAGAAAGTAGCTTGTGCGTAATCATCTGGATTACCGTACATATTCTGGTTATAGACACCGGCTTTAAAGTACATATATCTGCCACCTTCGTCATAGCCACTGTCACTCATATCTACGACTTGAACAACATCATCTTTACCATCACGTTTTACCGTAACTGTCATTGTGTTGCCTTTCACATCAATGATGTAGCTGAATTTTTCACCTAGCGCGATGCCATCGTCACCGATTTCACCAGTCATATCACCCACTAAGCTGTAGTAATCCTCTGTTCCAGTTTTGGTTTTTTCGTGAGCAAAGTAAACTGTACCTGTTGGTTGGTCTGGTAGCTTACGATAATAAAGACGAATTGGCTCATCATCTTTGTCATGAATCTGGCCGATAATAAAGCGGCCAACTTCATGCGACTGACCAGTTGTGGTTGCGTGGTCAATCTTCAGAGTCGCTTCAAGCGTACCGTCTACACCACCCGCTTCTTTTTGATCTTCAACTGGTGCAGAACTGAATACCCAGTTATTAGGATTTACACCTTTTGTGCTGTAAGACTTATCACCAGCACGAAGCATGGTACGTAACTCAGTTCGCGCGTATTTAGTGTTTTCAGAAGTTCGAGCGCCTTTCACATAGCTCTTGAATACCATTCCGCCATCATCTGCTGTGTAGAATATATCAGAGTGTTGGAAGCCGTTAGCCAAGTCCCACTCATCAATATCATCAGCACGACCATCTTTGTCATGGTCGAAAGGTGTCGTCAGTTTCCAACGTGTTAAGTCAAAGTTTTCACCCGGTGCATTTGTAGCGAGTGGCTCTTTCGGTAACGTAGGGTAAGGCATCGCTTTAGAAAGATCACACGTCACAGTCGTTTCACAAGGACGGACGATTGGTGCTCCAAAGTCGCCTTTACGATTCTTTTTGAGTAAATCCTTTTGTGCCTTTTGCTCCGCTTTCATTTGCGCAATCATAGCCGCTTCAACGTTAACGACGTCATCAGTAATGATGTGACTTGCCGGACAGGCATTAATTCCGCAATTAACTGCAGCTAACTCAGTAACTGAGTTCCATTGGTTTTTGCTATTACCGTGGCCAACGTAACGAACATAGCGTGCTTTTACTGCAGGCTCAAACTGGAAGCGCTCTAAGCCAAGTGCGCGACCAGAGCTTTGCGCACCCTCAATAACCGTCACCCAGTTTTCACCATCAGTACTAAACTGAACATCAAATTTGCTGACGCGTTCGTTACCTTTGCTGAACGAGGCTTGAATTGCGTCGAACTCATAAACCGAGCCGTAATCCAACATCGCCCACTCACCATCACCATTTGCTGACCAACGTGTCATAATATCTTGGTCAAACAACTGCTCTGGAACATTACCATCATGACTACTCGCCGTTATCGTAACGGGAGTCAGAATATCAGCACCAGTTTCTTGGTTGTTTGGAAATGGATCTACCATGGTCGTCGTACTATTACAGCCCACAGCAAGTAAAATAGAAGAAGCTAACAAGCTTTTGAAGAAAATATGCTTCATGTAATCTAACACCTACAATATAAAAATGAATTAACAGCTCTTTTGCTGTAACAACAATTAGGCAATAACACTCGGGTTAAAAGCTGTATTTAAGGCCAAGGCGTGTTCTCAATTGGCGGTCATCCGTGGTTGAACCATCCTTACCTTTGACATTCCACAATTCAAAGTAAGGACGGAAATCTCCCATTTGGTAACCAACAATTAAGCCAGCATCCCACTCAGAATCTTTCCAATCAGATAAACGCACTTCGTCATAGTTTTTGTTGTAGTTGATCTCATAGCTCAGCTTGACGTTATCAAGGTACTCGTTATCAAACTGACGCATATCGTAAGAGCCTGTCAGTGTCCACTTACCTTGTTCAACTGTTTTCCCAGCAACGCTTACCGAAGTACCATCCGTTAGTGTTTTGTTACCTGCACCATCTGAATAAACTTGAAATTCGTGTCGGTAACGTAAAGCGGTACTTAAGCCAAAAGAGGATTTGTAACCAACACGAACTTGTGGTTTATAAGTGGTTTTTTCGTCATCATCACCAAAAGTAATAGGCATCCCTGGTTGGATAAACCATTGTTTATTTATTTGGTAGCGAACTCCCCAATCAAACTCAGAATCACCAGCAACGAGTTGATCCCAAAAATGCGAGTTGTCGTAACTATGGAATTTTTGTTCAACACCAAAGTTCAGTTTGGTCTGATCGTTAATTTTAGAACTACCACTAATTTTGATACGTTGGGCATAAGTTTCACTCTCATGCTTATATTCTGCGCGATAGTCTAAAGTTGCTGCGGAAACCGCTCCCGCCATTAATGTGGAAGCAACGAATAGGGACATTGTTGTAACTGCTTTCATGATTATATCTCTCTGTATATATTTTTTGGGATACCACTTAAATCCCTGGACCTGATTCAACACTATTGAATTAATGTATGACAAATACTAGTTAATTCATCATGAGAGTTCTGTGATATTAATCATGTAAGTGCCCCTCAACTGACAATTTGTATTATTATATATTCAAAAGTGTTAGCTATGTCTGATTCTAAAACGACCTTTGTAGACATCACTTACAGAGAAATGTTTTAACTCGTTTCATATGATAAAGAAGAAGATTAAAAAATATAAAAAACAGTAAATTCAATGATTTAAAATCAAAAATCTTGATGTGAAATCAAATTTCTTTCCTAAATCACCTTTAGTTTTTGCTGTTTCTCTATAAAGAAAGCCCTCAACCTCATAAACGTTCAGCTCTTATTGATGTTGATATTCAACTATTTTGTGTGACTTATTCATCACTTCAGTGAGCAATCATTGTATCTAGTGTGAGTCGGATCATTCTATTGATAAAACCATCTAGATGACAGAAACTATTTGTCTAACAATATTACATAAATAAAAACACATAGAAGTGAGTACCTACCATGCAAGTAACAAAAATTGCAGCAGCAATTGCTATTTCCACAGGTTTGTTAACCGGATGTAACACTGATTTAAGGGATGCACCATCGGCTCCCCCACCAACAGAAACTGAGTCTGAGTTGAGCCAAGGTATGTGGGATATTTCAACACCAGCCACTGTGGCGAAATCCGATGATGAGCACGACCTGCCAAACGTCTATGTCTTTGAAGACGGTACGCAAAAGTATTATAACGATGATGATAACTTCGGTACTTACACAATCTACACTTCAACTTATACCGAAGATAAAGATACAGAGACGCTTACATTCAACCTTTATGACGAGAGCGATCTAGGTAACCCTACCGAGTTAACAGGGACTTATGAAGTTTCAAACGGCATGTTAACCATCTCAGGAACAAATGACGGAAACTTCACCGGTAACGATGAATCAGAAAACGATGCGGTGAAAGATGCAGTTGCAGCGGCAAATAATGACGCTGGCGATAACAACGTCGTACAAATTTTGGATACCAATAAAGGTGGAACAGAAGAAGACACCGGTGAGTTACGAATCAAGCTGTCTGATTCAACGAGTGTTTCAGAAATTTCAACAGGCCGACTAACTGTAGATCTAACTTACCAGCATCATGAAGAAACAGAACAGGAAGCCGACGGTTCTGGTGACAATGCTTACATCTCATTTTATGCAGCAAAAACCTCGAATTCCAACTTGCATGGCGAAGTGGCATTTGAAAACGGCAAAATCAAATACCGCGATGCAAGTGGAAACTTGACGGAAACAGGCGACACGTTTGAGTTAGGTGAAAACCTCGCGATAGAAGTCAGTTGGATAGAAAACTTCTTCTCTTTTTCGGTTAACGGTAAACAAATAGGTGAAATGTTACCTGTCGCTGATGGCACCGCTGTAACCTATGTATCACTGAGACTAGGTGATAATGGCAACACTACAAACTTTGAATTAAATGCAGACAACTTGAAGATTTACTCTAGTGATTCGGGCTCTGAAGTGTTGGTTCTAGAAGAGGATTTTGACAACTACATTCCAGGCTTAGACCTTGCGACAATTTACAATAGTGCATCAAGCGAAGCGGTTGTCATTTCAGACGGAAGTTCTAATCCTGATAAACCGTCAGAAGACGTGAGTGAAAACTTTGACTCATACCCAGTAGGAACAAATATCAGTTCAGCAAACTCTAGTTGGAAAGAATACAATACGGTTGCTGATGACTCCTCCACCTTGACCTCCGTGGCTGTAGTAAGTGATGACGTATCAAAGAGCGGCACTAACTCTCTGCTAATATCCGACACAGATACGACCAACAAACCATACGTTACGCGCGAGTTTTCAAACGGAGCAACATCAAACGGTAGCGTGTCATTCGATGTTTACATTCCGTCAGACAACGAAAAAACTACATACATTAATGTTGGCTCAGGTAAAAACAACTCAGATCGTTACTACGAATTGAGAATTTCGGGCAGTGGTAAAGTTGAAGCCGAAGCAGGATCAGATGACGTAGAAATAGGCACTATTACGACTGACGCTTGGAGCTCAATGTCCCTAGCTTGGGATGGTGATGAGATTAACGTTTCTATTAATGGAAAAACGGTTGATGCGCCAAGTCAGTCCGAAACAGGCTTAGACGCAACGAATACACCATCACAACTGACTATTTATGTAGGGGACACAAGTGGTGCTTCAACAAAAGCATATTTCGATAACATCGATTCAAAGCAACTCTAGTGTTATTTTGTAGCACTTGATACTAGGCCAGGCTTTCGAGCCTGGCTTTATTTTTTTACCTCTTCAGAAGAACAAAATTCAACACAATACTCTAAATTCAAGCCAGTCCCAGTGATTGCTTGCTCTATCTTGTTTCTTACCTTTTAAAGAATTCCACTGAAAACAAAAGCCTCATCAAATCGATGAGGCTTAAGTAGAAATCGAGTAGCTCTTAGCTTTCTATTAGTTTCAATTTTGATTTAGCTTGAGCTTAGAAAATGTCACGCTGTTATAGTCACCGTTTTTCTTGTCGACTGAAAAATCACCGGTGCCCGCACATCCTGTACCCCACACAGGGTGAGACTCACTGACGCTACATTGACCATAAGCTCCTGCTTTAAAATAGAACATGTCTTCTGCGTAGCCATGCTCAAAGTCCTTACTATCAATCCCCTTACTGAGATCTATGGAATAAGTCACTGTCTCGTGGCGTTCTGTTTCAAACGTCAAGTTCATCATAGTTCCTTGAACTTCTATCTTGTAGCTGAACTCTTCACCAAGAGCGATACCTGCTTGGCCTGGTTCTTCAAGGTTATCCCAAGTATTTCCCCATACTGGATATGCAATATCAATACGATTTGGATCTTCCTTCGCTAGGTTACGCTCGTAGTTCCAAAATACAGAGCCCATTTTGTGTTCTGGGAATTTTTTATAGAAGATTTTAATGGGTTCATTTCCATGTCCATAACCTTTACCCTCTTTTATTTTTGCATCAATTTTTTTCGCGTGGATTTGACCGACAACAACAGAATGAGCAGGCCCTTTCTCTGGAAATTTGGCGTGTTCAGAAACATGGTTCACTTTCAAGGTCGCTTCCAACGTTCCACCTACACGACTGTGTTTAGCAGCCTGAGGGTTGCTCGATAAAGCCCAATGGTTTGCTAAATCATCGGTTTGAATAGAAAAGTCAGCGCCACGAGGCATTTCACGTAGTTCAGAGCGTGCATTCTTCGAGTTTTTTGTCGTTACCGCTTTATTCTGCACTTCAAACACCAAGTTGCCTTCTTCGTTCAAGAAGAAGAAATCTTTGTGTGAATAACTCAGCATCGCCACACCCTCGATTTCGTCCACTTTTCCGTCTTCATTGATATCGGAAGGAATAGTGATCTTCCAGTTTCGCATATCAAATTTATCGGCAGGGACTGGATAATCAACGCCATTATTTAAATCAGAAGCGATAGCAAGAGTTGGTAAGGTAACAGCCATTGCGGCTACGAGTAGATTGAGTTTCATGTTCAAACCTTATTATATGTAATATTGTCATACATATAATAAGGTTTGCAAAGGAATGATTCGAGGAAAGAAGTTATGATGTGCTCTATTGATCACAATTTATAAACTCGATAAACGCCAAAATGATAAGCTAGACATACTCCTCTTTAGTCCATAGCATCTACGAATATTTTCGACCTAATCCGAAAGTCATAGGATCAATCGTACATTAGCTTGTCTGCCTTATTAATATCGAAACCTTTCAGAGACTTACGTGCTAAATGCCTAAATGGCCATGCCTTAACAATTTCTTCAAACGGCATGATTGCAAACACCCAAAACACTGAAAGGTCCAAGTATAAAATCATCAAAGCACATAACGGTATTGAGATTACCCACTGACCGGTAAAGTTAATCTTAAACACCTCCGTTGTTTTACCTAACGCTCTCAAAATATGACCATGAACGGTGTTATAGCCACGTACTATCGGTAGCAGTATGTAAAGTGGAGCAATCGCGGATAACGCTTTGTAAGTACTCGGGTCTAAGTCGGGATACAAATCAGGAAGAACGAAACTAAGTGCAAAAAAGAAAAATGCTGAAACGAACGAGATCATCACGGCCATATCAATACTAATATCGACATTGTTACGCAGCTCATCCATTTTTCTTGATCCAATTGCTTGGCTAATCGTGATTGCCGATGAATGCGCCCAAGCAGTAATGAACTGAGTACCCGCTTTGATCCAAGGCATCACGATAGTCATAGCGACATAAGCATTTAAGGTCAGTTGCGAGTACAGCAACATGTATATCGTTGCGCCAGTTTGTAACATTGTGACGTTCGCCGCGACGGGGAAAATCTCTTTAAAATGCTTATGTATATTGCTTTTCAATGACGCATCAAGCTTCTTAATAGACAAGATGATAGAATCATCAAGCTTAATGCACATGGTTAAATATAACAGCCGAATACTAATAGCAACCAAACTACCCGCCGCGGCGCCTTGAACGCCAATACCTTCAAAATTAGTCAGGCCGTGAATCAGAACATAAGACATCGCCACGTTGACTGGCAATTCAATCAAATAGCCTTTAAATGGAACTTTGGTCCGTCCAAGCGCATTGAACACCGCAATCATAACCTGAGTAATGGCATTGAATATGACGATGAACTTAGCAATTGCAAGGTAGCATTTTGTCTCCGCATAGAGATCAACGTTATCCGTCAACTTACTGATTAACGCTTCATCAAAGACAGTAATCAACAGCCAGAATAAGGATGCGACTAGAACGTTGATAACTAAAGCTGCCCAGAAACCTTTATTTAACGATAGATAATGACCAGAGCCTACGGCACGGCTAAGTACCAATTGAGACCCATTTGCTAGAGCCATTTGGATACCTAAAACAAAAGAAACTATTGTTGTAGCAATCCCCATAGCAGCAAGTGAAACTTCACCTAATGGCGTAACAAGCAGCGTATCAATCATAAGCATTGATTGCATCAACAAAGCATTAAGAGCAAGCGGCCAAGCAAGAGATAAGTTTTTCTTTATATATGGTTGGGAAAACATTAGTAAACCTTTGTAATGAGGTTAAACGTTTAAACTAAAGAGCTCTGTCATTAGGCAAAGTTCATGACAAAAAGAAACGACAGAAAACTCTTTTTAGTCAATAAAATGTACGCAAGCTCTTAACTATTCACGGCGTCGGAAAGCCTCTGATTCTCATCATTTAACAGCGTTTGAGAGGCTAAACGAGCTTGAAATGAGTTTCCGACCATAATTGCATCATAAATTGCACGGTGCTCATTAAGGCAGAACCTCCCTCCTTCAACTGACTTGTCAATAAACACCTTAAATATGGTCGAAAGTATATTGCTGAAGGGAACGTAGAAGTGATTATCGGTACAAAGGAATATCGTTTGATGAAACAAATGATCGTTAGCAATCCACTCATCATAATCGTGACATCGTGCTGCCATCGTCATTCTTTGAAATACAATTGACAACAGCTTTCTTTGCTCAGCATTGGCATTTTGGGCTGCCAGCGCACACGCCTCTGGTTCTATGGCTTTACGCAATCCTAAAAACTGAGATAGAAACGGCTTAGTATCTTCTAAATCTTGGATCCACTCTAAGAGTTGAGGATCAAGAAAATGCCAATAATTTCTTGGTAGTACCGTAGTTCCAACTTTTGGTTTAGAGATAATTAAGCCTTTAGCAGACAGCAACTTCGTCGACTCTCGTAGTGCTGTCCGACTAACACCAAACAACTTACACAGCTCTATTTCACTCGGGAGTTTCTCATTTTGACTTAATTCTCCTGACAATATTTTGCGAGAAATCTGTCTTGCTACTTGTACATGTATCTTGTGATTTGAATTCCCGAGAAGTGAAAACTCTGCCATCTATATTCCTCATTGCCAACAGCCTAAACGACTTGTTTAACTAATAATTAGAAAAGGCCAAATGAAACACGCTTTGAAGGCGGAGACTTTCTGTGTAAATGTAAAGCACTGTTATTTAGCGTCTAAAATCTAACGATCTTATGAATATGATTTTTACTCGCGAGGTATATTGGCCAAACTCAATATTGAATGGTCGAGTAGTAACATCATGCACACCGATCTTTAGTATATAATAATACAATATCACTTTATTTAACAAGAAACCTGATCTTCTATTCAAATTGTGTGCTGTGTATTGAAAATCAGTGAGTACAATAAGTAGGCGCGACTAGAGTTAACTAACATATTGAGCTAACAAATAAATAAGGAATGATGTAAGAATCGGTGGCCTCATCTGTTATACGCTAAGTATCATAATCATGAAGGCTTCATAAAGCAGTCGGAGATTCAAAATGGATTTGTGAAGACAGCTGTTATTACGTAAACATCTTCTTGGTGAGCTACACTTTGGATGATATAGTCCAAGCTTAAATAATACAATTTTAACGATAAGTGATTTTATGTCTGGTGAATTTCATTCTATCTCCGGTTCCAAGCGCAGCTTACATGTGCAAGTAGCTCGCGAAATTGCTCGTAGCATTTTGTCAGGCAAGATCCCTCAAGGGTCCATTCTTCCAGGAGAAATGTCCCTGTGTGAACAGTTTGGTATCAGTCGCACAGCTTTGCGTGAAGCCGTAAAACTTTTAACATCAAAAGGTTTACTCGAGTCACGTCCAAAAGTTGGTACTCGAGTCATCAACCGAGCGTACTGGAACTTTTTAGACCCACAATTAATTGAATGGATGGACGGTCTAACAGAGATAGATCAGTTCTGTCATCAATTTTTGGGGTTACGACGCGCGATAGAGCCTGAAGCTTGTGCACTCGCAGCGAAAAATGCCACTGCGGAACAGCGAATTCAGCTATCAGAAGCATTCCAAGATATGTTGGAAGTCGCTAAAGCAGACGAACTGGACAAAGCGCGCTGGATGGATGTAGATATTCGTTTCCATAGCATTATTTTTAACTCAACCGGAAACGACTTTTTCTTACCGTTTGGGCATGTTCTGACTACAATGTTCATTAACTTTATTGCTCACTCATCTGAGGAAGGCAATACGTGCATCGAAGAACATCGTGAGATTTATGAAGCAATAATGGCAGGCAATGCTGAAAAAGCACGTCAAGCTTCGGCTAACCACTTGTTGGAGTCAAAACATCGCTTACCTGAAGCCAGTTAAGCTTAGGGCTTGGGCGATCTAATAACTAGGCAAAAGCACGCATCTCGCGTGCTTTTTTAATTTCGTTTCCTCCATTCTTTATGGCACACCATCAACATTTTGATATATAGTAATACAAATGTATTTTGAGAATGTTGTGTTATGACCGACTCGCTACTGCCAAATATCATACAGTTTATCAGCCAGATTGATCCGTTTGACAAGGTACCTAAAGGTGCACTTCGCGAGCTTGCTTCATCTGTTAAGATCACTTATTTAAGCAAGGGGGATGTTGTTGATCAGTATTCTTCTAAGAACGAAAAGTCACTTTATATTATTAGAACTGGCTCTATCGAACAGCGTAAATCTGATGGCATATTGAGAGCTAAACTTGGTCCGGAAGATTTGTTTGGCTTCACTTTTCTTGGTAACGAAGTCGAAAGCGGAAAAGAATACAAAGCAATTGCAATCGAAAATTCATTAGTTTATGTAATTCCAAATGCTGCGCTGAAAAAGTTGTGCACTTCTCATCCTGAATGTGCTGAACATTTTGCATCACAAGCTCAAGTACGGCTAAAGTCAGCATTAGATGTCGTGTGGTCTAACAAAGAAAAAGGGTTGTTTATTCGGCGTGTAGAGGAAGTTGCTAGTGGTCGAGTTGCAATTGTAACCGCTGAGCAATCCATTCAGTCAGTCGCCAACGAGATGATCGATAAGTGCTCTCCCTGCGCTGTCGTTTATCGTGATAATAAAATAGTTGGACTGATTACCGACCGAGATATGACAAAGCGAGTCATCGCCAAAGGATTAAGCATCTCAACACCAGTCGTCGAAGTCATGTCGCCTGATCCTAAAACAATTCATCCTGACGATTTAGTTCTACACGCAGCCTCCATTATGATGCAGTACAACATAAGAAATTTACCCCTAGTCAGAGACAATAACGTCGTTGGCGTTTTGACAACAACGCACTTGGTTCAAAACCATCGAGTCCAAGCTATATTTTTAATTGAAAAGATCAAATATGCTGGCAGTGTCAAAGCTTTGTCTAGTTTTACGTCCGAGCGCCAAGCTATTTTTGAAGCATTAGTCGAAGGACGGGTTTCACCAGAAATCATTGGTAAAGTGATGACCATGATTATGGATGCGTACACTCGTAGGTTAATACAAATAGCCATTGATAAGTTGGGAACACCTCCCTGTGACTTCTCTTGGATTGTGGCAGGATCTCATGCTCGCCAAGAAGTACATATGCTGTCAGATCAAGATAGCGCCATCGTATTAGATGATTCGGCAACAGATAACGACCGTATCTACTTCAAACATTTAGCAATGATAGTAAGTAATGGCCTGAGTAAATGTAACTATCCATTGTGTCCAGGGAAATTTATGGCAGCGACCCCTAAATGGTGCCAGCCTCTCTCTGTTTGGAAAAAGTACTATAAGAAATGGGTGGCAAATCCTGAATACGAGCGCCTCCTCAATATCAGTGTCTTTTTAGAAATCCGAACCGTTTATGGAAACAAAGACTTTGAACAGATACTTCGCGATGAGCTTCACTCTAACATCAACGCTAATAGAGAATTCCTTACGATGTTAGTTAACGATGCGGTGAAAACAAACCCACCGCTAGGAATATTCAATAGCCTAGTGTTACAAAAATCGGGAGAGAACAAGAAAACGCTCGACGTAAAAAAATACGCGATTAATCTAATCATTGATCTTGCAAGGATTTATGGTCTTGCAGTTGAATGTGACCTCACTGCAACTGATGAGCGTTTTAAAGCAGCCAACGAAAAAGGGCTGCTCAGCCATGACGCGTACAAAAATATAATAAACGCATATCAATTCATCTTGTCGTTTCGATTTGCCCATCAATTAGAAGCACTAAAAAGTGGAGATGAGCCAAATAACCACATTGACCCCAATACGTTCGGTAGTTTTGAACGTCAACATTTAAAAGACGCGTTCCGCATCATTGCAGATCTACAAGAAGTCGCCAAACTCCGTTTTGGGAGCCGATAATGAAGCGCTTACTTGAGTACTTTCATCCATTGACACGAAAAAATCGTCAGAGACAAAAGCACTCTAAAAAGAAGCACATCCCTCTTTATCTTAAAAAGCTGCTTCGCTCGCCAAATCTGGACATAAATCAACGAGCTTTTGACACTGAGTTCATCGTTCTTGATCTTGAAACAACTGGCTTAGACAGTGAGGAAGAAGTCATTCTTTCCATGGGCTGGGTAGAGATTCGACAAAGCCATATTGACTTAGCAACAAGCCAACACCTTTATGTACATAGCGACTCAAAAATCAAGCCCGAAACCATAGTTGTTAACCATATTACCCAACAAATGCTGACTGATGGAATCTCTATTCATGAAGCAATGCGGACATTCTTTAAAGCAGCAGAAAACAAAGTTATTGTTGCGCACGGATGTATAGTCGAAACTAGCTTTATTAATCAATATTTACAGCGAGTTTTCAACATAAAAGAGTTGCCGCTCATTTGGATAGACACCTTGCGAATAGAAAAAAGGTTACAAAGAGCTATCAATGCTTCCGATGAATCAGATGTGACTCTAGCAGCGACAAGGGAACGTTACGGGTTACCCGCTTACAACGGCCATAATGCACTTGCAGATGCAATTGCAACTGCAGAGTTACTATTAGTTCAACAAACCCGTATCGCACCTCAGACAAAAGCGACAGTCGGGCCCCTTTACCGACTTAGCCTGTAATCATCCAGATCACAGGCCTATTTGCTAAACATGTTCTCTGTCACAATTTGGTATCATCAGCATTTACCTTAATTGATAATACAATATCATTAATGGGGTCGGCGTTAGCAAAATGCAGCGAATAGCCATTGTCACTTGCCAACATCAGAGCGAGTGTAAACTGATTAGTTGCTCCATATCATAACTACATTTTAGAGAGCTTAGCATTGCATGTGCGCAATGATTGTCGAAGATCTAGCAGCGTTACATAAACAACCGAATTCAGGTGATGTCCCCTCGAACGTCATCTGCAGTGGTTAGTAATCATGTAAAGCCGCTGTTGCGAACTTCAGCCGACAGCTCGCGGTACTAGTACCGTTTGGCCCATGCAGTACAGGCTTGCATGGGCTTTTTTTTAACAATCCTACATCAATCGATGTTATATCCCTCTGCCAGATATGCATAAATCCGCGTCCATTCTTATTAGAGGACTTAAGATTCTTTATAAGTATATTCATAGAACCCATACCTAAACTCGACACTTTTAGCAGCTTCAGAGAAAAGCAATATCTGACACCGATCACTTGTATGATTAATTAAAGGGTTTATTACGCCTTACCGGTCACGGTTTTGAGTTATTGTACTACAAATAAGAGGAGCGAACGTTACTATTACTTAGGACAATAAACTACTTCAAAGGTCTAAAGATGGAACTCAATACTCTCATTGTGGGCATCTATTTTCTATTCTTAATCGCAATAGGTTGGATGTTCAGAACTTTTACTAGTACTACAAGCGACTACTTCCGAGGTGGCGGCAACATGCTTTGGTGGATGGTTGGAGCAACGGCGTTTATGACTCAATTCTCTGCTTGGACATTTACTGGCGCCGCTGGTAAAGCCTACAATGACGGTTTTGCTGTCGCTATTATTTTCCTTGCAAACGCGTTTGGTTACTTCATGAACTTCGCTTACTTTGCACCGAAATTTCGTCAGTTACGCGTCGTAACTGTCATAGAAGCCATTCGTATGCGTTTTGGTACAACAAACGAACAAGTATTTACTTGGTCTTCGATGCCAAACAGTGTTGTCTCTGCAGGTGTATGGCTTAACGCCCTCGCTATTATAGCTTCAGGTATTTTTGGTTTTGATATGACAGCAACCATCTGGATTACCGGTTTAGTTGTACTTGCGATGTCGGTAACTGGCGGCTCTTGGGCGGTTATCGCCTCCGATTTCATGCAAATGGTCATCATCATGGCGGTAACGATCACATGTGCAGCCGTTGCTATTGTTCAAGGTGGTGGAGTTACTGAAATTATCTCTAACTTCCCAGTCGCAGAAAGTGGCAGCTTTGTTGCAGGTAACAACCTGAACTACTTAAGCATCTTTAGTATTTGGGCGTTCTTTATCTTCGTTAAGCAGTTCTCTATTACAAACAATATGTTGAACTCTTACCGTTACCTAGCTGCAAAAGACTCTAAAAATGCAAAAAAAGCAGCTTTGCTAGCATGTGTATTGATGTTGGGTGGAGTTTTCATTTGGTTCATGCCTTCTTGGTATATTGCAGGCCAAGGTGTTGATTTAGCGGCAGCTTATCCAGATGCTGGTAACAAAGCAGGCGACTTCGCGTACCTATACTTCGTTCAAGAATACATGCCAGCAGGTATGGTTGGACTTCTGGTCGCTGCAATGTTTGCTGCTACGATGTCCTCTATGGACTCTGGTCTTAACCGCAATTCAGGTATTTTCGTAAAGAACTTTTATGAACCGATCGTTCGTAAAGGCCAAGCATCAGAGAAAGAGCTAGTCGCAGTTTCTAAAGCAACATCGGCGGTATTTGGCGTTGCAATTATTCTAATCGCGCAGTTTATAAACTCTCTAAAAGGTCTGAGTCTATTCGACACTATGATGTACGTTGGTGCGCTCATCGGGTTCCCAATGACAATTCCAGCGTTTTTAGGCTTCTTTATCAAGAAAACTCCAGACTGGGCCGGTTGGGGAACTCTAGTCGTGGGTGGCATCGTTTCCTACCTTGTTGGGTTTGTTATCACAGCTGATATGGTGTCATCGGCGTTTGGCCTTGAGGAGTTGACTAGCCGAGAATGGTCTGATGTGAAAGTAGCAATAGGTCTAATCGGACACATGACGCTAACTGGTGGCTTCTTCATGTTGTCGACTCTATTCTACAAGCCTCTAACTGACAAACGCCAAGCAGATGTCGATAAGTTCTTTGAAAACCTATCAACGCCTCTTGTAGCGGAATCAGTGGCACAGAGAAAACTCGATAACAAGCAACGTCAAATGCTGGGTAAACTTATCGCGGTCGCAGGTATAGGTGTCATGTTTATGGCTCTGCTACCTAACCCAGTATGGGGGCGCTTAGTGTTTATTCTATGTGGTGCCATCGTCGGAGGTGTTGGTCTACTACTTGTAAAAGCTGTGGATTCAAGCGCTGAACAAGCCTCTGAACCTGTGACAGAAAGTTAAATCTCTTATTCTAATAAACGCGGCTATTCTTTGGCCGCGTTTTTTAATTCTAAGTTCCCAGTACGAACACTTCCCCCTTTTACGAAGACATATCATCTTGTCTAGGGTTATCGAATTGCAGCTTTATTTTGTCATTCGATAAGGCTAAACCAGAACGTGATAATCTGATCGAGTTAAAAGTGCAGCCTACCTTGCTTAAGTAAACGCCCCAAAGCCATCCAAATATCTGATGAAGTAAAGATCTCGGCTCGTATACTTTGTTACCGCTTCGTGATTTAGACTCGCTAGTCCTTTACATCACCACCTAGTCTACAAGCCAAACTATTCCCGCTGAACAAACCATCTCGGGATTACTTAGGTACACTATTTTCTCTTTTTGCAGATGGCACAACAACCGCTACCAATAAAGCTAACAACAGGAACACGGGGCTAAGCATTAATCCATGCCAGATTGAATACCCATCATGGAACAGCCAGAATATACCAAGCGTCAGTAGGTACGAAAAGTAGCTGCAAAACACCAAGCTAATCGCGACAAAGCGCTTTTGATTAATAATAAGAATCCGCACTAGATACTGGCTAAGAATACCAGAGCAGCGCATGGCAAGTTGCCAATTAATGATAAAGAAAGCAAGCGCAATAAACCCAGCTACGACCAGTGCATCATGCGTGCTTAAAATGAAGTAGCTACCAAATCGGCTTATGATGACCGGATAATCGCCTTCGTATATCGTTGACCAAGATATTGCGTTCGCTGCTGCTACGTAATTGGCAAAATAAGCAATGGCGTAGAAAGTCGTTTGAGAACTGAACGGCTGAAATACATCCGTACAAAATCCTCGCCACTCTTCTTTGTTGGCGGTAGGCCCAACCCAGTCACGTTTTTTTTGAGCGGTACGCCCGGCAAACGCAGGCCCGTTGCGAAACAACAGCCAAAATATATAGAGTGCAAGTATAACCAAGAGTATTGAAAACATACCCTTCCCCCTCATAAATTATCGGCGCCACTGCCAATGGCGTTGGGGTCGTAAACTGCACTTCCCTGCTATACCTATTTGATTTATCAAAGACTTATTATTTTATTACCACCAAAATTCATTTAATGGCATGCTAAACAGCAACATTTTCACGCTTTGTGCGTGAAGTTCGAAAGCCTACTTTTAGGTTTAGCACAAAAATAACTACAGCAAAGCGTAAGAGAGGGATTCCGCACCCATCAATGAAGATGAGGCGTTAAGCAGAAGCTGCGACCGCAATGAGAAGAGAAGGATTCAAAGCGGTCATGCATGGGCGAGAAGAGCAACTATTTCTCTAACTTTTCTTCAAATACACCAATCTCTCTGCCCAACCAAATCGCGCGTTCTGTGTGATCGAGCAACTCTTCTTCGCTTACTGGGTGAATAAGCACAGAAAAATCGCCTCGAATCGTATCAAGCCACGCCAAGAACTCTTCACTCAATGATTCTAGGTGAATTTCAAACATCGGCATCTTGTGTGGGCCAACTAACCTTCCAACTAATGGAAACACACGCAGCACATCTTGACGCTCTTGACGGATGATCTCGTTCAAGGCTTGCGCTTTATCTTGTTCTCTTAGGGGAAAATAAACATGAGCGTGGTACATAACTTCTCCATAATCACTTCCGCTTGAGCACCACCTACTTTGGATAAGCTCAAGGACTGCCGAGGGTATACATTTGTAATGCCGTCACCCTACCTTGATTCCACTCAGTTGGGAAGAAGTTATGCATTCTCATAAGGTCGAGGCTTCGAGCACAACAAAAATTTGCAATTCATCATATAGCAACTGTTTGAGTTGATTCATTAATAATGACTCACTTTGTCAAATTTTACAGCCAAATTTTGTTGCAAATATGTTTCATTAGCCAGTAATTAAATTCGAGTTTAAAAATACCACCAACAAAATAGCAGCATATTACTCTGCAAAATCAGGGTGTAAGCAAAACTTTACTACTGAGCGAAAGTCAAAATGAAGCATAATTTAACAATTTGTTTACACTTATTGTATCTGGCTATACCACGATTTAGTTAGAGGGTTAGATACAGAAAAGCCTTTCTCTGTATCTTGCGGTGAAATAGTCGCAGCGATGTTATCGACAAATAGTTTAAGGGACGAACAGATGCCTACCGCTATCGAAAGCACACGCAACCTTAGGTATGGCCTTTGCGCTGATATCAGAGTTTGAGTACCCATACAAACTCTGGTTTTGTATGAACAGCTGCAGTCCAAAAGACCCGCAGCGTCAAAAGGAGCTTGAGATGAACGTTCAGGCATTACCCATGCATCGGTTTATCGACCATCGTGGGGACCTAGTCGGCCAACTACCCAACTGGGCTGACACTGAAACATTGGTCGGGTTTTACCGAGATATGGTATTAACTCGCACTTACGACAACAAAGCAGTTGCCTTGCAACGCACCGGTAAGCTAGGGACCTATCCCTCACACTTAGGCGCGGAAGCCATAGGCATTGCGGTCGGCAGAGCACTTAAAGCCGATGATGTGTTTGTCCCTTACTACCGCGATATGCCTGCGATGTGGTGTCGTGGCATTGGCATGGAAAAGAACCTTCAATACTGGGGTGGCGATGAGCGCGGGAGTGATTTTGCTCCTGAAGGCAGTCCGGTTCCTAGCCGAGACCTTCCCTACTGTGTACCCATAGCGACGCAATGTACGCATGCTGTCGGGGTGGCTTCCGCGCTAAAAATTCAAGGTAACCATGAAGCTGCGCTAGTCATGTGTGGCGATGGTGGTACATCCAAAGGGGACTTTCTTGAGTCAATAAACTGCGCAGGTACTTGGAATATTCCACTTGTTTTCGTCGTAAACAATAACCAGTGGGCAATTTCAGTGCCGCGTAGTCTCCAATGTGCCGCCGATTTCTTATCAGAAAAAGCGCAAGGTGCAGGTATACCGGGTATTACTGTCGATGGTAACGATGTCGTCGCCGTTTATGATGCAACTAAAACCGCCCTTGAGAGAGCAAGAAAAGGGAAAGGCGCAACACTCATCGAAGCGGTGAGTTACCGACTGAGTGACCACACTACGGCCGATGATGCGACTCGTTATCGTAAAGAAGATGATGTTCAAACTGCATGGCAATACGAACCTATCGCACGTCTTAAAACGTACCTCCTTAATCAAGGCGCTTGGAGCGACGAACAAGAACAGCAATGGCTAGATTACTGTAAAGAGCAAGTAGAGTTAGCTGTTGAACGCTATCTGAGCTTACCGCCACAAGCACCAGAAACCGGTTTCGATTATTTGTATGAATCGCTACCTCAAGAGCTTCATGCACAAAGAGATGAACTCATCAACAAGGCAATGAGAATGCAGGGAGGCAGACATGGCTGAGCTAACGTTGGTTGAAGCAGTAAACCTTGCCCTGCACCACGAAATGCAACAAGACCCCAATGTTGTCGTATTAGGTGAAGACGTGGGCGATAATGGTGGTGTATTTCGTGCCACTGTTGGACTCAAGCAAGAGTTTGGTCTTAAACGAGTCATCGATACGCCACTCGCTGAAGCCTTAATCGGCGGGGTTGCGGTCGGTATGGCAACGCAAGGATTACGACCTGTCGCCGAATTTCAGTTTCAAGGTTTCGTTTTTCCTGCGATGGAGCACTTAATGTGCCACGCGGCTCGAATGCGTAACAGAACTCGCGGTCGGCTCACTTGTCCCGCGGTTTTCCGTGCGCCATTTGGCGGCGGTATCCACGCTCCGGAACACCACTCAGAAAGCGTGGAAGCGTTATTTGCTCACACTGCTGGATTTAAAGTGGTGATTCCTTCTTCTCCACAACGCGCATACGGCTTACTTCTCGCTGCAATTAGAAGCAATGATCCCGTCATGTTCTTCGAACCGAAGCGCATATATCGCACCGTTAAATCTGAAGTCGTTGATAACGGCGAAGCACTCCCACTCGACACCTGCTTCACCTTACGCAAGGGGCGAGATATCACGCTCGTTACTTGGGGCGCATGCGTCGTAGAGTCACTTCAGGCCGCGCAAACCTTGTCTAGTCAGGGAATTGAAGTCGAGGTGATTGATTTGGCGAGTATTAAGCCAATTGATACCGCGACGATTTTCAGCTCACTAGAAAAAACTGGACGTTTACTCGTTGTTCATGAAGCGAGTAAAACTTGTGGTGTGGGATCTGAGCTATTAGCTCGAACCGCTGAACACGCCATGTGCTTACTTAAAGCCCCACCTAAACGAGTAACTGGAATGGACACCATTATGCCTTATTACCGTAACGAAGATTATTTCATGGTTCAGAAAGAAGACATTGTGACCGCAGCGCGCGAACTCGTGGAGGATTGGAAATGAAGACGTTTAACTTACCCGATCTCGGCGAAGGCCTCGCTGAATCAGAAATTGTAAAATGGCACGTTAATGTCGGTGACATGGTTAAATTAGATCAAGTGATCTTAACCGTAGAGACAGCAAAAGCGACGGTAGACGTCCCTGCCCCCTATTCGGGCCGTGTGGTCAGCCGTCATGGTGAGGAAGGTGAAATCGTCAATATTGGTGCATTACTGCTAGAGATTGATGAAACAGGTGCCGGGAGAGAAGTAACGGCAGAGAAAAAAGCCACTGCTGACGCCGCAACCGTCGTCGGTAGCGTTTCTCACCAAGCGCATCATGTTAACGTTGATGATTTCTGGATTGGTGGCAACCACAACACGACAGAAAGTAACCTCGTTACCGCCCTGCCTTCGGCTCGCTTGTTGGCACAAAAACTTGGGGTAGATCTTAACCTTGTGTCAGGTAGTGGCCCGAACGGACTTATCGTAGATGCCGATATTTACGACGAAGCCGGAAAACAGCGTCCAGGCACCGAAGTTTTGAAAGGCGCTCGACGTACCATGGTATCGTCTATGACCGAATCGCACGAACATGTTGCTGCCGTAACCATTACGGAAGAAGCATTGTTGGAAGATTGGCTGCCAAACGAAGATATCAGTATCCGCCTTGTTCAAGCGATTGTTCATGCGTGTCAAGAAGAGCCCGCTTTAAACGCTTGGTTTGATGCCGAAACCATGACACGCTGTGTACACACAACGGTCAATGTAGGAATTGCAGTAGATAGCCGTCATGGATTGTACGTGCCAGTCTTGCGCCACGCAGATGAATACGAGCCACAAGATGTTCGTCGTTGGCTCGATCAAACCGTTGAAGGGATCAGAGAGAGAAAAATCGGTCGTGAGCAATTGCAACACGCGACGATTACGCTTTCCAACTTCGGCGCGATTGCCGGTATTTACGCGACACCTGTCGTCACACCGCCACAAGTCGCTATTGTCGGCGCGGGCCGAATACTCGACCGAGTTGTGATAAGAAATGGTCAAGCAATTTCGGTGAAAGCAATGCCGCTATCCGTAACGTTTGATCATCGCGCTTGTACTGGTGGTGAAGCTGCAAGGTTTACAAAAGTACTTGCAGAGCACCTGCAACGTCCGAGCGAAAAGTAACTTATAAAAATCAAATGATAAAGGCTTCCAGTCCGGAAGCCTTTTGTTTTAGGAAGCAAGACTATATCTACAGCTTCTCTAACAGCTCAGGCATTACCACAAACAAATCGTCGACCAATCCATAATCTGCAATGTCAAAAATAGGCGCATCAGGGTCGCTATTAATTGCAACAATCACCTTGGAATCTTTCATTCCCGCCAAATGCTGGATCGCGCCAGAAATTCCGACGGCAATGTATAACTCCGGTGCAACAATTTTGCCGGTTTGCCCGACTTGATGGTCATTAGACACATAGCCCGCATCGACCGCCGCTCGTGACGCCCCTACCGCTCCACCTAGCTTGTCAGCCAATTGTTCTACTAAAACAAACTTCTCTTTACTCCCGAATGCACGACCACCCGACACTACTACTCTAGCCGCTGGCAATTCTGGTCGCTCACTTTCTGGCGTTTGTTGCGAAACAAACTCACTAAGTTTATTGATAATCACCGTGTCGACTTGAGTAAGCTTAGGGACAACTGGCGTGTCAGATAGCTCTGCGGCATCAAAAGCCGTACTTCTTATGGTCATCACTTTATAGGGATCATTCGACGTGACTCTCGCCAATGCATTTCCAGCATAAATTGGACGAATCACCGTATCGATAGACTCGATTGTCATCACGTCAGAAAGTTGACCAACATTAAGCAACGCCGCCACACGAGGCATCACATTCTTACCAAATGTACTGGCAGGAGAAAGAATGTGTGAGTAGTTTTTGGCTACTTGTGAGATCAAAGGTGCGATATTTTCCGCTAATCCATGTTCATATCCCTTCGCATCAACCCAGATAATTTCTGCAACACCTTGAACACAATTCAACTCATCCAAAACTGATTGGCACTGATAACCAATAAGCAACACAGAAACAGGAAGCGATTTATCATCATCCTTAATCTCAAATGCCGCTTTAATTGCACACAGCGTCCCTACAGCCAACGATTGGTTGTCATGCTCTGCGAGCACAAGTGTTGCTAATGGTCGGTCTTCCATGGTCATGCCTCATATAACACGTCAGATCCATTACTTGAGCTTAGTCCACTTCACGTTAACGTCAACTGAGCTATAGTTTTCTGTATAGAAACCAAAACCTGTCACGCAGATGACGATAATAGAAAGGAAGCATAAAGATGGAACGAGAATGCATGGAGTTTGATGTCGTGATCGTGGGGGCCGGACCTGCAGGCTTAAGCGCCGCTTGTCGGCTAGCTCAACTCAGCCAAGACAGTGAAGGTGACGCACTTTCAATTTGCGTTGTAGAAAAAGGCTCAGAAGTGGGCGCACATATTTTATCTGGCGCTGTTTTTGAAACTAGTGCCTTAGATGAGCTTTTCCCCAATTGGAAAGAAATGGAGGCCCCGCTAGCAGCCTCGGTTCAACGAGATAATTTCCTTTATCTTACTACTGAACAAAACCATATTCGCGTTCCCCACTTCCTTACACCGCGTCCAATGATAAATGGCGAGAATAATTACGTAATTAGCCTTGCCAACCTTTGCCGTTGGCTCGCTAACCAAGCAGAAAATCTTGGGGTGGAAGTTTTTCCGGGCTTTGCCGCTGCAAGCATCAATTATGATCAGACTGGCGCCGTGACAGGCATTAACACGAGCGATATGGGACTAGATAAGAACGGCCAGGCCAAACCTAACTTTGAACCAGGTATCGAGCTAAGGGCAAAATACACCCTTTTTGCTGAAGGTTGTCGCGGACATCTGGGTAAAGAACTTATTCAAAGGTTCGACCTAGACGCAGGAAAGCAACCACAGCACTACGCGCTTGGCCTAAAAGAGATATGGGAGTTACCCACTGACAGTAAGGATGTATCTGGCAGTGTTATCCACTCCGCTGGCTGGCCCTTGAGTGAAACAAATACTACAGGCGGCGGTTTTCTCTATCACATGGAGAACAACCAAATCGCCGTCGGGCTTATTGTCGACTTGAATTACAGCAATCCTTACTTGAGTCCGTTTGACGAATTTCAACGCTTTAAGCACCATCCTGCTATTGAACCACATTTGAAAGGTGCTCAGCGCATCGCTTACGGCGCAAGAGCCATTGCGAAAGGTGGGCTTTCCTCTCTGCCGAGACAGCAATTCCCTGGCGGTTTATTGATTGGTTGTGATGCGGGGACTTTGAACGTCGCAAAAATTAAAGGCAGCCACACAGCAATGAAATCCGGAATCATTGCAGCAGAAGCGGTACATACGGCCCGACAAACTGGAGCTTCTGAGCCAGACTACCAGTCGTTGTTTGAATCATCATGGTTGTATGACGAACTCGCCAAAACGCGTAACTTTGGCGCGAACATTCATAAGTTTGGCAGCATACTTGGTGGTGCTCTTTCGACTTTTGAACACAACCTGTGGCAACCACTGGTTAAGAAGCCGTTACCTTGGTCTATCAAGGACTATTCGCACGATCATGAGCAGTTAAAACCTAAACAAGAGTGCCACCCAATTGCATACCCAAAACCAGATGGTGAAATCAGTTTTGATAAGCCTTCGTCGGTATTTTTGTCAGGAACACAGCACGAAGAGAATCAACCTTGTCACCTTGTTCTGACTTACCCTCACATTCCAATTGATGTGAATTTAGGTATGTATGACGAACCAAGTCAGCGCTATTGCCCCGCTGGGGTTTATGAAGTGGTGGAAGTGAACAATAAGTTGAAGTTTCAGATAAATGCCGCCAACTGTGTGCATTGCAAAACCTGTGACATCAAAGATCCTTCACAAAACATCACATGGAAAGCACCAGAAGGCGGCGGTGGACCGAGCTATCAAAACATGTAGATACGTTAGTATGTTGACGATCTAACAAATGGATAAACAAACCGATTGGCAGAGCCTCATTACTCCTGCCAATCGGCAAAATGATCAAGCAAGAAGTCGATAGCCAATCGCGCTCGTAGTGGCAGAAAGTGACGATTCTGATAAACAATCCAGCTGCTGTTGCCACTTCCCCAATAGGGCTCTAGGATTGGCACCAAACGACCAGACGAAATAGCATCGTTGAAACTGCTCTTCGGTAAGTACGCCACACCTAATCCTTCTGCACAGGCTTGCAAGACCGTGTGTGCGTTATTGCTCTTCCATCTGCCCTGCACTTTTACGCCATCTAAAGGCTTGCCGTCTTTTTCAAACAACCAAACGTCTTTGTTGGCAATAATGCAGCTATGACGCTTGAGTTGCTCGGGGTGCGTTGGCAAACCATGTTCATCGAGATAACGCTGACTGGCTGCCGCTGCCATGGGACGATCCACCAGCTTTCTCGCAACCAAGCCTGAATCACTCAACCTTCCGTAACGAATAGCGAAATCGAAGCCATCTTCAATAAAGTTGACCATGCTGGTGTTGAAGTTGATTTCTACCGTGAGATTAGGATGTTGCTTGGCAAACGCCATCAAGGCAGGCGCTACATGGTTCTCAGAAAACGCACCAGCGGCGCTCACGCGTAACGTACCACTCAGTTGAGTTTGCTGCGTGGTGAGCTGTTCATTCGCTTGCTGAAGCCCAATCACCAACTCTTTACACTGCTGATAATACGCTTGCCCTGCTTCCGTTAGACTCACCATTCTTGTCGAACGGGCTAACAAGGCGACACCTAATCGCTCTTCTAACCTTGTGACTTGACGACTGACATGACTGGTACTGCAACCTAACTGTTTTGCCGCTGCAGAAAAACCTAAGCTCTCAGCAACCGTAACAAACTCATTGATACCTTCAAAACTGTCCATACTTACCTTTGCTATATAGCAATAATGTTTTGCCAATTAATTGTATTATCACTTATTTGTTTAGCAATTAGTATGAAGGTGTTCAACAAATACACGTAAGCCAAAAAGGAAACCATCATGAAGAAAGTACTCATCATTGTGACGAACCATGCGACCCTAGGTGAAACTGACCAAGCAAACGGAACTTACGCGCCAGAGCTCACTCATGCCCTTAGCGAACTGCTGGGTGCAGGCTTCGATTACGACATTGCCTCTATCAAAGGCGGGCAAGCACCACTGTACGGAACCGACATCGAAGGCGACGCAGTGAACGAGAAAATTTTGGCGGATGATGATTTCCAGAACCGCATCAACAACACGATTCCAGTGTCACAAATCAACGGTGACAACTACGATGCGATCTTCTATCCGGGTGGTTTTGGTCTTCTTTCAGACCTAGCGAGCAACGAAGATTTTGCCAAGATTTCCGCAAAACACTATGAAGAAGGCGGTATTGTGGCAGCAGTTTGTCATGGTCCGGGCGCTCTTCTTCCTATCACGCTTAGCAATGGCGAGAAGCTACTTGCGTCTAAATCAGTGACAGGTTTCACTCGCGAAGAAGAGATCGACTTCGGCACCATCAACGATATCCCATTCCTATTGGAAGAATCTCTTGCACGCAGCGCAGCGCGCTACTCTAAAGTGCAACCTTGGCAAGAGTTTGTAATTGTGGATGATCGTGTCATCACAGGTCAAAACCCAACGAGCGCACACGGCGTAGGCAGAGCGATTGTTGAACACCTAGCTTAAACGCGCCGGAAACTACAACCATCCTAGAAGAGGAAAGCGTGCTTTGTCATGCTTTCCCTTGCTACAGGCGATCGCAAGATGCGCTTATACTTCTTCCCCTGCCTCGTCCTCTTCTACGATATCCGTTTCTTGGCTCGCCTCTTCCAACCATTGCTGTAAAGATTCACTTGCTAGCACCTTCTGTTGGTAAGCTTTGGCACCTTCGGATAACTCGATGCCGTAAGTTTGGAAACGCAATGCCACAGGTGCATACATAGCATCAGCTATCGACCATTCTCCAAATAGCCAACCGTTGGGATACAGTTTGGCTTGCTCAGCCCAAATGGCATCAATACGCGCAATATCCTTACGCGCACCATCCGTTAGATCGACTTTTCTGCGTGCGCGGATGTTCATTGGGAGTTCGCTTCTTAAGTTAAAGAAACCCGAATGCATTTCTGATGCGATGGCGCGTGCTTTAGCCCGTTCTGCAGACTTACTTGGCCATGCTTTGTCTTGTAAGTATTGCTCGTTAACGTATTCCAAAATCGCTAATGAATCCCACACGGTTGCGTCACCATCCACTAAGGTAGGGACTTTCGCGGTTGGTGTAATATCTTCCAAGGTCTTATAAAAATCTTCTGTGAATAAATTGAGCTTGGTGACTTTCACATCCAGTTTGAATTGAGAAAAGATCAGCCATGCGCGAAGTGACCAGCTTGAGTAGTTTTGATTAGCAATAAACAGTTTCATGACGCCTCCATGCGGTTCGTGTTTTGAGTACCCATCCATAATATCTGATTGTATTTAAGGGGACTAACGGATAGTTTTGATGGAACACTTCAACAAAAACGATGGATGAGTTTTAGATATGGATATCGATGCGTTGCGCAGCTTTCTTGCTTTTGTCGAAACGGGCAGTTTCACTCGTGCAGCCAAGCAGATCAATCGCACCCAATCCGCGTTCAGTGCTCAAATGCGTAAGCTAGAAGACGAACTCAGCGTCAGTTTGTTTGAAAAAGAAGGTCGCAACCTAGTATTGAGTGAAGCGGGACTGGCACTGCGCTCTCACGCCGAACTATTGGTTAACTTGCACAATCAAGCACTGAAACAAGTGAAGCGCTATGAAAACAAGCGCCCTCTTCGCTTAGGTTGCCCCGAGGATTACAACGACAATATCCTGCCTAAAGTCATCCGCGTATTACAGCAATCTGAGCCCACATGTTCAATTCAAGTCTTCAGTGAGCCAAGCATCACCTTGAGAGAAAAACTTGATGAAGGAAAGCTAGACGCCGCTATTGTGACAAGAGCACCGGACAGTGAGGAAGGTTACTGGCTAGCAAGCGACAAAGGCGTGTGGATTGCTCACCCTGATTTTGACATTGAGAACGCCCAACCTCTCCCTCTCGCCCTATTCCAAACCGACTGTAAATACCATGCGGCAGCAGTAGACGGATTAACCAAACGTGGCACTCCTTATCAACTACTGGCATGTTGCAATACGGCTTCTGCACAACGAGCAATTGTACGTTCAGGCATGGCTATCGGTGCGATGGGCAGTATTAGCGTTAGCGAGGATCTTAAGATCTTAGACGATATGCCATCGCTACCTTCCGTGGATATCGTTTTGGTCACGGGCGTCGAGCCTCATCCGACACTGGATAAAGAATGCTTGGCACAATTGGTTGAGTTAATGGTTTAACCGGATTAGCTAGCCAATCACAAAGTTAAATTGGCCAGTTAATCGCCCGTCGGTTCGTATGGTTTCAAACTGTAGATAATCTCGGGCTTTGCCACCCCACCATTCATCACCAGTATTGCCTTTTAAGTACAACTGAGTGGTCAGAAGCTCTTGGTTATCCCGCCACAACTTAACGTGAATGTGCGGTGGACGAGAGGCATAAGGCACGGGGTACAAAGTCTGGAACAAGTAGCGACCATCCGATTGAGTTTCTACCGCGCCAAAACCTGCAAAGTGAGTATCAAACTTATCATTATTTGGTTGCTTAGGATGATCGTAAATCCCCTGCCCATCGCATTGCCAGATTTCTACTTTGATGCCTGAGGCAGGGTTTCCCGATGTATCTAATACTCTGCCTTGCAACACGATAGGTTCACCGACCAAGCCTTCTGATTGCAGAATCAAGTTTTGACGAAGAGGAATATCCACTACTGGATAAAATGGTCCTTCTGTTTGTGCTGGCGTCGACCGCATTGGCGTTTCCGCTTTTAATGAGGGTGCGAACAACAATGTCCACAGCGCTAAAAAGTGTCTTCTTTCCATGGTGCCACCAATACAATTGCGTTGAATTAAGTTTGGGGGAACTTGAGGAATTTGCCATGACGAATATAAAAAATGCCCCTGCAAGAGAGTCATTCGCAGAGGCACTGTGGAACTAAATGATGAGTGTTGATTGAAGGATTATGCGGCTTCGAACGCCAATGCTTTCTTCTCTACCTGACGGAAAATAAGAGTTAGCACACCATTTACCGTTAAATAAAATGCGCCCGCAATACCAAATACCGTCAACGTATCGTAAGTTTGTGCGTTAATGCGCTGCGCGTAACCCATCAGATCCATGATCGTAATCGTGCTTGCTAGTGACGTGCCTTTGAAGACCAAAATCACTTCGTTCGAGTAAGCAGGAACAGCACGACGAATAGCGTATGGTAGCAGCACTTTTAGCGTTGCGGTTTTGTTCATACCCAGAGCACGACACGCTTGCCATTGACCGGAAGGAATCGCGTTAAACGCTCCTTTGAACAACTGAGTGCTGTATGCAGCGGTATTCAACGCTAACGCCAACATCGCACAGAACCAAGGTTGGCTTAACCATGTCCAGAATACACTTTCTCTTACTGCGTCAAACTGACCAGGACCGTAGTACACCAAAAAGATCTGTACCAACAAAGGCGTACCAGTGAACAAGGTGATGATGCCACGACTTACCCAATGCAAACCCGGAGTACGCAGGATCAGAGTCAGCGTCATCATCAAAGCTAAAAGACAGCCCACAACCAAGGAAGCGGCGGTCAATTGAAGGCTAGTGCTTAAGCCATCCAGCATTTGCCAAACGTGTTGTTCGTTCATGCGGTGGCCTCCTGTCCCATGCTCATACCTTGAATTGAGAACTTCTTATCAATCAGTTTGACGGCACGTTGTGTAATCAAAGTAATGCCTAAGTAAATCGCCGCAGCGGTCGCGTACCATGTAAACGCTTCATGCGTCGCTGCAGATGTTAGCTGCGCTTGCTTCAACAAATCCGTTACGCCAATCAGTGATACAAGCGCGGTGTCTTTCAGCAGAACCAACCATTGGTTAGTTAAACCTGGTAGTGCGTGTCTTACTGCTTGTGGTAAAACAATGCGAACGAAAGCGTGTGCTTGACTGATGCCGAGTGCACTTGCTGCTTCTCTCTGCCCTCTTCCAACGGCTTTTAATGCGCCACGTAGAGTTTGAGAAGCGTAGGAAGCGAAGATCAATGACAACGCCACCACGCCAGACAAGAACGGGCTAACTTCAATAAAGTCGCCGGTGATTAAAAACAGAACCTGCGTCGAACCAAAATAGATGAACAACACGACAAGGATTTCTGGCAAGCCACGTACAATCGTCACAAACGCCGTCATTGGCCATTTAACGAAAACGCGGCGAGACATTTCACCACTGGCGAATACCACTGCCAGAATCAAACCGACTAAAAGGCTTGTGAAGGCTAGCTGGACAGTCATCCAACTAGCTTGAACAAGCGATAAAGAGTAACCCGTTAGTGCCATATTACTTACCGAAGTATTTGTTGTAGATTACGTCGTATTCGCCGTTTGCTTTCACTGTTTTCAGTGCTGTGTTCAGCTTGTTCACTAGCTCGTCGTTACCTTTATTTACTGCGATACCGAAACCGTTACCGAAGTATTTAGGGTTAGTGACGTGCTCACCCACGTAAGCTAGGTTGTCTTCTTTCTTGAACCATTCTGCTACGACTGCTGTGTCACCGAATACAGAATCAATACGGCCATTTTTCATATCGATGAACGCGTCTTGGTAGCTTGAGTAAGGAACCGCGGTTACGCCCGGCATTTGCTCAATCAGGTAGCTTTGGTGTGTTGAACCGTTTTGAACACCAACACGCTTACCTTCTAGTGCTTTTTGATCAGCCACTTTTTCTTTGATAGAAACAAACGCTGCTGAGTTGTCATAGTATGCATTCGTGAAATTCACTTGCTCCAAACGCGCCTCAGTAATGTCCATTGCAGAGATTGCCGCATCGTAGCGCTTGAATTTTAATGCTGGGATCAGGCTGTCAAAAGATTGGTTGTGGAAGGTGCATTTTGCTTCGATTTCTTTACATAGTGCATTCGCCAGATCCACATCAAAACCTTGGATTTGGTTGTTTTCATCCATGTATTCGAATGGGGCGTACGTCGCTTCCATCGCAAATTTGATCTCTTCTTGTGCTGCTGCGTTCGCTGAGACAAGTCCGATTAGTGAAGCTAGTAGAATCTTTTTCATTGCAATACTCCGTGTGTACTTAGTGGGCTGACACTCGCAATGACAGCCGAGCTTATCTGTTAAATAGACTGAACTTTAAAAACGTGATTTAGTGATTTAAGTAGTCAGCAAACTGGGCGGTTTGCGGGTTAGAAAACGAATCATTTGTGCCGTGCTCAACGATGTGTCCTTTTTCTAAATACAGTACGTGACTAGCGATTTTCTTGGCGAAATCCACTTCGTGCGTCACAACTACTTGTGTAATTCCGGTTTCGCTTAAATTTTTAATAATCTTAACGACTTGGTTAGTAATTTCCGGATCAAGCGCTGCGGTCGGTTCATCAAAAAGCAAGACTTCCGGTTTCATCATCAATGCACGAGCAATCGCCACACGTTGTTGCTGACCACCAGAAAGTTGCATCGGCCATGCATCCGCTTTGTCTGCCAAATGCAGCGTCGCGAGAATTTGCATTGCCTGCTTCTTCGCTTCTTCTTTATCCATGCCAGCGACTTTTACCGGAGCCTCAATCAGGTTCTCCATCACTGTCATATGCGGCCATAGGTTGTACTGTTGGAACACCATGCCCACTTTACGACGAAGCGCTAAACCTTGCTTCTCTTTGATTTCAGTTGAAAAGTCGAATGCGTCATTAGCGATGTTTAACTGGCCGTTATCCGCTCCTTCAAGAAGGTTAAGAACACGTAGTAGAGAGCTCTTCCCTGCACCACTTGGACCAAGTAACACCAGTGTTTCGCCGCTTTCACACTTAAAGCTGACATCGTGAAGCACTTGTGTCTCACCGTAGGATTTATTGATTCCGCTTACCTGAATAGTCATGCTGACATACCGCATTAATTGTCACTTGGCATTTATATTACTCAAAAGGATTTTTTATGCAATAAAAATGTATAAAAATTAATTTTGTTAAATTTTTGTATGATAAGCAATCAATAAAACAGAGAGTATGACTGGTTTAATCAGTTGGTTTTAACTGAAATTGTTGATGAAAATCAAACAATATGATGGCAATCGAAACAAGGTTAAAATTCTGGTTACTTTTGTGCTTGTGTAGACGGAATTTTGAGTCTTTGAACGTACTACACCCGACGCAGACCTTCTCATTTTTGCCGGGCTTCCCCCCTCGATTTCCGGTAAAGCCTTCTATCGCCGGGTTCCTGATTAGGACTTTGTGAATGGACTATAATTTCTCTTTGTATTCTGGCCCTTAATTCGAGTCATCTAAGTATGAGTGAGATAACCCCATGTTGAAGTCGCATTGTTTTTCTCTCATTGCACTTGCTTCTCTGAGCTTACTTTCTATACCCAGCGTTTGGAGTAGAACAGCAATCGTATTACCTGGGTTGCATGAACAGGGTATTGATCTTCAAGATAAGCCTATCTCTGCTGCCGCTGCACTTGAATGGGAGTTGGATAATGCCGATATCGTGTTTGGAGCTTACGAAAATAAGAGTGATAACGAGCGTGTAAAAGCGCTTGGTTACATGTACAACCAAAAGCTGGAACTTAACTCAGGTTGGCTGGAAAACGATATACGTAACCAAGCAGAACTGAATGGAGTTGACTACGAAGATTTCTTTCTCCACTTTTCTGAAGACACTATCCTAGCTGAAGTCGACTCAAGCCATGGTGAAAATACATTACTCAATCGAAAACCGATGATCGTTGGCTATACCGCCAGCGCTGACCACGCCGGCTTTTGGCTATATCAAACACCGCCATGGGATGCTGACGTATTTGGTCAGGCGAATAATGATGGTGCGCTCTATGTTTATCACTCAGAGAAGTTCGACCGCTTAACCTTTACGTTTTCTCAGTTTGCTCAAGGCGGCAGCTTCACGATTGAATACCCTTCTGCTATCGACTCGTTTGGTCGGGTAACTGAATGGAAAATCTTCGCGATTAAAAAAGACAAAACTGAGAACATGACTAAAAACCAAACAGTAAGCTGGTCTGTTCCTTTGGATTGGGTTCGCGCTACAACGCATGATGGTAGCGGAAAAACTTATGGTGGCGGTCAGTACTTTGGCTCCACCTTTTTACGCGACGGCGGCCGCCTTTACGTTGCGAAAATTACTTGGCATGACGACAACATAGAAAACCGCCCACGTCTCGAAAACATTCAACTCAAAGATAGCTTCCCTGCCGTCAATATCTCAGGAGCACCAACGGAGACACCTGAAGGTCAAACCATTCAACGCTGGCGTAAAATTCGTGGCTTCGACAAATCTGCAGATCGAAACCAAGACAATTATCTTTCTTGGAATGAATACAAAAACCGTTCGAATAAGAATGCAACGGCACGATTTCGTTGGGAGTCACGGGTTATTCCATTTGGTCGTATGTGGAATCAAACCTCTTCTTGGGCATTGACCAATCTCGGCAATCCCGTTTTTACCAATACAATGCGCCACTATTACCAAGATGAATGGGCGAAACAAGGTTTAAATGGTGCGTACAACGACGATACGAATAAGTTACTCGGTGCAAGTCAGTTCTACATATATTCCGGAGGCACAGTGGATGAACTTGGTTTGGTGGCGGGAAGCCAAGCCGCTGACGATGCTTACAAAGCGCAATTCTCGGCGTTTTTAAACAAACTGGCAACACTGGATGCGGATGCGTTAATTGGTCTCAACATAGGCACGGCAAACTTATTCGGTCGTAATGGGCAAAACCACTTGGTTAACGCTGGCTCCTTGTACTTGCGCGAGCACTACCTTTTCCCTGCTACCGGCTTTAGTGGCTATGCTGGCTTGGCTAAATTTTGGGATAACTCTGCACTCGCCAAAGCTGGCCAGAAAGTGATTTATCAAGCGACCACGCGTTATGGTCGCGTTCAATACTTTGGTAACACAGAAAACAATTGGAAACAGGACCAATACTCTGCACTAGCGGTGTTCTACTTAAACTATCACCCTGAGCGCATTTACTTTAATCAGTGGAACAATGGCTACTTATATGGAAGTAATAACACAACAAGTGACAACTTCTGGAAGGCAGGCGTACCAAAGAATATTGCTTATCAACCTAGCGCCTTGCTTGCCGTTGATTTGGGAGAGCCTGCCAATCAAATACCAGAGGGGTATCAGGCGACTCCGCTAATGATGTCCACCAGCACGCCCTATTCCGCCGATTACACGGTGATTGGAAATGCTTCTATGAGCAAAGTAGCTCATCCTGACTTGTCTAATGGCGCTATCGATTTGTTACCAACCCATACGTACTTTGCGTATCACTCAGACGATACGGTAGTGATGCATGGTCCTACAGAGATGGTGTTAGCCCGCGAATTCACCAAAGGCCGAGTGCTGTATCGGACTGATTTCTTTGGCAAGAATATCGATTATTTCTCCTCACCGAAGATAACTATCGCACTTCCAGAGCCTATGCAACCTGTAGATCAAGACGGTAACATCGGCGACTATGTTTCTCATATTGAGATTGGCGGCTACGAAGGAGTGTTCTTGCTGTATTAACGCCCTTTAAACCCTTCTCACCAAACACTTCATAAATCGCCGTTTTTATGCTTAACGTCACTGAAAAAAACTTGTTCACTGAATCTTTATAAACCGATGTATATACTGAAGTAAATGACAACGACAAGGAAATTCAGTCACATGAAGACGACACCTTCAATGCTATCTGTTCTGCTGCTATCAGCATTATCTACTCATGCAAATGCGGACGAATGCGGAAAAATAACCATCGCAGACATGAATTGGAATTCGGCCAGCTTAATGGCGCACATCGACCAATTTGTCTTAAATGAAGGCTACCAGTGCGATGCGGAATTGATCCCTGGTGATAGCGTTCCTACAGGCACCTCTATGATTGAAAAGGGGCAACCTGACGTTGCGCCAGAGTTATGGACAAACGGCATTAAAGAAGCACTTGATAAAGGGATTGCGGATAAACGCTTGCGCATCGCTAGTGAATCGCTTGTCAATGGTGGTGAAGAAGGGTTTTGGGTTCCCGCCTATCTGGTAAAACAGTATCCAGAACTCGCGACGATAGAAGGCGTCATCAAGCACGCCAAACTATTTGAACACCCAGAGGATGATGACAAGTTCGCGTTTTATAGCTGCCCTGCTGGTTGGACATGCCAAATCACCTCCGGTCACTTGTTTAATGCATTAGGGTTAAGTGAGCACGGCTTTGAGATGGTTGACCCAGGATCTGGCGCAGCATTAGCTGGCACCATCGCCAAAGCCTATGATCGCAAAATGCCTTGGTTTGGTTACTACTGGTCACCGACCCCCGTATTGGGCAAGTATGATATGGTCAAAGTGGATTTTGGTAGCGGAACAGATTTAGAAGAGTATCGCAACTGTACCACTCAGCCTGATTGCGCTTCACCAAAAGTAACAATGTACCCACCTTCTCCAGTTCGCACAGTAACAACTGAGGCGTTTGCGAGCAAAGAACCCCAAGCATTCGCGTACTTGCAGAAACGCGGATTTACCAACGAGCAAATGAGTGAAATGCTGGCCTGGATGGAAGATAACTACGCGGACGGTGAAGAAGCGATGTTTTACTTTTTTAATACCTACCCTGACTTGTGGAAAGGCTGGGTATCTGAAGACGTCGCGTTGAGAATCGAAAAAGCGCTTTGATGATTAATACTTAAAGTGCCACAAATCATTTAACCTCCCATACCGTTTGAATAAACGGCATGGGAGACTCGTCAACGACTCGTTAATACATGGTGTGACCATTCAATGTTTCTTTAGGAATCTCTTGCAGAGCGTCCCAATGTTCAACAATCTTCCCATTATGATCAAAACGAAAGAAATCCATCGTCACGTATTCAATATCATTAGGCCATGTTTGGTGAGTGTGTAGTGCCACCAAGTTCCCTTCAGCAATCGCTCGCACAAACGTAATATCTTTATCGGGATACTCGTTTTGCATCCGCTCAAAATACTCGATAAAAGCCTCGGGGCCGTTTCCAACTAATGGATTGTGCTGGATGTACTCATCGCCAACGTAGTCTTCAACCGCCTTTCTTGGATTACCTCGATAGGCGGTTTCGTAAAACGCAATGGCATTTCTTTTATTCTCTTGCAGATCCATTTTTCTTACCTGTGTTGCTCCATCTTGCGGATAACGGTAATCATAGTCTTTGAACTTCAGAAGTGACCAAACATCGTGCACAAAAAAGGCCGCTAAACAGCAGCCTTCATCACTTCTACTTGGAATCATCGCCTTTCATCGCTTAAACCACACCACCAGCACCGAGCATAGAACGCTCACTGTTCTCCACCAGCAACGCGGTTGCGGTTTGTTTCAGTGTTTCCCATTCTTGGTCTTCGACAAAGATACCATTTTGCCAAGAAGCTTGTTGCGTGCGGCTTAACTCATCACCTTCAATGTGGGTGGTATACCCTTGTGCACTTTTCTCGATATCGAAATCGTTCACGGAGAGCTCGATAACCATACTATGCAAATCCGTATCATGCCCATCAAACTGATCCGAGAAAAAGACTTCTGGCGCAATTCGTCCACGGTTTAACACATAAAGCGTTCGCTTGGGACTAGAGCCATTGACCCATTGTGCACGGCACGCAATGCCTTTTGCAGAGAGTTTCAACAACTCACTAAAACCTAGCCAACGGTTATGGCACTGCGTCAACGTGATAGTAATCGACTTACGGTTAATCATTTTCTCAAGTGCGAAATCCAACACAGCGGGTAAATGACACGCTACACTCCCGTTGTGCAGTTCTACCTCTATGTTTGACGGCGTACTGTTGGTCACCGATACGGCGCAGTCTGAATCTAACCCAAGAAACAGACTGGCGTTATTAAAATGACGAACTCCATGTAAGCCAACCATTTGCAAGTCCGCCACCATGTTCGCAATGACATCCGCCTCACCACAGTGACGGCGCATGCCAAGAAATGCCTTATTAACCGCGGCCACCAATTCGTTGTGAGAGACGATCATAATGCAAATCCTCCACTGATTTTTTGATTATCACTTTGCGCAATTTCGTCACGTGGCGGCATGCTAGGGAAAATCCATGTGTCTACCAGTTTAGGGTCGTGAATTTCATCTAACAACGGCGCACCTTGGAAGAAAGTTACTCGAACCCAACGATCCGAGCGCGGATCAAACTTAGTCGCGCCAAAGATCGCCAATTTACAGCGCAGTAAGTGCATTGGTAACGCATCTTTACGCAGCACATTCATTTGAATATCCCCCATCGCACGGTTGCCTAGCGTCCATACGCGACGTGTGATCGAACGATAAGCCGGTTTTTGCAATAGAAACTCTGCTACGGACATTTCTACATCACAGTCAAGCAAGGCCTGGTACAAGCGATTCACTTGTCTGCCGATATCAAGCGGCAGTTCTTTTTCTTCTCCAGCCTCTTCCCCGCGAACACCAAGCCTTGGCTCTTCTTTATCTTGTGAGCGATACCAGAACCAGTAGTTGTTCTCGGCTAGTGAGTAATCCGCATCAATCGCCCAGCGGTACTTGCTTTGCAACACTTCCAGTAAATCTTGGATCTTTTTCCCGCCCGGAATAGATAACGTTTCATCCGTATTCATTTGGCTAGCAAATTCATCCACTAAAGATGGGTAGAGTTCGATCAAGCAAGAGGTGAGGATTTCTTGGGCTTCCACACTCATTGTTTTCTTATGCTCGACCAAACTCGCCCAATTCGGATGTGATGCCATTAACGTTGTTAGCTCTGATAGCAGTTGTTTGATGTCTGATATCGCTTGATGATTGAGCCTGTCTTGATGTTCATTGATGGTGATGACTTGCTCTAAATGACGCTGTGCTTTTTGTAGTAATCCTTGCAAAGGAGCATGGAATGAAGCTTCACATGGCATCGCAAAGACTCGCGCTACCGCACGTTCGCGAGAGGTCATCCATTGGTCAACGATGCACGGGTGATTAATCAAGTATGGAGCCATGCCTAAGCCAGTCGCATTGCCGACACCAAGGTAGCGCTGCAAGCCACGATGCAAAGCCACCGCGTTGTCGCCACCTTGTTGAAGTGCCAGATAGTGCACCCAATCTAGGCTGAATTCACGCAACATATATACGGCACACATTTGCGCACTAAAAGACTGGCTGAAATCTGAGTTGTTCTCTAACAGTTTGAAATCGGCGATACCAAACTTTCCGTTACCATAAACAGCTGTGGTACGCAGGATATAACCCACTTCCGCTAACTCTTTCGGCTCAGGCTGCTCGCCTTGAGAAAGCGCGCTAACAATGTGCTCAAACACGCGCACACTTTTGTTTGCGCGAGCAAGAACAAGTACGTTGTTTGGATTACGTCCCGCTTCTTGCAGCGGTACATTTTCTCGCAATCTTTCCAACAAAGTAACATCAACATCGCCTTGAACCAGTGCAAATGTGACGTCCCACTTTTCAGCAATTACGCGATCATTACGCTCGTCGTCGGCAATTTCATCACAGAATACCACCAAATGATAAACGTGCTCTGGCGTGGTCAATTTGTAAATCACATGACCATAACCACGAGGACAAAGCTGCCACTCATGCTTGGTTACTTGCCAGTTTTGGCTTGCCATATTACGAATCAGACTGCGAACAAAGCTGATTCGGTTTTGGTGCATTGCGCCAAGCCTTTCGGCTGCCATGACAATCGCTGCATCGCGCATAGTTGCTTCCGTATAAGTAGAACGATGTGCATCCATTTTGCTCACCACCTATTTGTTATTGTAAGAATACTAGGGTTTGTGCGGATGCAGGAGGAAAACACCCGCACAAGCTCCACGTTGTTTGAATTGGATAATTGTTATAGCCCTTGCTCTTTCGCCATTTTGATTGCAATTTGTGGCGCATTCCAAAGTGACGGTAACAGAATCAACGAAACCGGAACCGCGGTAATAACAATGAAAGATTGCAGAGCAGAGATGCCGCCAGAGCCAAGGGAAATTAGGATCAATGCCGTCACACCCATCATTACTCCCCAGAAGGTACGGATGATCGCATTCGGCTCCGTTTCACCACTGATCACGACACTGATTGTGTAGGTCATTGAGTCGCCCGTCGTGACGATGAAGATCGTGGTTAAAATCAGAAATAGAATTGAAGTCAGCATTGGCATTGGTAGTTGCTGAGTCACTGCAAGCAAAGCACCTGGCAAGTTAAAGCCCTCAAACGCCGCACTCACGCTACCCGGTTCAGCAATTTCAAACGCAAGGCCTGAGCCGCCCACAATCGTGAACCAAAAACAGGTGGTTAACGGAGCCACAATACTGATGGTGGAAATAACTTGGCGAATAGTTCGACCACGGGAAATACGCGCAATAAAGATTGCCATCATCGGACCATAACCCAGGAACCAGCCCCAAAAAAATACTGTCCACCAACTTAGCCAACCTTCGTCACCGCGATAAGTCGCCATTGGGATAAAGTTATCCAACATGCTTCCTACACCTTGAATGTATCCGTTAAAGATAAAATTCGTCGGACCAAAAAACAGGATGTAAACCATCAATGCCATTGCCAGAATCACGTTGTAACGACTAAGCAGTTGCATGCCTCGGCTTAATCCACTGAGTGCTGACAAGGTGTAAAGCGCAATCGCAAACAAGATGATGATAAGCTGAGTGGTAAAGCCATCAGGGATATCAAACAACGCATTTAACGCGTAGCTAACCTGCAAGCCTAGAAACCCAATTGGCCCGATGGTGCCTGCGGCTACCGCGATAATGCAGCACGCGTCAATCAATGCACCGAGTTGGCCTTTAAGTGCTCGTTCGCCCAAGACTGGGTAAAGCAAAATACGGGGTTTTAGCGGTAAACCTTTGTCGTAATGTAGGTGCATCACCACGATGGAAGTTAAGCTACCTACAATCGCCCAAGCTAGAAAGCCCCAGTGCATAAAGGATTGCGACAACGCATTCACCGCACCTTGCTGCGGGTTATCTTGCGCGCCGTACAAAGGAGGTGGGCTAACATAATGCGCGATAGGCTCAGCCGCGGCCCAGAAAACGCCACCACCAGCCAATAAGGTACAGAAAATAATCGCCATCCAGCGGAAAGAATCCATTTCTGGTTTTGCAATCCCGCCCAACATCACCTTGCCTGTTCGCCCTGCAGCCAAGCCAAGACCAATAAGAAAAGTGAGAAGCAGCAGTAACTGCCAGTATGGACCAAACACCTGAACTGCCCAGCCAAAGCCAGCGTTAACGATCGTAGATAACAGCTCGCCGTCATAAAGTGCAATAGCAACGAACAACGCGATGAAACCACCGCTATACCAAAAGGCCGGGTTATTCAGTCCTAATTTGTCCGTCGTGTTTTCTGTTGTTGATGTGTTGTGTTTTGCTTTTGACTTGCCCGATGACACGCTCATCGTGGAAGCTTTCATGCTATTGGTTAAATCAGACATACTCTGGCTCCAGAGGTTCTTTGCAGCAGCCAAAGACTGGCTACAAATGTGAGTTTTACGCCTGCCGTATTGTTATTATGTGGGCAGGCGGTTCCTACTTTGGGGAATGCTATGAAATAGGCTCTAATCCTTCTTTAAGGAAGTTGAACCAGTTTTCACCCAATATTTTTCCAGCCTCAGATTCACTGAATCCGTGACCCATTAATCCGTTGTAGATGTTCTCCATCCCTGCGCTGCCGCAGAACCATGGCAGCGCATCTGGCCATCCCGAGTTACTTGCTGAACCTTCACCGTAATCCATCGCTTTTGACCAACGCCCGTTGCGCATCCACTCCAACACTTGTTGCGGCTGATTTAGGCACAAATCACTACCGATGCCTAAATGGTCGACGCCAAACATGTCTGCGGTTTTCGCTACCATCTGGCAGAAATCATCCAGCGTGCACTGGCTGCCATTTGGCAAATGGAATGGATATAAACTGAATCCAATCAAACCACCGCGCTCCGTCAGTGCTTTGATCACGGTGTTGGACTTGTTGCGCAGTGCGTCATGCGCAAACGTCGGGTTAGCATGGCTGATACAAATTGGACGCGAAGAGAGCTCGATAGCTTCCAACGTCGAACGCTCCGCGCTGTGGGACATATCAATGATCATCCCGACTCGGTTCATCTCTTCAATCGCTTGCTTACCAAAGCGAGTTACGCCGGAATCGTTTTGTTCGTAACAACCTGTCGCCAGTAAGCTTTGGTTGTTGTAGGTCAGTTGCATGATCAGCAGACCTTGGCGGCGCATCACTTCAATCAAGCCAATTTCATCATCGATTGGTGAGCAATTTTGCGCGCCGAAGAAGATGCCGACTTTGCCTTCTGCTTTGGCTTTTTCTACATCTGCCATTGAATAAATAGGCATGATGAGGTCTGCATTTTGCTCGAAGCGCAAGTTCCACTCAGCAAAACGCGTCAAGGTTTCGCGCGCAGTTTCGTGGTAGACGATGGTGGCATGAACGGCGGTAATGCCACTCGCCTTAAGCGTTTGGAAATACTCTCGATCCCAATTGCAGTACTGCAATCCGTCAATCACAATCCGTTGTTGGTACATAACCACTCCTTAAACAATTTCTTAGCCTTTTCGTGCGGGTAACTGACACCATCAGTTACCCTGCCGATCTTAGTAAGGACGCTGATAAGCGGTTTTCACTACGGTGTAGAACTCTTTGGCGTACTGACCTTGCTCACGAGGACCAAAGCTAGACTCTTTACGGCCACCAAATGGAACGTGATAATCTGTACCCGCAGTTGGCAAGTTAACCATGACGCAGCCCGTTTGGACTTGCTGTTTGAAGATCGCGCTATTACGCAAGCTTTGCGTGATAATGCCGCCTGTCAGGCCAAAGCGCGTATCGTTCGCGACTGCAATTGCCTCATCCAGATCAGAAACGCGAATCACGCTCGCCATTGGCGCAAAGACTTCTTCTTGGTTCACTTCCCAGCCATTCTGTGTATTTAAAAACAGAGTTGGTGACATGTAGTAACCGTCATGCTCTAGGCTCAGACGCTCACCACCGAAAGCCAGCTCCGCGCCTGCTTGGCGTGCGTTTTCGATCCACTCAAAGTTCGCATTCAGCTGGTTACCATCAACAACAGGGCCCATGAACACGCCCTCTTCTAGAGCGTGACCCACTTTAAGTTCGCTCATGCGTTTGATTAGCGCTTCAACATACGCGTCGTGAACTCCGTCCATAACGACAAGACGAGAAGACGCGGTGCACTTTTGACCTGCACCCGAGAATGAGCCTGCGATTGTTGCTTCGACAGCAATCTGAATGTCTGCATCATCTGCCACTACGAGCGCATTTTTGCTACCCATCTCTAGCTGACAACGCACAAAATTTGGTGCCGTTGCCGCTGCAACTTTACGGCCTGTGTCCACAGAACCAGTGAAGCTCACGCCGTTCACATCCTTCGAATTGATAAGGGTATTACCTGCTTGCGAACCGCTACCCAAAACGAGGTTAAACGTGCCAGCAGGTAAACCTTGGCGATGGATAATCTCTGTCAGCGCAACGGCACTTGCTGGGGTTAGGTTGGCAGGCTTCCAGACGACGCTGTTGCCAAACGCAAGTGCTGGCGCGATTTTCCAAGCCGCTGTTGCTGTTGGGAAGTTCCAAGGAGAGATAATGGCGATAACGCCGACGGCTTCGCGAGTAACTTCAACGGAGACACCTGGACGGACGGAAGCAGCGCTATCGCCAATTTGACGCAGAACCTCAGCAGCAAAGTATTGGAAGAATTGGCCAGCACGGTAAATCTCACCTCGACCTTCAGAAAATGGCTTACCTTCTTCACGCGAAAGCAAGGTGCCCAATTCGTCACATCGTGCAATGAGCTCATCACCAATCGCTTGTAGCACTGCTTGCTTGCGCTCGATTGGTGTTTTTTCCCACTCTGGCTGCGCTGATTTAGCCGCTTGAATCGCTTGCTCTACTTGCGACACACTCGCTTGTGCGAAATCGCCAATGTTTTCGCTGATATCAGAAGGGTTAATATTGGCGATGGTGTCCATGCCCGATTGCCATTCACCTGCTATATAGAGGGATTTTTCTGCTTGAACATTGTTAATAAAAGTCATGGTTCTTTCCTTGTTCTTCCGATTTGTGATGGCAAGCCACTCACTCACTGATCTCTAATTATTCTCGTTGGATTTATTCTGGTTGGCTTGCCGACGCGTAGACAACAAACTCCACCAACATCTCTTCTCGCGCTAACCCTGCAACCACCATGGCGGCGCGATTTGGGTACGGCGCTTCAAAATATTCCGCGTACACTTGGTTAACGGTCTTTAAGTATTCTCTGTCAGTCACATAAATCAGGACCTGCAACACCGAGTCCAAAGACTCCCCTGCACACTCCAGGGTGTGAATGAGATTGTTAAAGGTTTGACGTGTTTGTGCTTCGATACCGCCTTCCACAACCGCGCCTGTGTCATCAATAGGAATTTGAGCCGTATACAGGGTTCCGTTGTTGACTATCGCCCATTCAAGCGGCGCTTTAGAAGCAAATAGACTGGTTTTAACTGGGTGTTTTTTAGTAGGAGTATTCACGTGCCTTTCAACCTTTGTAACAGCTTTGTTTCAATATGGTTAAATGATGCACATTGACAGGCGATAAATCTAACGGTAAATTTTTGACATTTGATAAATTAAACTTATCACTCTGTTTAAAATAACGTAAATAAAGGGATTAAGAGGCATTAGGGATGAGTATTAAGCTTCAACAATTAATGCATTTTGTGATGGTAGTCGAGGAAGGAGGCTTTCGAGCCGCTTCACATCGTGCAAATCGTTCTCAGGCGGCACTGTCAACATCGATAAAAGAGCTTGAAAAAATTCTAGGGCAAACGCTGTTTGAACCCGGAAACAAAACCAAATTGACCCCGTTTGGTGAAATTTGTCTGCCCAAGGTGGTTCAGTTTCTCAATATCTACAGTGCGCTGGACAACGATCTCAAAGCTGCCGCGGCCGGACAGCAAGGGAGAGTGCGAATTGCGAGCGTTCCTTCTGTTGCAGCGAAACTCATCCCTAGCGTGTTGGGTGCCTTTTGCGAGCAGTATCCAAATGTAGAAGTAAGCTTGATCGATGATAACGCGGCGGGCGTCGAGGCTCGCTTACTCTCCGGTGAAGTCGACTTGGCGCTCGGTAACCCCTCTCACCTCGATGAGGGCGGCATTGACTTTACGCCGCTGTTAGCCGATCCAATAGGCGTGGTGTGTTTAAAGGACAACCCTATTGCAAGTCATCCAGAAGGAATCGAGTGGCAAACTTTGTCGGAACAACCCTTTATCCGTAACGGCACTTGTACACTTCTCGATCCAACCCCAGCAAGAGCTCTGAGTCAGCAAGCGCTCTATTCGGTCGAAAATATTACTTCACTGTTTTCTGTCTTAGAACTTGGGATTGGTGTCACGACCCTACCGAAGCTTGCTTTCCCAACCAATGAAACACGCTTGGTTTGGATTCCGCTTATCGATCCACCACTTGAAAGGCAAATTGGTATATTTACGTTAACCGATCGCACGATCTCGCCTCAAGCTAAAGCATTTCACGATCTTTGTGTGCATTATTTAAACTATCAAAAAGAAGATAAATAATGGTTCGATTAACATGCGGATAATTAAAAGCCTCCATATTCAGAGTGGAGGCTAATTTGTATTTGTGTATTCGCTTCGTTCTATTTTTTGCGACGATTTCGGTTCTTATACACCACGCAAAAGTTACCACGCTTGGTACGACACTTTGAGCAACGTTCACAATCTACTGGTGCGCGATTGCCTTCTTTCCAACGTTTGATCAACTGTGGCTCAGCCAATAAAGGGCGTGACACAGCAAAAAATTGGATACCTGTGTTTTCTGCAATTTTCTCAATCGCATCAATGTCGCTCAGCCCGCCGACAGTAATCACCGGTATGCTAACGTCCTGACTGATCACGTGACCATATTCGTGAAAGTAACCTTCTTCTTGTAGTGTGTAACCATCGAACGTTTGACCAACAAGTTCGTTTGCTTTGCCGTGAACATTGCCAGATACGATGATCGCATCAACGCCTATTTCTTCAAGTTTCTTGCAGACGACGCGAGTTTCATTGAACGTTAAACCGCCGTCAAAGAACTCTGTTGCCGTCAGTTTAACGAGGATGGGAAATTCGCTTCCAACCAGCTTTCTGGTTTCAGAATAAATTTCTAAAAGAAAGCGCATGCGATTTTCTAAGTCACCACCATATTCGTCTTCGCGACGATTATAGTACGGGCTTAAAAACTGGTTAATTAAATAAGTGTGCGCCGCATGAATCTCTACGCCGTCAAAACCAGCGTCTTGAGCACGTTTACTCGCCAATGCGAATGCCTTTACGATGTAGTCTATTTCGTCCTTTGTCATCGCTTTGCCTTGCGTATTTGTACCACGCTCAGGCACGTCACTCGGAGCGAAGATGACACGCTCACCGACGTTATGGGTGGTTTTGGTGCCACCGTAAGCAATTTGCATCACGATTTTAGAATCTTGTTGATGTACTAGCTCTGTTAGCTTTTTGTATTCTTCAATAAAAGAGTCGTTGTAGATCCCCATCATACCTGCGTTGGGTTTCTCTTCTTCAACGATATTGGCATAACCCGTAACAATAAGCCCAACTTCCCCTTTCGCAAGCGTTTCGTAAATATCGTAAAGCTTTACCGTCATGTGACCATCTTCGGTCGCCATGTTCTCCCACGTTGCGCTTCTCACAAAACGGTTCTTTAGGGTCATGTTGCCAATTCGGGCTTCGGAAAACAAAATGCTCAAAACCAGTCCTCTTAAAGTTGTCTTTATGTTTTATCTTTTCGCAAGTAAACAAGAACGAAAAAGGAACAGCGATACACGATGTATGGCTGTTCCTTCTCTGAATCCTTGAGACCTGCAAACTACAGGCGCACCTTAATGCCTCGGAGACGACAAAACTTTAATCTGGGTTAAGGTTTGGTGAGTTTTTAGATTATGTAAAAGGATGATTCTTAATCGTGTTCATTTCACTGGAGCTAAGGTGCTTCCTCACCCACTTTCAGTCGTAAAACTTTTGTATTTCGCTAGCTGGTGATTCAACTCAAACATTCACATTGTTAGTTTGTATGCTGCTATGGGAACTAGCACTCTCCCCAAATGTTTACATTACAAACTATCGATATTGAATTTTCATATGGCAAATAGAGTTATTGCGCTGTTTATACTTTTTAGCTTAATAGTCACTATCTCTTGGCATTATTACGCGTCAGCGAAAACGTGCTTCACTATGTTTTACACACTGGTTGTTTTTGCTTTTAGATATGAATACGTGATAGTGAAGCTAGAGGAGGAGCAGGAAAAACAGGGAAAATAAAGAACAATAGAAAGTTAAATGACCTTACTTCTAGGTAAGGCCATTCATGCATTCAGCAGCAAAAGATATTGGCGCTTAGCAAACGCTTAGGTTTGGTTGTTACAGAGCTAGAGGAATCAACTCGACACCAAGCACACCACTGATCCCCATCACCACTAGCAGTGAGACTTTAAACACCGACTTTGACCAAGCGATATAGTTGTTGTCATCAATGCTGCGAAAGGTCACGTTCGTCCACATAAAGCAAACAACCGCTGCAACCGCTAAGTATTCATACCCGGCTTCACCTAGTAAAAATAACCCCAATGATACTGCTCCAAACGCCACGACATACGCTTTGATGTGTCGATGAGCTTTATGAATGCCCTCTTTAACTGGCAATACGGGAATCCCGGCTTCTCGGTAGTCTTGCATGCGGAACATGGCAATGGCATACGAGTGCGGCATTTGCCAGAGACAGAACATGGTAAAGAGTAAAATCGCTTCCAAGCTAATGAAGTTTGTTACCGCTAAGTAACCCACCAATGGCGGAACTGCGCCTGAGATACTTCCCACTAAGGTTCCATACACCGAGTTACGTTTGTACCACATCGTGTAAAAGAACACGTAATACACGTAGCCAAGCAACACGACGACAGCGGATAGTGGGTTCACTCGGATAAATAACAGTGCGGTTCCTACCAGCAATAAAGCAAGTGCATAAACAAACGCAATATCGATATTGATGTTGCCTTTCACTGTTTCACGATTTCGTGTACGTGCCATCTTTTGGTCGATATCACGATCGAAAATATTATTCACCACACAACCTGAAGCGATGACTAACCCAACACCAACTAACGTCGTAACGAACAGCATTAGACTGGCTGGTTCTGTTTTTGCGGCGAGGAAGAACCCCGCCGCAACAGAAATCAGGTTGCCGAAAATAATGCCCGGTTTAGTGATAGACAAATAACTTTTCAGCATACCTTGACCTACAACTTCATGTTGACGTTCATGTTGTAGATGATCCATACCGAGCCAGCGATAAGGATAAGTACAACAATGGCGGTAAACATCAGTGATACAAGGTTCCAACGTCCGTCGGATGTTTTTGTTTCCATGTGCAAGAAGTATTTAAAGTGAACAAATATCTGCACTAATGCACATCCAAATAGAATCGCATAGGTCGTTGTATCTGGTAATGATTTCGTCCAAACAAAGTAGAACGGAATTACCGTCAGCATCAGTGAGGCAATAAAGCCTTTCACGTAATCTGACGAACTGGTTTCTACATGTTGATCCATTACATTACCCCCAGTAAGTAAACGATGGTAAAGACACAAATCCAAACGATATCTAGAAAGTGCCAGAATAGGCTTAAGCAGTTAAAGCGCATTGCCATATTGTCGTTCAGACCTTTCGTCGACAGTTGATGATACGCTACCGCTAACCAAATCAGACCAAAGGTTACGTGCAGGCCGTGCGTACCAACCAACGTAAAGAATGCCGATAGGAATGCACTTGTTTGTGGCCCATAGCCTTCTTCAATCAGGTGATGGAACTCATAGACCTCCATACAGATAAAGCCAAGACCAAGCGCGAACGTGACTAACATCCAACGTTTGAGACCAGCAACGTTGTTGCGCTTCATCGCGATAATGCCAAAACCAAATGTGATACTGCTAAACAGAAGCAGCATGGTTTCGACAAACACGAATGGGAGTTCAAAAATGTCTTTACCTGTTGGGCCCGCAATTGAATTGCTCGACAGCACAGCGTATGTCGCGAACAAGGTCGCAAACAGTACACAGTCACTCATCAGGTAAACCCAGAAGCCAAATAGCTTGTTGCCATTCGTGTCATGGTGGTGATCATGGTCGTGATGTGCTGCGATATTAGTTTGCATACGTCACCTCCAGATCATCTTTACTTTCGCTGTCTTTCACTGAATTTTTCTTCGCTTCTTCAAGCTGAGCTCGACGTTCGGCCTCAATTGCTTTGATCTCTTCAACTTCCACGTAGTAATCCACATCATCGTTATAGCTATGCTGAATACACGTCACGATAATACCGACCAAACTTGCCGCCGCTAGCCACCAGATGTACCAAATCATGCCGAAGCCAAATAGGAGCGACCAAGCCGACACGTAGATGCCTGTTGCCGTGTTTTTTGGCATATGAATACGTTCGTATTCCACTTCTTTAGTTGGATCGAACTCGCCACTTTGTTTCTGGTACCAGAAGGCATCCAGCACATCACCTTTTGGTAGGTGCGCAAAGTTGTAGAACGGCGGTGGAGACGATGTTGCCCACTCAAGAGTACGTCCACCCCACGGGTCACCAGTTAAATCACGATTTTGCTCGCGGTCACGGATACTCACGTAAATTTGGATGAACTGAGACAATACGCCCAGCGCAATCACAACCGTACCTGCTGCGGCAATCGACAACAGTGGGAAGTATTCTGGGTTGATGTCTTGGCTTAAACGACGAGTCATCCCCATAAAGCCCAGCGCATAAAGCGGTAGGAACGCCATTAAGAAACCAATAATCCAAAGATAGAACGCACGTTTGCCCCAAGTTTCATTCATGGTGAAACCGGTCGCTTTCGGGAACCAGTAAGTGATCGCAGCGAAACATCCAAACACCACACCACCGATGATAACGTTGTGGAAGTGAGCGATAAGGAATACTGAGTTATGCAGAACGAAATCTGCACCCGGAACAGCCATTAGTACGCCCGTCATACCACCAACAGTAAAGGTGATCAGGAAACCCACCGTCCACATCATTGGCGTCGTAAAGCGGATGCGGCCTTTGTACATGGTGAATAGCCAGTTGAAGATCTTCACCCCTGTTGGGATAGAAATGATCATCGTGGCAATACCGAAGAAGGCATTTACGTTCGCGCCAGACCCCATCGTAAAGAAGTGGTGTAGCCAAACAACAAAGGCAAGAATCGTGATAACTACGGTAGCCCAAACTAGCGATGTGTAACCGAACAACTTTTTACGTGAGAAGGTTGCGGTGACTTCTGAGAACACACCAAAAATTGGCAAGATCAAAATGTACACTTCTGGGTGACCCCAAGCCCAAATCAGGTTGACGTACATCATTACGTTGCCGCCAAGATCATTGGTAAAGAAGTGCATGCCTAGGTATCTATCCAGCGTAAGCAGAGCGATAGTCACCGTTAGGATTGGGAATGAAATGATGATCAAAATGTTTGCACACAGAGACGCCCAAGTGAAAACTGGCATCTTCATCATTGGCATAGACGGTGTACGCATACGCAAAATGGTCGCGAAGAAGTTCACGCCTGTTAACGTCGTACCAACACCTGATATCTGCAGCGCCCAAATCCAATAGTCGACCCCGACTCCTGGGCTTGCCTCAATACCTGAAAGCGGCGGATACGCTAGCCAACCTGTACGACCAAATTCACCTAAGCCGAGAGACATGTTTGTTAGGATGACACCAACAACAAACAGCCAGAAGCTCAAGTTATTCAGATACGGGAAAGCCACGTCACGTGCACCAATCTGCAATGGCACGATGATGTTCATCAAACCAATGACCAATGGCATCGCTACAAAAAAGATCATGATCACGCCGTGGGCAGTAAAAATTTGATCGTAGTGATGCGGTGGCAAGTAACCTGCTTCACCCGCAGAAGAAAGGAGTTGCTGACTACGCATCATGACTGCGTCAGCAAAACCACGAACAAGCATCACCATCGCTACTGCGATGTACATGAAGCCAAGTTTTTTATGGTCTACTGAAGTAAACCATTCATTCCACAAATATTGCCACTTTCCGGCTTTGGTCACCGCGTAAACTACGGCTAAACCAACCAGCGCCACAACCGCTAGGGTGATGACGATAATAGGTTCGTGGAATGGAACTGAATCAAGAGTTAATCTTCCAAACATTACGATTATCCTTGGTTTTCAGGCAAACAGTTCATTGAACCAGGATGCTGAGTCACAACGTCGGTGAACAAGAACGGAGGAACGCTAGAGAACAAAGTGACTGGCTCTGCGATACTTGGCGCTGCCAGTGAGCTGTATTGCTCCCAATCTTCAATACGATCAGGGCTCGCCTTCACTTTCTGCACCCAATTTAGGAACGCAGCACGATCTGACATTGCTGAAGCTGTGAACTTCATTTGCGAAAAGCCTTCGCCGCTGTAGTTCGATGCAAAACCCTTGTAGTCACCTTCGTGGTTCGCTATCAGGTTGAGCTTGGTTACCATTCCTGGCATCGCGTAGATCTGTGTACCTAAGCGAGGGATGAAAAACGCGTTCATGATGTTGTCCGAAGTCAGTTTGAACTGCACTGGCACGTCTTTCGGGAACGCCACATAGTTCACCGTCGCAATGTTTTCTTCTGGGTAGATGAACAACCATTTCCAATCGAGTGACACCACTTCGATGGTCATTGGTTTAACATCACTTTCCAAAGGTTTGGATGGCTCTAGTTCATGAGTCGAACGCCATGTGATCGTCGCAAGAATCGCAATGATGATGATTGGAATTGTCCATACCACCACTTCGATTTTGGTCGAGTGTGACCACTCGGGTGCGTACTCTTCTTCAGTGTTAGAGGCGCGGTATCGGTAAGCGAAGTAAATCGTCATTAAAATCACAGGGATTACAACGATCAACATCAGCAAAAGAGCAGTAATAATTAACTCTTTTTCTTGCACACCAATGGCACCTTTGGGGTCAAGTAAAGCTGAATTACATCCTGAGAGCATAAGTATGACGGACGCCAAACTTCCCCTCGACAAGATGCGTTTATATCTTGAGGCTTCCATTAACTTTCTCGATGGTTGTCTGGTTTCAAAGCAGATGCCAATCAAAGTAAATAAAAGCTCACAAATAGCGCAGAGGTAATGTATGAGAACAAGAAAAAACTTCGATAAGTAGTTATTCTACTTACAATTTTTCAACTTCGTCATCAAGCATTTAACCAGCTAGAATGAACCGTTATTTGCTACGATACGATTGGTATCAAGCCAAGAACCAGTTGTTATAGTCATTAGAATGTTTATGTGTTGAGCATGAGTAACGTCGGGCTCAGAGCGAAACAAAACGGAATTGAGTGGAGATCAAAACCACACTCTTAGTGTGAGTTTATTGTTACACTTTGAAACACTATGTTACATTTGGCGCATTATGAGGAGTAAAAAGTTAAAGCTCATTAGCCACAACTGGAAACTAACCTTCCATTAATGGAAGTTACACACTTTAAATCGAATATTAACCTCAACACGAATTTCTCGTGCTTCAACAATTAATTATTTAAAAACAAATAGTTGAAACTTAAAATTGATGAGACTGACTATCAACTTCATTTACGCAGATAGCCTTAATGAGAAGCGGAAACTAAAAAACCAAAAGTGTGATCAGCATCAAATTAATGATTTCACTTAATATTTGAGTGGTATTTACATCTCTTTATTGGATTGTGAGAAATCATTCTCAAGGTAAATCCAAACATAAGTTGTAAATACATTTGGGTTGCGCAGAATTAGCACTCCACAACATAGAAAATGTTGAAATGGAAAGAGACTTATTATTCAGGTCTATCAGAGCCTTATTTCAGTGATCACTTACATACGAATGCCGCCATCCACTTCTAAAACCCTGCCAGTAAAGTAATCACTCTCAATAATGTATTTTACTGCATGCGCGATTTCGCTTGTTTCGCCCATCCTGCCAACTGGGATCATCTTTTCTAATCGCTCTATGGCTTCGGGTTTCATTTGCTCTGCCATCGCGGTATGAACTACACCTGGTGCAACCGCCGCCGCGCGAATACCGTATCTTGCGAGCTCACGAGCCCATGTTGTCGCCATGGTCGCGACCGCCGCTTTTGACGCAGAATAATTGGTTTGTCCGATATTCCCAGCTCTCGCAACACTAGAAATATTGATGATAACGCCTTGGGAGCCACTCTCAATCATCTTGACGGCAGCTTCACGCCCACACAAAAACGTTCCTGTCACGTTAACGTTCATGACCAAGTTGAATTGATCCAAAGACATCTTACTGATCACGCCATCTTTTGCTTTTACAAGTAACCCATCTCTTAACACGCCAGCGTTATTGACTAACCCATTGAGTTGACCAAAATCTTGGATAATCGCTTCAAACGTGGTTTCAACGTCGATTTCGTTGGTGACATCCACTTGATATGTCAACGCTTTCGCACTCAGCATTCGACACTGCTCTTGTGTTTCCATTAAGCCACTGGCGTTTACATCCAACAACGCTAAATCAGCGCCAGCTTGAGCAAGGGTAATGGCCATCATTTGCCCAAGCCCCTGCCCTGCTCCTGTAATGACAATAACACTACTTTTTATGTCCATATTGGTGCACTCCATAGCTCGTAATGTTCTCTATCTCAACCAGTCTAAGTTGGCCGAAATGATGCGCGTTTTAGGTCACCATCTCGGGCTGGTTTGTCACAAAACTCAGTCTAGCCTTTCTTACTCTTGTATAACTCAAATAAGCTTGAGAAATCGAGCTCGCCGTGGCCGCTCGCGTTGTGGAAAGAATATAAGTTGCGCGCTAACGACCCCATCGGAACCGAAGAATGTGTTTGTAACGCCGCATCTAACCCCAAGCCGAGATCTTTTAGCATGAGTTTGCTCATAAAGCCCGGTTGGTAATCGTGACTGGACGGTGCACTGTCCATCACGCCTGGGCAAGGATTGTAAAGCTCCAATGCCCAATTTCGGCCAGAGCTTTGCAGCATGATGTTTGATAGCACTTTTGGATCGAGTCCATGATCGATACCTAGGTTTAATGCCTCGCACGTACCAGACATTAAAATGCCGAGCATAAGGTTGTTACAGATTTTCGCCATTTGACCATCGCCTGCTTTGCCAGCATGGAAAACATTTTTTCCCATATACTGCAAAATCGCATTGGCTTTAGAAAACGCTTGATCCGAACCACCAACAATAAAGGTTAATGTCGCCGCTTTCGCGCCAGCAACGCCCCCCGAAACGGGCGCGTCGACAAACAACACGCGTTTATTTGCCGCTTCATTGGCGACTAATCGCGCAGAGTCCGGATCAATGGTTGAACAATCAATCATCAAGGTACTTGGCGAGACAAGATTGAGGACACCTACGCCACCGTGTAAGTCACCAAGATACACGGAACGAACGTGAGACCCTGCTGGTAGCATCGTGATGACTGTGCTTGCACCATCCACGACTTCCTCAATAGAGCTCGCCACCACTGCACCAAAAGGTACTAGTTGCTTTGCGGCTTCGCTATCGACATCGAATACTTGCACGTTAAATCCAGACGCGAGTAAGTTTTGCGCCATAGGATGCCCCATTCTTCCTAAACCGATAAATGCGATGGTACTCATGATCATTCTCCTTATTGACCTAGTGTTTGTTCACCCAAATTAGCAAGCGGATGCTCGTTATCTGACCAAAGCGAGGTAAACAAAGTATCGATAACATCTTCATCGACTTCACTGACACTGTTAAATATCCAGCTCGGCTCGCCATCCCGGTCAATGAGCCTAGAACGGACGCCCTCTTTAAACTCACCTAATAAGGCACTGCGAACCGACAAACTCAACTCTAAACGGAAGCAATCTGCAAGCGGTAAGCTGTGGTACTCTTTCACTTGTCTAAAGCAAATATGCGCGGTGATCGGACTGCCCGATGCGAACGTTTGTTTCGCGTTTTCTATCCACTGGCTATTCCCTTCGATAGCCATGATTCGCTGTGCTATCGCATTAAGATCAAAGCCTTTGCACGCTTCCTCTATCTGATCTAAGTATGGACAAATTTGCGTGGTTGGTTTGCTATCAATAACCTGTTCTTCCATTAATTGTAGTCGCGCAGTTACCAACTCTTTCGCATCTTCTTTGCCCCACTGGAGCCGCTTTAGCTCATCCAGTAAGGTGGGATACTGCTCTTCCAACAGTAACCAATCGGCCAAACCAATAGTGACAGCGTCACTTGAATTCACCATGGAACCTGTCAATCCGAGGAATAAACCCACTTGCGGATCTATCTGGCTTAAAAACCACGTACCTCCCACATCGGGATACAGTCCAATATTGATTTCTGGCATAGCAAGGCGTGATGTTGTTGTCACAACTTTATGGCTGGTTCCCATAAAAAGCCCCATCCCACCGCCCAGGACAATACCTTCTCCCCAACCGATAATGGGTTTGTTGTAAGTGTGGATGAGATAGTCACACTCATACTCCAACGAGAAATAGTTCGTACAGAACTCTACGATTTTTTCTTTACTCTCGTTATGCATGACGTGATACATAGCTCGAACATCGCCACCAGCACAGAATGCTTTTTCTCCAGCGCCAGTAAGTACCACACAAGTCACATGCGGATCGTCTTGCCACTTGATAAGCTGATCGTTAAGTTGGACTAACATGTCATACGTCAATGCATTCAATGAAGCGGTGTTGTCTAACGTTGCGATACCAATGCGGTGCACGCCATCTAAGCACTCTATTTCACTAATGGTTACCATCCCTGCCATGTGGCCTCCTATCGGTTTTTCCATTGCGGTGGGCGTTTTTCTAAAAAGGCGCGAACACCCTCAACTTGATCTTCCGTATCAAAAAGATTCAGAAACAACTCTCGCTCTTTCATTAAGCCGTGCTTAAGTGGCGCAGAGCGCATATTTTGAATGAGCGCCTTACATGCGGCGACAGAAGATGGTGACTGGTTCGCAACAGATTCAGCAAGTTCCAGCGCTTTACTTAAAGCTTCACCTTTGGGAACCAACTCCTCAACTAGGCCTAGTTCTTTTGCTTTGTCAGCGCTGACTTGCTCTCCACATAAAATGATACGCTTTGCCCAGCCTTCCCCTACTAACGCTGTGAGGTTTTGGGTACCGCCAGCGCAGGGCAAAAGTCCGACTTTGGCTTCAGGTAAAGCAAGTACCGCTTGCTCTTCAACGACTCGAATATCACAAGCTAATGCCACTTCTAAACCTCCACCCATGGCGTAACCATTAATAGCGGCAATGGAAACACCACGGAATTCCGAGAGCATTTCAAAGGCTTCACCAAAGCATCGCGCCATGTCTAACGCAACCGCTTTGTCACCGTCAGAAAATAGCTTGAGATCTGCACCAGCAGAGAAAAACTTTTCTCCACTGCCGGTTAAAACCAGTGCGTAGACCTGCTTATCATTGTTAAGTGTGAGTATCAGCGACTTCAGTACCTTGAGGCTCTCTGCTGTCCACGTATTGGCTGGCGGGTTGTTCATCGTCACCACCGCAACGTGATTAGTGATCGTATGTTGAATGGCTTCTTGGGTTAATGGCATATCTGAATCCTTTCTCAATGAGCAAATCCAATACTTCGCTACAGCAAGGCCGACTCCTCTGAGAGTAAACGGCGCGCGATGATCAAGCGCATGATTTCGTTTGTCCCCTCCAGAATTTGATGCACACGCACATCTCTGAAATGACGCTCCATTGGATACTCTTTGATGTAACCATAGCCGCCATAAAGCTGTAGCGCGTGGTCGCAAACCTGAAAGCCCACATCAGTCGCGAACCGTTTTGCCATCGCGCAATAAGCCGTCGCATCGGGGTCATTTCGGTCGAGCTTGCTGGCGGCATAGCGCACTAACTGCCGTGCAGCCACGAGCTCTGTCGCCATGTCTGCTAATTTGAATTGTAAGGCTTGAAACTGCGCAAGCGGTTTGCCGAACTGCTTACGCTCCTGAATATACTGTGTCGCCTGTTCAAGGGCCTGTTGAGCCGTACCGACGGAACAGGTCGCAATATTTATACGCCCTCCATCAAGCCCTTTCATCGCAAAGACAAAACCTTGCCCTTCTTCGCCCAGTAAATGGCTAGCTGGAATAACGACATTTTCAAAAGTAACCGCTCGTGTTGGTTGGCTGTTCCAGCCCATTTTGGGTTCTTTACGCCCATAGCTGATGCCATCTGCTTGAGCAGGAACAACAAATGCGGACACGCCTTTGGCACCCTCATCTCCGGTTCGCGCCATCACGACCAAAACATCTGTCTCTCCTGCGCCAGAGATAAAGGTTTTGCCGCCGTTGATGACATACTTATCTCCCTTTTTTGTAGCGGAAGTGGTCAGTGCAGCGGCGTCTGATCCTGCGTTGGGTTCGGTTAAGCAATAGGAGCCTAACCACTCCCCCGTAACTAGTTTCGGACAGAACTGCGTTTTGGCTTCATCGGTAGCAAAACTGGCTATCATCCAACTCACCATGTTGTGAATCGTCATAAACGCCGTAGTGGACGTACATCCCATGGCCAGTTGTTCAAAGATAATTGAAGCATCCAAACGGCTTAACCCTAAGCCGCCATGTTCTTCTGGTGTGTAGAGACTGAGAAACCCCAGTTCCCCCGCCTCTCTCAATACGTCTTTGGGGAAAATCTGCTTTTCATCCCACTCCGCCGCCATCGGTGCTAAACGCTCATCGGCAAATTGTTGAGCGGTATCGGCAAATGCACGTTGATCTTCATTAAGTTCAAAGTCCATAAAAGCTCCTTTTATTCACTCAGCGCAGTTGGATGGTCAAATTAGGCCCCGTTGGAATATCGTCATCAAACCAACGCGCCGTCACCGTTTTAGTCTCGGTATAAAAACGTACCGCTTGTTTACCATACGCATGTAAATCACCATAGAAACTGCCTCTCCAACCAGTAAAGGAGAAAAATGGTAAAGGGACTGGAATAGGCACATTGATCCCAACCTGACCGACTTGAATGTCATGCTGATATTTTCTCGCAGCAGCGCCATTAGCGGTAAATATAGAAGTTCCATTGCCGTAAGGGTTGCGATTCACTAACTCAATAGCTTCTTGCAACGTTTCGACTTCCATACAAACTAAGACAGGGCCAAATATCTCTTGCGTGTAAATCGACATGTTCGCTGTTACACCGCTAAACAAGGTTGGGCCAATCCAGTTTCCATCGGGAAAGCCTTCCACTTCACACTGACTGCCATCGAGTTCACACACTGCGCCTTGTTGTTTGCCATCTTCAATTAGGTCCAATACGCGTTGTTTAGCTTGCTCACTGATCAGTGGGCCATAAGCAGCTTGCTCATCGTCCCAAGGCCCTGGGTGTACTTTCGCCATTGCCTGTTTGAGGTCTGTAATCCATTGTTTTGAATCACCGACAAATACCGCAACAGAAATTGCCATACAACGCTGCCCCGCAGCCCCTACGGAGGCTCCGATTAGGTTATTCACCACTTGATCTTTGTTTGCATCAGGCATGATCACCATGTGATTCTTTGCACCAGCAAAAGCTTGAACCCGTTTAAAATGTTTAGTCCCTGTGGTGTAGATATAACGGGCAACGGGAACCGAGCCAACAAATGACACCGCTCGAATATCAGGATGAGCCAGAAGAAAGTCGACTTGCTCTTTGCGGCCATGAACGATCTGCAACACTCCTTCCGGCGCGCCAGCTTGCTCAAATAGTTCAGCTAAACGAATAGAGGTCAACGGCACTTGTTCGGAGGGTTTAAGCACAAATGTATTGCCCGCAGCGATAGCGATTGGGAACATCCACAACGGAATCATGGCAGGAAAGTTAAATGGCGTAATGCCGCAACACACACCTAGGGGCTGAATCATTGAGTAACTATCAATATCCGTGGCAACGTTTTCGACGGTTTCGCCCATCATGTTGCTGGCAATATTTGCAGCCTGCTCAACAACCTCTATGCCTCGCCACACATCGCCTTTAGCATCCGCTAAAATCTTACCCGTTTCATGAGAAAGCAGTGTGGCAAGCTCATCATGATGCTCTTTGAGCAAGTGCTGATAACGAAGCATGACTCTGGCACGCTCGGATACTGCCACTTCCTTCCAGGATTGGAATGTCTCTTTCGCATTATCAATGGCGGCTTCCATCTCGTGCTCTGTGGAACATGGAACGTACGCAATGACATCATTAGTGGCAGGATTGGTTACCTCAACCCAATCCGATGTTTGAGATTCACGAAACTCGCCACCAATAAACAAGGGAACCAAACGAGTCATCATTTACTCCTTTCTGATTTCAATTAAAGCGGTATTTCAATGCCTATCGCCGTGGCTTCTCCACCACCGATACAAAGTGACGCAACACCCCGCATCACTTTTTTGGCTTCGAGATCACCATTGGTGCCTAGCGCTTGTAACTGACGCAAACTGTGAATCAATGTCACCAGAATTCGTGCGCCACTAGCCCCTATCGGATGCCCAAGTGCACAGGCTCCACCTTTAATATTTACTTTGCTCGTATCAAGCCCAAGTTCCGCCACCGCTATTTGTGTCACGACGGCAAAGGCTTCATTGATTTCCCACAGGTCCACTTCATAAATGGACCAATCTAGCTGGAACAGCAGTTGCTCAATTGCGTAGACGGGGGCCAAAGTAAATTCTGCAGGTTTTCTGGCATGTGTAGAGTGCGCCTTGATGAACGCAAGTGGTTTAAGCCCCTGATGACGCGCAGTGTCTTCATCCATAAGCACCAGAGCCGCCGCGCCATCTGAAATGGCACTCGAATTAGCAGCGGTCACCGTACCTTTTTCATCGAATGCAGGTTTGAGTTGAGGAATTTTACCAAGGTCAATCGAGCGAGGGTGCTCATCGTAGTCCAGCACCGCTTGTTCTGACTTGGTATTGAGTGAAACCGGCGAAAGTTCATCGGCAAACAAGCCTCGCTCTTGAGCTTCCAACGCACGTTTTGCCGACATCACGGCCCATTCATCCATTTGCTCTCTGGTGAACTTAAGCCTGTCAGCGACTTGCTGAGCATAAACACCCATTAAGTGCCCTTCGTAAGCATCTTGTAGCCCATCGAGAAACATGTGGTCATACGTAGACTGGTGCCCCATGCGCATTCCCTTTCTCGCCTCCCTCAGCAAATACGGCGCATTGGTCATACTTTCCATACCACCAGCAATGGCAGAGCGAATCGTTCCAGCTTTAATGAGATCGTGCGCTAACATGACGCTCTTCATGCCAGAGCCACACACTTTGTTAATGGTGGTGCACCCTACGCCCAAAGGAAGATCTGCCCCCATAGATGCTTGCCTAGCAGGAGCTTGTCCACACCCTGCTGGAAGCACACATCCCATGAACACTTCATCCACCGAAGTCACATTCACTTCGTGCATTGCCGCCTTGATCGCCAGTGCGCCTAATTGAGGAGCAGAGTAAGTTTGCAACTTGCCTTGAAAGCGCCCAATTGGCGTTCTTTTCGCGCTGACAATCCAGATGTCTTTTCCCATGATTCGCATTCCCTTAAGGTATATGTGAACACTTGGCAGACTGATGACACCCTACATAGAATTACTCACCAAGCGCCACACCAGCCTTTATCGCCTTTTTCACTAACAAACTTTCATTCCGCGATTTCTTGACGTTTACGTAAGCATAGCACTAGCCTTTACAATGAGATGAAAAAACACACCAAGCAGACGTTTATATTTCAAAGTTGATGTTCGGCCTTCCCATTTAAGGTTCGATTTCCAGAAACTGGATTTTTATTCGAGGTAAGTATGTTATGGAAAAATACAAGATCAGTGACCTCGCCAAGGAGTTTGATATTACTACTCGCAGTATCCGGTTTTATGAAGACGTGGGTCTGATTGAACCAGAGCGAAAAGGCAATATGCGCGTTTATCAACGCAGGGATAGAATTCGCCTCAAACTGATTTTAAGAGGGAAACGACTCGGTTTTTCGTTGGCAGAAATTCGTGAACTTTTCGAGCTCTACGACATGCAACAAACCGAAGGACAGTTATTGAAAATGCTCAATATCATTGAAGAGAAACAAGCCGTCCTACAGCAACAACTCAACGACATCAGCGTCGTTATGGCAGAGTTGAATGCCGCTAAGGAGCGTTGTATTCAAACACTCAAAAGCAAGCAGACATAAACGCTATACTCAATTAGCAACACCGCTACAGGCTTTTCCACCTTACCTCTGATACCGGGAGACGTTATGAAAAGCACCTATACCCCACTCAATTTCGGACTTGGTGATACCATCGATATGCTCCGAGAACACGTTAATGCCTTTGCTACGGAACATATCGCGCCCATCGCCGCTGAGATAGACCGCGATAACCAGTTCCCGAATCATTTATGGCCTTTGTTGGGAGAAATGGGGTTGCTTGGTGTGACCGTCGATGAAGAGCTTGGTGGTGCAGGCATGGGATACCTCGCTCATGTTGTTGCCATGGAAGAAATCAGCCGTGCCTCTGCGTCTGTCGCTTTAAGCTACGGCGCTCATTCTAACCTGTGCGTCAACCAAATCTTTCGTAACGGCACGCCTTCTCAACGCGAAAAATACCTTCCAAAACTCATTGATGGTACGCACGTTGGCGCCCTAGCGATGAGCGAGCCCAATGCCGGTTCAGACGTGATAAGCATGCAACTGAAAGCGGAGAACAAGGGCGACCATTTTGTACTGAATGGCAACAAAATGTGGATAACAAATGGGCCCGATGCTGACGTAGTGGTGCTTTACGCTAAAACAGATGTCAGCGCAGGTTCACGTGGCATTACCGCATTCATTATTGAACGTAACTTCGCAGGTTTCACTCATGCTCAAAAGCTGGACAAGCTAGGCATGAGAGGCTCGAATACTTGCGAACTTGTATTTAACCATTGCGTAGTGCCAAAAGAGAATATTCTTGGCGAGTTGAATCAAGGCGTCGAGGTATTAATGAGTGGGCTGGATTACGAGCGCGTCGTCCTCGCTGCCGGACCACTCGGGATAATGCAAGCTTGCATGGACATTGTGGTCCCGTACGTACATGAACGAGAGCAGTTTGGAAAATCCATTGGCGAGTTTCAGTTAGTTCAGGGCAAGATCGCCGATATGTACTCTCGAATGAGTGCAGCAAAAGCGTATGTATATACCGTCGCAGCGGCTTGTGATCGAGGTAACGCAACACGCAAAGACGCCGCTGGCGCGATTTTGTACAGTGCAGAACTCGCCACACAAATGGCACTCGATGCAATACAACTGCTCGGTGGGAATGGCTACATCAATGAATACCCTGCTGGTCGTTTGCTACGTGATGCAAAGCTTTATGAAATCGGCGCGGGTACCTCAGAGATTCGCCGCATGTTAATAGGCCGAGAACTGTTCGAAGAATCTCGCTAACGGAACATACGACAAGGAAGTCATTATGGCCATTATCAAAAGTAAAACTAAGCCAACTGACGAGTTATTTCTTTCCAATAAAGCTGTTATGGAAACGTTGGTCACTCAACTTAATCAACACATCGAGACCATCAAACAGGGCGGCGGTGAAAAAGCCATTGAGCACCAGAGGCAAAAAGGAAAACTCCCCGCACGAGAACGCATCGCGCGCTTGCTTGATGACAACACTGACTTTCTTGAAATCAGCCAGTTTGCCGCCTGGCAAGTGTATGACGAAGCGATCCCCTGCGCTGGTGTTATCGCCGGCATTGGTATCATAGAGGGGATTCAATGCATGGTCATCGCCAACGATGCTTCGGTAAAAGGCGGAACCTACTACCCACTCACGGTAAAAAAACACCTTAGAGCGCAAGAGATTGCCCAACGTTGCCAACTCCCCTGCGTGTACTTGGTGGACTCCGGTGGCGCAAATCTCCCTCATCAGTCCGACGTCTTCCCCGACAAAGAACACTTTGGTCGCATTTTCTTTAACCAAGCGAGAATGTCGGCGAAAGGCATCCCCCAAGTTGCTGTTGTGATGGGGCTTTGCACTGCTGGGGGCGCGTACGTTCCTGCCATGGCGGATGTGTCCATTATGGTTAAAGAGCAAGGCACCATTTTTTTGGCGGGGCCACCTTTGGTGAAAGCGGCCACTGGCGAAGTCGTGACGGGTGAAGAGCTCGGCGGTGCAGACGTGCATTGTCGAAAATCTGGTGTCGCAGATTATTACGCTGAAAATGATGAACATGCCCTAATGCTTGCGAGAGAAGCCATTGCCAATGCCAATAGAACAAGACCTGTTAAGCCAGAAAACACCGTGCTTCCTCCCCGCTACGACGCAGAAGAAATCTACGGAATCGTGAATGCCAACTTACGACTGTCATTCGACGTTCGAGAAATTATTGCCCGCATCGTCGATGATTCTGATTTCGACGAATTCAAAGCCTTGTACGGCAGAACGCTAGTGTGTGGTTTCGCTCGTATTCAAGGACACTTGATTGGCATTGTGGCAAACAACGGTATCTTGTTTTCTGAATCGGCACAAAAAGGCGCGCACTTTATTGAGCTGTGCGCCAAACGGAAAACACCGCTTCTTTTTCTCCAAAATATTACCGGCTTTATGGTCGGAAAAAAGGTTGAAGAAGAAGGCATCGCAAAACATGGCGCCAAGCTAGTGATGGCCGTCGCTTGTGCTGACGTGCCGAAGTTTACCGTGATCATCGGTGGATCGTACGGCGCTGGTAATTACGGCATGTGCGGCCGAGCGTATGATCCAACCATGATGTGGATGTGGCCGAACGCGCGTATTTCTGTGATGGGCGGAGAACAAGCAGCAGGCGTTTTAACACAAGTTCGAAAAGACGCGAAGGAACGCCAGGGAGAAGCGTGGTCAGAGCAAGAAGAGCACATTTTTAGAGAATCGATCATAGACTTGTATGAAACACAAGGACATCCCTATTTTGCGAGTGCTCGGCTATGGGATGACGGAATTATTGACCCTAAAAAAACGCGTCAGGTGTTGAGTCAAGCGTTAATGGCAGCATTAAACGCCCCCATTCCTGATAGCGAGTTTGGCGTCTTCAGAATGTAAACATCCAAAGATGAATTAAGGAAGTAAGTATGCAGGAAATGCAACCAAGCATTATTCCCAACGCCCAAAGGCAAGATGATGTTCTTTGGCATGTCGATGATAATGGCGTAGCGACCATTACCCTAAACAGAGCAGCCAAACACAATGCTTTTGACGCTTGTACGATCGACTTGCTGATCCACCGCCTAGATTATCTCGCTTTACGAACGGATGTGCGGTGCTTGGTATTAAGAAGTAACGGTAAGCATTTTTCATCCGGGGCCGATTTGAATTGGATGCAGTCGATGGCCGACAGCACGAGGCAAGATAACTTCGTTGATGCCCAAAACTTGGCAAGACTCATGGAAACACTAGATTCGTTCCCTCAACCCACCATCGCAGTTGTTCAAGGTTCCGCTTATGGTGGTGCTTTAGGGTTGATTTGTTGTAGTGATATCGCCATCGCAAGCCAAAGTGCCAACTTTTGCTTAAGTGAAGTTAAGCTTGGTTTAGTTCCAGCGACCATTGCGCCTTACGTCATGCGCGCGATGGGGAATAGACAAGCTAGACGCTATATCTTAAGTGGTGAAGTCATTTCAGCCGAAGATGCCGAACGGTTTGGTATTGTGCACGAAGTGAAAGAAGCCAAACAGCTTGAAAATGCGGTCGATAGCGTAATCAAGACGTTGCTACTTAATAGCCCAGATGCGATGCGTAAAGCGAAAACGCTCTGCCATCAATGTCATCAAAACCCCATCGATCAACAACTGATTCACTATACTAGCAAGCTCATTGCGGACATTAGAGTATCACCCCAAGGTCAAGATGGGCTGCAAGCGTTTCTTGAAAAACGTAGCCCAAGTTGGGTCACCAAGTCACAGGACAAGTAATGCTACCTTCCAAAGTAAAGATTGTCGAAGTAGGTCCTAGAGATGGGTTGCAAAATGAATCTCCTGTTGCGACCCAGACTAAAATCCGGCTGATCAACTTACTCTCTGATACTGGGTTAACGCATATTGAGGTGGGCTCTTTTGTCTCACCCAAATGGGTGCCACAAATGGCGGACTCAACAGAGGTCATGAAAGCAATAACACGGCGAAATCATGTTACCTACTCTGCCCTGACTCCAAACCTAAAAGGCTTAGAACAAGCGTTGGAGGCTGACGCCAATCAGGTCGCAATTTTCACTTCATCCTCAGAAGGATTCTGCCAACACAATATCAATTGCTCGATTGCAGAAAGCCTAACTCGCTTCGAACCTGTAATGCGATTAGCCACCAAACACGGCATCCCTGTTCGTGGCTATCTATCCTGCGTTGCCGACTGCCCTTACGATGGCCCGACAGCCCCTAAACAAGTGGCGAGCGTGGTCAAATCACTCATCGATTTAGGGTGTTATGAGGTGTCTCTAGGCGACACAATCGGTACAGGCACGCCAAACCGTATCGCTGCTATGCTAGAAGCCGTCATGTTGGTTGCACCTCTTCCCCAGCTTGCTGTCCATTTCCACGACACATGGGGACAAGCTCTCACCAACATTTATCAGGCACTGAGTATGGGCATCAACACCATCGACAGTAGTGTAGCTGGGCTGGGTGGATGCCCATACGCTCATGGATCATCAGGGAATGTCGCAACGGAGGATGTACTGTATTTATGCCAAGGGTTAGGAATAGAGACGGGGATTGACTTAGAGCTACTGGCTAAAGCTGGCTGGATGATCAGCGAAGAGCTGGGTCGGCAGCCTACATCAAAAGTGTCATTAGCATTGCGTAACCGCGTATTATCACTTTCGTAGAAGGCCATCCGGCACCTCAAATTCTCCCAACCCAAGTTAATTTGCTCTACTTTCGAGTAGGGAAGCGAAACCGCCCGCCAGTACGATAAATAATTAGAGAAAATAAGATAAGCACACAACCTACTAGTTTATTTGCCGTTAGCACTTCGCCATACCACAGCACGCTCAGAATAACCGTCCAAACTGGTTCTAATATCATAATTAGAGCAGCGTTACCTGCCTGAACAAATTTTTGCCCCATAGTTTGCATTACGTAACGCAAGCTCGTCGCTAATAAGGTACTCAACGCAAACCACCACCAAATAGAGGAGTCCACCTCTGCCGGGAAAGATTCCATAAAAAATGAAACCAGCAAACCTAAACAACCTGCTGAAAAAAGTTGCACGCAAGTAAGCAGGAGCACAGGTAGTTTTTGAGAGTATTTGCTGTTCACATTAAAATGAAGCGCCAAAACCAGTGCTGCACCAAGAAACCACAATTGACTGGCCGATTGTTTCCAGCCACCAACTAAAGAAAGACAAGCAAGACCTAATACAGCGATAGGCAAAGAAAGCCAGAAAATTCGTTGTGGTCGTTGACGAAACATAACCCATGCAACAATCGGCACAAACAGCATGGAAAGGCTCATGATAAATGCGCCTTCCCCGAGAGTATCACTGATAGAAATAGCGTAAATCCATGTCATAACGGCACTGCCTAACAGGAGCCCGACACCACCAGCAGAAAGCACATCTTTTAAGTTTGCTTTCAGCAAAGGTCGGTAACATAGAGGCAGTAAGCAGAGCGAAGCGATAGTAAATCGCGCCCCAATAAAGCCAAAAGGTGGTAAACCCTGTATTGTTTCCTTAGAGAATATCCAGCCAAGTGCCGCGATCATCGTCGTCGCAACCAGAATAACCGTCGCTTTACGTTCTGAGTTAAACATAAGTACTCACAAAATATGGAACACACAATAGCGCAGCAAGAGAGTTTTTACTGCGCTATTGTGTAAATTTGAAAGGGGTTTGTGTCGAGCGAAAAAGTGAAAGCCCGATCCTCTCCTGTATTGTTGTCACGCAGATTGAAGTTCTGCTGCTAGATACATTAAATGCAGGCAAAGTATTAAGGCAAGCCTTTTCGCATACTAAATTACTTTAGCATTCTATACAGCAAGCAAACTGGCTAAAACCTGTACCGGGTGTCGAACTACCTCCCCTTCAAAACGCTTAACTTGACTGCGGCAGGAGTAGTATTGCGACTTCAACGCTCCTCAATACAGGTTGAATAAGGTGAATTGCTTTTTACCCATCGCCCCTACAATGAAAACCTATTGATTAACTACAACGAGCGGTTAAATTGCTCCACGGCCTCTACAACACGGCTAGCGCCATCTTGTATTTCATTCATCACATTGCCTGCTTTTTCAGAGAGCTCTAGCGTATCTAGTGCTTCTTTTTGGCATTTAGCGATCAGCTTAACTGCGTTATCTGTTCGCTGTAGGTTTTCACTGACCATTGTGACAATTTCATCGGTGGTTGCATTGGTTCTTGTAGCAAGCTGTCTGACTTCATCAGCAACAACGGCAAAACCTCTACCATGCTCACCCGCACGAGCCGCTTCTATCGCCGCATTTAACGCCAATAAGTTAGTTTGGTCAGCGATACCACTGATGCTATTTACCAACTCGCTAATACGCGATGAGTGCGCTTTAAGCTCGTCAATCGCGGTGTTCGCTTGCTGCATTTGCTCGGAAAGTATCTGCATCTTTTCTAACGTTGAGCCTATAACCTCTTGCCCTTGCAGGGTTTGTGTTCCTGTTTCTTGGGAGATTTCGTTCGCCAATTGCGCAGCCTGGGCCATTTTCTGTTCCTGCATCACCTGCTGGGTAATATCTGTCGCGAACTTAACGACCTTGTAGAGCTCTCCTCTGTCGTTATGGATAGGGTTATATGAAGCCTCTAGCCACACCTCTTCACCATAACGGTTAACTCGTTTGAATCGCTCTGATGAAAATTGCCCTTTTGCTAAACGTTGCCAAAACTCACGGTAAGCTTGAGAGCTCGACTCTTCCTGATCACAAAACATGCGATGATGCTTCCCTTGAATCTGATCAAGCGTATAACCCATTGTGTTTAGGAAATTATCGTTGGCTTTTAAAACATGGCCATCTAATGTGAACTCAATCACCGCCATAGAACGACTTAATGCATTTAGCATGTCCTCTTGCTCACGGGATGATTTGATCGTTCGCGTAAGTTCAGAAGCAAAAACAAAAAAGCTTTCTACTTCTCTGCGCTCATTTAAAACAGGCTGGATAATCGTTCTTAACCAGGCTTCCTCACCATTACCTTTCTGTACTTGCAATGCCCCATTCCAGAACACTTTATCTTGGACGGCTTTCTTCATTCGATGAAAGTGGTCTGTATTGCGCGAATTTGACGGTACCAATTCAGTAATTGATTTCGTTAAGATCTCATCATCATGTAAGAAAAGTTCTTGCTGTAGTTTGGTATTTGCAGAAGTAATGAGGCCTTTACTATCCAATGTTAAGCGGATCATCTCTTCATCTAAACTGGTTTGGATTTGCTGCAGGATTTGCAACTCCTGCTTTAATCGTTGATTTTCTTGTTGAAGCGACTTATTAAAAAACATGACTTTCTCTCATTTGACCTACCTTCGGACTAGTCAAAGGTTTATTATTTGTATACCGAATAAACTGCAAGCGGCAAAATCGTTTGGTTGCATATTCAAACGCGATTTCTATTTCTTATAAAAGGATTCTCGCTGGGAATACGGCGATTTTTTCTCCAGTGTAACCTAAGCGCAGTATACTGAAATTTCTTCAGCGCCCAAGCTGTTTATATATTTATCAATATTAAAGCTCTTTATCGCCAGTTTGAGGTTTGTATTTGTGGATATACTTATATGGAGAAGTGTTGTGTTCAGATCAATAAGCCTTTTCATTAAAAAAGGACCTTGACTTAATTCCAATAGTTTTTGCCGTTTTATCGCTTTTCCACCCGACTTTTGAGCGATTACCCACTCCTTATTCGCTTGCATTTCTATTAATAGCGCACGGAGCAACCAATAACAGCACACCGACCAACAAGCTTTTGGACATTTTTGAGTTAGTGATTTTGCTAAATTAGCGAAATACTGATTAGTTTATGTATGGATGGGCTTCAAATGCGTGGCCAAACTCCTTTGGCCACTACAAACTGTAGGATTAGTATTCCATTAACCAACCAAGGAGTGTTAGCTCCAAGAATGGTAAGAATGCTGAAAATTGGCTCGGACATTCGTGACGTGCACCACCCAGTGGACGTTAACGATATTGCCCCTATGAAGATGCCTCTGCGCTATGTGACGAAGTATTGGCAGTGATTACCAAGCTTCCTCAAAAAGTAAACGGCTATTGACTTTCATTGGTCACCAGTTCGCTAGTGGCCATCTTCACTAAACCTTTAATCGCAAGTCTCGGGGGGAAGAACATAAGTTTTGCTTGAGAACTTCAATGCAAGCTCCCGTTCAGATACACATTCAATATAGCCTTTCTCATTAAGCTCTTGCTTTGTTGATACATTCGTATGCCAACCATATGCAAAGGAAGCCAAGAATAAGCAGCTTAGAACTAACACAACCACTTTAGGTAACCATCTTAAGCATCGGCCAGTAATGAATACTATCAATGACAATAACGATGCAGTGATCATTGCGTAGCTAAGAGCCAGTAATGACGCGTCATTTAGTGGGCTGTATATCTTGACCACATTTGGGAGACTTTCTGAGTCGTAAAGGCCATTGGTAGAGAAAGGGACTATGAGCAATGATGATGCTATGCATGCCGCCAAAAATAGTCCAGAGCGAAAACGATTAATTTTCATCAATCAACCTCTCAATTTCTTTTTTCATTGGTTCGGTGAACTTGTATTGGTCATCAATAGCCGAAACAACTTTACCAATACCGAAAGCAGTAAGCACAAAGAAACCCAACAATAACGCTGTTGGTGGCGCTGCAAACGCTGCGGTAACTCCAACTCTAAGCCCTATCGTTATGCCTTGAGCAATCACACCAGCAACCACACCTTTTGATACATCCGATGTAAACTGTCCTACTACCTCACCTAGCGTTTTTTCATCGTGCAATATGTAATCAACTGCATTAACCGCACCACTGAACACAAGTTCTACATAGATATTGCTGCTCAAGAAACTGACATTGCCTCGAACGGTGTTTAGGGCGTGGCCAATTTTAAGCATTTTAGGCGTTGCTTCCTGCCAACGGACACCTAAATCTAAATATCGAGGCTTGTAGTTCTCAACCACAATGTTCATTACACCATTGATATTGACGGCTTTGGCGGTTGCCCCAAATCCACCGAGATCTTTGGCCACGTCATAAGCGTCTTTAAGTCCCTTGCTAACGCCAGTGTAGTCCTTACCTATAGTGAGCTGTCCGTGCGTGTCTTTAATGAGCAAATCCAAATACTCGTTGGCTTCTTCAACGGTTAGTACGGCAATACTGACGTTCTCTTGTTGAGAGGTGTCCCATTGATATTCTTTAGCTTGCTTTTGTAAATCATCGTCCCATTCTTTTTCTGTTAAGCCATAAGCTTGTTGGGCAGCTTTGCGTTCAGCAAGAACGCGCTCTCTATTTTCAGCCCATCGTTTCTCATCGCTCGCGGTATATCTCAGCTCTTCCTGACGTTCTAGGCGTTGACGTACTGTACGTTCTCTTGTGGTTTTTTGTCTTTCTACTGGAACTACAGGAGCGGATTCATATCTCATGGGGTTTAGTTTTACTAGTAAATGAAAAAGGATAATAACAATATTTTCAGTGCTTTATCATCCCCCAACAAGATACCTCGAGGAATTAACTGGTTAAATAGGCAAATTGCCAAGTCAAACAAGCATAGTGAAGGGGCAAGTTATGTTGGTTTGTATTCTATCGGATAACTTTTTGTAGGGTAAAACGCAAGCACCAAATTTTGTAGAGTATTTATTCCAGCTTATTTTGGGGCAAAGATAAGTTTGGCAGAGAAAGCCCAAGCTTAGTCTTCAGGCTTTATATCAAAACTCATAAAATGAAGCTTTGGATGCCTAAAACAACCCTAACTCACTTCAATTGCTGCCCGCACTAACACTTTTGTTTTGTATCGTAACTGATTTGCTTACTGACGTTCTTTAGTTGCACTCCTACCTTATTAAAGGCCTTTTGAATAGTTGTGGAAACATGCTGGCGGCCCTCTCCTTCAAAAAAGTTAGCTCGATCTTGCTTCGTTTCGAAGACGCAGACTATTTCTAAGCTTTGTGGAAAAGAAGAGAATTTGACGGTATGAGTCACCCAAAGAAAGCCATCGTAGCCTTTTAGCGTATCTTCACAAACTTCGGTCAACACTTCTCTAATTAGATTCTCGACCTTCTTATCTGATTTGCGCATAAATTAAACTTCATTCCTATCTAACGCCTTTAATTAGGTTTCAGTGTACATTGTCTTAAACAGTATTTGGCAGTGGTATTTAGTCAATAGCCTGTAGATGAGGTTATTCGCACGAAGATTTACCGACCTACTCGCTTCGAACTACATCTTACGCTGTTAAAAATAAGCGCTTTGCAACTCTACAAAACGCTTCTAACTTATTAGATTATTTTAAGTGTGTTTCAAGGAATGCAGAAACCTTGTCCATTGCAATGCCGACTGCTTCTGGATGGTCATACAGTTCATAGTGAGACCAATTTTCCAAATTAACCAGCTGTCGGTCTTTTGATTGAACAGAGCGGCCATAAATTTCCTGCCCATCACGATAAGCACCAAATGCCCCGACTTTTTGCCCTACCACGGCCATAACAGGCTGAGTCAATAACGTTTCGGCAAATGCAAAGGCATCCCAGCTCAGTGTTTTCTGTGCATGTGAAAACAGCATACGAGTTGCACCACCTTCGGTTTGTCCACGTGATGTTTTGTAGTATTCAGTAGCTTCGAACACGTCTCGTTCTGTTAATCCATTTTCTTTTGCAAATTCAATATTTGGAGGAAGAAGTTCATCGATTTTCAGCTCTGAGCCGCGAGCTTCGGCTGTTCTCTGTGCAGCCATAGCTTCAAGATTGGCGATAGGGTCGTACATACTAAAGCCTTCACGGAACAAGCGGCCTAAGTTAACAGGCGTAATACCTACGACAGCTTTCAAGCGCTTTTCGGTTAGGGCTGAATTGATCATGTAACCACCACCGCCGCAGATACCGAGTCCACCAATTCTATTCTCATCGACATATGATAAAGTTACTGCATAGTCGATAACGCGACTGATATCTTCAACACGTTGACTTGGGTCTTCTACGTAGCGAGGCAATCCTCCCGATTCTCCTTGGAAGCTCGCGTCAAATGCGATCACGACGTAACCTAACTCAGCAAGGGCTTTACCATAGACAGCGCTGGATGTTTGTTCTTTACAACTACCAAAAGGATGAACACTTATCATTGTTGGGTAGCGTTTCGATTCATTGAAGCCTTCTGGGAATAAAATTAATGCAGACATATCCCAAGACATATCAGCATTTCTAAAAGTGATTTTTTGCATATTCATAATCAATACCTTAAGAGTAAAAAGCCTTGAGAGCAGAAAGGCTCGAAGCAATTGAGCCTTTCATCGGGAATATTAAAGAGTGCGTTGGAAGAAAGATGCGAGTTGGGATACTGCGTCATCGACGTATTCGGCAACATCATAAAGCGACATATGGTTTGCACCATCAATGGCATACAAGGTTTTATCTGAACTCGCTGCACGTTCTATCAGGTCATCACTCATCCATTTGCTGCCTGCGTCACTACCAACGACAGCAAGAATTGGCTGAGTTAGGAATGCTTCCGCTTTGTGGTACGCATCGTAAGTAATGATCTGGTTTAAGTTACGAGTTAGAGCAAAACCCGGCGCATTTGGATGTTCACAACGTGGTGTGTGGTAATACTCCCAAGCTTCGCGTAGCTCTGCATTTGAGGCATCTTCTTCACGCATCGGAGCTAGAGGAATAGTCGCGAATTCTGTACCATTCGTGTCGGTTGTGCGAGCATTCGAACCAAATTCTAAGTAACCAACAGCGTCAGCATCGTTAACCGAATTATCCCAACCATTACGGAACATTTGGCCAATGTTTACGGCACTAACCATACCCAGTGCTTTGATTCGACGATCATTGATCGCTGCATTTGCACTATAGCCCGCACCAGCACAAATCCCCATTGCGCCAATTTTATCGTTATCGACGTAATCTAACGTTGTCAGATAGTCGACGACTGCGCTCACGTCTTCAGTACTCGTGTAAGGGTTTTCCATTTGGCGAGGCTCACCTGTACTTTCACCTTGATACGAACGGTCAAACGCAATGGCAATTATGCCGCTTTTTGCAAGTTTACTCGCATATAGGCCTGCGGTTTGCTCTTTTACGCCACCACCTGGGTGTGAAACAACAACCGCCGCATATTGTTTACTTGCATCAAAATCTGTAGGGAAGTTGATAACCGCTGAAATCTCAATACCTTGACCATTGAGATTTTTGAAAGTGACTTTAGACATAGCAACATTCTCCATTAGAGGTTAACTGTTCATCTCAGGCTGACCTAAGCTTCGATGTAATATTAGTCAACACACTGTTTCGGATAAATATCGTTTTATCTACATGACTGTTTAGTTATACTTAACAAATGAGAATAGAACCTTCTTTAATTTCATCACTAACGTGGTTTGCACATATTGCTCGCCATCGCAGTTTCACTAAAGCAGCCTTAGAAATGGGGGTAACCCGTGCTGCCTTATCACAACACCTAAAAGCGTTAGAACAACAGCTACAAGTTCGGTTAATTAATCGAACCACCAGAAGTATGTCGCTGACGGAAGAAGGCCAACGTCTGCTTGATATTTTGCAACCTTCATTGGTGAACATTGAGCAGGTCGTTAACGAATTGAACGACTCTCATCTTGAGCCTTCGGGATTAATCCGTATCAGTGTATCAAGAACCGCTGCTCGGCTGCTTATTGAGCCCTATCTAGGTGAGTTCCTCTCTCGTTATCCTAAAATACGCCTAGAGCTAATCATGGATGATGGCTTTTCTAACATCGTCGCAGAAGGCGTTGACGCTGGCATTCGCTTAGGATTAAGCTTAGATGAACATATGGTTGCGGTCCCTATTACTCCGCCGTTAACAACGGCAATAGTGGGCTCTCCTGAATACTTTAGGCAAAATGGACTACCTCAAACTCCTGAGGATTTAGAAGATCACAATTGCCTTGCTTATCGTTTTACCTCTAGCGGAACAATTGATCATTGGTCCCTAACCTCTCCAGATGTTGCAAAGCGCACCCTAGTTTTCGAGCCTAAAGGCAATGCTATTTTTAATGATGACTATAGTATGTTACAAGCTGCAATACAGGGTGTGGGTTTAGTGAAGCATATTGATTTATGGGTGGAAAAGCACATAGATGAGGGAAGATTGACCCGAGTTCTGACACCTTGGTGCAAAGAGTTTCCAGGGTTTTATTTGTATATACCTTCACGAGAGCATATGCCGAAAAAAATCCGCGTCTTGATGGATTTTTTAATCGAAAAGCGCGAAGCTCTGAAACCCAAAGAGTAATTGCCAAATTGCTTTAAATAAAAAAAGCGAGCACGAGGCTCGCTTTTAACTTTCTGTTTTCGTTATATATTACAATAGCTCAACCGATTGTTTGGCTATCACAAATTCCTCGTTAGTAGGAATAACAAGAGCTTTGGCACCTAACAACTCAGATGTTGCAATAACACCTGCGTTACCAAATCTTGCATCTTCGTTACCTTTCTCATCTTCAACAAAACCTAACAGTTTTAGGTTTTTCAAGATTTCACGACGAATTGGTAGTGAGTTTTCACCAATACCACCAGTGAAGATGATGCCGTCTAATGAATCCAGAGCCGCGAGGTAGGATGTAATGTATTTCGCAACGCGGTAAGTGAAGATCTCAAATGCCAACTTCGCACGTGAATTCCCCGCTTCCATTGCTTCTATTACGCCACGAGCATCACTTGTCACACCAGATACACCTAAGAAACCTGACTTCTTGTTCATCATCTCGAACACTTCGTCTTTTTCCCAGCCTTTACGGAAAAGGAACTCGATAACACTTGGGTCGAGGTCACCACAGCGAGTGCCCATCATTAGGCCAGCTAACGGCGTCAAACCCATACTTGTATCAACACATTCGCCATTTTTAACCGCACTCACTGATGCACCGTTACCTAAGTGCACAGTGATAAAGCTGCTTTCTTCAACCGGCTTATCTAGCATTTTCGCTGCTTCACGGCTTACGTAGTAGTGGCTTGTGCCGTGAGCACCGTAACGACGCACTTTATGCTCTTCGTAAAGCTCGTAAGGAAGTGCGTACATAAAGGCTTTGGCTGGCATTGTTTGGTGGAAAGCAGTGTCGAATACAGCAAATTGAGGCAGTGAAGGGAACGCCGCCATTGCCGCTCTCATGCCTTCAGCGTTCGCTTTGTTATGAAGTGGTGCAAGTTCAGCAAGGCGCTCTACTTCTTGAATAACTGTTTCATCAACTTTCACAGTTCCTTTAAAGGTTTCACCGCCTGCGACAATGCGATGGCCTACAGCGACAAATTTTGAGCTCAAACCTAGAGTTTCGAGTAGTTTTACCACTCGCTCAACAGCGTACTGATGATGGTTACCGCCAGCTGGAATTGCTTCAACGGTTTTTTCTCCCTGATATTTCCAACTGATTTCAGCTTCAGGTAGGCCAAAACACTCACCAATACCTGATACCAAAGCTTCACCGGTTTCAGAATCAATAACAGCAAATTTTAATGAAGAGCTACCAGAGTTGATCACCAGTACAAACGAATTAGACATGAAATAGTTATCCTGTTGTAGAGCAGAGGTTGTAATAGCGCTTGTGCGCTGCGTACTTCTTGTTTGCCCCTCTATTATTCAATAATTTTTTAATCTTTCAACAATCTTTTAGTAAAAGCGATTTGATTGAACAAATTTTGTTGATCTGTAGCAAGTTTTGATTTTATTTGAAGGCTAAAAAATATCACTTGTTAAACATAATTTATGAATAGGTCAATTTGTACAAAGTCAGATATATAAGCTACGTTGTTTATTGGGTGAACAAAAATAACAAACCAATCAATAAATCGGGGTAATAATGTGCCCACTATTGCATTTCTATTAGTGATCTTAGGTTTGATTTTGCTCTGCTGGGGATGGCAGATGACAAAAAACATCTGCTCGAAAACTGACGTAACCGGGTGGACTTTCCTATTATTGTTAATCAGCTGTTTCATTTTTGCTTATGCCGTTTTTTTGCACGCCATCATGCAAAAACCTATTGCTTCTCTCTTAGAAACGGGGGTTTCTCTTATACTTTTTGGCGGCAGTATCTTTGTCGTGCTGGTGATTAAGTGGAGCAACGATTCGATATTAGAGCTTCATACTGTTGCTGAAAGAGAGAAGCGCAATGCCGTCCATGACGCTCTTACTGGGCTCCCTAATCGTAAATACTGCTTTGAGTCTATCGAAGGCAGAATACAATCTAGAGACCCATTCTCGGTGATCCTTTTTGACGTGGTTAATTTTAAACAAGTCAACGATGCAATGGGTCACTTTTGTGGAGACCAGTTACTTATTCAAATTGGTCAACGCCTTCAGGAGAAACTGAAAGGCAATGACCAGATATTCCGCGTTGGTGGTGATGAATTTGTCATCCTGACCTCTTCTGCATGCGAGGAAACGGGTAGAAAACTCATAGAAGAACTAGATTCTGCAATGTCTGAACGCTTTCATTTAGATGAGTTTCAAGTTTCCTGCCGCGTTGTTTTCGGTATAAGCACCTACCCATATGACGCCCTAACCAATGATCTTTTGATCAAGCACGCAGATATCGCTATGTATCACGCCAAGCGTAATGGCAATCTTTTTGCGTTTTATAATGAGGATATGAACGTCGGGGCTAAGTACCAACTTGAGATATCTTCTCGTATTCAATGTGCACTTGAAAAAGAAGAGTTTCAGTTGTATTACCAACCGTTGATTGATGCACACACTAACTTAGCTGTCGGTTTTGAAGCAGTGATTCGTTGGCATGACGAAAATGGTAAAACGATCTCACCCAACGACTTCATTCCTATCGCAGAGCGTAGCAATCAGGTACACAACATTACCATGTGGGTTCTTAACCAAGTAGAAAGGGATCTGCAAACATTTATAGAGAAAGGCATTAAGCTTCCTGTCCACGTAAACTTATCAGCGAAAGATCTCTCATCTAACTTGCTGTTTAATCGCTTAGAAACTTTGCTCAAAGTAAACCCGCAATTCGCTGACCTAATAAGTTTAGAGATCACTGAAACGATGGCGATCGATAGGGTCGTTGAGCTCAACCCCTTAATTCATCAAATTAAAGGATTAGGTATAAAGATCAGCTTGGATGATTTTGGCACTGGGTATTCATCTTTGTCACTGTTAAGAGATCTTCCGGTTGATCAAATTAAAATCGACCGCTCATTTCTTTCCACAGCAAGCCGCACAGAAGGCTCCCGCTCTATCGTTGAGAACACGATTGCGCTAGCACATGGATTAGGGTATTCGGTCGTAGCAGAAGGCGTTCAAGACATGGACACACTGCATTTTTTGAGAAGTCGAGGCTGTGACATCATTCAGGGTTACTTGTTCTGTCCTGCCCTGCCCTTAGACGAAGTAATAAGTTGGGTAAACAAACACGATGAAAAGCAAAACCGTATTAGACGCGCATAAAAAAGCCGAGCGCTTTGCTCGGCTTTCAATTCTTTTTGTAGCGACTTAAACCGTCGCTTTAATCACTAGTGATTATGCGTCTGTACGACGGCCACGACCGTGACCACGTTCACCACGATGTGCACCACGGTGATCACCACCACGGTTGCGATCGAAACGACGTTCGCCACCTTCACGATTGCCATCGCGGTTGCCGTCACGGTTACCACGGAAGCCACCTTCGCGACGGCCGCCTTCACGACGATCACCACCACGGTTGCCGCCTTCGCGGTTGCCACGGTAACCACCTCCATCACGACGACCACCATCGCGACGACCACCGTCACGGCGACCACCACGAGACTCGCGGAAATCATCGAAATCACATACTACAGCACCAACATCTTGTTGACGGATGCGTAGTTTGCTTAGCTTGTTCGCCGCGTCTGAAGTCATTGCTTTAGGTAGCTGTACGAATGTGTGACCTTGAGCTAGCTTGATCGCACCGATAGAACCTTTACCTAGACCTAGTTCGTTTGCTAGAGCGCCAACGATGTCTTTAACTTGAACGCCTTGCTCACGACCAACTTGAAGCTGGTAAGTATCCCAGTCTTGGTTGTTGAAGTTACGACCGCCATCGCGACCACCTTCACGACGCTCTTTACGACGTTGCTTGTCACGCTCAATTGCTTCAACCATTGGGTCTTCGCCAATGTAGAACAGAGGACGTTTGCCTTGCTGACGCTTAAGAAGCATAGCAGCAAGTGTTGCTGGGTCGATGTCTAGAGAAGTTTGTAGTTTCTCTACCAACTCAGCAAATTTGTCTAGTGCTTTGTGCTCTTTCTCTGCTTCAAGCTCAGCGCCTAGCTTAGCTAGACGAGCTTCAGCAACTTGGTCACGTAGAGGAAGTTGGATTTCTTCCATAGATGACTTAGTTACACGCTCGATAGTGCGAAGCATACGAATTTGGTTAGTGCGAACTAGAAGGATCGCTTTACCCTTACGTCCAGCACGGCCAGTACGACCGATACGGTGGATGTATGACTCAACATCAAATGGGATGTCGTAGTTGAATACGTGCGTAATACGTGGAACGTCAAGACCACGAGCTACAACATCAGTTGCAACTAGGATGTCAATAACACCTTGTTTGATGTGATCAACAGTACGTTCACGTAGAGACTGAGGAATGTCACCGTGCAGTGCAGCTGCTTTGAAGCCACGTGCAGATAGCCAGTCAGCCAGACGCTCAGTATCTTGACGAGTACGTACGAATACGATTGACGCGTCAGTTTCTTCAGTTTCAAGAAGACGAGACATTGCTTCATCTTTCTCTACACCTTTCACTACCCAGAACTGTTGTTGAACTTTGTCTACAGTGTGGTTTTTACCAGCAACGTCAACCGTTACAGGGTCACGAAGGAAACGTTCAACGATCTTCTTCAGCATTGGAGGCATCGTTGCAGAAAACAGAACGCGCTGTGCTGACTCTGGAGCGTGCTCCATGATCGCAGTTACGTCATCTACGAAACCCATGTTTAGCATTTCGTCTGCTTCATCAAGAACGAAAGTACTAACTTCGTCTAGGTGTAGACGTTCGCGATTGATAAGATCTTGAACACGGCCTGGAGTACCGACAACTACATGAGCGCCACTTTTAAGAGCACGCATTTGGTCGACAATAGATGCGCCACCGTAAATCTCTAGAACTTTCAAACCTTTGATATTTTTACCAAGGTTTTTCATTTCCGCTGCAACCTGAATTGCCAGCTCACGAGTCGGAGCAAGTACAATCGCTTGCGGTTTGCGTTGGTTTAGATCGAGTTTGTTGAGAAGAGGCAGAGAGAACGCTGCTGTTTTACCTGTACCTGTTTGAGCTTTACCCAGCGCGTCAGCACCTTCCAATAGGTGTGGGATTGCCGCAGCCTGAATTGGAGTTGGTGACACGAAACCCATTCCGTCTAGAGCAGAAAGGATAGAATCATTCAGAGATAAATCACTGAATTGAATAACAGAATCTTGCATTGGGATCCTACTTAATTAAACAAAAAAACAGTCCCATATGCTCTTCCAATTCGATACTGATCCATCCAGATACTGATTCCATTCAGACGGGAACACAGCACAGTACACAACCGCGATAAGCCATTAGGGACGACTAAGGGAGGCGGATTATTCCTTAAAAGCATAAAAAAATCCAGAAAAAATTGAATTACATCACAATTTATTCTCAACAATGGTATTTTTAGCATATTTTTCCACCAACCCTACCATTCCCCGTAGATTCGCGTAACTCACAGATGAGAATTTCATCAATATTTAAGCCAATTTCTCGTGGTTAAATTGGCAAAATTCACGGCGAAATTACGCTCCACAGGTAGTAATAATAGCTCGCAATGATTATAGTGTGCCCAACTCCATAGGTAATTTAAGAAAAGATGTTTCAAGATAATCCACTACTCGCTCAGCTTAAGCAGCAAATCCAAGAAAACCTGCCTAAAAAAGAAGGCTCAATAAAAGCCACAGATAAAGGCTTTGGCTTTTTGGAAGTGGACAGTAAGACGAGCTTCTTCATCCCGCCTGCGTACATGAAAAAGTGCATGCACGGTGACAAAGTCGTCGCCATTATCCGCACCGAAAATGAACGCGAAGTTGCAGAGCCACAAGAGCTGCTGGAACAAGCCGTGACTCGCTTTATTGGTCGAGTAAAAATGTTCAAAGGCAAGCTCAACGTAGCACCTGATCACCCACAGCTTAAAAAGCTATCTCTTAAAGCGAAACTAAAGAAAGGTCTAAAACCTGACGAGTTCGCCGAAGGTGATTGGGTTGTCGCACATCTTATTCGCCACCCTCTAAAAGGCGATAACTCTTTCTTCGTAGAAATTTCTGAAAAAATCACTGACGCGAATGATAAAATTGCGCCTTGGTGGGTAACGCTTGCTCAAAACGATCTACCAAACTCTGAGCCAGCAGGCATCGATAACTGGGAACTGAAAGACGACGCGGAGCTAGAACGCGTAGACATGACTCATGTTCCATTCGTCACTATCGACGGTGAATCGACTAAAGATATGGACGATGCGCTGTACGCGAAGAAAACTGTATCTGGCGATTTCGAACTCACCATCGCTATTGCGGACCCAACCGCCTACATCACACCTGAAGATGAAATGGATAAAGTAGCGCGTGAGCGTGGCTATACTATTTATCTTCCAGGACGCAACATCCCGATGCTACCTCGCGATTTAGCGGACAACCTATGTTCTCTGATTGAAGGTGAAACCCGCCCTGCTATTTGCTGTACCGTAACGGTAAGTAAAGATGGTGTGATTGGCGACGATATTAAATTCTTCGCGGCAAACATCAAATCACATGCACGCCTAGCATACGATCACGTGTCTGATTGGTTAGAAAACGGCAGCTCTGAAGCATGGACGCCATCTGAAGAGATCGCGACCATCGTTCGTGATCTTTATGAGTTCTCTCTTGCTCGCGCTGAATGGCGTGAGAAAAACGCAGTGGTCTTCCCTGATCGTCCTGACTACCGTTTTGAGCTCAGTGAAGATAACGATGTAATCGCTATCCACGCAGACATGCGCCGCAGTGCAAACCGCCTTGTTGAAGAATCCATGATTACCGCAAACATCTGTGCAGGTCGTACATTACGCGATAAATTTGAAACAGGTGTTTTCAATACGCATGCTGGTATCAAGAACGAGAAGATTGAAGAAGTGGTTCAACTTGTCAATCCAGAAGGCCAGTTGGAGTTCACAGCGGAGTCTATTGCTACACTAGAAGGCTTTGCTGCATTGCGCCGCTGGTTGGCTGCTCAAGAAACGTCTTACCTAGATAACCGTATTCGTAAGTTCCAAGCATACAGTGAAGTGGGTAATCAGCCTCTGCCTCATTACGCAATGGGTTTAGACATCTATGCAACTTGGACATCACCAATTCGTAAATACGGTGATATGATCAACCACCGTATGTTGAAGGCCGTCATCCTTGGTAAAGAACCCGTACAAAAACCAGATGACCAAGTAGGCGAAGAGCTAGCTCTACATCGTAAACATCATAAAATCGCTGAGCGAAATGTCTCAGATTGGCTATATGCACGTACGCTTGCTGATGAGCCGAGCAAGAAAACTTGTTTCACAGGTGAGATTTTCGATATTAATCGTGCAGGCGCACGTGTCCGACTTCTCGAAAATGGCGCAGCAGCCTTTATTCCTGGTGCACTAATTCTTGATAATAAAGAAAGAATTGAGTGCAATGGCGACAACGGTACCATCTCTATCGATAAAGAGGTCGTATACAAACTTGGGGATACATTGGAAATTGTCCTTACGGACGTAAACCAAGAAAACCGCAGTTTAGTTGCAAAGCCAACCCAGGTATTCGCTGAACAACCAGCAGCACAAACAGAACAGACTGTAAGTGAATAATACCGAATGAAGTCAAAAGGCGCTCTATTGAGCGCCTTTTTTATTTGTTATGTAAAACGATAAGAAAGAGTATGCCGAACATTGAGATCATTCGCTTTAATCACTTCTCTGCGCGCAAAAGTGAGCGTTACACTGCAACACATAATGGGTTATATATTGTTGAAGAAGGTGCCCTATTAGTTCATCAACCTAATGGCGAGCAATTTGAACTTAAAGCCGGAGATTTCACACTCTATAACTCCGCAGATCTGAGCAGTGCAGAAGCCGTCTCTAGTGACGGAGGCTTTAAAGCACTGGCTTTAGTCTTCAATCCAAATATATTCTGTGACTTTAAGAAAGCGCACCCGATGCTACGTTCCAAAACGGAAGAAAGGCGCTTCTATCCTTTTTCAACGCAATCCAGTAGCGAAGTAGCACAATTGAAGGACATGTTGGTTAAGTTAGCGAGTCGCAATGCTCCAGACTACACACAAAGCCATATCGCAATGGCATTGCTGTCGTTGATGGTTGAGGTAGAGCCAAACATCCTATCTATCATAGATGATGCAAGTAGCCTGAGCGACTCTCAAAAAGCCATTAAGTACATTGAGGGTAATATTGAAAAAGACATCACGCTAGAAGGCTTAGCGGCTCATATGAGCATGTCCATCGCAACCTTAAAACGTCGCCTCGCCGCAGATGATCTTTCGTTTTCTCAGATATTAAAGGTGAAACGGATAAACTTCGCAGCAACCCAACTGCGCAAGTCAGAAAAATCAATAACAGAAATAGCGTTTGAGTCTGGTTTTAAAAGTGCAGCGCATTTCAGTACAGCATTTAAATCCGTTTACAACATGACCCCCAAAGACTTTAGAAACCAAGTCGTTAAGCCTAAAGTATAAATCATGTCGGCATTCGCATCCGTTGGGCTCACCCTATTCCCAAAAACACGCTTGAGGATCACGCTCCAATTCGTTGAGTAAGTCCTCAAGCATTCGGCTAAATGGAAGTGGCTTATAAGGCACCCACCTTAACAGCTCGTTGTGATATGTGGGAACATAGAAATACCAAAGTTGGTTGTCCTCATCAAACATGATCTTCGCGACGGGAGAAGTATACTCGCTATGCTGGGAGTCGAGGAGAAAATGCGCCCGATGAAGCTCAACGCCATTTTCTACTAGCTCATAGAGGCACTTGCCCTGTTCGACAGGCAAGTTAGCATTACGCGCAGAGCAGAGCGATTGAACTGATTTGTATAAACGACTTGTCGCCATTTGGGACACTGACATCAACGTTCTCCCGATGGATGATAGTTAGAGCTGCCGATCCTAGTATATAACCTTTACATCATCACCGATGGTAGTTATCTACCTAACTCAAGTATAAGATAGCTATATTATCATTTGCCCAGATTATCATCTCAGTCCACTTGGAAACGCTAGCTCCATCACCTCTTGACTAGAAACAATTCCCCTGTTTAGCGCTAACAGTTCACAAAAGTGTAACCTGAACGCAATATCATAAACTCTGCTTTATCCCGTATATGGAGTTTAATATGTTACGTTTTACTGTGGCGACGTTATTGGCCATAGCAGTCTCCCTCCCTACCATTGCAAAAGAAATCAACATCTCGGGTTCAACTTCGGTTGCTCGTGTGATGGATGTACTTGCTGAGGAATACAACAAAACACACCCAGACGATTACGTTGCTGTTCAGGGCATTGGTTCGAGTGCTGGTATCACCATGGTCAATAAAGGAGTAGCCGAAATAGGCATGAGCTCTCGCTATCTGACTGAAAGCGAAAAAGGTGAAGATCTCAATGTATACCCTATCGCTTATGATGGCCTCGCTGTTGTTGTAAACCGTACCAACTCTGTAGAAAACCTTTCTCAGCAACAGCTGTTTGATATTTACAAAGGTAAGATTAAGAATTGGAAAGAGGTCGGGGGCGCAGATCAGCCTATCGCGGTGGTTACTAGAGAAGCGTCTTCAGGTTCACGTTACAGCTTCGAAAGCTTGCTGGGACTGACCAAAATCGTTAATGATCGCCTTGTCTCGGATATCAGCCCAAACAACTTGGTTGTAAACAGCAACAGCATGGTAAAAACCATTGTTAACCATAACACTCGCGCCATTGGTTTTATCTCTGTAGGGTCAGTAGATCGCTCGATCAAGGCGATTCAGTTAGATGGTATTGACCCAACCTCGACAAACATTAGCAATCATAAGTACAAGTTGGCGCGACCATTCCTAGTGCTATACAAAGTAGATAAGATTAGCGATGCAGGTAAAGGTTTTATCGCTTTCCTTCGTTCAGAGCAGGGACAAAAAGCGATTGCAGATTACGGTTATACGCCAGTAAAAAACTTTAATCAGTAAAAATGAAAAAGAGAGCACCTTGATGCTCTCTTTTACTATGTCGTGTTCTATCCGGTTTCGGAATTAGAAATGCAGTTGAATTACAGAGACCACAACCGCACCAGGTCGACGAATACCTTCAATTTCCACTTTAATTTCGCGCTCAATCTCCAAACCTTTTTTGATTGGCGTTACTTTTGTTAACGTGCTGACTGCACGAACATTATTGCCTGCTTTGACAGGGTAAGGGAAACGGACTTGGTTTAAACCCAAGTTAACTACCATTTTAGCTGTTGGGAACATTGGCTTGTCTGGATCGACTGAATCCGTCAGTTTAGGCAGCAATGCTAATGTTAAAAAGCCATGAGCGATAGTTGTCTTAAATGGAGATTCAGTTGAAGCACGCTCTGGATCAGTATGAATCCATTGCATGTCTTCCGTTACCGCACCAAATTGGTTAATACGTTCTTGAGACACATGAACCCAATCACCAGTGTGAATAACTTCGCCAATTTTTTCACTTAACTCGTCATAAAGCTTTTGAGCCTCAGGTGCCATTACGATCGGTGCAGGTTGAGGTGCAACTTCTTCGTTGACGGCTGGCTGCTGGTGATCACGAACTTTTGAGAAAAGAAAGCTATTTTGAGCTTTCCCCAAAAAGTCACTCCAATAATCGCGTAACGTTGGAGACATCCAATTCATAAACTCGGATTGATGAGCAGAAATCGCATCAACTTTGTCTTTAAATAGATTTGTGACCTTCATAAACACCCTTAAGAATTCTAAGCACAACTGGCTATACCAGTTAATTTTGAATTAGTTCACAAAGTCTTGCAAATACTTTCGGGCGAACACATGTACCCTAAAAGCATGTTATGTCTTATATATCAGCAAGATAACAATAAAACACCATTTTATTGACGTGCGCCAATATAAAGTAAAAACTCTATAAATTGGTACTTTTTGTCCCTTTTTCACTCCGTTTTCAAACTGTCCAACATCACATCAGTGATCATAAAACAAGCAAACAGTACTTCTATTATAATTCAGCACTTTACAAGTCGGGCTATGCTCCTTATTATACCGCCCACAACGGAGAGATGGCTGAGTGGTTGAAAGCACCGGTCTTGAAAACCGGCATACGTTAATAGCGTATCTAGGGTTCAAATCCCTATCTCTCCGCCACTTATTTAGAGAGCTCGCATTTATTGCGAGCTTTCGTCGTTTTAGCTCTTACAAAGACGAGATTTAGAAATCCTCGCTCGTAAACGAATCCAGCACTTCACTATATTCCAGTTAAAAGCCCGCTAATGTTTAGCGGGCTTTTAACTTCGATTTTCTAAAGTTTAAGCAAACTTTTTAATCATTTCAGACAGGTCATTGGTGCAATTTTGCACTTTGGTGTTCATATGATTCGTTTCAGTCATCAGTTCATACGATTCACTGTACTTTAAATTAAGCGACTGGATGTTTTCATTTATTTCATCCGTTACATAAACCTGCTCTTCTATCGCGACCGCAATTTGTTGGTTTCGTTCGACAACGTCTTGAACAAGGGATTCCAGTTGTTGAATGCTATCCAAAGCAGTACCTAACAATGTTACCGTTCCGGTCGACATTTCGTTACCTTTCTCTAACGCAGAAACCGCTGATTTGCTCCCATTTTGAATTCCTTCAATGGCCGATTTAATCTCTGTTGTCGATTCCTGAGTTCTTTTAGCTAAGGTTCTCACTTCATCTGCTACAACGGCAAACCCTCTGCCTTGTTCGCCTGCCCTCGCGGCTTCAATTGCAGCGTTCAACGCTAATAAATTAGTTTGTTCGGCAATACCGTTGATGACTTCAACAACGGTTCCAATTTGCTCGGTTTGTTGGTTCAAACGTATGACCACTTTAGATATTTCGCCGAGCTCATCAACCAACTCTAAAACCGATTGGTTAACATTATCGATAACGCTACGGCTGTCTATCATCGTATTTTGCGCTTCTAACGTAGCCTCGGCGGTCGCTTGAGCATTATTTGATATCTCAGATGAAGAGGCTTGCATCTCGTTGACCGCTGTTGCGACCGAGTCAATCTCCACTTTCTGTGCGCTTAAGTTCTCCGTCACTTGCTGGCTATTTGTCGCAGCACTGTTAGCACTTGCGCGCGTTTCTTCGCAAGAGTCTTTTACAGACACGCCAACGCGCCCCAGTAGCGCATTGGCAAATTGCTTACGCATCTTCATACCCAGCTCAATCTCAGCCAGATCGTTGATTCTTCCGCAATAAATATATTCCATGAGTGGATTGTTGAAGTCTTGCCTAGCCTGTTTAGCGAGCTTCTCAACTGGTCTGGTTAATACATAAATAGAGAAAACGGAAAGTAACGCAACAACGCCAAACGCTATCACTGGTGATTGATTCATTTGTAGAATGAGTAAGCCAATAAGGTTTGAAATTAAAAGGAAGAAGGCCGATCTCATCCACAAACGTGTACGAGGAAGATACATTTTCCACGGCTTACGATTATTTCGAAGCTTCGAATACGCTTTTTCCGCTCGCTGGATGTGTATACGCTCAGGTTTAAATCTCACTGATTGGTATTCCACAACTTCACCATTAGATTTTATAGGAGAAGCAAACGCGTCAACCCAATAATAGCCGCCGTTTTTACGTCGATTTTTGACCATTCCCATCCAGTGTTTGCCAGTTTTCAGGTGAGTCCATAAATCTTTAAAAGCCTGTTTTGGCATATCAGGATGACGCACAACATTGTGGGGTTTACCGATAAGCTCCCCTTCATCAAACCCCGCGACTTCATTAAAGTTTTCACTGGCATATTTGATGTAACTGGAGGTATCGGTAATGGAAACTAGGCTGTAACTCGAGGGGTAATCGTATTCCGTTTCACTCATAAACATGTGTCCTTACATTGATTAATTAACAAACGGCAAATATGAATTTATCAGCATAACATATACATGCATAATGATAGGTTGATTCAAAAATAAAACAAAATTATTGACAAGTTTACTTGTTACTTAATGACTCTAGTCGCATTTTTATCCTCTAATACAAGGCTTCGTTAATATGCACAAGACTGAGCACTGTTCAAAATTAATACACAAAAGCGCTTCCGTACTGAGTTCGTAAATTGTTATAAGTAATCCACTAAAACGAAAACAAGGAAGACAAACGCAATGACTATTCACTTTCGTCAGCTTGCAGCTAAGAGAAACACGACACACTTGTTTATTGACGATTGGAAAATTAACACTCAGCAGTCTTGGGGGATATTCAGCGCGGATGGAGATATTGGCTCTCTGCTTGGAGACCTTATTTGTGATGAAATGTCACCAGATAGTGGGGAAATTGAGCTAAATGGGCTGTCCGTTGCGCAAGTGTCGTTATCAGAGCAACAGCGATTACTGGAAAGAGAATTAGAAAAGGATGATACGGATTTTCTTGATCGTATCGACCAAGGGAGCACTGTTTATTCATTAATCCTAGAGCAGAGCCAAGACACCAACTTAACTGAACAGCTAATTAATGATCTCGACCTAAGTCATCTTAAAGATAGTGGCTTCCGTGTTCTCTCTACCGGAGAAACCAGAAGAGTAATGCTCGCCCGAGCTTTAGCCACACAACCTGACTTAGTATTACTAGATAATCCATTTACTGGCTTAGATATTGCGCACCGAGCTGCTCTCGCTCGCTATTTACACTCGCTTTCTCAAAATGTGCAACTACTCATAACCTTCTCTCGCGAATCTGACATGCCTGAGTGGATCAATAGCATCGCGCTTTTCAGTGCAGGAAAGCTTGATAGTACAATGGATAAGTCCAGTTGGGATAATCATCCAATCATTGGACAAATTAAATCTCAGTCAGAACAACAGAGTGAAGAAATGATGAGCTTGATACGTCAGCATCAGCACTCGACGCCATTCAACAACCCAATATTTGAACTAAAGAATGGGGCTGTTGAATACACCGATAAGAAGATTTTTACTGACTTGAACTGGCGCATAGACACGGGCCAACATTGGCAGGTCAAAGGTCCAAATGGTTGTGGAAAGAGTACCTTACTTGGATTGATCTTTGGCGATCATCCGCAATGCTACAGCAATGACATTGATATTTTTGGTAAAAAGCGTGGTACTGGCGAGACAATCTGGGAAATTAAGCAGCATATCGGCATGGTGTCTTCAGCGCTACACCTCCAATATCGAGTCAATTGCAGCGCATTAGAAGTCATTTTGTCAGGATTTTACGATTCGATCGGGTTGTATAACCAGCCAACTCGCAAAGAGATGGATATTGCAAACGAGTGGCTCGATATCTTACATATGAGCCAGTACAAAAAAAACTCATTTAAGCAATTAGAGTACGGCCAGCAGCGACTGTTACTGATTGCAAGAGCCATCGTGAAACAACCCACATTATTGATTTTGGACGAGCCGTATCAAGGGTTAGATTTTTTGGGTAGACGGTTAGTTAAGAACACACTTGAACTCATCGCTAGAGAGAATTTAAGCCAACTATTGTATGTGTCTCACTACCAAGAAGATCGCTTAGATAGCATCAAAAATGAGTTAGAGTTTGTGTTTGATGAAAATGCTCAGTGTTATAGAGCTAACGTCTACCAATCATAATGACTTCGCTGCGCAAGCTGCTCATAAGGTAATGGTTTGGAGTACAGGTATCCCTGATGATATCTCACTCCCATCTGCTTTAAGTGTTCAGCTTGCGCTATGGTTTCCACGCCTTCAGCGATCAATTGTACTTGTAATTCTTCCGCGAAGTGAACCATCGCTTTTAAGACAGAAGCACTAAGGCTAGGAATACCAATGGTTTCGACAAAGCACTTATCGATTTTTAAGTAATCTATGCGCATGTGCTGTAGAAATGCTAACGAGGTTTGGCCAGTTCCAAAATCATCGATCAGCACATCAATACCATGCACTCGCAGTGCTGCAATGCATTTTCTCGCCTCTGAATCAATGAGCTGACGCTCCGTTATCTCTACCCCTAATGAGACTTTGTTTCGGCTCAACTGTCTGTCGAGCAATTGAATTTTTCTGATCGCGTTTGGTCCAACTAAATAACCAGGCGGCACGTTAATACCAAGGTGGACAGGCTGATCAAAGCCTAATTTACTGAAGTCCTCTGCCGCTTTATCCAGAACGAAATCAGTAAGTAAAAAAACCAATCCACTTTGCTCTGCCGCAGGGACAAACTCATCCGGAGAAATGAACCCCTTACTTTGATGCTCCCATCGCACTAGCGCTTCAAACCCGAATAACTGGCCGGTATCAACGTTAACTTGCGGTTGGTAATACAGGGTCAACTCTCCTCTTTTTATCGCTCTTTTAAGATCCAGTATCAAATTGCGATGAGGATCAATAAACTTATTCAACGCATACAAGCAAAGGTAGATCACGAAAATAATTGGAATTGAGTACAAAAAATAGGAAAGTGTTCTCTGTTTGACGAAAAGATCGCTGGCTTCACTCAAAGCTTCATACTCAAACATTTGCGACGATTTGATACCGATAGGATTACTTCCCGCTCTTAATGCTCCTTCTGGTGAAACTTGATCATGGATAAACAGCGCAGAGCGTTTTAGGCGTAAATCGTTGTTAAACCCTATTGTCGCATTAAAGTAGTCATGATCGATAATCGTTACGGCTTGATAACCCCGCTCTCCTTCCGTTACCACTAGCAAGAACTGATCGTACAAGCTATCAACACTACCAAGCGCTAGCGTTTGTCCCTTGGGAAAGGCGATGTGCTCAGCTAACGGTTTAGAGATACTTCCCAATTTCGAAGAACAAGTAATGACTCCCTCTTTCACAATGAGCATTTCTTCAATATCTCGTTCAAACATTAAGCTTTGCTGGAGCTCTTCACATCGTTCAGGGTGTAGCAACGCCGTGCGGTTTTCTGTCTCTATTTGGAATAAAATTTCATCTGCAATTTGCACATTTTTTTCTAATAAATGATTGAGATTGTTTTGCACGCTTTCACGAGCTAAATACAAAACCTCTCCAATAACCAAGGGAATAGGCAGAAGAAAAATGATGGCTTTTTTAAAAATCGCCTTATTCAGCATATAAAAGTAACCTTTTATAAAACCGATTTACTGAGATGGTACCTCGATTCCGATACCCGCTAGCAACTCACGTTTTTTAACATTATTTGTTTGGATTAACTCAGTATGCGAAACGCTGAGTAATACCGCAAACTAAACAATGTCTTATTCACTCCTGTTCCAATTTAGTATCAAGCGCCTCAAACCTGAGACTTTAATTCGACACCATGTTATGTCTATCGGTACTTGCGAAAGTCTTTACCTGTCTGTTTCTCATCATGTAAGAATTACCCATTAAAATTATTTTTCTTTTCTCAGTGATTAAGAATTATATTTGTCGTAACTCCTACAACACGTTACAACACTCTCATGACGACAAACAAAGCTAATGCTAACCAGGTAAACGAAAAATCACTGCAGTTGTTAATGCAAGTTGCAGTTAGTCCGTCCCCAGTTTCTGCGAAAACGCTAAGCGAGCAATTGAACGTTCCTTTAAGCAGCCTTTACCGACACTTAAAACTGCTTAAAGAGTGGAACTTGATCGAAGAAAGCGTTCACGACAAGACATTTGTCGTTGGTCCGGCGGCATTATTACTCATGCACAGCTATGAGACCGCGCAACATGGGCTCGACATGGTCGAAACCATACTGGCTAGGTTGGTACAACAAACCGGGGAAATGGCCGCTTATATGGTACCAGCGGGTTATCGTGCGCTTTGTGTCAGACAGAAAGAAAGTATGCAGGCGCTGCGTTGCAGCTTCGTCCAGGGTCAAAGTCAACCTCTGCTGCGCGGTGCCTCATCTAAAGTGATGCTTGCTTTTATGCCTCAAAGTCGATGCGAGAAAATCTTGAGATATTTTAATCAAGATCACCGACGTGACGAGTGGGAAAAAGAGCTCACAACCATCCGTAAACACGGATATGCCGTCAGTACTTCTGAGATTGACCCTGGTGTTTCAGGTATTAGCGCACCGGTAATGAAAGGAAGCAAACTGATTGGCGCAGTCTCGGTGATGGCTCCGGCCCACCGAGTCGAAAAGGATAAGCAGCGCATTATTTTACATGTACTGCAAGCGGCAAGGGCACTACCACCAGAAAGGTAATTCATCATGTTAAGCTTTTTCAAACGCTATAAACTCCACCACACCGTGAAACAGCCGCAGCATTACCCTTTTTCTTTTATGACAGTGTGTGAGTATTTGCCACCCATGTCTAAGGGCGCGTTTGAATTAGCTGATCAAAGTTTGGAAAATGCTAGCGATTGGCTATACCAACAGCATGATCATGAAACCGCTGAAAACTTTGGTCACTTCAACCACGACAAGCTGGAAAATGGCGAGTTTCAGGAAGCATTAAGCCTTTCGCTTTCTCGCCACTCAATTCCTGTTTTAGTAACTAACTGTACCGAGGCAATCTTGTCCATGTTACCTGTGGTCGTGTCCTATCAAGACGAAGTGGGTGTGGTAAATATTGGACATGACATGAACTTGAAACCAACACTTGAACCACGTTTAGGCTCGGCATTTCATTTTGCTCTTTCTCGCTATCAAAACGTACGATTGTTTTTTGCTGGCGTCAGTGAGCAAGAGACGAAGCAGGAAACGTGGGAATACGCGGAAGATCAAGGTTGTGATTGGGTGACCGAGAAAGAGTTTTCTTTTCGTCATCGCAATAATGTTAAGCAACAGATCGGCAATTACCTAGACCACTGCGACCAAATAATCATTAGTATCGACCTTGGATCTCTAAAAACCAAAAACAGCCTTGATGGCGCGTCAGAAATTGATATCCAAATGGTTCTACGCACGATTAGGCAATGTTTGGTTGCAGGTAAAGTGAGAGCAATTCAGCTCGTTGGCGATCGAGATTGTCTGGTGTATTCGAGACAAACGAAAGCCATACTAGAAGAGTTATATCAGATGGCTCCACTCATCGTTCACGCTGCCTAGCGTTATAAACGTTCAGAATCAGGATCGCGTCCTTCCTGATTCTGAACCAACATGCTTACTTATTATCCTTAACTAACAAATAGTTACACATATAAATCGACACACATCACACTTGCCTCTTGAACTAACCTGACACTTACGTTGTAATAAGGCCGCTAAACTTTGGTATGACATACGAAATAAAAAATAACCAAAGTTCAATAACTAAGCGGCTTCAGAACAAAAAAGTACCGCAGCTATTCCAATTTCAGTGAGCATTTGCTCACGCTCGCTTGATGCCATCTTGTTCCACTCATTAGGACATTTGATGATGCGTCTTTGCAGTATTTTCACTGCGGTTCTTTTTTTACCGCTAACCTCACACGCCACCACTTATGACGTAAAAGATCTATCTGAGTTAGGTCAACTTTGCTCACACAAGAGTTTTAGTATCGAAAGCGATGGCACGACTTATCGCTGTACAGGGAAACTAGTCCTACCCGCTGGTGATAAAATTGTCTCCTCATTACCGGAAAAAGAGATAACATTAAAAGCAGATTATGGAATTGTGTTAGAGGGGAATAATACAATTGGTGAACCCAATAAACGTATCTCTCTACACGCCCTCGCTACCGGATTAACGGTTAACAATGAGAAAGCATCAAACCTCGACGATTACCAAAACAAGCACACTGTTATCTATGGTGATCTTCTATCGGCTTATCCAACAAAGCTGCATAACGTACTCATCGATGGGGATATAGAGCTAACAGGTGAGGCCCTTCATATTAATGGTGAGTACAACACCATTATTGGTGACATTTTGACTCACAGCACGACCAATATATTTAATACAAACATCTGTGGTAAGGTCGAATCACAAGGCGAAACACTACACCTAAAAACAAACCATCCTTTACAAGACCATTTTGTCGTCGGTGATGTTTCTGCGCACAAATCTCTGATTATAAAAGATATGTCGATCTATGGTACGGCTGAATCTGTAGGATCGTCAGCTACATTAAGTGGCTCATTCTATAGTTCCACCGCAGCAATTAAATACTTCCAAACATTGAACTTCAACAACGCTCCAAATCAGCCTAGTCAAGTTTGTGGTGAAATCCAACAAACGCCAGGAAGTGCACAAACGAAAGCACAAGACAACAAATACACGCAATACTGTGGATTGGGCGAGGCTGATTGTCACTACTCTTCCCAAGTCTGTCCAATCACCCCTCAAGATGTTCCGAATTGCAGCATGCAGCCTCCATCGGAGAACGACTTAAACCTCAGCGTCACACCATCGGACGACATGGCACTGATGTGCGGCGACGATCTTCCGCAATTTACAGCAACAACAACCAATAATGGAGAAGTTGTAAGCGCAGAAGTCAGTGCTGTCCTATCACACCCTGACTTGTTCACTTTAGAGGTGGTTAAAGGTCAGCAGACATTAGGAGCCAACCAATTTATATCTGACGAGAATGGTGAACTTGTTGTTCGAGTGGTTCCGAATAATATTGATACGATCTCGTTAGATACCAACTACACACTAACTTTCACTATGGCGAAAGACACGAGCAAGCATCAAACTGTTCGCTTTATGTTTACGCCATTTATGTTTGAGGCCTACTCAAAGACGAAAAGCGCAACTTTAAATGAAATACGCGTTATTGCAGGTAAACCAGAAAACGTGCATACGCGATTGCTTGCTTGTGCCTCCACCGGCGAACCTGTAGTGGCAAGCAACTACAATGGTACGCCTAAAGTTTTTCATCCATTGGTTCAACCATTAGGAGGAAGTGAAGGAAACTTTAGCTATTCAGCGGAATTTAAAGACGGCTTGTCTGAACATGGTCTTATCACGAACGAGTCCGGCATATTTGAAGTGACATTGTCCGATCATTTTGAATGTGAGGGATTTGAAGAATGTCCAGAAGAAGGCAAAGTGGAAGTGAAAGGGACATTTAATGTGCACTCGCGACCATGGACACTCGCTATTTGTGACAACCAACGTGCTTTGCCTTCTGGCACCTCTGAACAAGGAGAAGGGTTTCTTGCTGCCGGAGAACTTTTCTCTCTAACGGTGAAACCAATCATTTGGCAACCTGACGGCTCTGTAAGTGGGTCTGTTGAATCAGCACGCTATTGTGATGCTTCTATCACCCGTAATTTTACGCTTGATGACGCTCCAGCAGCATCGGTTGTCTTGTCGAGTGAGCAACATACGCCATCAGAGACAGCGAACCAAACCTCAAAATTGCTAAAAAGTAGTGACTCACTGGCTCAGGCGCATAATTCAGCCAAGAATGATCAATTCGTCTTTAATGGATTATATTGGGAAGAAGTCGGGAGCTTGAGAGTAAAAGCAAACCTAGAAAGTAAATATCTAGGTATGACTGTGAACGAAGGCTATCGTTACGTTGGTCGTTTTTACCCAAAATATTTTCAAGTGCAAGACCAAGAATGGCACTACCCACATGGCCAAACTTTTGCTTACATGAATCAACCTTTTGAGAAAGTCACTTACGATGTTGTCGCACTCAATGCGAATAAGGAAAACGTGAAGAATTACGTCCACTTTTCGTCTAACCTTCAACAACATTTCGATTTAGGCGAGCTAAGCTCATACTCCGATCGGTTTTTGCCGCCTAAGCCTAAGAAGGTAGACTGGAAACTACTGGGTAGCGCGAGTGTTGGAACGTTTGTTATAGAGAAGCCCTCGACCAATGCGACTTGTAACAATAGCCCATGCTGGAAAAAGAACACGACAGATAAGCAATATCCTGATGGCCCATTTAATAAAGGGACTAACAGTGACAGCAGCAAAATAGGTATAGTCACGACTAAAGCCGTTGATGAGGTAAACTTCTTCGACGATAGCGAAGTACTCACAAAACAACCAGAAATTCGATTCGGTCGTTTGAACTTTCAAGATGTAGGTGGCAACCAAGGCATGGTGATCAAAGTGCCACTTGCTGTAGAAACTTGGCAAAACGGTCGATTTATGACTAACTTCGATGACAGCTCAACAACGGCGAATGGTGAATATTACTTCAGCACGCCAATTTGGTCGAATGCGCCTGCAAACAACGCCATGCTTTCTGGAGTTGGGACAATGCATGTTGGCAGGATGACCGATATCGTTGCAAGCCAAATTGACTCAGCACGCGAGCAAATACAATTCCACCTGGATTTAGACGGCTCAGGTAATCGCATCCCTTGGCTGAAATACGATTGGGATAACACGACAAGTGAAGAGGAAAATCCACCTGTTACAGTTACGTTTGGTATTCACCGAGGAAACGATCGCATTATTTATCGTGGTGAGCCAAATATGCTTGGCCTAAATTAACGCGAAACGACAAAACAAAAAAAGCCCCTCAATTGAGGGGCTCTTTTCACACAGACTGTGTAATTTACTTTGCGCCACGACGCGCTTTCAGGCGCTTCACCATAGCAAGACGACGCTCTGCCGACCCTTGGTCTGTTGCCGACTGGTTCGGATTATTACGACGACCTTGACGATTCTTGAATGCTGGTTTTGAGTGCAGCTTTTCAATGTAAGATTCACGCTGTTTTGGTTCATAGCCAGCAAGCTCAATACGGCGAATTCGCTGCTGGATTAGATTTTCAACCTGAACAACCGTGAGTTCTTCATCTCGATTTACAAATGAAACGGCATGACCTTGTTTACCTGCACGGCCTGTACGACCAATTCGGTGAACGTAATCTTCCGCTAGGAAAGGCATGTCATAGTTCACAACGTGAGGTAAATCTTCAATATCTAGACCTCGAGCAGCGACATCGGTAGCCACCATGACACGTGCTTTACCGGACTTAAACTCTTCTAGCGCACGACGACGAGCGCTTTGAGCACGGTCACCATGACAAACCACCGCTTTGATACCATCAAGTTTCAGCTCTTTTACCACTTCGTTTGCGGTCTCTTTGTAGTTCACAAATACCAACACTTGTTTCCAGTTCTTACGACCAATCAGCTCCGAAAGCAGTTCCGTTTTTCGCTCTTGATCAACTGGATATAACACGTGAGCAACTGTCTGTGCTGTCGTATTCGCTCGCTCAACTTCAATACGCTTAGGCTTACGCAGGATATCTTTTGCTAACAGATTTAGTTGGCTCGAAGTCGTTGCCGAAAACATCATGATTTGTGGGTCTGTATCCACATCCAGCATGATCTTACGAACTGCATGAATAAAGCCCATATCCAAGATACGGTCTGCTTCATCAAACACTAAAAACTCTAAGTGTGCGACCGAGACATTACCTTGTTCAATGTGCTCTTCCAATCGACCAGGTGTAGCCACTAGGATATCTACACCGTTTTCTAATGCCGTTACTTGAGAAGACATTTTACGGCCACCGAAAATCGCAGCCACCGACAGGTTCGTGTACTTCGTGTAAGCTTTGATGTTGTCAGCAATTTGTTCAGCAAGCTCACGAGTTGGAGCCAAGATAAGTGCGCGAGCAGTCTTACGAGAAGCGCTACGGTTACTGTCTAGCAGCTGCTGAATCATAGGCAGAGAAAACGCAGCCGTTTTACCAGTACCTGTTTGTGCTGTAGCGAAAATATCATGGCCTTTGCGAGCCATTGGAATCGCCTTCTGTTGAATTGGCGTTAACTTTTCATAACCGCATTCTGCCAGTGCTTTAACCACTTCTGGCGCAAAACCTTGAGATGAAAATGACATTGAGCGTATTCCTTAAACAAACCACTAAAAATAGCTTTAAAAATTTAGCCGTGCACTATACCCGAATTTGAGTGATTTATCTCACTTTTCTCATTGAAACGCTACAAAAGCAAAAACGGCGAACACAGGCAGATTGCTGGCTCACCGTTTCCGTTTAACATTTGTTCGATTTAACGCTTGATGCCAGACAACTGAAGGAGAATTCGCTCAAGTTCATCCCATGGCAACAGCTGAGAATCTATCACTTCTAATCGTGATTCAAACCCTTCTAAGCTGATTTCATTCACCGACACGACTCGGTTGGCAACATTAAACGCGTAACAACCTTGATCCGTATTGACCACCGCTTTAACACGCTCTGCGGTCAAGTCCGAAAGCATAGAGAAAAGCTTTTCAAAATCAAACTTATACTCTGCCCCAAACAACCACCCGCAACTAAAATACCCTTGCCCTTTGTTCTCTTTACGCACAAAGGCTTCACCTGGCGGCAACTGGAATTGAGGCTCTAGGTGAGCATGGTCATGATGATGTGACTCGATATGGGAAGAAGCGCTGCCGTAAACCCGTTCGATATCCAAGACTTCTATCGGTAACTCACCATCATGAATAAGCTTACTGAATACTTTTGAGGGAGATTGGTCCGTCACCCAGTCATTAAACACATCAATGTCGTGACTGGTACAAAGGTCAACCTTACTGCCTATAACCACATCTGCGCTGTCTAACTGGTCCACGAAATTTTGGTTAGAAAGGTATTTTTCATCACTTAAGTTACGCGGATCAACCAGAGCGATCGTCGCTTTTAGATCAACGTAAGGTTCATACTGTTCTGAGGTAAGCGTCGCGATAACCTGTTTTGGATGACCAAGGCCTGTCGGCTCAATCAATAAACGGTCCGGTTTTTGGCGCAGTAACGCCGTAATACCGACCGACATTGGCACGCCCGCCGTACAACACATACAGCCACCCGGCACTTCTTTAATCAGCGCACCTTGGTCGGTCATCAATGCACCGTCGATGCCAATCTCACCAAATTCATTGACCAAAACCGCCCAGTTTTCGTTTTCCGGTTTGTTCTTCAGTAGATTTAAAATCGTGGTCGTTTTACCGACACCCAAAAATCCGGTCAGTATGTTGGTTGGTACTCGATTTGACATGCTTATCTCCGACACGTTAGTGCATTAATGCTCCAGCAAAGTATACGGAGAATGTGACTCGCTTCAACGCTTTTTATCGCGCTCATCAAGCTCATTGCGTGATGCGTGGGTATACATTTTTTGAGAATGATCAGAGTGACTTATCAACTCTGAACGCTTCATATCAGAAAGATACATACTGGTGTAAATGACGCAGGCAAAAAACGCGATAATAGCGACTACAATGGGAAGAACTCCGAGTGTGTTTTCGAATTTAAGCGCAGCGATAGCCAATGCGAAAACAACGACAGAGATAAATGCGATAGACTGACTTTTGTTGCTTTTCATGATAACTCGCCTTTCGTAAGGGTAGCCCCCTAACACCTCCTGTACTAGAGGAATGTCAGTTTGAACAACATCCAACCTGACTATTCAATGCTACTCCTTTCGCTACTTGTGAAATTTGACAAAGCTAACATTTACTACAACATCAAACGACGAGCTTATTATTATCTTTCAGATACTTACTGGATTTTAAAACACTTACTAGCAAATCGTTCCACCGCTTACCAGGATATCGCTATCATTGGCAATACAAACTTGCGCCACCAGCTTTAGCCCTTCGACTATCATGTCCAAAGACATAGAAGGCTGACTGCCATCTGCTGCTTGTTCTGGCAATAATGGAATATGAACAAACCCGTGACGAATCGGATTGTCTTTCAAGTAATGTTGGATCCCATAAAAGAGATGGTTACATACAAATGTTCCAGCACTGTTGGAAATCTGGCTAGGTATACCCTGCGTTTGCAATGTTTGCACAACACGCTTTATCGGTAGTGTCGAGAAGTAAGCATCAGGACCATCAGCCACAACGGGTTCATCAATCGGTTGATAACCAACGTTATCTGGAATACGAAAATCATCGACATTAATTGCGACACGCTCTGGGGTTATCGCGCTACGCCCGGCCGCTTGCCCTACAGTAATCACACAGTCTGGCTGGTGCGCTTCTATTGCTTCAATAACGACTTTCACCGAGTCATATCGAACTACGGGGACTGGGCAAGTAACTATCACACCGCCTTTTATAGCCACAGCCTCTAATTGCTTGACCGCTTCTAAGGCGGGGTTAATGGCGTCACCACCAAAAGGTTCAAAACCGGTAATCAGGACTTTCTTCATAACAGCCTTTAGGAAAAGAGTTTTACAAATTATTGCACTCCCCTTCACCCCATCCAATAGCAAAAGTATTGATGAGATAAACCAGACAACATTATGTGACTCATGTCTAACCAGCGAGGGTTTTCACTTTATTGAATCTAGACAAGTTCCGGACTATCGAGACTAACTATCGATGATTAGTGGCAGGACGAGGCTCTATCATTACATGACTCGCGCAGAAACTTGGTTTCCACGCTTAACTTAGGTAGAGTACGCGACCGCAATGCAATTCGAAGAGATTGAATACAATGAATATTGATAACCATGTAATCGAAACGATTGAAGAGTTAGAGGCATTTCTGCATTTAGTAGAAAGCGGCGCTCTGGGTCTTGAAGGTGTCACTGGCGTTGCGCTAGCCACCTCTAATACCGATGGCCGTCCATTTGTTGCCGTATTAGGAGAAAAGCACCAATTGCTCCTTGGCCGCTGGGTTTCGCAGCACGTATATGACAATGGTAAAGACATCGTTCGTAACGGCCCAACCAGAAAACACTAAGCGCTCGACGCCACCTATAACAACACGCCGTCTTATACACCAAGCGTATGCTTTGAAAGCAATGCGCTTGGTATACTCAAAAAATAAAAAAGAAAAGGCTAGCCTTTATTAATTTTGTCGGTATACTGCACATCAGCTCTTACGGAAAGAGCTATTAATGTAATTAAAGATCAAAGTTTCTCTCAGTTCCACATCGAATTCCTCGTTTACGTTCCTGCGACAAAATAGTTATCTCTAAAATCATATAGTAGCACTTGATATTAGCTAAAAATTCAATATTTAAAACAATCAAATATAGAGGTATCTATGTCTAATAAATTAACTGGTTCAGTAAAATGGTTCAACGAAACTAAAGGTTTTGGTTTTATTTCTCAAGACAATGGCGGTGATGACGTATTCGTTCACTTTCGTTCTATTGTTTCTGAAGGCTTCAAAACTCTTACTGAAGGCCAAAAAGTATCGTTCGTTGTTGAACAAGGTAACAAAGGTTTACAAGCAGCTGAAGTAACTGCACTGTAATTCTTTGTGTGGCATCAATGTTGTTGGTGCCACAATCCCCTTCCACTTATTACTGCCCTTACTATTCTCTATCTAAGTTTATATACCCAAATCACTTACCTCTCCCACACCATCATTAATCACTTTCAATAAAGTCACTTTGGTATACATCTTTAGGTAATCACACAACCTACCTTGCAATTCCAGTTTGGAACTAAATTAATCTCATTCATATCTGAATCACTTCGCTTCATGCTTTGCTCATAAAAATAAAGTTTATAAAATAAAAGCGATTGGCGAATATAAGAGAAAAAATGAAATTAAATATATCTGCTCAATAAATAAATTCTAATAATTACGAGCACATTATCCCTAGCTGAGAGATTGAGTTTGCACTGAAATGTCATTACATGAAGCCATTTATCGGACAACACTTCATAGGGACAGCGTGTGGAGTCACACACTTCGGGGTATTTGTTGAGTTAGAGGAACCGAACCGAAGGTCTCATTCCTTTATCAAGTTTCCAAAATGGTGAGTTCGAATTTGATGCAGTCAAACAAAAAATTTCCAGCCAGAGCGCCACGTTTACTTTAGGGACCAAAGTGCACGTGTTGGTTAAAGACGCCGATTCGAGACAAAGAAAGATCATGTCCAACTTAAAAGACGCGGAACACGCGGTAGGTTAGCCTGTTTTAGGTTACTTTCTAATCCATTAATCAAAAATAAAAAATAAGCTTTTAATACCGCAATTAACTTGTGACATTTCGCTGACATCGACTCATTCTAAAACCCTAATATCTGACAAAGGAAACGAATCTAATTTTTGTTTCCAGACACCATCGCAGAGTGTATTTCCAGCATTCTGTTTGCCTCGAGAGGTTCTTATGACAGCCTAGGATCTCTCGAGGCTTTTTTGCACCTATTCAAACCACCTGATTCTACATCACAACTATTATCCCCCACACAAGCTGTACTTTTTAACTAGTGCACTAGATCGCGAACTCTGATTTAAGCAACTGATCACACAACCACTTCTAAATTTTGGGTATAAAAGTATCAATACTTTCGTTAACTAGGATGTAAATAATGAAAAACTCGTTTGATCTCACTATGCCCAACGAAGAAGGATACTTTGGTGAATACGGTGGTAGCTTTGTTCCACCTGAGCTTGAACAAATCATGCATGACATCAACGCAGCTTATGAGGAATGCAGCAAAGATCCTGAATTTAAAGCGGAACTCGCTCGCTTGTATAAGCACTTTGTTGGACGACCTAGCCCAATCTTCCATGCGGAAAACTTGTCTAAAAAATACGGAGCAGACATCTACCTAAAGCGCGAAGACTTAAACCATACAGGCGCACATAAAATTAACCACTGCTTAGGGGAAGCCATTCTCGCTAAAAAGATGGGTAAGAAGAAACTGATTGCTGAAACTGGCGCAGGGCAACACGGTGTTGCGCTTGCTACAGCCGCGGCATTGGTTGGCTTGAAATGCGATATTTACATGGGTGAAGTTGATATCGCCAAAGAACATCCGAATGTCGTCCGCATGAGAATCCTTGGTGCTAATGTCATTCCTGCCACTCATGGGCGCAAAACCCTCAAAGAAGCGGTAGATTCTGCATTCGAAGCTTATCTGAAAGATCCTGATACACAACTTTATGCGATAGGCTCTGTCGTTGGCCCTCACCCATTCCCTAAAATGGTGAGAGATTTCCAATCAATTATCGGTAACGAAGCACGAGTTCAATTCAAAGAAATGACCGGCAAGTTACCCAATAATCTCGTCGCATGCGTTGGAGGTGGTTCTAACGCGATGGGGCTATTTACTGCTTTCTTAGAGGATGAACAAGTCGCCATTCACGGCGTTGAACCAGCGGGCCGCTCTTTGCAAAAGGTTGGCGAGCATGCTGCAACACTCACACTCGGTGAGCCAGGTATAATGCACGGATTTAAGTCTTACATGCTTAAAGATGCACAAGGTGAACCTCAGGAAGTGTACTCTGTAGCAAGTGGCTTGGATTACCCATCGGTTGGACCTCAGCATAGTTACTTAAAAGACATTGGCCGTGTCAATTACGGCTCAATCAGTGATGACGAAGCGATTGATGCCTTCTTTGAGCTGTCTCGTGAAGAGGGAATAATTCCTGCTATTGAATCCTCACACGCTGTCGCTTACGCAATTAAACTCGCGCAGCAAGGAGAAACCGGCTCGATTTTGATCAACTTATCAGGCCGTGGTGACAAAGACATTGATTTTGTCGTTGAACACTACGGCGCAAAATACGGCATTGAATCACTCATATAGCCTAACTCCGTAGCCTAACCCTACATGCAAAAAGCTACCTGGTACTAGGTAGCTTTTTGTTTTTGTCTACTATTTTAAGAAGCAAGTCCCTTTACTCACTGTTCTCACTATACCTTTAGAGCATAATTCGATTAACCGATAAGAGCTGGAATGCCTGGAAGCTGACCAACAATAGCAAGGGAGCCTGCACAAACGATAAACGCAGTGCCAGGAATCAGATATTTATCTTTGCGCGATAGTTCGTTAGCACGCTCATGGTCGCCGATAAGCCCGAGGTTATCCAACAGCATCGTGATTGCCCAACCGAAGACTGGATTAACGAATGCACAGGCAAAAATACAGATACCTGCACTGAGTGAATCTTTATGCTTATGGATCATCTGCATACCCGCTTCAAGAAGTGGTAAGAATACACCCACAATCAAAGCAACGCGCAGAACAGGTTCCCACATTGCTAGATCCATTGGGTAGCCAATTACCGCCGCCGCAATACACATGAAACCCGTCAACAGAGCGCCACCTGGAATAGGACGCTTGGCAATTGCGGCAGGAATCATGTACGTTCCCCAAGAAGAAGCTAGGTTTCCGCCCCCTAAGAGTGAACCAACCCCCTGACGAACAGATGCTCCGACCATCGTGTCGTCGACATCCATTAGTACGCCTTTCGCTTCTTTCGGGTAGTTAAGTTCTTGAAACACACGATGGCCGAGATAATCAGGGGACCACATAGCGACTGCCAGTAGAGCAAATGGAGTCACGGCAATAAAGTGCTCTAGGGTTGGCCAGCCTAGCTGCCAGCCTGTATCTTCCCCCCACCAGTAGAATGGACTGAAATTAGGCAGGCCCGGCTCTGTGGTAAAAGCAAACTCAGCGCCCATCAAATAAGCAACAATACCCGCGAGTGCAGAGCACAATGGGATAGCGAGCCAACGTTTATTGATCTTGGCTAAGTAAGCGTAAACCATAACGGTTAGGCCTATGACCACAAACGAAATGTAACCTTGGTCCGTACTTGCAGCCCACGCTTCCGTCTTATTAATTTGCCCGAGCAACCCAACAGCACCAAGGTAGATCAACAACCCTCCTCGAACCCCGATACCAGTCAGAGTCATGAGTTTAGAGCCACCTTTGGTTAAAGCGAGAATTAAACCAAAAACACATACCATCAAACCTAGCGCGAGAGGGTGCCCTCCTGCAGCTGCGATCATAGGAATCAGCGGTATCATTGGGCCATGGGTACCCGCTAAGTTTGCATTCGGGTTTAAGATGGCAGAAAACAGGATGACGAACAGGGCTCCAGCGATAAGTAATTCGTAACGCACGTTTTCTGCAATGAATTCCGGAGATAAACCAAACTGAGCAGCAAAAGCGGAAACCATGGCAGTGACCATCACCACCTTACCAATAGTTGCTGCTAATGCAGGTACCCAGTCTTCGATTTCAATACTGTAATCACGTGAGGGCAAATGAATTCCCCAGCGGCGGAAGCTCATAACGGTTAAATCATGATTTAGAAAGTCTTCTCGGTTTTCAAATTCATGCGGTTTTTTGCGCACATCCCTGTAAAAAGTCTTACTTTTGTCAGACATTGAGTCATCCTTTTATGTTTCAACGTTGAACTACGTCAACTAGAGTTTCGCTTGGTAGACAGGCCTTCGACCAATACGAGACAACACCCACATCAAACTTCTAGGCCATACTAAGAAAGCGGCATGAACGGATTTTGATTTTGAGCTTATTAAGCATGTGTTGCTATGGGTAGGAATATTAGACATTAGTAAAAGAACAACAAAAATCTCACTTATTATACAATAATTTAACATCGAACTAGGACGCTTGAACTTTTATGAGTCATTTTTGAGCAGAGAGCCAAGTAGAACGGCCAATTCCGATTTATACTTTCAAGGTAGAGAGCACTGTGCTCGCATCCATCGCAAAGTAACTATAGATATCTCTGCATTGTATACTTTGTTAAACTCCGCCCTTTAATGAGTAAGGCCCTTAAAAATGATGACTGACGAAGAGAGAATCGAGCTGCAACAGAACAATCCACTGCACGGGTTGAAGCTAGAGACTATGTTGCAAGAGTTAGTGGATTTTTACGGCTGGGACATTCTAGATACAGCAATGCGTTTTAATTGCTTTAACACTAAGCCTTCGATTGCAAGTAGCGTGAAGTATTTAAAGAAAACCGAATGGGCGAGAGAAAAATTAGAAAACTTTTACCTTTATCGCTTTAAGCGCATGCCACGCGCGAGCGAAGAAGAATACAACTTACCACCAAGAGCTCGTACCTTCCCTCATGGCCTTGAACCTAAAGAGCCAATGCCGCTAACCGTTGACTCTATTCTTAAGTCACAAACTAAAGCAGCGTCTGCATTTAAAAAGCGTTCACCTCGCGGACGCCCTGCTCGTCGCCAATAACACTATCTTGAAAAGCAATAGAGCCCTACTGGTAGCTCCAGCAGGGCTCTATAGTTCTTTAAAGGAATGGCTAGAAGCGAAGACTCAAGCTAGTGAGCATTCCCTTTCTCCAGCAACTCCCGTAAGTAAACTCACATGTAGTTTACGTTTTCTATTGATTACGCTTTTTCTTCTTTTTACCCGTACCTGCTGGCTTCGCTCGCGGCTTCATTGGTAAAAAGTAGGCTTCACTCTGATCGTCTTCCACTTCAAAACCGACTACCTGCTCGCGTTCAAGTTGGAACTTATTTTTCTTTTCTATCACTTTGAAATGGTGGTAGTCGTCGTAATCGATAAGAGATAACCCTAAACCTACTTCACCAGCACGACCACTACGACCGATTCGATGCATATAATCAGCAGGGCTACGCGGAAGATCGAAGTTAATCACCACTGGAAGTTTTTCAATATCAAGGCCGCGTGCTGCGATATCGGTGGCAATAAGAACTTGAATCTCGCCAGACTTAAAACCGTCAAGGACACGAGTACGAGCGCCCTGCCCTTTATCACCATGGAAAACTTCAGCGGTAATACCGCGTTTTGACAACTTTTGAGCTAAATGGTTACAGGCATTCTTAGCGTTCACAAAAATCAGAGTCTGTCGCCACTGATGCTGTTTGATTAAGTGCGCGAGTACCGCCGTCTTCTCACCTTTATTTACACTAAACACGCTCTGCACCAAAGTGCTGGCTTCTGCGCTCTGCAACTGAACTTCAACAGGGTCGCGGAGCAACTGCTGAGCCAGCGTCGTGACTTTATCAGGGAAAGTTGCAGAAAATAACAGCGTCTGTTTCTTCTCTGGCAGTAACGCAAGAATCTTATTGAGTTCTTCGGTAAATCCGAGGCTCAACATTCGGTCGGCTTCGTCAAGGACGAGCGTTTCTACTTGGTTCAACTTAATCGCGTTACTGGATACCAGATCAAGTAATCGACCCGGCGTAGCTACGATAATGTCACAGCCACCGCGAAGCGCTAGCATTTGTGGGTTCACCGATACACCACCAAATACGGCAACCGTTTTGATCTTATCTCTAAGATGGTATGAGTAAGATTTGACGTTGTATGCCACCTGTGATGCCAACTCACGAGTTGGAACTAAAATCAGGTGAGAAACGAAGTTACCACGGCGATTGTTTGATCCGTCTTGCTGAACAATTTTTTGCAGGATTGGCAGCGAAAAAGCAGCGGTTTTACCAGAACCCGTATTGGCACCACCAATAATATCTTTCCCTTCAAGGATATCAGGAATAGAACGGGATTGAATAGGCGTCGGTTGGCTGTATTCCAACGCTTCTAGTCGCTCGACTAATGTTGGAATCAGGCCAAGATCGGCAAATGTCGCTTGCTGTGTTTTATCTGTCATTACGATGAGTGGCTCAGTGCTAGTAAAGGCCGTGTATCTTATGCTATTTCGCGTCTGGATGTTAGAAATAATGGCCCAAACAGAAGATTGGTGAAAGAAGCACTATAGGGTTCAGGAACTTCCTTTCACTAACATGAGTTAATGGTTTCGGTAACCAATACTCTACGACCAAGATGGTAGAGCTCACGACAAGCAAAGGGAAAAGGAGCCAGGCACTCTGACTCCTGTAAAGCAAAACACATTGTATTTTGGGGAAAGAGATTACAAAGGCAGGCCACATCCGAATCAAAGGCTTAACCACACTATTTAAGCTCTGTGGTTTTGAGAGCTTAATATAGCTTGAGAAAACTCCAGGTAACTAATGTCCATCGTTGTCTATTTAACTAATGTAGTGGACTCGGTTGTATAGATTACTTTCTCCCAATACCACGGTTCTTCTTAGGGCAAATTTGACTGCTATAGCCACAATCGTTACTGATGTCGTATATGGAAATACCTGTTGTCAGAAAGGTAACGCGCCAAGATGAGTAATGTTGCATATCATCCTCGTAAGCCCAATTCCTTCACGAGGTAGTAATGGAAAAAATTAATTTATCCCGATATCTGATATGTAGCTTCGCCTTTGTGTTGCTTTATCCTACGGCAATAGATCTCTACTTGGTTGCTTTACCACAAATCGCCCATGACCTGTCTGCCAGCGAATCACAACTTCATATTGCTTTTTCTATTTACCTCGCTGGTCTAGCATCGACTATGGTTTTTGTTGGGCGAACTGCTGATTGTTTAGGACGCAAACCTGTTGCCATTTGCGGTGCAGTGATTTTTACCCTTGCATCAATGTTCGCGGGCTCTGCTGAGACCAGTAATAGCTTCCTAATAATGCGCTTTTTCCAAGGCGTAGGTGCCGCATGTTGCTATGTAGTGGCCTTTGCCATTTTGCGTGACACTCTAGGGGACCCAGAGCGAGCTAAGGTTCTATCGATGCTCAATGGAATTATCTGCTCTATCCCAGTACTTGCCCCCGTGATCGGCAATCTGATTATGATCAAGTTTCCGTGGCCCGTGTTATTCACTGCCATGGCGATAATGGGTGTTATGATAGGTTTAATTGCTTGCTTTGTCTTAAAAGAAACCTTGCCTAAAACCAAGCGCACAACTTTAAATGTGAGTGAAGCTTCGGACGAATCACTATCTAACCGCTTTTTCATATCGCGCGTTATTTATACATCTTTAGGCGTCACAGCTATTCTCTCTTATGTAAATACGTCACCAATGATAATAATGGATTCAATTGGTTTTACTCGAGGCGAATATTCAACAACGATGGCACTACTCGCGATGGTAGGTATGACGACATCGTTTTCAGTTCCATTTGCTCTTTCTTGCTTCAAACAAACCACATTGATGTTCGCTGCACAAATGACCAATTTTCTGTCGGCTATCGTTATTCTCGCGGCTCACTTAAATAGCGATAGTCCGACACTTTATATGGTAGGATTCACTCTGCTCAGCATGAGTTTTCCAATGGGGTTTGGTGTGGCGATGAGCCAAGCGTTAAGCCAGTTCTCACGCAAAGCTGGACTTGCAAGCTCTATGCTTGGCATAGGTCAGGTTTCTTGGTCTGCACTTTACATTTGGTTGATGGCGACGTTAGGTGTGTCGGCCGTGATGATGTTAATGATAGCGTTGGTTGCTAGTGGCGTTATTGGACTCTCCGTAATATTATTATTTCCAAATCATAACGTTAGTGAGCCTCATGAAGAAATCTCTTGCCCGACTTGATCTTAATTTACTGCTCACTCTGCAATTGCTACTGCAAGAGCAGAGTGTTACTAAAACGGCGAAAAAACTTAATGTAACTCCCTCAACCGTGAGTAAGTCTTTAGGCAAATTGCGCGCTTGGTTTGATGACCCGCTTTTTGTTAATACGCCGCAAGGCCTAAAGCCAACAAATCTCGCGACAAACGTGCAAGTGCTTTTGTCAGACTGGATGCAGATCAGTAACCTGATTGTTTCACACCGAGGTGATGATGTTCCAAGCGGAGTTAAATTTCATCTTGGAGTAGAGTCGCCATTGTCACTCATCATGGCGGATGAACTGACCAAACGAATCCATGATTTTTATCCAGACTCAACGGTAAAGTTCCATAACTGGGATTACGACTCGTTAGACGCCATTACCAGCGGTGAAGTGGATATTGGTTTTACTGGCCGTGAAAGCCATCCTCGCTCCAAAGAGTCGTTAGAACTGCTCCCGTATTTTATTAATTTCGAAGTGCTGTTTTCGGATTTACCTATGGTGTATGTCCGCAAAGATCATCCTGCGCTCAAGCAAGAGTGGAATTTGGATACTTTCTTAAGCTATGCCCACATCAATGTAGCATGGGAGAAAAATGACAGTTGGGCATTGGATGAGATCTTGGCTGAACAGGGATATACTCGAAACGTTAGCCTAACGATGGCGAGTTTCGAGCAAGCTTTATTTGTTGCAGAAAAGCCCGACCATCAAATGTTAACCACAGCACCAAAGTATTGTCAGCGATACTGCGAACAGCTTCACCCCAACTTAATAGCGTTGCCTATCCCCATTGCCGAAGATTATCAGCACAAGCTACTGATTCCATTTACTATGATTTGGCACAAACGCAATAACAAGAACCCTAAAATCGTGTGGTTGAGGGAGACGATAAAGAGCCTGTATGGCACAAGTTGAACGATTAATTTTTTAAATACAATTTAGAACAGCCTCCCTCTTAATGCTATCAATAGCCGTAGGAGTGAAGTCTTGCCTTCCATTAGATTAAGTATTTTAAAATCTTGAACTCTATTATCCACTTCGAAATTGATTTCAGCTCATGCGGGCAGAAAGAAGCTAGAAGCACTTGCATATGTTGCGTGAGTAAATGAATGTAAACCTCAGTACATAAAAACGAACCTAATTTAGGTAAGCTCTTGGCAACTATATGCCACGACTCGAAAAGTAACGCGTGGGTGAATCGCCATAGACCCGACGAAACATCGCAATAAAGTTACTGGGCGTCGAATAACCTAAAGCATGTGCAATATCTCCCACCGATTCCCCTCGAGCTATCATTTCTAATGAATGTATTAGCAGTACTTGTTGCCGCCATTCACTAAAACTCATGTTTAACTCACTTCGAATCAATCGTCTTAACGTCCGAGATGAGACTGCCCCAATATTGGCCCAATGCTCTACAGAATGCTTGCTGTTTGGGTCTATTAAAATTGCTTGAATAACTTTTTGCAGTCTCGGATCTCTGGGCAGTGGGATGTGGAGTGACTCATGAGGGCTATTGACGATTTCATCGGATATTACGGCGAGAATACGTAAAGACTGTATGGATAGATCGTCTGTTTTGCTCCATATCGATGCTCTAACCGATAGGGCTTTCAACACATCGCTAAGTTGGATCACACAAGGTCTCATTGGAAACCGCTCACAACTCTCTGGAGTAAACAGTAATGAACGACCTTTCAGAGAACCACAAAAATAAACACTGTGCATCGCACCCGGGGGGATCCAACCAGCTCGGTGAGGTGGTAGTATCCACGTTCCTTCATCGGTTTTGACCTGAATTAGCCCTTCATCTATACACAGTAACTGGCCTCGATGATGACTGTGCCAATTATGTGGCCGTTGATCCAAATGGTTGAAGTCGCTCCTTTCATGCTGCCACTCCTTAACGATCAGTGCGGCGCCATTTTTCCATTCGCTGTAATCAGAGTTTGTCACTTTATTTACTCAATTCCATTTTGGCCATTATTCATTATTTTCTGTCCTCTTAACGTTACCATAGCAAGTTAGCGTTCGAGTAACATTTTAGCAACGATCATTTTATCGAAGGCAGAACCATCATGAACGAACCTATCTTTATTATCTATTACATTACAGCAGGCTTGGGCATTGGCTTTCTCGCTGGACTCGTTGGTGTGGGTGGTGGTGGAATGGCCGTCCCTATTTTTGCGTTTCTATTTTCACTACAGGGAATAGCTGATACGGAAGTAGTGCATCTTGCGTTAGGAACATCAATGGCTTCGATGATTATTACAACATTGGGCAGCATGCGCGCTCACTACAAAAAAGAGAATGTAGACTCGACAATGGTAGGAAAAATGTTGAGCGGAGTTCTAGTCGGAACATTTTGCGCCACATTCGTAGCATCGTATCTACAAGGAGTCTATCTGGCAGGCTTTTTCAGCGTATTCATGTTGTATGTTGCTTATAAGATGTTTCTCAACACTGAAAATGAGTACAATCCGAACCCACATGGGGCTATCGGTAATATCACTGTAGGCTCGGTGATTGGCTCTGTATCAGCACTTGTCTCTATAAGTGGTGCGGGGTTGATCATCCCCTATCTTGTCCAGCAAAATTTTGAGGTAAAACGTGCTATTGGTACCTCTGCTGCGATAGGTTTCCCTATCGCGCTGTCAGGAAGCCTCGGTTACATGTTAAACGGATGGGGAAACACAGATTGGAACAACTTAGTATTAGGATACATATACCTTCCTGCAATGCTCAGCTTCTCCATTAGTAGCTACTTAACTACTAGCCTCGGCGTGCGTTGTGCAGAGTATTTCCCAAATAAAGTTCTTAAGAAAATCGTTGGTATTTTGTGTGTTCTTCTAAGTTTCAAAATGTTGGTACAAGTACTTAGTTAGAGCAAATAACACGGTCACTAGTAGGCCTTGCACTATGGTGAAAGGATAAGCCTGCAAAAACTTACTTCTCGCTTTGCTGGTCCAAGCACACAATGTGTAAGAAAGCTCCTCATTGTTGCACTCTTATGACTTTGTTAACCTGGCCAGAATTACATCCAAAATGTGCTGATGATTGTCCTTTCTGGAAACCTCGTCACGCTCCTGGCAAAGTGCTTCCTCCCCTTCTGATGCGAGAATTTTAATGCCACGCTCAGTACATTCTGCGAACGCACTAAACTGACTCGCATTGGGGATCTCTTGAATTGTCACATTGGGAAGAGCAACAAGTGATTCGGCTGGTGTCAGTGCGGGATGTAGCCGATCAGAGAGCGCCACCACGGTGATAGCATTGTTCATCAAGGCCAGAGTTTCAGGGACAAAAGTTTTCGTTAGCTCAGGGTTGATAACGACGACCGATTTCAGTTTGTTTTCAGACTGAAATCGGGGGAATTTTTGATCCGGGATGCTGGTAATATCAACGTTATTTTCACGTAACCAATGACAGTCTACATTGGTGGCGTTGTGACACGATGTTCGATATTTCTCCGGGCTTATTTGCGCTCCGGAGAGCATCAGCATAGATGTGCCGCCCAGAAAAAAGCCGACCCCCTGCACTGCATCAGTATCTGCGCCTCCGGACAGTATCCCGACCGAACTTAATTCGTTCAGCCCAAGCACCAAATCACTGGTTCTGAATGTGATTTCATCAACAGCCATTTCTGCATTGATTTCGTTCGGTGCAGGAGGCTTTGGTACCACAACGACATAACCTTGTTGCGCCAGGCTCGAGGCTATCCAACCACTGTGGGAAAACGCTGACCGTGTTCCGCCCTGCGACAAAAGCACAACGGGAAATTTTCCACTTGCTAAAGGGGCATCTAACTGCGTTTCGACTGATTTAAAAATGTTCCCCCTACCAAACGTGAAATTGTTTTTTTCGTTCGTTGTGGGATACCAATAATAGACTTCTACTGGCTTATCTCTGTCTTCACTGAATCCCGTTTTGATTGTTAGCGCAGAATGGTATTTCGGCTCATTCGTACTGGCGCTGGCACTGACACACAATGTAGCGAGTAGAAAAGACATTATTATTTTGGTTTTCATTTTTCCCTCAGCCGGTCAACACATTATTCTGCACGGCATCTAGAAAAATAACGCGCAGGAGATTCTCCATATATTTTGCGAAACATAGCAATAAAGTGACTCGGAGTCGAGTAACCCAAAGCAAGTGCCTACTTTGAACTGCGCCAGCACTCTCTTAGACAGAAATGATTTAGAGCATTTACTTAAATTAGCAAAATGCGAATAACTTCTGGTATGGAAAATCTGTGTCCAATCTGGCAGGAGCAGTTTAGTTATTGGAAATGCAGCTTTATCGAGACGTTCTATATGTATTGGCTTAACAGAGGTGTTGCGAGCTTCAATGCAATACCAAACATGATGCATGAAATCGCAGAATCTAAAATTCTCCATGTTCTTGGCTTACTAAAAAGTGGGATCAACTTGTTAGCCAAATACACTAATCCATAAAACCAGATCCCTGATGCAATCAGTGCCCCTATAACAAACAATAGTTTTTCATCAGGTTCCATTTGAGCAGTCACACCACCAAGGATCACCACCGTATCCAGATAGACATGTGGATTTAAAAAAGTGATAGCCATCGCCATTAAAACGACTTTTAACCAACTCTGGGCAATGTCCGAATTTTCCAACTCTAGGTGACTTGAACCATTCCATGCTGATTTTGCAGATTGGTAGCCATACCAGAAAAGAAATACTACGCCGCCAAGAGTCAAAAGGTCTTTCCATAATGGTGCTTTATAGAGCAGTGTCCCTATACCAAGTACACCAGTACTGATCAGTAGAATGTCTCCAAGAAAGCAGATAGTGGCAACGGACAGTGCGTATTGCTTTTTTAATCCGCACTTTAATAGAAACGCATTTTGGCTACCGATTGCGACAATCAAACTTCCAGAAACAACGGCACCCGTTAACAAAGTATTTATCACATCAAACCTCAATGGATTTTGAAGCAAACACCAACGATTGCTCTATCACTGAATCAGGCATGATCACTTGCAAGTGTTTAATCATTTCTTGCCCCGCCTCCTGCAAGCGTTCTAGTGGCATTTCAGGCAAGCTTTCTAGAATAAACCACATGTTACGTGTGTCAGATTCAATTCGGGTTCTGACACCCTGCCTCCAGTTCCAACGACGACAAGTAACGCCTACTTCATCGCGCCAAATTACTTCCCCAACATCAGGGTTTTCAATTGAAGCCTCACCATTTTTCATGGTGTCAAAGGATTCAGAGCCATCTGCGATAGTGAGTGTTGGCGTTCCTTGATAACTGTCCATATCTTCACCACCTACGGGTATGGCGTATCGAATACTGATGGCATTATAAATATCCACAATAGGGTCAATGCTCTGCATTCCTCCATCTTTCAATACTCGTTTTCGCAGTGCAGCAGCCGAGCAAGGGGTTCGATTTGGTTTAGCGCCAAATTGACGAAAAACGTCTCCCCACGCATTGATGTGTGATTCTGCCCATGGATAGTCGTTCTCAATGACGGAAGTACATGCTTCTTGCAGAACCCGTTTTGCATACTCTTGGCTCTGAACTTCCGTTCCTTTAACGGATATGCTCAATGCTTTGAACTCTGGTGCAATCTGGGAAATTCGAGCATCGATTGACGGCACTACAACAACCATTAGATAATTCCTTCAGTGATTCATTTTCATGCAAGATACATTACAATGACCAAAAAAGTCAATATATCGACCAACAGTGGCACTGATGCTGATTTCATTAATCAAGCGGTAGCCGCAAGGATCAAGGAACATCGAAAAAGGCTCAAGTTGTCACTGGATGCCCTGTCAAAAAGAGCAGGGATAAGTAAAGGCATGTTAGTAGAAGTAGAGAAAGGGGCAGCTAACCCTAGCATTTCGACGTTGTGTAAACTGTCTGCTGCCCTTGGGATTTCGGTTGCCGATATTGTGAATGTTGCGAGTAATCCAACAGTCAACATCATTGATAAAGAGGACATTCCAACGCTTTGGACTGGCGAGCACGGTGGTAGCGCAAAACTTCTGGCGGGAACAAGCGGCCCAGATATGATTGAGTTGTGGCGCTGGAATATGAAACCATCAGAAGTTTTTGAATCAGCAGGTCATCCACAAGGTACGTTTGAACTTTTTCATGTTGAGTCTGGAATACTCACTTTGAATATTGATGGGAAAGCCATAGAACTGCATGAAGGTCAGTCTGCTATAGCTAAAACGGATGTCCCTCACAGCTACTCAAACCAAGCAGATTCGGATTTAGTTTTCACTATGAGCGTTGCTGAGTTACATCGATAAGCCCACTCATTTAGAGGCGAGTTCAAATAAGATTTATTAAGGCAAAGCCATACTCACAATAGATGGATTAGTACTAGCCCCAAGTAACAATGGGGCACTTTTGCGTTGGAAAGTACTCAACATGAAGGTTCTCGACAAAGATGAATCAACTCGATGCTGTCCAAAAGACGTCTAAGCGAGTTTCAGATTTCAAGTAACTTTTGAGACTTTGAGCACAACTTTGAGCACTTTATGTATATCGGTGTGTTCAATCCTAATAGAGCATTGAATAGTTAGATATTGAGCAATCCATGTGAACTATGAAACTTAAGTTAACCGTTTGATTTGCTCTCTTACGATATCTAAAGCTGATTGCAATTGTAATCGGCTTAATGGACCTGCAAGTGATATCCTCACTGCTGCTGGCACTTCATACCGACCCACAGCAAACATTTCCGCTTCCCTCACTCTGACACCATGTTTCAACAACGACTGATTAAAGTGATACCCTGTTAATGGCTCAGGCAAAGGTAGCCACACATTGTAACCAGGAACACCAATCTGGATTTCGGGAAATACTGCCTTCCAGATCCGATGACGTGCACTGAGTTCCATCGCTATCTCTCTGTCCACGGCTTGCATAGCTCCGCTAGTTAACCAACGACAAACAAGGTCAATTATCAAAGGGCTAACATACATACAACTGGCTCTTAGCGCACGTTGCAGTAAATCTTTGAACGACAGAGGCAGAATGATGAAACCCAGCCGCAATCCACCTGCAAAGTACTTAGAAAAACTGCCCACGTATAAGGTAATATCTGGAGCGATAGCAACTAAGGGACTCTTTCGATGAGACGGTGGGCAGTAGAGAACATCGTCCTCAATGATCAACACATTATAACGACGACATATCTCTATGATTTTTAGTCTTCGGCTATCCGTTAACTGAGCTCCGGTCGGGTTCTGTATTCCCGGCGTAAGATAAAGCAGTTTTGGGCGATGCCTCTTACAGTGCAAAGCCAGATCTTCTGGATCTAATCCATGTTCATCGACTTTTACTGGCACTAGCTTTCGTTCGGATTGCTGACATGCATAGATGAACTCTGGATAACACAGCCCTTCAGCAAGAATTGTATCTTTAGGGCGGCTCAGAGATTGAATAATCAACGATATCCCGTGTTGCCCTCCATGAGTCCACACTAGACGCCGTGAATCAATATCGATATTGAATTTGGTCATCAGCCATTGTCGAAGAGTCTCGTTATGACCCTGAATGCCATCAGCGGAGTAGTAATCCAGCACGGCTGCCTGCGCAATTTCCTCGTGTGATAGCTCTTTCAACGCATTCGCAAGAAATTTCGGCTGCGATAATAGCAAAGGTCGGCAACGTGCCAGATCAATGCCTTTTTCTTCCAATACCGGATGATAAAAGTGGTTCAGTTCAGTTTCTCTGTTACGTACATAAGTACCGCTTCCTACTTTTGGTTCCGTTAAGCCCCTCCGCTCTAGCTCCCTATATGCCCTCGTCACCGTTCCAACCGTCACACCTAAGCGATAAGATAAAATACGCTGAGGAGGTAATTTAGTGTCTGGTTCGAGTTCACCACTCTCTATCACCTCAGCAATCGCATCAGCCAGTGCCATAAACTTAGGTCCGGAACGACCCGATATATCAGGGACTAACATTGTCTCTCTCCGAAGGGGTACAATTAATTCTTGTATTCAGGATAAATAAGGCCTGACGAAAATGAAATCAAAGAATTGTCACCATGACGCATTAACTGTAGGTCTCTCTCACTTCATCCCTTTATTCTTGGCTTATCAGCACTAATTTGAGAAGAAAAGAAATGACAACATTATGGGACCTAACTCCAGCGATGAGTTTATTTGCGTTTGTCACCGCCATAACACCCGGCCCAAATAACTTATTGCTCGCCAACTCAGGGGCACAATTTGGTATAAGGAAATCATGGCGACACCTAATTGGTATCCGTATTGGCGTAATAGGGTTAATTCTGCTTTGTGCATGTGGTGTCGGTGTTGCCCTACAGACTCATCCAAGTTGGTATCTCGCTATAAAATACATCGGTCTGGTTTACATGTTCTGGCTGATGATTAAGCTGCTATGTACCAACCCTTTCGCAGGCAAACCCACTAAAAGCAAACCAATCAACGTAACTCAGGCTACGTTGTTTCAACTGGGTAATATGAAGGCTTGGATGGCATCACTTGCTTTGGTCACAAGTTATAGTCTCCCTTCTAACTATTGGTTCTCTGTTACATTGATTACTTTCGTCTTTACGACATTCGGACTGTTTGCAAATATTACTTGGGTCTGGGTTGGTCAAAAAATTCGTATTTATCTCAATACCGTATTAAGACAGCGCGTGTTCAACATCAGCCTAGCGACGATAACATTCATATCATTGTTACCAGTTTTGGGGCACTCTGCCTGAATGGCAAAGAGCAGAGTTTTGTATGTATAAAATTGCCAATTATCTAAATTCGCATTTCGAGGCGTAACACACTTTGGGACAAAAAAGAGTCAGCCTAACGGTCTGGCTCTTTTGAATGAAAATATAGTCTGGTGGGAGAACTTGTAAGGCTGTGGCAGGTTACACTCACTTACTCCTTAGGCAGGTGACCAGTTTCCTTCGCAAGCTTTTGCATCGCCTCGGCAAACGTTGTTGTCCCGCCTTTAGCTTTAAGCTGTATTACCTTATATCCCAACTTTTCCAACGCTTGGCGCTCTGCCAAAACAGCTTTGTCATTGTGTTGGCTACCTTGAGCTGGCTGATGAATGTAACATCCTTCTAGTTTACCATCTTCGACCAATTGGTGATGTTTCAGTGCATCGATATCAAAATTCATAATAAGTCTTTTCATTAAGAGTGGGAGTTTCTGTGGCTAGTTACATACGCTTCAAAGGCTTCACGACACTATCTAAGCCTTCAATTTTGAGCGCTAAACATAGCTTGAGCAAATCCCCTAGCTCGCCGCTTGGCCAGCCCTTTTTATCAAACCACAGTAAGTATTCTTCAGGCAGGTCGATTAACACTCGCCCTGCATATTTCCCAAATGGCATTTGCATTCTAGCGAGTTTAATGAGGTTTTCTTTTTCTAACATAAGTGACAGAGAGTTAAGGTAACTCGTCCAAGGGTAACACTGGTTCTCCCTCCTCACCAGCAAATCGCAGTCACGTTTATTTTTGGCGGCCTTGACTCGCTTTATGCTAGAGTACGCGGCATAAAAAATGAGAACGAGAAAGCAATGAAGTCACCTTGTCGAGCTGCATGTAAAAATAACGCCGGAATATGCTCTGGTTGTCACCGAACGATGGATGAAATCATCCAATGGAAAGACAAAACCGATCTCCAACGAGATGCGATTATCGAACAAATCGCAGGAGAAGATTCAACGCACAGTTGTCCTGAGTGCGGGACTCAAGCCCATTGTGATATCGCCGCAGGCAAAGAGACATGCTGGTGCTTTACTATAGAAACCCGTGATTTACCCAAGCCAAGCGCCAACCAGCTGTGTTTGTGCCGAAAATGTCTAGAAAAAAAGCCAGTCGCGTAATACGACTGGCTTACTGATCATCGTTTTCTGACTGGTGTTTATTTAGCGGTTAAAGCGGACGCTTCAAACTTAATGCCTTCCCACCCTGTCACCATAAAATTACGAATATTCTGGTGATCGCTGTTCTCTGGATGCTGCAATACATCTTCACGATAAAAACGGCCAAAGCAGGCTAGCGTCGCTTCTTTGTCTAGGTTGTTTAGCAAACCGAAAGCGAAGATCTTACACGAACCGTTGTTCTCGCCTGCATTGTTTTGTGTCTCACCATTTACAAAAGCGGTTGGCTCAAACGTATAGTTATCTTCGATCACCGCCATCGTTGCTTCAAATTCGACCTGCTCTGGTGACGCTGCCAATAAATCTAAAAACGATTTTAATTCCATTATTCCTCTATCCCTACTTCATCATTTTGATGACACATTAGTTTCATAAAAAGCCAATATAAGAGTCATCAATCATACATATATTCAGAGCCTTACCAAATCACACGTCATTCAGCGTTCCATCATTCCAGTGCGGAAATGGACAGCAGCATAAAACCCATGCTGATTGACAACCTATCGGATTGATAAGGAGATATCATGATCACCCCTTTAAAGGCAATCGGTGTACTCGCATTGTCATCACTTGCCATCGCGTGTTCATCACAACCCGAAGATACCGTGGCTTCATTCGCTACACAATGCAAACCTACCACTGCACCCGTTACTGGGGAAACGTCAATTCAAGGGTTAACGTTTATCGGAACATCCGTTGCTGATGCTCCATTCGACACATCGGCAGCTGAAATCGTGAGTTATGACGCCTGTACAGATAAGCTCTATGTGGTTAATGCTCAAGCAAAACGTGTCGATGTAATGTCTATGGATGACAACGGCGTACCAACGCAAAGCGCATTCATTGATCTCAACAGCGCTGGCGAAGCAGCGGGCATTGAAATTGGCGCAGCAAACAGTGTCGCTGTATTCAATGGTTTGGTAGCTGTTGCGATTGAAAACAGTAATAAACAAGCGAATGGTATTGTTGGCTTGTACCGCTCCGACAATTTGTCATTAGTCATGACGTTTCCAACAGGCGCATTGCCAGACATGGTTGGCTTCTCGAAAGATGGCCGATACATCGCAACCGCTAATGAAGGAGAACCAAACAGCGATTACAGCATTGACCCTGAAGGTAGTATCACTTTGATCGATCTGAGCCTTGGTGTTATTCAAGCAGAAGTGTCACAAATTGGCTTTAACGAATTTGATGATTCACGAAAAGCAGAGCTTCCAAAGAATGTGCGTATTTCGGGGGCAAACGCCACCATCGCACAAGATCTAGAGCCTGAATACCTCACTTTTGCAGATAACGGTAAAATCTATGTCGCGCTACAAGAAAATAACGCCATGGCAATCGTCGATCCAGAGAGCAAATCGGTAGAAAAAATTGTTGGCTTAGGTGAGAAGTCTTGGTCGGGCGCTAAACTCGATGCATCCAACAAAGACAAAATCATTGGGAACTTGAAAAGCTACCCACAACTGGTTGGCTTATTTATGCCTGACACTATCGACAGCTACTCAGTGAATGGGAGTACTTACATCGTATCTGCAAATGAAGGCGACGGGCGTGAGTACGGATTCAAAACCACTCAAGAACTGTGCGACAAAGCTGGCTTTATGTGGGATGAAGACGATTACCTTGGTACAGATGAATACACATCTGAGCAAGGGAGCTGTTTAAGCCATATTGATGAAGTGCGCGGTAAGAAGCTGAAAGTAGCAGCAGAACACCCATTGGCAGAGGCACTAAAAGACAACAAACAACTCGCGCGTTTAAAAGTGATTAAGCCGGAACAAACGCTTTCTGCACAAGAGAATGTTCAATCAATTGGCGCGCGTTCATTCTCGATTTGGGATGAAAACGGCAAGTTGGTCTTCGATAGTGGTGACGATTTCGCGACTATCGCGCTGCTGAATGAAGGCAAGAACTTCAACAGCACCAACGATAACAATAATAGTGGCGATGACCGAAGTGATGATAAAGGTATTGAGCCAGAGGCGATTGAAGTAGCACAAATTAACGGTCGTCATTACGCGTTTATCGGCTTGGAGCGTCAAGGCGGTATCATGATTTATGACATCACAGACCCGAAACAAGCGCAGTTTATGCATTACGTAAACCGCCGTGATTACAATCAGCCAGTATGTACAGAAGTCGAAGATGGCGAATGCATGAACGACACATACAATCCAAAAGCAGGCGATTTAGGTCCAGAGTCCATTAATTACTTTACCCGTAACGGTGGTCATTTTATCGTCGTTGGCAATGAGGTATCGGGCACGACATCCGTCTTCCGAATCAATCTATAAAGTAATGTAAAAGTCATTCAGAACCAAAACGCCCGACGTAAGCCGGGCGTTTTTTGTATGAGGTAATGTCCTACTCTGCCGATGCTAGCGCGTCACACTTTGATGCGCAGATAAAATCGTTTTTATGCAGACCTTTGATAGAGTGACTCCACCACGTTACGGTAACCTTACCCCACTCCAACAAAATAGAAGGATGGTGGAACTCATCTTCTGCCAGTTCCGCGATTTTGTTACTGAAAGCCCATGCTTGTTTGAAGTTCTTAAATTTATACACCTTTTCTAGTTGAGGTATGTCTTCTCTTTCAATGATCTGCCAATCAGACAATTGCAGCAGCAGAGATTGTTGTTCTTCTTTGCTTAGTGCAATGGCATCGATACTACAAGCTTCGCATTTTTGTTCATTCAACATGAGCAGGTTCCTTTGGTTCAAAAAGTGGAGGAAGCAGTCCAGCTTCAATCGCTAGATCGGCTTGTTTCAATAAATTTAACTGACTAATTTTAAAGAGCTGAGAAAAGTCATCAATCACGTAATACTTCGGTTGCATGATGTCGATACGATAAGGCGTTCTCAGCACTGTTTGTAATTCAAATGGGTCGCGAATTGCTGCATCACTCTCTAATGCGTAGAGGGTTTCGCCAGGAGATGAAAGAATACCACCACCGTAAATTTTGGTTTTGTCCCCTTCTTTCACCAAACCAAACTCTACGGTAAACCAGTAGAGACGAGCGAGATAGGCTCTTTGTTTTGGGGTAGCGGCTTGCCCTAGTTGACCATAATGCTCGGTAAATGCAGCAAAGTCTGGGTTGGTTAACATCGCGCAATGACCAAATATTTCGTGGAAGAAATCTGGCTCCTGTAAGTAATCGAACTCATCTCTTGTACGCAAGAATGTGGCGACTGGAAAGCGCTTATTACCGAGTAGATTAAAAAATCGGTCGAAATCAATAAGCGCGGGAACGGGCTCCACTTGCCAACCTGTTGTCTCCATCAAGACACGATTAATTTCTGGCAACTGAGGAACGCGGTCTTGAGGTAAATCAAGCAGCGTCAAACCGTGTAAATAAGCCTCACAAGCTCTGTTTTGGATCACACCCATTTGTCGTGTTACCAAATCTCGCCAAATGGCGTCTTCTTCACGGCTCCATTCAACCCTGCCTTCCTGGTTTACGGGTTTAGAACGATACTGGGTCATGGCTCATCTCCATTAACAAATCCTTTACATTAAGCCTATCTGTAGTCTTAAGAGCTTCCAATCCCTACGCGATTTTCTCAGCATCATCCCGATGTAACATATTGTTTACAATGCATCGTAACTGCATGATTTTTATGACACGATATAATATCTGGCTTGTTTGACTTTATCGTGTATTCCTCTCAAACTAAAACCTGTTATCACTTTGTTATAGAGGGAACTATGCGCGAGAGCAGCAAAGTATGGCAACCGAGCGAAAGTCGTATCGAAGAAGCCAACATTACACAGTTTATTGAACACATTAATCGACAAGGAAATACCCTTGAAAGCTTCGCTGATCTGCATCAATGGTCACTCGATCATGTAGAAAAATTTTGGCAGGAAGTTTGGCTATTCTGCGACGTCATTGGCACTCAGGGAGAGACCATAAAAGAGCGAGCAGAAAGTCGCTGGCAGCAACCTGTTGAAAATAGGGATATAAAATGGTTCCCAAACGCGCAAATTAACTACGCCGAAAATTTGCTAACCTACGCGTGTCACCAACCCGATGATCTCGCTATTTGGTTTGAAAATGAACGTGAAGAAAAACAGACCTACACCTGGAAACAATTGTGCGAAGAAGTTTCGAGTGTGCAGCAATGGTTGAAAGAATGTGGAATTAAGCAAGGTGATGTCGTCGCTGGTTATTTACCTCACCTACCTCAAACGGTGGTAGCTATGCTAGCAACCACCAGTTTGGGGGCGACCTGGACTTCCACCTCACCTGATTTTGGCGTCGAAAGCGTTTTGGAACGCTTTGGTCAAGTGAAACCCAAAATCCTGTTTACTTGTGATGGCTATACATTCAATGGCAAAACTTTCGATATGTCTGAGAAAAACCAGCATATTGCGGATCATCTTGATGGTCTTAAACAAGTTTGCCAAATTAGCTACCTTAAACCACACATTTTTGAATGCGATGTCTGCACCCAAGATTGGCAAAACGTCCTGAATCAATACACACCCGAAGCGCTGACTTTTACTCGTGTGAATTTTAACGATCCGCTATTTGTGCTTTATTCTTCAGGCACAACAGGCAAACCGAAATGCATCGTTCATTCCGTCGGCGGAACGGTGCTTAATCACTTGAAAGAGCATCAACTGCATTGCGATATTCAACCGAACGAACGCGTGTTTTATTACACGACCTGCGGTTGGATGATGTGGAACTGGCACGTTTCTTCACTCGCGAGCGGTGCATGTTTGGTGATTTTTGATGGTAGCCCTGTTTACCCCACTCATGATGTGCTCTGGGACCTCGCAGAACGAGCCGAAGTGACGCTGTTTGGAACCTCAGCAAAATACCTAGAGGCGCTGGAAAAAGCATCTTTTTCTCCGCAGAAAAGTGATGCATTTCCAAGTCTGAAAACCATTTGCTCAACGGGCTCTGTTCTGTATCCAGAACAGTTTGATTATGTCTATCAGCACATTAAAGAAGATGTACACCTCGCCTCGATTTCTGGCGGAACAGACATTTGTGGCTGCTTTGTATTAGGCAACCCTATTTCTCCCGTTTATCGGGGAGAGTGCCAATCAGCAGGGTTAGGGGTCGATGTCCGAGTCTTTAACCCACAAGGTAATAGCGTAATGGGAGAGCGCGGTGAGTTGGTTTGCGCCAATTCATTACCCAACTTCCCTGCTGGCTTTTGGAACGACACCGGTGAGAGATATCATCGCGCTTATTGGGATAAATTCGACAATATTTGGCACCACGGCGATGATGTTGAACAGACCAGCGTTGGGGGATACATGTTTTATGGTCGAAGTGATACCACGTTGAATCCCGGTGGCGTAAGAATCGGCACGGCCGAAATCTATCAGCAAGTGAACTGTATAGACGGTATTCTAGATTCGATCGCAGTAGGAAAAGAAGTCGATCGCAACGAACAAATATGGCTGTTTGTCCAATTAGTCAAAGGGGTAGAGCTCAATGACGAGATGATCGCTTCCATCAAAGCACAGCTAAAGTCTGCATGTTCTCCAAGGCATGTACCTAGTGCGATTTACGCAATAAGCGATATACCTAAGACACGCTCAGGAAAGCTGGTCGAGTTAGCCGTTAAGCAAGTCGTTAACAACCGAAGCGTCGAAAATTTCGGCGCAATAGCCAACCCTGAAGTGCTGGAGGAGATACGCAGGATAGTCGTCTCAAAATAACCTCCGAAGACTTAGTTGTTCGAGTATGTCCTTGCCTGCACCACGACGACTTGTTTAGAGCAAGTGAAGTTACATATACCCTCAGCAGATAAGAAAAAAGCGAGCTTGTTAGCTCGCTTTTGTCATTTTGTGTTCTTTATTCAGCAGTATTAGCGGCGACCAAGCCCCATTAATACCGACATTGTTTTACCGTCAGATACAATGTCAAAAACGTGTTGCGATTCAACTTCAGTAAAGCCTGCTTCTTTCAGTGCACGCTCAGACTTCGCAAGGGTAAAACCGTCTTGTTCACATTCTGCAATCCAATCAAAATGAACAAAATAGCCGCCGTGGTTAAGTAGAGAATGCGAGATCGTTAATGACGCGTCTAAGTCTTCCACGAACGCTAAAACTGATGATGCAACCACCAAGTCGAACTGTCCACGAAACGCAGGGTGCTGAGCAACCAAGCCGCGAGATAATGCATCTACCACAGGTTCTACGTTGACGAGCTCTTTTTTATCGAGTTCCTCAATCATGGCTTCCGATGCGTCTAATGCTACGATGTCTTTAACCATCGGTGACAATCGTTGACTTAACTGCCCTGTTCCGCATCCAAAATCTAGTACTTTAATGCCATCAAGCTGAGTTAGCTGTTGTAACTGCTCAAACACCGACTGCGCAAATTGCTCTGTTGCTGGATTTGATTCCCAGTTTTTTGCTAAGCCGTCCCAATCTTGTGCCATCGTGGCCTCCATGTTCACTTTTTGTAACCCACATAGATTACCGCAAAACCGTTAAAAGACCATAGACTTATCTGGCGGATTCGCGTTTTTTTCGATAATCTTTCATGGCTTTGGGAGCGCATCTGCATAATACCCAAATTATTTGAATTCATTTATTGGTTGTGTCAAATCATGAACTTAACTCAAGTAGAAGCCTTCTGCACCATCGCTGAGTGTGGTTCTGTTTCTGAAGCGGCAAGGCAACTCGACTGCAATCGTACCAAACTCAGTATGTCGATTAAGGCATTAGAGAAAGATCTCGACGTTGAATTGTTTAACCGAACTGGCAACCAGCTCACCCTCTCTGAAGCTGGGAAAGCCATTTACAAAGATTGCGAACACCTACTTATCATCGCACAACGGGTCAGAAAGACCTGCGCTCAAATCTCGGAAGGGTTTAACGCGGAAGTTTGGGTAGCACGTGACGACTCCTTACCTGATGATCTCTGGCAAGAATTATCTCATACATTGAATAACCGCTTTCCTTCAACAACCTTCAACTTAATCTTGGCATCCAGTGGCGACTTAGCCAACTTGGTCAGTACCCACCAAGTAGATTTTGCTTTCGGCGTTGATTATGAGCGAGTAGACGATCCCCGTATCGTATATAACCCATTAGGCAAGATACGTATGATGTCAGTATGCAGTGTAGAACACCGCCTAAGTAAGATGCGCCGTGTCTCAGACGAAGATCTACGTAGTCAGATGCAAGCACTAATGGTGTACCTAAATGAGAAAGACAACCCTGAACTGCAACCTTTCTCGACTCGATATATTGGTTTTTCGAGTTTTGACTACATGCTGAACACCATCTTAGAAGAAGACGCTTGGGGCGTGCTTCCAGAACCATTAATCCGCCATTACCTTCGTCAGCAGAAGCTCGCCGTTATCAAACACACATACGGATTGACGCAAGAAGACTACTGTATGTTTTCACCTAACGGCCATACTGAGCATCCAGCAATGACGTGGTTAGCAGATAAATTGAGCGAGTATTTATTTGACTTCTAAACATTTTATCAGTGAGCGTCAATTTTACTGACACCAAAAAATAACAGTAAGCCATTGTTTTATAGGAATATAAATAAAAACGCAATTTTTTAGACTAGTTACTGGTCACTTTGTGGTTGCCTAAATTACCTTATGAGCGAAGAATAGTAAGGTATTAAAATTCAAAGGCATCTTTTATGTGTGACAGGACAAGCAAAAACGAAAACCGTATTCTAACCATTTCAGCCCTTTTGGCATCTGGGTTCGCTGCTGGTGGTATGGTACTTGGCTTGCTTGTAGGATCAATTGTCATCGTGTTTGACGGTGTTTACTCTTTGGTCAGCTTACTGTTAACTTTATTGTCACTGGCCGCTTCTTACTATATTAACAAGCCTTCAAAATCTGTATTCCCATTTGGAAAAGCGGTCTTAGAACCAATCGTTATTGCGATAAAAGCAGCCGTCATTTTAGTGGTTGTAAGCTTCTCTCTCTACTCTGCGATATCAGCATTGATGTCTGGAGGTCGCGAGGTCGATGCTTCTATTGCGACCTTATTCGGCATCGTGAATGTTATCGGTTGTGGTTACGCTTGGTGGTTTATGGCGAAACGCAGCCGCCGCTTCTCATCAGGCTTGATTGAAGCGGAGAAAAAACAGTGGCAAATGGATACTTTGTTGAGTGTGGCGGTGACCGTAGGATTTATCTCGGCTTGGGCTGTTTCACTAACGCCATTCTCTGAGTATGCGGTATATGCCGACCCCATGATGATGGTTTTAATGGGCTTTTACTTCCTCAAAGTACCGTTCGATATGCTAGTAGGTGCCTTACGTGAACTACTAATGATGGCACCAAGCAAAGAGCTGTGTCAGAGCGTTGGCAAAGATGTTCTTGAGATTGAAAAAGTAACTGAGCATCAATTGAAACTGGCTGGCGTAACGAAGGTGGGCCAAGAGCTACGAGTAAATGTGGACGTACATATTGATGACGACACATTGGAGCTTGATACACTAGAGCACACTCGTAAGCAGCTTATCAAGCGACTGTCGAAGCACAGATTCAAGCTTCAACTACACTTGAACGTCGCTTATTAGAGTGCCACCAAAGAGCCGTTAAAACTCAATAAAAAGCTCCCAATCTCGGGAGCTTTTTTAATTTTTTCGATTTAGTTTCTTCGTATTCGAATACAGCTCGCAAGGGAGATCTGTTCGTTGCTCACTTAAATTCTCTGATCTCGTTGGTAACTTACCCAGCCGCTTCGCGCTTCTCTTTGGTGACTAACCAACACATCAGCGAGCCCACCGTTACCATCACAACGCCCTGCCAAAAGCTATGGCTCAGAGTTACGCCAAGAATAATGGAAGAAAATAAAGCGGAAAAAATGGGTGTGAAGTAAGACAAGGTGGCGAGAAAAACCATATTGCCGCCAACGATCGCGATATTCCATAAACCATAACCACCAGCCATTAAAGCCGCAGAGGCCACTAAGTACCCCATCGCTTCCCAACTGAATGTCATTGGTGGCTCATCCGTAAACGCGTATTTGACCCAAAGCGAAACAGCTGTTGCAATAAAAAACAGGGTAATCGCATTATGTTTAGATTGCTGCCTTTGGGTTAAGTTGCAATAAAAAGCCCATATAACCGCGCCAGCGAAAGCCATAAAATACACCAGAGGGTTACTACTAACATTGGACATGATCTGAGTTATGGATAAGCCATTCTCACCGCTCACAGTCCAAGCAACCCCAACAAACGCCAGCGTAACTGCGGGATAAAGCAACCAGTTTGTTTTTTTATTGCTGCCAAGGACCGCAAATAAAACCGTCAGTGCGGGCCAAAGGTAATTGACAATCGACACCTCAATTGCCTGCGCGCGCGAGTTGGAATATCCCAAAGATAGAGCGAGAAATATTTCATAACAGACGAACATCGCACCACCAAGCGCAAGATACTTGGGAGAAAAGTAAGACAACTTTGGAATACCGACCACGATAAGAAGGAAAACAGAGCTAAGAGAGTACAACATGGCTGCCCCGCCTACAGGACCTAAACTCTCCGTAACCAACCTCGCGATGCCAAGCAGACAACTCCAAGAGAGAATCGCGATACAACCATAAAGTGTGAAACGAAATTGCACTGATTTCATGTGACCTACCACTCACGAATGCCAAAGGAAACGTCAGCTTAACTCAAAAATGATCAGGTTCAACGTACTGTTTTATAAAAATCAGTATAAAAATCATTCTATTAAGCCGTTGGAGTCGATATGAAACATTTTCTGCCCTCTAGTGTTATGCTTACACCCTTTGTTGTGCGCTACTATGATGAAGATGACAACGAGAGTGAAAACGTTAAAACACATTCGGAAACGCATGGTCTAGATAGCGAAGAGCAATCTAAGGAACGTTCAGAGTAAAGGAATCCAAACATGAAAAAAGTCGCAGTCATTTTAAGTGGTTCAGGCGTTTACGACGGTTCTGAGATCCACGAAGCAGTGTTGGCGCTCTACGCCATCGAGAAGGCAGGTGCAACTTGGCACTGCTTTGCACCTAACATTGACCAACTCCACGTCATCAATCACCTAACTGGTGACGAAATGGATGAAACACGTAACGTATTGATCGAATCAGCTCGTATTGCACGCGGAAATATTGACGATGTCGCCAAACTTAACGTCGATGAATACGATGCCCTACTGCTTCCAGGTGGGTTTGGTGCCGCGAAAAACTTAACCGACTTCGCCGTTTCAGGTGCAGAGTGCTCCATTAACACACACGTAGCTCAAGCTTGTCGCGCGTTTGCTAATGCGAAAAAACCAGCTGGCTATCTGTGTATTTCTCCTGTCATTATTCCGATGATTTATGAGCAAGGCGTGAAAGGAACGGTAGGCAACGATGAGGCAGTCTCAATAGCATTTAATCAAATGGGCGGTGAACACACCACGTGCCCTGTCGAAGACATCGTTTTTGATGAAAAACACCTCGTACTTTCAACCCCTGCTTACATGTTGGCAGAGAATATCTCTCAAGCGGCTTCAGGTATCGAAAAGTTAGTATCAAAACTGATTAAAATAGCTTAATTATTAGTAGTTAGCTTATAAAACACTTCCCTATCCCCATTGATAATTAAGTTATTAATGGGGATTTTTTATACTTTAGTCGAATTTAGAGATATATCCGCGTCAGAAGTCAATTTCTGCCAATCGTTTGCGTCCATAGTTTCATATTTGTTCTACTTTATATCAGTGTTGCACTTATACGCAGTGCAACAAGATCACTGTCACAGTTTTTCTCTTGCAAGTACCTCTAAGTGGGTAAACTTGCTTTAGATCAACTTCAATCTGGAAACGAATGTGCGACAGTAAATGGCAAATTAAGAAAGATTATTAAAAATAACGACGGAGCTATCCAATATGACAAGTGCATTTTTTATCCCTACGGTAAACCTAATGGGCGCTGGTTGTTTGAAAGACGCAGCAGACAGCATCCAATCTCAAGGCTTTAAAAAAGGTTTGATCGTTACGGATAAGATCCTTAACCAAATCGGTGTAGTCAAACAAGTTCAAGACCTTCTCACTGAGCGCGATGTAGCAACCTTTGTGTTTGATGGCACTCAACCAAATCCAACTATCAGCAACGTTAACGACGGCTTAGCACTTCTTACTGATAACGAATGTGACTTCGTTATCTCTCTAGGCGGCGGTTCACCACACGACTGTGCGAAAGGTATCGCGCTTGTTGCTTCTAACGGCGGCAAAATCTCAGATTACGAAGGCGTAGACCAATCTGCAAAACCAATGATGCCACTTATCGCGATCAACACGACGGCGGGTACTGCATCTGAAATGACGCGTTTCTGCATCATCACTGACGAAGAGCGTCACATTAAGATGGCTATCGTTGATAAGCACACAACACCGCTTATCTCGGTAAACGATCCAGAGCTAATGCTCGCTAAACCTGCTTCGCTAACTGCGGCAACAGGTATGGATGCCCTAACTCACGCGATTGAAGCTTACGTATCTATCGCGGCAACACCAATCACTGATGCAGTAGCAATCAAAGCGATTGAGCTTATCCAAGCTTACCTACGCACAGCAGTGAAAAACGGTGAAGATCTAGAAGCTCGTGAACAAATGGCATACGCACAGTTCATGGCGGGTATGGCGTTCAACAACGCTTCTCTAGGTTACGTACACGCAATGGCACACCAGCTAGGTGGTTTCTACGACCTTCCACACGGTGTTTGTAACGCGATTCTTCTACCTCACGTACAGCGTTACAACGCGCAAGTATGTCCTGAGCGTCTACGTGACGTAGCAAAAGCAATGGGCGTAAACGTAGAAGGCATGTCTGCTGAAGAAGGTGCAGCGGCAGCAATCGACGCTATCGTTACTCTAGCGAAAGATGTGGGTATCCCAGCAGGTATTAAAGAGCTTGGTGCGAAACTAGAAGACATCCCAACACTAGCAGACAACGCACTGAAAGACGCTTGTGGTTTCACTAACCCTAAACAAGCAACTCACGAAGAAATCTCTAAGATCTTCGAAGAAGCGATGTAATCTCGCTACATAAACAATTCTCTAGCCTTAATTCAATCCCCGATCTCGTATCGGGGATTTTTTACATTCATATACAAGTGAATCTCTGCCAAACATAGTCTTTTAGTGTTAGCTTTTAAGTATTAACACGATTCATATTGGAAGGAACCATGAGAACGATTGCTGCTACCCTACTCGCTTGTTTATCCTTTTCTGCCAACACTGCCGAATACCGCGCCAACGAAGTGGCGAGTGGATTTCAGATCCCTTGGGGGATCGAGTTCTTAGATAATCAACGCGTTATCGTCAATCAAAAGAACGGTACGGTTTCGTTGCTGGATATCACCACAGGCAAACCTCAAAAGCTGTTTAACGTCCCCGATGTGAACACCAGTGGACAAGCCGGCTTATTGGATGTTGCGCTCGCACCGAATGCCGATACGCAAAACCCGCAACTCTTCTTTACCTACAGCAAGCGCACAAGTAAAGGCAATACGGTGGCGTTAGCGACGGCGCAATTGCAAAACAATCAACTTGTGGGTTGGAACGATCTCTTTGTTGCTGATGCCATCACCGACACAGGGCGTCACTACGGCAGTCGAATTTCATTTGTTGACGACAAAGTTTACTTCTCAATCGGTGACCGTGGCGAACGTGATAATGGGCAAGACACTCAAACCCATGCTGGCAGTATTCTACGCCTTAATCTTGATGGTTCGGTTCCGCAAGACAACCCATTCAAACCTTCCCAAGCTCTTCCTGAGATATGGAGTTACGGGCACCGCAACCCACAAGGTATGTTTTACGACGAAGCAACAAAACAGCTGTGGTCGATTGAACATGGACCACGCGGTGGCGATGAAATTAATCTAATCAAGAAAGGCGCGAACTACGGCTGGGCAAAAGTCTCTCATGGTAAAGAATATTGGGGACCGTTGGACGTTGGGGAAGCTAAGTCGTTACCGGGAATGGAAGATCCCAAGCTGGTATACGTCCCTTCTATCGCGCCCAGTAATATGATTTTGTACCGTGGTGATAAATACCCAGAATTGGACGGGAAAATCCTCGCAGGCGCATTGAAACTGGCGCACATCAACGTGGTTTCTATTGATAATGGCAACCTTACCGAATCAAAAAGATTAATGGAGAATCTTGGTGAGCGAATAAGAGATATAACCATCAGCCCCGATGGTTATATCTACTTTTCTACCGACAGCGGCAAAATATTTCGTCTTGAGGAAAGGTAATCAAACACTAAAATCGTTAAGACTATTTAATTTGTGACGTACTAGTGATTTATTTTCGTACAATCTAAGCAGAAGAATCTAAACTTAACAATAACCTTTTGTTTTTTAAAACGATAGTTCGGTTAAGTTGTACGAGGTCATTATGATTCCATTCCCTTTACAGCTCGATAAAATTAAAGCCGTGGTGTTTGATTTAGACAACACCTTGGTGAGTTCTGATATGAACTTCGGCGAATTGCGACAACAGCTAGGTTGTCCGCAGAGTGAAGATCTATTGGATTTTGTCGACGCACTTGAGCACCCTCATCATCGAGAGCACGCTCATAACGTGATATTTGATTACGAGATTTCTGATGCTGAGCAGTCTGCTCCAATGATTGGCTGCCATGAATTGATCGCCCACTTGCATCAAAATGAAATCAAAACCGCTATCGTGACGCGCAACTGTCAAATCGCCACGCAGCGCAAACTAGAACACAACCAAATCTCAGTGGAACGAGTCATCACTCGTGAATGCTTCCCGCCCAAGCCAGACCCTTTGTCTCTGCAAGTATTGGCGAAAGAGTGGCGTTTGATGCCTGATGAAGTGCTTTATGTCGGCGATTACCTCTACGACTTGCAGGCAGCGTATAACGCGCAGATGCCCTCTTGCCTTGTGCACCATGGGAATCAAGAAACCTTCAATGATTCAGCCTCATTGGCGCTTAATGAACTCAGTGATTTATTGAGCCGTTTCGAATCCTTACCACGCAAATAAAGCGCACATATAAAATACGCAAACAAAAAAAGGGGCACCAACGTGCCCCTTATGACTTATTCCCGATTGTTTCATGCGTTCCCAAGGATTACTTGGGTGATGCGCCACTTAGCCTTGTAGGTAAGCGTTAAGCATCCACATTAATTTTTCTTGCTCACGGATGTAGTCACCCATCAATGCCGCTGTACCTTCGTCATCTGCTTCACCCGCGTTTTGTAGAATCTCACGCTGTTTTAGAAGTAGAACGCTAAAGCCTTGAACCAGACCTTGTACACACTCCTCACCAGAAGTCGCGTTTTGATGTTCTTTAATTTCACTTGCTTCCAAGTAGTTGCTGAATGCGTGCGCTGGCGTATGACCCAAAGTTAGAATACGCTCTGCAAGCTCATCGATTTTTGTTTGTAGATCAGTATAGATTTCTTCAAATTTTACGTGCAGTTCGAAGAATTGCGCACCTTTAATGTTCCAGTGGTAACCGCGAGAGTTCATGTACAACACTTGGTAATGCGCTAGCAGTTGATTTAACTGTTGAGCTAGTTGTGCTGATTGTTCGCTGTCTAGACCAATTAGGCTTACTTGTTTGTTCATAATCTTGCTCCTAGAAGGATGATACCAATCGTAGTAACGAACTATTCTCTTACCGGGATTGGTATAAAGTTTAAAAATTCTTTTGCAGTATTTGCTGCCGATGGAGTCATATTACGACTCCGGCTCGGTGAAGAAAATTTGGTTTTAACTATGATTTAAATAGCTAAATCCAATGAGCAAGCAGACGAATATCGGCGTATCATCCAACAAAAAGCCCCAACCCTTTTTGTGTAAAAAGGATTGGGGCTTTTTTACTATTTGGTTAACGTTCAAAAGTAGATGAACAGACGTAAACCTTATCTACGCCGTTTTAAAAGTTGCCATCTGTTGATTCAGCTCGGTAACTTGCTCTTTTACCTGCAATGATGTCTCTGATGCACGTTGGCTAGTATTCGAAACCTCATCCACTGATTGAGTAATACCGGACATCAATCCAGTGATCGAGTTGGTCGCATGAGATTGCTGCTCTGCCGCTGCCGCAAGTTCTGCCATTTGTTCATTCAAAGAACCAATTTGCTCGGTCGTGACAAGCAAACGAGTTACCGCTTTTTCAATGTGCTCAGCGCCCTGCTCCGCAAGTGATTGGCTGTGTTCAATCTCCTCTACCACCGAATTGGTCGAGCGTTGAATCGCATTGATGATACCGTTGATTTCTGTCGTCGATTGAGTAGTGCGAGTCGCTAACATACGTACTTCATCCGCCACAACCGCAAAGCCTCGTCCTTGGTCACCCGCACGCGCTGCTTCTATCGCGGCATTCAATGCCAGTAAGTTAGTTTGTTCTGCCAAACCTTCAATTACTTCCGTCACTCGACCAATGGCTTCGCTCTCTTTGCTTAACTGCGTCACTTGCGTACTCGCGGTTTCAATGCTGCCATGCAAGCTTTCCATGGTGACTTTGTTTTGCTCTAAAGCATCACGACCTTGTTCAATCTCGCCTTTTGAATCAGAAAGCTTCTGCACCGATTGATTGGCTTGATCTAGAGTGTTACGCGCGGCTAAAGCGATTTCATCCAATTGGCTTCCCATTTCAACAATGCTGGTTTGTTGCTGTTCTACATTCGATGAGGTGACTTGCGCCGATTCCAACAAAGCCCCCATGCTGGTATCCACCTGGTGCGCTTTTTCACTCACCCCTGCCACGATGCTCGCTAACGATTGGTTCATGCGGTTAATCGAATCGGTAAGGTCTGCCAATTCATCTTTCCCAACAACAGTTAACGGAGGCTGAGAAACATCTCCTGAAGCGATCGTCTTGGCTCGCTCCGATAAGTTTTTCACTCGGCGACCAATGGTATTGCCCATGTATTTTGAAATCGCTACTGCGGCAATCAAAACCAATGCCGCAGCAATCAACATAGTGGTGAGTACGTTCTTGATCGACTGATTAATACCCTGTCCACTTTGATCAGCACGACTTTGCTGAGCCAATACGATCGTTTCTAAGCTTTGGTCTAGTGCATCCGCTGCTGGCAACAGTTCGTTCGCCATCAGCAAGTTTGATTCGTTCCACTCTGGCGACTGACGCAATGCAATTACCTGCTCTGCTAAAGGAAAGTACAGTTGCTGCATTTCTTTAAACAGTGACCACAATGATTGGTCGTTATCAGTCAGTCTGTCGAGTTTACTGTCGATTTCCGCCACAGACTGATTGTGGTACTTAATCAAGTCGTAGTATTTGTCCAGATGATCTTGCTGCCCGTACAACAGGAAATCTCGCAGAGCAGACAGTGCATTGGCGAGCGAGGTATAGCTATCCGCGTAAACTTTAAACAAACGCTTTCTGTCTCCACCAAATGGGTTTCCTGACTCTTCATTGATTAAGCTTTGAAGCTGATCAAGTGCCACTTCTGCAATGGGTGCCGCTTCGTTAATAAAGAGGTTGTGCGCGGGTAAGTTCTCATCACTGTGGCTAAGTTCAATCAGCTTGTTCAAAGAGACTTTTACCGCGTCCCACTGGCTTTGAATCGCTTGAAAATCCTGTTCAGAGATCAGAGCCTGCAACGTTGGAAGCGACTCGTCTGTAGAAGCCATGATATTGCGTACGTCCTCACTCAGACGTGCGCTCGCCTCTTCATCGCCACCTAGCAACATGTAGGCTCGAATAGAAGACAGCGACGCTTGAACGGACTGTTGGATACCGCGACTGGTGTCGACGGTCGGTAAATCGGATTTAAGTAACGAAGAGGCGTATTGCTCTACGGTAGTGACGTTGCGATACGTGAATACCGCTGATGCCATAAAAAGTACGGCTAGCAGCACAAAACTGAGCTGCAACTTCCCTGATATCGTAAGGTTCATCCATAAACTCCTGACAACGATGAGCCTTAAATATAACGATGTTTACAAAAATGTTAAATACTGGTATCAAAAGTTACTAAGAAAACCATGTAAATCACTATTTTAAGCCGATAAATAGGGCTTATTTGAAGTATGGTATGCGCTCACTACGTAAAATCAGATAATTAACGTAAGTCGTTTCTAAGCAGTCTTGATCCCACAACGAAAGAATCCGCTTAGTGGCGAAGTAGTAATCTTTATTACGCAGTAGCACACCCACCGTGCGGCTGAGCTGCTTAAAGCGCTGTTGCTCATTAGCAGAGATGTAATTGTCTTCATTTTGAATGATCGGCGCCAATCCATCGGTAAACCAATTGTTCAGAATTTCACGCATCTCAAGTTCCGACTCTGGTACATCGATACTCGACAACTCGCGATGCAGTGGCGGCGGTACTATGTACTTCGACGCTTTTGGTGAACTAACATAACGGTACATGTCGCTCCTCCTTGTAAATGACTCTTATACCCAAGTGACTTCAAGATGCAGGATTCAGAGCGTTGTCATTGATTCGGGGTCAAGGAAAACAACGCAGCGTAATAGTCAGCTCTTTCCACGTTGTTTGACACAGAAACCGAGTCAATGACACGCTCCCGAAGGGCGAGCTGTCTTGGTTTGTATACTTTGTTGTCGATTCTTGATTTAGACCCACTAGACCTTTAAATCGCCGCCGCGTCTACAAACCAAGCCATTCTCGCTGAGCCTAACATCTCGAGGTTACTTGGGTATAAACTAGCTAAGAATACTTTTTTCAATTTCCAAGTTTTTTCTAGAGCTCATAGAAAGAAGACCAACAAAAAAGCCATGCAAAGTAGGCTCTGCATGGCTTTGGTTCGGGAAGCAATGACACTGCCCTCGTCTAGGACTGGTTACATTGAGCTTTGATCGAAATCGTTGCCTTGGTCAGTACCTGTTTGAGTATCCGAGTCGAAGCTGCCAGAGTCATCCGTGAAGTCAACACCTTGATCTTGACCTCCTGCACTTGTCCAGTCGCTGCCGCCAGATTCCATACCCGCCATATCTGGTTGCTGATCTTGAGCAGAACCTTGCATGGTGTATTGATCATCGACTTCAACTTCAACTGTGCCACTCGCACCTTCTACTGCGCTGCCCAATTCGTCGTAACCTTGGAATTGGATTTCGCTCGTACCTTCGTAACCTTCTGGTAGGTCAACCGATACTGGTTGGTTCAGGTTGCCACTTAATGTGAAGCTGCCATCGCCATTATCCAGTGCGTTGCTTACCGATGCGCCATCAGGTAGACCGGACATTTCTGCATAATCCACCGATTCGTTACCGCTGACCTCATCTGGAACCGAGATAGAAATGGTATCGCCTGGTGCTGCAGTCACATCAGCTGCGCTCTCCTCTTCACTGTCTGCACCGTTTGCTGCTTGCTCTTCAGGCTGTTGCGCTTCGCCAACTTGCTGCTCTGCTGATGCTTGAGCAGTTTGGATTTGTGGCTCGTCGCTTTGCGCTGAATCGTCCGCAACTTGGATGCTCAGATTCTGAGTCGATACTTCACCATTGTCGTTGACCTGAACATCCATAGCCAAATTGCCATCGAAGTCATCGTTCGGCCAGTATGTCCACTCTTCACCACCTGATTTCGCAAAGAAACCAGCATCGTTTGCATCGGCGACATCCAACACTTCTGCTGAAGGGCTAATGCCAAGTTCATCAATCAACTGTGCTTCCGTTAGTGTTAGTGAACCATCATCAGCCAGTGCGTAGCCTTCGCTGGTAGTGGTTTCACCTTCACCTTGGATGTCGACATTAAAGAAGCTCTCAATGCGGTTTTCACCGTCAGTTGCAATGAAGCCAACTTGAACATCTCCGGTGTAGCCTTCTGCTGGTGTGAATTGGTAGTTACCTTGGTTATCGGTCTCTATCACACCTTGACCTTCCATTAGGCTCACTGACTCAATGCTCAAGCTGTCGCCTTCTGCATCGCTCAAGGTCGACAGCATGTCATCATTGGTGAACGACAAGGTGCCATCCGCTGCCATTTCTGTGGTAGAAATGCTGTCGATTTCTGGAGAAGCATTCTCTTGTGGTGCGTCTTCTTTCACGACCACACCCGTTTGCTCATCATGAAGCACACCGTCTTTATCAATCACGTAAGCGATATCCGCTTCACCAGTAAAGCCTGGTGCTGGATTGAATGTCCATGTGCCATCACCGTTATCGACAATCTCACCTTGGCTGCGGTCAGCTAGGTGAACAAATTTCACTTCATCACCCGCGTCAGCGTCTACGTTTTCTGCCAATCCGATTAGGTCATCAGCGGTTAGGATAACGGGCTCACCCGCTAGGGTTTCGAAGTCACCTGAATCGATGCCATCTTCGAACTCTTCTGGCTCGTCACCATAATCCACCGTTGTTGCGGTCACGGTTACGAAGAACTCGCCATTAAAGTCAGCCGGAGGCGTCATTTGCAGGTCTGAAATATCCCACTCGTTCAAGTCGATGTATTGACCCGGTTCCGTAATGGTAATGGTGTTCACACCATCCGTAACTTCGAAGCCAACAGGGAAACCAGTCATCACTAGGTTACTCAGTGTTTCTGAATCGTCGATCAGACCAACATTCAAGCCTAGGTGACCCGTTTCGTCCTCACCGAAGACTAACGGACCATCATGGTCGGTTGTGATGACCGCGCCATCCGCAACAGGGCGAACAAACACTGGTACATCAAGTACTGTTTCAAACTCACCGTCACTTACCACAACTTGCAAGTCAGAAACCCCTGCAAAATCGCCAGTCGGTGTGAACGTCCAAGTACCGTCACCGTTGTCTGTTACCTCACCACCATCTTCACCTTCTGCGGTGATAATGCGTGATACGACTAGGTTTTCAGTGTCAATGTCGCCGAACAAGTTCATCAGGTCGCCAGCGTCGAAGGTGAATGCGCCATCCTCGTCGGTTGCCATAAAGGCATTACCCACATTGAATGGAGCATCGTTGACTGGAATGACATCCACATTCAACGAGCCTTCAACCACTTCTTCACCATCCGTCGCGGTGTAGCCCAGTTCCACCAAACCATTGAAGTCTTGAGTGGTTACCAAGTGGTACATACCATCTGGTTGCTGGGTTAATGTCGCGTTTGCAGGCGCACGAACCGTGATGCTTTCTACGCTGATTTCGTCACCATCAAGATCCGTAACTTGATCAGCGATGTAAGCAGGGTCAATCACCATGACCACATCTTCTTCGCCTTGCATCTGGATGGTTGGCGCTTCTGGTGCATCGTTAACCGCTTCGATGTTTAGATTGCCTTCAACCGGCGTCACTAAATCACCATCGCTGACACCGAACGACATTGGCACATCACCATTGAAGTTCTCAGCCGGAGTGAATGACCAAGTGCCATCACTGTTGTCTAGCAAGTCACCGTATTGCTCATCAATCACTAGGTCGACAGCAGACAGTTCGTCGTAGGTGTTGTCGATGTCTGTTGCATTAGCAAGCAACATGTCCTGCGTGATAAGAATGGTGGTATCTTCGGTGCCAGCAATATTCACTGGCGTTGATTGCGGCGCATCGTTAATTGGGTTCACCGTTAGGTCGACGCCCACTTCCACGCTCGCACCATCGTTATCAATCAAGTCGAAGCTTAGGTCGATATCGCCATTGAAGTTCGCATCAGGCGTAATCGTAAAGCTACCATCTTGGTTCTCAACAACGGTTGCATTGGCTACCGCGGTTAAGTTCACTGCTTCTAGATTATCGCTGTCTACGTCACCCGCTTGAGCCAGTAACTGCTCTTGACTCAATGTGATTGAACCGTCTTCATCGACACTGTAAGCCAAGTCGCCAGATACCGGAGCATCGTTGACTGGCAATACATCGATGTTCGCGTTGGTTGTCGCAGTTGCACCGTCTTCATCAGCCACTACTACGTCTAGGCTTACGCCACCATTGAAGTTTTCATTTGGCGCGAAGCTATAAGTGCCATCGTCATTCGCCGTTAGAATGCCATCGCTACCACTGTAAGAGACGCTTTTTAGGCTCACGTCACCTTCCACATCGCTTGATTGCGCTAGCAGTTGCTCTTCCGTGAAGATAATGACTTCGTCTTCATTGACAGAGTAACTTGTCGCACCTGCGATTGGTGGATCGTTCACCTCAAGAACGGTAATACCCGCAGTGGTTGAGTCTGTCGCACCCTCTTCATCGACTACGACAACATCTAGGCTGACTTCACCATTGAAGTTCTCGTTTGGCGAGAAGGTGTACGTACCGTCACCATTGTCTTGGAACACGCCATCTGCGCCACTGTAGCTCACACTATCAACCGAAACATCGCCTTCAATATCCGACGAATTAGCCAGTAGTTGCTCGTCACTGATGGTGATCGAGTTGTCTTCGTGTACGGTGTAAGACGTGCTACCTGCCACGGGTGGATCGTTCTCTGGCGTCACACTCACATCGATATTCGCGGTCACGGTGTCCGTGCCATCGGAAACATCGAAGGTAAAGTTTACGTCGCCATTGAAGTTTTCGTTCGGTGCGAAGCTGTATGTGCCATCGCCATTGTCAGTTAGGACACCGTCCGCGCCAGTGTATGTGACACCTTCTACCGATAGGTCATCGCCATCGATATCGGTTGCACCATCCAACAGGTCTTGATCAGTAAAGGTCAACACGCCATCTTCACCAATGGTGAACGCTTGATCCTCAGGCTGCGGCAAGTCATTAACTGGGTTAACCGTTAGGTCAGCCGTTGCAACGATAGTATCGGTGCCATCGTTGATATCGAACGTGATATCAATGTCGCCATTGAAGTTCGCGTCAGGCGTAATGGTAAAGCTGCCATCGTCATTAGCCGTAACCGTCGCATCACCGTCAACCACTAGGTTAGATGCAGTTAGTGCATCACCTTCTACATCCGTTGCTTGTACCAACAATTGTTCTTGGCTTAGCGTGATTGAGTTGTCTTCATCGACGCTGTAAGCCAAGCCACCCGATACTGGAGCATCATTGATTGGCAGAACATCAATGTTTGCCGTCGTCGAAGCGGTCGCACCATCTTCGTCCACGACTACAACATCAAGATTCACTTCACCATTGAAGTTTTGATTTGGTGCAAAGCTGAACGTACCATCACCATTGTCGGTAAAGATACCTTCGCTGCCACTGTAGCTTACGCTATCTAGTGCTACCTCACCTTCAATATCGGAAGAGTTTGCCAACAACTGTTCTGCACTGATGGTGATAACTTCATCTTCATCAATGGTGTAACTGGTTGTGCCTGCGATTGGTGGGTCGTTCACTTCAAGAACGGTAATTCCCGCTGTTGTTGTATCAACCGCGCCGTCCTCGTCAACCACGACAACATCTAGGCTAACATCGCCTGTAAAGTTTTCGTTTGGTGAGAAGGTGTAAGTACCATCGCCATTAATTTCTAGCACACCGTCGTTACCGCTGTAGCTCACGCTGCTGATCGCAACATCACCCTCGATATCAGACGAATTAGCCAGTAGTTGCTCGTCACTGATGGTGATTGAGTTGTCTTCATGCACCGTGTAAGACGTGCTGCCTGCAACCGGTGGATCGTTCTCTGGCGTAACACTCACATCGATATTCGCGGTCACGGTGTCCATGCCATCAGAAACATCGAATGTAAAGTTCACATCACCATTGAAGTTCTCGTTTGGAGCAAAGCTGTAGGTACCGTCACCGTTATCGGTTAGGACACCGTCCGCACCAGTGTAAGTCACGCCTTCAACTGTTAGGTTGTCACCTTCTACATCCGTCGCGCCTGTTAATAGGTCTGCATCTGTAAAGGTAAGAATACCGTCCTCACCCACTGTGAACGCTTGATCTTGTGGCTCTGGAGCGTCATTGACTGGTGTTACTGTTAAGTCGAGACCAGCCGCGACCACTTCTTCCCCGTCAGTCACATCGTAGGTGAACTCGATGTCACCGTAGAAGTTCTCGCTTGGAGTAATGGTGAAGCTGCCATCCTCGTTCATTTCAACCGTTGCATTTTCATCATTGGTGCTCAGGTTGATTGCGCTTAGGTCGTCACCATCAATATCAACGGCATGCTCAAGTAACTGCTCTTGAGTCAGCGTAATGCTGTTGTCTTCGGCAGTTACCGCCGTGATATCACCCGTCACTTCTGGTGCGTCATTGGTTGGCGAGATATGAATCGTCACATCTTGCGTCGCTGTCGCCGTTGTACCTGTATCCACATCCGTAGACGTAGCGTTCACAGTTAACGTCACATCGCCATTGAAGTCTGCAGAAGGAATAAACTCTAGCCCTTCTAGCTCGCCTGGTTGTAGTGACCAAGTGCCGTCGCCATTATCAACACCTGCTGATAGTGAGCTGCCTTCTGGCACATCTTCAATCAAGATAGAGAGGTTTTCTGAGCCATCGGTATCGGTCAATGCTGCATCGATATCAAGCGGCACTGGTGTATCTTCGGTACCAATGATTTGGTAATCCGCGTCCGCTACCGTGATTTCGATGTTGTCGATGCCGAATGACTCGTCAGGAATACTTTGGTTTAGCGTAGAACCAAAGCCTAACTGAAGCTGACCGTCTTCCACCGGAACGGTTAAGTTCACTTGGTGTGCTTGGTCGTTCCAACCACTGAAGCCTTCACGTTGAGAGGCTCCGTGGATCACTTCACCCACTTCGTTACCGTCAGAATCGTAAAGCGTTGTCGTACCATCTTGAGTACGGAACGCGGAGTTCTCCAAGGTGGTTAGCTGTTCGCCACCCACAAAGATTTGGAACGACTCGCCATCCCAAGAATCGATTTCGTAGAAACTAAACGAGATATTCACTTCGTTGACATCACTTGGAATATCGTAAGTTTTGCTTACCGCTTCATCACCGCCAGTGCCACCAATACGACCCAGCATATCGCCCGTTTCGAAGCCTTGTGAGCTCTCAGTGTTCGCGTTCCAACCGTTCGAGCCAGACTCGAAGTTATCAGACGCAATCACCAAGTCCGAAGCAATCGAAAGCTCTGGCATATCAACCACAGATTGAACGTCAATGTTCGCTTCAGCAGGAACCGTTGCAGTGCCATCGTTGACATCAAACGTTACGTTCACGTTGCCATCGAAGTTTTCATTCGGTGCAAAGGTGTACGTACCGTCACCGTTATCAACCAAGGTACCGCTGTCAGAAGCAACATTTTCAACCGTTAGGTTATCACCATCGATATCACCTGCATTTTGCAGCAGTTGCTCTTCGGTGAAGGTGAAACTGGTGTCTTCTTGCGTGACGAACTGTGGCTGACCAACCGTTGGTAGGTCGTTCACTGGGTTTACAGTCAGATCGGCAGTCGCTTGAATGGTTGCATCACCGTCGGTAATGTCGAAGCTCAGATCAATGTCGCCATTGAAGTCTGCATCTGGTGTGATAGTGAAGCTACCATCGTCATTCGCAACAACGGTCGCATTACCGTCAACAGTCAGGTTGGATGCGGTTAGATCATCACCATCCACATCGCCCGCTTGTGCAAGAAGCTGCTCTTGACTGAGAGTGATAGAACCATCTTCATCCACGCTGTAAGCCAAATCACCTGATACCGGTGCATCATTGATTGGCAATACATCGATGCTTGCATTGATTGCTACCGTTGCACCATCTTCATCAGTCACAACCACATCAAGGCTGACATCACCGTTGAAGTTTTCGTTTGGCGCGAAGCTGAATGTGCCATCGCCGTTGTCAGTAAAGATACCGTCAGAGCCGCTGTAGCTGACGCTATCAATCGCGACTTCGCCTTCAACATCAGAAGCATTCGCCAATAGCTGCTCAGAGCTAATGGTGATGACTTCGTCTTCGTTCACTGAGTAGCTGGTCGCGCCGGCAATTGGTGGATCGTTCACCTCAAGTACCGTGATACCTGCGGTAGTTGAATCCGTCGCACCGTCTTCATCGACCACGACAACATCTAGGCTCACTTCGCCATTGAAGTTCTCGTTTGGCGAGAAGGTGTAAGTGCCGTCACCATTGTCTCGGAACACGCCATCTGCGCCGCTGTAGCTCACGCTATCAATCGCCACTTCGCCTTCTATATCAGACGAGTTAGCCAACAGCTGTTCGTTACTAATGGTGATCGAGTTGTCTTCATGCACTGTGTAAGATGTGCTACCTGCCACTGGTGGATCGTTCTCTGGTGTGACTGTCACATCGATATTCGCAGTCACGGTGTCCGTGCCATCGGAAACATCGAAGGTGAAGTTCACATCACCATTGAAGTTTTCGTTTGGCGCGAAGCTGTAAGTGCCATCACCATTGTCGGTTAGGACACCGTCTGCACCAGTGTAAGACACACCTTCAACCGATAGGTCATCGCCATCGATATCCGTTGCGCCATCAAGTAGGTCCTCATCAGTGAACAGCAAGACGCCATCTTCACCAATCGTGAACGCTTGATCTTCTGGCTGTGGTAGGTCGTTAACTGGATTAACCGTTAGGTCAGCCGTTGCAACAATAGTGTCGGTGCCATCGTTGATATCGAACGTGATATCAATGTCACCATTGAAGTTCGCATCAGGCGTGATGGTGAAGCTGCCATCATCGTTTGCCGTGACCGTTGCATCACCGTCAACCACTAGGTTAGTCGCGGTTAGCGCGTCGCCTTCTACATCCGATGCTTGAGCAAGAAGCTGTTCTTGGCTTAGCGTAATTGAATTGTCTTCATCGACACTGTAAGCCAAGTTGCCCGATACTGGCGCATCGTTGATTGGCAATACATCGATGTTTGCGTTAGTTGCCGCAGTTACGCCGTCTTCATCAACAACCACAACATCTAGGCTAACATCGCCATCAAAGTTGGCGTTTGGTGCGAAGCTGAATGTGCCGTCACCGTTATCGGTAAAGATACCGTCGGAGCCGCTGTAGCTCACACTATCAATCGCAACTTCACCTTCAACGTCAGAAGCGTTCGCCAATAACTGCTCAGAGCTAATGGTGATGACTTCGTCTTCGTTTACTGAGTAGCTAGTCGCGCCTGCAATTGGTGGATCGTTCACCTCAAGTACCGTGATACCTGCGGTAGTTGAATCCGCCGCACCGTCTTCATCGACCACGACAACATCTAGACTCACTTCACCATTGAAGTTCTCGTTTGGCGAGAAGGTGTACGTACCGTCACCATTGTCCTGGAACACACCATCTGTGCCGCTGTAGCTAACGCTATCAATCGATACATCACCTTCAATATCCGATGAGTTCGCTAGTAGCTGTTCATCACTGATGGTGATCGAGTTATCTTCATGCACAGTGTAAGAGGTGCTGCCCGCAACCGGTGGATCGTTCTCTGGCGTCACACTCACATCGATATTCGCGGTCACGGTGTCCGTGCCATCGGAAACATCGAAGGTAAAGTTCACATCCCCATTGAAGTTCTCATTCGGTGCAAAGCTATATGTACCATCGCCATTGTCGGTTAGGACACCATCTGCGCCAGTGTAAGACACACCTTCAACCGATAGATTATCGCCATCGATATCCGTTGCGCCATCCAGCAGGTCTTGATCAGTGAAGGTCAACACGCCATCTTCACCAATGGTGAACGCTTGATCCTCAGGCTGCGGCAAGTCATTAACTGGGTTAACCGTTAGGTCCGCCGTTGCAACGATAGTATCGCTGCCATCGTTGATATCGAACGTGATATCAATGTCGCCATTGAAGTTCGCGTCAGGCGTGATAGTGAAGCTACCATCGTCATTAGCCGTAACCGTCGCATCACCGTCAACCACTAGGTTAGACGCAGTCAGCACATCACCTTCCACATCCGATGCTTGAGCAAGAAGCTGCTCTTGACTCAACGTGATTGAGTTGTCTTCGTCGACGCTGTACGCCAAGTTACCCGAAACTGGTGCATCATTGATTGGTAAGACATCGACCGTGATGTAAGTATCGACCTCTGCGCCGTCTTCATCGCGAATGGTTACATCCAACTGCACTTGACCGTTGAAGTTTTCATTCGGTGCAAAGCTACATGTGCCATCGCCATTTACTGAGAAGATGCCATCTGGACCGTCGTAGCTGATGCCTACTAGCTCGACATCCCCTTCAACATCCGAAGCATTCAGTAGCACTTGCGACTCACTAAAGGTCAGAACTTGGTCTTCATCGATAGTGTATGCAGTAGGACCTGCGATTGGTGGGTCATTTACCTCAATCACAGTAATGCCAGCAGTGGTAGAGTCCGTTGCACCCTCTTCATCGACAACGACAACATCTAGGCTCACCTCGCCGCTGAAATTTTCGTTTGGTGAGAAGATGTAAGTACCATCACCGTTGATTTCTAACACACCATCGTTACCGCTGTAGCTCACGCTATCAATCGCCACTTCGCCTTCTATATCAGACGAGTTAGCCAACAGCTGTTCGTTACTGATGGTGATCGAGTTGTCTTCATGCACTGTGTAAGATGTGCTACCTGCCACTGGTGGATCGTTCTCTGGTGTGACTGTCACATCGATATTCGCAGTCACGGTGTCCGTGCCATCGGAAACATCGAAGGTGAAGTTCACATCACCATTGAAGTTCTCATTCGGTGCGAAGCTATATGTACCATCGCCATTGTCAGTTAGGACACCGTCCGCGCCTGTGTAAGTGACACCTTCTACCGATAGATCATCGCCATCGATGTCCGTTGCACCATCCAACAGGTCTTGAACAGTGAAGGTCAACACACCATCTTCACCAATGGTGAACGCTTGATCTTCCGGCTGCGGCAAGTCATTAACTGGGTTAACGGTTAGGTCCGCCGTTGCAACAATAGTGTCGCTGCCGTCGTTGATATCGAACGTGATATCAATGTCACCATTGAAGTTCGCATCAGGCGTAATGGTAAAGCTGCCATCATCATTTGCCGTAACCGTTGCATCACCGTCAACCACTAGATTAGACGCAGTCAGCGCATCACCTTCTACATCCGATGCTTGAGCAAGTAGCTGCTCTTGGCTTAGCGTAATTGAATTGTCTTCATCAACGCTGTACGCCAAGTTACCAGATACAGGTGCATCATTGATTGGTAAGACATCGACTGTGATGTAAGTATCAACCTCTGCGCCATCTTCATCGCGAATGGTCACATCCAACTGTACTTGACCGTTGAAGTTTTCATTCGGTGCAAAGCTACAAGTACCATCACCGTTTACTGAGAAGATGCCATCTGGACCGTCGTAGCTGATGCCTACTAGCTCAACATCCCCTTCAACATCCGAAGCATTCAGTAGCACTTGCGATTCACTGAAGGTTAGAACTTGGTCTTCATCGATAGTGTATGCGGTAGGACCTGCGATTGGTGGGTCATTTACCTCAATCACAGTAATGCCTGCAGTGGTCGAGTCCGTTGCACCATCTTCATCGACAACGACAACATCTAGGCTCACCTCGCCGCTGAAATTTTCGTTTGGTGAGAAGGTGTACGTACCATCACCGTTGATTTCCAGCACGCCATCGTTACCGCTGTAGCTCACGCTATCAATCGCCACTTCGCCTTCTATATCAGACGAGTTAGCCAACAGCTGTTCGTTACTAATGGTAATCGAATTGTCTTCATGAACGGTGTAAGCCGTGCTGCCTGCAACCGGTGGATCGTTCTCCGGCGTCACGCTTACGTCGATATTCGCCGTCACGGTATCCGTGCCATCGGAAACATCGAAAGTGAAGTTCACGTCGCCATTAAAGTTCTCGTTTGGTGCGAAGCTATATGTGCCATCACCATTGTCAGTAAGAACACCGTCCGCCCCTGTGTAAGTGACGCCCTCAACAGAGAGGTCATCCCCTTCAATATCGGTAGCGCCTGTTAGGAGATCCGCATCAGTAAAGGTCAGCACACCATCTTCACCAATGGTGAACGCTTGATCTTGTGGTTCAGGCGCATCGTTAACTGGTGACACCAATAACTCAAGGTTGGTTGAGACAACATCATCGCCGTCAGACACATCGAACGTAAAGGTGATGTCACCATTAAAGTCCGCATCTGGCGTTAAGGTGTAAGTACCGTCACCATTGTCTGTGATGGTGATGTTTTCATCATCCGTTGCCAAGTTCAGTGCTGTCAGTTGGTCTCCATCCAAGTCACGCGCATTAGCGAGCAAATCTTCTTGCGTGATTAGGATTGAACCATCTTCTTCAACCACAGCAGAAACAGGCAATGCTTCAGGCGTATGTTCAATGTGAGCACCCGTTGCATTGACGTAGATGGTTTGAGAAACGGTTTCAGAATCATTATTTGATAGCTCTGTCGCCGTTGCCGTTACATTGATTTCTAGCTGTTGGTTAAAGTCTTCTGGCAATTGAATCTGTAGCTCTTGTTCAATTGCTGTGGTTGGAAGCGTTACAGAACCATCTGGACCGACTGTTACTTCACCGCTGTAGATCTGGCTGTTCACTTCACCTACATCAATGGTGAAGTTGAAGTCACTATAATCGGCATCGCCGCCACCGTAGAGATCTTCAAAGCCGTAAACCAGTTCACCGTCTTCGTTCACAGTAGTTCGAGTATGTTCAATGCCATCTTGGTTGAGCTCTGAGCTTGTGCCGCCATGGAAGACTGCATCACCAAATTGGCTTTGAATCACGGTTTCAGAACCATCAGCACCCACAAACACGAGTTGTGGGTCGACCGTATCCATGTTCGCAGGAGAGCCATCTGCCGCACGGAACTCATACTGGCCATCTTGCATGGACGCAAAGTCATTGAAGTTATGACCGTTAGGAATCAAGAATAGGTTGAAGCTTTCCCCTTCCGAGATTTGGAAGCTGAACTGATCTTGTCCCGGAACGAGGTCACCGCCTCCGCCAACTTGAGAGGCGTTTTCGTACACCACTTCAACGCCCGTGATATTGCCGTCTTCATCAACTTTGTAATAGCCAGCTGCGTTTTGGTAACCCGCGGTTTCACCTTCAAAGGTAACCGTGATTTCAGTATCGTTAAAACTGGTGATACCGTTGTCTTGATCGTTAAGTACCCCTTCGTTGTCGTAGCTGATCACCGAACCTTCTGGAACGCCATCAACGGTCACAGTCAGCGTTTCTGACAAGTCTTGGTCAACCAATGCTGCGGCGATGTTCACTTCAACAATACCGCCTGGCTCAACCAAGATCGCTTGGTCATCCACGTTTCGACCATCGCCATCAGTGATGACTAGGTCTGGCGCATCTGCCACGGCTTCGATATGGACATTAATGTCTTGCTCAACTTCATCAGTACCGTCAGAAACCGTAAAGCTGAACTGCAAGTCACCACTGAAGTGCTCTTCTGGTACGAAGCTAAATGTACCGTCACCGTTGTCCGTTACAGTACCTTCATCACCCGAGTAATTAATGCTGGTAACAGTGAGGTCATCACCATCAATATCAATCGCACCACTTAGCAGATCTTCTTGCGTGAACAGGATGCTGCCATCCTCTTCAATGTGGTACATGCCAGGCGCAACAATTGGAATGTCATTGACTGGGTTCACCGTCAATGTCATTTCATTGGCAACACTCAATTCACCGTCGCTTACTTCATAAGTAAACTCTATGTCTCCATTGAAATGTTGTGAAGGCGTAACGGTAAAGGTGCCGTCACCGTTATCCACGATAGAGGCATTAGGATCATTGGTTTCTAATGCCGTTGCGTACAGGTCATCACCATCTTGATCGCTGGCGTTTTCAAGCAGCATTTCTTGTGTCACGAGGATAGATCCATCCTCGTCCACGTCTGCCACGATTGGCGCTGCTTCTGGTGCGTCGTTGACGAACTCAACTTTCAAGTCGATGTTTGCCGCCACCACATCGGTGCCATCGCTCACATCAAACGTGAGGTCAACATTACCAAAGAAGCCCTGCTCTGGCGTTAATGTGTAAGTGCCATCGCCATTGTCTGTCACTTGAACCGTGTCGCTTAAACTCGTCACGTTAACAACAGACAGGTCATCGCCTTCGATGTCCGTCGCTTGAGCCAGCAGCTCTGCTTCAGTAATAGTGATCGCTTCACCGTCTTCTGTGGTGAAGGACAAATCAGGCACATCTGGCAGGTCGTTCACTGGGTTAACGGTGAGGTTTAGATCCGCAGCGACGGTTTCAATCGCGTCAGTTACGTCATAAGTAAATTCGATTTCACCAAAGAAGTTTTCGCTCGGTGTAATCGTAAAGCTACCATCAGCGTTCTCAACGATAGTTGCATTAGGATCGTTGGTCGATAGGTTCACCGCTTCAAGGTTGTCACCATCCACGTCCGTCGCGTTCGCTAACAAGTCTTCTTGAGTGATGGTAATTGAGCCATCTTCATCAACGACCGCATCAACTGGACCGCTAACCTCTGGACCTTCGTTGACGATCTCAACATCGATCTTCGCAGTGCTTGGGGCACTTGCTTGACCATCGCTGATGTCGAAGGTCAAGTTCACTTCACCGTAGAAGTTCGAAGTTGGGTCGAAGGTAAAGGTGTTGTCGCCGTTGTCTGTCAACGTACCTTGTGACTGGTCAACAAGCAGTAGATTCTCGATATGCAGAATGTCGCCATCCACATCGGTCGCACCTGATAGTAGGTCTTTTACTTCGATGATGATGGTGCCGTTTTCTAGCATTTGAGTATGCAGCGGTGCACCAGGGACTGGCACATCGTTGACCGGAATAACGGTCAGATCTAGATGGGTATCGACTTCATCGGTGCCATCGAAGACTTTGTAATCGATGTCGACTTCACCATTGAAGTTTTCATTCGGCATAAAGGTGTAAGTACCGTCGCCATTGTCGACAAGCTCACCGTTATCACCGCTGTAAGAGATATCAGAGATAGACAGCGCATCGCCTTCCACGTCACTTGCATTGGCAAGCAGGTCGTCCGCGCTAAACGTAATGCCCACATCCTCATCAGTCGACAATACAATCGGACCAGAAACGATTGGCGCATCGTTTACTGCTTCGAAGTTGATGTTGATGATGTTGTCGTCAGTGAGTTCACCATCCGTAACTTGATAACCAAGCTCAATCTCACCGTAGAAGTTCTCATCTGGTGTGACTGTCCATGTACCATCGCCGTTGTCGGTTAACGTAGCGTGCTCCGCGTTATCCCCCACCAGCTCTAGGTTTTGAATATCAAGAACATCGCTATCGATATCACTCGCTTGTGCTAAAAGCTGTTCTTCTGTGATAACCACAGAGGCAAACTGCGTAGAACCTTCGGTATCGATGGTCACATTTGGCAGGTCAGCGGTCAGTTCGATTTCACTGTCACCTTCACGGATATTCAGTTCTACCGTTTCCGTGATTTCCGTGCCGTCCACGCCAATAGATGTGAACACCGCTTCATCATGACAAGTTTGCGAAACCGTCATGTTTTGAACCACGTAAGTACCGTTACCTTGAATCGTTCCTAGCTCAAAGTAAGATACAGGCTCGTTCACCGTTAGGGTGTAATCCGTCTCATAACTACCACGATCTTCTTTGTGGTAAGTCATCGAGTCGATCAAGTCACCATCAGAGTTGAATGCTCGAATTTCCACTTCTGTAAAGTGGCGAGACTCTTCCATAAACCAGCCGCCTAGACCATCTAGGTGGAAGCTGATTTCGTTGATGTCTTGACCTTCAACGGTTACAGTCAGTTTTTCATCGCCACTCAAACCTTGGCGGTCAGTATCGCCAATACCATGCCCAATGTGCGTGTTACCATTCCAAGCACCAAGAGGGTCGTCGTTACTCTGAACGGTAACCGTCAAATCACCATCAGTGAACTGGCGAGTATATGGGTCAATTTCATCACCCCAATCATCAACACTCGCATTGTCATCAAACGTACCGATTTGAGTGGTATGCGTACCGTTCGCCAACGCATCATCATTTGGAATGAAGCGTACTTCCGTATCTGCAGGAACTTCCTGCCCGACTTCTAGCTGTACCCATTCGTCATTTAGATTCGCTTCAATGATGCCGTTTTCAGGGGCTTGGTCGAGACGTAACGCAGGCTCTTCACGCAGAGAAACACCCACTGTTTGGTCTTCTTCCGCTTGAATAAAGATCTCGTCGCCCGCTTCTGGCGCATCGTTGACAGGATTAACGGTCAGATCCAACGTGGTCAGAACATCATTTTCGCCATCGCTGATGTTGTAAGTGAAGTCCAACTCACCGTTAAAGTTTTCGGTGTGCGTAATGGTGAAAGAACCATCGTCATTGGCTACGATCGTCGCATCCGGGTCATTGGTTTGTAGATTGTTGGCAACAAGGTCATCACCTTCAATGTCTGTCGCATTCGCAAGCAACTGTTCTTGCGTGATGGTGATGGCGTTATCTTCATCCACCTCCGCTTGAATGCCTGACGTTTCAGGTGCGTCATTCACCGCGATAACATCGATGCCTGCGGTTGTCGTATCCGTTGCACCATCTTGGTCGATGACCGTAACGTCGAGCGAAATGTTACCGTCAAAGTTCTCATTTGGCGTAAAGGTATATGTGCCGTCGCCATTGTCCACGAAGCTACCGTCGTTACCAGAGTAGCTAACATTCGCCAAAGCTACATCGCCTTCCACATCAGAAGAGTTGGCTAACAACTGCTCGTCACTAATGGTGATTTGACCGTCTTCTTGAACCGTGTAAGACGTAGAACCTGCCACCGGAGGATCGTTCACTGGAGTCACGCTGACATCAATGAATGCAGGTGTTGAACCTGTGCCGTCAGACACATCGAATGTGAACTGAACATCACCGTTGAAGTTTTCATTCGGCGCGAAGCTGTAAGTGCCATCGCCATTGTCGGTAAGCACACCATCCGCACCTGTGTAGAGAACGTTTTCGATAGACAGATCATCGCCATCAATATCCGACGCGCCTTCCAATAGGTCTGCATCCGTGAACAGCAAGGTGCCATCTTCTTCTACCGTGAACTGTTGATCTTGCGCTTGTGGCAAGTCATTCACAGGATTAACCGTAATATCCAGACCAACTTGTACCGAGCCACCATCGTTATCAATGATATCGAAGGTCAGATCTAGGTCGCCGTTGTAGTTTTCATCCGGTGTGATGGTGTAACTGCCATCATCGTTGTATTGAATTGTCGCGTTGTCATCTGTCGATAGATTGATGGCTTCAAGGTTCTCGCTATCAATATCGCCCGCTTTGGCAAGCAACTGCTCTTGGCTTAGCGTAATTGAGCTGTCTTCGTTGATGGTGTAAGCCAAATCGCCCGATACTGGAGGATCGTTGATTGGCAATACGTCGACATTGATGTGCGTATCAACGGTTGCCCCATTCTCATCTTGAATGGTCACATCCAACTGAACTTGACCATTGAAGTTCTCGTTTGGTGCAAAGCTGCAAGTACCATCGCCATTGATGGTAAAGATACCATCCGAGCCTTCATAGCTGATGCCAACAAGCTCTACATCGCCCTCGATATCAGATGCGTTGGCAAGAATTTGTGACTCACTGAATGTCAGTACTGAATCTTCATCAATCGTGTAAGACGTTGGACCGGCAACTGGAGGGTCATTCACTTCAATGACCGTAATGCCTGCGGTCGTTTCGTCAATCGCACCTTGCTCATCCGCCACAATCACATCAAGGCTGATATCACCGCTGAAGTTCTCATTCGGCATGAAGGTGTAAGTGCCGTCACCGTTGTCTTGGAATACGCCATCGGTGCCTGAATAGGTCACGCTATCGATGGACACTGCGCCTTCCACATCCGAAGAGTTAGCCAGAAGCTGCTCGTCGGAAATGGTAATCGCGTTGTCTTCATCAACCATGTAAGACGTTGCACCCGCAACCGGAGGATCGTTGACTGGAGTGACGCTCACGTCCACATTTGCTGGTACGGTCTCAGTGCCGTCAGAAACACCAAAGCTAAAGCTGACATCACCGTTGAAGTTTTCGTTTGGTGCAAAGGTGTAAGTACCATCACCGTGGTCAGTCAGCACACCATCGCTGCCTGTGTAGCTAATGCCATCAACCGTTAAGTTATCGCCATCGATGTCGGTCGCGCCAGCAAGCAAGTCTGCGTCAGTAAACTGAAGCGTGCCGTCTTCTTCAACACTGAACTGCTGGTCTTGAGGAACAGGAAGATCGTTAACTGGATTAACCGTTAGATCCGCCGTTGCTTGGATAGCGTCTGTGCCGTCCGTAATGTTGAATTGGATATCAATGTCACCATTAAAGTCCGCATCTGGCGTAATCGTGAAGCTGCCATCATCGTTCGCTGTAACGGTTGCGTTTCCATCGACAGTCAAATCGCTAGCAGTCAGACCATCTCCCTCAATATCAGACGCTTGAGAAAGAAGCTGCTCTTGGCTGAGTGTAATCGCACCGTCTTCATCAACGCTGTAAGCCAAATCACCCGATACTGGCGCATCATTGATTGGCAATACATTCACATTAATGACGGTATCAACTTCTGCTCCATCTTCATCTCGAATGGTCACATCAAGTTGAACTTGCCCGTTAAAGTTCTCGTTTGGCGCGAAGCTGCACGTGCCATCATCGTTAACGGTGAAAATGCCATCCGGACCATCGTAACTAATGCCAACAAGCTCTACATCGCCTTCCACATCAGAGGCATTCAGCAGCACTTGCGATTCACTGAAGGTCAGAACTGAATCTTCATCAATGGTGTAAGAAGTTGGTCCTGCGACTGGTGGATCGTTCACTTCCAGCACCGTAATGCCAGCAGTGGTGGCATCCGTTGCGCCTTCTTCATCAGCGACGACAACATCAAGCGTCACTTCACCATTAAAGTTTTCATTTGGAGAGAAGGTGTACGTGCCGTCACCATTGATTTGCAACACACCATCGCTGCCAGAGTAGCTCACGCTATCAATCGAGACATCCCCTTCTAAATCCGAAGAGTTTGCCAACAGCTGCGCGTCAGAAATGGTAATAGAATTGTCTTCGTGAACTGTGTAAGACGTTGAACCAGCCACAGGAGGATCATTCACCGGCGTGACGCTCACATCTACATTCGCTGAAACCGTATCTGTGCCATCAGACACGTCGAAACTGAAGTTCACATCGCCATTGAAGTTCTCATTTGGCGCAAAGCTATATGTGCCATCACCATTGTCAGTTAGAACGCCATCGGTGCCTTCATAGCTGATTCCCGTTACAGAAAGGTCATCGCCTTCAATGTCGGTCGCACCAGCAAGCAGATCCGCATCAGTAAATTGCAGCGTGCCGTCCTCTTCCACACTGAATTGTTGGTCTTGAGGAACCGGCAGATTGTTGATTGGATTAACGGTTAGGTCAGCGGTTGCTTGAACGGTATTCGTGCCATCTGAGATATCGAAGCTGATGTCGATATCACCATTGAAATCTGCGTCTGGCGTGATAGTGAAGCTGCCATCATCGTTCGCTGTAACGGTTGCGTTTCCATCGACAGTCAAATCGCTAGCAGTCAGGTCATCGCCCTCAATATCAGACGCTTGAGAAAGAAGCTGCTCTTGGCTGAGTGTAATCGCACCGTCTTCATCAACGCTGTAAGCCAAATCACCCGATACTGGCGCATCATTGATTGGCAATACATTCACATTGATGACGGTATCAACTTCTGCCCCATCTTCATCTCGAATGGTCACATCAAGTTGAACTTGTCCGTTAAAGTTCTCGTTTGGCGCGAAGCTGCACGTGCCATCATCGTTAACAGTGAAAATACCATCCGGACCATCGTAACTAATGCCAACAAGCTCTACATCGCCTTCCACATCAGAGGCATTCAACAGCACTTGCGACTCACTAAAGGTCAGAACTGAATCTTCATTAATGGTGTAAGAAGTTGGTCCTGCGACTGGTGGATCGTTCACTTCCAGTACTGTAATGCCGGCAGTGGTGACATCCGTTGCGCCTTCTTCATCAGCGACGACAACATCAAGCGTCACTTCACCATTAAAGTTTTCATTTGGAGAGAAGGTGTACGTACCGTCACCATTGATTTGCAACACACCATCGCTGCCAGAGTAGCTCACGCTATCTATCGAGACATCCCCTTCTAAATCCGAAGAGTTTGCCAACAGCTGCGCATCAGAAATGGTAATAGAGTTGTCTTCGTGAACCGTGTAAGACGTTGAACCAGCCACAGGAGGATCATTCACCGGCGTAACGCTCACATCTACATTCGCTGAAACTGTATCTGTGCCATCAGACACGTCGAAGCTGAAGTTTACATCACCGTTGAAGTTTTCATTTGGCGCAAAAGTGTAAGTCCCGTTACCGTTGTCGGTCAGGATGCCGTCGCCACCGTCGTAGCTCACGCCTTCAACTGTGAGGTTATCGCCTTCAATATCCGTTGCACCAGCAAGCAGGTCAGCATCGGTGAAGATCAGCGTGCCGTCTTCTTCCACCTCAAAGGTTTTATCTTCCGGCACTGGTGCGTCATTGATTGGACGAACAGTTAAATCAATCGAACTAGAAATGGTTTCTTGACCATCACTGATATCAAACGTTAAGTCGAGTTCACCATTAAAATCAGCTTCAGGTGTGACGGTATAAGTGCCATCACCATTATCCACAACTGATGCATTAGCACCCACTTGCACGTTAAATGCGGCAAGATCATCGCCATCAACATCACTCGCGTACCCGAGAAGTTGTTCTTGAGTGAAGGTAATAGTGCCATCTTCATCCATGATGTATGCCAGATCTTGCCCTACTTCTGGCGCGTCATTTTCACCTTCGACTTTAATTTGGAACGTCTCGCTCGTAGTTTCGGAGTCGAAATCGTCTTCTACTTGCGTCGTGGTTTCTTCGCTGGTGTCTTGTACATCCACCGCGAAGCTCTCTTCAGTGGTTTCTGAATCTAGCTCGTCACCACCTTGAGAACCTTCAGAGTCTGAAGAAGCACTTGGCGCAGATGAAGTTTGTACCGCTTGTCCTTGCGCTTCATTGCCTTCTGCGTCCGAACCACCTTCAGAGCCAGAGGCATCACCACCACCGACCGCTTGGGCACCCGCCCCAGAATCCGAACCACCGCTGCCCAGAGCCTCGTCACCTGATTCTCCGCTAGAAGCTACACTATCAACAACATTGGATTGTGCAGCGTCAGAGTCGCTGCTACTTTCAGTATCCTCTTCTTGAACTGCGCCACCCGAGCTCACTGCTTCTTCTTCCGTACCCGCGCCACTAGGATTTTCTTCCATCGCACGATTGGCTTCATCAACAGCATCTGCACTTTCAGCACCGGTCGCTACAGTCGAAGAGACGGTCGACTGCTGTTTTTCTTCTTTTGTCCCCGTATCCTTCGTTTCTGTTTGCTCTACCGCATCGTTAAGCTTTTCATTGTCTTTTTCTTGATTAGTGTCGCCTGCCATTACAGCCTCCGTTGCTTTTAGCTAACTGATCGTACTTAGAGGCAGTAAAGGACACCATTTTTAGAAACCAACTTTTTTATACAACTTTTTTCATACCTTTCGAGTTCCATAAAAACAAAAAAATTTGAAAACCCAGTATAAAGATCCTTACTTGTTGTCATTAAAGCAATTAGTGCGGTGGGATAATGATAAATATGACAAATCTGTTGCGCTCAGTCGACAACAGCCATAAAGGGCTGCAATTGCTATTAGGCGATTTTTACCAAGATTTCAGTGACGCAGGGATTGATATTGAGATGCTGCATAAACAAAACCGTTTTGAAGCACTCAGATGTTATTCAAAAAGACTAAAGACCATTCTCGTCTTGTTATGTGATGACGACTTACCACCAAAATTGGCAAAGCTTGAACACTTAAACAAACACCATTTCCCTGCTCCTAATGAATTGATTGAGGACGTTAAAACCGAGCTTAACAACGTAAACAAACAAATTAGCCAGCTGTTAAAAATCGAAAATTCAATCGATAGCCGCACTGGTAGTGAATCGTAGGGGTGGCTCATGAGTAATAAGCAAATAGAACATCACCTCAAAAAGGCGCTCGTTTCGAACAACGAAGCTTCGAAGGTAACAGCAGACGATACAATCGTGCTAGCCAGTGCAATGACCAGCGTACACAAAACCTTGCTGGTTATCTTTTTGCTTTCCATGGTGGCTATCGCCGTGGCATCTCAGGCTCGTATCGACATTGTGGTGTCGGTGCGCGGTGAGCTATTGCTCGAATCTGACATCGAAAAAGTGCAACACCTTGAAGGCGGTATTCTAGAAGAAATGCTAGTGCGCAAAGGCGAAGTGGTTTATGAAGGTCAACCTATTGCACGCCTTCGCTCTCTGGATAGAAACACTCAACTTGATACGGTAAACACAGAGATCATTCAGCTTGAGCTAGACAAGATTCGTTACGAAAGCCTGCGCGATATGGTGGAACCCGATTTTTCTGCCTACATCGAAAAGTACCCAGAATTAGTGCAAGTCAACATGAATACCTGGCAGCAAGAATTTTCTAAAAACCGTTCCAATGAAGAGTTGATCACTCACGATATCCAACATAAGAATTCGCTTATTGATTCAATGCTCAAGCGCCGTAAAAGCTCCGAGAACCAGCTCTCCTTGATACGCAAGCAGCTCAATATCAAGAACACCTTGTACAAAGAGGAAATGGCGTCTTACGTCGATGTTCTGAATATGCAGGTTCAAGAGTCAAACATGGTGCGTGAGATTGAAAACCTTGATGAGTCGGTCATGAATGAGCGCTTCCAACTCGACAAACTAGAGAAGCAGTACCGAGACTTGGTGGAGAATCGTAATGCCGAGTATCAAGCACAAATCATTCAAGCAAACAAGGACTTAAAGTTGAAACGTATATTACGTCCTCAACACTCAGATAAAGTGGATCGCCTCGTGGTTTACGCCCCTATTGACGGTGTAGTAGATAAAGTGCACTTCAATTTCCGCTCCGCTGTGATACCGCCAGGTGAAAGCATCGCGGACATTGCACCGATCAATAACGCCCTTCATGGAGAGGCGAAGATCCCGCGTAAAGACATGGGTTTTGTAGAAATCGGACAAGCGGTCAAAGTGAAGATGGATACCTACAACTTTGCCAAATACGGATTTTTGGAAGGTCGAATTGCATCGATCAGCCGTTCTTCTTATGAAGAAGAAGACGCTGAATTCTACCTCGCGGAAATCCAAATCAGTCAAAACTATCTAGAGCGCGGAGGTACACAATACAAGCTGTCCCCTTATATGGAGTTTACCGCAGACGTGAAAACAGGTTCACGCCGGGTTATCGAATACGCAGCGAAGCCGGTTATGTCGGCTATCGAAGACGCATTCGATGAGAGGTGATGGATGAGTAGCAAGCCTTCTTACAATATTTCCGTTCCTGTTATGCGCCTAAGCATTGCTTTCAGCTTGATGCTGGCTGCCCTCGCCTTTTATTTGTATATCTCTTGGGACAAAGTGGATTCAGTCGAGAAAGTGCAAAACGCGCCTCTTTTGGTTCAAGCTCAACAGCTCAACCAAACTATCGAGTTTGATATTCAAACGCTTCAACGCTGTTTAAGCGCACGTTATTGCAGTACAACAGAGCTTGATTTTGAGGTTCTGAAAGACGAAATTGACCAATTTAAGTCGCTCGCGTCACTCAACAAAACCGAGTTTAGCTTGGTGGGCGCGACCGAATACACGCAGCTTGAACTGGCAATCAATCGCTTCTCAGACAGCCAAAAAACACGCGACGATGTGTTGGCACTGTACCTCTCGCTCACCAATAACTACCTACAAATGGACGACAACTACCGGACCATATTTAACAACCATGCGAGCGACCTAATGATGGAGAAAAACGAGTTCTTCATTTGGTTGTTTGTGGTCGTTGTCGTACTGGTTGGTATCGCAGTGCTATCGAACTTGGTGGCAATCCTTAAGCTGAAAAAATCCAGCTCGAATGAGCGTGACATTGACCAAGAATTCGATGAGCTTTATCAAGAGCTCAAACAACTGGATTTACAAAGGTTGGAAGAGTTGCTGAATGAAGTGAGCATCAATCCGAAGCAGCGTCAGATCTACTCTCACCTAAAACTGATTTTCAGCAAACTCGAAGAACAAAAACGCAATAACGATCTCTACAAGCAGCTCTATGCTCTGATTGGTTACGAGATTCGTGGCATCACCAACACCATTAACGGCGGCGTGCAATATCTCGTTCAAGAGACCGATGAGAGCGGCGTGTTGATGGCGCAAGACATAACCTCGGCTGCCAATACCCTGTCTGAATTGGCAGAGAACTACAACCGACTCATTTCACAAGGGACCGAGAGCAAATCGAAAGAGTTTTCACTGCTGAATGTACTGTCTGAATTGATGATTCACATCAGTTCAAAAGTGCAGCGAAATGAAGGTGAGCTAGACTGCTTTATCTCAGATAACTTACCAAACCGTGTTGAAGGACAATCCACCAGCTTATTCTGGGTGTTGTTCCTTCAGCTATCAAATGCCATCCAACTCAAAGCCGACAAGAAACTGTTTGTCACCATTGAATCAGGTGCGGCGTCAGACATTGAAAATACCCGCCTGACCATCAATCTAAACTTCTTAACCACGCTGGATGTGCCGCTTGCCAAGCTCAATACCCTACACTGGAGCGACCATAAACAGCACACTGCAACCAAAGACGATTTGGCGAAAAGCGTGTTGAAAGATTATGGCTATTACGAGAGCCATTGGTATCAATCGGGCAATCAGGAACGTTTTCAAATTCAGCTCGATTTGAAAGCCAAAAGCTTCCACACCGAGAAAACTCGCTTCGACAATAAGCGCCTATTACTGTGTGCCAACTCTCAGCTGCGCATTGATGTGATGAGCAAAATGTTAGTCAACTTGGGCTTAGAGATTACGCCAATTCGAACGCCGAACGAACTCTTCTCTGCGGCAAAAACCTTTGGCGAATACGATGCCATCATGCTGACCGACACGTTCGAGCCAAACAAGCTGCCCTCACTGAGCAAAACGGTGAAATCGCAACTGCGCAATCACCCGAACACCAAGTTGCTGCTCTCGGTCACTAGCACTCAGCAAGCGCAAGAGAGCCATACCTTTGTCGACAAGATTCTGAACTCCCCTGCGATTCCGTATGAGTTTATCCCCAATCTTTTAGCAATCATGGAAGCGGAAGCCTCAGAAGATCAGATGGAGAACAGCTCATTCCTGATTGTGGAAGATGACCGTGTTCAACAGATTCTACTCAAACGTATTTTGAGCAAGCAAGAATACGAAGCCGACACCGTTGGCGATGGCGCAGACGCTGTTCAGCACTTCATGAATCAGCGCTCGGACATCATTTTTATGGACTGCATCATGCCTGGCATGGGCGGTATTGAAGCAACCAAACGCATTCGACAATACGAACAAGAGAGCGGACAAAACCCTTGCACCATCATAGGCGCGACAGCATTGACCAGCAGTAATGAACACCAAGCTTGTATCGAAGCTGGAATGGATTACGTGATCAGCAAACCTTATAAAAACGACGAAATCATCAAGGTGATCAACAAGTATGTGGCGGTACAGAAACTTAACTAGCTGCGTATTGGCAGCGCTTACATTGAGCAATGCTCCTTCGGCAATGGCGACCACCTTGCTTGAGGCGGTCAAACTCGGCTTGGAAAACAATTTATCTCTGCGCGCTAGTGACAAAGGCGTGGAAGAAAACGAATACAACATCGACATTAGCCGTTCTAAGTTTCTACCCTCTTTAAACGGTGCTGCTGATACCACATGGAATGAAAACGAAACCATATTAACGGGAACACCGGATACACGTTCTAGCTACAACTCGAACAGCTACAGTGTGTCTTTATCCCAATCGGTGTTTAACCTTGGTGACATCTTTAAATACGGCACCGCGAAGCTTGATTTCAACATTGAAGAAATCAAACACGAGAACAAAATCCAGAGCACCATTTCTGAAATCGCGACGCAATATTTCGAATACCTCAAAAACAACGCGCAAATCAAAGCCACCCAAGTAGAACTTAAATCGTCTGAAACACGTGAGCGCCAAATGCGTCGCAATGTGGAGCTTGGCAACACTGCGGCGAGCGAGTTGTATGAGGTGATTGCTCAGAAAGAAGGCATTGCCAATCGCTTAAGAACCTTAGAGAAAGACCGACGTGTGATTTTGAACGGTTTAGAGATTCAAGTTCAATACCCAGTCACTCCATCGCAGGACATCTACGAAAGCGTGCCCTTGGCGGAAATCAGCGAATCCGAACAACGCGCAATTCTTGAACAAGCTTTGAAGCTAAATAACGACTTATTAGTCGCGAAGAAGACCGTAGAGCGAAGCCGAAGAGGCTTGAAAGAAAGCGGTTCAAACTTCGTTCCGACCGTATCGCTCTCTGCCAGTTACCGTTACGACGATGCGAACAACTTTGACCGAACCGACCCAACCGCAACAGGGGACAGTAATTCCACCAGCGTCGGTTTAAACTTGAATGTGCCAATTTTCTCCGGCGGTTCGGATTACTACGGTTATCAAAAATCGTCGACGGCTATCGAGCGAACGGAGCTACTGTACCAAGATTCGTTGTTCACTACGCGCAATAGCGTCAACACCTCGGTACTCAACATTAATGACTTCTCCCGCGCTATTAGCAGTTACGAGAACATCATCCGTGCCAACTACGCTTCCTACAAAGGCATTCAACGCGCTTACCAGCTTGGTACGCGAACCATTACCGACTTACTGGCAGCGGAAAGTAAACTGTTTAGCGCACTACGTGATTACGAGAGCGCGCGCTATGACTACATCATTGAATCGATCAATCTTGAACAAATCAAAGGCATGTTGTCGGTGCAATCTATCGAAAGCATCATGCAGTTGATGAGCGATATCGAAGGCAGAAGCAATCAAGACTTAGTTCCAAAACACCTTCTCTCCAAACCATCGATTAAGAAAGGAGGTCGCAATGCAAACTGAGCATTTTTCCCAAAAGATTAACTTTGCTGACAAATGTTACCTGACTTTCTCAACGGTCATCTCAACACTGTTTGGTTTAGTGCTGCCCTTTTCGATACTGATTATTTTTGACCGAGTTTTACCTAACCAAGCCAAAGACACGCTGTTTCTTCTGTTTGCTATTATCTTGATCACCATCTTCCTCGACTATCACTTAAAGAATCAGGAAGAGAAGATTTCGTCGGTGATCATGAAGCAGTTCGAAACCAACTTAACCAACAAGGTGTTTCAATCCATCTGTTTGGCTGAGATATCGAAGTTTCGTCGTCTAGAACCCGGTGAATACCTAGAGCGTATTGCCACCATTCCAGAGATTAAATCCTTCTTTGGCGGAGAATCTGTACGGGCATTGATCAACCTTGCAGTCAGTATACTGACCATTCTGATTATCGGTCTGATCAACATCTGGGCTGGGGTGACCATCTTACTTGCCTCCATCGTTTTGGCCGTGTTCGCACTCAGCCTTTCCAAGCAAAAGATCAACAGCCTAGAAAACAAATCCGACATCGAAGGCTTAACCACTTCGAAAATCATCGAGATCATCTCTAGCCCACTCGATATCAAAGCACGCAATATGGAATATCGCGTTGAGAGCTTGATGACACAAATGGTGGAAGAACGTGAAGTCGAGAACATCAAATACGAGCAAATTGAATCAAACTTCAGCCTTATCTTGTCACTCATACAACAGCTCTCCATTGCTTGTGTGGTGGTGGTTTTGGCAACGGCAGTTATCAACATGCAATCGAGCCAAGGCATCATGGCAGCCATCATCATGCTTACCAACCGCTACTTCGCCCCATACCAGCAAGTGATGCGCACGGTGAGCCGCTGGGAGTTGAACAAGCTTCATATTCAACGAATTGCTGAGCTGCTGGAGCTTGCTGCATCTGTAGAACAACAAAATGACACGACAGAAGTCGAGCGCATCTCGGTGAAGTATTCGGAAAAGCAACGCATCGAGTTTGAACGTGGTCAGGCTTACTTGCTGACGGGGAAAAGCGGCTCAGGCAAAACCCACCTCGCCAATTGCATTACGCGGCAAAACACCGACAGTAAGCTCGATATCCAAATCAACGAGACTCCACTTGATGACGTTAACTACAACGTCTGGCGTAATAGCGTGCTCATGGTCGACAAAACCAGCTCGTTCGTCGAAGGGACCATCATCGACAACTTGACTTGTTTCCGCCCGAGCTTAAACAACACCGCATTTGCGCTTTGCGAAACCATGAACATCAAAGCACAAATTGATGCCCTTCCCGCGGGTTTTTACACCGAGCTTAAAGGACATTTACGCAACCCATTTTCGCGCCAAGTCGCTTATGCCTTGTTGTTGGTGCGTGCCTTACTCGCGAACAAACGTGTGTTGATCTTCGACGACATCGACTGTGTTTATGACGACGACTTTGCTCGATTGGTTTTGACCAGTACTGCGTATCGTGCCAACGACAAAATACTCATCATTGTCAGCAATAAGATGGACAAACTCAATCATCGCCTCAAACGCGTCAAACTTACCGGAGGTGACCAATGAGTATTTTGGTTGATTTTAATAATGTCCCTCAGCGCTTGTTGGACTTTGAGGCTCGCAGTTATGACGAGCGATACAATCAGTCACCTTTGATTCGTGGTTTAGCTTACACCCTCATAGCGCTTGAATGGGAAGGCACACCTTCTATCCTCAGCGACGCTTTTATCCCTAAACCAAAAGACAGCGACAGTTTTATCGCCACCATTGAACGCCTTGGTTACCGTTGCGACGTCACCAAATTAAAAACGTTGGAGCACATTGAGGGACACCCTCATCCTTGTTTTATCGAGATAGAAAACCTCACTGCGATTTTCTTGGGCACCAAAGACGGCAAACTGATCCTGTTTGATTACACCAATAACAACACCATTGAATACCCGCTCTGCAAAAAGCCATGTTTGTTAGTCTCGATCAGCGAATACTCCCGCTTGTTCCGAGAGCCGCCACCAGAATCTCAAGACCGCAGTAACTGGATTAAATACGCGTTCTATCGCTACAACAATGAACTCAAAAGCCTGATTATTCTTAGCTTTGTCATCAGTATCTTGGGCGCGCTCCAACCCTTCTTTATCATGAGTGTGTACAACTTCGCATTGACGTCTAGCTCCCAAGCCACGCTCTATTGGCTCACGTTGTTTGCCGTGATTGTTGGATTTTCGGAATACTTTTTTAAGAAAATGCGAGTCAACATCATTGCCACGTCAGGTAAGGATTTGGCGGTGCACATTTCTCAAGCGGTTATATCTAAGCTTTTATGGCTCCCTTATGCGATGACATCCACCGCTGGCGTGTCTTCTCAGTTGGCGCGTTTGAAAGACATCGACACATTCCGCCGATTGGTAACGGCAGAGTCAACTTTGAGCTACTTCGACATGCCGTTTGTTATCGTGTTCATTGTCGCGATTGCCATCATGTCAGGAACCGCTGCATTGGTCGTCATGGCGGGGTTGATTCTGATGTTGGTATTCTGTGTTTACTCTCGTTACATTTATTCACAAGCCACGTCGAAGAGCTCTCGCGCTAACGCCATGGTTTCTTACCAATGGAATGAGATTCTTCGCGGCATCAAAACCATCCAAGGCTTGCCACTGTTGCGCGTTATTCAATCTCGCTTCAGTGCTTCACACATGCAAAGCACCAACGATGCTGAAAACGTTGCGGTGACCAACAGTAAGGTTCAAGCCGCAGGTGGCAGTTTGATTCAGGTGATAGGTACCGCAAGTATCGTGACCGCGGTTATTGGTGTAATGGATGGAACGTCTGACGCTGGTGCCATGCTTGCAACCGTAATTTTAGTCTGGAAGGCGTTGGGGCCTATTATGGGCATCTACAACTCTATTTCTAAGTTCCAATCCATTAAGGCGTCTTCTGCGCAAATCAACAACCTTATGGCGATGAATGACGATAAGCTAACGTTAGAGAAAAGCCCCCCTATTCGCCTCTTTCAAGGTAGTATCGTCGGCTCTGGTGTGAGCCATCGTTATAGTGGTGCGGCAACAGGCTTAACTAATCTTGGTTTTAAAATTCCACCGGGCGCAAAAGTCGTGATTTGTGGACCAACAGGTTGCGGTAAAACGACGCTCATCTCTATTATCGCTGGGCTAGAGGAACGCTATCAAGGCTCAGTTTCGGTGGACGGTTATAACATCAAACAGTTCAACAGTTACCGCTATCGAACCTCGATTAACTACATCCCGTTTAACCTGCATATTTTTGAAGGCTCCTTGGAGACTAACTTCATCTTGCATAATGGATTAATCCCAACAGAAAAAATGCGTGAAATGGTGAGTTTCTTTGAGCTCGATACATGGTTACCACAAGGCCTGGACACTCAATTGAGCGTTGATATCTGTAAAAGTTTACCAAATGGTATTCAACAAAGACTGCGGCTCGCATTAGGGCTAGGCAACTGCGAACAATCTTTGATTATCATTGACGAGCCATTTAATGGTGCAGAGCAAGAAAACTCCCACTATTTCAAGCGGTTATTTAGCGACAAACTACTCAATAAGACCGTTATTTTCTCAACGAATGATCCGGGCATGATCTCTACATCCAATATGAGCTTAGTCTTGGAGCCAGATGGCAACCTGAAGTATTTCGGGTTAACCGATAAGTACTTAAAAAGTCTAAGTTAAGTTCGGAATGTGGTGTGGTTCATCATTCATACTTGAGCACGGTCATTGACAAAAATGTAAACGATGAGACTATTTACTCTGTAAGCGCGTACACTAAGGAATCCGATGTATACATTTGTTGCAGACAAATTGGATGTGGTTTATTTATCAACAATACCAGAAAACTACCATTTACAAGACTTCGACGTGCCTGAAGAAGAACTCGAAATTCGTGAAATTGTAGAGGTATGGTATGAGTGTGCGTTTCTTCCTGACTTTAACCTTCAACACATCGACATCGAAAACAAAACCGCATTGGTCGAGACACAAGCGCGAGTCGTAAACAACTACACAAGTACGATCGCTTTTTTACTCAAAAGTCGTACTTATCGTGCAGCACTTAACCGATTATTGAGTGTATGGAGATTGGAGGCAGCAGCTAAAGCACAGCTTGAGCTGCTGTTACTTACGGAAGAACAGAGTAGCAAGCCAGTAAATTAATCGGCTAGGATAAGGGGCTAAAAATCTTAAACCCAACCATCGAATCGGAGACGTTTCTGCACGCGTTCAACCGCCTCTATCTGCATCTGACGAACACGCTCGTTAGATACGTTTAATAACAGGCCTATTTCCGACAAGGTTTTCACTCTCTGGTCAAATAATCCGAATCGATGGATTAAGACTTTCTGCAACTTAGTTGGCAAGGTTTTAATAATATTTTCAATAGCTTGAGTAAAACACTGATTTTCACAGTCTTGTTGTGGATCTGGCGTATACTCACTTTCACACAGTTCAAGAACAAATGGAACGCGATGTAGGTCCGCAGTGGTCGATACATCAATAAAGCCACTAAGCGCAACAAGTTCATCTATACGCTCTGCTTTCACCCCTGAGCAGCGTGAGAGTTCAGAAATAGACAACTCCTTGCTCTCACTTTTTGACGCATCGAGCTTTTTTAAAGCCAGGCTATTTATCTCTTTGCACACATGAGCAGGTAAACGTACCGTGCGGCCATTGTTCATTAATGCCGCTTCTATATTCTCGCGAATCCACCATACCGCATAAGTAGAAAAACGGTAGCCTGGCTCAGGATCGAACTTATCGACCGCTTTTATCAAACCAATATTACCTTCTTCTATTAAATCGAGCAGAGTAAAGTTATTGCCTGGCCGTTTGAGGTAGCCTTTTGCGATTTTCACAACAAGTCGAAGATTAGACTCAATCAACATTTCGCGCGCTTCTTCATCACCAGCTCGATTAAGTTTGGCGTAATGCAACTCCTCTTCACGAGACAACAAATCAATCCCCACAATATCTTTGAGATAGTGAGCATAAGGGTCTTTCCCAACTGACAACGATTCTTTCATTGACAGTTCATCCGTGACAGCTCGGAACCTAGCAAAGCATTCGTTGTTCATTCCCCGTCCTTCTCAAGCCAACTTATTTCTTATCTTCTTTAATTGTTTTTGTACAACACTGTATGCATCATGCTTTATATGCATTACTTTACACTGAGTGTAGACAGGGGTTCTGATCTTTACCAAGAAATCACTTATCACTTTAAAACAATTACTGCTTCTATGATAAAAACGTGAGCAGGCGGGGGTTTATATATATGAAAGTGATAGTATTTGTACTCAAATTGGCCTCAAAGAAAACAACGCAACGTGATCGTCAACGCTTACCACGTTACTCTAACTAAAACTTTGAGGCTTGAGGATGGTTTGAAGTATCAGTTGAATTAGCGAGATCTAATTCACTTGACGAAGCGCAGGTTGAAGCTGACAGTCTGTTATAACTTGGAAAACTGCACGATTCTTTCCTTCAGACTTACCTTGATACATCAACTCGTCAGCATCTTGCAAGCTCACGATGTGGGTAAACTCAGGATAGTAAGCACAGCCCAAACTGATACTCAAATGAATTGCTTGTCCACCCAGTATAACAGGCTGATCGTAAACGGCTTTACAAAGCATATTGGCAAAATTGAGCGCTTCTCGCTCTGACAGAGACGACGTAACGAGTGCGAACTCTTCTCCTCCAATTCTCGCCAATGTCATTCGGTCATCAGTCATCGACTTAGCGGCTTCTGCGATGGCAACTATTGCTCGGTCTCCAGCAAGGTGGCCATATCGATCATTGATTGATTTAAAATCATCAATATCAAACACCATCACCGTTAAGTTTCGCTTCAAATGATTCAGTAGCGCCAATTGCTCAATCAGGTGTCTACGGTTGTATAGCTTTGTGAGAGAATCCGTCAACGTCATCTCCAGCAATTGCTGATTGGCAATCGTTAATTGCCTTGTCCGAAGAGCAACCATACGTTTGAGAGCAAAAATATGATAAAGCGTTGCGACCGCCATAATGAAAATAGCAATAGGGAAAAGATAAAGTGGATAAACCGTTTTCACCACACTCCAACGGGTGAGGATCCGCTCACGATCCGTATCGATGACTTTTTCAAACGCTCGTGATACCTCTAAAATGGAAGTTGCACTGTGCATTCCTGCTGCAATCCGAAGATCTTTACTATATAAGCTAATTGTCGGGACAAACATACCCGCTCCCGGCGTGGTTGCCATATAAAAGTTAGCAACTTGCAGGTCTGCAACGAAGTACAGCACCTTTTTATCGACGGCGGCTTGTATCATCGAATCATTGTTAATGTATTCTGCGATAGGTGCATTCGGGTAATTCGTCTGAACAAACTCAGACTCGTAACTTCCTTTAACAACGCCAATTGGCAGCGTCATTTCGCCAGTTAAAACACTCCTGATATCAACCGAAAGTACATCTTTATTTACGTACAATTTGGTTTGGATAGGCATTATGACTGCGCCAAAGTCCATATACTTCGCTCTTTCGGGCGAGTAGACAAGTCCTCCGTGAAAGTCAGCCTTACCCTCTTTTACGGCTTGCAAAGAAGCATCCCAATCCAAAAGGAGAAACTGAACGTCGATTTGGTTGTTCGCCGCGTACTCTTTCCAAAAGTCGATTAAAATACCTTTAGGTTCACCATCTGGGCTAAGGTAAGAGAACGGCTTCCACGCTTTGGAGTTAGCAACAATTAAAGAATGAGACTCTGATTTGTGCGCATGCGCCATCGGACAAATGGACAGCCACACTAGTAATAAAGAAGCACACGCTTTTTTACATTTGCAACCATAAGTACCATAACTCGTCGATGACATACCTACTTCTCACCAGTCTTTTTAAACCATAATCTCGGCTGTTTGATTAGACTAAAGATATAGTAGAGTTGCATAAGACAGGAAGTGACGCTTATTGATATGAATCTAACTTAGTAAGTTTTAGTACTTAATTGGTACTTTCAACGCTTGGTTCGCTGAAGCACTTGGTTCGCTGAAGCAGTTGAAGCAGTTGAAGCAGTTGAAGCAGTTGAAGCAGTTGAAGCAGTACATGATAAATTAGGAAAACTTATCTGGTACTAAAAAATTGAATATCATCAGTTTTGCAAACACCTAGTACCAATAAAAAAGCCCTATTCAAAATCCACCTTGGGGAGAACTTTGAATAGGGCTCTTTGCCTTTATGCTTCATTTTACGGCTGAAGCTACCTTTACCTTTTTTCGCTTTAACGACTCGTGTTTGGAACAGCTGACTGGTAACAACCGCTTTTAACGCGTTGTCTTTGATTTCACCTCTGCCGAAGTCGGTCTCATGTTGTGAGCCACTCGGTTGAGGACTGATTTTACGCTTTGCCATAAATCCTCCTTAATGGTCGAACCAGATTGGACAATAATTATATAAATAAGTCAAATTTATAGATTTAGTTGAATTTTATGCTAAAAAACTTCACATCACCGTCATTTATTTGAAATTTAATCAAAAACATGCTGGTTAAATAGTGACTAAATACAAATATTTGTCCATAAAGCACTAATATATGTTGACTCTTCGTGGAATTAACCTAGACTCAAACACGGCTAGAAAGAAAGTTCTTTGTTTTCACATTTCGTTGGATTACTTGTAACCCGTCGTCCTGTGGTACGCAATAGCAATTTATTTTTCCACGCTATAAGCGCCGTTGAGGCGAAAGATTACATTATTTAGATATTTAGGAAATAGACATGTCTAACACAGCTACTGGCACAGTTAAGTGGTTCAACGAAACTAAAGGCTTCGGTTTCATTCAACAAGAAAACGGTCCTGACGTATTTGCTCACTTCTCTGCAATCACTGGTGACGGCTTCCGCACTCTAGTTGAAGGCCAGAAAGTAGAATTTGTTATCTCTCAAGGTCAAAAAGGCCCTCAAGCAGAGCAAATCAAAGTACTTTAATTCTTAAAGAATTTGATACGATAGCCAGCTTTTAAAGCTGGCTATTTTTTTGCCTAAAACTTATTTTGCCAACAAAACGATATAAATCTATGGCTCTTAAACCAACCATTTACAAATTTCGTATCGCCATTTCCGATATGAATAATGACTATTACGATTCTAAAAATCTAACTATCGCCCTTCACCCTTCTGAAAAGCCGCAACGAATGTTGGCTCGCATTCTAGCTTACTGTTTAAATGCTCAAAGCAATCTGGAGTTTACAAAAGGACTCTCTACGATTGAAGAGCCTGATTTATGGCATGTTGGCGATGATCAAAGCATTACTCACTGGATTGAAATTGGCGAACCAGAACCAGACAGAATTAAGAAAGCTTCTCGCCTAGCAAAGCATGTAAAAGTTTACACTTATAACACCAAAGCGGCTGTCTGGTGGGACAAAATGTCAGGAAAGTTCTCAATGCTTCCCGTCAACGTAGAGAGCTTTGACTATGACGCTATCGACTTGATTTGTCAGCACCTTGACCGAGGTACTAGCCTTTCTGTTATGATTACTGGCAGCTCAATTTTTGTTGATATCAATGATCAGCATATCGAAGTAACGGTGAAGGAACTAAAAAACCATGACGTCTCTTAGTGAACTGAGTCAAGAGATGGGATTTGAAGAAATCCCCTTTGTTAAAGAACATAAAGCAGCAAAGCGACGTTGGTTAAAAGAACAGTCACAACTATTTACAAAAGTTTGTGAGAACAAACCCACAACAGCACCTACTCTTCACCTGCTTGGCCTTTTGACCAAATCACATATTGAAGCAAGTGCTAACTACGAGCAAAATGCTCACTCTACCCAGCGTATGCAGCAAGTTCTGACTGACTCCTTGGGTAATGAGCACGCGGATAAGTTTACTAACCAATCTGCTGAAGACCTAATCTTAGTCACCCACCTTTGGTTATACACGCAAGGCTATTTAAATATGGATTTCAGCTTGGCGCACGATCATGCCGAGCAGACTCAAAATACATTGCAGCACGAGCTTGTCATAAAACGCATGGACGTTGATGCATTCAGAACCGAACTCATGCAAAGTTTTTATCAAGGTAAAGAAGCCCGTCCGGCTTCAGCAAGTGGCTTTTGGGGTTGGTTTAAACGTCTATTTTCCGCATAAAATACATGGTTTTATCCATTTCAAACAACTGATAGACTTCACGCTCAGTGCAACAAGCATCATGATTGCATTCTTAAAGGACAATTACCCAATGAACATCAAGGGATCATTATGAAGTTTATCCGTTGGATTTTAGGCAAGGTTATCTTATTGCTGAACGCGGTGTTCTCACCTCGTGGTATTAAGCGCACCGCAGAAGAACAGCAACGTATTGATGAAAAAGCGAAACAATACGCACTTTACCAATTTGAAGCCTGCCCTTTTTGCGTAAAGGTCCGCCGTGCAATGAAGCGTCAATCGGTGAACATTGAGCTACGTGATGCAAAAAATAACCCGACTCATCGAGCTGAACTAGAGCAAGGTGGTGGGCGAGTTAAAGTCCCTTGTCTTCGTATCGAAAAAGATGGCGAGACACAGTGGTTATACGAGTCATCTGACATCGTCGCTTACGTTGAAAAAGAATTTGCCTAAGTTCCCCCTATGAACATTGGCGGATGTAAAAGAGGCACCTAACGGTGCCTCTTTTCTATTTTTTCTAGCTAAATGTTGCCGTGCGAGCTTTCCTTATTCAGTCTTCTTGCTCAACTCCGAACTTAAACTCCACTAAGCAAATAACGGGTATGCGAGAACAACACAACGAAGATTACCGCCTAACGTCTGCGTTATTCATCCACGATCAATGTTAGCTCTACGCGCCGATTGCAAGCTTTACCACTCGCTGTCGCATTGCTGCACTTCGGTACATACTCTCCGAAGCCTCTAGAAAACACTCGTTGACGTGGAATACTCGTCGCCAATAGTTGTTTTTCTACTTCACGAGCTCGCTTTTCAGATAGCGTGTCATTGAAGCTTTCAGCTCCCGTGCTATCCGCATGACCATCAATCACGACATCAACATCAGTTCTTCCAGCCAGATAGTGACCAATGTTTCGAATCCAGTCTTGAGATTGAGCAGATAACCGTGCAGAACCCGTTTGAAAATGCACTTGCTCTTTCAAACGTATCATCAGGTGACCACCACTGAGCGTCTCGTGAGGAATGTTATGCCTGCTCAGGAACATTTCCAGAGAGGTCACGTTTTGCGACTTTTTTACTGACGCCCTCGCTGTTTGATATGAACGAGGGGAAGAAGCCACATTGGATGCGCTCGGGTATCCCCACTCTGGGTGTCTCAGCTCAGTGTTTGATTTAGGAGCTGTATCTAAAATGTTCCCACCAGGGACCATATCTTGATCGAGGCTGCTGCACCCGGCCAGAATGCCACAAACAATTAAAAACCAATGCTTCATACCATTACCAACGTAGAAAAACTCTTGTTCATTGTGTCGACAAAACACGCCGAATCTTTAGCGCTTTTGTCCACCGATTGGTTTGTCTATGCAGCGTTCATGCCACTGGAGTCAATGCAAAATCATCTCTCAAGTAAAACGCAACACTAAAATACCCTACCCTTACAGTCCATACGTCAGGCAAAGTCTGTTACCAATGGTCTCACTTTATTGTTATTTAATGGTTTTAGTCACTATCGTTAACCGATAAACTAACGCAAATTTCTCATTTAGAGCACTACTATGTTAAAAACCATATCGAAAGGCTTTGCTGTTGTTGTTGCCGTAATGGCTTTGTCGGCATGCGATAGCGGCAAGAGTCAGCCTCAGCAAGGCAAACAATACGAAGTTGTGCCAGTATCCCTTGAAGAGTATGATTTAGCTCCCCTGACTGAAGCATTCTCTTTAACTTGTGGCCACTGCCGCTCAATGGAAGAGTTTGTCCCTCAAATTGAATCATTGACCGATCAAAGCGTTGAAAAAATGCATGTAACGTTCAATGAAAGTGCACAAGTGAGCGCCATCATCTTCTATACTGCCGTAATGCAGCTTGAATCAACACCAGATAAAGCGTTTATGGCGGATCTTTTTACTGCTGTGCAAATGGGTGCCGATGCAACGGCTGAGGAACGCCAAATCGCCGTAGAGAAAGCCTTTGAGTCTCGCAACCTTATCAGCCCTTACCATTTAGATGAAGCACAGCAAAAAACGCTGTTTGAGTACATCACTAAGGCAGAAGCGATCACGACTCGCGGCCAAATTAACTCCGTTCCAGCCTTTATCGTAAACGGAAAATATCAAGTGATTACTGGTGGTCATGACAGCGTTGAAGCCATGGCAGAAACCATCAACTTTTTGCTAAAACAACCTAAATAGACAAGGAGATTACGTGTCTAAATTTTTGTTTCCTCTTATTATTTTTATTTTGGCGGGCTTTTTCATTTACCGTACTTGGACAAACCATAAAGTAGCAGATGAAAACTTTGCCAAAGGCCAAGCATTCTTACTAGAAAATGTGAAAAAAGAAGGCGTTATCACAACAGAAAGTGGCCTTCAATACATGGTTCTTGAAAAAGGCGAAGGTGAGGTTCACCCAACTGCAACAAGTAAAGTAAAAGTACACTACCACGGCACCTTGATTGATGGCACGGTATTCGATAGCTCTGTTAATCGTGGTGAGCCTATTTCATTTGGTCTTAACCAAGTCATTAAAGGCTGGCAAGAAGGTCTACAATACATGGTAGAGGGTGAGAAAATCCGCCTTTTCGTACCAAGCACGCTTGGCTATGGTAAGAGTGGCTCTGGCCCAATTCCACCAGCAAGTGTTTTGATCTTTGATGTTGAACTGCTAGAAATTCAATAAATCTAGAAAGCTTTGTCTTAAAGCCAAAGTATCAAAACCAAAAACGCCGCGAACCACGCGGCGTTTTCTGTTTTAAGAGAGGTTAAAAACCAATATAGTGATCCGAAAGCAATGCAATGAACAACGCCAAAAGATGATAGATAGAGAATTTAAACGTCTCCATCGCGGTATTTGGCTCTGGTGCATATTTTAGCTTCCATGCATGGTACATAAAGCCAGCATTGAGTAGTAGCGAGGCAAAAAGATACACCACGCCGACCATACCAACCAAAACCGGTAGGACACAAACCAAAGTCAATAGCACCGTATACAACAGAATAGAAGTTTTGGTGTACTCAATGCCGTGTGTCACTGGCAGCATGGGAATATCTACCTTGCGGTAATCCTCGACACGATGAATAGCCAGAGCCCAAAAATGTGGTGGCGTCCAGATAAAAATGATCATCACGAGCAGCCAAGCATTCGCATGTAATTGCCCTGTTACAGCAGTCCAACCGAGAAGAGGCGGCATCGCACCGGCAATCCCTGCAATGACGATATTTTGGGGCGTAGCACGTTTGAGGTACATTGTGTATACCATCGCATAGCCGAGCAAACTCATCAAAGTCAACCATGCCGTCAGCGGGTTGACCATCGCATATAGAAGTACAAACCCTAAGACACCTAAAACTGTAGCGAAGGCTATCACCGATGATGGTTTAGTCTCACCCGATGGCAATGGTCGTTTGTGTGTACGTGCCATTCTCGCATCAATTCGGCGGTCAATTAGATGATTAAACGCTGCCGCAGACCCTGCCATCAGACCAATCCCCGTTAGGCCAACTACCGCGTGCAACCAGGGGAAATCATCAACCGGGGCTAAGCTCATCCCTACTACTGCCGTCACCAACATTAACGCCACCACTTTAGGTTTCGTTAACTTCAAATAAACGGAACTTAGTCGCTTTCGCCCATTTAACGACAGCGCGATTTCTTTACTCATAGCGAACTCCTTTCGCGGTGTAATTCCAAGCCGTTTTACCCTGCCACAAGTAAAACTGACTAACACAAACGAGACTCAACATAACAGCGGCACCAAGGTTGTGCGCCACCGCGACATAGATAGGAAGTTGAAATACTACGTTGCTTACACCCAGCATAATTTGGCACACCAGAGTGAATAACAACCACCCTCCGATTCTCTGTGAATGATGAGAATCTTGCCTCATAAGCCCAATACTATAAGCCAATACCACGGTGGCGGTAACAATAGCGCCTATACGATGAGTGACGTGTATAGTCATTCTTGCCGGATACTCCAAGACACCAAATTCATAATTCTCGAATCCAGTTTGCCAGAAAGAAAACGCTTCTTTCCATGAGAGATGGCTCATCCAGTCTCCCTCACAAATCGGCAGTGTGGTACACATCAGCGCAGCATAATTTGACGAAGTCCATCCTCCAAGGAGCACTTGCACCAAAACAACCAGAAAAACCAACAATGAAAAGCCTCTCAGAGAGCTAGAAGATGGAGAGAAATAGAGATTGTTTTGCGCTTTTAATTGGCAGTAAAAAATCGCCTGTAACGCCAATAAAACAAAACCACCGAGCAAGTGAAGCATCACGATGACGGGCATTAATTTAAGAGTAACTGTCCACATTCCCAAAAGTGCCTGCCCAATCACCAATACGCTTAGCAACATCGGAATGGTTGAATTTACACGCTCAGACCTTATTGATATCGCTGCCATCGCAAAAATGACTAAACCTAACGTTCCTGCAAAATAGCGATGAATCATCTCAAGCCATGCTTTCTCATGCTCTACTGCCCGCTCGGGGAAGTTCAGGTTAGCACGTATGACGTCTTCTTCTTGATGCGGCACAGAAAAGTGCCCATAACAACCAGGCCAATCCGGGCAACCTAACCCTGCATCTGAAAGGCGAGTATATGCTCCTAACATGATCACCACGAGAGTTAGCAGCAAACTGAATCTAACCAACTGAATTAATTTCATATGCACTTCCTCTAACCGACTCGTGACAGTTTTAAGAGCTTGCGTAAGTCCGCCAACATACCTTTATTCAATAGGACTAAGTCCTCATTTGGTTTCGGCGAGTAAGACATCACCAGTTGCCCAAGAGGATCAACGATCAACATTTGCCCAGGTTTCACTTTTGCGGTAACCAATTCATTCATTTGCATCGCTAACATCGATACTTCTATGGGATCTGAATGCTCAGTCTGCCAAACGACTGGCACTACTCGCTCTTGATACTTACCTAAAGCAACATGGCTTTGCTGAAGCAGGTAAAGCTGCTGTTTACACTCTTCAGTGCATTCGTTAGGCAATACATAAGCGAGTTGCCAAGCATGGTCTTTGAGAGGTGACTCTTGACCAAGTTGCTCTAACGTCGTGTATGGTTCGACTAACTCGCCTCTATTGGTCACTCCGCTTTGATACCACCCTTGTGTGAGAATGACTTTTGCAATGACAGCGGGAAGCGCGAACGTACAAACCAGCGCAATCAACATTAGTCGTCCTTTGGTTACTTTAGATGTCATGCTTCACCTCCATGTGACGCAACTTTTTTTGCCAACGAACAAAAACAATTAAAGTCAGTATTAAGAAAACACCTGCCATCGAAAACCATTGAATCGAATAGCCAAAATGTTTGGCACTATTGAGTGGTAATGGATTCCAAGGAAAGTCATAGGGCCAACGAGTTAAATTGTCTGGCTGCAAGACTGCGGGCATAAGTTCAATATTCAGTAGCTGATTCAATTGCGCGATGTTTAGGTTTTGCACGCGAATAACATCGCCAACCTCCGGCATTAACTCTGAGCTCAGTGGATTAGTAGATTTTCGGTACAGGCGTCCTGTGATGAAAGTCGAATTATCGAGTTTGGTGACCGTTGGTAACATTGAGCGTTCTGCTCTTCCCTCGACAAAACCAAGCTCCAATAACGCATAGGCACTAGGCTCATCGATCGTCAATACAATCTGAAATGCTAAATATCCCACACTGCCTTGATGCGTTTGGTTGTCTAACAAAATTACGGGAAACGCCTGAGGAACAACATTAACTTCCACTTTTTTCCCGAGGATACTTTCCTCTCGCCAGTCATTGTCTTCAAGAACGACGCTTAGTGCTTGGTACGCACTATCCGCACGCGCGAGAATGGCTTGTTCCAATGCTTGTTTTTCTTGCCCTCTCTCAAACTGCCAAAAACCCAGTTTGACCAAAAGAGAAAACACAACCACAGTTAAACCAACTGCAACCCAAAACCGTTTCGATAGCCATAATTGTCTTGATAACAACAATGATGAAACCGGAGGTGCCATGTCCACCGTATTTCTATTCAAACTGACGCTTGTCCTTTTGCTGCTTTTCATTATCTTCAACCTCGCAAAAGCGCTTATCGAAATGGTTCGTGAAGACCCAGATAATCCTGAAAAAAGAGACAAACCCATGAGTCATTACTTAGGCCGTCGAGTCATGTTCTCCGCTTTGGTGGTCATCCTTCTGCTTATTGCGCTCAGCTCGGGTTGGCTAGCGCCAAACCCTCGCCCTTATTAGTCGGACCAAGAGTTCACACTGAGCCTAAAGTACGTAAACAAACACAAACAGACATAACCAAACCACATCCACGAAATGCCAATACCAGCTGCCCGCTTGAAAGGCAAAATGGTTCTTTGGCGAAAAGTGATCTTTAGCGATTCTGAACAGCAGCACGATTAAGAAGATAGTCCCAAGACAAACGTGTAAACCGTGGAATCCCGTCAACATGAAGAACGTGTTACCGTAAATACCGGACTGCAACGTGAGCCCTATGTCTTGATAAGCATGAACATACTCAACCGCTTGGTAATATAGGAAAAAGCCAGCAAGTATGATGGTTATCTCTAACCAAATAATCAGTGCCGTTCTTTTGTCTTGTTCAAGGCTTATATGCGCCATATGTAGCGTAATAGACGACAATAGCAGCAAGATAGTATTGGTAAGGGGTATGCCCTGCCACGGCATAGCTTGTGTTGTTTCTCCCCCCGGTGTCAGTGTGAGTGGCCACATCGCTTCGAAGGTTGGCCACAGGACTTCGTTGGTCATGAAGTTATTATCTGCCCCACCTAACCAAGGCACAGAAATCATTCTGGCGTAAAACAAGGCACCAAAAAAGGCACCAAAAAACATCACTTCAGAAAAGATAAACCAGCTCATTCCTTGGCGAAAAGAACGAGTAATTTGCGAGCTGTATTTTCCACTCAGTGATTCAGTAATCACATTACTAAACCAACCAGCCAACATGTAAAGCAAGAACAAGAAGCCCACCGCTAGCACAATGCCACCAATGGTTCCCACTGCACCGTCACTTTGTGTCCCCTGGACGGTCATGCCTGCGCCAACAGCAACCAAAAACAGAGCAAATGCACCGATGATCGGCCAGCTACTTTGAGCGGGAACATAATATGTTCCTGGCTTGTTACTCATAATTTCTCTCCTTACTGACCAACCTTGGTCTGTATCTCTCTCCCTGAGTGGCTAAGAGCCTGTAGGAGGGGGAAGTTTATAGAGTGTGTAAGACAGCGTTAACGTGTGTATAGACTCCGGCAAGTCCGGTTCGATATAAAAAATCAACGGCATTTGAGCTTGCTGTTTACCATCCAGAGGCTGCTGGTTAAAACAAAAACACTCAATCTTATTGAAGTAAGCAGCTCCAGTCCCGGGAGAAACAGAAGGAACGGCTAGCCCCACCAACTTCTGCCCGCTTTCATTAAATGCAAGGTATTCGGTTTGCACGACTTCACCTGGGTGAACATCCATCGAAATCACTTTGGGTCTAAACTCCCAAGGCATATCTGGGCTGACATGCGCCATAAACTCCACGCGAATAGTTCGGCTCATGTCCGGTTGCATACCTGTCGGTTGAATGGCGGCCACTTCACTTGTCTTTCCATTGATTCCCAGTGCGTCGCACATCACGTCATAAAGTGGGACCAGTGCATAGCCGAAGCCAAACATTAACAGGGTCGCCAAAAGCAACTTCACTGTGAGCTTCTTGTTTGATGGATTCGGTTTCATGTCACTCACCCCACTCTTTGCTAGTCAATCTTAGGCGGTGTAGTAAACGTATGATGCGGCGCAGGGCTTGGCACTGTCCACTCTAAGCCCTCCGCACGTTCCCACGGTTTTGCAGAAGCCTTTTCCCCGCCACGAATACACTTGATCACCAACCATAAGAAGATCAGTTGTGACAACCCGAATGCAAACCCACCAATTGATACTATTTGATTAACATCAGCAAACTGAATGGCGTAATCCGGTATGCGTCTTGGCATGCCCGCTAAGCCTAGGAAGTGCATTGGGAAAAACAGGACATTGACGGAAATAATTGAGCACCAGAAATGCCATAAACTCAGCTTGTGGTCGTACATATTGCCCGTCCACTTAGGTAGCCAGTAGTATGCCGCTGCCATGATCGAGAATACCGCACCAGATACCAACACATAATGGAAATGGGCAACCACGAAGTAAGTGTCATGATATTGGAAATCCGCCGGCACAATCGCCAACATCAGTCCCGAGAAGCCGCCAATAGTAAAAAGCACAATAAAGGCAATGGCAAACAACATTGGCGTTTCAAATGTCAGAGCTCCACGCCACATGGTGGCAACCCAGTTAAAGACTTTAACCCCCGTTGGTACCGCAATCAGCATAGTGCAATACATAAAGAAGAGCTCAGCAAAAACTGGCATCCCCGTGGTAAACATGTGGTGCGCCCACACAAGGAAAGATAACAATGCAATGCTGCACGTCGCGTAAACCATCGAATGATAACCAAACAGCTTCTTACCACTGAAAGCAGGCAGAATGGCGGAGATGATTCCAAACGACGGTAAAATCATGATGTACACTTCTGGGTGACCAAAGAACCAAAAGATGTGTTGGAACATTACCGGGTCACCACCACCAGCTGCGTCAAAGAAGCTAGTCCCGAAATATTTGTCAGTAAGAACCATGGTCACCGCACCCGCTAATACCGGCATAACCGCGATTAGCAAGAAAGCGGTAATTAACCAAGTCCAAACAAACATTGGTAACTTGAACCAAGTCATTCCCGGAGCTCGCATATTTACGATCGTCACGATAACGTTGATCGCGCCCATAATGGAGCTGATACCCATGATATGCACAGAGAATACAAACAGCGCAGTGCTATCCGGGCCATAAGTCGTGGACAGCGGAGCATAAAACGTCCAACCAAAATCAGGACCGCCGCCAGGTAAAAACAACGAGCTCAACAAGATGAGAAATGCAAAAGGTAAGATCCAAAAGCTCAAGTTGTTCATGCGCGGCAGCGCCATATCTGGAGCGCCGATCATCATCGGGATCATCCAGTTAGCAAGCCCCGTAAATGCTGGCATCACCGCACCAAATACCATCACTAAACCGTGTACCGTGGTCATTTGATTAAAAAACTGCGGATCGACTAGCTGTAGCCCTGGCTGGAACAGTTCGGCACGAATGATCATAGCCATCGCACCACCTGTTAGAAACATCGCAAAGCTAAACCAAAGGTAGAGGGTGCCTATGTCTTTATGGCTTGTAGAATACAACCAACGAGTGATGCCCTGGGGTGCATGATGCTCGTGACCATCATCAATCGCAATGGTACTGTTCGCACTGGCTTCTGCTGGCGCAGACTTCACTGCCTTATCTATTGGCTTACTCATATTTCCTCCTTAGCACTGCCTTGTGCTTTAAAGGCATTCACATCGGATGCTTGCACTGTATCGCCAGTATCGTTGCCCCATGCATTTCGTTGATATGTGATAACCGCGCCAATTTCTTTGTCACTTAACTGATTAGAAAAAGCCTGCATCGCGGTGCCCGGGCGACCGTTGACAATAATATCTATGTGCTCTGTAACATCTCCGGTTGCAATAGGACTGCCTTTAATCGCGGGAAATGCACCCGGAATCCCCTCACCATTTGCCTGATGACACACAGCGCAACGCGCCGTGTATATCGATTCGCCTTGCGACATCAATTCATCCATAGATAAGTCTTGAGAGAGCGCTTCTTGTGCCGCCGCTTTTTGAAGTGCGAGTTCTTCCTTCTTACTCGCTAGCCATTCATCGAACTTTTCTTCTTCCATCGCATGCACCACCACTGGCATAAATCCGTGTGCACGACCACATAGCTCCGCACATTGGCCGCGATATACGCCTGGCTCATCAATTCTTGTCCATGCTTCATTAATAAAACCTGGAATGGTGTCTTTCTTGACGGCAAAGTCCGGTACCCACCAAGAGTGAATTACATCATCAGAAGTCATCAAAAAACGCACTTTGCGATTCACAGGCAACACCAAAGGGTTGTCTACTTCCAGTAAGTAATGTGCGCCTTTAGCTTCGATTCCATCAATTTGTTTTTGGCTGGTGGCAAGCAAACTAAAAAACTCAACATCTTCGCCAAAATAGCTGTAATGCCATTTCCATTGCGAGCCTGTGATCTTGACCGTGATATCCGATTGGCTTGTGTCTTCCATTGCGACTAAAGTTTTCGTTGCGGGAATCGCCATAGCGACAAGAATGATGATGGGTATGACCGTCCAAATAATTTCCACTTTTGTACTTTCATGGAAATGTGCGGCAACTGCTCCTTTTGACTTGCGATGACGGAAGATGGAATAGAACATCACACCAAAAACAATCAAAGCAATTACACAGCAGATATAGAAAATCAGCATATGTAATTCATACACTTGCCCACTTATCTCTGTGACCCCTTTTGTCATGTTGTAGTCATTTTCCTTTGACCAACCAAAAGAGGGAAATGTGATTAAAATCACATTCAGTGATAAGGCTAGAGTAGTCGTTAATCTTTTCAAAAGATCTCTCCTCTGCTCAGCCGCTACGCCTACGCGAGCTTCCTTGCGTCCCGACGCAAATATCGAACAACTTTACGAAAAATCACAAAAACTACGATTTCGACACGGTTTGTTATATTTATGTTAAAAGGCTAGTTATAGTTCCAAGGTTCTTCAAGAAATTAAATATGATTAAATTTTGTTCGGATAAGAAAAATTAATTCGGTTTATCGATTGCCCTCTTTGAAATGTAATTGAGAACCATTTACATTGATTTAAAAGAAAACATTGAGATACTTACCAAACGAAGTGTCCAAGAAAGTAGGCTCCCCCTACTAAGGAATGACTGATATGACAGCACTAATTACGCAATGGCTAGAACGAGACCCTGATCCTAAGACTCGTGAAGAGCTACAACACCTCGTCGATACGAACAATGAACAAGAACTTACTGATCGCTTTGGCTCACGCCTTGCCTTTGGTACTGCAGGCTTACGTGGCAAAGTGGGCGCAGGTCCAAACCGAATGAACCGCTTGGTGATTCAAGAGACCGCCACTGGTTTAGGGCACTATTTGCTTGAGCAAGTCAAAGATGCCGCGAGTCGTGGTGTCGTTATTGGCTACGACGGTCGTCCCGATTCAAAACAATTCGCGCATGATACCGCATCCGTACTGACGGCCCTTGGTATCAAGGTTTACCTAACGTATGACGTTGCAGCAACCCCAATTGTCGCGTTTGGTGTCCGTACATTGAATGCGGCGGCCGCTGTTGTTGTTACTGCCAGTCACAATCCACCAGAATACAATGGCTTTAAAGTATATTGGGAGAATGGCGCACAGATTATTCCTCCGCACGACTCTGGAATCGCAGCGAAAATTGATGACGCAACAACGAAGCCATTACCTTTAATGTCTCTCGATGATGCAAAACAGCACGGTTTGTTAGTTTGGTTGGAAGACGACTACTACCAAACTTACCGTAAGACAATGAATGAAAACGCGCTGCTTACTCCTGACAACAACACCGATATTTCTATCGCTTACACTGCGATGCATGGCGTTGGCGCGAATATGGCGGAAACGCTACTTGCCGACGCAGGCTTCCAAAAAGTGGCAAGTGTTAAGGAACAGCGCGAACCTGATGGAAGCTTCCCAACCGTCAACTTCCCAAACCCTGAAGAAGCCGGTGCAATGGATATGGTGATGGCGTTAGGTAAGTCCGTAGATGCCGATATCGCTTGCGCTAACGATCCAGATGCGGACCGTTTTGCCGTGGCAGTTAAACGCCCAGATGGCGAGTATCAAATGCTAACGGGTGATCAGGTGGGCTCACTGTTTGGCGATTACTTGTTGGAACAGCAACCTAACGCTTTGGTTGGCAACACCATCGTATCCTCAAGAATGCTGAGCAGCATCGCTAAGGCGCATGGCGCACAATACTATCAAACATTAACTGGCTTTAAATGGCTTACTAACGTTGCCATGGAACAAGAGACAGAAACCAACCCATTCTTGTTTGCTTATGAGGAAGCGCTCGGTTATACCGTGGGTAACAAGGTGTGGGATAAAGATGGTTTATCTGCAATCGTCGCGTTTTCACAGCTAACAGGCAAGCTTAAAGCGCAAGGCAAAACACTGTGGGATAAACTGGAAGAGCTGTACCGCGAGCACGGTTTCTACTTCAACGCACAACGCAGCATCGCTCTCGACCCGAACTCTCCACCAATCGGCGACAAACTCCGAGCAAATCCACCAACAGAGATTGCTGGTAAAAAAGTTGCAGTAACCGAAGATCTAAAAACATCGGTTCGCATGTTTGACGACGGCTCTGAAGAATCCATTGACTTACCGGCAAGTGACGTATTGATTTATCACCTAGAAGATCAATCACGCGTGATTGTTCGTCCTTCTGGTACTGAGCCAAAACTAAAATGTTACTACGAAGTCATCAACCTCTTCCCTGCGGATATGAGCTATGAGCAAGCACAGCAAGCAGCAGAAGCGAAGATGAACGAACTTATCGACGCGCACCAGCAAAGTTTGTAAGTCAAAGAGAAACATAGATATTTGATACAACAAGAGGCGCAAATTCGCGCCTCTTTTTTGATTTTCACTAGAACAAGTCAAGCTAACCCGTGCTTTCCCTAGCCTACAATTTCCTTTTGTAGAAAGTACTTGTGGATGCCCTCTGCAGGATAGCCTGAGTACTGCCCCACTTTCTCAAAACCCAATTTGAGATAGAACTCAAGAGCTTGAAAGCTGTAGGTATCCAAATAAACATGGGTAACCCCATGAGGCTTTACTTTTTGTTCTAGCATCGACATTAATTGACTACCGAGACCAGAGGTTCGACTTTCAGCGTCTACCCACAAAAACTCCACAAACACCGTATTTTTAAACATTTCGCCAGTCAAGCCACCCATGATCTTGCCATTCTCATCTTTTGCGAAACAGCCTACAGCATGCACTTCCCCTTCAGGTAAATGCAGTCGGTTATAAGATCGAATACCTTCACGAACAAAATCAAGGTCTGTTTGATCTGGATTTAAACAAAATTCAAGCTTCATATATCCTCTCCTTAGGAAACACCAATATCCTAAAACAAAAAGCCAGCAATTGCTGGCTTTCTGATGGAATATGATAACTTTACAAGGCGAAACTACTCAGCATCCACAACGCCAGAATAACAAACACTAACCCCATTAGTTTATGTTGATACGTGCGGAATTTTTCGTTCTCGAGCAGCCCTTTGCCCAATGTGCCTGCTAACCCAACAAGTAATAAATTGAATGACAAGCCAAGAACGTTCAACAATAACCCTAGCGCTAGCATCTGCTCACCAGAAGATGCCGTGATATTGCTTGAGACAAACTGCGGCAAAAACATCACAAAAAAGACTAAGGCTTTAGGGTTGAGCAAATTACTCATCAAAGCACGTTGATAATAAGTTGATGCCATTTTGTTTTGACCATCAAGCTCTGGAGCCGAAGATGCCTCAGCTCGTAAGCAGTCCCAACCCATTTTTAACAAGTAAGCGCCACCTAGTAGATGAAGGACTTTAAGGGCTATTGGGCTCATGGCAATCAGGGTAGATACGCCCATCGCAGCAAGCAAAGTAAGAATAACACCAGACGTCGCATTGCCTAAGCTAGCAAAAAGACCGACCTTCTTACCGTAACTCATACTTGAGCTCGCTATCAGCAACATATCGGGCCCTGGTAACAGCAACAAAGCCACTACTGCGGTGAGATAAACAGGAAGTACAGATAAATCAATCATGATGGAACCGCTTTTCTACAACAAGGCGGCGAATGTTATACCAACAAAATGACATCATCCAGCCCAAAATAGCCAAGATAACTCAAAAAATAAAAATCATAGTTTGCCCATATGAGAAATAGCAATCAATTCGCCTGTTTATCAAAATCGAATAGCAATTTTGTACAAAAATAAGCACGATGGATCCGTTACACTTCTAAAATGATTTTCTTGAGCAGACCGGATAAAGATGAAAGAAAAGAATAAGGAAATCGCTACCTTCAAGATAGCTCAAGAGCTCGGCGGTTTAGAACTTCTCGATGCAAAGTATGAGAAGCAGAATTTTTCACGCCATAGCCACGAAGGTTACACTATTGGTGTCATCGAAAAAGGGGCACAACAATTTTTTAGGACGGGCGGGAATCATATCGCGCCACAGGACAGCATCATCCTTGTTAATGCAGATGAAGTACACAACGGGCATTCAGCCTCGGAAGGCGGCTGGGAATACAAAGCAATGTACCCCGTACCTCAGCAGTTTCAAACTTTAGGACAAGAGCTTGGCTCACCAAATGTAGCTCTACCCTATTTCCCTCAACCTGTGGTTTACGATCCTGAGCTGGCTAGTCAGTTACGACTGGTATTTGAAACACTAGAAAAATCAGACAACCGTTTATTGAGAGAAACTTTGGTTTACGGCACGTTGATCAAGCTAGCCAGTAAACACAGCACTCATCGGGCACCACTGAAAGAGTCAACCAGAGCTCAGCGACAAGTGCAGCTCGTCAGAGAATTTTTGGAAGACTTTCCACAAACGGACGTCTCACTAGAAGAACTCGCGAAACTGTCTGGATTAAGCCCTTTTCATCTGCTGAGAGAGTTTCAAAAGCAATTTGGCTTTCCGCCTCATGCCTATCAAATTCAGCAACGTTTACGTATGGCGAAGAAGCTACTAAAAATGGGACAAAAAATTTCAGACGTGGCACAAGAATGTGGCTTCCATGATCAGAGCCATCTGCATCGACACTTTAAAAAAGCCATGGGCGTCACTCCCGGCCAATACGTCCGTCACAGCTAAAGCAGCAATATTGTACAAGGCGTTATGCGACTACCGAGCTATCTTGGTAATCTGATTTAGGAATAAATAAGAAGAAACTATGGACCACACTTTGCCGTTACAAAAAGAATCAAAAGCCACGCTATTTTGGCAAGGTACACTTGCGATGATGCCTTTGAGTATCGCAGTGCTCCCTTGGGGCTTACTCGCAGGCTCATTCGCAATTGATACTGGGCTTCACCCTTTGGAAGGACAAGCACTATCCGCCATTTTGTTCGCAGGTTCTGCACAGCTCGTCGCGATGGGAATGATTAAAACGGGAGCAGGTCTAGTGACCATGTTACTGACAACGTTTTTTATCACCTCTCGACACTTCCTCTACAGTGTATCGATGCGCAGTAAAATTGCACCGCTCCCTCTAAAATGGCGATTATCACTCGGCTTCTTACTTACTGACGAGCTGTTTGCGATTGTAGGCCACCATTCCGATAAACAATTTAATCGCTGGTATGCACTTGGGGCTGGTCTGAGTTTTTACCTGTTTTGGAATGTCGCGACATTGACGGGCATTATTGCGGGAAGTCTAATCCCTGAACTGAACGAAATGGGTTTGGAATTTGCTGTGGCCGCAACTTTTATCGCGATAGTAGTACCCACCATTAAAAATGCAGCGGTGCTCGCGAGTGTTATTGTGGCTTTGGTGAGCTCAGTTGCCCTAACCTATTATCAAATTGAGGGAAGTTTGATGATTTCGAGCATTTTAGCCATGCTTACTGGTTACTTTGTGGAACAAGTAAAGGAGAAACGCTAATGATCATGTTGGCTATTTTGCTGATGACGGTACTTGTTTTCACCAGCCGCTACTTGTTTTTAGAACCCAAGCTACCATTGCGATTAGGGACGCGCACTCAAAAAGTACTCAATTACGCTAGCCCCGCAGTACTGACTGCGATCTGGGCACCGATCGTTTTCATTCCCGATGGGGAGCTCAGCGTCAATGTGCAAAACCCATTTTTACTGGCTGCCGTACTGGCTGCTTTAATCGCGTATTTTACTAAAAATGTTCTTTTAACGACGGTTATCAGTATGGTGGTATTTCTCGTTCTACGAATTTGGCTTTAATCCGCCAACCACTCAATCTCCAACAAGGTGACATCGCCACACTTTAATCGACCAAGGAAGATGTCACCTTCATGTACCTCACCAACGCCCTTTGGTGTACCAGTCATCACTACATCGCCATCTTGAAGTGTTGTGTAACTGGTTAATTCATCCAGGATAGTTAGCGGCGGATAGAGCATTTGGTTAACGTGACCTTTTTGTACACGAACACAGTTGATTAAGAGCTCAAGGTTAAGCTCGTTGATATCAATGTTATCCAAAGAGACAAACCGACTAAACACAGCAGAGCCATCAAATGCCTTAGCACGCTCCCACGGCAACCCCTGATTTTTAAGCGAGGATTGCAAACCACGCTTGGTCAGATCCAATCCCAAACCAACCGCTGAATAACGTCCATCCTTGATCAAAAAGCAGATTTCAGCCTCATAATGAAGGGGCTCTTGATGGAATGAACGCAGAGTTGTTGATACGGAAGTTGCGGGTTTATTAAATACCACCATTTGCTCAGGCATTGCATTATTAAGCTCATGAATATGTTCAACGTAATTTCGTCCAACACAAAGCACTTTACCCACTTCTACTTTCTTTTCTTCAACTTGAATAACACTCATCATTCTTCCCTGCAAAACAAAAATCCCATCATAATCTAACCTATTGACTTAACGACACTAAATAGCAACCTCTAGTGTAAAAAATAAGACATTCACCCCGTTTTGAGTTTTGTATCATCTAATTGAAACAGCAAAGTATTTGTAAAACAAATAGACAAAAAAGCCAGCACGAGGCTGGCTTTAGATCAATGAGCTGAATAATAGTTCTCGCTAAATCCTATTATAGGTAGTAACGAGCACCTAACGCCCATTTGTCATCAGTTTCACGACCATTGTCGTCATTTAGGTCAAACTGGTAACCCGCGTAACCAACAAATTTAGGCGTGAAGTTGTATTCTGCTTGTAGTGCCATTTCTTCACGAGCAGTTTCTGTTTTAGAGCTCTTAAACTCTTTACCTTCCACCATCTCATAGTTAACACTCAAGTTTAGGCTGTTTGCTAGAGCGTATGCGATGATCGCCTCGTACGCATCACTTTCTTCTAAACGGTCGCCTTTTGCACTGAAGTTCATGTTTTCGTTTGAACCATAAACCGCAGCAAGGAATAGGCCTTGGCCGTACGCACCGTAAGATGCTGATACAACGTGTGATTCCGCCGTGTGCTTACCTGCATATGCAGGGTGCTGGAAATCGCCGCCATTGTAAGAGTAACCGATTTTAGCGCCCATGATTGAGTAAGAAAGCGCAGCTTGCACACGGTCATCGTATTTAGCACCGCCAGTTATAACTCCAGCATCGTTGCGCGTGTAATCATCGTTTGCACCCTGCCAACCAAGACCAAAGTTGATCACACCCGCTTCACCCAGCTCGATGGCATTACGGTAAGAAAGCATTTTATCCGCACGGCCAGTGCCAAGGTTTCCATGATCGTCATAGATGAAGTCGTTGGCAAACGCGATTGGCATATCTGCAATACCTGCGACATCGTAGTAAGGTGACCATTGCGTACCACCTACTGCACGACCATAAACCTCATGCGTTATACCTAAGTAACCTAGACGAGTTTTAAACGACTCTTCACCACCGTCTAAGTAGTTTAGCGCCCATTCACCACGTGCGTCTGCGGTGAAGCCATTACCCAAATCCTGTGTCGCAGAGATATTGATACGAGGAGAGTTAGTACCCACATCCGTGTCACCTTGCTCTGATCCATTTAAATTAACAGAAACGTGGCCGCCCATCGAAAATGTTGTGCCATCGTTATTATATAGTTCCACTGCAACTGCTTGAGTACCGAAGGTTGCTGCCGCGATTGCCGCTGCTAATAATTTTTTATTCATTTCTAAATCCATTACTTATTAGTTGGTTAGTCAGTTTTAGACCCGGCTTTGGTTCACTTTCGTAAAAATGAAATGATGAACAAAGAGAGGAATACAAAGGCTATCCGAGGCATCGTTTCCACCAGATTAGTTTTACCTTTGTGTAACAACTGCCGACACTTTATTTGATTAGTTCCTGACAACCGAGTGAAAAGATCTCAGACAAAACCTAAAAAGCAATCGTTTACTTAGCCTTCAAAAAATCGAGAAATAAAAACCTTACAATAAGAAATGCTTTAGAGAGAGTTAGCTCACAAATAGCTGATGATTCGCTATTTTTAGGCCAAACTTCCCTGCCAAATTGAAATGTTTACTTACATTTAGGGTCAAGAAACAATTCAGGAACTTTTTGAAAAAAACACAGTCTTTAACGGAGAGGAAAAAACCTCAAAAAAGATAAACCTTTCTTTTTATAAGTGGTATGAGAAGGGGCACTTATTCTTTCCAGCAATAAAAGTGCAATCAAATCATAACTTAACAGAAATCTATCTTTCATTTTCAGCCTTTACCTTAGCGTCATCAACACATCGGGCAAGAAAGCCCATCGATTACAACTAGGGTAATAAGAAAATGAAAAAGGCAGCACTAACTACTGCAATTCTTACAGCATTGGTATCAGCACCATCATTCGCAGCAACTGTATACAAAAACGACGGTACTGAATTAAAAGTTGGCGGCCGCGTTGAGTTTCGTGGTGACTTCATCGGTTCAGACGGTGCTGAAGTTGAAGGTTCCATGGAAGATAAAAGCCGTGCTCGTCTTAACCTAAAAGGTAAAACAGACATCGGCAACGGCCTTTCTGCTTTCGGTGTTTACGAAGCCGAACAAAAAACGGGCAAGAGTGAATTCAAAAACCGCTACATGTATGCAGGCGTCGACTCTGATATCGGTGCTTTCTCTGTAGGTCGTCAAGACATGGCTGCCGTCATCATCTCTGACATGACGGATATCACTGAATTCTCTGGTGTTCAGCAAGTTATTGATTCGTCTTCTGATAAGCAAGACAGCGTTTTCGCATACCGTGGTGCGTTTGATGCACTACAACTTCAAGCAACCTACCAAGCAAACTCTAGCGATAACGAAGATAAATACGGCATCTCTGGAATGTACTCACTACCAATGGGCCTCGACTTTGGTCTTGCATACTCTGGTGGCGATGTAGATAAAGATAACTCTGAAGATCAAATTCTAGGTGGTATCGCTTACTCGATGGACAACCTTTACCTAGCAGGTACTTATTCTCAAGGTTCCCTGACTGACTCTGAAGACTTTACGGCTTACGAGCTAGTCGCAAGCTACAAAGTAGCAAGCAAAGTGACACTTGCAGCTCTATACACAGCTCAAGAGAATGATCCAGACAACGGTTCAAAGTACGACACCGTTGAAGGTATCGAGCTTGTTGGTTACTACAAACTAAACAGCAACTTCCGTACTTACCTGTCTTACTACATCAACCAACTTGATGAAGCAAAAGATGCAACAACAGGTCTAGTAACAGAAGGCGAAGATACACTGCGCCTAGGCGTACGTTACGATTTCTAATTCACTCTTGTCCTAAGAGCGAGTCCACTTGGCCAGCACCTTTGCTGGCCATTTTTTATGTAACCCAACATAACTCGATAAGTTTTCACACTATCCAAGCATCGCTCAGCAATGAAAAACGACCGTAACGACGCCTACTTCTGCCCTCTTTTAATGCGATTGATCACTAAGTTAGTGCATTTCATCTAATCGACAACATAGAAAAACCAAAAAACCATTTAAAATCAAATACATAAAAGTTGGCACGTGTTCTGCAATGTTATTTATGCAAATGCATGGCAGCGTTTGTGCTTCTCGTTCTTTGTACCTGTTATAACAGGCACGTCCTTTGAATTGGTAATGTCGCCTCCCTCTGGGAGGCATTTTTTTATTGGCGCGAAAAACAATAGGACGTATGATCCCGCCACCTCTATCAAACTGGAATTTTTCAATTGAATCATCATCCTGTTCAAGGTGCGTCCTGGATGCTAACAGCTGGCTTGGCATTCGCCATAGTGAACAGCTTCGCCCAAATTGCTAGCATCAACTTTGGTGTCTCCTCCACCACATTTGCGTTATTCCAATATGCAATCGCCTTATTTGTTATTCTGCCCTACCTACGTACACTTGGGATTAGACGTTCTTTAAGAACCCAACACTTTGGCTGGCATGCATTCCGCATTTTTCTCTCTGTTATCGGGATTCAACTTTGGTTATGGGCTCTCGCTTACCCAGTTCCAATTTGGCAAGGTATTGCACTTCTCATGACCTCCCCGTTATTTGCCACAGTTGGTTCTGGCTTGTTACTCAAAGAAAAAGTAGGTACTGCACGCTGGCTCGCTACATTGACGGGGTTTGTTGGTGCCATGATCATTCTTGAGCCTTGGGCAGACTCATTTACATGGGCGACCCTGCTCCCTGTTGGCGCCGCATTTTTCTGGGCAGCGTATTCATTAATGGTTAAAAAAATGTCGGTAAACGATCCGCCATCAACCATGGTTGTCTATTTATTGCTGCTGATAACACCATTTAATATCTTGTTAGCGATACCGACGTTTACTATGCCAGATACGTGGACGATATGGGGTGTGCTTTTAGCCGCAGGTGCACTTACAGCACTCGCTCAATGGGCTATCGTTAAAGCATATGCAGTAGCAGACGCCTCATTTGTGCAACCATTTGATCACGCCAAACTGCCTTTGAATGTTGTTGCTGGTTGGTTGGTGTTTGGTTGGGTGCCACCTGGTCGTTTATGGTTAGGTGCTGCGATTATTATTGCATCTATTGCGTTTATTACGCATTGGGAAGCGAAAAAGACAAAGTTAGTTGAAAGAAAAATCTAATTTAAAAGTTCTATATTTTCAGGAAAGGAAATGAGGAACCCATATGAGTCAACCAATCAAAATTACACTGTATCGCTGGGCTGGTAGTTGGGGCCCATTCAAAGTCAATATTCCTTGTGGTGAATGTACATTAACCAAAGATATTTTAAAGGATACTTTTGAAAACGAATTAGCCGATGTGCCCGTTGAACTTGAAGTAAAAGATTGGTTATCGCACTGGTGGGAACCATTAAAAGCTGGTGCTTGGCATGCACCCATTCTTCTTGTCGAAGGGAAAGTTATCAGCCAAGGAGAAGCATTGAATCGGGGTGTACTTGTACAGTCTGTTATTGCTGAGTGGGTAAAACGCGATGAGCTAAAAGGCAACATTGTTTATGGTAAAGCAACTTGCCCTTACTGTGTCAAAGCCAAACAATTACTTGACGAGGCTGGCGTTCAGTATGAGTACCATGATGTAGTTAAAGACAGCGCCGCCTTATACCGTATGATTCCTGAAGTAAAAGCCATCATTGGCGAAAAAACACCGGTAACAGTGCCGCAAATCTGGTTAGATGGAAAATATATTGGAGGCGCTGACGATTTAGAAAAGTGGTTATCAGCAAAGGGGCTAGATAAAGTGCCTAACAATGTTGTGGAGATACCAAGCCAATCCGCGTAATTCTAGATTTAAATGTCATCAGTCTTTGAGTAGCGTTTTGCCAATGTTGTGCAATATGTTGGCTACTTACTAACAACAAAACAGAGAAAGCAAAAAGCCCTGATTTTTTAATCAGGGCTTTTTAAATTATTTCGCCAGTTTTTTAATAACACGAGCAAAAACAGAAGCTTTTTTCTTCTTCGCTTTACCGTAAAGCGCTTTGTGCATCGCGTCTTTTGCAATCATCTGGCCAATATAAGCACCACCAAGTTCGTTACCCATGACCTTCTCCTGAATGTATTGACTTAACTATGTTGTAATTTTACACCACAAGTAGATAAAAACAAGACTCCAGTCACATTTATTTAGTAATTAACTTTCAGTTTGGTTTTCGTGGATTTTTTGAAATGAGCGTCTATCGCTTAGGTTGTTGGTATGTTTTACCCGCTGCGACGTACGTATCTTTCTGTTTGATTTCAAAGAATGTTTCAAAGAACCACGCAGCAAACTTGATCAAGTGATCGCCTTCATTCATGACGTGCTCTACGTATTCTTGCTCTTCTCCGGACTCATCTTCTTGAGTGGTAATATGGTAAATACGTTTCTCACCATCAACTTCTGCAAGGCCAAACTGACCCGTTAGGGATTGCGCCGCTTGTGCAACTTCTTCTTCCTCACACGCCTTCAAGATTTCAAGTGCCTTTGGCATGTTTTCTTGCTGAGTAATTTCTTTTACCAGTGTTTCAAATTCGTTTTGTTGCATTCTTTCACCTAACGATTAGAGATCGGATAGCCATTGGGCAGAAATGTATTCCAAGCTTGAGAGAAGTATCAAGGTTCGCCCTCTTCCTTTCAAACCAAGTCATTCAGTATACACAACAGGCCAGACTTAATTTAGCTGCGCATTTTAGAAAGCCGACCTTCTGGTTGCAAGTATATTCAGATGGAAGTTTCTGCTTGAACCGTCCCTTCTGGCACTTTACGAAATTGGCTTAGTACAAGAACAAAGCAAGAAAGTAACGCAATAAACAAATAAAACACCCCAAGCTGCTGCTGATTCGTAACCCATGAGTCTACTAAGTACCCACCAAACAAACCTGCTAAACACATTTGAATAGAACCAGATAGCGCAGAAACCGCGCCTGCCTGTTGCTTATGTGGTGAAAGTAGCAAACTGATCGAGACCGGGAATGACATTCCTTGAGCAAAACTTAAACACGTGAATGCCGTCAGCAATGAAAATACACTGAAGGGGGTAACCAACAACATGAAGCCAGCAACAGCAACAATCGCGAAACTCATCAGCAAGATTTGCTGAGCTTTGTAACGAGCATTGATCAAATTCAGCACTAAGCTACCCGTCAGCAAACCAACTGATGGTATGATCATCAAAGAGCCGTAATCTGCCGCCGTCAATCCTAACTCTTGTTGCATTAAAAATGGATACAAGGAGAGCGTAACCAGAGCCGATAAATAACTAAGCCAGTTGTAGCTCGCACTACCAATCACTTGTGTATTCGTTAACAGACGCAAATAGTTCGCGCTTACTTCGCCTACTTTAAATTTTCTCTTCGGATAAGGCAGCGTTTCTGGCAGCACCAATAAACCAAGTGTAAAAATTGCCATTAAGTAAATCAGCACAAACACGAAGACAGCATGCCAACTCAGGTGAAAAGCAATCCAGCCACCAAACAGCGGAGCAATAATTGGCATCACTGAAGCAGTGACTGAAATATAAGATAGCGCTTTGGTTAATTGCATACCGTCATAACTATCACGCAGTACTGACCGACCAAGTACCGAAGCGCTGCCCGCTCCTAGGCCTTGCAATAACCGTCCCGCTTCAAGGGCAACAATGTTGTCCGAAAACGCGATGCAAATAACCGTACCAACTAGATATACACTTTGCCCCAGAATAAACACCGGCCGACGACCAATCGCATCAGACAATGGGCCGTAAAAAAGCTGAGAGATACCGAAGCCAACGAGAAATAGCGTGACGAGATTCTGAATCGAATGTTGCGGCAAATTCAAGTCATGACCAATCAATGGCAAAGAAGGAAGATAAATACTGACGCCAACTTGGCCTGTGGCAATGATCATCATCGCTAATAACAATGGTGTTTTACGCAAACGTTCCTCCTACTTTGTGACAGATTGATGGCAAACAGTGTATATTTGATACTCAAAGATGATAATCAGCTAAGTTGGAAAGGAATTAATTCCCAAGGAGATACAATGGACTGGATTCAAAGCGTGAAGAGTTATATTCGTGTGGTCGAAGAAGGTAGCTTTAATGCAGCAGCGCGGAAACTCAATACCACCAGCTCAGCTATCAGTAAGCGAGTTCAATGGCTAGAAGATAAAATTGGCGTTCAACTACTCAAACGTACGACCCGCTCAATTAGCCAAACTGAAGCTGGTGCTCTGTTTTATCAACGAGCAAAAAGTCAGCTTGATTCATGGCAATCGGTATTAGATGAAACTCGCTCAGTCAACCAATCACCAGCGGGGCTATTAAAAATTGGGGCAACGTTGGCCGTTGGTTCTAAATTTCTAGTTCATTATCTTGATGATTTTCTTGATAAATATCCAGACATCACACTTCAATTAACAACAACGCTACCAGGTCAATTGCCAGAGCTAAGCTTAGACCTGTTTATTAGCCGGGAATTAGAGCAACTGAACTCTCTAAGTTTCAAAGCTACTGCACTTTTCGAACATAAAGCCCAGTTTTACGCCGCGCCTAGTTACCTAAAGAAATATGGCACACCACAATGCGTTGAGGATCTGACAGAGCATAATGTCCTGATTTGGGGAGAAAAACCCTCACGAGAAATCAAAACAAATCGAGGCAAACGTATCAGCTTGTCCGGTAACTTTGCCACGACCAACCCAGAAGCGCTGTTTCATGGTGCCAAAAGAGGCATGGGTATTTTGATGACGAACAACGTCATGATCAAAGATGATCTCAAATCCGGCGCGTTAGTCCCTATCCTGCCCGATATCACAGCGGATAAAGCCACTGTATATGCCTACTATCCAAAGCTGGATTATCAGCATACCCGAACTAAGCTATTCCTCGATTATCTCAAATCACGATTAGAAGAGGAGAAGCGCGCCTAGCTTAGCGTTTTTATCGCTATAGCTTTAAAAGGTTCAAGCATAAAAACATGAAAATAATGATTTGTTCGTTCACAAAATTTGAAAAATCTGCCTTAGTAACCGATAGTTTATTTGATGCATATCAAATAATAATTCGTCGTGTCTTACACGATATGTAAATAACAACGCTAGGTGAAATGCTCAATGGGTCAGGTACAAATCAGTTTCCACAAAATTGATGAGATATTGAAGCTAAACGGCACGGCTCAGCTAAACCGAGTCACGCTAGATATTCATCAACACTTGCAGAGCCATTGCACTTGCGTTGTAGAAGTTGCGCATCTTCAGCATTCGGCTCATACCATTTCCTTCGCCAGCAATGGAAAAATTACAGACAACCTAAGCTACCACCTTTCAGGCACCCCCTGTGAAAAAGTGGCGAAAGACATTGGCGAACATATTTTCTATCAAGACCAGGTATACAAGCGTTTTCCTGAAGATCAGATGTTTCAAGAAGATGGCATTCAAGCTTACATTGGCCTGCCATTGAAGACACAAAATGGCGAAGTTCTGGGAATTTTACTGTCTACCTTTACCCGAAGCATCCACGCGAAAGAAGCGCAAGATATCCTCGACTTCCACCGATTTTATGCCAATGTCATTATTCATAGCTTACGTGAAAAGTGGGTCAGTGAACGTTCAGATAAGCTTCTTAATCAGCTTAGCTATGAGGTATCGCATGATAACCTAACTGGACTGCTCAACCGTAGCTGTTTAGCTGATACCTTGGAGACATTAACGCAGCAGGCGACTCGCCCATTCAGTTTGGCGTATCTTGATATCGATAATTTCAAATCGATCAATGATATCAACGGAAACTATATCGGCGACCAAATCATTAAGTTCACAGCTAACGCCATTCAACAGAGCTTGTCGTCGCCAAACAATGCGTTCCGTGTTGCAGGAGATGAATTCGCCTTCATCACGTACGACGAAGATCCTGTAGCCGTGTGTCAGGAAGTACTCGACAAAATTGAAAGCGGCTACAGCGACAAATCTAACCGGATTTCTTTCACCGTTAGTATTGGTATTGCACGTGCCCCAGTACATATGTTGAACAGCGATGAGCTGATTTTGAATGCCAGTCTCGCTCTCAAAGATTGTAAAAAACACCGCGATACACGGATTCAGCATTACGACACACACCTTAGTGCGTTATACCACCGTAGGACGCAGCTTATTGAGGCAATGCGAATCCAGCTAAGTACTGATATACAAGACAGCGATGAGTTGTATGTAGTGGTTCAACCGATCGTCGATATCACGAGCGACCGCTGGAATTACTTTGAAATTTTGACTCGTTGGAATAGCAATATCTATGGAAATATCTCTCCAGCGGAGTTCATTGAAGCTGCCGAGCAATCAGGCCTGATTATCGAGTTAGGTGAACGGATTATTGAACTCGCGTGTATCGCAAAGCAAGAACTCGAAGCGAACCTAGGCTATAAAGTCAAACTCTCCATCAATTGCTCAGCGTATGAGCTGGTTGATTCCAACCGTTATATTAATCACTTAACCAACATGGTTGAAAAGTATCAGCACGAAGCAAAAGACTTTGTTATAGAGCTCACCGAGACCGTCTTACTCTCACAAAGTGGCCGTGAACAGATGGTACTTAACTCGTTGCGATACTTGGGTTTTAAAGTCGCACTGGATGATTTTGGTACAGGATACTCAAGCTTGAACTATATACACAATTATCCGATTGATAGCATCAAAATCGATGCTACCTTTGTGCAGAACATGCTCTCAAATACAACCTCTGAACAAGTAGTGTTTTTGATAGCGCAATTGGCAGAGCTGCTTGATGTGGATTTGATTGCCGAAGGCGTAGAAGACGATAGAGCACTACAAAAGTTAATTGAAATGGGCTGCCACTACATCCAAGGTTATTTTTACTCTCGTCCACACAGTGTTGAAGAAATCGTACACCTGATAAATGAACGTGAAGTGCGGAGTGCCTAACGTACTGAACAGACTGCTGTCATAGAATTCAAATCTAGTTAATGCACAAAGTAAAAGAGACCAAGCTATGCTTAGTCTCTTTTTGTTTTTTAAGCGAAGTACTTTATTACAGCACTGCTTTCTCTTTATCGCGTAATAGTCTATCCATTTCATCTCTGTTCGCGACAAAAGTAGCCATCTCTTTCTTAGGAACAGAACTCGCCATTGGGATATTTGCTCGCATAGCGTTAACTGGACGGCCGTATTCAATCAACTCATAGTGAAGGTGTGGCCCAGTCACTCGACCTGTTTTACCAGAAAGACCGATACGCTGGCCTCGAGAAACCTTTTGCCCTTTCTTCACCAAAATCTTACTTAGGTGTAAGTAACGGGTTTTGTATTTGCTGCCGTGCTCAACAACCACGTAGTTACCCGCATAGGGGTGTTTACGAGTCATGATCACTGTACCATCACCAGTAGAAACGACTGGTGTACCGGTTGGTACAGCAAAGTCAGTGCCGTTGTGCGGCGCAACACGCCCCGTTACTGGATGTAAACGATTAGGGTTGAAGCCAGAACTGATACGCCAACGACTACTTACAGGGTAACGTTGGAATGCGCGCTGTAAGCTTTCACCTTTGGCATTGTAGAATTGACCATCAGTATGAAGGTAAGCGGTGATCTCGCGGCCGCGATTATAAATCTTAATCGCCTCAATTTCGTTCTTACCTGTTGGTACACCATTGATGCTTTGTGAGCGACGAACAACTTCAAATCGATCACCTGCACGAAGATCACGTCCAAAGTTAAGTTGTTCTTTGAGTAAGCTTACGACTTGACTCACTTCCGCCGACGTTAAACCTAAACGACTCGCAGAAGAAGAAAAACTGCCTTGAATAACGCCAACTAAAGGTTCTTGGCTCCACACGCCAGGAATGGAAATATCAGTAAAGTCATAGCTACCATCACTATTCAGCTTGTAGACCACCTTATCTGCAATAGAAAATTGCAGTTCCATTTTCGCTAACTCGCCTGTCGCATCATCACGCCAGAAACGGAGCGTATTGCCCGGCTTAAGTGTATCAAGTGCCAAGTAGTTCAAATCCGTTTCCATTACTTTCATTAACGAGCTGTAACCGAAACCGAGCTGACTAAAAATAGTGCTTAGGTTGTCACCTGCTTGGATTTGATATTCGAAGTTCGGGGGAGTGACAACTTCGGCAGTTGTCGCATCAAGAATTTTTTCAACGACCTGAGATTCAGGTAGGTTCAATGCGATGGTTTTGGTTAAAGATGACTCTTTGAGAGAGTGAGAAACACCAATCGCAACTAAAACTGGCAAGGAGTATAACAGCAGCGCTCTACGACTTGTCAGATTCGGCAACCGTCTTGTAATTTCATTTGTAGACACGGGAATTACTATCTCCTTTCAAACAAGGCTCATAGCTTATGCATTCCCGAATAAGAAATCACTAGGAAATTTCGAGATCTAGCGCAGAAAATACTGAATTTTTACAGAACTCAAAAAAAATTCATCACTGTTGCATATGTAAGTTATTCCCTACACGCTGTAATGTGGATGAATTGAATTGATTTGGCGTGTCTGCCATTGCTTGATCGTCACCGTGCGCTAAATATGAAAGCGTGATAGTTGTATCACTTTTCCATTCGAGCTGAGTAAATTTCACGCGGTCACCAACAAAAATACTGTCTAAAAGGACAACTCGGCTCGGCACGGGGTCAAACTTGAACAAGCCAACATAGTTAAACGAACCGCTACCTTGTGTCGTTACAATCATCGGTGCAACAACCCATGAAACACCTTCAATCTCACGCTGAATAATCGACGCAGTTGGAACAAGTACCTGACCTTTTGTCGCACCTGCATCATAGTCACCGATCAAATAGCCGTTTTCTTTATCCCACTCATCAAGAAAAGTGACCGCACTTTGCTCGGGGACTTGGAGCGTCCAAGGATTACGTGCAGTGATACCAAGCGTCTCTTGCACAATAACGTTAGTTTCTACTTCTGTTTGAGGAAACTTAGCCATGATCTCGTCATCAGACAAACTAAAACGATAAACACCCGCGATCACAACCACAACCAATAAAACGATTGGAATAAGTAGAATAAGTGGTATCGGCAGGATTTTTTTGTGAGTCATGAAGACTTCCTTGTTTCAAGGTATAAACGAAAAGCGAGTATACCATTGTATACCCAAATGATTTCACCTCTTCAAGTGTTTCAAAATTAAACTAAACTGATTGTATCCAAATAGTTTCAAGTCCAGAGCTCATAACGAGCTAGTGACACAAGCTCTGTGCTCTAGGTCTATTGGTGTATTGGGACAAATAGGTAATCACGATGACAAAAACCATTCATACATGCGAGTGCGCCTGCGGTTTAGTTGAGATCCGTTGTAAGGGAGAGCCCACCCACACGTCTGTCTGCCATTGCTTCGAATGCCAAAAACGAACTGGCAGTGTTTTTGGGGTACAAGCTCGCTTTGAAAAAGAACACGTCACTTTAAACGGTGAAGTCACTAGCTATACCCGAATTGGCGATGATGGCAGTGAGGTTCAGTATGACTTTTGTCCATCCTGCGGCACGACAATGAGGTTGTTCGTTGCTGCATACCCAGAAATCATGATCATTCCCGTCGGTCTATTTACCGATAAAGAGTTCCACCAACCTACCGTTTCAGTCTATGAACAAATGAAACACGGGTGGGTGAGTTTCGAATGCACAACGGAACACATCTGCTAGCGGGCAATCCACGTTCACATATTTACTTTGGCTCGGACAAACACCCTATAAGTGAGATTTTTTGAGAATGATCAATCGAGTTTTACTGTAAAGGGTTTCGTAACTCGGTGTGAGCGTTATAATCGGCTCCTAATATTTGGTGGGGGTTTATTGTGATTTCCAGACTTCCTCGTTGGGTGGAATATGGCGCGTTTCTACTAGCTCTTCTCGCGGGCTGCGTCAACGCCGTTGGTCTTCTCGGCTTTCAACACCAAGCGATAACTCATCTTTCGGGAACCGTAACTCAGCTAGGGAACAGCTTGCTAACAGGTGTGGATAGCTCCATTCACCTGCTCTTCATCGTATTTAGCTTTTTGATTGGCGCTGCCTTTAGCGGCTTTTTTATTGAAAGCAGTGCGTTAAAACTAGGGCGAAGATATGGTGTTGCACTGTGCATAGAAGGGAGCTTGCTCTTACTCAGCTTGGGCTTTTTGGTGCAAGGGGATTTGTACGGCCAATATCTAGCATCAGCAGCATGTGGATTACAAAACGCCATGATCACCACGTTTAGCGGCGCAGTAGTCAGAACCACACATATGACCGGAATCATCACCGATCTAGGGATTATGATTGGAGAGAGCTTGAGAGGTCGTCAATTTGACCGACGTAAAGCAAAATTATTCCTATTCATTTTCTTTGGCTTTTTGTTTGGCGGCGTCGCGGGAGCGGCTCTATTTATGGTATATGGTTTATATACGCTGGTTTTCCCAGCAATATTGGCTTTTTCTACGGCTCTGATTTACTGGAGTTACCTATACATACTTAGCCGTCAACAAAAAGCATAAAATTTCGATCCGATTGAAGCGACATGCTTCAATCGGATTTGGCTCAATAGGTTCACACTGCAACGGCACAAGAAACGCTGAACGGTATTTTGACACCACTAAAAACCTTAGAATAGATAAGGCTAACTGAATTTCTGGCAAAGAAGTTAGTCAGATCAAAATCACATTTGTTTACCATTTTATTATTCCAGTCACAATGCGCCCCATAATTCACTGCGCAATTCGCCTCTCGTGCTACAATTTTCTAACACAAGCAACATATTCGCATACACTTAGACGTTATTTGACCAATTACCCGACAAATCGGCTGAATAACTAGATGTATTTAATGAATAGTATTGCAATGGATGCAGTTTGCGGGTACCCTCCGCAAAACTGTGATTAAATACGGATGTTTAGTGAATATTTATGTCATGGAAATGGCAAGTATTGACTAGTAGTAACACGAGACAACTATGCATAACACCACTAATGCTACTGAAGCTCCTAAGGGCAACTTTTGGATGTTTTTCATCCCTTCCCTAATTGGTCTTCTACTCTTTATGGCTCCGATCTCTTACGATGGCGGCCTAACCATTCCCGTTGCCGTGATGGCAAAAGTCATCCCAGCGGTGTTAGGCGATACCTTGATTGCTATCGTCACCAGTATCATCGCTTTCATGGCCGTTGCTTCTGTTCTTTGCAAAATTTTTAAGCCAGCTGCAATTTTACGTAATGGTTTTTTAAACGGTCTCTTCAACCCATCTCCACTTTGGCTCGTTGTTCGTTTAATCGGCGGCGCTGCCGTGTTAATGACGTTCTTCCAAGTGGGTCCAAAAGCAATTTGGGAAGAGAACACTGGCGGGCTTGTTCTTACTGGTCTTCTACCTACTCTGTTTGCCGTTTTCATTTTCGCGGGTTTACTGCTTCCGCTTCTTTTGAACTTCGGTCTTCTGGAGCTATTTGGTGCGTTACTCAGTAAAATAATGCGTCCGGTATTCAACCTACCTGGCCGCAGTGCAATTGACTGTATGGCATCTTGGCTAGGCGACGGAAGTGTTGGTATCTTGCTAACCAGCAAGCAATACGAAAATAAGTTCTATACTCAGCGTGAAGCGGCTGTTGTCGGGACCACTTTCTCAGCAGTATCGATCACGTTTAGCTTAGTTGTTATCGCTCAGGTAAAACTAGAGCACTTATTTTTGCCTTTCTACGGCGCTATCTGTCTAGCTGGTATCGTAGCTGCGATTATCATTCCTCGCCTTCCTCCGCTTAGTCTGAAGAAAGATCGCTACATTGACGGCAGCAACCCAGATAAAGACGCAGATGCAGTGCCAGAAGGCCACACCACATTCTCTTGGGGTATGGATCTAGCTCTTAAGCGTGCTGGTCAAGTCACATCGGTTCAGTCTGTATTTAAAGAAGGCGTACACAACGCAGTCGACATGGTATTTGGCGTATTACCTGTAGTGATGGGTCTTGGTACCGTTGCATTGGTGATTGCAGAATACACGCCTGTATTTGCAATTCTGGGTCAACCGTTTATCCCATACCTAGAGCTACTGCAAGTCCCTGAAGCTGTTGCAGCATCACAGACAATCGTTGTTGGCTTTGCGGATATGTTTATTCCAGCAATTTTAGCGGCCTCAATCGATAACGAAATGACACGTTTTGTTATTGCAGCAATGTCAGTAACTCAGCTTATCTACATGTCGGAAGTAGGTGCCCTACTGTTAGGCAGCAAAATTCCAGTAAACATTGTAGAGCTCTTCGTAATCTTCATTTTACGTACGTTAATCACATTACCTGTGATTGCTGGCGTTGCTCATCTTATTTTCTAAAATCGAGACGTCAATAAACAAAGGCTCCGCATCGTCGGGGCCTTTTTTATACCTAAAACTCCGTCCACATTAGGCTTTTAGTAAAAAGCTCATAATTTACAAAGACAAAACTTCAACAAAACACCTTTCAGCACCAACAAAATTTTCATCACCTCACCTGTAAAGCCAGTTAATGCCACTGTTTGTTAAGCAATTCTTTTCATTATGACTATTTCATTAATTGAGCTCGCAAACATGATCACACTCACAAGTTTTAACGTAAATTGTCGGTTTGTTTAAATTTAGTTAAAAAAGACGACAAATGAGTTCATGTTTTTGACAAAGATGTCGATAAAAATATAACCAAACACAATAGGTTTCTCTTTATGCCCAATTCGCTCGGTTTAAAAGAGGCGAAAGCAAAGTGGAACCAACCGGGAGAATCAGAGGAAAGCTCATGAAATTCAGACATAAGGTTGTCACAGCCTCTTCATTTTTGCTGCTAATTACCGTGTCGTTATTGTCGACACAACAAGTTATGACCATCCGCTCCCAAACTCAGGAGCAAATCGACTCAAGTGTCAACGAGATATTGACCAGTGTTGGTAACACTGTGCAATCAGAAATGAATGCAAAGAAGGATCTCGCTCGCTCCATTACTGAAGTGATTGAGCTTGACCCCAGTTCACATAGCTATGTTCAAAACATACTTGAAAGACCCACGCCAAAAAGCAGCTTCCTTGCCATCGGTTTTGGTTATGAAAGTAATGGCTTTGTGATTGAAAATGACGACGGCTGGGATGCGGGCCCAGACTACGACCCACGTCAGCGTCCTTGGTTTATTGCAGCTAAGAGCAAAGGCGATTTGGTCGTAACCGATCCGTACGTCGATGCGTCTTCGAAAAACGTTATCATCTCTGTTGGTACGCCAGTAAAAGAAAATGGCCAGTTTTTAGCCGGTATGTTTTATGACCTCGAATTAACTACCCTTTCTGATCTCGTCAACCAAGTGAATCTGTTTGATGCTGGTTACTTATTTTTGGTCACCGCTGATGGCACAACCATTGCTCACCCTCAAAGTAAATACAACGGTGAGAAAGTCGGTAGCTACCTCCCACAAATCGAACTTACGCAATCAGCACAACATGTTGAGATTGATGGCAACCGCTACATGGTTAACCTGACTCACATTCCTGGCGAGAACTGGTACGTAGGTTCGGTGATCGATGAAGCTGTTGCCTATTCTGCCGTAGGAGAGCTTCGTAACAACGCTATTATTTATTCAATCATTGCCGTGATTGCATCTATTATCGCCCTAACTCTGTTGATTCGCACTCTCATGCGTCCTTTGGACACGCTAAACAATGCGATTAAAGATGTAGCATCAGGGAAAGGCGACCTTACACAACGCCTCGAAACAGATACTGACCAAGAGTTTTCTGAGCTTGCCACAAACTTCAATACGTTCATGGAGAACTTACAACAGCAAATCATTGAGTCGAAACGTATTTCTGATCAAATTTTAAATGGAACTCAAATCACCGCTGAGGGCGCAAAAGACTCGGCAGGCGCAATTCACACTCAGCTGCAAGAGCTAGAACAACTTGCTACCGCGATGCATGAGATGTCTGTCACCGCGACAGAGGTTGCTAATAATGCGCAAGGTGCGGCAAGTGCAGCCAAAGAAGCCGACCAAGCAACGGTTGAGGGGTCTTCTATCGTTGGTGAATCGACACAAACGATAAACATGCTTTCCGATAGCATTGACCTTGCAGTCGAAGAAGTACAAGTGTTGGAATCTGCTACCGCCAATATCGAAACGATTCTAAAAGTCATCAACGATATTGCGGACCAAACGAACTTACTCGCGTTGAATGCCGCAATCGAGGCTGCACGTGCGGGAGAATCTGGCCGAGGCTTCGCCGTTGTTGCAGATGAAGTCCGTACACTGGCACAACGTACTCAAGAGTCGACAACAGAGATTCGTACTATGATTGAGCAACTACAATCTGGCGCTTCTTCTGTGGCAAATGCCATGCATCAAAGCAAAGGTAGTGCTATAGAGGCCGTTGAAAAAGCGGATTTAGCAAATAGTGCGTTGCAACGCATTCGTGACGCGATTCAGCGTATTTCCGATATGAACTTGCAAATTGCCTCAGCAGCGGAAGAGCAAAGCCTTGTCGCTGAAGAGATCAACAACAATACGGTGAATATTAAAGACCTATCGACTCAAGTCGCCGAATCGGCAAATCGAACCAACGACGCGATGCAGGCGCAACAAGAAGATGTACATAAACAAGATCAAATCTTAAATAGATTTACTGTCTAACACTCATCTAAGCAAAAGCAGCGAGCACCGGCTCGCTGTTTTTGTTTTTAACCCTCAACCCTAGTATTGGTCGATGTTACATGTGACATGTTGTTGCTATTAAGCTCAACATTACAAGAACGCCGACTATGTGCCCTTTCAAGTTTAATTGAACTCGACATGGATATAGCGATCATTAGAACGGCGATAATAACGGTCGTCCACTTTTAGATAAGTGAAATCTCCAATCTTTATGTAGGTACTATTCCGAGGAATTCGGTCATGGTAATAGTAACTGCGCCTTGGTCGTCTGGTCTCCACATAAATAACGTCACGATGTTTGTGTTTATGCTTGTGCTTGCGCTTGTGTTTATGATGGTGGTGATGCGCATGATGGTGATCGTACCGATGTCCATGCTTATGCTTCGGGTCAGCAACCGCTTCTGTACTCAACACACCTAAAGACAACATAACGCCAACCATGGCAAAAGATAATTGCTTTGACAAAACAGAGCCTCTTATTCATATCAACATCGATATAATAGAAGGGTGAATCACTGTACATGTCAGCCTTTCGCTAAGGAGTTTTACTAAAAAGTCAGCGCTAACCGTGATTATCAGAGAAACGTCAAACATCACAAATGCTGATGACTTTGAGTGGCCTGGGTTCGGCTATGAATACAAAAAAGCCGCCCGTTTGAATCGAGCGGCTCTTTTTAAATAAGCTAGCGTGATTTTATACTGCTTGGGCAAACAGCAAGAAACAGCCGAATAGGAAGATCATGCTCATTCCCATTGCGCCGCCACCAGCTTCATAAATATTGTCATCTTCTACCGGCACTCGGCGCACTTTCATGGTCATTGATAATGGAACAAAGACCGCGAGAAACACAAGAATAATCCCCGCGTAGCTGAGAATAGCTAGGAAGTGTTCTGGCGCAAATACAGCACCTAATAGTGGTAGCACAAAAGTAGTAACAAAAATCACTGGCTTACTTGCTTTCAGTAGGTCTGCATTTTGATCGTATAGCGCCATTGCAACACCTAAGAACGACGTTAGTAGTGCCAAACCAGTAAACATGGATAGGATGAACTCTAAGCCCTCGTATTGCTGACCTAGTACCGAGATCAACTCTGTTACGTTGGAGTATTGAACAAGCTCATGAGGTGGTAGATTGCCGACAACCGCTAACAACCATAATAGGTAACAAACAAGCGGAATAGTTGAGCCCACGATAATCATATTACGCAGCTGTGTTTTACTCGCTTCTTTGTTGTAAGTTACAAGCGATGGGATCACGACCATAAAACCGAAACTGGTGAAAAGCACCGAACTGGTTTTGATAAGTGCCATTTTATCGTCGCTCACAACCTCATCAAGTCCTTCAAACGAGACGCTTGGTGCAAGCGCAAAAAGTGTCAGGATCAGCGCTACGATCATGCCTAGGAACAAACCGCGATTCAGCTTATCTACTACCCCTGTACCTGCCGAAACAATGATACCAACTAAAAGAGTAAAACCGACTTGGCTTGAGATCGTAGATGTTGGAAGCCCAAATGAGGCTGTTACTTTTTGTACGAGATCACCCGCACCAATGATGTAAGCCATTAATAGACAAACTAGCAGGGCGTAAAGCAAGCTGTTGGTTACCAACTGGCCTCCTTTACCAAGCGTTTCGCGAGCAATTGCATTCATGCTCACACCACCACCTACTTTGCAACTGGCTTCAAGAAGGAGCAGCGCAGCATAAGTCGTTCCAGCCCAGATGAACAACATAAGAAGAGTGCCCCAAAGGAGGCCAAATTGAGCAAGCACCATTGGTATAGCAAGCATACCAGCGCCAAGAGCAGTACCTGCAACGATCAGGGAGCTGCCGACAAGTTTTAGGTTCACGGTTAATACCTCTAAATTCAATCCGTTAATTTCTCGCCAGTTGTGCTTTATCTAAAGCACACAACAAAACGCTCCGACTTAGTCAAAATTTGGTTACAAGAGCACTATGTTACAAGAGCCCTGTATGGCTAAGAAAACACGCAACAAAAGGTAGTTAATCATTTGCACATGAACACTTGAGAGTCGTTTTTGGCGATGTCATCGCTGATGAAATGTGCGCAACTTTGGGTTCGAAGCAAAATTGTTCATCTTAATTCATCAACCCCATTCGTTATGAATGGATTTGGTTCGAAAAGATTGTAAGGCATAAGCAGGACGATTGAAAAGCAAAAGGTCAATCTTATAGCGATATATTTTAACAACTCTTATCTTTTACCTAAGATGCGTTGTTTTTTTCGTCACTAATTAGTCTTTTATCGCTTAAAGAGAAGGAAGAACGTGCTCAATGGCTCAATTTGGCTGGGTGTACAGATTAATTTACAGTTTAAGTGAAGGTGTTAGATTCCAAGGACGTAGCCTAGATCGGACAATATCGCTATTATTCGCTGCGTACCGACACTGTTCGGTTCACATACCTCTAAACACTGATTTACGGTTCGAAAATATAGGTAAATGAGTGTCCGAATGCTGGGTGTGGTTCCCCAGCATTTGCATCCTTTCTTTTAGATGTCATCAATTGATCGAAATTGCATAAATCTTGTATCGCCCGACTTTACGACTGTGTTAATACGCTTTATCTAGCGCGCCAATGATATAAGTTAACACTGGAATACCCATATCGGCGACCTGCTTCTCAGTCTCACTCATATTTTCATGCGCCATCCGCAGCTCTACTTCACTTATCGATTCTTTGTGAAGGTAAAGCTCTTTGTAGTTCATCAATCGCTGTTGTGACTGTTGAATCAGTGTCACAACATTCTCTTTAGTCTCACGATGTTGCTGATCAATTTCACTAAATAAATGATCTAAAATGCGTTGCATTTTGCGAATAGAAGCTTTCGTTTCTATTGATTTGTATGATTGATACTTTTCCATTGAGTTAATAACTGACTAAAATATTTACGTTTTTATAAGACAGTTATTTTTATACTGATTGCAAAGCAGGTAAATATGTGGTGGTTAAACTGGTCCACTTCTTGCTACGTTTAGGTCAAAACTGTCCTTTCAGGAGAGCACATGCAGGTAGACCCTATAATTCAAGCACTGATCGCAAGACGAAAATCGAATGGCCTCTCCCGTGAGCAAATGGCAAACATCGCTGGAATGAGCGTAAAAACATATCAAAGGATCGAGCGCGGAGAGTCCGATCTTAAACTCTCACAATATCGTGCCATATTGCGTTCGCTTCATTTGACTGACCTAGATATTGCCTTAGATGCACGTGATGTTCAGCATGTCACAGCAAATGACTTAACGGCCGTGGCGCGATTGCTCTCACCGGAAGCTCAGTCCCTGCTCGTTCGCCTGTTATCGTTAATCCTTGAACAAAAGAACAAGAAAGGTGATTAACCACATTACTCATACCCAAACGTGAATGCCCTGTTGAGCGTTGAAACATGAACCGTTTAGACAAAAAAAAACTCGTCAAATGACGAGTTTTATTCTTTATATCAGTCCGTTACTCTAGGCTTTTCAATTCCGATGTATCAACGCCTTTTATTGCATCTTTCGCCACTTTATCAGGATCAAAGACATCACGTTCTTCATATGAATTATCAATCATGCCTTGTCCTATCGCGGTCGCCTGCTTTTGTAACTTGTTACCCTCTACCTCACCAGCATCCCAGCCTTGTCGATAATCTGAGTCGGTTTGATACCTTGTTTCGTCCTTAATATAGTGTTCAAAATCATTCCCTGCCTCTTGCATACCACTATGCCGACCGTCATGAAAGCCTTGGATATAAGCTTCATCATAACCGCTCTCTTTTAACGCGCTGTCACTCGTACCACAGCCTGAGAGGAGAACAAAAAATAGCGAAACGAATACCTTATGAAACATATTTAGGCCTCAAAGCTTTCAAATAAATTAATCATAGTTCGCGATTTCAACTTCTGCTTACTTCAGGCTATTAGATAGCATTGTGACTCGACGAAGCCTGTGAACTTGAGTCCCTACAGTGAGTACAAAGCTGGACAAAGCATCACACCTACTGATAAACATTATACTCAACGCGCGTTTAATACTTCCATCGCAAGTGCTTCATCATCTTGCTCAGCCAAACCGCTAATGCCAATTGCACCGACGATTTTCCCCTCTTGTTCTATAGGCACACCACCCATAAAGCCTGTGATCTTCGGGTCAGTCCAATAACTCAACTGCTTACCCGTCTCACGAGCCCAAGCACCCAGATTGCCGCTAGGCTGACGGTCTCTAGCCGAGGTGTAAGCTTTGTTCTGTGCCAACAAACCTGCTTGCAGACTCACATCATCCATTCGGGCAAAACCGAGCAATTCTCCATGTGTATCAACCACGGCAACCGCAATGTTTTGCTTGCGAGCAGTCGCAATTTCCAATGCCGTTTGAATCAGAGTTTGAACTTGTACGTATTTCATTTTTCTCTCCTACGGGATCTCATGACCAAGGGTTTTCTCGAACAAGCCATACCAATGGCTACGTGATAGCGTGACGTTCTCTACTTGAGCACAAGTGCGAATACGCTGTGGGTTTGCAGTACCAATAACAGGCTGAATTTGGTTTGGGTGACGCGTCAGGAAGGCTAAAGCAATCGCCTCAGACGACACACCATATTCAGCTGCTAGCGCCATTACCATCTCCGCCGTCTGTCTGGTGTTGTGATCATCAGAATGTAAACCACGCTCTGAGAATCTTCCCTGCGCCATACTGCCCCACGCTTGCAGTTGGATATTGTGCTTACGGGCATGTTCCAGTATTCCTGCAACGTAGTCAGATGCAGACGAAGGAAGCCCCATGCCTTGCTTGATGAAGTCAGACTTAGCCAGACTCATTTCCAACTGGTTCGCCACAACAATTTCGCCCGTTGCTTGTTGAAGAAGATCAATTTGAGCACTGTTCATGTTAGAAACACCGAAGTGGTTAACTTTGCCAGCTTGTTTCAGTGCTTGGAGCGCTGTGCCCAGTTCTTCAAATTCAACCAGAGGATCAGGACGATGCAGCATCAAAACATCAAGGTTTTCCACGCCAAGGCGCTCAAGAATGCCCTCAACAGAAGCCGTCACCCATTTGGCAGAGAAGTCATACTGCTTAACACCTTGCTCATCTCCTAGACGGATGCCGCACTTGGATTGCAGATAAATTCGCTCTCGTAAGGTTGAGTCATTGGCTAAGATGCACCCAAACACTTCTTCTGCCTTACCGAATTTGTAGATATCCGCATGATCAAAGAGATTGATGCCAACCTCTAATGCAGCCTCGACAGCGGCATAAGCTTGGTTTTCATCTTGGGCGGTTAATGGGTTGCGATTCCACTCCCCTCCAAGTCCCATACAGCCGAAGACCAAGCGGCTAACGTTAGGTAAGGTTTTGGCGAGCGGTAGTGTTGGATTGTTCATCGTTATTCTCACTTTTCCGATTTCTGCATCTTCAATTTCTTAAGTTAACTCGAACCATCTTACCGTTCGTAAAAATTAGTTTAATACCGTAAAATCGAATTCATTATCCTCGCTACCGAACAATTAAAGCGAACAATAAAGACGAGCAATCAAGATGGCAGATTATAAGAGAATCGAAAAACTGATGCTGTTTGCCGAAGTGGCTCAAACACTCAACTTTTCTAGGGCAGCGGAGCAACTTGGCATTTCTAAAAGTTACCTGTCGGAACAAATCAAGCGATTGGAATCGGAACTCGCCACGCCTTTGATTGTTCGAACCACACGCAGCGTGAGATTGACGGCAGAGGGTGAGTCGATCTTTGCACAAGCGGAAGATCTCAAACGCCGCGTAATGGAAATGGAAAAGAGTTTAAGTCAGCAATCTGAGCAAGTAGACGGTCTGATTCGGCTTACTGCTCCCAAGATGTTTGCCGAAGCGGTGCTGCATGATTTGTGTGTGGCGTTTCGCGCTTTACATCCAAACGTAGAGTTCGAGATTCTTTCTAGCTATCAAGCGTTTAATCTGACGGAAACCAGCGTCGACTTTGCGTTTCGAGCAACAAGAACGCCGCCCGAGAATATGATTGCGCATCACCTTTTGGACTACCACCACTGGCTGGTTGCCTCACCTCTGTATCTGCAAGAAGAAGGTACGCCAGAGACGTTAGCGGATTTAAAACAGCATCAATGCTTAACCACATTGCATCAAAAAGAGTGGCCGTTAAAAACGGGAACAGTTCAAGCCCAAGGTTGGCTTTCAAGCAATGAAAACCGCTTACTCAAAGAATCAGCCCTGTCTGGCAATGGCATTGCTCGGTTAGCAAGTTACTTTGTCGAACAAGACGTTGAGCACGGCCGTCTAGTGCAGGTTCTATCGGAAGAAACTGACCACCAGCACAACGCGGTTTACTTGGTGTACCCACAACTTATCTATCAATCGGCGAAAACCAGAGCCTTCATTGAATTTGTGAAGCAGCACTTTGCTAAATAACTAAGGCAGTCAATCCGCCGACCACACCGAGCGGATATCTGGCCAACCCCAATTGGTTAAAGCAACGTCTTCTAATACACCTTGGAAGCGCAAAGTTTGTGTATGGTGGAACATAGGTGTAATCCAATACTCGCTGATCAACGTCGATGAAATTGGCTCCAATGCATTAAGGTAGTCCTCAAGTGGAACGAAAGATCTGACTCTCTGTAGTTGTTCATCTAACCATTGTGCGTTCTTTTCTCCCAAAGTGTGGAATAGCACAGCGTTGCTGAAGAAGTTCGTGAACGCTGAGGCATGACGATTATCATCTAGGTTTATGTTCGTTACGACCATTGTCTCATTTAGCTCACCGTTCTTAGCCTTCTCGTTCAGCTCACGGTAGGAATACATAACAATTTCTACTTTACTGCCAACACTCGCCAAACGATTAGAAATAGCCCGCGCACAGCGACGCAATGCGGTATAGTTATATCCTGCTATCGTAATGTGTTTAGGTAACTTAAGCGGCTCACTGAACGGACGGAGCACTGGCTTCCAACCTGGTAGCAGGTTATAAGCGGGTATACTCCCAAATACAATATTCTCGCGGCGCATCACTTCGGCCAAGTGCTCAGGTTGAATTAGCTCACTAATATAACGGCGCTGCGCTAAAGAGAGTTTGTGCTTAGCGTGCTGATTAAATAAGGCGAATAAGCAACCATCTTCTATTCGACTACGCTTGCTCGCCGATGAGTTTTCTCGGTTTTGCGTCGACATATAGTGTCCACACAAATCCTCCTCGGGCGAAGCATCCCTTTGCAACGTATTTGCTGCCAATGACGGGTTCTCCATTTGCTCGTCATTAACAATCCAGATAGTCACCAAATCCGTTAGAACTCTACATGCATAGTAACCATTAAATGCTTGCAGTTTTAAACGACTTTCATTGTGCTCGACAACAGAGAATGGGCCACTTCCGACCACCAGCTTGTTATTCGCTACGTTAACTTGGCTTACTGGTTGAATGCCGTATTTCACACCAGAAATAAGTCCAGCAAAGCCCAAGTCAGCTCGATTAAGCCTAAAAACAACTTTCAATGGCGTTGGCGCAGTAATGTTAGCAACATGTGCCAACTCTTTTTCGTAGTACTGTAGTGAACTCAACTTTGCAAACAAGCTAACCACTGTTTCTGCATCAATGGAATTACCATTATGAAAAGTCAGACCAGGACGAAGGTAGAAAGTCCATTCGAAGGTGTCTTCGTCATAACGCCAGTGATGTGCGAGTTCTGGTTGCACTTTCCCATTGTTATCACTCGAAACTAAGCAACAATAGATTTGCCTTAATAAGAAACGTTCGCTGCTACGCTGAAGTTGATGTGGAACGACGCGCTCAAACATTCGCTTATAGGTTAATTGAATATTGAGCTGTCCTTCTTGCACAGAAGCACCAGACGTTGTTTTTAACAAACGGCCAAATGCCATTTCGTCTTCATCTAATATCGCCAGTGCTTTTTCATACTTGCCTAACTTGATACGTTCAAGAGCCAAGCTCTCTTTTAAAACGTCTAACTCCATATTCAGAATAAGAGTCGATCGTTGGTTCCGCCCAGGTTTCGGGTACCAGCTCAACCACGCCTTCTCCTGCATTTGCGTTAGCAGGCTACGAGCATGCCGAGAAGAAGTGAACATGATGTCGGCAATGTCCTGTAACGTGGTTTTTGTTTCATCACCAACACTAAACGAGAGTAATCGTTGGTAATAGCGAAACAAATTGAGATCAGACACTGAATCAACCTTAGATCTGTGAAGTTTGTGGATAGGAATAGTTTACTTAAGTTGGCGGTAATAAAATAAGAAAACTTCCTAATTATCTGTTCCCCTTTTCCACAATTAACCTCCAAATTCGGCTTTAAAGCCTCAGATATTTACGTTATTAGGAACAAAGCCAACAAAAGCACTCTCTTTTTTATATCCCCTTTTATACGCATAATTTACTCGTCAGCGTAAAGGAGGAAGAAATGAAGAAGCCAATGATGGCGTACTTTTTTCAGCAACGCCTAGCTCAATCGAGTAATAAAATAGAAGTGATGACTCTGGTCTATCTTAACGATATGTTCCAGTGGTCATAGCCTAACCTCAAGCAGAACTTAGCTCCTGATACTACACCCCCACTTCGTTGTATCTTAAGTTCTGCTTTTTCATCTTTTGCACTCTACTACCTTATTGCAGGTTACTAAAAGTTAACTAGTTGAAACACCGCAAAACAGAGTCTACATTGAAGTCTCATCCCCCAATCGCTTTGTTGAGAAAGGGGCATTCATGGATATACACCACCAATTCGGGAGTCAATATGGCAACTTCAGTGAAACTTAAAGCGGGCGACAGCTTCCCTCATCTTCAAGCCACTTTGCTAGATGGTTCAAGCGTAACGTTGGGTCAGCCGCAAGGTGATGCGACTTGGCAGGCAGTATTCGTTTATCGTGGTAAACACTGCCCTCTTTGTACTAAGTACCTCAACGAGCTTGAGAGTTACAAACAGGCTTTCGCTGATGCTGGCGTCGATATTCTTGCCGTTTCTGGCGACTCAAAAGCACAGCTAGAGGGGCATCTAGAGAAACTCGAAATCAGCTTCTCTATCGCTTACGGCCTGACCGAAGAACAAATGAAAACGCTAGGCTTGTATGTATCTATTCCTCGATCTGAACAGGAAACCGATCATAATTTCGCAGAGCCAGGTCTGTTTGTGGTGAATGAACACGGCGACTTACACGTGGTGGATATTTCAAACAACCCGTTTGTTCGCCCTGAGCTTGGCGCACTATCACGCGGATTGGCATGGATTCGCGATCCAAACAATAACTACCCTATCCGTGGCACATTGGATTACTAATATCTTCTACACCCAAGTAAACTTTCTATCCTTAAATAAGCTAGGATTCTTGCCTTGGTGAGAATAACTTAGAATGCATATCAGATCCGTGAGATCTGATATGTATCAACAAGTTGGAAATAGAGTCCTTGTTCATTATACAACGCCTTGATGAAAAACAAGATCAGTGAAGCCCAGGCTCCCCTCAAACAACGTTAGTTATTTACTTCTAAGTCACTTTCACGATAAATACATGAAATTAAGACTAAAAACTTAGACTTAACGGATGTATAAATCATAACGATACCTACACAAGTAGTTGGCTAGCGATTATTATCCTATTGCAACTCAAAATTGTGCAATTCTAATAATTCATACCATAAATGAAAACATAGATACCGTAAGAGACAAAATAAAAGCAAACGATTAAATTAATAATAAAACACCGTTCAATTAAAATAAAAAACATTTCACTTTATAAAAATGTAATTAATCGTTATTTGCAATCACACATCTTAATTGAGAAATACAGTATGAATAAAATCTCTTTGCTTTATATGGCCGTTTGTATCGGATTAGTTGGATGCGGTTCAGGAGGAAGCGACAACGATTCAGCAAAAGATATACATCCCACCATTTCAAATCCGGAACAAGTCAACGCAATGACGGTGGACAAAGGTCATTTCTATTGTTCTGTAAACCAACAAAAACTGGAACACGGAGGGACATCTGCAACTATGTCCTACCTAATTGAAAAGAAAAGAAATTCTACGGTTGTCGACGATTATGAATGTACCGAATACGGTTTAAAGAAAGGTGAGTCAATTATCGTCACTAAAAGTGCAATTGAAAACTTTTCATACTCAAAACATTATAAAAGCACGAAGAAGAATGACATTAATAGGTTTAAAATCATCTACCCTACAGGGCTTACGACTCCGATTAATAAAGATTATGAAAAAATTACGATCACGTATAATACGGAGAGACCTGACGTTAACATTAAGATAATTCAATATTTTGACGAAAAGTCTAAATTATATACCATCAAAAAATATGAAAGCCACGTTAACGACAACTCACCAATAGGTTTAGTTGAGAAAGAGGAATTCGATAAATATTCCGATTTTGAAAAGAAACTGGAATTAAATAGTGCTTTTTTAAATTCAACTGAAGTGAGTGATTTATTCTACAACTTATTAAGTATGATAAAATAATAACTAAAAATCAAAAACTTAAAAAGTACGATTATGCTCAAGTAGCTTCGATATGCCTGACTCGAAAGAGTACGTTGTTTTACGAAACAAATTACGATTTGAATGAAGCACATCTAAGTTACTTGAGCATAAAAGGCGATGTGTTGTTATCAGCTTTCAAAAGAGAGTGACGTTTGCGATTAACTACTTTGGTCTTAACGAAGCTCAATTTGATGCTTTTCAGACCAAATTCGCAAATCATCAAGAATCTTAAGTGCGGTACGGCCGAACTCTGTTAGTTCATAGCTGACTGCAATTGGGCGGTCGCTGATCACTTTACGCACCACCATACCTTCCGCTTCTAGCTCTTTAAGACGTTGGTCGATCATCTTTTTACTTGCACCGCCTAGCATGCGTGCTAAGTCATTGAAACGAACTGGGCCGTCTTTCAAATGATAAATCAGAGAACCTTTCCATTTACCACCAATTAAACGCATCCCTTTCTCGATAGCACATGGCTCCGCACATACGTTCGCCACTGACTTACGACCTTTGCTATCTACACTGATTCTGCTTTCCACAATACACCTCAAGATACGCACCTAATCTAGGTAACGAAAAGTAAACTAGATACATTTAGTGCTTTAGAGTAATAAAAACGTCACCTCGCCGCAAACAAATAAAAATGGACCGCGTACAGCAGTCCATCTCAATTCATCATTCAGTTCGCACTATCTTTCTAAAAGGATTAGAAGTTTTCGTTAATGTGAGCTTCGAAACGAACAAAATCGTTTTCGATATCTGCGTTCTTCATCACGTCGTAGCAAGCGAATGTAGGTAATGCTGACATACCAAAGAAGCGGAAGTTAGCGTGCATGTGGAACATCAAATCATCCACGCCTTTACCTTGGAATAGGTATTCGCTCTCATCATCAAACGATTCTTCTGGCGCGTTGAATGTCAGTGAAAGCATGTATTTGCTGTTGGTTTGAGTACCGCCTGTACCATAGTTTTTCTTTGGTTCTTCTGCGCTACGGCCATCAAATGCACACAGTGCGCCGCCCATACCCGCAGTAAACACGTCGTCCATGTATTTTTTGAATGACCAAGGCACAGACATCCAGTTGATTGGGCTTTGGATGATCACGCGATCAGCCCATTCAAAGTGTGCGAGTTGCTCATCTACGTTGATCTCATCTTGCATTGTCACAACGCGAACTTCATGGCCTTTTGCTTGCAGAAGCGTCTGTGCTTTGTCGACAAGAGAAGCATTTAGACGACCTTCTGAATATGGTGATGGTTCGTGTGCATTGATGATCAGTACGTTGCTCATGGGATTACCTTTAAATAAGTTCACAAGATGACGCAGTAACCATTGTGCGTCGGATGTGGTTTATTATGGTAACCTAGAAATATAGTGCAATTAGTTAACTTTTAGTAACCTACTTAATTTTTTATTATATCACTGTTTTTAAAACATATATTTTTTCAATTTTTTATTCATCGTTATTTTACGATTAATTTTTTCATCGAGTTGTTGCATCTTCCACAGAGCAGGCGTACACTTTATCGCAATTCGACGATTAACTATTAAGGCCAGCGAATGAGTGATAAGTGCAAGGACACGTGCGAAGTTGTTTTTCAGACAACGCAACAACAGCTCGAGAAAGAACAAACTCTCGCAGCGCAAGCAAAAGCTTTGTCGCATCCAGCACGTTTGCGCATTCTGCATATCCTGCACACGCTCGATACCATGGGCGGTTGTTTGAACAGTGATTTGGTTTCTGAACTGGGTCTTGCGCAATCTACTGTTTCCGAGCACTTGCGTATTCTAAAGCAAGCAGGCTTTATCAGCGCCGAGCCAAACCCACCTAAGGTGTGTTACCGCATTCAACGCGACGCGTTTGATCAGTTCAATCTAGGATTTTCCAAGTTCTTTGATTAATGCCCTTTGCACGCTGGTCAGGCGTGCAGAGATAAACTATACCTTTAACCATCGCTTTTCGACGATAAACGAATAAGAGAACACTATGACTACTCAAGTTTTAAATAGTGCCAGCGACAAAATGAGCTTCTTGGACCGTTACTTAACGGTGTGGATTTTTGTTGCAATGGCAATCGGTGTAGGTATTGGCGCAGCATTCCCTCAAGTTGCTGAGTGGAACGAGTCAATGTCAGTTGGTAGCACAAACGTACCGCTCGCGATTGGTTTGATTTTGATGATGTACCCGCCACTCGCAAAGGTGAACTACAACCTGCTAGGCACAGTGACGAAAGATAAAAAAGCAATCACGCTGTCTTTGGTCATGAACTGGATTGTCGGCCCTATTTTGATGTTCATCCTTGCATTGACTTTCCTAGGTGATCATCCGGGTTACATGGTTGGTATCATTCTGATCGGTCTTGCTCGTTGTATTGCGATGGTGCTTGTATGGAACGATATCGGTGGCGGTAACAAAGAATACGGCGCAGCCCTAGTTGCACTAAACAGCGCTTTCCAAATCGTGACTTACAGTGTGATGGCATGGTTGTTCATCACTGTGTTGCCACCAGTCTTTGGCTACGAAAGTTTCGTGGTTGATATCTCGATGATGGACATCGCGGAAAGCGTTCTGATTTACCTTGGTATCCCATTCCTAGCGGGCTTCCTAAGCCGCAAATGGCTGGTCGCTGCGAAAGGTGAACAATGGTACAACGACGTATTCATCCCACGCATTTCACCAATTACGCTTATCGCCCTGCTTGCGACCATCGTACTGATGTTCAGCTTAAAAGGTGAGATGATTCTTGAACTGCCAATGGATGTATTCCGTGTAGCAATTCCACTGGCTATCTACTTTGTGTTGATGTTCTTTGTCAGCTTCTTCGTTGGTAAGAAAATGGGCATCGACTACGACAAAAACGCGTCAATTGCTTTCACGGCAACAGGCAACAACTTTGAATTGGCAATTGCGGTTTCTATCGCGGTGTTTGGCCTAAACTCAGACCAAGCTTTTGCTGGTGTCATTGGCCCGCTGATCGAAGTGCCTGTATTGATTGCTTTGGTGAACGTAGCATTGCGAATGAAAACCAAATATTATGGTTAACCTAAAAAGCACAAAAAATAAAAAAGCGGTAAAACATTAACTCACCACCGTTTTAATATACTCACTGGGCGTTAGGCCGAACTTACTTTTAAAGCGTTGGCTAAAACGCCCCTCTGACTGATAACCACACAACTGTGCGAGCAGCGCAACGTTATACGAGCCATTTTGCATCAAGTAAAGTGCGTGATTTAAGCGCACTTCTGCCAATACTTCGCGATACTGGGTACCTTCTTGTTTCAGTTTTCGTATCAATGTTGCTCGGCTCATAGCAAAGTGCCCCGCGACCATATCTAATGGATGCTCCTCCCCTGGAGAGCGCGATAAGTAACGACTAAGTTTCTGACTAAAAGAGATATGTGAACTCGAGAACAACCGATGCAATAACCCTCTCTCAGCTAGCTGCTGATATAGGCCCATAATCCAATAGCGTTGTGTCGCCTCACTTAAGCTTTCCCGCTCAAACGAAAACAAAGCATTTAACGTCGCTTGCAATGCTTTATCTGTCTCAACAACGGGTACATAGTTTCCTAATGCGTTGCTCATGCTTAGCTCCAACATTTCATCGCTAGGCACACAGTGAAAACTGAACATTCGAGAAAGAAATCGCCCTTGTAGAGGAAGATTTTCAAAATTTAGGGATGCATTTGCTTCACAAAGCATGATATTTGGATGATGGATGTCGAGTACTTCATCTTTCCAGAAAAGATGTTTACTCCCCTTAACAATCTGAATAAGGCTTGGGGAGTGAATCCTGACATTACGAAGCTTCTGCTGCTGCTCCGCACGAAACAGCGTAACCTGATATTGGTGACCCATTCTCTCCCCCTTATATTCAATTATCGCGTGTAAGTCGTGGTTAATGTCGCTTTACCCAAAGCAACACTATTCAAAGTAAACCCTACAATGGCTGGTGGCGTGTTTTCATCCAAATTCAGTTCTTCAGTTGGCAATGCCCACACCGTAAACTGGTAACGATGCATCCCATCATTCTTTGGAGGACACGCGCCGCCGAACCCCGTTGTGCCGTAGTCAATACGAGATTCTTTGCCGCCTAACTTATTCATATCAATGCCTCGAGGCAGTTCGCTAACGGTGGATGGAATATTAAACGCTATCCAATGCCAAAAACCACTGCCTGTTGGTGCATCGGGGTCATACACGGTGATCGCAAAACTTTTTGTGCCCTTTGGAGCTTCTTTCCACATCAATTGTGGTGATTGATTCCCGCCATCACATCCCCAACCAGAGTATTCAAACGTCTTCGCCATCGGGTGGCCTTCTTGAATATCTCTACTCACGAGTTCAAATGCATGGGCAGAACCGACCGCAAAAACACTCAATGCCAAAACTGATTTGTAGATCGCTTTCATGTTTTTCTTCCTTTCAATGAATTCAACACTAGTGTAAGTACCCAGCAGTCCGAATCCTTGTCAGTAAGTATCAAAAAACACAAAATAATCTATAATTTTGACACTTTAAGATTCTAACACAAATTTCTTACTCTCTTAATTGCACTTGGTTTATGCTAATTAATCGCTCACGGAACAAGGAAGGAAAATGGAATTGGATATCTACGTGGTGGACGCCTTCACCGATACGCAATTCAAAGGCAACTCAGCAGCGGTCGTACCGTTAGAGGAATGGCTAGCCCCAGAATTGATGCAAAATATCGCGACAGAAAACAACTTGTCGGAAACGGCTTTTCTAAAATCCATTGGCGCAAACCGATATGAGATTCGTTGGTTCTCTCCGATTACTGAAATCGATTTCTGTGGACACGCAACACTGGCCTCTTCGTTAGTGCTGTTTGATGAGTTTGGCATTAATGGCACGATTGAATTTCATACTCTGGAAGTAGGAACCCTCACCGTAGAGAAGAATGCGCAAGGTAAGATCGAGATGACGTTCCCTGCTCGTCCTCCAAAAGCCGTTTCTGATATTCCCTCGGCATTGATTGATGGCCTAAGTTGCGATGTGGAACGCGTACTGCTTAGCCCTCAAGCGTATTTCGTGGTGGTCGGCAACCAGCAGGAGGTACTTGAGGTTCAATACCGTTCAGAGCACCTCAAGACACTCGCTCCTTACGATGTGGTCGTTACCGCGAAAGGTGATCAACAAGACTTTGTATCGCGTTACTTTTGGCCTGCAAATGGTGGTGACGAAGACCCCGTAACTGGCTCGATTCACGCTGGGTTAGCACCGTTCTGGGCAGAAGCGTTAGGCAAAGCATCACTGGTCGCTTACCAAGCTTCTCAGCGCGGAGGTATTTTGCACTGTGAAGTTACTGGCGAACAAGTAAGAGTATCTGGCGACGGCGTGCTCTACATGAAAGGCCAGATTTTTGTTTAAATGATATTCATGTAATCAACTTAAAAGAGCCAAGTAAAGCACGGCTTCAGCAGGATAAAGCCAGTTTCAATAATTAATCAATTGATGAATATTGAAGGAATTAACTTCCTAGCCGGACAAAACTGACTCACGTTACACTGAATGCAGTCCCACACTCTTCTATAGCTTGATACGAATTCGAGCTCACCTTCTTAGAGGAAGCGTCGCATGATGAAGCGAATCATTCTTGGCACCCTAGCCCTGACTCTTTTAACTGCCTGCTCCAAAGATGACGGACAGCAAGCCCTTGGCACACTAGAACGTGACCGCGTAACCTTTACTGCAACCTCTAGCGAGATAATTCGTGCCCTACCCATCAAGGAAGGCAGCCAAGTCACCGAAGGAGAAGTGCTGGTTCAGCTCGATACAAAGAACCAAGAAGCCGTTTTAGCTCACGCCGTAGCCGAACAAGCCAAGGCTGACGCCTATCTTTTGAAATTGACCAATGGTGAGCGACCAGAAGACATTGCCGCAGCGCAAGCACGCGTTGCCAGAGCGGAAGCTCAATTGGTTGAAGCGCAAAAGAACTACCAACGTAAGGCGGAGTTAGTTCGTAAAAAACTCATCAGCCAATCAGAAAAAGACACCGCTTTAGCAGCCAGAGATTCTGCCCGTGCAGAGCTAGACTCCTCACAAGAAGAGTTCAGCAAACTGACCGCTGGCTCTCGTCCTGAAGATATTGAACAAGCAAAAGCCGCACTCATGGCAGCAAAAGCCGATGTGGCACTACAAGAACAGAAACTGGCAGAACTCACCATCACCGCCACGCGAGATGGCTTGTTAGATAACCTACCGTTTAACCTTGGCGAACGCGTTCCTGTGAATGGTGTAGTTGCTGTAATACAAGCCAGCCGCGTCCCATACGCTCGCGTTTACGTTCCTGCCAACTACCGAGTCGATTTTGTGCCGGGTAAAACGGTTAACGTGCATGTAGATGGCGTTGAGCAACCATATAGCGGCACCGTTCGTTGGGTTGCGACTGAGCCTTCATTTACGCCTTATTTCGCGCTTACCGAGGAAGAACGCTCGCGTTTGATGTACCTTGCAGAAGTCGACCTACAAGACTCAGCACAATCCTTGCCTTCGGGCATTCCAGCGCAAGTGGATTTGGTGGAGTAAGCCAATGACCGAATACGCGATTCAAGCTGAAAATGTAGTGAAGAAGTTTGGTGACTTCACCGCCATCAACAACATCACGCTCAATGTACCCAAAGGCAGTATTTATGGTTTTCTTGGTCCCAACGGCTGCGGTAAATCAACAACCATTCGTGTGCTGACTGGCTTGCTTAGCCCAAGTGAGGGCAACGTGGATGTGCTTGGGCTAGAGATCCCAAAACAATCTGAGCTTCTGCGCCTCAAGATTGGCTACATGACACAAAAGTTCTCCCTCTATGATGACCTGACAGTTCAAGAGAATCTTGAGTTTATTGGACAAATCTTTGGTATGGAAACCAAGGCTCTGAAAGCTCGCATCGAAGAACAACTATCCACCTACGGTCTCGACCAGCTGCGTAAACAGCGCGTCGGCGGAATGAGTGGCGGCCAGAAACAACGCTTGTCTCTCGCCGCAGCCACTATGCACAAACCAGAACTGTTGTTTCTCGATGAGCCCACATCTGCGGTTGACCCAGAGAACCGACGCGATTTCTGGGAGCAGTTGTTTGATCTCTCTGACCAAGGCACGACGATTTTGGTCACAACGCACTACATGGACGAAGCAGAGCGCTGTCATCGTCTGGCGATTATGGAAGCTGGGGAAATCCGCGCCGATGGTGAGCCAGAAGAACTCATGGCCCAAATGGGCGTTAACATCGTTGAAGTCAAAGCGGATAACTTACGCGAGCTAAAAGAGAAAGTCATTCGACGCGAAGAGGTGCGCTCGGCCGCACAGCTCGGCATTCGCTTACGCATTTTGATCCACCAGCACATCGAACAACCGATCGAATGGTTAACCCAAACCTTTCCTGCGCTTGATGGCTGCGAGATGAACATTGCTCGTCCTAGCTTGGAAGATGTGTTTGTCAGCGTTACGGGAGAAGGTCGCCAATGATGAAATCTATTGCCCGCATGAAAGCGGTGATGATCAAAGAGATCCGTCAGCTTTCACGTGACCGCATTACCTTTGGCATGGTCGTAATGATCCCCCTGATTCAACTTCTGCTATTTGGCTTTGCCATTAATACGGATATTCGCAACATTCCCGTTGGCGTCGTCGATCAAAGTGGCAGCACTGCCGGGCGCGTGATCACTGAGTCCGTCAAAGTCACACAAGTGGTCGATGTGGTCGAAACCTTCGCTACCGCTTCTGAAGCCGAGCAAGCCATTCAAGACGGTTTGGTGCGAGCGGCTTTAATTCTACCTAGCGACCTAACCCAACGCATGGTGCAAGGTAGAGAGCTTGGCCAGTGGATTGTGGATGGTTCAGACACCATGATCAGCTCAGCGATTCTCTCACTGCAAACCATGCCGTTAACGGATTTTGATTTTGAGATACGCCCTGCCCCAACCAAAACCTTTGAAGTTGCGCTGTATTACAACCCGAGTCGGCGCTCGGCGGTGAACATTGTCCCCGGTTTATTGGGCGTGATTCTAACCATGACGATGATCTTGTTCACCAGCGCAGCCATTGTTCGAGAACGGGAACGTGGCAATTTAGAGTTACTGATTACTACGCCAATCCACTCCATCGAACTCATGGTAGCGAAGATCATTCCCTACATCTTTGTTGGTCTGATACAGGTGTTTATCATTTTAGGCTTGGGTCATTGGATATTTGGTGTACCGATAAACGGCGCCATTAGTCAGATACTGTTTGGCACGCTGTTGTTTATCGCCGCGAGTTTAACCTTAGGTTTGGTGATATCCACCATTGCGACGACGCAGCTTCAAGCAATGCAGATGACGGTGTTTATTCTTTTGCCATCGATTCTTCTATCCGGATTTATGTTCCCTTATGAAGGAATGCCCATCGCGGCACAATGGATATCCGAAGCGCTGCCTGCCACCCACTTTATGCGAATTATTCGTGGTGTGGTGCTGCGTGGTGCAGACCTAATGGAGCTATGGCGAGATACAGTTTGGTTACTTGGATTCACCGTTATCGGCCTTATTGTCGCTTCATTTCGCTTCAAAAAATCACTCGACTAATTCCACGATATTGCGTTTATTCCTTAAAAACAAAAATAGCCCCAACGAAGGGCTATTTTTTGTTTCTGTATTCATACACTGCGCTATCGAGCTCAACTCTCAGACAATATTAATAGTACTCACCGTAGGAACAATCTCGTAAATCGGAAATATTGTAGTTTTTCAAAGAGTTTATTTTAAAGTTGAACACTACCTGTTTACAGACAACGCCTTCGCGATCCGTGTACGTGATAATACCTTCACTGTACGCACGCTGACCATCAGAGGATGTCACGTCAGCAACAAGTTCCAAATGGCCCTTATGCGCGTCTACGCGATTCATCATCTCAAACACATCTACCCACTCTTCGCGATTTGCCATTTGTATTAGCATGGACTTCGCCTGTGTTTCCAACTGCTGGGGGTATACATAATAACGGTTGTAACCAAAGTATGCGCACATAAGTAATAAAACGAGTGCAAATGAGGTTGTTCTTGTCATACAAGCTTCCTCTTGTTGTTATAAAAATCTTGCTTCGTTAATTCAGTATAGGAAGCGAGCAAAGTTTAGGTTATAGAACTTGCCCAAATAACAGAGGACAGTCAGAGACAGTCAATTCTATGACAAGCTCAACAACAAACTTTATTGCACTCTCATCATGGGCTTGAACAAAAATACGCCATAGAGACAGTAAGAAGTAAGAAGTAAGAAGTAAGAAGTAAGAAGTAAGAAGGGAAAACTAACCGGAGCGCGGTGATAACAGAAAAGTAAAAGGAGTTTGAAGAAAAAGACAATCCGAGTGAATATAGTGAGAGCGGAAATCAAGATTAGATTATCCGCCCATCAACTAGGCTCAAATTGTCAGTGACCACAACAATGTGACTCACCGAATTTAAACGTGTTGGTAACTATCTTCGAGAGACTCTGTCTGCGTTGTTTTCTCGCTCACTTCCACTTTAACCGCAGCGACCTTGAACTCAGGGATCTTCGCATGCGGGTCAGTTGCCGTTGTCGTTAGGCGGTTGACTGGCGATTCAACAAAGTGGAAAGGAATAAACACCACACCTTTTTGAATCCGCTTAGTCACAAAGGCATCAATCTCAATGCTGCCGCGACGTGTAGACACCGTCAGACGCCGACCATTACTGATGCCAAGTGCCTCTGCGTCTTCCACGCTCACCATCGCACGAGGGCCAGCCAGATTATCCAACCCTTTGGTTTTGCGCGTCATGGTTCCAGTATGGAACTGCTCAAGTACGCGACCCGTCGTTAACACAAGTGGGTACTCTTCATCTGGCAGCTCAGCCGCATAACGGAACGGTACGCCCACCATTTGACCTTTACCACGAGTAAACTGGGTTTGGTGCATGATGCGAGTACCCGCAGGGTTGTTCTTGTTGCTCGGCCATTGCACACCGTTTGGCGTAATGGCATCCCAACGAAGACCCGCGTATTGAGGTGTCACGCGTGCGATTTCATTCGTGATATCAGACACGCAGTGGTAATCCCAATCACTGCCCATGGCATTGGCAATTTCTTGAATAATCCACCAATCTTCTTTCGCTTCACCCGGCGCCGTGACAACCGGATTCACGCGCTGAACACGACGCTCCGTATTGGTGAAGTGACCCGCTTTCTCTGCAAATGAGCAAGAAGGCAGAACCACATCCGCGTATTGTGCAGTCTCCGTTAAGAAGATGTCTTGAACCACCAAGAAGTCGAGCGTTTCTAAACCTTCAATCACATGCGCTTGGTTCGGGTCACTCAACACTGGGTTCTCACCCATGATGTACATACCACGAACGTCACGATGGCAAGCCGCATCAATGATTTCTGTCAGGGTTAGACCTTGCTCAGAAGGCAGATTTGGTGCGTTCCATTCAATCGCAAACTTCTGACGCACAATTGGGTTGTATACCTTTTGATAGCCCGGGAAGCTGTTTGGCAACGCGCCCATATCACACGCACCTTGCACGTTTGATTGACCACGCAATGGGTTGATACCACCACCTTCAATACCGATGTTGCCACACAGCAATTGCAGGTTAGCGATAGAACGCACGTTGTCATGACCTGTCGTGTGCTGAGTAATACCCATCGAGTAGTAAACAGCCGTACGATCTGCCGTACCGATCATGCGCGCCATTGCTTGAATGTCTTCGGCTTTTACGCCCGTAACCAACTCCACTTTATCGAGGTTATAAGCTGGCGACATCACTTCTTGCAGTAAGGTATCAAAGCCGTCGACACGTTCTTCGATGTACTCTTGATCGTACCAACCGTTCTTGATGATCTGTTGCATGACGCCATTTAGGAGCATCACATCTGTACCCGGACGGTGCGCCATATACAGCTCTGCATGCTCTGCCATATCGACACGTTTCGGGTCAGCCACAATCAAGCGAGCGCCGTGGTGACGAATGGCTTGTTTGATATGTGAAGCGATGATCGGGTGTGCTGATGTAGTATCCGAACCGATAATAAAGATCACATCAGAGTGCTTAATGCTTGGAATGTCGTTGGTCATTGCACCACTGCCCAGTGACGCCTCAAGACCGGTTACACTCGATGCGTGGCACAAACGCGCACAGTGGTCGACGTTGTTAGTGCCCAGTTCACGACGGACAAATTTTTGGAACGCGTAGTTATCTTCGTTGGTGGTTTTCGCTGAAGAGAAGCCCGCCAATGCGTTGCTGCCAAAATCTTGCTTAATGCCAGAGAACTTGCCCGCAATCAGTTGAATCGCCTCTTCCCAACTTGCAGGCTGCAACCAACCGTCTTTGCGGATCAATGGCGTGGTAAGACGCTCTTCACTGCCAATGAAGTCAAAACCAAAGCGCCCTTTCACACACAGCATGCCTTGGTTCACCGGCGAGTCACCGCCCTTCACGTAACGAATCGTATTGGTTGCTTCGTCCACGAACATGGTCAACTTACAGCCCACACCACAGTATGTACAAATGGTGTCGACCGCTTTCAGATCTTCAGTACGACCTTGTGAACGGTCACGACTATCGACCATCGCCCCCGTTGGACACACTTGAACGCACGCGCCACATTGCACGCAGTTCGAATCGCCCATTAGGGTTAAGCCATTCTTGTTACTTCCAAAGTGTGGACGGTCGTCAGGACGTAATGCAGGACGACCTTGTTTGTCGCACACAAAGTTCAGTACGCCGTGCACGGCTTTGTCACGACACGCTTGGATGCACTGACCACAGCTAATACAGCGGTTGGCATCAAACTCAATAAACTCAGAGCTACGGTCAACTTCGTACTTATGACGCAAGTCTTTCGCACGAAGATCTAACCAATCTTGATGTGATTTAATCTGCAAGGAGAAGTCAAAGCTCTGCTCGGCTTCATATTCGGTGGAGTAGTCACGTAGCGCACAATCGGTATTGGCCTGACAGCCACATTCAAGGCAGCGTGCAGCTTCCTTCATTGCTTCTTCGTTATCAAAGCCCAACTCCACTTCAGCGAAGCTTTGCTCGCGTTGTGCTGGAGTCAGTTCAGGCATGATAGAGCGAGCGACTTTCTGGATGTTCTCGAAGTGAAGCGGGTCGACTTGAGAGAGCTTCTTCTCTTTACGCGAGTTAAACGCCGCCTTTGGCATATCTGCCATATCGCCATTCAAAAACAGGTCAATGGCTTTTGCCGCAACGCGACCATCACCCACCGCTTCAACTGCCGTTGCTGGACCACGGCGGAAATCACCAATACTGAAGATGTTACCCGTGCCTGTGTGCATGGTCTTTTCATCTGCATCGGAGGTGTTCCAACGCGTAAGTGGAATCGACAAATCTTCGCCTTCGAGGAAGCTCAGATCTGGCTTTTGCGATACTGCCGCAATCACGGTGTCGAACTCTTCGGTAAAGAACTCGCCGGTTGGTTTAGGGCTTCGACGACCAGATGCATCCGGCTCACCCAACGCCATGCGCTCTAGACGAATCGCATTCACGCGTCCGGTTTCATCGGCAAGGTTTTCTGCAGGGTTGGTCAAGAAGTGGAATTTCACCCCTTCGTGTTCCGCTTCGACAATCTCGTAGTCTTCTGCCGGCATTTCGTCACGAGTACGACGATAAATCAACGTGGTGTCTGCACCAGCACGACGCGCAGTACGAGCACAGTCAATTGCCGTGTTACCACCACCGATCACCGCGACTTTCTGACCCGTTACATAGTTTTGCTCAGTCACGTAATCTTTGAGGTAATCAACACCTAAGTAGCAACCTTCAAGGTCACTGCCTGTGTAATGCATTTCGACCGCTTGAGACGCGCCGACCGCCAAACACACCGCGTCGTATTCTTCGCTCAATTGAGAAAGCGTGAAATCCACACCTAGCTTTTGATTGGTGTGAACTTGCATACCGTTGCGGCACATCAATTCGATTTCTTTATCGAGAATGTCTTTTGGTAAACGGTATTCTGGAATGCCATAACGCAACCAACCGCCCGCTTTTGGCATGGATTCAAAGACCGTAACGTCGTAGCCTTCGTTCGATAGGTAGTAGCCAGCTGTCAGACCACCAGGACCACTGCCGACGACGGCAATGTTCAAACCTTTGCTTGGTTTCTTTTCTGGTACATAGGCTTCATGCGCAGACAAATCCGCATCCGCGGCATGACGTTTTAGCTGACGAATTGCAATAGGCTCATCGACTAACGAGCGGCGACATTCGCTCTCACAAAATGCAGGGCATACGCGGCCAATCGATAACGGCATAGGCAGCGTACGCTTAATCACTTCAATCGCTTTTTGATGATCGTTCTGTGCGATGTGATAAAGGTACGATTGGATATCTACACCTGCTGGACACGCGGTTTTACATGGCGCTTCACAATCGGCGTAATGGTCCGTCATGATGCGGTTGAGTGCTTTTCTGCGGTGCTCGCTTAATTGTTCTGATTGCGTGACCACATTAAGGCCGCGGTAAACTTCAAGTTCACACGCACGCTTAGTACCGCCGCTTTCGACTTCAACCACACACAAGTCACACGGTACTTTTTCATTACTTTTGTTCATTCCGCACAGCGATGGGATCTCGACCCCACACACTTTTGCTGCTTCTAAAAGGGTTAGACCCTCTTCTACAATTCTATATTTTCCATCGATGACAATTTCTATCATGCAACCCCCGCAGCAAAGCAAATCCAAATCTGCACAAGTAAAACCATGCATTCTATAAGGATAATCATTTGTAAGACAAGTTAGTGTGATGTAAAACTTATAAACCACATTTTTCACGTGTCATAAAAAGCGAGGGCTTCTTTCGCTAACTTTCAACACTCGGTGTTTAACAAACGTTTTACTCCCTCGAAAGTGCGAAAACTGAAGGGTTGGACTATTTTGATAATAAGAGTAATAAATGATTGACCTTACCCTTAGGTTAACCTTTAGAATCGAAGGGTTTTCATCATTTTCATCAAACACATGGGAAAGGGTATGCACTTAAAATCGCTGCATACAATTTGGTTAACTCTCTTCACGACGCTAGTGCTATTGGTATCTAGTGTGGCGAACAGTGAGCCGTTGATGAATATTCAAATGATGTCTACTGGCATGGCTCACCATCCTTCTATGATGAGTGACAGCGAACACTGCGGTATGCCTGGCATGATTGACGTCTCCATGAGTGACGGTTCTATGTCCGAAGCGTCCGTAGCAGAAGATAGCGATGCAAGAGAAACCAGCATGAACTGTGGTGGAGGCTCTGGCATGGTTCATACCTGCTGTACTGCTGCGTGTACGATAGTTTTCGTCCCCCTACCGAATCCTATCAATAGCCCAATGCCCGTCGTCTATCGCGCAACCATTACTCCTGAAGTTGCTTCCCCAGTCGTACACGTCAGCAGCGACCTGTACCGACCTCCAATAGCCTAAATCCGTCCTAGCATTCGACCCTGCGCGTGTATCGCAGGTTGTTTTAATGCGCCTGAACGATGAGGTAACAAGGCTTTACTGTTCCCGCAATAAAATCCGCACCTCCATCGATCCGGCGAACACTGGATTTAGATTATGGATATCAAACCATACCACTTAGCTGCACCTATTTTTATGGTGGCTCTGGTCGCTGCGCCAACCTTGGTTAACGCCGCAGGTGAAGAGACGCACGCAGCACAAAATTCCGCATCAAGTGAGCGAGCTTCAACGACCAAGCTTGCCCAATTGATCAACGTCGCTTTGAGTAACGATGGCAATCGTAAGCAATACTCAGCGCAATCTGCAGCCATGCGTGAAACGGGCGTCGCGAGCGCGACCTTAATGGACCCAAAACTGAAAGTGGGTTTTGGTGGCTTGCCTGTCGACAGCTTCAAATTCGATGAAGACCCAATGACCAACATCTCCGTTGGTTTAATGCAACAGTTTGAGCGTGGCTCTACGCTTGATTTGCAACAGAAGAAAGCCAATCAACAAGCCGACGGCCTTGGGCTTCAAGTTCATGCTCGTGAGCTTGAGGTAGCCAACAGCATGACTCAACTTTGGTTAGAACTTGGTTACCAGCAACGCGCTGAACAAATCATGCTTGAGAACCGCAAGTTGATGAAGGAGATGGAAAGCTTTATTCAAACCAACTATTCGATTGGTAAGAGTGAAGCGCAAGATCTGCTTAACGCCCAACTTCAAGTCAGCAAGTTGGATGAGAAACTGCAAGCCAACGAACAAATGCAACGTCGTCTTATCTCTCAACTCTCCGAATGGTTGGGGTCAGATTGGTTGGCGAACGAAGAGGCTCTGCACGCGAGCAATCAACTTAATTGGGACACACTGAACAGCAAACTTGCTGCAAGTCAGGGTTTCACCAAGCATTATCAGCAACTCAGCCAACACCCGATGGTTAAGATGGCAGACGTTAGCATTTCTGCCAATAAAACTCAGGTGGAGATTGCTGAGCAAGCCTACAACCCGCAGTTTGGCGTCGAAGTAATGTACGCCTACCGCCAAGCCGACAACATGATGGGTGAACCTGCCTCCGATTTGGTCAGCGCTTACCTCACCATGGACATTCCGTTGTTTACGGGTGACCGCCAAGATCGCAATCTCGCGGCCGCTCAATACCAAGTTGGCGCGGCACAATCACAAAAAGACACCTTACTAACGCAGATGAATGCCAAGGTGAACACTTTGCTGGTTGATCGCGGCAACTTAACCCAACGTTTAGAACGTTATCAATCCACCTTATTGCCTCAAGCGAAAGCGCGCATTCAAGCCGTTGAGCGGGGTTATCAAAACAACACAGCGCAGTTTAACGATGTGATTTCTGCCACGACTGACGAGTTGGCTCTGCAATTAGAGCAACAACGTCTGCTGACCGATCTCAACATCGCAAACAGCAATTTAGCCGCCCTACTCGGTGGTTTCGACTACCAAGTGGCTTCACCGGAAGCTCGCTCTATTTCGACATATTAATTTGTGATTCCCCAAGACAGTTGGGGCTGCAGCTAGGCGGCAAACGAGAGAATCCCATGAGCATAGATCCTCTATGTGATTTGGGTGAACGAGAGCAGGCAACAACGCTGTAGCGTCAAATGTGAAGGGGAAAATAAGGTAAAACAATGAAAACATTAAAAATTGCAACCATCGCGCTGATTGTTGGTGGTGCTTTAGGGTTTGGTGCTAATCATTTTCTTACGGGCTCGGCTCACGACATGAGTGCGATGGGTGGCGAATCTGCTGCAAGCTCTAATGATCCGCTTTACTGGGTTGCCCCAATGGATCCGAATTACAAACGCGACAAGCCGGGTAAATCCCCAATGGGCATGGATTTGATTCCGGTTTACGCAGAAGACCTATCCGGTGAACAAGATGCACCAGGTACAGTGACTATTGACCCTTCAGTAGAAAATAACCTCGGGGTTAAAACCGCAAACGCGACACTACAGCAGTTGTCACCACGCATCGAAACGGTTGGTTATATTGCCTTTGATGAAAGTCTGTTATGGCAAACCAACGTTCGTGTGGCGGGTTGGGTAGAAAAACTCTACATCAATGCCGTGGGCGAGAAAGTGAAGAAAGGCGATGTGCTTTTCACGCTTTACTCTCCAGAACTGGTTAAAGCACAAGAAGAATTGCTGAATGCGTACCGCACTGGCCGCAAAGGTCTTGTAAAAGGCGCGACCGAACGCTTGGTAACGCTTGGTGTTGACCGTGCTCAAATCAAATCCATTACTCGTAGTGGTAAAGCATCGCAAACCATTGAAATCAAAGCGCCTGCTGATGGCGTTATCGCGAGCTTAAACGTGCGTGAAGGTGGCTATTTGTCTCCTGCTCAAGCGGTGATCAGTGCAGGTCCTTTGGACAATGTTTGGGTTGATGCGGAAGTCTTTGAGCGTCAAGCGCACTGGATGAAAGCGGGTTCTCAAGCCACGATGACCCTTGACGCGATTCCGGGCAATGAATGGCAAGGTGTCGTAGATTACGTGTACCCAATCCTCGATCCGAAAACACGTACGTTGCGTGTGCGTCTTAAATTCCCTAACCCAGATAGCGCATTGAAGCCAAACATGTTCGCCAATATTGCCTTGCAGCCTGTCACTGACGACGCAGTGTTAACGATTCCTAAGTCATCTGTTATTCGCTCTGGCGGTATGACTCGCGTTGTTCTGGCTGAGGGAGAAGGCAAATACCGCTCAGCTCGAATTGAAGTTGGCCGTGAAGCTGGCGAACAAATCGAAGTATTACAAGGACTTAAAAAAGGCGACAAGATCGTTACTTCGTCTCACTTCATGCTCGATTCTGAATCAAGCCAGTCGGCGGATCTGTCTCGCATCAATGGTATAGAAGCGGCAGCGGAAACGGCATGGGCTAAAGGTGAGATCACAGACGTAATGAAAGATCACCGCATGCTGACCATCAACCACCAGCCTGTACCAGAATGGGATTGGCCGGGCATGGTAATGAACTTCACTTTTGCAGATGGCGTTGAGATGGGTAACTTGAAAAAAGGTCAGGCTATCGAATTTGAAATGCAAAAGACGGAGTCCGGTCAGTACCAAATCATCGACTATAAGGCAGACAACAGCGTCATTGCCGCAGAAGTTTGGCTAACTGGTGACATTAGCATGCTGATGGCTGATTTTGGCATGATCACCTTAAACCACCTACCGGTTGCAGAATGGAACTGGGATGCTGGCGAGATGAACTTCTCTGTGGGTGAAGACGTTGATCTATCGGGTTTTGAAGAAGGACAGAAAGTTCGGTTTCTAGTTGAAAAACAAGGATCTGACTACGTTCTTAAACAGCTAGTTCCTGCAACAGTAGCCGTCGAGGGTTAATTATGATCAATGCTATTATTCGTTGGTCACTGAGCAACCGATTCCTAGTGTTGGTCGCGACCTTAGCCCTTGTATTAGGCGGACTTTACAGTGTAAAGAATACGCCTGTTGATGCGATTCCGGATCTTTCTGATGTGCAAGTGATCATCAAGACAAGCTATCCGGGTCAGGCACCTCAAGTCGTCGAGGATCAAGTCACTTACCCACTCACCACCGCCATGCTTGCCGTGCCGGGTGCTGAGACGGTTCGTGGCTACTCTTTCTTTGGTGATTCTTACGTTTATATCATTTTCAACGATGATACCGACATGTACTGGGCACGTTCACGCGTGTTGGAATACTTGAGCCAAGTAGCACCAAAGCTGCCACCGAACGCAAAACCAACCCTAGGTCCTGATGCAACGGGCGTGGGCTGGGTTTACAGCTACGTATTACAAGACAAAACCGGCAAGCATGATTTGGCAGATCTTCGCAGCCTGCAAGACTGGTTCTTGAAGTACGAATTGCAAACCGTGGATGGCGTTTCTGAAGTCGCGACCGTGGGCGGCATGGTGAAGCAGTATCAAGTGCAGATTGACCCTGCCAAACTGCGTGCGTACAACCTCACTCTGCAACAAGTGAACATGGCAATCCAAAACGGTAACCAAGAAACCGGCGCGTCCGTTATCGAAGTGGCCGAAGCCGAGCACATGGTTCGTACCACGGGTTACCTAACCAGCATTGAAGACATCAAATCACTGCCTCTCAAAGTCACCGAGAAAGGCACACCGTTGCTATTAGGTGATATCGCAGACATTAACCTTGGTCCACAAATGCGCCGTGGTATCTCAGAGCTGAATGGCGAAGGGGAAGCCGTTGGTGGCGTTATCGTTATGCGCTTTGGTGAAAACGCCAGTGAAGTCATTGCAAAAGTAAAAGACAAGCTTGCTGACCTACAGCGCGGCCTACCAGAAGGCGTGGAAATTGTTGCAACTTACGATCGCTCTACCCTTATCGATTCAGCGGTAGAAAACCTATGGAAGAAGCTTGCAGAAGAGTTCATCGTCGTTGCAATTGTGTGTGCGTTGTTCCTGTTCCACATTCGTTCTTCATTGGTTATCGCTCTGAGTCTACCGGTCGGTATTCTCACTGCGTTTATCGTAATGCATTGGCAAGGCATCAATGCCAACATCATGTCCTTGGGTGGTATCGCGATTGCCATCGGTGCGATGGTGGATGGTGCAATCGTGATGATTGAAAACGTTCATAAACACATTGAACGAACGCCACTGACCGATAAAAACCGCTGGCAAGTAATTGGTAAAGCCGCAGAAGAGGTCGGCGCACCGCTGTTCTTCTCATTGCTGATCATCACTCTTAGCTTCGTACCGGTGTTCGCCTTAGAAGGCCAAGAAGGCAAGATGTTCTCGCCGCTTGCGTTCACTAAGACTTACGCCATGGCAGCGGCAGCAGGTTTGGCAATAACACTCGTCCCTGTTCTTATGGGCTACTTCATTCGCGGTCAGGTGTTACCGGAGCACAAAAACCCGGTTAACCGTGGCTTGGTCGCATTGTACCGTCCGCTGTTGAACACCAGCTTAAAATACCCTAAGACCATGATTGTTATCGCATTAGGTCTGATGGCGTCGGCTTACTACCCAACCAGTAAACTGGGTAGCGAGTTCATCCCGCCGCTGGATGAGGGCGACTTGATGTACATGCCAACGACCTATCCGGGTATCTCGATTGGTAAGGCGCGTGAGCTTCTACAACAAACCAACAAGCTGATCAAAACCGTTCCAGAGGTGAAAACCGTATGGGGCAAGATTGGCCGAGCTGAGACCGCAACCGATCCAGCACCACTCACCATGATTGAAACCGTGATTCAGTTGAAGCCACGCGACCAATGGCGTGAAGGGGTAACAACCGAGTCACTGCGCAAAGAGTTCGACAAGCTGGTTCAGTTCCCTGGTCTTACTAACGCTTGGGTAATGCCGATCAAAACCCGTATCGACATGCTAGCAACGGGTATCAAAACCCCTATCGGCATTAAGATCGCCGGACCCGATCTGAAAGTGATTGAGAAGATCGGTTCTCAGTTGGAGCCAATTCTTAATGGCGTACAAGGCACCGCATCGGTTTACGCAGAACGTGTAGCAGGTGGTCGTTATGTCACGATCGACATTAAACGTCGTGCAGCGGCGCGTTACGGCTTGAGCATCAAAGACGTTCAGCAGGTGATCTCCACTGCGGTGGGTGGCATGAATGTGGGTGAAACCATCGAAGGCTTAGAGCGTTACCCAATCAACGTTCGTTACCCTCAAGACTACCGTGATTCAGTGGTTAAACTGCAAAACCTACCGTTAGTGACACCAAATGGCGCTCGTATTGCGCTGGCTGACGTAGCGGACATTCGTTATGAAGATGGCCCTCCGATGATCAAGACGGAAAACGCGCGTCCGAATGGCTGGGTATTTGTCGACATCGATGGTCGTGACCTTGGCTCTTACGTCGTGGAAGCACAGCAAGTCGTGGCTGATCAACTGGAGCTTCCTGCGGGTTACTCGCTGGCTTGGTCTGGTCAATACGAATACATGGAGCGTGCAAAAGACCGCTTGAGTGTCGTTGTACCAATCACCATTGCCATCATTATGCTGCTGCTTTACTTCAGCTTCCGTCGTGTCGGCGAAGTAATGATCATCATGCTTACGCTACCGCTCGCTATGGTCGGTGGTTTGTGGCTCATGCATATCCTCAACTACAACTTCTCGATTGCCGTTGGGGTCGGCTTTATTGCCCTAGCAGGCGTCGCGGTTGAGATTGGGGTCATCATGCTCGTCTACCTCAACCAAGCATGGCACTACAAAAAGCTGGATGCGGAAGAGAGCCAACAAAAGCTTGAGGCAAAAGACTTAACCGATGCCATTCGTGAAGGTGCAGGCCTGCGTGTTCGCCCAGTAATGATGACGGTACTAACGGTCATTATTGGTCTGATTCCGATCATGTACGGCGAAGGTACAGGATCAGAAGTCATGCAACGTATCGCCGCACCAATGATTGGTGGTATGGCATCAGCACTGCTGCTGACGCTGTTAGTGCTTCCTGCCATCTTCAAGCTGTGGAAACAACGTGAGTTGCGTCATAGCAATGCGACTAATCACCAAGCTAGCACTCAAGCTAGTGATGTAAACAACAACGCTTAATCCCTACCTTCCCCTCAAACATGCCGTTTTGAGGGGAAGCGACCAAGTTATTAATGAATTAAAACAAGGATATAAAAATGAAAAAGACACTAATTACTCTTGCTCTAGCCCTAACAACAACGACTGCGTTTGCCCAAATGGATCATTCAAACATGGACCACGCGAACATGGATCATAGCAACATGAAGCATGAAAATATGGACCACGGCAGTATGAAGATGGACCACAGTAAAATGGACCATTCAAACATGATGGATATGCCGGGCATGTCGGCAGTTGGTATGCCAGCAAAAGGGGCAAAGCCAGACAAAGTGGTACACGTTATCTTGGGTGATGACATGACCATCAAGTTCAAAAAAGACGTTAAAATTGAGCCAAACGATGTGGTGCAATTTGTGGTCATGAACACCGGTAAGATCAACCACGAGTTTACGATTGGTTCGGCTAAAGAGCAGCTAGAACATCGCGAAATGATGAAGACAATGAGTGGCGATCACATGCATGACTCAGGCAACGCAGTTACGGTAGAACCAGGTAAAGCGAAGCAATTACTGTGGCACTTCCACGGTGACAACAAGGTTGAGTTCGCGTGCAACATTCCGGGCCATGCAGAATCGGGCATGGTTAAAAAGATTGAACTGTAAGTAATTATCCAACTAGACAAAGGAGCTGATGATTCAGCTCCTTTTATTTCTCTGGATCAAACTATTCGTTAGCTCATGATAAGAAATTCTGAGCCAGTGTCTCACGCTAAGATATTTTTATGACCGAATCACCGACGTAATATATAGGCCAAACTACGGGCCTTGATAGCAACACTCTTCTCCTCATATTGAGACCGTATTAGCGTATTGCAAAGAATCCTACATAAAATAGACATAGATTTAACAGTGTTTAGAGTATTGGCTCGTTATAGTTTACGTGACATCGCTACGGTGCGAACTAAAACTAAAATTGAAGAACACGATCCATGAAAAAGTTATTTTTGTTGGCTGGGCTAATGGTTTGCTCAACCCTAAGTTACGCGTCCCAACTGAATGAGGACATTTCTCTCCTCGAGCAACAAACCTCAAGCAGAATTGGGGTGTCAGTTTGGGATACCCAAGCAGACGAGCGTTGGGACTACCGTGGCGATGAACGCTTCCCACTCATGAGCACATTCAAAACCCTAGCTTGTGCCAAAATGCTAAGTGATATGGACAGCGGTAAGCTAAGTAAGAATGCGACCGCAAAAGTCGATGAGCGCAGTATCGTTGTATGGTCTCCAGTGATGGATAAGCTCGCAGGCCAAAACACACGCATAGAGCACGCGTGTGAAGCCGCTATGTTAATGAGTGATAATACTGCAGCCAACTTGGTATTAAATGAAATTGGCGGCCCTAAAGCCGTAACAATGTTTCTGCGAACAATTGGAGATAAAGCAACGCGCCTAGACAGAATAGAACCTCGCTTGAACGAAGCCACACCAGGCGACAGCCGCGACACAACCACACCTAACGCCATACTAAACACTCTTCGAACTTTGGTCGAAGGCGAAACGTTGTCTTATGAGTCTCGTGTACAATTAAAAATCTGGATGCAGGACAACAAAGTTTCAGACTCGTTAATGCGTTCTGTATTACCAACAGGTTGGTCTATTGCAGACCGTTCTGGTGCGGGTGGTCATGGTTCGCGTGGCATTAACGCGATTATATGGAAGGAAAATCATCGACCTGTTTACATTAGTATTTATGTCACAGAAACCGAGCTCTCACTTCAAGCTAGGGACCAGCTCGTTGCGCAGATAAGTCAGTTGATTTTACAAAAGTACAAAGACAATTAAGTCTCTACTCACCTGACCCCATTTGTATCCTTTTCTAGCCCTTCTCTTCCAGAAGGGCTCATTCTGTACTTCCATCTTAAAAACACCACTTATTGAGTAATGACTTACTTATAAATAGGTATAAGATTTACTTATTTAGGGTGAGTTAACGCCCACATTAAGCAACCAAATGCACACAAACGGCGATAATTAAACCATACTCTTACCAAGAAGCACATTTTCTACAAAATAGCTTCACGTAATTTATTGTTGGTATTTGCAACATTGCCAAGGAGATGTCTATTGAGACTTGAAAGAACTTTTAACCCTGATGACTTATCGATGCAAAACATGGAAAGTCCGATATGTATGCCGATAGGGTTTGTTCACTTTTTAGCTCAATCGGAAACACTACAGCAAGTACTTGATACGGTGGCAGAATGGATAAATCGTATATTTAATTCTGACCGTGCGAGTATCACACTTTATGAAAACAATGATCATCTAAAGGTCTACTCTTTCTCTGGTAGTAAAGCGATTCCCGCTGAATTTTTAGTGCCCATTCATCAAGCGTTTGTTGGCCGAGTGTTCAAAAAGCAACAACTGATGATCTGCGATGATGTTACGCAATCTGATGAGATCGATTGTATGATGCTCGCATCCAATGGTATGGGTACGTGTATGGACGCGCCTTTAATGCACGGTAAAGTCTGCCTAGGAACGCTTAATGTTGCGCATCATCAAACGCACATTTACACAAACGAACAAGCGGCACAGCTTCAGTGCATCGCTAATTGGATTGCTTTAAACATTGCCCTTCATATACAGATTATGAAGATGGAGCACCTCGCCACGACGGATGATCTAACAGGTATTCCAAACCGCAGAGAGTTCATGCGACAAATCGAAAGCCGCCTAAATGAATACCGAACCCAGGGCATTGACTTCCATGTTGCTATTTTAGATCTCGACAATTTTAAAAGCCTCAATGACCGATTTGGTCATGACGCAGGCGATAAATCACTGATCCATGCAGTTAATACTATTAAAAGTCATCTACTTGATTGTGACTTACTTGCCAGAGTTGGCGGTGAAGAGTTTGCCATCGTATTAAGAAGTCGCTCATCACAGCAAGCTCTAGACACATTAGAAACGATTCGTAATGCACTAGAAACGACGACCGTTCAACATTCAGGTTGTGATATGAGCTTCACCGCGAGTATTGGGGTAACTCAAGTCTGTCGTCTCGACGACTCATTTGAACCATTAGTTAAACGCGCCGACTTAGCACTTTACAAGGCAAAAGAAACTGGAAGAAATCGCGTTGAGTTTCATATTGGTGAAGAAAGGTAGAAAAAATAAAAAAAGGTAGCGACTCATTGCGCTACCTTTTATCGATTCTAACCCGCTTAAAATAACTAATACGAACTTTAAGCCAGTTAAAAATAAGAATGAGCAAATTTAATTATGCTTTCTTAAGATCTTTAGCTGGGTAAGTTAGTGTTTTTTCGCCTGCTTTTACATGTGTGTAAAAACCGCCACTGCTTAAACCTGTAACAACCATTTCGCCAAGATCGATACCTTTAGTCGCTACTACTACGTCACCGATTGAAAACATATTGAATACCTTGTTTGTTTAGATTAAGACACTAAGTCGTTGCGCGGTATTTAATACGATATTAGGCAAAGCACCTAATCGAGTTTTTTATCGTAAAGATTAATTTATATTTGTCGTGAACTCTAAGTTTCCACATTGAAAATCACAGGATATTTTCCAAAAAAAGATGCGCTATTCTTGTGAAATACGGTAATATTTTCTAGCATCAAGTGCGGAGGTATTCTCCGCCCTCATTGGAGAAAAATGATGAAGAAAGGCCTAAAAATGCGTGCATTAGAGCGTTCTGATTTGCGCTTTATTCATGAACTGAATAACAACCGAAATATCATGGCCTACTGGTTCGAAGAACCTTACGAGTCTTATGACGAGCTCGAAGAACTTTATCGAAAACATATACATGATGACGCTGAAAGGCGTTTTGTCGTCGAAGATGAAGACGGCATCGTAATTGGCTTAGTTGAGCTGATCGAGATTAACTACATTCACCGCAGCGCGGAATTTCAGATAATCATCGCCCCAGAGCATCAAGGCCGAGGTTATGCGACAGAGATGATTAATCGTGCGTTAGATTACTCATTCTCAATTCTTAATCTACGTAAAATCTACTTATTAGTCGCAGTGGATAACGAAGTCGCTATTCACTTATACAAAAAGTGCGGCTTTATCGAAGAAGGTCACCTTGTAGAAGAATACTTTATTAACGGCGCTTACAGCGATGTTAAGCGCATGTATATATTAAAACACCAGTACCAGAAAAAGATCGAAGAAAACAACTCAATTCACTAGTTCATTCTATCAAAGTAAAAACGCAGCTATTTGGGCTGCGTTTTTATTTATTCAAATTGATATTGGTACGATACCGCAACACGCTTGTCTGCTTCATCCAGATAGGTGTTGTTGTCCATGACAAACGTCATTACGTTAAACGAGTGGCGTTTGTTCACAAGGTAACCAAGGCCGATACCACCAAAGAAGCCTTTGTAGTTCTCTCCTTCACTGTTTTCTGAGCCGTAAGTGCCTGCTGCGAAGCTGATTAACGTCAGTTCTTTGGTAAACGATTTCAGCGCAAATGCACCAACGTAACCGCTGCTGCCTGAAGAGCTCATCATATTGAAGCCATTCTCTGCACTTGGAGTGCCCGTAAAGTTAGGCTCGCTACAGTGGCTACTTTCTGCACCGTCACAAACAGGAACATCACCAGTGTTGTACGTATAGCCTGCCATTGGGAAAATTTGGAAGCCTGCTGGCTCAATCCCGAAATAACTTAGCGGCATAAAGGTACCAACGCTGTAGTTGGTCTGATCCGCGCCGTTTACGTATTCATTTTTACCGAAGTTGAAGTTCACGATACCGACCGGAAACAACCACGAGCCACCAATACGCCACTCGCTCGCATCATCATTGATACGCAGGTTAATTTTGCGCGCTTGGTCAAGCGCAAGTGAGCCCGAGAATGAGATGTTTTGATCATCAAAATCGTAGTTGTTTGCGTACGACGCGCCAAATTTCGTGATGACTTTTGTTGGGTCATCCGCCAACTTGTTTTTATTGTCTTTTACTCGATGCTCGGCACCATGAGCCAGCGTACTGACCAACAAAGTCGTACACACTAACGCTAGTTTGTTTTTCATTTTTTTGTCCTTTGAGATGTTGAATACCCGCACTTAGCTGCGCAGATACTTTTTGAATCATCACTCACTGGATGTGACAGAAGCGCCCTAACTACCTTGGATGACATGACAGCATCCAGTGCAGGTAGTTAGGGTAGAATGGCCTGTAAGGAAGGCGTTTTAGCGATTAGGAATGATTAGTTTTTCCAGTTGTAGCTCATGCTCATGAAGTACAGAGCAGGCTCATCAAAGCCAGCTTGTAAGCGTGGCGTTTCTGTTTCTGAAGACTCCATCAAGACCGCTTCAAACGCGAAACCAATTGAGTTTTCTGAATCCAATTTGTAATCAATGCCTGTGCCAATGCGGTACGCCTTGCCAGTAGGAACGGTAATGTCACCGTTTGATTGGCTTTCATACATGCTGGTATCGAATGCAAAACCTGCATTCCACATCATTTTTTCATTCAGTTTGTACTGAGTACCCAATGCGATTTGGTAAGTGTCTTGTGTCTCTACATCGACCAAATCTGCAGCCTTAAGCGTGGTTGTGTATTCGCTCCAGTCTTGCCAGTTCACGTTCCACATTACCGCTAGGTCATCATTCACTTCATGGTAAGCACTGAAGATCAGTTGTTGCGGAGCAATGGAGTTGCTATTGTCGAATTCAAATTCGGTTTCAGAAGAGTAAGACAGACCAAGACGCGTGCCTGGTGTTGCTTCATAAAGCACACCTACTCGGCCGTTGAGCTGAGTATCTTGGTCTTCGTCATTGAAGTTCAAGGCTCCCTTCGTTTCCACTTCATACATACCGTACTGAATGCCAAGCGCCGCACCCACAGACCAGTGATCATTGATGCGGTAAGAAGCGGAAGGTTGAATGGTTAAGGCTTGCGTCGTTGCTGTAGGAATATCTAAATGATTATTCAAAAGACCTTCGTACTCGAGGCCAAGACCGTAGTTGCCATACAGACCAATACCCAGCGTCCATTTGTCGTTCACTTGTTGGCTGTAAAATGCCGACGCCATAGGAACAAAACCAATCACGTTGCCCGCATCGCCAGTCATCGTGTCTAGTTGCGCGTCACCGTAAAGGCCAATCAGGTTACCAGAGAAAGATTTACCAGAAACATTCGCCAGACCAGCCGGGTTTGCTGCCATTACTGAGGCATCTTGCGCACGAGCCGCCATACCAGCGGATGCCAAACCAATATCCGATGCTGTTGTTTCGTAAAGGTATAACCCACCCGCTTGCGCAGCAGCACACGTCAGTAGAGAGCTCGCTACGACGATTTTTGAAAGATTTGTCATGTTAAAACCTATTATTGTTAGGGGAACCCACGCTGCGACGGTGGTTGTATATCAATGAAAGGCATTGGCCAATCGTACACAGCGTGGGGGTGTTGTGGAGTCAGTCGGTTGAAATCAGCGTTATTGCTCGCTCACCTCAAGTTCAGTGGGTTTCTTTCGCTTAAACTTCTCGCGCAGAGATTGCATCATCACGAAGAACACCGGCGTCAGCAACGTGCCTACAAACGTAGAGAGAATCATGCCGCCGAATACCGCAAAGCCCAGTGAGTGACGAGATGCCGCACCAGCACCCGATGCAATCACCAACGGGAATACCCCCCAGATGAAGGCGAATGCGGTCATCTGTACTGCACGGAAACGAATTCGAGCAGCTTCTTTGGCAGCATCAATGATGGATAAGCCCTTTTCTTCTCGCAGAACTTTGGCAAATTCCACGATAAGAATCGCCACTTTGGCGGACATACCGATCAAGATGACCACACCAATCTGCACGTACAAATCGAACGGTTGTCCCACCAGCAGTAGCGTGCCCATTGCGCCGAGAATCGCGACTGGAACCGCCATCATTACCGCAGCAGGAATGGTCCAACTTTCGTACTGAGCCACCAAGAACAAGTAGGTGAACAGCAAAGACAATGCGAACGCGATTGGTGCCATGTTGCCTGCTTTCATCTCTTGGTAAGTCATGCCTGACCACTCGTACGAGTAACCACTTGGCAAAGATTCCGCAGCCAGTTTTTCAATGGCTTTTACAACATCACCCGAGCTGTAACCTGGCGCTGGCGCACCGTTCACGGTTGCAGAACTGAACATGTTGTAGTTCGACAAGGTATCAGGGCCGAAGATCGGCTTCACTTTCACTAGCGTTGCCAGTGACACCATTTTTCCAGAGCTTGAACGAACAAACAGATGGTCGATGTCGTCGATGTTGTCACGGTATTGCTCTTCTGCTTGCACTTTCACTTGGTACGAACGACCAAACAAGTTGAAGTCAGAAATGTAGGCACCGCCCAACTGTGCTTGCAGTGTGCTGAAGATTTCATTCAACGGTACGCCCATCGAAATCGCTTTATCGCGGTCAATATCGATGTAACGTTGCGGAATATTCGCACGGAAAATCGAGAACGCACGCGCCACTTCAGGCAGTTGATTGATTTGGGCAACAAAATCAGCGGTTGTTTTTGCCAACTCTTGTGGAGAACGGCCCAAGTTGTCTTGCAGCACAAGGTTGAAACCATCCACCGCACCCATGCCTTTGATTGCCGGCGTCGCGAAAACGAACGAAGCGGCATCTGGCGTTGAGTTCAGCATTTGATTAACTTTATTCATCAATGCGCGTTGGTGTAGCTCAGGGTCTTTACGTTTGCTCCAGTTATCCAGTTTGATGATCAACATGCCCGAGTTTGGAATCGACGCCATGTTAATTACCGAGAAGCCCGCAACCGAAACCACGTTCTCCACACCTTCCATCTGTTTTAGCTCATCAACGTACTTCTTCATTAATGGTGCAGTACGCTGCAATGCTGCTGCGTCTGGCAAACGCATTTCGACCATGAACACGCCTTTGTCTTCGTTCGGAACGAAAGAAGAAGGTACGGTCATGAACGCAAATGCCAGCACCGCAATAAGCGCGCCATACACACCGATACTCAGCACAATGCGGCGGCTCAAGAAGCCAACTAAACCTTGGTATTTGCGCGTTATTGCTTCAAAACCGCGGTTAAACGCACGCAAAGGCGCAATAGGTTGTGAGTGAGTTGATTTCAACATCAACGCACAAAGCGCTGGCGTTAACGTTAATGCGTTGATCGCAGAGATCAGCACCGACACACAGATGGTGACCGCGAACTGGTTGAACATTCGACCAGAAATACCCGGCAATAGCGCAACCGGTACGAATACCGCCAACAAAATAAGCGTTGTTGCCAATACTGGCCCCGTCACTTCTTTCATAGCTTGGATAGTGGCCGGAATCGGGTCTAAATGCTCTTCATGGATAACCCGTTCCACGTTCTCTACCACGATGATCGCATCGTCCACCACGATACCGATGGCGAGGATCAAGCCAAACAACGAGATCGTGTTAATGGTCATGCCCATCACGCCCATGATTGCAAACGTCGCAATGATGGAAACCGGAATCGCTAAGGTTGGAATGATGGTCGCTCGCCAGTTCTGCAAGAAAACGTACACAACGAAGGTTACAAGAAGTACCGCAATCACTAGCGTCTCATACACTTCATCAATCGACGTCTCTACGTATTCGGTAGAGTCATACGCGATGTCGTAGACCAAATCATCTGGGAACGATTTCTCGTACTCTTTCATGGCCTCTTTCACGCGTTCCATCACGTCTAGCGCGTTCGCTGTCGGCAACTGGTACAAGGCCAGAACGGCGGCTGGTTCGTTATTCATACGACCATCAGCTTCGTAACCTTGTGCGCCAACTTCCACACGAGCCACATCTTTCAAGCGAATCAAAGAACCTTTCTTGCTCGCGCGGATGATGATGTTCTCGAACTCTTCCGCAGAAGTAAGGCGACCTTTGGTTTGCAAAACATATTGATATTGCTGATCACCCGGAGCTGGCATACCACCGATCTTACCCGCCGCCACTTGGATGTTTTGCGTTTTAATTGCGCCAATAACATCGCTAGCAGAAAGCTTCAAGGTGGCCAGTTTATTTGGGTTCAACCAAATACGCATTGAGTAGTCTTTCTTACCCAGCAGCGTAATGTCACTCATACCTTCGATACGTTTTAGACGCTCAACGATATTGAGATCCGCGTAGTTAGAAAGGTAGATACTGTCGTAAGACTGTTTCGGGGAACGCAGTGTGATAACGCCCAGCATGTCGGAAGATTTCTTCTTAACCGTCACACCGATTTGGTTTACTTCTTGTGGTAGAGATGACGTCGCCTGTGCCACCAAGTTGTTCACACGAACCTGCGCCATATCGCCATCTGCGCCCACTCGGAAGTAAATACGCAATGTGTATGAGCCATCGTTACCAATCACAGAAGACATGTAAATCATGTCTTCAACGCCATTGACTTTGGCTTCTATCGGTTGTGCTACCGTCTTTTTAACCACGTCCGCGTTTGCACCCGGATACATGGTGCTCACCGTAATTACCGTTGGAGAGATTTGAGGATACTCAGAAATTGGCAAGACTTTCAGAGCGATCATACCCATCAATGTCATCGCCAGTGAGATCACCAAAGCAAACTTCGGCCGGTGAATGAAAAATTTACTTAACATCAGTACTCACTCAGCCTTGTTCACTCTGTAGTTCAACGTCTTTCACCGTTGCACCCGGACGCACTTTTTGAAGACCATTGACGATGACTTTTTCGTTAGCCGCCAAACCAGTCAGCACAGCACGTTTCACACCGTAGGTCTGACCGAGTTCAACGTTACGACGAGACACCACGTGATCATCACCAACCACCATGACGTAGTCACCCGCTTGGTCTTGCTGAACAGCCGCCGATGGGATAAGCAAACCATCAATGGTTTTGTTGCGCAGCTTGATGGTCAAGTTGCCATATTCACCCGGCATAAGCGCGTAAGTTGGATTATCGAATTGTGCCTCTGCTCGAATTGAGCCTGTTTCTAAATCGATCTTATTGCCAACGGCGTAGATCTTGCCATCAAGTGGATACAATGAACCGTCTGAAAGCGTCAGTGTTAAATCAACATCCAGTTTGTCATCGTTACGATGAGCCACATCAATCGCACTTCTTACTCGGCGGTAGAGCTTCTCATCCACATCAAAGCCAAAGCGAATTGGGTCGATTTGAGTGATCGAAACAAGAGGAACGAGTTGAATTTTCGAAATACGGTCACCCACTCGGAAGTTGCTGAAACCCACGCGGCCAGAGAAAGGAGCACGCACAGAGCTAAATTCAAGATCGAGCCTTGCTGAAACCAGCGTCGCTTTCGCCTCTTCTACCGAAGCAATCGCTGCGGCGTGCGCAGCAATGGCGTCATCGTATTGCTGCTCACTGATGCTTTTATCTTTGATGAGTTTCTTCACACGTTCTGCATCACGCGTAGTTTGAACGAGTTGTGCTTTTGCTTTTTGCAACGACGCTTTTGCATACGCCAGTGCCGCTTTGTAAGGACGGTCGTCGATTTCAAACAGCAATTGGCCTTTTTCGACCATATCGCCATCTTTAAAATGAATCGCGGTTAATTCGCCACCGACTCGAGGCATAATATCAACGTCATTTACCGCTTCAGTTCGACCGATAAAAGTATGATAAGGAGTGATTTTTGTTTCGGTTAGGGTAACGGTTTCAACAGAGGGTGCTTGGGCAGTTTTCGTTGCGATATCGCCAGTTTTGCATCCTGATAGTAATGCAGAAGATATAGCAATAGATACCAACGCAAATTTATATTTGGCTTTCATGATAAACCTACTTTATGTAGAAAGTGCCCTAGCCTAAATTTTTAAATATATGGATAAACACACTTTCTATTCTGGAAATAAACGAGGGAGTTAGAATTGGTAGTTAAATTCGATACGGTGATCACCATCACCGAAATTAACGTGCTCATTCCAGTTTGCAAAGTAACGAATATTTGCGCGAGGATTAATTTGATAAGACAACGCAAACTCATGAGTTAAGATATTATCTTCACCCGCGTAATAAGTGTCTTTATATTGACTAGACCCTGACAATGTATGCATATACATTGGGTTGTAGTTAATCCAGATTTTATCGGTTAATTCAATTTTTGAGTACATACCAACAACGGTGAAAGTACCTGGAATTTCATAACCTTTGTCATCATCACTAAAATCATTAGCAATAGTGACACCCGCACCAGCTAAAGGAAATAACTGCAACATACCAAACTTAGGTAGGCCTTGAATAAAGCTGTAAGATGCATCTAATTTATCGTTATCAACATCGTAGTTTACATCCAATTGACGGCCTAGACCTTTTGCGACTTCTACTTGGAAATTACGTAGTCGGAAAGAGTCAATGCTGTCATCAACATTGGCATACATTGGATCGTCATTGTCGCGAATGCCAAATAGCTCACCACCAATGCCTTTCATTTCGATGATGTTCATCGCCATAGTGCCAGGCTGGCTAGATTGGTATGTTTGACCGATTTTGATGTTCGCGCCTTTGTCAGTAATACCAAAGCCCGCTTGGGTGTAAACCGCAAGTGGGTCAGACATATCTTGTAGTTCTTCGTCATTATTTGTCTGAGCATAAGCAGAAGACGCGAGTTGAAGGGCTGCTGCCATGATAACAACAGACGGTTTCACTAAATTCATAAAACTGTATCCATTTTAATGATTATAAAATTATTCACGTCATGAGGTCATCATAAATAGCAAGCAACACAACTCGCTTTGGATAATATAAATTATCAAAGCAAATTTAATAATGACAAAACATTAGACGTTTTAATTAAAATAAAATAAAGCGTCGTAAAAGTTCAATCACTGCTACTTATATCTTATATAACTTGAAATTTGGTAAGCTTTACGAAGAAGGGAATATTAAAACTTATGAAAATTCAATTATCATTAGAACAAATGATTAATTAAATTTACCATATAAATAAGGAGTGCAATGGTGTTAGGTGATCGCGATCAAGTTTTATTTGTATCGTATATTACTCTTCAGGTAAAGAAGAGAGTTGTAATAAATTGCAAATACCTTAATTTAATTAGCCTTGCGGTCAATTTAGAATAGTTACTCCACAATAAATTGAAAGGAAATCACACTCTGTGATCTCCTTTTATTTTCGAGTGCAAAAGCACCAATGCATTTCGTTAACTAAAAACGCAAACGATTCGCACTATTGCAGTTTCTCTATCCCCATATTGAACAGTGCAAAGCTATAAATATCTGCATTTGTCTCAATTATTTTACGCGTTGGTGTGCCAGCACCATGTCCTGCATTGGTTTCGATGCGAATCAAGGTCGGATTTGAACCCGCCTGTTTTGACTGCAACTCAGCAGCAAATTTGTAAGAGTGAGCAGGAACAACACGATCATCATGATCACCCGTTGTAATCAATGTTGCTGGGTATTCCACCCCCGCTTTTACATTGTGCACTGGCGAATAACCTTTCAGATATTGGAACATCTCTTTACTTTGCTCTGCCGTACCGTAGTCATACGCCCAACCAGCACCTGCGGTAAAAGTATGATAACGCAGCATGTCCAGTACGCCGACTGCTGGCAGCGCCACTTTAAACAGCTCTGGACGTTGCGTCATAACTGCCCCCACTAACAAGCCACCATTCGATCCACCGTTAATGGCTAACTTGTTTGATGACGTTACCTTTTCATCAATTAGGTATTCAGCCGCCGCAATAAAGTCATCAAACACATTTTGCTTTTGCATTTGAATGCCAGCGTTGTGCCACTCTTTACCATACTCCCCACCGCCACGAATGTTCGCTACCGCGTAAACACCACCAAGCTCCAACCAAGCCGCACGTGTCGGGTTAAAAGATGGTGTGAGGCTGATGTTGAAACCACCATAACCATATAGGATGGTTGGTGCACTGCCGTCCATCGGTGTCCCTTTTTTATAGGTGATGATCATCGGCACTTTTGTTCCGTCTTTTGAGGTGTAAAACACCTGGCGAGAGTCATACAAAGCTGGATCAAATGGCGCTTTAGATTTGTAGTACACCTCGCTATCACCATCTTTGATGTTCAGACGATACGTAGTGCTTGGCATCTTGTAGTTGGTGAAAGAATAGTAGACTTCGGTTTCATCTTTTTTACCCGAGAAACCGTATGCGCTGCCAATATCAGGCAATTTGATTTCTCGGATGAGTTTGCCGTTCATGTCGTATTGCTTCACCATCGAGATCGCATCAACAATATAACTCGCAAACAAATTGCCACCCGCGGTAGAAACGCGTAACACATTCTTTGTTTCAGGAATCAAATCTTTCCAGTTTTTGGGCTGCGGCTGACTCGCATCCACCGTCACGACGCGTTTGTTCGGCGCGTTAAGGTTCGTAACCAAGTACAGCTTCGTGCCTTGGTTGTCTATTACCCAAGTATCAGAACTGGTGTTATCTAAAATGGTTTTAAGTGGGCTGTTTGGCTTACTCAGATCTTTAAAGAACAGTTTGTTACCCGATGTCGATACGCTGGCTGAGATAAACAAGTAGCGTTCATCATCCGACGTATAGCCGCCAACATAACGGTATTTCTCTTCCTCAAACCCGCCGAAAATCAGCTGGTCTTCACTTTGTTTCGTCCCAAGTTTATGAAAGTAGAGTTTGTGTTGATCTGTCTTCGCGGAGAGTTCACTCCCCTGTGGCTTGTCATAACTTGAGTAATAGAAACCTTGATTGCCGAGCCAACTGATGCCGCTGAACTTAATATCCACCAGCGTTTCACCGACTGGCTTTTTGGTTTCTGTGTCTAACACAATGACTTTGCGCCAATCGCTACCGCCTTCCGAAATGCTGTATGCGACCAAAGAACCGTCTCGTGAAAAACTCACTCCCGCTAACGATGTGGTGCCATCCTCACTAAGAGTATTTGGATCGAGGAAAATTTCTGCTTCACCATCACCTAGCTGCCGATAAAGCACATCTTGGTTTTGTAAACCGTCATTTTTGTAGAAATAAGTGAACTTACCCTCTTTGAACGGTTGGCTTTGCTTTTCGTAGTCCATGAGCTTAGTGATGCGCTCTTCAATCTGCTCGCGGTAAGGGATTTTCGACAGATAATCAAACGTCACTGCATTTTGTGCCTTCACCCATTCTGCGGTTTCTGGGCTGAGATCGTCTTCCAACCAGCGATAAGGATCACTCACTTTTGTACCAAAGTAGTCATCGACAACATCCACTTTTTGTGTGGTTGGATACGTGATGGCTTTCGGGGTTACTTGTTCAACCGACGACTGCGCCGCTTCATTTGCATGCGCCACAGACAACACACTTCCGAGTGCGAGAGCCGTTGCGAATGCTAGGGTGTTCTTTTTCATGAAATTCCTTTTTATTTTTCTGTTGTCTTTTTGTGCAATACATCAGAACTCTACTATATATCGACAAAATGAATCTAATTTCATTAAACGAGTTGTGAAAGCCATCCTAACTCCCTCATTTCCTGCCAGTTCTACAAACCAGTAAGTGGAAGTGTAGAACTTGGGAACAACACTGAAGAGCTACGATGGCGTTTACTCTTTCGTCTAATTCAGTTCGATTTGACGCAAAACCCCAGACTCAGAAGCGAAATCTTGGTCGTGACTAATCAGAACAAATCCACCTTTGTATGTATTTAACGCCTGACTAAGCATTATTTTTGACTCGAGATCGAGATGGTTATCTGGTTCATCAAGCAGCAGCAAAGGCTGGGAGTGTTGATGGCTGACGATCAGCATTGCGAGCTTCATCTTCTCGCCACCACTGAGTACGCATCCCAACCGAAACACAGCGTCTCGACGAAAACCGATCCCCGCCAATAAGGTTCTCGCTTCACTTTCCGTCATCTCTTGGCAGGTCTCCATTACGTTCTCAAGTAACGAAAGATTTGGATTCACTGCGCCAAAGTGTTGGTCGAGATAATACAAGGGGGTATTCACTTGCAGCTCACCACTGAGCAACGACAACTCACCAAGCAACGTCTTTAACAAGGTTGACTTTCCGCAGCCATTTTTCCCTTTGAGATGGACTTTGTCGTTCGCAAAAATCTGCAAAGTGATAGGAGTAGAATCCCCAAAAGGCAATATACCTTCTTGTATCGACAACACTTTTTTCGAACGGTTCGGATTATCTGCAAGATAAAGCTTTTGCGCTTTGAGCTGCTCATGTCGCGATTGCAACGCCCGCTCTTTGGCTTGTAAATGCACTTGTCTGAGTTGCTCATTCTTATTGCGATTTGAGGCGCTGGCGGTCGCGCTATCCTTTTTGCCATCAAGCAAAGTTTTGGGCTGACTGCCGTCTTTGCGCAGTTTGTTCCCTTGCGCGGCGCGTTGGTCTGCTTTTTCACGATTTTTCTGGGCTTGCTCAGCTAACCGTTTTTTGTGTTTATCGACCTGCGCTAACTGCCTTTCGACCGCTTGTAACTCAGTGCGTTTTTGCTCGGCATACACATCGTAATTTCCACCAAAAACCTGTAAGCCTAGGCCCGAGAGTTCCCAAATTTCCTCCATTGCTCGAAGCAGCTCGCGATCGTGACTGATGAGTAAAATCGCGCCACCGAAATGCTTCATAGACTCTATCAACCATTGTTTCGCCTCGGTATCGAGGTGATTGGATGGCTCATCGAGAATCAAAAGATCCGCTTCGTTTTCAAACAATTGCCATAACTGCAAACGCGCTAACTGCCCCCCACTGAGCCGAGCACAAGAGAAATCAGGGTCTTGCGGCAAGCCCATCGCAGCAAGCTGCTGTTTGAGTTTCTGTTCAATATCCCACTGTTCGCCAACCAGTTCGAACCAATGCTCAGAAACATCACCTTGTTCAATCTGCTTTAAAGCATGCAAGACCGCATCTTTGCCCAGAAACTGGGCGATCGATTGCTGACCTGAAAGCAGATCAGACGGCTGCTGGCGATACATCATGAAAGAAGAGGGAGCAGTCACAACACCGCTGGCAGGCTGAGTTTCGCCCGCCAAAATGGAAGCCAAAAGCGACTTACCGATGCCATTGCGCCCAACCAAACCTACACGTCGTTTAGTCATGGAACAAGAAATAGACTGGAATAGCGTATCGCCATTATCAAACTGATGGCTAACATTAAAAGCTTGTAAAACTGGCATAATTTGCCTCCTGTATGACAGGGACAACAGCCGTAGCTATGATTTGAAATTGCAACAAAACGCGTGCACAAACGCATTAAGCTCTATGTAAAGCTCGACGATATACGTCAAATCAAAAAGTCGTCTTGTTGCAAAGAAATATCGGAGAGTGAGCTACGCCTACTAACCCTGCAGATCCAAAAAATAAGTAAAAATATGGATGACAGGTTTAGTTCTTCATGTTGGCGTAATCTCCTAGAGAAATGATGCGCAGAGTGTAGCCGCTTTTTTGTTCAAAAAGCAAGCTTTCTAACCAAATGTGAACAAAAAGAAAGTTTCACAGTAAGTTGTTATATCACATTAACTTTTTAACAAGTCTTTGAACAATTTCGAGATCTTAGCAACACAATTTTTATCCAAGCCATACTATGCTTAGGGTAAAGATAATCCACATAAGGGCGTGGTTATGAAATACAAACATATCCTTGTTGCACTCGAACTGTCAGATGAAAGCACCGTGCTTATCGACAGAGCGGTATCAATGGCAAACTATCTCGACTCCGATATCTCCTTTATTCATATTGATGGTACGCACGGAGAAATCTATCGTGAGCTTGTAGACATTAAAGAAAACCCGGATCAAAGGCCGTTGAATGAGCATTCAATGGAATGTTTAAAAACATTTAGTGATTACATGGATTACCCACTTAAACATTTCTTCGTAGGTACTGGCGACTTGGCTGATAAATTAGAGGTCACCATTAAAGAGCAAGAAGTGGATCTTCTGATTTGTGGTCACCACCAAGATTTCTGGAGCAAGATTATTTCTTACTCCAGACACTTAATTAACAAGTCACCGGTGGATATTCTAGTCGTCCCTATTCATGATTAGTAAAACGTAACGCTTCCCAAAACCACCAATTTATTTGGTGGTTTTTTATTAATATTGAAACAGCTTAAACAGTTTTCCAAACTAGCTTGGCGATCATTTATGAGTTACATTTTCTAACCAACCCGCGCTCCTACTGGGCATGGTTATTTAGATAGCAAGGATCCCTATGGCAAATAAAAAAGTACTCATTCTCTTTGCTCATCCTTCCCAGCATCGTTCAGAAGTGAATACTCCACTTTTCAAAGAAGCTCAAAAAATTGAAGGCGTGACATGTGTTGATCTCTATGGCGAATACCCTCGTTTCGATATTAATATCGACCGTGAGCAGCAACGCTTACGTGAACATGACGTGGTGATTTTCCAATTCCCACTATATTGGTATTCAACGCCTGCGATTTTAAAAGAGTGGCAAGATCTGGTTTTGGAATATGGCTTTGCTTACGGTACAGATGGCACAGCACTGCAAGGCAAGACCATGCTTTGTGTGCTGTCTGCAGGGGGTAAAGAAGAAGCTTATAAGGCAGAGGGCTACAACCACTTTACGATTCGTCAACTGCTTGCGCCTATTGAACAAATGTCCGCACTGACCGGCATGAACTACATTGCCCCTCTCGCGATGTTTGGCGCACGTACAGCCGATGAAGAAGGGCGAATCCCTCGTCATGTTGAGCGGTACAAGAGCCTGCTAACAGCTTTAGTCGAAGATAGGTTGGATGTTGAAGCTGCGGCATCATTAATCAAGCTTAACAGCGCATTGCCAGAGCTCATTAAGGAGGCTTCATGACAGGGATATTCTTACAAGCCTTCGTATATTTGATTGCTGCTGTAATTGCAGTCCCACTTGCTAAGCGTTTGGGACTTGGGTCCGTTTTAGGCTATCTCATCGCAGGTGTGGTCATTGGCCCAATTATCGGTTTAGTCGGTGAAGAAACAACAACAATACAGCACTTTGCCGAGTTTGGCGTGGTGATGATGCTGTTTCTCGTTGGTTTAGAGCTCGAACCCAAAATGTTGTGGGCGATGCGCAATCGCTTAATGGGTTTAGGAGGTCTGCAAGTCGGTGGTACCGTCGCGGCGATTATGGGTATTGCCTTGTACTTTGACCAGCCTTGGACCATAGCCTTAGCCATAGGTTTGATCTTCGCCCTCTCTTCTACTGCGATTGTTTTGCAAACTTTTAGCGAAAAAGGATTAACGAAGACGGAAGGTGGACAAAACGCTTTCTCCGTGTTGCTTTTTCAAGATATTGCAGTGATACCAATGTTGGCGTTCATTCCTCTATTGGCCTTACCTGAATTAATTGAACAGGCACAGTCCGCGGCTCAAACAGCCGCAGCGCACCATGAAGAATTAAGCCTCGTTGCGGGGTTGCCAGGCTGGGCATACGGCATCGTAATCACAGCATCGATTGCAATCGTCGTCGTTGGTGGACACTTTTTAAGTCGACCTCTGCTCAATTATGTGGCTAGCTCTGGTTTGCGAGAAATCTTTACCGCAACTGCACTCATGCTTGTCATTGGTATCGCTGCACTGATGAGTTTAGTGGGCTTATCTCCTGCCTTAGGAACCTTCTTGGCTGGCGTTGTATTGGCGAACAGTGAATTCCGCCACGAGTTAGAATCCAATATCGAACCATTTAAAGGCCTATTGTTAGGTCTGTTCTTTATTACCGTTGGCGCAGGGATCAACTTCTCGGTCCTTTTTGGTGATTTCTGGTTGGTCATGGCATTGACCATTGGCGTGATGGTTTTGAAAGCCTTGGTGCTGTTTATTCTTGCACTGATATTTAGGGTGAAAGGCAGCAACCGCTGGCTGTTTACCCTAAGCTTGGCTCAAGCAGGTGAATTCGGCTTTGTGCTTCTAAGCTTTTCAGTGCAAAACCACGTCATCCCATTTGAACTCTCACAAACTCTTGCGTTAGTGGTTGCGATTTCGATGTTCCTGACACCAGGTTTGTTTATTCTTTTTGATAGAGTGATTCTGCCGCGCTTTGAAAGCCAGTCAAATGAACGCGAAAGCGATACGATTGAGGAAACAGGCACGGTGATCATCGCCGGCATCGGCCGCTTTGGACAAATAGTGAATCGCCTATTGGTATCAAACGGCGTGACTACCGTGGTACTTGACCATCAATCTGACCAAGTCGATAACATGCGCCAGATTGGCACTCGCGCCTATTTTGGCGACGCGACTCGACCAGATATGCTACATACAGCCGGCATTGAGCACGCCGCTGCGTTGGTTGTGGCGATTGATAACCAAGAATCGAGTGTAGAACTGGTGAAGTACGTTAAGCACACGTACCCAAAAGTAACAGTGATTGCACGTGCCTTTGACCGTGGACATGGCTATCTTTTGCGTCAAGCGGGAGCTGATATTATTGAATCAGAGACCTACCATTCTGCATTGGAGATGGGCGGTCACACAATGAAAGCACTTGGCATTCACCCCTTCTTTGTTGAACAACAGAAGGCGACATATAAGCGTGTTGAAGCACGTAAGTCAGAAATACTCTACAAAGCTTGGGAAGATGATTCTGAAGGTGAACGCTATGACAACAATTTCCGACAACTGTTTATTCAGTTAGAGGAGAAAATGGCGGAAGAGATGCAAAAAGATCGTCATGACAAACTATCGCGGTCAGAACGAGGTTGGACACCGCCACCTAAAGGTTACGCCGATGACTATAATGAAGATAACGTCCAAGAGCTAATACCACCAAGAGAAGAGCCTATCCAACGATAACGCACTCCATATTAAAAACCTCCCGCTTGGGAGGTTTTTATTTTTTCAGTACAGAGCCACACGCCGTGCAGAATAAAATGGTCTTCTCGATATTACATAAGATCATTCATTAAAATCTCATACTCTTCGTTTGCTTCTTCCACTAAATGAGAAAGCTCTAACGCATCAGTAACTGCAAGATTGAACTGCCACGGAGTTGTGTCTTCTTTACCACAGATTCGAGTTTCACACCCACGACTCTCAAAAGACAAATCATCAAACTCTGTGGTGTGGTGCTCTTGAAGTTCAACAATCTCAACTTCTAATTTACCGACAGGATTGACTTTAACGTGGGCATGTAACTCCGAACTGTTAGACAAACAATAATCTCTATGAACCGCAATCATGGCCGCCTCCTTGGTCTGCCAACTGACAACTCAACATTGAGTGTAGACGAGGGATTTTGAACGTGGCGTGAAATAATAATGAAGATTGATCTGTCTCATTAGAACAGACAATTGTTGTCATGAAGGCATGAGCCAGCATGAATCTCACCTGATTTAAATTGTTCTGAGATCGTAATAGTTGGCATTTACTGAGACTTTCCCTATTATCGAAACAAAATTACTGTGGTCATTCTTTAGAGGTCAGTATGGAGCTTGAAGCCGTTGCTAAAGCACTAAAAGAGTTAGGGCATCCGACTCGTTTAAGTATTTACAAAGAAGTCGTCAAAGCGGGATACAAAGGTATCGCGGTAGGCGGTGTACAAGAAAAGCTTGGCATTCCAGCATCCACTCTCTCTCATCATATCTCTAGCCTTGCTTCAGCCGGTCTTCTCACCCAGCGCCGTGAGGGTAGAACCCTTTTTTGTGTTGCAGAATATCAGTGCTTAGATGACGTAATTGGTTTTTTAAAAGCAGAATGTTGCGTTAACGAGTGCTCATAAATTTCTAGCAAAAACGAGAGAGTTTGAGTTTATATTGAATTTCAGCAGAACGTGAATGACGATGAAAAACATACACACCGAAATTGCTAACCTCGGTGTGTACATCTTCTAGTTCGCGACGAGTAACATTGACGACTTAGATGGTACGATTAACTTACCGTCAGTTGGAATGATTTGTTCTGTCATCAAATCAACCCAATTACCATCGATTTTTAATGTCAAAGACTGTTGACGCTGTGATTTATTAAGCACCACAATACCTTTGTCACCTCGCTTAAGTACGAGCATGTCATCGTTACCTTCAAGAACACTCATCGGCTCGCCATGCGTCATATTATGGAACTGGATCATTTTTTCCATACTCGGATCGCTCCATGCACCCTGCCATCTTGGCTGACCATTTTTGCCTTTAATACCGCTGGTGTTTAAGTCGGTATAAATCAACGGCACACCACCATCTCGGCCTAGAATATAGGCATAAGCTAACCATTCGTTTTCCTCGTCCATGATGAGATCAAGAAAGACATCATTGTTAGGAATATCATGTGTGATAGCAAATGTAATCGCACGACCGGGGGACAAAGCCTGACCAAAACAATAGGGATCAATCAGAGACTTGAAGCTGCCCTTTTTAGCAAACGCCTTAAACATGGTTGAGAACAAAGGGAAATCGTACGCACCTAGGCGAGTTTCCTGTAGATACGGCTCAAGAAACAGCTGATACTCTTCTTCCGTCGCACCGCCATCGGTAATAATTTCACCAAATATATGCACATCCCGCGTGATGTCGTCTGTCCAAACACGCTTAAGATGCTCTAACGTCATGTGTTTCGCAGCGTCAATACGAAAACCTTTCACACCAATAGCTTTCAGCGCTTTTAGGTACGCTCGCTGCTGCTCAACGACATGGTCACAAACACGAAGAGTTGGCAAGCCAGGATCGGTTGGTCCACCTGTGATACGTCCGTTTTGAACCTGCCACTTATCTTTCCAGTCTTTGATGCCGAATGCTTCAACAAAGTCCTCTTCATCAAAAAGTGGTTGAGATAGATCGCCAAACAACGCTAGCGACTGATATTTCTGCTTGTTGTTCTGGTATTCCTCCAAGACCTCTTGTCTTGGGTACTGAAGGTCTCTGCGAAGGTGGGCCTCATTTGCCATATGGTTAAACACTACGTCGGCATAAACCCACACACCAACTTGCTCCAGTTCACGAACCATATGAATAAAATCTTTGGTATCACCCAAGGCATTATCGATAACACGATAATCTTGTGGTTGATAACGCTGCCACCAGCGCTCATCGTGTGCGCTTTTCATTGGTGGCGAAACCAACACAGAGCCATAACCAAGCTTGCGGATTTCTTTTGCTCGTTGGGCAATGTCAGCATACTTCCAATCAAACGCATGTAAGATAACGTTTGCACCGAATGATTGTGTTTCCTGTGAGCCACTCATGTTGTTCTCCTGCTCGTTTCCACTCACGATTACTTGTTTGCATTTTTTTGTGAGTGAATTCAATAATCGAAATTATAAAAGCTATTCATCAGAGGCACTCACCCTTTTAGCACTAACTCAAGGCTGAAATCGAAGGCGTAGCGACTCATCCATTGCACAGCGATAAATCGTTCTGAGTGAATAACGGGCACACAACATACAACCCAAATAGCCCAACACAAACCTAAAACATTGTTTTGCTTAGCAAAAACTTCAATTTAAAAAGATAGAACATAAGACCTATGTACGCCCTAAAATAGGCCCAAAGGATAAAAATAGCCAAGCCAACCCGTTGAGTAATCAATTGTTAATAAAACGAAACTGGCAGGTGGATCACGTTTGGCGCGTTTCAAAAATCCAGTAAATCACCATACCTAGTGTTAAAAGACTAAAGATTTCTGTTTGTATCTGTCCCGAAATGACTTCAAAATGCGAAACTTAGCTTATCTCTATGGGGGTATGCTCTACCTTGGAGGATAATATTGAATATCAAAGAATTTTCTGACCTCGTCGGGCTATCTGCTCATACTCTTCGATACTATGAAAAAATCGGTTTACTTAAACATGTCCATAGAAACGCGAGTGGACATCGAATGTATAGTTCGAAAGATCTAAACTGGATAAGCTTTGTTAAACGTTTAAAAGAAACTGCAATGCCACTTGAAGAGATTCTAGAATATGCCAAATTAAGGGAAGTCGGCTCTCAATCTGTACCACAACGTCAAGCCCTGTTAGAACAACACCAAGAAAACCTCAAACGCCACATTGAGCAACAGAAAAAGCACTTATCGGCTCTAGAAGAAAAAATTGCCTTGTATAAAAGCGGAAAAGTTCGTTGACTTAGAGTTAACTCTAACGATTAAGGTGTGTTTACGTTTATTCACTAGGAACATACCGATGGAACAATCACGCTTTAACAAAGGATTAGAACTACTCTCTCAAATTGATGGCGACGCTGGTCATAATGTCATCGAAACCTTACAAGATATTTGTCCAGATTTAGCTCAGTACACCATTGAGTATCCGTTTGGCGATATTTATGCTCGCCCGGGCTTAGACCTAAAATCGAGAGAAATCGCAACCGTCGCCGCGCTAACGGCAATGGGGAATTGCGCGCCGCAACTAAAAGTGCACTTAAATGCAGCGCTGAATGTAGGCTGTAGCGAGGATGAGATTAAAGAGATCATTTTGCAGATGTCCGTCTACGCAGGTTTTCCCGCGGCATTAAACGGCATGTTTGCATTCAAAGAAGTGCTAGCGGAAAGAGCAGAGTAATAACGACGTTGAAATCAATTTAACCGCAATTAAAAACGGCCCTTGGGGTTCGGGCCGTGATTAAAACAACGAGTGAATTAGCGCTCAGGAGTTTCAAGCAGTTTAACCGCGCAATCTACCGCGTTGTTAATGCCTTGACTGCTCTCCAACTTGCCTGAACTTGCAGGACCAAGGGCACAAGAATACAAAGCCAGCTGCTTATCGAACGGCAGATCCAACTGTTCATAGAGATTTTGTCGGATTCTTGCATGTTGTTCTGGTTCTTGGTTAGCAAGGCTAATCAACGTTTCATAAATAAGCGTTTTCATGTCTTTCCCTTTTCACTTTATTGCACGGGGTGCATATATATTGTATCCATTTGGGAAGCACAAATCAGAAGCTAGGTCACAGAACGCGTCGCTAAAAAAGTTTATGTGCGCGGTAAATTGCAATACAAACCTAAAGCCGTTTAGAAAAAGGGCAACTGATAACTCGATAGATCAGCCGATTAACTAGCATTCGCCGCTGTTTGTTTATAATCGTGTCCGATATAAACAAAAACGTCGCTGTATCAGCGACGTTTTATCTCGACTTTAGTTAATCGAACCTGTTTAGTTGAAGTGCACTAGCATTTCAACGTCATCGCCTTGCTCTGGAGCCTGAAGAGCAAAGTGCACGTACCCTGCTTCAGTAACAGGAATCTCAAGGTATTCATTGCTGCCTGCATAGTTGGACGCATACTCGTTCTGCTCTACTGTAGGCCAATGCTCTCTACTCGCGTATAGATCGACATTACCAGTTTGAGAGTGAGCCGTTAGCCATACACGAACCTCTTCAACACCTTCAGGCACATAAACTGCTGCATAGCGCTGCTTGTGAACGGTAAGCATTTTGGCTTCACCAGACTCTAATACCACAGGTGCTAAATCATCTTGCACTTGGGTTGGCGGTGTTTGCGCTTCCACTTCTAGCGCAGCCACAAGATTCACTGAGTCATAGCTATCACGTCCAGTTAAGCTGATGTAGTAACGACCCGCTTTAACGTAACCATCTTGCTCTGGTTCAAACACAATCTCTTCATTGCTGCCATCAGCATATTGACTCATTTCGAAATCATAGTAATGCGCGACTTTGTTGTAGCTCATGTAAAGATCCGCATCACCCGCACCCTCAATAGATACATTGAAGTTAACGGTGTTGGCTGGAACATCAACGTAGAACAGTTTTTCGCTGTATGCTTCGCCACTGAGCTGAAGGCTTTGGTTCGCCGTCAATTCAGTCACTTGTGCTTCAGGGCTTGTTGGTTCTGTTGGTTCTTCTGGGTCTGTACCAGGTTGCTCAGGTTCCACTTTTAATGTGTCCAACCAACGTTCAAACTCAGCATCGTATTGTTGACCTAAAGACGTCACCTGCTGTGCCCATTGTTCGAACTGGCCAGAGCGCGACAATGCCAACAAGCTTTCGACGTCTTGTGGATGATTTTCTAACATGAATCGAACAGCTAGATAACCCCAACGATAGATACGATTGGTATCGTGAGAGTACGTGGTATCAAACACAGTGGAAAGGCTCAGTTTACCATCTGCAATCAGCTCAATCGCAGCTTGGTAACCTTGCTTGTAATGCATGTATTCAGCAAAACCTTCTAGCCACCAAACAATATGACCATGAGCCAAGTTATCGCTGAACGAACCGTATTGGTTAAATCGTGCATCTAAATAGTGCGTGTATTCATGTTCTAGGTTCAAGATAGAGAGATCTTCACCATTCGCGTAGCGATAAGCGACGAAACGCGCAGTATTTTCCGCTTTTGAAGGGTCACCTTCTAGGTACTGACCACCGTTGTCCGTTGTATTACCAAATAGGAATGAAGAGTAATCAACGTAACTAGCGTTACTCGCGAATACCGCCACTTCAACACGATCATTCAAATCATCAGCGACAGGTTGATTACCCGTATTCGCAACTCGATGGAAGTCGGCTTCTTTTGCCGCTAGCACTTCACACGCTTTCGCTGCTTGAGCATCGGTCAGATCTTCAGAGCGAATAATGGCAGGTCCCTGACATTCAAAACGATTTGGCATTACACGTGCAGCTAAATCTTGCTTGGCTTGCTCAATATTCAGACCATTTAGGCCTTCTGGTGCGTAGTAGCTCATCATTTCAACGGCAGCAAGCCATAGTTTGTCATGCTCACTACCCAGTGGATAACGCTGCATCACCTGTTGCATTACTGCCAATGCTTTGCGTTTGGTCTCCTGATCTGGGCTCGCGAGCAAACGACCAGTTTCACGTAATGCATTGAAAACGATAAAGCTTGCATCCGTATCTAATGCCCAAGCATTATCAGATGCAAATTTCACCAACGTATCAATATGGTGTGTATTGTTTGCCATGTATCGGTAGAACGCATCGTTCGCCGCATGGCCTGCCATAGAGCGGAACAAGTTGTTCAAACCATCGACCCATTGCGTGTCCTGCGCGGTTTCACGATTAAAGTGCATCAACGCGGCCATCATGCTATCCATGGTCAGCGGCAACTGCTTAACGTTATCAACCATCAAAGTCAGGCTCTTCATTGCACCAACTTGTTCACGACCCTGATCCAAAGCATGAGGGTTGTTTAGGAATAGGTTCGTCGACTGAGCAAAACGCTGACTCAACGCTTGCGAAAACTCAGGTGTACCAGTACCAGCGTTGTAGCGAACGTAGTAGGCCGCTCGAATAAATTCGCCTAGGTTCTCTAGAATACGAGCTTGATCTGCTTCACCACGATAGCGAGCGATTTCTTGATCCAGCGCGACTTGGATACGGCTTAGGCTCGCTTCACTATAGATATCATTCAGCGTTTCTGAAGGTGCTGAAAACCAAGCGTGGTAGCAATCATACTCAGCACCAGAAACGGCAGTAGCCAGATCTCGCGATTGTTGTAAATCAGCAACAGCACACTGATTTTGTGCAAAAGAGAAGCCAGACACACTCGCTAGCATACAAGCAAGCGCCAAACGATGGCGCGGGAAAAAACGGATATGAGACATAACAACACTCATTGATTATTAACATACATTGAGTGGGGGTTTATATTCTTTACAGCTCAAACAGTGAAATCAGTGTCATAAAATTTATGAAACCGCTCCCAAAAATAGGTCTTTTACTCTAATTAAATGGGAGCAATCCCACTCCAAAAAAACTCACAATTATCAATAAAAACATTAATTTACCTTTTTCTAAATAACGACTTTATGAGGAAAATTGCCCTTAAACGCCCCCCTTAACTCTTCCAGATAGAGTTCACGACAATCAAAGGTTCTAAATTAAATTTTGATGCTTGATACCATCTATTTTTATTTGTGACTCATTCCCAATAAGTCATAGAGTGCATATCAAAAGGTTGGCATTAATGGTAAATTCTCCGCCAAATCAAACACATTTACTCCTCCAGTCATTGATGAGTGAATAAAGCAGATATTTGGCTAGGGATAATACATGTCACTTTGGGGATTTTTGGGAGCGGGGATTGCCTACTTCATGACAACGTTTGCCTTTGTTTTTGGCGGCATTTTTTGGTTATGTGCTGAAGGTAATACATTAAGAGAAACAAAGCGCCAATCATCAATAATGTCCGGGGTTATTGCTTGTACTATTGGAACTTGGGTGCTTGCTTTTGGTGTTTACGTTTACGGTTACTTTTGGGATAACTCTTCTCACTATTATTTTTATTTGCTCGCTCCATGGGGACTTGCCATTTTTGGGGTAAAACTTCGTAACCGCTGGGTTAAGCAATACGCGCGTGTAAAACACGCAAAAGAAGAACAGTGGCAAAATCGCTGGCGAGAATTGTTAGGGGAAGATACTGAAGAGCTTCCACCATATACACATGATTACGAGCTCTACTCGGGCATTTGGCAAGCCAATGAAGCGCTCCAAGAACAGTGTTTTGCAGCCCTTCCTCACGGGAAAGCAGTCTACGAGAGAGTGAAAGCCTTCCAAACGATGGCCTCCCCCGCTGGTGACATAAACAATCAAGTTTTGCTGAGTAAACTCGATCAACTAGAGGATGAAATCATTCAAGTTCTTGAGCAACACTCGCAAAAGAAAGTAAGCATTGAAACTGGCGCAGGTACTTTACACAAAGAGTCAAAACGCAATGTTTATCACCATGAGAATGGCCCAACAGAAGAGCAACTGTACGACTCAATCAACCTCCAACATGATTTGGATCGAGAGCTACGCAACATTATCTATGATCGGCTCGGTTACGATGGCGAAGATGAGTACTTTTTCCTCCAAGCGCCACTCGAAGAGCTTACCGAGAATGAAACCGCAATCAACTGGATGCTCTGGGGGTTAGTAAGCGACCATTTTGCTGTTGACCCATACCAAACGGCGTTGGATCTCAGCCTAATGAATGCGGAACCAAGATGGGGGCAAAATGAACGGTTTGTAATGATTACGGCTCAATAAACGCAAGTACTAAGTCTAACTTTAATACAACCTATTCTGAGACCACCCTCGCGTTGGTTAACTTAGCCAGTAAGCGGCCAACGCGATCGCGCATTTCACGTCTATCGACAATCATATCTAGCGCACCATGCGCTAGTAAAAATTCACTTCGCTGAAACTCGTCTGGTAGCTTTTCACGTACCGTTTGCTCAATGACCCGTCTTCCCGCAAAGCCAATACTTGCTTTAGGTTCACCAATATTGATGTCTCCTAACATGGCTAAACTCGCCGAGACGCCACCATAAGTTTGGTCCGTCAATACTGAGATATAGGGTAATCTGTGCTCAGATAAGTGGTTTAACGCGGCGCTGGTTTTTGACATTTGCATGAGTGCCACCAAAGACTCTTGCATGCGCGCCCCTCCGCAAGCGGAAAAACATACTAACCCAGATTTTGTATTAATTGCGCTTTCAACTGCTCGGACAAACTTCTCGCCAACCACTGCGCCCATCGAGCCTGCCATGAAAGAGAATTCGAATGCACACGCAACAACAGGCAGCCCCAATAACTTGCCCTCCATCACCACCAACGCATCTTTTTCTCCAGTCGTTTTCTGTGCTAAAGCAATTCGCTCTTTATATCGCTTTAAGTCTTTAAAACCCAAAATATCTTGTGGCTCCAACTCACTTGCCAACTCTTGTTGTGTTCCATGGTCCAGAAAAGAGATCAACCTTTGACGCGCAGCCATTCTCATGTGATATGAGCATTTAGGGCATACTTCCAAATTTTCTTTTAACGCGGCACGATAAAGTATTTGTTCACACTCAGGACACTTTGTCCAAACGCCCTCAGGGATAGACGCTTTGCGCGAACCTATTATATTTTTATTCTCAAATAACCGTTCTAACCAGCTCATAAATTCACCACTATTGATTACGTTCTAGCGCGATATCTCGTTGTTTGTTCGCTTAAACTTGTAAATAAAATTGTATGTAACTTAGTACAGGGATAAAGTGCGATATGCTGGCTTGATAATCCAATAAAGTGGGATAATGAAATGTTTGATAACGTTGACCAAATCTGGTTAAAAAGTTTTCACTGTGTTTATGAGAACAACAGCTTTAAGCGAGCCGCTGAGTGTTTGAATATACCAACATCAAATATCAGCCGACACATTGCCCTGCTTGAAGAAAAGTTAAACATTAGGTTGTTCAATAGAACAACAAGGCGAATGACGCCTACCGAGGCTGGAGAAGAGCTCTATAGCAGCACTCGTCCGTTATTGGAGCAACTCAACGCTGCACTAGAAACGGTAACGCGCCACTCGCACACGGTAACAGGGGAACTGCGAATTCTTATGCCAGACACACCTGTACTGGCCAAAGCGGTTGTCACCTTTTGCACGCAATACCCGTCAATCTCTTTGTCTTGCGATACAACGCTAAACCCTAAAGATGATGTTATTGACAGCTTTGATGTCATTTTGAGTTTTCATAGAGGGACTTTGTCAGACAGTAACTGGGTGGCGAGAGAGATAAAACGCTGGCCCAGTGCCATTTTAGCCGCGCCTCAACTAATTGAGAAATACGCCACCCCTTACAAAATTACGGATCTAAGTCATGTTCCCTGCATCACGACGCTTACCGCAGTAAATGGTGCACCATGGGTATTCAGAAACCCTGTTGGGGGCCATATTACTCAAACTGTGCAATCTTCATTCAAAGTAAACAGCGGTCATCTCGCCAGATATGGCGCGTTATCAGGGCTTGGATACGCAATATTGCCAATTGAGTCATGCCAAAATGAGATCAAAAATGGTGAGCTAGAAATCGTCACTCTAGAGTACGAACCTGAGGATTTAGTGCTTTACGCCTTTTACTCGTCTAGAAAACATGTAGCTAAGAAAATATCTATGTTTGTTGAACATTTAAAGCAAAACGCAAAACTTAACGCCTAGCTAAGCTTTACTCAACTAATTTATCGTATTCTGTTTTATCGTCTAGAAAGGACAAACACCGCTAAGCGATTTGAGACTCGATTTTTTCAAATAAAAAAGCCAGCAATTAACATTTACTGGCTTTTATTAAAGAGGGTCAGTTGGCGTTTAGATTCTAAACGCTCCTACGTGACGATCGAGTGTTCGCGATAGCTCCGCGAGTTGTTGACTTGATTCTTCTAGTTGCTCACTCGCCGTTAGCGCACTTTTCACTGAGTGGCTGACGGTATCCATGTTCATATTAATTTCGTTTGCTACCGTTGATTGCTGTTCTGTTGCGGTTGCTACTTGAGTATTGATATCTGAAATAGTCGTCACTTGTGCAGCTATTGCTTCTAAAGCCTGTCGAGCTAACTCGGTTTCTGCCGTTCCTTCTTCAATAAGAGTCTTACTATTACTCATTGAATTCACCGCACTTTGAGCTTCAGTTTGTAGCTGGTGAATCATATTGTCAATTTCATCGGTAGAATGAGCCGTTTTAGTCGCTAGGTTGCGAACTTCATCAGCAACTACTGCAAAACCTCGGCCGGCATCACCAGCGCGTGCCGCTTCGATAGCCGCATTGAGAGCCAATAGATTGGTTTGCTCCGAAATACCTCTAATCACCTCTAGAATACTACCAATCGACTGAGTATTTTCAGCAAGACTCACGATAATGTTGGAAGTGCTGTTCATCTCGTTTTCAAGATTAGTCATCGCCGTTTTGGTTCTTTCTAGCGTCGTGTAGCCATCTTGCGCTTCATTACTTGCTGCACTCGCAGCATTTGCCGCTCCGGCAGCATTGGAGGCAATTTCATTGACCGTCGCAATCATTTCGTTCATGGATGTGACAACCAGCATGGTTTGCTCGTTCTGCTCTTGCCCTCTTGTGAGCGCTTGTTGAGATTGCCCACGCAAAGCGACAGCTGAACTATTAAGCTCCACACCAGTATTTACAACTTGTGTAATAATCTCATGTACTTTCCCAACAAAAACATTGAAAGCAGAAGAAATTTGCGCGACTTCGTCATTACCTTTCTCTGGCAAACGAACGGTTAAGTCTCCGTCTCCTTTTGAGATGTCTTGTAGAGCGTCTTTAAGCGCAGAAAGCGGTCTCATCAGTTTATTTAGCAGAAGTGACAGAATCAAAACACACATAACGAAGATCGCCACCATAGAGATCAACTGGTAAGTAATAATTCCATTCGTCGCTTGGCTCACTTCGGTAATAGGAATACCAATATCAAAAGTACCGTATAACTGACCATCCACATAAATTGGTGCCATGATGTCAAACACCCATACTTTCTGGACATCGGCATACCACTTTGAGTACTGTTGAACACCTCTCGTCGCGCCTTCAACAGTATATTCATCGTTATAGGTTTTGTTCAGCTTGTGCTTATCACTGTGGGCTACTGCCGTTACGTTACGGTCAATTACAACGGCATAACTCACGTCTGAACGTTGTTTCAGCCCCTCAACAAGCGATTGTAAATCTTGCATTGGATTGGCTGAGTTCTCCAAAATATAACTCGCATTTCCCGCTAGAAACTCAGCTTGAACTTGGGATTTGTTTAAGATGATGTCATCGATTTTCTGACTCGAAATTAGGTACGTTGATGCCATACTCGCCACGACAGCAATACCAAACATGGCGCAGACTGCTAATAAGATGATTCTTTTCATTATAATTGTCTCAATACAATTCAATTGATGCTCATTAATCGAGCGCTAAGCCTTTCTTCTCCAAAACCAACCAAACTGCATTTTGGGTCTGTTTGGCAGAGCAAGACATAACTTTATAACTATGTATCTGCTTGGTTCCCGATTACTTTAGACAGAAGGAAAAAAAGTCTTCAAAACGTCACATTTCTACGAGGTTTGGCGAAGGGACGAGTACGCAAAAGGAAACGTTTGCATAGTTAAATTTAACTATGCGACCAAATTGGTATCGAACATTAAAGAAAAGAGTTCTAATTAGCGTTTTGCCGTCGGGAGCGCTGTGGTCAGTGCTCCCGTTTTATCATTTAGTATCTCAGGTTCAGATATTAGAGCCACAATTGCAGCGGTTGTAATCCGAGATGCTTGGTGAAGCGAGAATGACTTGGTTTGTAGATATGGCAGCGATGTCAGATCGAGTGATTCTCAATCAAGAATCGGCAGCAAAATAGGCAAACCAAGGCATGAAGCTATTACCCATGCAAAAAGAAAGGAAAAGAATCTTTACCACAGAGTTTAACTTGTCAGCGATATGTATCCATGCATACCCATGTACAAACCAACTGCACTGATCAAGACGCCCGATAAGTAAGGAGCTCGACGTGCAACATCATTCAAACCGCTCCATTTAGATGTCGCTTTTTGCACGCCCACTGCTGCCACAACGCCAACAGCAACCAGAGTCAAGGCTAAGCCAATACTGAATGACACAACTAATGTCGCACCAAGAGTCATTGCCTTAAGCTGCAAACAGATAAGCAAAACCGTTACCGCAGCAGGGCATGGAATCAAACCGCCCGTTAATCCAAACAGCAGAATTTGCCCATTCGTCACGTCTCGATTCTCAAAGCGCTTTTGAATGTCTAAAGCGTGAGCGCGCTCGTGAGCATCTTGATATTCCTTATCTTCGCTTTCTAAATGAGAACCAGGACGAAAATGTACATCAAAGTCATGGGTATGATCATGGTGCCCGATGATCAAAGTGACAGAAAGTCCATTAGAGACTTCAATGCAAGACGCCGATTCCAAGTATCCATCACGCTCTATAAAGTGATAAATATCAGCAGGTTGATAACCATCACTCGATACCGAAACCTTGATACCTTCAGCAGTTAAAGGTTTACCGCTGAGTGTTCGCAACTGGAAACGGTGATGCTCCCCTTCCTCTGTAATCGAAAGCGAAACATGCCCATGTCCTGTATCCACAACTTGCGTCGTCCAGTCGCGAGCATGATCCTGAGCTTTGTTCCAAGCTCGCTCATCGCTCCATGTCCGCCAAAACATCCATACGCCGGTTGTCACGATAATGACCCCAGAGATAAGTTGCATCCATGGTTCAGCCGCTTCAGCGGTGAATTTCTGGCTAATATACATCCCGCCAACAGCGATTAACCATACAATTGCAGTGTGAGAAAGTGTGGCAGCTAAACCCAGCATCACGGCTTGTTTGACCGTTCCTTTCACCGCGACAATGAACGCCGCCATCATCGTTTTAGAGTGCCCAGGTTCTAAACCATGCAAGGCGCCAAGCAAAATGGCACTGGGAATAAAGAACCACCCATTACCTTGTTGTAGTAACGCGACAAAATCCATTGTTGTTCTCTGTTGTTGATTCTAATTTATCGCAAACTATACTCCCCCCTAGTATTAAATACTACCCCCCAGTATAAATTGAGTGCTACATTATCAGTTAGAATAACTCGGCCCGTAACTTAAAGAAGATAAGACATGTCGCATACAACCAGAGATCAAAAGAAGCTCAACACTCGAGTCAGTAAAATACAGGGTCAGGTGAATGGACTTAAAAAAATGCTGGAAGAAGAGCATGAATGCCAAGATGTGTTGCAGCAGATTGCCGCTATTCGGGGAGCAGTAAATGGTTTGATGCGAGAAGTAATTAAAGGTCACTTACTTGAACACGTCGTGCTTGAGGAAGACAAAACTCAACGTGAAAAAGATATGGAAGTCGTATTAAAAGTACTGGACTCTTATATAAAGTAACCCTACTTCGCTAGAGTAAAATCACTAGAGTTAAACTCGAATAGAACCTTTATAGGTAATCTCTTACTAAGCGGGAAATAACAATTCCATTTCATATTGATTAAGTTGAAAACGGAACCTATATCGGTTCAATTTAAATAGTTTATTTATAAGAACTAAAACGGCCCAAACATAGGGCCGTTCATATTATTAAAAAACTCTAAACTATCTGATAAAAATACATATTGTGATAGGTTTTTACTTTATGGAAGAGTACAAGTAAACCTTTATACCTCTTGTAATTCGACGTGCTTAGCGCTGTAAGATTTTGTAAATGCAACACACCCTAAAAGTACAGCAAGTGGTAACACAGGATCAAAGATTGAACCATGAGATCCGAAGAATAAGTTAAGAATCATGACTAATGAACCACCAATAGCCCAAGCAATTGTTGTTGGAATAGTCCAAATAATGAGTTGTTTCTTAACCTCAGTCACCCCCATTAATCGATTAACAATATGGAATAGCGAGTCATTAAAGTAGCCAGCAAATAGAGATCCCATCGTAGCTGCCGTCGCTGCGAATAAAAGATTAACGTCAGGAATATTTACTAAAACTGGGGCAGATATAGAAGCAGCGGTTATCATGGAGACTGTACCAGAGCCCTGAATAATACGAACTAACGTCGCAATAATAAATGGAATCATAACCGCAGAAATAGGAAGCCCTGCAACTTGGTTAGCAATTTCTGCGCCCGCACCCGTTTCACGCAATACGGCACCTAACGCGCCACCAGCTCCTGTTACTAACAAAATGATGCCACAAGTGGAGATTCCTTGTTCCATCTTTTCATTCGCTTCTTCTTTGGTAAGGTTATTACCCAATGTGTAAACCGCTAATAACGTCGCTATTGATAGTGCAATAGTAGGGCTGCCGATAAAAGCGATAAATTGACCAAATGTTGTTGCAGTCAGCCCTTCGAAACCGAAAGTCCCCTCTAATAAACCCATCACTGATTTCGCAAGTATAAGTAAAATTGGGATAATAATTGGAGCGATAGATTTACTTAAAGATGGTAGGTCTTTCGCTTCTTTACTTGCAATGTACTCTTTGTGATCATTAATCAGTTGCTCACTAGACTTCGAGAAATGTTCGGTTGGAATGAATTCAGGAAACTGCTTTTCTAACCATCTTGCATACCAAACAATACCTATGACACAAGGCGCTGCGATCATCAAACCAAAACCTAACATGCTGGCAAGATCGACACCAAAGATACCAGCAACGCCCAAAGGCCCTGGAGTCGGCGGAATAGCATGATGCGCTACGACCAAGCCGCCCGCCAGAGCAACCGTAAGCGTTAAAATCGAGCGATTGGACGTTTTTGACAAAGACTTCGCAATTGGATAAAGAATGATAAGCGCGCTATCCACAAAGATTGGGATGCTAACAATATAGCCAGTTACAGCAAGAGCGGCCTCTTCTTTCTTTTTTCCTAACCACTTTATAAAATTATAGGCAATACTTTCTCCTGCTCCAGAAGCCTCTAAAATAGCCCCCATCATAACGCCGAGACCGATGACAATCCCTATACCGCCTAATGTTCCACCAAATCCTTTGCTAACGGTCGCAATCGTGTCGTCAACACTTAACCCACCAATAATACCTGCGATACATGCCGCAATTAACATCGCAATTAACACATGTACTTTTGTACGTAATACAAGAAAAACAAGGACTGATACGGCTACTATTAGTCCAATTACTGAGGTTGGTAACATTAGACAATCTCCATATTGTTAACAGAAATAAATTGTTGTAATACATCCTTGAAATTACTGTCTGCTTTAAATCCAAGCTCCAGTTCTTTAGTACAATCAATTTCTTGTGGCCAACTACTCACAATACGATCAATACCCGCATCATGCTCATAGGTAATATAATTAGAAAGTTGTTTACCCATTAGAGTGTCCATTGTTTGAATCATCTCAGCTGGTGTAGTTTGAATACCAGGTAAATTAAGCGTTCTATAGGACAGATTATTTAACTGCTCATAAGGCATTAGCCCTGCATATTGAATATTGTCCACCACTCTAGACGGGCTCGATATCCAAAGTTTTAGCGTAGGGTCTACAGGACAATTTGATTCTTGAGCATTCAAAGGCTCACGAATAATTCCGCTTACGAAAGAGCTAGCGGCAAGGTTTGGTTTCCCAGGGCGAATACAAATAGTCGGTAAACGTACGGATACAGCTTTAACAAAGCCTTTACGGGCATAGTCGTTCACCAATAACTCACCTATAGCTTTTTGCGTCCCGTAGGATGACTGAGGATGAAGTGCTGTTATTGGTGTAATCGTTTCCGGAAGATCACCACCAAATACAGCTAAAGATGAAGCAAACGTAAAACGAATATTAGGGTTTACTTTACGGCAACGCTCAAGCAATAACTGTGTGGTCGTCAGATTTACAGCTACGCCTAAATCAAAATCTTGCTCAGCATGGCTCGATACAATTGCCGCTAAATGAAAAATGTGTGTCGTTTCGGCAGTAATAACTTGGTCTATATTTTCTCGCTTTGTCATATCCATGACTAAAGAAACGACTCGGTCATCAATGCCCTCTAAGCGCGACTTTTGAATGTCGACAATAGTAATACTTTCAGCTTTGTTTTCTTTTAGTAGTGATTTGGCAAGTAGGGTTCCGAGAAAACCCGCCCCTCCAGTTATGATAATATTCATAGTCACGACCCTTTGTTTTTGTAATTGGTTTCAAGTTATTTATGGATAGAAATTAAAATTGTTATAGGTATGGTTTAACCCAACTAAGGCCCAGCTGCGTGCTATGCCTTGGGTTGTATTCACAACCGATCCAGCCTTGGTAACCAGAGTCATCCAAAACATTGAATAGGTGTGGGTAATTCAGTTCGCCTTCCGATGGTTCGTGCCTTTCAGGCACAGAAGCAATTTGAATATGGCCTGTGTATGGCGCCACATCGCGAATCAACGTACTCAGATCACCGTCCATAATTTGTGCGTGATAGAGATCGAGCTGCAATTTCACGTTTGGACGAGCCACTTGTTTGATGAGTTCCACCGCTTCACGTTGATGTGCAACAAAGTAGTTCGGTACATCGCGATTGTTGAGTGGCTCAATCATCAGCTCAACACCTTGTTCGGCAAACTTATCCGCTGCATAACGAATGTTTGAGATAAAGGTTTCAATATGCTGATCACGAGTGAAGCGTGAATCAACAATGCCAGACATAGCGTGAACCTTTTTACAGTTCAGTGCCTTGGCGTACATCAGCGCAGTCTCGACACTCGTTTTAAATTCATCCTCACGCCCCGGAATAGCTGCAAAACCTCGTTCACCTGCATCCCAATCACCTGGAGGCATGTTGAATAACGCTTGCTCAAAACCAAACTGCTGTATCTTGCTTGCTAGTTCTTGCGCTTCGAATGCGTATGGAAAAAGGTATTCCACCGCTTTGAAGCCCGCTTGGTGTGCTTTTTCGAAACGATCTAGAAAAGGAACTTCTGTGAATAACATTGTCAGATTTGCCGCGAATTTAGCCATTACTTACCTCTCCCTTTTAGGTCTTGAATCTCAGTATCCGTTAAGTAGCGGATGTTGCTATCTTTAAGAATGAACGCTAGCTTCGCTGTCTCTTCTAGCTCTTCTGCGTTATCCACTGCATCTTCAAAGTCCGTACCCGTGATCACTGGACCATGGTTCGCCAGGAGGAAAGCTCGGTAGTCACTAGCCCGCTGCGCAAGTTCTTCAGCAATCTGAGGGTCGCCCGGGCGCAGGTACGGAATCACTGGCAGTTCGCCAATGCGCATTACAAAGTAAGGTGTAAAAGCTTTGATGGCATTCTCGCGATCTAGACCTTCAAGACAAGAAAGCGCCGTCAAGTAAGTAGAATGCAGATGCACAATCGCATTACACTTTGAGTTATTTCGATAAATCGCCAGATGAAAAGCCACTTCTTTTGATGGCTTTTCACCAGAGATATGGTTGCCATCAATATCCACAACCGAAAGCTCTTCAGCAATCAAGCGGCCGAACGAAGAACCAGTTGGCGTTGCCAGAAAGTGTCCATTAGGCAGTTTTAGAGAAAGGTTGCCAGCGCCGCCAGTCGCATAGCCACGTTCAAACATAGAGCGCGCCATAGTGACCATTTGCTCTCGCAGTTGTTGTTCTGTCATCAATTCTTTATTCATCACAACCTCACCTATTCAAAAAACGACTGTGCTTTGGCAAAGAAGTGTTCATCGCCGAAGTTGCCCGATTTCAGAGCCAAAGAAAGCTCGCCTTCAAGTGACTTCACCCAAGGTACACCTGGTGCGATTTGAGGACCGATATGAAAACCTTTTACGGCTAGGCTTTGGGTTACAACCCCTGAGGTTTCCCCACCCGCAACGATGAAATTTTTCACACCGTGCTGCTGAAGTTTGATTGCAAGTTGGCTAAAGAATTGTTCAACCGCGTGACTTGAAGCATGCGCGCCAAACTCTTGTTGAATCGCTTTTAACGCCGCTGCATCTGCGGTTGCGTAAACCAGTGGTGCGAACTCGCTTTCGATGTTGGTCATGACCCAATCAAACACTTGATTTAAGTAATCTTCTTCCGTCAGACACGCCTTCACATCAATAGCAAAGTGTGGCGCTTTTTCTTTGTAAACAGCGACCTGTTGGTTGGTCATGACAGAACAAGATCCAGATAACACAACGGTTGGTGCCTTTTTAGGGTTCCCATCTTGCTTCGCATCACTTTGATCTTCAAGGTTCTCTATCCAGTTCTTAGCAATACCCGCAGCCAAACCAGAACCACCAGTTACCAGTTTTAGAGACTTCGCCGCTTGGCCAAGTGTGACAAGATGCTCTGCATTGAATGCATCAACCACTGCATAGCGGTTGCCTTGTACTTTTAGCTCTTCAAAGCGCTCAATTACCGCTTTTGGACCTTGTTCAATTATTTGGAAGTTTACCAGGCTAGATTTGCCTTGAGATTGAGCATCCATCATACGAACTAGGCTTGAATCAGTCATTGGTGTCACAGGGTGATTACGCATACCTGAGTCGCTTAGCAAGTCTTGGAATACAAATAGATGGCCGTTGAAAACTGTGCGACCATTCACTGGTAATGATGGGCATACAATGGTGAACGCTTCACCTAGCTCTGCAAGCAGTGCATCCGTTACAGGACCAATGTTACCTTCTGCTGTGCTGTCAAACGTTGAGCAGTACTTGAAGTAAAACTGCTGACAGCCATTTGCTTGCAGCCACTTAAGCGCTGCTACTGAATCCTCGATTGCCTCATCTACAGGACAAGAGCGAGATTTAAGACTGATCACGACCGCATCTGCGTTTACATCAATCTCTTCTTTTGGAATACCGTTAAGCTGAACTGTGCGCATGCCGTTTTCTACAAGAAAACCTGCGATGTCTGTTGCGCCAGTAAAGTCGTCTGCGATAACGCCTAATAACATCATTTTTTCTCCGTTTTACGTGCGCTTATTTCTGTTTGTTTTCTACACCTGGAAGCTCAATACCATCAAAAATCTTGATAACGGCACTGTCGTCCTCCTGCCCAAAACCAGCATTGCTTGCACTCAAAAACATGTTTAGTGCTGTGCTTGATAGAGGAAGTGGAAATTTGAGATCTTTTGCTGTGTCCGATACGAGGTTTAAATCTTTCACAAAGATGTCGACCATAGATTTAGGGGAGTAGTCACCATCAACTACATGCTTCATGCGGTTCTCAAACATCCAAGAGTTACCCGCTGCATTCGTCACCACGTCGTACATCAGGTCAAGAGGAATGTTTGCACGTGCCGCTAATGCCATTGCTTCAGCACCAGCTGCGATATGAACACCTGCTAGCAATTGGTGGATAATCTTCACAGTTGCGCCTAGGCCAATCGCTTCACCGATGTTGTAGACTTTAGCTGCCGTTGCGTTGAGTACTGGTTCAAGTGCATCAAATGTGCTTTGCGCTCCCGACGCCATAATAGTCATCTCACCTAATTCTGCTTTTGCAGCACCACCAGATACCGGTGCATCAAGCATCACAAGATTGTGTTCTGCCAATTTCGCTTCAATTTGTTTTGCGTCTTCTGCTGAGATGGTTGCTGAAACCATTACTGGCGTATTCGGCTTAAGCGCTGTAGCAAGACCGGTTTTGAACAAGACCGTGTTAACTTGAGCTGCGTTCACAACAAGAACTAGAACCGAATCAAGCTTATCTGCAAACTCAACTGCATTTGTAGAAACAGCTTTTGCACCGAATGAACCTAACTCTTCAAGCGCTTGAGAATTTAAATCGAAACCATAGACATCTAGGCCTGCACGCACACATGACTTTGCGGCGCCCATTCCCATAGAGCCTAAACCGATAACACCTACAGATTGAACTTCACTCATAAAAACAATGCCTTCTGGTCTATTAAACTTTGTTAATTCTTGTTTGGTTGATGTGATTATATGTGAAGATTAATACTAAGACCTCGCTTTGAATCACATTTTTTCACACAAATTAACAATGTCGTGATATATACCTCTTTATGGGCAGAGATATTCCGAGCAGTTAACACAAGCGAAGGCTGTTCTTACAACGTTGAGAACATAATTCACAGATATTCACAACAAATGAAAAGATTGGTAGGATACTGAAAAACAAGAATATAGAAGTGAAACTATGATCCCAGCAGAACGTCAAAGAACCATATTATCCCTGTTATCACATCAAGAAGTGTTAAGCATTTCAGATTTAACCGACCACCTTGGCGTATCACATATGACCATTCGTCGTGATATCGTGAAGCTTGAATCCTCAGGTAAAGTCGTTTCTGTTTCTGGTGGAGTGCAACTCGCTCAAGCTCTACATTCCGAACTTTCCCATGATGCGAAGGTCGAGCAACAAGCGGATGAAAAGATTCAAATTGGTAAGCTGGCGGCTACGTTAATTGGTCAAGACGCTACGATTTACTTGGATGCGGGAACAACCTCTCTAGAAATCGCCCATCAAATAGCAAATCGTAATGATCTTTTAGTGATCACCAATGACTTCTCTATTGCTGCTTTCCTTATGACGCACAGTGAATGTGAGCTTTACCACACAGGGGGAAAAATTGACCGCGAGAACCAATCCACCATTGGTGGAAAAGTCGCAGAGTTCTTGAATGGGCTAAATATTGATATCGCCTTTATTTCGACTTCATCTTGGAGCTTGAAAGGCTTATCAACACCTAATGAAAATAAAGTTCTCGTTAAAAAAGCAATCATCAAGGCGGCACAAACCAATTATCTGATCTCAGACTCAACTAAATACGGTCAGATAGCGAGCTTTCATGCATTAGACATCGAGCAATTGGACGGAATTATTACCGATCGAAACCTATCCGAAGTGGTCACTCAAGAATTAACGGATAAAGGATTACGTGTGTATAAAGAGTAATACTACCTAAACATCTGAGTTCGCGTAACTTTTATACTCGTTAATTTATAGGTGCTTCCAATATACGTAGACCGTGCTGTGTACTTTCTGGCAGAAAACACATCCTTTTGTTTTCTAAATTACCAAATTACTGATTACATCTGGATATGGAAGCTCACTTCACTTTATCGCTGCTCGTCACTTGTCATCAAAAATCAAATTCACCGCAATTGCCATCAAAACTAAGCCTGAGATTGGTAGCAAGACACCCAATGGTGAGCGCTCTATGTAAGGCAAGTTTTCAGCAATCAATAAGCCCCACTCAGGTTCTGGCGGCTTAACGCCAAGTCCGATAAAACTCAGAGACGTCAGGCTAAGCGTAATGTACGGCAAACGCAGAAACGCGTGACGAATCAATGGCGGCAGCATATAAGGCAACAAGTAGTAGCGGAGTACTCGCCACTGATTGGTTCCCCAAATGGGCGCAAGATGCGTATAAGGCTGCGCTTTGGCTTCCATCAACAAGCTCGCACAGTGCGCCGCTAATGGTGCCCATGACACCATAACAATCGCAATCAAGGCACTGTTTGGGTTCATTCCCGTTAGACCAGCGATCAGCAGACCCGCCACAATGTATGGCACACCTTTGGTGATCTCAATTAAGCCTTGGCTATAACGAGTCACAAAGCCGAGCAGCAAACCAATCACCAAACTTAGGAACGTCGCGATGATGCCCATTTTGATTGTCGACATCATACCCCCGCCAACACGAGCAAGCAGATCTCGCCCGACCGCATCGGCACCAAACGGGGCTGCTAAGCTTGGCGATTCAAGGCGAGTAAATTGGATGGTGTAAGGATCGCGCATTAACGCCCATCCCGCACAACCAATCAGCAAGGCAAAGATTGTGGCACTGACGATGCGTTTGGTAGTGCTTTGGGTAAAACGGAACGTACTGTGACTGCTGATCAACTTGCCACTTGTGACACTGTGTCCGAGTAACCAGCGTTGCAATAAAATACTCGCACTGCTGATCAACATCGAGAACACCAGTAACACCAACAAGCCACCTTGCAGCATCGGCAGATCTTGTGACTTCGCTGCACCTAAGATTAGTCGTCCGATGCCCGGAATGGAAAACACTTGTTCCACAGCAACCGCACCGCCGGTTAAACCAATCACCGTCATTGCGATTTGAGGAATCAAGTTACTAACGGCACGCCACAAGGCAAAGCGTAAGATTTGAAACTTACTGACGTTCGCCGATAGCCAAGTGATCACCCAAGGCTCATCTAGTACACGCTTGAGGCTGTCATTGAGCAAGCGCCCGAACAAGCCAGCAGCAGGCAATGCCATTGCCAAACTGGGTAGCCAGAGGTTTTGCACACCTTGCCAACCATAAGGCGGGAACCAGCCCAACCAGATGGAAAACACCATGATCAGCAACGAAGCAATCACGTATTCAGGCAGTGAGACCAACACCGAACTGAGCGTGTCATGATGTTTGTCTAAACGATTCTGTTGCCAACGACGCACAGTGTAAAGGACGCTCGCCATACACATTACAAATGCCATGCCTAACGCTGTAAGCATCAGTAATAGCGACGTTTTTGCAGTTTGTTGAACGCTCTCCATCACGGATGCGCCGCTCACCCAAGAGACACCTAAGTCTCCTTGCATGGCAAGCGTCAGCCAATCCCACAGTCGCTCAGCAGCGCTGCGGTCAAGTCGAAGATCTTCTCGAATTGCTTGCAGAGCTTCTGCCGTCAGCAATTGTTGAGCACCCGCACGAGCACGGAGGATTGATTGGCTTGGATCGATACCGGCAATATCGGGCATCAAACCCACCAGCACAACCACTACCCCGAGAGACAGGAAGCGCGACAAAAAACGCGTAAACCATTCAGGCATACAAGCGCTCCAACGAGAGCGCATGTTGGCAACAGACGACATCGAGTTAGTTCACCTCAGTAAACTGGTCGATCAGGCGACGCTCACGTGGGTCACGTTGTGCGTTCTTCACGCGATCACTCTCACCTTGGATTACACGCTCGTGAAGCAGTGGAATCACAGCGTATTGCTCAAGGATTTTGCTTTCTGCTTCGATGATCGCTTGTTGGCGTTTCTCACCCAAAGGCTGACGATCAGCGTGTTTCAATGCTGCGTCCACTTCTTCAGAGCAGAACTGACCTAGGTTGTAAGAACCTTTACAGCTAAAGTCACTTTGCATGTACGCCACTGGGTCACCAGAATCCAGCACCGTTGCACGTGACAACAAGAATGCATCGAACTTACCTGCTAGTGCATCGTTTTCGATTTGTGCGTATTCACGAACATCTAGTTCAACCACAAAGCCCGCCACTTCAAGTTGTTGCTTTAGTAGCACCGCCACTTCTGGCAACTCTGCACGGTCGGTAAACGTACCAATGGTGATCTTCTCACCATTCGCGTGGCGCATTTCCATGGTTTCCATACGAGGGTTCGCGTCACGAATTGGTTGAGCCCATGCCAATGCAGGACCTAACAAACCTTTCGCTGAGTCGGCGTGGTTCTCGTAAACCGTTTTGATGATTTGCTCACGGTTAACCGCTTGAGCCGCTGCTTTACGCAAACCGAACTGGCTAAACACATCTGATTTATTGTTTAGGTAAAGCGTGTTGGTACGTGGCATGGCGACTTCGTGCAGCTGTGAAGATTCCATCATCGCGATTTGCGAAACAGGAACGGCTTCAACCACATCCGCCTCACCGGTACGTAGTGCAGCAGCACGCGCAAAACCGTTTGGTACGTATTCAGCAAAGATACTGTCTACTTTTGCTTTTTCGCCCCAATAACCGTCAAAACGCTTCAGTTTCGCGCTGGTTGTGCCGTTGATTTCTGTCAGAACGAATGGACCCGTACCCGCATTGATTGGCACAACACGACCGTTTTCTTGGTATGCAGCACCAGAAAGGATCGCTAACTGTGGGCTAGATAGACGGCTTGGCAACAATGGATCGTTAAAGGTCGTTTTGATTTCAACAGTGAAGTCGTCCAGCGCGCGAACTTGCCATTCGATACCATCCAAAATACGTGGCTTAGGTGCGGCATCTAATGCTTTTTGTAGAGAGTTCACAACCGCGTTGGCATCAAGGTCAGAACCATCGTGGAATTTCACGCCCTTACGTACCGTAAACTGCCACGTCATCGGGTCAACTTGTTCCCACTCTGTTGCCAGCATAGGCTCTGCTACCGACTGATCGTTTAGGTTCACCAATGTTTCCGCCGTGCTCCAACGTGACAGTTTGAACGCGTCATCTGAAAGTGGCGACAAACCTGTGCGTGGTGGTTGCATCATGGCAACGCGAATTTCCGTTGCTTGCGGTGCAGCTGCTTTTTCCGCTTCTGGCTTGCTTTCGCCAGAGTCAAAACAACCCGTCAGCAGTGCGCTTAAAGCCAGCGACAAAGCTAACTTGGGAGTACTAAGGTGCATAAGAAACCTCTCCAATGGTTTTTGTGAATTCATTACTTTTGTGTTGAGCGCTCATCAAGGCTCTCGTGATCAAGTGTGATGGGTTATTTGTCACGTTTTGTGCCGTGCCGTGCTCGACAACGCGTCCTTTGTCTAACACTAGGATTTCATCGCATAGGGTTTGTGCCGCATCGAGGTCGTGTGTCACCAAAATCAGGCGCATCTGACGACTCTTTTGAATGCGTGCCAACAAGTCGAGAATCTGTTTACGACTGACGGGATCTAGGCTGCTGGTTGGTTCATCGGCAACTAACACGCAAGGTTCGACAATCAAAGCTCTGGCGATAGCCACACGTTGCGCTTGCCCAACCGATAACTGCTGAGGGTTACGATCCAGCAATGTGAGATCCAAACCGACATCCGCCAAGACCTTTTCCACCTTCTCATTGAGCTCTTGCGTCAAACCAATGTTGCTTAGCGGCTCCAGTAAGATCTGGCGAACGGTGTAATAAGGATTCAAGCTCGATTGCGGCTCTTGCGGAATCAGTTGAATGTGCTGACACAACTCTTGTCGCTGCTTAGCCGAGCTACGCGATAGCGGATAGCCACACACATACACTTCACCAGATGTGGGCTTACGAAGACCGAACAGAAGCTCAATCAAAGTCGATTTACCCGCGCCAGAAGGACCAACAATCGCAATGTTCTTTGTGTCGATGGCAAGATCCAATTGTTCGAGCGCTTTGAACGGTTTGCCCCCTAACCAACTTGGTTTGGAGTAATAGTGAACACTGGCTTGCTCAAAGCGAACTTCCGCCGATTTAGGCTGCGTGTGCCCGCTCAAGTTGTGCTTAGTCAAAATAGGCTCCAGAGATGAGGTTAAGGCAGCAGTTGCGCAAGTTGTTGGCAGAAAGGATGCGAACTTTTCTGAATGGCTTGCCACGGTGCGCCATAAGCCACCATGGTGTTGTCCGCAATCACCAAAACTTTGTCACACGCCAAAGCCGCAGATAGATCGTGCGTGATCAACAAACCACTGATGTTGCGTTGCTGAACACTGCTGCGGAACAACTCAAGGATCTCCGCTTCGGTGATTGGATCGAGCGCACTGGTGGGCTCATCCGCGATGATCAAGTTGGCACTACCAAGCAACGCGATCGCAATACAAATACGCTGGCGCTGACCACCAGATAGCTGGCTTGGATGCTGCGCCAATGCTGCTTTTGGATCTGCAAATCCGAGTTGAGACAACAAGGTCGTCACCGTTTCTCGGTTTGCTGAAGACAAGCGTGTTTTGTTGCCCGTCAATGCCAAACACAGTTGTTGCTCGACAGACGCCAATGGATTCAGCGCTTTAAGTGCATCTTGGAAAATGACCGCGGGACGCTGGGATTGACTCCGTTGCAGCATGGCAGTTTGTGCGACTTCACTGCTGTTAAGCTGGATACTTCCGTCTACCCAAATATCTGACGGCAAAAAACCTGCGACGGCTTTCGACAACATGGATTTACCAATGCCGGAAGGTCCCATAATGGCAAGAGCTTCACCTTGAAACAGCTCAAAAGAAATGTCTTTGAAGAGTGTGCGTTCTGAGTCTGTAAGGCTGAGATTATTAACGGAGAGTATTGGTTGAGAAATCACGGCATCAAACTAAATGTAATAATATAACATCACAAATAATATCATGCGGGTTAAAGCAAGGAAACCAGTCGGAAAGGTTATTTCATCACCTTTTTCAGATTTATCAGCAAGGGCAGATGGCTCCACCCTTGTCATAAGAACATCTAAATTAGGTCGTTTGTGACAGTGTGAATTAAAGACACTTTTGTTTAACTTGACCGAGGTATGGGAACAAGAAGACAAAACGCCCAACGTAGAACAAAGTGAATGCCAGCCACAAACCGTGATTGCCCCAATATTGCACCGCAATAAATTGGGTCACTAAGAACAACACCATGGTTAGAAAGGTAGAGTTACGCACTGGTCGCGTCGTCCCTGTACCGGTAAAGATGCCGTAAAACGTAAGACCAAAACCAGCAACCAACGGAAATGCCAATAACCAAGGGCTCATGTCTAGATACAGCTCAACAAGGTTTGGCAAAGTGGTAAATAACGACACCACTTGATGTTTGAACAGCACTAACAGCAAGGTCAAGACAACAACGAACGCCGCGGTCCATTGCGTGTTTAGCTTAATCACGTTATCAAGCAATGTCGGATTCTTCTGGCCTACGGCTTTACCTGCGAAGACGCTCGACGCATTCGCCACACCATCGAACATGTAGCTGACGATAAAGGTCACTTGCATCAAGATTGCGTTCGCAGCAAGCACATCAGAACCAAGCTGAGAGCCTACACGCGCCATCATGTTGAAGAACACCAATAGACACACAGTGCGAAGCAGCAGATCCATATTGGAAGACGCGATAACTTTGAGATCTTTACGCGTCATTTTCGCGGTCTGAATGTAATCAAACAGCGGGAAGCGACAGGTTTTCAACACCAGCACCGCACCAATAACAAACGTCGAAATTTGCGCGATAAGTGTCGCTACCGCAACGCCAGCAATGCCCATATCGAAGTACAACACAAAGACGATATCCAGCACGATGTTCAGCACGTTACCAAACACTTGCGTGAACAAGGTTTCTTTGGCTTTCGCCTGTCCCATCAACCAACCAATCACGGTGTAGTTCAGCAGTACAAACGGCGCACCAAAGATCATGATATCGAAGTAAGTCTTAGCGTTTTCTGCCACGACTGCATCAGGGGAGATAATCAGCTCTGCCCCCATCCAAATCACGGACTGCAACGCAATGAAAATCAAGCCAAGGCAGAGCGAAAGCACGAAAGGACGCAATAAGCTACTCGCTTGATCTTCTGGGCTATTTTTACCTAATGCGATTGCACTTTGCCCGGTAGTACTGACGCGGAAGAAGCCAAACAGCCAATACAAGGTATTCATGATGACGGTGCCGATCGCTACACCACCAATCATCTCAGCCACACCGAGTTTACCGATCACCGCGGTGTCCACCGCCCCCAATAATGGTTGGGTTACCGTAGAAACGATGAAAGGAAATGCGATTTTAAAATAGTCTTTATGAGTCAGGGACATCTTAAATTATGAACAGGATTAATTTTTATAAGGTCGCTATCATATGCGAATGGCGCCCGAACATGAACCAAAGTTCACCAGCAAGGAATAGCATTGATAATTGATACAACCAGCCAACGTATTCTCATACCAAAGCTTGAAATAGGATAACGACTTATGAGAAAAGCCAAGTTAACTGCATATAAATGAGTTTCTAGTTTGGAAAGATTAGCGTTTGGTTGAGCATGGCAGATCAGAATGTATCTGCCATGTCATAACGGTAGTGATTGGTGAAAAGAGACCGTACAGATGATATTTAATGCTTGTGGGTTTCATCTGACAATGTTTAGGTCGATACCAAGCCTTATGTTCTGTAAAGCACCTTTACAACATGCCAACCGAACTTGGTTTTAACTAGATGCGGCGTTAACACTTCGCCAGAAAAGCACACTTTGTCGAATTGAGGTACCATTTGACCACGGCGGAATTCACCAAGGTCACCACCGCGTTTGCCTGACGGGCAAGTTGAATACTTCTTCGCTAATGTCTGAAACTTTGCGCCTTTTTTCAGTTGCTTGATTATGTCTTCCGCTTGCTCTTTGTGCTTCACAAGAATATGTAATGCGGCTGCTGTATTTGCCATTGATCTATCTCTCACTATTCTGGTCGCGCAAGTGTACCCAATCCTTTTTAACAGACCAAACATTTCTTAATAATAGCTCAGCGGTAAAGGCCCAAATACACGAGGAATATAAAATCGTCTACATAATGAGTTTAAAATACAAACAAGTTTTGCTCAGTTAATCACTATTCTCTAAAAGATTGTCTAAAAAGCTCACATTTGTCTCTCCGATGGTTGAAGCCTTCGTCTGATAAGATTAGATTAGACACAATTCGGTGGTATTTATAAGGTTATTTTCATGGCAAAAGTCGTTAGCAAAGCGAATCAATCTCAGGGCATGTTGATGTTTAAGCTCACCCTGCAACAGAGTTTCGCTATCGGTACGCTAAAAGTCCGTGAAATCGTCCCGTACATGCCAACGACAAAGATCCCTTACTCGCATCATCACGTCATTGGAACCGTTACGATACGTAACTTAACAGTACCAGTGATCGATATGTCAGCGGCTGTTGGCTTTCGTCCTATTAGTGAAGAAGAATATAAAAGCTGCTACTTGATCGTGACAGATTGCTTGCGAACCGTGGTTGCGTTTATGGTTCGTAGTATAGAGAAGATCATTGAGTGTGATTGGAAAGCTATTGAAACGCCACCTCCGAGCGCTGGAAAAAATATTTTCGTGACTGGAATTACTCGCTACGAGGACAAAACTGTTCAAATGCTGGATGTGGAGCTGCTACTTTCCAAAATTTATCCGCAGTACGAGAATTCAAAGATACCAATGCTGACAGATATTGAGCGAGAACGCCTAAAAGCACTCAATATTCTATTGGTGGATGACTCTTCCATCGCTCGTAAACAGCTGTGTGACGCACTCGATAGCATCAATATTGGGTATCAAATCTGTAAAAATGGTTTAGATGCATTGGAACTGATGAAAAGTGACGCTGCGGCTCATCGCCCAATTGATATTCTGGTCAGCGATATTGAAATGCCCGGATTAGACGGTTATGAATTAGCATTTGAAGTTCAGAATAATTCCTCTCTGAACCATTCATACCGCATTTTACATACATCGTTATCGAGCGAAATCTGTGTAGACAGAGCTCACCAAGTTGGCGCGCATGAGGCACTTGAGAAATTCAATGCAGGAGAACTAATCGAAGCGATGCTTCGCGGAGCAAAAGAGCTAGAAGCCAAAGCTATGACTTCTTAACTCTTATTGGACGAGTTGATTTGAGAATATAATGCAGTGCTTGTCCTATCCCTGATGCTCACATCCGCTAATTTCTCAGCTCACTTCTTTGGCATCGCGTAACTACGAGAAACGAATTCCGTCTCTTTGACTTGGTGAGCATGATTAATATAAGAAGCTAGGCTGTAAAGTACATTCGCTAATAAGTTCGCGTAACGAAACAAAATAGGTGCGGGCTGCTTCTTACCTGTATGTTCAACGGCAACTAATGCTCGTACCGTTTTTTTAGCTTGGCAACGGCACAAATGCAATTGACTGGCTGCCGGGTGCCCTCCGGGTAGAACAAAGCCTTTGAAGCCGCCATCAATACGTTGCTTGAGCAAAGCATAATCGGCCTTTAACTCTTCAACTTCCGTCTCTGTAATCGCTAATTTCCCGCGAACCGAACCATTTAGATGATAAACATTAGGCTGCATTCTTGTCAGTATATCGCGGCTAAACTCGTCCAACTCCATAGCGAGAACAAGGCCAATACGACTACAAAGTTCATCTGCTGTAATTTCAAAGTCACAAACCGGACTGTCCTCGTAAATAAACGGATAGCAAATCTCGCTCAATTCCTTGCTTACAGGTTTCATGCTTTTGTTCCAATAGAAAAAAGGGAGTCAGTATAACCTAACTCCCTTTAAACGTTCATTATGCCAAATGATCGACATTCATATGATCGGTTTACAATCAGGCACTTTCGACTTTCTTGTGGCCTTCTTGAAGGTGAACAAAATCTACTAAATCATCACCAGACACTTGATACGCCTGACCAAAACCTTTAACAAATAGCCCCGATTCTGGCTTTAAGTTGAACAAAACGAAATCCTCTAGCTGGCTTAGACCATCAATAATCTCACCAAAACGCTCTTTCATTTGTCCAACAACTTGTTGCCACATCTCTGTGTCTCGCTCAACTACATTTGCTACCGCATCAAAAGTTAAGCGCTTACGAGCAAACAGCTGCTTTGAAGACTCTTCATCTTCAATCATCATCAATGAAACGTTTGGGTTTTCTAAAAGGTTACGGGCATGACGAGCGATTTTAGAAATGAGAACGAAATAACCTTCCTGGTTTTGGACATAAGGCGCGTAGCTTACATTCGGGCGACCTTCTGCATCGACAGTTGCAAGCTGAAGTGTACGACGCTCCTGACGGAACTCTTTGATCTCTGGCCCTAAACGACCTTGCAAACGCTCTTGTTTAACTTGTTGATCCATATTGATACCTGACTTTACTAATTAGTATTCGAGTTAAGCCTCGATTATGTTTGTGATTACTTTTTTAATTCGGCTTGTAGGGCGCGAAATGCGGTGACTTGCTCTTCAATCAACTCGCGCTTTTCGTTACGGCCTAAATAAACCTTGAAAATATTGCTTCCGCACTCTGAGAAAAAACCAAAATAGTGACTCTCTCTACCCATAAACGGTTTACTGACTAATGCGACATTTTTAACGTTATCTAATTTAAGGTGGCCGTGCAGTTCACCTTCTCTACCCATTAAATTGTAATAGCCACGCGCCACTTTTCCTTTTGGAAACGGCGCTTTAACTTCAAAGATAGAACCAAAAGAGTGGACGATGGTCGTCACCGGGCCAAAACCAACCAAACTTTCTAGGATGCTTTGCGCTTGCTCTCCTGGTGCAATAGCCACCATTTCCTGAGGTAGAGCCGCAACAACCTCAAACTCGGAAATGCCAAGACGCTCTGCCATCGCAGCTGGCAATAATTGTGGTTCTTGCTCTAGTAATACTTCAACTTGTTGCTTGATTGATTCCATTGTGTCTTCCGTTTTTGTTCAATTTGTTTTCATTAATTATTGGATGCTTTCGGTACGGTTTCGTTCATCTCTGATGTGAGTACCTGAATACAACTTTGAGCCAATGACACTGCCCAGAAGCTGCCTGCAAGAGTAAGGACTGCGCTACGTTCATGTAGCTGTACTAAGCCTTTCGCTTGCCACACTTTAAATAGAGGCAATAAAAACACGAACGCGTCCTCTCCCATAAATGATGGAAGTTGATTTGCTTGAACAATGCCACGGTCAAACGCAGATTTGAGTGCAGAAAAAAGTGGTTCTAGAGCGCTTTGTTTCATCATCATCGCGATGGTGCTTTGACCTTCTTTGACCGCTTTAATATAGGTCTCTAGTGTGCGGTGTTGCATCATCCCGTAGCCACCGATATTACCTCCAGCACCACAGCCAATTGGCAATACCTCTGCATAAGTCTTGGCTAAACTATTGTATAAACTACGCTCGCGGTTATCGATTGCCCAATGGTTCACGCTAAGTTGCTTCATATGGTGTTTGGCCATAAAGTTCACACCGAGCTCATACATTCCCGCTTTTTCTGGTGTGGTCGCAGGTGGCGGGATTTTTCCCTTTTCTACGAGGTTGAGCATGGGAGCTGACCCACCAACCACTAACTGATACAAATCCAGTCCGTGTGCGCCAGTCGAGAGGAAATCATTTAAATCTTGCTCTAACACTTCTTTGGTTTGATAAGGTAAGCCATAGAGTAAATCGATAATGACCGGAATTTTGTCTTCTTTGGCGATCTCGCTCACTCGTTTGAGGACATCTTCCCTATCATCTAAACGTTTTGCGCTGCGGCGCACTTGTGTATTAAAACTTTGCACACCAAAAGAGAAACGATTAAACCCACCCTCTAAAGCGCCTTGATACAACTCATCAGAAAAACGATTGATGCGACCTTCTAAGGTGATTTCGCAGTCTGCAGCCAAAGGAAAGTGGTCTCGGATAGCCTGGCCTAACACACGAACCTGTACTGGAGATAAATCCGTTGGCGTTCCGCCCCCGATATATACGGCGTGAAAAATACCATTTTGTGTCCAAGGTAATGTCGCTTTCTCTCTAAGCTCCTGCATTAATGCTTCAAAGTACTCATCAACCAGTGTGCGACTTGCAGCATTTTGAAAGAAGTTACAAAAAGTGCAACGAACGCGACAAAACGGAACATGAATATAAAGACAGCGTTTATTGGTCGCTTTAATTAAGTTAGCCGTAATACTCGAAAAAATCGCCTGTTGTTGAGACGAGGGCACAGGTACGCTCGCTCCCCCGGCATGTGCAGAATGCTTCTTAACAAAAGCAAATCGCAATGGATCAGGACTATCACTGCCCAACACTGATTCATCAAGCTTATCGATATCGACGCTCATATATACTCGCTTAACTCCCATCATGTAAGGGATGGAAGCTGATCTTAAAAATTCTGCAAGAATCATAATTTGAGCGTAATGATAATGCAATTGATAATTGATCTTATTTCCATTGTAAGTAATAATCTGCCCAAGTTTTCATAGTTTCCCGAGATATTCCGTGAACGTACAAAGATATGTCATTGCAGGAGGTGCTTCCCTTGCCATCCATGCCGCACTTCTTTTTGTTTCTCAAGAGACAAAGGTGTTCGCGATGCCGGCTGGAAACCCAGCAAGTTCGGTAAGTCTAAATCTTGTGTCTGCTCCTCCAGCTGTCGAAAAATCTACACCAGAAAATGTAGCACCACCAAAAGAGCAGCAGCCTCAAGACCAACCTGAACCAGAAAAGAAGATTGTAAAAAAACAGGTCGTCAAGAAAGACGCTGTTAAGAAAAAGGTAGTAGAGAAAAAACCTGAACCGGTTAAACAATCTAAACCTAAAGCGGTCGAGCCCACCAAAACCGTAACAAAGCAAAAGGTTCAGCCCGAAGCGAAACCAAAGAAAAAAACGGAACCAGTGAAGAAAGAGACGGTAGCTCAACAATCCGCACCTGCGAGCCAATCCAAAGGGGCAACGTCTCAGCCTGTCTTGGTCGACAAACCAACGTTTGTGAGTCAACCAACACAACCCCGTTACCCAAGGTCTGCACAAAGACGTGGTATTGAAGGTGTAGCCTTGTATGAGATATGGCTAGATGAGAATGGTAACCAGATTAAACAGGTTTTGATTGAGTCTTCCGGCACAGAGTCGCTAGATGCCTCAGCACTTCGTGCGATCAAACAGTGGCAATTTACACCACATATTTCAGGTGGGCTAAAAGTCGCTCACCGAGTACAAGTACCTGTTCGTTTTAAGTTGGATGGATAATGGAACAACTACAAGAATTACAAACTCAATTTGGGCTGATGACATGTCCTTTGATCATTTGCTCAGCTCTAACCGTGATGATCATCACCGAGCGATTATTCCATGTGTTAATTAGCCTTGGTGTAGGAAAGCGAGCCATTCGCCAAAAGCTCACAGGATTAGACCCAACAAATGGGAGCGAGCTTGAAGCACTTGCTGAAGAGTTGTCGAATAAGAGGCCGCTTCTGTACCGTGGTGTTGCGATGTTGCTTGCTCATCATTCTTTCTCGAAATCTTTAAGAGAAGATGCCGCAGGTATTTGGCTGCAAGAAAAACGCCATCAGCTGCATTCCGGCCTTCGTTTGCTGACGCTGATTGGTGTCATCAGTCCTTTAATTGGCTTGCTTGGTACGGTACTTGGCCTAATTGACATGTTCAAAGGCATCGCGGTTTCAACGGGGAATATCACTCCGAATGATTTGGCTGACGGCCTAGGTCTTGCTATGCGCACCACTGCCGCGGGTCTCATTATCGCACTTCCTGCTATTTCAGGAGCGCAGATCATTGGTTTGTGGGCGGATCGTGTAATCGCCAAGCTTGAGCACACTTTAAACTACGTCAACTTATGGCTTGAAGGTATCTCGTTACAGCATGTCTCGCCAGACCACTCAAAAGTAACACTGCGCTCTTCTGAGAAGATTGAGGCAGCAACTCAATGATTAAAACACCACAAGAAAATAGTCGTAACGGTTTAACCCCCGATTTAACACCGCTGTTAGACATTATTTTTATCGTCATGGTTTTCCTGATGTTAACCGCAGCGGTCAAACTCGATTCATTAGACGTCAATTTACCGAGCACAGAATCTCAGGCTGTTGCAGATGTCGATAAGCAATCCATCACGGTAAATATTCTTAAAGACGAGCCTTACTGGGCTATTAACGGCAAGACATATATCGATTGGGACAACTTTACCCTCGCGCTGTTAGAAGAGAGTAAGTCAAGCGATAAACCGATTGTAATTGGAGCAGAGAAAACCGCGAATATTCAGTCGCTAGTACAACTTCTCGGCTTTTTACAAGAAAACGGAATTCAAGCAACTCAGTTACTCACTGAAGAGCCATCATAAAAATAAGTAAGATAGAGATCCTTTCAAAATGAAGAACACACGCATCACTATTCATGCTGTTGTCACGGCAGCTATTTCCCTACTTGCGAGTAGTCAACTTTTTGCCAATGAAACGCCATCCTCAGAGCGCGTTGTTAGCGCAGGCAGCGCCGTCACTGAACTCTTGCTTGAACTCGAAGCTAAAGATAGCTTGGTTGCTATCGACGTCACCAGTCAATTACCAAAAGGGATGGAACTGCCTAAAGTGGGCTACCATCGTCGTCTTTCAGCGGAGGGGTTGCTCGCCTTACGTCCGACAAAAGTCATTGGTTCTGATGAGATGGGGCCGAAAACAACATTGAGCCAATTGAAATCGGCTGGCGTAGATGTAGAAATTGTTAATACTGATGCAAATGTCGAGGGCCTTTATCAACGTATTGATCAAATTGCGAACCTTATGGATCGCAAGGCTCAAGCTGAAAGCTTAAAGCAAGATGTCCAGGCGCAAGTACAAGCACTCAATGCAAACCAACCTGATCAAGCGAAGAAAAAGAAAGTGCTCTTTCTGCTGATCCATGAAGGGCGACCTGCAAATGTTGCGGGCTCACAAACGACACCCGATGCAATTATTCAACTCGCCGGCGGACAAAACCCAGCCGCTACACAACTCTCGTCTTACAAGCCTCTATCCACAGAAGCGATGGTAGAGATGCAGCCTGACGTGATTCTTGTTAGTGGTCGCAGCTATGAAACGTTGGGTGGTGCCGATGCAATTTTAAAAGCAATGCCGCTTCTTGCTGCAACACCCGCTGGAAAGAACAAAGACATCATAACGATTGATGGCCATGCTCTGGTAGGTGGTTTGGGCCTTAAAAGCCTTGCAGAAGCTAAACGCTTGAATGCACTGCTTTACCCATAGAGACATGACATGTTGTTAAGACGCATCCCCCTTTCAACGACGTTATCAGTGCTTAGTGGATTTTTAGCATTTATTGCTATCGCCTCTATTACCGTTGGCCCAATGAACATTAGCTTTGCTGACAGTTTGCGTAGCCTAACGGGAGGCAGTTCTGATCTCGCTCCTCACATTCAGTTGGTCATTAACGAAATCCGATTGCCTCGCACCATTTTGTGTATGTTCATCGGCGCCATTTTAGCAATTTGTGGTGTGGTTATGCAGGGCTTGTTCCGTAACCCATTAGCCGAGCCTGGTATCATTGGTGTGTCTGCTGGCGCTGCTCTTGGTGGTGCATTCGCTATTGTTGTATTTGCTGAATTTAGCCAAAACTATCCGCAACTAATGAACTTAGCGGCTCTGCCTCTTTTTGCTTTCCTTGGCGGTGCACTAACGACTATTCTCGTTTATAAACTCGGCACAAGTAAGTTTGGTACCTCAGTTACAATTATGTTGTTAGCCGGCGTTGCCATCAGTGCGCTCTCGGGTGCTGCGATTGGCTACATGAACTTTATCGCAGATGATCAGATGCTGCGAGACTTGACGCTTTGGTCGATGGGCTCATTAGCTGGTGCAAATTGGTCAGGGATTGCTCTATCTGCTGTAACACTCGTCATCCTATTACTCTGGTTCCAGAAGAAGTCGATGGCGCTGAATGCTCTGTTGTTAGGGGAATCAGAAGCAAGACACTTAGGAGTTCCGGTTCAAAAACTCAAACGTCAGCTTATTTTACTTTCTGCACTGGGTGTTGGTATTACGGTGAGCATCAGTGGTGCAATTGGCTTTATTGGGCTCGTGATTCCTCACTTAGGGCGCATGCTCGCTGGGCCTGACCATCGAACGCTATTACCAATATCTGCCTTAATGGGAGCACTGCTTCTTACTGCCGCAGATATGTTTGCTCGTGTTGCCGTGGCACCAGCTGAATTACCAGTTGGAATCGTGACCGCATTGATTGGCGCGCCCTTTTTCATCTACTTATTGTTCCAGCAAAAAGGGAAGATTTTGTAATGAACCAGATCGTTTTATCGGGGAAAAACATTTCGATGACGTATGGCAACCGTGTGGTGCTCGATGACATCAACATTGATATCCGAGCTGGTGAAGTGACCGCCCTACTCGGCCCCAATGGCGCAGGTAAAAGTACTTTGCTCAAGCTTCTATGCGGTGAGATCTCTTCGAATCATCACATCACCTACTTCGGTAAACAAAAGCATGATTGGGAGCCTGAAAAAAGCGCCAAACATATTGCAATGCTCCCGCAGCACAGCACCTTAACCTTCCCATTTCTAGCCAGAGAAGTAGTAGAGCTGGGGGCAATACCGCTATCACTGTCCAATAAAGAAACCACTAAACTGGCTTTACATTACATGGAACAAACCGACGTATTGCATTTAGCAGAAAGCCTGTACCCGTCTTTATCTGGTGGAGAAAAGCAACGACTGCATCTAGCACGAGTGATGACACAACTACATCAATCTGGCGAAAAACGAATCTTAATGCTTGATGAACCTACCTCAGCGTTGGATCTCGCCCACCAACACAACACGTTAAAGATTGCTCGTGAAACGGCAAAAGCACAAAACGCAGCGGTGGTTGTGGTGTTACATGACTTGAATCTAGCCTCTCAGTACGCAGACCGCCTTGTACTCTTGCATAACGGGAAACTAGTTTGTGATGACACGCCATGGAATGCACTAACGTCAGAGCGCATTGAGCAAGTTTATGGCTATCGATCTATTGTGACAAAACATCCGACGCTAGACTTCCCTCAAGTGCATGCCGCAGCATAAAGCGTATCTCCTCTAAGCCGTCTCTAAAACACTTTGATACGACAAAGGCCCGCAATATGAGAATTGCGGGCCTTTGCTTTGATAGTGGCAGAATTTGGTGCTTTAAAGGCTATTACTTGCTCATTTGGATCAATGATCGACCAATCAACCACTCAAGCTCTTTGTCACCACCCGCACCAAACTGGCTTTCAACCATTTTGTATAAGCGGTCAATACCATTAGCAGCAAATTCTTGCGCATTTTCAGCGGTGACAATGTGATGGAATAGCAGTCGTAAAATCGCGAGAAACTCAGCATCTTCCAGCGCTTTAATCCAACTTTGTGAAAATGCATTTAATCCTTTATCAAACTCTAAGTGTTCAATAAACATTTTAAAGATACGGCCATCCAGTGCGGCGGTGAAGTCCGTTTTCTTAGGGAAGTGGTGGCTAATACCGGTACGCGATATACCTGTCTGCTGGCTTAGCGTCGTGTACGACATTTTGTCGTAACCTAATCTGAGTAGCTGATCAATAACGGCATCCATGATCTTTTGGATAGTGATTTCGGTATCTTCTTTACTACGCTTTGGCATATTTTAAGCTCTTCTCTTTGTAAATCCATCTAACTCACTATTAAATGAGGCCAGAATGAAATCATTCTTAGCATTATACCCGGCTCGCCGATGCGGTTCGATTAGCGAAAACCTAGAAATCAGGTTGCTAAGCGCTGCACTTGAAAGCGCTTTGGGTATATGTATTGCGACTATTTAATATCATGTCGAGTTCCAAACCATAACGTCTTTACACTGCGTAATGTGTAATTTTCAGTTATGTTTTTGTCAATACATGCTACTCAAAATAAGGCGAAAAGTTAGTCTCATCAAAACCTTGCGCCAATTATTCATCGAAACTATTCAAAGACCAAGAATGATAATTATTAAAAATAATCAATCAAGAAATAGTCTTATAAATTAACCATTAGTTCAACTGGACTGAGCAAAATCTCGTCACTATGTTCGTTAATTGATTTTAAATGTTGATATATATCACATTAACGTTCTTGATGATTTAGTAATCCAATCTTTAACCCTTACTTAACAAGTGCCTATTCTGTTCCTTTTTTACGCAAAAGTCGTCATTTTTGTAGATACAGATCAAATACCTGATAGAATACCCTTAGTATTTACAAGAGGATTCGTTATGAGTGTCGAATTAGAAAAAAACCAAGTATGTGAGGCCTGCGGCTGTGCTGGCGAGATTGGCTTTATCATCAAAGAGGGTGACGAAGTTGCCGACGTAACGGTTTTCGCACAGACAAAAACAGAGCTAGAGTCTGAACTACAAAAATACATCGAGCTCGCTAAATCAGTATGTGCTGATGTTGAATACAATGTTTCAGAAATAACCGAAGAATCGAACCAAGCGACGGCTCGATTCAAATTTGAAGTAAGTGCTGAAAAACTTATCTTTGAATTAAAAACTCGCTCACTCGCGCGTTAATGAAAAAAGCGAGCATGATGCTCGCTTTTTATTTTTCCAATCTCTTAATCTTAAACCGCTCTAAATGAAACAGACAACTTCGGCGCGTTTATTTATCTTTTTTGAACACGACCCACTTTAACGAGCCATTGGTTTCAAAATCGTTCTCAGCGATACACATCAGTAATACGCCTTCAACATTAATCACGGCCCCTGTGGTGTAGGCTTTATCATCGTAGTAACAAATACGCTGACCTACCTTACCGTCAGCAACTATTAGCGCTTTGTTTTCTGGTGTACTGTATGATTTAGCAAAAACGGAACCCGACAGCAGTACTGCAATAACACCAGCGGTAAAAATAGATACACTTTTTAACTTCATGAAAATCTCCCTCAAACCTCAATAATACTAACAAGGACCTTTGTGAAGTTCTTGGAAGAATCTCATATTATTCAAATATCTACTGATATTTTTCTCACCTCTACACTTGAGTCTGCTTCACATTCAATCATTTAATTTATCTCATTTTAGTAAGCTTGAAGTTACTTAGCGCAGTAAAGAAGCGCACACTTTTAGCGTGCATCTCTAATTTGAATATTTAAGTTATGAATCAAAAACTGTGAGCAAAAAATACATAATAGGTTTATTTAAGTATAAGATAAGCACCTGTGATCTCGGTATTTAACTAAATCTTTGACTATGCGTTTTGTTTCCCTATGCCTTACTTCAATCCTACTCTGCTCGTCTCCTTTGGCATATGAGCTAGATTACTATTCTAAGTTTGGTCACATCGATAATTACGGCAATCTTGATCTTAGAAACAAGCCTTACACCCAACTCCCCTCTGGCCTAGTGGTCAAGGGCAACTTAAACATCTCACAAACCCCTATCAAAACCTTGCCTAAAGGGCTTGATGTTGAAGGCAGTCTGGAAGCAACTAACAGCGCACTCAAAGTTATTCGCTCAGGAACAAAGATAAAAGGCTATGCAAACCTACTAGGTAGTAAGATCGAAAACTGGCCTAAAGGCATCAAACTAGGCGGTTACCTAAATCTGACAGATACACCGTTAAAAGCGCTTCCAGCTAAACTTCGAGTAAAAGGTGATCTAAGTGTTATTCGCACTCCCATTTCTGAACTTCCTGAAGGATTGGTGGTTGATGGTAATCTTTATATTGGAGGATCAGCGCTGAAAGTATTTCCAGACACAATGACGGTGAAAGGGGATATCTATTTAGGTGGTAACAGGATCACCAAATGGCCTAGCAATTTAACCCTTGGTGGCGCCGTCGCACCTTAAAGAGCAGATAAACAAAAGCCCCGGCAGACCGAGGCTTTAAGGCATTCTGAATCAACAGAGTTCAGTGACGAAAGTTACTCTTGGTTATTCACAGGATTGGCATAGCTCGCCACCAAATAAGGTCTTGCGCCTTCAGGTAGCTGATCCAACTTATCCGCGAGATGACGCTTAACCGCTTCCGTAATGATGCTCGAATCTTCATGCCCAGCAGCTAACAAGTTGATTGGGTACAATTTGTAGTTGTTGTGAATTTGGCGGTCGATTTCACCAGCAAGAGCTTCCGGCGTTTCAAACTCTTGCTCAATCACATCACCAAACGCAACATGTACACGGCCTTTATAGCCAACGATACCTTGAATGATGCTTTCGATATCTTCAAATTCGCCTTTTTCATAGCGGCCATTTTCTGCTTTTTCGTACAGCTCTTTTGCTTTGGCAATGTCACATGGATCATTTTCATAGGCAATCGAGACAGGAACGATTTTCAAAGAACGCGTGTACTCACCAAAACTGATTTTTTGTTTACGACCTTCGACATGGAACATTTTTAAAATCGCAGGATCAGTAAAGTCGTTTCCATCTTTAGCACGACCTTCCTTTTGGGCAATCCAAATTGAATTGCCAGTATCAAGCGAATGTTTGATATAGCTTGACAGTTGTCCCAATGCTTTCATCATTTCTCTAGGCGCTTTAGCAGAGCGCTTAACGATGAAGCTCTTATTGAGTCGCATCAATTCTGTCGCACATGGCTTCTTCAGCAGGTTATCGCCAATCGCTATACGAACTGTACGGTGCCCACTTTGGTACAAGCCATAATTTACGAGCGCAGGGTCCATCGCAATATCACGGTGGTTAGAAACGAATAGGTATGACGTGTTTTTATCCAGCTTATCCAAACCAGAAAAAGTGACGCCATCCGTTGTCTTATTCAATGTATCTTTCAGATACTTCTTCACTTCAATCTGAATTGCTTCGACAGAATCAAGCTTGCTCCACTTGGCTTTCAGGTAGATGCGCAGGATCGGGCTCATTAGCGTTTTGAACCACGCTGCTTTATTAGCAAAGCGATGTTCTAGGATAGCAGTGATAAATTCATCATCTTGGATTAGACGATCCAGCGCTGCTGGAATTTCTTCGTCGTTGTAAGGACGAATTTCAATATAAGGATCGGTATTGGCTGTCATTGTTCATTACATATCAAAAAAAGCTGGCACATTTTACGCATAGTTTTGCTGACAAGCAGCATTTCAACCCATACTTTTAACATGGTCATACCAGTTAAGCCACCATTTATCATGCTAAAAAATTCTCTCAGCAGGTTGGAATCGTATGGGTTTAACGTTACCCTTAGCGCCAAAAAACACTGGTACTCATAATGAACTACGCAATTGAATTTCACGACGCTAAATACCCCTTTCTTGATGTAGCTGCGCGTAAAAAAGCATTGAAGCACAGTCTACTGTCTGTCATCGAAGGGTTAGCCGTCATTAAATTGGGTAAGCAGGAGTATGCCATTGAACCAGGCCAATATTTTTGGATTCCTCAAGGATGTTTGAGCTCCCTCACCTTTTTACCTAATTCTCGTGTATATCGTTGTGATTTTTCTGTGCGTTTAAATGACGACTTCTCACAACAGGCGGGCTTTGTGAAGCCTTCACCGCTACTCAAAGCGCTCGTCGAGAAGCTAGCAACAACTGCCGAACGCTCGGATCTGCAAACCGATCTACTGACAGTAGTAAGACATGAAATATTGACGCTGTCTCCTAAACTAGCGCACTCAACGTTAACGAGAACCATCAATCAATGGACTCCTGGCTGTGACATGAATATTTCTAAAGAGCTTTGCTTGGTACTAACACTACGTGAAGCAAGAAAAATGAAACTGTCGGGGAAGAAGGAAGAGCAAATTGTTGACTCTCTTTTTGCTGGTAACACCGAAGAATATGAACAGCTTTGCTTTTTAGTCTTTGGAGAAGCGCTATAACTTGCTCTTCAACAAGCTACGTGTTCAGAATTACGGACACAGAAAGTAGATTAAAACAAAAAGGGCGTACATTGATAATGTATGCCCTTTTTTCATTTGCTTGAGATGCCTAGAAAGGTACTTCTATCTGCATCATCCAGTCAGCGTCATAATATTCGTGCCAACGATAATCAAACCGCATTCTTGGCTGTCCGTCGGATTTATCACCAAAACCGACGCTGAACATCAACCCGTGACTACGAAGCCACTCTTCTGTATCCATTTTACTCTCTTCGTCTCGGAGCTCTTCCGGCATCCAAAAACCAAGACCAAAGTAATTCTTTTCTAAGTTTTGAGTTAGAAGTGGGGTGTCTTCCGGCTTAATCGCCCACTCCTCCCAATAGTTTTCTGTTGGTCCTTCAAGCTTCGCTTCCGCTGCATACCAAATCAATGCTTCAGTACTTAACACGCCGATGGAATCTAAAATTTCTTCACAGATTGGAAGCGTGTTATCTTCAAACACCACGGAACGATCAGAAAAATAGTTACACGCGGAATGAGCTTGTGTCACCACAAGCAGCGCACATGCACTAAATAAAACGACTCTGACCATGAAAATCTGACCTCTCAGTTCCCAGACAATGTTTCTCTGTATAAGCCTTTACTAAGTAATAAATCACGTACGGAAGGTGTTGTATAGGCGCCGATCTCTTCACCCTCGGCCAATGCTTTGCGAATATCCGTGCTTCTGACTTTTACTTTTTCAGGACATGCCATAACAGTCCAACGTTCCGTAATCTCTTCAGCTCTACTAAATTTAGCAAATTTGAAGAAATTATCAGGACCAATGACAAAAGTTATATCGGCAGTTGGGTAAATTTCTTGAATTTTTTCTAACAACGCATAGGTCGTCACACTTTGTCCAGGTTGGTATAAAGCTTGCTCTGCATCAGAACGCTGAACATTAGAAAGCCCCATATCCTTGATGAACGCGTCAACCATTTTGCACCGAGTTGGGTAATCAAGCATGTTCTTGCCCCAAGCGTGTGCAATGCTTGGCTCAAGTAGCACAAGATCAAAGTGGCTCAAAGACTCAATAACACTTTTATGCCCTAAACTAGGTGGGTTAAATGCACTACCAAAAATGGCGATTTTTTTCATATCCGGTGATTACCTGGTTGAAGAGAGTTTTCTAATCTGATGATTTCGGTATGATACTACTAATCTTTACAGCTTTTGACCCTAAAGTCGCGTTTAATGAGCCTCAACTGTATGGTTTATCACCATTTGAGCAAATGCGCTTTAGAGTCTGAAATATTTGCAGGAAAAGGAACCCTAAATGGAACAATCCATCCGTGACGAAATGCGCGTACTCCCTTCAATTGATCCGCATTTTGAAATTGAACGCCGTGTCGCTTTTATTAAGCGTAAATTGCAAGAAGCGGGCTGTAAGTCTCTTGTTCTTGGCATCAGCGGTGGCGTTGACTCAACGACATGTGGTCGTTTAGCTCAGTTGGCTGTAGACCAACTAAACGAAGAAGCGGGCAACAATAGCTACCAATTTATCGCAGTTCGCCTGCCTTACGGGGAGCAAAAAGATGAAGATGAGGCTCAGCTCGCTCTGTCTTTTATCCAGCCAACCCATTCTGTATCGGTGAACATCAAAGCAGGTGTTGATGGGCTTCATTCGGCTTCTCACGTTGCATTAGAAGGTACAGGTCTTTTACCAACTGATGCAGCAAAAGTCGACTTCGTAAAAGGCAATGTAAAAGCGCGTGCTCGCATGGTTGCTCAATACGAGATCGCGGGCTACGTAGGCGGCCTTGTTCTTGGTACTGATCACTCAGCAGAAAACATCACTGGTTTCTACACTAAATTTGGTGATGGCGCTTGTGACATGGCACCATTGTTCGGATTAAGTAAGCGCCAAGTTCGTGAAGTGGCTGCTACATTGGGTGCACCTGAGCAACTAGTGAAGAAAGTGCCAACAGCAGACTTAGAAGAGCTTGCTCCACAAAAAGCAGATGAAGATGCCCTAAGCCTAACTTACGAGCAAATCGACGACTTCTTAGAGGGCAAACCTGTTCCACAGCAAGTTAGTGACCGTCTGGTAGCGATTTACAAAGCAACGCAGCACAAACGCCAGCCAATCCCGACGATTTACGACTAAGCGATATTTTCAGCTCTCTTTAAAACTCAAAACGCTGCTAAAAATAGCAGCGTTTTTTTGTCTAGGAACAGTTTTTGTCGAAGGACAAAATTGCTCTCGCCTAGTTGGTTACTGTTACGTCCGTCTCTGGCACAGCACAACACGCCAACACGGTTCCCATTGCACGTTCCTCATCAGTCAGCGCGGGCACGTCCGGATGATGAACTTGCCCCGACGTAAGCTGAACTTTACACGCGCCGCATAAGCCAGCACGACAGCTATTGCTGATGACCTTCCCAGCATCTTCGAGCTGATCTAACAACGTTTTTTGGTTGTTGCCTACGACTTTAGCTCCATTAAAGTCAATAGCGAGACTTTTCTCTGGCTTTGACGTAAGAGAAGAAACTCCAAACGCTTCTTGATGGTAGTTTTCCTCTGGCAGCCCTTTTCTTAGTAGAAGACTTTTTGCTTTATCCATAAAGCCATCCGGGCCACACACAAACACCTGCCGCTGTTCAACATCTTTGATTTGCTTAATGTGTGACAAACTTAAACGCCCTTTCAAACCAAACCAATCAACAGCAGGTTGCGTTAAACAGACTTTTACTTCTAGCCCTGGGTGCTCACGCTTTAACTGCTCCAACTCTGAGCGACAAGGAATATCATTCTCGGTGCGACATTGATGGTAGAAAACCACATTATCCAACTGATTGTGATCCGCTAAGTAACGCACCATTGATAACATTGGTGTTACTCCGCTACCCGCAGAGAGTAACAGCAGAGGCTGCGCTTCATGCGTTTTAAGGTGGAACTGACCGTCAGGTTGTTCTGCCTCTAAAACATCACCGACTTGTAAGTTGTCTAAGAGTGAGTTAGAGACTCTTCCACCCGCGATACGCTTTACAGAAATAGCATAACGACCCGGGCGAGAAGGACTGGATGATAAGGTATAGCGTCGACCCACTTTCTTACCATCAATATTCACCTCTATTGGCAGGTGTTGTCCTGGCAAGTAATTAGGCAACGAACCTTTGTTTGGCTCTAACCATAAGGTCACAAAGTCTTGGGCAATTTCTTCACGCTCAACACATGTAAGCTTCATGCGCACTGGCGAGTTATCTGCGTAAAACTCCGGCTCTTTGTACTCCAATACTTCAACTTTATCGCCTTGACGAATAATGCCTTCATTTCGCGCGACAAGATTCTGGCCAAAGAACACACCACCGACATCGTTTGCACGGAACTGTTGCAAGGTTTTGAGCGGCTCTTTGCTCTCACGGAATGTGCCTCTTTGGGTATTCACCGTAGTCAGGATACAGCGCTCGCAAGGTTTGAGAGACTCAAACTCTACCTCACCGATTCGTATGCGCTTCCATGAATCTTCTTCAAATGGCTTAGTATCAGAGACAACTAAGTTAGTACGAAACTGATCCATTGAGTGTAGCTCTGAACTTCTTCGGTTCAGCTCATCAAGTGAAGCTTGGCTGATCACTAAAACCGGATAACCATCAGCAAAACTGACGTTTTGACCTAGCTTTTCACGGACACGATTCGATTGCTCACCACTAAACAACAACTCAACGCGCTGCCCCAACACACGACTAAACCAGTCATCTGCATCATCTGTCGTGGTATAGGCAGTAAACGTATCTTTCCAAACCGTTGCAGGTGTCTCCTGCATTTTGAAATCTTGGTAACGGATTTTAAGTGGCTCCATACCCAAACTACTAAACACCACTCCATCGGACAATAAGGCAGACTTAATGGTTACCATTTGCGGATACTTTCGCGCAGTGATCATCGAGCCATCAGCTTTCGCAATCATAAAGCGACGATCGAAGCTCAATCCTTGCTTCTCAACCCATACGGACGACAGCGATAATCCGCCAACTGACTTAACCGGAAAAACATTAATTTGGGATAAAACGGGTTGCGACATAGCCTTCTTCCTACGGGTGTTTTTTATTTGTTGCGGTATTGTATACTCAAATCACATTAAGTTGCAGAGTCTGCTGCCTCTTCATCCATTTCAACTTTCTCGAAACCATATTCTTATAAATTTGGTTTTAGTGACAAGTATTTACTACACTCAATATTCGCGTTTTTTAACACCGTTCTGACCAAATACCGTTTGATAAAGTGTGATACGACACACATAATTCACCCAAGTTATCACTACTCCCATTTATCGATTTGGAGCTTAATTATGGATACAAGAAAACTGGTTCTGATTTTGTTATGTATCTTTCTTCCGCCTGTCGCGGTGTTCATGGAGAAAGGTCTAAATAAAGACTTTTTGATTAATCTAATATTGACGTGTTTCTTCTTTCTACCAGGTACGATCCACGCGCTTTGGTTAACAATGAAGTAACCACTTACACTCTCACTCTTTATAAAATTGAAAAATGGGATGAAATATGAGGGCAATTCCTCTATCATCCTGTCGCCTAAGCGCAAGCGTTTGCTCAAAAGCAAATACGGCGCTTAGGCTCCAATCAGACAACTTTTCAATGGTGGGAGCAATTAATGACAACACTGACTATCACTCGTCCTGACGACTGGCACGTTCACTTACGCGATGGGGAAGTTCTTAAAGACACCGTTCGCGACATCAGCCGCTACAATGGCCGTGCGCTGATTATGCCAAATACCGTCCCACCTGTTACTACAACTGAGCTCGCCCTAGCCTACCGTGACCGAATTCTCAAAGAGCAACATGGCGAACAGTTTGAGCCTTTAATGGCGCTTTACCTTACAGATAACACGACACCAGACGAAATACGTAAGGCTAAAGCAACCGGACACATTGTTGCTGCCAAGCTCTATCCTGCTGGCGCCACAACAAACTCAGATTCCGGTGTGACCAATGCGAAAAACATTTATCACGTTTTAGAAGCAATGGAAGAAGTAGGAATGTTACTTTTGGTTCATGGGGAGGTAACACATCACGATGTTGATATATTCGACCGAGAAAAAGAATTCCTTGATACCGTCCTCGCTCCTATCGTCAATGATTTCCCTAATCTTAAAATCGTACTAGAACATATCACCACCGCCGACGCAGCAAACTTCGTTAACAATGCCTCAGACAACGTAGCGGCTACCATCACTGCCCACCACCTTCTTTTCAACCGTAACCACATGCTTGTGGGTGGTATTAAACCTCATTTCTACTGTTTGCCAATTCTTAAGCGCGGAACCCACCAGCAAGCGCTGATCGAAGCAGCAACTAGTGGTAGCAAGAAGTTTTTCCTAGGTACAGACTCAGCGCCACATGCGAAAGGGGCAAAAGAATCGGCTTGCGGTTGTGCTGGTTCTTACACTGCACACGCTGCGCTAGAGCTTTATGCAGAAGTCTTCGAAAAAGAAGGCAAGTTGGAAAACTTGGAAGCTTTCGCAAGCTTCAACGGTCCTGATTTTTACGGCATTGCACGTAACACAGATACAGTAACGTTAGAAAAATCCGCTTGGGATGTGCCAGAAACGATGCCATTTGGCAATGATATCGTTGTGCCTATTCGAGCAAATGAACAGATCGAGTGGAAAGTGAAGTAAGTACTTTACTGACGTTTCACCCATAAAACAGGGTCATGCTTTTTGTAAAAAGAAGTCATGACCCTTGTTATTATCGTCTCATGTTTTAGATGTGATTATTGACCACGAAGCTTTTCAACCATCGTCCATACCGCAACCACAACCAACCCCGCCACAAAGCCGATAATACCGTTCAGTAAAATAGGCAAAATGGCTGTAGCAACCGAATGACCACTAAAGTTCATAATAATCGGCTCTACAAAGTGATGAATGGCTGGCACGTTGTGCACCACAATTCCTCCACCCACCAAAAACATCGCAGCAGTTCCTACAATGGTTAACAACTTCATCAACTTTGGTGCAAAAGCGACCAAGGCCCCTCCGACTTTCGCTACCCAACCTTTACCGTTTGAGCGACTTTCAAGGTAAAGGCCTAAATCATCTAGCTTCACAATCCCAGCGACTAGTCCATAAACTCCAACCGTCATAATCACTGCAATTAAACTGACAACTAAAATTTGCGTAACAAGACTGGCTCCTGTCACGGTACCTAACGCAATCACGATGATCTCTGCTGAAAGGATAAAGTCTGTTCGAATCGCACCAGAAACTTTACGCTTTTCATACTCTTCTATCGACTCGCCAGTATTAACTAGCTCCTCTTTTTCTTCGTGCGGATGCGAGTGAGGAAACACTTTCTCAAGTACTTTCTCTGCCCCTTCAAAGCAGAGAAATAAGCCGCCAATTAGCAATAATGGCATAATAAGCCATGGAATAATCGCGCTAATAAGTAAAGCTGAAGGAACTAAAATCAATTTATTTTTGAATGAGCCTTTTGCAACCGCCCAAACCACTGGAATCTCTCGCTCAGATGCAACACCAGACACTTGTTGAGCGTTTAACGCTAGATCATCTCCCAATACACCTGCGGTTTTCTTTGCCGCCATTTTTGACATTAAGGCGACATCATCAAGCACCGTGGCAATATCGTCCAACAGTGTGAGTAAACTTGCTCCAGCCATTTTTTGTCTCTTATATGAAATTGAGTAAGTAACAAAATGTAACACCAATGAATCACTCATCAAAGTGATGATTTTGCAAAGAATACCACCCCAAATGGTGTTTTATATTGCCGTAAAGATAAGACAGGTCTAGTCTTGTGATACCTTTCAGCAGTCAAAAGAAAAAGTATAGATGAAAAGTGGATACATTTACCCGATCGGTACTCCTGGCCAACCTTGGAACGAAGAAGAACGTAAAGCTTGGTTAGCAACGCAAGAAGTAAAACGTAGCTACCAAGATGAAGTCGTCAGTAAAATCGATGCCCTACGCGAGCGTTTTGATGTTGAACAATATGGTGCGCTCTCATACAACGAGGCACGCTTCCCTCTGTTTTGTATCAAAACACGCAATTGGGATTCAACTAAACCTGCTGTGTTGGTCACAGGCGGCGTGCACGGTTACGAAACCAGCGGTGTACATGGCGCATTAAAGTTTGTAGAAACAGAAGCAGAGCGCTATGCAGAGCATTTCAATATTGTCGTTGCACCCTGCGTAAGCCCTTGGGGTTACGAGGTGATCAACCGCTGGAATCCAAACGCGATTGATCCAAACCGCTCTTTCTATAAGGATAGCCCTGCCGAAGAGTCCGCTAACCTCATGAAGCTCGTTGCAACTTTAGGCGATGTGTTAATGCACATTGATCTACATGAAACGACAGATTCTGACGAAACTGAGTTCCGTCCAGCCTTAGCTGCTCGTGATGGTATTGAGTACATTGAAGGTATGATCCCAGATGGCTTTTACACGGTGGGAGATAGTGAAAACCCTCAGCCTGACTTCCAAAAAGCGGTCATTGAGTCAGTTGCAAAAGTGACTCACATTGCACCAGCAGATGAAAACGGCGAAATCATTGGTTCACCCGTCGTACAGTTTGGCGTTATCAACTACCCAATGGTAAAACTGGGCCTGTGTGGCGGCGTAACAAATTGCGTTTACGGCACGACAACGGAAGTGTACCCAGACAGCCCAACGGTGAACGACGAAGAATGTAACGATGCACAGGTTGCAGCCGTGGTCGGTGGTTTGAATTACATAATCGCTCAGCTATAACAATCGATTCTTGTATTGCTCCGGTGTCATGCCGGAGTATTTCTTGAACATCGCGATAAAAGGGCTAGCTTGGTTATAACCTAACGTCAGAGCGACTTCTTTTACGGTCTGCCCTTTACGCAGCAACTCCATAGAATGTAAATATCGCACACGTAAGCGCCACTCAGTAAAGCTCATCCCTAATTCACTCTGGCAATGTCTCGCTAACGTGCGTTCTGTGGTATGCACTTTTGCCGCCCACTCCGCCAAACTGATCTCATCCGTCGGCGATTCTTCTACTGCTTTTAAAATCGGTTCAAGATACTTATTGTCGGTAGTCGGTAAAAAGTGATGTTCGACTTCTTGCTTTGCAAGCTGGTCCAATAACACTTGTACCAAGCGCTTGTCTTCATCAGTTTGCGCCACATTAATGTCTCGCTGACGAAAGTCCTCAATAATAGATGACACGATTGGAGTCACTTTGATCAAGCTCGTTTTAGTTGGAAAATGCGCCGTCAATTCAGGGGCAATATTCAAAGAACAATATTCGATTGGCTTACGGTTGTAGCTAGTGTGACGAATTCCGGCGGGAACCCAAATAGCAAGATGTGGAGGTGCTAGAAATCTTGTGTCTTCTGCATCCATCTCCAGAATCCCACCGCTGATCAGTTGCACTTGCCCCCAAGGGTGGCTATGAATTCGTGTTTCTGTATTAGAGAGAAACGCTTCGAAATTCATAAATACATCTGATGGCGCACGATCGATTGATAAGGAGGGGTGAAGATTTCTGGCGCTCTTTTTCAAAATTGTCTTCCTATCGCTTACGATGTCTTTTAAGAGATACTTTTTATTATAAAGACCTGCCAGACTAGCGCCATCAATAATTGTGCTATAGGGTTCTCATGATTTATTTACTTCCGTTTTTCACCGTTATGATTTGGGGTGGTAACTCAATTGTGAACAAGATGGCTGCGAGCGCCATTGAACCAAGTGCGATGAGTTTCTACCGTTGGTTTGTCGCAATGGTACTCCTAACGCCATTTTGCCTGCCTGCAATCATCAAACAACGACACATTATTCGACCTTACTTAGCTAAGTTGGCGTTTCTTGCGTTACTTGGTATGGTTCTCAACCAGTCACTTGGATACTATGCCGGTTTAACAACAACGGCCTCTAATATGGCCCTGATCACCTCTTTAGTTCCTTTGATCAGTGTGTTTTTAAGTGTCCCATTGCTCGGTAAATCTATATCAATGTTAAGTATCGTCGGTGGTGTCATTTCGCTCGGCGGCTTAGCATTTATGCTTGGTCACGGTGATATCACTTACTTTTTACATCAAGACTTAACGCAAGGTGACAGCTTAATGCTCGTTGCTGCCATGGTATACGCGGCTTATTGTGTTCTGCTAAAACGCTGGAAAATGCCATTCAGTAGTTTGACTCTGGTTTACATGCAGGGCTTCTTTTCTGTTTTGATGCTCACACCACTTTGGCTCTCTAGTGAGCAACTGTTACCAAGCCAAGACGCGCTACCATTAATCGCTTATGCTGGTATTGCTGCTTCCATTTTCGCGCCGCTGATGTGGGTCAAAGCGATTGATTCAATTGGTGCTGATTCAAGTGCTATGTTCATGAACCTAATGCCTGTGGTTTCCGTCATACTTGCTTCAACACTAATTGGTGAGAAAATTTACGCTTACCACATTATTGGTGGGTTATTAGTCATCTCTGGCGTTATCTTGTCGCAAATAAAAGTAAGACAGAGAAAACCATTGTCCAATTCTGAGATTGCCTCTACCGCCAATTAACATCTACACCCCAAGCCACAGAACTACGCTGTGGCTTGTCACTTCCAGCGTTCGAATAAAAGTTAATATTTTGTTTCATTCGCTATTCCCGAAAATTCATCTTGCTGCTAAATTGGGAAAACAATAACCCATCAAGGAAAGACAGATGAGCAGTGGTCAAAGAGACATTACCCTTCGCTTTTTAGCAGAACCCAGCGACGTAAATTTTGGCGGAAAAGTGCACGGCGGCGCCGTAATGAAATGGATCGACTTGGCAGCGTACGCCTGTTCTGCAGCGTGGAGTGGTAAATATTGCATTACCGCATATGCTGGCGGCATTCGGTTTGTTGCGCCGATTCATGTCGGCAACTTAGTCGAAGTTAGCGCGAAAGTCATTTATACCGGACGAAGCTCAATGCACATTGCGATTGACGTGCAAGCCAGTGATCCAAAGCAAATGAAAAACAGACTCACCACTCACTGTATCGTTATCATGGTTGCTGTAGATGAAAACGGAAAACCAACCGATGTACCGAAATGGATTCCAGAGTCAGATGAAGACAAAGCCTTAGAGCAATCCGCTATCCGTCTTATGAACATGCGTAAAGAGATTGGGGAAGAAATGGAAGCACACGTTAAATATCTCAAGTAACTGGCATCCGTTAAGAACGCTATTAAGTACCTCAACGTTACCCAGACCCAGAGTGTGGAGCAACATCATGGTTTTGCCATTTGTTTCACGCTCGCCCTTCTCTGTCATAAATCCTTCACCTAGCTTTGCTTAAATCCATCCATTATTTTGGAGTTGGATAGAGTTTGGATCTTGAGACTAAAAGAAACGACCTTAAGTGAAGAGACGTTGACCAATTTAAAAGCGGTCGAGTACCAGTGGGTGAGAACCATGTACGTCGAGGGGTATAACGAAACAGAAATTAATCATTACATTCAAACTTGCTTTGGCGGTGACGTTACCTTTGCTAATTTATTTCGTCGCGTCGCACTGCAGCAAGAAAGTTTGTACACGCTGCTTCAATACGTTGGATGCGCACCTTCCAGCCGAGAGTTTTAATCTCTTCCTTCCCTACCTCAATTTAGCTTTTTACTAAGCTCTAGTTATTTATGTGAAGTGCTACGCAGGGCATTATTCAAGCCCTGTGTAATCCATTGCAAAGCCGCTAATCTCTATCTACTTATTGCACAATTGCCTTTAACAGGCATAAAAAAACCTGAGTCTAAACTCAGGTTATGGTTACAAAAACTGTTAGTGATTGAATCGTAAGGAACTAAGCTAACAGCCAGCTATGCGTAACGCCAATAAAAGCCAAGATATTACTGATCGGCGGCCAAACCAAAATTGTAATATCCGTGCTAAGTATAAGGGCGACCATGTGGTCGCCCTTTTCTAGTTATTCTTATCAATCTCAGACCACAAGAGATTATCCTTTCACACCACCAGCGGTTAGACCACCAACCAACCAGCGCTGCGCAAGTAAGAATACGGCAGTGATTGGCACTGCTGAAAGTACAGCAGCTGCGGCAAAGTCACCCCACAAGTAGTTTTGTGGATATAGGTATTGCTGCATACCCACTGCAAGTGTGTACGAGTCTACATCAGAAAGCAGTAGTGACGCTACAGGAACTTCACCAATTACCATGATGAACGACAATATGAAGACTACCGCTAGGATTGGCACAGACAGTGGCAGCAATACCAAACGGAATGCTTGCCATGGTGTAGCACCATCAAGAGCCGCCGCTTCTTCTAGAGACGAGTCAATACTTTCGAAGTAGCCTTTAATGGTCCAAACGTGCAGTGCGATACCACCTAAGTAAGCGAAGATCAGACCGCCATGCGTGTTCAGACCAAGGAAAGGAATGTACTGACCCAGTTTGTCGAACAACGCGTACAGAGCAACCAGTGCCAACACCGCAGGGAACATCTGGAAGATCATCATCGCTTTAAGAATGGTGTTCTTACCTTTGAACTTCATACGAGCAAACGCGTAAGCCGATGTGGTTGATAGCGCCACGATTAGGATTGCAGAAATACCACCCACTTTTACCGAGTTCCACAACCATGTCATTACTGGGAATGGTGGCGGTGTAACTGTACCGTCTGGATTAGTCACCGAGAAACCTAATGCCAATTTCCAGTGATCAAGTGTTGGGTTGTCTGGGATCAGGCTACCCGTTGCAAAGTTACCTTCACGGAATGAAATCGCGATGATCATCAGTAAAGGGAAAATAATCAGTGCCAAGAATGCCCACATTGCAATATGAGTAGCCCAAACACGATACTTTAATGACTTACCTTGTACCATTGCCATTGTAATTTCTCCTTAGTCCTGAGCTACTTTAGTTACGCGTAGGTTGATAAGTGCCAATGCGCCAACCAATAGGAAGATAAGCGTTGCTACCGCACTTGCTAGACCGAAGTCTTGACCGCCAGCACCTTCGAATGCGATTCGGTAGGTGTAACTTACTAGAAGGTCGGTGTAACCCGCAGGCTCTGATGTACCAATCATGTTTGGACCACCGCCAGTCAACAACTGGATAAGTACGAAGTTGTTGAAGTTAAATGCAAAACTCGCGATCAACAATGGTGTTAATGGCTTCAACATCATTGGTAGTGTGATACGTGTAAAGTTCGTGACAAAGTTCGCACCATCAATTGCTGATGCTTCATATAAATCGTCTGGAATCGCTTTTAGTAAGCCCATACACAAAATCATCATGTAAGGGAAACCAAGCCAAGTGTTCACAATTAAGATCATGGTTTTCGCCATGAACGGATCAGAGAACCAAGCCGGGCTAATGCCGAACAAGCCTTCCAACAACATGTTGATCTCACCAAAGCTTTGGTTAAACAAACCTTTAAAGATCAAGATAGAAATAAACGCCGGAACTGCATAAGGCAGGATTAGCAACAAACGGTAAACTGAGCGACCTTTAAGTGCTTCCCACTGAACCACACTGGCAAGGACAAGACCAATAACAAGCGTAAACAATACGGTTAGCGCAGAGAAAACAATGGTCCAGATAAAGATACTGATAAACGGCTCTTTGATACCATCATCTTTCCAAACACGCTCAAAATTGTGGGTACCAATGTTCACCACGAAACCTGGTGACACTGTGCTACCAACAAATTGACCGTTTTCATCGACAGGCTGGTAGTAACCTACTTCCATATTTGGACGTAGCGTTTCTTCAGTCCGGTTGTTGTAAAGCGTTTCACCATCTTCTTGCAATGTGTACAAAGGTACAACTGCAGCAAATTTGCGCAGCCCACTCATGCGGATATCATCACCACTTGGCAAATGTAAATCGACACTGCTCAACGCACTGCGGTTCTTAACAATCGCCTTGATTGATTCTTTTTCACCCGTTACTTCTTCAATTGGTGAAAGATCAAACTCCGATGCTGAAAGGTTATCAAGCTGAAAAGTCGGGCTTGCAAGTAGCTCACCATCTTTTTCAACCACAAGTTGATGGCCTTGCTCCGTTTTATACAAAGTGAACGGGTAGCTATCACCACTTTGGTAAGTTCGGTCCAAAAGTACGTTCTGAGCGCGATCAAAAGAGAGTTGGTTCTTCGCGCTATAGTTGGTAAACGCCAAACCTATGGTGTACGCCAAAGGGAAAAGAATGAAAAGGATCATCCCTGCTATACCAGGGTAGATGTAACGGTGTGCGTACGTCTTTTTACTACCAAAGATGAACAACGCTAAAGCGGTAAGAATGAGCGTAAGTAGTGCAAACGCAATCTCACCGCGAGAATACATAAGGATTGTTGCGTAGCCATTGATGATGCCGACTGTGCCTAAAAGTGACCATTTCATGAACACTTTTTTGCTGCTCGGAAGGCTGGCTTCTGGTGCTGTCATAGCATTTGTACCTTGAACTGACTGCATAGGGAACCTGCTAGCGAATATAGAATAAATATAGAAAAGTAAGGAGGAGTTGCCTCCTCCTTAAAAAGGTCTTACTTAATTATTTAGTCATTTGTTTTTCTGCATCTGCAAGAGCTGCATCGACAGTTTGACGACCGTCAACTACGTTGATGATTGCGTTCTTAGCCGCACCCCAGAATGCGTTCATTTGAGGGATATTTGGCATGATTTCGCCGTTCATCGCATTGTCCATTGTTGCTGCGATACGAGTATCTGAATCTAGCTCACGTTGGAACGAGTTAAGCGCTACCGCACCTAGAGGCTTATCGTTGTTAACCATACGTAGGCCGTCGTTTGTTAGTAGGTAGTTCTCAATGAACTCAACCGCTAGGTCCTTGTTTGGAGACGCAGTGCTGATACCAGCCGTTAGAACACCAACGAATGGCTTAGAAGATTGACCTTGGAACTTAGGTAGCGTAGTCACGCCGTAGTTAACGCCAGACTTCTCAATGTTGCCCCAAGACCATGGACCGTTGATCGTCATCGCTGTTTTGCCTTGGTTGAACGCAGACTCAGACACTGAGTAATCCATATCCGCAGAGATTACGCCTTTGTCAACTAAGCCTTTTACGAAGCTCATTGCGTCTTTAACGCCTTCTTTCGCGATACCTGCGTCTTTAACATCGTAACCTTCAGAAGTGTATTTAAACGCGTAGCCGCCATCAGCCGCCATTAATGGCCAAGTGAAGTACGGTTCTTTTAGGTTCCACATGATTGCAGACTTGCCGTCTTTTTTAAGTTTTGCATCTAATGCTGCAACCTCTTCCCAAGACTTTGGTGGGTTTGGAACTAGGTCTTTGTTGTAGATTAGAGATAGAGACTCAACCGCAACTGGATAGCCGATCAATTTACCGTCGTAACGTACTGCATCCCAAGCGAAATCAACGATACCTTCTTGAATATTCTTAGAAGGTTTAATTTCTGCTAGCAGGCCAGCTTCTGCGTAACCACCGAAACGGTCGTGAGCCCAGAATACGATATCAGGACCGTCGCCAGTCGCTGCAGTTTGAGGGAATTTGTCTTGAAGGCCATCTGGGTGAGCCACAGTCACTTTAATGCCTGTGTCTTCTTCAAATTTCTTACCAACTTCAGCAAGGCCGTTGTAGCCTTTATCACCGTTGATCCAGATAGTAAGTTGTCCTTCTTCGATGGCAGCATTAGCACCAAAAGAACCCAAAGCAACAAGAGTACCTAGTGCTACAGCGCTTAACTTTTTCATGTTCGTATCCTTTTTATATTTTTGATGTAGGGCTAGTCCATTGAGGTTCAGCCGTATTTCGACATATATCATCTGAAATAATCCAATATGTCTCATCCTCCTAATCCCTACGCCCTTACAATTATGACGTATTTTCGTGATCTAAATCGCCAAGGGTAAGAGACTCAAATCACAAAATGGATAGTTCCTGTGATCGGTTTCAACTTTAGGTGGTGCAATAATGTGATTTCCGACCAACTGCTTTCTTCCTCCTCCTTTTTTACTCCTCCCTTTCTACTCCCCCTACAATTATTTCTATTAGGAGGATGTCGCACTACGCACAATCTTAGAAACTGCAGTCATCCAAGAGTGGATGGTAAGAACCCTTTCCCAGCAGTGCCTACGTATTAGGAAAAAGATTTGCTGGTTTTGCATTGCCAGACGAGTGGAATGTCATTATTAGTGTTGTTTGTGGTAATTATTTCACGGGGGAGACAATACGAATAATGTGGGGGAGAGAAACTCGTACTTGGCTATGATGGGTAGCACTTCTATTCAGGACATTTTATTGAAGTGCTACCCTACTTTTCTTACCAACCGCAAGAACTTACCGATTCCTACTGTTACTGCTCGCTAGATAATTCATATAATGATGAGCGGTGAATAATAAAAAATTGATCGAGGACGAGCTACATGGCGAGTGTCACGTTAAAAAATGTTTGTAAAGCGTATGGCGACGTACTGATTTCTAAGAACGTAGACCTAACAATCAACGAAGGTGAATTTGTTGTTTTTGTAGGTCCATCAGGTTGTGGTAAATCTACCCTTTTACGTTGTATTGCCGGTCTTGAAGACATTACTTCAGGTGATTTGTATATTGGTGACCAGCGCATGAATGACGTCGAACCATCCAAACGTGGTGTTGGTATGGTATTCCAGTCTTACGCTCTTTACCCGCACCTTAACTTATATGACAACATGTCATTTGGCTTGAAACTAGCAAAAGCAGACAAAGCAGAAATCGACAAGCGTGTTGAACAAGCAGCAGAAATCCTACAACTAGGCCACTTGCTTGAGCGCCAACCAAAAGCACTTTCTGGTGGACAGCGTCAACGTGTGGCGATTGGCCGAACATTGGTATCGCAGCCAAATGTATTCCTTCTAGACGAGCCACTATCAAACTTGGATGCGGCACTGCGTGTAAACATGCGTGCACAAATTACTAAGCTACAACGCCAACTTGGTTGTACCATGATCTACGTAACGCACGATCAGGTAGAAGCGATGACAATGGCAGATAAAATCGTTGTACTAGACGGCGGTTATGTATCGCAAGTTGGTAAGCCGCTTGAGCTTTACCATTACCCACAAAACCGCTTTGTAGCTGGCTTTATCGGTTCTCCTAAAATGAACTTCATGAGCGTATTCATTGATGAAGTAGAAGCAGAGCGCGTCAAAGTTCAACTATCTAACGGCGTATCTTTCTGGATTCCGGTGGATGGTACAACAGTTAACCGCGGCGACCGAATGTCTTTAGGCATTCGCCCTGAGCACCTATTATCCGCTTCTGAAGCTGATGCAAGTATTCACGGTGAAGTGATGATTGTTGAGAAGCTAGGTAACGAAACTCAAGTATACCTAAACCTAGAAGGTGCGGACGCCGACGTTATTTTCCGTCAGCCTGACACGCTTGCAGTCGACACTGGCGATAAAATCGAGATCGGTATTCCAGCTCATCGTTGTCACCTGTTCCACAGTGATGGTCGCGCATGCCGCCGCCTATACAAAGAAAACGGCGTAGAAGTCGAATAATTCATTCGTCCTTACTCAAAAAAATCCCTCTCAAGTGAGAGGGATTTTTTTATCTTAATAAATATCAGCAATTCGATACTAAATCATTAATCGTGAACGAATCAAATCACCCGTTTCTTCTACCCTCACATAAACCATTGTCTTTGTACTGATACTTCATTTTTAATACTTTTCCTCATTCCTCATAAGTAAGTACCAGCTTTTTCCTAACCCGCCAAACTTAGCCAAAGGGCTAAATATCATTCTTATTTCCACTTACCTCAACAAAGCAAATTTTTACACTTATCAACGAAATTACACGTGACAAAAAACTCAGCAGCATTCCACAGAATGCTCTGTGCACTAACTACTAATAACGTTCACGACACGGCAATTGGGGAAGACACCCAAGGGCGGTAGCGTGTCAGAAGGGAAACTGAGTCATGAAACAAAAAGGACTTATCCGCTCTCATGAGATGGAGTTCGCTTTTTTATATCGCATCTCAGATCTTGCTGTCATCGTCTCTTTTATGCTGCTTTTAGTGTTCAAAGACATGAATACTGCGATGGGGAAAGATTACGTCATATTGGCTTTCGTTGGAGGCATCTCCTTTCTATTTATGGCAGAAAGCGGCAATCTGTATCGCTCTTGGCGAACCAGTTCGTTTAAAGAGCAGATGTTTATTGTCTGTGTTTCTTGGGCGGTGACTTCTGCACTTATCTTTATTGTGCTGTATTTTTCTGAAGTCCATACCTTATTTGATAACACAATTTTAGCGCTGTGGTTTGCGATTACGCCCGCTCTGCTCTTAGCATGGCGAGTAACATTCCGTACCGGATTAGCCTATTTGAGAAAAAAAGGATTCAACACTCGCACTGCGATCATCATCGGCCAAACTCCTCACGGCATTACCCTAGCTAACGAAATTCAAAACCACACAGAACACGGTGTTCTTTTTGATGGCTTTTACGACGAACGATCTTCCGACAGATTGCCAAATTCTGATTATCCTATTAAAGGAGCTGTTGACCACGCCCTTGAGCGAGCTAAAAAAGGGGAAGTAGATTACGTCTATATCGCGATGCCAATGCACGCAAAAGAACGCATTGCGTCACTTCTTAACCAATTCTCAGATACCACCGCAAATACGTATCTGATTCCCGACTTCTTCACTTATAACCTTTTACATTCTCGTTGGGCGCAGATCGGCCAAGTTCAAACACTAAGTGTCTTTGATACACCTTTTGCTGGAATTTCTTCTTGGGTAAAACGGTTTGAAGACATCTTGTTTTCGAGCATTATTTTGGTCTTAATCGCCCCTATTCTATTCGTCATTGCGATCGGCATTAAGGCAACTTCTAAAGGCCCTGTCATCTTTAAACAACATCGGTACGGTCTTGATGGACGCAAGATTGAAGTCTGGAAGTTCCGTTCAATGACAACCATGGATCAAGGTTCCAACGTGAAACAGGCGACAAAGAACGATCCTCGTATTACGCCTTTTGGCGGATTTCTGCGTCGCACCTCTTTGGACGAACTGCCTCAATTTATCAATGTACTGCAAGGGACCATGTCTATTGTCGGCCCACGCCCTCATGCCGTGGCACACAATGAAGAATACCGTCAGATCGTGGATCGCTACATGCTACGTCACAAAGTAAAACCAGGCATTACTGGCTGGGCGCAGATTAATGGTTATCGCGGCGAAACCGACACCTTAGAAAAAATGGAAAAGAGGGTCGAGTTTGATTTGGATTACATCCACCATTGGTCGGTTTGGATGGACATCAAAATCATCTTTATGACCGTTTTCAAAGGCTTCACTGGTGCTAACGCTTACTAAGGTTAAGATTATGAAGAAACTGACAATGGCAATAGCATTAAGTCTGTTTTCTACTGACTTGCTCGCAGAACCGATGGCTTACCAAACCGAGTCTGGTATAGAGTTGATTCCCCTCGTAAAAACTTTCTACGAGGGAGATGACAACATCAATAAAGCGGAAAAATCCGGCAATGTAGAATCGGTCAATATTTGGGGTATAGAACCAAGCTTACTAGCACGTATAGAACGGAATCGCTATCGCGCAGATATTTTATATAGGTTAAAAGCTGGCTTTTCATCTGACGATCGCAACGACTTCGACGACCACACTTTTCAGTTTTCCAACTTTTTCGAATTTAATCATCGTCATCGTTTAGTGGTTGATTACCGTTTTCGCGCCCAGCATGAAGTTCGAGGAGAAGATATTACCGAAGGTAATGGTAGCGCAATCGACTCACCAATAGAGTTCAACCGTAACGATGTAAAAACCAATTATGTCTTTGGATCTAACGGTGCCAAAGGCAGACTCGAATTCGGTTTAGGCTATAGTGATAAAACCTATCAAAACTATCGTGACGGCTTGCCTGGTCGCCCAAACGCTAAAACTAAATACAACGATTTTCGAGCTCCCAATGCACATTTGGAGTTCTATTTAAGAGCGACGCCAAGAACCTATTGGTTAGTCGGAACAAACCAAATCGTAACCGAGTATCAGCACCGAAATTCTGCGCAGCCATCGAAAGATAACAACACCAGTTTCTATTACACCGGTGCCGAATGGGAAGTCACAGGAAAAACCAAAGGCATCGCTCGACTCGGTTATCAAATCAAAGATTTTGACAGCGCTCAACGAGAGACATTTAAAGGCTTTAGTTGGGATATCGGCTTTGAATGGTTGCCTCAAGAACAAACTCTAGTCAGCGTGAAAACCACTCAAGCGGCGGTTAACCCCGATCAAGATGGCGATTACAACCTACAAACTCGTTACCGACTGAACCTCAAGCACGATTGGAATAGTTACCTTGCAACTCGCTTAGGTGCTGTTTATCAACAAGATGATTACACGGGAATCTCCAGAAACGACGATCGGTACACTCTATCTTTTGGTATCGATTATCAGATCAAACGTTGGATACAGCTGCAAGCCGATTGGCAATACCAAGATAAAAACTCTAGCCGATCGGGTTATAGCTTCGAACAAAACATTTGGACTTTAAGCGCACAGTTTTCTCTGTAAAAAGGATTATTAATGAAGGCATTCATCAAATTCATGAGTGTAGCGTTGTTGCTATTTAGCACTTTGGTCAACGCTGACTCAAACGAGGAAGATTACTTACTCGATACTGGCGATACCATTTCCGTGCAGGTCTATGGTGAAGAAGATCTTACGATTAAAAATATTCTAATAACGTCAGATGGCTATTTTGATTACCCCTACCTTGGCCGAATCAAAGCAATCAAAAAAACACCAAAACAACTCAAGTACGAAATAGAAACGGGCTTAAAAGGCGATTATCTCATCAATCCAAAAGTGATGGTCACCATCAATAACTTTCGTCTGTTTTACGTTAATGGCGAAGTCAGGAAACCTGGTGGATTTGAGTACCGTCCAGGGTTAACCATAGAGAAGGCCATCGCTCTAGCAGGTGGCTTGACCGACAGAGCCTCACGCAAAGGCATTAACCTCACCAAGCATAAAACAGGTCAAACGATGGAAGGGGTCAGTATGCACCGCAACGTTGAACCTGGTGACATTGTATTTATTGACCAGAGCTTCTTTTAAGTGACAGGGAATCAAATGAACGGGACTCATCCAAATAATCTCCAGATGAACAAAGTAGAACTGATTCGTTTTGGCCATCACTTCAAAGCGATTAAAAAGAATTGGCTAAGCATCGCAGCATTCACGCTTCTGTTCTCATTAACTTGTACTTGGTATATCTACTCCAAAGCATCGATATACCAAGCTACAGCTACGCTACTCATCCAAGAGGAGCAAAAAAGCGCCCTTTCAATCGAGGAAGTATATGGCGTCGACACGACAAAAAAAGAGTACTTTCAAACGCAAATCGCCATTTTAAAATCGAATCATATTGCAGATAAGGTCATTAGAGAGCTGAACCTTACCCAATTACCTGAATTCACAAGCTCAGGGGGGTTAAATAAAAAAATCGACCAAATAAAGTCGATTCCTTTTGTTCAAGACCTACTGAATGTGGCACCAAGCCCAAAAGAAACCGCCCAGTTTTCAGAGTCCTATTATCAGGCACTTCAAGCTTTCAGAAGTAAACTCGATATTGAGCCAGTACGTAACACCCAATTAGTCAGAATTCGCTTTCGTTCTATCGATCCTAAGCTTGCGACGACAATCGCCAACGCGGTCGGCCAAGCCTACATTGACGCAAATTTTGAAGCCAAATTGGTCGTTACACAAAATGCGGCTACTTGGTTGACAAATAACTCTCAAAAATTGGAGGAGCGATTACGTAACTCGGAGCAAGCGCTGCAAGAATTCTTGTTAAAAGAAGGGTTGATCGATATAAACGGTATTGATGAAATTTACGCAAATGAGCTAGAAGAACTCACTCGCAAGCTGAATATCGCTGTTAATAAGCGTATTGAAGCGCAGACGTTAATCCAACTGTTACGACGTAAATCTTCGCAAAGTTTAGACAGCTTGTTGTCAATTGATGAATTCGCTAATCAAGCGCAAATCCGCGATCTAAAATTGTCGGAAGCACAGGCAGCCAAAAATCTCTCTGAACTGGCACAGCGCTACGGACCTAAGCATGATCGAATGATTCAGGCGAAAGCACAGCTTGCTGAAATTCAATCAAGAACCCAGCAACTCATCCGGGACATTTCCTTCAGTAAGCAACAAGACCTTCTTGCTGCAAAAGCGCAAGAGGACATGCTTCGAGCAGAACTCGATAACAAAAAGTCAGACTTCCAATCGTTAGGGTCACAAAAAGCGCGTTACGAACAGTTAAAACGCGAGGTTGAATCCAATAAGGCACTCTATGAAGCGTTCTTAAATCGTGAGAAAGAGACCAACGCCACCAGCGACTACAAGAATGTCACGGCTCGCTTTACTGATAAAGCCATCATTCCTCTATTCCCGGTGGCACCACAACGAATCAAACTGGTACTGATTGCCACCTTTTTTGGCTTTGCCATTGCTTGCGCTCTGGTCATCATCTTAGAAACGATGCGAGAAGTTATCCGAAGCACAACCGATGTGCAGGAAAAACTTGGTGTTACGTGTTTAGGTGTGATTCCTATGGTCAAAAAACGCAATTTGCGTAAAAACGGCGTCAGTTATACCGCGTATTTAGATGATGAAGAAAAGCTATTTAGTGAAGCTTGCCGCTCCGTCAGAACCTCGCTTCTGCTCAGATTAACCAACACGAAGCAAAAGATATTGCCCTTTACCTCTGCTATTCCAGAAGAAGGAAAAACATCGACCAGTATCAATATGGCGGTGTCGTTTTCAAAAATGGAAAAGGTGTTGATCATCGACTGCGATTTACGTCGACCTTCCATCGCAAAGCGATTCGGTATTGCTGAATCAAGCCCTGGCTTAACGCATATCCTGACGATGGATACGCCAATCAAAGATTGTGTTACACATATAAAAGAAGCCAACTTAGATGTATTACCGGCCGGCCTAATTCCGCCAAACCCACAGGAATTACTGGCTTCTGATCGCTTTAAAAAGTTGCTCGAACATTTTCAAAATAAGTATGACCGGATCATTATCGATACACCACCCCTACTGTCAGTGAGTGACGCACTTATTCTTGGTCAGTATGCCAATGGTCTGATCACCGTCATTCGCTCAGAATCAACAAAATCATCACTGGTTAACCTTGCGTTATCTAAACAAATACAACACTCAGTTCCATCTCTTGGCGTCTTAATCACACAAGCCAAGGCCAAGGAAGGAGAGACGCTTTATGTCCAGAAATACGCCTACTAACGTAAACCTATCTTGGTACCAAACGTTGAAAAGCCAAGAACAGCCGGTATTGATCTATCAAATGGGCAAAGTAGGTTCGAGTGCATTAGAGCATTCCATTCCTAACTCGATTCACTTGCACGACCTTATGACCGTCGATGCGCAAAAACAAATATCCCCCGTTAGAGCGCAATTGCATAAGCCTCAGATCAATGCGTTAAAGCGACGACTAAAGCGTATAACGATGAGCCATATGTTAAAGCGCAAGAAAAAAGTTCGAATTATCTCGCTGGTGCGTGAACCGATCGGACGAAATGTCTCAATGTTCTTTCAAGCACTTCCTTTTTGGATGGCGGACAAATATCTAAAGGATGACAGCGCAATACGTACCGAACGACCGCAATTACTCCAAGAAGCATTTGATAAGCACATGAATCATCAATATGCGCTGCAGTGGTTTGACAACGAGATCAAACAACTAACAGGGATTGATGTGTTTAACGAGTCTTTTAATCACGAAGTAGGCTATCAAACATACCATAACAATAACTTCTCACTGTTGGTCATTCGAAGTGACAAGCTAACGAAGGCTAACTCCGCAGTTGAAGACTTTTTAGGTTACCCCGTGGATGTTGTTTATGAAAATCAATCAGACAACAAATGGTACTCGCCACTAATGAAAGAATTCAAAACGCAATTTCAACCTACACCCGAGTACGTTGAAGAAATGCTGAATTCTAAATTGACGAAGCACTTTTTTTCAAATGCAGAAATCACCGACCTTAAACAGCAATATCTGACCAATTAATCATGAAAACAAAGATTCTACATATTATTAATGATCTTTCTCAGAACGGCGGTGCTCAGAAGTTCTTAGTCGACCTTGTTTTAGAACATAAGCCTGAATACGAAATCAAAATTTTGGTCTTGTGTGATGAAAATGATTACTTACCAATGCTATCTGCCCAAGGTATAGAGTGTTTTAACTGGCGCACATTGTCATTGAGTGAGAAATTCTCTTTGCTGCGTTGGCCGGATGTCGTTCACGGGCACCTCTACCCTTCCATTTACCTAGCGCTATTGGCGGTAGGTAAAAAACGAATCCAGACTGAGCACTGTTCTTATAACCGTCGACGTGACTATCCGCTGTTTAAGTTCATGGAATACGTCTTGTATTGGGGCCACGACTTGACGGTCAGTATTAGTGAAAAAGTACAAGATGAACTGGTGAAGTTCATGCCTCGCTACCAACACAAATATCACGTGGTGCACAATGGCGTTGATTTAAAAAGGTTTTCTATGACACCAAGATTCGCCAGCCACCTAATCGACAAACCAGTTATCAAGATTGGAATGGTGGGCCGACTTCACCAACATAAAGATCATGAAACGCTTATCCAAGCACTTATCCATTTACCAAGACGATACGAACTCCACCTTGCGGGAGATGGAGAAAAAAAATCGTCACTGCAAGCATTGGCAACAAAAATCAACGTCGCGCAACGTGTTCACTTTCATGGCGTAGTTTCTGACGTTCCAGCCTTTTTGAACGACATGGATATTTACGTGCAATCGTCGCACGTCGAAGGCTTTGGCTTGGCGGCGGTTGAGGCCATGGCAGCAGGCTTACCCGTATTATCATCGGACGTACCTGGTTTGGATGACGTCACCGGACGTGCCGAATATTTATTTCAAGTTGGTAACGCCACTGAACTGAGCCAAAAAGTTCTCCAGCTGTGTGAAAGTGTTGAGCGGTATGACGCTGCAAGTCAATACTCAGTCAATAGGGCCTCTCTCTACACCATCGATAAATTTCGTGAAGGTTACTATGGAATCTACCAGCAGCTTTGCGCCAACAAATAGTTCCGTGCCATCGAGCCATCGCGCCTCATTGCTTGCAGCATGCCTATTAGCATTGTTCTTTATTCCTATGAAGTTTCGTGCTGGAGGAATAGCGCTAGCCCCATCTGACATCGCAAGCCTTTTGTCCATTGGTTTTACTGCATTAGTGGTATTGGAAGGAAAAGCTGAAAAACTCATGCATCCCTGTATGGGGTTCCTCATATTGTTCACTGGGTATGTGTTCATAAATGGTCTGCTAAATCGCGTCCCTTTAATGCCGCTAGTTATAGAAACTGTGCAATGGTTAGCGATTTTGTGCCTACTGAGCCTAATGTACGCCTATGGCGTGTTTGATGACGAACGGGTAATGGTTTATTTCACGTATCTGTTGTTTTTCATCTGTACGCTCGTTGCCTTATGGCACTTTGCTCAGGGCTATCAAAGCGGGTTTAAGTTACTCGGGGTAAGTAAATACGGGTTCGGTGTACTGTGCTCGCTACTGTACCTTTATCGAGATAAAATTCGCGCTTTCCACCTTTTGATGCTCGTAGCTTTAGTATTACTGGTGTTGTCACAAGAAAGAAAAGCGCTACTTGGTTTTTGTCTGCTTTTCTTCTTTGACCAACTGCTCGTAAAAAACTTAATGAGAAAATCGCTCAGCGAAACGTACACGTGGACAATTTTATTAGCTTTGAGCTTCATTGTGTTTACTGCCGTCACAACCACACTCTACGTTGGCTTTGAAACGCTAGCAGACACATTGGAAATAACCCAAGAAGACGTCTTATTTGCCAACCAAAGTGAAGCCCGCTGGGTATCGAATCTTCATAGAAAACTTTTACTTGCCAATGGGCTAGATATTTTACTTCAACACCCAGTGTTAGGTGTCGGCGCGAAAATGTTACCCAACTTTATGATCAGTTACTTTAACTATGATGAGCTGGCGATCTACACCCACAACTTTGTGTTAGATACCGCAATTGAATACGGATTGCTTGGTATCGGTCTGCTGTTTGGTGGTTATTTTCTTTTTATTCGCTTTTGCTTCCGCAGCCTTAATGAAAACAGAAAAAGCCTATTACTTGCGATATACGCCCTCATCATGGTGTTTTTCGTTGCGGTAAACACCACCATAATTTTAATACTCTTGTTACCCGTCATGATCAGCATGAGCAACGACTCACGGGCCATTGCTCATACTTTTCCGGTAAACCATCACCACGAATATGAATAATCAAGGATAGGATAGATGAAGTATTCAATCTCTCGACAATTTGAAAAGAACCGAGAACTCCAAGCTGATAATTTTGTTTTAGTTTACCAAATGGGCAAAGTTGGCTCCTCATCAATTGAGCACACGCTAGGGGAGAAAAATATCCCGAGCTATCACATCCACACCTTTGATGATCACGAAGAATTTCACATGTATCACAATAAAAAAGACGTGAGTAAATTCTTCGACTTCCGAAACCGCGCACTCTATCGCTTAGTGCTCAAGCAGCGAAAACGTATCTTACAAAAACGAGAACAGATTAAAATCGTTACGCTGGTCCGCGATCCAATCGCAACTGTCTTTTCTCGCTTCTTTCAAGATCTCCATTTGCAATTTATCGAAGGCAAAAAGAACGATGCAATTCACCGAGATATGGAAGTCACGTATCAGCACCTCGAGCATTGTTTTGATAACTATATCAATCTCAACTATTTTGCGGACTGGTTCGACAACGAGTTAAAGCGTAATTTCAATATCGATGTGATGCGCCAAGAGCTGGACAACACTCAACCTTTCTTCACATTCCAGAACGATCAGGCCAACGTCATGCTAATCAAATGCGAACAGCTCAGTTCTCTTGATAAAGAAATCGGTGAGTTTCTTGAGTTGCAAGACTTCGTGCTGAAAAACAGCAACGAAGCGAAAAACAAGTGGTACTCCAATATCCACCAACACTTTAAGAATCACTACGACTTCTCAAAACTGTTCTATATGTACGATCTTCCCTTGTATCGCCACGTTTATTCAGAGCAAGAGCGTGATGCTTTTAAACACAAATGGATGCAAACACCAGGGACAAAATCATCATGAAGAAAGTGCTCCATGTTACAGAAGCATTTGGAGGTGGCGTTCAAACCGCCCTCTATAGTTATGTTCACTCATCCAGAGACGAGCCTTATCAGCATTTCTTGCTAGCCAGAGCCCGAGAAAACGACTTGACCAATGAGAACAACCACCACATTTTCGTACAGACAAAGTGGGTAGAAGGCGGCTTGCTTCAATTTATTCGCGATGCAAACCACATGATTGCATCACTTGGCCCCGACGTCGTGCATTTGCACTCGAGTAAAGCAGGATTTCTCGGCCGATTTCTAAAGCTTGGCAAGGCACGCTTGGTTTACACACCGCACTGTTATGCCTTCGAACGTGAAGATATCTCAGAGCTTGCACGCCAGATCTATAAAGCACTAGAGAAAGTAAAACTGAGCAAAATTGATGTAGTTGCAGGCTGTAGCCAACGAGAGTGTGACCTAGCCATTAGCATTGGTGCGAAACGTGCCGAACTGCTCAATAACTACGTGTCTTATCAAAGTGAAGATCGTATAGAGCGAAACAAGCAAGAAGCGCTGAAGCTCGTTGTACTTGGTCGTGTCGCGCCCCAAAAAGATCCTCAGTTTCTTATCAGCACATTGCAGTTCCTTAATCGGTATGCGCTTAACCGCCCGATCGAGATCACATGGATAGGTGGCGGTGACCACGTACTCGAACAGAAATTACGCACTGAAAATGTGGATGTAACGGGCATGCTGCCTCGCGATGAGGTAGTTGAAAAGCTCAAGGGTTCAGACCTTTATCTACATACTGCAGCATGGGAAGGGATGCCGTTAACCATTCTAGAAGCATCCAAGTTACATCTTCCTATGGTTATTCGGACCATCGGCGCAACCAAAGATCTCAACTACCCGTTTTTAGCGCTCACACCTGAAGAAATGGCCAAGCAGATCGCGCATTGTGTCAATCATTATGAAGAGATCGATTTTCGCCAATATACAGCAGAATTAAACGATGCCTTCAGTGAAGAAAAACAGCGCCTCGCACTCAATAATATTTACGGTTAAATGCCCCTATGTTTCACACTGTTCAACAAAAATTACTGTTGATGCCCAGCGGTAAAAAAAGCTTGTTATCTACTGGATTAAAAACCGCAATCACGCGTGTGTTGAGTGCGCTATTTGCTTTTTTACTGACTCTGATTGTATCGAAGACCAGTGACGCTTCGACGGCCGGTCAATTTTTCTTTTTATTCAACCTAGTCTCGCTACTCGCTATCGTTTCTCAGCTAGGTTTTGATGTCTCGTTAGTTCGTTACAATGCGATCGCTTTTAATAACAAAGAGAAGCTTGAACAAAGCCAAAACTATAAAACCGCACTTTATCGAAGTATGGCATTTTGCTTGCTCGCCATAGGCGTTTTGTTGGCAGGGTTTAATCTGTTTCCAGAGCAGCTAAACCAGACTCAATCACCAATGTATGCGATTATTTTATGCTTGCTTTGCATACCTTTCTTGGTGCTTGCGCAAACCAACAGTCGGGTGCTTCAAGCATGTAGAAAAGTCGTATCATCTCTGTTTGCGTTGCAGCTTGGGGTAAGCATGTTGATGGTCATTTTTGTCTTTGCCCTAGACTATATCGGTCAGCAAAATATCAACAATCTAATGACCGCACTGCTTTTAGCGAGCATAGGTGTCGCGGTCATATCTAGTGCCAATTGGCTTGGCTCAGATCAATATCAAACATCGGCTTTCGTACTAAACAAAAAAATGGTCTCTTCTGCCAAGCAAGTCTGGGTTGGCAGTATCTTCACGAATGTTCTTCAATGGGGAAGCCTTGTTATTGCGGGCTTTTTTATCTCAACAGCGGAAATCGGTTTGTTAGCCGCAGCCCAACGCACATCACTACTGATTGGCTTCGTGCTGATTACCATTAACTTTGTGGTCGCCCCGATGTTTGCCTCTCTCTACAAAGAGCGTCAAATGCTCAAACTGCAGAATCTGAGCCGCTTGGCGTGCCGAGCCAATGTTGGTTTAGCGATTGTACCCGTAATTATTTGCACCCTCTTCCCCGAGTTTGTAATGAAGTTTTTTGGTGAGGAGTTTCTCGCCGCGGCGCCACTATTAGTCGTCCTTTCTCTGGGGCAGTTAGTCAATGTTGCGACTGGTTCAGTAGGGTTTTTATTATTAATGAGCGGTCATGAGAGAACCATGAAATACATTACAATTTCCTCCGGTACGGTGTCCATCTGCCTACTTGTTACGCTTTGCCAAATGTTTGGGGTGATTGGTGCAGCGTGGGCAATGGCAATTGGCATGGCTATCCAGAATTTAGCTGCACTGTACTTTGTAAAACGTTACTTAGGCTTCTTTCCAATAGGTTAATTATGGCTTTAATACTGGCACGCACGAGCTTTTTTTTAGTCCTGATGCTAACCGCTTCACTCTCTTTGTGGAAAAGCTCTGACCTACACCATACTGCTTACCTACAAATGGAAACCTACTTAGGCGGATCAAGTACGCTTCACTTTACTTTCAGTTTATTGATCGGCTTTTTATCGGTCTTCACGTTCCCTTCTCTGGTGAGCTCGAATAAAACCGACGTTTTTGGGATTCGTCTTTTGCTACTGCTGTTGGCTATCGTTTCAATGGAAGAAATGAGCCAACTTTTTATTCCAAATCGATCATTTAGTTTTGATGATCTCAGCACCAACTGGATAGGCGTAATCTCAGGTTACTTTAGTGCCAAGTTAATTCGCTTCATCCGCACTCGATCGTTCTAGTAATACAGGAATCTCTGGGGGATTTGGGTATATAATTACGCCAAACAACCAGACTAACGAGTACATCATGCCATCTCATCCAACCAAGATAACTTTTTTTGAATTCTTAACCCCGTTGATCACGTCAGGCAAAAAGACGATAACGATTCGAGATGAATCAGAAAGCCATTACGTTCCCAATACAGAAGTCGAAGTTTTTACCTTAGAAACGAATCGTAAAGTCTGCGATATCAAGATACGTTCTGTAGAACCACTTCACTTTGAAGATATTAATGAGTTTCATGCAGAACAAGAAGCCATCGAACTACCAAAACTCAAGCAGTTAATTCGAGAAATCTACCCAAATACCGACACGCTATTTGTTATTGAGTATGAGCTGATTAAATAACTCACAACAAAGGCTAGACGACTGGTCTAATTCATTCTATAGTACACTTCATGAACGCAAAGACGAATGACACACGCCAACATATTCTCGACGTCGGATACGAGTTGATCGTAAACCGAGGGTTCACGAGTGTTGGTCTTTCAGAGCTATTAAAAAAGGCCGCAGTGCCAAAAGGCTCGTTTTATCATTACTTCAAGTCCAAAGAACAATTTGGTGAAGCGATGATTCAAGACTACTTTACTAAGTATTTTGAGCGTTTAAACGCACGCTTTACCAATACTGAACTGAGTGGCTACCAACGCCTAATGAGCTATTTCGAAGAAATGGTCAAAGTAGAAGACGACGTGTGTAATGCGAACAAATGTTTATTGGTTAAGTTAAGTGCAGAAGTCTCCGATCTCTCAGAGTCAATGCGCTTGGCATTACGCCAAGGAGCAGACAAAACCATTCAAGCGATAGCGGATTGCATTGACATCGGCATTAAAGATGGCTCAATCCCCAATGGTGACAGTGCGTTATTAGCAAGGCAGATATACTACCTTTGGAATGGCGCTAGCTTGCTGAACAAACTTTATCAAGATCAGGCAGCATTGACGCAAAGTCTGACCTATACTCAACACTTACTGCAGAATACGCGCACTTGCCCATAACGGGCGGCGTGGAAGCAGAATGAACACCCTACACACGTTTCACTGTCAGAAAAAGCGTCAGTGTTAACACAGTAAACCTTCCCGCTTTACATAAGCGGGATATTTTGAAACAAATACTAGACGACCGGTCTAATCAACAAGTGAGATAGATATGACTAACGCAACAAATCGCAGAATCGTACTCGCGTCACGTCCCCATGGTGCACCGACACAAGAAAACTTTCGTTTAGAAGAGGTAACGAAACCGACTCCGAAAGAGGGTGAAATGCTATTGAGAACGGTTTATTTATCTCTAGATCCATACATGCGTGGTCGCATGAGTGATGCCGAATCATACGCTGACCCTGTTGCAATTGATGACGTAATGGTCGGTGGTACAGTTTGTCAGGTAGAAACATCAAACCACCCAGATTACGAAGCAGGTGAATGGGTTCTTGCCTACACTGTTGGCTGGCAAGACTACGCTATCTCAACTGGTGAGATGGTCATTAAACTTGGTAAAGAACCGCGAAATCCTTCTTACGCGCTAGGCGTTGCAGGAATGCCTGGCTTTACCGCGTACATGGGTTTACTCGACATTGGTCAGCCAAAACCAGGGGAAACCATCGTGGTAGCAGCTGCTACGGGGCCTGTAGGCGCAACAGTTGGTCAAATTGGTAAAATCAAAGGTTGCCGAGTTGTTGGTATAGCAGGCGAAGAAGAAAAATGCCGTTACGCTAAAGAGGTGCTTGGCTTCGATGAGTGTATTGATCACAGAGCTGAAGACTTTGCAGAACAACTGAGAAATGCCTGTGACAAAGGTATCGATGTTTACTTCGAAAACGTAGGTGGCAAAGTATTCGAGGCTGTAATGCCACTTCTGAATACAAACGCGCGTATCCCACTTTGTGGTTTGATTTCTCAGTACAACGCGACAGAGCTGCCTGAAGGTACCGACCACCTTCCATTACTAATGGGTAAGCTCCTGACCAAACGAATCAAGGTGCAAGGCTTCATCATTTTTGATGATTACGGACATCGTTACGGTGAATTTGCGCAAGATATTAATCAATGGTTGGCAGAAGGAAAGATCCAATACCGCGAACATCTAGTACAAGGACTGGATAATGCGCCAGAAGCATTCATCGGTCTGTTGGAAGGTAAGAATTTCGGCAAACTTGTAGTACAGATTAACGACCCATTATAAAAAGGGATATGTAAATGATTAAACTTCACCACCTCAATCAGTCTCGTTCAAAGCGCATCATTTGGTTACTTGAAGAGCTAGATGTAAATTACGAAATTGTACCCTATGTCCGTGATTCCGTGACCTTCATGGCACCGCCAGAACTAAAAAGTGTTCACCCATTAGGAAAGTCACCAGTTCTTGAAGATAACGGCGAGATTATCATTGAGTCAGGTGCAATGACCGAATATTTGATTGAGAAATACAGTGACGGAGCCTTTGCTCCTGAGCGCGGTACAAAAGCACACACAGAATATTTGCAATGGATGCACTTTGCAGAAAGCTCCGCAATTTTACCTATGCTGCTAAAAATCTTCGTAAGCAAAGAGCCAAATGAAACTCAGTTTTTATCAGGCTATGCCGACAAGGAAGCAATGAATGTACTAGGCTACTTCGAGCAATCCTTAGAAGGCAAAACTTACCTAGTAGAAGAGCGTCTGACTGGCGCTGACATCATGATGTCTTTCATTGTCGAATTGGTTCAAAAGTTTGGTTTAGTTAATCACTTCCCTAATATTGAACGTTATGGGAAACAGCTCGCGACACACCCAGCATTTGCAAAAGCTGAACAACTTGAAGTGAAGTACTCTTAATTACTTCCCCCCTTTCGCCCCTTTGATGACACGTAAAACTTCATTTAAGGGGCGATATTACTAGCATCGCAGACACGCTAACTGGATAGCGCTCCCCCCCAGTCAATCGCTTTCGAGAACGCCGATTGTTATGTCAATCAAGCTAATGTAGTAAATTTCTGATTCTAATATAGTTTCGACCATAGTCACCATCTATTGAATTGATAAGCAATATCAGTTTTCTCCCCCAGCTTTTCCGTAATAACCTCCTCTACAGTTTCTAAGGTATTGAGCCCTGGAGGGGTAAAAAAAATGACAAACAAGAAATTGACTACAGCAGCAGGTTGCCCTGTCGCACATAACCAAAACGTTATGACTGCAGGTCCTCGTGGCCCTCAACTATTACAAGACGTTTGGTTCCTTGAAAAATTGGCACACTTTGACCGCGAAGTGATCCCAGAGCGTCGTATGCACGCAAAAGGTTCTGGTGCTTACGGTACGTTCACAGTAACGCACGACATCACAAAATACACTCGCGCTAAGATCTTCTCTGACATCGGCAAAAAAACAGAACTATTCGCTCGCTTCACTACTGTAGCTGGTGAGCGCGGTGCAGCAGACGCAGAACGCGACATCCGTGGTTTCGCACTAAAATTCTACACTGAAGAAGGTAACTGGGACTTGGTTGGTAACAACACACCAGTATTCTTCCTACGTGACCCATTAAAATTCCCAGACCTAAACCACGCAGTAAAACGCGACCCTCGCACTAACATGCGTAGCTCTACCAACAACTGGGATTTCTGGACATCACTACCAGAAGCATTCCACCAAGTGACTATCGTAATGAGTGACCGTGGTATCCCCGCTTCTTACCGTCATATGCATGGTTTTGGTAGCCACACATTCAGCTTCATCAACGCAGAAAACGAGCGTTACTGGGTGAAATTCCACTTCAAAACTCAGCAAGGCATCAAAAACCTAACTGACCAAGAAGCAGAAGCGATCGTAGGTAAAGACCGCGAAAGTCATCACCGTGACCTTTACGAAGCGATTGAGCGTCAAGACTTCCCTAAATGGAAGATGTACGTACAGATCATGCCTGAGCTAGAAGCGGATGAAGTCAACTTCAACCCATTCGACCTAACACGTGTATGGTCTCAAAAAGACTACCCACTGATCCCAGTTGGTGAGTTCGAACTGAACCGTAACCCAGAAAACTTCTACGCAGAAGTTGAGCAATCAGCGTTCAACCCAGCAGCGGTCGTACCTGGTATCGGCTTCTCTCCAGATAAAATGCTACAAGGTCGTCTATTCGCTTACGGCGATGCTCAGCGTTACCGTCTAGGTGTGAACCACCATCAAATCCCAGTGAACGCACCTCGTTGCCCTGTTCACAGCTACCACCGCGATGGCGCAATGCGCGTTGATGGCAACTTTGGTTCAACACTGGGTTACGAGCCAAACTACAAACAAGAATGGGCAGAGCAACCAGATTACTCTGAGCCACCTCTACGCATCAATGGCAACGCTGATCACTACGATCATCGTGTAGACGAAGACTACTTCAGCCAAGCGGGTGACCTATTCCGTCTGATGAGCGAAGAGCAACGTCAAACTCTGCTCGATAACACAGCTCGCGCAATGGACGGTGTACCAGAGTTCATCCAACAGCGCCACGTTCAACACGCATACCAAGCGGACGAAGCGTACGGCAAAGGTCTTGAAATTGCACTAGGCTTAAACAAGTAAGCGAACGCTGCAATCATTACACTGTGTGATTTAAAGACGAAAAAAAGGAGGTGCTCTACAGCACCTCCTGATTTCAAATCACTAATCCTTAATCAAAAGTCATAAACCATGCTCAAGGAGGTTCATTATGATTAACTTAGATTTCTTTAAGCTCTTTGATACCAAAGAACTGTTTATCTATTACTGATTCATCAACTACTGATTTTTAGCTACCGCTTTGATCAGTACTGATGTATCCATGCGACCTAAACCATCACGTTGAAGGTCTGCGTATTGCTCATCCACTTTCTTAGTCAGTGGAAGTTCTAGACCCACTCGCTCAGCTTCTTGCAGACAGAAACCTAAGTCTTTGCGCATCCAATCAATAGCGAAGCCAAAATCGAACTTGTCTTCAGCCATCGTATTTGCGCGGTTTTCCATCTGCCAAGAACCTGCAGCGCCATGCTTAAGTGTTTCTACAACTTGAGCAATGTCCAAGCCTGATTTTTGTGCTAGCAACAAAGCTTCACTCAGACCTTGTAAAACGCCTCCAATACAGATTTGGTTTACCATCTTACAGCGTTGACCCTGACCGTTTTCACCCAGTAGCGTCATCTGCTTCGCGTACACATCCATCGCCGGAGACACACGGTCAAAAATGCTTTGTTCACCACCACACATGATGGTTAGAACACCATTTTCTGCGCCCGCTTGACCACCAGAAACTGGCGCATCAATAAAGTGATTACCGTACTTAACACACGCTTCAGCCAGCTCAACCGCTAGGTCTGCAGAAGTGGTCGTGTGATCGACTAGCACTGCGTCCGCTTTCAAGCCGACCAGAATGCCCTCTTCACCGTAAACAACGCTACGAACGTCATCATCATTACCCACACAGGTAAAAACGATGTCACAGCCTTCCGCCGCTTCACGTGGTGTTTCACAAGCTACGCCTTGGTATTCTTCAGCCCATTTGTCGGCTTTCGCTTTTGTGCGGTTGTATACTTTGGTTTCAAAGCCCGCTTTACTTAGGTAACCAGCCATTGGGTATCCCATCACACCCAGACCAATAAATGCTACTCGTTGTTTTTCCATTGCACGCTTCCCTTAGTTCACCTGACTGAAATGTTTCGTAACATGCTACTAAAGAATTGAAATCATTACTCGTGATTTCTCTTTCCACGGTCTCGATGATCCAGTATTTCAGTTCGTTTATTGCGCCTTCTACACCCCTTTACTTGACGATTAGCATAACAGTCAAAGCACTTAAAAAGGTTTACTACTGCTTAGCATGGAACATCGCTTGCCCACTCTTGTCCTTGTTCGACCAGAAATTGATGTTGAACTGAGCATCATCGCTCATCTCAATGCGGTGCCAGTACTGCGGTGGACTTGTAGCAAACTGGCCTGCATTAATCACCACCACTACTTCTGCTTCTGTGGCATTTTCATCAGCAAAGCCGTAGTAAGTCACTTGCCCTTCCATGACGCAAAGCTGTCCAAACACTCCCTCAGCGGTATTGTGATGAGTCAGTAGCGCTGGTGGCACATTGTCTTTAGTGAAGAAAGGCGTTGAACGTTGAACAGTCCAGTCTTTAGGAATTCGTAGATGCGACATAATGATACCCTCTCTAATTACAATTCTTTTCGTTTAAATCGGTTAAGCCTGACCGGCTTGAGACAACTCTCGAAGTAATGGAAATGCTTGCGTAACTTGTTCTCCCGTCACGACGAAGCCCATGAGTCGGCTATTTTCATCCTCTGCTTTCGCGGCAATGCCAGTTTGAGAAATCTGCACGCTCCAATTCGTCACCGAACTAAAATCGCCTGCCAATTGAATTGGATAACTCGGTGTTTTGACCTTTACCACCATAGGCGGTAGTTTCAACTCTGCTTCTTGCCCTAGTAGCTGTTTGCCCAAAGCATTGGCACTTAGCACGATCGGTTGGAGATAAGGCATCATTCGACCTTGGATTTCAGCACAATCACCTAATGCGAACACATTGGCTGCTGATGTCTGTAATCGGGCATTCACCTCAATGCCTTTATTGACACTCAACCCACAAGCCTTCGCTAACCAAGTGTTAGCACGTAAACCCGCCGCTGAAATCACTACATCAGCTTCAATTGCTTTACCTTGGCTCAAGCTTGCCACCAGCGAATCATTTGAGTGATTAATCGCAGCAACTCCAGTCTCCAAGGCAAGTTGAATACCTTGCTGCTTAAGTTGGTTCTCCAACGGCAATGCGACGAATTCAGGAATCAAGTTAGCGAGCAAACGGGGATTTGGCTCAACCACCGTAACCGCTTTACCACTGGTTGCGAGATCCATGGAGATCTCGACGCCGATCAAACCACCACCCATTACTAGAATTCGTTTCGCACGGCTAATTTGTTCTTCCGCTAATTGATATTCTTGTAGCGAGTTCAGCGTTATCACCTCAGGTGCTGCATCGCCAGATATTGGTGGCACAAAGGCTTTCGCGCCTGTCGCAAGCACCAGTTTGGAGTAAGGATAGGTTTGGCCGTTGGCGACCACTTGCTGAGCTTGCACGTCGACATGCTCAATCATGGTATGGGCGAACAGTTCGATGTTGTGTTCCTGTGCGAACGCCTCACCACTTTTAACTACCAAGTCTTGGGCGGTTTGCTTGTTGCTGAATACATGACTCAAATCAGGCTTGTTGTATTCCGCGCCATCATCAGCAGTAAACACTTGCAGCGGAATATGTGCGTCCATTCGACGCACTGTTTTCACCAATTGGTAAGCCGCAAAGCCGCTACCAATAATCACAATAGGTGCTTGCATATTCCCTCCTAACCGTTGTATTCAACGAAAACGTCTTTACCCAAGTGACATTCTGGGCACAAGAAGTAATCTGGCACTTCAGACCATGCCGTACCCGGTTCAACGCCTTGATTAGGCTCACCTTTAGCTGGGTCGTACACCCAATTACAAACTGTACACACCATGCATTGACAATCTGCGGGATGCGCCTCGGTACTAGGGTTGCTAGGAGCAGCAACTTCTTCTACCGCTTGTGTTGTCGTTGGCGCAGCGGGTTGTGATTGAACTTGTGGTGCAGACGCAGCAATCGCCGGAGAAGTAACAGAACTTTTCAGGTAATGTCTTGCCCACAATTTCGCGATGTTCTGACCATGTTCGCGACATTCACGCATCGCTTTACCATCTGGTCGCCATTTAGTTTTCAAACTCACCGCGGTTTCAAAACCTGCATCAGTCAATCGAGCATGGATACGATCCACCGCACCACCGTTCCAACCGTAGCTACCGAACGCAGCGGCTTTCTTCGCTTTAAAGCGCAGACCGGTAATTTCTTCTAGCATGCCTGCGATCTTCGGCATCATGACGTTATTCATCGTAGACGAACCAACCAAGATACCTTTTGAGCGGAATACATTGGCGAGAATTTCATTCTTATCGTGCTTAGAGACATTAAAGACTTTGACCGCCACACTAGGGTCGACATCGTGAATGCCTTGCGCAATGGCATCGGCCATCATTCGAGTGTTGTTTGACATAGAATCGTAGAAAATCGTAATGCGATCTTCTTGATAATTGTCTGCCCACGCCAAGTATTGCTCGATGATTTGAACCGGATTATCGCGCCATACAATACCGTGTGACGTTGCGATCATGTCGACAGGCAAGTTGAAGCTCAGCACTTCTTTGATTTTAGCGGTTACCAAGCTGCTAAATGGCGTTAGGATGTTTGAGTAGTAACGCAAACATTGCTCCATCAATTCATTTTGGTCCACTTCATCATTGAAAAGACGTTCATCGCAGTAGTGCTGACCAAATGCGTCGTTACTGAATAGCACCGCATCGCCCGTTAGGTATGTCATCATGCTGTCCGGCCAATGCAGCATTGGCGCTTCCACAAACACCAGTTGCTTGCCATTACCGATATCGATACTGTCGCCCGTTTTTACGGTTTTGAAGTTCCACTCGGGATGGTGGTGATGACCAACGATGGAGTCAATCGCCGCTTCTGTACAGTAAATTGGCGTGTTCGGAATCTTCTCCATCAATGCAGACAATGCGCCCGAGTGATCTTCTTCTGCATGGTTTACCACGATAAAGTCGATAGACTTAAGGTCGATTTCCATCTCTAAATTTTGGATGAATTGTTGACTGAATCGATGATCGACCGTATCAATCAATACGGTTTTCTCTTCACGAATTAGATAACTGTTGTAGCTGGTACCTTTTGTCATTTTGTATTCTGTACCGTGGAAGTCTTGAACTTCCCAATCGCGTTGACCTACCCAGTGGATGTTGTTTTTTACGTGAATTGTCATAATTACTACCTTGAATGACGAGATAAACAAAAATAATTTCTTCTTGTATTGCACTGGGCGTGCCAACTTTTAATTGCTATATATTTCAATATCTTAATTAAAACCCAACTTCAATGGCTGTCATTTAGACACAGTTGAAAATTGTCATTTAGACACTACAATAGTCATATTGACACAATCGGTATTGGCTATGACTTCTTTAATCGCGCAATGGCTACACATCACGCAAGACCTTAACTCGGCGCTCACTCAACAGGCTCGCTTTGACACGTTATTAACCACAATTCGAGAGGTATTGAAGTGTGACTCTTCTGCCCTTCTTTTTTATGAAGACCAGCACTTTAAACCTTTAGCGATCAATGGATTGGCGAAAGAGGTCCTTGGACGCCGTTTCTCCATTGAGCAGCACCCAAGATTAGAAGCCATTGCCCGAGCAGGCGATATCGTGCGCTTTCCCTCCGACAGCGACTTACCTGATCCATACGATGGCTTGATTCCAAACCACGATGACAAACTGCATGTCCATTCCTGCATTGGTTTACCTCTGCTGATCGACGATCAACTGATTGGTGCCATTACGATTGACGCCTTCGACCCCAATCAATTTGATGGGCTACGCAACCAAGAGTTACGTTTTGTCAGCGCGTTGGCAGCAGGTGGCCTACACACTGCACTCCTACTAGAACAGCTAGAGACACAAGCGAGCCTGCCACGCGACTCTTACGCCGAGAAACGCACCTTAAGTAATGAAATCATTGGTAACTCTGTGGGCATGAAAAATCTTCAAGAGCAGATTGATGCAGTCGCCGATACTGAATTGTCTGTGCTAGTGATGGGAGAAACGGGCGTGGGTAAAGAGTTGGTTGCGAGCGCTATTCACCATCGCTCTAGTCGCTCTAGCAATACTTTGGTTTACCTCAACTGTGCGGCGCTGCCGGAATCAGTCGCGGAAAGCGAGTTGTTCGGCCATATCAAAGGGGCTTTTACAGGCGCAATCAGTAATCGAAAGGGTAAGTTCGAACAAGCCGACGGCGGCACACTGTTTTTGGATGAAGTCGGGGAACTGTCGTTAGAGCTGCAAGCCAAGTTACTTCGAGCCCTTCAATACGGCGACATCCAACGTGTGGGTGATGACCGCCATATTCGAGTCAACACACGCATTGTCGCCGCCACCAATCGTATATTGCATGAAGAAGTGACTGCTGGTCGCTTCCGAGCCGACTTATATCACCGCCTAAGCGTCTTCCCGCTTCATGTTCCACCTCTTCGTGAACGTGAAGACGATGTGGTGTTGTTAGCGGGCTTTTTCGCCGAACGCTTAAGAAGCAAATTGGGATTGAACAGCATTCGTTTGTCTCCCACTTTGGTGCAGGCACTCAAAGACTATTCATGGCCAGGCAACGTGCGAGAGCTTGAACATGTCATTAAACGTGCTGGTGTTTTGGCAAAGGCGCGTACTCACGCCATGGACATTGAGTTAGTTGAGCAAGATTTTGATATTCGAACGCCGAATCAGAACATCAAGAACGTTGAAAAAACGGAACAAAAATCTCGGCTTGAGCTACCAGAAGGCGGATTAAAGCCTGCCACAGACGCCTTCCAAAAAGCGATGATTGTTCGAGCTCTGGAAAAAAACCAAGGCAACTGGGCAGCAACGGCACGTCAGCTTGAATTAGATAACGGCAATTTGCACCGATTAGCAAAACGGCTGGGGATAAAATAGACACTAACGAATATCACCTAATATGGCATATTCATCGCCAAATAAAGAGCCGATGCCCAACCGCTCACTCAGCCCACTATAAGTAGTGAGCTGAGTGCTCAGATAGAATAGCCACCTAAGTTTGACGGTATTTTCTTCTAAATTTTATTGTCTTGAACCACCTCACAGATTTAATAACCCTTAACAATAAACACAATAATAGTTAAGGTATTTTTATGAGCCAGATCTAATAAAATTAAATATATAGTATTTATTTTAAGAATCTAAACTTTCAAAGTTCATCATAATAAATACAACCTCTATGTATACACTTTACCTTCAAAAAACATCAAAATATAATCCCTTCGATAAAAACACTTAAATGAATTTAACTGTATAAAAGTGAGGAGAATAAAAATATGGGATATGGGGCGACAGTATATTCATTAGATACTGAAAAGGTTTTTAACGTACTAAAGAATGAGCGTAATCCAGAGCTAGAAAAAGCCATCATGGAAAGGTGTCAAGACTCCTTTAAAGTGATTAATGAAATGCTGGAAAGTAGTGGCGAAAGCATCCGAGCTGAAGAGCTTCTTATGCAAATGTTGTCTGAAGAGATAAAATACAGTCACTTGGGTTACGCCTATGCTTACTTGCTTGAAGCTATATGTAAGATAACTGGTTATTACTTATCCAATAACTCTTGGTATCCTTGCGATGTAAACGATTTCTGCGATATTCCATTCACTAATACCGATTATCCTATAAAATTCCCATTCCCTGACGATTTCCCTGTTGTTTTTATGATAAAAAATCAAGATATTCACCAAGATAACGTTGACTTCGGAGGCTTATCAGAGCAACAAATATCTGAAGTCAAGAGCTGGTACACTCATGCAGTCGTAAACAATCGTGATTTGGTATTATTTTATTATTAATTTTAACTATTAATAAATTATCCAATAGTTAAAATAACAATAGAATATTAATAAAACTCTAGCTTATATTAAGATAGAGTTTTATCTATTTAACTGAATTTTATAATTTTAAAAACATTATATTTCACACCTAATTTATAGACTCTGTGTATAGTGTGTTCAGAGGCAATGTGAACTCATAGGATCAAAATCAAGTTCTAATTTTTAGAAGAAAAACCGATCTGCTTGTGTCAAAATGCGCCATCCCAACCAAAAAGTCTTAATGTAATGAACTACCAAGCTGCTATTTTTGATATGGATGGTTTGCTCCTTGATACTGAGCGCGTCTGTATGCATATTTTCCAAGAAGCATGTGAAGCCCAGAACCTACCCTTCTATAAAGATGTTTACCTTTCAATCATTGGTCGCAATGCAGCGGGCATTGAAGTGATTTTTCGTAAAGCTTATGGGGATGATCTTGACCGCTTACACCAAGAGTGGCGCGACCGTTACGACGCTGTGGTTAAGCACCAAGCGATACCGGTAAAAGAAGGGGTGATTGAGCTGCTTGAGTGGTTGAAAGGCCAAGGGTTGCCAATTGCAGTCGCCACTTCTACAGCAAAAGAAGTGGCACAGAAGAAGTTGGAGTTAGCGGGCCTAAGCAAGTATTTCGACAACTTAACGACAGGCTGTGAAGTGTCACACGGCAAACCTGATCCAGAGATCTACCTGCTTGCAGCAAGTCGTCTAAGCGTAGATCCAACCAAATGTCTCGCCTTTGAAGATTCAAATAATGGCGTACGTGCTGCGGTAGCAGCGAACATGATCACTTATCAAATTCCTGATCTGGTTGAGCCTTGTGACGAAATAAAGCAATTAGGCCATACTGTCGCACCTTCACTGCATGATGTGTTGCACACGTTAAAACAAACTCGCTAGGTTTACTTGTCGTCTGTTCTCTAGAAGCTCAGCAATTTAGCTGAGCTTCTTTCTCGAAACCTCTCCAATACCGTAAAACCAAACAATTCTTCCACCCGTTTAGCGAGATTATTTTCACCTTAACTCTGGCTAATCACGACTTTTGATTTAACTCACGCAATCGCATGAAATAAGGCATTTGAGTGATCAAATAGCGGAACTGACCAGTACAAGCTTGCAACAAAACGTCAATATACCGATTGAAGCACGTTTTTGGAGTGAAAATTGGCTGATAATGAGAACTATTGGATAAGATCAATCCAAGTCAGCCTAAAATACAAAATGGAGAGTGTTATATGTCTTTACGTTTATTAGCAACAACCTTCGCATTAGTAGGAATGAGCTTTGGTGCCCAAGCCAGTGCCGAGTGTGAAGTGTCATTAGATGCTAACGATATGATGCAGTTTTCTACTAAAACATTGAGCGTACCAGCCACTTGTAAAGAGGTAAAACTGACGCTGAACCACACAGGTAAGATGCCAGCGCAATCGATGGGTCACAACGTGGTCATATCTGACACTGCCAACCTACAAGCAGTCGGTACTGACGGCATGGCAGCTGGAGCAGAAAATAACTACGTAAAACCAAATGATGATCGCGTCTACGCTCACACAAAAGTAATTGGTGGCGGTGAAAGCACCAGCATTACGTTCAGTACTGAGAAAATGAAAGCCGGCGGTGACTATTCATTCTTCTGTTCGTTCCCGGGTCACTGGGCAATCATGCAGGGTAAATTTGAGCTAAAATAAAAGATTTAGCCAAGCCAAAAGAAGACTCATTATAGGGAAGCCAAGGCTTCCCTTTTTGATAGATAAAATAGCAATTGAGAAAGGTCTAACACGTCTGGAAACGTGACCAAGAAACATAGCAAGTATGAAACCCTTGCTCCATTGAGATTAAGTTCTTTTGCGAAAAGTTATGGTTAAAAATCAGATTTTTATTTTGCCTTTCCGAAAAACAACTAAATGATAAAAGTCATTTAATACCATGTAACTCTTTCCAGTTTCCTGGATGAACCACATAGCCGAACAGAGCATGCCCACCATAAACCAATTCAGTCCCTTCCGGTATCCACAGCATCTGACCTGGGTGCACAAAATGTGTTTCACCATTTGCGGTCAGCTCGAAACAGCCTTCAATCACGAAAATAACCTCATCATAAAGCACTGTCCAAGCCACTTTAGCGCCTTCCCATTTAGCAAAGCCTACGCCTATGTTTGGTGAAATTTCTGGGCTTAACGCCCTGGCAACATACGCCATTCCTGGCGTATCACCACGAACATTGAAATCTAGACTTTTACTATCAACAAGTTTGACTGGCTTCATAATTCACTCCGGCTTTGCCATTTTGCTAATTGGATACGCGTTTTTACTCCCAAACCTAAAAAAGGCTCTGGCGGATTCAAACAAGGCATTCCTGTCACTTGCTGTATGTCATCCAATGATTTAGATGTCGCACCAACGACATAGTCAGCTAACAGTGTTCCAGAAATGGTTCCCCACGCAGCACCAACACCATTGTCACAAGCGCTGGCATAAACACCTTCATCTAATTGACCGAAAAAGTTAGTAAAGTTACGAGAGATTGCATACACCCCACCCCATGTGTGAGTAAATGGTACGTCGGCCAGCTCGGGATAACGCGCCAGAAAGACCTGACGATGATCGTCGCGAATTTGTTCTCTGACTTTATCGTTCATGCTTGAGCCATATTTCGGCACGTGTTTGTAAGTATTGCGGATCAAAATACGTCGATCGGCGGTCATACGTAACGTCGTTCCCGCATGATCAGCTGGAGTTAACCCCCAATTCAGCTCACCTCCGTATCGTTGCATTTCTGCGTCGGTTAATGGACGCGTCCAGCTTGCAAACGTCATCACTGGAAGTAGTCTGTTTTTAAGATAACCAAACTCCCGAGTAAAAATGCTGGTCCCAAGCAGCAGTTCAGGGGTTTCAACAGAGCCACTATCTCCATGTAATACCCAGCAACCGTTTTCTTTACTGAGCTTGCGGATTGGCGAGTTCTCTAACACCTCGACGTTCTCTGGAAGGCTTTCCCCTAGCCCACGCACCAAAGCAGCAGGTTGCATTAAATAACCACCTGGCGTGTAAATTGCGCGGCTGTAGTAGTTGGTTCCCAAGACTTTCGCCAGCTCACTGCCATTAACATGGAAGTATGGTTCGCCAAGGTCTTTCATTAGGTGCTCAAAGTGATCGAGATACGCTTCACCGCGCGCCCCTACGGCTCCTTGATATTTGCCCTTTGCTGACCACTGACAAGAAATACTGTGCTTCGACACTAAAGTGTTTAGCTGAGCAATCGCAGAACGGTTGAGCGACAATAACTTTTGTTTGTGCTCAGGGTCGGGATGCTCAAGTGAAAACTTATGAGGCAAATCGATAACAAAGCCCGAATTTCTTCCTGAAGCCCCTTGGCCGATACGTTGCGCATCAATCAGTATAATTCGTGCATTAGGCATAAGTTCAGCTAAACGTCTTGCCATAGCTAGGCCTGCGAAACCGGCACCTAACACGGCATAGTCAGCACTTTGTTTACCTTTTAACGCCGATTTTTCTGGAATACTTGGCAACGCATGGTACCAACCACACGTCACGTCATCATTGGGTAAATGAATCATCTTTTTTCTCCGCTACGCTGCTGACAGTTTCAATGACAATTGATCTAGCCAAGGGCCGCGTAATGACTGTACTTTTCTTCCTAGCAACGCAAAACCGAGCATTGCTCCTTCTGGTGAATAAAACGCAGCGGTCAATTCATCTGCTTGGTTCTCAATGTACCATTGTCCCTGTTCTTCAGCGGCTACCGGGAAAATCGTGAGTGGAAGAATCGGCGTTTTTACAATCACTGGAGTTGGTGTTAACGAGATAGGGGCGACATCGCCTAGCAAGCTTTTCGCTACAGAAGGGATCATTTGATTAATCGGCGCAATATAGGGCTGCCACCCGTGATCAGTTTCAACACAATCACCTAGCGAGTAAATATTCTCATCACTCGTCTGGCCGAATTGATTCACTTTAATGCCCCGGCCTACTTCAAGCCCCGCGCGCTCAGCCAGAGAAACATTTGGCTTGAGTCCAACCGCGCTTAGCACTAGGTCTGCTTCAATCTGCTTGCCACTGTTTAGATGCAAAACCGCGCTTGATTCGGACCTTGGCTCGATTCTGGCGATACTGTCTTGTAGAGCCCATTGCACGCCTCGATCGGCAAGTGCGCTTTGTAATGATTCACCCAACTGTTGCGGGATCAAACGCTCCATTGGCCATTGACCCAACCCGATAACTGTTACTTCATAACCGCTTTCGATCAGATCATTTGCGAACTCACAGCCAATTAAGCCATCACCTAGGATCGCGATGCGCTTTTTGTCTTGCAGCTCCGCTCTGAATCGGCGGTAATCAACTAAGTCGTTCACACTCATAACCCAAGAGCGATCGCCCTCAATTGGGATTTCAATCGGTGATGCACCTGTTGCCAGTACCAAGCGGCTGTAGGCGTATTTACCGATGGAGGTATGTAACGTTGAATTGGCACGATCGATCTGTTCAACACGGGTATGCGGGTAAACTCGGATATTGAGACGGCTTTCCCACTCCAACGCGCTCTCACTTTGTAGCGCGTCGCCGTCTTTATTCATGACCAGTGCATTAGACAATGCTGGTTTGCTGTACAAAGCGCCATCATCAGCGGTAAAGACAGTGATCGGAACCGTCTCAGATTGCGCTCTAAGTGCCGCCGCCAACTGGTAACCACTGTGGCCACTACCGATGATAACGATAGGGTCATTTGAGAATACAGGTTGAGTAACTTCAGATGGAAGAGGCTGAGCAGTATTTGGCTGAACAGACGCTTCTACCGACGCCGAAGACACCGCTGCAACCTCTTCTAGTGGCGCATCGTCGGTGATTTCGATCATTTCAAAATCGGCCTTACCCACTAAACAGTCAGGACATAACCAGTCATCCGGTACATCTTCCCATGCTGTTCCTGGTGCAATACCATCGGATGGCCAACCTTGTGCTTCATCATAGATTAAGCCGCAAATAATACAGAGCCACTTTCTCATCACTTATACTCCAACTACCTTGTTCAGAATTTCCGTGTTTACAAACCGCTGTCAGATTTGTTGTGATTCCATCAACCTCGCCCTAGCTTGTGGTCTGAAATCCAAGCCGGTACGAGGTGATGAAAATACAGTTACACGGTAGCTATACGTTGCTGTCTTGCTGCAAACGAATGGCAATATTGCGTGTCTGGACGTAGCTATAAATCGCTTCTTGTCCTTTTTCTCGCCCAAACCCGGACAAGCCCACGCCACCAAATGGTGTTTCGATGCCACCAGCAAACCATTCATTGATGAACACTTGTCCACCACGCAGTTGCTGTGCCACACGCAATGTTTGGTTTAGGCTTTCACCAAAGACACCAGCGACTAGGCCAAAATCGGTGCCATTCGCGATTTCAACGGCCTCTTGCTCGGTTTCAAACGGCGTAATTACCAGTACAGGACCAAACACTTCTTCTTGAGCAATACGCATATCTGGTGAGGCTTCAATCACCGTCGGTGCCACAAAGTAACCCGACAAATCAGGGGCGTAGCCACCCGTTAGGATGTTCGCGCCGTCGGCTTTTGCTTGTTCTATCATTTCAAGCACGCGCGCTTGTTGATCAGCCGATACCAACGGTGTTATATCCGGCTGGCTTTCACCTTGACCAATGGTTAGGTCTTGCGCCATTTTCACTACCGCCGCTTTTACTTCTTCATAACGCTCTTTTTGAATTAGCAAACGAGACATTGCCGAACAAACTTGACCAGCGTTAAAGAAAATACCGACTTGAACGCTTTGTAAAAGCGTTTCGAGACTCACATCTTTCAGTGCGATAGCGGCCGATTTACCACCCAGCTCCATCACAGATGGTGTGGCGCGTTGCGCTGAATCTTTCAGTATGCGTTGGCCGGTCGGCACAGAACCTGTAAAGACAATTTGATCAACGTCTTGATGCTGCACCAAGTGGCTGCCAACTACGGAGCCTTTGCCACATAGCAAGTTAATCGCGCCTTTTGGGAAGCCCGCTTTTTCAATCGCTTTAATCAACAACGTCATAGCGAGTGGGGAAATCTCTGGCGATTTGATCACCACTGCGTTACCAGCAGCTAATGCAGGTGCTAATGAGCGTGCACAAATAGAAACTGGGAAATTCCACGGCACAATCTGCACTGACACACCAAACGGCACATATTGGGTGAAATCGACATAATCTTTACCCAACGGAATTGACGTGCCTTCCAGCTTGTCGGCCATGCCAGCGTAGTATTCGAAGTAACGTGCCGATTCTAAAAACTCATCTTTGGCATCTTGCAAAGATTTCCCATTTTCACGGCAGGCAACTAGCCCACCTTCATCAACCATTTCACGAATAGCCGCGGCGGCTTTTAACATCCACTCGGTTCTGACGGCTGGACGAACGTCCGAAAGAACGCCTTGATTGACTACTCGACGTGCCGCTGCCATTGCGCGATCTGCATCGATGATAGTGGCTTCTGCAATCGTCGCATACGCTTCGGCTGTGCCAGGGTTCATGACGGTCAGCGCTTGCTCTGAATCGCACCACTCACCATCAATATAATTAAGGTAATGCATCATATTACTGCTCCAGTGCCGCTTTCACTTGCTTTGCCAACCAGGTTTGGAAGAAATGCGTCGGAACATCCATTTCTGGTGAGAACACACCACCACCAAAGCCAGGTGAGTAACGACCTTCCTGCATGCCCTCGACCGCTCCAATATCTTCGCCGAATACGACTCGCCATGACTCAACGGTAGCAGTACGGCACGCAGCGAACTCATCTTTCGTTGCTTCATCACCCACATAGAAGACACGTAGGTGCTCAACACTCTTATTCGCAGTGATTGGTTCAATCATCATCGCAAAGGCATGATCGGCTTGAATACCAAGCAACACGTTTGGAAAGAGTGCAACATATTCTGCATGACGCAGTTTATCTTCTGGCCAGCTTGGAAATTTAGGTAAGTGTGTTCCTGCAGTATCAGAGAGGTTGTATGCGAGACTACCTTGGCCAGCAAAACGCTCTGCAAACATGATGTTGTAGTGATCCTCTAGGCGAGAATAACTGTTCAAACTCGGATGCACCCAAGGTAAGTGGTAAGCTTCACAGTAGTTTTCTACGGCAAGCTTCCAGTTACTTTTCACTTCTATCTCTAAGTTGCCACCCATGTTCACGCGGCGAAGAAGCCCTAATCCTTCTTCACCTAAGAATTGCTGCCAACGTTGCTCTAGCGGCGCGATATGCTCTTCAAAGCTTTCTGCTTTGCCCGATAAGTTGACGAATACCATGTCCATCCAAACAGCTGAACGAAGTGGCTTAAGGCCATGCTTTTCACACTTAAATCGGTCATCTTTGTGTTTTGCGATACCACCGATGTGTGGTGTGCCTTTTAGATTGCCGTCAAGATCGTACGTCCATGAATGGTAAGGACAGCGAATCATGCCTTGAACTTCGCCTGCCTCATGAACCAGCTTCATACCTCGGTGGCTACACACGTTGTGGAAGACTTGGACTTCACCTTGACGATTTCTCATCATGAGTAGTGGAAGATTCATGAAATCAAGTGGCATTACATAACCATTTTTAAGCAGGTCTGATGCAAAACCAATGCATACCCAAGTGTTACCAAACACCTGATCACGCTCAAAAGTAAAATACTCTTCGCTGGTGTAGGCCTGATTCGGCATTCCTGTTGCTTCACTGATTGGGTTCAGTACATTATCAACAAGTTCAACAGGAATAATGGTTTGGTTGACATTGCTCATATTCTTATCTCCGAGAGTCGAGTTGCATCCAGTGCGTACAACATCGTGTTGTGTTAGTGGAGATGATTTTGATTAACAACCCGGCAACAAACAAACGACTTTTTCGCCGGGCTTGGATGAGTTTTTGTCATTCATGCATTGATCTTGAACAAAAAACAACCTTTTAATTAACAATGATCTTCTTGTCATGATTAATACTCATTAACCGATGAGTATTAATCAGTTGAAACACAAAAGCCCTCTCTCTACTCTCTTTCAAAAATTAACAATAACGCAACAAACAATAACGCTAAAACAAACGCACTGTGAGGGATGCCTATGAGAGCAACATCTGGGATATTGAAAGGACTCAATCCGACTGTGACAATCGCATCAAAGATCGTCGTTATCGGTTTTGTACTTTTCTGCGCCATTCTCGCCAACCAAGCGGGCCAATACTTCGAAACGATTTCCGGCATTTTGCTACAGAATATGAAGTGGTTTTACATCGGACTTGTTTCACTCGTTGTCGGTTTTCTTCTTTACCTTATGGTTAGTCGATATGGGCATATTCGTTTGAGTAAAGATGACGAAAAACCAGAGTTTAGTTATTTGTCTTGGGTATCCATGCTTTTTTCCGGAGGCATGGGGATAGGCTTAATTTTCTGGTCGGTCGCCGAACCGATGTGGCATTACGCTGACAACCCATTTACTCAAGGCCTGACCAATGAAGCCGCAACAACATCAATGAAACTGACATTCTTTCACTGGGGTCTACATCCTTGGTCTGTCTTTATCATTGTGGCACTCGCATTAGCTTACTTTTCCTACCGTAAAGATCTGCCTTTTACCCTACGCTCTATCTTGTACCCTTTGATTGGCGATCGTATTTATGGGCCTATCGGACACACGGTTGATATCCTAACAGTCGCGGTGACTGCTTTCGGTATCTCTCAAACCTTAGGGATGGGAGTTATCCAAATAAACTCTGGTTTGAATCAAGCCTTTGGTCTAGACATTAGTTTGGGGATTCAACTCTTTATTATCGTTTCCCTTTGTACTTGTGCGGTTGCGTCGGTGCTATCTGGTGTAGGAAAAGGTATTCGCCGTTTATCAGAATGGAACATGCTGCTTTCACTCGCACTCGTGCTAGTCGTACTTTACATTGGTCCAACTCGCTATATCTTAAATACGCTACTCGAAAGTACGGGGCTTTATGCACAAAACATTGTCGGTATGAGCTTATGGAGCGATGCACAGAATGACTCTGGCTGGCAAAACTGGTGGACGGCTTATTACTGGCCTTGGTGGATGACTTGGGCACCTTTCGTTGGCATGTTTGTGGCTCGTATCTCTAAAGGACGCACAATACGTGAACTTATCGGCGGTGCTCTCATCGTACCCACGCTGATCACGTTCTTATGGATTTCAGTATTTGGTGGTGCAGCGTTGAAGGTAGAGCAAGACGCTCGTGTTGCTCATCAAGAGCAAGTCACTGCGGCACAAGAAGCCAAACAAACACCACCTGCGGATTTTTCTGGCGGCCCGATTCTTGAAGCGACTAAAGCCGATACGACACGCGCTTTGTTTACGCTATTCGACAATCTAGATACAGGTATGTTTGGTAAACTACTTAGCGTGCTTGCGTGTCTATTACTCGGTACTTATTTCATTACCTCCGCAGACTCGGGTACCTTGGTTCTATGTACCCTCGATGCCGCTGGGCACAGTGAGCCTCCTACCTCTATACGCGTATTGTGGGGGATCATGATCGCAGCCATTGCGGGAGTACTTCTATACGCAGGAGGGTTAAAAGCAATGCAAACTGCCTCCATTATTGCCGGTTTCCCTATCGCGATTTTTATCGCGGTGATGAGCTTAACGCTGTTCCATAGTATTCGACGCGAACCTAAGCCATGGGCAATGCTTCCTGAGCATGTTCACCCAGAGCAAGAGAAACTTGATGGTCCTGTTGAACCGCTTGTTGAAAGCAAAACTGTGGCTTTCGAGCCTATCGCTCAAGATCCTCGCTGAAAGATGATTCCACACTTAATCAGGGACCAGTACTAAGTTAGTGCGTCGTTTCATCAATCAATTAAAAAAGCGGGAACTGATATTCCCGCTTTTTTAACATTACCAAACTCTGTTATTTTCTCTGCTTATTGATTTAAGCTAAGCCTCGATCACCTACCTCATCTGGCAACTGATGCAAAAGCCATTCTCTAAAACGTTTGACGCTGGCTGGGATTAAACCTCTATTTTTAGGTTCAAGCATAGAAAAATTGGAAGGTGTTGAAAGCACGTGTTCGACTGGCCTAACCAAAGCGCCGCTTTGTAAATAGTCGTCCACTAATGACCCCCAGGCTAACGCGATTCCCTGACCATTAATTGCCGCTTGTAACAGCATTGGATAGTTATTGATGTTCATGCGATTACGAGGCGAAATATTTGGCAACCCCACACTTGCAAACCACTGCTCCCAATTCACCCAATCTCTTTGAGACTCTTCCAGATAGAGTAACGTTTTATTGAAGATTTCTTCTGGCTCACTAGGCTGGCCGATTTTCTCTAAATAAAGCGGGCTACACACAGGGAATACTTCTTCTGAAAATAGCGTTGTCACATCCATTTCCGCAGGTGGAGTGCGACAATAAAACAAGGCGAGATCGCAATCTAATCGGCGTAAGTCCAACACATTATCTGAGGCCAATATCCTTATATCGATGTCATCATGTTCATTTTGAAATTGAGCAACCTTAGGCAACAACCACAAGGCTGCCATTGCATTTGTCGTCGCAACCGTGATCTTTTGTTCGCCCTGCCATTTCTTCACTTCACCCGTGATTTGAGCAATATCGAGCAAAGATTGGCTGACAGCTTGATAATATTGAAGACCTGTAGGCGTTAAATTAATGCTTCGATTGGCTCGCGTGAACATAGCCTTGCCTAAGTATTCTTCTAATTGTCTAATTTGGCGACTGATAGCACCTTGGGTCACGTTTAGCTCGTCAGCGGCTAACGTAAAACTCAAGTGCCGCGCCGACGCTTCAAACGCAACGAGGCTATTTAAAGGAGGGAGGGGTTTGATTTTCATGTATCTTCCAGTAAGGCAGTATTGTAATTATTTTTATTCCCGGCAATCTTATGTTGCACGTGGATAATGCCATTCTGGACAACACCTCAAAAACGACAATTTATAAATGATAAAAAATAGAGATGAATCATAAATTGTTGTGAGAGAGACTGCCGTATACAGTTTCGTGGCTACAACGAGCACAAAAAGAGGAGCAGTTACTCCTCTTTTGCCTAGCCTTTTGCTCACTTTCTTCGAGTTAGCCCATCTACCCTATTGCCAGTTTAGTACTCGCGTAACGCGCTTTTTTCTTTCTTGGACTGGCTAAGAAGTACGCTAATGTAAGAGGCCCTAATCGTCCCATAAACATCATGAAGATGATCACTAACTCACCTGGTTCGGACAAACTGCCCGTTAAGCCTCGCGATAACCCAACCGTACCCAGTGCCGAGACCGCTTCGAACGTAATATCTAACATAGACGCTTTCTCTGTCAGTAACAGCGTGAATATGGCAAACCAAGTCACCCCCACCGAGATCAGAGTCAGCGCCAATGCCTTGCTGATGGTCTCTTTGGGAATCTCGCGTTGAAAGGCATAGGTTGCTTCATCGCGACGCAAATAGCTGTAAGTTGCCAAGACCAATACCATAAATGTCACAACTTTAATGCCACTTGCCGTACTCAATGATCCACCGCCGATAAACATCAACACCAGAATGATCGCCGTTGTGGCATCTTCCAACTGATCGATAGCTAAAGTGTTGAACCCTGCCGTTCTTGGCGTCACCGCTTGAAACCACGATGCCCACCATTTCCCTGCTTCGCTCAAAGGGCCAAGCGTATTGGGGTTCTCATATTCAATCAGGTAAATGGCGATAAGTGCCACCACGTTAATGATCACCGTGCCTAAGATCATCATTCGACTGTAAACGGTGAGTCGGTGCCAACGGCGATTGCGTTTTAAGTCAATCCAAACCGAGAAGCCTAAACCACCAATAATGAACAAACTGGTAATGGTGAAGTTAACGACCGGGTCGTCCACATAAGGCATTAAGCTATCGGCACTCAACGCAAAACCTGCATTGTTAAACGCACTGATGGTGTAGAAGAAACCATGGAACAAACTGGTTTTCCAACCCAGCTCTTCACTCCAATAAACGCTCAAAATAGTGAAACCAATAAGTTCAACGAGCAGAGCGAACATCAATACAGATTTAGCGGTGGCAATGAGTGTCGATGAGTCAGTTTGGTTGAACGCCTCTCTCGCGACGGCTCGCTCCAAAAAGCCAATTTTTCCGCCCAGAGCCAGCAAGGTCACGATGGCAAACGTCATTAAACCTAGGCCACCACATTGAATCAGGAAAGCAATAACCACTTGCCCAAAAGGCGTAAACGCCGTGCCCGTGTCTACCACAACTAATCCCGTCACCGTAATGGCCGATGTCGCAGTAAACAGGCTTTGAATCCAAGTGATGGGCTCTGTGGTGGCAATCGGCAGTTTGAGTAAGACCGTGCCGAGCATGATCAAGCACGCAAAGCTGAGGCTAAGTATTAATGGCGGTGCGCCCAACAATTTTTTGCCCGCTTTGGGTTTTCGCTCGATTGGGATAACAGAGGGATGCCACAAAACCATGTTACACCAACCTTGGAGCGACGTATTTCAGCTCAGCGCGACTACCGCAAAGCAACAGCGTGTCGAACTCATTAAGCACAAACTCATCATTGATATTGGTGTAGACGGCTTCTTCGCGCTTCACCAAGATAGGCTGAATGTTGTAACTGCCTCGGCTGATCAACTTAGAAAGCGGCGTATCGTGCAGATTGGATTTAACGTGGATTTCCACCACATACAAACCATGCCCCATTTCCAAATAGTTGTTCACCATCGGATAGTTGAGTGCCTGCGCGACTCTTACGCCCATCTCCTCTTCCGGATGAATAATGCGTTGTACACCAAGCTTAGACACGATGGTGTGGTGTGCTTTGGTGCTCGCTTTGACCCAAATAGATTTCACACCCAGATTTTTCAGCGCCAGCGTACACAACAAACTGGCTTGCATGTCTTCGCCAATCGCCACCAACACCACATCACTGTTCGCTAACGCTAACTCTCTGAGTGCACCTTCGTCTGTTGCGTCACATATGACCGCTTGCGTTAACTCTTCGACGTATTTTTCGACGATTTTCGGGTCGCTATCCACCCCCGTTACGGTGTGTCCAAGATGAATAAGTTCTAAGCTGGCGGCAACGCCAAATCGCCCTAGACCAATTACTGTAAAGTGAGCCATATCAATACCTAACTGTGTTTTATGTATAGAAAATGCTAATGCGTTAAGGGTTAGACTGATTTTCCGCCACGGAAAATAGGCAAAACGAATCCTGTTCGAGTGCCGATAACCAGCACTAAACCTTGGCATTAACGTTGATTAAATTTGGAATTTAGTAGTGCTTGGACGTCTCAAGCACTAAACGATAACCCAGCCCCGGCTCGGTTTTTAATAGCCGCTGTTCGTCAGCACTATCGTTCAGTTTTTTGCGTAGTTGACTCACTAACACGCGTAAGTAGTGAGTGTCTTCGACATGACTTTTTCCCCAAATCACCGCGAGCAAATGAGTTTGCTCAATGAGTTTTCCCGGCTTGAGAATCAACTGTTCAATGAAAGAAAACTCTTTCTTGGTGAGTGGAATTTCCCTCTGATCCAACCAAAATTGGTGAGTACTTTTGATGATTTTGACTCGGCCAGCCACCAGCTCATCAGCGACGGTTTGCTCATCTACCAAATCTCGAACCAGCACTTTGATGCGCGCGATGAGCTCTTTTACGCCAAAAGGCTTGCTCAAGTAATCATTCGCGCCCGCTTCTAAAAGGCGGATTTTTTCCTCTTCTTGATCGCGAGCCGTCAGCACTAGCACTGGCGTTTTATACGTCTGACGAAGCGTAGTGAGAAACTCCTTCCCATCGCCGTCGGGCAAGCCTAAATCTAGCAGAATGACGTGCGGCGAATGTGCTTCGAAACACGCTTTGGCTTCTGCAATGGTACTCGCGCCAATGTAATCAAACCCTTCAGCAGACAGCGAAATTCGAATAAAGGTATGAATGCGAGGCTCATCGTCCACGACTAAAACTTTGTAACTCACGCCTGCTCTGCTCCTTGATTGAGTGGAAGTAGAATGCGGATCAGCGTCCCTTCTGATACTGGCATAGATTGAATCTCTCCTTGGTGTGCGATGATGATGCCTTTGGCAACCGCGAGTCCCATTCCGGTGCCTGAATCGGCCGATTTGTTGTTCGCGCCGGAATAGAAAAGGTTGAATATTTTTTCCGCATCTTCAGCTTTGATGCCAATCCCCATGTCCCGAACATCAATCACGCACGACAAACCCTGCTTAGAAAGTGAAACCTCAACAGATTCATTCTCTGGTGAAAATCGCATGGCATTATCCAACACATTAAAAATCGCTTGTTCGATGAGCGAACGACTTACTGATAAATAACCAACGGAATCATCCATATTCATGGACACTTTCTCGGTGTAATTCGGCAAACGAGAAACCGCATCCCGCACAATATCTGCAATCAGCTCATCTTTTTTGGTAATTTTTAATGTGCCGTGCTGGAGCTTAGTCGCCTGTAAGAGGTTCTCGATATATTGATGCAAGCGATGGCTTTCTGAAGTCGCACTGTCGAGCAATTCTTTACGCTCTAAGTCATCGAGCTTGGGCATGTACTCGTTGAGTGTGGTCAGTGTTCCAATAATGGTTGCTAGCGGCGTGCGTAGGTCATGGGACACCGATAGCAGGATGCTGTTTTGCAGCTTGGTTTGTTTTAACTCTCCCTGCTGCCGACGATAAAGATCCGCAAAGGTGCTGGTGATAAAAGCCACCACCATAAACACGACTAAATTAAAAATGTCTTCCGGACGAAACATCTGCAAAGAGTAACGAGGCGTCGTGAAAAAGAAGTTGAAGCTCAACGCTTCGACCACCGCCGCCGCATAAGCGAATCGCGAGTTGCATTGAAACGCCACTACCACGACCGCTAACTGTAAAATCAGCAGGACTGCGGCTGTAGAGCCAAACAGTTGGTCTAACAGCCATGAGACGACAACCGCACCAACAATCACGGTAGTAGAAAAGAGAAAGGTGTTATCTCGCCATTGAACAAACATAAAATACATCAACCAAAATTCGATGTAGAAAACTTTAGCAAAAGCCCATTCGGAGTTCGCGTAAAAAAAGCGTAAAAAATTCAATAACGATAGTGAGTTATAAACATAATCATCATTAAGTTGGCCTAACTCAATGAATAATCACAAGTTAACGTTGCCCATTAACGCCTACTTACTCGGTATAAACGACAGACACAAAAAAGAGGAGCATTTGCTCCTCTTTCGTGTAGCGTCATATTAGATGACTTGCAGTTGAGCATCACCTTGCTCAGACAAAAATCCGCCGGTTTGATGCTTCCACAACTGAGCGTAAACACCACCCAATTGCAGCAGCTCGTAATGCGAGCCTTGCTCAATGATTTTGCCGTCATCCATTACAATCAAACGATCCATCGCGGCAATCGTTGATAAACGGTGAGCAATCGCAATCACTGTTTTTCCTTCCATCAGAACTTCAAGGTTTTCTTGAATTGCCGATTCTACTTCTGAATCAAGTGCAGACGTTGCTTCATCCATGATCAAAATTGGCGCGTTTTTCAGCAGAACGCGAGCAATCGCCACACGTTGACGCTGACCACCAGACAGCTTCACACCGCGTTCACCCACTTCAACGTCATAGCCAACGTTACCTTGCTCGTCTCGTAGAGATTGAATGAAATCATGAGCATGTGCTTTCTCAGCAGCTGCGATAACGGCATCCATTGAAGCATCTGGATCACCGTAAAGAATGTTCTCTTTAATTGAACGATGCAGCAAAGAGGTGTCTTGCGTGATCATACCGATGTGTTGGCGAAGAGACTCTTGTTCAACTTGAGAAATGTCCTGTCCATCAATACAAATCTTACCCGTATTCACATCGTAAAAACGCAGCAACAAGTTAACCAACGTGGATTTACCTGCCCCAGAGCGACCGACAATGCCGACTTTTTCGCCCGGTTTAATGGTCAGATTCAAGTTCTCAAATACTGCCTTTTCATCACTGTAGTTAAAACCTACGTGATCAAAGCAGATCTCACCTTGGGAGATTTGCAAAGGCTTAGCATTTGGTACATCTTTCACTTCAACATCGTTTGAAATCGTATTGATGCCGTCCACTACCGTGCCAATGTTTTCAAACAGCGCGCTAACTTCCCACATGATCCACTTCGACATACCTTGTACGCGCAATGCAATACTGATGGCAATCGCAATAGCACCAATTGTTACAGCGTGATCTAGCCATAGATAAACCGAAATGGCACTAATAGACATCAGCAGCAAATAGTTGATGGCATCCACACTAAACAGTAAACAAGTCACCATGCGCATTTGGCGGTAAACCGTCACCAAAAATTGCTTCATGCTACTTTCGGCGTATTCCAACTCTCGTTGCGAGTGCGCGAATAGCTTTACGGTAGATATGTTGGTGTAAGAATCGACAATGCGCCCAGTCATTACAGAACGAGCATCCGCTTGCTCCGTCGCTACTTGTTTCATTTTAGGGATAAAGTAGAACTGGATAACCGCGTACATTCCTATCCAAATCACAATAGGCAACATTAGCAAACCATCAGCTTCGCCCATCATCCAGAGCATCGAAAGAAAATAAACGCTGATATAAACCAGTACATCCACGAGCTTCATGACCGTTTCTCGTACCGCTAACGCACTTTGCATCACTTTGGTCGCAACTCGGCCTGCAAAGTCACGCTGGAAAAATCCAACCGCTTGTTTTAGCAAGTAACGGTGAATCAACCAACGGATAGACATCGGGTAGTTACCTAATAACGTTTGGTGCATCACCATTGAGTGGACAAAACCGAGAGCTGGCATCACAACCGCCACTAAGAACAGCATCATTAGCATGCGATCACCCTGGTCTTGCCAGAATGTTGCGCGATCTTGATTAGAGAGAATATCGACGAGCTCGCCCATATAACGCAACAGCGTCACCTCAGTAATGGCAATAAGCGCACTGAACACAGCCATAACGAGTAAAGGGGCTTCAAAGCCACGAGTGTAAAAGCGACAAAAGCCAAATAGCGTCTTCGGTGGCTTTTCGGTTTCCATCTGGGGAAAGGGTTGGGTCAGTTTTTCAAACCAATTGAACATAACAATGACTTTAGGTACCGCGAATGAATTTGCGAACGTTTTACTATCTTTTGATACAAAAGTCAGTAAAATACCGAAACAAAAGCTCAAATGATAATAATTACAATTAAGCTTAGCGTTAATCATAATTATCGGGAATAGATTTATGCCAAAGAATAACTCACTAACCATCGCGATCCGCAATGCGTTGGTTTGTGCTTTAGCACCTACAGCAGTGGTTGCATTCACAGCACAAGCTCAAGAAGACGTCGTACAAGATGACGTGATTGCCATGGAGACCATAACGGTCACCGCGCAAGCACTTAAAGTAGAAACCCCTGCGGCAGAAACGCCGCGTAGCGTATCTATCATTTCTGAAGATGAACTTCGTGTTCGTGCACCGAAAAAACTAGATGAAGCATTACGCTACACGTCTGGTGTAACCGCTCAACCTTATGGCGCAGACAACGACACTGATTGGTTCAAAGTTCGTGGATTTGATGCAGCGACTTACCTAAACGGCAACCGCCTATTCCGCGATGGTTACTACACATGGTTGGTCGAACCTTACGGCCTAGAAAGTGTAGAAGTCGTTAAAGGTCCATCGGCTATTCTGTTTGGTGAATCGGCACCAGGCGGTATCGTGAATGCTGTTCAGAAAAAACCAACGTTTACGCCTCAAGGCGAAGTAAAAATCGAAGTTGGCAACAACCAACACCAATCCGTAGGTTTTGACATTGCTGACGAAGCAAACGACGCAGGCACTGTGCGCTATCGTTTGGTTGGCTTGATGACAAGCCAAGATGGTGAACTGGACGGCACAAACAACGAGCGTTTCTACCTAGCGCCAAGTGTCGAGTTCGACATTTCTGACCGTACAATGCTGACCGTTTTGGCAACTTACCTTCGTGATGACGGTGTACCAACTAACCCATTCTTCCCAGCAGCAGGTACTCTGATTGGTTCTAACTTTGGCAAAATCGATCCTTCGACTAACCTTGGTCAGCCAAACTACGATAAATACGAACGCACGCAGTTTTCTCTGGGTTACTTACTAGAGCACGACATCAATGACACGTGGTCACTCTCGCAAAACCTCAACTACGGTTCGAATGAGTTGTACTTGCGCAGCTCTTACGCGTTCTCAAACAACGATCCAGCGAAAGAAGAATTAACGCAAGGCATCGTATTCCGTGACGGAAAAAACCAGAGCATCACGTTCGATAACAATGCTGTCGGCAACTGGATGACAGACAACGCAGAGCACACAGTGCTTATCGGTATGGATCTGCAATTCCACAAAACCGATGGCGACGAGCAGGACAACTACGCATTTGGCACCATCAATCCGTGGAACCCAGTTTACGGCAACTTCACCCCTCTTGATCCTGCCGACAACGTGAAACGTGAGATTGAGAAATCTCAAGCAAGTCTCTATTCACAATACCAATTGAAACTGCATGAACAGTGGATTGGTAACATCGGTGCTCGTTACGACTGGGTGAAAACAGAAAACTCTGGCAAAGGCGCTACCGTTGATCAAAGTGAATCTCGTGATGATGGTCAGCTCTCTCTAAGTGCGGGTGTGATGTACCTTGCAAACAATGGCCTGTCACCTTACGTAAACTACTCTCAGTCGTTTGAAGTGATCAGCACTATTGATGCGGCAACCAATGAACTTTACAAACCGCTGGAAGGCGAGCAAGTAGAAGTGGGTGTAAAGTATGAGCCAAGCTTTATGGATGGCTTTATCAACCTTGCATGGTTCGACATCACGCAAAAGAACGCGTTGGTCACTAACCCATCAACATGGATTGCGACACAAACAGGTGAAGTGACATCTCAAGGTGTTGAGCTAGAAAGCACGGCGCAGCTAACCGACGATCTAAAACTGATGGCAAGCTACACCTACACTAAAGCGAAAACAGATGAGAGCTTTGGCCAAGGTAAAAAACAAGCCGCACTTATTCCTGAGCACCAAGCTTCTGCATGGGTAGACTACAGCGCCTACAGCCTGATTCCAGGCCTCAATATCGGTACTGGTGTGCGCTACGTAGGTGAGTCAAAAGATAACCCTAAGAGCTCGAACCTAACGGTTCCTTCAGTCACTCTTTGGGATGCGTCAGTCACTTACGACATCACTTCACAGTGGCAAGCACAGCTAAACGTGAACAACATCCTAGATAAAGAGTTTGTTTCAGGTTGCGATTACTGGTGTTACTACGGCCAGTCTCGCTCTGTTATGCTAAACGCAAACTACCGCTGGTAATTGTACTTCTACTCCCCTCTATTGAGGGGAGTTTTCTCCTAAGAGCCATCCATGTTTCAACTGTCTAATATTGAGATCGTGCGAGGTGGACGTCAGATCCTCGGCATCGAACAACTTAACATCCCAACAAATGAGCTAACGGTCGTTTTAGGCCATAACGGTTCAGGTAAGTCGACACTGGTGAACCTGCTTTCTGGTCAAATGTCGCCAGATAAAGGCACGGTAACACTAAACGATACTTCCCTTTCATCACTTAAAACCAAAGAGTTGGCAAAACAGATCGCCTATTTGCCACAAAAGCTGCCCTCTTCGGCTGGTTTAACGGTAGAAGAGCTAGTGCGCTTAGGTCGCTTTCCGTGGCGTGGGGCACTTGGTCGTTGGAAAACCGAAGACAAACAGATCATCACGCAGGCTATGGAACGAACAGGAGTTACACCTTTTGCTCAAGCTTTGGCGGATGACTTATCGGGCGGCGAGCGCCAACGCGCTTGGGTGTCTATGCTACTGGCTCAACAATCGCCAATTTTAATTCTCGATGAGCCAACCTCGGCGCTCGATGTTCACCATCAGTTTCAACTAATGGCGCTGCTTGCAGAACTGAATCGAACCGAGAATGTAGGCATTATCGTGATCCTGCACGATCTGAACTTAGCACTGCGCTACGCCACCCACATTGTTGCGCTCAAAAAAGGTAAGATTGCCTTTGAAGGCAACGCCGACATGTTGTTAGACGAGGCACGCCTTTCTAAACTATATGAGTCACCAATTAAGCTGATTGAACACCCAAGCCCGGCTAACACATTAGCGAGCCAAAAGGTGGCTGTTGTATGCGCATAATAGCTCGTTTACTTACTGTGGTTACACAATCTGCTTTTCTCCTCGCATTTTTTATGACCAATGCACATGCAGTCATCACCGTTACCGATGAATATGGTGAGCATAGTTTTGAGCACGCGCCACAACGCGTTGTAGCCTTAAACTGGGACATCTTAGAACAAGTTTTGGCGCTAAACGTAGAACCAATCGCAGCCCCAAATTTACCAGGCTACCGCCAATGGGTCGTCAATCCAACTGCACCAGAGTCAATTGAAGATATTGGAACCCGAGCAGAGCCCAACTTAGAAAAAATAGCCAGTTTGAAACCAGATGTCATCCTTGCTGCGTCTCCACAGCAAGACTTGATTCCGTTACTCAAACAAATTGCTCCGGTAATCTATTTACCTAATTTTTCTGAAAAAGAGGCCGCAGCTGAAACGGCCATTCGTCACTTTCGTACACTCAGCAAGCTATTCAATAAAGAGGCACTTGCTGAACAGAAACTGGCAGAATTAGATGCTTCATTTGCGCAGATGCGCCAGCGAATTCGCCACTATTACTCTGCTCCACTCAGCGTTCTTGTGATGCGATTTTCAACCCCGAATACTGTATTACTTGCAACCGAAAACTCCACCACTGACTACGTGGTTAGAAAACTGGGATTACAGGCTCCAATTAAAGAGGACCCACGTGCGTGGGGAGTAAAGCAAGATCGAATCAATCGGCTTCAGAGCCTTCAAAACAGCTACGTTCTCTACGTACAACCTTTCCCAGAAGAACGAAAACTGAAAGAGTCGCCACTTTGGCAAGCGATGCCGTTTGTGAAAAAGCAGCGGGTAAATTCAGTCAGAGCAGTGTGGGCGTATGGCGGTGCCATGTCTTTGCAATACACCGCTGAAGCGATTACCGACAGTCTAATAGAGTTGGCACCAGAACAATGAGAACGAAACATTATATTGGTTATCTGGCGCTGATTACATTACTTAGCGTCTTTAGCCTACAAATTGATACTAATTTATCACTTTTCGAACAATGGCAATTATTAACAAAACCAGAGGTAGCAACCGAGTTTCGTGACGTATTCTTTACGCAAGCGCAGCTTCCTAGGTTAAGTATGACCCTGCTTGTTGGTGCCATGCTTGGTCTCACCGGCAGCTTAATGCAGCAATTAACGCAGAATAACCTCACCTCGCCGTTGACTCTTGGCACCTCTTCTGGTGCTTGGCTTGCATTAGTCGTGGTAAACATTTGGTTCGTCGATTGGGTCGCCGATTACTCTGCATTAGCCGCAATGTTTGGGGCTTTAGTGGCGTTTGGCCTGATCGTATCAATTGCCGGTGTGCGTAATATGACAGGTTTGCCGTTGGTCGTTTCGGGGATGGTGATCAATATCTTGCTCGGTTCTATCGCCACAGCCATTATTATTTTAAACGCCCAGTTCGCACAGAATATTTTTATGTGGGGAGCAGGAGACCTCTCTCAATACAGCTGGGATTGGTTTGAGTGGTTATTGCCTCGCTGCGCTATCGCAATCGTAATTTTGATCGTCGCACCACGTATTCTGACCTTAATGAAACTAGGACAAGAAGGCGCAGCAGCCCGAGGCTTAGCGGTATTACCCGCGTTTGGTGCGTTAATGGTGATGGGTATTTGGCTGGTATCTGCCTCCATCACCGCAGTTGGTATTATCAGCTTCATCGGATTACTGACACCCAATATTGCCAGAGCGATGGGGGCAAGAACACCGCGCGACGAATTGATCAGCAGCATGCTTTTGGGCGCAATGCTACTAATCATCACAGACTCTGCCGCTATCTCGCTGAGCTTATGGTTAGAGGAAACCATTCCTAGCGGCGTAGCGGCTGCAGCTATTGGCGCTCCCGCTTTAATTTGGTTTACTCGTAAAAAACTGACGGCAACCGATCAACTTAACCTTTCAATGAGCCAAGGAAAAACGGCGCTTTCTAAACGCGCGGTATGCAGCATTGCGCTATTCAGTCTGGTTGGGATTCTAGCTTACTCATTCGTTACCCATGGTATAAACGGAATTCAATGGTCTGTGCCAGGTGAGTTCCAATGGCAATTACGCTGGCCGCGCATGTTAACCGCACTTTCTGTCGGTATTGCGCTATCCGTTGCCGGAATCATTTTGCAACGCATAGTTTACAACCCTCTGGCAAGTCCCGATATTCTCGGTGTGTCTTCCGGAGCCACGTTTGCCATTATTACGACAGGAGTCATCGCTGGGTCGCTTCTCTCCGCATTTAGCTGGGGTATCGCTTTTTTCGGAAGTATGTCCGTATTGATGTTATTGCTGGTTATCGGTAAACGAAGCCATTTTAATCCATCTAACTTCGTGTTGTCCGGCATCGCACTAACGGCACTATTAGAAGCCCTCGTTCAATTTTCGCTAGCTCAAGGCTCAGGTGACAGTTACAAAATTTTATTGTGGCTAACTGGTTCTATTTATCGAGTCACAGCCGACACCGCACTGATGTTATGTTTGGCCATAATAGTTCTGCTTGCCGCTGTATTCTCGATTTCTCGTTGGCTAACACTAATTTCCATCGGGCGACAATTCTCAAATGCACGAGGGCTTAACCCTACCGTAGCCAATACGCTTATGCTCACCATCGTTGCTTTGTTATGCGCCTTTTCTACCGCTACAGTTGGTCCAATATCTTTTGTTGGCTTGGTCGCTCCCCATATGGCGATGATGTTAGGAGCAAGAAAAGTGAAAGAGCAACTGTGTGTCGGAGCCTTAATTGGCGCAACCCTAATGTTGTGGGCAGATTGGCTAGGACAAATCGCTATTTATCCAAGTCAGGTCGCAGCTGGCACGTTGGTCGCTATTATAGGCAGCACTTACTTCCTATTTTTAATGCTGAAGAGTAAATTCAGCTAAGTTGGGAATATTTTGACTGCCTAAAAATACGCTAAGAAACACAAACCCCGCTATTTTGATAGCGGGGTTTGAAATTAAAGGCGAAGTACGATGCTCTATTCTTCTCGCACTACAGGAAAACGTTGCTCATAAAGTTCCATAAAGTCCTTACGAATTAAATGCTCTAAGTGGTTCGCTTTATCGGTTGGGCAGAAAATCATCACGTGCAGAATTTGTTCGCCATTAATGTTACTAGAAATATGCATATGTGGCTCAGAACCAGGAAGGTCAACACCAGCATGTTTTTCAATCATCGCATTGTAACGATGTGCAACATCAGCAAAGTAACTGCAATGTTCTTCAATTTTATCAGTTAAAATCGGTAACAGTGGATACAAATTGACGAAGTCTTTCACCACTACAGAAAAGTTGTGGTAAACGTACCGCTTCATGAAGTTGAGGTTCTTTACTGGATAGGTAAAGAACATACTATTAGGCAATGTCGCTGTTTTGCCGGTGTAATGATATTGCCCGTGATGCAGGTCGATCTCTTGAATCACCGTCGCCATCATATTGTGCTCAATCACTTCACCGCATAACTTCCCGACCTCAATCCAGTCCCCAACGCGAAAAGAACGTGAACTTGCTCTTTGAATCGAACCCGTAAAACACAAAATGATTTCTTTGGATGCCACTACAATGGCAACGGCAATCGCCGTTACACTCAGAGCAAACTCGTTAATTTCTGATTGCCATAAAATAAATAAAATCAGTAATGTAACAGCAAAGGTGCCATTTTTAGTTCTGGACATCCAACTACGCTGATCTTCTGAGAGAAAAGCGTGATCACCACGAATCATCGATAAAATTGCACGACGAATTAACCACATAATCGCAAAGATCAGTGCGGTAAAAATCAATTTATGAGTGAGAAGAAAATCGACAACTAACTGCACTTTCTCCATTCCACGGCTCCCTCGAATAAAAATACGGCCCAGTAACAGCTAACGATAACAAATTATTTTGTCTGTTGTCCGTGCTCACTCAAGTCTTTTTGAAATTACTCCTCTCTGAAGGCGCGATTCATGCTTTCTGTAATTGGCTTTATTAGGTAGCTCAATGGCGTTCGTGGCTCAGATAAAATAAGCACTTCGGCATTCATGCCTGAGGTTAAACGATGTTTTGTCACATCTTCCGGTGAAATTGCAATTCTAGCGAGATAAAAATCTTCTTGGTTTTCTTGCGAGAGCTTATCGGCAGAAATCGTCAGCACAGTACCGTCTAAAGGTGCCAACGTCCGTGCATTCAGAGCGGTCAGACGAACATGCGCTTGCTGGCCTGGATTCACTAAATCAATATCCTGAGGATTAACACGAGCCTCGACTAACAACTTATCGTCTTGCGGGACCAGTTCTAGTAACGTTTCACCCGAGCCAATCACACCTTTTTCGGTAAACACTTGCATGTTGACTACGCGACCAGAAATAGGTGCGTTGATCGTTGTTCTTGCGACAATATCTTGAGCGGAGCGATATTCTTCCCGAATTGCGACAATTTCCGTTTTGGTATTTCGTAGTTCCTCGACAATCTCATTCAGCCTTTCAAGCTTCAACTCTTCAATTTGCGCTAGGTTCTCATCTAACCTTTTTCTAACGGTGAGCGACTGCCTATCTAACTGGCTTAAGGTACTTCTCACCTCCGCTGCTAAGCGCTTGAGTTGAAGTAAAGTAGATTTTCCCGAGAAACCTTTTTGCACCAAGGCTTGGTTGCTGTCTATTTCTTCAGCAATAAAGTTGAGCCGTTCCGTCTCAATCACTTTGGTTTGCTGAAGGTTTTCAAGCTCTAAGTTTGCTCCAGAAATACTCTGCTCAATGATACTCAGTTTACTATCAAAGAATCGCTTTCTCGCTTCAAAGATCTTGTTTTGAACCAGTTGTGCTTCTTGTACGATATCGACACGGGGAATGCTTTCAAGATCATCAGACCATACAATCGTTGGAAGCTCATCAAGCTCCGCACTTAAACGGTTTTCCTTTGCTAGAGTATGGATAAAACGACCACTTAACGAATCCAACTTAGCCATAGCTTGACGCTTAGAAAGTTGAATTAATAACTGACCTTTTTCGACTAAATCCCCTTCCTGTACATATAGCTTTTCAATAATACCGCCTTCTAAATGCTGAATTTCTTGTCGCTTAGTGAGAACAGACAAATCACCATAAGCAATCGCTGCACTTTCTAATTTGGCTGTTGCAGCCCAGTAGCCAAGGCCTCCAAGAAAAACACTTAAGGTCACCACACCAAGTAAAATTGGTTTTCGAAAGCTTAGTCTCGCTTTGGGGCTAAAACGGTATACGATCTCGGTAGAACTCTGATTAACGGTTGGCAGTTGATTGCTCATTTCTTACCCTTGGGATATCTGTTCTTTCTTCGCCCATCAAACGTTTTAATACTTCATCTTTAGCGCCGTATAACTTGACTCGGCCGTCAGCCAAATACAACAGCCTATCCATTTGTCGTAACGTACTCGGATTGTGGGCAATGACGATAATCGTTGTACTCTGTGCTTTTAAATGGGCAATCAAACGTTGATACGCAGCCTCTCCCTCACCATCGAGGTTGGCATTCGCTTCATCGAAAATCACAATAGGTGGGTCGCCATAAACGGCTCTTGCAAGAGCGATTCTCTGCCTTTCCCCCCCAGATAAACCACGGCCATTTTCACCAATAATGCAATCATAGCCTTTGTTTTTCTTGAGTATTAATTCATGACATCCTGCTAGTTGAGCCGCCTTGATGACTTTAGCGGGGTCTTCTTCTTTAAAGCGCGCGATGTTCTCTCGAATTGTGCCAGGAAATAACTCCACCTCTTGAGCGAGATACCCAAAATGCACGCCGCGATCTTCAGATGCCCATACGGAGACTTCCATTCCATCAAGAGTCACTTTACCCGCTAATGGCTTAACCGTACCTAATAACAGCCGAGCAAACGTCGATTTACCCGTACCAGAAGGGCCAATCACCCCAACAGCAACACCCGGAGGAATCGATAAGTTGATCGATGACAGCACTGGTTCGGTTGCTCCAGGATGGCGATAGGCCAGTCCGGTAAGCTCATAGTGTCCTTTTGGTTTAGGCAGTGGCATATCTGATTCATCTTGGCGCACGATCGCATCGATTTCTTTCAACCTTTTATAGGCGCCTTTAGCAGACATCGCACTTCGCCACGTGCCTATCGCCTGCTCCATCGGCGATAATGCCCGACTCATTAATATGGAGCTCGCGATCATCGCCCCTGCCGTTATCTCATGTTGGATAACTAACCATGCACCACCTCCCAGTAAAAATATCTGTAGTGATCCACGCACAAACTTAGAAAAGTTAGCCATGTAGATAGACTTACCTGCAACTCGCTCTTCAAGCACATTCACTTCACTCACGCGCGACTGCCACTTCTCTAAAAATGCATTCATCATCCCCATTGCGAGAATTGAATTGGAGTTTTGCGTGGCTAATTCAGCGTTGTTGATATGAGAAATCGCTCTGACTTCGCTCTCTTGCATTGTTTTACGCGTCATTAGCTCATTAAGTAGACCTAGGCTAAACAATACGATAGATCCAAGTAACGCGATGTGACCTAATATCGGGTGCAATAAATACACAAATAAAATAAACAGCGGTGTCCAGGGCGCATCCAACAGTGGGTAAGGTGCTTGACTGCTCAAAAAGCTTTTGATGTTCTGAATGTCTCTCAGAGTTTGCGAGGTATAACTCTTCCCGGTATGTGATTGATATTGAATCGTGCGCTTGAGCATGAAAGCGGAGAGTTTTGTGTCCATCCAATAACCAAAAGATTTACTCATTTGTGCTCGTGCAATGTCGATGATGGACATGGTTAACAACGCGACAATTACGATGACAGTGAGCAAGAATAAAGTATCGGTTGAGTAGGAAGATATCACTCGGTTGTACACTTGAAGCATGTACAACGGAATCGAGAGAACCAATAAGTTGATAAAAAGGCTAAAAACGATCAGCAAGCCCGCAAGCGTGCATAGTTTTTGTTTCACTTCTTTGAAAACCGTTTTTTGCACGACTACTTCCGTTTAACGTGAAAATTGTAGGCGCCAGAAATACTAGCGCCTAGCTTAAGGTAACCTCAAATCGCTCTAGAGTGTCCGATTAGTTCACCTCAGCATGGCAGAGCCACGCAAACTAATTCACATCCAGAGTTATCTTCAGTCGTTTAGATTACGAACAGATCAGCACCATAGGTGTTGATGTCAGTTTCAGTCACGCCAATAAGTTTCACTGTTAGATCAGCCCCATCGGTAAACACTGCATTCCCAACTGCATCGTAGCTAAAGCTTAAATCACCAAAGTCTGTGACAGAGTCGCTAATGATGTGCAAAGAGTCTTCACCAATGGTGAAATCAACAACTTTGGCTTCGCCATGGCCACCAAACTTATCCGTGAACACAAACTTATCGCCATTGCTGCCGCCAACTAAAACGTTGTCACCAGAACCAGCAACAAGAATATCTTCACCGACACCACCATTTAATTTATTGTCACCCAACAAACCCAACAGCAAGTCATTACCGGTACCACCGCCGAGGTAGTCGTTTCCTGTACCAGCCCTAAGGATGTCATCTCCAGCACCACCAGTTAGGCGATCGTCGCCGTCGCCGCCGATCACATAATCATTACCGCCACCGCCAACAAACGAGTCATTACCACCAAAACCGATAAACAAATCATCGCCGCCATCGAAATCAGCAAATTGGTTATTTACACCTGCATCGCCTAAATACGTGTCATTGTCACTTGCGCTCATTTTTATTCCCTCTTAGCTTATTAATTGAATAGACCTTCTGTTCCACGTCTGACTAGATTCGTCACGACATGAGAAGTCTAATAGTCAACTGAATAGGAATAAGTTTGAATATGGGATGATATTTCAGACTGACATTTTAATAATAAATATAAAATTTAGTACTTTATAGAGTATTTTCTTTTTATTACAGCAAGTTAATACTAGTACTACAGGTTTCTCTTAGCCCAACTTGTAGCTTGCGTACGGTTCTTTACTTCTAACTTTCTAAAAATATTGTATAGATGTGATTTAATAGTATGCTCGCTGATAAATAAAGAATCAGCGATTTCCATATTTGAACCACCTTCTTTCAACATTTTTAAAACCTGAACTTCACGCCGAGTAAGCTCAACCTCAATAGCAGGTTCGATAATGCTATTTACTTCTCTGCCTCGATAATAATTTACTAGCTGATCAAGTAATCTTCGAGACAGCCAATTATCCCCTTTTATTATTGCTTTTAATCCCTGACAAACCTTGTCCATTGAATCTCCTGGACCAAATATACCTTTTACATGAGGCCAAGAAGCGAGTTCTTCTGTGTCTAAGTCATAACCTAGATTAAGCATTATAGTTCCTAGCACTTTATTACTATCTTTTAAATAAACTAAAGTTTCGGAAGGAATCTCAACTGAAAAATCAACAAGCAAAAAGTAGCGTTCCGGAATGAGTTCATGATAACTAGGGTTTTTAGTATCAATGATCGTTATTTTAGTTTCTGTATTTTTAGAAAGCATTTCCTTAAAGTTTTCACTCTGTAAACTTTGTTGAGTGAGCATTAGGATTTCAGGCTTTTCCATATACTGTTCCATAATGTTTCTCATACTTTCAGTGACTTAACATTCTTAAATTAGTAGTTAATCGTCAGCACTTAGTTTGATATGTAAGTGCTAGTTCACAGAGTAAAGTTATTTGCTACTTTTTTAAATTCTAAATTTATTAAAAAGAGAACCAAAAAAAGTGTTTCTCATAAAAGAAACACTTTTAACACATTCAGGTCACAGAAATTATTAAGAGTTTACTAAATTAGGCAACCTAATATTGCAATAGCATTACACCGTTAACGAGTTGTCTGAAATATTTTCCTTTGCCCAAATAAGTGCTTGAACTCTATTTTTCACATCAATCTTCTTGAAAATATTATGTAAATGCGTTTTTACCGTATTCTCGCTGACAAATAATTGTTCGGCGATTTGTTGATTGGACGCCCCCATGGAAAGAAAGGTAATTATTTGTTGCTCTCGTTTGGTCAGAATAGCGGAAACATTCTTATTTATAGGTTTGCAATGTCGACGAAGGTAAGTAATGTACTGCTGAGAAAACTTACGGCTGAACCACATATCTCCTTGAAGCACCTTACCAATACCAACTTGCAACGTTTTTATATCATCAGAGGTATAGAAAATACCGGCCAAAGTACGCCAAGCAAAGAGATCTTCTGTCGATATGGATTGCTCACAATTAATTAAGATTTCAAGCGTGTCTTTCTGCTTGGCCGCTTTAAACTCCGCATAACGGCGAAAAATTTCATCCGTGATCACGCTGCAATCAACAATAATGGCTGATGCAAGAGATTCATGTAACACTCCGTGAATCAGATTATCTGGCGTGATTAGAGCAACACTAATACCGAGTTTGGTCTCCAATACATCTTTCAACAGAGATGACTGTAGACTTCCCTCCGTGATTAAAATAACGTTTCTTTTTTTTTGCTGCTCCATCCTGATCGCATTCCCTTGGTCGTTTTTATTGAAATACGCAATAGATTTAGATAGAGCGGTAGTATTGTCAAGTATGAAAATCACTAGTACTAATTAATAACTCATTGAAGTGTCAATAATTTTTAAGTGGCAAGTATGTGAGAGGTATTAGCATTTTTCAGACATTAAAAAAGGGAGTATAAACTCCCTTTTTGTGTTTGAGCAGGTGATTTAATCACGCACGTTAGAGGCAAAACACCACCTAACTTAGTGGATTGGAACTGCGTTTTTTTGGTTAAACTTACCAAAGTGTTGTTCTAACACTTCTGGCGTCAGCTTACCTTCCGCTTCCAGCTTTTTCAGCTCAGCGACGATCGCTTTTTGCTCTTCTAGCGACGGCAGTTTTACTTCTGGCTCCTGAGCGGTTTCTTGAGAAATTTGCTCTAGTTCTTTTTCGAAGTCATTCATAGTACTTACCTAAAATTAATGATTGAACTTTTAAACTTCGCCTATTCTATCCAACTCTATAACTTGAAGCTACCAACCATCTTGTCCAAACGAGAAGAGAGCGCTTGAAGATCGCGACTTGCATCCGCCAACTCTTCTGCTGTCGCGGTTGTCATTTCATTTATCGCGTTGATTTCTTCGATATTTTGATTAATGGTATGCACCACCGTGGATTGCTCTTCCGTCGCCGTTGCAACCTGTGTATTACGATCAGAGATGTCGGTGATTCGTTCAGAAATACTGATTAATACCTCGACTGCTTCATCGGTAGAAGTAACCCCTTCTATGGTGACCGCTTTGCCCGCTTCCATAGCACTTACCGCATCTTGTGCGTCACTTTGAAGCTGATTGATCATGCGCTGAATCTCTTCTGTAGAATCAGCCGTGCGTGAAGCTAGGTTTCTTACCTCATCAGCAACAACCGCAAAACCACGTCCCTGCTCACCAGCACGAGCAGCCTCAATTGCAGCGTTTAGCGCAAGTAAATTCGTTTGCTCAGAGATGTCACGAATTACACCCAGAATCGAGCCAATATCTTTGGTTGTCGATGCCAACTGCGTAACAACAATATTGGTTGTTTCAACATCATCGGCTAGGCGGCTGATCACCTCTTTTGCTTTCATCACAACTTCTCGACCAGTTTGAGTGTTATCTGAAGCCTGATTTGCCGTATCAGCAGCGGTAGCAGCGTTCGATGCAATTTCACTGATGGTCGCACCCATTTGGTTGATAGCTGCAACTACTTGAATGGTTTGATCACGCTGCTCTTGGCTGTTGTCGTGTGTGGATGTTGCTTTCGTTGACACACTTTCTGCCGCTTGACTTAATGAGCCACTGGTTAAAGCAACCTCTTTCATCGTGGCATGAATCTTCTCAATAAATCCATTAAAGCCTTTTGAAAGCTGAGCAATTTCATCATTACCCTTAATTTCAATACGCTGCGCCAAATCGCCTTCACCTTGCCCAAGGTCGGTAAAACGATCGGCAATCAGTCGGATTGGTTTCGTAATGCTGTTTGCTAACCATACGCCCATGAGGATGAATACAACGGCAACAATGATGGTCGTAAACAGCATTTTTTTAGCTGTCGCATTCAGGTCAGCGAATACTTCATCAACGGGAACCACGCCAATAACAAACCAGTTCATTGAAGGAACATACAAACTAGAAATAAAAGTATCCTGCCCTTCAAACTCCACATTAATTAGGTTGAAGCTATTTTTGTTCAACAGCGCACTTGCGTCACTACCAAATAGTTTAGTGATAGAAGTTTGGTTCTTACCTCGTTGACGGTGTATTTGAATCTGGCCTTGTTCATTAGTGAGGAACACGTAACCCGTATCTTCAATTTTAAACCCGTTGAGCAAAGTAATCATGTCTCCCATAGATTTAGAGAGACCTGACATTGATGTACCATTAAGATCTTGGAAATTGGCAAACATTTTCACTTCGCCATTTGCCTCTTGGAACACACTCACGGACGTTTCTTGACCAGACGACGTAAATCCAAAGAACCAAGCATCTTGCGTTCGGTTAAGTTGACGTAAGAATCCGTTTTGGTTCCAGTAATATGCCGTTTGACGATTCGCTACCGACGCATCATTAAGACCATACTGTGATTTAACATTATTGAGCTGCTGAACCAACTGAACTTCTACTGACGGATCACGGTCTGTATTAGATAGGGCTTCAACAATAAATTCGTTTGTAGCCAGCTGTTTTGCCGCTTGTTGCATTTCGACAACTTCGCGGTCAATTTCGGTATTGATTTGCTGCAACATCGCAGGTAGCTCGATGTCAATAAGACGATGGCTCAATACATCTCTCGCATGACGCTGAGCCATAACACCAACAATCATTGTTGATGCTAGAACAGCAAACGTAATGCCAAGTACAACCTTCTGTTTGATGCTCAAGGAATGAAGTTTCAACATATTCGGACCTTTTAAAAGAATCACTTGTTATTGGCCCCACAAGGGGAATCAGGTGCATATCTCATGACACGCACACCACGGAATCTTTATCGGCTCATATGTACAAAACTAGAGGCATTTCTCATTATATTATGAAAAATAAATGTAACACACTGTCAAATAAGCACTTTCAGAGATAGCACGTACTTGCAATTCTCTGTAGCGTCCCAATATTGAAAAGATAAATTGCAATAGAGCATTGGAACTTTTTTCACATGGAAAATGACCAATACTCAACACGAAAATCACATGGATACCGAGAGTCCAAAGCATGCATAAATCTAACTTCGAAACTCTTCAGCAATACTTAGAGTCGCAGATCATCGGACAGCAAGATCTGGTAAAGCAACTGCTTGTTGCGCTTCTTGCGGATGGGCATATTTTAGTTGAAGGCCCTCCTGGGTTAGCAAAAACCCGTGCAGTAAAATCACTCTCAGACTGTGTTGAAGGCGACTTCCACCGCATTCAGTTCACCCCTGACTTGCTGCCAGCCGATTTAACCGGCACCGATATCTTCCGTCCCGAAACCGGAGAATTCACTTTCCAGTCAGGTCCTATCTTCAACTCGCTTATTCTTGCGGATGAGATAAACCGTGCACCGGCCAAAGTACAAGCGGCAATGCTTGAAGCAATGGCAGAGAAACAAGTCACAGCAGGTCGTCATACCTACCCGCTGCCAGAGTTGTTTTTGGTTATGGCAACTCAAAACCCGATAGAGCAAGAAGGGACCTACCCCCTTCCTGAAGCGCAGCTAGACCGCTTTTTATTGCATTTAGAAGTGGAATACCCAGATGCGGAGCATGAGCTATCTATCTTGCGTATTAACCGCGGAGAAGCAAAAGGCGAAGCAAAGGTTGAACGCCCAATGTTAAGCCAACAAGATATATTCACCGCACGTAAAGAAGTGTTGGATATTCATATGGCGGAAACGATAGAGCAGTACATCGTCCGTTTAGTTATGGCGACACGTCAAGCCAACAAATATGACACTGAGTTGGACAAGTGGTTGTCAATGGGTGTGAGTCCGCGTGCCACCATCGCTCTTGATCGCTGTGCACGTGCGCACGCTTGGCTTGCTGGTCGTGATTTTGTCTCTCCGGAAGATGTTCAAACCATGGCTTATCCGGTACTGCGCCACCGTTTATTGTTGAGTTACCACGCTCAAGCGGAAGGCATTACGGCAAACCAGGTCATCGATAAACTGCTAAACCTTGTTGGCAGTGCATAAACAGGTGAGTGATATGTCCGCTACACATTCATTACCACCTCATGCGAATGGGGTGACATTAACCCTTGAAGAGCTGCTCCAATATCGCACTCAATCTGTACGTTGGTTACCACCAGCACAGAGTCTCTGGTCGCAGATGAGTGGTAACCATACCAGTCGCCAAAAAGGGCGAGGTATGGATTTTATGGAGGTGCGCCAATATCAACCTGGCGACGATATTCGCAGCATTGATTGGCGAGTCACCGCTAGGACCGGTAAAGCACATACAAAGTTGTTTGCAGAAGATAAAGAGCAAGCGGTCATTCTTTATCTTGATCTAAGTTCTAGTCTACATTTTGGATCTAAGTATGTACTCAAATCCGTTCAATTGGCCCACTTTGCCAGTGTTCTAATTTGGCTAACTCTAGCTAAAAAAGATCGCATCGGCGCAGTGATTGATGACGGACATCAATGTCTTGAATTTCGCCCCTCTTCTTTACAAAGACAAGGGCTGCGGATTCTTAACGCCATAGTCGACATACATAATGCGCAAGTAACTCGTACTGCAAGCAACGACACTCGTACACTGCCTTATACACAAGTATTGGAGACACTTCATACGCTCACCCCAAAAGGCAGCGAATTGATTATGCTCAGTGACTTTGCCCACGTAACACCAACGGAACTGGCACAACTACGTCGACTCAAACAACACAATAGCGTAAGGGCCGTTCAGTTTTATGATCCGTTAGAAAGAGGCGAAACAGACTTTAGAGGTCAAGTGAAAGCTTCGGATGGGCTGCATAGTCAATGGTTTAACTTTGGCTCTAAAGGACAACGAAGAGAACTCGAAAGCCACTTTACCCAACATCAAGAAACCATTAAGCAGCAGTGCCATTCGATAGCAATTCCATTTAACACGCTATCAAGTGGCTGGCCCTTAATTTCACAATTAAGCTAACAAACTGACAAGCAGTATTTATTAAGCAGTAATAATAATGACAACAAACAACCAAAGCCTAGACCTTGAACCTTTGATTTTGCCAAACGCACCGGATTGGTTTCCGCTCGCTTGGGGATGGTGGGTGGTGCTTGCAGCCACCTTGCTCTTCGTTTTCGGCATTTGTCTTTATGTGAGATGGCGTAAAAAACACTTACGCGCAAAAAAGACAGCATTAACACTTTTAACTCAACCTACCGCGCCTCATACCCCCTCTTCTGCTCTGGAAATATTGCGCCAGGCAGCATTGAGTTACTTTCCGCGTGAAGAGATCGCACCATTAACCGGAATCGCTTGGTATGAATTTCTCGATAGCCATACCAAAGAGAGTCGATTCGTAGACAAACAACATCAGTGGCAAGAAGCGTTGTATCAGAATTCCTCCCAAGGGCATCATCAAAGCTTGGTAGACGATTGTGTCTTTTGGATAACCTACGCTTTGCCACCAAAGAAAAAGGCAAATAACCGTGACTGAGCAAACACTCATAACCGATCTTGCCCAATGGCTAAACATTGAATTTGTCTGGTGGTGGGCACTGTTTTTGTTGCCCATCCCCTGGCTGGTATACAAGTTTCTGCCACAAGAATCTCAACAAGCCGAGATCAAATTGGCGTACTTACCAACTAATGAGAATCGCAGCAAGCCTAAGCAAGCGCTGCAAAAAGCACTTTCAATCGCGATCTGGGGCCTTCTTGTCGTCGCTTGTGCGCGTCCAGTTTGGTTTGGCGATCCCGTTGAATTCCAACCCAAGTATCGAGACTTGATGTTAGTCGTCGATCTGTCCGGTTCGATGCAGCAGGAAGACATGGAACTCAACGGCGAATATATCGATCGCCTCACAGCAGTCAAAAAAGTTCTGTCTGATTTCGTAGCAAAGAGAAAAGGTGACCGTCTCGGAGTTGTTTTGTTTGGCGACCATGCTTATTTGCAAACACCACTCACTGCAGACCGCAAAAGCGTCATGCAACAGATTAATCAAACCGTCATCGGCTTGGTTGGTCAACGAACCGCCATTGGTGATGGTATTGGGTTAGGCACAAAAACCTTTGTAGACAGTGATGCTCCCCAACGAGTCATGATTTTGCTCAGTGACGGCAGCAATACTGCAGGGGTGCTCGAGCCGCTAGAAGCAGCGGAAATTGCGAAAAAATACAACGCCACTATTTACACCGTGGGCGTGGGCGCTGGTGAAATGATGGTGAAAGAGTTTTTCATGACTCGCAAAGTCAACACCGCAGCCGACTTAGATGAACAAACACTGACTAAAGTGGCAGAGGTGACAGGTGGACAATATTTTCGAGCGCGAGATACGGAAGAGCTCGAAAAGATTTATGACACCATCAACCAGCTAGAACCCGTATCTAGCGACACACAAACTTGGCGCCCACAGTCTGAATGGTTTCCATATCCATTAAGCGCTGCATTTGTATTATCGGTATTGTTATTCCTATTAAGGAGAAAACATGGCTGAGTTTATTTTCCTCAATCCTTATTGGCTTTTGGGGCTCATCGTGATCCCTATAGCACTCTTGCTTAATCACAAATTTAGAGCCCAAAAGTCCACACTGATTGCCCCTCACCTATCGCGGATGCTCGGACAAAACACGCAGTCTAAGCATTACTTCACTCTATGGGGTTTAGCTTGGGCAATAACTTGCATTTCATTAGCGGGGCCAAGCTGGCAGTCCAATGCTCGACCAAGCTTTGAGTTAAACCAAAACCGAATCTTGGTGCTTGATATGTCTCGCTCTATGTTTGCTACAGACATCAAACCCAATCGGCTAGCACAAACACGTTATAAGGCGCTCGATTTGCTGCCTAAATGGAAAGAGGGAGCCACTGGACTTATTGCTTACGCTGGCGATGCCTATAACTTAAGTCCACTGACAACTGATTCCAGCACGCTTGCGGGCATTATCGAAAATTTGTCACCAGAGCTGATGCCTTTTCAAGGAGCAAACCTGCCTGCCGCGATTGAACTTGCGATCAACCAGTTTTCTCAAGCCGGCACGCAACAAGGCGATATCATCGTGTTAGCGGATGATCTTGATACGTCAGAGCTGTCTCGCGCGTTAGATTTAGTCCAAGGTACAAAGTTTCGCATTTCTGTTCTTGCCGTCGGGACTCCTAACGGTGCGCCTATCGCGCTGCCCGATGGCTCTCTGCTAAAAACGGCACAAGGCACAACCGTCGTAGCGAAAACAAACCTGAAAAACCTACAGACGCTAGCGAATAAAACTGGCGGTCTATTTGTTCCTATTCAGCACACCAACCGTGATGTTGAAAATATCGCGGCCTTTACTAATAACATTGGTAGCCAGCTTTCTGCGACCCAAAGCGAAGAAGTTAAAACTGATTCTCGTCTCAACAGTGGCTTTTGGTTACTGCCGTTGTTACTTCTTCCTGCGGCTTTACTGTTTCGACGCGGCCTGATTTGGGTGGTAGTTGCGACTGCAGTCCCAGTAACGTGGACACCGCATGCAGAAGCTAATCCGTTCTTAAATGCCGACCAACAAGGAGCGGAACTCTACAAGCAAGGTGAGTATGAACAGGCGCAAAACCTATTTACAAACCCAAGCTGGAAAGGAGCCGCCAGTTATCAAAAAGGTGACTACGAAGCCGCTATCGAAGCATTTTCTCATGATGCCTCCCTTAACGGCCGCTATAACCTCGCCAACTCGCTCGCTCAAAATGGTCAATTAGAAGATGCGGCTGATTTGTATAAAAAACTGCTAGAGGAAAAGCCTAACTTTGAAGCCGCGAAGAAAAACCTATCGGTTGTAGAAGAAAAGCTAAAACAGCAACAGCAACAGCAACAGCAACAGCAACAGCAACAGCAACAGCAACAGCAACAGCAACAGCAACAGCAACAGCAACAGCAACAGCAACAGCAACAGCAACAGCAACAGCAACAGCAACAGCAACAAAAGTCTCAAAACGAAGGGAAAGAAGCGCAAGGACAACAGTCACAAAATCAGCAAGATTCTGAAAATAAAAAAGAAAAACAAAAAACGGAACAACATCAACCGCAACGAGATGACAAGCAAGTGAATGATCAAGGTGAACCAATACAGGCTAAAGCGCATCCCGAAAAAATGCATCAGGATGATCCTGAGTTCCGTCGACTAGAAGCAGTAGAAAGTGCTCGCGACCCAAGCTTTTTGATCCGTGCGCAAATGCAACTTCAAGCGCAACAAAAACAACCTCCACAACAATCTCAAAAGGAGTGGTAAGCCTGTGATGAACAAAGGCGTAAAACTGGTCTTTATTTTTGTGGCCAGCCTAATATCCAGTTTCTCGGTGATGGCACAGACACTTCAAGCTAGTGTGAATAAAACACAAATAGCCAAGAATGAAGTGATTAACCTCAGAATCATTTCAGATACTGAGCTCAGCTCAGACTCAATCGACTTCAATGTTCTAGAGAAAGACTTCTTCTTGGGTCAACCTCGTTATGGCCGCTCTAGCAATAACATTAACGGAAGAAAATCAGTGCGTACCGAGTGGAGTATCTCAATTGCACCAATGAAAGAAGGTGTTCTGACTATTCCAAGTTTTTCCGCTGATGGTATGAAAACGGAGCCGATCAAACTACGTGTCAACGCGAGCCAAACAGACCCCAATCTTGATGATCTATTTAGCTTCAATATTACGGTCGACAACAGTACGCTCTACCCTCAGCAATCTGCAACATTACGTATACAGCTTCTAATCAAAGCGGACACTCGACGCCTAGATAACCCGCAAATAGTACCTCCGCAAATTGAAGGCATGAAGCTTGAGGCACTGGGTGGCTTACAGCAAAGACAGAAGATCTTAAATGGGTTAGAAGTAGCGGTCATAGAGCAGTCGTTTCGCTTAACGGCCAATCAACCAGGCACTTATACCTTGATAGGTCCTAAACTGACCGGTTCTTATATTTATGGCGACAGCTTGACGGGCTCAACCAAAATAATGCCTATCAATACCAAAGCGGAACGCATGCCAATAACGGTCAAACCGATTCCGAGCGAATTTAAAGGTGAATGGCTTCCTGCTTCAGCGTTAGAAATGACACAGAGCTGGCAAGACGATCAAGGTAATCTACTGTCGACTAACGCGATCAACACAGTAAAACAAGGCTCTTCACTCACTCGAACCATTCAAGTTAAGGCTCGCGGTACACAAGCCGAATATCTGCCACGAGTCAATATTAGTTACCCGAGTTCACTGCGCGTGTATCCCGAACAACCTAAGTTCGATAGCGCGAGAGATGGCACCGTTACCATGACGGTGAAGCAAGTCATTATTCCTACAGAGGCCGGGAAATATACCTTACCAGGATACGACTTGAACTGGTGGGACAGTCAAAATGATGAAGCGAAGAAAACAACGTTACCAGAGCTAACATTAGACGTAGAGAAAAATGACACTGGGCTAATCACGTTGCCGGAATCGCCTCTTTCAGCGCCTTTAGTGTCAGCCCCTAGTCCTGAATCAAGCGGCGATGTAAACAGTCTCTGGCGAACATTAACCTTTGTTTTCTTAGGGCTTTGGATAATGACATTGGGAATCGCTACTTGGGCATGGAAAAAGCGGTCAATAACAGCGAGTGGAACGGTTTCAAATACTGAACAACCACTTTGCATCGACGCGCTAAAAAAAGTCATCGAAGAGGGCGATGCTGCGAAAATTGAACGCTCTGTAAATGAGTATTTAACCACTCATCAAGACAGGTTAAACCCTGGTGACGTACAAGCAATTAAGCAAGAGCTTAATGCCATGAATCAAGCGTATTTTAGTGCTAACCAACAACCTTGGAGCCCTGATTCGCTGCTAGCGAAAATTCAAAACCTTGGCAAAGCAAACGTAACGAAAACCGACCACCAACTCGAAAAGCTATAAATAACTAGATAACAATGGCAGCTCTCATGAGCTGCCCATTCTCTTATGCGGTCAAATTTGCTTTAGCGGTTTTATCTAGAGCACCAACCGCCGCCCCCTTCCCTATCAAGTTGCTCTTATGAACATCACTCACTCAACAAACACTTGGGGCTCGTATTCGTATCGCCTTACACAATTTCGCCCATGATTCTTCGCTTGATAGAGTGCCTTATCCGACAACTGATATAAATGGTCGAAATTAAAGTCTTTGCCTTTCGCTTTATAACAGGAGTAACCGACTGAAACGGTAAGTAACTCCCCTTCTGGGTTATGTCGATGCTTTATCCCCTCGCCCTCGATACATTGACGAATGCACTCTGCTCTCAGTCGAACCTCCTCTTGCTCAGAACCAATCATGAGCAATGCAAACTCTTCACCTCCGATACGGCAAAAAACTTCATCTTCACCTTTGGTATGATGATCCAAGATATAGCCAATTCGCATCAATGCGATATCGCCTTCGAGATGACCATAGTGATTATTGAATAAGCCAAAATGGTCAATATCAATCAGGATCAGGCCAAACGACATGTCGTCTTCACACTCTAGGGCACAATATTTTTGCATCACATGTTCTAACATGCGGCGATTACCAAGACGCGTCAAAGGATCGAGCTTAGAAAGTACCTCAAGCTGTCGATTGGCTTCCTCCAACTCTTTTGTTCGGTTCTGAACCTCCAGCTCTAAGTTTTCGTTTAATTCGCGAATCGCCTCTTGAGCTTGAGTACGTTGCAATACTTCAGCTAAGCTGGACGCGAACATACGAATCACTTCACGTAACTGAGAAGTTAAGGGCGCACGTGTCAGCAAATTATCAACAGCGATAAAGGCGATAGGACCACTGCTATTTGAAGTCAATACCGTCATCGCAGCCCAACCAAAGCCAACAATATTACAGTCATGATAAATAGGCACTGATTCTTCAAATGCGACTTCGTTTGGCATTGAGCGAGCCAGATTTATAAGAGAGAAATCTTGGGTTTCGCCAAAGAAGTAAGATTCATCCACCACGTTACCTTGAATATCGGTACCCCACGTTCCTTGCATGTAAGAGCAATTTTCATCAGTTAAAAACACCGCCATTCGGTCAATGCCAAGATTTTTAATGGCGAAAGTGACGGCCGATTTGCATACTCCACTGACAGTAGTGCAACGTGATAACTCAACCATGCTTGAATGCAACATGCGTACGTTTTGTTCTTGGCGCTTACGAATGTAAATTTGAGAGAAAAGTGAACCAAACGAGTCCAACATCTGTTTTTGATATGCCGTTATCGGCTTACGATGAATAAAGTTATCTAGCGCGAACCACCCAAACGGTTCATTGCCATCGCGTAAAATCAACATCGCATTCCAGCCCTGCCCAATGACCTTGCCTGCTGTGTATATTGGCGCGTCTTCTACAATCACTAAGTTGCTCTCGAGGCTAGATAACGCGGTGATATACTCCTCGCTAAGTTGGTGTAAATCGTATTGTGTGTGAAATTCATCAATCGTAATTCCTGACTCATCCGTGCCGTATGTACCACTGAAGCTGCGCTTTTTCATATCGAGAAGCATCAGTGTAGAGCGATCAAACCCAAGTCGTTCACGTAACGCTTCGACGGCTTTGTAGTACAAGTCCTTTAAAGAATCAGGATTAGAGGTTTCGAGTGCAACTTGCTGAACTAACTTCATATTTTCGATAAAGCGCTCGCGTTGGCTAATCTCATCAACATATTGCGCTTCACGAATATCTCTGTGCCTGATCTCTTTCGAGGCATTTTTTTCAGCACGAATACATTGCCAACGCGCCGCTGCGAGTTGCATTGCGTCGTAACTTTCTTCATAGATATTATGTGCTGTGCGAGCATGTACAGATTGAATCAGTAGGTAGGTACGTTTGATAGGCGTGTTGTCGAGCATCATGATGTAACTATCACCGCCTAAATCTCGGGTGTGATTCCAGTTACAAGTGTTGATCGCCAGAGGTATGATGCTTTCAGAGGTATCAAACTGACTTGCCCACTCCCAGAATGTCTCAGGATAGTTTTGGGTTGGGTAAAGCTCTCCGCGAGAGAAGCTCATCGAATGACGAGGGTTAATTGAAGGATCTTCAAAAATAGCGAGGGCTTGAGGGGAGAACAGACTCTCTAAATGATCAAAGATTGCCTCCGCTAGCAACCGATGGTCCCTCGTTGAAGACACTTTTCTTGTAAAACTTCTTAAACTCACCCTACCAACCTAATCTACTTTTTTATCCTCGATAAAAAACTACTTAGGCCATGATATGCAATCAATACGTTCAAATTTGAGCTGTTAAGTCATTCGCAAAATTATCAGACTTAGTGTTACATTCGAGAGCTCTTCAGCACTTTTAAAGCCATGTTTCACATAAGTTACATGCTTTATAAACTGGGGAGGAAAGTTGTACTTATTTACAAGATTTTTGTGTTGGTAGATGTTTTAAGCCTACGACTTAAAAAGAAAAAGGCCCCTCATCAAGAGGGGCAAAGTTACCATCGCTTATAGTTATTTAGTTATGCTTGTAAATACGGTGGATTAACCGAAATCACCATTTACGTAGCCTTGAGTACGGTCGTCTTGAGGGTTGCTAAAGATCACTTGCGTATCGTTGTGCTCAACCAGTTCACCCATTAGGAAAAACGCAGTGCGATCAGAGATACGACGCGCCTGTTGCATTGAGTGAGTCACGATAACGATGGTGTAGTTCTTCTTTAGCTCTTCCATCAGTTCTTCGATTTTGTGTGTCGCAATTGGGTCAAGTGCCGACGTTGGCTCATCCATCAGAATCACATCCGGCTCCATCGCGATTGTACGTGCAATACATAAACGTTGCTGCTGACCACCAGAAAGACCGAATGCGTGTGATTTAAGGCGATCTTTCACCTCATCCCAAAGTGCAGCACCGCGCAGCGAACGCTCTACCACTTCATCAATTGTCTTTTTGTCTTTGATACCTTGAGCACGTAAGCCGTAAGCCACGTTCTCGTAAATGCTCATCGGGAATGGGTTTGGCTTTTGGAATACCATGCCGACTTTGATGCGAAGGTCAGCAACATCAATGTTGCCGTAAATATCTTCGCCGTCCATCGCCAATTTACCTGTAATTTTCACGCCTTCGATTAGATCATTCATTCGGTTCAAACAGCGTAGAAGCGTTGATTTTCCGCAACCTGACGGGCCGATAAGTGCAGTTACTTGGCGAACTGGAATTGGTAAGTTGATCGATTTCAGTGCTTGGTTGTCACCGTAGAATAGGTCTAGGTTTTCAATATCAAATTTGTTCATTGTCTTAATCTCTTAATTCTTGAATTCGTGTCTTTTAACGTGCGTTCTTAATTAGTGTTGTTAGTAAGTTGCGGTGTTAAAACGTCTAGCAATCAGTTTCGTTACCATGTTGATCAAGAGAACAACTACGATAAGCACTGTTGCCGTACCGTAAGCCTGATTCCATTCTTCAACGGTAAACAGTTCGGTAGTCAGTTTGTATAGGTGAACGGTTAGCGTACGACCTGAATCCAATAAAGAATCCGGAATACGTGCAACCATACCTGCTGTCAGGAATACTGGAGCAGACTCACCAATGACACGACCAATACTTAGAATGACCGAGGTTAAGATACCTGGCATTGCGCTTGGAAGAATCAAACGCCAGATAGTGTAAATCTTAGAAGCACCGAGGCCATAAGAGCCTTCACGGTAAGTTTGTGGCACTGCCATCAGCGCTTCTTCCGTTGTACGGATGATCACTGGCAGGATTAGGATACTTAGCGTCAATGCACCCGATAGAATCGAGAAGCCAAGGCCAAGAATCGCCACGAAGAAAGTCATACCAAACAGGCCGAAAATGATCGACGGGATACCCGCCAATGACTCGGTACAGAATCGGATGATTTTCACCAAACGACTGCCCACTTTCGCGTATTCGGTCAAGTAGATTGCCGTCATGATACCGAGTGGCGCTGCCACTGCGATAGAAGCGATAACCATGTAAATGGTCGCCACAATCATTGGGAAGATACCGTGCTCTTCACCTGTGCGCGTATAGTTATCAGTAATGAAGTTCCAATCTACGTGTTGTAGACCGTTTGATAGGATGTACCAGATAATCCAGAACAAAAAACCTACCGTTAGTGCTGCCGAGATCCAGACAAATGCGTTAAAGACATTATCTTTGAACTGGCGTGCTTTTTTCAGTTTTGCGCGATCCATAATAGTCACCTTTAACGAGCGATTACTTCGCTTTTTCTCGGTTTAGGTACAGTAGTACAGCATTCAACGACATGATGAAGACCAGAAGTACTACACCTGTAGCGTAAAGTGCGTTCGCGTGAACACCACTTGCGTAAGACATTTCAATAGCGATGTTTGCAGTTAGTGTACGAGCCGAATCCAAGATGCCTTCTGGCATTGCCGGCGCGTTACCCATAACCATAATGATCGCCATGGTCTCACCCAACGCACGACCGATACCCAGTATCACACCTGTCATGATGCCTGAGCGAGCCGCTGGAACGAGCAACTTAAAGATGGTGTAGATTTTCGATGCGCCCAGTGCCAAAGAACCCTCTTTATAAGTACGAGGCACAGCGCGGATAGACGTTTCAGATACCGTAATTACCGTTGGTAGAATCATCACACCAAGAACAATGATACCGGCAAGGATAGTATTACCTGCAGGTACATCAAATACCTTCTGAATCAATGGAACGATAATAACCAGACCGAAGAAACCGTAGACCACTGAAGGAATACCGGCTAGCAGCTCAACCGCTGGACGGATGATGTCTGCTAATCGCTTTGGTGCGATTTCAGCGATAAAAATGGCGGTCAGAACACCAATTGGAACCCCAACAATGACAGCACCAGCCGTCGATACGATAGATGCCACAATCATGGTGGCGACACCGTAAAGCGCAGGTGGTAACCAGTTTTGTCCTAAGACAATGCCCGATACGCCTGCTTCTTGGAATGCCGGAATACTCTCTCGAACGATGAAGTATGCAATAACGGCCAATGAAACAATGCCGATTACGGCACTCGTTAGGAACAAGCCGTGGAAGATGCGCTCTTTCCAGTCTACACGACGCTTCTCGCGTAGGCCTGACTTGCTGATAGCTCTAGCGTCAGTATTCATAAGCTTTTCACTATTTGTTGCGATGGTCATTTAAAAATCTCACGGTTCTGGGCAATGCCGTTGAACACAATGGATAGAAAAGGCTCAGCCCTAAACGTTGGGCTGAGCAAACTTTAGAGTCCCGATGGGATTAGTTAACTGAGATGTAACCTTTTTGGTCAACTAGCGCTTGCGCTTCGTCAGTTAGCATCCAGTCTAGGAATTTTTGCGTTTCTGTTGATGGCTTGCCTTCTTTGTAAAGAACAAGGAATGGACGCGCTACTTTGTAAGAACCGTTTTTAACGTTAGCTACCGTTGCATCAACGCCGTCGATTGCTAGCGCATTAACAGTGTTGTCTACAGTACCAAGAGAAATGTAGCCGATTGCGTATGGGTTAGATGCAACCATTGTTTTCAGTGCGCCGTTACCGTTTGCAACTTGAGCACGTTGAGAGATAGCTGATACCTTCTTACCAGAAATCTTCATTTTTAGAGACATGATGTCTTCAAATGCGCCACGAGTACCAGAAGCTGTGTCACGAGTAATGGCTACGATTGGCTTGTCTGCACCACCGACTTCTTTCCAGTTTGATACTTCGCCTTTGTAGATTGCGGTCACTTGCTCGGCTGTTAGACCTGGTAGTTTGTTTTGTGGGTTAACAACCACTGCGATACCATCACGAGCAACCACTTCTTCGATTAGTGTTGATTCTTTTTCAGAGTCTTTTAGATTACGAGAAGACATACCAAGGTCTGCTGAACCATTTTTCGCTGCTTTTACACCAGCTGAAGAACCAGGACCTTGAACTTCGATAAATACGTTAGGGTTCTTCTTCATGTACGTTTCAGAGAAAACTTCCATCAGTGGAGTTACGCTGCTAGAACCCACTGCAGAGATAGTTTCTTTAGCAGAAACAGGAGTCACTGCCATTGCGCCTAGAAGTGCGATTGCACCGATTACTGTCTTTTTCATCACAATTTCCTTAAGTGGCTTTATTGCCGTTGTGTTTCACTTGAACGGTGCTCACTTTAGAATTTGAATATGACAGTTGTGTTTCACTTAGTTGAACCCTCTATGACACGTTGTCATTTCTAACTATTAATTCCGCGACTTATCCCTCTCTCAATTTGAACGTAACGTTTTTATAACGTTGCCTCATGTTCAAGATGATAACCCCATCGATTTTGGTACATTTCATAACAATTAGATATGAGTAACTCATTGATTTGGCAAATATAACAATTAAAATCGAAATGCTTATTTATAAAAAAGATAATAATTAAACCGATAGAGGGTCAATCTCATGCGTCAATTTCTTAGTACGCTTTCTATTAAACTTCAGGTTTTTCTGCCTGTTCTATTCACAGTTATATTACTCATCATTGGACTGAGTGTCGGAATCGGTAAACTCGATCAAGCATTCAATAAGGTTTCGGCTTCCACCCATAAGCTAATCATTCACAAAGAGGAACTTAGCGGCATCGTAGACAACACTTACGCCATGCGCATCAAAGCCATTTATAGTCTATTTAGAGCCGAAGATGTTCAGTCTCTCAACCAAGAGCTTTCTGAGCGACAAAACAAAAACCGCGATTTTCTTAACTCCATCGACAATCTCCCTGGCGTTCAAAATGAAGTCAATGCTATGCGTAAGGCCATGAATCACTATGTTGATTTCACTCGCGTTACCATGACACCTCTGCTCACCACTAAACACTCTTCTGATTACACCACCTCTGATTTCAATCAAAAGTACGAATATGCAATGGCTGAGTATCGATTAGCTGGCGAAGCGATGATCAACGCCATCGACAAACTATCTAAACAATTGAATCAAATCGTCACCGATGAAGTCGAAACGAATGGCGAACAACATTCAACCACGCTAACTTACAGCGCCGTCTCGCTTGCGGTGATCTTGAGTGCCGCTTCACTTATTAGTTGGGTACTCGCCAGCTACATCGTTGCGCCGATTCGTAACCTTCAAGTAACGATGCAGGAAGTCGCGAAGGGAAACCTACTAGTTAAGGCCGAAGCCATCGGGAAAAACGAAGTGTCTCAGCTGGCTCGAGATGTAAACCAGACCATAGAAAAACTGCGTGAAACTGTAAGCGCATTGGTTCGCATTAGTGAAGATGTGGCATCAGCATCAACCGAGTTAGCAACTGTTATGACTCAAAGCAGCGTCAACTCGGATCAAGAAAAGCAAGAAGTTGAGCAAGTAGCCTCGGCGATCAATCAGCTAGAGTCGACCGCAGCTGAAGTATCGACCAATGCACAAGAAGCCGATAGTGCATCAAATCAAGCACGTACGTTAACCTCACAAAGTATAAGCATGTTTGGGGAAAGCACTCGCGCAAGTGAAAAGATGGCGGAACAACTTAACGAAGCCGCTGCCGTCGTGACTTCACTAAAAGATCAATCAGAACACATTGGTCGCGTGATCGAAGTGATTGAAGGTATTTCTGAGCAAACGAATCTACTTGCACTGAATGCAGCGATTGAAGCTGCACGGGCGGGCGAAAGTGGCAGAGGCTTTGCGGTAGTCGCCGATGAAGTACGTATGCTGGCAGCACGAACTCAGGAGTCCACCAAAGAGATCCAAACCATTATAGAAGAGCTACAGCAACAATCTGGTCACGCAAATGAAAGTATGCATTCCAGCTTAGCCATGTTGTCAGACAACCAAGCTCTGACACAAGAAGTTAGCCAATCACTTGCTAATATCAGTAATGCTATCGCCGATCTGAACTCAATCAACACTCAAGTTGCAACCGCATCAGAAGAGCAGAAACAGGTCACGGCTGATATCAACAACAACTTAACGAACATCTATGAACTAGTGAGCCAGAACGTAACTGGTATCACTCAATCCGCCGCGGCAGCGCAAGAGTTGTCTGGTTTAGCAGAAAACCAAAAACATCAGCTTAAGCAGTTCCAAGTTTAAATACTCTGCTCAACACGATAAGTTCCAAAGGTTAGAAAAGAAAAAGCTCCGCACTGGCGGAGCTTATTAACATCTGGATTCGTGAAAATCCAACGGGGTGATTACTCCTCGTCAGTAACCAGCAGAACAGAGGAAATGTTCGTTGACTCTAGTGGGTTCCAGTTGTAAACCTCACCATTAAATGAATCAAACACCATAACGTTTGAGCCATCACCGTTTGGTGTGTTACTCCAGATGTAACCAGCATAGTCACCCACCTCTAGCGTGTAGCCACTTGCGAATGCAGTGCCGTTCATCGCAGGGCTATGGCAAGCACGTTCTGTCAACGCGACTAACTCCTTAATGTTTGGTATGCGCCAATTCTTTTTGCCAGCGAAGTCATATAAAGCATGATTACCTGATTCATTGCGGATTTGCTCAGCGGTTGATAGCGCTAACTGCCATGACATCTTAGTCGCAGCGCCATCACAAGCTTCGTTTGCCGTATTCCACGTTGAACCAACAGGGCAACGCATCCATGTTAGACCTGTTTTCAGGTCAGTTACGGTACCGCTCTCAGAATATGTATAACGCGTGTTAGGTGCCGTTTTAGCAAAGTCAGTAGAACACTCTTGTGCAGCCATTACAGTTTGAGAAGCCAAAGCAAGAGATAGTACAGTTATTAATTTCTTCATCTTATTGGTCCTTTACTGCTATTAGACGGATTGGGAATTGGAATGACGTGCCTGTGTCACGCTCTACTTTGTCAGAATAAATTTCAACAAAGCTTACGTGGCCACGGTCAGCGCCCCTCGCTGCAATCACTGCAAATTGAAGTGCACCTTCGTAGTTAGCAGGAGAGTAATTATTAAATGTGAAATCACTTAGCCAAATAGCACCTGAATTAGCATCTGGGCTGCCTTTACCCTGTTGAGGGAAGTAAGCTGTAGTCATACCATAGACATTGCCGTCGGCATCTTTCTCTGTCTCACCTAAGTCGAGAACATCGTAGAACTCTTGGTATGTTGGTAGGCGCCAGTCACTAATGCCACATAGTGATTGCTTGTTTATATGTTCAACATATTGGCTTGTTGAACAGATGCCATCAGCAGCATCCACACAACCAGCGACTTCAAGATCTTCGTAATACGGCTTAAATGTTTCAGACTCAAACGCAAATAGGCGATCTTTAAATTGAACCGAGCTCGCATCCGCACTCTTATTTTCCCAAACAAGACCAGTACGTTCGTCCATAGTACAAGCCCACTCAGTCGCATCTGCAGCTAAAGCTGCACCTTGTGAATCTAGCTTAACGAACTTAAAGCCAGCGCCTGTCGACGTTTGCTTGTCCTCTTTGTCGAAGCCGTATTCCGCATCTTGACCAGGGTAAGACGCTTGAACCTCTGCTACGTCTGCTGCTCCTTCAGCAAAATAAAGAACGGCGCCCGTATCGTTACTACCAACCGTTTGTTCAGCAACCGCTACAATTTCTTCAGCAAATGCACTTACTTCCGCTTCAGACAGAAGATCAGAGGCCAACGATTTACCTTGGAAGCTAAGATTTTGAGCAAGCAGCGCTACGCCTTTGATCATTTGCTTTGGTTGCATCGCAGCTAATAGCACAACCGTGTTTTGCTCTAGCTTGTCTAGCTCGCTAGCTTCTGCGTTAGACATCACCGTACCAGAAAGAGAAACGCCGGCATCGGCGAGTTGCGCTTTCACAATCTCTTCAGCTTGAGCAACGGTTTTACCGTCAATTACAAGACCCGCGAGCAACGTTGTTACACCATTGACCGTGTTACCCGTTGCTAAATTTTGACCCGGAGCCGCAAGACGCAACGTTTGGTTTGAACCTTGATCAACTTGAGCAAGAATGGTACTGGTTAGTACGTTTTTGTCGCTTGAAGTCAGGCTAAATTTACCGGCATTATCCGTTTTAGCACTCGGTTCAGTGGAATCACAAACGTAGTTTTGGTTTAAATCGATACATACTGGCGTATCAAGAAGTGTACCTGCAGAAACGATGGTGCCAGCTACATCATAGGTCGGTGCCGACGTGTCACCACCAGAACCTCCGCCACAGCCAGCAAGGGCTAGTGACATAGCAACGAAAGAATATTGAAACTTCATAGATTTTATCTTCTTTTGATTTTAATTAACGAGAGCGAATCACTCTCACCATTGAAAGCAGGAAAAGTCCTAACAAGGTCCAAGGCGAACCACTGCCACCTGAACCACCGCCACTGCTTTCTTTAGTGGTATCAGCACTACACTGATACTGAGCAAAGTGACTCACACCCCACTCTTTCAACACCCCAGAGTTCCCTGACACGCGGTCAGACACTTCGAGACGCCAAGTACCCCAACTCGGTTGCCCGACAAGTGCTTGTAACTCCTCGTCATACTGAGCGGTGAAGTAACCTTTAAATCCTTTGGTATTGCTTGATTGATGGCTAAGTAGCACGACCGATTTGCCTTGTGGAGACACAAGCGTCACTTGCAGATCTTGCAGTGAGTCATGTTCGATGTTCAGGTAAACCGCAAACGAATCATCAATCGTGCGTGATTTGTCCGATAGCGTCTGAGAGAACAGTCTGTCGCCCTGTTCCGGCAAAGCGGAGTTCACTGGTTGAGGCTGGATATCGAGCTCTGGCGTACCATTAACCAGCATCACCTTTTCACTCCACTGGTGAGTCTTTAGGCCTTCAGAAAATTGATAATCCAATGAAATAGAGGAATCGAATTGCGTGCCACATGTTAGACCGCTTGGTAACGCCACCTTCATTGAGGTCGAGTCAGAAAGCGTTTCATCAAAGTCGAAAACAGATGCGTTGTTTAGGCGCCATTGCCCTTTGATGCTCGCTTCACGGCCAGTTTGGCTCAGGCTCAAACCAACGTCTTGACCTTGTGCGATGTATCGAGCGTCATAGCGAACACGAAGAGGCGCTTTAAGTAAGTTGTGTCTGTTGAAGCTGTCCGTCAGGAATTGGGCGTAGTCTTTATTTGGGAACAAGGTGTTTGCGGCAAACACGGTAGATTCCGCGAGATCATGCATTTTCACGCCACGACCAATGCCGTACATGCCTTCAAGTACAATGGCATCAAACTCGCGGAACACGTTATCGGTATCATCACCGTATCGTTCAACCGATGCTTTAAGCGCTTGGAACAGTGGTGTTGACCATAGCTCGTCGCCTAGTTCACCGCCCACACTAACGTGCGCTGGATACTCTGAGCCCTCGAAGTAACGTGCTCTTTGGTTCCATAAGCTACGAGTTGTTTTGCGTGTTCCGAACACACCGTCCCAGTTGAACACCGTATCTAACTCGAATTCTTGACCACGACGCGAAGCATCCAAATATTGAATGTGGTAGCTCGCGCTGCCCGCCCAGTAATCAGCAAAACCCTCTGCGATAGCACCAGTGTGACCGTACGCCCAATCCGGTACGATTTGGTAATGAATGCCATGCCCAAGCTCGTGTATCACGACATCAGCATCGACTGCATCCGGAGAAACACCACCGACACCCAGCATGAGTGCTTTCGGACCGTAATAGTAAGTAGAGTTATCTTTTGATAAACCGCGAGCGTCAAAACGAAGCGGTTCGTCAAACAAGTCGTAAGTCAGGCTTGTCAGATATTGGATCGAGCTATCAAGATGATAAAAAGCCATCAACTGTGGGAACGCATTGTCACCAAACTCGGTGCTTTGCATCTCATCAACACTGTCAAATGCTTGAACCCCTTCTGCGCTGAGAAAGTCCAACGTATCGAGTACAGGCGCTTCACCAGGTGCTGGGGCTGCAAATAAACCCGTCGCATCCACTTGCTTTAATCTTGGGTTAGAGAGATAGAACTTACCTCCCGACTTTAAAACCTCAATCGACTTGGTTACGTACTCGATCGGCTGAGGGTAATCGGACAGTGCTGACCACGTCGATTCTGGTGCTGCTTGCTGTTGCATGGTGCGAAGATCTGGGTTGAATAAAGAAACCTCAACATCAACCAGACTTCCAGAGCTCAAAGCCGGTGGCTCTTGTGCTTGCAGTTGGCGAGGCGATTCCAATTCCATTGCAACCGTTGGTTTACCGTTGCGAATGATCGTATCGTCAAGGCTCTTAAACACTCGCACAACGTGATGATTTTTATCGGTTGTTACTACGAGGGCACGCTGTGCTTGATATTCACCGTTAACCCAAACATCAAAATTGTAATGCTTGCCAAGCTGAGACTGGGTTTTGTAACGGAACTTAAACTCGCCCGCTTCTGAGTAGTGGCTGTCTAGATAAGTTTTCGCTTGCGCTTCATTGGTCACCACAGAATCCGTTGAGGGATAATCCCACTCTGCAGCCAGCGCCGCAGGGGTACATGCAATAAGCAGTGAAAACGCTAATGGTTTTAGCTTCATGATTTCGTCCTAGAATTCGTATTTTGCAGTCAGCGTGAAGTAGCGCCCTGGCTCAGTTGAGTAACGCTTACTTTCCTCAACGATACCCGCTACGTCTTGGTATCGGATGTATTCTTTGTCGAATAGGTTGATGATGTTTGCGCTAACACGAAGGTCTTTGGAAACGTGGTAAGTTGCGCCGATATCAAACGTATTCCACGCACTTGTCTGCGCGCAATCTGTCGCTAGACCAAGCGTGGTCTGGCATTTAGGAACGCGATCCATGGCCGCGGCCCAGTTCCAAGCCACGTAAGCATTGAAGTCTTGGTCGGCGTATTTCAGTTGAGCGTTACCTTCGAATGGCGTAATGCTTCGAACGTATTCACCTTCCGCGTCTTTGCCATCTACGTAGCCAAACTTGGTGCTGATGTTCCATCGCTTAGTGATCGCGTAACCTGCAGAAAGCTCTGCACCATACGTCTCGACACCATCGAGGTTTTGGTATTGTTTAATGTAATTACCATTGCTTGAGTCAAAGCCCGTGGTCACAACGTCGATGAAGTTTTCAAACTTGTTGTAGAACAAAGACGCATAGACATACGCACGACCGTTATCGAACTTGTTACCGATTTCAAATGAGTCGGAAGTTTCAGCTTCTAGATCCATGTTTGGTGCAATGACAAACGGCGTGAGCGGCACAAAGTCGTGGCTTACGAAGCCATACGCTTTATCGTATTCCGGAGCACGGTAACCATGGTTATAAGATACATAAGCGATGTTGTTGGCAAACATTTCACGAGAAACCGAAAGACTTGGAGATACCTCTGAGCTATCCATGTCTTTTAATGGGAAGCCGCCCACTTCACCCGCACCGTCTGGCGTGAGACGGTGCGCATCAAAGCGTAGGCCACCTGTGATGGTCCATTTATCCAGTTCCACCATGTCTCGGACATACAAGCCAATGTTATAAGCACGAGCAGGAGCGAAAGGTTGTTTGGTCGAAGGTGTTACTCCGTTCCAATCAATCTTGGAGTCGCTATCTGTGCGCTCGTAATAGTCTGTAGAAAGCTCAACACCGTAAGCCAATTGGTGCTCAGCATTTGCTGCATAAATCGTATTGGTGAAATCGCCACGGAAGCCAATTGTTTCGTCAATGAAGGTTTTGTGTTCCAGCTCGCGACGCTTGGTGATCAAACCATTGTGATCCACTTGGCGCATTAAACGGTTGGTGTCTTCCACCACTTCGGTGTGACGCCAGTAAACTTTGGTATCCAACTCTTCGAACCAAGTTGGATTAATCGGAGTCACCTCTGCACCAATATAAGCGCTGTACTCTTCCGTGGTTTCATCCTCAGCAAAGTCTTCAATATGCCAAATTCCATCAGGTTGAATGGACGGTGAACCCTCCAAACGCTCTTGGTTCTGGGTGTAGAGTTCCGCTTTGGCTTTCAACATCACCTCTTCATTGAAAAAGTGGTTGATCGTATAAGCACCGCTGTAACCATCGAGGTCGCGGTTATACAAATCTTCATCAAAGTTACGTGTCTCTTGTCCTTGCCAGTATGAAACGTTAAACAAACTCTCTGTATCACCGGAACGAAAAGCTAGATTACTCGTGCCTTTGTACTTGTTGCTGATATCGGTGTAAGTACCGGAAACATCGGTGTAAAAGTCTTTGTCTTTTAAGAAATCACCCGGCTGACTGGATTCTAAAATCACCACACCGCCGATCGCTCCAGAGCCATGCACCGAAGAACTTGCCCCTTTAATGATTTGCAGCGATTCAAAATTGGATAAATCAAAAGTATCTCGCCCAACTGCATCATTAATGTCATTCGCACCGAAGCCATCCGCAGAACGAATGCCATCACGAACGATCATAATGCGGTTACCCGTCATACCACGGATGGTAATGTTTTGCGGACGTCCTGCACCGCCCGTCACGCTTACACCAGGTTCGTTACGCAGCACGTCATATAGCTCGGTCTCGCCTCTTTCTTCGATTTGCTCGTTTGTGATAACCGCGACACTACCTGCCACTTTTGACAATGGCTGATCGATTTTATTGGCGGTTACCACCACCTCTTCCATTGAGAAAACCTTAGATTCGGCGTGCACTTGACTGGCAGCAAGTACCAAAAGTACTGCCGCTGACACTGGGGTAAGCTTCATTTACTGCTCCGCTTTAGATGTTTTAATGAGTGATAGTAGAAATGCGTATTCTTTTGCTTGTTGTTCTTGCGCTTGTCGTGGGTCCATTTGGTGGCCCGAATTAAAATCAGTTTGCAACAAGTACGGCCCGTTGCGCTCACTTAACGCTGAAACTTTAGCCAGATACTTTGCGCCTTCCCAATATGGCACGCGCTGATCAATTAAACCGACTTGAACCAACATGGGTGGGTAAGCGTTTTTATGGATATTGAGAATCGGATCGTACGCCTTCATTAACGCCAATTGTTCAGGTTTGGTTGGGTTACCCCATTCGCCATACTGCTGTGTGGTAAGCGGAAGTGAGGTATCCGACATACTTGCAACCACATCAACAAAAGGCACTTTAAGTACGACACCTGAAAACAATTTAGGATCTTGATTAACCGCTCCGGCCACCAACGTACCACCAGCACTAGAACCGATGGCGAAAACCTCTCTATTGCCACGTTCGAATGTTTGCAGCGCCTTCGCGGCCGCGACAAAATCACCAATAGAATTGGCTTTTCGCACACCACGGCCTTGCTCGTGCCATTCATCGCCAAAGTACCCACCGCCACGGACATGGGCGATAGCGTAAATCACACCTTGGTCGAGTAAACTGATAACCTGAGGCATAAAGTACGGTTTCATCGTAAAACCATACGCGCCGTAACCGTAAATCATCACAGGAGATTGTGGGTGCAATTTGTCTTTGCGATACGCCAAAGAGACCGGGACAGAAACGCCGTCGTGCTTAATAAAAATACGTTGGGATACATAACGCTGACTATCAAAGTCTTGGTAAGCATCTTGAGAGTACAAGGATTTATTCAGCGTTTTTACATCGAACTCTTCCCACTGAGGAGGCGTAGTCATCGACATGCTTCGGATACGAATTTTGTTTGATTCAAAATCGCCCAATGTGCTTAGCCAAGCGACATTACCATCGTGTTCCAATGGCAGTATCACTTTTTCCTGCCCTTGGTAAGAATACACCGTCAATGTCGACAAATTGTTTGGCTTACTAAGTGCCACAACTCCTGCATCATAAAGGTAGAACTGTTCAAGCGGCTCACGAGGATTGGTAAAGCGTTGCCATGTTGCGCCAAGCGGTGCGAGTTCGGCTTGGTAAAGGGCGAACTTTCCTTCCAGGTTGCTTTTAAGATAAATGTAACCTTTCGCCACATCCGCGTAATATTCCACACCCACTTCAGGCTTTCGCAATGAATCGGAGACAGTGCCCATTTCTAGGTCGACAAGCTTCTGCTCTGTTGTTGACTCGTTGTTGCTTTGCAGCACAGCATAACGGCTATCTGCCGCACGATAGAAAGAAAGTAACCAATCTGACTTGGGTTCATTCCATAGGACTGTTTTTGCCAAAGATTCAGTGGAGATACGTAAGATCTGATGAGGTCGCTGAGTGCGCTTTTCCTTTGCAACGAGGAATGCCACTTTTCCGTTAGGTGACAACAATACGCCACTATCGACGTGCGTCGCCAGTTCCGTAGATTGGCCGGAGAGTAAATCAACAACCACGGCGCGGTATTGTTCGCTGCCGTCGATATCTTCCGTGAAAAGTAGCGTGTCACCATTCACTTGCCATTGACCAAGTTGGTAGTACTGATGCGCAGATTGTCGTTCATCGAAATCGAACACCACGTTTTCTGGTGCATATTGACTCGCACGGGATAATAGTAAGTAACGACCATCGCGACGCGTTAGCGTCCATTCTCTTCCACTTACGATCGACCATGGCTTATCACCTTTGTCTGCCACCATGGTACCCCACTGCGTGAGTAGGTTTTTTGTCAACGTCTGATAACTTTTTTGGTGCTGTTCAGTTTTGTGGTTTTGTTCTGTTAGGTAGGTAAGAACTCGCTCATCTTTACGAGCATCATCTCGAAGCCAGTTGAAATCACCAGCAGCAAAGCCAGAACTAGAGGTAATTATGAGCCCTAAAAAAACATGAGTAAATTTCATATAGAGAGCGAATTCATTTATAGGATTAATACAATGGCGCGTATTCTGCCCTTAAATAAAAATGAGATCAATTATCATTTTCATAATCATGTGAGATTTTTATCTAGTGTGTGAGGAAAAACGTTTGCTTTGACCGAGGTTATAAAACTTAATAACTTCCTAAATTAGCGTTCTATGCTGTTTATATACAACCAGACAAATATAAAGGCTGACAAACGAGTGAGTATGGAAAGACGCTATTTCACCTAGCGACAGACATAAAAAATCCGAGTGCGAACACTCGGATTTTTAAGAACTAAAATCGATGGGAAACTACAGCAGCTTTTACTCTTCAGAGCTCGGTGCCGCTGGTTTTTTCTTAGGGATGAAGATATCATCACCCACAGATACGTTTTTGTAGAAGCTCTTGTCACGCTTAGCTGGTTTTTTCGCCGATTTTTTCGCTTGAGGGCGAGCTTTCTTTGCTGTCGCTTTCTTATTGCGGAAATCTGGTTTAGGTGGCTTAAGGCCTTTAAACTTACCTTTCAAATCTTCGAACACTGAAAACTCAAGAGCTTGTTGTAGGTATGCTTCTACACGTTTAAAGCTATCCCAGTCTTTTGGACCAACAAGAGAGATTGCATCCCCTTTGTTTCCAGCACGACCAGTACGACCAACTCGGTGTACGTATTCTTCGGTATGCTTTGGCATATCGAAGTTGATGACGTGTGTCACAGTTGCAATATCCAAACCGCGGGAAGCAACATCAGTCGTTACAAGGATCTTAAACACTGCGCGCTCAAACTGACTCATAATGGTGTTACGTTGAGTCTGGTTCAAGTTACCACTTAGTGCTACAGCCTTCAGTTTCTTTTCGTTTAGCTTTTCTGTTAGTCGCTCAGTATCATCACGCGTTGCCGTAAAGATAATAACTTGACGGTATTCAGCCTCAGAAAGAACACGATCTAAAATTGCCTCTTTATGATCTAGGTGATCACACAAGTAAAATTTTTGCGTGATATCTTTATGCTCTTCGTTAGAAACGCCGATAGCAATTCGCTTTGGCGCATTGAGCATTTCAGCCGCGATTTCATTGACGTCTGCATGATCTAATGTCGCAGAGAACATCAACGTTTGACGACGACGATGCTTGGCTGCTTTATGAATGCGACGAAGCTCTGGTGCAAAACCCAAATCCAACATGCGGTCTGCTTCGTCAAGAATCAGCGTTTCCAAACCATCCAGATAAAGCGAACGATGATCTAAGTGATCAGCCAAACGTCCTGGTGTCGCCACGATAAATTTCGGGTAACGACGCAGAGCTTTTACTTGATCGTTAAAGTTCTCACCACCCAAAATCAGTGCTGCTTCATAAGATAGGCCAGCTAGCATAGAACGAAGCTCACCATATACTTGTTTCGCTAGCTCACGAGTAGGAGCAAGGATTACCGCGCGAGGGTCTTTCGCAGAAAACGATTTTGTCTTTAAAGACTTATGAAGCATTGGCAATACAAACGCCAAAGTCTTGCCCGAACCTGTTTTCGAAGATGCCAATAGATCCTTGCCTGCAATCGCAACAGGAATCGCCTGCTGCTGAATGTCAGTCGCTTTTTTAAAATCGTAGTGTTTTAGGTTCTTCAACAATCGGTTGTCTAGGCCTAGATCTTTAAATTGCAAAGTATTCTCCAATAAATCAGTCAGCGTCTGAGCGCTCTGTAGTGTCGTTTCCGCTCTAACGCAGCAAAAAAATAAAGCTCGGTATAATACCGCAAATCATAGGAGTATAGATAGAGATCACACAAACTAATTCCCTGTGGTAACGGTAAAACATCATTTGTGGCTCAGTTCAGAGTAAAGACTAGCCTTTTTGATGAGCAGCTGGACAGGAAGTTTAGAGAAAAGCCGTTCAAATATGCCTTCTATCCATCAACAAAACGACTTAAATAGCAGTTATTTGGGCCAATAAACTTTCATTTGTGTCAATATCGTCTAAATTATTGATATCAGGAACGTGGCAAATACACCTGCTATGAAAACTGTTGTGAGAACGAAATAAAGGATAGGTAGTTAAACTTTGTTAAGTTCAGGTAAAAGTTGACGTCAGGTACTCCATGAAATTCTTGGGTTTTTTTGACTTTTGCTACATCATGTACTGATAAAATGTAACCACATTTAACCTCGCTACTGTATAAAATAATAGTTAGTAGCGAGACTTTCACTATAAGCAAGGAGTTCTTATATGAACAAAACGTTGATCGCAGCTGCAGCAACTTCAGTACTTCTACTAGCCGGTTGTGCTTCTTCTGATGACGCAGCTACAGCAAATGCAGCAAAATTAGACGAACTAAGCAACCAAGTTAGCCAACTAAGCCAAGACGTACAAGCTCTTCAATCTGACGTTCAAAAATCAGGCGCAGCAGCAATGGCTGCTCAAGAAGAAGCTGAGCGTGCTAACGAGCGTATCGATAACATCGCTCAGTCTTACACTAAGTAAGATTTAATACCGCGTCTTAACGCCCGTTAAGGCGCGGTTATTTCGATAGGAACCCCATTCTGTGCAGCGATTGCTGCTTTAGCCTTCACGTTTTTCATACCGAATTCATCCAACCACCACTTTAACTCTTTCGGCACTTTGAGTTCATCTTTCTCGCCATTACTACGAGTCAAAGGCTCATGTGCTTCTAAGAACACACTTCTGTCAGGCTCAAGTGTCATTTTGATAGGCTGGTTAATGATGTTAACGTCTTCACCGTTACGAACCTTGTCAAATAACCACTCAATGTCACTTGGGTCCATACGAATACAACCCGCGCTGACCCGCATACCAATCCCAAAGTCCTTGTTGGTACCATGAATTAGGTATTCGCCATTCCCGTAAGCTAAACGCAATGCAAACATACCAAGTGGATTATCAGGCCCCGCAGGAACAACGGCTGGTAGGTCAATGCCCTTTGCTTTGTACTCGGCACGAATAGAGGCTGGAGGAGTCCATGTAGGGTTCGGTCGTTTTTGGCTGATACGCGTTGTCATTACTGGGGTATCGCGCCCTATTCGGCCAATTCCGACAGGAAATACATGGACAATATTCTCTCCTTTCGGAAAGTAATATAAGCGCAGCTCGGCTAGATTAATAACGATACCTTTATAAGGTACGTCTGGGAGGATTAGCTGTGTCGGAATAGTAAGAACATGCCCCTCTTCTGGTAAGAAGGGATCCACGCCTTTGTTTGCGGCCATTAAACCTAGCATACCCACATCGTAGAGCTTAGCGATATTTGCCATGGTTTCGCCTTCTTGCACGACGTGGTTTTCAAGGCGACCAATTAAACGGCTTCCATCCTCTGGTAATTCGTACATCTTAGCGAATGATAGACCACTCACTAAAGATAACGACACAGATAGCAGGGTACGTTTTGCGAAACTCATTGATCGCTTTTTGCTAAGCATTTCACTCTATTCCTTGGCACTTTTAAAGAGCTGTAAGGTTATCTCTCTTTCTGTCTTGTGATCAACCATCGGCTTGTGATATTCCAGTAAAGAAAAGCCCTCCCAAGTCCAAGGTTTATGGATGTATTTGTTCGGTACACTTTTGATTTCTGGTACCCAGTGGCGCACAAATTCACCATTAGCATCGAACTTTTCGCCTTGGCTTATCGGGTTGAAAATACGAAAGTATGGCTGCCCGTCACAGCCCGTAGAAGCAGACCATTGCCAGCCACCATTGTTCGCTGCAAAATCGCCGTCCACCAGCTTACTCATGAAGTACGCTTCTCCCCATCGCCAATCAATATGTAAGTCCTTGGTAAGAAAGCTCGCGACAATCATACGTAATCGATTGTGCATCCAACCTGTTTGATTGAGCTGACGCATTGCTGCATCAACGACTGGGTATCCTGTTGTTCCTGTCTTCCATCGCTCAAAGGCTTTCTCATCATAGGACCACTGGATTTTATCCTCCCAATCGATAAATCCTTTGCCTTTGACGAGTTTTGGTTCGAAAACCAATAGGTGCTGATAAAACTCACGCCAAATGATCTCACTTAACCAAGTTGCTTTCCCTTCTGTAAGGTCATTTTGTTGATTTTCAGCATACAAACGAGCAATACACTGCCTTGGTGATAGCGCGCCAATCGCAAGGTATGGAGACAGTTGGCTAGTGCCATCAATAGCTGGAAAGTCTCGCTCGCTTTGATACGCGTCACTGCGCTCCCGTGCAAATTCCCTAAGCTGCTTCAAAATATCATTAGTCGAAGCCAGCCAGTCTTCACTGGATTCTCGAGGATAGCTAAATGTGAAGCTTGAATTAAATCGAGCCGACTCTAATTGTTCGAGTACCTTTTTATTGAGTGGCGCTTGCTCGTGAGGTTTTACTACCGTCGGCATATGGAACTGCGTTAACCAAGCACGCTTGAATGGCGTAAACACCTTAAAATATTCGCCTTGCTTATTAAGAACCGTCGTTGGCGCGTGCACACATTTGTCATGAAACAGTTCAAATTCGATATCGTGAGAAGCTAACGCTTCACTTACTTGTGTATCGAGCTCTCGTTCGTTCACCTCATAGTGAATGTTTGCCATGACAGACGTAGCTTCAAGTGTTTCCGCCCACCCACTAATCACATCTGTACAATCGGAAAACGACGGTACCTCTTTGTACAAAAAGGGAATATTAAGGCTTTCAAGCTCCTCGTTAAGACAAGCTAAGCGACGAGCAATGAGGTCTGCCTGCATCGGCGCCATGTGATGCTCCCGCCACTGCTCTGGCGTCGCGATAAAGCAAGCGACGACAGGCTGACCTGAATCCAATGCCGCTTTGAGTGCCGTGTGGTCTAACGTACGTAAGTCACGTCGAAACCATACTAAAATCATGGTAGCTCCTATCTTTTGTCTACTAAGTTAGGTGTAATTTCTCTATCACTTCAGAGCACCCCATCCGATCACCTAGTTGTGCGTGAAGCATTTTGATGGACGCTACTTGTTTAGCAGCTAGCGCTTTGTTGGAGAAAAGGTAGATAAACGAACCATTTTCAACGACCTCGTGATCTAGTAGACCAGAAACATCATCAACCTTATCGATCAAAGTCGTGTGATACCCTTGTTCGCAAAGCTTCGCTGCTTGAATCCAACTCTCAGACTCTCTGTTTTGTTCAAAGCTAATGAGCAGACACTTTCCTTTGGAAGCGGCTTTGTTTTCAGAATCGATAACAAGGGCAAGTCGAGTGATCAAACAAGTCTGAAATACCCCGACCTGTAAAGATCGCAGCGATCCTTTCACCATGTCTAGCGCATCAAATACTGGGCTAATAAACTGATCAATAACGAGTTTTAGTGGATACTCTTTAAGAACAGAGGCAAGTAAACTCTCTGCTTTTCCTCGATTCAGGGTAGACAGCGCAATCAGCATGTTTTCAACTTCTTCGAGTGTGCGAACCTCGTTTTTGACTTCGACATCGGCGCTTTTTCCTAGCAGCCCCTTCACTTTACCAATCGAAATCCCCTTCGCGAGCCAACTCTGGACTTCGCGAATCGTATCGAGATCTTGCTGGCGATAGAGTCTGTGTCCTTTTTCTGTTCGCTGAGGCTGGATCAAGTTGTATCTTCGTTGCCAAGCTCTCAGCGTAACTGGTTTTACACCCGTGATTTCTGCGACATCTCGGATCGCGTATAGTTTTTCTTCTGAACTACAAACCATAGCGTAATCTCATCTCCTGCGGATACGGTTCTAAAAACTTCTGTTTTGCTAAATACTCGTCTGGGTAAGTATTTAAGTAATGCTTAATCAATGTAAGTGGTGCTAACAGAGGCAGCATTCCGATACGGTAGTCGTGAATCACTGTCGCTAACTCTTCTTTTTCTTCTTTAGTTAGTGAGCGTTTGAAGTATCCTTGTAAATGCATCAACACATTTGTGTTATTTTTGCGGCTAGCCCGATTCGTTAACGCCTTCATAAGTCCTAAACGATACTCTTGGTAAAAGTCTTCAATTTCATAATTAGCGACATCAGCGACTAAGCGGCCAAGGGAGCGGTATGACTCTGGGTGGTGTGCCATTAACGTCAGTTTGTAGCGCGAATGAAAGTCGATGATTTTGCCACGAGTAGGCTCACCATCCATCGAGTCGTAAAAGTCATTTAGACAAAATACTCGAGTGATAAAATTTTCTTTCAATACAGGGTCGTTAAGTCTGCCATCCTCTTCAACAGGCAACCAAGGCATTTTTTGCATCAATGTTTGTGTATACAAGCCAACACCTTCTTTCGCAGCACTGTTCTTGCTGTAAACCTTGACTCGCTCCATGCCACAAGTTGGTGACTTGGCACAAACGATGTAACCACAAAGCTGCTCGCTTTGAAGTTCATCTACTTTATTGGCCGAGTAAGTGAGCATATTGTCGGTATGATCATTTTCTGGATTTTTGGTTTCAACCAATGCAACACGCTCTTCATTAGAAACAAGACGAATTGTTGGACGGGGTACTGGCATACCTACGCCGACTTCAGGGCATACCGAAACAAAGTCAAAATACGGGCTGAGCTCTTTAGTCACAAAGTTGCTCACCTTATGACCAGAGTCAAAACGCACTCGTTCACCCAAAACACACGAACTGATACCTACTTTGATTGAAGATTCCATGATGACGCATCCCTATACAAAAAGTTTTGTTGTATAACTTATAGCAAGCCTTTCCAGATTGTACAAGAAAATAAGTTGTACAATTTAATCGTTTTACTTCACTCGAAAGTATTTCGATCAACCAGCTTTCAGAAAAAAGTTTGGCCCAAAAACAAAGAATTTGTGCGCGCAATCGACAAACTGCTCAAAAGCAAATCGATTGCTCTTTTGGTTTCAACAGATTTAGTTATCAATAGGAGTTGCAGTTTCTAAATGCGTGGTTTTTGTGACTAAGCTCTCAAGGGGCTACTGTACGTCCCGATATTATTGCCTCAACGAAAACGAACAAGTTCAACAGAATTGGTAATAGCGTTCTATAATAGAGGCGTTTTATCAAAACAAAACTTTGGAGAGCACTTATGGCAACCCCACACATTAACGCACAACCAGGTGATTTCGCTGAAACAGTTCTGATGCCAGGCGACCCGTTGCGCGCTAAATACATCGCTGAAACGTTCCTAGAAGATGTGAAACAAGTTTGTGACGTTCGCAACATGTTCGGCTTTACTGGCACTTACAAAGGCAAAAAAGTTTCTGTAATGGGCCACGGCATGGGTATCCCGTCTTGCTGTATCTACGTACACGAGCTAATCGCTGAATACGGCGTGAAAAACGTTATCCGTGTGGGTAGCTGTGGTGCAGTACGTGACGACGTGAAACTAATGGACGTTGTTATCGGTATGGGTGCTTCTACAGACTCTAAAGTTAACCGTATCCGTTTCAACAACCACGATTTCGCAGCAATCGCTGATTACGGTCTTCTAGAAGAAGCAGTTAACCAAGCACGCGCTCAGGAAGTGCCTGTAAAAGTAGGTAACGTATTCTCTGCAGACCTGTTCTACACACCAGAAGCAGACATCTTCGAGAAGATGGAAAAACTAGGCATCCTAGGTGTAGACATGGAAGCGGCTGGTATCTACGGCGTAGCAGCTGACCTAGGCGCGAAAGCACTGACTATCCTGACAGTTTCTGACCACATCATCCGTGGTGAAAAACTAAGCTCAGAAGAGCGTCAGAAGTCGTTCAACGACATGATGAAAGTTGCACTAGAAACTGCAATCAACATCTAAGAACAAATAGTAAGTAATAATTTGCAGCCAGAGTTATGCTGGCTGCCCGAATTATCCCGAGGGGGCGATTGTGTCTAACGGCGAACTGCCAAAAGACGCAGATGGGTTACAACTCAACTTTTGTAAAACATTGGCGTGTGACAACTTTGGATTGAGTGATGCAAAGCGTTACGTTCTGCAACATGCGAACCCTAAGCGTCCGGCGATGGTATGCCGTGAATGTGGAGCTTTCCCCCCCTTACTTAATAATCGCGATGTCGTGAACGAACTTCATCGCCTGCGGCACGTCCACAGTGACGGGTTGCCTGCTTGCCGTAATGATGATTGCGACAACTTTGGACTTTCTGTCCACACTCACAAACACCTCTATCACGCTTTCGGTTACAGTGGCGATCGCCAACGTTACCGCTGTAAAGTGTGTCAAAGTACCTTTGTCGACAAGTGGTCTGGTGCCAACAAGAAGCTTCAGTTTCAAGAGAACTTGATGGGCTTGTTGTTTACGGGATATTCCGTACGAGAAATCTGCCGTAAGCTTAGTATTAACCCAAAAACCTTTTACGACCATGTTGACCATATAGCTAGCCGCTGCCGCCGCAAGCTTGCAACCATTGATGCGCGCTGGGTAAACCACGCAACGCATTATGAATTGGCCTCAAACTATATTGCATTGCAACCGAACAGCAATAACGGTGTGTATTGGATTGTTTCTGGCGAAGCGCATTCTGGCTATATTCTTTGCCAGCACGTCAATTATTCCGCTGATGAAGAGCCAATCGCAACGCTCGATCATAATCCTTACGATGAGGTGTCTCGTTTTGTTTCCCAGGAGTATGTAGCGGAAGCAAGTGAGCCGCTTGCGGAACCTTCTTATCACCTCAGAGAGCGAATTGACCAAAAATACCAAACAATTTTGGCTCGCGGTAACGTAGAAGACCCTCTTGGTAATCTATCTGTATTTCATTACCCTTCAAAAGGGGCATTAGTCCGTCCGCCATACACCTCGTATGCACACTATTTGCACGTACTTGATATGTGCTGCCCAAACAAACGTGTATCTCTATACATGCCTCAAGATCCCCTACTACGTTCAGCTGCACTGAGCGTTTGTTTACCTCGTATTAAAGAGAAAAGTGTCGACTTGATGTACGTAGAAGAGGACGCTAGTTGGGACATGAGCACTCCCTTTGGCAAAGTCGATATCGCCTATATGAGTTGGTGGCGCGATCGTTGGGCAATCTCTAGTCAAAACGAAAACCACAAAGGCATTTGCTACCTCGCTGGCGATCAAAATGAGCCTGAAAAATGGTTTAACGTTGCGACAACTCGTCATGTGAAGTTTTATCAAAACCGCTTTCAGATTCTTTTCGAAAGCTTCATTAACGAGCCACGTCGCAAATTACGACCTGCTGGTATTTTACCTCTTTTAGATATATTCAGAGCTTGGCATAATTTGTGCTATCAGGATAAACAAGGTCTTACCGCTGCACAAAGGTTAGAAGTCTCTGATGCACCTTTGACAATCAAACAGCTCCTATCGTAGCTATTCTATTGGTAATTTAGATGTAGTAATTAGGGGTTGTAACGGTATACATTACGGCCCCTGATCGTTTACCAAAACGTTATCCGCATCGCTTTGGTAAAGAAACATGCATCTAACCACTTAATATTAGGTGTGATTTCCAGTTCGATAGTCATGGATGTGAACGTTGGATAAAAACCAAATTCAGCTAGAAGATGATCTCACTAAGCTTAAAGGCCAAATAAAATCGGCCCCTAAACATACCTTTAATATTGCGCAGCAATATCGTATCCGCGCGGAACAAATTTTATTTGTGGACGGAGAGATCAAAGCCTTACTCATCATGGCGCAATGCTGTTGGTGCCTAATGGATTACCGACAAGGCTTAAAACTCGTCAAAGACGCTTACAGCAAACAAACACAGCTTGAAACCGACGATCATCTCCCGGAAATTCTCCATCTTTTTGCTCTCCAATATTGGGGCCAAGCAAAGTATTATTCCGCGCAACAATATTGGATTAATGCGCTCGAACAATCTGCTCTTGTTGATGATGTTGAAATTCAAATCGAATCTCTAATTGGGCTTGGTAATGTATGGCGCATCACTAATGAACACCAACTTGCCGCTTCAACTCATGAGTTAGCCGTTAAAGTGGCAAACAATGTTCGTATTGCTTGGTTAGAAGGCAAAGCGCGCATCCTATTAGCTTGGGACTATTACTTACTAAATAAGTTTGTCGAGATGCTTACGGTACTGGATGGAGCAACCGAAGTATTAAAAGATCATGATGACAGTACGTGGCAAGCCGAGATCTGGGACTTTAAAGGGTTAGCACTGCTTGGACTAGAACGCCTTGATGCGGCCGAAGAAGCCACCCAAAAAGCCCACCAGCTCGCCATTGAGCATGACCTCGTTTGGATGAAAGCACACTCTTTTATTAGCCGAGCAAGACTTGAGCTTTTGCGCCAAAATACAGACAGCGCTGCCAAGTTGCTACTTGCAGCAGAAGAGTCTGCACTCAGTTTCGACCACGGTGAGCTACTCAGCCAAATTTGCTTCCAACAATCACGAGTCGCTGAAGAACAAGGTGACTTTGAGTCTGCGTTTAACGCGTTCAAGAAATACCGTAAGCACGCACTCAAAATGCTCAAAGAACAAACTCATCGAATCAGCATGGATAAAGCAAGAGGCTCTAAACGCCAACTAGAGCAGCGAGCACGTAAGCTGATCAATCATATTCGCTCTCAACACGAATACGACCCTGAAAAACAGTTCTCTAATGTCGTTTCTGAGACCTACTGGTGGGAACAGTTAGTTTTGTTTAAAACGGAGCTCAAACGCTCTAACCACGCCATCATTATGATTCAGCATTCAAACCCCGAAGTTCTCGATGTTTGTACCGAGCTCGTTCATGCATTGACAACCTCCAGCGACCTCATCTCGAGAATTTCCAGTAACAGGCTAGCAATGTTAATTGCAGAAAAAGGTCAAGCAGCAGAAGAGGTCTACCGCACTGTCCAAGCGATGTTAGACATCTATCCATGGAAGCGACGCGGAATCAAAGGCCCGAAACCGATACTGTATTTGCAAGATATCCTGACCTTCCCATTCACGTTAGAACAGCTCGAAGAAAGTTATATTGAGGTAATGAAGAATGGAACAACTGCTTAGCAAGGTGACTGACGCAGGTATCGATCCTTCTTCCGTTTCAGGTGAAGAAGCGATTACGCTATGGGAACACATAGGGTTACATATTGCGTCAACAAACCGAGAGAAAGCGCATTGCTATATCATTAGCGCCGAGTATCGAAGAGAGATCAAACAGCTCAACGACAGCATTAGTGAATTGAAACAAGCGCTTGAGTTGCTTGTTTTACCAGAGGATGTAGAAGATATTCTTTCTGTGAAAGCAAGCTTGAGTGAGCGTTTAGTTGAAGTAGGTGACTACAATGCGGCATTAACCGAGTATGTTGCTTCAACCAATATCGCCGTCGAGTACGGCTATATTGATGAGTACGTATTGGCCATTATTGGAATGGGTAATTTGTGCGATGCCTATGGGGATCACCAACGTGCATTACGTTATTATCAAAAAATAGATGCTATCGATCACGCTATTGGCAGTCGATCCCTACGCCTTCGTTACAAGCTGTACATGCTAGCCTGTTATATCAGCTTGAACCGTACCGCAGACGCCAAAGAGCTATTGAGTGAATGTGAAGAACTGAGCATTCTCGTCAGTGATAAAAACCTCGCCGCACAAATTCACCTCTACCGAGCCAAATTATATCGTCTGCAAGAAGACTACCCCAGTGCGTTGCTGGCTATTTCGAATGTTCAGTATACAACGGGTAGTGCCACGACATACTGGTTATCCACGATGGTCAAAATTGAGACTGCGTATTGTCTAAACGGTGTAGGGCACACTTCTTTAGCTAACTTAACGCTGGACTCCATCAGTAAAAGGATTCAAAAGCAGCTATCTCCTATCGTTACTCAGCATTTTTATAACGCGATGAGTCAAGTTTACGCCTCTCAAGGGTTGTATCAAGAAGCATTAAATTGTGAAAAAAAAGCGCACAGAATCGAATGTGATCTTGTAAAACATATTCCGATCGGTGAGTTAGGGTCTGCTCAACTACGCCGACTTTCACGCTTTGAGTTACAACTCAAACTCATTTTGTCAGAGCTAGAAAACAAAGAACTAAAAGAAACCACCAAGCAGCATAAAAATACTGTTGCTCAGCTACAGCAGGACGTCTTTACCGATCCACTTACGTCTTTACACAACCGACGCTGGTTAGAAGTTAAACTAAAAGATCTACTTCTGCACGATACTGCATTTGCATTGATGGTCATCGATATCGATCACTTCAAATCCATCAATGACGAACTAAGCCACTTGGTGGGCGACAAAGCGATCAAAAGTGTGTCACAGGAACTGGCGTCCTACTTCAGATTTAAAGGCGCATCGTGCGTACGATTTGGTGGTGAAGAGTTCCTCGTGATCCTTGAGAATACCCAACTGGAACGCGCAGAAATGCATGCCGAGAATTATCGTGAACGGATTTATCAATATGGTTGGGACGATATTCTTGGTGAACGGGGGCTGACCGTATCCATAGGGATTACCTTGCATCGAGAAGGCGAGAATACTCAGCGAACTTTTTATCGTGCAGACAAAGCTCTTTATCGCGCCAAAGCCAATGGCAGAAACCAAGTCTGTACCGAACTTTAAACCATGCCCCGGTTGACACCTGGGGCTTTAGTATACTTTTTACTTATCCTTCCTATATCACTTCACTGCTTGTTTAAATAAGTACTCAGCAACACCTTAACTGCCAATAAACATCAGTGGATACTTACATCGCATAAACATAATTCCTACATAAAAACCGCTTGATTCATCTGTAGTTAAGACAAATACTTAAATTGTTAATTTACGTAGATTTTCCATTTCGCAATACGCACAGGTAGGTAAGATGTTTCTAGACTATTTTGCACTTGGGTTACTCATCTTCGTTGCTTTAGTGATCTTTTACGGAATCATTGTCATCCATGATATTCCATATGAAATCGCCAAAGAGAGAGAGCACCCGCACCAAGACGCAATTCACTACGCTGGCTGGGTCAGCCTTTTCACTTTGCATGCGCTGTGGCCATTTTTATGGATCTGGGCAACATTATGGCGCAAGGAACGCGGCTGGGGTTTTAAACAACTAGAACAAGAAACACACGACATTCATCACCGCCTTGAAGAACTCATCGATGAAGTCAACGAACTCAAAAACGAAGTATCGATGTTGAAACAACAAAAGATTCAGCAAAAGCCTTTGCCTGAACAAAGTAAAGAGGACGAATAATGGACTTATTGCTGATTCTGACTTACGCAGCTCTTTGTATTGCCATTTTTAAAATTTTCAATATTCCTCTAAACAAATGGACCGTTCCAACCGCCGTACTTGGCGGCGTAGTGTTAGTGGGCACACTCGTGCTGCTTATGAACTACAACCACCCATTTACTCAATTGGGTAACCAAGTGTTCCCGACTACGCCTATCGTCTCTGGCGTGCGTGGCCGCGTGGTGGAAGTGCCAGTCCAGGCCAACCAACCGCTCAAAACGGGCGATATTCTTTTCAAAATCGATCCTGTGCCTTTTGAAGCAGAAGTTGCTCGCCTGGAAGCGAAAGTCAAAGAAGCAAGCCAAGGTGCGTTGGGCTTAGAGTCTGATCTAAGAGAGGCAGAAGCTGCTGTATTGAAAGCGCAAGCGGACAGAGATAAAGCACAAAGGGAATTTAGCCGATATCAAAGGGGCTTTGATCGTGGCGCGTTTACTGAACAAGATTTGGATACTCGACGCCAAGCGTATAAAGCGGCAGAAGCCATGTTAGACGTTGCGATTTTGCAACAAGAACAAGCTCAAATCGCTCTGGACTCTGAAATCGGAGGCGAAAATACCCAAGTCGCGCAACTTCTTGCCGAGCTGCGTAAAGCAGAGTTTAACCTAGAGCAAACCGTCGTTCGTGCGCCAACCGATGGTTACGTTACGCAATTGGCTTTGCGTCCTGGTGTTATGGCTGTGCCGTTGCCACTTGCCCCGGCAATGACCTTCGTACATACCGAAGACATTACGTACACCGCGGCATTCAGACAGAACTCATTACAACGCTTGAAGCCAGGCTTTGAAGCAGAATTTATGTTCCGCGCAATTCCGGGCAAAGTGTTCCGTGGCGAAGTCATTGACGTGATTCCAGCCATTGGTGAAAGCCAAATTCAAGCGCGAGGCGCTCTGCTTGGGACTGATGCCTTGCGCACGAGCGGACGTGTTTTTGCGAAGCTGAAAATTACCGACGACTTGAGTGGATACCACCTACCAATGGGTACTGCGGTTGAAGTTGCAGTTTATTCAGACAGCTTTACTCACGTATCAGTGATGCGCAAAGTGCTTATTCGTATGAAGAGCTGGCAGAACTATTTATACCTCGACCATTAATGAACATATAGCGCATTCATTTATTGGTAAAAATAACATCAAACCGTGTAATCAGGGGCTGACGATCAGCCCCTGATTCATTCTAGCCATCCAGATAGATAGCATTCCCACTTTTATTAATATTCTGTATAATGCGCGCCTTATTTTTAATGCTTGCTAAAACCAAAGCCAGTCAAAGGGATGCGTGAATCAAATCACACATTTCCTGAAGAAAAATAGAGCAAACAATAAGCAGCTTGGTTGTTTTGAATATATGTTACACAATCAAATAACTAACGCTTTCCAACAATATAAATGAACGTTCTTTAAAATCGACTATTGAACTGAGGTTATCTATGAATCTTTCCGCTAAAACTGTTGTGGTTATTGCAATCGGTGCTGCTCTTTACGGTATCGGCGGCTTACCTATGTTTGGCATCCCTGTGTTTGCAAACACAACGCTAAAACCAGCAATGGCAGTATTAGCATTGTTCTCAGTACTATTTGGACCACTTGTTGGCTTCTTGGTTGGTTTTATTGGTCACTGGGTTACTGACCTATTTGCAGGTTGGGGCGTATGGCTCACTTGGGTACTTGGTTCAGGTATTGTTGGTTTGATTATCGGTCTATTCCCTTCTCTAACGCGCTACCGTTTGGAGAAAGGTGATTTCAATATGAAAGACTTCGCGTTATTCGTAGTACTTGCGCTATTAGGCAACGTATTTGGTTACGGTTGCTCTGCATTCCTCGACACGATTTTATACGCAGAACCGTTCACTAAAGTGTTTACCCAGCTTTCTATTATCGCGATCGGTAACACCATTCTTATTGCTATTGTTGGCTTCTTCATTCTTAAGTCTGTCGCTAAACGTAACAAGCAAAGCCGTAACTTAACAGAGGCTTAATGTCGAATGACAATCGAATTTTCTAACTTCTCTTTTAGATATGAGTCGCTGGACAAACCGACGCTAAAAAATATCAATCTAAGGATAGAGAAAGGAGAGAAAATCGTCATTATCGGTCCAAGTGGTAGTGGTAAATCTACCCTTGGGCAATGTCTTAACGGACTGATCCCACACGCAATCAAAGGGGAAACCAGTGGAACATTGACCATCAATGGTCAAGACACCGCCCCTTTCGACATGCACCAATACACTGAGCAAGTTGGCACCGTACTGCAAGATACGGACAGCCAATTTGTCGGTTTGAGCATTGGCGAAGACATTGCATTTGCGCTGGAAAACCAGCTAACTTCAAATATCGACATGTACCCATTGGTCAAAGCCACGGCCAAAATGGTCGACTTGGAACAGATGCTAGAACGCTCACCCCACGATTTATCTGGCGGGCAGAAACAGCGTGTTTCTTTGGCGGGCATTCTCGTCGATGACGTCGATATCCTTTTGTTTGATGAACCACTAGCTGCGCTTGACCCTAAAACGGGTAAAAAAACCATCGAGATCATCGATGATCTACACCGCGAAACGGGTAAAACCATCGTAATTATTGAGCATCGTCTTGAGGACGTTCTGCATTGCTCCGTTGACCGTATTATCTTGATGGAAAGCGGCGAAATCATTGCCGATACAACGCCAGATGAAATTTTAGCGTCGCCTCTGCTAGAAGATTACGGCATCCGCGAACCGCTTTATATTTCAGCACTGAAAGAAGCAGGCTGCTCGATTGAGGGCGATGCAAAACCTTCTAGCTTAACTACCTTACCGTTGGAGCAATATAAACCGGCAGTACAAGCATGGTTTGATGGTTCAAAAGCACAACCGCCCAAAACGCCAGCCGAGACTTTGCTTGAAGTCCGTGGCCTCACCTATTCTTACGACGGTGAGAAAAACGCGTTAGAAGACGTGAGTTTTGACATCAAGCGTGGCGAGTTTGTCTCTGTACTTGGCAAAAATGGCTCGGGTAAATCGACCATCACCAAACTGATTATGGGCGTTATTGAAGCGGATAGCGGCTCAATGAGTATGAATGGTCAAGATCTTAACGAACTGACCATCTTCGAGCGCAGCCAGAAAGTGGGCGTGGTGATGCAAAACCCGAATCACATGATTTCCCATCACATGATTTTCGACGAAGTGGCCTTCGGCCTCCGTAATCGTGGCGTTGAAGAGAAACAAATCGAAGCTAAAGTACTTGAAGTCCTTGAGCTGTGCGGTTTGAGCAAATACCGTCACTGGCCAATCGAAGCATTGAGCTACGGCCAGAAAAAGCGCGTAACCATTGCGTCAATTTTGGTATTGGAACCAGAGCTTCTGATCCTTGATGAACCGACGGCAGGTCAGGACTATCGAAACTACACGTCTATGCTGAGTTTCATCGAAAAGCTCAATCGCGAGTTGGGCGTAACCGTGATGATCATCTCTCATGACATGCATTTAGTGCTGGAATACACCACGCGCTCTATCGTGATTGCAGACAGTAAATTAGTCGCGGATGCACCAATGACGCAGGTATTCAGCAGTCCAGAGCTACTAGACCAAGCAAACCTCACTACCACAAGTTTGTTTGAGTTGGCTACGAAAGTTGGTATCGAGGACACCAATGGCTTTATGCAGCATTTTATCAATGTAGAAAAAGCGCACCGCCAACAAAAAAGCGACGAAGTAAACCAACCAGAGAAAGCAGTGGCATGAAAGACAACAAAATGAAGTTTGGTATCAACTACATCGATACCCAATCGCCACTTCATAAGTTGAATGGCATTACTAAGTTCTTGCTTTTCATTGCTTGGGTAACGGTGGTATTGACCACATTTGACTTGCGAATCATCGCGCTGTTGATCGTGCTGGGTTTGGGCTTATTGAAAATGACCAAAGTGCCCTTTCATGTCTACAAACCGCTGTTATTCGGTACAGGCACGGTATTACTGATCAATGCCCTGTTTATGTTCGCGTTAGCACCGCAACAAGGTACTGAGTTCATGGGTTCATCAACGGTTTTACTCTCGTTACCCGGTAATTACTCGCTCACTCAAGAGACATTGTTTTACCTAGTAACAGTGACGTTGAAGTACTTCAGCATGTTTCCAATCGCGTTGGTGTTTGTATTTACCACTCACCCGACGGAGTTTTCAGCCAGCTTGAACCGCTTGGGTGTGCCTTACAAAATCGCCTATGCCGTAAGCTTAACGCTGCGCTACTTGCCGGAAGTGAAAAAGGACTTTGTTAACATCATGCACGCGCAACAAGCACGCGGAGTAGAACTGAGCAAGAAGGCTCCGTTGTTCACTCGTATGAAGAACGTCGCGAAGATTCTTGGACCTCTGATTTTCTCTAGTTTAGACCGAGCCGATCAAATCTCAAACGCGATGACGCTACGTGGTTTTGGCCGCCACTCCTCTCGCACTTGGTACAGCTTAAAACCACTGACCAAAGCCGATATGATCTGCATGGCTGGGATTGCGGTGATAGTGATTGCGGCGATCAGCAAGCGTGTTATCGACACACAACTGTTCTGGTATCCGTTCTAAATTCTTAAGCTTCAAACAGAAGATAACGTGCTTAGTATTGCGAACACGTTATCTTCCCGCTTTCCCCTCGATAACTCGCCTGTTGGCTTCTTGCTTGCGAGTGTTCAAAAGAAGCGGTAATTTCAGCGGCTCGCTGATGTGCCAGAAAGTTGCTTATTTAAACGACCAACATGAACTAAACTCATCAGTTTTATCAGGGGCTTAATGATCAACTGCGCACTGCCCACGATGAAAAGCCAAGTACCACTTTCAATCAACGAATCATTCAAAAAGAAAAAGCTACCAATTAAAAACCAAATAGCAATGAGTAGGTCGTTTGCAGCACCTAACGCCTCATAGCGGCGCTGAATAACGATGTGACGGCTTCCTAGATCTAAATCCAACTCTCTGCCATGTATCTGCACTGTATAGCTCCCCTCTTATTGTTTCGCGTCAGTTATGCCCAAGTTATTTCGAAATACTTAGTTCTAAACCCTAACGGACGTAGCATGCATTGACAACCATTGGGGGGATTATCTATTTGCAATCAAAAGAAAAGGGCGCATAAGCACCCTTTTCAGCGAGTCTAATTACAGGTATTCGCTTTAATGATTAGATAGTGAGTGCCAACTTAACTCCACTTCAACAAGCGAGTTTCGTTGCCTTCTTCCGGCTTCGCTGGAATATTGAGTGACAACAGCAAGCTCACTGCTGCCATACCAGCGCCGATGTAAAATACGCTAGCAGGTGAAACCAGCCAAATCACACCAAACGTAACAGGTATTACAACCGCCGCAATATGGTTAATCGTAAACGCAACGCCCGCGGTCGACGCCATATCTGCTGGGTCGGCAATTTTCTGGAAGTAGGTTTTAATCGCAAGCGCTAACGCGAAAAATAAATGATCGACAACATACAATGCTGCCGCCCACTCAGCCGTTTGCACCAAACCGTACCCGACGAACACGAAGATCAAACCGACGTATTCAAACATCAACGCTTTGCGCTCACCTACAACGCCGATAAAACGGCCTATTCGCTTCGCAAACAAGAAGTTAAAGACATAGTTAATCAGGAACAGCAACGTAATATCTGCGGCGGAGTAACCAAACTTTTCTACCATCAAGAAACCAGCGAAGACCGTAAAAATTTGACGGCGTGCTCCACTCATAAACGTAAGCGCATAGTATAACCAGTAACGTTTACGCAGGATGAGCTTCTTGTTCTGAGGAACTTTTGTCTTAAATTGTGGGAAGGCAAATGCCATCACCAAAATGAGCACAAAACCTAAACCACCAGCCATTAAATAGACCGTTTTAAAATCAAGTTTGAGCTGTTCGAGCGAAACCCAAATGGCGCCGTAGGTAAACAGAGAAGCCAAAGCTCCAACAGAAATAAACTTACCCAGCATTTCTGGCGCTTCTTCTTTAGATAGCCATTGTAAAGACAAAGACTGCTTGAGTGTTTCAAAGTAATGGAAGCCGGTGGACATTAACAAGGTTGTAAAAAGTAGACCGTACAAAGTGGGAAAATAACCTGTTAATGCCGTACCAAGCGTAAGCATCGCCAAAGAGACGAGCATAAAGCGTTGCTCTCGGATAAACAGCAATACAAACACGGCGGTAAAGGCCAAAAAACCCGGAATTTCACGCACACTTTGCAATAAGCCTATGTCGGCACCATCAAAGTTTGCTTTCTCGATAACAAAGTTGTTCAACAACGCCATCCAGGTAGAAAAAGCAATGGGCACGATAATGGAAATTAACAGGAGGAAATTTTGCGGCGTTCTCCAGCCGTGCGATGAGGTAGTCATGATGTTTCCTTTAAATATGAAGGCATCATCATAGCTTTAAATGTAACAAATTCGCAATATCATTATTATTTTCAGCCCAGAGCAAGCAGATATGGCTGAGGGATATTGTTATGAAGATAAACATCGCACTTAACTCCTCGGCTAAGCGCGATGTTCAAGTATCAAGAGAAATAAAGCATGAGTAAATGTGCTCAGTGGCTTAATCAATGACTTTTACTGATAGGCAATTTTTAAATTCAAACACATGTTCTGGACATACATCCAAACAACGACCACAGCTAATGCAGTTTTGATCCATAACTCGACGATCTCCCTCTTTCAAAGGCTGCCGAAGCACTTCTGGTTCTGGGCAAACGTAAAAGCAATCCATGCATTTGGTGCAATCTTCGCGGCGAACAGCAGTAACGCGCAACAGGCTTTTTCGGCCTATCACGCCATAGGTAGCCCCCAGTGGACATAAGTGCCCACACCACCCATGCTCAACCAAGAGTAAATCCAACACGAACACTAGGGCGATCAACACCCAACCTGCGCCCATACCAAACACCAACCCGCGATGCAGTGCCGCCACTGGATCTAACCATGTCCAAAGAATTGCGCCAGACAGCGCACTGCCCAACATCAAAACAGGGATCAGCCAATAACGAATCACGGGAGACCAACGATAGCTCGCTTTCATGTTGAGCTTTCGACGCAACCACGCCGCCAAGTCTGTCACGATGTTCAACGGGCACACCCAAGCACAAAATGCGCGCGGCGCCAAAATCGCGTAAAACACCACGACAATCACTACGCCTAACAACGCATTAAACTCCGGAACATGCCCTGTCGCCAAAGCTTGAAGCACAATTAACGGGTCACTTAACGGCACGGTATCGAGCAACATACTTGATGACAGATTACCAGTTAGAATTCCCAGCGTCGGCCCAGCCATAAATAGCGCAATGATGGTGAACTGACATAGCCGACGTAAAATCAAAAACCGATGCGCGCGCCACCAACCAAGCTTTTCAAGCGCTTCTTTGCCAGCATTTTGAGCTAAATTCTTTGCCATTACTTACCTCCTTTTAGCGATTCAAGCGCACCTTCCGGCACAGGCGTCTCACTAGAGAGGATATTTTCGAGTGGTTTGTCGATCTCTTTCCAACCAAAATTGTAGTGGCTGCCCACTTTGCCTTTCGCCAAATCCGTCGGGACAACTTTAATAGCAGCGACATCCAACACGCACGCTTGTTCACACTTACCACATCCGGTACACACTTCGGAATTCACTGTAGGGATAAGTTTGGCGTGATAGCCGGTTCGGTCGTTGTGAACCATCTCTAACGTGATGGCTTCATCAATCAGCGGACAAACGCGATAACAAACGTCGCATCGTAACCCTTGCCAGTTAAGGCAAGTTTCATGGTCAATAAGAACCGCTGTACCCATTCGAGCATCATCAATATCGGTTAGTTTCGGATCCAGCGCCCCACTCGGACAAGCGACAACACAAGGAATGTCTTCGCACATTTCGCAGGGAATATCGCGTGCAGTAAAGTAAGGTGAGCCAGTCGCGACGGGTGAAAGTAATGTCGCAAGTTTCAAGGTATCGTAAGGACATGCCTGAACACACAAGCCACATCGAATACAAGCTGATTCGAAATCGCCTTCCGGCAATGCACCTGGCGGACGAATAGGCACACCTTTGGTTTCTCGAGCTTGGCTTTGTAGCGATTGTAAGCCCAATACACACGCAGCTGCGCCAACACCAGCCGCAGTCCGAGCTGTATCACGCAAAAATCGGCGCCGACTTTGCGATATTTTAGACTGAGAGGATTTCATGCTATTTCCTCAACAAAACTCCCTTATCAAGTTAAGCATAAATAGCCCTAAACGTGTCGTTTCCCTATACCTCATAGGAGGTAACTCCATCCTCTATTGATTCAAGTCAACTGACGCACAGTGCCGTCGTCACAGTTTGACTAAATGCGTTTATTTACTGCGACATGAAATTCACCACGATACTCTGCAGTACGCGCCATTCTCAGTACAATAATTCAACACCTTTGCAATCTACTCGTTCAATTCGATGACAAATCACTACTAAAAATTCAAAAAAACACATCATAACAAGCTAATTTAAAAGGCATTTATCCATTAAACATAAAAAAACACTATCCAAATAAGAAAACTGTGGTTAGATTAAAAATTAAAACTAAAAAGCGAAGGAGAGAGGCATGGAAATTATCGTACGTCCAACGACCGTCGAAGACGCAGCGGCACTCGTAGAAATCTATTCACAACCAAAAGCACAACGTGAAACCCTGCAACTCCCAAAGCCTTCGCTCGCGATGTGGGTGGAAAGGTTGTCAAACATACCTGATGGTGTTTATAGCTATGTCGCTGAAATTGATGGTAAAGTCGTCGGAAATATTGGCTTTCACCACTCTCTACGTCCAAGAACGATGCACACTGCATCGTTTGGCATCGGAGTACATGATAGTTTCCATGGACTCGGTATTGGTAGCAAATTGATAGAAACAGTCACTGAACTAGCAGATAACTGGTTAAATGTGAGAAGAATTCAGATAGAGGTCAATGCCGATAACGACGCCGCCATTGGGCTTTATAAAAAGCATGGATTTCAAATTGAAGGTGAAGCGATTGACGGTTCCTTCCGTGATGGTGAATTCATCAATACCTATTACATGGCGCGCATCAGACCAGGCCAAAGATAAAACAAAGCCTCCTACTAATTGGAGGCTTTTCTTTTTAAACTTCGACTCACTTTCGTAAGTAAGCCAACGCTCTGCGAGTCAATGCTTCTGTGTAGGGATTGATCTTCCAGTGGTCGGGACTCCAACCTTTCACAAATCGCTGAAAGTCTGCCCAAGCCACAGCAAACAAAGGACGCCATTCACGCTCGACTTCATTAGGGTCAAGATTCGGTTGATAGACCATTAGCGCGTGTTGCAACTGAGCAAAATACGTATCCAAAACCCAAACTTCCATCTCTGCACAACGTTCTGGCTTAACGGCGCTACTCATAAACAGTGCCACATCTTTCATTGCACACCCACATCCAACGTATTGAAAGTCAACCGCAACAACGCTTGATTCTTCTTCATCAAAACAGAAGTTCGCCAATTTGGCATCACCGTGTACTAGTGTTTTAAACTTAGCTTGCGAAAGCGTTTGATCAATCAATTGAGCCGCATTTTGTAGCTCAGTGTCTTGCAATGCTTCAAGCTCGTCGGGTCTGGTTGCTAAGTGCCAGTATGTTCCGGTATGCCACAACTTATCCGAACGAACATCAATGTATCGCGCATGAAAGTTCGCCAACCAAGTGAGGCAGGCTTGTAGATGCTCTAGCTGTGCATCTGTGATGACTTTTGGAAAGCCCACCTCGGCGAGATCTTCCATCACAATGAGCCATTCATTCTCCGATTGGAACGTTTTTAGACCTTGTGGTACTCGGCAGCGAGTATCCACCCCTCCGGAAAAATACTCATACCAATTCACTTCCACCTGATAAGAATGCAACTTTCTTTGATGAGAACGGTCCGTATTCCAGCCTCTAGGATGCTCTGAAGGCTTAGGGAGTTTTACATGCTTAATGATCACCGAACGAGTAGAAGAAGTAACTCGGACTAACTCTCCATAGCCTCCCCATAGCGATTGTATGACTTCTACAGAGCGGTAATTACCTAGATTGAGTTCCTGGCCAATAGTTTGGTAGCGTTGGTGGTTGTTACTCATCATGCGAGCAGATGTGACCACGTTTGGTTCTTCTCCATATAGTGAATAACATATGAGCAAACTGGTTTGATTTGATAACCGAGTGACTCAATTTCTGGCAACACCGCTTCCATCATCACTTTTCCGTACCCCTTACCTCGCAGTGCTTCAGGAACAACCGTTGATGTAATGTGCATGACATTACCCTCAAGCTGGTAAATCACCTTGGCTTTATAGCCCTGCTCTAAATCAACCCAGAATGTACTATTCGTGGCTTCATGAGTTACTTCATGCATATCTTGCTCTCTAATTTTTGTTACAGATTGATTGAATCAAACTATATCACTGAATAAAATCGATACCATGCGAGAGTGCTTCTTCGCCTCACGCGATTACCTTCTTACATCAGGTACGACAATTATAATGAGAAATATGAGCCCAATTGCCAGAGACGGCAAGCTACCTCTGCAAAACAAGAAGGCACCAGAACGTCAGGCAAGTACATTAAATAGCACCGATGCAATGGCAATGGTCGAACACGGCAGTGAAGTGAGCTTAAACGTCACCACCCCCGTTGGTACAAAGTTTATTACAACCAGCACATTTGTTGGCTGTCACTCAAATAATACTGCATTGATAGAGGTTCCGAACATCTCCGATGAAGACTTGAAGTTCTATTTTCAAGAAGGCTTTTGGATCAATGTAAAAGCCTACTCTCATCGAGGTGAAGGGGCCGTTATCCCATTTAGGGCCCAATTACAGCATCGACTAGGCGAACCGTACCCAATTTTGGTGCTAGACCTACCCAACACTATGCAGGTCTTTCAGCTTCGCAAAGAAGTACGTTACGAAGTAAATTTGAGAGCGCGTGTTTGTTTAGAAGCCTATCGAACTGAATGCGAAATAAGAGATTTATCTCGTAGTGGCTGTCGTTTTGTAACATCACCAATGAGCCGGCCACTTCAGGTTGGTGACCACGTTTCATTGGATCTAACGATGCCCGGAGAGAGTCGTATGCTAGCGCCATTGCGAGGTCGTATTTGTAATTTACAAAAATCAACGCACTATGCTCGCTACGGAATGGAGTTTGATGAGGTTGGTAAAAACAACGCTAAAAACCTCCTCAGTCACCTCAAATTTGATGGTACTAAGCTCACACTAAAAAGATAGATTTGATAACCCCTATCGCTTATCAAGAAGCTTTGAAGTGCTAGAAAACAAGAAACCCCTTACTTTTCAGTAAGGGGTTTTTATTTACTAAGAATAAGGCAGTATCTTAGATAAGAGTCATGACTTAGAAGTCGTAACGTAGACCTAGCGCTAGCTCATCTTTTTCATCAGCGCCTTCGTTATCCATTAGATCGAAGTTGTATGATGCGTAGCCACGGAAGTTAGGCTTGAAGTAGTAAGTTACATCAACAGCTAGGTTTTCTACAGTATCTGCGTCTTCTAGTTCACCTTTGTTGAACGTAGAAGTGAATACAGTTTGACCCATAGTGTAAGCAGCAGCTAGTTCGTAGCCTTTGTAATCAAGAGTCTTGCCTGCAACATCCATATCCGCGCCAGTGTAGTTACCAGCGAAGTAGAAGTCACCTACAGAGTATGCAGCTACCAGCATGAACTCATCGCTGTCGTTTTGATCTGCGTAACCAGCACCTAGTTCAAAACCAGTGTTAGCAAACGCGTAAACACCAGATAGAGAGAAGCCATCTTCCTCGTTGTCTGTAAAGCCTTGTGCATCTGTTGTGCGATCAGCAAAACGGTAGCTAGCACGTACAGCTAGTTGCTCGAATTGGCCTTTGTAAGACAGCATGTTATCTGTACGGTCAGAAACAGGCAGTTTAAGTGCTGCTGTGTTACCGTGGTAAGCCATAATGTCAGTAAAGTCAGTAAGAACCACTAGTGCGCCGTCGTTTTTACCGTAAGTTACTTCACCGTATTTGCCACCCAGACCCGCATAAGCGTAACGAGTTTCAAGATCACTATTGTTATCTACGGCACCTTCTTCTTTTGTTTTGAACTCACCTTCCCAAAAACCAACGCCGTATAGGTTTTCATTGATTTCCTGTTTGCCTAGGAAGTTAAGACGGATGCGAGTACGGTCTTCTGCCTTACCATCCATCATAGAAAGACGCGCTTCAGCGCGGCCGCCCATCTCAAGAGAAGTGCCATCTTGGTTGTATAGTTCTGAAGCGACAACTTGAGATCCTGATGCCATTAGCGCCACTGCTACAGCTAAAGTTTTTAATTTCATTGTTATTTTCCATATCATTGTTTTATATGTGTTTTCTCACCAGAAAAACAGGACTTTTCTGTACCAACGAGAAAACTGGCGGCATAGTAGCAGCTGTTATTTTTCACGCAACGTGTTGAATAAACAGCACTTATAGAAGAAAACACCACTTAAAATGACGATATGAATACCTCTCAACCATCAAGTTATCGGTTGAGTTAAAAAAAATGTTCGCGTCAAAAAAAAATTGACGAAAAAAATGTAAAAACAATATCACAAAACGTGATATTGCCCGCAAAAAAACCTTGTTAACTGACTGTTTTAGATAGACTTATTGATAATAAATCCGATTATTACAAACAAAAAAATCCCTGAGCATTCACTCAGGGATTTAGAGATTTGATAAGTAGATGATGAATTAAAGCTTAAAGAAACTTAATTGCTCTTTCTGCTTCTCTGCAAGTAATGAAAGCTCAGTACTCGCACTTGCACTTTGGCTGATGCCCGCTACGTTTTGGTTTACAAGCTCCGACATGTTAACCACGTTGCGATTGATATCTTGAGTAACTTGAGACTGCTCTTCGGCTGCGGTTGCTACTTGCGTGTTTGAATCGTTGATGTTGGCGACCGACTCGGTAATTCCAACCAACGCTTCATTCGCTTGTTGCGTCAGCTCGTTGTTGCGGCTAAGCATATCAAGGCTGACTTGCATACTGTCATTCGCCAGCCCAGACTGCGCTTGAAGCTCTTCAATGATCGTTTGGATCTCTTGTGTCGAGTCTTGAGTACGCGCTGCTAGCATGCGTACTTCATCAGCTACTACCGCAAAACCACGACCAGATTCACCAGCTCGCGCCGCTTCAATCGCAGCATTCAATGCTAGCAAGTTGGTCTGCTCAGATACGCCGCGAATCACTTCAATAACATCGTTGATCTGTACAGATTGCTCTTTTAGACGCAAAACAACTTGCGCTGCATCGTTCAATGCTTGAGACATTTGCGCACTTGCTTCCGCACTTTCTTGGAAGATAGCCAAACCTGATTGAGCAAGTCCATCAGCTTCACGCGCGGTTGCGTCAGCAGAGGTCGCGTTATCACTCACATTATTCGCAGTGCTTGCAAGCTCGTTAACCGCAGATGCAACTTGCTCGATCTCCGCTAACTCTTGTTGAGCGTTCGCTTCCGCTTGCGTCATTACCGCAGCTAATTCGGTCGATGCAGATGCAACTTCCTCACTAATACGGGTTAACTGGTCCACAGTGTTGTATAACTGCTCTGCGGTTTGGTTTACATCTTTGCTCAGCTTAGAGATCTCATTGTCCCCATCGACATCTGCACGTACTGATAGATTACCCATTGCTAACTGACGCATCACTTCTTGCAGCTTTTGGATTGGTGTAACAATCATGCCAGATAGGAACCAAGCGCCTATCAATGAGAAAGCAAATACCGCTAAAACCGTCAACATAGCGTTATTTTGCACACGTTCATTTTGCTGATGACTTCTGATAGTAGATTGTTCAGCTTGCTCGTTTACATGCTTTGATAGTGTGTTAATTTGTTGGACCATTTCTCGGCCAACATTGCGATACTCTTTGACAAATGCACGGTACTCGCTATCCGATTTCAAACCTTGATCGTATTGGTTGAAGAAAGCAACTGAGCGCTCTGAATATCGCACATAGGATTCAATTGCTTGGCGAACTTTAACGGCATCGTCACGGAATAGGTTTCGGGCTTCAATTGCGCTTAAATCGGCATCAACTTGCTTTAAGCCTTCTTTCAATTCGGTTAGAAAATTCTCACGACGAGAAGCATCGTAAATAGCGTAAACCGCGCTTATGCGCAGAGGGTAAATTTGGTCGTCAATACTCGCCAATGTGTCTTTGTGAAAAACCAAAGATTCTTGGTTGGAAGCAATAACATCTTGCTCTGCTTGAAGATTGTTTTTAGTAATCCAAAGAGCAATAAACAAAACAATCGCGGTAAATAATACCGGAACCAAAATTTGCGTTCGTACTGACAAATTTTTCAGTGATAACTGCATGACAGGGCCTCAGTTGTATGCGTGATGTCTATATCCAAACAAACTCGAGCAGTGCCTATAACAACGTTACTTTTCGGCAGTTTGAATATCTATGCTTCCTTGCGACGGGATAAATCCCAGACGAATAAACAAGTGGCGAATATTAGAGGTTGATCACACTTTTGTCTAGTACAAAAACTCTCCATTTTCAATCTGTTATTGACAATATCCCGACAGTGGCGTCGGGATATTGTCGTTATGATAAATTATGATCACTTATGATGAGATACATTCACATTTAGGACGGTTTCAGCCTATTTTCTCAACGAATTGAGCTTAGCTTGAGCAAGGCCAAAAATGGTATCGATTGGATAAGAGCCTTCATCGGTTGGCTCACCAGCAACTTTCCCCGTAAACAATTCGATAGCTTCAGTAACATGGTCAATCGCCCAAATATTAAACTCACCTTTTTCGACTGCTTTCACGATGTCGGAACGAAGCATTAGATTGTGAACATTAGAGCGCGGAATAATGACCCCCTGCCCGTCATGACGACCTTTAATTACACACACATCATAAAAGCCTTCGATCTTTTCGTTTACGCCACCAATAGGCTGAGCTTGACCAAATTGATTCATCGACCCTGTTATCGCAATGTCTTGTCGATTTGGTTGCTTTGAAAAAGCAGACACAACCGCACATAACTCAGCCATGCTGGCACTATCACCATCAACACCACCGTAAGATTGCTCAAAGGTAATGGTTGTCGTTAATGGCACTCGTGCCGTTTTACCAAATACGGAAGATAAGTAGGCAGACAAAATCATTACGCCCTTAGAGTGAATACTGCCACCCAAATCCACGCTGCGCTCGATATCGATAACATCCCCATCACCGTAACACGTCGTCGCTGTGATGCGATTCGGTGCACCAAACATGTAGTCACTAGTGCTCAATACCGAAAGTGCGTTCACTTGGCCTACGGCTTCTCCTTCGGTGCGAATCAGCGTTGTGCCGTTAATAAAGGTTTCCATTACGTTATCGCGTAATCGGCTTACTCGCATTTCTTGGTTATTGAGCGCCTCTTCAACATGCCCAATACGGATCATGTTGGAGTTGGCTTGACGAGCCACGTAGTTCGACTCTCGAAGCAAGTTGGCGATATTAGCCGAATGTAGAGATAGCTTGGATTGGTCGCCAGACAAACGTGAGCTGTATTCGATGATCCGAGCAATGGCTTTGCGATCGCAATGCAGCATATTGTTGTCATGCACCACGCTAGAGATAAAGCGCGCGTAATGCAGCTCAGACTCCGGCGTACGTTTCATTTCGTCTTCGAAATCTGCCGTCACACGGAACAACTCGCTGAACTCTGGATCGTAATGTTGGAGTAATTGGTAAGTTCGGTAATCACCAAATAAGATAATTTTGATATCAAGCGGAATCGGTTCAGGATCGAGTGATACCGCCCCCGTCAATGTGACCTCTTTTTCTAGAGACGTAAAACTCAATTGACGAGCACGCAATGCGCGCTTCAAACCATCCCAAACGTAAGGCTGTTCAAGTACTTTCTGAGCATCCATTAATAGAACGCCGCCATTCGCCTTATGCAAGCTCCCTGCGCGAATCAGCGAGAAGTCGGTAAACACCGTTCCCTTGAAAGTGGCAGTCTCAATCGACCCGAAGAGTGAATGATAGTTGGGATTTTCTTCAACAACGATAGGAAATTCGCTGCTTTTACGGCTTACCAAGACGTTCACTTTATAACGACGTGGCAATTTTTTATCCAAGGATGCCGTCGCAATTTCGCCTTGCTCGCCACTTTGGTCAAGGAAGATATCTGCGTTTTCAACAATATCTTTTTGCAGCTCAGTTAAGTAGGTTTTGATTTCGGAATATTGCGCGTAATCCACTTTGAGTTTTTTGATGAAGTGAGTAATCACATCAAGCGTCACTTCATCATTGAGCTTTTTGATTTTATCGCTGTATGTCTCTTCCCACTCCGTAAGCTCACGAACCATCGAGCGCAATCGCACTTCGAGTTCATCAATAGCATCGCTGAATTGCTCTTGTTCTTTTTTGCTTAGTGCATCAAAAGACTCTTCCGTATGAAGCTCATCACCGTTCATGGCGACAAACTGATAATCCCCCTGTGTAGTCAGTGTTAGGCTGATGCCTTTTTCTTTTGCCTCTCGACTAATACGATCCAGCTCGTTTTGTTGCTTAGCTGCCAATTGATTTTTTAATCGCTCAGCGCGGCTAAAGTACATTTCATTGTCGAATGCTAGGGGTAAAGCATTCAATAATTTGCCCATTAAAGCTTCAATATCAACACGTAGCTTATTTCCGATACCACAAGGCAGCTTTAATACCTTTGGTGTACGGGTATCCTCAAAGTTCGCAACGTAACACCAATCAAACAGGGCTGCTGCATCGTGTTGGTGACGATTCAGATAGCGCAAGATCATGGTGCGTTTACCTAGCCCATTCTGACCAATGGCGTAGATGTTATACCCTTTCTCTTTGATGGACATCGCAAACTCGACCGCTTTTTGCGCGCGCTCTTGGCCCACGATTTCATCAATTGGAGGTAACTCCTTGGTCGACTTACATGGCATATTCTCTAGATCTGCTACAGAATATAGCTGCTTAGCTTCCAATCTTAGTATTGCCATATCCACTTCCTTTTTTCTTATTTTCGTTATTTGAGTGTAGAGATTATTTGCTTAATTTTAAGTGATTTACCTTCCACCCTAGATTGATTGGACATTTTATGAACACATAAGTGATATTAACACGCACTTGCAATTGATAATCAATTTCATTTAATATCTAAACAAATCAAATGTTGTGGAGATGGATATGAATATTGAGCAATGCTGGATGCGCTACTTAAAAGCGGAGCAACTGATGGAACAAGGCCATTGGCCAGAAGCTCATCGTTTATATGACGACGTGCTCAACAATCTACCCAACCACATTCATCTAGCGCTAGAAAATGCACAAACTAAACCTTGCCAGTTTGTATGTCTCATTACGGGGCTTAGAGATGCCAGCGTGACGCAATCAGAGATTCTCAACAAACTCGGCTTACAGCATGATGCGTTCTCAATACTCAATCAAACTTACGCGCTATTTCAATTTTTGCAGCTAGAGAGCCATGAACTGATTGAGCGCGTAGGTCACCTACTTGGTCAACAGAGCGAAGACTTGTTAGCTCACATGGCGGCATTTTGCTCTGCCCAACGTAATGCTCAATGGATGATAGAACTCGAGCACGTAACGCGCGCGCATGAGCAGTTCTTACATTTGCAAGCAATGAGTTCGGCAAAATCTTCGCCTTCTCACCTGTATAATTAATCTAAAGCTCAAGCATTGAGGCCAGCTAGGTTTATGCTGTCCATTGCTTGAGTATCATTTGCTTTATCAACCACAAGGATCTGTGATGTCTTCTAAAACCATTCTTTCGGTGAACAACCTATCAGTCAGCTTTACGACAAACGATGGGATCGTCGATGCAGTAAAGAATGTTAGCTTCGATTTAAAAGCAGGCGAGACGCTGTCCATCGTTGGCGAATCTGGCTCTGGCAAGTCAGTATCAACCAACGCACTGATGAAACTACTGCCAGACAACGCTATTGTGCATGAAAGCTCATCCATCATGTTTGAGGGTAGCTCCATCTTGGATAAAACAGAGCGTGAAATGCAAAGTATTCGCGGTGATCGCATTGGCATGATTTTTCAAGAGCCGATGACCTCACTAAACCCGTACATGCGGGTGGGTATCCAAGTCGCTGAGGCCATCATGTGTCACCGCCCGGTCGACAGACGAACAGCAAAAGCAAAGGTGTTAGAGCTGTTTGAATTGGTTCATATGCCAAACCCAGAAAAAGCGTACAACAAGTACCCACACGAATTTTCTGGTGGTCAATTGCAACGCATCATGATTGCGATGGCACTGATTAACGAGCCCGATATTTTGATCGCCGACGAACCTACAACAGCGTTGGATGTCACGGTTCAAGCAGAAGTGTTGCACCTGATTAAAGAAATTCAGGCTCAGATGGGCATGGCAATCCTATTTATTACTCATGACTTAGGCGTCGTAAAACACTTTGCAGACCGTGTCATTGTGATGTGTAAAGGAGAAGTCGTCGAAGAAGGCGAAACGCAAACACTCTTCGAGGACCCAAAGCACGAATACACACGTATGCTAATCAACTCGATTCCTAAAGGCAGTAAGGAGCCTATTAGCGAAAGTGCTACACAGCTTTTAAAGGCCGACGATATACGAGTCAAATTCTTGGTAAAGTCGCATTTTATTGCGAGCAAGAATGAGTACTTCGAAGCGGTAAAAGGCATTTCTCTTGAGCTTAAACAAGGAGAGACCCTCGGGATCGTTGGGGAGTCCGGTTCAGGTAAGTCTACACTCGGCCGAGCTTTGATAGGTCTACTGACCTCAACTGGCAAAATAGAATATAAAGGCCAAGATATGGCCTTGCTGACAAACAAAGAACGTTTTGAGCTGAAAAAAGACGTTCAGATGGTATTCCAAGACCCTTATGGTTCGCTTTCTCCTCGTATGACTATCGGCGAGATCATCACAGAAGGATTAACTGTCCACCAACCAATGTTGAGTAAAAAAGAACGTATGCAGAAAGCGCGCAACGTGCTCCGTGAGGTCCGCTTAGATCCCGCGTCCATCAACCGTTATCCGCACGAGTTTTCAGGAGGCCAGCGTCAGCGTATTGCTATCGCGCGAGCACTGATCCTTGAACCTTCGTTTATTCTGCTTGATGAGCCAACCTCTGCATTAGACCGCTCGGTGCAACTGACAGTGATTGACCTTCTGAAAGATTTGCAGAAAAAGCATAACATTGGCTACTTGTTTATTAGCCACGATCTATCAGTCGTCAAAGCCCTTTCTGATCGTGTTCTTGTCATGCAAAAGGGCGAGGTCATGGAGCAAGGAAGCGCACAAGAGATTTTCCATCACCCAAAAAGTGAGTACACTAGAAAACTGATTGATGCCTCATTTGATCTTGAAAACAATGAAAATCAAAATGATGCTGCTTAGATTCATCACAGTTTCATATTAATGAACTAGGATTAAGTAAAGATGATTATTTCATCTTTACTTGAGAATGGCGTAGCTGCCTTTCGGTTTGGCCGCCGAGACTGGTTGGTTCATCGAGTCAGACTTAGTCACCCTGACTCAACAATACTGAAAAATAGTATTACTTGAGTTCCCCCAACCATGAAAAATGCCGCGATTCTGTCGCGGCATTTTTTATTCTCTAAAGCTCAAAATCGTTAAATCGAACCGATACCCATGTTGTATAGCGTAAATGCGTACACATCGGTCGTGAGATCGATTTGCTTGCTGAGCGGCATACCGGCACCATGACCGGCATTCACATCAATACGAATCAACACCGGATTTTCGCCTTGCTGTTTGTCTTGCAGTTCAGCAATAAACTTATACGAGTGAGCAGGCACAACTCGGTCGTCATGATCAGCGGTTGTCACCAAGGTAGCAGGGTATTGCACGCCTTCTTTTACATTGTGAACAGGTGAATACCCAAGTAAGTATCGGAACATCGCTTCACTTTGTTCTGACGTGCCGTAGTCGTACTTCCAGCCTTCACCAGACGTAAATGTGTGGTAACGCAGCATATCAAGCACACCAACCGCAGGCAGCGCAACTTTGAATAGTTCAGGACGTTGCGTCATACACGCTCCAACTAACAAACCACCGTTAGAACCACCACGAATCGCTAGGCGCTCCGAGCTGGTGTAGTCATTTTCAATTAGGTATTCCGCTGCCGCAATAAAGTCATCAAACACGTTTTGCTTTTGCTGCTGAGTGCCCGCATTGTGCCAAGCTTTACCATATTCACCGCCGCCTCGCATGTTGGCGACAGCGTAAATGCCACCCAATTCTAGCCAGTTGGCCACATTGCCAGAAAACATCGGAGTGAGGCTGATGTTAAAACCGCCATAACCATACAGCATGGTTGGCGCACTGCCATCAAGCGAGATGCCCTTCTTATATGAGATGATCATTGGAACTTGCGTGCCATCTTTTGAGGTGTAGAACACCTGTTTTGACTCATACTCATTGCGATCGAACGGCGCTTTTGATTCTTGGTAAAGCGTCGATGCACCAGATTCGACATCAAATGAGAAGATCGTCGGTGGTGTCACGTAGTTAGTAAAGGTGTAATACAGCGTGGTTTCTTCTTTTTTACCCGCTAGACCGTAAGCCGTGCCCTCTCCCGGCAGTTCTACATCTCGAATCCACTCACCTTGGTAGTTAAACTGCTGCACTTTAGAAAGCACATCCACCATATAAGTCGCAAACAGATAACCGCCACCTTTGCTGATTTCTAGCGGCTGTTCTTGTTCAGCAATCACGTCAGCCCATTGTTCTGTCTGAGTGTTGTAGCTGACAACTTTGCCGTTCGGCGCATCTAGGTTGGTGTAAAGCAGCAAGGTTTCGTCTTGACTATCAATTAAGTAGGTGTCGCCTTGCGTTGTATCACGAAGCGTCACAATCGCTTGGGACTCAGACTGTAAATCGATATAAAACAGACGATTACCCGATGTAGATTCTGCGCCAGAGATAATGAGGAAGCGATCATCTGTCGTCGTCGTACCAGACACATAACGATGAACTTGCGTATCCAACTCACCAAAAATCACTTTGTCTTCAGATTGAGATGTACCAAGTTCATGATAATAAAGCTTGTGATGCTCAGTTCGAGCAGACAACTCGCTGCCTTGCGGCTTATCGTAGCTTGAGTAATAGAAGCCTTTGCTGCCCAGCCAAGAAATCGACGTAAACTTCGCATCAACAATCTCAGGCTCTAACTGTTCTTTGGTTTCCGTATCAATGATAAAGATCTTACGCCAATCACTGCCCCCTTCCGAGATGGAATACGCGACCAAACGGTAGTCTTTAGAGAAGCTGACTTCGCCAAGAGAGGTCGTGCCCTCTTCGGAGAAAGTATTTGGATCAAGGAAAACCTCGGCTTCTCCCTCGCCTTTACGTCGATACAATACGCTTTGGTTTTGCAAACCGTCGTTTTTGTAGAAGTAGGTGTAGTCACCACGTACAAATGGCTGGGAATATTTTTCGTAGTTTTGGCTGTTCGCGACTAAGTCACGGATTTGTTGGCGGTACGGGATCTGACCAAGGAAATCGAACGTGACCGAATTTTGACCCGAAACCCATTGTGCGGTTTCTTCACTTCGATCATCTTCTAACCAGCGATAAGGGTCGGCAATGTCGTGACCAAAATAAGTGTCCACGACAGAATCTTTACGTGTTTTTGGGTAATGCATAACGTCCGTGTTACTCCGTTGTTTTTGTTAAGTTGTTTATCTTCAATCGTTTTATAGCGGTGATTACCTTAGAGCACCCAATTTTGATTTCAACGACATTGTTTTAAATCTATGAAGAACCTAGAAATAATGAGATATCGTTAAGTATCGGTCACGAATGTGCTCAATAAGCAGCTTCACTTTGTTCGGTGGTTGACGAGTAAAAGGATACACCGCGTAGATACCCAACTTTTTACCTACTAATTCAGGAAAAATATCCACCAGTTGACCATTACGAATATCGTGATACACCAAGCAGCGCGGGACGTAAGCAATACCATGGCCGCCCAGAGCGGCTTTACGTAATGCGGTCGCGTTATCAGTAGAAAAGCAGCCCGATACTTTGACGATGTAATTGCCATCTTCTCCTTTAAACTCCCAATCCGTTGCACCTGTGGTTTGGTAAGCGTATTGCAGACAATTGTGCGTGGTGAGATCAATCGGCTCGATCGGTTTCCCATTTTTCGCAATATAAGAAGGTGACGCGCATACCACCCATTGGGAATCGAGAATATGTCGTGCGATCAAACTAGAGTCGGCTAGGTAGCCAGTTCGAATGACTAAATCGTAACCATCAGCCACTAAATCGACAAAGCGATTATCCAATGACATGTCCACGGTCAGACCCGGATGAAGGTTACAAAATTCGGCAACAGCATCAGCAAGTATCAAATCTCCAGAGATACACGGCACGGACATTTTTATATGACCGCTCACATTCTCTCCAAAGCCTGCAACAGCATCCATAGCCTCCTGAGTGGCCTGCTTCACATTTTTAGCACTGTGGAGTAACACCTTACCTGCCTCGGTCAAGGTTAATTTGCGCGTTGTTCGATATAATAGCTGAGCCCCTATTTCTTCCTCCAACCTCGCCATTCTTTTGCTAACTACCGAATTTGTAAGGTTATTTGCCTCTGCAACCTTACTAAAGCTGCCAAGTTCGATTACTTGAGAAAATAGGATTAAGTCGTCTGCTCTCATACCATTATGTCACTTTTGGAATTAATTATTTTCATTATTTCCCTATATCAACAAAAAATAAAGGAGTAAATTCACGCCAAATTAACAAAACCATTACAACAAAAAGTCACCTCTACAGCGGATTGACACCGTTCGAGAAGTCAGCGTACGAAGGATGTACAAATGAGTGAAACCCTACTTGCCCTAGTGGCATTTTCGCCAATTGTTGTTGCCGCCATCTTATTGGTTGGTCTCAACTGGCCTGCTAAAAAAGCCATGCCTGTTGCGTTCGGTCTAACCGTCGCTATCGCACTAATGTTTTGGGATATGTCAGCCAATCGCGTACTGGCCTCCGTATTCCAAGGACTGGGCATTACTGTCTCTGTTCTATGGATCGTGTTTGGTGCCATCTTCTTGCTCAACACTTTAAAACACACTGGAGCGATCACCACAATCCGTAATGGATTTACCGATATTTCGGCTGACCGCCGTGTACAAGCCATCATCATTGCTTGGTGCTTTGGCTCGTTCATTGAAGGCGCATCTGGGTTCGGTACCCCGGCAGCAATCGCTGCACCACTACTGGTTGCAATCGGCTTTCCTGCGCTAGCCGCTGTCCTTATGGGCATGATGATTCAGTCAACGCCTGTTTCATTCGGCGCGGTAGGCACGCCTATCATCGTAGGTGTAAACAAAGGTTTAGACACCCATAACATCAGTGAGTCGTTGGCCGCACAAGGTGCAACGTGGGAAATGTACCTGCAAGATATCACAGCGCACGTTGCTGTCATTCACGCAGTCGTAGGTACGATGATCCCAGTATTAATGGCGATGATGTTAACACGTTTCTTCGGCAAGAACAGAAGCTGGAGTGAAGGTCTGGATATTCTACCATTTGCACTATTCGCTGGTGTCTCTTTCACCGTTCCATACGCGTTAACCGGTGTTTTCTTAGGTGCAGAGTTCCCTTCACTTATCGGTGGTTTGGTTGGTCTGTCTATCGTTGTTACCGCAGCGAAAAAAGGCTTCTTAGTACCAAAGACTAAGTGGGATTTCGAAAGCGAAGACAAGTGGCCTGCAGAGTGGTTAGGCTCGCTAAAAGTCGATCTAAACGACAATCCGGGCAAGCCAATGAGCATCGTAAAAGCTTGGGTTCCATATGTAATGCTGGCAGTTATTCTCGTCGCAAGCCGCGTAAGCCCTGAGCTGAAAGGCTTTGTACAAAGCGTAAGTTTGTCGTTCAGCAACATTCTTGGTGAGACTGGCGTTAGCGCTGCGATTCAGCCGTTATACCTTCCTGGAGGCATTCTGGTGTTTGTCGCACTACTTGCTGCAATGTTACAAAGCGGTAGTGTAAAGCCATTGCGTGAAGCGTTTGGCGAGTCAAGCAAAACACTGATTGGGGCGGGTTTTGTCTTGGTATTTACCATTCCGATGGTTCGTATCTTTATCAACTCAGGCATCAACGGTGCTGACCTAGCAAGTATGCCCGTCACAACCGCAAACTTCGCCTCTGACCTTGTTGGTTCTGCGTTCCCAGCGCTGAGTGCCACCGTTGGTGCACTGGGTGCGTTCATCGCTGGCTCAAACACGGTATCAAATATGATGTTCAGCCAGTTCCAATTCGAAGTGGCACAAACGTTGTCTATTTCGAGTGTGATTGTTGTATCACTCCAGGCCGTCGGTGCTGCCGCAGGTAACATGATTGCGATTCACAACGTTGTTGCCGCATCAGCCACGGTAGGTTTGCTTGGTCGTGAAGGCGCAACATTGCGTAAGACGATTATCCCTACGTTCTACTACATTGTAATGACAGGCATTATTGGATTGGTGCTGATTTATGGCTTCCAAATGACAGATGTCTTGATGAAGTAACGCGAAATGCAGGGTTTACAGCCCTGCCTAATTTGACACAGCTGTCTGCACTACTACCCCGACATGTTGATTTAGCTTGCTACATCAATTCCCCCGACAGCTGTGTCACCCTTTCCAGTTTGCATAACTGATTGAGTGATTTAATAAAATTTTTCAACCAATTATGTAAATGGGTTACCAACATCACCGATTCAAACGTAAGTGAACCATAGGTAACTATACTCATTTTGATGTCTTCACTGCTTTGCGATGAAGACTCAACGAAAGAGCAAATTGCTCCACAACTTTGCTTAGAATAACCGCTAGGACACCATTATGATTATCTCAGCTTCTACTGACTACCGCGCTGCCGCGAAAGCCAAGCTTCCCCCGTTTCTATTCCATTATATTGATGGCGGCTCTTACGACGAACGCACGCTGAAGCGTAATACTGACGATTTAGGTGATGTCGCTCTTCGCCAACGCGTCCTACGCGATATGACAGATTTGAGCCTCGAAACCGAGATCTTCGGTGAGAAACTGGCAATGCCAATCGCGCTAGCTCCTGTTGGTCTAACTGGTATGTACGCGCGCCGAGGCGAGGTGCAAGCAGCAAAAGCAGCCGAGAAAAAAGGCATCCCATTTACTATGTCGACTGTTTCGGTTTGTCCGATTGAAGAAGTCGCACCTGCAATTGAACGTCCAATGTGGTTCCAGCTTTACGTGCTTAAAGATCGTGGCTTTATGAAAAACGTACTTGAGCGTGCAAAAGCAGCAGGCGTAACAACGCTGGTGTTTACCGTTGATATGCCAGTTCCTGGCGCACGTTACCGTGACATGCACTCAGGTATGAGTGGCCCTAACGCGGCCATGCGTCGTGTATTCCAGGCGATGCGCCACCCAAGCTGGGCGCTGGATGTGGGTCTACTTGGTAAACCGCACGACTTAGGTAACATCTCAACTTATCGTGGCGAACCAACAAAGCTAGAAGATTACATCGGCTGGTTAGGCGCAAACTTCGACCCTTCTATCTCCTGGAAAGATCTTGAGTGGATTCGTGATTTTTGGGATGGCCCAATGGTTATCAAAGGCATTCTAGATGAAGAAGACGCGAAAGATGCGGTACGTTTCGGCGCAGATGGCATTGTGGTATCTAACCATGGTGGCCGTCAGTTAGATGGCGTACTTTCAAGTGCTAAAGCACTACCAAGCATTGCGGATGCGGTAAAAGGTGATCTTAAGATCTTCGTAGACTCTGGTATTCGTACTGGTCTTGATGTCGTTCGTATGCTCGCACTTGGTGCAGACTGTACGCTTCTTGGCCGTTCATTTGTGTACGCATTGGCAGCACAAGGCGGAGCAGGCGTTGAAAATCTACTGGATCTGTACGATAAAGAAATGCGTGTAGCAATGACGCTGACTGGCGCTAAGTCTATCGCGGATCTTTCACGCGATTCGCTAGTGAAAATCCCATAATCTTTGCAATCGAGCAAAACAGAAACGAAAAAACGAGCCAACAGTGGCTCGTTTTTTATTGCTCTTCAACCCGATAATTTGACGAGCAAGCTAGCTAACTTGGTGAACGTACTCGATCACGACTTGGTTTCCGTCGATAAACACGTTACTGATATCGCCATCCACCGTCACACGATTTTGTAAATAAACGGTACCAGATGCAGATAGGTCACGCTCCGTCAAAGACGGAATCACCTGACCAGGACGTACATGTAGCTGCTCGCATAGCTGTTTTACAAAACCTAGCGTCAGTGGAGAATTACCACGTAACAAGCCAGAAAACTCGTGTAGACTCAAACCAAGGCGCTTCGCCATTTCCATTTGAGTGATGTGCATTTTGGCTTTTTGTGACATCCAGATGTCGTAGAGCGCGTTTCGATCCAGCTCTGTAAATTCCATATCTGCCTCCGCTAATTCAAGAGCCAATACACTCTCACACTTACTTAAGATAAATGTTAGCGATAAGTCAGAGAAGTTATAATTGATCGTCCAAATATCAACCCTCAATCATTGGTAGCGTACCTCTGAACATGCATGAGGCGGTCGCTCAGCAAAACGTAAAGGTAACTATCTTGTCATTGGAAGGAAAAGTCCATCTCGGGCGGTTTAGACATAAGTAAATGATTTAAAGGAAATCACTGGGGTGAAGGAGTAATATCTGCTACCTTTCCTTCCATGGTTCACTAGAAATAAGTTACATATGCCACAGTGGTTTACCGAATTACAAAGCTACATTGAAACGTCTCATCAAAATTGGAGTGGAAGCGTCCTTTTCATTACGCTCGCTAGCTTTATAGCTTGGATAGCTTGGCGGCTGATCCGCTCTCGCCTCGCTGCGCTCGTAGAGAAAACGCCCTTCCACTGGGATGACATGTTGCTTGATGCGCTAAAAGCGCCCGTCAGCACACTCATTTGGTGTTGGCCAGCAACCGTCTCTATTGGCATCATATTGGAGAGCGAGCTCAACGATAAAATAAACTGGTTAAGTACGCTGAAACTGATTTTAATCATCAGCATCTTCGTATGGACCGTTATGCGGCTCATTACCAATGTTGAAGAGCATGTTCTCGAACAAAAGAACCGAGATGAAACAACAGTACAAGCGATAGCTAAGGTCGCGCGCCTGTTCTTTATTACCGTCGGAATTCTAACCGTAATGCAGGCATTTGGTCTGTCACTATCGGGCCTACTTACCTTCGGTGGTGTTGGTGGCTTGATCGTCGGTTTAGCGGCGAAGGATTTGCTGTCTAACTTTTTTGGAGGTCTTATGATCTACTTCGATCGTCCATTTAAAGTTGGCGATTGGATCCGTTCTCCAGACCGACAAATAGAGGGGACGGTAGAACGCATTGGCTGGCGTATGACCATTATCCGAACTTTCGATAAGCGTCCACTGTATGTGCCAAACTCAGTGTTTAGCAGCATTGTCGTAGAAAACCCATCTCGCATGCTGAACCGACGTATCTACGAAAAAATTGGACTTCGTTACGACGATGCTGAAAAAATGCCGCAAATTATCACCGCGGTAAAAGAAATGCTGAAAAATCACAAAGACATTGATGCACGCCAAACACTTATCGTCAACTTCGATACATTCGGTCCATCATCGTTGCACTTCTTTATCTATACCTTTACTAAAACCGTGAATTGGGTGAGATACCATGAGGTTAAGCAGGACATACTGCTTAAGGTAATCAACATCATTAAAGAGCACGATGCAGATATCGCGTTCCCTACTCAGACGCTTAAGCTTGATCCTATACAAATGGTAAAAGCGGAAGAGCAAGAAGATCACGGCTTCTAGTTCTCACCAATACCCAAATAATCAAGCCCGCTGTGTTTAAGCGGGCTTTTTATTTTTCTTCGCATGAAGTGGTTATTGTTGCGTTAACACCATACGTGCATTCAGCGGTTGGATTGGGCGATTGTTTTTCCCCATTACTTCCGAAAAAGATTTTATCTGCTCAGGAGAAATAGTTTGTGCTTCTTTCATCACCAACCAACGTACACCTTCAGAGCATGGCGGTGTCGTTAGTGAGCCGTTAAAGCGGTAGTAGTCTTTATCACTTGGGATAAGGGCATCAGCATCAAATGGAACCTTGATGGTAACGTCTTGATCTTTAGTTGGAATGTTAGCTAGCATCTTAGCTAGATCTGGGTTCGCGTCACCCAGTTTAAAGAACACCGCGACAACAGCTAGATGACCTACTTTGTCGGCATGCACAAAGTGTACTTCTAGTGGGTATTCTTTACCATCCACATGGTTTTCAGATGGCGTATGGAAGTGGAACTGTTTCAACGTAAACTCTTTACCATCAATGGTGAGTGTGTTTTTACCTTCTAAACCAGTCTGTAAAGTGTGACCGTTGTTCAGCAGTGAAATTGCCTTACCTTCGTAGTCGAAATCCAATTTTTCTAGCTTCGCTTCGGTCGCCGATTCAATGTTGATTGGGCTCTGGTTTTGACCTTTTGCGCACTCAGATGCAAACTCACCCCAATGAGCTGGCCCATGGTTTCCCTCGTAGCCCCAGCTTGCTGCATAAGCTGTTCCTGTAAATACCAGTGCCAAACCTAATGTTGTTAGTGACTTCTTCATCATTTTCCTTATTTCTGAAAGTTAAATTCCGTGAGAATAAAGCCATACTAATCTCACAAAATTAAGCAGTGACAGAGTGAAAACTATGATTACAAAAGATTTTTGGAATAGAAGCCTCTAATGATGTAATTGACATGATGCTCAAAATTGAACGTCAACGATTATTGAATCGGTGTAAGTACCTGCAGGAGGGGTCGTTTGGCTGGTTAGTATCTGCGCGCGATAATTATAATTCTGTGGAGTGATACCATCCGGAATGGAGCCGCCAGTATCGACGTCACTGTGTTCACGACGTTCAGAACTGGTTCCTCCCCAGCGATCCATCGATGATGACTTATAGATTTCATACTCCAAATAGTGACCACTAGAAATCATTCGCCGCTGACCGCCGGACGCATTTAGGCCGTCATTCAAGCCAATGGAGAAGGAACTATTCTTGGTACAAGTTAACGATATAACCTGACTGACTGGTTCAAAACCGGCCACTAATGGGGACGAACCAAAATCAATATCTGGCGCTGTGATCATACAATCAGGGGTCACTTCCAACTCAACCGTAATCACGCTTTGAGCGCTGCCATTGGCGCGGCCAATGCATACCCCTAGAACCCCGATACCCTTACAGTAATCCCAAATCCAGGTTACGGTGATTTGGTCTTTATAAGTCCCAGCGGAAAGATTACTACCCACTCCCGTCCGAGCATAGAGCGGAAACTCGGCTTGAGTGCCAAACAACCCGAGTAAATCGAGTAACCCGATTTCAAAAAAATTGTAAGTTTGGCCGAATACATACTCTTGTGAAAGACCTGGATCGCCAAAAATCTGATAGCTGAGCTCCGAACTCGGATCATCCTCATTTAATAGCAAACCATTATTTATACTGTTAAACGTTGCTGATACGTAGTCGCCACTTAACAAAGACACAAGTGTAGAAAAGTCACACGTAATCCCCGCATGAGGCTGAGCTGAGCTTTGCTGCTGAGAGCTTGAAACAGTAAACGAAGAAACATTGCCAAACAAGATTAAAGGTGCTGCCGCCGTGAGCTGACAAGCCATTGTCGAGCACGAGAAAAAGAGAAGTAGGCTAGCAAACCAGCTGCGCAAAATCATAGTGCGGTCTCTTCTTCGGCTTTGATACAAACCTGCTCAGGCAATGTTTGTATTTTTTGACTGTCACGCTGATACAACCCCTCAATAAACACTTTACATGGCGACTGTCCTTGAGGATAAAACTGAATATAGCGGCCTGGGTCAACGCCTTCAAAGTACGTAAAACCATCCCAACCAATTTGGCTTGTTAAGCCCGTTTCTGAGCGGCCATATGTACCAATCGGAAGGAACAAATGATTTTCGTCTACCACCGTCATGCTCAGTGCAATTTGTAGCTCTATTGGGAACTCTAACAGGTAGCCGTAGCCCGAATGTATCGAAGCAAACTGCTCTGTCGCAGAAAACGCAGCATTGGCTGGTAAATTAAGTGGATCGATTTCATATTTGGCGGTGTAATACGCCGTAGCCCAAGGAACAAGTAGGTAACCTTCATCGTCTGTCACTCCGACAATTTGATTTTCATATTTAACCGGAATACCTTCAAAACCACTGGTGCTCACCACCGCGAAGCTGTCATACACTTCATTCGCCGGGAATATTTCTCCATCCAACGTAGAGACCGAACCTGCCATTTCCGCAAAATAATCATAGTCGCCACTGGTGCCATTTAACCCAGCTCTGAACTGCGCCCATGACGCACGGTAGGTCAAATCGGCCTGTTTACGGTTTTCTGGGTCTTCGTTAATATCATGCGCTAAATTGACGCCCCACCCACCTCGTATTGGCGCAAGGCGGCTGTAACCCACTCGCCCTCTAACATCGCCATCGTCCTCTCTTTTCAGCGTTAGCCCCGAACTTCCCCCCAAAGAACTGAAAGGTAGAGAGAATTGCGCCAACGTAACACTCTGACCACCAATACTATGGTTGTAAGAAAGGGACATATTGATATTAAAAGGCAGAGCGTAGCTATAAGTAAGGTTTAGGGTACGTGAATCTGAGTCGGATTGTTGAATATCAAAGTATCCACCAGAAAGTGAGCCCCAATCTCCCAAACGGACTCCCATATTGATTTGTGATAGATGACGCGACGCGAGTGAAGCGTCCTTGCCTTCATCGAGCATTTCGTAATTTGGTAAATGAGATAAGGTATAAAAGTCGACTTGTTCTACTTGAGTTCGAGCAGCGAAGCTAAACAGCCGAGACTGATAACTATAACCTAGCGCATATGAGGTAGATTGATCCTGAAAATTACTCACACGAAACGAGGCATCCACCGTACCCAAGTTGAAAGCATTGGTGACAAAGCCCAGCCCCGCAACGATCAGGTCGTCTTTTGCTTCAGCTTGAGCTTCTAGTGTTAACCAATCAGTCATGCCATGACGCAGAGCGGTAACCACGCCACCGTCTCCATAGTCGTTAGATGCATTACCGAAATTTTCTCTGATCGCACCAATACTCGCACTGTAAGATGTAAATCCGGTCTTGAGTAGATCGGAAGAGAGAAAAAATGGGCTGGTCATGACCGTTTGCTTACCTTGAGCATCCGTTGCAATTACCGTTGCTTCCCCAGCACCAGAGAGCATTGGAATATCGTTAATAATGAAAGGACCGGGCCCAACATTCATTGAGTCAGTTTTAAAGCCATTGATAAACAAATCTAACGTAGTGGGCGCTGTGACCTCACCGTAAAATGCAGGTAACGGCGTCGTCACGACATCCGGACGCATAGAGAAATCATGCGACAACTGAATACCCGCCAGTCTTACTGGTTGGCTCCAAGATAAAGGGCGAACAATATAGTCCCCTACCTCCATACGAATTCGCTTCTCTTGATTGACGTACTCGTAACTCGTATCAAAACGAGTGTACTGGCTGCTTTGCTGGGACTGAACATCGCGATGAAAGTTAGATTTAAATATCCCGGTAGTAGAAAAAACGCCAAACTCAGAAAAGGCTCTGACTTCATGATTGATAGAAACCTCCTTTTGTCGGCTTTCGTTCTCGTACACACCAAATACGTTGTAGTTAAGCAGGCCACCACGCCCAAACTGAGCCGGGGAAAATCGCCCCATATCCTGCGCTGATAAGTTCTGCATCGGTAACCAATTAGGCGGTACGTCAATTGCAAGTTGCAATGACGATTGCAAGTAACGCACGTTAACACCTGGGATAGACGTAACCTCAAGTCTCTCTTCGGTTCCAGGCAACGACTTGGCGGTAACCCCAACTGAAATGAGGTCCTCCCGGAGCAAAAAGAACTGATCGCCAACTCGCTCAACTTTCGCAACAAGCCCTGTTGCTCTTTGATTGATCACCAACTCCAGATTGAGGCTGATATTCTCAAACTTTTCTAAAGAGAAATTTTCAGGACTCGGTAGCTCAGAGAAGTGGTTTGCTGAATTTGCACAAAGACCAATACTGCTCCACGTTACGCTAAGTAATACCAACCAAAAGAAAGCATTCATTGTATTAAATCTATTCATTATTGCTTCAATGGTATTTGGTAACGTTTACCTCCAATATTCGCGCTCAAACTCAAGGGTCTGACATTACTATGGGGAATAGACCAAACCTTATACTGTTCAGGAAGAATATAGCCAGCTAGTCCATCGGAAATAACGACAGGATCTTTATTTGGTAGATTCAACTGTAAATTCACTAAGCGAACATGGTGTTTTCCTGAATTTTTAATGTGAACAAAACGCTGATTATTTTTCTTAATAAACTGTGCCTGTAAATCACCCCATAATTCACTGTCACGGTTTGGTTTTTGAGTATCAGTCAGCCCTTTCCCGTAAATAAACAAAGGTATCGAGTAACGCATTCGGACTTTGACAGCGAGTTCATTTTCCGTCAATTCTGTTTGAGGGTTTTGAGTTGGCGGTAATTCATCTATGATCACTCGGTATGCATACTCCTTACCCGCAGAGGCCTCATCTTGGTTGATGATGCGGATTAACTGCTTTTCACCTGGTTCAATTTTGACAAACGGAGGAGTTGCAATTAACTGGCTTTGACTTGAATAACTATCTTCTCCTTCGTTTTGTTCCCACTTAAAAATTCTCACCTGTAAATAAGAATCAACACTGCCTTTATTTACCATCCAAAGTGATGTTGCATTACTCTCCTCTGATATTTTGGGGTAAATCGGCCAAATTAATAATGAGTTAGCGTTGGCATTTGAGAAAAAAACAAAAAGGAAGGTTATTAATAATAGTTTTTTGAGTATGAATTCCATTTCACCCCTCCAAAGTTCACTTACCACTCTAATGTCAGCGTAAGCGTATCCATATAAATTCCAGCCATTTCATTCCCATTTATTGTCGCCTTTGCCCAGATAGGAAACTGAATATTATCTGGGTCTTGCTCAGTATCGACGGAATATTGCGTGTCAATATCAAGCACCTGCGTGTAATTTAGATCCTGGAACAAAAAGTAATCTACCGTTGTCGCTTCTTCACTGTGCTTTAGCTTACGTACACCATCCGATGCATTCATCCCGCCATTTACGGAAACATTCATCGTAATACCCGGAGTACAACTTAATGTGAGTGATGAACTGTAAGTGATGCTGCCTTGTACTTCCGTCGCGTAAACTGAAGAATGCTCACCAAAATCTAACGTACCTATTTGCCCGGCTTGGGTTGGGCTTTCTTCTTGTACTGAGCCGTTAATCAAACAACCTGTATCTACGATGGCAGACACCTGAAAAGTTTGTGTCGCATCAGCCAGCACAGTTAAAGAACACAAACTCATCGCGACAAGTGAAAAGCTCCTAACAACCAGCGTCACGATTTACCAGCTTAGCGTCACACTGATGGTATCGGAGTATGTACCGGCAATGCTGCTCGTACCGTAAGCTTTCGCAAAAAGCTCAATAGTTTGCGATGTTGCACTAGTAAATTCAGACAGAGCTACCGTCCCGCCTTGTATAATTTGTGTGCTTCGGTCTGAGTCGGTAAACAACGTATAATCAATAAATTGCGCGCCATTTGACATCGCGTAGGTACCAACGGTCGCACTTGCATCATACAATCCGGTGCCCAATGTAAACGTCGGTGTCACACCGTTACTACAAAGCACTTCAATACCCGTCGCACTACCACCATTTACCACACCATCTTGTTCACTGAAGATTGCAGGCACGTCTCCAAAGGCGAGTGAGCCAAAGCCAACGCCAGAAGCTGCATCTACCGCATTATTTCCATTAATCACACAACCTTGTACAAGGTTAATTGAAACATCAATCGTACCGCTCACTGACGCTCCACTCGCTTGCCAACTAAATGAGGTTAAGAGCAGAGGCATCATCAGATAAAATCTTTTCATATAAAGCTCCATTTTTACATTCCACTGTATATCGGTAACCTTTTTATTAGTTATAGCTCAATTATGACAAACCAAATGCATATAAAATGTAAAACAATAAAAAGAAGCAGGATAAGGATAAAGACGAACAGCAAATAAAAATATTAAACTTAAAAGTGACGATTTTTAAGCATGTAATGCTAAAAAATAACCACTAAAAACAAATGGTTATTATCTTATTCCAAATACAGAATCGACAATGAGTTAGAAGGTAGGGTGAAGTTGAGTGGAAAAAATCTAAAAAAAGTAGCAGAACGACACGAGAAGTTTAGAAAAGATTGGCGACCATTTCTTCCCGAAACAAGAATCTTCATGAAACAAAAATGCGCCCCAAAAAGGAGCGCATTTCTTACTTGAATAAGTTATTCCCAATCAAGAATAACTTTGCCTGACATACCGCTGCGCATTACATCGAAGCCTTCTTGGAAGTCATCAATCTTGTAGTGGTGCGTGATGATTGGCGATAGATCCAGACCAGATTGGATCAGTGAAGCCATCTTGTACCAAGTTTCGAACATTTCGCGACCGTAGATACCTTTGATCACCAAGCCTTTGAAGATAACTTGGTTCCAGTCGATACCCATGTCTGACGGTGGAATACCTAGTAGTGCAATGCGACCACCGTGGTTCATTGTGGTTAGCATTGAGTTGAATGCTGCTGGGTTACCAGACATTTCTAGACCAACGTCGAAGCCTTCTGTCATGCCTAGCTCAGCCATTACGTCTTCTAGCTTCTCTTCAGCCACGTTTACTGCGCGTGTTACACCCATCTTACGAGCAAGTTCTAGACGGTATTCGTTCACGTCTGTGATCACTACGTGGCGAGCACCAACGTGTTTAGCAACCGCTGCTGCCATGATACCGATTGGGCCAGCACCTGTGATAAGCACGTCTTCGCCTACTAGGTCGAAAGAAAGTGCTGTGTGTACTGCGTTACCAAACGGGTCAAAGATAGACGCTAGATCGTCAGAGATGCCTTCAGGGATCTTGAACGCGTTGAACGCTGGGATCACTAGGTATTCTGCGAATGCACCTTCGCGGTTAACGCCCACACCAATCGTGTTACGACATAGGTGAGTACGGCCGCCACGACAGTTACGACAATGACCACACGTGATGTGACCTTCGCCAGATACGCGGTCACCGATTTCAAAGCCACGAACTTCCTGACCAATCGCAACCACTTCACCCACGTATTCGTGACCGACAACCATAGGCACTGGAATTGTCTTTTGTGACCATTCGTCCCAATTGTAGATGTGTACGTCTGTACCACAGATAGCGGTTTTCTTAATTTTGATCAGAATGTCGTTATGGCCAACTTCAGGTTTATCAACCTCAGTCATCCAGATGCCTTCTTCAGGCTTTAGCTTTGATAATGCTTTAATTTTCATAATGTAACCTTAATTAAAGGCCCTATTGTCTAAGGCCTAGAATCTTAAATAAGACCCATGTCCTTACCAACTTGGATGAACGCGTCGATTGCACGGTCTAGTTGCTCGCGAGAGTGCGCCGCAGACATTTGAGTACGGATACGTGCTTGACCTTTTGGTACTACAGGGAATGAGAAGCCGATTACGTAGATGCCTTTCTCCAGCGCACGCTCTGCAAATTCTGCTGCTACTTTTGCGTCGCCAAGCATGATTGGGATGATTGCGTGGTCAGCACCACCCATTGTGAAACCCGCGTCTTCCATACGAGTACGGAAGTGTGCTGCGTTTTCCCATAGACGATCACGTAGGTCACCGCTCTCTTCTAGTAGATCTAGAACGCGGATAGAAGCGCTTACGATTGCTGGTGCAACAGAGTTAGAGAATAGGTATGGACGAGAACGCTGACGTAGCCAGTCAATCACTTCCGCTTTACCAGATGTGTAACCGCCTGAAGCGCCGCCCATTGCTTTGCCTAGCGTACCAGTGATGATGTCGATACGGTCAACCACGTTGTGGTGCTCGTGCGTACCTGCACCTGTTTTGCCCATGAAGCCAACAGCGTGAGAGTCATCAACCATCGTCAATGCGCCGTACTTCTCTGCTAGGTCACAGATAGCCGGAAGGTTTGCTACTACGCCGTCCATTGAGAACACACCGTCCGTTACGATAAGAATGTGGCGAGCACCTGCTTCTTTCGCAGCGATCAGTTGTTGCTCTAGCTCTTCCATGTTGTTGTTTGAGTAGCGGAAACGCATCGCTTTACATAGACGAACACCGTCGATGATTGACGCGTGGTTTAAAGCGTCAGAGATGATTGCGTCTTCTTTGCCTAGAATAGTTTCAAATAGGCCCGCGTTTGCGTCGAAACATGATGTGTAAAGAATCGTATCTTCTTTACCTAGGAACTTAGAAAGCTTCTGCTCAAGCTCTTTGTGGATGTCTTGCGTACCACAGATAAAACGTACTGAAGCCATACCAAAGCCGTGCTCGTCCATGCCTGCTTTACCCGCTTCGATAAGTGCCGGGTGGTTGGCAAGGCCAAGGTAGTTGTTCGCACAGAAGTTTAGTACTTCTTCACCAGTAGAGATTTTAACAGCCGCTTGCTGTTGAGACGTAATGACACGCTCTGATTTGTAAAGGCCTTCCGCCTTTACTTCTTCGATTTGCTGCTGAATCTGTTGGTAGAATGCAGAAGACATTTGAAATTCCTTCCTAGTTATTTTGGCGAGTATTTACTCGTTTAGAATTAGGTTGAGCCTTTATGTGACGGGCGTCACGGGCTATCACTCATCAATTAATTGTAGTGTAATTCAAGGAAGGAGGAAGGATTATACCTTAAGGTGGAAAAGCATTAATGAATCCTAGGCACAAATTCGATTAATGCTTTTCTATGATGTTGTTATAAAAGGAATTATAGCCAGGTAGGCTTAGCCAAAAGTGCTTCAAAGTCCTTAGCAGGTAATGGTCGGCTATAGTGGAAACCTTGTCCGAACTCACAGTTTAGGTTTTTCAGGTAATCTACATGACGCTGTTCTTCGATGCCTTCTGCGACGATCTTAAGATCCAGCGCTTTTGCCATTGCTATGATTACGTTCACAAGCTCGCGGTCTGAGTCGTTCTCGAACATATTTTGCATAAAGCTACGATCAATTTTTAAGCGGTCGAACGGAAACTTCTGCAAGTAACTCAGCGCAGAATAACCAGTACCAAAATCATCAATAGTAAGTTTAGTGCCTAACGCTCGTAAGTTATTAAGCATGTCTAATAGCTCAGAATCGTGATTGAAGAGGAGACTTTCTGTCACTTCAATATCGAACTTATCTGACGGAAGACCAGACTCCTCAAGGCTGTGTTTAATAAACGTAAGTAAGCGCTCGCAGTACCTAAATTGAACACTAGAAAAGTTTACAGAAACAAACAACGGAGTCAGACTTTGCCATTGTGCCGCTTGTCGACACGCTTGTTGAATAGCAAACTCACCAATTTGATGAATTAAACCATTTTTCTCTGCAATAGAGATAAACTCTTCAGGGTTTACAAATCCGTACTTGTCATCATTCCAACGCATTAGCGCTTCTGCACCTACGATTTTACCACTACTCAGCTCAATAATTGGCTGATAATACAGCTCTAATAACTGATTGGAGATCGCACTTCTCAGACGATTTTCCAGATCCAAATAGCGTTGCAAATCTTGGTTCATATTATGGTTATAAAAACAAAAGCCATCACGCCCATCTTGTTTCGCCCGATACATTGCCATATCAGCACATGCAAGGAGCTGCTCAGCGTTGTCTCCGTCATCCGGGAACACAGACATTCCAACGCTGCTACTCAAGAAGAATTCATGGTTGTTCCAAACAAACGGATCGTTAAACGCCGAAAGTACACTTGAAGCAACTCGCTTTGCAGTATCATTATCAGGCAAGTCTGGGATGACGAGTAAAAACTCATCCCCACCAATTCTCGCCAATAAGTCTGTTTTTCTTGCGACTTGATACAGTCGCTGAGCACTGAGTTTAAGGATTTCATCCCCAACAAAGTGTCCCATTGAATCGTTAATCTGCTTAAAGTGGTCTAAGTCGATGAACATCACCAAAACTTTAGACCCACTACGCGATGCCCTAATTAACTCCAAAGCCAATCGCTCGGAACCATAACTACGATTAGGTAAATTGGTTAATGTGTCATATTTAGCTTGGAAGGCGAGTTCTTTTTCAGACGCTTTTCGACGTTCAATTTCGTTCGTTAATTTTTTATTCTGTTGAGAAAGAATATCTTTACGCTTTTTTTCTTCCTCAAGCTTAATTTTCAATTCAATCCTATTATTGTTCGTGATGAATGCATAACATAAAGCAATGACGATCATAACGGCCAGAATACTCAAACCAATAATAAAGAGCCGTGATGTAAATATATCTCGTTCACTCAAAGGCTCGAACCACGCCATCAATTTGAAGTGATGTTTATCCACAGGAACTTCAAAGTAAATTTTTCCGTCTACAGCCTCAGAAACGAAATAGTTCTCATCCTTATTGTGAGAAGGTGTTTTATTTATGGTATCCCATACAACCATTTCCACGTCTTTTATTTTTAGCACCATTCGGCTATAACTATCTTCATGTTCTTGGTTAGTAAGTTGGTCAATAACAATATTCTTATTAAGATCGGCAATTAAAAAGGCAACAGGCTTTCCGGAGAACTTAACTTGCTTAATGACTTGAATGCGAACGTCATCATTGTATCGCGTCGCACAAACCTCTTCGGGATGCCCGTGTTGAGTCATTAAGGTTTGTATGTCCATTTTGTGCTCGGCAAGGTTTTCAGATCCAGTGGTGACAATGGTGACTCCATCACTGCCTACCAGCGTGAGCTTCTTATAGATTTGGCTGCTATTAATTAGCTTACTGTCTATCTTCTCATCGAAGCGACGCTTTAAATTAATTAAACTTGCACCTAACCCATACTCCATTGACATGCCAGAAGCTAAATTACCAAAGAATGTTTGTATTGTTTTATCTGTAGCTAGATTATCAACATCTTCACTCGCTATGGTAAATAAATTATCGAGTGTGCTTGCATAACTTTTTACTTTTAAATCTAGTTCTCTGTATTGAGATTCTTTTAACTTATTTTGACCTACGCTAGTCACAATAATAAGCATAGCTAAGTAAATTGAAACTAATATTGCGCTTATTGTAATAAATCTTTTACTGGAAAATTTTTTAACGGCCTTATTCATCGGACTTTCTTTTTATCTTCTATAAAGTAATCGTTATAAAAGTAGTAAATAGATGGATAGTATTTTTTTACTAGTTTTTCGTATGAACCGTCTTTTTTTATCGAGTCTAAATAACGATCAAATGCTTTGCGTAATTCAGGGGAATTTTTACGGAATGCAACAGCCATTTTTTGATTTTCAGATATAGGGCCAATGACTTTTATTTCACCCGGCCATTTTTCGAGGGCAATTAGCGTATCCGCAACATCTAATAATGTGCTTTCCGCATCATTTTTCATTATCGCTGGAACCATCTCATTAAGGAGACGCGCCCCATCAGGTAATATAACTTTTGCACCTGTGTCATATAAGTCATAAAGGTTAGGATCCAAGCAAGAATGTTCTAAAGCTAACACTTCGCGACCATCGATCAGCTGCTTGACGTTTTTAACATCTTCATCGACCGACCCACTTGGTTTAATCGGGCTCAGACTAGAGTCGGATCTGGAAACCAACCATACACCTGAAGGAAAATAATCTTGTGAAAAATCGACAACCTCAGAGCGCCAATCAAGAATAGTAACGCCATTTGCGATCAAATCGCCTTCAATTGGAACACTTTCTCCGACAACAGCCTGCTTGTTGTGATATTGCACATTTTGCCCTGTCAACTTACCAACCACGTCGCTCCACTGTGCTGGAACATACTGGTACTGAACACCTAACGACTTGGCAAAACCTTTTATTATCTCTACATCTAAGCCAGTCAAAGTTTCCACTTCACCTTGTTCAATATAGGAGACAAAGTTAGCGTACGGGACACCAATGTGACGCAGTACACCGCGTTCACGGATTTGTTGTAAATCGTCTGACCAAGCGGCAGACGACGCAACAGAGGTAACCATGAGCGCCACCGTCGCTAAAGTTCTTTTGAATGTTATGACTGACATAATAATATCCTTACCTTTCACAAAGCGCCCAATAATGGGCGCTTGAGTGATAAACAACGATGTTAGAACGACGAGTAATACAAATTCGTCATCGCCACTACGAGCCCTTCCACATCTTGTTCGTCATGGAACAAATGCGTAGAGATACGCAGCGCGTAAGTATCAAAGTCATCATCCTTATGCAGCTTAAAGCTAGTCGTACGGATGATGTAACCATACTCTTCACGTAAACGATCTCGGAATTCCGTCAGTATCTCTTCATTAGTTACATCGGAGAACGGGTTAACCGTCGTTAAGCCACTGGTTAAGCCTTCCACGTTTGGTGAATACATTTTGGCTTGTGGTAAGTACTCTTGAAGCAAGGTTTTACATAAACTACCAAGGCTTACAACTCGCTCTTCGATACGGTCTCGACCAATCTCATCCCACATTTTGCAACTATCAACTAGTGCTTGTTTCGCAGGATAGTTATCGTTACCAATGTATTGCATTTGCAGCTGTTTACCCAGGTAATCAGCATGAGAAAGTGAGGAGTTGATCAACCATAACGGGTTCTCTCGGTCACTCCAATACTCATTCAAACGGTTACCGTTATCACGAACATACAGAATACCTGTCGCGCCCGGACCACACTGCCACTTATGACCAGATCCTGCATAGAAATCACAATCCATATCGTGGAAATCAAGGTCAAACATACCGACTGTATGCGCGCCATCAACAAGAGTAGGTACACCATACTCTTTTGCTAAAGCACAAATGGCTTTTGCTGGTAGCGCGGTTCCTGTTTTGTATGTGATATGAGAGAAAACAATTAGGCGAACGTTTTGATTCGTATCAAGCGCGTCTCGGAACGCTTGAATGTAATCTTGCTCAGAAACGTTTTCAGTACCAGTAAATACTGGTAGTTGAATTTCTACCACATCCACACCAAAACGATGTTTCGCTACGTTCATAGGTGATGTTGCAGCAATATGTTCATGGTGTGTCGTTAGAATCACATCACCTGGTTCAAAGTGTAAGCCATTAATGATCGAGCATAAGCCATCAGTAGTGTTGCGGCTGAGAATGATCTCTTCTGGGTTAGCACCAAAACCTGGTGCGACGTCTTTAACCATCTCTGAAACATAAGGCCAAGAGCCAAATTTGCCTTTCATATCCCAAGGATATTTAGCCACCAGCTTGTTGTTATGCTCGTAATCTTCAAGAACATGTTTTGGCATTGAACCTGTTGTACCAATGTTCATGTAAGTGGTTCGTTTGTCCAAAACGAACTGTCTTCGCACTTTACGCCAGAAGCGCTTATCGTGTTTTCTACCTAGCCCGCGGCCGCTCCAATCAATTTTCTGTTCTCGTGCTTGAGCTACGCCTGAGAAAGCGGAAGCACTCACACCAGCAACAACAGCTCCTGTTGCGCCTTTCAGAAAATTACGGCGGCTGCTATTAGTCTGAATAGATTCCTTGTCTTTCATCTTTTTCAATCCTTGTCGGAAATTAGCCATATTATTAATTTTAAGTGCGTAACTATCTGTTACTAAAACATTATTACCCATTACAATCAGAGTTTAATTTTTTCCTCTGCCATTAAGTGACTTTAGTTCCAATTTTTTATCTTATTTGATGATATAAGCAACAGTTTGACCACAAATCTATAAACAACAATGTTCACATTAATATATTCGTTAATTTGACTATTCTTTATTGCGGACAATTCCACCAAATTCTTTATAAAACAATTATGAGCTTTGTTATAAAGTCATTAAAAATTTAACTTTGCGTTAATTTAAAAATATTCAGGCTATTTTAAGATTGGCGTCTATTCTTTTTATATCTTAACGATCTCAACATGTTAAGACTAAATAAAAGAAAGCTGATTTCGGATCGAGATATCAGTTTAAGACCATAAAGTGATACACATCACTCTATGACATAAACTCACCGCTCAACAGGCATAAGTAAAACAGGTTTTCACTAATATGTGCTTGAGCGTACACCATAAAAGAAGGAGGTCCCATGTTAAAAGGATTGCTATGCATTTCAGTTGCATCCGCTCTTGTCGCCGCCCCTAACGCGCTAGCAAAAACGGTAGAAATGACTGCTCTCAACACCAATGAGAGCGCTGGTACCATTGAGATTTCACAAAGTGATTATGGCGTTGTTTTTACGCCTCAATTATCAGGTTTGTCAGCAGGTGTGCACGGTTTCCATGTTCACACTAATCCATCTTGCGATAGCATAGAAAAGGATGACAAAACCGTATTAGGCGGCGCAGCAGGTGGCCATTATGATCCTAACAACACAGGGAAGCATGGCTATCCTTGGACCGATGACAATCATTTAGGCGACTTGCCTCCACTCTATGTGGACATGGACGGCAATACCAATCAGCCCGTTGTCGCGCCTCGCCTAAAATTATCGGATTTAAAAGGTCGAGCGTTAATGATCCATGCAGGTGGTGACAATCACTCCGATCACCCAAGTAAGCTAGGTGGTGGCGGCGCTCGCGTCGTATGTGGTGTTATTGAATAAACATTAACTTATGTCTCACACTTCTCTTTAGATTGCGAGAAGTGTGAACTTCTGTTGATACTGAGAGGAGGTTGCATTGGTCTCAAGGTAGCTGTGGTGAAGCATTAAGATCGATTGAACAATCTTCGTCCCGATCCCCAAAGAACCGCCCTCCGCTTCTTCCTCGATGTGATTGACGAAGGTAAAGTGGATACGCGACTTATCCTCACTCAAATGTGCTTGGCAATGCACTTCCGAGCCGATTGGGCTGTGGCGCAATGCATTTTCAAGCAGGTTCAATACCAACCGCTCCAATAGCCCCTTGTCACCCACGGTTTGGATTTCGCTATCGATATCCACTTTCAACACCACTTCTTTACGAGAAAACTGGCTCTGCATCGTTTCGGCACATTCTGCCATCAACGCGCCAAGATCTACGGGGCGGTACTCGTAGTTTGGCATTGGAGCTTCTTTGCGCGCGGCGTCTAACAAAGAATGCAATTGAGTTGAGAGCTTCTCACAATTTCGAAAAGCAACGTCAATCAAAGGATCGGATTCCGGATGTTGCAAACGCCACGTTTCCAAATAGCCCAGCACGCTCGATAACGGCGTTTTTAAATCATGACTAAGCTGCAACAAGCTTTGACGACGATGAGACGATTGATACTCCAACTGTAAAAACTGCTGCTGAATGTGCTTCGCCATCATCTGATAAGAGTGCGCAATCGGCACAAGCTCTGGCACTTGGTGAGTAAAATCAGGTTGCAGGCGGAAATCATGTTCAGCTTGCTGTTGAAGTTGCTTGGTCACGCGCTCAATTGGGTTCAATAGGCTACGTTTGACCAGTACATAAGCTCCAAGAGCAAAGCCTAAAATGGACACTAAGACCAATCCTGCCAGCGCGATGTAAGGAGTATCGACTTGAGCATTGGCAATGGCGTCATGTCGGGTACTACCAATCACCACATAGAGATAACCGACCGTAGAGCCTAATTCCTCTATCGCTGCGACAGAAAAGACTTTGTGTTCACCACGATTACGTGGGTCTTCACCCAAAATAGGAAAAGGCTGGTCATTTAAGAATTGCTTAATGGGATTGAGATCCACCGCTCCCATGATCTCCGCTCCTTCTGGTGCTGCATGGGTGGTGATATTGCCTTGGCTATCGAGGAAGTAGATTTCAAAATCAGGGCCAATCAGCATGAGCGTGTGAAAGATCGACTTAAGTGCTTTAGGGTTGTAATCCGTCCCGATCATCAGCGGATTATCGTCACGCATATGGCTTGCCAGCTCTTTATGTAGGCTTTGCTTAGTGCGTAGCTCAATGGTTTCTTTTTGCCAATTGTAAGTTAGTGCAATCACCACCGCCGCGAGGCAGAACCACAAGCTAGTAAATACTACCAAGCGAGATTTGAAGCTCATCCTATCGCCTCCTTAAACAGCGATGTTTTTGAAACACCCGTGATGATTGAAAAATGACGGTGAAAACAACTGCCGACTTACTGTCTTGGCTTACTTCCGTGCATTAGTGTCTTGGCTGAAACTTATACCCAACACCCCACACGGTTTGAATGAAGTGATGATCAGAATCAGACAAAGACAACTTGCTGCGTAAACGGTTTATGGTGCTACACACCGTATGGTGATAACCAGAATGACTCGTGTTCCAAACGTGATCGAGCAATTCATCTTTACTGTAGACTCTGCCCGGACGAGTCGCGAGAAACTGCAGCAAAGTAAACTCTGTCGCGGTGAGCGTGACATCCTTGTCGTTTAAGGATACTTGGTGCAACTCCGGAATGATTCTCAGCGGGCCAAAATCCATCGCGTCATCGAGGACTTCATCTGCCACCTTTGCTTCAGCGGTTTGGCTGACTCTGCGCAGCACGTTTCGCACTCGTGCTTGGAATTCTAATACGCTAAATGGCTTAGTGATGTAGTCATCAACACCCGCTTCTAAACCGTCAACCTTGTCCATTTCACCGTCTCTGGCTGTCAGCATGAGCACTGGGCTCCAATCTTGTTGCTGACGCAAATAATGGCAGATATCTAGACCATCACCATCTGGTAAACCTCGGTCAAGGATCAATAAATCAAAGGGTTGTTGCTGATATTGCGCTTTAGCATCGGCGACATTTGTGGCTCGCGATACTTGGTGTCCTTGAAACTTGAGATGCATCTGAACCAGTTCTGCCAAATCATCGTCATCTTCCACCAACAAGATGTTCGCGACTAAATTGATTACCTGTTGTTCCATGGTCCTTTCCTTGCCTTCGAGTATCCTCACTTTGCACATGACCGGAACAAATTAGAAATTCTTTCAAAAAAGGTTCCGATGACGCCATGAGGGATAAAGCGCTCGGCTACAAGCGCTTTGGAAAGGAGACGTCATCGGAGCCTGTGTTACTCGACTCGAGTGATGGTGACTTTCGCACCTGGGTTCAAGAAACGATGGTTCGCAGAGAGTGCTGAGTTTGCTAATCCATCATCTTGGCTAACAACACCCGCATGGAATGCAACAACGTCACTGCTGTCATTACGAGCGGCATTGAAACCCTCACCGCCACCTGCTGGGCCCGGAATGGTTGCAGCAAGTTCATCGTTTAGCTCTGTACCGGAATCCCAAACGTTCATGCTCATCTCATAGCTTTCACCTACTGCGAGCGATTTGAGCGATAACCCCGTTTCGCCAACAAAGGCATCATTGGTATTCACAAACATAGACGCCACAGACAAGTAACCGTAACGACTAGGGTCAACCGTGATGGTGACTTCGTCCGATGCGCCAGGCAACACCAATCCATTGCCCGAAATACCTTGGTAAACACTGTCATTGCTGTTCATCAACTCAATCAGCTCAGCGTTACTACCGCCTTCGGCAAGATGCTCAAGTTCAACAGATGCCGCTTGTCCAATTTCAAACAGTTGGTAGTCACCATTGTGAGTGAGTACCGCGAGCGGAGACATAGGTTGATTCGCAGTCAAGTTCGCCACGTTGACGGTGTAGCGGTACGATTTCACTACGTCATTATCATCATCGCTTGGACAACCGGCGAGCAAGCCGACTGAAGCTGCTACTAGTAAGATTCTGTATTTCATACATCCCCCTTACTTCACAACGATTGTGATGGTTGCGACTGGGTTTAACCAACGATGGCTACTGCTGTCTAGGTCACTGATGCCGCCAGATGGGTCGCTATCACCAAGGTTACCCGGATGCACGTGAACTTTGTCGTTAGTTACCGTTGCTTCAACGCCTGTGCCGCCAGTACCAAAGGTAATGAAAGGTGGGTTTGGCATGCTAGACGCAAGCTCATCGTTCGCTTCTGTACCAGCATCGTAACTTCTTAGCGTTGCTCGGTATGTACCCGCTTCCGTTGGAATCTTCCAGCTATCTAGACCGACGAAACCGTCATTGGTTGGCAGCAGCATCGCGCTCAAAGAAAGATAACCGTGGTCGCCACTGTCCAAGGTGAAGGTGGTTGCAACACCCGGATTCAAAATGCCACCAGCAGGATTCTCAACCACCGCACCACCAGCGTTACCAATCACACTAGCAAGACCAGAGATATCACCGCCTTCTGCCATTGCTTCTAGTTCTGGCGTTGCTGCTTGACCCGTTCTGAACATTTGAAGATCAGAACCATGTGCAGCGACAATAAGTGGCGTAAAGTAGATGCCTTTGGTTGCGTTTGTCACGGTGATTTCCAATTCCGCCGCATTCACTGATGCAGAGCCTAGTGCCATAGCGACTGAAGTCATGACGAGTCCGAGTTGGGTACGTTTTTTCATTGTGATTCCATCCTTTAATGAGGGTTGAACTACCCAAGCCCATGTATACGGCTTTACTTCTTTGTTCGTGACTTGAGTAGGTTAAGCATTACGTTTCGAACGTTTTGCGTTCTTGCCTCTAAGAATGACGAGCAAATCTATCAGCAACTTCATCGAATTCTCATAAAATTCTCACAAGTTCTGTTCGAATTCTGTCAGCAGCACTTTTTTACTCTTAATCAGGTGTTTACACTTCGCGCTTTCCCCTCCTACAATGCGGTATTCCCTGTTTAAATCACGATTCTCACCATGATTCATAACGTTCTGTCTGCCTACTATGGCGAAATCTACGGCATCGCTTTTTTCAACCACTACTTGAGCCATTACGCCCAAAGTGAACAACAAACGCTGTGGCAAACCTTGATTGAAGTGGAAGAACTCACCGCAGAAAAGCTCAAACCTGTACTGCTGACAAATGGCATGGATATAGAAAGTCGACACCAAGAGATGTTTGATAAAGGCTTGGCAGATGCAACCAAGTGGATTGGTTTACCATGGCAAGAGTTGGTGGCGACTCTTCTAAAGTGGGTAGAACCTTATGAGGTTAAGTATCGAGAGTGGCATGAAGAAGTGAAAGCTTCACAGCAGTATTCAATCGCTGAGCGAGATGCTATCGAGTTGATTACAGACCACGAAACGGCCATTTATCACTGTTGGCAGCAATACCATACTGGTGAATCTGGCTTGCCTGCACTCAAAGCATTTTTGGCAAAATATCGTTAAAGCGAGACGGTGACACTTGAACCTCGTGAAACCGTACCAGACAATATCGTTATTCCGCTGCGCAGAACTGAACAATTATGGTTAATCCAAAACTCATAGCCCTACTTCCTGATCTTGCTTCGTTTATCTTGGTGGTAAACGAAGGCAGTTTTACCGCTGCTGCTAAACAACTCGGCGTAACGCCATCGGCTTTAAGTAAGTTGATCACACGATTAGAGCAAGCCCTCTCGGTGAAACTGTTTGAGCGCACGACTCGTAAGTTGATCATTACTCAAGCTGGGCAAAAGGTTTACGACCAAAGCATCGCAATGGTGAATGCCGCGCAGCAAGCCGTTGAGCTATCAGCGGAAGATCATGCCGAGCCAACAGGCGCACTCACAGTGGCAGCCCCTGAAGCATTTCTTAATTCGGTGCTTCAACCGTTTGTGTTGCCATTCCTAGAACGTTATCCAAATATACAGCTTAAGCTGCGTGCAGCAGATGGTGAGATTGATCTTTTCCGCCAAGGTATTGATGTCGCATTTAAGCTCACCGACAAACCCGATGAAAATCTGGTACTCAAAGAGATCAGCAAGACCAACCTTGTTTTGTGTGCCTCTCCAGATTATCTCACTAAACACGGTATGCCTGAGCACCCAACCGAGCTTGAGCAACACGACTGCATTTATCTTGCCGAGAACGACAAAGACAACATCTGGTCATTCTTTAAAGAAGAAGCGTTCCACTCCATTGCCGTGAGTGGACGCTACGCCGTCAACCATTCTCAAATGCGCTTAAACGGGGTTAAGTCTGGCTTGGGAATTGGGATCTTCCATGACTTCGTGATCAAAGACGCGTTAGAGCAAGGAGAAGTGGTGGAGGTTCTGCCGGATTGGATGATCAAGAGTAACTACCATGGCGCTATCGCGATGCAGTATGCGCAAACCAAATACATGCCCGCTCGTCTGCGTGTGTTTATCGACTTCGTTAAGGAGCATTTAGTCTCCGAGGATACTAACCATGCTTGAAGAGGCTAACCATGTTTAATGCCATTCATCACGTCGCGATCATTTGCAGCGACTACCCAAGGTCAAAACGCTTTTACACTGAAGTGTTGGGATTGAAAGTCATTGCTGAAAACTATCGTGAAGCCAGAGACTCCTACAAGCTTGACCTCGCTTTACCTGACGGTAGCCAAGTGGAACTGTTTAGCTTTCCGAGCGCACCAGAGAGACCGAGCTTTCCTGAAGCACAAGGGCTGCGACATCTCGCGTTTTTGGTTGATGATGTTGAACAGGTGAAAGCCTACCTAGAATCGAATGACGTTGAAGTTGAGCCAATTCGTATTGACGAATTCACAGGCAAAGCATTTACCTTCTTCCAAGATCCAGATGGCTTGCCACTGGAGATTTACCAGAAATAAAAAGAGCCAGCACGTCGCTGGCTCTTTTACTATTCCATTCTTTGTCTGTTACTAATTCAACGCTGTTTTCAGCTTCTCAACGCGGTTGAACAACAGCCAATCCAGTGCGAGAACCGTAACAATCGCTAAACCGCCCATCGGAAACGCCAGACACAATATCACCAACGTTACTAAACCAAGTTTCCAAATGCCGTCTTGCTGAAACTTAGGTGGCGCGCCCAATACGGCACTGCGACTTGGTCTACGAATCCACCACATCACCACACCTGTGATTGAGATTAAGATGAACGCCAAACAGAACGCTACGTTGAGTACTTTGTTAAGCACACTGACATCACCTTGATGCAGTGACACACCTGCCGCCATGAACTTGGCAAATAGGCTGTAATCTTGCCACGTTACATCCACCAGCAAACGACCGGAATATTGGTCAAAGTGGCTGGTGCGATCTTGTCTTGGGTCGGAGATATCGCCACCCATGGAGTTAGCTGCAACAGTGTAAACGCCCGTCTCAGAGCGTGGCAAAAACAGCTTATAGCCAGTGAAGCCCATCATTTCAGCTTTGAGGACAATATCATCAATGGAGAGCGCATCATGGTTGCCTGCGTATGCCATATCTTCCTTCATATTGGCATGATCATGAGCGGGTTTGTCTTTCGATTCAGGCACAGCAGCAAGCTCTAAGTTCCATGGCATCTCTTCTGATGCACCATGATTCAGGTCTTTGTGTGTCAGTGTCGACTCTGGTTTCTCACCCCATGTGTAATAGGTTGGGAAGGTATTCCAAGCTTGCACCATTTTCGCGCCCCATATCCCAGCCCAAGACAGACCTGAAATCAAAAAGAACAACAGAACAATTGATAGCACACCACCTAAATTCGCATGCAGATCTCGCATCAAAATACGAGTTCCACTGCCAAAACGAATTTTCAAAAAGCCAGCACGGCTTGCGTTGTCTCTTGGTAACCACAGGTACAAACCAGACACCAACAGTAAAATGCCTAAACTGGCGGCGATTTCAATTAAACGGTCGCCTAAGTCTCCGATGAGCAACGTACCGTGAATGCTGTTCATCAGTTCATAGATGCTATCACCACGATTAATGGTGCCTTGTACGTCTCCTGTATAAGGATTTACTGCAACAATCAGTGAGCTGCCTTCTTGGTTTTGAATCGAGAAGCGGTTGGCAATATCGGCCGTTTTAGCAGGTACAAATTGAGTGACATTAAAATCGGGGTAGGCCTGCTTTACGGTTTCTAATTGTACAGAGACGGGAACCATTTGCTCTTGTGGTGAAACTTGTAATGTCGCTTCGTATCGAGCCAATTCGATTTCGTCATCAAACAACATCACCAACCCCGTGAGGGAAAGCATGAGCATAAATGGAATGACGAACAAACCTGCGTAAAAGTGCCATCGCCACGTCATAAAGTAGATGGATTTTAAGCGTGAGGCTTCCTTGAGTTGAGGCTTTGCCGAGTTTCTCAACATGTGTATTTTCCTTTTTTCATTGTTGAACACCCAAATTCAGTCAAACGCATCCTGCACATACACATTCGTATGCGGCGCTAATTGACTTAGATTTGGGAGTACCACTGCTCGAAGTGGCAGTGTTGTTGGCTATATACCCAAGTGACTGCAAGATGCTGGATTCAGAGCGTTGTCATTGATTCGAGTGCAAAGAAAACAACGCTGTGTAATAGACAACTCTTTCCAAGTTGTTTGAAGCAGCAATCGGAGCAATGACACGCTCCCGAAGGGCGAGTTGTCTTGGCTTGTATACTTTGTTGTCGATATCTTGATTTAGACCCACTAGACCTTTAAATCGCCGCCGCGTCTACAAACCAAGTCATTCTCGCTAAACCAAGCATCTCGAGGTTACTTGGGTATCGTGTAATTGTTTTTGTTATGAGAAAAGGGAAACTGGCGGCGCTCTAGGAACTGGTGTTTCAAATCGCACACTTAGAGCCAAATAAGCGTAGCTGTCAGAAGTCACCAAGCTCTGTCTTGAAAGTATCGGTGTCGTTGGAAGTGTATCGTGATGAAAAGTCGAGAAGTGGCTAAACGGACAAGGCTTGCCTTTGTGGCTGACCGAATTGTCGCCCTCTTCTATTTGGACCAACTCAAATCCGTTAAGCGTACATAGCGTCGCCCACACGCCCATGCTGTTACCATGAGCATTGATAACAGGCATCAGTGTCACTAGCACCCAACTGAGAGCACTAGCAAATAACATCGAGCGGTAAAAAGGAATTAATCTACGCATAACGGTGACTTAACAAATTTCACACAGCGTAACCAATTTTGAGTGATAGCTCAAAAAACAGTATCAATAAGTGGTTGCTACCTCACAGGTTTTCTTGAATGCATCGATTGACAGGCGCAAAAAAGCCCGCCGAAATGGCAGGCTGATAATGTGTTCATTCATTACTTAGAGATAACGCGTAACCCACTGCCACGAGCAAATGCTCCGCTCAGTAGATAATTAGCCGAACAACTTGCTCCAAATGCTTGGATTGCGCTTGTCGTGGTACTCTTCACGAAGACTATCGATTTCACGCAGTTGAGCTTTTGCTTCTTGTAGCTTGCCCGCATCAAGATCCGCTTCAATCTTATCTAGCGTTACCGTCAGCTTGTTAAAGCCTTCTAAGTAAGTATCAAACTTCTCTGGTGGGTAATTACCACGCTTAGATTGTTCAACAATCGCTTGCAAGCTATCAATCGCAGATTTCATGGTTTCAACATCAGACGCTTCCGCCGCCTGTTTGAATTCCATCTTCATCTGTTTCATGTTTTGTTTTAAATCAACCGCTTCTGCCATTGCGTATGTTGAGCCAAACGCAATCGCACACCCTAGGACTAAAGGACGTAACATTTTTCACTTCTCCATTTATAGTGCCGAATTCTGTGTCGGCTTTATTCACCCAAATAACCTACGCCATAAGAGGCGAAAAACTAGCTTAGTTGAGTATTTCCGGGTCGCAGTGTAAAGCAATCTGGCGTCGGGTGCATACCTTAAATGTAATCAAGTTTATGCGTTGAGAATGCTGTCATATTCTGCAATTGGTTTACGGCCTCTCAAAGCTAAGAAAGACAAAAACTGCTGAGCGGTGTGAGTAATCACTTTCTTGCTATCAATACCCACTTTGTCCATTAACTCTCCAACCAAATCCAGATTACCAACATCGTGACAGAAATGCGCGTCACTGCCCGTGGTGAAGAAAACACCGAGATCTTTCCCGATTTGTGCAATCTCGTGGCAACGGTCTACGCTGCCTACTCGGCTGTTGCCTTTCAGCGTGGTGTTATTAATTTCAATCGCGACATTGTGCTCTTTCGCGCACGCTAAAACGGTCTGAAAATCAAAGTCGAAATTTGGATTACCAAGATGACCGAGCGCATCAATACGACCACTCTGAATGACATTAACAAGTGCTTCCGTGTGAGTTTGCTTGTTTGCAGGACGAAAAACGGGTTCATGAAAACTCGCGATCACCCAATCTAAGTTGCGGTCTACACTCAGCGGAATATCAATGTCGCCTTCGGTATTCATAATGTTAGATTCAACGCCGCGAATAATCGCAACGCCTTCAAGAAAGCGAGGCAGAATTTTCTGGTTAGAGAAGAACCAGTAATGAGGCGCACCCGGCATTGATTCTGCGTGATCGGTCGTGCAGAACATATCCAGCCCGTTCTCTTTTGCCAACTTTGCATTTTCAATCAAGGTACTGTACGCGTGACCACTGGCGTACGTATGTGTATGGGTATCAACTTTAAATTCCATCATCCACTCTCTAAGGTGCGCTATCTTGCGTGCTATTGTATACCTTCAGGCAACGCATCGTCAGCCCAAGATAAGCAAGAACCCTAAGCTTGCTCTTCACTAATGGCTTTTATCAAGGGTAAGGCTTTTTCCCATCCGTGATTAAACATGGAAACAAAGTCATTGTGAGTATGAATGGTAACATTGAGTAGTAAACGATCGTTGTTGGTATCGATCTGGTAGATCTCTCGCGATCCGATCCACCTAGATGCTAGGTCAGCATCGAGTTGTTGACGATTATCCGGATTAAAAATGGCAACATGATGAAATTCAAGTTTTTGAAGCGGTAGCACCGTATCTATGATCGCCCTTGTCCCGCCCATATCTGGATCAAAAAAAGTGATGCCACCTCCTTCTTCCCAAGCTCCTTCAAATTGAGACTGCGGTGAAAATGCTTGTGCCCAACGTTTATACAACTCAACATCGGTTAGCACTTCCCACACTCGTTGCGGTGTCGCCGAAATTTCGACGTAATAATTTAGCGTAAGCATGATTTCTCTCCCTGAACCTTTCTTGACGCTAGCCCATACTCAGGAAAAATCAAACCACACGACCAATTTATCTACCTGCCCCCTTCATTTTCCGACAGACTAAGAAGTTCTCGCTTGTAAACCGCCACTGCGATGCGCCGTAAAGCGAACCCAACATGTGTTCAGTATGATTGCGAGCACTATTAAACTCATCCCAACAATTTGACTTTGACTCATTCGGTCTTCAAAAAACAGGCTCTGCCAAACCGCAGTGAACAATAAGTTAGTAAAAATGAGTGGCGCAAGTTGAGAGCCACTGCTTGCCAGTTTATATGCTTTGGAGCGAAAAACTTGGGTGTTAATGATCATCAGAGACATCATACCGATCCACAGCGTATTTGAAGAAATCTCAGGCGCCATAACACTCATATTAAGTAACGCGTCGAAGTCATTAAACAAAGTTAGCGGCAACAGAAATACGGCAGCAAAACCAAACGCCCAAAAGTTGATTTCTAGCGGCGACATATTTGTTTTACTCACTTTATATAACGTAAGCTGAGAACCAGAATTGAAGAGTCCACCAGCCAAGCCGAGCAATAAATCCGCTCGCCAAGTAATCTCACTTCCACCGCCCGCCAACATAACCACACCAGTGAACGCCATTGCTAAAGCCGCCAATGTTGAAACACGAATGCGCCCCCTCATGAACAGCTTTTCAACCAAGGGAATAAATAATGGGCCAGTAGCAAACAACACAACCCCTTCAACGAGCGTTAACGTTTGTAATGACGCGATAAAGCAAAGTTGTGACAAACCGATACAAAGAGCACGCAATAAAATAGGCTTTAGCGTACCCGCTTTAGGAAAGGTAAGGTTTTTCACACGAAGTAAGATAAGCAAGATAAGCGCAGGCACCAAAAAACGTAAGAAGCTAAATAGTGTGACGGAAAGTTCGCCTGACAACTGCTTTGCTAACAGTCCAGTAACAGATAAGCTTAACGTAGACATCAACATGAAAAGGATAGATTTATTTACAGCATTCATTCAATACTCCTTAATATATGGAGCATTTTAAAAGACATCACTTATCGTAAATAGCGAGTAATATTAACCATTGATGTAAGAAAAACTTACAGTTTAACTTATCTATCACCAGCTACGGTTTTTAAATTATGCGGAAACTAGTCCCCTTAAAGTCCATCTACGTATTTGTTGCAGTAGCTGAGTCTGGCAGCATGACAGAAGCAGCACAGATATTAAGTGTGAGCCACTCAGCCGTAAGTCAGGCAATTAAATCGCTGGAGAGTCAAGTCAACAAGCCTCTATTTGATCGCATAGGCAGACAAGTTCAACTCAACGCGGACGGTAAAAAGTATTACAGGAAGGTGGCACCCGCTTTAGAGCAAATTGTCGATGCAACGGAAGCACTCATCCAAGATCAGAACTTGCAGCGTGTTACGCTCAATATGGTGAATTCATTGGCTCTTCACTGGTGGATTCCTCGAATGTCAGATTTACAAGGGTTTGCTCCTCAATTAGACGTTCGTTTATCAAACCTGTCTGGCAGATTCAATTTAGAACAAGAAGGTATCGACGCGGCCTTGGTGCATGGAAATCCCGAAGAATGGCAGGATTACTACTGCGAAAAGCTCAGTGAAGATGAACTGGTTTTGGTGTGCAGTCCTGAATTGATAGCGAAGACAAAGGACTCAAACATCACTCAACTCTTAAAGCAATATCCCATCATTGAAGTTACTAACGAGCGAAGAAAAAATGACTGGAACGTGTGGCAGGACGCGACGGGTATCCAGCGACCTAAAAATAAAAAACCAATCACTTTTAACATGTCGATACAAGCCGTCCAGGCCACAACTCGTCGTTTGGGGTTATTGGTCACTCATCGCTTGTTTGTGAAGGATGACATCAAATATGGTCAGCTAATCGAGCTGGGTGAACCCGTCATTAATCCTCATCAACAGCTTTACTTTGTATGCCCGCCACACAAGCTAAAGCTTGAATCGTTTCATCTGTTGCGATCTTGGCTACAACAATCATTCAACTATTAGAAACTTTTGTTAAGCACATTCACTGAAAAACTAGTATAAAGTTAGAGGAGCACTTTTCATCCAAGGATGGTTTATGAAGCAGTATCAAATATGGCTAAGCGCACTCTGTTTTGCAGTATCTTTGAGTGCGACCGCAGAAGCAGAAAATGATAACCGCCTTTCAGAACAAGGGATCTCCACGGCAATTATTGGAGGGCAGCAGGCGACCCAAAACCAACTTCCTTTTTTTGCACGTCTTATTCTACATAAAACTGGCGCTAATCAGTTTGCCAATATTTGTGGGGGAACCATTGTAAACGACCGTTTCATTTTAACTGCGGCTCACTGCGTAGAACCAAGCGTTTTCACTGACGGGTGGACAATCAACGATCTACGAGTGCTAGTCAAAAACCCTACGATGAATGACGTGTTTGTTGAAGAATTCAAAGATGTTCGCTCTATCACGATTCATCCTGATTATGTGCCTAGCGATTTATGGATTAATGACATCGCTGTCCTTGAATTGACTCGCCCTATTACCGATAACGTTCAATCCATCACTTTACCGCAAGACTTTGGAGACTACAGCAGCAAGACGGTTTATCAGATATTCGGTTTAGGTCAGACCTCGACTAGTGATGAAAACGGGCCAAACTATTTACGCTGGGCAGAAGTAAAACCCCTTACCGACACCCAATGCGCTTCGCTGGTAACAGGGTTTAATGCTCAGGAAAGTTTGTGCGCGAATGGATTTCCTGAGCGAAGCTACACTGGTATCTGCCGCGGTGACTCAGGCGGTCCTCTCACTTATCAAGACAATAATGGCATGTATCAGCAAATCGGTATTGTTAGCTATGGTTCTTCTGTTTGTGAATCTGCTGCGATTCCGAGTGTGTTTACTGAGGTTCTAAATTATACAACGTGGATTGAAGCCCAAACCAGTTCGGGAGTGAAAACTCGTTATAACCCCCTCTTAGCAAGTACAGAAGATTATCATAGTGAAGGCGATTCCGGCTTTGAACCAGAAGATACTAACACGTCGGGCTTTGACGATAACGGCAGCGGCGGCGGCGGTGCTCTCGGATCAGGGTTGATCATGCTTGGAGGCTGGTTTGGTTGGCTAAGACACCGCAGAAATGATTCGCGCTCCTAGTTGCGTCAACAAGACATCATAATATCTTGCGCTTAACGCGAGAGTTAATGATGTCTTCAATCATCTTTTGCTCTTTTTTCGCTTTTTCATAGTTCTGCTTAGTACGCCAACGCTCAAGCACTTTTTCTAACCCTTGAACGCGTGCGTGCTTGTGTTCTAGTGTTTTCTGTACAGATGCACATTCCGCTTGCATAACGGCTTGCTCTTGCTCGTGGTGACGAAGCATTCTTTGTAGCATTTGGTCAACACGATTAAAGTTCATCAAAGCCGCGCTCGTCAGCGTCGGGCCGGTTCGGGTTGATTGTCCAGCGTGGCCTTTCAACGCCGATAACTGTTCCAATTGCATTGAAAGATGGGAGTGACGCTGACGCATGGCATCAAGTTGTTGACCCACACGATCACGCTGTTTTTCTTCCATTTGCTGTAACTTGCCTACGGCTTTTAACTTGGATTTCATTTCAGCCTTGTCACTCCCATTTGATTAAGCACTTTGAAAAAGCTGCGCGAGCTCGGTCAAACTGGTTGGGTAATCTACAGACTCATTGGCAGCTTGTTGTAGATATGCACGCAAGTTTGGATACATAGCAACAGATTGATCTAACTCAGGATCTTGTCCTGGTTGATACCCCCCTAATGGCAGTAACTCTTTAACCTGAAGGTAGTTGGAGTACATTTGACGGAAGTTATTCGCAATCGTGCTGTGTGCGTCCTGCGTACAAGTATTCATACAACGGCTAATAGACGCGTTGATATCTATCGCGGGATAATGCCCTTGCTCAGCCAGTTGACGCGATAAAACGACATGCCCATCTAAGATGGCGCGCGCGGAATCCACGACAGGATCTTGTTGGTCGTCCCCTTCTGCCAATACGGTATAAATTGCCGTTAAGCTACCATGTTGATTTTCACTGTTACCCGCTCGCTCTAGGAGTTGAGGTAACACGCTGAAGACAGAAGGCGGATAACCACGAGAAGCTGGAGGCTCACCGAGCGAAAGAGCGATTTCGCGCTGTGCCATGGCGTATCGGGTTAGAGAATCCATCAGAAGTAGAACGTCTTTGCCTTGGTCTCGGAAATACTCTGAAACGCGATGACAAAGTAGTGTCGCTCTTAACCTCATTAGCGGGGATTCATCAGCAGGAGCCGCGATAATGATCGCTTTCTTGCGCGCTTCTGGGGTTAAGTTTCTCTCGATGAACTCACGTACTTCTCTGCCTCGCTCACCGATAAGCCCGACCACAATTACATCGGCCTCCGTGTTTTTGGTGATCATCCCCATTAACACACTTTTACCGACGCCACTGCCAGCCATCAAACCAATACGTTGGCCTTTGCCTACCGTCAATAGTCCATTAATCGCTCGCACGCCTACATTGAGTGGTGTATCAACTGGGCGTCGCTTCAGTGGGTTAATCGGTTTTGGTTCAAGTGAAACTCGATCTCCCCCCTTAAGCGGTGCCCCATCATCTAACGGCTCACCTAAACCATTCAGTACGCGTCCTAACCACTGAGAGCTTAGCTGTACGGTACTGTCACCATCAAGAGGGATGACTTTTGCACCTGCAAACAGACCGCCTAAACGGCGGATAGGCATGAGGTAAGCAATAGTGTGTTCAAAGCCCACAACTTGCGCTTCGATCATATCGCCTTCCGCGGTTTCTACGAGACAACGCTGCTCAAGCTTAAACCGACACCCTACGGCTTGTAACATTAAGCCGTTTACTTTTATCAATCGCCCTGTTACGCGAGCAACAGGGATTGAATCAAGCGAAGCCAAGGCTTCGCTCAAACGCTCACTTAATAGTTCATGGCTTAGGGTATTACTCATGCTCAGACTCTACCTGTGGAATACTGACTTCATCCAAAAGGTGTTGCTTTACATTGTCCATACAGGCTTCCAAACGAGAGTCGCAGCTCGCATCCGCTTCTGCGTCATCAGTCACTAACTGACAGCCACCAATAGGAAGCTCCGTATTAGGGACCAGTTTCCAAGATTGCGGCAAATCAGCATTGATGTGAGTAATGCGCTCTAAATCTTGCGGATTTAAATGCACAGTTACTGTTTCCGCTTTACCAGGCATGGCAGACAATGTCTCGTCCACCAAAGCTAGGATCTGCTGAGGCATTAAAGTGAGCTCGGCACGAATCACTTGCTGAGCTACCTTTTGTACCAGTTCACAAATCATATGGCGTTGTTGCTGTTCTTTTTCATCTTGCCAACGAGAAAGGGCGTGAAAAAGTTCATTGACAGGCTTCGCCGCCTCCAAAAAGCCTTGCTTTCCAGACTGCTCACCGGAAACAAAGCCTTTTTGGAAACCTTCTTTTTGGCCTTCCAACAGACCTTGTTGCTTGCCCTGTTCGATACCTTGGCGTAAGCCTTCCTCATGTCCTTGTTGCAAACCTTGTTGAAAACCTTCTTCAAGTTGCTGTTGGATATCTATTTGAGGTTCTTGCCAGCCTTGGTTATCTAGCCCGAATTCGTCTTCGATAGTCTTAGGTTGCGCTAAAGGCGGAAAACGGTGTAAACGATACCCGCTCGGAGGCAATCGCATAGTACTTGATTTTGTCTCTAGCATGACCTTACTCCACCGTTGGCTCTTCATAGAGAAGCAGCTGAACTTCACCAGATTCATCCAGCTCACGTACCATTTGCATGATGTCTTGACGTGCTTTTTGAACTCGACTTAACGCAACAGCGCCGCGTGCGTCCATGTCATCTTCTAGCGCTTTCACCATACGTTGCGGCATTGAACGCTTAATAGCTTGCTGTAAGGTAATATCGGAACCTTTTAGCGCGACTGCCCACAACTCTAGCGGGATTTGCTGCACCAACATGTCCATGGTTTCTTCGCGTTGTCGGCCAAGAACCATAAAGTCGAACATGTTTTCTTCGATTGCATTAACAACATCTTCATCATGCAACTTCAGCATTTCCATCAATGAACCACGGTCACCTTCAAAGCGGTTAATGATATCTGCTGCTTGCTTAACACCTGATAACGGCGTGCTTTGACTTGCGGATACTTTTTCGATGCAACGCTCAACGAGTTCATGCAAATCAATGGCAACTTGATGATCGATATCTTGCAATTGAGCAATACGGAACAAGATTTCGTCATGGTAATCTTGTGGCAAGTGCTTCAATACCGCTGAAGAGCTGTCCGCTGGCAAATACGCTAGAAAAATTGCTTGCATTTGTGGGTGCTCGTTCACAATGAAACGAGCGAGAGTTTCTGCTTCCACCCACTGTAAGCGCTGCATATTGTTGCGAATTTCATCGCCATATAGCGTATTCAATAACCCTTTTGCCAAATCGTTACCCAACGCTTTACGCAATGTATTAGATAGGTATTCCTTAGAGGCTCCTCGAATACCGCTGTGCTCACGGAAATCTTCGAAGAAAGCTTGAATAACACCACGAGCAGAATCGCTCTTAATGCCATTTAACTTCGCCATTGCACGAGTCACACGCTGGGTTTCATCACGGCTAAAGTGTTGCAAAACCTTTGCTGCGGCATCCTCGCCCATGCCTAATAGCACGAGCGCGGTTTGTTCAACATAACTAAGCGTCTGCTTTGATAGAACTGTGTTCATTGATGTTTACCCATTGTTTCAGTATTTCGGCTACGCGCTCTGGCTCTTCATTAGCAATAAGCTGTAGGTGTTTCAATTGAATTTCTAATGGCGAACCTGCTGGTGGTAGCATGTCGCTGTTTACATCTAAACCTGAAGAGGCTGAGATGCCTTTTTCAGATAGGCGGCGATCAAGTACTTCTTCATGCTCGCGTTCTTCACGCGTTTGCAAGTTTTCGTAGTCAGGTTCTTCCTGAGGCTCAGCAAAATTTAGCTCAGGCACAGGTTTATCAACGCCAGTTAGGTGCATGATTAATGGACGCAGTACGAAGAAGATCATCGCCAAGCCTAACAAGCCACCAATAACGTAGCGTATTGGCTGCTGTACTGTAGGGTCTTGCCACCACGGCAGTGCAGGAGGAGCATCAATTTCAATTGGGGTGAAGTTGAAACTCATTAAACTTAAGCTGTCACCACGTGTGGCAGAGATACCAACAGCATCCATGATCATGTTTGAGATTTGCTCTTTATCGGCTTCACTCCACGCCACACCATCTGGCGAAGCTTTGGAGTTCAACAGAACCGATACACTAAGCTTTTCTATTTGGCCTTGTTGGTATTGAGTACGACGAACACTGCTCCCTACAGCATATTGACGATTCACTTCAGATCGCGCATTCGTGTTTTGGCTGTCGTTCGTTTCCACTTCACCAGATCCTGTCACTGGCGGTTGGTTACTTAGAGAACCAGGAACACCCAACGCAATTTGATCAACCGAGTTGTTATGAATGGTGTGCTCATTACGCACAACCGGTGCGTTATCCAAAATTTCTTGTGTTTCTTCAACTTGGCTAAAGTCCAGATCGGCAGCGACTTGTACTCGGAAGTTACTCGGCCCCACAATCGGCGTAAGCATATCTGCTGCGCGTTGGATGATCTGTTTTTCAACACTCTTCTGGTATTCAAGATATTTCGCATTTACTTTACCAGCTTCCGCAGAAGCGACATCCGCACTAAGAAGACGGCCATACTGGTCAATGACAGAAACAAATTCTGGCTTCATTGCCGTGACACTGCCGACCACTAGGTTAATGATCGCTTCAACTTGTTCAGGCTTTAAGTCTTCACCAGGTTTGAGCTCAAGCATGACAGATGCTGAAGGATTCTCACTGTTTTGGCGGACGAATAGAGTTTGACGAGGTATTGCTAAATGAACACGCGCGTTCGCTACTGAGTTCAAAGACATGATAGTACGTACTAACTCACCTTCTAAACCATGACGATAACGCGCCGTTTCCATAAATTGGCTCGTACCAAGAGAGCTATCTTCCTTGAGCGAATCCAAACCTGTCGGCAGCTTAGCTTTAACACCTTTTGATGCAAGCAACATGCGCACCTTCGCAACCTCACCTTCTGGTACAAGAACTTGTCCATTTTGCTCTTGCATGCGGTAGCTTACGCCTTCGCTTTCTAATACCGACACAATTTCGCCGATATCAAAACGCTCTTGTTGGCTATATAGCGGACGAAAGCTCTGCGAGGAACTCCATAGTGCAACCACAATAATCGCTGCAACAATCGCAGCTAACACCGCAGATAGCACTAAGTTTCTCTGACTGCTAGACCAGATTTGCTTCAGCTTCGTTGTCACATCGTCCATGCCGTTGGCAGTAGAAAATGTCTGTGCTGTGCCGGTAGCCATAGCTGTGTTTCCGGCGACTTGGGGGGTTAGTTCTGACATGAATTACACCGGCATCTTCATAATATCTTCAAATGAGGTCACGACTTTGTTGCGCACTTGCATCAAAGCATTAAAGGACAAGCTGGCTTTTTGGCTCGCGACCATTGCACCAACTAGGTCATCACTTTTTCCTGTTTCTACGGCCGTCATTTTTTGACTAGCCACTGATTGATGTTGATTCACTGCATCCAACACATTTGTCATCGCTTGTGAGAACGATAAAGGTGCGTTTAGTGATTGTTGATCTAAAGGATTTGCACTCACGATAAACTCTGGCGGCTGCACTTGTGCCTGCATCGCCTGCATTTTTGACAACATAAGTTGCTCTGCCGAGACCGCATGAGTAGGTTGACTTGCCATCTATTTTTTCTCCTATTAGGCAGCCGAGCCTAGTGCCGACTGTAAATCAATACCATGTTCTCGCATTGCTGCGAGCTTGTAGCGTAGCGCTCGAGTAGAGACTCCAAGCGCGTTTGCGGTTTTCGTTCGGTTTCCACCAAACTGACGTAACTTTTCCAAAATAAACTGATATTCAGCTTGCTTCTTCGCTTCTACATGACCAAAACTTGAAGTTGGCTCTGCTGTAGGAACTGACGCGACAAGCTCAATAGGCAGCATCAGGTCATGGGCTGTAATGTAATCACCATGACGCATGACCAAAGCGCGTTGAATGACATTTTCCAACTCACGAATATTGCCCGGCCAGTGATACTGACTCAGCGCACTAATCGCATCTTGGGATAGGTGACAGCGGCTGCTATCTTGATACTTTTCAATAAAGAATTGGCTAATCGGTAGAATGTCCTCTTTTCTTTCACGCAAAGGCGGCCAGTGCAGAGGCAGCACATCTAATCGATAATAAAGATCTTCACGGAACGTGCCTTTTTGAACTTCCTCACGTAAGTCTTTGTTGGTTGCCGCAATAACACGAATATCGAGCTGAACGGCTTTATGGCTACCAACACGTTCTACTTCACGCTCTTGGAGGACGCGTAACAATTTAGCTTGAACCGCAGGTGACATTTCACCAATCTCGTCAAGCAGAATCGTCCCGCCATTTGCTTCTTCAAACTTACCGCTTTGAGAATTTGTCGCTCCGGTGAACGCGCCTTTTACATGACCGAATAGCACAGCCTCTAACATTGACTCTGGAATGGCGGCACAGTTAACCGCCACAAATGGACCATTGATACGCGGAGAGTGCTCATGCACATATCGCGCCAGCACTTCTTTACCCGTTCCCGATTCACCTGTAATAAGCACACTCGCGTTAGTACATGCTGCACGATGCGCCAATTGCAGAACTTGTTTGCTTCTCCAAGACTCCGCAACAATGTTGGCCATTGGCTTACCTAACGCTTCAACACGTTTAAGCAGATTAACCAACTGATTAGATTCAAATGGGCGTAATAGATAATCAGTAGCGCCCGCTTTCATCGTCTCAGCAGCCAAGATGCCTTGTTCTTGGTCGACAATCGCAATAACAACACCCGAATTTCGCTGCTTTTGGTGACACGCGACAAACTCACGAACACACATATCCGGCAGCGTAGAGCTCACTAAAGTGATTTCTGCTCGCTCTTCAAGCAAAGCGCCTCGACCAGTACGAGTGTGTTTCGCGGTGTAACCTGCATTTTGCAACACATCCAATACTGGTTGAGCAAGAGCTTCATTTGGCTCAACCAACAAAATTTTCGTTTTCGTCATCATTGAACCTTAACTTTCGTTTGTTGATTTTGTGATTGTAGATCTGGGTAGTGTTTCGTAGCCGTATACTCGTTGTCTCTCACTAAACGCAGGGTGACACGTCGGTTTTTTGCTTGGCCATTAACCGAGTTATTGCTGGCAATTGGGTAACGCGAACCATGAGCTCGTGTTTCGATCATCGACTCGTCGACCCCAAGCTCAATCAAAGCGTTGGTGACTTGCTCTGCTCGAGTACGTGACACAGAAAGGTTCGTTAAACTTGAACCAACGTTATCGGTGTGACCGTCGATGAGGATTTTGGTCACTCGATCATCCACAGATACATAGCTATACAGCGCTTCTAGTGTTGCTTTCTGTCCACGACTTAACGTCTTCTGACCAAACTCAAATGAGAGCGCCATATCCCTTGCCTCTGAAAAAGACAATTTAGGCAATCGCGCGCGACACGCATTAAATGATTTCAATGCGTTTTGAATTTGAAGAGTAGGAATCACAATCTCTGAAACAGAGGAAGCATTACTTCCTTTAAGTGACAGCGTCACCCAACTACCCAAAGCAATTGAATCCATGAATTCTTCAGCGCCTTTATTAAAGATGAAACGCTGAGACGGCTTAGTAAATTCAAGGGAGCCAAATTCTTTTCTATAAAGCTCATTACTCCAAGGAGCATTTTGAGTTGTTAAAGCAATCGTTTTCCATTTATTGTTTTCATATTCTATATCGGAAATAAAATAGAATTTATTATTAGGTTCCGCTAGGAAATAAAACTTCCCATAGTCATTATTTGATTGCAACAAGTTGCATTTGAATTTATTTCCCTCATATGTCCATTTAGAGAGGTCCATAGGGATTGTTAAGACTTCTTCTGAATATGACACTTTTGAAAAAATAAAACTGATAACAATAATTGTGTTACAAATTATCAAACGGACATGATTCATGTATATCTTACATTCCCATGACTTAAACCGTTTAATTAAATATGCCACCAAGCCGAGAGAACTGGCATAGCTAATCATTTTAATTACCTATTCTGAATATTAAAATTGGTTACAAAACGCTCAAGAGAGCACGCTTAGCCTCCAATGGAAGCTTTAAGCATAAAAAACAGTATCTTATAATTTATTTATTTGAAGTTGTTGTTACGCCATAAAGGCAATTTAAAAAATCTATAACAACTAAAACGCTCAACATTGTTATTTTATTTATTAAGCGATTTATAAAGAAAACTAACTCTTTTTAAATTTCATTAAAAGATTATGACTATATGAACAAAGCAACATGTGAACTAAAGTCACAATCTTAGAGTTTGGAGCTAAAAGATCATTAAAATTTCTGTGTAGACTACACGCCATTAAGTTAAAACACTTTCGATTGTTAACGCACGGTAAAATATAAATGGAAAATAGAGTTAGCGAGCCTATTTCTGATAGTCAACTACTTGATGTAGAATTATTAGGCAAACCTATTCATATCATTCGTGAGAAGCTCGATAATTTAATTTCAGAATCTTGCTCAAACCTTACGACTGAATTACAAAATTGGCTCAGCACAGGAAAAGTGGAAGCTAGCTTAACCTCAGTAGACTTGCACCGCTTTACATCGGTTGAGATGGACAAAGAGCAAACGTCGACCTATCAACATCAGGAAGGCGGCATGGTATTCATCCATGGTAACCCTCACACGCTAATAAAGTTGGCTGATAGATTTTATGGTGCAAGTGCAGAGCGTTCAGCCGCTACTCTGACGGCCAGTGACTTACGTTTACAAGAGCGCATCAGTCGAATCATCATCGGTTGGCTTGCTCCTGGTGAAATGTGGGACACGGGTGAGTATGAGACCCCTAGAGGTATTGGCATTAACGTTCAATTAAACATTGCGTTTGACGATCATCAAGGCTCAATTCATCTCAAGCTAGATGGTCATCTTATTCAAACGCTAATCGAGCAGCTTGAACTGCAGCCTGATACCGATTTGTTTCAACCTTTCTGTCGTTCTTTAGAGACGACCCCCGTTCGACTGAACGTTGTTCTAAGTAAAAAGAAGATGCCTTTAAGTGATGTGGTTGGCTTACAACCCAACGATATTTTACCTATTGAGCTTCTTAACACGGTTCCAGTAAGCATTGGCAACCAATCTCTATTTACAGGTCGTATTGCCGAGCAAGACGGCCAACTTGTTTTGATCTTTAACCCTGATAAGGAACCGCAGCGATGAGCGAAGCGCTAGAAACTAATGCATTCGACGCAGAAGAACTGAACTTTGATGATTTTCAATTAGAAGACTTTGAAGCCGAAGATACGCTCCAACAAGAACCAGCCACTGCGGAACGTGACCTTAGCTTTTTCAAAAGCATTCCTGTCACAGTCACGCTGGAAGTTGCGAGTAAGGAGATCCCACTTGGGGACTTAATGAAAGCAGGTGAAGGCACGGTTATCGAGTTGGAAAAGCTCAATGGCGAGCCTTTAGACGTGAAAGTAAACGGTTCTCTTATGGGCCACGCTGAAGTTGTCGTTGTCAATGATAAGTATGGACTTCGTCTGATCGATGTACATGACTCTGCATTGAGTGGCGTTGGTCAATAATCTTAGGTAGGCACACAATGAAAAATCTGAGCGCTTGGCACCGTTGGTTACCTCTTTTGGTATTGGTGTCACTTTTGTTTGCTTTCCCAACAATGGCGGCTGACAACGGCTTAACTATCTTGTCCGTTTCTGATGGCGACACACAACAAGAATACAGCGTTAAACTGCAAATTCTGTTGTTGATGACGGCGCTCAGTTTTCTTCCAGCATTTATTTTGATGGCGACGAGCTTTACTCGAATTGTCGTTGTCCTTGCGATTTTGCGCCAAGCTCTTGGTCTTCAACAAAGCCCACCTAACAGAGTGTTGGTCGGGATCGCTCTCGCATTGACGTTGCTGATTATGCGCCCTGTCTGGAGCGATATTTATGAAAATGCGTTTCAGCCATACGACAACGGCGAAATCACGCTAATACAGGCTTTTTCTGTTGCAGAGAAACCAGTGAGAGAGTTCATGCTGGCACAGACGCACCAAAGCTCTCTTGAACAAATGTTACGTATTGCCAATGAGCCTCTCGACCAAAACGTTGAGGATATTTCATTTGCCGTTGTCTTGCCTGCATTTGTCATTAGTGAACTAAAAACCGCCTTCCAAATTGGTTTTATGCTTTTCATCCCGTTTTTGGTCATCGACTTGGTTGTCGCCAGTGTCCTGATGGCAATGGGTATGATGATGCTATCACCTTTAATTGTCTCACTTCCCTTTAAGTTGGTGGTATTTGTACTCGTGGATGGTTGGGCAATGACAGTTGGCACCTTATCTGCCAGCTTCGGTTAACTAGGAGCAGTTATGACCCCAGAACTAACCGTAACGTTATTTTCCGATGCAGTATGGCTGATCATTTTGATGGTTGCCGTATTGGTTGTTCCAGGCTTAATTGTCGGTTTGTGTATCGCCGTATTTCAGGCTGCCACACAAATCAACGAGCAAACACTCAGCTTTTTGCCACGTTTGCTCGTTACCTTATTAATGGTGATTTTTGCAGGTCACTGGATGCTCCGTAAGATCATGGAACTGTTTGATTTCTTGTTCCACAACATACCAGGGATGATTGGCTAATGGCCATCACATTTGCAGAGCTCTCGGCGATACTCGGTCAACTCTGGTGGCCGTTTTTTCGTGTGGGAGCCGTATTTATTTCAATGCCTTTCTTTGGTGATGCGATTATTCCTGTTTGGGTTCGTACTTTACTGGCCCTCTCGATCGTTGTCATTACTGGACCGTTAATGCCACCCATGCCACAAGTCGAGTTATTCTCTATGACTTCCCTGTTCCTTGCTTTTGAGCAAGCTATTTGGGGGGTAATGTTTGGGTTAATTTTGCACATGCTCTTTAACGTTTTCACCATGCTTGGTCAGGTGATTTCTCTGCAAATGGGCTTAGGTATGGCGATGATGAATGATCCTATTAACGGGCTTTCTGTCGCCATTTTGGGACGCATATTTCTGATTTTCTCAACCTTGTTGTTTCTTGCGCTAGAAGGACACTTACTCGTCATAGATATCGTGATTCAAAGCTTTGTTGTTTGGCCAGTCGGATCTGGTATCACATCGCTTTCTCTGCAAGGTGTTGTCAATATTTTTGGTTGGATGTTTGCCTCTTCACTCGCTTTGGCTTTGCCCGCTATTGTTTCCATGCTTCTAGCCAACATCAGTTTTGGTGTAATGAACCGAGCCGCACCATCACTTAATGTCTATGCGTTAGGTTTTCCTATGACGATGCTGCTGGGTCTATTCAGCGTATTAATCTCAGTTTCTGGTGTTCCTGGTCGCTACACGGCGCTCGTTCACGACACCATTAGACACTTGAGTAACTTTATGTTGGGGGGAGCATGAGCGATCAATCTTCTCAAGACAAAACTGAAAAAGCCTCACCGCAGAAGGTAAAGAAAGCCCGCCAGGAAGGACAAATTCCTCGCGCGAAAGAGTTTACTACTGCGGTTATATTTCTAGCGGTGGCGCTCTACTTTTACTCTCAGCTTAATAGTATTTGGGAAAGCATGTCGGGGATCTTTCGCTACAACATGATGCTGACGCGAGCCGACCTAGAAAATCCTAAACAACTTGTCGAGCAATTGGGACAAAGTTTAGCGGTCATCATCGACATGCTATTACCATTGTTTACCGTCATTATTATCGTGACCTGTGGTAGTAGCCTTGTGCTAGGCGGCTGGATGTTCCGTCCAGCGAACGTGATGCCAAAGCTGAGCAAAATTAATCCTTTGAGCGGGATAAAGCGCATTTTTTCGACACGTTCGGTGGTTGAGCTCTTAAAGTCGACGTTCAAAGTAGCCGTCATCTTCGGCATCTTATATGGCTACTTAGACAACCACTTACAGCCATTACTTGGCATGCAAAATCTCCCGCTCAGCCAAGGTTTTTCTCTAGTAATGTCAATTCTGTTTGAAGGCTTACTCTTAATGGGCTTTGCATTGTTGTTATTTGGGGTTATCGACATTCCTTATCAGCGTTGGGAACACCTAAAAGAACTCCGCATGACGAAACAAGAATTGAAAGAGGAATTTAAAAATAATGAAGGTCGTCCGGAAGTAAAGCAACGTATTCGTCAAATACAGCAACAGTTTGCGCGCCGTAAGATCGATAAAATGGTGCCGACGGCTGACGTGATCATCACAAACCCAACGCACTACGCAGTCGCACTGAAATACGAGCCTTCGCTTTCTGACGCGCCCTTTGTCGTCGCAAAAGGCGTAGACGAAACTGCTATGCACATTCAACGTATCGCCCGAGAAAACAAAGTGGAAATCATTAACTCCCCGCCACTTACCCGTTCGATTTATCACACGACGGCGATTGAACAAGCAATCCCAAGCCAACTGTACATCGCAGTGGCACATATTCTTACTTACGTTTTGCAATTGAAAGCCTTTCGTAAAGGTGAGGGAAAAGAGCCAATTCCTTTACCTCATTTTTCGATTCCAAAACATTTGCAGCACTGATTAACCCGCGTTTATCCAAGGACACGAAAGTATGCTTAACCGGTTAAAACAACTTCAAACATCAACCAAAGGCTACGTTGGCATTCCAATCGTCTTGCTAATGATATTAGCAATGGTGATTCTTCCTTTGCCTCCTCTGCTACTGGATGCGCTGTTTACCTTTAATATCGTCTTAGCAATCCTAGTATTACTGGTCAGCACAACCGCAAAGCGACCATTAGATTTTTCTGTTTTTCCAACTATTTTGCTGGTCGCAACATTATTACGTCTCACATTGAACGTGGCTTCTACGCGAATTGTACTCTTAGAAGGACATAATGGTGGTGACGCAGCGGGTAAGGTCATTCAAGCATTCGGTGAAGTCGTCATTGGCGGTAACTACGTCGTTGGTATGGTGGTGTTCGTCATCTTGATGATCATCAACTTCGTCGTAATCACCAAAGGTGGTGAACGTATTTCTGAGGTTTCAGCCCGCTTTACGTTGGATGCTTTACCAGGCAAACAAATGGCAATTGATGCCGACTTAAACGCTGGCCTTATCGATCAGGAAACGGCTCGCTTACGCCGTAAAGAAGTCGCCAACGAAGCCGATTTTCATGGTTCGATGGATGGTGCATCAAAGTTTGTGCGTGGCGATGCCATCGCAGGTTTGTTGATTCTGTTTATCAATATCATTGGTGGTATTAGTATTGGTGTCTTCGAGCATGGACTCGCTGCGTCTGACGCCTTTAAAACTTATGCCCTACTCACAATCGGTGATGGTCTAGTTGCTCAAATTCCTTCACTACTATTGGCAACGGCTGCCGCGATTATCGTTACGCGAATTAATGATAGCGATAATGGCATGTCGGAAACCATGCAAAAGCAATTACTGGCAACTCCTGCAACGCTATTTACTGTCGCAGGTATTATGGCGGTAATCGGTATGGTACCGGGTATGCCACACCTAGCCTTTTTTGCGTTTGCTGGCGCATTAGCGTTCGCAGGGTGGCGTCAAACCAAGAAGCCAGTGCAAGACTCCCAGATTGAAGAGGTCGAAGCACTTTCACAAGCGATGCAAGACGATGATACACCGCTGACATGGGATGATATTCCTCACGTCCAAACATTATCACTTGCGCTTGGTTACCGACTCGTCCATCTAGTCAACAAAGAACAAGGGGCTCCTTTATCACAACGTATCCGCGGTGTGCGTCGAAACCTTTCTGAACAAGTTGGCTTTTTATTACCTGAAGTTCGTATTCGTGACAACCTAAGCCTCAAGCCAAACCAATACACAATTTCTCTAAATGGCGAAGTCATTGAGCAAGGTTTTATTGAACCAGAGCGTTTAATGGCGATAGCGGTTGGCGAAACTTACGGTGAGGTAGATGGCATTTTGGGTAGCGATCCTGCTTATCAGTTGCCAGCTGTGTGGATTGAGCATCAAGATAAAGCAAAAGCACTTAATATGGGTTACCAAGTTGTCGATGATGGCACTGTTATTGCCACTCATATTAGTAAAATCATGAAGACAAACCTTGCAGAATTGTTTACGCACGACGATGTGGAAGCAATAACCCAGCGTTTGACACAACAAGCCCCGAAACTAGCAGAAGCATTAGCAGCAGCACTTAATCCAGCGCAGCAGCTGAAAGTATATCGTCAGCTTTTATTGGACCAAGTTCCGCTAAAAGATATTCGCACGATTGCCAACACAATGTTGGAATCCGCGGAAAATACAAAGGACCCGATCCTACTTGCATCTGATGTGCGCTGTGCACTAAAGCGTACGCTTGTTAACTTAATTGCAGGACAAAAGAACGAGTTAAATGTCTACGCACTGTCTGATGAGCTAGAACAAATGCTACTAACTTCACTGCAACAAGCACAATCTTCTGGTACGGTAACACTAGATAGCTTCCCAATTGAGCCAAACATTCTTGGTCAGTTCCAACAAAACTTACCACTGATCAGACAACAGCTTAAACAACAGGGGCTACCTCCGATCCTTCTCGTTATGCCACAGCTGCGCCCTCTTCTAGCGCGTTACGCTCGCACATTTACACAAGGGCTGGCAGTATTGTCTTACAACGAAATCCCAGAAAACAAACAAATCAATGTGGTAGGAAACCTTGGTTAATCTTATTTCAACACATGCGATGTACGAACATTTGGTTGGTCTCGCAGTACAACACATCGTCACGGATGACGATCAATTAGTCTTTGATGCTTTAAAACACAATGATGTCCAACACGCATGCCAAGCAATTAGGGAAGCTCAATCAGGGGAAGTAGAATTCCAACACCTGACGTTGAGATTTGGTATGCGTGGAGAACAAAGTGTCTATCAATTCAAACTCTCTGAACAAATGCAGTACTGCCTGGATTTGTTCAGCCTTTACCTTGCACTAAGACAAACACAATTTCAGTTAGAAGCCTTTCATCACGACTTGATTAGTAATGTTGTCGTGCCGATTCGCGTGGATGCATTACTTTGGGAGCCTGGGGTTTATTTTCTCGAACAGACGATTCAATTCCACTCTTCTGCTTTTCAACACGTGATTCCTTCTCTTCAAGCTGATGAAACGTTATGTGATAGTGATAAAGTCGCCACACTCACCAAAAAGTTAAAAGAGAATGCATATTCACTTTGGTTTGAAGTCGCGACATCGCAAGTGAACTTCGAGCGCGTCGCAGACTTTAGTCCCGATATGATCAAATTGTCAGTCACACTAGAGGATAAAGAAGAAAGACACGCTTTCCTACCTATTGCTAAGTTCTTAAGAAAGCATAAATATACTTGGGTTGCCGGACGTGTAGCGAGTCAAACGGAACTTAACCGCTATCGTTTATTGGGTGCCAGTTATTATTTTGGTTATTTCAGCGATATCCCAACCTCTCTCTCCTTTCAGTCTTTTGATGAGGAATAGTTGAAACTCAACCATTTATATTTAAAACAGCACGATTTATTCGTGCTGTTTTTTTATTTATAACGGATAACCACAAGATCATTGGGCAATAGTTTCTTTAACTTAACTAAAAAATTTAGGCTTATATGATGATTTTCTCGGTTTTCATGGAATACAAATCACTAAAAATCATCAATTTTTATCTTTTTTAGAAATTTTTTAATTTTCAAATTAATCATTAAAGCCGACCGACCGCCTCTAGTTAGTGACAAGGGAATATCCCGAGGCCTGAAAGATATAGTGACTAACTAAGGAGACTAAGATGGCTTTATCAATGCACACTAACTACGCTTCGCTTGTAACTCAAAACACAATGAACACAACAAGCGGACTTCTAAACACAGCAATGGAACGTCTAAGCACAGGCTACCGTGTGAACTCAGCTGCTGATGACGCTGCTGGTCTTCAAATTGCTAACCGTCTAGAAGCGCAAACACGCGGCATGTCAGTAGCAATGCGTAACGCACAAGACGGCATCTCTATGATGCAAACTGCTGAAGGTGCGATGGATGAAATGACAAACATCGTTTACCGTATGAACGACCTTGCTACACAATCGTTGAACGGTTCAAACAGTGCAACAGACCGTGCGTCTCTTAACAAAGAGTTCACACAGCTTACTGCAGAACTAAACAACATCGTAGACAACACTAAGTTCGGTGGTCAAAACCTTCTTAAAGGCGGCGGCTTCGGTGCAGGTGACGTAACATTCCAAATCGGTGCATCTTCTGCTGAAACATTGACTGTAAGCGCAAGCGCAGGTATCGGTGAAATCACTACTATCCTTGCTGATGCAGCAATTACAGATGGTATCGATGACGCGACTAAAGCAAAAGCAGCACTAGACAAAATCAGCGGCGCTGACGGTCTAGTAGAAAAAATTGGTAGCTCTCGTGCAGACTTCGGTGCGAACATCAACCGTCTTGAGCACACTATGGCTAACCTTGGTAACATGGTAGAAAACGTTACAGCATCTAAAGGTCGTATCATGGATACAGACTTTGCAGTAGAGTCTTCAAACATGACTAAGAACCAAATGTTGATGCAAGCAGGTACAACTGTTCTGTCTCAAACTAACCAGCTTCCAAGCATGGCAATGTCACTACTACGCTAATTACTTAGTTAATAGTGCGCTTAATTTAAATCGTCTTAATTATAAAGCCTTCCTATGGAAGGCTTTATTTTTATCTACGAATATAAATAGAGCTCGTATTATCTTTGTGAGATTCAGGCACTCTGAATCCGAATTTCAACATAATATTAAATAAAACCTTATTAAACAGTTCTAATTCTATCGTCTCTAATTTGCTTCCTATTTTACTATCTCTAAGTTCAGGAAAATTGAACTTAGCTTCCTTTAAGATACTAGCTATCTCATCAGAATTGATGCTCTGTTTACTTAATAGTTTTTTGTTAATGAACTCTTCATATGCACGAGCACATTTCATCAATCGCAACGCAAATTCATTCATAACTGACATTCTTTGAAACGTAAAAAATTTAATTTTTAGTGAGAACACTTGCACATCGCACTATCAAAAATAATATCAGAACGCAATTAATGCACTCTGTAAGAATTATCTGAATCAAGCTGAAGTAAAGGCTGAATATAACGTCTAATTAAAACATCTCTCCTAATTAGAACCGTCAATACAATTAAATATTTTCTTTGTTTAGGTCGCCTTTTCTTATAAGGAAATTACTTTTTCCATGGAGGAAGGCGGAACAAACAAGGTGGAAACACCACTTCCTCCCAAGAAAACAAAATAGCTTTAAACCTTTGTTTTAATTGAATTTAATATACGGCACGCATCTTGCCACTGATAATTAAACTAAGGCGTAGCATTCAAAGTATTCAAGCCAATAAGAGATGAGAGGAGCACACCTCATGAGTTCTTTAGACCCAGTAAAAATGGCAACCCAATTCGCACAATTGGACACAAACCCATTCAAAAACCGTTACCAAGCGCAAGCTAATGTGTACCAGTCACAACTGTCAGCTTTTAATAAAGTTGAAAGCGCACTACGTGATTTTCGTACTGCAATGAAAGAGATGAATAACAGCACAAACAGCATCATCAAAAACAGTGCGACACTCTCTCAAGAAGGTAACTTTACTGCAAACGCGGATGCTAAAGCGCTAACGGGTAACTATCAGATTTTTGTAGAAAAAGTGGCAACGGCGCATCAAGTATCTACAGGAATGCCTGCAGACCTTGAGGCGACGACAGAAGTACCAACAACTGGATCTTTAGAATTCACCATCAACGGTGAAACAATGACTCTAGACTTGTCCTCCGTTGATGTTAATGGTGACGGCACTGCAACGATCAGTGATTTAGCCAGTGCGATTAACAATCACACGGATAACCCTGGCGTTAACGCCACTCTAGTTCGCTCGAATGGTCAAACACACTTTATGCTATCGAGCACTGAGACTGGTGTCGAAAATAAGATCAACGTATCTGCAACGGGTACTGGCCAAGCGTGGTTTGAAGACGCCTTCACCAACCTCAAGCAAATTAACGCTCCGCAAGATGCGGTTATGTGGCTAGGTGCAAAAGACTCAGGCCTGAAACTAACCAACGCAAGTAATACTTTTGAAGGTGTCATCGACGGTGTTGACATTACCGTATCTAAACCGCAAGCCGCGGGAGATTCGCCAATCGGCTTAAAAATCGGAGCTGATAGCGAAGGCACTAAAGAACAACTAGATAAGTTTGTGGAAACCTACAATGCCCTTGTTTCGACTATCGATCAGTACACCCAAATTGGCGGTGAAGATCAGAAACGCGGCGTGCTCGCTAGCGACTCGACATTGCGTTCTATTGAGAGTCAGTTAACGGGGTTAATCCGAGGTGAACACAATGGTATGCGCCTAAGCGAAATCGGCGTGAGCCTAGACCGCAACGGTAAAATGAAAGTTGATCAAGAAAAGTTCAAAGAAGCTCAACAAACAAATAGCGCAGGCTTAGAGGCGTTGTTTAATGGGGATGACGCTTTGCTAGATTCTCTTGACGCGATGGTAGAGCCTTTCTTGAAGTTCTCATCAGGTACCTTCAGCACGCGTAAAGACGCAATACAGTCAAGCTTAGACCGAATCAAAGATAAACAAACCAATTTAGAGCGTAAGTACGAAATGTCGTACAACCGCTATCTCAAACAATTCACTCAAATGAATTCAATTATGACCCAAATGAACCAAACCATGTCCATGTTTAATGCTCAAAAATAAGACATTTGGTTCCAAATTTAGGAGAAATATTCATGCTTATGGATTCTGGTTACGATTCGTACCAACAAGTCGATCTCGACGCTCAAGCGGCAGCAGCAAATCCACACCAATTAGTCATCATGTTAATCGATGGCCTACTCGATGAAGTTGAACGTATTCGCGGCCACCTAGCCGCAAATCGTTTGGCCGAGAAAGGGAATGGAATCAACAAATGCATGAACATCTTGATTGGACTAACAAGTGCTCTAGATGATGAAAACGGCGGTGAAATTGCGGAAAACCTACGCCAGCTTTATGACTTCTGCCAAGTCGAACTTTATTACGCTAGCGTGCAAAACGATGCAAATCGCTTGGTTAACGTTGAGCGTGTAATGGGTAACATTCGTGAAGGTTGGATGAATTTTGGACAACAAGCATAAAGTATCGCCAGAGCGATTCCGTCATTTATCTCAGCTCATCCAGTTCGCCGCAAAAACGGCCGATTGGCATGCGCTCAAGCGGTACGACTTGCAGTTGCGAGAGCTTTTGATCAGTCACAAGCCTTTTTTGAAAGATCCTAAGCTTGCACCTGAAATCCAGCGAGCGAAAACAGTGCACGCTAATGCCTTCGCAGTATTAGAGAAGTCGACCAACGAGTTGAAAAAAGAGATGAACATGGTCAATGACCATCAAGAACGCGCTATGGCCTATCAATTAGCAATGACCATGGAGCTAACTCAATGATCATACCTTCTTCAACTCAGCACTCGGGTAATTCGCCAGCTAACAATGAGGGTCACATCAAGCAAGCGAACTCGGTACACGGCTTTTCTCATGGTTTTAAATCAGGGAACAAGCAGAATGGTGAGCAAGACTTTAACTCTGCGTCAGCGGTACCGAGTTTTCACCTTACGGCCTCTACTTTGAACAACGCAAACAAAGTACAAAGTCATGGTTTTGATACTGATGACCGCTCAGCTTCAGATCCGGATGCCAACTTGACCAGTACACCAGGGTTAACAGAATCGACTGATCTTGCAGCGCAAGCTCAAGCTTTAACCCAGGGTATGATTACCATGGCAGAGAAGCAGGCTGAGAAACTAGGAAAAGCGTCATCTTTAATGACTGCGAGCGAAGTTAAGTCTGTTACTCAAGATTCGTCTAACGCTATGTTAAACACATCATCAAAACAAGATGTGAAGCAAAGTCTGCCGACTTCATCGAGTTCGCGTTTGCCTATCTCCGGTGCTGAGTTTCAAACTCTTTTGAATCAACCTGTTCAAGGGCAACCAACCGCATCTCTACTTCAAGCACAAGCTCCTACAACACAATCTGCACATTCACCGGTTGCGACGAGTCATGTTCAAGCTCAAGGCTCTGAGTGGGCAGCGGTGCGTGTTGATACCACTGCCGGAAAGTGGGGGGAGCAAATGATGCAAGTATTACATGATCGCGTGACGCTCCAAGCTCAACAAAATGTACAAGAAGCAAAAATCCGCCTAGACCCACCAGACTTAGGGAAATTGGATTTACTTGTACGTGTTGAAGGTGACCGATTGAGTGTCCACATCAACGCCAATGCCGCAGCAACACGAGAAGCTTTAATGCAAGTTTCGGAACGATTGCGTACTGAGTTACAAGAGCAAAACTTCGTTCATGTCGATGTCAATGTTGGCTCTGATCAAAACCAAGGTCGAAATGACCCACATGCAAACGAAGAAGACGCCAATATTTTCGCCGCACGAGAATCTGGTGCATTCCAAACCACGACAACAACTAACTATTCAGAACACTGGCTAAGCACTCAAGCTTAGTGAATCTTCGAGGAAAAAGGTTATGACCAAACAACAAATGATCGCCCTGTTTATCGCCATGATCATCACCAGTGCCCTCGTTTCGGCCGTCACAATTATGGGCGGAATCTGGTACTTAAACAAACACGCTCAAGAGTCACCTGACTCTGGTTCACTGATCGAAGACTCTCCACTGTCTTTTTTGGTCACAGAACAACCGACAAGTAAAGGTCCTAGCTTCCATCCTTTGGACAAAGTCGTTTTGACCGTTAAAGGCAAGAAACAGACTCACTTTGTGATGCTAGAACTGGCAATTGAGACACGCCGTCCAGAGCGTATCAAAGAGATCGATGAATACATGCCTATGGTACAAAACTCTCTATTAAAACTGTTTAGCGACAAAACGTTTGATCAGTTACAGCAAGCGGGTGCCATCGATATTCTGCAAGACGAAGTAAAGCAAACGCTTCTACTCGCTTTTGCTAAAACAGACATCGTCCGAGAAATCGACGATGTTTTGTTGACTAAATATGTTGTGCAATAACGGAGCACAACCATGTTAGACATGAATGTACAAGACACTTACACCACAGAAGAGGAAGTGACAACACCGTCACGACCAATTGATGAAAACGCATTGCTACAACGTCATCAGGTCATGGTAAAACGCGTAGTTAACCAGCTGCGCGTTCATGCCACTTCTCACTGTAGTATTGAAGATATGCAGCAGATAGGCCTTATCGCTCTAGTCGAGGCTGGACGCCGATATGGCGATGTTGACGATCCTCACTTTCCTGCTTTCGCCGTTTGTCGAGTTCGGGGAGCTATTTTAGACGAATTACGCCGACTAGATTGGCGTTCACGTAAGACTCGTCAACAAGCCCACGAGCTCAACGACGTGACTCGAGATCTCACTCGAACGTTAGGTCGAATGCCAACGGATGCCGAAATCATCCAGGCTTTAGGGACGAATGAGCAAGATTATTACAACCGCCAAAATGCCGCTCTCGCAGGCGAGATGCAAAGCCTTGACCAACTGATGGAGAGCAGCGGTGATAGCTACATTGGCGGGCAATACGATGGCATGGAACATGAACATATTCGTCGTAGTTTAGACAGTGCTTTGGGTAAATTACCTAAGCGCGATCAACTGCTCCTGACTCTGTTCTATCAACATGAACTCAACTTACACGAAATAGCTCTGGTATTGGATCTGACACCACCTCGTATATGTCAGCTTCACAAACAAGCGCTGAAACAACTCAACCAATTAATGTCCTCTTAGGAGTCACAAGATGCAAAAGTTTTTTGGAGTGCTCACTATCCTGGTGTGCGTCTTCGGTGGATATATGTGGGCCGGTGGTAGCTTAGGTGCTATCTGGCAGCCAGCCGAATTCCTTATCATTATTGGCGCCGCTGCTGGTTCTTTGATCATCGGTAATCCGCCTCATGTACTGAAAGAAATGCGTCGCCAAGTGCCAGCGACCATTAAAGGTCCAACAGAAGAGCATGAGTACTACATGGAATTAATGGCACTACTCAACAACTTGCTAGAGACAGCGAGAAACCGCGGATACAAGTTTCTGGATTCTCATATTGAGGCTCCGGAGCAAAGCTCTATGTTCCTCGCTTACCCGACGATCGCAGAAGATCATCGCCTAATTTCTTTCATTACTGACAATTTACGTTTAATGGCAATGGGACAGATGTCGCCTCATGAATTAGAGGGACTGCTAGAGCAAGAAATCGAAGCAATACAGAACGAAATGCTTTTACCTTCACGCTCACTACAGCGTACAGCAGAAGCACTACCTGGCTTCGGTATTCTTGCAGCAGTTGGTGGCATCATTATCACCATGCAAGCTATTGATGGCTCAATCGCTATGATTGGGTATCACGTTGCGGCAGCTCTCGTTGGTACATTCATTGGTATTTTCGGTTGTTACTGTGGCTTAGATCCACTAAGTAACGCCATGGCTCAGCGAGTAAAACGTAATATGACTGCTTTTGAGTGCGTTCGTGCAACCTTGGTTGCCTACGTAGCGAAAAAGCCGACATTGCTCGCCATTGACGCTGGTCGTAAACATATTCAGCTAGACATCAAACCAACATTCAACCAAATGGAGAAGTGGTTAGCTGAACAGGAGGGATAATGCAAAAACAAGAGCATGTAGTGTTCAAACGTGCCAAAGTATACAGCCATGATGAGTCGTCTCATGGCGGCGCGTGGAAAGTCGCGTTTGCTGACTTCATGATCGCCCTAATGGCGCTGTTTCTTGTACTTTGGGTTATGCAGGTGGTAGACAAAGAAGAGCGTAAAGCGATTGTTGCCCACTTGCATAGTTCAAGCGTATTCGACAAGAGTTACGGCAACCCATTTGATACGTCACAAAGTATTTCTCCTATCGACTTGGCACAGGACTCTTCTGTGCCAAGTAAACACAACTCCAACCATGTAGTAAGCTCTTACTTTAAAGGTGATGGGGATGGACCAGAAATTGATTCTTTGATTCCTGGTAACTTCGATACTCAAGAGCAACTTGCCGCACTAGCGAAAGTAATTGAGCAAATGACTGCCCAAATTAATGCGCAGGGAAATGTAAACGTCACGGTGACACCACAAGGTTTGCGTATCGTCCTTCAAGATGATTACAAACAGCATATGTTCAGCCGTGGTGGTGCAGAACTTACTCCTTTTTTTGAAGATTTACTGCTCGCACTAGCACCTGTATTTCATCGTGTTAACAACCCTCTGATCATCAGCGGACACACAGATGCAATTCCATTTAAAAAGCGTTTTGGTCGTCAATCTAACTGGGCGTTATCAGCCTCTCGAGCAGACGTAGCAAGAAATACGTTAGTTGAAGGCGGTATGCCGGACGATAGAGTAATGCAGGTAACGGGTATGTCAGATAGAGCGCTGCTTAATCCTGATGAGCCAGATTCTAGCGAAAACCGTCGTATTGAGCTGTTTGTTTTAACGACTCCTGCCGCTAAAGTGCTTGAAACCCTTTTTGGCAACCACCAAGAAAGTGAACTGCAAAAAGCGAAAGATAAGGCTAAATTTAACCAACCAGTCATTCGTCAAGAAGTCATCAATTACTCCGGCGATACCGCCACCAGCGAAGTAAAAATTCAAGAATTATAATCTTAAAAGGTCACCACTCTGATGGTGACCTCTCTAACCAAAGCCTCTGTTACTGTGACTTTTTAGTTGAGTTCTATATGCACATAACATCATCCGAAAAAAGAAAAAGCGACTTACTGAAGAAAGCCTTTTTATGGCTCATTGTCTTCGATTACCTTTTATTGGCGTTTTTCTTAACTCAGCTATCAAGTATGACACTAAACAGCGGAACCATGATCAGCTTGTTACTTGTTGTTTATAACGTCTTACTTGTTTCGCTATGTTTTCAACGAACCAACAAGCAGGACTCTTACATTATCTACCCTGTTTTGTCCGCAACGTTATTAGCATTTGTCTGCTTTCTTTACTTCTTTTTTTTAATTTAGCTCCCCGACTCGACCATTGATTTTATTTTTACTGCTTTTTCGAAGTGGTCGAGCTGATGAGTCTGAATCCACCACGTAGCCGCTTCCATCAACAGCTCTGGGTCGTCATTTTTATTAGCGAAAAACGCATAAAATGAGAGACCAACCAATTCACCTTTACTCGCGATCTTTTTGTCACAGACCTCTATAATTTTGTCTCTCAGCGAAGCTCTCATTTCTAACCCCTTAACCTAGTACATACTCACTAACCATACGGTTGAAAGAAATCAAATCAAACGAGCCTTTAATTTCAAAACGCACTCTTCCCACCTCACTCATGAAGAACTCGATTTCACAATCCAAATCAAAAGTACCAGAGGTCTCGATAGAAAATGCATTGATCTTACTGTAAGGCAAAGAAGTGTAATCCACTTTTGAGCCGGTAATCCCTTGCACATTTGCCGCTATCACTCGCTTGTTCGTAAACACCACTTGGTCACGAACTGTTTTAAAAGCAGCGAAAATAGTCTCACCATCAATCAAGAACTTAAGGAAGTCTTCTCTGGCATTAGAAACGTCAATCGGCTTAAGCTTAAATACAGAGGAATTGTCGAAATCAATCATAATTAATCCTTTGAGTGGGCGTTAGAACGAATTATCAACGTATCAGATAGCACCACTTTTGCCTACTCGCAACGCACGTTTCTGCTTGATTCGCCCAACAACGAAGCGTCACTCACTTCCACCCTTGCATCCATTGCTCAGAGTCTTTTAGGTCTTGCCAGTTCATCTCTCGGTCGCGTTTACTCATGACTGCCTCGATGACACATCTCACAACGTTACCATCTTCATCTAGTTCCATTTCCGTCACGACAAAATGCTTCTCTTTGTTTTTAGGTGAAATTGCCGTCCATTTACTGTGCAATAGTTTCTTAGGGTGGATTCTGTTCATCGCATTGTACCAATTTAACTACCATGTTGATGTATACGACTGAATACCAAGAGAGAATCAGATTTTGTTTTTGCAAACCGACAAAAGATAAAACCGCAAAAGAGATCACTCCCTTTCGCGGCTCTAACTACAATCCGACTAGGTCTTCTGACCATTCAGTCGAGGGTTTAGGTACTGATTTTGTAGCAACTGTAACCCTTTACCGACCAGAACAATCACTACCGCGCCAATCAGGACAGGCGTGAAGAGAAAACTCCATCCCTGCCCAGACGCCATGATCAAAATTGGATTTGCACCCGCAGGTGGATGAGTGGTCTTCGTAATCAGCATCGCAGAAACACCTAGCCCCGTCGCAATCGCGAGCGTGACCGGCGTGACGTCAACATACTGGCTAAACGCAATACCGATAGATGCCGTAATGAAGTGACCAATGATAACGTTTTTTGGTTGAGCGAGAGGGCTGCTAGGCACCCCAAACACCAACACCGCCGTAGCACCAAATGGCGCCATGAGAAGTACTACCTCAGTAAGAGATACCTCGGCGTAGGACAATACGCCAATAGCCAACGTAGCGCCAAGCCCGGCAACCAACGATAAAATTAAATTATTCATAAATACCTCAAAAGTAGACCGAATTGTCTACAAAATAAAATAGACAAATCTGTCTACCTTTGTCAATATGTATTTATGGAACTTTTTGAGGACGTAGTTATGAACAAAAAGAAACAGTTATTGATCGACACAGCTTTGTCACTGTTTTATAAACAAGGCATCAACTCTATTGGCATCAATGAAGTCCTCAATGTTTCCGGCGTGGCTAAACGCACGCTATATAACCATTTTGAGAGCAAAGAAGCGCTTATCATCGCCGCATTAGAACAACGCCACCAAGTATTTATGGAATGGTTGGAGGAAAAGCTTTCTTCAGCACAAACGTGCGCGGAGGTGATCGATCAGTTATTTACAGCACTCAACGGCTGGTTTCATGGCTCTGAAGAAAAGTTGGGCGAGTTTCGCGGTTGCTTTTTCATCAATACGTCCGCGGAATTCAGTGACGACAGTGGCGAGATCGCAACGTATTGCCGCTACCATAAACAGCAAGTCAGAGAGCTAATTCAACGCTATCTCAAATCAGAAAACGCTTCATTACTCGATGCCATTTGCATCATGAAAGAGGGCGCGATCACTACCGCTTACATGACGAAAGAGTACGACAACGTCACGAAGAAATGCGTGACCATTTTGCACAAGCTTTAATGCGTTCAGGTATAGTCATTTGCGGATTAAGTATTCAAACCAAAGGCACCAATCGGTGCCTTTTGTTTTAGTTAATCAGTGTACTTACAGCTCGTGCTCAGTACGTGCGATGATGTCGTCTTGCGCATCTGGTGATAGCGCGGTGAAAAACGCTGAGTAGCCTGCAACTCGTACAACAAGATCACGATATTGCTCTGGGTTCTTCTTCGCAGCTAGCAAGGTCTCACGAGAAACGATGTTGTACTGAACATGCCAGCCTTTGTGGTGGTTGAAGAAGGTACGAATCAACATAGAAAGCTTGAGCTTATCCCCTTCAGACTCAACCGCTGCCGGACTTAATTTCTGGTTAAGCAGCACGCCACCCAAGATCTTATTCGCTTGGATCTTACCCACTGAGTTATACACTGCCGTTGGACCTAAACGGTCTGAGCCAGACGACGGGCTTGCACCTTCTGCTAATGGCGTTTTCGCTTTACGACCGTCTGGCGTTGCCATGGTTGAAGCGCCAAATGGGACGTTTGCCGAGATACTTGATGTACCTGCGTAGTAACCGCCGCCAATTGGACCACGCCCATGACGCGTATTAACGAACTGCTCTAGCTCATCAATGTACACTTGGTAAGCGTCTGCCAGTAGTTGGTCTACCGCGTCATCATCGTTACCGTATTTTGGTGCAAAGTTGATAAGACGTTGGCGAAGCTGTTCGTTCTCCATGCCGTCGAAATCTTCTGCCAATGCTTTTGCTAGCTGTTGTTGTGAGATAAGGGGCTGAGTGATTTGCGCATCATCGAAAACAAGGTGTTTGATTGCAGCTAGGCTGTTACCCAAGTTTGCGATACCGACTTGCAAACCAGATACCCAATCGTATTTCGCGCCGCCTTCTTTCACGGTTTTACCGCGAGCCAAACAGTCATCCACTAGCGTTGAACAGAAGATGTCTTGAGCTTGCTGTTCAAGTACGCTGTCGACGACTGTATCAATCTCAATCGATTTGCGGGTGTAGTAGCGGATTTGCTCTGCCCAAGAAGCCGTTACTTGCTCAAAGTTCTCAAAGTTGCCTTTTGCTAATGACTTATCGTGCGGCAAGAAAGCTTTACCCGTTGTTGCATCCACACCTTCGTTCAATGAAGCGAGCAAGATACGAGCGAAGTTAATGAAGCTCATGCCCGTACAACGGTAACCCCATTTGCCCGGAACCGCCGTCTCGATACAGCCGATAGAGGCGTAGTTGTAAGCATCTTCTTTCTCTACGCCAAGCTTGATGAATTCAGGGATGACAATCTCATCGTTGTTGAACGCTGGCATACCGAAGCCGCATTTAATCACTTCGATACAACCCATCAGGAATTCTTGGTTCAAACCTTCATGGTAACGCACACTCAAGTTAGGTTGCGTCGAACGTAACTGACCACAAGATTCTAGAATCGCCCAAGAAAGTGGATTCACTGCGTCTTCTGGATCACCCTTTTCATTCAACTTCTGACCGCCGATACACACGTTTTGATACAGCGGAGAACCTGCCGATGCTTTCGAGTGCGCACCAGAGCGAATCTTGTTAACTTCAAGCAACTTCAACCAGCAGCTTTGTAAAAGCTCTAGTGCAAAGTCTTTTTCGATCGCGCCGTTTTCGATATCGCGAACATAAAACTCGTTGAGGAACTGGTCCATACGACCGAAAGAAACCGAGTGACCGTTCGATTCGATTTGTAGCATCAACTGAACGAAGTAGCTCAATTGCAGTGCTTGCCAGAAGTTTTCTGGTGCGTGGCTCGCGACATGACGACAGTTTGCCGCAATGCTTTCTAACTCAGCTTTGCGTAGCGGACGCGTCTCTTCTAGCGCCATTTTTGCCGCCAATTCAGCGTAGCTCACCATGTGGTCTTGAATGGCAAGCAGTACAATTTCGACCGATTTGTAGAACTGCTCTTTCTTCAAGCCTTCAAAGGTCGAAACATCATTGTTAGCACGGTGCTGACGAACATCCTCTAGCAAACCGTTCATCCCTAGCTTCAAGATTTTCTCGTTATCCACGGCAAGGTGCGCGTCACCCGAAGTCATGTTGCCTTCAGCTTTAATGATGGTGCTGGCTAAGATTTCTTGCTGCTCATCAGTGAACAAGCCATAACAACGGTCTTGAACGGTTTTACCGCGCCAGTACGGTGTGATGCTGTGAATGCTTTGCTTATCTTCTTCAGTGACAGCAAAGCCTGCACCAGGGCGGTCGGCTAGCTCATCAATTTCCGCTTCAATCCAACGTACAGTGTATTCCGGGAAAATAGGCGCAGCACGCACTTTGCTCGCTTGGTTACCGACGATCAACTCATCGTGTTTAATCCAAATAGTACGAGTGCGTAAATGCTCTTGCAGTGCTAGCGCACGTTGGACAATCACAGGTTTGTCTTCGTTTGCTTGATAAGCACGAGTGTATGCCTCTGCACGCTCGGTACAGACAGGTGGCGTTACGATATTTACCAGTGCCGATTTGTGCGCTTTGATACGCTCAGGAAGGTAATTTAGGTCCATAGTTAACCTCTTACAATCACGCTAAGTTGGGTGTTTTCGCTTGCGTATTGCATGGCGCTTTCTAGCAGTTCTGGTTTGTTTAATGGCTTGTCAGAACACTCGTAAGGCATATCGAGCAAACGGTATTTATTGATGCCGAGCGTGTGGTACGGCAGCAAGTGAAGTTCTTGGCAGCTTTCTAGTGAAGCCGCAAAATCGATGATGTCTTTCAACTCTTCGATGGTGTCATTAAACCCCGGCACAACGGGAACGCGAATCACAATACGCTTCGCGATAGGTGCCAGTTTTCGGAAATTGTCTTTGATGCGTTTTAGTGAACCTTTCGCCCAGCTAAGAAACTTTTCTTCGTCGGTGTGTTTTAAATCCGCCAACCAGCAATCGATATGAGGCGCGGCTTTTTCAACGTTCTTCCACGGAACATGCATGCACGATTCAATCGCAGTCGAGACTTGGTTGTCATGCAGACGCTGTGCGAGTTCTGCTACCAAATCCGCTTGCATGAGTGGCTCACCACCGGAGAAGGTCACGCCACCTTGGCTTTGGTCGTAGAAAGGTTTGTCTTTCATTAAGGTGTCGAACAGCATGTCTGATTTCGCCTCTTCACCGCAGACAGTCAGTGCTTGCGTAGGACAGACGTCTCGCAGCGCGATCAGTTGGTCTTCTTTGATGGCTTTGCGATTGATGATGATCTGGTTGTCGATGCGTTGAATACCATCACCCACCCTTTCGCTACCCGCTGTGGGTTGAGTTGTGGCTTGATAAGCAGAAACGCACAGTTGGCAACCTTCCATACAGCTTCGCTGATCAAACAGCAGTGAATGCTTTTCGCTGCGGCTTTCTGGGTTTTGACACCAAGGGCAAGACAAGCTGCATCCTTTAAGAAAAAGAATGGAACGAATGCCATCGCCATCATGGGTAGAGAATCGTTGGATATTGAAATACATCTCTGCTTGCCTCTTGGTCTGTGCTACCGCTGTGTACCTAATTCGCTTCTTTTGCTCGTTGAGTCTTATGAACAGCTTTTCTGTTTTCTAACTGAAAGCTTCATTTGAGCGTTTACAAGTTTCACTTAACTTTCATTTAATGAAATTATTATAGTTTCAAATGAAATTTCAATTGATCAAAATCAAGATCTCGTTCGATTGTAAGATCTATAGTGATCCCATCATCAAAACGAAGATTTTGTTTAAGGTAGAAACCATGATTGAACTTTATTTAGATACTGCTGATGTGGCAGAAGTAAAACGCTTTAACCAGTGCCTACCGCTAAAAGGCGTGACGACAAACCCAAGCATTTTGGCGAAATCAAAACAGGGACTGAATGAAACCCTAGCAGGCATGCAAGAAGCGCTTGGCGGTACACCTCGCTTTCACGCTCAAGTCGTGAGTTCAACCGTCGAAGGTATGCTGGCAGAAGCGCGCCAACTGAATGAATTACCTTACGATATGGTGGTAAAAGTGCCAGCAACAGAAACCGGCTTAGCAGCAATTAAGCTAATGAAAAAAGAAGGAATTCAGGTTCTTGCTACCGCTATCTATTCAGCTCAACAAGGTTTCCTAGCGGCACTGTGCGGTGCTGACTACCTAGCACCTTACGTAAACCGCATTGATGCGATGAACGGCAACGGTGTTGAAGTGGTCGCGGATCTTCAATTGTTGCTCGATCAAAACCAACTACCAGCGAAGATTTTGGCAGCCAGCTTCAAGAACACTCAACAAGCGATGGAGGTGATGAAACTGGGCATCGAAGCCATTACATTGCCAACCGATGTGGCGGCACAAATGTTCGCTCACCCAGCAGTAAAACCTGCGGTTGAACAGTTCGATAAAGACTGGAAAGAGGCGTTCGGCGATAAACTTTCATTTGAAAGTTAATTAAAAGTAAGAACTCAATATCTTAGTCAATAATAAGGGAATCTTAACTCACCCTGTGCGCCGGTGAGTTTGAGATTCCCTTTTGTATTTCATATAAAGAGGCGAGGTTTACAGCAGCTCTCTATTGGTCAGTGACCAAAGGTACACGCGCTTGAGTAAACTGATTTTGAGCCTCTTACGAGTACCTCGTTTGGAATGTCGAAGTTGGTTTGGTAGCACAATAGCTTTCATCTCGGTTTTCATTTCTTTTCCATCCACCAACACAGTAGACCTCCGATGCAGTAAGCCAGCATGTCTTTCCAATCAAATGTGGCGCCCAAAATCACTGCCAGAGGCGATGAAGATTCGATACCAAGCCAAGCTGCAACCTGTAACAATTGCCCTAACTCAACAGCAAACGCAATCAACACCACCAATGAAACCAGCCAGTTAACGGGCATAGAGAACATACTTGCAAGAAAGTAGTAGAGCCAAACCACAACGAGAACATCACCAAATGTCGGGCGAATAAAGTTGTCTCGAACATAGAGTGCAATAACGACCAATGCGATAAAACACACCAAGCTTTTCAGTCCATTTTTTGCAGAAAATCGCAGGTAGATAGCGGACGTCTCTTCCACCATATCGCTTGGCTGACCAGCAAGAGTGACTCGTTTAAACATCTTCACGATTCGCCTTTGCACTTTCTTCTGCTTTCTTATTTCGTGCGTACCAGTCGATGTTGCGTGTAATAACCATAGTGAAACTCAAAATCGCGAAACACAGTAATGTACCCATGACCAATGCGTAGCTTTCTGCTTGTAGCAAGCCAAACAGTAATCCGTAGAGAGTAAGTAAACACGCTCCGAATATCGCGCCGTGCTTGGTGTTGCTCAACATACCGCTCACGTACACACTTAAAAGCCCCGCCGATGCGACTGCTGACACCACATATGCCCAGTTGAAGCCGAGGTGTTCACTCATCGAAATCAGCAACAGATAGAAAAGCGCTAAAGCCAGACCAATAAAACCGTATTGCACAGGGTGCACCGGACGCGCTTGGAACAACTCCAGTAAGAAGAAACTCGCAAATACTAATGTGATAACCAACAGTGAATAGTTCACAGCTCGGTGAGACTTCAAATAGTGATCAACGGGGTCAATCAAATCTACGCCCATTTGTCGCTGTTCAAGCTCGTGACAAGCGTGATTCGATGACAAACAGCTTTGGAACAGCTGCGCGATATTGGTTGAGAAGTTGTTGCTCGCCCATTGCGCGTTAAATCCATCTTCAGATACTTCTGATGACACCGGTAAGTAATCACCGATAAAGCTTGGATGCGCCCATGTTGAAGAGAGCTCCACTGTTGTTTGACTGCCAATTGGTGTGACTTGAAGCTGTCCCATCCCTTGTAGCAAGAAGTTAAGATCGAATACCAAAGGTTTTGCTGGGTTTAGGTCTGCAAGTGTCAGATCACTGTGGAAGCCTTGTGGTAACTGATTTAACCCCGTTCCCGGTGCGACTTCGATATCAGAGCTCGCCATGGTCATGTCATCCAAACGAATCAATCCACGGCTGTCTTCAATGCCAACGACTAGGCTCATGTTGTCAATATCAAGCCCCTGCAACGCCGCGAGTTCGTCTGCATCAAAAGTGCCTTTCAGTGCCACTTGTGCTTTGTATAAACGCGCGCGGTAAATGCCTCGGTACTTTTCAAAACTGTCCAGATTCGCGCTCATATCAAAAGTGCTAGGTAAAAGAAATTTACGACGCTCTTTAATCTGTACTTTGTCATCTCGGTAACTGGTTTCGGTGTAATTAACCATGATGAATGGACCAATGATGCGCTGTTCGCCGCTGCTGCTGCGTGCGATGTCGTTTCTGACTTCATCTTGGCGATATGAGCGTTCTGAGATCAGCCCTGTGACCATTGAAAGCGGGATTTGCAGTAAGACAAACAAAAACAGCACGAAGGCGAACTTCGTGCCGAGTTGGTTATTGAGGATCTTTTTCATGTTTCATTCTCCATTTGCTGATGGGAGTAATCTAAATCAGCAATTTGGAGAACGAATGGAGCTAATGTGGAGTTTCTATGGAGTTGGTAAAATCAGGGTCACTTTCACGCCAGCATCGACGTTTTCGACTTGCAACTGACCTTTGTGCAGCTTGATCACTTGCTCAACAAAATTAAGCCCGAGCCCAGTGCTCTTAACACCATTTTCCCGAGCGAGGGAGTAGAAGCGCTCGGTTAAACGAGGCATTGCATAGTCGGGAATGTGAGGACCTGAATTGAAAATCGACAGGCACACCTTTTCTTTCGTGACCTCAGTTTTCCATTCAATGCATCCCTCTGAATGAACAAAATCCAGCGCATTGTCCATCAGGTTAAAAACGGCTTGTTTCAGTAAGAAGGCATCACCAAGTACGGAGAGATGGTCATCAATTTGGATTTTGGCAGTGACCGACTTAGCACTCAAACGCGCATCCGCCGACTCAACCACTTCATTGACCATTTGTTCTAGCGAGATAGCTTCGACTTGCTCTAGCTCAGGGCGCTTTTCAAGACGAGCAAGTTCTAGCAACTTATCAATCAATGACTGCATGCGATCGCTCTCTCGCTCAATGTTGCCAGCAAAGCGCGCGACCTTTTCTTCAGGCAACGGCATTTGCAATATTTCACTCGCGCCTTTGATCGCTGATAACGGACTTTTCAGTTCATGAGTCAGCGTCTGTACGTACTCTTCCACATACTGCTTACCATCGAGCTGATTGCGCATTTTCTCTAATGCATCACTTAGCGTGCCGTACTCATAAAAGATACGAAATGTCGGCTTAGAGACCTTTTCACCTTCACCCATTTTGGTCGCGTAGTCTTCTAGCTTGTTCAGTGCTGAGTGAATTCGCCAAGCAAACAATGCCCCTGCCAATAGCACTAAACCACTCATCCACACCATCCAAAACAGCACATTGCGTTTAGAAAGATCGATGAAGGGTTGTACTGAGCGATTGGATTTTGCCACCGTCACGCTGCCAATAATTTCGCCTTTATGATAAATGGGCGCAGCCACGTGCATAACGGTTGAGAGCGGATCTTTCGGGTCTTCGATGGTACTGCGCGCGCCGTATTGACCACGCAACGTGAGATAAACATCGTTCCATTGCGAGTAGTCTTTGCCTACGTCTTGCTGCCAAGAATCCGCAATAACAATCCCTTGTTTATCGGTGATGTAAATTCGATGGTTAATCGCTTTTTTGCCGATTTCCCAAATGCGCGCTTGAGGCTCTCGCTGTCCATAAGCCGTTAATAGTTTGGAGAAGCGATTCTCAGACAACTTGTCATTCGCGACGTCTTCTTCCGCCAATACCGCAAGCAAGTTCGCCATATCCACCAGCGTCTCTTCGGTGGTTTGGCGCACGGTTGGCTTAAGTTCTTGGACAACCGTTTTGCTCACCATGTAAGCCGTCATCCCGACTAAGATGAAGTAGAGAAAAAACAGTCTGAGTCCAAGTGGGATCTTCGGCCAGCGATTCATCATTCACCTTTAATGCAGTAAAAGTAACCAAAGCCACGTTTGGTACAGATGCGTTCAGACATCTCAAACGGCTTCAACTTATGGCGAATGGCTTTGATGTGGGTATCAATATTGCGCTCGTACGCAGCTTCCGGCGCCATGTCAGCAGCGACCATAAGTTGCTCTCGACTCAATACATTGGAAGAGACAGAAATCAGTTTATCGAGGATCTTGAACTCCACCGCGGTCAGCCCAAGCATTTGCCCGCCAACACCGTAGTCGAAGTTCTGCGCAACTAAATCATGGTTCAAATGAGGTTGTTCTGGAACAGCCACAGGCTCTGGTTTGTGCTCCATCATCGGCATTTTGGCTTTGATTCGAAGTTTAATACGAGCCAACATTTCACGCGGGCTAAATGGCTTAGTCACGTAATCATCTGCGCCAATCTCCAAGCCCACTACGCGGTCAATTTCATCGCTTCTTGCAGTGAGAAAGATAATGGGAATATCAGAAAACTCACGGATGGTTTTGCATAATTCAAAACCATTGCCATCCGGTAAGCCTACGTCTAAGACAAGTAACGCTGCAGAGTTATGCTGCAAAAAGGCCAAGCCCTCTCCTGCCGTTGCAAACCACTCTGCGTGGTAGCCATCCATCTCTAATACATGAATCAGGTTCTCTGCGATAGCAGATTCATCCTCGATAATAAGGACGGTGGGTTGTTCGCTCAATGTCTTAGCCTCATTGACGGTGTTTATCTTTATGTTGGTATTATCACTTAATTTGGGGCCAAGGCTAGTGGATTGATGCAGCAAAGGCGCAGTTCGTGGATAATACTAATCAAACACACTTCTATTCAGCATAATAAATTTATCACTTAGATTAATGAGTCACCACAATTGTGGATACAATGATTTCAACCATTGATATGAACAGTGTTCATTTTAAACTCAAGTTATCAATTCGATTTTATTTAAAGGACAGTCACTGATGAAAAGAGCGCTAATCCCCCTGGCTTTACTGACTTTGCTCTCAGGTTGCGCTAGCATGTCTCCGGATGAGTGCAAAACGGCAAACTGGTACAACGTAGGTTATCAAGATGGCCGAGACGGCAACGATCCAAGCATTATCAATAGCTATACCGAAGACTGTGGTGAAGCGGGTGTGATACCCGACCGAGCGAAATGGAAAGAAGGCTTTGATAAAGGCACTATCCAATATTGCTCACCAGACAATGGGTACACTGTCGGTATCGAAGGCAAAGAATATTACGGTGTATGCAGCAGCAAAGAGTTTATTGAGAACTACCAGTTAGGTCATCAAGAATATCAACGCCAGCAACGCATCCAACAAATCGATACTGAAATCTCGGTCATCGATAATCAGCTTGATGGCAATCCAGACAAAGATAATGCCAAGAGACTGAAAGAGAAGAGAAAGCGATTGGCTGACGAGCGTTCAAGCCTCTTGTCGCCAACCATCAACTTGAATCTGAATTTCTAAATCGATTGGATTTAGCTTCTAAAAATTCATGGCCCTAGCTCAGTTCTAGGGTCATGAATTGACTGTTCGGATCGAGTTCGTAATCCCCGAACGGCTCGCAGTACACAAAGCCATGCTTTTCATACAACAGGCGCGCTGGTTTAAAAAACTCCATCGAGCCCGTTTCTAAACTCAAGCGCTGCAAACCTTTTTGCTTCGCTTGCTCAATCACATGAATCAATAATTGAGATGCCACACCTTGGTTTCTTGCCGTAGGCGTGGTGCGCATGGATTTCAGCTCCGCGTGTTGGTCATCCAACTCTTTAATCGCCGCACACCCAAGCAGTTGCTCACCTTTCCATCCGGTCCAAAATGTCACTTCTGGCGCTTTGAGCTTATCTAAATCTAACGCATGCACGCTTTCTGGTGGCGATGTAGCGTGCATGTCCTGTAAATGTCCTTCCAACATCGCAATCACTTGCGGCCGTTCTAAATTGTCGATTTCAATTCTCATATATCCATCCTTGGTTTTTCATAGCTAAAGCGGCTGTCTCATAATGTGCTGCGGTCCAACTGGGCCGCCGTGGTAAAGCTCATTGGTATCTTCAAACCCTGATTTTAAATAGCACTGATAAGCGGGTATGTTGCGGCAATTCACAGTGAGATAAAGCGCATCAAACTCGGGATAATGGCGTTTGGCGAAATCGGCAAACTGTTGAATGGCTTGCTTGGCGATGCCTTTGCCTTGATGACGGTGATCCACCAGCAAAGCACGTACGCCTAAACTGTTTTTCGGGCAAAAATCGTATTTCTCGCTGTAAGCAGCATCAAATAGAAAAAAGCCAACCACGTCATCGTCCGCCAGAATCAGATGCGGAAGCTCTGCGGGTTCAAGACGTGTAAGCATTTCACCCACATCCGCGACCGTAAACTGCGATTGCTCTTCTAGCACGCTAAGTTCGCAAGTGTGTTCATGTCGCTCAGGCGAATACTTTTCAATAGTAATCATAATCTTCCTTGTTGTTTTTATGCTCAATTCATACAGGGTATGTCGTAAATAGAAATACCTAGTGTCGTATTTCCCACTCGCAGGCAAACGTTTAGCACTCTATTATCCTCGCCATTCGATAGAGAGGTTTCCATGTCCCGTTTTTTACTTTGTAGTTTTGCACTCGTTTTACTCTACCCTACTGCCATTGATTTGTATCTTGTTGGTTTGCCTCAAATTGCGTCAGATCTCAACGCCAGTGAATCTCAGTTGCATATTGCGTTTTCGATCTATTTAGCTGGCATGGCTACCACCATGTTATTCGCGGGGAAAATTGCAGACTCTGTGGGACGAAAGCCTGTTGCCGTCGTCGGCGCGATGATCTTCGTGCTCGCGTCTTTTCTCGGCGGAATGGCTGAACAACCAAACGCTTTCTTGATTGCTCGCTTTTGCCAAGGCATCGGTGCTGGATCTTGCTATGTCGTCGCGTTCGCGATTTTACGCGACACGTTAGACGATGAACGCCGCGCGAAAGTATTGTCGATGCTCAATGGCATCACCTGTATCATTCCAGTGATCGCACCCGTGATTGGTCACTTGATTATGCTGAAATTTCCTTGGCCGAGTTTGTTTACCACGATGGCAGGAATGGGCATTCTCGTCAGTGTATTGGCCATTTTTGTTCTCAAGGAATCACTACCCAGCCAACAATGTGAAGAACAGACAACGCCAGAGAGCCATCAAGAGACTTTCTTCGAGCGATTTTTTATCAGTAGGCTGATCATTACTGCACTTGGAGTGACCACCATCCTGACCTTTGTTAACGCTTCACCAATTGTTGTGATGAGTATGCTTGGTTTTGATCGCGGTGGCTATTCTTCCATCATGGCGGGGACTGCGACGATCAGTATGTTGATTTCGTTCTCGGCGCCATTGGCATTGGGGATTTTCAAGCAGCGAACCTTAATGATGAGCTCTCAAGGATTGCTCGTTTGTTCAGCCATCGTGCTCAGTGCAGCCCATTTCCATGATGGACAACCTTTTTACTATGTGTTCGGACTTGGGCTGATTTGCGCAGGCTTCGCTTGTGGCTTTGGCGTGGCCATGAGCCAAGCGCTCAGCCCATTCTCTCAACAAGCTGGCGTGGCAAGCTCGTTACTGGGCATTGCTCAAGTTTGTAGTTCCGCGTTCTATATTTGGTTTATGGGTTTCATCGGCGTTACTGCACTGAATATGTTGGTGTTTATCTTAGTGCTAGGTAGCGTAATCAGCCTTGCTCTAATACTATTGATTCCAAAGCCTGTTCACGATACCCATTATGAAGAAATCCCTAGCGCGACTTGATTTAAACTTACTGTTCACTCTGCAATTATTGTTGCAAGAGCAAAGCGTCTCGAAAGCCTCGAAAAAGCTGAACGTTACGCCCTCTACCGTAAGTAAGTCGCTCAACAAACTTCGTCATTGGTTCGATGATCCTTTGTTTGTCAAAACACCTAAAGGTCTTGCGCCAACGCCCTTGGCGCAAAGCATGGAGCAAGATCTTGCAGAATGGCTGCAAATTGGCTGCCAGATTGCAGAAAAACGCAGCGATATTACGCCTAAAGGAGTGCGTTTTGATATCACGATTGAGTCGCCATTAGTGCTCACAATGCTGGACAGACTCATCGTCGCTATCCACCAGCGATACCCTGAAGCGAAAGTAAAAACCAGTAACTGGGATTACGACTCACTCGACGCCATCATTCGAGGCGAGGCGGATATCGGTTTTACCGGCCGAGAAAGCCACCCTAGATCGAAAGAGTCGTTGGATCTTCTGCCTTATTTCTTGGATTTTGAGATTCTATTTTATGACCTGCCGATGGTGTATTTACATAAAGATCATCCGGCATTACAGCAAGAGTGGAATCTCGAGACCTTTCTGAGCTACCAACACATCAATATTGTTTGGGAAAAAAGTGAAACTTGGGCGTTGGATGAAGTATTAACGGAACTAGGGCTACAGCGCTCTATCGGGCTGACGATGTCCAACTTTGAGCAATCTCTTTTTATGGCAGCGCAGCCGACGCATGACATGATCACCACCGCGCCGCACTATTGCAAAAGTTACACAGAAAAGCTGCATCTCGATTTGGTGTGCTTGCCAATTCCATTAGACCAAGCTCAACAAGACAAGTTACTGATTCCATTTACCATGATTTGGCATAAACGCAATGCGTACAATCCCAAATTGCTATGGTTGAAAAACACCATTAAGTCATTGTACAAACAACCTTCCCAACCACAGTAAGACTCAGGCTAAGGTCAGGTTTTCTCTGGTTATTTTTAATGACTTTCTTGCTCTGATAGCTATAACTAATCACTTTATCAACTAATAAAAATGTTCTTTTGGATCTACACTAGCTGTTCATTTACACGCTAAGGATCAAGGATGTCGACCTTTTTACTCACTGCCATTGCAATGCTGGCGTTCGCTGCCAATTCATTATTGTGTCGAATTGCCTTGGCAGAAGGGTTAATTGATGCAGGAAGCTTCACGCTCGTTCGATTGATATCTGGCGCGATTACCTTAATCGCAATGCTTGTCGTGAGAGGCCAGTGGAAAACCGATCGGCCAACTTCTCGCTTTCGCTTTTTTGCTGGCGTGGCGTTATTTGGTTACGCTGCCCTTTTCTCTTTCGCGTACTTACAACTGGCGACAGGAACCGGTGCTTTGCTTTTGTTTGGTGCCGTGCAACTGACGTTACTGGCAATCTATTGGTGGCAAGGTGAGCGCTTTCAGTTTCTCGAAATCATCGGTATCGGCCTTTCGATTGTTGGCTTTGTTTGGTTAATGTTGCCATCTGCCACTCGCCCCGATATCAGTTCTGCACTTCTCATGTTGATTTCTGGCGTTTGCTGGGCTGCGTTTACTGCGCTCGGCAAACAAGCGCCTTCTCCAAGTAGTGGCATCACGTGGGGATTCATCGCTGCATCTATAATTGGCATACTCCTATCACCATTGATGCTGTCCTCAATCCACCTTTCTTTGAGCGGAGTGTTGCTCGCTATCGCATCTGGTGCCATTGCCTCTGGCCTTGGTTATACGCTTTGGTACCAAGTCGTACTTAAGCTCTCTTTGCTTCAAGCCGCCGCCAGCCAACTTTCCGTGCCAGCCATTGCTTTGCTACTCGGCAGCATCGTACTCCACGAGCCTCTTTCACTGCATATTCTTTTAACCAGCGGCATCATTCTTGGTGGGATCGCTTTGGTTTTTTTATCTCGATCCAAAAAAACAAACGAACAATCGGCAAGCCGATAAAAAGTAATAACTTTCCCTCTCAAGTACCCATTCATCATCTATGCTTTTTAAAGCATTAAAGCTCATTGCAGATGGTACAAGTGGTCTGCTTTGGTACCAGGCGAAGAATATAAGGTGAGAATTGGCTCACACAATGCAGCGATTTTGTTTCAAAAGTGAGAATCATCACAGATCGCGAATTTGCTCGTTTTAGGCGTTTCACCAATAACGCCAAGGGCTAGCACGAGATCAAGCCAAATACGCACTTTTTGTTTTGACAAAGGGTTTACAAAGCACACTTTTTCACCCGCTATATTCCGCCCCCCGAATTTATTCAGAACAAGATTCTGATTATTCATATAAGAAATTCATCAACTTATAACGATAAGCCTGAGCAAACTTTGACACTATGAACGACAAAATAAAATTCGCTATTAAAGTATCGCTTAGCCTAACTCTGGCTTATCTGATCCCGTATGCCATGGGTTGGCCGCAAGCATCGACGGCCGCAACCACAGTGATGCTGATTGCATCCACAGGCAGTCGTCGTGAATCCCTCGCCAAAGGTACCTTACGCGTGTTAGGTACATTGGTTGGTGCCGTGGTTGGCTTGTTACTGGTGGGGTTGTTTGCTCAAGATCGCTTGCTGTACATGCTGAGCGTGTCGGTTGTGGTCTCTTTCATTTTTTACTTCCGTAATGCCTATCAAAAAGATCCTACGCTACTCATGCTGACCGGTGTGATGACACTGATGATGTCCAATGGCGGTGACGCAGAAGGTGCGTTTCTTTATGGCGTTGACCGCGCCTATATGACGGTGTTTGGGGTGGTGGTTTACACACTCGTGGGGACTTTCTTATTCCCGACCAAAACAGAACAAAACCTAAGACAGCTCATCGAACAACTCAACCAAGCACAACGCGCGTTGTTCACCGCTATCTTGCAAAATTTCGAGCAAAAATCGGCAGGGCAAATCTCTCCTCAAGAAGGCGGAGAAGAAAATCCAGAAGCTGAAGAGCCACAACCTAGCGTGGACACTCTCATCGAACAGATGTTTGCCGCCCAAAATGCGCTCGAACAGCGCTTTGCTACGGTCAGTGTGGAATGCAGTGACGTGTCGGCCTACATGAAAGAGTGGCGCTTGGCGGTTCATTTGAACAAGCAGGTAACGCAACAATTGACCGTCGCGGCGCACAGCCACTTTAGCCACCAGCAAGACCGTGAAAGCATCAGCAACTTTGATCAAGCCGTGGCGGAAATTGACGCGCTATTTGATACCTGCCAACAAGTCTGGGACGAAAAAGAGCCCGCTTATCGTGCTCAGGAATTCAAAGTCAAATACAACCAAGCGTTGCTAGAAAACGCAGCGCACCTAGAGAAAGGCTCTGCGCTTACGCTTGGTCACCTGTTGGAGCTGATGCATCAAAATTTGTCGCGTTTAGCGGAGAGCATTAGCTGTATTGACTCTGTGACGAACAATGTCTCCTTTGACGTGCCACTGCCGAAACCGAAAGGCAAGTTTCTATGGTGGGACGCAGAAAACTTTAAAACTGCGGTCAAAACCTTTGTCACTTATTGGGTTGCTGGACTGATTTGGATTTATTTCAATCCACCAGGCGGCTACTCGTTCGTGGTCTTCTCGACCATGTTTATGTCTTTGCTGTCGTTCGTACCTGTGCACCCGATATTGTTACTTGTGCTGTTCACTTTCGGCTTCTTGTTCGCGGTACCTTCTTACGTCTTCATTCTTCCGCAATTGGATCTCGGATTAGAACTTGGCCTGTTTATCTTTATCTACACCTTTATCGGCTTTTATCTGTTTAACGGGCCAGTGACGATTTTCTACATGGTGGGCTTGTTTGTTCTCGGTTTAGACAACAACATGTTCTATCACTTCGGGATCCTCATAACGATCATGCTGCTGTTCTACATGGTGGTGTTCATGATCATTTTCGCGCACTACTTCCCGTTTAGCTCACGACCAGAACACCTCTTTTTGACCATAAAAGAGCGCTATTTTAGGCACACTCGGGATCTGTTTGACTCCTATCAGAAGCAGTCCAGCTCGATTATTACGCCGCTCAAACGGGCCTTGCACTTGGTGACGCTCAACGTTTCATCGAAAAAGCTCAAGGTGTGGGGTTCGAAAATCAACCACAAACACTTTGACAAAACCACGCCAGAAGCGATTGGCGCGTTTAGCAAAGCGTGTGATGTACTCAGTAATCACATCAACATCTTAATGGCCGCCGAGAAAAAGTTGATGACCAATCCGCTGATTACTCAACTTCGCCAACAACACCGCGATTCCATCATTCCTTTGATGGCGGGCGCTTTAGCCAGCCACCAAGCAACACAAGAACTCGACTCCGTATTCGACCAATACAGTCAGGATTACCAAACATTCGAAGATAAACTGGAAGATTTTTTTAGTGAGTTGGATTTATCTGACTACGCTTATTCTGAGATAGCCGGTTTTTATATCTTGCTGAATTTAAAACGGAACGTGTTCGAAGCAATCAAGCATTGCAAGCAAACCTACGAGGATATCGATTGGGTGAACTTACAACAGAAGCGGTTTTAAAGGTGGGGATATGATGCTTCCAAAACTAACCAAACCAAGCCTCGCCATACTTTCCCTGCTCGGGCTCAGTGCGTGTACCACTGTGGGGCCAGACTATGTCCACCCACCGCAAACGCCATTGCCAAGCGATTGGTCGGTGCAAAAAGCCGCCAAAGATACGCAGCAATCCGAGCAACAATTACAACAGTGGTGGCAGCAATTTAATGACTCAACTCTTAATCAGCTGGTTGAGTTGGCGAGCAAACAAAACCTCGATTTAGAAGCCGCAGGGCTACGAATTGTCCAAGCACGTTCATTGCTTGGTATTTCGACTGGCTTGCAATACCCACAAGTTCAAACCGTGTCAGGAAACCTAGCGCGTGCCTACGTAAATGATCAGGGCGTGAATAACGCCACTTTGTCGTTTGATGCTGCTTGGGAAATGGATGTTTGGGGCAAGTATGCTCGCGGTATTGAGTCGGCAGAAGCGGGTTACTACGCATCCATCGCATCGTATCACGACATCATGGTCACTATAACCGCCGAAGTGGCGCGCAATTACATCAACTATCGCACATTCCAAGAACGTATTTTGCTGTCTCGCCGCAACATAGAGATTCAAGAGCGTGTCGTACGTATTACTCAGGTGCAGTTCGACTCTGGCAACGTTACAGAATTGGACGTTCAACAAGCTAAAAACCAACTCTACACCACCAAAGCAGCGTTACCGAGCCTCGAAGTGGCAATGAAGCAATCACGTACTGTGTTGGCTTTGCTACTGGGTCTGTTACCAGAAGAAGTAGATCGACTGCTACAGTCGGATGGGATGCACAAGCAAATCGCTGAGTACGAAGCCCAGTTCAAATCGACGGGCAGAAAATCGGCGCTATCGGGCACCGACGAGCGTTCCATTGTGCCACGTCCACCGCTTTTGGATACGCAAGTGGATGCTAACTTAGTGATGCGACGTCCGGATTTGCAAGTCTCTGAGATGCAAGCTCGCGCGCAAAGTGCGCAGATTGGCGTGGCAGAAACCGCTCTGTACCCAAGCTTTTCGTTGTTCGGTTCCATCGGTATCGACAGTACGGTTCCCGATGGCAGCAGTTTCAGTTTTAGCGATTCGCTCACCATGGTGGTTGGCCCAACGTTCAGTTGGAACATTTTCCAATACGGACGCGTGAAAAATAACATTCGTTTCGAAGATGCTCGCTTCCAAGAAACGCTGACGAACTACAACAAAAAGGTACTGCAAGCCGTTAATGAAGTCACCAATGCAATCGAAGCGTATGACCTGTATTTGCAACAAAAAGATTTACGCTTGCAATCGGTCAACTCTTCCATTCGTGCGTTCAACATATCCATGACACAGTACGAAAACGGACAAATTTCATTCGAACGTCTGCTTAACTCGGTAGAAAAAATGACCCGCGCAGAAGACAGCTACGCAACGATCAAAGGGAACGTGGCGAACCAAGTTGTTGCACTCTATAAAGCCCTCGGTGGAGGCTGGCAAACCCAAACAGGCAAGCCTTTCATCAGTGAATCGATTGCCACGCAGATGACAGAGCGCACTGACTGGGGAAGTTATTTAAATGAAGAAAACCGCGTATTGCCGCCTTTGCGCCTCGAAACTCCGGCTGAGACCAGTGATGAAAACAAAACGGAGGATCTCTAATGCCTCATGAACTTTCTTGGGGAGACGTTTACTTTTCTCCCACGTTACTGGTGCTCTTTCTCGCCGTCACGGCCACGTGGATAACGGTGATGATATTGAACAAGACACGTTTGTCTCGCTTCATCGCTTTTCCGTCTCTGACGTTTATTGCCATCATGGTCGGTTATGTGGTGGCCATCGACAGCTTTTACATTCAATTTTAGGTGCCAAACAAGTGAAAAAACTATTCGTAATCGCACTCAATCTTGTCATTCTTGGTGGCGCAGCTTGGCTCGGCTATCAAAAATTTGAAGAGTATTTTAATAACCCTTGGACACGCGACGGCCAAGTGCGCGCGAACGTCATCAAAGTAGCTCCTCGTGTATCAGGCCCAATTGTAAATGTCGCGGTGCAAGACAACCAAGAAGTGAAAACAGGCGATTTACTGTTTGAAATCGATCCTGCGACTTACGAAGTTGCTTTGTCTCAAGCCGAAGTAGCACTGGAGCGCTCCATTGTTAGCTCTCGCGGTAAAAAAATCGAATACGACCGCCTTAAAGATATTCGCGCGAAAGACCGCGGCGCGGTTTCTCACAAGGATCTGATTCGTCGTGAAATCGCTTACGAAGAATCGCTACTGCAAATCAAATCTGCAGAAGAGCAACTAAAATCAGCACGCCTTAATCTCAGCTTTACCAAAGTTTATGCGACCGTCGATGGTTTTGTATCTAACCTCGATATTAGAAACGGTACGCAAGCGGTCGCCAACCAACCACTGCTCGCACTGATCGACAAAAACAGCTTTTGGGTATTTGGTTTCTTCCGTGAAAACCAACTTGCGCAAATCGAACCTGGCAGCCAAGCGCGTGTCACTTTGATGTCTCACCCAGACACGCCAATTGACGCGACGGTTGACTCGATTGGTTGGGGTATTGCGCCCAAAGACGGCACGGTCGGCTACAACCTTCTTCCAAACGTAAACCCTGTTTTTCAGTGGATTCGCCTAGCACAACGTATTCCGGTGCGAATCTCTCTACAAGAACTTCCTGAAGATGTTGATCTTCGATTCGGGCTTTCTGCGTCCATCATGGTGATGAAAGAGTCATCCGCAGAAGGTGAACAATAACTAAGTGAGAATAGCCATGGTCATTGGTAAAAACCTCAAAAATATTAATGAAGAAAACAACTTCTTCTATCTAACCTTAGCGCTAGTGATTTTGTTGCTAGGGAGTGCGATGGCACAAGTCGTAGGTGAAGGGACGATTGAACACATACTTCAGGCTTTCACGGTTCTGACGTTTATCGTCTGTTTTGCGAGCCTTCGCTTTGACAAAACTTGGTCTCGTTTCCTCTACAGCCTGTTTGGTGTTTGGGTTCTTGTGATTGTGATCAAGACCGTTTTCGACATCAGAGAGATGAATGTGGTGATGCTTGCCCTCACCTTTACGTTCTTTTTCGGCACTTTTAAATCCATCGCAAGACAGATTCTTTTCACCGGCCATGTCAACGGCAACAAAGTCATTGGCTCGGTAGCGCTTTTCTTGCTACTTGGTCTGATGTGGGCGATTGCCTACCTCATTCTGCTTGAGTTTTCGCCTGAAGCCTTTACCGGTATGGAAGCGATTTCTTGGGGGCAGAACTTCTCCAATGCAGCGTATTTCAGTTTCGTTACCTTAACCACGCTCGGTTATGGCGACATTAGTCCTCTAACACCACTGGCTCAAGTCGTGGTGTATTTAGAGGCCATCACAGGTGTTTTTTATATGGCGATTGTTGTTTCAAGTCTCGTCAGTTCTAACATTGATCATCAGGTAAACAAAAATGGATAAACAATCGGTAAAAATCGACAGTAAGCTTTTCATCAGTAATATGGTGGAATCAGCAATACGCATTGGCTTGATCTTTGTCTTGCTGATGTTTACGTACGACATCATCAAACCCTTCATACTTCCGGTTATTTGGGGCGCTATTATAGCCGTCGCTTTAATGCCGCTTACCCAAAAATTGCAGCGTGTATATGGTGGTCGCAGAGGTCTGGCAGCCACAACCATTGCTTTACTTGGTATTGCCCTCCTTGTCACGCCACTTGTTATGGTATCAGGCTCCATTGTGGATGGTGCAACGCACGCGCTTGAAGTACTACAAAATGGTCAAGTGAAAATACCAGGGCCAAAACCTTCTGTAGCGGATTGGCCTATCGTGGGTGATAAGCTCTACGAAGTGTGGACCCTATTCGCTACTAATCTTGAGCAAGCGATTCAAACCTTTATGCCACAAATAAAGGCAGGACTCACATCTTTACTGGGTACACTGGGGGGCGTATTGGGAAGTTTACTGCTTTCAATCTTGTCACTTGCGATTGCAGCAGGTTTCATGACGTACTCTGAATCTGCGGCATCAGGCTTAAGAACCATCGCGATTCGAACCGCAGGTGAAAACGCAAAAAGCTGGACCACGCTTATCGCAGCGACAATTAAAAGCGTACTGCTTGGCGTAGTCGGTGTAGCGGCAATTCAAGCACTGTTGATCGGTGCTGGTTTCTTCGTATTTGGCGTTCCGGCAGCAGGTTTACTCACACTGCTTCTAATGATTTTATGTATCGCTCAGCTCCCGGCGTTGCTCGCAGTGCTACCTGTGATTGGCTTCATGTACATGACCCAAGACACCTCAACAGCAACCATGTTTACTGTTTGGGTCGTAGTTGCGGCTCTTTCTGAAAACCTGTTCAAACCAATGTTAATGGGACGTGGCGTCGACGTGCCAATGCCTGTGATTCTGCTCGGTGCCATCGGTGGTATGCTTTTCTACGGCATCGTTGGTCTGTTCTTAGGTGCCGTTATCCTAGCAATTTGGTATGAGTTATTTGTTTGGTGGTTGAGCATTGAGAAAGCACAACAGCAAGAAGAAATGGCAGAACAACAAGACGCTTCTGATGACCAATCAGAACCTGGACACGGTGCTGGCATTTAATAAATCAATAAGTTAGAAAGAAATTTAATCTATAACTTATGATATCAAACCGCTGCATTTCAGCGGTTTGATTCTATTTGGATCACAGTTTCGTCGTAATAAATGCGATAAAAATGACGTTCTTGTTAAATTTTCATACTTATTACACTTGGGAGTTGCAATCGGGCAATGAACGATGCACTCTCGATGACCACTAATTTGCTTAGGATAAAAACAATGAAATTGCTCAAGCCTTTAACTTGTGCGCTTGCTCTCGCAATGAGTGGCATGGCATTCGCAGATGTAACCGTGAGTGTTCCTGACAACGTTTCAGTATTAGCGGCTAACGGTGAAAAAGCAGATCTTTCGGGTGGTTTTTTCGCCTCTGAAAGAACACTGACGTTACCTGATGGCCTTAACCAAGTCGTATTTCGTTTCGCCCCTTACTTCAACCAAGGTAATGACCGTTTAAGTGTTGAAAGCGATGTTATCGTTACACGATTTGACGCGACCAATGCCGAACTCACTCTACAAATGCCAGAATACCGCAACCTACGTGATGCGGAAGAGAAGATCAAAGACTTAGATTGGAAACTGGTTGATGATTCTGGCAACGCAATCGCGGTTGACCAGGACAAGTTGCTCAAACCGGGTATGCAAATCGGTCGTGATTACGTACGTGAAATCGAAGATTATAACCAAGCTGGCGGTGCAGCAGCCGTGGCTTTTGCTGGCGCAGCAACCATGCAGCCAGTCACGCTTCCTGCAAAGGTTCCTGCGGATATGAAGCAAGTGAGAGCAACTGCGGTTAAAGCGGATTCGACAGCTGAAGAGATGCTGCACTTCTGGTACCAAAAAGCAGACGCAGAAACCAAAGCTCGCTTTAAGAAATATGTTAATCAACAGTAAATCTGGTTAACTTTATCGATATTAAAAAAGCCACTTCACGTGGCTTTTTTGATCAAAAATTAGGAAGCTTGGACAACTTTAGTATTGGCGATCAAGTCATGCAACAATCGTCGCTCCGGATGAAAGAACAACAATGCCAAATTTACCAACGGGATCCCCGGAATGAGCATCTCCAGCAAGTAGCTAATAACAAGCCTTAACCCTGCTGTAACTTTCGTTGCCTTACTATCATTTTTCATTACAACTTTAATACCAATCATGCGCATACCAATGGTTTGCCCATGACTCAATGCATTCCAGTTGATCATTAAAACCGTTGGTAAAGAAAGCAAGTAAAACGCCTGAGTTTCACGAACAAGCGTGAGGTTATCTGCTAAAGAGAGCTGAAAGTCGTTAAGAAAAGAGTTAATACTCAATGCGATGATTAACACGACCACCATCGCAAAGAGCAGGTCGATAAAACCAGCAATGATTCTCTGTTGCTTGCTCGCGATAAAAGCATACATGGACTTCAGTCACCTCAATGTAATTGGTTAAGCGAGAATGACTGAGTGTACAGACGCGCAATGGTGAGCGCAGTTTAGGTATTGCCAACATAATATTCAACTAAGAACATACTAAATCGCGGTCGTATCTCAAAAGTAATCATTACATCTTGAGCATAACCGTATCAATTTAACAAAACGCTACCAGTAACGTTCGTAAATGATATTTCCCCCAGTTTGATGGCGATACTTTTCCAAGCCTAGCTCTTGTAAGACGGGCACGGTATCTTTGATCATTTGTGGATTCCCACACATCATGACAAAGCTACGCTGAGCTGAGAATGGCGCATCAGCGGCGTTGGACAGTAAACCCGATTCGATGAGTTCAGGAATTCGGCCTTGTAATTTACCATCAACCACTTCCCTGCTGACTATCGGTATATACTTTAATCTGCCTTCATATCGTTGCTGAAGCTGTTCAATTAGGTATTTATAAACCAGATCTTTTTCGAAACGAACGGCATGAACCAGCACAATGCGCTCATTGTGAGGCGGTAAGTTTATATCATCCAGCAGCGATAAAAACGGTCCAATCCCCGTACCTGTAGATAGCAGCCACAGGTCATGAGCCTGTTTAGGAATAGAATCATGGATTAAATCGCCATGTGCGGTGGCACCGACATAAATGCTATCACCAGATTTAAGCTTTTGGAGCCGTGGAGAAAGTTGTCCTTGAGGGTCGGCTACTATTAGAAACTCCAACCAATCGAATTGCTCGCTTGGCGCATTAACCACAGAGTAAGCGCGGCTGATCGGCTTACCTTCATCATCAAGCAAAGCAAGCTTGGTGAATTGGCCAGCTTTAAAGGAAAGAGGCGCGCCAGATATTCTCAAACTGAACAGCTCACCTGTCCAATCGATGCGTTTCTCAACTCTTGCGAGGTTGAAACCTTTGAGTTCAATCATGAGACACCTCCTATCTGGTTACTCTTAGTTAAACTTACGCCTTCAACTCGATTATGTAAAGCTTCTGGTTTACATAATCAAACCACCATTTCATTTCACATTTTAAAAACAATTTTATTACATATTAAATGATTACATCTAGAATAAATGCTCAAAGTGATAAGTCGCGTCGCAATTTGTGGCAAAGCAGATGAAAAAGGAGCTATAAAAATGGACACACTGTTAAAGGACTTTCCCGTTATCACAGAGATAAAAGTCGCATGGGGTGAAATGGATGCTCTGCAACACGTTAATAACGTGGTCTATTTTCGCTACTTCGAGACCGCACGTTTAGATTACTTCAACAAAATTAACCTGCTGGTCGACCTGCAGACCTCGCAAATTGGACCAGTACTGAGCGAGACTCAATGCCGCTACAAATTGCCTGTTACTTACCCAGACACGCTATTAGTCGGTTCTCGCGTAATCGACATGCAAGAAGATCGCATCACGATGGAGTACCAAGTGCTGAGTAAGAAGTGGGGTAAAATTGCGACCATCGCGACCGCCACTGGTGTGATGTTTGATTTTAAGAACAACGTTAAAGCTGCGATTCCAGATCACGTTCGCCAGTCGATTTTAGACTTGGAAGGAACCGTGGGTAGTACGCATCATTTGGAGTAGCAATAAACGAGAGATTAAAGGCGAGGTTCCCGACAGCGCTTCTTCATCGCTATCGGGAATGATGCTGAGGTACCATTCCAACTTACGCAATAAGAAAACTAGCGTCATTCTAATGAGCCTAAGTGAATCATTCGAAACCTCGCTAAACGTAACAGCAGCGCGACTCTTCCAGCCTACGCGATAAGAAAAGCTGCGTCATTCTAGCGAGCCAAAGCGAGACTAAGAATCTACTTGCCGCTTGCTACAGACCATAGAGCCATGAATAAACTCAATACAATCTGAGGGTAGATTCTGAATCACGCTTTAAACATAACAGCAGAGCGACTCTTCTAGCCTACGCGATAAGAAAAGTGGCGTCATTCTAGCGAGCCAAAGCGAGACTAAGAATCTACTTACCGCTTGCTACAGACCATAGAGCCATGAATAAACTCAATACAATCTGAGGGTAAATTCTGAATCACGCTCGTTCCTCTCGGTTCAGAATAACAGTTCGAGTTTGGCTCTGACCTCTACAAAACCATCTAAAAAAGCGATTCCAGATAAGCCTAAGTGACCATCCGGAAAATCACTTTGGACGTATCAGTGGAGCGACTCTTCCAGCCTACGCGATAAGAAAAGCTGCGTCATTCTAGCGAGCCAAAGCGAGACTAAGAATCTACTTACCGCTTGCTGCAGACCATAGAGCGGTTAGCAGAATGTCTCGATGTACAGCGCTTCCACCTTATCTCTGGCCCATTGCGTTTTGCGCAGGAACTTCAGCGACGATTTGATTGAAGGATCTTTCTTGAAACAGTTCACACGAACGCGCTCATACATGCCATTCCAACCAAAGTGTTCAACTAGTCGGGTGACGATTTTCTCTAAACTCAACCCGTGAAGTGGGTTATTCGGCTGCTGTTGGCTCATGCTATTGATCCGGTAAAGTGAAGTTGCGCGCTAATCTAACTCAAACTCGCCGTGCAACCTAATGTTTTAACCTTGAATTGGCCTACGACTCTCCCCTATAGTAGCCCAAACTTCTTAAAAGCCTTTTTCATTATGAAAGCCCTCAACGACCTCAATATTTTTGTCGAAACCGCGCGCCAAGGCAGCTTTTCAAAAGCCGCTAACAGCATGGACATGACACCTGCCGCCATTAGCGCATCGATTAAGCGTCTTGAAGGGCAAATCGGTTTCCCGTTGTTTGTGCGTTCCACCCGAAGCCTGCGTTTAACCTCAGAGGGCGAACTGTTTTTAGACAAAACCATGCAAGCGTTGGCAACATTGCAAGAGGGGTTGGATCAGATCTCAAGCGCGCGTGGCGAGTTATCTGGTCAGCTGCACATTACTGCACCCTCCGATTTTGGTCGCAATATGTTGCTCGATTGGGTGGATGAGTTCATCGATCTCTACCCAAATGTTTCCATTAAACTAGAGCTGTCCGATAGCTTGACGGATATGTATACCAAGCCTGTCGATATTGCGATTCGCTACGGCGAACCGGCCGACTCCAATCTGGTCGTATTGGCATTGTGTGGGTCAAACGAACGGATATTATGTGCATCGCCAGAGTACGTAGCTACACATCCAGAACTCGCCTCTCCTGCCGATTTAACGCAACACAACTGCTTGTGCTACATGGTCGCGGATTCGGTCTACAACAAATGGACGCTCACTCGTGGCAGCGAGAAAGAACAAATCGTGGTCAGCGGTAACTTGTTGAGCAACGATAGTGACTTGCCACACCGGTTAGCGATCAAAGGCAAAGGCATTGCGAATAAATCATTGATGGACATTAGCCGAGACTTAATCGAGGGAAGATTGGTACGAGTGTTACCAGAGTGGGATTGCGGCCCAGTGCCGCTCTACATGGTATGTGCCGATCGTCGATTATTGACGCCAACGATTCGGACTTTCCGCGACTTTATCCAACAAAAATGCTGCCAGCAACGCGCCAACGTGCTGGCAACCTTCTGTCATTAGGCGATAAATCGAAGAGGACGAATCTGGGTATATTCAACCCAATCATTCTCTTCCAATGTTTCAAGAAACGTCGCCATATGCGGGCTTTGCAAATGCTTATCCAAGGCCTCTTGCGATGCCCAGATTTCTTGGAACATAAATAGGCCATCAACTTTTTCGTCGAGATACAACTCGTATTGGCAACAGCCTTCTTCTTTGCGAGTTGGCTCTAGTAAACCAGCAAGCAAATTCACCACCTGATCCTTACTATCTGGATAGGCTTTCACTTCTGCGACTAAGTGGATCATCGTTTTATCACTCTTTTGCGATTTATATATTGATTACAAGGTTCTACGTCACCTGCAAGTAAGCTCGAATTAGATCTCGGTGAATACGGTTTCTGCGTCCCAGCGAGACTTTGGCGTTTTCGCGTTGAAGTCATCTTCCGCGTGGTAGCCAAGCGGCACGATCACAACACTGGTATAACCTTTTTCACGCAAGCCAAATTCTTCATCCAGCACTTTTGGATCAAACCCTTCAATTGGTACTGCATCGATTTCTAACGTCGAAGCACCCAACAGCAACGTACCCACGTTGAGGTAAACTTGTTTCTCCATCCAATGGTTTGCATCTTTCAGATCAAAACGGTGCATGTTCACAAAGTAGCTACGACCACCGCGTACAGCCGCTTTCGCTTCTTCAGTTGGGAATCGACCATCTTTTTCTTCTTGCACCATTAGCGCTTCAATGTAGTCGTTATCAATGCCTGTTTTCGCACAAAACACCAATACGTGAGAAGCGTTGAGAATCTTCGCCGCGTTAAATGCGTAGTTCTCTTGCGCCGCTTTAGCGATGCGCTGTTTGCCTTCTTCTGTGCTTGCCAGAATGAAATGCCAAGGTTGAGAGTTCACACTCGATGGACTAAAACGAATCAGCTCTTTAACTGCATCGATTTTTTCTTGAGATAGCTTGCGCGTTGGGTCAAACACTTTCGTTGAGTATCGAGATTTTGCAGCTTGTACGATATCCATGAGGTTCTCCAATTAATGAATTTAAGCTGTGTAACAGCATAACCTCATGAGATAAAGGGAAAAACCGATTTCGATTAAAAACATTTTCAAAATAAATTTGAAAATAAAACGATAAGAAAGGCTTTGAGCGTTCTCACTGAACTTCTTCATCTTTTCAGCAATAATGCATGTTTGCTCGCAACCAAACTCAACTCATGCTGCCTCAAGATAACATTATTACATCCTTTCTGTGCAAAAAGCTCGGTCACAATCACCTTCGAATTGCTGGCGAATATTGGCACATTGAGAAGTTGGTGGCCTTGCAATGTATGATGTTGAAAGAAGCGCCTAACCTCCAAGAAGGGCTGCTTTGGTGGAGTAAAAGTGTCTCATTATTCGACCGCCGTTTGTACGTCACATTTCAACATGGTGATGCCCAAATCCATCTGCAAGTAGAATGCAGAACGGGCGATATGCCAAATTGGGCGGAGTCGGTGTTTGGCTTGCTCAGAATGCAGTTGGAGATGCTTGAGCTAAGCGAATCAATACAAGTACAAGTTCAAGCCAGCAATCCATTCGCGGCCGATATTTTTCTAGGGGAAACGCGAGATTCTAAAACGAGTTCAAGCGTGTTTGAACTGGTGAAACATATTTATTTGCTGCTTTCTCACCAGCCAATTGAGCAACCCGAATTGCTGAGTGTTTTGAACGCCTTGTTCATCAAAAACAGCAATTACGCGCTCAAGTTAGAGCAAGCGGCAAGGCAACTGGGCGTCTCCAAACGCACCTTGCAACGTCGACTGCAAGAGAAGCAAATGAGCTACTCTCAATGCGTTGATTTCGCTAAAAGAAAGCAAGCACTCACTTTGCTTGCCGACACCCAACTCACAACGCAGCAAATCGCCTATCAACTTGGTTATGAAGAACCTTCGAACTTTCACCGCACTTTTCGTCGTTGGTATCCGTTTTCACCCATGCAATATCGCCAACAATGTTTGGATAACCGAACTCAACTAAATCAACAACCGATCCGCTTATACTACGCCAAAGCCAATACCTTCGACGATAACCACATCGACCAACCTGTCGGCAAAATCTGGATGGAAGTGGACAATATTGCGTTTGAAAAAGTGGTCTCGGTAGAATGCCGTGACCGTGATGGCGCATGGCGGCGCTACCCCGCCTTCTTCGAGCGTTTTTTAAGTCATGGCACCGAACTCTGGGCAACGACCGAACTTCCGGTGGCGCATCCCCTTACCTTTCGCCTGTGTTACGAAGTCGATGGGGAGCGTTACATTGAGAATAACCACCAGCGTGATTATGTAGTTTCTAAGGGGCTTTTAATTGGCGCAACGGAATATATTGTCCCGACTCGGCAACTTATTAACATTGGGGCGCAATATACGCTCTTTATCGAACTGGCATGCCGACTTGAAAACGTTGCGAGGATTGACTGTTACGTCGATGATGACCCCACACCTCACGCAATGCGCTTGACCCAACACTCGCTACATTATGCTTGTTGGGTGCTGCAATTATCGCTCACTCAAACTGCAAAGCAGTGCCGTTTCCGCCTTTATGATGAATCCGACAACGAGCTCGCGAAAGATCATTACCCGATACAATATCCTATTGTGCAACCGCTCAATTAAAACTGTCGGTCAGATCAAAATCGTCTCTTCGTGACATCATTTCACGTCTTTTTTGGCGTGAAATGACACTCTCAATTTCAAACCCTTGATTTATCGTTTCCGCATTGCTGCATAACGGAGACAAAAACCGTGTTTGAAAACTTACCTAACCCTATGAATAAAATAAAAATACTACCTTTAGCGATCGCCTTAGCTCTTTCTGGCTGTGGTAGCGATGAAACTACGCCAACCGATACAGGAAGCCACGTGGCATCTCCTGATTGGCAAGACCAGATCATTTACTTCTTGATGATCGACCGTTTTAACGACGGCGACAGCGCTCTTAATGATCAAGGGCAAAACGAATTCGATCCGACGTCGGATAAAAAGTTCAGCGGCGGCGACCTCGTTGGCGTGAGTGATAAGTTAAGCTACATCGAAACTCTCGGTGCCACATCGATCTGGATTACTCCGCCAGTTGCTAACCAATGGTGGGATGCTGAGCAAAACTACGGCGGCTACCACGGGTACTGGGCGCGCGATTTTAAAAAAGTGGATGAACACTTTGGTGACATGGAAAGCTACCAAGCGTTAGCACGCGAAGTACATGCGCGTAACATGTTCTTAATTCAGGACATCGTGACCAACCATGTAGGCAACTTCTTTACCTACGACGATCCTTACAGTTATGATCCAAGCCTACCTTGCCAAGGCTTCCGTTTGATTGAAAATGCACTACCCGCCGGGCAAGAACTGCCGTACCCACTCAACATGAACGAGTGTAAAACAGACGGCACAGGCAGCTACCACTGGACGCCAACCATCACCGACCACAACGATCCGGTACAAGAAAAAACCTGGCAACTCTCTGATTTGGATGACCTTAATACGTCCGATCCCGAAGTGCGCGCTTACTTAAAAGAGAGCTACCGAAAATGGATTCGCGAAGTCGGCGTCGACGGATTCCGTATCGATACGGTGAAGTTTGTTGAACACGATTTCTGGAATGACTTCCTACACGCCGACGATGGTGTGATAACGCAAGCGGTTGATACCGAGCGTAGCAACTTCCTCACTTTTGGTGAAGTATTCGAAACATCGACGCCTTACCACACCGAAGGCGAAGAGAAGATGCTGACTTACATCGGTGAAAGTGGCTCGCCGAAACAGCTAACCTCGGTACTGAACTTTCCACTGCAAGCGACCATGACGCGCGTATTTGCATCAGGGCAACCGACCGACTATTTGCGTTTCCGTCTTGAGAAAATGATGGAGATGTTCCCGAATCCATACATCATGCCGAACTTCATTGATAATCACGACATGCCGCGCTTTCTGTCGCAAGGTAGCGTGAATGACATGAAACAAGCACTGATCACCATGATGAGCGTACCGGGCATTCCTGTGATTTACCAAGGTACTGAACAGGCGATGTCATCGGCGCGTGATGCGATGTTCGCCGGAGGGTACCGTGAAGATGGCAACTACGTAGACTCATTCGACCAAAACAGTGAGATGTACTTGTTTATTCAAGAACTTGCCAAGCTACGCACTGAAAACAAAGTCATGACACGTGGCGAAATAAAAGTGATTGGCAGCGATAAAGCGGGCGCGGGCGTCTTCGCCTTTACCCGAACGTTGGATAACGACGAAGTCTTGGTTGTGATGAATACATCCAACTCGCCGATGTTGATGAACCAACTCGATGTAGAACAAGTTGGCGGCACCGTCTTCAAACAACAAATCATGTCGAACTGGGCAGAAGCTCCAGAACAGTTAATCGCAGATGAAAATGGTCACGTAACCCTTGAGCTACCAGCCAAGTCTGCAGTGATTTACTCAAAAACAAGCAGCAATCAATCTGTAGATACCCCAGACCTCAATATCCGACTTGCTCAAGATTGGGAAGGACAAACCATCACTGGTGATATTGTTATCGCGGGTAGTGCGAACGCCAACGAGAAGTTGAGCCTCGTCGTCGATGGTAACTTGGAAACGGCGCAAGCCATTACTGTAGGCGATGATGGTCAGTTTAGCGTCACGCTGTCGACTCGTCACTTTGCTATTGGCGAACAACAGCACCGCTTCGCGATTTATTCCACCGAGAAAAAAGCAGGCATCGAGGACGTGAATTTTGTCTCCAACCTAAGCTGGTCAAACACGCCGGACGACACCATTGATGATGCGGGCGATGCACAAGACGGCATGGGCGGTCCTAACGGTAACTACTCGCTACCAACGGATCCAACATTCGACAAAGACAGCAGCCAACTCGCAATCAACAAAGCAGAAGTGTTTACCGTTGGCAGTAACGTACGCTTGACCTTCACTATGGACAAAATCACCGACACTTGGTTGCCACCAAACGGCTTCGACCACGTAGGTTTCACCATCTTTATTGATTTACCGGAAGAAGCCGCAACCAACTTGTCTGAGCTACCGAAGATCAACGCTTCTATGCCAAGCGGAACCTGGAGTCGCAATGCGGTTGTTTTTGGCTGGCAAAGCTCGATTTACAACACCAAAGGAGCAAATGCGACGACATGGGGAGAAGCCGTAACGCCAGCACCAACAGTGACAGTAGACAAAGCCAACAACACCATTTCGATGGACTTTGCTAGCGATGCACTAGGCCGCCCAGATTCGCTCGATGGTATCCGCTTCTATGTCACGACTTGGGACTTAGACGGCCTTTCGGCAACTTACCGTCCGCTAGAGCAAGACAAAGGCCCTTGGAACTTCTCCGGTGGCGCATCGGATGAAAGTAAGATTTGGGACGATTTACCAATCATCACCTTGTCGGAATAAACCGTTAAAAAAGACACCGCCCAACGTTTAGCTGGGCGGCCATCAACAAAAGAATGCAGAAAGACACTTCTGCTCGTTTTTATTCTAGTTAAAGAACGATTTCACCCACAGCACCAGACTGTCCCAAAGCTGACCAAACCACGAGCCCTCTTCTACCGCTTGGTTGCTGACCAAGGGATAACTCGCCACGGTACTGTCATCGCTTTTCCAAACGACCTTACCAATCTCATCTCCTTGCGCGATCGGCGCAATCAACGGTTCATTTAACACCACACTCTTATCAAGCCCAGCCGTCATTGAACGAGGCAGAGTGAGATAGGCATCTTTAGCGAAGATCGCCTCAACTTGATTGACATTACCCTTCCAAACGCGAACTTTAGACTCAACTTGGCCCTGCTTAGCAACTTGCTTGGTGTCATAAAAACGAAAACCATAGCTGAGTAGATTCTTCGATTGGCTGATCCGAGCCTGTTTACTTGGCGTACCCATCACCACCGAGATAAGGCGCATTCTTCCTTCTTTGGCCGAGCTCACCAAGCTGTATCCTGCATTGCTGGTGTAGCCGGTTTTTCCCCCGTCGACATCAATGGAATTGTCCCACAACAACTTATTGCGGTTGTACTGCGTAATGTCGTTCCACTTGAAGACTTTCTCACTGTATAGCGCGTACACATCAGGAACATCGCTGATGATCGACTGCATGAGTTTTGCCATATCGGTTGGTGAGGTTTGGATGCCATCACTATCAAGACCATGGGAGTTTACAAAATAGGTGTCTTGCAGTCCTAATTTCTCCGCCCAACCATTCATCAAGGCGACAAAGCCGCGTTCACTGCCTGCAACATGCTCAGCCAGTGCAACGCACGCGTCATTTCCTGATTGGATGATCACGCCGCGCATTAAGTTCGCAACACTAATTTCATCTTTCGGTTTGATGAACATTTTAGAAGAACCGGGAAACTTGGCCGACCACGCGTTTTCACTCACGGTGACAACATCATCCCATTTCAAACGCCCCGCTTTGATTTCTTGTCCAACTACATAAGCGGTCATCAACTTGGTTAAACTCGCCGGAGCAAGGCCTGCTCGCCCGTTATGCTCGGCAATAATGGCACCGGATTGAAAGTCCATTAATACGTAGCCTTTTGCCTGTAACTGAGGTGGGTTGGGCGTAACAACGGCAAAAGTAGGTACGCTTATTAAACAAGTCACAATTGTCCATCGAGCCAGTGACACTTTCATCCGACTTCCTCCATGCTCTTACTTTGTCGCAACTCTATTGAGCATAGCTCACTCAACCAGTTGCACCAGTCGCTAATCGTTTCATTTTCTTGAACTTACATTGATTTGATCAAGGTATAGAACTGAAGAGGCAATTGGGAAATAGCATTGGTTCTTCATGCCATTCGCAGTAAAGTAGCGCTACCCCTCAATAAGGAAATAAAGATAACAATGAACGCTCAATCATTTATCGACGCAGGATTGCATTACACTCCCCACAGTTTTACCGTTCCTCTGGATTACCAAGACGCGAGCAAAGACACCATTGAAGTCTTCGCCCGTGCGGTTTGCCTAGTTGGCGATGAAGAATCGACCAAACCTTGGTTGGTTTACTTTCAGGGCGGACCTGGCTTTCCCTCTCCGCGTCAAAACGGCAATAACGGCTGGGTAAAACGCGCCCTGCAAGAGTACCGAGTTTTGCTTCTCGACCAGCGCGGTACGGGCAACAGCAGCGTAATTAATCACCAGACGCTTGCTCACCTTACGCCAGCGCAACAAGCAGACTACTTGAGCCACTTCCGAGCGGATAACATCGTGCGCGACGCGGAATACATTCGTGAGCAATTTGGCGTCGAAAAATGGGCGATCTTAGGTCAAAGCTTTGGTGGTTTTTGCTCCCTCACCTATTTGTCTTTGTTCCCAGACAGCTTGCTACAAAGCTACATCACAGGTGGCGTGCCATCAGTCTCGCGTCATGCCGACGATGTGTATGAAGCCACTTTCAAACGCACCATGGAGAAAAACCAAGCGTTCTTCCAACAATTTCCCAATGCACAGCAACTTTGCCAAAACATTGCGAATCACTTGCTAGAAAATGAAGAGTACCTACCAAATGGTCAACGCTTCACGGTGGAACAATTTCAACAAATCGGCATCAACTTTGGTGTGAGTGATACTTTCTTACCAACTTACTATTGGCTAGAAAGCGCGTTGATTGAAGTGAACGGCAAACCACAACTTCGTTATGAGTTCTTAAACGATATGTTGGCGCAGCAAAACTTCCAAACCAACCCGATCTACGCCATTTTGCATGAATCGATTTACTGTCAAAGCTTCGCGTCGAATTGGAGTGCGCACCGCGTTCGCCAAACCCGAACAGAGTTTAATTATGAACCTGGCCAGCCATTTTACTTTACGGGGGAAATGGTCTTCCCGTGGATGTTCGACCAATACGTCAACCTCAAACCACTAAAAGACGCCGCAGAAATATTGGCCGCGAAAGACGATTGGGCTGCGCTGTACGATCAAACTCAACTGGCTCAAAATAAAGTGCCTGTCAGTTGCGCCGTTTACGCCGATGATATGTTTGTTGAAATGGATATCAGCCGAGAGACGCTCGCGTTAATCCCAAATTCAAAAGCGTGGATCACCAACGAGTACGAGCACAACGGTTTGCGTGCCGACGGTGAACGCATTCTCGACAGGCTCATTGCCATGGGTAAACAGACCGCAGCTGCGTTGAAATAAGCAGGACAGACGTTAGAAATACGCCTTTTTAGTATTTGATGAAAAGGCGTTTATAGCGGTTTATGAACAATGGCGATCAGTCATTCACTCTTTGTCCCTAAACCTTTATCCCTCACCACCTCATGTATAAAACTGCGACATGTCCTTTCCTTGTCAATGACTCCGGTGATTACTTGGTGCTTCTTGCGCCTAACTTTTTTGAAGGGCCCAAAACAGCATAAATTTAAACCAAAAGTATCGGCTCCAACCTACCTAACCCACTATAATTAATGCTTATAATTTGAACACATAGCGGCTTCACCTGCGGACATGCTCCCCCTATCAAAGACCGCCAGGCCCCGCCTACTCATAATATCCGTATAATTTGTCCGTATTTCCGACTAGTTTAGTCAGGTATACTTCGTGCCGCTAAAATTTTAAGGTCGTTGACCACCTGTATTTTTAAAGGAAACCTCATGAGTCAGTATGTAGTTTGTGCGCTGTACAAGTTTGTTGAGCTGAATAACTATCAAGAGCTACGCGAGCCATTACTTGCGTTGATGGAAAAACACCATATTCGCGGAACATTACTACTGGCAAGTGAAGGTATCAACGGTACTGTTGCATCTGATCGTGCAGGTATTGATACGCTACTGGAGTGGCTAAACAACGAACCTCGTTTGACTGGCACCGTATACAAAGAGTCGTATTCTGAGACCCAGCCATTCAATCGCACCAAAGTGAAACTGAAAAAAGAGATCGTAACATTAGGTGTTGAAGGTATAGACCCTCGCCACGTAGTGGGTACTTACGTGAAACCTCAAGAGTGGAACGATCTTATTGCTGATCCTGAAGTGTTTGTTGTCGATACACGTAATGATTACGAAATCGAGATCGGGACATTCAAAGGCGCTGTAAACCCAAATACTGAAACCTTTCGTGAATTCCCAGACTATGTAAAAGAAAACATGGACCCGGCAAAACACAAGAAAGTTGCGATGTTCTGTACCGGTGGTATCCGCTGCGAAAAATCAACGGCTTACATGAAAGAACAGGGCTTTGATGAGGTCTACCACCTAGAAGGCGGCATTCTTAAATATCTTGAAGAAGTTCCTCAAGAAGAGAGCATGTGGGAAGGCGATTGTTACGTATTTGACGGTCGTGTTGCAGTGAACCACCAGCTAGAAAAAGCAGATTACGATTTATGTAACGCTTGTCGTCTACCGATCACTGAAGAAGACAAACAGTCAGAATTGTTCGAGCAAGGCGTGAGCTGTCCAAAATGTCACGGCACACACTCAGAAGAACAAATTGCTCGATTCCGCGAGCGTGAAAAACAAGTTGTTCTTGCAGAGCAGCGAGGCGAGCAGCATGTTGGTGGTGAAAGTGCCAAGCAAAGAGAAGCCCGACGTGCCGCTAAGTACGCGCAAAAAGAAGCGCAGCGTAAACAAGACTAAGCCCAACTCTCCTTATATTTAGCGAGCTGCCGTAAGGTGGCTCGCTTTTACTGCGCACCAATACTCTTTCAGTACAATTTTGTATCCCTCACCAATACCTCTAGTTGATTGTTTCTTTTGCCTTCGGGTAGCCCCACCATTTCATCATAAGCACTTTGATGTACTAAAACCTGCTTATTTGCTTTGATATTCCTGCACTTCTTTTGCATCTCGATCAGGGAATGAGCCCTCAAAAAGATACCGTTGTCATCAGTGATAAATTGCGCTTCTCCATCAATCACGACAGATGCCTGGTACAATGCGAGATCAAGCGAATGAATGACCAATTTGTCTACATAGAAGTATTTTTGTAACTTACTCAATGGTATTGCCATGTGTCACCTCCCTGAAAGTTACCTCTACGTTTTGTAGAATAAAACCGATCATTGGATGAGATTTCTTCGGTTTACTTGCGTACAACATCGGAAACAAAGAGGATTCCGATGCAAACAATCAATGTCGTGTGGTTAAAACGAGATTTAAGGCTGACTGACCATCAACCACTAACTCAAGCATTATCAACAAAGCACCCAACTGTGCTTTTGTATATTGTTGAACCATTGCTATTGAACAACCCACACTATTCTGAGCGCCACTGGCGATTTGTTTGGCAGTCACTGCAAGACATGGATGAGACGCTCAAAGCATATGGGCATCGAATCACGGTGCTGTTTGACGATGCCTTAGCATGTTTCCAATCAATTCAAGCGCAATATCAAATCAACGCTGTTTTTTCTCACCAAGAAATAGGACTCAACTGCACCTTTGAGCGCGACAAACAAGTTGCCGCTTGGCTGTATAAGCAGAACATCGACTGGTTTGAGTTCGAACACGGTGCTGTTATCAGAGGTGCAAAAAACCGGCAAGGTTGGGACAAACATTGGGACTCTGTCATGAGAGCCTCAATAAGCCCTATTGAGCTCCAAACCGACTTATTGCATTCATTGGATGCAGAAGCTCTCGGCTGTTCGTTTTCGCCACCATCATCCTGGCTATCAAAATGCAAAGGAATGCAAACGGGAGGAAGCCGGCTCGCTTGGAAAACACTAGAGGACTTTTTTCATCGTCGAGGTCGTGATTACTATCGAAGCATTTCTAGTCCCACAGCCTCACGCACAGCCTGTACTCGACTTTCTCCGTATCTCGCTTGGGGTAACATATCCTTGCGTGAAGTTTATCAATACCTTTTGAAACACTGGCAAGTCGCTGGGTTTCGTCGCAGCTTAATTGCATTGTCTTCACGGCTTCATTGGCACTGTCACTTCATCCAAAAATTCGAATCGGAATACGACATGGAGTTTTACTGCGTTAATCGGGCTTACGAACCATTGATTAAACAAAGTAGTACTTTCGATGAAGAAAAGTTAGCAGCATGGAAATCCGGGCATACTGGCGTACCTTTGATTGATGCCTGCATGCGCTGTTTGCACCACACTGGTTACATTAACTTTCGCATGCGTGCCATGCTGGTTAGCTTTCTTACTCACCACATGAACATGAATTGGCGAGTAGGTGTAACGCATTTAGCGCAACTGTTTCTCGACTTTGAGCCCGGAATTCATTACCCACAATTCCAAATGCAAGCAGGAGTAACCGGGACTAACACAATCCGTATTTATAATCCGATCAAGCAAGCCCAAGAACATGATCCTGACGGCACGTTCATCTACAAGTGGGTACCTGAATTACAAATGGTTCCTCCCCCTCTTTTATTCGAGCCCTGGACAATGACCCAGATGGAAGCTGTCATGTATCAATTGCAGCCAGATAGCCGTTACCTTGCACCTATTATCGCACCAGACAACGCAGCTAAGGCAGCAAGAGAGCGCTTATGGACGTGGCGGAAACGAGCTGATGTGAAACAAGAAGGCAGACGAATTCTTGCGCGACATGTTAGACCCTCAAAAGAAAGTAGGACGCGATGATCATCTTTCAATCACGATGCGTACAAATGCAAACACACTCCAGGGAATCCGTTGTACCCTCAACTAGTAAGGAACACATTATGTTCAAACGTATCTTAGTTATCGCGGCGACACTGATGGCGACATTATCTTTTATGCTTCCCGTTCAGGCTCATGAGCATGGCATGATGAAAGCCGATATTGTCGACGTTGCCGCTGAAAATGGCTCTTTCAATACGCTTGTTGCTGCGGTGAAAGCAGCGGGCCTGGTTGACACTCTCAAAGGGGAAGGCCCATTTACTGTTTTTGCACCAACGGATGACGCTTTTGCAAAACTGCCAGACGGCACAGTCGACATGCTCTTAATGCCGGAAAACAAAGACAAGTTAGTATCTGTTTTGACTTATCACGTCGTCCCAGGGAAAGTGATCGCTGCCGATGTTGTTAAGCTAGACAAAGCGACTACGGTTCAGGGGCAAGATGTCATGATTAAAACCATGGGCGATAAAGTCATGGTTAACGATGCAAATGTCATTGCAACCGATGTGAAAGCTAAAAACGGTGTCATTCACGTGATTGATACTGTCATCATGCCGAAATAACACCATTCAAAGGGCGGTACACTCCGCCCTTTAGACAGAACTTCTTCCACCCTTAGCACGATTCCTCTCCACTTATCCCCAACAAACCCCCACCCATTCACCATGACTATAAAAAAGACAAAAACAAAATTAAAATCAATACCTTGCAAGACGACACTGCACAATATTGACGAGGTTAAGATATCGTTATCTTTCAATTTGAGAACAGGATTCCATGTCAGTGACGTTTACTTTTCCACATGTAAATTCTTAAGCTAAATTTTGGCTGCTCAATCACATTTCGGCAAACCATTCGAAAGGGTGGGACGCAAAGCTTCCGGTCTGTCTGCATTTAAAAATCTAAAAGAATGCTCATGATAGCGGGGTTACCATGACGCAGTGTTACAGAAGTCCAATTTCTGTAGCGTTGCTTTATGCTCAGCATGCGCCGGGGTGTGACACTAGTTTGTCAGCCATAACAGAGGACATGTGATGAAATCATTTCCAACCAAATCCGTACTCGCGTTAGCACTTGCAAGCATTAGCTCAGGTGCTGCGGCTCACGGTTATGTATCAGAAACCAATGGTGGTGTCGCTGCAAGTCGCTCGGCACTATGTAAGTATCCAACGCCAGATACTAACGAAAAAAATAATAACTGCGGTGCGATTCAATATGAACCGCAAAGCGTTGAAGGCCCTGATGGCTTTCCCGAAACAGGGCCTCGCGATGGTAAAATAGCGAGTGCCGAAACCGCTTTAGCAGCTGCCCTTGATGAGCAAACTGCCGACCGTTGGGTAAAACGCACTATTCAAGCAGGTACACAAACTTTTGAATGGACATTTACCGCTAACCACGTGACGCGCGACTGGAAATATTACATCACCAAGCCTGATTGGAACCCAAACGCTTCACTATCACGAGACTCTTTTGATCTAACTCCTTTCTGTGTCGTCAACGGCAATATGGTTCAACCCCCGAAACAGGTAAGCCATCAATGTAATGTGCCTACTCGCGAGGGATACCATGTCATCCTGGCAGTATGGGATGTTGGCGACACTGCAGCCTCATTTTATAACGTGATCGATGTGAAATTTGATGGTGACAGTCCCGTTATTCCAGATTGGAAGCAAGGCGGTCAAATTATTCCTACAATGGATTTAAATATTGGGGATTCGGTTTATACGCGCGTATTTGATCAAGCAAGTGAAAACATAGCGTATAGAACTGAACTAGAAATTACCGATGCAGCAATGGGCCAAGCGAAAAACTGGTCTTACGCACTCGCGACTAAGCTAAACCAAGAACAAGCAAAACTGCAAGCCGGGCAGTATGCAGAGGATAAATTCACTCCTGTTTATGGTACTAATCCGGTGTATCTGCAAGCAAATAGCGGCCTTGAGCGAGTAGAGATCGGCTATAACATTGAAACTCCTGTTCCAGAATACTCACTCACAGTAGATGGCTTAGCAGACGAATATATCATTGAGTCAACACCGACAACGTTGGATCTGACACTAACTGCTGAAGGCGATTTAAATGCAGAACTCACCGTTTACAATCACCATCGCGAACCACTTGCAAGTTGGGCAAACGAAATGAAAGACGGCTCGGTAGAAGCGATATCGCTCGCTTTAAGTAAATCGGAGCCGGGTCACCATATGCTCGTAACACGTATTAAGGATAAAGATGGCAACTTGGTGGATCAGCAAACGCTCGACTTTCACTTAAAAGAAGATCCAGTAACGCCACCACCATCTGGTGAGTACGATTTTGTCTTCCCTGAAGGACTATCTAGATACACGGCGGGCACAAAAGTGCTTGCCAGCGACGGGGGCATTTATCAATGTAAACCTTTCCCATACTCTGGTTACTGTATGCAGTGGAAAGAAAGCGCAAACCATTACGAGCCTGGAATAGGTTCACACTGGGAGATGGCTTGGGATAAAGTCAACTAAATCACCCTTTGAACGTTACGCAAAAGAGCCTCACTATGAGGCTCTTTTATAATCAAACGCAAAAATGACAATTTTCCCGGTCTAAACCATGAACACCAGATAAACTAGTGAGATGCGCTCGCCCCTCAATCAGCCCCATTTCATACCCTTCTAGTAAAACGGATTGTCGCATTGATAAGCGCTGAACATGAAAATTATCTGGTGGGGCAATTACCCTAACATGTGTTCCTGGTGGAGGGTTACGAATAAACTCTAATGATTGATTATAGTTATCTGCACGTCTTAACATCGCATCCGCCATTTTGGGGTGCTCCGCAAACAGTTTCTTCATCAGCCATGTGGTCTTAACTGGCTTTTTGGCATAATTCAGCGGGTGAGAGAGTACTACGGTTATGTCGCGAGCCCCTCGACGATAAGCCTCACGCACTGGTATAGAGTCAGCGACCCCACCATCGGTATAACAACCGCCAGAAAAACAAGGGGTATGCTTGTAGGCAATCGGCAATGCTGTTGTCGCTTCAATCGCATGGTGAAAATTATCACGTGTCACGCGATAGTAATCTGCTTGCCCTGTATCTACATTTGTTGTCGCTGCGAGAAAAGGAACGCCATTAAACAGTTTATTTTCATCGACGGGATACAAGCGATTAGATTCTTCAAACAGCCACTTCACATCAATGAGGTCCCCACCTTTAACGAAGCGAGTTGGGTCAAAAAAGCGTTTGCTTGTGGCCAGCTTAGTAATGACGTTAATACTGCGATGCGGGTAGTCGGTCAAATACCCAATCAAATTTGATGCACCAGCAGATACACCGATTGCAAAATCAAACGGTTTATAACTCTGCTCTAAAAACGCATCTAACACTCCGCTTGCGAAGACGCCTCGCATCGCGCCGCCTTCTACTACAATTGCTTTTGTTGCCATATTTCCCCCATTCTCCTTGCCAAAAGAGTAATGAAATTCGTGCAATCACAACAATTGAATATTCTTATTATTGAAATAGGTGAAGTCTATTTATTTCTCTCTTAGAAAATGAAAACTAAAGTTCAAAAAATCCGTACCCGTTAGAAATGTAATTGCGGGCTTAACCAAGGTGGCAAGGTCTAAGAGAAATCTAGGAGAAAACCGTTTTATAGGCTTCGCCCGCGCCATCAATGAACATTTGAGTACCAATAACCGCTAGAATTAAGCCCATCATTTTAGTCACAACATTTAGAGCACTTGGTCCAACCGCTTTGACCAATTTGTCTCCAAATAAAAACAGTACATAGGTGATCACACAGAGGACAGCGAAAGAAACGATAGTAATAATGGTTTGATCGAAACCACCCGCTGTCGCAAAGTTCATCGCGGTAGCAATCGTTCCAGGCCCAGCTAATATTGGCATCGCCAGTGGAGACACTGCAATACTCAATGCCGCCCGTTGCTGAGCTGGTGAATACGCCTTCTCTTTGGTTTTCTGATGCGTCGAATCACCTTGAAGCATGTTAAAACCTATCAAAAACACCAAAATGCCGCCTGTTATTCGCAATGCATAAAGCGTGATACCAAACAAATCAAAAATTAACTTACCGGCAATAGAAAATATCGCGATGATAATAAATGCAATAAAAACCGAGCGGAGCGCAATGGAACGGATGGTTTCTTTATCTTCATCAGCAGTTAAACTCAAAAAGATGGGAATATTGGCGATAGGGTTCATGATGGCAAAGAAGCCCATAAACACCGTAACTGTATGAACAATGAGTTCTTTCATATTTTCCACTGCATTTAAATTATTGATTCTAAAAACAGTATATACGCTCTCAAACAGAACGAGTGGTGTATTCTCGATTCGTCTTCACACTTATGCACCAAGCATTGTTTTTCTTTTGAGATAGTTTACCGACTCATCAAATGTCGCTAAGGTGAGTCTTCAGCCTTTACACGTAACAGGGGATGTTAAGTCACCATGAACAGCACGATTCAAACAATTCTCAATCACCGCTCAATTCGAAAATTCACCTCACAACCGATTGAGAGCGAACAATTAGATGCCATTCTTCAAGCCGGCCTTGCGGCGTCCTCATCAAGCATGTTGCAAGTCGTTTCAATTATCCGCGTGACCGACAAAGAAAAACGTACACTATTAGCTCAATATGCCGGAAATCAAGGGTACGTTGAAAGCGCGGCTGAGTTTTTGGTGTTTTGCATTGATTACCAACGCCACGCCAGTATCAACCCAGATGTTCAAGCTGACTTTACCGAGTTAACTCTAATAGGCGCTGTAGACTCGGGCATCATGGCACAAAATTGCTTGCTAGCGGCGGAGTCGATGGGACTAGGAGGTGTGTATATTGGTGGTTTACGAAACAATGCCCAAAAAGTAGACGAATTATTAGGTTTACCTAAAAATACCGCCATTTTATTTGGTATGTGTCTTGGTCATCCAGCTCAAGCCCCTGAAGTAAAACCTCGCCTACCTAAGCATGTCGTGGTGCATGAAAATCAGTATCAAGACCTAAACTTGGATGATATTCAGACGTATGACCAAACTATGCAAAACTACTATGCAAACCGTTCGAGCAATCAAAAACAGAGTACTTGGTCGCAAGAAGTCACCAGTAAACTGGCTGGCGAATCACGTCCGCACATCCTGCCTTACTTAAACAGAAAAGGGCTCACTAAAAGGTGATGACCACAATACGATAGGATCAAAAAAGGCCTCTGAAGAGGCCTTTAGAATTTATCAGCAAAAACTTGCTTAGTTACCGCCTGTCGCGCCAGTGCCTGGACCCGGTGGATCTTCAGGTTCAATTGGCTCACCGACTTCCGCATCTGGAATTTGTGGTACGTCAGGTTCGATATCTTCTAATGGAATGTCGTTATCGATAGCCTCTTGTACATCAGCAACAACTTTCTGAGTATCTTCAGCTGGAATCGTTACGTAGATAACGTCACCTGAATCATTCTCAGGATAATTTGGGTTCGCCGCGATTACATCTTCTGTGATTGCTTTTGCAGCAACAGCTACAGCTTCAGGCGAAGCTGTTGGGTTCGCTTTGATGATATCTGATACAACGTTTGCTGTTGCAACTAGCTGAGTAGCAAGTGCGCTGTTACCACCCTCACTGCCAAGTCCTGCTACTACAGATTCTGTATCACGAAGGATTTCGTCAACTGTTTTACCACTTGCATTGATATCGATACCCAAATTCTCGAATACTTTTTCAGCGATATCAGAAGAGTATACTTCACCATCTTTTAAAGAGTTAGCAACCAAAGTCGTAAATGGAGAGCCTGTTACCAATGAATCCGCCTGGGCTAGGCCTTGAGGGATTTTGTAGTCAGATGTAATAGGTTTGCCATTTGACGCGTCTTTACTATCTTCTGTGTGCGTTAATACGAAAGCACAATCACCTGGCGCATTTACAACGTTGATATTTTCAAAACGCGCTTTACCAACCATACCTTCATAGTTTGTTGTATTTTCAATCGCGTCGTATGTCTCACCACCACATACTGCTTGAACTTTCATGCCGATAACAGCTGGGTCATAAGCCTGAACTGAGTATCTTTTTACCTCAGGGTCGCTGTCACTACCACAACCTGCTAGTAGGACTGCTGCCACACTTGCCGTTAAAAGTTTGATTTTCAAAATTAGCTCCAATATTTGTTGTTATATCCGACCGCAACAGGAAGCATAACGGCAGTTGCATATAGTGTAAATAGGATGCATACAACTTTGGCATGAGTTTTTTCACATTCTTGCCTGTTTGCTTGTGCAAAATCATGCATTCATCTCAATAACGTTAAATAGACACAATTTTGTCATGTATTCGTCAGTATTTTTTCAAGTAACTTGTTGCCTTTATTGCAACCAGATGGATAATAGTTGACTATTTTTTGTGGGTCGGATTTTCACACCTTCATTAATGAAACTAAGAGCTCTAAGTCGCTAGCAGCCATTTGGAGTGTTTATTACACAAATAATTCTGAATGGACTCGCTTTCTAAAGGCTTAAAACTGCAGTAAATCATCAATATTGATGAAATGCAGTTCAATTAGAATGAATCAATTTCAGTCGGCAAACTTTCTTTCGGTAGTTATAAACCAATGAACACATTTAATAAATTTTTGGGGATATCAGTACTTCCTATCCTTCTTACAGGGTGTACTTTGCCTGGTAGCCACCTTTCGGTCAGTGACAAAACAGTCATGAGCACTGAATCGAGTGATATAGAGTCTCAGGTTACCGTTTATCCCTTAACTTTGGAGCGCGTAACGTCTTTAAATTCAGTGGACCCTTTTTCAAAACCAAACCCAGAGTTAGATATTGAAATCGCAAAATATGAATACGAAGTAGGACCTGGCGATATCCTAAATATCACTATTTGGGATCACCCAGAGCTAACGATCCCAGCGGGCTCATACCGAAGCTCAGCCGAAGCGGGTAACTGGGTGCATTCGGATGGCACGATCTTCTACCCTTACATAGGTGTCGTACATGTTGAAGGCAAAAACGTACGTCAGATTCGTGCAGACATTGCAAGCCGCCTTGCAAAATACATTGAGAGCCCACAGGTCGATGTAAGCGTTGCGGCATTTCGCTCTAAAAAGACTTATGTAACTGGCGAAGTTAACAAGCCAGGACAACAACCAATTACAAACATCCCCCTTACACTTCTAGATGCTGTGAATAGAGCTGGCGGACTGGCTGCCGAGGCTGATTGGCGTAATGCGACACTGACACGCAATGGCGTTGTTGAAAACGTTTCTTTGTATGCTCTGATGCAACAAGGCGATTTAACTCAAAACCGCCTTCTAAAGCCTGGCGATATTGTTCATATTCCTCGAAACGATGCGCAAAAAGTATTTGTTATGGGCGAGGTTAACGATCCGAAATTACTCAAAATTGATCGTAGCGGCATGAGCCTTACTGAGGCTCTTAGCAGCGTTGGTGGTATCAGTGAAATCTCCGCAGATGCTACCGGTGTGTTTGTCATCAGACGTTCAAAAGAAGAAGCTAAAATGGCGGACATTTATCAGCTAGATGTTTCTGACGCTTCTGCTTTGGTGATTGGTACTGAGTTTGATCTCAACCCTTACGACATAGTCTATGTGACGGCTGCACCTGTTAGTCGTTGGAATCGTGTGATTGCTCAGCTCGTTCCAACCATTTCCGGCTTTAATGAACTAACTGAAGGTGTACTACGAGTACGCACTTGGCCGTAAAACAACGTGCCGCAAGAAAATTATCTCTTGCGGCACGTAATCGATAGCTACTCAGCTCAATTGCGCAATATAAAGAAGCCAGCAATTTAGTTGAGATCATAAGCATACAACTTAAAGTAGGGTAAGCATTTGTTTTCTAATATTCTTGTCGTCTGTGTTGGTAATATTTGCCGCTCTCCAACAGGAGAGCGGCTTTTGCAGTCTTTACTACCAAACAAACATGTCGCATCAGCAGGAATCGCAGTAGATAAGAGCCATCTAACGGGAAAAGCTGCTGACGAGATGGCAACCACTATCGCGAACGAACATAGCGTAAGCTTAGATGGACACGAAGCACGACAATTAACACCTGAGCTTTGCGCTCAATACGATCTGATATTGGTTATGGAAAAAGGTCATTTAGAAGCCTTAACCAAAATCGCTCCTGAGGCACGAGGTAAAACGATGCTGTTTGGACAGTGGATAAATGAACAAAACATCCCTGATCCATACAGACAAAGTAGAGAAGCTTTCGAACATGCATATACGCTTATAGAAAAAGCAGCAAAAGCGTGGTCTCAAAAACTATAAGCCGTAAGGCTAAATAAACGCCAATGGCAAGGTATTTAAGAAGTTAAAGTAATGACAACACAAACTATTAAGCAATCACGTCAAGCCGACGATGAGATCGATTTGGGAAAGTTATTTGGGATCATTCTCGATGCCAAATGGCTCATTCTATGTACCGTAGTCCTATTTTCGATTATAGGCGTCGGCGTTGCCATTCTATCAACACCTATCTATAAAGCTGACGCTCTTATCCAAATCGAAAGTAAGAGTTCAGGTGGTATTTCAGCGATGGTTGGTGATATGGGAGAGCTGTTTTCAGCAGAATCATCAGCGACAACAGAAATAGAGATCATCAAATCTCGTATGATCTTGGGCGGTACTGTTGATAAGTTCAACTTAACGACTGTCGTTTCTCCAAACTACATGCCAATTATTGGTAAAGGCCTAGCTCGACTACAAGGTGAGCAAATCAGTCTGAGCGTTTCACGATTTAATGCTCCTTCTTACGCAGTTGGCGTTCCTTTAACTCTTGAAGTTATTGATTCTGAAAAACAGACGTTCAGGCTCTTAGAAGATGACAATAACGTCATTCTAGAAGGTAAAGTTGGTGAACTGCTTGAGAAGAATGGATACCAGTTTTTGGCGACTGAGCTTGTGGCTCAAACTGGTGACTCATTCACGGTCAGCAAAATCAGTAAATTAGATGCAATTAATAAACTTCAAGAAAACTTATCGATTAGCGAACGTGGTAAGCAAACCGGGATTATATCTTTAAGCTTCTCTGGTGAAGACCGCGCTAAGATTCAAGATATCTTGAACGACATTAGCCAAAACTACTTCTTACAAAACGTTCAAAGAAATTCTGCAGAGGCAGAGCAAAGCCTCGAGTTCTTGAAAGGTCACCTCCCAGACATCAAAACAAAACTGACCGCTTCTGAAGACGTTTTAAATCGGTTCCGTCAAGAAAATGAATCTATCGACTTAGGCCTTGAAGCTCAGTCAACGCTGAAAGTAATGGTTGAGTTAGAAGCACAGCTAAATGAGCTTACATTCAAAGAAAGTGAGATCAGCCAACGCTTCACACAGGATCACCCAGCTTATAAGTCGCTACTTGATAAACGTGAAACACTATTAAAAGAGAAAGAACGTCTTAATAAACAAGTTCAAAAGTTACCGAAAACACAGCGTGAAGTTCTACGTATGACACGCGATGTAGAAGTAAACCAACAAATCTACATCCAACTATTGAACAAGGTTCAAGAGCTCAACATTATTAAAGCCGGAACAGTTGGCAACGTTCGAATCTTAGATAACGCTCAATCTTTCTCTAAGCCAATTAAGCCGAAAAAAGCGCTTATCGTTGTGCTAGCAACACTGCTTGGCGGTATGGCAGGCGTTGCTTTCGTATTAATTCGTGCAGCATTCCACCGTGGTGTGGAAACACCAGATCAAATTGAACAGATTGGCATGCCAGTTTACGCAAGCGTTCCAAAATCTATTCAACAACTGGAATTTGCAAACAAGCTTAAGCGCAACAAAGGCAGCAACAATGAGCTAGTCCTTCTAGCGGAAGCTAACCCAGCCGATCTTTCCATTGAGGCTCTACGTAGTCTTCGCACTAGCTTGCACTTTGCAATGATGGAAGCGAAGAATAACGTTCTTATGATTTCAGGTCCTGCACCATCTATCGGCAAAACATTTGTATCGACCAACTTTGCGGCCGTCGCTGCGAAAACCGGTCAGAAAGTGCTGCTTATTGATGCGGATATGCGTAAAGGTTATTTGCAGCAATGCTTCGGTCTACGTTGGGACAACGGTCTTTCTGATTACTTGAGCGGTAAGACATCCCTTAGCAACATCATTAAATCTACATCCATTGATAATTTAGATGTTGTGACTCGCGGCCAAGTACCACCAAATCCGTCAGAACTTCTTATGCACCCTCGCTTCAAGAGCTTTGTTGACGAGATGTCTGCACAATACGATCTAGTCATCATCGATACACCGCCTGTACTCGCAGTTACCGACCCAAGCATTGTTGGCGCGCTTGCAGGAACAACTCTGATGGTCGCTCGTTTTGATCAAACGACTTTGAAGGAGATTGAAGTCGCGCAAGGTCGCTTCGAGCAATCAGGCGTTGAAGTTAAAGGTGTGATTCTCAATGCAGTTGAGAAAAAGGCATCTAACTCATACGGCTATGGATACGGCTACTATAACTACGCGTACAAAAGCGAATCATAAGTTGAATTTAGATCGCTAATTAAACCAAATATGACAAAGCCCTGCTAGAAACAGCAGGGCTTTTTCTATTGCACTCTTAATTGCTTGTACGTAATCAAACTAAGCAAGACAAAGAATATTGGGTCACTCCAACCAAAACCGACAAATACTCCGATAATGCCGGCATAGGTAGTAATCACTGCCCCTAAGCCATTAGTAATCAATAATGCTTTAAACAGATGTTTCGCAGTATGCCCTGATTCCACATTACGTAACATCAAACTCACCGCTGCGATTCCACCTAAAAAGATCGAAGTATGCTGCGATAAAAACAGCGCGTACTGGTCGTTAATTTGTACTCCATACATCGGCCACATTATGGTTGGTACAAAAAACAACGCAAAAGCGAATACCGTATATACGACACCATGAACGGTTAGAAAAGTGCGGTTGGTCATCATCTCCTTATCCTCTAATAGGCCCTTGATTGAGCGTCGTTAACGGCACATTGATATCGAAAATTTGACCTCGTACTTCGACTACGCCCATTTTTCGTAAGCGTGCGGCATGCATTTCGAGATAAGCTTGCGCCGTGGCTTCATCTTCAAAAAGATAGATACCACCACCGAGTTTGTCTTTTTCGCTTTCCGTCCAGATTTTCCAAATCATGCCCGGCTCTTGGTTAATCGACTTAGCTAAGTCGACCAGATCATTCGACATCTCGTCACCAAACGGACCATGAAATTCAAAATCAACTTGCAATAATTTCGCCATCTTGAGTCTCCTCTTCTTATTGACTCGTTTTCGATGACAAGATTATTACCTTTATAAAACTGACAGAAAAGTTCATAATTTTGCCATTAACTGTCTAAAAAATTGACTCATGAGACTAAAAACGACCTTAGAACAATGGCAAACGCTACAAGCGATTAATCAAGAAGGCAGCATTCAATCCGCAGCTTTACTGCTCAACAAGAGCCATACCACATTGATCTACTCGGTGAGGAAGTTAGAAGACCAACTTGGTATTCAACTTATCGAAGTACGAGGGCGCAAAGCGGGTTTGACAGAGCACGGCAAAACCATACTGCGTCGTGCACAATCCATGCTTGAACAAGCGCGGGAACTAGAAGTCATCAGCGAGCAGTTAAAAAGTGGGGTGGAATCTCAAATCACGATCGCAGTAGATCATCTTTGTGACCCTTGTTGGCTTTATGCACCACTCAGTCAATTTTTGGAGGACAACAACACGACCTCCGTTCAAGTGGTTGAAACGTCACTGAGCAAAACAACCGAAATGGTCGTAAATGAGCTCGCTGACATCGCAATCATCAACTTACCGATAACCAACTACCCTGCCGAAGCATTTGGCGTAACAACCATGCTGCCTGTAATCGCAGCACACCATCCACTCGCTAAAAAGCCGCATGTTTCCATCGACGATTTTGCAACCACCAGCCAAATTGTCATCCGTGACTTAGGTGATTCAGACAAAACGAAAAGAGATGTGGGTTGGTTACGCGCACGTCAGCGTATTACCGTCGATAACTTCGACCACGCTTTTCACGCCGTAGAGCAAGGCGCTGGATTTTGTCGGCTACCAGCGCACTTAGTCGCAGCCCGCAAGAGCGATAAAATTAAAGTATTGGAGATCGAACACTCCCATCAATATCAAGTTGCGCTGCACCTCACTTTGCCCAAAGGAGCCAAAAGTGGTCCTGCGACTCAAGCGCTTTATCGTACTTTACTCAAAAGTGTAGAAACTCGAGCCTAGCGACAGTGGTATTGAGTTGAATCGCTAGTGTTATCGCCTATTGATTCTCCCTAAATATAGAGAAACGGCCATTTTGTGACGCTACACTCTCACAAAAGGTTGCACGAAGGATAGCGACCACCTACTATCACTCTGCTCATGCCTAAAGCACCCAACACTCGCGGAAAGAACTCGGTTCACGGCAATATCCTCACCTGCTTGGTTTAGCAGGCACAATCTGTTTTTACCTTCTTTTTAGCTTCTATTTAGGCGAGTGTGGAAGAAATAAGAAAGGTGAAATATGAACTCTACAAATAGCTTCTCGATCAATATCAATCAGCAAAAATCCATTGCTAAAAAAAGGCTCAAAGCTATCCGCCTATACGATGACGCTACGTTGGAGTTAGTTAAGCGATGTCACTCCAAACCAGAGTCATTGACTCCCAATACAATTCAATTGGCTGACGTTCAACATGCACTCGCAAGAGAACTGGGCTTATCCAGTTGGAGTAAACTAAAAGCTCATGTCGAAGAGCTAGAAGCGCACAAACGAGCCATCAAAGAACAAAAACCGCCCCTAGATGCGAAAGTAAAAACGCTACACGTTCGTTGTGGCCACGACATTCAACAACAACTTAAAGCCAGCGGATTTGAAGGGACATTTTTAGCCCTGATCGATCCGCTTTGTATTGGCCCCATACCAGCAACACCACAGAACTTCCTTGCCATTCGTGCCCAATATGTCGTAGAGACTCTGCTGCCTGTGATGAAGCGTGAAGACTCGGTTCAAGATATAGTCACATTGGAACAATCAAACCTCGATCTGTTGCAAAGTGATGTATTTGAACGAATCGTCTTTTGGGTCGAACATGACAGCTATGATCAATTGATGCTAATTCGTGCTCTAACACTGTTAGAGAATGTAGAGAACAAAGTGATAGAGATCATTGAGTTGAACCAGTTTCCGGGTACTGAGCGATTCATCGGCTTTGGGCAGTTGCCTGAAGAAGCTATTCGTTCTTGTTGGCGATATCGTAAACCTGTGACAGCAAAATTATTCAGTCAGGCTAAACGGTGTTGGCACGCTATTACATCACCGACACCTATTTCCATAGTTAATTTGATTCAGCAGCATAACCTGGATTGCTTGCCCAATATATTCAACGTGCTTAAACGCCATTTGCAAGAGTTACCTAATTCACAAACTGGATTGAGCTTGACACAACACCTCGCACTAAAGGTCTTGAGCTCGCAAAATCGTTCAATTCCCATCAAAGATTGGTTTGAGCAATATCAACAACTAGAACCTCTTCCTTACCTAGGAGACGTGATGTTTTACGCGTTACTCCTCCCTCTAGCACAGTGTCAAACACCTTTGATCACGATTGAGTCACGTGAAAGGCACTGGTGGGAACAAAGCGTCCGTATCACTGAGGCTGGCAAGCAGTATTTGGAGGGTTTAATACGAGCGAAACAATGCTATTGGGTTGGAGGGATTAAAAATACCAGTCAAAGTTATTGGAGCTGGGATCACCTCCAACTAACTACACTTGCCAACCATCATTGAGTTGACAAATATGAAAGCATAAAAGGTTCGTTGGCTCTGATGAACACTCAATACTAAAGTATCGCTAAAGAAGCGACCGCTAGTCTGAATACAACTTAAATAGTTATGCAGAAATGCATCCACTCAAAGAGAGTATGCACTCTATCTCTTATTAAAATTTATTGTAAATCCTCTTTGTTATCGGTTGTATATTCGATAAAAGTGTTAAAATACAAACTTTTAATCCGGCCAATTCGTTAATATTTGGTTAAAATCCCATTTTTATTAGTGATAAAGTTCACATCTATTAACCATTTAGAGGATTATTCTTTCGTATTTTCTCACTCCGCTGCTAATCTGCTCGCCGCTTTGAAGTGAACTCAAGGTGCATAACTATAAGGAGTGTTCTCATGAATACCAAGAAACCGATGTCGCTTACCAGCCGCGTAATTTTAGGTATGGTTGCGGGTATCTTGACAGGATTTGCAATTCGCACACTTTTTGCCGACAACGGATTTGTCGACGCATACATTGTTAATGGATTATTCGAAGTTGGTGGACAGATCTTCGTTGCCAGCTTAAAAATGCTTGTTGTACCGCTAGTATTTGTTTCGTTAGTTTGTGGTACTAGCTCTCTCAAAGACCTCTCTACACTGGGTCGCATGGGCGGTAAAACCCTCGCTTTCTACGTTACGACAACGGCTATCGCGATTACGCTTGCTCTAACTATGGGTACTCTATTCCAGCCAGGGGCAGGGGCAGATCTAACGGCAGCAAGTTCATTCAAATCAGCCGAAGCGCCATCTTTAGGTCAGGTGATCATCGATATGTTCCCGACCAACCCAATCAGCGCAATGGCAGAAGGTAAAACTCTGCAAGTTATCGTGTTCGCCGTGCTATTCGGTATCGCGATCAGTGCAGCGGGTAAACCAGGCGAACGCATCGCAGCATTCTTCTCTGATCTGAATGAAGTGATCATGAAACTGGTCGCGATTTTGATGAACTTGGCGCCTTATGGGGTGTTCTTCTTAATGGCGAAGCTATTTACTGGTCTTGGTCTGGGCGCGATCGTCAATCTGGCAGAGTACTTCTTAGTACTGGCTGGTACGCTTGTCCTACACGGTCTAGTTACTTACAGCTTAATGTTAAAAGGTTTCACAGGTCTAAACCCAATTACGTTCCTACGCAAGATGGAAGACGCGATCATGTTTGCTTTTTCTACAGCATCATCGAACGCGACGATTCCAGTGACAATGGAAACAGCAAAGCACCGCATGGGTGTTGAGAACCGTGTATCATCGTTCACAGTACCACTTGGTGCAACCGTGAACATGGACGGTACGGCGATCATGCAAGGCGTAGCAACTGCGTTTATTGCTCAAGCTTTCAATATTGATTTAACTATGGGCGATTACCTAATGGTTATCATGACGGCAACTCTGGCGTCTATCGGTACCGCAGGTGTTCCTGGTGTGGGTCTTGTCATGCTTGCTATGGTATTGAACCAAGTTGGTCTGCCGCTTGAAGGTATCGCGCTCATCATGGGTGTTGACCGTCTTCTTGATATGATTCGTACCGCGGTAAATATCACTGGTGACAGTGCAGTAACCGTCATCGTTGCGAAATCAGAAGGCGCATTGGATCAAGCTCGCTTCAACGACCCAATGGCAGGCGTTGCCGAAGAAGAAGTGCACCTGAAGCGCACGGAAGCATAAACCCTTCCAAGTTAAATTATCCTGTCTAAGCAAAAACCACCTTACTCTAAGGTGGTTTTTTGTTTCCAATTAACCCGAAATCAAAAAGGTTTAGATAAAACTCTCGTCCCCCGAGGTTGTTTCAATTACTAATCGGTAAGTAGTTAGATTCTATATTAGTTCATCTACAGGGTTAAGATAACTCGCCTATGTTTATCACTTTGAAAATGATATAAGGGACATTTTCATCATATAGAGATACAAATTCCATTATCAAATTAAAGTTCAAAACCAAATCGCGATAGATAGTAGTCTGATAATTAAGTTGGTACTAAGATACATACATCATAATTTCATGTTTAAAAATAGTCTTTTTTTATTCATATTCTCATTTCCAATACTTGCATTAGGTTTCAACGAAAGTATGTTCGATTTTTTTAAGAAATTTAAATATACATTAAGCCCAGAGATAAAAGGTACTTTAGTTCTTGACCAAAGACCTCTAAAAAATTTAACCGTTTACTTAGAAGCTAATTTTTTAAAGAATGCTTACAAAAGGAGTTCAATTACTAATGAGTTAGGTGAATTTCACTTTAAGCCAGTCATACATTCTCAAAGGTTTAAAGAATCAGCTTTGAATCAAACATATTCATATATCGGAATATATACCTATATAAATGAAGAAAAGAAGTACATTTGGGAGTCTCAGTTAAGCTACGTTTCACCGCCTATATTTATAAAAGATAACTTAAATAACCTTTACTGTGAGCTTAAAAATAAAGAATTCCGATATTTTTTCAAAAATATCAATCTAGAAAGTGCTCGAGATCTAATGGTTATTAGCAACTGCAATTTAAATGGATTTTTATATAAAACAGAGTTTACGGAGGATACATAATGCCGTCTTTAACACCAAAACTTGCATCAGAGATCGCGAACATACCGTATGGAGTATACCAGGGACAAGGGAGACTAGCGTTTAGGGGACAAGGAGGTTTTGAAAAACACTTTGCATTTTCGCAGCAAGATGTTTTTAGTGGCCGAACTGGAGGCATCACAGGATTAGATCGTATACCATTGTTTAGAAAAGTGGTACCTGGTGTAATGAGAACATCTGAAGCATTTGCGGTAATTGGTATTGGGAAAGGAAAATATAAGGGAGATTTAGTAATTTCCATTAGAGGGACGCAAAACGCCAATGATTGGGTAACCAACCTAAATGTCGGCCTTAAAGGCTCTCCAAATGGCTCTATCGCTCATGCTGGATTTATTAATTCATTTTCAAGTATCAAACCAAGCATAAAACAATATTTACAGCAATGCCAAAATTTACCTAACCGTATTCATTGTGTTGGGCATAGCTTAGGAGGAGCTCTGGCTTCATTATGTTCTGATTGGCTGAGAGAAGAATATTCATTAAGAGTGAATTTATATACTTTTGGCGCACCTAGAGTTGGTTTAGAACAATATTCCCGTAAATCTAGTAAAAGCAACGACAAAGTATACCGCTGTACTCACGGCGCAGATCCTGTGCCTAAAGTACCTGTCTGGCCATTTATTCATGCTCCACATAATGGCGATGAGTACCGCTTAGACGCTAGTACTGGCTTTAATTTAAATGCTCATAGTATGTCTAGCGAAACAAGCTTAGGGTATTTAGATAATGCTAACTCCGAAACGTGGGGAGCAATAAAAGTCAGATCTAACAAGTACTTGTATACACCTACTAGATTTAAGTTTGAGCACAGAAACCAAGCATCATTTACAGAATATTGGTCAGAAAGAATTCAAGCAGCATTAATAACCTTATTAAAAGATACTGGCTTGTTTGCAGCAATAGCAGCCCAAGCCACAGTATCTACTGGAATGACATTTTATGATATACTCGCCAGAAATATAGAAAAAGTAGCTAAAGCTTCTAAAGTAAGAGAATCACAAGTCAAAGGGCTGTTAGGCCATATGCTGGTGTTTATTGGAAAACCAGTAACAGCAATTGAAGATATGTCTGCAAAGTTTATTAGAAACGTTTTTCTTATGGTATTTGGAAAACTTTATCGAGCAGCACAAATGGCTATTAGTGCTGTAAAATAAACTTTCAACTTAATCAGACATCGAATTCAGTTTTTCTCTGGCTTGTGCTTCGTGTTCTTTAGTGATGGCATTACCGACTGAGTTCGCGGCTAGAGTCAACGCTGCCATGTCATCGGTAAAGCCGACACCTGCTAACACGTCTGGCACCATATCTGTTGGTAGGACGAAGTAAGCCAACGCACCACCTAAGATTGCCTTGTGGCGAACAGAGGTGTTGGAATCTGTCATCGCGAGCCATGATTTAATGCCCATTACGGCAATTTCTTCACCCGCTTTCTTAACCGACCCTTTCATTTTTCGCCAGAATGTTTTCTCATCTGGCGCTTGCATCGTTTGATCTTTGGCGTCTTTCGGCGCCGATTTTACAGACATTGTTGTGGTCATCGTTGCCTCCGAAATTTATGACTATGTCCAACATATTAATAAATCGAACCTGAACGCAAGATTAATAACAAGAAATGATAGTAAAGTGAAACACAGATAGAAAAATCCCCAAACCGAAGTCCGGGGATTATTGCCTTGGAAACAAAAAGTTTTGCAAACCAAAAGGTTGAAGCCAAAAGCTTTGGGAACCAAGCTTTAAAAGCAGAATGCCCTATTGAGCAATCTTCTCCAATACACGCATCAGCATTTTGATACGTGGTTCGATAGACTCAAGCAACAAGTACTCTTGGTCACTGTGGAAACCTGCACCGATAGGTCCTAGACCATCCAAAGTTGGAACGCCAAGAATTGCCGTATTGTTTGCATCAGAGCCGCCACCCACTTCTTTCCAGTTGATGTCAATAGACAGTTCACTTGCTGCTTCTTCAACTAATGCCATCAAGCTTTCAGTTTGCGTGCTTGGCACCATAGAGGGTTTGTAAGCTTCACGAACCAACTCGATGCTAACGCCATCAACGAATGGTGTTTCCAGCATGCCGTTTAGCTTGCTATCGACATCATCGTATTCTTCATTACTCCAGAAACGCACATCCACGATCGCTTCAGCGTGCTCAGGGACGATGTTTGCGCCGTTACCGCCAGACACAATACCCACGTTTAATGTGGTGCCAGATTCGAAGTTCGTCATGGCATTGATTGCGAGAATCCAGTTCGCCATCTCGGTAATTGCACTGCGGCCATTTTCTGGCTCGTTGCCAGCGTGGGCTGCAATGCCATTAAACGTGATTTTGTAACGCGCCATGCCTTTGCGCGCTTTGACTAAACCTCCGTCTGCGCGTGCTGCTTCTGCCACCAATACGTTTTTCGCGTTTTTTGCAACAGATTGAATCCAGTCGACCGAATCTAACGATCCAGTTTCTTCGTCTGGGTTCATGCAGATACAAATCGACAGTTTATCCAACACCGCTTGGTCGAGGTTACGCATCGCGTACACAATATTCAGCAAGCCAGATTTCATATCCGAGACACCCGGACCGTACGCTTTGTCAGCGTCTTGAGACATAGGACGTAATCCAGCGGTGCCGACAGGGAACACTGTATCCATGTGACCAATCAGCATCACGTCAACTTGCTCAGCCTCAGGCTTGTTTCGAACTTCAAGACCGATGCCCGCTCTGCCACAGTCGATGCGTTTTACGCTCCAACCTGACATCGCTTGGTACTTCTCTTCAAATTGAGAAGCGATAAACTCAATGCCATCAGTCGTGTACGTGCCACAATCGACATTGATGAGAGGACGAAGTTCTTCGAGATATTCATTGAGAGAAAACTGCATGATTGCCCCCTAAACAAACAAGTTCATGACTAGCATTGCGCCAAATGCGTTCAATACGGAAATCGCAATCATAATTGGGATATAACGACCTTCAGTACCGATAGGTCCCATAATTCGACCCATGTACTGAACCTGAGAGCCCATTAGATAAATTGCAGGCGCAAGAATCGCAATGTGCGTGCCGTTCAGGATACCTTGGTCAAACAGTGTAATCACTACGCCAACCGCGCCGCCCATCGACATCCAAGCCCCGATCAATACCGCTGCTGCTTCACCCGGAAGACCAAACACTGCCATGATTGGAGAAAACACAGTGCCCATCAGATCCAGCGCACCAGTGATTTGCAGCGCTTTGATGATAACGAACGCCATTAATACGTTAGGAACCGTAGAGGTAGTCGCAATTACCCAACCTTTCTTAGCACCTTCAACGAAAATATCCGTCACCATTGGTTTTTTCGCTTTAACGTCACCCATTATGCCGTCTCCTCTTTTAGGTTCTCTGATTTGTTTTGGTCTTGCTTGTCTTCTTTACCTTCCGTCATGTTTAGGTAGATACGGAACAGGTTCGCACCAATGATCTTAAACGCGAACATCACCACAACCGCCAAACCAATAGAAGAAGTTACTGCTAGAGAGCCGTCAGCCATCGTCAACGTGAACAATACCGCACCCGATGAGAAGAAGTTCACGATGGTTGCACCCGCAGTGAACTGGAACATGGTAAATACGTCCGTTTCACGCTTAGTTAGGTGACCTTCATCTTTTAGTTGACGCGTCATAGCCGCACCTGCATCGGTACTTTGTAGAGAAGCAATTAAAGCCAGACCAGAGTTACCAGGGATGCCCATTAGAGGACGTAGTAGAGGAGTAAGAAGCTTACGAGCGGCTTCAAGTGCACCGTAGTGCTCAAGTACGTTGATCATACCTAAGGCGAACATAACAGTTGGAATCAAAGTAAGTGCGAAAATGAAACCGTCACGAGCACCGCTACCACCAGTACCGCGAAGCGACGTTGTTGCAACTTGCACACCGTCAGCCGTTTCGGTGACACCATACGCCACCTTGCCGAAAGAGCCATTGAGCGTTGTAAAGTCGAATACACCGTACCATTCGCTAGATTGCATCAGGCCAGAAAAGAACACAACCGCAAACGCCAGAGCAACGTAGCACCCCAGTGTAACTTTACGCTCAGTTTGAACAGGAATTTTCATAACATTACCTACACATGTGGAACTTAACACATATGTTCACCTGAATAATGTGCTAGAGAGATGATCAAAATCAATCCGCCTGCCGAACATTATCGCGACTCAGTTATGAAGTTTTGTTTTATGATTTCAATCACAATTGAAAGATAATAAAAATTTGTGCTAACAATTAGGTATATTAATCTATGTCGATAGCTCACGACTTCTTCATCAACTCAAAAAATGATTCTGACGAATATTGCTTTCTACAACATTCATGACGTACTTCATACTTTGGCATTGAGGCAATATCGATTAACTCGAAAGTAACATTCAGCCACGAAATTTAGGTTAGGATGGTCCGGTCATATGTAAACGGCATAAACCAGAATTAACAGGACTATACGACCCATTGTTACGCTCACAATATAAAATAGCCAAATGGACACTCGCCCTCGTGCTTTGGGTGGTGATGATATGCTTAAGCCAAAATTCTGGTTTCTCGAAAAGCTGCCCAAAGGCTCACCAAATACAGAGTCAGCAAGATGAAAGCGTGAATTTATCACCATCTTGCGACCTTTCAGAAAAGTTGGTTCAAGCGTACCAACATCAGTTTGATCATATTCTTATTCCATTTTTTCTGTTTGCTTTGATTGTGGCGCTGCCGATGACAACCACAGCAATTCGCTATCTGGAATACACAGAACCGATACCGGAAAAGTATCGGGTTCACCTAAAGCTTTGCGTGTTTAGAGAATAAAGCCAGCAAGGCGAGAGACCTTTCTGCCTGACTTTTGTACATATTTTATTCACTTCACATAACAAACAACGAAATTTAAAAGTTTTAGGAAATATTATGACATTCACTCGTACACTTTTGGCGTTAACGATGGCTATCGTATCTGCCGTATCTTTCGCATCAGAAAAGACCGCAGAACAAAAGCTAGAGGAAGTTAATCAGATACTAAAAGATAACCCTCAAATTCTTGATTCATTGCACCAAAACCTTCAAGAGTACATTGCGTATCAACAGTCATTTGGCGACACCTTGAAGGAGGTTCGTCAATATCTAAGTGATGGCAAACATTCCTCTTTTGGTGCTGAAAACCCTGAGTTAACCATTATTAACGTAACAGACTACAGCTGCCCTTTTTGTAAACGTTTAGAAGGAGAGCTGGTCAAAGTTGGTAAGGAATATCCGCAGGTAAAAGTGCTTAACCTCAATGTCTCTTTTAAAGAACAATACGAGAAAAACGGCTACAACTCGGCAAGTTACGCATTAAATGTTTGGCAAAACCAGCGAGATAAGTACGAACAAGTGCATGAGTTATTGGTGAAAAAACCGGGCGCACATGACGCACGTTCCTTAAATCAAATCGCGAAAAAAACGGGGACAGAAGCGCAGCTTGTCGACGACAAAGAGACCAAGGCGTTGCTTGATAAAAACTATCAGTATTTCACGCAACTTGGTTTACGCGGCACGCCTGCGTTGATCATTAATGATCAAGTTATTCCTGGCTATGTGCCGTTTGACGAGCTAGAAAAAGTCATCGACCAAGAACTGGCGAACTAAAACAACAAAGCCCTTCCCTGATAACTCAAGGAAGGGCTTTTTATTTATCGACATAAAGAGCGTTTAGTTACTTATCACGTCCTACAAACGCCACAACGACTTTGTCATTGCCAAGCGAGCGAGAGAACACGTACGCGCCTTCTTGTTCAATTACTTGATGCTGACCCGCACCAATCGCTGGGTGCGCTTTACGGAACTGACCAAGAGTTTGCCAGTGTTTGAGCAGCGCTTGCTTCTCATCAGATAGCTTCCACACCATGTCAGAACGAGTGCCTTGGTGGAAATCGTCCGCGTAAGGACCAATGTTACGACCAACTTCATCACCATAGTAAACCTGAACAGCACCAGGGCTCAGAAGCAGTGCATTCGCGGAGTTACGCTGCATGCCGTAATCTTTGAAGCGAGAGAAGAACAGCTCGGTATCGTGAGAAGACATGTAGCTCACTGGGTTGAAGTCTTTTTCATTGGCGATAGTATCTGCGTAACTTTGGTAGGTGTCTGCCATTTGGCTGAAACACGCCGCGCCTTTGTCTAACTTCTTCTGCATGTCGAAGTTAATCAACGCATCAAAGCCATCTTCAAAGTAAGGACTGCGATATGCGGTATGTCCCCATACTTCACCCATCATCCAGAATGGCTGACCTGACTTACCATTCTCTTTGCGCCACTGCTCAAGACTGCTTGAAGCCTCTTCTTTCAAGCGTTTCCACACATCGCCTTCAACGTGCTTCACCGTATCGACACGGTAACCATCAATGCCAAAGCGTTTCACCCAATCAGTTTGCCACTCAATTAGGTAGTCCGAGACGGTGTAATTGTCGCGCGCCTCTACGCGAGTACCAGGGTTATCCAATAGCCACTGCGCGGGCTTCACGGCTTTGTCTGATTCGGTGATAAAGTCAGGTAAACCCGCCAATGACATAGTGATATCACTGCTGCCCGGAGCTGGGTATCCCGGTAGACCTGTTCTTACCCAGTCACCGCCCCACCATTTCGACCAGTTTGGACTCTGGTAATCAATATTCTGGTGATAGCTATGCCAATTTTCACCCGCTTTTGGTTGCCAGTCACCCCACTTATTCGGTAAATCAGCGTTTGGTTTTAACACCTCAATACCGTCAAATTGCAAATCGGCTAACGTTGAGTAACCGGTGTGGTTGATTACTGCGTCCATCAAGACTTTAAGGCCACGTTTGTGTGCCTCTTCCACCAGCTTTTTCAGATCAGCTTCGTTACCGAAGTTCTCATCAATCTTGGTAAAGTCACGCGTCCAGTAACCGTGGTAAGCGTAGAATGGGAATGAGCCGCTATCGCCGCCGCTAACAAAGCCGTGCACTTGTTCAACGATTGGCGACAACCAAATCGCATCTGTACCTAGGCTCTTGATGTAATCTAGCTTTTCGATCACGCCTTTTAGATCACCGCCGTGGAAGGTGCCGATCTCTTCTTTGCCGTCTTTCTTGCGTCCATAGCTGTTGTCATTGCTCGTATCAGCATTCTTGAAACGGTCGACCATCACGAAGTAAATGTTGGCATTGCGATAATCAAACGATACTGCTTCTTTGGTTTTCTTCACTGGCTCTAGTAGCACCAACCCGCCTGAATCTTTGCTTGGCGTCAGCGATACTTGCTGATCTTTTACTTCGACCATTTGCCCAGAGTAAGCATCACGCAACTTGGTGCCATCGGGGAAACTGTCACCCAGCGCAATGGTGACTTCGCCGCCTTGATAAACCTCACATTGCACTTGTGGGATTGGGCGTTTGAATTCTGTCTTCGCGGCTTTCTTAGGTTCACGCTTGAAGCGCAGTGTTTTCGCTTCCGCATCAAAAGCAAAAGAGTAATCGCCAGTAAAGCGGATTTTTAACGGCAGTTCCGTTGGCTTTCCGCAGTTCAGCGCGATAGGTTTATTGAATTTGACCTTCTGGCCATCAGGCGCGACACAGTCGCCTTCAACACCCGTAATTTTGAGCGTGTATCCATCTTTGGTTAAGGGCACAACCAAAGGCTGCTCTGCATTTAAAGGAAAGTCACGGCTGTTGGTCGTGGTCGAAATGGTGATGTTTGGCTCGGCGATGGCACTTGCCGATGCAAGCAATAAGGTAGTCGTAATCAGATTCAGTTTCATCGTTCAGTCCATTGGTTGCGCATAGGCGCAGTATTCGTGTTGTATTTTTATTCACACTAATAGTAAATGGATGAAAAACTGAGCACATCATTCTGAAAGGCTACGCCCTAAAGCTTGTGACGCTTCACATTTTATTGATATAGGGGCGTAGTTCTATTTAAGCGCAATAGATTGAGGGAGTTAAAGTTGCACGCTGCCAAGATTGCTCATTTGATTCATCGCCCATCTTGTGCGGCGAGCAGTGTAATCACTTTGTGGATAGACTTTGATTCGATATGGATTTGGCAACACCACGGCTAAACGCGCTGCTTGCCACTTCGAGAGTTGCTTTGCACTGACACCAAAATAATTCTGCGCCGCCGCTTCAGCGCCGTAAATACCGGGACCAAATTCAACCACATTTAGATACACTTCGAGAATGCGCTCTTTGCTCCACATCAGCTCCATCAGCAAAGCAAAGTAAAGCTCATAAGCCTTGCGAACGTAGGAGTGAGACGGAAACAAAAACACATTTTTCGCGGCTTGTTGGGTAATGGTGCTCGCGCCTCTCGACGGACCATTATCACCAGCCTCGGAAATCACGTCGAATAGCGATTCGAAATCGACACCATAATGATGAGGGAATTTTTGATCTTCGGTCGCAATCACCGCTAACTGCATATTTTTTGAAATGCGCGACAAGGATACCCATTCGTGTTGACTATTGTCTGGATAGTTCTTTGGTGGCGCAACAATGCGGCTTAACTTCCATCCCCATATTGGTGGATCGACATATTTCACCAAACCAACCAAAACGACTGGGGCGATCAGCAATATCAACACCATTTTAAATAGAAATGACTTAAGCCTTTTCAACATGTGTAGTTCCCCAATGCATTAGCGATTGATGATAAACAAACCCGTGAGCTTGCCTGATTCAATCAAGAACAACAAGTTTTAGAGGTAAAAAATAGGTCAAAAAAAGCCCGATTTACAATGTAAAACGGGCTTAGAATTTGATTAGACTAAATTATTTGTGCAGCTTGTAGAACACGGTTGAAAGTGGAGGCAAACGAAGCTCAAGTGATTGAGGCAGTGATTCACTTTCAACTTTTTCCGTTTTCACACTGGTCAGCACTTTAAAATCGCTGCCGCCGTATTTGCTATCGTCTGTATTCAGTAGCAGTTCGTATTGACCTGCATTTGGAACGCCTAAACGAAAGCGCTCGTGTGGTACGGGCGTAAAGTTGGTGATGATCAGAATACGCTCACCTTCTTTACTAATACGCTCGTGCGCTAGGATGCTCGCATCCGCTTCGTCTTGTAGACGCCACTCAAAACCAGCAGGAACACAATCTTGATCGTGCATCGCCGCTTCATTTCGGTACAAGTGGTTCAAATCTCGCATCAGCTTTTGGACACCTTGATGACGCTCATATTCCAGCAAGAACCATTGTAACTGATCATCGTGGTTCCACTCCGCCGTTTGGCCGATTTCCGCGCCCATGAAGTTCAGCTTTTTGCCCGGTTGACCATACATGTAACCGTAGTATGCACGTAGGTTTGCAGTTTGCTGCCATTCATCACCCGGCATCTTGTTATGGATAGAGCCTTTGCCGTACACCACCTCATCGTGAGAGAGAGACAAGACGTAGTTCTCGCTATGAGCATAAACCAGCGGGAATGTGATGGTATTGTGGTGGTATTTGCGGTGAACAGGATCTTCTTTGATGTATGAAAGACTGTCGTGCATCCACCCCATATTCCACTTGAAGCCAAAACCTAAACCACCCATAAAGGTTGGCGCAGACACCCCAGGAAACGCCGTTGACTCTTCCGCAATCGTCATCGCATTCGGGAAGTGCTTGTACACTTCTTCGTTCATCCATTTTAAGGTTGCGATTGCGTCGTAGTTTTCGTTGCCACCGTCGACGTTTGGTACCCACTGATCGTGACTACGTGAATAATCGAGATAGAGCATCGACGCGACAGCGTCCACGCGAATACCATCAATATGGAATTGTTCAAACCAGTACAGCGCATTCGAGACAAGGAAGCGACGTACATGTTCACGGCCTAAATCGTAAATGTAGGAGTTCCAATCTTGGTGCCAACCGCGACGAGGATCTGGATCATGGAACAGAGGCGTACCATCAAAGTTCGCTAAACCATGATCATCCGATGGGAAATGCGCAGGAACCCAATCCAGCACTACACCGATACCAGCTTGGTGACACGCATCCACGAAGAATTTGAAATCATCAGGGGAGCCAAAGCGGCTAGTTGGCGCAAATAAGCCAACGGGTTGATAGCCCCATGAACCATAGAATGGATGCTCAGACACAGGCATCAGCTCAACGTGGGTGTAGCCCATATCCACAAGGTATGGCACCAACTGCTCCGCGAGTTCGCGGTAGTTGAGGAAATCACCTTTCTCGTCGCGCTTCCATGATCCAGCATGCAGCTCATAAAACGATAACGCTTCATCACGCTTTTGTGTCACTGCGCGGTTTTGCCATTTCGCATCTTGCCATTGGTAACGCTTGTGATCGTAGGTGATGGATGCGAACGATGGGTATTGCTCAGAGTAGAAACCCCAAGGGTCTTGTTTGTGTGGCAGCCCTTCCCCATTTGGCCCTTTTAGCTCAAATTTGTACTGAACGCCTTCTTCTAAGCCAGGAATAAATAGGCCCCAGATACCGTAGTCTAGGCGTTGCATTGGATGACGACGGCCATCCCATTGGTTGAAGCAACCCACAAGGCTAACAGCAGATGCATGTGGTGCATAAACAAGGAAACGCACACCAGAGATGTTTTCACCGCCACGTTCTAGCGTGACAAAGTGTGCGCCCATGTAGTGATACATGTCTTTTGGCGTATGCAGATGCTCGTACTCTTGGTAGATATTGTGGTACTGGTACGGGTCATCAATAATTTGTTCAACACCATTCCAATCGACCGCTAAACGGTAGTGGGTCAGGTGTAAATCGCGTTGCTCTTTTAAGATGAAACCGCTGTCGCCATCACGCTCAAGCGCCACGCGAGGTTCACCATTAACAAGTAGTTCAACCTTGTTTGCGCCCGGCATCCAAACTCTCAGCGAAGCTTCGTCGTCAATGAATGGACCCAGCGCCGCAAATGGATCTGAGTAAGCCGCCTCAGCAAGCAGTTCGTATGCGCGTTCGTGTTGTTTCTTTATTTTCTTGGTTTTGGTGGTTTTCAAATCTTTCTCCCTAGAGCCAACATCCTTTTCAAGACCAGAGATCTGAATCAAACATCGGTTTCTCCACAGCCAACGTTGTGAACTCACAAAAAGACTCCGCTTCTCACGTTCGTTGCGTAAACGGCGTCAAAATACAAAAATGCCCGCTATTGTCGCGGGCATAATAACGGTACTTCATCCTAACGGATTGTGTTTTAGGAATGAGTGACCTAGACGGAACTTTCGTACCTCTGAGCTAACAAAATTCGTAATCAGCTCGTCCATCTACGCCACTCTAGGCATCTTACTTACTCGCCTGTGCACGAACTTCAGTAAGGCGTTTAGAAATACGATTCACATCTTCACGGCTGAAGATTTCATCTAGGTTCATCGACAATTTACGACGCCAGTTTGGATACTCATCCACCGTACCAGGAATATTGACCGGTTGATCCATTTCTAGCCAGTCTTCAAGCTGAACACTAAGCAGTGCAGAGTCACCCGCGGCTACGTGCAGTTGCAGCGCTTCGCTTAGGTATGAATCCATTGGCACGTACTGAGCATCATGACCAATGCCTTCTGGCAAATAGCCATGCCAGCGAACACTGTCTAGAATGCCTTGTTTGCACTTCAAGCGGTCAGCGAATAGGCCTTCCAACTGCTGCTCATCAGGGTACAGACCAATCTCACGCCCCATCTTCAAGTCATCACAGTGCCAGAAACCGCGTAGTGTTGGCATATCGTGCGTACACAGCGCAGCCATAGACTGCTCTGCGTAATGCTTCGGAGAAATAAAGCCGCCGTCCTCTTTTGAGGTTTCGAAGAAGAAGACTTTGTAAGAGTGCACACCTGCATCACGTAGGATATCAACGATTTCATCTGGCACAGTACCTAAGTCTTCACCAATCACAGAGCACTGATGGCGGTGCGACTCAAGCGCTAGGATTGCGAGCATGTCTTCCACTGGGTAGTACAAGTACGCGCCTTCTGTCGCTTTCTCGCCTTTTGGAATCCACCATAGACGCAATAGGCCAAGTACGTGGTCGATACGCAGTGCACCACAATGCTTCATGTTGGCACGTAGCAACTTGATGTACGCATCGTAGCCTGTCGCTTCCAACACTTGAGGGTTTAGCGGAGGCAGACCCCAGTTTTGGCCTAGTGGACCAAGTACATCTGGTGGCGCACCGATGCTTGCATCCAATACTAGCGCGCCTTCGTCAGCCCATGTTTCGCTGCCTGAATCTGCAACACCAACCGCAAGGTCGCGGTACAAACCCACAGCCATGCCTTTTTCTTCGGCTAGCGCTTGCGCTTCTTTGATTTGATCGTCTGCGATCCATTGCAGGTACATGTACAAGTGAACACGATCTTGGTTGTCCTTAATGTACTTCTGAGTACCAGCTGCGTCGAATGTGCGGTATTTCTCAGGGAATACTGGCCAGCCCCACATGTTTGCATCTTCTGCATGTAAATCAGCATGAAGTGCATCGAATGCAGCTTGATGTAGCAAGCTGTCGCCGCCTTTTTCAACAAAGTCCAAGAAGGCACGAGCGCGATCGGTGTTCTTGTCTAAATGGCGAGCTTTAAACTCACTGAATAGCAGCGGAAGAACGCTCATTTTTAGTTGCGAAACTTCGGTGTAATTCACCCAATGAGAGTCTCGCGCTTTTTGTAGACGTTGTTGGAACTCTGCGCTACCAACACGCTGTTGTGCTTCTGCACTTAGCGCGAATTCAGGTACAGAGCTTACGTCGATGTACATGATGTTCAACCAACGACGAGAAGACGGGCTGTATGGGCTTGCCCCTTCTGGATTCGCAGGGAACAGCGAGTGAATAGGGTTCAAGCCAATGAAGTCACCGCCACGAGAGGCAATATCACTCACCAGTTGTTTTAGGTCACCAAAATCACCGATGCCCCAGTTATGCTGAGTACGCAGTGTGTAAAGCTGGATACTAGGACCCCATAGCTTTTTGTGTTGGTTTAGATCGTCTTGTTTGAAACACGCTTTCGGCGTAATGATCAATGACATCTCGTAAGGTGTTTTACGACGCTTACGACTGATGATCAGTTTGTGATAACCCCAAGCCAAGTTCTTTGGCAATGCAAACACTAGAGGGCCACCCTCAGCACGCTCATCACGAACAATTTGGGACTGAAGATAGCCTTCAAGTACCTCTCCTTGTTCTGTTTCTAAACGCCAGCTGAATTCACTCTCACGAGCACTCGTACCTAGGTTTAGTTCCACTTCGACTGGTTCGCCGTCGCGTAAAACAAGAACAGGGGCTAGTACGTCTTTTTTATGTTTCTTTTCAGCAGAAGCCAGTAGTTTTTCATCACTGCTAGTATCGTAGCCAAGCGAAGCGAGCAAGCGGCGTAGCGTCTCCTCAGACACTTTAGCCTCATCTCCCCAAGCACTGACATAGCTATCAGCCAATCTCGCCATTTCCGCGACTTTCTTTAATGCTGTTTGTTCTTTCATCGCTTTCTCCGAAGGTAATACCAACACCTTCCATGTAGGGTTTTATTGTTATCAATAACTTCTTTTGGAAAATGACCAAAGGTAGCGCTTGGCTACCTTGGTCTTAACTAGGTTCTATTAGCGTTTCACCGCTTCAAGCTTCCAGATATTGTTCACGTAGTCGCGGATTGAGCGGTCTGACGTGAACTTGCCAACAAGGGCGGTATTAAGAATGGCCTTCTTCGCCCAGCCAGCTTGATCTTTATATTGTTCGCTCATGTCTTCGTGTGCTTTCACGTAAGAGGCGAAATCCGCGAGACATAAGTATGGGTCACCACCGTCTAGCAGGCTGTCGTATGTGGCACGCAGTAAGCCCGGTTGGCCTGGTGTGAACTCTTCACCCAATAGCAAGTCCATTGACGCTTTGAGTAAGTGATCCGCATTGTAGTAATCAAATGGGTTGTAACCTTGAGCTTTCAGCGCTTTCACACCTTCAACATCTAGACCGAAGATGTAGATGTTCTCATCGCCTACTTCCTCACGAATCTCAACGTTTGCACCATCCATTGTACCGATAGTTAGCGCACCGTTTAGCGCCATCTTCATGTTACCTGTACCTGATGCTTCTTTACCCGCTAGCGAGATTTGTTGAGAAACGTCAGCCGCAGGGATAATGATTTCAGCCATGCTCACGCGGTAGTCAGGGATGAATACCACTTTCAGCTTGTTACCGATGCGAGGATCGTTGTTCACCTTGTCTGCAATCTTATTGATTGCGAAGATGATTTCTTTCGCTAGGTGGTAACCCGGTGCTGCTTTTGCTGCGAAGAACACAACGCGTGGCGTACACTCAAAACCAGGTTCATTAAGAATACGGTGGTACAGAGACAGTACGTGTAGCAAGTCTAGATGCTGACGTTTGTACTCGTGCAGACGCTTGATTTGAACATCGAAGATTGCATTAGTATCGAGCTCGATACCCATGTTCTCTTTCACCCAAGTTGCTAGGCGTTCTTTGTTCTCTTTCTTCACTGCCATGAATTCTTTTTGGAATGTCGCGTCAGTGGCGTACTTCGCAATACCTTCAAGTTGCTCTAGTTTCGCTGGCCATTCTGGGCCGACTTTCTCAGTGATAAGCTGAGACAGACCTGGGTTACAGAACTTCAACCAGCGACGTGGCGTAATACCGTTCGTTACGTTGTGTAGACGTGTCGGGTACATTTCGTGGAACTCTGGGAATAGGTCTTTCTTAACCAATTCAGAGTGAAGTGCTGCTACACCGTTTACTGCGTAAGAGCCGATTACACATAGGTTTGCCATGCGAACCATGCGGTGGAAACCTTCTTCGATGATAGAAAGCTTCTGTTGTTTCGCGACATCACCCGGCCACATTGCACGTACGTCTTGTAGGAAGCGGTGGTTGATCTCGTAAATGATCTCCATATGACGTGGTAGCAGGTGCTGGATTAGCGACTCTGGCCATGTCTCTAGTGCTTCTGGAAGTAGCGTGTGGTTGGTGTACGCAAATGTCTTAGAGCTGATTTCCCAAGCCGCTTCCCAAGCTAAACCTTTTTCATCCATCAGGATGCGCATTAGTTCAGGAATCGCAATCGTTGGGTGCGTATCGTTAAGCTGGATAGTCTCTTGCTTAGGTAGATCCGCTAGCGAGTAGCCCGCAGCTTCGTGGCGACGTAGGATGTCACGTACAGACGCTGCTGAGTGGAAGTACTGCTGCATTAGACGCAGTGTTTTACCTTTCTCGTGGTTGTCGTTCGGGTAAAGCACTTTAGTGATGTTACCTGCGTCGATCAGTGCGTGCTGAGCTTCGAAGTAATCACCATTGTTAAAGCTTGCTAGTGAGAATGGTGCAATCGCCTGACATTCCCAAAGACGTAGCGGGTAAACCGTGTCTGATTCGTAACCCACAATTGGAAGATCCCAAGGCATTGCTCTTACTGTCATGCCTGGTACCCATTTGCGGACTTCTTTACCGTTCTCGTTAATCACTTCAACGTGACCGTAAAAACCGATCTCTTGCGCAAGTTCTGGACGCGCAATTTCCCAAGGGTAGCCTTCTACACCGCGCCATGCGTCAGGTGCTTCTTGCTGGCGACCGTCTTTGAATGACTGTTTAAATAGACCGTATTCGTAATGTAAACCATAGCCGACAGTTGGGAATTCTTGTGCCGCACATGAATCCATGAAACACGCAGCCAGACGACCAAGGCCACCGTTACCCAATGATGGGTCGCGCTCTTCTTCTAGCAGATCAGTTAGGTTGTAACCCAGTTCAGCCATTGCTTCTGTTACTTGTTCATACAGACCCATGCTGATTAGGTTGTTACCCGTCAAACGACCGATAAGGAATTCTAGCGAAAGGTAGTTAACGCTCTTCGCACTTTTAATGCGTGGATCTTCTTCTGTCGCAAGCAAATCTAGAGTAGTAAATTCAGCCAGAGCATGCCCCATTGCTAGGTACCATGCGCGGCTGTCTGCGTTTTCAATCGTATGAGCGTAAGTTACAGATAAGTGTTTCTTTACGCTTTCTTGGAACGACTTCTTGTCAAATTGTTTTTGTTGAGTAGGTTTCATTACGAAATTCTCACGTCTTTTGGTAATTCATCTGCCATACATCGTGCATTTACCTCTGTGAATAAACATCCTCCTAATTCTCATCCTTTGAAGGAGGAGGGCTGAGGGCGTAGAGGGGGTACCATTGCTAGGTTAGTGATCCAAATCTCAACAAAGTGAACTTTGCACCAGTTCTTAGTGATTTTGATCACAATGGAATGTGAGAAAGGTTAAAACCCGTTCATGACGCTTTTTATAGTCCACTCATCTGATGATGTGAAAATTGTAATATCGGTCACATTAACTCGGTCAGCGTAGAAGAACTTTTCGTAATCTATGTGCAACGCGATCTTAACGCTAACGAAACAAACGACATTTAAGTGACGACAATCACAAATAAAGGGCGTAGTTGATGGTAAATCCATCAACCCTTGAGAATTAGGAAGTGGATCAAAGTAACGAACATTTCTGATGTCGTAACATCCCTCTCAGCTCACAGGATTGTACGCTTTTTATACAAACTAGAATTAGGCGATGTGAGTTATTTCTAGTTTTCGCTAGCTTTTATATCTAAGTGACCGTATGGAATGGTTTTTCAGACGGACGCAAGCCCCAATAGTAGCGACATTATCCGGTATTCAAACAGTGTTTTTGATGCTGATGACATCATTCAGTAAGACGGCTTTCAAGGGGGCTTTACTAGAATGATCACGTTGCAGTCATTTGGGTATACATAAATAAGGACATAACTACTAATGTGGATTCCATCTAAGCTTACTCGACCAGGACGCCTGCACAATGCCATCGTGCGCCCACGAGTGTTGGACTTACTACAGCAAGCGCCTTACTACAAATTGGTTTTATTCCGATCCCCAGCAGGTTACGGAAAAACAACAATGGCAGCGCAGTGGCTATCCGATAAGCCAAACGTCGGTTGGTACAGCATTGATGACAGCGATAACGACGGCTTTCGCTTTGTAAACTATCTGCTTCAAGCATTAAACAAAGCCACCAACTTCAGTTGCGCTAACGCACAAAAACTGGCGGAAAAACGTCAGATCTCGTCTTTACGCTCCCTATTTAGCGAAGTATTCGCTGAAATGGCTGACTTTCATCAAGAGTGCTACGTGGTACTTGATGACTACCATTTAATCACGAATGATGAAATCCATGAATCCATGCGTTTCTTCTTAAAGCACATGCCAGACAACCTCACCGTTGTGGTAACCAGTCGTGCAGCGCCGCCTCTGGGCACTGCAAACTTACGTGTTCGTGATTTAATGATCGAAATCGGCAACGAGATGTTGGCGTTCGATACCGAAGAAACCACTCGCTTCTTTAACCAGCGTATCGCCGATGGTATCGATGAAGACATGGCGAACAGCCTAAGAACCTATGTTGAAGGTTGGCCATCGGCGATGCAGTTGATCGCATTACAAGCCCAACATCAAAACCGCACATTGGCACAAACTGTAGAGTCGGTATCGCAGTTCAATCACGCGCACTTGTGGGATTACTTGGTCGAAGAAGTGTTTGACTTACTCGATCACGAAACTCGTCACTTTTTAATGCAAGTATCCGTGCTTGACCACTTCAATGATGAGCTAGTGTTTGCCCTTACCCAACGCGAAGATGCACTGGGAATGATTGAATCGCTTAACCGTTACGGCTTATTCATTTACCCGCTCGAAGGGGAACAGAACTGGTTCCGGTTCCATAACTTATTTGGCGAGTTTTTGTCTCATGAGCGCCAAGCTCGTATTCCTCAGCAAGAAAAAGATCTCCACCGCAATGCTGCTATCGCTTGGTTACAGCAAAAAGCACCACACCAAGCGATTCATCATGCACAAAAATCGAATGATAAGGACTTAGTGGTAGAGATCCTAAACGAATTCGGCTGGAAGATGTTTAACCAAGGCGAACTCAGCACACTGGAAAGCTCAATTAACAAGTTGGACGATGATCTGTTGTTCAGCCACCCAAAACTTACGATGCTCCGAGCATGGTTGGCTCAAAGTCAGCATCGTTATAACCAAGTGGGCCACCTGCTTGAAGAAGCGGAAGAGGAACACAAAAAGCGTAACATTGCGTTAGATATTCATTATCAAGGTCAAGCAAACGCGTTGCTTGCTCAAGTGGCTATCAACAGTAACCAGCCGGAAAAAGCTCTCGAATTAGCGGAGCTAGCGCTTAGCCAACTTGATAACACAATTTACCGTAGCCGAATTGTGGCGACTTCGGTTGTTGGTGAAGTTAACCACGTGCTAGGTAAACTAGACCGTGCTTTGCCGATGATGCAACAAACTGAAAAGCTAGCTCGTCAGTATCAGGTATATCACCAAGCGTTATGGGCAATATTGCAGCAAAGCGAGATTTTAATTGCACAAGGTTACGTGCAAGCTGCCTTTGAACTACAAGATTCCGCATTTCGTCTGATTGAAGATCAGCAGCTTCAGCATGTTCCTCTTCATGAATTTTTGCTGCGTATTCGCGCGCAAGTACTTTGGTGCTGGAACCGACTTGATGAAGCGGAAGAATGCGCGTACAAAGGTCTGCAAATTCTCGAAAACCATTCACCAAGCAAGCACTTACATAGCTATTCGATGTTGGCGCGTATTGCGATTGGACGCGGTGAATTAGACAAAGCCGGTAAATTCATTGAGCATATACAGCACTTGATGAAACAGTCGACTTACCACGTAGATTGGACTGCAAACGCTTCACTATCGTTGATTCTATTTTGGCAAGCGCGCGGGAATACCGATGCAATGCAAGAATGGCTCAACACTGCGGTTCGTCCTGAATCGGCATGCAACCACTTTTCTCAATTGCAATGGCGTAACATTGCTCGCGCCCACATTAACTTAGGCCAATATACCGACGCTCGTGCTGCGTTAGATTTTCTCCAAGGTGAAGCTCGTCGCACTAACCTAATCACAGATACTAATCGCAACTTAGTGGTTGAAGCGGTCCTTTCTGCTCGCCAAAAAGATGAGGAGCAAGCCAAGGCTCTGTTAAAAGAAGCATTAGTAATGACGAACCAAACTGGCATGGTCGGAAACTTCCTGATTGATGGTGCAACCATTGGCGGTCTGCTGGAGAAGTTGAGCCTCCGCCATGAACTGGGCGATCTTGAGCGTCACCGTGCTCAACAGTTAATGAAGGACATTTCATCGAATCAACGTAGCCGGTCAATTCACTTTGATGAAGACTTTATTGAAAAGTTGGTGAATCACCCTAATGTGCCAGAGCTAGTACGTACCAGCCCATTAACACAACGCGAATGGCAGGTTCTGGGGCTGATTTATTCAGGCTTTAGTAACGAGCAAATCGCACAAGAGCTGGATGTGGCAGGTACGACAATTAAAACCCACATTCGCAACCTGTACCAAAAGCTTAATATTGCTAATCGTAAAGAAGCCATTGTGACAGCTGAAAATTTGCTACAGTTAATGGGATACTGAACTGCTCGATAAACGGGTTAAAACGTAAAGTAAAACACAAGGGTTGGCGTAACACGTCAGCCCTTTTTTATGACTGACAGTAAGAGAAGTGCAATTTGCAAAGCACGTAAGTAACGTTGTTCATATAAAAAAATAGCCAACCGCAATAATCGCGATTGGCTTATATTTAGTGTGAACAAATTGTATTCACTAACAACGTCAGTTGGCTAGGTGACCCTCGGCTTAAGAAGGGTCGAGCAGTATTATGCATTAATCATGCCAAAATGCAAAGACTTATTTTTGGGCACAAGATCTCATATAAGCTGGATTTATTCACGCGCAAATTATCAAAATGCAATTTGATAATGCAAATTGCAATTGCATAATGCAACCAAGATTGATAATTGATAGTAGAGTTAATCATCTCAAAAATGTAAACCAAGCATTAAAAGCTCGTTACGGCGGCATTGTCTCTTGGCGGGTAATAAAGATAGGCAACAGATTGGATATAAAACCAAGTAGTTACAGCACTATTTCATACTTTTTTCATCGCAATGTTTGTATACTCTCTGCCATCGAAACGACTTAGCATTAGAGCAATGAACTACTTAATTACTTTCTTCAAGGGAATCGCCATGGGTGCAGCAGATGTTGTACCTGGTGTATCTGGCGGCACCATCGCGTTTATCACTGGTATTTACGATACGCTGCTTGAAAGCATTCGACGCATTAACCCCTCACTTTTCTCTATCTGGAGAAAAAAAGGGTTTAAAGCCGCGTTTAATCACATCAACGGATTCTTCCTAATCGCTCTGTTTGCCGGCATTTTCACCAGTATTGCAACGCTAGCAAAGTTGATTACTTGGCTTCTTGACACACACCCGATCCCACTTTGGTCATTTTTCTTTGGTCTGATTTTGGTCTCTGTGTATCACATTATTCGTCAGGTTGAGCAACGCGATCTTGTCCGCTTTGTCATTCTGCTCGTTGGTGTCGGGTTTGCTTATAGTATTACTGTGCTCAAACCTTTACACATGGAACCAACGGCCATTAACACCTTATTCGCTGGAGCTATCGCGATTTGTGCGATGATCTTGCCGGGTATCTCTGGCAGTTTTATTTTGCTGCTGATTGGCATGTATGCTCCTGTATTAGCCGCAGTGAAAGGTTTTCAAGTCGATACATTAGCGCTATTTTTGTCTGGCTGCGTGATCGGTTTACTGTCTTTCTCTCACTTATTGTCGTGGTTACTACGCAAGTTCCGTGATTTCACCCTGATGTTTTTGACTGGATTAATGATTGGTACGTTGCCAAAGATTTGGCCATGGAAAGAAACCATCACTTGGCGCACCAATTCGAAGGGCGAACAAGTGCCATTGCTACAGCACAACCTATCACCATTTGAATTTGAACACGTGACATCACAACCTTCTCAGTTAGTACTTGCTGTCGTGATGATGCTTGCAGCCATTGCTCTGGTTTTAGGTCTAGAGAAATTCGCAGACTCAGATAAATAACTTTGGTATCAAACACATACTGAACCAAATAAAAACGGAGCCAATTGGCTCCGTTTTTATTTATTGGCTAAGGGCAAAACATCTCAATTGAAAACTCTGCTGTATTTGATGCAATAAAGTCCGTCGCGTTATAAGGAAGCTGGTCACCGAGGTATAACGCACAATTTACCGAGGTCACGAGTTGGCGAGCGGCGCATCTGTGCTACGATGCTCGTAATGTTAAGTGATAAATGCTGAACCTTAATGAAACTGTTACAAATCGCCGCTGTTTCAGCCGCATTAGTTGCGGGATTTTATGCCCCGACTCTAATAAAAAGCTTTTCTTCTTCCACTCAAAGCAAGTCAATAGATGAATACTGCTTTCTCTCTACAACCTCTTGCGTCCAAGAAAATGTTACGATGACGCTAAACTCAGAAACTGCTCAACCCTTGGTTCCTACCACTCTAAATGTTGAGTGGCATACAAGCGATGCTAAGCAACTCATCCTAAGTCTTTCGGGAAGAGAAATGGAGATGGGTGAGCCTAAGTTTTTGCTGAAGCAAATCGCTCCTGGCCAATATCAAGGTGACATCATTCTCCCGGTTTGCACGGAGGATGCAATGACTTGGGTTGGTGAACTCAGTGATGGAGAGAATACCGTTTACCCTGCTATAAAAATGCAAAGATAAGGAATCGTTATGAGCCGCAATTGGTCCCTATTTCTCGTAGCTGCTTTCGCACTCGGGTTTGGCGTAAAGAGCTATTTAGATAATCAGAAAACGAAGCCAGAGCAAGTGGACAGTTCCACCTCTCAACAAACGGTATTGTTTGGGGAAAATAACCAAGCCGTCAATATCTTCGATGTGAATGACCCTCGCATCCGAGTCGTCTATTTTGGCTTTACTCGCTGCCCAGACGTTTGCCCAACTTCTCTTGCAATGCTGGCAGGAGCACTGAATCAAATTGACGACGCGCAAAAAGCGCAACTACGCCCGATGTTCATTTCTTTGGACCCAGAGCGTGATGAGGCCGATGCATCAGCAAAATATGCCCATTACTTCCATCCAATGATTGAAGGCCTATCGGCACCACTTGATGTAACGACACCTTTGGCACACAACTATGGTGTCATTTTCCGCAAGACAGAATTGGAAGGCTCGGAACTAAAGTACACGCTGGATCATAGCTCTTACTTTTACTTCTTGAAGCCGGATGGCACGTTAATCACTAAAGTACCGCATACGCTCTCGCCGGCACCGATTGTTGAAGCCATTTCAAAACTAACGACCGAAGGCTCTTCAAATGACGGTTAAGTCAGCGCTGAAGCAATTTTTCAATTTCCTAACTCATACCAACCCCAATGTCGAACAAGACGTCGATACGATCATTGACGCCATTGGGGGCATAGAGAACCTGCTAGAAACTGGTGCATGTGCGACTCGGCTGCGTCTTACCCTCAGAGCGACGTCCGTCATCGATAAGAACGCACTCAAAAATCATGGCGCGCATGGCGTCGTGATATTGGATGATCGTTATGTCCAAATCATATACGGCTTAAAAGCCAACACGTATTCGCAGATTATGGAAGAGCGCATCACAAAACAAAGTTAATATTTTTGCAGTATAGCTACCCTCTTTAAAAAAGGGCAGCTATACTCTTTTGGCTTAATTAACTCACTTATTTATTAACCAACGAAGAGGACACAAGATGATTGTATTGAATAACACTAACTGGGCATCGCAAGGGTAATCCTAACAGCACCAACTCTGTGGCATAGCCACAACTCCCCTTCTCTGCCCGGTCTTCACCGGGGTCAACTCTATCCGAATTAGACCCTAATGCGATTTGTATTAAGGCGCTTTGTTGCGTCTGGGATAATTCAATAATGAATCAAACACATACTTTTTGTGACACATTAGTTTCAACTTCAAACCCTCTAAAACAATTGGGTTGGAAACCATTTTTTCAGCAACAACTGACATTAGACGATTACGACAACACTATCTTTGCTCGTGTAATTGCGCATCACCGAAGTGGTTATTTATTGGCAACAGAAACTGGGCAAGTTCATCTTAATGCCCACCATTCTTTACCCAATATGACCGTCGGAGACTGGGTAATCTTAAATGAAGATCAGCAATTTGTTCGCTTACTGGATCGCTTGAGCCTCTTTAGCCGCAAAGCCGCTGGCAGCAAAGTGGCAGAGCAACTCATCGCAGCCAATGTGGATACAGTGTTTATCGTCTGTTCCCTTAACGACGACTTCAATTTAAGTCGTATTGAACGTTATCTTGCCTTGGCTCATGAAGCCGAAGTCGAACCCGTCATCGTGCTTTCCAAAGCCGATTTGTGTGACAATACTGATGAACTAAAAAGCCAAGTACAGAAGCTCGACCCTCTATTAGCTATAGAGACAGTCAACGGCTTAGAAATAGAGAGTGCTTCTAAACTCATGACCTGGTGCAAAGAAGGACAAACCCTCGCTTTTATCGGTTCTTCAGGCGTTGGCAAATCAACTCTTGTTAATGCATTACTCGGGCAACAAGAACAGGCAACTGGGCATATTCGTGAAGACGATAGCAAAGGGCGACATACAACTACATCGCGCTCTATCCATCTATTACCTGATGGCGGCATCTTGATTGATACTCCGGGAATGCGCGAGCTTCAACTAGCAGATTGTGAATCGGGGGTCAGTGAGGCATTTTCTGACATTGAGGCGCTCGCTCAGCGTTGTCGCTTTGGCAATTGTAAGCACCAAACTGAGCCAGGCTGCGCGGTTCAAGCTGCGATTGCAAATGGCAAACTGGAGGTTCGTCGTTTCAATAACTATCAAAAACTATTGCGAGAACAAGCCTTTAACGGCGCGACTTTGGCAGAGCAACGAGCACAAAGTCGACAATTCGGTAAACTTGCTCGCAATGCCATGAATGATAAGCGCAGGCGCCAACAAAGTTATTAATTTGTTGCGTTTGAGTTGTCAATAAAATCAAAGGAGACGAAAGTCTCCTTTTTAACAACTTTATTAAAAACCATTACTCATAACTAATGATAATTTTCAACATAAAAATCTTATTTAAATAACATTGAGCAAACATTTAATCCAAAAACAAACTAAAACTAGACACAAAATATTACCAAGCTAAGATATGTGATATTCAGCAAGAAAATGGCTGAATTTATAAAAACAGGATAATTGATAATCATGTGTCTTAGTGACCAGAAGCAATGCTCACCCCTTGTAATATAAGGGCATTATCGCCGTGTAATGATGGACTATTGCCCTGCCACTCTGGCATAAATTTGCAGGAATGATGTATGCAACACAACAGCCTCGTTGCCCGATATGCTCGTGGTAACCTCGTCGTCCAGATCCTTGTCGGTATCGTCTTTGGTATTTTGCTCGCGACAATTTCTCCAAGCCATGCCGAAAGCGCGGGATTAATTGGTAGCCTTTTTGTCGGTGCGCTTAAAGCGATCGCGCCAATCCTTGTGTTTATTTTGGTTGCCGCTTCAATTGCAAACCAAAAGAAAAACCAACACACTTACATGCGCCCAATCGTTGTACTGTACCTGATGGGTACATTCTTCGCGGCGCTATCAGCAGTGGTTCTAAGCTTCCTTTTCCCGACCAATTTAACGCTTGTCACCGGCGCTGAAGGTGCAACGCCTCCTCAAGGTATTGCTGAAATTCTACGCACATTGTTGTTTAAACTGGTCGACAACCCAGTAAATGCACTAGTAGAAGCAAACTACATCGGCATTCTTGCTTGGGGTGTGGGTCTGGGTCTTGCACTACACCACGCATCGGCAACAACGAAGGCCGTATTTGAAGATCTAAGCCACAGCGTGTCTCACATTGTGCGCTTTATCATTCGTCTTGCACCATTTGGTATCTTTGGCTTGGTTGCTTCAACGTTTGCGACAACGGGCTTTAGCGCACTAGCAAGCTACGCACACCTTCTGGCGGTTCTTCTTGGCGCAATGATGATCATCGCACTCGTTGTAAACCCAGCGATCGTGTTCGTTAAAACCAAACAAAACCCTTACCCACTTGTATTCCGTTGTCTACGTGAAAGTGGTGTAACTGCGTTCTTCACTCGTTCAAGTGCGGCGAATATTCCAGTAAACATGGCACTATGTGAGAAACTAAAACTGGACGAGGATACATACTCAGTATCTATCCCTCTAGGTGCGACCATCAACATGGCTGGTGCTGCAATCACTATCACAACACTAACGCTTGCAGCTGTGCACACTATGGGTATCGAAGTTGATCTACTGACTGCGCTACTTCTAAGTATTGTAGCTGCGGTTTCTGCATGCGGCGCATCAGGTGTTGCAGGTGGCTCTCTACTACTTATCCCACTTGCGTGTGGCCTGTTTGGTATCTCAAACGACGTAGCAATGCAGGTTGTAGCGGTTGGCTTCATTATCGGTGTGATTCAAGACTCTGCAGAAACTGCGCTAAACAGCTCAACAGACGTTGTCTTTACAGCAGCAGTTTGTAAATCAGAGCAGCAAAAAGCTCAGTAAGACTGACAGAACAAATAGAAAGGGGAGCCGATGATGGCTCCCCTTTTTTGTTTAATTGCGCTCAATTACGCGGTGACCAAAGCCACTTCTTCAATCAGGAAGTGTTTGCTTGGTTCAACAAACTCTTGCTGCGCAGCAATAGTTTGCAGTTCCCACTCACCCGCATGGTACGTTGCACTCAACACCCCGTAACACGCGTCGTGACAATGTTGGAAAGCTTGTTTAGGAGACCAGCCTTTTAAGAGTCCCGCGGTAAAGATAGCTGAAATAAGATCGCCCACGCCAACAGGTTGTTTAGCAAACTCAAATTGAGGACGCTTCGCAAGGTAAATGCCTTCTTGCGTAGCCAATAGCATGTTGAAGCTGCCATTTTCTAGGCAGTAAAGGTGCTTAACTAGCACCACTTTTGGACCTTTCTCTAGCGCACGTTGGCATGCGGTGATCGCATCGTCTAGTGAGTGGATTTCCATCTCAGCAAATTGACTTAGCTCGAATTGGTTCGGAACGATCACGTCCGCCATTGGCATCAAACGCGTTAGAAGATTTTCAGCAATGCCCGGAGCCACAATGCAGCCTTTGTCTGGCGCGCCCATCACAGGGTCGCAAACATAAAGTGCGTTCGGGTTCGCTTGCTTCACTTTCGTCACGGTATCTTCAACAACAAGACACTGCTCTGCGCTACCTTGGTAGCCCGTCAATACCGCTTGGCACTTTTCCAATGCACCGATGTTACCAAGGCCACGAACTAACTCGCTGATGTCTTCAGCCGCAAACGCTCGCCCAGTCCAGCCTTCTTGATACTGCGTGTGGTTAGAAAATTGAACGGTATGAATCGGCCATACTTCGAAACCCATGCGTTGCATTGGGAAAACGGCACTGCTGTTACCAGCATGACCAAAAGAAACATGAGATTGTATAGAGAGGATACCTTGCATAGTACCTTACCTCTTATTGTAGTTATCGATAGTTCAAAGACAGCGGCAAGCGCCAGTTTTGCGAAACCAGTAGTGTATCCGACAAACCAAGATTCTCTAACTCAATTCTCCTCAATATCTTCAGAGTAAGTTGGAGTGCTGGTTTTCAACACCATCTTCTTAATTTCCATTTTGTCTTTATTCAGTGCGATTTCTAGGGTATCTCCTTCCCTTATCCCGAGCTGAGCCAGGATTGCGCTTGGAATGACTACGGCGGTATCGTCACCGATTTTAACAGGTTGACTTATCATCTTTCGTCCTCCAAATGTCGAAAATGAGTTTTCACGTCATTGGATGTCTAGCCTCAAATACTTTGAGCTGACTTGGATTTGGCGTAAATGCCTAAAAACAAAGAGCCTTCCACACCGCGTTTGGGAAGGCTCTTTCAGTATTATTTTTTAATTTGCTAAAGGCTCATGCTTCGCAGCAATCAGACCGTAAGCACTCCAGCCTAGGAAGGTTACAATAGAGCCCCACATCATCGCTTCGTAGCCGGAGCCGTAAAGCGCGTAGAAGCTGTACAGAGAGCCAATCAGAGCGATAACGTTGGTGGTTTTCATCTCGCGCTCCGGCACGTGTGCCACTTGCTGCATGATGAAGATTGCGCCCATACATAGAATGTAAGGAATAACGTTTGTTACTACCGCTAGGTTAACCAGCGCTTCGAACTGCTCGTTCAGCGTTGGAGAGATCGTCATTAGAGACAATACAGATTGGATAATAGTAATCGCGATCATACCTTTGATTGGCGTACCACGTTTGTCCACTTGAGAGAACAATTTAGGGAAGAAGCCAGCATCAGAAGACGATTTGAACACTGACGCGATAGTGAATTGCCAACCCAATAGAGAGCCCGCACAAGCCAATACCGCCATACCCGCAACCACTTTACCAGCGGCTGAACCTAACATCACTGTCCATACAGTTGAGAATGGCGCTGTAGATGCAGCAAGCTCAGAGTTTGCAACGATACCAGAACAGATGTTTGTCGATACAATGTAAACCACAGCCGCGATTAGTGTACCGCCCAGAACTGCGATTGGTACGTTCTTCTCTGGGTTTTCTACCGCTTCAGAGTTCGCACAAGCTGATTCAAGACCAAGGAATGCCCATAGCGTCATCGCAATAGAAGCACTCACTGCTTCACCAAATGGCAAGCTGTGTGGGTTCCAAGCTTCAATGTACATGGTTGGGTTAAACCAGAACCAACCAACAATACCCAATGAACACACTGGTAGGATTACGCCCCACACGGTGAATGTACCAATTTGACCTGTGATTTTCGCACCACCGAAGTTAGCGAAAGTACAAATCCAAAGAATGGCGATGGTGTACAAACAGGTTTCGACCGGAGATAGGGTCACTTCAAAGAATGCGGAGCCGTAACCCACACAAGTAATCGCGATCGCAATGTTCGCAATAAGGAGTGACAAACCGTAAGTCCAGCCCGCCATAAATGCACCCGATTTACCGAATGCATAAGACGCGTAACCGTTCATACCGCCGTCACGTTTACTAAAGCGACCACATTTTGCGAACACGTAAGCCAACGCCAAAGAGCCCGCCGCCGTGATCAGCCAAGACAACACAGAAATGGTGCCCACTTGCGCCAGTTTACTTGGCAGCATGATGATGCCGGAGCCGGCCATGTTGATGAATGTCAGAATGGTTAACTGCACCACCGACATTTTTTTAGTTTCAGTACTCATAAATTATTCTCCACGAATAAGCGGTTCGCACCGACGCCGGAGCGTGGTGCGAACGGGTAGATTAATCTTTTAGGACATAACAATGTGCGGTAGTGCGACCGTTAACATCTTCAAGGTACACACCTTGAATTTCTGGCGCGAAGCCTGGGAAGCGGTTAATGCCTTCTTCTAGAGATAGGAAGTAATCCACCACGTGTGGGGTCCAGATTTCACCAGTGATCACACAGATGATGCCTGGAGGGTAAGGAAGTGCACCCTCAGCGGCTACGCGACCAACGGCCTCTTTAAGTGGTAGGTAATCGCATTCACCACGGAAGTATTTGCGTGTTGCCACGTCTGGTTTGTGAACCATTTGTGGGAAGTACTCGCTGCGGAACATCGCTTTTTGTAGCTGTTTCACGTTCAGCTCTTTGTACATGTCATGCATTTCCTGACATAGCTGACGGATGGTGTAGCCACGGTAGCGTTCTTTATTCGCTTCGTAGACGCTTGGAAGTACGATACTTAGAGGCGCATCATCACGGATGAATTTTTCGAATCGGTTAATTTGAGCCACAAGGTGACGGATCTTACCCATATCTTCCGCAGGAGTGAGTAGGAACAAGATAGAGTTCAAGTCACACTTCTCAGGGATGATGCCGTTTTCACGAAGGAAGTTCGCCAATAGCGTTGCAGGAATACCGAAATCTGCGTAGCTGCCGTCTTCTGCAATACCCGCAGTAGTTAGCAACAATTTACATGGGTCAACGAAGTATTGACCTTCACCGTAACCTTCAAATTTGTGCCAGCTTGCGTTTGGCTCAAACATGAAGAATTTCTTGTTCGTTGCGATCACGTCAGTGTCGTAGCTGCCCCAAGGTTGACCTTCGACTTCGTCTGGAATGAACGGACGAATCAATTCACAACTCTTAAGGATTTCTTTACGCGCTTCGATACCTGTCTTAACCGCATCGCGCCATAAACGCAGACCGGCTTCGCCGTCGTGGATCTTCGCGTTCACATCAAGCGCAGAGAACAGTGCGTAGAATGGTGAAGTCGATGCGTGCATCATAAACGCGTTGTTAAAGCGTTTGTGGTTACAGTAACGAGCTTGACCTTTGATATGGCGGTCTTTTTTGTGGATTTGCGATGTTTGAGAGAAACCAGCTTGTTGTTTGTGAACAGACTGAGTCACGATCACACCTGCGTCTTCTGGTTTCAAATCCAGCAGCAGTGGTGAACAGTCTTTCATCATAGGGATGAACTGCTCATAACCAACCCACGCAGAGTCAAACAGGATGTAGTCACAAAGATGACCGATCTTATCCATCACGTAGCGAGCGTTATAGATAGTACCGTCGTAAGTACCAAGCTGGATAATAGCAAGACGGAAAGGACGTTCATCGCGTGCACGTTCTGGATCCACTTTCGCGATTTGAGCACGAATGTATTCTTCATCGAAACAGTGCTCATCCATACCACCGATGAAGCCCCAAGGGTTACGCGCCGTTTCTAAGTAAACTGGCATACCACCCGCTTGGATTAACGCACCGTGGTGGTTCGATTTGTGGTTGTTACGGTCGAACAGTACCAAATCACCTTCAGTTACTAGCGCGTTACACACCACTTTGTTTGAAGCAGAAGTACCGTTGAGTACGAAGTAAGTTTTGTCCGCGTTAAATACTTTTGCAGCGTGCGCTTGCGCTTGGTGTGCAGAACCTTCGTGGATCAGCAAGTCACCTAAATCCACGTCCGCGTTACACAAGTCACTACGGAACAGGTTTTCGCCGAAGAAATCGTAGAATTGTTTACCAGCTGGGTGTTTTTTGAAGAACTGACCACCTTGGTGTCCCGGACAGTCAAACGCTGAGTTACCCATCTCAACATAGTGCGTTAATTGCTTGAAGAAAGGAGGAAGCAGACGACATTCGTACTTGGTTACCGCTTCGTTGATTTGACGACAGTAGTACTCAATAGATTGTCTTTCTAAATCGATAACGCCAGTTAGCCAAACGTAATCTTCTGCCGAAACTGGGTTTTCATCCGTTACTAAGAAAACTGGAATACCGTAACCCGTTTCAGAAATCATTTTATGCAGACCTGCTTTAATGTCTGCTGAAGTAATAATAGCCGCACCAACGTCGGTTAATTCAACTTGCTCTAAAGGTTGTAAATGACGATTAAATTGTTCATCTAAAGATTCAGCTAATAAACTGAAGTCTTCTGGCATGTAATTACTAACACCTATAATTAAACGTTTCATTTGGAATATCTCTTTTTTGTTCTTTAAAATTGACAGGTACAGATATTACAAACGAAAACGATATTTAAAATTCAAAAAACAAATTTCGTGATTAAATTTTCATATTTAAAAGTCTTATTTTCTCGAATTAAAATTTCGCGATCTTCATCACTTTCCAATTGATAGCCCAATGATATTGAAACCAGGCTTAAAAGGAAAAATAATTAAAAATTGTGTGACCACAGCCATTGTTGTTAGAAATAAAATATCAAGAAAATAATTTTTTGAGATTTCCATCACTATATAATTATTAGGACTATATTATTAGGAATGATAAATATTTTAATTTTAACTAAATTTAAACACATAATAAAAAAGCCATCAACACATGTATTGATGGCTTTTTACTTTAGGTGCAAAGGAAACACAATTCAATTAAATAAATGACTATCTAGTTTGACTCCATCATTCGACCATTGCTGATAACGTTTTACAGACATGCCTGACGAGTACATAGTGTGTTTACAATCCATGCACTCGACAAAATACAAGCCACTCATGCCAGCCATAACGTGCAGTCTACGGCTATCGCAACGCTTACAGGACAAGCGTTTTACTTTGGTATTGACGTCAATACGACGAGCAAAGTTTAACGTTTCATGAGAGCATAAAGCATCAACAGCACTATCTTTAAATGGATGTTCACTCAACAAGTAATTAATGGCGTAATCATACACCGGGGGGATTGAAGATTTTCCACTTTCAATATTACTTATTTTAGCGACGGAAACACCTAATAAAGAAGCGAACTCAGCCTTACTGTACTCTAAGATAAACCTTGAAGAGATAAATTTATCTGCACTAATGATTCTCAACATACACAAATCTCTAATATAAATAAAAACAGAGATAAAAAATTATCTCTATTTATTATGAAACATGTAATGAAAAAGTTACTTCCTAGTGTAATTCTGCATATTAACTATGCTATTTTATTTTTACGTTATCTTGCGCCTAATTAATCATAAAATCAATAATCAACACCTAAATATAAAAGAACAATTTAAGATTTATAATACATTTTTTAATTTACATTATTAGATAAAGTAATGAGTACTATTCATCTATAAATCGGGGCATCAAGCACTTGCTCTTCAATCATTATTACTATCAATTGAAAAGGCTTGATCTAAGCCCAATAGCGGAAGTAAATAAAGAGGGAAAAACCTCTTTTTTAAGGTACACAGATCCCATCTTAGTTAAGTACTAAAAATATGTTGAAAAATCGCATAAATAGTATGCACATCAGTAAAATGACTGCTTAAGTAAGTTTACATTCTGTTGTCGTGACTGATAGAGATACTGGCAAAAGAGCAAAAGAAAAGCCTCAATCTTGAGGCTTCTGGATAAGATAGGTTATGGCTGAAGGAAGTTTTGAGTGAAATCGAGCGCATCTTTAGAGAGTTTTTTTTCGTTGGGCGATGTGCTTGCCTGGTCTTCTGCTGTTACCGTTGTCATGTTAGGCTGAAAATCTAGTGTTGATGTCTCCTCCCAAGCTTCGGAGGCGTCTTTATTCTCATCATTCAACACCGCATTGAGCTCCTCTTCCGCAGGAAAATACGCTTCGCGTTTGTACACTTTGTTAAGGGCTCGAATAATAGAGTGCTTTCTCACCATGCCTGATGCCAGCTTTCTTTGCAACGGCTTCGCTATGGACTGCAATCCAACGACAACATCAACACCAATATTGGTTGCCACTTCATCACGCAACGTACGTGCAGGTTGGTAGCCCATATTGGCAGCAAGAAACAGCCAAACGTAAGCAATTGCATTACCCGTTTTACCTTTATCCTTCCACGCTTCGCCAGCATGATACATCGCTTTAGCACTGCCACCTTCCGCGGCCCGTTCCAGCCAGTAGCAACCTTTAACCATGCTTTTTTCTGTACCAATGCCATTTAGGTAACATAAGCCGACTTGGATCTTGCCATCTGCACTGTCTTTTTCCGCCGCTTTCATAAACCAGTAAAGCGCATCTGCACTGCGTCCTGCACTATTGTCTGGTGAAAGCTGCCATTCCCCCATATAAATCATGGCATCAATGCAGCCTTCTTCGGCGGCAGTTTCAATCAGTTGGTTACCTTTTGGGATATTTTTTTCAGTTCCTCGACCAAAGACCAAGGCCTTGCCCGTCGAAAATTTCGCTTCGGTATCCCCTTCCATTCCCGCAATTGCGGTACGCCAGAAGTTTGCCTGCTCTTTTAAAATCACATCTTCGCGCATGCGTTCACTTAAGCGAACAATGCCGTACATCCCCGTCACGTTGTCCAGTTTAGCGGCTTTATCATACCAATACAGCGCTTGACGAATGTTGTCCTTTTCGGCTTCTTTCGCTAGAAATAAAATGGTGGGGATATGCCCGGTTTCTGCTTTGAACTCTCGCTCTTTACGCTCTTGCTCTCGCGCTTTATGCATCGCCTTTCGATAAGCGGCTTCGCGAGCTTTCCTCTCTGCCTCGAGTCTCTGTTTCCGCATCGACAACGAGATCATCCACACAAATATCAGGACGAGTGAAAGGCCAGTTGCCGCAATGGCAATGCCCATACTACTCATAAATAGCCTCTTTTGGTTTCAGGGCCCAATTCAACTCCCTTTCAGGGAAATCTTATGATTACGCGCCGACATAACGCCGACTACCTTCATTATATAACGACCACTTAGCGAAAATCTGAAGCTTGCGAAGACTTAATGGCGGTATTTTATTCAACATCACTGCAACTTATTTTTAAAAGAAAAATATAGCCCTCATTTTTATAGAACTTAATCACGGTTTTGGGGCTGAGACATTCTCATCCCCTATCATCCCCCCTTACTCATCCCATAAAAATTTACATTTTAATGATGTGCAGAATCTCTCACTATGCGCCTGTTTTATTATTTAATTTGTGAACAAAATCGACTGTGACAGAAAATTTGCATCTGTAAAAAACTTAACAGCCTGCTCTCACATTTTGCTGATGATTCAGTGTATTAGCATCTAATTGAACATTTCCTTTTTTGGCATCTGCCTTTCTAGCGTGTGCAAAACCTTCTTGATGATTGAGTCAGCGAAGGCAGCGCGCAGCTCAATATCAATTCAATAACAATGGATTTGTAAACGTGGACAATAAGACATTTAAATTATCAACAATTGCCAAAACCGTACTGCCTTTGATTTCCGTCGCGGTAATCAGCGGTTGTGGTAGTGATAGCACGAACGAAGATACGACGAACCCTGGCTCAGGCTTGTACCCTGCGGGAGAGAACGAAGTCGTCATTTATTACAAACGTGATGTAGCATCAGCTTCAACAGCAAGCGACTACGAAGGTTGGGGCTTGCACCTATGGAACGGTGAGGGCTGTACCAGCACAGATTTAGACGCAATGGGCATTCCGGGAACAGGAACGGATTGGTCTGCGCCACACCCATTCGATGGCATCAACGACACCTACGGTGCTTACTACGTACTGAAAGTGAACCCAGATGCCTCTGACCCACACGAATGCATGAACTTCATTCTGCACAAAGGTGATGAGAAAGCATTCGGCAGTGCAAACTCAAAAGTGGAGCTGACGAAAATCGGCGAATCGAAAGGTTTGTTTGGCTTCCACGGCAGCAGTGAGCTTTACTACGAGCCAATCGAAGAACGCCCTGTTGATATTGATGGTCAAAAAGCGCATTGGCTAGATGCCAACACCATCGCGTGGGAAGCGGCGGCCAATGCGGATTCCATGAAGCTGTTCTACAGCCTTAGCAATGACATCAAAATGGATGAAGATAAGCAAATCTCTGGCGGTACAGCGGTTGAGCTGACAAAGGCTGGTGAGTTGTCTGATGGTCTGAAATCACGCTTCCGTCACCTTGCTAGCCTTCAAGCTGCGGGTATCGATGTCGATGACGCGACCTTGCGTACGATCCTGAAGTCACAAATCGTTATGGTGGCTTACAACGCAAATGGTGACGTCATTTCTGCAACTGAAGTGCAAAAACCGGGCGTTTTGGATGCGGTGTTTGCCGATTCCAAGACAGGTAACGCGATCGGTCAAGAACTCGGTGCGATTGTGGAAGGCGGTGCCGCAACCTTCAAACTATGGGCACCAACTGCCCAAGATGTTGATCTGATAATCTACGATGAAAACTTAGCAGAAGAAGCGACCGTTGCCATGACGGAAGACCCAGCAACAGGTATCTGGGTTTCTGAGGCACAAAGCAACGTTGTCAACAAATACTATCGCTACCAAGTTAAGGTATACCACCCAACAACTGGCGTCGTTGAAACGCGTTTGGTAACAGACCCATATTCAATGAGCTTGTCTAAGAACTCACGATACTCGCAAGTGGTTGATTTAGATGATCCAAGCTTAATGCCTCAAGATTGGAAAAACTACGCACGCCCAACGGTTAAAAAAGACGAAGACCACGTCCTTTACGAGTCACACATTCGTGATTTCAGCTTTAACGACAGCAAAGGCACACCAAGTCTTGATGGCAAATATCTGGCGCTTACAGAACCTGAGCGTGAGTCTGTATCTCACTTACAAGCTTTAAAAGATGCTGGCCTAACAACGCTACATATCTTGCCAGCATTTGATATTGCAACCGTGGATGAAGACGCTGACCAGCGAGTCGATATCACCGACACCGTGGGTAAACTTTGTGGCATCAAGCCAGAAGCCTCCATTTGTGAGACCGAAGATGACGGCAAAGTAATTGAAGAGGTATTAAATAGCTACGACCCAACAACGGGCAAAGCACAAGCGTTGATGAACGATCTTCGCATGCTAGACAGCTTCAACTGGGGTTACGACCCTTACCACTACACCGTGCCGGAAGGCAGTTATGCGACCGATCCTAACGGGTCTAAGCGTATTCTTGAGTTCCGCGAAATGGTTCAAGCGACGCATAAAATGGATCTGAAACTGGTCATGGACGTCGTGTACAACCACACAAATGCATCTGGTGTGAACGAAAAATCAGTACTGGATAAGATTGTCCCTGGGTACTACCACCGCCTAAACGTCAACACTGGCGGCGTCGAAAACTCAACCTGTTGTGATAACACCGCAACCGAGAACTTGATGATGGGTAAACTAATGGTTGACTCATTGATGGTATGGGCGGATGACTATAAAGTCGATGGTTTCCGTTTTGACCTTATGGGCCACCAGCCGAAAGATGTGATGGTTTACGCACTTGAAAAAGTCCGTGAAATTGACCCGAATACCTTGTTCTACGGCGAAGGTTGGGACTTTGGTGAAGTCGCGCAAAACGCTCGCTTCGATCAGGCGACACAAGTCAACATGGCAGGGACAGAAATCGGTACTTTCTCTGATCGTCTGCGTGACGCAGTTCGTGGCGGAAGCCCGTTTGATGGCGGTGTAGATTCTGAAGGTAAGCACCCACTTCGCTTTAACCAAGGCTTTGGTAATGCTGCTTACCCTAACGAAGAAACCAAAACTGACGCAGAATCGGTGAATGGTCGTTTACACAACCAAGATCTGGTTCGTCTAGGTATGGCTGGTAACTTGGCTGACTACATCCTTCTTGATTACAAAGGCGAAACCAAACTGGGTAAGAACGTTGATTACAATGGTGCGCCTGCAGGCTACACAAAAGTGCCATCAGAGAACATCTCTTACGTGTCTAAGCACGACAACCAAACATTGTGGGATAACAACGCCTACAAGATTGCGACTGGCACTTCATCTGCCGAGCGTGCACGTATGCAGGCTGTGTCCCTATCAACGGTGATGCTTGGTCAAGGCATTCCATTCATCCACATGGGTTCTGAGCTATTGCGCTCTAAATCCATGCAGCGCGACTCGTACGATTCTGGTGACTGGTTCAACCGTGTATTCTTCGACGGAAGCGACAATAACTGGAACGTTGGTCTACCACGTGAAGACAAAGACGGTGCAAACTGGGAGCTGATCAAAACCATCGTTGGTGACAGCACGGCGAAACCAGATTCAACCGACATCGAGCTGACTAAGCAACAATTCCTAGAGCTACTAAAAATCCGTAGCACAAGCGAACTGTTCCGCCTAGATACCGCGCAAGAAGTGATGAACCGTGTGGACTTCCGCAACGTAGGGAAAGACCAAGTGGAAGGCTTGATTGTGATGTCTATCGACGATGGTACATCAGCAGGTGCCGATTTAGATTCGAACTACGATGCTGTCGTGGCCGTTGTGAACTCAACATCAACTGAGAAGTCTTTCAAAGTTGCTGGCGCAACTGGTTTCGAGTTACATGAAGTTCAACAAAACTCTGCGGATGACATCGTGAAAGGTGCAAGCTTCACCAATGAAACGTTCACAGTACCAGCACTGACAACAGCGGTATTCGTGCAGCCACAAAACGGCGCACAAGGTGCTGGCCTACCAGTAAACACGGATAACAAAGACGTATCGAGCATTCCTCCTTACGGCGAAACCGTTGTTTACGTGAAAGGCACGATGAACGAGTGGTCTGATAGCAGTGATTGGGCGATGACCTTTATTGGCAACGGTATGTACTCTGTAACTGGCGTTCTTGAAGCTGGTGAACACGAGTTCAAATTCGCGGACTCTGGTTGGGCAAATCCAAACATCGGTTGTGATATTGCGAATATAGCTTCTGGTTCACTAGACTTAGGTTCAGAAGGTAACTGTAAGCTGTCTGTTGCTGAAACAGGTAAGTACAACTTCACTCTGAACGCGCTACATGTTCAAGATGAAAGCGTAGAAAAACCGGTCGTGTCAGTGACCAAGTCAGCAGATGCACCAACATTCGGTGAAACAGCACTTTACTTACGTGGCACTATCACTACATGGGATGCTCCAGCACAAGACTCAACTGCGAAGTTCAGCTATGTAGCAAATGACGTTTACTCGCTAGACATTACCCTAGCGGCGGGCAACTACGAGATGAAAGTTGCGAGCGCAGACTGGGCAGCAGACACCAACTTCGGTGGCGAAGGCAGTGTTGAGCTTGGTAAAGCGCTAACGATGGAAGTCGGTGGCGGTAGTGCAAACCTGAAAATTGCGATTGCAGAAGCAGGAAATTACAACTTCCACTTCAACGCGGCTGACAAGTCGGCGCCAATCGTGACGGTAACCAAAAACTAGTTTCATTTAAAAACATCCGTAATGAAAAAGGGGAAGCATCACGCTTCCCCTTTGTTTTGTTGGCGTCACTAAATGGTGGATACCAAAATCAAAAAGGTGTTAGTTTCCCCAAATCTGTTCAACAAACTCAGGATGATCAATGAATGGATTACGATTGCCCTGAAAATCAAACACTTGTTGATTGCGATTTCGTTCTTTTTCACTAACGGGATCATTTTTGTGCCAACGCTTAAGCATGTTTAACACCCAAGGTTCAAAAACCGTCGAACTTGAACCATCAAGGACAGCATCCGCATTGCTTGAGTTACCTTCCCAATTACCTACAACATTTTCATAACGGGTCGCCATGTAGAAATAAGCACGGGCGAAGTCGCCCTTAAACTCATCAATCGGCTCAAACACCGTACCGGAGTAGCCCAGACTAGTGCTTGCTTGGCCAAGTTTAGAGCCATTACTAGACACGTAGGTCGCGGTGCCCACTTCACCAAATGGCCAATTACTGCGCTTCGCGTTTACATAACCATCAGTCGCAAACAAGTGATGACCGTCTGAGTTCATCGGCTCAACCTTACCGCCAAACCAGCTTTTCGGAAAAGAGTGCTCACGGTTGTAGCAATCCCCTTCCGTTTTGTATTGGCCACATTGGTCTGTGACTTTGGTAAAGCTTACTGTATCGCTAGCAGATGGCTTTTCAGAGTACATATCGAGAATAGAGCCATCATTTTCATAATAACGATCAATATCGGCATCTTTTACCAAGGTCCAGACCGCAGAATAGCCTCGGCTGGAGTGATTATTGATAATGTTAAACAACGCTGTTTTTAGAGCGTATCCCGTCTTACCAGATGCCGCTTGATAGTAACCATCAACCACTGGTGGGGTCGTCGTTGTGTCACCTAAGTTAAAATCGGTGGTTTCACTTTTCGAGAATTCAGCGCCAGAAGCAAGAGTCTTATCTCCCTCAGTCAGCGTGTACGACCCCGCGCCACTGCCACAACAAATGCCGTCACCATACTCGTCTTGAATCGTGAATTGGTAGTTACCGTCAGCTAAGCACATGCTCTTTTCAATGGTGATTGCTGACTCATATCCCTGACCAGAAAACAGTACTTCAGCTTGGTTGTTTTTTAACGTCCAGCTAGTTTCTGAACCATAATTATCTGTTGTGAGAGTCAAGACCACTTGGTGATCACTACAACTTTCTACAGGAGGTTGTGTACTCGTCTCAGTCGGTTGAAAATTATCGACGTAGACAACTTCTGAGCCATCAAAACTGGCTTCATCGTAAAAACGCAAACCGACGTTGATGGTCTTGTTCGAGCTCGCTGTGTAGTTGTGCGCAAGCTCTTGCCACTGGTTTATCTGTTGTGGGTTCGAGTAATTGTGATAACCATCAACCACCAGACGTGCTTTTACATTTCCTTCGGTATGATAAACCGAGACAGAAAACGGATAGGTTTTCCCTTGCTCCACATTAATGGTTTGCAAAAAGTCGGTGTTGCTTTGGGTACCTGTATTCACGACGACCTGGGCAGCCAGACCACCCGATTTGATTTGCTCGCTGCTTGGCGACACTGCAATGCCAGCGTCAATCTCTGACCACTGCGTAGGTACATTGCCATTCCACTGTTCAAAGTCACCGTTGATAATTTGGCTATATGCAAACGGCGAGCTAACAGCAGCAAGGAGACAGAGGGAGTTCGTTATGGATTTCATTATACTTTTCCATTAGTTATATAAATCCCAAACACGATAAACATATTAGTGGGGCATAAGTAATCCTTCAGTCACATTTTTACGTTGCACAAGTGTTAATTTACTTTTTAATGTGCAGCTTATCTCACAAATATCCATCTGCTGAAAACAAACGCCAATACAAAAAGCGAAGCAACTTGTTGGCTACATCGTCGCAAAACCATTAAGGGAAAAGTAAAACAGACAGAAAAAAGCCAAGTGTGCGCCTATGGGGGTCAGCAACAACACTTGGCTTGTTTATAAGAAAGCTTGTGGTCAGCTCAACTGGTGAGCATCAATTCTGAATAATTCCTTAAGGTTTTACCGCAAAGAATCGTCCTTGTAGTGGCGACATCAGAATCTGATATTGACCATTACTCGGAGTAATTTTTTCATTCGTGAGCAAATCCACCAACTCACCAGTACCAACACTCTCCTGAGTAAGAGTGACGCTTCTAGCGCTCTCTAAGGTATTTAGCGCAAACAAGACTTTGTCCGAACCAGATTGTTTCAAATCCACATAACTGCCGTTACTCGCAACTAAATTCGTGCGTGACCCCTGATAAAGTGCAGGATGCGCATCGCGCATTGTCATCAGCGATGTCACATAAGATTTGAGATCGGCTTGGTTTGCATCAAGCGTCGCCGTCACGCCTTCAATTTTCGCACTGCTGCGCGCAACGTGATCATCGCACAAACCTTGAATGGCGCAGGTGCTGTTGTCTTCTTTTACGGCAAAACCATCCACTTGATCCCCGATTTCATCACCGTAGTACAACGTGATTGGCCCTGTGTACGCCGCTTGGAAAGCAAACGCGGCTTTATGGCGTAACCAATATTCTGCATCATTCACATCCGCCAAGTTTCCGCGCTGTAACAAGTCACCAAAGCGCACTAAATCATGGTTGCCGATCATCAAATTCGACTGCGCATGTGTTGGATATTGGTTGTGTGTGCTGTAGCCGTTGTCTAACCAATCCGCACCGCGACCACCCACGCCGCTCTCATTCACGGCCAAAGTTTCAACGATGCGATATCGCATAGGGAAGTCAAACGCAGAGCACAATGCTGGATCGCTGTTCGATCCATACGCCTCATTCGCGATTTCAGACTCCCCTTTCCAAATCTCTGCCACCATATAGCCCAACGGATTCACTTGTTCGCCTTTGCTATTGGTGTACGTCACACTTTGTGAGGCTTCATCGACGGCTTTACGAAGTTGTGTCCAAGCGTCTGTCGGAACTTGATAGGCTTGATCTAAACGCCAGCCGTCAATCTTCAGTTCTTTGATCCAATACGTTGCCACTTCTTTGTAGAAATCGAGACTGGCCGGGTAATCAACGGGATTGCTCGATCCCGATGGCAACAAACCGGAAGGAGATGGTTTGATCAAACCATCTTTGTGATGACCAAATACACCATCAAAAAACACGTATAAGCCGCGTTTGTGTGCTTCCTCGACCAAGGTTCTCGCCGTTTCTAAATCACCAAAACGTGGATCAATGGTGAAGTAATCCGTTGCAAAGTAGCCCGTGGCATCCAGACGATCGGCCCAGTGTTCTTGGCCCGCTATCGCTTCCGATTCAAAAACTGGCGTCAACCAAATCGCGTTCATCCCTAAATCTTGGATGTAATCGAGTGAATCAATCACTCCTTGCAAATCGCCGTTATGATGGCTGGTGCCATAACCTGTACCGTGACCAATGCTCGCATCACCATCCACAAAACTCTCTACCATGATTTGATAAGTACGAAGTTGGTTACTTTGCGCCATGACATTGGCTTGGCAAGCATAACTGGTATCCGGTAGCGGAGTGCTGCTATTAGTGTCGCCACCACCAGAAGAATTACACGCAGATAAAGCACCAATCACACTTAACGCAAGCAACGATCGAGACAGGCGATGGTTACGTAGGATATTACGCATTTTATTCTCCCTAACTTACTCAAATAAACTACGGAAATTTGAGTAATAAAATTAACCCCGACATGTGTTTCATGCAGGGGTTAATAAATAAAAATAGATTTTAAATAACTGAATGGAATATTATTGGCACTTATTTACCATGACATGAACAGGTTTGCCTTTTCCTTCAAACTGAAGACTCCATACATATTTACCATCTTCTTTAATATCAACCGAAGTATCCGTACCGTAACCACCAAATGTTAATGGTGTTAATTCACCAACGTTCATTCTATTACCTTTTGCGGTAAATTGTGGGAACCACAACTCGGTCGCGTACTGCATTTTGTAGGAGCCTACTTTTTCTTGAACCACGGCTTGGTAGAAATTATTCCCTTTGTAGGTGTATTGACGCTGAGGCACGTGTTTCCAATCGGAATCCGCAAAAGTACCCACCACAAATAGTGGTTTAGAAATAGGTCCTTTCGCTGTGCTATCTGGGTTGTCACACGCTTTCATGAAAGCAACCACTTCGTCTTGAGACATATTAACAACAGGCTCTGCGGCCGCTTCTGGTTCTGCAGTCGATTGACAACCCACTAAGGCAACAAGTAGAGCAGCAGCAAGAGAGGTCTTCATCATGTTCATTTCACGTAATTCCTTTTTAGTATATCCAAAGCAAAATAAACTCAACGGTTAAAAGAAATATTAATCGTTATTAAAATGGAAATATCAAACGCCAAATAAATATCGTCAGATTGCGAATTTAAATCACTTCGAGAAGTTTGTTTATTTCCTAAGTACAAAAAATAAGTTAGGAACTGCCATTAATTATTGATCCAACCTATATAAAAAACAAAGTAATAAAAATAATTATGTGAATAAGGTAACTCTATGTAGGGGTATTTTTATTGGTTTATTTTCTATGAAAAAGGTCAGCATTTCGCTGACCTTTTTTATCTGATTATTTTCTATTTACGGCTTTCACAAACACTTGTTGCGCACCTTCGATACCCAGCTCTTTTGCTTCATCAAGCAAAGTGAGCGCTTTCGGAATATCATTCGCTGCGACTGCTGCTTCAATTGAGCTGTAGTAGTAGCTAGTAAGGTCCGTACCTTGGGGAATGTTATCGTTTTTCGCAACAATCTTAGTATTCACAATATCATTCGCGGATACCGAAAAGCGGAACTGACCAAGTGGGCTATGTTTCGCTAGAGGGTCTGCAATATCTGGCGGCTGAGTGTGGCGCGCCATGGCGAAGGCTTTTGCAGGGTGTAAAACTTGTGTACTTCCTTTTAGATCGGCGGAAGTCGTGTAAACCAACACATGCAGATCGTTACCTGTCATGTCTGGAATCACATTGAGATCAAGTACGAATTTATCATTGTCCAACAGTTTTGCTGGTTCGTACTTAAACTTTGAAAAATCTGCTTGGTAAATGGTTTCTCCTGCCGAGTTCATCACTGCGACATTAGGAGCATAAAATTGAAGTTCTTTACTTACGAATGTCTCTAATTTGATATCGAGACTGCCACGGTTACCTGGAAGAGCAAACGCTGCAATAGCGCCAGCACTGTTACCATCCAACAACATTTGGCTTTTATCAGTCAAAGCGAATTCAGTAACCACAGGCACGTTAAGCGGTACCCATTGAATATCACCCGATTGCGTGATCACTTGTTGCTGACCTTTTGGACTCATCTCTACTTGTTCTACAGACGCACAACCAGTAGCCAACATGCCCAGCAGTACGGGAGCAAGCCATTTTTTCATTACTGTCTACCTCGACTCTTTATTGTTTTTTAAATAAATACAGCCAGATAAGTTCTGGCTGTATCATTCTAGGACAATTTAGGACTTAGTGGTTAGATGATTACCACCAAGCTTCAGCTTGTACACCGAACTGGAACGTATCGTCTGAACGACCGTTGTCAAATGTGTTTGAGTTGTCTTCTTTGTCAGCCGTTAGGTAAGAAGCGTAAACACGGATCTCAGGACGAGCCCAGAAGCTAGAGCCAGCAGACCATGCTTGAGCAACAGTTAGCTTACCGTATTTGTTTTCTTCGCCGTCGTTATCGTCGATAGCGTAACCAGCTTCGAAAATAGTTTTGTGGTTGTCATCCCATTTGTACATTGGACGAACAACAACAGACATTGTTTCCCACTTGTCTTGGCCAGCCCACATGTCTTCACCAACACCGTACACTAGCTGGTGACCCATTTCCCAGCTGTCGCCCATGCCGATTACACCCCAGTTGATTAGGCGGTAACCAGATGCACCGTTGTCAGCTTCTGCGCCGTACCAGCTGCCGTCGCCGTAGAATGCCATTGTTTTAGAGTAACCTTCAGTACCGTACTGAAGCACTGTTTTGTTGAAACCAGCGTCTAGACCTTGAGTCAATTCTGCTGTGAACATTACGCCGTTTTTCGCATCTTTAGTGCCGTTTGGCGCAGCGTCAGTTTCGTTAAGAATTGCGTAGTTCAAGCCCATTTCTAGAGAGCCATTGTCCCATAGAGGAAGACCTGCGTAACGTACGTCTAGAGTGTTTACGTTTGTTGCGCCGCCATCGTTGCCTGGGTCTGCGATATCGCCGCGGTCGTTACGAACCCAAGCGAAAGAAACTTTACCAGGACCAGCTTCGATACCTTCAACACCAGCGCCCGCGCCAGAGATGTTCCAGTAGTAGAAGTCAGAGATATGAATGTCGTGACGTTGGTAGTAGCGTTTACCTGCCCAAAGCGTTGCTTCAGGAGCAAAGTTTAGTAGGCCTTTAGCTTGAACGTTGAACTGACGTAGTGCGAATTGTGCATCGTCTACACATTTCACTTCGCCGTTATCCAAACCACAGTTAGCAGAAGTGCTTTCCCAGTCGTTTGAACCGTTAGAAGTCATTGCAACCATAGAGTCTACGTAGAACGTTTTGCCGTTGTTGTTGTAAACTTCTTTACCTAGTTGAATCTCGCCGTAGATATCGCTTTCATTACCTAGACGACCGATCTTGTTCTTTTCGAATGTTAATTGTTGACCACCGTCAGCGTTCACGCCAACGCCAGCACGCATGTAACCGTGGAAATCCACTGCGAATGCAGAACCAGCAGCTAAAGTTGCAGCTACAGCAGCAGCAATTGCACTTACTTTTTTCATTCTTAACTCCATTAAGGGTATTTATAATTCTGTCTTCCCTGCTCACTCTTTTAGGTGAATATAGGCAGTAAAAACACACCTAAAGAAAGAGAGGTAAGATGGGAACGAATCCCCGTTTGTTTCAACAGTTGTGAGATTACCCGAGGCGTACAAGGATGACTTCCTCCGCCCTAAACTAATTTAAGGGGGATGAGAAGGGAGTAGAAAATTTACCGAATGGTGTTTTTTCGAGTCAGATCACCAATCTAGGGAGGAATTAGTAAGTTTGTTCGGTTTTGAGCCGCTACAAAGTGATAGCCATTTCATATTTTTGACTCTAAGCCGTCACATAAAGTAATTAAATTACACGAATATTTTTATATTTAGGGTGGTTGACCTTAGTAAGACAAAGTTTTTAACTTATAGTTTCCTAAAGGTAGCAATAAATATTAAATAAAGTATCTCCGATGACACGACTTCTCTCTCGCCCCTACCCGCTGGGCGCAACATTGAATAAAGAAGGCTGTAACTTCTCTATTCATGCTCCGGGCGTAAAAGACATTCAACTGGCATTGTTTGCAGACGATGGCAGCTACGAGCTTCACGGTTTACCGAATGAATACGCTGGCATACTTCATACTTTTATTCCAGATATTAAGCCGGGGCAAAAATACGGTTATCTTGTCTCCCACAAGGACGAGCCACTGTTAATTTCTGATCCGTACGCAAAATCAATAGATAAAGCCCTCCACTATCACCCTCCCTACTCTCCAGCCAAAAGTTTCGATATGCCGAAGTGCGTCGTTATCGAAGATGATTTTGACTGGCAAAACACGGTTCACCCGCGTATACCCAGAGAAGAGATGGTGTTGTTTGAGACCCACGTCAAAGGGCTTACCCAACGCCACCCAGAGGTTGAAGACAAGCTGAAGGGGCGCTACTTAGGTCTTGCATCACCTGAAATGCTGGCCTTTTACAAACAGCAAAACATCAACACGCTGCAATTGCTACCTGTCGCAGCATGCATGCATGAGCCTCACCTACTAGAGATGGAAAAGGTCAATTATTGGGGATACAACCCTTATCTCTTTATGGTGCCCGATCCGCGCTACGCAGAACAAGACGCCGTTACGGAATTAAAAACAACAATTCGCGAATTGCATAAAAACGGCATCGAAGTGATTCTCGACGTGGTTTACAACCACACTGCTGAAGGTGGTGAAGGGCCTACAATTTTCAACCTGAAGGCCCTCGATTCCTGTTTTTACATCAAACATGGCAACCACTTCGCTAATTACACTGGCTGCGGAAATACAGTGGATCTCACCTACCAACCAGCCTTAAACCTTGTGATGGATACATTGCGCTACTGGGTTAGCGAATTTAAAGTCGATGGCTTCCGTTTTGACTTGGCTGCAACGTTAGGTCGACAGGGCGATGATTACAACCCAGAAGCAGCTTTCTTTAAAGCCGTTGCGCAAGACCCAATTTTGCGTGAAACCAAATTGATTGCCGAACCTTGGGATATTGGTCCAAATGGCTACCAAGTGGGTAACTTTCCATTTGGTTGGAACGAATGTAATGACAAACTGCGTGATATTTCCCGCAGTTTTTGGCGCGGTGATCAAGGCTATTTAAAAGAGTTTGCCACTCGATTAATGGGCTCTCGTGACATTTATAGTGCAGCGAACTGGCCATACAAACTCACCGTAAATTACATCACGTATCACGATGGCTTCACACTGCAAGATTTAGTGTCTTACAAGCACAAACATAACGAAGCCAATGGCGAAGAAAATCGCGACGGTCACGGCGACAATCGTTCAGAAAACTACGGTGTTGAAGGCGAGACCGAAAATCTGATGATCATCGCCACGCGTGAGAAGCAAAAACGCAACCTTATTGCTAGCTTGCTGTTTGCCTTCGGTATCCCACACATTCTCACTGCTGATGTTCTGTCTCACACCCAAGGCGGTAACAATAATGCCTATTGCCAAGATAACGAAACCAGTTGGCTGAACTGGGAAGAGACAGAACGTAAGCAACATTTCAAAGCATGGATGTCACAAATGGTCGCCAACCGAAATCAATACATGGTGCCATTTATCCGAGCTTTCAGTGGCGAAAACCGCAATAACAACCGTATTTTCTGGCGCCGTACAGACGGTCGCTTAATGGAGCACGATGATTGGAACCGTTTAAGCTCTGTCGCACTTCACCTTGGTATCGGTAAAGAAGGACAAGAACTGGTCTACCTCATCAACCAAACTAACGCCACAGCGCGCTTTAAACTCCCCAATGAGCGAAAGCAAGAGTGGGTGACGATCTGTGATACAAACGTACGTAACCTCAACCCAGGACATGCTGAAGGCGAAGTCTTGCTGTCACCCACCTCAATGGTGATTTTGCACTATCAACCAAACCAAAGCACACCAAAAGGTGAGCAAACGCATAGCTAAGTTATAAACGATCCAAAAAAGGAAAGCCGATGCATCTCAGTGCTTCGGCTTTTTTTTGGTTAGATTTGCCTAACTCATTATTCGCAAGGCGGCGCTAGGTGAATCAAAGCTAACCCACCCAGTGACGTCTCGCGGTATTTCTTGTTCATGTCCTTGCCCGTTTGGTACATGGTTTCAATCACCTTATCCAACGAGATCAAACATTTACTATTACGCTTTAATGCCATGCGAGAAGCATTGATCGCTTTCATTGCCCCCATCGCATTACGCTCAATACACGGTACTTGCACTAAGCCACCAATTGGGTCACAAGTCATGCCTAGTGAGTGCTCCATGGCGATCTCGGCCGCAATACAAATTTGCTCATTGCTACCACCACGCAGCGCGGTCAAGCCAGCTGCCGCCATGGAAGAAGACACGCCAACTTCGCCCTGACAACCCACTTCGGCACCCGAGATAGACGCATTGGTTTTGTACAAGATGCCAATCGCACCGGATACAGCAAGGAAGTCTTTAAGCTGTTTGGTATCGAGCTCTTTGATGAAGCGATGGTAATACATCAATACCGCCGGAATCACACCCGCCGCACCATTGGTTGGCGACGTTACGACTTGTCCACCAGCCGCGTTTTCTTCACTCACAGCAAAAGCAAACAAGTTAATCCAATCCATGATTTCCATTGGATCGTTTTCGATTGCTGCATTTGCTTCAAGCTTCTTCAGCAAGTTAGGCGCACGGCGGGTCACGTTCAAGCCGCCATCCAAGATACCTTCTGTCTCGAAACCACGCTCCATGCAACGCGTCATCACACGCCAGATCTGTTCTGCACGTTGATTGATGGCTTCCATATCCTGAAACGCTTGTTCGTTTTTCAGAATCATGCCGCCAAGGCTCATGCCGTTCTTCTCTGCCTGTGCCAACATTTCGTCCGCACTGGAGAATGGAAACTCAACTTCTACGGGTGAAGTCGCGCTGCCATTTTGCAGTTCATCCGCCGTTGCGATGAACCCACCACCGATAGAGTAGTAAGTTTCAAACCCAACCTGATTGCCATGCGCATCTAACGCAGTAATCGTCATGCCATTCTCATGCAGAGGAAGGTTCTCTTCATGGAACAACATGTCCGTTTTGTAGTTGAATTCGATTTCATGACGGCCATCGACAGACATCATGCCCTCTTCAATCGCCTTGCGCATCGCTTTGTTCGCAGAAGCGATTTTGATGGTATCTGGTTTGTTACCCAACAGACCCAAAATCGTTGCACGGTCAGTATGGTGACCAATCCCCGTTAACGAGAGTGAGCCATATAAATCGACTTGAATACGAACTACTTTTGCCAAGTTCGATTCAATCAAACGAGTGAAGTGGTAACCCGCGATCATTGGACCATTAGTGTGAGAGCTAGAAGGGCCCACACCAATCTTGTAAATATCAAAGATGGACAGCATAAACCTACCTATTACGACAATGCAGCATAAAGCCAATCAGGGAGAACCATACAAGCGGCGATGGTCGCCACAGCGAACACCAATAGCCCGTAATGGCTTGCGGTTGGCTTTGCAAAAAGATGTTTTTGATTATTGATAAAGACTTGTTGCTCGGCAGTCACAGCGCCCCAACGACGGCTCACTAACACACCAAACAAAAGGAAGACGAACGTGCCAATTGGCGCGAACCACGGCCAAGCCACGTCGAGATACATCGCAGTAAACACCGCAATCACACTCATGATACTCCCAACGATCACGCCTTTCTCATTGGCTTTCGCCCAGAATAAACCAAGCACGAATGAACCCAAACGGATACCAACAAAGATAGAAGTCAGACTAGCGATGGTTTTGAGTACGGATTCATTCGATACCGCCAGAAGAGCTGGCACTACCACCGTAGCCGCCGCAAGCAAACTCATCTTTCTTGCGACTTTTTCGTAGTGCTCATCATCGGCACTTTTGCGAACGAAACGCTTGTAGATATCGAACGTTGCGACGGTCGCCATCGAGTTGTAGGTCGAATCCAAGGTCGACATTGCGGCCGCCGCCAATGCGGAAATGATCAAACCAACGACGATTGGGTTAGTGTGGTTGAAGACGAAATCCAAAATCACTTCGTTGCTGTTTTCAAACGATTGATCTTGATAGAAAACACTCAGAAGGACACCGAGTACCGCGAAGAACAAGTACACGAAAAACGCACCGTAACCACACAACAGCATCGACTTCTGCGCCGTCTTTTCACATCTCGTCGCTAACGTGCGTTGGATGATCAATTGGTTGGTGCCGTACACACTCAAATGCAAAAAGCTCACGGCAACCACGCCTGCCCAGAGTGTGGTATCTACGCCTAAATCGAAGTCTAAGTTGATGATATTCAGGTGATCACGAGAAAGGTAATCTGCCGCATTAATCTCTGTCATTAGAATGGCAAAGATAGCGATGCTGCCTGCCACCAATACTGCAGATTGCAACATATCGGTCCAGATAACCGTGGAAATCCCGCCCGCATAGGTATAGCAAGCGGTGAAAATACTAATGTAGATAATGGCTTCAGAAATACTGATAGGCAGAACTTGCACTAAGATCAGCGCCACGGCATACAAAATCACACCCGCAGAGATACATTGAACCACAATGAACACAATCGAGTTGATGGTTCTTGCATACACCCCAAAGCGGTGCTCAAGGTATTCATAAATCGAAGTCAGACCCAGCTTATAGAAGACAGGCACAAAGAAAATGACGGTGAAAAAGATAACGATGGGATAGTTAAGGTGAATACTCATCGCTTCCATGCCAGAGCTATAAACCCAACCAGGCATCCCTACAAACGTCATCGCACTAATGTAAGTCGCAAGTATCGAAACACCCGCCGTAAACCAACCAAATTGCTTTCCACCCGTGGAAAAGTCGCCACCATTGCTGTAGCGCTTATTCACTAAATAGCTGATTAGTATGGTAATTGCTACATATAACGCAATCACCACAAAACTTGAGTACGTAACCATTTCAGGGTTTCCATAATTCTGGGTGCTAATTATTTGTGCTTGGATATTACTTTAAAAAAGCATATCTAAACGATAATCCCGCCATAACTGTGACTACAATCACCAATATAGACGGTTATATATTCAAAAATGCCAAAAAGACCGATTTAATGAGACTCCCATCACTAAAAACCACTAATTGGGTACGCATTCATTTTAAAATTGATATTGATCACGGATCTAATGACCTTAAAAAAACTATGATTCACCACGACACGAAATCGAAGATGATCACAATAAGATCGTGTTCTTTAAGTTTGAATAGCAACAAATCCTAAGTGAAATAGAGGTTTATCGGTCATGAATGCCAAAAGACACATGAGCGAAGTTCCTATGATTCAAAGGGTAGCTGCCTATCTAGCGATACTGGTTGGTTACTTTTTCTATTGTTATAACTTTGTAATTATTGACTACGTACGCCCATACATTGTTGAAGCGTATGATGGTATTAGCCTGTCAGACACTGCCCAGTTCTATACATGGCAGTCGGTTGGTGCACTCATCGGTGCATTGAGCTGTGCTTGGTTCGCAACAAAATTTGGTAAGAAATCCACTCTTATTACCATCACAGCCCTAAACGGTGGCGCAACGATCATCAATATGATGTTCACCGACTACACAACATGGGCAGCAATGCGTTTCATCATTGGTTTATCACTGGGTGGTTACTTCACCGTGGCAGTAAGCTTGATGATCGGCCTATTTACGCCAACGGTACGTGGTAAGTTGACGGCATTCGCGTCTTCTATGTTCTCTGTAGCACTGATGGTAATGGGTGCGTATGCGGCATTTATTGCAAGCATTGATGCACCATGGGAAAGCCTAATGCTTGTTGGTGGTATCCCACCATTGGCAGCCGCTGTTGTCATGATCTTTGTACTACCTAGCGACAGCAAAGTGATCGCTTACGGTGAAGAAGAGCAAGCAAAAGCAGAAGAATCAAATGCACCAGCGAAAAAAGGCTCTTGGGGAGAAATGCTAAGCAAGCCCTACCGTAAGATCACACTAACCTGTCTATTACTGGCTGGCCTTAACTTCTATGGTTTCCAATTCTTTGGTGGCTTCGTAACCACTTACCTACGTGATGTACGTATGTTCGACGGTGCAACTATCGGTCTCATCTTCTCTATCTCAGCATTTGGTTCACTGTTTGGTGCTTGGTTCTGGGGTTGGGTAGCTGACAAATTCGGTCGTAAGGTGAACGCATTTGGCTTCATCCTAGCGGGCATCATGGTTTCAATCTTCTTTGTTGCACCTGGCGACATGGTGATTGGCGGCCTAAACATGCTGGCTCTACTTGGTCTGATTTACAACTTCGGCCTGTCTTCTTCAGCGGTATGGGGTGGTTACTTCTCAGAACTGTTCCCAGCACACCTACGTAGCTACGGCGCGGCGCTATTCCACGGCGGTCGTATCCTGGGTATGTGGGCACCAATGGTACTTATCTTCATCCAAGAGCGTACCGACCTACAAACCGCAATGTGGGGTTCACCAATCGTATGGATCCTTGCTGGTCTTCTATGGCTATCACTGCCAGAGACACTAAAAGGCGGCGTGCTCGATAAGAGCAAAAAAGCCGAAGCAGCAAAAGCGTAACTGAATTTCAAAAACTCCGGCTGGCTCCCCGGTCGGATGAAAAAACTTAATTTCGAGTCCTGTTCCCAAAGCCGACTCGACAGCAAATAAGAGAGTTTATTATGTCTAAATATCAAGAAGCGAAACGCGTTGTACGTGAATACTTCAGCGCAATGGAAAACGCAACTCACGAGAACGTGGCAGAAGTACTAAAAGCACACACTTCAGAAGATTACCTATGGCGTGGTGTTTACCCATTCCGTGAGCAACAAGGCGCTCAAGCAGCGGCTGACGTTTTCTGGGCTCCTTTGATGAAATCAATGACTCGCATGCAGCGTCGTCAAGACATCTTCATCGGTGGTGAGAACGAAGTAACATCAGGTGAAATCTGGGTAATGAGCATGGGTCACTTCATGGGCCTATTCGACGCTGAATACCTAGGCATGCGCCCAACTGGCAAAATCATGAACATCCGCTACGCAGAATTTAACTGTGTTGAAAACGGCAAGATCACTAAGACTGGCCTATTCCTAGACCTTCTAGGTGCAATGGACCAAGCGGGTTGTTACCCACTACCACCATCAACAGGTAAGCACTTCGTATACCCTGGTCCTCGTAACCACGATGGTCTACTGTTCGAAGACGCAGCACCAGAAGAAGGCGTAGCAACACTAGCACTAGTGAACAAGATGGTTGATGACCTATCTGCACTAAACGACAGTGGCGCTATGGGTTGCCCACCAGAAGTTCTTGAGAAGAGCTGGTCTAAAGACATGATCTGGTACGGTCCATGTGGTATCGGTGCGTCTTACACAATCCCTCGTTACCAACAGCAACACCAATTGCCGTTCCGTAACAACCTGAAAGACAAGAAGTTTAACGGCCACGTATGTCGTTTCGCAGAAGGTAACTTCTCTTGTTTCTTCGGCTGGCCAAACCTATCTAACACACCAATTGGTGGTTTCCTAGGTATGACAGGTGGTGAAGTACGTGCAGACATGCAAGTGGTTGACGTTTACTACCGTGACGGCGACAAGCTATCTGAGAACTGGGTACTGATCGACCTTCCTTACTGGCTAAAACAGCAAGGTCTAGACGTGTTCGAGCGTACTCAACAGATCCTAAACCCTACTCTATAAGAAGTCCTAGGGGCGGATTGTTAACCCGCCTTTATGTTGCCTGAATCCCCTCTCGGTTCAGGCGACATGCTCCCAACTCGTGCCTCAAGGATGGGGCACAACCTCAAGATAGAGCCCTTATTCAAAACGGGCATGAACGCACGGTGGCTTTCTGCGCCCTGAATAATGAGATTGATGATGAAAAAGTCGACCCTTTCTGCAGTGATTTTAGCAGCGCTTACTTCTAGCTCAGCCTTTGCTGCACACACTTTTGTTAATGACGCTGGCGACAGCCTAACCATCGATGGCCGTTTCGATCTTCGCTACCAAGACCGTGGCGGTGATGACAACGGCGAATGGAACAGCGGCAGCTCACGTTTCGGTTTGAGAGGCCAAATGGGTCTGGATAACGGCTGGACTGGTTTCGGTCACGCGGAATGGGGCTACAACTCTGGCGCGAACGGCGACAACATTTACGACCGCTTGCTATACGCAGGTGTTGATCACGAAAAATATGGCAAGATTGCTGCGGGTACTAAGCAGTGGTCTACCTTCTACGACGTAGCATGGTACACCGATTTAGGTCGTGTATTCGGTACTCGTGGCTCAGGTGTTTACAACCTAGCTGACTGGGGTATCGCATCCGGTGCTGGTCGTGCAGAAAACTCAATAACGTACCGTAATTCAATCAATGAAAAAGTGAGCTACGGCTTTACTTACCAAACCACGCGTGAAGATGTTGCTCTAGCAAGCAATGCGACAGCCTCATTGAAAAACGGCATGGGTGCGTCTATCACTTACAAACCGGTTGATGGCGTAACACTTGGTGCGGCTTACCATCAAAATGAAGTTGCGGATCTAGACGCAAGCGTGGTTGGCGTAGAAAACGGCGACAACATGCGCATCATGCTATTGGGCGCAAACTACAGCAACGGTGGCTTCTACGCAGGTGCGACTTTCCACGTTGGCGAAAACTGGGAAGCAGTGAGCCAAGGCGGTACGGACGTAATGTTCGATACCCTAGGTGGCGAAATCTACACTTACTACCACTTCGACAACGGCTTGCGCCCAACGTTGAACTACAACTACATGGAGGATAGTGGTGACGAGACACAAGGTTACGAGCGTAACTTGCTGATCCCTGGTCTTGAATACCACTTCCAGAAGAACAAATTCCTAGTTTGGACTGAATACCAGTTCGACCTAGGTAAAGATCAGTACGATGGCAGCAAATTCGAAAACCGTGATGATCAATTCGCGGCAGGTATTCGCTACTACTTCTGATAATACTCATCGCTCACCACCTATACCCAAGTAACCTTAAGGTGGTGAGTGATGAAGTTCTTATCAACACTAAGCAAAGTTATCTTGAAGCCAAGTAGCCATCACTTCACTAATAATTAAAGGCTGCTCAAGCGTAGATAGATGCCCACACTCAGGGATAACATGAAGTGTGACGTTTGGGATGCATCTCTCCATGAGCAGATGATTGTCTAGCGGACAAAGCTTATCTTCTTTACCTGTTATCACCAACGTAGGAGCTTGAATGTCCGCCAATAAAGGTCGAGCATCCGGGCGAGTTGCTAACGCTTTAGCATGTGCTTCAAATGCCTCCAAACCTACATTAACCGCCATGCCTTCGATACGCTCAGTTAACGCTTTGTCTTGCAAACGGCTTGGATGAATCAGCACAGGCATCAGAGTGTCAGCCGTAATGCGTTCAAACTCACCACTTAACGCACGGCTAACCAGTGCATCACGCTTTTGTGTCACCTCTGGCTTTTCATCTGCTGCATTGGTATCCATGAGGATCAAGCCTTTGACTCTGTTTGGCGCTTGACGGTACACCTCAAAGGCAAGAATCCCACCCATTGATAAGCCACCCAAGACAAACTCCTGCGGTGCGTCTTGCAACACTCTCTGCGCCAGCTGTTCCATTGACGGCAATGAAGCCAGCGTCGGGCATGAAGGCTCAACCCAACTTGGCAACGCTCGGTTGATATCCTCAAACAATGTGCCATCACAAAGTAGTCCGGGTAGCCAAACTAACGAGGTGGGTTGCGTCATTTTATTCTCCTGCAAGCGGCTTTGGTTGATCAGAGCCAAGAATGCAATACGTCAAACTATTACCCCGCAAGTTCGTCAGTGAATAAGACGCACCTTCTGGAACATTCAGCACATCACCGCGCGTTAAAACAACACTCGCTTGTTCGCCTTGATGCGTGAGGACCACTTCAGTATCGCCATCAAAGTTGATAAGCACTTGTTTTTCTTCTCGGAAGTGTTGAGGAATCGAGCCACCTTCAGAAAGCTCATAAGCCATGATGCTCACTTCATCTTCACTCTTTACTTGGAAGTCATAACTCGCCAAAGGATGACCCGTTAAGGCGTATTGTTTCACGTTGCTTCCGCCGAAATCGCCTTTGATTTCACGATAATCTTTTTGCAGAGCGACAAATGGCATCATCTCTTCTGCGGTGTAGGTATCGAAGGTCGCGAGCTCTTCTTCGGTTAGCAGCAGCATCAATTCTGATTCTTGTGGCACCGGGTCGCCATTAATAGTGTCCACGAGTGTGCCATCGGCTTTGAGGTATAAACCATAACCTTGACTGTCTTTAATAACGTTTGGATGCCAAATAACGCCGCCACCTGAATCGTCGCCGCCAAGTACCGAGAACATAAAGCCGTAATCGCGGCCAACCACTTCAAATCCACGGAAGAGATTGGTTGGAATCGAGATGACGTCACCGTGAGACAACACCGCCTCATGCTCTCCATCGTTCCCCCAATAAAAACGGAACTGACCTTTGAACACCAAGAAAAGCTCGGCGGTACGATGAGAGTGCAACGAATTTTTGATGCCCGGCGGTTGGCCTGCGGCACCAATGTTAAAGCCCGCCGTATCGCGAATATGAACATGCTGACGACTGCTTTCTGCCACCCCAGCACCGATAATGCAGAAGTTATCTTTCAGATCACTGCCTGGCGTGCGCGCATCAATAAACGCACTCGTACCCGGAATCAGTTCCATGTAGCGGACCAGATTATTATTCATTTTAGATTGTAGAGTCATTGTAAATCCTTGTTGTCCTTGTTTGGACCTAGCCTTTGAATTGTTAGTTACAGACCTAAAGTTAGTTACAAACCTAAAGTGTGTTACAGACCTAAAGGTCGCCCACCATCAACCGCGATGGTATTGCCTGTCGAGAAGGTCAGAAGATCTGCCGCGGCGTACACGGCTTGAGCGACTTCTTCATCATTGGCTAAACGCTTAAGCGGTGTGGATTGTTCTTGTTGATTACGCCATGCGTCATCCAAGCCTTTGACAAACTCAGTGTCGACAAGCCCTGGAGCAACAGCCAAAACGCGAACCTCGGGAGACAGAGCGCGAGCTAAAGAACGGGTCATGTTCTCCGCGGCAGATTTACTTGCACAGTAAGCAATGTTGCTCCCCATCGCAGTCTGTGCCGCGATAGAAGTAATGTTCACCACACAACCATTGGCTTGCTTAAGCCAAGGCTCAAACGCTCGAACCATGGCAAAAGGCGCACGGACGTTCACTTGGAATATTTGGTCAAACAGCTGGTCATCTAAGCTTTGCAAATCAGAGTGCGCGACGAATTTCGTCATCCCCGCACAGTTGACCAACAGATCCAGCTTGTCGCTTATTTCACTGACTTGATGTTTAAGCTGTTCAATCGCACTAGAATCTGCCACGTTCAATTTGAATGCTAGATGCTCGTTACGTGGCAGCGAGGAAAGCACATCCTCGGCCGCTTTCTGATTACTGTTGTAAGTCAGAATTACGCGATATCCCGATTCAGCTAGCTTGCGACAAATGGCGGCACCCAGTCCGCCACTGCCGCCTGTGACTAAGGCAAGTTTCGACATATTACGCCTCTTCTACTTTGCCTTTGTAACGGCGCACACGAATATCCGCTTGCTCTTTGTGGCCAGCAAAACCTTCGAGTGCACACAAGCGAGAGCAGTACTCACCGACTTTTAGCGACGCAGCTTCCGTTACACGCTGGTAAGTACAGGTCTTGATAAATTTACCTACCCAAAGACCACCGGTGTATCGCGCCGCTTTCTTCGTTGGCAGTGTATGGTTGGTACCAATACATTTATCGCCGTAAGAAACGTTGGTTTCACGACCTAGGAACAAGGCACCGTAGTTAGTCATGTTATCTAGGAAGTATTTAGGATCTTCGGTCATAACTTGAACGTGTTCAGACGCAATATCGTCTGCCACTTCCACCATTTCTTCGTAGCTATCGCATACGATCACTTGTCCGTAATCTGCCCACGCTTTACCCGCAACTTCAGCCGTAGGGAGAATGGTTAACTGACGTTCGATCTCTTTAATGGTTTCTTGCGCAAATGTTTCGCTATTGGTCAACAATACAGCGGGAGAGTTGTAACCATGCTCAGCCTGACCAAGCAAGTCTGCCGCTGCCAATTCCGGGTCACAGCCTTTCTCATCGGCAATGACTAGGGTTTCCGTTGGGCCTGCAAACAAATCGATACCGACGCGACCAAACAGCTGACGTTTTGCCTCTGCTACAAATGCGTTACCCGGCCCTACAATCATATCGACTGGCGCAATAGTCTCCGTGCCCAATGCCATAGCTCCTACCGCTTGAACACCACCGAAGCAGTAGATTTCATCCGCACCCGCCATTGCCATCGCAGCGACAATCGCGACGTTCGGTTGGCCGTTAAACGGAGGCGCACAAGCAATAACACGTTTTACGCCCGCGACTTTCGCCGTCAGTACACTCATGTGAGCGGATGCAACCAATGGGTATTTACCGCCAGGGATGTAACAACCCACGCTGTTGACTGGAATATTTTTATGCCCCAGTACCACACCAGGCATGGTTTCTACTTCGACGTCTTTCATTGAGTCACGTTGAATTTGAGCAAAGTTTCGAACTTGTTGCTGAGCGAACTCGATATCATGACGAGTCGATTCATCAAGCGCATCCACACAGGCTTGGATTTGCTCTTCTGACAGGCGGAATTGCTCCGGCGACCAGTTATCAAACTTTTCAGACAACTCACGTACAGCGCTATCACCTTTCGATTCAATATCAGCAAGAATGTTTTCAACAATCTGACGCACTTTTGCGTCGTTTGATGCTGATGCTTCTTCAGTGATTCCGTTTTTTAAAATGCGTGCCATTGGGTTTCTCCTTGAACATTGAGGCTGACGAACGGTTAATTTTACACTTTTGGATACGAATGCAAAATCAGATTAAACACTTAATTAACATTTGACAAGTTAAGTCAACAAAACACAAAAACCATCATTAAGCCTTTGTATTAATTAATTTAAATAAATAAAAGCAAGTAATAAGGACCTTGATTGAGTTTAATTTTTAATCAAAAATGAGTTTTAGATCACATCATTTTTACTCATCATTTACATTTCTCCGTGTTAGTTTTTGCATACCTTTGCAAAGGAGATAATCATGAGCAATTTTAAGCAACGTCTGACTAAAGAAACGCTATTAGGTACATTTGTTAAAACCCCTCATCCTCACATTATCGAGGTATTGGCACTGGCAGAATTGCCTTTTGTGGTACTGGATGCAGAGCACGCACCTTTCGATCGTTCCTCGCTTGATCTGTGCATCATGGCGGCCAGAGCGAATGACCTCGCGTGCGTGGTACGAGTACAAGACAGCGCCCCTTCAACCATTTTGAACGCGCTTGACTGTGGCGCGGCGGGTGTACAAATTCCCCATGTTTGTACTGCTGAGCAAGCGACGCAACTGGCGAAAATCTGCCATTACGGCGAAGGTGGCCGAGGGTATGCTGGTTCCAGTCGAGCAGCGCAATACGCCACTAAACCCATGGTTGAACACTTAAAAGACAGCCGTGCGAATACGATTGTCATTGCACAAATTGAAGACCCTCAAGGGGTCGAAAATGTTGAAGCGATTGCCAATGTTGAAGGTATTGATGCGCTCTTCATTGGCCAAGTTGATCTCACTGTCGCTTATGGTGCTGATAGCGTTCATGATGAGAAAGTCGCACAAGCAAGTATGCGAGTAATCGAAGCGGCCAGAGCCGCCAATAAACCTGTTGGCATGTTTGTCGCGACGGCTCAACAAGCTCGGGAATGGCGTGAACTCGGCGTTAGCTTCTTTTGTGTTGGGTCTGAACACAAAATGATCATTGATGGCTTCAAACAAGAGAGAAATGTGATGAATTCTTGAGTTTTCTCTGATATTTACGCCTTATCAATGTAATGCTCTAGACACAGAAATCCCCTAGCCCATACACTCAGCACGTATGAGCAGGTTCAATGGCCTTAAATAAGGAGTATCACCATTAAAGCGAAAGTAACTTCGATCGACGTCGCGAAGATGCTCGGCGTCTCTCAATCGACGGTATCTAGAGCATTCAGCCCGACTGCGAGTATTAGCGAGAAGAAACGCAAAATGGTGATGGATGCCGCAGCTAAGCTCGGATACACACCGAATGCCATCGCCCGAGGTCTGATTTCGAATCGTTCAGGCTTAGTGGCGATTGCGTTAGATAGCGAATCAAACCCAATGTACGACATGCAATCTCGTGCTTTGGCTGTCGAAATTCAAAAGCGTGGCGGACAAGTTGTGCTTTGCCCTATCGACAAGGACGACCTCGATCTCGCCATTTCACGCGCCATTGAATACCAAGTGGACGGACTCGTTATCGCCACCAGCCGTTTAACTTCACGCGCGTTTGCCCAATGCGAAAAGTTTGGCGTTCACTTAAGCTTGATCAACCGCTACGCCGAAGGCATTAATGCCAACAGCTCTGGTATTGATAACCGCTTGGCGGGCCAACAAGCAGCCGAGTATTTAACGCAGAAAGGCGCAAAACAGTGTGCTTACATCAGTGGCGATGCTGGCTCCATGACCAGTGAAGAGCGTTGGCTGGGTTTCTCTTCAAAATTGCAAGAACTCGGCTCCCCGTCACCAACCTTTATCCAAGCCAAGTACAGCTTTGAAGCAGGCTTAGAAGCGGCGAAAGCGATCTTGTCTCACACTAGCAAACCCGATGCGATTTTCTGTGCAAACGACATCTTGGCAATGGGCGTTATGGATGGCTTGCGACAAGCCGGAGCAAAGATCCCCCAAGACTTCTCTGTGATGGGTGTAGATAACATTCCGATGTCTGCATGGCCGAGCTATGATTTGACCACCATTGCTCAACCAGTCGACAAAATTGTTAAACGAGCGGTTGAAGACTTGATGAATCGAATCAACGGCAACCTGGATGCAACTGGCGAATACCTTTTCGAGCAAGGCACCTTGATCGAACGTAGTAGCACCATTTAATAAATCCATTTTTATTCATTCTTCATAAACAAAATGCCTTGCTTTCGAGTAAGGCATTTTCTGTGATCACGATTAAATTTTCACCAATCGTTATTTAATTCCTCATCAATTCATCAATCTTGTTATTGACTTGTTACTTTAATGTTTTATTTTGGATTCGTATGCAAAATGGATATGAATTGCTCAACTAATTTATAAAAACTAAAAAGTTGTGTGACTTGCCGACGAATGCCCATGGCAGGTCATACCAGAAACAAGGAAGAACGATGAAGAAAGCAATCCTTACTTCACTTACCGCACTGGGGCTTGCATTTATCAGTATGAATACGTTTGCAACCAGTGTTATTCGTCTTGCTCATGACAGTCAAGAAACCTCTCCCGTACACAAAGCAATGCTCTATTTCGAACAAGAAGTGGAAGCTCGCTCAAACGGTGAGATAGAAGTTGAAATCTATCCGGCAAGACAACTAGGCGATGTGCGTGAGACGACTGAACTCGTACAGCAAGGCAACTTACAAATGACGTTTGGTGCGTCAGTTTTACTCTCTCCCTACGTCCCAGAGTTTAACGTGCTCGACGTGTTCTACCTTTTTGATAGCGAAGAGCAAGCACACAAAGCGCTCGACAGTGAGAAGATCGGACAACCATTGTTGAATGCTATGGAATCAAAAGGCTTTCATGGACTTGGCTTTATGGAGGTCGGCTTTCGTAGCGTGACCAACAACAAACAGCCAATTGATAGTATTGAGGACCTGAAAGGGCTAAAGATTCGCTCGGCATCTAACCCCACTCAAATAAGCGCGTGGAAATCTATTGGTACTGCGCCAACACCTCTGTCTTGGGGAGAAATTTTCACCTCGTTACAACAAGGCCTGATTAACGCTCAAGAAAGTGCTATCTACTCTATTTATGCCGAACGTTTTTACGAGGCACAAAAGTACCTCTCTTTAACTAACCATATATACACCAACTACGTGTTGTTCATGAACAAATCGTTTTGGGATTCACTGCCTGCAGAGCAACAGGCGCTGATCAGTGAAGTAAGCAAAGAAACCATCGCTAAGCAGCGCGAGCTCGCCGCTAAGCAAAATCAAGAAGTGATCAAAGATCTCGAAGCGAAAGGCATGACGGTTAACATCGTCCCAGACGAGGTACGCAGCATCATGAAAGAGAAAATGAATGCGGCCGTGTACCAGGACTTGCGCAGTAAAACGGGTAAAGACTTGTTTGACAACGTGATGGCCGAGATAGAACGCCTATAACTCCCACTCTTTTGCACGATCTGGCAACAGGTCGTGCTTTCTCGTTTTGGAGGTGAACATGAAGTGGTTTCGCTTACTAGACAAATACCTAGAACCAACCCTTATCGTTATCGCGATCTCAACGATGACAACTTTACTGTGCTTGCAAATCGCCCTACGCCTGTTCGATGTAACGATCGCGTGGGCTGAAGAGCTGGCTCGTTATTTATTCGTATGGGCGATGTACCTGAGCATCAGCTATTGTATCCGAGATGATCGACACATCCGCATTCGTGTGTTCATCGATAAACTTCCGGGCAATTGGACGCAATTCAGTTTGATTGTTTCTGATCTTATCTACCTCGCCTTTAGTGCCACTGTCGCCTGGTTTGGATTTAAGGTGATCAATCGCAGCCTGCAACTCGGTCAGATTGCACCCGCAATGGAAATTCCTATTGCGTGTTTGTATGCCTCTGTTTTAGTTTGCGCACTATTAAGCTGCGCGCGCCTAGTGACAAGCATTTATCAACGTGTGAACGCGTGCTCCACCAGCAATGAACGAGTTCGCTTTTCTCGACAACGCTATCGCCATATCAAAGCAAAGTACCGTACTTCTAACCGACTATTGGAGTTTAACGCATGACGTCTGCACTTTTGTTTGGCAGCTTTGGTCTGCTTCTGCTCATTGGCGTTCCGGTCGGTATTGCTCTGGCGGCAGCCAGTATGGTCGCGATACTCAGTCTGCCGTTTCTTAACATCGAGTTTTTAGTCCAAGGAATGGTAACAGGGCTCGACTCTTTCCCTCTCCTCGCCGTCGTTCTTTTTACCTTAGCAGGTAACCTTATGAGCCAAGGAGGGATCTCAAAACGATTATTGCATGTGGCGGAGGTCTTCTTTGGCCACTTTACTGGCGGGCTTGGCATCGTGGCCATTGTGGCGTGTATGTTCTTCGCTTCCATCTCTGGTACAGGGTCTGCCACTGTTGCCGCTATCGGCCTGACGATGATTCCCTCGATGGTGAAGAAAGGCTACGACCGCAGCTTTGCAGGTGCTTTAATCGCTTCCTCCGGCGGAATTGGCGTCATTATTCCACCCTCTGTGGTGATGATCGTCTACGCGATCACTGCTGAAGTCTCCGTCACTAAGATGTTCATGGCGGGCATCATTCCTGGCTTGGTCGTCGGTATGGTTTTGATCGGCTATTGTCTGATTGTCTCAAAAATGCGGGGCTACACAGGTAACGAACGCAAAGCCACTTGGTCAGAGCGTCTTGCTGCGCTAAAAGAAGCCAGCTGGGCAATGCTACTCCCCGTGATCATTCTCGGTGGTATCTATTCTGGTATCTTCACGCCTACCGAATCAGCCGCCATCGGAGTTCTCTATGGCTTATTCTTTGGCATGTTTGTTTATAAAGAACTCAAACCAACGCAAGTGGTGAAAATCATTCTAGAATCGTCACTGTTAGTTGGCGCTGTGCTCGTCATTGTGGGTGCGTCCGTGACGTTTGGCCGCATATTGACGCTAGAGCGTCTGCCGACTGAGATCGCTCAGTTCATTCTATCGATTACCGAAAACAAACTTCTGATACTGCTTTGCATCAATGTCCTGTTGTTGCTCGTCGGTACCTTTATGGAAACGCTGGCAGCGATTGTTATTCTCACACCAATTCTGTTACCCATTACGTCAGCACTCGGCATGGACCCAGTTCATTTTGGTATCGTGATGATCGTGAACTTAGCCATTGGCTTTGTTACGCCTCCTCTGGGTGCCAACCTGTTTATGGCAAGTCAGGTAGGCAAAGTACCGATAGAGTCGCTCTCTAAAGCCATCATGGGTTGGATTGGTGCAATGATAGTGGCCTTGATGTTGATTACCTTCATCCCTGCCATCTCGCTATCGTTACCTGCGCTTTTATCCTGATCGTTGCACTCATAGAGCGCTTATGACTGTTATAGCCACTAGATAAATACCTTTCTAGTGGCTTATTCGTTATCTACTTCCGATTTAATAAAAAAGCCTTTAAGCATTCGTATGCAAAAGGAAAATTTGAAAGATATAAGGATAATTGACACCAAAATAGCTGAATATTAGCGATAAAGTCTATTTGGGTGCCTTGATCTGCATGATTATCAGTTTTGGCTTAATCATTTGTTTCCATTCAAACAGATCAAAATAAATTAAGCGATTAAAAAACAATAAGATATTAGGAAATTCATACAAAAAACTTTGACCTCCTTTCTTATTAACACGTCTCGATAAGAGATAGCTTCCATCTCGCCTGTACTTTTTTAGTTTATTTTCCGCTCAATTGTTAAAAATCTGATCATCAGCACGCTATTTAAACAATCGAAAAACAATCCGTTGACAAAATGGCAACATGATATATTTTGAATACGTAATCAAAACATAATTATTCAATTACGGAGGTGATTTATGGCCATGGTTGGCTTCGATGAAAAGTGGCGTGATTTTCCCGACTACATTCTTGGTATCACAAAAGAGATTTGGGAAGACCGAGGTGTAAACACCTTAGAACACTACTACTCTCCCGACATTGTTGTGCGTACTCCACTCTCTATCGTTCAAGGAAACGAAGGGGTGATCAGTGCAACAATGGCGACACTGGCCGAGTTTCCCGATCGCACGCTATATGGCGAAGACGTCATTTGGTCAGGCACCCCGGAACAAGGCATGCTTTCTTCTCATCGAATCATCTCTACTGCAACACACAGTGGCAACGGCTTCTATGGGCAAGCCTCGAACCGCAAACTTCGTTTCCGTATCATCGCGGATTGCCACGCCATCAATAACCAAATCAATGACGAATGGTTGGTTCGCGATCAAGCCGATATCGCGAAACAACTGGGCATGACGTCAGAAGCATTTGCACGCCAACAAATCGAATTTGAAGGTGGCGTGGAATCAAGCCCATTTCCGTTCACACCTGAAGTCGACATTCCTGGACCTTATTTGGGCGTAGGCAACGACAACGAATATGGTCAGCGATACGAAGCAATTCTCAGAAGCCTTATGAATGCCGAGTTCTCTATAGTACCGAAAGAGTACGACCGCGCTTGCATCGGCGAATACAGTGGCGGTCAAACTGCCCTATCACACTCGGAAGTCGATCATTTTTGGATGGCACTTCGTGCGTCTTTCCCAAATGCTCAATTTACCGTTCACCATCGTATTGGCCGAGATGACGACATGATGTCACCACGCGCGGCAATTCGATGGTCTTTGCACGGTAAGCATGAAGGATACGGGATGTTTGGTAAGCCTTCAGGAAAAGAGGTTTACATCATGGGGATCAGCCACGCTGAGTTTGGCCCTTGGGGTCTTCGTCGCGAATTCACTTTGTTTGACGAGACCGCAATCTGGAAGCAAATCCTGCTACAACAAGGCTAACGGCTGACTAAACACTATTTATTAAAATCACAGACAGTAAGGAAGCAACATGTCACTCAACATCATCGAACAGTTCTACCAGAACTACTTCAAAGCCGCAGACATCGAGCAAAAACAGGCCGCTCTGCAAACTTTGAACCCTGACGTAAAATGGTGCGTGGCGCACCCTGTGAACGATCTTAATGGCCCAGATGCAACCCACGAATCTTTCCTCTCACCACTTGTTAATGCTTTGCCTGACGCCGAGCGCCGACCAATAATTGTTATGCACGGCGAATACGAAGGCCGCACTTGGTACAACTCTACCGGCTACTTTATCGGTACATTTGAACAACCACTATTTGGCATCCCAGCAACAGGGAAAACACTCTACTTGCGTTACACCGAAATGGTGTGTGTGGAGAACGACCAAATCACCGAATCTTACATGATCCCAGACTTCATCGACGCGATGAATCAATCAGGCTGCAACCCTCTTCGTAAAAGCTTAGGTCACGATGGCTTGGTTCCTTCTCCTGCAACTTCTAACGGTATTCAACAATCTATTGTGTCTTTGGAAGAAAGTGAAAAGAGCGCCCAGCTGGTTGAAGATATGCTGTCTTGCTTGGGTCGTTTTGATGGCAAAGATCTTTTCTCGATGGATCTTGAAAACTACTGGCACAATGACTTTATGTGGTACGGCCCAGCAGGTATTGGCACGACGCGCGGTATCAAAGGTTTCCGTAACCAGCACCAAGCGCCATTTGTGTTTGCGTTCCCAGATCGAAGCGTCGATATTGAGGTCAATTTTTTGGCCAAAAATGACTACGTATCCACAGGTGGTTGGCCACATATGCATGGTACTCACACTGGTCACAGTGGCTGGCTCGGTCTCGCCCCGACAGGAAAACACATCGAACTTCGCGTTATGGACATTTGGCGACGCGAAGGCGATTTACTGAAGGAAAACTGGGTGGCGATCGACATCGTTCATATCCTGCTGCAGCTTGGCTATGACGTGTTTGCACAAATGAAAGAACAGTTAGAAGGACCTAATTATGCATGAGTTTGGCGCACTTAACTGGAGCATCCTTGGTGGATACATAGCCCTAACGCTAGTATTGGGTGCGGTGATTGGTAAGCGAGTCACTTCGGCTAGCCAATTCGCTTTGGGTGATAAGAGCATCCCTTGGTGGGCGATCGGTATTTCTGTCGTTTGTACTTACGTGAGTGCCATGTCGTTCCTTGGCGGGCCAGCTTGGTCTTACAAAGAAGGCCTGTCGGTTATCGCGATTCACCTCAATTATCCGCTGGTGATCTTCTTCATCGTGGCTGTGTTTATGCCGTTTTTCTACAACAACGGTTTAACGTCTATCTACGAGTATCAAGAGCGACGTTTTGGTAAGGCTTCACGACTGACATTGTCGTTTATCTTCCTTATCAAACAAGCATTGAGCTCGGCAGCGGTACTCTACGCGACAGCAATGATTTTAGAGTTCATTACTGGTATCGACGTGATGTACTGCATCATGATCGTCACTGCAATTGCCCTTATCTACACCGTAATGGGCGGTATAGCGGCTGTCATTTGGACCGATGTTATTCAAGCAGTAATCTTATTTATTGGCGCATTCATCATCATCGAAGCCGTGTGGAATGGCATGCCTGCCCCGATGACGGAGGTCATGGCAGAACTCAAAGCGAAAGGAATGACAGATGCCCTACAAACAAGTTTTGACCTAAGCCAAGTAACGACGGTATGGGCCGGCGTTATCGCAATGACGATGTTCCACACCACCGTGTATGGCGGTAACCAGATGATGGTACAACGCTGTATGGCCGCGAAAAACATGGGCGATGCGAAAAAGGCAATGTTGATGATGGGCTACGTGGCCTTCTTTATTTACTTTGTCTTTATCTTGCTTGGCGTCCTGTTCAACGCTTATTACGACGGTAAAGAGTTTGAAAACGGCAATACCATCATTCTTCATTATGCGAGTGAATATGGAATGCCAGGCTTGATGGGCATCATTGCCGCTGCGATTCTGGCGGCAAGTATGTCGAGTCTCGATTCCGCATTTAACTCAATGGCGACCGTTTCTGTGGCTGACTTTTACAAACGCTTCTACAAGCAAAACGAGTCGGAAGAGCATTACTTGAAGGTATCGCGCTTCTTTACAGTTGCATGGGCAATTTTGGTCATCATTCCAGCGATCATGTTTGCCACCAGCACAGGCTCGGTACTGGAAGTGCTGAGTAAGGCAGGCTCTTACTTTGTCGGTGCGAGCTTCTGTATGTTTGTCCTTGGGTTCTACTCAAAACACATTACTGAAAAAGGCTTGTTGATTGGCGTTGCTGCTAGCTTCTTGGTGATTTGGTATGTAGCCGTTGCGACCGATATTGCGTGGCCTTGGTATTGCGTGATTGGCGTGATTGTGAATGCCGTTGTCGCCTACGCCGCAAGCCTGCTCCTGACGGGTAAACAAGATGAAATGCATCTTTACACAGTAAAAGGCCAGCAAGCGGAATATGCTCGTCTAAATAAACCAATCAAGGAAGATGGTTGGTATGTCGTTCCCGGCAAAATCGATGCTCCATGTTATGGCTTACTAGTGATGTTTGTATTCTCTCTCGTGATGCTGTGGGGGATCAACGCGTTTACCGACAACGCTCCTATGCTGATTAACTTTATGCGTGGCTGCTCTATTCTTGTTGCTACCGCTTGCATCGGATACATGGGGTATTCACTCCTCTACCCGAAACGTAAAGTTGCAGTCAAACAAGCAAATTAATGTTCTTTACGTAGATACTGTACGTCCAACAAACGGACAGTATCTACGCTCTAGCTCTAGCGCTGGCTCAAAGCAAATCGAATGGGTTAACCCACATTTTGCTTTTTAATACTCCAAAGCCATTATTCTACTTAGGATACCCCGTCAGAACATTTATGAATACGTACCTATTTATGCTAGTCTTATGACCTCAATTACTGGCAACTAAGTTTTATTCATGAAATCAATTAAACACGTAGTCACATCAAAAGATGTGGCAAAGATGGCAGGCGTCTCTCAATCTACTGTATCGCGCGTGTTTGTTCCGGGTAGCTCAGTATCCGAAAAGACCAAGCAAAAAGTCTTTGAAGCGGCTAAAGCCCTTAACTACCGCCCTAACGCCTTTGCACGTAGCCTGACCACAAACGAATCGAAATTGATAGGTTTGGTGTTTCCTGATGCGGATTACCCTATCCATATGAAAACACTGCAATTAATTTCCAGTGAGTTACAGAAAAAAGGTTATTCTGCCGTATTGATTCCATGGCAAGTGGATGAAGAAGAGGGCCACTCAATCCCAAATATCTTCCAGTATCGCGTCGATGGTGTCATTGCTGCTTCCGCAACCTTCAATAAGTCCCTTTATGAAGAATGTGAAGAGTTTAATATCCCAATTGTTCAATACGCACGAGTTGTTGAAGGTACTAGGAGTAGCTACGTTATCAGTGACAACTACGAAGCAGGCCAACAGGCCGCGCAACTTCTGCACAAAAGTGGCGTGAAGAACGCGGTTTATTTGACGGGAGAAGTGCCAACCTTTACGAATGACGAGCGCCAAAGCGGCTTCTGCTCTGAATTTGAAGACCTAACCGGCAAGACGCCACGCATCATTGAAGCCAGCTATGACTACGCGAGCTCACTTGATAAAGTCCGTGCCATACTGGCAGACAAAAATCGGCCTGAAGCGGTGTTCTGTGCAACCGATAACCTTGCGATGGCGGTCATGGATATCGCCCGTATAGAATGTGGGTTGAGCATTCCTCAGGACTTACAAGTCATTGGCTTTGATAATATTCCTCAGACAGAATGGTTAAGCTATCAATTAACCACATTCCGCCAGGATTTCCGTCGCCTCGCTCGCGAGTGCGTGAAGATCATTGTTGATCAAATTAATACGAAAAACGGCAGCCTAGTAAAAATGATGGTGCCAGTGAAGTTAATCGAGCGACAGACAACAAAAGCTTAAATAGCTATAGCCAGCCATTCGGTTGGCTTTTTTATTTGCCTCTGACTCCCAAACGGCTCATTTAGTGTTGTCAGCATTAATGAACTCATGTATATTTATGAGCCATTACACTATATGAACCAAACAAAAAAAGGCTCATAATCCTTATGACCACGTATCTTTACACTCGTTATTCGCCAAAAAATCGAGCTTACCAAGAGCACCTCAATACTCTAAAAGCTTTTGCGCCCGAAGCTCAGCATTTTGAGGATAAGGTTCGTGGTTGCATGCCTCCAACCGAGAGAGAGGCATTCTTACACCTGCTCGATTCCGTCAGAGCTGGGGATACGATTGTGCTCTGGTGGCTGACCGCATTTGGTCGCGACTTTAGTCAAGCATTGAACACAATAAAAATGCTACTCGATAAAGGGGTAACATTGAAAACCGTATGTGAATCACTAACATTTGAGCCAGGTTCTGTTCAAACTCAAACACTACTCACAGTGTTATCTGGATATGGGAAAGTGCAGACTGAACATCGCCTGTTTGCCGCAGAGCAAGGGCGACAGGCCATTAAAGAGCAGCCAGAATTATGGAAACAGAAGTTTCGCGGCCGCCCCGCAAACAAAACCAAACACCAACAGATCGCAACGTTGCTGCTAGAAGGCTACACATTGCAAAACGTAGCAGAGCAATGCGAAGTCAGTCTATCGACTGTGAAGCGGGTCAAAGCAAAGCTAAATGAAGTGGATGACGAAGGCGGCTTAAGATCACGACGCCAAAAAGGTTGTTTGAATGGAGACCAGTCATGAGTCGCCCAATCAACTTTCATACTATACTACTCGCCTGTCTTATTATTAGCGTTGGCCAGTTGAGCATGGGGCTAGTCATGCCCTCTTTGCCATGGATAGCAAAAGACTTTTCCATCTCCCTCGACCAAGCTCAACTACTTGTGAGTATTTATTTGCTCGGCTTTGGCCCCTCTCAATTTATCTACGGGCCAGTGTCAGATGCTTTAGGACGAAAAAGAGTATTACTTACCGGTTTACTCATCGCGATGTCTGGTCTGCTGATGATTATTTTCTTCAGTGACACATTTACAGGGATGGTGATGGGGCGCTTTTTACAAGGGTTAGGTACAGGATGCTGCGCGGTACTCGCGAGGGCGTCGACTCGAGATAGATTTAGCGGGGATGAACTCCCAGTGGCAATGTCTTACATCGCCATGGCGGCTTCAATCACGCCACTTATTGCACCTGTGATTGGCGGCTTTATCAACTTCCACTTCGGTTGGAGTATGGTGTTTATTTCTCTGTTGGGCTATGTCTCGCTGGCTTGGGTAATCATCGCCTTTAAGTTCACAGAAACCATCACAAAACGTTCTGTCATTCCGTCACCCCGAAAAATGTTACTCCAATACAAGAGCTTACTTACGTCTCGTTACTTTATGAGTTTCACCAGTATCAGTTGGTTAAACTTCAGCTTAATGATTACGACAGTCTCTGTGATGCCATTTATCATGCAAGATCAAATTGGCATGACCTCCGCTCAATACGCGATGTGGGCGCTCATTCCCGCTTTGGGTATGTTATGTGGTACCACGATTTGTAACCGAGTAAGGCCAATTATTGGCAATAAAAAAATGCTGCTCTGCACCCCATTTCTTCACCTCGCTGCCGCAATATGGTTATTTTTCTGTCCTGTTGAGCCTCTATTTCTGATGCTAGGACAGCTATTAATGATCTTGGGGAATGGTATTGCCCTACCTTGTGCACAAGCGATGGTAATGCAACCTTATAAAAAGCAAGCAGGTGCCGCAGCGGCAATGTCTGGTGGTGGACAAATGGTCGTCTCCTCATTGGTCAGCTTAACTCTGGTACAGCTTGGATTGAGTCAAGCATGGCATCTAGCGATCGTTATCGTAATATTTGCATCGCTTACCTTCACCAACATTCAACGTGGCTTCAGTGCAGAGCAACCTTCAGAACGATAACAAAAAACATACTATTGTCCTTATAGTTACGACAAATCGTATAAACTTAAATTTAGGAAAAGTTGGCGGATACTAACATGATGTTGCATTTAAGAATTGGCGCCTTAACACTCGCCACATTGATATCCGCTGGTACTGATGCGAGCGCCAACGAGAACTGGCAGTTCGAGAGTGACAAGAATGGAATCACAATTTACTCCCGAGAACATAGTGACGGTTTAGTTGAGATCCGTGCCCGGATGTTCACACCCACCAGCTATGGTGCATTTTTAACGCTACTGGAAGACAGTGACAATATCCCGAACTGGATTGACAATGCCAGTCATAGCCGGGTTTTAAATCAAATATCGGCCACCGAGAACATCGTTTACACCCAGTTTAAAGCGCCATGGCCTGCCAAAAATCGGGATATGGTCACCTACTCAAAGTACTGGGTCGATGAGCTGGGATTCACGATAGAAATCAAAAGCGCACCTGACTCATATCTTGCTGAACAAAATGGTTATGTTCGAATTCGCTCGGTTGATGCGACTTGGGAGTTACAAAAACTCACAAACGATACAACACTCGTGGAATACAAGGCGTTTGCTGATCCCGGAGGTCTATTGCCAAACTGGCTGATCAACAAACTTTCAAAAGAAAGTGCATGGGCGACATTTAGTAACTTAAGAAAAGAGTTACCTGAATATCAGCAATACTCTCATCCTCAAATAGATGAGTAAGCGTCGTTCTTCCCACTCGCTTTTTAATACGGTACATAATAACAAAAGGCGGCATTGCGCCGCCTTTTTCTACGCAACGTGTTACTGCTGTGCAACCGTTACAGATTTAGTTGCACCACGGTAATCAAACTCAAAACCAATACCTTGGTCTGTCACGTCCATCGTCATACCACCAACAAGCTCGCCTTGTAAGCTTTTGACAACATCATCCGGAACCGGCTCCCCAGTGATTGACGACGCACTCTCTAACACTTCCAAAATACGCTCTGAATCAAAATCAAAGCTGAACAAGCCATTTGGAGAAAGTGATTGCGCCATCACTTCTTTGCTTGCTTCCGCAGCACTATCACCACTGTAAAGGGTGAAATGGTTTTCGTTTAGACGAGCAAACACGTCCACCTTCATGCCAGTATGCATTTCTAATAGCTCACTGACATTAACAGGTTGGTTATCCGGTTGAATTTGCAATTGAGCAAGTTCAGGAACGAACATTTGCGCAGTTTGAATAAGCATCATTGGATCATTGGCAGAAAGAGACAACATACCATCTAGCTGGCTAAATACTTCACCATGCTGAGCATTAGTATCTACTTTGATATCAAACATTTGCAGGCTTAACCCTTTAAGGCCATTAACCATGCCTGACCCCATGCTTACAGCGGCTGCTGGATTCTGGCCGCCCATCTCTTGCTGCATTTGTGTCAATAAAGAGCATTGGTATTGAGGCTGAGTCAAGTCAGCCCAAATCTGACCAATCGATGGCGCTAGCGTATTAATGTCTAAACCAAGCGCCATACTAAAGAAACTCTTATCACTTTTAGACTCTGCCAATACACCACGAATCGACTTGAGCGCATCTAGAATCACTTTATTGTTGGACTCAACAACAAAAGAACCTTTAATGAACGCCTGATCGCCTTTCATCTTGTATTCTGCAAACGCGACGGACTGAGGCCAGTTTTCTGCAACTTGAGTGAGCTCAGTATGGCAGGCTGGTGAACGCATTTCCTCAATAGTTGGTTCAGGATCTATTGCATCCAACGTGCTGATTTGACGAGCAAACATATTGCCATCTTTCGTCGTCAAACCTTTAATCACTTCGCGATGATCAAAGTAACCAAAAGAGTTGTTGTTTTCACCGTATTTGGCTTGCAACGCCTCAAGGCGTCCACTGTCAGCAATATTTTGACTTGGTGCTTCAAGCCCTAATGCCATTTTAATCGGGTTTTGAACGCCCAGTTGCGGAACATCAACCGTTAACGTAAGCACGTTATCAACCACGGCTACAACCAAGCCAATACCGTCCTGCGGGTCAATTGAATCAGTCATCTCGTAACGACGATACTCGACGTCACCAAGCTTAACCAACTCATGCTTAGCGCCGCTCATCTGCTCTTCATGATCCAGTGTTTTCCATAACGCGGCAGGGTCTTCAATATCCACTTTGTACACCGGTACCATACCAATTGTGTACAACACAGGATTAATGTTTTCCCCGGTGCCCAAATAAGCTTTTAATGTTTCTGGCGACGCAGCACTCTCTAGGTACCCATCGAATAAGTTAACTGCAAACTGCTGTTGTGGAGACAGTGGTTCATCGGCAAAAAGTTCTGCAATCGAGCCTTGATTCGCCGTACCGAATGCGTTCATGTATTTATAATGGTTAAAAGGTTCTGTCTGATACGTCACCATAAGTGAATCTGCAGGAACTTGCGTTAACAGTGAGCCTGCATCACTCGCGGTAGTATTGTTTTGGTACAGGTAGCCAGCGCCCCCTGCTGCTGCGACCACTGCTGTAGCCAATAGTAGTTTTTTCACGACCAACTCCGTTGTCATAGTTATGTGTTCCTAAACGAAATGTAACGCTTAGGTTTAAAGCCAATGAATAGTGCTTTATATCAACCGCTATCATAAACAAGTTATCGATGTAATGAATGTCGGTTTGATAAATTATCCAACATTTATAAGGCAAACCGTGAAGTAAGTTGAATTGCGTGCGGATGCTATTGGCAATATTCACAATCCAATTTCTCGGATAACCGCCTTAAAAATCATAATATTCAGTTAAATGAAGCGATTTGGAGTAATTACGACCAAAATCAGCAGAATATTAAATCTTTATTGAGTCTTTTATCTAATATCTGAAAACGCCTCACGACCTGACACTTCTTTCCAATTTGCCTCTGGCGGTCCCTACTCGTTTTCCTTACATTCCTACTAACTCAGTGACGAGACGTATACCAAATACGAGCAATAGAAGACGATGAAAGACCAGTTGACGATCTCTATATCAACTATCAATGGCTCAAGACATTGGTACTTCAGTAAAAGGATGCAACGCAACATAAAAACGTTTTTCGTTTTTTTTGTTGTTGCTCTGGCCGCGACCGTAATCTTAATTCATCACTTGTACACTCGCGTTGATAATGCAGCGTTAAAACAAGCTGAATTGACAGAGCATTCACGCACCATGGGTGAAGAGCTCAGCACACTGAAAACACTTAAATCAGAGCTAGAAAATGACCTTTCAGAACGGGAAGAACGGGTACAACTTGTTTCGGAACGTTTGGGTGAATTAGAGAAAGTGCTTGGGGTTGGAGAACATACCTCGACAAATAACTTGGATGCTAGGCTCGATGCAGCAGCGATAACCTCAAACGTTCGCATGGTGTTATTAAACCAAATACCAAGTGGCTCTCCAGTCGGCAACGTACGACTATCTTCCGGATTCGGTAAGCGTATCCATCCGGTGACAAAAGTTGCCAAGATGCATCGTGGGCTCGATTTTGCCGTAAATATCGGCACCAAAATTTATGCCCCTGCCGATGGGGTAGTGGAAGTCACCCGCCGCAGTAATAAAGGCTCTGGTAACTTCCTCAGGCTACAACATTCTTTCGGTTTTTCGAGTTCTTATTCGCACTTGAAAGCGTTCAAAGTAAAAAGTGGTCAGTTCGTCAAAAAAGGGCAGCTGATTGCAATTTCCGGCAACAGTGGGCTCTCTTCTGGCCCTCACCTGCATTACGAGGTGCGATTTGTTGGGCGAGCACTGAATCCGAAACCATTTGTCGATTGGAGCCTTAATGATTTCGAAGACATTTTTACTAAGGAGCGAAGAATACGATGGGAATCTTTAATCAAAACAGTGGAACAACGAGTAGCTCAGCAGCTTCAACTCTCATCGCCAAAGGCTGTTCTCTTAGCGGAGAACTCAAAGTAGAAAACGATGTCCAGATTGATGGCATCGTCGATGGTCAAATTAACGTGGAAGGCACTCTCGTTGTCGCAGAAAGCGGGCGAGTAAACGGTGAAATTTACGCTAAACAGCTGATCATTAACGGCATGATGGACGGAAACTGTCACGCAGAACACATTCAAGTGCTTGCCAAGGGACGCGTAAGCGGTAGGATCTGGAGCAATAACCTCAGCATTGAACCTGGTGGCAAATTCTTTGGTGAAGCAGCCGAATTACCTGAAAAGGAAGTGGTAACGTTAAAGGGTAAGGCTCAAGACAGTGCGATCACAAAAGAAAACAACACCAACAATGAAAAGCGACTTTCGCGTAAATCAGCATAAAAGCTTTGATTAAAGTGCTTAAAAAAGACGGCTTTCACGCCGTCTTTTTATTACTATTGCCACGATTTTCGTCAGAAACTACGTGATTATTCGGCCGGATTTAAAACCATCACCGAGCGTTTTGCTTGTGGGCCAAAAGCTGATTTTGCATGCGCTTTCACTTCATCTAACGTCACACTTTTAGCCACTTTCTCAACGTCAAGTAACACATCGACGCCGTAATCATGCACCAAATAACGAGTATATGCCCATGATCTCTGTGCTGGGTTATCATCCAATCCTTGCATCGCGACTGCCAGTTGTTTCGCGGCCGTATCCACTTCTTCTTGGGTAATATTTGACGCTAAATCATCAAACACTTTGCCCAGTTTACTCTCTAAAAGAGCCACGTCTTCGGGCTCGACTTGAGACTCCAAGAGCCAATCAGAGATGGGTTCGCGATCTTGTGTCATGGTGTAAATGCTCGGGCTGTAATCAAGGCTAGACTCTTCTCGCACAATATCCAAAACACGCGCATTACTAATACGTTGCAAAATATCTTCGATAACCGTGTCTCTTGCCGTACGTTGGTAATCGCTCGTATTAGTCAAACGCATTACATACAACGATGAAGGTTCATGCCCATCCGCAACCACAGTTCGCTCCGGCACTTCCGGGTTAAACGCAACGCGATAATCAATCGAACGACTAGGTTTCATTTCGATAGAGGCCACATACTTACGCAAAAGTGGTGTAATTTCTTCCGGCTCTACGTTTGCAACAATAACCATCTTAAAACCATCATTGGTTTTGAAAAGTTGCTCATGCACCGCTAGTATCTGCTCGGAAGTCACTTGTTCAACATCATCACTGGACACTATACGATGACGACTCCCCGGCAAATAAGAATTGCCGTTTGCTTTTTGAATCAGTTTTCCCATCGGTGATTCAAAAAAAGCGCCGCTCTGCTGTTTAAACTCTTGCTTCGCTGCCGCCATCTGGTGCTCGTCGACTTTAATCTCCGTCGCTAGGTTGTATAGTCCATTCAAAGCATCGGTTAGGTGCGTATTTGGCGCCGTAATTTGCGCTCCGTGACTGGTCGCATCAAGCATCGCGCCAAGCGCAATGTTGTTTTTGCGTAAGTAGCTATCTAGCTCTGAACCAGAAAATGCCCCTAACCCACTGCGTATTGCCGTTGTTGCTGCGATTTCATAAGCGGCATACAACGTCGGATCAACAGCGGCTTTACCACCTTGGCTCGCATAGTAAATATACGCTCGACCACCCGCTTTAGTATCTTTTTGGAACCACACTTCGACACCGTTTGATAGCGTATAGACTTGAAAACCACCCGCTTCCTGACGCATGCTCGTGATGCTGCCTTCCTGGGTAGGCTTTAAGAATCCATCCACTTTGTCATACATCTCTAACGGTTTTTCGCCAGTTTGAAGATAGGCACTGTTTAGAGCGGCAAATACACCATTGAACTGTTCTGACGTTTCGCTTTTCCCCAAACCAATAAAAAAGCTTGGCTGCTGAGATAACAAGGCATCCAATTGTGTGTTAATGCTCTCTAAATTCTCGTTGTTGATGAATTCTGCCAAACTCTGGGCATAATTCTCTTTTGATTGGCTGACACTGTCTTGTCCAATTTGAAAAACACGTGCTTCTGCGTAACTGTTTGGCTTACGCTGACTCCAATCTGAATCAATATTTGCAAGTTCACCTTGCCAATTTGACATAACGCTATCTAACTCGGATTGAGTCGCACCATAATCTCTCAACGACGCCAAGGTACGAATGAAAGTCTGGTGCATTTGTTCGCGGCGATCTGGTGCAAACGAAATCCCTGCCGACATCATACGCTGATAGTTAGAGTAATAGGGCTCTGCATAAGCGTATTGAAAAGGTTCAGCGGCATCACTGAGTACACGGATCAAACGCTGTTGAATGAGTTGTGTTGCGACTTCATCACGCCACACTTCATGTTGTTGCTCAATCGTCGTACCGCCACTTAGACCACGCTCAATCACTAAATGAAGACTTGGTGATTCCATCGTGTTACTTGGCAAGATTCTGTTTTCGTTGTTCACTCGAATATCACGGCGCTTCTCTATTACCGTATCCGAGGTACTTTCCCAGTTCGAGAACTTGCTTTTGATAATCTTGGACAGTGAATCTATGTCGATATTACCGGTCACAATCAACTCGGCATTTTGTGGCTGGTACCACTTGTCGTAAAACGCCTTTAACTTACTCGAGGAAGCGTTTTGAATCGCTTCGCGAGTACCAATTGGGTCATGCTCACCATACATAGTGCCTTCAATCGAGGCTTGGTAAGCATGCATAGAAAAGGACTTATCATCCGGATTAGCACGTCGCCATTCACCGAGAATCACCCCTTTTTCTTTCTCTACTTGCTCAGGAGCAAACTCAAGCCCGTTACCGATATCTCTCATCCACTTCAGGGCATCTTCTAGCTTCGTATTATTCGCAAGGTCAAGTTGGTAAGACGTTTGCTGATAACTGGTAAAAGCGTTGATATCAGCGCCAAAGCTACCACCAGATTGCTCGAAAAGTTTGACAACGTCGTTACCGGTAAAATGCTCACTACCATTAAACGCCATATGCTCAACAAAGTGAGCGTAACCCTTTTGAGAGGATGTTTCTTGGAATGAGCCGATATTCATCACCAAACGGACCGAGACTTCTTGGTCTTCTGTTGGATAAAGATGGTATTTCATACCGTTCGATAACTGGTCCACGTGCCAGTTGGCGTCAGGTTGAATCGGCGTCGACTGTTGTATCAGAGCACACCCTGACACTAATAACGCGGGGACTAACAATATACTGCGCATAACGATTGCCCATAACAATGATTAAGCTAATCAATATATATCCGGTGCTATAACCTTCACATTTTTAATGGATTATCAAATACGCAAATGTGATAAAGATCACCATTTATTGAAATGAATTCTCATTTACAAAAATCGACAAATCCTTACTTTACAAATACATAAATAATATCGTCCCAAATCCTTTTGCTTATTTGATGTAAAACTCAAATTCGCGACATGGAGTCAGTATTTATTTTGAGCAATAAAATATAATTATTGAACAGATTCGAATCTGACTTTCTGCTGCATATTCAACAGCGCAGAGAGCACTGATGAGAATAAAAACACAACAACTATTATTCAAAGATCTATTATTCGCTTTATGTTCAAAAATCTATCATTAAAAAACAAACTGGCAATCTCTGCCAGTGCCGCCATCATTCTAGGGGGAGTGCTGGTAGAGGGGCTGTCTTTTCGAGATTCATTAAATAGGCTCGATGTCGAAGTCGCACAGCGACTAGAAAGCACTAGCGCATCTTACAATCAATACGTAAAGGACTGGCTACTCTCTAAAGAGCGCGCACTGACTTCACTCTCTTCTGATTCAGAGAAACGTTCTCTGGTTACACATTTGAAACAAGTCCGAGACTCTGGCGCGTTCGATAACGTTTTCCTCGCTTACCCGGACGGGTCACAAGACAACGCTAATGGGGTGGTTTTGCCACCAGGTAATAACGATCCTCGCAAGTGGGGCTGGTACACCAACGCCATTGCCAATCCATCGAAAGTCTTTATGGATAATCCGACCGTTGCTGCTGCAACTGGTGCGAATGTGGTGTCGCTCGGTAAAGCCCTGCAATTGCATGGTCAAACCGTCGTTCTGGGTGCTGACGTAGAGATCGGTGATATCCTGAACAGCCTCAACCAAGTGATCCTACCGGGTGAAGGTTATATGTTTATTGCCAATGAACAGGGCAATATTTTCACTCATAACAACGGTAAACTGCTGAATCAACCGGTTAGCAAGCTAGGCCTCAACAACAACGACATTACGTCAGCCGCACGTTCAGGTACAGAACGTCGCGTCTCTATTAACGGCATCGAATATGTGATTTACGCGCGCCACATAGAGGGTACCAAACTCACAACGGTCACAGTGTTAGATCAAAACTCGTTGGTTGCCCCACTTTACGATGCAGTTTGGGATCAAATCATCGCAACCACTATCGTCGTCGTTATCTGTGTGGCTTTGTTTAACCTGCTATGTAACATCTTGTTCCGTCCGCTCTACAATGTTTCGAATGCGCTTGCGCAAATCGCCAACGGTAGCGGCGATCTGACTCAACGCATCAAAGTAGAAAACCGTGACGAAGTTGGTGAACTGGCTGAAAACTTCAACCAGTTTGTTGAAAGTTTACAGCAGCTTATTGGTCATATTCGTCACCAAGCGGAAGAACTGAGCCAACAATCGGAGCTGAGCACGAATCGCGCGAATCAATCGGTTTCCGATCTGAACCATCAGCAACAAGAAATCACTATGGTGGCGACCGCTGTGACTGAAATGGCATCAGCAACGCAAGAGATTGCAGCACATGCAGAGCAGACGGCTAAAGCCGCTCAAGACTCTTCAGCGAGCACACAAAATGGTCATGAGTTAGTGGTCAACTCCAAGTCATCCATCAACAATTTGTCTTCTGAAGTCAACCAAGCGAGCGTTGTCATCGGCGAGCTCAACCAGCACGCGCAAGACATCTCAACCGTACTATCAACGATTCGAGACATCGCAGAACAAACCAACTTACTGGCTCTGAATGCGGCGATTGAAGCGGCGCGTGCAGGTGAACAAGGTCGCGGTTTTGCCGTTGTTGCAGACGAGGTTCGCGTGCTATCACAACGCACACACACCTCAACCGAAGAGATTCGCTCGACGATCGAGACCTTGCAGCAAACCACACAACGCGCTGTGACCATCATGGATACAAGCTCTCAGCTCGCGCAAGGTTCGGTGGAAGATGCAGATCGCGCAGCACTGGCTCTGGATGAAATCAACGCGGCCGTTGCGCTGATCAGCGATATGGCAACGCAAATCGCGACCGCCGCCGAAGAGCAAACGCACGTAACCAATGAAATCACGCAAAATGTCACGTCCATTAAAGATGTGACCGATCACTTGGTAGTTGGTGCCGAAGAATCGATGAATCAATCTGCTGAGCTGAAATCGCAAGCTGAGGATCTCAACTCGAAAGTGGCGACGTTTAAACTGGCTTAAACGCCACATTAAGGACGCTCTTAAAAACAACAAACCCCGCTAGCAACTTTGTTACTAGCGGGGTTTGTTTTTATGGATCGACGTTTTTATTGCAGATAGCTTTCCAAAGACGTAAACCTACACCGCCACACACATCGGCGTGCCTGAGATTGGGTCATTAAATACTCTCGCTTGTATATCAAACACCGATGACAACATGCCTTCTGTCATTACCTCTTGCGGTGTTCCCTGCGTGACTAACTGACCTTTTTCCAACACCACCAAATGATCGCAGTAACGGCACGCTTGGTTTAGATCGTGCAGCACTACGACCACTGTTTTGCCTTTGTCGTTCATCTGCCTCATGAGTTTCATCAGCTCAACTTGGTGAGAGAGATCCAAGTAAGTGGTTGGCTCATCAAGCATCACTACGTCGGTATCTTGCGCCATTACCATCGCAATCCACGCTCTTTGCCTTTGACCGCCAGACAACGATTCAACTGGCTTGTCAGCAAACTCAATCACGCCAGTATCTTGCATTGCTTGCTCGACCAAGGCTTTGTCTTGTTGACTTAACCTGCCCCAATGAGAGAGATAAGGCGAGCGGCCATATTCGACCAGTTTTCTGACGGTAATACCTTCAGGACTGACAAGAATCTGCGGCAGCAAAGACAACGAACGCGCCAAGCGTTTATCACCGTAGCTGCTTAGTGGTTTGTCGTCATACAACACTTGGCCAGAAGCGGGTTTATTGATGCGTACCAAGGTTTTTAATAGTGTCGATTTACCGCAACCATTTGGACCAACTAGTGCGGTAATTTTACCTTGAGGAATCGACAAAGAGAGATCTGGAATGATGGTCTGTTTGCCGTACGCGACGGATAAGTTCTGCGTTCGTAACATGCTTACCAACCTCTATAACGATACAAAAGAAAAATGAAATATGGTGCGCCAATAACAGATGTCAGCACTCCCGCTGGTAGCTCAATTGGCGGCTGTAAGCCTCTCGCTAAACCATCGGCGCAAATCACCAACAAAGCGCCAAGGGTTGCAGCGGCTGGAGTCAACAACTTGTGGTTGTGGCCAAACAGCAAACGCGCAAGATGCGGCGCAAGCAGGCCAACAAAGCTGATCGTGCCTGCCACAGACACACTGATACTCGCCAATAGCACGGCAGCAATCAACGCAATAATTTGGATCTGTCTTGGTTTCGTGCCAAGTGTAGTGGCGCTTTCTTCTCCCAGTCCCATCACATCTAGCCGCCAAGCCAGCCAAAACGCCAATGGTAGTAGCAGCAATAAAGCACTCCAAATAAACGGCACTTGTTGCCAGTTTCGTCCCCACAAACTGCCGGTTAGCCATACCATCGCCGTGTTGATTTCGATAGGGTGCACAATCAGAAGAAAATCGATACCGCTGGCTAAAAATGCGCTGACAGCAACACCAATCAGCGCCAAACGTGCTGGTGTTGGTTTCGACCAGTAAGCCAGCACAGCAATAAAGCCAGCAGCAAGCAAGCCTCCCGCCATGGCGACCATCGGCAACATTGCCACTGGCGCATTCGGATACAGCACCAAACAAGCGGTAGCCGCCAGTCCTGCTCCGGCGCTTATCCCCATTAAATCTGGTGAGGCAAGTGGATTACGGATGACGCCTTGAACTAAAACGCCTGACAGCCCCAACCCAGCGCCCACGCCAATGGCGAGCAACATTCTCGGTAATCGATATTGGTGAATCACAAAGTCCGATTCAGAGAAAGAAAACAGTAATGCAAAAACCTGTTGAGCCGACATGTTCGCCGCGCCAACAAACAGCGTGAGAGAAGACGCAATCAGCAACAATCCAACTAATGCAAACAGTTTGGTTTGATTCATCATGATGATTTCCTCATTGCAATCGCGATAAAGCAAGGTGTGCCCAACAGCGCGGTAATCACGCCCACTGGCGTTTCAGCCGGAAAGGCAATCGCTCGTGATAAAGCATCTGACCACGTCACCAATGCCGCGCCACACAAGGCGGAAACCGGAATGAGAATGTGATAGTTGTGACCAACAATCGGGCGTACCAAGTGCGGCACTAACAACCCGACAAAGCCAATTGGCCCAGCAATCGCTACGCTAGTTCCTGCCAACAGCACAACCGCTAAACCACTGATAAATCGAGTAAGACGAATGTTACCACCTAGCCCAACAGCAACTTCGTCCCCCAACGCGAGTAAATTTAAGTTTCGCGCTAAGCCCATGGCGAGCACCAAACCTAAAGTCGCAAAAGGCCACAGTTGCTGCAACTGCTCAGAATCTACCGCAGAGAGTGAACCCGTTAACCAATGCAACACGCTGTAAGCCATGTCATCCGCCAAAATTACCGACGCACGAGTTAACCCTATCAGCAGTGCACTGATGGCAATGCCCGCTAGCACTAAACGCAATGGGTGAGAACGCGCGGAGAAAAAACCACCCAACAACATGACCGCACCACCACTTAGTAGCGCGCCGAGTACTGCGTTGATGATTGGGTTCAATTGACTAAAGAATGGTACGCCGATGGACGCCAAGGCCATAAAACAAGCCGCACCAGCATTAATGCCGAGAATGGATGGCGACGCCAAAGGGTTACGAGTTAATCCTTGCATCAGCACTCCGGATACCGCAAGCGAAGCGCCAATTAATAACCCAGCATAGGCACGAGGCGCACGCAGCGTCGCGAGGATTTGATGCAGCATATTGCCCTCATCAAACGCAAACCAATAGCTTGTCAGATCATTAACGCTCAAAGAAAAGTTGGACCAGCCAATCATTGAGGCTGCATAGCCTGAGAGCGTACACAACGCCATAGCACAGACAAACAAGCTCGCTTTCCAATGCGATTTGCTAACCGAAGACGCGCTTTCCGAGCTTATCGCCGAACTCATGAGCGCTCCAATAACGCTTCAAGATTGCGGGCAATTTCTTCCGCAGCCAACATGCCGCGATTTAACGACCACAGTTCAGGAGATACCTCAACAAGTTGCTGTTTTTTCGCAGCGGTTAGCAGCTTAAATAATGGGTTTTTGCGCCACTCATCCACAATATTTGGTTGAGAGTAAAGTCCAACTAGTAACCAATCAGGGTTGGTTTTTAGTAAAAGTTCGAAACTGGTTGGGATATACGCTTTTTGCTCAGATGGAGCCAGCGGGCTTTGGATGCCCAGCGTACTCAAAACGCCCCCAGCGTAAGAAACCGGGCTATGCAGCCACATCCCTTTGTCAGAAACCACACCAAACTGAATGGTTTCTTGTGTCGCAAAATGCTGTTTGAACTCCGCCATTGTCTGTTTGTGCTGCTCAATTCGTTGTGTCATTTTCGCTTGTTTGCCAATTGCCACGCCGATTTTGTGTGCGGATTCAAGATTTTCTTGATATGTCTCACCACGGCTTTTTAACAGCAAAGTTGGCGCAATTCGCTGCAAATCTTGATAAATCGCACGATGACGTTCTGCATCAGCAATGATCAAATCCGGCTTGAGCACCGCAATCGCCTCTAAACTCGGTTGCGAGCGCATGCCGACCGATTGCCAAGGCTCAACCTTGGCACGAACAGCAGAAATGACTCGTGTGGCATCGTTGTCATCGGCGACGCCTACCGGTGAGACATCGACTGCCGCTAATGCATCGACAAACGAAAATTCTAAAACCACAATACGTTGAGGTATCGCTTCTAGCTCAAAAGTGCCTTGCTCATCTTGCACGCTGCGCACCTGAGAAAATGCGCTAAATGACATCAAAGCTGAGCTCAGTAGCATCAGCAAAACGGTTGAAAAGTGTTTGATCGTAAATTGTTTTTTATTTTTCATCTTGCTTTTTCCAGTGCTAAGAGTTTTCCAGTACCTAAGATCGGCAAAGTCGCCAAGGTAAATTGGCGACTTTTCTTTTCAAACTCGGTGAACGAAACGCTTAAAACTGATAGTTCAGATCCAGTGTATAAGAGCGTCCCGGAGCTGGGTACCGACCAACTGGGCTGGTATCAATCCCGCGGAAGTAATACTCCTCGTCAAACAAGTTGTTCACCGCAACATTCATGCGTAACTTGCCTTTGTCGTCTTTGTATAAATCCGTCCCCAAGTTGAAGTTCCACACCATGTAAGATGGTACTTTACCCGTTGCGCCTGTTGCATCTTCGGCACTGGTGTTGGCGTTATCGGTATACGAATCACTGAAGTAGAAGCCCGATAGCGTGGTGTCCATGCCGTAAAATGCGTAAGTTGCATCCCAACCAAGCTGATGCTTAGAGGTGTAAGGCAGTTGATTACCTTTATTCGCGCCTTCTTCTTCAAGCGTAGCGTCTAGATAATTGTAGCTTGCGCCTAAACTCAGTGCAGGTAGAACTTCAGGCACATAACGAGCAGAAAGCTCTATGCCTTGGTGAAGTGTTTTTCCGATGTTATCGAAAGTCTGCGTTGAGCTTTGCCATTGCAATTGATCTTCAAAGTCGATGCGATAAAGTGCAGCGTTAAAGCTGGTCGCATCTTGGGTGTAACGCGCGCCGACTTCGTAGTTCCAAGCCAGTTCGCTACCTTCTTCACCCAAGCCTCGGATGTAGGCAATTTGTGGCGCACGAAGTGATTTTTGCGCGTTCGCATACGTCACCCACTGATCAGTTAAGTTGTATGCCACCGTCAAACCTGGCAACCATTCCGTCACGGTGTTGTCTGCTGTTTGTTTTTTACCACGATCGGTAAACGTCATTCGAACCGACTCAACACGCAACCCAGGCGTTACCTTCAATGTATCATTGAACAAACCAATTTCGTTGCTAACGTATCCAGCAAACGCGTCCGTATCTAAATGCCAATCACGCGGAACGCTGGTTGCACCACCGGCGATTGGAGTCTGAGTGAGTTTGTAGTCGATGTCTTCGTTAACATAACGGGTACCCACGATCCAGTTTTGAGTAACGGATTTACCTTCGCCAAAGTACATCGCCATTTTTGGCTCTATACCATACACGGTAAATTCACGTGGAGAGGTACGAACGTCCGTCGCTGGCAGAGCCGGATCCGCCCAATGGCCACCCGCGCTGTTAAAGCCCCACTTGAAAAGACGCTCTGACTTATGGCCAAACGTTAGCACTTCTAGCTCAGCACTGTCGGCAAATGGCAAATCGTGGATGTACTTAACACTCCAGCGCGTCGACTTACCTTCATAATCATCGTAAGGACGTTTCGATTGGTGACGATCTTGCTCGTAATCTTGTGGCGAAAGTGCGCCCGGCATTTGCGTTTCAGCATCGTAACGTTGCAGGAATGCTTGAATCTCTTGAGTGTCACTCAGTAGCCACTGTGCTTTGGCTTGGAAGTTCTTCACGTCCGTATCGGAATTTTCACGGAAGCTTTCACCTTTTAGGAAGTTACCTTCCAACTGTAGTGCAAATGTGTCGCTTAACCAGCCGCCCGTGCGTAGGTAAAAATCATTCAGCGGCGCATCACCGCCATCAAACACGGTAAGGCGGTTACTGATTTCAGTTTGCCACGTGTGTGGAATCGGTTTGGTCACTAAGTTGATCACACCACCGACGTTGTTTGGGCCGTACTGTACTGCAGCACCACCGCGTACAATGTCAATACGATCAAGCATCGACAGTGTTGCTGGGAAGATAGACTGACCAGTGTGACCATATGGCGCAAGTGTTAGCGGTACACCATCCATCAAGAACTGAGCATGACCACTACGGCTTGCTTTCAAACCACGTACGGAAATGTTAGGCAATACGCCCGTTCCGCTTTCATCCTGAACTTTAATACCCGGCACGCGCTGTAGCGCGTTATCAATCGAGCCTGCGGCGGTTTTCTCGATTTGATCGCGGGTAATGACGGTACGAGCACCTGGGTACTCTTTGACGTCTTCAATTTCAGATTTACCAATCACGCTACCAGTGACAACGACGGTTTCCATCGCGGTAGTTTGTTCTTTTTTAGCAGGAGCGGCAACCGCGCTCATGGATGTGGCAGAAGCGATTGCAATCGCAAGCACACTGTAAGTGGTAGACAAACCAGCACGTACACGCACTTTACCATCCAAATTCTGGTAAGACATTAAGATCTCCTTTGCGAGAAATTGAGCCTCGGGCAGAATATATCCCGTAGGCTCTCGGGGCTAAACATCCTCAATATGAGGCAAAAATCGGCTAACAGGCGCTAACTACGCACAAAAAGCCTAGAACTGATATCCGTAGCTGAGCATGAACTCGGCTGGTGCGCCATAGCCAATCTGGTTTAAGCCAGACGTGCCGTTTGTTGCGCCAAGAATGTATTTCTCATCCAAAATGTTGTAAGCGTTCGCTTGGATTTTGTGACGACCAGTGGTGTACGCCGCCATCAAATCCACCGTTGTGTAATCGCCAAGTGCGACGGCTTCGTCGTTACCTGCGTAACGGTCGCCCACGTACTTCACACCACCGCCTAAACGCCAGTTGTCATCCAATTGGTAAGTGCTCCAAAGAGAGAACAAGTGGTCTGATACATCGTTAGGCTTTTTGCCTGTGGCTTTGTCTTCCGCATCTAAGTAGCTGTAACCCACAGAGATGTCCCACTGTTTGGTGATTTGACCGCGAGCCTCTAATTCAATACCTTGGTGACGCACTTCAATTTTATCGATCACATCGCCGTCCACGTTAGTTTGTGGTTGCTCTTGATCAATCTGGAACAGTGCCGCATTCAACATTAATGCGTTATCCAAAAGGTACGCTTTCGCACCCACCTCTTTTAAGTCGGTGTGGAAGAATTCCGCCAATTTTGGATTGATGTAGATACCAGCGTACGGTAACTGCCAAGAGCGCGCTAAACTGGCGTATACGGATGTGTCGGAATTGATGCGGTATACCAAACCAGCACGGTAGCTGACTTTGTCATCATCCAATTTTTCCTTATCTGAGCCCGCTTTTTGTTGTTCGAGTTCCATCGAGTCGTAACGCACGTTACCGATCAAAGAAAGGTCACCCCACGTATAGACGTCTTGCACATACAAACCTGTCGTGGTGGTGGTATTGTCACGAAATGGCTTAAAGCCCGGATCAGGCGTTGGACCAACGACTGGGTCGTAGATATTTTGCGGAGGAAGCGTTTTGTCACTTGCCAACGTTAGGTCGATATCGATCTGGTTGAAATCTGCACCCACCATCAATTGATTGTCCCTGGTTTCCCAAACCAACTCAGATTGTAAAGTGGTCGTAGTACGTGGATCGTAACCAAAGTTGTTAACGGTTTGAGACACTTCATTACCCGTCACTTTGCCCTGACGCGTGCCTTTTTGCTCAAGTTCGATATGGTTGAACGCCGCTCGGTTGTTCCATACCCATTGATCATTCAGACGCCATTCGTAATCCACCGCAATACGGAGACTGTCTGACTCCTGATAGTCGTTTGTGCCGCCAAAGTAAGTGCTTACTGGCAAATCAACTGGCTTGCCATTTTTTGATGGCACACCACGATACGGCACTAGTTCTTGATGGGCGTATTCCACGTCAATATCAATGGTGTGACCTTCCGCTGGTAACACACGAATGGTCGGTGCAATGAAGAAATCGTTTGAATCAACATGATCAACGTACGAGTCGGCTTGACGGTATTCCAAGTTAATACGCCCGTTGACCTTATCTGTAAACGCCATTGAGCTGTCGACCTGACCAACATACTGGTTGTTGCTGCCTACACTACCGTTTACGTGAGTAAAATTCTCACCGTTAGCGCGTTTCGTCACCAAGTTGATGATGCCCCCAGCCGAACCACGGCCATACAAAGCACCCGCAGGGCCTTTCACAATTTCAACGCGTTCAACGTTCGCTAAGCTGCGGTAAGACTGCAACGTACCGTCATCTCGCAAGCCATCACGGTACATATCGTTGAGTGAATCAAAACCACGTATCATGAACTGATCGCGGCTGCCTTCGCCCAAGGTGTTATTGACCCCGGCTACCCCATCTAGCGCATCCACTAAGCGCACCGCGCCTCGGTCTTGCATTTCTGTTTTCGTTACTACGGATACCGCTTGTGGCACATCAAGCCATTCCACATCGGTTTTGGTGCCTGATTGAGGCATGTGTTCAGCATAACCTTCGTACTGATGCCCGAAGACTTGAATCGTTTCAGTTGCTGATGAGGTTGAGTTCGTCTCTTCTGAAGCCACTGCGCTTGGTGCTACTAGTGAAGAACCAATCGCGACCGCCAAGGGGGTCAGGGTCAATAATTTATTCATTCCATAATTCCGTTTAGTTGTTATAAAGCCAACGGATGGAAATAAGAACAAATATTATTTCTATTTGCAATATTAATTTTATGCTCTATATTTATTTACCCTAAAAACACAACTAACAACAAAAAAAACCAAACATCATAACAATAAATACTAAAACTTCTGCCCTCCGTCTCGCGAGAGGCACATTGGAAGACGACCGTGAGCGACTTTATCAACGTTAGAAGAAAATGTTAGAAAATTAGGAAAGCTCATGAAATCTACGATGATTATCGTAAGTCATGTCGTTAACGATGCAGTCACTCACGGCTTCGTGCCTGCAGCTAAAGCGATGGACCTTCACGTCGTTCTTATCACCGACCATAAGCTCAGCCATTTAGAGCTGGCGAGTCGTGATAGTCACTTTAATCCGGATACCATTCTAGAATGTGATGTCTTCAACCCATTAGAACTCATCGAAACCATCACGGAGCATGAATTAAAGCCAGACGCTATTTTTAGCAATAGTGATCACTTACAAACTTCCACCGCCATCTGCGCGCAATTTTTTGGCCTCCCATCCAAAGATTGGTCTGTCACGTTAAAGGCCAAAAACAAACACTTAACTCGACAAGTGTTAAATGAAAAAGCCCTACCCAACACACAAAGCTGTTTGCTGCACCGCCATTCGAATGCGGCATTAGGCATGGCCTTCCCTGTCGTAGCAAAACCCAAAGAAGGCGTGGCAAGTTTAGATGTACAGCGCTGTGACTCCCAAAGCGAGCTCGATGCTTACTGCGAGGCGTTTTGGCAAAAGCACCCAAACGCCGCCATTCTGGTGGAGCAGTTTCTTCAAGGACCGTTGGTTACGCTCGAAACTTTAGGAGACGGTAACCAACTTATCGCCGTGGGCGGTTTTGATGTGTCGCTCTCTGAGCCGCCTTACTTTATCGAAACCGCCGCAGACTGGAACGGACCAAACGGCATTGCTCACCGAGAAGCTTGCTTGGCTCAACTGAAAGCGTTCGGCGTTGGTTTTGGAGTTTGCCACAGCGAATTTATCATCACGGAAAACGGCCCGGTTCTGGTGGAAATTAACTACCGCAGTATTGGAGATGGCCGCGAATTCTTGCTCAACAATCTCGCTCACTTCGGCTGGTTTAGCACGATTTTGGGTCTGCATCTGGGTCGAAGATTGGACGGCGATTACCAAATTCATGGGTCAGCGCACGTGCACTACGTAGTTGCGGGACACAGTGGTGTGATTGACGGAGGTTCGACGTCGTTCATCCAACACGATGACGATATCATCACCCAGCAACAGGTACTAAAAACCGCTGGAGAACACTTCCAACAGAGTTATTCCAATAAGGATTATCTCGCCCGAATTTCGATTGTCTCACCATCAGGGCGAAACCTCGACCAAGCGCTGCAGAACGCGCTTAGCAATTTCGATCTCGCTCCGACTCGTGAGGTGGCAGCATGAATGACAACGCTTTGTATCTAACGCAACGATTGATCGACACTTGCTTGCGCGAAGACATGTTTGGCATTTTGTCGAAGGCCAAGTTCAGTAGAGACGCGCCAAAAGGGGTAATTGTTCCTCAAGACGAGCAAGTCTGGCTGATATTTGCCAACTCTGATTTCACGTTGTATTTACCTGTTGCGCCAACGTATTACATGCAGCACTGGCGCTACGGTCACGCCAATGACGAAACACCACCAGGTTGGTGGGTGGAGAAAAATGGCCAAGTCGAGCATCAACAGCATTACAAAGAGTGGATTGCGCTACTAACGGCACTGGCGCATGAGAGCTCTCACGAATTGTTGGCGGGGTATCTTCAAGAGCTGGAATGTGCAGAGAAACACAAAGCGCTGTGTGACCAAGCGTTTCATCATCACGCAGACCACATTTCTCAACCAATATCCAAGCTTGGCTCTTGGCATCAAAAACTGCTGCTTGCCGACCAGATCGCTTCTTACCTTGACCACCCGTACTATCCAACTGCGCGTGCGAAGTTTGGTCTGAGCGATGAAGACCTTGCTAAGTACGCGCCCGAGTTCGCACAAAGCTTTGCTCTGCATTGGATTGCGATTGAAAAATCACTGGTGACATTAACCAGCGAACAACCTGATTGCTGGCCGACGATGGAGCAAGTGGGGCTTCCTGCTGATTTTGCACTGAGCCACGTACTGTTCCCTGCGCATCCGCTCACCCTTCGCTCTTTAGAAGCCTTACCCGAAGGCATGATAGAAGCGCCGTTTACGTACCTAGACGTGACGCCAACGCTTTCCGTTCGTACTGTGGTAGTCAACGACGCGCCGCATATTCACATCAAAGTTCCGCTGATCATGCGATCGCTAGGCACGAAAAACATTCGCTTAATCAAGCCTTCAACACTGTATGACGGCCACTGGTTTGAACGCCTACTCAGCCACCTTGAACAAACGGACGCCGACTTAAACAGTCGCTTGTTCCATTGCAACGAAAAGCACGGTGGACACGTCGGCGAGGATAAAACCTTCGCGTACATCGTACGTGAGTACCCACTTACTCATTGCGAAGACAAAGCGTTAGTTCCGGTTGCAGCACTGGCTAGCCCAATGCCTGATGGTCGCTTGTTCTTAGAACATTTGGCGGAGCAGTACTATCAACAAGATACGCTGGCGTGGTTCAAAGATTACGTCGACCTATTATGCCAAGTACACCTTACCTTGTGGCTGCGTTATGGCATCGCATTGGAGTCCAACCAGCAAAACGCCATCGTTGCATTTGATCAACAGGGCAAAATGACGCTCGCGATGAAAGACAACGACGCAGCGCGAATTTGGCCAGAGCGCTTCCACTTTGCAACAGAGCATGCTGCCCAAAAACACGGCGCAGGAACAACTCCCGTGGATTGTGATGAACTGCTCGACCAACGCATCAAAGTCGACAATGAATTGGCGCTCGGTCAGATGTTTACCACCATCACATTACAACTGGATATTGCAGCGATTGTAGAAGCTATGGCAGCGAAGTGCATTGCCTCTTCAGCATCGCTTTACGCCATCGTGGCCAAAAGCATTGCAGAGCAACTCAACCGATTGGAAGGCGAAGGGTTAGAGACAAAACTGGCACGCGAGTTACTGCAAGAAGCACCTGATTTGTACGCCAAGTACTTGTTGAGCTCTGGCAGTTTGCTCTCGAAAGAAGCCTCCGGCGCGAGCGACATCAATAAGTTCTATGGTTTGTCGGCTCCGAACTTCTTGCTGCTTTCTAGCGAAGAAGCGCAACGCGCCTACTTAGAAGCCATCAAAAAAAGCGTACGTTAAACGATTATGACCAAACTCATCTACAGTGTGTTGTTGTGCCACTTTATCGCTGCGTTTGCCGCGTTAGGTATGCCGCTATTTCTACCCGTCGTGTTGCCAACGTTAGGCGCAAGCATTGATGCGGACTGGGCAGGGGTATTGTTTATCCTACCCACGTTTTGTACTGCGTTGGCGGCGCGATTTTGGGGCAACTTTGCCGATCGCTACGGTCGCCGCCGCTCACTCTTGCGTGCACAACTTGGCCTTGCAGCAGGGTTTGCGCTGTGCGGCTTGGCAGACAACCTCGCCATGTTTGTGTTTGGTCTTATTGTTCAAGGAACCTTTGGCGGCACCATGGCCGCCTCGAACAGCTACTTATCTAGTCAAATTAAAGAAGCCAAAACACTCGGCAAGTCACTCAATAAAACCCAACTATCTGCTCGCTTGGCGCTGATCGTTGCGCCCATTGGGCTCGGCTGGAGCTTGTCAGAGACCAACCCGCTCAACGCGTACCTTTGGTTATGCGTTTTGCCTTTAATTGCTATGGGCATCACGCTAACACTGCCAGTGGATAAACCTGCCGAACGAAACCTCGAAAAGCCAAACTCAGAATCTCAGCAAGAAAAACCGGTTGCACAGAAAAACGCAATGCATGGCATTCGTTGGATCTTCTTTGCTCAGTTCGGGTTTGCGTTTTCCATGGTGGTGACCTTTCCTTATTTCTCGCCGTTTGTGCAGCAATATGGCATCACTAACCACGCATGGATCGGTTTTTTGTACGCACTGCCGCATGGCGTCTATCTGTTGCTGGCAGGCAAAATCCACGTGTTGTCAGATGGGCTGAATCGCCATCAACCGCTGCGCACGTTGTGGTTCGGGTTTGCATTGCTTGCCGTGAGCTCTGTCTTGCATTTGATTGCGTCCGAAATCGCACTCATTGCTGCGAGAATTATCTTCGGCATCGCGATGGTGTGTTGTTATCACGGATTGCATCAGCATCTTGCGAGCAATCTGGATCGCAAACTCAGTGGCAAAGTATTTTCTCGCTTTGATGCCATGTCCAAATGGGGTGGCGTGGCAGCGGGATTTTGCGCTTCTTTCATTTCTAGCTTGGGGCTACTTGAGGTTCCTTTCTTACTTTCTGCGATAGTCAGCGTAATCACCTTGATCGCGCTGGTTCTCCATTCAAAATTTGGAAATCAACATGTTACAAACTCAATCCTCTCAGACTAGCGAGTTGTGCGCGCATGATGTGCAGCTCAATCGCGAGAAGGCCCAACTCAACACGATAATGGGTGTTCTTAATTGTTACTTACGTGAATTTGCGCTACCGAATCAACAAGTGGAATGGCACTACCAATCGACATCGCTACCCCAAACGTTAAAACGCAACTATTCCGCCAAACAACGGGTAGCCGTTCATCTGTCTCAACAAAATGGCGTGTTGGTTTTGCCGATTCACTACGCGAGCAAACTGGGCAAAATCAAATTGGCAGAACTGCCTTGGGCGAAAATGCCGGGATCTGGTTGGGCGAAATTGGATGCCACGCAAACTCTTACGCTTTTGCTTAACTATCTCAAGCAGGTGTTGGCGATCCCATTTAACCATGAGCTGATCGAACAACTGGAAAATAGCGTGCTGGTTACCGAGCAGTTTCTCAACGTCGCGGCCAAATCGCATCACAACGAGTTTATCGCTTCGGAACAATCTCTGATTTGGGGGCATACTTTCCATCCGACCCCGAAAAGTCGTTCGGGCGTCACCATGGATGATCTCTTGGCGTTTTCTCCAGAAGTCGGCGCGCAAGTCCCGTTGTACTGGTTTGAAGTGGATACGTCCTTACTTGATGTGCTGAGTTCTGACGGAGAAGCTAACCCTGCGCAGCGCATGCTACAACAGCTCGCGCCACAACACGCCACCAACAATGGGAAGACCCTCTACCCTTGCCATCCTTGGGAAAGCTACACCATTTTGAGCAACCCAAGCGTGAAGCGTGCCATTGAACAAGGCAAGATCACGCCACTGGGGTTAGGTGGTGAAAAGATGCAGCCAACCTCTTCAGTTCGTACCCTCTACCACCCAGACATGGACTGGTTTTCGAAATTCTCCATCAACGTACGATTAACCAATTGCGTGCGCAAAAACGCGTGGTACGAACTCGACAGCGCCGTGCAGATCACGTCGATTCTTAAACCAATTAGAGAAAACGAACAGCTGCACAACCCCGTATTTAAGGTGATGACGGAGCCTTACGCCACCACGTTGAATCTAGAAAGTGTCGCTGAGCGCAATTGGGATGACAACACCAAAGCGCGCGAATCGTTTGGGATTTTGTATCGCGAAAATTTCTCGCTGAGCGAAGTCGACATCTTAAAACCAACCCTCGCAGGCGCTCTGTTTGCTTACGACAAAAACGGCAACAGTTGCATTGCTCAACGCCTTAAAAACAAAGCGCGTACTACGCAAAATCGCTATTCCGACATCGCGACACTGTGGTTTGAACGCTATTTGCATTGCCTAATTCCGGGCGTGTTTAATTACTACTTCAAACACGGGGTGGCGTTTGAGCCGCATTTGCAAAACACCTTGATTGGCTTTGAGCAAGAGATGCCGTGTTGTGTTTGGATTCGTGATTTGGAAGGCACTAAATTACTGCCGGAGTTCTGGCCAGCAGAAACATTAACTGATTTGTCTGAACGCGCGCGACAATCGGTTTACTACAGTCGCGAACAAGGCTGGAATCGCATCGGATACTGCACCTTTATCAACAACATCAGCGAAGCGATTTTCTTCATCGCAGAAGATGATGAGCCACTAGAGCAAACGCTGTGGAATGCGGTGCAAAGTGCCATTGTGCGTTGGCAATCAGTGAGTGGAAAACAGCCGGAACTAGAAGCGTTGCTGAATGGCGGTCACTTCCCAAGCAAAAATAATTTCACCACGCGCTTGATGCAAAAAGCCGATAAAGAGTCGGGCTATACCCAAGTCGCCGCGCCTTGGCAGCAACACGAAAAAGGAGCGCAACATGTCTAATTCCCTCTCTCTACCGACACGCGTTAGCCAACAAGTTCACACGCTCGCACAGCAGCAAAATCAACCTTTGTGCGCGTACTTGTATGACCTAAACGCCTTAGAAGAACACATCAAACAACTGCGTCACGTTTTGCCGAAAAATGTCGAGCTATTTTACGCGGCCAAAGCCAATCCATCGGGCCCGATTCTTAAAACGCTCGCGCCGTATGTCGATGGTTTTGAAGCGGCATCTGGCGGGGAGTTGACACACCTCCACCAGCAACAACTCGATAAGCCATTGATCTTCGGTGGCCCAGGAAAAATGCCAAGTGAATTGCAACAAGCGATTGAGCTTGATGTCGATGCAATTCACGTCGAAAGCCTCACCGAGCTACAACGCATTGGAGCACTAACCGAGCGCCTCAACCGCCCTGCTTCGATCTTTTTGCGTATGAACATTGATATCGGCGACATCACGCTCAGCAAGTTAGCGATGGGCGGCAAGCCGACCCCTTTTGGTTTTGACGAGTCCGAACTGAGCAATGCTTTGATGTTGCTGCGCGATTTCCCGCAAGTGTCACTCAAAGGCTTCCATTTTCACTTGATGTCGCATCAGCTCGATGTTGAACGTCACTTAGCGTTAATGCAGCGCTATTTCCAAGTCGTGAAAGCGTGGCAACAAGAGTTTGAACTCGGTGAGCTGATGATCAACTTAGGCGGAGGCATGGGGATTAACTACCAAAACCCTGAGCAACACTTTCCGTGGATGGAGTTTTGCGACAAGTTGGAATTCCTCATCGCCAAAGAGCAAGTGCAAGATTGGACACTGCGTTTTGAATGCGGACGTTTCATCACGGCGGCATGCGGTTATTACGTGATGGAAGTGCTGGATATTAAGCAAAATCTTGGCGAAAACTTTGTCATCGCACGCGGAGGAACCCACCATTTCCGCACGCCAGCAGCGCAGAGCCATGATCATCCATTCGTCATCCTGAAAAGCGAGCAACACCATGAGATTTCTCACCCAATTCAGCATGCACAAGCGACCTTTGTCGGCCAGCTTTGTACGCCCAAAGATGTGCTGGCACGCAATCAACACGTCGCCCACGTCGATATTGGTGATTATGTTGTGTTTACCTTAGCGGGCGCCTATGCGTGGAACATCTCCCATCAAAACTTCTTGATGCATGAACCGCCGATCTTCCACTATTTCTAAACGGCATACTTCGCTTTACTCAAGCCCCAATCATTGGGGCTTTTTTATTCCACTCGGCACAAATTCATTGCCATTAACCGCTTTGCGAAATAGCAATAATGCGTTTTATCAGCTCGTCGGGTTCCATCTTGGGATTGCGGTAAAAGCGGAAAATTTCCGAGTTTATCGCTTGCTGGGCAACCGGATTGACCGCCATCGAATCAATCATACTCGGCACAGCGAGGTTGTGTTTAACGCCGTAGTGAAAGTCTTGATATGACTGGACCTGACACGGATTAAAATCGCTGATGTCGATATCGGTACGTACCGGAATCGAGCCTTTTACCTTATTGAACTTAGCTTGAAACTCGACATCTGCCAGCGCGCTTGCGGTTTGCTGAGCCGCCTCGGCAGAAAACGACTTGCTCGACATAAACACCAAGCTGTCCATGTTGTAGAGGAATACACCATCGCTGTCCGGCGTTGGGTAACAGCCGACCTCTTGCGGGACTGAGACTTGATTGGCGAGCAGCTCACCCAAAATCCAATCTCCGCCGATTTGAAACAGCGCTTGACCGTCGGCTAGCGCTTGGGTCGCCGTATCCCACTTACTGTCGGGTAATTGGTTGTCTATCAACAAGCTCAGGCGGCGAAATTGCGTCAGCGCTTGGCGCAGGGTGTCGCTGTCGATGCTGTCGCGTTCTAGTTTAACCATTGCATTGGTGTAGAACTCAACGCCGCCAGTGGAGATCACTAAGTTCTCGAAAAGTTGGGCGACTTGCCACGGCTGCTCACCGACCGCGATCGGTACAATGCCATTTTGCTTCGCAAGCTCCATGGCAGCGAACATCTCTTGCCAGTTTTTCGGCGCTGACAGATTCAGTTGTTTAAGCAGTTTGTGGTTGACCCACAACCAGTTCAAACGGTGCAGCGTAAGTGGCAGGGCGATATAGCCGTTTTGTGTTTTGTTGATTTCAATAGACAGCGGGTAGAGCACTTCGTCCCAGCGCTGCTCATCGGCAACCGCGTTGACGTTGTGCAAAATACCGATGGCATCCCACGCCTTAATACTTGGCCCTTCGATTTGCGCGAAGCTCGGTGGATTGCCCGCCAGCGCGCGAGCTTGCAGTACCGTCATTGCGCTGTCGCCACCACCGCCTAGCACCGGGCTTTGCAGCAGCTCAATATCGTGCCGTTTTAGCTGAGCTTTGAGTGTTTGCAGCGCTTGCTGTTCGCCGTCAGAAGTCCACCAATGTAAAAACTCTACCCCTTGTGGCGACTCAGCGTGAGCGACGCAAGGGGTGAGCAACAGTGGGAACAAGAATGCCAGTTTGTTCATAGTCAGTCTCTCGGGAAAGTCAGTGTGGCGCAGAGGCCGCCAAACTGAGAATGGCTCAGCAACAAGTTGCCGCCATGAGCCTTTGCAATACTCTGTGAAATGGTTAACCCCAGCCCACTGCCTTCTTTATCGTTGCTAGCGCGGAAGTATGGCTGGCAGAGCTTTTCAAGTAATAAATCGTCAACACCGTCACCGTGATCTTCAATTTCAATCTGGATCGACTCTGGGCTTTCACTCAGCGTAATGTCCGCTTGATGGCCGTATTTGAGCGCGTTATCGACCAGATTCTGAATGCAGCGCTTAATCGCTAACGGTTTACCAGCAAAGTGGGTGCGGATTTCACCGTGGATGTGAATCGTGTCCGGCGCATCGGCGATATTGGCGGAAATGTGCTGAATCAGTTGGGTGAAATTGATCGGCTCGATTTCCTCGTGGATATCGGTCTCTTTAATGCATTGCAATGCGCCTTTGACCATCAAATCTAGGTCGTTACTCAGGCGGATAAAGCGTTCTCGGTCGGCGTCGTCATCCAGCATTTCCGCCCGTAGTTTTAGGCAAGCAATCGGCGTTTTCAGATCGTGTGAAATGGCACTGAACAGCATCTCGCGGTCTTTAATGTGGCTGTCGATGCGTCGGTTCATTTTGTTAAACGCACGTACCGCCGCTTTCAGTTCGTTACTGCCGCGTTCAGAGACTTCGGGCACGTCTAATCGGCTCGACATCAGGGTTGCGGCTTTTGCCAGCTCTCGAATGGGTTGAATTTCTTTGCGAACGATAAACCAGGTACACAGCAACAGCATTAGCGCGGACACCAATAGCGTCAGCCATTGGCGCAGCTCAAAATAGTTAGTCTCTAGGTTGATGTAAGGCGCGGGTAGCACCGCCGCGAGATAAAACCATTCGTTCTGCGCGACTTCGACCTGCATCACCAGAATAGGCGGATTGAGGTCACCAAACGAAAGCGAATAATGCGCCCACAATAGCGGTAGTTCGTCGATAGGTAGCTCGTTGTTGAACACTTTGAGTTTGTCGCGCTGGGTGAACTCCACCTCGATATTAGGAATGCCGCTCAGCTCGCTTTCTAATACCTCGCGAACTTGGTTGATGACCAACGTTTTGCGCTCGCTCTCTGGCAGTGGGTCGACGTCAATCTGGTGATTGTTGAGTGAGACGAAAAAGCGCGTACCACCCATGTTGCGTAGTTGATTGAGCACCAAGTGGCGATATTCCGAAGGGAGGGTTTGAAAGAAAGCGATGGTGGAAGAAGCGCTCAATGCTAAGCTTTTGACTGTGGTGGTCAGGCCTTCTTTATCGCGTTCGCTGGCGTGTTGATACCAGATAATCCCGGATAATACCTGTGCCAAAATGATCACCAGCAACAAGAACACACTGGTGCGAACGACCAGTGATCCCGTCCAGCGTTTAATTCTCATAATGCACGTCCGTGGTCAGCATGTAGCCTTTGTTGCGCACTGTTAGGATCAGCGAACGATCTTTATCTTCAAGGTGATGACGCAAGCGGCTGATCTGCACGTCAATACCGCGTTCAAACGGGTCGGCATCGCGTCCCCAGATCTCGCGCGCAATGTCATCGCGAGACAATATTGATTGCGCGTGGTTGACGAACAAACCGAGCAGCGACAAATCCGCGCCACTCAGTTGCTTAACCTCGCGGCTAGCAACGTGGGTCAGTTGCCGGGTTACGGTATCTAATAACCAATCATCAAAACGCACTTTACGCGTCAGTTTGCTATTGGCGGTCGATTGGCTGCGTCTCAGAATGGTTTTGATGCGTGCGAGCAGTTCACGCGGACTGAATGATTTGGTGATGTAGTCGTCAGCGCCCATTTCTAGCCCTGCGACTCGGTCGGCTTCTTCAGTGACGGCGGTCAGCATGATGATCGGGATATCGGAGTTTTTGCGCAGTTTCTGGCACAGGGTAAAGCCGTCTTCACCGGGCATCATAATATCGAGGATGATTAAATCAGGATGGTGATCGTTGAGCAGTTGCCACATCACGCCGCCGTTTTCTGCGCAAAGCACTTCAAACCCAGCGCGGCCAAGGTAATCTGACAACGCTTCGCGAAGGTCGAGGTTGTCATCGACGACCAGTATCTGCTTGTTTTCCATCCTATTTCCCCTGTGTCCGTCCCTGTGTCTGCCCCTGAGTTTGGCGCTGGCCAATATGATGCATTCTTAAACGCCCATGCACAATCGAGCCGATTACAATTTTCACTTCTCGGTGTAAGAGATTTGTAAGCGGCCACTTACAAACTGATTGCCTTTTGTAACCTTAGGCGCCGCCTTGCTCGCTATGATCATCCTGACCTAACGTGAAACAACATGACCTGAAGGAATCAGGTCCTACAACACTGGCATTCGTCAGGAGGAAACCATGTTTGCAAGTATATTTGGACAACTACAAAAAATAGGGCGGTCGTTGATGCTGCCTGTGGCGGTGTTACCGGTGGCCGGCTTGATGCTGGGTATTGGTAACGCGGGGTTTGCGTTTATTCCAGACGCGGTCAACAAAGTGATGCTCGCCGCCGGTGAAGGCGTGTTCGGCAACATGCAGTTGATGTTTGCGGTCGGTGTAGCGCTCGGGTTATCAAAAGGCAATGACGGTGCCGCTGCGCTCGCTGGCTTAGTTGGCCTAATTATTATGAACGCATCGCTCGGTATCGTGACTGGCTTGCGCGGCTTAGAAACTGACGCCACCATCATGGGCGTTGAGACGCTGCAAACCGGGGTGTTTGGCGGCATCTTTATCGGTGCGGTCGCGGCAATCATGTACAACCGCTTCTACAACATCAAACTGCCGGAGTATTTGGGCTTCTTCGCGGGTAAGCGATTTGTGCCCATTGTCACCGGTTTATCGGCGATCGTCGTTGGTGCGATTCTCGCGTTTGCATGGCCACCTGTCGGACAACTTCTTGATGCATTCTCTCATTGGGCAGCGTACCAAAACCCTGTACTCGCGTGGGCGGTTTACGGCGCGGGCGAACGTTCATTACTCCCGGTTGGTTTGCACCACATCTGGAATGCGCCGTTCTTCTTTGAAGTCGGCAGCTATGTAGACCCAGAAACCGGCAAAGAGTTTACCGGTGAGCTCACTCGCTTCTTCGCGGGCGATAAAACCGCAGGTTATCTGTCTGGTGGCTTTATGTACTCCATGTGGGCACTACCAGCAGCGGCACTGGCGATTTACCACTGCGCGTCTCCTGAGCGTAAGAAAATCGTCGGCGGTTTGATGATGTCTGCGGCGTTGACCTCTTGGTTGACTGGTATCACAGAGCCAATCGAATTTACCTTCCTATTCGTCGCGCCAGTGCTGTACGTGATCCATATTTTCCTCACCGGTATTGCGTTTGCGATCACCGCGTTTTTGGAAATCAAACACAGTACTGACTTTGCGCACGGCGCGATCCAGTTCTTCCTTTACTACCCAATGTCGACCAACGCGTGGATGTTCATCATCATCGGTCCAATCTGGGCGACGCTGTACTATGGCTTGTTCCGCTTCCTAATTGTGAAGTTGGATCTGAAAACGCCGGGTCGTGAAACCGACATTGCAGAAGTGAAGATTGCCGGACAGCCTGATGAAATTGCGGTGGATGTAGTCGCTGCATTGGGCGGCAAAGCCAATATTAAGTCAGTCGATGCGTGTATCACTCGTCTGCGTGTCTCGGTGAAAGACATCGCTAACGTTGATGTTGCTAAGCTAAAAGCACTTGGCGCGCGAGATGTGTTAGTGATTGGCGACAGTTTACAAGCGATTTTCGGCACGCAGTCTGACTCAATTAAGTCAGAAGTGCACAGCGTACTCGCCACCTCCTGATCTTACCTCCCCCAATATAGGTAAGATTTGCCAACCTCCTTGTGAGGTTGGCTTTTTCGTTTTCGGAGTTAAAAAAGCGAAGCCAATAACCAACCCTACTTCGCCGCCGCGTTGGTTAAATTGCCCAGCACGCCGCTGATTTTGTTCAATACCTCGTCGCAGCCTTCAATATGATGGCGCTGTTTTAAATACATCGGATCGTTGTAAGCTAACCACGTTTTACCTTCAGCATCTTCATACACCAACACTTTTTGGGGTAAATCGAGCGCCACCTCCTGCGCACAGATCATCAGTGGTGTGCCCACTTTAGGGTTCCCAAACACGATAACTTCAGTTGGTCGCAACGTCATATCGACTTTCACTGCGTTCTCTTGATGGTTAATGCGCGCAAAGACGTTCAACCCTTTTTCTTGCGCGATAGCGACAAATTTATCCGCCGTATCTTTTGCTGAATGCGTGCTCGCAACGGTTACCACGCCCTCACCAGCCAACGCACTTAATGACGTCAACGCCACGACCAACCCGATGATTACTTTTTTCATTTGTCGTCCCTTCCTCTCTCTGAGTCGAAAACTAGATATAGAAAAACCAAGTGTAGGAAAACTATAGAAGTCAGATTCCGCTATCGCGAATTGCACTCTACCCACTCAAAAGTCGACCGTGTAACACGGATTAATTGATTCAGATTAATAAAGCATTAACTAGCTGAGCATCAAAAGCGTGAAATACGTAACATTTGCAGCCTATTTTAGTAAGAAAGAGAAAAGTAGTGACACGCGATCAATTTGAGTTATTAGCACCCGGTGGTGATTTAGATTCCATCAAAGCCGCCATTGCCGCTGGCGCCGATGCAATTTACTGTGGGCTCGACCGCTTCAATGCTCGTAACCGAGCGACCAACCTCACCTTAGATAACTTAAATGGCGTGTTAACGTTGGCTCATCAGCACAGCTGTAAGATTTTCCTAACATTGAATGTGCTGATTTTAGAAAGTGAAATTCCGGCGATTGTTCGCTTACTCAGCCAACTGAACACCACCAAAATCGATGGCGTGATCGTGCAAGATCTCGGTCTGACCTATATTCTCAAACATCACTTTCCCGATTTGGATGTGCACGCGTCAACGCAACTGAACACGCATAACGAAGGCCAAATCCTCTTTCTCAACCAGCTCACCGCAAGCCGAGTAAACTTATCTCGCGAACTTAACATCGATGAAATAAAACATCTGGCGCAATTTGGTCGCGAGCACAACGTAATGATGGAAGTGTTTGTCCACGGCTCATACTGCATCGGATTCTCCGGAATTTGCTACATCAGTTCAGCTCGCAATGGCGCATCAGGTAACCGTGGACGCTGTAGCCAACCTTGTCGCGAACAGTACGAAACGACCAAAACAGGCAACAACTACCCACTCAATATGAAAGACAACTCCGCATTTAGCGATTTAGAAGCGCTTGCTGATGCGGGTGTGTATTCCTTAAAAGTGGAAGGACGAATCAAGAAATCGCACTACGTCTATACCGTGGTCGATAACTGGCGTAAACAGATTGATCGCTTGTGCGAGGGTTTGGAACTCTCTGAAGACACCACAGAGTTATACACGGTGTTCAACCGTGATTTCTCCAACGCATTTTTGCAAGGTGATTTCGGCAAGGCGATGTACATCGACAACCCGCGCGACCATGCTGTAAAGCATTTTTCGAAGGTTTACCAATGCCAGTCTGCTGATGATGTACAAGCGGTGAAAAAGAAACTCTACGATGACAAAACCGCGATCATTGAGAAAGTGGCAGAGCAAACTAAGTCGTTCGATGTCACTTCAACACAAGTATCCGGCAGCAGCTTGAAAGGGTCGATTGATGTGCCAACTCTGCCAGCGTTACCTCAACCAGAACCTCGCCAAGGTGCGCCAAAATTATCGGTTCTGATCTCGTCAGCACAAGAAGCCATGCTGTGCGAATACCACGACATTGATGTTTACTATCAATTGCCAATGGGATTGTCTGGTGAACTGAGCGCGATGATTGAATTGTTCCAAGCCAACCCAATGCTCAAACCTTGGTTCCCTGCCATTTTGATTGGCGAAGACTACCAATCCGCTCGTGTATTTTTGGAAACCATCCAACCTGAATTGTTGATCACCAACAACTCAGGCGTCGGCATGCTCGCAAAAGAGCTCGGCTTAGGCTGGGTGGCAGGCCCACAAATGAACACGGTGAACTCATACGCGTTTAAATGCCTTCAAGACGAGTTCGCGGCAAGTGGCGCGTTTGTTTCTAACGAGCTGAATATGAAGCAGATGCGTCACATAAAGCGTCCGAAAAACATGCGCAGCTTCTACAGCATTTATCATCCAAATACCCTACTCACGAGCCGCCAATGTTTGTTCCAACAAACCGAAGGATGCCGTAAGGTGAAGGTCAACAAAGGTTGTTTGAAACGCTGTGATAAACGCACGTCTATCATCAACTTAAAAGACAATCCTTACGTGGTGCAAAAACAGAAAGGCAGCCACAATTCGATCTACAGCGAACACAACGTCTTAAACCTGCAAGTGCTGCACGATCTGCCTCAATTATTTACCGATGTGTTGATCGATCTGCGTGATATCCAGACCGAAACGAAAGTCTCAGCAAGCAAACCTGAGTTGATTGACGCGTTCTTAGCTCTACTTGAAGAACACAGCGAACAAACCGTCCAAACGCTGAATGCCATGATTCAACCAACAGCCAACGCGCAGTATTTGAAGGGGTTATAGGGGAACAAAACTAGGTTCTACAACTTTTGCTAAGGGCCAAACAAATAGGGGGAACTCTCAGGATTGCTTTGCCTGAGCGCCTCAATGCCAAGGTGAGAAAAATACCAATGAAGAGTACAAGTACCATCTTGGGACATCAGTGTATACGCTCCGGAGTTGAGCCATATCTTCTCTCCGACAGACACACCAACACCATCAATAAAGCAACGGTTCAAGCGATCACTCTCAAGCACGTACCAACCCGAGCGCAGTAAATCGCCTCGAACACTAGATTGTGTTTTTAACCCAAGAGTCAGAATAAACGGAGCAATAGATACATAGTGTTGCCGAAGAGCATCACGGTCCTCCTCTAATAACCAATCAGGAATTCGATAACTTTCGACGATGAGTATCGGCTTTACTGCACGAATTTCCTGCCAAACGTCATACTGACCCCGATAGTAGTTGTCTATCTTGATGGCAGATGTTCGCCAATGATAAGTAGATGGACGAAAAAGACCTATTCCTTCATAGGCAAAGACAGCGTCGTCAACTTGCGTGTGCCTTTCTATGAATGTTTGTAGGGCGACTTGGTGCTGATTATTATGTTGTACCGGATAGTGGAGGATACGAGCAATCACAATCAAGAATAGTACGATACAAGTGACGACCGTCCCTTTCGACCACTCCCGAGTAGATGAAACAACGTACTGGATTGAGAACGCAACAAATACCGCAAGTATAGGGTAAAGTGTGACCAAGTTATATGCATGATAGTGGGGGTTAGCCAAAACCGACAACACAGCTAATATAACCAAAGCTATCAAAAACTGAGCTTGCTTAAACGACAGTACTTTCCACTTATCGACACATATTCCCACTCCTATGAGAGCAAACAGCCAATAAACAATATCATGTAAAAAGTACTGTATCAGTACATCAACCTTCAGAGAGTTTGCGTCACTAACATGCGATGTCGAATACAGAAATAAATCAAACGTCGTGTACAAAAACAGTTCAAGTGAAGAGATTCCAACGGTCGCAACAAACAAAGCTACGCAAGAGATAATGCCTAACAAAAGCGCACTGACATCCAAGACAAAGTCACGTACGGAGCGCTTTTGAATTAGCCGAATAAGCCCGAAGAGCCCAATCACTACGCCAATCAAAATCGCCTTAAATTTGAAGAGTATCGCAAGCCCGAATAATAACCCCACCCAAAACAATTTATGAGCATCACTTCCTGGGCACACATACAACACAATGATTATTTGTAACCAAAGAAAAAGAATAACGAGGTCAGGACGAAGGTCAATGCCACGCATCACCATCGCAGAAGAGGCAAAGAGCAATAACAATGTAGTGAGTGCAATATTGACTGTAAATATTTGGCGAAGAAGCACATAGACTTGCCAACCTATCGCCAACAAAAACAAAACAAAAAACGAACGAAAAACGTAAATAAGCTCGAATCGTTCGCCAAAGAAAAAGTAAACTGGCGTCATCCAATCAAAAAGCAAAGTATAGCTATCAACATTGAAGTCAAGATTCGGCCGTTTCCCAACGCTCATTAACCATGTGGTATAAAGCGCCATGTAATCATCATTAACGAGCGCGAGATTGAATATGATGTAAACATAAAAACCGAATAACAGACTTAAGTTAATCCCAAGTAGCCATCTAACTCTTGCTTCACTCATCGCTTCTTAAGTATCCAAACTTGTTTCGTTTTGAGTAAACTCGGCCAAATTGACTCAAGCCATATCAACGGGCGCATTAAAATGCCTGGAATAAAGTTATAGACAAAGCTAGGAAAGAGCAGGATCACTTGAGAGTCTATAACCTCGAAACCGTGTGCATCTGCCAACTTGTAAATACTAGATGTGCTATTGGTGTAAACATCTCCTCCTAGCTGTTCAGAAAAAAGTCGGGTCCAAGTTCGCGGAGACCACCTTAGGCTATCAAAAATAAGATATCCTTCTGGTGCAATTACCCGTTCAAACTCCGAAAACAACCGATCTTGATCATCGCAATGAAACAGAAAACGACTAGATAATACTACTGAAAACTGCTGCTCTGGATATGTCGTTGAATAGATGTCTTGTTTAGAAAAATGTGTTTTTTGGAACAAAGGGTTCTCGTAACAAACTGCGAGCATCTCATCAGAGTAATCTGCCGCATAAACTTTTTTAAAGCCAGACGCCTTAATAGTTGGAAGCATTCTTCCCGTGCCACAGGGTATATCTAGAATTGACTCTTGCAAGGAGCAGATATTAAGAAACTGTGAAAACAAAGACACTTCAGACTGATGTACAAATTGTCCACCAACATTTGAAAAACGTAGATCTTCATACTTTTTCACCGTTTCAGAATCACTGTAGAAATCTTGTTTTTCTTGCCGATTCGTTTTCATAAGTCACCTCTTTTCAGCGCTGAAACAAATGAGCTTGATTAAAGATGATGCGTTTCATTAATAGATATACAATTGGGAAACGAATCAACACGACCAAAATCTGCGAAATGAGAACATGAATGCCTACAATACTTTTAAAGATATAAAGCAGCAAAACACTCAAGAACAATGATCCTGCCGTTATGGTGATGAATTTAAAAAAGCTTCTTACATTTGTACAAACAGAAAACGTATATATTGAGTTCATGATGTAACTAAAGGCAGAACCCACTAAAAAAGACAAAACAGAAGATGTCAAATAATAGACATCAAAATAAATAAGAACACAAAAAACGAGGTAACTGACCAGAGTATTCATGATACCCACTGAACCAAACTTAACTATCTTCATCGCTACTCTTTATATTCCTTGTGTAACGAATAATGTAATCGGGTCGGTCTTGACCTTGCTCGAAAATTCGCCCGACGTAAGAGCCGATTAAGGCAATAAAGAACAATAAAATCCCTGAGAAAAAGACTTGGAAAAAGATGATTGATGTCCAACCATCGACAGTTGTGCCAAAAACGAACTTACTTACTAGTGCTTTGGTGAGATATAACAAGCCAAGTGACCACATCAATGTTGAGATAACAAACATCAGTTGAATAGGAAAGCGGGAAAAATTAAGTACCGCGTCTGACGCTAAAGCAAACATCTTAGTAAGTGAATACTTCGTTTCTCCTGCATGTCTACCATCACGTTCATATTGAATAATGGTTTGATTAAATCCGATAATGGCAAAAATACCCCTCAAGTATTTGTGCTTCTCTCGGTAACATGAAATGGCCTCTCTAACTGGCTTAGTAAATGCTCGAAAATCACCGCAATCTTCAATTAAATTAGCGGGAGAAGTAAGGGATAAAAAGCGGTAAAACAATTTTGCACTAATTAGCTTAAAAGCGGTTTCATTTCTTCTCGACAAGCGTTGGGCATGGACGATATCAAAGCCTTTATCGATCTCTTCCAAGAACTGTGTAATAACTTCTGGGGGATCTTGAAGATCGATATCAATGGTAATATTAATATCTCCAGTTGCAGCTTCGATTCCAGCAAACAAAGCGGTTTGCTGCCCAACATTCGCAGCAAGATGCACGATCACTAATCGTTCATCCGCCATAGCCAGCTTGTCTAAAATTACTGCACTTTTATCAACACTAGCATCATTAACTACAACAAACTCAAACAAATACTGATCGTATTGCTTAGCAATTTCGCACAAACGCGAGTAATACTCCTCGATGACAGACTCTTCATTAAAACACGGAGCGATAAAGCTAATTTTATCCATACTCCCTCCTACCCAAGGCCGAGTGTTTGCGCATAGCCAGACACAAAACTTTCTAACGTATAACGAACTTTAAACTGCTCTATTTGATTTCTAGACATCTGGTCAAGTTGACCCAACTTAAAACCGTTCTCTATCGCACTTGCACTCGCTTCTAAATCATCCAGATCAATTTCAATGGCATTAGAACCGAATTGAATGACATCCGATAATTGCTCGAAATCCGGAATCGCAATCGGTAATCCGCAAGATACCGCCTCCACGATTAGGTTAGGTGTTAGGCTCGTTCCGACACATGTCCTTAGTGGTAAAACCAACAAATCTGCACTCGCCATCTCAACTGAAATATCAATGCTCTCTTTAAACTCTATTTGGTGATGTAGCTCATGTTTAGAAACAAGTTTCTCTATATTTGCTTGGTCGCCGAAGCCACTGAGACAGAGCGTTAGATCAAAATCGATACATTCTCGCTTCTTTAGTATTGCAGCCAATTCAATTAAAGCGTCAACGCCTTTTGATGGCTTAGAATGCCCGATATAAAGTAAAGACATTCTTTGTGTCTTCTTTGCAGGAATGGGTCGCGAAAAGTGCTCAGAAAAAACCCCATTTTGAATGAAATAGACTGGCAAATGAGACAGAGAAGATAACTGAAATTTCTGGTAGTTACTGTGCACAATCGCTTGACAAAAATTGTCTAACAAACGCTTGTATAAAGGCGCACTGATAAACGAATTAAATAGCAATAAATGTAAATACTTAAACCAATTCCGAAAAAAATAATGCTTGTTATTACGGACCTCGTCTAAGGTCAAATATGACTGCCAAATGGATAAAGTCGTCTGCTTTTGATATCGAGATTTTAAAAAGAAAAAAACCACCAATAGTTCTATAGGCGTAGCAATATGTAGGTTAACCTTCGCACTGTTGGTTTTCTCGATCAGCCTGTTGAGCTCTCTACATAAGTAAATAAGATTCATCAGCCCCTCAAACAGAGATTCATATCGACTCTCATTACGAAAGGTATGTTGTTCAACCTTAATATGAGAACGAAACTCAGTTGGAGTAACAGTGACAACATGATGTCCATTCTCAGTTAAGCACTGCGCTAAATTGACGAAGTTTTTACTCATTGCTTCTTTTTGATCACTTCGAAATCTAGCGATAGCTAAGATCACAAGTTCCATTTGTTTTCCTAATACTTATCGCACCTAATAACCATAGTATAAACAACGAGAACCTGAGAAACTGTTTACTAGTAAGAGAATCAAAATGATAAAAAGACAATGATTGAATTAATTTTAAAAGGACTCACCGAAAGAGCAAAAGGAGATAGATAAAAATTAGGGCTTTATTGCAGTTCAGTCCATTAAAAACCAGTCACAATCCTTGAACACTCGCCTTGCACTGACTACAATGACGCACTTTTTTTAATGACTTCAAGGTCAAACAAAATGACAGATACAGCTAAACCAGCTCTACCAGATCGCCTAGCGGGTAACCCACGTAGCCCATTCTTCATCAAAGAATGCTTCGAGCACCAAATCGGTATTCGTATCAACGGTCAAGAGCGTACTGACGTAGAAGAATACTGCATCAGCGAAGGTTGGGTAAAAATTGCTTCTCCTAAAGCAAAAGACCGTTTCGGTAACCCAATGCTAATCAAGCTTAAAGGCGAAGTTGAAGCGTACTACGTGTAAGCTGACCATGCTGAATGTATTTGAAAGCTCGAGTTTGACTCGGGCTTTTTTAATGCTTGTCATATACCTTCCTCGTTTAATCTATTCCCTCCTCTTTTCAGTACAAGTTATTAAGAAATCGATGTAAATCGCTGTTTTTATCTAATTGTTGTCTAAAATTTCTAGAGAACTAACTGCAATAGTGATTGCCAAAAGAAACGACACCTTTTGAATACAGGGAGAGGAAATGGAAAGCCCACTTGTCACACTCAAACACGCCAGCAAAAGCTTTGTTGATGGCAAAGAAACACATCGCGTGTTAGAAGGCGTCGACTTTACGTTGAACACAGGAGCGAGTGTTGCGCTAACGGGCGCAAGTGGTAGCGGCAAAAGTACTTTACTCAATGTCATCGCTGGCTTTGAGCCACTTTCCGAAGGTGAGTTGTGGTTAGATGGCGATAACACAGCGGCTTGGAAAGACCCACAATGGAGCCAATTTCGACACCAAAAACTCGGTGTTATCTTTCAGCAATTCAATCTATTAACGCCGCTCAACGTGCAGCAAAACATCGCCTTCCCTCTGCATTTGAATCAGCAGAAATGGAACGACTGGTGCGATTATTTGGTCGAGACTCTGGGCATCAGCCAACTGCTCGATAGACATGTTTCTGCCCTTTCCGGTGGTCAACAACAACGAGTCGCTATTGCGCGCGCCTTAGCACACAAACCTAAACTGCTACTTGCTGATGAACCCACAGGTAACCTTGACCAAAAAGCAGGGTTAGAAGTGATGAAACTGCTGAGTGAAATCACCACCCAAGGCAATACCGCCGTGCTCTTGGTGACCCACAGCCATGAATGCGCTGAATTTATGAAAGCACGGCTGCGATTGGATAACAGTCAGCTACAGAACAGCCATCAAGTAAACAAACATGAGCTTCACCATGAAGCAAACTAAGCCATCAAACAACAGATTCACTCATACTCGACTCGCCCTGAATCTGTTTGCAGCGCACTATCGGCAGGCGCCACTGCAAGCCGCCGCAATTCTGATCGGTATAGTGCTGGCCGTGACCTTGTTTGTTGCGGTGCAAGCCATCAACCTCAATGCCAAGCGCAGTTATGCTGAGTCTACCGAGCAGCTCAGCGCACAAGCTCAGAACGTAATTATTCCACCAGCAGGGCAAAACTACCTGCCTGAATCGCTCTACTTCACCCTTAGACAAAACGGACTCAGTGCAGCGCTACCTGTAATCGAAGGGCGAGTGAGAGACGAACAAGGTCGACGCTGGTCAGTACAAGGTAGCGAGTTGATTGCCGCTATCTCTTCACGTTCTCGCTATTCATCAGATAGTGAACAGAACGTGTCTTTGTTCGATAGTGCTTTACCTTTGCCTGAGCTTTTAGCCGGCAAGCCAATCGTGATGATGAGCCAATCTCAACATCAAAACTTAGGAGAGGTAGAAACCCTAACTCTGGACGACATTCCAACCCAAGTGGTGGTGCTACCTGACGAATGGCAGTTAGGTAGCCGAATGTTGATGGACATTGGCTTTGCCCAGCAACTGCTCAATAAACAAGGACAGCTCAGTTACATTGCGGTTTTCCATTCGGGTGATAAAGGGAATAAAGACACGCAAGCAAATTGGCAGAACCTTATTGGTGAGCAAGGACAATGGATTGCCAATAATCAAAGTACCGACCTTGGTTCGCTGACCGACAGCTTTCACCTCAACCTCACGGCAATGAGCTTACTCGCGTTTTTAGTCGGGCTGTTCATCGCTTACAACGGCGTAAAGTACAGCTTGCTTAAACGCAATCGGCTGTTAGTGCAAATTCAACAAGCGGGTGTTGCGCCGAGCATTGTGTTCTCTGCGCTGTTAGTTGAACTCACTATTCTCGTTACCATCGGCGCTTCCCTCGGTTTTGTATTGGGCATGCAGCTTAGCCACTGGTTACATCCGACCGTGGCACTGACTCTAGAACAACTTTATGGCGCGACACTGCTGCCCGGCACTTGGCAGTGGCAATGGTGGGCGCAAGCCCTGCTACTCACGTTAACCGCAACCCTATTGGCATGTTGGCAGCACTTTAAACAGCGAGTGCGCCAGCCGCTTTCCTCTCATGGCGGATTTTATCAAGCGCCGGAAGCCTCTAACGAAAACCAATTGTTCGTGATAGGTGCTGCGTTGACGGCTCTCGCACTCGCAGGGTTATGGCTGAGTGAGCATCATCGCTTTACCATGGCGTGGCTCGGCGTGCTTGTGGTGTCGATTCCTTTGTATCTACCTAAAACACTCAGCGTCTTAGCCAATTGGTGTGAAAAGCGCACCACTTCCGGTTTGATGCAGTATCTGTTTGCTGAGTTGCGCGAGCTGATTTCTCCGCTTTCTCTCGCCATGATGGCACTGCTACTCGCTGTTACAGCCAATATGGGGATGAACACCTTAGTGGGCAGCTTTGAATCCACCCTAAAACAGTGGTTAGAACAAAGGTTGCACGCCGATATTTACGTCAGCCCTGCCCAAGGGGAAATCGCAGATGTAGAGCGCGCATTAGGACAGTTCGACAATGTTGAGACCGTCTACAAGCAATACTACGTCGACGATAACCTGCAAGGCTTACCGATTTTACTTGGCACCAAAGACAAAGACACCTTAGAGCAAACCATGGTGTTCAAATCGCATTTGGAGAACTTCTGGCAGCGTTTTTACCAAGGTGAGTCAGTCGCCATCAGTGAACCAACCGCGGTCAAACTGGGTTTATCACTGGGTAGCGAGCTCACACTTGATGCTGTTCCAAATAAGAACCTGCTTGTGGGGGCGATATTTCACGATTACGGCTCACCCAACGGTGAAGTGTTATTAGCACCAAAGTTATGGCAAGAGAGTGGCTTTACCGACCTGCCAACAAGCCTTGGCATTAAAGTATCAGGAGACCCACAAATCGTATACGACCAACTGCGCGAGCAACTGAATCTGCATCCAAGTCAGCTCTACGATCAGGCGCAAATCAAATCCATCGCGTTTGATATATTCTCGCAGACCTTCGCCATTACACGCGCACTCAACGGCGTGACGTTGATGGTCGCAGTGATTGGCTTGTTCAGTGCTTGCTTCATGTTGCTCGACGCGCGCAAAGCCGCCATTGCAAGGCTGTACGCACTTGGCGTTAGTCGTCGTAAATTAATGACCATGGTAGTCGGACAGATCGTTGCTCTGGTCAGTTTTACTCTGGTTATCGCCCTGCCCCTCGGAGCCATGGTGGGTTACGTGCTGACAGACATCGTCACCTTACGAGCTTTTGGTTGGAGCTTAAATTATCTGTGGAATTGGAGTGACGCGCTGAGCATTGCGGCGATCACCATCTTAGTGGCAGTGATCGCAACCTTGATTCCGCTGTGGCGATTGGTCAGCAAGCCTGTCGTTTCCAGTTTGCAAAGCGAGGTATTGTGATGGTTCGAATAGCAAGCACACTTACTCTATTCATGAGCAGTCTGTTCCTGTTCGGTTGTGAAGATCCCCAACAACAAAATATGGGCACGTTGCTGGGAAGCGGAGATACGCAAAGCGAGACCAAACTATTCACACCCGTAGAAAAAGGGGTGGAACTCACCTTTCCTGCCGATCATCAAGCGCACCCAAACTTTCGTCATGAATGGTGGTACTTAACCGCTAACTTAATTGATGAAGATGGCACTCCACTTGGCGTCCAGTGGACACAATTTCGCTTTGCTGCTGCGCCGCCAACGGACGAAGATGACGTAAAGAAAACCGAATGGCAAACTCAGCAAATCTACATGGCGCACAGCGCAGTGACGACCGCAGACAAACACTACGCCGATGAAAAATGGTCGCGCGATCAAGCCTCTCTCGCCGGCGTTGATTCTTCACCATTTCGGGTTTACCTCGATGATTGGCAGTGGACTTCTTCAACCACCGATCTCTTCCCTGCCACATTGAATGCAAACTCCAAACAGTTTGGCTATTCGCTGACGCTTACCAGCACTGCGCCTTATCAAAAGCAAGGCGAGCAAGGTTACAGTACCAAAAGTGGCGATGGTCAGGTGGCTTCGTATTACTACAGCCAACCGTTTATTGATGTCTCCGGTGAAGTCACGATCGACGGCGAAACCCATCAAGTATCCGGCAAAGGTTGGATAGACCGAGAGTGGAGCTCGCAATTCTTACTCGACTCACAACAAGGCTGGGACTGGTTTGCCCTAAGGTTGAGTGACGACACTAGCTTGGTGGTGTTCCAATTGCGGGATTCCAAAACCGGAGCAGCCAGTTACTCCAGCGCAAGGCTGATGCAGCAAGATGGTTCTGGCATTGCTATCCCACAGAAAGACATTCAGCTAGAGGCGACTAAGCAAACAGAAATCCAAGGGCGAAAGTATCCAACCCAGTGGCAAGTGTCGATTCCTAAGCAGCAAATCGAGCTAACCGTTTCTGCACTCAACCCGAAAGCGAAAATGCCGCTTTCAGTGCCTTATTGGGAAGGCCCTGTGCGCATTAAGGGCTCTCATTCTGGGACAGGTTATATGGAACTAACGGGGTATTGAAAAGTTGAGTGATTACCCCAATTATTCAGCTAGTACAAACACAGGTAACCGAGTGATACACTGCACCTAAGTGTCATCCAATGAATGATTGAAAGGAAATATGATGAACCCAATTATCGCCTTGCTGAAAGAGAACAATATCAGCGACGAACAAATCAACGAGATTTTTCAGACTCTGACGCAAAACCCTCTAGCGGCAATGGCAACAATCAGCCAACTAGGTTTGCCACAAGACAAGCTACAAATGCTGATGGCGCAAGTGATGCAAAACCCTGCGCTAATTAAAGAAGCCGTAGACGAGTTGGGATTGGATTTCTCAAAGGTTGAAGAAGCAAAAGAGAAGCTTCAAAGCCAAAACCAAGGCAACTAAGTGTTAGCCATTTAGCGCTGAATATAGAAAAGGCCGTTAACCCGAGCATGTGGGTTAACGGCCTTTTTTGTTGGCTACTTTGTTGTTAGCTACTTTTTGTCGGCTAATTATTAGCGATTTAAAGACGCGAATTGTTCTGCGGTTATGCCGTAATAGAGCTTGTCGTCAAAGCCTTGCGTTAGTTTGTAGTAGTCTTTCTGACGGCCTTCTTGAGTAAAACCATTTTTCTCTAACGTCTTGTAAGAACCAGCATTAGAAGCGTAGCAATCGGCACTGACTTTATGGGCGTTTAGCTCAGTAAATCCAATCTCGGTCATCATTTGGCAAGCACGGGTTGCAACGCCTTTGCCCCATGCGTAAGTAGGTAATTGATAACCCACTTCGTAGTTGCCAGTTAAGAACATCACTGCGGTCACCGCACACATTCCCATGTACTGACCTTGTTGGTCGCGAATCACGAACGTTGGACAGTCTGGCCAAACACCCTTTTTGATCGCTTGTGCCGTATTTTCAATAATAGGGCCAAAGAAACCCTCATATAAGCTGTTGTCAGCAGGTGCGAAGAATAGATACTGATTGACCTTATCGTCGTTCAACATCTCGATAATATCTTGTAGATCAGAGCCTTGAATCATTTGGATAGTCAACGATTCGTTAAATGGGATGGCTTCGCCTTGTTTTAGTTTTTGATATGACATGTGTTACCTCGTTATCTGCTGAAAATAGTAGCTCAGCGGATAAGAGAAAAATTGGATTTTTGCGACAACTTTCGGGCTGATTAGCAATGAATTACGACTCAAAGTCGCCATAGATATCGATGGTTAAGTCGCGCTTTTTCAAGTATTTGCTCGGCGTTTTTCTTAGCTGCTGTTTGAGGGTACGAATCAAATGTGATTGGTCACTGAAACCAAATTGTTGTGAGAAGCTCGCCCAATCAATCGCTTCTTGTTGCTTGTAGAGGGTCAAAATCATCTGCTCCAGACGTGCCATTTGTTGATACTGCTTAACGCTCAACCCCACCACTTGCTTGAAACTGCGCTCAAGCGTTCTGCGAGAACAGGCGCACTGTTTGGCTATCTCATCAATATCCATCGCTAACTCAGGTGAACGTAGCGCTTGAGCGTCCATCACGGATACCGCTTTTTGTGACGCCAAAAACGGTTTGGTATGGCAAGGTTCGATATCTAACGCATCTAGATGTTGTTTGATGTAGTTCAGCAAACATTGCGGTGAATCTTGCAACTCTAGCAGCCATAGGCCCTGTTGAAAGCGCTCATCAAACGCCGCGCTGAGCCAATCAAACCATTCGCATTGGTTAATTGCGCTAATTTGGGATACATCACTAAAAAGTGACTCAATGGCATACAAACCCTCTGGGCGAAAGGTGATACCAATACGCTTGATGGGAGCCGTATCTTCCAACAGCAGCAAGTGTTCGTTAGCCGTTAATAAATGGCAGCCTTTGCCAGTAAGCTTAGTGTCTCCAGTGTCGTAGCTGTAGCCTTGCTCTGGTGGCGTAAAGAGTAAATGAGCACGCGGGTTTGGAATAAGGTGCGGCTTGGGGTCAATGACTTCACCCTCTGGCACTTCCAAGTACCACACTTGATGAATGAGCCATTCGTACTCTGGCAGAGTGTGTTTCCAAGCTATCATGATTGTCCTAGCGGTTAGTAAAGATAATAAGCGCAACGTTTTTGCTTAAACATCTGTTAGTTGAGTGTGACTGATTGACGCGCATCTCGCCACGCATTTCTCACCCAGTTCCCTTGCAAGCTTGTTGGATTGCGGTAGGCTTTGAGCAGAGAAAACAAGCTGAACAGAACAAGGAAATCCCCCGATGCGCGTCGACTACCACCAACGACTGGTTCCTGTGATTCGTTATTTAGAACAACACTTTAATGAACCACTCAACCTGCCAGAAGTGGCCGCGCTGGCGAACCTTTCCCCTTATCACTTTCATCGCACCTTCAAAGCCGTGCAAGGCGAAACACTGGCCGACTTCATTCGACGTTTACGTCTAGAAGCCGCCGCCGATGACTTATTCAAATCCAAACAACCGGTATTGAACATTGCCCTAGAATACGGATTTTCCAGCTCACAGAGTTTAGCCAAAGCCTTCAAACAACATTATGGCGTTACACCTACGGCCTTTCGCGACTGCGAAAACTACCAGCAGTTTTCTGAATTAGCACGAAACAGCAAGATTGGACACACGTTGCGCAAGAATGGAAACGAAGTAACACCAAGCGATTCATATACTGGCTCTGAACTCACCAAATGGAGCATGACAATGGAAACGCAAAACTTTGAAAAAGCAAAACTGGCTTACATTCGCCTAAACGGCCCTTACGGCCAAGGCTATGAGGAGCCATCAGGTCGCTTGTATCAATGGGCAGGAATGAAAGGTTTAGCAGGCAATACCTGCATCTTCATCTACCATGATAATCCTGAAATCACGCCAGACGAGAAGTGTCGCACTGATATCTGCTTGATGGTGCCAGAAGATACCGAAGTTCCGAAAGGCATTGAGCTGCAAGACTTCCCCGGCGGTCAATACGCGGTGATGCGCCAGCACATTACTGACCCGAGCCAATACTCAAAAGCGTGGGATGATGTCATGAGCAAGGTGATTGAATCCGGTATTGAGAACGACGACCGTCCTTGCTTTGAGCTTTACCACAGCTTCGACCCACAAACGCACCATGCAGACGTTAGCTTCTGCACCGCCATCAAATAAACCAAAAGCCTGCGTGCTTGCAGGCTTTCTTGTCTTTGTGCAGTGGTTGAAACCGCTTAAATTGCTTCGCCGTTTACCGTTACTGCCACATCAATGTTGCCACGAACTGCGTTTGAATATGGGCAAACTTGGTGTGCAATGCGCGTTAGCTCTAGCGCTTGTTCTTGTGCCATGTCTAGCTCTACCGCTAGGCTCACTGTTAGTGCAAAACCGCCGTTATCGTTCGGGCCGATGCCCACTTGCGCTGTTACGGGTGCGCTTTTCAGGTTTACTTTACCTTCACGCGCTACGTGCAGAATCGCGTTAGAAAAACACGCTGAATAGCCCGCGGCAAAAAGCTGTTCTGGGTTAGTTGCTGCGCCTGTGCCGCCCATTTCCTTCGGGTATGACAGCTCTAGATCGAGAAGACCGTCATCTGTTTTTACTTGACCATTACGACCAGCCAAAGCGGTAGCTTGAGTTTTGTATAGAGTAGTCATGCGAGTGTCCTTCTTAATTTAAGTTGCGCGCAATTTAATTGCTTGCAATCTTACATCGAAGTAAAGATCGTTTGCAACTATATTGTGCACAATTTATTTTATGACTCTCTTTCTCTATGAGCAGGTAGGCAACGCCAATGAGCCAGTGTTACACCGACAACACCATGACCGACGACGATAAACTCTTACTCGAAAACCAAGTTTGCTTCCCGCTTTATAGTGCAGCAAATGCGGTGATCCGAGCTTACCGCCCGTTGCTGGACGAGCTTGATCTGACTTATTCGCAGTACTTAGTGATGATGGTGCTGTGGGAGAGAGACGGTGCCAGCGTAAAAGAATTAGGGTCACAACTGCATTTGGACTCAGGCACACTTACGCCGCTACTTAAACGATTAGAAGCAAAAGGCTATGTAGAGCGTGGTCGCAGTGAAACCGATGAACGCGTTCGCGTACTCAACCTAACAGAGCAAGGTCGTGCCCTTAAGGAGCAAGCCAAGTCAGTGCCAAACGCCATGATGTGTAAAATCACCTTAGAGCTGGATGAAATGATCATGCTGAAGAAGTTATGCGGCAAAGTGCTCGATAATCTGAGCTGACAAAATAGAAGCATTCGCTTCCCCACTTCCTATTAGAAAGAGCCTGCCGAAATGCAGGCTCTTTCGCTCTTAGCTAGACGATCTACTCAAAGTCATCATCGGTATTCCCTATTGCTAATCTGACTTCATCTTCAATAAAACCTATCAAAGCAAACTCCCTTACATCGGATTTCCCTATCAAGTGAAATAGGAAATGGCTATCAATAGGATAGTTACAAGCGATTTTCCTTAAACACACTCCGATGAGAATATACTTTCCGAAAGCAACAACAGCTCAGCTTAAAACATTCAAAGGAAAGTAAATTATGATTAATACTCAAATCAAACCATTTGCAGCTACAGCGTACAAAAACGGCGAATTCGTTGAAGTAACAGAACAAGACGTTCTAGGTAAATGGGCAGTATTCTTCTTCTACCCAGCAGACTTTACGTTTGTATGTCCAACAGAACTGGGCGACCTAGCAGACCACTACGAAGAGCTACAAAAACGTGGCGTAGAAGTTTACTCAGTATCAACTGACACACACTTCACTCACAAAGCATGGCACGACAGCTCAGACACAATCGGTAAGATTCAGTACTACATGCTTGGCGACCAAACAGGCAACATCACAAACAACTTCGGTGTGATGCGTGAAGGTCAAGGTCTTGCAGACCGTGCAACGTTCCTAATCGACCCAGAAGGTACTATCCAAGCAATGGAAATCACTGCTGAAGGTATCGGTCGTGACGCAGAAGACCTACTACGCAAAGTGAAAGCAGCTCAATACGTAGCAGCGCACCCAGGCGAAGTTTGCCCAGCTAAATGGAAAGAAGGTGAAGAGACACTAGCTCCATCACTAGACCTAGTTGGCAAAATCTAAGCCACTGAAATTTAAGTTCTAATCGGTTCCCGATTTCCTTTTTCTGATTAGAACTGAATTAGAGAGCACTTCAGGTTAGATACCTTGACGACCTTCTGCCTGATTTGCTCTCTCCCCCTCAGGTTTTATCTACAGTAACCACTTTTTATTACCTATCTGAATAAGTAGGTGTGCAGTAATTGCGTAGAAAAAATCGTTTAGAACCAGGCATAGATTTTCGATAGCTAGTTACTCTAACTACAAAATCTATAACGCAGTTATCAACGATTTTAGCTAGCAAGAATGAACAAATACTTGTTTTGATTGGTAACTATTTAATTAAGGTAGTAACAACTATGTTAGACCAAGCGATCCAACAACAACTCAAACAATATCTGGCTAATGTAAAAGAAGAAGTTCGTTTAGTGGTTAGTCTAGATGAAAGCAAAGCATCGAATGACATTTTGTCTCTAGCGAACCAAATCGCAGAGATGAGCGACCTAATCACCGTTGAACGTGACGACAACGCAAGCGCACGTAAACCTTTGATGGCGGTAACTAACCCAGCAAAAGGCACAGCACTGCGCTTTGCAGGCTTGCCAATGGGTCACGAATTTACCTCTCTAGTATTGGCACTGCTTCACTCTGGCGGTCACCCAATCAAACTAGAACCAGAAGTGATTGAGCAAATCGCAGCACTAGACAAAGATCTAGACGTAGAAATCTTCATTTCACTGTCGTGCCAAAACTGTCCGGACGTGGTTCAAGCGTTCAACATGATGGCGGCGATCAACCCGAAAGTAAAAGCAACCATGATCGACGGTGGTTTGTTCCAAGATGAAGTAAAACAACGCGACATCATGGCCGTACCAAGCGTATTCGTGAACGGTGAGCTATTCGGTCAAGGCCGTATGTCTCTGACTGAAATCCTAAACAAAGTCGATGACGGCGCGAGCGAGAAAGCCGCGAAAGCACTGAGCGAAAAAGACCCATACGATGTACTTGTTGTCGGCGGTGGTCCTGGTGGTAGCGCAGCTGCTCTATACGCTGCTCGTAAAGGTATTCGCACTGGCGTTGTTGCTAAACGCTTTGGTGGTCAAGTTATGGACACCATGGCAATTGAGAACTTCATTTCGGTAAAACGCACTGAAGGTCCAAAACTGGCAACTGACCTAGCAGAACACCTAAAAGAATACGATGTAGACGTCGTGACTGAGCAACAAGCTGAGAAGCTAATGGGCGCAGCACATACAGAAGATGGTTTGATTCACATCCAACTTGAAAGCGGCGCAACGCTGAAGAGTAAGAGTGTCATCTTAAGCCCAGGTGCACGCTGGCGTGAAATGAACGTTCCGGGTGAGCAAGAGTACCGCAACAAAGGTGTCGCGTACTGTCCACACTGTGACGGTCCACTGTTCAAAGGTAAGAAAACTGCAGTTATCGGTGGTGGTAACTCAGGTATCGAAGCAGCTATCGACCTTGCTGGTATCGTAGAACACGTAACGGTTCTTGAATTCGCAGACGTACTTCGCGCAGACCAAGTGCTTATCGACAAAGCGAACTCACTACCAAACGTAGACATCATCACGATGGCGCAAACAACAGAAGTAGTGGGTGACGGTACTCGCGTAACAAGCTTGAAGTACAAAGACCGCAACACAGATGAAATCAAAGAGATTGAATTGTCAGGTATCTTTGTTCAAATCGGTCTAGTACCAAACACAGAATGGCTAAAAGATTCAGAAGTAGCCCTATCTGAGCGCGGCGAGATTGAAGTCGGTAGCCGTGGCGATACTAGCTTAGAAGGTGTGTTCGCAGCGGGTGACGCAACAACCGTTCCTTACAAGCAGATCATCATTGCGATGGGTGAAGGTGCAAAAGCAAGCTTAGGCGCATTTGACTACCTAATCCGTAAGCAAGGCTAATCTCCAAATTTCTTGGACACAAAGCGCACGGTGCTGTGTTTTCTTCCCCGGAAAACCAATCGGGGCACCGTGACAGCGATGAGTAACAAGAAATAAAATCAAAAAACCTAGAAGCCCAAAGACTTTGCCAGCAGGTACTAACTGCTGGCTTTTTTGGTTTGGGGAGAGGTGTAAGCAAATCTCTCAGCGCTCCGAGTTCAAACTGGAGGGAATGGCTCTACAATCACGGATAATTCAGTTCACTCCACCAGCATCACAACGCGCTGCGAATAGATTCTGAATACTCGCTTAGGCTCTTGCAGAATGACGCTGTTCGTTTAGCGTTCTCTCCCCGTCATTCCCGCGAACCTAGGTGAGACTCGGAATCTACTCACCGTAAACTCGGTCGAAAATGAGTAGCACGAACAAACAAAAGTTGAAACAAGGTTGCAAGCACCTTACCCAACATTCAACCTCAAACCAGCAACCCCACCTAACCTCCCCTTGTATCAAACTCCGAAGCTCTCAACACGCAGAGCTCAAAAGGGAGGAACTGGTTCTGTGCTCGCGGATAATTCAATTCACAACGCAACATAACAACACACTGAAAGTAGATTCTGAATACTCGCTTAGGCTCCTTCAGAATGACGCTGCTCGTTTAGCTCTCTTTCCGTCATTCCCGCGAACCTAGGTGAGACTCGGAATCTACTCACCGTAAACTCGATCGAAAATGAGTAGCACGAACAAACAAAAGGTGAAACAAGGTTGCAAGCACCTTACCCAACATTCAACCTCAAACCAGCAACCCCACCTAACCTCCCCTTGTATCAAACTCCGAAGCTCTCAACACGCAGAGCTCAAAAGGGAGGAACTGGTTCTGTGCTCGCGGATAGTTCAATTCACAACGCAACATAACAACACACTGAAAGTAGATTCTGAATACTCGCTTAGGCTCTTTCAGAATGACGCTCTTCGTTTAGCACTCTCTTTCCGTCATTGCCGCGAACCTAGGTGAGGCTGGGAATCTACTCACCACAAACTCGATCGAAAATGATTAGCAAGAACACGAACAAACAAAAGGTGAAACAAGGTTGCAAGCCCCTAACCCAGCTCTCAGATTCAAAGCACCAAACCCACCGAATCTCTCAATGTATCCAGATCCAAAGATATCAACCCTAAAAAATTTTAAAAAAGCCCTTTACCTCAACTTAACTTGAGGTTTTAGCATATTCATCGTTGGCTAGAAAATGACAAAAAGGAGCACATCATGATCCAACTAGAACATATTAACTTAGTCGTGAAAGATATCCCTGAAATGCTGAAGTTTTACCAAACTGCATTTCCACATTGGTACGTGCGTGATGAAGGTAAAGGCGAATGGAGTGGCAAACCAAGAAACTGGCTACATTTTGGCGACGAGTATCAATACATAGCCATGAGTGACCACGGCGAAGGAGAAAACCGCGAGTTGAGCGGGCACCAAGTTGGGCTAGCGCATTTTGCTTATGTGACCAACAACGTCGATGCAATCATCAAAAGACTAACCGATGCAGGTTATCCGATTGCCCAACCTGGCGCTGATGAACCATACCGCAAAAATGTGTATTTTATTGACCCTGCAGGTTTTGAGATTGAATTTGTTGAATACCTGGTGGATGACCCAAAACTTCGTAACCTGACAAGCTAAAAGAGATGTAAATAATAAAACGCCAGCAGATAGTGACTGTTGGCGTTTTATTTTTTATCTATCGGGCTTCTTTATCGCATTAGCGCTGTTTGGCAAAAACCTGAGTCCAGTAATACCCGTAACGTGCAGAGTGATTTTCGACAAGCGACGCGCCCATCTGATCAAAATCCGCACTCATGATATTAAGGCAGTGACCTTCACTCGATAACCACGCGTTAACGACGGCGTTAATGGTGCTTTGCCCTACGGCGACATTCTCACCAATGGCGCTCCAAGCATAACCCGTTGCGTTAACTCGATCTGACATTTTGCTGCCATCAGAGCCTGTGTGGCTCATGAAATCGCTGTTCGCCATATCGCTTGAATGTCGATAAGCGGCGCTTTCCAAATCGTAGCTCCAAGTCAGGGCCCCAACAGGTGGCATGGTGGTTGCGCCACACTGTTGTGTAGTAGAGCGGGCGCTGTTGACCGCTGCAAGCATCTGCTCGGCAAATGTGCCTTGTGACGATGTGGAACCTGTGTTTTGTGAGCCGCTTTCTGCTGGGGCTGACGACTCCCCATCGCCGCCACATGCGCTGAGAAGTAGGGCCAAAGCAGGCACTAAGATCTTAGTTGGCATTGTCTTTCCTTTATGAGTGACGAAGAGCAAACTGCGCTTTTCGATAATAACGCCCAATAAACTAACAAAAACCAATAAAAGCGCCATATAGCTTAGGGGGTTTTAACCAAAGACTCACATGAAGTTTTCAATCGCCTTGGTTCGGTCGATAAATCGGCAACGTTTCAGCCCAAGTATGGAATGGCGTTTCATCCATATCCTGTATTGCTTGAGTGATAAAATCGATGAACACCCTCACTCGGGCAGGCACATATTCCCGGTTGGCATAGAGAAGATACACGCCATTTCCTGCTTGGCGCATGCTCGGAAATATCGGCACTAAACGCCCCGCTTTAAGCCAGTCTCTCGCGATAAAATGAGGGATCTGAGTCAATCCTAAGCCTTCTGCGCAAAGCTCTGCCATAGATTCACCGTCATTTACAATGTAGTTTCTTTCGGGGTCATATTCACTCGCACCGTCTGGTTCTGGCATCCGAATCGGCAACAGTTTCCCCGTTTGTTTAAAACGAAAACGAACCCAAGAATGGTCATTGAATACATCCGAGCCACTCGGAACACCATGGCGCGCTAAGTAATCCTGACTGGCACAAATGATAAAATCGATAGGGCTGAGCTGACGCACAATCAATTGACTATCGTGAACGACACCAGAGCGAATCGACACATCAATACCTTGCTCAATAATATCAACGTAGGCGTCATCGTAATGAATATCGATAGTGATGTTAGGGTAGCGGCGACAAAACTCTTTTAATAAAGGACGAATATAGAGGCGACCGTACGAGACTGGCACATTAATCTTAAGCTGCCCTGAAAGCGCATCATTGTGACTTTTTAATGAATCCTCACATGCCGCCAGCTCCTCCAGTACAAACCTAGCAGTATTTGCGTACCTACGACCAGCTTCTGTCAGGCGGCTCTGTCGCGTAGAACGTTGAAAAAGCTGTATACCCAAATCGCTTTCAAGACGATGTATGGCTTTACTCACGGTCGAAGGGTCAGTGCCATACACTTTGGCAGCCGCAGCAAAACTACCGCCATCTAAAGTGGCAATAAAAAATCGTAGGGACCGTATCTTATCCATATAACCAATGAACTCTATTCATGAATTTTATTCACTTTAGTAAAGACCAAGTGGCTCTTCAATCACTAATTAGCCTAAATATAATGAACCTCAATAACTTGATGCTCTGTTAGCGAGGAAAAAACCATGGGTAAAAACGGATTGAAGAATGCACTACAACTATTGATAGCGACACTAGTCCTATTCTTTGGGGTGCTTCAAACAGCACATGCCGCAGATAAACGAATTGGTATTCTGGTTTACGATGGCGTACTGACCTCTGATGTTACTGCGCCTTTAGAGGTCTTTGGCGTCGCAAGTCGTCTCACTTGGTTTAGTGATTATGACGTGCTCACCATTTCCGTCTCAGATCAGAAAACCATCACCACTGAAGAAGGATTAAAAATTGGTGTGGATGCTTGGATTGGTGATCTGCCGGAACTCGACGTATTGGTTTTAACATCCAGCTATGACATGGATGCACTAATCGAAAATAAAGATCTCATTCACTTTATTAGAACTACCTCAAAGGCGGCAGATTGGATGGCAAGTAATTGCTCTGGCGCGTATTTGTTAGCCGAAGCTGGCCTTTTAAACGGTAAGAAAGCAACGACGTGGGCTGGAGGTGAAAACGGATTACAAAAAGACTATCCAGCAGTTGATGTACAGTTCGACCAGAATTTTGTGGTTGATGATGGAGTCATCACCTCAAACGGCAGCCTAGTCAGCTATCAGGCCGCCCTTAAGTTACTGCATCTCATGACTTCAGAGTCTAAAGCTCAGGAAGTCGCAGATGCCATCCAGTACTCACGCTTTTCCAACCAACCATTTTAAGCGGGTAAGAAAGAAATCAGAGTCACCCTTCGATATTTGGAAGGTTAACTCTTCGAATTTGTCTTCCTAATCGAACAACCCTTTTTATCACTGTAAAAGCGATAAAAAGGGTTGTCGTTCATCTGGCAGACACAACGTGCTCTCCAAACTTTTTATCTTAATGCTATGGAAAAACATAAACGTTACGAAGCACTGACGAAAGATCGATACCAAGAGATCTACCGTCTCGCGTATTGGTTATGCAAAGATCACCACCTTGCTCAAGATTTAGCGCAAGAAACCTTTCTGAAAGCGTGGCGATTCTTTGATAAATTAAATGACCCCAACGCCGCGAAGTCTTGGCTCATTACTATTTTGCGTCGTGAGAATGCTCGGCGCTTTGATAGAAAACAGTACGATTTTGTCGACATTGATGAGTGTGCAATACAGACAAAAACCTACCCTGGCAGTGACTACGACATGGCCCAAGATTGGCTTCAAAAACAAATGATGATTCTCGAACCCAAATACCGAGAGCCGTTGCTCTTGAGCTTAGTGGCTGGGTTGAATCATGATGAAATTGCCCAAGCCTTGAGGCTCAACCACAACACAGTGGCGACTCGATTATTCAGAGCGCGTAATCAGATCATCGCACAGAAGGAGAGTCATTAAGACACAAAAAGTAGTCAACCATGTAAACTAACTGGCTATGCTCCGGTCTATTTCATAAGTCGTTACACAACTCGACGCTTTAACGCTTTACATCAAGCGCGACTAGATGAACACTTCTTGTCAAAGTACAATAACAGCCGACATAGAGTAGAGTCAGTAAAACATTATGAGTAACACGACGGCGAAAAAGCCGAATCCCTTATTTGAAATCCTTTTCAACGTATTTATCCCTTCCTTCATTTTGATGAAGTTTAGTGGCGATGAGCATCTAGGGACAGCAATGGCGCTGGTTGTCGCTTTGCTATTTCCTATCATTTATGGCGGTATGGACCTTGTCCGTAACAAGAAATTTAACTTTATTTCTGCTCTGGGCTTTATCAGTGTTCTACTAACTGGTGGCATCGGCTTGTTAGAGCTTGATACACGCTGGTTAGCACTAAAAGAAGCCCTGATTCCTGGCCTGATCGGTTTAGCGGTTTTGGGTTCAACGTTTACCCGCTACCCACTGATGCAGAAGTTAGTACTGAATGACACAGTGTTGAATCTCGCGTTGATTAACCAACGTTTAAAAGAAAATGGTAAAACCGATGCGTTCGAACGTTGCCTTATGTCTTCTAACTACCTGTTTGCAAGTACTTTTGCGTTCTCATCTGCAATGAACTACTTCCTTGCGACTTGGATTGTGACTAGCCCTTCTGGTACTGCTGCCTTTAACGAAGAGTTAGGGAAAATGACGCTGTACAGTTACCCAATGATTGCCATCCCAAGTATGTTGATGATGTTCGGTATTTTTTATTACATTTGGCGTCAAGTACGTGCGATGACATCGCTCGAAACAGAGCAAATCTTCCATCTAAAATAGCCCAATCATTACAAGTAAACCCATAAAAAAGGAGGATTTTATCCTCCCTTTTCTCAACAGGCTCACTGTAATTCACAGCGTCAAAATGATTTTTCCTGACACTGCTGACGAGCGTCGCTCAACCATTTCAATCGCTGTTTGAAAGTCCTCTAACGGCAGATAATATGCAACGTTTAACTTTATGTCGCTGCTAATAAAATGTTCTAACATTTCAGCGAACACCGTCTTTCTCCCGCCTTTACCTACCGATTCTTCCCAATACCGCAAAAAGAATGTACTAAAGTCGATGTTGTTGGCCTTCATCGATTCAAAAAACTCAGGCGTATAAGGCGTTAACGACAATGTTCCGTAGTTGATGTATTGGTCGTTTTCTTTCAAAGTACGAATAAGATCCGTGCCAGCCTCACCACCTATCGCGTCCAGAGCGACCGTTGGTTGTGGCAGTTTGCGCGTTTGCAGTTGCGCGTGTAAGTCTTGTTTTGCGTCCAACACTGGAATCGTATCGTACGGATACTTTTCTGGCTTTGAAGTCACAGCAATCAGTGCAAAACCCAGTGAATGGGCGAGCTGGGCAAATATCTTACCGATCGCTGACCCTGCTGCATTGATGATCACCACATCGTCTTTGTTCAACTTAGCTACTTTAGTGGTGATCACCCACGCGGTTAACGCGTTGATGTACAACTGACAGGCATAGCCGTTCTCCAAACTCTCAGGTAGCGGAAAAAGATTCTCAGGCGAGGCATCTATGTAGTATTGCCAAGTCCCACTCATCGCCACCAACACCTTTTGCCCAACTTGAAGGTCAGTTTGATCAACTGCACTGACTTCCACCACACGCCCAACCGCTTCAAATCCCGGCACGCGAGGTGGTACGTGAACGCGGCGGTATTGCCCAACACCATGAATGGAAAGCAAGTCACTTGGGTTAATATTGGTGGCTTCCAGTCGCACCCGAACCTTGCCCTGAGCAAGCGGTTTGAGGGGCTCTTTTTCCAACGACAGCGACGTTTTGGGTTGACCAAAACAGAATTGATTCACTCGAGTATTTATCGTTGGTGCCATTGTTATTCATACCATGTAATTGAAATTCAAAAAGGAAGTTTCGCGACTTCTACTCAAAAGCATTAAGTGAAGTCGAAGCTCTGTATTTCTACCTGCGCGATGCGCCGTTCACTCTAAACTGTTGTGGCGTCATATCAAAATAGGCTTTAAATGCTTTGATGTAGGATGAGTCGTTTTGATAACCCACTAGGTCTGCAATGGCTTGGATTGGCAACGATTCATCTAACAAAGAAAGCGAGTAAATTAGCCGAATTTGTTGCCGCCAAAGTAGAAATGAAGTGTTGAATTCCTTGGCGAACAGCCGTGATAAAGTACGCTCAGACGCCCCAATTTTCTCCCCCCACTCTTTTAGCGAACAGCTCAACGCGGGCTCGTCGGTCAACTGCTCGAAAATCAGTTTTAGTCGTCTGTCTTGTGGCAGCAATAACTGAAATGTCTGCACGTTGCGTTTCAAAATTTGATCATGCAGCACCGCCAGCAAATGCAGCACTTCTTCGTGGCTTGTCTCACCTTCACACTGTCTGCGGATCTCTTGTAAAAGCTCATTTAAAAACGACGTTAAAGCAATGGTTCTCACTTGTGGCTCGTACGTTGCGCCAAACTCAGGGTTGAGGTAAATACCAACAAATATCGTGTTGCTTAGAGCAATCGACTCGTGTTGAACACCCGCAGGAACAAATAACGCAGAGGTGTGCGGAACCAAATGCTGATAATGCTCCGTTTGTGTTTGCAATAACCCTTTGATAGGAAAGATGATTTGATGCCAAGTGTGTTGATGCAGCGCATCAATGTAACCTTTTGGCATGTCGATGGTTTTCACTAAAACAGGAGAATGGGGATTCGCGGCCATCATCTCATTGGAGGTGACGACGCCTGACTTCGAATCAATTTGGCGAGTTAGCATTGTTAGTTGTCTTTTTATCCCTATACCGACACAAGTTTACTAGGCTATCATGCTCCGCATCGCGAATGAAGGTAAACACTTTATCTCTCATTCAAATAATAAGGAGGTTATATGAAGAAAATCGGCGTCGTAAAAGCTGTGCTAGCAGGGAAAACCGTCCCTTATGCTCATGGAGCGCAAAGCGCAATCAACAAACAAGTGCTACCTGAGCGCCAGCACGCAACAGAGCTTGGTTTTACCAGTGATGAGCAAGGTGATCCGCGCTTTCATGGTGGCATTCAAAAAGCGCTTCATATTTACCCAAGCGAGCACTACCCAATCTGGCAACAAGAATTAGGCAAAAGACCAATTTTCCAATCCGCCGGCGGCTTTGGCGAAAACATCAGCTCCGAAGGCGTCACCGAATCCACGATTTGCTTGAAAGATAAAATTCGCATCGGCTCAACACTACTGGAAGTGTCGCAAGGTCGCATGCCTTGTTGGAAACTTAACGTACGTTTTGACCAACACGACATGGCGAGAAGACTGCAAGATACGCTTCGAACAGGCTGGTATTTCCGAGTGTTGGAAGAAGGCGATATCGGTGCAGGTGACGAGATTATTCTGTGCGAAAGACCTTATCCAGAATGGCCACTGGCTCGCATCATGGGCGCGGTTTTCACTGGCTGTTTAGATAGAAAAGAACTCACTAAGCTGTCTGAGCTGCCGTTAGTCGAGTCTTGGGGCAAGTTGGTCGAGCGCCGCCTAGAAACTGGCGAAGTTGAAGATTGGGAAATGCGCTTGGTTGGCCCAACTGTGGATTAACACCCCAAAGTAAAATTTAAGCCACGCTCTGAACCGACTATGCCGTCAGAGCGTGTTTTTTTTGGTTTACTTCGCACTCGGGGCTGGGCGTTTCGACTTACCTTGGAACTGCTTAATGCTCTTCTTAGCATTAGTTCGGCGGTTGGCTTTTTTATCGCGTGGCGCGCGTTTGCTCTCGCCAGTTGATGGCTTATCCGTTACTGGAAAACCTGCCAGATCTTGCACTGGTAATGCACGTTGAGTCAGGTGACGAATCGCGCTTAGTGCGTCCATTTCACCATGACAAACCAATGACATCGCGACACCTTGTTCGCCTGCGCGAGCGGTACGTCCTACTCGGTGAACATAGGTTTCTGCATACATTGGCAGTTCAAAGTTGATCACTACAGGTAATTGCTCAATGTGAATGCCACGCGCTAGTAGATCGGTGGCAATCAACACCTGAATTTGCCCAGATTTAAACTGCGCCAGTGCTTCTTCTCGCTCATCTTGACTCTTATTGCCATGCAACGCATTGGTTGAGATGCCCGCTTTATTCAGCTTCTTCGCTAAGCCATCGGCGTTCTCTTTCGCACCAATAAAGACTAATGCCTTAGTCCACGCGTTTTTTTGAATCAGTTCAATCAATGCCTTGGTTTTACTGCCTTTGTTGACGAGGTACAGCGTTTCAGCAATATCTTGGTTGGTGCTGTTTTCTTGATGCGCTGCAACTTGCTTTGTTGCCTGCATAAGCAGCTTCGCTTTACCCTTCAACTCATCTGAAAACGTTGCCGAGAACATTGCGGTTTGACGCTGGTTTGAAATCAGCCCCGCAATATTTTGCACGTCAGGCCAAAAGCCCATTTCCAACAGACGATCCGCCTCATCCAACACTAGGTAATGGATATTGCTTAAGTCTAAACCGTTGTTTGCCAGATCAACCAAACGACCTGTCGTCGCGACAAGGATATGAGGATTTGTCGCTAGCGCCTGCTGTTGTTGCTCTTTATCAACGCCGCCACACAAACACACTGCGTTGAGTTCAAGAACTTGACCAACTTGGTTAATTGCTTCACTCACTTGCATTGCCAGCTCACGAGTTGGCACAAGAATCAGCGCTTTTTGCTCTGGATTGACACCCAGCTTTTCCAACAAAGGCAAACCATAAGCAAGGGTTTTGCCGCTGCCTGTATTTGCCAAAGCCAATAGATCTTGACCAGCCAACAGCTCAGGAATGGCCAACGCTTGAATATCGGTCGGTTTCTTGAAGTCTTTTGGCAGGGCGTGAATCAGCTCAGAACTCAATGAGAGAGTAGAAAATGGCATTAGCGAAACCTTGTACTTTTGGTTGAAGAGGCAATAAAAACAATGAAGATGCGGTAAAACGCAGGCGCGGACTTTACCACAATCTGCTAGGTGAACCATCCTATTTTAGGCGCTTAAACCAAGCGTCGCCTACGCAAATCTTCAGAAAACTAAAAAGCGCAAAAAAGCCGTTAGTCTGTACTGCCACAGAGCTAACGGCTAAAAACCCTTGAAGAGAATGCTTCGTCAGCCTTTCACTGCGGCTGAAAAGAAATGTGCAGTTTATTAAAGCACAGCTTTACGATTAGGTAAGAACACTTCACCCAACATGCAACGAACCGAACCACCACCAATAGATTCTATGGTAGAAACGTCGAATGGCAGCAATTTACCGTGCGTCGCCAATTGGTTTCTTTGTGCTGGTGAGAATGCATCGTACGCCGATTGCGACATCGCAATCACCTTGTCGCCGTTGATCGTTTCCAGTTGCAGAATGTTACCGCAGAACTGGTTCATTTGCTCAAGCGAAATTGAGATGACTTGCTTGTCTTTGGCGAGTGACTTCATTACAAAACGACGCTCAAATTCTGGGATCACTTCGTCACAAATCACGCAAAACTGTTCGCCAACCGCCATCATCACATTGGTGTGATAAATCGGCGCACCAGACGGCAAACGAGTTTGGAAAGAAATCACTCGTTCATAGCCAATACGATCGGCGTAATCTTCTAAAACCAGACGATCACAACGTTGTGAGAGTGCGGCGTAGACCGTTTTATTTAGGTGGTCAAACACCATCACACCCGTGCTTTCTAAATACGCTTGCTCGTCAAGATATTCAGTTAGACTGCTGCGTCGATGAACCTCTCGCCCTGCTTGCGCTAGTGCTGCCACAAGTGCATCGGGACGTACTTCTTTTTGACGGTTTTCACAGGCCATTGGAAAAGTGTACAACGTGCCATCTGGCGTAGTGCTAAACCAGTTGTTTGGAAATACCGCGTCTGGCGTCGCAACATCTGAAGTTGGATAATCAAACTCAACAACTTGAACGCCCTCTTGACGCAGCGTTGCAACCATACTCGCGAACTCGGCCATTACTCGACGTGAGACTTCTTCTTGGCTGAGTGACACTTTATGTTGGAACTCATTATCTTGTGCGGTTTCTTCATTAAAACGAAACTCTTTCGGTGGCACCATCACTACGCAGTTTGCGGTTTGGCGCTGAGCACTTTGCGTGCTTTCTTCTTTCCCATTAGCAAATTGGGTCACTGATTCGTGTAATAGCATCCAATATATTCCTTATCACTAGAATGAGGAGATTGTAAATTTATTGTTAACTTCAGTTTTGCTGTTTTGACAATTAATTTAATTGCCCAAAAGTAATTTTTGCTGCATTAAGTTTATTTTTCCCTAAATTTTATTGTCACTTTGCAGGTTTAAGCTTTTATGGCACCGTAATGAACATGATAAGAATTCATCATAAGAATCAGAACCATAGACAATCACACTCATAACCAACTAGTTACATTTAAGACACTATCGGTTAGACTATTTTTTCGCCCCTCTCGTCAATCGGTCTGCTTTATCGAGGAGCAGGCAAGAAACTCTCATACACGCGGTTTCGTCCAAAGCAGCGTGAATCGATGGATTTAGCCACCCCATATGGCATTGTTTTAACTTTAGGATGAGTTATGTTTAAACGATTTGAAGGCTTTACAGAGCCGTTCCCCAAATCTACACCGGATCAGCCTCCTTCAGGGATGTTCGCTTTTCTGCGTTATTACACTCGTGGTTATGAAAAGCCTTTGATCATCATGTCTTTGATGGCCACAATTGTGGCTGTTGTTGAGGTAATGTTGTTTGGCGCCATGGGACAATTGGTTGATTGGTTGTCTACCAGCAATCCAGAAACGTTCTTACAAGACAACAAATCGGATTTGATTTTCTACGGAGCCTTATTGCTGGTTGTCATGCCTATATTGGTGATCTTGTACTCGTTGCTCGTTCATCAAACGTTATTGGGCAACTACCCAATGTCTATCCGCTGGCTTGCACACCGGTATTTGCTCAATCAAAGCTTGAACTTCTATCAAGATGATTTTGCAGGCCGAGTCGCAACGAAAGTCATGCAAACCTCATTAGCTGTGCGCGAAACCGTAATGAAAGCTATGGATGTGTTTGTTTACGTTACGGTTTACTTCACCAGCATGATCATTATGTTAGCGACGGCAGACTGGCGTTTGATGATCCCAATGATTGTCTGGCTACTCGCTTACATCGCTATCCAAATCTATTTTGTCCCTAAGCTCAAAGACGTCGCTTCAGCGCAGGCCGATGCACGTTCGACAATGACAGGGCGTATCGTCGACAGTTATACCAATATTCAAACCGTCAAACTGTTTTCTCATAGCCAGCGCGAAACCCAATATGCCGAGCAAGGCATGAAAGGATTTTTAAATACGGTCTATCGTCAAATGCGCCTAGTGACCGGCTTCGACGTCGCTGTAGAGATCTCAAACTATATTTTGGTCTTTTCCGTTGCTGCTTTATCGATTTACCTGTGGTTGGATAGTGCCATTAGCGTTGGCGCGATTGCGATTGCTGTTAGTCTTGCATTGCGCGTAAACGGTATGTCTATGTGGATAATGTGGGAAGTTGGCGCCCTCTTTGAAAACATGGGAACCGTTGTCGATGGAATGAAAACGCTCTCTAAGCCTATTGATATTAAAGATAAACCAGGCGCAAAAGACTTGGTTGTCACTGAAGGAAGCATTCACTTTGATAACGTCAGCTTCCATTACGGTGAGAACAAAGGCGTGATTAGCCATCTCGACCTCAACATCAAACCAGGAGAGAAAGTAGGCTTGGTCGGGCGCTCCGGCGCCGGAAAATCGACTTTGGTGAACTTGTTACTTCGCTTCCACGATGTCGAAGACGGCAGCATTAAGATCGATGGACAGAACATCTCAGAAGTCACACAAGACTCTTTGCGCTCAAAGATCGGTATGGTGACCCAAGATACTTCTCTGTTACACCGTTCAATTCGAGACAATATTTTGTATGGCAATCCAGATGCGACAGAAGAAGATTTGCTGAAAGCCACTAAGCAAGCGCATGCCCATGAGTTTATCGAAACTCTGACCGACCCATTTGGTAATGTCGGATACGATGCGCAAGTTGGTGAACGTGGTGTAAAACTGTCTGGAGGCCAACGTCAGCGTATCGCAATATCTCGTGTGCTACTCAAAGACGCACCATTGCTGGTACTGGATGAAGCAACATCGGCTCTGGATTCAGAAGTCGAAGCAGCGATTCAGGAAAGCTTGAATGAATTAATGCAAGGGAAAACAGTTATTGCTATCGCTCACCGATTATCGACCATCGCACAAATGGATCGCCTCATCGTGCTAGATAAAGGCAGCATCGTTGAACAAGGTTCTCATCAAGAACTCATTGCGAATAACGGCATTTACGCCCAGCTTTGGGCGCATCAAACTGGCGGATTTATCGCTGAAGAACTAGACAATCAACACGCTTCTTAACGAGTGATAAGCTCAATAAAAACGGCGCTTTAAGCGCCGTTTTTTATTTAAATCCATGGCTAGATGCTCATATAGCCATTGTGGTTTCTCATATATGAAACACTCTCCATGATAAAGCTCACACTTTTTCTGCTAATATACCGCCTCGTTGCGTATCCATTGCAATGAACACAATACAGAGTATTGAGCCGTCTTCATTTGTCATTTCACTTTTTGAGAAACAGCTATACTCAATAGATGGCTTAGTTATTATATTAACAATAAGGTAATTAGCTTATGTGTAAATGTGGTTCAATGCAGATCGTACAACTCAAACCAAGTTGGGCTGACAAGCTATTTGGCTACTCAGAAAGATGGAAATGCCAACTTTGTTGTAAGATCTACCGCATCTAAAATTAAAAATAGAATCTTAGTTTTTCTAAGAAAAAGCAGTGGCCCGACAATGATTGTCGGGTTTTGTTTTTCTGTACATCCATTTTTATCCCTTCGCAACACGGTCACTCATCACGGCAAAACCTAGCATCTTAATGTGACTTAGGTATAGAATCAGGCCCACTTATTCTTTCCGATATTCATATATAACTGGTCACTATGAACAAAAGTTTGCTAACGAATGTCCTTGCTATCGCTTTGATGGCTGGAGGTCATCAATTACAAAACGACTATCTTTGGTATGCAGGGCTGTTTGCGTTCTCAGGCGCCATCACCAACTGGCTTGCCATCCATATGCTGTTTGAGAAAGTGCCTGGATTATACGGTTCTGGCGTGATCCCAGCGCGATTTGAAGAGTTTAAACTGGCTATCAAAAACCTGATGATGGAACAGTTTTTTACTGAAGCGAACATTGACCGATTCTTGAATAAAGAAATGGCGGGCGGTGTGAACATCGATCTTCAACCAGTAATTGAGAAAGTAGATTTAAATCCAGCATTTGATTCCCTAGTGGAAGTAATTGAAGGCTCTCAGTTTGGTGGCATGCTAGCGATGTTTGGCGGCTCGGAAGCGCTACAACCCATGCGCCAACCTTTCGTCGAAAAGATGCAAGAATCCATCATTGAGTTGAGCAAGAGCGATAACATCAAAGAAGCACTGAAAGAGCAATTCGAATCTCCTGCAATGATGGATGAGATAAAGCAGAACATTGAAAGTATCATCGATCAACGTTTAAGCGAATTAACACCGGCATTAGTTAAAGAAATGGTGCAAAAGATGATCAAAGAACACCTTGGCTGGCTAGTCGTTTGGGGCGGTGTTTTTGGTGGTTTAATTGGCGTTATCAGTACCTTTATCGGGGCATAATCGCTCACCGATTTATTAAAAAAGGAGCTTCGGCTCCTTTTTTTATCTTGAAAAAATAATACGCCAAGTCACGCTCAATAAGGAGACTCAACACATACCTCGCCTAACCAAGGAGCTCGGGATTAACACCAAATCCCGTTTTATGTTCTTCTATGACCACTTCACTACGAGTTTGAATCACGCCCGGAAGCGTGCCTAACTTGCTCGACATAAACTCCTGATACGCTTTCATGCTCTTAACACGAACTTTTATCATGGTATCGAAATCTCCAGAGAGCGAGTAGCACTCTTCAATTTCAGGCATCAATTCCACCGCTTTCGCAAACTTTTCAAAAATAGAAAAACTGGTTTGGTCTAAACGAATATGGATGAATACTTGCACATCCAGCCCCAACTTTTCCGCATTCAACTCTGCATGGTAACCATTGATATACCCTTCTTTTTCTAGTCGCTTTACACGATCAGAACATGGAGAAGTCGTTAAGTTAATCAGCTTTGCTAGTTCTACAACTGGAATTCTGCCTCTCGAATGAAGCACTCTCAAAATATGTAAATCAATCCGGTCCAATTGATAACTCATTAACCCACTTCCTTGTAACCACTTAGAAAGCATCACATTAATCGTTGCTCAAAAAATTGCAAACCATCAAATGCACAGCATGTGAAATTCAGCAGAGAATAACCAGAAAACAACGAAGGAGGGAAAGAGCTATGATTATTGCCGCTCACTTAGTAACCGTGATATGAAGAGAAAAAGCAACCTAGCGGCTCCCGCGGAGTCGCAAATTTGAAAGCGCATGACACGCCTGTATAGATATGTCGTTCGGGCAACGCCGCCCTATTTAGCCATTAATCATGGCTATCACTCAGAGTTAGAGTGCGGCCGATGTATGCCGTGTAGGATGTGGAACAACCTCTCCAATTGCACGATGATTACAACAACGGCAGTAGTATTGAGGCTCCATCTCGTAATAATGTTCACCTGATACAAATTTCGCCATCAGCTGTGTAAAACTCACCATTTTGCCTGTTAACGACTCAACAGACTGAGGCTCGCAACGCTTCATAATCACTTTATGTTGCGTTGATTTTCTACAAGCTGCGCAATATATATCCGGCATTTCTCTTCTCCCTACTTTTTCGTCCTACTGACAATTGACATATTTTGTTCAAAATAATTCCACAATTAAAAAGCTCCTTTAATTTTTTGTGCCCTATCTTCAAAAAATTGAACGAAAGTATCAAAAAACTGAGACATTGGTCAGACCTCAACTTTTGTACCATCAATATGAGCAAACGTGCTTATGTGTGTAATAATACGACACATTACACATAAGCAATTGTTCGGGCTTATTATTTAGTAAGGCGCATGACAACTACACGCCTGGCTAGATCGAGCTTTCGAGACGCCTTGTTATCTCGATTTACCCCGCAAACCAGTTGCTAGCAGCTATAGCCGTCTCATCAAGGAAGAAATGCATGACGATACAACCGATTCTCACTACCGAAAGACTCGTCCTCCGGCCATTCAATATCGATGACTGCCAACAAGTGGCTTTACTCGCTGGAGATAAGCGAATTGCCGACATGACAGCAAACATCCCTCATCCTTATGAGCGACCGATGGCGCAAGCATGGATAGATAGGCACGATCCGATGTATCAGCAGCATCAAGGCGTGGCGTACGCTATTACCTTGCGAAACACTGGGGAGTTACTTGGTGCAGTGAGTTTACCGCGTATCGAAGAGGGCTACGGTACATTAGGCTACTGGGTTGGTGTGCCACATTGGGGGAAAGGCTATGCATTCGAGGCCTCCAAAGCCTTACTCGAATTTGCTCGAATGCACTTTGAGTTAAACGGAATAACCGTGATGCATTTGATGGACAATCAGCGTTCTAAATCGGTGATCCAAAAACTAAATATCCCTTACATCGGTGACAAAACATTGCGCATGCAAGGCAAAGAACGAAAGGTTTGTGTCTACCAACTCACGTTCGTCGCTTCTGAATAAAGTCGAGGGATATGTCGGATGATCATCCATGAAACTTCACAAAATCTGCCCAAGAACAACCCTTTCTTGCTAGGAACTGTATTGTTGTCGCTGTTCTATTTTTCCTACCTAGCAGACAAGATCGTCGAGTTTGGACTCGTAGCACTCACAATAATAGGATTGAAACTTCTCTCAACGTACTTCACGCGCCGCGTGTTCAATCCTAAAACGCTAGATATCGATGCAAGCACCAACACCTTGAAGTACCGCCAGGGCTCAACAGTTTACTTCCGTCTACCTCTTGATGACATTGTCAAAGTCCAAATACAGAAAGAGTTCTTCTCTAGCAAAAGTTTGATGCTCTACACAGTCAACGACGCTTACCAAGTGCCGAATTCAAACAATTTCGATTCTCTACAGTTAAAGGATTTAATGAAACAACTTGAAGAGAGAATTGATGATCAATCTCGCTAAAACGAAAAGAGAAGACATTCTAGAATGTGTTGCCAATTTGGTCTCTAAATAGAAAGACAAAAAAGCCAGCAATAACGCTGGCTTTTCTCTGTGTTAGTCTTGTGCGACTTTCACGCGAATTTTGCTTTTTTCTACGTTCGTCAAATTCAGTGCTTCAAGAGCAGAAATGGCTTCTGCTTCGTCCGGCATGATGACAAAACCGAAGCCTTTCGACAAACCCGTGTCTTGATCAAGCACTAGCGAACACAGTTCTACTTTGCCGTACGCTGAGAATAATTTGCGGATATCTTGCTCGGTCATGTGACGAGCCAAGTTTCTTACTAAAAGTTTCATAATGAACCTAGTTGGTTTGATAACGGTTCGATTCTCTCAGTTTCTCTCTGGCAAACCAAGTGAATAATATGACGGCGTTGACTAGATCATTCTAAGTACATCTGTTTAAATGATTTTCCGTTCATTTTTCACCCATAGGAGAGTCGGCATGGAAACGAAACGTCTCAAACTCATCCCTGCTTGTTTAGAACGAGCCGAAGAGGCGCATCAAGCTGTCGTTCGCAGCCAAAAGACTCTCGAAGTCTATCTGCCGTGGGTGCCTCATGTGCTGACATTAGAAGCGATGATAGAAGGGACAGAGAAAGCCATCGCAAACTTTGAAAACTTCGAAGAAGAGCTGCGTTACTACATCATTGAAAAGGAAAGCGATCGCTTACTGGGTGCGGTCGGCTTGATGATTCGAGATCCCGACGTACCATCCTTTGAGATAGGTTATTGGTTAGATGATGCTGCCGTTGGCAATGGTTATGTTGCCGAGGCTGTGCTCGAAGTTGAGCGCTATGCGTTTGATGACTTGGGTGCCAAGAGAATCGCAATTCATGCTGATAGCACCAACCAAAAGAGCCGGGCTGTAGCCGAGCGCTGTGGTTATGAGTTCGAAGGAGAGCTCAGAAACGAACGTCTTACCACATCGGGAGAGCTGAGTAACACCGTTATTTACGCCAAAATTCGTCGCGACTAACATTCCAATCTAACCGAGCAATGCTAAGCTCTGATCTCAAGCTACCACCATTAACGTTAATTAAGTTTCGGATAAAACAAAGCCCGCTAAAATAGCGGGCTTTGTGTTCATATAAGGGAAGTTACTAGTCTAGTTCAACCAGTTTTTTCTCGAACGACTGGTGTTGGTCTAACACGTCTTGCGCAGCACCGCCCGTTGCTTTACTTACCACAATGATAGCAAGCGTAGAGAAGATGATGCCCGGTACGATTTCGTACACATCAAACCAACCGCCAGTTAGCTGCTTCCAAACCACGATAGTGATACCACCAACAAGAATACCTGCTAACGCGCCGTTACGGTTCATACCGCTCCAGTAAAGGCTAAGTACAACCGCAGGACCAAATGCCGCACCAAAACCAGCCCAAGCGTAAGATACAAGACCAAGTACTGAGCTATCAGGCGTCATCGCTAGGAATAGCGCAACAAGCGAAATAACGATAACACCGATACGACCAATCATTACGATTTCTTCAGAAGACGCTTCTGGCTTGAATACTTGCTTGTAGAAATCTTCTGCAAGCGCTGAAGATGAAACAAGGAGCTGTGAGTCAGCGGTACTCATTACCGCCGCTAGGATTGCTGCTAACAACATACCCGCAACGACAGGGTGGAATACTGCGTTAACCAATAGCATGAAGATCTTCTCACCGTCCTCTAGTTGAGTACCCGGATGACCCGTAACCCAAACCAGACCAACAAGACCAACAAGCATTGCACCAACCATAGATAGTGCCGTCCAAATCACTGCGATACGACGTGCAGTCGTTAGATCTTTGTTTGAACGAGACGCTTTAAAACGCGCTAGGATGTGTGGCTGACCAAAGTAACCAAGGCCCCACGCCGCTAGAGAGATAATAGCAATCGCAGATAATGGTTCGCCTTTCGCGTCATTCCATAGCGTTGCAAGTTCTGGGTTGATGTCATGTAGATCAGAACTTAGCTGACCTAAACCACCGTCCATTACCGCTATAGGAACAATCATTAGCGCAGCCGCCATTAGCAGACCTTGCACTAAGTCAGTCCAAGATACCGCTAGGAAACCACCGAATAGTGTGTAAGAAACGACACACACCGTACCGATGATAACAGCGTAGGTGTAATCTAGACCGAATACCGTCTCAAACAGTTTGCCCCCTGCGACCAAACCTGAGCTGGTGTAGAAAAGGAAAAATAGAAGAATGAAAAACGCAGAGATTGTCTGAATCAGTTTCGACTTATCGTTGAAGCGACGTGACAGGAACTCTGGCAACGTTAGCGCGTCAGTTTGGATACTGTAGGTACGTAGGCGTTTTGCACTGATGAGCCAGTTTGCCCATGTACCAAGAAGTAGACCGCCGGCTAACCAGAAGGCCTCGATACCCGCAGCGTACGCATAGCCAGGCAAACCTAGCAGCAACCAACCACTCATGTCTGAAGCACCTGCAGATAATGCAGCAGGCCACGGACCTAGGCTACGGCCACCTAGGAAGTAGTCAGATGAATTGGAAGTCCTCTTATACGCGTAAACGCCAATAGCAACCATAATCAGTAAATACGCCACAAAAGTGGACGTGATAGCAAAGCTATTTTCTATCATTAGATAGTCCTCGTTATAATTATTTCCTTCCTTGCCTGCCCTGATATTTTACCGTCTCAGCAATACATCAGAGTATAAAAAACCAATCTGGACCGGCTCTCAGTCCAGTTACTCCAGATTGGCATTACAAGTCAGGTTAGTGAGTTTCGTTCCCCAACTCGAGTAGAGTTGCGTTACCACCCACCGCGGTAATATTTATCGTTCGAGTGCGCTCAGTAATGAAGCGCAACGAGAGATGAGGATCATGAGCCAATTTCGGTGACTCTAAATCCGTTTCAGAAACTAAGCCGACGATTGCACCGTCACGCTTAGCTAGTTGAAGATTGAGCGCATGCTCAATCTGTGAACGCCCAACATAACCCACACTACGTACATCGCTCTCAAGCAACGGGGCAGACGCATCGTACGCAACAACCTGGACTAAGTTAGATGGGAAGTTTGCCAACGCTACAGCTTGCTTAACCAATTGGTTTAGCTCTGCATTGTCACTGCAAACGACCACACTGTTTCCTGCAATTAAGGCACAGGTGATCATCGCAAAAGCACTGTATAACGCATTATCAGCAGGCTCGATGTTGTTTTCACAAATCACCAAAGCCACACCGCGTCCTGCGGCATACAGTTCGTTAGTTTCCCCTGTAGGGCCAACTAACTGGTGAGTTTCTGCAAGAAGAGCTGATGCTTGTTGCAAGTGGTAAGAAACCACTTTGGCAACGGTAGACTGCTGCCCTTCTAGTGCAGATTTAAATGCCAGAACATGCTCGCATTTGTAATCAAAATCAGTCAGATTCCACTGCTCCCACGCAGAGAATGCATCTTTAAAATAGGTGATCTGATGAACCATAATGCGACTCCTTATGCGTTTTCTGCTTGAGCAAGAAGATGTTGAGTAAAGCGGAATAGGTAGTGTGGACCACCAGCTTTCGGGCCAGTACCCGACAAGCCTTGACCACCAAACGGCTGTACACCAACCACAGCGCCAACTTGGTCTCGGTTGATGTAGCAGTTACCTACTCGTGCATGTTTCTCAATCCAACGGTACGTGGTTTCGTTACGGCTATGGATACCCATCGTCAAGCCAAAACCCGTTCTGTTGATCTGCGCAACCACGTTCGGTAATTCAGACGCTTTAAAGCGAACAATGTGCAAGATTGGACCAAATTGTTCTTCTTTCAGCACATCGATGCCCGAGATTTCAAACGCACTTGGTGAGACAAAGTCACCATGCTGGCACGATTCATCCAGCTGTAGCTGAGCGACTTTAGTCTGTGTTTTGCTCATTTGCTCAAGGTGAGCAAGGAGTTTTTGTTTTGCATTGCTGTCGATAACCGGACCAACATCCGTTTTGTGTAGGTAAGGTAAACCAACATACAGCTCATTCATCGCACCTTGAATCAGGTTGATCATACGGTCTGCTACATCTTCTTGTACAAATAGAACACGAAGGGCAGAACAACGCTGACCAGCAGATGCAAACGCCGAACGAATCACATCACGCACCACCTGCTCTGGCAATGCAGTACTGTCCACGATCATTGCGTTTTGACCACCTGTTTCCGCAATAAACGGAACCGGTTTCGCGCTGCGCTCCGCAAGCGTGACGTTAATGCGTTGCGCCGTTGCCGTTGAACCAGTGAATGCCACACCAGCAATAGCATCATGAGAAGTCAGTGCATGACCGATCTCAGCGCCGCGACCAGTAAGTAACTGAATCACACCAGCAGGGAAACCCGCATCAAGCATTAATTCAATAGCGCGAGCGGCAATTAAGCTTGTTTGCTCAGCAGGTTTTGCAACCACAGTGTTACCTGCAATCAGTGCTGCCGTTACCTGACCAAGGAAGATAGCCAACGGGAAGTTCCAAGGGCTGATACACACAAACACACCAAGACCTTCACGGCTAGAAATGCGTTTCACACCGTCAAAACCTTCTAGCTCAAATGGCTGTAGGTTTTGCGCTTGTTTCGCGTAATAACGACAGAAATCCACTGCTTCACGAACTTCATCAATACTATCGTGAATCGTCTTGCCCGCTTCTTTGTGACAAATCGCCACCAGCTCAGCCAGATTTTCTTCCATTAAGTCAGCAAGCTTTTCTAAACAAGCCGCTTTTTGCTCAACAGGAACACCTTTCCAATCAGAGAAAGCAGTTTGCGCCGCATCAATTGCAGCGGAAACATGATCAAGTGTTGCAAATGCCACTTTGCCGACTTCAATTCGGCGATCGTACGGTGCGGTGATGATCTCAGCCGCATTTTCCTTGATCATGCTTTCGGCAAAACACTCACCATTGATCATCGGGCCTGCAACCCACTGATTGTCCATGAAGCTCTCTACCTGCGCTTCAAATGGCTTCGCTTCACTGTCGATGTCAATGTTGACGCCATATGAGTTCTTACGCTCAGGGAAAATATCGGCAGGCAATGGAATTTTGTCGTTGTGTAGCGTGTCAAAACCCGTCAACACATCCACAGGGTGATGGGTCAACTCATAAATCGGACAACGCGCATCAACTAGACGGTGTACAAACGAGCTGTTCGCACCATTTTCAAGCAGACGACGAACCAAGTACGGAAGAAGATCAGCATGGCTACCGACAGGAGCATAAATACGTACTGGCTGACCGTACATTTTCATAACATGGTTATACAGTGAATCACCCATACCATGCAGGCGCTGGAACTCGTATTCTTTGTGCTCCGCCATGACAGCAATTGCCGTCACCGTGTGAGCATTGTGGCTTGCAAATTGTGGGTAGATATTACCGCGAACACCTTCGCTAAGTAGGAAACGAGCACAAGCTAGGTATGCAACGTCCGTCGCTTCTTTGCGAGTGTATACTGGGTAATTTGCATAACCCGCTTGTTGAGACCACTTGATTTCGCTGTCCCAGTACGCGCCTTTAACCAAACGCAGAGGAATAACGTCACCTTGTTCTTTTGCGAGTGCATTTAGCCACACCAAGACTGGTAGCGCACGTTTTGAGTAGGCTTGAATAACCAAACCAAACTTGCCCCAACCCTTCACAAGATCGCTACGGTATACTTTCTCAAATAGCTTCAGGGAAAGCTCAAGGCGATCCGCTTCTTCTGCATCGATTGTGATTGCAACGTCGACTTCAATAGCACGTTTTAGTAGTTGCATTAGTGAGTCATACAACTCTGTCATTACACGTTCTTCATTTGCGACTTCGTAGCGCGGGTGTAATGCAGAAAGCTTGATGGAAATCGAAGGCGCAGGGCTGGTGTCGTTACCGTAAGTCTCGCGACCCACCGCTTCGATCGCCATTAGGTAATCTTTGAAGTACTTGTTCGCGTCCGCTGTAGTTAACGCCGCCTCACCCAACATATCAAACGAGTAGGTGAAACCTTTGTCGCGCATTGGGCGACCGTTCTTTTGCGCTTCTTCGATCGTACGACCACGAACAAACTGGTGACCCATGATCTTCATTGCCTGATACATGGCTTTACGAATCACGGGCTCAGAGAATTTATTTACCAGACGGTTTACAGCCTGACCTGGGCTCTGGGTGCCTTGCTCACCAAGACCAACCACTTTACCTGTTAGCATGAGGCCCCATGTTGATGCGTTAACAAACACAGAGTCAGAGTTTTTCAGGTGAGATTTCCAGTCTGCGACACTCAACTTATCTTTAATCAAAGAATCTGCTGTCGCGGCATCTGGGATGCGCATTAATGCTTCTGCAAGACACATCAGCAAGATACCTTCTTGAGTATCTAAGCTGTATTCCAGCAATAAAGCATCAATCATCTGGATTGACTTCTTATCGGCACGAATGGCTTCGATAAGGTGGGTAGTTTGGGTAGTGATCGCCGATTTTTCATCCTCTGTCGGCGTCGCTAGTGGCAATAGTTGCTCTAGCCATTGAGACTCGTCCACCATATATAATGGCGAGATCAGTGACCACAACTTATCAAGCGGCTGCCCGATAAATTCCGGTGTCAACACGTTCGTAGCTGTAAACATGTGTGTTCCTCAATCTCACTCCTCGAAAACCGCTTCGAGGATTATCAATGGCTGGCAGTGTATTTTGAGGCCGATAAGAATACTTGTCAAAAACTACGACATTTTTGCCAAAAACTCGCTTTTATAACAAAACATCCACATAGTCACATTCAAATAGGTAATATTTTGTGTTGTAAATTTTAATTTTTTCATTGCATTCACAACAAAATATCAAGAATATCAATAAGATTTTTGTGAAGAGCTCGTTCTAAGAGAAAATGTAGGATCAAGTGGCATATCAACCACTGCAAAGAACAGAGAATTTAAAAAAACGAGAGATAGGTCACGTGAATAAAACATAAAAAAACCATGCATAGTGCATGGCTTTATTCTGATTGATGATTATTTGACCTAAAAAAACGCGTTGTTATCCAACTTGTTTTTTATAACGGGAAGGTGATATTCCCTGTAAGCGAGTAAAAGTATGAGTAAAAGTACTCTGGCTTGAGAAGCCAGTAAACTCGGCAATTTGCCCTAAAGAAAGGTGCCCTTGCTCGATTAATTCACGAGCCATGTCGATACGCTTTCCGAGAACATATTGATGAGGTGTAATCCCCATCTGCTCTTTAAACAAGCAATGGAACTGACTTTCCCCAAGAAACACTCGCCCGGCCAATTGAGCCACACTAATCTTATGACTCAGGTGCTGCTCAATGTAACGATCAATCGCCTCCAAATCAAAGCGCGACTCTTTTCGACTGGTCTCAAATGCCGAGATATGGCGCTGCATTAATGCAATCACAGTGTCGTTACACGCACGACTTAACAGCAGGTCATCCGGATGGTTTCGCATTTCCTGAACCAACATCTGTATCAGCTTCTGAATTTGACTATCTAACTGGAAGTAGACATGGTCTCTCTCCAGGTTATTGATTTTTTGAAGCATTTCAGGATCATCATTTGTCGGTTTGGGCATATTCAGCACCAAAATATCCGATTGATTGATGACGCCACCGAAAGCATGATCAGAGCATGCGGTGACCACACAACCTTGACCAGGGCCGACAAGATTACCTCGCCCGCGCACTTCAAATTCGGCTTGCCCTTTTAAACCAATCACGATCTGCGTATAAGAATGATCGTGGCAATCCATATAAGACGGAAGTGTGATCAGCTCCGCCGGCTTCGGCAGCATAATCTCTTGATATGAAAGGATTTTTTGGTTATCTGAGTCACTCATTTTAAACAGTCGTCTTTACACGGTCAGCTTACGTCTTCGCATCATATACCTTCTTTGTTGGGTTGCAACTTTTACCCAACTCAATCGACAAGATCAAATCAGCATGATCAAGTTCATTTACATGATCATAGTTCCGGAACGATGATCATGCGAGGTTAATTTACGGTCAGTGAGCAACCAATTTTATTAACAAAAACGGATAGATAGGCAACACCTTACGTATATATAATCAATCAATGTAAAGATCCTTGTTACCGAACAATCTGTTATTTTGTAAAACACCGTGCTCCATATTAGATAAGTCGTCTCTGAAACGGATCGAAACCCACTCTTAAACTCAACATAGAGGGATTTCCCCCCTTACTAATATGCTTCTGATTCAATACATTAGTTATCGAGCTTTAAGATGCATACGATCTAAAGCTCTCGGTATCTCATTGATACCTCTAACTTACTTAGCAGACCCTCGCTAGGTAATTTAGAACCTCTTCTACACGTCGACAAGATTATATCTTGTGTTGCCAGCCCGTCTTCAGGCTGGCTTTTTTTTTCGCTTCTCAACAATGAAAACAATAGCATAAGCTGATATCATAGCGTTTGTCTCACTGTCCCTCTCATATGCTTAGGTGCTGCTCTTTCGCTCACAAGTGATATGAACGTCAACCACATTACAACTGAGTTGTAGGAAGCATGATCAAGGACGATACGAGTTGTAAGCCGAACATTGGCGGACATCCGTGAGCGCACATATCTGTAATGAAACAGACCATTTTCCCAATTAAACTCTTCGTTCCATTTCGTCGTTGTCTATGACTACCTGACGAAAACATCGAACACCATGAATTTAATTGGATTGAGCGCCAATCAACGAACGTGTTCTAGCAACGTAACTGCCTACTTGGCAACATCAATACGAGCCATGTAACACGGACGTCTCTGTATTGGTAAAGCAGTATGTAGTGAGTCCTTTTGTGAATATTTCAGTCGATACCATAGAACAATCCCTCCTTAAACAGCTACCAGGTTGTTGGGGATGCAAAGATAAAGATTCGGTATTCCTATACGTAAACCAGGAATATGCAGAACTGTTAGGGCACACGTCGCCCGAGGAGTGCTTGGGTAAAACTGATTTTGATATGGCCAGCCCAACCACTGAATGCGCGCAAGAATTTCAACGCCAAGATAAACACGTTCTCGAAACTGGCGAGTCACTAAAAATTCTGGATATCCACCCTTATCCAGATGGCCGCTGGCGAGCACATATATTTACTAAAACACCGTGGCGAGATGACAAAGGCGACATCGTAGGCACCATTTTCTACGGAAGGGAACTCACCGACACCGCCGTGATTGAAGTCGGGTATTGGGTTTGTCGTGCAATCAGTACCAACCCAAATCAACAATCCATCTTTCGTTTTTCTGACTTACAACCAAAACCAGAGAAGCTCACATGCCGCGAGCAAGAAACGCTTTTCCTCTTGCTCTATGGCAAAAAGCCTCAATTCATCTCTCAGGTCATGGGCATATCAACAAAAACCGTTGAAGGTCACGTCGCACGCTTACGTAATAAGTTTGCAGCGAATAGCAAGAACGAACTAATAGATAAAGCAATGGAAGCAGGCTACGGCTCTGTTGTACCCAAAACGCTGCTTAAGCATCAATTATCGGTTGTGTTGAATGGAGAGCGATAATTCGCATCGCTTCCACCTACAAAAACACCGCCCCAATTCGGCGGTGTTTGTTTATTCATGAGGGACCATAAGCCTATGGCGCTAAACGATCAATGTCCCAACTTCCATCATGCTGGGAGAAAAGAAAACGATCGTGAAGGCGATGTTCGCCACCTTGCCAAAATTCGATGCTCTTTGGTTTTACGCGAAAGCCACCCCAAAAGGTTGGTACTGGTATTTCACCCTTAGCAAACTTCTGTTTTAGCTCTAAAAACTTACCTTCCAACACACCTCTGGCAGAAATACGGCTACTTTGTTTGCTCGCGATTGCGGCCAACTGGCTCTCTTTAGGACGAGAAGTAAAGTATTTCATATTCTCTACGGCGGTAAGCTTTTCAGCCACACCAGTAATATGAACTTGGCGCTCTAACGGGTGCCAAGGGAAGTGCAAACTAATATTGCTGTTATGCTCTAGCTGCTGGGCCTTGCGACTGCCTAGGTTGGTGTAAAACACAAAACCATCTTTGTCGACGTTTTTCAATAGAACAATGCGTTGAAATGGCATGCCATTTTCATCAACCGTTGCAACTGTCATCGCAGTCGGGTCCGTTAAACCCGCTTCAACTGCTTGCTCTAGCCACAGATTAAATTGATCAATAGGATCAGCTTTCAAATCTTTACGACGCAGCCCACCTTTGGTGTACTCACGACGAATATCAGCAAGTTCCATCTTTACTCCTTCACTCGTTTTTGTCGATTGTGCTCCCGATACTGAGGAAATACAAGGACATCATTGTGCTTGTTATCGTTGCCGCTCACAGCATCACAGTGCTTCATTTGATACCATGACACAAAAAACCAGTGAGCCGATCGTGAACTTACTCAACCCCAAAGCCCTACGTCATTTTTTACTGCTACTGTGTGCCGTTGGCATTTCAGGGCTTGCGCTTACTCATCATTATGCAACTCAATACCAACATGATCAATGGCAACAAAAGCTAGAGAGACAAGCCGCGCAAGTATCACAAGAAGTGGACTACGAGCTGGCAAAGTTTGAACAGATACCAAACCTATTAAGTCACGATCCGAGATTACTCCAAGCAGTAGAGCGCGGAACGCCCTCTCACGAGCTCAACCTATTGTTAGCAGATTGGTTGAAGCAAAGCTTGGCCGATACGATTTACGTTCATGACCGTACCGGGTTAGTCATAGCCTCAAGTAACTTTCAGCAAGAAGATACGTTTGTTGGCTCTAGCTTTAGCTATCGCCCCTATTTTAAAAATGCGCGACGCGGTGAGCCCGCTCAATACGTTGGATTAGGCGTACGCTCGAATAAACGTGGGTACTTCTTCTCATCTCCGCTGTGGGTAAATGAGGAAGTCGTTGGCGTGATCACAGTAAAAGTGAATTTGGAGCAATTAGAACAGCGCCTTTCGCAAACCACGACTGACGTACTCATTACAGATAAACACAATGTCGTGTTTATGAGCAATTTACCAGACTGGCGCTATCGTGCACTTTTCCCACTGTCATCGAGTGCAATAAATGAACTTACCGAAACGCGTCAATATGGCGATACCTTACCCGAATATTTTGGTGAGTTAACGGCACACAGTGGTGTCACGGAGTTTGATGACAATCAATTGCTTCTATCACCGAATTACCTCGCATACGCAACACACTTATTGGATAAAGGGTTTCGCGTCGTTGCCTTAATTAACCACAACAGCGTTCTTGCCGCCGTTTTACAGGCCGATATCGTCTTCCTGATCTTATATGCGCTCATTGCTCTAATTGCGTTAGCGTGGTTCCAAACCCTAGTTAACAAAGCACGCCTTGCCCATCTCAATGTGAGCCTAGAAGAAAAAGTAGTGCAACGGACACTAGTTCTGAGTGAAGCCAACCAAAAACTACAACAGACCATCCGCCAATATGAGCAAAGCCAACAAGAGCTTAAACAAACACAACAAGAACTGACGCAAGCCGCGAAATTGGCATTGTTGGGCGAGCTATCAGCCAGTATTAATCATGAGATAAATCAGCCACTTTCCGCACTAAGAACCTATACCGAAAACTCGCAGCGTTTGTTGGCAATGGAAAAATACCCAATGGTCGCTGACAATTTGGGCAAAATGCTGACACTCAATGACACCATTTCGGAAGTCATTGCCCGCTTAAAAGTCTTTACTCGGAAAGCCACGCACGATTCACACAATGAAATCTCAGTACTGCACGACGCGGTACATACTGCCACCAGCATTTTGAGCAACAAGCTTATTAAGCAAGGAGTAACACTAAAAGTTCCGGCCATCGACTATGATGTGAAGCTGGCCATTCACAGCGTTGAATTAGAACAAGTGCTGATAAACCTCTTCCACAACGCCGCACAAGCGATGGAAAACCACTGTATCGATCCGCAAATATCCATTGCTGTTCAGTGTCATGATGACAGTTGCGACATTCTTGTTTCCGATAACGGACCAGGGATGTCAGACGAAGCCCTAGCAAAAGTGTTCGACCCATTTTTTACGACTAAGCCGGAGGGTCTTGGATTAGGTTTAACAATCTCCAAGCGGATTATAGAGAGCTATCACGGCTCCCTCTGTGCCTATAAACATCAGAACACAGAACAACAAGCAGGAGGGATGACCTTTATCGTGACGCTACCAATAGTCAATCAGAATAAACGTACCCCAGAAGTGGAAAACGACCATGAATAACCCAGTTTTCTTTGTTGATGACGAACCACACATTCGTGATGCCGTGTCTCAAGCCCTGCTGATTGAAGGGATAGACGTCACCTGCTTACCAAACGCAGTAGAAGCCTTACGCGTAATCGACTCAAATACACCTGCGATTATCATCACCGATATCCATATGCCCGTGATGGATGGCTTGGAGTTTATGCGAACTTTGCGAAGCAAAAACGATCACTTTCAATTCATCGTACTTACTGGACATGGAGATGTGAAAACCGCGGTAGATGCGATGAAAAGCGGCGCGTACGACTTTCTAGAAAAACCGTTTTCAACGGAACAGCTCATGAAATCGCTCAACAATGCCAGCGATAAACTGAACTTGTTGCAAGAAAACATCTGGCTTAAGAAAGAGCTCGACATGCAAACTCATGTTGGTCCGAAAATGATTGGTCACAGTAAGGCCATGGTGAGCATTCGTCGCGCCTTGATCAGTGCGCCCACAAGCCAGCCGCTCATTTTTGTAGGTCAAGATGGTACGGGTCGGCGACTCGCTGCACAATTTGCCCACGACATACATGCAACACCGGATAGTGAGCTAATCGCCGCTTCTGGTGAAGACCTCTATGAGCTTTCATTAGAAGCGCTCGACAAAGCCATACACCGCTTAAGTGAAGGAACACGCCACTGCAGTTTGTACTTACATAGCGCAGAGCATGTATCATTTGAGCAATGGGAATACTTATTCAAGCACCCAAAACTTGAGCGTGTTTTTGGCGCGACCATCCAAGCCGAGCCACCTCTAAAATCCCTGGCGACTCTAAAATCCCTGGCGACTCTAATTCACTTACCGACGCTCGATGAAAGAAAGGAAGATATAGGGCCTTTATACAAGCACTTTGTGCGCCACACAGCGAGTCGATATCAGTTACAGCCGCCACATATCAGCCTAGAAGAGGTCAAACACCTCACCAGTCTCGAATGGCCAGAAAACGTTAAGCAGCTACGCCAATTTGCTGAACTTCGTGCCCTCAAGCCAGATACTTTTAGAATGGAAGATTGGAACAGTGAGAAAAGTCTTGAAATTCAGAGTATGACTCAGCGCACAGAATACTTTGAATATTGCTTGTTATTCGATGCATTGCAAAGACATCGCGGCAGACTCAAAGAGGTTCAACTAGAATTACAGGTATCACGCAAAACCTTGTACGACAAACTAAAAAAACATCAGTTGGATAAAGCCAAGTTCAAGGCGTAATAGCTATACTCCGGCGCTAATTATGCTTTTGTTTGATTTAGAAAGTGTAAGAAAGCTCATTTGAAGAGAGAATAACCCTCTTCTCATATTTTATTAGCCGAGCATGCTGACATGATCGGTTAATAATAATAAGATCAAAAAGATAATCCGTAATTATATAAGCAGGGACTGTGATGAGCCGAGATAACTACAACAAACTCAACGATGAAGAGTTGGATTTTGTTGATGACAAAACTGCAGCATTGCTCCTCAATACCCCCAACAGCGCGCGTTTTATGCTCTGGGTTATGGTGCTATTTTTCATTGCAGCAATAGGTTGGGCATCTTGGGCTGAAATCGACAAAGTCACGGTTGGTCAAGGCAAAGTGATTCCCTCCTCACAGATACAAGTAGTCCAAAACTTAGAAGGTGGCTTAGTCAAAGAAATCTTGGTCAAAGAAGGTCAGTTGGTTGAAAAAGGCCAACAGTTACTGCTTATCGACGACACCCGCTTTCGCTCAGATTTTCGTGAACGTGAGCAACAAGTTGCCAACCTTACCGCATCTGTGCTGCAACTATCCGCTTCTATTAATAGTGTTGCCGTTAATCGTGATTTTGAAACGGAAAACTGGCGTCAAAGTGTACTACTTGATTACGGTAAACTGACCTTCCCACCAACCTTGGAAGAGACTCGACCTCAACTCACACAGCGTCAAAAAGCAGAATATCGCGAAGATCTAGATAATTTACGCAACCAACTTTCTGTTATTGACCAACAAGTGCAGCAAAAGCAGCAGGACTTAGTAGAGATCCAAGCGCGAGTAAGGAACTTGCGTCAAAGCTACCAATACGCGAAAAAAGAACTCGATATCACCAAACCTTTGGCAGACGAGGGCGTTGTTCCTCGTATTGAACTGCTCAAATTACAGCGCCAAGTCAACGATACCCGTCGTGAAATGACGTCCAGTGAGCTCAAGATTCCCGTATTGCAATCAGCGATTCGAGAATCCATGCTCAACCGTATTGATGTTGCACTCAAATTCCGCTCTGAACAGCAAGAGAAACTCAACAGCGCCCAAGACCAGTTATCTGCTTTGGTTGAATCAGCGGTGGGCTTGGAAGATAGAGTAAACCGAACGGTTGTGAATTCGCCAGTAACAGGCAAAATCAAAACACTGAACATCAATACTGTCGGTGGTGTTATCCAACCTGGTATGGATATCGTCGAGATCGTACCAACAGAAGACACACTATTGGTAGAGGCGAAAATTGCGCCAAAAGACATCGCATTTTTACGCCCAGATCTTCATGCTATCGTGAAGTTTACAGCTTACGACTTCACAAAGTACGGCGGTTTAGAGGGTGAGTTGGAACATATCAGCGCGGATACCACTCAAGATGAAGAAGGCAACAGCTTCTACATTGTTCGTGTACGCACCGAAAAAACAAACTTTGGTCAAGATGCAGATTTACCAATCATTCCAGGAATGACAGCATCGGTCGATATCATCACAGGGAAGCGAACCGTTTTGGAGTATCTACTTAAGCCTATCTTAAGTGCCAAAACTAACGCCTTGAAGGAGTAAACCACATTAAGATACTCGCGATAGGGAGTATTGAGCGATAAGTGATTAAATAAAAAGCACTTATTTCTCACTGACGAACTCTCTAGAAGAGTATACTTGTGATACGAGTCGAATATGCGATCCAATTTGCAGCGTAAAGTTACATTATTAATCAGCTTAAGTTGTTTGTCGTTCCAACTTGGTGCGCTGAACAGTAAAGAACAACGATGGGTCAATACGGTCACAGCGGTGTACGGCGAACGTGCGGGATTGCGCGTAAATACATGGCGAAAGAACCTCGACTTATTTAAACAATTAGAGACTCATGAACAGCTCGCTGGCGTTAACGACTTTTTTAATCAGCTGTATTTCGTTGACGACATAAAACTGTGGGGAAAGACAGATTATTGGGCTACGCCACTCGAATTTTTAGGGAGTAACGCAGGAGACTGTGAAGATTTCACTATTGCTAAGTACTTCTCTTTACTCGAGCTAGGAATACCAGATTCAAAGATGCGGTTAATATACGTAAAAGCCATCGAACTGAATCAGTTTCACATGGTATTAGCTTACTACCCTACCCCAAGTTCTGAGCCGCTCATTCTCGATAATATCAATCCTGACATTGTCCGAGCCTCTAAGCGTAGCGACTTGCTACCGATATACAGTTTTAATGGTACAAACCTGTGGTTGATGAAGTCATCTGCTAGCACTGGAGAGCTGGCAGGGAAAGCATCACGGTTGAGCCTTTGGAATGACTTACGCTCGCGCGAACGTAAGTTGCAGTTAAATAAACCTAAAATTAACTATGACGAGTGAGAAACATGACCCTATATAAGAAGCTTGTGGTGGGGATGGTTACGGTCTTTATACTCTTGTTGGCATCAGTATTCGTAATCCAATTCAACACGACTCGAGACAGCTTGGAGCAACAGCAACGTTCAGAGGTCAACAACACTATTAACACCGTAGGTTTGGCATTGGCTCCTTACCTAAAGGACAAAGATAAAGTCGCGGTTGAGTCCGTGATTAATGCTCTATTTGACGGCAGCACCTACTCAGTTGTTCGTCTTACTGCATTAGATTCTGACTACCAGATCGTGCGTACTTACCCAGTTAAACCAAGTACGGTGCCACAATGGTTTATCGACATGAATCTATTTAAAGCGATTCACGATAAGCGTGTTGTGACCAGTGGTTGGATGCAGCTCGCCGAAGTAGAAATCATTAGCCACCCAGGCGCAGCTTACGAGCAGCTCTGGCAAGGTTTTATTGGCTTGCTGTCTGTATTCAGTGTCATTTTTCTAGCTGGTTTAGTGGCAATTTCATACATCCTACGTCGCTCGCTAAAACCATTAACGGCCATCGTAAATAAAATGCATGAAATCGCGAATAACCAATTTGGTGAACCGCTTGCTCGTCCAAGAACCAAAGATCTTATCGCGGTGGTAGATGGCATTAACATGATGTCTGCTCAAATCGAGCTATCATTCAAAGAGCAAGCCAAAGAGGCGCAACGTCTGCGTGCTCAGGCTTACCTCGATCCTATATCTAAATTGGGTAACCGCTCATTCTACATCAACCAAATCGACCAATGGCTTGCAGAGCAAACGCAAGGGGGTATCGCGCTACTCCATGCTGAATACATTGGAGACATTTACGAGACCAAAGATTACCAACGCGCAGATGCCCACGTTAAAGAACTGTCTCAACGTTTGAAAAACACCATTGATGTACCGGGTGCCACTATTGCTCGCTTATCTAGTGATGAGTTCGGCTTGCTTTTCCCTCATATGGATGAGAGCGAGTTACGCATTTTATCGGACAGCATCGTCAATTGTGTGAACGGCCTAAATACTGACCCAACAGGCTTAGCAAAACCTAAAGCGTCACTAGGGGTTGCACACAGCAAAGACCAGAAAACGCGCTCTGAAATCCTCTCGATGGTGGACAACGCACTATCGAAAGCCAAAGCGCAACCAGACAAGCCATACGGCTTCATTGGCAGTGATACACCTTCTAGTTTGATGGGTAAACAGCAATGGAAAGCGTTGGTTGAAGAAGCCATTCATAGTGATTGGGTTAAATTCCGTTTCCAAGCTGCGAAAAACACATGGGGTAAAGTATTCCACAACGAAGTATTTTCAAGCATCGAAAAAGATGGTGAAACGTATCGTGCGAATCAATACCTATTCGCACTAGAACAGTTAGACGCCACCAACATCTTTGACCAGTATGTCATTGAATCAATGATTAAGATGCTAGAAAGTGGTGAACTTAATGACCCAGTCGCGATTAACATCGCGCAAAGCAGCTTGTCTCAACCATCGTTTATTCGCTGGACAACTAGCATGCTGGAAAAACACGCCAAAGTGGCCTCTAAGCTACACTTTGAAATTCCAGAGGAATGCTTTATCGATCAGCCTCACCACACAGCACTGTTATGTAATGCCATTCGCCAATCAGGTGCTGAGTTCGGCGTAGATAACTACGGACGTAACTTCCAATCTTTGGAATACATCCAAGAGTTCCGCCCGAACTATGTGAAGCTCGATTACCTATTCACACACAACTTGCACGACGAAAAACAGAAATTCACGCTAACGTCGATCTCTCGTACTGCCCACAACCTTGGTATTACGACTATCGCATCGCGTATCGAAACTCAAATCCAGTTGGACTTCCTCACTGAACATTTTGTTGAGGTATTCCAAGGATTCATCGTCGACAAGGAATAAAAAGGTTTATCAACGATGAAAGACCCTTTACTGAATTCGCTCATCTACGTTAGCCGTTACTATGGGTTAGCTAACTCGCCAGAAGCGCTAGTCAACGGACTACCGCTATCTGACGGTAAACTGACCCCATTTTTGCTACCAAGAGCAGCGGAAAGGGCCGGATTGGTTGCCAAGGAAAACCGCGCAGAGCTGGAGAGCATCTCCAGCCTAATTCTGCCGGCAATCTTAGTTCTTAAAGGCGGTGACTCTTGCGTTCTCAACAGCATCAATATGGAGAAACGCGAGGCCGAAGTCACCACCCTAGAAAGTGGAATGGTGCCGATCTCTATTCCATTAGAAGACCTACTTGAGCAATACACTGGTCGGTACTTTTTAGTTAAAAAGCAATTCCGTTTCGATGAGCGCTCTCCCGAAGTGCTCAAAACCAACGAAGGCCACTGGTTCTGGTCAACCTTGTGGCAGTCAAAACGCATCTACCGCGATGTTTTAATCGCATCACTTCTCATCAACCTCTTTGCGGTTGCCGCTCCGCTATTCACTCGCTTGGTGTACGACAAAGTGGTTCCGAATCTTGCGTTTGAAACCCTATGGGTACTAGCAAGTGGCATCTTTGTCGTGTTCCTGTTCGACTTCATTCTCAAGTCGCTGAGAAATTACTTCATTGATGTGGCGGGCAAGAAGTCTGACATTCTGATTTCATCCAAACTGTTCAGCAAAGTGATGGGGATTAGAATGGAATCGAAGCCGCCTTCGGTCGGTGCCTTCGCTCGCCATTTACAAGAATTCGAATCTATTCGAGAGTTTTTTACTTCAGCGACCGTCAGTGCTCTCATTGATTTGCCTTTTGCCATTTTATTCTTAGTGATTATATGGCTAATGGCTGGCGATCTTGTGTATGTACCGATGGTGGGCGTGGTCATTTTGATTATTCACTCGCTACTGATACAAGGGCCGCTGCGCCGCTCCATTGAGGAGGGTTCACGCCTAGCATCGCAAAAATATGCCAATTTGATAGAGAGCTTGGCTGGGTTAGAAACCGTAAAAATGCTCAGTGCGCAAAGCCAATTCCAATACCGCTGGGAAGAGGCAGTTGCGCACATGGCGAACTGGAATATAAAAAGCCGACGAATTACGGATAGCATTCAAAACGCAGCAGGTTTTGTGCAGCAAAGTAGTAACGTAGGGATGATCATCCTAGGCGTTTACTTGATTGCAGAGGGCGACTTAACCATGGGTGGTTTGATTGCCGCAACCATGCTTAGCGGCCGCGCGATAGGTCCTTTGGTTCAGTTATCCTTACTCTCTACGCGCTACAACCAAGCGAAGTCTTCTATGACAATTATCAATCAAGTCATGGAAATGCCGGATGAACAAGAAGAAGGTAAACGTTACATTCACCGTCCAATAGTACAAGGCAAAATTGAACTTGAACGCGTGACCTTCCACTACCCAGATTCACCGGTGGCGTCGATTCGAGATTTGAGCTTGACCATTAACCCAGGCGAAAAAGTAGCGATCATAGGCCGTATCGGTTCGGGTAAAACCACGTTAGAGCGTCTCATCATGGGCTTGTATCAGCCGACGGAAGGTCATGTTCGCATTGATGATACCGACATCGCACAACTGCATCATGTCGACATTCGCCGTAATATTGGTTGTGTGCCGCAAGATTCGAATCTGTTCTTTGGTTCTATCCGCGACAACATTACGCTAGGTCGCCCATTAACCGATGACCGTGACGTACTAGACGCAGCGAATCGTGCCGGTGTTACTGCGTTTACGCAATCTGACCCAGCGGGCTTAGAACGCCAAGTTGGTGAAGGTGGTGCAATGCTTTCGGGTGGTCAACGTCAAGCAGTCACGATCGCTCGTGCATTTTTGGGTCGTCCTCCTGTTCTACTCATGGATGAACCAACCAGTGCGATGGATAACCGCTCAGAGATGCACATTAAGCATCAATTAGCACAGTTGAAACCTAGTGAAACGCTGATTCTGATTACGCATAAAACGTCTATGCTCGACATCGTTGATCGCGTAATTGTGATGGAAAAAGGCAGCATCATTGCAGATGGTCCTAAAGCGCAAGTGCTGAACGATTTGAAACAAGGCAAAGTGCGTGCGGTTAGCTAGCCTGAATTCACATTGATAAAAGACAAGGGCCCCGTTTAACTTGTGTTTAACGGGGCTTATTTTATTGTGAGCCCGAGATAATTAAGTTCTTCAAGCGCGACCCAAACGAGTACAAGGCCAACAATCACGAATAAAATCATAATCGCCTTTTCATCTTCTTCCATTTTTCAACGCCCTAAAAGCTATTTCAATTAATACACCTTAGGTTATCAGGACAAAAGTCATATTCAGCTCGTTTATAAGGAACTAGCGTCATAGAATGTCGGATATGGGATACAGCTCAAAGATTGCTCTTTTCAAAATCACGTCAGCTTTGGTTGAATATAAGTAATGAAGCCAAAGAGTTCGCAATGCTCACTAAGTCTTTGATTAACCAATATAGTACTCTGTGGTACCTCAACACAGAGACAAATGGTGTAAAGAAAAATTGTGATTACTTACAGCAAAAAATCAGCTATAAAAGCCGCTTTCTAGATATCGTCGAGATGAAGAAATGAATGATTGGATCCAATTAGAGCAAGTGAGCCAGTATTTCACTACGGGCTCCCTCGGTTACAAATTATTGATGGGCATTTTTGTCCTGATCGCGTATCGCATCCTGAAGAGGATTGTAAATCGAGCCATCCTAAATTTGGCAACAACGAAAGGTGTAAAAAAGGCTCGTTTGAGTTTTATTCAGCGCTGTTTCAATGTCGCGCTGCTATTTTTGACCGCCTCTATTTTTGCCATTATCACCGGTATAGGCTATGGCGATGTGTCATTGTTCCTATCGTCCATTTTCGCCGTATTGGGTGTGGCGTTTATCGCGCAGTGGTCAATTCTGAGCAATATCACCGCCAGCTTTTTGATCTTTTTTGTCTTCCCATACAGAGTGGGCGATCGTATTAAAGTCGTAGACAAAGACGAAGACATCAGTGGCGAGATTCAAGAAATCAGCATGTTTCACGTGTTAATTAAGCACGACAACGGAAACTTGATCACTTACCCAAACAACCAGATTTTGCAAAAAGCAGTGCTAAAGCTGGCGAAAAACAAGCCAGAGCCAAGTAAAGCAAAGTCTCGGATTTATACTCGCAGAAAGAAATAACCCACTAAAAAGCCGATGTATCTACACCGGCTTTTTGTTATCACTTGGTGGTCACAAATAGCCCAAAGTTAATAGCGAAAAACAGTGAAGAGACAAAACGTATAAACTGAAGGTCATCACTGTATTCTTTCATGATAAAAACATGACACATCGCCGAAACCAAAAGCGCTACTTTAACCAAAGGAAACGTCTTCTTTACAAACCTTAAATACATGCAGAAAATAGAGATGGCGCAAGCAAAGAAAAAAATCGTCATAAGTTATTTATCCTTTAGCGATAAGTGATGTCGAATCTAAGACTCCTTCATAATCACGGGTATACATCAGCTATTTTTATTCCGCTTTCACCCTCTGATAAAGGGTCAAAAATATTGGTATGTTAATTACGAAAAAGTAACCGACGACAGCTCCCCTCGCTGCAGGGAACGTTAACCAAACACCGAAACACAGCACCACAGAGACCACGAAAGCCATTATGATTATTACTTTAATTTTGACCAAAATCGAATTAGGGAACAAAGGTAATAAGTAAACTAGTGCAAAAGGAATGAAAGCATAAAGATTGGTATTACCGTCGCTAATTGAAAGCTCGGTGTGCAGCATAACTACCAACATCAATAGTAGAAACAGTGATACGCCCCTCGATAAAACGATCATCTACTCATCCTTTTTAAGATATTCCTTTAACGCTTTAATACTCGACACGCCAGCGCTACATCGTTGAACTCTATCCTTTATGCTACGAGAGCTAGCACCAATACTTCTGTAATACGTTCATTTATATACATGTTAATAGAGGGATATACTTACAAAATCCTGCTTCGGTTATATACTGATCTTGATAGATCATTTCTTTTCCTAAATATATCTGTTGTAACTCAATATTTTTTCCCTGATCATAACTAGCATCATAGGCACCGGAAGCAGTTAGTGTTGTTGTACTTAAAAGTTGTGTTTGTAACCATCTGCACATCTGCGGTGACAGGCTATCTGCATGATATTGTAGATTGCTTTTTTTATCTTTAATTATCGCAACTTTTGTCCCATTTCCCCATCCCCTAGAATCAGCACAAAGCACCTCATCCAAGCTCAAGTTTACAGTCTTAAATGTACTAGTATCAGGTGTTGTACAAAATAGCCAAACTAAAAATAGGGAGAAAAACGTAAAGAGACTACCTATTTTCAAAAGTCTTACTATTCTATTCATTATATTCTCCTATTGTTTTTATTGTACCAACGCCATCAGTCAAATTAGAGATTGAATGCTGATCACTTACCCAAACAACCAGATTTTGCAAAAAGCAGTGCTAAAGCTGGCAAAAAACAAGCCAGAGCCAAGTAAAGCAAAATCTCGGATTTATACTCGCAGAAAGAAATAACCCACTAAAAAGCCGATGTATCTACATCGGCTTTTTAGTATCACTTGGTGGTCACAAATAACCCAAAGTTAATGGCGAAAAACAGTGAAGAGACAAAACGTATAAGCTGAAGGTCACCACTGTATTCTTTCATGATAAAAGCATGACACATCGCCGAAACCAAAAGCGCCACTTCAACCAAAGGAAGCTTCTTATTTACGAACCTTAAATAAATACAAAAAATAGAGATGGTGCAAGCAAAGAAAAAATCGTCACTAGTTCCATCTTCCTTAAAATACAAGGACATGGTTTTAGTTAAGCTTATATTTTTAGCTTCATTATCAGCCACCCACTAATATTTAGCGAGATAAGGGCATAAAAGAGGTAAAAAACAAGACTGACCGAAACAAAAAGTAGTGCATGCACTTTTTCTTCTAAGCTCTCTGGATGAACATTCATATCCACATCAAACACACCCGCTATAAAGTGTGCAAATACCGTGGAAGAGGCTGTAGAAAGGCCTCCTACCATAATGATAATAATCCCTCGCCTTAAGAAACGATGAAATGTACTTTTCCCGCCTTGGATCAGGTCTGAGTTTACATATTTTAATCTATTTTTCCGCCTATTACTCATCACTAGTATCGGTACCTTTATCATTGTTTCCAAGAGAGTTTTCTACATCTTTAAGATCTTCCTTTAACGCTTTTATACACGATATTCATCGTCGTTGCATTCACTGTAGTTATGCCGTCGACTTACCCTATAAGAAAGCTCTTTAGATACCAATTCGTACTTTATCTATCTCAAATCTCTTCTTGACCTCAACTTAGCTTGAGGTTTTAGCCTTAGTCGCACGATTAAAAATCAACAATGAAAAAAGGAACCATTGTGTCCAAAATTGCGATTATTTATTTCTCTAAAACCGACGTTACTGGTCAGCTTGCTCGCGCGATTGCCGCAGGCGTTGAACAACAAGGCATTAAGCAGCAAGGTGAATGTGAAATCCTCTCTCACCGAATTGAAGGCAGTGAGATTATTGAGGGACGTTTTGTGAACCCTCACTTAATGGATGAGCTTGCTGAGTGTGATGCGATTATCTTTGGCTCACCGACCTACATGGGTGGCGTGGCTGCGCAGTTTAAAGCATTTGCCGATGCGAGCAGTGAATCTTGGTACCACCAGAAGTGGGCAAACAAAGTGGCAGCAGGTTTTACTAGCGGAGGAGCGTTGAATGGCGATCAATCTTGCACACTGCAATACCTTCAAACCTTTGCATACCAGCACGGCATGATGTGGGTCGGGTTGGATAAGATCAGCAATTCTGGGGAGCAAAACCTGAATCGTTATGGTGTACAAGGCGGTATTGTTGCACAAGGTGATGAAGATGGTCAGTTGCATGCCTCTGATGTTGCAACGGCGGAGTATCTTGGCAAACGAGTCGCTATGCTCGTGAATAAACTCTCCACTCGCTAACAATAAAAAGAAGCCCCGTAAGATACATCTTCGGGGCTTCATATTTATCGCTTGTTTTGAGCGCTACTTCTTGATGTAGAGGTCTTTCGAGTAGATACGACCTTCTACGTTGTTCTTGGCAAAACCGCCAACCGTAGGACGAACCAAACGCGCTTGCATGTAGTAGTAAATCGGTGCGATTGGCATATCCGCCGCCAACAATTGCTCGGCTTGATCATAGAAACCTTGGCGCGCTTTCTCATCCGTTGCGGCCAATGCACTGTTCATCGCGTTGTCGTACGCTTGGCTACTGTAACGTGCAAAGTTACCCGAAGAACCTGAACGCAATAAACTCAAGAAAGTGGACGCTTCGTTGTAATCACCACACCAAGACGCACGCATCACATCGAAATTGCCTTGTTTACGCGCCACTAAGTACGACTTCCACTCTTGGTTTTCTAACTCCACGTTTGCACCGAGATTTTTTTGTAGCATCGAGGCTATTGCAACGGCGATAGATTTATTTGCCTCACTGGTGTTGTACAGCAATTTGAAATCCAAAGGTTTGCCATCACCGTATCCCGCTTCTTTCAGCAGTTCACGTGCTTTCTCATCACGTTGTTGTTGACTCCAGTTACTGTATTCTGGCGGCGTTGTATCAAACCCTGCGGTGTACTGATGCGCAAAAGTATAAGCAGGAAGGTTGCCGACTTGAGTGACACCATTCGTGATCACATCGCGCATGATGGAGTACGATACCGCTTGACGCACTCGCGCATCATCAAATGGTGGACGAGTGGTATTGAACGCGTAGTAATACGTGCACAGCAATGGCACCACCGTGTAAGCCTGCTTGTAATCTTGTTTAAGCTTCTGCGCCATATGAGTAGGTACATCTGACGTGATATCCACCTCACCTACCGCATAGCGATTGATCGACGCGTTTTGGTTTTCAAACGGAATGTAAGTCACTTTGTTTAAATGCGTATCAGCACTGTCCCAGTAATTTGGGTTCTTGACCAGTTCAATGCGCTCATTCACGACCCACTTATCCAATGTGAATGCACCGTTGCTAACAAATTGGTCTGGATCGCTCCACGGCTTGTCGCGGTTTTCCACTGTCGCTTGATGCACTGGCATCATGGACGTGTGCCCGGTCATAGCAACAAAGTACGGAACTTGACTGTCCAACTCAAAACGTAAGGTGTATTTATCCACCGCCGCGATACCGAGATCGTCCAAAGGCTTTTTGCCCTCTGCCACATCGGCGATGTTTTTGATCTTGGTGAGTTTGAGATACCAAACATTTGGAGAAGCGGTTTTCGGATCTACTGCTCGGCGCAGTGAATAGACAAAATCATCCGCCGTCACAGGCTCGCCATTCGACCATTTCGCATCTTTGCGTAGGTGAAAAACAAAGGTTAGGTTGTCCTTGGTTTCCCACGATTCCGCCACTCCGGGAATGATGTTTCCGTCACGATCTTGAATCACCAGCCCTTCAAATAAGTCACGAATCACGTGCATTTCTGGCAGACCTTCGGCTTTTGCCGGATCAAGCGTTGCCGCCTCTGCGTCATTCGCACGTACCAAATGTTGCTCTGCGGCGAGTTGAACGCCGTTAGGTAAGGTATCTGCAACGACAGATGCAGAAAGAAAAGGGGTGAATAAAGAGGAAATCAGCAACGCCGTTGAATGTTTTTTAAAATCCATATCGTTTTTCGTTCTCCTAACGCGTCTTGTGAAGCAAACGCCACAATTAACATTTCAACCGTTGACGAGTTTAAACGGTTCGGTTTAGCTAGGTTTAATTAGCTTAGATATTGATATTACTTCATCAATCAGGAGATAACGGTGAGTCTAATTCCAAGAACGGAAAGAGCGGCATTTTTAATTCGGCCAACAACATACGGTCATTCCGTGCTTGGTGCGCCATTACTGTATTTTCCGGCTCAAGTCGAAAGTGCTTCACGAGGTTTGATTTTGGCAGGCACTCACGGGGATGAGACAGCCTCGATTGCAGGTTTGTCCTGCGCGCTAAGAAGCTTGCCTGCTGAAAACTTACGACATGATGTGATTCTGTCAATGAATCCTGACGGCAACCAGCTAGGCACACGCGCAAATGCAAACCAAGTGGATCTCAATCGCGCGTTTCCAACCCAAAATTGGACTGAGCATGGCACAGTGTATCGATGGAGTTCTCACACCCCCGTTCGAGACGTACAGGTGAAAACTGGCACTAAAAATCAACTAGAGCCTGAAGTTAGCGCTTTAATTAACTTGATTGAACTGCGCAAGCCAAAGTTTGTGGTGTCGTTTCATGAACCGCTTGCGTTTGTGGATGATCCCAAACATTCCGACCTTGCCAAATGGCTCCGCGAGCAGTTCCAACTGCCAATTGTAGACGATGTCGACTACGAAACACCCGGCTCATTCGGCACTTGGTGTAGTGAACGTGATTTACCTTGCATCACGTTGGAATTACCCGCGATTTCTGCCGATCTCACCATTGAAAAACATCTCTCCGCTTTTATTGCTTTGCTGAGGCACGATCCGGATCTCTAGTCCGCTGTTAAACAAGCGATCATGTGAGGATCTGTTTGATGTCGGTACTAATATCGCTGATCAACTGACGGGCACTGTCGTCTCTTTGCTGAACCAAGATGATAAACAGCAAATCGGTGATCACGTTTTGCGCGGTACGCGAAGCAATGGATGAGCTGCGATGTTCCGTTTCATTGGCAATCGTATCAAACGTAATATCGGCAATACCGCGCAAGCGACTTCTTCCAGGCGCAGATAACGCAATCACCTTCGCGCCCTGCTCTTTTGCCGCTTCTGCCGCGACGAGAATTTCTTTGCGCTCACCCGAAAACGAGATTGCGATCTGAACATCTTCTGGAGAGAGCGTGCGGGCAACAGCAATCTGCACGTGGCTGTCTTGTTCAGAAAGCGCCGTAATACCAAGTTTAAGCAGTTTAAAGCTTAAATCCTTCGCGGTCAGTGCAGAGCCCCCAATCCCGACCACTTGCACTCGACGCGCTTCACTCAACCATTTCACCGCTTGGTGACACGCTTCGTAAGACAGCGTATTGGTGGTTTGAAACATAGCGTCGGTTTTCGCTTTCACCAGTTTCTGTGAAATAACCGCAATGGGGTCGTCAGCCAAAATATCACTGTGCAGCGGTGTCGACTGCATCGCATGCTTACGACCAATCTCTTCATTCAGAGCTAACTTAAACTCGCTGTAACCTTTAAAGCCGATACGCTGAGTAAATTTCACAATGCTCGATTGACTCACTTTTACTTGCGCCGCAAGTTCTTGGCTGGTGAGCAGCGCCGCCTTTTCTGCGTTTTCAACAATCCAATCGCCAACCAAACGACCACTTTGCGAAAGCTGAGTACGCCTCGCGACTATCTTATTGATAACTGACACAACAAAAACCTCAAAAATTTTAAATAAATTATTCCAAATCAGAAATAATAGGCGTTTGATTTAACCCCCTGATTATTCTAACCAAGACAGTTAATCCCGGACGTAATAGACGTATATTTTCTCTCATTATTCCAAATTTCTCCTGCATAAAGAATAACCTCAAGTGTGATTTTTATCACCAAACCTGAATATTTTATTCCATAAAATCGCCCTCAGATTGAACATTACGAAGAGTGCAAAACATGAAAATTGATTTAAGCAGATTGGTGACAGAAAGCCGTAACCCAGCCAGTGCCGAGATCGATACGCTTTCGACCATCGAGATGCTGCAAGTCATTAATGAAGAGGATCAAAAAGTCCCGCTCGCGTTAAAAGCGGTGCTACCACAAATTGCAGAGACAGTTGACGCAATTACCCAAGCTTTTGCAAATGGTGGCCGTTTAATTTACATGGGAGCTGGTACGTCAGGTCGCTTAGGCATTCTTGATGCAAGCGAGTGTCCTCCTACCTACGGCACGCATCCAGATATGGTGATTGGCTTAATTGCTGGTGGACATCAAGCGATTTTAAAAGCGGTAGAAAACGCAGAAGACAACGCGAAAATGGGTCAAGACGACTTAAAAGCACTTCACCTCACCAAGCATGACGTGGTTGTAGGCATTGCAGCGAGTGGCCGTACACCTTATGTACTAGGTGGTTTGGACTACGCTAAATCCATCGGAGCCACGACCGCATCTATCGCCTGTAATCCAGAATGTGCCATGGCAGAAGCGGCCGACATCGCGATTCTGCCGATAGTTGGCGCAGAGGTTGTCACTGGATCTTCTCGCATGAAAGCCGGCACCGCACAAAAACTGGTGCTAAACATGCTCACGACAGGCGCAATGATTCGTAGCGGTAAGGTATTTGGCAACTTAATGGTGGATGTAGAAGCCACTAACGCCAAGCTCATACAACGCCAAACCAACATTGTTGTGGAAGCAACCGACGCATCAAAAGAAGAAGCAGAGCGAGCATTAAATGCCTGCGGTCGCCACTGCAAAACCGCCATCTTAATGATTTTGGCCGATTTGGATGCCGAACAAGCCAAATCACGCCTCACCGCGCACAACGGCTTTATTCGCGCAGCACTAAATAATAACTAAATAATCCGAGTTCTGAAGGATAGACCCTATGGCAAAAATAACTTCAAACACAGTATCGCAGTTGCTGTCCGCAGTGGGTGGCAGTAGCAACGTAAGCAAATGTGGTAACTGTATGACGCGTTTGCGTTTATCGCTCGCCAACAATGGCTTGGCTGATCAATCAGTTATCAAGCAAATTCCCGGCGTAATGGGTGTGGTGGAAAGCGATGAGCAGTTTCAGATCATTCTCGGTCCCGGAAAAGCTCAACAAGCAGCTGAGATGATGAATCAATTGATCGACAGCTTAACCTCTGGTGATAGTGAAGAACCAGATAAGCCGCAACAAGATCTTTCTGCCGTCGCGGCCGAGCAGAAAAAACAGATGAAGAGCAAACAAACCAGTGCGGTTCAGCGTTTTTTAAGCAAGTTTGCCACCATCTTTACGCCGTTGATCCCTGGTTTTATTGCCGCTGGTTTGTTGCTAGGTTTTGCGACGTTATTGGAACAAATGTTTGTTCTCGACCAGACACCAAGCCAGTTTATGTTGGATCTGATCGCCTACATGAAAGTCTTTGGTAAGGGTCTGTTTGCTTTCCTAAGTATTCTGATTGGTTACAACGCGCAGCAAGCATTTGGCGGCTCTGGTGTTAATGGTGCCATTCTCGCCTCTTTGTTTGTGCTGGGTTACAACCCAGAGGCGACATCCGGCATTTACTCTGGCATGAACGAGTTTTTCGGTTTTGCGATTGATCCGCGCGGCAACATTATCGGCGTACTTTTAGCAGCGATCATCGGTGCACAAGTCGAGCGTAAGGTTCGTCAATACATGCCAGATGATCTGGACATGATCTTAACGTCCGTTATCACTCTGTTGATCATGGGTGCGGTAACCTTCTTGATCATCATGCCAATCGGCGGCGAGCTGTTTAAAGGAATGTCTTGGTTGTTCCTCAACTTGAACGATAACCCATTAGGCGCTGCAATCTTGGCAGGTTTGTTCTTAATTTCTGTGGTATTTGGCATCCACCAGGGTTTTGTTCCAGTGTACTTCGCATTGATGGAAGCACAGGGCTTTAACTCACTATTCCCTATCCTGGCGATGGCAGGTGGCGGTCAGGTTGGCGCGTCAATGGCGCTGTATTTCAAAGCCAAAAAAGACGCTCTACTGCGCACTCAAGTTAAAGGCGCTATTATTCCGGGTCTTCTAGGCATTGGCGAACCATTGATTTACGGCGTGACATTACCACGTGTAAAACCATTCGTTACCGCTTGTATTGGTGGTGCTGCGGGCGGCTTCTTTATCGGTTTAGTTTCTTACCTTGGCTTACCAGTTGGTCTTAATACGGTGTTTGGCCCATCCGGTATCGTGGCGATTCCTCTCATGACATCTGAAAATGGCATCTTCCCGGGCATGATGGTGTTTGTTGCTGGCCTGCTTATCTCTTACATCGTCGGCTTTCTCGCGACTTACTTCTTTGGCTGCAAAGACGTCGATTTAAGCTAAATCATTCTTCCCCTATAGGAATGGACTAGCTCGCGCCCTTGGCAAACAAGGGCGCACCCTCTCTCTACTTCACGACAATTTTTCTTATTCCGTTACTCGGGAGGGGCTTTGTCGTACCTAAAACAATAGAAATGAAAGGTCGTTAATCATGAAAAAGCACATTTTGACTCTACTTCTCCCAACATTGATGGCATCAAACGCAATGGCAGCGCAGCTGTATCAAGCGGAAGATGGGTCAGTTTTAAATATTTACTCTCGTCTTGGTTTCAATGTCACCAGTAAAAATGATGAGCACGGCGATGCAAATGGCGAGTTTGATGGCCGTATTGGTTTAAACGGTTCACAAACCATCAACGACTACGCGTCGATCATCGGCCAAGCGCAATACCAAGTGGGTGCAGCTGAATACGCAAACCAAGTAAACGACAAACCGTCTCTGACCGCACGTTATGTATGGGCGGGTATTGATGCGAAAGATTATGGTCGTATTACTGGTGGTCGCGTGGCATCTGGATTGATTATGTTTACCGACATTGGTGATGTGTTCGCCTCTTCCGATGTTTCTATGGCGCGCCAAGCGAATAAAGTCGACAAAACCGCGACGCAAGTTTTCCGTCAAGATGGCACGCTGCAATACCAAAACAACCTAGGTAATTTCGATTTTTCTGTCGCGTACATTTTAGGAAACAACACTTCTGAGCTCGACTACGGTTACAACACTGCACTGCGTTATACGCTAGACATGGGAAATTTGGGTACCTTGGCACCAGTGGTGGCGATGCAGAAGAATAAAGGTGATGCACGTGAAAGAAACGACACCGATTACACATTCTGGGGCGCAGGTACGCGTTACTACCTAGGTGATTTGATGTTGGGTGCGTTGTACTCGGAAGATGAACTAGAGGGCTATTACTCACAAACCAGTACCGACAAAGTGATGGAACTAACGGCGGTTTACAGTGTAAATGACAAATGGGTACTGCGTGCTGGTTATCGTTCTTTAGAAAACAGTGATGGTGACGAGCTAGAGCTGAAAGATACAACGCTAGAAGTGCAATACAAACTGACGCCTCGTTCTTCTATCTACACAAACTACGTTGATCGTAACGGCTCGCGTGGCTACAGCAATGGACAAGAAGTCTCGTTTGGCGGTGCGCACGCAGACGAAAGCTACTACCACTTAGGTCTACGTTACGAGCTGTAAGCACGATACTTAATGTAAGTTAGCTGAATCCATGAGCTTCTTCTGTGTCCGGTCAGTAGTTATTGCCTTTAATGCTGATTTGAAGAAGCTCCCCTCGCAATATGTTTTCTTCGTTACCTGTTTTAACCAACACGCCTGCATCAGGGAGGCTGGTGACAGTAGCTAACAATTTTCCATCAACAAAGTGCAATGCCGCATAATCGTGAATGCCATAACAAGTGATGCTCGGTTGAGAACGAGCAAAGGCTTGGAAAACCTCGAACTTCTCACCTACATGAGAAAAATGTGCCGCAGCCAAACCGTCAATAAATCCAAGACAACGCATAACTTGGTATGCTTCGGGATCACTGTCTGTCACCGCAAACTCAAACCAACAAATTGCACCTGCGCTCATGCCACAAATGATGATGCCTTGTTCATAACACTGCTTGAGTATTCTATCGATTCCCCATTCGCGCCAAATGGCCAACATCGAACGCGTATTACCGCCACCTACGTAAATGATGTCTTGTTCAAATAGCGTTTCTTTCCAACCAGCTTCAAACTTAAACAGCGGAAAATGGGTCACGTTTTCACTAAGCTTCGCATCGTAAAAACGTTCAATCACTTCATCGGCATCTCCCGTGGCTGTAGGTATAAAACAAATGTTTGGATTCTCCTTACCAGACAAAGACAAAATGTATTGATCGAGCGGGCTCGGATTCTCTCCCATCATCCAGCCCCCACCGCCAATCGCAATACAGTGTTTTCGCATTCCTTTGCTTCCTCAATTGTTGCTAAGTTTGTTGTCGCTATTCGCCGACAGAATATATGTTCCTAAAGTGATCAATGAACGCTCGCGTTCTTCTTGGTAAGTGCTCACGTTTTGGGTAAAGCAGATAAAGCGGCAAAATCGCATCCGTTTGCCATTCTGGCAGCAAACTCACGAGTTTTTCTTTTTGTGCAGGGTCGAGTTTAGCCAGTGCAAATTCATCTAACATGGCTACACCACAGCCAGCCAAAGTAGCATCCAACATGGACTGGACAAGATTAAAACTCAGCGTACTTTCTAACTCAATGCTGCACTGCTGTTGAGTTTGCTTATGCGTAAACGTCCACTTGTCTAACACCAAGTCACGACTTTTATAAAGGATGTGCTCTAAGTCACCAAGATCCTCTGGCGTACTTACATTTGGTTTATCAGCTAAATACGAGCGATGAGCGATCGGTTTACAGTGTAAAGTGCGTAGCTGATGGCCGACGTATCCCTCTGGGGGAGTATCGGTAAAGTAGAATGCGATATCAAACCCAGCCTCAATCAAGTCGAGAGGTGTCTCTGTGAAGATCACTTCGACGCTCACTTGTGGATGTTGCAATCGAAACTCGATCAATGTTTGGCTGAGTAACGCAGCTCCGAAAGAAGCGGACGCCGCTATTCTCAATTTTCCCGATACGATCTCGTTTGCCATGACTTGCTCATTGATCTGCTCAGCGCCTTCGAGCAGTTGCTTTACCTGCTGATAAAACCGCAAACCATCGTAGGTCAAATTAAACTGGCGCGTAGTTCGCTGAATAAGCTGCACCGACAATATGTCTTCAAGCTGTTTAAGTTGCCGACTTACATGCGCATTCGAACAATTCAGTCGCTTTGCTGCACCAGCAATACTCCGTTCCTCACACAAAGCGACGTAAAGTGGTACGTAGCTGAGCCATTTTATTTCCATACAGTAATTCTGAATCTCTAAAATCAAACTACTGGAAATAATAGAAAGCCTCTAAACTCTGTACAACCTAAATTTGAAAGGATGAGTTATGAGTGTTTTCGACACGTGGTTAAAAGGTCAAGTCATTAAAGATCACATCACTAATCCCAATATCATCGTTGGCGATTACAGCTATTACTCGGGCTTCTATCATCAAAAAAGCTTCGAAGAGCAAGCGGTACGCTACTTGTTGGGTGACCCCGTCACACTTCAAGAATGGCAAAGTAGAGAACCCGATAGCATCGACAAATTAATCGTTGGCAAGTTTTGTTCCATCGCTTCTGGAGCCACTTTCATGATGGCAGGAAACCAAGGTCATCGCATTGACTGGATTTCGACCTTCCCCTTCTCTCCTGAAGAATTTGGAGAAGGCGTACAAGACGGTTTCGAGCGTGCCGGAGACACAGTGGTGGGAAATGATGTTTGGATTGGCAGTGAGGCGATGATCATGCCCGGAGTAAACATCGGTGATGGAGCCGTCATCGGAGCACGCACCGTAGTGACGAAAGACGTGCAACCTTATTCGGTAGTGGTTGGAAACAACCAAGTCGTACGTCAACGATTCAGCGATAAAGAGATTGAAACTCTACTCAATATCCAATGGTGGAACTGGCCAATAGAACACATTAAACAAGCAATGAAAGTAATGTGTAGCAGCCAAGTGGGTGCGCTTGCGGACTACTATCAAGAGCACATTGTCGATTTGTAGATAAAAAAAGCCCACACATCTTGTTGCGACGTGTGGGCTCAGTGAGTAAGAAAGCTTAAACCGCAGCGACGTCCTCTTCTTCCAAGTTCGCCGAGACTTTAATTTCGTATTGATTGAAACGGAACGAACAACCGCCATGAGTGCGCTTTGTCGTTACTTGTTCGTCGCCAAACTGCACCGTCACGCGTGTGAAGACACGCTCTTTGGCTTCGACAATATTTTCTTCTAACGCGACTTCAAAGTCATGTTCCGTTTGTTCTAGCTTTTGCTTTATCGCTTCAAGCTGCTCGTTGTTTTGTGTTTTCATCACGTCAATCTGAGCTTGTTCTTCGTCGGTACGTTCGGCTTTAGGACGTTTCTTAAATTCGAGCTCTTTACGAATCACATCCATCGTTCCTTCTTGAGCGCGTTTGTATTGATCTTTGAGCTCTGCTAATCGCTCCTTAAATGCAGAATAGCGCGCGAACGCTTCTACCTTAGTGGCGGTGTCGCCTTCTACGCCCAATTGTAAGCACACCACCTTGTCACCGACTTTTGCATCTCCGCCGCTGAGCGTACCGTTCCTACCGTTCGCATCCAGCACCGTCAGATTGCGCCCACAAACAATATCGTTATTCATGCTGTGCACCGCCAACTCAATATCTTCGCCGGCTTGCAAATCACAATATTGGGCGTAGCTGGCACGAATCGAACCTTTGGCTTTGACGTGACAACTCTTTGGCTGGCCATCACTCACGGTGTGGCCAATGATCCCTTTACCAACTTGAATGTCGTCTTGCGCTTGTACTTCAGCCGATTCAATGAAGCCGCCTACAGTAATAGAGCCCGTCGCTTTAACAATCATTCCGGATTCGATGTTGCCACCGATAATCACATTCCCTTTGAATTTCACGTGGCCTGTATTCACGCCAACGCTATTGAGGCAGAGTGCGTTATCAACTTCGATGGTTTTGTCTTTAATCAGAGGCGTACCGGATACCGATGCAATCAATAGGTTTGGGTCTTGCTTGCTTATCTCAGTGCCTTTGCCCGGCTTCATTGGGCTGTCTTTTCCGGCTTGCGGAGGAATCACTCGCCCTTGAACAGTAAAGCCAGGCGTGCCTTTGGTCGCAGGCGTGCGGCGCATCACCTCATCGCCTACGTCAACCGCGATAGTTTCACCGAGGTTACGTAAATCAATTTTGTCGCTAGCAGATTGGCCGTCTTTGGGTTTGAGGATGCGTTTGGTGATGTCTTTAACAAGAGGAGTAAAAAGAGCGTCTTTGCCTTTGATAGGTTGCTTACCAACCGCTACAGGTTGAGAAAAAGTTTCGCCAGGTTTGAGCTGAGTGCTGACAACCAACACTTTCTTCAAAGCCAGTTTGTTGATGCCTTTCGAAACTCGCGCTTGAGCAAGAGCTTGAACAATCTCGGGGCCACGTAAACCTCGGCCTCCGTACGCACCGACAACGTTCATACTGGCGAGCATGTCATTATTCGACAATTCGACCTCAACTTGTGCGTTGCGTTTTTCTGCAATGACGATGCCTTCGTAAGCTTCAGCTTTACGTTCTTTGGCGCAGTTAATGAACCTAACGACTTCCCCCTCTACAATAAACATCTTTTCAGCGTTCATTGCGACGAGCTGCTCGTTTAATTCATTTTGATTTAGCTCACCACCGAGATCCACTTCACCCGGAAGACGGGCTATCACCTTGATCTTATCTTCAGATAACTCAAGACACAGCTTCCACATACCCTTACCACTTTGCTTCCCATCAACACTTTCAGTCTAACCAAATCCGTTTTCTGAACAAACCTCGCATTTCTTATTATAGGGCTCACGTCACTAAAGAAAGTAATCCATCAATAACGGTTAAACAGGATATTAAGAGAAAACTCGATTTAGCCTAAGGCTCAATCAAAATACACGCTGAAACAAAAAGGAGCTGGATTTACAGTGTAAAATCAGCTCCCAATAATTTCATTTACAGTGTAAATTTCCCTTTATTGTTTACAGTGTAAATCGCTCCAAATGTGTCTTACTTCGTCCCTTAACTGCTGCTCAACTTGCCTTCTTCCAGGTAAACCAAATTGCTGAGCACATTCAGTCCAACTACGGTTAAGAAAAAGCTTACTAATCATCAAGTCGGAAGCAGAGTTCAAACCTAAATTAAGTAACCACTGTTGAAGCCACACAGACACAGACTCATAACTGTTACCACCATCAGCATAACATTCAATTAGTAATAACTTAGCGGGATGAAGTGGACTCATTCCCAAAGGTTGCGGCAATAGAGCTCGAAAAATAGGGGCTTCTAATTTTGGATAGACGTCAGCCACATTGTTAGACAACATTTCTTCAAATAGCGCCTGAGATTGGTCGACCCAAGCCGTCTGTTGGGAATCACAAGGTTTGACCATCAAGACTGAATAACAACCGCTAGCAGCATCGCGCATTGACCCTAAGCGAATTGTACGAAAGTTCGATTGTCGCCAGAAATAGAGCAACTCTTCCGTCGCACCAAAACTCGTGGATAAGTAGGCAATGTGTTTAGCAGCCATTTGCTCAAGTTGCTGCAGAATTTTTTGACCAATGCCTTGGCCTTGCAATGCTGGATGAACCGCAATTCTCATGACTCGCAGCGTCGATAGATTCGCGACATTCGGGAATCCTAGGTGGTTTGCAATCGTAATGGGGGCTAAGTGTCCTTTAGGACGACGCTTACCAAGCTGGATTTCTTCAATCAATTCATCGTCAAGGCCCCCCTCTTCGACCGCTAATATCACCCCCACAACCGCATTATCTTGCTTAGCAAAATAGAGCTGACTGTTGTCGTCTTGCAAAAGGTGAATCAAATCATTCGGCGAGGTCTGATAATGAGCATTCACCAAAAGAGCGAAGCACTCACGCAGCAAACTAGGCTGCGATATCAAATTGTTCTTATCGGCTTTAGAAAGGGAAATTGAGTCGACCTGTTTAAGTTGATGGTGCGTTAACTCCGCATCCAACAAAAACGCGTCATAGAGCCATGATTCAAGCGCATCATTCATGCTCCAGCGGATGGGCTGTGTCATGTGCCATGTTTTCATTCCCGAACGCTGTTTCTGAAGCCAATCAACAAATTTAATCGTAAAGCCCCGGCCACAACCTTCATAACCGTGAATAGTCGTAGAAAAAACGAGTCGATGATAATGTTCGGTAATGCTTTTGAGCATAGGAACTGGAATTGCAGCCGCTTCATCGACAAGTAACAAATCACATTCAGGTCTGCTCGATAGAAGTTCGTCAGGAGCAATGAATTGAATGGCTCCCTGGCCTGATTCTAATCTGTCCTTCTTAATACGCTGTGCGCTAGGGAGTAAACGTAAAGCATGTTGGTAAACAGGCTCAACGGCTTTTATAGATGGTGCCGTAATTAAGATTCTAAGCGGCTTCTGCTGTAATAAGTTCGCACACGCAATGCCGAGGGCACTTGTTTTTCCGCGCCCACGATCAGCGGTCAAAACTAACGGTCGCTTTCGATGTCCAGTTACCACCTTTTCAACTAGAGAAATGGCATGTTCTTGTTCCGTGTAGTGGCTTTCTTTTTCTGCTTGCTTGATGTCTGGAGCCGTTGGCAATGGTTTGTCTTGCTCAATAACAACGAGCTTCTCCCATTGTTTGTGCATCCATTGCTGAGCAAAATTCGTTGGTTGTCGCGGCTCAGTAATGACAATAAGAAAACCGCCGCCAACCAATGAGCCAAGCGCGGCGGTAAAACTATTTGCGTCAAAGCCATTTCGAGCATCAAACAATAGAACGTCACACTCTCTGCCTAGCAACATGTGCCCTTGTTTAGACGAAACACTGGATACGTTTTTCAAACCAAAATCACCAACAGAAAACCAACGTTGATGGCGCTGCGTTTTATGGAACTCTGACATCAACGCATTTTGCCAAGAAGCCTCGCCTTGAATGACTACACCAATCCTTTGGAAAGATTGGTGAGCTTGATGTTGAAGTGATGAAAGGAAATCAGATTGTGTCTGCATTTTGTCTATCCAACGTTGAACTGACACAATGGTATCACATCTTTAATTTGACGCTTCTCAGATATAAAAAAACCGCCCGGAGGCGGTTGATTCAATCATCATTTGTTATTGCAGTTTGGTTTGTACAAACGCAAGAATCTCTTCCATTAAGCTGTCGTCAACTTTCTTCAAGTTCAACGCCAGGCTGCTACCTTTTCGGCTATAGCTTGCTCGACCTTTTACTAAGTCGACTTTTTCCGTCTTCTTGCCAAGTTTTGCTGGTGCAAGTTCAGTAATCCAATTTTCGATGCTTTCCGTGACTTCTTTTGTCAGACGAGCAACGCCTTGAGCTGTGCTTCGCTGCCATAAAAACCCTTCGCTAGAGCGACATTTATCTAACAGCTCTTGCTGCTGCTCTGGCGTCAGCGTTGAAAACTGTTTGTGCAGTTTCACGATAGTTGGACGACCGAGATCGCCAACATTCGGATACGCTTGAAGCAGTTCTAACGGTAATGCTGCGGCTTTTAAAGCGCCACTTACCAACGCTTCACTGCACTGGAACATTTTTGCCAATGCTTTCTGATCTTCAGCTTCACCACTATCAAGCTTAGCCTGCATCTCTTTCCCTTTTTCATATAAAGAGAGCGGCTTGTGAGCATTTGCCACATCAGACAAAAACTTAGCATGGTCAGTATTGATGTTGTCAGCAACATAAACCAAAAAATCTTGTTCAGCGAGGATACAAGACATGCGACGACGGCTACCATCTAAAACTTCGATCTTGCCATCTTCAGTTCTACGACCTACAGCTGGATATTGTTGGCCACGCTCTTTGAGTGTGACTAAAACATCAGATAAAGCATGTTCATTTAAGAACGATTGCTCACGAGCGTTATCAACAAATACTGTTGTTTCTGTCGCAACTTTATTTGCAGGAATACGTACAAGTTCAAACTGAACAATATTTTCACCTGCAACTGCTAGTTCAATCGTTTGAGCTTTCTCTTTTGCCGCAGTTTGCGCCTCTTGCGGAGTCACAACACGACGCTTATTCGTTTTGCCAAATAATTTCGCGTTTAATTCAGACGTTTTCAAAGCCATTTACTTATTACCCCTGATTCAATGACGGCCAATTAGAGTGCAGGACACGCTCTAATTCCAGTGCGCTTTTATGAACAGCGTCCTGCGCGGTAGCTAGTGTCTTCTTACCGCCTTCAAAATCGCTTACTGTCAGATCAAATACTGTGCTGTAGGTATCGGCACAGGTTTCAAACGCACGGCTACGAGGAATAGTAGCCATCATAACTTGGTCACCTAGAAGATAGTTCATTTCAGTTAAAACAGAAACTTGCTTCTTATTGTCGTCCTCAAACATGGTTGGCATCAAGCGAACAAACTCAAGACCATTCCAGTCCTCCGGGAACATTTCATATACCGTAGGCAAATGCTGGAAGAAGTTTACTGTTGAAGCCCAGTCCAGACGCTTAGCCGCACAAGGAATTAGCAAGGCATTTGATGCATACATCGCATTCCATACTAATGGGTCAACGTGTGGACCGGTATCAATCATAATGATATCGAAGTCATCAGCAATTTTATCAATCAGTTGCTCTTTCAGCAGACGGACGATATCGAGTGATGGGTCTTCAGATAGCGTTTGCCATGCTTCCGCATTAAACATCGCGTCTTCTGGAAACGCTGAAATCGACTTTAAGTTCGGATATTGCGTTGGCAGCAATACGTTTTTACGTAAAAATTCACTGTCAATTTCCACACCATCAGGCACGTTACCCAACATAATGTCTACCGCAGAATAGATATTATCATGCTCTGCCATGCTGATTTGCGGGTTGAGGAATAAACGTAGCGAGCCTTGTGGGTCTAAGTCGATTAAACAAATACGGTATCGTTTATCCAAATTTAGCGCTAAACATGCTGCTAAATGAACCGCGGTCATTGATTTACCTGTACCGCCCTTTTGGTTCTGCACATTAATAATCCAAGGTTTGTTACCTGAATTCTTTTTACGCTCATGAAATTTAGGCACTTCAGCCGCATCCATGAGCATGTGTGCTTCTTCTAACGTAATTGAATAATGATTCGCGTTGTTTTTGGTAAATTGATGCCCAGCGGCTTCCATTTTACCAATCGCGTCGTCGAGCTTACGGCGAGTTAGACCAGAACGGGTTTCCATCATCGCTTTCGACATTGGTGGGAAGTAGTTATCGCTTCGCTCTTCTAAAACAATTTCAATACGGTCAGCTTGAACCTGCTGAGTCAGCTCCGCTAACTCAAGAAGGTTTTCAATCGTTTTTTCTCTTTTCATGCCAAATTCCGTTGGAAGGATTTATAATTGCAATTGTACAGCAGTAAAGACCAAAAACAACAAAAAGGTGCACAAACATTTTGAATAACCATCACATAAAAAAACACCCAAATCGACGCTTTTATGATTTATGGTCAAAAAGATAACTATTTTTAATCAAATAATCTTCTCATAAGTGGACACCTAAACTTAAAAATAAAAAGTGTTACAGCGTCACTCATTTACAATGTAAATCAATTTTCTACCGGAACGATTATAATATTAAGCTAAATTACGGGTTATGTTAGACCAACCTAATTTAAACGATAAATAGTAAGTAATATCGGAACAATAAAGATCTGAACACCTTGATCATGTCTCCGAGCAAAATAGGGCAGTTCCAGCGAAACATCTATGGAAGTATGATCAAGGTATGCTTATGATCATGCTTCCGTGTTAATAAGCAAATCCGAAAGCATGATCATGGAAAAATAGAGCAGAGTACGGTGTAAACACGCAAATAAAATAAGATCCATTAATCGGAAATATGATCAAGCCTTAGAATCTCTCGGAAGCATGAGTTTTCTTCTCTGATTTACGGTTGAGTGCAGACAGAATGGGGGATTGAGCAGAAATTGACGGTATAGAAGCCGGAACAATGAAATTGCTCAAGTTGCTATGATAAATCACGCTCTCATGATCATGCTTCCTGTAAATAAGCAGAGACTAGAATTTACTTCTAAATATGAGCGACTTGAATATATTTTAATCAGATGAGTGATATCTCATCAATATGGGCGCCAGAACGATAGATATATTGGCTCTTGATCATCGATCCGAGTATAAATAACATCACCAATGCACAATATAATCATCGTGAAGATCATTATTAAATACTGCATCTGTGGATAACCTGTAAAAACATCATGATCATCGTTTCAAGACTCTTTTGATCATCTTTTCATAACCTTAATGATCATGCTTACGAATAAATATGATCATGCTTTCAGGTTATTGTTGATCATACTTTCAGACTTCTTATGATCATAGTTCCGAAATACATGGAAATAATAGTCTTATAGAACAAAAGCTTAGCGAGAAATTTCAAGCCAGATCATTAGATCATATAATCAATTAAGATCAGATTAATCAAAAAGATCAGTTATTTAAAAAACAATCTTTTTTCTTTATTTATGATCTGTTTTTCTTTATTCTTCGGAACCATAGCACAACTACGGCTAGTGTGATCTGGATCTAAAATGACGGCTGATGAAAAAATTCTGATTAAAGCACCGAGAAGCCACAAAGATGGCCATCTTTTTGAGGTACATGAATCCTCTGCGGATTGGGTAGAGCAGTACCAACATTTCAAAGGGGTGACCAAAAGCATCTTAGAGTTGCTTAATCTGATTTCATTACGAGGCTTCAGCAGCAAGGATGGTTTGGTTTCAACCACAGAGATTGTGGAAGCAACAGATGGGCAACTCACACGCGCAGCCCTGCAACAACGTTTGCGCGCGGCAGTAAATATTGGTTTATTTACTCAAACTCCAGTGCGTTTTGAAGAGGGACTTGCTGGTAAAACGATGCTACATAAATTTGTGAATCCCAATCAGCTTATATCTGTGTTGGGAGCAACAAGTCTTGTTACCGACAAAGTTCGCCAGAACGAGAAACAAAAACGTTCGAAAGCATTGGCTCAGACTCAAGTAAACAAACGTTTGTTGAATGAGCACGGGTTAAACACACCTCCCACGATGAAAGATGAAGCTGATCAATTTGTTGTATCTCCAACAAATTGGGCTGGGATCATTGACCAAGCACTTGCGCCACCAAGAACTCGAAAAAGTTATCAGAAATCCATGGTGTCGATCTCTGGCACAAAAGCCGTTATTGAGACGCGATCATCCAAAAATATCATGACTGTGGATGATCTCATGACCCTGTTCGCTCTCTTCACGTTAACGGTTCAGTATCATGATCATCACAAAGATCAGTATCAGCTTGATGCTGCTCACGTACCAAACAAAACGCCGCTATACATCACTGATATTTTGTCGCTCAGAGGCAAAAAAGACAGTGGCCCAGCTCGTGATTCCATCCGTGACAGTATCGATCGTATCGAGTTTACCGATTTCCAACTGCATGAACTCACTGGCCGATGGCTCAGTGAAAATATGCCCGAAGGCTTTAAGAGTGACCGCTTCCGCTTCTTAGCCCGTACCATCACGGCTTCAGAAGAAGCGCCCGTTGAGGGCAGTGATGGCGAAATTCGTATTAAACCCAACTTATACATCTTGGTTTGGGAACCGTCGTTCTATGAAGAACTACTAACACGCGATTATTTCTTCTTGTTCCCACCAGAAATCCTGAAACAGCATACGTTGGTGTTCCAGCTGTATTCGTTTTTCCGTAGCCGTATGGTGCGCCGACACACAGATTGCATGCTGTTGAGCGAGTTAAATCAGAAGCTTGCACGTAACATTGAATGGCGTCGGTTCTCCATGGATCTGATCCGTGAGCTGAAACGCTTGTCAGACGGCAAAGGGACAGACGATCTTTTTGTGGTGAACTTATGGGGCTATCACTTAACGATCGAAACTATGATCGAGAATGATAAAGTAATGGATTACCAGATCGACATCAAATGTGACGTCGAAGAGGTGCTGCGTTACTCACGTGCTCGTACAACCAACGCAGGCAAGCGCAACATGGCGCCTACGCTGCCAAACCCGCTTCGTAATGAGATGGTAACCCGACAGCAGCTTGAGGAGCTCTCAGGCATCATAGACGGCGAATTTGAGCCCATTCAACGCAAAGCACCGTCTCCAAGAGGAAATTTAGGGCGACGCGTGAAGCAAAGAAAACATTTGGTAGAGATCAATGCTGATGAGATCACCATTACTCTATCTAAATATACCTCACCAGAGGCTCTAGAACGCAGTATAACGGCTTTGTCTGCGATGACAGGGCACTCCTATGCCTCAATCAAAGAAGAGTGCTCAGATTACATAGAGAAGCTCGATTGGCTAAGGGTAGGGGATGAGCCGATTCCTTATGAGACATTAAGTAAAACCGTCGAGCTGTTTAACACCCAGAACGATGTTAAGCATCTTACCATCGAGCGCTTGATTGCGGGGTTAGCGGTGCGTCGGAAAGTTTGTCGTCAAATCTTCGATGGTCACATGGATGAAATGGTATTTCGTGCCTTGGATGAAATGGCGATTTAAAAGTGTCGCTTGATGTGTATCAAGCTATAGGTGTGATGTATCGGTTTGAAATGTAACAATGTCTTTCGATGATAAAAAACAGACTTAACTCTTACAAACCACTGACATTAGAAGCCAAGCCTAATACTACTATTTATCCCGAATAGACAACCTTTTGTCCTTTCTGATGATTAATAGATTGGCTCATATTGTTACATTCATTCTGAATAGACTTCGCGAGTTTCTCCTCAGGAAACTCGCTTTTTTTTACCTAAAATTCCGCTAATTAAGCCTTGATCATTTTTCCGGACTAATGAGGCAAACCTTGATCATGCTTCTTAGGTTCATTCCAATGTAATGAACGCATCAACGCAACATGTGATTCGATTAAGCTATGGGCTTGTTCCTGCCACTTGTTTTGATCACACTGCTGATTACAAAACTCTAACGCCACAACGGTGAGATGCTGAAGTCGTCTCAAACACCAATCTTTGATCAGAATATCAGTCGAGACTTGGCATGCTGCTTGTTCAAGCTTTGCACTCGTATAAAGCAAAGTTTGATATGCTTTCTGAGGGTCTTGGTACCTTGCATGTTGAAACACGCGTAAACATCCATCCAACCAGCAAGCAATCGCTTTACTTTGAAGATCACTCAATTCGGGTCCAAACACGTCATCAGGCACCTGATATAAGATCGTTTCCAATTTTTCTACTTGATCATGTTTCCGCTGTTCGTACCACATGGCGATTTGATCTTGCCAAGTACTCAAATCCATTACGCTGCCTCAGTCCATTGTTTTACATAGTGATTTGGCCCTATTTGATCAAATTCGTCGACAATTATGCTGCTACGTTGACGAATTTCATCGGCATCTATCGAATAGTTTGGCTCATTTTTCACTAAGTTACCAAAAGGTAAGTCAGGATCAGGAACGGCAGAAATCAACAGCTTAGTATAAGGATGCTGCGGATTCTTAAGTATTGAATGAGTGTCGCCCCATTCAACGATTTGCCCTTTGTACATTACTGCGGTTTCTTCCGCGATGTAGTGCGCAGTCGCCAGATCATGAGTGATGTATAAAAAACCAATTCCCAGTTCTTGCTTCATTCGTTGCATTAAATTCAACACTCCCAAGCGAATAGAAACATCCAGCATAGACGTAGGCTCATCCGCAAGAATGATTTGCGAACCTACCGCTAAAGCCCTTGCTAAGTTTACTCGCTGACGTTGCCCACCACTGAGTTCGTGAGGGAACTTATTCAATGTCTCTTCAGGTAGTTCCACCAGCTTTAGGAGCTCTTCCAAGCGGGCTGGGATGTCACGCTCGTTTTTGACTTGTTTATGAATTTTTAAAGGACGTGTTAGGTGATGGCGAATGGTATGAGTTGGATTGAGAGAGCCAAACGGATCTTGAAACACCATTTGTACTTTACTGCGATATTCTTGTAGAGCCGATCGTGACGTGATCTCATTTATGTCAGTGCCATTGAAAAGGATCTCGCCTTGCGTTGCTGGATAGACTTTGGTTATTAAACGAGCGCAAGTACTCTTACCGCAGCCTGACTCTCCAACCAAAGCCAAGGTTTTTCCTGCGTACAGATCAAAAGTCACTCCTTGAAGCGCACGAAAGGTTTCCTCTTTCGCTAAACCACCGCCCACTTTGAATTCTTTAATCACATTTTTCATTTGGATGATAGGCTGGCTCATGGTTACGCTCCTTGTAACTCTGGTTGTTTGTGGACGTCATGGATGTTTGGGAAAGAAGCCCATAGCTTTTGCGTGTAAGGGTGTTGAGGATGATTGCGTATATCGTATGCTCGATTGACTTCGACGATTTCTCCGTGACGCATGATTGCAATTCGATCACATAGTTGGCTCATGAGTGCCAGGTCATGAGTGATAAAGAGGACTGAAAAACCGAACTCATCTCTAAGCTGATAAATTTGCTGTAAAATTTCTCTCTGTACCACTACATCTAATGCTGTTGTGGGTTCATCCATAATGATCAGTTTTGGATTTAGAGACAAAGCAATGGCTATCACCAACCGCTGACGCATTCCTCCTGAAAATTGATGAGGATATTCTGCTAAGCGTTCTCGAGGAATATTGACCAAGTCCAACAACTTTTCTGCTCTATCTTTTGCTTGAGCGTTAGTGAGGCCTTGATGGTGTCGTAACACATCTGCAAATTGCTCTTGTATCGTTAAGACAGGGTTGAGTGAGTTCATCGCGCTCTGGAACACCATGGCGATTTCACTCCACCTTAGAGCGGTCAGTTCAGAGTCTGAGATACTAAGGATATCTTTGCCATCAAACCATATTTTACCGCCAGAAATGAACGCTGGCGGCTTATGAAGACGATTTATTGAGAATGCAATTGTGCTTTTACCACATCCAGATTCACCGGCAAGACCAAATACTTCGCCTTTGCCGATATCAAAGCTGACGGACTTTACCGCATTAAAATCACCATTATCAGTGATGTAATCGACGCACAAATCTCGGATCTGGATGACCGGGTCATTGTGGTATGCATGACTTAAGTTAATACCATCCATATAAACACCTTACCAATCTAAAGGATAATTATTATCATTATCAGGTGTGGCGGTTTTTAGAAAGTATCAAACTATGAATCAGTGAAGTGACTCGAAAGTTAGGTGAAACAGGAAGTGGTGTAATGCGTCGTTGATAAAACTAAAGAAGAGCAGAATTGAGAGCTAGATCAGCACACTTTTCGTAGGGGGAATTACTCAAATTTAATCGTAAATTTGTCCCTTGGCAAAACTTAAATGATGAATCTATTAAGGAGTTAACGAAAGGGCGGGAGGGGTCACATTTCCCTACAGTTTTTCTTACCACCTTGTTCCGGTTTTGCTATAGATTACGCATCGAAAACATGGTGTGTTCGGAGGAAATATGTCCATTAATTCTATCGACCATGACGAGATGACCAACATCGCTCACAAATGGGAATTACCTGATGAGGAAACCGTTGTGAAGCCAGAGAAAACAGTGAAATCAGCAGAAGCCAGAAGACGCATTGAAGCGTTACGTGAGATCCGTGAAAGTGGGTTGACCATTGAAGAAGCAAGGGAGCTTGGCTTGATACACTGATCGCCTCAGGTTGGTTTAGCAACCCATAGGGTAGTCGACGGACTGCCCTTTTTATTTTTTCACTCTATTACTCTCTTATTCAAACCCTCCATTTATCTGTCTTGCGTCTCAAAAGCACGAGTTTCACACTCACGTCCCGTCCCGAAGAAGTTTGACAATCTGACCTTGTGTTACTAGATATATCAGTAGCGATATGCTTTTTGTTGATTATCGCAACCACAAAGCAAGGAGCGCAAGTATGGTTGATCAAATCCTTTTTTATGAGCCCGATGAACCCCACGGTTTTCTCTCAAATTTTTGCCATGCCCCAGTCAATATCTCCTCCCAAACTTGGCCCACCAGCGAACATTATTACCAAGCCCAAAAGTTTCTCGATGCTCAGTTGCAAAGTAAAATTCAGCACGCAAGCACCCCTGATGAAGCGTTTGCTTTAAGCCGTAAATACGAACACTTTGTCAGAAGCGATTGGGACGATATAAAGTTGGCTGTTATGGCTTTCATCGTTAGGGAAAAGTTTCTACAAAATCCACCATTAGCGCAGCAATTAATGAGAACGGGTAACGCTTGCCTAACAGAGCATTCTCATAAAGATGCCTTTTGGGGAGACGGGGGAGATGGTAAAGGAGAAAATCATCTAGGAGAGATTCTGATGAATGTTCGAGCAGAGCTGAGACATGTTGAGCCTTACAATCTCGTGAAGTTTATCGATAAAGCCAAATTGCCCACCCAGTGGGGCACATTTATGATGTACGGCTTTATTGAAGCCGCGACAAATAAAGAGCATCTTGCTCTGGTCTATGGCGAGCCAACAAAAAGTGCAGCACCACTTATTCGGTTGCATTCGGAGTGTCTTACCGGAGATGCTCTATTTAGCACGCGTTGTGACTGTGGTTTTCAGCTTAATAGAGCGCTACAAAACATCGTCAAAGAGGGATGTGGCGTGCTGCTTTATTTACGTCAAGAAGGGCGTGGAATCGGCTTGATTAATAAAATTCGTGCCTATCACTTACAAGATGATGGCGCAGATACCGTGGAAGCAAATGAGCGTTTAGGTTTTGCCGCTGATATGCGTGATTACGCGTTCTGTAAAGGAATGCTAGAGCATTTGGGGATTGACGCTGTGCGTCTAATGACGAATAACCCACGCAAGCTCGCCGCCTTAAAAGCGGTTGATATTAACGTCATTGAACGAGTGCCATTACAAGAAGGGAATAACCCAAGTAATCAACATTACCTGCAAACCAAGGCGAGTAAATTGGGGCACATGTTTGATCCTAAGTTTGTTAACCACACTAAGTAAGTGCTACAGATTTCCCAGAAACAAAAACGCCAACGTATCATCGTTGGCGTTTTTGTTAATGAGGTGATTCATTGATACTTTTGAATGATTTCATCAATTTCTCCTGAGGCTTTTAATTCAACGAGTCGTGTATTGATGTAATTTTGAGTTTCTGGTTGCATTTGAGGAGAAAAAGCCAGGTAGATTGAGTAGTCAGGAATAACCGAGCTGAAAGGCTGTATCTGAAAATTCTCTAACGGCAAATTGAGTCGCTTTAAGTTGTATAGGACTCGGGATTCCATCTCGACAAAAGCCGTGTCTCCAGGGGTTCGGCTTATCACTCGGTATGCGGCGTTGTAGTCTTTTACTCGCATTTCATTGACACTGCCATTTTCAAAGAACGGTGTTAAATTTGGATAATCAAACCCCAGCAGTAACACAATAGAACGACCATGCATGGTATCCATATTTTTGAATTCTAAAGGCTTCTCGCTACTCGACACCAGTACATGTTTTACAGTGTAAATGGGCTCCTTAGATAAATTTTCCGATTGCACCTTGCCCCAGTTCGGGCTGCCATAAGTTAACCAGTTTGGCTCAGCGCCTTCTTCCAATATGGAAATCATACGTTTAAATGGATAAGTATGATAATTCACTTGGTAATCCGACTCCGCGAAGATAGCGCTGACGATATCGGTCACAATTCCGGAGTGCATTTGTCCCTGTTGTTCAATTTGAAATGGTCGAGCTTGTTCAGCAATGACGTAATAGTTCACTTGATTTGCGGTCACATGAGAACTTACAACAATTAAGCTAAAAGCCAATCTAAGTAGAAGTCTTTTCATCGTATCCTCGATTATTATTTGTGCGTAGCTATATTTAGAGTAGCGCAAGTTTATCGGAGCGGTTTCATATGGATGAAAAAGAGCGATCTCAACGTCGTTTTAGTATCGGCAACCAACTTATGTTGGCGGTATTAACGTTGAGTTTAATCTTTACGGTCATCATTTCTACAGTGAGCTTATATCGAGTTTTTCACGAAGATTTAGCCCATTTAGATGTTGAATTAAAGCAGGTTGAGTCTAGCTATTTATCGAGCTTTTCTGCGAGTTTATGGGTAGAGGATAGGGAGCTGTTGCTGACACAAGCTCAAGGTGCAATGCGTATGCCCTCGGTGGACTACTTACGTATTGCTAGTGAAGACGAAGTTATCATTGAATTAGGTTCGGCGCTTTCTGAGGATGTTGTCGAGAGAAGCTGGCCGATGCAGTATCGGGTCGGCGATAAAACGTATGATCTCGCGATATTAACGGTTCAATCGGATCTTAGCGCGATATATGAAGATCTTTGGCAGCAGTTCTTTTTTCTACTTACGACAGAAGCGATCAAAATTCTTGTCCTCATCATTGGTGTTCTTTGGGTGGCGTTTCGCTTGTTGGTCAATCCGTTACAATTGCTGTCTGGTGCGGTGAGCGATTTTCGTGGCGGTACAGTGCCGAGTAAAGTGACTCTCCCTAAACGATGGTGCTTTGATGAAGTGAGTGTTTTGGCAGAGAAATACAACCGAAGTGTTGAGAAAGTGAAAGAGCACCAGACTGAGTTAGAGGCTGAACGCGATAGGGCAGAAGTCGCTAATCGTAAGAAAAGTGAGTTTCTTGCCACTATGAGTCATGAGATCCGCACACCGATGAATGGCATTATTGGTGTGTCGTCGTTGCTCAATGACACCGACCTCGATCCCCAGCAAAAAGAGTTTGTAGAGATCATTGACAGTTCTTCTCACTCACTAATGACGATCATCGACGACATTTTGGACTTCTCTAAAGTTGAAGCTGGCAAAGTAGAGCTAGAATACACGAGCTATGATCTTCGCGAGCTACTTGACGATGTCATCAGTTTACATAGTGTCAAAGCCAAGCAGAAAAACTTACAGCTGCTCAGCGATATTGATCCTCACTTGCCAACGGAAGTGCAAGGTGATGCCACACGATTGAAACAAGTTCTGAACAATTTGTTGAGCAACGCGATTAAGTTTACCGAGCGCGGCCATGTGAAGCTTCTTGTAGCGTTATCTCGACTTGATGGAGAGACCGCTCATATCCGGTTTCGAGTTGTGGATTCTGGTATTGGTATTGCGAAAGAGCACCAACAAGCAATCTTCGAACGCTTCCAACAAGCTGATGGTAGTACCACCAGAAAGTATGGTGGGACAGGGCTTGGTTTGGCGATAGCTGCACAGTTGGTTAACTTGATGGGAGGGGAAATACAACTAACAAGTGAGCTTGGGCTGGGAAGCTGTTTTGAATTTTCGATTCCTGTTGCTGTAATAAATGCGCAATCGACCTATACCGACCAACTTAATGTATTAGATTTCCGGAAAGCGGAAGACAACGAAATCAGCCCTCAAGATAATGATAAACCTTGGGTATTGGTTGTTGAAGATACCATCGTCAATCAGAAGGTAGTTCGCATCATGTTAGAAAAACTGGGTGTGCGAGTGAGTGTCGCCAACCATGGCGAAGAAGCATTGCAGCTGTGTGATCAGCAGCCTTTCGATTTGATTTTTATGGACTGCCAAATGCCTGTGATGGATGGGTTTATTGCTACGGAGCGAATTCGAAAAATGGGAGAGTGGGGGAAACACGTTCCAATTATTGCGCTAAGTGCCAATGTCATTAAAGAGGATCAGCAACATTGCTTCGATGTCGGGATGAACGAGTTCGTGGCTAAACCCGTTACCAAGACTCGATTACAACAAATATTCGAACAGCATTTACCAAAAGCACTGAAAATCAGCGCTGTGCCTAAATAGTTAACTTGAAATCGATCAAGTTAAGTGCGTTTCTATTCTGTAATTGTAACTCTGTGTGATATAGTGCCCGGCTAGTATTTAAAGTACCTTGAGGCTGTGAATGTCGTTTAATCTATCCCTATTGCCGCCTGACGAAAAAAACAAAATCGAACTGGATAAGCAGGCGTCGTTTTTGGTTTGGAAGCTCAGAGAGGCCAAATCTGGTCCTGAAGCAATAGAAGAACAGTTGTCCAAGATTAACGATGCTGATGAAAAGGCGTTTTTCCAGCAATCGGTCGAAAAGTACAAACGAGTAATGGGTGTCGCTTAACGCGAACCGTGGCAATGGTTCAATCCAATGCGACGAATGAGGTAACCTCCCTATTCCTTTGCTAAGCGAAATTGAAAAGGTTTCGCTTTTTGCTAAAATCCTTCGCATTAAATTTGAATTTAGAGAGACATCCCGATGGGAAGAAGTTTTGAAGTGCGCAAAGCCTCTATGGCGAAAACTGCAGGCGCGAAAATTAAAGTTTATTCCAAATACGGTAAAGAAATTTACATGTGCGCGAAAAACGGTGGTGGTGATCCAGACATGAACTTGTCTTTGAAACACCTGATCGCAAAAGCGAAAAAAGACCAAGTTCCTGCGCACGTTATCGATAAAGCGATCGACAAAGCGAACGGTGGCGGTGGTGAAGACTACACTCCAGCACGTTACGAAGGCTTCGGCCCTGGCGGTACTAGCGTTATCGTTGACTGTCTAACAGACAACGGCAACCGTACTTTCCAAGATGTACGCCAATGCTTTGTGAAAGTCGGTGCGAAAATTGGTGTTGAGGGCTCGGTTTCTCACATGTTCGATCACCAAGCGGTATTCCAGTTCAAAGGCGACGATGATGAAATCATCCTAGAAACGCTAATGATGGAAGACGTAGACGTTACTGACGTTGAGCTAGAAGACGGTGTTATCACTGTATTCGCACCTCACACAGAATTCTTCAAAACAAAAACTGCGCTTAACGGTGCATTCCCAGATCTAACGATCGATGTTGAAGAAATCACATTCGTTCCGCAAACTCATACGCCTGTATCGGGTGAAGATGCTGAGAAATTCCAGAAATTCCTAGATCTTCTAGATGACTGTGATGATGTTCAGCAGGTTTACCACAACGCAGAGCTGTAATTAATTCGCTCATATCGTTGTAAAAAGGCTTCCTTAGGGAAGCCTTTTTTGATCGCTTTTTCTCAAGCAACGCTATGCGTTACGATATTTGGAATAACACAGCGACATGATTACACCAAAACAGATACCTTGAGTTAGCATCGCCGTGCCGCCATAGCTAAAGAAGGGAAGTGGGCTACCCATTACTGGCAACAAGCCACTCACCATGCCCGTATTGATAAAAGCATACAGAAAAAAGCTCATCGCTAATGCGCCACTTACCAGCCGACTAAAAAAGTGGTCAGACTGACATGCAAGCAACATAACGCGTGCAGTAATAAACAAGTACAATGCGAGTAAGACTAAACTGCCAACAAAGCCCCATTCTTCCGCATAGGTCGAAAAAATAAAGTCCGTATGACTTTCTGGAATAAAGCCAAGTGTTCCCTGCGTTGCATTCATCCAACCTTTGCCTTTCATACCGCCTGAGCCAATCGCAATCAAAGATTGGATGATTTGGTAGCCCGAACCCAGTGGATCGGACTCAGGGTGCAAGAACTGTGTTACACGGCTCTTTTGATAGGTTTCCATAACGAAGAACCATAAAATAGGTGCTAACGTTAAAATGCTCGCAATAAACCCGCATATTATTTTCCAGCTCATGCCAGCCAAAAACAAAACGAACAATGCATAAATGACGGTAAAAACTGCACCGTCTAAATCCGGTTGTAGCGCGATTAACCCGGCAGGAATCATTGTAATAAGTAAGCAAAACGCAATTTTCCGACTGTCTGGTCGACCTCCTTCAATATGAAGCATCCAGGCGATCATGATTGGAATGGAAAGCTTGATTAGCTCAGACGGTTGAAAGCGGAAGAAGCCGATATCGAGCCAACGTTGAGAGCCATTGGTGCTATCACCAAATAAAGCGACAGCAAGTAGCAGAGCAACCGCAATAATGTAGAGATATGGAGCTGAGCGCTGATAGCTGGACGCTGGAATCGAGGACATGACCAAGATACAAACTAATGTCAGTCCGCAGCGCGCCAAATGTTTGAAGAGCATCGCCTCATTAAAGCTACTGGCACTCCAGAGAGTGAGCGAACTTAACAGCATGATCGGAATGATCGCCATTAGCAGTGGCAAATCAACTCTTGGGAAATAACGCTTATTCATTTTCAACGACCTAATAACGCACCTATTTTGAGTGCGAAAACAACTAAAACTCGAAGAGTTCAAACTATTCCGATGCTAAGAATCTCGATTTCGAAACAACAGACACCATGCAAAGGTGTGTAAGAAAGGAGAGTGCGACACTGTCTGTTATGGGTAGCTGTGGGATGGATAAATACACTAGCCTCAGATTTTAAGCCAGTGTTTTTATTGTGACTGCCGTAAAAATGTAGAGTTACGAATGAGCGGAATTGTATTTTCTGTTTAAGTGAATGTCATTCATCCTCTCTCAATACCATTCACTCTGCATAACTGCCATTGGTCGCATGCAAAAGCAGCGTGCGACCTTCTCCCTTAATCTGAAACCATCAAATCACGTTCAACTAAGGACAGTACATGATGGTTTCTCAATCTCGCTCAATCAAAGCTCTTAAACTGGCAAGTACGTTTATCGCCGCATTTGCACTTAGCAGCAATCTGGCTCTGGCTAACCCAAGCGAGCGCACACTCAGTCAATTCAACCAAGCGGCGCAGGGTGACTCTGGCTTAGTTGATACTGTTTATGGCGAACTATCCAAACAACTCGAAGAGCAGGGCGCAACGCCGGTGACCTTGGTTTACTTGGGCAGTGCTGAGACGTTGCAAGGTCGTGAGGCGTTTATGCCTTGGAACAAGATGAAGTTCACCGAGCGCGGTCTTGCCACAATCCAAAAAGGCTTGGATTTAATGGCGAACCAGCCAGTACCACTGCAAGAGCAACAACGCTTACAAGGCTTGCCGGAATACCAGCTAGCTACCGCCATGGCAGCTACTACGTTTACCTCTCTGCCAGACATGTTCAATCACTTTGAGCGTGGCTACGAGCTGTACCTTTCTCTGCTCGATGAACCGAGTTTTAGCCAACAACCTTTCGCCGCAACGTCTTGGATTTACCGTTATGCCATTGAAGCGGCACTGCGCGCTAAAGATGTTCAACAAGCCAAAATATGGTTAGCGCAAATGGAGCAATTGGGCGACAGCAATCTAGAAACGCAAACCGCGAAAGCTTTGTTAGCCAAGTATTAGGGAGGCGTCATGATCGTTTTTAATCAACTCAGTCGCGATTACGCCCTTGGCAGCCAAACCGTACGTGCATTGCGAGACGTTTCTGGTGAAGTGTTTTCCGGCGAAATGGTGGCTCTGTGCGGGCCGTCTGGCTCAGGCAAAAGCACCTTACTTAACGTGCTTGGCATGCTGGATACTCAATACCAAGGTCAGGTGACATTTGCAGGCAGCCCATACCCAACCGGACAAATGCATGCGGCGAAAATGCGCCGAGAAAAGCTTGGTTTTGTGTTCCAAAAATTCAATCTTGTCCCCGTGATGACGGCGCTAGAGAACGTGGCTTATCCGCTGCATCTCAACGGCTTTTCAAAAGCAGAACAAACCGAGCTCGCCACACAAATGCTAGAACACGTTGGGTTGGGTGAGTTTATTCATCACATGCCCGATAACTTGTCGGGCGGTCAGCAGCAGCGTGTGGCAATTGCGCGCGCCTTAGTGCACAAACCTGCATTGGTGATCGCTGATGAGCCAACCGCAAGTCTTGATAGCCAAACTGCCAACAAGGTCATCGACATTATGAAAGGGCTTGGACATGAGCTTGGCACCACTTTTATCGTCGCCACACACGACCCTCGTATGGCATCCCGCTGTGATCGCACCATTGAATTGGTGGATGGCAAAATTACCCAAACGCACGCGAGTGTGGAGGAGGTTTCATGGGCAAGCTAATTCCAGTTTCCGTTCGCCTTGCTTGGTTGAACCTGCAACGCAATCGCCGCCGCAGTTTGTTGTCGATGCTGATCATCGCCATTGCCGTGTTTGCGTTAACCAGTGCGGGTGGTTTTGGTCTTTACACCTACGACAGTTTGAAAGAGTCGACAGCACGTGACACGGGGCATCTGACGTTAACCACGCCAGGTTACTTCGCTAAAGAAGAAGAGATGCCGCTGAGTAACGGTTTAACTCATGCAGACGACATTACCAAGCAATTGATTGGCTTAAACGAAGTGCGAGGCGTGCAGCCACGAGTTGAGTTCAGTGGGTTGATTTCCAACGGTAACAAATCATCGATCTTTATCGGCATTGGCGTTAACGAACGCGAATTCGATATGAAAGGACCGTTTTTAGACGTGCGTGAAGGGCAAACGCTGTCCAACATTCATGCATCGCGTTATGACCCAGCAGAGCCAGAAGTGATGCTCGGCGTTGATTTGGCGAACAATCTAAGTGTGCACGTTGGCGATTGGATTACCTTGCTGGCGACCACTACCGACGGCGCATTGAACGCGTATGACTTCAAAGTTCGTGGTATCTATTCAACCGGCGTGCCTGAGCTTGATAAACGCCAACTGTACGTGCATATCAACAGCGCGCAATCGCTGCTCGGTTCAGACAAAGTCAGTGCGTTATCTGTCTTTCTGTTCGATACCAGTTTAACTAACCAAGTCGAGCAACAAGTGGCTTCGGTTCTGAGTAAGCAAAAACAGAACTTTGGTGATCAAGATATTGAAATTACGCCTTGGCAAGAACGTGCGTTCTTTTATCTCAAAGTGAAAGATTTGTACGACCGTATCTTCGGCATCATGGGAGCAGTAATGGCGCTGGTGGTCTTTGTCGCCCTGTTCAACACCATGACCATGTCGGTAACGGAACGCACCCGTGAAATTGGCACCCTGTCAGCACTTGGTAGCTACCCTCGCGAAATCATTGCTGGGTTCTTGCGCGAAGCAGGGTTACTTGCCGTGATTGGCAGCTTAATCGGCGCTTTGTTTACTGCGTTAGTCACCGTCTTACTGATGGTCGTGGATGTGCAAATGCCGCCACCGCCAGGACGCACAGAAGGTTACCCATTAACGATTTACTTCTCTTGGGAGCTGGTCGCTGTCGCAGGATTCGCAGTATTGATGATTTGTTTGGTTACGGCGTTTTTCTCGGCGCGCAAAGGGGTGAACAAGCCAATTACGGAGGCACTGATTTATGTTTAATTTCAAATCACTATTACCAATTGCACTGCTGACGGTAAGCGGCATGGCAAGCATGAATGCCAGTGCGAATGAAACAGCGCTAGATGCACAGCAAGTCGCGCAATTGATTGAAAAAGCGGATAGCTACCGCTTGCAAGATGATTCCTCCAAAGTGGTGTCTCTGGTGCGCTTATATCAAGACCAAGAGTTAGATAAAACTCGCCTTTACCACGTGTACACGCGTCCAAATCGTGAATCGCTGGTGGTATTCAAATCGGCGGTTGAAGCAGGGCAAAAGATGTTGATGATGGGCGATAACTACTGGCTGCAAATGCCAAAGAGCCGCCGCCCGATTCGCATTACGCCAATGCAGAAGTTGCTTGGGGAAGCGTCTATCGGCGACATCTCAACCCTGACGTGGAGCCAAGATTATCAAGGTGAATGGAAAGCGACAGAAACCGTTTCGGTGAACGGGGAAAGTGTCGCAGCTTATCATCTTGCTTTAACCGCGAAAACCAAAGGGGCGAGTTATCAGAAGATCGACTTATGGTTGTCTGAGCAAGATGCGTTTCCAATTAAAGCTGATCTCTACTTACGCTCTGGCAAACTCGCCAAGCAAGCGCAATACGGACGTGCAAGCGACAATGGCGAAGACTATGTCAGTGAGATGACCTTGCTTGATAGCATTCAGCCGAGCAAAAAGACCGTTATCGAGTATCAAGAAATCGTGCCTTGGCAACTGGACAACAAGTTCTACAACCCAAGCTATTTGCCGAAAGCCAATACGACTCAGCTTTAGCCTGAACTCCTTAAATAGAACCATGAAAACGAGCAAGGAAGTCACATGAAATCGCACCAGCCTAACCTTAACAAAAGCACCAGTTTGTTGATTGCTGCGTCGTTGTGTGTGGGCGCAGCAGCCCCAGTTTTTGCCAATGATGAGCTGAGTTTTGAGTGGGATTGGGCTGTCAGTTACGAAACTGCCAAGCAGCGTGACAGCGCATTTATGCAGGCGCAGGGCAGTTCTCGCGATTCACTTAATGCACTCTTGGATGTGCAGATGAATTATCAAAACTTCAGTGGCTTGTTTGCTCTGTACAGCCAAGGGTTGTATCTCAACCAACAAGGAGAGAGTGATTGGTGGAGTGAAGCTGATCACCAACTGTTGATTCGAGAGTTGGCTTGGCTAGGGGAGTGGCAAGTCGGTGACACTACACTTGATGTGAGTTTGGGTAAGTTGCGCGTGGATTGGGGCGTGGGTTATGGCTACCGACCTTTGGACCTGTTTAAGCCTTATCGACAAAATCCTGTTGGCTTAGTAGCAGAAGAAGGTGCGGGTGTGTTTTCACTCTCACACTACGATATGGCAGGCGAGTGGACGGTGATTGCGACGGACTCAAGCTGGGGGCAACAAGACCAAAGTGCACTGGATCAAGCCGCAGAGCAGCATGGTGTTGGTATTCGTCGTTATGCGCTGGTGGGTGATACCGAGTATCAACTTATTGGTTATTACGATGATGTGCGCCGAGGTTTACTTGGCGCCAGTGCCATTGCTGTGTGGGATGAATCCATCGCCATGCACGGTTCCATGCTGTGGCAAAAGCAAAGTGTCGGCTATCAGTTTCAGCAAGATGACCTTTACCAACCCGTTTCAGTTGAGGAGCAGGGCAGCGCATTCCAAGCCTTAGTTGGATTGAACTGGGCAAACCAAGCCGGACACAACGTGATTGCTGAATATTGGTACGACAGCCGAGCATGGTCGAAAAACGAATGGCAACAAGCAATAGAGCGTGGAGAATTTCTCTCTCGGATCCCTGATCCTAACAACTCTCTGTTGGCTAGCAGCGCTCTACTTGCGACAAGCTACGCCCAAGGGTTTCAGCATGCCAATATCGTTCAGCATAGCCTAATGCTGCACTGGAGTTGGGATGTAGAAGCATGGGCTGCATGGAACGGCGAAGCGGATATGGGCTGGCTAAGTGATGTAACCCCCACGTTGGATGTGATGCTGTCGCCACAAGATGGTGGTGTGATTGTCACGCAGTGGCTTAACTACCAGTGGATTGATACCGGCGATCAAAGTGTAGAAGTGGAAGTTGCCGCACGCTTTTTAACCGGAGACGACCAATCTGCTTACGCACAAATCAATGATAAGCATATGATTGTATTTAACATCAAAGGGAAACTCTAAATGTGTTCAGCAAAATCAGTGGTGAAAAGTGGATGGCCGCGTAGCTTATTAGTGACCACGGCATTTTGTCTCTTTATCGCAGCAATGACGCTCTCGGTTTGGGGCGGTCCATTTTACATTCATGTGGCGGTTAGCTTTGGATTTGGCTATTCGGCTATCTTCTTCTCATGGTTGATTGACCGTTTATTTCCAACCATCCCACGTATGATAGAAGTGGTGTGTTCGCTTGTTGCCTGTTTATTGTTTGGGGTGATTAATGCGCAATTTTGGCTCGGAGAGTATTTTGGTATCTCCGATATGATCCCTGTTGGCTTAATGGGATTACTGTTTAGCGGTATGTGTTATTTCTATTTTTACTCGCGTGAGAAAGAGGCGGTTGCTCAACGAGAGTTGGAAGCCATCAAGCGCGAGAAAGCAGAGCAAGATCGTGCGCTGTTGCTAAGTCAGCTTAAGCAGATGCAAAGCCAGATTGAACCGCATTTCCTATTCAATACCTTGGCGAATATCAGTGCGCTCATGTCGCAAGATGTTGATAAAGCCAAGCTGATGCTAGAACAGTTAACCGCGCTGCTGCGTGCAACGCTCAAAAGCTCACGCGAAGAACACACCACCATAGACAATGAAACGGCGTTACTTGAGGCTTACTTAGGCATCCAACAAACTCGTTTGGGTGATCGACTCAGTTACAAGATTGAGGTGGAAGAAGGGCTAGGCAGAACCGAATTACCGCCGATGATGCTTCAACCCTTAATCGAAAACGCCATCATCCATGGTATTGAGCCGAAGCGAGAGGGTGGTGAAGTCAGCTTGCTCATCAAGCGCGAACAACAGAACTTGAAGATTGAAGTCAGAGACACGGGTGTTGGCTTGAATCACGTGAGTGGTCACATGGGCTCTGGTGTGGGTCTAAGTAATCTCAAGCAGCGAGTTGAAGCTTTGTTCGCAGGGCAAGGAGAGGTCTCTATCAGTGAGTCTGTTCAGGGTGGCGTTTGTGTTCGCCTGAGTTGGCCAATGGAATCGTAATCAAGGAAGAAAGGAATGAATACAGGGTTTACTGCCATTATTGCTGATGATGAACCGCTATTGAGGCGTCATCTTGATAAAAGCCTAGCTGAAGTGTGGCCAGAGTTAGAGGTGATAGCCAAAGTCGCCGATGGTGAACAAGCGTTGCAAGCCATTGAGCAAAGTCAACCTGACATTGCGTTTCTCGATATTCGTATGCCAGTTTTGGATGGCATGACATTAGCGCAAAAACTCAATCAACTTGCCAACCCGCCTTTGATTGTATTTGTTACCGCGTACGATGATTACGCCATAAAAGCCTTTGAGCAAAATGCCGCCGATTATTTGCTCAAGCCTATCTCGGATGAGCGCCTCCTGACGACGTGTGAAAGAGTGAAAGCACGCCTTGCTAAGCGAGAGCAAGAAAGCAGTAATGTGCAGATGAGCAGCCTGTTAGAACAGTTGCAGCAATTATCCGCGCCACAAACACCGCAATATCTTCAGTGGATCAAAGCGACGCAAGGGGAAGACATTCATCTGATCGCCACGTCTGATGTGTTGTATTTCAAAGCGGAAGAAAAATACGTTTCTGTGTATGCCCAACAAGGACAAGGCAAAGTGCAGGAGTATTTGATTCGTACATCTTTGAAAGAGTTGATAGGGCAGCTTAACCCAGAACAGTTCTGGCAAGTGCACCGTTCAAGCGTGGTGCAAGTGTGCAAAATTAGCAAAGTAAACAAAGACTTTGCTGGCAGAATGTTTGTTCACGTTGGAGAAACTAAGCTTCCGGTGAGTCGTGCATCTCAAAATTTGTTCAAAGGGATGTAATCGCTAGAACTGCTCACTCTTTACACTGTAAACTCGCTGCTCTTAACCCACATTATCAAGGAAGATAAATGAGTTATCGCGTAACCCTCTTAAATGCAACGGGAGAGTTGTCTCCACTCGCTGAGTATTTACATCAGAAACTTGATGACCTGAGCTCACAGCTTTCTAGTTACTTTGATTTAAGTAACGTCGACCTAACCGTTAGCCCGTTTGATCGCAATGACGTACCGCAGACGGGGATTGGTGGCTATTGCTTAAGTGCCTATCGTGTAGAGGTTCTGCTTGATACTCAACGTACTGATATTAAAAACGTTATTGAGAAAGAAATAGCTGCGGTGTTAGCGCATGAGTTGCATCACCTGTTCCGTATGCGAGCGGGAGAAAGTGGCGTTGCACTTGGTGATGTACTAATTATGGAAGGGTTAGCTTGTCACTTCGAACGTAAGGTGAATGGCGGCGTCACTCCGAGCTTGTTTGAGCAAATCAAAGATCAAGATTGGCGCCCTTTCTACGCTGAGATGAAAGGCAAGTTGACCAGCTTAGATTACAACTTCGACGCTTACTTTCTTGGCAGCGATGAAAGCCGCTGGCCGAAATACATGGGGTATTGGGTTGGGTACAACCTTGTTGCTGAATATCTGGCTGATTTTCAAGGCTCTGAACTGGATTTGGTTGGAGCCAAAGCTGAGCTTTTCTATCAATAACTTCGGCACAAGCCAAACTATACCCAAGTAACCTCGAGATGCTAGGTTCAGCGAGAATGACTTGGTTTGTAGACGCGGCGGCGATTTAAAGGTTTGGTGGGCCCAATTCGAGAATCGACAACAAAGTATACAATCCAAGACCCTTACTATTTGTAAAGAGGGCCCTTTGGGAGCGTGTCATTGGCTCGACTTCTGTGTCAAACAACTTGGAAAGAGCTGGCTATTACGCTGCGTTGTTTTCCTTGACCTCGAATCAATGACAACGCTCTGAATCCTGCATCTTGAAGTCACTTGGGTATAATCGGCTGAGTCATAAAAACAAAAAGCGCCTAGATCATAAGACGTTAGGCGCTTTCTTCGTTTTATAACGACGATTTCTCCGCAGAGGCGAATGGGCTTATTCGTTGACTGTCACTTTCTCGATAATGATTGGATCGCATGGCACATCATCGTGGCCAAACTTAGAGGTAGTTTTCACTTTCGCGATGCGGTTTACGACATCCATACCCGCAGTCACTTTACCAAACACGGCGTAGCCCCAGCCTAGGTTGGTGGTTGCGGAGTGGTCTAGGAAATCATTGTCTTCTAAGTTAATGAAGAATTGTGCTGTTGCAGAGTGCGGTGCATCGGTACGCGCCATTGCGATAGTACCAACAAGGTTCTTTAGACCACGGTTTGCTTCGTTCGCGATCGGTGCGCGTGTTGGCTTTTCTGCCATGTCTTCGGTGTGACCGCCACCTTGAATCATAAAGCCATCGATAACGCGGTGGAAAATGGTGCCGTTGTAGAAGCCATCTTCACAGTATTTTTTGAAGTTCTTTGAGCTAACTGGCGCTCGTTCTAGGTTCAGTTCAATCTCGATATCACCGAAATTGGTGGTCATAATAATCATCTGGTTTGCCCTTATGGGTGCTAAGTTGGCGGCATTATAGCTAAGTCGTATGAGGATAGCAGAAATAAAAACAGCGACGTTTTGGCGTCGCTGTTTGCATGGAGAATGGGTGAGGAAAGCGTTAAACCGTAAAGCGACCGACCAAGTCGTACAGCTCATTAGCTTTGTGGTTTAGGTTGCCACTACCTGCGCGGTTTTGATTCGCAAGGTGTGCCGATTGGCTGCTTTGTTGAGAGATGACTTCGATGCGTTGTGAAATCTCTTGGCCAACTTGGCTTTGCTCTTCGGTTGCTGTTGCGATCAGGGTGTTCATGTCCATGATGTTAGCAATTGCGGCTTGGATTTCTTGCAGTGCGGCAGAGGCAGCTCGTGCTTCCTCAACCGTTGCTTCACCACGCGCTTGGCTTGAGCCCATGGCTTTCACTGCTGCATCCGAGCCAGACTTCAACTGCTCAATCATTTGGTGAATTTCGCCTGTGCTGTCTTGAGTGCGACTTGCCAGTTTACGAACCTCATCGGCAACGACTGCGAAGCCTCGACCTTGTTCGCCTGCACGGGCTGCTTCAATGGCTGCGTTTAGTGCCAATAGGTTGGTTTGCTCGGCAATGTCTTGAATCACTTCTAGCGAAGAAGAAATGTTTTGTACGTCGCTCTCTAAACGAGAAATTACCGTGCTGGCTTCCGACACCTCTAGCGCGAGCGCTTCGACAGAGTTCGCTGCCGAATCAACAATGTGTTTTGCTTGTTGTGAGTTTTCATCGGCGTCTCTGGCTGATTGCGCTGCTTGGTTAGCGTTGTTTGAAATCTCGTGCGCCGTTGCTGTCATCTCAGTCATTGCCGCAGCGACCTGTTCGGTTTCTTCACGTTGACCTGAAGCTAACTCGTCCACTTGCGATGCACGCTGTGACATCTCGTTGGTCTCTGAAACCACTTCTTGTCCGACATGGCTAACACTCTTGATGATGCCTTGCAGGCTTTCAACGAAGATATTGAAGTTACGGCTAAGTTGGGTGAACTCCGGCACGCTCGATTCTTCCATGCGCGCGGTTAAATCTGCATCGCCTTGCGCGAAAGAGTGAATTGAAGCATCAAACTGCTCAATAGGCTTCATGATGCTGCGGTTAACAAACACGGCAAAGACTGCAACTATCGCTGTAATCGAGGCACAAAACAGGGCTATCGCAGTTAGTGTGGTGTTGAGATCTTCGTGTGCGGCTTTTTCCATGTCTGCCACAATGGCGTCGATATCGTCCGTGTAGAAACCCGTTCCTAACATCAAGTTCCATTCAGGAATAAAGACTGAGTAGCTGAGTTTCGGTAGTGCTTCACTCTGACCGAGTTTCGGGAAGTAATAAGTCGTGAACTCACCAGTTTTGGCATTTTTTAGCAAATCCTGAATCAGGTAATTGCCTTTCTTGTCCTGCAAGTTATAGAAGTTTTCCCCGATGCCTTTGGTGTTTTTACCCACCACGACGCGAACGCCTTTTGAATCATAACCAAAGATGTAGCCGGATTGACCAAACTCTAGTTGTTTCAAGATAGGCAGAGCCTCTTCCAGTGGGGCATTTTGTGCGAGTAGCGGTTCGACAGCGGAACGCGCCATTTGTACGTAACTTTTGAGTTCGGCTTTTTTCATCTCCATCATTCGACTTCGAGTTTGCTCAATCTCGTGCTCGTTGTAGGCCGTGGTTTGTACGTAGGTGAACCACATCATGCCTATTGCCATAGTTAGAATTGGAATTATTGAAAGGATATATAGTCGTTTTCTGATCGTCAGATTCATAGAGACGTCCTTCTCTCGGCGCAGCGTTACAAGTGACAAGCTGAATAAGCTTGCCTGATAAAAGTGTTAATACTTATTGTTGTAATGCTTAGAGATTAACCGAGTTAATCAATCAGAAGTACTGGAAATTTGTAAATCTAGACGAAGGTCGTAGCATTTTTAAGCGGGATCACAATTAACGTGAACACGACCCACTATTGCAACGAGAAGTCCCTGTTAACCAATATGAGACGCGATACCTATTCTTTGCGAATTTGAGGTAAAGCCAGTCAGCAACAGGTTTAACGAGGCGCCAACGCAGTGGAGCGTAGAGCCAATCGCGACCAACTAATTGCCACGCACGATGAGTCACGTCCAACCCAAGCAGAAGCTCCCCCTTTTCGTTGAGGGCGTGCAAAATGGTGTTGGCTTGTTCAGGATCGATCTGCGGATAATCTGCGAATGCATCACTATAGATATCGACGGTTTTGATGTGCTGCTTGGAATCGCGTTGTTTTAGCGCCTTCATCTCTTTGGCACAAAGCGGGCAGGTTCCGTCATAAAATATGGTGAGGTTTGTCATTGCGGTCTTCTTATTTGAGATTTTCTAATCGCTTTTACGTGGCGAATTTTCTTTTGGTTCATTGTTTTGCAAGTAATGCAGCCAATTGTCGCGAATGTTGCCGTAATTGAATTGGCAGAACTCTTTGCGATCACGCAGGTAGTCTTTTTCTACTTCATCGAGTAAGGCTTTGTATTGCTCAGGATCACTACCGTACACCAGACATAACGTTGAAAAGTAACGCTGCAAATCAAAGCTGTGTTCGTCAATGTACTCGCCAAAATCGTAGTAGTCCGGTCTGTCGTCGGATTCGAATGCGAACATGTCGGCGGCGCTAATGGCCATATCTGCGCCATCTTCTAGGAAGTCAATCATTAAAATAGTGGCAAAATTATCGACCGCATCTTCTTCTTTTCCGAGAACAGGGATGCTTTGATCTTCGATGTAAGCATGTCCAGCTTCATGAAGTAAAGTGTGCAATAACGTATCTAGCGCCCCTGTTTTTGGGGATTTTCCGAAGCGTTCTTCATACTGATTATTGGAGAAGTAATTGAGCGACTCCAAATAAAAAGTGTAAGGAACGTATATTGTGTGTGTATCAGGATCATACATTGGACCATCTTCTCCGCCGTAAACCAGCGTGAGAGCTTTATCAAATGGAAAGTAGGCCTGAGATAGCTCAGCAAAGATGGTGTTTACATCGCTGCTTTGAATAGATTGTTGGGCTATTTTTTCATGAGTTGTCTCTACGGGAGAATATTGAATACGAATACTTTCAGCTGCTGTAGCTGATGAGACGACGCTGAGTAATAGCGCAGGGCAAAGAGAATGAATGTTCATGTGGGACTCTTGTTATTGAATAACTTGTATAAAAAATTATACATGTTTTTGTCTGATGCATAGTTGGGGTTGTACTCATTAGCCAAAGTCGGGGCATCGGTCTCGAAAAGCAATCATGATAACATCGCATATTTCGGCGGCTTGGTTTTCTAGGGCGTTTATCAAGACCTCTTGGATAAGAACGGCGGTGAAGTTATTGGCTATGCATCGTTTTCTAAGAAGCTTACTGAGTAACTGTGCTTCGATCTTTATCTGTGAAAATGATAATAGGCAGTTAATCATTGCAAGGTTTAACCATGGGGTTGGTGAATGTCACTGAATTGAAGAAAATTATCAGCGATATGTTATAATCCTGCTCCGTTGTGACGAAAACGTTTGTTGCAGCCTGAGAGTTTCCTTGGATTCGGCTCGTTTATACACCATGAGCCAGAGTTGAAAAGCTACGACAGGAACAGGCAAACCCAATTGTTTTGAACGCGCTCTCGGCGTTTAGCGGTTACAACGGGAAGGAACTTTGTTTGATAGTAATTGACACATTCTGTTTAAGTAAGGGAGCCCGAAGTGGTTCAGAAAGTGTCACCCAGAATTTACTCACAACACGACAGCCCAAGCGATAACGCACAGGTATTGCGAGGGGCCATTTGAAGGAGCTGTATCAGCTCCTTTCACATTTAAGGGCTTGCTAACAGCGTAAAAACTGACACATCGCTTAAGGAGCGCCCCTTAAACTAGCCTAAGGCGCATCTACACCAACTTTTTGAGTATTTTCGAAACAATAAAGCGAGAAAATTTGCTATTGAACGAAGGTTAAACTAACACTCATTCATTACGGAGAATGAAGAGAACAATAATAAGAGGCGATATGAATCATTTAATATCTGTAGGTGCACTGGAGTCCTTCTTGGTCGCAATCAGTGTGCTTTTCCTGGGGCATTTTATTAATGCTAAGCTACCGATTTTAAAGAAATTCAACATACCTGAGCCGATTGTAGGTGGTCTTATTGTAGCCTGCATGATTACTGCTCTTCATTTCAACGGCATCGATTTAGAGTTCGACTTGCCATTACAAAATACGTTTATGTTAATGTTTTTTGCGACAGTTGGTTTGGCCGCAAATTACACTCAGTTGATGAAAGGAGGTGCGAAGGTTTTTATCTTCTTAGCTGTTGCATCGTTTTACATCATCATACAAAACGGCGTTGGCGTTTCACTTGCGGCGGCGCTCGGTTTAGATCCTTTGATGGGGTTAATTGCTGGCTCGATTACTCTGTCTGGTGGTCATGGTACAGGTGCTGCGTGGTCACAAACCTTTCAAGACGTGTATGGATTGGATAACGTCTTAGAAATTGCAATGGCATCAGCGACTTTTGGTTTGATCATCGGCGGTATCATTGGTAGCCCTGTAGCGCAGCGCCTAGTCGAAAAGAACAGCATAGAGTCTGAGTATGGTCGTGGTGGTCGAGATGCCAAAACTCACGAGAAATTCCCGGAGTTGGTGACTTACAATGAATACGAAGAAGATAAAGTAACGGCGAAAAAAGTGGTGGAGAAACTCTTCTTCCTACTGATCTGTGTTACTGGGGCCAAGTATGTCGAGCAATGGGTAAGCACGTATGAAATCTCATGGCTGATGATTCCAGACTTCGTATATGCGCTATTCATTGGTGTGATCATTACGAATTTCTTGGAAGTGACCAAGATTCGTAAGTTAGATGCCGAAACGGTCGATATGTTAGGTACGGTATCGCTATCTCTGTTCTTAGCGATGGCTCTGATGAGCTTAAAGTTATGGAATATCTTCGATCTAGCGATTCCATTCTTGGTTATTTTAGCTGTGCAGTCTGTCGTCTTAGCAATCTTTACGTACTATGTTACGTTCAAAGTGATGGGAAGCAACTACGATGCTGCTGTTATTGCAGGGGGGCACTGCGGTTTTGGCTTGGGTGCAACCCCAACAGCCGTAATGAATATGGGTTCGATCGTTAACCGATTTGGCCCGTCGCCACAAGCATTTATGGTGGTGCCAATTGTGGGCGCTTTCTTTATCGACATCGTCAACTTAATTATCTTGCAAGGCTACATTTCATTCCTTGGTTAAAGTTAAGTGGATGAGCTCCTAGAGGCGAAATAAAAACGGTCACAACACTGGTTGTGACCGTTTTTTTTATGACTTGGTTTGGTCGTTTATTGAACGAAGAATTATTGGATAGTTCGGCTGAACTTGAGGCTAGCTGTCCAACCAAGAATACCAATGAAGGCGTAAATGCCAACGTTTAACCAACCCGCTTGAGGAATGGCATTGAATGGGTTTGGTGTAATAATGGCGTGCAGCGGAAGGTAAAGCACTTTGGAGAAAAACTGATCTAGCCCGTAGAAACCAAAAAGTGCGATAGGCATCCAACGCAGCGCATAAATGGCGATAAACAAAATGACCAGTGGTGAGTTCACTTTTTGTGAAATAGCCATCGCAGTTAATGCCAGCGGTAACAGCAGAATACCGGCGAAAAACATTCTGATTAAAAACTCTCCCCAATGCAGCAGCACGTAACCTAACGAGGCTTGGCGGTACAATAAAGCCAATTGGTGATCAGTAGAGATGTTCAGCAACCACAACATTAAATTTACAGCGAGTACGAGCACCGAGCAGACGAGCGGAATCACCAATAAGCCAAATCCTAGCTTCACTAAATGGGTTTTTATGTCACTGACAGGCATACTGCGCCAAAACATAATGCTGCCTTCCGCCCGTTCTTTGCGTAGCGTTCTTGGGAAGTACTGAACGGCTAACAAGATAGACAGCAGCCCTGCTCCTCCGGTAATCAACGTATTGACATCATCACCAAGCTCTTTGTGAATGTCACTGACATCGCCACCAAAGCTCATTTGGAAAAACATATTGTGTTGTAGAGTGTCGTTACTCATTAAACTCACAAAGAGAATAACTCCACACGCCAACACAAACAGTGGAATACGTAAAACAAGAGGGTTTTCTAACCACTCTTTTTGCAACATCGCGACAACTGAACGCATTACGCTGCCTCCTTCTGCAATGCTAAAAATAAATCCGCTAACTTCACCCCATGGATGGAGCCCATTGTTTCTGCTTGTTGGGCATACTGGGCTTTGAGTAACCATTTCGTTGAACCGAGGCCTTTTTGTGACGAGAGTGGGTTCATCGCTTCAATTTGTGTGCGGTGCTCGTCGTTGGCTTCAAGAATGAAATAGTCTTCACTGATACTGTCCATCGAGGTTTGCAGAACGGGGCGACCATGCTTAAGAATCAGAACATCTGTCAGCAAGTGCTCAATCTCTGATACTTCATGACTGGCGATGATCAACACGCGCTCGCCGTCGTGAAACCATTCCAATAAGTGACGATAAAACGTCTCGCGATACACGAGATCTAACCCGAGTGTCGGTTCATCCAATATGAGGATTTGGGTGTTGGTCGCGATCACAATCGCGAGGTGTAATTGCACCTTCATCCCTTTGGATAAAGATTTGATACGCGCACGAGGTTTGATGTCCGTTTGACGAAGTAGCGTATCTGCTTGGGCGCGATTGAACCCTGGATGCACGCCCTCGGTATAGTGAAGCAGTTGAGCAACGGTCATCCAATCTGGCAGAACGTTGACATCCGAGATGTAGGATAAGCTCTGCATTATCTTGTCGCGTTGCATAATGGGTTCAAATCCGTTGATACGAATAGTGCCCTGATATTCATGTGCACCGAGTAGGGCATTAATAAGCGTTGATTTACCTGCGCCATTATGGCCGAGTAAGCCAAGTACTTGTCCTGCATGTAGGTCGAAACTCACTTCATGCAGTGCTTCTCCTTGTTGCTGATATTGCTTGGATACGTTGTTTACACTGACTAATGCGCTCATTGGTCACCTTTCAAGTGTGGTTTTAGTTGTTGAATGAATTCGTCGAGTGACATATCCAGACGCTGTATTGTGTCGGCTATCTGCGGAATTTGTTGCTGAAGAAAACGTGCCTTCTCGTCTGCGAGTAATTTGAGCTTTGCTCCTGAAGCGACAAACATACCTTGACCGCGTTTTTTCTCCACTAGCCCGTCATCAACAAGCAATTGATAGCCTTTCATAACGGTGAGGTGGTTAATTTTCATATCTGCAGAGATGCTACGGACGGAGGGCAGAGCATCGCCTTCTTGCCAGACACCTTGCAGTATTTGCTGCGTGATCTGGTCTGCCAACTGTCGAAATATCGGTTGGCGATCATGCCAATTAGTCATGAGTGAATCTCTTGGTTGAGATGGTGTTATATATATGTATAACACCTAGTGCGTTAGAGAGAAAGTAATAATTTAAAACCTAGTGTATCCGCTTGTCTCATTCGCTCTAAATATCCACCTATGTGGTCGTTGTTTTGAGGTTTTGTTTTATATGGAAATTAATTGCTTCTCATAAGTTGAGAAGTGTTGTTTTTCTCTTCCCATCAATACACTTATCGCCTGTTCTAAATCAATATTCTCACTGAATGATAATTAGCATAATTTTAGGTCTGCCTATTTCTTACTTGATGAGAATCAATGGTCAAAGAGGCCTAGAAAACAAAAGTTTCGAGAGGCAATCTGACTGGCTTAGGCACCTATCTCACGTTGAGCGCGTGCTCAATGAATGAGAAAGAGTAGAGTAAAGAGGTCTCATGAATCAGGTAATATCTATCGGCCCACAGGAGTCGTTCCTCGTCGCAATTTGCGTGTTGTTTTTAGGGCAGTTCATCAATACCAAGTTACCAACCTTAAAAAAATTTAATATTCCAGAGCCAATTGTTGGTGGTCTAGTGGTCGCTTGCGTCATCACGACGATGCACTTAAACGGTGTGGATGTCTCCTTTGATTTACCACTGCAAAACGTCTTTATGCTGATGTTTTTTGCAACCGTTGGCTTAGCGGCAAATTACACCCAACTGATTAAAGGCGGTGCGAAGGTTTTCATCTTCCTAGTTGTGGCATCGGTCTACATTCTTATCCAAAACGCGGTCGGCGTGTCCTTAGCAACAGCGTTGGGGTTAGATCCACTCATGGGGTTGATCGCCGGATCCATTACGCTTTCTGGCGGACATGGAACTGGAGCTGCGTGGTCGCAAACTTTTCAAGAAATGTATGGTTTGCATAATGTTCTAGAGGTGGCAATGGCTTCTGCTACATTTGGCTTGGTGATGGGCGGGATTATTGGCAGCCCTGTTGCACAAAAGCTACTAAACAAACACAACTTGGAATCGGAATACGGACGCACCAATCAAAGTCATCAGAGTTTCCCTGAACTGGTGACGTACAACGAACATGAGGAAGATCGTGTCACAGCGAAAAGAGTCGTTGAAAGCTTGTCCATCATTCTACTTTGCGTGACAGGCGCGAAGTATCTGGAGAGTTGGGTAAGCAGTTTTGACATCAAGTGGTTAATGATTCCCGATTTTGTTTATGCGCTGTTTATTGGTGTTGTTATCACTAACATCATGGAAGTGACGAAGGCGCGCAAGGTTGATTTAGAAACCGTTGATATTCTTGGCACGGTTGCACTATCTCTATTTCTTGCCATGGCCTTGATGAGTTTGAAATTGTGGAATATTTTCGATCTTGCGATCCCATTCCTTATTATTCTTGCTATTCAGTCGGCAGTGTTGGCGATGTTCACTTACTACGTAACATTCCGCATGATGGGAGGCAACTACGATGCGGCGGTGATCGCTAGCGGACACTGCGGTTTTGGGTTAGGTGCTACACCGACTGCGGTCATGAATATGGGCTCCATCGTGAGTCGATATGGTCCATCACCACAAGCATTTATGGTGGTTCCAATTGTCGGTGCATTCTTCATCGACATTGTGAATTTAGTGATTTTGCAAGGATGCATCGCTTTTATTAAATAACATTCGCTTTTTTACCGAAATAACAAAGCCAGCACCTATACGCTGGCTTTGCTATTTGTAACACGAAATCTTGTTTGCCTGACTTCAAGCCGTGAAATCAATGCGTTACTATGACGACATAGTGTTCAATTTTGCAGCAGCATGAGGTACCCACATGTCTGAAAAAATATCGACGTCGGCATTAGCGAAAATGCGCAAGGTAGAAGCTAAGCTGCTGTTTGCCGATCTCAAACGTGCAGGCTACATCGTTCGCCAAGATGAAAAGTGGATTTTGACCGAAGAAGGGGCAAAGTTTGGCGGTGAGTATGTGGATCACCCTAAATTTGGCCAGTTCATCGTCTGGCCGACCAACTTACATATTGAGCTGACTCCCAGCTCAGGGAAAACATTGAGCGCGACACAACTGGGTGAAAAGCTGAAATTGAATGCGAAGCGCATGAACCAGCTTTTGAGTGAACTGGGTTGGTTGACCAAATCCGAAGAGGGATGGAGTGTCACAGAAGCTGGTGTGCGCGCTGGTGGGCAGCAAAGAACCGATAAAGAAACACAAAATACCTTTGTCGTATGGCACGATGTGGTGCTGCGTAACAAGCGTCTTAAGCAGTCTGTCATTGAGTTTTTAGGGCAAGACGCGGAGTCACATTCTACGGATAAATCGTACTCAAGCTTTCGCCAAAAATTTGAAGCCAAGCACCGAACATTAGATGGGCATTACGTACGCTCTAAGGGTGAGTTGCTCATTGACAACTGGCTGTACTTGGCTGGTGTAGTGCACGCTTATGAGCGTCAGCTGCCGATTGACCAAGATGTCACTAGCGATTTTTACTTACCAGGCGGTAAAGTCTATTTGCAATTTTGGGGAAGTGACGATGGGGAGATGGCTCAGGCCGACCGTGATACCATTCGTACTGTTTATGAGCAGCATCATTTCAATCTTATCGAAGTCGAACCGAGTGAACTAGACAAGTTGGATGAAGTGCTTCCTAAGCGTCTTCGTCAGTTTGGTATTAAAGCTTATTGACGACTTAAGCCCGCTGTTCAGATAAGAAAAAACCCGTGTTCAACACGGGTTTTGTATTTTTAGTGTGTTTCTAGGCTGCCATCCTATGGGTTAAAAGCCTTTGATGTTTTCTGCTTCTAGCTCAGAGAAGTACTTCACTGTCTTCACTTTCAGTTCTTGTTGAGCTGGTTCGTCGCATACGATCACCGCTTTAGGGTGAAGTTGAAGTGCAGAAACTGTCCATAGGTGGTTTACACAACCTTCCACGGCTGCTTCAAGTGCCTGAGCTTTGTTATGACCAGTGACCAAGATCATCACTTCTTCTGAGTCTAGAAGCGTACCAACACCGATAGTCAGCGCGTATTTAGGCACTTGGTTGATATCGCCGTCAAAGAAGCGAGAGTTCGCAATGCGAGTGTCTTCAGTGAGGGTCTTGATGCGAGTACGAGAAGAAAGAGATGACGCTGGCTCGTTGAACGCGATGTGACCGTCGTTACCCACGCCGCCCATGAACAGGTTGATCTTGCCGTAAGACTTAATTTTGTCTTCGTAACGCTTACATTCTGCGTCGTGATCGTCTGTGTTACCGTTCAGTAGGTTGATATTTTCTTCTTGAATATCAATGTGATTAAAGAAGTTGTTGTACATGAACGAGCGGTAAGATTCTGGGTGATCCGCAGGGATGCCAATGTACTCATCCATGTTAAAAGTCACGACGTTTTTGAAGCTGACTTCGCCGGCTTGGTAAAGCTCGATTAGGGCTTTGTAGGTTGCTAGAGGAGTGCCACCAGTTGGTAGACCCAGAACGAACGGACGCTCAGCAGTAGGTTTAAAGTCGTTGATACGCTTAGCGATATGCGCAGCTGCCCACTTACCTACTTGTGCTGCTCGAGTTAACGGGATAAGTCTCATTTTGTGCCCCTAGTTATTGGAATTGACGATGTACTGAAACATTAATTCGCATTATAAAATAAGTAATGGCGAACTGCTATTGTTTTAGGTCAAAATTTTGCTTTTTCTTTAACCAATGTTGGTTTTGTCGACGATTTTTATATCTAAATGCTTTTATAAGACGATTTTTTACAAAGAAATTGCATTATGAAACTGACGAATCAATAGATAAAATTTATGATCTAAATTAAGTTCTGCCTTCGCACTTAACCTTGTTTTTTAACAACCTACAGAGTGCGAAATCGCACACGAACTTCAAATATTATGGGTTAGATATGGCATGGCGCTCATTCTTTAACCATAATTGAAATGTGTAAACCAGTGAGGAATTCGGTATGAAAAATGAGTTAGATCCGAGCAAAGTACTACAGGCTTACGAATGTGTGATGAACAACGGTACGCCAACCGAATTTGGTAAAATGTATGAAGGTGTAGAAGCGTTTTCTGACTACGATGGGTACAACGTTTTCTTGAGAGGGAATGGTGTTGAGCTAAAAATTGGCTTCCACAACACCTATCACTTGGAATATGACCAAGAGCATTTGAAAGAGAGCTTTCTGAAAAAGATTGCGACGCTCGCCAAGTAAACGGTCATCACCCAAATATTAAAAAAGCCCTTGGGAGAACGCCCCCTTGGGCTTTAGGAGAAGAAATGAGCTTGTCTTGCTCGCTCAGTAAAGTCAAACGAGCTTTCGCCTACTACTAGAAAAAGGCGAGAACTAGGTTATTGGTTATTAATCGTCTTCAACCAAACTCTCTTCAATGTATTCTTCTGTGGCGTCAGGCTTGTTACGACCATTTAGCGTATGGAAGCGCTTGCGACCACGAGCAAGTTGGGTGTACTTTAGCCACGTACGCTCAAGTTTTGTTTTTGCTTTGCCCGGGTTTTCTAACACCTTGATGAAGTGTTTCTCTTCGCTGTTTTCAGGTGTTAATTCGCCTGACTCTAAGCCAAGCATTGTATCCCCATAAATTGTTAGGATTTCCTCTTCTGAAAGAGTAAAATCGCCAGACTTTGCAAAGCCGCGTGGGAATTTTACGTTATCGTAAAAACGTTTTTTGCCATGACGGAATTCAGTGTCAGACATGTCAACAGCCTCTGTAACCGTTATTGATGAATGTAGTGAACTTACGGCGAAAATTAGGCTTAAATCTAACAAAAGAAAAACAAAACTTTTTTGTCGTCATGATTTTAATTAGTTGTTAATCTGGTTTTATATTAACCAGGAGATGGTTTATGGATGTAAAAGTCTTTCGAACATTTTTAGAGCTGGCAAGAGTTCGTCACTTCGGACGTGCTGCTGAGAACCTTTATATTACCCAAGCCGCTGTGAGCGCACGTATCAAACAATTGGAAAGTTACTTCGATACGCAATTGTTTATTCGTGATCGAAATAACATAAAGTTGACCTCTGCAGGTGAGCGCTTAATCAGCTATGCCGAGGTAATGGTCACTACATTGCAACAAGCGAAGCTAGAATTATCGCTTGAAGATGGCAAAGCGCTGCAACTAACGTTAGGTGGCACGCCAAACATTTGGGACGCTTATTTACAGAATTGTTTAAGTGTCGTCACAGATTCGTTTGGTGGTTATGGCTTCATGGCAGAAGTGATGGGACGTGAGATGCTCAGTCGTAGCTTGCTAGAGCGCACGTTAGATATGGCATTTGCGTTCGATCAGATCAAAGCTGATGAGCTTAACTGTAAAAAAGTGGCAGATGTTGTTCTCGTTCTGGTATCAACTGAGAAAGATTCTTTAGACACCGTTTTCGAAAACAAATATGTGTACGTTGACTGGGGGACGCGTTTCTCCTCAGAGCATTCTGAACGTCACCCTAAGATTCCGGCTCCATATTTACGCACTTCAACAGCGCGTATCGCATTGGACTTTATTTTAGAGAAGGGTGGAGCCGCGTACTTACCAATCTCTCTCGTGGAGCCATTTATCGCTAATGGGCAGCTTCACAAGGTGTCTGGAGTAGAAGATTGGTGTCGCCCTATCTATTTGAGCTATCGTAAAGCTAGCTCGTCTGTAGACGCGATTAAGCAAGTGGAAGAAATTGTCAAAGAGATCGATCCACTGACCGCTTACAGTTTTCAGCAAATTGGTTCTGGCACTTCCGACGAATAGCGTTGAATGAAAAGTCAGAAAAACGAAAAAGCCGCCTTGAGAAATCAAGGCGGCTTTGTTTTTATCTCGATGAATCGATAGTTATGGTAAGTCAAACAACAGGGCTGTTGTGCTTTCGTTTGATGTATTGCGCAAAACAACCTTACTTTGGTGTTCAATCTTCGCGCCGTCGCCAGCCGTCAAAGTGGTATTGTCGACACTAAGGCTGCCTGTCACTTGATGGATGAATAGATTTCGGCCCGACTCAATCTCAAAGTTTAGTTCGCTACTTGGCTCAAGAATTAACTGATGCAAAGTCGCATCTTGCTTAATAAGTAGCGTGCCGTTTTCTCCAGTTGGAGTTGCGATAGCCGTTAACCCAGGATTGCGCCCAAAATCTTTTTGCTGATAACCTGGTTTGGTTCCAAATGCGTTTGGTTGAATCCAAATCTGTAGAAACCGCAGCGTATCTTGGTTCGACGCATTGTACTCACTGTGGTAAATCCCTTTCCCTGCCGACATGAGTTGGAATTCACCTGCAGGTAGTGTTTTGACGTTACCTTCACTGTCTTTGTGTGCGATAACACCTTCCAACACATAGCTGATGATCTCCATATCACGGTGGCCATGTGTATCAAAACCCGCGCCAGGCTTGACTACATCGTCATTAATGACTCTCAGCTCAGAAAAGCCCATATGTTGAGGATCGTAGTAGCTACCAAAAGAAAACGTATGTTTGCTATCAAGCCAGCCAAAGTTTGCTCGACCTCGGTCTGCTGCATGTCTTACCGTAATCATAAGGCCTCCTTAAGAGAGCTTTTTGTTTAAAAAGTTATCTAACGCTGCTTTACCTGCGCCAGAGAACGACAGAGAAACGCTTGCTGCCAGTAATGCTAAGCCAAACTCGTAACCGTTGTTTGCCATGAACAGGCCATTTTCAAAGTGGACAGAGAATATCGCTACCACCATCGTGAACGCCAAAGCAACCGCTGCTGGTCGAGTTAGCAGACCAAGTAAAATGAACAAGCCGCCAAAGAACTCTGCGCTGCCCGCAAGTAACGCCATGAGCACGCCAGGACCTAAACCGATAGATGCCATCCACTGACCTGTGCCTTCTAGCCCGTAGCCACCAAACCAGCCAAATAGTTTTTGTGCGCCGTGCGCCATAAAGATAATGCCGATTGGAACGCGAAGTGATAGTGCGCTGTAACCTGCGTTTGATGTGGTAATTTTCTGTAATAGTGCTTTCATGATTCTGTCCTCTGACTCTTTTCAATGAGTGGGAAGCGTGTGCTCCCGTGCTGTTGAGAACAGTTTAGGTAGAGGCGAACATAAAAATAACGGGAGGATTTTGATAAACTCGTTCTAAAAAATTGAATAGTTGGTTTTTATTTATTTAAATCAATGTCTTGATTTTTATATTCGAGTGTTTATTTGCCGATTACTGTCTGTTTTAAATCAAGGTCTGTCATTATTTTCGATAAACATTTTTGCTGTTAAACAAAAAAAGAGCACATGTACTGTGCTCTATTGCTTTCGCTTTTAACAAGGGAGAAAGGTGCCTTAAAGAAAACCGTCAGAGGTTCATTAAGCTCTCTAATGACTCCTCTACATTGTTGTAGTGATAAGTTCGAATATTACGTCCATCCGTCGCATTAATCTGAATTTCTGAGATCTCGTTATCTGAGTCTCGTTCGATAATTCCAATAGAATGATCTACGGATTTACTGGTAATAACCTTTTGGTTTCTTAATACAATTACGCAAGTATGTAAGTCCATGCCAATTCCCTTTAGCCGACGTTGTTGTGATGTTCTGGATCTAACTTTAGTGTACAAAAGCGCTAATGCCAATAAATCTCAATATTGAGTTCCGAAAATGGCTAATTGTGGGCGCTTAAGCAAGCTACAATAACACTATATTGAACGATGCCTATGAACAATAAATGACAAAAGGCATGAGCAAGGAAAGCACTATGTTTATTCACCCCCATACCTCACTGACCTTTGAGCAGTGTCACAAGGCGCGAGTCGCGCGAGACAGTCGTTTTGATGGGCGATTTTATGTGGCGGTAAAAACAACGGGAATCTTTTGTCGTCCGATTTGCCCGGCAAATTTGCCTAAAGAAGAAAATGTTGAGTATTTCGCTGATAAGACGCAAGCCCTTCAAGCAGGGTACCGTCCGTGTTTACGCTGTCGACCTGATAGCGCTCCTGGATCTTGGGCATGGAAAGGTGTCGAGACGACCTTTCAACGAGCGATTTCGTTAATTGATAGAGGGGAGTTGCATCACCATTCGGTGTCTGAGTTGGCTGAGCGTGTTGGGATTTCTGACCGTTACTTACGTATGTTATTTGAGCAGTATCTAGGAATGTCACCCAAGCAGTATGCGCAATATCAGCAACTAATGTTCGCCAAACAGTTGCTTCACTCCAGCTCTATGTCGGTCACCGACGTGGGGTTTGCGTCAGGTTTTAACAGTACGCGCCGCTTTAACGATGCTTTTCAAAAGTTTCTCAAACTAACGCCTTCTCAAGTACGCCGTAAAGAGTTTGATGGTGCGGGTTGCAATCGAATTGCCTTACCTTATCGAGGTGAGTTGAATTGGTCGCACATGTTGGACTTCTATCGTTTGCGAGCGGTTGAGGGGGTTGAGCTGGTGAGGGATGAGAGTTATCAGCGCAACGTTTTTTTGGATAACAGCAAAGCCTGGTTTAAAGCGACAAAAGGTGAAGGATACTTAGAACTGGCGTTTGAAATTGAAGACGTAACGAAGCTGCAAAACTTGGTGTCTGACATTCGTCGTATGTTCGATCTTGACGCTGATATTTGTACTGTTGAGCAGCATTTGGAGTATGTCGCGCCTGGGCTCGTGTCGAGTAAAGGTATTCGTATTCCAGGTGTATGGAATGCATGGGAAGCAGGGGTTAGAGCTATTTTAGGCCAGCAAGTGTCGGTTAAAGCTGCGATTAGTCAACTTAACTTATTGGTGGCCACACTTAGTGGTGAGTCAGAAAAACGTTTTTTCCCGACTCCCTGTGATATTGCGAACGCCGACGTGAGCTTTTTGCGCATGCCGCAAAGCCGTAAAGAGACGCTAGTGCGCTTCGCCCAGTTTATGCAGGACAACTCAGAAGCTGACCCCCAGCAGTGGCTAGCTTTGAAAGGCATTGGACCTTGGACCGTCAGTTATGCTCAACTGCGAGGGCAATCTCAACCCGATTGCTTTCTAGATAAAGACTTAGTGGTGAAAAAGGCGATGCAGCGTTACCCATCACTGAATACGCACACTGCGACCCCTTGGGGAAGCTACGCGACGTTTCACTTATGGAATCAATCATGAAAACATTTTATACCGAAATGCCGAGTCCACTAGGAACGGTGACTATCCAATCGAACGCTGAGGGCTTACTTGGCATTTGGTTTGAAACATGCACCACTAAGCCGAGTGAGCTGGGGGTGCGAGACGAGCAGCATCCGGTCTTGCGCCAAGCTGTCACCCAACTGGATGAATACTTTGCTGGTCTGCGCAACGAATTCGACTTGCCCCTTGCAGCGACAGGCACTGATTTTCAAAATCAAGTTTGGCAGGCACTAACGACCATTCCATATGGGGAAACGTGGAGCTATCAAGATCTCGCGAATGCGATAGGTAACCCTAAAGCTGTGCGTGCTGTTGGGTTAGCAAACGGGAAGAATCCGATTTCTATCGTGGTACCTTGTCATCGCGTTATTGGCAAAAGCGGAAAACTGACTGGGTATGCAGGTGGAGTGGAGCGCAAGCAACGTTTGCTCGCGCTGGAGCAAGGTACACCGCTTTAAGTGAGGCGATTCTCGTATTGGGATTAAGCGTGCTACACAGGGGTAACGATAGTGTAGAGTTTCATAATCGTTATACGAATAGAAGAAGGACAATAAGGACATGCCTTTCAAAACGGATTTTGATGCCTTCATGAGTGAGTGTTGGCAGCATCACGAGGAAAATCCCGAACAAGTTTATGCTAAGCTAGAAACGGCTCTGAGCGAGGTGGAAGACGTTACCCAAATCGAGCGAATATTCGCATTGATGCTGCATACCGCTATTGGGCATCTCCAGTGCCCAGAACAGTTTCTTACTTGTTTAGAGCACTTTGATGAACGCAAGGTTGCCGAGAGTTTGGCATTTCAACGCAGTATTGCCGTTGCGCGCTATTTCGTAGATGGCACTGACAATATGGAATTATTGGAAGAGCAAGAACAACGCCGAGTTTACGCTTTGATTTCGAATGAACTTTCTGCACTTGTTCAGCTTGAACTGGCGAGTCAATGGTTGGTGAAGGCAGCGTTAGGAATGACGCCGAACGATGCAGAAGGGCCATTAGCGCGCGCTATCGCGATCACTGCGAACAACTTAGCATGTCAGTACGAAGCGCTGGCTGAGCGCACGTGCATGGAAAAATCGAAGATGCTAGAAGCAGCGACACTCGCGCTAGACTATTGGAAAGTGGCAGGGGGTTGGATGCAAGAAGAGCGCGCAGAGTATCGCTTAGCGATGAGCTTGCTTAAAGCAGATAAACCGCAAGAAGCCAAAGTGCATGCTGAGCGCTGTGAGGTTATTTGTCAGCAAAATGGTAGCGACGCGTTTGAGCTGTTCCACGCACATGACTTGTTGATGCAAGTACACTTCCATCTTAGTCAGAAATATAAAGCTAAATTGGATGAAGAGATGCAGCAGCACTGCAAAACGAGTTCGTTGACGTGATCTTAGCGTTGAATGAAAAAAGCCCCGAGCGACTGGCTGGGGGCTTTAGGGTTGTTGACTATGCAGCGATGATTATGCTGCTTGCGCTTTTGCTTGGTATCGTCCTGGTTTATGGTTCATCGCCAAAATCAAGTTCGTTGCGATGGCACCTAGAACAGATAGAGCGATAAGGTGCACATCTACAATGAACAGTGACATCACCACGATGGCACAATCTAACGCCATTTGAACTTTACCCGCTCGAACTCCAAAACGTTCCTGAAGGTACAACGCTAGAATGTTAAAGCCACCCAAACTCATTTTGTGACGGAAAATTACCAACATACCGATTCCAATCAGTCCACCACCCAAAAGTGCCGCATAGAAAGGTTCGATTCGTGAAATCTCAATCACATGATGCAGATGATCGACCGCAAAAGAGACAATCGAAACCGCAATAAAGGTATTGATAGTGAAGCGCCAACCCATGCACATCACAGATAAAATATAAAAAGGGAGGTTAAGAGCGAAAAATATCTGACCAAAACTGAAGTCACTCACTTTGGTTAGGAAGATCGCCAAGCCAGCCGTACCGCCAGTGAGCAATCCTACTTTGCTAAAAAATATCACCCCAAGTGACACTAACGCACTGCCGAGCGTCAGAGCCAAGAGGTTCTCTCTTAGGCTATGATCTTTGTCCATAAATTAATTTCCTTGGTTTAAAAACCGCGCCGGAGATAACACGTCTCACGGACGCGATAGACAGTCGCCAAAATAGCAACTAACAAATCGGCCAATAAAATGTCGCGAAAAGTGATGGATGTCGAGTTTTTGGACGAGATTATGATGATATTAACCTGTTTAACATAATGTACACAGATAGAAAAACAACAAGGAAAAGTTATGATTAAGAAAGTTGGCAACACCCAAATCAACACATTACATCGACTGAGTTGCCACTGTGGAAAAGTTGAGCTGGAACTGGCGTTACCCAATGGTATTGAGAAACCGAGACGGTGTGACTGTTCTATGTGTCGACGTCGTGGCGCGATTGTCGCATCTGTACCTTTGAACGGTATTCGTATTATGCAAGGTGAAGACGTCTTGAAGCAGTATCAATTTAATACACACACTGCGAAGCACTTTTTCTGTGGCGAGTGCGGTATTTATACGCACCATCAGCGTCGTTCTGACCCGAGTGAGTATGGCTATAATGTCGGCTGCTTAGAGGGCGTCAACCCATATGAGTTGGGAGCGATTGAAGTGATGGATGGCGTTAACCATCCATCCGACCGCTAGGTTGTGTTGCAAGTTAAGCACCTGATTGTCGGTGCTTTTAAGTAAATAAACCGCTATTCATCCACAAGTGTACCGCAATACTGGCGGCATAACCCAAGGCGATGACGGGAGCCCACTTTAGGTGGCCAAAGAAGGTGTATTGTCCACGCGCGGCTCCCATTAAAGCGACGCCTGCCGCGGAGCCAATGGAAAGCAAACTGCCACCGACACCTGCGGTTAATGTGACCAGTAGCCAGTTGCCCATCGACATGCTTGGTTCCATGGTCAGTACAGCAAACATAACCGGAATGTTATCGACGATTGCAGATAGGACACCAACCATTACGTTTGCCCAGACTGGGTTCCATTGCGTGTACATGACGTTTGAAACCAGTTCGAGGTAGCCAAGTAAACTTAAACCGCCAACACACATTACAACACCGTAGAAGAACAACAAGGTGTCCCATTCGGCTCGAGACACACGATGAAACACATCAAACGGAACCACTGAGCCTAAGCGCTTCAATGCCTGATCATCGCCATTGGCAATTGCCATAGCTGCTTTTTTTGCGAGTGAGTGTTTAAGAGTTTGACGCAAAAAATATCCGAAAAACTGTAAGTACGCCAAGCCCATCATCATGCCCATAACGGGTGGGAAGTGCAGCAAGGCGTGGAAAGAGACCGCAGTGGCAATAGTCAGAATGAATAATGCGACAATACGCCTTGCCCCGCGTTTTAGCTCAACGTGTTGGTGAATCGTATTCGGTTTTGTGTTTGGAACAAACAGTGACATCAAAAACGCGGGAACCAAGTAGTTCACCAATGACGGTACAAACAACGGAATGAACTCAGCAAAGCTGACATGACCAGCTTGCCACACCATCAGGGTTGTAATATCCCCAAATGGGCTGAATGCACCGCCAGCGTTGGCTGCGATAACAATGTTGATACAAGCAAGATTGACGAACTTAGGATTATCACCAGAGACTTTCATCACTACAGCGCACATCAAAAGGGCCGTAGTTAAGTTATCGGCAATCGGTGAAATGACAAAAGCGAGAAACCCCGTCAGCCAGAACAACTTTTTGAATCCAAAACCTTTACCAACCATCCACGCCTGTAAGGCATCGAAGAGTTTGCGTTCTTCCATTGCGTTGATGTAAGTCATCGCCACGAGCAAAAACAGCAGCAACTCGGCGTATTCCAACAAGTTGTGTTCTAGTGCGGATTTGGCGATTTCAGGCTGGTTGTGCTGAGCAAAGGTGTAGCCAATCAGAATCCAAATTAACCCTGCAGCGAGCAGCACTGGCTTGGATTTTCTCATTTTCAGATACTCTTCCAACATAACCAGTATGTAAGCGATCGAAAAGATAATCAGAGCCGCGTAACCGACACCAGAATTAACAAGATTCAGTTCATTGGTTGATGCAGCAAAGGTGGCGCTAGAGAACAACAAACAGCAGAAAGCCACAATTGGATAGATTGGCATAGACATTTCTCCTTTGTCTGGTTGGAGAAATATTAGCCACAAATGAATGAGTTAGTTGTGAGAGAGCTCGAATTAACAGTAGGAGTTAGGAAATGATAGTGTGCGCCACTATTTTCTGAGTGACGCAATGCTTGCTGCGCCGAATAAAACCGCAGCGGCATATAAACCGTAAGTTAACCAGTGACTAATCTCTAAAAAAGGAACGAGTCCTTGACCTGCCCACATACAGCCTCCGTTTAATGAGCAATGTTGTAATAGTCGAGCCAATTTAAAGGAAATGAACAATGTTTTTTGTGAGTGAAAGCAAATTCTGAAGGATTAGAAAGTCAAAAATTGGTCAGTGAGAGAGAAATCTCATTTTTAACTGGCTAGCTCTAACCCTTTTGAGTTAAAGCTAGCTATATCTAGAGCTGAATGCATTTAGCGTAGGAGCCATTTTTTCAACGGTGAAGCGTCGATTGCTTTCACAAGCAGTATGGTTGCAACAATCGTTGCAGGATAAATAAACACATCTTTCGCGAGGTGTTGCAGCCCGATAAATCCAGCGACATTCATCATGACAATTATGATAAGCAGATGGCTAACATATATCCCTAACACGCTAGGAGATAGTTTGAAGACCCAAGGCATGTCGCCAAAATGAGGGTGAGCCAAAAGCCACATAAAGACACCTACAGCCCAGATAACGGTACCGAATAGGAAGTCGTGCGAGTTGAAAGCGATGTCATGTTGCATCAGCCAGTAAGCTTCACCAAAATGCAGTGCCATGCCAAGAATAATGCATCGAACCGTATTGTTTCTCGACCACCGCCACTGCGCTTCTCGTGCGAAATAACCTAGAGCAACTAGCAACGTGCTGAAAAAAGGCCCGTTACGAGTAAAGAAAGGCGCTGGCAGGTCGGTAATGGTCGCGTAACTGCCAGCAAAGACCCCGTATATGTATAGCAATACTGCGGTTGGCAGTATCAGTTGCGCCATATTGATATGCACGAGAAAGGCAATTAACGCTACGGCAATGACCAGAGCCGGAATAAACCACAGATGAACGAGTCCGCCTTCGATGAGTGAATTGATCGGGGTTGACATTAAGTACCCCCAATAACCTTGCCTTTCGGCGAGATATCCTGCCTCAGCGACCGTCTGCCATTGGAATGGCATCAGTAAACAGATCATGCTCCAAATGAGCCAAACCTTCATTAACGGTTTGGCGTAGTTCTTAAGAGTATCGATAGGTGAGTGACTCAACTTCGGCTGGATTAGATAACCCGAGATGAGAAAGAACAGCGGAACAGCAAAACGAGCCAGTTGGTTGAGCATATAGCCAACCCATGGTATCCCATTCCACTGCCAGTACGTCAGTGCCATCTGGCAATGCAAACCCACAATCGCAAGCATCGCAATGATACGTGCAAACTCTAAGCTGGCTATTTTTTGTTTCTTTGCCATTACATTGTTTACCTAAATAAAAAACTTAGGTGAAAATAGCAGGTTGTTACTGAAGTAATACGTGAAAAAGTCGACAGACTTGCGCTTACATTGAAGCTGTTTTGAAAATTAAGACTTACTTCAAACTTCTTAATTATTAACCTATTAACGCAATCAATACCTGATTCGTGAGTCGAAAATAGCACTGAATAATGGTTAGACCAGTTAACTCGAGATTGCAAAAAAGAACGATCGTGCTAAAAATAAGATTATGCAAAAAGGAAAAGTGACAAAAGAGTTTATTCTGCAGCGGGCTTTCGAGATCGCCAGCGAAGACGGATTAGAAAGTCTTACGATTGGAGAGTTAGCCAAGCAATGCGGTATGTCGAAAAGTGGTCTGTTTGCCCACTTTAATTCGAAGTTGAATTTACAGCTATCGGTGCTTGATCACGCCAATAAAGTGTTCGCTGATCGGGTTATTGAGCCTGCTCGAGAACTCGGGGATGGCAATATCGAGCGTAAAATTCGAGGGTTGCTCGACTCTTGGATGACTTGGAATCACGCATTCCAAGGAAGTTGTATGTTTCTTGACGCTTGGAATGATACGACAGATAAAGATTGCCCGCTTCAGGCCGGACTGCGTAAATCCATAGACACTTGGCTGAGTTATTTGGAGATCCAAATAGCGAAAGGCAAAGAGAAGCAAGAATTTGCAGCAGACTTAGATACACGCCAAGCAACGTTTGATTTGTACGGTCTCTATTTGAGTGCGCATGTTTTTTACTCAATTAAAGGTGAGCAAGAAAGCTTGCGTCTGTTTTGGCAAGGGATCGACAACTTATTTTCTCGCTGGAAAGACTAATATCGGTTAATCGCTTCCCAGATTCGTAGACATAAAATCACAAGAGCGGCTGAGTTCGCTCTTTCTTATCAGCATAAAAAGCACGACCGTTCTATTTTGTGCAAAGCTGATAGTTAAGGACATGATTATGAGTGAAAAAATTTACTTTAATACATCGCAACGTTTCAGTATTAAGCGCAGTTTGGTGAACATTAGTACTCGGTTACACCATACACTGGCCCCGTCACATGCAAAGAAGACCGCACGTAAACTTCTTCTGACACCTGCTCGTACGCAACCTAAAAATATTGAACCTCAAGGGCTTATCAAAGGTGAAATTAAAGGGCATGCAGGCATCATCAAAACCTATACTTTGGGCTCTGGACCTATTTGGGTGCTAACTCATGGTTGGTCTGGAACGGCAAGTCAGTTTTATCCACTGATGGAACATATTGCGTCGAAAGGGTTTACTGCTTTGGCGTACGATCATCCGGCACATGGTGAGAGTGAGGGGCAGTATGGGCACATTCCGGGGTTTGTCAGAGGATTAGAAGATGTGTTGGATACGGTCGAGGATATTGTTGGTCTAGTTGGGCACAGCATGGGCACCGCTTCTGCTCTTGAGTGTAGGCACAGTAAATTAGAAAACAAGCCTTTGCTGCTTATTGCTCCGGTATTAAATTACGTAGAGAACTTATTCGGTAGCATTGCACGTTCCGGTTACTCGATGAAGCTTTTTAATGCTGTGGTTTCAGAAGTTGAAGACCAATTTGGTTATCCGTTACAGTCCATTGATCCGATGAAGCGTTTGTCTGAGCGTCCGTCTCACACCATTATTATTCATGATGAGCAAGACAAGTTCACCAAATACAGTGTCTCGGCAAAAGCGGCTGAAGAGATTAAAAACGTTGAGTTAGTGACAACACAAGGTCAGGGGCATGGTCGAGTGATGAAGTGTGAGCAAGTCTTCAGTAGTTTTGACCGTTTGCTCGATAGTGCTTGGTAACCCTTACTTTTACTGATTGACTCGCTCCGTTTTGCGCTAATTCGATTTGAAAGTAACACCTCAGATTTTTTCGTCTCTGGTGTTGCTCTTCTCGTTAAGAGGTTAAATCCAAAAAGGACAGCCGAAGCTGTCCTTTGTTTATTTAGCAGAAAGTCTGCAAGGCTGAAATTAGTTACAGTTAGCTACGCCAACTTCTTTCCAAACGCCCCATTCGCCAGATTGGCTAGGATCGTCACCCTGAGTCCACCATTTCGCTTCCCACGTTTTACCTGCGTGAGTCACTTGGTTACCACCTGTGTACACTGCGCTCGCATCCCATGCGTTGTCACAAGTACCAGGGTTCGGATCGGTTGTGTGCTGTGCAACAACCACTGTCGCGTTTGCCGATGAAGACGCTTTACCGTCGCTCACACTTACAGTGAAGCTTAAGCTTGTGTCTTGCGGGTATTCCTCAGCAGTGAACGTGACTTTAGAGCCTTCAACCGTTGCATTCAGACCTTGAGGTAGAGTCCAGTTGAATGTCAGGGTATCGTTGTCTGCATCGCTAGACGCAGATGCATCTACAACCACAACGTCACCAGCGTTTGCTGTTGCTGGAGCAACAACTTGTGCTACTGGTGCGCTGTTCACTGGGTCAACAACACCTGCTGGTTTCACTGTTACTACAACGAGGTCAGATGCCGTTGCACCTTCGTTATCAGACACCGTCAGCTTGAAAGTTAATTGCTCTTCAACAGTAACTTCTGCTGCATCAAAGCTTGCTTTCGCTGAGTTTGCACCTGTTAGTACCACTGCTGTGCCAGATACTTGTTCCCAAGCGTAGCTTGCGATGGTGCCGTCAGAGTCTTTTGACAGGCTGCCATCTAGAACCACATTTGCAGGACCTGTTATTGATTGATCTGCGCCAGCTGCGGCTGTTGGTTTACGGTTTGGTTGAGGAACCACACCGCCAGCCATACCTTCGTGCATTGCGTTGAGAATGTCGCCGTTATCCGCGTCGATTTCCCAAGAGAATAGACCCGCAAGACCCAGAGATTTCGCGTAGCTACCTTTTGCTAGCACTGAGCGATGGTCATCAAATGTGATCAACTCACCCGTTGTACGGTTCCATACCCATGGTGCTTCAGCTTGTGCATCGTAGCCGTACTCGAAGCCGTTAATGCCAGTGTTGTTTGCACCTAGCATGAATGACTTAATGCCTTTGTAGTCAATTACGCCATCTTCCCAAACACCTTGCGCTGTGCTGCCCTTCAGTTTACCTGTAGCAGTACCTGTCATTGGGTCGTTTGGATCGGTTAGCGTATCTGGAGTTACGCCTTCCCAGCCACGACCGTACATTGCTGTACCAAGTACTAGCTTGTTTGCAGGAACGCCTTGAGCAAGAAGAAGTTGAATGCCGTTATCTGCTGTGTAAGCAGGACCTTTGTACGGTTCGCCGTTCTCATCAACGCCACTACCGTCACACTGACCAGGACGCATGAATGAACCACAGTAAAGCGCAGTTTGGTGACCAGGAACGTTATTCCAACCACCGTAGAAGTCGTAAGTCATTGCGAAGATGTAATCCATGTACTGAACTGCATCTGCGTAGTCTACGTCTTCAATCTTGTCGTAACCGACACCGATAGCGGACGTTAGCTCGTAAGTACGGCCTGTCTCAGCTTCTAATTCATCAAGCATTACGCGCAGTTCACGCATCAGTGCGATGTATGCTGGGCCATCGTTTACAGGGTCGCCCTTATCGGCTGCTGCACCGCCGCCGCCAGGGAATTCCCAGTCGATATCAACACCGTCGTAGAATTTCCAAGTTTTCAGGAACTTCTTAACTGATGCGACGAATGTGTCACGGTTTTTCTTGTCCACGAAATCGAAGAATGGGTCAGACAGTGTCCAACCACCGATCGATGGGATGATTTTTAGATCAGGGTTACGTTGTTTCAATGCCATTAGCATTGCGTAGTTACCCTTGATAGGCGTGCTGTATTCATGACCAGCTTGTGGGAAGCTCTTCTGATAAGCAGCCCAAGGGTCATGGATAACGACTTCATAATCAGGCACACCTGTACAAGCAGTTTGTAGCGCGTTGAAACTGTTGCCGCCAACAGACTTCACAGACTCATTTGGGCCACAAATTGGGATAAAACCGTAAAGGATGTGAGTCAAGTTGTCGACCGGCATATTATCGACTGTGTAGTCACGGCCATAGATGCCCCATTCAACAAAATACGTACCCATCACGACGCTTGGATCGGTATTGTAGGTTTTGTTGTTTGGATCAACATTCATCGTTAGTGGCTTCAGGTGAGAACCATCGGTATCTGCAATTGTGATTTCAGCTGGTGCGCTTTTCGCACAACCTGTCGCATCACATGCTTCGATTTCCATTTGGTATAAGCCACCTTGGCCGTATTCAAACGAAGCTGTCGTTTGGCTACCAGTGATAGGGCCGCTTGCTACTTTTACACCATCAAAATAGACGTTGTAAGTGTCACCAGGTGTGCCACTCCACTGGTTAAATTTAACAGTAATCTTCGCTTGCTCATGGTATTTCACCATGTCGTAGTAGCCTGACGTGGTTTCCATCGCGAGTTCAATTTTAGAAAACTGAAGGTTGTTGGAACCGTACATATCGATACTTGGTGCGGTTGGAGCCGCAACTGCAGCACCTGATAGCGCTAAAGCAACTCCAGCTGCACATAGGTTAAATCGAATCATAACTTCTCTCTCAATCCTTGGATTCATGTTCTACCTAGAACATAGGCTGCTCTTGCACCAGATAAGATGATTGGATTTACTCCACGTGCAAAAGCATCACACTCAGCATTTCAGAGAGTTTTTTTTCGTCAAAAAAAATTAAGACGGTTTTCGAGGCACTTGAGAGAACTTAACTAAAACTCGCACTCTGTTACACAGAAAGTGTCAGACTGAGTCAATAATTTATAAAATCTCAGCAGAAACTAAAATTATTGTTTACTCAGTAACGAGTTAGTTAAATGCGATGAAGGCCTTATTTTGTTGTTTATTAAGGTTTTGTTTCATTGATATAGAAAGAGAATTGAAAGGAAAAATAGCCGTGAAGACATATTAGTCACGGCTGAAGTGTTCACTCAACGCCGCGCGACGTTTAGAGGCTGCGCCGGTTTCTGAGCCCTGAACGGTATGCTCAAATCCTTTACGAATGAATCGCTGATCTGGAATAAGAGGCTCAATACGGCGTATTTGAGGTGAAAGATGAGAGCCCGAGATCTGATACGCGGTCTTTCCTAATCCGGTATTCAACGTGATGACCTTGCCATCGAATTCAAATTCCGTAGTAATAAGTCGATGGTTTCGGTATACCCCATCTTCAGTGAAAACGAGACGTTCTGTTTGGTAGGGTGGCGCGCCAATCTCAATCCATTCGCCGTACACCTTTTCCGGATCAATGTGGTCTTGATAGGAGAGGTGGATTTGATAGCCAAAAAGCGTCAACAGACCCATCCCGAAGCAGACAAATGTACTCTTGAGGATTTTGGATTGGTGGCGAGCCAAAAATGAAAGTTTTGGTTCTTGTCGTGCTTTTCGCCTTCGGCGGGTTGAGTACGTCATAGATCTAATTTTCTCCACTTTTTTAACATGGTGGAAACCTTCCTTTTTAAAAACAAACAATCCCGCCATTGAGACGACGAAACTATGATCTAATGTCCACTTTTACATTCAGATACACATCTTATTGATGGTTTTGTTGTTTGCTCACATTCATTACTTCGCAGTTTTTCTTGCTCGGTTTAGGTCGCCTGATTAATCCTCGTGAAAAGAGGTTCTCGCTCAGTAGCAAAGGATGTGCGTTATTACGTTGAGTTTAATGGCTTTCAAAGCTTGAGTAACGGAAAGAAACAAGGTAAAAAAGAGCGGACTTTTGATAAGGAAACCAATAATGAATATTAAGGAAAATAGCTATTTTGCTGGTAGTGTAAAATCACTAGGCTTTAACCAGAAAGATCAGGATGTTAGCGTTGGTGTGATGCTTCCTGGTGAGTACACGTTTGGTACTCAAGCACCAGAGCGTATGACGGTTGTAAAAGGTGCGCTTGTGGTCAAGCGTGTTGGCGAGAGCGATTGGACGACTTATCAAAGTGGTGAGTTTTTTGAAGTGGAAGGTAATTCTTCATTTGAGCTTCAAGTGAAAGAAGCGACTGCGTATTTATGTGAGTACTTCTAGCGTTCATTTGTTGCTCGTCATAAAACCACCTTCGGGTGGTTTTTTCGTCTATGTGCTTCACTTATAACGCATCTTTTTGGTTATTTGGGTATATACTTAATAAAAATGTACCCATCGACCAGGGAGGAAGTGATGGCAGTACAACGCAAGCATTCTGATCTCCCTCCTCGTTACGAGGATAAAGATCTCACCAATGAGCAAAGACAGCGCTTTACCGAAGTTGCCAATGCCGCTCATAAGAGACGTGAATTTTATCGACGTGCTCTAGGAAAGAGCTTAATGGGCAAAATGAAGGGCCGTGCGTTTAAAGATCACCCCACTCGTCAGCAAGACAAGCCGAACAGAACGTTGCAAGTAGTGTGGTTAATCGTATTCCTCGTTATGGGGCTTTGGGTGATGCATGTGTTCGCTTAGTCATTAGCAAGCTTCTGGTACCGCTGGTGCATCAGATGTTGACTGTTCTTCAGTATTGCAGTGCTCATAAAAGGCGTACTGGTTTTTACCAGTATGTTTAGCTGCGTACATTGCTTTATCTGCACATCGAGTCAATTCAGACAAATCCTTTGCATCTTGCTTATAGATAGCAGCACCTACACTCATCGTTAACTCGTTAATCATATCGTAGCTTCGGTAACCTGTCGGAAACAGATTCACGATCCGTTTTAGGATGCTGTCGAGGTCATCTTTACTTTTTACATCGTAAAGCATGATTACAAACTCATCGCCAGCAAATCGAGCGATGGAGTAGTCGTGTTTATCGGTTTTTCTGTCTTTGTTGCGAATGTTATTTTTTAATCGAGTTGCAAAGGCTTGAAGTACTTGGTCACCAATATCGTGCCCGTAGGTGTCGTTGATGTGCTTGAAGTTATCGATATCGAGAAAGACCAATGCGGTGATGCTGTCATCAGATGAGTGCTTGATTTCATCGAGCTTTGCGCGCGCCCAAGTCTCAAAGCTCCAGCGATTGGCAAGCCCAGTGAGCTGGTCAAAATATGCTAACTCCTCAATCCCCTCACGATACAGTGTTTGAATGTAATTGAGGACTTTCGTGTAGTAATACGAGAACGTGTGACACACAAACGCGGTCGCTATCAGGGTCAGCATCAATCTCCGCTCTATGATTTCTGTGGCTGCTGGCAGTCGATCTAAAAAAGCGACCCCAAAAAAGATCAGTAAAATGTAGGTGCCACTGAACAACAGACCGACCTTAAACTCATTAATTAATACCAGAGTGGCGACAATAGGATATAGCCATAACATTTTGCCTGACGGAGCGTCGTTATACAGAAGTAACAATAACCCTTCGAACATTAAGACAGCACTTAGCCATAAGTCGGCGTATTGATGGTGCCGCTGGACTTTTATTACATAACTGATTGCTAAGCATGCCAAGGCACACAAAGCATGGAAAAAGCTTAAACCCCAGTTATTCTCAAGTGATTGAGCAATGGAACCATAAGTTAAACAGGCAGCGGCGATACTGGAGCATAAAAAGACAATTTTCTTTTTTCTTGTTGAGCGGATGTCCGCCATTTCTTCTAAGCGCGCCCCAGCCAATGTCGACATTACGTATCCTTGCTTAATTAACGTGTACGCTTATTCTAGGCGGTATTTTCGCGATAAATAGAACAACAAAGTTTCCAAATGTGATATCAGTCATTTTTAGTGCAAAGCCATCAGTGTGATTTGGTGCGAGTGTTCAAAGAGGAATGGTGGCGCATGCAGGTTTTCATGACGGTTCTTCATGGCTCTATATGGTTGGACTGATAACTCAAAGTAATGTATCTAGTTGGAGATATTTCTATTGATTATCCTGATTCTGTTCGGTGCTCTTTGATTGAGAGTATTGTTCACCAATCTCTGCTCTACGTATCGTCAAGGCATATGTCGTTTCGAAAATGCATTAGAAATATTTTTCCGAAACAGGGCGAAATATTGTTGTCGTTATGACCAATATGCGACTAGAATCCGCGCTAAATCACAACCTCATATCGAGCTTCGTTCGAGTCACTATTTTTAAACTGCTTCACAAATATTGTGAGGCAGTTTTTAGTTGTAGGAAAGGTTACAAGCATGCCTAAAAGCCAAAACATCAACCAACGAATGTCCATCGTGGCATTAGCTTGGCCAATTCTTGTCGAAATTTTGCTACGGACGGCTTTAGGAACCAGTGACGTGTTCATGCTGAGTGGCTACTCAGACAAAGCCGTATCCGCTGTTGGTGTGATCACGCAGATTACCTTCTTTTTAATCATCGTTTCGACCTTTGTCAGTAGCGGTACGGGGATTTTGATTGCCCAATACAATGGCGCTGGACGCGAGCAAGAGTCAGTGAGCGTTGGTGTTGCGAGTATTGCGTTGTCTGTGCTCGTCGGTGTGCTATTGAGTGTGATTGCCGTGCTTGGTGCGATATATCTACTCCCGTATTACGGCTTGGAAGCGCAAGTCGAGCAGTACGCTCATGAATATCTGCTGATAAGCGGTGCGATGACGTTTAACGTTACGATTGGCGTTGTTTTTACAACTATTCTGCGTAGTCATGGTTATTCACGTTCCCCAATGGTGGTGAATTTGATCTCGGGTGTGTTCAACATCATTGGTAACTATATTGCGCTTTACCAGCCATTCGGTTTACCTGTGTATGGTGTGCAAGGTGTAGCAATAGCAACCGTCGTCAGCCAAGTCATCGGTACGTTAATGTTATGGTTTATTCTCGCTCGCAGTAGCATTGAACTACCGATGTCGACCATGAAACAAGTGCCCGCAGAGATTTACAAAAAGATCTTAAAAATCGGCGGCATGAACGCGGGTGAAGTGCTGTCTTACAACGTGGCGCAAATCTGCATTGTGTATTTTGTGGTGCAAATGGGGACGGCATCGTTAGCGGCTTTCACTTATGCGCAAAACATTGCCCGTTTCTCGTTTGCTTTCGCGCTGGCAATTGGTCAGGCAGCGCAAATTCAGACCGGTTACTACATCGGTAAAGGTTGGGTGAGTAGCATTTTAAAACGCGTACAAATCTACTTCTTAGTGGGGTTTGTGGCATCAACGGCGGCAACCACACTGATTTACCTGTTTAGAGAAGAGATTCTACGCGTGTTTACCGATCAACCGGAAATACTCGCATTGGCAAGCTCGTTAGTCATGGGCTCAATTTTGCTCGAAGCCGGACGTGTGTTTAACCTGATTTTTATCGCGGGGCTCAAAGGCGCGGGTGACATCAAGTTCCCAGTGCAAATGGGGATTTTGAGTATGTGGGGATTAGGCGTGCTTTTCTCTTACATCTTTGGCATCCACTTGGGTTATGGCGTTTTAGGGGCTTGGATGGCAATCGCACTCGATGAATGGGTACGTGGTATCATCATGGCAAGACGTTGGCGCTCTCAGGTGTGGACCAAGTTTAAGGTGAGCTAACGGTTTTCGGTATTGCGCATCACGCTTATTCTGTTGTTAGAAAACAAAAAAGGCACTGTTAGTCAGTGCCTTTTTGTTATTTAAAATCGGGAAGACGTTAGAATTCGCACTCAGCTTTGAACACCATGCGCTCTTTGCTGTATGGATGATCCAGCTCTAGCATCTCAGCATGCAGGTGCAAGCGATTCGCTTTTTCGCCGTATAAACCATCACCAACCATCGGCATGTTTAACCCCATGTGATGAGCACTGTGTACACGTAGTTGGTGAGTTCTCCCTGTTTTCGGATACATGTATACCTTGCTGCGTCCATCTTTGACTTCAATCAGTTGCCAGTAGGTTTCTGCATGTTTCCCGTGTTCAAAACACACCAGTTGACGTGGGCGGTCGTCGGGGTCACCACGCATTGGCAGTGAAATTTCCCCTTCAGGCTCGTTTAATACGCCTTCGAGCAGTGCCATATAACGTTTTTTTACGCCGCGAGCCATAAACTGTTTTTGCAGACTTTTGTTCGCGCGCTTGGTTAAGGCAAACACCAAAATGCCAGAGGTCGCCATGTCGAGGCGATGAATCACAAACGGCCCTTCCACATCAGGGTACATCGCTTGTAGGCGCGTATAAGCAGAGTCCTTGATAGTTTTACCAGGCACTGAAAGTAAGCCCGAGGGCTTGTTGACGACGACCATAGCGTCGTCTTGGTAGATTATCTCTAGTTCTTTGTCTTCTGCCCAATTCTCCGCCAATGGATTAGGTTCGACATCCAGCCCTTGCATCATATGGCCCAAAATCGGCTGACATTTGCTGTTGCACGATGGGTAGAATTTTTTGTGTTGGCGAACTTCAGACTTTGGCGACACACCCCACCAAAATTCTGCCAGCGCCAGCGGTTTGAATCCGTGTTTAAACGCGTATTGAAGCAGTTTTGGCGCAGCACATTCCCCCGCACCTGCCGGTGGGATTGGGTTTGTGGTGTCTGCAAAAATGTCCACCAAGTCGCGTGCTTCGCCATGGTTGTTTAGGAAGCGGTATTGTTTATGCAGTTTGTGCTGTAAAGCGTTGGAGAGCGTCTTGCGCTGCTCTTTCAGGTGAGCAAGTTGCTGCTCTAACTCGGCCAATCGTGCTTCTTTGGTTGCAAGCTTTTCATCCCACGCTTGCTTTAAGTATTTGAGAACATTTTTCTCGGCGACACTTTGCTTACCCAACTCATCCAACAAGATTTTGAGATCATCGGCATTGAGCGTTTGCTCGCCCTGTTGGCGCTGTCGTTTGCGTGCGGCGCGGCCATCAATCATCACTTGGCGCTGTGTTTGCTCCTCTTGCTGATAAGCGGCTCGGTCGGCTTGGATTTGCGCTTTAAGATCTGCCAATTCCGGATTCGCAGCACAGGTTTTGTACTCCGCATTGGCGGCGTTGATGGCATCCGTTTCTGCGCGGAAGAAGCCTTCATCGGTCAGCATGTCGTACACAGGAGGGACAAATCTTGGAATCAAGTTTTGGTCGGCAATTTTGCCAGAAAACGCACTTAAAAAGCCGAGCTCGCCTTGAGGGCTTTTTACCAGCAATACGCCAAACATTTTGCCTCGCCCCGTTTCTTCATTAACCAAACCAAAATCGTGTTCGAAGTCGGTTTGCGCTAATAAATGCTGTTCCAATTGCTTTGCGGCTATAACGCAAAGAGGATGCGGCGTGTAGTAGAACGGAAACGTAAACTGCGTTGGTAATTCATAATCAGAAGTATCAGCAGTAAAACGAGTAAAACAATGTTCAGGCGAGTGCATGGTGGGTATCCGCGCGAGTAAAAATTCGAGCGAGGATTGTACCTGTTTGAGTCAGGATTGCCATGTCAGTGTTGGCAATCGCTCTTGGATTAAGAACAAGAGCGAGTGGGGAAGAGCTTATTGCAGTTTTTGTAATGCAAGCTTCCACTGTGCCGGTTTGTCGTAGTAGGTCGAGTGCGGCAAGGTCAAGTACTCGCCATTTACTTCTGCAATCAGGGTTGGATAACCACCAACGTGTAACTGTCGCATCAACTGTCGGCTGGAGTGAATTCTCTCATCTAGTTCGGCTTCGCTTAACGTCATGTTTTGCTCCCACGCATCACTTGTTAAACCTAGCGATTCTGCAATGGCTTTGAGCGTCGATGCTTCATTCACTTTTAACCCGAGCTGATAATGCGCAGATTGGATGGCCTTTAGCATGTGCCATGGATTCAGCCCCATTTTCTCCGCACTCAAGATCGCTTGTGTGGGTAGATAAGAATCAAGAACAAACGTATCTTCGCTTTTCACGCGTTGCAGATATGCTTCACCAAACGTTGCTCCGGTTTCGGTTGCGATACGAGCGTCACTGTTGATGATGTGCTGACGAAATTCAGATTCAATCGCGCGTTTCTCAATCATACCGCCGGGATGAAGCTCCACCTTAAATTGAGAGGTGTCCACCAAGGCTTCGATGAGTGGGGATGCACCGTAGCACCAACCACACATGGGATCGAAGAAGTAATGCACGGTTACCATGACATTTCACCAGTATGCACTTTCGCACCGATTTCTAGCGCGATTGGCAATTGAGCTTCTGGGTATTTCGCAGACATGGTGTCAATGAGTTGAACGCTGTTATTGCTGTGTTTTTTCGCTTGCTGAAAATCCTGCAAGTATTGTTGCGAGTAGCGAATGGTGTCTGCGTTCAGCTTTGTGCCTGCTTTCATGTGACCAGGAATGACCACTTGAGGTTTAAGCGCAAGCATCTCGCTAAGTTGCTGCTCCCAAGCATTGATGGCGGTTTGGTCAGCGGCATCTGCCATCCACAAATGTACGTTTGAGTACACGGCTACGTTACCTAGAATCGCTTTGTTATCTGGAATCCATAGGTAAGGGCGGTGTGCTGATGTGCCATGGTTACCACGAATTTCAATCTTATGACCTTCTAGCTCTAATGATGCTTTATCGTACGCGACAGGGATCACTGGTTTTACTGGTGCGTTTGCGCCAAGCTTTGGTCCCCAGTACGCCAGCTTTCCAGCCAATTTCTCTTTAATAATTTTTTGAACCGCAGGCGTTGTGATGATCTGCGCATCAGGGAACTGTTGGTGTAAGGCCTCTGCGCCAAAGTAGTAATCTGGGTCCGCTTGGCTGATAAAAATGGTTTTAAGTGTTTTGCCTGAGTCCAACACTTTAGCGGCAATGCGCATCGCGTCAGCTTTGGTGAATCCAGTGTCGATAACCATGGCGTCAGTCTCACCGTATACCAAAGTTGAGTTTACGTGGAAGCTGTTACCGTCGGCGTTGTAAACCTCAAGAGTAAGGGGAGAGTGGTTTGCCGCTAGAACAGGGCTTGCCATTAAAATGGATGCAGTAATCAAAGTGAATTTTTTCATAATAAGCTCCTAAAGAATTTGGGGCCAAGCGACGATGGCTTGGGAACGGGAGCTATATTAGGAAATTGATACGCTCGGAAAAATACACAATAATGTGCATCACTATTTCTTATTTCGAGTAAATGTATGGATAGAGTAACGGCAGCAAAAGTGTTTGTGGATGTGGTGTATTCTGGCAGTTTTACCGCGACCGCAGAGCGGTTAGACATGTCTCGGCCAATGGTGACTCGTTATGTAGAGGCTATGGAGAACTGGCTGCAAACTCGTTTGTTACACCGCACCACGCGCAAGGTGTCCCTCACCACCGCAGGGGAGCGCAGCTTGCCTCAGATTGAGCGCTGGTTAAAACAGGCCGATACATTAACGTCGAACATTGCCGCTGATGGTGAGCTGTCCGGAAAAATCCGTCTTGCGTCTAGTACTTCATTTGGATTCTCACAGTTGATCCCCGTAGTAAACAGTTTTATGCAAAAGCACCCCAAAGTGTATATCGACATAGATCTGCAAGATTCAGTGAGTGATCTAACCGAACAACGCATCGATCTGGCGATCCGAATTGCGTCAGATCCCGATCCTTCTTTGATTGGTAAGCCGATTGCGGTGTGCGAATCGGTGTTGGTAGCATCACCGCAATATTTACAAACTCACCACGCGATCGCGCATCCGCGAGATTTATCTTCACACGACTGTTTGGGATACAAAAACTTTGAGCGTCACGTGTGGCATTTGTCTCAGGGCGACCAGTTCGAATCGGTGGGAATTGAGTGTCGCCTAACCAGCAATGAGGCCACGGCGTTATTGCATGGCGCTTTACAAGGCATGGGTATTTCGATGTTGCCAACTTACTTGAGCAATATCTATCTCAAATCGGGTCAGCTTGAGTCGGTGTTGCCGGATTGGAAGCCAAATGATCTCAACATTTACGCGCTGTATTCATCACGTAAACACTTGTCTCCTGCGGTGAGAGCTTTCATCGATCACAGTGAAGATTACTTTAAACAGCACCCTTGGTGAATGCGAAAAGCGTCGTCATCCCGACTTGAGATTCATACAAGATCCTGTACCTTACATGGATATATTTTCGCAGCGTCATTTAGAGTTTTAGTTAATGTCACAAGTTCGCATCAAATTTATTGCTTCCGATATGGATGGCACATTGCTTGACCAATACGGTCGTTTGGATCCGGAGTTTTTCGATCTGTTTTTGCAACTGGAAGAGCAAGGTATTTTGTTCTCCGCTGCGTCTGGTCGTCAGTATTACAGTCTGCGAGACACGTTCGCGCCAATCAAAGACAGACTGTTGTATGTGGCTGAAAACGGCACCTTAGTGATGTACCAAGACAATGAGCTCTACAGTTGTACCATTCCTAAAGCGGAAGTGTTGGAGATTGTGAAAGCGGCTCGTGAGATTGACGGGGCGAACATCGTATTGTGTGGCAAGCGCTCGGCGTACATCGAAACGCATGATCAGCAATCGCTGGAAGAATTTCAAAAGTACTACCACCGCTGTGAATATGTGCCAGATTTGCTTGAGGTCGAAGACGAGTTTATTAAGGTAGCAATTTGTCACTTTGACGGTTCGGAAGAGCTCCTGTTCCCGACCATGAACGCAAAGTTTGGCGCAACGCATAAAGTCGTGGTGAGTGCAAAAATCTGGCTGGATGTGATGAATGCCGAGGCCTCTAAAGGTGCGGCCATTCAGCACCTTCAAGAGACGATGAATTTTACTCCGGCAGAAACAATGACGTTTGGTGATTACCTCAATGACCTCGAAATGCTGCAAGTCAGTGAGCATTCGTACGCGGTTGCCAACGCGCACGAAGAGATTAAGAAAATTGCTCGTTATTCTGCGCCAAGCAACCAAGAGGCTGGGGTACTCAAAGTGATTAAAGAGAAAGTGTTAGCGAAGTAACGCTCATTTTTTCGATGTTATTTTCTTCTTCACGTAAAAAGCCCCGCATACACTGCGGGGCTTTGTTTTTTTGGGGGGAGTAAGGTTCCCGTTTTAGCGTACGTACTTGGCGGTTGCGCTGACTAAAAAGTGTTGCAATTTCCCGTCTGATTTTGGCACCCACAAGTCGTTATGATAATGGTAAATACGGCCATTGATGGTCACAGACAAGGTATTATCACCCGTTTGCTCCATGCGAATAAACTGATCCGAAGTGACCAAAAACGGCTCTTGCTCTTCAATGCTCTGGCCCGTTGCCAATACGAAGTAGCCGAATCGGTTGCCAGCATCCGGATCGGTTGAGTAGATTCGATGCCCAACTAGGCTGTAGTCGTCGTTGAGTGCCTGCTCAAGCGTTTTTTGCCCGATGGTTTCGTGCGATGGAATAAATACCCAAGCCAACACACCTGCCGCAATGACTGCCAGTAGAAGCAGTACTTGCATGAACTTTCTCATCATATATACCGTTTAACGTTGAAATTTCATTTTGTACATGCGCTTATCCGCTATGCTGATAAGAAAGTCAACATTGTCACTGTCTTTAGGGTATTGCGCTAAGCCCATGCTCGTTGAAAGTGTTGAGACTTTATCGGAGTTTAATATTTGTGCATCAAAGACGGTATTTATCTGCTCACGTACGTTCTCTTCATTGAGATGTTCACCTTCAAGTATAACCGCGAACTCATCTCCTCCCATGCGATAAACAGTAAAATCATTGAGTGTCATAGAATTAAGCCGCCTAGCGATTTCCCGCAGTACAGTGTCGCCAACTTGGTGTCCGTGTGTGTCGTTGACTTCTTTAAAACCATTTAAATCTAGAATCCAGAGAGAAAAGGGCCTTTTTTCTTGAGTAAATTTGTTTAGGGTAATGAATAGTGCATTGCGGTTCCCTAGGTTCGTCAAAGGGTCGCTTAGCGCCAATTTTCTATGAAAATGGGATTCACGATAAAAGAAATAAGTTAGAGAGATAATCGACAAAACGAACGTCGCAAACAACATATATTGTGCTTGCATTAAGCGCTGGGTTTGACCTTTTTGTGCTTCATAAGCTTTACTACTTAGACGGAAGTTTTGATTAACGAAGTCTATTAAGCCTAAATATAGTGTTTGAGTTGAACGATAAAATGCAGCAGCTGCTTGGCTATCACCTGTTCTAGCTTCTACTAGTTGTTTTTCTAGCTCTTTGAACTCTTCAAAAAGGTTAATGAAGTAAAGGTGCATGTTGTTCCGAGAAAAGAACTTATTGGCTTTCGTGCTACTGGTCAATAAGTCAAAGCGACTCCACGCTAACTCGTATTGAAGCTCTGCACCGTCAATATTCAATACGTTTTCATCTAACCGTCTGGCCTCGCCGACAAGTTCTGATAGTTCTTTGGAGAGTTGGAATAAAAACCAAGTCGCTTGTTTTTGTTCGTTATTAAAATTTTGTGAGAGTGAACGTGTTTGCTGTAAAAGTACGACATTCGCGAGAAGCAAAGAAACGGCAAACACCACCAGCAGCATTTTGCTGGTGGTAGAATATTGCAATATTCTTTGTTTCTTAGAATAGGGTTCTGATAACTTCATTCTTATTATTTTTCTTTTATTTCATTTACTTGCCATACCATTTGCGCATGATATTTATTGTAGTTTAGCTCTGGATAGAGATTGAGTGGATATATCACCCAGAAAGGGCCTTTATTTCTGACTTTTATGTAATTCTGATCTTGTTGATAAGCCAGTATTGGTTGATATCGAAGAATATCTTGTCGGGACAATGTCGAGTGATAGTCGTTTAAGCTGCTGATATCAACCTGCTCTGGTACCTTTCCATAGACGTGTGTAAGAAGCGTGCTGAGTTTAACGCCTAAAAACTCTGACGAGGCAGGAAGCCAAGGCAATGTCATCGTGTAGCTAGTGGTAGGTAAAGCTTGGATCTCTTCCAGTTCCAGTATGACACTAGGCTGCTGGCTACTACTAAATACGATCGTATTTGCAGACAAGAATGGCGCAACAAAAAACAGACCTAGCGCGACTATCTTTTTCATCATATGCCCTTTTGAGTTTTATTCTTTTTTCTTAGCTAGGACAAAGGTGCTAGCGGTAATTTATTTATAATTATAGAGCCAACCGGATGAGATTTTATAATACGTTATGTTTCAAAAATAACTGTCGGTTTACGTCACGTCAAGGTTATTAAGTTGCTTCTTAATTAAAAGCTCAGAGTCTTGGGATGATGGTAGAGTTTCGTAATGATTTCGCGGTATTTAATTGGTTTTTAGTGCAACTTTGTTTCATTTTTAATAAAGATACTGTGTCGGAAATGAGAATTTAATAAGGCGAGAAATGGACGTCGAATTTGTTCTTAAGTTACATTATTTTACATATTTAAATCATCGATATTCAGATATGTATTTGTTAGTACGTAAAGAAAATAAAGTCACCTAGTTTTGGTGACTTTATTTTTTATTTCATGAGCTTACTTAAATTAACTATGCAAACAAATATTTTGCATGGAAGTTGAGGTGCTCTTCAATAAAGCTTGAGATGAAGTAATAGCTATGGTCATAGCCTGGTTGCATTCTCAAGGTTAGGTTTGAATCGTGTATTTTTGCCGCAGCAATCAGCGCTTCCGGTCTAAGCTGCTCATTTAAGAAGCCATCAGCATCACCTTGATCAACCAAAATGGGTAATGGTGATTGTTGTTGTTTTAGAAGTTCACTTGCATCGTATTGCTTCCAGCTTTCAAGCTCCTTGCCTAAGTAAGCAGTAAAGGCTTTTTGTCCCCAAGGGCATTGCATTGGGTTACTGATTGGACTGAACGCTGAAATAGAACGGTACTGTTCTGAATTTTTCAGACCAATGGTGAGCGCTCCGTGGCCGCCCATACTGTGACCGGAAATTGACTTCACGTCAGAGACTGGGAAGTTACTTTCGATGATCGCAGGCAACTCCTCAGTCACATAGTCGTACATACAGTAATGCAGTGACCAAGGTGCTTGCGTCGCATTAAGGTAAAAGCCAGCTCCTTTTCCTAGGTCATAGCTTTCGTCGTCAGCGATACCTTCGCCTCTCGGACTTGTGTCTGGTGCAATGATCGCAATGCCAAGCTCGGCCGCCATACGAAATGCGCCCGCTTTCTGCATAAAGTTCTCATCGGTACACGTTAAACCAGAGAGCCAGTATAGCGCGGGTACGGGATTTGATTTCGTTGCGTTAGGTGGCAAGAATATCGCGAAGCGCATGGTGCAGTTTAGGGCATTGGATTCGTGTGTATATTGCTTGTGCCAACCGCCAAACACTTTGGCTTGGCTTACATTTTCAATGGTCATGAATAAACTCTCTAATTAGCAGAAGGAATTCAGGCTCCCCAAAAGGAGAGCCTGAGGCAGCATTATTGATCCATATGGATAACTGTTCGGATGCTCTTACCTTCATGCATCAGATCAAACGCTTTGTTGACGTCTGCTAATCCCATTGTGTGGGTAATGAACTCCTGTAAGCCGAATTCACCAGCCATGTAACGGTTTACGATTTCTGGAAGCTCAGAGCGACCTTTAACGCCACCGAAAGCGCTGCCACGCCATACGCGACCAGTTACTAGTTGGAACGGACGAGTTGAGATCTCTTGACCTGCACCAGCAACACCAATGATGACTGACTCACCCCAACCTTTGTGACAGCACTCAAGTGCTTGACGCATCACGTTTACGTTACCGATACATTCGAATGAGTAGTCAACACCACCGTCTGTCATTTCAACAATCACTTCTTGAATTGGCTTGTCGAATTTTTGTGGGTTGATTACGTCAGTTGCACCAAGTTGTTTCGCTAGGTCGAATTTGCTTTCGTTGATGTCTACACCGATGATGCGGCTGGCACCAGCCATGCGAGCACCGATGATTGCAGAAAGACCGATACCGCCGAGACCAAAGATTGCCACTGTGTCGCCTTTTTCAACTTTAGCTGTGTTTAATACCGCACCCATACCAGTGGTTACGCCACAACCTAGAAGACAAACTTCTTCAAGTGGTGCTTCTTTGTTTACTTTCGCTAGTGAGATTTCTGGAAGAACCGTGTACTCAGAGAAAGTAGAACAACCCATGTAGTGGAAGATAGTTTCGCCGTTGATAGAGAATCGGCTTGTGCCATCTGGCATTAGGCCTTTACCTTGCGTTTCACGAACGGCCTGACATAGGTTCGTTTTGCCAGATTTACAGAACTTACACTCACCACATTCAGCAGTGTAAAGTGGGATAACGTGGTCGCCAACTTCAACGCTTGTTACGCCTTCGCCAACCATTTCAACGATACCGCCACCTTCGTGACCAAGGATTGAAGGGAAGATACCTTCTGGATCGTCACCTGATAGTGTGAATGCGTCAGTGTGACAAACACCAGTTGCTACGATGCGTACTAGCACTTCGCCGGCTTTTGGAAGTTGTACATCAACTTCTTCCATTTTAAGCGGCTCACCTGCAGCCCAAGCGACCATTGCTTTTGATTTTATGTGAGTTTGACCAGGTTTGATTTCAAGCGACATTGGATGTTTCCTTTATATTTTCAGTATATGGAGTGACGTAATAAGCGTAGTTAAGGTTTGCTTACCGCGCTTCGTCGTTTTGTTGGTGCTCATTTTAGGTGTTTCAGTAAAAATGATAATCCGTCCATTTTGAAAATGATTTTTACATATGCGTAATAATGATAAGGTGAGCGTGTAAAAAGAGTGCGATGCCTCCTTAAAGCGGAAGGGAAATGGAAAAGGTGATTGACCTGAAGTTAGATAGAGGGGCTAAAGTAGAAAGCAGTCAAACCATCAGCTAAGTAAGAGTGATTATGAATAAGACGGATCTGAGTGCCTATTTAACCAAGCTAGGCTTGCCTAGTGAATTGCCCGCCGATTTGGAGTCATTGCACAGAGTTCACGTGGCGCAGCATCGTTGCCTGCCGTTTGAGAATTTTGACATCGCATTGCAGCGAGGCGTCTCTGTTGAGATTGAAGATATTATTCAAAAAACCGTGTACCACTCTCGCGGTGGTTACTGCTTTGAATTAAATGGTTTAATGCTTGATGTGCTCAACACTCTTGGGTTTGAAGCGCGAAGTTTGCTAGGGCGTGTACATGTGTCTGGTACACCAACAGGTCGTAGTCATCAAATCACGTTAGTGACGTTAGAGGAACAAACATGGATTGTCGATGTGGGTTTTGGCTCCAATACCCCTCGAGCGCCATTGCCATTTATCCTTGACCAAGTGATTCAGACGGATTTACAAACCTTCCGTTTTGTCAAAGATGCTCAGTTTGGTTATTTCCTCCAAGTGCTTTCAACCGATGGAACGGACGTGTGGAACAATCTATACAGCTTTGACCTAGAGTTCGTGTGTGCTGGTGACATTGCATGTAGCAACTTCTTTACCTCGACTTCGCCTAATTCGCGTTTTACTAGCGCAAGAGTCGCTGCTAGAGCGACAGAAAGTGGGTTGGTGACGCTGCTTAACTACACACTCAGATGCACCAATCATGAAGAGCTAACAGAAATAGAGCTAGAGCCAGGTCAAACCTACCTGGATGCGTTGAAAGAATATTTTGGCATTGAGCTTGATGCGCAATACGACGATCTTCGTCCGTTACCTGACGCGTAAAGTTTTCCAGTTTTCAAAGCGTAGCGCGACGAGAACAATGTAATCACTATTTGTCTAGAAGAGGTCGACAGGAATACAGCATGGCGAATTGGGAAGGAGTCAGCGAGTTTGTTGCCGTAGCGGAAACTAACAGCTTTACAGCTGCCGCGGCTAAACTGAAAACGTCAGTGGCACAAATCAGTCGCCGCGTATCGGCACTTGAAGAGCGTCTTGCGGTCAAGTTACTGCATCGCACGACGCGAAAAGTTTCTCTGTCTGAAGCTGGACAGCTTTATTATCAGCAGTGCAAACATTTGGTCGAAGGGCTAGAACTGGCCGAGCTTGCCGTAACGCAAATGCAGACCGAACCGCGAGGTTTGCTGCGTGTGACAGCGCCTGTGACCTATGGGGAAATGAACCTCGCGCCGCTCTTGCATCAGTTTTTGGAGAAGTACCCGCGTGTGGACCTCGATTTAGTTCTGACCAATCAAAAACTGGATTTGATAGAGCAAGGGGTAGACGTGGCGATTCGTCTTGGCCGCCTGCAAGATTCCAGCATGATCGCAAAGCGTCTTTCGTCGCGTCAAAATTACGTGTGTGCTAGCCCTATGTATTTGGAGCGATTTGGCGAGCCTCACACATTATCCGAACTGGCTCGACATCAGTGCCTAGTTGGTTCGGTCGATTATTGGCATTTTAAGGAAAATAAACGCGATAAGTCTTTGCGCGTATCGGGGAGAATTAAATGCAATAGTGGTTTTGCGCTAATGGGCGCCGCAAAACGTGGTTTGGGTTTAGTGCAGTTGCCGGACTATTACGTTCAAGAAGCTCTAGATAACGGTGAGCTAGTCGAGGTGCTGACCGATTACCGAGACGACCGTGAAGGCATTTGGGCACTGTATCCACAAAGCCGAAATTTATCGCCCAAAGTGAGGTTGTTAATCGACTTTTTAGCGCAGGAACTAGCGGATTAGAGTTTTCATGAACTTTAATACAACTGAAGTCGCTAAAACGCCCGGTGATGCCGGGCGTTTTTATTAGGATGAGAGCTGGAATCGAAAAGACATGAATCACTATTGGTTGGATTCCGCGTCTTCACGTTTAATCACTTTGTGCCCATCTTCAGACACGCCTTGCTTCCAATAGCTGCTGATGTAGATATTCTCGCGATCGACTTCTTTTTCGTTGCGGAAATATTGGCGCAGCGCACGCATTGAATCGAACTCACACGCACACCATACCGAAGCGTTACCATCTAACCACTCGAGTTCGCGAACGCTATCAGCCAAGGTTTGCTGTTCAGTTAGCCAAATCAACTCCATGCCTGCTGGCGCGTGTAGGGGTTGAATGTCGGCTGGAGACATCACGCTGATCACAGCGTAGCCTTTGGCCTCTTCTGGCAGCGTGCGAATTTTCGCAGAAAGTGCTGGAAGTGCCGTCATATCGGCAGCCATGAAGAACCAATCCGCCTCAGTATTTAAGTTGGAGATGCTACCCGGCCCTACGATGCTTATCGTGTCGCCTTTTTGCGCGGCCATTGCCCAACGCGCTGCAAATCCGCATTGCAGATCTTGCGTTACGTGTCGGACGAAATCCACTTCGATTGAACTGGTTTCTGGATGAAAGCGTCGGATAGTGTAGGTGCGCATGATTGGTCGGTCGTCTTCTGGCAGGATGCTCAGATCCGCGCCGCCCATATCGTTAAACAGTAATTTGATGTAACTGCCTTCGCAGTCACGAGGAAAGTGGCTCAGCGCCTCACCTTGCAAGGTAATGCGCTGCATGTTTGGAGTGATGGTTTCTGTGTCTGTGACAACAAGCGTTTTAGGTTGAGGCTTCTTTTTCATTGTTACTTTACTCGATAATTATTCTCTTTCTCATTTAAAGATTATCAAGTTCCCTAACAAGAGGGTAGCGTCTTTAAACAAATTTACACTGTGAATTAACGCCAAAGCCTCAAGCAAAATGCAGTATCTGTCCTTTCCCAATTACGTAAAGTGAGTCGTTTTTTAACCCAAAATAGACTTATATCATTGGAATCGTAGACAAAAGCAACAGCGCAGCCATGCTGTAGTTGAACCCCTTAACGCGTTTATCGGTGGTCAACCAACGCTGCAATTGCATACCTGCCGCCGTCCAAAATGTTACCGATGGCAAGTTAGCTAAGCAGAAGATACCGGCGATAAAAGTCAGTTCGAGCCATGCACCGCCACTGCTGTATACCGTAATGGCCGTCAACGCCATCGACCAACCTTTTGGGTTCACCCATTGGAATGCGACAGCCCCTAAAAAAGACATTGGGCGAAAATCGTGTTTTGCTTCGGTTTTGTCGCTGGTGGCGATTTTGTACGTCAAGTACAGCAAATAACTCAAGCTCAACACTTTCAAAATGGAGTGTGTAATTGGATATGCGTGGAACAGGCTCATCAAGCCAATGCCCACCAAAATTAGCATGGCACCAAAGCCAAAGGTAATGCCCAACATATGTGGGATAGTGCGTTTAAAGCCGACATTTGCCCCTGAGGTCATCAACATAATGTTATTGGGACCCGGCGTAAAAGTGGAGACAAAAGCGAACAACGCCAAAGCGCCCAGTTGATGATATTCCATAGATTGTTCCTTGACTCAGTTCTCGATAAGTAAAGAACAACTATAAGTAGAACTGAGGTCAATATTGTGCTTTTATTTGATGATTAGAAACTAAATAAGCAATGAAACATCATCATGGATAGATTTGACGAAAGAATATTGCAAGTGCTCAAACGAGACGGAAGAATCTCCAATGTGGAGCTGTCGGAACGCGTTGGTTTATCTCCGTCTGCAACCTTACGCCGAGTGCAAGATTTAGAGTGTAAAGGCGTGATCAAAGGCTACCGAGCGGTACTGGATAATCAGCAACTTGGCGTGGGTTTTGTCGCTTATGTGTCGATTGGTTTGGCCTCGCACTCTAAGCAGGCGCAGTTGGGTTTCGAAGAGCATGTGCGTTTTGTAAACGAGGTGGTGGAATGTCACAACATCACTGGTGCGAACGAGTACTTGCTGCGTGTGGAAACGCAAGATCTCGCCGCTTATAAAGCGTTTCACGCTGATGTGTTGGGTGAGTGCGAACACGTCAAGTCGATCACAACGATGGTGGTGATGGACACACCAAAAGACGAGCGATAGCCAAACGAGGGTGACAGTTTTTGTGGCACATGAATTTGAAGTGACTCGAAAGAGTCAGTCGAGTATGAGAATGGTTCACAACAAATGCTGGAAAGCAGATGGCACTCTTACAATTTCCATATTTATTCTCACCTTCTAAATAATCCCATCCTGCTAGTTTTGCTTAAACCGCTTGTGTTTCAGAGCGGCGAGTCAGCAAAATTAAGGATGAACGATGAAATCACATGTAACACTTCCTCTTTTGAGCTTAAGCGCTGTTGCCGCATTGAGCTCATTTAACGTCAACGCCCACGGCTGGGTAGAGTTTCCAAGTGCTCGTCAAAATACGTGTTATTTAGACGGTGGCTTTTGGACCAACGAGATCCCTAACCAAGCGTGTAAAGCGGCTTTTGATGAATCTGGCGCGTATCCGTTTGTGCAGCGTAGCGAAATTGCAGCAAACGTACCAAATTACCGAGATATGGAGCATGTGAAAGCCGTGGTTCGCGACGGTGAGCTATGTTCTGCTGGCGATACAGCTAAGAAAGGCTTGAACATTCCTTCTCCAAACTGGCAGCGCACCAATGTTACGCCAGATGCAAATAACCAGATTGAATTGGTGTTTTACGGCAAAGCGCCGCACAACCCATCGTACTGGGAATTCTATCTCACCAAGCCAACTTATGATGATTCAAAACCTCTTACTTGGAGTGATTTAGAGCTGATCGACACCGCAGGTGATGTGTATGTTGATGCGGAAAAACGCTACCGTATTCAGGTGACTTTCCCTGCTGATCGTTCGGGCGATGCGGTACTTTACACTCGTTGGCAGCGTATTGATGTCGCTGGGGAAGGTTTCTACAACTGTAGTGACATTACGTTAAACGGAACAGGCACGACGCCACCGACTGACCCTGTTGATCCAACCGAACCGGGCAATAATCTGACATCTCTAGGCTACTTTGTTCAGCAAGGTTTCGGACCAGTAGAAGCGGGTGACACCATCCGTTTTCGTACGTTTAATGCGACGGGGAATGAAATTGTCGATATTTCACTACCAATCAGCACAAACAATACGGCTACTTGGGCGGCAGAAATAGCAGATCAATTTAACGCGCAGCAAACGGGCGATTGGTATGTGGGCATTTGGCATCAAGAGATGAATCACTACATGTTCGATAGTAAGAACGTGAATGCAAACCAAGTATTAGCGCCAAGTGCAGACTTCAGTTATGCGTTGTCACTGATCAAAGCGGATGTACCGCCACCAGTTGAACCAACCAACTTGTGGGACAAGACGGCCGTTTACAACCAAGGTGATGTGGTGACGCACAACGGCAAAGAATGGACTGCCCAGTGGTGGACGTCTGGTGAGGAACCAGGCACAACGGGTCAATGGGGTGTATGGCGTTAAGCCAGTTATTTGGGCCCTGATCAATAAAACCCTTCTTATGTGAGAAGGGTTTGTTTTTTCAGTCTAAAACGATCACTTTGGTTGAGTGGTTGTCTTGAAAATCAGAGCACATATCGTTATTCGCTTGCTCTCCACTCGCTCCAGTTGAGCATCGCGTAGTCTGCCAGTTTTAGCATCGGAATGTCTTCGTGTGTATCACCGTAGGCATAAACAGACGCAAATTCGTCGAGCGAAAACGCCGCTTTCACGCGTGAGACTTTTCTTTCTAAACTGCAATCACCTTGCTGGTAAAAGCCACTCAGTTTTGGCTGTTCTGAGATCAGTTCACTGCACAGCAAGTGGTAACCGTTCGCCTCACACCAAGGCTTGAGATACGCATTGAGTGATGCCGACACCACTACGATGGTATCGCCTCGGTGTTGATGCCAAGCCAGCCTGTCCATCGCTTCTGGCCGTAAGTACAGCGGGATCACTTCATGGGCAAACTGAGTGCCAATCGCTTCAATTTTCTGCGTTTCTTTCCCTGAAAATGCAATAAAACTGCTGAGAGGGCGCATAACACGAGCGGGTAACACTCCGAGTTTGTACAGCGCATAAAATGGCATGATAGCGACCTTTCCTACTCGTTTGCGCAGGCCATAAGCAGAATAGTGGAGGAAAAGGCTAAACATATCCTCTCGGGTGATGGTGCCATCAAAATCAAACAGTGCCAGTGACGGCTTAGTAGTATCGAGCAAACTCAGCGCCTATTTTTGGGTTTAAGATCGTTTTGTGTTTATTGATAAAACACCGCCAACCAGATGGTTTCTTGCGTTGGGTCAGTCCAGCTCACTTTGTGTTTGGTATGAGCTGGAATCGTAACGTGATCGCCTGCCTCAAGTCGTTGCACTACACCTGATTCAAAAGTCAGCTCTCCAGCTCCTTTAAGAACCAAGACCCATTCATGTTCTTCTTGATCGTACCAGCCACTTTCGGGCGAGGTTTGCCCCGTTGAGACAATGCGTTCTATACGCAGGTTTTTGTGGGTCAGCAGGTCTTCGAACACTTCCTCGTCGAGGTTATTCGGTAAGTCTTTAAACAGGTTCATGGCCTTTCCTTAGAGAATGATCAGTCCAAAAGGCGCAAGCAATTGCTCTTGTTGCCAATCACAAATTTTAACACCAAACAGAGAAACGCGGCGAACATCCAGCCCGTCTAGTTCGACATGAGTCAGATCACATTGCTCAACGTTAAAGGTTCCCCATTGTTCTGGCGAGAATTCGCAGCGAGATAAATCCGAGCCTTTGAGAGTTGCCCCTGCGAGGTTCGCACCGTTCCAACGGTTTTCAAAGAGGTCACATTTTTCTAGTAACACTCGTTCGAAGTTACAGTAGGTGAGGTTGCAGCCAGTAATAAAAGCAGAACAGAAAAACATGGTGTTACTGACGCGATTAGCAAAGTTCGCACCTTGGAAGTTTGCCCCTTTGAGATCGCACTTACGTAGCTCCAAGCCCATACAATTTGCGCCGTTAAACAGGCTCATCGCCAACATGCAGTTCGTAAAGCTAGCGTCTTTTAAGTTCGCGAAGCGAAAACTACACCCTTCTAGCGCTTTGGATTCGATAAAGCGACAGTCGATGAACTTAGCATCGCGCAGATCGGCATGGTCGAAACAGCACATATAAAAGTGGCAGTTTTTAAAGGTAGCATTCTGAAAATCGTGATGAGAAAAGTTTTCTCGTTCAAAAATGAGATCGGTTTTTAACATGTCTTCTCCTTAGCTGCGAGCAGACTAGCACTCCAAGTGACTGATTTTCCAGAAAAATAACTTCTTGTATTTCAGTGCTTTACAAACCCCTCAAATCGCGATTTTAAGGGGGCAAACGAGCGTTTTAAGTGGGTTGTTTTTTGAAAATAGAAGACGTAGAGGACGAAAAAAGTTTTTGCTGGCTACGAGCCTTAACGAGAGGATTCGCATTTATGGGTATGCATGGCAACTCACACGCACAGTTTGCATTACAGAATTGTATCCTATTTGCATAATTTGTTGATCAATATGGCGTTTCTCCATACAAAAAACCTATATTTTTCACAAATTGATTTCCATCAAAATAGTAGGGTTTCTATGTGCTAGATTGCGCACAGCTCAAAAAGATATAGATACCCGTGTGCTTCAAGGCGCTGAGTTTACTTGAAATCTCAGATCAGTTAGCAGGCACCCCTTTGGGTACGACATAACGAAGCCCTACGAAAGGAAATAAAAATGAAAAAAACAATCTGCAGTCTAGCAGTGGTTGCTGCACTCGTGTCACCAAGTGTTTTCGCTCATAAACAAGGTGACTTCGTTCTTCGTGTTGGTGCGGCGTCTGTCGTTCCAAATGACAGCAGTGATAAGATTCTTGGTTCTCAAGAAGAGTTAGAAGTTGACTCAAATACGCAGCTTGGTTTGACGTTTGGCTACATGTTCACAGACAACATCAGTTTAGAGCTTCTAGCAGCAACACCATTCAGCCATGACATTTCGACAGATTTGGTTGGTAGTGATATCGCGAAAACCAAACATTTACCACCAACGCTAATGGTGCAGTACTATTTTGGCGAGTCTCAAAGTAAGTTCCGTCCATACGTTGGTGCAGGTCTGAACTACACCATATTCTTTGATGAAGATTTCAATAGTACGGGTAAAGGCGCTGACCTGTCAGATTTGAAATTAGATGATTCATTCGGTCTAGCAGCGAATATTGGTGTGGATTACATGATCAACGATCAATGGTTCCTCAACGCCGCTGCGTGGTACGCAAACATTGAGACAGAAGCAACTTATAAAGCAGGTGGAGTGAAGCAAAAAACCGACGTCAAAATTAACCCTTGGGTATTTATGATCAGCGGCGGTTACAAGTTCTAAGAAAAACCAGTAGTTACACGCACATTACTATTATTGGCATGACTTTGGGGGTGGTTACGGGGACTGCCCCTCTTTTTTATCCTCGTTTTGATTGCACATCATTTACTCCACTTAGCAACATGCAAAATTGGATCTTTACCTTGCAGATCATTTTATTGTCGGAAGATCGAAAAGTCCTACACTGATCACATAATTGAACAAGTGGACAATATAAATGAGCGACGACATCGCAAAGCATTCTTCCTCCAGATCTAAGTTGGTAAAAACTCTTTTCTTTACTCTCTGTGTTATCGCATTTGGTGCGATGTATTGGTCTTGGCAGTATTCAGACAGTCACCCAAGCACGGAAGATGCCTACGTTAGGGCAAAAATTTTGTCGGTAGCGCCTCAGGTAAAAGGCCAAGTGGTTTCTGTGGATGTCAAAGACTTCCAATCTGTTAACAAAGGTGACCTACTGCTGAAGATAGATTCACGCCCATATTTGTTGGCAGTGAAGCAAGCAAAAGCGGCATACCAATTGGCGGTCCAGCAACATGACGTTGCCGATAAGCAGGTAACTGAAGCTGTTGCGGGCTTAGATGCGGCGCGCTCTAACCTGATAGAAGCGCAAGTAGAGTACAAACGTACGGATTCCCTAGTGAAACGCAAACTGGCGTCGGACCAAGATTTAGATACGGCGAAAAACAAACTCGCCAATGCCCAAGCGAGCCTAGAGCAAGCGCGCGCGACGGTAGAAAAAGCCATTGCGAACCGTGGTGAAGAAGGCGCAGAGGCTGCGGTCGTTCAACAAGCTGCAGCACAGTTAGCGCAAGCGGAGCTGAACTTGAGCTACACCGACATTACGTCACCAGTGAATGGCATTGCCGGTGAAATCAATACGCACGTAGGCTCGGTCGTTAGCGTGGGTCAAACGCTGTTCCCTGTGATTTTAAAAGGCAGCTATTGGGTACGCGCGAATTTCAAAGAAACCGATCTTACGCATATCAAACCTGGCATGCATGCGGATGTGGTGATTGATATGTACCCAGACGTGGTGTGGAAAGCAACGGTAGAACAGCTGTCGCCTGCGAGTGGTACATCGTTCTCTTTGATGCCACCAGAAAACGCAACGGGTAACTGGGTTAAAATCAAACAGCGTTTCCCTGTACGTTTGGCATTAGAAGTACCGGCCGATGCGCCGCAACTTCGCGTGGGTGCGAGCTCAGAAGTCACCATTGATTTGCAAAGTAGCGTGCAATGAGCCATCAAATTACGGCAGACAAACGGGGGATTGCCACCGTCGCCGTGATGCTTTCTGCCATCATGGTGTTAATCGATATGACCGTTGCGAACGTGTCGCTATCGCACATGATGGGCGCGTTGGGCGCAACGGCAGACCAAATTACTTGGGTGCTGACGGGTTACAGCATGGCGGAAGCGATCTTCATTCCGATGACCAGTTTCTGGGTGTCGCGCTTTGGTGAACGCAAAGTCATGCTGGTTGCCGTGGTCGGTTTTGTGATTGCCAGTGCGCTTTGTGGGCAAGCACAGTCTCTTGAAGAGATGGTGCTATTTCGCATTATCCAAGGCGCTTTCGGCGCGTCGGTGATTCCATTGGCGCAGTCGACGTTAGTGCAGATCTATCCGTATGAGCAAAAAGGCAAAGCGATGGCGATTTTCTCCATCGGCATTTTGCTTGGTCCTATTTTGGGCCCAGTTGTAGGTGGTGTGATCACCGACAACATTAACTGGCGCTGGATTTTTTACATCAACTTGCCATTCGGTTTGATCTGTACCTCTTTGATTTATCGCTATATCCATATCGACAACAAATCCAAACCTAACTTTGACTGGTGGATCATCGGTTACATGGCGTTAGGTGTGGGCGCGTTGCAGTTTGTGTTGGATAAAGGGAATGAAGACGACTGGCTCGACTCACGTATGATTCAGACCGCGATATTGCTCGCAGTCATGGGATTGGTGATGTGGATCTATCGCAGTTGGAAAACCAAAAGTCCAATAGCGCCATTGTGGCTACTGAAAGACCGAAACCTTATGGTCTCGTCATTGATGATTGCCGTGGTGTCGATGGCGATGTTTGGTCTGACGACTCAACAACCAATGCTGTTGGAAAGCTTGCTGGATTATCCGGTCTCAACCACTGGTTTATTAATGGCACCGCGTGGGTTGGCGTCAGCGGCGATGTTGATTTTGGTGATTAAGCTCAATCCGCAATTCGATCCCAGAATCAAAATAGTCTTTGGCTTAAGCTGCATCGGGATTGGTAGTTATTTGATGACGCAATACTCACTGCAGATCGATACATTTTGGATTGTGATGCCGAGTATGATTCAGGGGATGGGGCTTGGTTTAACCTTCTCGACGCTGTCCACCTTGGCGTATTTAACGATTCCGAAAGAGCAATCTGTCGCGGCGGCAAGTATTTACAATCTGTTCCGTACTATTGGTAGTTCGTTTGGTATCTCTATCGCCACCACGTTCCAATATCGTGATAGTCAGCAGCAATGGCATGCGCTGGGAGAGGGTATTAATCCTTATAATCCTAACTTGCATGACTGGGCGGCCAATCAGGGGCTTTCTATTACCGACCCGGTTGCGTTAGACCAATACCAACAGATGTTGCAGCAGCAATCGCAAATGGTCGCGTTTGTGCACACCTTCCAGCTTGTGGGAGTAATGTTCGTGATCATGATGCCGATGCTGGTTTTCATCCGATCGCGTGAATAACAACAAGTTCCGGTGAACTGTGTCAGAGAACGCCTCTCAAGTTGTGTCAGCTTGAGAGGTGTTTTTTATTGGACGGTGTCAATGAAAGACGGACGTTTACTCAAACGTCACTTCGTCAAAATGCGGATTGGCTTTGAGCGCGCGCATTGCGACTAATTGTTCAGTCGGGAAGGCGGTGTGCTCACCATCCATATCTAAAAACAAGCACTCTTGTCGCTGCATGTCGTAGCCTGTGTCGAACGCGTTGCCCTGATGAGTTTCACCATTTTTTAGCGTGATCTCGATAGGGAGCTTAAACATACAGGCGATTTCAATAAAATCGTATTGGTTGCAAGTCACCATAGTTTTCTCCTTTCAAACCGACGCAGTATTCAGAAGGTTTGAGAACCGTATCCTTAAATAGAAGACGTTTGATTGAAACTGAATCTTCATCTTACACCTCATTTTGGTCACGAAATAGACATACACGCACGTTTTAATAAACCTACTGTTGAGCGTTCACAAGCGAGACAAAATAACGATATGTCTGAGACGATACTTAAGCGCACATACCTAACGAGTGAACAAAAGCCAAGTTCACTGATTCCGCCTCAAACCTACCATGCGCAGTTGGCGCACCGTGTTTACCACTCGCCTCAATTTGAAAACGGCCGCGTTAAAAACGAGATGCCAAATGTCCCTAGCCCGCAATCATTCTGGCAGGTGTGTTGGAGCTATCTTGGTGGTAGAACGCCATTGAGTCCTAACGAACATCTGCCACATTTCCCAATTCAACCTACGCAGTTTGCGCAGCGAAGTGAATCGATGCGCGTTACTTGGCTGGGCCATTCCACCATGCTGGTGGAGGTCGATGGCATTCGAATTCTGACTGATCCGGTATTTGATTACGCTTCTCCGTTCATCGCAAAAGCGTGGTTTGAACGCAATATTCCCAATACCCATGCCAGAGATTGTTTGCCGATTCCTGAAATTATCGTGATTTCGCACGATCATTACGACCATTTAGAAGCATCGACCATACGTTTCTACGCCGATAAACCCGTGACGTTTTATGTACCCTTAGGGGTTGGCAAGCATCTGATAAAGTGGGGCGTTTGCGCAGACAACATCGTGGAATTCGATTGGTGGGATAGCGTGCACTATGCCGGAATCGAACTGATTTGTACGCCCGCTAACCATAATTCTGGTCGTACTTATTTCGATAAAAACTCGACCTTGTGGGCTTCTTGGGTCATCAAAGGTAAAGAAGAGACGCTCTATTTTAGTGGCGATTCAGCTTACGATTCGCACTTTTCCGAGATCGCACTGCGATGTGGACCAATCGACATTGCCTGTTTGGAAGTGGCTGCTGATGTGAAAGGCCAAGGTTATCCGGTCGAAAACTGGGGGCACATGCAGGCTCATCATACCGTGCAAGCGTTTCGCGATTTAAATGCGAAAAAACTGTTGCCAGTACATTGGGCTACATACGAACTGTTTACTCACCGCTGGGACGAACCGATTTTAGATTTGCTTACCCATTGTCAAAAAGAACATATAACGCTGCTGACGCCAATGCCGGGGGAGAGTTTTTACGTTCATCAAGAACATATAAATAAACAATGGTGGCGAGAAAAAGAAATAGGTGAGCCAGATATAATTTTGACTTAATAATATGTTCTTACTTCAATAATTATTTTAGAAATTAACCTTGTTATTTTCAGAATATAACAAGGTTTTTACTCGCTTACTCATCAATCACTTGAGGTTTTAACTCGACGACATTTCCTTCCGGATCATGAATATAGAGTGAGCGACCGAATCCTTGTGCGCCGTAGCGTTTCGCAAACTCTTCGGTTTCAATGCCGCGCGCACGCAGATATTCCAGTAATTCATCCTCGGAAAAAGGCGCCAATTGCAGGCAAAAATGGTCAATATTACGACCATTTTGAACTGGTGGCTTACCGCCGAGTTGGCCCAATTCGCTGTCTACCGTCACTACATCAATTAATGCGTTACCTGCCCTAAGTTGAGTTAAACCAAGTTCCGTTACTTCGCGTTCGACAGGGCAGCCCAAAATGTCTCGATAGAAATGCAACATAGCATCGAGGTTACAGGTCCTTAAAACAACATGATCAAGCGCTTTGATGGCGATTGGATTTTTGGTGGGCATGCTTCACTCCTTTTTGCATTGTGTTGAGGTAAGTATAAAGTGACCTTAAAAGTGGTGAGAGAAATGATCAAATTCCAGATGTTTTTTTCTAGAGCGAGTGCAGAAACACTGCAACTCAAAGCAAACAAAAAAGGCTAGCGTATTGCTAGCCTTTTGGAATATGGATGGGGCTATTACTCGTAATCAGAAGCGTAAGTTTCTTCGTAAGTGTGTGAGTAAAGCTCGAATAGGTTGCCGAATGGGTCTTCTAGGTAAACCATTTTCGCAGGCTTATTATCGTCTTCTGGGTGGTAACGCATGATGTCCATGCGAACTTTGCCACCTAGTGCTTCGGTGCGTTTGATAGCACCTTCAAAATCGTCTGTCTGCAAACAGAAATGGAAGATACCGATGCGAGAAAAATCCACTTCATGGCGCTCTTGACGCTCTTTCATTTCGAATAACTCAAGGCCAATGCCATCACTTGTCACAAGGTGCGCAATGTTGAAGCCTTTAAAGCCTTCCCCAAAGACCGCAATACACATTCTGCCAATTGCCGTTTCGCGTTCTTCAATTACTTTCGTGTTGCCCATAACGACTTTTAGACCTAGCGCTTGCGTGTAAAACTCAACCGCTTTGTCCATATCTCCGACCATAATACCGACATGATTCATTTTCATTTGTTTGCTCCCAACATGTGTGTTTGAACGTTGTCTTGTTTCGATGTGGGAGAGTATATGGTGTGATGTTGATTACATGAAATTATCATAAATTATAAAAATGATAATTTTATTTAATGTTATGCATGTTGGGATTGAGTTAGTGAGCTAAGGCCTCAACAGCTTGCCTCACCGAGGTGAAATGAATCTTGATAATGCACCGTTGCGCGAGGCTGAATTCATGCGATTGGATTAATGACGTAACCTCTTCTACGGACAGCGTTCGTTCTTTTGGATGTAAAAGAGTGGTGTTCGAACCATTGTTTTTCAATTCAAACGTGTTGCCATTTGAGTCGATAACGTAATCATCTTGCCCAAAAATGAGGGCTTCGCATTCAGAGTCTAAGTCGGACTGGGAATGCGTGTAGATCAGCTCATCGTCGCCGTCTAGTTTTAGCAAGCATGGCCAGCATACTGCGTGGTCTCTCATGGTTAACTCATTATTCATTGTTATTTAGAAACTTGACCCAGGTTGTTGCAAAAACGCTAACTCTTCGGGAGTGCTCTTTCTTCCCAGTATCGCATTGCGATGAGGATAGCGCCCAAACTGGTCGATGATGGCTTTGTGTTTTAGCTCAAAATCGTAGTTATTTTCAAGCCCTGATGCGCGAAACAATTTCTCAGCTTCGACATGAATGAGGCGAGATTCGCTGTGCATAAACGGCATGTACAAAAAGCTTAGCTGCTCAGGCGCTAATTCTTGATCGTGTCCTAACCGAATTGCTTCTTGAGCCAATGCTAATGCGAGCGGGTCTTGCGCAAACGCTTTTGGGGTGTTGCGATACACATTACGTGAAAACTGGTCGAGGACGATGATTTCGGCCAATCGTCCTTGTGCGCTGTCACGCCAATTAAACAGTTCACAACGAGCGGCTTGTTCGAGTACCGAGGCAAATCGTGACGCAATATGTTTGTCCAGTTCTGGGTTGTTTTCAAACCAGTTTTGAGGCGTTAGCTCCTCGAACCAGAACTTGATGATTTGTTGATGCATGGCGCTTCCTTTTATTGTGCCTTAATAGCAAAAAGCCAGAAGCGTGGCTTCTGGCTCTTGGCGTGTTATCGACCGTAAGTCTCTACGATGTAACGTTCAAAATCGTCACACATTTGTTCGTCAGAGATGGCGTTGCTTGCCAGTTCTTTACTGCCGTCGACGACTTTAATCGTCGCGTTCAGTGAAGCGACTGGTGCTCGCTTTCGCGTCGCAAGTGAGTCGATTTTCTTCTGCTGCACTTCCCACGCCTGTTCTGGGGATAGGTTACACACGTCTGCAAGGTACTTGGCGTTAAAGCCTTCACCAGTCAGGCTGACAATGGTTTCGTTGTGCGACAAGTGATTGCCTGCGTGCCAGTAGTGTTTTGCCAGCAGTGGGCCAATTTCTGGGTTATCCGTCAGGTAGCCAAACTTCTCAAGGAAGTATGCGCGGGTCTGATACACCGCCATGTGCGCGAGTAGATAACCTTGATACGCGCAAGCCGCTTCATCGGATAGCAAATGTGGAATCGCCATCAGTGGGCGAGGGCTGCATTCCAAACCAAGGATCTGTTTCTCACAATCGCGAGCCAGCTTAGTGATACGCTCTGGCGTTAACTCATCATCGCTCAGTTGATATAACGCGCGCTCAAAGTAAGGCACAACCAAGATGCTACGTTCTTCATAAGCTTTGAATGGCTGACGACTGTTGATCATCGCTTGAATTGTCTCATCAGGAACCGAATTCCCTTCATCATCCAGTGCGTACTGTTTTAGCCAATCGGCATCGGTTAACAGGCTGTCACAGAACATCGACTGAGTTTCTGCATAAGCCATCGACGTCGGCGCAAACTCCTGCGAAAAACAAGGCGCGTTCATTTTTACGTTCGCAAAGTGTGCTGCGTGGCCACCTTCGTGGAACAGCGTGTTTATGCCATCGTAGCCGCTGCCCACTTGGTCTGGTTTGGCATTGCTGGTGAAGTTCACCTGTGCTGCGACCCATTCGCCTTGATTGTAGAAAGAAGGGATAGGGCCATGGCAGAACCCGTTCGGGTACTTACCTTTTCGGTCTAACAAATCCAGCGTTAGCGTCGCGCCAGAGTAATCAATATTTAGACGACCAAACGATTCTACCCAGCGTCTCAGAGATTTAGAGAACGGCACGTATGGGTCAAGGTCACGCATGACGTCACCCGCGAACGAGTAAACAAAGTTGTAGCCTGTTAGTGCGCTTGCGCCTTTCTCTTTCGCCAAGTTTTCTAAGCTATTTAGGTGCGCATCTCGCGTGCGTTGTTCGAAATCTTCCAAAATCTCGAATAGCTGCTCAGAGCTCATCTTTTCCGTTTTTTGCACGGAGTAATCAAAGAAGGTCGCATAACCCAGTGAGCGAGCGAACTGGTTGCGTAGTTTGATCAGTTCTATAAAGCCGTTTTGCAGTAGCCATTGTTCAAGGTTCAGCAACGCTTGATGAGCCGATTGGCGAACTTCTTCATGATTGTTGGTGCGAATGGTTGAGCTCAATACTGGCAGTGAACCTTCCACTTGCTCGCCGTTTTCATCGGTAAACGTTTGTACGTGGTTCTGTTTTTTCTCGAACAGCTCAGCTTCAAAGGCAATGAGCTGATTTTTCAACGCTTGTGCTTTTTCGCCCTCGATAGCGTGAGATTCAAACATCGCCAGCCAACCAGATAGACCCGTCATGGTTTGTTGTTTCTCTTGTGGGTCGGTAATTGAGTCCGCGGCTTCAAGCTGTTGTTTGATGGCAGTAATTTGCTCGGCGTTGCTTAAAAAGCTTGTCCATGCCGTTTGTGCTTGCGTCGAGCCATCATGGTCATCGCTGATCCCCATGTAAGTTTCCCAAAAGAAATCTTCTTTGGTGCGGTGAATCGCAAGGTAACGTTGATTGAGGTCGTTGAGGTAATCCGTTGCGGTCATTTTGATCCTTCAAATGGTTTCGTTATGTAGACAGTTGATTATTGCACGCTTGGTCGCGAGAAAGGAACGCTAATCTCATTTGTCGATTTTGCATCGCGTAAAGGTGATTTTACTATTTGTTTACCTTTGGGTGAGTTAATAGGAGTTCTGAGCTTGCAGTATTAAGACTGGTATGGAGTTTACAGTTTATTAAGTAATTAATCCGCGATGCGCTATCGATGATCCTTATCAGGTGTAATAAGATTTCCATATCGTGGCGATACAGTTGGAAACAATATGATAAATAAAACAAAAGTTACGTTATTGGCGGTAGGTACGATTTTAGTTGGATGTTCTACAGTCGCGCCACCAAGAAATGATGCGGTTGAAAGCATTCAACAAAAGTGTTCTGTGATTTTAAGCAATGATGTTGCTGGCGACCAGCGCTGGCAGACTTATAACGGCTTGCTTGTAGAATATGCCGTGCATGGCGTTAAGAGTCAGGCGCAACTGGAACGTTTTGAAGCGTTTGTGCAGAGAGTGCAAGATGATGAGTCTGGACAGTTAGTTACAGAGTTGATTGAGGTCACCGACTGGGGATGCTCAAACGGCAACTATCTTGAAGAGATGAGCTTGTTTATTCAAGAAGTTCAGAAGTAAAAAACCGAGCGTTAAGTCGCTCGGCTTTTCTGTTTGTGGAGCGCTTTTTTGCGCTGGTTCGTCAGGACGTTTACTCCTCTGGATACTCGCCCATACCTTGCGTTTTACCTTCCGCTTTCCAATGCTCTCCAGGAGCAAATGCTTCATCGCATAAATCTACGGTGTAGCCCATTTCTGTGATTTCCTTCAAAGTGAGGTTATCAGCAATATTTGCAACTTCCCCCGATTTATTCCGTAACTCCATGTTGATCTCTCCTCTGTAGGTAGACGAGTGGCATCAATGCACAGTGAAGAATGCATTGGTAACCTTTGTTCTAAGTATATAACCCGCTGCTAAAAATGAAGGTTAATCCACTTTTTAAATATGGGTAATTGGATAATGCTTTGAGCTGCTTCCGTTATTTAGAACCGCAGCATCGCGATAGTTTGCCATTTGTGATTTATTGAGTGATTAAACGGTCAATTTGGAAACTCGAAATGGTGATTCTCGACCACGCTTTAGCACAACAAATTGTTGATCGAACCATGTCCATCATTGGTCACAATGTGAATGTGATGAACTCGGCAGGCATCATCATTGGCAGTGGCGACCCTAAACGTGTTGGGCAAGTGCATGATGGCGCGGTACTGGCGCTGAATCATGGCGATTCGCTAGAGCTTAATGAGCAGCAATGTTTGACGTTGCAGGGTGTCAAACCCGGTATCAATATGTTGTTGAAATTACATGGCGACGTGGTCGGTATTGTTGGCGTCACAGGAGAGCCGGAGAAAATCCGAGATTTTGCAAAACTGGTTAAAATGACCGCTGAACTAACAATCGAGCAAGCTGCGCTGGTGGAAAAATTTCAGTGGGACAGACGTCATCGTGAAGAGTTTATTCTGGCTTGGATCAATGGCAAATTGACCGATGAAGAGCTGAAAGATTGGGCGATGCGTCTTTCTATCGATGTTACTCAACCACGGGTGGCAACGGTGATTGAAGTCTCGACGCCGTCCGCCTCGAAAAGCATGAAGAGTGTGCGCAATATTGTTGAGCTGCTTGAATACCCAGAGCGTAACAACCTGGTTGCGATTGTCTCGGTGAATGAAATTGTGGTGTTGAAACCGTGTCATTCCGCCAAGCAGTGGGATAGCCAAGTTGAAAGTGAACGCATTGATAAGTTGATGTCGCGTTTAAGCGATCACGATTCACATACGTTTCACATTGCGCTAGGGCAGCTGTTTAATGAACCTAAAGATGTCGCGTTGTCATACCAAAGCGCGAAACAGGTATTAGCCATTGGCAAGCAGTTCTACCCAGAGAAACGTAAGTACCTGTTCGATGAACTTCGTTTGCCTGTGCTGTTAGCGCCGTTGGCGGATATTTGGCAAGGTGAACAAATTATTGATGGTGTGAAACGGTTGAAAGAGAAAGACAAATCTGGGCAATTATTGAAAACCCTAGATGCACTGTTTGAATGCAATGGCAACGTAACAGAATGCTCTAAAATGCTGTTTATTCACCGGAACACTCTGCGCTATCGGTTAGAGAAAATCACCGAGATAACAGGGCTACCAACTACCAATTTTGTGGGGTTAGCGGAGCTTTATATTGCGACTCGGCTCTCAAAAATGTCGTGATATTGTGCATCTGCACAATACGCGTCATTTTTTGACCACATCATTTGTCACTCCGCCTAAAGGAATTCTAAAGCAAACGATTAATAATTCATGCGTCCCTACATGTTGAGTGAGCCAACACGGACTCGCTCAGCAAAATAAGAATAAATGGAGTTATCATGAACCTTATATTAATCCTGCTCGGGGTGATCGCATTTATTGTGCTCACGACCACCAAATTCAAATTACATCCCTTTTTAGCGCTGATAATCGCGGCGTTCCTTGCGGCATTTGCTTACGGCTTACCGGCAGATAGCATTGCCAAAACCATTGCTTCTGGCTTTGGCGGCATCCTTGGTTACATTGGTTTGGTTATCGTTTTAGGTACCATCATTGGTGTTATTTTGGAAAAAAGTGGTGCGGCGATCACCATGGCCGATACGGTCATCAAAGTGTTGGGTGAGCGTTTCCCTACATTGACCATGAGTATCATCGGTTACATCGTTTCTGTTCCAGTATTTTGTGATTCAGGCTTTGTCATTCTGAACTCGCTCAAAGAATCACTCGCGAAGCGTTTAAAAACCTCAAGCGTTGCGATGAGTGTGGCGTTGGCAACTGGCCTATACGCAACGCACACGTTTGTGCCGCCAACTCCTGGTCCGATTGCCGCTGCGGGTAACTTAGGCCTGGAATCTAACCTTGGTTTAGTGATTGGTGTGGGTGTGTTTGTTGCAGCGGTTGCGGCGTTAGCGGGGATGTTGTGGGCGAACCGATTCCAACATGTTGAACCAGATGGCATTGAAGCCGCAGAAGAAATTCAGCAAGACTGGCAAGCACTCAAAGCGTCTTACGGCAAATTGCCAACGGCGAGCCAAGCATTCGCTCCTATTTTTGTTCCTATCTTATTGATCTGTTTTGGCTCTATCGCGAAATTCCCAAGCCTACCGCTGGGCGAAGGTTTTGTGTTTGATGTTCTGACTTTCTTAGGACAGCCACTAACGGCGTTGGTGATTGGCCTGTTCCTTTCTGTTCGCCTACTCAAGTCAGACAACAAGATTAAAGAATTTGGCGAGCGAATCAGCCAAGGTATTACGGCTGCTGCGCCTATTCTTTTGATTACCGGTGCGGGTGGTGCATTTGGCGCGGTATTAAAAGCCACGCCGCTAGGTGAATACTTAGGTACGACGCTATCGGCGCTGGGCGTGGGTATTTTCATGCCATTTATCGTTGCGGCTGCGCTAAAGTCGGCGCAAGGATCATCAACGGTTGCATTGGTGACCACATCGGCTTTGGTTGCGCCTATGCTTACGCAATTGGGGCTCGATTCAGAAATGGGGCGCGTATTAACGGTGATGGCGATCGGTGCAGGTGCGATGACGGTTTCTCATGCAAACGACAGTTTCTTCTGGGTAGTTTCGCAGTTTAGCCGCATGTCCGTGGGCTTAGCGTACCGCGCGCAAACCATGGCTACGCTCGTTCAAGGTGTCACGGCAATGGTATTGGTGTACATTTTGAGCCTCGTTCTCTTATAAGTCTCTGGAAATACGTATGAAAGTGGTAATTGCACCTGATTCATTTAAAGAAAGCTTAACCGCCAAACAAGTGAGTGAGGCGATCAAGACGGGTCTTGCTCGCGTATGGCATGATGCCGAGTTTGTTACGGTTCCGGTCGCAGACGGTGGCGAAGGCACGGTTCAATCTTTGATAGATGCAACTCAAGGCGAACAAGTCTTCACAACGGTGACCGCGCCATTAGGGAATGATGTTGAAGCGTTTTATGGCATCCTCGGCAACGGCGAAACCGCGGTTATTGAAATGGCGGAGGCCAGTGGTCTGCACCTTGTGCCGAGTGATGCTCGCGACCCAAAACTGACCAGTAGCATTGGTACTGGACAGCTGATCAAACACGCGCTAGACAGAGGCATTCAACGCTTAATCATTGGTTTGGGCGGCAGCGCTACCAATGATGGTGGCGTGGGCATGTTGACCGCGTTGGGGGTGGCGTTTCTTGATGAATCTGGTCATGCAATTACCCCAAATGGAGGCGGGTTAGCGGCGCTTGCGTCCATCGATATTTCTGGCCTTGACCCTCGTTTAGCAACTTGCGAAGTGTTGGTAGCGTGCGATGTTGATAACCCACTCTGTGGTGACAAAGGCGCGTCGGCTATCTTTGGCCCGCAAAAGGGAGCGAGCGTATCAGACGTCACTCTGCTCGATAACGCATTGCGCAAGTTTGGCGAGTTGACGGAACAAGCGACGGGTAAGCATGTACTGACTCGTGAAGGGGCGGGTGCTGCTGGTGGTATGGGCGCGGCCTTGCTCGGGTATACGCCAGCACGTTTGCAACCGGGAATTGAGATTGTGCTTGATACGGTCAAACTTGCTCAGCATGTTGCGGATGCGGATATCGTATTTACAGGCGAGGGTCGAATCGATCATCAAACCGCACATGGCAAAACGCCGATGGGCGTTGCTCAGGTGGCCAAGCAGTGTAATTTACCAGTCATTGCATTAGCAGGCTGTGTGGGCGACAACTATCAGGCGGTTTATGAGTGCGGCATTGATGCGGTGTTTGCTTGTGTACCAAGGGCGATGAGCTTACCCGAGGCCATGAAAGAGGCCGACGTCAACGTTGCTAATTTAGCCGAAAACGTCGCGAGAATGTGGCAAATTAAGTCGCACTGAAAGCGATGACGATACGAGAAAACTCCACCTTTGCGTGGAGTTTTTTGTTGTTACCTGTTTGCGTATGTCGGCATAAATTCATTTAGCAAGAGCGAGTTAACAGGCATGTTTTTTTATCAATTTTGCCAGAGTTTGCATCGCGTGACTCCAATCGGTTTCATGACCAAAGTTTGCCACGCTGAGGCGTACGCAATGCCGATATTGCCCTTGAGTGCCAAATACGGTGCCGGGAAGTAGGCTGATTCTGTGCTTATTGCATGCTTGATACAACGCATAGCTGTCCGTGTCTTCGGGCAGTCGCAACCAAAGCAAGAACGAACCTTGCACGGCGTTGATCTGGTATCGATTTTTTAGAGATTCGTGCTCATCTAAGTATTGATGAAGCATCTGGATAAATCGGCGCATGTTGTTTTGATAAACCCGACCCATTCGCGCAGTATGCGTTCGATACTTGCCTGACGTTAGAAACGTTGCCACGGCGGATTGCATTAGGTTCAAACTGCCCATGTTTTCACACAGTAGATATTGCTCAATTTGATCTCGATATCGCCCCGCCAACATCCAACCAATTCTCAAACGCGAATCGAGCGTTTTGGATAACGAATTTACGTAAATTACGCGTTGCTTGTCATCGAGCAATCTCAAGCTTGGCAACGGCTTGTCATAGCTTAACCCGCCAAACACATCGTCTTCGATAATAGGAACATTGCCGGACGCCAATAGCAATTGCTGGCGCTTTTCTAACGGCATCATGGCACCAGTAGGATTGGTGAAGTTTGGCGTTACGATGATCGCTTTTATGTCCCATGTCGACATCGCTTTTGCTAAGGCTTCGGGGCACATACCGTCTCGTGGGCAACTCGGGATTTCCACCACTTTGAGGCCGAGTGATTCGAGCATCAATAAGTTACCAAAATAACAAGGAGACTCCACCGCGACGATATCGCCTTTTTGTGTCGTTGCGCGCAGCGCTAGGCTTATTGCTTGTTGAGCGCCGTGCGTCACCATGATCTCATCCAACTTGGCTGGTGTGCCCAAATCTTGCGTGATTTTCGCTAGTTGTTTGATTAAGAGGTGATCACCGGGTGGTAATTGGTAATGGCTCGGTACATGTGTTTGCTGGCGACTGTGGCGGCCGATCTCGGCGTACAAGCTTTTGATTGCGGGGGAGTCAATGTTTGGGTGGGCAGAACCGGTAGGCAAACGCTCTTGGTATTCAGGATAAGTAAGGATTTCTTTGCAGATCGAGAGCAAATCCACGCGAGTCGGATCCGGAATTGAGCGAGAGGTCGGCAAGGCGACTTTAACTCGATAACCCGATTTGGGTACCGAGTAAACCAAGTTTTGTGCTTCCAGCTCTTGATACGCACGAATCACGGTATTTTTACTGACGTTTAATTCTTGGCTCAACAAGCGAATGGAGGGCAGTCGATCATCCGCCTGATAAACGCCACCATTGATGGCTTGTTTGAGGTGTTTTTCCACCACGAGGTACTTATTCCCTTCACCGCTTCCCAATAAATCTGTACCCATAAAAACACTTCCATCTGTCACTTTTTGAAAACACTGTACCTAATTACATTAGCAGTATCTCAAAACATAAAACAAGCGTGAGTGAGGCGATCATGTTAATCCGAGCCATCCCTTTTGTATTTGTCATCCTTTGGGCTTCTGGATTCGTTGGTGCGCGTTTTGGTTTGCAATATGCCGAGCCAGCGACACTACTTTCTATCCGTATGGCATTCAATGTCTTATTGTTTTTGGTTCTTGTGGCGGTATTGCGTAGAAGGTTGCCGACAGGAAAAGATTTTTGGCACAGCTGTGTGGTTGGTGCGTTGATCCACGGTTTCTATCTGGGCGGTACTTATTTCGCTATCGCCTTGGGTATGCCTGCGGGGTTGAGTTCGTTGCTGGTGGGCATTCAACCGATTTTAACCGCGGCTTTGCTGGTGGCGTTTGTTCGTGAGGAGTTTAAGCCCTCGCAATGGCTGGGTTTGGCTCTTGGTTTTGTCGGTATCGCTATGGTGTTGATGGGCAAAATGGAGTGGCAATCCGAGCAGCATAAAGTGCTGGCTATTGGTTTGTGTTTATTGGCTTTGGTTGGTATTACGCTAGGGACGCTTTATCAGAAAAAACATTGCCAACAAGTGGATATGGTGGGTGGTGCGACGGTGCAATATTTGGCCGCTCTCGTCATGTTTCTGCCCGTTGCGATGCAGTTTGAAACCATGCAAGTGCAGTGGGAACTGGAGTTTATTTTGACTGTGTTGTGGTTGGTCGTCGTACTCTCTTGTGTAGCTATTCTACTGCTGCTGTACATGGTTAAGAACGGTGCTGCATCGAGCGTAGCTTCTGTATTCTACCTGGTGCCGCCAACGACGGCGATTCAGGCTTGGCTCGCGTTTGGAGAGTCATTTGATTGGATGGGGATTTCTGGTTTCGTACTGGCAGCTACGGCGGTGTATTTGGTGGTTAAAAAGCCGGATCTGACGATAAAGAAATCGATTCAAACAGAATATACCTAAATTGGGTAGGGACATTTGCGTATCAGTGGGTACAATCTGCTTCATCTTAATCCGTGGAGCAGAATGATGAAGGTAAAGCCAGATCGAATGACCGCCATGCGTAGCATCATCGAGCAAGTAAAAGCGGAACTACCAATTTATGAACCAGAAACGTTTGTATGTGGACCAGAAGGGCAGTGCATTGGCTGTCCGAAGAAATTGTTGGAAATGGTCGATTCAGAAGTCACTTATTGGGAGTCAGCCATGGAGCGCGGCATTGTTCCGCAGTTCGATGAGATTCGTCGTTTTGGCAAAATGTGCACGAATGTTCGTCGTGGTCTGGTGCGAAATAATGTGCCTTTACTCAGTAACTAGAGAGTAAAAATCGTCTAATATCTGACACATAGCGTCGTTTTGTTACACTGCTCTTTGGGTGCTGTTCTCAAGTTTGCGTGGTGTTTGTCTCTTCTTACCCTTTGGGCCTTTAATCGTAAAAAATTGGCGATATATTGGCTCGGTCTCACATGGATGTGGGGCTATTGTCTTGGGCTAGTTGAGATAAGAAACGTGAAATCAAAGGGATTTACGCTGATGGAAATCACCATAGTGCTTACCACTTTGGCTTTCATCGCATTAGCTGCTTTACCAGTACTACTCGATATTCATCGCCAAGCATACGCTGCGATGCTGCACAGTTCTCAGTCTTCTTTGGGTACGGCTCTCAAGTTCTTCCATGCTCAATCAGTGATTGATAACGCTTACGGCCAAGAGCACGTTCACTACATTGACCAACAAGTCAAAACACGCAAAGGCATGCCAGAAGCGAGTGCCGATAGTATTCGAGCTTTGTTAGAAATCGATCTACCAGCCAGAGGTTACTCGAAAATTGACGTGCCGTGCAAAGGCAGTGATTTTTGCATCATCGGTCAGCAGCACCCAAACAGTGCTCATTTTGTCGCTATTCCTGATTATCAGTTCTTAGATAAATCGGGTGTTGATCGCGTGGTGTACATTTGGCCGCAAGGTTACACACTGGCAGAAGAGGCATGCTATTTCTACTACGTGAATCAAGCCTCTAACGATTCAATTGTTCGAGGGCATGTGACGCAAGGGTGTTAACCCCGAATAAGTGTTGCGAACAACGGTTATCGTGAGTCTACAAATCTGGGCTTTTCGAACGGCTTTGCGCTTTATACAATATCATTTTTTGACTCATCAAGACTTTACCATTTGGCAAGGTCACTTCCCCAAGTTCCCCCTGATGTTCAAATCCAAACCGTTCATACAAAGCAATCGCTGGTGTGTTGGTTGTGTATACGTAGAGTGCGATTTGGTCGTAACCAAATTCCCAACCACGTGCGATCGCGACAGCCAACAGTTTTCGCCCCAATCCTTTGCCTCGGTAGTTTTTGTCGATGTGAATACCAAGAATACCGACGCGAAGGCGTTGCTCTCTTTCGTAACCGCACATCTCAGCTGGGTAGATTTCAACACTACCGATAAGTTTTTGGCGGTCAAACGCGACAAACTGAGGGATGGACTCGTTTTCCACACGTTGCAGGATTCTGCGAAGCGTTGCGTTATCGGGTGCTGGAGAAATCAAAAATTCCCCTTCGGAGTACACTCGATTCCACAGCGCGGTGAAGCGCGCGATATCGCTCACCTTGATGGATCTGATTTGCATTCATCTTCCTTGATTAGTGCAGGTTAGTAACGGTTAGGGGATAAGCTCAGATAAACAACGAATTTGGTTAGGAATGGCTTCGGCTGGTGCATCAGCGCCCGTTGGGTTAAACCAAATTGTGTTTACGCCCGCTTTCATCGCAGGGTAAATATCTTTGTGAGGTAAATCGCCAACCATGGTTATTCCACTCACGTTAACCCCTAACTGTTTTGCGATGGCGAGATAAAACTCAGGTTGGTTTTTAGCGATGCCGAGGTTGGCAAAACAAAAATAGCCATTTAAGTATTGGTCTAAGTCGACGCGAACAAATGCACGCTGAACCTCTTCCATGTTGGAATCAGATGCACTGGTCGCAATGTAGATGGGATGATTTTGGGAAAGTATTGCCAGTGTTTCTCTGGCTTTAGGAACTGCTTCTACGTGTTCCCAATCGCACATTTTTCCTTGTGCGTGAGGGAAATCTACCATCAAGGTGTTCCCCCAATCGAAAAGATAAATCATGTTCGAATCTCCTTATCCGCACATCATATCGTCTTTTTCTAAAATTAGGGGGTAAATTGCATCGATAAATACGATTTAGGTGGGTTTAGTCGTGAAAAGCGCTTAATTGTCGTTATCGTTACAAATGTTTCAGCATAATGCGTGAGTTAGTTTTAAAACCTTGATTATCGTAAAAGCGCTGTGCTGGCTGATTGAATTCCATCACTTCCAATCGAATTTGTGTGGCATTGGCGTCGCGCGCCCATTGCTCACAGGCTAGGAGCAGTTGGCGGCCGATTCCTTGCTGCTTTTGCGCTTCATCGACAACAATTGTTCCCACGCGACAAATTGGGTCTTTGATCAGAAAACTGACGGTGTCGTTTTGGGTGATCATCGCGGTTAAGAAGCCGAGAATTTGCTGTTCGCGTTCGGCAATCAAAAAGAGTCGCTCTTTGTTCTCTAGTGCTTGTGCAAGAAATTCGCGGTCAGCTTCTGAAGGCGCAACAAAGGCTTCTGGCGCATTCGCAAAATGCAGTGAATTAATTTGAAAATTAAGCTGAAAAATTTCGTCTAAATCATCGGGAATCGCTTGTCGGATATGGACTTGCATTCTATCTGCCCCCTGCAATATCGATAAATGATCCTGTGACATAAGAGGCTTCGTCACTTAATAGCCAAGCGATCGCATTTGCTACTTCTTCTACCGTGCCACCGCGTTTAAGAGGAATTTGAGGGCTGAGTCTACCTACTCGGTTTGGTTCTCCGCCGTCGGCATGCATATCAGTGTAAATGAAACCAGGTCGAACGCCATTGACGCGAATATTGCGCTCTGCCAACTCTAGCGAGAGCCCTTTAGTTAAGGTATCCATCGCGCCTTTTGATGTGGCGTAATCGACATACTCAAATGGCGCTCCTGAGCGCGACGCTCCAGAGGAGACATTCACAATTGCACCGCCTGCACTGAATCGCCTCGCCGCTTCTCGACAGCAGAGAAAACAGCTATTCACATTGGTGTTCATTACTTTCTGAAAGCGTTCCAAGCTGATTTCTGACAAAGGCGATTGAGTAAATAGGATGCCAACGTTGTTGACCAAGTGCGTCACTGCACCAAATTCACGTTCTGTTTCATCAAACAAGGAGAGCACTTGCTTCTCATCGGCTACGTCTGCGGCGATGGCAATCGCTTTGCCACCGTTTGCTTGTATTTCTGCCACAACTTGGTCGGCGGCCTCTTGCTGAGTGCGGTAATTAACGCAAACGCGATAGCCTTGCTCGGCCAGCTTTTTTGCCGCTGCGGCTCCAATGCCTCGGCTTGCGCCGGTAATGATGACTACTTTATTCAAAATACGTCCTTATTTATGTAGTGAGTAGATTTTATCGGCGTAGGGTTTGCCACCAATTTGGTATGCGTCTGGAATGACCTCAATGAGTTCGAAACCACATTTTATCAGGACACGCTCTGACGCAATATTGCCTTCAGTGACCGTCGCGGAAAAGTGGTTGATGTTATGTGTCGAGGTTGCCCAGTATAAAAGCGCTTGAAGAGTTTCTGTTCCAAACTGTTGGCCATGAAATTCCGGCAAAAGTAAGTAACCTACCTCTGCCTTACCGTTTTCAATAGCAAAGCCAGTGATGCCGATGGGTTGTTCAGATTGCTTATCGAGTATTACAAGGCAAAGCCAATGCTGGCAATTTGGGGTCCATGGTAATAATCGCGAAGCAAATTTTTCTCTTATTTCTGTTTCGCTGGGACGATCGAAACAGAGCGCAATAACCTCTTGTTCGGAGAGTAATCGTTGAAAGAGTTCCCAGTCACTGGCTTTGATGGGTCTTAATTGGCTTCTGTGCGTCTCGATGTAAACTGACATGCGTGTCCTTACTGCATCAATGTGGAGATTCAGTCTCTCATCCTCTTATCTGTTTAATCAAATAGTTGCATTCATAAAAGTGATTTATGTGGTGAATAGTTGGCTGGGTAATGGATTATTGCCATATATTCATCTTTGAGATGCAAATAACAAAATTTCATACTTGAGGCATACAGAGCAACACGGAAATGATGTGGATCAAGAGAGGACTACCCATAAAGTAGTAATTTGCGACCTATAATTACATTTTATTTGGAAGTGTTGCTAATTATGTCAATAAAAAAACGATATGTTGCACTGCTGGTTGCTGCCGGCATTGGTGTGGGCTGGTTAACTTTGGGGGGGAGTGCGGCAGTAATGCATTACACCTCAGATACTGAATTTTGTCTCTCGTGCCACTCTATGGAAACCCCTTACAAAGAGTACCAAGGCTCAGTGCACTTCAGTAATGCGAAAGGCATTCGCGCGGAATGTTCTGACTGTCATATTCCTCAAGAACCAATGGATTACCTGATCACCAAAATTCGCGCGTCGAAAGACATCTACCATGAATTTGTGACAGGTAAGATCGACACGCCAGAGAAATATGAAGCACATCGTAAAGATATGGCTGAAACGGTATGGGCTCAGTTCCGTGAAAATGATTCAGCGACGTGTCGTTCGTGTCATGATTTCGATGCAATGGAAGAGTTTGAGCAATCACGTGATGCGGCGAAGATGCACGCTTACGCGAAAGCAAACGATCAAACGTGTATCGATTGTCATAAAGGTGTGGCGCACTTTGCACCAGAAGCAGAGCTAGACAGTAAGGCATTTGAAACGTTGATGAGCTTCACCACAAAAACATCACCTGGTGCCAAAGTCGTTTACCCTGTGACTGAAATCGTAATGGGTGAGATGGGTAAAATTAACCCAACGACGAAGTTGGAAGTAATCAGCTCTGAAGGCGACAACCGCACTGTTAAGTTGAACGCATTCCAAATGAAAGGCGCAGAGCAAGTGCTTTACATGGGAGAAGGTCAACGTGCCATCGTAGCAACGCTAACAGAGCAAGGCCAACAAGCGCTTGAAACTGGTGAATTTGAGGCAGATGTTTACGGCAACGAATGGCGCGCGGTTTCTCTAACAGGTGCTATTGATTCTCCAGTTGTAGACACGCTTGAACCCGTATGGTCATACGCAGAAGAGTTGGACAACGTTTACTGTGCAACTTGTCACGCGAAAATTCCTTCAAATCACTTCACAGTGAATGCATGGGGACCGGTAGCGAAAAGTATGGGTGATCGAACTGATATTTCAGCCGAGAACCTAGAAATTCTAACCAAGTTCTTCCAGCACCACGCGAAAGATGTGGTTGGTCACTAACGATAAATAGAAGGATAAGATTATGACTAATATGACCCGTCGCGGATTTCTAAAAGGCACTGGTATGGCGGCTGGTGCAATGGCATTCACTTCATTTGCACCTATGTCTGTTGCGTCTTCTAATGCTCGCGGCAAAGGCATTCTAACGGCGGGCCGCATGGGCCCAATGCTGTGTGAAGTGAAAGATGGTAAGTTGGTTTCGACTACTAATGCTCTTCCACAAACTGTACCAAATAGTCTACAAACTACTGGGCCTGACCAAGTGCATACCAAGGCGCGTGTTAAGTACCCAATGGTTCGCAAAGGTTACTTGGCAAACCCATCAGCTCCCGAAGGAGTTCGTGGCAGCGATGAATTTGTACGGGTGTCTTGGAATGAAGCTTACAAGCTGATCCACGAGCAGCACATGCGCATTCGTAAAGAATATGGCCCGGCTTCTGTGTTTGCTGGTTCTTACGGCTGGCGTTCAAGTGGCGTGCTGCACAAAGCACAAACCTTGCTGCAACGTTACATGAGCATGGCGGGCGGCTATTCAGGCCACTTGGGTGACTACTCAACGGGTGCTGCGCAGATCATCATGCCGCACGTTGTGGGCTCTATCGAAGTGTACGAGCAACAAACCACGTACCCAGTGGTATTAGAGCACAGCGATGTGGTTGTGCTTTGGGGCTTAAACCCAATCAACACTCTAAAAATCGCGTGGAGCTCAACAGACTGTGCTGGTCTTGAATTCTTCCATCAATTGAAAAAATCAGGCAAGACGGTTATTGCGATTGACCCAATTCGTTCTGAAACCATCGAGTTCTTTGGCGAGAATGCGGAGTGGATTGCTCCTCACCCAATGACCGACGTGGCAATGATGATGGGTATCGCACACACCTTGGTGAAACAAGGTAAGCACGATAAAGCCTTCCTCGATAAATACACCGCAGGTTACGACAAGTTTGAAGCGTACCTGATGGGCGAAGAAGACGGCGTAGAAAAATCAGCAGAATGGGCATCACAAATCTGTGGCGTACCTGCGAAGCAACTTGAGCTACTGGCTGACATCTTCAGTAAAAACCGCACCATGCTGATGGCGGGTTGGGGCATGCAGCGCCAACAATACGGTGAGCAGCGTCACTGGATGCTGGTTACACTGGCAACGATGTTGGGTCAGATCGGTTTACCGGGCGGTGGTTTTGGTTTCTCTTACCACTACTCAAACGGTGGTAACCCTGCTCGTGACGCTGGCGTGCTTCCTGCGATTTCGGCATCGCTGGGTGGCGGCTCTTCTGCGGGGAACGACTGGGCGGTGTCTGGCGCGGTGCAAAGCTTCCCTGTGGCGCGTATTGTCGAGGCGTTGGAAAACCCAGGTCAATCCTACCATCATAACGGTCATGAACTGACGTTCCCGGACATCAAGATGATTTGGTGGGCCGGTGGTGCGAACTTTACTCACCACCAAGACACCAACCGTTTGATTAAAGCGTGGCAAAAGCCTGAGCTGATCGTGATTTCAGAGCCTTACTGGACGGCGGCTGCGAAGCATGCGGACATCGTTCTGCCAATTACCACATCGTTCGAGCGTAACGACTTAACGATGACGGGTGATTACAGTAACCAACATTTGGTGCCAATGAAGCAAGTGGTTGAGCCGCAAGGTGAAGCGCGTAATGATTTCGATGTATTCGCGGACATGGCAGAGATGCTAGCTCCTGGTGGCCGTGACGTATACACCGAAGGCAAAACTGAAATGGAATGGCTGTACGGCTTCTACAAGGCGGCGCAACAAGGTGGCCGTGGCTCTCGCGTAGCAATGCCGAACTTCAGCAAGTTCTGGGAAGATAACCAACTGATCGAGATGAAGTGGAACGAGAAGAACGCACAGTTTGTTCGTTACGCGGATTTCCGTGAAGACCCGATCATGGATCCACTCGGTACACCAAGTGGTAAGATCGAAATCTTCTCGAAAACCATTGAAGGTTACCAGTTGGAAGACTGTCCTCCACACCCAACGTGGATGGCACCAACCGAGTACACCGGCAATGCAAAAGATGGCGAGTTGCAGCTAATGACCGCGCACGCCGCGCATCGTCTACACAGCCAGTTTAACTACGCGAAGATTCGCGAAGAGTACGCAATTGCAAACCGTGAACCTATTTGGATTCACCCTGAAGATGCGAAAGCGCGTGGTATTAAAACGGGCGATCTAGTTCGTGCGTTTAACAACCGTGGCCAAGTATTGGTTGGTGCAGAAGTGACTGACCGAATCAAGCAAGGCTCAGTATGTATTCATGAAGGCGGTTGGCCGGATTTGGATCCGAAAACCGGCATTTGTAAGAACGGCGGTTGTAACGTGTTAACGTTGGATATTCCGACCTCTCGACTTGCAAACGGCTGTGCGGCGAACTCGGCACTGGTTCGTATTGAAAAATACACTGGCCCAGAATTAGAACTAACAGCGTTTGAACCACCAAGAAATGGTTAGAAAAAAGTAGCGCTTTAAAGCAAGAAGCCAGCGAATCGCTGGCTTCTTTTTTTATCTAGTCATCGTTCACATTAGCGCGAAGCAAGAGAAACAAACGGCATCTGTTTCTTAATCTGAAATGTCGGGAGTAAAGTAAATACAATCGCGACAAACAAGACTGAGCCTATTAAATCTTCAGGGCGATGCATGCCCAGCCATAAGCGGCTATATGCGACGCTCATTCCCCACATCCATAATGACAGTGCAGAGATATAGCACTTGTTCTGTAAGAACAACCCGCCAAAGAAAGCCAAACAAATCGAAACGAAAATCGTATGGCCGGATGGGAAAGAATAGTCTTTTTCGCCTTGCCAATGGCGCGTTCGCCAATCACTGACGTGTTCAGAAATCTGGTTAATTACGTTGGCTTGCTGCTTTGTATCCAACTGATAAAACGTTTCTGGTGTTTCAATCAATTGTTCTGCTGCGAGCAATTCCGTGTAGGGACGCGGGCTTTCTGTCATCAGTTTTAGCCCCGTTTTGCTGGCAAAGCCAATCACCAGTAACAACCCTAACATTGAGAGTTTTTGCATCCACTCAGTGCGATTTGGTTTAAAGCGAAATAAAGAAAGCAGTAGCAGTGTTAACGTAATTAAAAAGCCTTTGCTACCAGCAGAATCTGTGAGCAAAGTAAAAGTAATACCCAGACTTTCAGGCACCTGTGACGTGAGATTGTGATAAGAGCCAAACAGCGACATCGGGATGATGCCAAGAACAAGCAAGGCGAGCATCATCAATCCATATTTTTTGGTTTTCATTGAGAGCGTTTTGTTTTTATTGAGGGTTATTCAACCACGTGAAAATAAGGGGCTTATCTTACGTTATCTGGCGTGAAAAACTTATCAACGCTCTGTCAATTTGACGAGGGAATGAAGGTTGAGTGATGAATTGATGACATTTATCCGGAGGGTAAAGGCGCTCATCCTTAAGCGTTGGGGTCTTAATCCATCAGAGAAAGTAAGTACTCTGCTGCTTTGGTTGGGTTTTCTGCATGACAAATGGCAGAAACCAAAGCCAAACCGTGTACACCTGTCGCACTCAGGGCAGGAATGTTGGTTTCGTTAATGCCGCCAATGGCAACAATCGGCAGTGAAGTCGTCTCTAACGCCATTTTCAAACCATCAATACCCCAATGTTTTTTGGTGTTGGTTTTGGTCGGCGTCGCGAAGATGGCACTCAAGCCGATGTAATCAATGGGCAGAGACCCCGCCTCTGCCAACTGCTCTTCAGTCTCAATCGATAAGCCGAGAATCTTGTTTGGGCCAATCAATTGACGAGCGATCTCTGCTGGCATGTCTGACTGCCCGAGGTGAACACCATCGGCATCGACGGCAAGGGCAACATCAACACGATCATTGATGATTAACGGGACGCCAGTGCCTTCAAGGATCGTCTTCACGGCTTGAGCTCGTTCAATAAATGCACGAACGTCACCATGTTTTTCGCGCACCTGTACCATGGTGACCCCACCTTTCACGGCTTTTCTCACAACACGCTTTAGTGTGGCTAAATCTTGTTGGTCGTCGGTGACCAAATATAAACGATAGGCGTTCATTGGGTTTCCTTTGGGCCTCTCCTAGATGGAATGAGAGGCCGGTATTTATTAGAGCAAAGCTTAGCTCACTTGCAGCTTTAAGCGTTTTGCCAGCGTTTCTTCATCCAACTGGTAAAGCTCATCCAACAGGTTCATTTGCAGGCTACCTGGGCCGCGAGCTTGTTCCGCTGCAATCTCGCCAACAACGCCCAGTACCGCCGCTGCAGCAAGGCCGGTATCATCACCAACAGCAGCGAAAGCACCCGTCAGTGCCGTTAGTGTACAGCCCATTCCGGTTACGTAAGGCATCATCTCGTGACCATTATTCAACTGGACGGTTTGCTCTTTCGTGACGATGTAATCAGTCTCGCCAGAAATCACTACACTTGCACCATACTCTGCGACTAAGAAGTTGGCTGCGCCAAGTGCTGCGTCGCTGCTGTCTAACGCATCAACGCCTTTGCTTTGTGCTTGCTCGCCAGCGAGAGCGATGATTTCTGAAGCGTTACCACGAATGATCAACTTGTCTGCAAGGCGTGCGATTTCACGTGATGTCTCTGTACGTAGTGAGCTTGCTCCGCAACCGACAGGGTCGAGTACAACGATTTTACCATTGGCATTGGCTTGTTCTACGGCATAGCTCATACGTGGTGTCCAAACGCTGTCTAGGGTACCAATGTTGATAACCAGTGAACCCGCGAACGACATCATCTCTGCCATTTCCTGCTTGGAGTGCGCCATGATTGGAGAAGCGCCGATCGCTAATAGCGCGTTTGCGGTGTTATTCATCACCACGTAGTTAGTGATGTTGACGACTAATGGCTTTTGCTGGCGTACTGCGGTTAATGCTTGGGTGATTTGTTCAATTAACATGAGACTCTCCGATTAATCTTGCTGAGCGTTTAGACCTTGTTGCCAGAATGCCACTTCCATACGCGTTGCAGTTTTGAATACCTGAATCAGGTTTTGACCACGCTGACTATTGATATCGATTTCCGCCAATAACTGATTAAAGTGTTCTGCACCTTTTGCGACACCAGATTGGAATTCCTCACCACCGTAGAGGTTGATCCAACTTGCGTATGGGTTACCTTCGAGCACAGTGCTTTCGTCTTCAATCAGCATCTTACCGATTACGGCATAACCGATAGAGCATGGTGCTAGTGCCGCGTATAGATCAACAAGATCGCCCGTCATGCCAGCATCTAATACGTAACGGGTGTAAGCCACAGTGCCGAAATCTTCTGGCTCGTTTTCTAAGTCGGATTCTGTCAGTCCCCATTGCTCACAGTAAGTCACGTGGTGGGCGATTTCAGAATCGAGCAATGCATGTACGCTTGGTAGGGCACGGCGCATGTCATCCAAAGTACGTGCTTTGTAGATCGCTAATGCGTAAGCTCGTGCGTACTGTTTTAGGAAAAGAAAATCCTGCTTTAGGTAATGCAGAAAACAAGGCTGAGCCAGAGTGCCTTTCGCCAATTGCTGCACGAAAGCATGCTCAGTGTATTCTTGCCAATCTTGGCGGCAAGCGTCGATCAAATCTTGGTATTTCATTATGGGTATCTCGTTATCAAAAGACCCTAGGCTTAGATCCTAAGGTCAGTAGAATTAGTCAAAGCTCGGTACGTAATCTTTCGCTTTTGGCAGTGTTTCGATGATTTTTTGTGAATACATGAATTCGGCATAATCATCGTAGCGTTTCAGATCCACTGCAGATGGACGAAGAGCGAAACGAGTTAGCGTGTCATTCCAAGCGCGTTGGTTAAGCTCGTTGTTGAGTGTGTCTGGTGAATAAGCCACAAACTCTTTCCACGACTCTTTTGGATGGTTAACGATGTAAGTGGTCGCTTGCTCTAGTGCTTTGTTGAATGCCTTGATGGCTTCTTTGTCGTAGGTTTTTGCATTGGCTACGAAGACTAACTCGTCATACGCTGGCACGCCGTGTTCTTCAGGGAAGAAGGCTTTAGCTTTATAACCTTCTAATGCTAGTTGGTTGGTTTCGAAGTTACGTAGACCGCCCCAAATCGCATCCACCTTGCCAGACGCAAGAGACGAAGACAGCGCCCAACCTACGTTGATGATTTGTACGTCAGAAAACTTCACGTTCTCTTGCGCAAGCATGGTGCCGATTGTCGCTTCTTCGTTGCCTGCGATCGCAATACCGATCTTCTTACCTTTCAAGTCGCCAAGGTTTTCATTCTTACCGTTGTCCAACACCATCAACGTGTTGAGTGGCGTAGCAATCAAAGTCGCAGAGCGGATTAGTGGCAAACCAGCCGCGACATCGATAGTTAGGCTTGGTTGGTAAGAAATCGCCATGTCGACTTTACCCGCCGCGACCAACTTAGGTGGCGTGCTTGGATCTGCTGGCTCTTGAATGTTGACCTTCAAACCTTGTTCTTTGAAGTAACCACGTTCTTTGGCAATAACGATAGGACCATGGTTTGGATTGACGAACCAATCCAACATCAGTGTCATCTCTTTTTCAGCGGCAAGCACGTTGGTTGATACCACTGAAGCGAGTAGAGCAGCAGCGCTCATAAGTTTGTTTTTATTCACGGGGTTCTTCCTTTTCTTTCCCAATTTTCTTTGGTTATTTTCTGTAATTACTTGCTTTCCCAAGGGATGGCTTTTTTCAATAATTTATCGGTGATGAAGTAGAGTGAGATAGACAGCACGGCGAGGATAAACAGCGCCGCAAACATCTCATCAATGATCATGCGAGCGTTAGCTTGGAGCATCAGATAACCCAAGCCTTCACTTGAACCTACCCACTCACCGACCACTGCTCCAATTGGCGCAATAACGACGGCAACACGAATACCTGAAGCTAAAGTTGGTAGGGCGGCTGGCAATTGAATATGACGGAGTAACTGCCATTTAGACGCACCCATGGTCTTGGCAAGGTCGAGGTAACCTGTTGGTGTATTGCGCAAGCCGTCGTAGCAACATGTCGTGACGGGGAAAAAGATGATGATTGCCGCCATGACGACTTTCGATGCAATGCCGTAACCCAGCCAAAGCATCAGTACTGGCGCGATGGCGAACACGGGGATCGCTTGGCTAGCAATCAGAATTGGCAATAACCAACGCTTCAGCGGCTCGAACATCAGCATTTGCAATGCGAACAGCAAACCCATTGATAATCCAAGCGCCAAGCCAAGTAAAATCTCTTGCGCGGTAACCCAAGTATGTTTGAGCAGGACATCGTAACGAGTGACCAATCTATCCAGCACTTCAATTGGTGAAGGTAAGATGAAGCTTGGCATGTCGAATACCACAACAACCAACTGCCACAATCCCAAGATCACCGCTGTGCTGATGACCAATCGTAGAGCCGGATGGGTCACGCGTTCTTTTTTACTAATGCGCGCCGAAACGGAGTTGTACTGAGTCATATCACTCATAGTCTTTCTCCAATTGATCCAAAATCGCTTGTTGTAGCGCTGCGCACTCTCCATCGAGAACTCGTGGCGGCTTGGAATCCGGAACAACCAAGTGCTGAGCTTGTGCAGGCGTGCCTTGCAGTACATAGAGTTGGTGAGCCAATCGCACCGCTTCTTGTGGGTCGTGGGTAATCAGAACAACCGTCTTATCTTTCAATAATTCGGCAGATAAGGTTTGCAACTTATGGCGAGTAACCGCATCCAGCGCAGAGAAGGGCTCATCCATCAGAACCAAAGGCTTGTCTTGCATCAGAGTGCGAGCAAGGGCAACACGTTGTCTCATGCCGCCAGAGAGCTGAGCTGGCTTAGCATCCGCGTAATCTGCGAGTCCTACTTGGTTTAGTAAAGTCAGTGCGCGTTGTTTATTTTGCTCTGGTGATTGGTCTTGAGAAAATCGAGAACTGAGGCAGACGTTGTCTAACACATTTAACCACGGCAACAACAAGTCTTGTTGTGCCATGTAGGCAATACGCTCGTGCAGGGCGATGCCATCCGTTGTGGTTAATTCACCATGCCATTCGACTTTGTCGTCTAACAACCCAGCTAGATAACGAAGGATCGTCGTTTTTCCGCAACCACTGCGACCAAGTAAAACAGTCCATTGATTGGCAGGGATAGTCATACTCAACCCTGCTAATGTTGGTGTTTGGCTGTCTTTGTATTGCAGACTTGCTTCGGTAAGCTGAATGCCCAGTGCATTAGCGCACATGCGTGTGACCTGCAAAAAAGTGGTTCACAGGGCCGTGACCTTTACCGACATCCAATTCATCTGCGTGCGCGATAGCTTGGCTGATGTACTGCTTACCAAGGTGCACCGCTTTGTGCAGATTGTTGCCTTGACCAAGGTAAGACGCGATAGCAGAAGACAGCGTGCAGCCTGTGCCATGGGTATTTTTGGTTGGAAAGCGTTTAGCGCTGATTAACTCGGCGCTGTCTTGCATGATCAGCAGATCGTTGCTGTTTTCGTCTTTTTCTAAGTGGCCGCCTTTTAACAGCACCGCTTTTGCACCTAGCGCGCGTAAATCAGCAATCATATCGTTCATTTCAGATTCTGATTGAGGTACTGGCTTACCCGTCAATGCTGCGCCTTCGGGTAGGTTAGGGGTAATGATGTCTGCAAGCGGAATCAATTCTTCTTTTAAAGTGCTGATTGCTGACTGTTCCAGTAATAGATCGCCGCTGGTGGCCACCATTACAGGGTCAATCACGAGGTGTTTTGGCTGGTATTGTTTAATTTTGTTGGCAACGACTTTGATGATGTCGGAATCGGCCAGCATGCCTACTTTGACTGCAACGATGTTGAGGTCGATAAATACCGCATCGAGTTGGCTCTCTACATGGTCGAGAGGAATGGGGAAAATCGCAGAAACGCCTTGGGTATTTTGCGAAGTAATCGCCGTGATTACCGAGCAAGCAAAACTGCCGGTTGCGGACATCGCTTTGATGTCGGCTTGAATGCCTGCGCCGCCGCCACTATCAGAACCTGCAATCGTCAACACGATCGGTGTATCTGTTGAAGTTGCTGCTTGTGGCTGTGTTGATGGTTTTTCTTGGCTTGACTGCTGCGCCATGGTCGCTCCTATTACAGACGTAAAGGAACTGACTTGGCCATTGAAGATCGGTGTATGGATCCGTTGAGGCTAGCTGCGTCGATACAGACTTGAAGCAGGCTAGTGGCAAAGTGATGATAGTTCCCTACGTCAGTGCTAACTGAATCAGGTTCAACGGGTCTCGAATTTCGATCTCAGCCGACGCATTCACTGCATGGGCCCCCCGACTATTTCGTCAAGATAATAGCAGTTCACTCAGTTACGGTGCACGTGTTTTTTCCGGCCAAGAGGGGGCAATCGATTAAATATGAGACTTGAGAGCAGTAACGAAAGAACAGAATTTAGTGTAAATAACGTGCTGCATTGAAACTGGCAGTTCAAGACACTATCTAATAGTGAGATGTCGACATAATACGTAACGATTCGTTCTTTGACTTAGCAAGGATTAGCATAAAACAAGGTTAAAAAAGTGTTAATATTTAATGCGTTGCCAATATGCTTTTGAGTCATCCAATTTAGGTTGTGACTGTTATAAACAGAGTCTAACTCAAAGGTGGGGAAGGCTAGGACGATCAACGAGCAAGGAGATTTCATGCTTAATTCTGTAACAGCGAAAGCGGTGATCGATCATGCCCTCTTTTTAGGGGCTGATTTCGCTGAGCTATTCGTTGAACACCATCAAACCAACACTGTCCAGATCGCATCTGGCGAGGTAGATAAGGTGAACTCGGGTATCGATTTTGGTATCGGTATTCGTCTCTTCTTCGGTCATAAAGTGCTTTACGGTTACACCAACAGCACAGATGAAGCCGAACTAAAACGCGTAACCTCACTACTTGCTGCAAAAGATAAGCGTGAGCAAATCGCGTCAGCAGGTTCTCTCAATCTGAACCGCTACCCAATTCAACATGGTTGTCGTATGCCACTTGGCAAAGACGCTAACCTAGATTCTAAAATTGCTTTCCTATTGCAAGTTGACCAAGCAGCACGTGCTGAGAGTGAACATATCAGCCAGTTCATTGGCAGCGTACTTCAGCGCGAACAGCAAGTGTCTATTTTCAATTCAGAAGGTCTACAGGTTGACGATACTCGTCACTACATCCGAGTTGCTGGTAATACTGTCGCTCAAAAAGGCAATGAGCAGTCTTCTGGTATGGAAGGTCCTGGCGCTCTTGCTGGTTGGGAGTTCAGTGAGCAGCTTGATGCCAAAGAGCTAGGTCAAACTATCGCGCAGCAAGCGTTGGTCAAACTTGGTGCGGATGCGTGCCCATCGGGTGAAATGCCAGTGGTAATTGGTAACGGCTTTGGTGGCGTAATCTTCCACGAAGCTTGTGGCCACTTGCTAGAAACCACTTCAGTTGCGAAGAAAGCGTCCGTATTCCACGACAAGATGGGCGAAATGGTTGCTCACACCGCAGTGAATGCAGTCGATGATGGCACCATGACCAACGAATGGGGCTCGATTCATGTTGATGACGAAGGCATGAAGACTCAGCGCACTCAATTGATCAAAGACGGTAAGCTAACCAGCTTTATGGTCGATAAAATGGGTGGCATGAAGACAGGTTATGAGCCTACGGGTTCTGGTCGTCGTCAAAACTACAAGTTTGCACCAACCTCGCGCATGCGTAACACCTTTATCGAAGAGGGCGAGCATTCACTTGATGACATGCTGGCAGGCATCGAACGTGGTATCTATGCGAAGAAGATGGGCGGCGGCTCGGTTCAACCGGGCACGGGTGAGTTCAACTTTGCTGTTCGTGAAGCTTATCTCATTGAAAATGGCAAAATCACCAAACCTCTGAAAACAGCAACGCTGATCAGCACGGGTCCAAAAGTGTTGAAAGAAATCAGCATGGTCGGCAAAGACATGGCGCTTGCGCCGGGCATGTGTGGTTCCGTGAGTGGCTCAGTGCCAACAACAGTCGGTCAGCCAACGCTGAAAGTCGATAACATTCTGGTAGGAGGCGGTAACTAATGAGCCAAGAACAACAACTTCTTAATGCGGTTGATTACGTCCTATCAGAAGCAAAACGCCAAGGTGCAGAAGCGGACGTCATTGTAAACCGCAACAGCAGCTTTTCTCTGAAAGCGAACCAAGGAAAGCTGGATGAGTACAAAGTAAGCTCAAGCCAAGTCCTGGGTGTTCGTGTTGTGAAAGATGCGCGCGTTGCAACAAGCTATTCTGAGTCGTTAGAGCAACCAAGCTTAGATTTGATGCTGACCAACGCACTGCAAAGCGCTCGCTTTTCCAAGCAAGATGAACATCAGACTATTAGTTGCGTGAACAGCCAAATCGCGACTGATGTTGCTGAGATTGCGCAAGAAGATACAACTTCTGTTGACGAAAAAATCGAACTGTCTCTCGCACTTGAGCAAGGCGTAGTGGCTCTGCCTCACGCCTCTAGCGCACCTTACAATGGTTACAGCGATGGCGAAACACAACTGATCATTGCCAATACTCAAGGCACATTGTGTCAACACTTCGAGCGCTCGTTCACTTGTTACGCGTATACCTTGTTTGAAAAAGACGGCAAACAGTCAATGGCGGGTAGAATGTCACTGGGTCGCCGTTTTGATGAGTTGAATCCAGCTTACTGTATCGAAGGTGGCTACAACCTTGCTCGTGATCTTCTGGAAGGCGCTCCGGTTGCGACAGGTAACTACCCTGCTATTTTCCACATCAATGCGCTAGCAAGTTTATTCGGTGCTTTCGGCAGTGCTTTCTCTGGTGTAAGCGCGATGAAAGGCATTACGCCATTGGGTGACAAGCTTGGTCAACGTGTTGCGAGTGATTTGATTACCTTTACCGATACGGCTTACATGCCAAATGGTATGGCAATCACAAGTTTTGATAGTGAAGGCTTCGCTACTCAAGATAATGTGATGATTGCTAATGGTGAGTTGAAAACCTTGCTACACAACAGCCAGACCGCAAGTTATTTGGGCGCAGTCTCGACAGCAAGTGCCGCTCGCGGTGCAAAATCGAGCCTAGACGTATCAGCGAATCACAAAGTGATTGCGACAGGCAACAGCAGTGCGTCAGAAGTAAAAGCGGGTGAGTACCTAGAGTTAGTCGAGCTTCAAGGTGTCCATTCTGGTGCGGATGCAGTGAGTGGTGATTTCTCATTTGGTGCGAGTGGCTTCTTGTGCCGTGATGGAGAGCGCGTTCAACCAGTTCGTGGGATCACGGTAGCGGGTAACTTCTACAAGATGCTGCAAGAAGTTGAGGCAGTGGGTGATACTCAGTTAATTAACGATAGCCGAACTTTCTTCTCGTCAGACGTTCGTTTTGCTCGTTTGAGCATTGGTGGTAAGTAAACTTAGCATCCCTATAGAAACAAAAAAGAGGACTCAATGGAGTCCTCTTTCATTACCTAGCAACGTGTGCGCGAATAACTAGAATTCGCGTATGTCCAACTCATTGTGGATCAATACCACACACTGAGAAGCGAAAAGCATCTTAGGACCTAAGCTGATCTTCTCTGTGCCAAGGCGCTTTAAGCTGTTAAAAGACTTTTTCGGCATCGGTATATGGTCAGTTAGCAAGAAACATGGATTTTCACCAATTTCTGCATCACGAACAAATTCGCCTTTCTTATCCAACATATATAGTTGGTGATCTTCTGCCAGCTCTTGTACTAGGCGTTCAAAGCTCACTGTACGAACGGTAATACCAGGTTCGACTTCACGAAGTTGCTCTTTACCCATACCAACCGAAGCATCCAAAGCGCGAGCCACTGCTGCAATCAAGGTTGACTCATGGAAGCCGCCAATGTTGGTGATGTCGTTGGAGCGAATAGTAATGGTGCGTGAGAAGTCTTTTGTGCTTTCCAAAACCAAGTGAACAACCACATCTTCACGGTGTGATTGAGCAACGAACATAGTGTTCATCATGGTATGAGCAAGAATCTCTGTATGCGCTTCATTACCAACACCTTCTAACAGTGCTTTGCTGGTGGTTGGCGCCGCGCGAGCTCGTAAAACAAAAGAGCGCATGAATTTAGCCTCTATATAGGAAGAGTGAATGCGCGGAAGTATATACCCAAGCAGGGAAGGGATGCGAGTTTAATAGCAAATGTGAACTTACTTACAAAGCTTCGATTGTCGTGCGGAGTGCGCTGGTTAAAATAGAGGTAACCTGTTAGGAGCGGTATATGGAAATCAAACAGATAAATAAAGACATTTATAAAAAGAAAGTAAACCTTGTGATTGGCGGTTTTGTTGCGTTGCTCGCCATCTCCTCTCTTGCCTTTAGTACCTTGTTGATTGTTTTGTTTGGCAACACTGAAGTCGTACCAGAACAATCAACGGGCAATTTCCATTGGAATTTGATTGGTGTCGTTCTCGCAGTTGCAACTTCCCTCTCTTTATTGAATCACATTAAAACTCGACCATACATGGAAGAAGTGCTGTACGTTTGGAAACTCAAGCAACTGCACAACAAAATCTTTCGTAAACTAAAAAGCATTAAAGCAGCCGCGAGCAATGACGATGTAAAAGCGCTCACTACGCTTAAGTTCTATTACACCACGCAACGCCAAGTGTTTGAGCTAGACAACAACACATTAACGATGAGCAGTGTAAATAAAGAACTAGAGGCTATCGAGCAAATCGAAGCGGCGCAATCACTGAGTCTTGATATCACCAGCTTTAAAGAGAGCTGGGTAGACACATACTGATTGCCTATTTGTTACTTGAAGTTAACAACTGAGTGCTAAAATTAAGCGTTTGAGTGAGATTTAATCACTCGATGCTTTTTTTTAAGTTTTTTTCTAAAAAGGGGTTGCCAAGAAAAATCATCTCCCTATAATGCGCCTCCGTTGTCAGGGCAAAGCGGAAACGCAAAAGCAATTGGCAATAAGGCGAAAGAAAGCTTCTAAAAATTAATTTTAAAAAGTGTTTGACACTGAAAGTTAATTCCTTAGAATACGCCTCCGCTTCGATAGCAAAGCTTATGAAGCAAGCTCTTTAACAATATAGACCTATCAATCTGTGTGGGCACTCGTTGATGATAATCCAATTAGATACCTCGGTATCAAATTAGGTTTCAATGAAACGAAGTGACCATTGAATCTTCGGATTCAGCACAGTCAATTCAAACATTACTTATGTAATGTTCAGTATTCATTGAGCCGACAAAATCTTAAATTGAAGAG